>Ga0207863_100001_pt1 | contig 2355815 bp, 2211 predicted proteins | sample CeladaPassaD2F12_FD_187497 | JGI IMG/M metagenome (GOLD analysis project Ga0207863, IMG submission 187497) | Cellulose-adapted microbial communities from the Joint BioEnergy Institute, USA - Passage D2F12 (SPAdes) (version 2) | ecosystem: Engineered > Bioreactor > Continuous culture >... | reverse complement strand
TCGAGAAGATCGTCGAGGCCTGCAAGCAGACGGGCGCGGAGGCGGTGCACCCTGGCTACGGTTTCCTCTCGGAGCGCGAGGCGTTCCCGCTCGCGTTGGCGGAAGCGGGCATCGTGTTCATCGGCCCCAATCCCAAAGCGATTGCGGCCATGGGCGACAAGATCGAGTCGAAGCGCATGGCCGCCAAGGCAAAGGTCTCCACGGTGCCCGGCTACCTGGGGGAGATCGCCGACGCGGCCGAGGCCGCCCGCATCGCCGAGGAAATCGGCTATCCCGTGATGATCAAGGCGTCCGCCGGCGGTGGCGGCAAGGGCATGCGCATCGCCCACAACCGGAGAGAGCTGGAGGAGGAGTTCGACGCGGCGCGCTCCGAGGCGAAGGCGAGCTTCGGCGACGACCGGGTTTTCATCGAGAAGTTCATCGTCAATCCCCGGCACATCGAAATTCAGGTGCTGGGGGACAAGCACGGCAATGTCATTCATCTCGGCGAGCGCGAATGCTCGATCCAGCGCCGCAACCAGAAAATCATCGAGGAGGCGCCATCGCCGCTGCTCGACGAGAAGACCCGCAAGGCCATGGGCGAGCAGGCCGTCGCGCTTGCAAAGGCCGTGGGCTACGACTCGGCCGGCACGGTGGAGTTTGTCGCCGGGCAGGACAAGAGCTTCTATTTCCTCGAGATGAACACCCGCCTGCAGGTCGAGCATCCGGTGACAGAAATGATCACCGGGATCGACCTCGTTGAGCAGATGATCCGGATCGCTGCCGGCGAGGAGCTCAAAATCCGGCAGAAGGACGTGACCTTCACCGGCTGGGCGATCGAAAGCCGCATCTACGCCGAGGATCCCTTCCGCAACTTCCTGCCGTCCACCGGCCGCCTCGTGAAGTATCGCCCCCCCGCTCAGGGGTCAGGGGAAGGCATGGCGGTGCGCATCGACACCGGCGTGGCCGAGGGCGGCGAGATCTCGATGTACTACGACCCGATGATCGCCAAGCTCATCACGCACGCACCCACGCGCGAGGCGGCCATCGAGCTACAGGCGCAGGCGCTCGACGCCTTCTACATCGACGGCATCAAGCACAATATTCCGTTCCTCACCGCTTTAATGCAGCACCCGCGTTGGCGGGCGGGCAATCTTTCGACCACGTTCATTCAGGAGGAGTATCCCAACGGCTTCGAGCCTCGAACTCCCGAAGGCGAGGATCTGCAGATTCTCGCGGCTGTCGCTGCTGCGATCGATCACCTCCACAATTGCCGACGACGGAAGATCACAGGTCAGATGCCTGGCCGGCCTGTTACTTTTGCAAAGCGCCGCGTCGTCGATGTCGGAAACGGTGTTCGTCGGCGGGTGATCGTGGACGGCGAGCTCAATGGGCCGACCACGGTGACATTGCTGGATGATGACGGAAACCCGTCCGAAACGCTGGAAATCGCATCGAAATGGTGGCCGGGTGAGCCTGTATGGTCCGGCATGGTCCGCGACCGCGATGTATCAGTGCAGGTTCGCCCAATACTCAATGGTTTCGAGCTGTCTTACCGCGGCGTACGCGTGCCAGCGCGCGTCTACACGGAGCGGGAGGCCGAGCTTGCGGCGCTGATGCCGGTCAAGGCGGCAGCCGATACGTCCAAGGTGCTTCTGTGTCCGATGCCCGGTCTTGTGAAGGCGATCTATGTCGAGGCTGGCCAGGAGGTGAAGGCTGGCGATCCGCTCGCCGTGGTCGAGGCGATGAAGATGGAGAACACGCTACGCGCGGAGCGGGACGGCATCGTGAAACTCGTCAACGCCAAGCCGGGTGACAGCCTCGCCGTTGATGCCGTGATTATGGAGTTTGCGTAACCCGCGCCCTGGTTCTCGAGAGGAGGACCAATGACATTCGAGCGTCGCCTCGCCCAGCTCTTCCGGATGGATGACGAGGCGTGGGCGCGCCATGCCAACCCCTGGAGCGTCTGGACCCGCGTTATCTCACTGCCGCTCCTGATGCTGGCCGTGTGGAGCCGCGTCTGGATCGGCTGGTGGTCGCTCTTGCCGATTGCGGGTGTGATTTTCTGGCTCTGGATCAATCCGCGCGTCTTCCCGCCACCTCGGTCCACGAACAATTGGGCCTCCAAAGGCGTGCTGGGCGAACGCGTTTGGCTCAACCGCCGTGAGGTGCCGGTGCCGGAGCATCATCGGCTGGTGCCGAACGTTCTGACGGTCCTCTCGGCCGTAGGCGCGATTTTCTTCGTTTGGGGGCTGGTGAGGCTCGAAATCTGGCCTACGCTATTGGGGCTCGTCCTCGTGATGCTTTCCAAACTGTGGTTCGTGGACCGAATGGTCTGGCTGTACGAGGACATGAAGGAGCGTCATCCACCTTACCGCGCGTGGCTCAGGTAACGGGGCTTGCCGCCTGAGCTGTGCAGGGGCAACATGGCCAAGGCTTCTGACCGCAACGCGATGCGCAAATTTGCGCCAACAAGACACTCAATCAGGGGATCTTCCATGCGCAGCTTCCATATGCCTGGCCGCTCGCCTGTCTACGCCCGGCGCGCCATGTGTGCCACGTCACATCCGCTCGCGACGCAGGCGGCCATCGAGATCTTGCGCGAGGGCGGCAATGCGGTGGATGCGGCGCTGACGGCTGCGGCGGTGCTCGCCGTTGTTGAGCATCCAATGACGGGCATCGGTGGCGACTGTTTCGCCATCATCGCAAAACCGGGACAGAAGCTGATTGGGTTGAACGCCTCCGGTCGCGCGCCAGCGGCGGCAACAGCCGAGTGGTATGCGTCCAAGGGCATCAAGGCGATCGAGATGCAGTCGCCGCACGCGGTGACGGTACCCGGTGCCATCGACGGTTGGACGACGCTGCTCGCCGATCATGGCTCCAAGCCGCTGTCCCGCATTCTGGCTCCGGCCATCGAGTATGCGGAGGGCGGATTTCCGGTCGCGCCGCGCGTCGCCTACGATTGGGCCAACGTCGCCGAAAAGCTTAAAGGACACCCGGGATCACGCCAGCATTTGCTGCCGAATGGCCGGCCGCCGCGTGTCGGCGAGGTGATGCGTTTCCCCGCGCTTGCCCGCACGCTGAAGATCATCGCCGAGCAGGGGCGTGATGGCTTTTATCAGGGCGAGGTTGCCGAGGATATCGTCGCTGAGCTCAGGGAGCTCGGTGGTCTCCACACGCTCGAGGACTTCGCTGCTCAGCGGTGCTCCTACGTGGATCCGATTTGCGTCACGTACCGCGGCGTCGAGCTGTGGGAGCTGCCGCCGAACAATCAGGGCATTGTCGCCCTGATCATGCTCAAGATCCTGGAGAAGACCGGCTTCGGGACGAACGACGCCACTAGCGCCGAGCGCTACCATATGATGATGGAGGCGGGCCGGCTTGCCTATGCCATGCGCGATGCGTTCGTGGCGGACCCGGAGATGGCGAGCGTGCCTGTGGAGCACATGCTGTCCGATGCCGTCATCAGCGACCTGGCGCGGCGGATCGATCCGAAACGGCGCACGCCGGATCTTGGTCCCGTCCCGCAGCCGTCAGGCTCGGACACGATCTATCTCAGCGTCGTGGACGAGCAGGGGATGGCGGTTTCCTTCATCAACTCCATCTACAGCCCGTTCGGCTCTGGCATCATGACGCGCAAGACGGGCGTGATGCTGCACAACCGCGGGCAGGGCTTCGTGCTCGATCCGAAGCACCCGAACTGCATCGCGCCCCGCAAGCGGCCCATGCATACGCTCGTGCCAGCAATGGCCATGCGCGATGGCAAGCCGTTCCTTTCGTTCGGCGTCATGGGCGCCGCCTTCCAGCCCATGGGCCATGCCTATGTGCTCACCAATATTCTCGATTTTGGTATGGACCCACAGGAGGCCATCGATTGCGCCCGCGTGTTCTTTGAGGGCGAGGAACTGCAGGTCGAGGAATCTGTTCCGAGCGCGACGGTGGAGAAGCTCGCCGTAATGGGCCACCGCGTTTCGGTGCGCAGCGAGCCATGGGGCGGCGGTCAGGCCGTGTGCTTCGACCACGAGAACGGCGTGTTGATCGGCGCCTCCGATCCGCGAAAGGATGGTTGTGCCTTAGGCTATTGATTTTCACGGACTAGCCCGATTGCATTCAATCTTAGCAGCGCGTACGAGCGAGATATGCCCGGAGGGTTGCCGGCCGAGCGCGTTCGTTATGAAAAGCGCGGCATCGACCACGCCATCGAGATCAACGCCCGTGTGTATGCCCATACCATTGAGCATGTAGAGAACATCCTCAGTGGCAACGTTGCCGCTCGCGCCCGGCGCGTAGGGACAGCCGCCAAGCCCGCCTGTCGAAGCATCGATCACCGCGATGCCCAGCTCCAGGCAGGCGAGTATGTTGGCGAGGGCCTGCCCGTAGGTGTCGTGAAAATGCACGGCAAGCGCCGAAATGGGCACGCGTTTTGCCACGGAGGCGACAAGCTCCTGAGCCTGCCTTGGTGTGCCCACGCCGATGGTATCACCGATTGAAATTTCGTAGCAGCCCATGTCGTGCAACGTCGCCGCGAGGCCGACGACCTTCTCCGGCGGCACGGCTCCTTCATATGGACATCCAAGGGCGCAGGAAATGTAGCCGCGGATGCGGATTCCTTCATCGCGCGCCCGTGCCACCACCGGACGGAACCGCTCGATGCTTTCCGCGATCGAGCAATTAATATTCCGTCGTGAAAACGTCTCGGATGCGGCGGCGAAGACGGCGACCTCGCGCACTCCGGCTTCGATGGCTTGTTCGAGACCTTTGAGGTTTGGGACGAGCGCCGAATACGACGCATAGCTACGCGCGTCGACCGCGGTGGCCACCGCTGCGGAGTCCGCCATTTGCGGCACCCATTTGGGGGAAACGAAGCTTCCAATCTCGATTGAGGTGAGCCCCGCGGCAGCCAGCCGACGGATGAATTCAACCTTCGTTTCCGTCGAAACCGCCCCAGGCTCGTTCTGGAGCCCATCGCGCGGGCCGACCTCCACGATGCGAACGGCACTCGGCAAATTCATTCAGTTCTTCTCCCAGGTCTCGCGACCAACGTAGTCGCCATCGGTGAGCTGCAGTGCGCTGAAGGTTGACATGAAAGTTTATTCATAGGAAACTTCCAGAAAACAAGAACCAGAGTCATGGAAACGCTCGGGTCCCGCCTTCGCACGCTTCGCCATCTCCGCGGCCTCAGCATAGATGACGCCGCGCGCGAGCTCTCGCTGTCGAAAGGCTATCTTTCCAAGATCGAGAACGACCGTTCCGTTCCCTCAATCGCCTGCCTCACGCGAATGGCCGAGCTGTATCGCACGACCATTGCGGCCATGCTGGGCGAAAACGGCGATGCGAGCCGTATCTCGATCGTCCGGGCCAACGAGCGCCGGTTCATAAACCGCAGCGGGACGGAGCTGGGCTATCGTTTCGCAGCGATCAATGATCGCAAACCTGATCGCCGGGCCCACGCTTTCATCCTGACGCTGCCGTGGACGGACAGTCGCCGGCTTTTTTATCAGCACCCCGGCGAGGAGCTTTTTCTCGTCCTCAAAGGGCGCATCCGTTTCCACTATGGCGGCGCGGAATACATCCTGGAGGAAGGCGATTGCGTCTATTTCGACTCGAGCGTCGAACATCGCGGTGAAGCTGCCGATCGCAACGGCGCGGAGGCGCTGTCCGTCATCATCCCAGGTCCGTCGCGGCGCCGCCGCGCGACTTCCGCAACCGCGCGCACGAGGCGAAAGAACTTCAACAATGGAAAGATGGAGGAATCGCCATGACATCCACAGTTTCTCGCCGTGTCTTACTGAAAACGGCGGTCGGTACCGCAGCTGGCACGGCGCTCGCAGCGCCGGCCATCGCGCAGCAGCAGGTGACGTGGCGCATGCAGGCGCTTTGGGACGCCAACACGACGCCACAGAAATTCGAAGAGCGGTTTGTCGCTCGCGTCGCTGAGCTCACCGGCGGCCGCTTCAAGATAAATCTGTTCTCAGCGGGCCAAATCGTTCCCGCCGCGCAAGCTTTCGATGCGGTACGAGGGGGCGCCTTCGAAATGATGAAAACGTTCGACGGCTACGAAGCCGGCAAGATCCCCGCCTTCGCCTTTACGAGCACAATTCCTTTCGGGTTCGAGCAACCGGACCAATACGAAGCCTGGTTCTACGAGCTCGGCGGTCTTGACCTCGCGCGCGAGGCCTACGCATCAGCGGGCCTCTATTAAATTGCGCCGACCGTTTATGGGCAGGAGCCTATTCATTCGAAAGTTCCCTTGAAAAAAATTGCTGACTTGAAAGACAAGAAGGGTCGCTTTGTCGGTCTTGCGAGCACCGTTATGTCGACCTTCGGCGTCGCCGTTACGCCGCTGCCCACCGCTGAGGTCTATACTGGTCTCGAGAAAAATGTGATCGACCTGGCCGATCGCGGCGACTTGACCGCGAACCTCGAGGCAGGGCTGGCCGAAGTCGCGAAATACGTCATCTATCCGAGCGTCCATCAGCCGACCACGGCAACGAGCTACGTCGCAAACAAGGCGGCGTACGATAAGCTGCCGGCCGAGTTCAAGGCAGCGCTGGCGGTGGCAGCGCGCGAGATATCCGGTGCACTCCGGCAGCATCTGCTCGTTCAGGACGTGGTCGCGATCGAGGCCTACAAGGCAAAGGGTTGCGAAGTTTCAACCTTCGATCCGGAGGACGTTCGCGAGAACCGTGCGAAGGCGATTGAGGCGTGGCGTACGGCGACCAAGAACGATCCGCTCGCAACCCGCATTCTCGACAGCCAAATCGATTTCATGAAGAAGCTGGGACTTTTCGCTTGAGAATCTCGACGGGCCGCCGGCGATTTCGCGCCGGCGGCAATTCCGTGGGAAATTATTATGTCCATCGTTCGCCTTTACGTGCGCGGCGTGACAGCTTTGAACCGTTGGCTCGCCTATTCGGTCGCCGGCCTGGTCTACGTCATGGTCGCGGTGATCCTGTACGAGGTCGTGAGCCGATATGCGTTCAACGCGCCAACGGTATGGGCAATGGAGTCCGCCACGCTCCTGTTTGGGCCGTATTTTCTCCTCGCCGGTCCGTGGCTTCTCCACACGAAAGGGCACGTGGCGGTGGACTTTGTACGTATGCGGCTGCCGCCGCGCGCGGGCCTCGTGCTCGAATGTCTGACCTATCCGGTTATTTTCATTTTCGCCGCGATCCTGATTGCTTATGGTTGGCCATTCGCCGTCAACGCGTATGCCCTTGGCGAAACATCGTTCTCAGCCTGGAACCCGATCATCTGGCCATTCAAGTTTGCGATCCCGCTCGCCGCAATCCTGCTGCTGGCGCAAGCCGTGGCAGAGTTCCTGCGCATGATCTGCACCCTTGCCGGGCATGAGGGGATAGCCGAATGAACTCCGGCCTCATCCTCGTTGCCATGTTCACGGGGCTCGTCGCCCTGATGCTGACGGGCCTACCGCTCGCTTTCGTGCTGGGCGGGATGTCGCTGCTCTTCACCGTCGTATTCTGGGATCCGGGCGCCATCGTCATTACGGTGATCCAGATCTTCGACACGATGCGGTCAGAGGCGCTCCTGGCGATCCCGCTTTATATCTTGATGGCCTGCCTGCTGCAGGGCTCGGGAGTGATCGAGGCACTCTATCGAGCCATGGAGCTGTGGTTCAGCCGCTTGGCGGGCGGCCTTGCCGTCGGCATAGTTGTTATTTGCACGATTATGGCGGCAATGACTGGCGTGGTGGGCGCTTCCGTAACCTCCATGGGTATTCTCGCGCTGCCCGCAATGCTCAGGCGGGGTTACGACCGCGAAATGTCGATCGGAACCATTTGCGCCTCTGGAACGCTGGGAATCCTCATCCCACCGTCCGTGGTAACCATCGTTTATGCCGTTACAGCGCAGATCTCGATCGGCCAGATGCTCATGGCTGGATTAGTGCCGGGTTTGATCCTCGCGGCTCTCTACATCTGCTATATCATCATCCGATCGATGCTCAATCCATCGCTCGCGCCCGTTGGAGCGGATGCGCGCGCGGCGTCGCTGAAGGATCGGTTTGCTACGCTCGGGGCGCTCGTTATTCCGAGCGCGATTATCGTGGCGGTGCTCGGAAGCATGTATTTCGGCATTGCGACGCCCACTGAAGCGGCGGCCGTTGGCGCTGCTGGGGCTGCGGTGTCGGCTGCGCTTCAGCGCCGGCTAACCTTCGAGTTGCTGTCCAAAGCTGCACTCGACACGCTTAAGGCGACAGCGATGGTTCTGTGGATCACCATCGGCGCCAAAGCGTTTGTAGCTATCTTCACGGGCCTTGGGGGTGCTGACTTTCTGCTTGACTTTATTCGCAGCTGGAACGCCGCGCCCTGGCTGATCCTCGCCGGAATGCTGGCGATTTTGATCTTCCTGGGCTGCTTTCTCGATGAGATCGGCATTATTCTGCTCACGGTCCCCGTTTTTCTGCCGATCGTGAAATTCCTCGGCTTCGATCCGCTGTGGTTCGGCGTTCTGTTTCTCGTAACCGCGCAGATGGCCTACATCACGCCGCCTTTCGGCTACACGCTGTTTTACATCAAAGGCACGTTGCCGTCCGGAATTGGAATGGACACTGTTTATCGGGCGGTGGTTCCGTTCTTCTTCCTTCAGCTCACAGGTCTTCTGATTTGCGCATTTTTTCCTGACTTGGTGACGTGGCTGCCACGTACCATGATCGCCCGCTAGGCTGAACGAGGAGCATCCATGTCAAAGACGTCGCGTATCCCGGGATTCCACACTCTGTCGCCCGCCGAACGCCTGGCCAAGGTCGTCGAGCTGTGTGGCCTCGACGAGGCTGCGCACCGGCAGCTCGAGAACACGGGAAATCTGAATATCGCTCTTGCCGACCGGCTGATCGAGAACGTCATTGGCGTGATGGCCATCCCCATCGGGATCGCGACCAACATGGTCATCGATGGCCGCGAAGTCCTAATTCCTATGGCAACAGAGGAAAGCTCGGTCGTTGCCGCGGTTTGCAATGCGGCGCGCCAATGCCGGGACTCGGGCGGCTTCGTCACCTCGACGAGCGGTCCCCTCATGATCGCGCAGATTCAACTCGTCGATGTGCCTGATCCACACTCAGCACGGCTGAAGATCCTCGAGCAGCGCGAGGCGATCAAGGCGGTGTGCGACGAGGTCGACCCCGTGCTCGTGCGCATCGGTGGCGGTTTCCGCGATTTGGAAGTGCTGGTCCTTGATACCAAGGCGGGGCCCATGGTCATCACGCACATTATTGTCGATACGCGGGATGCAATGGGTGCCAATGCCGTCAATTCAATGGCCGAGAAACTGGCGCCGCACATCGCCAGCTGGACCGGGGGGCGGACATACTTACGCATTTTGTCCAATTTGGCTGACCGCCGCGTGGCGCGGGCACGGGCCGTTTGGAAAACGGAGGAGATCGGCGGGCCCGAAGTCCGCGACGGCATTTTGTCGGCGTATCATTTCGCGGCGGCCGATCCTTATCGAGCCGCGACCCATAACAAGGGAATTATGAACGGCGTCACCGCGGTCGTGCTTGCGACGGGCAACGATACACGCGCCATAGAGGCTGGCGCGCATGCCTACGCGGCTCGGAGCGGACGCTACACCAGCTTAACCCACTGGGAGAAGACAGCCGAGGGCGACCTTGCCGGAACACTCGAAATCCCCATGGCCGTCGGCTTGGTCGGCGGCGCAACTAAGGTCCATCCAACAGCGCAGGTTTGCCTGAAAATTCTCGGCGTCGAGAGTGCCGACCAGCTCGCCCGCATTATTGCTGCGGTGGGGCTGGCCCAGAACTTCGCCGCACTTAAGGCACTGGCGACCACGGGCATCCAGAAGGGTCACATGGCGCTCCACGCGCAAAACATCGCGATGATGGCGGGCGCCGTCGGCGACGAAATCGACCGGGTCGCCAAGGCCATGGTCGCAGCCGGCACCGTGCGTCTGGACATTGCGGAAAAAGAGCTCGCCAAACTGCGAGGGGGCGCAGGCTCTTAGTACCCCATCAGGTTAAGACCGATATTCTCACGGGGTGGGGATGCTCACTTTAGCCGCGCCGGCGATGGCGTTTTCTTTGATTCTGTCAATTTTTTTTTGTAATTCCGGGTGAGATCCCCACTTCATGCCAGGTTGAACATTGCGCGCGGGCCCTCACGTTGAATCGAAACCAAAAGCGCGGAGCCGCGTTTCGTCGGCGCCAATGAAGGCTTCGACGTGACCACGAGAACGGAACCTCCGTTTCCCCGGCCTGCGTCTACCCGGCCCGAGCATCAGGCGACCGGTCGGCACTATCCGGGCGAATGGGCGCGGCGATTCGAGCTCTATCTGGACATGGGCTCCCGCCGAGCCCTGCTTTATGGCTTGCTGTTTGGTGCATTCGTCATCGTTGTGGTGATCTCCGCAGTCGTTAGGTTTGGCCCCTAAGTTGACCGTATCCAATACTAGGGCGCAGGATTGCGTGCCGAGGTGGCTGTGAAAAGCTGGCCGATAGCGTCGCGACGGCGATCACCACGACCACGACTTTGGAGACATCGATGTCATTGCAGAACAAGGTCGCAATCGTCACCGGCGGCAATAGCGGAATTGGTCAGGCGATCGTCTTGGAGCTGGCCCGGCAGGGCGCAAGTCTCGTCATCGACTATGTCGTCCACCCCGAAACCACCGCGGAACTGGAGCGAGAAATCGCTAAGCTCGGCGGACAAGCCATCGGCGTCGATTCCGACGTGAGCAAGGTTGAGGATCTGCAGCGGCTTGTCGATGCCGCCGTCGCCAATTTTGGGCGGCTCGATATCATGGTGAACAATGCCGGAATTGAAACGCGAACCTCTGTTCTCGATACGACTGAGGATCAATACGATAAGGTTCTAGCAATTAACCTTAAAAGCGCTTTTTTCGGCACTCAAATAGCCGCCAGGCAAATGATCAAGCAGGGCCAAGGGGGCCGCATCATCAATATTACGTCGGTCCACGAGGATTGGCCGATGCCCAGCAATACTCCCTACTGCCTATCGAAAGGGGGAATGCGAATGCTCACGCGCACTGCCGGTGTTGAGCTCGCACCGCACAACATCCTCGTCGTTGGCGTTGGACCGGGTGCGGTTGAGACCCCGATCAATCTCAGCACCATGCAAGACCCGGCCAAGCTCCAGAAGTTGAATTCAGCCATTCCGCTGGGGCGCATGGCGCGCCCTGAGGAAATTGCGAGCGTGGTCGCTTTCCTTGCTGGCGACGGCGCTAGCTACCTCACGGCCACCAGCATTTTCGTGGATGGCGGACTCATGCAGAGCAGCATCGGTTTGTAGCGGACCAGCCGCTATGGATAAGCATTTCGACGTCATCATTATCGGCAGCGGTGCTGGCGGTGGCACGCTCGCGCGGCACCTGGCACCCTCAGGAAAAAGCATTCTCATTCTCGAGCGCGGTGACTGGCTCAAGCGGGAAGCGCTGAATTGGGATGCGACCGCTGTTTTCCCTGAGAACCGTTATGTTTCGCCCGAGACTTGGTACGACCGCCACGACCGGCCATTTCAGCCGCAGGTGCATTATTTCGTCGGCGGCGCGACGAAGATGTTCGGCGCGGCGCTGTTTCGCCTGCGCCGAGAGGATTTCGGGGAGCTCCCCCATTACGAAGGGATCTCGCCGGCCTGGCCGATCTCATATGAGGAATTAGAGCCGTATTACACCAAAGCCGAGCAGATGTACCATGTTCACGGGCTACGGGGGCAAGATCCGACCGAACCTCCAGCTAGTGCGCCCTATCCGTGTCCACCCGTCTCCCATGAACCGCGCATCCGGCAGCTGTTCGAGGACATGGCGGCGGCCGGCTACCATCCATTTCCGGCGCCCAGCGCGATCATGCTGGACGAAAGCAATATGGCGTACAGCACCTGCATCCGGTGCCAAACCTGCGATGGTTTTCCTTGCCTGGTGCATGCCAAATCCGACGCAGAAGTTATTGGGGTAGGCCCGGCTCTTGAATTTCCAAATGTAACCCTTATTCGCAATGCCCAGGCGCTCAGACTTGAAACCAACCCAACCGGTACGTCGGTCACATCAGTCGTTGCAGAGGTCGAGGGCGAGCTGGACGTCTTCCGCGGAGACATCATTGTCGTCTCCTGCGGCGCAGTGAACAGCGCCAAGCTGCTGCTGATGTCGGCGAACGACAAGCATCCGAATGGGCTCGCCAACGGCTCGGATCAGGTTGGGCGGAACTACATGTATCACAACAGCCAAGCCGTGCTCGCGATTTCGCTTGAGCCCAATCCGACCATGTTCCAGAAGACACTGGCCCTGAATGATTTTTATTTTGGAACGGACGGATTCGCGTATCCCATGGGAAATATCCAGATGATGGGAAAGTCACTGGGTCCGATGTTCCGGGGCGAGAAGCCGATCGAGACCGCCCTGCTTCCCATGCGGCTGCTTGATGATATCGCTTACCACGCCGTCGATTTCTGGCTCACGACCGAAGATTTGCCAGATCCCAACAACCGGGTCACTGTGGATCGCTCGGGGAAAGTGACACTAAGCTACACACCGAATAACCAAGTGCCGGCACAGAAACTATATGAGAAGCTTAAGTCGATTTTGGGTCATCTCGGAATGCATCCTGATCACCTGATCCCGCGCCATGCCTATATGAAAACCGAAATTCCCATCGCAGGCTGTGCGCATCAGGCGGGCACGTGCCGTTTTGGTCATGATGCCAAGACATCCGTTCTCGACGTGAACTGTAAGGCGCACGAGCTCGACAATCTTTACGTCGTCGATACAAGCTTTTTCGTCAGCATCGGAGCTGTTAATCCTTCACTGACCGCGATTGCCAATGCGCTTCGCGTGGGCGACCATCTCTTGGAGCGGCTGCGTTAAACTCCAGGCTAAACAGATCACCAAAGATGGCTCACTGGATGAGGGCTCCGCGCGCCTGAAGCTGCACCTGCCAGATCACCGTATCGCACAGAATGAAAAGAACATCGTTGCGCGGGCCGCCGAAAGTGAAATTCGCGACGCCCGGCGCCATAATTTCACCGAGCAAGTCGCCCTCCGGAGTGAACACCTGCACGCCGGTTGCCGAGGATGTGTAAACGCGACCTTCGGCGTCGACCTTGATGCCGTCCGGAATTCCCGGAGCGACCACAGCAAACAGCCTCTCGTTCCGCAGGTATCGGCCGGCGTGCACGTCGAAGGCGCGGACGTGGTGCGGCAAGCCGACGAAATAGGTGCCCGGTGCCTGGTTAGCACCGGAGTCTGTGATGTAAAGCACCGATTCATCCGGTGAAAAGGCAAGCCCGTTAGGCTTGTCGAAGCTGTCGGTGACCACCGCGGTTTCGCCTGTGGCAGGGTCATGGCGATAGACGTACGTGCCAAGCTCGGGCGGCCCCTTGAAGCCCTGGATTTCGCCGTAGTTCGGATCGGTGAACCATATCGTGCCATCGCTCTTCACAACGACGTCGTTCGGGGAGTTGAAGTGAAATCCTCGCCACCGATCGACCACCGTCTCAACGACGCGCGTTCTTAGGTCCATGCGGATGATCCGTGCCGGTGTTTCCTTGTATCCCTGCTCGCAAACTACGAGCCGTCCTTCACGGTCGAGCGTCATGCCGTTTGCCATGTTCGAGGGAAACTGCACGGTTTCAGGCACTTGGACTCGGAATGGGAACTCTTCGCCGACCAATTGTATGCGATTTATCGCTATGTTCTTGGGTCCCGGCTCGGGAACGGTGGTGAAATACAGAGCATGCTCAGCTGGGACATAAACCGGTCCTTCATGCGCGTTCGTCTCGATCAAGACAGCCCTCTGAAAGTTGGGGCCGAGCACTTGGTGGAATTCGTCGCGATAGGCAGCATACGCCGTGCCCTCGCCCTGAGCGGGAGAACGTAGCATTGCTCTGACCTCCCTGTAGTAACTTTCGGCTGATATCGCGCCCGAGCCACGTCATATTTTTCAATTTGCGATGAAACAGTCACGTCGCGCCTTAGGGAACATGTCCGCCACGCTGCGTGAGCGTATTTTCCGATCGAATGAGATTATGGGCGCTGTTAACCAACGCAATGTGCGAGAAAGCCTGCGGAAAATTGCCTACCAAGCGCTTGGCCGATGGGTCATATTCCTCGGCCAGCAGCCCGACATCGTTGGCGAGTCCGCACAGGCGCTCGAAAAGTCGCTCCGCCTCCTGGATTCGACCCTGCATGACAAGATTGTCGACGAACCAGAAACTGCAGGCCAGAAAAGCTCCTTCTCCGGGAGGCAAGCCGTCCTTGGCTTCGTGTGTATCGTAGCGCATTACGAGGCCATCAACCATCAAATAACGTTCTATGGCAGCCACAGTGCTTTGGACACGTGGATCGCTAGCGGGCAGAAAGCCGACAAGTGGCATCAAAAGCACGCTCGCATCGAGCGTTTTGGAGCCGTAATACTGCGTGAACGCGGCAAGGTCGGAGTCGAAAGCCTTCTGGCACACATCGTCGTGGATCTCCTGCCGAATGGCTTTCCAGCGATCGAGCGGAGCTTCGATTCCGAACTCCTCGGCCAGCTTGATGGCACGATCGAATGCGACCCAGGCCATGACTTTGGAATACGTGAAATGCTGGCGCCCGCCACGAACCTCCCAAATTCCTTCGTCCGGTTCTCGCCAGATCTCGGCGAGGTGATCTAACAGCGCCTGCTGCAAATCCAGGTCAAGTGCACCCATCCCACAGCGGCGCCCTTGATAGAAGACGTCCATTACTTCCCCATAGACGTCGAGCTGCAGCTGATTGGATGCGGCATTGCCGATGCGCACAGGCTTTGCGCCTTGGTATCCGGGCAGCCACGGCAGCTCCAGTTCCGTCAACCGCCGCTCTGCGTCAATGGCATACATGATTTGGATTTGGCGAGGGCTTCCGGCGACGGCGCGTAAGAGCCATTCGCTCCAATCGCGCGCGGCCTGGTAAAACCCGCTGTTCATCAAGCTCAGTAGGGTAAATGTGGCATCCCTCAGCCAGCAATAGCGATAATCCCAATTTCGTGATCCACCGAGCTGTTCGGGCAGAGACGTTGTCGGTGCCGCAACGATGCCGCCGGTCGGGCGGTACGTCAGGGCCTTGAGCGTGATTAGAGATCGCCGCACCGCATCCGACCATCTGCCAGTTTCGCGGCAACTCTGCAGCCAGTCGCGCCAAAGATCCTCCGTTCTGGAGAGTGCAGTTAACGGGTCAATGGGCTCGGGGAGGGCTCGATACGAGCGGCCGTAGCTGAGGACAAACGGAACGGTCTCGCCTTCCGATACAACAAAATCACCGGCAATTTTGAAATTATCGCATTGCAAATTCAGGGGCGTCCGCAGCACCGTCATGTCGGGGCCGCCGACGGCACGCAATGCATTTTCTTCCACTCGTGTGACCCAGGGCACGACCTGACCGTAGTCGAAGCGCAGGATGAGCTCGCAGGACATGGCGAGTTGGCCGCGCTTACCCGTGACAATTCGAACGACATCCGAGGCCTTGCCTGGTTCGGGTCGCATTGCACCGACGAGCGGAGCACGAGGCGGCATGAAATCGACCAGCGTCACAGCGCCATCAGGAGTCGAAAATTCGGTCTCGAGGACCAAGGTGTCCGCATGGTAGTGCCGCTTGATGTTGGCCCCGGAATCGACGGGCGCTATTTTCCACCGCCCATGCTCGGGAGTGCCGAGCAACGCGGCAAAGCAAGCCCCGCTGTCGAACCTGGGCCAGCAAAGCCAATCGATCGAGCCGTCGCGGGCTACCAGCGCGGCCGTTTCGCAATCCCCAATAAGGGCATAATTCTCGATTGGATGTGCCATTGCTCCTGCCATCGCACTGCAACAGGGTTGTGCGGAATACTGCCGGGCACCGAAAGTCTTATCTGAGTAAGAATTGGTGGTTTTTCCGCTCACGCGATTAAGTCGCTCGGGGTAACGTTAATCGATTGTTGCGGCTCCTTAGCTCCAACCCTTGCTCTACCAAGAACAGAGGCCGAATCGCCGCTTCGCGGCTGCATTGGCCAAGCGGAACGAGTTTTCTCGCGAAGCGAACGTGCTCGCGGGCGAACTGCTTGGTAAATGGAACGTCTCTTGAGGCTAAGTGATTTTAGCTTGAGCGCTATAGCGTGAAACCAGCAGACATGATGCGGCCGGGGAACGCCGCCTTGCCGCCAGGCTAACCGGATAGCAAGGCTGATCTTGGGACACGGTTTTGCCCATCGGTTGCAGAAAGTAGCAGTGGCCACATGTCTGGCGCTGCTCCTAGGTAGTTGTGCCGCCGTCACGACGCCAGTTCTCGATCCCAAGGGCCCGATAGCATACTCCCAACGATAGCTGTTATTCGACGCCACCGCCATTATGATGATTGTCATCGTGCCGGTCTTCATCATGGCGGCGCTGTTCACATGGCGTTATCGCGGCACCAACCGAAATGCGCGATACATGCCGAATCTCGCCTATTACTGGCCAGCAGAAATTCTGATCTGGGGCGTGCCGGCCGGAATTATATTCTGGCTGAGCTTTCATCTGTGGGATGGCACACATCGGCTCGATCCATACAAGGCTCTCGACCCGGGTGTTCCGCCGCTGCAAGTCGAAGCGGTGGCGCAAGACTGGAAGTGGCTCTTTATCTATCCCGAGCAGAACATTGCCGTCGTCAACGAGCTGGTTTTTCCGGCGGGTCGGCCATTGGCGCTCAGAATTACGTCGGACACGGTCATGAATTCTTTCATCATTCCGGCGCTGGGCGGGCAAATTTACGCTATGGCCGGCATGCAGACGCGACTGCATCTTCTCGCAGATGGCCCCGGGGAGTTCTGGGGGCGCAACGTTCAATACAGCGGGCGGGGATTTGCCGACCAGAAATTTCGGGCTGTTGCAACTGCCACCACGGATGAATTCGAGGTCTGGGTCGCTAAGGTAAGGGCATCTCCCCAAACGCTCGATGCGAGTGCGTATGATCAGCTCGCAAAGCCGAGCGTGAAGGTGCCAGTGACTTATTATTCTGGCGTGGAGTCTGACCTTTTCGACAAGATCATAGCAAAATGGCGCGAGGGTGGTGTGTCTCACCACCACCGGGTTACTGAGACGGAACACGCGAGGTAACGCGACTGGAAATGTTCGGCAGGTTAACCATCGAGGCCCTTCCTTTCTATAGCGCCATCGCTGCGGGTGGCGCAGCGATAACCGTGCTCGGCGCGCTTGCCGTTATCGGGCTTATCACATATCTCCGCGCGTGGCGGTTGGTGCTGTTCGAGTGGGTCTCAAGCCTCGATCACAAGAAGATCGGCATCATGTACGTGGTGCTGGCGCTCGTCATGCTGATGCGCGGCTTCATCGATGCAGCCATGATGCGCAGCCAGCAGGCCATCGCCTTCCGCAGTGAGGGCTATTTGCCTGCCGAACATTTCGATCAGATTTTTACCTCCCACGGCACGATTATGATCTTCTTCATGGCGATGCCGTTTCTGTCCGGTCTGATCAATCATATCATGCCGCAGCAGATTGGAGCGCGCGATGTCGCCTTCCCGTTTATGAATGCGATAAGTCTGTGGCTTACCGCGGCGGGTGCGGGGCTGGTGCTCATTTCGCTTGTTATCGGTAAATTCTCAACCGCGGGCTGGAGCGGCTATCCACCGTATTCAGGCATCGAGTACAATCCGGGAGTTGGCGTCGATTATTGGCTCTGGGCCGTGCTCATTGCGGGCGTCGGCTCCACGATGAGCGGCATCAACTTCCTCGTGACCATCCTCAAACGCCGGGCACCGGGCATGCATCTCTTTCGCATGCCGCTTTTCACCTGGACTGTGCTCGTGACCAGCATTTTGATGATCTTTGCGTTTCCGGCACTCACCGTCGCATGTGCTTTGCTCGCGCTCGACCGAACCTTCGGCACGCACTTTTTCACGAATGCCATGGGCGGCAACATGATGCACTACATCAACCTGTTTTGGCTGTGGGGGCATCCTGAGGTCTACATTCTCATCTTGCCTGCCTTTGGCGTGTTCTCCGAGGTCGTCGCCACTTTCAGTCAGAAGCGGTTATTTGGGTATACGTCCCTAGTGTTGGCAACTATGGCCATCGGCATTCTGTCCTTCACCGTATGGCTGCATCACTTTTTCACGATGGGCTCCAGCGCGGACGTCAATTCCTTCTTCGGCATTATGACCACGATCATTGCCGTTCCAACCGGTGTGAAAGTATTCGACTGGCTACTAACGATGTATCGCGGCCGGATCATCTTCAAACCGCCGATGCTCTACACGATTGGTTTCCTCGTCACTTTCGTTATCGGCGGCCTTTCAGGAGTGCTGCTGGCGCTACCCCCCGTCGATTATGCGATGCATAACACGACTTTTCTGGTGGCGCACTTTCACAACATGATCATTCCGGGCGTCCTGTTTGGCTATTTGGCAGGCTATATGTTCTGGTTCCCGAAGGCCTTCGGCTTCAAGCTGAACGAAACATGGGGAACACGTTCGTTCTGGTGCTGGATCGTCGGCTTCTATCTCGCCTTCATGCCGCTTTACGTGCTCGGGCTGATGGGAATGCCGCGCCGCATGGAGCACTATGATATTGCAGCGTGGCAGCCCCACCTCATTGTGGCGGCGGTCGGTGCCTTTATCATCTTTGTCGGCATTGTATGCCTCGCTGTTCAACTGGCGGTCAGCATCAGAGATCGCGTCAAAGTACGCGATCTGACAGGTGATCCTTGGAATGGCCGGACGCTCGAATGGGCAACGTCCTCTCCGCCAGCGCCATACAACTTTGCTGTCGTGCCGGATGTGCAGAGCGTAGATGCTTTCTGGGATATGAAGCACCGCGGCGTTGCCTATGAGCGGCCCAAGCGCTATGCCGACATCGCGCTGCCAAAGAACACCTTTATCCCAGCGTTTATCGGCGTTGCTGCCTTTGTGTTTGGCTTCGCCGTCATCTGGTACATTTGGTGGCTCGCCATCCTGGCCCTCGCCGCCATCACACTTGCCATCATCATTCGCGCCTCTGACGACGAAACCGACTTCGTTCTCCCTGCACAAGAGGTGAAGGCCATTGAAGAGGCACGCTTCGCCCAATTGGCGAAAGCGCCCCCGAATGAAATGGTCGATGAGCCCGGCTTTGCAGGGGGTACGATCTTGGAGGGCGTGTCGTGACCGCCGGCGCTTTCGACACGATCGAAACGGCTGCTTTACCGGCCTCCGAGGCGCAAAAGTTCGAAGAGCGAGCTTTTGGCTTCTGGATTTATCTGATGAGCGACGCAATCATCTTTGCGTTGCTGTTCGCGACCTACTTAGTGATGCTCGGCAATACCGCCGGAGGCCCTACAGGACAGCTGCTGTTTAGCCTGGAACGTGCTGCGGCGGAAACAGCACTTCTGCTCCTGAGTAGCGTAACCTTCGGCTTCGCCACTGTGGCACTTGCTTTGAATAGTCGCCTGCGGGTCATTCAATGGCTGCTCGTAACCGCGGTGCTCGGGGTCGCTTTTCTTTTTCTCGAGTACGGCGAGTTCGGGGGTATGATCGCGGAGGGCGCGGGGCCTGACCGCAGCGGATTTCTCTCTGCTTTCTTTGCGCTCGTGGGCACTCACGGCCTGCATGTGAGCGCGGGTGTGATCTGGATCTTTGTGATGATCGGTCAGGTTTTGACCAAAGGACTGACAAGCCCCGTAGCATCCCGCGTTATGCGGCTCGGCCTTTTTTGGCACTTCCTGGATATCATTTGGATCGGCATTTTCTCGGTGGTGTACTTGCCAGGGCTGACTTGAGAATGGACGCCTCGGGTCTACCAGTCGTACGTAACACAAGACCTTACCTCATCGGTCTAGGTCTAGCAGTTCTATTGACCGCCATCCCTTTCGCGCTCGTCGCCACCGGCGCTTTGCCGCGAACCACAACTTTGATCATCATAGCAGTGGCCGCGGTCCTCCAGATCCTGGTGCATCTCAGGTTCTTTCTTCACATCGGGCTCCGCTCTACGCCGTTCGAGAACCTCGCCGCTTTGGTGTTCGCCGGCATACTGATTGTCTTTATGGTCGGGGGAACTTTGTGGATCATGTTTGACCTCCATCATCGCATGATGATGTGAGGGGAGGAGCACGGGCAATGGAATGGCTGGTCAACGACGCTCTACCGACTCTAGCGCGAATATTCATCGTCTGGATTTTTCCCTTCAGTTGTCTCGATAAGATCATCAATTGGGATCATGCGCTCAAGCAAGTTTACTCGGACTGGCTCCCCGGCGGGCCCGTTCTTCTGATCCTAGCCATAATAGTAGAGCTGGTAGCTCCGCTGATGATCGTGTTCCGCTTTTATGATGGTATTGCGGCCTTCATCCTTGCAGGGTATTGCGTGGTAACCGGCATTGTTTACCACAATTTCTGGAGCTACCCGCGCTTCTGGTCGCCTGAAAGTGAGGGGTATCCGCACGTCTGGGAGTTCCTCAAGAACTTCGCCATTGTGGGCGGATTGATCTTCGTCATGTATTCAAGCGGTTTCATTCAGGCCACGGAGAGGGAGGTGGAGAGGATTTCGGGCCTGATATAACAGAATCTACTTAAGCAATCGGACCTGAATATGTCGAATGAGTCGCCGAAACTTTCTTATTGGCATGTCTGGGCCGACGATCAAGGCGTGACTCACCAGACTCGTTGCGAGCTCACGGGCTTCCAATTCGCGAGCGTGGGCGGAAAGGCGGCGCCTCAATGGAACGACCGGGTGCTCACGGGAAAGACCAATCTCCAGTTCACCCTGCTTCCCGGCGGTTGGAGCGGAGATTGGCACAAGAATCCGGAGCCCCAATGGATCACCGTTCTTTCCGGAAGATGGTTCGTCGAAACAATGGACGGAACACGCGTGGAGATGGGGCCGGGGGAGGTTTCGTTTGGCGGTGACCAGAAAGCGAGGCCGGATGCGCAAGGCCGCTTGGGACATCGCTCCGGCACCGTGGGGAACGAGCCCTGCGCGCTTTTGATCGTCCAGCTTGAGCCAACTTGGGCGGGCGCCGAGCCCGGTGCCTTCAAGTAGGATGCAGCGGCAGAATGCCAGTGACACACCTCATCGGGTTCAGCGTCACAGTCGCCGATCTGGCGGGTACAGCTGCATTCTATCGAGACTCACTTGGGCTCCGAATAGGGCCTGAGCGGGTATTTCTCGACCCAGTCTGGAACACTCTTTATGGGCTTGAACCCGGCACCACCGTACGCGCTGTCGATGTCCTGATTGGGCGCCAAGTGGTTGAGCTCGTGGCGTTTGATCCCCCAGGTCGGTCATATCCGAAGAAACGGGAATCGAACGATCAGTGGTTTCAGCATTTCGCGCTTGTAAGTAAGAATATCGCGGAAACGTGGGAGCGGCTCAATAGCGGCGGCCTTAGAGATGAGATAACCAGAGACGGCCCTGTGGAGTTGCCGCCCAATACGGGTAGTGTGACCGCATTCAAGTTCCGCGATCCCGAAGGACATCCGCTGGAACTGATCTCCTTCCCGCCTGGTGTGGGCGCAGCGGTTTGGCAAACAGCGCGCGGGCAAGGAATTCTTGGCTGCGATCACACGGCAATCTCCGTGACGGATCTGGAGCGCAGCCTCCGCTTCTACACCGATTTACTTGGATTTCGCGTCGCCGGACGGTCGCTGAATCACGGCCCTGAGCAGGATCGTCTCGACGACCTGCAGGGATGCGAAGTCGATGTCGTGGCACTGGAACCTACGACAGTTGCGACGCCGCACCTAGAGCTTCTGCATTATCGGAGGCCACCCGGGCGGACATCATTATCGGGATTTTGGGCCAATGACGTGGCTTCGGTTCGACAATTCCAGAAGGTGGATAATCTCGATGCCCTTGTCGAACAGCTGATCGCCGAGGGTACAACATTCGTTTCGCCCGGCAAAGTGACGTTGAGGAGCGGCCGAGCGGCAGCAACAATCCGCGATCCGGATGGGCACATAATCGTGCTGGTGGAATAAGGAACTTTGCGTTCACCTGCGGACAGCACTTGCTTGCGTTCCACGAACGCGAAACGAGCGCTGCGAGTTATCATGCATGAGATAGCCTTCTTTACTATCAGAGTGGTTCACGTGCCATGCCATTCAAGGTCCAGGTTGGTCCGCCGCAGATCGCGATTCACCATGGCCAGACGGTGCTAATCACTGAGCTTGATGGGCAAATCAACTGGCCCAGTGACCGCGGGTTATACTTCAACGACACGCGTCTCCTCAGCAGCTGGAGGATCTACGCCAACGGCGAGCCATGGGACCTTCTGACAGGCGGCGCCACAACTTATTACACCTCTGAAGTCCACCTTACCAATCGCGCGATCAAGACCGAGGAAGGCCCCATTCCACCTCACACGCTTGGCCTCGTCATCAGCCGGTCGATCGAGGGCGGAATGCATGAGGATCTCGACATTATCAATAATGGCGAGAAGCACGTGCGATTTCAGCTTGAGATATCGATGCGTTCAGACTTTGCCGATATTTTCGAGGTCAAGTCCGGAAATATTGTACGGCGCGGTCGTATCACGACGGAATGGCTCGTATCGAAACAGCAGCTTCGGACGACTTACCGGAATGCCGATTTCATGCGGGCGGTGGTGGTTTCGTTCCGGAACAACTCGACCAAGGGGGTGTACGCCAACGGACGCTTGAGCTTTGAGGTCTCTTTGCCTCCGGGTGGAGCTTGGCACTGCTGCCTCAGCTACACACTTATCGACGGGACCGTAGAGCACCCCGCTCCTCGACAATGTGTCGCGGACAGTCACGAGCTGGAGCATGCCCAGACACTTGAGGATTGGTTGCGCACCGTGCTGAAGATCAGCACGAATAATGAAGAGTTTTACCGCCTTTATCGGCAAGCGCTCGAGGACATGGCAGCACTGCGCCTGCCAATTAGCACCACTGGCGCGGATCGCATGGTGTTCATGCCGGCTGCCGGCCTGCCGTGGTTCGTTGCCCCGTTCGGGAGGGATAGCCTGATCGTTTCGATCCAGAATGTGCTGATCTATCCCGGGTTTGCACGGGGAGCGCTTGAAATATTGGGATCGCTCCAAGCAACCGAGCTGGATAATTACCGCGATGCAGAACCTGGGAAAATTCCTCACGAATTGCGCCGGGGCGAGCTCGCGCACTTCAAGCTGATACCGCACACGTCCTATTACGGAACAGCCGATGCTACTCCCCTGTATCTCATTACGCTGCATCACGCATGGCGGGCTACCGGAGACCGCAAGCTACTGGAAGAGAGGCTGGAAACGGCAGAGCGCTGTCTCTTGTGGATTGATCAATATGGGGATCGCGATGGTGACGGGTTTCAGGACTACCAGACACGATCTCCGGTGGGTTACGAGAATATGAGTTGGAAGGACGCCGGGGAAGCGGTGGTCTATCCGGATGGCTCATTGGTGAAGGGGCCAAAGGCGCTGTGCGAGTTGCAGGGTTATGTCTACGACGCATGGCTGCGAATGGCGGAAATCTTCGAGGAGCTCGGTAAACATAACCGCGCCCGTGAGCTACGTGCCAAAGCAGCAAGATTATTCGATCAATTCAACGAGAAATTCTGGGACGATGGTATAGGATTCTACGCCTTTGCTCTCGATGGCGACAAGAAAAAGGTTCTGACGATCGCCTCGAACCCCGGGCACTGTCTGTGGTCCGGCATTGTTCCGCCCGAACGGGCTTCCAAAGTTGTGCAAAGGCTTATGGAGTCGGATATGTGGTGCAAATGGGGCATCCGAACGCTTTCTACGGAGAACCCGGCATTCAATCCTTACAGCTACCAGAATGGCTCCATTTGGCCTCACGACAATGCCATCATTGCCATGGGGTTCAGGCGCTACGGTTTTAATGCGGAGGCCGCACGTATCGCGCGCTCAATCAGCGAGGCAGGCAGTCACTTCCTGCTCAATCAGCTTCCCGAGCTTTATACAAGCACGCAACGCCACGAGCCTTCGTTTCCTATTCAGTATCTGGGGGCAAACGTGCCACAGGCCTGGGCCGCCGGCTCCGTCTTTATGCTGATGCAAACCATGCTCGGATTCATGCCGGATGCCCCGCGCGGCAAGCTTTACGTCGACCCTGATCTGCCGCCGTGGCTGCCGGATCTGACGGTAACCGATCTTCGACTGGATCAACACCAATTCGATATCCGCTTCTGGCGCGAAGGCGATAAGACGAAATTCGAAGTGCTTCGTGGCGATAAGAAAATGATCGAGTACAGCCCGATAGGAGAGCAGTTCAGTCGGCTGAACGGGACAGGAGTGTAGGAGGCGGGAAGTTGGCGCTAACCAGCAAAGTTAGTGGTAGGAAAGCCATGCTGTAGCCAGCAGGGACAGCGCAATCAGCCTTAAGAGTGTACCCTTTTGGCATTCAATCTCCCGGTTGGCTTTAGCAAAGTCGGTGAAGTTTTGTGCCACTGGCTCCAATTCGAGGAAGTCTCACCAACCTATTGAATGAATGCCTTCCGTTTGGGCTTCCGCAGTATCACCAAACGCTTCACGTCCTAGCCGATAGAACGACCAGCTCCTCCAAATCGAGATTTCGTTCCAGCTCGTAGAGAACGTGATCGTCGATCTGCCCCGAGCGGTGCAATCTCAGCAATTCCGTGCGTGCTGCGGCGATCGCCTCCAGCTTGAGATCGAGATGGGCTTGCCGCTTCAGGCGATGCGCTTCCTGGTCTTCGCTGTAGCTCTTGATCCTGCTGGCGCAGCGCCGATAGCTTTCGAGCAACTCAGAATGCAGCAAAACTCCATCGGGTCCCGTAGCGCGTTGCTCGACAAGCTTTGCCTGCACTTCCGCGAGTGCGGCTTGTGCGTCAGCCAAGGTTAGGGCCGCAACGTGCGAACCCGTCCCAGGCGGACGCAAGCGGCGAATGACAAAGCCGAGCGTGGTGCCCTGCAGGAGCACCGTCACCAGGATAACCGCGAAGGAAGCCACCACGATGAAGTCGCGGCCCGGCATTTCATCAGGCACGCTAAGTGCCACGGCCAAAGTCGCCACACCGCGCATTCCAGCCCAGCTCAGCACCGTGGAACCACGCCAACCGATGCTCTGAATGCGCAACCTTCCAAGGCGATGGCAAAGCCAAGTGATGGCGTCCGAGAAAAAGACCCACACCACCCGCGCCAAGGTTAGCGCCAGAAGGATCCAGAAAGTCGGCTCTGCCATCTGGTCCAGCACCACGTGGAGGCCGCCTGCTCTTTCGATGACTTCCCGCAGCTCGAAGCCGATGAGGATGAACACGCTGGCCTCGAGCAGAAAGATCATGACATGCCAAAATGAGAGGCTGCGCACGCGGACGGCGGCGGACAATACGACATGCTGATACCAGCCGCAGACGAGCCCGGCGACCACCGTGGCAATCACGCCGGAAACCTGCAGCCTTTCCGCCAGAAGAAACGTGCCCCAGCAGGTTAACGCGGTGAGCGCAGTGATGAGGTACTCGTCGCGCATCCGCTTCGCAATGAAGACCCAAAGGGCTCCCATCACAGCACCGACGGCGACACCTCCCAAGGCAACAAGCACGAAATCGCCGACCGCGTCGAAGGCATTGAAGGCGCCCGTCACCGCTGCTGCGACGGCGATGCGGAACAACACGAGGGCTGCGGCATCGTTCAGCAGACTTTCTCCTTCGAGTAGGATCGCGAGACGTGGCGGGAGCTGCACTCGCTGCAGTACGGCGCGCGCTGAAATCGCATCCGGCGCCGACACGATCGCACCGAGCACGGCGCAGGCTGCCCAGGGCAAACCGGGCATCAGCATGTGCGTAACGAGCGCCACGACGGCTGTTGTGAATACGACGGCACCGATGGCCAGGGAGAGGATGCCGACGAGATGGCGCCGCAAATGGCGCAGAGGAATGACCCACGCGCCGTCCATCAAGAGCGGCGGCAGGAATAGCACCAGCACCAGTTCCGGTTCGAGGCTGATGGCGGGCTCGCCAGGCACAAAGGCTAATGCACCACCGCCGATGATAAGAGCTGCTGCTGGCGGAATTCCTAGCCGGTTCGCCAGATAATGTAGGGCAACGGCCGCCAAGAGCATGGCGAGCACGAGTTCGAACAGGATCAGCCCATCCATTCCCCATCTCCGGAACCGCAGCGGCCGCGATCACAAGTATAAATCTGTTTGCGAAACGGAGCGGTCTGGTTCACAACGTAAGCCTTACACGCGCTAATCCATTGGTACTCAGCACTAGCGTGAAGGAAGGCCTGTTCTGGGCGTTGTTCACTCCTGCCCTTATGAACGTCCTGCCTTTATCGGGTGAGCGAACTCGCGGTGAAATGGAGGGCCGGAAACTCGAGGTCGTTGTGAAATTGTGATCTCCGATACGTGAGGCTGAGCCGGTTTCGTTCAAGATGTGCGCTTCACCCAAACGTCACCATCGTATTGCTGCCAAGGCGACGTAAAATGGCTCGCTTTCGGCTTTGATTGCCTCCGCGGAGGAAGGAGTGGATCGTCTCGAACGCGACCGGATGTTCATCGCCGTGATGGAGCCGGGCAGCTTCACCGAGGCGGCTGAGCGCCTGGGCACGAGCTCGGGCCAGGCCAGTAACGGACGAGGTCGTCTGGCGATTTGGGGATGCCGTGTTGGCGAGATAGTCAGGCGCGCCAACGACGACGATGCGCGGCACACAGCTTATGGATGATCAAGCTGGAATCTCTGGGCCGACCGATGCGGCTTGGGTGGCATAGCTTTGATCTTTGGCCTCTGGACCCGGCGGTTTCGCTCGCGTTGGTGCCCATTCTGATCGGCACGATCTATACGCCGCACGGTGCCGCTGGCTTCTTTTTCTCCAATGAAGCCGGCGGAAGGGAATTTCCCGCGTTTTGGGCAGTGACCCTGATCGTGCAGGCCCTGCTCGGCGATGGCGCATTCGCTCTCAAGTGCGGCAACGCCTGATGATCTCTTCGCGCCGCGGGCGCAAGCCGCGGCCCCGACTCCACGGAGCGATCCATGACCAATGCCAATGTTTTTTTCGATTTGAGTGCGGCGCCGATGCGCATCGGCATCGTCCGGCTAAAGGTGCGTGACTTAGAGGCGGTCTCCAGCTTCTATCGCTGCATTCTCGGTCTGACCCCGATCACTGAAGAGAACCACTGCGTCACGCTCGGCACGCGCGAGAACCCTCTCCTCGAGCTCGAAGGCGATATCGCCCTCAGGCCGCGCGATCCGCACGAGGCCGGGCTCTTTCACACAGCTTTCCTCATGCCGTCGCGCGCCGATCTCTCCCGTTGGCTCGCGCATGTAATCGAGGCGGGCGTGCCGCTCCAGGGCGCGTCGGATCACATTGTGAGTGAAGCCATCTATCTCGTCGATCCGGAGGGCAACGGCATCGAGGTCTACGCCGACCGCCCCATCTCGCGCTGGCGAGATCCGGATGGCAGCATCCGAATGAGCACGAAACCGCTCGATATCCCGGAACTGTTGAAGGTCGCGGAGGGGAGCAAATGGGCCGGGTTTCCGGAGGGCGGCATTATCGGACACGTCCACCTGCAGGTCGGCAACACCGCGGCAGCAGACCGTTTCTATCGTGATATCCTCGGATTCGACATCACGACCCGCTATCCTGGCGCGAGCTTCTATGGAAGCGGCGGCTATCACCATCAGCTCGCAGCCAACATCTGGAACAGCCGTGGCGCCGGACGGCGGTCGCCCGGAATGGCAGGCCTCGACAAGCTTGAGATCATCGTCCGCGATGGCTTGCAGGTCGAGATTGCCGCTCGCGCTCGAAGCGCTGGTCTGGAGCTCACGAGCACTGCGGAAGGCATGAGCTTGACTGATCCCTGGGGCACCGCGCTTACGATCAGGAGTGAGGGGCCGCGCTTGCTCGACCGGTGAAAAAACTAAGTCGCGCCACGTGCAAAACTTCGCGAGCGAAGTGTGAACCCGAACAAATTGATGTCCGGTTTTCACCCTCAATTCCTGGCGGATTTCAAAGGCTTGCGATGGTGGGTGTACCAGGACTCGAACCTGGGACCCGCTGATTAAGAGTCAGCTGCTCTACCAACTGAGCTATACACCCACGCCGCGACGGGAAAGGGGCCCTGATGGGCCCCTGATGCGTGTCATGTAGCATCGGCATGGGGCAGTGTCCAGACCTTGGCAGGGGCGGAAAGAGGTCGAGCCGATGGCGCGGCAGCGGCCTCTACCAATCCGGCGACAGGAGCAGGTGAGCGTTGTCGGTGAGGTGCTCCAGCACCGCCGCGGTGCCGTTGATGACGCACCGCATCGGATCCTCGGCCAGGGTGAAGGGGATGCCGAGGCGGCGGGAAAGCTCATGGTCGAGGCGGTCGAGAAGCGCGCCGCCACCCGTCAGCACGATGCCACGCTCGCAGACACCGGCAGCGACCTCGGCCGGCACCTCCTCGAGCGCGCGTTGGACGAATTCGGTAATCTCGCTGAGGGGTGGATCCAACGCCTCGGCGACGTGGCGCGGCCCCAGGACGACGGTCTTGAGACGGCCGCGGCGCAGGTCGCGGCCGCGGATACGGATGTCGGCGTCCCATCCGTTCGGCTGGGCACTCGCTGTGCCCGCTTCGATCTTGATGCGCTCTGCGCTTGCCTCACCGACGACGAGGTGATGGCGGCGGCGGATATAGCGGATGATGGCGTCGTCCATCGCATTGCCGGCGCAGCGCAGAGAGCGGGCCGTAATGACCCGTCCACGGGAGACGATGGCGATGTCCGTCGTGCCGCCGCCGATGTCCACCACCATCGCCCCTGCAGCCTCGTGGATAGGGACACCTGCGCCCAGCAACGCTGCAACCGGCTCGGCAATGAGTTGAACCACGCGCGCTCCCGCGTTCCGGGCAGTGTCTATGACGGCCCGCCGCTCCACCGGCGTAGCACCCGCAGGCACCGAGATCAGGATCCGCGGCCGGCGAAAATTCAAAGTGGACCGCGCGCGCCGAATGAATTGGCGCAGCATGAATTCGGTCGCCACAAAGTCGGCGATAACCCCGTCGCGAAGCGGCCAAAGAAGCTCGAGGGGCTCAGGCGCGACTCCGAAAATGCGCCGTGCCTCCGCGCCCACTGCGACCATCTCGCGTTCGCCAAGAACCGTCCGAACCGCGACGACCGACGGCTCGTCGATGGTGATCCCGCGGCCCACCACGTGCACCAGCGTGTTCGCCGTGCCAAGGTCGATCGCAATATCCTCCGAGAATACTCCTGAGATTTTTGGCAGCATGGAGCTTGTGTCTCAGCGTCGCAGCCGTGCGATGTACGCAGGGGCCGGCGGGCATTCGCAACGACTGCCCAGGGCACACACTATGGACGCTGTGCAATTAAGGCCTACTTGCCGCCACGTTCGAATTCGCGGAGGCCTTTTGCCGTCGATGAACAATATGCGAATTCGACCTTGACGCCAACGGCAGCTATGCCGCGGCGCAAATGCGGTTTGATAGGCCCAGTCGCGCAGTTCCGCGCGACCGGGCAGGAGGAAAGCTTAGATCCCTCCGAGCCTAAAACCTGACTGAGCGGTGCGCTGGCCCGGAGCACCGCGCTCCAGCTTGATGAGCAGCTTGTTGAGGGCCGCCACGTAAGCTTTGGCCGAGGCGACCAGGGTGTCCGGATCGGCCGCCTTTGCCGTCACCGTGTGGCCGTTCTCCTGAAGGCGCACCGAAACCTCGGCCTGCGCGTCCGTACCCCCGGTCACTGCGTGCACCTGATACAACTCGAGCACGGCATTGTGCGGAACAATCGCCTTGATGGCATTGAAAGTGGCATCCACAGGCCCGTTGCCGGTGGCTTGCGCGGTCTGATGCTGGCCCCCGACGTCGAGCGTCAGGGTGGCGGACTGGGGACCTGAGGTGCCGGCGATCACCGTCAGCGCGACGACCTTGATGCGATCGCTCGCGGTGGCGATCTCCTCGTCAACAAGCGCCTCGATGTCCTCGTCGTAGATCACCTTCTTGCGATCGGCGAGCGCCTTGAAACGGTTGAACGCGTCCTCGAAAGCGTTCTCGCCGAGCTCGTACCCCAGCTCCTTGAGTTTGGTGCGGAAGGCATTGCGGCCAGAATGCTTGCCCATGACCAGCGAGCTCTTGCTGAGGCCCACCGACTCCGGCGTCATGATCTCGTAGGTCTGGGTGTGCTTCAGCATCCCGTCCTGATGGATGCCGCTCTCGTGCGCGAAGGCGTTCCGGCCCACGATCGCCTTGTTGTACTGCACGGGGAACGAGGTCGCCGCGGAGACCAGCTTCGAAGCGCGGGTCAGCATCCTGGTCTCGATGCCGGTCCAGAACGGCAGCACATCGTTGCGGGTTTTGATCGCCATCACGATCTCTTCGAGCGCGGCGTTGCCCGCGCGCTCGCCGATGCCGTTGATGGTGCATTCAACCTGCCGCGCACCCGCTTTGACGCCCGCAAGAGAATTAGCCACGGCCATGCCGAGGTCATCGTGGCAATGGACGGAAAAGACGGCCTTGTCTGAATTCGGGACCCGCTCCCGCACCGTCTTGAACAGGTTGTAGTACTCCTCGGGAACCGTGTAGCCGACGGTGTCAGGGATATTGATGGTGGTGGCCCCGGCCTTGATGGCCGTCTCGACGCAACGGCAGAGGAAGTCGATTTCTGTCCGGGTGCCGTCTTCGGCCGACCACTCCACGTCGTCCACGTATTTGCGGGCGCGCTCCACGGAGGCCCGCACCATCTCCAACACCTCGTGCGGCTCCTTCTGGAGCTTGTACTTCATGTGGATGGGCGAGGTGGAGATGAACGTGTGAATGCGCGGACGCTGGGCGTGCCGGACGGCTTCGGCGCAACGGTCGATATCCTGGAAGCTTGCGCGTGCAAGGCCAGCCACAACAGCCCGCTTGACCCGTTTGGCGATGGCGGAAACCGCCTCGAAATCTCCATCGGAAGCAATGGGGAAGCCGGCTTCGATGATGTCGACGCCCATTTCGTCGAGCAGGTCGGCGACCTCGAGCTTCTCCTCGAACGTCATGGTTGCGCCAGGGCACTGCTCGCCGTCGCGCAGCGTTGTGTCAAAAATCAATACTCGATCGCCGGAGTTTGTCGTCTGAGACATTGGTGAATTTTCCTTCGCGGTACCGGCAGGAAGTGAAGGCCGGTGAGGTTTAACACGATCCGTTTTGCTTCATCATGGTCCCCCTGAGCGTCCGTCCCGGATCGTTCCGAGACCGTCGAGGCTCAGGGGCTAGTAAGGAGCAGATCGCGAAGGAGAGCGAGCAGACGGAAGCCACCTGCTGGCGCGGCGACGGCCGCGTCGATAGCTCTAGCAGGGCCACTATTCAATGTGGGCATCGGCAGTCTGCTGGTCTGGTTCCAAAGCGCCTGGCACGCGCCTAAGCACCCCATGGTGAGTAGCGGATGCGTCGGGGCTTTGCAACCCTCCTTTGATGCAAAAGGAAGCCAGAGGCGCGAGCGTGGTCACCCGTTCGGCGAGCAAACCTGGAGAAGATGCTTTGCTGCTTCCGCTGCGCCGTCGAGCGGAAACTCCTCGGCGCCGTCCTCTACGGTGACAATCAGCTGGCCGCCTGCGGTCAGGATCTTGCGCAAGTTGTCGTCGAGCTTCGTCTGGCCTTCGAGCAGAAAGGCGTCGTCAATCTCAAGGCGTCCTCCAGTTGTTGGAATAGCAATCTCGACGCCACCGGCCGCCAGGAAAACCTCGACCTGCACGCCTTCCTCAGGCCTTATTGGCTTGTGCTCGTAGACAAAATGCACGTCGTCTTCTCCGGCCTCACAACTGAACGCGATTTTTCCGTAGCCGCTGTTTGGCGTTCCATAGACGAGCGACGCGCCATCCTCGCTTCGGTTGCCGAACCAGACGACCTGTTCAGCTGAAGCCGGTTGCGGTGAATGAATCTGGAGCAGGCCGCAGATAGCGATGGCAGGAATAGCGAGCTTCGAGTTCGGCATTTTGCTTGTGTCCGTACTATTCAGATCGTGACCCGGCCTTCCGTGACGCGGACCGCACTGCCCCCGATGCGGACGTTGCGCAGCTGACCGCCTGCCACCTCGAGCGTGAGCGAGATGATGCTCGGACGGCCCATTTCGAAGCCTTGCTCTATGATGCGCTTGTGGTGGCCATCGGGCAGCTCGTCGAACATCTGAATCACGCCGGCGAATGTCACGGCTGCGGAGCCCGTTGCTGGATCCTCCGGCACACCCAAGTCGGGCGCGAACATTCGTGCGTGGAAGGAGGATGTCGTGTGGACCGTCTCGCGGGTGTAGAGAAAGGCGCCGGCGAGGCCCTGCCCGGATATAGCGGTTGCCCAGTGCTGGCTGTTCACTTCAGCCTTTGCCATCGCCTCCAGCGATGCAACCGGAATAAAGGCAAAGCTGTTTCCGGCCGCAAATCTAGTCGGCCGATGATTTGCGAAGCCAATCTCGCGGGGGAGCAGGCTCACGGCCGCTGCAATCGACTCAACGGGTGGAAGCGTGCCCGACTGTTCGGGCAGCTTGGGAGCGTCGAACTCCGCAAATGCCGCCTCTCCCTTTCTCAGCCTGACGCCAACACGCACAATGCCGATGTTTTCTTCGAGTGCGATGATCGCATCGAGATCCTTGTTTGGGTCAGGGGCACGCAACTCGGCGAGCAACGCGGCCACGCCTGCTGTCGGATGACCGGCAAAGGGAATCTCCCTCCCAGGTGTGAAGATCCGCACCTTTGCCGTGTGGGCCGGGTTTGCCGGTCTCTGGACGAAGATGGTTTCCGACAGGTTGAACTCACGTGCGATGGCCAGCATCTGCTCCGTTGCGAGCTGGTCCGCATCGAGCACCACGGCAAGCGGATTGCCGCTGAACCTCTTCTCCGTGAAAACGTCGAGAGTGTAGAAGGGCAGGTGCATCGTTCCACTGGGACCGAAGAAGACCTTCAGCAGATTTTTTGGCCCAACTGGCGGCGGCTTCCAAGATGAATTCGGGCAACCGACATTCCGTCGCGCCCGCATGTAGCGGCAGTGACGCCGAATCGCGTGATTCTTGGCCAGATCAGTCGCCGTGCTGCCGCAATTCCGCCCCGAGGGGAGGGCAGACGAAGGCGGCCCACTCACAATCGTTACAATATGTTGCAGCGAAGTTGATCAGACGAGCCACAATTACGCCAATTGGTGGCCATGCTCAGCCCATGTTCCCGAGGCGATATTAACTATGTCGAACGGGTTGCCGGGGCTCGGTCGATGATTCCCTTCCACGGAGGCGTCCGTACGCTCCGGCGAGACAAGGCGTCGCCGGAGTGCATTTTTCCGAAATCTGTGCTCCGGCGATCGAGCAAGCGGGCCCAACGCTCCGCGCGGCATGAAGTACGCATTGGAGCAGGGCCCACAAGCCCGAGACTCGGGATTCGGCGCTAGATGTCGATTCCCGAGTCGGGCGGTGGGGAAACCCCGCTTCTCCGCCGCCCGACCTCTTCTAGCCCGCGACTGCAGTAGCGGCGCGGGCGATGGACTCGCCGGAAGGCCTGTGCTGCCGCACCGCCACACACCTCCCTCCCCGACGCGGTGGGATGGGTCTTCCGGCGACCTTGCCCTCACTTGAACGGGGAAGCTTCGCGATCGCGCAATTCAGGTGTCGACGGCAGCGTTATAGGCAGCCGGTGATGGTCGATCCGCACTTGACGTAAGAGAACAGGTCCCAGGCGCAGCAGGGCTGCTCTTTCTTGCAAACCCAGGTTTTGACCTCGCCTGTCGGGAAGCGGTAACGGCAAACCTTCTCGTCCTTGCCGGCTTTCACGGCCGTGGAGGCTTTTTGCGCAGGCGCGGCATTCGACTGTGTGCCTTGCGCCGTCACCTGGGTGGGGATGAGGGCCAGCGACGCGGCAAGGGCAAGCGCGGCCAGAATACGGTTCATAAGGCAATCTCCTCAAAGGATGCACATTACATCAGTAGTATGCGCATCCCGACCAGCTCCCTGCTATGACCAGGAAGCCTCACATCCCCGGTTTTCTGGCGGGCACACTGCAGCAGAGGAAAAGAAGCAGGACGGAGCGTCTGATCCTATTTGCGCCTTGATGATTGAGGGTATTCGCCCGCTTTCCGATGGCGGTTCGTGCGGCCTGTCGAAGCCGCGACCCTCACGCCCATATAGCGATCAGAACCGGCACAGAAAAGGCCTGCGCGAAAGCAGTTTCGAACACCATCAGATATCCAAATCCTTCGCGAACGGAGCGCGCTCCTGGATGAAGCGGAAGCGGGCTTCAGGCTTGGAGCCCATAAGGTTGTTCACCGTCTCTGCAAGCGCGCTATGGTCGCCATCCCCCAGCTCGACGCGAAGCAGCGTACGCCGCCTCGGGTCCATCGTCGTTTCCTTGAGCTGCTGCGCATTCATTTCGCCAAGGCCCTTGAAGCGGCTGATCTCGACCTTGCCGCGGCCGTTGAAGACGGTGCGCAGCAACTCCTCCTTGTGCTGATCGTCGCGCGCGTAAGCTGTGACGTTGCCCTGCGTGATCTTGTAGAGCGGCGGCACCGCTAGATAGAGATGCCCGTTTTCAATGAGCTGCGGCATCTCCTGATAGAAGAAGGTGATGAGCAGGGAGGCGATGTGAGCGCCGTCCACGTCGGCGTCCGTCATCACGATCACGCGCTCGTAGCGCAGATCCTCCTCCCGGTATTTCGACTTGGTGCCGACGCCGAGGGCCAGAATAAGATCCGACAACAGCTGATTCTGCGCGAGCTTGGCCGAGGAGGCGTTCGCCACGTTGAGGATCTTCCCGCGCAGGGGAAGGACAGCCTGCGTCTCCCGCTCGCGGGCACTCTTCGCAGAGCCGCCGGCCGAGTCACCCTCGACGATGAAAATTTCGGTGCCTTTCGCCGACTGAATGGTGCAGTCGGCGAGCTTGCCGGGCAGCCGCAGCTTGCGAGTGGCGCTCTGACGACTGACTTCTTTTTCGCGCCGACGCCTGATCCGCTCCTCGGCTTGCTCGACTACCCATTCGAGCAGCCGTGTTGCCTGGGCGGGCGAATCAGCGAGCCAGTGGTCGAATGCATCGCGGACGGTGTTCTCGACGATGCGGGCGGCCTCCTGCGTCGCCAGCTTGTCCTTCGTCTGGCCCTGGAATTCAGGCTCGCGGATGAACACGGAGAGCATGGCGGCGGCCGTGCCCATCACGTCATCGGCGGTGATTTGCGCGGCACGGCGGTTGCCGACGAGCTCACCGTAGGCACGAAGGCTCTTCGTCAGCGCCTGGCGCAGGCCCTGCTCGTGCGTGCCACCCTCCGGCGTCGGAATGGTGTTGCAGTAGGAGTTGCAGAAACCGTCTTCGTCAGCCAACCAAGCAATGGCCCATTCGACAGAGCCGTGCCGATCCTTGGTTTCGACAGAGCCCGTGAAAATGTCCTTGGTGACGAGCGTGCGTCCGTTGATGGTGGCAAGCAGGAAGTCCTTCAGCCCGCCAGGAAAATGGAAGACGGCTTCAGCCGGCGTATCATCCTTGATGAGCGACGGGTCGCAGGACCAGCGGATCTCCACGCCTCCAAACAAGTAGGCCTTGGAGCGAGCCATCCGGAACAGCCGCGCCGGCTTGAAGGTCACGCCCTTCCCGAAGATCTGCTCGTCCGGCTTGAAGCGCACCTTGGTGCCGCGCCGGTTCATGATCGAGCCGAGCTTCTGCAGCTTGCCCTGCGGCTCGCCGCGGCAGAACACCATGCGATAGAGCTGCTGACCGCGCGCGACCTCGACCTCCAGGGTCTCAGAGAGTGCGTTGACGACTGACACGCCCACGCCGTGGAGGCCGCCCGAGGTGTTATAGACCTTGTTCTCGAATTTGCCGCCCGAGTGCAGGGTGGTCATGATGACCTCGAGGGCGGACTTGTTCTTGAACTTGGGGTGCGGGTCGACGGGGATGCCGCGGCCGTTGTCCGTCACCGTCACGAAGCCGTCCGCATCGAGGCGCACCTCGATCCGGTCAGCATGGCCAGCCACAGCCTCGTCCATCGCGTTGTCGATGACCTCGGCGAACAGGTGATGCAGCGCGCGCTCATCGGTGCCGCCGATGTACATGCCAGGGCGACGGCGGACCGGCTCGAGGCCCTCGAGCACCTCGATGTCCGCGGCCGTATAGCTCTCCGACGCGTCGATGATTTTGCGGGCGCGCCCCGTCCTGTCGTTCATTTCCTTCTCAAGCTTTGCGAACAGATCGCGTTGAGACTGAGCCATGCGCGGTGTTCCTCGCTCCCAGGTGGACGAGCAGCACAACGCCACGAGCGTTCCCGGCCCCCTGCCGGCGAATCTCACGCAAAATACAGAGGCGTCCCTCGCATATGGCAGCGAAGCTGACAAGCAGCTGCGGGGTCACGCCGTGCGCCTCACGAGAGGACCGTGGCAAGCTTGCGCTTACGCCTACTCCAAGGGGACGTTGTCGATGAGACGTGTTTCACCAAGCCAGGCTGCGGCGAGCACACGCAGCGGCCGTTTCGCTGCGTCCTCGACCACGCCGAGGGTTTGGGCATCCCGCACTTCGAAATAGTCGACCTTGAAGCCCGCTGCCGTAAGCTCTTCCCGGCCTCGGCTCGTGGCTGCGGCAATGGAGGAGCCTTCGGCGATGTCACGGGCCGCTCTGACAAGTGTCTGGTAAATGAGGGGTGCGCGAGACCGCTCTGCTGGGCTCATATAGGTATTTCGCGAGCTCATCGCGAGGCCGTCCGGTTCGCGGACGGTCGGGTGGGCGACGATCTCGATGGGTAGGTCGAGGTCGCGGACGACCTGCCGCACGACGCAGAGCTGCTGGTAGTCCTTCTCGCCGAAGACCGCGAGATCCGGAGTGACCTGCGTGAACAGCTTCGTGCAGACCGTGGCGACACCGGTGAAGAAGCTCGGGCGGTGGTCGCTTTCCAGGCCTTCCGCCGGCCCTTTCGGCACGATGCTGGTGGCGAAGCCCGCGGGGTACATCTCCGCCACGTCGGGCATCCACACGAGATCGCAACCGATCGCCGACAGCTTCTCGAGGTCCCCAGCCTCGTCGCGGGGGTAGCGAGCAAAGTCCTCGTTCGGCGCGAACTGCGTGGGGTTGACGAAGATGGAGACGACCGTGCGGTCGCTCATCGCGTTGGCCGTCCGGACCAAGGCCAGATGCCCCTCGTGAAGCGCGCCCATTGTCGGCACGAGACCGATGCGCTTCCCGCCCTGACGCCAGCCGCGCACGACCTCGCGCAGCTCGGCGATGGAGCGAACGACCTTGACCTGTCCTCGCGACACAGCTCACCCCGTTCGTGTGGCGGATGTTGCGGTGCGAAAGTCGTTCGCTCCGCCGGTTTCGTCAAGGAGCATTGTGGCCAACGCGCCCGATCGCCAAATGTGAGGAAGCCGCGGTCTCTTCTTGTTGAATGAGATTGGTCCAGGATCGGACCGCGGGATCTGCTACGATGCGTGCGGCTTGATTCAGCCCCCTCCGAGATTGCCATGGCCCATCAGCCTGTTGCCGCCCGATCCAGCCCCGACCAATCGCCGGTCATCCCGCCGCGCGACGAGATTGCGGCTTATCACCTCATCGAGGAGCCCCGGCTCGTCGGGGCGCTCATCGAGCGTGCGATCTTCGGGGAGGACGAGCGGCGACGCATAGCCGAGCTTGCACGGCGTCTTGTCCACGCCGCGCGTGCCGGACGGCACAAGTTCTCCGGCATCGATGCCTTCATGCACGAATACGGGCTGACCAGCGAGGAAGGCGTCATCCTGATGTGCCTCGCGGAGGCCCTGCTGCGGATCCCGGACGCTGAAACAGCCGACAAGCTCATCGCCGAGAAGATCGGCGGTGGCCACTGGGAGAAGCATCTGGGCCGCTCGGACAGCCTGTTCGTCAACGCCTCGACATGGGGCCTGATGCTGACGGGGCAGATCGTCAAGCTCCGCGATGTCCACGGCGAGGGGCCGACGAACCTGCTCAAGCGCATGGTGCTGCGCTCGGGCGAGCCGGTCATCCGGCAGGCCTTGCGTCACGCCATGCGGATCCTGGGCAATCAGTTCGTGCTGGGCCGTACCATCGATGAGGCGCTGGACAGGGCCGAGTCGTACCAGGAAAAGGGCTATCTGTTCTCCTTCGACATGCTGGGCGAGGCGGCCAAGACCGCAGCCGACGCCGAACGCTACTTCCAGCGCTACATGTTGGCGGCTGACGCTGTGGGCAGGCACGCCGGACCACTGACATCTCAGCATCCCGACGCGCTGATGGCGCGTCCGAGCCTATCCGTGAAGCTGTCCGCCATCCATCCGCGCTTCGAGCCCGGCAAGGAGGAGCGGCTCGAGCGGGAGCTGCTGCCGCGCATCGTCGAGCTTGCCGCAGCGACGCGGGCGCGGGGCATCGGCCTCACCATCGATGCGGAGGAGCAGGACAGGCTGGACCTTACACTCGAGCTTTTCGCCCGGGCGCTGATCCATCCAAAGCTCGAGGGCTGGCATGGCTTGGGGCTTGCCGTGCAGGCTTACGGCAAGCGGGCCATCCCGGTCTTGAGATGGCTGCGGCGGCTTGCAAGACGCACGGGCAAGCGACTACCGGTCCGGCTCGTCAAAGGCGCCTACTGGGACAGCGAGATTAAGTGGGCCCAGGAGAGAGGGTACGTCGACTATCCGGTCTTCACCCGCAAGCTGCACACGGACGTCTCTTACCTCGCCTGCATGCGGCTGCTGCTGTCGGACCCGCAGGCGTTCTATCCGCAATTCGCCACGCATAACGCGCACACCGTGGCGGCGGCGTACGTGGCGGCAGGCGAGGTGCCATACGAATTCCAGCGCCTGCACGGAATGGGAGAGGCGCTCTACGAGGAAGTCGTCGGGCGCGGGAAGCTCAATCGCCCATGCCGAGTCTATGCGCCGGTGGGTGGTCACGAGGACTTGCTCGCGTACCTCGTGCGCCGATTGCTGGAGAACGGCGCAAATACCTCGTTCGTGAACCGCCTTGCGGATGAGGAAGCTCCGGTGGCGGAGATCATCCGCGATCCCGTCGAAGTCGCCGAGAGCGAGCGCGAGTTGCCGCCCGAGTCCCGGCCGCCCAGTCTACCTTTGCCGCGCGAGATCTTCCTTCCGGGCCGCCTGAACAGCATCGGGCTTCCGCTCAGCGAGCCGACGGTTCGCGCCGACCTCAAGGAAGAGATGCGGGCGGCTCTTGCAGAGCCGTTTTCCGTGGGGCCCATCGTCAACGGTGAGATGCCGGCAGACGGAGATGAGCTCGTCGTCACCAGCCCGCACGACCGCCGCCAGGAGCTCGGCACCGTCCGGATTTCCACGCCGGAAGTCATCGAAGAAGCCATCAAGAGCGCGTGTGCTGCTGCCCATGCTTGGGACATGCGCGGCGGACCGGCGCGAGCTGAGATTCTGGAAAAAGCCGCCGATCTCCTTGAGCGCGACCGCGCGCGGCTGATGGCCGTGATTGTGCGCGAGGCCGGCAAAACGCTGGAGAACGCCCAGAGCGATGTCCGCGAGGCCGTCGACTTCTTGCGCTATTACGCGTCCGAAGCACGGCGCCTCTTCTCGAAGCCGATCGAGCTGCCAGGGCCGACTGGCGAGCGCAACACGCTGGAGCTGCGGGGCCGCGGCCCGTTCGCCTGCATCAGCCCGTGGAACTTCCCGATCGCCATTTTCACCGGTCAGGTTGCGGCGGCGCTGGCCGCCGGCAATCCTGTGCTGGCGAAACCCGCGGAGCAGACGCCGATTACGGCTTATTTAACCACGAAGCTGCTGCACGAAGCCGGCGTCCCGCCGAACGTTCTGCACCTACTCCCTGGTGCCGGGGACGTCGGGGCCATGCTGGTCAAGGACCGGCGCGTGCAGGGCGTGGCGTTCACCGGCTCGAACGAGGCCGCATGGCACATCCAGCGTGCCCTCGCCGACCGGCGTAGCGCCATCGTCCCGTTTATCGCCGAGACAGGCGGTATGAACGCCATGATTGTGGATTCCAGCGCGCTGCCGGAGCAAGTGGTCCGCGATGCCGTCCGCTCCGCCTTCGACAGTGCCGGGCAGCGTTGCTCCGCCGCCCGTGTGCTCTTCGTGCAAGAGGATATTGCGAACCGCGTCATCGACATGCTGGTGGGCGCAGTCGAGGAGCTCGACGTCGGCGACCCGTTCGACTACGCGACCGATGTAGGGCCAGTGATCGACGAGGCGGCGCAGGATATGCTCGATGCGCACAAGGCCCGCATGTATCGCGAGGCAAAGGTTCTCGCGGACCTCAAGATGCCGGAGAAGTGCCTCGCCGGCACGTACGTGACACCTGCCGTGTTCGAGATCGACCAAATCATGCGCATGGGAGGGGAGGTGTTCGGGCCGATCCTGCACGTCATCCGCTATCAGCAGGGACATCTCGACAAGGTGATTGATGCCATCAACAGCACCGGATACGGGCTGACGCTCGGCCTTCACAGCCGGATTTCAGCGGTCGCGGACTTCGTGGCGGAGCGCGCTCGGGTCGGCAATCTCTATGTCAATCGTAATCAGATCGGTGCGGTGGTTGGCGCTCAGCCTTTCGGTGGCGAAGGCTTGTCGGGCACTGGACCGAAGGCTGGAGGTCCGCATTATCTCGTGCGGTTCGCGACGGAGCGGGTGCGCAGCACGGATATCACCGCAACGGGTGGAAATGTGCAGCTTCTCGGGCTGGTCTCTGAAACGTCGCGTGCCATGCCGCGGCAATAGCGGCGTTGCCGGTTTCGACGTTGCGTGCCCGTCGCCGAAAGGCCACCTATTCAAGAACGGGTAGGTATGGTGCGGCCATGGCGAAGGATCGCAGGACAGAAGACTCCGCGAGCGGCTCCGCAGCTAAGCCTTTTGAAATCGATCGCGCAAATCGGGCGCTAAACGAAGCGTGGCAGAGCACGGCGCCGGCAGCTCGGTCATCCGACCGCGAGGTGGCCGAGTTCATTGCTCGCATGAAGACCCTCACCCCACAGACGCGGGCAGGCCGTGGAAGGCTCATCTTCGCGATGGACGCGACCATGAGCCGGCAGCCAACCTGGGATATGGCGCTCGGGCTCCAGGCCGATATGTTCCGTGCCGTGAAGGAGGTCGGCGGGCTTGATGTACAACTCGTCTATTTCCGTGGTGCAGGCGAGTGCCGGGCCTCGAAATGGGTCTCCGATCCCGATGCACTGGCCCGACTGATGACGACCGTAGGCTGCCAAGGCGGCTACACACAGATCCGGAAGGTGCTCTCTCATGCGCGCCAGGAGGCGGAAAAGGGACGAGTGAATGCGCTCGTCTACGTGGGCGACTGCATGGAGGAGAATATCGACGATCTCTGCGGCCGTGCAGGCGAGCTCGCCCTGCTTGGCGTGCCGGTTTTCCTCTTCCAGGAAGGTTTTGATCGGAACGCAGAGCGGGCCTTCCGCGAGATTGCGCGGCTCACGAAGGGCGCCTACTGCCGTTTCGACGCGGGCTCCGCGGCCCAGTTGCGGGAGCTGCTCTCGGCGGTGGCCGTCTATGCAGCTGGCGGGCGGGCTGCTCTCGAGCGGCTTCGGCTGGAGGGCTCCGGGCAAGGGGCCCGGCTGTTGCTCGAGCAGATGAGGTGAGAAAGCAGGGGGCATGCAGTATTTCCTGCTCGGCTTAGCCGCACTTCTCTTGGTCATCTTGGCGCTGCGAGGGTTCACGCGGGCTGATGTAAAGGCCATGGCGCGTCAGATCCGCATCGTGACAGGCGTCGTCGCCCTCGCAGCCGCCGCTGCTTTGACCTTCCGTGGTCTGCTTTCCTGGGCCACCCCGCTGGCGATGTTCGGCTACTGGATGCTTTTCGGTGGCAGTAACGCACCAGTCGGCGGAACGGCGAGCAAGTCTCCCGGCCAGACGTCGCGAGTCGTCACGGATTACCTGGAGATGGAGCTCGATCACGATACGGGCGCGATGCGCGGCCGCGTGCTTAAGGGCAGCTTCGCAGGCCGGGAGTTTGAGAGCATGAGCCCGGCGGAGCTTGCCCAGCTCTGGCAGGAGTGCCGCTTCGCCGATCCGCAGTCCGCACAAATCATCGAAGCCTATCTTGACAGCATGCACCCCAGCTGGCGTGACGACATGGCACGAGCCGGTGCCGATCCTGGCCGCGCCGCGGCGTCAGGCAAGATGACTCGCGAGGAGGCTTATGAAATTCTGGGCCTCAAGCCGGGTGCGAGCGAAGAGGACATCCGCCGCGCGCATCGCGAGCTGATGATGAAACTGCACCCGGATCGCGGTGGCTCCGCGTATCTCGCCGCCAAGATCAATCTCGCAAAAGAGGTGTTGCTCGGGCGCTAGCAAAAAGCCGTGAGGTGGATGGCTTCTATCCCCGGCTACTCAGCCTTGGCGACGAAGCAATCGATCTTCCGGCGGCGCAGCTCCTCGCAAGCACTGCGGGCTGCCGACGCGTCGAGGCCAACGAACCGGGCCCTGTAAATCTGCCGCGAGCCGCTCACGGCAGGGATGGTCCGCGGGGCAGCTTCGGCGAGCACCGTGGGTACCTTCTCGAGCGTGGCGACCAAGGCCTTCTCCGCTTCGGCCAGCGACGAATATGCCCCGATTTGAACATGGTAACCGCCGGCTTCCAGCGTTGGCCTTGGCGGCGAGTCAGCGGGGCGCAATTGCTGGTGATCTCGTGCCGCCACCGAAGCCGTTCTCTGCGCAGGGGGAGGCGGCGGTGCCGGCATGGCGTTTGCCTGCCCTACGAAACTGAGCCCGTGCCACGCTGGTTGGCCCTGAGCCAGTCTGGCGGCTTGTTCCTGAAGAGTGGAGGGAGGCCGTCCCAACACGACCCCAGTCGCGCCAGGTGAATCCGTTCTACTGACTGCGGGATTCGGCTGCGAGCTTGGTTCGCTGCGAGCGAGTGGCTTCTGTTGTGTTTCTCCCACTGGCGTGATCGAGACCGGACGCACCTTCGCGACAGTGATCTTAGGCGCAGAAGAGGTAGAAGAGCCTGCGTTGGGCGATTCAGCGAGTGTGGTTGGTTGCTGCGGCTCAGCCGGTATGGTCTCGGATGCCTTGATTGGCTTCGGCGTCGACGTCGCTGCAACTTGGGTTACACGGGCAGGCCGCTCCGCCGGTTTCGGAGGCGTGGCCCGATAGAAGGAAACGGCCATCGGCTGGCGGGTCTTCTTCGTGGAAGCCTTGCCCAGCGCGCGATCGAGCAGCGCTCGCATTTCCGCGTCGCGGCTCGCAGCCGTCTTGCCGCCGAAGACGACGCCGACGACATGGCGCCCGCCCCGCCGCACCGACGTGACGACATTGAAGCCCGACATGCGGATGTATCCGGTCTTGATGCCGTCCGTCCCTGCGTAGGTCCGCAACAGGGCATTGTGGTTGCGGTAGCTGCGGCCCCTGAAATTGAACACCCGCGTCGAGAAGAAGTGATAGTGTTGCGGGAAATGGTCCTGCAGGTGAAGCGCCAGCGTCAGCATATCGCGCGCCGTCGTCACCTGCTCGTGATCCGGCAGGCCCGACGCATTCCGGAAGGTGGTCTTGGACATGCCGAGGAGCCGGGCCTTTTCGGTCATCCTCTTGGCGAAGTTCGTTTCGGTGCCGGCGATGTGCTCCGCGATAGCTCGGGCAACATCGTTGGCCGACTTCGTTACCAGGGCCCGAATGGCATCCCGAACCGTGATGGTCTCGCCTTCCTTGAGGCCGAGCTTGGATGGCGGCGCCATGGCGCCCCACTTGGTCATGCGAATTTCCGAGTCGAGGCTCAGGCGACCCTGCTCGATCTCCTCGAAGACGAGGTAGAGGGTCATCATCTTCGTGAGCGAGGCGGGGTGGCGCAACTCATCCGCCCGGGAGGCGTGCAACGTCTTGCCGGTATTGGCGTCGATGACCATCGAAGCGCGCTTGTGGGCATCCGCGACGGATGGGGTGGCCCAGCCCACGAGGAGCGCCGTCAGCAGGAGGAAGGTGGCCTGCCATCGCCGGGCTGTACAAAGGAGTTCGGTCAGCCGCATCGCGTACTCACTACTAGACAAGCCCTGGCGGTTGCGGCATCGCGAGATGGAGCCGCTGGCGAGCGCACGACCGGCTCAGAACCGCCACACACGAGCTCGGGCTGTTGCATTCGCATCCACCGAAACCAGCGGTTTTTGGCGCCTTTGCGGCGCTCAGCCGCCGGCCGATCATCAGCTCAAGGCGGGTGGTGAGCGTAGGGAAGCGAGACTAGGATCTGGTTAACGTCTGCCAGTAACAGTTGCGGCAGCCCCAGGGAACCCGACTTGACGTGGTATCTGAGGGGCGTATCTTGTGCAGCGCCAACTCGCGTTGCTGCCCCGCAGCCCCTCGAAAGTCAGGATTGCGTCATGATCAACAACATGGACGTGCAGAAGCTCGGTCGAGAGAGCTTCGACCGCGCTATGCGTCTTTTGGAGGACTGGAACAAAGGCTGGCAGGCCATTGCCGCCGAGATGACGGACTATAGCAAGCGCTCGATCGAGCAAGGGACCAAGACGTTCGAAAAGCTGCTCGCAGCCAAGAGCATGGAGCAGGCGATCGAGATACAGACCAACTACGCGAAGCGCGTTTATGACGACTACATGCAGCAGATGACTAAGCTCAGCAACATGTACGCGAACCTGGCGAAGGAGGCTTATAAGCCACTCCAGCCGGACAGCTGATCGATGCTGCCTGGGGGGAAATGCGCTCGTTGCATCGAATGAATCGACCAGCGGGCTCGGCAATGGACCGGGCCCTTTTTGTGTCTGTTTGCCAGCTTTGGCCCAAAGAAGAGTGGATCGTTTCAGTCAAACATTGCGTATGATAGTTTGTGATCCGGGGCTTGTCGTGCCTCAAACGCGACGTAACTTTATTCTGGTGCTTGGGAGTCCGAAGAATAGCAGGGACGCTTCAGACGCGGGGCGTGTGGAGCCGATGACGAAGATCGTAGCGATGTCGAACAACGGTGGGCCTGACAGAGATAGCGAGGAAGAGGGCCGCACTGGGCTCGTGACGAAAACCCGGCCCAAGACGAAGCGGCCGAGCCTCTACAAGGTTCTCCTGCTGAACGACGACTACACACCGATGGAGTTCGTCGTCCATGTGCTCGAGAAGTATTTCAACAAGGGGCGGGAAGAGGCGACGCGCATCATGCTGCATGTTCACCACAAGGGCGTCGGTGTGTGCGGCGTCTACACGTATGAAGTGGCTGAGACCAAGGTGACGCAGGTCATGGAATTCGCGCGTCAGCATGGCCATCCTCTTCAGTGCACTATGGAGAAGGAGTAGGTTCCCCTTGCCATCATTCTCACAAAGTCTCGAAGCGGCGCTCCACAGAGCGCTTGAATACGCCAACGAGCGGAAGCACGAGTACGCTACGCTCGAACACCTTCTTCTCGCACTGATCGACGACCGGGACGCCGCAAATGTGATGCGTGCTTGCAACGTCGATCTCGAAGCTCTGCGAGCCCGCATCACGGACTATCTCGACAATGAGCTCAAAGCTCTTGAGGTGGCGGGGCCATCCGAGGCGCAGCCGACGACTGGCTTCCAGCGCGTGATCCATCGGGCTGTCGTCCACGTGCAGTCCTCCGGACGTGAGGAGGTCACGGGGGCCAACGTGCTCGTAGCCATCTTCGCCGAGCGGGAGAGCCATGCGGCCTTCTTCCTGCAGGAGCAGGAGATGACGCGGTTCGATGCCGTGCAGTACATCAGCCACGGCATCGCCAAGCGGCCCGGCATGTCGGAGCCGCGTCCGGCCCGTGGCGTCGACGAGGACACGACGGACGGCGATGGCAAGAAGCCGGGCGCCGATGCGCTGAACACGTACTGTGTGAACCTCAACAAGAAGGCGCGTGAGGGCCGCATCGATCCGCTGATCGGCCGCGAAGCCGAGGTGCAGCGCACGATCCAGGTCCTTTGCCGCCGGCAGAAGAACAACCCGCTCTTCGTGGGTGATCCAGGCGTCGGCAAGACGGCGATCGCCGAGGGTCTTGCGCGCAAGATCGTCCGCGGCGAGGTCCCGGACGTCCTCAAGAACGCGACCATCTTCGCCCTCGACATGGGCGCGCTGCTCGCAGGCACCCGGTATCGCGGTGACTTCGAGGAGCGGCTCAAGGCCGTCATGAAGGAGATCGAGAATTATCCAGGTGCGATCCTCTTCATCGACGAGATCCACACCGTCATCGGGGCCGGCGCCACCTCTGGCGGCGCGATGGATGCCTCGAACCTGCTGAAGCCGGCCCTCCAGTCCGGAACCGTGCGCTGCATCGGCTCAACCACCTACAAGGAGTACCGGCAGCACTTCGAGAAGGATCGTGCGCTCGTCCGCCGCTTCCAGAAAATCGACGTGAACGAGCCGACGATCGAGGATGCGATCGAGATTCTGAAGGGCCTGAAGCCGTACTTCGAGGAGTATCACAAGCTCAAGTATACGGATGACGCCATCAAGGCCGCCGTGGAGCTGTCGGCCAAGTACATCCATGACCGGAAGCTGCCCGACAAGGCGATCGACGTGATCGACGAGACGGGCGCCTCGCAGATGCTGCTGCCCGAGGGCAAGCGGAAGAAAAAGATTACGGTCAAGGAGATCGAGGCGACCGTCGCCACGATGGCGCGCATCCCGCCTAAGACCATCACGAAGAGCGACGCCGAGGTTCTGGCCAACCTCGAGCGCGACTTGAAGCGCGTTGTCTTCGGCCAGGATAAGGCCATCGAAGCTCTGGCCGCCGCCATCAAGCTGGCGCGTGCTGGCCTGAGGGAGCCGGAGAAGCCGATCGGCTGCTACCTGTTCTCAGGGCCGACGGGTGTCGGCAAGACCGAGGTGGCGAGGCAACTCGCAAAGCTCCTCGGCGTCGAGCTGCTGCGCTTCGATATGTCCGAGTACATGGAGAAGCACACGGTCTCGCGGCTTATCGGCGCGCCGCCCGGCTACGTGGGCTTCGACCAGGGCGGCCTGTTGACCGACGGGGTCGATCAGCACCCGCACTGCGTGCTGCTGTTGGACGAGATCGAGAAGGCACACCCCGATCTCTTCAACATACTCCTGCAGGTGATGGATCACGGGAAGCTGACCGACCACAACGGCAAGCAGGTCGACTTCCGCAACGTTATCCTCATCATGACGACGAACGCCGGTGCGGCCGATCTGGCGAAGCCTCCCATGGGCTTCAACCGGGCGAAGCGTGAAGGAGAGGACCAGGAGGCGATCAGCAAATTGTTTACGCCTGAGTTCCGCAACCGCCTCGACGCGATCATCCCGTTCGCCGGGCTGCCACCGGAAGTCATCTACAAGGTGGTCGAGAAGTTCATCTTCCAGCTCGAGGCGCAGCTCGCGGATCGCGGCGTTACCATCGAGCTCTCGGAGGCGGCGACCAAGTGGCTGGCCGAGAAGGGCTACGACGACAAGTTCGGCGCCCGTCCGCTGGCCCGCGTGATCCAGGAGTACGTCAAGAAGCCGCTTGCGGATGAGCTCCTGTTCGGCAGGCTGCAGCACGGCGGCACCGTGAAGGTGCTGGTCACTGGAGAAGGCGCCGAGCAGAAGCTCGACTTCGAGATCATCCCGGGTGAGCCCAAACCTCCGAAGGCTAGCGAGGAAGACGAGGGCGACGAGGACCTCGAGGAGGACGTCGAGAAGGCGCTCATCGAGGCCGCAGCGCCCCGAAAGGCCTTGCCTGGTCCGAAGGACAAGCCGGTCCGCAGAACGACAGGCACCGTCCCGACCGTTCCTCGTAAGACCGACTGATCCTTTCTGATCCACCCTTCCCCTAACGAGGCGGGAAGGGTGGACAGCTCAGTTTGCTCCCTCCAGCAATCTTCGCGCAATCACCTGCGCCTGGATCTCGGCTGCCCCCTCGAAGATATTGAGGATGCGGGCATCACAGAGGATGCGCGAGACGGGATACTCGAGCGCGAAACCGTTGCCGCCATGGATCTGCACGGCGTTGTCCGCCGCTGACCACGCCACGCGGGCGGCGAGCAGCTTGGCCATGCCTGCCTCGAGGTCGCATCGCCGGCCTTTATCCTTCTGCCGGGCAGCGTAGTAGGTGAGCTGGCGGGCGATCATGATCTCGACCGCCATCATCACGATTTTGTTGGAGACGCGCGGGAACGCGTAAATCGGGCGGCCGAACTGAATGCGCTCCCGAGCATAGGCAAGGGCGTGGTCAAGCGCAGATTGGGCGACGCCGACCGCGCGGGCCGCCGTTTGGATGCGAGCGGATTCGAAGGTCGCCATGAGCTGCTTGAATCCCTGGCCTTCGACGCCGCCGAGGAGCTGTGAAACAGGGACCTCGAAGTTGTCGAAGGAGATCTCGTATTCCTTCATCCCGCGATAGCCGAGCACCTCGATCTCGCCCCCGCTCATGCCTGGGACAGGGAACGGTTCTTCATCCGTCCCCCGCGGTTTTTCGACGAGGAGTATCGACAGGCCCTTGTAGCCGGGTTCATTCGGATCGGTGCGCACGAGGAGCGTCATCAGATCGGCACGCACGGGATGCGTGATCCAGGTCTTCTGCCCCGTGACTTTGTAGACATCGCCTTCCCGAACCGCCCGCGTCTTGAGAGAGGCGAGATCGGAGCCCGTGTCGGGCTCGGTGAATACGGCCGTCGGCAGAATTTCCCCGGAGGCGATCCGTGGCAGATAGCGTTGCTTCTGCTCTTCGGTCCCGCTGCCGAGGATCAGCTCGCTCGCGATTTCCGACCGCGTCCCGAGGGAGCCCACGCCGATGTATCCGCGCGAAAGCTCCTCGGAGACAACGCACATGGCCTCCTTGCCAAGGCCGAGGCCGCCGTATTCCTCGGGCAGCGTGATGCCGAACACGCCGAGCTCGCTGAGCTTGGCGATGACCTCCATCGGGATGTAGGCATTGGCGAGGTGCCACGAATGGGCATGCGGCGCGACTTCAGCTTCGCTGAAGCGGCGCATCTGCTTTTGGATTGCGGCGTGGGTCTCGTCCAGGCCGGCGTTGCCGACAAGGTCCCCTGGCGGCAGCTCCGCGATGAGCTCGGCAAGGCGGCGCTTCACCCGTTCGCTCGTGCCGTCGGCGACGAAGCCGGCGGTGCTTTCCATATAGCGCCGAATATCGGCGGCTCCGACGCCCATGTCTCCGAGCCGGGCAATTTCTCCCTGGCTCATGGGAATGCCACCAGCAATCTGAGCCGCGTATTCCGCAATGCCCAGCTTGAGCAGCAACTGCTCGACCTCGCCGAATAACCCCGCTTCGCTCAACCGCTCAGCCCACCCTCTGAGCTGACGCATGGCCTCTACGTAGGTGGCCAACCAGGAAAGTCCGTGGGCTGCGTGTTGGCAGCGGTCGAGATCGCCGGCCTCTTCGACCATCTTCCGCACGGCCGCCTTCGCGGATTGCAGGATTTGCTCTGCCGCGCGGATTGTTGCGTCGGTGTCGGACAGAGCTGGCGTGGAAACAGGAATTGTCGAAATCGGCTGCAGTGAATCGCTCATCAAATCACACCCTACTCAGCGGCGACCTCGAGACGTTTGGACGGGCATGGCCGCCGAAGCGTATGCTGCATCGCACAATAGAACGCAATAGCTCTGGCGCGTTCCGATTACGAACTTGGGCACCGTGTGGCAGGTTCGGCAGGCTGGTCAGCGCTTTTTGGGATCGGTGGCCTGGTGATCGGTCGTTTGCTTGGTATCTCGCCGGATGATCTCGACCGTGGCTTCCTCGATCTCGCCCCGAGCCAACATCTCGAGTCCGGCAGCCGCTTCCCGAAGCCGCTGAAGCTGTTTCAGCTTGGATGAGGCAAGCCGTCCTTCCCGCGAGGTAGCTGGCGGCTTGTGCCGATCATTCCTTCCCTCTTCGGCTGGTTGCGGCGTTTCGGGTGAGCGCGACTCCCGTTTCGTGTCGGTGGCCGCTTGCGCATCGGTACTAGGCGAGGCGCGGACCTGCTTCAGGGCCTCCATCAGTGAGCTGCGCTTTTGCGGCGGCACGGGCTGCCCAGGTGCCGTCGCGTCTTGCTCTGGCCTGCTCCGAGCCTTCACGCGCACCTTCGTCCGGAACGCGCCCGTAGGTTCTTTCGCCAATGGATCCCTCCAGCGCAAGCAACTGTAATCTATTGTGATTTGGTCACAGCCCCAACGCCTAATGCAAGCGGCGACGTCTGTGATCGTAACCGCTTGCAGCTTGCTGATTTGCGAAGACAGCGGATTTTTCAGCCGAATCGCGCGCGGGAGGCTTCCAGCACATCCTCGAACGTGCGCAGGCCGGTGACCGGCGCGTTCACCAGAACAGCCATGTTTCCGGGCTTGTGCTCGTTGCGCATCATTCGAACGTGCGCTTTCGGGATCTGGTCCCAGGAGAACACTTCCGACATGCACGGATCGATCCGGCGCTCGATCACCAGCCGATTGGCCTGGGACGCCTGGAGCAAGTTGGCGAAATGTGAGCCCTGGACGCGCTTCTGGTGCATCCAGAGATAGCGAGCGTCCATTGTCAGATTGTACCCGGTGGTGCCGGCGCAGATGACGACCATGCCGCCCCGCTTCACGACGAACAGAGACACCGGGAAGGTCGCTTCACCGGGGTGCTCGAAAACGAAGTCGACGTTGTTCCCCTTGCCAGTGATGTCCCAGATCGCTTTGCCGAAGGCGCGCACCTCTTTCATCCAAGCCTCGTACTCCGGCGTGCCAACTCTCGGCATCGGGCCCCAGCAATTGAACTTTTTGCGATTGATGACGCCCTTGGCGCCAAGCTGCATGACGAAATCGATCTTCTCGTCGTCCGAGACGACGCCGATGGCATTGGCGCCCGCGGTCGCACACAGCTGAACGGCCATGGAGCCCAGTCCGCCTGAGGCACCCCACACCAGCACGTTGTCTCCCGGGCGGAGGATGTGCGGACGGTGGCCGAACAGCATGCGGTAAGCGGTGGCTAGCGTCAGCACATAGCAGGCGCTTTCCTCCCAGGTGAGGTGCTTTGGCCGCTCCATCAGCTGGCGGTCTTGAACGCGGCAGAACTGAGCGAACGAGCCGTCGGGCGTCTCGTAGCCCCAGATGCGCTGGGAAGGCGAGAACATCGGATCGCCGCCATTGCACTGCTCGTCGTCGCCATCGTCCTGATTGCAGTGCACGACGACCTCGTCACCGACCTTCCACCGCTTCACCTTCGATCCGACCGCCCAAACGATGCCCGCGGCATCGGAGCCGGCGATGTGGTACGGGTGCTTGTGGACGTCGAGTGTGGAAATAGGCTTTCCGAGAGCTGCCCAGACCCCGTTGTAGTTCACGCCTGCCGCCATCACGAGCACCAGCACGTCGTGGCTGTCGAGCTCCCAGGTAGGTACAACCTCGACCTGCATGGCCTTATCGGGCTCGCCATGCCGCTCCTTCCGGATGGTCCAGGCGTACATGTACTTCGGCACGTGGCCGAGCGGCGGGATCTCGCCGATCTCGTAAAGATCTTTCACCGGTACTGTCGCGGACGCAGCGAAAACTTCCTCTCCCATTGTTGTGCTGGTCGTGGTCGCATCTGTTCTTGACATGGCCCTTCCCAAAGCGTGTCGCCGGAAACGGTTCCGGGCGGCCGATTATTGCACCGCAACACGGTGGGGCAAGCTCATCTTTTGTATCCCCTGAAAAAAGGGGGGAATTGCAGGGCTGTCGGTTTCCGATCAACGCTTTGGGGCCAGATCCGGATGAGGGAGGGATAATCGGATATCCCCCGCTGGATTAGGACGGCGCGCCTTAGCGCCGCCGTGGCTCCTAAGGGCTTGCCCGAGCACCGGCGGACCCCTATCGGTTCTGCGCGCGTGGAGCAGAAGGAGCAGCGTCGAATGGGACGGCTCGATAATCGCATTGCCCTGGTGACGGGTGGGGGGGCAGGGATCGGCCTCGCCATCGCACGGCGTTTCGCGGCCGAGGGTGCTTTCGTTTACGTCGCTGACATCGATGGCGCCTCGGCCGAGCGCGTGGTAGCTGCGATCACCGAAGGGGGCGGGGCCGCGGCGGCGGTAACCGCTGACGTGTCGCGCGGGCAGGATGTGACAGCGATGTTCCGTATGGTCGAGCAGAGGCATGGCCGGCTCGACGTGCTCGTAAACAACGCCGGCCTCAACGTCCGCGGAGATTTTCGCCACATCTCCGAGGCTGACTGGGTTCGCGTTCGGGAAGTGAATCTCGATGGCGTCGTGCGGGTCGCGCGCGAGGGGTTCAACCTTCTGCGAGTCTCGGGCAACAGCTCGCTGATCAACCTTTCATCCATCATGGCGAGCCGTGGCTTGCGCCAGCTGGCGAGCTACTCGGCCACCAAGGGCGCCGTTTCCGCCCTGACGCGCGCGCTCGCGGTCGAGTTCGCTCCGTTCGGCATTCGCGTGAACGCGCTTGCTCCCGGCTTCATCGAGACGGCATTGACGGAGCGCGTGCTCCGCAATCCGGTGATCAACAAGGCGCTTCTCGATCGCACCCCGCTCAGGCGGTTCGGCACGGCGGATGACGTCGCGAACGCCGCATTGTTCTTCGCTTCCGATGAGAGCGCCTTCATCACAGGCGCCGAGCTGGCGATTGACGGCGGCATGTCGGCGAGTTTGTGAGCCGCCCGACAACTTCAGGTCACATTGTGCTGGTGTTCCGAAAGCAGACGCAAACTGCGGGCTGCCAATGCCCATCAATTCAGGAGTTTGAAAGCCAATGGCTTGCCTCCTGCGCAGGCACCGGTTGCGCTGCTCAGCGCAAGCGCTCGGCCTGATCGTCCTCTTTCTCCTTTTTCTGTCGCCGCAGGTTCAGGCTGACACGTGGGAGTTCGACAAGCAGAACTCATCGATCCGGTTCACCTGGGATCACCTTGGCCTGTCGCGCCAATCGGGCAGGTTTCTGGATTTCGACGGCCGGCTCCACTTCTCACCGACCGACCCGGAAGGCGGGTCCGTCGATGTGGTCATCAAAGCGGCAAGTCTCTGGACGGGTGTCAGGGAGTACGACGAGAACCTGAAGAGCGACAGCTTCTTCAACGTCGATCGCTACCCCATCATCACGTTTCGGAGCACCTGGGTTCGGCGCACAGGCGAACGAACAGGGGAGGTGGACGGCGAGCTTACCATCATGGGGATCTCCCGGCCGGTCACCCTGAAGGTGATCTGGAACTACACCGGCGAGCATCCATTCGCCAACGTGAATCCAACCTACAAGGGCAAATGGGTCTCGGGCTTTTCCGCCACCACGAAAGTGAAACGCAGCGAATGGGGACTGACCCGCGCCCTCCCGCTGATCTCGGATGATATCTGGATCACAATCGAAGCGGAGTTCCTGCTGAAGGACGAAAACCGCGTCGGGGCTCCTTTGCGAGGCGGCCCGCGTCTGGAGTCGCAGTCTCCGTACACGTTCATACCGAGGTAACCGAGGGCGAGGACGCGATCGCTCAAGCGAGCTGCTGGGGAGCACCGAGGAAAGTGGTGCCAGCCAGGGTCTCCTCGATGAGGTTATCGACGACACCTCTTAAGGCGACCTCCTCGCTCGCGCCACTGCTGATCAGGCGTTCATAGGTCGCCACTTGCCGGTCGGCGCTGGTGCCTTCGGCCACAATCCGGCTGGCATGCGCCACCTCCGCCTTGCAGCCCAACGCAGCAGCATCCTCCGAGACGAGGGCCTGTATTTCGCCTAGCAGGTCGGCAAACGGCTCGAGCGTGCCTTTGCCGAAGTCGAACAGCGTGCCCTCGACGCCGTACCGCTGCGCACGCCAGCGGTTTTCGTTGACGAGGAAGACGGGATACATCCGCCAGTTCTGGTTATTCCGGCGCAAACGGTAGAGCATGCGGCAGATGCAGAGGAATAGCGCGGCGACCGAAACAGCATCATCGAGCCGGGTGCAGACGTCGGTAATCCGCATTTCCAGGGTGGGAAAGCGATGCGAAGGCCGCACGTCCCACCAGATCTTGGTGGCATCCTCGATGACGCCTGCATTGACCAGAACGTTCACGATCCGCTGGTACTCGTCCCATCCGGAAAGGCGGCCAGGCATGCCCGTTCGGGGTAGGCCTTGCATGATCGCTAGGCGGTAGCTCTTGAGCCCGGTGTTCTGGCCCTCCCAGAAGGGTGAGGATGTCGAAAGGGCGAGCAGGTGCGGCAGGAAATAGCGCACCTGATTCATGATATCGATGCGCAGCTCTTGATCCTCGATTCCGACGTGCACGTGCATTCCGCACACCACGAGGCGCCGGCCCACTCCCTGGAGGTCTTGCGCCAGCGCCTGGTAGCGTTCTTTGTCTGTTGTCGTCTGTTGCAGGGAGTGGGCAAACGGATGGGTGGAGGCCGCGATCGGTGCCATCCCGAACCGGCCGGCGATCTGGCCAATGGTGCCACGCAGCTCCGCGAGATGTATCCGTGTTTCGGCAAAGGAGCGGCACACAGGGGTGCCGATTTCAATTTGGGATTTGAGGAACTCAGGGCTGACCTGAGTGCCCAGCTGGGCAAGACATTCGTCCATCAGCTCCTGCGGCGCTGCCGCGAGGTCGCGCGTGGTTCGATCGACGAGGTGATACTCCTCCTCGATGCCGAAGGTGAACGACGGTTCTCTCAGCGTCATGGATTTATCATCTCACAGCCGCCCACCCGGCACACCAGCTCAACGGTGCCGAGACGACAGTGAAACGCGCAACTGCGCCTTTCAGTATCGCGACAGCATTACCAGGCGAGAGCCGCCATCGCGGCAATAGGCCTGTGCGGCGTCGATTGCAGCAGTTGCTCGAGGCGTTCCGGGTGGACCTCGTGCCCCCGCAACAGCTCATCGCGATGGATGCCGTGAGCAACCAGAAGGCAATCAACCCCGTAATTGGCGGCGCCAACCAAGTCTGTGCGGACCGCATCGCCAATGGCCAGAATACGTTTTCGCTCGATCGGCCTGTTGCGAACACGCTCAGCAAGCTGATGCGCAGCGGCATAAGCTGGAGCATGAGGCTTTCCAGCCCAATACACGTCACCGCCCATCTGTTCGTAGAGCGTAGCGACGGCACCTGCGCAGGGCAGCAACTTGCCGCCAATCTCGACAACAAGATCGGGATTGCCGCAGACGAACGGCAGCGCCAGCTCGATACCCCGAGCCAGAATAGGCCGATAAATTTCGGCTGTTTGGCTCGCATCTGCGACGCCCGTGCAGACAATGGCCGCCGCCCGCTCGAGAGCGACGTGCTCGACCGGGAGACCCGCGAAAATGCGCATGTCACGCGGTGATCCGATGTGATGAATGAACCGGTACTGGCGCTCCTGGAGATAGGCGCGCGTAAGATCACCGGAGGTAATGATCGCGTCCCAGGCATCGCGTCGAACGCCGATGCGATCGAGCATTTTCGCGACCATTTCCGAAGGCGACGGTGCGTTCGAGACGAGCACGACAACGCCTTCAGCGGCCCGAAACCGGGCGAGTGCCTCTCCGGCAGCGGCATAAGGCTGAACACCATTGTGAAGGACGCCCCAAACGTCGCAGAAAATGGCGTCATACTGGGAGAGCAACCGCCCAGCACCGCTAAGGATCGGAACCGAGGTTTCCGGTGTGTTCGTCATATCTCCCTTTCGGTGAGCAGGAGGCATTTCTTGATGCGGGCGCTCCTGACACTTGGCGAACACCCCCATAGCGGAACTCGAACTCACAGACAAACATCGGCGAGACAGAGCATATGAATGGCCCTGCCTCTCAAATGCGAGTTGGATTGCTGACGCTGCGAGCGATGCTCGTCGTATTTCCAGCTCAGTTCAGCCGCAGCAGCAGCCCGGCGATTAGGCGCGCACGCTCCACGAGACTATCGATCTCAATGTGTTCGCCGGGCGTATGAAGTCCTGCGCCACGAACGCCAATCGAGTCCAGGGTCGGGATGCCGAGAGCGCCGGTAAAGTTGCCGTCAGATCCGCCACCCGCGCTTCCGTGCGTGAGCTCGAAGCCGATTTCCCGGGCGATGTCCCGCGCGATTTCGTAAAGCGCCATCGTGCCTTCATCCGGCTCCCAGACTGGGCGCGTGACGCCGCGCGTGACCTCGATGGTTACCTCGTTTTCCTCGCCATTAAGCGCGAGCATGCGTTCGACACCGCGATCCAGGTCCTCCTGGCGTTTGGCCATGCTGAGCACCTCGGCCTCACAGAGGGAGGAGACGCAGTTCACCCATTTGCCCGCGTGAATGACCCCGACGCTGAAGGTGCAATCGTCCGTGGTCATGGCTTCGATCTCCAGGATTTTGCGGGCCATGGTCGCGATGGCAGAGCGCCCTTCCTTCAGCAAGTAGCCGGCGTGACTGGGTCGCCCAATGGTTCGTATGTTGAAGCGTGCGATCGCATAGCGGCCGGTTACGGCACCGCCATCCTGCCGTGCAGGTTCGGGGATCAGGACGTATTTGTTCTTGCGCGCTTCAGTTTCGATGAGCTCGCGCGTGGACGGTGTGCCGACCTCCTCGTCAGGAGTGAGAAGAAAGGTTATGGGCAGTGGCGTCTCCAGACCGGCACGCGCAAGCTGGCGGATGGCTTCGAGGCTCACGTAGTTGCCGCCCTTCATATCCTGAATGCCGGGGCCGTAGCAGCGGCCGTTCTCAATGCGCCATGGATTGATCTTAAGCGTGCCGATGGGATGGACGGTATCCATATGGCCGCAAATCAGAATGCCAGGTTTCCCGAAATCCTTGTGTGGAAACCGGGCGCGCACCGAGCCGCCGAACCCCATGCGGCCAGGTATGCGTTCGATCTCCGCTCCTGCAGCCGCAAGGTCGTATGTGGCGAGATCCATCATCCGGTCCACAGCCGCTGCATCGTAGGTCGGGCTTTCGCATTCCACCCAGGGCTTGAGCCCTGCGAGCATTTCTTCCGTGTTGAATGGCAGCTGGTTCAAATCCATGGCGCTCCTCTTTTGTCCTTTGCCTCAAAAGATCAGGCGGCCGAGACTTCCCGGAAGTTGGCGAAATCCCAAAAACGGCCGGGCGCCGCTTCGATAAGCGCACGCGTGTACGGGTGCTTGGGATTGGCCAAAACGTCCTGTGCGGGACCGTATTCGACGATACGTCCGCGCTGCATAACGGCAACGTCGTCGCAAATTTGGGCAGCAACGCGCAAATCGTGCGTGATGAAGAGAATGGCAATGCCAAGTTTTTGCTGCAGCTCGTCGAGCAGATCGAGTACTTGGGCCTGCACGGAAACGTCGAGCGCAGAGACAGCCTCGTCCGCGACCAGCACGTCGGGCTCCATGGCGAGCGCGCGTGCGATGGCAATTCTTTGCCGCTGACCGCCTGAGAATTGGTGCGGATATCGGCTGAGCGCGTCTTTGGGCAGACCGACGAGCGTCAGCAGCTCTGCAGCGCGGGAAAGAGCAGTCTTTCGATCCAGGCCGCGATTGAGGGGGCCTTCAATCAAACTCTCGCCAATCGTCCAACGCGGGTTCAATGAGCGATAAGGGTCCTGAAAGACGATCTGGATGTGCTTGCGGTATGGGCGCAAAGCACGTCGAGAAACTTGTGCGAAATCCTTGCCGGCCACTTCGATCTTCCCAGCGGTCGGATCGATGAGCCGCATCACACAGCGGGCGACGGTTGATTTTCCCGACCCTGATTCTCCTACAATTCCGAGCGTTCGGCCGCGCGCGATCGAGAAACTGACGTCTTCGGCCGCATGAACCTGCAAGGTTGGGGAAAATAGCGACCGAGATACGTAAATTTTTTGCAATCGGCTCACGGTCAGCACGTTTTCAGAGCCGTTCGCCGGGCGAGGTGGCCGCGGCACCAGGCTTGGCACCGAACGAAGGAGCCGCCTCGTGTATTCGACCTGTGGTTGGCGGAAGAGCTTCTCGACGGGAGCGTGTTCAACGAGCTCGCCCTGCTTCATCACGTGAACGGTATCCGCGATTTCCGCGACCACGCCCATGTCGTGCGTGATGAATAGGACGGCCGTCCCGTGCCTCTCCTGCAATTCACCGATGAGGCTCAAAATTTGTTTCTGCGTCGTCACATCGAGAGCCGTCGTTGGCTCGTCAGCAATGAGCAGCTGCGGCTCCAGCACCAGCGCCATGGCGATCATGATGCGCTGACGCTGTCCACCTGAAAGCTGGTGAGGATAGGAGCGATAAATGCGCTCGACGTCAGGCAGGTGCACCTGCTCCAAAATGTCGAGCACGCGGCTCCGCTTTTCTCGCGCGGACAACCGCAAGTGAGTATCGAGCACCTCCTCGATCTGATCGCCGACGCGCATCACCGGATTGAGCGCTGTCATCGGCTCTTGGAACACCATGGAAATGCGCTTGGCACGCATCTCGCGCATCGCCTGCGGTCCAAGCTCGAGCAGATTTGTGCCATCGAGCAGGATCTTCCCGCCGGTCACGCGGAGCGCGCCTTTGGGCAGCAAGCCCATAACCGCGAGAGCGGTGACGGTTTTGCCAGAGCCGCTTTCACCAACGAGGCACGCTGTTTCGCCATTACGGATTTTGAGCGAGACCTGATCCACAACCGGTGGAGCGCCGGGCGTACCCTCGAGACTCACGGTGAGGTCCTGGACATCGAGGATCACCCGCGCATCATCGAAATTTCGCCTCTTGAATTGCATCGATCAGGCCTCCCGCTTCTTGAACCGCGGGTCGAGCACATCCCGCGCGGCGTCACCCAGGAGGTTGATCGAGAGAATGCAGAGAGAAAGCATTAAGCCAGGCCAGAAGATGAGCGAGGGCTTGATCTGGAAATAGACCCGTCCCTCGGCCATGATGTTGCCCCAGGTCGGAATTTCCGTGCTGACGCCAGCTCCGAGAAACGAGAGAAGGGCTTCGGTCAAAATGGCCGAGGCGCAAATATACGTTCCTTGAACGATCAGTGGCGCTAGCGTGTTCGGCATGAGGTGCCGCAGCAGGATCTTGGGCATCGACGTGCCGAGCGTAATGGCGGCCTCCACGTAGGGCTCCTCGCGCGCGGAAAGCACGACAGATCGCACGAGCCGCACGACGCGCGGAATTTCGGGAATCGTAATTGCCGCCATCACAGACCAGATGCTCGGTCCATTGAGAGAAACGAGAGCGATGGCCAGCAGAATGGAGGGGATGGCCATCAGAGCATCCATGACCCGCATGATGATGGCATCAGCGAGCCGGAAAAAACCGGACACGAGGCCGATCAACAAACCAATAATCACGCTGGTTATGGCTGCACCGATACCGATGAGGAGGGATATCCGTCCTCCATAAACGATACGGGAAAAGAGGTCGCGTCCGTAGGCATCGGTGCCCAGTGGGTAGATGTCGCTCGGGCCTTTGAGCCGCTGGACGCTATTCATCGTCAGTGGGTCATGCGGCGCAATGAGCGGCGCAAAAATCGCCGTCAGCACGATAGCAACGAGGACAACCGCAGCGATAATGGGCCCCACTCCGCTGCGCCACCGCTGCGGCAGCGACAAGGCACCGAGAAACCACTGAAGTGCTGAGACAGGTTGCGGAGCTGCTCTCATCAGTAGCGGATCCTCGGATCGAAGAACGTGTACGAAATGTCGATGACCAGGTTGATCAGCACGTACATCGCGCTGGTCAGAAGAATCATGGCTTGGATGACGGGATAGTCCCGCGCCAGAATGGCATCGACGGTCAGGCGGCCAAGGCCCGGAATGTTGAACACGCTTTCTGTTACGACCACACCGCCGATCAGAAGTGCAAACCCCGTGCCGATGATGGTCATGATCGGTACGGCCGCGTTACGGAGCGCATGGCGGAAAAGGACGACCCGTTCCTTCACGCCTTTGGCTCTTGCGGTGCGAATGAAATCCTCGCCGAGCACTTCGAGCATGCTCGCTCGCGTCATGCGCGCGATGAGCGCCACATAAATGGTTGCTAGGGTCAGGCAGGGCAGGATTGCGCGGGAAAGGAAACGGCCGAATCCTTCGGATGGCGGGGAGTATCCTTGAACCGGTAGCCAGCGTAACTCGATCGAAAAGACTTGGATGAAGATATAGCCAATGACGAAAACGGGAATCGAAAAGCCGAGCACCGAAAACGTCATGACGGCGTAGTCGGCCCAGGTGCGGTGCCGCCACGCGGCGATCACGCCCAACGGTACAGCGATCAAGACAGAGAGCGTGATCGTCAGCAACGCGATGTTGATCGTCGGCCAGATGCGCTGCCCGATCATACGCGTCACGGGAGTATTGGAAATAAGTGATGTCCCGAGATCACCTTGGAGCAGAAGTCCAACCCACCTTATGAACTGCACGTGAAGCGGCTCAGTGAGGCCAAGAGAGCGGCGAATGCGTTCGAGCTGCTCCGGAGTCGCCATGTCTCCGGCAATGATCGCTGCAGGGTCACCCGGTGTGAGGCGGAGAAGCAAGAATACGAAAATCGCCACACTCACGATGACAGGAATAACGGCAAGTATGCGCCGGATGATGTATCCCAGCATCGGGCCAGACCTCTATGGGCAACGAGTCATAGAAGGCGGTGCGCAGTTTCCGCCGTGAAGCGCCGCGTCGGGGACGCGACGCTTACTTGTCGCAAAGGTCAGTCGGCCTTCTCAATATTCCAGAAGACAGGAACCGGAGAAGGAATCATGCCGGTCAGCTTCTTGCTCCGGGCTTGTGGCGCCGCATACTGACCCAGCGGGATATAGATCACATTCTCCAGGACGTGCTTCTGGATGCGGACGGCGACCTCGCGCTGCTTTTCCGGTGTGTCCGCTTCGATGAACTCGGCACGGAGGGCCTCGAGCTCATCGTCCTTCGGCCAACCGAACCAACCCTGGTCACCGCGGCCGTTCAGCATCGGGCTGATGAGCGGTGAGTTGATTTCGGGCACCATCCAGTTGGTGAAGAACAGGTTCCATCCGCCTTCAGAGGGCTTCGCCTGGCTCGCGCGACGCGTGACCAGCGTCTGCCAGTCCATGGGCTGCATGTCGACGTTGAAGCCGACTTCACGCAGAGCCTGAGCGGCGACGACTGGCTGCTTTTGCAAAGAAATAACGTCCGTCGGCTGCATCAGGACAACCGGCGTGCCGTCGTAGCCGGCTTCCTTGAGAAGCTTCTTCGCGCCTTCCTTGTCGCCGCCCTTGATCAGCGTTTCGGCGCCGCTCTCATCTCCCAGCGGCGTTCCGCATCCGAAAATGGCGCCGCAGATTTTGTAGTATTTCGGATCGCCAATCATGGTGCCGAGCACATCCGCCTGGTTCAGCGCCTTCAGTGCAGCCTGCCGGATTTTCACATTGTCGAAGGGTGGGTGCTTGAAGTTCATGCGCCCCATCGTCTGGTAGCCGAGGTCGTCGCGCGTTTCGACGACGACATCGTCATTGCCTTCGAGCAGCGGCAGCAGATCGATCTGCACCTGCTCGATGTAGTCGATTTCTCCGGAAAGAAGCGCATTGATGGTCGTCTGTGCGTCGGGCATGGTCACCCACTTGACCTTATCAACCTTGACGACCTTTCCGCCAGCCATCCAGCTCGGTGGCTCTTCACGCGGCACGTAGTCGGTAAATTTCTCGTAGGTGACGCTGACACCGGGCTGATATTCGGACTCCACGAAAACAAACGGTCCCGATCCAATATATTCGGTAATTGCTTGGTCAGGCGGCGTATTCGCCACGCGCTCGGGCATGATGAACGGTGGAACCGCTGACTGTTTTCCGACGATTTCGAGGAGCGCGGGGAATGGCTTCTTGAGTTTCCAAACGATCGTCTTGTCGTCGGCCGCCTCGAGGCTTTCCGTGACGTCGAAAATGAGCTGGCCCCCCGAATCCCGCTTTCCCCAGCGCTTGAGCGAGGCCACAGCATCCTTGGCCGTCACGGGATTGCCGTCGTGGAATTTCAATCCATCCCGCAATTTGAAGGTGTAGACGAGCTTGTCATCCGAGATAGTCCAGTCCGCCATTTGTGGCCGGGGCTGGAAATTCTCGTCGACGGCCACCAGCACGTCATAAATCATGTAGGCGTGATCGCGGGTAATGTGCGCCGTCGTGATGATCGGGTCGAGCACACGCAACCCCGAATGCATCACGCCAGTGATGACTTTTTCCGCCGCGGCCGGCTGAAGCAGGCTGGTGCCTGCGAGCATTGTGGCGGCGAGCAGGCCGGTCACAGTCCGCGACTGCACTGGTGTGCGGCCTAGGGCCATTCGACTCTTACAATGGAGCTTCCACATCGCGCTTCCCCTGTTGGTTGGAGATCCTTCCGAGCTCATGATCAGTGCCTCCTCAGCGTCGTTCAGGACGTCGAGCGTGGCAATCGGATTATCATTGACTGGCTGGTGAGCGTGCCGAGCGGCGGAACTCTGGCCCGCCGGGCGACAAGCGGATGCCCTCAGCCAGCTTCTTCCATGGGAGCGTAGCTGGATCGAGCGGCATCGGCCCGGGCGCCGTGCAGACCAAAATGGCCTCGGCAATGGGCTCGAAATCAGCCCGGAAATGCACCGAGCTCTTGTTCACCAGGATAGCCTGTTCGCGAGGCTCGATGCCGACGAAACGATACATGGCCTGATCGGCCATTTGCGCTTTGTGCGTTGTTACGACGATCCGCACCCCGTCGATGGCGAGACATGCCGACGGCCCGAGGTTGAGATGCGTGCCGCCGTAGTACGGTCCGGTGGCGTGGAGCTGCCCATTCGAGAGCTTTTCAACGCGGAAGGTGGCTTCGAGCGGACTGTCTCCTGGAATGCGTGACTTGCCGCCGAGGGCGATCGAAATTTCGGCGCCTTCACCGGCCTGATGAGCAGCGCGCGCCGCTTCCGCGTCAGCGATGAGGCCAATTGCGGCGCGTTTGGCGCCGTTGCGGAGGAGGGCGCGGAGCAGGCCCATGGTGTCGGAATCGCCACCAGCGCCGGGATTATCTTGCGTATCGGCGATAACGACAGGCCGGGTGGCCTTCTCGGCCAGTTTCATGGCGATCTGGACGCCTTCATCCGGATCATAGGCCTGTCCCTTGAAAGCTAATTCGTTGGCGAGCACGAGCTCCATCATTTCGTTAGCGGTCTTATCGGCGGCTGCTTGCGTCTCGCCATAGGCGAGCAGGCTCGGCGCGCACTCCTCGAAATCCGACGCTGGGAAGCCCATGAGAAATGAGGTGCTGAAAACGTCGCCAGTCTCCAATGCCGCAACGCGCTGATAGATGCTGCGCGCCGGCTCCAGTGATGTGCACTGCCAGGGGATGGGGATGAGGAATGGCAGACGTCGGAAAGCCTTCGCAAGGGGGCGCCCCCTGGCCATCAGCTTTTCCAACTGAATGGCCGTCCGCCGGCCGGTTTCAGCCATGTCCACATGCGGATAAGTGCGGAACGCGACGAGAACATCGGCCTGTTCCACCATGCGGGAGGTCACATTGCCATGGAGATCGAGGCTGACGGCGATCGGCACCTTTGGCCCGACAACGGCGCGCACGCGCGAGATCAGCTCACCCTCGCCATCGTCCAGGTGATCACAGACCATGGCTCCGTGGAGATCGAGATAGATGCCGTCGAGCGGTCCGGCCGCCTTGATGCCGGCAATGATCTCGCTGGAGATGCGCTCGAATGCATCCTCTTCCACGTGAGCCGAGGGAATCGCGCCGCACCAGACCGTTGGGATCATGGTCCAGCCGAATTCAGCACCTTGGGCAAGAACGCCGGAGATGCCTAGGTTGACCCCGGGGGCACGCTCAAAGATCTCCTCACCGCGACAGATGGGCAGATAACCACCACCCTGCTCGAAATTGGCGAGGGTGGCCTTGGAAGGAGCGAAGGTGTTCGTCTCGTGTAGAAACCCAGCCAGCGCGACGCGCTTGCCCATCATGCCTCCCCTTGATGGCATGTGCGATCTAATAGAGACAGAACGTTTTCTAACACGTACTGTCTAAGCTTGCTCTCTGTCTCAATCAAAACTCCCCTTTGCCAAGTTCTTAGCTTGATTGCCGAAGTTTTATTCAATTCAATTCCGTGCCTGTTGGAAAGGCAGGTTAGTGGGCCTGCGCATTGAGTGTCAACGGATTTTTGCTCCGCCCAGCTAGATCAAGAAGCCCTTGAAACTGGTGAAAGATCTCTACCGAATTGAGAGTCGAAGGGGCAGGCTCAGGATACTTATGAGCCGACTTTGTCAAAGGAGGGAAGGCCTAGCGAATCTGCGAAATGCTCTATCCGGTTTCATTTCTAATCCACCCACTTCAATCGGCAACGAATGCGACGGCGGGAAAGGTCATTGAGTCACTCTTGTATTCGCAACACAATGAACACTCTTAACACGACGCCGTCGCTTGAGCTTAGCCGTGAGAAAGTCAGGCTCCTCGAAAGCTGGCTGCCCTGGCTAGACCTCCTCAGCCAAGATCCGGCCGATATTCACGGATATCGCTGTACTCGACAAACTCGATGACATTTCCTTCTGGATCGCGAATAAATGAAAGGTATGTTCCCGGACGTACCTCGACGCGCTGGTCGCCGGTCAGAAAAACGGCGCCCGCTGTTTTCAATCGCGCGATAATAGTGTTAAGATCATCAACAATGAAGGTGATGTAGGCGAGACCGCGCCGGCTCAAAATCCATTCTGTTGCTGGTGCGTTTTCAGGTGCAGTAGCGGGTTGAAGAAGTTTCAGGCGTTCGCCCCAAGGCGTCTGGAGGCGCGCGACCCTGTATCCATTTTCAGCCAAGGCAGCTGGCCGAGATTTCTCGGCCGGCACTTCGATTTCGTTGACCGGCGTGCATCCCAAGACGTCAACGTAAAACCGCCTCAGCCTTTCAAGATCGGTGCAGCAAATCCCAATTTCGATTGGCGCCATCATTTTCATGTTCGATTCCTCCCATTCCGCAATTATGCCGCCAGCGGCCTGCCGACATCGGCCATCATAGCGCGCAGCGCTTCGCTCACCTCCTCTGGCCCGGCAATGGCCGCCCGCTCGAGCACTTTCGACACGCTCGGCGCAGCCTCGCCACCGGTCACGCGTCTTACTGGCTGATCCAGCCAATCGAACAGGCGGCGCTGAACCTCGTCGCCGAGCAGCGTGCCGTATGATGTTCCAAGCGCGCCCTGCTCCACGATAAGAACATTGTTGGTTTTTCTGACGCTCGCGGAAATGGTCTCCCAATCGAGGCTGGCGCGATCGAGAGATCTGAGATCGATCACCTCCGCGTCGATACCCATTTCCTCGACGACGGCGAGCACGACTCGCGTCATAGAAAGATACGTGAGTATTGTAACTTCTTTTCCAGGTCGCACTACGCGAGCACGCCCGATTGGAATGTAATAATCGAAATCGTCGACCGGCGCCGGGCCGTTGCTGTTGTAAAGGTCCACGTGCTCGAGCACGAGGACAGGGTCTTCGCAAGCAAGCGCACTGTTCATGAGACCCACGTAATCGAAGGGCGTTGAAGGGGCGAGGATGCGCCAGCCCGGGCTTGTCGCAAAAATGCCGGCCGGGTCCATGGAGTGCTGCGATCCGTAGCCCGTGCCCATGGCCACTTTGGTCCGCAGGACCAGGGGCACCGGCGTTTCGCCACCGAACATGTGCCGTGCTTTGCCAATTTGATTGAAAACTTGGTCGGCCGCGACCCACATGAAATCGGGATACATGTATTCGACGACGGGTCGATAGCGCCCATCCATGGCGATGCCGCCGGCCAAGCCGGTGAACGCGTTTTCGCTAATGGGTGTCCCGAGCACACGATCCGGGAAACGGGCAGCGAGCCCGCGTGTGGCGCCATTCGTTCCGCCTTTGAGCCGGTGGATGTCCTCACCCAGAAGGACAATACGTTCGTCCGTTTCCATACGCCGGTGCATCACATCGGCGACGATGTCGATGAACTTGCGCTCTTCTATGCGTCCACGGAACGTGTCCAATTCCTCGAAGCGTTTCCCCGAAAGTTCGGAAAGATCGCCTCGTATGCCGTAATCCCGAAAAGCCGGAGAGGGCCAGAGATCGTCGCGCACGCGGCGGCGGTTGCCGGCAGGTTCGGTCAACGCGTCCGCAATCCGCGCCATCGCGTCTTGCGCACGGAGTCGGAGCGCATCGACTTGGGCTTTGTCGAGGAGGTTGCGCTCCATCATTTCGCGCGCGACACGGTCCAACGGATCACGGGCGCGCCATTCGGCCTCTTCCTCTTTCGTGCGGTAGCCGAAAGCGCTGCCGGTTAGAGGCCCACTCTGGTGGAAGTAGCGGTACACCTCCGCTTCGATGATCGTCGGCCCGCGACCTGAGCGCATGTGAGCCAGGGCCTGATCCATCGCTAATTTGACCGCGAGCGGGTCCATGCCATCGACGCGCCAGGCAGGAATGTTGAATGCCTGCCCCCGAGATGAGAGGCGAGTTTCAGCCGTCGACTCCTCGACAGTGGTGGCCACGGCATAACGATTGTTTTCAATGAAAAAGCACAGCGGCAATTGCCAAGCTGCAGCCAAATTCATCGTTTCGAGCACGGAGCCGATGTTGACCGCGCCATCGCCGAAATACGTGACGGTCACGTCGCCTGTCCCGGCGCGCTTGTGGGCCCATGCAGCGCCAGCTGCCATTGGTACTCCGCCCCCGACGATAGCGTTCGTGCCGAGAACGCCGGCCTCAGCCCACCGCAAATGCATGGAGCCGCCGCGTCCCTTGCAGAAACCTTCCGCCAGGCCCATGATTTCGGCGAGAGTGCGTCGGAGAAGTGCATGCACGTTCTCCGGAAACTCTTTCGTCGGGTCCAGGCCGTTTTGCGCGACAAAGGAAATTGCCTTGGCGAGAAACTGGTGATGGCCACGGTGCGACCCGTTGACCTGATCGCTGGGTCTCAGCGCGATGATCGAGCCCACGGCTCCGCCCTCCTGGCCGATGCTCGAATGCGTCGGCCCATGCACAAGGCCTTCCGCGGTAAGCTCGAGCACCTTCTCCTCGAATGCACGGATGAGGTGAAGCTGCGTGAGCATCACGCCCAACAATTTGGGATCCGCCGCAACCCAATCAGCTTTGGTGCTGCGGATCTCGACCCAAGGCGCATTCGACTGTAGTCGTCTTGTTTCGGGCATAACCTTCTTCTCAAATGTACCCGTAAGCCGTCCAGCCACCGTCAATGCCAACGACCTGACCCGTGATGTACCGAGCCTTATCGGAGGCGAGAAAAACGGCGAGGTCAGCTATTTCCTCGGCCGTTGCAAGACGGCCTAGCGGCGTGCGTTTAGCGAGTGCGCGATCGTCGATGCGATGGGATTCGACCAGCTGCTCCACGAGCGCTGTTTTCACATATCCCGGCGCCAGTGCATTCACGCGAATGCCGTGCTCAGCCCATTCAATCGCGAGCCCTTTGGTCATCATCGCGACTGCGCTTTTCGTCGCGCAGTAGGCAAGGCGATTGGGCGCAGCGACGATGCCGTAAATGGACGAAATATTGAGGATAACACCTGAGCCTTGCGGCACCATTCTCCTTGCCGCTGCCTGGCAACACAGGAAAACTCCAGTGAGATTAATGTCGAGTGTCTTTTGCCAATCTTGAAGGCTAAGCTCCAGGGTCGGCTTATTCATTGAAATGCCAGCGTTGTTGACCACGATATCAACGCCGCCAAACGCTTCATCCATGTTCTCGAAAGCCGCATTGACGGCATCAGGGTCGGTGACCGAGCCGTGCTTTCCGATTGCACCAGGCAGCGATTTCAAGGCGCGCTCTAGGCCAGTTTCGTCGATGTCGAAAACGGTAATCCGGCACCCTTGCCTCGAGAAGGCTTCGGCCGTGGCGTAGCCTATTCCCGCGGCGCCGCCCGTGATGAGGACGCGCTTTTGCGCGAGATCGCGATAAATTACATCCGTTGGGCGGAGCGCAGTTCCGCTGGTCATGACACCTCTAGCCAATTGCGGCGGACATCTGGACGACTACGGAGCTCGTCCGGCGTTCCTTCAAAGACGATTTCTCCATGTCCCATGACGAACACTTTCTGCGCAACTTTGAGCGCAATCGTCAGTTTCTGCTCCACCAGCACCACGGCGACGCCGCGTCTCTTGATATCAAGGATTACTTCCATGACGACCTCGACGATCTTTGGTGCCAGCCCCTCCGTTGGCTCATCGATCAACAATACACGCGGATTGCCGAGAAGGGACCGGCAGATCGTCAACATCTGCTGTTCGCCGCCGGAAAGCGTGCCTGCCTTATTGCGACGCCGCTCTTTGAGGCGGGGGAAATACTGGTACATATCCTCAATGGTCCAGGCCGCGGTGCCGTCGCGCGGCGGCTGCAGTCCCATCTGCAAATTCTCCTCGACAGTCAGATTGGGAAATACAAGCCGTTCCTCCGGGACGTAGCCGAGTCCAGCTCGCGCGATTTCGAAAGGGCGCAGACCCGTGAGCTCTTGCCCATTTAGTTTTACGTTACCTTGCGTTGCGGGCACGATGCCCATCAAGGTTTTCAGCGTCGTAGAACGGCCCGAGCCATTGCGGCCGAGCAAGCTGACAATGCTGGCCTCCTCGACCGCAAGATCGACGCCATGGAGAATGTGGCTCTTACCATAATGCGCGTGCAGGCCCTCGACCTTGAGCAGCATTACGCCACCTCCTCACCGAGATAGGCTTCCTGCACTTCCGCGTTGTTGCGAATTTCGTCCGGAGTGCCCGTAGCAAGAATTCGGCCATAAACAAGGACGGAAACGCGATCACAAAGGCTGAACACGACATTCATATCGTGCTCCACAACCAGCAGCGTTTTCCCCTCGGTGACCTCGCGAATGAGCTGGACAGCGCGCTGGGACTCCTCGCGCGACATGCCGGATGTCGGCTCGTCAAGCAGAATGACATCGGCGCCAGTAGCGAGCGTCATGCCAATTTCCAGAGCGCGTTGCTCTGAGTACGTAAGGTCTCCGGCGGGATGGTCGCGCCGTTCGGTGAGGCGCACGCGTTCCAGAATAGCCTCCGCTTCTTCATTGACGGCACGCATTCTGCTGACGGGCGTAAATAGTCCGTAGCGGACACCATGCCGCGCCATAACGCCGATGCGAAGGTTCTCGAAAACCGAGAGGCGATGGAAAATATTCGTGATTTGGAACGAGCGCGATAAGCCGAGCCGGTTAATTTCATGGGCTGGAAGCCCGGAGATACGCCGCCCGCGTAACCTGATTTCACCTGCCGTCGGCGGGAACATCCCCGAAATCATGTTGAACAGGGTCGATTTGCCGGCACCGTTCGGCCCGATAAGCGCGTGGCGCTCGCCGGAGGCAATGGTCAGGTTGACGCCCTCCATCACCTTCAACGCACCGAAGTGCTTGCTAACGTTTTCCACCTTCAGCACGGGTTCCCGATTCATCGTTCCACGGCTCCCGCGAGCTGAATTTCAGTTTGTGCGATGCGGGCAGCCTCGGCCCTTTCGAGAATACCGTCCCAAGTCTCGCGAAGCATGCGGCGCGCGTTTGGCAGAAGCAGAAGACCGGCGGCAAGCAGCCCGAGCGGGATGATCCACGTTACCGGTGAGAAGACCTCCCATTCCACGCCGAAGAGCTTGAATGGAGGCCAGGTACCGAGGCGGCCACGCGCAGCTGCATACTCTGGCGAGAAAATGATCGCAAAGGACTCGACAAGGAAGACGACGGCTCCGGTGAAACAGGCCGCCACCACTGCTGCGAGCGCATATACTCGGCCGAGCTCTGGCCAGCTGATCTTAGACCAGTGCTGAATGTGGGCCTGGACCAATCCGCCGATGCCCTGGGGCGCATAGAGCATGACGAGAACGAAAATCAGCCCCTGATAAAGGAGCCAGGTTCGGGTCACCTCAGAGATATAGAAGGCAAACAATGTGAAAATGCTTGCACCCACAGCGGGGCCGAAAAACACAGTCGAGCCGCCGACGAAGGTATGGAGCACGACCTGCGCCGAAACGTGAGTGGAAAAGAGGGAGTAATTCGCAGTTTCGTTCGATACCGCTAGCAAAGCTCCGGCGATTCCTGAGAACATGGCCGAAATGGAGAAAATGATGACCTTCGTCGTGTGCGCGTTGTAGCCCATGAAACGCAGGCGTTGCTCATTATCCCGCAGGGCCAACGTCAGGCGCCCGAAGGCTGTCCGCGTGTAGGCCCAAAGCAGCAGAATCGACACCACCGTCCAGCAGAGTGCCAAGTAGTACACCTGCAGCGGCGAGCCGAATGTCAGCCCGGCCCATGGCATGCGCATTGAGGAAAGGCCGGCCTCGCCGCCGAACAGACCATCCCAGTGCGGGGCGAGCGAGTGGAGAAGCTCCGCGATGGCGAGGGTAACGAGCGCAAAGTAGACGCCGGACCGCATCGTGGCAAAATATCCGGCGAAGGCTCCGACCAGAAATCCTGCTGCTGCGCCAGCAAGCGGAAGGAGGGGTGTGGGAAACGAGATAATTCTGTCTTCGATGGCGCCCATCAAGTGAAGGGTCGCGAATGCGCCGACGCCAAAAAAGGCGGCGTGGCCGAAAGACAGAAGTCCCGCCTGACCGACAAGAAGATTGAACGCCATCGCAAACAAAGAGGCGATGAGCATGTTGGTAAAGGCATTCTGCCAGCCTATGCCGAGAAACGGCGGCACAGAGATGAGTACGATCAAAAGAGCAGTGAGTAATGCAATTCGGGCGAGCACTGCGTATACCCCCTCAGCTCCGCTCACCCATGAGACCGGCTGGCCGGACCAGCAAGACAATGAGCATCAGCAGGAACGGAACAGTTCCCGAAATCGAAGACAAAGTCAGCGTGAAAAGCCCACCGACGGAGCGAGCCCACTCACCCAACCCGACCCACGATAGTAGTCCCGCGAGCGACCAATCGAGGCCTACGGCGAACGAGCTGAACAAGCCAATTAACAAGGACGCGACGAGGGATCCCTCAAGAGAGCCCAACCCACCGACGACGACGACGACAAACACGATAACGCCGAGCTCGATTGCCATGTTTGGGTTGGTCGGGAAAAACGCGCCGGCCACAGCGCCAGCCAGACCAGCAAATGCAGCGCCCGTGCCGAAAACACCCATGAAGACCAAGGGCACGTTGTGTCCGAGGGATTCCGCCATGACCGGTAGCCGCTCGGCAGCACGAACAACCAGGCCGGCCCGAGTGCGGGACAGGAGCAAATAAAGAATCGCGAACATTCCTACGGCAACGAGGCCGATGAACACGCGATAAAAGGGATAATCCGTGCCGAAAATCGTGAACGCTGGAAAGCGCAGGTAATCGGGCATGGAATAATTGACGGGGAAATCGCCGTAGAAGAGCTTGATGAGCTCCTCGAAGATAAAGGCCAGTCCGAAGGTCAGCAGCAATTCGTGTGCATGGCCATAAGCGTGAACACGGCGTAGGAGGTTGCGCTCCACGAAAATTCCTAGCAAGCCCACCAAGATCGGCGCGACGAGTAGGCCGAGCCAGAAGTTGATGGTCGTGGTAACTGTGTACCCGATATACGCCCCCAGCATGTAGAAACTGGCATGCGCGAAGTTCAGCACGCCCATCATGCCGAAAATGAGTGTTAGGCCAGCGGACACCATGAACAGCAGCAGGCCGTAGGTGACGCCGTTCAGGGTCGATATGATCAGGAATTCCATCGGCAGACCTCGGACAGGGGAGGGCGGGGCGAATTCTGTCGCCCCGCACCTTCACCAGTTCACGAGAAAAGGATCAGGCTGGGCGCTCCATCTTGCAGGAGTCCTGGACAGGATAGATTGCCTCCGGACCTGGGATGATCTCGACCACGCCGAAGCCGTATTTGGTGCCGTCCACCGGATACTTCGGGTTATCAACGACCTTGGAAACGACGACCGGAATAACGGCCTGGTGATCCTCGGCGCGAACAGTGATCTTGCCCATCGGCGTGTCGATTGATGCCTTTTCGAGCGCTTTTGCAATCTCGCTGACCTTGATCTCACCGCCACCGAAGTCGACGGATTTCAGAGCCTCGCCGAGGGTCCGAATAGCATTCACCGTCTGCGGCTCGATGTAGACAGGGTAATGGCCGGTTGCCGCCTTATAAGCCTCGGGGAAGTCGGTGTTGTCAGCCTCGATGTTGTAGGGATGGGCAAGATAATGTCCCAGAGCCGTGTCGCCGGCATTGGCAATATTGCCCACCTGGTCAAGGAATGTTGTCGCAAAGCGCACTTTGAGGCCGGCGTCACCCGTAGCTTTCATGAGGAGCAGCAGGTCATTGGACCAATTCCCGGTGATGACCGTGTCAGGGTTCGCGTCCTTGATCTTGGCGACGTAGGGCGAGAAATCCTGGATCTTGTTTACCTCGTGAAGGACTGTCTCCACGACCTGGTAGCCGCCAGCTTTGGACGCAGTCTTTATGGCCTCCTCCATATCGCGGCCCCAGGAATAGTTCTGGTTTATGGAGTAGACGCGCGTGCCAAGCTCGCCCGCCTTTTTCATTGCGTTGACCAGCGCATTCACGCGCATCGGCGCCGTGGTCGTGAAGCGGAAATGATAGAAGTGACATTTCTCGCCGGTCAGCTCCAGAGCTTCCGCGCCGAGGTTGATGAACATCGCCTCATTTCCGGGGTTGCGGATATTGTGCTTGCGCACGTCCTCGGTGATCTGCCCGGCAATCGCGGAAGAGGCGCCCTGTAATACGATATGCACGCCATCAGCAACGGCCTGTTTGAATTTGTCGGCTGCGCCTGTCGTGCCTCCGGCGTTGTCGTACTCAATGACTTCGATCGGTGCGCCGTTGAAGCCGCCCTTCTTGTTGATGTCATCTATGACGAATTTCGCAGCTGCCGCGAAAAGCCGACCCGTCGAAGTCTGTGGCCCCGATAACGATTCAATAATCCCGATTTTCAGCGCCTCGGCGTGTGCGGCTGCAGCCGTTACGCCCAAAGCCATCGCCGCGCCGAGGGCGATTTTGATTGTTTTGCCTTTCATCTCGTCCTCCCTAGTTTCTAACAGAATGAGCGCCCTCGGGCGCCACGCCAAGAAACTCTGCCAAGAGCCGCACTTGAGCATCGAGCATGTGGCGCCCGAGATGCACACGACAGCCTTTGGATGCAGCCGCTTCTATGAGCGCTGTGCGCTCTGGTTTCATGATGACCTCTGCCACCGTGATGCTCGGCTCCAAGAGATTAGGATCGAGGGGCAGCGGATCGTGCGGTTTCAATCCGAGCGAGGTGGCGTTGACCACCATATCGAACCCCGCAGGATTGGCAGGGCCGACCGTCGCGCGACAAGCGGGAAAAGCGGCGGCAACGCGCGCGGCGAGTACGCGGGCCTTTTCCTGTGTGCGATTGGCGATCGTCAGCGCGCTGGCACCATGGCTGGCGAGTGCAAACGCGATTGCCGAGGCGGCGCCACCCGCCCCGAGCAGCAATACTCTTTGACCTCGCGGATCAATGCCGTTGGCAAGCAACCCCCCGAGAAAACCTTGCCCATCGAACATATCGCAGACGAGCCGGCCGTCCTGTGTGCGCCGAATTGCATTCGCTGCTCCGACGAGGCGAGCCTGTTCGTAGACCTCATCGCAAAGGTCGATAACCTTCGTTTTGTGGGGGACGGTGACGACGAGGCCGGCGAGATTGTGCAATTGCCTTATGGCCGCGAGGAAGGACGATAATCCCTCGCTCGGCAAGTGCATCGGCACGACCGCGGCATCGACGCCGTGGTCGGCGAAATAGGCGTTCATGACCTGCGGCGTGCGGACCTGGGCCACCGGATCGGCAATGATGCCCACGACCCGTGTCGTGCCGGTAATCATCCCTCCTCCCTTGACGGCTCTTTTGTTGGGAGTTCGGTACCGATACACCAGCGGTCCCGTCGTCCCCTTTGACGAGCATGTTGCCACTTATCTGGTTATCTGACAAGTTTAACTGGGAGTGTCAACTTGTGCGGCGCGGCTCGTGAGCTGGCGGTGGTGACGCAGGAGTGAAGCGATGTTCGACTTTCGAGAGAAGGTGCTCGTCCTCACAGGTGCGAACGGGGCGATTCCGCGCGCCATCGCAAGAACATTTTTCGAACTCGGTGCAAGCCTGGTCTTAAGCGACATTGATGATATTGGGCTGACCGAGTTCGCACAGAGACTTGATCCATCAGGCGACCGCATAGTCGTTCTGCGCCAGGATGTGACCAATTCGAGAGATGCGACAGCGCTTGCTGCTGCCTGCCAGGAGCGCTTTGGCGGAGCGGACTACCTGGTGACCGCCGCCGGCCTTTATCGCGACCAGCTCGTCGCCACAATGACGGATGAGCAATGGCGCGAAACAATCGGCATTAACTTAGAAGGCGTGTTCTACACCTGCCGGGCTATTGCGCCGTTGTTGCGTGACGGCGGAGCAATTGTGAACATTGCATCTGTGGCAGGGCACCGCGGAAGCTATCAACATGCCCATTACTCGGCGGCCAAAGGCGCTGTGCTCGCATTTTCTCGCAGTCTGGCCCTCGAACTTGCACCTCGCATCCGCGTCAACGCCGTGTCACCCAGGCTTATTGACACTGCGATGATTCGGCCGCTCTTAGCTGCCCGAGGCGAGGAGCTCCTTGCCGCAACACCGCTGAAGCGGCTCGGAAAACCGGAGGAGGTAGCGCGTGCAATCGCGTTTCTCTGCAGCGATTGGGCTAGTTTTATTACAGGTGAGACGCTGCATGTTAACGGCGGACTTTACATTGCAAGCTGACAAATAACTATGACATTCAGGAAATCGACAAGCCTTGCGGTGACGGAGCCGGTCCAATTCACGCGACGGTCCGGTTTTCCAGACGAAATCGCCAGACTCCTTAGAAAACAGATTGCAAATGGGGCATTGAGGCCCGGCGACAAGCTCCCCACTGAGCAGCAGCTTTCCCGAATGTTCGGTGTTTCGCGACCTGTCATTCGCGAGGCCATTTCACGCCTGAAATCGGACGGCGTGCTCGAGTCCTTTCAAGGGCGCGGTGTTTTCGTAAAGGCAGACAGCGGCGCCTCGTCGTTTCGCCTCGATGAGCCGAACCTGAATGACAAGCAGGAGCTGGCGCACATCTTAGAGCTCCTGGTGGCGATTGAGGGCGCAGCAACGGGGCTTGCCGCTGCGCGAAGGCGAGAGCACGAATTGAAAGCCATCAAGAAGGCGCTCGATGCAATGGCCAAGGCGATAGAGGAAGGGCGCAGCGGCGTCGACGAGGATATGAGCTTCCACCGGACCATCGTGGAAGCGACGCGCAATCCGTTTTTTATCGCTCTTGTCGCCTTTCTGGAAAGTCGCGTGCGCAATCTTATTCGCGTAGCGCGCACCAATACGGCCCGTTACGAGGGGTTGGCTTACAAGGTGCAAGAGGAGCACGTGGCCATTTATGAAGCTATCGCGGCCCGCGATCCCGAAGCGGCACAAGTTGCCGCTGAGCGCCACTTGCGTAATGCCGCCGCGCGATTGCAGCTTTATCTAGGGGATCGAACGAATGCGCGCCCTGTGAAAGCGGGCTCATGAGAAGCCTCTGCGGCTGGAGCATATGCGGCTGGCCCAAAGTGGTCGTGCCGCGATTTCAAATTTTCTGGATACAAAAAAGGCCTGCCGGATTTCGGCAGGCCCGCAAGTTATTAGGTTGAAGCTCGTCTTATTTCGCGCAGCCGCGGATCTTCTCCAGATCCGGACCCTTCGGATTGCGGCCCAGATTGTACGGCGCAGAGGCGCCGCGCCAGCTTGCGTAGTCAGAAAGGTACTCGAGCTGGCTCAGGTAGACCTTCGCCGAGGTTTTGCTGGAGCAGGCCGTCTCTTCGATGACTTGGTTGGCCATCTGCTGCAGCTGCTCCAATTCCTCATCGCTCATGCGGGTGATCTCTATTCCCGCTTCTTTGAACTTGGCAAAGGCCTCGGTTGCCCGCTTCTCCGTGAACGCGATCGACCAGAGCATCGTCGCGTCGGCCGCGATCTTCAGTTTCTCTTGGACATCCTTGGGGAGAGCATCCCACGCGGCCTTGTTGATCATGACACCGAACACCGAGGACGACTGGTGCCAGCCGGGCGTTGCCCAGTACTTCGTCACCTGGTGGAAGCCGCCAGAGTAGTCGACGTTCGGAGTCGAGAACTCGGCACCGTCGATCACGCCACGCTCGAGCGATTGGTAAATCTCACCGCCGGCCAAAGAAACCTGGCTGCCGCCGAGCTTCTCGAGAAGCTTACCCTGCTCAAGGCCCGAGAGCCTGAGGCGCATGCCCTTCAGATCCTCGAGCTTGCGGATCGGCTTGTTGGTGCGGAAGCCGGACTCGTTGTTGGTAATGCCGTAGGGCAGGTACACCATGCCGAAACGGCCATAGACTTCATTGTAAAGATCGGCGCCGCCCCAGCCGTGAATCCAGTTCGCGTAATCAATGGCGTTGAACAAGCTGATATGTGTAGAGAGCGGCGAGAAGGCGGGGTCGCGGCCGGCCCAGTAGCCTGGCCAGTCACCGCCGGCCTGGATGGTGCCGGTTTGGACAGCGTTGAACACCTCGCCCGGCGGCACGAGCGTGCCGCCATCGTAGAACTCGATCTTCAGCTTGTCGCCGACGAGCTTTGTTGCCACCTCGACGAATTTCTTATCGATCTCGATCAGCTCGAGCGACGATGGCCAGACCGTCGTCATCGTCCAGGTCTCCTGAGCCACGGCAGGCCCGGAGAGCACAGCCAGCATGGCTGCGGCGCCAAACAGCTTCTCCTTGGTCCTCATTCGAATTCCTACTCCCTTATTTGGTACCGTACAGTTGCGAGGGCAGCCACGTCGCGAGCGACGGGAAAGCCGCCAGTAAAAGGCTAGCCACAATAATCAACCCGATAAATGGAATTACGCCAATAATGATTTGGCTCGTTTTGATGTGTGCTGGCGTTAACGCGCGCATGTAAAACAGCGCGTATCCAAACGGTGGCGTCAGGAACGAGGTCTGCAGCACAACCGCCATCAGAATGACGAACCAAAGCTGGTCGATGCCCATCTCCTGCACGACGGGGAGGAAAATCGGGAACGACAACAGCACGATACCCGTCCAGTCCAGAAACATGCCGAGGATGAAGACGATAGTCATCATCAGCGTGATCAGGAGCCAGGGTTCCGCGTCGAGCGCACGCATAAGATCCTGAGCAGCGCGAAGGCCGCCGGTGATGTTGAACACACCGGTGAACGCCGTTGCGCCGATGACGATGAAGAGGATCATCGCGGAAGTACGAGCCGTTTCCGTGAGCGCGCTGAAGAAGGTCGACCACTCGAACCGGCGGCGTGCGATTACGATGGCGAGCGCGAGCACCACGCCGATCGCTGAGACCTCGGTGGCAGTCGCAATGCCGGCCAGGAGCGACCCGAGCACGCCGAAGATCAGGAGCAGCGGTGGCAATGCCTCGACCGCAAGCATCTTCCAGAGCTCTTGTCGGCTGACCTGCTCCTCAGGCTCAACTGCCGGTGCCATGTCTGGGCGCAGGAGAGCAATGATGAAAACGTATGCGGCGTAGAGCAGGCCAAGCAGGACACCGGGGAGCAGGGCACCCGCGAACAGCTCACCGACAGAGAGCGTCGAGTAGCTCGACATCAGGATGAGCATGATCGAGGGCGGAATGAGAATGCCGAGACAGCCTGAAGCGGCGATCACGCCTGTCGTTAGCGTCTGGCTGTAGCCGTACTGGAGCATCGGACGCAGCGCCATAACACCCATCACGGTAATGGAGGCGCCGATGATGCCGGTGGTCGCTGCCAGCAGGATGGATATGAAAACGACTGCCAGGGCCAAGCCGCCGCGCACACGGGCCATCAGCAGGCGCAGCGACTCGAACATCTTGTCAGTCACCCCCGAGTCCGAAAGGAAGCGGGCCATCAACACGAACAGAGGGATGGCAATGAGCGTGTAGTTGTCCAACACGTCGCCGAAGACCCGGCTGATGACGATGCCGAGGGCCATCGGCTTTCCGGCAATCAATGCACCGAGAACCGCCGTGCCGCCCAACACGAAGGCGAGCGGGTGCCCCATGAACAGCCCCACGACCAGGAGGCCGGCCATGATGAGTGCGATCATCTCACCGGACATCGGGGGTCTCCTGGCGCAGGATAAGCTTCAGGAACTCGGAAATTCCCTGGAGGAGCAACAGTGCCGCCGCGACTGCCAAGGCGATCTTGATGGGATAGACCGGCAGCTGCACCGCGCCGTAGGTCATCTCCCCCTGATTCCAAGATCGTAAGGCGAACGTGTAGCTTTGACTGAGGAAAACCCAGGCGAAGGGGAAGAAGAACACAACGTAGCCGACAATATCCACCCAGCGGCGTACGGCGGGAGAAAGCTTCTCCGTTACGAGGTCCACGCGTACATGCGCCCCATGCCGAAGCGCATATCCGCCCAGCATCACGAAATAAAAGCCGTAGAGATGCTTGCTGACGTCAAATCCCCAGCGCGTCGGTGCATGGAATACATAGCGCAGGACGACGTCATAGATGATGACGGCAGTGAGGACGATTGCCACAACAGAGATGATACGGCCCACGATCTCGTTCAGGCCGTCGATCAGGCGAATTATCATAATGGTTTTCCCCCCTGTCGGAGGCTGAATATCAAACTCAAACGGAAAGTCAATAAAACGTGTCGCGGCTAACTGTCTTGTAGGCAATAATCTTTTTTGCATTCGGGCCGGACTGCTTTGGTTTAGAAGCAGGGCCTTGCCGCGCAGGAGGCCGGGCCAGCTTTGACTGCCCCGTTAAGGGATCCCTAATCAAGAAACCCCGCCGAATTCGACGGGGTTCGTCTGTGGCTTCAAGAGGGAGACTGAAGTCTCCTGGTTAGGTGAACCGGCGCCAGGTCACAGTAACCTTCGTGCCAATGGGCACCCTGGGGTAGAGATCGAGAACATCCTCGTTGTACATCCGGATGCAGCCCTTCGAGACTGCCGTGCCGATCGTCCAAGGCGCATCCGTGCCATGGATACGGTAAAGCGAGGAGCCGAGGTAAAGAGCGCGCACGCCAAGTGGATTACGGGGGTGTCCTCCTGGCACATAAGCTGGAAGACTTGGGTTCTCCCGCCTCATGGTAGGGGTGGGTGTCCAGGATGGATTGACCTTCTTCGCGGTAACCGTGGTCACGCCCTGCCAACGGCTATCGGGGCGCGGCACCGCAATGGGATAGCTGATGGCCTCTCCACGGCGGTGGATCCAGTAGAGCCTGCGGTCACCGAAGCTGACGATGATCTGCCCCGGCGCATACTGCTTGGGGAACGACACCACTTGGCGCGACCCACCGCTCCACAGGAACGAGAAGAAGCCCTGAGCGGATGCGCTCGTGGCCATTGTGGTCAGCACGACGCTCGCTGCGGCGGCGGTCCAGAGGCATTGACGGATAAAACTGTAACGCGACATTTGCCACCATCCCAATCTCGGAAGTCGAAACCTTCGGAATCGTTGTCGCCGCTCGCATCAGAGATGAACGGCACACGCAAAGCCATTATGCCGACGCGCAGTTAACGGCCTATTTCGGCATGTCGTCAGCCGTCCGACATCTTGTCAAGGCGCCGATTCGCGATTGCGGACGCGAGAGTGGCAGAATGCCAACACGGCGAGGGGCCGTGCCGGAAGCGCTGGCACGGTCGCGGGCACCAGAGGGAAGGTCGCGGCCGGGGCAAATTTGTTCTTGATCAAAGACTTATCTCGGGACGTTACTGTAGTCTTGGTCACGGTGACCGGCCTACGCAGGCAGTATCCGCTTCGAAATGGAGAGATGCCGGCCCTGCCTTGGGGTCGTACGGAACAGCCGAGCGTGTTCCCGGGTGAGCTACCCGCACCGGCCTGCCGGGTGGCCAATCTGGTAAAGCCGGCAGGAGCCCGCTCGAGAGCACCAGAGCGCCGCGTCCCCGGACGCGTCGTCCGATTCTTCGGGCCCGGGCTCGCCGGGAAAGGGTTCTTTAAGGTTTTCAGGGGCGTGGCGATTTTTTTTGAGATGTGAGTGGAACTGAATTGGATCTTGCGGGTTTAGAGTGTGACCTGCGCCGTCCCCCCCCCCCCACGCGCAGGTCTTATCTGAGGGCACCCATCAACGGGTGCCCTTTTTTTGTCCGTCGCTCTGTCCGCCTCTGCCGCGGGTGCAGAATTCAAGGTTTGACTTTGCCGGTCGGCTTCGAAACGATCGGCACCTCCTCGAACTGGCGTGAAGAGGGAGCCTCTCAATGACTCCGAGCTCGCGCGTCGCGGCCGGCGGCGCATCGATTCCTGTGATTGGCTACGGCACCTGGCCCCTCAAGGGGGAAGAATGCGTCCGCGGGGTGGCGGCGGCGCTCGCATGCGGCTACCGCCATATCGACACGGCTGCGATGTACCAGAACGAGGCTGAGGTCGGTGAAGGCCTGCGGGTCAGCGGAGTGCCCCGGGAGGACGTATGGATCACCACCAAGGTGTGGTGGGAGGACATCTCAGACGGCCCGCTTCAACGCTCGGCGGAGAGGAGCCTCCGGCAGCTCGGCATCGATCAGGTCGATCTGCTGCTCATCCATTGGCCGAACAAGGCTGTGCCGCTTTCGGAGTCGATCCGCGCCCTCAACGACGCGAAGCGGCGCGGGCTTACCCGGCACATCGGGGTTTCGAACTTCCCCTCCCGCATGCTTGAGGAGGCGGTCGCCCTCTCGAGCGAGCCGATCGTCATGAACCAGTGCGAGTATCACCCGTACCTTGACCAGTCGAAGGTGCTCGCCGCCTGCAGACGGCACGGTGTGGCCTTCGCGTCCTATTGCCCCCTCGGTCGCGGCTCCGTTGGCGGCGTGTTGCATGATCCTGTGGTGCAAGACATCGCCCGGCGGGTCGGGCGCACGCCGGCTCAGGTCGTCTTGCGCTGGCACATACAACAGCCGGGCGTGATCCCCATTCCGAAATCCGCCAACCCGAAGCGGATCGCCGAGAACTTCGCCATTTTCGATTTCGAGCTTAGCGAGGACGATATGCGCCGCCTGTCCAGTCTTGCGCGGCCGGACGGGCGCATTGTGACGATGTCCGTCGCGCCTGAGTGGGATTAGGGGTGGGTAGTTGTCGACCGGATGGGCTGATGTCGCCCAGATGGGTGCCCGCTGCCAAGCTCCCACGGTCTGCGCACGTGTGTCATGCACGGGTGCCAGTCGACATTGAAGGGCATTCCGGGCAATTGTCAGGAGATCCCGGTACGCCCCTCTGACCAGCCGCAGCTTCCGTGCTCCAGTCCTCGCCCACAGTCCGCGCGCTCTTCGCGGTGCCCGATTACCGGCGCCTGTGGACGATAGGCGCGCTCGTTGGCGTGGTGCGGTGGCTGGAGTTTCTGGCGCTCGGCGTATTCGCCTACCAGGTGACGCAGTCTCCCACGTATGTGGCCCTGATCGCCCTCGTCAGGATGGCGCCCTGGATTGTATTGGGATTCCTTATCGGGGCGCTCGCCGATTATTTCGATAAGCAGCGCATGCTGGCGGCCGGCTTTCTCGTCAGTGGGGTCGCGTTCGCCGCGATGGCGGTGCTGTCTGCATTCGGTTTGGCGGGCTACGGAACGGCGATCTGCGCGGCACTGGTATCGGGCCTCCTCTGGACAACGGATCTTCCGGTGCGCCGCCGGCTGCTGGTCGAGGCGGCAGGTGTCCATCGGATGACGGCGGCGCTTGGCTTCGATAACTCGAGCTACTTCGCCGCGAGGGCCATTGGGCCAATCCTAGGCGGCGTCGCCTATCAGCTGCTTGGCATCGAGGGCATCTTTGCCCTGAGCGCGGCCGTCTATCTCGCCTGCTTTTATTTGTCCGTCGGGCTGACGGACGTCGAGCCTTCTCCCACGGATAGAGCTCACGTGGGGAACCCTCGCCCTTCCGTTCTTTCCCTGCTGATCCCACCCCGCGAGCTGATCCTGAGCCGCCGGTTTCAGGTCGTGGTCGGCGTCACCATCGTTTTTAACGTCTGGTGTTTCCCGTTCCTCAGTATGGTGCCGGTCATCGGTGAAAAGGAATTCGGGCTCACGCCGGCTCAGATTGGTGCGTTGTCGGCCTGCGAGGGAGTTGGCGGGACGATCGGCGCCATCTTGATAGGGCTTCTTGCGGGCCAGCGTCCGTACTTCCCCTTCTATTACTTCGGCGTGATGGGGTTCCTCGCGCTCATGCTCGGCGTATCGGTCTCATTGACTCTCGGAACCACCATCGTCGGGCTGCTGCTGATTGGCGCCAGCGCTTCTGGCTTCTCGGCCGTTCAATATGCATTGATCTACACGATGGCGCCGCCGGACATGCGCGGGCGAGCCGCTGGCTTCCTCTCCATCTACATTGGAACATCAACCCTCGGCTTCTACAACACCGGCTGGGTGTTCTCTCGTTTTGAGACCGCCGATGCCATGATGATCATCGCGCTCGAAGGCCTTATTCCGCTGGTGATCTTGGGGCTGCTCTGGATGCGGGCGAAGAGCTGAGGCTGGGGCTTGAGCTTTTCCGCACGCGCTCAATTGTTGCTGTCGCTCCTTATTTCGACTCGTCTGGCGGGGCGGTCGTTTCGAGGCCAATGGCGGTATCAGACACGGTCGGTCCCGTCCAGCTTATGGCCTACTCCTTCCGCTGCTTTCCCGGGATTGTGCCTGTCGCGGTGCCCGGCTGCTGGGGAATGGTGCCCGTTGCAACCGAGTCCTCCGGGACAAGGCGGAGAACCTCGCCATCCTCATGGTCGGTGACGAGCCAGATCGCGCCTTCCTGATCCACCTGGACATCGCGGATGCGGCGGCCAAGCTCGGTGAGCATGAGCTCGTTCTCGACGACTTTGCCGTTTCTGATGCGGGTCCGGACAACGCCTTGGGCTAAGAGCCCGCCGTGCAGCAAATCGCCCGCCCATTGGGGGAACAGATCCCCGGTGTATATGGCCAATCCGGATGGCCCGATCTCCTGCTCCCAGATGTGAACCGGCGGCTCGAAGCCTTCTACGACCGCGCCGCTTCCGATGCGTGCTCCGGAGTAATCGACGCCGCCCGTCTGGATCGGCCAGCCATAGTTGCGGCCCGGCTTGATCAGATTGATCTCATCGCCGCCGAGCGGTCCATGCTCGTTGACCCACAGCTCGCCGGTTTGAGGATGGATGGCCATGCCCTGGATGTTTCGATGCCCCCAGGAATAGATCATCTCATCTTTGTCGGGATCGTTTACGAACGGGTTGTCCGGGGGCATCTGGCCATCGTCAGTGATGCGGACGATCGACCCGGCATGGTCCTTCGGGTCTTGTGCGCGCGACATATTCCGGCGATCACCGATCGAGAGGTAGATAGTGTTGTCCCGCGGATCGAAAACGAACCGGCCGCCGAAATTCAGGCCGCCGGAATCGTGCCGATTCATTGAAAAAATCAGCTCGACATCCTCGAGCCTCGGCGTGTCGCCGCTCTCAACGAGCCTTCCGCGAGAGATCGCCGTGCCCGCACCCTCGGTAGAGGGCTGAGAGTAGCTAACGTAAACGAGGCGGTTTTCCGCGAATTGCGGGTGCAGGGCTACGTGGAATAGCCCGCCCTGACTGGATCTCGTGTCCCCAAGGAAGCGGAAGGTATCTGGCACGCCTTCCACGGGTGCGGAAAGCTCACCTTTTCGATTGCCGATGCGGAGATCGCCGGAATTCCGCTCCGTCACGAGATACCGGCCGTCCGGAAGCAGTGCGATGCCCCACGGATGATGAAGTCCGGTGGCGATCGTCTCGACCCGCACCCGAACATGATCGGTGTCGATGACGTGGTGATCCTGCGCCGATGCCGACGCATGGTAGCTTAGCAGGACTAGCGAAAACGAAACGACATGCGCGGAACCGATCCAAAGGCGCATTGGAATCCCCGACACCGCAGACGCAAAAAGTCCGCAGTCGGAAACTCGCCTCTGCGGCACTCGGTTCCAAGATCGCGCGAAGAGAAAAGGTTAATCCGTCCCCCCGCTATTGCCGAGGGTCCAACTCTTCCTTGCGCCGCGCGGTTTCTTAGCCGCCGATCAGCATTTTGATGTCGGTAAATTTGATCTCCGGCGCGCGTTCCGCCGTCCACCGCAGCATGAATTCCGAGGGAGCAAGAAAGACTTGCGCGCCGTCGAGATCCGTTGCGATCGAGGCCTTGTTCTTATTGATAAAATTCTGCAGCGCGACTTTGTCGTCGGATTCGATCCAGCGCACCAGCTCGAACGGGCTCGATTCGAACGCCACCGGCAGGCCGTACTCATTTTCCAACCGGTTGGCCAGAACGTCGAGCTGCAGTGCGCCGATGACGCCGACGATTGGCGGCGAGCCGTCGAGGGGATTGAAAAGCTGCACGACTCCCTCCTCGGCCATCTCTTGTAGGGCAGTGCGCAGCTTCTTGGCCCGGATGGCGTCATCCAGTCGGACCCTTCTCAGGATCTCAGGCGCAAAATTCGGAATGCCGAGGAATGTGAGGTCTTCACCTTCGGTCAGCGTGTCGCCAATGCGCAGCGTGCCGTGATTGGGAATGCCGACGACGTCGCCTGCGTAGGCCTCGTCAACCACTGAGCGGTCCTGAGCGAAGAAGAACTGGGGAGCCTGCAGGGCCATCGTCTTACCCGTGCGGGTCAGCTTCACCCGCATGCCGCGGGTCAGCCGGCCGGAGCAGACGCGCATGAAGGCGATGCGATCCCGGTGGTTGGGATCCATGTTGGCTTGGATCTTGAAGACGACACCGGTCATTTGCGGCTCAGTCGGCTCGACTGTTCGCTTATCAGCCTTCAGGCTGGCGGGCGGGGGCGCATAGGCAACGAGCGCCTCGAGCAGGTCGCGCACACCGAAGTTCTTGAGCGCACTTCCGAAGAAGACCGGGGTGAGGGTGCCGCTGCGGAACGCTCCAAGATCGAAACGCCCGCACGCATTAATGACCAGGTCGATTTCCTCTCGCCACCGGGCAAGATCATCCTGCTCCAGCAGCTTGGCGATGGCGGGATCATCAGGGCCCGTTACGGGGAGGCTCTCCAGACTGTCATCGACCCGGCGAATTCGCGGCTGATTGAGATCGTAAATGCCGGAGAACTTGCGGCCGCGGCCGATCGGCCAGTTCATCGGGGCGGTATCAAGTGCCAGCGTCTGCTCGATCTCATCGAGCAGCTCCAGCGGCTCGCGGCTCTCCCGGTCCATCTTGTTGATGAATGTCATGATCGGGATGTCACGCAGGCGGCAAATCTCGAACAGCTTGAGCGTCCGCGCCTCGATGCCCTTGGCGGCGTCGATCACCATAACGGCGGAGTCGACGGCGGTAAGGGTGCGGTAGGTGTGGTCGGAGAAGTCCTCGTGCCCCGGCGTGTCCAGGAGGTTGAAAACCGCGCCGCCGTACTCGAACGTCATCACGGAGGTGACGACCGAAATTCCGCGCTGCCGCTCGATGGCCATCCAGTCGGAGCGGGTATTCCGGCGGTCACGCTTGGCCTTCACCTGACCGGCGAGCTGGATCGCGCCGCCGAACAGCAGCAGTTTCTCTGTCAGCGTCGTCTTGCCGGCGTCCGGGTGCGAGATGATGGCGAACGTGCGCCGCCGCGCAATCTCCCGCTCGAGCACAGAAGGACGCCTCGGGGCGGCCGAAGCTGGCACGGTCGTCTCTCCCGAATCCGCTGCGCGGTCGGCGTATTGGAACGGCTGGTCGTTCAAGTGGCTTACCCTTGCATTGGAAAAAGGCGAATGTGGTGTAGCATTGCCGGCATAGCAAGGCAGCCGGCACGTTGGCTGGCGCCCCCGCCGGGCGACTCGGTTTAGACCGTTTCACCTTTCATATGGAGCACTCGGCCATGACGCGCAAACTGGATCTCGATCAACTCAAGAAGAGATTGGAGGCGCGCCGGGCCGAGCTGCTGAAGGTCCAGCACGAGACGGAGGCCGACCGCGGCACGGTGTTGCTGGACCAGACGACGGTCGGGCGCCTGTCACGCATGCACGCCATCCAGGAGCAGGTGACGGCAATCGCGACGGGGCGTAAAAGGGAGGAGGAGCTGGCGCGCATCGATGCTGCTTTGCAGCGGATGGCCGACGGCGAATACGGGTACTGCGTCGTCTGCGGCGAGGAAATCGATGAGCGGCGCCTTGAGCTTGATCCCTCGCTGCCAAACTGCATCGACTGCGCCCGCAAGGCGCAACGCTGAAACATCTGCAAGACCGCTTTGACAGGTGGGGCCATGCACCCGTGGTGGTCGGGCGGCCGGAACCGGCCCTATGCTCATGCGTTCGCTCAACAGATTACGACTCGCTCGGGAGTCGCTTTGGAGCAACGGCTCGCGGAGCCAGCATACGGAGCCGAGACATGAGCTCAACCGGCCTTGAAGTTTTCGATAAGACCATCCAAACGACAAATACGTGGCTGAACGACATCGCCGAGGACCTGGGACCTGACCGGCAGCGCTGCTACCACGCCCTCAGGGCTGTGCTCTTTGCCCTGCGCGACCGGTTGACGGTGGACGAGGCAGCGGATCTGTCTGCCCAGCTTCCAATGCTCATTCGCGGCATCTTTTACGAGGGCTATCGCCCCTCGATCATGCCGCAGAGGATACGTTCGCGGGACGAGTTCCTGGCAAAGGTGAATGAGCATCTGCAGAACATACGACCTATTGGTGCGGAGGAGGCGGCGCGCGCCGTGTTCCGAGTGCTCGAAAAGCGGATTCCGGCCGGCGAGCTGAACGAGGTCAAGCAGATGCTGCCTCCTGATATTCGTGCGCTCTTCCCCCCGGCGCAGGCCGCTGAAGGGAACACCGGCCAGCAGGCGCAGCAGCCGGCGCAGCGCTAATCGCGCTGGGCGAGTCCGCCCGATCGAGCTCATTCTTTTTGGGGAGATCGGTCTGTGAATTCGATAACTTGAACCCCAATTTCAAGTGACAACGACCGGCTCTCGTCGACGGGAAGCCGGGCCACTCCAGCTTGCATCTTCGGCAACCTGCCTAGATAATTGGCGCGGCAAGCCGTGAATGGTCCCGCCGACCAGCTCCGCATTCGTCAGCGCGCTAAGGCATGACCGCGGCGGCCCTGCGGGCATTCGCGCTGCAGCCACTCGATTGGACCTATCCGATTGCGGAGGGGAAATGATTGCTTCCAGACTGACGGGACTGATCCTTGCCGCCATCGGCATGTTGGTGGGCGGCGCTGCGTGGGCCCAGACGACGTTCAAGATGAACATCTCGGTGCCCAAAGATTCTCATTACGGCGTGGCGGTCGACACCTTTGCCGAGGAAGTCGAGAAACGCACCCAGGGCCGATATAAAATTCAGAACTTCTATGCCAGCGCGCTAGGGAACGAGCGTGAGGCGATCGAAGCCGTCCAGCTCGGCACTCTGGATCTCGTGCTCACCTCGACAGGGCCGGTGCCGAATTTCGTTCCGGAGCTGGCTATCCTCGATATTCCGTTCCTATTCCGCGACTACGAGCACGCTCGGTCAACGCTGGACGGACCGGTCGGCCAGGAGCTGCTGAAAAAATTCGAGCCGGTCGGCATCAAAGCGCTGGCATGGGCGGAAAATGGATTCCGTCACATGACCAATTCCCGGAGGCCGGTACGCACTCCCGAGGACCTGAAAGGCCTCAAGCTGCGCACGATGGAAAATCCCATTCACATGGCGGCCTACAAGGCGTTCGGCATCATTCCGACGCCGATGGGCATCAGCGAGGTCTTCACGGCGCTCCAACAGGGCACCGTGGACGGTCAGGAAAACCCAATCTCGGTGATCCAGTCGTTCAAGTTCGACCAGGTGCAGAAACACTTGACCCTGACCGGCCATGTCTATTCGCCCTCCGTCATCCTTATGAACAAGGGCCTGTGGGATGGCCTCTCCGACGAGGATAAGGGGCATTTCCTCGACGCTGCCAAGGAAGCGGTGAAGGCCAACCGCGCCCGCATCGACCAAGATGAAAAGAACGGCGTGGCCTATTTGCGCTCCAAGGGGATGGAGGTCGTCGAGGATGTCGACCGCACCCAATTCCAGAAGGCGCTCGAACCTGTCTTTGCTGAGTTCAGCAAGAAATTCGGCGAGGAGAACATTCGGCGGCTACGCGAAGGGAAATAGTGAGAAGGCGACAGGGAGAAGATGGCGGTCTAACCAGCCGATCCTTCCCTGTCAGCGAGCCAAGGCGCTGGGGCAGCAGTGATCTGACTTCCCGAAAAATCGCGCTCAGAGATGAAAGATCGGGCTGCCGAACCGCGGTTGTTTAGCCTCCAGCCCAGATCGGTCAGCGCACTTCGATGAGAGACCTAATCCTCGCGATCGAACAGCGGACGACCGCCTTGGCGATGTTTGGCGCGGGGCTCATGCTGGTCATCGCCGCGTTTTCCGGCCTCTGGCAAATCGTCTCCCGCTTCATACTAGAGCAGCCGGCCGAGTGGACCGAGGTAACGATCCGCTTGTCTCTGATCTGGATGGTGTTTCTCGGCATCCCAACTGCATTCCGTCAGGGAGCCATGATTTCGGTGGACCTGCTTTATCGCAAGTCCGGCCCGCGCCTCCGGCGTGTCCTGGAATGGCTCATCTTCCTGGCTAGCCTTGTATTGATGCTCGCCATCCTGTGGTGGGGCTACGATTACACCTACCGTACTCGCTTTCAGACGATTCCGGGCATCGAGTCTCTCACCATGGTGTGGGCCTATTCGGCTATGCCCATTGGCGCGCTCTTTTCGCTGCTCGCCATCGTCGGGCAACTCCTCGATCCCCGACGGCAAGAGCTCGACGTAGCGCAGTAGTCCGCCTTGAGCGAGGGAGAATAGAGGTACCATGATGTCCATAGCAATGCTGGTCACCATGTGCCTCGGGTTCGCCCTCTCGATCTCGATCGCCGTATCGATTGGACTGGCCGCGCTGCTCGGCACCTGGCTCTCGAATGTCAATATGCTCCTTACCGTAAAGGAGATTTATTCGGCGCTGAATAAATTTCCTCTGGCGGCCATACCTTTTTTCATTCTTGCAGGAAATTTGATGGAGGCGGGGGGCATTTCACGCCGCCTCGTTGATTTTGCGAAAGCAGTTGTCGGCGGTCTGCAAGGCGGGCTGGCAGCCACGTGCGTCCTCACCTGCTTGATGTTCGCGGCGGTTTCCGGCTCGAGCGTCGCCACGACGTTTGCCGTTGGCACCATTCTTGTACCCGCGCTTGTGAAGCACGGCTATCCGCGCACGTACGCTGCTGCCTTGCAGGCCACATCGGCAGAGCTTGGCGTGATTATTCCACCATCGATTCCGCTCATCATTTTCGGCGTGTCGGCCGAAGTCTCGATCGGAGAGCTATTCATTGCAGGCATCGGGCCAGGCATTCTGATCGGCGCTGCGCTTATGGCATTTGTTCTCGTCTATGCGCGCGTGAAGGGCTACGGAAAGCAGGATGGCGAGGACCGGCTGCCGGTGTTGACGGCCACGCGAAAGGCAATTTTTGCGCTGTTCATGCCTGTAATCATCCTCGGCGGTATCTATGGAGGCATCTTCACGCCAACCGAAGCGTCCGTGGCCGCCGTATTCTATGCGCTGTTTGTGGGCGTCGCGGTGTATCGCGAAATCGGGTTCAAGGACCTGATTTCGGTTTTGCGAAAGACCGTAATTTCCTCCTCCGTCATTCTGTTCATTATCGGAAACGCAGGGCTGTTCAGTTACCTCATCACGCGGGCTGGTGTGCCAGAGATGATCGGTGAGTTCCTGCGCGCAAACCTGAGTACACCGTTTCTCTTCCTGCTCGGGTTGAATGCGGCGTTGTTCGTTATCGGTATGTTCATAGAGACGTCAGCCGCGATCATCGTGTTGGCGCCTATTCTCGTGCCGGTGGCTACGAGCTTCGGCATCGATCCAGTGCACCTGGGCCTCATGATGGTCGTCAACCTGGCTCTCGGCATGGTGACGCCGCCGTTCGGTGTCAATCTGTTCGCGGCATGTACGGTGGCCAACATCTCGGTCGATGCAATTATCGGCAAGCTCATTCCGTTCGTGGTGCTCGTGCTGGCCTGTCTCATGGTCATCACGTATGTGCCGCAAGTCTCCCTATTTCTGCGGGACGTCGTTTACTGATCCTGATCCAGAAACGGCATGCAATGAAGCTCAAAGCGACTGCGCATTTGGGAACGATTGCTGTTGGACGAAGGTTAGTCGCTCGTGACTATGTTCGACACTGAGGCCGGCTCATGAGTTGCGTGCCTTGGAAAGAAGCCCTCCGCGAGTTCGCAGCATCTTCGCGCTTTCGCGACGGCGGCGCCATCGTCACGGACCTCGACGGCACGGCCGTTCACGAGCACGAAGGCCGCATCATCATTCCACACAACGTTTCGCATGCTCTAGAGCGTCTTAGCGAGCAGGGGCACCCAATCATCATCAATACACTACGTTTTCCACTGAACGTGATCGGCACGTTTGGCCAGGAATGGTACGCCATCACGAATGCGCCGCTGCCGCTCATCTCTATGAATGGTAGCTTAATCGGTCATTTGACGGAATGCCCGAGCGGCGGAATTGCTTTTGAAGAAACAGATGCGCGTGTCCTCTCCGCAGCCGAGATCGATGAGATCCTGACAAATGTCGAATGGCTGATGAGTTGCGGCTTGGACAAGGTGCTGGTCTTCTATTATCCGCGGGACTGGCGGCTTGGAGAACGGATTTGGACTGCGGACTGCGATCGCGTCGCTCACGTCCGGCACAAGTACCTCAGTGCATCGGAGGTGGTCTGCGGTGGCGTCGATCAACTGCACGGTAGACTGACCGAACGCGATATATGCATGGTGTTCTTGCTCATCGAGCATTCGCAGGATGAGCTGATGGCGTATCAGCACGTGCAGCCGAACAGTTTCATCACTCCTGCAGGAGTCGACAAGCGCGACGGATTACGCCGGCTCGCGGCGCGGCTTGGCGCAGACACCACCGATTGGCTCGGCGCTGGCGATACCCTGATGGACAATTTTCTGGAGGAGGTCGGCTTAGCCGTACATGTGGGAAGTGCCGATCTGCCATTTCTCGGACGCCGGCAAACGGCAAGAATTGAAAACTCAATAGAGCTTGGGAATTTGTTCAATGAGCTTGCCCAGCTTGATAAGCGAGCACGGGCGACATGAATTCAGCCGTTTTGTATTGCCTATTAGCGACCAAGATTGTCTAAGGCTGAGCTTGTTTAGTGATGCTGAAATTGTGCTGTGAGCCGCTCTCGAGAGCTTCTTCGTGCTCGCCTATATCGAGTTTTTGTGGTCTGCCGCCGAACCAGCATTCCGCCTGGATTGGAGTCACTCGCAGCACCGCCACGTCCTCCCCCTCCGGGCCGTCGGGCAGGTACGTCGCGATATAAGGATTCCACAGCTGTCGCGCCGTTTCTGGATCCTTTGTCACCCGGCCCTGACCGGAAACGGAGATGAAAAGATCCCGGTCGTGGAGCGCGAATGCCAAGTTGACCTCAGTGCCTTTCTCAATCTCCCGCGCCTTGTGAGAGGAGGCGCGGGTTAGAAAAAGAAACTCTTGTTTGTCCTCGTCGATCGCCGTTGCCATCGGCCGCGAGCGAAGCATGTCCCCGTCGCGCGTGGTCAGCATACAAACAGGGATGCTCCGCACGAGCTCCCAGAGATCCCGGCATTTGGATTTCGCGCCCATGATGAGCCTCTTCGCTGCGCGTGTTTCTGAGTTCTAACGGAAACCCATGCACGAGGTTCCGAGGAGGCTCGGGGATTTGCTGCCTCGCGCCTTTGAAGACAGGCCCTCACGCCATGCCAATCAAGTTGAGGATGGCGAGGATGATGACGACCAGCCCGACGAGGTAGATAATGCTGTTCATGATGTCTCCCACGCTAATTCCGACAGCCAAGGACTGGCTGCCGGTCATGGGTTGCTATCGAGGCCAGGTTAGGCCTGACGGTTGAACCAGTTGTCGATTTCCTGGCGGGCTTGGTCCTTGGTGTAGCCGTAGCGCTCCTGAAGTTTGCCTTCCAGCTGCTCCCGCCTGCCGGCGATTTGTTGCAAGTCATCGTCGGTGAGCTTGCCCCACTGCTCTTTAAGCTTGCCGGTCATCTGTTTCCAATTGCCGGCGATCCGATCCCAATCCATGTAAACCTCCAACCTTGCGACCTGGCTCGACTGCCAGGCGCTTCAGTGGACCAACGTGCCGATTGGGTTAGCGTTCCAGGCCGATCTGCTTGCACGGCACCGAAACCGAAGAACAACTGGTGAACAAAGGCTTTTCCGTCCGTCGGCACGCTGATGTGAGGTTCTCAAGCAGCCGAGGCAAAGGCAGCTAGTTTGGCAGTTTAACTGATGTTTAGCCTTATAGGGCATGGTGGCCCGATCCAGTTCGGACCTCCTGCGCAGGTTGTGCAGGAGGCGGTCGTGGAGTGCCAATAGAGCGCGGGGCGTCCTTGCTTCAGCTTCGGCCAATCATTCTCACGTTGGGTCTACTGCTGTGTGCGCTGGCGGCTGCAATGGTCATCCCAGCGATCATTGACGCAGCGGATGGCAACGACCACTGGCGCGTGTTCCTCACGTCGGCGGTGTTCACCGTTTTTGTCGGCGGACTGATGGTGCTCGCCGCGGTGCGAGACGAGCCTTTCAAGATTGGTGTCAAGGAGGGCTTCCTCCTCACAACGCTTGCCTGGGTCTTTACAGCCAGCTTTGCCGCAATCCCGTTCATCGGCGTGGGCCTCAGCTACACCGACGCCTTCTTTGAAGCGATGTCCGGTTTGACTACGACGGGCGCAACTGTCATCGTCGGCCTCGATCGGCTTCCGCGCGGCCTGCTGCTCTGGCGTGCTCTGCTACAAGGAATCGGCGGTCTCGGCATCGTCGTCACAGCGATCATCATTCTCCCATTCCTGCGCGTCGGCGGAATGCAGCTCTTTTTGGCCGAGCGGCCCGATCGCGCCGAAAAAATCCTGCCGCGGGCCGGAGAACTGGTGATGGCAGCGGCAGCCATTTACTTGCTCCTGCTGTTCAGCTGCACGGTGACCTACGCTGTGCTTGGCATGACGTTCTTCGATGCCGTCTGCCATGCGCTGACGACCGTCTCTACGGCTGGCTTCTCCACGCATGATGAAAGTTTTGGCTTCTTTGCGTCTCCGTCCCTGGAAGCCGCGGCAACCGTCTTCATGATCTTAGGCGCACTGCCATTCGTCACGTTCATTAGGATGGCCCACGGTGATCTGAGGGCTGCCTGGCGCGATGCTCAGGTGCGCGGCCTGATCAGCTTCATTTTCGTGGTTGTCCTGATCGTGACGTTCTGGCTGTGGCGGACGCGGGACATCACTTTGCTCGAAGCGTTGAGGCTGGCGAGCTTCAATGTCACCTCGATCATCACCACCACGGGCTTCTTCACCAGCGATTACGCCGCTTGGGGAGCGTTCGCGTTTGGGCTGTTTTTCCTCTTGATGTTCGTCGGCGGCTGCTCGGGCTCAACCGCGGGCGCGATCAAGATCTATCGCCTGCAGGTGGCGGGCATGCTGACGCGGGCCTACCTGCTGCACCTCATCAGCCCGAACCGGGTGGTCACCCTGGTCTACAATGGACGACGCCTTCCTGACGATGTTCCGTTTTCCGTGATCGCGTTTCTCGCAATCTATTTGGCGACGGTCGGCGCCTTCACGGTTATCCTAGCTGCATCCGGGCTCGATTTCGTGTCGGCGCTCACCTCTGCCGCAAGCGCGGTTGGCACGATCGGTCCGGCGCTGGGGCAGGTGGTTGGTCCGGAAGGGAGCTATGCCACCGTTCCGGTCGCAGCAAAGTGGGCGCTCTCGATGGCCATGCTGCTCGGGCGATTGGAGCTGTTCACCGTGCTCGTGCTGTTCCGGTCGGAGTTCTGGCGGTAGCGCGTTCAGCTCACAGCGTTTCCGGCTTCCAGCCGTAGACCCAGTCATAGAGCGCGATCACGCGGCGGCCGGACATTGCGCGCAAAGCCAAGTTCCGCGCCAGCGATGCGGGCTTCGGCAGATGATAAATCCGGCCGTTCCGCCGCGAAGCGCGCTGCATGACCACGGCACGGGGACGGCGCGCACGTTCGTAACGCTCGATCGCCAGCGCCGGCTTGGATGGCCAAATGCGGAGGGCAGCGGCCAGCGTTTCGGCATCCTCGATTGCGAGTGCCCCGCCTTGCGCGAGGAAGGGCAACACGGGATGAGCCGCGTCGCCGATGAGGGTCACTCGCCCGCGCGACCAGCGGCGGAGAGGCGCTGGATCGAAAAGGGGCCAACGGCGCCATTCCGCAGCCTGGCCCAAGAAGCTGATGAGCCTTGACGGAAAAATTCGGAGGCGCTTGAGCAGCCCTTCGCGATCAACCGGCAGGCCCCAACCCTCTCCGGGCCAATCCTCAGTAGAAATGACCACCAGGGCGATTTCCCTGCCGCCGCGAACGGGATAGTGCACCACATGGCCGCTGGGTGCCAGCCAAACGCCGGTTGCGTTTTCATTGAACGGCGCCGGTGCGTTGGCACTTTCGATGACGGCACGCGCTGCCGTCTTGCCGGAATAGCGGAGCTCCCAGGCAGGCCAGAGCTGCCGGCGGATTGCGGACCAAAGTCCATCCGCCCCCACCAGAACCGAGCCCTCGTAGATATCGCCGTGGTCCGTTTGCGCTTGAACCGATCCATCATTCGCCGCGAACCGCTCGACGCAGCATCCCGTTGAGAGTTCAACGAGCGGGAGGGTGCGGGCCGTTTCGAGCAGCGCGGCATGCAGATCGGCACGATGGGCCACCCAGTAAGGCGACCCATGCCGCTCCGCGATCCATTCGCCTAGTGGCAGCTCGGCCAGAAGTTTGTCCGACGTGCCGTCATAGACCCGCAGGCACGTGGGTTTGCCCACCACGGGTTCCAGCCGATGAGCAACTCCGAGGCGCGTCAATACGCCGACCGCGTTGGGCCCCAGCTGTATTCCGGCACCAGCTTCGGTCAGCTCCTGGCGACGCTCCAGAACCCGGCTCGGAATCCCATGCCGCGCCAGTGCGATGGCGAGCGTGAGGCCGCCGATGCCAGCCCCAACGATCAGGACGGACCGGTCGCCGGACACGAGCTCACCGGCCTAGACCGCCGGGGTGCCCGCCGAGACCAGGCAGCCCTGGGGGTCTGATTCATCAGGGTTCAGCCGCGGGTCGTAGACGTAAAGGGTCGAGCAGTACGGGCAGATGACCTGGTGGTCGGCCCCCATGTCCAAGAAGACGTGCGGGTGGTCGAAGGGCGGCCGTGCACCCATGCATTTGAACTCCTTGACGCCAATGAAAATTTTCTCGACGCCCTTGTCGTTTGCGAAATGAGGGACGATTTTCTCGGCCATCCGGCTTGCCCTTGCACCATTGGTTACCTAGCCTCGCGGTGCCGACCATACCCGTCCGGCAGCCCGAATGGTAGGGAAGCCTCTGTCGCAAGCGCCAGGATGATGCGGAGGCTGCCGTGCAAAGCTTTCTGTCCGATGGGGTTGAGATCGCCTTTCTCGATGAGGGGGCTGGGGACCCGGTCCTGCTGATCCACGGTTTCGCCTCGAACACCGTGGTCAACTGGGTCGACACGGGCTGGGTTCGGTTCCTCACCAGCAACGGCTTCCGCGTGATTTCGATCGACAATCGCGGGCATGGCCGCAGCCAGAAGCTCTATCGCGTCGAAGATTACGGTGCCCCGCAGATGGCGGAAGATGCGCGCCGGCTGCTCGATCACCTCGGCATCCCCCGAGCGGACGTCATGGGCTACTCCATGGGCGCGCGGATCACAGCTTTCCTCGCGCTGGCTCACCCGGATCGCGTGAGAAGCTGCATATTCGGCGGTCTCGGGATCAACATGGTTCGTGGCATGGCGGGTACTGGCCCTATCGCCCATGCCTTGGAGGCCGAGAGCATCGATCAGGTGACGAACCCCACCGCCCGCACCTTCCGCGCCTTTGCCGAGCAGACGAACAGCGATCTCAAGGCGCTTGCCGCCTGCATCCGTTCGTCTCGGGACCCGATCACGGCGGAGGATGTCGGGCGCATTGCCTGCCCGGTCCTGGTCGTCGTCGGCAGCGACGATGTCGTCGGAGGTTCGGCCTCCGCACTCGCCGCACTTATCCCGCGGGCGGAAGCTGTTGAGATCCCGGACCGCGATCACATGAAGACCGTTGGTGACCGGCGCTACAAGGAGGCGGTGCTCGATTTTCTGCGCCGCCGGCCGTAAACCTTCACAATTAATTGACCGGGCAGCCTAAGCCTTTGCAACTACTACGCGATATGGCAGTGTTGCCCTCATGCAGTGGGTCTCGCGTATCAGCGCGGCCGTTGCCGCGCTGCTTATCGTGCTGCAGGCCGGCGATGCGGCCCGCGCCGATACGACCGTCGATCTCGAGCTGGTTCTCGCCGTCGATGTCTCTCTTTCGATGGACCTCGAGGAGCAGCGTTTACAAAGGGACGGCTACATCGAGGCGCTCCGGGATCCTCAGGTCATTTCCGCCATACAGTCCGGGCCCCATGGACGCATAGCCATCACGTACGTGGAGTGGGCGGGGCCGTACTCGCAGACGACGGTGCTGCCTTGGACGATCATCGACGGGAAGGAGTCGGCCGAGCGGGTCGCCGAGCAGCTGGCGCAAGCGCCGATCTCCCGGAGGCGGATGACGTCGATTTCATCGGCTCTGGATTATGCTGGGCGGCAATTCGAGCTGAGCCCACACCGCGGCATTCGCCGCGTCATCGACATCTCAGGGGATGGGCCGAATAACTCCGGGGGGCCTGTTACGCCGGTGCGCGATGAACTCGTCAAGCGGGGCATCATCATCAATGGTCTGCCGGTCATCCTCAGACCCAGCCAGTCGAGCTGGTTCGACATCAGCTATCTCGACCGCTACTACGCCGAGTGCGTCATCGGCGGACCCGGTGCCTTCATGATCCCGATCCGCGACAAGTCGGAGTTCGCGACGGCGACTCGCCAGAAACTCATTCTCGAAATCTCCGGCGCAGAGCCGCCGCCACAGCTCATTTTGGCTCAATACCCATCCGAGGATGAGAAAGTGGACTGCCTGATCGGCGAAACGCTTTGGCGGCGATACATGGACGGCCCGTTCCGGAATTAGCTTTTTCTGTTTTTCGCTATTGAGAACCTCGGCCTGAGAGCTTGGGCCGCCTACATGGTCGGACTTGCCGCGAGTCGCGATCCGCAGGCCTGAAATCGCTCTCCGAATACGATCTCCGAAATATCTGGCCTTCCTCGCAAGGGTGCAGGACGGAGTTTCTAGCGACGAATCTCTCCACAATTGCGGCCAAGTTCCGATCGGCAAAAGCCGTGCGGCCGGCACATTCGTGCCGCCGAGTCGGCTAACGGCAGTGTCAGCCTGACGAGGCTGCTCACCTTCCGTTAACCTTGCTCCACGTAGCTTCCCTTTCCATGTTGCGTACCTGCGTTATCGGCGTGTTGCTTGCGGCTGGGGCTCTCCTTGTCTGGGGATGCAGCCGCACACCCGCATTCATTGCTCAGTACGAGCCCTGGCGGGCTGAGGAAGAGCGAGCCTGCCTGGCCTCCGGATACGTCCAGCGCACGCCTTATCTGCAGGCGCGCGCATCGCTTGGCGGACCGAGCGTCTGTGGAGCGCTGCAGCCGTTCGAGATGACTGCCGCGGCTGGCGGCCGAGTCAGCCTGAAGCCTGCCGCGATGCTTCGGTGCCCAATGATCCCAGCGGTCGAGTGGTGGATCGAGCAAGTGGTCGAGCCCGCCGCGGCGAGACACTTCGGCGTGCCCCTCGCCGAAGTCAAAGTTGCCGCTTCTTACGGCTGCCGCCCCATGAACAACAAATGGGGCGCCCGATTATCGGAGCACGGCCACGCCAACGCGCTCGACGTCTCGGGCTTTGTGCTGGCCGACGGGCGCCGCATCGACGTGAAGTCGGGATGGTGGGGTGATCCTCGCGAGCGCTCCTTCTTGCGAGCCGTCCATCGAGGCGCTTGCGGCGCGTTCACGACCGTGCTCGGGCCCGATTACGATTCCCTCCATCGCGACCACTTCCACCTCGACCTTGCGCGCCGCAGGGACGGCAGAGTTTGTAAGTAATTCGACCTCTGGCTCTACTCACCCCGACAGCGTTGGATGCATCGCTGAGTCCATCTGCCCAGTTGCGATCGCGGTGCGGCTCTCTCATCTTGATGGCATCACCAATCGCGTGAGGTCAGCCGTGGACCAGGACGCCACGCGCGCAGGCGAGTTGGAGGTGCCGCTGCCGGAGCGGACGGACGCGCGCCTTGTCTTCATCGGCCGCATACGCACGCCGTTCGCCAGCCGTGACGACTGCCCTCGGCAGGGGTCGCCCGAAGGCCCCGTCTGCCGGATCGAGATCGACGAGCCCTGGCGGCCAGGGCTGGTAGGGCTCGAACGCTACGAGCGCGCCGAAGTCCTCTACTGGATGCACATGGCGCGGCGCGATCTTGTGCAGCAAAGCCCCAAGTCCGATGGGCGGGCGACGGGCGTCTTTGCGCTCCGCTCTCCTCTGCGCCCCAATCCTATTGCTACTGCGCTCGTGGAGATCGTCGCGGTCGAGCCAGATTCGGTCCTCGTGCGCGGTCTCGACTGCATCGACGGAACCCCGCTCCTCGACATCAAGCCGGACCGCTGCGCGTACTCCCCGCCGGCCGCCGCGCGCCCTGGGAAGGTCGCCATTTAACCCCTTCAGGATGTTCTGACGTACCACTTTTCTGCCTCCATGATGATCGGCTCTTGGCCGTTGGGGCGCATGAAGCTGTCGACCGCCCAGCGCTGGCCCGTGGTCTTGTCGCGGATGACCGCGAAGTAGTGGGTCCACCTCAGCGGCGCATCCTTTGCCATCGGCCGCAGAACCTCGTGATGGCGAAGCAAACCGTTCGCGGCGAGCACGGACAGATAGCTCGTCGTGTTGGTCGCCTCGTCCACGCAATCCATCTGCGTGGGATCTCCGGCGCCCAGGAAATCCAATCCCACGCGATCAGCCGCAGTCCCGGTTTCGCGGCCGACCCGGTCCTCCATCCACGCAATCGCCTTGCGAATGGCTCGGCGTTCGCCAGCCGAGGAGCCGTCACGGCGCGCGTGATCCATTAGCGTTCTGAGCTTGGCAATGTCGCTGCGGCTGAACGCGAACCTCGTCTTGTGACGGCAGCCGTGGGCGCTGCACACGGTAACGGTATTGCCCTCCGGCATCTCGGCCTTGAACTGCGAGTAATGCGGCGCCGGCGGGCCGGAACCGCCGTATGAGCAGCCCGCCAAGCCGAAGGCGATGATCGAAAGTATCGATGTGAGGAGAGGCGGAGGCGCCAGCAGGGAGGATAAAACTCGGAAACGCGACATTGATACTCGAATGATGTTCGGCCTCCCCGCAGAGCTGTATTAGCAACCTTTAGGGCTTGAGCACGGCCGAATTCCGGCGAGTTGTGGTCAAGTTGAGGTCAACTCGTGGCGCGTCCCGCGTCGTGTGTCGAGCTTACATCGCGTCACCGGGCGCGCGCCTATGTCATTCCGAATGCGTACGTTTCCGGACGGAACTTTTTGAACGATTGTTCATTGTTCCCGATGAAGCTTCAGCACCGCGATTGCGACAAAAGAGTGCTGAGACGGAAGCAGAGGCGTTCAGATGTGGTCGGCGTTATTGAACGAGCTGCGCGAGATCGTGGTGCTCGCATCAATCATAGGTGGTCTTCTCGGCGTGAGCGTTGGGCTGGCGGCTGCGCTGGCGATGATCGTTTGACGTGCAGGGCCGCGGGAACCCAAGAATCTAGTCGCGCTTCGCACCAAGCCGTTCTAGCCCAGCCTCAGCGAACTCGTTCTGGGGATCGAGGCTTAGAGCTTTCCGATAATCTTCTATAGCTTTGTCGCGGTCGCCCAGGGCCTCTCGGGTCTCGCCACGAAACACGAGCACGTCAGCATCGTTAGGATTAAGCGCGAGCGCGGTATCGAAGTCGACAATGGCCTGGTTGTAATCGCCGGCTTCTGCATACGAAAGCCCGCGATAGACCAGCGCTTCAATATCCTCGGGATCGATGCTGAGGGCCGCCGTGAAATCGGCAATCGCAAGGTCGCGCTTGCCTTCGAGCTCGTATGCAAGTCCGCGCCGATTATAAAGAGCCCGGTTTTTGGGATTGAGCTTGAGGCCCTGCGTATAATCCGCAATGGCTGCTGATGTGTCGCCCAATTGCGCGTGCGCCATTCCGCGATTGAGAAAAGCTTCCGCTCGCACTTCGTCGATTCGCGACGAGTCTTCGATAACGGCTGTGCAAGCCTTCAACCGCAACTCCGCCATCGTTTCTTCACGCCGGCATTGCTCGAAATCGTCCGTACTTGCGATGCCGGTCTGCGCGATGGCCGCGCTGGCTGATGCAATGCAGCCAACTGCGATCAACAGCGGGATTGCGATGCCAGCCCTCATGCAATTCAGACCTCCTTGCCAGAAACAGTTTCTCACAAAATGAAATTTTTTGGATTCACCGATCGAGTTCGGCAATGGCCAGCTCCGCAACGCGAAAGTCAATTTCCGGTGACAATCCATCCTCTATGAACCAAACCGCCGCCAACCCGCACCATGCGATGATCCAGTGAAGCAGGCGCCGGCGTTCGATTCCGCTCTGCTCGGTTACGATCGCCAGCCGCTGCTGGAAGCGATCGGGTAGCGTGGCTACCGGCAGCGTCGGATCGCTGAGGTCCGGATTGGTGAAAATATTGGCGTAGTCAAAGCCCCGCTCTCCGATGAGCCCTTTTGGATCAATTGCGAGCCAGCCGCGCTCACCGAAGTCGAGGATATTTTCGTGGTGAATGTCACCGTGAAGAACGCGCACGTCCTGGGGGTCGGCGAGCAATGCTCGCGCCGAAGCCGCTGATCGCACAAGCGAGCCGCCGTAACGCGCTGCAGCTGGCTCAAGCTCGCGGAACCAAACGGAAAGCGGGACCAGATCGGGCGGTGGATCCTTCGCACGCGGCTGGTGGAGCTCTGTGATGACATTGCAGATGATACGGGTCGCTTCGTCGTCCTGGTCGCTGCGGGCCATTGCGGCAAGGAAACGATGTCCTAGAGCGCGTTCCATCAGGAGGACATCGCCGTCAATCGCGAGCACGCGTGCGGCGCCGTCCCCGTTCCACCAGGCCAGGACGCGCCCGCCAGCCTGCTCCTCTTCGTTCGTGCTGATTTTCAGCATCGTGGCTAAGTCGCGATGGCGAACTGGCAGAAGGCGGCTGGTGGCCGAGACGATGGGGTCAACGGTCCACCTCGAGAGCCCACTGAGTGAGGTAGGGCTCAAAGAAAGTCATCTCCGGGGAAACGCGCGAACCCACGCTTGCCGTTGTACCTCCGTTGCGCTGGTAGCTTTGCTGCATCAGTGCATCTTCGATTAGAAGCACGGTCCTGAAGTGAGATGACAAACCATAGCGGCAGGCTTAAGCATTGATTGCACTCGTGATTCGTTGGTCCCAGAAATCGGGAGCTAACGATAACGGGTGCTGTACTCACTTTAGTGCGACTGTGACGGAGGCAGAGTATCGCCGAGGTCATGGTCGCAGCGAACCCAGCTCGAAGCACGCGCGAGCTGCTCGCCTTGGCCGCAGGAACGGCATGAGCACCCGTTTTTGCTGCCAAGCCAATATGTCAAAGAGCCGGAGCTGCCGCTGCTCCGGCTCTCAAATTTTCTCGGGCCACTCGCTCCGCCTCGTTATTGATTGCCCGAGGGCGGTGTCCCTTGAGGGCTCGGCGGGGTGCCAGGCCTGCTTTCAGGCTGAGTCGGCGGCGTGCCGGTAGTTCCGGGTCGAGTTGACTCCGGACGACTGCTGCCGGTGCGTGGACTGACGGCCGGCGCTTCGACCAGGGATTCCTTCGAGCCTTTGAACACGATCCGTGAGCTGCCGTCTCGCGTGGCGGTCTCGAGCGAGGCCATCGGCACGGCGACGCGTTTTTCACCAAGCCCTAAGGGCTGCGCGGTGCTCAGAACAGCGATCACCTGCCCATTCTGCGTCACCAGCACGTCTTCCACCGTACCAAGTGTTTCGCCCGAGTCACTGACGACCGTCTGGCGCAAGAACATGTCCATCGGTCTCGCGCTAGCGACGTCGGTCGCCTCAACCGCAACCGTCATGTCCCCAACTCGCTCGTCTCCTCGCCACATGTAGCCGATTAGGCCACCAATGATGGCGGCAATCGGCAGAGCCCAGTAGGCCCAGCTCGAGGGACTGTGGACCGGCTCACTTCTGGTGGTAGGAGTGGATGTCGGCCGCGACATTCGTTCAGTTGTGGCGCTTTCGCCGGCACCTTCTCTCATCGGCTGGCCAGTGGCGGCCTGAGGCGCGCCAAGCTGATTGAAGAAGCCGCTGGAGTCGAGCAGGCTCGAAAGCCCGGCGGGCATGGCCGCCTTGAAGTCGTCAGCCTCCGAACGCAACTGCTGGGCCAGGCCAACGCCACCGCCACCGGTTGTCTGCTGATGGCGGCCAAGCACGCCCATCAGAACAGGCATTAGCAGCCCGATCAGCGAGCCCATCGATCCTTCTCCGCCGCCAACAAACCGGGCGAGGGTCGACGTGAGTGTGTTCGATGCATTGCTGCCGAGCAGCGACGACAACATCGACTGGCCCTGCTCGATCATCCCACTCGGGTTCGATAAGCGAGAGCCGATGTCATCGAGCATTCCCGTGGGTGCGCGCGAAACTGCGCCGGACAATCGCTCGGCGCCGTTGGGGGTGCTGGCAACCTGTGACAAGCTCGCAAGAATAGCCGGAATGGCTGCGGACGCTGCAGTTTGGGCCAGTTTCGGGTCAATGCCCACTGCACTGGCCATTCGGCCGAGAAGCTGCGGCGTGAGGAACCGCTGAGCAGCTGAAAGAAGAATTCCCATGAGACACCTGTGAAAACTGCAGCGCCACCCGTCCCGACGGCAACGCGGGGGCGATAGCCAGGTTCCATGAAACCCAAGACTTCCAGCAGCTCAGCGCTTGCCGGGACGGGTCGCAAGTCGCGCTGCTTGGCCTCCGATGTTCCCCGGCAATGCGTCCAGCCTTGCGCCATTAAGGCAACTTCAAGATGAAGCGAGCGCTTGCCTCGCGCATTTGGGAAAATGAGGGCGTTGTCGTGACTTTGCCTGGAGGAAAGAATGAAGCGTTGGATTGCGGCTTTCGGGTGCGCGCTCGCCCTGGTGTTTACCATGTCTTCGAGCCAAGAGGCGCAGGCTGACGGCGTCTATCGCGCTGTTCGCACGTACAGTCCGGTTGCTTTTACCCGCAAAAGGTGCATCGCCCCGACCCGGGACGGAGCGCAGGTGACCTGGATATGCAACGCCAACGAGAAGTGCTGCTACGACCGCGTATTGCGTAAGGGAAGCTGCTATCCCGCGGACCGTCGCTGCTTCTGACGGCGGGTTCCTGGCAGCTCTTCGGCCGCGCTTGATCGAACTCAGGGCGGCCGAAGCTCGTTAATGCCAAGCTATGTGCCCCGGCCGCAGCACCAGCACCTTGTCCTGCGGCACCTCGAGAAACGGCACCTCGCGCGGGTCGATCCCCAGCAGGTGGCCGCGCAGGACACGGCTCACGCCACCGTGCGAGACCACCACTGCGTCAGTTTCCAAACTTTCGTACCAGGCCACAGCGCGCAGCATGAGGTCGCGGTAGCTTTCACCGCCTTGCGGCCGCCAATCGAATGGATCGGCGAGACGGGCCTGAAAACCCTCGGGATCGCGCTCAGGCAGCTCCGCCCAAGTCAAACCTTCCCAATGGCCAAAGTTGACCTCCTTGAGCCGCGGGTCGGTTCGATAGCCGCAGCGTTCGAGGCCGATCGTCTCGCGCACGATTTCCATCGTCTCGCGGGCGCGGCTCAGCGGGCTCGCGACGAAGTCCAACGAGTCGGTTTCAGGAATGAGCTTTTTCAGCACCTGCCCGTTGCGAGCTGCCTGCCGGCGGCCATTGTCATTCAGACCGATGTCTTTTTGTCCTTGCAGGCGCCGCGCCGCGTTCCAGTCCGTCTCGCCGTGGCGGATGAAATAGATCGTCCTCACCCCCCGCATATCCCCGCTGCCTCAAACTTTCAGAACGAGCTTGCCATGATTGCCGCCTGTGTAGAGCAGGTTGAGCACATCGGGGAATGCGTCGAGACCGCCCTCGCGCACGTCCTCGCGGATCTTCAGCTTCCCTTCGGAATACCACTGGCCGAGGTCGCGGATGGCCTCGTCGATGCGGTCCGCCCAGTCGAAGACGATGAGACCTTGAATTTTGAGCCGCTGCGTCAGCACGCATCTGAGATTTCGCGGCCCAGGCGGTGGCGTGGTGGCGTTGTAGGCCGAAATCAGCCCGCAGAGCGGAATACGCCCGAACGTGTTCATCAGGGGAAGAACGGTGTCGAGGATCTCGCCACCGACATTTTCGAAGTAAACGTCGATTCCGTGAGGGCACGCAGCTTTCAGGTCAGCGGCGAGTTTGCCGGCTTTGTAATCGACGGCAGCGTCAAGACCGAGCTCATCGAGGAGATAGCGGCATTTTTCCGGTCCACCGGCGATGCCCACCGCGCGGCAGCCCTTCAGCTTCGCAATTTGCGCGACGATGGAACCGACCGCGCCTGCAGCTGCGGAAACGACCACCGTTTCGCCCGGCTTCGGCTGCCCTACTTCAAGCAGGCCGAAATAGGCGGTCCAACCGGGCATGCCCAAACCGCCAACCCATCGCTGCAGCGGCGCGAGGTTGGTATCGACCTTCACCACGCGCTTGCCGTCAGAAACGGCGTACTGCTGCACGCCGAAAAGACCTTGCACTGCGTCGCCCGGCTTGAATTCCGGATGGTTCGAGACCTCCACGTATCCCGCCGCATAGCCGCGCATCACGGCTCCGACCGGCACGGGCTCGATGTAGGAGCGCCCCTCGTTGACCCAGCCGCGCATGGCCGGATCGAGCGACACATATTCGATTTTCACTCTGAACTGGCCCGGACCCGGCTCCGGAATGGGGCCGTCTTCGATAGTGAAAACGTCGCGCGTCAGCGGCCCGGGAGCAGGGCGGCGGGCAAGTTTCACCTGGCGGTTGGTGTTGGACATCGGCGTCTCCGAACTCCATCGTAGTAGCAAAAAGTATAGGCTGACCTTTGATTAGTGCATCCTTCGACTCGCCCCTGCCCGCGAAATGCTGAAACTGCCCGTGCGCTCCTCCTTGTGCTGAATCTATTGGCCGGTTTAGCCTCGCGCAGTTCAAGGCGGGGAGGCGATCATGCAGAGCCGTTGGGCCGTGCTCGCGCTGCTGTTCGCGGTGCGCACAACCATGGCCGTTCAATTCCAATCCATTGCGGCCATGTCGCCCATCATCATGCAGGAATTCGGCTTTGCGCTCGCGGATATTGGCCTGCTGATCGGCCTCTACCTCGCTCCCGGAGTCGTCATTGCACTTCCTGGCGGCGAAATCGGAAGGCGTTTCGGTGACAAGCAAGTCGTTTTATTCGGCCTCCTGCTGATGATTGCCGGCGGGGCAATGATTGCGCTCCTGCCCGAATGGCATTGGCAGGTCGCGGGCCGGCTCATCTCCGGGACAGGCGGCGTGCTGCTCAACGTCCTGATGTCGAAGATGGTCACCGACTGGTTCGCCGGGAAGGAGATCGCGACGGCCATGGGCATCTTCGTCAGCTCCTGGCCAATCGGGATTGCATTCGCGCTGTTCGTGTTGCCGGGAGTGGCCGTCAGTTGGGGGCTCACCGTAAGCCATCTGCTCATCCTCTGCATGCTGTTCGCAGGCACGGTGCTGTTGGCAGCGCTTTATCGCTCTCCTCCAGCACAGGCGGTCGGGCCTGCATTGGGGACTTGGCCAGCCGGCGCCGCACTTTGGGCCGTTATCGTCGCCGGCGGCATCTGGGGCCTCTACAACGCCGCCCTTGGGATGATCTTCGGCTTCGGGACAGCCATGCTCGCGGAGAAGGGGTGGACGGCGGCGGCCGCGGGTCACGTCACCAGCCTTGCCTGGTGGCTCATTGCGGTTTCGGCCCCGGCCGGCGGCTTCATCGGTGATCGCACCGGGCGGCATACCCTCGTGATGATCGGAGGGTTCGTCGTCCTTGCTCTCTTGCTGATCGTCGCCGCAAGGACGGAGTATGCGATTGCTGCCTTTGTGGCCCTTGGGATGGGAGGTCTCTCGGCCGGGCCGGTCATGAGCTTGCCGGCTCGGGTCCTCGAGCCGAGAACCCGAGCGATCGGGATGGGCCTGTTCTTCAGCGTTTTCTATCTTGCCGGTGTTGTGGCGCCCGTCGTGGCTGGGTGGATCGCGACAGACGTCGGCACGTCACGAGCCACATTCGACTTCGGAGCGGCGATGCTCGTGCTTTGCTGCGCTGCCAATTGGCTCTTCTCGCGGCTCAGCGAGCGCGTGAAGGCGGAGACCGGGATGGGCCTTGTTGCTGTCACTCCCCGTTCTTCACCACCGTGATGTCCGGCGCATCCTCATTCTTCATGCCCTGGATGTGATAGCCGGCGTCGACGTGGTGGATCTCGCCCGTGACACCGCGGGAGAGGTCAGAGAGGAGGTACAGGCCTGCCGCTCCCACGTCCTCGATCGTTACGGTCCGCCGCAGGGCGGAGTTGTACTCGTTCCACTTCAGGATGTAGCGGAAGTCGGCGATGCCGGATGCGGCCAGCGTCTTGATCGGGCCGGCGGAGATGGCGTTGACGCGGATGCCCTGCTTGCCGAGGTCGGCCGCAAGGTAGCGCACGCTCGCCTCCAGCGCCGCCTTGGCGACGCCCATGACGTTGTAGTGGGGCATCACCTTCTCGGCGCCGTAGTAGGTGAGGGTGAGAAGTGAGCCGCCTTGCGTCATCAGCTTCTCTGCGCGCTGAGCCAGCGCCGTGAAGGAGTAGCAGGAGATCAGCATCGTCTGCGTAAAGTTCTTCTCGGAAGTGTCGACGTAGCGGCCGTCGAGCTCGTTCTTGTCAGAGAAGGCGATGGCGTGGACCAGGAAGTCGAGGCGGCCCCAGCGTTCCTTCAGCTCCGCGAAGACGACATCCATCGACGCGGCATCGCTGACGTCGCAGGGAAGCACGATCTTCGAGCCGAGCTCGGCTGCCAGCGGCTCGACACGCTTTTTCAGCGGCTCACCCTGGTAGGTGACGGCCAGCTCTGCACCCTGCGCAGCGACGGCTTTGGCAATGCCCCAGGCGATGGAACGGTTGTTGGCGATGCCCATGACGAGACCGCGCTTGCCGGCCATCAGGTTTCCCGTAGCGACACCCGTATTCGCTCCGTTGCTCGTCATGAGCCCTAGTCCCCGTCTGTTAGTTGCCAAGGCATCCTAAGCACCGTTGGTGCAAACAATCCAGATGACCGCCGCGGCGGCTCGCCACTCACATCTGCGTCATCGCAAGCCGCGGGGCAAGATCTTGTATCTCGTTCGATTATTGTTCCTTTGATCCGAACTTTTGAACAAGGTGCTGGCTGTTGGGGGAGAGGCCTGGTCCCACACAGCTTTGCCCCTTGGGGCGAGCGATGATCCCCGTGATACGAACTGCAGCAGGCGGCCCGGACTCGTTTCGAGCATGGAAGAGGAGGACGACGGAGGTTGGGCTCCGTTCAGCTGGACAGCGAGGTCGAATGCAGCCTACCTTCATGGCAGCGACGAACCGTCATCAATCGCCGCAGTACGAAAAACCTGAACAGAACAGGCGATCATCATGCAGGCTGCGCGTTCGCCCGTTACCCTCCTCTGCAAATGGCTCGAGCAGCGGCTTCCCCCTGAGTCTGCTGCGTGGTTTTCAGAGCAATTCCAGAAGCTGCAGAAGGGGGCGCCGGAGAGGGACCTTTACATCGCGCTGGGCTATGCGATCCGCAAGCTCGGCAAAGCTGATCTCGCGCTAGGGCCGGCTGAGCTTGATGAGGCGCAGTCGGTCAGGCCAGGGTGGAATCCCGGGGACTGGAGCATCGATCAAGCGGCGCGCCTGGCCTTCGTGCTGGCCGACGGGCTGGACGGCCAAGCCTTCAAGAACCGCATTGAGCAGCTGTTCCGGACTGCGGACATTGGCGAGCTGATCACCTTCTACCGCGGCTTGCCCCTCTATCCAAACCCGGAGCTGCACGTCGCCCGGGCGCGCGAAGGCACGCGCAGCGCCATGCAGCCGATCTTCGAGGCCGTGGCTCACCGCAACCCTTATCCCAAGGAGCAGTTCGACGAGAACGCCTGGAACCACATGGTGTTGAAGGCGCTGTTCATCGGGTCACGCCTCGATCCGATCGATGGTCTCGATCAACGAGCCAATCCGCGCTTGATGCGCATGCTGTGCGATTATGCCCACGAGCGATGGGCCGCAGGCCGTCCCGTATCTCCTGAGCTGTGGCGCTGCGTCGGTCCACACGCCGATGCGAACGCGGTGGCGGATTTGGAGCGTGTTTTGACGACGGGCAATGCGGTAGAGCGGCAGGCTGCAGCCCTTGCGCTCGCCGCGGCACCGATTCCAAGCGCGGGTGAAGTGCTGGCGAAGAACCCGGAGCTGGCGCGCGCCGCCAAAGCCGGCGAGCTGAGCTGGTCAGCAATTGCGAATGCGGCCGTGCAAGCCTGAACCAGAATTCTCGGAGGAAGCCCCATGTACCTCGACTCCCATACGCACATGATCTCGCGCACCACGGATGACTATGAGCGCATGGCCGCTGCGGGAGTTGTCGCGTGCATCGAGCCGGCCTTCTGGCTTGGTCAGCCGCGCACCAATGTTGGCTCGTACATCGACTACCTTTCCTGGATTTGCGGCTTCGAGCGGTTCCGCGCGGGCCAATTTGGTCTGCGCCACTACTGCACGATTGGTCTCAATCCGAAGGAAGCCAACAACGAGGAGCTGGCCGAGGCGGTGATGGAGATCCTGCCCCGGTACGCTCTGAAGGAAGGCGTCGTGGCCATTGGTGAGATCGGCTATGACGAGCAGACGGAGCTGGAGGACAAGTACTTTCGTCTGCAACTCGAGCTCGCCAAGGAGCTCCAGCTACCGGTGATGGTGCATACGCCGCACCGTGACAAACGGCAGGGCACGCTTCGGTCGATGGCAGTAATTCTAGAACATGGGCTCGATCCCAGCTGGGTCGTTATCGACCACAATAACGAAGAGACGGTGCGCGACGTCCTCGACCGTGGCTTCTGGGCGGCGTTCTCCATCTATCCGTTCACGAAAATGGGCAACGAGCGCATGGTGGAGATCGTGCGCACCTACGGTGCCGAGCGGATCTTCTGCGACTCGGCCTGCGACTGGGGCGTTTCAGATCCGCTGGCCGTGCCCAAGACAGCCGAGCTGATGCGCCGGGCTGGCATTCCCGAGGACCAGATCCGGAAGGTCACCTACGAGAACCCGCTGGAGGTCTATGGCAAGAGCGGCCAGATCAAGGAGGAGGACTGGCTCAACCCTCCGCCGATCGATCAGCGGACGCTCTACATGGGCAACTCGGTGCTTCGTGGTGGGCAAACGCCGCGCGTGGAGCACAGGCCGCGGCCGGGCGTCATTGATTTGGACGATCTCAAGATCGTCTAAGCACCACCGAAATAATCCGGTTTCAAGTCATTCCGGGTCTTTGGCCCCTCATCTCACCTCATGTGGCCTGAGCAGCCGCTCCACCGGCAGCCATGGAGTAGTTGGGCTTTGTGCCCACACATCCTCAGCTCGGCGCAAGGAGTCGCCAGTAATCGCGCGCGTAGATTTTGAACCAAGCGGAGTAGCGGCTTGATGGGCGCTTTGCATCCTCTTCAAGATCCGCTGCCAGCTCCGCCGGTGTGACGTAGGTGAACCCATCGACCTCATGCGGATCAGGGCAGACGCGGCCGTCGTATTCGCCCGCAAAGACGTGCACGATCTCGTGCTCCACCAAACCGTTGCCAACATCGGCGCGATAGCGCGTCGTGAACAGCGGCCGTAGTGCGCAGTGGATGCCCATTTCCTCTTTGAGACGCCGGACGGCAGCATCTGCAGGCGTCTCGCCGGGGAAAGGATGGCTGCAACATGTGTTCGTCCAAAGGCCACCGGAGTGATACTTCCCGATGTGGCGCCTCTGAAGGAGCAGCCGGCCTCGTCGGTCGCTCAGCTGCACCGAAATAGCGCGATGCAACCGTCCGTCACGATGGACATCCAGCTTTGGCGCGGTCCCGAGTGGACGGTCGTGCTCGTCAACGAGGATGACCTGGGCCTGCTCGTCGATCTGCGTCAACTCGAACTCCGGTTGAGGCCTCTTGCCGATGCCAGCCGGTAAGCATCGAGCACTGCGATTATCGTAGCGATGGCGCAGATGAGGTAGCCGACAGCTTCGCGCGCTTCCTCGACATGGATCCAATTGCTGTCAATGGTGTGTGCGAGCGATGCGAAGCCAACGAGAAAGAACAGGATGCTTATGGGTGCTCCATAGCGCGCTAGTGGCCAGCTCACGAGACGCTCCGACGCGCGAGCCGCGAGGTAGGACCAGTAGGCCGCGATGAGATAAACGAGACCCCAGTAATACCAGTCAGGATCGTTGTACTGTGTCGCCGCGAATAAAAGCAGCGCGGAACACAGCACCCAATGCAGCACGCGCATCGTTGCATTCCCCGGAGCCGCCGGTTGAGCCTGCAATGGCTCGATTAAGCCTGAGGGCTGACAATTCCGCAAGCCGGTTACGCTCCTCACTCGGAGAACACGTGATCGAGAACTAGGCTTTTGAAAGCCGTGGCTGCGACAGGGCCTTCCGGGAGCAGCTCCGGCGTGTTCGAGATCACAAGCGGGCTGTCCACGCCGTCGGTCAGCAGCCCATGCGAACCTTTGACCAGCGAGGTCGGCTCAAGCGGTATCACGTCGAGCAGGTTTCGGAAGCCCAGCTTGCGGCCGATTAGACGGCGCGCGATCTTGAGCTTGGGTAGCCGGATGGCCGGATCTATGAACAGCTCCATCGGGTCGTAGCCAGGCTTCCGGTGAATATCGACGGTCCGGGCGAAATCGGGTGCGCGGTCATCGTCGAGCCACCAGTAGTAGCTGAACCAGCGGTCCGGGGCTGACAATGCAACGAGCTCCCCGGAGCGTGGATGGTCGAGACCGAGCGCGCGTTTGCCTTCCTCCCCGTGCACTGCGGCAACGCCGTCAAGGCTTTCCAGAATCTGCCGCACCTCCGTGGGGTCGGCTCCGTGCTGGAGATAGACATGCGCAATCTGATGGTCTGCAACGGCGAACGCCTTGGAGGCTCCCGCGTCCAGCAACTCGCGGCCCATCTCGACTCGCACGCGGATCAGGCCGGCCTTGCGCAAGGCGCGGTTGATGTGAACAGCATCCCTCACGGGGACGATGCCGTATTCCGAAACGATGATAACGCGGTCGCCCTGACGCTCAGCCGCTTCGATCAGCTCTGCGGCGACCTCGTCGATCTCGCGCAGGTCCGCAGCGACACGCGGGTGGTCGGGATCGGGGCCATATTTCTGCAGACAGTAATCGAGATGCGGGAGGTAGCAAAGCGTCAGCGTCGGATTGCGCGTCTTGCGGACATGCGCGGTCGCCCGGGCGATCCAGCGGCTCGACTCGATTGAGGTCATCGGACCCCAGAACGTGAACAGCGGAAATTGCCCGAGCAGGCGGTTGAGCTCGTCGCGGAGCTCCGGCGGCTCGGCGTAGTGGTCCGGAATTTTCCGGCCATCGGCCGGATACATCGGCCGCGGCGTGGCGCTGATGTCCACAGTGGAATACATATTGTACCACCAGAACATATTCGCGGCCGTGAAAGTAGAATCTCGCTTTTTCCCCGCTTCCCAGATCTTTTCGCCGGCGATCAGCCGGTTCGACTGACGCCACAGCCAAACTTCTGCAAGATCCCGGAAGTACCATCCGTTCGCCACGGCGCCGTGCCCGGACGGTGGCAGTCCGGTCAGCAACGTCGACTGGACTGTGCACGTGACGGCGGGAACAACGGTCTCGAGCCGCCGTAGGCCGCCGCGTTTCGCAAAAGCCGCCAAGTACGGTGTGTGCGGTCCGAGGAGCCGCTCTGTCAGGCCGACGATCAAGAGAACCAGAGTTCTGCGCATGAGGGCGAGGTCCAACAGAGAGGAGGGTACACGATCATCGCAATCATAAGGGCAGGGGCGCGCAGAAGGCGAGGGGTAGTTGCCCCCAATTGACGAGGGGATGGTTTTCCGGCTGACTAGAGGCGGTCCGGTATCGTGGGATGAGGGCGGACCATTCAGGAGCGGAAATGCCCAATGCTGCTAGATTTGGAGACCGCGCGAGCGCCGCGGGGTCTTCACCGGTCCATGTCCAACGGTTCACCGTGGCCTATGAGTACCCGGTTTATTTCACCGAGGACGTTTTCTCTCCTTCCAACCCGGTCTTGAGAGAGGCGATCACGCGGCTCGAGCCCCACCGGCGGCATCGCTGTCTCGTGTTCGTCGACGATGGAGTTTGCGCTGTCCGCCCGTCGTTGACAACTGAGATCGAGGCCTATGCGGCGGCGCACAATGACGCCATCGAGCTCGTTATCTCGCCGGTTCAGGTTCCCGGAGGCGAGAAGATAAAGAACGAGCTTTATTTCGTGGAATCGATGCAGGGCCTCATCCAGGAGCACCGCATCGACCGTCACTCCTTCGTCATCGTCGTCGGCGGTGGCGCCGTTCTTGATGCAGCCGGCCTGGTCGCCGCAACGAGCCATCGCGGCGTTCGCCTCATCCGTGTGCCGACGACTGTGCTGGCGCAGAACGACTCTGGCGTAGGTGTCAAGAACGCCGTCAATCTGAAGGGCTACAAGAACTTCGTCGGCACCTTCGCGCCGCCGTTCGCAGTGATCAACGATCTGCGTTTCATCGACGATCTGCCGGCGAGGGAGAAGATTGCCGGCATGGCCGAGGCGGTAAAGGTTGCGCTCATTCGCGACCGCGAATTTTTCCATTGGCTGGAGGCCAATATCGATCCATTGTCCACGTTCGAGCGCTCGGCCATGGCGACGATGATCCGCCGCTGTGCTGAGCTCCATATGCATCAGATCGCTCACGGCGGCGATCCGTTCGAGACCGGCAGCGCACGGCCACTCGATTTCGGCCACTGGTCGGCGCATAAGCTAGAAAGCTTGACCAACAATCACGTTCGGCATGGCGAGGCGGTTGCGATCGGCATCGCGCTCGACACGCGCTATTCGGTGCTTGCTGGCTTGTTAGCTCCCGGTGCCGACGACCGTGTTGCGGCTCTGCTCGAGCTGCTGGGATTCAAGCTTTGGCATCCTGCGCTCCGTGCCCGCCAGGGGAACCGCGAGCTGGCCATCCTGGATGGCCTGCGCGAGTTCCGGGAGCACCTGGGCGGAGAGTTGACCGTGACACTGCTCGAGGACATCGGCCGCGGAGTCGAAGTCCACGAAATGAGCGAGGCTCTCGTCCGCGAAAGCATCGACTGGCTGGAGGCTAGGCAGAGAATGCTATGAAGGTCTGCGGGGCACACCTCACCTACTGCACCAATATTCACCGCGGGGAGACATGGAGCGAAACGAGGGCCGCGCTGGAGCGCTTCCTGCCGCAGGTGAAGCAGGAGGTGGCGCCGGCGGAGCCGATGGGTGTTGGCCTGCGGCTGTCCGCGATTGCGAGCGAGGAGCTGGAAAATCCCGCTGAGCTTCAGCGCTTCGCCGATTTTCTCAAGGACAACGGCCTCTACGTTTTTACGATCAATGGGTTTCCCTACGGATCGTTTCACGGCACGCGGGTCAAGGAAAACGTTTATCAGCCGGATTGGCGCACTCCCGAGCGGCTCGCCTATACAAATAGATTGGCTGACATTTTGGTTCGCCTCTTGCCGGAAGATCCTACGCTGGAAGGCAGCATCAGCACGGTTCCGGGTACGTTTCGGCCGATCGGATTCGAGCCGGAAGCCGTTCCCAAGATAGTTGAAAACATGCTCCGGCATGCGGCACATCTCGTTGCCTTGCGCGAGCAGACGGGGCGGACGATTACGCTCGCCATCGAGCCCGAGCCGATGTGCTTTCTCGAAACAACGGACGAAGCGATCACATTTATTGAAAAGCACCTCCTATCCAAAAAGGCGATCGCACGTTTTTCAGAATTGACTGGGTTCGTCCCTGCAGAGGCCGAGGCTGCCATTCGTCGTCACATCGGTGTGTGCTACGACGTATGCCACGCAGCCGTCGAGTTCGAGGACGCAGCAGCCGGATTTGAGCGTCTGGCCAACGCTGGTTTGCGAGCGGCTAAGGTGCAGCTCTCCGCCGCTCTGCGTGTCCCAGAGGTCAACGAGCGGACGGCCACTCTGCTCCAACGCTTCGACGACGGCGTCTACTTACACCAGGTGGTGGAGCTGCGGCGCGACGGCTCGCTGGAACGGTATCTCGATCTCGATCAGGCTTTTGCGGCTCTCGATCGCGCACAGGGCAGTGAATGGCGGGTCCACTGCCACGTTCCAATTTTTATGGACAGTTTGCCTGAGCTCGACACAACGCAGAGCTTCCTTCGCGAAGTGCTCGCGTTGCATTACTCGTCACCGCTCACAACGCATCTCGAGATCGAGACCTACACATTCGACGTCTTGCCGGAGGAGCTGCGCGCCATGGACGTGGCGACGGCGATCAGCCGGGAGATCGCTTGGGCGAAGAACCTTCTGGAACCATGACCCCGTCTGTCGCCCTTCGGCTTGGTCGAGTTTCCAACCTGCCAACTGTATGGTCCAATACGCTTGCCGGTGTAGCACTCGCGGGCGGGCAGCTTTGGACGCAGTCGACGCTATGGTTGGCGATCGGGCTGTCGCTGCTCTATGTGGCAGGCATGTTCCTGAACGATGCGTTCGATCGGGATATCGACGCGCTCGAGCGGCCCGAAAGGCCAATTCCAGCAGGTCTCGTTTCGGCGAATACGGTGTTCGCTGCTGGCTTCGGGTTGATGCTGGCCGGCCTTGCCTTCGTGCTTCTGGCGAGCTCCCATTCTGGAAATGAAAGCTCGGCAATTGCGGCGGCGCTCGCCCTTTCTGCCGCAATAATTTTCTACGACTGGCACCACAAAAATAATCCGCTTAGCCCGTTTTTCATGGGGCTTTGCCGAGTGCTCGCGTACTTGACGGCGGGGCTCACGATCACCGCTTGGCCAACCGCTGCTCTCCTTGTCGCCGGGGTGGTTGTGCTGAGCTATCTCATCGGCTTGACCCATACGGCCAAACAGGAGGCATTGGACCGGCTCGAAAGCCTTTGGCCATTGGCATTCCTGGCGGCGCCCGTACTTTACGGACTGGTTGCGCTGCCTATGCAATTCAGCGCAATTCTCTTTCTCATTTTGGCCGGTTTGGTAGCCTGGATCGCAGTTGCTTTATTTTACCTGAAGCGCCGTCAAAAGGGAGATGTGCCGAAAGCAGTTATCAGTTTAATTGCGGGTATTTCTATCATAGATGCTCTTTTTCTTGCTTCTGTCGGAGCAATGTCTGGCGCTCTCGTTGCGGTTTTGTGCTTTTGCCTCACGTTGGCTCTACAGCGCTGGGTCAGCGGGACTTGAGGAGAACATCCTTACATCACAAGAAGACAGTGGACTGACAGGCAACGGCTGGGCTACTGTGGGGCTGGTCCAGGGGCCGTGCACCCCACGAGACCAAATAATAATTAACTAGGGAGAAGAAACGCATGCGCACTGCACTCTCGTGTCTCAGCGCAGCAGCCGCCGCGCTCTTATCTATCACCGCACCAGCGGCGGCCCAGGTGAAAATCAAGCTGGTGGAAATAGCCAGCGGCCTCACCCATCCACTCGCGATGGTCTCAATTCCGGATGGTTCCGGGCGAATGGCTGTTATCGAGCAGCATGGCGTCGTCCGCATCATCGACGAGCGTGGCCGCCTGCGGCCAGAGCCGTTTATCGACATTTCGGCGAAACTCCCCCCTCTAAGGCCCTACTTCGACGAGCGGGGCCTGCTCGGCATCGCTTTTCATCCCAATTATCGGGAGAACGGTAAGTTCTATCTCGCTTACTCGGTTCCGCTGCGGTCCAAGCTGTTCGAAAGAAAGGTGTGGTGGTCGCACACCAACGTCGTGGCCGAGTACAAAGTATCCAAGGATGATCCCAACGTCGCGGACGACAGGACCGAGCGGATCATCTCGGAGATCGATTGGCCGCAGTTCAATCACAACGGCCACTGGATCGGCTTTGGCCCAGACGGAATGCTCTACATCTCGACCGGCGACGGTGGATATGCCAACGACTGGGGCATCGGCCATAACGTGACCATGGGTAACGGCCAGGATCTCATGTCGCCGCATGGAAAGATCCTGCGGATCAACGTCGACAGCGACGACCCCATCCCACCCGACAATCCCTTCGTCGGCCGTAATGATGCGCTGCCCGAAATCTGGGCTTATGGCCTGCGCAATCCTTGGCGCTGCTCGTTCGACATGGGCGGCGACAACGAGCTGATCTGCGGCGATGTTCAGCAGAACTCGTACGAGGAGGTCAGCGTCATTACGAAAGGTGCCAATCTCGGCTGGCGCCGGATGGAAGCCGACAAGTGCTTCGACTTCCTGCAACCCGATAATCATCCGGCCGATTGCGACAAGACCGGCCTGACCATGCCGATCCTCTACTACAACAACTGCACGGCCAAGAGGGAGAACTGCAAAGGCATCTCGGTGACCGGCGGGTTCGTCTATCGCGGCGAATATAAGGACTGGGACGGCAAGTATATCTTCGGTGACTGGTCCATGTCGTTCGACACCATGGACGGCAAGATTTTCATCGCCACCAAGGGGGCCGATGGAAAGTGGACCATGGAGGAGACCGAGGTCGAGGGCATGGAAAAGCTCCCCTACATCCTGGCCTTCGCTCAGGACGAGAAGGGCGAAGTCTACGCGCTGACCAGCATCAGCACCGGCCCGGTCGGCGGCCATGACAAGATCTATCGGATCGTGCCGGCGGCGCCCTGATCAGGCCTGAGGCACATCGATCGTTGGATAGGTCTCGGAGGCGGCTCGGCCTGAGCCGCCCCCACCATTTCCGGAGAGCTTCGCGCGTGATGAGAGGTCGAAATTCTACCGCTTCCTGGCTCGTAGGCGCGTCAATCGCTGCGGCGTTATTGCTCGGCGGTCTGGGCGGCGCTGCTGCCCAAGATACCGAAGAGGAAAGGGTGCCCCCACCACCACTACCGGAGGAGGTGCTCAAGGACCCGAAGGTCATCAGTACGGGCGAAGAGCTGTGGAAGGACCAATGTGCCCATTGCCACGGGTCGCGTGCCTATCCGGGGAAGGCGCCGAAACTACAGCCGCGTCGCTACAAGCCGGAGTTCGTATGGGACCGCGTTTATAATGGTTTCCGCGGTATGCCGCCGTGGAAAGACGTCTATACGGATGAGGAGGTCGTTGCGATCGTCGCCTACGTCATGAGCGATGACTTCTTCCCGTAACGGAACGGGTGGCTGGATCATATCTCTTAACTAGGCGTGGAGCCAGCGAGCTCTGACGCATATCTCAGCCCGGTAGGCTGGAAACCCCACGGTGCATTTCAGCCGCCGGATCAGCGCCAATTCATGTCGAACTAGGTTGGAACGATAAATTGGCCACCGGAGTTGCTTCCGGCCGGCCCGCGAGGCCATGCGTTAGAAGCTATCCCAAGGGTTTAGGCGCATGCGCATCGCACTTACTTGCCTCGGTACCGCCGTCGTCGCGCTGCTCTCATACGCCGCCCCAGCGATAAGCAAGGTGAAAATCAAGCTGGTGGAGTTTGCTGGCGGTCTCACGCATCCGCTCGCGATGGTGCCGATCCCCGATGGATCTGGCCGCAAGGCCGTCATCGAACAGCATGGAAAAGTTCGTATCATTGATGCGCGCGGGCGCTTGCGGATAGAGCCGTTTCTCGACCTTTCCGCAAAACTCCCAATGCTGGATCCATCCTACGATGAGCGCGGGCTGCTCGGCATTGCCTTTCACCCGAACTACCGCGAGAACGGCAAGTTTTACGTATCCTACTCAATTCCGCTGCGCGGCTCGAAAGTCTACGGGCGCGAATGGTGGCCACACACCAATATTGTCTCTGAGTTCACCGTCTCCCACGACGATCCCAACAAGGCGGATGAGAAGAGCGAGCGCATTCTTTCCCATATCGACTGGCCGCTGTTCGATGCCCACTGGATCGGTTTCGGCCCCGATGGGATGCTCTACATCTCGACTGGCGACGGCGGCTATCCGCAAGACCGGAATGTGAGCCACACGGTCACCGAGAACAACAGCCAGAACAAATTATCGCCGCACGGCAAGATACTGCGCATCGATGTCGAAGGTGCGGGTGATCAAATTCCGCCGGACAATCCGTTCATCGGCCAAAGTGATGCACTTCCCGAGATCTGGGCGCTCGGCCTTCGCAATCCGTGGCGCTGCTCGTTCGACAGGGGTGGCCGGAATGAGCTGTTCTGTGGCGACGCGCAACAAAGCTCTTATGAGGAGGTCAACATCGTCTCGCGCGGTGCCAATTTCGGATGGGCGCGAATGGAGGGTGACCGGTGCTTCGACTACGACAAACCGGTCGATCACCCAGCTGATTGCGATAAGACCGGGCTGACAATGCCGATCCTGGTCTACAACAATTGCTCGGCCAAGCCAGAGGGCTGCAAAGGCCTCGCGGTGATCGGCGGCTATGTTTACCGCGGCAAGCACAAGGCCTGGGATGGAAAATACATTTTCGGCGACTGGTCCAGATCTTTCGACGAGATGGATGGCCAGATTTTCTTCGCGACCAGGGGCGCCGACGGCAGCTGGTCGATGGAAGAAGCCGAAGTGGAGGGTATGGAAAGGCTGCCCTACATTTTGGCCTTCGCCCAGGATGACGATGGCGAGGTTTTCGTCCTAACCAGCATCAGCACTGGCCCGGTTGGGGGTAATGACAAAATCTATCGTATCGTTCCAGCCGATGGCTGAATCACTTTCCTTGACTCGGGTGAAAATCTGGGTCGGCGAGCTCGAAGCCGGAGAATTCGAAGCCTGGCGCAACCGTGCATCCAACGAGCGTCCAGCGGCCGAGGCTCCTGGCACGCTGCCAATGATGCGCAGGAATGACGACCTGCGGGCGCTCGCCCGCAAAGAGTGATGGGCCGAGCCGGACAATTTGTTCGGGGCCACCGTCCGGCGCGATGCCAAGCTCGAGCGGCGCGCCAGCATACCAGTGCCAGACCTCGACCGCGTCGACGCGATGCCAGTGCGAGACCTGCCCCTCTTTCAGGAGAAAGTAGATCGCTGTCGAGCAGGACCGGCCTTCGACCACTCTTGCATCCCGGAACGTCTCCCGGAAATAGCCGCCTTCCGGGTGCGGTTCGAGCCTTAACAACTCGATGATCTGGGCCGCATCCATATCGCCGTCGCGCATATCAGTCCCCGCCGTGCTCAAGCGCGGTCACCGTATCAGCGCTGCGGGCGCATGTCAGCGGCCGGTGAGGGCGCCGAGCGCGGCCAGCACCTCGTCGATGTCGGCGGGTGTGTGGTCGGCGCAGATTTGGAAGCGGATCTCCTCATCCCCACGGGGAACAACCGGGTAATTGAGCCCAGTCGCCAGAATGCCCGCGTTGCGCAGATGCGCGACGAGAACGGCTGTGCGCGTCGTATCCCGCACCATGAGCGGCACGACCGGATGTTCGCCGGGCAGCGTTTCGAGGCCGAGGACGGTGAGACCGTGACGGAAGCGGGCCGTCATCTCACGGAGGTGACTAAGGAGCTGCTGCCCGCGCGGGCTGTCGACGATCTCAACGGCTTTGAGCGCGGCGGCGGCCTCCGCCGGCGTAATCGGGTTCGAGTAAATGTAGAATGGCGAGGTTTCCCGCAAATATCGGATGATTGTCGCGCTGCCGGTGACATAGCCGCCATTGACGCCAAACGCCTTCCCAAGCGTGCCGACTAATAGGTCCGCCCGAGCGCCCGTCACCTCCTCCGTGCCCCGGCCCGTTGGCCCGAACGCGCCGACGCCGTGCGAGTCATCAACGAACAGGATCGCGTTTTCGGCGAAGGCGGAATCGAATTTGTCGATGATTTTCCGAATTGCGTCGAGCGGCGCGTGATCGCCGCGCATGCTGAAAACGCCGTCGGTCACGACGATTGCCCGATCACACTTTTGAGCAGCTTCCTTGAGGTGCCGCTCCAAATCATCGAGGTCGAGATGCTTCCAGATGCGTTTCTCCGCGGGCCGCCCGAGCGCAATGGCATTGATGATGCAATTATGATTGAGCTCGTCACTGATCACCGCCGTCCGGTCGGTAATGAGCTGCGGCAGTAGGCCCATCACCGTGGCGTAGGCGGAGCTGAACAACATGGCCGCCTCACGCCCATGAAACTCCGCAAGCCGGCGCTCGAGCGCGACATGGGGCGCCCACGTGCCGCTGATGAAGCGCACCGCCCCAGGGCCAGTGCCGTACTCGCGGACCGCCTCATCTTCAGCCGCCTTCACTTCCGCATCGAATGACAGCCCGAGATAGCTGTTCGAATTCATGCGCAGGAATGGCTGCGCGCCATAGCCTTCCAGCAAGAAGCGAGGGCCTTTTCCGTCGGCCGGCGGAATGACTTTGGTGATGACCGGCTCGTCGCCTTTCAAACGCCCGCTGCGGCCCAGCTCGGCCAGCCGCTCTTCCAGCTTTTTCTCTAGCCTTTCCGCAGGCATGGCGCTCCTCCCGCTTTTCATTCGGACGTATCGGCAAATTTTAACCTTTCAGTAAGCCTTGCCAGCATGTCCTCGACCATTTCGGACAATGTGTATTGCGGGCACCAGCCCCAATCCTCGCGCGCGGCGCTGTCGTCCATGGAGCGCGGCCAGCTTTCCGCGATGGCCTGACGAACAGGGTCGACGCGGTATTCGATAACGAAATCGGGGATGTGCTTGCGAATTTCCGCCGCCAGCTCTGCTGGCGTGGTGCTCATGGCAGTGACGTTATAGGCATTCCGGAACCGCAGGCGACCCGGGTCGGCCTCCATCAGCTCCATCATCGCCCGGATCGCGTCCGGCATGTACATCATATCGAGGCGCGTGTCGGCAGCGAGAAAACATACGTAATGTCGATAGCGAATGGCTTGATAGAAGATGTCGACCGCGTAATCGGTTGTGCCGCCGCCAGGTGGGGCAACATACGAAATGAGGCCCGGCAATCTCAGGCCGCGTGCGTCGACGCCGAAACGGTGAGCGTAGTAATCGCACAGCAACTCGCCCGCGACTTTGGTCACCCCATAAATGGTGGTCGGGCGCTGAATGGTAACCTGCGGGGTGCGGTCACGAGGCGTTGTCGGTCCGAAAGCGCCGATTGAGCTTGGAAAAAACACGCTACAGCGACAACGACGGGCGACCTCGAGCACATTGTAGAGGCTGCCCATATTGACGCTCCAGGCGACCTGCGGCTTCGCCTCGGCTGTCGCCGACAAAAGCGCCGCGAGATGGTAAATGGTGCCGACGTCGTGCCGCCGGACGATTTCCTGGAGCTGAGAGATGTCGGTGCAGTCGAGGTGCTCGCTGGAAAACCCAGTGGAGCCAGCAAACGGCTCGACGCGCACGTCGGAGGCAATCACCTGGTCGTTGCCGTATCGGCTGCGTAGCGCCGGCACCAGCTCCGAACCGATCTGACCCAGCGCGCCCGTAACCAAGATCGGACGCGATCTGGCAGGCGGCGCCGCCATTCCAGCGTTCTCCTCAATCGGATCAGGTCTCTAAGTCGTGTCAGGAGCCGCCGTTGCTGCCGGCAGGGACCGGCTCTAGCGCCGGGGCTTCATTCATTAAACGCACGACCTCATCATCCGGTACCTGATGAAAATCGTCATAGTGCATGCCAATGGCGTAGAACGGCTCCGGCATCTGCAGGCAGACCACGTCATCGACCTCATCCCGCAGCTTCTCAATGGTGTCTGCCGGTGCGACAGGAACGGCGAGGATCAGCTTCAGCGGGTTCCGGCGCTTGAGGGCCGCAATGGCAGCCCGAATGCTGGCCCCTGTTGCAATACCGTCATCGACGATAATGAGGGTGCGCCCATTGAGCGGCACCCGCGGACGACCTGAGAGATAGACCTGCCTGCGTCGCTCGATTTCGACCAGCTCCTCCTTGGCGCGCTCGTCGATGTACTCCCTGGTGAGCCCGGCCAGCTGCATCACGTCATCGTTAACGACGATTTCCGGCTGGTCGCCATCCACGACAGCTCCTGCGGCCAGCTCCGGCTGGTAGGGCACGCCGATCTTGCGGACGAGCACGAGGTCCAGCGGCGCGCCGAGCGCCTTGGCCACCTCGAGGCCGACGGGTACTCCACCGCGCGGCATCGCCAGAACGACGGGATCGACCGGCTTCAGCTCCTTGACGCGCTCGGCGAGGAGCTTGCCGGCGCTCCTGCGGTCTTTGAATGGATTTGACGCCTTCATTGCACCGATCTCCCGAGATGCATTTCGAACCAGCGGCCCGTCAGATCGACGACCTGGTCGAGCGCGCCGGGCTCCTCGAAAAGGTGCGTCGCGCCCGGGATGATTTCGAGCCGCTTCTCACAGGTGAGCCGCTCCAGCGCCTGCTCGTTGAGCTCGATCACCCCGTAATCGGCGCCTCCCACTATTAGCAAAGTCGGCGCGCGGACGCTCGGCAGATAATCGCCGGCCAGGTCCGGGCGGCCGCCGCGGGAGACAATGGCCTTCACATCGTCGGGCGCCTGCGCCGCTGCGACGAGCGCGGCCGCGGCGCCCGTGCTGCTTCCGAAAAGGCCGATGTCGAGGTTCGCCGCCTCCGCGTTCTCCCGCGCCCAGCGGACCGCTTCTGCAACGCGGGTGCCGAGCAGCGGAATGTCGAAAACATTGGCTCGATAGGCCGCCTCGTGCTCCGTCAGCAAATCGAAGAGCAATGTGGCAAGCCCCCGGCTGTTCAGCTGATGAGCCACGTGGGTGTTGCGGGGACTGAGCCGGCTCGACCCGCTGCCGTGGGCAAAGATAACAAGCCCGATTGCGTTCTCTGGAATCCGGAGAATGCCTTCGAGGTGATGACTGCCGACCTCGACAGTGGCTTCGCGTGTCTGCTCGAGTTGAGTCATGGCGGCCTCACTGGTTGTTCGTGGAGGCTCGATCGCTCTCAGCGACTCCGCATCGCATGATGGACGTTGGGCTCTGCAACGGCCGCGTGCATTGATGGTTGTCAACGCAAGAACACCTGAGACGCGCTCGTTTTCCATCGATTGACTGCGACAGAGCCGCGCCGTGGCCGTTCACAACGCAGAGGTTGCCGAGCTGTTCAACCGCCTCGCCGATCTCCTGGAGATCGAGGGGGCGAACGTCTTCCGCGTGCGAGCCTATAGGCGGGCCGCACAGACGATCGAGGATCTGCCCGTGAGCGTCGCCGAAATGGTCGAGCAGGGGCAGGACCTCTCCAAGCTCCCCGGTATCGGGCGGGATCTCGCCGGCAAAATCGAGGAGATCGTCAAGACAGGTAAATTCACTGCGCTGGAGGAGGTGACGGCGCGCCTTCCATCGAGCCTGGCAACCCTCGTGGCAGTGCCGGGGCTTGGGCCAAAGCGCGTCCAGCTCATCCACGACAAGCTTGGCGTCCGGTCCCTTGAGGATCTTGCGGCGGCGGCGCGCGCCCACAAGCTTCGCACGTTGCCTCGGTTCAGCCCGAAGCTCGAGGCTCGCATTCTGGAGGAGTTGGAGCGGCACCGCACGACCGAGCGCCGATTCAGGATTGCCACAGCCGCGGAATTCGCCGAGGCGCTACGCGCCTATATGCAGCGCTGTCCCGGTGTCGATCAGGTCGTGGTGGCGGGCAGCTACAGGCGTTGCAAGGAGACCGTCGGCGACCTGGACCTGCTCGTGACTTGCGCAAAAAGTAAGCCCGTCATCGAGCACTTCGTTGCCTACGAGGATGTCGCTGAAATCGCTGCCAAGGGCTCGACACGCGCCGCCATTGCGCTGAAAACGGGCCTGCAGGCAGATATTCGTGTTGTTCCCGCCAAGAGCTATGGCGCTGCGCTGCACTATTTCACCGGTTCGAAGGACCACAACATCCATATTCGGAAGCTCGGGCAGGCGAGGGGCCTCAAGATCAACGAGTATGGAATTTTCCGCGACGACAAGCGGATAGGCGGGCGCACCGAGGAGGAAGTTTTTGCCGCGGTCGGGCTGCCCTTTATCGAGCCGGAGCTCAGGGAGGATCGCGGTGAGATCGAGGCAGCACAACAAGGTCGGCTGCCGAAGCTGGTGACATTGGCCGACATTCGCGGCGATCTGCACTGCCACACCAATGCATCGGACGGAAAGAACACGCTGGTCCAAATGGTTGAAGCCGCCAGAGCCCGCGGCTACGAGTATCTGGCTATTACCGACCACAGCAAGCACGCTACGGTCGCGCGCGGTCTCGATGAAAAGCGCCTGTCGAAACAGCTCGACGAAATCGACCGGCTGAACGATAGCCTGGATGGCTTCCGTGTCCTGAAATCTTGCGAGGTGGACATCTTAGCTGACGGCACGCTGGATTTGCCGGACCGCATTTTGAAGCGGCTCGATTTCGTTGTTTGTGCCGTTCATTACAAATTTGACATGGACGCCAAATCGCAAACCGAGCGGATCTTGCGGGCCATGGATAATCCCTATTGCAAAATTCTGGCGCATCCCACCGGGCGCCTGCTGCTTGAGCGGCCGGGCTATGCGTTGGAGATCGAGCGCGTGCTGCGGGGCGCCAAGGAAAGGGGGTGCTTCCTGGAGCTGAACTCCCACCCTTCGCGTCTCGATCTGGATGACGTCCACTGCAAAGCCGCGAAGGAGATGGGCATTCTCATTTCGATCGGCACGGACGCCCACTCGACCATGGGACTTGATGCGATGCGGTACGGGGTTGGCCAGGCCCGGCGCGGCTGGCTCGAGCCGAAGGATATTCTCAACACGCGCCCCTGGCCGGAGCTGAAGCGGCTGCTCGCGCGGTGAGCTGAGCAGCGGGAAAATCATGGTGTCGGAAAGCGTAAAGCTGCTGCTGACGGGCGATGTGATGACGGGGCGCGGCGTCGATCAGATCCTGCCCCATCCCTCCGATCCCGTGCTCTACGAGGATTACGTCAAGTCCGCGCTCGATTACGTGAAGCTGGCGGAGGACGCGCACGGCCCGATCCCGCGCCGGGTTCCTTATGAATACATCTGGGGTGATGCACTGGATGAGCTCAAGGCGCGAAACCTCGATTTTCGCCTGATCAATCTGGAAACAGCGATAACGTCCGACGGCATTCCGGAGCCGAAAGGCATTAATTACCGAATGCACCCGGCGAACATCGGGGTGCTGACAGCCGCTCGCATCGATGCTTGTGTTCTAGCAAATAATCACATGCTTGACTGGGGCGTCTCGGGTTTGAACGAAACGCTCGAAACGTTGGAGCGAGCAGGTATCGCTGCCGTCGGGGCCGGTCGAAACCAGCGAGACACGACGGCGCCACTGGTGCGCCAGCTTGCCGACAACCGCCGCATTGTTGTCTTCGCCTACGGCTCAACAGATAGCGGTGTCCCATATTACTGGGCGGCGGGTGAGAATGCACCGGGCGTCAATGTTCTTTCCGGCTTTTCAGATCGCACGGCGACGGACATTGCTGATCGTATTCAAGCGATAAAGCGGTCTGGCGATGTCGTGATCGTCTCGATCCATTGGGGCAGCAATTGGGGCTACGAAATTCCCGCCGCGCACCGCCGGTTTGCCCACACGCTCATCGAGACCGGCGTGGTTGACGTTATTCATGGCCATTCGTCGCACCATGCCAGGGTTTGCGAGGTGTGGCGCGGGAAATTGATCATGTATGGATGCGGCGATCTCATCAACGATTACGAGGGGATCAGCGGGTACGAAGTTTATCGCGATGACCTGGGCCTGATGTATTTCCCCGAGATCGACCCCACGAATGGTCAGCTGATAGCCCTCGAGATGGCTCCATTCCGAATCCGTAGATTTCGCCTTGAGCGTGCGCCGGATCACGAGGTGACCTGGCTTTCCAAGACGTTATCGCGCGAGGGGCGGCAAGTCGGAACCGGAGTCGAGGTAACAAATACAGGTCACCTGCGGCTCACCTGGAAATAGGCACTCACCAAGCGGCGCTTTCAAACCAAAGCTTTCACTTTGCCTGCGCAGCCTTGATGTCTTCCGTCGTGACAACGTGCACCCCGAGCTCCGCGAAGCTCCGGCGGGTTTCCTGGAGAGATCCGTTCACGTCGATCGCTCGGCACGCGTCCTCGATGACGACGGCGGGGAATCCGATGCGGGTAGCATCCTCGACGGAATAACGGACGCAGAAGTCGAACGCGAGGCCGGCGAAAAACGCACGCTCAAGGCCGCGCTCCCGCAAGTAGCCGGCGAGTCCGGTCGGCGTCTTGCGATCGTTTTCAAAGAACGCAGAATAAGAATCTATATTCTTGTGATAACCCTTTCTGAGGATTAGCTCAGCATGCGGGATATCCAGCTCATCGCGCAGCTGAGCTCCCGGCGTGCCCTGAACGCAATGATCCGGCCACAGAACCTGGGGACCGTAGAACACCTCGATTATTTCGTAGGGCTGCCGGCCAGGGTGAGACGACGCAAAGGACAAGTGTCCTGGCGGATGCCAGTCCTGCGTGATAATGACGTGCTGGAAATGCCGCGCAATCTCGTTGATCGGCCGAATGACCTCATCGCCACGCGGGACGGACAGCCGCCCGCCCGGACAGAAGTCGTATTGCACGTCGACAGCGATGAGAACGTCTCGTTCGGTGATCTGCAGGATCTTGTTCACTTGGCAGCTTCCTCCAGCTCGGCCAGGTGTTTGTCCACTTCCTCGGTCAACTGCAACAAAGCTGCTCCGATCTCGACCGGGTACTGAGCATCCGGCTCGAGCCGCCGTAGCGGCTCGGGTAATTGTGCAAGATTTTTCGCCGCGTGTTTACGGACCTCATCTAGGCTTGGAGACGGACGAATTCGCCGTCCATTTTTCATCACCAGATGGATCAGTTGCTCGCCCGGCTGGGTGTCAGTCTCGACCGAAAGGACGTCACCGGACATGCGTCCATCGGCATCATAGTTGCGCCACACCTGTTTGCGCCCGGGCCAGGTCGCTTTGCCCGCTGAGCGCTTGCGACGACCGACGCCGGCGTATTCCTGGAGTTTGTAGGCACAATCGAGAGCCGGGACGTCGAACGAGGTCGTCAGGCTTGTGCCGATTCCATAGCCGTCAATCGGAGCGCCCGTCTCGCGGAAATGTAGAAGCTCTGCGTCGTCAATGCCGCCGCTGGCAAAAATGATCACGTCCTTAAGCCCGCCCTCATCGAGGATCTGCCGCACACTCTTTGCCAACGCAGCGAGATCGCCGCTGTCAAGGCGGACGCCGCGAATCTTTATCCCGCGCGCTGCCAGCTTCGGCGCCAGCGCAACGACTTTTCTCGCTGCCGCTTCGGTGTCGTAAGTATCGATCAGGAGCACGAGGCCCTCAGGCCGGGACTCGGCAAACGCCTCGAAGGCAGAGACTTCATCGTCGAAAGCCTGAATGAAGGAATGCGCCATCGTGCCGAATATGGGAATGCCGTAAAGCTGGCCGGCGGACATCGTGGCGGTTCCAGCGTATCCGGCAATGTAGCTGGCCCGCGCTGCCATAATCCCCGCCTCAGCTCCATGGGCCCGCCGCAGGCCGAAGTCGACAAGCTGCTTGCCCGGCGCCAGCAGCACATGGCGGGCCGCCTTGGATGCGATCAGCGTCTGGAAATGGAGAATATTGATCAGCCGACTTTCGACGAGCTGAGCCTCCGGCAGTGGTGCGACAACGCGCAAAATCGGCTCATTGGGAAAGAACACCGTGCCTTCCGGCATGGCATAGACATCGCCGGTGAAGCGGAATTTTCCCAGCTGGGATATAACGCTTTCGCTGAAACGTCCGCTCCGGCGCAGCCAGTCGAGGTCCTCCGGGGGAAAACTTAGGTTTTCCAGAAAATCAAGTGCTTGCTCGAGGCCAGCCGCGACAAGAAAACCGCGAGAGCGGGGGAGCTTGCGCACAAAGAACTCGAAGACGGCCGTTTCCGTTTTCCCATGCTCCAGGTAGGCCTGGATCATGTTGAGCTGATAAAGGTCAGTCAGCAGAGGGCTTCTTGACAGGTCCATCCAGCTCCCTCTTCCAAAGCCCTGGCGCACGGCTTGAGTTTATCATTGGTCGGGCAGTCATCAAGCGCGCGGATCGGTGTTCAACACCGGACCACCCACCCGCTCAGTCTCAAGTACGGGGGGATCGCCGTCCCCCCGGCTTTCTCTAAGGGAGCTCGTCAGGCCTTCTTGATCTCGATCTTCTTCTCGGCCTTTACGGCCTCGGGTTTCTTTGGGGCGGTGATCTTCAGCACGCCCTTGTCAAATTTTGCCTCGATCTTGTCCGCATCGATGGTGTCCGGGAGCGAGAGGGAGCGCTCGAATTTTCCGTAGGAACGTTCGGCCAGATAGTAATTCTCCTCTTTCTCTTCGCGCTCGCTCTTCTTTTCGCCCTTGATGGTCAGCGTCCCGTTGGCCATCGTCACGGAGATGTCCTTCTCGTCGACGCCCGGCAGGTCGACCTCGATCATGAACTTCTTATCGTCCTCGTGGACGTCGACCTCCGGCAACATTACTGGACGCCCGAAACGGCGAGAAATCAGGCTCGGCCAGCGAGGCCAGCCATGCTCAAGCCGCTCGAACATCCTGTCCATCTCCTCGCGCATGGCGGCGAAGATGTCGCTCGGACGGGTCACTTCACCCAACGTTGGCTTGGTGATCTCAGTTTTGGGCATGGTTAAGCTCCATCATCGGTAGGACAGTTCTGAAACGCAGATGGGCAAGGGCGGTTCGCCGAGCTCCCCAGCCCTTACCAGCTTGGCCACGCGCAGGTCGCCCGACCTTGGGCTTCAGCTTGAGCCAAACTGTTCATGTGTAAGTCTGAAAGGCTGCAACCCTAGCTGCCTTGATGGGAATCAAGCTGAACTTCACCGGCGCTAAGACCTGGAGCGGCAGTGTCCCAGGATCGCACTGGAGGCGGCAAGGCGATGGTCGGAATATTGAGTTGAGCGTTTGAAATATAACGTGCTGCCGAAGAGGGAGTTTCGCCTCAATGCAGTTATTTGCCCTCAGCGAAAGCCGGCCGTTCGCGGAGCGAGTTGCGACGGAGCTGGGCCTCGGCCTATCAGAGATCGAGGAGCGTGTGTTTCCGGACGGTGAGTTTCAAAATCGGCCTCTCGTCAGTCTGCGAGGCCGCGATGTTTACGTTATCCAGAGCCTCCATGCAGGCCCGGATGTCAGCCTCTCCGACAAGCTTGTCCGCCTTCTCGTACTCCTGGCCACCCTGAGGGATAACGGCGCGCAGCGCGTTACGGCGGTCATCCCCTATCTCGCCTTCGCCAGACAGGACCGACAGGTGCACCCTCGCGATCCGCTCGCCTTGCGAACCTTGGCCCTGCTTCTCGAAGCTGCCGGCGCAGATGCGGTGGTCACCGTCGACGTGCATAACATTGCAGCCTTTCAGAATGCCTTCCGTTGTCAGGCGATCAATCTGGAAGCGGCGCCTGATCTCGTCCGTAAAGGGATCGAAATCGGCGTCGGCGACCCTGTAGCCATCGTCTCGCCCGATCTCGGCGGTGCGAAGCGTGCGCAGCGGTTCGGGGAATCGCTGAAAAGCATCCGCGGCGAGTCCGTCAGTCTGGCCTACGTGGAAAAGCAGCGTCTCGATGGTGAGCTTGAAGGAACGCAGTTCGCGGGTGACGTGCAGGGAGCGCACGTCCTTATCGTTGACGATATGATCAGCACCGGCTCGACGATTGTGCGCGCTGCCAAGGCCTGCCGGGAGCGGGGTGCCAGCCGAATTCATGCCTTCGCGACGCACGGGCTCTTTTCCGGCAATGCGGCCGACAAGCTGATGCAAGCGGGTCTGGAAAAGATTGTCGTTTCCAACTCGGTTCCGCCGTTCAGGCTTTCAGGAACTCCGGCCGAACAGCTGCTTGATATTGTCGATGTGGCACCGCTATTCGCGACCGCCATTCGGCGGTTGCACGAAAATAAGCCATGGAGTGAATCAGATCGAAATTAAACGCCTATGCTTGATGGGCGATACTGGAGGATCAGGCGGCTCTCCGGAATTGGCGTAAAGCCGCTCACGCCATCCGGCAAGCTCTCATGGGCACCGATGACGAGATAACCATCCGGACGCAGCCTCGCTGCCAGCTTACTGAAAACGCGCCGCTGTGATTCCAAATCGAAGTACGTGAACACGAGATTGCGACAGAGGATGAGGTCGAATGGACCCGCGGGCATTGCCGCTCTGATGTCCTGCTTTACGAAAGACACACCGTGCCGGTGCTCATCCTTCACGCATAGGAGGCCGCCTACCAATTCGAAATGATCCACTACCAGCGTGTCTGGCATTTCGCGCAGCGTACCTCTTTGATAGCAGCCTACGCGTGCGCGCTGCAAAACAACGTCATCGATATCGGTTCCAATGACAGCTAAATTTATCGCCTTCTCGCGAGCGGGAGAAACGAGCGCGTTCCAGATGATCTTCAGCGTGTAAACCTCTTCGCCCGAGGCACAGCCGGCCGACCAGCACGTCGCGTCCCGTTTTTCCTCTGCGGCGCGCTGTGCAATAGCTGGAAGAACGATGTCCGTTAATGCTTGAAAGACGCCTTTATCGCGATAGAAGCGCGAAATGGTAATGCGGCACATGCTGTCGAGCACGGACCATTCCTCGGGATCGCCGGCCAGCTGGGCGCGATATTCATCGAGACTATGCAACTCGAGTTGTTTCAATCGGCGCGCAAGGCGCTTGCAGACTTGCCTGCGAACCTTGCGAAATCCAGCCCAACGCAGCCCGAGCTTTGGCAGCGCCCATTGCAAAAAGGCGATGCATTCCGCGTCTCTCAATGGATCACCTTTTCGGAAGCCAGTGCTGTTTTTTCACAGAGAATGACAGCTTGGCGGGGATCGGCGATCCGGACTCCTCAGCCGGAGGAGAAACTCTGTAGCTTCCGCCTCTGAGCAGACCGGATGCAGTCGAGCCGGCAATGACGCGGAATGCAATCAGCCGATAGTGCTCAGACGCGCTAGGATTTCTCGACTGGCAGGACCGCGACCACGGTGACATTGTCCTGATGTGGATCGCCGGCCAGCTCGACGTTTCGCACGAGAGCTTCAACAAGGGCCTCGGGGCCGCTGCTCAGGTAGCCGGTAACGATCCGGGCGATTTCTTGCATGTCGAGCGTGTGAATGCCGTCGCTCGCGAGCAGGACACAATCTCCCACATGCAAGGGGAGCGGCTGCCGCGAGAGATCAACCAGTTCCAGCTCCTCACCAGTCACGGCGGAGCGCAGCAAATGCCGCCTCGGATCGGCCCGCGCTTCCTCTTCGCTGAGCTGCCCATCTGCCGCAAGTTGGTCGAGCAGCGGGGCCAACGAATGGTCCTCATTGAGGAGGGCGATTTCTCCATTGCGGTAAAGATAGAGCGGGCTGTCGCCGACACTGACCCATTCTAAACCTTCAGGACCGAACAGCGTCCCGACCAGTGTGGAGCCCATCCCCCTCAACGCCGGGTTCTTCGCGACGTGCTCCGCAATGGCGACGTTGGCAGCGTCGAGCGCCGACCTGAGGCGCTCGCGACTGCCACCCGCGGCTCTTTTGATCGAGTCGATGAATGTCTCGCAAACCAATCGGCTTGCGACAGCACCACCGGCATGGCCGCCCATCCCGTCAGCGAGAACCGCGACCAGGCGGTCAGGAGCGTCGCCCCCTTGCGCTGAGACATCGGGCGAGATCATCGCGGCATCTTCCTGATACCGGCGCGCGCCGCGACTGGCGAAATGGGCTGACTTGAAAAGCAGCATCAATCTGAAATGTCCGGAAGCTCCGACCAGTCGAACTCCGGTCCACAGAATGGCACAAAGACCAGCTGTGTGCGACCCATCGTGATCACGTCCATGGCTACTAGTGGTACGGCGCTGGTCGGGCGCTTGTCGTTGACCGAAACCACGTTCGTCTTAGCAAGATTGGGCACGAACAAGAAAGTGCGATCTGTCGAATCGTAACGGATGTAGGCCTGCTCCTCGGAGGAAATTGCGTCATCGCCGAAGTCAATCGGAATGCGCTGCGTCGGCGAGCGACCGATTGTGTTGTTGCCCTCGAAAATCGGCCGGTACGCACCGAGGCCGGGGCCTCCGACGACGACCAGCCAGCCAACCACGGGATCCTGGTAGAATGTCCCCCGTTTCACGGGCTGCCGACCGCGGACGAGCCGGGTGCGTGCCGGTGCGTCTGAAGGGGGCGCCAGCCGCTCGCGCTCGGGCCTTACGACTCGTGTGGTAGGCGGGGCGTCGAACTCGACATGTCTGTCGACCGGCGGAATGTTGGGCGTGCCTCCGCGGGCTGCACGTGCCGCCTCGGCCGCGCTGGGTAATGGTGAAACGTTGCGCAAGAGAAGAGTCGTCTCGGGCTCCGGATCAGGCGGCGCCGTGGGATCGAGGTCTGCGGAGGGTTCCATTTTGTGCACCGGCCGTAGCGGCGGCGGGCCCGAATGACCTACGCTGTCTTCCTTCCCTGCGGCGTTCAGAGCCTCGCGCAGGGAGCCGAGCAACCTTCCAGGCGCGCGGTTCGACAGATCACGATCATGCTCGTCGGACATTCTCCACTCCCGTTCCCATCTGTTTCCGTTTGCGAATTCGCTGCGCGCAGCGGTCAATCGGCTGCTCCGATCCGCAGTTCCACGCGCCCAAGGTCCAGCCGATCCCCCGGCTTCAACAGGGCCTGCGCGACTCGCTCACCGTTGACCTTAACTCCGTTGCCCTCCGGACCGCTGAGATCGGCAATCATGAGCCCTTCGTCCGGCGACGGATAGATCACCCCGTGATACCGGTGGATGGTTGCATCCTTGATGCACAGATCGTTGTCATCCTGTCTTCCGATTCGGACTAGCCGGTGATCGAGCCGGCGGCGCGAATCGGGCACGCCAACGATCTCGATCCACAGCGTCTGAGGGACCGGTGGCATGAGCGCCATTACCGGCCGAGATTCGATGCTCGGTCTACGGCGCAAGAGAAGCCCAATCGGCGCCAGAACCGGCAGCACCACGAGAGCGAGAAGTCCCAGCATGACGGCCGGATTTTTCCGATAGCCCTCGCTGGCCCAGGCAGTAACCTGAGAGACGAAACCTGCCAGCACTCCTGCCGCGTCGAAGCTGGCGACAACTGACCAAACCACAATTCAAGCGTCCAATTGATGTCGGCTGCCGGAAGACACGAATGCTTTAAATAACAGTGCCGCCCTGCCGTGCACAGACTAAGTTAAGACTGTGATCAGCAGAAGGTGGGCGCGCAAGAGGGCAGAACCATGACGAGCGTGAATACTGTGGAGAGAACAATGGCATAGCCAGTTTGTTTATCCCCGTCTTCATCCGTCCACGGGAATCGGGTCATATTCATGACACCTTGTCCGGGCACGACCTGACCGGATTGCTTTGCAGGGGAGGTGGCGTGGCGGGTCGTTGTGAGGCATCCAACGACTGCCCGGGCGCAAGCGAGACGCATGACTCACGTTCTGGCGCTTCCCGCCGGTACAGAGCTCGTCGGGGATTATCGTATTGAGCGAGTCCTCGGCGCGGGTGGATTCGGTATCACCTATCTCGCGAAAGAGCTCGCGCTCGCGCGCGATGTCACCATCAAGGAATACTTTCCTGGAGATTTTGCGGCACGCAACGGCAGCTACGAGGCCGTGCCGCGCTCACAGGACTCAGCCGGTGATTATCAGTGGGGATTGGAGCGCTTCATCGCTGAGGCGCAAACGCTGGCCAAATTCGATCACCGCAATATCGTCCGTGTCTACCGCTATTTCCGGGCCAACAACACGGGCTACATGGTCCTTCAATTTGAGGAGGGCCAAAGCCTCAAGACTTGGCTGCAGAATCTCGGGCGCGCTCCACGGCAGTATGAGCTCGACCGGTTATTGGAGCCGCTTCTGGACGCGCTCGCTCTGATCCACAGCGAGAACTATCTGCATCGCGACATCGCCCCCGATAACATCATCATCCGTCGCGATGGATCTCCTGTCCTTATCGATTTCGGCTCAGCTCGTGGCGACATTGCACGTCAATCGCGCACGGTAAGCGCGCTCGTGAAACCGGGCTACAGTCCCTATGAGCAGTATGCTGAAACCGGGAGCCAGCAGGGTCCGTGGACGGACATTTATGCACTGGGAGCGACCCTTTATCACGCCATCAGCGGCAAGAGGCCTCCCGATGCACCTTCGCGAGTCGTGAAGGATGATCTCCTGCCTGCGCGGGAGGTTGCGCTAAGCTCCTATCGGAGCAGCTTTCTTGCGGCCATCGATAACGCGCTTGCGCTCGACATCAAGAAGCGGCCGCAATCCATCGCCGAGTGGCGGGGACAGCTGCTGGCGCCTGATCCGCGCAAGCCAAATTGGATCCAGCGAACGATCAAGCATGCAGCCAAAAAGAGCTCGGACGAACCGAAAAAAGTGGTTCCCGCCGCTGCAGAGCCTGTCGACGCGGTTATTCCTCCGCCGCCGGATGCACCCGGCCCCAAGGGGCGGCTTCTCGATCACATCGAGCGACTGAGGCAGAAGGCTGCTGCAAAAAAAGCTGAGCCCGCTTCGCCGCAGCCTGAACCAGCGGCCTCCGTTCCGAAAAAGGAGCCGCCGCGGGAAAAGTCCAAAGGCAAAGCCCTCATCGCCCTGCCTCAGGCAATCGCCAAGGTTCGTGCAGCACAAGGCTTGCGGTGGCGGTGGCCGAAGCGGGCCAAGAGCGCGTCGCGGTCATGGCGTATTTGGCCGACCTTTAAGCCAAGATGGCGGCCATTGGTGCTGAAGCTGATGATTGGCGCCGGAGTTGCGGCGTTCGCCGTTGCTCTGCAGGATGAACTGACGGGCTTTCCGCGTGAGGCTGGCACCCAGACCGGCGCAGTGCAAGGCATCGAGCTTCCCCGCCTTATTCCTGGGCACACCGGCGGAACGCGAGCCGTGGCGTTTACGGAGGACGGCCGACGGCTTGTGACGGTCGGAGCGGACGGGACCTTGAAGGTTTGGGAAATTGCAAACGGTGCTGAAATTCGGGCCATTCCTCTCGGCGACAGCAGCATAACCGCGCTCGCGGTCTCAAACGGGCGCGCACTCACGGGACACGACGACGGAACGCTGCAGCTTTGGGATTTCGTCAACGGGCAAAAACTTGGGCAGTTCAGCCGCAATCAGGCGAGTGTTTGGTCCGTGGCCTTCATGGATGAACCGGACCGTTTTCTCGCTTCCGGCCACGACTGGGTCATCTCCGTTTGGGACGCACGTGCCGCCCATTCCCCGATCATTGCGATCGAGGCTCACGAAAGCGCTGTCCAATCCGTCGCCTATTCACCCACGGGAGTCCTTGCCTCCGGTGGCGCGGATCGACTGGTGAAGCTTTGGGACGCGACGTCTGGCGAGCTGATTCGAACCTATCGAGGCCATCGGGATTTCGTCAGTGCTGTCGCTTTCTCGCCCGACGGCAAATACCTCGCCTCGGGGAGCCACGATGGCCAAGTCCGGGTATGGCTGACGAGCACCCGGCGGCTCTACCGCGTTCTGACTCACAGCGCTGGCGAAATCCGATCTTTGTCCTTTTCGCCGACTGGCGATTTGGTCGCGGCGGCAAGCAATGATGGCAGAATCCGCATTTGGAATTATCGGCGCGGGCGACTCTTGCGCAGCCTGGGCGAGGGGACGGCGGGTTTTCGGTCCGTCGCCTTTGCGCCCGATGGGCGCTGGATTGCAGCTGCGAGCGACGCGGGGGCCGTCCGGCTGTGGAATACGGCGCCGCTCCTGCAGCGTTAAACGGGAAGTGTCAGTATAGCCATCGTTGACAGCCGGTTGGCCTGCGCCTGCAGGCCGTGTGTCCGTGCAACTCAAAAAAGGCACAGGTTAGGGCGGCGCTTGTGAGCAGAGGGGGTGGGATGATCCTCTGGCGACGGAAATCGGAAGGGTTCGAATGGCACAAGCATGTGCGCACGACCATCCGGATCCGGCGCGAGCACCGCCGTCAGCAGCTCGAGGAGGCTCGGGCTTATGCTCTGGAAGGACTGAAAAGTGCAGGCCGAGCGGGATTGGCCGTCGTGGGCGCTTGGCTGAGCCTTATTGGCCGGCTTGTTATGTCAGCCGGGCATTTCGTAGGTCGGCTGGCTAGGTCTGCCGCAAACAGCTTTCAGTCCGGCATTCTCCGCCTCATCGAAGGTTTGCCTGCGGTCTGGGAGGGAGCGCGCCTTTACGCCTCGCAAGCATTGGCGGCCGCGTGGAGAATCATTCGCCGCTCCGCAGAAGTTGGGGCGTACGCCCTGCTTTGGACATCGAAAGCAGTGGCTGAAATCGCTTCTCACGGACTGTCAGCCTTTGGCGCAATCTTCAGCGCGTCCCTCGTGAGGGCATGCGGTCCCATCCAGAGCAGGGGCGTGCAGCCGCTACTGATCATCGTTGGGGCGATTGCGACCGTGGCTGCGCTGGTGCGACTTGTTTCGGCTGGGCTTTCGGCAGACGCAATTCTTACGCTGGTGATCGGGCTCGCGTCGCTGCTGACAGCGGCGCTGCCGCGATTGCTCGGCGTGTCGACCACCACCGGTGAGTCCTGGAGTGCCCATGCACAGCAGGCGTGGCAAGGCGGAAGGCTGACAATTCCTCGGCCGTCCATTCCGATCCCGAGTGCCCGGACGGCAGGGGGCATAGTTGCAGTCGTCCTCGTCGTAACGGTTGTGGTGGGCGGTGGATGGATGATCTTGCGGGGAGCGAGCCAACTGGTGACCGCCACCGCTTCGACGAGTCTGTTCGGCCGAACCGTCACTGGCCGGGCAGAGGCCGTCACTGGCGACATCCTGCGCATCAATGGCACGGAAATCCGCCTCGCAGGGATCGAGGCGCCAGATCCCGAACAACGCTGCTTGATTCCCGGTAATCACCGCTGGCGTTGCGGTATTGCTGCTCGTACGGTGCTGGGCCAGAGCGTGCGGGGGCAGACGGTGACGTGCCGGATCTCGGGCAGCGACGATACTGGGCGCGAGCTCGGCACGTGCCTGGTCGGAGATGAGGACGTCGCGCAGAGGCTCGTGCGCGCGGGTCTCGCCTTCGCCCAAACCGGATTGTTCGCCAAGTACGACGCGGACGAGGAAAAGGCCCGAGAGGAGAAGGTCGGCGTCTGGCGTGGGAAGGTGGAGCGGCCCTCCGAATACCGCGCGAGGATCGAACGGGAGATGGCAGCTGCCTGGGAAGCCGCGAAGCGGAGAGCGCCGGGTGGCTGTCCCATCAAAGGTCGCATCGTTTCTGGCCGCAAATACTACGTGCTCCCCGGCACGGCCGACTACCACCGGGTTCGCATAAGGACCCGTCGTGGTGAACGGTGGTTCTGCAGCGAGGAAGAGGCAGTGGCCGCCGGCTGGAAACGTTCTCCAAGATCTTAGGACGAGAAGTTAACCACTAGGAGACTGAAGGGTTTTTTCGCTTGGGTGCTGTGAAACCACCGGTGCCTTCGCGCGTTTGTGTTTCATCGCATTGCGCGGAGGCAGCGATGACGGATGCAACCACTCCCACCCGGGCTCACGCGATGAACGAGGAGCTCGTCCGCAGGATCGTCGAGCGGAGAACTGAGTTTTTCTGGATCGGCGTGGCCATGGTCATCATCGGGGCGCTGGCAATCTTCTTCCCGGTGATCGCCACGTTGACGGTCGAGTTTATGGTCGGCTGGCTCCTTCTGCTTTTCGGGCTGGTCACGTTTTTCAGCTCTTTTCGCATGGAGGGGACGGGCCCCTTCTTCGGTACGCTGCTTCTCTCTCTCCTCGAGATGGGGCTCGGCGTCTATCTCCTGACGCATCCTGCTATTGGCGTCGTGTCGCTCACCCTTTTGCTGGCGGCGATATTCCTCGTCGAAGGCGCCGTTCAGATCAGCTTCGCTTTCGAGATGAGCAGACATCAGAGCTGGATCTGGATGCTGCTGTCGGGCCTCGTCAGCATCGCTGTGGGCCTCATCATTGCAGCTGGCCTGCCGGGAATATCGCTGATCGCGTTGGGCTTGGTGGTCGGCATCAATTTCGTGAGCACAGGAATTGCCTTCATTCTGCTTTCGCAGTCCGCCCCCGAGGGTGTCACTCGGGAAGGCTCGGTGGCAGGCTCGACGTCAACATCAACACAAAGGTAGCTCGGGCGAGTTAGCCCAGCTCCTTGGCGCGTTCGCGCAGAATGAATTTTTGAATTTTGCCGGTCGACGTCTTGGGCAATGGGCCGAAGACGACCGTTTTCGGCACCTTGAACCCGGCGAGATTGGCACGGCAGTAGGCGATGATGTCTTCTGCTGTTACCGGCCCCGCATCAGGCTTCAGGGTGACGAAGGCACAAGGGGTCTCTCCCCAGTGTGGGTCCGGTTTCGCGACGACAGCCGCCTCCATGATCTGCGGATGGCGATAAAGGACCTCCTCCAGCTCCAGCGATGAAATGTTCTCGCCTCCGGAGATGATGATGTCCTTCGAACGGTCCTTCACCTCGATGTATCCGTCCGGATGCCACACAGCGAGATCGCCGGAGTGGTAAAGGCCACCCGCGAAAGCTTCCTCCGTCGCCGCCGGATTTTTCAGATATCCCTTCATCAGCGTGTTGCCGCGAAGCATGATCTCGCCGATCGTCTGAGCGTCGCGGGCAACGGGCTGCAGCGTTTCGGGGGACGCGACCGTCATCTCCTCGATCAGCACGTGAGGAACGCCCTGCCGCGCCATGTTGGCAAAGCGCTGCTCCTCGGGACCGGTGTCCCACTCGGGCAGGTGCACACACGTCGTCGACGGGCCATAGCTCTCGGTGGTACCGTAGGCGTGCAGCACCTCGAACCCCATTGCCTCCATGTTGCGGATCACAGCTGATGGTGGAGCGGCGCCCCCGGTCATTACCTTTGGCCTGGTCGGCAACGGACGCTTCACCTCGGCCGGCGCGTGAATGAGCGTATTCAGCACGATCGGTGCACCGCACATGTGCGTGACACGGTGCTCGGCAATGAGATCGAAAATGCGCTTCGGGTCGACCTTTCTCAGGCAAATGTGCATTCCGGCCGTAGCGGTGACCGCCCACGTATAGGTCCACCCCGAGCAGTGGAACATGGGCAACGTCCAAAGATAACGGGTGTTGTGGTCGAGCTTGAACGTCAGTGCATTCGCCAGGGCGTTGAGGTAAGCGCCGCGATGGCTGTAGACGGCGCCTTTCGGGTTCCCGGTGGTGCCGGAAGTATAGAGAAGGCAAATGGAATCCCACTCATCCTCCGGCCCAGGATAGGCGAAATCGGGGTCGCCGGTCGCCAGAAACTCCTCGTATTCAATCGTGCCCAAGCTGGGCGCTCCCGGCGCCTCATCGTCGGATATGTCGACAACGAGTGGGCTCGTTTTCAATTTTTCCAGCGCAGGCCGCACGCTGTGTGCGAACTCACGATCGGCCAGAAGCACCTTTGCCTCACCGTGCTCCATGCAAAAAGCGATCGTCGCCGGATCGAGCCGAATGTTGATGGGGTTCAGCACGGCGCCAATCATCGGCACGGCATAATGGGCTTCCAGAAGGGCCGGTACGTTGGGAGCCAGGATGGCCACTGTGTCTCCGCGTTTCACGCCTGCTTTCGTCAAGGCGTGGGCCAGCCGGCGCGATCGCGCGTAGAACTCGGCATAGGTGAACCGGCGTGCGCCGAGAATGACAGCTGTTCGGTTGGCAAAGAATGTCGCCGCTCGGCTGAGAAAGCTGATGGGTGTCAGTGGAACGAAGTTGGCTGAACGCTTCCTGAGCTCGGGCCGCTCCTCGATCATTGCCGTTTCCTCCCGCTTCGTATCGGCGAGTTTAATCGTCGCTTCGTGTTCGTCTAATCTGTCACTTCGCCCGGACTCTCACGGGATTTCAAGAACCGCGGATTACGCACGCGAAGCTCCTCGACAAGTATGGCCCGCAGCCGCTCGTGCAAATCCGGCTTATTATTCGTGTTGACCTTCCCGGAGCGAATATCGAGCGCAAGCCGCTTCATGTCCCCGTCGCCGTCAGGATAAAGCTCGTCGAGCAGCCGCCAACGGGCCGTCTCGTCGTCGGCAAGAATCTCACGCCGTGCGATCTCGAGCGCATTCGCGATCATTGCAGCCGTGTAGCGATGCTCGGGCGGAAGGGTAGGATAGATCTCCGCGCGCAAGGTATCGACAGCCAATTCGATCAAGGTCTCAGCTGCGATGCGCTTCACCGCCATCGTGGATCTCCTGACGCAGCAAGGGCGGCGATGCCGTCAAGGGCATCCAGCTCCATCTCTGGCGGCATCAGCCCGGTCAAAGCCAGCTCGATGGAGTTCTCGCCTCCTTTACGGTAGCGGTCTCCCTGCAGCACGGCGACAGTCGCCCATCTCGCCGCCGCCATGATCTCCCAATAGGGGACCACCGCCTCATTGAGCGGAAGCTTCGCAACGCTCCGGTAGCCTCGATAGAACGCCTCCCGGCTGCCGATGCCGCCCGCCTCGAGGGTATCGTTCCCGAAGCGCCAGCAGCGCGCCATGATCCAGCCGATGTCTTCGTGCCGGTCGCCCCAGTGGGCGAACTCCCAATCGAGCACGGCGCCGAGCTTGCCTTCGTTCACGATGTAGTTGCCCGTGCGATAATCTCCGTGGACAAGCGTGATCGGCTCGGGGTCTGGCGCATGGGCATCAAGCCACGCCAGCACATATTCGAGCGCCGGGCGGGGCTCGGCAGCGCTCGACAGCGCATTTCGGAGCTTTGCCACCTCATTACGGGCCGGCGGCAGCATCGGAATGGGCAAGAAGTTGAGATCATCGCGGGGCGGCGTGATGGAGTGAATTTTGGCCAGCTCCGCACCGAGGCGTTCGGCCAGGCTTTCACCGTAGTCCTTCAGGGCAGGATCCCGCACGATGCGCCGCGCCTGGGTCACTCCTGGGACGAAAGCTTGAACGAGAAAAGGTGCTCCGATGATCTCGGGATCGGAGCAGCGTGCGATTGGCTCGGCTACTGCAATCCCAGCTGCGTGCGCCGCTTTCAACACGCCGAACTCAGCGGTGCGGTCCAGGCTCAGCGACAGCCGGGCAACGGCGTCAGTCCGCAGAACCCAAGCGTGACGCCCTTCGCGCGGCCCACTTTCGACATCGACCACGAGTCGCCAGTTCTCTTGCACGGCACCGCCGGTGAGCAGCGTTGCCTCGGCGAACGTCACGCGACGGGCGCCAACCGCTCCGGCGAGCCAGCCCGCCAGGGAGCCGAGATTATCCGGATCAAGCGTGCGCGAACGGACGACCTGCATGCACCGATGTCTCTATGCCAGGGTGTTAGATGGTAAGGAGCGTACCACCATCCACGACCAGTACGCTGCCAGTCATATAGGAGCCCGCCTCGGAGGCGAGGAGCAGGAGAGGGCCGTCGAGCTCGTGCAGATCGGCAGCACGGCCGAATGGCACGCGAGCGAGGAGCTTCTTGCCGGCGTCGCTGGTCAGGAAGGCCTCGTTCAGCTCCGTCACCACGTACCCCGGCGCGAGGGCATTGACCCTGATGCGGTCGCGCGAGAGCTCGAGCGCCATCGCCTTGGTGAGTTGGATCACTGCGGCTTTCGAGGCCGCATACGGAGCAACCGCCTTCAGCATACCCAGTCCGAGCACCGAGGAGACATTGATGATCGAGCCGCCTCCGCCGGCCTTGATCATTCGCCGCGCCGCTTCCTGACCGACCCGGAACACCCCGTCCAGGTTGACGTCCATGACGTGGCGCCAATCCTCCTCGGTCAGCTGGGTGAAAAAGGTGTTCGAGGGGACGCCAGCGTTGTTTACGAGAATTTTGACAGGGCCGAATGCTGATTGAGCAGTATCGAATGCCGCTGCGATTTTTTCTGGTTTCGTGACGTCCAGGCCAACAGCTATTGCCTCGCCACCATCAGCACGGATTTCATTTGTCAGCGCCTCGAGGCGATCGAGGCGTCGCGCGGCAGCAACCACCCGCGCCCCGGCGCGGGCGAGCACACGAGCGAAGTGCCGGCCAAGGCCGGAGGAGGCGCCGGTCACCAGCGCCGTCTTTCCTTTGAGGGAAAACGCTTCGAATGCCATGCCTCCGCGTGCTCCATCAACCCGACACTGGTGCTAAACTGGTCGCCCAAGAACGCAACGATACACGACGGCCGGGCTGCCACAAGGCTCAGCCAGAACAGATATCGGGCTCCGGCTGGTCGATTCATCACGGCCGTTCCCGTTTACGAGACGCGGTGTATCAGATACAGATAGAGCACCAACTCACCGCTAGACCTCACGAATAAAGCTGCCACTCATCGGGGAAAAACAGTGTCGAAAATTCCGCACTTTCTCGTGCACAGTCCGAAGGACAATGTCGGTGTGGTCGTCGTAGAGGGCCTCAAGGCCGGCACGCACATGTTCGGCGTCATCACGGAAAATGATACGACGACTGAGCTTGTTGCCAAGCACGACATTCCGATCGGTCACAAGGTTGCCTTGAAAGAGCTGAAGGCCGGCGACACCGTCATCAAGTATGGCGAGGATATCGGCCGGATGATCGCCGACGTAAAACCCGGCGAGCACGTTCACGTCCACAATCTCAAGACGAAGCGCTGGTAAGCCCCGAGAGGAATTGCATCATGGCGGGAAAGACGAACGGAAATCTCACATTTTGGGGCTGGCGCCGCGAGAACGGCCGGGTTGGCGTACGCAACCACGTGATCATTCTGCCGCTGGACGACCTCTCCAACGCCGCATGCGAGGCGGTGGCCAACAACATCAAGGGCACGATGGCACTGCCGCACGCTTACGGCCGCCTCCAGTTCGGAGCCGACCTGGAGCTCCACTTCCGCACGCTGATCGGCATCGGGAGCAATCCGAACGTTGCTGCCGTTGTTGTCATCGGCATCGAGGAAGGATGGACCAACAGGGTCGTCGAGGGCATCGCCAAGACCGGCAAGCCAGTCGTTGGGTTTGGCATCGAGCTGCACGGCGACATCAACACCATCATGCGCGCCTCCTATGAGGCGAAGAAGCTGGTGCAGTGGGCGTCCGAGCTGAAGCGGGAGGAATGCCACATCTCCGAGCTGTGGGTTTCGACCAAGTGCGGCGAGAGCGACACCACGACGGGCCTCGGCTCCTGCCCGACGGTCGGCAATATGTACGACAAGCTCATCCCACAAGGCATCTACGGGGTGTTTGGCGAAACGTCCGAGATCACGGGAGCCGAGCACATTTGCAAAGCCCGTGCTGCCACGCCCGAAATCGGCGAGAAATTCTACCGCGTCTGGAAGGCTTACCAGGAGGAGGTCATCGAGGCGCACAAGACCGACGACCTCTCGGAGAGCCAGCCGACCAAGGGCAATATCGCTGGCGGGCTGACCACGATCGAGGAGAAGGCGCTCGGGAACCTCGAAAAGATCGGCAAGACCTGCCGCTACATCGACGTGCTTGAGCCTGCCGAGACGCCCTCGAAAGGGCCTGGCCTCTATTTCATGGACACGTCCTCGGCCGCAGCCGAGTGCGTGACACTGATGGCTGCAGCGGGCTTCACCGTCCACACCTTCCCGACAGGGCAGGGCAACGTCATCGGCAACCCGATCCTGCCGGTCATCAAGATTACCGCGAACCCGCGGACAGTGCGGACGATGCAGGAGCACATCGATCTTGACGTGTCCGGCATCCTGCGCCGTGAGCAGACGATCGACCAGGCCGGCGACGCTTTGATCGATATGATCATCCGCACAGCCAACGGGCGTCTGACCTGCGCCGAGATCCTCGGCCACCGCGAGTTCGTGATGACGAAGCTCTATCGGAGCGCGTGATCCGAGCTGGATTTCGGGCCTCTCGGATCCCCGAAATCGTCATAATTGGCCAGGTCACTTGACCTGCAGTCCAACCATCAAGAGCATCCCGGGCCTCGCGCCCGGGATCGACATTTTCGCCGATGCGCAACCCCGCCTGGAGCTGGATGACCCATGGCCGACATCGTCGTCACGGAGTTTCTCGATCCCGGGCCGATCGAGCTTCTGAAACAGAAGTATTCCGTCCATGTCGACACCGACCTTTGGAATAAGCGGTCCGAGCTGGAGAAGCTTGTCGGCGACGCGATTGCCTTGATCGTCCGGAATCGCACGCGCGTCGATGCAGCGCTGCTCGATGAGGCGCCAAAGCTTAAGGTGATCGGCCGTCTTGGCGTTGGCCTCGACAACATCGACATGGAGGCCTGCAAGGCGCGCAACATCGTGGTCTGCCCGGCCGTCGGCGCCAACGCGGTCGCAGTGGCCGAGCACGTCATTGCCACGACACTCATCCTGTTGCGTAGGGCTGCCTATCTCAGCACGTCCCGTGTTGCCGCCGGGGAATGGCCGCGAGAGGAGCTGAGCCGCGGACATGAAGCTGCCGGCCGCCGCTTCGGTATCATCGGCTACGGCTCTATCGGGCAGCACGTCGGCGCTAGAGCGCGGGCGCTCGGGATGCATATTGTCGCCTATGACAGATACCTGCCTCCCGACAGTCCGGCCTGGGAGAATGCCGAGCGGGCCAGTTTGGACGAAGTGCTTGAGATTTGCGATGTGGTCACGCTGCACTGTCCGCTGACTCCGGAAACACGCGGCCTGATCGGTGCTCGCGAGCTTGCCCGCATGAAGAAGGGCGCGATCCTGATCAATACTGCCCGCGGCGGCATCGTGGACGAGCAGGCTCTGGCCGATGCGCTGCGCTCAGGTCATCTCGGCGGCGCCGCCATCGACGTGTTCACGACGGAGCCGATCGACGAAAGCACGGCCGCGATTTTCCGCAACGTCCCGAACCTGATCCTGACACCGCATATCGCCGGCGTGACGATCGAGAGCAACGCACGGATCAGCACCGTGACAGTGGACAACGTCTTGCGTGAGCTGAAGGCGGCCGGTCTATGAGCGAAACGGTTACACTCACCCAGGCAGAGCTGGAGAAGATCATCACCGCGGCATTCGTCGCCTCGCGCACCAGCGAGGCGAATGCCCGCTCGGTAGCGGCTGCCCTCGTGCAGGCGGAGGTCGATGGCCAGAAGGGCCATGGCTTGAGCCGCGTGCCCAGCTACGCAGCACAGGCGAAATCCGGAAAGGTCGACGGGTTTGCGGTGCCGGATGTTCGGCAGACGCGCCCTGGCAGCTTGATCGTCGACGCCAAGCACGGCTTTGCTTATCCGGCGCTCGATGCGGCCATTGCCCGACTGCCGGAGCTGGCACGCAACTGCGGCGTTGCGGCCGCTGGCATCACCCGCTCGCATCATTTCGGCGTCGCCGGGCGGATAGTAGAGCGGCTGGCGGAGCAAGGCATGGTCGCACTCGTGTTCGGCAACACGCCGCAAGCCATGGCCGCCTGGGGTGGTCGTCGGCCGGTTTTCGGAACCAACCCAATCGCGTTTGCAGCGCCACAACGAGGCAGGCCTCCGGTTGTCGTGGATCTGGCGCTGAGCCAGGTCGCGCGCGGCAAGATCATGGTGGCGGCGCAAAAGGGCGAGGCCATTCCTTCCGGCTGGGCGTTCGATGAGCACGGAGAGCCGACGACGGATGCCAAGGCTGCGCTGAAAGGCACCCTCGTGCCTCTCGGCGGCGCCAAGGGTGCCGCGCTCGCCTTGATGGTCGAGGTCCTAGCCGTGGCGCTGACAGGAGCAAACTTCGCATTCGAGGCGACGTCCTTCTTCGACGACAAGGGACCGCCTCCGGGCGTCGGTCAGCTGCTGTTGGCCATCGATCCGGCTGCCTTCGCCGGCTCCGATGTGTTCCTCGATCGCTTCGCCGTTCTCGCCTCCGCGATCGAGGAAGATCCCGGCGCCCGCCTTCCCGGCACACGCCGGCTTGCCCTTAGGGAAGCAGCTGCCAGGGACGGCGTGACGGTTGATGCGAAGCTGCTTGATGAGGTGCGCCGGCTGGGAGCGGGCGCAGGCTAAGAGCAAACCTTCTCACTCAAGTGCCACGATCTTCCCGGGGTTCATGATGTTCAGCGGATCGAGCGCGCGCTTGATCTGCCGCATCACCTCGAGGCCGGCACCCAGCTCCGATTCCAGGTATTTCATCTTCCCCTGGCCAACGCCGTGCTCGCCGGTGCAAGTGCCATCCATAGCGATGGCGCGCTCCGCAAGGCGCTGCAAGAAGGCTTCGACCTTGGGGCGGTCAGCTGGCTCGAATGCAGGGGAGGTATGGAAGTTGCCGTCGCCGACATGGCCCACAATCGGCGCAACCAGGCCGCTTTCCTTGATGTCTTTCTGCGTCTCCAGCACGCACTCGGCCAGCCGGGAGATCGGCACGCAAACGTCGGTTGCCAGCACTTCCCGCCCTGCCCACGTCGTTTTGACGGCCCAATAGGCATCGTGGCGGGCCTTCCAAAGCCGACGCCGATCCTCCTCCTTCTCGGCCCAGTCGAAGCGAATGGCGCCTTCAGAAAGAGCGATCTGCTTGAACTGCTCTACCTGATCGCGCGCTGATGCTTCTGTTCCATGAAATTCGAGGAACAGGGTTGGGCTCTCCTCGAAGTTGGTCTTGGAGTGCATGTTCACCGCGTAGATCTGTGCCTCGTCGAGCAGCTCTATTCGAGCAATGCCGAGGCCCAGCTGAATCGATTGAATGACCGCGTTGCACGCGCCCTCGAGCGTCTTGAAGGGGCAAACGGCAGCCAGGATCACCTCGGGAATGCCATAGAGCCGAACGGTCAGCTCGGTGATGATGCCGAGCGTCCCTTCCGCTCCGATCAGCAGGCGCGTGAGGTCGTAGCCTGCGGCGGATTTCCGAGCCCGCCGGGCCGTGCGGACGACCGAGCCGTCGGGCATGACGGCAGTAAGGTTCAAGACGTTTTCCCGCATGGTGCCGTAGCGCACGGCGTTGGTGCCCGAGGCGCGCGTCGACGCCATGCCGCCGAGCGTAGCTTCCTCCGCTCCGGGGTCTATCGGAAAGAACAGGCCCATGTCGCGAAGGTAATCGTTGATCTGCTTCCGGGAGACACCCGCCTGGACGACGCAATCGAGATCCCGCTCGTTCACCTGGAGAATTCGGTTCATGCGGGACATGTCGACGGAGATGCCACCGAAGGGTGCGTTGACGTGCCCTTCCAGCGATGTGCCCGCGCCGAAGGGGATCAGCGGCACGCGATGGCTCGCCGCGACCTTGACGATCTCCTGAACCTCTTCCGTCGACTCGGGCCAGATCACGGCGTCAGGCGGCTGGTTTGGCACCCAAGTGAGCGTGTGGCCATGTTGGCGACGGATAGCTTCTCCGGTTTGAAGTCGTTCGCCGAACCGCTGCCGAAGCACTGCGATCGCGGTTTCGACATCACCGCGCCGATGCTCCGAGGTTGCTGTCGTCGCCATCCCTTGCTGTCCCCTTTCAAGCATGCCCGCCTGTTTGGGCAGCATGCTAGTGGGGCGGAACCCTCCGTGTAAACGATACAGTGCCGCACCGCCGAGTGCTCTCGGGCCGCCTTTTTGCTCGAGGCGTCATGCCGGGCGGTGGACTGCGGCGTTCTGGCAAGGCCCTGAGTTTGAGGCGGCTGCGTTTTGCGCATAGCCCGCGGTCGGGCTCACGGAAGATGCGTTGGTTCTATCAGATGAGTAGAGGTGAGAAGATGAAGCGAATTGGGATGAGCCTGCTCTCGGCCTCGTTAATTGCGATAGGCAGCGTTGCGTTGGCGCAGCAGCAGCCACCGCCCGCTCCCGGCGGTCAACCCGCCCAGCAACAGGGCGAAATCACAGCCGATCAGGCCATCGAGATCGCGCGCAAGCAGGGACTGGTGAACGTGAGGGAGATCGAGCGCAACAACCGGAGATGGGAGGTTGAAGGCACTGATCAGAACGGGCGTGAGATCGAGGTCGAGGTGGACCTTCGCACTGGAGAGGTTATCAACGTCGAGCGCGGCTGAGCCTCTCTGATCGGTGAGCCTGATGCGTGTGGTGATCCCGCGCCTGCGCCGCGGAGCGGCACCTGTTTTCTAACAGCATTTCGGGCGGGACCATTGTTTTCGGCCTCGCCTTCGGCTGACATAGGGCGATCGGTTCCATCTCCAATCCAAGGAGCAGGGAAATGAAGACGCGCGCCGCCGTCGCATTCGAAAAGGCCAAGCCGCTCGAGATCGTCGAGCTCGACCTTGAAGGCCCGAAGGAGGGAGAGGTTCTCGTCGAGATCAAGGCGACTGGCATCTGCCATACCGACGACTTCACATTGTCGGGTCGCGATCCGGAAGGGCTATTTCCGGCTGTTCTCGGCCACGAGGGGGCCGGCGTCGTCGTCGATGTCGGTCCGGGGGTGAAGAGCGTCAAGAAAGGCGATCACGTCATTCCGCTTTACACCCCCGAGTGCCGGGAATGCCCGTCATGCCTCTCGCGTAAGACGAACCTGTGTACAGCAATTCGCACCACGCAGGGGCAGGGGGTCATGCCCGATGGCACCAGCCGCTTCTCCTATAAAGGAAAGATGGTGCACCACTACATGGGCACCTCGACCTTTTCGAACTACACGGTGTTGCCGGAGATTGCGGTGGCGAAAATCCGCGAGGACGCTCCGTTCGACAAGGTCTGCTACATCGGTTGCGGCGTCACCACTGGCATTGGCGCCGTGATCAACACGGCGAAGGTTGAGCCCGGCTCGACGGCCATCGTCTTCGGCCTTGGCGGCATCGGGCTCAACGTCATCCAAGGCCTGCGCCTCGTCGGGGCCGACATGATCATCGGCGTCGACATCAATAACGAGAAAAAGGCGTGGGGCGAGCGGTTTGGAATGACCCATTTCGTCAACCCCAACGAAATCGGTGAGGATCTTGTCCCCTATCTCATCAACATGACGAAGCGCGGGGCGGATCAGATCGGCGGCGCGGACTATACGTTCGACTGCACGGGCAACGTGGATGTCATGCGTGCGGCTTTGGAGAGCGCTCACCGCGGTTGGGGTCAGTCGATCATCATCGGCGTGGCAGGTGCCGGCGAAGAAATTCGGACTCGTCCCTTCCAGCTCGTTACGGGACGCGTGTGGAAGGGCACAGCATTCGGCGGCGCCAGGGGCCGTACGGACGTGCCCAAGATTGTCGACTGGTACATGGAGGGCAAGATCCAGATCGACCCGATGATCACGCACACGCTTCCGCTCGAGCGCATCAACGAGGGATTCGATCTGATGCACGCGGGCAAGAGCATTCGGACCGTGGTGATTTATTAGTCCGCGTGAAGCGAAGGAAAGTGCTGAAACAGAAAGTGATGAGCTGAATAAAAAGGGCGACCACGAAGGTCGCCCTTTTTCTTTTCTTTCCCGAGATCGAGAGCTTACACCGAGTAGTACATATCGAACTCCACCGGGTGCGGCGTCGTCTCGAAGCGCAGCACCTCGGCCATCTTCAGCTCGATGTAGGCGTCGATCATATCGTCCGTGAACACGCCGCCCATCTTCAGGAAGCCGCGGTCCTTGTCGAGGGCCTCGATCGCCTCGCGCAGCGAGCCGGCGACGGTCGGAATTTGGGCAAGCTCGGCCGGTGGCAAGTCGTACAGGTTCTTGTCCATCGGCTCGCCCGGATGGATCTTGTTCAGGATGCCATCCAGGCCGGCCATCAGCATCGCCGCGAAGGCGAGGTACGGATTGGCCGCGGGATCCGGGAAGCGAACCTCGATGCGCTTCGCCTTCGGACTTGAGACGTGCGGGATGCGGCAGGAGGCCGAGCGGTTACGGGCCGAGTAGGCGAGCAACACGGGTGCCTCATAGCCCGGGACCAGACGCTTGTAGGAGTTGGTCGTCGGGTTGGTGAAGGCATTGATCGCCTTCGCGTGCTTTAGGATGCCGCCAATGTAGTAGAGGCAGGTGTCCGAAAGGTCGGAATACTTATTGCCCGCGAACAGTGGCTGGCCGTCCTTCCAGATCGACTGGTGGCAGTGCATTCCAGAGCCGTTATCGCCGAACACCGGCTTCGGCATGAAGGTCGCCGTCTTGCCGTAGGCCTGGGCGACGTTGTGGGCCACGTACTTATAAATCTGCAGGTGGTCCGCGATGGTGACCATCGGGCCGAACTTGATGCCGAGCTCGTGCTGGGCGGCCGCGACCTCGTGGTGATGCTTTTCGACCTTGACCCCCATCTCGGCCATCACGGATAGCATCTCGGAGCGGATGTCCTGGCAGCTGTCGACCGGCGGGACGGGGAAGTAGCCACCCTTCGTCCGCGGCCGGTGACCCAGGTTACCCATCTCATATTCGGTGCCGGAGTTCGTCGGCAGTTCCGTCGAGTCGAGCTTGAAGCCGGTGTTGAACGGATCGGTCGTGAAGCGCACGTCATCGAAGATGAAGAACTCCGCCTCCGGACCGAAGTAAGCGGTGTCGCCGATGCCAGTCTGCTTCAGATAGGCTTCGGCCTTCTTTGCGATGCCGCGCGGATCGCGCTCGTACAGCTCACCGGTCGAAGGCTCGATGACGTCGCAGAAGATCGCCAGCGTCGTCTGGGCGAAGAACGGGTCGAGGTGTGCCGTAGCCGGATCGGGGCTCAGCAGCATGTCGGAAGCCTCGATGCCCTTCCATCCCGCAATGGATGAACCGTCGAAGGCGAAGCCGTCCGCAAAAACGCCCTCGTCAATGCAGCTCGCCTCTGCAGTCACGTGCTGCAGCTTGCCCTTGGTATCTGTGAACCGCAGGTCTACGAATTTCACGTCCTTTTCCTTGATGAGCCTAAGGACGTCGGCTGGACTTGCCATTCTACAACTCCCCTCTGGTGTAGGCTTGGTTGCTAGGTTGGGTGCTTGGATCAGTGGGTATGAGCCGCAGCTCTGTCCGGTTTTGCTCGATGATCAAATGGCGTCCGTTCCCGTCTCTCCGGTGCGGATTCGGATCGCTTCCTCGATCGACGATATGAAGATCTTGCCGTCGCCGATGCGTCCGGTCTTCGCCGCCCTTTGAATGGCCTCTACCGCCTTGTCGAGCATCTCGTCAGGAATCACGACCTCGATTTTCACTTTGGGCAGAAAGTCGACGACGTACTCGGCGCCCCGATAGAGCTCGGTATGACCCTTCTGACGTCCGAAGCCTTTGGCCTCGAGGACCGTTATCCCTTGCAAGCCGATTTCTTGGAGAGCCTCTTTCACCTCATCGAGCTTGAAGGGTTTGATGATCGCTTCGATTTTTTTCATCGTGTCTCCCGGACGACTGCTTGTTGGCTCACCCCTCGCTAAGCAGAAGGCGTGCCAGATGGTTACTGCGGGGCGGACTGCCCGAAAATTCAATGCGTTGGCCTTATTCTCGTTCGTCTGCAGGCTGCCATTCGATAGCCATTCTTACTAAGAATTAGGCGCATTGGTTATTTTTTATGCAGGCAGTTTGCTTGCCGCTGCCTCTCTGTTGGGCAACTGTGGCCGCGAATTGAACCGGTAAAGGCTGGAGTAGATGGGTTGACTGCTAGAATCGCCTGCGCGTTCATGGCGAGCGGCGACGTCGTGGGTACGACCGGTGTCAACAGGGAGGCATTCAATGCGCGTCACAGGCTTTGACCATCTCGTTCTCACCGTCGCTTCCATCGAACGAACGGTTGAGTTCTACGAGCGCGTGCTCGGAATGACGCACGAGGTGTTCGGTCCCGAGCGGCGGACTGCGCTGCGCTTTGGGCCGCACAAGATCAACTTGCATGAGCAGGGGAAGGAGTTCGAGCCAAAAGCAGCCAAGCCGACCCCAGGCTCGGCGGATCTGTGCTTCCTTGTGGAGGGTTTCGAGGGCATCGCGGATCACCTCGCAGCGGCCGGTGTGCCGATAATCGAGGGGCCGGTGGAGCGAACCGGTGCGCAAGGGCGGATCATCTCCTATTACATCCGCGATCCGGACATGAACCTGATAGAGCTCAGCCACTATCCCTGAGCGGAGCTGAGGCGATGACCACCACTGGCGTTGATGGGCTAGAGCTTCTGACCTCGGCCGAGATGGGGCGAGCGGACGAGCTGACCATCGCGGGCGGTACGCCGGGGCTCACCCTGATGGAGAACGCTGGCCAGGGCGTCGCTGAAGAGGTGGAATGGATCGCGGAGCCTGGCGCGCGGGTCGCTGTGCTCTGCGGGCCGGGAAACAATGGCGGGGACGGCTTCGTCGCCGCTCGCCTGCTCCGGGAACGTGGCTACTCGGTCAGTGTTGCGCTCCTCGGATCGCGAGAGGCGCTCAAGGGCGATGCCGCCGAGGCAGCAGCCGCCTGGAACGGACCGATCTGGCCCGTAAGTCCAGCCTTCGCTGAGGATGCCACCGTTGTCATCGATGCACTGTTCGGCGCCGGGCTGTCGCGGCCGCTCGAAGGTGTCGCGGCCGAAGTCGCGGAAAGCCTGAAAGGCCGGCGTGTGGTTGCCGTCGATATCCCAAGCGGCGTCGATGGCACGACAGGCGAGGTGAAAGGTGTCGCCGTCAAGGCCCAACGGACGGTGACGTTCTTCCGCAGAAAGCCAGGCCATTTGCTCTTGCCGGGCCGGCTCTATTGCGGCCTGACACGCGTGGTCGATATCGGCATAAAGCCCGACGTTCTGCCGCGGATCGGCGTCACCACTTTCGCCAACGCTCCCGGCCTGTGGCTCGCGAAGTTTCCTTGGCCGCAGCTCGGCGATCACAAGTACTCCCGTGGGCATGCCGTGGTCGTGTCGGGCCCCGCCTGGAGGACGGGAGCAGCGCGATTGGCGGCCAGCGGTGCGCTACGCATCGGGGCTGGTCTGGTCACTCTCGCCAGCGACGAGGGCGCGCTCGCCGTCAATGCGGCTCACGTGACAGCCGTGATGGTGAGGAAAGCCGACGATGCGGAAGAGCTTGCCGAGATGCTCACGGATCGCCGTTTCAATGCCGTGCTGATCGGCCCTGGTGCTGGCGTCGAGGAGGCGACCCGCGAAAAGGTCTTGGCTGTGCTTGCCTCCGGCGCGGCCACTGTGCTCGATGCCGATGCGCTCACCGTCTTCGCGGACCAGCGTGACGAGCTGTTCACGGCCATCGTGGCCGAGCGACGTCCGGTGGTCATCACGCCACACGACGGTGAGTTCGCGCGCCTCTTTCCAGACCTGGTGCAGCTGCCAAAGCTCGATCGCGCACGGCTGGCCGCCAGGCTCAGTGGGGCTGTGGTGATCTTGAAAGGGGCGGATACGGTGATCGCGGCTCCGGACGGTCGCGCGGCCATCAACGAGAATGCACCACCGACACTGGCCACCGCGGGCACGGGCGATGTCCTCGCCGGCTTCGTGACAGGCCTTCTCGCGCAGCACATGCCGGTATTCGAAGCGGCCTGCGCCGCCGTTTGGCTCCACGGTGCAACTGCCACGATGGTGGGCCCCGGCCTGATCTCCGAGGATCTGCCGAATACGCTGCCGCGCGTGCTTTCCGAGCTGTCCGAGCAGCGGACGGATTGAGCTGCCGCAGCTTGGTGCTCAACGCACCTGATTATCGTTTCTCGTTACCGTTTTTCGCTTGGTTTATGGTTCACTTTCAACTGGTTATCTCCATATTCAGTATATGACGCGATTCGACCCCGATACGTCTCGGACGACGCTGTTTTCCGCGCTGCTGCGTGCCTCGGCGCGATACGGGGCTGATCGCGCCGTCATCGAGGACGTCGAGCGCACGCCGCTGACTTATCGCCGGCTGATCCAGAGCAGCATCGTGCTCGGCCGGAAGCTCACCGAGTTCACGAGGCGCGGAGAGAACGTCGGCGTCATGCTGCCCAACGTCGCCGCCCTCCCGGTGACGATCTTTGCGCTGAATGCCTTCGGCCGCGTCGTCGCCATGCTCAATTTCAGTGCGGGCGTCGCCAACCTCCTGTCAGCGGTAAGGACGGCAGTTGTTCGCACGGTGATCACGTCCCGACGCTTCATCGACGAAGGCAGGCTCGACGACGTGGTGCAGGCGCTCTCCGGGTACGAAGCTGCGCCCGACCGCAAGGTTCGGATCGTCTACCTGGAGGACATTCGCGGCAGCATCACCAAGGCCGACAAGGTCAAGGGTGGCTTACAAGCAGCTATCGCTGGCGCTGTGCACCGCTGGTATGCGCTTGAGCCCGAGCAGCCGGCGGTCATCCTGTTCACATCCGGCACGGAAGGCGAGCCCAAGGGAGTCGCGCTGTCGAGCCGGAACCTCGTCGCCAACGCTGAGCAGATCTACGCCTTCACCGAGGGCGTGCTCCAGCCCGACGATATCCTCTTCAATCCGCTGCCGATCTTCCATTCGTTCGGGCTGACCGGCGGGACGCTGCTGCCGATTTTTCACGGCATCAAGACGGTGCTCTATCCGAGCCCTCTTCACTATCGGGCGGTCGCGCGGCTGATCGGCGAGACCAAGGCAACGATCCTCATTGCGACAGATACGTTCCTCCAGGGCTACGCACGAGCGGCCCGGCCTGAGGATCTGGGCAGCATCCGGTATGCGGTCGCGGGCGCCGAGCGCGTCAAGGACACGACCAGGGCCATGTGGTCCAAGACAGGGGCCGTTCTGCTCGAAGGCTACGGTGTGACCGAGTGCTCGCCTGTGCTCGCCGTCAATGTGCCCGAGACGAACAAGCCAGGCACGGTCGGCAAGATGCTGCCGGCGATCGAGTATCGGCTGGCACCAGTCGAGGGCCTAAAAAACGCTGGGCGGCTGTCGGTCAAAGGCCCCAACGTGATGCTGGGCTACATGTTGCCCGAGAACCCCGGCGTCATCTCGCCTCCGCCCGATGGTTGGCACGATACGGGCGACATCGTATCGATCGACGAGGAAGGTTTCGTCACCATTCGCGGCCGCGCGAAGCGGTTCGCAAAGATCGGCGGCGAGATGGTCTCGCTCGCGGCTGTCGAGTCGGTGATCAGCACGCTCTGGCCAGAGGGCAACCACGTTGTGGTCTCCGCGCCGGATCCGCACAAAGGCGAGCAGCTGGTGCTCGTGACCGACATGGCGGACGCAGACCGCGATACGCTGATCCGGCACATGCACGAGGAAGGGCTCCCGGCCCTTTGGGTTCCGAAAGCGATTTACGTCGTGCCAGCAATTCCGGTCCTTGGATCCGGCAAAGTCGATCTTGTGGCGACGATCGAGCTCGTGAAGCAGAAGCTCCCATTTCTATGAAACGCCTGCGCGCGCGTACTTCTGCATTTCTTCAGCGGCTTGGCGCCGGATGGACCAACTCTCATAAGCGCGGTGTGGCGGTGTCCCCGAACGTTGGAGCTTTGGCCGCTGAGAAGCAAGGTACGCTGAACACCTGGAGAAATATTTGGAGAGAGCGCCTTGAAGCGGCGGTCCTGACGCCGATAAGGGAGTTTCGCCTCGCCTATCTGCCGCTGCTGATGATCTACTTCGCCTATGGGGCGCTCGGGATCACGGCGGTGGCCGACAGCTTCTGGGTGAAGCTGTCGCTGACGCTAACGCCTGAGGACCTTGCAGCTCTGGGCGTCTGGCTGACGCTGCCGTGGACCGTCAAGATGGTCTTCGGCGAGCTGGTCGACGCCGTGCCGCTGCTCGGCTCACAGCGCCGGGCCTACATCTTTCTCGGTGCCGGGATGGTCGCGACCGGGCTCGTTCTGCTGGCCGGGGCCGCAGGCGGCTGGATCACGTTCGCCTCACCGGACACGATTTACGTTCTGGCCTCCCTCCTGACCGTGACAGGCGTCGTGCTGCAGGACGTCGTTGCGGACGCCATGAGCACGGAGGTCGTCGCGCGGACGAACCCCGACGGTACGCCACGGGACCAGGTCGCCGTCGACCGCGATCTCGGGATGGTGCAGGTGCTGGGGCGGCTTGCGCTTTCCCTCGGCATCTTCTCGGTGGCTTGGCTCGGGGGTTACCTGGCGCAGGTCTTCTCCTACGAAACCGTCTTCCTGATCGGCCTCGTGGTGCCGCTGATTTCCGTGACTGGCGCTGCTCTCGTGCGCTTGGAAACAGCTGCACCGCGGCCCGTCGACTGGCGTCTCCTTGCGGGTGGCCTCGCTTTTGGCGTCGTCGTCACGCTGCTCGGCGTAACCGGCCTACCGTTCAACCAGGAGATCGTCTTCGTCATCTCGATGACGGTCATCATCCTCATGTTGAAACGGGTGGTGGCCGGCGTCGACGATGAGACGCGGACGCGCATCTTCTATGCCGCGGTCGTGATCTTCGCGTTCCGAGCCGTCCCAGGCACCGGCGTCGGATATCAGTGGTTCAGCATCGACAGGCTTGGTTTCGACGAGGCATTCTTCGGTGTTTTGCAACAGATCGGTGCCGGTATCGGCCTGATCGCAGCTTGGCTGCTGTCGGACAGCATCACGCGGTATCCGATCGCCCGCGTCATGCTCTGGCTGACGATCCTCGGCGCTGTCCTTTCAATTCCGAATCTGATCCTGGTCCACGAGCTCCATTTGTGGACCGAGCGGGTGCTCGGCATCGGTGCCCGTCAGATCGCCATCCTCGATACCGCGGTTGAGTCGCCGCTACTCAACATCAGCATGATCCCGATGCTGACGTTGATCGCGATCTACGCGCCTGCTGGCCACCGCGCCACGTGGTTCGCGTTGATGGCCTCGTTGATGAACCTTGCGCTCGTCGCCGGGCAGCTCATGACGAAGTATCTCAACATGGTCTTCGTCGTGAACCGCGGCGATTACGTCGCCTTGCCAGCGTTGACATGGACCGCCGTCATCCTGGGGCTCTTGATTCCGCTCTTCGCCATCCTGCGGTACGGCCGTTGGATCCGGTGAGGCAGCAGCTTCAGTCCGGTTCGGGAAAAGTGTCGCACCAGCTTGGCGCGATATTCGAGAGTTTATCTAGCAATCAGTGAAAACGAAGGTCGTGTCGCTTCGATCACTGTCCCCCAGGAAACAGCTGGCCGGGAACGGAGCGTCTTGACCGCGCCAAACCTATGAGCCCAATAGCCTCCGCGTATCATCGGGGGGAGACGTGATGTCGCCAGGACCTGCTGCGTCCGCATCGAACTCCATCGACAATAACCGGCAAGACAGCTTGGGGCGCTCGGTGCTCGTCCGGGCGATCATCGGCATTCTTTTGCTGTTTCTTTTCGTTTCCGGCAGCGCTTGGCTGATGAACGCAGGCATTCAGGCCGAGGCTGAGACTGCCGAGGACACGGCGGCAATTAGCGAGCCGGTTGATCGGCCGCGCTGATCGTTGCTTCCACGCGCACCGGCACATTCACAGAATTCGCGATGAAGCACTTGGCGTGGGCTTCGTGGTGGAGGCTGTGAGCCTTCTCGAGGTCCTGCGTGCGGGTAATCAAGATGTGCGGACGGAGGGTTACCGAGGTGAACCGGCCCGAGCCGTCGTCGCTTTCCATCATGACACCCTCTGCCTCGTCGACATAGCTTTCGACGACGACGCCTGCCGCAGCACAAAGGTGCAGGTACCAGAGCTTGTGACAGGCGGAGAGGGTCGCAACCAGAAGCTCCTCGGGATTCCATCGGTTCGGGTCGCCTCGAAACGCCGGGTCGGAGGAGCCTGGAATTACAGGCTTGTCTGGTGCCGCAGGACACGCGATTTCATGGCTGCGGGAATAGCTTCGGTAATGTTCGGTGCCGCTCCCTGTATTGCCGGTCCAGCGTACGATCACTCGATAATGATGTTCACGACCAGCCATTTTCGTTGTCCCTTCGGAGCCCCGGCCGCAGCGCATGCCGGCGAAAGGAGGACAACCTATCACTCCGCTTGGCAGTCCGCGATCTTCTCGAGCCGCCAGGGAGGCGCCCGATGCGCTTCGTAATGCTGGCGCGCAATCCGAACCTTTATTCGCACAAGCGGCTGGTCTCGGCTGCACAGGAGCGCGGGCACGAGATCGACGTGATCAATACGCTCCACGTCCATATGAACATCACGTCGAGCCGGCCCACGTTGCGGTATGGCGGGCGCCAGTTACCGCTCTACGATGCGGTGATCCCGCGCATCGGCGCCTCCGTGACGCACTACGGGTTGGCCGTTCTCCGCCAGTTCGAAATGCAGGGGGTGTATCCGCTGAACGAGAGCGTCGCCATCGGCCGCGCGCGGGACAAACTGCGGGCTCTACAACTCCTTGCGCGGGAAGGGATCGGTCTCCCCGTAACCGCCTTCGCGCATCGGCCCAGGAATGCCGAGGACGTCATAAAGGAAGTCGGCGGCGCCCCGGTCATCATCAAGCTGCTGGAGGGCACGCAGGGGATCGGCGTCATCCTGGCCGAGACGGACACGTCAGCGCGGTCAATCGTCGAAGCGTTCAGCGCGGCCAACATCGACATCATGGTGCAGGAGTACATCAAGGAGGCCCACGGCTCGGACATTCGCGCCTTCGTGGTGGGCGGCACCGTGGTCGCTGCAATGCAGCGCACCGGCCGCAATGGTGACTTCCGCGCGAACCTTCATCGCGGTGGGAATGCTGTGGCGGTGGAGCTCACCGAGGAGGAGCGAACGACGGCCATACGGGCCGCGGAGATCATGGGCCTTAACGTGTGCGGCGTCGACATGCTGCGCTCGGAGCGCGGGCCGATGGTCATCGAGGTCAATTCTTCGCCGGGATTGCGCGGCATCGAGAAAGCAACCGGTGTCGATGTTGCAAGCCGCATCATCGAGTTCTTGGAGCAGAACGCACGTCCTAACCAGACGCGCACCCGCGGGAACGGCTGAGCGCCTTCCCACTGGCCGGCCAGAATGCTATCGGCTTCGGGTGGAGTTGCTGGTTTTGAACTCGAAACAGCCGCGAACAAGTCCGCGGCAGAACTTCTTCGGACATATCGAATGCGCGAAATCCTCATCGCCCCTTCCATTCTTTCGGCTGACTTCGCCAGGCTCGGCGAGGAGGTTCGCGCGGTTGACGAAGCCGGTGGCGACTGGGTGCACGTCGATGTGATGGACGGCCACTTCGTGCCGAACATCACGATCGGGCCCGCCGTCGTGGCTGCCCTCCGGCCGCACTCGCAGAAGGTATTCGATGTGCACCTGATGATCGCGCCGTGTGACCCGTTCATCGAAGCTTTCGCCAAAGCCGGTGCCGACATCATCACCGTTCACGCCGAAGCGGGGCCGCATCTCGACAGGTCGCTGCAACTCATCAAGAGCCTTGGCAAGAAGGCAGGCGTTTCGCTGACGCCCTCGACGCACGAAAGCGCGATCGTTCATGTCCTCGACAAGGTTGACCTCGTGCTCGCCATGACGGTCAATCCTGGCTTCGGGGGGCAGGCGTTCATTCCGTCGATGGTGGAGAAGATCAGGAGCATCCGCCGTATGATCGGCGACCGGCCGATCCACCTGGAGGTCGATGGTGGCATAAATCCCGAAACAGCCGCCGATGTTGCCGCCGCGGGCGCAAACGTGCTCGTCGCCGGCAGCGCAGTTTTCTCTAATGGGCGTTACGCGGACAATATTTCCGCCATCCGGTCGGCAGCACGCGCGGCTGCCGAAGCTGCTCAGGGCAAGTAGCCTTTCGACAAGTCCATCGCCTGCCGATCCAGCACCTTGCCTGAACGGTCCGCGCGCGTGACGGTCCAGGCGATGTCCGTCCCGCTCCGCATTGTAGACCGGGAGCGAAGCGCTATTGCGATCGTCTCGCCACCACGGACTTTGATCGGCCGCAGCATCGGGAAGTAAAGCTGCTCCCAATGGGTGCGGGGAGCGTCGGGTGCGGTCGAAAGGTTGACGCCTGGCACAAGCTCGGCCACCCACCACGTCGCAAAGCCGTAGATCATGGTGTTGCCTGCGGGCGTCCACCGGGCCTCGCCCTTTCTGGTCGTCCGGTTAGCCACCGAGAAATCGATCTCATCCCACGCCTTGGCGGAACGACCCTCGTCCAGCAGCTCGCTCGGAAGCAGGGTGCGGACGTAGATGTTGTTGAGGCTCATCACCTGCGCAGGCGAGAGATCGATGCCGTTGCCCACACGCTCCCAGGCGGTCAGCTCCGTGTGAATGCGATCCGTGACGACGGGTGCCACGTATTGTGTCAGCCGGCCGGGGATGACGATCCCTCCCCGCTTGAGGTGGCGCCGGACGGCATCGTTCATCGTCTCGATGATGTTCTCCTCGAAGGGATAATTGCCGAGCGTTTCCGATACGACGACGTCAACGCGCGGCGGATCCTGCATCTCGGTCGAGTGGCAGGGCATGAGGTGGCAATTGCGGGCGCGGTTCTTCTTAAGGATTTCTTGGGCGACCGCGGCCACCTCGGCCATCTCGTACAGGTAAACCTCACGCGCGCCGAGCCGCGCTGCCATCAGCCCCAGCAGCCCCGTGCCGGCTCCAATGTCGGCAACGACCGTCTCGCCCTTGCGGATGACCCGCGAGAGCGCAGCCTTGAAGGCGTCGTTCCGGACGCGATCGGCGATGAGCGTGCGGTGGTATTCGATGCGCATATGAGAGCGAAGAGTAGAAGACGGCCAACGCTCAAAGCTTCAGGTAGGGCCCGCGGATCTGATACAGCGCAAGCGCTGTCGCGACGGCCAGGTTGAGGCTGTCCAACTTGCCAGCCATTGGGATCTTGACGAGCCGGTCGCAGGCTTTCGTCAGAGCCTCTGAAAGGCCGGGGCCTTCGCTGCCCATGACCAAGAGCGTTGGACCCCGATAGGAGACAGCGCGGAAATCCTCCGTGGCCGCCAAATGCGTTCCCACCACTTCACCAGGCCATGAGTGACGCCACGCGAGGAAGCCTCCGCGATCGGTCCGCACCAGCGGCACGGCGAAGATGGAGCCCATGCTCGCGCGTACCGCCTCGCGCGAGTATGGGTCGCAGGAAGCCCCGACCAGGATGAGTCCTCCGGCACCCACCGCATCAGCGGTTCGAATAATGGTGCCCAGGTTGCCAGGATCGCGGATTTCTTCCAGAGCGACCCAGACCGTGTCGGGCCCGATTTCGGCGGGTTCGGGCAGCTTGTGCCAAGCCTGCTGAAACACCGCGAGCATGCTCTGCGGGTTCTCCTTCGAGGCGACCTTGGCGAGCACCGCCTCGCTTACCTCCAGAATTTCCGCACCGGAGCGCCGCGCCCATTCCACGAGCTGCCGATGAACTTCGCCCGCCGCTGCCTCGGGCTGGTAGAGCAGCGTTTTCGGCCGCCAGCCATGGTCACGCGCCGTCACGAGGACGGACGCTCCCTCGGCCACGAACAACCCGGTCTCGCGGCGCACCTTCCGCATCTCGAGCGCGCGCACGGCTTTGACGGTCGGGTTTTGCAGGCTCGTGATGACCCGATGCAAAGGGCGCCGGTTCTGATCTGGGCGCATCATGGGGAGGACCACCGGGTGAAAAGCGAGGTGCCGAGCGCCCGGCCGCCCGATTGCTCGATGATGGCCAGCTCTCCGCTCTCGATCTGGCCGCCGCGCCCTGCAAGAACCTCCCGCACGAGCCCGTCGATGGAGAGCGCCGAAGCGCGAATGGCGTATGCGGTCAGGCAGAGATGCGCGCAAACAGGATCAAGCAGCCGTGCACAGTCCTGCATTAGACCCGGCAGGTGCTCGAACAGCTCCCACACCTCGTTGGCGGGCCCCCGGCCAAACTTTGGCGGATCGACCAGGATCATGTGATAGGTCCGGCCCCGCCGAACCTCGCGCGCTGCGAATTTGCGCGCATCGTCGAGAATCCAGCGGATCGGCGCGTCACTCAGGCGGGAGGCTGCTTGGTTCTCCCTGGCCCAGGCGATTGCCTTCTTCGATGCGTCGACGTGCACGACCTCGGCGCCTGCCTTCGCCGCAATGAGCGATGCGGCCCCGGTGTAGGCGAAGAGATTGAGCACCCGCGGGCGCCCGCCTGTGACGCGGCGCAGGCACTCGAGCATCCATTCCCAATGCGGGAGCTGCTCTGGGAAGAGGCCTAGATGCCGGAACGCGCTCAGCCGGCACAGCATGGTGACCCCAGCGACCTTCACCGGCCAGGACTCCGGCACTGGCTTGTCGATCCGCCAACGGCCCTTTTCCTCATCCTCGCCGCCGGAGAACACGGCATGAGCCGTGGACCATTTGGCCGGTAATCGCGGCTGCCACATCGCCTGAGGCTCTGGCCGATCGACGGTCAGGGTGCCGAACCGCTCGAGCTTGCGTCCGCCACCGGAGTCGAGAAGGGCGTAATCGGGAAATCCGTGAGTCGTGACGAGCGAAAGGGTGGCCGGCCGCGCGGAGGCCAGGCTGTTCGCGGACCTGAGTGTCCGGGATGTCGATCCCCGGTTCATTCGCGAAGCTGCGGTCGCTGGAGGAGCATGCGCCCTCATCACGGAAGCTCGGCCCGATGTCAATGTCCGCGCAAGTTGATGTGGCGAGGCCAGAAAAGAGAAGGCCCCGCGAACGGGGCCTTCTGGCATCGTGTCTCAACGCTGCAGCTTCAGAACTGCGCCAGCACGGCGAGCAGCAGCAGCGCCACGATGTTGGTGATCTTGATGAGCGGGTTCACCGCCGGGCCAGCGGTATCCTTGTAGGGATCGCCGACCGTATCACCCGTGACCGAAGCCTTGTGCGCTTCGGAGCCCTTCACGTGCTTCACGCCATCCTTATCGACGAAGCCGTCCTCGAACGACTTTTTGGCGTTGTCCCACGCGCCGCCGCCGGAAGTCATCGAGATGGCGACGAACAGACCGGTGACGATGACGCCGAGCAGCATGGCACCGACCGCGGAGAAAGCCGCGCTCTTGCCCTCTGCACCACCGCCGGCGACGAGGTAGATCACCAGGTAAAGAACGATCGGCGACAGCACCGGCAGGAGCGACGGGACGACCATCTCCTTGATCGCAGCCCGGGTCAGGAGGTCGACCGCCGTCGCATAGTCAGGCCGCTCCGTACCCTTCATGATGCCGGGCTTTTCGCGGAACTGCCGGCGCACCTCCAGCACGATGGCGCTGCCAGCCCGCCCGACCGCCGTCATGGCGATGCCGCCGAAAAGGAAGGGGATCAGGCCGCCGACCAGAAGGCCCACCACTACGTAGGGGTTGGAGAGCTGGAAGTCGGGCTGCACGCCGCGGAAGTACTGGTAAGCCTCTGTGCCCACGCGGTTTGCTTCCGAGATGAAGTGCTGCAGGTCGTAGCTGTAGGCGGCGAACAGCACCAGGGCGCCGAGGCCAGCGGAGCCGATGGCATAGCCCTTCGTGACGGCCTTGGTCGTGTTGCCGACTGCGTCCAGCGCGTCCGTAGAGCGGCGCACCTCCTTCGGCAGGCCCGACATCTCGGCAATGCCGCCCGCATTGTCCGTAACTGGACCGAAGGCGTCGAGCGCAACGACCATGCCCGCGAGCCCAAGCATCGTCGTGGTCGCAATGGCGGTGCCGAACAGGCCCGCGAGGTTATACGTGATGACGATGCCAGCGACGATGACGAGCGTCGGCAGCGCCGTCGCCTCCAGAGAGACGGCCAAGCCCTGGATCACGTTGGTGCCATGGCCAGTGATGGACGCTTGCGCGATCGAGCGCACGGGGCGGTGGCCAACACCGGTGTAGTACTCCGTGATCCACACGATCGCACCGGTCACCAACAGGCCGATGATGCCACAGATGAAGAGATCCGTGCCCGTGATGGATACGCCAGACGCGGTGCCGACCTCACCCCAGCTGCCAAGCAATAGCTGGGTCGCGATGAACAGACCCACGACGGACAGAACGGCCGACGCAATGAAGCCCCGGTAGAGCGCCCCCATGATCGAGTTGTTGGCGCCCAGCTTCACGAAGAACGTGCCGATGATCGAGGTGATAAGGCAGGCTGCGCCAACGGCTAGCGGGTAGACCATCAGCGGCTCGAGGTTCGGCTGGCCGAGGAAGAAGATGGCCGCCAGCACCATGGTGGCAACCACCGTCACGGCGTACGTCTCGAACAGGTCGGCCGCCATGCCGGCGCAGTCGCCGACGTTGTCGCCAACGTTGTCCGCGATGGTGGCGGGGTTGCGCGGGTCGTCCTCCGGAATGCCAGCCTCGACCTTACCGACGAGGTCGCCGCCGACGTCCGCACCCTTCGTGAAGATGCCGCCGCCGAGACGGGCGAAGATCGAGATCAGCGAGGCGCCGAAGCCCAGGGCAACGAGCGAGTCCACCACCGTGCGGTCGGCGGTGTTGTAGCCGAGCCCGAGCACGAGGAACGTGTAGTAGACCGCGACGCCGAGTAGAGCGAGACCGGCGACCAACATGCCGGTCACCGCGCCAGCCTTGAAAGCGATGTCGAGGCCGCTGGCAAGCGAGACGGTTGCGGCTTGCGCGGTGCGGACGTTGGCGCGCACCGAGACGTTCATGCCGATGTAACCGGCTGCGCCCGACAGGATCGCGCCGATCGCAAAGCCAATCGCGGTCCAGACACCGAGCAGGATGAGTGCGAGAACGAAAATGATCGCGCCCACGATGGCAATGGTGGTGTATTGCCGATTGAGGTAGGCGCTTGCTCCTTCACGGATTGCGCCGGCGATCTCCTGCATCTTCTGATTGCCGGGGTCGGCCTTCATGACCGACTGGATGGTGTAAACGGCGTAGACGATAGAGATCAGCCCTGCGGCGATGATCACCCAAAGCGCTAAGGTCATCTGATAGTTTCCTTCGTGCCGTAGCCTGTTCGCGGCAACACCGACGCGGCGGTTCCACCGTCGCCGAGAATGGCCTCAATGAAGTGCGGTGCGAGATTCGCGCGCGGACCATGCCAAAACTGCTCTTCCGTTGCAACATCATCACAAGACGTCTTTAGGCGGACTCGGGGTGCTTCGGTGCGGCGCGGTGCCGCCATCAGGTGGACCTGTTGCGAATCGGCTACGCTCTGAAGTGGTCGTAGCCGCGGCGCTGGAGGTTGAGCGGCTGGCCATCGGCGCCCAGCACGAGCGCGCCAGTTCCCTCGTGCACCGAACCGATCTGGGTCACTTGTATGCCAGCCGCCCGCGCTAGAGCGTCGAATGCCTCGACGTCCTCAGGGGCAACGGTGGCCAGGATCTCGTAGTCGTCGCCACCGGTTAGGGGCAGCTCACTCAGTTCGGGTTGAAGGGCTATCGCGCGCCGCGCGGGTTCCGAGATGGGAACCGCGTCTGCACGAACGGTCGCTGCAACCCGGGACGCCCGACAAAGCCTTCCCAAGTCCTTCACCAGCCCATCGGAGATGTCCATCGCTGCACGGGCATGGCAGAGCAGGGCGTCCCGCAACTGCAGCCGCGGCATGGGACGAAGATAGCGTTGCTTCAGGTAGATCCTGTCAGCCGCGGCGAGCTGGAGTGCATTTTCGCTCTGACTGTGGAGCTTCAGGCCGATGGCGGCGTCGCCCAGCGTACCGGAGACGTAGACCAAATCACCGGGCCGTGCCGTGCCGCGCCGGACCATGCGCCCGGCCGGCACGCTACCTATGGCCGTGATGGTCACGGACAAGGGTGCGTTCGGCCGCCGGTCCGTATCGCCACCCATCAACACGATCCCGAAGCGCTCCTGCGCGGCTTTCAATCCGCCGCTGAAGCGCTCGAGCCAGGCGCGATCGGGCGTACTCTGGAAGGCAATCGAGAGGAGATAGCCCACGGGCCGTGCGGCCTTTGCTGCCAGGTCAGAGACGTTTACGGCCAACGCCTTCCAGGCGACGTCCTCAGGTGCGTCCTCTGGACGAAAATGAATTCCCTCGGCAATGGCATCGGTCTTCAGGACCAAATCGTGACCAGGCTCCGGGGTCAGCGCAGCGCAATCTTCCTCAAGGCCGAAGGCGCCCGGGAACCCGGCCGCGAGCGGGGCGAAGTAGCTCTGAATGAGGGTGTCCTCATCCCTGATCTGGTCGTTATCCGTCATTCGACCGGCCTGGCTTCCATCTGCTTGCGGCGGGAGAGTAGCAAAGACGGTTAGGCCCACACCCAATGGTACTCGCTCTCCGGCGTCTCAATGTTACCCGCCGCGGCGGCCGGGCTTGGAGTCAAGCTCTGAGGGGCGCAGCCGCCGCGCAATCTTGTCGAGCACACCGTTCACGACTTTCGGCTCGTCCTCGGAGAAGAATTCGTGGGCAATGTCGATGTACTCGTTGATGACGACGCGCGCCGGGACGTCAAACCGCTCCAGAAGCTCGTAGACTCCTGCCCTCAAGATGGCACGTAGTATCGAGTCCACGCGGGCCAGCCGCCATCCGGCGGCGAGCTGCTGATCGATTAGCGGATCGATGTCCCGCTGACGACGAACGACGCCTCTCAGTAACTCAGCGAAGAATGTCCTATCCGCGCCGACAATAGCATCACCCGGCTCGGCCTGCGGGAACCGCAGGGTCTCGAATTCCTCGATGACCGCGTTGAGGTCCGTTTGGGCCAGATCCATCTGGTACAAGCCCTGGACCGCTGCGACGCGGGCGGCGGTCCGCGCACTCAATTTTGCCGGCTGATCTTCGGGAGTCATGCGCCTTGGCCCTGGAACTGCCGGGCTATGTCCAACAACTGAAGGCAGGCGCGCGCCGCGGCGCCACCCTTGCCTTCGCGGCCACCTCTGGCTCGCGCCAGGGCCTGCGCCTCGGTGTCCACCGTCAGGATGCCATTGCCGACCGGCACGTTGTGTCGGATCGCGACCTCCATCAGCCAGTGGTTCGCATTGTTGCAAACAATGTCATAGTGCGAGGTTTCGCCCCGAATGACGCAACCCAGCGCAACGGCGCCGCTGTACCATGCCGTCGGAGCTGTTGCCGGAATGAGGCCTGCAGCCACGGCCTGCATGAGCGCCTGTGGAATTTCGAGCGCGCCAGGGACGGTCACGCGGTCGTAGGTCGCTCCCGCTGCCTCGAGCTCCGCGACGGCCCCCTCCAGCAGAGCATCGGAGATATGGTCGTAGAAGCGGCCTTCAATGATGAGGATGCGATAGCGGAGCCGCGCCGACATGGCGCTCCCGGCCGTTGCTGTCGCGCGTGAACCCCGTCCCGTCATGGTGATCAGCCAATCCTGCGCTGCTCGACGATCTTCAGCCCAAACCCCTCGAGGCCGACGTAGACCGAATCCGGAGAATTCGTCAGCAGCACCATGTCGCGAACGCCGAGGTCGCGCAGGATTTGCGAGCCGACACCGATTTCGACGAGCCGCCGCTCGTTTCCTTCCACCTTGCGAGGCGTCAGACTCGAGTGCTCGCCGATCCATGAGGAGACGGACTTCGGCCTCAGATCGCGGATGAGCACCAGCACGCCGCGCCCTTCTTCGGCGATGGCTCGCATGGACTGGGCGATGAGTGATCCCTCGGCCGCCGCCTCCGGGCTTACACCAATGCCGAGCATGTCCGACAGCATGTTGACGGCGTGCACGCGGACCAGCACCGGGCCGGGCTTCGTCAAATCCCCTTTGACTAGCGCCAAGTGCTCTACCGGCTCGACGGTCGTTTCGTAGACGTACAGGTCGAAGGTGCCGCCAAATGCGCTCTCCACCTGCCGGCGCGCGACGGGCTTCACGATCCGGTCATTGCGCAGCCGGAAGGCGATGAGGTCCTCGATAGTCCCGATCTTGAGGCCGTGGCGCTGGGCGAAGGAGATGAGGTCCGGCATCCGTGCCATGGTGCCGTCCTCGTTCATGATCTCGCAGATCACTGCGGCCGGATAGAGCCCCGCAAGCCGTGCAAGGTCCACCGAGGCTTCCGTGTGCCCAGCGCGGACGAGAACGCCGCCCTCCCGCGCGACCAGGGGGAACACATGGCCCGGCGAGACGATGTCGTTGTGATCCTTGGTCGGATCGATGGCCGTAGCGATGGTTCGTGCGCGGTCGTGAGCCGAGATGCCCGTCGTAATCCCCTCGCGCGCCTCGATCGACACTGTGAAGGCCGTGCCCGTCCGCGAAGCATTGGCCCGCACCATCGATTCGAGCCGCAGCTGCTCGGCGCGCGCTTTGGTCAGTGCCAGGCAGATGAGCCCGCGGCCATGCTTGGCCATGAAGTTGATGGCGTCAGGCGTCGCCATCTGCGCCGCAATGACGAGGTCGCCCTCATTTTCGCGGTTCTCGTCATCGACGAGAATGACCATGCGCCCGTTGCGGAGGTCCTCCAGGAGCTCCGGCGTGGAGGAGAGGAGCCCTCGTCCCTCCGAGTAGGAAACTGTCTTGAGGGAGCTGTTCACCTGCGGAACTCCATGAGACGGGCGACGTATCGGGCGAAAATATCGACTTCCAGATTAACGAGTTGGCCCGCCGTTTTGGCGCCCCAGGTCGTCACCGTCAAGGTGTGGGGGATTATGTTGACCCCAAAGCGATTGCCCGCCACCTCGTTCACCGTGAGAGAGGTTCCGTCGAGCGCCACCGAGCCTTTCGGCGCAATGTAGAGAGCCAAATGCTCCGGCGCCTCGAACGTGAATCTTCGGCTCTCGCCATCGGGCTGGATGTCCAGAATGCGCGCGACGCCGTCGACGTGACCGGTGACGATATGTCCGCCAAGCTCGTCCCCAGCGGTCAGCGCCCGCTCCAGGTTGATGCGTCGCCCAGCCTGCCAGCTATCGATGGTCGTCTTCGAGCGGGTTTCGTTGGACGTATCGACGCTGAACACACTGCCGGTGCCCTGAGGCTCAACAGCGGTAACGGTCAAGCAGCACCCATCGCAGGCGATCGAGGCGCCGATCTTGATCGTATCCGCAGTATACCTTGAGCGGATGGAGAAGCGCCCGCCATCGCGGGCAATGACCTCGCCGATATCCGTGATGATGCCTGTGAACATGGTGCTCGCGTAAGTTGCTTCGGGCTTAGGCGTCGAGGCCGATCGTCATCCGTTCAATGCTGGCGAATGCGGCGCCGGTAAATCATCATAACATCAGCGCCGACTTCCTGCCTCGCTATAAGTGTGAGATCGAGGCCGGGCAGATAGGCGCTGGGCGGCGGCCGGTTCGCTTCCCGTGTTTGCTCCGCGCGGGCCTGAAAGGCGATCACCTCGTCGACGAAACACGCTCGCGCGAAGGAGCGCCATATCGCCGGCCCGCCTTCCACAAGCAAGCGCGTGACGTTCCTGGCCGCCAGAGCTTCCGTGACAGCTGGCAGCCAAAGGGTCCCCTCGACCTCGCGAACGGGGATGATCTCGCAGCCGCGTGCCTCCAGCTCCGCACGCTGCTGGGAGTCGGCATCCGGCCCGCAGAACAAAATCACCGGCACGTCACGGGCTGTACGGACGAGCTTGGACTCGAGGCTGATCCGCAGGTCGCGTGTCAGCACGACGCGGGCGGGCGATTGGCCGGCAAGCCCGGGCAGGCGGCATGTCAGCTCCGGATCGTCATCCTCAACCGTCCGACGACCGACGAGAATGGCATCGGCCGTGGCACGCAACAGATGCCCATGCGCGCGGGCCTCAGGTCCTGTCACCCAGACAGGCTGCCCCGCTTTGCCTCTCGGAACGCTGCCATCGGCAGCCAGCGCAAGTTTGAGCTGAATGAACGGCCGGCGTTCGCTCACGCGCAGAATGTGCCCGCGGGTCACCCAGTCCGCTTCCGCACTGCGCACGCCGCGGGTGACGGAAATGCCGGCAGCGCGTAGGCGATCGAGGCCGCGACCGGCCACTCGTGGATCGGGGTCCTCGATCCCCACCACAACGCGAGCGATGCCTGCCTCCACGAGAGCATCGGCGCAAGGCGGCGTGCCGCCGTGGTGCGAGCAGGGCTCCAACGTCACGTACATGGTCGCCCCGCGAGCACGGGCTCCGGCGCGCCGCAGCGCCTCGGTCTCCGCGTGCGGACGGCCGCCGGGCTGCGTCCAGCCGCGCGCGATCACCTCGCCCGTGGTCTCGTCGACGATCACAGCGCCGACGGCAGGGTTCGGCGCCGTGGTCCCGAGCCCTCGGCGGGCAAGCATCAGGGCGATGTCCATGAAACGGGCGTCGCGGGCGGACTGACAGTCACTCGATGTCGTGCGGGCCATGCGCTTTCTGGCCGGTGCCATTCTCCTTCGCGATCTCGGTCAGCACCTCGTGGAAATCCGAGACTTCGCGGAAATCACGGTAAACGGACGCAAATCTTACATAGGCAACCGGGTCCAGCCCGCGCAGGGCCTCGCACACAATCTCACCGATCGTGGAGGAGGGTATCTCCGATTCCCCCGAGCTCTCGAGCTGCCGTACGATGCCGGACACCATGCGTTCGATCCGCTCCTGCTCGACGGGCCGCTTGCGGAGGGCGATCTCGACGGATCGAAGCAGCTTGTCGCGATCGAAGGGAACCTTGCGGCCCGACCGCTTTATGACGGTGATCTCTCGCAGCTGCACGCGCTCGAAGGTCGTGAACCTGCCGCCGCAATCCGGGCACACCCGGCGCCGTCGGATGGCCGCATTCTCCTCCGTCGGCCGGCTGTCCTTCACCTGCGTATCGCTGCCGCCGCAGAAGGGGCAACGCATGGCGTGATCTCCCCTCATCCGGACGGCTGAGTATGCCGTTGCCGGATCATCGCGTTAAGGTCATCCCGGCGCTTGCCACCGATATCCTATTCTCCCTGTTCCGTGCCCTTCGGGAGCCCACACACCAGCGCGGGAGAGGGCCTAGGTGTAAATCGGAAACCTCCGGCAGAGGGCGATCGCCTCCTCACGCACACGCGCTTCGACGGCGGCGTTACCCTCCTCGCCATTCTTGGCGAGCCCATCCAGCACCTCCGCGATCATGCGGCCGATGGCCTTGAACTCCTCAACACCGAAGCCGCGCGTCGTGCCGGCAGGGGAGCCGAGCCGGATCCCTGAGGTCACGGTCGGCTTCTCGGGATCGAAGGGGACTCCGTTCTTGTTGCAGGTGATGTGGGCTCGGCCGAGGGCCCGCTCGGAGACGTTTCCGGTCAACCCCTTCGACCTGAGATCGACCAGAAGCAAGTGAGTGTCGGTGCCGCCGGCCACCAGATCGTAGCCAGCTGCCTGCAGCGTCTCAGCGAGGGCGGCAGCATTTTCGACGACGGCCCGGGCATACGCCTTGAACTCCGGCCTCAGCGCTTCGCCCAAGGCAACCGCCTTGGCCGCGATGATGTGCATCAGCGGGCCGCCCTGCAGGCCCGGGAAAATGGCTGAGTTGACCTTCTTTGCGATTTCGGGGTCGTTGGTCAGGATCATGCCCCCGCGGGGGCCGCGCAACGTCTTGTGCGTGGTCGTCGTGACCACGTGCGCATAGGGAACGGGATTCGGATGCACGCCTCCCGCGACCAAACCGGCAAAATGAGCCATGTCCACCATCAGATAAGCCCCGACCTCGTCGGCAATCTCGCGGAAGGTGGCGAAATCGATGGTGCGCGGATAGGCCGATCCCCCGGCGATGATGATGCGCGGCCTGTGCTCCTTGGCCAGGGCACGCACCTCGTCATGATCGATGCGATGGTCCTGCCGGCGCACGCCGTAATGAACGGCCTTGAACCACTTGCCGGACATGTTGACCGGCGAACCGTGCGTCAGATGCCCGCCCGCCGCGAGCGAAAGCCCGAGAATGGTGTCACCCGGCTGCGCCAAGGCCATGAACACGCCCTGATTGGCCTGGCTGCCGGAATGCGGCTGCACATTGGCGAACTCGCAGCCGAAGAGCTTCTTGGCCCGGTCGATCGCCAGCTGCTCGGCGACGTCGACATGCTGACACCCGCCGTAATAGCGGCGCCCCGGATAGCCTTCGGCATATTTGTTCGTGAGCACCGACCCCGCAGCCTCGAGCACGGCCCGCGAAACGATGTTCTCCGAGGCGATCAGCTCGATCTCGTTCTGCTGCCGCGAGAGCTCAGCGGCGACGGCGCCGAACAGCTCGGGATCTCGTTCGGCAAGCGCCTCGGTGAAAAAGCCTGAGGACGCGCGCGCTTGCGCGGAAAGGGCGGAGGTCATCTCGTCTTCGCTCGTTATGAACTAGTCGCAGAAATAGGGTCAGCGCATCGGCCCCGGTCGCGAGCGCATAGCACGGGCCAGCCTCCTACAACAACCATGTGCGGTCGGGTTGGGACCGGATGGCGCGGGCTTTCCCCGCAGAAGGCTGCAGCTTACTCGGCCGCAAGCCGGCTTTGTGCTGGTGCCAGACCGAATTCCTTCCAAAGGGTGGTAAGCGCGTGGACGAGGTGGTCGATGTCGCTGTCTGAGTGCTGCGGTGTTGGTGTGAACCGCAGGCGCTCCGTTCCACGCGGCACAGTGGGGTAGTTGATCGGCTGTACGTAAATGCCGAAGCGGTCCAGCAAGCTGTCCGAAATCTGCTTGCACAGAACCGGGTCGCCGACCATCACCGGCACGATGTGGCTGGGATTCTCCAGCACCGGCAAGCCAGCCGCGGCAAGGCGCCGCTTCAAGGTGCGCGCCCGTTCCTGATGCTGCTCGCGCTCGACGGAGCTAGCCTTCAGATGGCGTACGCTGGCGAGCGCCCCGGCAACGATTACGGGGGCCAGCGACGTTGTGAAGATGAAGCCCGGCGCGCAACTGCGTATGGCGTCGCAGCAGGCACGGCTGGCGGCGATGTATCCGCCCATCACGCCAAAGCCTTTGGCGAGTGTGCCGTTGATGATGTCCACCCTGTCGAGCACGCCGTCGCGCTCCGCGATGCCGCCGCCCCGCGGGCCATAAAGGCCGACGGCGTGCACCTCATCGAGATAGGTCAGCGCGCCGTAGCGTTCTGCGAGATCGCAAATGGCGGCAATCGGCGCGATCGTCCCGTCCATGGAGTAGACGGACTCGAAGGCAATGATCTTCGGCGTCTCGCGGTCGAAATCCTGGAGATGCGCCTCGAGGTCCGCCAGGTCGTTGTGACGAAAGATCCGCTTTGGCCCACCGCCGTGCCGAATGCCGGCAATCATGGAGGCGTGGTTCTTCTCGTCCGAGAAGATCACCGCGCCTGGAAGGAGCTTCACCAGCGTCGATAGGGTGGTGTCGTTCGCCACGTAGGCGGAGGTGAAAAGCAGCGCAGCTTCCTTCTGATGCAGGTCGGCGAGCTCCGCCTCGAGCTCGACGTGATAATGGGTGGTGCCGGAGATGTTGCGTGTGCCGCCCGATCCCGCGCCGGCTGCATCCAGCGCCTCGTGCATGGCCGCCAGCACTAGCGGGCTTTGGCCCATGCCGAGGTAGTCGTTGGAGCACCAGACAGTGATGGGCCGAGTGGCACCCGACGCGTAGTAGTCGGCGGTCGGAAACGCGCCGCGTCGCCGCCTCAGGTCTGCGAAAACTCTGTACCGTCCTTCGGCCCGGATCTCCGCCAGCGCGCTTTCAAACCTTGCCGTGTAATCCACCGCTCTCGCCACCTCGCGCTGTGTTTCGGTCAGCTTTTGCCTATGAAGCGCTGCTACATCAACGTGCCCGATGTCGCGGCTCTGCCGCAAGAGCCTAGGGCACGGATGTGACGCCGCACGGGGTATCGTGGCACAATCGCGCTACGGGCGACACCGTGCCTTGATCGCGGTCAACGGAGCAGGGCGTTCAGTAGGCCGCCGCCACTTCGCCCACTCCATCCTTCTGGTAGAGGTCGCGGCGGAACTGCACAACGCCGTCCTCGGTGGCCCAAGCCGTGATGTAGACCATGTAAATCGGGACGGGCTTCTTGAGGGTTACGTCCTTGCGCTCACCCGATTTCTTGAGGGTGAGCACCTGATCCATCGTCCAGCCGTTGTCGCGGAGCAGCCACGTGACCAGCTGCTCAATGTTCTGCACACGCACGCATCCGGAGCTGGCGGCGCGGAAATTGCGCCCGAACATGCTCTCTGACGGCGTGTCGTGCAGGTAGACGGAATAATTGTTATGGAAATTGATCTTCACGAAGCCGAGCGGGTTGTCCTTTCCGGGCTGCTGCCGAAAAACGAGACTCTGGACCATGCTCGATGACCAGTTGATCTTCGAGCTGTCGAGCTTCTTTCCATCCGGGCCGTAGGCATCGATCCCGTAGACCTTCAGCACGTCCTCATTGCGCCGGCTCATTTCCCGGCCTTTGGGGATCAGGTCCTTGGTGATGACCGTCGGCGGCACCGTCCACACCGGATTGAAGTTCAACTCGTGGATCATCGAGCGCAGCTCCGGGGTTTGGCGGTCGATCTTGCCAACCACGCCGGAATGCCGCGAGACGACGCGATTATCCTCCACGGCCTCGATCTGCGCCGCCGGAATATTCACCAGAACGTATCGCTTGCCAGCGGAACGGGCGAGAGCGGTGATCCGGTCGAGATTAATCCGTAGCTGGCGCAACCGGGCCGAGGCAGGAACGTTGAGAGCCGCGATCGTGCGCTCGTCCACGATGCCCGTCGGCGCCAGGCCATTCGATGCCTGGAAACGCTTCACCGCCCGCTCGAGAGTGTCGTCGAAATAATCCGGGTAGCTTGTGCCCTCGCGCAGATCGCCGGACAGGTACAGGCGCTCACGCAAGAGAGCGACGGCGCGATGTGTTACTCCGACCTGCAACTTTATGTTTGGAATCTTCTTCCACCCGCCGTTCTCGACGATGGCGGCATACCGTTTGATCGCAGCCTTCATCGGCTCGATGTTGTTTGGCGAGATTGTTGGGTAGCCGCGTGGTGGGTTTGCTTCCCAATCCCGAACGAAGTCGCGGTCGTAGCGGGGTGTGTAGGTCGGTACCGTTTCAGCAAATGGGTTCCAGCTCGGGTCTGATGACCAGGCAAATGCCGTTGTGATCGAGGACAACGATACGGCTGCGGAGATACCCAACAGCTTGGCCGCTCTCCGGCCGCCGAGTACAGCTACCCACGCCACTGCGAACACTCCTCGCTGCTCATCTCTCCCCCCGGAAACGCGGGTTCCAGTAAGCCTGACGAGCGTTAAGGAATCCTAAGCGCGTGTCCCATTCCGAGGCGAGCACCCTATTCCTTCCGCCAACCGACGACGGCAGGGAAGCTCCAATTTTGGCAAGTCTGCCTCAATTGGGAAGAATTGATGCCGGCCTGCAACAACGTTTGCGGTGTGAGACCACCTAGTCAAATTGTTCGACGAGCGACGATTAAGAAGCAATCAGACGCGGGCGGCCTGCATCTCCTGGCGAGTCGGGAGGATGAGCTCGCGACCGGGCCGGTAGGCGAAGAAGCGCTCCACCATCGCCTCGGTCACGTCTGCGATATGACGGGGTTTCCAGCGTGGTTGCTGGGTTTCGCTGTTGAGCCGCGCACGGACACCTTCTTTGAAGTCGTGCGTCTCGATAAGTCGCGATGCCAGCCTGTAGTCGAGCATGAGCGTCTGTCGGAGGTCGCGATATGCAGCCTCGCGGATATGCCGGAACGTGACCTTGAGAGCGATCGGTGAGCGCTGCTTAAGCTCGGCCAACACATCGCCGCACCATGCGCCAGTTGCGCCACCACGCCGCGAGCCCTCCTCGAGACGAGCCAAAATGTCCTCGACGCTCTCTGCCGAGAAGCAGTGGTCCAAGATCTCGCGGTATTGCTCCAGCTCACCGAGCCCAGGATCTTCGTGACGGTCGTCGAGGATCGGATCGACAGGGTCGGCGTCGCTCAGGCCCGCTTCGATCTCACCGAAGCGAGTGGCCGGAATGCAGTGCGTCACAAGACCAATTCGAAAGGCATCGGCACGGCCGATGCGACGGCCCGTCAACCCCAGAAATAGGCCCACCTGACCCGGCATTCTGGCGAAAACCCAAGCGAGCCCAACGTCCGGGAAGAAGCCAAACGCTGTTTCGGGCGCGGCGAAAGTGAAGTTTTCTCCGGCAACCCTGTGCGTCCCGTACAGTGTCAGCCCGGCGCCTGAGCCCAACACCTCGCCATCGATCAATGAGACGGTCGGCTTGGAGAAACATTCCAAAAGCCAATACAACCGGTAATCCTGCGCGAGCAGGCGAGCCGCTTCATCTTGGCCCGCGCTCATTGTTTGGCTCAGCTCCAGCAGATCGCGACCGGCAGAAAACATCTCCGGCACTGCCGAACGAATGATGACGGCATACACGCCTGGGTCACGTGCGAAGCCCGGCATTGCTTCGGCGATAGCAGCGCGCATGGAACCGGTGACGGCATTGCGCGCCGCGTTTCGATCCAGCTCGATGATGGCGGCCGCGCCTTTTCGAGTGATCGTAAGGTCTCGGCAAGGTGTCGTGTTCGATACTGTCACCGTGCTCCTCTCGAGTCGAACGTTGGGGAAAGCGGGGAAGGGTGCGCATCCGCCACTGTGTGGTCACGAATGGTCCTACGGTCACGAACGGACCTATACACGTCGGGTGAGCTGGGCGAAACTTGGCGTGAGGGGAGGAAGGTCGCGGAATGCCTTTAACCCGCGATCTGTGCACCGCCCATCGAGGAGGGAAGCGGGTGAGGTTCGTTCGTATTGCCACGATTTGCTTTGCTGCATTGCTCGTTCAACCGGCGTTGGGTAAGGGTCCTGAAGGCAAGCGCAAAGAGGCTGCGGCGCAGGGTATAACCTCAAGCTCTGAGAAGATTGCGCCCACCTCTGAGGCGGGAAGTACAACGGTATCTCCCTCTCAAGATGAAGCTGCTGAGGCGGCGGCCGCCGTCTGGTCCGAGGAGGAGATCGCTCAGGCCAAAGCCCATTGCGAGAAAGTTTTGCATGGCGTGGAGGCAGTGATCGAGCCGGTCGAGCCGATCAAGGAGGGCGAGTGCGGTGCACCTGCGCCTGTGCGGCTCATCAGCATCGGGCGCAATCCAGAGGTCACCCTGTCGCCCCCGGTCACTGTCAACTGCGATCTGGTCGCGACACTTGCCAACTGGATCAAGGAAGACCTTCAGCCCCTAGCGAAGAAACACCTCGGCGCACCGATCGTGAGCGTGCGCACGATGAGCTCGTACTCCTGCCGCAATGCCTACGGCCGTAAGTCGACGCGCCTTTCTGAGCACGCCCTGGCAAACGCCATCGATATCGGCAGCTTCAAGACCAGTGACGGAAAAGAGGCGAACCTGCTGAATGGCTGGGGGCTCACGGCGCGTGACGTGCAGGCCCTGGTCGCAAAGGCCAAAGCTGCGGAGGAGGAACTAAAGACCGCTAAAGCCGGTAAGTCCAAATCCGCTGAACCGGCCGTCGTGGCTGTGCAAGTTCCTGAAACGAAAGGCAAGCAGAAGAAGGGCCAGATGATCCAGGCCGCGAGCGCTTCCTCTCCTCCGTTGCCCGTGCGGAAGCCATCTGTCGTCGCGCGGGAGTGGCGCGTTCGCCTGGTGACGACGGCTCGCGCGGCGGAGCTCCGGCCGCCTTTATCAACGAGAGCGAAGTCGCAATCCGCCTCGGGGACGGTTCTCGCGAGCGCGGCGAGCCATCTCGGAGGCCCGGACGCCGAAGCAGCTGAGGCTGCGCCACAGGCGTTCGACCCCAATGACGGGGTAGCCCTGTTCCTCAGGGCCGCTCACGAGACTGCCTGCAAAAGATTCGGCACGGTGCTCGGGCCAGAGGCCAACGAGGCCCACCGCAACCATTTCCACCTGGACATGGCCAAGCGCAGGAACGGCAACTACTGCGAATGATTGTAACAGACCCTGCACCAGCCCTTGCCATTCGCGTCTGACGCGACGATGGTGACGGCAGATCGTCAGTCAGAGCCAGGGTCTGCCATGACACCCAGGACCGGCCTCGCCGAACGCGCCACCCTGCCTCGGGGAGATACCGCTGCGCCTGCCCCGCTTGGCATGTTTCCCGCAGTGCGCATGCGTCGGAATCGACGGACGGAGTGGGCGCGCCGTCTCGTTGCTGAGAGCGTGCTTACCCCGGCCGATCTCATCTGGCCGATCTTCGTGGTCGAGGGCACCAACACGCGAGTGCCAGTTGAATCAATGCCGGGAGTAGACCGGCTCTCGGTCGATCTGGTGGTGGCGGCCGCGGAGGAAGCGATTGCGCTCGGCATCCCAGCCATTGCGCTGTTTCCTTACACCGATCCGGCTTTGCGCACCGACGATGCACGAGAGGCGTTCAATCCGGATAACCTCGTCTGCCGGGCGACCCGGGCAATCCGGAAGGCCGGCCTCGACATCGGGATCGTGCTCGACGTGGCGCTCGACCCCTACACAAGTCACGGCCATGATGGCTTGATGCGCGGGGATGTGATCCTCAACGACGAGACGTTGGAGGCCCTGATCCGCCAGTCGCTCGTGCAAGTCGAGGCGGGATGCGACATCCTCGCACCATCGGACATGATGGACGGGCGCATCGGTGCCATCCGCCAGGCGCTCGAGGCTGCTGGTCACCACTCGACTCAGATCATGGCATACGCGGCCAAGTATGCCTCCGCCTTCTATGGCCCCTTCCGGGAAGCGGTCGGCTCGGCTGGAGCACTCCGGGGTGACAAACGCACCTATCAGATGGACCCGGCGAACACCGACGAAGCCCTGCGCGAGGTGGCACTCGACATCGCCGAAGGTGCCGATATGGTCATGGTGAAGCCAGGCATGCCTTATCTCGATATCGTCCGGCGGGTGCGCGACACTTTCGGCGTGCCGACGTTCGCCTATCAGGTCTCCGGCGAGTACGCGATGCTGATGGCCGCCTCCGAGCGGGGCTGGCTCGAAGGAGACAAGGTGATGATGGAGAGCCTCATCGCGTTCAAGCGCGCAGGTGCCGCCGGCATATTGACGTACTTCGCACCGCGTGCTGCCCGGTTGCTCGCTGCGTCTCGCTGATCTTGGCTAGCGGTGTTTTTCACTGTTTCCGCGGGCACGGGGGCACGTCCTGGCGCCGCCACAGACTTTGAGCCTGCTCAACGAGCCGCTTTGATGTGCTCCCCAAAATGCGGCGGCGCGACACGTTTGGGTTTACGCAGCGTTTGCCCTGGTAAAGGAGCCCTGTCGTCGCGATGCTTGATTACGAGATGCTGGCTCACTTACTCTCGTTAGACGTGTGAAGCGCGTGCGTTCACCCCTGTCCCCTGGACGTCACCTGAATGACAGAACAACAGAAGAATTTCCCCGAATTCTACGTGACCGCACCGCAGCCGTGTCCTTATCTGCCGGGGCGGCTCGAGCGTAAGCTGTTCACGCATTTGACGCACGACAAGCCGCCGGCACTGATCGACAACCTGCTCAAGGGCGGCTTCCGTCGCAGTCAGAACATCGCCTACATGCCCTACTGTGAGGGCTGCCAGTCCTGTGTGTCGGTGCGTGTCGCGGTGAACGATTTTCGGCTGAGCCGCAGCTTCCGCCGCGTTCTCGATGCAAACAAGGATCTCACGGTCCGGCGCATTCCGCCGCGCCCCACGGCAGAGCAGTACGCGCTCTTTCGTGAGTACATCGATGCCCGTCATGCGGACGGCGGCATGGCGGACATGACGGTGCTCGACTACGCGATGATGATCGAGGACAGCATCGTCGATACCTTTCTGAGCGAATATCGGTTGCGGACAGGTGACGATACGGAGCCGCAATCAGCTGCTCCCCTCATGGGCATTGCGCTGTGTGACCGGCTCTCAGATGGCGTGTCGATGGTCTACAGCTTCTACGACACGACCGTCCCGCGCCGGAGCCTCGGCACCTACATGATCCTCGAGCACATCGAATACACGCGTCGGCTTGGCCTGCCTTACCTCTACCTCGGTTATTGGATCGAGGGCTCGCGCAAGATGAGCTACAAAACTCGGTTCAAGCCCCAGGAACGTTTGACCAGCAGTGGATGGGTGAGGGTAGACGAGTAAAAAGGTCACCCATAGCCGTATTTACCTCGCTTATCGGCGGGTCACTTACGTGGATATTGACCGCAAACGTATCTCGCAATGCATTGCTGGAGAGGCTGCCCCGTCAGCGAGATTTGTGCCTGGCAGTACATGACGCAGTCATCGTAGGTACGTTCCGGCTTTGGGTACTGCTCGCAGTTCTTCTCGTTGATGCACTGCCGCAGCGTCATGGTTTCCGGTGCATTGTCGCGGCAATCTTGGACACATTCGTGATAAGTCCAGGTTGGGATTTCCTCGCTAAAGCTTGAGGCAAAAAGAATCATTAAGCTGGCGCAGAGCACGCCAGCCAGCAACAGAAGCCGCATATCCCCGCGTCCCCCCTAACCTCTGGTCTAAAGCCCTCTCCCAGAGGATGCGGAACTCAACTTAAACTCTTTTTCTTCATTATCCCAGTCGCTTGATCCACGACCGGGCCATTTCCTGCACATTCTGTGGCGCCGTTCCACCATAGCTGGTCCGACTTTTCACTGAGTTTTCAACGCCTAGCACGGAGTAGACGTCCTCAGTGATGCGCGGCTCGATGGCCTGCATTGCTTCGAGCGGCAGCTCTTCCAGCTCGACGCCACGCGATTCGGCGGCAGCAACGATACGCCCAGTAATGTGATGGGCCTCGCGGAACGGCAAATTCAGCCGGCGCACCAGCCAGTCCGCGAGATCCGTTGCAGTTGAATAGCCGCGCCCAGCCGCCTGCCGCATCACCTCAGGTACGGGCTCCATGTCCTCGACCATTCCGGTCATGGCGGCGATAGAGAGCGCGAGATTATCGAGGGCGTCGAACGTGACCTCCTTGTCCTCCTGCATGTCCTTGGAATAGGTGAGCGGCAGTCCCTTCATTACCATCAGCAGGCTCTGGAAGGCCGCAGCGATCCGGCCGACCTTGGCGCGCGTCAGCTCGGCAGCGTCCGGATTGCGCTTCTGCGGCATGATCGAAGAGCCGGTGGTGAACCGGTCCGAGAGCCGGATGAAACCGAACTGCGGTGTCATCCAAATCACGATCTCCTCCGCGAGTCGCGACAGGTGCATGGCCGCGATGCTGGCGGCGGCCAGCGTCTCCAATGCGAAATCGCGGTCCGATACGCTGTCGAGCGAGTTGGCCGTCGGCCGGTCGAAGCCGAGCGCGCGCGCCGTCATCTCGCGATCGATCGGAAAAGATGTTCCGGCCAGCGCCGCGGCTCCCAGTGGACATTCATTGAGCCGCTTGCGCGCGTCTTGGAGCCGGCCCCGGTCGCGCGCAAGCATCTCCACGTAGGCGAGCAGATGATGGCCGAAGGTGACGGGCTGCGCGGGCTGCAGATGCGTAAAGCCCGGCATGATCGTCGCTGCGTGTGCCTCCGCCTTGCGTGCGAGAGCAAGCTGCAATTCCTTCAATGCGGCATCGAGTTCATCGATGCGGTCGCGCACATAGAGCCGGAAATCGAGCGCAACCTGGTCATTGCGCGAGCGCGCCGTATGGAGGCGCCCGGCCGGCGCGCCGATGAGATCCTTGAGGCGCGCCTCGATGTTCATGTGCACGTCCTCAAGCGATCGAGAGAACGTGAATTGGCCGGACTCAATCTCGCCCATGATTTGATCGAGCCCGGCCTGAATGGCGGCCTCGTCCTCCGCAGAGATGATTCCCTGGGCGGCGAGCATTGCCGCATGCGCCTTTGAGCCACGGATATCCTGGGGGGCGAGCACTTTGTCGAACTCAATGGAGGCATTAATCTCCTCCATGATCTGGGCCGGAGACATGGAGAAGCGGCCTCCCCACATTTTATTGGCCGGACCGCCGGCTGAGTTTTCGTCCATGGATCGGGGCTCCCGGTTCAGGTCGCGACACCACACGTTCGATGAAAGGGCCGAGTCTGCGAAAATGTTGAGCTCGACATCCGCCAGATCCGGGCTAATCGTCCTCGCGGCAGCACTGGTCGGATTTGGCGCGGTATACGTCACCCTGGGACCGGATGACAATGGCAGGACGTCTGCGCCCTCGACCACTCCTGCCGCCGAAACTGCGGCGAAACTACCGGAGACGCTACCCAAAGGGCCAGGCGCAAATCCGCTGAGCAAGGGCGATATGGCGGCGTTCGTGTTCAAGAGCGAGCCGGAGCCGCTGCCTGAGTTCTCCTTCGTCGACGCCACAGGTGTGGAGCGGAGCCTGAAGGATTGGGAAGGGCGTGTCGTTCTGTTGAATTTGTGGGCCACTTGGTGTGCGCCGTGCCGAAAAGAAATGCCAGCCCTTGATCGGCTGCAGCAGGCGCTCGGCTCCGATCGCTTCGAGGTCGTGGCGCTGAGCGTTGATCGCGGCGGCATCGAGAAGTCGAAGGCCTTCTTCGATGAGATCGGCGTCAAGGCGCTGAAGCTGTACGTCGATCCCTCGACTCGCGCCACATCGAAATTGAAGGCTGTTGGACTGCCTGCAACGCTCCTGATCGACGAACAAGGCCGCGAGATCGGTCGCCTCACGGGTCCCGCGGAATGGGACAGCGAGGATGCGAAACGGCTCATCCAGGCGGTCCTCGGAAGCTAAACTAGAACTCTCGTTCTGCAGCAGATCAAGGGCGCTGTTTCAAGAAAGAACGGGCCGCTTTGGCCCGTTCAGTTTTTCCTCACGTAAACGACGGCGCCTGTTTCACTCGCTCCGCAAAGCATCGATCGGGTTGAGCAACGCGGCGCGGCGGGCAGGGAAGAAGCCGAACAAAATTCCCGTCATTGCCGCGGCAGCGAGAGCAATGCCCACAGCCTGGGCATTGATGAGGATGGGCCACTCGGCCGAGACAGCAACGATGGCGGCGCCGCCAATGCCGATCACGATGCCGATGATGCCGCCGAGCAGACTGAGCGTGACCGCCTCCACCAAGAACTGGAGAAGAATATCACGCCGGCGTCCGCCAACGGCCATGCGGAGACCGATCTCGCGCGTCCGCTCCGTTACCGACACGAGCATGATGTTCATGATGCCGATGCCGCCGACGATCAGCGAGATGGCAGACGTTGCGCCCAGCAGCCAGCTCATGGTGGAAAGCGCCTCGGTCCTGGTCTTCATGAACTCGGCGAGGTTGCGCACGTTGAAATCATCCTCTGCGCCCGGCCGGATCCGACGCCGCTCGCGCAGCACCATCTCGATCTCCTCCTGAGCGACCGCAAGGTCCGCGTTCGGCTCGAATTTCACGTAAATCTGCCCGACCTGATCGTTGACGACCTGGCTCCGGCCGATAATGCGGCCACGCGCTGCCGTAACGGGAATGAAGATGATGTCGTCCTGGTCGCGGCCGAAGCTCGACTGCCCTTTGGAGCTCAGCACGCCGATCACCTGGAACGGCACGTTCCTGATGCGGATCGTTGCACCGACCGGATCGCCGGCCCCAAAGAGCTTTTCCGCCACTGTCCGACCAAGGATCGCCACGCGGGCACCGGACGTCACCTCCTGCGGGGTCATTTCACGACCTTCGGCGAGAGGCCAGTCGCGCACCTCGAAGTACTGGTCGTGCACACCGCCGATCTGCGTGGTCCAGTTCATGTTCCCGTTCACAACGGGAGCACTGCCCTGCAGATAGCCCGAAATAGCGACCACACCGGGAACCTTGTCGCGGATCGCCTGCAGATCACGCTCAGAAAGCGGCAATCTCGTACCAGCGCCCGCAGACCGCCCTCTGATGCGCGAGTCGCCGGGATAAACGACCAGCATGTTGGAGCCCAGAGCAGCGATCTGCTGATCGATCTGGTTGGTCGCGCCAGAGCCTACGGCCACCATGATGATGACCGAGCCGACGCCGATGATGATGCCAAGTGTCGTAAGAACGGAGCGCAGCAGGTTCGTGCGTAATGCGGAAAGCGCAACGAACAGACTGTCGATGAGGCTCATTCTGCGGCCCTCCTCTGAAAGCCCGCCTGCGGCCTGTCCTCGACGATGTGGCCGTCGCGGAAAACGACCACACGACGCGCATATTCGGCCACTTCGGGCTCGTGCGTGACGATGACGACCGTGATGCCCTCTTCATTGAGTTCGCAGAAGAGCTGCATGATCTCAGCCGTCGTCTTGGTGTCGAGCGCGCCGGTTGGCTCGTCGGCCAGCAGGATTTTCGGGTTGTTGACGAGCGCGCGGGCGATGGCGACGCGTTGCTGCTGACCGCCTGAAAGCTGGCGCGGGTGGTGGTCCATGCGGCTCGCGAGCCCCACCTGCTCCAACCGCCGCCGCGCCAAAGCTTCCGGATTCGACGGCTTGGGATGGGCATAGAGCAGCGGCAGCATGACCTGCCGGAGCGCGGTCGTGCGCGGCAGCAGATTGAACTGCTGGAACACGAAGCCGATGGTCCGATTGCGCAGGTCGGCGAGCTCGTCAGACGAAAGCGTGGAGATGTCCCGCCCGTCGATCGAAAGGCTTCCTGAGGTCGGCACGTCGAGAGCGCCGATCAGGTTCATCATCGTCGACTTACCGGAGCCGGAAGGCCCCATGATGGCCACGAACTCGCCTTCCTCGATCTCGAGCGAAACATTGTCGAGGGCCCGGACGGTCTGATCGCCCATTTTGTAGACCTTCGACACGTTCCTGGCCGAGATCAGCGCAGTGCGTGTCCGCTGATCCGCGCGCGGGTTCATCGCAAGAACCGTCATGAACGAACCTCCCGTGCGCGGATGACGACCTGGTCACCTGCTTGGACGTTGCCGCCGATGAGCTCAGTGAACTGATCGTCTCCGAGGCCAAGCCGAACGAACCGCTGTTCCAGCTGCCCATTCGGGCCGAGAACCCACACCGTCGCGCTGCGCGAATTGTTGCGCTGCTGCTTCCAGGCCTCGAACAGCGGCCGCTGATCCTCGGTCAACATCGGCTCGATGATTTGCTCGATGCGCTTCATGAACCGGCCTGCACCATTCTGGTCGCCGCCGGACCGCTGCGGCCGTCCGAAAGCTGCGGACTGCGGCTGCTCGGCCCTGGCCCGCGCCATCGACTGGTTGAGCGCCTCCACGAGCGTTGCCACCTGCTCGTCCGTCAAATTGAGCTCGACTTTCAGACGCTCGGCCATCTGAGCAGCGCGATCCGCAGGATTGCCACTGCTTCCACCGGCCGTCTCACCACGAGGCCTGAAGCGCAGTGCACTGTTGGGCAGCCGCAGAACGTTGTCGCGCTCGGCCGTCACGATCTGCAGGTTCGCGGTCATGCCCGGGAAGAGCTTCCGGTCCTCATTCGAGGCCTCGACGATCACTGTGTAAGTGACCACGTTCTCGAGCTCGGTCGCGGCCAAGCGCACCTGAGTGACCCGGCCCCGGAATGTGCGCTCCGGGTAAGCGTCAACTGTGAACGTCGCGGGATTGCCTTCAGAGATCACGCCGACATCGGCCTCGTTGACCTGCGCTTCGATACGAATGCGCCGGAGATCCTGCGCGATCTGAAACAGCTCGGGAGCCTGCAAGCTGGCCGCCACCGTCTGTCCGACATCGACCGTCCGCGAGATGACTGTACCGTTGATGGGCGAGCGGATTACTGTGCGGTCGAGATCGATCTGCGCCTGCTCGAGCTGAGCTTCCCGCTGGGCGATGACAGCCTTCGCATTCTCGACCTGAGCCTGCGCGATGGCGAGGTCGGCGCGGGCCACCTCTGCGTCGCGGATTGCAGCGTCGAGCGATGCTTGCGCGGAAATGCCCCGTTCTGCGAGCTTTTGCTGACGCTCGATGGCGCGCTCGGCCTGGCGCAGCACGGCCTCGGCCTTGAGAACAGCGGCCTCCTGATTGGCGAGTTGGGCTTTGGCGGCCGCAAGATCGGCCTTGGCCTGGGCGACGCGGGCCTCGAACGTCTTGGCGTCGAGCACCGCGAGGACGTCTCCCTCCTTCACCTCGGTGTTGTAGTCGACCAACACCGACTGGATTTGTCCCGAAAGCTGCGAGCCGACCTGAACGGTCACGAGCGCGCGCACCGGGCCCGAAGTGGACACCACCCGACGGATTGGACCTCGCGTGACTTCGGCCGTCTCATAGACAGGGCCTGTCGTGTCCCCCCCGGTCAGCTTCGGCAGCCAGAGGCTTCCGGCAGCAAGCGCTGTCACCGGGATAGCCAAGGTGAAGAGATACTTCTTGAGGCGGGAGGTCATCTTTGGTGTGCCTATTCTTGTGGAGTACCGAACATGGAACGTGCGAGGAGCATCGCACCCGTCGGCTGAACCGCAGCTGACCTCGGGCTGCTTCACCTCCCCTTAGTCTCCGAATGGACATTTCGGTTGTGGCAGCATCTTGTCGTGCGAATGGGCCGATCGACTGCCACGCGCGAACATGAATGATTGATGAATGCCGCATTCAGAGTGCGTTCAACGCAGGGGCACTAGCGTGACCTTACCCTGATACTTCCCCGGCGTGATCCAGAGGGCGTGGCGTTCAGGGTCGCCACGCCCCTTTCTCTTCTCTGCAAAAGTTGGCACCAACTCCCCTCCGACGGCGTTTGATTCGCCGAAGGCAAGCAGCTACCTTGCCATTCCATCCCGGACAACAGGTCCAGCAATCAGTGACGGAGGAGTCCCGTGACCTTCAAGCTCCCTGACCTGCCTTATCCTTACGATGCGCTTCAGCCGTATATGTCGGCTGAGACGCTGCAGTATCACCATGACAAGCACCACCAGGCCTATGTCGATACGGGCAACAAGCTGCTTCAGGGCTCGGGGCTGGAGAACAAGAGCCTGGAGGAGATCGTCAAGGAGGCATATGCGCAGAAGAACCAAGGGCTGATCAACAACGCCGGCCAGCACTACAACCACACGCACTTCTGGAACTGGATGAAGAAGGGCGGCGGCGGTAACAAGCTGCCAGGCAAGCTCGAGAAGCTTGTCCAGGAGTACGGCGGCTTCGACAAGATGCGGGCGGACTTCATCAATGCCGGCGTCACTCAGTTCGGCTCTGGCTGGGCGTGGCTCACCATCAACAACGGCAAGCTCGAGGTGACCAAGACGCCCAACGGCGAGAACCCGCTGATGTACGGCAGCCAGCCGATCCTCGGCTGTGACGTGTGGGAGCACAGCTATTACATCGACTACCGCAACCAGCGGCAGAAGTACCTCGAGGCTTGGTTCGATAACCTCGTGAATTGGGAGTACGTCGAAGGTCTTCTTGATAAGGTGTGATGCAAAGCTTGCTGTCGCAAATTGAAGAGCCGCGGCATCGCCGCGGCTCTTTTATTCATACTTGATCCACGAGTTCGTCGCATTTCTGGACCGATTTTCATTTCTCAGTGAAGCTCATTTAGACATATCTTTGGTTTGACGTCGCGCGGGGGAGGGGAAGCGACTTGAGTTTGGGATTCCTGTGTCGGGCGCTGGCAATCGTTCCAGCCCTACTGATGGCAGCATGTGCCACGCTCGATACGCGCCTGCCAGTTCCCAATGCCGAGCTTGCATCGCGCGCAACACCCATCGATTTCGAAGGCGTCCGCGCGTGGGGAGACGAAGCTCCTTCGGACATTGCCGCCGCATTGAGGAGACGCCTTCCATCCATATCGCGGCTCGCGCGTTCGGACGGACGCAAGAACACGAGCCGAAGTGAGATCGATATTCTGGCGCTCTCGGGCGGCGGGTCGGATGGTGCGTTCGGTGCGGGCCTGCTGGTGGGCTGGACCAAGCGCGGTGATCGACCGCAGTTCGAGATCGTCACGGGCGTGAGTGCCGGAGCGCTCACGGCGCCATTCGCTTTCCTGGGGCCACGCTACGATGATCAGCTCCGCGATATCTGGACCCGCTACGGCACCAATCAGCTCCTGACGGCGCAGATCTTGCCTGCGCTGTTCGGCGGACCATCACTGGCGGACAGCGGGCCGCTTCGGCAGCTCATCGCCAGGTACATCACAAGAAGGGTGCTGTCCGAAATCGCGGCCGAATATCGTAAGGGCCGGCTGCTGCTGATATTGACGACGAACCTCGATGCTCAGCGGCCTGTCATCTGGAACATGGGGGAAATCGCGGCCAGCAGGCATCCAAAAGCGCTCGATCTGTTCCGTGACGTTCTCCTCGCCTCCGCCTCAATTCCAGGCGCGCTGCCGCCGGTGAAATTGCAAGTTGCAGTCGACGGACAGATCTATGACGAGATGCATGTCGACGGCGGGACGACGCGCGAGGTGTTCGTATCACCGATCGATGTGCCTTTCACCGCGCTCGATCGCTTCTACGATGCACCACCCCGACGGCGGCTCTACATCGTGAAGAACGGCAAGTACGAGGCCGAATACGAACCCGTGCGCGAGCAGGCGCTGCCCATTGCTGCCCGAGCCATCGAAACGCTCATCAAGACTCAGCACAGGAACGACATCTATCGCATTTACCGCATGGCAAAGGACAGCGGCGCGGATTTCAATCTCGCATTCGTGCCGCAGGATTTCAGAGCCAAGCCGAAGGAGCTTTTCGATCCCGAATATCAGGCAGCCCTCTTCGAAAAAGGCTTTGAGCTTGCCCGCACCGGCCGCGCATGGGTAAAAGTGCCGCCGGATATTGCGCCAAGAAAAAATTGACGGCCTTATCTCTGCTGAGACTTTCCGAGCTCGTCGATATAGGCCAGCAGGGCTTCGATCTCGGGTGGCTCGAAGCTGAACTCTGGCATCGCCGGATGGGCAGTGACGATACCCTCTGCAAACGCTTCGGCGAGATTCTCGACTGGGTAGCGACCTCGTAGTTCACGCAACGGTGGCGCTTGAGGCAGGCGGCTGTCGTCCTCAGGGCCAATAGCGTGGCAACGGACGCAATGTTGCTCGGCGAGGTCGCGTCCGCGTTTCAGGAGCGAGTCCTGCGCGAGTGCGAGATCGAATGATCCCACCAAGGCCAGCAGTGCGGCTATCGAGGAAATAATCCGTTGTCCTCCTTTCGCGCTGCTGGTCATGGTGCCTATCCTTGATGAAGCTAGATGTATGACACCGATTGGGCACTCGGCAATCCGGTTCGCTCCTCCAGAAAGGAGCTGACTGCTGCTCCGGTGTTTAGTTTGTAGCGTAGAAGAGCGATACCCGACGTTTCAGGCAGTAAGGCGGGCTGGTTCAAAGGCCGGTCACGTCGCAAGCCTACGCCGCTTGTGGACCGAATTCAGGCCACTTTGGGCTCCGCAGCCCGCATCGTATCGAGGAAATCGATGCGCAGGCCAAGAATGCGTCGAAGATCGCTCAAGCTGATGATGCCGACCAGCCGGTCACCTTCCGTGACGAGCACCCGGGTGCGGCCGCTCTCCAGCATCTTCTCCAATGCTTCGATTGCGTCGGCATCCGGCCTGATGGTCTCATCCGGCGTCACCGGTTTCATCACCTCGCCGACTCGGCGCGTTGGCCACGCGTCACGCGGCACATCTTTGGTTCGCCGGACATCGACGATACCGACGAGCCGGCCGTGATCGGTCACCGGTACAGCCTTGAGATAGCGGCCGAGAAAGTACTCATCCACGAGCTCGGAAAGCGGCGTATCAATGCTGACCGTAACTGGCTCGCGCGTCATGAACGCGGAAACGGGCTCACCACTCAAAGCTTCTCGCGCGAGCAGCGTGCTGTAGGAGTTCGAAGCCGCGGCCCGTAGAAACAGGCCGATCAAGAACAGCCACATGCCCCCGACCAGATTGCCGAACAGCACGGAAATCACTCCAAGCACAACGAGCACGATCCCGAAGCCTCCTCCGATGGCCGCCGCGACTTGCGTCGCCCAGCGCAGATCGCCTTTCCAGCCCCACAGGATCGCGCGAAGGACTCGCCCGCCGTCCAGCGGAAAGCCGGGCATCATGTTGAAGACGGCGAGGATGAAATTGATGCCTGCGAGATAGCCCAGGACGGCAACTATCGTGTCTGGAAAGCGGGCAGATTCGAACAATGCCGCTAACATCCAGAAGATGACACCGAGGACCACGCTGGTAATCGGTCCTGCGATTGCCATCCAGAACTCGGCCTTGGGTGTGGGCGGCTCACCCGGCATGTGGGCAGCTCCGCCGAAGACGAACAGCGTGATGCCTCGCATCTCCATTCCGTAGCGCCGGGCCACGACGGAATGCGCAAGCTCATGGACGATGATCGAGGCGAATATCCCGATGGCGCCCAATACCGCCATCCAGACATAGGTTTCCGTCGGGAGCCCCTCGAGAACCTGAGGGAAGTAGCCAGCACTCAAAGTCCAGATGACAAGGGCAACCAGAATAAGCCACGTCAGGTCGAAGCGTATGTCGAACCCGAGAATACGAACGAGTGGGAAGCCTCGCTTAGCCATTGGCACCATCCCGCGGTAGGAGGAGCCCGACCGCTCATCACACTGCACGGACCGGCCGCTCGCCGGAGCCCCCTCGTCGAACGGTCAAATGGAAAACGCCCGCCTGACGATCGCGGTTCCTGGCAAGCGCTTAAAGGGCGACTTGGGCTTAAGCCAAATGGGATCTCAATCTGCCGCTCTGAAGCGAAGTCGAAGACGGGCAATCCGAATTACTGTGAAAACTGACGATCAATAATTCTCAATTAAGAATAGTTCTAATTCAAATTATACTATGCCAACTGAGCAATTTGCTTTTCAATGCTTACGACACCTTGACAGTGACTGGATATTCAGGCGATTTGATTTCGCGCCGGAAAAGCCGGTGCTTGGTATCCGATACGGGGCCTTGAACCCCGCACATTGGAGAACGCCATGACCCAGTCTGTTCTGCGCCGTCGCGCGCTGCGCGCGCTTGCGCCGATTTCGCTTTCCCTTGCAGCTCTGACGCTTTCTCCAGTCGCTCAGGCGAGCGGCGAGGTCAACATCTATTCCTACCGCGAGCCGCAGCTGATTGACCCGTTGATCAAGGCCTTCACCGAGAGGACGGGCATCAAGGCCAACGTGGTCTATGCCGGAAGCGGGCTCAATGAGCGCCTTGCGGCTGAAGGCCGTAATAGCCCGGCCGACCTTCTGTTTACGGTCGACATCGGCCGCCTCAGCGAGGCCAAGACGATGGGCCTCACGCAGCCCGTTAAGTCGAAAGTGCTCGAGGAGAAAATCCCCGCGCCATATCGTGATCCGGAAGGCCACTGGTTCGGGCTGACTCTGCGCTCTCGCGTGGTCTATGCGTCGAAGGAGCGCGTCCAGCAGGACAGCATCACTTATGAGGAGCTGGCTGACCCCAAGTGGAAGGGCCGCATCTGCTCGCGGTCCGGCCAGCATCCGTACAACGTATCCCTCATCGCCTCAATGATCGCCCACAAGGGTGAGGAAGAAGCCGAAAAGTGGCTGAGGGGCCTGAAGGAGAATCTGGCGCAGAAGCCAGCCGGTGGGGACCGCGAGCAGGCACGCGATATCTACTCGGGCAAGTGCGACCTCGCGTTGGGGAACACCTACTATGTCGCGCTGATGCTCAAGAATCCGGAGCAGAAGGCATGGGCTGAGTCGATCAAGGTGTTGTTCCCCAACGCCCAGGATCGCGGCAGCCATGTCAACATTTCCGGCATGGCGCTCGCCAAATACGCGCCGAACAAGGAGAACGCGATCAAGCTGATGGAATTCTTGGCGTCGCCTGAGGCGCAGGGGATCTATGCGCAGGTGAACAATGAGTATCCGATCAGCCAGGAGGTCGCGCCGTCTGAGGTTGTGCAGTCCTGGGGCAAGCTCAATCCGGACAAGCTGCCGCTCGACGAGATCGCAAAGCTGAGAAAGAAGGCATCGGAGCTCGTCGACAAGGTGAATTTCGACGCTGGGCCGTCGTCCTGAATCACCCAGCCAGCGCGGAGCGGTTTCCCGAGGCGGAAACCGCTTCGTCTTTGCGCCCTGGACAGCATAGGTCGGATCACTCCGTATGCTTCGCAAAAAGCAGACAGCGAAACCGCGTGCCGAGCAATCTGCGGTAGTGGTTTCGCATCCGAAATATTTCCGCGAGCCGGAGCGGCTCGTCGGCCTGGGCTTCCGCGCATGGCTTGCCGGCTATGAAACCGGCGACATCCGCTGCTGGGAGCAAGCGTGGAACATGTACTCCGATGCTCTCGGACCAACGCAGGCGCGGGCGGCTCTGACCGATCTTGCGTGCTGGGTCCGCGCTATCCGTAATGCCAGCTGCAAGCCGATCGAGGTTTTTCCTGGCAAGTGCGCGCAGTTCTGTCGCGACGAGTGCATGGCCATTGCGATGGTGGCGGCCAGCCAACACGGGGCCTGTCCCGCACTGCGGGCCTGCGCCTGGGCGCTGATCGAAAGCTCCGCCATTGACGAGGTGGTGGAAGGGGCCGAATGCCTGGGCGCCACGCTCAAGAGCTGCCAGAAGGTGCTATCGCCGGCCTCGATCTGCGCTTTCGCCGCGCTTTGTCCATTGCGGCCGCACGGCCGTCCGAACTGACCCGAGGGGGACCGCTTCGACCCACCGGCCCAGATCCCTATCTCTTGCTTTGCCATGCTTCCCGGCGCGATCTTGGGTCGCGTCGGTTGACGCGCCAGGGGTTATCCTCGTAGCGCTGCGGGGAAACGCTCGGAGGCGTTCGGAATCTGGTCTTTGTCCCCTGCCAACGAAGCATTGTCATTTGTCAGCTAGATAGCCATGGTTGCTCATCCGCCTTCGGGCGAGATGGCCACGAAGCAGGGGAGACCATGCAAGAGGTTGGGCCGTGGTGAACGTTTCGTTTCTGCAGGAGCTGCTCAACACTGTCGCGGAGCAGGGGCGGCAGCTTCTGCCTTGGGTCGCTAAGACGGGTGATACTGGCAAGGACATCGCCGAGCTGGCAAAGGCGCTGGTTTCGATCCGCGGAGAGGCTTCAGGCGTGGCCATGGCCCGCCAGATCCTGTCGCTCTATCGCGGCCTTTCGGACGAGCAGAAGCACGCCTTCTTCCGGTTCCTCGCCAATGAGCTGCAGCCCAGGCCGGAGGTCGTGCAGGATGCTGCTTCCGCCTATCTCGCGGAGCCCTCGCCCGCGGCCTTGTCACGCCTGCAGGCAGCCGTGGAAAGCCCCCGGCAGGAGTTCTTCCGGCGGCTCAACCTCGCCCCGGGCGCAACTGGCGAGATCGTCGCGCTGCGTCGCGATCTCTTGAGGATGCTGCCGACCGATCCGTCCCTCCACGTGGTCGACGCGGATCTGAGGCACCTGCTCTACTCCTGGTTCAACAGGGGCTTTCTCGTCTTGCGCCGCATCGACTGGCAGACGCCGGCGGCCATCCTGGAGAAGATCATCGCCTATGAGGCGGTGCACGAGATCAAGGGTTGGGACGATCTGCGCCGCCGGTTGGACCCGGAGGATCGGCGCTGCTTCGCCTTCTTCCACCCGTCGTTGGTCGACGAGCCGCTGATTTTCGTCGAGGTCGCTCTCACGAACGACATTGCGGACAACATCACGAAGCTGCTCGAGGAAGCGCCGAAATCGGGCCACGCCAACGAGCCGACGACAGCGATTTTCTACTCGATCTCCAACTGTCAGGACGGGCTGAGGGGCATTTCGTTCGGGAACTTCCTGATCAAGCAGGTCGTCGAGGAGCTGGCACGCGAGAAGCCGACGCTGAAGACGTTCGTGACCCTGTCGCCAGTTCCGTCGTTCGCGCGCTGGCTTGCCACTGAGCTGGAGCAGGATGAAACGGGGCTGATCGGGCCGGACCTTCGGGAGGCTCTCAGGTCACTGGCGAATCCCAGGTGGCTCGACGACGAGGAGCAGGTGCGGATGCTCGAAGGACCTCTGACGGTCTTGGCCGCACATTATCTCGTGAACGTGAAGGGAAAGGACGGCCGTCCTCTGGACCCCGTCGCCCGTTTTCACCTCGGGAACGGTGCGCGGCTCGAGCGCATCAACTGGCTCGCGGATACCTCGCCGAAGGGTCTGCGGGAGTCACACGGCATCATGGTGAACTACCGCTACGACCTGAAGGAGTTCGAGCGTAATCACGAGGCTTACGCCAACGAAGGAATCGTGGCGACGTCCCGGGCCGTACGCAACCTGCTGCGCACGCCCGTGAAAATTCGGCTGCGTACGGAGCCCCGACAGCTTCCACCTCCCGAGAAGTCGCACGAGGACGAGGTTCGCGAGCCGGACGAAATTATCGAGCCAGCGGGACGTTGAGGCGGGCTAACAGCGTGGGCTCCGCCCGAAGGTGCACGCTGCTCAGAGGGCCTCTCCGTCGAATTGTCCGCCCACGCTGCACGGCACCATGTTGTCCCGGAGCAGAGCGCAGATGCGGCTCGCTTCCTCCAGCGATGTGATCGGACCGGCGAGAAGCTCGTAGGACGGATTACCGGGCGTGCCGACTGCGAGATAACGCGGCTCCAGATCTCCAAGGGTGTTCCGGTGGCGGCTGCTGAGCACCCTCCACCGTGACCGAAGCGCGTCAAGTGACGGCCCAGTGTCAAGGCGGATAGCGAACGCCTCAGAGGCACGCGTGACGATAGCCGGACCGAACACGATTGCGGGCGGCTTGCGTGGCAAGCTGGCCGTCGCCACCGGTGCTGCTTTCTGATCCTTCTGGCCGGCAGATGGAACCTCGGGTCTCGCACTCAGTGCGGCGACCTTCTTAACGGGCGCTGGCGGGGGCGGTGGAGTGAGCGCCGGCGTTGTCTCCCGCAATTCGACCTGCGCAGCTCCAGGCTCCTCCTCAGCACCCTTCCTTCTTACGGCCAGGATCTCGATTGGAGGCTGCTGACGTTCCTGAGGCTCCTCCGCAGCCGCCAACGTAGGCGTATCGGCCGGCTGCTCTACCGCTTCAGTATGACCAAGCGAGACGTCCGAGTGTGTCGGCTCACTATCGGTAGCTCTGAGGCCGGAATCATCCCTTGCCGGCAAAGAGGCAGTTTCAATCTGCGCTGCCTCCACCGGACCCAGCATCTCCGCCTCTTCCTGCTGAAGCTCAGCCGTAACCGGCTCCTGCTCCTCGGGCGCCTGGGGCGGATCGATCTCAGCGCGCTTCTGCTGGTTGATGATTTCCACTTCCCTCGCAGCTGCCTTGGCTTTGACCTCCGTCAGCTCCCGCTCCAAGTTGGCTATGGTCTCTCGCAGGCTGTTCACCTCGCCGGTCAGTTGCTCGACCAGCTCAGGTGTGGCAGGGGAAGGCTCCTCTGCTCGTAGCGACTGTGTTATGAGAGGGGCGGCCCACTCAGGCTCCAGCAACAGTGCCCCTATGTAACCCGTCGCGGTTACCGCCAGCACGGCCCACGTTGCAGTATAAAGCCCAGAGCCACGGGGTGGCCTAGGTGTGGCGGTATCGACGTGATCGTCGTTGGAGTCCGAAACGGTCATTTGCGCTCGCATGGCCGCCCTTGATCTCTCCATAGCTTGGGCGCGGGATGCAGGTCCGTCCGCGCGGCCAAGTACCGATTCGCTTGCGCCAAACCGTCCTCTGAGTCCGTTATCCCGGTCAACGGATGGGGGAGGGCGCTGTGTGCTTGGCCTGTGGAAACCCTCGAAGTTGCCGCATCCTGGCCATATCCCTTATCTCCGGCTCCTCTCGCTTGGGGATCGAGCCAGCTGAATCCGGTCAGCGTTGTGTCTAGAAGTTGTGTCTAGAAGAAGAGTGCGCCGCGGAAGTGAGCCCATTTCTGGGCGCCGGCGAGCCCGAGAATGCCTGTTGGTAGATCCATGACCTCTCGCCCACTCCTCACGATCGTCCTGGCGGCCGGCAAAGGCACGCGAATGAAGTCGGCCATTCCGAAGGTTCTCCACTGCGTCGGAGGGCTTTCGCTGCTCGGGCACGTCTTGACCGCCATCCGCGGACTTGGCGAAGGCCGAACAGCCGTGGTGATCGGTCCGGAGATGGATGGGGTACGCGCCGAGGTGGAGAAGATTGCACCGAAGGCAGAAGTCTTCGTCCAGGAGCCGCAGCTCGGTACGGCGCACGCGGTGCTCGCGGCGCGAAGGGTCATTGAGCAGCATGAGGGCGACGTGCTGGTCGTTTTCGGGGATACGCCGTTCATCACGCCGTCGACGCTCAATGGCCTGCTCGCGTCGCTCGACGCGTCGACGCCTCTCGCCGTGCTCGGATTTCATGCCGCCGATCCCAACGGATACGGCCGCCTGATCATGGACGGTCCCGGGCAAGTGAGCGCCATCCGGGAGCAGGAGGATGCAACCGAAGCCGAGAGGGAGATCAACTTCTGCAATTCGGGCGTGATGGCGTTCCGCGGCGAGCAAGCTCTGTTGCTTCTAGAGGCCATCGGTTCTCACAATGCCAAAGGGGAATACTACCTAACCGACGCCGTCGCGATCGCTCGCTCCATGGGCTACCGCGTGGCAGCCCACACCTGTGCAGAAGAGGAGGTGATGGGCGTCAACTCACGGAACCAGCTCGCGCAGGCCGAGGCAGTTTTCCAGCGGCGCTTCCGCGAGCGGGTGATGGCCGAGGGTGCCACCTTGATCGCGCCGGAGACGGTCTGGTTCAGCTATGACACGGTGATCGGCCGGGACGTGGTCATCGAGCCCAACGTGTTCTTCGGGCCGAAGGTGGTGGTCGAGGACGAGGTCATCATCCACGCCAACTGCCACATCGAAGGGGCACGCCTGCGCCGAGGCGCGGAGGTCGGACCTTTCGCCCGGCTCAGACCCGGCGCCGACATCGGCCCGCGGGCGAAGATCGGCAACTTCGTCGAGGTCAAGAACGTCACCGTCGAGGAAGGTGCAAAGGCCAACCATCTTTCCTACCTCGGCGACGGCCGCGTTGGCGCTGGCGCAAACATCGGTGCAGGAACCATCTTCTGCAACTATGACGGGTTCTTTAAGCATCGCACGGAAGTAGGCGCGGGCGCCTTCATCGGGTCCAACACGGCGCTGGTCGCGCCAGTGACCATCGGGCCGGGCGCCTTCATCGGCTCGGGTAGCGTCATCACCAAGGATGTCCCGGCCGATGCCCTAGCCCTTGAGCGCAACGAGCAGACCTTGCGCGAAGGCTGGGCGGCCAAATTCCGCACCGTGATGCAACGGCGCAAAACGGAGAAGCGTTCTTAGCTCGAACGCACTAAGAAATACCAAGAAATGAGGTTTGAGTTGTGCCCGGTGCCGTCCAGAATTAGGTCCAGCACTGCACAACTACAAGGGGATTCTCCAGGATGTGCGGGATCGTGGGCATTCTCGGCTCGAAACCCGTGGCGGCGGACCTTATCGACGCCCTCCGGCGGCTGGAATACCGCGGCTACGACTCGGCTGGCATAGCGACGGTTGAGAACGGTCACCTCGACCGGCGCCGCGCGGAAGGCAAGCTCAAGAACCTCGAGATGAGGTTGCGGGAGCAGCCGCTGCAGGGTCGTGCTGGCATCGGGCATACGCGGTGGGCGACTCACGGCCGGCCCATCGAGCGCAATGCCCATCCGCATATGAACGGTCGGGTCGCCGTCGTCCACAATGGCATCATCGAGAACTTCCAGGAGCTGAAGGAGGAGCTCACAGCCAAGGGTCACGAGTTCCAGACGGATACGGACACGGAGACCGTCGTTCATCTCGTGACTGACTATCTGGATCAGGGATATTCTCCCATCGAAGCTTCGCGCCTGGCGTTGCAACGCTTGAGAGGGGCATTCGCGCTAGGGCTCATTTTTGCCGGTCACGACGATCTGATGATCGGCGCGCGCCACGGGCCGCCCCTTGCCATCGGCTACGGCGACGGCGAGATGTACCTCGGCTCCGACGCGATTGCCCTGGCACCGTTCACGGGCACCATCACGTATCTCGAGGATGGCGATTGGGCTGTCATCACCCGCAACGGCGCTGAGATCTATGACAGCGCTGGCAACAGGGTCGAGCGGCCATTGGTCAAGGCTGTGGCCAGCTCGCTGCTGGTGGACAAGGGCAACTACCGGCACTTCATGGCCAAAGAAATCCATGAACAGCCGGAAGTCATCAGCCACACCCTCGCCAACTATCTGGACATGTCCACCGGCAGGGTGATGTTCCCTGACCTCGGGGTCGATCTGGCCAAAGTCCCTCGCATCACTCTCACCGCCTGCGGAACGGCGTACTACGCTGGGCTCATCGGCAAGTATTGGCTCGAGCGGTACGCGCGCCTCCCGGTTGAGATCGACGTCGCTTCCGAATTCCGCTACCGCGAGGTTCCGCTGCCGGAGAATGGGCTCGCCATCTTCGTTTCCCAGTCGGGCGAAACGGCAGATACGCTGGCCTCGCTGCGCTATTGCAAGGCGCAGGGCCAGAAAATCGCCTCCATCGTCAATGTGCACAGCTCAACAATTGCGCGTGAGTCACACACGGTTCTGCCAACGCTAGCCGGGCCGGAGATCGGCGTCGCCTCGACGAAGGCGTTTACGTGTCAGCTATCGGTGCTTGCGTGCCTCGCCATCGCGGCGGGCCGTGCCCGCGGCTATGTCAGCGCGGAGCAGGAGAAGGAGCTTGTCCGTGCTCTGACGGAGGTGCCGCGGCACATCACGACAATCTTGCGCAGCGAGCCGCAATACGAATCACTGGCGGTCTCGCTCCATAAGGCCAAGGACGTGCTCTACCTCGGGCGTGGCCAGAGCTACCCGATCGCCCTCGAGGGTGCGCTGAAGCTCAAGGAAATCTCATACATTCATGCGGAAGGCTACGCAGCCGGGGAGCTGAAGCACGGCCCCATCGCGCTCATCGACGAGAACGTTCCTGTCGTAGTGGTAGCCCCCGAGGATGATCTGTTCGAGAAAACCGTCTCCAACATGCAGGAAGTGGCAGCCCGCGGGGGACGGATCATCCTCATCTCCGACGCGCCGGCGGCGAAGGCGGGTTGCAAGCTGCACACCCACCTCCAGGTTCCGCGCGTTCATCCGTTCACGGCTCCACTGGTTTATGCCGTTCCCGTGCAGCTGATTGCGTACCACACCGCCGTCGTCATGGGCACGGACGTCGACCAGCCGCGCAATCTCGCCAAATCGGTAACTGTGGAATAAGGTTGGGGTCGGACGGGATTCGGCTGTCGCCGAATTGCCTCAAAACGGTGATTGGCATAGGAAGCAGCGCGAGTGGAGTGCTGCGCGTACCTGAGACGCTGCGAGGAATCGCGATGACGCGAGCGCGCACGACCCGGGCAGGACTGACTTATTCGAAACTGACGCTCACTGCCGTCCTGGCTGCTGGCCTCATACTCGGCGTGCCTGGAGCGATGGCTGCCAAGGACAAAGATAAAGGAGCCAACGCTGACAAACTCATCAAGGCCGGCGTCGAAGCCTTGCAAGCCGGACGCGCGGATCTGGCGGTGCAAGAGCTGACGGCGGCCATTTCAGGAGGCAAGATTTCTCAGTCGACCTTGGCGCGCGCGCTGTATTACCGCGGCCTCGCCTACCGCAAGCAGAACAAGCCGGCGCAGGCGATTGCCGATTTCACAAGCGCGCTGTGGATCAAGAACGGGCTTGATCCCGAGCAAAGAGCGGATGCCCTGATGAATCGCGCTGCCGCTTACCGTGAGGCAGGCCTGACCGATCAAGCCGAGGCTGACGAGAAGCGAGTGGCTGCGACGCGAGAGGCAGCTGGAGCCAGGACGGCCTCGGGCGAGAGTCGCCCAGCTCCATCGTCGACCACGACAGCTTCCCAATCTTCTTCGGGCGGCGGGTTTGGCAGCTTCTTCAGCGCGCTGTTCGGCGGCAGTTCCCAATCTTCACAGAGCTCATCCGCTCAGCGCTCCTCGGCAGCGTCCTACAGCTCATCGGGTGATCAACAAGCCGCTGAGTCTCGCCGCTCACCGACCGTTTCCGCGTGGTCCAGTCAGGTCCATCCTGCGGCGGGCGGTTGGTCGGATTCCACAGTGGTGCGCAAGGCGAGCACGTCCAACGCCACACGCAGCGCGCCGACGACCACCGCTTCGACGGGAAGGTCCACGGGTTCAGGCCGGTTCATCCAGGTGGCGGCCGTCCGTAACCGGCAGGAGGCGCAGACTGTAGCGGCGCGCCTCAAGCAACTCGGGATGACCGAGGGGCAGCAAGACGCGGCCATTGAGGAGACCATCATGGGCAACATGGGCAAGCTCTACAGCGTTCGCCTGGGGCCCTTCGCAAGTGCTGACGAGGTGAAAAGCGTTTGCCCGCGGCTCCGTCAGGCTGGTCTCGACTGTCTGGTCCTCAGCCGTTAGGGTCGCTGCTCCCTCTCGCGATCGTTTGCACGCCCGACACTTATCGCCTATTGCACCCAGAGCTTAATCCGGCTTCCTTGATGCGGGAGACCAGCATACGGGAGGAGCCCGGCCCGCGTGCTCGAATTGTCGCGCGCGGCGGGATGGATATCGAGACATGCAGAAGAGTGAAGCGGAACAGCAGCCGCAGGCGAGATCGGGCGCAGACACGAAGGCGAACCCGTTGCCGTGGCTTGGTACCGCCCAATCTCATTCAGACCTGCGCATCGGCGCTCGGTTGCGCAACTATTTCCTGACTGGACTCGTCGTCGTCGGACCCGTCACCATCACGCTCTATATCGGCTGGTGGTTCATCAACGTGGTGGACGCCTGGGTGAAGCCGTTCGTGCCCAGCGTCTACAATCCCGAAACCTATCTTCCGTTTCCCATGCCGGGGATCGGACTGGTTTTTGGGATAGTCGGCCTGACGCTGATCGGCGCACTGGCCGCAAACCTCATTGGCCGGACGATCATCAGCTCCGGCGAGATGTTCCTTCAGCGCATGCCAATCGTGCGCAACGTCTATCAGGCCTTGAAGCAGATCTTCGTCTCCGTGGTGAGCGCCGCAGGGCCTGGGACCCAATTCAATAAAGTTGGCTTGATGGAGTTTCCGTCCAAAGGAATTTGGTCGCTCGTCTACATCACGGGGGAGGTGAGAGGCGAGATAAAGGAGGTCCGGCCTGGAGGCGAGGACGACCTGCTCACGGTCTTCATGCCGACGGGGATCGTGCCTCCCACGGGCTTCGTCTGTGTCGTTCCCCGCCGGGATGTCATCCCGCTGAACATGACGGTTGAGGATGTTGCGAAGATGGTCATCTCGGCCGGGATGGTGATGCCGGAGTATCAGAAGCAGCTGAAAAACCTGGCCGATGCGGCGCGAGGCGAAAACGTTGAGAAGACGTGACTTGGCAGGCTGCTTCTCTGGGCTCACGCTGCCCTGAACAGCCGCACAGCATCATCGCACTCGAAGAGATAGAGCAGCGTGCGAATGGCGGCGCCGCGGGGGCTGGTGAGCGATGGATCTTCGTGCAGCAGCAAGCGGGCGTCGTCACGGGCGGCGGCCAGAAGCTCCTCGAAGTTCGGCACATTGGCGATGCGATACTCGGGAAGGCCGCTTTGGCGTGCACCAAGCACCTCGCCGCCACCGCGCAGCTCCAGGTCCTTCTCGGCTATGACGAAGCCGTCCTCCGTCTCGCGCATGATCTTTAGGCGCTCCTCGGCGATCTCCCCGAGAGGCGGCTTGTAAAGCAGCACGCAATAGGATTGCCGCTCGCCGCGTCCTACGCGCCCGCGCAGCTGATGAAGCTGGGCGAGGCCAAATCTCTCCGCGTGCTCGATGACCATGATGGTCGCGTTGGGAACGTTGACGCCAACCTCGATGACAGTTGTCGAGACGAGCACCCTCAGCTTGCCTTCGGCGAAGGCGGCCATGGTCGCATCCTTCACGCGGCTCGGCATGGCGCCATGCAGCAGACCAACCTTCCCGCCGAGCACCTGGTTGAGGTGCGCGTAGCGCTCCTCAGCGGCCGCAAGCTCGGAGACGCCATTGCCCTCGATGAGCGGGCACACCCAATAGACCTGCGCGCCATCGGCCAAGGCGCGCCGCAGACCGTCGATGACCTCCTCCAAACGATCGATTGAGACGAGGGTAGTGGTCACGGGCTTCCGGCCGGCCGGCTTCTCAGTGAGGCGAGATACGTCGAGATCGCCGTAATGCGTCATCAGAAGCGTGCGGGGGATGGGGGTGGCCGTCATCACCAGCACGTCGGCAACACCCTGTCCGCCTTTCGTCTGCAACGCCAGCCGCTGATGCACCCCAAACCGGTGCTGCTCGTCGATGACGGCGAAAGCCAAGTCCTTGAAGACGACGTCGGGCTGGAAGAGGGCGTGAGTGCCGATGAGGATGTCGATGTCGCCGCGGGCAAGGCGGGCAAGGATTTCGGCTCGCGTCTTGCCTTTTTCGCGGCCCGTCAGCAACCCGACGCGGAGCCCGGCCTTCTCGGCGAGGGGCGCGATGGTCTCGACATGCTGCCTCGCCAATACTTCCGTGGGCGCCATAAGGGCGGCCTGTGTGCCCGCCTCGACGGCGGTAGCCATGGCAAAAAGGGCCACGGCTGTCTTGCCTGAGCCGACATCACCTTGCAGCAGCCGTAGCATCCGGCGCGGCGCCGCCATATCCGCCTCGATTTCCGAAAGGGCTTTGACCTGGGAAGGTGTTAGCGCGAACGGCAGGGCCGCCTTGAGCTGCCGGCGAATGCGGCCGTCACCAACGATGGCCCGGCCGGGCTGGGATTTGAGGCGTTGCCGGACCAGGGCCAGTGCCACTTGTCCCGCGAGCAGCTCGTCGTAAGCGAGGCGCTGCCAGTGGGGTGCCACCGGCGAGACGTCATCGGAATCGCGGGGCACGTGGAGGCGCGTCACGGCTTCTCGGAACGATGGCCAGCCACGCAAGGCGAGCCAGCGCGGCTCCTGCCATTCGGGAAGATCCGGCACGCGTTCGACGGCCTGCCGCATGATCTTCAGCAGGATCTTCCCCGAGAGGCCCGCCGTGAGCGGGTGAACCGGCTCCAGCATCGGCAGGTCGGCGCGGGCCTCGGGCGGCACGATGTAATCCGGGTGCGCCATCTGCAGCGTGTCGCCGTACCGCTCGACCCGGCCGGAGATGTAGCGGATGCTGCCGACGGGGAGCTGCCGCTCGATGAATCTCCGCTCCGCGTGGAAGAAAACGAGATCGATGCGTCCGGTATCGTCCTCGCATGTGACCTTGTGCGGCACCTTGGGATTACCAGGGGGCGGTGCCTTGTGCCTAAGCACACGGACCGCGAAGGTCGCGATTGTCCCGGGCACTGCGCCAGCGATCGTCGGCTCGGCTCTCCGGTCGATGACTCCAGTCGGCGCGTGCCACAACAGGTCGATGACACGTGGCTCCGTGACACCGGTTGGCAGGCGCAGGGCCTTCTTGAGCAGCACGGCGACCCGCGGGCCCACACCTGCCAGCGATTGGACGGAGGCGAAGAGCGGTGTCAGTATGCTCGGACGCATCGCGGAGACGCCGGTCCCATATCGGAGCCATTCCTCAAACGCAGAGGAGCCGGTGCGTCGCGGCTCACTCTTTGCGCATGGCCTTCCTGAGGCTATATGACGCCCATCCCCCTTGCACGTTGGCGAGGCAGGGTCGGGGCGTCAAGGCGCGCGGCTGATTATCCAGAGGTGGTGAGGACGTGATGCGAGGCGATGAACTCGACGTGCGCCGGCGGCGTGCCGCCTACCGAGCCACGCACCGCGGCACCAAAGAGATGGATTGGGTGATTGGCCGCTATGCCGTCTCAGTCCTGCCCAATCTGGAGGGGGAGGCGCTCGATCGGCTGGAGCGTTTTCTGAACCTGCCGGACCCCGATCTGCAGCAATGGTTCTACTCTCCGCATCTGGCCGCTGGAACCGAATTTTCTGAGCTGGTAGCGGAGATGCGCCGCTTTCATGGTCTGGAGTGACGGCGGCTAGGACGCAAGCACGAGAGCGGCGGCCTGAAAGGCGCTTTCGTGTTCCAAGGCATCCCGGGCCTTGTGTCCGGGATCCAGTCAACCGCAGACGCCGGAGCAAGCCGAGCTGGGGATCCCGGTAACACGCACCGGGAGGACACTTGCAAAGATGCCGACGGCCTTAGGCCGACCAAGACGTACATGGACGCGCTGGTACAACACGACTTGATTTTATCCGGTGTGCCCGAGGGGCTCGATGCCCTCGTGCTGTCGCGGCTGACGCGCGAAGCTGCGGCTGCGAGTGGCGGACCGGGGTACGTTCTTCACGTCGCGCGTGATGACCGGCGGCTCGAGTCGCTGAGAGGGGCGCTCGCATTCTTCGATCCGAAGGTGCGCGTCATCGTGTTCCCGGCCTGGGATACCGTCCCCTATGACCGCGTCGGACCCAATCCAGAGATCGTCGCCAAGCGCATGGCGGCTTTGGCCCGGCTGGTGGCCGGTGGTCGCCGCGAGCCGACGCTCATTCTGACGACGGTGAATGCCATTCTCCAGCGTGTGCCGCCGCGTCAGTTCGTGCGGAATGCCATCCGGCAGATCGCGCCGGGGCAGCGCATCGATATGAACCTCCTTATACAGCGGTTGCTGCTCGGCGGTTATCAGCGCACCGGCACGGTCATGGAGCCGGGAGAGTTTGCCGTGCGCGGTGGCATTCTCGACCTCTTCCCGCCCGGTCGAGCGAACCCGGTGCGCCTCGATTTCTTCGGCGACACGCTGGAGAGCATCAAGACCTTCGACCCGGAGACCCAGCGCACGCAGAAGGTCGTTCAGAAGCTCACGCTGCTGCCGGTGAGCGAGGTGGCCTTTGGCGAGGCGGCCGAGAAGACGTTCCGCAGCCGGTATGTCGAGCTCTTCGGCGGCGGCACCTCGGACGATCCGCTGTATCAGGCCGTCAGCGCCGGCCAGCGCTACCCGGGCATGGAACAGTGGCTGCCGCTCTTCCACGAAAAGCTCGAGACGCTGTTCGACTACGTCCAGGGCAGCGATGTGAGCTTCGACTACCTCGCGGAGGACGCGGTCGCGCAGCGCTTCGATCAGATTGCGGAGCATTATCAGGCGCGCGTCGAAGCGCTGGAGACGGCGAAGTTCGGTGCGCCGCCTTACAAGCCCGTGCCGCCTGAGCTGATGTACATCACGGGCGCCGAATGGAAGTCCTACCTCGGTGCCTTGAAGGTGCGCCGATTTACTCCGTTCGAGCAGGACGAGACCGCCCATGTGGCGCGGTTGGGCGGCCGACCGGGCCGGAACTTCGCGCCGGAGCGCACGGCCGAAGGCGCTGATCTTTTCGGGGCGGTCGTCGGGCACATCCGTAAGCTGCACTCCGAGAACAAGCGTGTCGTCATTGCTGCCTGGACTCCGGGTGCGCGCGAGCGACTGGCGACTTTGCTCAAGGCGCACGGCCTGGAGAACGCGCGCAAGGTGGAGAGCTACACGGAAGCGCTGGCGCTGCCGGGCGGTGTCGCGGCGCTTGCGGTGCTGGGGCTGGAGCAGGGCTTTGAAACGCCCGACCTCGCTGTCATTGCCGAGCAGGACATCCTCGGCGACCGCATCGTCCGGCCTCGGAGGAAAGCGAAGAAGGCTGCCGATGTCATCACGGAGGCGACGAGCCTGTCCGTTGGCGATCTCGTCGTCCACGTCGATCACGGCATTGGCCGTTTTGAAGGTCTACAGACCATCACGGCCGCGGGCGCGGCGCACGATTGCCTGGAGATCACCTACGCCGGTGGCGACAAGCTCTATCTGCCCGTCGAGAACATCGAGCTGCTCTCGCGCTATGGTTCGGACGCGGAAGGCGTTCAGCTCGACAAATTGGGCGGCGTCGCCTGGCAGTCGCGCAAGGCGCGGCTGAAGAACCGGCTACGTGAGATTGCCTCCGAGCTCATCAAGATCGCGGCGGTGCGCCAGCTCAAAGAGGCACCGATCATCACGCCGACCGATGGCGCGTACGAGGAGTTCGTCGCCCGATTCCCGTATGAAGAGACCGAGGACCAGTTGGCGACCATCGAGGCCGTGATCGAGGACCTGGCCTCCGGCAAACCCATGGATCGGCTCGTGTGCGGCGATGTCGGCTTCGGCAAGACCGAGGTGGCGCTCCGTGCAGCTTATCTGACGGCGATGGCTGGCCTGCAGGTTGCGGTCGTGGTGCCGACGACGCTGCTGGCGCGGCAGCACACGGCAACGTTCACTGAGCGCTTCAAGGGCTTTCCGGTGCGCATCGCGCAAGCTTCGCGGCTCGTGCCTGCGAAGCAGCTGGCCGAGGTCAAGGAGGGACTGCGCACAGGCACGATCGACATCGTCATCGGCACGCACGTGCTCTTGGGCAAGTCGATCCAATTCGCGCGGCTCGGCTTGCTGATCGTGGACGAGGAGCAGCATTTCGGCGTGGCGCATAAGGAGCGGCTCAAGCAGCTGCGCGAGGACGTGCATGTGCTGACGCTGACGGCAACGCCCATTCCGCGTACGCTGCAGCTTGCCCTTTCCGGCGTCCGCGAGCTTTCGCTTATCACCACGCCGCCGGTCGATCGGCTGGCGGTGCGCACGTACATCTCGCCCTTCGACCCGGTCATCATTCGCGAGGCGCTGCGCCGGGAGCGCTACCGCGGCGGTCAATCGTTCTACGTCGTGCCGCGCATCGCAGATCTCGACGAGGTTCATGAATTTCTCCGCGAGGCTGTCCCCGAGCTGCGGGTTGGGCGCGCGCATGGCCAGCTCTCTGTGTCCGAGCTCGAGAAGGTCATGACGGCGTTCTACGAGGGCGAATACGACGTGCTGCTGTCGACGGCGATCGTTGAATCCGGCCTCGATGTCCCGAATGCCAATACGTTGATCGTGCACCGGGCCGACATGTTCGGTCTGGCGCAGCTCTATCAGCTTCGTGGCCGCGTCGGGCGCTCGAAAACTCGCGCCTACGCGTACTTCACCACGCCGCCCGGCCAGAAACTCACCGAGGGGGCGGAAAAACGCCTCAAGGTGTTGCACTCGCTCGACACGCTGGGTGCAGGCTTCTCCTTGGCCAGCCACGATCTCGACATCCGTGGCGCGGGCAACCTGCTTGGAGAGGAGCAGTCGGGGCATATCCGCGAGGTCGGGTTCGAGCTCTATCAGGCGATGCTGGAGGAGGCGATCGCGAACCTCAGAGGCGGCGACCTTGGCGAGGTTTCCGAGCAATGGAGTCCGCAGATATCGCTCGGCACCTCGGTGCTAATCCCAGAGAGCTACGTCCCCGACCTGCAGCTCAGGCTGGGGCTTTACCGGCGTCTTTCTGGGCTCGAGCAGCGGTCCGAGATCGATGAATTCGCCGCAGAGCTGGTCGACCGCTTCGGCGAGCTGCCGACCGAGGTGCGCCATCTGCTTGACATCGTGGAGATCAAGGGGCTTTGCCGGCAGGCGAGCGTCGCGCAAATCGAGGCTGGACCGAAGGGTGCAGTCCTGACCTTCCGCAACAATGCCTTCACCAATCCCGCGGGATTGGTCGATCTGATCCAGCGATCGAAAGGCAAGATGAAGCTGCAGCCGGATCACAAGCTCGTCTACAAGGCCGATTGGGATCAACCGGAGCAGCGCTTGAAAGGAGTGCGGAAGCTCATCGGCGATCTGGCGGAGCTGGCAGCGAAGGCTGCGCAGAGCTGACGTCGCTGGCACTTGTTCCTGATCCTTCGCCGGGCTATCGGAACGCCGGCCCCGTCGAAGGGATGAACGAAGCGGCGGCTAACATGGATCGGTGATGCACCATACCGGGTTGCAGGCTTGCTGCGCCCCGGTTCGGCCATGCGGCTTTGGCCTCGACGCTCTCGGAGCGGGTGACTCGGACCCCGGTGTCGAAGCCGTAATAGACAAGGCGGCGAAGGAAGGCGGGCAGGATGAGCGAGGTTAATTCTTCACTGCGGTACAAGCGCATATGCCTGAAGCTGTCTGGCGAGGCCATGAGCGGCCGCGGCTCATTCGGCATCGACATGGAGGTCGTCAACCGGCTGGCCAGGGACGTCGGAGAGGCTGTTCGAGCTGGCGTCAGGATCGTGGTGGTGCTCGGTGGCGGCAACATCTTCCGCGGCCTTGCCGGGGCTGCCAAAGGGATGGATAGAGCCACCGCCGACTACATGGGCATGCTCGCCACCGTCATGAATGCGCTCGCCTTCCACAACGCCTTGGAGCGGCAGGGCACACCGGCGCGGGTCTTGTCCGCCATTCCGATGCCGACCATCTGCGAATCGTACGTGCGGGCAAAGGCGCTGCATCACCTTGAGAACGGGCGCGTGGTGATTTGTGCCGCAGGAACGGGCAACCCCTTCTTCACCACTGACACCACAGCGGCTTTGCGCGCCATTGAGATGAACTGCGATGCCGTGGCCAAGGCCACTCAGGTCGATGGGGTGTACTCAGCCGATCCGCGTACGGATCCAACGGCGGTTCGCTATGATCGGCTTACCTATGCGGATGTATTGGCCCGCGATCTTAAGGTGATGGACGGCGCGGCGGTTGCGCTTGCCCGCGATAACGGTCTTCCGATAATTGTTTTTTCGATTGAGGAGTCGGGTAATCTTTTGAAGATGTTGCGCGGAGAGGCCCGCGCGACCATTGTCCAGGGTAGCGCCTGATCTTCACGATCCGCGCGGCCCCGTCGCCCCGTCCGCCCGTTTGAGGGCGAGCGCGAGACGCGCCGGCCACTGCCGCGCCCGTTAGGAGGAGTGGTATGGCTCAGGTCAATTTCGACATCGGCGATCTCGAAAGGCGCATGCGTGCTGCCATCGATGCGCTGAAGCGGGAGCTGAGCGGGTTGAGAACGGGACGCGCGAGCGCCAATCTGCTTGATCCCGTCATGGTCAATGTCTACGGGCAGAAGTTGCCGATCAACCAGGTGGCCTCCGTCTCGGTCCCCGAACCTCGCATGATAACGGTTCAGGTGTGGGACAAGGCTGCTGTGCCCGCAGTCGACAAGGCGATCCGGGAGGCAAATCTTGGCCTCAATCCGATTGTAGACGGCAACCTGCTTCGCCTGCCGGTGCCGCCGCTGACGCAGGAGCGCCGCCAGGAGCTCATCAAGCTTGCCCACAAGTATGCCGAGCAATGCCGGGTAGCGATCCGGAATGTGCGCCGCGACGGGATGGAAGCGCTCAAGAAGCTCGAAAAGGACTCGAAGATCAGCCAGGACGAGCATCGGAGCAGTTCGGCCAAAGTCCAGGATTTGACCGACAAGCTCATCAAAGAGGTTGATCAGATCCTGGCGAACAAAGAAGCTGAGATTAATAAGATTTGACGCATTTGACCGGCGGGAAGCCTCCGCCTCAGAACTCTTCGAGAAAGCTCACGGGGCCGGTGGCAGACATTCAGGTACAACCATCCGTTGATGCGGGCGAGCGTAGCCCGCCGCCGCGCCACGTCGCGATCATCATGGACGGCAACGGCCGTTGGGCAAAACGCCGTGGCCTGCCGCGTTCCGTTGGTCATCGGATGGGCGTGGAGGCATTGCGCCGGACGGTCAGGGCCGCCATCGAGCTGGGCATCTCCTATCTGACGATCTACACCTTCTCCTCGGAGAACTGGTCGCGCCCCGCCGACGAGGTCAACGAGCTGATGCGCATGATGAAGCGGTTCGTGCGCAGGGACCTTGTCGATTTGCACGAGAACGGGGTTCGCATTCGCGTCATCGGAGAGCGGAACAACATCGATCCCGATCTGCTCAGGCTGATCGAGGAGGCAGAGTCGCTGACCGCGAACAACGAGCGGCTCACGCTTGTCGTCGCCTTCAACTACGGTTCCCGGATCGAGATCACGAAAGCGGCCCGGCGCCTCGCCGAGAAGGCAGCGCGCGGTCTGCTGGACCCTGCCCAGATCACACCTGAGCTGTTTGGGGCTGAGCTAGACACGAGCGGCATTCCGGACCCCGACCTGCTCATTCGAACGAGCGGCGAAGTCCGCCTGTCGAACTTCCTTCTCTGGCAGGCGGCGTATGCGGAGCTGATGTTCATCGATGCGTACTGGCCGGACTTCGGCCGCGAGCACCTCAAGCAGGCTATCGCCGAGTATTGCTCCCGAGACCGTCGGTATGGTGGACTGCCCCGCGAGTCGAAGGGCCTGAAGACGCATCATCCATGACCTCTGACGAGAACCAGGTGACACGGGCATCGGCGCTCTTCAGTGAGCTGAAGCCGCGCCTTCTCTCCGGGCTGTTGCTGGCCGCAGTAGCGCTGGGGCTCTGTTACCTCGGGCCGCTCAGCTTCGCCGTGCTCGTCGTCATCGTCGCGCTCATCATGTGCTGGGAGTGGGGCAGGGTCGTTCGCGGCCGAGAGTTCGACACCGCTTTCATGATCCACGGAGGTGCGGTTGCGGCAGCTTCTCTGCTCGCTGCGCTTGGCCTGGCGGCCCTCGGGCTTCTCCTGGTGATGATCGGTGCCGTGCTCGTCCTGCTTCTGCAGTATGGAGCGCGCGGTCGACTTTCGGCGCTCGGCGTTCCATACGTCGGTGTGCCAGCCATCTCTCTTCTTTGGATTCGATGGGACGAGCCGTTCGGGTTTGCCGCCGTGCTCTTTGTCTTGCTCGTCGTGTGCGCGACGGATACGTTTGCCTACTTCGGAGGGCGCGGGATAGGAGGCGCCCGGCTGTGGCCACGTGTTTCACCGAACAAGACCTGGGCCGGCCTCATCAGCGGCATCGTCGCTGGAACCGTCGTGGGAGCCCTGTTTGCGTTCTTCGTCGAGGGCAGCTCGCACGTTGGGCTGGCGCTCCTTGCATTTCTGTTGGCGCTGGCGACGCAGGCCGGCGATCTGACCGAGTCGGCCCTCAAGCGCGGGTGTGGCGTCAAGGACGCGAGCACGCTCATCCCGGGCCACGGCGGCTTCCTGGACCGGATGGACGGCGTTGTGTTCGCGGCTTTCGCTGCGGCGATCGTCGCGCTCCTGATCGATCCCTACGCGCCGGCTCGTGCACTCCTGCTGGGATCATGACCTATTGGGCAGCAGGAATGTTCGGGTCGAGCAATTTGGCGGCAGTCCAAACACCTTCTTCAATGGTTGAGGCTAAGTGAAAGCGGTCACCATACTCGGAGCGACGGGCTCGGTCGGGACTAGCACGCTCGATATTATCCGGCGCGCTCCCGACAAATTCCGGGTTGCGGCTGTGACCGCGCAGACGAATGCCGCCAAGCTTGCCCAGATTGCAATTGAGCACCGGGCGGAGTTGGCGGTCATCGGTGACGAGGCTTGCTACGGCGAGCTGCGCGATCGGCTCGCGGGCAGCGGGATCGAGGTTGGAGCAGGGCCCTCGGCCCTCATTGCCGCCGCTGAGCATCCCGCCGATTGCGTTGTCGCGGCCATCACCGGCGCGGCCGGACTTGCGCCGACACTGGCGGCCGCCCGTCTCGGGCGCCGGCTGGCCTTGGCAAACAAGGAATGCCTGGTTGCGGCCGGCGACATCTTCATGGCGACCGTGAGGAACTCGGGCACGGAGCTGGTGCCCATCGACTCCGAGCACTCCGGCGTCTTCCAGCTCCTCGCTGGCGCAGACACCCGTGCGATCGAGCGAATCGTGCTCACCGCCTCGGGCGGACCGTTCCGCGGCTGGAGCTTGGAGCGCCTCGCACAGGCGACACCTGAGGAGGCCCTCAAGCATCCCAAGTGGAACATGGGGCCCAAGATCTCGATCGACTCGGCAACCCTCATGAACAAGGGGCTGGAGCTGATCGAGGCCTATTACCTCTTCCCGGTCGAGGCGGAGCAGATCGACGTGGTCGTGCATCCGCAGTCGATCGTCCATTGCCTCGTCACCTTTGAGGACGGGTCGGTGCTGGCTCAGCTGTCCTGCCCCGACATGCGTATTCCGATCTCGGTAGGGCTCGCCTGGCCGGAGCGGATACCCTCGCCAGCCGCACGCCTGGATCTCGTTGCTCTCCAGTCGTTGACCTTCGAGGCGCCCGACCTGGAGCGCTTTCCTGCCCTCCGCTTGGCCAGGGAGGCACTGGATCTCGGCGGCACGGCGCCTGCTATTCTAAATGCCGCCAACGAGGTCGCCGTCGAAAGCTATCTTGCGCGGCGATCGGGCTTTCTTGACATCGCCAGAACGGTCGCCACATGCCTCGATCGAGCGGTGCAAGCCGGCCTTATCCGAACGCCCCAGAGTCTGGATGATGTCATGGCCGCGGACGCCACCGGGCGCGAGTTGGCACGTGATGTGTTAGCAGCGAAAGTGGCGGGCTAGCCCGGGCGCTGCGCTTTGAGAGTCGAAGGAGATCGAGCAGATGGCATTGTTGTCCAGCTTCGCCGACGGACTTGGAGGATTTCTCTTCGTCCTCCTGTCGTTCCTGTTCGTGCTCACCGTCGTGGTGTTCGTGCACGAGCTGGGACACTTCCTGGTGGCGCGCTGGTGCGGTGTGAGCGTCAGGGCTTTCTCGATCGGCTTCGGACGCGAGATCTACGGCTTCTACGACCGGCACGGCACGCGCTGGCGCTTCGCGTGGATCCCGCTCGGGGGCTACGTCAAGTTCGTGGACGATGACAATGCCGCAAGCGCCGGGCCATCGACGCGGCTCGATCAGCTGACCCCGGAGGAGCGGGCCGGAGCTTTCCACACCAAGCCGCTGTGGCAGCGGACCGCCATCGTGGCAGCTGGGCCTCTCGCCAACTTCTTGCTGGCGATCGTCATCTTTGCGCTGATGTTCTCGCTCATCGGCATCCGCACGACAGCGCCCCGCGTCGACGAGGTGGTGCCGAACTCGCCGGCAGCCACAGCAGGTTTCATGCCGGGCGACGTGATCCTGGAGATCGACGGCAAGCGCATCGATTCGTTCAACGAGGTTCTGCGGATCGTCAGCACGTCTCCGGGCCGGGAGCTCACCGTCAAGGTTGATCGCGATGGTCAGGCGCTGACGCTCACGGTTGTTCCCGAGCGTCAAGAGATCGAGGATAGCTTCGGCGGCACGGTCGTCCGCGGCATCATCGGCATACGGCGTATAACGACGCCCGACACCACGGAGCTGAGGCGCGCCGGACCGCTGGAGGCGGTATGGCTTGGCGTGCGTGAGACGCAGTTCATCATCACGTCGACGCTGTCCTACCTCGGTGACGTGATCATCGGCCGGCAGAGCGCTGACCAGCTCGGCGGCCCGATCCGCATCGCAGAGGTCTCCGGGCAGGTGGCCAAGCTTGGCCTCGAGCCGCTGCTCAATCTGATCGCGGTCATCTCGGTCAGCATAGGGCTGATCAATCTTTTCCCCATTCCTCTGCTGGATGGCGGACACCTTTTGTTCTACGCCATCGAGGCCTTGCGCCGGAAGCCGCTGAGCGAACGGAGCCAGGAAATCGGGTTCCGAATTGGCCTGGCGGTCGTTCTGATGTTGATGGTTTTCGCCACCCTGAACGATCTTCCCATTGTGCGGCGGTGGCTTACCGGAAATGGTTAGTCCTCGAAGTTTTTTAGGGGGTTGTGAAACATTCTTGCCACTTCCAATGCCCCGTCTGAATCGTTAAAACCTCGAAAGCTTAGCTGAGTCTGCCTTGGAGGCGGTTGCGCCAAGCTGGTGCCGCCTTCACGACTCAGATAAGGAGAAGTTGCGTTGGTCTGCCGAGAGGCGCTCAACGCCGCTTCCGGGGGGCAAAAGTAAACGAAGGGCAGACGAAGGTATGCAACTTCGGAAACGGGCGATTGGGGGGTGGTGGCTCCTTGTCTTGGTTGCCGCCATTAGCTCTTCTTCCTTCGTGCTGACCAGCACAGTTGTCGCGCCGGTTGCACAAGCGCAAAGCATCATTATCCAGGAAATCAGGGTCGTCGGTAACAAGCGGGTCGAAGCCGAGACGGTCCGCTCCTACCTGCACTTCACGGTTGGCGATCGTTACGACCCAGGTCTGGCAGACAAATCCATACACACGTTGTTTGCGACCGGTCTGTTCGCGGACATCGACATCGTGCCGGAGGGGAGCACCGTTGTTGTCTATGTTGTCGAGAACCCGGTCGTTAATCAGGTCGCGTTCGAGGGCAACAGCGAGATCGATGACAAGACGCTCGAAGCCGAGGTGCAGCTGAAGCCTCGCTCCGTCTATACGCGTGCCCGTGCGCTTTCCGATGCGCAGCGAATCCTGGACGTCTATCGCCGGCAGGGGCGGTTTGCAGCTGTGGTCGAGCCCAAGATCATCGAGCTCGACCAGAACCGCGTCAACGTTGTCTTCGAGATTGATGAAGGTATCCAGACGAAGGTCAAGGCCATTCACTTCGTCGGTAACCGCGCATTCTCGGACTCGCAGCTTCGCGACATCATCACGACCACGCAGTCCGGCTGGTTCGACTTCCTCAAGGGAACAGCGATCTACGATCCGGACCGGATGAATTTGGATCGCGAGCTGTTGCGGCAGTATTACCTCAAGAATGGCTATGCCGACGTTCGTATCGTCGCGGCGAATGCCGAGCTAGATCGTGACGGCACGGGCTTTATCCTGACGTTCGTCGTCGAGGAAGGCGAGCTTTACACCTTCGGCGATGTGCGCATCGAGAGCGCGCTGCCCGAGCTGCAGCCCGAGACGCTGTACGACGAGGTGCTGACGCGATCGGGCGAGACCTTCAACGCATCCTACATCGACAAGACCGTCGAAAAGCTGACGCTGCGCACGTCGCAGCAGGGCTTTGCGTTCGCCCGCGTTCGTCCGCGCACGGACCGCGATCCGCTGGCGCGTGTGATCCACATCACCTACGAGATTGATCAGGGGCCGCGCGTCTACATCGAGCGCATCAACATCGTCGGCAACCTGCGCACCAAGGATCATGTGATCCGGCGTGAGTTCCGGCTGGCTGAAGGCGACGCCTACAATCCGCTACTTGTCGATCAGGCGAAGAAGCGGCTTCAGGCCCTAGGCTTCTTCAAATCGGTCGAGATCAATCGGCGCCCTGGGTCGGCCCACGACCGTGTCATCCTCGATGTGGAGGTTCAGGAACAGCCCACGGGTGAGCTGTCCTTCGGTGCGGGCTACTCGACCGCCGAGGGTGTCATCGGGGACGTGAGCATCACCGAGCGCAACCTGCTCGGCAACGGCCAGTTCCTGCGTCTGCGCCTCGGTGGCTCCATGGAGCGCTTCCAGATCGACCTCAGCTTCACTGAGCCGCGCTTCCTCGACCGCAACATCGCGGCCGGCTTCGACCTCTTCCACAAGGAGGTCGATCAGACGAGGGAGTCGTCGTTTGAATACCGCAAGACTGGTGGCGCCGTTCGCATGGGCTTCCCGCTGGCCGAGAACATCTGGATGTCGACCAGCTATACGCTGTCGCGTGACGAGATTTTCAACGTCGAGGACAATGCATCCTGGGTCATTAAGGAAGAAGCGGGCTCGGCGCTAACGTCAGCGATTGGTACAGCGATTACATACGACACGCGTAATCACCCTCATAATCCTAATCGAGGATTGTTCTTCCAGATTGGGACCGACTTTGCGGGCGTTGGTGGCGATGTTCGCTACGTCCGGGTTCAGGGTGAGGGGCGGGCGTACTATCCTATCACTGATGAGATCACCTTTGTCGGTCGTATAATCGGCGGCCATATCGAAGGCTGGGGCGGTGATGATGTGCGCCTCCTCGATCTCTACTACAAGGGCGGAGAGACTGTGCGCGGGTTTGATCGAGCTGGCTTTGGTCCGCGTGATATTCTGACGGGCGACGCTCTTGGTGGTAAGACGTTCTGGGCGGCGACAGCCGAGATACGCTTCCCGTTGCCGCTAATTCCGGAAGAGCTTGGCATGTCGGGCGCTGTGTTCGCGGACGCAGGCTCGTTGTTCGGCGCGGGTGCCCTAGCCAAGGAGAAAAATACTCAGTGCGGTGACAGAGATCCTGAGGCTGGTATTTGCCTGGCCGACGACGCCAGCATCCGTTCCTCCGTGGGTGTAGGTATCTTGTGGAACTCGCCGCTTGGCCCGCTGCGTCTCGATTACGCCTATGCCCTCACCAAAGAGGACTACGACGAGACACAGCAGATCCGCTTCGGCGCATCGACCAAGTTCTGAGATGTTTGCGACCAGGGCACCGCAAGGTGTCCTGGTTCCTCTTTAGGTGGCTTGAGCTACCGCTCTTTAGCAAGAGTCGAGTTTAGTGGCTTCTCCCCCCAGAGGGTTGTGCGTGTTTCTCCCTCCCAGGGAGGGCCGTCAGGCCACCCCGGCTCCTTCAGAACTGATGCTCTGAGCCAAACCAAATCTGCTCTCTCCCCGCTCACACTGCCGCTCAGCTACCAGCACCGCCACCATGCCGTCGTGAACATATGACGCGCGACCGGGTGCAGTGGCTTGTTGCCGGGCCGTTTTTCGTCTAGACGGCTGCTGAATTCGTTACGCCTGCCGAGTTCGCTCCCACGCTGAGCGATCAGCAAGAAGAGCGCAACCGGACCGGGCCCGTTCAGCGAAAGTGATCCTATGGAGCACCCTGGCTTCTTCGAACGTGCCGGCCCCTTCCCCTTGGCCGAGGTGGCCCGTGCTGCCGGCGCTGAGCTGGGACCGGGTGCCGATGGCGAGCTACTGATTTCCGACGTCAAGGCGCTCGCTGATGCGGGAAGAGGTCACGTGTCGTTCCTGGACAACCGCAAGTATCTGCCGCAGCTGGCAAACACACGTGCAGCCGCTTGCCTCATCTCACCAGCTTTAGCTTCGAGAGTGCCTGCAGGCACTGCGGCTCTTGTGACGGCGACCCCGTACCACGGCTTCGCGCGCGCGCTGCAACTCTTCTATCCCGACGCGCTGCGGCCCAAAGTTTCGCGTGCAGGAAGCACGGTGCCGATTGACCCGACCGCCCAGCTCGAAGAGGGTGTATTGATCGAGCCGGGAGCCGTCATCGGTCCCGAGGCGCAAATCGGTCGCGGCACAGTCGTTGCCGCTGGAGCCGTCATCGGCTATCGCTGCACCATCGGCCGAGACTGCTACATCGGCCCCGGAGCGACCGTCACACACGCTCTCATCGGCAACCGCGTCATTCTGCACGCCGGGGTGAGAATCGGCCAGGATGGCTTCGGCTTTGCCATGGGGCCGCAGGGCCACCTCAAGGTGCCGCAGATCGGTCGCGTCATCATTCAGGATGATGTCGAGATCGGCGCAAATACAACCATCGACCGGGGAGCGCTCAACGATACGATTATCGGCGAGGGCACAAAAATTGATAATCTCGTGCAAATCGGGCACAACGTCGTTATCGGCAGGCACTGTGTGATCGTGGCGCACTGCGGAATCTCGGGCTCGACTGAGCTCGGTGACTTCGTCGTCATGGGGGGCCAGTCTGGAACCGTTGGGCACATCAAGATTGGCACGGGCGCGCAGATCGCGGGTGCCTCGCACCCCAAGGACGACATACCGCCCGGTGCTCGCGTCGGCGGCACGCCCGCACGGCCGCTCAAAGACTGGGCACGTGAGCTCGCCGTGCTGAGCCGCCTGGCGAAGCAGGGCCGCCATGCGCCCGGAACGGATGAGGGTGGAAGCGAGACCTAAAGGATGGAAGGGACAGCAGAGGTGAACGCACGCGTACCAGAAGGAGTGGAAAGGCAATGAATGACGCGCCAGCAAAAGGGCAGCTCGGCACGGCCGACATCGCGCGCCTGCTCAATCTGCTGCCGCACAGGTATCCCTTCCTCCTGGTCGACCGCATCTACGATATGGATCGTGACGAGTCCGCGGTTGGGCTGAAGAACGTCACCATCAACGAGCCTTTCTTCCAGGGGCACTTTCCAAGCTACCCCGTCATGCCCGGCGTGCTCATCATCGAGGGCCTGGCGCAGACGGCCGGTGCGCTGTGCGTCCACAGCCTCGGTGAAAGCTACCGCCCCCAGCTCGTCTATTTCATGGGCATCGACAAGGCAAAGTTCCGCAAGCCCATTGTGCCGGGCGATCAAATTCACTTCCATGTGCGGAAGATTCGGAGCCGCGGTCGCGCGTGGCGCTTCTACGGTGAAGCACGGGTCAATGGGCAGGTCGCGGCCGAGGCCGAGATCAGCGCCATGATCGTCGATACTCCCGAGACGCAGGCCATCGCGGAACAGAATGGCTGACGTTCAAATTCATCCCACCGCCATTGTCGAGTCCGGCGCCAAGCTTGGAGCCGGCGTCAAGATCGGCCCCTACTGCTTCGTCGGGCCGGAGGTGACGCTCGGCGACGACTGCGAGCTGATCAGCCATGTCGTTGTGGCTGGCCGGACGACGATAGGGCCGCGCACACGCATCTTTCCCTTCGCCTCGATCGGCCATCAGCCCCAGGATTTGAAATACAAGGGCGAGCCCTCGACGCTGACGATCGGCTCCGATTGCCTCATCCGCGAGGGAGTTACGATGAACCCCGGCACCGCGGGCGGGGGCCTCCATACGGTCATTGGAAACAACTGTGCGTTTCTGGCCAACTCGCACGTCGGCCACGATTGCCGCATCGGCAACAACGTCGTGTTCTCCAACAACGTCATGCTGGCGGGGCATTGCACGGTTGGAGACTACGCCATCCTCGGCGGCGGAGCGGCCGTCATTCAGTTCGCGCGGATCGGTGCTCACGCATTCCTCGGAGGAATGTCGGGGCTCGAGAATGACCTGATCCCGTACGGCATGGCGGTCGGCAACCGCGCCCATTTGTCCGGCCTCAACATCATCGGTCTTCAGCGGCGCGGGTTCTCGCGGGAGACTATCCATGATCTTCGCCGAGCCTACCGGTTGCTGTTCGCGGCAGAGGGCACGCTGAAGGAGCGCCTCGACGACGTCGCCGCGGAATTCGAAAACCACCCTCTCGTGCAGGAGATCGTGGCCTTCATCCGGGAGGGCGGTAAAAGATCCTTGTGCACTCCGCGCCATTCCGAGGGCTGAACGTGGAGACGGGCCTTGGCCCGCTGGGAATTCTGGCTGGCAACGGCGGATTGCCGCTGGAAGTCGCGAACGAGGTTCGCCGGACCGGCCGCCCCGTGTACATCGTCGCCATTCAAGGCGAGGCCGAGCCCGGCATCGAAACGCATCCGCACATTTGGATGGGCCTGGGCCAGATTGGTGGCATGCTGCGCGCCTTTCGCGAGGCAGGCTGCCAGGACCTCGTCATTCTCGGTGGTGTGAAACGGCCCGATCTGTTGAAGTTGCGCCCGGACCTCGGGTTTTTCTGCAATCTGCCGCTTATTCTGAGCCTGATGGTTGGCGGCGACGACAGCGTCCTCCGCCGCGTGGTCTCCTTTTTCGAGAGGCATGGTTTCCGCGTCTTCGGCGCCCACGACGTGGCGCCCGCACTGCTAGCGGAAGAGGGTGTGCTTGGCGGCGCGGAGCCGGGAGATGAGCTTCGCCGGGATATTGCGCTCGGCTTTGCGCTCATCGAGGCGCTGGCGCCGCTCGACGTCGCGCAGGCGGTTGTGGTCTCCGAAGGGAGGCCCATCGCCATCGAAGGCGCCGAGGGCACGGATCGTATGCTCGCGCGCGTGCAGGAAATGCGTGCGGCGGGGTATGGCGGGCGCGGCGGCGTCATCGTCAAGGCGCCCAAGCGCGGACAGGAGCTGCGGGTCGATCTGCCTGCCGTCGGGCCACGGACCGTCGAAGGAGCTGCGGCTGCCGGTCTCGACGGCATAGCGGTAGCGGCGCGTCAGGTGCTGGTGGCGAAACGCGATAAGGTTCGCGAGCTCTTGGGGGAAACGGGGCTGTTTCTCGTCGGCGCCGACCCGGAAGCTCAGTTGTCAGCGGCTCCACAGCGACCGCAAGGAGAAGCAGAACCGGGCCGCCTCAGGTGGGTCAGCGGGAAGGTGAAGTGGCGCGATATTCGGGATGCCGAGCGCGCGCTCCAAGCCATAGCCACCGTTCGGCCGTTTGGCGTGGGCGCAGCGGCCGTCGTCGCCCGTCAGCACGTTCTTGCCATCGAGTCGGGCGAGGGGACAGAGCGGATGCTCGAACGCGTCGCCGGCCTCCGCCAGTGGGGCGATCGCAGCTCGCGCCGCAGGCGCGGTGTTGTGGCGCTTCGGGCGACCGACGCCGACGCGACGGCTTGCACGCGATGGGCCGCGAGCTCCGGTCTCGCCGGTGTTGTCCTCGCTGGGCCGTGGCCTGATCGCGAGCGTTCCGAGTTCGCCATTGCAGCGGCGACGGCTGGGTTGTTCGTTCTCACTTGCGAGGACCACGGATGAACGGCAGCGACAAGCCGCTGCACATTTTTCTTGTGGCTGGCGAGCAGTCCGGGGATGCGCTGGGCGCCAGCCTGATGTCGGCCCTGCAGGCGAAACTTGACCAAAGTGTCGTCTTCTCTGGCGTGGGCGGCGCGCAAATGGGGGCCCGCGGCCTCAAGAGCCTTTTTCCGCTGTCGGATGTGGCCGTCATGGGGCCGCTGTCCATCTTGCGGCGGCTGCCGCGGATTATCAGCCGCGTCTACGCCACAGTCGATGCGGCGGTCGCGGAAAGGCCCGATGTTGTCGTGATCATCGACAGCCCCGAGTTCACCCACGCCATCGCCAAGCGCATCCGCCGGCGCTGTCCTGCCATCCCGATAGTCGACTACGTGAGCCCAACCGTGTGGGCCTGGCGTCCCGGGCGGGCCAAGCGCATGCGGCGCTACGTCGATCACGTGCTTGCGTTGCTGCCTTTTGAGCCTGAGGCCCACCGGAAGCTCGGCGGCCCGCCATGCACATACGTGGGTCACCCTTTGATCGAGCGGCGGGAATGGTTGGAGAGCCTTAATCCAACGCCGCTTGCCGAGAGGCTGGAGTTAGAGCGAGACCAGCCCATTCTTGTGGTGCTGCCTGGCAGCCGGTCCTCGGAGGTCGAACGGCTGATGCAGCCTTTTGGGGATACCGTTCGGCTGCTGCATGCCCGTGGGCTGGTACGCCAAGTGATCATTCCGGTGGTGCCGCACGTCAGGGGAATGATCGAACAGGCTACTGCCGCGTGGCCGGTTCGCCCCCACTTGGTCGAGGGCGATGAAGACAAGTTCAGCGCATTCAAGCTGGCGACTGCCGCGCTGGCGGCATCGGGCACGGTGACACTGGAGCTTGCTCTTATTGGAACACCGGCCGTTGTGGCATACCGGGTCGATCCTGTCGCGGCTCGCCTTCGCTTTCTGGTCAAGGTGCCGTCGATCGTCCTCGCGAACTTGGTGCTCGGCGCGAACGTCTACCCTGAGTTCGTGCAGGAGGACTGCACGCCCGAAAAGCTCGCCGCTGCCGTGGCACCGCTCCTCAGCACGACACCGGAACGCCGTCGCCAGCTCGACTTACTGGCTCGCATTCCTGAGCGCCTGGCCGTGGAGGCCAGCAAACCGAGCGACGCGGCAGCGGACATCATCATCCAGTACGCGCGAACAGGGGCGCTCTAGCGCAGATATGCTGTCCTATCTTGCGTAATTTCCGGAAAGAACCCGGTCGACCCACTCCGGCACGATGCGCGTGGCCGGTCCGTGGATCGCTTCAGCGAAAAGGTTGACGCCTAGCGAGGGCTCGAGATTGAGCTCCACCGTATGGGCGCCCGCTGCTCGAGCCTCCCGTACGAAGCCGGCTGCGGGATACACGGTGCCGCTCGTGCCGATCGAGACGAACAGGTCCGCCTTGGCAAGGACGTCGTAAATCTCGTCCATGTGGTAGGGCATCTCGCCGAACCACACCACGTCGGGCCGAAGGCCACCGGCCTTGCTGCAGGAAGGGCAGGGGGTATCAACCGATAAGTCATCGTGCCAGGGATGGCGAGCTTCGCACCGGGTACAGAGCGCCTTCAGGAGCTCGCCGTGCATATGGATGAGCCGCCGCGTGCCAGCCGCCTCGTGCAAAGCATCGATGTTCTGCGTAATGATCGTGACCTCGCCGGGGTGCTCGCGCTCCAGCCGCGCCAAGGCCAAGTGGGCGGCATTGGGCTTAGCATCCCGCAATCCGCGCCGCCGCATGTTGTAGAATTCGTGCACGCGCTGAGGATTGGCGGCAAACGCCTCGGGCGTTGCCACTTCGGTGAGGTCGTACTTGCTCCAGATGCCGTCCTTGTCGCGAAAGGTGGCGAGACCAGACTCGGCGGAAAGGCCGGCACCTGTGAGGATGACGATGCGCTCGAAGGAAGCCATGGCCTACTGAAATTACCGTTCCTTGAACCCTCACCTAATCGAGTTCGGTGACTAGTTCAAATTGGGTTCTAAGGCGCAGGTTGAGCAGCAGATATTGGAAAGAGATGTCGCCAAGTCGTTCTTGAATGATCGACGCGGCGCGCGAGCCAGCTCACAAATCGAGCACCTCCAGCACCCCTGGCACTGTCGACAGGGTGCCTTTGAGCATCGGGTTGACCTCGTAGCGCCCCGGTACGGCCAGCTCGACGTCGCGGCCTTTCTCGTCAAGCCTGAGGACTAGCCGGATTTCGCCGCGGCCCGGTTTCAGCAGCTCTTTGATGCTGGCGATTTCGGATTGGCGGGCGATAACGGCCTCTCCCGCGAGCACCACCTTGAGGCCGCGCTGAACTGCGCCCGCGGCCTTATCGAGTGCTTCCAGGTGTTGCACGCGTAGCTTGACACTCTCTCCGTCACGCTCGGCCTCGACGGTCAGCAGCACAGGCGTGCCGGGCTCCAGAAGATCGCGTGCCTGCGCCAGGGTGTCGGAAAAGATCACCGCCTCGAATTGCCCGCTGGGATCGGAGAACATGGCGAACGCGAATTTGTTGCCGCGCTGGGATTTGCGTTCGCGCGCAGAAACGACGATGCCGGCGAGCCGCCCTGCCGACACGCCGCGCTCGGTTGCCGCCTCGAACTCTGACCACCGCTGCACACCAAGGCTTGCGAGCACGCTCTCGTACTCGTCGAGCGGATGGCCTGAGAGGAAAAAGCCGACGGCATCGAACTCTTTCTCCAGCCGCTCCATCGGCGTCCAGGGCTTCGTCGGCCTCAGATCGAGCTGCGGCGCAGAAGCCAATGCGCCGCCGAACAGATCGCTGATGCCGGTCTCCGCATCGGAGGCAAGCCTGTTGGCGAGCGCAAGAATCTGATCGACATTGTTGAAGACCAGCGCGCGATCGGGAGTTAGCGCGTCGAAAGCGCCTGCTGCGGCGAGCGTTTCAAGCGCGCGCTTGTTGAGCGCTTTTGCGTTCAAACGCGCCGCAAAATCGGACAGGTCTTTGAATGGCCCGCCTTTCCTCCGTTCTTCGACAATGGATTCAACGGCAGCGGTGCCGATGTTCTTCAGTGCAGCGAGCGAATAGCGGATCGCTCCGGGCTGTCCCTCACCGCGCGATGGCTCCGGCAGAAAATCGACAGCTGATTCATTCACGCACGGCGGCTTGACGACGATGCCACTGCGGCGGGCTTCCGCCGCGAACACGCTGAGCTTGTCCGTGTTGCCCATATCCAGCGTCATCGACGCCGCCAGAAACTCCTCCGGGTAATTCGCCTTGAGATAGGCGGTGTGATAGCTCACCAGCGCATAGGCGGCTGCGTGGGACTTGTTGAAGCCGTACCCGGCGAACTTGTCGACCAGCTCGAAAATGTAGACGGCGTCCTTTTGGCTGACGCCGTTCTTCATCGCTCCTTCGACGAAGCGCGCCTGCTGCTTCGCCATTTCGGCCTTGTCTTTCTTGCCCATGGCGCGCCGGAGCAGGTCGGCTTCGCCGAGCGAGTAGCCGGCGAGGACCTGCGCGATCTGCATCACCTGCTCCTGGTAGATGATGACGCCGTAAGTCTCCTTTAGGATCGGCTCCAACATCGGGTGCAGGTAATCGACCGGCTCCTTCCCGTGCTTGCGATTGATGTAGACGGGGATGTTGTCCATGGGGCCGGGCCGGTAGAGCGCCACCATGGCGATGATGTCCTCGAAGCGGTCGGGTTTGAGCTGCCTGAGGCTTTCGCGCATGCCCGTGCTTTCCAGCTGGAACACACCGACCGTTTCTGCTCGGGCCAGCAGCTCATATGTAGGCCGATCGTCCAAAGGCACCTTGGACAGATCAACCGTCACCCCGCGGCATTGCTTGATGAGATCTACGGTCTTCTGCAGGACGGTGAGGGTCTTGAGCCCCAGGAAGTCGAACTTGACAAGGCCTGCCGCCTCTACCTGCTTCCAGTTGAATTGCGTGATGGGGAAGCTGGATTTCGGATCGCGATAGAGCGGCACCAGCTCGTCGAGCGGCCGGTCGCCGATCACCATGCCAGCGGCATGTGTCGATGCGTGCCGGTAAAGGCCCTCCAGCTTCTGGGCGATCTCCAGCAGCCGGGCGACGATCGGCTCAGAGTCGCGCGCTTCCTGCAACTTCGGCTCGCTGGCGATGGCCTCGGCCAGCGTTACGGGATTAGCCGGGTTGTTCGGCACCAGCTTGCAGAGCTTGTCGACCTGCCCATAGGGCATCTGCAGCACGCGGCCGACGTCGCGCAACACCGCGCGGGCCTGCAGCTTTCCGTGCGTGATGATCTGAGCGACCCGATCCGCTCCGTATTTTTGCTGGACGTAGCGAATGACCTCGTCGCGCCGGTCCTGACAGAAATCGATGTCGAAGTCCGGCATCGAGATGCGTTCAGGATTGAGGAAGCGCTCGAACAGCAGGCCGAACCGCAGCGGATCAAGGTCGGTGATCGTCAGCGCCCACGCAACGAGTGAGCCCGCGCCTGATCCGCGTCCGGGCCCGACCGGGATGCCCTGGCTCTTCGCCCATTTGATGAAGTCGGACACGATGAGGAAGTAGCCCGGGAATTTCATCCGGGTGATGATGTCCAGCTCGTATTCGAGGCGTTTCCAATAGTCCTCCTCGGTAAAGCCGGGAGCCAGCTGATTAGCGGCGAGCCGCGCTTTCAAGCCTTCCTCGGCCTGACGCTTCAGCTCGGCCGCCTCGACAGCGAGTTGGTCGGCCTCTGAGGCGCCCTCGCCCGCAGAGACGAAGCGGGGCAAAATCGGCTTGCGGCCCAGGGGGCGGAACGGGCATCGCTTGGCGATCTCGATCGTATTCTCGAGCGCCTCGGGCAGATCACGGAACAGCTCCGCCATCTCCCCGGCGCTCTTGAAGTAGTGATCGGGCGTTACGCGCCGCCGGTCGTCCTCGACGACGTACCGGCCCTCCGCGATGCACAGAAGCACATCGTGAGCCTCGTAGTCGTCGGGGCTGGCGAAATAGGCTTCGTTGGTGGCGACGATCGGGAGCTCCAGGCTGTAGGCCAAATCGAGCAGCTCCGGCTCGACCATTGCCTCCTGCTCCAGCCCGTGACGCTGCAACTCCACATAGAGTCGATCGCCACAAATCTTTGAGAGCGTCTTGAGCCTCGCCTCAGCGAGCGCTTTCTGCCCGGCACGCAGAGCGCTGTCGATCGGGCCATCAGGGCCGCCGGTCAGCACAATCAGGTCATCGGCAAAAGCACGGAGCTGGTCGATTGTGACGTACGGGCCCTCGTCCTCGCCGGATTGCAGATGCGCGCGGCTCACGAGCTTCATCAGGTTCGCGTAGCCGCGCTCGCTCATGGCATAGAGCGCGATCATGCCATCGCGCCTGGCAAGTTGCTCTGCACTCGGCGCAGGCCCCCCGGCGCGCTGCCGCTCCGTATCCTCGAAATCGATGGTCAGGGACACGCCCGCGATCGGCTGGATACCGGCGCGGCTCAGCTTGTCGGAGAACTCGAGCACACCGAAGAGGTTGTTGGTGTCGGTGAGGGCCACGGCCGGAAAGCCCATCTCCTGGCACAGCTTGGCGATGGTGCCGATGGGCAATGCGCCTTCCAGGAGCGAATAGGCCGAATGCACCTTAAGGTGCACGAATCCCGCTTCCACCTGCACAGGCGAGGGGACGGGCTGAGCGTCTTTGGGTGTGCGAATCGGGGCGTTCATGGAAGGAGCGTAGCGGCAGCGGCGCTCATGACCAGAGCCGTTCGCGCACGGCTGTGGAGCATCGCCAGCCTATACCGAATGCCAGCGCAGCGCGACAACGCCAAGAATCACGAGCCCGACAAGCTTGGCCGGTTTCGGCTGGCGTCTCGGGAAGCTGCTGTCCAATGTGAAAGCTGAGCCGACCGAGGTCGAGGCTGAATGAAGCTCTCCCCTGCCAAAAAGCTCAAACTTTCCAGCACTCCCGGAGCATGAGTCCGCGTTCTTGCCATGCTCCGAGCTAATGTCGTCCGACGACTGCTGTACAGCGCTTGGGCAAACCTTGGGGGCCTATTGTAACTACAGCAGAAGAAAATAAACCGGAGCGGCGCTGGCACGATAAGCGCCGCCTTTCAGCATTCATGATCATCGAACCAGGCAGTGGAAAAACCAAATTTCGGGGCTGTTACCTCAGCGTGCAGACTTTTTCGCCTGCCCCATCGCTATCACGTCGCGGGCCAACGAGCGTGCGAGCAGTTGCACTGGATCGTCCGTGTTTTCCTCCACCAGGTCGTCGAGGACGGTCGCCTTCTCCACCAGCCCCTCGAAGGTGGTCGCCTTCAGGCCCGCGATGGTGAACGAGAGATCGTGTTGCTCGGCGAGAAGCGCATCGGCGCTGGTTTCCCAATCGCTCTCGAACGAGTCGCCGAAACCGTTTCCGGTAGCAACAGCTTCACTGTGATCAACTAATTCCTTTAGCTGCTTTGCGATTTCCATGTACCGCCTTGCCTGCGCGCGAAGTTGCTGGTCACTACGCGAACTACTGCCGGCGCGCCGCGTTGATCGAGATCTAATCGGCGTCTCGGCTCGCAGCTCAACATCGTCGATTTCCGATAACAGCTCGGCTTGCCTGTCTGCGAAGCCATTGATGACCTTCAGCGGTGCGCCTGGGATGCTCTTCTCCTTATGCCCGTCTGGAGTGTCCCCGCCAGCAATAATCCTCGCCAGCTCGATCTCTACGCCGTGTAGAGAGGACAAGAGCTTTGGCAGCTTGTTTTCTCGAGCTTTCGCCCTCATAGCCACCACGCTGCTGAGCATCTCCCATGCGACCGCGGTCTGACCGTTCTCGGCCATTGCATCCCCCGTTATCTGACGATGAATGGAAGACCAGAACGTGCAAACGCAGGCACATGGTGCACGTGGTCATCGCGCTAACGCGGTGGTCAGATGATGGTTCCATTGAAATTGCAAATGAGCAGGCGCTTTGGCTCAATTGCAACACAACTGAAACACGCGCAGGAAACGCCTTCAACTAAATGATTTTTGCGCGAACCGGCTGATTCGCGTTCCACCTATAAGCGATCAAGAAAAAATTGAATTTTCCTGACAAGAATCTGTCGATATTGCGCGAAAAATGAGAACAGGCCGGAGCTTATGCTCCGGCCTGCAAAACGGCTCTCAAGAATGGCCGGAAATCGCGAAATACGCTACTCCGCGGCCGATTTTTTCGGCTAAACCGCAGCCATGTAGTCGTTGAGCAGCGTTTCGGAGATGCGGCCCGGCTGATAATGATGCTCTCCGATCTCGCGAACCGGCGTCACCTCGGCCGCAGTGCCGACGATGAAGCACTCCGAGAACGTGCCGAGCTCCTCCGGCAAAATCGTGCGCTCCTGCACCTGCATGCCGCGCTTCTTGGCGAGCTCGATCACAGTACGCCGCGTGATTCCGTCAAGGAAACAGTCCGGAGTCGGAGTATGCAGAACGCCGTCCTTCACGAAGAAGATATTGGCGCCCGTGCACTCAGCGACGTGGCCGCGCCAGTCGAGCATCAGCGCGTCTGCATAGCCGGCGCGCTCGGCGCGGTGCTTCTCGAGAGTGCAGATCATGTACAACCCGGCCGCCTTCGTCTTGGCGGGGGCCGTGCGCGGATCCGGGCGCCGGTATTCGGCAAGAGCTATGCGAATGCCGCGCAGCCGCTCCTTTGGATCGAAGTAGGACCCCCAATCCCAGGCAGCGATGGCCACGTGAATCTTCGTCAGCTGAGCCGAGACGCCCATCTGCTCGCTGCCACGCCAGGCGATCGGGCGGACGTAGCAGTCGACCAGATTGTTGGCTTTCACCGTTTCGCGGCAGGCCGCATCGATCTCCTCAACCGTGTAGGGGATTTCGAAATCTAGAGTGCGGGCGCCCTCGAACAGCCTGAGCGTATGCTCCCTCAGCTTGAAGATCTCGCCACCATAGGCTCGCTCCCCTTCGAATACCGCGCTGGCATAGTGCAAGCCGTGGCTCAGTACGTGCAGATTGGCCTCCCGCCATGGCACGAGCTTGCCGTCTAGCCAGATAAAGCCGTCGCGGTCGTGGTAAGGAACGAGCGGAGCCATCGGTTATCTCCTCGGAGATGTCATCTCTGCCTGCCTCTGATGATGCCATGCCAGCAATAGGCTGCGAATGCGACCCCGCCACCCGATCAGAGCGTACTTGCTCGCTTCTGGGGGCGCAGAAGCCGCACAACTCGCGGTCTACAGTGCACAAAGGCACTTGCCACGGGTAACAATGGCCTCCAAATAAGTCAACATGACTGACATATATGCACCCCCGCAGGTCGGCCCAGCCACGCCGAGTCACGGAGAACCCGCAAGCGATCACCGCAAGATCAGCGAGCGGGAGGATCTCGTTGCAGCTGTCGAGCTGCTCTTCTTCGCCTACCGCGATTTTACTGGCGAGGCCGACGCGGTGCTGGCCGAGTTCGGATTCGGCCGGGCGCATCACCGTGTTCTACACTTCGTCAATCGCCATCCAGGACTGAGGGTGGCCGACCTTCTTGATATCCTCAAAATTACCAAGCAAAGTCTCGCCCGCGTGCTGAAGCAGCTCTTGGATCAGGGCTACATTCTGCAGAAGGCCGGCCCGGAGGATCGCCGCGAGCGACTGCTCTACTTGACGGCGAAGGGCAGGGAGCTCGCGAACAAGCTTCTGGCGCTGCAATGCGCGCGGGTTGCTGCGGCACTTGCCGAGGCGGGTGACGAGTCCGGTGCCGTGACACGCCGCTTTCTCGCCGGAATGATTGCCAAAGGAGAACGGCCGAGAATCGAGAAGCTGATTTTTGGGCCGGACGGCAGGGCCTGAGCCTCGTTTCGGTTGACCGGGAGGGGACTCATGACCGTGGAGCACGGGACACGTCGGCGCGAATGCCTGCCCGATGATGCGCCGCATGTGCTCATCGTCGATGACGACCAACGCATCCGAGACCTGCTGACACGCTACCTCATGGAGCACGGCTACCGTGTCACCCCTGCGGCTGACCCTGCCGCTGCGCGCGCTGCCATGCGCGGGCTCAAATTCGACCTCATCATTCTTGATGTGATGATGCCCGGGGAGAGCGGGCTCGATTTCGCTCGCCACCTAAAGGCGACCTCCGATGTCCCGATTTGCATGCTGACAGCCCGTTCCGAGCCCGAGGACCGCATCGAGGGGCTTGAAGCCGGTGTGGATGATTATCTGCCGAAGCCCTTCGAGCCGCGTGAGCTGGTGCTACGCATCAAGAACATTCTTCGCCGCGGAAAGAACAATCAGGGCAACGCAGACGAGATCCGTATGGGCGATCTCGTCTTCCATATCGCTCGCGGCGAGTTGAAGCGCGGGGACGAGAGCATCAAGTTGACGGAGCGCGAGCGCGACCTGCTGCGCCAGTTCGCCCAGCGGCCCGGTGTTCCCATTGCGCGGCACGAGCTTGCGGGCGATGATGCGACCGGAAGCGAGCGCGCAATCGACGTGCAGATCAATCGCCTACGCAGGAAGATCGAGGCCGATCCTTCCAACCCGGTCTATCTCCAGACGGTTCGCAGCAAAGGCTACATTTTGTATACGGATTAGGTGTGGAGGCCGCTGTTTCAAATCGTGCATTATCCCGGCTGTCGCCCGGGATGCCTTCACCCCGGGCTTGAATAGGGCACCGCACCCCATGGTCGCAGTCCGCGACGATGCCGGCGAGAGAGCCGAATCCTGGTGGCACAAGCTCCAAGCGACGTTCGCCGGGCTCGCACGTACTGTCACAACCGCGTTTGGCGAGCTGCTTCCCAAGGGTCTCTACGCCCGAGCGCTCATCATCATCATTGCGCCCATCGTCCTGCTCGAGAGCGTCGTCGCATTTGTCTTCATGGAAAGACATTGGCAGGCCGTGACCCGACGCCTGTCCGAAGCAACGGCTCGCGATATCGCGGCGATCATCAGCGTCTATCGGGACTACCCGCATCAGGACGATTACGCGCGCCTCATCGAGCTGGCGGAAACGATGAAGCTGTCGCTGCAGCTTCTGCCTGCGGGCGACTTGCCGCCGGCGCAGCCGAAGCCGTTCTTCTCGCTGCTGGACCGGACGCTTTCCAATGAGATCCGGAAGCAAATCCGGCAACCGTTTTGGGTCGATACGGTCGGCAACTCCCGTCATGTCGAGATTAGGGTGAAGCTCGACGACGCAATTCTTCGCTTCGTGGCGACGCGGGCGCAGACCTACGCCTCGAACTCGCACATCTTCCTGATGTGGATGGTCGGGACATCGATCGTCCTGTTGACCGTCGCGATCCTCTTCCTGCGCAATCAGATCCGGCCGATTTTGAGGCTCGCAGAAGCAGCCGATGCCTTCGGCAAGGGGCGCCCAGTGCCCGACGATTTCCGTCCTCGCGGCGCGCGCGAGGTGCGGCAAGCAGCGCAGGCGTTCCTCGAGATGCGCGATCGAATCCGCCAGCACGTCGATCAACGCACAACCATGCTGGCGGGCGTCAGCCACGACCTCAGAACCGTGCTCACGCGCTTCAAGCTCGAGCTCGCCCTCCTTGGCGACACACCTGAAGTGCGTGCGCTGCAGGCTGACGTGAAAGAAATGCAGCACATGCTGGAGGACTATCTCGCATTCGCCAAAGGCGATGGCGGAGAGGAGGCGACGCCCACGAACTTGGGCGAGTTGCTGGAGGAAATTCACGAAGACGCCCAGGTGTTCGGCAGCTCGATCGAGCTGAGGCTGCCGAAGCGCCTCCAGCGCTTGGTTCTCCCGCTGAAGCGGCAAGCCTTCAAGCGGGCGGTCATGAATCTCGTCAGCAACGCAGCGCGCTTCGGCGAGCACGTCGTCATCACTGCGGTGCGGGATGGGGACCGTGTCAGAATAGAAGTGAACGACGATGGCCCGGGCATTCCGCCGTCAGAGCGCGACAATGTCTTCCGCCCGTTCTATCGCCTCGATCACGCCCGGAACCAGGGAGGCGGCAACTCCGGTCTTGGGCTCGCCATTGCGCGAGATATCGCACGCAGCCACGGCGGCGACGTTACGCTCGAGGACAGCGACATGGGCGGCCTGCGGGCCGTTGTGAGCGTGCCGCTTTAGAGTGTGGACTGTTCTGGTTTACTCGACCTGATACATCCGAAACACGGCCTGATCTGGTTCAACACCGAGGCCTGGCGTGTCTGGGAGACTGATCTGGCCACCACTTACTTGCGGCATTGCCGGCCAGAGGCCACGGACAAGCGGATTATCGTTCGAGTCGATCTCCAGCATCCCAGGGCCGCCGACCGCGGCGAGCACATGCGCAGAAGCGGCTAAACCGATTCCTCCACCCAGATAGTGCGGGCAGTAGACACGGCCCGCTTGCAAAATTCGGCGGGCCACGGAGATGCATTCACTGATGCCGCCCCATTTCGCGACATCGGGCTGGATGACGGACAGAATGCCTGCCGAGATGGCTGTTTCAAATGCCTCGGTGCCGCGAAGATTCTCGCCAGCTGCAAGCGGGATTGGCGTGGCCTTGGCCAGTGCTTCCCAATCCTCAGCAGGCGCATCGGCTGCAAGCGGCTCCTCCAACCACGTCAGGTCGAAGTCGCGCAAGCGCGGCACAATCTTGAGCGCTCCATCGATATCCCACGCCTGGTTGGCGTCGGCCATCAGCGTGCCGCGCGGTCCGATCAGCCGTCGTAGAGCCTGCAGGTTTGCAAGATCGATTTCTGGGCCGAAGCCGACCTTCAGCTTGAATGCTTGATAGCCCTCCTCCAATTTGCAGGCTACCAACTCTTCCGGGCCGTCAGGGTTGATGCCGCTCGCATAAACTCGAATTGCGGGCCTAGCCTCAGCGGGAGCGTCGCTGGAAAGCATACGCCACAAGGGCTGGCCGGCGTGCTTTGCGGCCAAATCCCAGAGCGCGATGTCGACGCCTGCGATTGCCTGAGCGAAAGGTCCTGGTTCGCCGCATTGCAGCGCGAGGATGCGCGTCGCTTCGGTCAAACGACGCCACTCGGCTGCCGGATCGACGATCTCCCGGCCGACAAGGAGTGGCGCCAGCACTGTCTTGACGAGCCGAGCGCGATGCTCCGCTCCACATGCCGGAAAATTGCACCACGCCTCCCCCCAGCCGACGATGCCTTCGGCGTCTCGAATGCGCACCACGACGGCGGGACGATCGTGCATGGTGCCGAACGATGTCTTGACCGGAGTCTCGATCGGTGCACGGAGGACGATGGCTTCGACGCTGTCGATCTTCACAGTAGCCAGCCCTGTGGGAACGGCACTTTGAGGATTTCAGAGAACAAACCATAGAACAGGGCGACGGCTCCCAGTGCCAGCGCGACGAAGCCGACCCAGCGGCGCACCGGCCAAGGCTCGAAACGCGCCGTGAGGCCGCAGGCAATGAAGCCCAGCAGACTGGCGACAAAAAAGCCTGTGATGGGAATGAGAGCGACCCAGCCGATCAAAATCAAAACAAGCACGGCTCGGCGCAGGTGAGATCCGGCCTCCACTTTCGCCGGGAGCTGAAGCCGCATCAGGCAACGGACGATCAAGACGACGGAAGCAAGTGCCATAACCAACGCGACCGCGCGCGGGAAGACGGCGGCCAGCTCGGTATAGGACTGCGATTCCCACAGCACCCAGCCGCTGACCAGGAGCATCGCAACGGCGGTGACGAGGCCGCCAACATCCATTTCGTCACTAATCTTCATTGCGTTTCACCACGGATTGCAGCCGCTTGGTCAGGACGGGGTAGAAGGCGATGATCGCCGCCACGACTATGATGGTGGCCGCGATCGGCCGCATGAAGAAGGTCTCGAACCGCTGGTCAGTGGCTCCGCCGATCAGCCATCCCTGCACGAATCCCTGCTCGGCAATCGGGCCGAGCACGACGCCCAGCACAATGGGAGCAGGCCCGAAGCCGGCACGGCCAAGCAGCCACGCTGCAACTCCGAGCGTCAGCATGATGGCTACGTCTTCGATGCTGTTCTGGATGGCATAGGTCCCGAGGATCGTCATCAAAGCGATCATCGGCGCCAGGACGTACTTGGGCACGGCGATCACCGTCCGGAACGCATAGCGCCCCAGCACCAGTCCGATCGGCAGCATCAGGATGGTGGCGATCACCAGGCCGAACATGAACGTGTAGACGATCTGGCTTTGCTCGCTGAACAGGTTCGGCCCGGTGCGCACGCCGTGCACGAGCAAGGCGCCGAGAATAATAGCGTCCGGTGGGGTTCCAGGTATGCCCAGCGTCAGCGTCGGGATGAAGCCGCCGCCGACTGTGGCGTTATTGGCCGACTCGCTGGCGATTACTCCGTTCGGCTCGCCGCGGCCGAAGCGCTCCGGCGTTCTCGAGGCGCGCCGCGCCTCGGCATAGGCGATCAGCGATGCGATGGCGCCGCCGGCCGCCGGAAGCACCCCGATAACCGAACCGATCACCGAGCTGCGTATCAGGTTCCACTTACCTTTCCACGCCAAGCTGGTCGCCTCACGGATGCGAAAGCCGCGCAGGGTGGACGTCACCTTCAAATGGGCATCGGGTTTCGAGACCAGATCGATAAGTACTGGTACGCAAAACAGGCCGATCAGAGCGACGACGATGTTTACGCCGCCGAGCAGTGCCGGAGTGCCGAATGTGAAACGGATATCGCCGCCCACGATCGCTGAGCCTGACATCGAGATCAGCAGCCCGATGCAGCACCCGATTATCCCTTTGAGCAAACTACCTTCGGACAACGCGGAGATCAGGGTGAGTCCCAAAATCGCCAGCCAGAAGTATTCGACTGGACCGAAGGCCAGCGCGAATTCTGCTAGAGGCGGCGCCAGTAGAAACAGGAATAGAGCGCCTACCAAGCCGCCGAAGACCGATGCGAAGTTGGCGAGCGTCAGCGCGAGATCCCCATCACCTCGCTTCGCCATTGGAAAACCATCGAAGGTGGTGGCGATGGCGGAGGGCGTGCCCGGAGTGTTGATCAAAATAGCAGCGTATGCCCCGCCATAGATTGCGCCCGTATAAATCGCGCCAAGTGCCACAAGCGCCGATGCAGGCGGCAAGCCGAATGTCATCGGCGTGAGTACGGCGATTGCCATGGTCGCTGTCAGCCCCGGTAGGGCACCGATTATGGTGCCGGCAACAACGCCGCCAACAGCCAACAGCAGGTTCACTGGCGTGAGGGCCGCCAGCAGATACGAAAGGATGTCCATCTGCACGTCTCGGAGTGGTGCTGAGCAAGAGCTGCGAACCGCGCGGGCCGCCGCATCCCCGCGGGTTCGCAGTCGCCCCGCCCCCTACTGGATCAGGCCGAGATCCCTGCCAATCTCGACGAACTCCTTGCCAAGCTTGGCCATGAACTCTGGCGCTTGCTCGTAGCCGATGTTGACGAGCACGTAGCCGCCCTCCTGCATCTTGGCGACGAACGCCGGATCCTGATTGATCTTCATGAATATGTCCGAGATCTGCTTACGCGTTTCTTCGGGTACCCCCTTTGGAACGGCGATGCCGCGATACGCGCCGCCGACAAGATTGATCCCTTTTTCCTTGAATGTCGGCACATCGGGGAACAACGGGTGACGCTCCTCCATCGCGACGGCCAGCAGTCGAACCTTATCCTTCTGCTCGACACCAACCGTCGTGAAGGCCCACTGCGCCTTGACCTGCTTGCCGAGCAGGGCGGCCGTCGTTGCCGCGGTGCCTGTGAAGGGGACGTAGGTCGTCTTGATGCCGACGGCTTTGTCGAAGGTCACCTGCGCCACCTGATTGGCGGAATGGGTGCCAGTGCCAGCCACGGTAATGGCTCCCGGCGCTTTCTTCGCCTCTTCGATGTAGTCCTCCAGCGTCTTGATGGGGCTGTCCGCATGAACGATCAAAGCATGCGGCGTGAGCTGGAAGACTGAGACGATGGTGATGTCCTCCGTCTTGTATCCGACCTTGCCGGTCATCGGCTGGAGAAAGAGGTGGGGCAGGTTGAAGCCCATGATGGTGTAGCCATCACCGGGCAGGCTGTTGAGCTGCGACCACGCCATGGCACCACCGGCACCTGGCTTGTATTGGATGACGAAGCCATGGCCGGTGAGCTCCTTGAACTTGGGCTCCTGCAGCCGCGCTGTGACGTCTGACTCGCCACCGGCGTTGAACGGAATGATGTAAGTAACGTCCTTCGTCGGCCAATCAGCCGCAAACGCGGAGCTGACCAACGCGCCGGCGGCTGCGATCGCCGCGGCAATAACGCTGAATAGACGCGTAATCATATTGTTCTAATCCCTCCTTGGTGCTGAATCTCTGCCATGGTCGGCTGCGCTCTGCCACCCAACAAATCAATGTCCAGGCGGATGAAGTCGCCGCGATAAACGATCTCGGCCACGTAGATAACGCAGCCAGTGTCGTCGGCGATGAATCGATGAACCTCTGCAGTCGGCGAGTTGATGGGGATCTGCAGCTTTTCAGCGATTTCGGGATCTGCACTGCCGATCGTAAGCGTCTGCTGCGCACGCGCGATTTTGACATCGGGCATTTCCGATATCAGCGGCAGCACGGTCTCGGTGCGACACCGCTCAGGCGCGCGGTCGAAAATGCGTTGGTCAAGGTAGATTTCGATAAGGCAGTAGGGAACGTCGTTCTTGACGTGGAGGCGCTTCATGTACCGGTAAGCCGGCGCAGGGTGCCCCTCTTGATTTGAGATCCGCGGCAAACGCACGCTGTCGGCCAAATGCAGAAGGTGAGGGCGGGTGCCTTCGATCATGCGCATCAGCGCATCCCAACTGGTCGCGAGCGCCAGCCAATGCCGCTCTTCGGCGGAGCCAGTGACAAAGGTTCCCCGGCCCTGCTTTCTAACGATGAGGTTTTCCCGCTCGAGCTCCGCCAGCGCTTGGCTGATGGTTACACGGGCAACCCCGAATTCCTTCATCAGCTCCTCGATCGCCGGAAGCCGCGTCCCCTTCGGCCACTCACCCACGCTGATGCGCCGCCGCATCAAGGTGGCGAGCTGCAGGTAGAGCGGAATAGGGCTTCGGCTCAGGTCGGGAGCGCTCATGAGCACCTAACATCCCATCATTGGGATGTTACGTATACCGGCCCATCCAGCGCGTGACAACAAGAGATATTCAGGGTTCGTCAGCTGACGAGAGGGAGGGCACCGGGCGTGATAGCCCGCACTTCACCTCGGTCGCAACAGTCGCGCTAGTGAGGCCCGGCCGCGCCAATGGCTGACAGGTAACGCGCGACAGATCTCTCAACGGCCTGCTTCGCTCCGGTGCGGATCACGCTCTCGAAGAAGTTGCCGAGCATCATGTCGAACTCGAATGGGGCGAAGGCATCGGCGATTGCTTTCACCTCCCGCGCCGAAAGCGGCACCAGGTTGGGATAGCTCCACATGAAAGAGACGTGTTTCTGATCCGGCACCACGAAAGCCGTATCGGAAGCACACAGCAGACCTCTGCCACCCGCGCCCTTCGACCAATGCAGCATGCTCGATCCGGGGAAGTGGCCCCCGCCCCGGATCAACGTGACGTCCGGAAGCAGCTCAAGGGTTTCGCCTTCCCACAGCTCGATCTTCGCGTCGGAGCGCATGATCCAGTCCCGGTTGTCGGCGTGAATATGGACCGGAACATCGAAAGCGCGACTCCAATCCGTCATGCTCGTATGGAAATGGGGATGCGAGATCGCCATGGCCTGGATGCCGCCCAAGGCTTTGATCAGTGTGACGGTCGCGGCATCGAGCATCGAGATGCAATCCCACAGCACATTTCCGTGGTCCGTAAGGAGCAACACTGCACGCTGCCCGATCGCGAAGCGCGGGCGTGTGGCGATCCCGAGAATACCCGGCTCGTACTCGTGCCATGCGTTCTGGTGGCCGAGAGCCAGCTTCTCCTGCGTGGTCCAGGATTGTCCCGTTTGTGGAACGTACTGCCTTTCGTCCTCGCAGATCGGGCACTGCGCCGGGGGCGTTTGCGACGGCGGATATTGGGTGCCGCAGGCTGTGCAGATGAAGGCGTGCATATCGAGCTCCTGGTGCAATGAAGCCTCTAGGCCGCGGCCAAGCCCCCGCTTCAGACGGCCGAGCGTTCTGCAGATTACCAGGAAATTCCGAGGAGCTGCAGGCTTCGCCCGTTTGCAAACGATAAAGCAGCTGGGGTGCTTATACCTGGTTACGATACCTTCGCTCCTCGTCGGTCTGATGCGCTCGGCGGCTGGGACTTGCACGTCGCCAATGCAGAGCGCGAGGAGCAGTTATGCGGGGCCATACGGCCAGTTGACGTGCTCTCAGCCGATGCCCAATGTTCGCGGAATGACGACGCTCGCCCCAACGACCACTCAGCGCCCGCTTATGCCGATTTTGCTAGCACTGAGCGGGGCACATCTCCTCAACGACCTGCTCCAATCGATGATTCCGGCGCTGTACCCTCTGTTCAAGGAGGCGTACTTGCTGGATTTCGCGCAGATCGGGTTGATTACGCTCGCCTTCCAGGTGACCGCCTCCCTGCTGCAGCCCGTGTTCGGGTTCATCACCGACAAAAGGCCGTGGCCGTATGCAATGGTCGCCGGCATGGGCGCAACGCTCATGGGCCTGCTGGGGCTGGCGTTCGCTGGCAGCTACACGATGCTGGTCGTTTCCGCCGCGATGGTCGGGCTTGGATCGGCTGTCTTTCACCCAGAGGCAACGCGTATGGCGCGCCATGCGGCAGCCGGCGAGCACGGTTTCGCGCAGGGGGTCTTCCAGATCGGCGGGCAGGCCGGTTACGCGATCGGGCCGCTGCTCGCGGCGATGATCGTGGTTCCGCGCGGGCAGGTCAGCCTCGCATGGCTGTCCATGGTCGCACTTGTGGCGATGGTCCTGATGGCATGGACGGGCGCGCGTTACGCGGTAATGCGCCGCTCGCAGGTTGCGGCCGGGAAAGCGCAATCCGGCGCCACAGCCAGACCGAACCTGAGCACCGGGCGCATACTGCTGGCGATGGCGGTGCTGATGCTGCTCGTGCTGTCGAAGAACGCCTACACCGCAGCCTTCAAGTCCTTCTACACCTTCTACCTGATGGAGCAGTTCGGGGTAGAGGTGCAGCTTTCTCAGATCATGCTGTTCATCTTCCTTGGCGTCGGTGCGATCGGCGTCGTAATCGGCGGCATCATCGGGGACAGGATCGGCCGCTATCGCATGATCTGGATCTCGATCCTCGGCGCACTGCCGTTCACTCTGCTCCTGCCGTTCGCAAACCTGTTCTGGACCGGCGTGCTCAGCGCCATCATCAGCTTCATCATGTCGAGCGCCTTCGCCGCCATCCTCATCTACGCGATTGACCTCGTTCCGCACCGCGTAGGATTGGTTGGTGGGCTGTATTACGGCCTGGCCTTCGGCCTGGGCGGTTTGGCGGTCGCAGCCCTCGGCGTTCTTGCCGACAAGATCGGCATCATCGAAGTGTTCAAGCTCTGCGCCTGGCTACCGGCGTTGGGGCTGCTGACCATTCTCCTGCCGCGGATGCCGAACCAGCGATGAAGAGGCTGGGCCGGAGCTCGCCTTTTCAGGCGCGCTCCTCCTCAAGCGCCCGTTTCACATTCGGCCGCTCCATCATTCGGGCGCGATGCTCCATGACACGAGGGAGCCGCGATGTGTCGACCCCGTCGGCCTCCAGCCACTGGGCGATCGTGAACAGGTAAGGATCGGCGACGGTGTATGTGTCGCCCATGACCCAAGGACCTTTCAGGAACTCGCGCTCGATCAGCTCGAAGCAGGCGCCGACCGACTGAGGCACCTTCTTCTTCATCGCCTCGATGGCCGCCGGGTCGTCTGCCCACCGATAGCCGCGGACCCTGTGGGCGTGAGCGACGTGGACGGTCGAGCAGAGATAGCTGTTGAACTCCTGCAGCTTCGCAAAAGCAAATGGATCGTCTAGCGGAGCGAGCTTCGCTTCGGGAAAGCTCTGGGCGACGAAAACGAGCAGGGCAGGCGTCTCGGTGAGGATGCCGCGCGGCGTCACCATGGCCGGAACTCGCCCTTTGGGATTGATCGCCAGATACTCAGGCGACTGCTGCTCCGACTTGCTGAAATCGACCCGCTTCAGCTCGTACTTGGCTCCCGCATCGAGCAGGGCAATGTGGGTGGCGAGTGCGCAGGTATTAGGTGCGTAATAGAGAGTGAACATCGTCTGTGCTCTGACTTGATCACCAGCCTGACTTGGCGGGATCTTCACCTGTCCGTCGGTGGAGCACAAGATGGCGCGGCTGGAATTTCGAACTGATTGGCGAAGCCAAACAGCCTGCGGATTGGAGAGCTGCGATTGGAGCGTGCTGGACAGCCAATTCGCAGTGAACGGCTGATCAATGAAAACCGCGCCCCTAATCCGTTGTCCGAATAGAGGCGCGGTTTCAAATATCGTTAGGTCTAGTCCCTTGACAGAAGGAGCGCCTTACCGCGTGCCGCTCACGGCGGCGGCAACCTCAGCAGCAAAGTCCGTTTCCTTCCGCTCGATGCCCTCACCGAGCGCGTAGCGCACGAAGCCAGTGATCTTGATCGGCGCGCCCACCGTGCGTTCGGCTTCCTTCACAGCCTGCTCGACCGTGGACTTGCCGTCGATCACGAAGGTCTGCTGCAAGAGGACGACCTGCTGGAAGAACTCCTTGCGGAGCCGGCCCTCGGCCATCTTGGCAACGATGTCAGCCGGCTTACCGGAAGCAGCCGCCTGCTCCTCGTAGATCTTGCGCTCGCGCTCGATCACCGCTGGGTCGAGATCCTCGGCGGAAACGGCCAGTGGTGCCGCCGCAGCGACGTGCATCGCAATCTGGCGGCCGAACTCGGCGAGCTTCGCCTTGTCGCCGGTGCTCTCCAGCGCCACCAGCACACCGATCTTGCCCATGCCCTCAGCGACGCGGTTGTGCACATATTCGACGAGCACGCCGTCAGCACCCGCCTCGAGCGTCGCCGTGCGGCGCACACCCATGTTCTCGCCGATGGTGGCGATCATCTCCTTCACGTGGTCTTCGACGGAAACCGTCTTGCCAGGAAACGGCATCGCCAGCAGACGGGCAAGGTCGCCATCGGCTTGGAGGGCGAGCTTCGAAATCTCTCGCACCATCTCCTGGAACTGGGCGTTTCGGGCCACGAAGTCCGTTTCCGAATTGACCTCGACCACCGCGCCCTTCCGGCCCTCGACGGCAACGCCGATCAGCCCCTCGGCGGCGACACGGCCCGCCTTCTTGGCTGCCTTGGAAAGCCCCTTCTTGCGCAGCCAGTCGATGGACGCCTCAATGTCTCCGTTGTTCTCAATCAGTGCCTGCTTGCAATCCATCATGCCCGCGCCGGTCTTGTCGCGGAGCTCTTTCACCATCGCGGCAGAAATTTGCGTCATCGTCACCCTCTCGGGTTGGCGGGCCGTTGGCGCCCGCGATTGAACTGGCAGGACCCTGATTGAGCACCTGCCGGGAATACCGTCAGATCAGGCTGCCGCGCGCCTCAGGCTGCGGCAGCCTCCACCAACTTCTTCGCCTGGCCGATCCAGTCTTCCTTCTCGATCTGGCCGTTCAGCTTGAGCTGCCGGTCGAGCGCCTTCACGCTGTCGGGATCGAGATCGGCGATTTGCCAGAAATGGAAAACGCCCAGGTCATTGAGCCGTTGCTCGAGCTTGGCGGTGATGTTGTGAATCCGCTTGAGATCGTCGGGCTCGCCCCGCGGCGCCTCGATACCCTTGAAGACAAACGGCAGCTCCTCCTCAGGCGGAGTGACGGCCTCACCGATGTCGATGCCGGCAGCCGCCTGGGCCCGCTGGATGCCGTCGATGGCCGCCCGCGCCGCAAGATCGCAGTAGAGCGTGATGGCACGGCCGGCGTCGTCGTTGCCGGGGATCGGGAAGTCAATGCCATCCGGATCGCAGTTCGTATCAACAACGGCGACGATGGGGATCCCGAGCTTCTGGGCCTCCTTGACGGCGATCGCTTCCTTGTTCGTGTCGATGACGAACAGGAGGTCCGGCGTACCGCCCATCTCCTTGATGCCGCCGAGCGCCTGGTTGAGCTTGTCGCGCTCGCGCGTGAGGTACAGCACCTCCTTCTTGGTGCGGCCCACCGGATCGGCGAGGATCTCATCCAGCTGACGAAGACGACGGATCGACTGGGAGATCGTCTTCCAGTTGGTCAAGGTGCCGCCGAGCCAGCGGTGGTTGATGTAGTACTGCGCTGACCGCTTGGCGGCCTCGGCGATGGCCTCGGCGGCCTGGCGCTTCGTGCCGACGAACAGGACGCGACCGCCTTCGGCGACCGTATCCGAAATCTTGACCAGCGCCTGGTGCAGCAGCGGCACCGTCTGGGTCAGGTCGATGATATGGATGTTGTTGCGGACGCCGAAGATGTATGGGCGCATCTTCGGGTTCCAGCGATGGGTCTGGTGACCGAAATGCACGCCAGCCTCCAGCAGCTGGCGCATGGTGAATGTTGGCAGCATCGTCTCTCTCGTTCTCCGGTTAGACCTCCGCGGACCGTGAACCGCAATCAACTTCGCTCGAGCTGATGTACGCACCGGAGCGCCGACGGCGGGGCTTTCAATCCGCCGCAGCGCGATGATCCGCGTGTGGAATGCGCCGCATTTAGCCAGACTTTGGCCCGATTGCAAGGCGGATTGCGGCGGCAAAGGGAACAGCGGCCGGATCCCGCGCGTTCGGGGACGAGATGGTAGCGAGCGAGCAGACATCTCTGGCATCGTCCCAGCGGCGGGAGAAGACCCGGCGGAGCCGTTCTCTCGCGCTTGGGCTCGCGATGCTTGGCGCGATGGCCCTGCGTCGGCGGCTCGACGGGAGTAAGGAGGAGGAAATCGGCCAAGTGAGCCCGCCTTCACCCGGTCATCAGCCGAACCGCGATAAAGCCCCGGGGCGCGGTCGCGAAGCGCAAAGCCCCTCGGAGATTCCGGCTGCCGGCTGGAAGGATGTCTTGTGGCGGGTTTATGAACGCTTTCAAAACGACCGCGTGATGCTAATCGCCGCCGGCGTCACCTACTACGGGCTACTAGCCCTTTTCCCGGCCATTGCGGCGCTTGTCTCGCTTTACGGACTTTTTGCCGATCCGGACACCATCAAGCAGCAGCTTTCAAACTTGGAAGGGGTGCTCCCGGAAGACGCGATACAGATCATCGGGGACCAAATCACGCACATCCAGGCACAAGGCGGCAGCAGGCTGGGGGTCTACTTCGCGATCGGCCTCATCGTCTCGTTGTGGAGTGCCAACGCCGGTGTGAAATCGATGTTTGATGCGCTGAATGCGGTTTATGGAGAAACCGAGCGCCGGAGCTTTGTCCAATACAACTTTCAGGCTTTGCTTTTCACCCTCGGCGGCATTCTTTTCATAATTCTGGCCCTCGGCGCCATTGTCGTCATGCCCGCCGTTTTCGCATTTGTCGGGTTGGAAAGCGTGGCCGGTTGGATCGTCTCGTTGCTTCGCTGGCCGGTCTTACTCGCCTTCCTTCTCATTGGGCTTGCGCTGCTATACCGCTATGGACCAAGCCGGGAAGCCGCTGAATGGCGGTGGGTGACGTGGGGCAGCGGCTTCGCCGCGGTCTCCTGGCTCGTCGTATCGATGCTTTTTTCCTGGTACGTATCGAGCTTCGGCAACTTCAACGAAACCTATGGCTCGCTCGGCGCCGTTATCGGCTTTATGATCTGGATGTGGCTTTCGGCGACCATCGTGCTTGTTGGCGCGGAGATCAATGCCGAGCTTGAGCACCAGACGGCCAAGGATACGACCACGGGCGCGCCGAAGCCCATGGGACAACGCGGTGCCCGTTACGCCGATCGCGTCGCTAGCAACTAGCGCACGCGTGATCCCGCGCACTGCTCATAGCCGGAATTTGAGTTCTGGTCTTTTCAGCCGAAATAAGCCTCGCGCACCTCGTCGCGGTTGGCGAGCTCCGCCGGCGTGCCAGCCGCCACCACCCTGCCTTTCGACAGCACGTAGCCGTAATGCGAGATCGCCAAGGTCTGGTGCACGTTCTGCTCGACGAGGAAAACGGTGATACCGCGCTCGTTGATGCGCTTGATGATCTCGAAGTTTTCTTTCACCAGCCGCGGCGACAGGCCGAGCGACGGCTCGTCGATCAAGAGCAGCTTCGGCGCCCGCATCAGGCCGCGGCCGATGGAAACCATTGCCTGCTCACCGCCCGACATTGTTCCTGCGAGCTGTGTCCGGCGCTCCGCAAGGCGCGGAAACAGGCGGTAAATCTCCTCCATCCGCTCGCGAATGAGGTCGGAGGATGTCTCCTGGTAGGCGCCCAGCCGCAAATTCTCTTCGACGGTGAGCTTTGGAAAGACTTTGCGCCCTTCCGGAATGCACGAAATGCCGGTCGAGATCACCTTATGCGTCGGGAATTTCGTGATATCGATCCCGTCGAAAATGATGCGGCCTGCGCGGGCCGGCGTGAGCCTGAGAATGGAGCGGATCAGAGTGGTCTTGCCGGACCCGTTCGAGCCAAGAAGACAGGTGATGCTGCCCGGCTCGATCGTGAGGGAAACATCCTCGAGGACGTCGGCGCTGTCGTAGGCCGTGTAAAGATTCTCAATGACAAGCTTTGCGCTCATGACGACGTACCGAGGTAGGCTTCCTGCACCAACGGGTCGGCGGCGACGTCCCGGTACGGACCCTCCGCGATCTTGCGCCCGAAATTCAACACGACGCAGCGGTCGGTAATCCGCTCGATGACCCCCATTTCATGCTCGACGATTACGATGGTCAGATCCCGGTTTCTGTCGCGGACTTGAAGGATGTCGTTCATCAGCTCGGTTGTTTCATCATGCGTCATGCCGGCCGAGGGCTCATCGAGCAGCAGCAGACGGGGCGAGCTGATCAGCGCACGACAAATCTCGATCCGGCGACGATCAATCATCGGAAGAGCGCCAACCGGCTCGAAAATGCGCTTCACGAGTTGCGGCGAAAAAATTTCGAGAAGAGAGCAGGCGGCGTGATAATTCTCCTCGAATTCGCGCTTGAACGCGCTCCTCCTCATGAGGTTGAACCAAAGCCCCTGATTGAGGCGCTTATGGTTCCCGATCATGATGTTGTCGAACAATGACAACGGCAGCGACAACCGGGAGCGCTGGAATGTGCGCGACACGCCGGCATGATACATTTTCTGGGGCGACGCGCCGGTGACGTCATTGCCCGCAAAGATCACCGTGCCGCTGTCCGGCCGATAGATGCCGGTGATGACGTTGAAGAACGTCGTTTTTCCGGAGCCATTAGGCCCAATCAGGCCGAGGATCTCGTTCGCATTGACCGTGAGATCGAGGTGATCAAGCGCAACGACGCCGCCAAACTGCCGCGTCAAGCCTCGCGCTTCGAGTAACGCTGTCATTTCTGCCACCCTGGAAAGTACTGGCGGACGGCGCGCGGCAGGAGTCCTTCCGGCCGGAACAGAAGAACAGCGATGACCAGCGAGGCGTACAGCAAGAACCGATACTCTTGGATCGTCTGCAGCTTCTCGGGGACGATCACGACGATGCACGTCGCGACCACAACGCCCCACGGATTGCCGATTCCGCCGAGCAACAAAATGGACACGAGAATCAGCGAGTCGGCGAAGGTGTAATTGTTCGGCGCCACGAACCCGCCGACCATGCCGAACAGCGCGCCGGCCATGCCGATGAGCAGATTGCCGAGCGTGAACGCCACGATTTTCCAGCGCGCAATATTGATGCCGAAACAGCTCGCTGCGAGCTCGTCCAGGCGCATGGCGTCAAGGTTCAGCCCTATCCAACTCCGCTCGAGCCGCCGCACCAGAGTGAAGGCGATGACGAGGAGCACCATACTGAGGACGAAATAATTCATGTAGAACGACAGCTCGATGCTGCCGAGCGAAATGTTGTCATTGAACGACCAGCCCAGAATTTCCATACCCGGAACTTGCATTCCCTGAGGCCCACCAAGAACGTCGTTGACCTCCAAGAAGGTCTTCAGCAGGAGCGCGAAGGCGATCGTGACAAGCGCTGCGTAATGGCCACGTGTCCTCAGCACCGGCAGCAAAAGGAGCGAGCCAATGAGCGCCGCAATAATCCCGCCGAGCACCACGACGAGCAGGTGCGGAACAGCCGTGTATGTGTTCAGGACCGCCGACGTATAGGCGCCAATTCCAAAGAATGATGCTCCGGCGAAATTGAGCAAGCCTGTGTAGCCGAACTGTATGTTCAGCCCCAAAGTGGCAACGACGTACAAAATGATCGTGATGCAAAGCAGCAGGACGAAATGATCCTCATGGAAATACGCGGCCACGACGAAGGCAGCCAACACGGCGCAAAGGCAAAAAGCATTCTCGTTGTCTGAGAAGCTCCGGCCTACCGGGCTGAGCAAACCAAGGTAATTGGCGCCGAGGACCGCTAGGATTCCAAGAACCAGGAGTCCGATGATCAGCGACTGCTCTTCGACGGCCAGCAGGGCAATGAGGTAGCCCGTCGCGACACTCAGCGCAACAAGGCTCGGCCACAACGGCGACTTCAATGAAAGCTTTTCGCCCATGGCTCAAACCCGTTCGCTGATCTTTTCCTGAATGAGACCAGTCGGCCGCCAGGCCATGAGCATGATGATCACCGCGAACGCGAAAACGTCCTTGTAGGCACTGCCAAACGGGATCGCTACAGCGCCGATGGTTTGCAGCGCGGAGAACAGAAAACCGCCGAGGATCGCGCCGTAGATGCTGCCGAGGCCCCCGATAATCGCCGACGCGAAGCCGATGACGCCGAGTAACAGGCCCATGCCGAAATTGATCTCGTTGTAATAGAGACCGTTCATGATGCCGGCAAAAGCGGCGAGGCCAGAGCCGATCGCGAACGTGACCAGCACGATGGCTGTGAAATTGATACCCATGGTGCGTGCAGTCTCGTCATCTTGGGCGACGGCCCGGATGGCCAGGCCGAGCCTTGTGCGATGGAGCAAGAGCTGAAGCGCTACGATCACGGCCACGCTGGCAACCAGCATTATCAGGTTATCCAGCCGCAGATTGAACGTGCCAATGCTGATCGATGCGGTGGGCAGAAGGGCGGGAAAGGGTTTCGGATTGGCGCCGTCAGGATAGAAGAGCCTTACCATCTCGCGCAGCACGGTGCCGAGCATCAGAGTGATGAGCAGCGTGTTGAGCGCTGGCGCTGAACGAAGCGGAAGCACCAGAAACCGTGCGATGAGCATTCCCAATACTGCCGTCGCGAGAACCGCAACGACGAGCATGATGATCAAGACGAGCGAATTGGAAGTAATGCCGAGCGATCCCAGTCCGATGAAGGTCGCCAGGGCAACGAAGGCCCCTACGGTGAGCACGTCACCGTGAGAAAACTTGATCACATCGAGAACGCCGAAAAATAACGTAAAGCCCACCGCGACGAGCGCATACATCGTCCCCAGCATGAGCCCGTTCATGATGTGCTGGGCAATGAGCCCGACATCCATCTGGTCGTCCCCCGGTCGTTATCGGAAAAAGAAAAGCGGGAAGGAGCCGCGGGAATTCCGCGACTCCCTTGCGCTTAAGACTTGGGCTGCCGCGGCAGTTTACGCTTGCCGGTAGCGTACTCGCTGTCTTCCCATTCGATGAACTTGCCGTCCTGCACGACGTATTTCGTGACGACGGGCACCGTGTTCTGGCCGTACTCGTCGAACGTGATCTTGCCAATGATGGAGTCGCGGTCCTTCACATTGGCAAGCTCGGCAATGACCTTCTTACGATCCGGGCCAACCTTCTCGATGGTGTCGAGGATCAGCTCCATCGCAGCGAACGCGAACGCGCCGTAGGCCTCGGGCTCGCTGTCATATTTCTGAGCATTGTACTGCTCGAGGAACTTCTTTCCGCCGGGAAGCTTCTCAGTCGGAGCGCCTTCGCGGAAGGCCAGCGTGCCTTCGGCCAGCGGGCCAAGACCCTCAATGAACGCGTCGGAAACGATCCCCGAGGTGCCGTCAAACACGGCATTGATGCCGAGCTTGTCCATCTGCGAGCGGATACGCACTCCGATCGGAGTCAAGCCACCAAAGTAGATGACCTCCGGATCGAGCGCCTTGATCTGGGTCAGCTCGGCCGTGAAGTCCTGCTGATCAGCGGTTACGCCAAACGTGCCGAGGATTTGGGCACCCCGCTTCTGCAGCGCCTCACTGAAGTACTTGTTGTGGCCTTTACCGTAGTCCGTCGTGTCGTGGATGATGGCGAATCTCTTATAGCCGAGGCTGGTCAGTAGCTCAGCATTCACCTCGTTTTGGTTGATCATCGTCCCGTTGACACGGTGCACCTCGGGATACTTGTTGCGGTAGGTGATGTCGGGCAGCACCGCTCCCCATACGATGATCGGGAAATTGAACTTGTGATAGACGTCGACGGTAGCGATTGCGGCTGCCGAGCAATAGTGAGTCGCCGCCGCGACGATGCTCCTGTCGGTCGACATCTTGGTTGCGACCTGGACAGCAACGTTCGGCTTGCATTCGTCGTCGAGAACGACGAGCTCATATTCGTACTTTGCGTTTGGGTCCTGATTGCGCAGGCGGACGGCAAGATCGGCAGAGTTACGGCCGCCCAGCCCAATCACCGAGTTTCCACCAGTCAGCGGGCCGATGAAGCCGACCTTGACCTTTTCTTTCGCCTCGGCTGGCCCAAGGAAACCTGCGATCAACGCGGCCAGCGCGATGGCAGCTACCTCCCCGATCCTACGCATAATCCTTGCTCCTATATCGCATTTCGCGGGCGGAGTATTAGATGAAACGGCAACATTTACAAGCAGGAAGCCACGCCACGCTGAGCGCCATGTAAAGGCGCCGACCTCCTTTCTGCATCCCTTCGAAAGGACCTCGTGCTATGCCCTCGCTCAGCTCATCGAGCGCAGGAACTGGGTTTTGTGAGAGAGGAGTGAGATGCCTCCATTTGTGATCGGTGGAGAAGTCGGCGCGTTTTCGGCAGCCCTGGCCGAGCGTCTGGCGGTCGTGCTTCCCAATGCCGCTGTGGCACTCATCATGCTCGCCATCGGTTGGGCTCTGGCCGGATGGGCTGAGCGCGGCACCGGGCGCCTCATGGAGCGGGCGCGCATAGATCCAACGCTGCAAGGCATTACGGCCGCCGTGGTTCGGTACGGCCTGCTGATCGTCGTCATCGTGGCCGCGCTTGGTCAGCTCGGGGTGCAGATCACCAGCATCCTGGCCGTGCTGGGTGCCATCGGCCTTGCCATTGCCCTCGCACTCCAAGGAACGCTGGCCAATATCGCGGCAGGCATCATGCTGCTTTGGCTCCGGCCGTTCCGGGTCGGCGATTACATCCAGGCAGGCGATATAGCCGGAACAGTAAAGACCGTTGGGCTGTTCACGTCGGAGCTTCATTCTGCGGACGGGGTTTATCAGTCCGTGCCGAACTCGGAGCTTTGGAACAAGCGGATCACCAATTACTCGCGGTTGGAGCGGCGCCTCGTGGACGTGAGGTTCCTGATCGCCTACTCCAACGATATCGAAACGGCGCGGCGGGCTCTTCTCGATCTCGCTCAGTCCGACAATCGCGTGCTCGAGGATCCACCGCCATCCGTCTTCGTCGACCAATTTGCCGAGAACTATATCTTGCTCGGCTTACGGGCGTGGGTGGCGACGGCGAACCATTGGGCCGTCCGCTGCGCACTCCTGGAGGGCGGAAAGGCGCGGCTCGAGGCAGCGGGCGTCCGAATCCCAAAATAGGCGCACATTTGATCCAAACCGCGAGGTGAAACCGAATTTCTGGTTGGAGGCATTCGATGGCAAAAGCAATTCACAGCATGATACGAGTTCTCGACGAAAAGAGGTCCGTCGATTTCTACGCCAAGGCTTTTGGGCTCCAGATCGCAGACCGTTTCCAATTCGATGATTTCACCCTCATCTATCTGCGAAATAACGAAGCCGATTTCGAGCTCGAGCTCACGGTGAACCACGGCCGAACGGAACCTTATGATCTCGGAACGGGCTACGGGCACATCGCGTTTGCTGTCGATGACTTGGAGGCAGTGCACAGGCGCTTCGAGCGCGAGGGCCTTAATCCGACGCCGATCAAGGAGCTTTCACACCAGGGAAAGCCTTTGGCGAAATTTTTCTTTGTGACAGACCCCGACGGTTACAAAATCGAAGTGCTGCAGAAGCAAGGTCGCTATAGCTGAATTTTCTCTAGCCCGAATTCGTCGCTTCTGGCTTTGAAATCGAAATGGCGTTTTCGACCGATGTGATCGGAAACGCCCAATTCTTGCTTTCCCAATCGGGCGCCGCAGATCAGCGTCCACCGGCCACAGCCGCCTGGGCCACCCTGCCGCCCGGCTCCATGAGGTGCGGCCGTGGCCCGGCAGGCTCAAGGCCCTGGCGGATCAGCGCGCGCTTCAGCGGTCCAACGGCGCGCAGCAGGTGCAGGCCGAATCCGCGCAAGAGGCTCACGGGCAGCAGCGTGCTGAGCAACGTCCGGTTGAGCGCGTCCACGGCCATGATGCGGCTCTCGACATCCGTCTTTCTGCGCTCATGGTACTGACGCATGACCGCGTCGCCGCCGATGTCCTCTCCGCGCGCCAGCGCGCCAGCGACGCAGTCGGCCAGGGTGGCGGCATCCCGGAGCCCGAGGTTCAACCCTTGCGCTCCGATCGGCGGGATGACGTGTGCCGCTTCGCCGATCAAAGCCACGCGGGACCGCGCGTACGCCTCCGCCGTCAAAGCCGAAAGTGGAAAGAGCCGCCGCGGCCCCAGCTCCCCAACGCGGCCGAGCAAGCCCTGCAGCCGCGTCTCAAGCACGACTCGGAAGCCGTCGTCGTCGAGCTCCACCAGCCGCTTGGCGATCGCCGGCCGCTCCACCCAGACGAGGCTCGAGGCGAGACCCGGCAGCGGCACCGTCGTCAGCGGCCCCGACTTCCGGTGGAACTCGGTCGACACGTTGCCGTGCGGCCGGGAGTGCTCGAACCGTATGGCGATCGCGGCCTGGTCATAATCCCACTTCGTGGTGGCGATCCCCGCCGCCGCGCGGCAAATGGAGTTCCGCCCGTCCGCCGCCGCAACGAGGCGCGCCTTAAGCTCCTCGCCCTCCGCCGTCCGCGCCACAACTTCGTCGCTGCCGATCACGACATGCTCGACCCGCGCCGTCTCCACCACCGTGATCCGCGGATGCCGCTGCACCGCCTGCCACAGCGCCTCCCCCAGCGGACCGTGGGGCACGTTCCAGCCGAACACGCTCTCGCCGACCTCCCGCGCCTCGAACAGCACCTCCGGCGCCCGGAGGATCCCGCCCGTGTCGTCGACGATGCGGATCGCCTCGAGGGGAGCGCTCACGGCCTCCAGCCCGTCCCACACGCCAAGGTTCTGCAGCAGGGTGATGCTGCCGTTGAAAAGCGCCGCCGTCCGCGTATCGGCCGCTGCCGCGACAGGGGCCGGCGGGCCGGCGAGTGTCACCTCCGCACCGATGCTGGCGAGGGAGAGGGCCGCCGCCAGCCCGGCCGGGCCGGTGCCCACGACCATGCACGCATAAGTTGAAGTTGTCGCCATGTCACTCACGCTCCATCCCCAGCCAGTCCCCACGGATTGAGGCAAAAATGTGCAAAATTCTTAATGTTATCCACAGCTTGACGTTGTGATCCGCAGAAAAAGGTCGAATTGGGATTCGCGTTCTAATTCAAGGACTCATCCGATTTCAACCGATTCGCGAATCATTAATTCGTGGCCAATTGGCAACTTCGCCACACGTAATGTGGCCCACGGACGACTTCGTTGTTTACGATTTGGCGGCCCCTCCGCTAAGCCTAATTCAGGTACGGTCGGAAGCAGGTTGGGTAGGCGACCGGCCGGGTAGCAAGGGCTCTATCGCAGTGTTGGCGTAGCGGTCGAGCCCCGCGTTGGTCGACGGAGTACATGCGTATGCTCGGGGGGGTGACGACGTCGGTGAGCCGGTTGGGGGGTGCCACTGGTGCTGGCGTTCTCGGGGGCAGGACTGCAGCCTTCTTCTTCTCCGGAATAGGCGGAAATCGCTCCGTCGGCGGCGTTGTCGGCGGTGCCGTCGGGCGCGCGGCGACAGTCCGTGCTCGGCGTGATTTCAACGCGATGGAACTGTTGCAACACCTCAACGGGTGGCAAAACTGCCACGGTTCCTTAGAAACAGCTGAAAAAAGCGCATCCGCCGTTTACTCGGCCATCCGTCGTCGTCTAACCATCTCTGGCAGTACCGAGTCGTGCGGCGCATCCCGAACGGGGGAAATGGGGGGCAGGGGGACATCCGAGGACGTCCGACTGATCTCCGCGGGAGGCAAGCCCGGCGGACTGAAGGCCGCACTCGAGTACCGCAAGGAAGGGGGGAGCCCAACCATGCGTGTGACGCGTTCGATCGGAGAGGCGTGCGCCCACGCGCGCGCGTGCACCTCGGACCGGACGTGAGTTCCGCCGGGCAGCGCGTGCTGCCTTCTGCAAGTCGTCAACCTAAGGAGAGTTCAAGGATGACTAGGGGACTGATGAAAACGGCAAGTGGCATTGCCATCGCGGCGGCCGCCGGTCTGTTCGCGACCAGTGCCATGGCTGCCGATCTCGGCGTCGGCGGCAACTGCTGCGCCGATCTCGAGGAGCGTGTTGCCGAGCTCGAGGCCACGACGGCCCGGAAGGGGAACCGCGTCGTGTCGCTGACGGTGTATGGCCGCGTCACGCAGGGCATCCTGTGGCACGATGACGAGGACGGCTACCGCGAGGGCAAGGCGACCATTCGCGATGACAGTGGCAGCCCGACACTGTTCGGTTTCCGTGGTGAGGCCCAGATCCGGCCGGGCTTGACGGCAGGCTATAACTTGGAGTTTGGCGTGTCTGCCGACGATGGCACGGATGGCATTTCGATCCGCCACAGCTACGGCTATCTTGATAGCGAGTCGCTTGGCCGCATCTCAATTGGGCAGACCTCCCAGGCCACCGATGCGCTTTACGAGATCAACCTGGCTAACACCGTCGTGACACCGGGCCAGCTCAACGAGGAGAAGTACTTCCTGAATGCGGCTCTCACCGCACCATGGGCGACCGTTTTCGATGGTGACCGCAGGCAGGGCGTCTACTATCGCTCACCGACGTTGGCCGGTTTCGTGCTCTCGCTCGGCTATAGCCAAGACGCCGGGAGCTATGGCGCAGAAAGCTACGCCGAGGATCAAGTTTTTATTGACGGTGCAGGCCCATATACAGTCACCATCCACTCTGACGGGGTCGTCGATAACAATGATTACTGGGAAGCTGCTCTGCGGTACGCCGGTGAATTCAATGGCGTGCGTCTGGCCGCTGGCGGCGGTTATCGGCACGTGAACGCGGTTGACGGAAACGACCAGGATGTCTGGCTCGGGTCCGGGTCGATCATGCACATGCCGACTGGTCTCTTCGTTTCCGGCGGCATGGCTAAGATCGAATGGGATGATGGTGACGAGCAGGACGGCTTCTGGGTGATGGCCGGCATCGAGAAGAACTTCTTTGGGCCGGGCACAACCACGCTGTTCGGCGAGTACCTTGAAAGCAACCGGGACTCCGTCGGGGACGGGAGCGTGTGGGGTTTTGGCGTAGTGCAGAGGATCGACGCCGCGGCGACCGATCTGTTCCTGAAGTTCCGGCATGTTAGAACCGACGTAGACGTTGTTTTGGTTGATCCGGCTACTGAAGCTGAGGTGCCGTTGAATCTTCAGGATGACGCCAACGTCGTCATCGGCGGCATGCGCATCCAGTTCTGATCGCGCTTGACGTCAACAATTATGGGAGCCGCCCTTCGGGGCGGCTCTTTTCGTTGGGGCCACAGCACCACATGCCACGCCCTCCCTCACCGAGAGCGGCAAGCCGCAAGGCGCGCGGGTGAACTGGGCGACGAGCGCACTATCGGCGCGAGAAGAGGGAAAAACTCGGTCGCCTGCCACTACTTGACCACTCCCGCCTCCACCCCCGCATCCTCCTCCACCCGCGGCTCAAACATCCGCCGGACCTCGATCTCTCGTGCGATGTCCTCCACCTCCCGCTGCGCGGCTGCCAGCCCGCGCTCGATCAGCTCGGCGGCGCGGTGGAAATCGAAGGGGCCGATGCCGGTAAGCCGGGGGGAGATCATGAAGTCGGGCGGGTCGCCGGCGAGCCGAGAGCGAGCGATCCGATCCTGCACGATGTTGAAGGCATCCATGACGACGGTGGAGATGCCGGGCGCAGTCTCGTTCGGGCCGAAGAACTGGCGCTTGAGCAGCTTCATCGCCGAGCGCCCGTTCTTCTTCGGCGCGCCGTTGGCCTCGATCAGCAATGTGTCCTGCGTACCCGCGTCGAGGAAGGGCACCACCGTGCCGCGGCCGCACATGTCGGCGTTGAGGTTGACGGCGATGACGTAGCGCGCCCCCATCGCCCGGCAGACTGAGACAGGGATGGGATTCACCAGCGCCCCGTCGAACAGCCACCGCCCGCTGATGTTCACAGGCTTGAAGATCCCAGGCAGAGCGTAAGAGGCCCGCATGGCATCAACCAGCCGACCGCGGGAGAGCCAGATCTCGTGCCCCGTACCGATCTCCGTCGCCACGGCGGTGAACTGCGGCGTGAGGCTCTCGATCGTCGTGTCGCCAAGGTGATTGATCAGCCGGTCGCGGAGCCGCTGGCCCGTGATGAGGCCGGAGCCGCTCATGTTGAAGTCGAGATAGCCGAACACCCGGCGCCGCGTGAGGCTGCGCGCGAACTCCTCGACCTCATTCAGCCGCCCGGCCGCATAGCATCCGCCGACGACCGCGCCGATCGACGTTCCAGCGACGATGTCCGGCACGATCCCAGCTTCGAGCAGTCCGTGAAGGACGCCGATATGCGCCCACCCGCGCGCCGCGCCACACCCCAATGCCAGGCCGATCTTCACTTTCGTCATGGCTCGATCTCCGCCGTCGTTGCCGTTGCGGGGGTGGTGGCGTTCCATGTGCGTCCAAACTGCAGACGGGACACCTTGGTCGCCACCTATGGTTGAGAGTCGCCGGAAGGATGGTAACCCGCACAGGATTAACCCAGCCCTACGGGAGCGCCGGCGGACCCGCTTATCAACAACGCACAACTTCAAATTTCGGCTAAGTCTAACCTCGAGCCTAAGCGGCGGGGACAAGGCGAACGGCGCCATCGTCCGTACGCTGCGGAGATAGCGCCCGGTAGAAGCAGGAGCGTGCGCCCGTATGGCAGGCCACGCCCTCGCCCTCGACGTGCACTTTGAGCCACAGCACGTCCTGATCGCAATCCGTGCGGATTTCGCGGACGCGAAGGAGGTTGCCGCTCTCCTCGCCCTTCTTCCAGATGCGCTGCCGCGAGCGCGTCCAGAAGTGCGCCAGTCCGGTCTCGATGGTGAGCGCCAGCGCCTCAGCGTTCATCCATGCGAACATGAGGACGTCACCGGTATCGGCATCGGTGACGATCGCCGGAATTAGTCCGTCCGGCCCGAACTTTGGCTGGAAAACGTCGCCGCGCTCGATTTCCTCGGTCGAGCCGCGGGGGGCGAAGAGGGGAGATGGAGAAGCCATTCAAAACACCCCGACGTTCTTCCTGAGAGTCATCCCGGGCCTTGTGCCCGGGATCCAGCCATCCACAAAACCGGAGCAAGCGGATAAGTGGATCCCGGCGACGAGCGCCGGGATGACACAGTGGTGGACTCAGCGACCGCGTCGGCTCGCGTTCGCCAGACTAAGAAAGCGGTCGCGCAGGGCGGAGTCGGTGGCAAAGGCGCCAAGAAAGCGGGTGGTCACAGCGGCGACACCGGGCTGATGAACGCCGCGCATGGTCATGCACTGGTGCTCGGCCTCGATCATCACGGCGACACCGCGCGGCGACAGCGCCTCCTGGATCGCATCGGCGATCTGGGCGCTCAGCGTCTCCTGCGTTTGCAGCCGCTTGGCGTAGGCTTCTACAACCCGGGCGAGCTTCGAAAGCCCCGCGACCTTCCCGTTTGGCAGGTACGCCACGTGTGCCACACCGATGAACGGTGCGATGTGGTGCTCGCAGTGGCTCTCGACGCGGATGTCGCGCAGCATCACCAAGTCATCATAGCCGCCGATCTCCTCGAACGTCGGCTGCTGGAGCATGGCTACCGGGTCTTCGCTATAGCCGCGGAAGTACTCCTGGAACGCCTCCACGACGCGGCGCGGCGTCTCCTTCAGGCCCTCGCGATCCGGATCGTCACCGGCCCATGCGATCAGCGTGCGCACGGCCTCCTCGGCCTCTTGCTTGGTGGGCCTGCGAACGGGCGTCACCTTGCCTTTGAATGGGGCTGTTGAGATGTTTGTCACAGACGATGTTCCGATTCTGCAACGAGCCACTGGGTTGAGCGGACGAGAAGATAACGCAGCGTGGCTGGACCGCGCACCTGGGCCTCGCACTGCAGCTCTCGCTCGCTATATAGTGTAGGGTCTCACGCCGCAAGGGAACCGGGCCTGTAGGCCGCGGCGGTGGATGACGGGAGCAGGGGATGGCTGGCCTGGATGACGTCTACAATTCGCGGATATTCGAGTTGGCGGCCGAGATCCCGCGGCAGCGCCGGCTCACCGATCCAGACGCCACCGCGACCGCGCATTCGAAGCTGTGTGGCTCGACGGTTGTCGTTGACCTGAAGGTGGACGCGTCCGGCCGGGTCACGGATTTCGGCCAGACGGTGAAGGCGTGCCTGCTGGGGCAGGCGGCCGCATCGGTCATGGGGCGTGAGATCATCGGCTCAACACCGGACGAGCTGCGAGAGGTCGGGCGGACGATGCGGCGGATGCTGAAAGAGAACGGCCCGCCGCCGACGGGACGGTGGGCGGACCTCGCCATTCTGGAGCCGGTGAGGGACTATAAAGCAAGGCATGCGTCCACGCTTCTCGTGTTCGATGCCGTCGAACGGGCGCTGGATGAGATCGAAGCGCGGCGATCGGGCGCCAATCAGGCCGTGGCGGCGCAGTGATCGAAAGCCGTCACTCCGGCTGCTGTCGCTGGGTCAATCATCCGCTAGCACCGGCGACTGAGGTGAGCTGGATTCCGGGCACAAGGCCCGGAATGACGTTTTCAAAGTGGGATCGGATTGAGTCCAAAAACCGAGAACGTAACGGCGGATCGCGAAGGGGTGTCTGTGAGAGCCCTGTTTGCCGCCGCGCTGAAGCTGCCGATTCACCTCTATCGCTGGACGCTGAAACCGTTCGTCGGCTGGAATTGCCGGCATCTGCCGACGTGCTCGGAGTATGCGCTCGAAGCCATCGACAAGAATGGCGCGTGGCGCGGATTTTGGCTGATGGTTTCGCGCCTCAGCCGCTGCCATCGCTTTGGCACCGCCGGCTTCGATCCCGTGCCGGACATTCGAAACGAACGCCACCCGTTTGCGCCATGGCGGTATGGTCGCTGGACGGGGCGGCACATGACGCAGCATTGGACGGAAGAGAGAAGGACGTCCTATGGACAAGAAAATTAAAAAACCCGCTGCCGCAAAGGTCGGCCGATCGGCTACGTCGGGGAAGTTTACCAGCGTGACCAAGACCCTGCGGTCGCGATCAGCACAAACGATTGATAGGATTGCTGAGCGGCACAAAAGGGTTCTGAAGCGCCTTGCCGACAAGTAGGAGGCGGCACTACCGGATTACCGTTGTTGATGTATATCGCGCCCATGAGGTGGCGTTACGAACGGGCGGGCGGTCAGGCATTCTGAATTTCGACAGTGTCTTGTCGGCGATTGGTCGGCCGTATCACGGCTACCATCGGACTATTCACGAAAAGGCAGCCGCTTTACTTGAAGGTGTCGCGACTTGTCACGGTTTCGTCGACGGAAACAAGCGTACCGCGCTTATTCTGACTTTGCTGATGATTGAAGAGAGCGGGTATCGATTGGAGCCGGCCAACTCCACCGAAGACTTGGATGACGCGCTGGAGGAATTTGTCCTCGGTGTCGTCGCCCATAAGTACACGTTCGAGCAGATGGTCGCCTGGTTCAAAGCGCGCATCCGTCGCAAGTAGAGCGAGCGGCGCTGACACCCAATAGTTACAAACTGCTTGACTTCCGCCAGCGAGTTGTCTGCAACAGCGCCGCACCGGGCCGCGGCGCGGGTGAAAATGTGCCAGGCCCGGTTTGTCTTACCTGCGTGGTATGCAGCGAGTGAGAGGAGATCGCGAATTATGGCCGAGATTACACTGACCTTCCCGGATGGGGCGAAGCGGAAATTCCCGAAGGGGATCACGGGCAAGGAGCTGGCCGAGACGATCTCCAAGTCGCTCGCCAAGAAGGCCGTCGCGATGAGCGTCAACGGCCGGCTCGCGGATCTCGTTGATCCAATCGAGACGGACGCGGAGGTAAAGATCCTTACCCGTAACGATCCGGAAGCGCTGGAGCTCATCCGGCATGACGCTGCGCACGTTTTGGCGGAGGCTGTGCAGGAGCTGTTCCCGGGCACCCAGGTGACCATTGGGCCGGTCATCGAGAACGGCTTCTACTACGATTTCTACCGCGAGGAGCCCTTCCATCCGGAGGATTTGCTGAAGATCGAAGCGCGCATGCGCGAGATCATCAAGCGCAACAAGCCGTTCGAGAAGGAGGTGTGGAGCCGCGAGAAGGCCAAGGCTTACTTCCGCGAGAAGGGCGAGGAGTTCAAGGTCGAGCTCGTCGACGCCATTCCGGAGAACGAAGAGATTAAGATTTACCGGCAGGGCGAATGGCTCGACCTCTGCCGCGGCCCGCACATGACCTCAACGGGGCAGATCGGCAACGCATTCAAGCTGCAGAAAATCGCGGGCAGCTATTGGCGGGGCGATCCCACCAAGGCGCAGCTGCAACGCATCTACGGCACCGCCTGGGCCACAGAGGAAGATCTTCAAGCCTACCTCAAGCAGCTGGAGGAGGCGGAGAAGCGCGATCATCGCCGGCTTGGGCGCGAGATGGACCTCTTCCATTTCCAAGAGGAGGGGCCGGGGGTCGTATTCTGGCACCCGAAGGGCTGGACGCTTTTCAAGACTCTCGAGAACTACATGCGCCGTCGCCAGAGCGCCGTCGGCTACCGCGAGGTGAACACGCCGCAAATCCTGGACAAGAGCCTGTGGGAGACCTCCGGTCACTGGGAGACCTTCCGCGAGCACATGTTCACCACCACGACGGAGGATGGCCGCGAGTTCGCAATCAAGCCGATGAACTGCCCGGGCCATATCCAGATCTACAAGCACGGGCTGCGTTCCTATCGCGAGTTGCCGTACCGGCTATCGGAGTTCGGCTGTGTGCACCGCTATGAGCCGTCTGGCGCGCTGCACGGACTCTTGCGCGTGCGCGGCTTCACACAGGACGACGCGCACATCTTCTGCACGGAAGATCAGATCGCGGACGAGTGCCTGAAGATCAACGATCTCATCATGGCCATCTACCGTGATTTCGGCTTCGAGCAGGTGGTCGTGAAGCTGTCGACCCGGCCCGAGAAGCGCGTCGGCACTGACGAGCAGTGGGATCGCGCCGAGGAAGCCATGAAGGCGGTGCTGGAGCGGATTGCGGCCGACTCCGGCGGCAAGGTGAAGACCGGCATCAATCCGGGCGAGGGGGCGTTCTATGGCCCCAAGTTCGAGTATGTGCTGCGCGATGCCATCGGCCGCGACTGGCAATGCGGCACCACGCAGGTGGACTTCAACCTGCCGGCCCGGTTCGGCGCGTTCTACATCGACGCTGACGGCCAACGCCGCACGCCGGTGATGATCCACCGTGCCATCTTCGGCTCGCTGGAGCGGTTCGTCGGCATCATTCTAGAGAACTACGCGGGTCATCTGCCGCTGTGGCTGGCGCCCGTCCAGGTCACCGTCTGCACCATCGTTTCGGATGCGGACCGCTACGCCGAGCAGGTGCAGCGCGAGCTGCAGGAGGCGGGCTTGCGCGCCGAGATCGACCTGCGCAACGAGAAGATCACCTATAAGGTGCGTGAGCACTCGCTGGCCAAGGTGCCGGTCCTGCTGATCGTGGGCAAGCGTGAGGCAGAGGAGCGGACCGTTTCGATCCGTCGTCTGGGGAGCCAGGAGAGCCGCGTCATGCCGCTCAACGAGGCGATCCGCATGCTGGTCGAGGAGGCAACGCCGCCGGACCTCGTGAAGCCGGAGGTGCGCAAGACGGAAGCCGCATGAAGCCGCCCGTCCTGCTCCTTATCGATTATCAGAAGGGGTTCGCCTTCATTGCCGCCCGCGCACGCCGTAACAACATCGAGGCGGAGGCGCGGGCGATGGCGCTGCTCACCTTCTGGCGCGAGAAGGGTTGGCCTGTGATCCACGTGCGGCATGACTCGCAAGAGCCGCAGAGCCCCTTCCGGCCAGGGCAGATCGGCAATGAGCCAATGGGCTTCGCTACGGAGCAGGACGGCGAATCCGTTGTGCGGAAGTCCGTGAACAGCGCATTCATCGGCACCGATCTGGCCGAGCGCCTCGATGCGCTCGGCCGTCCAGATGTTGTGGTGGCTGGTGCAACGACCGACCACTGCGTCTCGACGACGGTGCGCATGGGCGCGAACCTCGGCTATGCCATGACGCTGGTCGAGGATGCCTGCTTCACTTTCGACCGCGAGGCGCCCAACGGTACGGTTGTGCCCGCTGACATGGTGCACGCCGCCAACGTCGCGAGCCTCAACGGCGAGTTCGCACGCGTGACGACGGCGGCTGGGCTGATGCGGGAGCTTGAGCTTCGGACCGAGTCGTAGCTGGGCAGTGGCTTAGTGCGGCGGCATTGTCCGCGAAAAGAGATTTATGACCGCAACGCCTGCGATAATAAGGGCCATTCCTATAATTGCGGGTAGATCGAGCGCTTGCCGGAACAGCGCGTAGCCAATGAGCGAAATGAGCACGATGCCGACGCCGCTCCAAATAGCGTACGCAATGCCGACCGGAATTGTTTTCAACGTCAGTGACAGAAAATAGAAGGCGGCCCCGTAGCCGATAATAGTGATGAGAACAGGGCCGGGCCGTGTGAAGCCTTCCGACGCTTTGAGGGCGGACGTGCCGATCACCTCCGCGATGATCGCGATACTCAAGTAAAGGTAGCTCACGACTTTCCTCTGAGCTTTTTCAGCCCCTGCCGCGATAAGGGGCAACGCCCTGATCGGGCAGCCAGACGCCCTTCGGCAATTCGCCCGTCTGCCAGAAAACGTCGATAGGAATTCCGCCGCGCGGATACCAGTAGCCGCCGATGCGCAGAAACTGGGGCTCGAGCAGCGCGACGAGCCGCTTACCGATGGTGACGGTGCAATCCTCGTGAAAGGCGCCGTGGTTGCGAAAGGATGTGAGGAAGAGCTTCAGCGACTTCGACTCCACGAGCCATTCGCGTGGCACGTAGTCGATGACGAGGTGCGCGAAATCCGGCTGTCCCGTAACCGGGCAAAGCGACGTGAACTCCGGCGCGGTGAAGCGGACGACGTAAGCCGTATCCGGATGCGGGTTCGGCACGCGTTCGAGCTTCGCCTCATCCGGGCTCCCGGGAATAGGAATGGGCTGGCCGAGTTGCGTGAGGTTCGAGGTGTCCGTGCTCATGATGATTTTCCTAGGCCGGCTGCAGGCCCAGCCTGGCATCGCGGTTGCGCAGCCAGACGATGAACGGAATGGCCGCCAGCACCATCCACGCCTTGCCAATCACCTGACCGGCCAAAAATTCGAGACTTCCGAACGCGAGATACAGGAATATGGCGCTGTCGACGACCAGGCCAACGATGCTGCTCGCCACCACAGCGAGCACCAACCGCCGGCGCTGAAGGGGTGTGTACACGGCCAGGTCAGCGAATTCCGACAACAGGAAAGCTGCTGCTGAAGCAATGACCCACGCAGGCGGGGCCAGAAAGCCTGAAAGTGCCGCTCCGGCCAAGATAGCCCCTGCCGCCCACTTCACGCCGAGCCGCCGTTGGACCAGATCCCGCATCACCAGCGCGAGCCCGACCATGAGCACGCCACTCGGCGCCATCAATCCCGGCGCCACTGGAATGAGACAGGGGCCGTCCGGCGCGCATACCGTTCCCGCGTGTCCGATCAACCAGTTGGCTGCCGGAATGGAAAGGGCGAAGGCGGCCAGGAAGATATATCCTTCGAGCCGCTGCCGGGCGGCCAGCGTCTCGTTCATAACCAATCGATCCTTGCTGAGCGGCATCCTGACATTGTGGGCCGCTTTTAGCGCCCCTGGCGGCTATGGCCAAGGCTCGGCCCGCAAAAACGCTGCGACATTGCGTATGTGGCGTTGTGCGTTACGAAAGGCGAGGTAGAACCTTCTCAAGCGCGGTTCGGAATTCACCATAGCTGTCAATGACAGCATCCGGGCCAAGCTCGGTCACCGGGATTTGGGTATAGCCGAAGGTGACGCCGATCACCGGGATGCGTGCGGCCTTCGCCGTTCCGACATCGACCTCGCTGTCGCCGATCATCACCGCGCGCGCGGGATTGCCGTTGGCAAGGCGGATGGCGCCAAGCAGGTGATCGGGATGAGGCTTGAAAACTGGGAACGTGTCGCGGCCGGCGATCGCATCGAAGAGCCCCAGAAGGCCAAGCTCCCTGAGCAGCCGCCGTGACAAGTCCTCGCGCTTATTGGTGCATACGGCGAGCCGCGCCCCTTCCTCGAGGCAGCTTTCCAAAGTTTCCCGCAATCCCTCGAAGGGCCTGCTCTCCACGGCGATGTTCGTTTCGTAGTACTCGAGGAAGCTGAGAAACATGTCGTCGAGCTCTTCCTCGGAATAAATCACCCCGCGATGCTGCAGGCCAGCAGCGATCATGTGGCGCGCTCCAAAGCTGATCTCGGCACGCAGCCGCTCGGGTGGCAGCGGCTCGATCCCGCGACTTTCGAGCACGAAGTTGGTTGCGCGGATGAGATCTGGCGCCGTATCGACTAGGGTACCGTCGAGGTCGAAAACGAGGGTGAGATCGCGCATCATCAGTCGTCGGCCGTTTCGGTCCCGACAGACTTAGGCGATCCCTCCCGCGCTGTCACCGGTTTCGACCGTGCTTGCCAGCAGTTCTCCAGGGTCTTAGATCAATCCCGCAAGCTGCTGGTGCGATAGCGTGGCCCCAATTCCCAGAAGGAGCACCCCAATGCAAAAGCCCGTCATCAGTCTTCTCCGGTCGCAATGTTACGTCGATGGGCGCTGGGTTGGTGAGCCGGCCCTTCCCGTGATCGACCCTGCAACGGGCGAGGAGATTGCCAAGGTCCCCATGATGAGCGCCGAGGATACGCGCGCAGCGATCGACGCTGCGGAGCGGGCGCTGCCGGAGTGGGCCGGCATGCTGGCCAAGGAGCGCTCAAAAATCCTCCGTCGCTGGTATGAGCTGCAGATGGAGCACGCTGACGAGCTGGCGCTGCTCATGACGACAGAGCAGGGCAAGCCACTCGCCGAGGCCAAGGGTGAGGTCGTCTACGCCGCATCGTTCGTGGAGTTCTATGCCGAGGAAGCGAAGCGCATCTACGGCGAGACGATCCCGACCTTCAAGAAAGACGCCCGCATCGTCTGCATCAAGCAGCCGGTTGGCGTCGTAGCGGCCATTACGCCGTGGAACTTCCCGGCCGCGATGATCACCCGCAAGGTTGCTCCTGCGCTCGCGGTCGGTTGCACGGTGGTATGCAAGCCAGCGTCCGAGACGCCGCTAACCGCGCTGGCACTGGCCGAGCTCGCTGAGCGGGCCGGCGTGCCGAAGGGCGTCTTCAACGTCGTCACCGGTAAAGCCAGCGTCATCGGCGGCGAGCTGACGTCCAACCCGAAGGTGCGGATGCTGACCTTCACCGGCTCGACGGAGATCGGCAAGATCCTCATCGAGCAGTGCGCCAAGACGGTGAAGAAGGTCGGCATGGAGCTGGGCGGCAACGCGCCGTTCATCGTCTTCGACGACGCCGATCTAGATAAGGCGGTGCAGGGTGCCATGGCCTCCAAATTCCGCAACGCGGGCCAGACCTGCGTCTGCGCCAACCGCATCTACGTGCAGGACGGCGTCTATGACGCGTTTGCCGAGAAGCTGGCGGCCGAGGTGGCCAAGCTGAAGGTTGGCCGCGGCACCGAGCCGGGAGTTACCACCGGGCCGCTCATCAACGCGGCGGCAGTGGAAAAGGTCGAGGAGCACATCGCCGATGCGACCTCCAAGGGCGCCAAGGTGATCCAGGGCGGCAAGCGGCATGCGCTCGGCGGCAATTTCTTCGAGCCGACGGTGATCACAGGCGTGACCTCGGAAATGAAGGTCGCTCGCGAGGAGACCTTCGGGCCGGTTGCACCGCTCTTCCGCTTCAAGACCGAGGAGGAGGCCATCAAGCTCGCCAACGATACCGAGTACGGCCTTGCCGCCTACTTCTACTCGCGGGACATCGGCCGCGTTTGGCGCGTCGGTGAAGCGCTTGAATACGGCATCGTCGGCATCAATGAGGGCATCATCTCATCCGAGGTTGCTCCGTTCGGCGGCGTGAAGGAGTCCGGCCTAGGCCGCGAAGGCTCGCACCACGGCGTCGAGGAGTTCCTCGAGATCAAGTACATGCTGATGGGCGGCGTCTGATGACGGACGCCCTGAAGCTCAAAGCCGCTGAGAAAGCCCTTGAGTTTGTCGAGCCCGGCATGAAGCTCGGGCTCGGCACCGGCTCAACGGCATCCAAGTTCATCGATCTGCTGGGCGCCAAGGTGAAGGCGGGCCTCGACATCATCGGGGTCCCCACGTCCGAGGCGACACGGGCTCAGGCAGCGGCTCTCGGCATTCGCCTGACGACGCTTGAAGAGGATCCCGTCCTCGATCTGACCATCGATGGCGCTGACGAGATCGACGACGCCCTGCGGCTCATCAAGGGCGGTGGCGGGGCGCTGCTCAGGGAAAAGATCGTCGCGGCAGCGTCCAGGCGGATGATCGTGGTCGCTGATTCCTCAAAACGTGTGCCGGTGCTGGGAGCCTATCCCCTGCCTGTGGAGGTTGTTCGTTTCGGCGTGGCGGCAACGCGAAAGATGATCGAAGAGCTGGCAGCCGACGCCGGCTACACAGGACATGTTCATCTCAGGATGGGCTACGACGGCCAGCCGTTCGTAACGGACGGGGGCAATTACATTTTCGACTGTGCCTTTGGCCGGATCGAGAAGCCGGAAGTTCTCGATCAGGTGCTGAAAACCATTCCGGGTGTCGTCGAGCACGGATTGTTCCTGGGTCTCGCCGACCTCGCCATTGTTGCCGGCCACGATGGCGTGCAGGTGCTCGAGGGGAACAAGAAGAGCAAGTAAAGGCGCGCTTTGTTGCGAAACTTCTTCCCTTCAATTTGGCTATCCCGCGCGTTGCGGCCTCAATCCGAATTTTCGGTGCCGGCCAAAGCCACATGAAAGCTTCAGCAGCGCCGCGCACTATTCCAAATCTCGGAACAAGACATGACCAAGTTCGACTTCGACCTGTTCGTGATCGGTGGCGGCTCGGGCGGGGTGCGGGCGGCCCGGGTCGCGGCAGGACATGGCGCGCGGGTTGCGCTCGCGGAAGAGTACCGGCTCGGCGGCACCTGCGTCATCCGCGGCTGCGTGCCGAAGAAGCTGCTGGTGTACGCCAGCCGGTTCGCGGACGAGTTCGAGGATGCGGAGGGATACGGCTGGTCGGTCGGCGAGACGTCGTTCGACTGGGCTCAACTGATCGAGGCCAAGGACCGCGAAATCGCGCGCCTGGAAGGCCTTTACCGGAGCACTCTGGAAAAGGCGGGTGTTACGATCTTCGAGCAGCGGGCAGAGCTGGCCGGCCCCCACGAAGTGCTGCTCGTAAAGGAAAACCGTACCGTTACGGCCGAGTACATCCTCATTGCCACCGGGGCCAGCGTGGACATCGACACACGGGTGGTGGGCTGCGAGCACGTCATCACGTCCAACGACGCCTTCCACCTGAAGGAGCTTCCGCGCCGGATCGCCATCGCTGGCGGAAGCTACATCGCGGTGGAGTTCGCCGGCATCTTCGCTGGGCTGGGTGTTGAGACGACGCTCGTCTACCGGGGCGCGAAGCTTCTACGCGGCTTCGACGAAGACCTGCGCGATGGCTTGATGGAGGCATACACCAAGCGCGGCATTCAAGTGCTGACGAACACCACCTTCTGGCGCATCGACCGCACGGATAAGGGGCTCGTCGGCAACCTCAGCGACGGCACCGCTCTCGAGGTCGACCAGATCATGTTCGCCATCGGCCGTAGCCCCAATACGGCGAGACTTGGGTTGCACAAAGTCGGCGTCGCCCTGGGCGAGCGGGGTGAGATCAAGGTCGATGCCGACAGCCGCTCGAGCGTGCCGAGCATCTACGCGATCGGAGATGTCACGGATCGAGTGAATCTCACGCCCGTGGCCATCCGCGAGGGGCATGCTTTTGCGGATACGGTCTTCGGCAACAAGCCCTGGCGGGTGGACTATAGGATCGTCCCCACGGCAGTGTTTTCAACGCCCGAGATTGCGACGGTGGGGCTGTCAGAGCACGATGCCATAGCTGCCGGGCATACGATCGACATCTACAAGACCTCGTTCCGGCCGATGAAGAACATCCTGGCCGGGCGCGACGAGCGAATGTTCATGAAGCTGGTCGTCGACCGGTCGACCCAGAAGGTTCTCGGCGTGCACGTGCTCGGCCCCGATGCTGCAGAGATCGTGCAAATGGCGGCCATTGCTCTGCAAGTCGGTGCAACCAAGGCTGACTTCGATTCGACCATCGCCTTGCATCCCACCGCCGCCGAGGAGCTGGTGACCATGCGCGAGAAGTGGGTGCCGCCCAGCGCCGCGGCCGAGTAGCAAACGCCACAGTGCTCGCACTTTTTCAATTCGCTTAACGGCGGGTAAATTTCCGAAGCCGCAACCTGTGGTAGCATTCCCGAGCGAGTCGCCGGCGCGTTCCTGCACCAGCGCACACGAAGAGGACGGACGGTCATGACGGCAAATGCCATCGCCCGTGCCTCGGCTGCTCTCCTGTTCTGCTTGGCTGCCTTGGTCTCGGGACAAGCTCGAGCACAGAACTACGACGGTGCCGGCCTGCTGAGGTTCGGCGTCTTTGGCCAGGTTGCCAATACGGACTTGGACATCGACAGGCCAATCGAGGCGAGAGGGTCGGCCTCGGACACCTCCTTCGGTGGTGGTGTCACCTTCGGATACGATTATCTGTTCCAAAACGGGCTCATCCTGGGGATCGAAGGGGACATCGGCATCGATTCGGCGGACGCCGAACGCGGACAACGGGAGCTCAGCACCAATTTCATGGCGAGCATCCGTGGACGTGTCGGTGGCTACGTCAGTCCGGCCCTGATGCTCTACGGCACGGCAGGAGTGGCCTTTCTGGGTGTCGACTACGATGGTCTCGTGAGCCCGGCAACCGGCGTACGATTCAGCGACTCCGACACTCTGGTCGGGTGGACGGTCGGCGGCGGCGTCGAGTGGGATTGGCACGGCATCGTTTTCTTTGGCGAATACCTCTTCGTCAGCTACGACACGTTCACGTCCGACGAGACATTCGACTTCCTCGATGGCGAAGAAGTCGTGTCGACCATTCGAAATGAGTTCGACGTCGATCAGCACCTCTTCCGGTTCGGCGTAAAGTTCATCATTGGCCATGACTACCGGCCGGCCGAGACCTATGGGCCGTTTAAGTAGCTGACAACTCAAGTGCGATCAGCCAAGCTCTTCGCCAGCGACAAGCTCGAAGGCGCGGAGGCGTAAGGCTGAAATTTGATGCGGAGTGTCACTGTCGTCGGCGCCGGTGTCATTGGGATGTGCGTTGCAGCCTACCTGCAACGCATGGGGGCCAGCGTGACTGTGCTCGACCCGATCGAGCCAGGGCGGAGCTGTTCCTTTGGCAACGCCGGTGCGCTCAGCCCCACGGCCTGCGTGCCCGTCGCCACGCCGGGTATTCTCAAGCAGGTGCCGAAGTGGCTCGCGGACACAAAGGCGCCGCTTGTGGTGCGCTGGTCCTATCTGCCGTGGGCGGCGCCGTGGCTGATGCGCTTCGTTCGGGCAAGCACTAAGCGCGAAGTGGAGCGCAGCGCTGCTGCACTCAGAGCCCTGCTTCGCCCTGTCTTTGATTGCTACGAGCCTCTACTGAAGGAAGCGGGAGCCGAGAGCCTCATCCGGCGGGAGGGCCAGCTTTACGTTTATGAGACAGAAGCGGCCTACCAGGCTGACGCTTTTGCTTGGGAGCTGCGACGCCGGCATGGTGCGCGGATCGAGGTTCTGTCCTCGCAAGAGCTGCGTGAGCTCGAGCCGAACCTGGCGCCGCTTTTCACCAAGGGAATCCTGCTGCCGGAGCACGGTCATTGCATCGACCCGTTCGGGCTCGTTCAGGCGCTAGCCGACAGTGTGCGGCGTAACGGCGGCACCATTCTCGCTCAACGCGTGCTCGACATCGAGATGGATGCCGACAGGCCGCGGGCGGTCGTGACGGCGGCAGGCCGGCATGCGGTTGATGTTCTGGTGGTTGCTGCCGGCGCGTGGTCTCATCAGCTCGCCCGCCATTTCGGCCACAGGGTGCCCCTTGAAACGCAACGCGGCTATCACGCCATGCTGCGTGATCCGAGCTGCACGCCGCGCCGGCCCATCATGTGGGCCGAGAAGAGGTTTATGGCGACGCCGATGCAGGCGGGATTGCGGTTCGCAGGCACCGTCGAGCTTGCGGGGCTCGATGCGCCGCCTGATTACCAGCGCGCCAGCGTGCTCTTGGAGCAAGGGAAGCGGATGTTCCCTAGCCTAAGTGGCGGGGAGGTCAGCCGCTGGATGGGCCATCGGCCGTGCCTGCCGGACTCAGTTCCGGTGATCGGTCCTTCCCCTCACGTGAGGAATGTCTATTTCGCTTTCGGCCACGGTCACCTGGGGCTGTCCACGGCTTCGACGACGGGGCGGCTCGTGGCGGAGCTTGTCATGGGCGCCAAGCCCTTCATCGATCCGGCACCTTACCGCATCGACAGGTTCTAAGCGCTCAACGAAGTCGTTTGTTGGGCTTCAAACGTTCAACAGCAGCACGACTCCGACGACGATCAGTGCAATCCCGATAGCTTCGCGCGAGGCGAGGCTCTGCTTGAACATCTGCCGCGAGACCACCTGCGCGAACAGGATCTCGACGAGCCCGAGCGTGCGCACCTTGGCGGCACTCTCCACCGCGAACGCGAGGAACCACATCTGCGAGGCGAAGGCACCCATGAAGCCTGCCGTCAGGGATGGGCGCCAGGCACGGAAAATGGCGAACAGATTTTCGCGCTCAGCCACGTACAGGTAGAGCGACAGCACCAGCGTCTGAATGATGAGCCCGAGCGCCAGCGTCGTCGACGCGGCAAGGACGAAGTTATCCGCCTCGAGCGCCATGATGCCGCCGCGAAAGCCGACGGCGGCGAGCGCGAACATGCCGCCAGATGCAATTCCTAGCGCAGCCGACTGCCAGGAGAGGGTTGCTGCAATGGACCGAGGTGGCCAGGACATCATGACCACACCGACCGTGGCGATGATGATCGCAACGACCAGACCCAGCGAGAGCTGGTCACCGAGGAAGACGAGCCCGAAAATCGCAACTTGCACCGGCTCGGTTTTCGATAAGGTGATCGTCACCACGAACGATCGCTCGCGCATCGCCGCGAGCAACAGGGCGGTGCCGCAAATCTGGGCGAGCGCGGAGCCCGCCGTCCACGCCACCATAGCGGCATTGAGCGGTGGAATCGGCTGCCCGGTGGCCAGTAACACCAGCGTAAGGAAAAGCAGGCCGAACGGCAGCCCGAACAGAAACCGCACGTGCGTTGCGCCGACCGTGCCAAGAGTGGCGGTCAGCTCCTTTTGCATGGCATTGCGGAGCGTCTGTCCTCCGGCCGCAAGAACAGTGAAGATGGCCCAGAGCCACTCTGACACGCGCTTATTCCCCCGGTCTGCCGCGGATTTCCTGGTCGCAACGAGGTGCGCCCAGGGCTCTAGCAGATCCGGGTTGCTCTTGGCGAGAGCGATAGTCCGGCCAGCGGTGGAGCCTTAGCCCTCGAGCACCCACCGGCCGTCCGGGCCTCGGCAGGCAGCGCCTTCGACCGTCCGGGTCATGTGACCGGACCGGAGCGTTACGATGACGTGGCGGCAGACTTCGCCGTTGCTCTTCTTGAAGGAGAAGACGGGCCGCACGCTTCCGCTCAGCCGGCCGTGCGAGCGCTGCCAGACGAAGTTGCCGCCGTCCGGCACCTCGGTAAGGCCGATGTGGAGGGCGTTCAGCGTCGCTATTTCGTCGATGTCATTCAGGGAGAAGTTGGCAAGCGGATTGCCGGCATTCGGGGCAGGCCTCGTCCGCAGGTCGGGGCAAGAGCATGTCGGGCCGGAGTGTCCCGTCTTCCCAGATTCGGGATCAGCGGCAGCTGCCGTGATCGGCAGGAGGATCGCCATCAGTCCAGTCGCAGCGCGAAAACCTGCGCTGACAAGGTTACGCATCATGACCGACTCGTACTCGAACTGACTGGACCCCACTTTGCGAGAGGGGTACTCGTACCCTCAAGCATGCCGCAGCTGGGTTAAGAGGACGTCAACGCTTGTTCCTTCCGGCCCGGTTGAGATCGTGAGCGAAACGTATGGCCGATACATTCAAGCCGGATTATTACGCGGGCCCGCAGGCAGGGGACTTCACCGCCGCGGAAGAGCCGTTCGCGCTGTTCGAAGATTGGCTCCAAGACGCGACCAAGCACGAGCCCAACGATCCGAATGCCATGGCTCTGGCGACCGTCGATGCGGACGGCATGCCCAACGTGCGCATGGTGCTGCTCAAGGGTGTCGATAAGCCCGATCGCGAAGATCGCGGGTTTGTGTTTTTCACGAACTTCGAGAGCACCAAGGGGCGCGAGCTGCTGACCTCGGGAAAAGCCGCGCTCTGCTTTCACTGGAAGAGCCTTCGGCGGCAGGTGCGCGTGCGCGGAGTGGTTTCGCCTGTGGCGCCGGAGGAGGCCGACGCCTATTTCGCCACCCGCCCACGCGGCAGCCGCATCGGAGCCTGGGCCAGTGCGCAATCCCGGCCGCTCGAAAGCCGCTTTGCGCTGGAGAAGGCCGTTGCGTTCTATACGGCCAAGTACGCGGTCGGGGAAATTCCACGCCCGCCCTATTGGTCAGGGTTTCGCGTGGTGCCACTGGAAATGGAGTTCTGGCACGACCGGCCATTCCGGCTGCATGATCGGGTGCAGTTTCGGCGCACAGGACCGGCAGAGCCGTGGGTGAAGACGCGCCTTTATCCCTGAGCGCAACAGGGCGAGGAGAGGCGCCGGCCCCTAAACTTGTGCCTTGCCGCATTGATTTCGGCTATGCTGCAACGCACATCCGAAGCTCGTGGTCGTTGTTCATGGATGCTGTGACACCATGCCCGTAACCAGCAATGCCGAGCGAAAGACCCTGATCCTGACCGGCGCCTCGCGCGGGATCGGGCATGCGACCGTCAAGCGATTCGCCTCCGCTGGGTGGCGCGTGATCACCTGCTCGCGGCAGCCGTTCCCGGAGAACTGCCCCTGGGAGATGGGGCCGGAGGACCATATCCAGGTCGATCTTTCCGATCCTGAGGATACGCGCCGGGCCATTGCCGAAATGCGCCGGCGGCTGGAGGCGCAAGGGTCGCGGCTCAACGCCCTCGTCAACAATGCTGGCATCAGCCCCAAGGGGCCGGGAGGCAGCCGCCTCGGCACCATCGAAACCTCGCTGGAGGACTGGCAGACGGTATTTCAGGTGAATTTCTTTGCCCCGATCATGCTGGCCCGCGGGTTGATCGAAGAGCTGGAGCGGGCAAAGGGCGCCGTCGTGAATGTGACCTCGATCGCCGGCAGCCGCGTGCACCCATTTGCCGGCGCGGCTTACGCGACGTCCAAGGCGGCGCTGGCGGCGCTGACGCGCGAAATGGCTCATGATTTCGGTCCGCGGGGCATTCGCGTGAACGCCATCTCCCCTGGCGAGATCGACACGTCCATTCTCTCGCCCGGCACCGACAAGATCGTCCGTGAGCAGATTCCGCTCAGGCGCCTCGGCGAGCCGGAGGAGGTCGCCAAGGCCATCTACTTCCTGTGCACGGAGCAGTCGAGCTACGTGAACGGGGCCGAGCTGCACATCAATGGTGGGCAGCACGTATGATGGTTTGGGCCCAGGAAGAGCGAAGGTCGGCCTCGACGATCATCAGGCAGCCCTTTTCGGGGGCTTTTTCATTCACCGGCTCGAAGCGGCCGTTGAGCCCGATCTGATCGAAGCGGAAGCCAGGCGAAGCGAGAACGTACGCCGAGTCTATTTGACCATCGTCGGTCGCACAATCGCGACCGGTCGGCTCGAAGCCCGGAAAGCGTGAGAGCTTGCGGAGCTGGCTTGGCAAGCTCGTTTGGGTCAGAGCGGTGTGAAACCTGCCTCCGATGATCACAGGCTCGCCTTCCTTCATCCGTTGCGTCGCCCAATCCTCAATGGCGGCGAGCTGCCGGCTTGCGGCTTCGCAGGCATCGTCCTCCGGCATTTCGGCGGAGCACTGCGCAAGGTCGAGTGCCAACACCCAGAGAGACCCGCTGGATGCGTGGAGTCGCGCTGCGGTGCCGGCTGCAAGTGGGGTACTCGAATTCTCCGAAACTTCTGCCAATTGCAGCAGATGATCCTGGGCGATGACGCGGAGGCCAGAGCCCCGACGGACGGCAATGGCTGTTGTCGCAACCTGAGACTCACCGCGCCGCAAAACTTGTCGTGAGACCAGCAGGTGATAGTCGCGCGCCGGAAGCATCTGGCGCACCGAATTCACGTTGCTTACGCCGTGGACCACGACGACATCCGCATTGAGACGGAGCGGCTGCCGAGCCGCTGATTTGCTGTGCACCGCTGGGGTTCGGCGCTCCGCTCCGAACGTATGCCGCCAGATCAGCTCACGCTCGGGCTCCGTCTCCGGTTCTTCGATCGCGGTCGGAGGAGCTGCGGGCGGAGAAGCCGCGTTCAGGATGACCACGCGCAGCCGCAGGCCGTCGGCTATGCCATAGTCGAGCTGCAGACCTGATTGGGCGAAACCGATGTCAGCGGCGAGCGCCATAACGCATGCAACGGCGATAGCCGCTGCAACGCCGGCGTGCCTCGCCTTCCGCACACTCATCGCCATCCCCGCTGCCCGCTCAGGTTGCGACGAGTGTGCCTGACTCGCGCCGTTCCGGAAACCCAATCAGAAGAGACCGCGGAGCCACTAACGATAGCTATCAGCCTCGCAGGCCCTCCTTCCGGACCCACTCCTCGGCGCGATCGAGCGCCCGCCCAAGAGCGTCGAACATCAGATTGATTTCGGCACCGTTGATGATCAGGGGCGGTGCGAGCGCGATCGTATCGCCGGCGACAGCACGGCAAATCAGCCCCTCTTCCTCCGCCAGCTTCACGACCTTCGGTCCCACGCCCTGCCGCACGTCGAAGCTTTCCTTGGTCGACTTGTTCTTCACGAGCTCGATGCCGCCGATGAGGCCGACGCCGCGCGTCTCACCCACGAGCGGGTGATCCCTGAGCGCCCTGAGGCGCGTCTCGAACACCGGCGCAACGCTCTGCACATGTCGGACGATGTCGATGCGCTCGTAGATCTCGAGGGTTTTCAGGGCGACAGCGCAGGAAACGGGGTGACCTGTGTAGGTGAACCCATGGGCGAAGACTCCGAGCTTCTTGCTCTCCTCGAGCAGAGCCTCATACACGGGCTCGCTGACCGTTACGGCGCCGAGGGGCATGTAGGCGGACGTGATCGCCTTGGCCATCGTGATGGTGTCAGGATCAATCCCGAAAGTCTGTGAGCCGAACCAGTTGCCCGTGCGCCCGAAGCCGCAGATGACCTCGTCGGCGATCATCATGATGTCGTAGCGCCGCAGCACCTCTTGGATCTTCTGAAAGTATGTCCGCGGCGGAGGAATGACCCCGCCAGCTCCCATGACGGGCTCGGCGATGAAAGCGGCGATGGTCTCCGGGCCTTCGCGCTGAATCAGATCCTCGAGATTATTGGCAAGGCGCGTGGCATACTCTTCCTCGCTCTCGCCTTCCTCCGCATACCGCCAGTAATGCGGACAGTCCGTGTGCAATACCCGCTGCATCGGCAGGTCGAAATCGGCGTGGAAGACCGGCAGACCAGTGAGGCTTCCCGCCGCGATCGTCACGCCGTGGTAGGCCTTCATTCGGCTGATGATCTTCTTCTTCTTCGTCAGCCCACGGGCATTGTTGTAGTACCAGACGAGCTTGATCTGAGTGTCGTTCGCCTCCGAGCCCGAGCAGGTGAAGAAGACCTTCGACGTCGGCGCGGGCACCAGCTCCTTGAGCTTCTCTGCCAGTGCGATCGCCGGCTCGTGACTGCGCCCGCCGAACAGATGAGTGAACGACAAACGGCTCATCTGCTCGCGCGCCGCTTCGATCAGCTCTTGGTTACCGTAGCCGAGGCCCGTGCACCAAAGGCCAGCAAGGCCCTCGATATAACGCTTGCCTTCCTTGTCCCAGACGAAGACTCCTTCGCCCCGCTCCAATACCAGGGGACCGGTTGTTCGATGCAACGCGAGATTCGTTGCAGGGTGCAAGACAGCCTCAACATCTCGCATGGCATAATTGGAAAGAGTCATCATCTGGCCTGTCCCTGTGCTGGTATGATGTTGTCCTTGACGTGGTAAACCACGACGCAAGTGCGGCTTAAAGAGTTCCTATTCGCGCTGCTCGCGCCGAGGCGAAGAGTGAACGAGAATGACCAGCCTGGACGTTTCCTGGCACGCTGTCCACCGCATGATGGACGAAACCCGTCGGCGGCCGACATTCTCCGCCGTGTGGAGCCTGCGCCTGGCGCTTTTCAGCGGTGCTCTGGCGATTAGCGGCATCGTCTTGCACCGGTTCCTAGGCCTCTCGACGCCCGTCTTGCTGAACGTGCTCAAGGCGGCCTTTGTTGGCGGTGGGCTGGCGTTGCTCCTAGCTCTGGTTGCCATCGTTCGGATTTGGTTTACGGGTCGCTCCGGGGGCGCGGCGGCATTTGGCGGACTGTTGTTCAGCCTCGCTCTTTTCGCTTGGCCTGCCTACTACATTCCGGTGGTACGCGATCTTCCTGCCATCAACGACGTGACCACGGACCTGCATGCCCCGCCGCCGATGTCCGCCCTGGCGAACCTGCGCGGGCCTGGCGCAAATCCAGCCGATTACCCAGGCGAGCATTTCGCCGAAATGCAGGCCGTCGCGTACCCGGATCTGCAGCCATTCCTGCTTTCCCGGCCGGTCGATGAGGCTTTTGAGATCGCTGCCCAAACGGTGAGGCGCTTGAAGTACGAGGTCGTCTCGGAAACGCCGCCAGGCGGGAGCTTTGAACAGCCTGGCTACATTGAAGCCGTGGACCGCACCCTCATCATCGGTTTCCCCGACGATGTCGTGATCCGGGTGATGGGGGATTCGGAGACGTCCCAGATCGACGTGCGCTCGGCCTCGCGCTACGGCCAACACGATCTAGGCCAGAATGCCAGCCGGATTCGCACGTTCTTCGCGGAGCTTCGGAAGGTGCTGGATAGCAGCGTGCCAGCGGCGGCCGAGGCCGATAATGCCCGCAGCAAAGGGAGAGCTACACAGCAAAGACGGGGCGGTCGAGGTCGGGGGGACCGTCGCAACTAACGAGCCCGCGTTCGACGAGGCTCTCGATGTGCGCCAGAACCGAGAGCGAGGCCGCTCTGACGAGCCGCGAGTCGAGCCCCTGGTAAACCGTGGCGACGATGCGGTCGATGGTGGTGTGCCCCTGCCGCACGGCGTCGAGGATTGCCTGCTCACGCCAACGGCGATGGACGATGTAGGCTTTGACCATCCGGCTCGGCTGCTCGATGCGCCCGCCGTGGCCGGGCATGAAGACCGTTTCCGGCCGGTCGAGCAGCTTCTCCAACGACCGCATGTAGTCGGTCATGTTGCCCTCGGGCGGGGCGACCACGGTCGTGTTCCAGGCCATCACGTGATCGCCGCAGAACAGCACGTTGCTGTTGGCCTCTGAGAAACAGAGGTGATCCGGCGCATGGCCGGGCGTCGCCAGCGCTTCCAAGCGCCAGTCCGGGCCGGAGATGGTGTCGCCATCGCCCAGGATAATGTCTGGGCTGAAGTCGATGTCCGTGAACTCGGCGCCGGATGGGCTCAACCTCAAGCTGCTCGCCGAATGACGCGTGCGGCCGCGCGCGCAAACCTTGGCACCGGTCGCGGCGCGGAGCCGTTCCAGCCCATCGGTGTGGTCGCGATGGGTGTGCGTGACGAGAATGTGCGTGATCGGGCGCCCGGCGGCTGCGCGCATGATGGCTTCGAAATGTGCATCGTCCTCGGGGCCGGGGTCGATGACAGCAAGCTCCTTGGTTCCGACGAGATAGGTGTTGGTCCCGTGGAAGGTGAACGGGCTCGGGTTGTTTGCAACGAGCCGCACGACGCCTGGGGCGAGCTCGCGGGGCTCGCCATAGGCAAAGTTCATCGTTTTCTTGAAGACGATCTCGGCAGTCATGCGGTCTCCGGTGTTGCGCGCTGTGCCGTATCACGGACGGCGCCGAAGAGATAGAGGTTGCGCAAACGGAATCGAAGTGTCGTAAGGGTCGCTGAGTCGTTCAAGCGGCCTGGCTCGCCCGGCCGTTCACGAGATGACAGGTGGCGAAGCCGTTTGCCGTCGCAACCGGCTGCGGAACGTGTGTCCGGCACATCTCCATCGCCTGCGGGCAACGCGGATGGAAGGGACAGCCCGATGGAACATTAAGGGGGTCCGGCGATGCGGTTCCGAGGAGCGCTTCGGGCAGACCGAGGCCGGGCTCCGGCGTCAGCACAGAGGCGAGCAGGGCCTGTGTGTAGGGGTGGCGCGGGTTGCGGAACAGCTCGGCCGTGGGCCCCAGCTCGACGATGCGTCCGAGATACATGACCGCGACCCGCGTCGCGAGGTGCTCGACCACTGCGAGATTGTGGCTGATGAAGATGTAAGTCAGCCCGAGGTTCTGCTTCAGGTCCATCAGAAGATTGAGGATCTGGGACTGCACCGAGACGTCCAGGGCCGAGGTTGGCTCGTCGCAGATAACGATCTCTGGCTCGGTGATGAGTGCGCGCGCAATGGCGACGCGCTGGCGCTGACCGCCCGAGAGTTCGTTCGGGTAGTGGTCAGCATACCGCGCTGGCAGGCCGACCTTGTCGAGCGCGGCGATCGCCTTGGCCCGGCGCTCCTCTGCGGACCCGATCCCTTGCACCTCGAGAGGAAGGGCCACGATGGAAGCGATCCGCCGGCGCGGGTTGAGCGAGGAGTAAGGGTCCTGAAAGACCGGCTGCATCCGCCGCGCAATCTCGCGCCGTGGCAGCGTCTGGATATCCTTACCATCAAGCCGCACCGTGCCGGTTGTCGGCGGCAACAAGCCCAGGATCATGCGGGCGAGCGTGCTCTTTCCGCAGCCCGACTCGCCGACGATGCCGAGGACCTCGCCCTTGTGCACATCGAGGTCGACGCCCGCGACGGCCGTGAGCGTCGCGCGCCTGGCAAAAATGCCCCGGTTGACGCTGAAGGTCTTCGACAGCCCGCGCACTTCGATGAGAGCGCTCACGCCGATGCCTCCCGGAGCTCCGTTTCGGCCGTGAACTCCTCGACGCAGACGTAGCGGTGGGTTGCGGACGGCGAGCGGACAGGCAACGTTTGAGCGCACTCAGCGCGCGCATATTCGCAGCGCGTCCGGAAGGCACAGCCCTCGATCCCGCCGATGAGGCTCGGCACGATACCGGGTATCGTGCCCAGTCGTGTCCCAGCCTTTGTCGTGCCAGGACGTGGCAGGCACGAGAGCAGCCCGCGCGTGTAAGGATGGCGGGGCCGGGCGAACAGCTCCGCCGTCGTCGCGCTTTCGACGATCGCGCCCGCATACATTACGTGCACCCTGTCGGCGATGCGGGCCACAATGCCGAGATCGTGCGTGATGAGCAGCAACGCGATGCCGAACTCGCGTTGCAGGCCCGCCAGCAGGCGCAAAATCTGAGCCTGGATCGTGACATCGAGGGCAGTCGTCGGCTCGTCGGCAATGATGAGGTCCGGGCCGCACATCAACGCCATCGCAATCATCACGCGCTGGCGCAGGCCGCCGGAGAGCTGGTGCGGATATTGCCCCAATCGCTCGGCTGGTGAGGCAATGCCGACCTTGGCGAGTAGATCCACCGCCCGATCGCGCGCCTCGGCATAGCTGGAGCGCTTGTGGTGCCGATAGACTTCGATGAGCTGGTTGCCGATGGTCCAGGCCGGGTTCAGCGCCGTCATCGGCTCTTGAAAGATCATCGCCATGCGGTTGCCGCGCAACGCGTTGATCTCGGCGCCGGAGGCCCGCGTAAGGTCGATGCCAGCGAAGACGAGGCGGCTCGCCTGCCGTTTGGCCGTCGACGGCAGCAGATCCATGATGGCGAGCGAGGTCATCGACTTCCCGCAACCTGACTCGCCGACGAGGCACACGGTCTCGCCTCGATGCACGTCGAAGCTCACGCCGCGCACGGCATGGAGTGGCCCGGCAGGCGTGCGGATCGTGACGGAAAGATCCTTCACCTCGAGCAAGAGTTCGCGTGGTGGGCCTGCTCCCATCACGCCCTCCCGTCTGGAGCGAAAACATCGCGCAGGCCGTCCCCGAGCAGGTTGATGCCCAGCACCAACAGCGCCAGCGCAGTGCCCGGGATGGCGATGAGCCAGAACGAGAAGAACATCATGTTCTTGGCTTCCGCGATCATCAAACCCCAGGAGGGAAGCGGAGGCTGCACGCCGAGACCTAGGAACGACAGGGCCGCCTCGAGCAGGATCGCGCTGCCCGCCTCAACAGTTGCGACAACGATCAGATGCGGAAACACGTTGGGCAAAATCTCGCCGGTCAGAATTCGCAAACGCGAGGCGCCTGCGGCTTCAGCCGCTGCCACATAATCGAGCGCGCGGACCTGCTGCGTGGCGCTTCGCATGACAACCGCAAAGCGGTCCCATTTCAATAAGCCGAGCGTCAGGATTACGACCGGAAGCGATCCGCCAATCATGGCGACGACTGCCAGCGCGACCAGCACCACTGGCATGGCGAGCCGGGCCGTGATGATGAAGCTGATGACGAGGTCCGTGCGGCCGCCGAAGTAGCCGGCGAGAAGCCCGAGCGTCGTGCCGATCAGGCCCGAGATCAGCATGACGGAAAACCCGATCAGCAGCGAAATGCGAGCGCCATAGAGGATGCGTGAGAGATAATCGCGTCCTAGATTGTCCGTTCCAAGAGGATTTGTCCAAACTCCCTTTTCATGCCAGATCGGCGGCACGAGCCGGCGGGTGAGGTCCTGGGCATAAGGGTCGTGGGGGGCCAGCACGGGCGCGAGCAATGCGATAGCGATCACAGCGCCCACGAGAATGAGACCAACAACCACGGATGGGTTGGCGGCCATGCGCGCCGTCGCGGTGGCCGCCCTGGGCGAAATTGTCTCGACAGGAAGGATGACAGCGTCACTCATCAGGCGACCCTAATCCGTGGATCGAGAAAGGCATTGATCAGGTCTGAGACGAGCGTCAGCAGCACGTAAATCAGCGACAGCAGCAACAAGACGGCCTGCGTAACTGGAAAATCCTTATGCGTGATGGACTGGTAGGCCAAATAACCAAGGCCATCGAGGGCGAAAATCGTCTCGATCACGATGGAGCCGCCGAGCAAATACCCGAGCTGGACCGCTGACAGCGCCACCACCGGCACGACCGCATTGCGCAATCCGTGCTTGAACACGACGCTGGCCGAGGGCAGGCCCTTGGCTCGTGCTGTGCGGATGTAATCCGAATTCAGCACCTCGATCATGCCGGCGCGAACAAGGCGCATCATGGGCGGCGTCACGTAATAGCCGAGCGCGATCGAGGGCATTACGAAATGCGCCCACGTATCGCTGCCCGATACCGGTAGCCATCGCAGCGTGATCGAAAACAGCATGATGAGCACGAGCGCGAAGAAAAAATTTGGGAGCGCTTGGCCAACTACGGCGATGGCCAGAGCTGCGCGATCGATCCACGTTCCGGAGAAAACGGCTGCGAGCACACCCAGCGGAATCGACAGGGCCAACGCGAAAAGCAAGGCAAGGCTGCCGATGAGAAAGGTCACAGGCAGCTTGTCGGCGATCAGGCCTGCCACGTCGGTCTTGAAGTAAAGCGACTCGCCTAAATCGCCGGACAGCGTTGTAAGCAGCCAATCCATGTATTGCACGATGAGCGGCCTATCGAGCCCGTACGTTCGGCGCACAAGCTCGATATCCTCATCGCGAGCCCCCTCTCCTGCGATGGCAATGGCCGCGTCGCCAGACAGACGCAGCAGCATGAACGCGACCACCGATACGAAAGCGGCGACGAGAATAGCCAGTCCCAGCCGCTTCAGCGTATAGAGCAGCATCCAACCTCCCGAGGGTGTTCAGTCTGCGCCCTTTCGCGTTATCGCATAAACCAATGTCTCTCGCCACGAGCATTGCTTCGAACGCTCGTGAGCGCAAGAGCGGGAGGGCAGGGACGTGTTTACCAATGCCTCCCGACGAAATCCCGGTCCCACGTTTGTGCTGGTCCAAATAGTAACGGGCGGCCGTTACAGGACGCACCGCCCGCGCATAGCAAATGCTACTTCCAGCTCATTTCCCAGAAGCGGGGGAGCTCATCCGGATAGGGCGTGAACTCGAGATCTTTGTCCGAAACGTAATAGGTCGTGAGGGCATAAAGTGGCACTGCGTAGGCCCGTTCGTTTACGAGCTGCAGGCCGCGTTTATACGCCTCTCTACGCTCCTCCGGGTTAATGCTCGTGTCGCCTTTTTCAAACCACGCGATCACCTCCGGGTCTTTCGTCATGTCGTCGTCGATGCCCTTGAAGTAGGCTGACGGGCCGGCGGACACGTCGTTGATACTGAAAGAGCCCCACGTCTGGAGCGTGACAGCAGCCTTGTTTGCACGGTGCAGCTCACGCATCGCGGCGTATTGCATGAAGTTGAGATTGGCCCGGATGCCGACCGCGCGCAAATAGTTGACCATGGCCTCGGCCTGGGGCCGCTCGCGATACGCGAAAAACTCCAGATCGAAACCATCCTTGTACCCGGCCTCGGCGAGAAGCGCCTTGGCTTTCTCGGGATCGTAGGGGTAGCGCCGGGCACCTTCGTCGGTGCAGCCGAACTGGGTGGGGAAGCAGATCGTCTCGATGACGCGTGCGCCTTCACCAACCAGCTCTCGCGCCATCGTCTCCTTGTCAATGGCATGGGCGATGGCCTGACGCACGCGAATGTCTTTGATTGCCTCGTGCGGCCCATTCTTGTTCGCGTTGAACAGGATGAAGACGATCCGCATTGTGAGCCCAGAGGTCACCGCAAGATGCGGCGCCGCCTTCAGTTGTTCGGCCTGCTCGACCGGCACGTTCATGATGAGGTCGAGGCCTCCGGAAAGCATTTCCGCCACTTGCGTCTGGCGGTCCGGGATCATCCGCACTTCAATTTTTTCGATCTTGGGCTTCGGCTTGGGCGCGCCTTCCCAATACTCCTTATTCGCTTCGAGGCGGATGACTTTGCCGACATCGTGCTGCACGACCTTGTAGGGGCCCGTGCCGACCGGCTTCTCGTTCATCCCTTTGGGACCCACCTTTGCGTAGTACTCGTTTGGGTGCATCGGAATGGGTCCGGAGAGGTACTCGATGGCGGCAGGGAACGGGCGTTTGGTCTTAATTCGAACGGTAAACTGGTCGATCTTTTCCGCTTTTTCGATCCAGCTGACGTTCTGTTGAGCTGTTGCCCTGTTGGCGGGGTCAGATGCGAAGTTCAGCGTGTAGACGACGTCATCGGCATCAAAATCTTCGCCATTGTGAAATTTCACGCCCTGGCGAAGCTCAAGCTCGAGCGTCTGATCGTCGACCCACTTCCAGGAAGTTGCAAGCCCGGGCTTGTACTCGTTCGTTTTTGGATCGCGGTAAATAAGAGTGTCCCACACGGCATGGCTCATGATCACGCCGAGGCGGACATTGTTGTAGTAAGGATCGATATTCTCCAGCACCTGGTCGTAGGCAAAGCGGATCGAGTTATCCGATTTCGCTGCCTGTGAAGGCGTTGCGAGCGAGCAAGCAATCAGGGCCGCCGCGCCCATTATCCGTATGAGCATGTCGAAATCCTCCCACAAGTCAGCCGACCGGACGCCGATTTTGATTTGAGCACTGTTCAATAGGAGCGCGTCAACTTCTTTTTACCATGGGGCTCTCAGCGGAGATATGTCAGGCCAATCAGGGAGCCGCTGCAACTCTCAGAAAATCGTTCACGAATAATTCTTTGCGGTTGCAGCATTTTTTGTAACCGCAGGTTTAGCATGAAACTTAACCAAACCATGCATAGGATTGAATTGGTGGCACTCGCCCGAGGCAACGCCCATGCCGATCGACCGGCACCTTCCCTTCGCTAGCCTGAAGGACTTCGGATTGGCGGCTTGGCTGCGATGTGCTGACGAACGCTGCGGCCGTGCATCGGAAACGCACAATCCAGGAATGGCGCCATGCAAAAGTATGCACTTGCGGGTGCATCACTGGCAGTGATCGCGCTTGCGACTCAGGGTCTGCCCAATCGACCCATGGTCTGCCAGGCTCTTCACGAATTCCATGGTGCGGGCGTCATAGACCTGAGCGGTATTGTTGTCGCTCGCGCAAATCAGCAGCCATTTCTCCTCCTTGGACAATGTGACGCCGCGGGGCCGCTGAGCCACCTTGACGGTCTTTATGGCTTCCAGCGTATTGCCATCGATGACTGTCACGGTGTCGTCCTTTTTCATTCGTGGCGAACACCACTTGGGCAGAAATTTGCAGCGTGAAGAGAATCCCGTTTTACCGGCAATTCTTCTCTCGAAGGGCGTCATCGCCGCTGCCTCATCGAAAATGAGAGCGTTCTAGCATCGAGCGCTGCTCGATAAAGCGAGAATTGTGGCCGGAGCAGCATCAGCAACGACAAATACAGCCCGGGCCGATGCCTTCTTCCTTGACACGCAAGACCAAATTGTTTGCGGTCGGGTCTACGACATCGAGCGTGAGTTCCTGCTTCGATGCCTCATCCTGGGACGGAGACCAGAGACAAAGGCGGTGGGACATTGCGGAGCTCGCGCGCAAGAATAATGGCAATCCTTTGTACCTCGGCTTGTTTGCCAGTTGCTGGATTGAAGGTTTGGCCAAAAGCATCAGCCGAAAAAGTGAGGGGTGCTACAAAAGCCGCTAGGCGAGGAGCGGAAGCTATGGTCTGCAGAGGCGGGAGGGTGCAAAATAGCACAACCAAAGGAACTCTGCATAACTGGCTTCCCTTGGTGGCCGCAAGAAATGCAGAATAGTTCCCCCTGAAGCTATTTGGATAAATGAAATGCTTTCTTGTATGCTGGTTATTGTCAAGAACAGGAAAAAACGGGCCTATGAATCCAAATAGGCGTAAACGGGGCTACGAGCCAATACCGAGAATTGATCAATAAAGCGGGAACCCAATTCCATCCAGTTAGGCTTTCTCGAATGGGAATAGGGCGTCTCGCGCGATCCCTTTAGAAACAGCCCGGACAGCTCCAAGCGAAATGAAACGAAAAAGACCGCCCGAAAGGACGGCCCGAAACGATGGTGCTGCCGGTGCGGATTGAACGCACGACCTCTCCCTTCATCACACTTGCGCTTTCGCGCCCGCCGCTGTGGGCGTTCGTGCGCTGGACCATCCCTTCATCATAGGTCCCAACGGACCCTTAGATGCCACCCGTCTGGCCTCTACACCTTCCCGGGATCCGGGCTTGGCTCGGGATTGCCGTCGGCCGGACCGGACGGTTTCCCCGACTTTGGGCGGTACGCTCCTGACCGTTTCCGATCAGGCGGGCAAGCTTACCAAGGGAGTGCTCTACCACTGAGCTACGGCAGCGTGTCTCCTCGAAAGCTGACCAACACACATAGCGAGGCCAGCCCCCGCATTCAACTCGCAACGCGCCACGGTCTAGCCCATCGCCGGTATGTTCGCAAGCGCTGCGGCCTCACACACCCGGATCTGGCCGGAAAGCACCAGGCGGGGTGAGGCCGGGCGTGACGTATGCATGATGCACTGCATCGAGCTGCGTCCACAGCACATCGCACTTGAATGGGTTTGCTGCGATGCAAAGCTCCTGCAACTCGGGCCTTGCTGGCGAGGCGCGGCGGGTTTACGTCTCAACTATCGGAACTGCAGAGGGGAGGTGGGGCCGATCGATGCGGAGTGAGTCGCGCAAGCAGTCAGGCCAAAAGGATGCGCGCGCTGAACGGCGGGAGCGTCTGGCGCGGGAGCTGCGCGCCAATCTCCTGAAGCGGAAGGCGCTGGCACGGGCACGCCGCGCCCAAGCCCGAGATGCGGAGCAGGAGCCCGAGCAAGTCTCCTGACCCGGGCTCGATGGGCGTTAGGCCGATCTAAACCGCACGCGCAAGTTGCGCCTCCGAAGGCAGGAGAGCAGGGGGAACTCGTGCTAATTTGACGCGATCCAGATTCGGGCGCATTTGCCCTGCAGTAAATTCGGCTCAGCTTCACGCACAGGACACTCATGGACCGCATCAAGATCATTGGTGGCCAACGCCTTCAGGGCACGATTCCTATATCAGGTGCAAAGAACGCCGCCCTGCCGCTGATGATCGCGAGCCTGCTCACAGAGGATCGCCTCACCCTCAAGAACGTCCCGAATCTCGCTGACGTGAATCTGCTGGCCCGCATTCTGCGCAACCACGGGGTTGATCATTCCGTGGACGGCAAACGGGCGAATGCCGGCAACAACACAGGCGAGACGTTCCATCTCACGGCGCGCGATATCGTCGACACGACGGCTCCCTACGAGATGGTGAGCCGCATGCGGGCGAGCTTCTGGGTGCTAGGGCCATTGGTCGCCCGCATGGGTGAAGCTCGGGTTTCGATGCCGGGCGGCTGTGCCATCGGAACCAGGCCAGTCGACCTGCATCTGATGGGCCTGAAGGCGCTGGGCGCCGAAATCGACATCGATGGCGGTTACGTGGTGGCGCGCGCACCCAAGGGACTGCGGGGCAATCGGATCATCTTTCCGAAAGTCTCCGTCGGTGCCACGCAGAACGTCATGATGGCCGCGACCCTGGCCAAGGGCGAAACGGTGATCGAGAACGCGGCCCGCGAACCCGAGGTCGCCGACGTCGCCACCTGCCTCGTGAAGATGGGGGCCCAGATCGAAGGGATCGGCACGTCGACGCTGCGGATTCAGGGCCGCGACCGGCTCGAAGGAGCGGTGCACCATGTTCTGCCGGACCGAATCGAAACCGGCACCTATGCCTTTGCGGTGGCGGCAACCGGCGGCGATGTGCTGCTCGAAGGCGCGCGACCCGAGCTCTTGGAATCCCCTTTGAACACGTTGGAGCAAATCGGCGTAACCGTTTCACGCGTCGATGGTGGCATACGCGTCTCTCGCGACGGCGGCCATCTCGAGCCGGTGTCGATCGAGACGCAGCCGTTCCCCGGATTTCCCACCGATCTGCAGGCGCAACTGATGGCGCTCATGACGACGGCGCGGGGCACGAGCGTCATCCGCGAGACGATTTTCGAAAACCGGTTCATGCACGTGCAGGAGCTGGTGCGCCTGGGCGCCGACATCCAGCTTCATGGGGACACGGCAACAGTCCGCGGGGTTAAGGGTTTACGCGGGGCCCAGGTGATGGCCACCGATCTCAGGGCATCGGTGTCGCTGGTCATCGCGGGGCTGATCGCCGACGGCGAGACGGTCGTCAACCGCGTTTACCATCTCGACCGCGGCTTCGAGCGCCTGGAGCACAAACTTTCTGCTTGCGGGGCGATCATCGAGCGCATCAGCGGCTGAGCGCCGTTCGAGGTTGGCATAATCGTCCCACCCGTTGCACCTTCGCAGCACCGCCGCTATCTCTCGCCTGTGTGGGTTTCGCGTGTGTGTGGCCCGTGCCAGGTGCAGGAACGGAAGATATGGGTGATCTCAAGCTGGTGGCACTCGATTCCGAGGACCTCAAGGTCATCTCGGCCCATGTTCAGGATGCGGTGCTGCAAGTCGGGGATATGACCTACCGGCCATGGGAGCATCGTTTCGCCGCTATCGCCAATCGGTTCGATTGGGCAAGTGCCACGGGAGCTTACGGCGGCGAGCCGCGGTTAGAGCGCCGTCGCACGGCCCTGCGCTTCGATCGGGTGCTCGAGGCAAAGTGCCAGGGGATCGATCCGAGGTCGAAGGGGCAGGTTCTTGAGCTCCTCGCCATTAAGTTCGACGAAACAGAGCCGCCGGGTGGTTACATTACGCTGTACTTTGCTGGTGGTCCGGCGATACGGCTGAAGGTGGAGTGCATCGAGGCCGAGATGCGGGACCTGGGCGCGGCCTGGAAGGCGCGCCGCCGGCCACAGCATCCCGACATTGAGACAGTCTGAATCCTAGGAGGCCGCCGATTGGGCGGTTCGAAGCCGAATGCCCCTGAGGCTGGATACCGCCGATCGGGACTTCGAGGAAAAGTTCGCCGCGCTGCTCGCCATGAAGCGCGAGAGCGCGCCGGACGTTGACGCTGCCGTCCGGGACATCATCGCGGACGTCATCGCGCGGGGCGATGACGCGCTCATCGAGCTGACACGCCGGTTCGATCGGCTCGACCTCACCCCCCAGACCTTGCGCGTTGCATCAGAGGAGATCGAAGGGGCCTTTCGTACCGCCAATCCCGATGTGATTGCGGCCCTTCACTTTGCCCACGATCGAATCCGCGCCTATCACGAGCGTCAGCTTCCCGAAAATTTGCGCTACACGGACTCCGTTGGTGCGGAGCTCGGTCACCGTTGGACGCCGGTCGAATCGGTGGGGCTGTACGTGCCTGGCGGCCTCGCCTCCTATCCCAGCTCCGTGCTGATGAATGCCGTGCCCGCCAAGGTCGCCGGCGTGCCAAGGATTGCGATGGTAGTTCCCTCACCCGGCGGAGAGCTGAACCCACTTGTCCTGGCAGCGGCCCACATTGCCGGTGTTGATGAGATCTACCGCGTTGGAGGGGCGCAGGCCGTTGCCGCGCTCGCCTATGGCACGGCGACGATCCGGCCCGTCGCGAAAATCGTCGGTCCCGGGAATGCCTACGTGGCGGCAGCGAAGCGCCAGGTTTTCGGCATCGTGGGCATCGACTCGATCGCGGGGCCCTCCGAGGTCCTGATCATCGCCGATCGCGACAACGATCCGGAGTGGATCGCGGCGGATCTCCTCGCCCAGGCAGAGCACGACGTTGCGGCCCAGTCCATCCTGATGACGGATGATGCCGGGTTCGCGGACGCGGTGTGTGCCGCCGTCGATCGGCAGCTTCGCGGGCTGCCGCGCAGCAGCATCGCTGGCGAGAGCTGGAGCACCTTCGGTGCGGTGATCGTGCTTCGTTCGCTGGACGAGGCGCCGCCGCTCGCCGATCGGATTGCAGCCGAGCACTTGGAAATCGCTACTCGGGATCCTGAGTCTCTCGCCGAGCGCATTTCCAATGCCGGCGCCATTTTCCTCGGCGCTCTGACACCCGAGGTGATCGGTGACTACGTCGCCGGCCCGAACCACGTCCTGCCGACGGCCCGCAGCGCCCGGTTCTCCTCTGGGCTCGGCGTGCTCGATTTCATGAAAAGAACCTCAATTCTTCGCCTCAATGCAGCTGCACTCGAGAAGCTGTCGCCCCCGGCCATGACTCTCGCGTCTGCTGAGGGGCTCCAAGCGCACAGGCGCTCGGTCGAAATCCGGCGCTCAAGAAAAAGCTGAAGATTTCCGGCATGGACGCATCCCAAAACCAGCCAAGCGGGGGTACGCAGCGGCTCATTTCCATCGTTCTCGATGGGAAATCCATTCGGCGCTGCAATCCGGACATTGAGCACGAACGCGAGGTCGCGATCTATGATCTTCTCGATTGCAATACGTTCGCGCTCGAAGGGCGCGATGACGGCCCGTACAAGCTGACGCTCAGCATCGTCGATGACCGGCTGGTATTCAGCGTCGGCAACACGAAGGTCGACCACATCGTGACCCACGTGCTGTCGCTGTCGCCGTTACGGCGGCTGATCAAAGACTACTTCATCGTCTGCGAGAGCTATTACAACGCGATCCGCTCTGCGCCGCCCTCACGCATTCAGTCGATCGACATGGGCCGACGCGCTCTGCACGACGAAGGCAGCCGGATTCTCATGGAGCGGCTCAAGGGCAAGATCCGGGTGGATCACGACACCGCGCGGCGGCTGTTCACGCTCGTATGTGCGCTGCACTGGAAGGCCTGAGATGGTCCAAGGGGGCGGGGAGGTACCGAGATCTGTGTTGTTCGTCTGCTCTATGAATGCAATCCGGTCACCGATGGCGGCGGCGATCCTTCGGCATCTGGCTGGCCGTCGCATTTACGTTGAGTCGGCAGGCGTGCGCGCAGGGGAGCGCGACCCGTTCGTTGAATTGGTAATGAGTGAAATCGGCATCGACATGTCTCGCCATCGGCCGCGGACCCTGAGCGACCTGGACGATACGAGCTTCGATCTCATCATCACCCTTTCGCCGGAAGCTCATCACCAGGCCCTCGAGCTCACACGAACGATGGCGGTGGATGTCGAGTACTGGCCGACTCTCGACGTTTCGGCCGTCGTCGAGCTCGGCAATCGCGAGCAAATTCTCGAAACATACCGCTCCGTGCGCGACAGCCTGTTCGCTCGAATCAAGCAGCGTTTTCATCTCGAAGGTGGGCCGTCCGTCTGAAAACGTCGGGACAAAGCCTGTCTGCCCGGCGCGATCATCTTCCAGCCTTGAATGCCTCGCTTGAACGACCGGCTATTTAGCCGGCAGCTCTGCTAGGAAACGGCCTCGGCGACGAGCGAAAGCTTCGGCTCGTCCGGCTCCTTTGGCTCCGTGAAGCCGCCCTCGGCGACCAGTCGGGCAAACAGGCCGCCCTTCCTCACCAACTCCTTGAATGTGCCGCGCTCGACAATCCGACCTTTGTCAAAAACGAGAATCTGATCGGCATTGGCCACTGTCGAAAGGCGGTGCGCGATGATGAAGGTTGTCCGGCCGCGGCGCAGAGTATCGAGCGCGCGTTTGATTTTGTTTTCGGTTTCCGTATCGAGCGCGCTGGTCGCCTCATCGAGGATAAGGATCGGTGCCTGTTTGAGAATGGCGCGCGCAATGGCAATGCGCTGGCGCTCTCCGCCGGACAGTGCGGCTCCCCTTTCACCCGCAAGGTATCCGTAGCCTCGCGGCTTACTGATGATAAATCCGTGCGCTTCGGCGAGGCGTGCGGCCTCCTCGACCTCGGCGTCGGTGGCATCCGGGCGGCCGATACGGATGTTCTCGGCGATGCTGCGATTGAAAAGGCCCGCGTCTTGGAACACCACCGCTATGGCCCGGCGGAGCGAATCCAGCGTGACGTCCCGAATATCCTGCCCATCGATCAAAATGCGCCCACAATCGGGATCGCGGAGACGCTGCAGCATCGCGAGCGTCGTCGTCTTGCCGGAGCCAGTTGGGCCGACGAGCGCGACCGTCTCGCCCGGCTTGGCCTCGAAGGTCAGATCAAAAACGCCCTGCTCGCCTTTGCCATAGCGGAAAGTAACGTTCTCATAGCGCACGTGACCCTTCACGTTCAGCAACGGTTTCGCATCCGGCCGCTCCACGATGGCAACGGTCGCGTCGAGCAGGTCGAAGAACGATTTCAGTGTCGGAGCCTGCATGAACATGCGGGCCACGAAATTCGATAGCTGGTCCAGTTTTCCAATGAGGAGGCCGGCGAACGCCACGAAGCTCACGATTTCGCCGACAGTGACCTCGCCACGGCTGGCGAGCCACGTACCCACCGAGAAAATCGAAACCATGGTGACCGTAGAGGCGGCGCGCGTCAGGACGTTGAGCAGCCCCCACCATGTCAGCACGGGATATTGGGCGGCGAGGAGCTGATTCATGAGATCGCGCAAAGCAGCCGCTTCCGCCGAAAGGCGCCCGTAGCTTTGCACGACAGGAATGTTGCCGATCACGTCGCCAACGCGGCCGAAAACGTCGACATAATACCGCTCGACAGAGGCCTGTCCGTCGGAGGTGCGGTAGACGACGGTGACGTTGAGAATCACGTAGATCACCGCGAGAAGGGCCAGCAGGCTGGCCAACCGCCAATCCATGTAAATGGCTGTGGGAACGAGAAACAAAATACTGACAACCGCGGACAGCTGCTCGCGCACGAATGTCAGCCACGTGGCAAACAAAGCATCCGTGCCAGCGAGAATGGTGCGAACAGTGGCACCCGTCCCCCGCTCGGCGAGATAGCTGATTGGCAGCGTCAGCGTGCGCTCAAAGGCGCGGCTCATTGCGGCGAGGCGCTGGCGATGCGCGAGCCGGTCGGCTGCGACTGCGACCAGGACGCCGGCAGAAATGCCGAACATCCCAAGCACCGCCCAAATGAGAATGAGATTGAACACAGCCTCGCCGCGGGAAAGGCCGTCCACGACCCGACCGAAAAGAACGGGTTCAGCGAGCGCGACGAATGCAACACCGATGTTCGCCAGGACCAGCGAGGCCGTGTGCCAGCGCTCGGACAGAAGGAGCCCTATGGCCCGGAGATAGACGGAAATCAGCATCATAGCGTTGTGTCGGGAATGAGCGGCCTGAAAAAAGCGAACTCGGGCCGGAATGTCACATTCGGTTCGGAACCTCGCGCATTGCGCTGGCTAGCACCCGGAACACAAAGCGCGCGGTGTGGCAGCCTGATGGCACCTCGATAAGACGAACGAAAACGTTGGTACGCTGTAGTGTCGCAGGCACGCTTTGGACATCTACAAACAACCAGCGGTGCCAGAACTCGTTGAATGCTACTCAATCGCCGTCGGGTCTCTTCGCCTCGATCGCAATTGCCGTGATTTGCTAATTGGGGATTCGGGCTGAGCCGGGACGGCGAGCGGTCAGCAATGGGGCGTTCTTGAGGACGACTGTGGTCGTCAAATCGTCTTCGGGCCATTTTCCGTCTCAAACGAGAGCTGGAAATCGCCATCGACAACCGGATCGGCAGATACAACGCGCTAAAGCGCAGGTAGGTTCTCGTGGACGAAGATGTCCGCGGTGAACGTACTAAGATGATGGGAGACGCTGAGCCCAAGCTCGCATTGATTGGCGACGCTGGTCTAGGCAATGCGGTCGCTCCATTCGGCCCCGTGTTGACGGTGAAATCGGGTGTCATGGCCGCGAGGCCAACGCGCCGGCCAGAGCCGAACCAGGAACTGACATGGGCAGCGTATGGGCTTGGCTTCCCCGCAAAAAATCAGCGCGAATGGTTAAAGTTGGCGAGCCTCAGCATGTTCTCCGAGTGTTGGAGTCAGCGGTTCATCGCGCCATCGGGCAAACGCCGATGCCGCGAACCCAAAACCCCGCCGCGTATTGCCGCCGAGGCTGGCCTGCGTCGGTTAAGGGGCGTGAGATATGCACGGCCCAGGAGGCGCCAGGCGGGGTGGATGCTCTGTATTCCGATCGCTGCATGGTAGGATGCGCGGTGCATCGAGCGTGAGCGGGGTTCAGTCACATCAAACCGCCCACGTTTCACGGGAGGAACGCTTGCCGATCAAGCACCGGCCAACGGGATCTGCTCCAAGTCGAGAACATGAGCGAGAGCAGGGCTGACACAATCGCAAACGACGACCCTTGCGAAGTCATTCGGAGGGCCAGCCTCGCCCGGCCGTTCGTCGTGGCGCAGCTCGGGCAGTCGCTCGATGGCCGCGTCGCCACCCCGACGGGTGAAAGCCGCTGGATCAATCGCGATGCGGCGCTGGACCACCTGCATCGGCTGAGGGCCTGCGTCGATGCGGTCGTCGTCGGCATCGGCACGGTGCTGGCTGACGATCCCCGTCTCAATGTCCGCCGGGTCAGCGGTCCGCATCCCGCTCGTGTCGTGATCGATCCGAATGGCAAGCTGCCTCTCAATGCGCAGTGCCTCGCAGAGGATGGCGCGCGCCGGATCGTGATCCGCGCGTGCGATGCGCAGGTTCCCGAGGGGGTCGAGGTGATCCGGCTGGTCTCTGGTCCGATGGGGATCGATCCGAATGAGATCGTTGCCGCGTTGTTCGACCGCGGCTTCAAGCGGCTGCTGATCGAAGGCGGCGCCCGCACTGTCTCCCGCTTCATCGATGCGGGAGCCGTGGATCGGCTGCACCTGCTCGTTGCGCCTTTGATCATTGGATCGGGACAGACGGGCCTCGCGCTCAGGCCGATCAGCCGTTTGTGCGAGGCACGGCGCCCTCGCACCCGCGTTCACCTGCTTGATGACGGCGATGTCCTTTTCGACTGCGACCTCAGAAGCGATGGGAGATCTCCATGACAGAGTACGTGCCGAACACCGATCCCCCCGTCGAGCGCTACAGCGCCGTCGCGCGCGCGTTCCATTGGATCACCGTCGCCTTCGTCGCGGTGCAGGTTCCGATCGGGCTGGCCATGGTCTACCGTGGCTACGACCTTAACATCTGGGATGAGACCACCAATTCGCTCTACAGCACGCACAAGCTTCTCGGCTTCATCTTGCTCTGGGTTGTGCTGGCGCGCCTTGCCTACCGGCTCGTGCACGGGGCACCCAAGCCCGAGCCGACCCTCGAGCCGTGGCAGCGGACCGGCTCCGCAATCGTCCACTGGTTGCTTTACGTCTTGCTGATTGTGCTGCCGATCCTGGGCTGGATCGGAATTTCGCTCTATCCGGCTCTCGATATCTTCGGCTTGTTCTCCTTGCCAGCGCTAACGTCAGCGAACCAGGAGCTCGCCAACCAGGTTCTGGCCGTCCATGCCTCGCTGGCCTGGCTGCTCATTGTGCTCGTCATCGGGCACGCGGGAATGGCGCTTTTCCACTACTTCGTGCGCAAGGACAACGTGCTGCGGCGGATGCTGACAGGCTTGCCTAAGCGGTAGGAGGAAGCGCCAGCAGGTCCTCGTGACCAATGATGGTCACCGCCGGCTCGGCAGCATCTCGGTGAGCCAGCCACTCGTCGATTGTGGCAGGCGGAACGAGGCCGGTCTCGCGTACGGCCGCCGCCCATCCGCGCTCCAGCTCTCGTCGCAACTCGCGACGGTGGGCATCGAGCACCCAGGGACTTTTGCCTCTCACGACAGAATAGCCGTACCTTTTGAATGCTGCGGCGAGCGCATCGGAGGCACTGGGGCCGGCTGCGGGGCCAAAGCCTTTATCTCTTCGCTGATGCCGATTGAATGCCTCGCGCATGGCCCCATCGGCCGAATGCTCCGGCAGAAAGGCGGCGATACCGTCGTACGTGAGAACGGTGTAGAAGGCGCAGCGCCCGGTTGCGACGGCACCGACCAGCCGTTCGATGGCTTCGACCGAGAAAAGGTCGAATAGAGCCGATGCGGTTACGAGGTCGGCTCCCCATAGGAGGGGACCGAAGTCCGCGGTGGCAAGGTCCGCGCGTTTGCAGGCGATCTCGACGCCTTCCAAGACTGCGGTAGAGGCGGCGATCTCCAAGAGCGCCGGATCGTTGTCGATCAGGCTCCAATGCTGGCGCCCTCCGAGGGCTGGGGCCAAGCTGCGCAAATTCGAGCCCGTCCCGCAGCCCAAATCGACGATCCGAACCATGTCGCGTCCGGCAAAGGCTCGCACACAGGCCGCTCGAACCGCGGCGTTGATCGAGGCGTGATCTGCAGGCTCACGCAGGGCCAGCCAGTCCGCCGAAAAGCCGCTCACGGGGCCACCTCCCGTATCACCGCAGCGATGCGGTGTGCTGTTTCCTCCCACCGTGGCAGCTGTTGGGCCGCCCGCCATGATGCATCCGCGAGCCGGCGGCGTAGATCGGCATCGCAGATCACTTGTCGCAGAGCTTCCCGCAGTGGCTCAACCGCTCCTGGGGGGACCTTGAGCGCCGCATCGTCCGGCACGGTCTCGGCCGCGGCTCCCCCAGTTGTGCAGACGATGGGCAGGCCACGCGCCATGGCTTCTGTCAGCACCATGCCGAAGCCCTCGAACAGCGAGGGTAGAACGAATACGTCTGCGCCTGCGTAGGCTTCGGCAATTCTCTGACGGTCAAGCGCACCGGTCAGCTCGATCCGGTCGTCGAGCTTGTGGCGCGCTATGGCAGCCTGAAGCTCAGCGAATGCCGCTCTGTCCCGATCCTGCGGCCCTACGATCGTCAGCCGCCAATCCAATCCTGAAAGGGGAGCCAGAGCCTGCACCAGAATCGGATAGCCCTTCCGGGGAGTGATCGAGCCGACGCTCAGCAGCTTTATTTCTTGGCCATCTCCGCTGCCGGACGCCCGTTCGGCAGGCGCAGTGCCTGGCATTGCGACTGTTATAAGATCGGGCGGAACCTCGAATTCTTGAGTCAGAAGCCGCTTCGTAAACGGGCTGGTGACGATCACGCGACGAGCGAACTTCAGGGCCGCCCGTTCGCTCGCGATAAGCTGCTCGGCTCGCTCTTCCGGCAGTCCCGGCTCGTAACCTAGGGGGTGATGAACAAGCGCGATGATCGGCACGCGTACGTCGCGAATGATCTCCTCGGGCATGGCGCCGAATGCCAGCCCGTCGACCAGGAGGACGTCTTTCGGGGCAAGCTCGGCGAAAAGCGCTCGCGTTCGAGCAAGGTCATCCGAGCTTGGCTCAGGATACCCCCCAGGAAGCTGCAGGTGCCGGACCCGAAATCCGAGGTTCGGCAAGCGCGCAAGAATTTCTCGATCGTAGGCGTAGCCGCCCGTTGGCGTTTTTAAATCGCCGGGTATTGCGAAGGCGACATCAACCACTTACAGGGCCCTCGTACCACGCGCGTGCCAGATCCGTCTCATGAAGCGTCACGCGGATGCGGTTGAGCGTCTTGCCGTCTTCTCCCAGTGCACCCTCGCGTGCCGCTTTGGCCATGGCCTCGAAAATGTAGCGGCAAAGAAATTCGGTGGTCGTCAGCTTGCCCTTGAACTCCGGAAGATCGTCGAGATTTCGGTAGGCGAGCGGCTTCAATACCTCGTGGAGCACCTGATGGGCAGCGCCGATATCGACGACCACGTTGTGACGGGTCAGCTCTTCCCGAAAAAAGGCGACATCCACGACGTACGTCGCGCCGTGCATGTTTTGCGCCGGCCCGAAGAACGGATCGGGCAAACTGTGGGCAATCATAATGCGGTCACGCACCTCGACGGCGTACATAGCGATCCTCCAGTCAAGAAGCCGCCGGATAACGTATCACGGACACAACCCCAGGTGCTCCTGGGGCAAGGATTTGAGGCACGCGCTGAGGCGCATCGGCGAACTCGATTTCCTCGGTGATCAGTGCATCCAACCGCGGGTCTTGCAGGAGCGACAAGGCAGCTTCAAGGCGTCGGCGCCGTGTCCATCTTGGTCGGCGCGACGGTGCCACCTCTCCAACCTGAGAGGAAATGAGCTTCAGCCGCCGGCTATGGAATGCTCCGCCCAGCGGAACTGGAATGCTGCCTTCGCCGTACCAGCTGAGCTCGACGATCGTTCCCTCCATGCCGGCCGCGCCGATGGCAGCGGCGAGCCCTTGGGGTGTCGCGCAGGTGTGAAAAACGACATCGGCTTCCGTTGGCGTGTCGCGCGGTAGGGCAAAGCGAAGGCCGAGCTGCTCAGCGATCTGCCCGCGGTCAGGCTCGATATCCACAACTGTTACGTCTGTTCCCGGCATTTGGGCGCACAGGTATCCGACGAGCATTCCCACGGCGCCACCACCGACCACTACGATCCGATCGGCCGGGCCGCATCCTGCGTCCCAAACAGCATTGAGCGCCGTCTCCATGTTGGCAGCCAGGGTGGCTCTCCTTGGCGGCACTCCGTCCGGAAGCGGAATGGCCATGCACACAGGAGCCGTGAATAGATCCTGATGCGGGTGCAACACGAAAACCGGCCGGCCAACAAGCTCCGATGGGCCGGTTTCAACAACGCCGGCCGCGCAATAGCCGTATTTAACCGGAAAAGGAAAATCGCCGGCTTGAAGGGGCGCTCGCATGCGTTCCCGTTCGTTTTGAGGGACGGTTCCGGACAAGATGAGGCGTTCCGTGCCGCGACTGATTGCGCTGAAAAGCGTACGCACAACGACGTCGTCACGAGCAGGTACCTTCAGCGGCTCGGCACGAAGCTCCACTTCACCTTTGCGCACATACCAAATGGCATGGGCCGTTCGCGTTCTTTCTGCTGCCGCTTTTTTCATTTTGGACATCCGTTCGACAGCTGATTAACGGCTGCATCCGAGGGAAGCATCATGAGCGATCATCACGTCCTTTCTTCGCCCATGCCAGTGCTCGGCAACCGGGCGGTGCTTACAACGCCGACCGGCACGCAGTCCATGCAGGTCCTGCGCCGCCGCCGGCTGACGATGCTTCTCCTCAATGTCCTAACGTACGCGCTGCTGATGTGGGGCGTCGGCGTCGTCCTTTCCGCCGGCGGCTGGACCGTGTTCGACTTCGTTCTTCTCGCCGCGTTTGCCATTGGGTCTCCGTGGTCAGTGCTCGGATTCTGGAATGCGGCGATCGGGCTTTGGTTGCTCCATGGCGTCCGCAATCCCTTGGCCGAGGTAGCGCCCTTCGCCAAAGCCGGCGACAGCGAGGTGCCCATTCTCGTGCGGACGGCGGTCCTCATGACCTTGCGGAACGAGGACCCGGCGCGCGCGATCCTGCGCCTCAAGACAATCAAAGAAAGCCTCGATCGAACCGGCTATGGTGGCCAATTCAGCTACTTCGTTCTGAGCGACACGAGCGATCCCTCCATCGCGGCCGCCGAGGAGGAGGCGGTGCAAGCGTGGAAACGATCGCTTTCCGATCCGGATCAGGTCGTCTATCGCCGGCGGCCGGAGAATACTGGCTACAAGGCGGGCAACCTGCGCGACTTCTGCGAGCGTTGGGGCGGCGACTACGAGCTGATGCTTCCGCTCGACGCCGACAGCCTGATGTCGGGCGAAACGATCCTCCGCATGGTGCGCATCATGCAGGCGCATCCGCAACTCGGCATCTTGCAGAGCCTGGTGGTCGGAATGCCGTCGGGAAGCGCCTTTGCACGGATCTTCCAGTTTGGCATGCGGCACGGCATGCGCTCCTACACGATGGGACAGGCGTGGTGGGCGGGGGATTGCGGACCGTTCTGGGGCCATAACGCGCTCGTCCGAATTCGACCTTTCGCGCAGAAATGTCAGCTGCCCATCCTGCCCGGGAAACCGCCGCTTGGCGGACATGTGCTGTCTCACGACCAGGTCGAGGCCGCGTTGATGCGGAAGGCCGGATACGAGGTCCGCGTGCTTCCGGTGGAAGGCGGCTCGTGGGAGGAAAATCCCCCAACGCTGCTGGAGTTCATCCGGCGGGATATTCGCTGGTGCCAGGGCAATATGCAGTACCTGAAGCTGCTCGACATGCCGGGGCTGCAGCCGATGAGCCGCTTTCAGCTCGCCTGGGCCATTTTGATGTTTCTCGGAATACCGGCGTGGACGCTGATGATCGCCTTCTTGCCGGTGTTGGCCTGGGAGGCGCGCAGCATTTCGGATTATCCAACCATGCTGGCTATCGGCCTATACGTAACCTTCTTCACCATGTACCTGAGCCCGAAGATTGCGGGTTTGATCGACGCTGCACTGACACCTGGTGCCGTGTCCCGTTATGGCGGACGGCTGCGGTTCGCCGCCAGTGCGCTCATCGAGCTCGTCTTTTCTTTTCTGCTCGGCGCCGTCTCGACCATTCGCACAACGATTTTCATGATCGGTCTGCTTTTCGGAAAATCGGTCACCTGGGGCGCACAGGCCCGTGATGTGCACGGCATCTCGTGGCGAGCAGCGGTAATGGCGTTTTGGCCCCAGATGCTGTTTGGCATAGTCATCTGTGGTGCTTTGCTTCCGATCTCGCCTGCGGTCCTCCTATGGAGCCTCCCGCTGACAGCTGGCTATCTGCTGGCTGTGCCGTTCGCTGTATTCACGGCCCATCCCGAATTCGGACGTTTCCTTCAGAGGATCGGCTTGTGCGGCATACCGGAGGATTTCGATCCGCCGCCCGAAATCGAGGCATTGCAGAGCAGGTGCGCATGACCAGCGCTGTTCAAGACAAGCTGTCCGTCCTGAAGGGCGACCCCAGGATTGGCTCGTTGCGGCGCTCCCTCGAGATCTATTACGGAAACGCGGCGCGTGACGCGGCGATGGATGCGCTCTACGCGCGATTCATCGGTCCGGGTGACCTCGCCTTCGACATCGGCGCGCATGTGGGCGATCGCGTTGGTGCGTTCCGTCGCCTCGGAGCAAAGGTGGTGGCTGTCGAGCCTCAGCCTGACTGCATGTACGTGCTCCGTGCTCTTTACAAGGACGATCCAGAGGTCACGTTCGTGGAGGCAGCCTGCAGCCGGAAACCGGGGCATCTCGTCCTGCACGTCAACTCCGCCAATCCGACCGTCACGACGGCGTCTCGCGCTTTTGTTTCCTCAGCCTCGGGTGCAGCCGGGTGGGAAGAGCAGGTGTGGGACCGGGAAATCGAGGTCGAAACGACAACGCTCGACGATCTCATTCGCCGGTTCGGCAAGCCACGGTTCGTCAAGATCGATGTCGAAGGCTTGGAGGCCGATGTGATTGCGGGACTCAGCAGTCCATTGCCGGCGTTGTCGTTCGAGTTCACGACCATCCAGCGCGAAGTTGCACTGGAGTGCATCGATCGGCTTTTGGGTCTTGGTCCGTACCGGTTCGAAATCGCGCTCGGAGAAAGCCAGGTGCTCAAATTCGGCGAATGGGTCAGCGGCTACAGAATGAAAGAGTTCATTCGCTCCCTTCCGCATGAAGCGAATTCGGGCGATGTCTATGCCGTCGAGATTTGAGCGTCAGTGGGCGGCATTGGCCTTCGCCGCCATGATTGCAATTGCCAGCGGTCCCGCCATGTCTCAGCCTGCTGAAGCGCCAAGCTTGGAAGCTCTGCCCGTTGAGGTCGTCAACGAGAGCGAGCCGGTGCTCTGCGCCGAGAAGGACAACGTCAGCATCGCGTTCTCTTCGCCGCGCGTGCGCAGCTTCCGGATCGAGGCGGCACACCCGGTTTACCTCTCGACCTTGCAGCGGGACAGCTTCGCTCCCGACTGGACCGACTGCGACATGTCGGGCGACCCTGCTTATGCTCCGCCGACGCCTCCGCGGCGTGTGACAATCTACGAGGAAGTCGACTTCTGGCTGGTTGGCCATACGTTTCCAACGTTCTGGCGGCCGGCAACGACGACCGTCCGCGTTGGCGACCGGGTCGAGCACGGGCTGCACCTCGTCCAGCTGTGGATGATCCGGCCGATGGGTGGTGAGGAGGTCCTGGTCGTCTATCCGCAGGACGGCTATTGGCGCCTCCGTCCCAAGACTCCGCCGGGTCTCGAGACGACCGCGTTCGGCTCCTCGTTCCTCGTCGGACCTGTCGAGAAAGAGGGGCGTCCAATCGTTCGCATCAAGGAGTTGGCCTTCGATCCGGCCACAAAGTCTTTCACGCTCACGTTCGAGCGCGGCGGAACGGCGACTGTGAAAGTCGTGGAAACGGATCAAAACCGGCACACGCTACACGTCACATTCGCCAAGCCGATCGAGGATCGGCCGTTCGCCATGCTCCGTTCCATGTACGTCACAGCGTTCAATAACGACGTGGCCCAGATCGCCCTGCGGGAGCCCGGTGCAAAGGGGTGGCGGGAGGAATCCATCATGGCCTTCGACCGGGCATCGGCCACGGCCATTTGGCTTGGCCGGCTCACGCCGTCGCGGCACAACACGAGCTCACCGGATATGTTCTTCAGCGGCTTTTCGGAGACCTCACAGCCACGTCACCGGCCGGGCCAGCCTCCACCGAAGCTCTAGAGGGACCCTCCGATGACAGACCGCCTTTGGGTGCAGGCCGGAGGTTGTTGAAGAACGCCGCACTCAGTATTGGAAGATGCGCTGATACCACGGCACCTCCTCGACGCGCCGCGGCCGCTGTGACCGAGCGGTCGGGGGGCTCGCCGCGGGGCGGCTCACTCCCGAGGGGCCCGGAAGCGACCACGCTGCCGAACGGTTCGTCAGCGTATCGCGCGAAGCCGCCACCCGCTTCTTGCTGAGCGCCTCTTCGGCCAAGGAATCGAATTCCGCAACGGTGATGGCGGAGTCTTTCGGAACGAGGTGAACAACGCGATACCCGCGTTTATTGAGCTCGTCGAGCAGTCCCTTCAGAGCGTGTGCCGTCGACGGCTGAATATCGTGGAAGAGGATGATCCCCTTTTTTCTCTGGGCGAGTTGATTGAGCACGTTGCGTTGAACGGCTGCTGCATCGCGCGTTCGGAAATCGTACGAGTCGATGTCGATCGAGAAGATTGCAATTCCCCTCTCCTGCAGATGCGCCTGCATGTTCTGGGGATCGTCGAGATACGGAAAACGAAAGAACGGAGCAATGGGCGCTCCGAGGACGGCCTGAACGGCGCTCAGCCCAAGCTCGATTTCAGCCCGGGCCTGACTTTCTGAAAGCGAGCGCAGCCTCTTGTGGGACCAGGTATGCGTCCCGATCGTATGGCCGCGCATCGCAACTTCTTGGAGCATGTCAGGGTTCGACACTGCCATGCGTCCGACAATGAAAAAGGTCGCCTTGGTGCAGTGGGCGTCCAATGCAGCGAGCACGGCAGGCGTATGCCGGCGCGACGGTCCATCGTCGAAGGTCAGTACAACCTCGCCGTCCTTGAGAAAGCCGTCGTTCTCTCGGTATTGGAGGCCGCCAAAGCGGGGTCCGAAGGTGGTATCGATCTCAACGATTCGCGAAACGCCGATGGCGTTCGAATTCGGTGAGCATCTCGCCGGCTCGGATCGGGCGGAGCTCCCTGGCCAGAGGCACAATAATAAAGCCGCCAGCCCGACAGCGGCGGTCAAACGCATTCGCAATCTCTCCTGATGCCCCCGTTTTGTCGCTGGTCGGAATATAGGGGCAAGCGCCGCGCCGCTGCAACCCACCGGCGAGACAAACCCCCAAAAAGGTTAGTCAGGCAACACTAACTGTTGCACAATTTCACCTTTGCAGCAGTGGGCTTACCTGGCTTGATGAAAGGTGGTAGCGCAGTTCGGGTACACGGCTGGGTACACGCCGATCACGTACGAAGATGGGAGAGTCACATGGAGAGCACGGGCAAGGCACCCGTCCGGGTGAGACGGCTCGAGGCCCGTGACAAGCCGTACTGGCTGGAGTTGTTCAAGGGTTACATCGACTTCTACAAGGCGAGCGTGCCGGAAGAGGTAATGGAGCTGACGTGGCAGCGGCTCATGAACCAGGAGCCGGACTTCCACATCTGCCTCGTCGCGACGAATGACGACGACGTACCGGTCGGTCTGGCGCACGTGCTGTTCCACCGCTCGACCTGGTCGCTCACCTGGTACTGCTATCTGGAGGACCTGTTCGTTCGACCGGCGGAACGCGGAAAGGGAATCGGCCGGGCACTGATCGAAGCCGTCTACAAGGAGGCCGACGCCCGCCAGTGCACGCGCACCTACTGGGCGACGCAAGAGTTCAATTACCGGGCCCGTATGCTTTACGACCAGCTCGCAACGAAGTCGCCTTTCGTCCAGTACAGGCGCTGAAGCCTTACCGAATCTTACGACGTCGGCGAATCGAGCTTGCGCGTCAGGCTCTCGAACTCCTTGCGCAGCTCCTCGTTGCGGAAGATCTGCTCGAACGTCGGCGCTTCGAGCTTCTGGATGGCCTCGAAGGACGCCGAGCTGTCCCGCATCAGGTTGCGGAGCTGGAAGCTCGCCTCAACCGTCTCATAGGTGTTATCGGCGATACGGAGGTCGTGGGCTGTGCGCTTGCGGGCCTCCGCAATCTGCTCTCGCTGCTGCAAGAGGTAGCGCCGGTAGCCTTTTGCCGCTTCTTCCGCAAGTTTCTGGCTTTCGCGGTTGGCCTCCAGGGCCCGCCGCTGATCGGGCCGGTTCTCAGCCTTTAGCAGCTCGTTCGTCTTGCGCCGGGCCGCCTCGATGTCCTTCATGATGGCATCGAGCTTGGGCAGATAGTTATTGTCGATCTTGTCGATCAGCGTGTCCTGCGCGTGCACCAGCATCGCGAAGAGCGCCGCGTGCATGGCGAAATACTTCCGCGCAGCATTCATGTTGTTGCCGGAGGCATTCAGCATCTTCGCGAGCTGACGATCGACCAGCTTGGCCGAGTTGAACACGGCCGCTAGTCGTACGAGGTCGCCGGAAAGCACGCTGTCGAGCAGGAGGTCGACCTGCTCGGCCGAAAGATCAAGGCCAGACGCTTTGAGCGCCTGATGGACCTCGGCCTTCGCAGCCTCGATGGCCTTTCGGTTCTCTTCAATTCGGCGCTGCGATTCCTGGATGTCTCGCTCAAGACTTTCGACGGTGTCACTGAGAACACCAGGCAGAATGGCGTCCTGCGGAGCGACGAGCTGTTTCTCCTTGAGCTTGACGATGCGGTCTTCAAGATCGCGGATGTTCTTGCGCAGCGTTTCGATGCGGCGCTGCACGGCGACCACAGGCACATCCGTGACGATGCCGAGCGCTGCGTCGAGCAGATCACGGATCTTACGCTCGCGATCCTCGCGGGTCTCCGTCCAGATCGGCGTTACGACGAAATCCTTCCGTGAGGGCAGCTTTCGGGCTTCGGCGCGGTGCTTGGCTGCGTCCTCGAGAATGGCGTCGACGGCCTTCATCAAGCGCCGCGCCTGCTCATATTCTACGCTGCCCTCCCGGACGTCCTGGGCAGCCTCCTGCTGAGCGTTGCTGTCTAAGTCCTGACCTTCCTGAGCGATGAGCTCGCCAATGCCGTCGCGGCGGCTTGCTTGTGCAAGGGAGTCCGGCGGGCACAGTATGACTGCACCGACAGTCAGTGCCAGAACGAGAACGGCAACCCGGTACGTCGTCGCCATGATCGCACCTCCACCCCCCATTGCACACTGGCCTGGAGAATCGGGCGAATCAATGAAAAAACGCTCATCTCTGATGGGATTACGTGCTTACGGACGGCTTCGATTGCAACGGGGCCATTCGAAAATAGTGGCTAGCGGGAGGCCAAAGGTTCGTGCCATGTTCTCGGTCACCGAAAGTGACCGGAGTAACGGATGAGCACGTTCAAGCCTCTCGACCCTGACTTCGAGAAGCGGGTCCGCGACAGCTTTGCCAGGCAGGCGTTTATGCGCGCGCTGGGCGCGGAGCTTCTGCAGATTGCCCCGGGAGAAGTGCATATCGCTCTTCCTCACAAGCCCGATCTCACCCAGCAGCACGGCTACTTCCACGGTGGCGTGGTCGCCACCATCGCCGACACGGCTGCAGGCTACGCGGCACTGACATTATTCCCGAAGGGCACGGGCGTGCTGACAACGGAGTTCAAGATCAATCTGTTACGCCCGGCCGAAGGCGAGCGGTTGGTCGCGCGCGGGCGGGTGATCAAGCCGGGGCGGACACTCTCGATCTGCCAGTCCGATGTCTACGCTGAGAACGGCGAGCGTGAGTCTCACGTCGCCACGGTGCTGCTCTCGATGATCTGCCGTGAGGGGATTAAGGACTAGATCAGCCGTCGCGTGCGCGCCTTGTAGGCTCGATACTCATCCCCGAAGCGCGCCTCCAGGTGCCGCTCTTCCGGGATGATGGCCAGCCAGGTGACGAGGATGCCAAATACTGGCGTGAGGATCACCAGCCAGATGTTGCGCATGAGCTCGGCGATGCCGAGCAGAATGAGCATGTCGGCAAGGTAGATCGGGTTGCGCCGATAGCGGAACGGCCCGTCGGTAACGAGAACGGTGGCGGCCTCTGTCGGCATGACTGTGGTGCGGGCCCGCCGGAGCGTGATGATCGACCAGGCCATCAGCAGGATGCCGGCCACCCCCAGCCCGAGCCCGACGATGCGGGCCGCGAGATCGTCCATGCCCGGCCACGTCAGGGGGAATACGCGCTGCAATACCCAAGCAGCAACCACGCTCGCCACGAGCAGAACTGGCGGCCACGGAAAGGAGCTGGGACGATTTGCGGGTGTATCGGGTCGTGTATCGGTCATCGTCTTCACCCTGACAGGGCGTCGGGAACCTCCTATAAGGGGACACAGCAGACCCAAGACAAGTCGAGTGAATAGACAATGATCCGGAACGCCCTGCCGTCCTTCAACTTCGACCTCGGCGAAACGGCTGACCAGCTTCGCGAGACGGTACGCACCTTCGCCGCCAACGAAATCGCGCCCATCGCGGCTGAAATCGACCGGACGGATGAATTCCCGCGCCATCTCTGGCCAAAGATGGGCGGACTGGGCCTGCACGGCATCACCGTGGAGGAGGAGTACGGCGGCGCGGGGCTGGGGTACCTCGAGCACGTGGTCGCCATGGAGGAGGTGAGCCGCGCGTCAGCCGCGGTGGGCCTGTCCTATGGGGCGCATTCCAATCTCTGCGTGAACCAGATCCGCCGGAACGGCACGCCGGAGCAGAAACGCCGGTACCTGCCGAAGCTGCTTTCGGGCGAGCACGTCGGCGGGCTTGCGATGTCGGAGCCGGGAGCGGGCTCGGATGTGGTCTCCATGAAGCTCCGGGCCGAGAAGAAGGGCGATCGCTACATCCTCAACGGCACCAAGATGTGGATCACCAACGGTCCGGGCGGCGATGTCATCATCGTGTATGCCAAGACGGACCCGGATGCGGGCCCGCGCGGCATCACGGCCTTCATCGTCGAGAAGAATTTCAAAGGCTTCCGCGTCGCCCAGAAGCTCGACAAGCTCGGCATGCGCGGCTCGAACACCGGCGAGCTTGTGTTCGAGGATTGCGAGGTGCCCGAAGAGAACGTGCTCGGGGAGGTCAACAAGGGCATCCACGTCCTTATGAGCGGGCTCGACTATGAGCGCGTGGTGCTGGCCGCGGGGCCGCTCGGCATCATGCAGGCGTGCATGGACGTGGTGATCCCGTACATTCACGAGCGCAAGCAGTTCGGTCAGCCCATCGGCACGTTCCAGCTTGTTCAGGGCAAGGTCGCGGACATGTACGTGGCCCTGAACTCGTGCCGTGCCTACGTGTACGCGGTTGCGCGCGCTTGCGACCGGGGAGAGACGACCCGTGAGGACGCTGCCGGCGCCATCCTGCTCGCGGCGGAGAAGGCAACGCAGGTGGCTCTGGATGCTATCCAGCTTCTCGGCGGCAACGGCTACATCAACGACTATCCGACGGGCCGCTTGCTGCGCGACGCCAAGCTCTACGAAATCGGGGCGGGCACAAGCGAAATTCGCCGTATGTTGATCGGGCGCGAGCTGTTCGAGAAGACCGCTTGAGGCTTTCTTGTGAGGCAGCCCGGTGGGGCAAGTCCCGTCTGCTGGCCGGCATTTATGTCAGCGTACGACCTGTTCCGTGTCCGCTGTGCAACTCATAGGAGATGATTGTACATGATCTAGCCCAAGTCGCACTTTCGCCGGAATCGCTTAAGTTACTGCAACGAGCCGATCACGGACGGCATATGAGTTCTTCCGAATAATGAACATATGGCGCGATTGGGGGCGATTAAAATGAAGTTCAAGGCAGCAGCGGTGGTGCTTCTCGGACCTGCACTGTTGATGGGTTGCGGGCCTGACGGTCCGACGAAGGCTGACACTGGGCTCGCTGTCGGCGCGATTGCAGGCGGCATTCTCGGCAATCAGGTTGGTAAGGGTTCCGGCCGAGTGCTGGCAACAGTGGCCGGTGCCGTGGTCGGCGGCATCGTGGGTAGCGAGATCGGTCGCGCGCTCGACAGGCAGGATCAGATGCTGGCGCAGGAGGCGGAGTACGAGGCTTTCGAGTACGGCACTCCAGGGGAGCGTCGGCGTTGGCGGAATCCGAAGTCCGGGCGTTACGGTGAGGTGATTCCCGGCGAGCGTTATCGCCGCGGTACAGCGGACTGCCGCGATTACACCCACACCATTTACATCGACGGCCGTCCGCAGAGCCTGCGCGGCACAGCTTGCCGCAATCCGGACGGGACCTGGCATAACGTCAGTTAAGCTTTCCTCTCGCTGCGGTGAAAAGGGGGCGGAATCGCCCCCTTACGCTTTTCAAGAGGCTTTCACTGAACGCGCTGGGATTTCGCTCGAGTTCTGCCTGATTTGACGATCTAAAGCTCAAAGCCGCTCCGCGACATCGGGGCAGCGGCGCGGCCCTTGCCAGCCCAGAGGTGGGGGCCTATTCCCAGTTGGTGGGAACAACCTGGGCGCGCTGATGCTGTTTTGGGTGCTCTGCGCGGTTCTGACGGCCGCGGTGCTCTATGCCGTAATGCGGCCGCTTTCCGCGCCTCTTGCGCGGTCGACCGAAAGACGCGACGTGGAATCCGATCTTGCCGTCTATCGTGACCAGCTCCGGGAGTTGGAGGCTGACCGCGCGCGCGGATTGCTGACGGATGCCGAGGCCGAGGCGGCCCGCGTCGAAATTTCGCGCAGGCTTCTGGCAAGGGCTGAGGCTGTTGAGCCGGTGAACGGAGGCGCACCCGCAGCCAGCAGGCTAGACGTCGCGAAAACGGTTTACGTTTCAGCCGCCATTCTGGTCCCGGCGATTTCGCTCTCGCTTTATCTGGCGTTCGGCTCACCCGGCCTGCCGGGTCAGCCGCATGCCGAGCGAATGGCGACCGCCCCCGAAAAGGCGACCATCGACACGCTTGTCGCCAAGGTCGAGGAACGGTTGCGGGCCCATCCCGAGGACGGTCGGGGATGGGACGTGATTGCGCCGGTCTACCTTCGGCAAGGACGGTACAGCGAGGCCGCCCAGGCCTACCGGCACGCAATTCGCTTGCTGGGCGAGTCCCCGCGGCGCCTGGCCGGCTTCGGCGAGGCGACGGTGTACGCGAACAACGGCATCGTCACGGAGGACGCGAGGCGGACATTCCAACGCCTCGCTGAGCTGGAGCCGACGAGGCCTGAGCCGCGCTTCTGGCTTGCACTTGCCCAGGAGCAGGACGGCGACCTCGCCGGCGCTCTCGAGGCATACCGAAAGCTCGTCGCTGAGGCGCCTGCCGATGCCGAATGGCGGCCGGCGGTGGAGCAGCGCATTGCCATGCTGTCTGAGCGCATGGCTCGAAACGGCCAGCCGGAGCGCCGCGGTCCCACGGCCGAGGACATCGATGCAGCCCAATCGCTCGCGCCGGAAGAGCGCGCCGCTATGGTCCAGCAGATGGTCGATGGCTTAGCCCAGCGGCTCGAAGCCGACGGGAAGGATCTGGCTGGCTGGCAGAGGCTGCTGCGCGCTTATGTGGTCCTCGGGCAAAAGGACAAGGCCGTCGACGCCCTGGCCAAGGCGCGCACTGTGTTTCGTGGGGATGAATCCTCACTCGCCGCGCTTGATGAGACAGCACGGCAGCTAGGGTTGGAGTCATGATGCTGGCGAGGGAACGTCGATGACGCGGAAGCAGAGACGCGCCGTCCTGATCCTCGCGTGCGTCGGCTTGTTGTCGGTGGCAAGCCTGCTCGTGCTGTTCGCTCTCCGCGACAGCATCGTCTTTTTCCATACACCGAGCGAAGTCGCGGAGAAGGGAATTCCCGTCGGCCAGCGGTTCAGGCTCGGCGGGCTTGTGGCGGAGGGCTCCGTTCGGCGCGGAGAGGGCTCGCGCATCGAGTTCGGCGTGACCGATACGGTCAAAACGATCAACGTCGTTTACGAAGGTGTGCTCCCAGACCTGTTCCGGGAGGGCCAAGGTGTGGTGACGGAGGGGCGTCTCGATGCCAGCGGCAAGTTTCTTGCCGATACAGTGCTGGCCAAACATGACGAAAACTACATGCCGCCCGAGGTGGCCGATGCCCTGAAGGAAAAGGGCGTGTGGCAGCACATGAGCCGGCAGCAATCCGGGAACTGAGGAGCTCGAACCGGCTTTGATCATCGAGATCGGACATTTCGCGCTCATCCTCGCGCTGGCGGTCGCTCTCTTGCAAACGGTCGTGCCGCTGTGGGGCGCACACGTGCGCGACGAGCGGCTGATGAAGGTCGGCTCGACGGCCGCTGTCGCGCAGCTCGGCCTCGTTACCGTGGCGTTTCTGGCGCTCACCTATGCCTACGTGGTGTCCGACTTTTCGGTCGAGAACGTCTTTCAGAATTCCCACTCGGCAAAGCCGCTGCTCTACCGGATCTCCGGCGTTTGGGGGAACCACGAAGGCTCGATGCTGCTGTGGATCCTCACGTTGACGGTGTTCGGTGCCGCCGTTGCGGTGTTCGGTAACAAGTTGCTATTGACGTTGAAGGCAAACGTTCTGGGAGTTCAGGGGGCGATCGCCGTTGCCTTTATATTGTTCAGCGTTCTGACGTCCAATCCGTTTCGGCGGCTCGCGCCGGCGCCGGTGGAGGGTCTCGGCCTCAACCCGATACTCCAAGACCCGGCGCTCGCGTTTCATCCGCCCTTTCTTTATGCCGGCTACGTCGGCTTCTCGATTGCCTTTGCCTTTGCCATCGCAGCGCTGATCGAAGGCCGGATGGACGCCGCCTGGGCGCGCTGGGTGCGCCCGTGGACACTTGCAGCCTGGATGCTGCTGACGCTCGGCATCTCGATGGGCTCGTGGTGGGCCTATTACGAGCTCGGCTGGGGAGGTTGGTGGTTCTGGGATCCGGTCGAGAATGCCTCGTTCATGCCGTGGCTCGCGGGAACCGCGCTGCTCCACTCGGCACTCGTGATGGAGAAGCGCGAAGCGCTCAGGATCTGGACGGTTCTGCTTGCCATACTGACATTCTCTCTAAGCCTGATGGGCACGTTTCTCGTGCGCTCGGGCGTTCTGACGTCCGTGCACGCGTTCGCCGTCGATCCAGCGCGCGGCGTCTTCATCCTCGGCATTCTTGTGATTTTCATTGGCGGATCGCTGGCGCTGTTTGCCTTGCGAGCCAGTGAGCTGCGGCAGGGCGGTCTTTTCGCGCCGATCAGCCGGGAGGGGAGCCTCGTGCTCAACAACCTGCTGCTGACCACAGGCTGCGCGACGGTGTTCGTCGGCACGCTCTATCCGCTCGCGCTCGAGGCTTTGACCGGCGCCAAGATCTCTGTTGGGCCGCCTTACTTCAATATGACCTTCGGGCCGCTGATGCTGCCGCTGCTCGTGGCGCTGCCCTTCGGTCCGTTCCTGGCTTGGAAGAGGGGAGATCTATTAGCCGCCGCCCAGCGTCTGTGGTGGGCTGCAGGCATCACGCTGCTCGCGATTATTGCCACCTACGCAATGGCTTATCGCGGTCCCTGGCTCGCGCCGCTTGGCATCGGGCTCGGCGTTTGGGTGATGGCCGGCTCGCTGGCGGAGCTCGCTTCGCGCGTGAAGCTCGGAGAGGCGCCGATAGCGGAGAGCTGGCGCCGGCTCAAGGGACTGCCTCGCTCAGCACTCGGCACCACGACGGCACACTTCGGCGTTGGACTGATGGTCGTTGGGATCATCGCCACGAGTGCTTACCAGAGTGAGCGCATTCTCGTGATGAAGCCGGGCGATCAAGTCGAGATCGCCGGCTATTCGCTGACGTTCAAGGGAGCCGCTCCGCAGCGCGGGCCGAATTACCGCGAGGAGGTCGGGGTCTTCGAGGTGGAGCGCGGCGGCAGCGCGGTGACGACGCTGACGCCTTCGAAGCGCATCTATGACGCGCCTCCGCAGCCCACCTCCGAGGCCGGAATTCATGTCTCCTGGCGCGGGGACCTTTACGCTGTTCTGGGCGATCAGCAGGCGACAGTCCCCGGCGGATATGCGGTGCGGGTTTATTTCAACCCGCTCGTCCGGTTCATCTGGATCGGTGCCCTGGTCATGTTCTTGGGCGGACTGCTGTCTCTGTCCGACCGGCGGCTGAGGATCGGCGTGCCGCAACGTGCGCGGCTTCGGGCCCGCCCGCTGCCAGCGGAATGAGGTCAGCCATGCTCATGCGCCGGCTGCTCGTTCTCCCGTTGCTGGCTTTGATGTCTGCGGCGGCATTCGCCGTCGAGCCGGATGAGATGCTGCCCGATCCGGCTCTCGAGGCGCGGGCCAGGGCGCTGTCAGCCGAGCTGCGCTGTGTCGTCTGCCAAAACCAGTCGATCGACGACTCGAACGCTCCGTTGGCCCGTGACTTGCGCATCCTGCTGCGCGAGCGCATTGCGGCCGGCGACACAGACGAGGAGGTGAAGCGTTTCCTTGTCGAACGCTACGGCACCTTCGTTCTGCTCAAGCCGCCGTTCGACTGGAGCACTCTTCTCCTTTGGCTCACGCCGCTCATCGTGCTTGCCGGCGCGGGCGCTGTTCTTTTCCGCTATGCCACCGATTGGGCGCGCACGGCGCGTGCCCAGGCCACGGCCAGCAAGCTCTCTCCTGAGGAGGAGGAAAAGCTGCGCGCGTTGCTGGCCGAAGGCGATGATCTTCCGCAGAAGGCGGAGTAAAGGCGAGATTCTGGTCCCCAGGGATAATGGGGGACCAAGCCACCTCGACGAGTTCTGGAGCTTATCCGCGCTGCTCGATGGGTACGTAATCGCGGCGGGTGGCGCCCACGTAGAGCTGACGCGGACGGCCGATCTTCTGCTCCGGATCCTCGATCATCTCCTTCCACTGGGCAATCCACCCGACCGTGCGCGCCACGGCAAAGAGCACCGTGAACATCGAGGTTGGGAAGCCGAGTGCCCGGAGCGTGATGCCCGAATAGAAGTCGATATTGGGATAGAGCTTCTTCTCGACGAAGTAATCGTCCTCGAGCGCGATCCGCTCCAGCTCCATCGCCACCTTCATCAACGGGTCGTTCTTGCGGCCGAGCGCGTCCAGAACCTCGTGGCAGGTCTTCTGCATCACGCGGGCGCGCGGGTCGTAGTTCTTGTAGACGCGGTGGCCGAAGCCCATCAGGCGAAAACCGGAGCTCTTGTCCTTGGCCTTCTTGATGTACTCCGGAATGCGATCGACCGTGCCGATCTCCTCGAGCATGTTGAGGGCCGCCTCGTTGGCGCCGCCGTGCGATGGACCCCAAAGACAGGCGATGCCTGCTGCGATACAGGCGAAGGGGTTGGCGCCGGATGATCCCGCCAGGCGCACCGTCGAGGTCGAGGCGTTCTGCTCGTGGTCCGCGTGCAGGATGAAGATGCGGTCGAGAGCGCGCGCGAGGACGGGATCTACGACATAGGGCTCGCAGGGCACTGCGAAGCACATCTGCAGGAAGTTCGCGCAATAATCGAGGTCATTGCGCGGATAGATGAACGGCTGGCCGATCGAGTACTTGTAGGCCATCGCCGCAATCGTCGGCATCTTGGCGATCATCCGATGCGAGGCGATCATGCGCTGCACCGGATCGCTGATGTCCGTCGAGTCATGGTAGAAGGCCGATAGGGCACCGACCGTCCCGACCATGATGGCCATCGGGTGCGCGTCCCGCCGGAAACCGGTGAAGAACCGGGTCATCTGCTCATGCACCATCGTGTGGCGGGTGATGGTGTTACGGAATTCCTCCAGCTGCTGCTTCGTCGGCAGCTCACCGTAAAGCAGTAGGTGGCAAACCTCGATGAAGGTCGACTGCTCCGCCAGCTGCTCGATCGGGTAGCCGCGATAAAGGAGTATGCCGTTCTCGCCGTCGATGTACGTGATGCGGGACGAGCAATTGGCGGTCGACGTGAAGCCCGGATCGTAGGTGAAGCAGCCGGTCTCTCGGTAAAGGCGAGTGACGTCGATGACATCCGGCCCTATCGACCCAGAGCGGACCGGCAAAGTCACCTGCTTGCCATTGTAGGTCAGAGTCGCGGTTTTCGTGTCGGCCTTGCCCGACGCGCTGTCGTGCACGTTCATCGCCAATCCTTTCGATCGTCTCGACGCCTGCCCCGTACGCCCACCGTCGAGGAGCGCGGCACGCTTCGGCAGCCTGGCGCCACCTGCTATTACACATTTCGCGCTGCGACAAGACGGCCAATGGGCGAAACTTGCAGCTTCGAGTTCACGCGAACGACACCGAACAACGTCCGAGGATTACGGCGGTTCGCGCTCCCACGGGCTGGATCGCAGCAAGCGGTTCGTCCTTAAGCCAGTGCTTGATCCCGGATCCGCGCGAGGGCCTCATCGCGGCCCAGCACAGCCATCACGTCAAACACTGGCGGAGACACGGAGCGGCCGGTGAGCGCCGCCCTGAGCGGTTGTGCCACGCCACCAAGCTTAAGGCCTTCGGCTTCCGCGAAGCTGCGCACTTCGGTTTCGAGCGCGCTGGCGGTCCACTCGGCTGCTTCGAGCCGGGGAAGCAATCGCCCGAGCACCTTGCGAGCGTCCTCGGTGAGAAGCTTTGTGGCTTTTTCATCCAGGGCAAGCGGGCGCTCGGCGATGATGAAGGCCGCGCCGTCGACCAACTCCTTCAGTGTTTTCGAGCGCGTTTTCAGGCTGGGTAAGGCGGCGGCAAGCTTCTCCCAGCCGGCCGACGCGAATCGCGCCTCGAGCTCACGGCCGTTCTCCATCTCCGGTAGAGCCTGCTTGGTTCGTTCGAGCAGCTCGTCGTCGGGCGTGTTGCGGATGTAGTAGCCGTTCAAATCCTCAAGCTTGGCAAAGTCGAAGCGCGCGGGCGAGCGGCCGATGCCATCGAGGTCGAACCACTCGATCATCTGCTCCGTCGTGAAAATCTCGTCATCACCGTGGCTCCAGCCGAGGCGCACGAGATAGTTGCGCAAAGCCGCAGGCAGGTAGCCCATCGCCCGGTACGCCTCGACGCCCAGTGCACCGTGACGCTTGGAGAGCTTGGCGCCATCGGGGCCATGGATCAGCGGGACGTGGGCGAAGACGGGCACCTCCCAACCCAGGGCGCGGTAGATTTGCATCTGGCGCGCGGCATTGGTGAGGTGATCCACGCCGCGGATGATGTGGGTGACGCCCATGTCGTGGTCATCGACGACGACCGCGAGATTGTACGTTGGCGTCCCGTCGCTGCGCAGGATGATGAGGTCGTCCAGGTGCTCGTTCTGGAACACGACCCGGCCCTGCACCCGATCCTCAATGACGGTCTCTCCAGTGCGCGGCGTCTTGATGCGAATGGCCGGCTTCACACCGGGAGGCGCCTCGGAGGGGTCGCGGTCGCGCCAGTAGCCGTTGTAGACGGGGGGCCGGCCCTCTGCCTCGGCCTTCTTGCGCATGGCCTCGAGCTCCTCGGGGGTGCAGTAGCACCGATAGGCATTGCCCGTACGGAGCAGCTCCTCGACGACCTCGCGGTGGCGGTCAACCCGGGTCGATTGGAAAACCGGCTCATCGTCCCAATCGAGCTCCAGCCACTTCAACCCATCGAGAATGGCGTCGATTGCCTCCTTGGTCGACCGTTCGCGGTCGGTATCCTCGATGCGCAGCAGGAATTTCCCGCCCGTGTGCTTGGCGTAGAGCCAGTTGAACAGGGCCGTCCGCGCGCCGCCGATGTGCAAGAAGCCTGTCGGTGAGGGCGCGAAACGCGTAACAACGCCGGACCCGCGGTCCGCTGTGCCGGTGCTCATGATTTGCGCTAGTCTCTGTTTCCCGATGAAGACGTGCGCCGCGGTTTAGCACAGCCGGGCCGAGGGAGCGAGCGGGGCGGGGGCGTTTCGTGACTCTGGGGGAGGGTGCGGCCGATGCGGCCGAATCGCGCTGGGTAGCGCGGGCGGCGCTCGTTCGATGGCTCACGACCCAGCTTCAGGAGGAGCAGGACCGCTGGTTTCTTTGGATCCCTGTGCTCTTCGGCCTCGGAATCTTCGCCTATTTCAAGCTGCCGGCGGAGCCGAGCCTTCTCGCAGCGCTTATGCCCGCGGTTATTGTGATCGCCTTGGCGGCCGTCGCTCGGACCGGGACGCTCGGCATCGTCGCAATCAACAGCGCTTTGGCGATATCGCTCGGTTTTGCCGCAGCGAAGGTGAGGAGCGATTGGGTGGCTGCGCCGGTGCTGGAACGCCAGCTCTACCGTGTCGAGGTCGAAGGGTTCCTGGAGACGGTTGAGCCGCGTTCGACGCGGGGCCAGCGTGTCACCGTCTGGGTCAGGCGCCTGGGAAATTTCCCGCCTGAGCAGACGCCGCGCCGCGTGCGCCTGCGCCTCATGTCGATATCGGCTGATAGCCTTGAGCCTGGCCAATTGGTCCGGCTGAGGGCCAACCTCGCGCCACCATCCATGCCAGCGTTGCCGGGTGGGTACGATTTCGCGCGTGCCGCGTGGTTCGCCGGGCTTGGCGCCGTGGGGTACTCGGTCGATCGCCCGCAAATCCTGAAAGATGGTGCGAAACCGCCATGGTCGCTCCGGTTCATGCTTGCAACGGAGCGGCTGCGCCAGGCGATTGGCGAGCGTGTCACCGCGGTTCTCCCAGGCGAGGAGGGCGCGCTCGCCACAGCTCTGATCACTGGTGAGCGCGGAGGCATTTCTCCGGAGACCACGCAGGCATTCCGGGACTCCGGCCTCGTGCATCTCCTGTCGATCTCCGGCCTGCATATGGTCGTGATGGCGGGCTCCATATTCTACGCAGTCCGGCTTGGGCTCGCCGCGATACCGGCAATCGCGTTGCGCTATCCGATCAAGAAATGGGCCGCGGCAATCGCTGTCGTCGGAGCTTTTGCTTACCTCCTGATTTCGGGAAGCTCGTTTCCGACCGTCCGCGCCTGGATCACCATCACGATTGCCTTCGGCGCCATCATGCTCGATCGGCCGGCATTGGCGCTGCGGAATGTTGCCCTGGCCGCGCTGATCATCATCGCCATTGCCCCCGAAAGTCTTTTCGATGCCGGTTTCCAGATGTCGTTTGCCGCCGTGGTCGCGCTGGTGTCAGCCTATGAGTACATCCGCGATCGCGCCGAGCAGCGGGGAGTAGGGCCGGGCCCGCGGTTCGGGCCGATTTTGCGTTTCCTGCTTTTTTTCGGCGGCATCATCCTGACGACGGTCATAGCCAGTCTCGCAGTCGCTCCATTCTCCGCTTTCCATTTCAATACCAGCCAGCAGTATGCCGTGCTGGCCAATCTCATCGCCGTTCCAGTCTGCAACATCATCGTCATGCCGGCGGCACTCGCCACACTGATCGCGATGCCGTTTGGCCTAGAGGCCTTGCCGCTTTGGGTGATGGAAAAGGGCATTCGTGTGATCGTCTGGTGTGCCTATTCCGTTGCCCAACTTCCTGGCGCCGTCGCCAGCATTCCCGCATTTTCCGAAGTCGCTATGGGGCTCATGCTGCTGGGAGGCTTGTGGCTTTGCCTGTGGCGCACGCGCTGGCGGCTACTGGGTATCGGCATCTTTGCAGCAGGGCTGGCTTTGGCACCGACCATGTCGCGGCCTGACATTCTCGTCGGTCGCAATGCGGAGCTTGTCGCCGTTCGTGGGCCGCAAGGCCGGCTTTCCGCGCTGCCCGCCGCTGGAGGGAGCTATGAGCTGCAGCGCTGGCTCGAAAGCGATGGTGACGCGCGATCTTACCACCCGGCCTCGGATGTGTTTCGCTGCGATGCCGTCGGCTGCACGGCGAACGTCAAGAATCGGACGGTTGCGGTGGTGCGCCATCCCGCGGCTTTGGCTGAAGATTGTAGCCGCGCTGATATACTCGTAATTCCATTTCCTCGGCCCAAGGGCTGTAATCCGAAGGAAATCGCAATCGATTTTTATGCCGTTCGCGATCGCGGAACCCACGCCGTCTACATCGGGGAAACGGGCATTTCCGTTGTGACCGTCGTCGATTTCCGCGGCAACCGCCCATGGTCGAGGTCACCTGAGCGGCCGCGCCGAAGCGGGCGTGCGGGGCGCCAAAACGCCGCCTCTCAGACAGCTGAGAGCATTGCCTCGGACGACTTGAGCGAAACGTCACGCCGAAGCCATTCCAACTTCGAGGATGACGATGATCCAGTGATCGATCAGCTGCAAGCTCAGTCCGAGGAGGAGCCCTAAGCAGCTATCCTCGAATGCGAGGGAGCGGTGCTGGCAGAGCGTCAGCTCACGATCTCAAACCTTGCGCGCTGTTCGTGGTCCGCGCCGGCAACGACACGACTGTGATGCACCAATGTCCGGCTACTGCAGCCTCAATAGCGCCGCATCAGGGCGACGAGACGCCCCTGGATCTCGATCTGGTCCGGCCCAAAGATGCGCGTCTCGTAATTCGGGTTGGCAGCTTCGAGAGCGATGGCGGAGCCGCGCTTCCGGAGACGTTTGAGCGTCGCCTCCTCCCCATCCACTAAAGCGACGACGATATCGCCGTTCTCCGCCGTATTGCAGCGCTTGATGATGACGATGTCGCCGTCCTGGATGCCGGCTTCGATCATCGAATCGCCGCGCACCTCCAACGCAAAGTGCTCGCCAGTGGACAACAGCTCCGGAGGACACGCGATGTCGTGCGTGTGGGTCTGAATGGCGCTAATCGGCACGCCGGCAGCGATGCGGCCCATGACCGGCACGGAGACCGTGCGGGTGTCGATCATGCTGGATGATGGGATGGCGAGCTGCGACTGCTTGCCGAGCCGGCCCTCGATAACGCTGGGCGTGAAGCCGGTTCGCCGTGGCTGGGCTGCCTCCGCATTCTCCGGCAACTTGATCACCTCGAGCGCACGAGCGCGGTGGGGCAAACGCCGGATGAAGCCGCGCTCCTCGAGGGCGGTGATGAGCCGATGGATGCCGGACTTCGACTTCAAGTCCAGAGCATCCTTCATCTCATCGAACGACGGCGGAACACCGGTCTCCTGCAGGCGCGCGTGAATGAAAAGCAAAAGCTCTTTCTGTTTCTGTGTCAGCATCTGATCCGGCGCCCCATCTGCAAGACAGCCCTGCTACCCGTGTGCCTGTACAAAACATGAACAAGATACTCGTACCGGTCTTGTTCTGCAAGCCTGCCCGTCCACAAAGGACGGCCGAGGGCTAAAAATCCAGAAGGAGAACTTCGACCTCGGCACCGGCAGGCAGCGCCGGAGCATGCGGCGGCCGTACTAACAGAACGTTGCTGGCAGCGAGCGGGGCCAAGAGCGAGCTGTCCTGGGAGCGTGCAAGCCGCACGAGCTGGCGCCCGTCGGGCTCGCGTTGCAGTGTAGCCCGCATGTAGTGCTGCCGAGGGCCGTTGGCTTCCACAGGCTCGGCAAGGACAGCACGGACGGCGGCCGCCTCCTCGTCGGGCAGGCCAAGCAGGCGCCGCACCAGGGGCACGAGGAATACCCGCGTGCAGATCAGTGCGGATACGGGATTGCCTGGCAAGCCGATGACGCGCTGTGGCCCCAAACGGCCGTAGAGCAGCGGCTTGCCCGGCCGCATGTCGATCTTCCAGAAGGACAGCTCCATGCCGAGGCTTTGCAGCACCGGCCCGACGAGGTCGTGGTCTCCCACGGAGGCGCCTCCGATGGTCACCAGAACATCGGCATCCCGGGCCGCTTCGACATGCTGGATAAGGCTCTCGCGATTGTCCCGCGCGATGCCAAGAAGTCTCGCATCTGCGCCGGCTTGTGTGAGGAGCGCCGCCACTCCCAGTGGATTGGACGAGACGATCTGACCTGGGCCGGGCAGCGTGCCAGGTGAGACCAGTTCATCGCCCGTCGCCAGGATCGCGACGACAGGTTTACGCCGGACAGGAACCTCGCCGTAGCCGGCTGCCGCCGCGAGCGTCACCTCCCGCGGACCAAGCCGGCGCCCCGGGTTGAGCAAAAGATCCGACTGCTGAAAATCGAAGTCGCGGCGGCGGATATGGTCGGGATCGGGACGCCCCTCGCGGACCTCCACGGATCCATCCAACGCCACCGTGTTTTCCTGAATGACGATCGCGTCAGCCCCCACCGGCAGCGGCGCGCCGGTGAAAATGCGCACAGCTTCTCCAGGTCCGACATGGCCCTCAAAGGGATGGCCGGCGGCAGCCTGCCCGATCACCTTCAACCTCACGGGCAGCTTTTCAACGTCGGCGCTCCGGACGGCGTAGCCGTCCATGGCCGAGGCATCGAATGGCGGCTGGGTCAGGCGTGCCGTGAGCGGTTCGGAAAGGATGCGCCCGGCGGCCTGCGCGATCGGCACCAGCTCCGCGGGCGTTGGCGTGACGTCCGCGATAATTCTCTGCAGAGCCTCTTCGACCGACAGCGCCACGAAGTTTCAGCTCTCCTTTCTCTCGCCGGCTTTGAAATCTCCCGAGCGGCCGCCTGTCTTCTCAAGAAGACGAATGCCTGAAAACGTCATCGTCTTATCCGCTGCCTTCAGCATGTCGTAGATGGTGAGGCAGGCAACGGAAACGGCCGTCAGGGCCTCCATTTCGACTCCGGTCTGCCCGGTGACCTTCACCTCCGCGGTGACGCGTATGCCGGGTGGGTCTTGTGAAAGATCGAAATCGACCGTCGCTTTCGAGATGGGCAGGGGGTGACAGAGCGGGATCAGCTCATGCGTCCTTTTCGCCGCCATGATGCCGGCGATGCGCGCCGTTGCCAGCACGTCGCCCTTCTTGGCCTGTCCGGTCTCGACCAGCGCGAGCGTCTCCGGCCGCATGGAGACGAACCCCTCGGCACGGGCCGTTCTATGTGTCACGGCCTTGTCCGAGACGTCCACCATGCGCGCTTCGCCCTTCTCGTTAAGGTGCGTAAGCGGGCCGTGGCTCATGCAACTGACCTTTCAGCCGCGCCGCCGAGACCAAGGAGTGCCCGCGTTGCGGCGGTGACGTCGGCCTGACGCATCAGGCTCTCGCCAACAAGGAATGTCTTTACACCCACATTGGCAAGCCGCTTCAAGTCGGCGTGGGTGAAAATGCCGCTCTCGCCGATGACGACGCGGTCCTTCGGCACCTTCGGTGCGAGCCGCTCCGTGGTCTCCAGTGTGGTCTCGAAGGTCTTGAGGTTGCGGTTGTTGATGCCGATGAGCCGGCAGTCGAGCTGAAGCGCCCGGTCGAGCTCCTCCTCATCGTGGACCTCGGCGATGGCATCCATGCCCCATTCGCGGGCCGCAGTTGCAAGCGTGCGAGCCGTGGCATCGTCGACCTGGGCCATGATGATGAGGATGCAGTCGGCACCCCAAGCGCGCGCCTCAACGACCTGATAGGGGTCGAGCATGAAGTCCTTGCGCAGGGCAGGCAGCCGGGTGGCAGAACGCGCTTCGGTCAGGTAGGCCGGTGCCCCCTGAAACGAGGGAGTATCGGTCAGCACGGAGAGGCAGGTGGCGCCCCCGGCCTCGTAGGCGCGCGCTAGCTCCGCAGGTTCGAAGTCGGCCCGGATCAAACCCTTGGACGGACTCGCCTTCTTGATCTCGGCGATCAGCGCGAAGCGGCCTGCTGCGAGCGTCGCCTCGATGGCACCCGCGAACGGCCGTACTGGTGCAGCGCTGCGTGCGGCGGCTTCCACCTCGGCGAGCGGCCGGCTCTCCTTCGCCGCCCGGATCTCTTCGAGCTTATAGCGAGTGATTTTGTCGAGAATATCCGTCATGCCGCTATGCTAGTCCCGCCCGTTCGTAATGGCGATCAGGCGGTCGAGCGCGCGTTGTGCGGCGCCACTGTCGATCGAACGGGCGGCGATCTCGACACCCTCTCTCAGATTGCGCGCCTTGCCTCCGACGATCAATGCCGCGGCTGTGTTGAGCAGGACAATGTCGCGGAACGGCCCTGGTCTTCCAGCGAGCACATCCCGGATGGCTGCGGCATTCACCTCGGCATTTCCACCGATCAAGTCGGAAAGCTTGGCAGGCGGCAGGCCAGCATCCGCGGGCGTGATCTCGAACACCTCGATCTTGCCGTCCTTGAGCTCGGCCACAGTTGTTGAGCCGGTCGTGGTCAGCTCGTCGAGGCCGTCGTGGCCGTGGACGACCCAGACGTGCTCGGACCCCAGGTTCTTCAGCACGTGCGCGATCGGCTCGACCCACTGCGCCGCGAAGACGCCCACAACCTGCCGCTTCACGCCGGCGGGGTTCGAGATCGGGCCGAGCAAGTTGAAGATGTTGCGGATGCCGAGCTCAGCCCGAACTGGCGCCCAATGCTTCATGGCCGAATGGTGCATCGGCGCCCACATGAAGCCGACCCCGGCCTTGATGATGCAATCGGTGATGATGGGAGGGGGCACGTCGAGCTTGACGCCAAGCGCCGCCAGCACGTCGGACGCTCCGGCCTTGGAGGACACGGCCCGGTTGCCATGCTTGCCGATGTGCATGCCCGCACCTGCCGCAACGAGGGAGGCGCAGGTCGAGACATTGTACGTACCCTGACCGTCGCCGCCCGTGCCAACAATGTCGACTGTGTCCTCCGGCGCTTCGACGCGGGTCATCTTCGAGCGCATCAACTGGGCCGCGCCGGTGATCTCCTCGACCGTCTCGCCGCGCACGCGCAACGCCATCAGGAAGGCGCCCATCTGCGCAGGCGTCGCAAGGCCCGCCGTCATCGTCTCGAGTGCGGTGCGGATCTCTTCGGAATTGAGGGTGGCGCCTGTGGCCACCTTTTGGATCAGATGCCTCAATTCGTTGGTCGACATCGGTGTTCTCTGTACTCGAGCTTCGATAAGGTCAGGCGGCCTTGGCGGACCGCACGTTGCGCCGTCGCGGGCTGAGCCCGGCTAGAGTCAGGAAGTTGGCGAGCAGGTCGTGTCCGCACTCGGACGCGATGCTCTCAGGGTGGAACTGAACTCCGTGGATCGGATGGGTCTTGTGCTGCAAGCCCATGATGATGCCGTCGGGCGTTTCCGCCGTGACGTGAAGGCAGTTGGGCAGACTCGCGCGCTCCACGATGAGGGAGTGATAGCGCGTTGCATTGAACCGGCTCGGCAGCCCCTTGAAGATGCCCTCGCCCTTGTGACGCACTGTCGAGAGCTTGCCGTGCATCGGCACGGGCGCGCGAACGACCTGGCCGCCGAAAGCCTGCCCGATGGCCTGATGACCAAGGCAGACGCCAAGCATCGGCACGTTGGCGCGAGCTGCCGCGGCTATGAGGTCCAAGCAGATGCCAGCCTCGTTTGGCGTGCACGGCCCGGGTGACAGCACGATCGCCTTCGGCTTCGACCGGAGCACCTCGTCCACCGTGATCTTATCGTTGCGGTGGACCTCGCACGTGGCACCGAGCTCGCCCAGGAAATGGACGAGATTGTAGGTGAAGCTGTCGTAGTTATCGATGAGGATTAACATGGTGAACGTGTAGGGGACATAAGCCGAACTCGTCAAGCGACGCTACGGGCGGCGACGAAGTGGACAAGCCGGCTGGCAGCAGGACGGACTTCGGACCAGTTGTTGGCCTCGAAGGTCAGCACGGCGAGAGCGCCGGAGGGAAACTTTATCGCCATCGACGTAATGTCGCGGCGCGATCCAGAGCCGGTCAGGTCGAGGGCGAGGGCGTGCAGGCCGGGGTTATGACCGATGACCATCAAGTGGCGTACGGACCTTGCCGTTTCCCGAATAAAGCCCAGCATCACGGTTGGCGTTGCGAGGTAGAGGGCTGGCTCGAGAGTGATTTCCGGCTGCGGCGGTCCCAGCCGGTTCAGAAGGACATCGAGAGTTTCTCGGGCGCGAACCGCGCTCGAGCAGAGGATGCGGTCCGGTACGAGGCCGTGGTCTGCGATGAAATTACTTATGATTTTCGCCGTGTCTTTGCCGTGCTTCGAGAGCGGCCGCTCGTGATCGATGAGATCCGGGTCGTCCCACGATGATTGACCATGACGGAGGAGCGACAGCGTCAACATGGGGCATCACCGCCGTGCTCCGGGGCACGTTCGATGTGCTTACCACATTTCGATGCTCTGTGCTCCCCGGAATCGAATGGGCTCAGCAGACCACCAGGACGCCAAGGGGAGAGGCGCCCAGTCTTCATCTGTAATGACAGAAGCGGAGTGCTTGGACCGGCTGATATCACCGCCGCCGGGGTGGGCCGTATTTCGCCGAGCGGCACGGGCGCGCGTACGTCTTGCAAAGCCAGCCGCTTCCCGTCTGAGAGCACTCCATCCGCTTGCCCTCGGCCAGTCGGTAGCTGCCCCAAATTCTGCCGTATTCGAAGGAGGTAAAGTCGCTCCAGGCGCGGATGGCGGCACTCTGCGCGGCACGTCTGGTCGGCATCGTGCCTTCACCGTAGTGCTCGTGCTCGGTCATGCAGACCTTATTGCCAACCCGCGCTTGTGCATGAAGGAAATCCAGCCCCAACGCCTGTGCAGCTGATGCAAGCGGCCCAGTGAGTATTATCAAAGCAATAGCCGCAAGCAGGTATCGGGTCATCATCATGCCTCCATTTTCATTCTGATATTCAGGCAGATGATACCGCCACCTGCGGTTGTCGCACGGACGACCGTTGTCTATGGCAAAATTTGTCTTACCTGGACAAACGCTGCCGAACGCATCAGCAAACTTGGGCGATTATTTTCATGGCTTTGTTGCAGCTGATCATATGGTTGATTGCGCTGGCGATCTTGCCGGCTGCATTGGCCGGGCCGGCTGCCGCTCAGGCTTGCACGAAGCAGGACATCGCCAGTCTCATCGACTCCACCGCGGCAAAGCTGAGACAACTCAATGCCGCTCACCAGCCGGAGCTGCAGGCCAAACTGAGGCAGCTTGGCGATCGGCTCGGGTGGAGCGAGGAGGAACGTGAAGCCAAGGCAGCCGAGTTTCTGGATGATGACGAGACCCGTGCGCTCGATGAGCAGGCGAGCAAGCTACTGGTCGAGCTTGATGTCATTGGCGACGAGGCGGAAATCGATCCGACTACATGCCAGTCGCGGCTGGAAAAGCTGAAAAAGATTTCCGCCCAGCTCATCGAGATTACGACGGCCAAGGCTGCCCATGCCTCAGCGCGCATCGATGCGGAGTTGAACGCGCTAGGCCCATCTCGTCGCTCTGCGGACCAGCCTGGTGGCAAAGTAGCACCGAGGACGGCTACCCGAACGGAGCCGCCGAGATCTCAACCGCCGATGAGCGATGCACCGGCACCTGGCCCACCGGAGGCCAGGGACGCTCGTCCGGCGCCGCCGGCGGTCAGCGGTTGGGATACCGACACGTTCCGTCACGGGACGCCGGATGAAGCAGATCGTGCTCCTCCTCCCGACGTCCTGGCGGACCTTTCTCCCGACCTTCATCGATCGGAGGAGCTGGAGTTTTCTGTTGAAGAAATCCGGGCTGCAGGCCGCGGCTTTTTCGGCTCGCTTTCGGCCGGTCTTGCCAGCGTCATTGAGTACGCCTTCCAGAAATATGGGCGCCCCAACGGATACATCCTCGGGTCCGAAGGCGGAGCCGCGTTGCTTGCCGGCCTTCGGTACGGCGACGGACGGCTGGTTACGAAGTTCGCTGGCGAGCAGAAGGTCTATTGGCAGGGCCCGTCGGTCGGTTACGATGTCGGCCTGGCGGGCTCCAGGGTCATGTTCCTCGTCTACAATCTGGAACGCCCCGAGGATCTCTACGCCCGGTTCATGGGCGTGGATGGGTCGGCCTACGTCGTCGGTGGCGTCGGCGTGACCTTCCTGAAAAAGGGCCGCATCGTGCTGGCGCCGATCCGCACAGGACTCGGCGTGCGGGTCGGCGCCAATGTCGGCTATCTGAAATTCACACCAGAGCGCAGCCTCAATCCCTTCTGACGGCGGAATGACGCTGAGCTGATAGAACAGTGCGGAACTATCCTTTCTTACGCGTGATCGGCTTGCACGGCCGGGCCTCCACCTGGCAGCCCCAGGTGGCACCTGACTGCGAGCAGTTCATCGACTTGCTGGCTGCTAGCCGGTAGCTGCCCCAGGGAAGTCCGTACTCCCACGCTGTGAAGCCAGCCCAGTCGCGAATTGCCGCGATTTCGGCCTCTTTCCGAGTCTTGTGGCCTGAGCTCGACCCGTAATGAAAGTGGCTCGACATGCAGATGCGGTTGCCTTCACGGCGCTGATCGTGGATGGCCGCCAATCCCGTTTCCTCTTCCGCTGTGGCTGGCGGCGGCACGAGGCAGGTCGCGAAAACAAGAGCAGTAAACACAAAGGATTTCTTGATCATCACACCCCCCCAAGCACCCCGTTGGAAGCAACGACCGTGCTAGCAGTTGGACGAACTATTGCGAAATGGGCACCAGTGCCGCGGAAGAGTGATAGAAGCTGAGTGTTGCGCGAAGGTTACGAGGGTGTGGTCAAGACACGAAAACAGCCGGATTGCTTAAGAAATGGCTGCTTGGACACCTTCTGATCCGACTCCGAGACCGACGCTTCGAGCACCTGGGCCTAGGCTTGCGCTTCTCGCTCCTTCGCTTTCCGCCGGTCGGCTTCCTCGAGCTTCAGGTCTCTCTTCGAGGGCTTTCCGATCAACGTCTTCGGCAGCTCGCTCCGGAATTCGATCTCGACCGGCATTTCAATACGGGACAGCTTGGGCTCGAGATGGGCGAGGATCTCGGCAGCCGTCGCTGACATGCCCTCCTTGAGCTTGATAAACGCCTTTGGGGCCTCGCCCCGCCGCTCGTCCGCGATGCCGATAACGCTGACTTCCTCGACTGCAGGGTGCTGATAAATGGCTTCCTCGATACGCCTCGGATAGACGTTGTAGCCGGAGGAGATGATGAGGTCCTTGATGCGATCGACCAGGTAGAAGTAGCCGTCCTCGTCCATGACGGCGACGTCCCCCGTCCGGAAGAAGCCGTCCACCATCTGATTGGCCGTCTCTTCGGGCTGGCGCCAATAGCCCTTCATCACCTGCGGCCCGCGCACGCACAACTCACCACGCTCACCCATCGGGACTTCACGCGTGGGGTCGGCCAGATCGCGCAACGAGATAATGGTCCCCGGCACCGGCAGTCCGATTGACCCCGGTTTATTTGGGCCTTCGAGGGGATTGGCGGTTACAACGGGCGAGGTTTCCGACAGGCCGTATCCTTCGACCAGCTTACATCCGGTCATTTTCTCGAACCGTTGCTTCACCTCCACCGGCAGGGCCGCGCCTCCGGAGAGGCAGTAGCGGAGCGAGGATACGTCCAGGCTCGCGAACCTCGGATGGTTCATGAGGGCGTTGAACAATGTCGGAACGCCCGGAAGGATGCTCGGCTTCAGGTCCTCGATGAGCTCCATGGCTTCCTCGAGGACGAAACGCGGCATGAGGATCATTTCCGCGGCCTTCATGACCCCGAAGTTCAGCACCACCGTCATGGCGAAGACGTGAAAGAAGGGGAGCACGGCCAGCACCCGATGCCGGGCCGTCTCCAGCTCCGGGGCGAACGCGGCAACTTGCAGCACATTGACGTAGAGGTTGGCGTGGGTGAGCATCGCCCCCTTCGGAATGCCCGTGGTGCCACCCGTGTACTGAAGCACCGCAAGGTCATTCTCGGGGTCGATCGGCGGCAGCTCGGGTCGCCCGCCGTTCCCCAGAACCTCAGCCTCGAATATGATCCGGTCGGCGACGGGCGACTTGTTGACCTGCGCGAGCTGCTTGCCCTTGAACATCCTGAAGAGGATCGACTTCGTCGCGGGCAGCAGCCCCGGGAACGAGCACACCACTGCGCGGGGGAGCACCCCCGCCTTCAGCAGGGCCTCCACCTTCTCGAACAGGACCGCAAGATCGAGCGTGACCATCAGCTCGGTCTCGCTGTCCTTGACCTGCTTGATCAGCTCCTCGACCGCGTAAAGCGGATTGTAGTTAACGACGATCCCGCCGATCTTGAGGATTGCGTAGTAGTAAACGAGGTACGTCGGGCTGTTCGGCAGGAAGAGCCCGATCCTGGAGCCTCTCCCGAACCCAAGCTTCTGCAATCCTGCGGCCGCACGGTCGACGAGATCGCCGATCTCGCCGTAGGTCGTCACCTTGCCCAGGAAGTTCGTGCAGGGCCTATGGGCGTGCGCTGCAACGGCCTCGTCGAGCAGCGTGTACAAGGGCCGCGGCGTAAAGTGCTGATCCCAGGAAACGCCGGGAGGATAGCTCGCAACCCACGGATGCTGCGCCGGGGACAGCGAGGTGCCGGTTTCGTTAGAAGCACCCGCAGGCATAGTTTTCCCTCCCTGATTGGACTAGAAACCGGTTGCCCCCGTTTGAGACTCCCCCAACATGCAGCTCGGGCACTTGGCCGCAGAGATTGTCGGGATCATTGAACATAATTTCGCCACATCGCGCCAGTCCTGCATCCCTGTGCCGCTGGTGACAGCAGTGTATATTGGGAATTACCAAGATTTAGTGACGGCTGCTCAGTAGTGGTTCTCTGCTTTTCAGCTAGTTTGGCCGAACAATAGCTCCGCTGGACTCAGTGACCATTTACGGTTATGTGACCGCTGAGCTTGTTCTCCGGACCTGCCTGGACTACTGAGGGTTCCGAGCCAGACAGACCCTGATCAACCTGCAGAAGCAGGGTGGGAGAGCGAAATGGACGAAGTAGCGACGAAGATCATCGAAATTCTCAAGAAGCACATGAAGGAGCCACGCGACGACATCAACCTGTCGACCGCGCTGACGGATCTCAAGATCGAGTCGCTCGACCTTGCCATGATCGTGTTCGACATCGAGGACACGTTCGGCATCGAAATCCCCTACAATGCAAACGAGGAAGCGGCCGATTTTAAGACGGTCGGCTCTGTCGTAGAGCGGGTCAAGGCCCTCATCGAAAGCTCAGGGACGGGCGGGGCAACAGCAAGCGCAAAGGCCTCTTGATCCCAAGAAACCTCAGTTAGCCCCAAGCAACTGGTCACTCGGGCCGTTCAAGCCCAAGTCAGGACGTTGATTTAGTTATGAAAAATTCAAACGGCGCGCGCCGCGTCGTCGTCACCGGCATGGGTGTGGTGACGCCGATCGGTCACAACGTGCAAGACTTCTGGGCTAGCCTGAAGCGCGGCCAGTGCGGCGTTAGCCCTCTCGAGGGGTTTCCGCTGGAGGATCTCAAGATCCTTATCGCGGCGCAGATCAAGGATTTTGATCCTCGGGTTCGCCTGAAGCACGCCAAGCGCGACAAGATCATCATGCACGCGGACCGCTACTCCTGGTTCGCGGCGGCGGCGGCCGACGAGGCTGTTCGTCAGTCCGGGCTCGAGTTCCCGCTCGAGAACCCGTATCGCGCGGCCTGCATCATCGGCTCGGGAGCTGGTGGTCTTACAACTTATGAGACCGCCTACCGCGACCTCTTCATCCACAACAAGCGCGCGACCCACCCGCTGACCCTGCTCCGCATCATCGGCTCTTCCGCCTCTGCGCACGTGGGGATCGAGTACGGCATCAAAGGGCCGACGTTTGCGACTTGCAGCGCCTGTTCGACAGCGACCCATGCCATCGGCATCGCCCGCGATTACATCCGCAACAATCTGGTGGACGTGGCGATCGCAGGAGCTTCGGAGGCGGTCATCAACTACGGGACGATGAAAGCCTGGCAGGCCCTGCACGTACTTTCGCCTGACGGCTGCTTCCCGTTTGCGAAGAAGCGCAACGGCACGGTGCTGGGCGAGGGTGCCGGCATCCTCGTGCTCGAGGAGCTGGAGCATGCCCGCAAGCGCGGCGCGACGATCCTCGCTGAGCTCGTCGGCTATGGCATGACGTCCGACAGCAAGGACATGGTCAACCCCGACGTGGAGGGTCCGCGGGAGGCCATGCGGCTGGCCCTGGAGGATGCGGGGCTTGCTCCAACTGATATCGACTATCTCAACGCCCACGGTACGGCGACGACCATCAACGACAAGAACGAGACGAACGCCATCAAGCAGGTGTTCGGTCAGCACGCCTACAAGCTGGCCATCTCGTCGACCAAGTCGATGCACGGGCATCCGCTGGGCGCTGGTGGTGGCATCGAGGCGGTGGCCTGCATTCAGGCGATGCGCGAAAGCTGGGTGCCGCCAACGATCGGCCTGGACGAGCCCGACCCTGAATGCGACCTCGACTATGTTCCGAATGTCGGCCGCGACTTGAAGGTGCGGTACGCCATGTCGAACTCCTTCGCGTTCGGCGGCCTGAACGCGGTGCTGATCTTCGGCCCGCCTCCGGCCTAGTTGCTGAGTCTCCAATCTAACCGCCTTATGGTCGCGCCCAGCATCTCTGGCGGGTTCGCTTCCTGAGCGGGAGCGGATGTGTTCAGCAAAGGACGCGCTGGCCGTCGTCGACGCGGAAGGCGACACGAGCTCGGCAGACCTGCTTGAAGCGACCATCCGTCGTCAAATGTCTTGCACGTTCTCCGCGGTTCGGGCTCACTCGGCCTATGCCGACTGAATATCTCCGCAGCAGCTCCAGACCACCTGCGAAGCGTGACCTTCGAGAGCGAGCAGCTCGTGCGGAGCCGACTTCGCGCCTTGTGACGATCCAGGCGGGCAAAGTGTCGATCCGCGCGCGGCTCCTCGACACGCCGACTGCCGATCGAATCTGGCGGGCCTTGCCGATCTTTTCGACTGCGGAGCTCTGGGGTCAGGGCGAGGTCTTCTTCGAGACGCACCTCGAAAGCGGCCGCGAGCGAAGCGCCCGCGTCATCGTCGAGCCAGGGGTGATCGTGTACTCGCCCGACCGTGACGTCATCGGCATTCCCTTCGGCCGCACACCGATCTCGAAAGCGGGCGAAATTCGCCTCTGGTCACCGTCGAACATCTGGGCCGAGGCTTTGGACGACGTGAGCGTCTTCCGGACTGTTCGGCCTGGAGAGAAGGTGGAGGTGCGGCGGGTCGAATCTGCGCCCCGGCAGGGGCGGTGAGCTGGAGCCACGACGGGCAGGCCAGCCATCGCTTCGACACTCCTCAAAGCCCGGAACTGAGTGGCTTCAAAGCAACCGGTAGCTGCGGAGTACCGATAGGAAGTGGGCTGCCTGCAGGCACCGGAACAGGTTGAGCCTCATCGAACAGCTCTGGCAAATGCTCCTGCAAGATGCTGGCTAGGCGATCGAGGGGATCCTCACCGAGGGGCCGAATGCGGGCAATCTCGTCAAGGAGGACATCAGGCGTCAGAACTGAGATCGGGATGGTTCGATACCATCCATTCTGGATGAGATATTGGCGGTAGCCTTGCTCCTCCGGCGTGAAACGCAGGCGCTGTGGCTGGACGCCAATTACCGGCCGCCCCGCCGAGATGCATTCGGAAACCATAGAGCTTGAGTCGTCGGTGCAAACGACGGCCTCGGCCGGTTCCAGCACTTGGCCAATGGTGCCGGGGCCAGTCACCCGGACGTCCACGAATGTGATGATGGCCTCCGATCCTGCCGCCGAGTGGGCGGCGAAGAAATCGCTGACGTTCTCCGGTGTGCGAGGCGAGTTGCTGACGACCCAGCGAATTCCAAGCGCCTGATATGCGTGCTCCGTAAGGTCGAGCAGCTTGCTCCAGTCCTCTGCCTGAAATTGACATTCGCGGGAGTTGCCGCCGAGCAGCAGCGCCATGACCTGAGGCACTGCGCCGGCAGACAAGAGGGCGGCCGAGCGTGCGAGTTCCTTCCGGCTCAGGGCAGAGGGCTTGAGCACCATGACATGCCGCGGCCGGTCTGCATGGCTCGGGTATGAGGTCAGCACCAGGCGAAAGCTGTCAGGGTGAAAGTGGCGCAGCGATCCACAGAAAACGTTGGGGACCCCGTTCAATCGGGCGATCGCGGCGCTGGCAGGCAGCGTCTCAGCCCAGCAGAAACAATAACGTCTGCCGACGGGACTTGTGACGGTGCAAGGCCATAGATAAGGCGTAGCAGAGCCTGAGGTGGGAACCCCAGATCCGAAAGCCATGCTGCAAGGCGCCCCGAACATCGGCGATGCACCGTCATCTGCTCGACCCGAACAGGTCGCAGCCGCCGCAACGCCGCAATGACACCGTCGGACAAATGATAATGTCCGGGGCGGTTGTCGCTGATGAGCAGAGCAGTGAGCGTACGCATGCAACTGTGCATACGTACGGAAGCTCACGCGAGGCTGGTGGGACGTTGATGACCTACCCTAACTGAGAGAAAACAATCGAGGACCGATGCTGTTTAAAACCAGGATTTTTCACGGGTTTTGAATCTGAAGAAGCGTATCAGAATCCGAGCGCCAGGATACTAGATAGCCCAATTTCTCCATTTCTGCAATACAATCGATGCGCCAGTGAGTCGAGTGTTTAACCTCGATAAGAATCCATTTGGGCCTTAACCTGGCTGGAGCACTTTTCATAAATGGCATAAGAACTCTGTCTTCATATCCCTCTACATCGACTTTTAGAGCATCGACATGAGGTACCGATGCCTGCGTTAAGATGTTCGAGAGCAATGTAACTGGAACAATTATATTCTTCTGTCCATTGCTAGAATGCGATAAGCTCGATTTCGCTAAGTCGGAATCTAACGCTATATGGAGAGCGGCTTCGCCAACAATCTCGCCGACCGCAGTCCTAAAAGGAGTTATATGATCGAAGGCATTGATTCTGGCATTAAAGCACAGCCTGCTATACAGCACTGGGTGAGGTTCAATTGCTATGACACGGCCCGCGCCACCTACCTTCGATGCCGCAAGAATAGAAAATAATCCAAAATTTGCTCTTGGTGACGCTGCTACCGCCAGTGCTCCAGGATCCAAGGCGTTGGGCGCACGTACTTATAGGTCCGTTTCCACCACGTAGTTTCCCAACGTCCCATGGCAGCCTCATCGATATCGGGTCGACCGGTAAACGCAATCACCTTCGCATCCGGCGGTAGTTTTGGAGTCAGGAAAAAATTCATAGGCCATCGGGGTAGGAGCGAATGCTTGAAACTGAGACACCAGTTTCGGGGAAAGAAGTCAATTTCTGAAATGTTGCGGCTAACAAATGTTTGGCTATTCCGATACTTCCTCATCTGTCCTAGCGGATCAGACATAAAGCGTTCGTATATATAGGGGTGACTACCGGCACGGAATCGAAAGACCGACATGTTTCCGATTCCTTGCCCGGGTTGGGTCCAATTTTCTGCAACACAAAAGGTGCTCGTGGGCTTGTAGTCGAAAAAATCATCGATGTTGCCTGTAATCAAAACGTCGAGATCAAAATGGAGAACGTCTCCCTCAATATCCTCCAACGGGTTTTGGAAAATAAACATTCTGCGGAACGGGTGCTTGCGCATAACGTCCGGCAAAGTGAACTCTGGCATGCGTTTTATCTCAATAGCGGGATCGATGCCCGTAGGATCGTCCGTAAAACAGACGAAGCGGAGCGGGCGCTTCGTGTTTCGGCGCACCATAGAGTGCAATTTATTGACGTATTCGGGCCCGTATCTATCTTCCCATTTTAGACAAATGACGGTTTGCGTCATTAGCTTTGCCCCCTAGGCTGCAGCCGGCTAAAGTATTTGTAAAGGGAAGTGATAAATTGTTTCGAACAATACGGTCCGGTAAGCTTTAACAGTTTAACGACAAAGGTCGCATCCGCAATTGTAGGTCGATTCGAAGCGTATCTTGGTGAGAGTTTAGTTAGCACGTGCGTAATGTGACAACTGGAAAGGGGTGAGGCTTGAAACCTAGTACGAAAGCACAACTCAGCATTGCGCATGCACGATATGATCGCAATCGGATCTTTCTCTCCTCCAGGAAGCGCTCATCGATCGGTGGGAGTAGGTAGCTCGGAAGTCTGGTGCAAGGTCTTTTGCCAATGAGGCTGCAGAATGCCTATAATCCGGAGTAAAGAATCCACAAATCACTAAGTTCGACGGCTGGATATCAGAAACGATGTCTTGTGAATTGTTTGGCATCTGTGCACGCTTCAGCTTCATTGGGACGGGTTACAGTATCCAATAGAAGTACTTCGTCAACAGTCGCGACGCACAACCGAGGGTGGCGCGCGTCAGAAGATTGTATTTGTAGCTAGAAAGTGGTGGGCCCGGCAGGACTCGAACCTGCAACCAGACGGTTATGAGCCGTCGGCTCTAACCAATTGAGCTACGGGCCCAGCTTCGGCGCGCGAAGCAGGTGTATACCAGACTTCTGCCCCAGGGGAATGCCAGAAGCGGCGCAGTTTGGTCGCAATCTCTCATATAGTCACGGCTCCTGGCAACGCGGAGATCTGTATGACGCGCAACTCGACTAGGGCTCTGGCGTGGCTCCTGATGGGAGCTGCAATGCTGGCCGCATCTCTCGCAACAACAGCTGTCCGCGCCGACGATGAAGACTCGCAGCGAGTGATCAGCGTGACAGCATCTGGCACGGTAACGGCCGAGCCCGACATCGCGCTCATCTCCACAGGCGTCGCCAGCGAGGCGCGGACGGCCCGAGAGGCTCTCGATGCGAACTCGGCCGCCATGCGGCGCCTGATCGAGGGGTTGAAGGCGGCCGGCATCGAGCCGCGGGATATTCAAACCACCTCGCTCAACGTCGAGCCCGTGTACGAGCAGAGGCGGGACAACCGTTCGCCGGCGATCACCGGGTACAGAGTGCACAACCAGGTGCGCATCACCGCCCGGGACATCGATAAGCTCGGCGAAGTGCTGGATCAGGCGGTGACGCTCGGCGCCAATCAGATCGGCGGCATTCAGTTCGAGGTGAGCAAGGCCGAGACGCTGAAGGATGAGGCGCGCCGCACGGCCATCGCCAACGCCCGGCGCCGGGCGGAGCTGTTCGCTGCTGCGGCGGGCGTCAAGCTCGGCCGCGTATTGCGGATCGAGGAGGGGGTCCAGCACCACGGGCCGCCGGTTCCATATGCTCGTACCATGGCAGCGGAGGCGGTGCCGATCGAGAAGGGGACGCAGACGCTCGAGGCGGTGGTGAGCGTCACGTGGGAGCTGGATTGAGCGGTGAGCTGGTGAAATCTGTGATCCTCTGGGATGAGCACCGCCACAACCCGCGCATGATCGTATGACGGCTCGACGAGCTCACGTCCTTAGCTCAGCGAGACCAGCTCAACTTCGCCAGCGAGCGGCTTGGCCCCGGGCTGCAATGACCAGTCCGCTGCGTTGCGCATTTCGCCACCGGTCCGCACGTTTTCGATCGCCACGAAGTCGATTTCGGCCGAGACCCAGCCCGGCTCGTTGAGCCGGCCTTCGGCCAAAACGCCCGTCATGGAAAGGCTAGCCTCCGGCGGAACGTAGATGCCCCCGACACCGGCGTTCTTGTCCACGGCAGGGGACCAGGGTGCATCACCCACCGTCGGGGCAACGGCCGTTGCGATCTGATTCTCAAGGGCGCGGGCACACGCCGCTGCGCGAACACGGTAGTAGCCTGAGAGGAACTCTGTACAGGAAGGGATGAGCATTAAATCGGCGCCAGCTTCAGCCTGGGCGCGGACCAGAAGGGGGAACTCGCTGTCGTAGCAGATCGCGATGCCGATCCGCCCGAGGGCCGTTTTGAAAACGCGCAGGCCATGGCCCGGCGCGATGCCCCAATCGCGCTCGAACGGTGTCATGATCAGCTTTTCCTGCACTCCCATGCGGCCGGTGGGTGTGACGAGACGCGATGCATTGACGAAAGCGCCATCTGTCCGGCGTACTGGTCCCGACGGGGTAAGGACGTGCACGCCATGCCGGGCCGCCAACTCGGCGTAGAAGGCGTCCATGTCATCGGCCAGGCTGGCGACGGCGGCGAGGCTGCGCTGCAGGTCGCCTGCGATCTCAGCGCCGAAGGTGGCAGCGATCTCCATGGCCCCGTACTCGGGGAACACCAGGAGCTGCGCGCCTGTCTCTGCACCTTCGGCAACCCAGCGAGCCGCCTTCTCCCGCCATTCGGCGACCGTCGCTGGCTCGCCGATGGGATATTGCGCGACAGCAACTTTGATCCGATCGGGTCTGGCCATCAGAGCGGCCTGATCCAGAATTGCATCGGCTTTTCCGTTTCCTCGGGCTGGTCGACGTCCTTCCAGCTCAGCTTACCGACCATACCCTCCACGATGCGATAGCCGCGCTTCGTCCAGAATGCGTCGAGCGGGCGGTAGTGCGCCGGCTTGAGCGGATGATCGGGCGGACGGACCACGGCGCAAAAAGCGGTGTACTCATAGGGGCCTTTCGGCCCTGTGCACTTGCGCGCATGCTCCTCGCGCCAGTCGAAAAACGCGTGACCAATGCCCCTGCCGCGGTATTCGCGGAGGAGGACGGACTCGCCGAAGTAGAAGACACGGTCCGGGTCATAGCCGTGCTCCTCGAACAGCGGCACGAATGATTCGATGTGGCCGCGCAGCGGTGCGGCGGTCGCAGCGCCGACGATCTTATGGTCCACCCGTGCCGCGACGATGATCGAGCTTGGATCCTTCGCAAACTCTGAGATGTAGCGCTGCTCGTAATCCATGGAGCCGTCGTAAAGGTAGGGCCACTCGCGGAAAACCTCGATGCGCAACCGCGCGAGATCCGGCAGCGCGCGCTGCAGCGCCTCGCCGGTCAAGGTCTCGATAACGTAGCTCATGGCCCTGGGCTCCTCGACACCTGCACGATCCAGTCGGTGAGATTGTAGTAGGTCGTGATGCGGGCGATCTTGCCGCCTCGAATTTCGAAAAACGCGCCAGCCGGCAGAACGTATGACTGACCGCTGGCCGGAGGCAGGCCGGGATCGGTCTCGAGGTACGTGCCATGCACGTTGAACTCAGCGGCAGCGCGCCGCCCGTCAGGTGTCGTCATCACCGCGATGTCCTCGAGCCGCTCCTTGTAATGGTGCGCCATGCGGGCGCAAAAGGCGTGGAAGCGATCCTTGCCGACACGCCGCTCGCCTTGGTTCACGTCGTGAATCACATCGTCGCTGACACAGGCCAGCATGCCGTCGATGTCGCCGCGATTGAAAGCGTCGTAGTAGCGGCGGATCAGTTTCTCGGTCTCAATCGCAGCGTTCATCGCGAATCCCCTGTTGCGGTGCCGGTATAGCAGGGAGCGCTCCGCGTCACTATCGCGGGGTCGCGAACGAACGTCGCTCCCTCTCGAGCGTTTTTGCGCGAAAGCTCGACGGCAAGGAGGTTCCGTCATGCCCGAGGCGCAGATGGAGCGGCAGCGCAAGGCGATGGTCGAGCGGCAGCTTGCCGGCCGCGGAATCAAGGATGAGCGCGTCCTGAAGGCGATGGGCGAGGTGCCGCGCGAGATGTTCGTGCCGGACAGGCTCAAAGAGTTCGCCTACGAAGATTCGGCCCTGCCGATCGAAGCCGGTCAGACGATATCGCAGCCCTACATCGTCGCTCAGATGCTCGAGCTGGCCGAGATCGGGCCGGAGGATACGGTGCTCGAAGTCGGCGCTGGGTCTGGGTATGCCGCAGCGGTCATCAGTCGGCTCGCGAAGCGTGTCATCGCGATCGAGCTTCACGAAGTGCTGGTGAACAAGGCGCGGGAACGCATCAAGTCGCTCGGCTACGACAACGTCGAGGTTGTTCTAGGCGATGGCACGAAGGGCTGGCCCCAGGCTGCCCCGTTCAATGCCATTCTCGTGGCTGCAGGTAGCCCGGTGGTGCCCCCAGCGCTGAAGGAGCAGCTTGCTATCGGAGGCCGCTTGATCATCCCCATCAGCGGGCCGACGCACGAGGTGCTGACGCGGATCCGGCGGACGGGCGAAGACACCTTCCAGGAAGAAGAACACGGCCTGGTAGCGTTCGTACCGCTGGTCGGCGCGGGAGAATGGCCACCCATGGTGGAGAACAGTGCCCAGACGCTTGGAGCACCTTTGGGCGCGCCTTCGGCGGTTGGTGATCCGCAGGTCGTAACGCTCGGTCCCGTCGGAGCTGTGACCGAGCTCGCTCTCGAAACGGGTTATCGCCCCACCAGCAACATCGGCTACGAGCTGAGGCAGGCCGCACTGCCGTTCGACTTGATGACCGATTTGAGCGGGATCGCCACAGGCCTCATCGGCGACCGGCGCATCGTCATGCTCGGCGAGGCAACACATGGGACGGCGGAGTTCTACGATGCGCGTGCCGAGATTACGGCAAAGCTTGTCGCGAAGCATGGATTCAACATCGTCGCCGTCGAGGCGGATTGGTCCGATGCCGCGGCTTACAATCGGATCATCCACGGCCAGCCTGCCGTCGAGCCGGGATTGTCGAGCCCGTTCACACGCTTCCCACGGTGGATGTGGCGCAACACCGAAATGTTTCATTTCCTGACTCGCCTGCGGGACCTCAACCGCGAAGGCAGGGCGCAGGTCAGCTTCTATGGGCTGGACATTTACGGCCTCAACGGATCCATCGAAGCCGTGCTGCACTATCTCGATCGCGTGGATCCGGCAGCGGCGGCCGTCGCGCGCGAGCGTTACGGATGCTTGACGCCGTGGCGAGCGGACCCGGTGGAATATGCGCGCATGGCCGCCAGCAGCACCTACCACTCGTGCGAGGACGAAGCGACGCGCATGCTCGTCGATCTCCTCGAGAAACGCGTGGAATACATGAAGCGCGACGGCTCAGCCTTCTCCGACGCTGAGCAGAATGCGCGCGTGATCGCCGACGCGGAGAAATACTACCGGACCATGTACCGCGGCTCGGCGGAGTCGTGGAACCTCCGTGCCCAACATATGTTCGAGACGCTCGAAAGGCTGCTCGATCATCATGGGCCCGGGAGCAAGGCCGTGGTGTGGGCGCACAACTCACATATCGGCGATGCTCGCGCGACCGAAATGGGCCAGGTGCGGGGGGAGCACAATCTCGGTCAGCTCGCGCGCGAGCGATGGGGCGATGAGGTGGCGCTGGTTGGATTCGGTACCGGATCGGGCTTTGTCGCCGCAGCGTCCCATTGGGATGGCGAGCTAGAGATCAAGCGCATACGGCTTCCGCGATCCGGCTCTTATGAAGCCTGCTGCCATGACACGGGCTTGCCTTCATTCGTTTTGAGCCTGCTGCCGGACCAAAGACGCGAAGTCATCGAGATCCTTTCGGAGCCGCGGCTGGAGCGGGCGATCGGCGTGATTTACCGTCCTGAGACGGAGCTCATCTCACACTACTATAGGGCAGTCTTGCCGCGGCAGTTCGATGTTTGGGTCTGGTTCAATGAAACTGGTCCTGTGACGGCCATTCCTGTGCCTGGCGTCACGGACGAGCGTGAGACGTATCCGTTCGGCCTTTAGAGCTGGACTGGATTAAGAGGTAGCATTTTTTTCAGTTGTCGGAGTTATTCCGGGCGGCGGAAATCCGCCATCAGTCGGGAAACACCAGCGAACTTCGCCCCCGCGTTATCGGGAGCGATTCGCCAGCTTGGCGGTGACGGAGAAAATCAGGGGCAGGAACGGCAAGATAATGAAGATGCGAACGATGTGAAACGCGGTCACGATCGCGACCTGCTGGTTCAAGATCTTGGCCGTCAGCGCCATCTCCGTAACGCTGCCCGGGGCAGTCGCCAGTATCATCGTGTGCCAATCAATGCCGGTCACAGCGGCGATGGCGAATGCCATGCCGGCGCATAGGACGATCAGCACTCCGGTCGAGACGATGGCGGCGAGGACGAAGGCCCGCGTCCGTGCAAGCGTCTCCCGATCGAACATACAACCAAGCCACACCCCCAGCAGGATCTGAGCACCGGCAAGAACCCAGTAGGGAGGCATTGAAACAGGCAAGGCAAAGGCTGTTGCCGCAGCGTTGAAGCCGAGAGCTCCGAGGAAAAACGGGCTGGTAATACGCAACCAACGGAAAAGTAGCCCGCCCGCTACGGCAAGCGCGAACAGCAGCAGCATCCCCGGAAGGCTTCTCTCGCCGACGGTAAGAGCGGCGTTGGGCGCTCCGCCGCTGATCGCAACCAGCACAGGCGGAATGATGAGCACCAGGAGTGAGATGCGCAGGGTTTGGGCCAAAGCGATGGGTGCAGGGGGCACATTGTGATGCTCGGCGAGCGCCGCCATCTCCACTGGCCCGCCGGGTATGCTCGACAGGCCAGCGGCGACGACATCCATGTCTGCCAGCCGCATGAGGACCGCAGCCGCAATGAAGCCAGCCACGATCGTCAGGAGAGCGACGAGCACCATCGGCAAAACGAGTTGGCCGAGGGCGGTCACCGATTCAGCTGTGAAGGAGAGGCCGACGACACTCGCTACGACCATCTGACCGATCGGGCGGGTGATCCTCGGAACGCGAGCGCTCCTCCAGAGGAGCGCGAGGCCAGCCGAAAAAACCATTGGCCCGATCATCCAAGGGAGCGGTACAGCTAGCAGGTACGCAACGTAGCCGAAGAGGGCTGCACCGCAGTAGACGGCTACATTCTCCGCAGTTCTCGACCCAAAGAGATTCACAAGCGCTCTTCAGCCCCTGACAGGGGTCCCAATCATCTCGGAAAGAAAGGTAAGAGGTGCGAAGAGATGCAATCACTACGCCGGTTCGGGAGCAAAAGCTACCCACACGTCGAGCGGCGGTTCGCCGCCGCGAGCTGACAAGCTTGGAAAATCAGAAGGTCAATGAGAGGCGCTGCTAGGCAGCGGCCCCTTGAGTGGGGATCAGTACTCCCACTCCCATCTCAGGCAGCCAAGGATTCCGCACTCCGTATCGCTGGCTCCTGGGCCGGCACCGCGGTTCTCCCAAAAGTCCACGGTTTCGACGCGCAGCGTCTCGGAGCAGCTCCGCCGGCAGGCGATCCATGTGCCGCCGGGCATGCGGACCTCCCATCCCGTCCGGCCGCGACGCACAGGTCCCACAACGGTGCCGTGGCCAAACCGGCTTTCCGCGACCACGTAGCCCTCATACTTGCCGTAGTGGGGCGACCGATCCCAGCGTTTGCCGCCCGCCCACGCTGATCCGGCAATGACGCAGCTGGCAGTAAACGCTGCAAGAACCAGAAGCTTCGAAGACGCCATCGGACTACCCTCAGTGGTGTGCATGACCAAGATCATGCTCGATACCACACATCCGGTTAGCGTATCGTTCAGACGGCACCAAGGCCAAACATCACGCTTCGCTGAATTGATGCTGATGCATGGCATTTGCGCATCTCAGCGCAGGCGGCAGCGCAACTCTAGGCAATCTCGCTGAAGGCGCTAGGATGGCGCCGGGCTGTCTAAGGAGGAAACACAAGTTATGAGTACCGCAGGCAAGGTTGCCGTCGTCACCGGCGCGGGCAGTGGCATTGGGCGGGCAGCGTCTTTAGCCCTGCAAAGGAACGGCTGGCACGTTGTGCTGGCAGGACGGCGCAAGGAGGAGCTCGAGCGCACGGCAGCAATGGCCACCCAAGGCGGTGGCGAGATGCTGGTTGTGCCTACGGATATCACGAACCCGGATTCGGTTCGTGCTCTTTTCCAGGCCACGAAGGACAAGTTCGGGCGGTTGGACCTGCTCTTCAACAATGCAGGCACCGGCGCGCCAGCGATTCCGATGGAGGACCTGACGCTGGAGCAGTGGCAAACGGTCGTGAATGTGAATCTAACCGGATCGTTCCTGTGCGCCCAGGAGGCGATCCGGATTATGAAATCGCAAACGCCGAAGGGTGGGCGGATCATCAACAACGGCTCGATCTCAGCCCACTCGCCGCGCCCGAATTCCGCTCCCTACACGGCCACGAAGCACGCGATCACGGGCTTGACGAAGTCGATCTCGCTGGATGGCCGGAAGCATGACATCGCGTGCTGCCAGATCGACATCGGCAACGCCGACACGCCGATGGGCGGCCGGATGAAGCACGGTGTTCCGCAGGCCGATGGGACCATTGCGCCGGAGCCCGTGATGGACGTGGAGCACGTCGGCAACGCAATCGCCTACATGGCCAGCTTGCCGCTGGATGCGAACGTTCAGTTCATGACCATTATGGCGACGAAGATGCCGTTCATCGGGCGGGGTTGAACGCCCAAGCTCTTCAAGTCTGAACGATTGGCCCGGCCACCAGATGATACTCTGGTGGCCGGATTTTTTGGCTGAGACCGCAGTCACTGGACGCCCGTCTCTCCCCGAGAAACCGGCTTCGCAAAAACCGGGAACCTCGGCTCCGAAGCAGCATCCAATGGAAGGACGCCAGTAAGGGCGTCGCATTGGATCATGATCGGAGTACAGCAAAATGCGACTCTCCACGCTTCTGCTCGCGTCAGCAGCGATGACCCTGGCGGGGGTGTCTCCCTCGTTCGCTCATGAACCCGACAAGGCACTGGCCAAATCGCCACCTCCTGCGCCCTACCAGCAAGTGAGCAAGCTGGTGAAGCTGCCGGATTTCATCCCGGGCCTGGGCCAGCTTTTCGTTGATCCAGCGACGTTGCCCGCGGGCCCGTTCTTGGCCTACGACCGCGATGGCAACCTGGTCAGCACGATTTACATGATCCCGCTGAACGAGCTGAAACCCGACGGCAAGGCCTTCAATGACCTCAAATTGTCTGGTGCCGCAGTCGACCACGTGGACGTGCACTACAACGCCGGCCACCCGGGTGTTGAGACGCCGCACGCGCACATCGTGCTCTGGCACGTGAAGCCTGCCGACGAGAGCCGGGTGGCGAAATGATTTCCCGGCGCTGGATACTGCGGACGGGGGGCGGCTTCACGGCCGCCCTGCTGTTCCGTCCCAGGACGGTGGGGGCAGCTGAACCGATCGAGATCGTGATGGGTGGCCGCGCGGATGGCTCGCACGTCTGGTTCGACCCGATCGGGCTTCACATCGCGCCGGGGCAAACCGTTCGCTGGGTCAACCGGGACGCCGGCAATTCACATACCGCGACCGCTTATCATCCGGACAATTTCGGCCGGTCGCGGCGTATCCCGCGGGCTGCTCAACCGTGGGACTCGGACTACCTGCTGCCAGGCGAGTCTTTTTCAATCACGCTGACCACCCCGGGCGTATACGATTACTACTGTATTCCTCACGAGCACGCCGGCATGGTGGGCAGGATCATCGTGGGCTCGCCGGAGATGCCCGGCTGGACGGACGAGCCCTTTTCGGACGGAGACCTGCCCGAAGCTGCCTTACGTGCGTTCCCGACAGTGGCAGAAATCATCTCGAAAGGGCTCGTCCGGCGAGCCTGAACGTTGGATTATGAAGCCATGGATGCCTTGCAGACGATTGTTCGCGTATTCCGCCGCCGCGGGTCTCTCAGCGACGACGAACTGGTATCCCTCGCAAAAGAGCGTGACGAGGAGGCCATCCGTATCCTGGTTCGGCGCTACAACCAACGCCTGTTCCGCATCGCCCGCGGCATTATCCATGACGAAGCGGAAGCTGAGGATGTCGTTCAGGCAACTTACGTGCGCGCGTTCACCCAGCTCGATCGCTTTCGCGGCGAAGCGGCATTTTCAACTTGGTTGACGCGGATTGCCCTCAACGAGGCTTATGGCCGGGTACGCCAAAAACGTCCGACGGTCGAGCTCTCCGAGATCGAGGCTCCGACGGAAGGAGGACAGGTCATCTTGTTCCCCATGACGCCTCGGCCGACTGATCCGGAGACCGCTGTGAGCCGACAACAGGTCCGGGAGCTGCTTGAGGCGGCTCTCGACAGGCTGCCCGAGGCGTTCCGCGTCGTATTCATTCTGCGGGAGTTGGAAGAACTCAGTGTTGAGGAGACCGCGGCACTGCTCGGGGTCAAGCCCGAAACAGTGAAAACCAGACTTTTCCGAGCACGGCGGCTGATGCGGAAAGAGATCGAGAAGGCTGTCTCGGCCAATTTCGCGGAGCTGTATCCGTTCGCAGGCGACCGTTGCGCCAGGATGGCGGACAAAGTGCTCGCGCGCTTGAAACAGCACGCGGGATGGTAGGCAAGAGACGCCGGGTAACGGGCCAAGCAGAATCGCCGCGGAACGACGCTCGCCTTCGCTTGAAGTAATGCTCCGTGCCGTCAGCCGCGCGACAGGGCGATGGTCACGCCCTTGAGGCTGGATCCCTCCGTTGAGATCGAGACGGCCTGCCGCGAGCCGTTGGTGGAAACGGACATCGAGCCTGTCAGCCCGCCGCCCGCGATGTCCATGCTGATCTTGCCGGCCGTCGCCTTGCCGGTGACCTCACCGGAGGCGTTGAACGTCCTCTCCTCCCAATGGCCCGTGAGCCGGCCATTCTCGTTCTGCAAGCGGGCGCGGATTTCAATCTTATAGCTGACAGAGGCGCAGCGGATCGCGAGCCCCAACTCCGTACCGGCCCCCTTGGGGTTGTAATAGGCCCGGCAGGAGATCTTCTCGGACTTGCCATCGGAGAAACGCACGTTCCCACTGCCGCTCCAGGTCCCGTCCAGACCGGCGAACACGTGCCCGGCCGGTTGCGCCAAAGCGGACGGCGAAGTCGAGCCAATGAATGTCGCAAGGCACAAACCCAGTGAAAGTGAGCTTAGCAGCAGGCGCGTCACGGCATTATTCCTCCGGGATCGGCAGTTACAGTGCCCCGGCACTCCATTTTGCCCCCATCAAGAGGGCGTGAGCAAGGTTCTCCTGTCCAAATTGGGCAACACGTCCTTAGAAATCTGTTATCAGAGTTTGATCGGGACGGAACTGGAGGGTCAAAACGAAAAACGCCGCCGGAAGCCGGCGGCGTTCTGGTCATCAGCACTCGGTGCCGATTCAGGCGAGCTCGATCTGGCCGGCCTGCTTGCCGCGACCGCGGCGGTCGTCCTCGAGCACGAAACTGACCCGGTCGCCCTCGTTGAGCGAGCGGATGCCGGCGCGCTCGAGAGCGGTGGCATGCACGAACACGTCGTTGCCGCCCTGCTCAGGCTGGATGAAGCCGAAGCCCTTGGCCGTGTTGAAGAATTTCACGGTGCCTGTAATTCGCATTGGGTAGTACCTTCTTCCCGTTCAAACGCGTGCAAAAGCCAGTCATCGGGTCCCACGCACAGACCCAGAGATCTCAGATTGTCGGGAAAGAACGGCCGGTGAAGGTCGCGCAGCTATCCGTAAATCGTGAGGGCGCACGCCACAGCAGCGAGCACCGGCAAAGACCTTATGACGTGTTCTCAGACGGAAAGCAAGGAAAGTATCGAAGAGCTTCCAATATTCCCTCACCCGGTTCGTCTATGAACGCGCCGCTGTGAGAAGGGCGCCGCGCGGAGAAAGCTCCACCGGCACCCCAACACCAACACGCAAACGGCGGTTCGGTTCCCTGGCTGCCTTGGTGCTGATCGTCGCTTAAGCCGCCATGCGCCGCTCATGGTGGCGGCCTTCGCGGATCTCCTCCATGATCTTGGCCACGAATGGCTCTAGATCACCGGGGTTGCGGCTCGTGATCACACCGTTGTCGACGACCACAGGCTCATCCCGCCAATTGGCGCCTGCATTGATCATATCCGTCCGGATGGACTTGTAGGACGTTGCGTTGACGCCCTTCACCACACCAGCCTCGATCAGCAGCCATGGGCCATGGCAGATGGCGGCCAGCACCTTACCGGACTCGTAGAAGTGCCGGACAAGCTGCACGGCTTTATCGTTGATCCGCAGGAGATCCGGATTGATCTGGCCGCCAGGGATGATGAGCGCCTGGTAGGCCTCGGGGTCCACATCCTCGAGATCTTTGTCGACGGGGATGGTTTCACCCCAATCTTTATGATCCCAGCCCCGGATCTCATTGGGGCGCTGCCGGTTCTTGGGCGCCGCGACCTCGACTGTGGCCCCAGCCTCCCTCAGCTTGTCCCGCGGAGTCGTCAGCTCAACCTGCTCGACGCCGTCGGTGGCAATGATGAGGACTTTGGCATCCTTGATGTCCATGGCGCTTCTCCATCTCTTCCGACAATTTACTCGTTCAACGTGTCCGTGTCGGTTGAGTTGCGTGGACATCGAGGCGCGGGAGGCGGGTTTGCCGGGCGGTTGACCGGCGCCCACACGCTTGCTCCAGCGAAGCCGCGAGTGAGCAAGCACTGACCAGCTGCTGGCCCATGTCAGCTAGTTAATTTGAATGACATTGGCCTCCTGGCCCGAGACGGGCGGTGGAGTCAACGTGCGCCTGCTTCTGCGGGCTCTGGCGGGGCCTTCTGTCCTACTTCGTCCGCTGTGACTGCAGGATCGTCAATGGCGCCGAAGCTCTCGTAATCCTGCTCGATGAAGACGAAGCATCCATAGTAGAGGTCCGGGGGCACCTCGTTGCTCGTAGCACACTCATCGAAAATGACGAGGTCCTCGAGCGTGCGATAGTGCCGGTAGGGCGCAATCATGTAGCGGTCGGCGCCGCCGGGTGAGATGCCAAGTCGGTCGATGCGGCCGGCCAAGTGCGGCTCCACTGCAAGGATGGCGCTGCGCAGCGTCTCGCCCTCGATGAAGTTGTCCGGAAGCTGATCAAAGGGCCCGTCGAAATAATTGTTGACGCGCGCGTTGCCCTCGAAAACGCCGATCAGGATTTTGCGGTCGATCTTGTGGTCGCGGTAGAAGGCGAACCCAGTCCGTTTACCTATCAGAATCCTTTCGTATCCCTTGGCCGGGGTGAAGTGCTCGGCAACACCCCTGGTCTCATCCAGGATGTAGTGGAAGGCTTTCAGCTTCTCGTTGAAGACGAGGAAGAACCCGAGACCTGACTCGTCGAAAAGCGGTCCGATCAGCCGTTCGTGCTCGGCGAGAAGCCCAGGTGGCGGCTTCACGTCGGACAAGTCGTTGAGCTCGAAAACGACGCTGATGCCATCGTACGACACGCGGTAAACCAGCCGGTCGAGCTTTTCGACCAGCACCCCGTGCGATTTGTCGAGCAGCACGTGCTTGACGTCGTCCTCAGCCTTCCATTCGGCGAGGTCTTCGAAATACGCGAAATGTAACCTGCCGCGATCGCGCTCGTTGATGTCGAGGCGAATATTGCCCGCATAGGGCACGTGGTTATGCGTGAATTTGAAGTAGTAGTAGTTCTCGGTCGGATAAACCTTCACGCGAGAAGGTAGGCTCCGCAGGACGTAGGCGAAGACCGAAATGGGGTCTTCGATGTCGAGCACCGGCGGCCTTAGCACCTCATTCAGGTAAGCCTCGTTTGTTTCGATCCGAGGCCCGGATTGCTCCTTTGGCTCGGCGATCCCCGGCAGCGTGGTGGCAAGTAGGACCGCGAGTAACGGAGCCTGGATGGCCAAGACGTTCCGACACCATGATCGGAAGCGATCAAGCCATCCGGCAATTCTGAAGACCTCGTGGTCGGCCATTCTACTGACGCTTGTTACCGGTGCTTGCAAGGATCTCCTAGTCGGGAGCCGTTCTCCGATGGGGGCCTGACAGACCTCCACTGAATGCGGGCTCCTCTCCGCTGGTCTCCTCCTGGCTCAGCCGCCCCTCTGGCGAAAGTTTCGCTTTGGCTCAGTCCCCTCGTCGGGTGGTGTCCGACTAGGAGCGGGTCTTATAGCCTTCGGAGCCGGCTTGTTCACCCTCGGCACCTCCAACTTGGGCTGCACGTTCTTGATCGAGGGTTGCACCTTCGGCTTTGGCTCGAACCTCGGCCGCGGCTTGACCTGGGGCTTCGACTCAACCTTTGGCCTCACCTGCGGCAGTGGCTGGGGCTTCACCTTTGGGGGTGCCTTCGCCTTCGGTGGCGGTTCCGTCTTCGACGGTAGCCTGACTTTTGGCCGGGTCACCTCTGGCGACACCTTCATTTTCGGCGGCGGCTTGCTCGGCGCCGAATCCTCTTTGTCTTTTGGCCGCGGCTTAATCTTCGGCAGCGTTTGTAGCTTCGGCGACGGCTTAACCTCGGGAGTAATCTTCACATCGGGCTGGGGCTTTGCCTTTGGAGGCACTGTGACCTTGGGCGGCGTCGTGATAGGCGGCCGCGGGCGCGGACGCGGCTCCTTAACACCGGGTGGCAGCTTGGGTCCGATGGGTTTGACTTTGTCCGGCACCTTGATGTTGCTCAGCACCGTGCTGTGAGCCTTGCTCTTGGCCAGGACGTGCACCGGGCCCTTGCTGACGATTGTCGAGTGGCTCTTCTGTTTGTTGTGGCTCAGCGCGAGATTGTGCGAGCCCTTCAGCCCATGGCTGAGCGCAGTCGTGTGGCTGCGGACGCGCCCGTGACTGAGGGCGATGTTGTGTGACTTCAGCCGCGTATGGCTGATGCGCTGGTTGTGCGACCCGCGCCGCGAGTGACTGAGCAGGGCCGAGTGGGACCCAATCCGGCTGTGGCTTGCTCGAGCCGAGTGGGAGCCGACACGGAAATGGCTCTGAATCCTGTTATGGGAGCCGTAGCGGTTGTGGCTCTGTCGCCAGCTATGCGAGCGGTAGCGGTTGTGGCTCCAGAAGGTGCTGTGAGACCCGTCGCGGCTATGGCTCCAATAGGCGTTGTGGGAGCCGAAACGGCTGTGGCTCCAGTACGGGTTGTGCGAGCCGAACCGGTTGTGGCTCGAATAGGAGCCGTGCGAAGCGATGCGGGCGTGGCTGATGCTCTGCGGGTGACCGACCAGATATGGGGGCTCGCCGGTTGGCACCGGAAGTAGCACGGCAGAACGGATCGCGCGCGGCGGCTCAGGGCAGGGCTGGTAGATCGCGATGTCGCCGATCTGCGTGGCGTCGTTCCGGAAAAGCTCCTCCTCGATCAGCCCGCCAGCTTCATCGACGTTGATGTCCGTATCGATGAGAAACGACTGCCCGGGGCCTGTCGCTGGGTAGGCATCCGTTTCGCCGGGATGATCTGCGAAGGCGGCGGCGGAAGCGATCTCCTCGAACGCGTTCTCGGCCAGCCCCTGAATGCCGTGGACCTCGGAGTCATCCGGCACGGCTTCGGCCACCTCTTCCTGCGCGGCGGGCTGGACGGCATCCTCGCCCTCATTCGCGACGTCCAGTTCGAAGCCCGGGAGCACGCATGGTCCCTTCGGCGAGCACAGCGCATCGCTGGACATCCAGACGAACTCGTCCGTTTTCGATGGATCTGCAATCCAGGTCTCTTCGTCGTACCCTAGGCCAAATGCGATGCCGCCAGAGCAGTTCGCGCGGAGGTAAGGCTGACCTTCCTCCCGCCGGTCGTAGAAGCCGACGTCGTACCGTCCGACAGGCCGCCATGCGCCGGCGCGGTCGAGCTCGTAACGCAGCGCGCGGGCCTCGTGGGGGTGCGCGAAGGCATATTCCTTTCCTAGGCCCAGGTTGCGAATGCCGCCACGTTCCGCAACCAGCATGACCGGGCGATCGCCACAGGTCGAGAACGTGATGTCGCTGACCGGATGGCTGTAGCCTGCGCGCGCGATGTCCTCCTCCGACACGAAGAAGTCGGGCAGCAGGAACTCGCGCCGGACATCGGATGGATCGAAGTCTCCGTTCTCACGGATGCGCACTGACCAGACGGAGTTGCGCTTTTCATCCTCGGAAAGGCTGGCCCATTCGCTATTGCCGAACGCTGGCCCGCTCCACACGGCGTAATAGAGGCGCACCTCGCCCGTGTCCGGGTGCCGCCAGACGCCGACACCCCAAACGCGGCGGCCGGAGGCAGCGAAGTTCCAACATTCGGGATGCTGCTCGAAGGGGCCTGCATGGCAGTCGTCAATCCGAGCTCTGCTCGCCGGATCGAAGGCGATCGGTGGCAGGCTCTTTGTCTCACCACTCGGTACGTCGAAAAAGCTGGGGCGGGCTTCGGTTCCGTGATCGAAAAAGCCGAGATCCGTGCCATCCGAGGCACTGATCCGGTGGATCAATCCCGTCTCGAGATCGGAGACGAAGAGTTGGCCGTGGTACGGATCAAAGGTGATGTTGCCGAGCGCGGCGCCTGTATTGGGGCGGCCTTGGTAGCGAATCTCAGCGAAGGGGCGAGGCCTGTATCCATTCCGGGCATCGAGCCGGTAGACAGTGCCGGGGCCGCCTCCGTCTCCCCACATGCCCTCCATCCAGTCGCCACCCGGTGCCAGATGCAGACCGAAGGCTGAGGTCGCGGTGACATAGATGTTGGGCGGACTTGCGTCGTCGACCGCGACGCCGAAGACCTGCCCGACCTCCCGGGCCCGGATTTCCGCCCGCTGAGGCTCGTCAATCCAATGTTGGCCCTGAGGCGGCTGTTGGGGGGCCCTGAGATCGATGATGCTGCCGACAACGCCGTCGGGATCGATCCGGGCTTCGCCTTTCCCCTCATCGAGAACACCGGAAAACCGGGTGACGAATGCCTCTCCCGGTCGCAGCGGTTCAGGGTCGGCTGGTTGGGCTGAAGCTGTCTCAGTAAGAAGCGCGAGCAGAACTGCGATAACCAGCAGCCCACAACGACGGTGTTTGCGCGTGAGCTGGAGGCACCGGCTCCACGCACTCAAAATGGTCGGTAGAACGTGCATAGGTGGGCCCCCCAGCTCTAACTCGAACTAGCCTAGCACGATCCTTAGTCCGACGGGAGAGTTTAGATGCTGCTCATCACAGAGCAGACTTAGCTATATTTCGAGAAAAACTTGTTCAGATCTTCTGATTGTACTCGCCCACTTCTGGCATTTTTGACAGCACGCCATCGATGTCCGCGAAGATGGCGCGCATGTTTTCTTCCGAGGTCGGGCTTTCGACGACGACCACCAGCTCCGGCTTATTGGAGGAGGCGCGGACAAGGCCCCAAGTCCCGTCCTCCAGAACCACGCGAACACCATTCACGGTGATCAGCTCAGCGATCTTCTGCCCGGCAACAGGCGTCCCCTCAGCTTTCAATTTCTGGTAGTGCGCGACCACACGATCGACCACCTCGTACTTTTTCTCATCGGGACAGTGCGGTGACATCGTCGGCGACTGCCACGTCATGGGCAGCGCTCTCCGCAGGTCGGCGAGGGACTTGTCTGGAGCGCGATCCAGCATGTCGCAGACAGCAATCGCCGCAACGAGCCCGTCGTCATAGCCCCGGCCGAGCGGCGGGTTGAAGAAGAAGTGGCCCGACTTCTCGAAGCCGACTAACGCCTTCGTCTCGAAGCTGTAGCGCTTCATGTACGAGTGGCCGGTTTTCCAATAGTCAGTTTGCGCGCCGTTCTGCTTCAGGACGGGATCGGTCTTAAAAAGCCCCGTCGATTTCACGTCGGCAACGAAACGCGCGTTTGGATGGATGGCCGAGATGTCTCGCGCGAGCATCACGCCGACCTTGTCGGCGAAGATCTCCTCGCCTTCATTGTCGACGACACCGCAGCGGTCCCCATCGCCGTCGAAGCCGAAGGCCACATCCGCCTTGTGCTGCAGCACGGCTTCCGCCATCGCGTGCAGCATCTTCATATCTTCCGGGTTTGGATTGTAGCGCGGGAAGGAGTGGTCGAGCTTCGTATCGAGCGGAATGACTTCGCAGCCAATCGCCTCCAGCACCCGCGGCGCGAAAGTCCCCGCTGTGCCGTTGCCGCAGGCCGCGACCACCCTGAGGCGCCGCTTCAGCTTCGGCCGATCAGTCAGGGCTTTTATGTAGCGTTCGGCCATATCGGGCACGAACACGTACTTGCCGCCGCCTGGCGCCTTGTACTGACCTTCGAGCACGATCTCTTTGAGGCGAGCCATCTCGTCGGGGCCGAACGTCAGTGGCCGCTCAATGCCCATCTTGATGCCGGTCCAGCCGTTATCGTTGTGGCTGGCGGTCACCATGGCGACGCCTTCCACGTTCAGCTCGAATTGCGCGAAATAGGCCATCGGGGAGAGAGCGAGGCCGATGTCGTAAACCTCCGCGCCCCCGGCCAGCAGGCCTGTCATCAAGGCTTGTTTCACCGAGGAGGAGTACCAGCGGTAGTCGTGGCCGACGACGAAGCGCTTCGGAACACCGCGCTCATCCGCCAGGGTCGCCAGGGCCAATCCGATGGTGTTGAGACCCATCAGGTTGATTTCGTCGGGAAACAGCCACCGCGCGTCGTACTCTCGAAAGCCCGTCGGCTTCACCAGCGGCAGCTGCTCGAACTCGGCCGTGTTGGGTTTGAGATCGGCGCGCGGGACAGGAAGCATCGTCATCACCCTATTTGTTCTGTGGCTGATGTGGACAGACGCGAGGGCGCGGAATTCCGCTCCGAACTAGTGAGCCGCCATCAAGCGCGGATTGTAGGCAAGCCCAAGGCTGAGGTCGGAGCGAGTTCTATTTCTGGAGGATCAGAACGCCACCCCGCATTTCGGCGCGGCTGAGCCGACCGATGAACGTCATGCCGAGCAGAGTGGTTCCGAGCCTCCCAGGCTCGCTGACCGCAGCCTCGATGTTATATAGGGTGATCTCGCCGATTTTGATGCTCTCGAGCAAAATGGGGGCGACCTTCGCGATCCCGTTCGCCGTTTGCACACGTTTGGTGAAGTCGCCGGGGCTCACCCGCACGCCGACGCGCTCGGCATCCTCGTGACTCAAGGCGACGATCGAGGCGCCAGTATCGATCAGCACCGAAACGGGGTGGCCGTTGATCAGGGCCGTGGCGGTGAAATGGCCATCCTCGCCGGGTTCGAGTGTGACTTGCCCGGGGTTGTGGTTGTCGTCGGGTTCCTGTTGTTTAGCGGCCTGTTGCAGCCGCGAGGCCACATTGTGGTCGAGGGCTTGCGAAAATCCCGCCTTCAGCTCGTCAAACCAGACGAACGTGACGATGCCGACTGCGGAGACGGCCAACCATTTCCCAGCCTCGCCGAGCGCAACTCTCACACCGGACGACAGACGCATCACTCAAGTCCCCAGGCGCTGCGACGCCCGCGGTTTCAGACCGTTAAGTCTTTGCTAGCTGCGGAGCGTCAGGAACTCTCCTGAGAACTCATAGGAGCGCAGTCGTCTTAAGAAGTTCATACCAAGTAGGCTCTCGTTGAGCACACCTGGCTTCGCCACAAGGGCATCAACCCCTTCGATCTGGATGGGGCCAACCGAAACATTGCGCAGTCTCACGGCAGCGGTATAGGCGGTGCCATTGGCCGTCTGTACGGGCACCGAGTAGTTGAGCCGGTCGACATCGATGCCGGCGAGCCGCGCGTCTGCCGTCCTCAGCACAATCGTAGACGCGCCGGTATCGACCAGCATCGTGACCGGCGCACCGTTCACCTGCATGCGGATCGAGAAATGCCCATCAGGACGGCGGCGCACACGAACGGCCCGTTCGCCGCGTTCGTCGCTGCCGTAGACGACAGTTTCCCCAGGGGGCAGTAACTCGCCCTTGATGCGCTGGGCCAGGTAAGTGACCTCCTCACGGAAGCTGTACACGACGACAAGGGCGAAGGCGACCAGCGCCCAGACCGCGAAATCCTTGAACGCTTGGCCGATGCGGCCCCTGTAGGAGCTGGCCAGGAAGGTGAAGAAGTAGATGAGCAGCGCTGCGCCTGCCACCAGGCTCGCGAAGCTCGCCGGATCGAGACCGGCGATCGTCCCCTGATCCTCGCCGACGAAGAGGATGAGCCCACCGGCCGCCAGCAGCAGAAGCAAGATCCACAGCATGGCTCACCGCGCTTTCTGTCTCGCAAAGATCAGGGGTGCCTCTGGTGGGCGTGGTCGATGCTCCCCGGGTCCCACCCGCAAAGGATTCTGCCCGCGCGCAAGGATTGAATTCAGATCCCCGTGCGCCCTGAGGGTGTCGTCGGTCTCACGTGGCTTCAGTCGAGCGCGCTGCAACAGCGGTCATCCCATCAGACTGAGTCAGGAAAAATCTAGGGGGCCGATCATGCAGGCGCAATGCTGGTGTTACCCGCCCCGCTGGTTGTACCGCTCGATGTGGAAACGCTGGAAATTCGGGTCCTTCTTGTAGGTCTTCGTTCGGATCCAGACGAACATGTCGTAGAAGGTACCGGGCCCCATGCCGAGATGCATGCGGGCAACCTCGAGGTCCTTGCCCCAGGTGGCGTCCGGCGGCAGCTCATCCTTGAAGAACACGACCGTCGGTGTGAAGAGGATGCCCCAGCGCTCGGCCAGCTTCTTCTCCGGCAGCACCGTGCCGTCGAAATCGGTGACCTCTCGCGAGCCCCACAGATCGAGCTGCACGACGTGGAAGTTCTCCCGCACGTAGTCGTTGATGTACTTCAGCGCGAGGACCTCCTTGTGCATCTTGGCGCAGTAGATGCACCCGCGCTGCTCGAAGAACACGGCGAACCGCTTGTTGGCGGCCTTGGCCTCCGCGTGGTCCTCCCTGAGATTGAGGAATGATTGGACGAACCAGTCCTGATGATAGAGGCCGTCCTCGCCCAGCTTCGGTTCGACCCGCGGCTCTTCTGGTCCGGATGGCGGAGGCAGCGGTTCAGCGGCCGCTGCGGGACCAACAAGGGCGAGGATCAGCACTGCTGTCAGCAGGAAGCGCATAGGGCTTCTCCACGATTGGGGTCCGGTCAAGCGAGCAGCAGGTCGAGCGCGTAACGTAACGCAAGAGCGGACATAAAGCAGCCGAAGGCCACCTCCAGCTTGCGGCGCGAGAAGTGATGGGCGAGCCGGGCACCCAGCGGCGCGGCGAAAACGCTGGCGGGGATGATGACGGCCGCGCCGATCAGGTTGACGTATCCCAGCGAGCCGATCGGCAGGGTCGATGCACCCCAGCCTGCGATCATGAAGCCAATGGCTCCTGGGATGGAGACCAGCGGGCCAAAGCCGGCTGACGTGCCGACCGCCTGATGGATGGGCCGGCCATACAGCATCATGAGCATCGTCATGAACGCGCCACCACCGATGCTCAGCAGGCCGCAGAGCACGCCCACGAAGACGCCGTAAAGCTCGACGAAGCGGCTTTTGGGAATGTCTCTTCCGAGCCGCCAGTCGTCGCGTCCCCAGAACAGCTTCGCTGCAAGGGTCGAGGCGAAGACGACCCAAACCCACTTCAGAACCGTGCTCACACTGACGCTGGCGATCAGCGCCCCTCCAGCCACCCCGAGGACGACAGGAGCGGCCATTCGCTTCAGAAACCCAATGTCCACACTGCCGCGGGCGCGGTGTGCCAGGAAGGACTGCAGCGTCGTGGGGATCATGACCGCGAGCGACGTGCCCACGGCCATGTGCATGCGGATTGCTGGATCGATGTCCAGCACCCGCCAGACCTCGTAGAGAATCGGCACCGTGATGGCGCCGCCGCCAATCCCGAAAAGGCCCGCTAGAAAGCCCGAAACAAGACCACCGGCACCGAGCGCCAGGATCAAAAGCGCCACAGCGCCGGCCGAAATCTCCATGTCCATGCGATTGATCCTATGCAGCCACTCTCTTCAGGGAGGCTGCACGTTCGACAATAGCAAGCGCCTCGAGCAGAGGCTCTACATCGGCTTTTTCGTGCAGGCCGCTGAGCTGCCTACGGAAGAGCCGGCCCCCCGGCTCCCCATGATAGAGGCCGAGGATGTGTCGCGTCACGTTGTTCAGCCTACCTCCGCGGGCGAGGTGGCGCTCGATGTAGGGAATAAGCCGCTCGATGACCTCTCGCCGGGTGGCCGGCCGAGCCTGGGAGCCGAAGAATCGGCGGTCGACCTCAGCCAGCAGGTAGGGGGTCTGATAGGCCGCGCGGCCCAGCATCACGCCGTTGACCTTGGCGAGATGCTCCTCAGCCTCGTCCAGTGAGCGAATGCCGCCGTTGAGGACGATCGTCAGCTCGGGATGAGCCGCCTTAAGGCGATAGACGCGCTCGTAGTTCAGGGGTGGAACTTCGCGGTTCTCCTTGGGCGACAGACCCTGCAGCCACGCTTTCCGCGCATGCACGATGAACGTCGTGCAGCCCGCGGCCGCCACGGTCGAAACGAAGCGCTCGAGATCGGCTTCGCTGTCCTGATCGTCGATGCCGATGCGGCATTTGACGGTGACGGGCACGTCGCAGGTTGCTCGCATGGCCGCGATGCAGTCCGCAACGAGCTCCGGTTCCGCCATGAGGCAGGCGCCAAACCGGCCTTCCTGCACCCGGTCCGACGGACAGCCGACGTTGAGGTTGATCTCGTCATAGCCGAACTCCGCACCGATCCGCGCAGCCTCCGCCAGCCGCTTAGGATCGGAGCCGCCAAGCTGCAGGGCCACCGGATGCTCCTCCGGGTTGAAGCCGAGCAGTCTCTCCCGGTCACCGTGGATGACGGCATCCGCGGTGATCATCTCGGTGTAGAGCAGGGCGTGGCGGGTCAGCAGCCGATGGAAATAGCGGCAGTGCCGATCCGTCCAGTCCATCATCGGGGCGACTGCGAAGCGATGCGAGCCTGAGTAGGGGGCAGCGTTCGTCGGTTTTGGTGCCTTACCCGTCATTCCTCATCCGTTCCATCCGATGATGGTCCATTCGTCCGTCGTTGCGTGTTTGATCCAGCTGAGTTTGCGGAGCCGGGGTTGCCGGGTCTCATCGCCTCCGGCATTTCGATGCACGAGTAATATTAGAGATAGGTGTTGCGTCACACGAGTACGATTGCGCCGCAAGTCCCGGACGCAGCTTCATTGGGCGCTGGCTGGTTTAGAATCCGACCTTTCTCTCCGGGATGCGGGCATTGCGTCGAGTCATGGCGAGAGAATCAGCAGCCAAAACTCGTGCGGGTGACGACCTCGCCCTTGATATCAGGGTGATCTCACCTGGCAAATTGGACGTGGCGGCAAGGCTGCTGGCGCATGCCATGCTGAACAACCCCCTGCACATCGAGATATTCGGTTCAGATTCAGAGCAGCGAGAGCGGCGTTTGCTGCGCTTCTTCGGCCTCGTGCTGCCCTATGTCCAGGCCAATGGCGAGATCTTGGGCGCCTACATACAGGGTGAACTGACAGGTGTGCTGGGCATGATAAGGCCTGGCCGGTGTCGTCCCACATGGGCGGACAAATTGCGGATTGGCCCGCTGATCGCCGCCAGCAATCCGCCTGCCGTGGCGATTCGCATTGTCCAATGGCTCCTGGCTTGGTCCCGCAATGATTCAACTGTTCCGCATTGGCATATTGGCCCGCTGGCGGTGCTTCCGGCATACCGGCGGCGAGGAATCGCGCGGCGTTTGATGACGCATTGCTGCCAGTGCATGGATGCGCTCGGGGCAGTCGCCTGTCTGGAAACGGATCTGGAAGTGAACGTAGGCTTCTATCAGAGGCTCGGCTTCGCAGTGCTCAAGGAAGAAAACGTGCTCGGGGTGCCGAACTGGTTCATGTGCCGTCCGGTCGAGTAATTTCCCTTTGTCCAATCGGCGCGATCTTTGCGTTTTCAGCGCACTGTAAACTTATCCCCGCGCTCTAGACCGGAGTCATCCTTCTCGGGTCGCTACTGCCAACAGGAAGCCCGAGATGTTCCAGACGCCCAATCTCAAGTTGCCCTATATCGCTCCCGCGCAAGCGCAAAAGCACGTGACGCACAACGAGGCGATCCGCGCGCTCGATGCGTTGGTCCATATCGGAGTTGAGGATCGTGACTTGGCGGAGCCGCCCGCCGACCCTGCCGATGGCGCGCGCTACATCGTGGCAGCAGGCGCATCGGGTGCGTGGGCCGAGCACGAGAACGAGATCGCCGCATTTCAGGATGGAGCCTGGGCCTTCTACACGCCGCGGGAGGGATGGACAGCCTGGATTGCCGATGAGGATCTGCTGGTTGCCTGGAATGGCGCGTCATGGATGCCCGCAGGCCTCGTGGACCCGACCCCGAAGCTCGGCATCAATGCCACCGCCGATGCGACGAACCGGCTCGCCGTCGCTGCCCCAGCCTCGCTGTTCACGCACGAAGGCGGCGGCCACCAGCTGAAGATCAACAAGGCCGCGAGCAGCGATTCAGGCACCATCCTGTTCCAAACCAATTGGTCGGGTCGAGCCGAGATGGGCCTTGCTGGTGACGACAATTACCATTTCAAGGTCAGTCCCGACGGGAATGTCTGGTACGAGGCAATTGTCATCGACAGGTCGAGCGGTCGAGTCAGCCTGCCTGCGACTCCACGCCGGGAGGTGCTTGGCGCGAGCCGCACCTACTACGTCGATCCCAACACCGGCTCCGATGCCAACGATGGGCTTTCACCGAGCTCTGCTTTCCAGACGATTCAGAAAGCCATCGATTCCGCCCTCAATGTCGATGCGGCTGGCCACACCGTAACGATCCAGCTGGCAGACGGGATCTACACCAGCGGCGGTTGGATCAACCGTGCGATGTTTGACGGGTCACAGCTCAACATCATCGGCAATCCGGCCGCTCCATCCAATGTCGAGATCGCTGTCACCGGTGCCAACGCGATCCTGGTGGATGGAGCGGGCGCAAAGGTGAGGCTCGAAGGCCTCAAGATCAGCGGTGACGTGGGCGTGTGGGCACGCAATGGTGCCGTCGTCTTTCTGACCGGCAAGAATGCGTTCGGCTCCTGCAGCTTCCGCCATATCGGGGCGGACAACGGCGCCTTCGTGGAGATGCTGGGCGGCGAGATCAGCATTGAAGGAGCGGCCCCGCACCATCTCTATGCGGATGCGGGCGGGCACATTTTCTATGCGCTGGGCTCAGTGAACATCGTCGGTACACCGGATTTTCCGTTCGGCTTTGCTCATGCCCAGTCAACGGGCCTTATCACGTCGTACGGCGTGACCTGGTCCGGCACGGCGACGGGCCCGCGCTATCAGGCAATGCTCAATGCGGTGATCAATGTGAATGGAGCGGGTCCGGAGTATTTTCCGGGCGACACTGCGGGGGTGCTCGCGAGCGGCGGGCAATATACCTGAGCTGGCGCCAGTGCCTTTGCTCACGGTCGCGCGGCTGCTGGCGGCATGAGCAGCGCCTCGCCGATGTTGGCCAGCGTCGTCAGATCGACGAACTCGCTCTCAGGCATGCTGAGGTCCATCTCCATCCGCCAGGATAGCTGGGCCGCATTCGCGAGGTGGGTGCGCAACACGCGGTCGGCGACAGCGTAGTGATCGGGGCTGATGTTCCGTCGCAGACCGTGGAGAATACCGAGCGTCACGAGGTCGTAATAGCCGCTCAATGGGTCCGGCGATCTGCTGGCCGGATGAAGATAGCCAGCGAAGGCAATGCGGCCGTCATACCTCTGCGTCTTGGGATCATTGCCGCGGTAGCTGCTGAAGTCCTGGTAGAGCCTCCGCACGTCAGAGGATGGCCCCTCGTACTCGAAGAGACCGCGCAGGGCGTATGCGAGCGTGTCGCCATAAACGAAATAGTCCGGCTCCCCATTAGGCCCTTTAATTCGACGCCAGACGTTAGGGCACTCACGCTCGCGGCACGCAGAAAGTGCCGCGGCGTCGGCGTGCTCCCACGCGCCGGCAAGCCCTGGAACAAGAAACGCGCGAGCCGATGCCGCTGCCGCTTCGTAATGAGGCTTGCCGGAGTAAATTGACGCCCGGCGCAGCACGGGCAATGCGGAAAGCGTCTTTACGTGCCGATCGCAATTCCAGGCGGGTTCCGGGCCGGCATCGACGATGAACTCGCAAAAACCATCGGTCATTCCGGCAGGCCGCGCGTAGGGACGCCGCGAACCACTTTGCATATTCACGAGAAAATCAGCGAAGCGCAGGCCGGCGCGTGCGTACTTTTCGTCCTTCGTAAGATCGTACAACTCGAACATGGCCGTGCCGCAGAAACCTGCGTCTATCGCGTAGAAATAGCGGTTGGCCGGCGGGGCCAGATCGGGCGTTGAAGGCACGCCCCCATACACCATGCTGCTCTCGTTCGTTTCCTGAAGGCTGATGACCCAATCGGCGAGCGACTTGGCCTTCGCAAGAGCCTGCGCATCGGAGGGATCTGCGCGGGAGAACAGAGTCAAAAAGCGGATCACCTCGCAGGCGGAACCTGGGGTTCGGCCGATTTTCGTGTTTGGCTTTCCGCTATCGGGAGCGACCTGCTTGTAGGGCGCGTGCCGAAGCACGAGCTCGCGGATCGGAGCAACCGCATTCACGTCCGCGTTCGCTGCAATCGTTACCGGCTGATGGGACAACGAGGCCAACTGGATCTCCGGCCCAGAGCCGGCCGAGCAGCCGGTAAGCAGGAGGCTTACACCAAAGACTCTGCTCCAGCGCTTCCATTGACGCAGAAATTTCGGCCGCAAAGCGGCCTGACGCAATCGTGCAAACTTCACAGCACCCGGCCCCCGCTCCCGGCATGCGGTCAGCCACTCTAATAATGAACGATGTTCAGGATCGGATGCCAGCCAAATTTTCGAGCGAGGAAGGTCAGGCGGGTGGCACCAGCTTGATTGGGCGTAAGACTTTCAGAGCCGCTCGTCTCACCCTGAACTGCAGTGGTGTGTGCTCGAAGACAATTTCGCCATCGATTGACACGGGGATTCGGTGCCTGCGCGGGGTGATGGTGATTTCTCGTGCTGAAATGGACTCGATACGCCCTTTCTGGCGCCAGCGGCCGAGCACGAGATCGAAGCCGGCTTTGGCCAGCGGCAGCCATGTCCAGCCGCGCACGACGTGGACCTCGAGCAAGCCGTCCTTCATCCGCTCGCGGGTCCACTCGCTCTCGCGGTAAATATTGTTGGTGACGAGCACCGCCGAGCAGCGGCGAACAAGCTTGCCATCTTCGGTTTCGATCTCGAGCAACATCCGATCAATTCGAGTGATGGCTCGCCAAAGCGCCAACGCGAAGGCGAGCCAGCGCGCGAACGGGAGCTCAAAACGCGCCCGCTGCCGCTCACGCGCCATACGGGCGAGAAATCCGAGCCCCGCTAAGGAATGGAACGTGCGGCCGTTGAGGTCTCCGAGATCGATGAGATCGACTTGAGCCTCCGCCAGCGCATCAACGGCTTCTTTCAAATCGAATGGCATCTCGAGATCGCGGGCCAGCAGATTCATGGTACCCAAGGGGAGCACGCCCAGTGCTTTGCCGGTGCCAGCCAACAGCGACGCAGCGAGGCTTTGCGAGCCATCGCCACCACCGACGATCACAGCATCGATGTCGGGTCGGGCAGCGGCAGATTTCAATGCTTTTTCGATCTCGTCCGGCGAGACGAGCTGCACCTCCAGCTCGTGACCGCGTGCCCGGAAGCGGTCTGCTAAACCTTCTACGATCTCAGAGCCAAGCTCCAAGACCGTGCCGGCCTGTTCGTTGATGATGCCGGTGGCTCGCAAAAAGGGTGCTCCTCGGTGAGCCTAGAGAAGGAAAATGAAGAACGCCTTTTTTGCGTGCCCGGTTCAGCAGATGCCGGATTTTCTAATATCTCGACCGAAACGCCCTGGAAGGCCGATGTCACTCGCCGCTTATTTCGCGCGCAGCCTTCCATTCCTTGAAATTGATAATTTCGCCGTTGAGCGTGCAGTCTGGGCTGGCCAGCTCGACAAAAAGAGGAGCAAGTTCCTCCGGCGGCGGCAATTTCAAGGGATCTTCGCCCGGAAAGGCTTTGGCCCGCATGGCTGTGCGAATCGGTCCGGGGTTGATGAGGTTGGCGCGAATGGACGTGCGCTCGATCTCTCGCGCATAGGTCTTCACCAGCGCCTCGAGGCCCGCTTTCGAAACCGCATAAGGTCCCCAGTACGCGTGATTTCCTGAGGCCGCGCCAGATGTGACGAAGATCGCCCGGCCGGCATCCGATCTGCGGAGAAGCGGGTCGCAGGTGCGGATCAAACGCCAATTGGCATTGAGATTGATATTCATGACGTCCATCCAGGCATCCGTGGTGATGTGCCCGAGCGGAGAAAGTGGTCCAAGGATGCCGGCGTTTCCGACCAGGATGTCGAGCCTGCCCCAGCGTTGGTAGAGTGTGGGGCCCAAGCCGTCGAGCTTCTCGCCGTTGCGCAGGTCCAGCGGCAGGAGCGTGGCCGTACCGCCTTGCTCGCGGATCTCGTCGTCAAGCTCCTCAAGCGCCCCTTGAGTTCTCGCGAGCAGCACCACGTGCGCGCCTTCGCGTGCAAAAGCCAGGGCAACGGCACGTCCGATTCCGCGCGAGGCTCCGGTGATGAGGGCAATGCGGCCTTCGAGGCGTTTGGTCATCAGCTCGTCCGCTCCGGTCAACAAATTTAATCGGCCGCGTTATTGCTGCGGCTCGTTCCGAGGCTCTTCGGGCTGGGCAGCCGGTGACTCCGTCTCGGAGTTCGAATCCATGAGGCCCTTCAGCCCTTCCCGCGCCTGCTCATAGAACTTGCGACCATACTCTTTGGCTTTATCGAGAGTGGGTTTGGCCGCCTCGATGGCTCGTTCCGTAACCTCCTTGGCATCCTGAATATACGGCCTTGCTCGCTCCTTGGCGCGTTCAGAGGCCTGCATGAGCTTCTCGGCACTTGATGCTGAAAGCTCCTTAGTGCGAGCAAGGATGCGCGCGAAGGTGCTCTCCTGTGGGAGCAGCATTTCTGTCCGCAGCGCCCGGACAGTCGCAATCATGTCCTCGTGATCCTGTCGGGCTTTGGGCTCAGTGATTTTTTCAGGAGCGCCCGTGAAAAGCACCATTGGCGTGCAGGCGGTCACGGCTTTGCGGGCGCTCTTGAGCCATTCCGCATTGGAGACCTGCGTTTCCTGGGCGAAATAAACTTTTTCGCCGCCAATGTGGTGGCGCAGGATTTCTCGATCGATAATGGGCACAAAGTGCCCGCCCAGCCCACGCACCAGCGTAAACCGGGTATCGTTCGGGTTCGGAAACTCCATGAAAAACGCGACGGCGTTTTCGCTCGCAAGGGCGGCGCGGATCGCATCTTCGGCACTCGCCTCATGCTGGACAGCTGCGGCCCGGCCTAGCCCCGCAGGATCGATCTCCTGCAAAATTCTGAAGGTTCCTGAGCTGTTGGAGTCCTCCGGCGGCAAATGGAATTTGAGCTCGGGAGCAAGCGCTGAAAGCTCGCCGAAGCTTTGCAGTTCCCGCCGTTTGGTTACGGCAAAGAGGCATTGGCGGGCGTCGTCCTTGCGAATGGGAATGATCGCACCCGCACCGTCCAGGCGTTCCAGCTCGCGAGCGAAGATATCCAATTGGGCGTAGGCCAGGTCGGAGGGAGACGCCATGACCTCCCGGACATTTGCAGACGTTCCCGTCGAGGCCTGGCAGGTGTAGGCGAGCTCTGATTGGCCGAGGATCGAAACCAGCTCCGGGCAGAAGCGCGCGTGGAACGTTCCCGTCTCATCACCCGTATGGATGCGGCTCGCGAAGCTCTGGTCCGCGGCGCCGGCAGCCAGAACAAAAATCACCGCGGCCAGGCAACGCTTCCCAACCATAATGGGCCTCCCGTTCTCCTGATCAGACGCGCAAACGCTCCAGTGCAAGCGCACACCGCTTCCACCTGAAGGAGATCATATCCCAATCGTTTGGCGCAAGCCTGAGTGGTGAACAGCGACGTCGGATCAACCGGCTTCGGCCAGTAGCGACAACTGGCGGGGCAGGGAGCCGCCATTCAGATCAGTCAGCTCGGTCGGGTAGTCGCCGGTAAAGCAATGGTCGCTGAATTGCGGATTGATGTTGTCCCGCCCGTCGTAGCCCATGGCGCGGTACAGCCCATCGACGGAAAGGAACTGCAGCGAATCGGCTCCGATGAACGCGCACATTTCTTCGAGCGAAAGATTTGCCGCCAGCAGCTCCTTTCGCGACGGCGTGTCGATTCCGTAATAGTCGCCGTATTTGATCTCCGGGGAGGCAATCCGCATGTGCACCTCTCGCGCACCTGCCTCCCGCATCATATTGACGATCTTCTTCGAGGTCGTCCCGCGCACGATGCTGTCGTCGATCAACACGATGCGCTTGCCGCGGATCGCAGCGGAATTGGCTGAGTGCTTCAATTTCACGCCAAGCTGGCGGATGCGCTGCTCCGGCTCGATGAAGGTGCGGCCGACATAGTGGTTTCGGATAATGCCAAGCTCGAATGGCAGTGACGAGGCTTGGGCATAACCGATGGCCGCGGGAACGCCGGAGTCGGGCACGGGCACGACGACATCAGCGTCAGCTGGAGCCTCCTGGGCCAGCTCGAAGCCCATCCGTTTTCGAACCTCGTAAACGTTTCGCCCGCCGACGATGGAATCGGGGCGGGCGAAATAGATGTACTCGAAAATGCAGGGCCGGGCGGGGCGCATGGGAAATGGGCGGTGGCTCTCGAGCCCATTCTTCTTCGTAATCACCACGACCTCTCCGTTCTCGACCTCACGTACGAACTCGGCGCCGACGATATCGAGCGCGCACGTTTCGGAAGCGAGGATGTAGGCCGGGCCAAGACGACCAATCACAAGCGGGCGCAGGCCGATGGGGTCGCGTGCTCCGATAAGCATATCGTTGGTCAGACACACGAAGGCGTAGGCGCCTTCGAGCTGGCGCAGGGCGTCAACGAAGCGCTCGACGATTCGGCGCTTTTGCGAGCGGGCGATGAGGTGGAGGAGGACCTCCGTATCCGAAGTTGACTGGAAGATAGCGCCCGACTGGACGAGCTCGCGACGGAGCGTCAGGGCATTGGTCAGATTGCCGTTGTGGCCGACGGCGAAGCCACCGCTTTCGAACTCGGCAAAGAGCGGCTGCACATTGCGCAAAATCGTCTCGCCCGTGGTCGAGTAGCGGACGTGCCCGACAGCCAATTGGCCGCGCAGCCGTTTGATGACATCGACTTTGTTGAAGTTATCGCCGACCTGCCCCATCCGGCGCTCGGAATGGAAGTGTTGGCCGTCGAACGTGACGATGCCTGCAGCCTCCTGGCCCCGGTGCTGCAGGGCGTGAAGCCCGAGTGCCGTCAGAGCAGCCGCGTCATCATGGCCGATGATGCCGAAGACGCCGCACTCCTCGCGAAGGCGGTCATCGCCGTAGCGCAGCCAACGGGGATCATCGAGCATCAGATCAGAACCCGCTATGCCCGCCATCGAAGCCTCCGAGCCGCCCCCGCTGATGAAAACGACGCTGGCCGAGCGCCACGCCCATCATCCGCGATCGGCCAGGCTCCCGGTCTGCGTGACTGATATATGAATTTCTGACGGATACAACACCGCGACGTCTTGAATCTTGGGAATTGTCGTCGCGCTTTGCTCGTCGATGCTCGTCGGCTCAGTCAGCGAAGAGGGTACGTACTGCGATAGGATGATGCGGAAGGTCTCGCCGGTGCTCCGGATCATGGGCAGCGACTTGGCCTCGCGCACCCACGCCACCTGCTGCTGCGGGTCGGGCACGAACGATTCGTAAAACATATAAGGGATCACCACGAGCACGAACCCGCGGACCACACCGAACACGAAGCCCAGAATGCGGTCGAACATTCCGACGCGGCTGTCGAGGATCGTGTCGGAGATACGCGCGGTGATCAGGTGAACCACAACCAGGACGATCAGGAAGATCACGGCCCCGACAGCGATCTGAGCGATAGCCACGGGCACGTTGACCTGCTGCGCCAGATCCTCGGCGAAGGGCCTGTGGAAGAGCACGAAATAGAGCACCGCAGCAGCCGCGGCGAGCCACGACAGGATCGAGAGGATCTCCCGCGTCAGGCCGCGATACATTGCCAGCAGTCCGGATAGGAAACAGATGGCCAAAAGGCCGGCGTCGAGATATGTCAGCGGCCCGATCATGGTCGAGGCTCCCCCAACTCTTCTTCAGGCATGTGGGATATTCCCCACGATCTCAGTTGCACGGCGCAAGTTGCTCCGCAAGACTCTTCAGATGAGGGATACGCTGCAAAGAAAGCGTCAACGCCGTCTCATCCACCTCCCCAGCTTGGGGCAACACGGCGTGCCGGAAGCCTAGCTTCTGCGCCTCCTTCAGCCTCGTGGTCATGTGAGCCGCGGCCCGAACCGCACCGGAAAGGCTGATCTCCCCGAAGAAAACCTGATTCTGGGGCAACGCAACACCTGAAATTGACGAGAGCAGGGCGGCCGCGGCGGCCAGATCCGCCGCGGGCTCAGTGATCTTCAGGCCGCCAGCGACATTCAGGTAGACGTCGTTCTGCCCGAAGCTGACGCCGCATCGTGCATCGAGCACGGCGAGCAGCATGGCGAGCCGGCTTGCATCCCAGCCGACAACGGCGCGGCGAGGGGTGCCGAGGGTGGATGGTGCGACCAGTGCCTGGATCTCGACGAGCAGGGGGCGTGTGCCTTCCATCCCAGCGAAGACAGCGGAACCCGGCGTCGTCGAATCGCGATCGCCGAGGAACAGCTCGGAGGGGTTTGCGACCTCCCTCAGGCCCTGGACCGCCATCTCGAAGACGCCGATCTCGTCGGTGGCGCCGAACCGGTTCTTGACGGCTCTCAGGATTCGGAATGGGTGGCCGCGGTCGCCCTCGAAGTAGAGCACTGTGTCGACCATGTGCTCGACCACCTTGGGTCCGGCGATCTGGCCATCCTTGGTGACGTGACCGACCAGCACCAGCGCGCTGCCCTGAGACTTGGCAAAGCGAATGAGGGCCTGTGTCGCGGCGCGAACCTGGCTTACGGTCCCGGGCGCCGCTTCGAGCGCCTCGGCCCAGAGGGTCTGAATTGAATCAATGATGACCAGATCCGGGCGCTGACCTTCAGAGAGCGTTGCCAGGATGTTGGCCAGGTTGGTTTCGGACGCGAGTGCCACCGGCGCTCCTGCCAGCCCAAGCCGCTCGGCCCTTAAACGGACCTGGGCGACGGCTTCCTCGCCAGAGAAGTAGACAACCCGCTGACCCGCCGCCCCGAGTGACGCTGCCAGCTGCAGCAGCAGCGTGGATTTGCCGATTCCTGGCTCACCACCAATGAGTAGAGCGGAGCCGGGCACGATCCCGCCGCCGGTGACCCGATCGAGCTCGGTGATGCCTGTCGGCAAACGCTGGACCGTTTCGGTCGAACCGGAAAGCGGCTCCAGAGGCACGGCACGGCCGCGCGAGAGGCCGGCGAGCCCGGTCCCGGGCGGCGACACCCCAAGATCCGACTCTTCGACGAGTGTGTTCCACTCTTCGCAGCTTGCACACCTGCCAGCCCAGCGGCTGTAGACGGCGCCGCAGTTCTGGCAGACGAATGTCGGTCTGGCGGGCTTGGCCATCGGATCTATCCAAGTGCCATTGCACAGCAATATTGGCCGGCCGTCAGGGCCGCTCGATCACGCGATGCTACGGGCCGGTGATGAAGAATCGCGAGAAGAGCCCCTGCAACTGACCGGTTCGGGCTCAACTCCGGGTCCCTTGGTAGATTCTGTGCACCCGCCGGCCGAGTCGGGACAACAGCTCGTAGCCGATGGTGCCAGCTCGGTCCGTGAGGTCGTCGAGCGTCACCCGGTCGCCCATGACCTCCACCCAGGCGCCACGATAGACCTGATCCCTCGGCACGTCGCTGACATCGAGCGTGATGAGGTCCATGGACACGCGGCCGATGACGCGCACCGAGTGCGGGCCGATATAACCGACCGGACCCGGATTTCCCGTCGGCCCGCTCAAGGCCCGGAGGAACCCGTCGGCGTAGCCGCAGGCGATGGTCGCTAGCCGGGACGGCTTCTCGATCTTGTAGGTCGCGCCGTACCCGACGGTGGTCCCGGGCTCGGCATCGAAGACCTGCAGTACCTTGGCGGAGAGCCGGACGACGGTCTTCATTGGATTGGGCCGGTTCTCGTGCGCCCGGCCGCCGTAAAGCACGATGCCCGGGCGCACCAGGTCGTAATGATACTCGGGTCCCAGGAAGATGCCGCCGGAGTTGGCCAGACTTCGGGGCGCGGGCGGCAAGCGTGCCGTCAGCCGCTCGAAAGTCTCACGTTGCGCCGCGTTCATCGGGCTCGCCGGCGTGTCGGCGCACGCCAAGTGGCTCATGATGAGCGACACTTTGAAGTCGTTGAGGACTTCAGGATTTCGTGCCAGCTCATCCACTTCCTTGGCCGGCAACCCCAGGCGGTTCATGCCCGTGTCGATATGGATGGCAGCCGCAAGCCGGGTGTCGCGCGCACGGCAGTAGGCTGCCCATTCACGGATCTCTTCCAGGCTGGAAAGGGCGGGCCGCAGATCGAAGCCCGAGTAGTACTCGGCAGCGCCGGGCAGAAGGCCATCGAGGACGTAAATAACAGCGCCGGGTTGCACGGCCCGGATGCGGCGGCCCTCGTCCAGCGTGGCAACGAAGAAGGTTCGGCATCCCTCCTCGGTGAGGGCGCGGCAGATCTGCTCGATGCCGAGGCCATACGCGTCCGCCTTGATGACGGCGGCGCACTCGGCCCGTCCTGAGGCTTCGTTGAGCTTGCGCCAGTTCGCCCGCAACGCGTCGAGATCGATACGCAGGACGGCGCGGGCATCCGGTGGGATCAAATCCTCCTCGGTTCGTTTTTCGCGCACGCCCTTATCCACCGAACCGCTCCTACCCTTTACTCAGGAAGCTGGTAGTCCCGTGCCAAGTTGCTGAACCGCGTGTAGCTCGCCTCGAACGCGAGCTCCACCGTGCCCGTGGGCCCGTGGCGCTGCTTGCCGATGATGATCTCGGCCTTGCCGTGCACAGCCGCCATCTCCTGCTGCCACTTGAGCAACTCTTCTACGTTCGACTCGGACGGCTTGCGCCGCTCGACGTAGTACTCCTCGCGAAAGACGAACAACACCACGTCCGCGTCTTGCTCGATTGAGCCAGACTCGCGCAAGTCAGCGAGCTGCGGCCGCTTGTCCTCGCGCTGTTCCACCGCACGTGACAATTGGGATAGCGCGAGAATCGGCACATTGAGCTCCTTGGCCAAGGCCTTGAGGCTCGTGGTGATTTCCGAGACCTCCTGAACGCGTCCCTCGGCGGCGCGGCGCGACGAGCCGGTGAGCAGCTGGAGATAGTCGACCACGATAAGGCCGAGCCCGTGCTGGCGTTTGAGCTTGCGGGCGCGGGCGGCGAGCTGGGCGACCGAAATCCCACCCGTCTGGTCGATGAACAGCGGAATCTGGGCCATCTCCTGGCTGACCCGGACCAGCCGCCGGAATTCATCCTCGGTGATCATTCCGCGGCGGATCTTCTCGGACGGAATCTCCGCCTGCTCGGAGAGGATGCGCGTGGCGAGCTGCTCCGCCGACATCTCGAGGGAGAAGAAGCCGACCACTCCTCCATCCACCACCTTCTCGGTGCCGTCCGGCTGTTTTTCGGCCCGGTAGGCCTTGGCCACGTTGTAGGCGATGTTGGTGGCGAGCGCCGTCTTACCCATCGACGGGCGGCCCGCAAGAATGATCAAATCGGAGTTTTGCAAGCCACCAAGCTTGGCGTCGAGGTCGACAAGCCCGGTCGACAGGCCCGAGAGGTGCCCTTCGCGCTGGTAGGCAGCGTTGGCCATCTCGATGGCCTGCGTCAGAGCCTGGCCGAATGTCAGGAAGCCTTGCCCGTACTTGCCCTTCTCGGCGAGCTCGTAAAGCCGGTTTTCCGCCTCCTCGATCTGCTGCTCGGGCGGAAAGTCGACGGGGCTGTCGTACGCCGTGTTGACCAGGTCCTCCCCGATCGAGATCAGCGCCCGGCGGATCGCGAGGTCGTAAATCGTGCGGCCGTAATCCGCCGCGTTGATGATCGTCGTCGCGTTGGCGGCCAGCCGGCCCAGGTATTGCGGGACAGTCAGATCGTCGTCGATCGGCTCCGCGTTCTCGAAAAATGTGCGCAGCGTGATCGGCGTGGCCTGCTTGCCGGCCTGAATGAGCTTGCCAGCGACCTCGTAAATCTGCTGGTGCAACGGGTCGTAGAAATGGTGAGGCTCAAGGAAGCCGGCGACCCGGTCCATGGCCTCGTTGTTGATGAGAATGGCGCCGAGCAGGGCCTGCTCGGCCTCGATGTTGTGGGGCGGCTGACGGAACTCCAGCGGCTCGCCGGCCGCCGCCTGAGCGCGGAGCTTGTCCGATGGGAGGAGGGCTGATTTCGTCATGCGTGCGAAGCTATCAGATCCCGCCCAGGATCAGCTCTGGGAAGTGTCCCCGGGAATGGGCCATCCCCGCAATGCACATCGACGGCCGAACGCGCTTGCTACGGTGCGAATCGGCCAGTGATTTGAAACAGACTACGTGAATTCAGCGCGAAAGTGCAAAGTTACTCGCCCGCAAGACGTGCAGGCTTTGAAGGGGCGGCGCCTTGGCTCAACCGCTGTTCGGCCTCGAACATGTAATCGCGGGTGATCGGCAGCGCGTCGATCCGCTTCACCATCTGGATCTGGAACACGATGAGCCCGTGGTAGCGGAACGCCGCTTCGGACCCGGCGAGGTAGAACTCCCACATCCGGCAGAATTCCTCGCCTTTGAGAGCAACGGCCTCGTCGCGGCGAGCCATGAATCGCTCGCGCCATGCCTTGAGCGTCTCGGCGTAATGCAGGCGCAGGATTTCGATGTCGGAGACGATCAGCCCGGCGCGTTCTATGGCTGGGAGGACTTCCGATAGCGCTGGGATATAGCCGCCGGGGAAAATGTACTTGGCGATGAACGGGTTGGTGTATCCCGGACCATCGGAGCGGCCGATCGAGTGCAGCACCGCCACGCCGTCGTCATCGAGCAGCTCGTTGATCCGGCGGAAGAAAGTTCCGTAATGGTTCACGCCGACGTGCTCGAACATGCCGACCGACACGATGCGGTCGAACTTGCCCGCCACCTCGCGGTAATCCTCCAGGGCGAACTCTACGACGGAGGAGAGCCCCTGCTTGCGCGCACGCTCCTGGGCGACAGCGAGTTGCTCGCTGCTGAGCGTTACGCCTTTCACCTGGCAGCCGGTGTTGGTTGCGAGCCAGAGGGCCAGTCCGCCCCAGCCTGAGCCGATGTCGAGGACCCTGTGGCCCGGACTCAGGGCCATCTTGGACGCGAGATGCACCTTCTTGGCGTGCTGAGCGCCAGCGAGATCGAGGCCGGGGAGGAAGTAGGCACACGAGTATTGGCGGTCCGGATCGAGGAACAGGTCGTAAATGGCCCCGTCGATGTCGTAGTGATAGGACGCGTTGCGCCGTGCCCGCCCACGCGGATTGAATTGCTGCAGCCGCCGGCCCAGACGCCGCGTTGCATCGAACCAGCGCAGCCATCCCGGAGGCTTCTGCGCGGACGTGTTGCTCATCAGCAGCGCAAGCAGATCATAGATGTTGCCGTTCTCGACGATCAGCCGGCCCTGCATGTAGGTCTCGCCGATGGCGAGCTCAGGATCCCAGGCCACTGCCCATTCAGCCGCGCCGTCAGCGAATCGAATGGCAATCTCGGCGCCGGACCCGTCTCCAAATCGATAGACTTGCCCCTTCGCGTCAGTGACCTTGAGGGTGCCGCTGACGACGACCCGGCGAAGTATGAGTTCCAGTGGCCAGAACATGACGGGGCCTCCTGGGCTTAGCGACGCGCCTACACGCAGCTCCTAACTCACAGTGAGCAAAAGAGTGCCTGCTTCCGGCGAGCACAGCAAGACGGGTTTGCTGTGCTGCTGCAACACACCGCAAGGAACAGGCGGTTAACTGAGCTCAGTGGCCGGCCCTTAGGCAGACCGGCTCTCCTCGCCACTGGTTTGCGCCTCGGCAGCCGCCTCGAACACAGCCTCAGGATTGAACGTCTCCAGCTCCAACCGCTCTTCGCGGACAACGGTCACGTCCTCGCCGCGGGCTTGCCGCTCAGCCTCCTCCTCCGACCGGGCGACGTTGATGACGACCTTGACCTCAACCTCGGGATGCAGAGAGATCCGGACCTCGTGCATTCCGAGCGACTTGATCGGCCGATCAAGGATAACCTGCGTGCGCTCGATCGTGAAGCCGCCGTCCTTCAATAGCGTGGCGATGTCGCGGGTTGAGACGGAGCCATAAAGCTGACCCGTATCGCCGGCTTGGCGAATCGATACGAACTGCTTCCCGTTGAGCTTTTCGGCGACGGCTTCCGCCTCTTTCCGGAGCTCCAGGTTCCGCGCTTCAAGCTGCACCCGGCGCCTCTGGAATTCCTCCAAGTTCTCCTTCGTGGCCCGAAGCGCCTTGCCCTTGGGCAGAAGGAAGTTGCGGGCGTAACCGTCCTTGACGTTGACGACGTCGCCCATCTGGCCGAGGCGGCCGACGCGCTCCAAGAGGATGACCTGCATAACTGTTCTACTCCTTCGTAGTCTGATCTGGTGGTTGGCTGACGATGATCAGGACGGCGGCAACTTGCGCTTCAAAGGCGAGATTGGCTCGGCGAGACCAATCATGGCCACCGCCAGTCCGCTGAACGGGTTCAGAAGAACGAGTGAAGCGTAAACCGCGAAAAGTATGAGCGCCCGCATGGACATGCCGCGCGTCACATGGTGCAGCACGGCAAGACCGACGAGCAGAAACGCAAGCACGAATGCGCTGGCAAACCCGGAGGCGATCAGGCCCAGGTAGCCCGGAAGAAATGTGAGTACAACTGCTACCGCAAATGCGAGCGGCATTTGCCGCGGCAGCGTGATGTTCGACAGCTCCGGCCAGGGCCGAACGAGAAGGCCCGAGGTGCGCGTCACCAGTCCGGCGAGCCAGAGATTGAGCATCGCGATGGACATCCACACGGTCGAGATCGCGCCCGCGAAGCTCACGACCATCAGCTCGGTGAACGTCGCCAGCTCCTCCTCGTCCAGCGTCTGCCCGCCCGGCTGGGCGGCTTCGAGCTGCCGTACAAAATAGTTCTGGAGGGTTTCCCTGAGAGAGGAGCGCAGGCCCTCCATGTCGGTGGCGGTCGAAAGCAGGGCAAGCGTCGCGAGGCAACCCGCAATGACGGACGTGATCGCGACGATGCGGCCAATGGGATACCACTCGACGCGCTCCTCACCGCCGATCAGCACGGTCCGGTTGAGAAGCGTAAGATAGGAGAGAATCACCGTCGGCAGCCCGAGCGCGATCAAGTGGAGCAGCGCGGCACGCGGCGTGACGAGCACAGCAATGACGATGGCTGCCGAGACAGCCGCGGTCGCGGCGGATGGCCAGCCCCATCCCAGGCCTGTAATGGCCACTGACAGCGGTGTCAGGAAGACGAGGACCAGCAAGCCCAGCAGCGTGCCCGTCGATGCGGACGCAAAAAGAAGCGCCGAGACGAGCCCGGCTCCGCAACCGATGAGGAGGGAAAAAGGCATGGCACCAGCTGTCCCGCGCTTGGCGGTTAGAGGCCGACCCCAAAATGGGGGCCTGCCTCAACCACGTGTCCTTCTCAAACGATCCCGCCCCAGCGCATACCGCAGGCGGGCCGCCGGCTCCAAGAGCCTACTTCACAACGTAGGGCAGAAGCCCAAGGAATCGCGCCCGTTTGATGGCCCGGGCAAGCTCCCGCTGCTTTTTCGCCGAGACCGCCGTTATGCGGCTTGGCACAATCTTACCGCGCTCAGAGATGAACCGGCTGAGCAGGCGGACATCCTTGTAGTCGATCTTCGGCGCGTTCTGGCCAGAGAACGGGCACGTCTTGCGGCGCCGTTGGAAAGGCCGGCGGGGACCTACAGCCGATACGTCAGCCATGGCTTACTCCTCCGACTCCGCTTCTTCGCTATCGGTCTTAGCGCCACCCGCCCGAGCTCGGAACGTGGAGGCACCTTCCGCACGCTGGCTGCGTGAGCTGCTCCGGCTGTCGCGCCTATCGTCACCCTTCCGCATCTGGACAGAGGGCTCCGTCTCATGCTCGTCGACGCGCACCGTCAAGAACCGCAGGACATCGCTGGATATTCTCATGCGCCGCTCCATCTCGGCCACCACGTGGGCAGGCGCGTCGATGTTCATGAGCGCATAATGAGCCTTGCGGTTCTTCTTGATCTTATAGGCGAGGGTCTTGAGCCCCCAGTACTCGGTCTTCCCGACCGTACCGCCGCCTTCCTTGATGACCTGGCTGAACTCTTCGATCATCGCCTCGACCTGTTGAGGCGAGACCTCCTGGCGCGCCAGGAAAACGTGCTCGTAAAGTGGCATGGAGATTTTCGCCTTTCACCTCATGTTGTCCATTCCGGCGCAGAGCCTCTATTGAGGCCGGTCAAACCGCGAATCAGCGGTGCGAAAGGCCTCAAAGACGACCTCAAAGAGCAGAGACACCGGCGGCACGGGGACCCGCCCCGAAGCGTGCCAGAAAAAACACGCCCCGCCGTTCAGCCTCCAACCGGAATGGCTTCGGAACGCGCTCCTTATACGCGAACCGGCGCGCACTGCAAGCCTCTTCGCATCCGGGTCGCTTGACATCGCCAGCTGAGCCGTGCCTAAAGCGCGGGAAACAATTAACGGCGAGGAGTGAAAGCGCAGGGTAATTGGCCCGGCGTTGCTCACGGCTCGCCAAGGAAACTCAGGGGCGGCAGCATAGATGGCGGTGGCATTCGTCTTCCCGGGCCAGGGTAGCCAGGAAGTCGGCATGGGCCGGGAACTCGCCCAGGCCTACAAGGCGGCGCAAGAGGTCTTCAACGAGGTGGACGAGGCCTTGGGCGAGCCGCTGTCCCGAATCATCTGGGAAGGCCCCAAAGACGTCCTGACCCTGACGGAGAACGCCCAGCCAGCACTTATGGCCGTCTCCATGGCCGTGATTCGCGTGCTGGAGGTCGAGAAGGGCTTCAAGCTCGCGGACAAGGTCGCCTATGTTGCTGGCCACTCGCTCGGAGAGTACTCAGCCCTGGCAGCGGCTGGGGCAATATCCGTGAAGGATGCCGCAAGGCTCCTCCGGGCGCGCGGAAAGGCGATGCAGCAAGCGGTGCCGGTTGGGCAAGGCGCCATGGTGGCCTTGCTCGGGGTGGGGCTCGACGTCGCAGAGAAAGTCGCGGCAGAGGCGGCGCAGGGCGATGTTTGCCAGGTCGCTAACGATAACGAGCCGGCCCAGGTCGTGCTTTCGGGTCATAAATCCGCCATCGACCGAGTCGCTGAAGTCGGCCGCAAGCACGGGGTACGTCGGGCCATCCCCCTGCCGGTGAGCGCTCCGTTCCATTGCTCCCTTATGAAACCGGCAGCAGATGTGATGGCTGAGGAGCTGGGAAAAGTTGAAATCCGTAGGCCCGTGGTGCCGGTCGTTTCCAATGTCCTCGCGGAGCCGATCAGCGATCCGGAAGAGATCAGGAAGCGCCTTGTGGAGCAGGTTACGGGCACCGTGCGCTGGCGCGAATCGGTGCTGAAAATGAGTGAGCTCGGCGTTACCGACTTCTACGAGATCGGGGCGGGTAAGGTATTGACGGGCCTCATCAAGCGAATTTTGAAGGACGCCAACGCGGTTTCCGTCGGCTCGCCTGCGGACGTGGACGAGGCACTCGCGGCACTCGGGAGGTAATGCGGAATGTTCAATTTGACCGGCAGGGGTGCGCTCATAACTGGGGCGAGCGGGGGCATCGGCAGCGCAATTGCGCGGAAGCTGCATGCCGCTGGCGCATCGGTCGCGATCTCCGGGACGAAAATCGACCGGCTAGAGGCCTTGGCCAATGAGCTCAACGAGCGCGTTCATATCGTCCCCTGCGACCTGAGTGATCGCGCCGCCGTCCAGAAGCTCGCCGGTGAAGCCGAGGCCAAGCTCGGCACACTGGATATTTTGGTCAACAACGCCGGCGTGACCAAGGACAACCTTTTCGTTCGCATGAAGGATGAAGAGTGGGACGAGGTGATCGCCGTCAATCTCACGGCCACCTTCATCCTGTGCCGTGCGGCTTTGCGGAATATGATGCGCCGCCAGTGGGGGCGGATCATCAACATCACGTCCATTTCTGGCATTATCGGCAACCCAGGCCAGGGCAATTACGCTGCAGCCAAGGCTGGCATGATCGGCATGACCAAATCATTGGCTCGCGAGGTTGCATCCCGCGGCATTACAGCCAATTGCATCGCACCCGGTTTCATTAAGACGGCTATGACCGACGTACTGACTGAAAAGCAGGTCGAGGCCATAGCCCAGCACATTCCTGCGGCAAAGTTCGGCGAGCCGGACGACATCGCTGCCGCAGCCCTCTACTTGGCAAGCGAGGAGGCGCGCTATATGACCGGTCAAACTCTACACGTGAACGGCGGCATGGCCATGATCTGATCGTAAAACCATTTCACAGCAAGGGCTTAGAGCGTCACCCAGAACTTGTTCGGCAGGGACATCGCGAAGCTGGTAAAGCGATGTGAAGTGTGTTAGGAGCGCCTGCTTTCGTGAGGAGTACTGGGGAAAAGCTTCAGAGATCAGGCGATTTCAATTCCATCGCACCGTGACTCTGGTAGCCCGCTCGGAAACTCCGCCTTGGCCGATTTGAAGCGATCAGGGCGACAATCAGGGATCTCAAGGTAAGACTGGCGATACGAGGGAAATGCTATGAGCGACGTTGCCGAGCGCGTGAAAAAGATCGTGGTCGAGCACCTCGGCGTGGAAGCGGAAAAGGTGACGGAGAACGCCTCCTTCATTGATGATCTCGGTGCGGACAGCCTCGATACGGTGGAGCTCGTTATGGCTTTCGAGGAGGAGTTCGGCTGTGAGATCCCGGACGACGCTGCCGAGCACATTCTGACCGTTGGCGACGCAGTCAGGTTCCTCGAGAAGAACGCAAACGCGGCTTGAGAGCGTGAAACTGCCGCCGTTCAATCGGCGACAGGAAGGCTCTGCAAGACAGTCGGTGGCGTTACGGGGGCTACCGGGGCGCCGCCGGTGAAGGATTGCGCATGCGACGGGTTGTCATCACGGGATTGGGCCTCGTCACCCCGCTAGGTTGCGGCGTCGAGGAGACATGGTCACGGCTGCTGGCCGGCCAAAGCGGTGCGCGTCGGGTTGATACGTTCGACGTTTCCGACCTGTCATGCCAGATCGCCTGCATGGTGCCGCGAGGCGACGGGACAAACGGCACGTTCAACCCCAACGACTGGATGGAGCCTAAGGAGCAGCGCAAGGTCGACGACTTCATCATCTACGCCATGGCAGCGGCGGAGCAGGCGCTGAATGACGCGGGCTATAGGCCGACCACGACCGAGGAGCAGGAGCGCGCCGGCGTTCTAATCGGCTCCGGTATCGGTGGGCTGCAGGGCATTGCCGACACGGCCATCCTGCTTCAGGAGAAGGGGCCGCGCAGGGTTAGCCCGTTTTTCATTCCGGGCCGGCTGATCAATCTCGCCTCCGGGCAGATATCGATCAGATATCAGCTCAAGGGCCCCAACCACGCGGTCGTCACCGCTTGCTCGACCGGAGCGCACGCCATCGGCGATGCTGCGCGGCTGATCGCCTTGGGTGATGCCGATGTGATGGTGGCCGGAGGTACGGAAAGTCCGATCTGTCGGCTTGCCATCGCCGGCTTTGCTGCCTGCCGTGCGCTTTCGACCAACTTCAATGATCAGCCGGAGCGGGCCTCTCGCCCATACGACAGAGACCGCGATGGATTTGTCATGGGCGAAGGCGCCGGCGTCGTCGTGCTCGAGGAGTTAGAGCACGCCCGCGCTCGTGGCGCGCGAATCTATGCCGAGGTGATCGGGTACGGCCTGTCGGGTGACGCCTATCACATCACGGCGCCGGCCGAGGATGGCGATGGGGCCTACCGGTGCATGAAGGCCGCGATAAAGCGCGCTGGCATCCAGCCAAGCGACATTGACTACATCAACGCGCACGGGACCTCGACGCCGATGGGCGACGAGATCGAGCTGGCCGCCGTCGAACGTCTGTTTGGCAGCGCGGCGGAGAAGCTCTCGATGTCGTCGACGAAATCCGCCATCGGTCACCTTCTTGGCGCGGCCGGTGCGGTGGAAGCCATCTTCAGTGTTCTCGCAATTCGCGACAATGTGGCTCCGCCGACGTTGAACCTGGACAATCCTTCCGTCGACAGCGTAATCGACCTCGTTCCGCACAAGCCTCGGAAACGGCGGATCGACACAGTTCTTTCGAACTCGTTCGGTTTCGGAGGAACCAACGCTTCTCTCATCCTCCGGCGCTTCGATGCCTGAGGCGTTCATCAGTAAGCGGCAGAGTAACTGCGAAGCCACACGAGGCTTGCCGTTAGCTGCCCGCTGTTGCCACATTCCTCAATCATCTTGCCAACCCTGAATATAGCCGTCCATTCGGTAGACTGATCCGTGATTCGGGAGAAAGCCTTTGGTCGCGCTAGGGTTGGTGGGGGAACTGCGAGCGAATGCTGAAGGCTCGGCCGCCAAGGGAACGACGACGGACGCACCGGACGCACCCCCCGGGCGTCATGCCGCGCAGTCCGGCTGAGGCCCTTGAGCCGACGCGCGCGCCTACCAGGCCGAAAGGTCCGAGAACACGCCGCGAGGTGAGTAGATTGGGTCCAACGCTGCGGTTCGTGAACGGATTTTTGACGTTCAGCTTCCTTGCGCTCGCAGTGGCCGCGGGTGGCGTGTTCTGGGTTTCGTCGGAATTGGACAAGGCAGGCCCGCTGGAGGAGCCTCGAACGGTGGTCATCCGCCGGGGCGAAGGCGCGCGCGACATTGCTCGGCGGCTCGAGCGAGAAGGGTTCATTTCGAGCGAGCACATCTTCGTTGCGTACTACTTGGCGCGCCAGGTATCCGGCTGGTTCGGTGGAGAACCGCTCAATCTGAAGGCCGGTGAGTACCAGTTGAAGCCTGCCATCAGCATGCGCGAGGTGGCGAACCTCCTCAGCGAAGGCAAAGTCGCCCTCCTACGGCTGACGATTCCGGAGGGGCTGACCAGCTATCAGATCGTCGAGCGGATCAAGGCGGACCCGAATTTGGTCGGCGACATTGTGACGATCCCTGAGGAAGGGACGCTGCTGCCTGATACCTACTTCGTGCCCCGCGGAACGAGCCGTCAGGAAGTGATCGAGCTCATGCAGACGCAGAGGAACAAGTTCCTGGCGGCGGCTTGGGAGGTGCGCCAGCCCGATTTGCCTTTTCAAAATGTTGAGGAGGCCGTGATCCTCGCCTCCATCGTCCAGAGGGAAGCAGGCCGCAACGACAAGTTGGAGGACATCGCGTCGGTGTTCATCAATCGCCTGCGCCGCGGGATGCCTCTCCAGTCCGACCCCACCATTCTCTACGGGCTTGAAGGTGGCCAGGTGAACTGGGGGCGACCGATCTACCGGAGTGAGATCCAGCGGCGGACCAGTCACAACACCTACCATTTCACCGGCCTCCCTCCGACGCCCATCTGTAATCCGGGGCGCGAGGCGATCCAGGCCGTCCTCAACCCTTCGCAGACCAACTACCTCTACTTCGTCGCGAGCGGCTCCGGGTCGAGCGTGTTTTCGCGGACCCTCGAGGAGCATAACGCCGCCGTCGCCAAGTGGCGCAGGATCGAGCGCGACATCCGCGCCAAGCAGGCGGAAGCCGCGAAAGCGGAGACCGTGGCGGCGAGTGGTGCGGGAGTCTCGGGCAATCAATCCGCAGAACCTGCCCCCGCTGCGGCATTGGCGGACGGCGCGGAGGGCGGCGATGCGGATGACGCCAGGCCGCCGCTTCCAGTCAGAAAGCCCAAGCGGTAGGGTAGACAATGGCTCAAGGCGGGGCGCGGCCCCGTGCTTGCTTGTCGCCGACCGGCCAACCGGTTAGTGTCCCCCGCGCATGAGTTGACGATTCACGCGGAGCCAGTTGAGGCCCGCGCCTGTGGTACCCCGATGACGCTTAAGAGCATGACCGGCTTCGCACGCGCGGACGGCGCGGCTGGCCAAACGCGCTGGCACTGGGAGGTGCGCAGCGTGAATGGCCGGGGGCTCGACCTGCGCCTTAAGCTTGCGCCGGGATATGAGGCGCTCGAGCCGCGGGTCCGTGAAGCAGCGGCGAAACGGCTGAAACGCGGCAACGTTGCCGTCACGCTGTCGGTCAAGCGCGAGGAAGGGGCTGGTGCCCAGATCAGGCTAAACTCGGATCTGTTGCAGCAAGTGCTGGCAGCGGCGGAGCGCGTGCGGGAAGCGGTCGGCGGCCAGAGCGTGTCGGTCGATAGCATCCTCGCGGTCAAAGGTGTGCTCGAGCTGATCGAGGCCCCGGAAAGCGAGGAGGAGATCGAAGAGCGCACGGAGGCCATGATGGCCAGCCTGGAGACGGCCCTCATGGGCGTCGAGGCGGCGCGGGCTTCGGAAGGCGCGCGGTTGCGCGAGGTTTTGCTGAACCTCCTTGATGAAATCGAACGGGTTGTCGAAGCCATCGCGGCCTCGCCGGCCCGCACTCCGGAGGCGATCCGGGCGAAGCTGCGTGAGCAGGTGGCAAGACTACTGGACGCCTCCCCATCGTTCGACGAGGCGCGGCTGCATCAAGAGGCCGTCTTGCTTGCGACGCGAGCCGACATCGAGGAAGAGCTGCAACGCCTCCGCGTGCATGTTGCAGCCGCTCGCGAGTTGCTCGACGCGAACGAACCCGTGGGGCGGAGACTCGATTTTCTGTCGCAAGAGTTCAATCGTGAAGCGAACACGCTGTGCTCGAAGGCCAACGACGGAGACATCACCCGCATGGGTCTGCAGCTCAAGGCTTTGATCGAGCAGATGCGTGAGCAGGTTCAGAACATTGAGTAGCGCCGTGCATTCGCCGACCATCGAGCGCCGTGGCATCATGCTGGTGTTATCCTCGCCGTCGGGCGCCGGCAAGACCACCCTGGCTCGCAGACTGCTAGCCTGCGAGAGCGGGATCGAAATGTCCGTGTCGGTCACGACTCGCAAGCCGCGCCCCGGCGAGGAGGAGGGCAAGGACTATTACTTCGTCAGCGAGTCCGAGTTTCGTCGCATGCGCGATGCAGGCGAGCTGCTCGAATGGGCGCGCGTCTTTGACAACTACTACGGCACGCCGCGATTGCCCGTGGAGCGGGCGCTGGCCGCCGGCCGGGACGTGCTCTTCGATGTCGACTGGCAGGGGGCCCAGCAGCTGAATGAGAAGGTCTCCCAAGACCTCGTGCGGGTGTTCATCCTGCCGCCATCCGGTGAAGTGTTGGAGCAACGCCTGAAGTCCCGCCGCGAGGAACCCGAGGTCATCAAACGTCGGATGGCTGAGGCCGCGGCCGAAATCAGTCATTGGGCCGAATACGACTACGTCATCATCAATTCCGATTTGGAAACGAGCGTCGCAGGGCTGAGAGCCATCCTTGCAGCGGAACGATTGCGCCGCGAGCGGCTGCTCGGTCTCAGCGAGTTCGTGCGCGAGATGCAGAAGTCGCTTTGAACTAAGTCTCGTGCGGCTTCACGATCTGCCGGACTCCACGGCCTGCTCTCTTCGCAGCAGGTAAATTCCCGAGGCCACGATGATCGCCGAGCCTACGGCCGTCCAAACATCCGGCAGGTCGCCGAAGACGAGATAACCGATCACCGTCACCGCTATGAGCTGGACGTAGGTGAAGGGTGCGATCGTGGGGGCGGGCGCCCAGCGATGGGCGATGATCAGCAGATAATGCCCCAGCCCGCCCCAGAAGCCGAGCGAAATCAGCACTATCCACGTGAAGGCGTCCGCCGGCCATGTCCATTCGACCATGGCCCACGGCGCCAGCAAAACCGTGCCGACGAGCGTTGAATAAAGCAGGGTCACCTCGGATGTGTCGTAAGCGGCGAGATAGCGCGTGAGGAGGATGTACAAGGAATACGAGAGCACGCACCCGAGCGCCAACAGGAACGCAGGGTGAAACGCCGCGAAGCCTGGCCGGATGATAACCAGGACACCGACGAACCCCGTGACTATCGCGAGAAGACGCCGCCAGCCGACCCATTCCCCCAGAAATGGACCAGCCAGCAGAGCTACGACGAGTGGGGTCAGAAAAAGGATGGTCGTCGTTTGGTCGAGCCGCAGGTAACGCAGCGCGGTCACGCTGAACAGCGTCGAAAGCATCATTAACACGGAGCGTATGAGCTGGTGTGCCAGCTTGCGCGTGCGAAGGAGCCGGGGAACGCTGACCAAACCAAAAGCAAGCACGGCCAGGACGAGGTGGCTGAAAAAGCGCATCCAGACCACCTGCCCCACCGGCAGCTGCAACACTGAGACCAAGTACTTAGCGGTGCCGTCCAGGCAGGCGAACATCGTGACCGCCAGCATGACGAGACCGATCGCCAAGAGGCGATTGGTCGGCAAAACATCTGGCTTCACGATGACTGGCTTATCCATTGGATCGCATTACCTATGGCCCGGGCTTCACGCTGTTCTCGAACGCGTCCGGGCAGGCATACCGCAGAACGAGCCGAAACAGCACTGAAGAGCGAAGTTGGCCTGCGCAGGCCAGTTCAGCGTCAACTGCATATCTCCGGGAGATGAGGTACCGGAGCCGAAATGGAACGACTAACCTGGCACTCGCGTTGCCGCATCAGTTTTCTCGGTGGAGGGATCGAATCAGTGATCGGCGATACCCTTCACACAGCACTTCCCGAATGGATCATCGTCTCCCGGCTGCTGCTCGCCATTTTGCTGGGCGGGATCATCGGTTTCGAGCGTGAAATCAGGAACAGGCCCGCAGGACTACGCACCCACATCTTGGTTTCGATGGCTGCAGCCTTATTCACGCTCATCACCATCGAGATTTACCATGAGGTCGGCGCAGCCCCTGGCATCGCCGCCCGCGTCGATCCTGTTCGCATCGTAGATGCCGTCACCGCGGGCGTGGCATTCATCGCGGCGGGCGCCATCATTCAAGCTCATGGTGACGTGAAAGGATTGACGACGGGTGCTGCCATCTGGCTCGCTGGAGCGATCGGCGTCGCCTGTGGAATCGGATTCTACTTCGTCGCAACCCTGACAGCGATTTTTGCCGTGATCGTTTTGCGCGTCGTCGGTTGGGCCGAGCAGAAGTGGCTCGGCAAAGACCTCGACAGCTGACGATCCGCGAGTTGCCGCGCTACCGGCGCGAATATCTCAGCGTCTGTTCCCGCCAAGGAGCCTGCGGGAGATGACCACCCGCATGATCTCGTTGGTTCCTTCCAGGATCTGGTGGACGCGCAGGTCACGGACGAGCTTCTCGAGCCCGTACTCCTTCAGGTAGCCATAGCCGCCGTGGATCTGCAGCGCCTGATTGACGATCTCGAACCCGAGATCTGTGGCGTAGCGCTTGGCCATGGCCGAATACATGGTCGCCTGCGGATCGGCGCGATCGAGGGCGTCAGCAGCGCGGTAAATCATCAGCCGGGCGGCCTCGAGATCCGTCGCCATGTCGGCGATCTTGAACTGGAGCGCCTGGAAATCGGCGATATGCCGGCCAAAGGCCTTGCGCTCGTGCATGTAGTCACGGGCCTTGTCGAGCGCCGCCCACGCCGCCCCCAGCGAACAGGCGCCGATGTTGATGCGGCCACCATCGAGGCCGCTCATGGCGTACTTGAAGCCGTTGCCCTCGACGCCTCCTACGAGGTGGAAGGCGGGCACTTCGACGTTCTCCATGATCACCTGCCGGGTCGGCTGGGCGTTCCAGCCCATTTTGCGCTCGTTGGCACCGAACGAGAGCCCTGGCGTATTCTTGAAGACGACGAACGCCGAAATTCCCGAAGCGCCCTCTCCACCGGTTCGGGCGAAGATGAAATAGAAGTCCGACGCTCCCGCCCCGGAAATGAACTGCTTCGTTCCGTTGAGGATGTAGCGATCGCCTTTACGTTCGGCTCGCGTGGTGATGGCCGCGGCGTCCGATCCAGCTCCGGGCTCAGTCAGGCAGTAGCTCGCCAGCCATTCCATCGAGGCGAGCTTCGGCATCCATGCTGCGATCTGCTCATCCGTGCCGTACTGCCCCACCATCCAGGCAACCATGTTGTGGATGGAGATGTAGGAGGAGATGGCCGGGCAGCCGTATGCGAGCGCCTCGAAAATGAGAGCTCCATCAAGCCGGGACAGGCCCGAGCCGCCTTTTTCCGCAGGGACGTAGATGGCCGCCATGCCGAGCTCTGCCGTCTCCCGGATGACGTCGACGGGAAAATGGCTCTCCTCGTCCCACTTCGCGGCGTAAGGGGCGATCCGTTCCCTCGCGAACGTGAGGGCTGTCTCCTGAATGGCGGATTGTTCCTCGGTGAGGGCAAAATGCATCTTCTGGCCTCGTCTTGCTCGCGAGGCGCTAGCCTAGCGCGAACGGGCAGTCGATGAAACAAGTGAGAAAATCACCGGATGCGGGAGGATTGGCCGAGAAAAGCAAACGCGATGGCGACCCCTTTGAGCAACAGCCCACCCCCAACCGCCACCGCAGGCCGTCGCGGTGCCGCTGGGCCCCGACACCGCGTGCGGACGGTCCGTATGGTCCCTAAATGGGACTTGATGGACAACCGACTGAAAGTTGTGCTCGTGAAATTTGATTTCTGATTGGTGAATGCGAGCTGCTCCCGGCCAGAAAGAAGCTGCGTAAAGCCGGTGTGCACCTCCGTTGACGATCAGATAACTGACGAGTAGCTTGGAAATCTTATCAAGCGTAGGTCTGATTTGGATCTACACGGAATTTTGGGACGACGAAACAATGCGTAGCATTCTCATTTCCAGCGCCTTGATTGCACCTTTCATCATCTCGGGTTTCGGGCAACCGGCCGAGGCCCAATCGAAATCCACCAGTACGTGCACCGCACCGGGACTTGTCAGTGCCTCCCTGTAATGGCGGCAGCAGTGCGCACATTCACCTATCCGGATTTTCCTATGGCGGTACATATCCGGTGACGAGCAAGGGCAATGTGGCAACCGGCGTGACCGCCAACGGCACAAAGTTCACCTGCCGGAAATGATTTGATTTTCGCTTTCGTGATTTGGTGCGGACGGCGGGACTCGAACCCGCACGGCATTGCTGCCTCAGGATTTTAAGTCCTGTGTGTCTACCTGTTCCACCACGTCCGCGGGGCGGGCTCTTTATGACGCCGCAGTGCTGCGGTGGCAATCACGTGCATATGTCCGGGCGTCCCGAACGGCTGCCATCAACAGCAGATAGAGCGTCGTCGCGTTGAGGAGATGCCACATGAAATGGGTACCGACAACGGTGCCCGCAATCCGCGTGTGCGCGCACAACTCGAGATCGACCGTCCGAAAGACCATCGAAACCAGGAACACAGCGCCCGCGAGCAGCACGTACCTCGCGGCAGGATGGCGTTTCGTCTGAAGCACGAGACCGATGCCGACCATGGCTAGGAAGGCGGGGACATAGCCCACCGTTCCATTGAAGCAGGACCCGCCCGAGCCAAAGCCGAGGAAACCGGGAGGGCATCGAATGCCGTCTGCGATTCGGAGCGCTCCGATAAAAGCGGTCAGGCCGGTGAGCACCCAAAGCCATCCCAGCCTCAGATAGACGCGAAGCGCGTACCCCAAATAGGCCAGCATGAAGATGCCGATGGGGATGACATCTGCCTGCGCCGCCCAGAAGGTCGCGAAGGTGTGGAAGAGGAAGCTCCCAATGCCGATCGTAAACACCAGCGCAATGAGAATGATGATCCCGAGCGGTGGTTTCGGCGGCCGCTGACGCCACAGCGCTATGGCAGCCAAAAGCGCTGCAAGAATGAAAGCGCCATTGGTGATGGCATTAAGAGGTTCCGCCCAGAATGACGGATCGGAGCCGCGCTCGCAGTAGCGGAAGACCTGTGCGCTCCAGGACATCGGCCGCCACGATTACTCGGCCGGGAAGATGTCCGCGAGCGACACTGTGAGGCCAGGCGGATCGAGCATAAGATCGCCGCTCTCCACCACGCGGGTGACGATCTCCCCGTCCTCGCGCCGCCTGTGGTGCACGACCAACCGGTCATCTGGGTCCACGACCAGGTAGTGAACGACGCTCGGCAGCTTGAAGTAACCGGCTAGCTTGATGCCGGCATCGCGCGCTTCAGACGAGGGAGACGTGACCTCGGCCACGATCACAGGCTCGGGGATGATAATCGTGTCTGGAGCCAGCTTTTCTCCGCAGTAGACGACTACGTCGGGCTCGTAAGCAGTTTCGCTGTCAATTCTTATAGTCGCGCCGTCAGTCAGCACGTGGCACTTCTTCTGACTTTTCTGAACCGCCATGCGCAAGGCGAGGTAAACATTCCCCTTGATCTCGATGTGCTCTGTGCGCTCCGGCGACATCTGCACGACCCGGCCCCCGTACAGCTCATACCGCCCCCGCGGCTGAGCCATGGCCCAGTCGATGAACTGCTCAACAGTCATGCGTGGCGGTGCGTGCACGTTCATAAGTACAGGATAGCACACATCGGCTGTCCGCATAACGCGATATGAGCGCGTGAGGTCACCACCGGACCTGCAGCATATCCTGCGCGCGATAAAGCAGACACCACGAGCCCGGCAGCGCGTTGGTAAGAGCGCTGCAGGCCGACTACGCTCGAGAAGCGCGGCCTACACCTTCCGCTCCGGCAGGGCCAGCCGAATGTGCAGCTCCCGCAGCTGCTTCGGCGTCGCCTCGGTCGGGGCACCCATGAGCAGATCGGTGGCCTGCTGGTTCATCGGAAAGATAGCGACGTCGCGCACCGTTTTAACCCCAGTCAGCAACATCACCATGCGCTCGAGACCCGCCGCCATACCGCCGTGCGGAGGCGCGCCGTACTGGAAGGCACGATAGAGGGCGCCAAAGCGCTTCTTTACGTCCTCCTCGCTGAGCCCCACGATGCCGAAGGCCTTGATCATCGTGTCGGGACGGTGGTTGCGGATGCCGCCGGAGGCCAGCTCATAGCCGTTGCAAACAAGATCGTACTGGTAGGCTTTGATCTTGAGCAGCTCTTCAACGGTGGTTGCCGCATCGAGAGCCGCGCTGCCGCCCTGAGGCATCGAGAACGGGTTGTGTCCGAACTCGATGCACTTCTCCTCCTCGTTCCACTCATAGAACGGGAAATCGACAATCCACGCGAACTCGTAGCGGTTCTCGTCAACCAGGTTCAGCTCGCGACCGATACGGTCCCGGGCGATGCCAGCGAACTTGTAGAATTTCGCGGGGTCACCGGCCACGAAGAAGCAGGCATCGCCCACCTTCAGCCCCAGCTGATCGCGGATTCCACTCGCCCGCTCCGGTCCGATGTTCTTGGCGATGGGGCCGGCGCCGCCTTCCTCGTCCTCGCGCCAGAAGATATAGCCGAGGCCCGGCTGTCCTTCGCCCTGCGCCCAGGAATTCATGCGATCACAGAAGGCTCGGCTGCCGCCGCCAGGGGCCGGAATGGCCCAGACGCGGACCTTCGGGTCTTTCTCGATCATGCTGGCGAAGACCTTGAAGCCCGAGCCGCGGAAGTGCTCCGTGACGTCCTGCATTTCGATGGGGTTGCGCAGGTCGGGCTTGTCCGTGCCGTACTTGCGGATCGCCTCCTCGTAAGGAATGCGCGGGAAGAAAGGCGTGACCGGCTTGCCCTCGCCGAACTCCTCGAAAATCCCGCGGATGATCGGCTCCATCGTCTGAAACACGTCCTCCTGCTCGACGAAGCTCATCTCGACGTCGAGCTGGTAGAATTCGCCGGGCAGGCGGTCAGCGCGCGGGTCCTCGTCGCGGAAGCAGGGCGCGATCTGGAAGTAGCGGTCGAAGCCCGCGATCATCAGCAGCTGCTTGTACTGCTGCGGCGCCTGCGGCAGCGCGTAGAACTTGCCAGGATGGAGGCGGCTCGGCACGAGGAAGTCGCGCGCGCCCTCGGGGCTCGAGGCCGTGAGAATCGGCGTCGGGAACTCGTTGAAGCCAGCCTCGTGCATCCGGCGGCGGATCGACCGAGTGATCTCGAGCCGCTTCATGATGATCTTGTGCAGCGTCTCACGCCGCAGGTCGAGGAAGCGGTAGGTGAGGCGCAGGTCCTCCGGGTAGTCAGGCTCGCCGAAGACAGGGACCGGCAGCTCCTTGGCCTCGGAGAGAACCTCGATCTCGTGCGCATAGATCTCGATCTCGCCGGTCGCGAGATCCGGATTGACGGTGCCTTCTGGCCGATCGCGAACGAGGCCGTCAACCCGGATGACCCATTCGGAGCGGACGGTTTCGGCCGCCTTGAAAGCCTTGCTGTCCGGATCGGCGACAATCTGGGTGATGCCATAGTGGTCGCGCAGGTCGATGAACAGCACGCCGCCGTGGTCGCGCACGCGATGCACCCAGCCGGACAGCCGCGCGATCTGCCCCACGTGGCTCTTGCGGAGCTCGCCGCAGGTATGTGAGCGGTAGCGGTGAAGCGGAGCAGTGTGGCCGCCGGCCCCACCGGCCGATTCCGCGCCCGAAGGGCTCGTCACCTTATCCTCAGCCATTGAAACGTCTGCCTGAGCTCTTGATTGAGTGAGCGCCGGAAAAGCGCACGTGGCCGGCCAGATGTCAAGTTGACGTGCCGGCGCCGTAAACCCGCCGTCATTAACCACATGCGGGTGCACCCTACAAGAGACGCGACAAGCGATACGCGCTGGGTTATATCGCGCGACCGATGCGCGTCATTACTTCAACTGCCGACCTCGCCGAAGCGTGTGCCCGATTTGCCCGGCACCCCTTTGTGGCCGTCGATACCGAGTTCCTGCGCGAGCAGACCTACTGGCCCGTATTGTGCCTCATCCAGCTGGCAGGGCCGGAGGAAGAGGTCATCATCGATCCCCTCGCGCCGGGGCTCGACCTGAAGTACTTCTATGACTTGATGGCGGACGAGCGCGTGGTGAAAGTTTTCCACGCCGGCCGTCAGGACATCGAGATCATCTACGCCAAGGCGAAGCTCGTCCCACATCCGATTTTCGACACTCAGGTCGCGGCCATGGTCTGCGGCTTCGGGGAGTCGGTGAGCTACGTGAACCTCGTGAAGAAGCTCACCAACGAGGACGTCGACAAGACTTCCCGCTTTACGGACTGGAGCCGGCGGCCCCTGACCCAAAAGCAGCTAGCCTACGCTTTGGCCGACGTAACGCATCTGCGCCAGGTTTATCTGCAACTCAAAGCCGAGCTCGAGAGGACGGGTCGTGCCCATTGGCTTGACGAGGAGATGGCCACTCTCACGGACCCCGCAACCTATGAGATGAAGCCGGAAGATGCCTGGCAGCGTCTCAAGATGCGGGCCAAGAACCGCCGATCGTTCGCAGTGCTCATCGAGTTGGCTGCCTGGCGGGAGAGGCTGGCCCAAACGCTGGATGTGCCGCGCTCGCGCATCCTGCGGGACGAGGCGCTTTACGATATCGCCAACCAGGCGCCCACCGACACAGCGCAGCTTGGCGAGCTACGCACGTTGAGCGAAGGCTTCTCGCGGTCAGCGCGGGCACGGGAGATCATCGAGGCCGTCAAGCGCGGCCTTGCGCGCAATCCGAAGACGCTGCCACAGATCCCCACCGGTCAAGCCCTACCGGCAGAAGCAACGGCGCTGGTTGATCTCCTCCGTGTTCTGCTCAAGGCAGCGGCGGCTCGCAACCGGGTCGCAGCAAAGCTCATTGCAGATACAAGTGATCTCGAGCGCATCGCGGTGGCAGAGGACCCGGACGTCCCAGCTCTGCGCGGATGGCGGCGCGAGCTCTTCGGAGAGGACGCTCTCAGATTGAAGCGTGGTGAGGTGGCATTAACCGTTGCGAAAGGGGAGGTCGTCACGGTTCCCGTTTCTCGCGTACGGCAACCTGGCAATTAGCTCATCTCATTAAGCATGCCCGCACGGCGAGCTCCGTGCACGGTGCTCGCCTACCAGACTTGCCATCTGGCCCTGGAATATGTTGTGCTCAATCGCCACGATCTGAGGCTCGATTTCGGGAACCAATCGGCCTGCTGAGGGTTGCTGGTCTCGTCGGGATCTCCGGACGGAGCGTAGCGCATGGCCACTCTGCTGCAGCAGCAACACTATCGCGCTTACCAGCCGCGTCCCCTCACGAAATCAGAAATCAAAGACGTCGAGATCCTCTATGGGGGGCTTCATTGGCGCGCCGAGCACGTCATGAAGGCCGTGTTCGAGAACCTCGGCTACAAGGCGCGCCCACTGCCAACCGCAACGCGAGAGGATCTTTTGCTCGGTCGGGAGCTGGCCGACATTGGACAATGCTGCCCCACGAGCTTCACCACCGGCAATCTCGCGAACTTCCTGCGCAGGGAGGCGAAGCGGATTGGCGAGCAGGCCGTGGCCGACAAGTATGTGTACGTCACCGCTGGCTCATGTGGGGCGTGCCGCTTCGGCCAGTATCACCAAAGCTATGAGCTGGCGCTGCGGAACCTGGGCCTCGAGTCGTTCCGGCTGTTTCTGATCGATCAGAACAGGATGGACCAGGGCGCACTCAAGGGCGGCGGTCTTGAGATTAGCATCCCGCTGACGCTGGGCACGGTCTGGGCCATTCTGTGCACGGATGCTCTGCAGAGCCTGGAGTACAGAACGCGGCCTTATGAGGTCGAGCCAGGCAGCACCGATCGCGTCGTTCGCGAGAGCGTGGACTACCTTTATGAGGTTTTCCGCAAGCGGCCCGACAAAGGTAAGAAGTGGGGTCCGCTCGTCTGGCATTTGACGACCGACTATTTCACCAAAGCGCTCCGGGAGATTTACCGTAAGTTCGAGGCCATCGAGGTCGATCGGCTGCGGGTGAAGCCCGTAGTGAAGATCACCGGCGAGTTTTATCTGCAGACGGTGGAGGGCGATCCCAACTACAACATCCACCGCTGGCTCGAATCCGAAGGCGCGGAGGTTTATCCGGCCCCCATTGTCGTGTGGCTCGACTATTGGATCCGCTTCTATGTGCAGGAGCTGGAGGACCGGATGGGCACCGATCGGACCGCGCAAGCGAAAATCTGGGCGCTGAAGAGTCTGCAGAAGCTATTCCGCGCAACCTACAACAGGATGCGCAAGGCCCTGGGCAATATTCCCCACGAGATACCGGACCAATACGAGCTGCGGCGGCTCGCGGCACCCTATTTCCACCACCGCCTCTCCGGCGGCGAGGGCGACATGCTGATCGGCAAGGCGCTGTGGGCGCACCTGCACAAGAAGGCGCATATGATCTGCGAGCTGTCGCCCTATTCCTGCATGCCGAACACCATGAGCGTCGGTGCCATGGCGGGCGTGCTTGGCCAGCATCCGGATCTGCTCTACGCGCCCATCGAGGTCAAAGGCGATGCCGAGGTGCACGCACTCTCCCGCTGCCAGATGATCCTCACCGAGGCCAAGAAGCGCGCCGTCCGCGAGTACGTGAAGGTGATGGAGAAGACCGGGCTCGACCCGGAAGCCGTGCGCAAAGTGCTCGACGCCAATCCGGAAATGCGCAAGGCCACGTACCGCGTGCCCCATATGGGCGTTGCCGGTATGGCCGCCAACACGATGCTCCACGTTGCCGATCGCTTCTACGCGAGGCAAGCCGCATGAAAACGGTGGGCATGGACGTCGGCTCGACAACCATCAAAGCGGTGGTTGTCGAAGATGGCCGAGTGATTTGGCGCGATTACCAGCGCCACAACACCAAGCAGGCAGAGAAGGCAATCGAGTTCTTGGCGCGCATGGAGCAGGAGCTCGGTCTGGCACCGGACAAGGATCGCATCTTCTTTACGGGCTCCGGTGCCGGACTAATCGCGCCGCTCGTCGGCGGCAAGCTCGTCCAAGAAGTCGTTGCTGTGGCGGCAGCCGTCGAGAAATTGCACCCCGAAGTCCGCTTCGTCTCCGAAATCGGAGGCGAGGACATGAAGACGATCTTTTTCACGGAAACGGCCTCGGGGAAAACCAAGCAGGTTTACATGCAGTCCGCCTGCAGCGGCGGAACGGGCACCTTCATCGAAAAGACGGCACGCAAGCTGCGCATCCCGTCTGAACAGCTGTGCAACATGCCCTACGACGGGATGAGCTTGCACAAAGTGAGCTCCAAATGCGGGATTTTCGCCGAGGCGGATGCCAATACGCTGCTCAAGAGCGGCGTGCCCGTCGAAGAAATCATTGCCAGCTTGTTCGAGGCGGTTGTTTACCAGAACCTAGCGACGCTGACGAAAGGCAATACGCCGTTGCCGCAAGTCCTGCTGCTCGGTGGGCCGAATATGTTCTTCAAGGGCCTGCAGCAGGCTTGGCGGCGTCACCTGACAAACCTCTGGCGCGACCGTAATTGCGCGCTGCCGCCGGATGTCGATCCGGCAGATCTCATCCACGTGCCGGACGATGCGCTATACTATGCGGCGTTGGGGTGCATTGAGGTCGCCAACGGCGAGGCGGAAGGCGTAGGGCTCTATCAGGGTACCGAAAAGCTCCGCTGGTGGATCGAGGAAGGCCAGCATCAGGAAAAGGCGAAAAGCGGTGCCAAGGCCCTCATTCGCGAAAGCGACGACCTTGAAAGTATCAAGTCGGCGTTCACCGCCAGCCGCGGAAAAATTGAGCCTGCGAAGGCCTACGACGGGCCGGTGTTCATCGGCTGCGATTTCGGCAGCACGACAGCCAAAGCTGTCGTGATGAGCCCGGAAAAGGAGGTCCTGGCGAGCGTCTATGTGCAATCCAAAGGAAATCCGATCGAGGATGCGAAAGCGCTGTTCCGGGATATTCGCGAGAAAGCTCGCGGTCCGGTCCTTGGCCTGGCGCTAACGGGCTACGGAAAGGATTTGTTGAAGGATATCATCGGAGCCGATATCGGCGTCGTCGAGACCGTCGCCCATGCCACTTCTGCTCTGCACGTTTTCCCCGATGCCGATGTGATTTGCGACGTCGGCGGCACCGACGTGAAAATCATGATCCTGCGGCAGGGCACGGTCGCGGATTTCCGGCTCAACTCACAATGCTCCTCCGGCAACGGTGCCTTCTTGCAGGGTGTTGCGGAGCGCTACGGCATTCCGCTCGAGGAATACGCGGATAAGGCATTCCAGGCCAAAGCGATGCCGAGCCTCGCGATGGGCTGCGGCGTCTTTTTGCAGTCGGACATCGTCAATCAGCAGCGCAAAGGCTGGTCGGCCGAGGAGATCATGGCCTCGCTTGCCGCCGTGCTGCCGCTCAATGTCTGGGTTTACGCTGGCCAGCTGCAGAACCTCCGCGCTGTCGGCCGCAAATTCGTGCTGCAGGGTGGGACGCACCGGAATATGGCGGTGGTGAAGGCGCAGATCGACTTCATCAAGTCGAAAGTGCCGGATGCCGAAATTTTCATTCACCCCTATTCGGGCGAGGCGGGTGCCATCGGCGCGGCTCTGTGCGCGATCGATGCGCATGTCGACGGCCGACCAAGCCGCTTCCGCGGCTTCGACTTCATCGAATCCCTCGAGTACCGCAGCACCACGAGCGAGCACACCGTCTGCCGTTGGTGTCCGGTGAACTGCAAGCGCGCCTTCATCGACGTGAAGCTCGAAGGCGCCAAGGGCCGGCCGTGGAGCAAGGTGCCGCTTGAAGAAGGGTGGGAGCGTGTCATCAGCGGCAACTCTTGCCCCAAGGGCCTGATGGAGGACGCCAACGAGATGCGGGCGGTGAAAGCCCAAATGGAGAAGCAGCGCCGTGAATTTCCCAATATTGGCGAAATGGTTCGCGAACAGGCCTTCCGACGGGCTTGGGCAGAAGCCTGAGCGGGCCGAGCGCGCCAAGCTTCGGATCGGCATTCCCAAGGTTCTCAATATCTGGAGCACGCATCAATTCTGGCTCGGGTTTTTCGAGAGCCTTGGCGTCGGCCGCGTGGTTTTCTCGTCGGACACCTCGGAGGAACAAGGCCGCGAATTCGGCAGCGGTCGCGGAACCGTCGACTGCTGTTATCCGGTCAAGTGCATTTCGGGCCATTACGGCGAGCTGATTTTCGGCCAGAAACGCAAGATCAACATTCTCTTTTCGCCGATGATCTATTCCATGCCCTCTTTTCTCAACGGGCATGTCGCCGACTCGCTCGCCTGTCCTCGCGTGATGGCCGCGCCGGAGAATATCAAGGCCGGGTTCCTCAAAGAGAAGGACGTTTTCGCCGAGCAGGGCATCCGGCACGTGGCGCCGCTCGTTTCGTTAGCGGATCCAATGCAGGTGCCGCGGCAGCTCTTCAAGGCGTTGGACGGCGTCCTGCCGGGATTGACCTTCGATGAGGTTCGCGAGGCGGTCGATCGCGGATATAGGACGCTCGAGGCCTTCAATCGCGAAATGCGCGCCCGCAGCCGCCAGATTCTCGAATGGTGTGCGCGCGAAGGGCGGCCGTGTGTGATGGTCGTCGCGAGGCCCTATCACATGGATGCCGGCATCGGCCACGAAATCGAGGCCGACCTGCAAGCCTACGGTTATCCCATCCTGTGGACGCAGTATTTCCCGATCGACCAGGACCTGCTCAACTGGATGTTCGGCCCCGACATCCGCGAGGGATACATCAAATCGCCCTTCGACATTTCGGATGTTTGGCCGTCGTCCTACAGCGCCAACACGAATGAAATCCTTTGGGGGGCGAAGGCTGCCGCGCGCGTTCCCTGGATCACCTGCGTCATCCGCCTTACCAGCTACGAATGCGGCATGGATCAGCCGACATTCACGCCCGTGCAGCAAATCGTTGAGCGCTCGGGAACGTTGTTCTTCTCGTTTCAAGAGCTGGATTCAACGAAGCCGGCGGGCTCGGTGAAGATACGGGTCGAGACGATCGCCCATTATCTGGAGCGAAACTCGCGAACAATTATCGCTCGCAAGCTGGCGGCCATGCCAGACAAATGCCCCCTATTGGAACAACGAAAGGCGAATGCAAATCTGTGATCTATTCACGTGTCCGCCTTTCGTGTCTCGTCAATACGTCAATGCCGCTTTGATCGCCTGTAATTCCTGGCGCGGATCTGAATAGGCTTCATACGAGTGCACAGTGCGGGCGTACCAATAGCGGCTGTTGCTGACATCGCCCTCGATCTTGTGCAGCACGGCGTGGATCCAGCAGGCATCGGAATCGTCCTCATAAGCCTGCACGATCCTGTGCGCCGCATCCCAATCACCCGCGAGCGCAAGGTCCACGGCGCGGATCAGCTCTTTGCGGTCTGCCATTGATCCCATCCTTTCCGGCGCAGCTCGCACGCGGGGCACGAGCCGCACCCATAGCCCCACGCGTGGCGCTGACTCCGGTCGCCAAGATAGCAGGTGTGAGTCTCTTCGACGATGAGCTCAACGAGACGGTCGCCGCCCAGTTCGTGTGCCAACGCCCACGTGCCGGCCTTGTCGATCCACATGAGCGGCGTCGCGATCTCCACCGTCCAGTCAAGCCCAAGTGAGAGCGCGCGGGCGAGGGTCTGCAGCGTCTCGTTACGACAATCCGGATAGCCGGAATAATCCGTTTCGCACATCCCACCCACAAGCACGGGGATGCGCCGGCGATAGCCCAGGGCGGCAGCGTAGGTGAAAAACACTAAGTTGCGGCCCGGGACGAAGGTGGACGGCAACCCGGCCGCAGTCATCTCGATCGCAGCCTCGCGGGTCAATGCCGTTTCACTGATGGCGCCGAACTCGGCCAGATCGAGCACGTGATCCTCGCCCAGCCGCTGAGCCCAACCAGGAAAGCCGGAGCGAAGGCCCTCCAGCACCCTCCGACGGGCGATCAACTCAACCTCGTGACGCTGGCCGTAAGCGAATCCGATGGTCTCCACGTGATCGTAGCGGGAGAGGGCCCACGCGAGACACGTCGTCGAATCCTGCCCCCCGGAGAACAGGACCAGCGCCCGCATTGTCCTACAAGCTCCGGCCGTCGAACGGCGTCAGCTTCAGGCTGGCAAGGTCGATCCCGTCGAGGCAGCGAACGTTGATGGCAATGCCTTCTTTGCCGTCCTCGCCTTTACCGCGGGCGAAGGAGGAAACGCCGCAGGTCGAGCAGAAAAGGTGATGAATTCTCCGCTTATTGAACTGGTAATCCGTGAGATCGTCCTCGCCAGAGAGGAGCTTGAACGCCGACGGCTCGACATAAGTCCAAAGGGCGGCGCGCTTCTGGCAGATGGAGCAGTTGCAGTCGAGCACGGGGTCAAGCGCCGTCGTCACCTCGTAGCGGACCTTTCCGCAGTGGCAGCCGCCCGTGTAGGTCCTGGCCTCGCGTCCTTCGCTCATGGCGCTTGCTCCTGACGTTGCAGAGTCAGCCGCGCGATAGCGTCTCCACCACAACGGCGCAAGCGGCTCTTGTCAATGCAGATGAGTGGGTTAGAACCCGCCCGCGAGTTGCCGCGTAGTTCTCAAGAGCTTGAGCAGGAGGTCCTCATGACAGCCATCATCGATATCACCGGCCGGGAAATTCTTGATAGCCGCGGCAACCCGACGGTCGAGGTCGAGGTCGTGCTGGAGGATGGCTCGATGGGCCGTGCAGCCGTGCCGTCGGGCGCCTCGACGGGTGCGCACGAGGCCATCGAGCTGCGCGATGGGGACGCATCCCGCTATCTGGGCAAGGGCGTGCAGAAGGCCGTGGAGGCGGTCAACGGCGAGATCTTTAGAGCCCTACGAGACCGCGATGCGACCGACCAGAGGGGCATCGACCAGACACTCATCGAGCTCGATGGCACGCCGAACAAGGGGCGGCTCGGGGCTAACGCAATCCTGGGGGTATCGCTGGCGGTGGCCAAGGCGGCTGCGGAGGCCTGCACGCTCCCGCTTTACCGGTACATCGGCGGCACGGCTGCCCATCTGCTGCCGGTGCCGATGATGAACATCGTCAACGGCGGCGCGCATGCCGACAATCCGATCGACCTTCAGGAGTTCATGATCATGCCGGTGTCGGCGCCGACGTGCGCTGATGCCATCCGTCTGGGCAGCGAGATTTTCCATACCCTGCGCAAGGCGCTTAAGGACGCCGGCCACAATACGAATGTCGGCGACGAGGGCGGCTTCGCGCCAAATCTGCAATCCGCGGACGAGGCCCTTGGCTTCATCATGCGAGCCATCGAAAAGGCCGGTTACAAGCCCGGTGAGGATGTCGTGCTCGCGCTGGATTGCGCGTCCACTGAGTTCTACAAGGACGGCAAGTACAACCTGGCGGGCGAGGGCAAGGTGCTCGATTCGGAGGGCATGGCCCGGTACCTCGCCGATCTTGTGAGCCGCTACCCGATCGTGTCCATCGAGGATGGCATGGCCGAGGACGATTGGCAGGGCTGGAAGCTGCTGACCTCGGAGCTAGGCGATCGCTGCCAGCTGGTCGGGGACGACCTGTTCGTCACGAACACGAAGCGGCTGGCGCAAGGCATCGCCGAGGGTGTCGCCAACTCCATTCTGGTGAAGGTCAACCAGATCGGCACGCTGACGGAAACCCTGGACGCGGTTGCGATGGCCCAGCGTGCGGCCTATACGGCCGTCATCTCCCATCGCTCCGGCGAGACCGAGGACGCCACCATCGCCGACTTGGCGGTCGCGACGAACGCCGGGCAGATCAAGACGGGATCTTTGAGCCGCTCCGATCGCCTTGCGAAGTACAACCAGCTCATCCGCATCGAGGAGGATCTGGGGGACGCGGCTCGCTATGCCGGCCGCAGCGTGCTGCGCCGCACAACGGCCTGAGGTTCGTTTTTTTTTGGGCGGCACACGGAACATCACTTTACCCGCTCTTAACGCCGACGGGTCTAGAACGCGAGCGTTGCAATTGAGCACGTCTCGATGGTTCTGCGTCGGACATCTCCGGATCGAGGGATGAGGAGGATACGGCAGCATCTTCTGGTACTGCTTGGCTGCCTACTGATTTCAGCCTACTTCATCCACCACACGATCACGGGCAAGCACGGCCTCGAGGCACGGTCTCAGCTCCAAGAGCGTTCCCGCGCTCTGGACCGGGAGATCGCTGCCCTCGAGGCCGTCGCGGCCGAGCTGCTTCGCGACGTTCTTCTGCTTCGGCCTGATCCACCGCATCCCGATATGGTCGAAGAGATCGCCATCGGTGTTCTCGGGATGGCGCGGCCCGGTGACCGGATCGTTCTGATTGGTCAAAGCGTTGGTCGAGAAGCTGGGTCTACAACTCTGGACGCGGCGCCGTAGGGCTTCCCAGGCGGGCCAACATCTGGCAAAGCCAGGTGTGCTCGTGTAGGTTTGGCGCGGACAATCGTATCCGCATTGAATTTCAAGGCTCAGGAGGATCCATGGCACCTGCGGAAAGGGCGCGGGGGTCATCTGGCGGAAAACAGGCGAAGTTGGCCATGCCTGCCAACGGCGCCGACTCCGTTGTAGCGGAGCAGGAGCGCACAGAGGCCGATGTGCCCGAGCTTACCCGTGAGCAGGAGCTCCACGCCTACCGCGAAATGCTTCTCATCCGGCGCTTCGAGGAAAAGGCCGGTCAGCTTTACGGCATGGGCTTCATCGGTGGCTTCTGCCATCTCTACATCGGCCAGGAGGCGGTCGTCGTCGGCCTGCAGATGTGCGCCCAGGAGGGGGACCAGGTCATTACGACCTACCGCGACCATGGCCACATGCTGGCCTGCGGCATGGATCCCAAGCGTGTCATGGCCGAGCTGACGGGTCGCCGGAGCGGTTACTCGAAGGGCAAGGGCGGCTCGATGCACATGTTCTCCGTAGAGAAGAACTTCTACGGCGGACATGGCATCGTCGGCGCTAACGTCCCGCTCGGCGCAGGGCTCGCCTTCGCCAACAAATACCGCGGCAACAACAATATTACTTTCTGCTACTTCGGCGATGGCGCCGCCAACCAGGGCCAGGTCTACGAGACCTTCAACATGTCCAAGCTCTGGAAGCTGCCGGTGCTGTTCATCATCGAGAACAACAAATACGCGATGGGCACCTCGGTCGAGCGCTCGGCGGCGACCACGGATTTATCGCAGCGCGGCCGCTCGTTCGACATCCCTGGCGAACGGGTGGACGGCATGGATGTGCGCGCCGTCAAGGCAGCCGGGGACAAGGCGGCCAAATGGGTGCGCGAGGGCAACGGGCCGTACATCCTCGAGATGTTGACCTATCGGTATCGCGGCCACTCGATGTCCGATCCAGCCAAGTACCGTACACGCGAGGAGGTCCAACGAGTTCGCGAGGAGCGTGATCCCATCGAGCGTGTGCGTGCCCGCCTGCTCGAGAAAAAGCAGGCGACGGAGGAGGAGCTGAAGGCGATCGATGCCGAGATCCGCCGCATCGTCAACGAAGCTGCTGAATTCGCCCAGACCGATCCCGAGCCGGATCCATCTGAGCTGTGGACAGACGTCTTGAGGTAAGGCGATGGGCGCCCGAGCCTTAGCTGTAACCGCGTTTGTAGCTAACTACTTTTTACGCTGATCCTCGCACTCCCGAGCCTGGGAGGGGAGGCCATCGAGCGTGCAGTCAGAGATCCAGTCGAAATGCCCACTCAAGTATTGATGCCCGCGCTAAGCCCGACCATGGAGGAGGGCAAGCTCGCCAAATGGCTCGTCAAGGAAGGTGACGAGGTCAAGTCCGGCATGGTCATCGCCGAGATCGAGACGGACAAGGCGACCATGGAAGTGGAGGCGGTGGACGAGGGTCGGATCGGACAAATTCTCGTTCCAGAGGGCACCGAAGGGGTGAAAGTCAACACGCCGATCGCAGTCATTTTTCAGGACGGCGAGGAGTCGGGCGCGCCGATCCCTGGTTCGCCAGAAGCTGCTCGCGACATCAAGCAGGCTGATAGCCAAAGCCTTCCAGCCCAGGCGCGGCCGGCCGGTGATGGGCTGAGCCGCAGCCCCGACCTGCCTTCGCCGGCAGTCGCTCCATCGCGCGAGGTCGCCCCGGAGATCGACCTTCCTCCTGGCACGGAGATGATCACGCAGACCATGCGCGAGGCGCTGCGTGATGCGATGGCGGAGGAGATGCGTCGGGACCCGGACGTATTCCTGATGGGCGAGGAGGTCGGGCAGTATCAGGGCGCCTACAAGGTGAGCCAGGGGCTGCTCGACGAGTTCGGTGAGAAGCGGGTCATCGACACGCCGATCACGGAGCAGGGGTTCGCGGGCATTGGTGTCGGCGCGGCTTTCGCGGGCCTCAAGCCTATCGTCGAGTTCATGACCTGGAACTTCGCCATGCAGGCCATCGACCAGATCGTGAACTCCGCGGCCAAAACCCTCTATATGTCCGGCGGGCAAATGGGGTGCTCCATCGTGTTCCGTGGCCCCAACGGGGCGGCAGCGCGGGTGGCTGCCCAGCACAGCCAGGACTACTCGGCCTGGTATGCTCACGTGCCGGGGCTGAAGGTGGTGGCACCATCCAATCCCGCCGATGCCAAGGGGCTACTCAAGAGCGCCATCCGCGATCCCAACCCCGTCATCTTCCTCGAGAACGAAATTCTCTATGGCGTCTCCGGGCCGGTGCCGAAAATCGACGACTGGCTCGTACCGATCGGCAAGGCGCGCATTGCCCGGCCGGGTAAGGACGTGACGATCGTCTCCTGGTCGCGCGGCATGACCTATGCCCTCGATGCTGCCGAGCGGTTGGCGAAGGAAGGCATCGAGGCAGAGGTGATCGATCTGCGCACGCTGCGCCCGCTCGATCTCGATACGGTGCTCGAGTCCGTCCGCAAGACCAACCGGATCGTCACGGTGGAAGAGTCCTGGCCGGTATGCTCCGTGGGCTCAGAGATTTGCGCCCAGGTCGCCATCCAGGCCTTCGACTATCTCGACGCGCCGCCGGCCAAAGTCTCGGGGGCGGACGTGCCGATGCCGTATGCTGCCAATCTGGAGCGCTTGGCACTCCCCAATGCGGATCAGGTCGTCGAGGCCGTTAAGCGCGTGCTGTACATTTCGTAAAGCATGAGCCCTGACGGCGTCCGAGCTATTCGTGTGCCGGGTATCCAGCCTACACTCACCGATTGAGGTCGATTTCAATAAGGGGCCCGCAACATCATGCCCAGCCAGATCCTGATGCCCGCTCTGTCGCCGACTATGGAAGAGGGCAAGCTCGCCAGATGGCTGGTCAAGGAAGGCGACAAGATTACGGCCGGTAAGGTTGTCGCCGAGATCGAGACGGACAAGGCGACCATGGAGGTCGAAGCCGTCGACGAGGGGACGCTCGCCAAGATTCTCGTGCCTGAAGGGAGCGAGGGCGTGAAGGTGAACACGCCAATCGCGCTTATTGCGGAGGAAGGTGAGTCCGTCGAAGAGGTGAGGAAGTCTGCTGGGGAAGCGGCAGCCCCAGCTCCGCAGCCCGCTGCACAGCCGGCCGCAGCGGCGCCTCGGCCCGCAGCAGCACCTGCGGCGCCTCAAGCCGCCACTGTCCAGGCAGAACCCGTACTAGCTGCCGCACCGCCCGCCGCTACGGCTCGACCGGCTCCAGCGGAGCGCAAGCCCAACGGTGAAGGCGCGCGCATCTTCGCCTCACCGCTCGCGCGCCGTCTCGCGCGAGAGGCGGGCATTGACCTCGCATCGATCAGAGGCTCGGGGCCACACGGGCGCATCATCAAGCGAGATATCGAGGCTGCTCTGGCAGAGCCCGGCAAGGTGATCGCTATGCGGCCGACCCGGGAGGCTGCACCGCGGCCAGCCGCACCCTCCGCCATGTCGGATGAGCAGATCCTGGCGCTCTACGAGAAAGGCACCTACGAGCTGGTGCCTCACGACAACATGCGCAGGATCATCGCCGAGCGGCTCACGCTGGCGAAGCAGACGATCCCGCACTTCTACTTGAGCATCGACTGCCGGATCGATGCGTTGCTCGAAGCGCGCGAGCGCATCAACGCCTCGGCGCCGAAGGAGGGGCCGCGAGCGTTCAAACTCTCCGTCAATGATTTCATTATTAAGGCATGGGCCTTGGCCTTGCAGCAGGTGCCGGCTGCCAACGCAACCTGGACAGAGCAGGGCACGCTCCGTCACAAGTATTCTGACATTGGCGTAGCGGTGGCGGTCGAGGGCGGGCTTTTCACGCCCGTCGTGCGGCACGCAGAGATGAAGTCGCTCTCCGAAATCTCCAATGAGATGCGGGATCTTGCCGAGCGTGCCCGCAAGCGCCGGCTCGCGCCGCACGAATACCAGGGTGGCACCACGTCCATCTCCAATCTCGGCATGTACGGAATCAAGGTTTTCGATGCGGTGATCAATCCGCCGCACGCAACCATTTTGGCCGTCGGCATGGGCGAGAAGCGGCCAATCGTGGTCGGTGACCGCATCGAGATCGCGACCATGATGAGCTGCACGCTATCCTGCGATCACCGCGTCGTGGACGGGGCGCTCGGCGCCGAGCTGCTCGCCGCCTTCAAAGCACTCATCGAAGACCCGGTACGCATGCTGGTGTGATTCGCGACGTATGCGGAATGGCGGGGCAAGGACTCGCCATTTCGGGCCTCCTGGACCTCGCAAGAGTGTGCCCCAAGTGACACTTGCGGCCGGTTCTCCACAACGATCCCCTGATCGCAAGAGCAACATCTGTCGGTAACCCGGGCAGTCCGCTTGCCGCATATCAAGCCGCCACCTAAGCAGGGGGCGCGGGGATGGGATTGATTCCGGTGCGCTGCGTTCAAGCAAACGGACTCACAACGGGGTACTTACAGATGTTCACGACACTTCGCGGGCCGGCATCCTTGCTGCTCGGGGCCGTGCTGGTCGCTGGCTGCTCGAGCGACGGCGCGTTTCTGGGCAGCCCGATCACCACCGGCTCAATACAACCGGCTATGGATCCGGCTTGCGTTCAGCTCACGACTGAGATCGACGGCCTCATGAAGGAGGGCGTGGCGGAGAAGGTCGAGAAGGCTGCCGCCAACAAGTATCGCCTGAAGAAGGCCGACTTGGTGAAGGCTGACAGGCTCAACAAAGCCAATGCGGAATTCCAGAACCGGTGCGCCTTGAACCCGACGCGATCGGCCGGGACGACGGCTGAGGCCAAGCCGGCTGAAGGTGCCGGTCAGGGTGGTGCCAATAGCCAGGGCGCGGCAGCCACCAAATCCGCGGAAGCTGGCAAGGCTTCAGGATCCCAGACGAAGACTCAGTAGTCTGGCGACGGGCACAGCTTGGAAATGGTAAATGGGCGGCGTGCAGCCGCCCGTTTTTGTGTGAGAAGTCGGCGGAGGTCCTTAATCGGCAACCGCGACCACTGCGTTTGCGCCCCGGACGCAATCATTCCTATCCGGGATCTGTCTTGCGCCAATCACATGATAACCAACAAGAAAGTGGCTCCGCTGATGTCACACCTGCAGCCGTGGAACCTGGGCGGAACGCAGCGTTTGTCCGGTGCGTTGTAGGCGTGACATTGGAGGCGCATCATGACTATGCATGAAGACGATCGGCAAGTCCGCAGCTCCATGACGCATACAGCGCCTGGTCGGACAGCTTCGGTCGAAAGCACTCGCGATATGGGGCCGGCATCCGATTTGATGGTCGCTCCGGCCGGCTGGCGCCTGTCCTGGGGAGCAGTGTTTGCGGGCGTGATCGTGGCCCTCGCCGTTCACCTGGTCCTCAATCTCCTAGGGATCGGCATAGGGCTTGCGGGTGCGCGAACCGGCGCAGGAATGGAGTGGCTGGGCACCGGGTTTGGAATTTGGTGGACCATAGCGGGCATTATTGCTGCTGCCGTCGGCGGTTGGATAGCCGGGCGAACACTCGGCTCGGCTGATCGCAGCGACGGCATGATCCACGGGCTTCTGTCGTGGGCCGGTGCCACGTTGGTCGTCGCATTCCTGCTGACGACCGCAGCGGGTGGCATCCTTGGCGCCGGCATGCAGCAGCAGGCGATGGGTCCGCTCGGCGAGATCACTGGTCAGGCCGGTGGCGCTCCGCAGCAACAGCAGCAGCCGGGTCAGCCACAGCAACCTTCACAACAGCAGGTCGAGCAAGCTGCGGGTGCCATTTCGGGCGCAGCCATCGTCAGCTTCGTTGGCCTGCTCCTCGGTGCGGCAGCAGCGGCCTACGCTGGCCGGGCTGGTGTGACGGCTGCTCGTCGCGCGCTGCAGGAAGCGATCTGAGCCGAGGGCCAAGATCTACAACAGCGCGGGCGCCGTTGCCCCGGCAGCGGCGCGTGCGCTCGCCTGAACCTTCTCATCAGCATCGTGCTTGCTGACAAGACTGCCGGCGGGCGGACGGAGCGTCGCCTCATTCGATATAGAGATGGGCTTTGATCGCCTGCAGCTCGACGGGATCCATCTGGTCGAAGCTCGGCAGGCTGTCGATTTCGTCGAGACTGCGGAAGTGGCCTGTCCGCCGTCGATAATCGAGCAGGATATCGGCGCGCTGCGGGCCAATGCCCTTGATCCGTTCCAGATCGTCTTTGTCCGCAACGTTTAGGTTGAGCTTACCTTCGATGCCCGCAGGAAGCGTCTCTGGATTAACCGTAACATGGTCAAGAAGTAGCTGCCTGTCCTCAGGCGAGGCCACTTGAAACAGCGGCAGCTCAAGCAATTCCTCTACGTGCCGGATGCCTCCGCGCGCCTCCCGATACGCGATAATCTCGCGCGCACGTGCCTCACCGATGCCATGAATGCGCTCGAGCTCCTCTTGAGTCGCAGTGTTCACATCCAGCTTGCTCATAGCGCCGTGGCTCCCAAAGGTCAGACTTCAAGGATGAAATTGAGACCCGGGATCAGAGTTCCCAATTCTGAGATCAAGGCTCCTGCGTAGCAGCTAATTCATGCGCAGCACTGCCTTGATCGTTCTTCCGTTTTCAACATCTGCAATGGCGCGGTTGATATCCTCGAAGGGGTAAAAGCGGATCAATCGATCGAAGGGGAATTTTCCGTCCCGCCAAAGTTTGATGAGTCGGGGAATGAATCGTTGCGGAATGGAGTCTCCTTGAATAATGGCCAGGATTTTTCGGTTTTCCGGCAGTTCCCTATCGGTGCCGCCGGCCAGCACCGCCAAGCGCCCACCGGGGGCCAGGGACGATTGCGCAGCGGCAATGAGCGCCGGATCACCAGTCGTGTCGATTGCGAAATTGAGCTTCCCGCAGATTCGTTCGATGCGCTTTGAAACATCCGTTCGGCGGCTGTCGATGACGTGGGTGGCGCCGAGCTCGCGCGCAAGCGCCAATCTTTTCGGCCGGATGTCGACTCCAATAATTGGACTGGCGCCAACGATTCGCGCCGCCATGATTGCCGCGAGGCCAACGGTTCCGGTTCCGAAAACAGCAAGGGATTGGCCGGCCTTGACGCGAAACGAATTCATCACGGTGCCGGCGCCGGTCTGCAGGCCGCAACCGAGCGGCGCCAACACTTCGAGCGGCAGGGATCGGCTTACCTTCACGATGTTGCGCTCAGTCGCCAATACATGCGTCGCGAAGGACGACTGGCCGAAAAAATGCCCGCGGACATGGGCCGCGGTATAAGCGCTACTGCCGTCTAGACGCTGAAATCCGAAATTCAGGTCCCAGAAGTGCTCGCAGTCGGTCGGATGTCCGGTATGGCACGCGGTGCAGCGGCCGCAGGATTGGTACGAGAGGACCACGTGATCGCCGGGCTTCACAGTCTTCACGGCGCGGCCGGTTTCCTCCACGATCCCTGCTCCCTCATGACCGAGAATCGCGGGTTCGATGCCACCGGCCTCCCACATGTCGATATCGGTGCGGCAAATGCCGCTCGCCACAATGCGGACAAGCACCTCCTCATCGCGGGGTGCATCGATGTGGAGTGTCTTGACCGTCATGGGTTGGTGGGCACCGCACATGACGGCCGCTCGGATGGTGCGAAGGCCTTGTGAAGCTCTTGCCATCTCTGCCCTTCCGCACGCGCTCAGGCTCGGATGACATTAGCGTGCCAGGCGCGCGAGTCAGCCGATAGCGCGGAGGAAAGATCAGACGCCGCTGATAAACAATCGCCGGGGCGCGCCGACTTCGGCACATGGAATCGCCTCAGTCCCGCGTTAAGGCGTTGCTGAACAAGGAGGTGCCGAATGGCCGATCTCACGCTTTATCACGCCAGCCCGTCGCGGTCGTCCATCGTGCTTTGGATGCTCGAGGAGCTGGGGCAGCCGTACGATGTTCATCTCGTGAGCTTCAAGAAGGGCGAGAATCTCAAGCCGGAGTATCTGGCCATCAATCCGATGGGGAAAGTGCCGGCGTTGAAGCACCGCGACGTGGTGATCACCGAGGTTGCTGCGATTTGCACGTATCTCGCCGACGAGTTCCCCGAAGCAAAGCTGAACGTGCCGGTCGGCGATCCGCGCCGCGGCCCATATCTCAAGTGGATGTTCTTCGGTCCGAGCGTCGTTGAGACGGCCATCACGGATCGCGCTTTTCCGCGCAAGGAACCCGCGCCGCGCGCAACCCTCGGCTACGGCGAGTTCGATACGGTGATGAACGTGCTCGCGCAGGCGACAGGAGCCGCCAACCCTTACTTGCTGGGCGAGCAGTTCACCGCTGCTGACATCATCATCGGCTCGCAGCTCCGCTGGGCAATGATGTTCAAGCTCATTCCCGAGCGCCCGGAATTCGCAGCGTACGTTGATCGCCTCAATGCCCGCCCGGCAGCACAACGGGCGCGGGAAAAGGACGCTGAGTACCAGAAGCTGCAGGAGGGGGGCTGAGCGAGAATTGCGGCCACGAAGGCAACGTCCCCTCCATGATTAAGAAATATGGGCGGTCGCGGAGTTATTCCCGACCGCTTTTGAATTGGGAAACGCCGTTAGTTGGCAGCGACGCATCACTTCTTGGCACTTGCCCCATGTTGGGGAATCAAAGCGGCCTGGTGGAAGACCATCAGCCAATTGCCATCTCTTTTCACGAAGATGCTGGTTCCGAAATTGGGGCCGGAGCCCACCTCGCCGCCCTTCGGTTTGCGCTTCGCCTGTTCCGTCCCGTAAATCCAGGCGACATTTCCTTCAATTTTGATCGTCGGGTTTTCCATCGAGACGGTCAGCTCATCCAAGGTCGCCCAGAAGGTCTCGTACTGCTTCTTGATCGCAGGCCAGCCGACATGGGCCGCGGGCCGTATAGGCGGCGCGACGTTCACGTCGTCATCCGATTGCGACCAAACCTTTTCCATGGCGCCGATATCGCGCGCTGAAAGGGCTTCGTAGTACGCCTGGTTGGCTGCGCGAACCGCATCGAGGTCGGAGGTGGTTTGGGCGTTGCTGATTTCCGTTGCCGCCAGCAGCAGCGGAACAGCCATTGCGATGCGGAATATGCGAGGCATTGCAGGAAGCTCCATCCGTTTGCGGAAGAACCCATGATCCTGGTACGTGTTTCGGCTGGCAAATCACAAATTGACGATTAAACGACGCGGTTAAGTGGAGGAGGGCGGACCGATGCTTTCGTCCGAAAAATCAACTCGCTGAACTTAGGTGTTCCCAGAGCGCACGCAGGATGGGCAATTGTCCCCGCAGAATCTTCCTCTCCGCTTCTTCCTTCCCGAACCACCCGGCGCGGTCCACCTCCGGAAAGGTTTGCATCCGGCCGGAGCGCGGCGGCCATTCCATGCTGAACGTGTTGCTGCGGATAGCGGCAGCGTCCAGGTCGCCTTCCATGGCAAATGCCGTGACGAGCTTGCCGCCAGGCTGGCGGATGGTGCCAAGGAGAATGGCCTCACCCTCCGGGCAGGTGCCCGTCTCCTCCTCGAATTCGCGGCGGGCGGCGGCCAGCGGCTCCTCGCCCTCCGTGTACTCGCCTTTCGGAATGGACCAGGCCCCATCGTCCTTCTTCGCCCAATAGGGCCCGCCGGGGTGTACGAGGAGCACCTCGAGCCGGCCGTTTTTCAGCCGATAAAGGAGGAGCCCCGCGCTACGTTTGGCCATGAGTCAGAATTGCCATCGATGATCGCCTAGAACGTGATGCCCTTGTCCGCGAGCTCCTTCAACGCTTTGTCGCTCTTCTCGAGATCGAGACCCATGGCGCTCAAGACTTGCGGCGCTTTGGTGAACTGAATATCGCCGTATTCCACGACCTGCACCCGGTTGCCCCAGGGATCGAGAAAATCGAGAAACCGCCCTGGCAGAACCTTCGCGCCGGCGGCCTCGGCGAGCTGCCGCACGGCTGAACGGTCGTCGACGACGAGGCCGAAGTGCCGCTCCCTGTCGCCCGCAGGCGCCGGGCTCTCCATCAAGGCGATGAACTGATCGCCCATGTCGATGAAGGCGCTGTGCTGGCCGCGGCCGCGCAACTTGAAGGAGAAGATGCTGCCATAGAAGGCAAGCGCCTCGTCGATGCTGCCCACCTCCAGGGCGACATGGTTGATGCCCACGAGGTTGGGTTTCTTAATTCGGGCTGTTGTGCTGTCGTTCATGGCTTGGGTCTTTCCTCTTTCAGGTACCCAACCTGCGTAACGCGCTCGGCCATGGTCGCGGCGCGCGCTGGAGCAGCCGCGGACGCTGCGGGAGCTCGTCGATCTGTTCGCAGCGGCTTTTCCGGAGGTGGAGCGGGAGGTGTTGCAGCAGGAGTTGTGAGCCGCGTTGGGGGATGCGGAAGCCTATGCGGACAAGGTAGCCATTCCATGGAAGAAACATTCAAGCTATTAAGCTCGAAGCCTTGATAGGCATTTGGGGTGTTTGAGGGAGTAAAGATTAAGGGGGGTGCAGTGAAGTTAACTCATGCAAAAGGGGACAAGTCCAACTTCGCCAAATATTACGAACACTTGGCAAAATCAGTTTCCACTCTGTTGGTGACAATCGCTACTCTTGGGGCAGTGTACACTTATCTCGCATACGAGCAACAAGATAGTTCACGCGCCGCCTCTTATTTGGTTGGTTTGGACAAGCTCCTAGCGATACGCGAAATCGCGCGCCGCACAGATTTTGGCTCTGATCAAATGACCAGAAGAGATTTGCTCGATTTCTTTCCAGCTGCTAGCCGCGAACTGTACGCGTCTAATTCGGACAGCGATCCCCATCGAGTTGTGTTTGTTGAAGAAAAAGGATTTACTTCGGACCCGATCGAACGCTCACTTGTTGTGGATGTGATGTCAAGGTTGAGCCAAAGGTATTGCAAAGCAAGCATAACTCGTCTCATGCCTGGCGAAAAATTTAATTTTGCCACATTCCAGATCGTAGGAAAAACATATTGGGTAGCGAGCGAGAATGTTCAACTCGTGTTCTTTGATGGTTGCTTTTCAGGCGAAGGATTTGGACAGCCGATGCTGGTGCTTCGAAGCAATCGAGATATAATTATTGCGCTGCCGAAATTTTTCGAGAAGGAGTTTCCTCCAATCGCTCCGCCCCCGATTTTTAGATCCTTTCGGTTTTATGATTATGAAAAACTATCCAAGCTGATACCTGAGGAGATTCGCAAGTTTGGCGATTTTTCTGCGCCAATGGTGATGATCCATTTGGCTGCAATTGAGCACTACATCCTCCGTCATGCCGCGGATCGGGAACACCGTTTCTATTCGCCAGACGAATTCGAGGCCGCAGTTTCGGCGCTTTATCAGGCGCACGAAAAGACCCGCATGCTGTTTGGTATTAATGCGCCTGTTTCAACATTCATATTGATTGCTCCATTTGTTTCTTTTGTTCTCTGCTTTGAACTGTGGAGGCGCGTCCGAAGGGTGCCGACAAATGTCAGTGAAACGCCAATATTCTGGTTTGCCGCAGATGCTGTTGACGTAATTGGATTATGGACCGCTAGGATGTACGCAATTCTTCCGGTTGTTGCTACCGCGGCTATGTACGGTGGCTTCGTAATCGCCACTGGCGCTACCTTCGTCTCCGAAATGGATCTCAGGAGAATTTTTGTGCTCGTTCGTAGTGGCGCAACACCTAGCGAGGTGCTTCAGTGGGTTCCTCTTAACTTGGCTGGAACAATACTTCTAGTGCTGTTCCCCTTCCACGTGACCGTGGCCTTCGAAAGTTTTAGAAGGCTGTTGTTTATTGCGCAATCTAGTTACCGTGCGGGTGGAGCCCGGTACGGAATGAAGGGTTGGCAGGTTGCGAGGCTGCGAAAACGGTATCGCAAGAACGTATGGAAACTTTAGCCGCCGAGCATAACGCGATGCTCCGTAAGCAGGCCCGGAGAGGGGGCAGCTAACGAGCGCTCGGCCAGATCGAAGACTGGGAGGGAGGAGCGCATCCGCCGCGGTGCTGGTCTCAATCAGAGGGACTTCGACCTCGGTGATGTAGCCCTCACGGACCAGCTTGATGGTCTGACGCTCGGCCACACTACTCCGCCGCCTCCCGCTTCCTCCCGTTCCGGCCGCTCGTCTTGGCGCGACGGCCCAGCAGCTCCTTTAGATACTGCCCCGTGTAGCTCTCCGGCGTTGCGGCTACGTCCTCGGGCGTGCCCACGGCCACGATACGGCCGCCGGCGTCGCCGCCTTCAGGGCCGAGGTCGATCAGCCAGTCGGCGGTCTTGATGACCTCCAGGTTGTGCTCGATCACCACCACCGTATTGCCGGCGTCCACCAGCTCATGCAGCACCTCGAGCAGCTTGGCGACATCGTGGAAGTGCAGGCCCGTTGTCGGCTCGTCGAGGATGTAGAGCGTGCGGCCCGTCGCGCGGCGCGACAGTTCCTTGGCGAGCTTGATGCGTTGCGCCTCGCCGCCTGACAGCGTCGTCGCCTGCTGGCCGATCTTGATGTAGCCTAGGCCGACGCGCGCCAGCGTCTCGAGCTTGTCGCGGATTGCCGGCACCGCCTGGAAGAACGCCGCGCCTTCCTCCACCGTCATGTCGAGCACGTCGGCAATGGACTTGTCGCGGTAGGTGACCTCCAGCGTCTCGCGATTGTAGCGCTTGCCCTTGCAGACGTCACAGGTGACGTAGACGTCGGGCAGGAAGTGCATCTCGATCTTGATGACGCCGTCGCCCTGGCAGGCCTCGCAGCGGCCGCCCTTGACGTTGAACGAGAAGCGGCCCGGCTGATAGCCGCGCGCCTTGGCCTCGGGCAGGTTCGCGAACCACTCGCGGATCGGCGTGAAGGCGCCCGTGTAGGTGGCTGGGTTGGAGCGCGGCGTACGGCCGATGGGCGACTGGTCGATGTCGATCACCTTGTCCAGGTGCTCCAGCCCCTCGATGCGATCATGCTCGCCCGGATGCTCGCGCAGGCCGTTGAGCTTGCGCGCGACCGCCTTGTAGACCGTGTCGATCAGGAACGTGGACTTGCCGCCGCCCGAGACGCCGGTCACGCAGGTGAAGAGGCCGAGAGGGATCTCGGCGGTGATGTTCTTGAGGTTGTTGGCCCGCGCGCCGACGACCCTCAGCACCTTGCCCGGCGTGGGTACCCGCCGCTGCTTCGGCACGGGGATGGAGCGCGTGCCGACGAGATATTGGCCCGTCAGCGACTCCGGGTTCGCCATGATGTCGAGCGGCGTGCCCTGGGCGACCACGCGGCCGCCGTGAATGCCGGCGCCGGGACCGATGTCGACCACGTGGTCGGCCGCGAGGATCGCATCCTCGTCGTGCTCGACGACGATGACGGTGTTGCCGAGGTCGCGCAGGTGTTTCAGCGTTTCGAGCAGCCGCGCGTTGTCGCGCTGATGCAACCCGATGGACGGCTCATCAAGCACGTAGAGCACGCCGGTCAGCCCCGAGCCGATCTGCGAGGCGAGGCGGATGCGCTGACTTTCGCCGCCGGACAGCGTGCCCGAGGAGCGCGACAGCGTGAGATAATCGAGGCCCACGTCGATGAGGAACTGCAGCCGGTCCTTGATCTCCTTCAGGATGCGGCTGGCGATTTCCTTCTGCTGCGGCGTGAAGGTCTTCGGGATTTCCTCGAACCACTTGGCCGCCTCGCGGATCGACATATCGCACACCTCGCCGATGTGCTTGCCGCCGATCTTCACGCAAAGGGCCTGGGGCTTGAGCCGATAGCCGTGGCAGGCTTCGCACGGGTGGTTGCCCTGGTAGCGCGATAGCTCCTCACGCACCCACTCGCTGTCCGTCTCGCGCCAGCGCCGTTCGATGTTCCGGATGACACCTTCGAACGGCTTGGTGGTGCTGTAGCGGCGCACGCCGTCTTCGTAGGTGAACGTGATTTCCTCGTCGCCTGAGCCGTAGAGGATCACGTCCTGTACGCGCCGGGGTAGCTCCTCCCACGGCGTCGACATGCTGACCTTGTAGTGGCGCGCAATGGCTTCGAGCGTCTGCTCGTAGTAGGGCGTGGCGTTGCCGGTGCGCGCCCACGGATAGATCGCGCCGTCCCGCAGGGAGAGTGAGCGGTCGGGCACGACGAGATCGGGCTCGAACTTCAGCTCCGTGCCAAGGCCGTCGCATTTCGGGCAGGCACCGGCCGGTGCGTTGAACGAGAACAGCCGCGGCTCGATCTCCTCGATGGTGAACCCGGAGACCGGGCAGGCGAAGCGCGCCGAGAAGGTGATGCGCTCGTGCGTTTCGTTCTTGTTGCGGAGGATGTCGCTGGGCTCGTCATCATCCGCCTTGCGCGAACGGCCGTTGCGCTTCTTGTCCTGGGACGCTTCCTGGCCGGACGGACGGAGCGGTCGGTCGGCGAACTCGACGATGGCAATGCCGTCCGCGAGGTTGAGCGCCGTCTCGAAGCTGTCCGCGAGCCGCGTCGCGATATCCGGGCGGACGACGATGCGGTCCACGACAACGTCGATGTCGTGCTTGTACTTCTTGTCGAGCTTCGGCGCGTCAGGGATTTCGTAGAAGGTGCCGTCGATCTTGACGCGTTGGAAGCCCTTCTTCTGCAGCTCCGCCAGCTCCTTGCGGTACTCGCCCTTGCGGCCGCGGACCATAGGCGCGAGCAGGTAAAGCCGCGTGCCTTCGGGTAGCGCCAGCACGCGATCGACCATCTGGCTGACCGTCTGGCTCTCGATCGGCAGCCCTGTTACCGGCGAGTAGGGAACGCCGACGCGCGCAAACAGCAGGCGCAGATAGTCGTAGATTTCCGTGACGGTGCCGACAGTCGAGCGCGGGTTCTTGGAGGTCGTCTTTTGCTCAATGGAGATGGCTGGCGAGAGGCCCTCAATGTGGTCCACATCGGGCTTCTGCATCATCTCCAGAAACTGCCGGGCGTACGCCGACAGGCTCTCCACGTAGCGGCGCTGACCTTCAGCATAAATCGTGTCGAAGGCGAGCGAAGACTTCCCCGAGCCGGAAAGACCCGTGAACACGATGAGGGAATCACGCGGCAGCTCAAGGTCGATGTTCTTGAGGTTATGCTCGCGCGCGCCGCGAATGATGATCTTGCGGTCTCCAAACATGGGGGTGGTGTAGCCGAACGCGGGATACGCGGCAATCGAAGCCGCACTACAACCTGTGAGATGTTGGAAGCCTGCAGCATTTTCGAAATGTGACCGGCCGTCGCCGGAGGTGGTTGGATCGAGCGGTAGCTTTGACCTGCGTCCGCGTGGGACGGAGCAGGCCTAGAAGTCGGGCGAATAGGTCTGAAAGGATCGCGCCGGGGCCCGGATGAACGTATCCTGAACTTCGAGGCCAATAATCAAGCTCGGGCCTGACCTAGGTCATGGTTTCAGGTCCTTGTCAGCACCACATAAGGCGGAGGCATTCTCCGGGGTGGATTTCATGACTTGGTCGTTCAGACTGCTAACGGTCGCTGGCACGGAGGTTCGGGTTCACCTGACCTTCTTCCTGCTGCTGGCCTGGTTCGGAGCCGTGCAGTGGATGGCGGCCGGGCCGGAAGCGGCTGCGTTTGCGGTCGTGTTCATCGTGCTCCTCTTCCTGTGCGTGCTGCTGCACGAGTTCGGCCACGTGTTTGCCGCGCGGCGCTACGGCATTCGAACGCCTGACATCACGCTGCTGCCGATCGGCGGTCTGGCCAGCCTGGAGCGCATGCCAGAGAAGCCAAGCCAGGAGATTTTCGTGGCGCTGGCGGGGCCGGCGGTGAACGTCGTCATCGCGTTCATTCTGGTCGCGTTCGCGGGGGCTCGTCTCGATCCGAGAGCACTCGACCTGATGGAGAATCCTGCCTCCGACATGCTCTCGCGGCTCGCCATCGCCAACGTCGCGCTCGTCGTCTTCAACCTGATCCCGGCCTTTCCGATGGATGGAGGCCGCGTGCTGAGAGCGCTGCTCGCCATGCGCATGGGGTTCGTGCGCGCGACCCGCACGGCGGCCTTCGTCGGGCAATCGCTGGCGTTTTTCCTCGGCTTCATTGGCCTCCTCGGCAATCCGCTGCTGATCCTGATCGCGGTGTTCGTTTACCTGGCCGCCACGGCGGAGAGCCAATACGTGGAGATGCGCTCGCTGGCCCGCGGCTATCTCGCGCGCGACGCGATGATCACGAAGTTCGAGCACCTGACACCGACCTCCACAGCGGACGACGCCGTGGCCCTCCTTCTGCGCACGACCCAGCAGGAGTTTCCCGTGCTGGATCAATTCTCGCGCCTGCAGGGCCTTGTGACGCGCGATGTTCTCATCGAGGTGTTGCGCGACCGAGGCGGCAGCACGCCTGTGGTCGAGTTCATGCATACGGACGTGCCTGTGGTCGCTGGCACAGCGACGCTCGACAACGTCATCCAGATGCTCCAGCAGAAGCGGGCGCGCGCCGTTGCCGTGGCTGACACCGACAATCGGCTGCTCGGGTTCATCACGCCGGAGAACTTCGCGGAGATGATGATGGTCGGCCAGGCACGAGGGGCCTGAGCGACAGGGTAAACGTCGTGTCGCGGATAGATCCGCGCCGACGCAAGCAGTCAGATGTTTCGAAGCTTTTTGTAGGCCTTCTCAATCATGCGCTGGGCGCCATCCGTTAAGGGGTAGCTGCCGATCTCCTCGACAGGCACGAAACGGGCATCTGCGCAGTCTGTGGCCGCAACGGGCTCACCGGCAATCCAGCGCCCGTAGAACACGGCGAGCAGATAATGCGCTCTCAGCGTGCCGTCCTTTTCGCGGATGATGGCATCATGCGTATCAGCCAGTCCAAGGATTTCTGCCGTTACGCCGGTTTCCTCCATCACCTCCCGCAAGGCCGCCTCCCGGGCCCGCTCTCCTGGCTCGATATGCCCGCCGGGCAGGCTCCACACGCCGCTGACCGGCTTGGTGCGCTTCACCAGGAGCACGGCATCGCCCCGGAATATGGCTGCACTTGCGGCGGCGCGCGGCCAGCGCCGCTCGTCCTGGCCTGTACTCGCCTCCGTGCTCATGAGTCACCGTTGGTCGTCATAGCAGGATGACGTTAGATCCGGGCTTGCGGCAGGTCGAGAGTGGATCGATAAGCGTGCTCATGCCGTTGCAACCACGACTCACTATGCGGCCAACCGTTTGCAGCCCTTCCACGACCGCCCGGAGAACCTTTCTGGCGAGCGGGGTGCGCGTGTCATGAAGCTATTCGTCGGACTCGGTAATCCGGGACCCAAATATGCCCGCCACCGGCATAACGTCGGCTTCATGGCCGTCGACCGGATTGCCGAGCGGCACAACTTCTCACCCTGGCGTAGCCGGTTTCAGGGTGAGATGGCGGAAGGCACCATCGGCGGCGAGCGCGTATTGCTGCTCAAGCCAATGACGTACATGAATGAAAGTGGCCGGTCCGTGGGCGAGGCAGCGAGGTTTCTCAAAATCGACCTCGCCGACATCGTCGTGTTTCACGACGAGCTGGATTTGCCACCGGGCAAAGTGCGGGTGAAAACCGGCGGGGGAAATGCCGGCCACAACGGCTTGCGCTCGATCAGCGCTCATGTCGGCAATGATTTTGTCCGTGTCCGGATCGGCATTGGGCATCCCGGCTCCAAGGAGGCGGTCGTCCCCTACGTGCTCCACGATTTCGCGAAGGCTGATCAGGAATGGCTGGAGCCGCTTCTCGACAATATCGCCGAGGCGGCGGGCTGGCTTGCGGCAGGCGATACGGCCCGGTTCCTGAGCGACATCGCTCGGGCGCAGCAGAAGGCCGATCGAGGAACGTCGCCTGCGCGTGAATCGGTGGAAAAAGCGCGTAAACCGGATCTTCAGCCAAGCGAAATGCTGTCAGAGAAACGTTCGTCGAAGTTGGCGGAGAGTCTGAAGAAGTGGCTGGTCGGACGCCCGAAAGAGTAAAACCTGCTTAGGAGCGAGGTTCTTGTCAGAGCCAGTTTGGAAATAGAAAACCGCGCGCCAGGAAACCTGACGCGCGGCGCTTTCCGTTTTTGGGTGGCTCAAATGGATTTAATCGCGTTTGAGCCCAGCCATTTCCTCCAGCACCGTGCAAACTGATGCAGTGTCCTGCGAGGTTTGTCCTCTTGAGACCGCAGCACGGTAGATTGCCTCAGTCGCCGTGAAGAGCGGCGTCGGGCAACCGAGCGAACGCGCGAACTCATCGATGACCTTGAGGTCCTTCTGCCAGAGGCCGATGGACATTGTGGCGGGCTCGTAGGTCCGATCCGCCATCATCGGTGCCCGCAACTCGAAGATGCGCGAGTTTCCAGCACCAGCCGAGATCAACTTCACCATCTGGTGCGGATCGAGCCCGGCTTTCATGCCCAGGACCATCGCTTCCGCGCTCGCGACATTATGGATGGCCACCAGTAAGTTAGCGACGAACTTCATCCGGGTGCCGTTGCCGAATGCGCCCAGGTTATGGAACTCGCGGGCGCAATCGGCGAAGACCGGAGCAATGGCTTCGACCGCCGCTGGATCGCCGCTGGCATAAACAACCAGATCGCGGTTCTGAGCCTGTGCTCCGGTGCCGCTCAATGGGCAATCAAGAAGCACGTGACCAGCAGACTTGAGCGTTTCGGCGGCGGAGTTTTTGTCCTCCAGCGCCAAGGTGCTCATTTCCGCGACGATCCTGCCTTTGGGTGTGCCGCTTTCCGCAATCCCGCGAACAACGTCGTGAAGTGCGGCGGGGCTCGGCAGGCTGGTCAGGATGCGATCCACGGCCCGGGCAACAGCGGCCGCAGACTCGACCACATCGACACCGCTTCTGCGTGCTTCCTCGATGCGCTGCGGGTCAATATCACAGCCGATGACTTTCCAGCCGCGCTCGACGAGATTGCGGGCTATGGCACCACCCATGATGCCAAGCCCAACGATGCCGATGCGGCGCGTTGCGTCGCTACTCATGATCAAAGCCGCTGGTGATAGGGCGACATCAGGCGGCGACCTTGAGCCTTACTGAATCGGGAATTGGCAGAGGCTCGTTCGCGCTTTGCTTGAACTCAACCGTTGTGAACAGAAGGTCCGTATCGCCAATGTTCTCGACGGAGTGGACCATATATTCGCCTTTCCCGAAGTACAGGTGCTTCGTGTCGCCCGGGAAATGCGTGACCTCGACGATCCGGCCATCCTCATAATAGTTGCGCGCCTTACCGTGGGTGTGGCACGTCCAGAAATAGTCGAGCACATGCCTGTGGAATGGGCAGCGTTTGCCGGCCGGGATACGCAGGTGCCAGACGCGGACGCGATCCGTCTCTGAAACCAGGACGCTGCCGACGACGCCGTTGAAAGCGTTTCTCTCGATTTCTTCCTGCAGCTCCTTGGGCCAATGGGCACGGGGATTATTTTCGGACATGGATCATCCTCCAGATTTGCTGTCCATGAGAAACGAATTACGGAACGAGAACGGTTGAGCCGGTGGTGCGGCCCGCTTCGAGATCGCGGTGCGCCTGGGCAGCCTCCGCCAAAGGATAACGCTGACCGATTTCGGCCTTGAGTGCACCCGTGGCCACCAAGTCAAGAACCTTCTTCGCCGAAGCCATGTAATCGGCGGGATCCGCCGTGTACGTCGCAAGGGTTGGCCGCGTGAAGTAGAGCGAACCCTTTTTCTGCAGCAGAGCCGCTTCAACGGGCGGCGGCGGCCCGGAAGACGCGCCGAACGAAACGAACATGCCGCGCGGCGCAAGGCATTCCATGGTCGTCTCGAAGGTAGCTTTGCCGACGGAATCATACGCAACCGGCACGCCCTTGCCGCCCGTAATTTCCTTGACCCGAGCCACGATGTCTTCGCGCGAGCGATCGATCACCTCAACGTAACCCGCCGCTTTCGCTTTGGCGCACTTCTCCGGCCCGCCCGCAACACCGATGAGCTTGAAGCCACGCGCCCGCGCCCATTGCCCTGCGATCATGCCCACACCGCCCGCGGCAGCATACATGAGCGCATAGTCCCCAGGCTTGAGCGGGGCGCACCGTTCCATCAGGTATTCGACCGTCATGCCCTTCAGCATGAGGGCGGCGGCCGCTTCGTCAGAAACGTTGTCGGGAAGCTTTGTGAGACGCCACGCAGGCACCACGCGCAGATCAGCATAAGCACCTGGGGCACCGCCCTGATAAGCGACCCGATCGCCGGGCTTGATTTCGGTGACCCCTGGGCCAACCGCCTCGACGACGCCGGCGGCTTCGTTGCCGACGCCCATGGGCACAGGCATGGGATAAGCGCCGCTGCGCTGGTAGACGTCGAGAAAGTTCACGCCGCACGCCGTCTGGCGCACCAAGGCCTCGCCGGGGCCCGGCGGAGCAACCTCGACCTCGACGAGCTGCATCAGCTCCGGGCCGCCTTGTTTCTCGATGCGAATGGCACGCGCTTTCATCACTCCTCCCCGAATTGGTCAGGTCACAATGGCGGCGTTTTCCAGCGCCTCGAGAACGCGCCGGCGTGAGTTTTCGACGTGGTCGCGGATGAGCGCGAGCGCCTTGCGGCGGTCGCGGCGCTGAATGGCGTCGATGATACGGCCGTGCTCGGCATTGAAATCGGTCAGCTTCAATTCGTTCCGGCTGGTGACGCTCACGTATGTCAGACGATCGAACTGTTCGATCACGTCCTTGGCCATACGGGCCAACCGCGAGTTACCACAGTGCATCGCCAGATAGCTGTGAAACGAGCGATTGTAGGCAATCCAGGCCGACAGCTCGACCGGCCCCTTCATGTTACGGAATTGGTCCAATTCGGCGAGAACTTCGGCGCTGGCATTTTCGATCAGCCCTGAAACGCACTCGCGCTCGAGAAGCTGCCGAAGCTCATAAAGCTCGCGCGCATCGGCGAGAGATATCGGCTTCACACGGTAGCCTTTTCGCGGCAGCACCTCGATGAGGTTGTGCTCCTCGAGCTTCATGAGAGCGTCGCGGATCGGTGATTTCGAAACTTGAAACCGCTCGACAAGCTGCCGCTCCTGAATCTGCGAGCCGGGCCGCAGGGCGCAAGAAAGGATGTCAGCGCGCAATTGCTGGAAGATGCTCGTGCGGACCAGCCGCCGGTTCTTGACGGTATCCTCGGTCAAGCAGCTCCCCCTAGCAACCGCACTCATAGGTCGTTCGACAGGCATGTTCGACTTCAACTGATATCTCAGTTCGGCAGACCGCATCAAGGCGCATCACTGAACAGCAATGAACTTTTTCCGAGAGTCAAATTTTCCAAAGTTCCGTTGACGCCAGCCGGAATTGGAGTTGGAATATCAGCCTATACCACCGATCAATTGGGGGAGGAGCTGAGGACGCCATGAGAGGGCTTATCCGCGCATCCGCATCTGCAGTGGCATTGGCAGCCCTGATCACGGGTCTCGCCGGTGCGGCTCAGGCCGAAACAATTCGGCTGCGAATTGCTTCCGGCCATCCGGCCGTGAACACTTACGTCAATCTAATGACCACCTTCTTCGTCCCGGAGGTGACGAAGCGCGTCGCCGAGCGTACGCAGCACAAGGTCGAGTTTGTCGAGGGCTATGGCGGCGCCATGGTCAAGGTCGCCGACACGCTCGAAGGCGTGCAATCCGGCATCATTGACATCGGCGGCTACTGCTTCTGCTTCGAGCCCTCGAACCTGCCGCTGCATGCGTTCCAGGTCATGCTGCCCTTCGGCACCATGAGCCCGGTGAAAAGCGTAAAGCTCGCCCGCGCCGTCTATGATCGGGTTCCTCTGCTCAGCAAGATTTTCGAGGATAAGTACAACCAGAAGCTGCTCGCCCTGATTGCGGACAATGGCTACAACCTGACGACAAACTTCGAGTGGAAAACCGTAGCCGATCTCAAAGGGCAGAAAATCGCTGGTGCCGGTCTCAATTTGAAGTGGCTGGAGTATGCCGGCGTTGTGCCAGTGCAGTCCTCGCTGGTTGAAGCCTACACCTCGCTGCAAACAGGGGTCTACAACGGCTGGATCATGTTCCCGTCCGGGGTCATGAACTTCAAGCTGTACGAGGTCTCGAAGTACTACACGGAGATCGGCTTCGGGGCGATCACCTGGCACGGGCTCACGATCAACTTGCGCCGGTTCGAGCGCCTGCCCAAAGAGGTTCAGGACATCCTCCTGGAGGTCGGCCGGGAGTACGAGGAGCTGACGGGCACGGTTAACGAGGAGAATTATCCGAAGCAGATCGAGGAGCTGAAGAAGGTTGGCGCTGTCGTCAACCAGATCGACGAATCCGTTCGCATCGAATGGGCGAACTCGCTCAAGGATTGGCCGCGTGAGAAAGCAAAAGAGCTCGATGCGGCTGGCCTGCCGGGGACTGAAGTCTTGAAAGCTGCCCTGGAAGAGGCCGAGAAACTTGGCCACAAGTGGCCGGTGCGCTACGAAATCGACTGAACTGATTCAGGATCTCGAGCACCCGGAGCCGCAGCAAGGCTCCGGGTGAGAGCCGCCCGGCACTGATGGTGAATTGGATGGCCGAAAAGCTTCTCGGGTGGATAGCCAGAAGCCTGCTGCTGTTGGCTTCGCTCCTCGCCTTCGCCCTGTGCTTCCTCGTCGTGGCCGACGTCATTGGCCGAGCGGGCTTCAACAACCCTGTTCAGGGGACACCGGAAATCGTTTCCAGCTCGATCGTCGTCATCTGCTATTTGATGGCGACGTACGCCATCCTCAGTGGCGGGATGATGGAAGTCACTCTAGTGACGGACATTCTCCCTCCCGTGCCTCGCGCGCTGCTTGGCGCCGTGACCTTCTTGCTGGGCGCGCTCCTGTTTGGTCTGATCGGATGGGGCTCGGTCGAGCGCTTCGTGACGGACTGGACCAGCGGAGCTTATGAGGGCGAAGGAGCCTTGCGGGTGCCGACCTGGCCAGTACGACTCTCCGTCCTTGTCGGCAGTGTGCTGGCGACGCTGGCCTACATTCTTCTGGCGATCCGCGCAGTCCGGGCAGCTGTCCGAGGCGAACCGTTCTCCTCCAGCATAACGCATTGAGCAGGTGTTCGAATGTTCGACGCTTTTCAGATGACCCTGCTCGTCGTGGTCCTGCTGGGCCTGGTCCTCTTCGGAACCCACATCGCAGTGGCGCTCGGGCTGACGGCAGCGCTCGGCGTTTACTTGATGATGGGCGATATGGAGGTGTTGACGAGCTTCCTCGCCAACACCGCCTACGAAGCCATTCGCGATTACATTTTCGCCGTCATCCCTCTTTTCATTTTGATGGGTGAGTTCCTCGCCCGCTGCGGTGCCGCCCGCGACCTCTTCGCTCTCGTCAACAGGGTAATGCGTTGGCTCCCGGGCCGGCTCGGCGTCGCGACCGTTGTCGCGAATGCTTTGTTCGCCTTCGTCACCGGCGTGTCCATCGCCGCGGCGGCAGCGTTCTCGCGCATCGCTTATCCGGAGATGAAGCGGCACGGCTATCAACGCCGTTTCGCGCTCGCCACCATCGCCTCGAGTGCGTGTCTCGGCATGCTGATCCCGCCCTCGGTGCTGATGATTGTTTGGGGCGTCATCACAGAGGAGTCGATCGGCAGCCTGTTCCTCGCCGGCGTGATCCCTGGTCTGATCGTTGTTGCCGGCTTCAGCATCTACATCATTCTCGTCGCGATCCTGAATCCGTCCATCGTCGGCGAGGCCAAGGCGCGCGCGCTCTCTGCTGCAGTTCCTGTCGTCGAGGAGGAGACGGGGACCGAGCCTTCAGTTCTTTCGGCGCTGCTCAGCACGGGCCTCATCATCTGCCTCATCGTCGGCGTGCTTGGCGGCATTTGGGCCGGTTTCTTCACGCCGACCGAAGGCGCCGGCGTTGGCGCCGCGGGCGCGCTTGTTATCGGAATCATGAAGGGCCTGCGGCTGAAGGATATTTCGGAGGTTGTGCTGACTGTAGGGCGCACCACGGCGCCCCTCCTTCTGCTGTTGGTGATGGCGCAGATCTACTCGCGCGTGCTCTCCATGACGGGCGTGACGGGTGCCGTACAGGCGTTCTTCCTCGACACCGGCCTGTCCCCGATGGCCATCATCAGCGTGATGATCCTGATCTGGTTCTTACTTGGCTGTGTGATCGACTCCATTTCGATCATCCTGCTGACGGTGCCCGTCTTCGCGCCGATCGCGAGTGCCTTGGGCTTCGATCCGTTAGCCTTCGCCATCATCGGAATCATCGCCGTCGAAACGGGCCTCCTGACGCCGCCGTTCGGCATTCTCGTGTTCACGGTGAAGGCGTCGCTGCCGCATGAACGTGTTCCGGTCGGGGAGATCTTTGCGGGTTGCATCCCGTTCTGGATCATTCTGCTCGGCACGGTCGTGCTTCTCGTTTTGGTGCCGGAAACGGCTACCTGGCTCCCCAATCTTGGACGTTAAAATCAACCAAAGGAGAAGAAGGACGAACCATGCCTGCTTACTGGGTTGCCCGCTCGCGCATCATCGACCCCGTCGAGTACAAGAAGTACACGGACCGTGTTCCTGAGATCGTCGCCAAGTATGGCGGAAAAATTCTGGCGCGCGGCGGCCGTTACGAAATTCTCGAGGGCCCGGAAGTTTTTCACCGGTTCGTCGTCATTGAGTTCCCGTCACTGGAGCAGGCCAAGGCATGCCATTCTTCGCCCGAGTATCAGGAAGCCTCCGCTTTTCGGAAGAACGGTGCGGGTGAGGTGGAGCTGGTGATCGTCGAGGGCGGCGACGCAACGAAGTAAATCGTGCGCCCGTGATACGTTTCAACTGCTGAGGATAAAGACGATCGCGCCAGCGAGGACGAGGCTGATACCTGCGAGCTTGGCCAGCGATATCGGCTGCACGGGCAAGCCCCACATGCCGTAGGTGTCAGCTACGACGGCGCCGAGCATCTGGCCGAGCACAACGGCAAGCAGGAATAGCACGCTGCCCGTCTTCGGCACGATCACTGCGGCGCCGACAACGAACACGGCGCCGGCGATGCCGCCGATCCATGCCCACCAGGGAGCGCTAGCAATCTGGGACCAATCCGGCTTGGCGCAGACGGTTACCGCCGCAAATGCCACGACCAGCACCAGACTGATGCTGATTGACAGCACGCCCGCGAGCGCCGGTGAGCCGAGCCTCCGGGCCGCTTCCGCATTGATGGGACTTTGCCAAACCAGAATAACGCCGAGCACAACAGCAACGATGAGCAACGGCAGTCGACTGACGAGGTCGTGAAGCACCGAGGAACGATCCTTTGCGGGGAAGATTGGGCACAAACGCGAGACACCCCAATCCCGCTCGATCGAGGCGCCCCGCGCAAGTTGGAGGGTTCCAGAGTTATTGCTCAGCTTAGGTGAACTGTCGAGCGGTCCTCAGCCGATTTGGCGATGGCCTCCAGCAGCTCGATGTTGTGAATCATTTCCTCGTGCGTGATGGGATAGGGAGCCGTTCCACGAATAGCGGCCGCGAAGGCTTCCAAATTCGCCACCACGGTGTCTGTCCAATTGTAGCGGACAACCTCATGCGGATGTCCCGTCCGTGCACGTACGAGCTCTGCGATGCCGCCTGGCGTGTCCGGGTGGGTGTCATTGCGGATTTCAACCCATTCCTTCGAGCCGAACACGTGCATGCGCATGAAGTGGGGTGTGTAGAGAACCGCGCTCAAAGACGCCGTCATGCCTGCCTCGAAACCGAGTTGCACCGTGACGACGTCGCCCGTCTCCCAATCGAGCACGCGTTTGGCCACCATCGCCTGCACCGTTTTCACCCGGCCGAATAGCGAAATGTATAGGTCGGTCAGGTGGATGCCCATGGCCGTCATCGCGGCGGCTGGTGCAGTAGCCTTGACTGTCCGCCAGTCGCCAGGCGGCACGTGGATGAGCTTGTCGTGGCTGAAGGCAGCTTCGGCATGCATGATGGTGCCGAGCGAGCCCTCCCGGATCATGCCGGCTAGCGCGATGATGGCAGGTTCGAAGCGCCGTTCGTGGCCGATACCGAGCTGCACTCCGGCATCAACGCAGGCTTGCACAGACCGGCGCGCGCTGGCGGCCGTGAGACCAAGTGGCTTCTCGCAGAAAACGTGCTTCCCGGCACGGGCGCACGCCGTCACGTGCTCCTCGTGCAGGGTGTTGGGCGTCGTCAGAATAACGGCCTCGATCTCCGGATCGTTGAGTGCCTCGGAGAGCTCGCGAGCTGGTGTGATGCCCAAAGCGCGGATGTCGTCGTGGCGCTCCGTAACGGGCTCGACGACAATCTTGACCGCAACGTGCGGGTTTCCTCGCAGGCGGCTGGCCATGTGCTTTCCCCACCAGCCGAAACCCGCAATCGCAGCGATCACCTTGGACATATCTCTCCTCTTCTGCCGTGCTCTAGGTTCATTCAGCGAAGCTCATCCACGCGGGCGAAGCGGCCCCGATGGAAGATGAGCGGGGCTTTGTCCGTCGCCGCCATGTCGATCACTTCGCCGATGAAAATTTCGTGATCCCCGCCTTCGTAGCGCTGCCACGTTCTGCATTCCAGCCGTGCGGCAGTCCCCGCAATAAGCGGAACGCCCTTGTATCCCGGTTGCCACTCGATGCCGGCGAACTTGTTCGGTGCAGGCCGAGCGAACTGCCGGCCGATGTGGACCTGGTCCTCAGAAAGAATGTTGACCGCGAAGGCGCGGTGGTTCCGGAAAGCGCTGAGGCTGGGCGCCGTCAACGACAGGCTCCATAGAACCAACGGCGGGTTCAGCGAGACGGAGTTGAACGAGTTGATCGTCACGCCCACAGGGGCCCCTCCGTCTCCGATCGTGGTGACGACAGCCACGCCCGTTGCGAAACAGCCCAGAACGTCTCGCAGCTCGCGCGACCCGAAAGACCGAAGGTGCGCTTCGGCCCTGGGGTGGGTCGTAGCGGCAGAGTTCATTTGGTCAGCATTCGCGCAGGTCATTGCGCGAACATAAAATCGATGGTCTATCAGCTCAAATTGTATTGCCTAATGCTGGCTATCAGAAGTTCTGATTCCTATCGATGCCATGCTCAACAATCTGAAGCTGCAGCAGATCCGCCATTTTGTGGCCGTCTACGAGGAGGGCTCGTTCACGGCGGCTGCCCGGCGCGAGCACGCCACACAATCCGGTCTGTCCATGCAAATCAAGGACTTGGAGATGACGCTAGGCGTGCGACTATTCGACCGGCTGCCCTCGGGCGTGACGCCGACAGTTGTTGGCCGGCGCTTTTACGAGCACGCCACCCGCATTTTGCGCGACCTTGGCCATCTCGCCGACGACATGGCCACGCTGTCCGGCGCGATCACCGGGGATGTGCACGTGGGTCTGATGCCAACCTTCACGCGCGCGATTCTCGCGCCTGCCCTTCTGTCTTTCTCGAAGGCCTATCCGCACGTGAACGTGCGTGTGACGGAAGCCTACAGCGGCGTCCTCACCCAGGAGGTCGCGAAGCAGGCGCTGGATTTCGCCATCGTGCCGCCGGGGCATGCAGGCACGACCATCCGATCGCGACGCCTCGGGACGGATCGAGAGTATCTTGTCACCCGCGCTGACACCGACCGGCCGCACCTTTCGCCCATCGACCTGTCGCGCGAGAAGAAACCGCTACGGCTGATCGTCCCTGGGCCTTCGAACACGCGCCGTGGTCGGATCGACGCTTATCTCGAGAGTTGCGGCGTCAAAGTGGAGGCGATCCTGGAGATGGATGCCATGATGGGCACGCTCGACCTTGTGGCCCGCTCCGACTGGGTGACGATCCTCTCAGGCGTGCTGTGCGCGCCGGATCGGGACGGAAAGGCGAGAAAGCTGCACCCCTTGATCAATCCCGAATTGCACGTCGACTACATGCTCATCGAGCCCAGCACCAGGAGCATGTCGCCCGCTGCCCGCCTCTTCGCCGAGGCGATCACGGTCGAGATGCAGAGGCTGATCGACGAAGCAGCCTGATCTGGGGCATCAGGAAATTTGAAGGTGAGGATAATGAAAGATCATTCCTTCTTCTGGCTCGGAGGCCGTATCGTTCGCACATCCATCGACATTCTTACGAGGCGTGCGGAGCTGATCCATGGAAGTTTCCTTCTTCACCATGCCAGTCCACCCGCTCAACAAGCCTGTGGCCCAGACCTTGAAGGAGGATCGGGAGGCCTTTCTGCTGGCTGACGAGCTGGGCTTTGCGGAAGCCTACTGCGGTGAGCATACAACTGACCTGGCCGAGAACATCCCATCGTGCATCGCGTTTCTCGCCAGCCTGGCCTACCAGACAAAGCGCATCCGGCTCGGCACGGGAACGGTGAATCTGCCGAATACCCATCCCGCGGCTGTGGCGAGCCAAGTGGCAATGCTCGATCACATGCTCGAAGGGCGGCTCAACTTCGGCATAAGCCCAGGCGGATTGCTGTCGGACGCCGAAGTGTTCGGCAATCTGGATCGCGATCGCAACGCCATGTTCCTCGAGGCGATCAACATGGTGCTCGCCATCTGGGCGGGCGAGGCACCCTACGATCTCAAAGGTCAGTTTTGGGAGATTTCCACCCGCCGCACGTTGATGCCGGAGATCGGGCAAGGGGCTATCATCAAGCCCTACCAGAAACCGCATCCGCCCATCGTAGGAACCGTTGTCGCTCCTTATTCGAAGGGCGTGACGGCTATGGCTGCCCGTGGCTGGGAGCCGATTTCGGCGAACTTCTTGTTGAGCAAATGGGTCAAGACGCACTGGGCGAATTACGTGGAAGGCTGTGCCCAGGCCGGCCGTCCAGCTGATCCGGCCAACTGGCGGGTGGCCCGCTCCATTTTCGTGGCGGACGATGCGGAAACGGCTCGCCGTTATGCGACCGACCCGAATGGGCCTTACGTGTTCTACTATCGCCAGCTGCTGACAAAAATGCGGGCCAATGGACGACTGAATCTCTTCAAGGAAGATCAGTCGATGCCGGACGAGGCTGTAACGCTGGAAAAAGTCTGTGATCAGCTGATTTTCTACGGCACGCCCGATCAGGTTGCTGACAAGATCTTGGCTTTCCGCGAGGAGATCGGAGATTTCGGCCACATCGTCTATGTTGGACATGACTGGGCTGATCCCGCTTTGGCACGGCGCTCCATGGTGCTGATGGCCGAAAAGGTGATGCCTGCGGTAAATTCGGCCATTTCGTCCGGCGGGTCAGCTCGATAATCATGGATTTATCGAGATTGAAAATCAGAACGACGCCTTGGAAATGGATGGAGCTGGAAAACGGGCCATTATCGTTGGCGGGTCGATGGGCGGCCTCGTATCGGGGCTGCTTCTCTTAAAGGCCGGTTGGGAAGTTGACGTCTATGAGCGCGTGGCTGTCGAGCTGACGGCCCGCGGCGCTGGCATCGTCACCCACCCGGAGCTCGATGATGTGTTGGTGCAAGCGGGCGTGAATCCCGAGAGCGCGCCCGCCGTTACCATCTTGGAGCGGCGGACGCTCGATCGAAAGGGCAGAGTTATCGGGAAGCACGTACGCCGCCAGACGGCGATATCGTGGAATGGCCTGTTCCGAATACTCCGGGCCGCGTTCCCCGAAGACCGCTATCATCTCGGCACCGAGTTCCTGCGCTGCGAGGAGACCAGCTCCGGCGTAACGGCGTGGTTCGCTGACGGATCCGTGAAGACGGCGGACCTTCTCATCGGTGCCGATGGCATTCGCTCCAGCGTGCGGCGCCAGTTCCTGCCGGAGTGCAATCCGGTTTACGCAGGCTACGTTGCATGGCGGGGGCTCATCGACGAGTCGGCTTTCCCTGCCGAATTGCATCGTGAGCTGTTCGAGTATTTCACTTTTGATCTTCCGCCGGGCGAGCAAATGCTCGGCTACCCTGTTTCAGGCCGCGGTGACGACAACAGGCCAGGACACCGGCGGTACAATTTCGTCTGGTATCGTCCTGCCGACACGGACACCCTGGCATGGATGCTGACGGACGACAGCGGCCATCGCCACGAGCTTTCGATTCCCCCGCCGTTGATATCGAAAGCGGTGATCGAGCATATGCGGCAGGAGGCGAAACGAGTGTTGTCGCCGCAGTTCCAGGAACTGGTGGCACTCACGCCTCAGCCGTTCCTCCAGCCGATCTACGATCTCGAGAGCCCGCGTATTGGATTCGAGCGTGCGGCAATTCTGGGAGATGCGGCTTTCGTGGCCCGCCCGCATGTCGGCGCAGGCGTTGCGAAAGCCGCAATGGACGCGCAGGCCTTGGTCGCTGCCTTGCAATCCGAAGAGACCGTGCCGGCAGCATTGAGGCGTTACGAGCAAGAGCGGCTTCCGCAGGATCGTAAGATTGTCCAGCAGGCGCAGCGCCTCGGCTCTTACGTTCGCTCGGAGACCCCGATCGAGGCGGATCGGACCGAGGAGCTCGACCTCATCATGAAGGAAACGGCGGTGCTCGATTTCATGCAGGCGTGAAGGCCTGGCAAAGCCACGTCCGCCTAGGAGCGCCACCTCTCCAACGCGGCCTCGTCGCTTTCGCGTGCGTCGACCCAATGCCCGGTCCCGTCGGGGCCGGTCTCCTTCTTCCAGAAAGGTGCGTGCGTTTTTAGATAATCCATCAGGAAGGCAGCCGCCTCGAATGCCGCGTGGCGATGAGCTGAGGCCGTGATGACGAGAACGATGTTGTCGCCGGGCTTAAGCTCACCAACGCGGTGGATGATGAGACTGGCCTGCAAAGGCCAGCGCTTGCAAGCCTCGTTCTCGACACGCGCGAGCTCCTGCTCGGTCATGCCGGGATAATGCTCAAGCATCATCGAGGAGATCGGCTGGCCGCCAGACTCGCCGCGCACGATGCCGGTGAAGGTTACGACGGCGCCGATATCCGTGCGCTCCGCAGTCAGCCGACGGATCTCCGCGCCAATGTCGAAGTCCTCCCGCTGGACGCGCACGGCCATGGGTCAGCCTCCCGTCACTGGCGGAAAGAAGGCGACCTCGCGTGCTCCGTCGATACGCTCCGTGTGCCGCGCGTGACGCTGATCAATGGCGGCGCGGATCACATCCGAGCGTTCGAACGCGGCGGCGTATTCCGGACCCCGCGTTTTCACCCAGGCGATCAAATCAGCGATCGTTTCAATGTTCGGTGGCAATTCGACCTGCTCCTCGCTTCGTCCAACCTTCTCTCGAACCCAAGCGAAGTAGAGGAGCTTGATCGGCCGACCAGTCTGGCTCTGGATCATCGGCACAATCTCACTGCTCGCCGTCCATGGCATGCTGTACGGCGGCCCGGAGGTAATCGTAACCCGTCCAGAGGGTGAGTAAAGCGGCCAGCCACAGCAGCGCGAGTCCGCTCGAGGTCACGACAGGGAGAAGCTTGTCGCCAGCAGGACCGGCCAGCAAGACCGCAAGCGCGATCATCTGGAGCGTGGTTTTCCATTTGGCGAGCTGCGTCACGTGAATCCTGACGTTGAGCCCAGCCAGAAACTCCCTGAGGCCGGAGACGAGGATTTCGCGGCACAAAATGATAACCGCGGCCCAGATGTGCCACCCGTAAATCGTGTTTATGTGGGTGAGCATCAACAGGGTGGTGCCCACCAGCAGCTTGTCGGCGATTGGATCGAGCATGCGGCCTAGCGCCGACTGCTGCCGCCAGGCGCGGGCGAGATAGCCGTCAAGCCAGTCCGTCAAGCTCGCCATCACGAAAAGCGTGAAAGCGGACCAGCGAGCGAAATCACCGCGAAAGAAAAAGAGGCAGCCCACCAGCGCCGGAACGGCAGCGATCCGGCCGTAGGTCAGCACGTTGGGCAGGCTCATGACGACAGGTCGCGAGGCGGCGTGGCTCATGGCTAGGTCAGATGACACTTGAAAAGTCAGAGCGTCAATGGGCAGCTTGGCGCAAGGGCAGCGCCGATGGCCGTTGCCGCCTCTGCTAATGTGACGCTGGTGTGCTACAGGTGCTTGGCGTTGGCACGACCATAATGCAGATCGGTCTGGATCATCAATGGCACAGCAATCACGGTCGCCGCTTGCAGCACCCACGCCCGAGCTGATCGATCGCTTTCGGGAGATCGTGGGGGCAGAGCATACGCTCACGGACCCGGATCAGCAGCTTCCCTACCTGCGGGAGTGGCGGGATCTGTTCATCGGCCGGGCGCCAGTGGTCCTTCGCCCCGGCTCGACGGAGGAGGTCTCGCGCATTCTGGCGCTTTGCAATGAGGCTCGCGTCGGCGTGGTGCCTCAGGCTGGCAATACAGGGCTTGTCGGAGGGCAAATCCCCTTCGAGACCGGTAACGAGATCGTGGTCTCCGTATCCCGGCTGAAGCGAATTCGCGAGATCAATCCGGCGGCCTACGTGATGACCGTGGAGGCAGGGCTGACGCTCGCGGAGTGCCGGGCGGCGGCTGAGCGCGTCGACCGGCTTTTTCCGTTGAGCCTGCCTTCGGAAGGAAGCTGCCAGATCGGCGGGAACCTTGCGACGAACGCCGGCGGCGTCGGTGTGCTGGCGTACGGGAATGCTCGCCAGCTTGTTCTGGGGCTCGAGGTGGTGCTGGCCGACGGGCGCATCGTGCCCGGCCTCAAGGCTCTGAAGAAGGACAACACCGGCTACGATCTCAAGGATCTCTTCATCGGCTCCGAAGGCACATTGGGCATCATCACCGCCGCGGTGCTTCGGCTGTTTCCCCGGCCGGCCGAGACCGCGACGGCCATGGTCGCGTTGGCAGAGATCTCCCACGCGCTCGACCTGTTTTCGTTGGCACAGGAGACGGCAGGCCGATCCGTCACCGCCTTCGAGTTCATCCCGCGCATCTGCATCGAGTTCGTGCTGCGCCACATCCCGGGAACGCGGGAGCCCTTTCCGAAGGCCTACCCCTGGTACGTGCTGATCGAGATTTCCGGCGCGAAGCCCGACGGCCAGGCCGCTCGCGAAATGGAGGACGTCTTGGGGCAGGCCGCGGAGCGCGGTCTGCTGCTCGATGCCGTGCTCGCCAGCTCGCTGACGCAGGCGAAGGAGCTTTGGCGGCTGCGCGAAAGCGTGTCCGAAGCGCAAAAGCCGGAGGGCGGCAACATCAAGCACGATGTCTCGGTACCAATCGCGCGCATTGCCGAGTTCATCGAGCGCGCCGACCGGATCGTCGAGTCCATCTGCCCTGGAGCGCGCCCGCTACCGCTCGGCCACTTCGGCGACGGCAATGTGCACTACAACATCGCCCAGCCGATCGGGATGGAGAAGGAGCGGTTCCTGGAGCTTTGGGACAAGATCAGCAGCGAGGTGCACGCCCTTGTCGCGGAGATGGGCGGCTCCATCTCGGCGGAGCACGGCATCGGCCGCATGAAGCGCCGCGATCTGGAGCGTTACAAGAGTCCGGTGGAGCTGGACTTGATGCGGCGGATCAAGGCGGCGTTCGACCCGAACGGGATACTCAATCCTGGGAAGGTGCTTTGATCTGCGGTGATTGGATGTCGTGAGCTCGCGAAACCCGGGTGCTCTCCGGCTCACGAGCTCACGGCGCTCCAAATGTAAGCTACTACTTCTCTCCGCCTTCGCCCGCGCCTTCACCCTCAAGCTCGTCGAGCTTCTTGCCGGCGATCGTGGCGATGGTGAAGTCGCGCTTGATCGTCGGCCGCACGCCCTCGTCGAGCTTGACAGCCGAGATGTGAACGCTGCGGCCAATCTCGAGGCCGGTGAGGTCGACGGTGATGGCCTCCGGGATGCGATCCGGCGGGCACATGACCTCGATCTCGTGGCGGACAACGTTGAGCACGCCACCGCGCTTCAGGCCAGGGGAAGCAGCCTCGTTGATGAACCGGACCGGAACGACGACGCGGATGAAGTCGGACGCGCCAACCCGCTGAAAATCAACGTGAATGGGGAGATCCTTAACAGGATCAAGCTGGACCTCGCGCGGCAGGACGCGCTCCTTCCGGCCGTCGATATTGACGTCCAGAACCGTCGACAGGAACCGCCCCTTCTGCACCACCTTCCAAAGCTCGTTGGCGTCGAGGGCGATTGTCTCGGGCTCCTTCTTCTCGCCGTAGATAACCGCCGGTATCTTCCCCTGACGACGCACTGCCCGGGCGCCCCCTGTACCAGCCCTGGGACGCGCCGTGGCCTGGATTTCGACAACTTCAGCCATGGCTGATCTCCAATGAAGAAAGGGCCGGCAACGGCCCGCGCTTATCCCCGGCCTCCGAGGTGCCCGAGGATTGTCTCATGTGAGTGAGATGCGGGCCTTATAGCCGCGAGCACGGCGGTTGACAATCGGATGAGGCAGTGCGCGTCCGGGCTCGCTTTCCAGCTCAGTAGAACAAGCTCGATACGCTCTCCTCGCGGGAGGTCCGGGCGATGGCCTCGGCGATGAGCGGCGCGATGGAGAGCACCCGGATGTTCTTGGCGGCTTTCACCGCCTCGGTGGGCTCGATCGAGTTCGTGATCACGAGGGATTTCAGGTTCGAGTTCTGGATCCGGGCCACCGCACCACCCGAGAGCACCCCGTGAGTGATGTAGGCGATGACCTCGGTCGCGCCCTTCTCCAGCAGGGCTTCGGCAGCATTGCAGAGGGTGCCGCCGCTGTCGACGATGTCGTCGACGAGGATGCAGCGTTTACCCCTGACGTCGCCGATGACGTTCATCACCTCGCTCTCGCCGGGGCGCTCGCGCCGCTTGTCGCAGATGGCGATCGGTGCGTCGATCCGCTTGGCGAGGGCACGGGCACGGACGACACCGCCCACGTCTGGCGAGACGACCATGAGGTTGCTGAGCTCGTACCGCTCCTTGATATCCCGCACCATGACCGGAGCGGCGAACAAGTTGTCGGTCGGGATGTCGAAGAAGCCCTGGATCTGGCCGGCGTGCAGGTCCAGGGTCATGACCCGGTTTGCTCCGGCGCGCTCGATGAGATTGGCAACGAGCTTCGCGGAAATGGGCGTGCGCGGGCCGGGCTTCCGATCCTGGCGGGCATACCCATAGTAGGGGATCACCGCCGTGATGCGCCGGGCTGAGGCCCGTTTCAGCGCATCGATGAGGATCAGCAACTCCATCAAGTTGTCGTTGGCGGGGAAAGACGTCGACTGGATGACGTAAACGTCCTCGCCACGGACGTTCTCCTGGATCTCGACGAAGATCTCCATGTCGGCAAAGCGACGGCACACGCCCTTGGTCAAAGGCACGCGCAAAACCGAGCTGATCTCCTCGGTCAGCGATCGATTGCTGTTGCCGGCGACAAGCTTGATCTTCAGTCCGTCGAAGTAGTCTTTCCGGCCAGCGTCATTCATTGCAGACACCACTCAACCCCGCTCAGGCGGCTTCTAGCAAGGAGGCCCGGACGTGTAAACGTCCGGGCCTCGCTCTTCATGAGGGCAATATGAAGCGGTACCGAGCCTAGTTCGTCGTGCTCCTGGCTGGCAGCAGCTTCAGGATGCCCTGGGCAGCGGCGGAGGCGGCAGCGTCGGCCACCTTACCCCACTCGCCGTCCAGCGAGCCCTCGGGGATCTCGTTCTTCTGCGAGACCGTTCCGAGCTGCTTGCCCTGCGGATCCTTCACGTGCCAGTCGATCTGGATCGGCTGCTTGCCATTCTGGCTCTCGCCGAGCTTCACGCGACCTTCGACCTTGTAGGTGTTGCCCGTCGGGCGGTCGGTCAGCGCAATGCCATTGCGGGCAAGCTCCCGTTGCAGCGCATTCCTCAGCGAGATCGAGCCATCACCCGGAGCGCCCGTGACACTCGGCACCATCGCGGTGATGGGACCGCTGCCACTGATGCTGGCTGTGGCAGCCGGTGCCGCCGCTGGCGTCGAGCTGGCTGCCCCACCGGAGTTGGAGAGCGCCGCGGTCCTGACCGGCTCGTTCGCCGAGTTGGTCTTCGCCACCGCAGCCTCGGACTGCATCCAGGTCGCGATTGCGGTTGCCGTCTTGCTCGTGATCGACTCCATCACCTCCGAGGTCACGGCAGTCCACGGATCACGCGAATCCGTCTTGCCTGCCACCTCCTCGCCGGTGATGCGGTGGACGCGCTTGCCCGTCGGATCCGTGACATCCCAGATGTACGAAACCTTGGTGCCGTCCTTCTCCTTCGCGGCGACGATGTAGCCGCGCAGTGTGAAGTCGGCGCGATCCGACGGCGACTTGGCCACCGACACGTTCTTCTGCTGCAGGCCCTGAGCGAGTTGGGCAGCAAGCTGATTGCCGACCGCTTCAGGCGCACCGATAACCGGAGCGATTGAGATTTGCGTTGGTGCGGGGGATGGCTGGACAGCGGTTTGTGATAACAGCTGCGAATTATCCCCCGAAGTACCCAAAATGTTTGAATCACTACTGCAGGCAGTGAGGCCTGCGGCGAAAATCGTTGCCAGCGCTGCGAACGCAAGCCTTCTCAAAAGGTGCGACGCCGCAGCAGCATGGATGGTCGTCACGTTGACGTCCCCCTCTTATGTCCCGCTGTTCAACCGGCAGCCGACGTACGAACTCTGCGGCCTCTGAGAGAATCCGGTACACGCACGCGAATCCTGTAACTCCTGCGTCGAGAGGCGTCCAGATCGTTTGCCCCCAGCAGGCCGTGTAGTGCCCCTTAGCCGCCTGAACGAGCCGGTGTTTTCTGTGGATGAAGGCCTAGGTCAAGACAATGGCGGAGATTTGGCGGCCGTAATCCGGCTCTTTCCTAAGCGTTGCGCGGCGATAGCTGAAGAAAAGTGATTCGTTTTCATAACTGCACAGGGACCGCCGTTCGACCACCGCCAACCCTGTTTGAATCAGCCGGTGCTCGACATAGCCCGGGAGATCAAATCTCGGACGCGCATCGGGCGCAGGCCGGACGAAGAATCGAGCGTTGTTCCTATCGGCGGCAAGGAATTCGGCTTCGAATTCCGGGCCGACCTCATAAGCAGCTTGGTTAATGCAGGGGCCAATAGCAGCGCGAATCCGGTCGCGGCGGGCGCCGAGGCCGATCATGGTCTCTATGGTTGATTCGAGAATGCCAGCCAGCGCGCCGCGCCAGCCGGCGTGAGAGGCGGCAATCACTCGCGCAATCGGATCGGCGAAAAGAACCGGGGTACAGTCCGCCGCCAGAGCACCGATCACGAGACCAGGCGTGCGCGTAACCAGCGCATCGGCGCGGGGAATCTGCTGCGGATCGAAAGGCCGGTCGACGACGAGCGCTTTCGCGCTGTGGATCTGATACAGGGTCAGAACCTCGTCGCGAGGAGCGCCCAATGTTCGGGCGACGCGCGCCCGATTCTGGCGGACGAGATTCGGATCGTCCTTGGACCCCAAGCCGCAATTCAGGCTGTCGTAGAGGCCAGTGGAAACGCCACCCTGCCGCGTGAAAAAGCCATGGCTGACACCTGCGATGTCGCTTAGGCAGTCGGCGCGAATGATCGTTCCGTCTACAGCCATTTGTATTCCCTTTTTACCCACCTGGTGGGAAAGGCGGCAACACAGGGGCGCCGGAGCGCACGCACACGACCTTGAATCGGCCACCCATGCCGAGTGGATCAGCAATGCGCTGCACGCTTGCCTCTATCAAACCGGCTTCGCTGGGTCGAGCTGCGGACATGAGCTTGCCTGCGCGCTCAGCCAACCCCAAGCCGAATAGGAATTCGGACTGTGTGATTGGGCCGTCCACAGCCAGTCCGCGTTCGACGCACAAATCCTTGAACTCGGCAAAATCGACGTGGGCGGTCAAATCCGTCTCGCCAGGCTTTTCGAAAATCGAAGCGTACCGGTGGCGGCTGACCGCCTGCAAGGTTTCACCAAATGCCGTTTCCGTGTGGCCGTAGTCGATGAAAAGGGCCGCAAGCGGCTGTGTCGACCATTGGCGCAACACATCGGCGATTGGTGCGAAATCCGGGTGAGTTTCGAGAACTTCGCCTTCCTGCGGCGCACGGCCGGCAGGAAGCCGCGGAGGATGAGCCGGAGCACCGGGCACCAACTCGAAGCATTCGTGCGAATCGAGCCCGACACAGCGCTCGCGCCATTCACCGGCGGTGAACACAAGCTGGCGCACGGGAAGAGCGTCGAGAAACTCGTTCGCCAGGATGATTGTCGGCCGGATTCCGGCAATGGCAGGCGTAAACTCGTCGTGCCATGACACGGGCACGTGTTGGAGCGCCGGGGCAAGCGTCTGGCGCTGAGTTTCCCGGAGAAAGGGATTGCTCTCGACCAGACGGAGCTGGATGGCTTCCAAAAAACCGGGAACGACCCGAGCCGCCCGCAACGCATCGCTCATCATCGTTCCACGCCCCGGACCAAGCTCGATCAGGTCAACTTGCGGCGGCGCGCCCATCGCGCGCCAGGCCACGGCGGCCCATATCCCAATCAACTCGCCGAAGATCTGACTGATCTCCGGTGCCGTCGTGAAATCGCCGCTTGCGCCAATGGCGGGTTGACCACGGTAGTACCCATGATCCGGGTCATTGAGACAGGCGCGCATGTACTCCAGAACGGGCAGCGGCCCCTCGCGCCTGATCCGCTCCTTGAGCTTCAAGGCGAGAGGTGTCGGCTGCTGCTCGCTCGTCATCGCGCTCCTACGGCTGGCTTACAGGGGAAGAGCGGGCCCGCGCGGCGCGGATGAAGTACAGGCCAGCCAGGATCATCGGGATCGAGTAGGCAATGCCAGGGGTCAGGAATCCAATGGTCAACGGATGCAATGGGTCGGGCTGGCGGAAGAACTCACAGAAGGAGCGTGCCACGCCGTAGCCAACCATGAACGTGCCCGCGACGAGGCCAGGGCTCTTGAGCGCGTGGGCTTGGTGGGTCATCCAGCGGAGCACCAGGAACAACACCAGCCCCTCGAGAAATGCCTCATAAAGCTGGCTGGGATGGCGCGGCGTCGGCTCGATAGCGGCGTACTGGTACATGGCCTCGGGGAACACCATACCCCATGGCACCTCTGTCGGACGGCCGAAAAGCTCACCGTTAATGAAATTCGCGATGCGGCCGAAGAAGAGGCCGATCGGTACGGCGGCCGCACACATGTCCATGGAGGACAAGGGCGAGACACCGGCGCGCCGGGCAAAGGCCCAAATGGCGATTCCGCAGCCGACCAGCGCCCCGTGGAACGCCATGCCACCACGCCAGACCTGCAGAATTTCGGCCGGATGGTTCAGGTAATAGAGCGGTTCGTAGAAGAGGACGAATCCGAGACGGCCGCCCAAAACCACGCCCAGCGTCATGAAGAACAGCAGGTCGTCCGTCTTCTCCACGCCGAAAGGTGGCTTGCCTCCCGACCACAGAGCAGGGTTTCGCAGCAACCGCCGGATATAGAGCCAGCCGAGGACGAGCCCCGCCATATAGGCGAGGCCGTACCACTTCACCGTGACCGGGCCGAGCTGGAACGCGACCGGATCGATGTTCGGAAACGGGAGGGCGAGAAAGCTCGCGAAAGAACTCATCGACAGCCTGTGTGGAAGCGGAAGTTTAGCGGCTCGCCAGCAACATTGCTGCGCGCCGGACGTTGACGGGTCGGTGCGGCTAATGTCAACCGGGTGCGCCGATATGCTTGCGGGGGAGCGCGGCGGCACCCATAGTGACTGACATGTCTCCCATAGATAGCGACTGGCGCTAATCCAATGACCCAGACCACCAATCGCTTTTTCGACGAGTTGGCCAAGATGATGACGGATGCGGCAGGCGCCGCCCAGGGTCTGCGCCGCGAGTTCGAGTCGTTCATGAAAGCCCAGGGCGAGCGTATCTTACGCGAGATGGATCTCGTCCGGCGCGATGAGTTCGATGCCGTCAAGGCGATGGCCCAGCGCGCCCGGGAGGAGAATGAAAAGCTCGAGGCTCGAATTGCGGCTCTGGAAGCCGAATTGGCCGCTCTCAAGGGCAAAGCTTAAGCCTTTCCGGGCCGCCGTGAGCCGCTTGCTGTTTCGGCGCTGACACTGCTCGCAACATCCCCAGGTTTTGCATCAGTCGCGCACACGTCCTCCAAAAGCGGCGCAAAATGGCTTGCATCGCCCGAAACTCATCACTTTGGCCGTGGACAATGGGAGGGTGAGCTTGCGACTCGTCCCTTGCATCTGTTTTGGTCGCTCCCGCTCAGCAGCCGGTTGATCCGGTTCATCACAGCGTCCGGCGCTGATCGTCGTGAGGGGATCAGGGGATGTGAGCGTAGATCCTCAAACATCGCGGCGGAACAACAAGGGGGATGGCTGGGAATGGCATCGGCGGAAGCAGGCTATCAGCGCATGAGCAATCCAATCGATATCGTCGAACAGATAGCCCATAACAACGGCTGGGCGTGTGACCGCACTGCGGATGACGAAGTTACGCTGATCGTTGCGGGGAGCTGGACGGATTATCACCTCTCGCTCAACTGGCGCGAGGATCTCGAGGTGCTGCATCTGGCTTGCGCCTTCGATTTCAAGGTCCCGGACAACCGTCTGACCGAAATTTACAAGCTGATAGCGCAGATCAACGAGCAGCTCTGGCTCGGCCATTTCGATCTTTGGACCCAGGAAGGACTGATCATGTTCCGCCATGGGCTGATGCTCAACGGCGCGCTGGCGACGCCGCCGCAGGTGGAGGCCTTGTTGAAGGCAGCCCTTGAGGCCTGCGAGCGGTACTATCAGGCCTTCCAGTTCGTCGTCTGGGCTGGAAAGGAAAGCCGGGAGGCCCTCGTCTCCACGATGTTCCACACCGAGGGGCAAGCTTAGGGCCTGCTCAGACGGCAAACTATACGTTAACTTGCCCAAAGGCAGCAGCATCGGCGGCTGGTGACGAGCGCCAGGGTGGCGCGTTATTGGGATACGGCCTACAGAATGGATTGGGCGGGATTAGGCTCGCATCCATGAGAGACTGCGGCTGTTGGTGTCTTTAATCGAGTGGAGCTCGACGCGGTGTCGTTCAGCCTGAAGGGCAAGTTGTTGCTGGCCGGCGCGGGCAAGATGGGCGGGGCCATGCTGGCCGGGTGGCTCAATCGCGGCTTGGCGCCGTCGCAGATCATCGTGCAGGATCCTGCGCCGCCGCCCGAAAGCGCCGAGCTCATTTCGCGGCATGGCATCGAGGTCCGGCAGCCGGGTGCGCCTCTGCCGGAGCCGCCCGCAGTCATCGTGGTCGCGGTCAAGCCGCAGATCATGGATCAGGTTTTTCCCGAGCTTGCGACGCAAGCCGGGCCGGAGACGCTGGTGCTGTCGATAGCCGCGGGGAAAACCATCGCGAGCTTCGAGGCGCACTTGCCGCCCGGGTCCGCCGTCGTTCGCTCCATTCCCAACACACCCGCAGCGATCGGCCGGGGCATCACAGTCTGTTGCGCCAACGCTCACGTTTCCCCGAGCCAGCGGGAGACCTGCCAGGCCCTCCTGTCGGCCATAGGCGAGGTCGGCTGGGTGGAGGATGAGGCTTTGATCGATGCGGCCACGGCCGTGTCTGGCTCAGGTCCAGCCTATGTTTTCCTGCTCGCCGAGTGCCTCGCCGAGGCTGGCCGCGCTGTAGGCCTCGATGCCGACTTGGCTAAGCGTCTGGCAAATGCAACTGTATCTGGCGCGGGCGAGCTGTTGCGGCAATCCGGGCTTGACCCATCGGTGCTGCGCCAGAACGTGACTTCCCCGGGTGGGACGACCGCCGCCGCCCTCAAGGTGCTCATGGCTGAGGACGGGCTGCAACCACTCCTGACTAGCGCCGTTGAGGCAGCGGCGAGGCGCAGCCGCGAATTGAGCGGCTGAGGTTGACATCAGCCTTTCAAACTCGCCGAGCGACCCTATGTCTTTCGGGCACGGAGGCTTGTCATGTTCGATCAGACACTACGCGGCCGGATCATCGAAGCGGCCATGAAGCTTGCGGCCGAGCGGCCCTGGAAAGACGTGACCCTGCTCGATATTGCCGAAGCAACCGGCGTCACTCTCGTCGATCTCAAGCGGGAGTTCTCCAGTAAGTCCGACATCCTTGCGGCCTTCACGCGGGCCGTCGACGACGAGGTCCTGCGGCGGGCGCCTAAGCGCGAGAGCACGACCAGCCGGCGTGACGCCCTGTTCGAGATCCTCATGACGCGCTTCGACGTGCTGGCTCCCTATAAGCAGGCACTCCGTTCGATCGCGGGCGATTGGCGCGTGCCCGATCCTGCATTCGTCTGCACCTGCCTCGCCTCCCAGCACTGGATGTTGCAGGCGGCCGGTATCGAGACCAGCGGCCTCGGGGGACGTGTGAAGGTCGGTGGGCTGGCTGGTCTCTACGCCTCGGTGTTTCGGACTTGGCTCGCGGATGACGATCCCGGCCTGGCGCGGACCATGGCAGCTCTAGACCGCCGCCTGCGCCGGGCCGAGCGGACGTTGTCCGACATCGAGGACATCAAAGCGTGCGCCTGCCGCATCATGGACAGGTTCGCCTGCATTGTGCGCCCGAGGCGGCACGCCGAAACCGGCGAGGAAACGGGGGCTGGGCCGCGGCCGGAGGAAACCTCTGGCGCGGGTATCTGACGCTGCACTGCTGAAATTGACAGGCGGACCTGTTGCGGTGCATCAAGCCGCCACAACCGTTCACTCCGGATTTCAGGGAAATTTGCGCCGTGCAGCAGAGGTGTGAGCCTTCGCCGACAATCACCTACGACGATTTCGCCAAGGTCGACATCCGGGTCGGCACCGTCGTGGAGGCGGAGCCGTACCCGGAAGCGCGGAAGCCGGCGATCAAACTGAAGATCGACTTTGGGCCAGAGATTGGCATCAAGAAGAGCTCAGCCCAGCTGACGGTCCATTACAAGCCCGAAGAGCTTGTCGGCCGCCAGGTGGCTGCCGTGGTCAACTTTCCTCCGCGCCAAATCGGCAAGTTCATGTCGGAAGTGCTGACGCTCGGTTTCCCGGATGCCGATGGCGCTGTCGTTCTGATTGGCCCCGACAAGAAGGTCCCGAATGGCGGCAGGCTCTTCTGATCCGCTTGCCGACCCATCGAGCGCGCCAACTCAGGTCGGCTGAGTGCCATCGGAGGAGACGACGAACTGCTCCATCGGCTTTTTGAGCCGCATCGACACGACCCCGTGCGGTGTGTGAATTGCGAGGCCGATGATCTGCACGTGGTGAATTTGGAACTCCTGGCCGTCCACCGAGAACGTGTGCACCTTACCCAGGTACTCTGCGATCAGCATCCGCCCGACTACGCAGCGGGGTACCTCGGTGCCAGCATTGATCTGCTCGATGGCCGTGTTGAGCGGTTCCCCGTTTCTGGTCAGCGTAATGACCGCGTCGATGTCCGAGGGCTTGTCGCAGACCAATCCGCTGGTCGTGAAGATTTCGCCCTTCTTGAGGTTTGCGGCGGATTGACTGAACTCCGGTGCTGATTGCGCCATATCGAATTCAGCCGCCGAGGCAGTCGTGGAGAGGGCAACAGCAATGGCAGCCGCCGCAGCCCACCGGACAAGGTTGATCACGGTTGGCCTCCATTTCTTGTCGCGCTGTTAACCAGTGCTGTCCGAGAGAGTTCCGGCGGCTTTATCCAGCCGTGTCTACCAACAGCAGCCAACCGGCAGCTTCCAGCGGCGGAGATTTCGAGATCGGGGCTGAGGGACTGCCGAATTATGCTCGCAGGGCGCTTATCTCACCGCTGCGAGTTACTGAATGGCAATATCCCGCGGGTTACCATCCAACCTGCGGCCCAACCGCATCACTGCTCAATTCAATTCTCATGTGAAGACAAGTCAGCTCTGGGCTGAACTACGCCGCCTCGGAGTCGCCAAAGAGCTATCGTCTTTGCTATCAATGATCGGATCACAGACTCGGTGGAAGGGCGCTGGGGCGCCCCATCAGAGAGGGGCCATGCAGACTCGGCAGCTTTTGCTTGGAATGGCCTGCCTGGGCGTTGCTGCAGTAGCGACCGTGGTTGAGACGGCTACGGCGCAGCAGATGACAGCCGTTGCTCCGGCTCCGGAGCAAAGCGCCGAGGATGATCCCCCGTCTCTCCTGGGAAGCTACCTTGCCGCCCGATTCGCTCGCGAGCAGCGCGACACGGCGGCGGCCGCCGATTTCTACTCCAAAGCGCTGAGCCGCGATCCCGAGAACGAGCTGCTCATCGAGCAGACGTTCCTGATGGAAGCTACCGAGGGGGACTGGGTGCGAGCGATCGAGCTTGCTCAGATCCTCGTGGCTAATCAGAGCACGCACCGCATGGCGCGTCTCGTGCTCGGGCTGAACGCGTTCAAGACGGGCAACTACGAGGCAGCCGACCAGCATTTCCGCGCCGCGAGCTCGGGCCCGATCGGAGAGCTGACCGCCTCATTGGCGCGTGCGTGGGTCAAGCTGGCGATTGGCGACGTCGACGGCGCCTTGGCGTTGCTCAACACGAAGCAGCAGGCGGAGTGGGCCCAGTTCTACGTCCGCTACCACCGTGCACTCATCGCCGATCTTGGGCGGCGGCCGTCAGAAGCGAGGAAGGCGTACGACCTCGTGTTCAAGATGGACGCACGGACGCCGCGGACGGCTATGGCCTATGCCCAGCACTTGGCCAAGAACGGCAACCTGAAGCTCGCCAAGGCGATCCTGAGGGAGCACCTGAGCAAGACCGGAGGTGACGGCCATCCGACGTCGCGTGATCTATACAACCGTCTGAACGCGGGCGAGAAGGTCTCGCTCATCGTCAACACCGTAGAGGAGGGCATGGCCGAGGTCTTCTACGGGCTTGGCGAGGCGCTGACGGGTGAAGGCGGCGTCAGTATTGGCGCCCTCTATTTGCAGATGGCGCTTTACCTCCGGCCGGACTTCCCGTTCGCGCTGGCGGCATTGGCCAACGTCTACGAGACCACCAAGCGGCATGAGGAAGCGATTGCCGTTTACGAGCGAATTCCTCCCGGCACCCCGCTCGAGACGTCTGTCGAGATCCGCAAGGCGATTAACCTCAACCTCCTGGAGCGGACGGACGAGGCCAAGGCGCTGCTCGACAAGCTGCTCGAGAAGAAGCCCGACGACCTGCGGGTGCTGGACGCCATAGGCACAATTCTGCGCGGGCGGAAACGCTACGAAGAAGCGATCGAGTATTACACGAGGGCCATCAAGCTCATCGACAAGCCCGAGAAGCGGCACTGGGTCTACTGGTATGCGCGCGGCACGTGCTACGAGCGGATCAAGCAGTGGCCGAAGGCAGAGGCCGATTTGCAGAAGGCCCTGCAACTCAATCCCGACGAGCCGCTGGTGCTCAACTACCTTGGCTATTCCTGGATCGATCAGAACCAAAACCTGAAAAAGGGCCTGGAGCTGATCGAGAAGGCCGTGGCGTTGAAGCCGGATGACGGCTACATCGTCGACAGCCTTGGTTGGGCCCACTACAAGCTGGGCAACTATGAGGAAGCGGTCCGATTCCTGGAGCGCGCCGTGGAGCTCAGGCCCGAGGATCCCGTTCTCAACGATCACCTCGGAGACGCGCTGTGGCGCGTGGACCGGAAGCGGGAGGCCCGGTATCAATGGCAGCACGCGCTGACCCTGAACCCCGAGCCGGAAGAGGTGGAGAAGATCAAGGCCAAGCTGAAAAATGGCTTGCCCGATGAGCCCGCCGCGGAAACACCTGCAAAGAGCCGCCAGGCGGCAAGGGACGCGAGGAGCGAAAAGCAGGCTCGTTGAGAGCTAGTCTCTGGGACACCGGTTGATTTGGCGCTCGCCCGGTTAGGCGCATGGCTGAAGGTGAACGGGTGGACAAACCGGGCAACATCGTCGAGCACGCGCGCGCCAAGATCAATCTGACCTTGAGCGTGGTCGGGCGGCGGGCGGACGGCTACCACGAGCTGCGAAGCCTAGTCGTATTCGCTAACGTTGGCGACACGGTAACGCTCCAGCTCGGCGCCCCTCCCAATGTGTCGGTTGCAGGGCCGTTCGGTGCCGACATCACAGGCCGCAACCTCGTTGCTGAAACGCTAGCCAAGCTCGGGCAGAGGGAGCCCCGATTGCAGCTTGGTTCTGTGGAGATCGAGAAAAACCTGCCTGTTGCGGCCGGTCTCGGCGGAGGCTCTGCCGATGCTGCGGCTCTGCTGCGCGCCATCCGGCGTGCCAATCCCGAAAACGCCGACACGTTCGACTGGATCGGGTTCGCGGCGGAACTTGGGTCCGACGTGCCGGTGTGCTTCGTAAATCGGCCGTCGCTGATGTGGGGAAGGGGCGAGAAGGTTCTTCCGCTGACGAGTTTGCCATCACTGGCAGCGGTTCTGGCGAACCCTGGAGTGCCCGTTCCGGCGGACAAGACCACGCAAGTCTTCCGGCGGCTTTCGGCTCCACCGATCCCCGAGACATTGCCTGATCCGGAGCCACCGCCGTCTATCACGCGGGCCGAGGACGCCATTGCCTATGCTCGAGCCCACACGAACGATCTCGCAGAGCCGGCGCGCGACGTGATTCCTGCTTGCCGGGAGGTCGAAGCCGCTCTTGCGTCCTGTGACGGTTGCCAGCTGGCTCGCATCTCGGGTGCTGGCCCGACGTGCTTCGGGCTTTTCCTCTCCACCGAGGCAGCGCAGGCGGCTGCTCAACAGCTTTCGCGGTCCCATCCGAATTGGTGGGTACGGTCCGTTACGCTGGGGTGACAACCGAAACCTTAGTCCCTGTGTTCGGGGACACTGCCGCGTGTTAGAGATGCGGCACGTGAGCTTTCGGGACCAACGGATCAGGGCAATAGCGATGCGGCTCCAGGGCAAGATCGCATTCTGCACAGCATCTGGCGCTGGGATTGGGCGGGCAACGGCGATTGCGTTTGCGCGAGAGGGTGCACGCGTGATCGCCACTGACATCGATGCGAAAAAGCTGGAAGGCTTGAAGGAGGAAGGCGTCGCCGAATGCCTGGAGCTCGATGTTCGCGATACAGCTTCCATCGAGGCGCTGGCGAAGCGTTTCTCGCCTGTCGATATCCTCTTCAACGCAGCCGGCTTCGTTCACCACGGCACGGTGCTCGACTGCACGGACGAGGAGTGGGATTTCGCGTTCGATCTCAACGTCCGCTCCATGCATCGCACGATCAAGGCCTTCCTGCCGGGCATGCTGGAGAAGGGAAGCGGGTCGATCATCAACGTCGCGTCTGCCGCTAGCTCCATTCGGGGCATCCCGAACCGATACGTTTACGGGACAACGAAGGCGGCGGTGATCGGGCTGACCAAATCCGTCGCGGCGGATTTCATCCGAAGGGGCATCCGCTGCAACGCCATTTGTCCTGGCACCATCCAGTCGCCTTCGCTTGAGGAGCGGATCAGCGCGCTTGCGAAAACGGTCGGGAGCGTCGAAAAGGCCCGGCAAATGTTCATCGAACGGCAGCCGATGGGGCGCCTCGGGTTGCCCGAGGAGGTGGCTGCCCTAGCCGTTTATCTCGCCTCGGACGAAAGCGCCTTCACGACCGGCACCACCATGCTCGTCGATGGAGGTTTTGCGTTGTAACGGGGCGTGGCAGAGCCTTGGCCTGACGGCCAGAAGGTCAAGGCGATTGGAACTGTCTTCTTTCGGATCGATGGTCCCTGCAACTCCAACCTGATTGCCGAGGCTTGAGACAGATGCCGCGCTTTGCTGCAAATCTCAGCATGATGTTCACTGAGGTGCCTTTCCTGGACCGCTTCGAAGCAGCAGCGAAGGCGGGTTTCAAGGCGGTCGAATTCCTCTTCCCTTACGAGCACCCGGCAGAGGAAATCGCGGCGCGCCTGGAAGCCAACGGCCTTACGCTGGTGCTTTTCAATTTGCCGCCTGGAGATTGGACCAAAGGCGAGCGCGGGCTCGCGGCGTTGACCGGACGGGAGGCCGACTTCGAGGCTGCGTTACGCGAAGCCCTCAAATATGCGGAAGCGCTCCGGTGTCCCCGCGTTCACGCCATGGCCGGCCTCGTTCATCACGGCACCTCGCGTGCGACCTACGTTGCAAACCTGAGAAAAGCTGCGCGTATGGCGAAGGATTTTGGGGTCGAAGTGATCATCGAGCCGATCAATACGCGCGATATTCCAGGCTACTTCCTGAACCACACGAGCGAGGCGCGGGCGATCATTTACGAGGTTGGAGAGCCGAACCTGGGGCTCCAGTTCGACATCTATCACCGGCAAATCGTCGAAGGCGACGTTGCGACCGCGATCCGTGAGTACGCTCACCTGACGCGCCATTATCAGATCGCCAATCCTCCGGATCGAGGCGAGCCGGACGAGGGTGAGCTCAACTACGCGTGGCTGTTCAAGCTGATCGATGAAACCGGCTTTGATGGCTGGATTGGTTGCGAATACCGGCCGCGGCGCGGCACGATCGAAGGATTGAAATGGGTTGAGAGATGCGGCGTTCGCCTCGGCTGAACCCGCCCTGGAAGCTCGACCCCTAACGACCCGAGGGAGGAGCAACGTCCATGAAAATCTTGATCACCGGCGGTGCTGGCATGATCGGCCGAAAGCTAGCGCAGCGGCTCGCGCGTGATGGCAGCCTCGCGGGAAGACCGATCACCAGCGTTGTGCTGCATGATGTCGTGGAAGCCCCGCGCTGCCCCGACTGCCCCTTTCCGATGACTGTCAAGGTGGGCGACCTCTCGCGCCCAGGAGAGGCCGAAGAGCTGGTAGCCGACAGGCCGGATGTGATCTTCCATCTCGCCGCCGTTGTCTCGGGCGAGGCGGAGCTGGATTTCGACAAGGGCTATCGCATCAACCTCGATGGCACGAGGTATCTGTTCGAAGCCATTCGCAAGGCCGGCAATAAGCCGCGTGTGGTGTTCACCAGCTCCATCGCTGTGTTCGGCGCGCCGTTTCCCGAGGCGATCGGCGATGAGTTCTTCACGACGCCGCTGACCTCCTACGGGACTCAAAAAGCCATCTGCGAGCTGCTGCTGGCCGATTACACCCGCAAAGGATTTCTCGACGGCATCGGCATCCGGCTTCCGACGATTTGCGTGAGGCCGGGCAAGCCCAACAAGGCCGCTTCGGGCTTTTTCTCCAGCATCATCCGCGAGCCGCTGGCCGGGCAGGAGGCCGTGCTTCCCGTTTCCGAGGATGTACGCCACTGGCACGCCAGCCCGCGGGCCGCTGTCGGCTTTCTGCTGCACGCCGCGGCGCTCGACGGCGAGGTTGTCGGCCCCAGGCGCAACCTGACCATGCCGGGCGTCTCTGTAACCGTCGGCGAGCAGATCGAGGCTCTGCGCAAAGTCGCTGGCGATAAGGTCGTAGCGCGCATTCGTCGCGAGCCGGACCCGCTGATCATGCAGATTGTTTCCGGCTGGCCGCGTAACTTCGACGCGCGGCGGGCTATCGAGCTCGGCTTCAGGGCGGACTCGAGCTTTGAAGAGATCATCCGCATACACATCGAGGACGAGCTCGGCGGCAAGATAGCATGATTGTGAAGGGCTGAGGGTTCACCAACGCGAACCTCCCCTGGTAAGGGCGTTCTTCGGCCCCCATTTGTTGAACGATGCGAAAGCAATAGAACAATTGGCTACCATCACGTGCGAGGCGCCCACCACCTTTACGCCTCCGGCTGACAGAAGAAGGAGCTTATCCCATACCGTCCGGCATGAGGCAGTCAGTGTACCGACGAGAGGCCTTTCACCCTAATGGCGCCACAGTGTTCGGCGCTAACGTTCTGTCGATCACGCGAGGAGCAACCGCGCGATGGCGACGTTTGAGGTCGGGACCGAAATGTTAGTCGCGTTCCGTTGGGGCGAGCGAGGGGCCGTTTTCGGTAGGGCCGCGTTCGTACCTCTCAGGAGGTGTGCGGTTGGCCCAGCCGATCGAAAAAGCAGCACCGACGATTACGTCGCCTTAACAACTGCCTTTGGCAGATTTGTTACGACGAGATGATTCATCGAGGACCACTATGGCGAACGGTTCAGACGCAGTGCTGGGTGTGACGCGGGACGCGACGACAGCTTCCGACGCGCAGTCGGAAAACATTTCGGCGCGAGCACCCTGGCACGAGCGTCATCCATTGAATGGCCAGGCCAATGGCGCGCGGTCGAACGGTGCCGGGATCGCTTCTCGTGAGCTGCAGGCGCAAGACGACGCCGCTCCGGTGTTCCGGGATCGGGCGCGGACCATCCTGCCGGTCGAGTATCAGGGCCGCGAGGTCGTTTTCGAGGCCTATGCCTACGAGGATGACTCGGCCTCCTATCAGGCGCTGGCGCTCGTTCACCGCGCAACATCGTCAAGTGCGGACGAGCTGCCCCTCGTGCGCGTGCACAGTGGCTGCGCCACGGGCGACATCTTCCATTCTCTCCGCTGCGACTGCCATGCCCAGCTCCAAAAGGCGATAGGGCGGGTCATCGAAAGCCGGATTGGCGCGATTATCTATCTGCCGCATCATGAAGGGCGCGGCATCGGCCTTGTCGCGAAGATAAAGGCATATGCGGAGCAGGACCGCGGCCTCGACACCGTGGATGCGAATATTTCAATCGGCGCGCCCGTCGATGCCCGAGACTACACTTTGGCGGCGAAGATCCTCAAAGACCTGGGCTTTACAGAAATCAGGCTGCTCACGAACAATCCTTTGAAAGTCGAGGCGCTTCAGCGGCTCGGAATCAAGGTCGCCGAGCAGATCCAGCACGCAACATCGCCATCACGCTACAACGCGCGTTATCTCGCGACCAAGCGGGAGAGAATGGCTCACAAGCTGTGATGAGCGGCTGCTCGTCCGCGCCAGATCGAGCGCGACCGTTTCCGTCGGAAGATCCTGTTCGCGCGGCTTACAAAAGCCTGACCCGCTGGCAGAAGTTGCCAAGCGTGCTAAGGAGTTGCTTCTGTTCAACGTAAGGCACGGGGAGAAGCCCATGACCATCACACGTCGCGAGACAACGGAGATCCTATCCAACGTGGTGGAGGCGAACGGCTTCGTGTTCACAGCCGGCATTACGGCCAAAGATACAAGCCGGGACGTGAAGGGTCAGACCGAGGAGATCCTCAAAGAGATCGATAGGCTCTTGGGCTTGTGCGGCACGGACAAGAGCAAGATCGTCTCTACAACCATTTGGGTGTCCGACATTCGGCATCGCGAGCCGATGAATGAAGTCTGGCGAGCCTGGACGGGCGGCAAGGACCTGCCGGCACGTGCTTGTGTGGAAGCGAAGCTCGCGGATCCGCGGCTTTTGGTCGAAATCGCTGTTATTGCCGCGAAGTAGTTATTCATAACGGGGCCGGATTAGCTGAACATCTTCCGGCCCACCCCCCAGATAGACTCATGAGCAAGAGCCAACGCAAGCCTCCTGCCCGGCGCGCGCAGTTCAAGCAGTTCACCGTAATTCCTACGCGCTGGATGGACAACGACGTCTACGGCCACGTCAATAACGTGGTGTACTACTCGTATTTCGATACAGTTGTTAATCGGTATCTGATCGATTTTTGCGGCCTCGATTATCACTCAGGTGAAACCATCGGCGTCGTCGTCGAGACCAGTTGTCGCTTTCACCGCTCCTTCTGCTTTCCCGAGGACATCGAAGCCGGTTTACGTGTCGCCCATATCGGCAACTCGTCGGTCAATTACGAGATAGGACTGTTCGGCGTTGGTGAGGACGAGGCTCGCGCTGATGGCCATTTCGTGCATGTGTACGTCGATAGGGCGTCACGCCGGCCAACCCCCATACCCGATTATATGCGGGCCGGACTGGCTCGTCTTGTCGACGATTGAGGCGTTGGAAACTCGCCAGTCAGGATGGACCTGGTGCGCCTCTGAGATGCTCGCTTGGCGCTCCTTCAATCGAGAAAGATCCGTGAGCTGAGCATCCTGGAGTTCCGATCGCGCTTGCGCAATATGGACATATCACGCTGAAACTTCTGCGTTTCAGTGTTCTGCTTATTTCGCATTTTTGAACTCTGTAAACCCTGTTGATTTTTTCACGCCTCCGCAGTTATGTTCAGCGCGGGGAGGTGGTTTGGGGCAAGCTTCGCGAGGGGGAGTTTCGCGAAGCAAATCTGACCGATCACCAGCGATAGATTGCCAGTGTGGCGGCGTGCCTTGGTGTCAAGGTGCGGACGGGGGATGTGTATGCGTACCGTCGTCGTCATAGGGACGCGGCCGGAAGCCATAAAAATGGCGCCGGTCATCAAGCAGCTCAAATCCCTTTCATCGAGAAAATTGCAAACCTTCGTTGTTTCCACAGGGCAGCATCAGGATATGATGCGTCCCATCCTCGAATTTTTTCAAATAAACCCAGATTTCGATCTCGGCGTAATGCCGAAATGCGGGTCCATCAATTCCCTTTTTTCGACCGTCGTGAAGGAGATGGATGGATTACTCGCGAGGATTGAGCCAGATATAGTCCTCGTGCACGGCGACACCACGTCTGCGGCGGCTTCTGCGCTCGCGGCTTTTCATCAGAAAACACGAATTGGGCACGTCGAAGCGGGCTTGCGAACTGGCCGGCTCGATGCACCATTTCCAGAGGAAGCGAACCGCCGGATCATCGGACAGCTTGCTGATTTGCATTTTGCGCCAACCCAGACGGCTCAATCGCAATTGATTGCAGAAGGGGTTCCAAGAAGCCGAATCGTCGTCACCGGGAATACGGTGGTCGATGCGCTACAGTTCGTGTTGGCGCGCCTGCGTAACGAGCCTCTTCTTAGGAAACGGCTGGACGAGAGATTCAATTTCCTGGCCCCTCATCAGCACATCATCTTGGTTACGGGGCATCGGCGCGAAAATCTTGGCAATGGCATAGACAGGATTTGTGACGCGCTTGCGCGTCTGGCGCAGAGCGCGAATTGCGCGATTGTTTATCCCGTGCACCTGAACCCGAGGGTGCAGAAACCCGTCTTAAAACGGCTGGCGGGTATGCCGCGTGTCTATCTTGTGCCGCCGCTAGATTATGTCGAGTTTGTCTACTTGATGTTGCGCAGCACTGTCATTTTGACGGACTCTGGTGGCGTGCAGGAGGAGGCGCCGAGTCTCGGGAAACCGGTGCTCGTCATGCGCGACGTGACTGAGCGGCCGGAGGCGGTTGCGTCAGGCTTGGCACGCCTCGTCGGGACAGAGCCGGAGAAGATCGTAGGGGCAGTTCAAGAAATTATCCGCGAGGGCAACGTGTGTTCAGGTTCGCCGGTACGAAATCCTTTTGGCGACGGGCGGGCGGCTGAGCGGATTGTCGGCGCTATCCTTGGAACATGGCAGTCTCCGAGTTGGGAGCGGAGAACCGGCGATGGCGAAAGTATTGCGGAGTCTGCGGACAAGCTTTTCGACCATGCTCTGGTCAACACACTGCATTCAGCAGAAAGGGAAAGAAGAGTAGCGCATTAGGCCACTTGCGTGGCAGCGGGGAGGTGCCGGACGAGCTAGGGAGTCGCCTTGTGCGGAATAGTGGCTCGTCCGGCATTTGTCGGGCGGCTAGATATGCGTAGAGTTTGCGTACCTGCCGTTTTGGCAGGGTGGATTAGTGTGATTTTCTTGGCAGTCACCGTGAGGGAGGTGGCCGCGGGAGAAGGTCTCCAGTTAGCGCGATCGGATTACACCACCGTTTTTGGGTACTACGGTGTGACCCATGGCAATAGCCATCGGCGATTCACGACGGCCTGGGGCAACGCGTACTTTTCCAGTGGATTGGGAACGCACGCCGAAGCGCACGTGATGGACCGGGAAGATACGGCCGCATTTTTTGCCGGTGGCCTCTCGTGGAGCAACGACCGCGCGGAAATCCGAGGTTGGGTCGGGACAAGCACCGATAACTTCAACACCTTGCCCGAAGTTTATGCGCGCCTTGACGCCTCCTATTCTTCTCCGTCCGAATGGGGATTCGTCTTCCGGCCCGCGCTGACGTATCGGGAGTTTCGCAATGGCACCGAGGAAATTATCGGGGAATTCGAGATTGCAAAGTATGTGTCCCTTGAAACAGGCTATTTCGTGTTCACGGCCATGGCCAGAGGCCTCGCCATAGATCCGGGCCGCCATATCAGCGGAGCGTTCGGAGCCGGTGTTCTTTATGCTCAATCGGGCAAGGTTTCTGTTGGGATCGGTATCGAAGGTGGCCGCGCGAGCTATGATGGGCTCCTTGGCCCGGGCGAGCTCGATGAACCGTATGTCACCATCCGTCCCTCGGTATCATTCTATTTAACAGAAGGGCTGGAGCTGGTGGGAATGATGGAATACAGCAGCCGCCGGTCCTACGATCTCTATGGTGGACATATCGGACTGAAGTTCCGGTTCGATTGAGCGAGTAATTGGTCCGCCGATTATGATTGTTTTGGAAAGCGTAGTTCTCCTGGCCATTCTTATGGGGTTGTGTCTTGCCGCTCGGCAGTACGCACTTGCCTGGCGTGTGGCCACGGGAGCAATTGGCGAATGCCGTCTACAATTAGAGCATTGCGCTGAGAAGGATCGCGATTGGCCGACAGTTTCGATTCTAGTTCCCGTGCACAACGAAGAGCGCGTCTTGGAAGGCTGTCTATCAGCAATGACTGCGCTCGACTATCCAGCCGATAAGCTCACCATCGTCGTCATCAACGACCGCTCGACAGATCGATCCGGGGCAATTGCCGATGCTTTTGCGGCGCGGGATGCACGGATCAAAGTTCTGCATCGTGATAGAATGGCTCGGCCTGGCAAGGCTGCTGCTATCGCTGACGGAACTGCGATTACAAGCTCGGAAATCCTCGTTCTCTTCGACGCCGATTACCTGCCGCCGCCAGGATTGCTGAAAGAACTTGTTACACCTTTTGAAGACGAAAAGGTGGGCGCGACTATGGGCCGGGTCGTGCCTGCAAATTCCGATGCCAATGTGCTCACAAGGCTGCTCGATCTCGAGCGTCGCGCCGGGTACGGCGTCGATCAAACCGGGCGTGCACTGTGGAACCTGCTTCCGCAATTTGGTGGAACGGTTGGGGGCATCCGTCGCTCGGCGCTTGAGGCTGTCGGCGGCTGGCGCATGGGGCACTTGGCCGAGGATACGGACCTGACATTCCGGCTTGTTTTTGGCGGCTGGCGCATCGCTTACCTCAGCCACGCGCGCTGCCACGAGGAGGTGCCGGAGGAGTATGCAAGCCGGTTCCGCCAGGTACGCCGCTGGTCTTATGGCCATAACCAATGTCTGTTCGAGCATTTGGGCAGCGTGCTGCGCTCGCCGCAGCTCAGTTTTGCGCAAAAGCTCGACGGGGCCTTGATACTCATTTTCTATCTTTTTCCCGCCTGTGCACTGCTGAGCACTGTGGTGGCCGTTCCGCTACTCGCGTTCGGCATTGATGATACCTGTCTCGGCGTGCTGTGGGATTTCTTCGAGCCGTTGCTCGCAATCGCGGTTCTGGCGCCTTATGCCCAGATCATGGTTGCGGCACGCGCCGATGGGCAGCGACATGTCATTCGGGTTCTCCCCTTGTTACTCACTTCGGCGAGCCTATCGGTGTTGGCGTCAGTTGCCGGGCTCGCGTTGCTCGCTCGAAACAGCCTTACCGGTCTCACTCCCGAGTGGGACAAAACCCGCCGATATCGCGCGGCATGAGCATCGCGCTTTCTACCGGCGCGCTGTCCGAAAGCCGGCTACTCATAGGAGTCGCATTCTGTGGCGCGTACATTGGCGCGCTCGTAATCCTATTCCGATGGTTTTCGGCGAGCTGCGCGAGTCACGTTCTTCCGGTCGAATCGAGCCGCCCGCCAGTGCGCTCCAAATCGACATTATGGAGGCAATTGGCGGTTAGACTGGCCTGGATTCCCATCGCTGCGGGAGCCCTGCTGATTGCCGAGATCAATGCGCTGGTCCAGCTTGCAACCGTCTTCGTCCCCGGAGTGCAATGCGACGACTCCTGGCTTTCCATTCGCCGCTGCACGATGGGGGTCGAAACGTCGATTTCGGCGCGGCACGCAGGCGCTTTCCTTCTGAGCAGTTGCATACTGATTTTTCTTGTTATCTCCCGATTGATCAGGCACGCAGCCTATTTTCCTTTTGCTGCGCTGGCGCTGGGGATCGTCGCGTTCGCGGCAGGGATCGACGTGCTCGTCGGAATCAATGAACCCGCGCGATCATCGCTCATTTTTCGGGTTTCCGGCGTACTGGCATTGACGGCAGCTGCAGGCTTCACAATCGGCGCGCTCATACTGCGCGCGGAGTCCATCTTGGCGTACGTCCGAGCGATGCTCGCCCACGTGGTGGCGGCTTCGATCAGAAATTTAGGTGCACTCGCATTGCTGATGCTGTGGCCATTTCTTCCTCCCGCATCAGCTGTGGCCATCATAATCCTGCTGATTGTACCCGGTGTTGCGACGGCGCTGACGGCGGCCGCGGTCCTTTCGTTGGCCCCTGGCGATGAGCAGTCATCTTGAAAAGGCACTCACGAACACTCGCCCGAAAACTGAAGAGCATGAAGTCTGCGAGATGCAACTTTGTGCCGCGGGCCAACAAAAAGGCTTCCCGACGATGCGCCGGGAAGCCTTTGTGATCATCTCAACTCGAGAGCAGTTCGTTCAATTTAGATTTCGAAATCACCGCCCCAATCACCAGCGTCCCAGCCACCGTCGTCCGGCTCATAGTCGGCGTCCTGGAGATGGGCGTCGTCGTGGTCACACGTGTTGTCATCTGCCGTTTGCTGAGCCTGAGGCTGCTCCGGCTGGCTCGCAGCGCCATTGGTCGACGCAGGTGCTGCTTGCGCGGATGAGCCCCCGCCCAGCATGCTGGAAATGGTGTTGGCGAGCAGCATGCCGCCGGCGACGCCTGCCGCCGTTGCCAGCGCCGATTGGAGGAAGCTGCCCTGCTGCGGCCCTTGCGGCTGTTGACCAAGCGGACCGCGTGTCTGCGGCGCGCCAATCGGCCCGCTTCGGCCCTCCGACGACGAATTCAGGCGGCTGCCAGCGTTGGGCACGCTGCCGCTTGCCGGCGTACGCTGAGCAGTTGCTGCCGGGCGCGCTCCACCAAACAGTCCGCTGAGGAAGCTGCCGGATTGCGCCGGAGCCTGGGCTGCCTGCGCTTCCAGCTCCTTGACCCGCGATTCGAGCTCACGGATGCGCTGATCGGCCTGCTGCAGAGCATGCTCCTGAACGAGCACTGACTGCACCAACATGTAGGCCGCATCCGGGATCTGCTGCACGGACTCGTTGATCAGAGCTTCCGCCTCGGGATCCTTTTGCGGACTACCGAAGGAGCGCATGCGGTCAAATAGACCGGAAATGAGCTGGCGTTCTTCTGGGGTCATCCATGTCTCCTGGGCGGTTAACCACGGGCAGTGATGTAAGCCATCGCGATGGCCTCGCAAGAGGGCCTTCAAACATTTTTTCGAGCTTCAGCGTGGTCTGTAGCCGCTTAGAAGACGGCACCTCGGGCAGCGACCGGCCAAACCGCCTCCACGGTCGCCTCCCGCAACCGCGGGCCCCGGACGCAGACGTACCAATCGTGCAGATTGACCGTCGGATCGCAGTGGCCCGGTATCAAGACGACTTTGTCGCCTCGCTGCAGTTTGTGCTCACATTCGGTCAAATCGAGGACGCCGTGCTCATCAGAAGGCCGATGATATTTTGCGCCAGGAAGCTCCGGCAAATCGGGAAACCCTGAGTCATTGCTCAGCGCCTTATGTCCCGCATCGATGACCGCGCGGTTTGCCTCCGGCACACTCATGACGGTCGCGAGCACGAACAGAGAATGTTCGAACGCATCGAAACGCGAGCCGTTCTGATTTTGGTTTCGGCCGTAGTCGGCATCCATGAACACGTAGGAGCCGGGCTGTAGCTCGTTCCAAATGCCGCTGGCGGCTTCGATCTCCAGCGTCCCGGTCCCTGCACCGCCGATGATGTGGCAGGTCAGGCCGACGCGGTTGAGCTCGGCAATGGTTTCTTTCACGCGTTCGCCCGCCTTGGCGATCGCCTCTCGACGCTCCGCATATGTGCGAAAATGCTGTGCTGATCCGTGGTAGGCCTGCAAACCACCGAACGCAAGGTGAGGCGATGCTGCGATCACGGAGGCAAGCTCGGCCGCTTCGCGACCGTGGGCGATGCCACAGCGGCGACCGCCGCAATCGATTTCAACCAGCACTTCGAGGCGCACACCTGCACGAGCTGCCGCTGCGGCAAGCTCACGGACGTTGTCGTGACTGTCCGTGCAAACGGCAACACGGGCTTCGCGTGCCAGCCAGGCCAGCCGGTCCAGCTTCCGCGCGCCGGCAATTTCGTTTGTTATCAGCACATCGCGGATGCCGCCGCGGATCATGATCTCCGCTTCAGAGATCTTCTGGCAGCAGACGCCGACAGCTCCGTGTGCGATCTGCTTGTGCGCGATCAGCGGCGACTTGTGCGTTTTCGCGTGCGGCCGGATTCGAATGTTGTACCGCTGGGCCAGATCCTCCATGCGCTTGAGATTGCGCTCGAACGCATCGAGGTGGATGACGAGCGCCGGTGTGTCGATGTCGGCAAATGGCATGCCCGGCTCTGCGGGCGGAGGCATCGTCACTTTGCGTTGTCCTTTCGCTCTCGAGGCTTGTCACCGGCCTGCGGGTAGCGTCCAGTGTCGAGGAGCCGCGACGTGTATTCCTCATACGTCAGTCCGGCCTCCGCTGCGCGGCGCAAGCGGAATAGCACAATATCGCGTGGCGGTGTTTTCCAAGCCTCAGCATGGGCCTGTTTCCAGGCATACCGCACGTACAACAGCTTGCCCGGAGGCTCATCGTCGTCGAGCGGCGGTCCGCCATTGTGACCGATCCCGAAGGTCGGCCACTCTTTGGGGCGAATCCAGTATTGCTCCTTGATCAAGCGCCGCTCCCGCCGCGGCGATCTTTGGGACGAACGGTGCCGCACCATAAGAGTGGCAGAAGCAAAAAGTCGAGGAGATGGCTACGGCGTCCCACTCACGCCCGGATCGGCCTCTTCAACCTCGCTCGCGACGATTGTTCCGCCTCCGACCGCTTCAGCGAACTTGATGAAAAAAGTATCCGCATTCTTCTTGGCGACGCTGTTGATGAGGCGTGAGCCCAGCTGGGCGATCTTGCCGCCGACGTTGGCCTCTACGTCATAGATGAGTCGCGTGCCGCCATCCTCCGTCGGTTCGAGGCGCACCGCAGCGCCGCCTTTGGCGAAGCCGGCAACACCGCCTTCGCCTTCGCCGCTGATCTTGTAGCTGTTCGGAGCGTCGATGTCGCTCAGGCTGACCTTGCCTTTGAAGCGCGCATTGACGGGCCCGATCTTGACCCGCGCAACGGCCCGGAAGGTGTTCTCGCCATCCGGCTCGAACGTTTCGCAGCCGGGAATGCAGATCTTGAGCACCTCGGGATCGTTGAGCATTGCCCAAACGCGTTCCCGGTCGGCTGCGAGGATCACCTCGCCACTCATGTTGACGGCCATATCTTAAGCGATCCGATCTGCAATTCCCTGGCTGTAAGTTCAGGCCGCAGCGGCTTCCACCGCACGCCGTGCCATCACCGTCACGAGGTGAGCGCGGTATGCGGCATCAGCATGGATATCGGAGTTCATGAGCGACGGATCGACCGTGATGCCCTTGAGAGCATCCGGCGTGAACGAGTTCGCCAGCGCCGCTTCCATGTCCGTCGCGCGGAAGACGCCGTTCTGGCCTGCGCCCGTCACGGCGACGCGCACGCCTTGTGGTCCCTTCGCGACCGCGACGCCCACCATCGCATAGCGCGAGGCCGGGTTCGGGAACTTGGCGTAAGCGAACCGCTCCGGGATCGGGAACGACACGCGAGTGATGATCTCATCCTCCTCGAGCGCTGTCGTAAACAGGCCCTGGAAGAAATCATCGGCTGCGATTTCCCGCTTGTTCGTGTGAACCGTCGCATCGAGCGCCAGCACCGCCGCTGGATAGTCGGCAGCTGGATCGTTGTTCGCCAGCGAGCCGCCGAGGGTGCCGCGGTTCCGAACGTGGGGATCGCCGATGCTTTCCGCCACCTTGCAGAGACCAGAGATCGCGGCGGCGACCACGGAGCTTTCGGCGACCTGCGCATGCGTGGTCATCGCTCCGATGACGAGCCGGTCCTCGGTGCGCTCGATGCCTTTGATCTCCGCGACGTCGCGCAAGTCGACAACGAGAGGAGGGCTCGCGAGTCGCTGCTTCATGGTGGGGATCAGCGTCTGGCCGCCCGCGAGCAGCTTGGCGCCAGAGCCGTCGGACAGAAGCGCGGCCGCTTCGCTTACGGTGCTGGGCCGCTGATAGTCAAAAGCGTACATCTCGCGCCTCCCTTATTCCGCCGCCATCTTCCGCACCGAGGATTGGGCCGCGCGCCAGACAGCTTGCGGCGTCGCGGGCATGGAGATGTTTTCGTGCCCCAGCGCATCGGTGATCGCGTTGATGAGTGCAGCAGGCGCCGCAATTGCGCCGGCCTCACCACAACCTTTGACGCCAAGCGGATTGGACGGGCACGGCGTATTGGTCATGGCGACGGTGAACGAGGGCAGGTCGTCAGCCCGCGGCATGCAGTAGTCCATGAAGCTCGCTGTCAGGAGCTGGCCGGACGAGTCGTAGACTGCGCGCTCGAGCATCGCCTGTCCGATTCCTTGAGCGACGCCACCGTGGACCTGCCCCTCGACGATCATCGGGTTGATGATGACGCCGAAATCGTCGACCGCTGTCCAACGGTCGATGCGCGTCACGCCCGTCTCGGGATCGATCTCCACCTCGGCGATGTGCACGCCCGACGGGAAGGTGAAGTTCGTCGGATCGTAGAACGAGCTTTCCTTCAGGCCAGGTTCGATCTCCGAGCTGTCGAACTTGTGTGCGGTGTAGGCCTGAAGGGCGACCTCGCCGAACGTCATCGACTTGTTGGTGCCGCGGGCCGAGAAGACGCCGTCGTTGAAATCGACCGTATCCTCCGGCACCTCCATGCAACGCGCAGCGATCTTGGTTGCCTTGGCGACCACCTTGTCGAGTGCCCTGGAAATGGCCGACATGCCGACCGCGCCTGACCGCGAGCCGTAGGTGCCCATGCCCATCTGCACCTTTTCGGTGTCGCCGTGGATGATCGAGATTTGATCCATCGGGATGCCGAGGCGATGCGAGACGAGCTGCGCGAACGTCGTCTCGTGGCCCTGGCCATGGCTGTGCGAGCCGGTGAACACCTCGACTGTGCCGATCGGATTGACACGGACCTCGGCCGACTCCCACAGGCCCACGCCAGCGCCGAGCGACCCGGCCGCTCGACTGGGGGCAAGGCCACACGCCTCGATGTAGGCCGAGAAGCCGATGCCGCGGAGCAGGCCTTTCCGCTCGCTCTCGGCCTTACGCTGCGGGAAGTTGGCGTAATCGGCGAGCTCGAGCGCTTTCTTCATGCAGGCCGCGTAGTCGCCTGCGTCATAAGTCAAGATGACCGGGGTCTGATGCGGGAAGCTCTTGATGAAGTTCTGCATACGGAAGTCTGCCGGATCGCGGCCGAGTTGCCGCGCCGTAACCTCCACCAGCCGCTCGACGACGAACGTCGCCTCGGGCCGCCCGGCACCGCGATAGGCGTCCACCGGCGTCGTATTGGTGTAGACCGCGTCCACCTCGCAGTAGATCGCGGGAATGTCGTACTGGCCGGAGAGCAGGGGCGCGTAGAGATAAGTCGGGATCGACGAAGCAAAGGTGGAGAGATAGGCACCCACGTTTGCCTTCGTCTTCACGCGCAGCGCCAGGATCTTGCCCGAACCGTCAACGGCCATCTCCGCTGTCGTGAGATGATCGCGGCCGTGGGCATCGGCGAGGAAAGCTTCCGTGCGGTCTGCCGTCCACTTCACGGGGCGCCCGACTTTCCGAGCAGCCCAGAGGCAAACCGTCTCCTCGGCGTAGATGAAGATCTTGGAGCCGAATCCACCGCCGATATCCGGCGCAATGACGCGCAGCTTGTGCTCGGGTGCGATGCCGACGAACGCGGAGAGCACGAGACGCGCAACGTGCGGGTTCTGGCTGGTCGTGTAGAGCGTGTAGGAATCCTGCCCGCGATCGTACTCGCCAATGGCCGCCCGCGGCTCCATGGCGTTCGGAATCAGGCGGTTGTTGACGATCTCGAGCTTCGTGACGTGCGCGGCTTTGGCAAAGGCCGCATCGACAGCGTCCTTGTCGCCAAGGTGCCATTGAAACACCGTGTTGTTGGGCGCCTCGGCATGGATTTGCGGCTGGCCGGGGTCTTGTGCCGTGGCGAGATCGACGACTGCGGGGAGCACCTCATAGTCGACCGCAACGAGTTCCGCCGCGTCCCGCGCCTGGTTGAGCGTCTCGGCGATGACCACGGCCACATGGTCGCCGACATAACGCACCTTTTCGGTAGCGAGCGCCGGATGCGGCCCCACCCTCATCGGTGTGCCGTCCTTCGAGTGGATCATCCACCCGCAGATCAGTCCGCCGATCTTGTCCGCCGCGAGGTCCTTGCCGGTGTAGATGGCGAGCACCCCCGGTGCCTTCAAAGCGGCGCTCAGATCGATGTTCTTGATGATCGCGTGCGCGTGGGGCGAGCGAACGAAATACGCGTAGGCCTGACCCGGCCGGCTGATGTCATCGACATACTGACCGCTGCCCGTGATGAAGCGGAAATCTTCACGGCGCCGTACTGGAACGCCAATGCCCGTGCTGGTCATGGTGTCGTCTCCTCCCGTGCGCCTACTCTGCGGCCTGCCGGTACTGGCCCGCGGCCATGGCTGCAGCGCCTGCCGCGATGGCTTTGACGATGTTGTGATAGCCGGTGCAGCGGCAGAGATTACCTTCGAGCTCCTCGCGAATGGTGCGTTCGTCGAGTTGAGTCCCCTTCCGGTTCACGATGTCGATGGCGGCCATGATCATGCCAGGCGTGCAGTAACCGCACTGCAAGGCGTGATGCTCCCGGAATGCCTCCTGCATCGGATGGAGCTGCCCGTCCTTCGCGAGCCCTTCGATGGTGAGGACTTCGGACCCGTCGCAGGAGACGGCAAGCGTGGTGCAGGACTTCACCGCGCGGCCGTCGACATGCACGACGCAAGCCCCGCACTGGCTTGTATCGCAGCCGACATGCGTGCCCGTCAGACGCAGATGCTCTCGCAGAAACTGGACGAGAAGCGTGCGCGGCTCGATGTCGGCCGACACACTCTTACCGTTCACGGTCATCGTGACTTGGGTCATGCATTTCCTCCCACATGTCCCGCTGAGCGAAGCAGGTAGCGAGACCGAAAAGCTCGGCACGCGACGCGACTTTCCCACCTCTGGGTACGCCTGCCTGCCAGCGCCGGGCCGGAAGCGTCATGCGTACCTTCTTGCCGAACATTAGAATTGATCAAGTCCAGGTGTTCCGCAAGCTCGCGGATCGATCTCCCTGCCACAAACGTGCTTGAAAACAAAAAGGCGGGCACCGAGCCCGCTTCTCTCCATCCTTCAAAAAAACCAAGGGCCGCGATCGCGGCCCCCTTGTGAAGTTGGTCCCCAGAGCCGGGAGCGGGCACCGCTCTCGCAGTGCTCCGCTCCACTTTGGCGCTCTGGGCTATGGCGCCAAACTTCAGGCTGCCTGTGTTGCTAAGGTCGGCAGCTTCTTATCCTCCCATCGCTCTGGCGTAGATCGTAAGGCTATGCCGATGTGTCGTACCTTTCCGGCGATTCTCGCTTTCTGAACTCCAAGCTCACCGAACTGTTTACAGAATATCGGGAGAGCCAACGGCTCCTTATCGAGTTCCTCACACCAGGCACAATAATCTTCGTACAGCTCCGTAGATGTAACGCTTGAGTTCGGTTTCCTGTCGATCCTTTCCTTGAAGAAGCGCTCCACGTCTGACTCAGGAGGAACGAGTCTTATCGGGTTTCTGTTGTCATTGACGCTAACCTTCGGTGGGGTTGCTACCTCGAGACTTCTCGTCACTTCAGGCTCGGCTTGCACCGCCGGAACCATAGCAGGCGCGGCCGGCGCACGACGGTCGTAGATCCGCCACTGGCTGAAGGCGATGTACAGACCGAAGCCGGAGCCGACTTCGAGCAGAAGCGCGATGAAGATGGTCAGTCCAGTCTGGATATCCTCCACTGTGAGTGATGGAACGAAAATGCTGGCAAGCTTGGTCAGCACTGCAGCCTGAGGATCGGCTTCAGCCATGACCGAGCCGGAGTCCACTTTGGAAAGCTCGGCCTGGATCTCCGCGATGCGAGCCTCGAGTTTTTGAGCTTGCTCAGCGGAGGCGAGCTCCGCGACAAGTCCATTGTACTGACTGCAGAAGGTCCGGCCCTTGGGCCCTGTCACTTTGGTGCAGCCTTCGGTCCATTGCCACTCGCGGCTGTTCTTCAATGTGTCGATCTCGCTTTGAACCACTCCCGCGGGGCGATGCTGCGGCACCCAGCTCAGCTGCTCCTTGGCCCGCTCCAGGTCGGAACGGAGATCTTTGTAGGACTGCGCCTCAACAGCGCGCTGGCCGGCCGTGTCCATCCGGTTCAGCGCCGCGTGGCCGAGAGCAGAGGTGAGCGAGTAGCCGGTCACAACCAGCCAAACCACGGCGGAAGCGGCCGCTTGCGACCACATCCGGTTTCTGATCGCGGCGAAGAAGAAGAACGGCACGAGCGCCTTCAGGCAGTCTGCCGCCGCGCTCGCCGATCCATAGATGAGGCCATCCAGCTCGGTCTTGCCGAGGTAGTAGCCAAATCGCCAATTCATAGCGGCCGACACGGCGAGTAGAACGCCGGCCGCTAACACGCCTATGACGCCCAGAGCATGTCTCATTGCAGTGCCCTCTCCAAAGTCGAAGGGGCCTTTACTCCCATACGATTTGACGGCCCCGCTGATGTGAGGGAGGTGCTTGCGAACCAGCTTCGAATTCAGTGCCAGTGTCCCTCTGACGGCACCGAAGCGATCACGATGGCCTTGCCGTTGAGCACCGCTCTCGTTCCGAGAGCCCAGCAAGATCGGACCGCACGCCTGGAACTGCCGCTGGAGCGCTGAGCCGCCGGGTTTTCAACAGACGATCATCGCCGCTAGATTTCGTCTGTGCATATCCCCGAGAGCGGCTTAAGCAAAACTGTACGAATACAAACAATTTCCCCCTCAGCGGCCAAACCTATGCGATTCGTTTGGATTTGTTAATTTTTTTAACCTGATAGCTTTTGCCATTTCGATTTGATCAGAATTGTGAGCGTTCGCTCTGGAATTGCTCCGCGTTTTGTTATCCCCAATCGCGTGCCGATTTATCCACTTTCGGTTCAGGAATACGCACTTCCTTTCCACAGCCTCACCTGGGCACCAGCGTACGGGTGTGACGAGGCGGCCCCTCTTGAGGTCCGGGTTGAGCGTCCTCATCTCATCAGGCGCTTCAAGCGGCCTCCGGGTTGTTCTGTCAAAAGGACGTGACAGCTCGGGAACTCAATTCGGGAACCCTTGGTTTTCGTTCAGCGACAGCGTAAAGAAAAAAAGTGTGCGGAATGGCTGAGGGTTTTGACTGGGCTCCGCAGTGGGCTCTGGTGCGTCCGCGGATTTCGCTTGGGAAAGCGGTGATGCGTATTTGGGTGGGGTTGGTGCTCCTCTTGGGTGGTCTCGCCCTTGCGGTCATGTACTTTCGCGCGCCACCGGAACCAGCTGAGATCGAGAAGATCATTCTTGCTTATAAGGCAGGTGAGCGGCTTGGGGAATCGACGATCGTCACCGGCAGCGCCGCTCGACCCACGAACAAGGACAAGAGCTTGGATGGATCGTTGGAAGATTGGTCCACGCAACTCACTTATGCCGGCGACCGGAGTCGAGGGAAGAATGAGACCAGTGATCCCCGCGATCTGGCCCGCAGCTTACAAGCGGAGCTGAAACGAGTCGGTTGCTACCGCGGCGCCATCGATGGTCAGTGGGGGCCCATGTCAAGGCGGGCCATGGCCGAGTTCGCAAGCCGGATTAATGCCAATCTGCCTGTCGGCGAGCCCGATCCTCTCCTGTTGCGGATGGTGCAGAGCCACAAGGGTGAGGGCTGCGCAGCAACTGGCTATGTGGCAATTCGTGAACAGCCCAGAAGCGTCGAGCCGCTGCCTGGCCGCATGTCGGTCGGAGGGCCGGTGGTCGCGGAGAGGGAGCGTCGTTCACGTCAGCGGCCGCGCGTCGCTCAGCGCGACTCTCAGCCGTCCTATAGGTCCTCGCAACGTGAGCGCAGGCACTGGACCGAAACGATCTTCGACGACATCCTGCGGAATTGAGACCTTTCGCTCGCGAGGCTGAACGAGAGGGATCAACTGCCTTAGCGGCTGGGCCCCCGCCAGCGCGGGCCCCTGCGCCGGCTTTCACGTTTGTGACGGAGGAATTGGTCGCCCAATGCTGCTGTAGCGGAAGCCCTGCGCGATCGCATCTCGCGGCTGGTAGATGTTGCGCAGGTCGACCAGAATGTCTCCGCGCATGACCGACTTCAAAGCGCGAAGATTGAGCGCGCGGAACTCGTTCCACTCCGTCAGGACAACGACGATATCGGCCGACTTGGCTGCCTCCAGAGCACTGTTGCACCACTCAACCCCTGGCAGCAGGCTTTCGCCGTGCTTCCGTCCTTGAGGGTCGTAGGCCCGGATGGTAGCGCCGCGCTCCTGAAGCATCGGGATGACGATCAAGCTTGGTGCGTCGCGCATGTCGTCGGTGTTCGGCTTGAACGTCACGCCGAGGACCGCGATCACCTTTCCCCGGACCGATCCGCCGGCAGCCCGTTCGATCCGGCTCGCCATCGAGATCTTGCGTTCGTCATTGACACGCTGAACCTGCTCGACGAGCGAAAGCGGCGAGCGTGCCTCGCGGGCGATCCGGATCAAGGCTGATACGTCTTTGGGGAAACAGGAACCACCGAAGCCAGGGCCAGGGTGCAGGAACTTGTCACCGATGCGACGGTCCTTGCCGATGGCCTCCGCCACTTCCTGCACGTTCGCGCCGACTTCCTCGCACAGATCCGCCACCTCGTTGATGAAGCTGATCTTCATAGCGAGGAAGGCGTTGGCGGCGTACTTGGCAAGCTCCGCCGACTCGGGACTGACGAACATGATCGGCGCGTTGCGCAAGGCAAGCGGCTTGTAAAGGCGTTCCATGATCTCGCGTGCGCGCGGGTCCTCACAGCCGACGAGCACGCGGTCGGGATGTGTGAAGTCCTGAATGGCGGAGCCTTCGCGCAGGAACTCCGGATTGGAGCATACGGCGAAGTCTGCGTCGGGTCTCAGCTCCCTCAGGCGGCGGGCGATCTCACGGCTGGTGCCCACCGGCACCGTCGATTTGGTCGTGATGACCGTGAAGCCTGTCAGGTGCGGCGCGATCTCGGAGACAGCGGCGTAGATGTATGACAGATCGGCGTGGCCATCGCCCCGGCGCTTGGGCGTCCCGACGGCGAGAAAGATCAAGTCGGCGGAGGCGACCGCTGGTCCGAGGTCGGTGGAAAACGACAGCCGCCCCGCGGCTATGTTCCGCTGCATAAGATCCTCGAGGCCAGGCTCGTAGATCGGCACCTCGCCGCGTTTCAGGCTTTCGATGCGCGCGTGGTTTTTGTCGACGCAGGTGACCGTCCATCCGAACTCCGAAAAGCAAGCCGCGGAGACGAGTCCTACGTAGCCGGCACCGATCATGCAGATGTTCAAGGCTGACCTCGCGGAATATGCTGTGCAGCAACTGCCGCCCCCGAAGCAGCAGTCCGCTCCGGGCTATGCCAAATTCAGAAGGGGTTCAAGCTGGCCATATGGAGGTCTGTTAAGGTAGTCCTTTCTGTCACCAGTTTGGCGGATCAAGGATGACGTTCCCCTGGAAAAGTGGCCGAGCGATCTGTGTCGGCGAGTGCATGGTCGAGCTGGCCCGCGGTGACGACCAGCGGTTCGGCCTCGGCTACGGTGGCGATACCTTCAACACGGCAGTCTATCTTTCCAGGGCAGGCGTAGCTGTCGCCTACGCCACGGCGGTCGGTGATGATCCCTACAGCGCGGGGATTGTTCAGACAGCGAGACGCGAGGCTGTCGATACTGATCTCATAGTTACCGTTCCCGGGCGACTTCCAGGTCTTTACCTGATCGAGACAACGCCGGACGGAGAGAGGACGTTCTGGTACTGGCGCGACCGGGCTCCCGCACGGGAGCTGTTCGAGCTGGCAGACGCCGAGCGGATTGCGGACGAGCTCCGGAAAGCCTCGCTGGTGTATTTCTCCGGCATCACACTGTCGCTTTACAGCGAGCGCGGGCTCGAGCGGTTTGCGGCGGCTCTTCGAGCGGCGCGACAGGCGGGCGCGCTGGTTGCGATGGACAGCAACTACCGGCCGCGCGGCTGGGGGCAAAATCCCGAGCGGGCGCGATCGGTTTTCGAGCGATTCTGGCGTCTTGCAGACATCGCGATGCCGACGCTTGAGGACGAGCGGGCACTGTGGGGAGATGCGGACGAGCAAACGACCGTATCTCGATTGCGCGGGCTTGGAGTGCGGGAGGTCGCCGTCAAGCTCGGCCCGCGCGGTGCTTTCGTCGCCGCCGAAGGCGTTGAGCAGCTCGTTCCGGCTGACAAGGGCCTTCGAGTGGTCGATACGACAGCCGCCGGGGACTCGTTCAACGCCGGATATCTCGCCGCCCGGCGCGCTGGTGCATCTTCCGTCGATGCTGCTCGACAGGGGAGCAGGCTGGCATCCATTGTCATCCAGCATCGCGGCGCCATCGTGCCAGCCGAGGCAACAGCGGCAGTGCTGAGCGATTAACCTCAGCTCTTTATTCCGAGGGCGGCTGCTTCGCGGGCCAATCTCGTAATGGTGTCCCAATCCTCTTTGGCAATGGCTGCTGCCGGCGCCACCCACGAGCCGCCCACGGTTACGACGTTCGGCAAGGCCAGGTAATCGCGGGCCGTATCTGGTCCGATGCCGCCGGTTGGACAGAAAACAACGTCAGGCAGCGGAGCTGCCAGAGCTTTGAGTGCCGCAACTCCGCCCAACGGCTCGGCAGGGAAGAACTTCAACGCCCGGTATCCGAGATCGGCGAGCGCCATCGCCTCCGACGGTGTGGCCGCACCAGGAAGGAAGGGGACGGACCACCCGTCGGCAGACTGCACCAGCCGTGGGGTCATACCGGGCGAGACAAGGAACCGCGCACCGGCAGCTATCGCGCTGTGGCCCTGGTCGGGCGTGCGCACTGTTCCGGCACCGACCACCACACCGGGCACTTCCTGGACGATGCGGCGAATGACTTCCAGAGCGCCTTGCGTACGCAGAGTCACCTCGAGGATTCGCAAGCCTCCAGCCACGAGCGCCCGCGCCAACGGGACGGCCAGCTTGGCGTCGTCGACTGTGAGCACAGGCACGACCGGCACGCGGCGCAGCTCTTCGGCAAGGCGAGGGTTGAGCAAATGCTGCATTGGTGACCCTTGTTCGCTCTGTCGGACCGTCTCTAGCGGCCCTCTGCCGACGGCCGCGTCTGCTCCATGATCCAGCGCAGGAAATCCGGCGCGCCGGACTCCACCGGCAGAACCAGAAACGCCGGATTGGTGTAAGGATGCTGGCTCTTCGCTTCGGCGATCACAGCGTCAGCGAGGGATGCGCGAGTCTTGATCACCATGACGACCTCGCTGTCGCGTTGCCGTTCACCTTGCCAAATGTAAATGGATGTCATGCCCGGCAAGATGTTGACACAGGCGGCAAGCCCCTGGTCTACCAGCCGTGTGCCAGCCTGCTCGGCCGCTTCCATGGTCGGGTAGGTCGAATAGATGAGAACGGCCTTGTCGTTTTCCTGCACTTGAGCGAGCCTCCATCGGTCAGCGCGGAGCCGGATAGGACTGGACGATTGCGGTCAGCATGCCAAAACCCAAGCGAAAATTCGAGAAGATCGCCTTCGTCGCCAGTGACCATCCGGAAGCGCAGCAGGCGCTGGCGCGGCTAACCAAACAATACGGCAACGTGCCGCCCGAGACGGCTGATGCCATCGTCGCGCTGGGCGGCGACGGCCTCATGCTGCAGACGCTCCACAGGCACATGCACGACCGCATCCCCATCTATGGAATGAACCGCGGATCGGTCGGGTTCCTGATGAACGAGTATCGCGAGGACGACCTGATTGCGAGGCTCGAGGGTGCCGAGATCAGCTGCATCCACCCGCTCCTCATGCGGGCCCGCGATATTCAAGGCGATCTTCACGAGGACCTCGCAATCAACGAGGTGTCGCTGTTCCGGCAGACGCACCAAGCGGCCAAGCTGCGCATTCTTATCGACGGCAAGGTGAGACTTGAGGAGCTCATCTGCGACGGGATACTTGTCGCAACGCCCGCAGGGTCGACGGCTTACAATCTATCGGCGCACGGGCCGATTTTGCCGATCAACGCACCACTGCTGGCTCTCACGCCCATCAGTCCGTTCCGGCCGCGGCGTTGGCGGGGCGCATTGTTGCCCAACGACGCCCATATCCAGATCGACGTCCTAGAACCGGACAAGCGGCCAGTCAGTGCCGTGGCCGACCATTCGGAGACGCGCTCCGTGGTCACCGTCGCTGTCGAGGAAGAGCGGTCCATTGATCTTTTCATGCTGTTCGATCCCGGCCACAACCTGGATGAGCGCATTTTGTCCGAACAGTTTCGTTATTGACCGATCGATCCATCCTAAATTGAAGGGAGAAACACCGTGCGGGGTCTCTATTACGAGGAGTTCGAGGTTGGCCACGTTTTCGAGCATGCCATCAGCCGGACCGTGACGGAGATGGACAACATGCTCTTCTCCTGCCTCACGCTCAATCCCCAGCCGCTGCACATCGATCATGCCTTCGCCGCGCAGACCGAGTGGGGCAGGCCGCTCGTGAACAGCCTTTTCACGCTGGGATTGATGATCGGCATTTCGGTGTCAGATACGACGCTCGGCACGACGATCGCCAATCTCGGCATGACCGACGTCAAATTCGGCAAGCCCGTGTTCCACGGCGATACGATTCGCGTAAAGACGGAGGTTGTCAGCAAGCGCGAGAGCCGCTCGCGTCCGGACGCCGGCATCGTCGAGTTTCATCACCGTGCTTACAACCAGCACGGCGAACTGGTGGCCGAGTGCCGCCGCCAAGCCTTCATGCGCAAGAAACCCAAGGATAACTGATCCATGCGTTCACTTCTCTTCGTACCTGGCGACAGCGATCGCAAAATCGCGAAAGCGATGTCCTCGGGCGCCGATGCGCTCATCCTCGACCTGGAGGACTCGGTCGCGCTCGACCGCAAGGAGGAGGCGCGGGCGATGACGCGGGATTTCATCGCCTCGGCCAAAGGACAGGAGAAGCGACCGCGCCTTTACGTTCGCATCAATGCGCTGACGACCGATCTTTGGAGCGCCGATCTCGAAGGCGTCATGCCTGCGGGGCCGGACGGCATCATCCTGCCGAAGCCACGCTCGGGCGAGGATGTGCACCGCCTGTCGCTGGCGCTCGATCACGCCGAGGAAAGGGCCGGATTGAAGCAGGGCTCCACCCGCATTGTCGCCATCGCGACCGAGGTGCCGATCTGCGTTCTGAATATGGCGAGCTTCGTCGGGTCGAGCGGCCGGTTGGAAGGGCTCACCTGGGGAGCGGAGGACTTGTCGGCCGAGGTGGGCTCGACGGCCACCCGCGAGCCGAACGGTAGCCTCACGTCCCCATATCGGCTGGCGCGCGACCTGTGCCTGTTCACGGCCGTTTCCGCCGGCGTGCAGCCGATCGACACGGTATTCATCGACTTCCGCGACCTCGATGGCCTGCGGGCGGAAGCGGCTGCTGCGGCTCGCGACGGGTTCACCGGCAAGCTCGCGATCCATCCGGATCAAGTCCCCATTATCAACGCCGCGTTCACACCGAGCCAGCGCGAGATCGATCATGCGCGCGATATCGTCGCCATGTTTGCTGCTTCTCCCGGCGCTGGCGTCATTTCACTCAACGGCCGGATGTACGACCGCCCGCATCTGACCCGCGCCGAGCGTGTGCTGGCGAGGGCAGGGCTGGCGAGTGGCGAGTAAGAACAGCCGGTTTCTCTGGTTGGAGGAGCTTGAGCAAGCGCGACCGTTTGCCAGCACGTTTTGCGTGTTAGCCAAGTCGCCGGTGCCATAAATCAAGTGCTGGCCTGAATATCGCGGTTGCTCTCTGCCCGCTGACGCAGCATGCTCGCGGCCATGCTGGATGGGACGGGTTCATCGGGCTCGTGTTCGCGCTCGCGGGCTTTATCAAGGGCGTCATCGGGATGGGGTTGCCGACCATCTCGATGGGGCTTCTCGCAATCGTCATGCCGCCGGTCGAGGCCGCGGCCCTGCTGATCGTTCCCTCGCTTCTGACGAATGTCTGGCAAATGGTCGACGGACCGTCGCTGCCCGCGATCGTCCGCCGATTATGGCCGATGACGGTGGCTGACTGCCTCGGCACATGGGCTGGCGCGGGTCTGATGACCGGTGCCTCCGCAAAATACGGCACGGCTTTACTCGGACTTGCACTGATTATTTATTCCGTGATCGGACTGACCAAAGTCAGATTTTCCATTTCCAAGGAACGCGAGCCCGTGCTGGGGCCGCTGTCAGGCGGAATAACGGGGCTAATCACTGCGGCCACTGGTGTTTTCGTCATCCCAAGGAGCGCGCGTGGATTGCTGAACTGGACGGCCGCATCGTCGGCTCAGTTTTTCTGGTCAAGAAGACCGACGAGTTCGCCAAGCTGAGGCTTCTCTACGTTGAGCCGGACGCACGCGGCCGCGGTATCGGCCGCCGTTCGGTGAAGGAGTGCATCGCTCATGCGCGCGCGGTGGGCTACGGGCGCATGGAGCTTTGGGCCGACGACGTCCTGACGCGCGCGCGCAAGATTAATCAGTCCGTCGGCTTCAAGCTGGTCCGTGCTGAGTCGCACCGCAGCTTCGGGAAGGATCTGGTGGGGGAGACGTGGGAGTTGGGGTTGTAAGGAAGATAGTCGCTGGTCATAGCTCATCTATCGTCTGTTCAAAATGACCAGCCCTCGGAGCGCATAAATTCTTTGAGTGTTAGGCAAGGGATTTTGAAATGCCTGCATATATTCGGGATATCAGATGCATTGGGCTTAAATGTCTCCATTGTTACGACTGCACCTCCAGATATCGCGGCCCGAGCGATAACGAACGGGTCTGCCACCCGTCCTCCTCGCAATAATTTTCGTTTTTCAATATTATTCTGAAAATGGGGCACCGAGTATATCTTTGCAACAAACTGCGCCTCATCAACCGTCGGCTCGGGAAAAATATGCCTATTTGCTTTGGCCCAGTTGTGGAGCGCCTCTAGCGATCCATCTTCAATTTCGCGCAGGACCTCGCGAGTAGAAAGAACCTTTTTCAATACTCTGCGTTGCTTATTTCGCTGAACTCCAGTTGCCACTCTTCAATGAAGTATCAGGGCCCTTGCTGAGTGCTCTCCCAGGGCATCATTGATTTGCTTTCACGCTTGACCAAGAAGTTCTAACCTTGAAGACTTGGAGAATGCACTCGGCCACGATGAAAGAAGATGTCGGACTAACGAGTGCGGGAGCTGCAAACTTGTTCGTTCTTATGTAAGGGATTAGTTCGCGGTGCTGATTCTGGCCGGGAAAACTAGGCTTGCTGTCGAGTGTCTATTTTATGTAATCGATCAGAAAATTGCATCTCCTAGAGAAATAACGGCTATTCCTGTCGCGTCTGATCAAGGTATTGATACTTGGCAACCATCATTTCGTAAAGCGGCGATAAGCCGGGGTGTGCCGGTAGTACCCGTTGAGCATGCGAAGCAACTCGATGGCATATTTATTTCACTAGAATACGATAGAATAGTTAGATCAAATGAATTCCGCTCACGGCTCATGCTAAATGTGCATTTCTCAGCATTGCCTGCCTACAAAGGATGTTGAACTTCCATTTTGCCCATTCTAAATGGCGATAGATATACCGGAGTGACACTGCATGTCATAGACGATGGGATCGACACTGGGCCTATTATAGATCAGAAGCTATTTGAAATTGATGCTGATGAGACAGCGTTTTCTCTGTACCAAAAGTATATCGAGAGGGGAATCGAACTTTTTCAACGAAATATATACCCGTCGAAGGCCGAACTATCCACGAAAATGACTTGGCAGCAGATCGACAGATTCGTGCGCGCCTATTATTTCCCGGTTTATCAGTTTGCCTCGTTCCAAGGACGGCCTGTTAAGCGTGCGACCCTAATTGAGCGACGAAGCGGTCTGAGGCTTGGGCCTGTTGCGTTAGGCCAGGGTTATACGGATGTGCAGTGCATTGACGCGCTCGTTCGACTTTGGCACATCGAATAATAATTAGGTTACAACGAGAGAGTGTGTGCAAGATCTCAAAACTTCGCCACTAAGGAAGTGTCAGCTCATCAACCTCCCCCGGATTCATGATCCCCGCGGAAACCTGACCTTCATCGAGAGTGGGCGTCACATCCCCTTCGAGATACGCCGCGTCTATTATATTTATGACGTGCCAGAAGGAGCCGAGCGGGGAGGCCACGCCCACAAGGAGTTGCACCAGTTCATCGTCGCCATGTCGGGGAGCTTCGATGTGGTCCTCGACGATGGCCGCGAGAAGAAGCGGTTCCACCTTAACCGCTCATACTTCGGGCTCTACGTATGCCCTATGATCTGGCGGGAGCTCGACATTTTTTCTTCGGGATCTGTATGCATGGTTCTCGCTTCCGACTTTTATGAAGAGTCGGAATATTATCGGGATTACGAGCAGATTCTTAACGCTCTCCGTTGCAGCCGATGACCGTACCCTTCCTCGATCTCCGCGCCGGTTATTTCGAATTCAAGGAGGAAATTGACGCGGCCATCGCGCGAGTGCTCGATGGTGGGTGGTACATCTTGGGAGAGAAAGTCGAGGCGTTCGAGGCCGAATTCGCCACCTATTGTGGAGCGGCGCACGCGGTGGGAGTCGGCAACGGACTGGACGCGCTGACGCTTGCGCTACGGGCGCTCGATGTCGGACCTGACGACGAGGTTATCGTACCCTCGAACACCTACATCGCGACCTGACTCGCGTAACGCAGTGCGGCGCAACTCCTGTGCCGGTCGAGCCGGACCCTCGGACGTACAACATCGACCCAAACAGAATCGCAGCCAGATTGACGTCGCGCACTAAGGTCATTCTGCCGGTTCATCTCTACGGTCAACCCGCAGACTTGGACCCCATCCTCGCCCTTGCTCGGCAACATGGCCTCGCGGTCGTGGAGGATGGCGCGCAAGCTCATGGCGCCAGTTATCACGGGCGGCGCGCGCACGGTGATATGGTCTGCTGGAGCTTCTATCCGGGCAAGAACCTCGGCGCGCTCGGCGATGCTGGCGCTATTACCACCAATCGCGCGGATTTGGCGGATCGCGTTCGCGTCCTGCGCAATTATGGCTCGCGTGTGAAGTACATAAACGAGGTCGCCGGCGTGAACAGCCGTCTCGATCCGCTGCAGGGCGCCGTGCTGCGCGTCAAGCTCGCACACTTGGACAGGTGGAATGCCCGCCGCAAGCAGATAGCCGCGTACTATCGCGAGTTGCTGTCCGACCTCGACCTCGTGTTGCCCGCCACCATCGACGGCGGCGAACACGTCTGGCACCTTTACGTCGTGCGTTCGCCGAAGCGGGATGCTATCCAGGCTGCGCTGACTGCTGCCGGTATTGGCACGCTGATACATTACCCAATTCCGCCTCATCGGCAGGCTGCGTATTCTGGCCTCGGCATTCCGGGTGACGCCTTTCCCATCGCTAACCAGCTGGCAGGCGAGGTCTTGAGCCTCCCCATGGGGTCACACTTAACCAGAAGCGATGTCGAACGGGTTGCAATTGAATTGAAGAAGGTTATCGCGAGGTGATGAATAGCATTCAAAGTCAACGACCTTTGGTCACGTTTGCCCTTTTCGCGTACAATCAGGAACACTTCATACGTGATGCCATACGTGGGGCGCTGTCACAAACGTACGAGCCGCTGGAGATCATTCTTTCGGACGACTGCTCTTCGGACCGGACGTTCGAAATTATGCAAGAGATGGCGGATGCCTATGAAGGGCCACATCGGGTCCGGCTCAACAGGTCGCCGGAGAACCTAGGCATATTGGGGCATCTTATAGATGTTGGCCGGGAGGCGCGGGGGAGCATTCTGGTCGTTGCCGCTGGCGATGACATATCCAAGCCTGAGCGCGTTGCTGCATTGATACCCATGTTTCAAAGATCACGACGTCTGGGCGGCGGGTAGTTGGCTTGAGATAATTGACGAATTGGGCGCGCCAGTCGGAGAAGTTTGGGAGTTTCCTGAGTTTAAGATGGTGGGAACTTGCGCCTGCGGAGAAGGTCAAGTTTTTATTGCTGTCTGTGCGGGAGGGTAAGCTGAGGTCAGCCCTCAGTCGTCTCTTCGGTATGCGCGTGTTTCTGCTTCGCGAGTTAGCTAGAAGTTACGTATCTCAGCTATTTGGTAGTTCTACCGGAAAACAGGGGTCGATGACCTCGTAGGTCTCAACTGGCTCAATCCTTTAGGAAAAATGTCCTCGCCGGTGCATCGCAAAACGTGAGGGGAAGCGCTCTGCTCTATCGCGCCGGCTTGCAAATGGGCATTCTGTGTTAGCCAAAGCCACCGAGCGCCGGGGACAGCGCGCCGTCCGTGCTTCATTAGCGGCTTAGTCTAGATTTTCCATTAGCCAATATCTCTAGTGTGCTGCTCGAACTCCGGTTCGCGGAGGCGAACAATGGAGCAAGAAAGACTCCTTGTCGCTGACAAGTACACTGCAGGGATCCGGGCTCCTGAGGCAACAATGCTAATGCAGTTTGAGGCCGTGCAACTACTTGCACATCTTCGCCTTGTCGTTGATGATTGGATGGGTAGGAAGTCTACACGCGACGCAGAGTGTATCCAAAGCCTGGCGCTTTGCCGCCCTCACGCTGCCGCCTCTCTCTTCCGCATCAGCCGAAGCGCTGTCGAAGACAGAGGAGACAACGGCCCGGTCAACAACGTCCAGGCAGGTGGCGTCATGTCAGGTAAGTCGGTGGTCTGGATCTCAGGCACGTAGCTGCTGCGGAAGGCGTAGGCGGCCGGGGACGACAGCGCGCGATACCGCCAGCCCGGGCGGTCGATCACGGCGATGGGCATCGTGCACATGATCTCGCGCCAGTGTTGCCACCGATGGAAGCTTGCCAGGTTGTCCGCGCCCATGACCCAGACGAAGTGGACGCGAGGATAGCGCCGCTTCAGAAAAGCCAGCGTTGCGGCGGTGTAGGGCGTGCCTAGCTGCTCCTCGAAGCCGGTGATCCTCACTCGAGCATCGGGCATCATTGCACGGCAGGCGGCCATGCGATCGGCGAGCGGTGGCAGATCGCCGGTCTCCTTCAGTGGATTGCCGGGTGTCACGATCCACCACAGCTGGTCGAGCTGGAGCCGAACTAAGGCCGTGTGGCTGATGAGCACGTGGCCATCGTGGGGCGGGTTGAACGTTCCTCCCAACAATCCGATGCGCAAGCCTGGAGCGACGAGCGGCGTCCTGACCCTGACCGAGCCGAACGAAACCGGCGCGCTCCGGCGCATGATTCAGGGCCTCGCGCCGGCACGACTCATGCCGGCCTCACTTGGCCGGTGCCGCGCACGACATACTTGAAGCTGGTGAGCTGCTCGACGCCCACCGGTCCGCGTGCGTGCATCTTGCCAGTGGCAATGCCGATCTCGGCGCCGAAGCCGAACTCGCCGCCGTCCGCAAACTGCGTTGAGGCGTTGTGCAGCACGATGGCCGAGTCGACGCGATCAAGGAAACGCTGCGCTGTCTCGGCGTTGCCGGTCACGATGGCGTCCGTGTGCTGAGAGCCATAGCGAGCGATGTGCTCAATGGCCTCGTCGACGCCATCGACAACTTTCACCGAAATGATGGCGTCCAGATATTCGGTCGCCCAGTCCTCCTCGGTTGCTGGCGTGACCCGCGGGTCGACCGCTTGCGTTGCCGCGTCGCCGCGCACCTCACAGCCAGCATCGAGGAGCGCCTTAACCAGCACCGGCAGGAAATCGGATGGCGCGGAGCGATCGACGAGCAGCGTCTCCGTCGCTCCGCAAATGCCGGTGCGGCGCATTTTGGCGTTGAGCACGATTTCGCGCGCCATACGGAGATCGGCATCCTTATCCACATACGTGTGGCAAATGCCTTCGAGGTGCGCAAACACGGGCACGCGGGCTTCCTCCTGCACCCGCGCAACCAAACTCTTTCCACCGCGAGGCACGATGACGTCGATATTGCCGTTAAGCCCTTTCAGCATATGGCCAACGGCTTCGCGATCCGTCGTCGGAACGAGCTGGATCGCGGCTTCAGGCAAGCCGGCTGCGTGCAGGCCCTTCAAGAGACAGGCGTGAATGGCGCGGCTTGAATGCAGGCTCTCGGAGCCACCGCGCAAAATCGCTGCGTTGCCGCTCTTAAGGCAAAGCCCGCCGGCGTCAGCCGTCACATTGGGCCGGCTTTCATAGATGATGCCGATGACGCCCAGCGGCACGCGCACCCGCTCGATGACAAGCCCATTGGGACGCGTCCACTTCGCCATCGTCGCGCCCACCGGGTCATCGAGCTTCGCAATGTCCTCAAGGCTTCGCGCGATGCCTTCGATGCGCGCGTCATTGAGCGTCAGCCGATCGATGAAGGCACTCGTCGCGCCGTTTACCCGCGCACCTTCGACATCCTTGGCATTGGCTTCCAGAATGATGGGCGCAGACTTCCGAATGGCCCTGGCCGCGGCAACAAGAGCTTCGTTCTTCCGCGCCGAAGAGGCGAGCGCCACCTCACGAGCTGCGGCACGTGCCGCAATGCCCATTTGGCGCATCAGCTCCGCCGTTCCGGCGCTTTCGACGTTGCGGTCCAGTTTGTTCATCGCGCCTACTTCCGGTTCAATGCCATGTCATCGCGGTGGATGAGCTCGGTGCGGCCCTCATATCCCAGGATCTTCGGGATTTCACTGCTGCGACGGCCGATGATACGCTCTGCATCGGCGCGCGCATAGGCGATCAGTCCGCGGCCGATTTCATGCCCTGCACTGTTGCGGATGATCACTGCATCACCGCGATCGAACTGGCCGTGGACGCGCGTGACTCCTGCCGGTAGCAGGCTCTTGCCCGCAAGAAGTGCCCGCTCCGCGCCGGCGTCGATCTCGACAACTCCGCGAGGCTCGAGTTGGCCCGCGATCCAGCGTTTCCGAGCCGTTACCGGATCGGAGGGCGCCAGGAACCAGGTGCAAGGTGCGCCGTCGCGGAGCGCCCGTAACGGGTGCAGCACCTTGCCCGAGGCGATCACCATGTCGGTGCCGCCGGCCAGGGCGATGCGCCCCGCCTCGATCTTGGTTTTCATGCCGCCGCGCGACAGCTCGGTGCCCGCATCGCCGGCCATGGCTTCGATCTCGGGCGTGATCTCGCGGACGATATCGAGACGCCGGGCATTGGGATCGCGGCCGGGTGGGCTCGTGTAGAGGCCGTCCACATCGGACAGAAGCACGAGGCAGTCGGCGCTGATCATGCTCGCCACCCGTGCGGACAGGCGATCATTGTCACCGTAGCGGATCTCCGCCGTTGCAACTGTGTCGTTCTCGTTGACGACCGGGATCGCACGGTGGGCGAGGAGCGTGTCGATCGTGCTCCGCGCATTGAGATAGCGGCGGCGTTCCTCTGTGTCGCCGAGGGTCAGTAGCACCTGCGCTGTGGTCAGTCCGCGCGCCCGGAAGACCTCCTGATAAGAATGCGCGAGGGTGATCTGGCCCACAGCGGCTGCCGCTTGCGATTGCTCGAGGTGCAGCGGGCCTTTCGGCAGGCCCATGATCTGCCGGCCGAGTGCGATCGCGCCCGAGGAGACGAGCACGATTTCCCGCTGCTCGTGCCAAAGCTCGGCAATGTCATCGGCCAGCGAGTTCAGCCAGGTGGATTTGATGCGGCCGGAGTTGCTGTCCACGAGCAGCGAGGAGCCGATCTTGACCACGATCCGCCGCGCTCTGGCCCAGGCAGCAAGCCCAGCCTCTTGCGGCGACTCCTCGGCGCGAACGCCCGCTTTCGCTTCCACCATTCCACTCATGGCCGCCAGCCTCTCGCCGCCACAGGCTCCGCCTCGCGCCGCTCCTCCTCACGGGATTCGTCGATGACACGCGAGAGGGCGTAAAGAACATCCTGAACCCCTTGTCCGGACACGGCGGACAAAAGATAGGGCCTCTTGCGCGCCACCCGCCTCAGCGCCTCTTGCCGCTCGGCGATGGTATCAGGATCCAGTGCGTCGCACTTCGAGAGCGCGACGATCTCCTTCTTTTTCTCGAGGTCCGCATCGTAAGCTTTGAGCTCGCGGCGGACGACCCGGTAAGCGCCGGCGACGTCTTCCTGTGTAGCATCGACCAGATGCAATAGCACGCGGCAACGCTCGATATGCCCGAGGAAGCGCGTGCCGAGCCCTGCGCCGGCGTGCGCCCCTTCGATGAGCCCCGGGATGTCAGCCAGCACGAAGTCGACGTCACCCACGCGAACCATGCCGAGATTGGGGTGCAGCGTCGTAAATGGATAGTCGGCGATTTTCGGTTTGGCGGCGCTGACCTTGGCCAAAAAGGTGGATTTGCCCGCATTCGGCAGACCGATCAGGCCCGCGTCGGCAATCAGCTTCAAGCGCAGCCAGATGGTCAGCTCCTCGCCGGGCTGGCCGGGATTGGCGCGCCGCGGCGCTTGGTTCGTCGGTGATTTGAAATGGGCATTGCCGAAGCCGCCATTGCCGCCACGGGCAATCAGGACCCGCTGGCCCGGTTCCGTCAGATCGGCAATCAACGTCTCCTGATCTTCCGCGAAGATTTGCGTCCCCGGAGGCACCTTGAGAACGCAATCCGCCCCTTTGGCGCCTGAGCGGTTCTTGCCCATGCCGGGCTGGCCATTCTTCGCTTTGAAGTGCTGCTGATAGCGATAGTCGATCAGCGTATTGAGGTTGGCGACGCATTCGACCCAAACGTCGCCGCCCCTGCCGCCGTCGCCACCATCGGGTCCGCCGAACTCGATGAACTTCTCGCGGCGGAAGCTGACTGCACCCGGTCCTCCGTCACCGGCCTTTACGTAGATCTTGGCCTGGTCGAGGAACTTCATGACACCCTTGCCTTAGCCTCGCCATCCTGGCGGAGCCGCTCGTATTTCAGCGTTTCGACCTCGGTCTGGCGGGCTTCGCACCAGACACGTTCCGTCCCAATGAACCGAAAGCCGAGCTTCGCGATCACCCTCGCGGAAGCGGGATTGTCAACGAAGTGGCCGCAAGTGACCCGCTCGAAGCCGGCTACGGAGAAACAGTAATCGATAAGAGCACCGACCGCCTCGGTCGCATACCCGCGTCCCCACCACGGTTTGCCGATCCAGTAGCCGATCTCCGCCGAGCCTTCGCCCTCGGGCATGTATCCGCAAATTCCGATCAGGGCATTCTGGTGAACGATGCCCTGCACGAACTCACCTTCGGCGAGATCATTGATCCACTCGTATGCGAGCTGCTCGGAGTAGGGGTGCGGGATGCGGCCCGTCATGCGCGCGACGTCCCAATCGCTCGCCAGCATCGCGATTCTGCGAGCGTCGCGCGGCGTCAGGTCCCGCAAAAGCAGGCGTCTGGTTCTCAACGGCGCGGCAGTCACGAGACTGGCTCCCACTCGAACCCCTTCTTGCCGGATCCCTGGATCCGGCTCTGTCGGAGATAAGAGAAACTTGGAAACACGAAAAAGGGAGATGGCTTGCCATCTCCCTTGGAACAAGCCATCGCCTCTGGTCGTGCGGCTTACTCCGCCGCCTGCAACGTGGACGGTCGGACCGAGACGAACACGCGTCCCTTGGCTTTGGTGCGGAACTCCACGATCCCCGCGACCTTCGCGAAGAGCGTGTGGTCGGTGCCCATCCCAACGTTGTCGCCGGGATGCCACTTGGTGCCGCGCTGGCGCACGATAATGTTGCCCGGTACGACGAACTCGCCGCCGTACTTCTTCACACCGAGGCGTTTCGAATGCGAGTCGCGCCCGTTGCGCGACGACCCGCCTGCCTTTTTGTGTGCCATATCCGTAACCTCTTGGTCGGGTCGGCTGCCCTCAGGCGCCGATGATGTTGGTAATCCGAACTTTCGTCAAATCCTGACGGTGGCCCCGCTTGCGCCGGGAGTTCTTGCGACGGCGCTTCTTGAACGCGATGAGCTTCGGGCCGCGGGTCTGCTCCACGAGCTCCGCCGTGACCTTGGCTCCCGGGACGGTAGGCGTTCCGATCTTCGGCGCCCCGTTGCCTCCGATCATCAGTATTTCCGTGAACTCCACCTCGGACCCCGCCTCACCCTCGATCTTCTCGATGACGAGAACGTCGTCCTTGGCAACACGGTATTGCTTGCCGCCGGTCTTGATGACTGCGTACATGACGTGTCCTTCTTCTCCACGCCCTGTGGCGCCGCGAGCCAAATCTCGCGGACTTTGGTGAACCGCCTCACTGGAGAAACGGTCTACCGGCAGGATGCCGGCGAAGAGCCTCGGGCAGCGCCTCTTGCGCGATGGCCCAACCCACCGCGTGCGGGCGCAATATCGTCGGGACGGCGCTGGAAGTCAATGTTTTCGGGAGCGCCGCGTCACTCGCGCTGACGCAGCCGGACGTCAAGCAACTCTAAACGGAGCCTCCGCTTACTAGAGGTTGAAGGATGCGGCGAGCTCCAGCACGCGCAGGGAAGCCAATTTGGCCTCCTTCGGTTGCCTAAGCAGTCGAACGCGCCTCGCGAGCAAGTCGCACGAGCGACCAAGGAGGAGAACCATGGCGGATGACCGCGTCGAGCGTGGTAGGACACGGGTCGAAGGCTTCCAGTCGGGAGAACTCGATTTCCAGCTCATGCGCTCCCTAGGCACAGGAAACTACGGTGGTGGAACGCCCGGGGAGGTTTTTGCGACTCGTGCGGCAGTAACCGGAGATGATCCCTACGCGTGGCGCGAGGCGCTCGCAGCGATGGGGGAACGAATCCTGAAGGCTGCCCGCCAAGCCTTGGAGCGCGGACATCGCGTCAGTGCACGCGACCATCTCCTCCGCGCCTCCATGTACTACCGGGCAGCCGAATACTTCGCCGATCCCTGGGGGTCGGAGGCGCAGACGTGGGGCCTTGCCAGCCGCGACGCGTTCCGAGCCGCCGCCGAGCTGATCCCGGACCGAATCGAGCCGATCGAAATCCCGTTCGAAGGAAAAGGCCTGCCTGGCTACTTCATGGCGCCTGCCAGCGGGGCGGATCGTGGCAAGACGGTCGTCGTCCTCACGGGCTTCGACGGCACCGCTGAGGAGCTTTATTTCCAGGTGGCGGCGGCAGGGCTCGAACGCGGTTACAACGTCCTCATCGCGCAAGGCCCGGGGCAGGTCGGCTGTCTGCGCATCCATCCAGAGCTGAAGTTCCGGCCCGACTACGAAAAGCCGATCGGGGCCATCCTCGACTTTGCCCTTGCCCGGCCCGAGGTCGCCCCGGAACGGCTGGCCCTCTACGGCATCAGCTTCGGCGGCTACTTCGTAACGCGCGTGGCTGAGTATGACGGGCGCATCAAGGCGCTGATCGCCAACTCGCCAATCATCGATCTCTACGCCTACATGGCAGGTTTTATCGGCCCCGACTTCGCGGCGAATCCGCCACCCGTGTCACTGAACGAGGTCGATGAGATCTCGGACGAGGACTTTCCCCGCGAAGCCAAGCTCAGCTTCAAAGCAGCTTGCCGCCGATTCGGCGTCGATAGCTTCACCGCGTGGCTAACCCGACTCAAGGACTTCAACGCAGAGGAGAGGCTGGCGGAGATCCGCTGTCCCGCCCTCGCGATGGTGGGCGCAGGCGAAGGCGCGGAGGCCTTGCGTCAATCCAAGCGCTTCGTCGAGAGCATCTCCGGCCCCGCTACCGAGCGAATTTTCACTGCAGAGGAGGGCGCCGATGCTCACTGCCAGGTCGGAAACCTGGCTCTTTCCAACGCCGTAGTTTTCGACTGGCTTGACGAGATTTTCGCTGACTGAGCCCAACTGCCTGACAAACCTCGCGCTTGCCGGTACGTTGAGTTGAAACCATGACGAACCGGCAAGGCGCGATCATGAGCACAAGCCAAGACGACCGCCAGAGTCTCACCAACCTCTCTCCGGAAGCCGCTGTCGATCGTCTCGAAGAGCTATACGACCGGGCCTCGACCGCGCTGGTCCGCGCCCTCGATCGCTATCTCGCGACGCGTGTGCCACCCACCGAGAAGGAGCGGCAAGCCTTTCGCTATCCGTTCCTGCGCGTCATCAACTACGGCGTCGATCCGCCGCCCCGCACGCGCCGGGCCTACGCCAAATTTCAGCGTCCTGGCGTCTATGAGACGACGATCACTCAACCACGCCACTTTCGAAAATACTTGCTCGAGCAACTCCATCCGCTGGTCGCAGAATACGGAGCGGAAATCGAGGTCGGGGTCAGCACGCAGGAGATCCCGTTCCCCTACACAATGGAGCGGGTCGAGGAGATCGGACGCAAGGGCATTTCGGCCAGCGAGCTCGCCCGCCACTTCCCCACGCCAAGGCTTTCATTGGTCGGCGACGAGGTTGCGGATGGGCAGTGGGAGGCCCCTGAAGGGGAGCCAAAGCCGCTGGCTCTCTTTGATGCGGTCCGCGTCGACTACTCGCTCCGGCGGCTGGTGCACTACACGGGGTGCGACTGGCGCTGGGTCCAAAACTGGATCCTGCTGACCAACTACCACCGCTACGTTGATCAGTTCATTCGCTGGGGGCTGGCACGCCTTTCTGAGCCGGGGACACCGTACGAAAGTCTTGTGCTGCCCGGCGACCTCCAAATTGACCGAGGCACCTCCCCCAAAGATGCGGAAGCCCTAATCGCTGCGAGCCCCTGGCACAGATTTCAGATGCCGGCCTATCACCTGACGGCGCCGGATGGCGAAGGCGTCACGCTGGTCAATATCGGTGTCGGTCCGTCCAATGCGAAGAACATTACGGACCATCTGGCCGTCCTGCGCCCCAACTGCTGGCTGATGGTCGGCCACTGCGGTGGCTTGCGCCAATCCCAGCAGATTGGCGACTACGTGCTCGCCCACGCCTATCTCCGCCAGGACCGCATCCTCGATGCGCTGGTGCCGCCGGAGGTGCCGATCCCGGCATTGGCCGAGGTGCAGGTCGCTCTCCAGGATGCGGCGGCGATCGTCACCGGCGAGCATGGTGACAGGCTCAAGGAGCGCTTGAGGACGGGAACGGTCGTCACGAACGACGATCGGAACTGGGAGCTGCGCTACTCGCAGGAGCGGCGGCGGATCAATCTTTCGCGTGCCATTGCAGTCGACATGGAAAGCGGCACCATCGCCGCCAATGGATATCGCCTCCGCGTGCCCTACGGCACGCTTCTCTGCGTTTCGGACAAGCCGCTCCACGGCGAGATCAAATTGCCGGGTGCGGCCAACGCATTTTACGAGGCAGCGGTGGCGCAGCATCTGGAGATTGGACTGAAGGCGCTCGAGCTGCTGCGGGAGCGCCGCGAGACGCTGCATTCCCGCAAGCTGCGGTCGTTCGACGAGCCGCCTTTCCGCTGATTGTGCAACTCAGCCTGTTCCGGCTTCCAGGCTTGGGACGGGCTCTGATCGCCGATTCCAGGTCTGATCGCGCTTCAGGAATTCCTGGAGCGTCTTCCCCGGCTCCACGCGGAAGCGCTCCTGCAGCACCTCGAACTCGTCGATTCGATCCAGGCGGAATGTGCGGAAATCCTCTCGCAGCTCGCACCAGGCGGCGAGGAGCCAGATCGGACCGAAGTAAGCGAGGCACAGCGGCCTGACTGTGCGCACAGTCTGCCGTCCAGCATAGTCAACGTAGCGAAAATGCACTTTGAGCTGGCTGCGCAGCGCCGCCCGCAATCGAGCCATGTCGAACCGGATCGGCTCCATGTACGTGTGCGGCGGCGCCAACAGGGCCGTATTGGCCATGTAGCCGCGCAATCGGTCCGGAATAACTGCCTCGATCTTGGCAATCGCGTTCGAGGCTGCTTCGGCCAGCTCCGCATCGGGCAGGGACTCGACGATGCGTGCGCCCAGGACGAGGGCTTCGATCTCCTGCTCCTTGAACATCAGCGGTGGGAGATCGAAGCCGGCTTTGAGCACGTAGCCGACGCCAGCCTCGCCTTCGATGGGAACGCCGCTTGCGATCAAGTCCTGAATGTCGCGATAGATGGTCCGCTCCGAGACCTCCAGCGCCTCGCTCAGATCGCGAGCGCGCACAGGAGCCTTGCGGCGCATGAGCTGAATGATTTCGAACAGTCGGTCGGCGCGGCGCACGCTGCCAATCTACGATCTAGCTTGCGCTAAGATACGTAACCTATCACTCCTGACACCGCGGTGTCAGGAGCGTGTCGGAGCTGCTGACGCCAGGCTGTCAGGAGCTGTCTTCCATAGTGCGACTGGAGAACGAGATGACAGGAGCACATGATGGCAGCATCCCGAAGCACGTATTTCGTTTCGCCGCGACAACGTCTGGTCAGCCGCTTATGGCAGGCGGTTCGTGAGGCGAAGCAAGCTTATGTCAGGTGGTACAACCGGCGTGCTGCGTGCCACTACTTAAGCAGCCTTGATGACCGCATGCTGCGAGACATCGGCATATCGCGAAGCCAGATCGAGGCGGCAGTTCGCAACGGTCGCCCCAGTCAGCAGGCGTAATCACGGATCAAGACCTAGTCGCCGAGAGCCCTCGCCAACTTTCAATGCCGGTTGGTAAGACGTTCTACTTGCGCCGTGCTAGTCATAGATGCGATTTCAGCCGCATTCTCGCCATCAGAAGGCCTGAATAGTCCGGACGCCGAGCGATTTTTGTTTACTTCGGCGTCGCCGTAGGCAAGAGTTAGCGGCTTACATTTGGTTAATCCCTGCTACGGAGGACAAATGCTGCGGGTTGGGGGATTACTTGCGCTCTGCCTGATGGTGCTTGCCTTGCCTGCCCAGGCCCAGAGGGACAGAGACGACGATTTGGTGCTGCTCGGGCAGAAGACCGTCGGCTTCTTGGTGGATCGCGACATTATTAAGATTAACCAGTCGGAAGACTGGTTCCGCAATCGCGCGTTCCGGAGCCTGCACTTCGCGGCGGAGCGCAATGATCTGCACCTGATTTCGATTCGGCTCGTTTACCTGAACGGCTATAAAGAAGATCTGAAGGTTGATCGCACGATCCGTGCGGGTCGTCAGCTGCCGGTCGATCTCCGCGGAGAGAGGAGCTACCTGCGGGAAATCGAGATGGTCTATCGCTCCCGACCGAGCTTCCGCGGACAGGCGGTCATCAAGGTCTATGGTGAGCCTGCGCCCCGGCCTATCCGCCCGCCTCGATTCGAGCCGCCCAAGAATTGGGAGCTTCTTGGTGAGAAGTCCGTCGGGTTCCGGGTGGACCGTGACGTCATCAACGTGAAACATCCGGAAAACTGGTTCCGTGACCGCGGATTCCGGATGCTTCACTTCGTGGTCGAGGACAACGAGGTCCATCTGATCTCGATCCGCATCGTGTACTTCAACAAGTACACGGAAACCATCAAGGTCAACCGAGATGTTCGTCCTGGCGGCCACGTTGCGGTCGATCTTCGGGGCGACCGAAGCTATCTGCGCCAGATCGAAATGGTTTACCGGGCAGAGCCGAGCCGGCGAGGCAATGCAACCGTCAAGGTCTACGGCGAGCCCGCCCCGAGGGGGCGGCGCTAACCGCAGCTTGAGCGCGTAGCGGGCGACAGCGCACAATTTATGCTGTCGCCTGTTTTGACTGCCGAATTTGAATTGGAACCAACTCGCTTGGCGTTGGTTCTTCCGGCACCTTGCCTGTGCCGGACGCCCCCTACCAAGCACAGGCCCCGGAATGGGCACCTGGTGACGCCCGTCACTGGGTGCCCATCAGCATTGCCTCACCCGGATCAAATTTGTCGTCCTCGTTTGAGAAGCCGATAAGGCGAATTTAAACCAAAGGGACGAGGGCCTGCCTGCAAATCAAATCTCCAAGTTGTATTCGACTTGCCTCGGCCCGGGCGAAGCTGGCATTTGCAACGGCTGATATTAAGATGGCTGAGCTTAGCTATCAGTGCCAGCTTTGCCGAGGAGTCCGCCCGTACGATGCAGCTTTGGAGACGTTTGCTTGTTCTATTCAGCCTCGCCATGCTGATGGCGTTGGCCGATAAGGCGCACGCTGGCAAATTCGAATTCCGAGTGACTGGTGTAAAGCGCTCTGACGTGCTCAACATTCGCGAGCGCGTCGATGATCAGGCCACGATCAGTCAGAAGAAAATTCTGGGCCAGATCCCGGCGAACAGCGGCGGCGTTTACGGGTCCGGCGCAACTCTCCGGGTCGGCTCTTCCCGCTGGTACGAGATCCGCTACAAGAATGTTCGCGGCTGGGTCAACGGGCGCTATCTGCAACCCGTCTCCTCGGACCTTGGCAGCGAGTTGGAGTCCAATTTGTTCTGTGGGGGGACCGAGCCATTCTGGGCGCTGAAGGTGGAGCGGAACACGGCCGAGCTCACTCGGCCCGACAAACCACCAGTCCGTTACACAGTTGCGATACGCGAGCCGTTTCAGGGGCGTAAAGACGCCCTCGCACTGCGCCTCGTCAGCGAGACAGGTCCCGCCATCAGCGCCCTTGTGCAGCACAAAGAGTGGTGCAGCGACGGGATGTCAGACCTCGAATACGCCTTCGAGGTGCGCGTGATTGGACTGGCGAACGGGGACGTTCCGCTCCACGGTTGCTGCAGCCTGCTGAGATGAGCTTCAGGTTTGACTAGAACCTAAAGTCAGAAGCAGCGAAGCTCCGCCTCCACCTGAGCCCGTTTCAGCTCATCGAATTTCGCTCGCATCTGCGGTGCGCTCAGGAAAATGGACGCCTGCTCGCCGCACCGTGCCGAATGCTCATGATGGTCTCGGCTTCCTCATACTGCCCGGAAGCCTTTCACGGTGGGTAGCCAGGATTGTATGATCCATTGGTTGACAGTCGGGTGCTGCCGTCGCTAGCTTGCTCAGAGAATTGAGACGTCACGTACCAATCATCGAGACGGCCGACGGTCCAATCCAATCTGAATTGAGCATAGTCGCGTCAATCTCCTGATAAAGCTTGGTAGCATGGACGAGATCGCGGCTCGCCGAGCCTTCGAGACGGCGTTGAAAACGCATCAACCTGCCTTCGAAAAGTTGTTCCTGGCGCGGTTCTTCGGCCTCGAGTTCACCTACACTGATGATGCCTGCCGGGTGGAGTTCCCGGTTTCCGATTTCATGTTCAATTCGCAAGGAACAGTACACGGTGGTGTCACAGCTTTCGTGCTGGACTCGGCGATGGGCCACCTTCTGAAGCACGCAGTCGGCCCGGGAACGACTTTGGAGATGAAGGTGCAGTATCTTGCACCCGTGCGCCCACCCCGCGCGACGTGTGAGGCGAAATTCCTGCGCAAGGGACAACGTATCGCTTTTCTGGAGGCGCGGCTCTGGGACGGGGAAGGTACACTGGCCGCGGTCGCGACCTCGACGTGGCGGGTGAACAGGGCTGAGGCGCAGTGACAGGGGACGTGCGCTGTGGGTCACTATCGTTGAGACGGCGCCCGCCGAGAGCGCCAGCAAGCCGTGAAGCGGCGATGACGGGAGGAGGAGAGATGAAGCCGACGATCCTGACCTGCGCGGTGACGGGTAACTTTCCGACCAGGGAGCAGAACCCCAACCTGCCGGTCACACCGGAGGAGATCGCCAACGAATGCATCGCTGCGGCAAAGGCGGGGGCCGCGATATGCCACATCCATGTGCGCGAGCCGGAAACAGGGCGCCCCAGCATGAAGCTCGAATACTATCGCGAGGTGGTTCAGCGGCTGCGCTCGAGTGACGTCGACCTCATCATCAATCTGACGACGGGTCCGGGCGGCCGTTTCATCCCGAGCGATGACGAGCCGGCCAAGGCTGCGCCGGGCACGATGCTCACGACTCCGGAAATTCGCACCCAGCACATCGTTGAGCTGAAACCCGAGATGTGCAGCCTTGATCTCAACACGATGTGGTTCGGCGGCGGTGCCGTGATCAACTCGCCGCGCAATATTCGGATCATGGCGGAGCGCATTTACGCCGCCGGGGTGAAGCCGGAGCTGGAGGTGTTCGACACCGGCGACATCATGCTTTCGAGGGATCTCTTCGCTGAAGGGACCCTGCGGACCCCCGCGTTATTCCAGATCGTCACCGGCGTGAAGTACGGAATGGCGGCGACGCCGGAATCGCTATGCTACGCCAAGTCGCTGCTGCCAATGGATTGCGAGTGGGCGGCGTTCGGCGCAGGTCGCATGGCGTTCCCGATGCTGGCGCAGGCTTTCATCCTTGGTGGCCATTGCCGCATCGGCATGGAGGACACGGTTCACATCGCCAAGGGGCAGCTCGCGCCGAGCAACGCGGCTCTCGTTGAGAAAGCCGTCCGCATCATAGAGAACCTCGGCGGCAAGATCGCGACCCCCGCGGAAGCCCGGCAGATCCTCAACCTGCCGGAACGCCGCGCAAACTGAGTTTCGGGCGGGTCAGCGGATCGTGCGCTGCTCGCCCCTGAACCAACTCAGGATGAAGAGGAAGACGATAGCGCCAACGGTCGCAACGACGATCGAGGCGATGTTGAAGCCTTCCCTGTACTCGAAGCCGAGTAGCGTGCTGAACAGGAATCCGCCTACGAACGCTCCGATGATGCCGACGAGCAGATTCGTTAGCAGTCCATGCTCCCTGCCGGTAATTTGCTCGGCTATCCAGCCGGCGATTAGGCCGACAACAATCCAGGCCAGAATACTCACTGCGGCATCTCCTGTTGAAACGAGCGTTCACCAGGAACGCCTCAAGCCCCAACAAGTTCACCGCTTCTAGCCCGTCGGGATGAATATAAGTCGCGCTATAGAGCAGGCTTCCGTGCGGCGAAGTAAGACATGACGGCCACGACGGCGGGTTGCCAGGAAGCGTAGAGCAGCAATCCCGCGCTTTGCCGCGTCGTGGACCATGGCAGGAGCAGCCCGAATACCGAACCGGTCACGACGGTCGCTACCAGGGCTAGCATTGTCCGTGGCATTGGCACCGCTAAACGCACACCCAAGAACGTGACGATCGCCCCCACGGCACCACCGGCCAGTCCGGCGAGGGCAATCCTACTTGTTTCGACCGGTGTGAGGACGCCCGCCTGATGGAACGTGGCGATGCCGGCTTGAACCGCGAGCTGCCAGCCTACCCATGTCAGAGCAAACGCCAACGCCGCCCCCATCAGCCCGCGAGATCCAAAGCGCCATGCCAGCGCTCCTGTCACCAGGCCGAACCACACTCCCGGCAGAAGCAGCTTCGGATTGATGAGGTACGCCGTGAGCTGCATTTCGATGCTGTGGGACAACCGCGGCAGACCCTCGGTCGCGAAGCTTAAAAACCCGGAAATCAGCGCGGCAACGACCAGCGGAGCGATGCTGCGAACGGGAGACGGCATGATCCCCACCGTTGAGATGTGACGGCTGTCTTTCGCGATGATCTGGGGCGAAGTTGTGATCACGGACCCATGAGCCAAACCGCTTAGGGCACCTCGACATCTGCGGGCAATTCTGTTCCCTATCAATCCGGTTCGCGGACGTCTGAGCTTGAGCAACATCGATGACGCCAGATCTCCCTCAGGTGGAAATCGCCATCGTCGAAATGACGAATGCTGTCCGCAAGCAGCACGGTCTTGGAGAGGTGGTGCCCGAACCTAAGCTGACAGCCGCGGCGCGCGGCTATGCGCGGTTCCTCGCGACGTCGACGGAGTTCTCGCACACCGCGGACGGCCGACAGCCATCCGATCGCGCCGAGGCCGCCGGCTACCAGGCCTGCTTTGTATCTGAAAACCTGTCTTCAAACCTGGACACCCGAGGATTTGAAACCCGGCAGCTTGCACGCGAGGCCGTGCAAGGCTGGCTCAATTCGCCAAGCCACCGCAGGAATATGCTCGACAAGCATGCTGTCGACATCGGCGTCGCTGTCGCCAAGACGCCGGGGAAGGAGCGCTACATCTCGGTGCAGATGTTCGGCCGGCCTTACAGCCGCGCTTATCAATTCCGAATCAACAATGCTGCCGGCCAGACCGTCACCTACGAGTTCCTTGGAGAGACGTACGAGATCAAGCCGCGCTATACAACTCGGCACACGGAATGCCTTCCGGGCGAAATCGTATTTCGACAGCCATCCTCGAATAGTGTGCTGGCGCGATATCAGACCCAGGACGGTGACGTATTCATTCTGCGGCGGACAAATTCCGGCGTGAAGGTGGAGCTTGTGCGCGAAGGCGAGCAATCAACCGGAACCGCGCCATAGGCAACGCCCGACGCGCCTATGACTCGCACGGGCAGCAAATGATTGAGTGTTCCTCGGCGGACTACTTCCGCTCGCGGTCGCGCTGCCAATAAACGAAAAGCACCGTCACGATCGCCGTGAGCACGATCGTGGCCTGAATGTCCGGCCGCTTGATGAAGGCTAGCCACGTCGTGAGCGCCCTGGCCGGTCCGCCGCCTCCAAGCAGCATGTTGTTTGCAAGGATGAACGTCAGCGCGACCACCGCTGTCAGGAGCGAAGCGATCGAGACCTGCAGGGTTCGCTTGAACAAGCGAGGAACTGACAGCTTCCTTCCCGGCACGGCAAGAACAGTCTTATCGGACATGACCAGCCCCGTTCTCTCGACGCCTGCGAAATTTGCTCAGCGTACGACCGCTACGCCGCGATCCTGACGCCACAGCGAATCACCCGCAGCGAGTGTACCCGATTCGGCTGGTTGCTCCGAGTTCGGCTCTCGGAGCCTCAGGCTGCGCGGCCAACAACGTGCGCAATCGGGCGACCGGCGTCCACATCGGCCAGGAAGCGAGCGATTGCAGAGATCGTCGGAGCATCCTTGAGCAGAGGGGCGTGACCTTGGCCCGGGACGGTCAGTGCAATGCAGTTTGGGTGGCGGGCGCACATTTCGTCTACCGTGGTCTTGCTCAAGATGTCCGAGTGCTCACCGCGGAGGACGAGCAGGGGAACGCGGGTCAGGGCGGTGAACTGCGGCCACAGCGGGGGTATTGGCCCATCCGTGGCCGAGAACGCTTTCGCCAGGGCGGGGTCATACCCGGGCGCCGGATAGCCTTTCTCGTCATTGAACCATTGCCGCGCCACCTCTGCCCATTGCTCCTCCGGCACGGCAGGGAAGGCCCGGCGGTTGAGCTCCGCAACCAATTTCGCGGCGTCATCCCAATTCGAGGGGAGGGGCATACTCCCCACGTAGCCTGCGATCCGCGTCAGGCCATCACGCTCGATCACAGGCCCGATATCGTTGAGGACGACGGCTCCTATTGCTTTCGGCCGCGATGCAGCCAGCGCCATGGCGATCAGCCCACCGCGCGAGGTGCCGATGATGGTCGGCTTCTCGAGACCTAGCAGGACGATGAGATCTTCCACGTCGAGCATCTCGACGGCGATGGTGTAATTGCGCCAGTCGCGATCATATTGGGAGCGTCCCCGGCCGCGGTAATCGAGGGCGTAGACATCGCGCGCCGTTTCGCCGGTCGAGAGAGTCATCGCGAAATCGTGGAAGTCGCGCGAGTTGCGCGTAAGCCCCGGCAGGCACAGCACAGGTCTCAAACGCGAGCCCGGCGCTGGATAGTGGCGGGCATAAAGCCTTAGACCATCATACGAGGTGAAGAAGATGTCCCGCCAGGGCTGGGGTTCGTTTTCCATGACGCGCTGTCTCGTGGGGGAGCTGATGTCGATAAAGAAAGGCCTACGGTGCGGCAGTTGGCTTCTGCCGGCCACGGACCAAATCCGCGCCAATGGAGCCGTTGTGATTTCCTAGCCGGGCCCGATAAACCTGCAAATTCGAAAGCACCTTTTGCACGTAGTCGCGCGTTTCCTCGATTGGGATCTGGTAAATCCAGTCGATCGGGTCGACGCTGGGATCGCGAGGGTCGCCGAGCTCGCGCACCCACTGGCGCGTGCGCCCGGGGCCGGCATTGTAGCTCGTCAGAGTCAAGATATAACTGCCCGACACGTCGTCCATTCGGTCGCCCACATAGGCGCTCGCCAGCATGGCGTTATACGATGGGTCGCTCATCAGGCGTTTGACATTGCACTTGATCCGGTAGTTCCGGCAGATGTGCTTGGCCGTGCCAGGCATGACCTGCAGGATGCCGCGCGCCCCGGCGCCCGACACAGTGGCGCTATTGAACTCGCTCTCCTGACGGGCGAGGGCCAGAAGCAGCGCGGGCTCGGGAGGCGTGCGGAGGGGGTCATAGGCCGGGAAGGCATGAATGGGGTAGGAGTAGTAGAGAAGGTTCATGCCCCGCGCCACAGCGGCTTTCCCCACGCGCAGCGCCATCTGCGTGTCACCCAGTGCTTCGGCGAGATGAGCAACCATCGCCACCTCTGCCTCGGTCTCGAAGTAGCGCTGCAGCTCCGAGATGAAGGCGCGCACCAACACGTTGTTGATCCCGGCCTTCTTGGCGATGACCGCAGCGCGGACCGCATCGAGGTTGTTGAAGCGGTCGATCTGCTCGGCGGTCGGTGCCTTAGGCGGAGTGACGGTGAGCCTCGGTGCGTCCTTGCCTAGCTTCTCACGGGCAAGATGGGCGTGGAACGTGTCCTTGTAGAGAGCCGCGAGCTTGTACAGCTCCCGCGCTTTGCTCCGATTCCCCAGCGCCTCATGGGTGCGTCCGAGCCAGTAGAGAGCCTTCGACCGGCTCAAGGGGCCATCGGCACTTTTCTCGTTCGCTTCGAAGAAAGCCAAGGCCGTGCGCGGGTCCTTCAGGTGCCGGAGAGCGAGCCAGCCGGCCAGAAAGGTTTGCTGGTTGCGCTCATTGACGCTGAGAGGGCCGGCTTCGCGGACAAGCTCGAAGGCCATTTTGGGATTGCCGGCACGCAGGGCGTCGTAAGCCGCCGCCTGCCGCAAGGCCCACCACCCGTCAGGGTTGACCGCCTCTTCGCGATCGGTGGGCGCGGAGAGGAGGATGGTCCACGCCTCTTCGTCCTTGCCCTGCCGGCGAAGCAGGTCGGCTTTCTGGAAAGCAAGTCCCCAGTCGGCTTTGGTATCTGCTGGCAGGGCCGCCATCAGCTTGGCTGCCGATTTCTGGCGCAGGAACACAGCCAGCCGCGCTTCGGCCTTCGTCTGCTCGGACTTGCTCAGCAGCGGGATGATGCGCTTGGCAGCTGCGGCCCTTTCCTTTCGTTGGCTTGACCAGCGCGGAGCGTCGATGAGCAGCCGGTCAAACCGCCACTTGTGGTCCGCTTCCGTTAGAAGACTGCCAAATCGTTCGAGAAACCCCTGTTCGTATGCTGCGGGAATATCGAACTCCCGCCAGGCGCGTGACGCGAGATCTTTCGCGCGCTTGGTGTCACCCTCGACGAGATAGGCGGAAGCAAGCGCTGCCAGGCCGAGGCCCGTGGCTGGCTCTTGCTCTGAAAAGGCGTTCTTGATCGCGGCTGCGCTTCCCCCTTGCGCAAAAAGCAGCTCCTCGAATTTCCGGTTGAGAAGCTCGCGATCCGGCCAGGCAGGGTTGGCCTCGAGGAAAGCGCGGATCTGGAAGGCATCCGCCAACCCGGCGCGCAGCCGATACCACTCGACCAGCTTGCGGCCGATCGGGTCCGTGATTTCTCTTTGCAGTGCCCGTCCTCGCGACTCGTCCCTGGCGTAGTAAGCGCTGATCGCATCGGTAATACGCTTTGCGTCCTCTTCGCTCAGGGGATGCTCGCGGGCAGGCGCAATGGCCTTGTCGAAGCGAGTGACGTGATCGGACTCGCGCGCGGCTCTATCTGGCGTTAGCAGCGGCTTGGCAGGAAGCCGCGCAGCGTTTGCCTTGACGACCGGAACCGCCGACGGCGCCGCAACGAGTTGCGGACCAGCGGCAGGAGCAGGCCACGCAGCGATCAGAATCGAGAAGGCAGATGCCGCGAGGAGACCTCGGAAAGCGGGAGCGCGAACTAGCACGTGCGTATCGTCTCTCGTCTTGAAGCTGGTGGTCGGTTGTCGGTCATCGGCCCCGGGGGTACCATTTCCCGGCACATATAACTCCCTCACTTAAGATGAACGGGAGCTTCACCTTGCGAACACCCCTTGAAGCGCCTAATGTTCCTAGCCTTAACGAAGGCACTGCAGGTGCGGGGTGGGTACCTAAAATAACGGTATCAAGCACGCACCTCGTGTTCAAGGACGAACGCCCGGGCTGATGCCAACGTTGGTTAGGTTCGGGTAGCCTCTGCTCGAGGAGCAGCACATGTTTAAGGGATCGTTCACGGCGTTGATCACGCCGTTCAAGAACGGCGCTTTCGATGAGACGGCTTATGAGCGGATCATCGAATGGCAGATCGCTCAGGGTACGCACGGCCTTGTTCCGGTCGGAACGACTGGCGAGAGCCCCACACTTTCCCATGAGGAGCACAAACGTGTCGTCGAGGTCTGTGTGGAGACCGTCCGAAAGCGCGTGCCGATCATCGCGGGTGCTGGCTCCAACTCGACGGCAGAGGCGATCGACTTCGCCCGGCATGCGAAGGATGTGGGCGCGGATGCCGTCCTCATCGTCATGCCCTATTACAACAAGCCGACACAGGAGGGCCTCTATCTCCACGTGAAGGCGATCAACGACGCCGTCGACATTCCGATCATCCTCTACAACGTTCCGTCGCGCACGGTGGTGGACATGTCGGTGGCGACCATGGCGCGCTGCGCTCGCCTGAAGAATGTCGTCGGCGTCAAGGACGCGACGGCGAATCTTGCGCGTGCTTCGCTTCAGCGGCTCGCCTGTGGCTCGGACTTCGTCATGCTCTCAGGCGAGGATGCGACAGCGCTTGGCTTCAACGCGCATGGCGGTCAGGGCTGTATCTCGGTCACCGCGAACGTTGCGCCTGCGCTCTGTGCAGAATTCCAGAACGCCTGCCTTGCCGGTGATTTTAAGAAAGCGCTCGGCCTGCAGGACCGTCTGATGCCGCTGCACGAAGCGCTGTTTATCGAAACGAATCCGGGGCCGGTCAAATACGCGGCATCGCTTCTCGGGCTTTGCAGTCCTGAGGTGCGGCTACCACTGGCTCCCGTCGCCGAATCGACGAAGCAAGCCATTGAGGCGGCAATGATCAGCGTAGGGCTGCTGCAAGCGAAGGCGGCCGAGTAGGCGGACGGGGGATCTGGGGACAAAATGGCGGCCAAAGGCAATGGCGGCCGCCGGCTCGTTGCTGAGAACCGGAGGGCGCGCCACGATTACTTCATCAAGGATACCTACGAGGCGGGCATCGCGCTGACCGGCACAGAGGTGAAATCTCTGCGTCTGGGGCAGGCCAACATCTCGGAAAGCTACGCCGCATTTGAAGACGGCGGGCTGACACTGATCAACGCTTACATTCCCGAGTACAAGTACGCCAGCGCGTTCTTCAATCACGAGCCGCGGCGGCCCCGGCGTCTGCTGATGCATCGCCGGGAGCTGCACAGGCTGGCCAATGCCGTAAGCCGCCAGGGCATGACGATCGTCCCGCTGGAGCTCTATTTCAACGAGCGAGGCATCGCCAAGCTGAAGCTGGCGCTCGCCCAAGGCAAGAAGCTGCACGACAAGAGAGAAACGGAAGCCAAGCGGGATTGGGAGCGCCAGAAAGCGCGTTTGATGCGCGAGCGGGGCTGAGCACAATTTCGCGGAGGGCGCCGGGGAGGGTGGGTGACGTACGCGCGCGCTGATACGAGTGCGGCCGAATTCACGGAAGACGAGTTGCGGGCCATCGAGGTGGCTGCCGTCGAGGCTTGGCCCGCCTTCGAAATACACGACATTAGCGGCTGGCTGTGGCGCTACTCGGGCGGCGGATCCCAGAGAGCCAATTCGGTCTCGACTTTGGAGTTCCGCGGGGCCGACCCCGAGGCCGCGATCGCGGAGGCAGAGGCACGCTATTTCAGCCGCAATGCCCCGAGTCGCTTTCAGGTGAGCAGCACCCTCGCCGCGCCGGCGGATCTCGATCAAAGGCTCGCTCGGCGCGGGTACCGCATCCACGAGCCGGTCTCGACGCTCGCGATGCGCTTATCGGTTAATGAAGATATTCCGACAGGCGTTGTTGTTGCCGACCGTCCGAGCGATGGGTGGATGGAGGTCTACCTGTCCAACGTGAGGCCGGATCGTCACGCGGCTGCACCGCGCATCTTGGCTTCGGTGCCAACTCCAAAGGCATTCTTGAGCTTCGAAATCGGCGGGCAAACTCTAAGCACGGCCTTGGCTGTTTTGAGGGGAAATATCCTGATCGCAGAATGCATCGGCACGCGCGCCGAGGCCCGCCGGAAAGGAGCCGCCAAGACCGTTATGGTCGCGGTTGCTGCGTGGGGCTGGCAGCAAGGGGCGAAGATGGTAGCGCTCCAGGCCGTGACCGAGAATTTTCCAGCGCAGCGACTGTACGCAGCCGTCGGATTTCGCGAGGTGGGCCGTTATCACTATAGGCTGCGCGAACGTTGAGGAGAGCAGGCCGTGACCTCTCAAGCAGACTGGCCTTGGCCCGCGCCCGCCGATGATGGGCGTGCTGAGCACTTGGCCCGGGGTATGGCCATTCCAGATATAGCGCTTCCCTCGACACGAGGCCGAGCTGTCTCACTTGCGCAGATCCCCGGATGGGTTGTCGTGTTCTGTTATCCCTGGGCCGGGCGGCCAGGCGTTCCGAACCCGCCGAACTGGGACAATATTCCGGGCGCGCACGGCTCGACAGCTGAGGCCGAAGGCTTCCGCGATCTTCATCTGGGCTTTGCGGGCATGCCCGCTGCTCTATTCGGCCTGTCCGGCCAGGCGAGCGAGGAGCAGGAAGAGCTGGCGGTGCGATTGAAGTTGCCTTACGAGCTGCTGAGCGATGCTGAAGGAGTGTTCCGGACGGCTCTAAACCTCCCGGTGTTCGAGACCGGAGGAAAGATCTATCTCGCGCGGCTCACGCTGGTATTGCGCGAGGGGCGCATCGATCATGTCTTTTATCCCGTGCATCCGCCGCACACGCACCCCCGCGAGGTGCTGGCCTTCCTCTCGGCCAGGGTTAATTAGCCGATGAAGGAGGTGCCACCGCCAGGCACCACCGCTTGTAAGGTGGCTAGAGAATTTCACCCTCGATGTCCTCGACGGGATAGCCGAGCTTCTCAAGGCCCTCCTCGAGGTAGTCGGCGAGCAGCGGTATCCCTAACAGATACTCGGCAGTCGAGTTGATCTTCTCATTCCGTGCTGTTTCCACCGCCTCTTCGAACTCATCCGGTTCGAAGGTGCCACGGCCAACCCATGCCAGCGCGACGAGGTGAGCCTGCTCGTCATCGTTCAGACTCTCGATGAATTCGACGAGCTCTGGCCGGGTCGTGTCATCCGGCATATCCTCGAGAATATCTTCTGGCTCGCCCTCGGAGCCGCTCCCCTCGTTCGGGAATTCGGCCGCGACCTTGGCATCGTACTCACGAGCCTTGATGATGATGTGGGCCACCTTTTCGGGCGCAATCTCGAGCATGTCAGGGCACCTTGTGGTTCTCTACCTTCAGATTGCCGCGCTTCGGTTCCGCTTCCTTGATCCGACGCAAGGCGGCGCTCGCCATTGAGCTAATCGCAATTGATGCCTGCGGTTCCCGCGCAGCGCAGGGTTCTGCAGATGTAGGGCCGGCCTGCTGACGTCAGCGGCCCGGCCGAGACGGGCGAAGGTGATCCCGGATCGCCTGCAGAACCGCCTTGAACATCTGCGGTGTCAGCTTGCCAGTGCTCGTATTGTACCTAGAGCAGTGATAACTGTCGAACAAGGTGAGGTCCGGCCGGATTGCGTGCCGCGCCCCGTGAGCGAAGGGGAAGGCGGCCCTCCGGGCGCCGAATGCAACGAGGACACTCTCGTGCGCGATGCGGCCAAGAGCCAACACGGCCTCTAACCGCGGGAGCGCGGCAATTCGCCCGATCAGGAATCGGCGGCATGTCGCCACCTCTTCCGGCGTGGGCTTGTTCTGGGGCGGCACGCATCTGACTGCATTGGTCACCATGCAGTCGTTGAGCACCAGCCCATCGGCCGGGTCCGCGAGGTAGGTCCCACTCGCGAAGCCCAGTTCGATCAGCGTCTGATAAAGGAGCTCGCCCGCATAGTCCCCCGTGAACGGCCGCCCTGTCCTGTTCGCCCCCCGAAGCCCTGGCGCCAGCCCGACGATCAGCAGGCGGGCATTAGGATCTCCGAAGGAGCGGACAGGTGCATTGTGCCACTCGGGCTCAGCCGCACGATTGGCCAGACGGAAGTCCACCAGCCGGGGACAGAGCGGGCAGTCAAAATCCGGCTCCGCGGCAGTCAGCTCAGCTGCTGCCGCATCCGGCATACCATGCATAAGGTCAGGCTCCAGAATCAGACCTCTTCGGAGAGGTCATCCTGCTCCTGGAACGGAACCGGCTCAACCCCGGACCGCTGATAGGCCTCCCGCCGTGTGGAATTGCGCTCACTGCGGACCGTGCGCGTTGCCGGGTCACGGCAGATAAACTGCTCCAGGTCTGCCAGGTCAATGAACTGATCGGACTGGCGCCTCAGCTCATCGGCAACCATTGGCGGCTGGGTCTGCAAGGTTGAGACGACGCTGACCCGGCGCCCTTCCTGCTGAAGGGCAGCAACGAGGCACTTGAAGTCGCCGTCACCGGAGAACAGCACGATGTGGTCGAGATTCCTCGACAGCCGCATCGCGTCGACCGTCAGCTCGATGTCCATGTTCCCCTTGACCTTCCGCCGGCCCATGGAGTCCGTGTACTCCTTGGTCGGCTTGGTCACCATGGTGTAGCCGTTGTAGTCGAGCCAATCGATCAAAGGCCGGATCGACGAGTATTCCTGGTCCTCCGCCAGAGCCGTGTAGTACAAAGCGCGAACAAGGTGACCCTGTTTTCGGAAGAGCGCCAGAAGGCGCTTGTAGTCAATGTCGAAACCCAATGCCTTTGCGGTTGCATAGAGGTTTGCACCATCGATGAACAGCGCGATTCTTTCGTGAGGATAAAAATGCATTTGTCACCTCGGGAGCTTCATAGGCAGTTTGTCTCCCCGCTCGACATTCAATTTCGTGTATGGGCCAGGGGGTCGCGTATGAGCCGCGGGCCAGACCCAATGGCTGTCAGAGAATCTCAAGCCATCCAGTAGCTTCGCCCCATTATGGGACCGGAATAGGGCGTTGGGACAATCCCGTGGCCAGCAATATTCAGCTCCTATGATCGTTTCGACCGTTCACGGGATTACATCGTGCGCGATTCTCATCTCGCTTGGCGCCAATCTCCCGGGGAGATGGGGCTCCCCCATCGAGACCTTGCGCCGCGCCATAGTTGAGCTGCGCGCTCTGCACATCACCGTCGAGGCCGCATCGGCTCTTTACGAGACGGAGCCAATCGGCGGGAATTGGCAGCCACACTATCTAAATGCCGTCATCCTGGCAAAAGCAAAGCTTTCGCCGGCCATGTTGCTACGGGCTCTCAAGCAGCTCGAAAGGCGGGCTGGCCGGCGCTTGGGCGTTCACTGGGGGCCGCGCCCTCTTGATCTCGATATTATAGATTTCTGTGGATTGCGATTCGGTTGGTCGTCGGGCAGGCGGCATCGAGGGCGGCTCATCCTGCCTCATCCGGAAGCGCATCGGCGCGCCTTCGTGTTGAGGCCGCTCCTCGACGTCGCTCCTACCTGGCGCCATCCCGTGCTCCGGACTCCGGCGAAAGCTCTGCTAGCAAAGCTCGGGCCACAGCGTCGCGGGGTTCGGCGCATCCTTGATTCGCATTGGATTTTGTGCAATTAGGAAGGCTTCCTGGGACCATCGGGTCGTCGGGGGGCTCAAGCACGCTCTCAAGTTGCTCAAACGAAAGGACACAGAATGGCTCGTGTCACCGTTGAAGATTGCGTCGACAAGGTACCCAATCGGTTTGAGCTCGTACTGCTCGCCGCCCACCGCGCTCGCGCGATCGCCAACGGCAGTCCAATCACGGTAGACCCCGAAAACGACAAGAACCCGGTCATTGCGCTGCGCGAGATCGCCGAACAGACGATCCCGCCCGACGATCTGCGCGAGTCGCTGATCCACTCGATCCAGAAGAACGTCGAGGTGAACGAGCCCGAGGCCGTCGCTGCTCCGTTGTTGACGCGGGATGGGCGGAGCCCGCTGCTTGGCCGCGACGACCAGGCGAGCGACAACGTCGTCGATGTCCTCACCGAGGAGCAGCTCCTGCGCGGCATGGAAAGCCTGACGCCGACCGAGCCGTCCGCTTCCATTGGCGGAAATGGGGGGCGCAACGGCCGCTGAGGTTTCCCCATGGGTGGGGCGGCGCCACAAGGGATTGCGGCGCCCTACCGTTCGGAGCGGTGCCGGGTGCGTACTCTCGATTGAGGTGCGCAAACCATGATGCGCCAGTACGAGCTCGTCGAGCGGGTCCTAGCATACGACCCTAACGCCGACGAGGCGCTGCTCAATCGCGCCTATGTCTACGCCATGAAGGCGCACAGCAACCAGAAGCGCGCCTCTGGCGACCCTTACTTTTCACACCCCCTCGAAGTTGCGGCCATCCTCACTGAGCTGAAGCTCGACGACGCGACGATCGCGACGGCGCTGCTGCACGACGTCATCGAGGACACTGAAGCGACCCGGGCGGAGATCGACCAGCTGTTCGGGCCCGAGATCGGCGCCCTCGTCGACGGGCTGACCAAGATCCGGCGCCTTGACCTCGTCTCCAAGCGCGCGGAGCAGGCGGAAAATTTTCGCAAGCTGCTCATCGCGATTTCAAGCGATATCCGCGTGCTGCTCGTCAAGCTCGCAGATCGCCTGCACAACATGCGCACTCTGGAGCACATGCGGCCTGAGGCGCGCGAGCGCATCTCCCAGGAGACGCTCGACATCTACGCGCCTTTGGCGGGGCGCATGGGAATGCAACAGCTGCGCGAGGAGCTGGAGGATCATGCCTTCCGGTGGCTGCACCCGGAGGCCTACAGAACGGTCACCGCGCGGCTCGCGCAGCTTCGCGAGCGGAATCGCGGGATCGTCGAGGAAATTCAGGGCGCGCTGCGGGCCAAGCTAGCCGAAGTGAACATCAACGCCGAGGTGTCGGGCCGCGAGAAGAAGCCTTACGCAATCTGGCGTAAGATGCAGAACAAGCAGATCTCGCTGGAGCAGTTGTCCGACATCTATGGCTTTCGCGTCATCGTCGAAAACGTGGAGGATTGCTACCGCGTTCTCGGCGTCGTGCACACGACTTGGAACTCAGTTCCGGGGCGCTTCAAAGACTACATCTCGACTCCGAAGCAGAACGGGTACCGGTCGATTCACACGACCATCGTCGGGCCGCGGCATCAGCGCGTCGAGCTACAGATCCGCACTCGGGAGATGCACCAAGTCGCCGAGTACGGCGTCGCGGCGCACGCCCTCTATAAGGACCACGGCAACGGCTCCAGGTCGGTCTACGAGAAGGATAGCGGCCCCTACATGTGGCTGCGCCGGCTCGTCGAGACGCTGCTCGACGGCAACAATCCGGAAGAGTTTCTGGAGCACACGAAGCTCGAGCTCTTCCACGATCAGGTGTTTTGCTTCACGCCCAAGGGCCGTCTCATTGCCCTGCCGCGCGGCGCAACGCCGATCGACTTCGCCTATGCGGTGCACACCGACATCGGCAACTCGGCGGTCGGTGCGCTCATCAACGGCCGGCAGATGCCGCTTTCCACCGTGCTGCGGAACGGCGACGAGGTGCAGATCCTGACCGCCGCGGGCCAGACGCCACCGGCAGCCTGGGAGCAGATTGCGGTGACTGGCCGGGCGCGGTCTGCGATTCGCCGCGCTTCGCGCGAGGCGCTTCGGCGCCAATACTCGGAGCTGGGCCGGAGATTGCTGATCGCACGGCTCGAGAAAGTCGGCGTCGAGTACACTGACGAAAAATTGAAGAAGGCGCTGCCGCGCCTCGGGCATCGAACGGTCGAGGATGCTCTGGCAGCCATCGGGCGTAGCGAGCTTCCGGTCGCGGATGTGATAAAGGCCATCGCACCCGAGGCCGCCGAGCAGGAGCGCCGGCCGGCGCCATACCGCCCGAAGAACCGCCACAGCCATGCCCTGAGCCAGGAGGGCTGGTTCAATCTGGCGAAGGTGATCGGCCTCAAGTTCCGTTTCACAGGCAACTCGAATGATACGACGAGCTCGCGGCCGGGTGGTTTGCCGATCCGCGGACTGCGCAACGATATCCCCGTCACTTTCGAGGAAGGCGGAGCGGTGCCCGGCGACCGCGTCGTAGGCGTGCTCATTCCGGGCGAGGGCATCCGGATCTTTCAGATCCATTCGCCGCGGCTCAAGGATTACGAGAAGGAGAACTGGATCGACGTCACCTGGGATATCTCGCCTGACAAGCCGGAGCGCTTCCCGGCCAAGCTGCGGGTGACAGCGATCAACGAGCCCGGTTCACTCGCGCAAATCGCGCAAGTGATCGGAGATGCCGATGGCAACATCGACAATCTCCAGATGGTAAGGCGTGCCTCCGACTTCACAGAGATGCTCATCGAAGTGGAAGTGTGGGACCTGGAGCATCTCAACCGCATCATCAGCGGCTTGCGAACGAAGTCGGTCGTGAGCAATGTTGAGCGCTCGTTTGAGTGAGATTTGAGAACGAGACGTACAACGCTTATCTGCAGATTGACGGCAGGTAGGCGAGGCCGGCGTGCGCGGCCGGGCGCTCGAACTGAGGAGGCAGCAGATCCAATGGTTCCGAGGCAGGACCTTCCGTATCAGCGGCTGGGCGTCAACATCGACCACGTGGCCACCATTCGTAATGCCCGTGGGGGACGGCACCCCGACCCTTTGCGCGCAGCGCATTTGGCCGTCGAGGCGGGCGCTGACGGCATCACAGCCCATTTGCGGGAGGACCGCCGCCACATCTCCGATGAGGACATTGCGCGCCTCAAGGCAGAGTTGACCAGGCCGCTGAACCTGGAGATGGCCGCCACGGAGGAGATGCTGAATATCGCACTGCGTCACCTGCCAAATGCCTGCTGTCTTGTTCCAGAGCGCCGCGAGGAACGGACGACGGAGGGCGGGCTCGACGTCGCGGGCGGACGGGAGCATCTGGCAGGGTTCGTGTCGCGTCTCAAGGATGCTGGCATCCGGGTCTCGCTATTCATTGAACCAGAGGAGCGCCAGATCGAGGCGGCAGCCGCAATTGGTGCCGACGTCGTCGAGCTGCACACCGGCGCCTATTGCGAGCGCGCGCTGCAGGAGGACGCCAAGGGCGTCGCGTACGAAGTGGAGCGGTTGCGTAATGCTGCGCGTATCGCAGCCGAGGCCGGCTTGGAGGTGCACGCGGGGCACGGCTTGACCTACAACACTGTCGCTCCTGTGGCGCGCATCCCCCAAGTCGTTGAGCTCAACATCGGTCACTTCCTGATCGGCGAGGCGATCTTCGGTGGGCTCCATTCTGCGGTGCGCCGGATGCGCGCTCTGATGGATGAGGCGCGTGCAAGCGTCGCAGGCCGTAGGAGTGCCTGACGCCTTATGATTCTCGGCCTCGGAAACGACATCATCGACATCAGGCGTATCGAGCGCGCGATCGAGCGATTCGGAGATCGGTTCCTGAACCGCGTCTTCACAGAGGTTGAGCGGCAGAAGTCGGACAGCCGTAGCCAGCGCGCAGCGTCCTATGCTAAGCGCTTCGCCGCGAAAGAGGCCTGCGCAAAGGCGCTCGGAACCGGCTTGCGACAGGGGGTGTTCTGGCGGGACATGGGTGTCATCAATCTGCCGTCAGGGCGTCCGACGCTGATCCTCACAGGTGGCGCGGCCAAGCAGCTGGAGCGGATCACGCCTCCAGGATACACAGCCCGAATCGATTTGACCCTGACCGATGATTATCCGTTGGCCCAGGCGATCGTAATCATCTCGGGCGTTCCGATCGACGGTAGTTCGCGTTGAAGTGAGTGGCAGAGGAAGGGGTCGGTTTGCGCTGCCTCTCCGGAACGGTTATAGCGGGCCGGAAATCGCAAAGCGCGGTCCTCGGAGGTTTGGATCCGTGCCGCCCAGGAGCACGAGAATGAGTCTGAACACAGACACCGGCAAGAAGCGCGAAAGCGGCTGGTGGGAAACCGTCAAGATCGTCATTCAGGCGCTCGCGCTCGCCATGGTAGTGCGCGTGTTCTTTTACCAGCCCTTCAACATTCCGTCGGGCTCGATGAAGTCGACGCTGCTCGTGGGCGACTACCTGTTCGTTTCGAAGCTGTCCTACGGCTACAGCCGCTACTCGTTTCCATTTGGACTCAATCTGTTTTCCGGTCGCATTTTCGCGTCGCCTCCTCAGCGGGGAGATGTCGCCGTGTTCAAGCTGCCGCGTGACAACTCGACGGACTACATCAAGCGCGTGATCGGCCTGCCGGGCGACGAGATCCAGATGCGGAACGGCGTCCTCTACATCAATGGCCAGGCCGTTCCCAAAGTTCGCGTCGAGGATTTCGTCAGCCGCGAGGAAGACGGCGTGTTGCGTCGCATCCCGCAGTATGAGGAAACGCTGCCCAACGGCGTGAAATACAGAGTGCTCGATTCCGAGCCCAATGGTCCGTTCGACAACACGGGCGTGTTCAAGGTCCCCGAGAACCACTATTTCGTTATGGGGGACAACCGCGATAACTCTACGGACAGCCGTGCGCAGTGGGGTGTAGGCTTCGTGCCATTCGAGAACTTCGTTGGCCGTGCGGAGATCATCTTCTTCTCGGCGGCCTTCGACGATCCCGAGGCATTCCGGCTCTACACGCCCTGGCTCTGGCCCCGGGATATTCGCTGGGAGCGGTTCTTCACCTTGGTGCGCTGAACAGACGTGCGACGCGGAACGAAGAGGACGGAACTCGAGACGCGACTGGGCTACACGTTCAAGAACCGTGAGCTGTTCAAACGCGCTTTGACACATGCAAGCGTCCGGTCGCATCGGGGGACGCGGCACGACAACGAGCGGCTCGAATTCGTCGGCGACCGAGTGTTGGGGCTCGCCGTTGCCGATATGCTCTTCGAGCTGCACCCCGACGCCAGCGAAGGAGAGCTTGCCCGCCGCTTCAACCGGCTGGTCCGCGGGCAAGCCTGTGCCAACGTCGCGCGGAGGGTTGGGGTGGGGCCGTACCTGATCCTCAGCGAAAGCGAGGCGGAGAGCGGCGGGCGCGAGAAGGAGACGATTCTGGCCGGCGCTCTCGAGGCGCTCCTGGGAGCGGTGTTCATCGAAGCCGGTTTCGAGACTGCGCGTAAGATTGTGAGATCGCTGTGGAGCGATCTGCTCGATGCCATGCCCGAAGCGATACCCGATCCGAAGTCAGCGCTGCAGGAGTGGGCGCAGGGCCAAGGGCTCTCGCTCCCAGAGTACATCGAGATTTCGCGGAGCGGTCCCGATCATGCGCCGCTCTTCGTCACGGAGGTGCACATCCCGGGCCGGGAGCCGGCGCGAGGGGAGGGGCCAACGAAACGCCAGGCAGAGCAAGCGGCGGCCAGCGTGATGCTGGCGCGCGAGGGCGTTCGCCTGGAGGCGCTACGCCGGGGCGATGCCGGCCTGAAGAAGTCATCCCATGGCTGACAAGGAGGCCGTGGCGGGCTACGGGCCCCAAGGCGAGACGCGGTGCGGCTTCATTGCGGTGATCGGCGCGCCCAATGCCGGCAAGTCCACGCTGGTCAATGCCCTGGTCGGGGCCAAGGTGACCATCGTTTCGCGAAAGGTCCAGACGACACGCATCCCCGTGCGGGGGATCGTGGTCGAGGGCGCGAGCCAGCTGGTCTTTCTGGACACCCCCGGCATTTTCCGGCCCCGACGGCGGCTCGACCGCGCAATGGTGGAGGCAGCCTGGGCCGGTGCCCTTGATGCCGACATCGTCGTCCTGATGGTCGATGCCTTGAAAGGGATCACCGAGGACGTGGAGCGGATTCTCGACCGGCTCGGCGAGGCGCACGGGCTGAAGGTGCTTGTGCTGAACAAGGTCGACCGCCTAGTAGACAAGAGCAAGCTTCTCGTCCTCACGGACCAGCTGACGAAACGGATCGCGTTCGACCGGGTATTCATGGTCTCCGCGCTGACTGGCAGCGGGCTCGAGGACTTGAAGCACTATCTGGTGGAGGTCGCGCCGCCTGGGCCGTGGCACTATCCCCCGGATGAGCTGTCGGATCTTTCAGACCGCAAGCTGGCTGCGGAGATCACCCGCGAAAAGATCTACGACCGCCTGCACGATGAGCTGCCGTACTCCATCACCGTGGAGACGACAGGCTGGAAGACGATGCGCGACGGTTCGGTCCGCATCGAGCAGACAATATTCGTCGAGCGCGAAAGCCAGCGGAAAATCGTGCTGGGGAAGGGTGGCGCGACGGTTAAGCAGATCTCAATGGAGGCCAGGAAGGAGCTTGCGGAGCTGCTTGGCCATCCGGTGCACTTGTTCCTTTTTGTCAAAGTGCGGGAGGACTGGACCGAGGACCCGGAGCGCTACCGCGAGATGGGCCTCGAGTTTCCCAAGGAGTGAGCTGCTGACTGCGGCAGCACCTCGAACGACTGATGAATTGGTCCGATGAAGGCATCGTCTTGTCCGTCCGCCCGCATGGCGAGACGGCGGCAGTCGTGGAGCTGCTGACACGACATCATGGCCGCCATTTCGGGCTCGTGCACGGAGGGCGCAGCCGGCGCATGCGGCCGGTACTTCAGATCGGTAATCACGTGGAGGCCACTTGGAAAGCGCGGCTGGCCGAGCACCTCGGCTACTTCGCCACAGAGCTGCGCAAGGGCTATGCGGCCTCGGCCATGGAGGACCCGCTGGCTCTCACGGGTCTCACGTCTCTTTGCGCGTTGGCCCGCCTGCTGCCGGAGCGGGATCCGCATCCCGAAATTTACGAGGTGACGCTGTTCGTCCTGAGCTATCTCAACGATAACAGCATCTGGCCGGCGCTTTACGTGCGTTGGGAGCTCAATCTGCTGGCTGAGCTTGGTTTCGGCCTCGACCTCAAGTCCTGTGCTGCGACGGGGACAACAGAGAACCTTGTATGGGTCTCTCCCAAGTCGGGCCGAGCTGTCTCCGCCGCGGCCGGCGAGCCTTACCGCGACCGCCTGCTACCTTTGCCTCAATTCCTGCTTGGTCCTGACCGCGGGCCCGTGACACGCCGCGATATTCTTGATGGCTTGAGGCTCACCGGTACATTCCTGGAGTCGCGGGTGCTTTTTCCGCGGGACATGACCATGCCTGAGGCAAGGCACCGCCTGGTCTCGGCACTCTCACGCGAAAGCCGTAAGGAAGAAGAGGCTTAAGCTTAATTCCGACAGATGTGCAGCCCTGTCTAGCCGGACCGGACGGCAACGCCGTGCCCCGAAATGGGAATTCCGCGATCAATTTGGGTTGAAAATCAGTATCGAAACCACTTATTCTTGGCACGGTCACCCGAATGGTGACTTTGTTGGCTGTTGCCGCCACCGGAATGGTGAACAACGCGGAGAACAGCACCCAAATTGGGACTTGATGGCGAAAGGAAATCCACCACACGATGCAATCTGCTCTTGAGGGCGCCCGCCGGGGCGTGCCTCCGGCCGAGTTCGCCTCAGAAGGAAGGAACTCGGAAACGCTCCTCGCCCACGTCGTCCACTGGCTCGATGAGGCCAAGGCCGAGGAGGTGGTCACCATCGATCTCCGGAACAAATCATCGATCGGTGACTACATGGTGATCGCAAGTGGCCGCTCTGACCGTCATGTCGGAGCCATCGCGGATCAGATCCAGCGCAAGCTGAAGGAACATGGTTTCGGACGCGCCCGCATAGAGGGTGCGGAGGCGTGCGATTGGGTGCTGATCGACGCGCTGGACGTCATCGTCCACGTCTTCCGTCCAGAGGTGCGCGAGTTCTACAATCTGGAGAAGATGTGGTCGGCAGAGCGCCCGGCGGAAAGCGCCCATTGAGGGCCGGACAGCTGCGGACCTGATCGTTGCGGACCGGTCCCGCGATGAGGGAAGCGGCCCATGCGCATCATCATCGCAGCAGTCGGACGCCTCAAAGAGGGGCCTGAGCGCCAGCTTTTCGAACGCTATCGCGGTCGGCTGGCGGCGAGTGGCCGTGGCCTCGGCTGGGGACCCTTCGATGTGGCCGAAGTTCCCGAGAGCCGTGCATCGGACGCTGCCTCGCGGAAGTCCGACGAGGCTGCCCGCTTACTGGCGAAGGTTGGCGGTGCCGACGTCAAAGTCGTACTCGACGAGAACGGTCGCGAGCTGACCAGCGACGCTTTCGCTACTTACCTGCAGCAGCGGCGGGAGGCGGGTGTCTCCTGTCTTGCCTTCCTCATCGGCGGTCCCGATGGCCACGGCCCTGAGGTGCTGGATCGTGCAGACCTCAAGCTCTCGCTCGGCAAGATGACACTGCCCCACATGCTCGTTCGCGCGATTCTGGTCGAACAGCTTTATCGCGCGGCGACGATTCTGACTGGCCATCCCTATCATCGCGGATGAGACCCGCCAGCTGCGGCTCAGAATGCCGATTCTTTCGCTTTCAGCAGTGCAACGACTAGGGAGTTCACTGGTGTTGCGACACCGACCTTGGCACCCTCACGGGGAATTGCGCCATTGATGTTGTCGACCTCCGCGGGGCGGCGGGCGAGGTGGTCGAGCAGCATGGAGGGTCGAGCATCAGGTATTTTCTCCCCAAAGGCGCGCACATAAGCGATAGGATCGTCGAAATCGAGCGCGATCCCCTTTGCCCGCGCCACCTGATAAGCCTCGTTCGCGCATGCGGTCGCGACGCTCCACGCGCTGGGATTTGCCTGGACCTCTCCGACTCGTAGACCGGTCAAGGCGCAGGTGCCAGAATAGGTGACGTTACAGATCAGCTTCTCCCAGACCATTTTGTGGATGTCCTCGAACGTGAGCGTTCGAAAGCCGCCGGAGCGCCAAACCTCGGCCACGGCCTCCAAGCGCGGGGTGAGGCCTCCCTCCATCTCACCGAGGCGCACGAACTCCATGCCATTGTGGTGGGCATGACCGGGGGCGCGAATGGAGGCACCGAAGCCGCCGACGACACCCAACATGACCCGTTTGGATCCAACGATTTCGGCCACTTTGTCGGCGCTGCCGAGCCCATTCTGAATCGTCAGAATTGGAGCATCCTCTTTCGCCACCTGGAGAGCCGAACGGGCCGCATCGACGACGCCGTTATCCTTGGTGGCGATGATAACGAGGTCAGCGTCGCGGACATCCGCCGGGTCGGTCGTGGCCGCTATCCTGACGGTGCGGTCGCCTGAAGCCCCCTCCACCCGAAGGCCTTTCTCCCGGATAGCATCGATGTGCTCCTTCCACTGATCGATGGCCCACACCTCGTGGCCCGCGGAGGCCAGAAGTGCCGCATACACGGAGCCCATTGCTCCGACGCCGATAATCGCGATTTTCATGGTATCTTTCCTCCAAGGTTGCGATCCTACAGGCCCGGCTTGGGGTCGACCATCGAATGGGCGCGTGGCGTTGGTCGGGAGGGCTGCCGATGCGGAACCGTAGCGCCCGCATCAGTTTCTACCGTGGAACCCGGCGGGAAAAGATGAAAGCGGACCTCAGATCAGGGCAGTCATTGCAGAGCTTTCAATCGGCAGGGGCGACTTGTTGCCGTGGCGTCAGGCTTGTCCTCGCCGCTCTGGCCCTGCTGACAGGCCTCGCGCTCATATTCGTCCACCCGACCAGCGGACAGCAAAATCGCGACGGCCCCGTTTTGGTGTTCGACGTCAAGGGCGTGATTGGCTTCACGTCAGTAGAGCACCTCCAGAGGAGCGTCGAACGGGCCAAGGCCGAAAACGCCAGCCTGATCATCATGCGCATCGACACGCCGGGCGGCCTGGTCTCGTCGACCCGCGACATGATCCAAGCGATCCTTGCATCGCCAATTCCAATTGTCGGTTACGTCGCGCCCAGCGGTGCGCGTGCGGCGAGCGCGGGCACCTATTTGATGTACGCGGCTCATCTCGCAGCGATGGCGCCCGCTACGCACTTGGGCGCCGCCACACCGATTCAGATGGGCCCTCCCGGGATTACGCCTTCCCCGAACGAGAAGAAGGACAAGGCCTCTGAGCCAGATGCAGCCGAGCGAAAACTGATCAACGACGCGGTGTCGTATCTCCGCGGTCTGGCCGAGCTCAGAGGTCGGAATGCCGATTGGGCCGAAAAAGCCGTGCGCGAGGGCGCGACTTTGACTTCTACCCAAGCTCAGGAAGAGAAGGTCATCGACTTCATCGCTTCGGACCTGAGGGAGGTGCTCGAAAAAGCCAACGGACGCACGGTCACGACGAGCACTGGCACCATCACGCTCGATACGCGCGATCGGCGCATCATCGAGGTGGAGCCAAGCTGGCACATGCAAGTTCTCGAGGTGATCGCCAATCCGAATGTCGCTTTCATTCTTATGCTGCTCGGCATCTACGGCATCATTTTCGAGCTGCTGAATCCAGGCGCGCTGTTTCCGGGCGTCATCGGTGGCATCTGCCTGATCCTTGCCCTGACGGCTTTGACTGTTCTCCCGGTCAATCTCGGCGGCGTGGCGTTGCTGCTTCTTGGAATCGGGCTGTTAGCAGCCGAGGCGTTCACGCCAAGCTTCGGCATCCTCGGAATCGGCGGCATCGTGGCATTCATCCTCGGAGGATTGTTCCTGTTCGATCCCGAAGAGGTGGATATTCAGTTCGAGGTCTCCCGGCCCTTGGTGATCGGCGCCGCTATCACCAGCGCGATCATTCTCGCGGGCGTGGTGGGAGTTGCGGTCCGGTCGCGGAAACAAACGGTGCAAACAGGTGCCGAGCAGCTGATTGGAGGCCCGGCGGAGGTCGTTGAATGGTCGGGCCGCGAAGGCCGCGTGCGGGTGCACGGGGAAATCTGGTTAGCGGAATCCGAAATGGAGTTGGCGCCCGGTGATCGCGTCCGGGTGATCGGGCGTGAAGGGCTGAAACTGACGGTGAAAAAGACAAGCTGAGGAGAGGGAAAGAGCCATGCCAGACGCGCTAACAACGAGCCTTATTCCAATATTCATCATCCTGCTGATCCTGGCATCGGCTATCAAGATCCTGCGCGAATATGAGCGCGGTGTCGTTTTCACACTCGGGCGGTTTTGGGGCGTCAAAGGTCCAGGGCTTATCATCATTATCCCGGGTATCCAGCAGTTCGTACGAGTCGATTTGAGGACGCGCGTGCTTGATGTGCCGCCCCAGGATGTGATTTCCCGCGACAACGTTTCGGTTCGCGTGAATGCCGTGATCTACTACCGCGTGATCGATGCCGAGCGCGCGGTGATCCAAGTGGAGGAGTTCGAGGCAGCCACCAGTCAGCTCGCGCAGACGACGCTCCGCTCAGTTGTCGGTCAGCACGACCTCGACGAGATGTTGGCGGAGCGAGAGAAGATCAATAACAAGATCCAGGACATTCTCGATGCCCAGACGGACGCCTGGGGTATCAAGGTCTCCAACGTCGAGCTGAAGCATATCGACCTGAATGAAACGATGGTGCGCGCCATCGCCAAGCAGGCCGAGGCCGAGCGGCTGCGGCGCGCAAAGGTCATCGACGCCGAGGGCGAATTGCAGGCATCGGAAATGCTGCGGCGAGCGGGCGATGTGCTGGCGCAATCGCCCTATGCATTGCAGCTCAGATATTTGAGCACGCTCATCAATATTGCGGGAGAGCGCAGCTCAACGATCGTATTCCCTGTCCCCATCGACCTGCTTGCCAACATTTCTCAGTGGGGCAAACCCTCCGCGCCTGAGAAAAAAACGGACTAGCGTTCCGGCTCACATCGTCTTTGGCCGGGTTGCGAGCACGTCGCACGGCAGTTTTGCGATCGCGCTCTCGGAAACGCTGCCGAGAATGGCGCGACGCAATCCTGTGCGACCGTGCGTTCCAACGACGGTCAAATCGATGTCTCGCTCTTCGACGAGCTGCTTGAGAACCTCGAGGGCATCGCCCTCGCGCACAATTTGGTCGACCTTAAGATCTGAAATTCCAAAATCCGCCTTGGTGCGCGCCATCACGGTTTCTGAAAATTGGCGTAGCTCCTCCAATCGCTTATCGATGGCCTGGCTGCTTGCGTGCGCGCTCGTGAGAAAGCCCGGAAGCGTGCTCTCGAACGCATTGACCAGGGTGAAGTGAGCAGAAGGAAATGCCGCAAGAGCAAACTTCAAGGCCTCTGCAGCCTGATCGGAAAAGTCAGTGCCGACAAGGATTTTTTCATATGCTTTTTCCGCCGGCTTTTTGACGACGAGCACGGGCCGGTTACCGAAGCGAATGACGCGGTCGATAGTCGATCCAAGCCATTCGTCGCCGATGATCAGCCTGCGATGGACGCCGCAGATCACGAGATCGGCGTCGATCGTCGCCGCTGTTTCGTTGATAATGTCGTAAACGCTGCCAGGCTCGATGCGCACCTCGACGGATGTTTCACCGTGGGCAGCGGCTTGCGCTACCTGCTTCATGATCTGCTCGCGATCGAGCCCACCTTTGATGGCGATTTCGACCTGCAGCTCGCCCTTGGCGATAGCCTGGGCAACCAGGGATTCCAGCGCTTTTCTTGCCTGCTCCTTCAGAGCTTCCGAGAAGGTGGGCTCCAGCTCATCGGGGATCACATGGAGGACGGTCAGCTTGGCATTATTCTGCAGCGCCAGTTGAACTGCCCGGTTGAACGCGTGCTCGGCGCGAATGGAAAGATCTGTGGCGATGAGAAGGCGCTGCAGTCTGGATGATTGGGACACGGGCTTTCCCCTCCTGCTCCTGTGTGCTGGGGCACGATACCATACTGGATAACGCGTTCCGAGCGGCACCCGTTGAGCTAGCTCAATAAGAACGCGGCATCCCGAGCACGTGCTGTCCGATGTAGGCGAGGATGAGATTGGTGGAAATTGGCGCTGTTTGATAGAGGCGCGTCTCCCGCCACTTGCGCTCGATCCCATACTCCCGGGCAAACGCAAAACCACCAAAGGTCTGCATGCAGGCCTCGCCGGCGTGCCACGCCGCTTCAGAGGCTAGCAGCTTGCCCATGTTGGCTTCCGCGCCGCAGTCCCGCCCGGCTGCGAACAAAGCAGCCGCCTTGGCTACGACGAGGCTGGCTGCGACCGTCTCGGCATGAGCCCGCGCAATGGGAAACTGGATCCCCTGGTTCTGGCCGATAGGCCGTCCGAATACGACCCGTTCGCGAGCGTATTCGGTGGCGCGCCGGATGAAGTAGCGCGCATCGCCCAGGCATTCGGCCGCGATCAGGATGCGCTCGGCATTCATGCTGTCGACGATGTAACGGAAGCCATGGCCTTCCTCGCCGATCAGGTTTTCTGCGGGAATCTCGAGATTGTCGATGAACACCTCACAGGTGTTGTGGTTGATCATCGCGTCGATTTTCCGAAGCTCCAGGCCGCGGCCCTTGGCCTCCCGCAGATCGACAATGAAGACGGAGAGTCCTTCGGAACGCTTCCGAACCTGGTCGGCAGGTGTGGTCCGCGCTAGGAGCAGCATGAGGTCCGACTGCATGGCGCGGCTCGTCCACACCTTCTGGCCGGTGACGATGTAGCGGTCGCCCTTCTTCTCGGCGCGGGTCTTGAGCTGCGTGGTGTCGCTGCCAGTGGTGGGCTCGGTCACTCCGAAAGCTTGGAGGCGCAACTCACCCGAGGCGATGCCGGGCAGATACTTTCTCTTCTGCGCCTCCGAGCCGTGCCGCAGCACGGTGCCCATCGTGTACATCTGGGCATGACAGGCGGCGGCGTTGCAGCCTTGCTCGTGGATGGTCTCAAGAATGGCACAGGCGCCACTCAGCGGCAGCCCCGAGCCGCCGTACTCCTCCGGAATGAGCGCGGCCAGATAGCCAGCCTCAGTCAAGGCATTCACGAACTCGGTCGGGTAGGCCGATTCGTGGTCGAGCTTCACCCAGTACTCGTTGGGAAAGTTCTCGCAAATTCGCCGGACACCGTCGCGCAGGTCCTGCCATTCGGGATCGACGGAGATTGTGACTGCTGCTTCGGCGCGATCGGTGGTCATCTCAGCTCACTCATTGCGTTGGTTGCAGAATTCAGCGTCCCTTGAACACAGGCTTCCGCTTCTCGTTGAACGCCAGGATGCCCTCGCGGCGGTCCTCCGTATCGATCGTGCGGTTGTAGGCCTCGATCTCGAAGCTGTAGCCGTTGGCCCGGTCGAGATCCTGGGATTTGTCCAGTGCGCGCTTGGCCTGGCGGACGGCAATAGGCGCATTCGCCGCAATACGGCCTGCCGTTTCAAGCACCTCGGTCATCAGGCGATCGGCCGGCACCAGCTTGTTCACGAGGCCCCAGCTGAAAGCTTCCTCTGCTGTAAACGGCGTGGCGGTGAGAATCACCTCCTTGGCCCGGCGGATGCCGATGGCCCTCGGCAGGTTCTGCGTGCCCATGGCTCCGGGGATGATGCCGAGCGCCACCTCCGTCTGGGCGAATCGGGCATGCGGCACGGCATAGATGAAGTCGCAGGCGAGGGCCAGCTCGCAGCCGCCAGCGTAAGCTGCGCCGTTCACGGCGGCGATGATGGGGATCGGGCAATCCATGATGGCGCGAATCGCCTGCTCGATGATGGCATGCTGGCGCCGCCAGACCTCGTCCGACATGCCGTTGCGCTCCTTGAGGTCGGCGCCCGCACAAAAGCCTTTCTCGCCAGATCCCGTGAGCACGAGGCAGCGCGTCTCGCCCTGATCGACGTAGTAGGAGGCAAAGCAGTCACGCAGCTCGGCCATCATTTGCGTGTTCAACGCATTGAGGACCTGCGGCCGATTCATCGTGATGACGGTGACGTGCGGAACGGGCTCGTCGAGGCGCAGAGTCTCGTACTCGGGATGCATGTTGAACTCCCAGTTTCGTGACCGATTTTAGATACGGGAAAGCGAGGCTGAGGGCTAGCTGCGACGCAGAAAAAGGCCTTGCACGACAAGCAAATCAAACGTCGTAGCGGCTCGTAAACGCGGCCGACAAAAATTTGCCGGGTAAGGCAATTTTGCACTTGATTAGAAAGCCCATTGATCGCATATGGGTGCTCTCCGTTCGTCCCCCTGCCCCAAAGGTCAAAGGAGTTCCCTGGAACCCCAAAGGGTAAGGAGCGGGCGGGTCACCTCTGTCTGCTGGTTGGGGAGGGTCACATGGCCTACGACGACACCCTCTTCCAATTGGGGATGGACTTGACTCGTTCAAGCACCGCCCAAAAGGAAGACTTTGGAAAAGCGCCCGGTGCGCAAAATGGCGAACAAGTGCGCGGGTCGCGCGAGGACAGGAAGGACTACTTCATCGAACGCGATGGCGTCCGCTTCGCCGGTAGCCACCTGATCATCGACCTCTTCGGCGCGAAGAGGCTCGACGATCTGCGGCACATCGAGCGGACACTGAAGCGGTGCGTGGAGGTGGCGGGAGCGACCCTCCTGCACATCCACCTGCATCACTTCACGCCAAATGGCGGCGTTTCGGGCGTGGCTGTCCTCTCGGAGAGCCACATCAGCATTCACAGCTGGCCCGAGGCCAACTATGCGGCCCTCGATGTGTTCATGTGTGGCAATGCCAAGCCTCACCTCACGATCGATGTGCTCAAGAATGCGTTCGACGCGCAGCACATGGTTGTGAAGGAGCACAGGCGCGGCGAAGGGCTCACGGAGCAGAGCTGGAAGGCTGGTGCCGACCACAAGGCTCCGGATCGCGGCGAGAAGGTCCGGCGAGCGGCCTGACCCGAAGAGTTAAGGAATCAAGAATGGGGCGCGTGCGGATCGCCGGGACCGCGCGCGCCTCATTCGCTGTCCGCAACCAGGAAGTTCGGATCGAGGCAGCGGATGGCCTGCACAACGATGGAGGCTGGTCGATGAAGCGCTGGGTTGAGGAGACGTTCCATGCCAACTGGCGTGTCGGTATGGAGGCGGAGAAGATCCTCTACGAGGACAAGACGGAGCACCAGCACATCATTGTTTTCGAGAATGCTGCCTGGGGCACGGTGCTCATTATCGACGGCGTCTTTCAGCTCACCACGCTCGATGAGTTCATCTACCATGAGATGATGGCCCACGTGCCGCTGATGGCTCTCGAGCGACCGAGGCGGGTGCTCATCATTGGCGGCGGCGACGGCGGCGTGCTCAGAGAGGTGTTGAAGCACCCCTCCGTCGAGAAAGCCACGCTTTGCGAGATCGACCGCACCGTCATCGATCTTGCACAAAAATACTTCCCGCAAGTCTCAAGCGGCGCCTTCGACAACCCCCGTGCTGACATCGTGATCGGCGACGGCCTGAAGTACGTGGCTGAGACCACCGAGCAGTTCGATGCAATCATCGTCGACAGTTCGGAGCCGATCGGCCCGTCGGCAGTGCTGCACACCGAGGAGTTCTTCGGCAACTGCAAGCGGGCGCTGAAACCCGGCGGCATTCTGGTGACTCAGAACGGCCTGCCGTTCCTTTGCGCGGACATGTTTACCAGCACGACGCGCATCCTTACCTCCCTGTTCAAGCGTTGCGCGCCGTACATCTTCACCCAACCCTGCTATTTTGGCGGCGAGTACGCCATCAATTGGGGGTCGGATGAGCCGGCACATCTGGAGATCCCGGCAGCGAAGTTGGCGCGCCGGCAGAAGTCACGGAAGATTGAGACCCGCTATTGGACGCCCGAGCTCCACGTCGCGGCGTTTGCTTTGCCTGCCTATGCACTGAACGTCGTTGACGAAGCGAAGGCTGAGGCGGCTTCGCGAGGGCGGAAGACCAAGCAGAAAGCGAAAGCGGCGACCTAGAGCTGGGCGCCGCCGCTTCCCTAAAGAGCAAAGAACCCAGCGCGTTAGTGCTTGTGCTCGTGCTGGCGCTCACCGTGACCATGGCCGTGATCGTGACCATGGTCATGTCCTGTTCCCTTGGCCCCGATCGGCTCGATTGGGGCCGTCACGTTGATCTCGCCCGCCTTTTCGAAGACCAGCGTCAGGTCCAACTTCTCACCTGCCTTGAGCGGCTGCTTCAGGCCCATCAGCATGAGGTGGTAGCCGCCCGGGGCAAGTGTCACCGTTCCGCCGGCTGGCACCTCGATCGATTCGACGCGGCGCATCCTCATCACGCCGTTCTCTTGGACGTGATTATGCAACTCGACCCGTTCGGCTGCGTCCGACCGGGCGTCGACCAGCTTGTCAGCGGTGCCCGAAGCTGAGATCTGCAGGTAAGCTGCGCCGTTCTTCACGCCGCCGGGTGTTGCTCGCGCCCAGGGCTGCGAAATGGTGATTCCGTTCGCGCTCACGCTGGAACTTTCCTGGGCAGAGGCGGTCATCCCCAGCAGGGACAGGACCAAAGCCGCAGCAAAGCTGGCAAGAAACTTCATCGCTGGTCTCCTCGACTCGATGCCGAAACGTTTCGGATCGGGTCGAGGGCTCAGGCGGGCTCGACCAGATCCGTCACGACGTGACGGCGCGGCATTCCTCGTCTGGGGGGAGGGGATCGCAGGTCTTGCTGGTCACGCATGCCTCGATGGCGCGCCGCAGAATCGGAGTGTAGATGCCGTCGACGGGACCGCCATAGAGACCCAATGCCGCAAGTCCGCATTGGTAGAGCTGGACCATGCGCTCGCCGCCGAATCGCATGGCGGCCTCGTAGTCGCGCAGCGCGCCTTCTTGGTCGCCCATCACCTGCCGGATGTGCGCCCGCGTGTCATAAGCGTGCGGGCTTGTCGGCTGCAGCTCCAGCGAGCGCTCGACGTCGGGCAGGCCTTTCTCTGCACGCCCCGACTTGAAATAGGCCCAGGCCCGGTTGTTGAGAGCCACGGCGAAGTCCGGCACGAGCCGGATGGCCTCGTCGTAGTCGCGGATGGCTTCGTCGTAGAGGCCTTTGAGCGAGTAGCCGAGCGCCCGCATGGCGTAGGCGGACCCCAGCAGCTGCCCGGTGACCTCGGGCCGCTCGATCAGCTCCGTGCACCCCTTGATGCGACGATCATTGTCGGAGGAGAAACAGTCGTGGCCATCCAAGGGGTCCGCTGCCGCCAGGGGGATTGCCACGAGGAGACCGGCGAGTGCCGCTGCCCAATGTCTCATGATCTGCATCCCTTCATGGAGCTTAACCGTCCATTTCCTGACGATTTCCGACTGGAACCCGACGATTCGATGGCGTTGCTGAAATGAAGCTTGTCACCCGCAAGCGGGATTGTACCCAACCGTGATCTACCCACCCTTAACTTATGGGCACCGCTCGGCCATTGCATATACCCGAATTCCTGCTCGATATTGGCAAATGTCAAGGCTGGGTCAGCAGCGCTGTGGGTAGGCTGCAGTCAAGGCCTGTGGGGATACCGTGGCTCCGGTCGCGGAACTGGCAGACCGGAGTGGAGTTTTCCTTAACGGGCCGGAGCACACGAACAGAAAAGCTGGCGTCTTTGCTTACGCTCCTCAAGGCCAGCTGACAAAAGTGGGAAAGCTTATGAGAAGAGCCGATCTCATCGCGCTAGCACAGTCGACCGGTTTTCCAAGAGTTAGCATCTATCTCCCGACACACCTTACCTACCCGGAAATCGAGCAAGACCCAATACGACTATCGAACCTGCTTAAGGAGGCCGAAGAGCGACTGCAAGCAGCGGGCGTCCGCCGGCCGGAGATCGAGGAGCTTCTTGCCGAAGCGAAGGGCCGTGTGCCCGCATCCATGTTCTGGCGCTATCAGGAGCACGGCCTCGCCGTGCTTATCGAGAAGGGAAAAACGCATTGGGTGAAATTGCCCCGGTCTGTTCCGGAGCTCGTTGTCGTCAGTCCACGGTATCATCTGCGTCCGATGATTCCGATGTTCCGGAACGGCGAGAATTTCAATTTGCTCGCAGTCTCGCGCGAGAAGATCCGGTTCTATCGGGGACGCGAGCGTGAGCTCATTGAGGTCGAAGTCGAGGGCATGCCGCGCGGCATGGCGGAAATCCGGCAGCGCACGGAATATGACGATCAGCTCAGCTTTCATGCCCGCGACCGCGGCGATCCGGCGAGCGGAGGCAATCACGGCAAGTTCCATTCGCTCGGCGTGAGCCCCGAAGATTATGAAAATGTCTTGTTCGACACGTTGCTTCGGGAGGTGGCCAAAGCTGTCGACCGCCACTTGGCGAGCAGCGAAGAGCCGCTCGTTCTGGCAGCCGAGCCGCGCACATTGGGGCATCTTCGCAAGCATCTGACTTATCGGCACATCGTGCAGGATGCGATCCAATCGGACCCCGTTGGGTTGAATAAGGAAGAGCTTCATTCCGAAGCGTGGCGCATTGCTCAGCCGATCATCCGCGCCGATCGCGAGAATGCGCGGCGGCGCCTGCGGGCTTGGCTCGAAGGGGCTGCCATTCCCGGCACGAAGGATCCACAGATGCTGCTTCGGGATGCGATAGCCGGGCGGGTCGAATGCATCTTCGTGGCCCAAAATGCGAACGTTTGGGGCTTCTTCGATGAGGAGTTTCAGGTGCTTCGCATCGATCCTGAGCCAGGCCCCGGCAACGAGGACATTCTTAATCGCTTGGCCATCGAGACCCTGATCCGCAGCGGCGACGTCTTTACGATGCCGGAGGATCTTGAAGCCAGGCTCGGGCCGGTGGCAGGGCTGTATAGGTATTAGGCAGTCGACTGATATTAAACCAAAAAAACTATCGGCCACCGCTCGAGGCGGTGGCCGATGCATTTTGAAGATGAGATTTCGACTAATCAGACCGGCTGCGGATTGTAGCGCATGGGTCGGATGCGGCGGACGCTGGTGGCCTGCGGGCCCCGTGGGCTTTCGTCTGCCGCGATCGTCAGCTCCACCGGATCGCCGACGTTCAGATCCTCAAAAGATTCCTCGATCACCGCATTTCTATGGAAGTAGACGCGGCGGCCATCATTAACGTCGACGAAACCGTAACCCTGTTCATGGAAAATATCGGAGATTTGCCCCTGGGGCTTTCCTTCGTGATACTTGACTTCCCCATATTGCTGGCGGCGCCGCTTCTTCAGCCGGCGCTCGATGGCGGCGAAACTGTCACGTAGGGCAACGAGCGCATCGGCGTGGGCATTGATATCTCCAGGCTTCCGCCCAACAGCAATTTCGGCCCCAGGAACACGAGCCTCGATTGTTACCTTGAACTGGCCTGTTCCAGGGGTCGGCCCATTCACGTGGATGTGCCAGCTCGTGATGTCACTGTAACGCTTTTGAAGCTTGTCGACGTACTCTTGGACTTTCGCTTTGATTGATTCGGATGGCTCCATGCCATGGAAAGATAAGTGGAGATAGTCTGCGCTCTTGTTTACTTTCATAGCACCTATCCTGTTCTCCCGGTGCTCCGGGCGAATGCCGTTGCATTCGCCTCTTGGATTGCAGTTTCGCACCTGCTCCAACTTCAACCAGGAGCGCCTTGCCAGCCATGCGGAAGATCAAGTCCTCCGCCAAGAATTTAGATAGGTATCTGGCCGGAGACGTTCCAAGGCACGAAGGTCGGACTTGTTAGGCGAACCGGCGAAACGCAAAAGCGTTTCTTGCGGTTTGATGTGGCGAAGGCATTGACGGAAAAGGGATGGGTGCTTCCGACAAGAAAGTTGTGATCGTTACCGGCGCGGCGCACGGGATCGGCGCTGCCACCGCTATTCGTCTGGCGCACGAGGGTTGGCAGCCTGTGTTGGCTGACATCGACGGCGCGGCCCTCGAAACTGTGGCAAAGCCGGCCAATGCTTTGAGCGTCGTCTGTGACGTGGGCGTCGAGGCCGATATCCAGCGCCTTGTAAAGACGAGCCTTCAACAATTTGGCCGGATCGATGCCATTGTCTCGAACGCCGGCATCAATCCCACGGGCCCCCTTTCGGAGCTGACCCTCGAGACCTGGAACCGCGTGCTGGCCGTGAATTTGACGGCGGCGTTCCTTCTGGCCCGGGAGGCGGAGAAAGCTTTACGCGAGGCCAAAGGGGCGATGATCTTGATTGCCTCGACCCGGGCGCACATGTCCGAGCCGAACACCCTGCCGTATTCCGCCAGCAAGGGCGGCCTCGTTGCGCTCACGCACGCTCTGGCGATGACCTTGGCGCCGGATGTGCGTGTGAACTGCATTTCGCCGGGCTGGATCGACACGGGCAAATCCGGCCCGCTAAGCCCAGAGGATCACGCGCAGCATCCTATTGGGAGAGTAGGGCGCACGGAAGACATTGCCGCTGCCGTTTCCTATCTCCTTTCGGACGATGCCGGCTTCATCACCGGCGCCGAGCTCATCATCGACGGCGGCATGACGCGGAAGATGATTTACGTGTGAATTATTGAACGATGATTCCCGCCCCGCGGAATCCTCCGTCGACGGCGATGATCTCTCCCGTGATGTAGCTCGCGCGCTTCTCGTCGAGCAGAAAGCAGATGGTTTCGGCGATTTCCTCGGGGCGGCCGTAGCGGCGCATGGGAATGAATCGCGTCCACGTCTCCCGATCCTCGGGCGTGTGCATGGCTTCGACGAGCGGTGTATCGACCGGCCCCGGCGCCACAGCATTGACGCGAATGCCGTAGCGGGCGAGGTCGTTCGCCATCACCTGCGTCAGCACGACCACTGCGCCTTTGGATGCGCCATAGGCTGAACGGCCCTTCGAGCCTCGGAGACCCGTCACAGAGGCGAGATTGACGATCGCGCCGCGTCCCCGCTTCTGCATATGGCGGGCTGCCGCGCGGGCCACGATGAAGGTGCCGACCACGTTGATGTCCAAAATCCGCCGGAACAGGTCGATGGGCGTATCGAAAACGTGCCGATCGGCGGCGATCCCGGCTGAATTAACGACACCCGTTATCGGCCCGAGCTCATTCTCGATCGCGGCCAGCTCGCGCTCGACCGCGGGCTCGTCCGTCACGTCGATCTTCGTCACGCGTACGCCGGGCTTGCTGCCCAGGTCCTGCCGAACAGCTTCCAGTGCCTCATCGCCGACATCCAGGATAGCCAGTTTCCACCCTGCCGCGTGGAGCTGGGCTGCGGTTGCGTAACCTATCCCGGACGCGCCTCCCGTGATAACTGCAACGCCATTGTCCGGCGCGGTTGTCTCGCTCATTGTCGGTCTCCTTGGGTTTCCTCCGTGGTTTCGACATTAGCCGCCCTTTCCGAGCCTGATAACCGGCCGAGCATCGCAAATGGTTGGAGAGGATCTCATGGAGGAAGGCACGCAGACGCAGATGAATGGTGCGGAATGCCTGGTCCGCACGCTGGTTGCCGGAGGCGTGAACGTCTGCTTCGCCAATCCAGGCACGTCGGAAATGCACTTCGTGGCGGCGCTCGACCGCGTGGAAGGTATGCGCTGCGTGCTGGCGCTTCACGAAGGCGTGGCGACGGGGGCGGCGGATGGTTACGCGCGCATGGCAGAGAGGCCGGCCGCCACCCTGCTGCACCTCGGGCCGGGGTTGGCGAATGGCCTTTCCAATCTGCACAACGCGATGAAAGCGTCGACGCCGGTGGTCAACATCGTTGGTGACCACGCAACCTGGCACCGTGCTTATGACGCGCCGCTGACCTCCGACATTGAGGCGGCTGCGCGGCCGTTCTCGAAGTGGGTCCGCACGTCGCCTAATGCGAAATCCGTTGCTGCCGATGGGGCCGCAGCCATCGTCGCCGCATGCTCACCGCCAACTGGTGTCGCGACGCTCATCCTCCCAGGCGACACGGCTTGGGACATGGGCAGCGGAATTGCGCAGGTTCCGCCCATTCCGGAACGTCGCCGCGTCGATTCAAAAACCATTGAGGAAGCGGTGACGGTGCTGCGTTCCGGCGAGCCGACGCTCATTCTGTTGGGCGGAGTGGCCTTACGCCAGCGCGGCCTGGAGCTGGCAAGTAAGATCGCTCGGAAGACTGGCGCGCAACTTTCGGCTGAGACGTTCAACGCGCGCATGGAGCGCGGCGCAGGCCGCGTGCCGGTCGACTGCATTCCCTATCCGGTGGATCACGCTGTTGAGAGGCTGCGGGGATTTAAGCGCATCGTTCTCGCCGGCTCAAAGCGCCCTGTGGCTTTCTTCGCTTATCCCGGCAAACCGAGCCTGCTCGCTCAGCCGGACGCTCAGTTCCACACGCTGGCGCGACCCGAGGAGGATGTGGTCCACGCGCTCGAATGGCTGGCTGATGAGCTGGGCGCCAACGACTGCGCGGCCGACGTCGCCAGCCTGGATCCACCCGCACCGGCCACAGGTCGCATCACCGACATCGGCATTGCACGCTCGGTGGCTGCGCTGATGCCCGAAAATGCCATCGTTGTCGACGAAGGCATCACAGCCAGCCGCAACTTCTTGCCGCCCACCCACACCGCCCAGCCGCACGACTGGCTGCGCAACATGGGCGGCTCCATCGGCATCGGGCCGCCAATGGCGGTGGGTGCGGCTATCGCCTGTCCCGACCGCAAGGTGATTGCGCTGCAGGCGGACGGCTCGTTCATGTACTCGGTGCAGGCGCTGTGGACGCAGGCGCGCGAGCAGCTCGACATCACCACGATTGTGTTCGCCAACCGGGCTTACGCCATCCTGCGCCATGAACTCGCGAACGTCGGCGCCGCCAATGTTGGTCGCAAAGCTCTCGACATGCTCGACCTCGGCCGCCCTGACATTGACTGGGTCTCTCTCGCCCGCGGAATGGGCGTGCCCGCAGTGCGTGCCGAGACAATGGAAGAGGTGAATCGCGGGCTGGAGCTGGGGCTGAGCTCCCCAGGGCCGTTCCTGATCGAGGCGGTAATGTAAGGGAACGGTTTTCCCGTGTCTCGGTGCTCGGTACCGAAACTTGGCGCCTATCGCTTAGTCCCGCCGTAACAGCCTCGTCGCGATGGGATAAAGTCCTTCATCCCCCAACATCCAGACGGACAAGCCGTCGTCGTCGAAGTAGGGCAGGAAGGCGTCGTCGAGGACGTTGAGGCCGCCGGTGTAGGCGCCGAAAGCGGGGAGGATCAGGCGCAAGCCGTTGCCGACGAAGCAGGGGCGGCGGAGCGAGGTGCCGTAAATCGAGATGCGTGCCGCCGGGTGCATGTGACCGGCGATCTCGTGTGTGATCCGGCCGAGGCGCGGCACGTGGCGGAGGGCGATGCCGCCGAGCACCAGCTCATCGACGCACTCACCGCCGAACACCTCTGGTACGGCCGGGTCATGGTTGCCGGTGACCCAGATCCAGCGGCGGTCCTCCTGGATGATTTTCAGGATCTGGAGATCGTCCTTACTGATCCGGTCCGCTGCATCGCCATCGTGGAAGCTGTCGCCGAGTGCCACGACGGTTTCAGCGTCCAGCCGTTCGATGACCTGCGCCAGCCGCAGCAAGGTTTGCCGCGTGTCGTACGGCGGGAGCATGATGCCCCGGCTGGCGTAGGCGGAGCCTTTTTCGAAATGGAGATCGGCGACGATCAGCGTTTTCTCGGCTGGCCAGTAGAGGGCGCCGGATTGATCGGCGAGGAATGTTCTGCCGCAAATGGAGATCGGCCGGGTGATGAAGTCGTCGAGAGCGAAGCGCTCCGGCTTCAACGCGAGCATTATGTCCCTTCCCCGACAGCCTCGGCGATGAGTTCATCAGCTGCGTCGCGCAGCAGACCCTCACGTGCAGCGCCATGAACCGGCTCGCGCCCGATTTCCAGAAGGATGGGCACAGCCAATGGCGACACGCTCGCCAAGGATTGGTGTCTGAGTCGTCCTTTTATGCGGCGAAGAAAATCACCGAGGCGGGCGATGTCCAACAGCCCGGTTGCCGCATCGGCCCAAGCCGCTTCGAGCAGCACGTGGCCCGGGTCGTGCCGGCGCAGGACATCGTAGATGAGGTCGGACGAGATGGTGAGCTGTCGGCCCGTCTTTTCGCCACCAGGATGACGACGCTCGATCAGACCAGCGATGATCGCGCACACCCGGAAGGTGCGCTTCATAAGATTCGACTCGGCAAGCCAGGCCTCCAGGTCGTCGCCCAGCATGTCCTCGTCGAACAGGCGCGCCAGATCGAGCGCGCCGGTTGCGATCATTTCGGAGAGATTTGCGGCGGTCCAGACGGCAAGGCCGTAGTCGTTGGCCACAAACCCGAGAGGGAAGGCGCGGACGCGCTGGAGGCGCCGGGTCAGCAGCATGCCGAGGGTCTGATGGGCGAGACGGCCCTCGAACGCGTAGATCACGAGGTGATGCCGTTTGCCGCGCGGGAAGGTCTCGACCAGCACCTCATCCGAGCCCGGAATGATTGAGCGGCGCTGCTGAATCTCCAGCCACTCGGCAACGGGCTCCGGGAGGGACGACCACGAGCGTGGGTCGGCCAGCATGCTTCGCACGCGGGACGCAAGATGGGTTGAAAGCGGGAACTTGCCGCCGGGATAGCTTGGAATTTTTGGTTCGCTGTCCCAGGTGCGCGAGACGAAGACGTCCGTCTCCCGCATGCCTTCGAACCGAACGATCTCACCGCCGAACACGAACGTGTCGCCGACCTGCAGCTCGGCGACGAACATTTCGTCGATTTCGCCGAGCACCCGTCCGCCGGTGAGCCGCGCAGCGTGTCCTGGTGATGGACCGCCCCGGCGCCGAACCAGACGCACCTTCAGCATGGGCGCGTCGACGATCGTGCCGGCATTCATCCGATACCGTTGGGCGATGCGCGGATGGGCGATCCGGAGCCGGCCATCGCCCATCGGCCGGAGGCGCGCGAAACGCTCATAAGTGCGAAGGGAGTAGCCGCCGGTTGCAACGAAATCGACAACGCGATCGAAATCCCGGCGGCTGAGGTCTGTGTAGGGCTGGGCGGAGATCACTTCTTTGTAAAGCTCGTCGGGATGGAACGGCCCCGCAGCCGCCGTTCCCAGAACGTGCTGGGCCAGCACATCCAATGCTCCCTTCCGGGAGAGCACCACGTCCTGGGCGCCTTCGAGTGCCGCGTCGACAGCCGCGCGGCATTCGAGCACCTCGAAGCGGTTCGACGGCACCAGCAGCGCCTTCGAGGGCTCGTCCAGACGGTGATTGGAGCGACCGATACGCTGGATGAGCCGGCTCGCCCCCTTCGGCGCACCGACATTGATGACGAGGTCGACATCGCCCCAATCGATGCCGAGATCGAGCGTCGAGGTCGCCACCACGGCGCGCAGCCGGCCCGCGGCCATGGCCGCCTCGACCTTGCGCCGCTGCGTGGCATCGAGTGAGCCGTGGTGCAGCGCGATCGGCAAATTGTCGTCGTTGATCCGCCACAGCTCGTGGAAAAGGAGCTCCGCCTGAAAGCGCGTGTTCACGAACAGCAGCGACATCCGGTGCGCCTTGATGGCCGCATAGACGTCGGGGAGGGCGTAAAGCGTCGTATGCCCAGCCCAAGGCACCGGGTTCTTGCTTTCAAGCAGCCGAATGTCCGGCTTTGCCCCACCGGTGACGATAACTAGGTCGGCGAGGTGGATGGCCCGGTCGGGCTCACGCTGCGGCAGGAGGAAGGCTCTCAGCTCGGATGGGCGTGCGACGGTGGCGGAAAGACCGATGCGGATCGCGTCCGGCGCCAGGGTGCCGAGTCGGGCGAGATCGAGCGCCAGCAGGTCACCGCGTTTCGAGCCGACGAGCGCATGCAGCTCATCGAGGATGATCGTGCGCAAGTCCGCGAAGAGGTAAGCCGCGTCCGCGTGGCTCAGCAGCAAGGCGAGCTGCTCCGGCGTCGTAAGCAGCATATCGGGCGGGCGCACCCGCTGGCGCTGCCGTTTGCCGACCGAGGTGTCCGCTGTTCGCGTCTCGATGCGCACAGGAAGCTGCATTTCCTCGACGGGTGTCAGCAGGTTGCGCGCAACGTCGACCGCGAGCGCCTTGAGCGGGGAAATATAGAGCGTGTGCAGACCGGCGCCCCGCCGGGGCCGTTCGCCGGAGACCAGCTCGACAAGGCTCGGGAGGAAGCCCGCAAGCGTCTTGCCCGCACCGGTCGGAGCAATGAGCAGCGTTGAGCGCCGCGCGCGGGCTTTCTCCAGCATTGCGCGCTGATGCGGCCGGATGGACCACCCGCGCGATCGGAACCACTGCTCGAAGCGCTCCGGCAGCAGTGGATCGATGCGTGCTCCCGTTGGGGAACGGTTGGTCGGCCGTTTGCGGGTCATGTGGCTCGCAGGCGCGGAGATGCGGGTGAGCTTCCGCTCGAAGGTTCAGTCCTGGTGCGATCTATGCTAGAGGCTCGGGTCGCGCGGAGAGAAGCGCCTCTCCCTGCGGCGCGGCGGCTCAGCAAGGCTGGAGAACATGGAATACAACAGATTTTTCGGCGGCAATCCTCTCGGCGTGGTCGTCCGCCTGGCGCTGATCTCCATTGTCGTCGGCGTCGTGATGTCGGCGCTCGACATCCGGCCGGACAACATCCTCCTCTTTCTCGATCGGACGTTGCAGCGCATCTGGGAGATGGGCTTCGGCTCCATTGAGTGGCTGCTCGAGCACCTCCTGCTCGGTGCAATGGTTGTAATTCCGATCTGGCTCATTGCGCGGCTCATCGGCATGGGCCGTTCCGGCAGGGAGACCTGAGGCACATCGGTCTCCGACATGCAGCTCAAGGATTCCGGAGAGCGCCAGCCCATCAGCGCGCGGCCGATTGGTCATCGCGACGTCGTGGCCATCGCGCTGCCCATCATGCTTTCCAATGCCACGGTGCCGCTCATCGGCTTCGTCGACACTGTCGTCGTCGGGCAGCTCGGGCAGGCGCACCTCATTGGAGCGGTGGCGGTCGGCGCCACGATCTTCAATTTTCTCTACTGGGGCTTCGGCTTCTTGCGCATGGGCACTACGGGCCTGACGGCGCAGGCGCTGGGCGCGCAGGACACCGCCGAGGTCGCAGCCAATCTGTACCGGGCGCTGCTCATTGCGATCACCGCCGGTCTCGCGATGATCGCGGCGCAAGCGGTCATCGCGTGGGCTGCATTTCAGATCATGGGGGCCTCGGCCTCAGTTGAGAATGCGGCACGCCTTTATTTCGAGATCCGAATCTGGGCGGCCCCTGCAGGGCTCATCAATTTCGCGTTGCTCGGCTGGTTCATTGGTCTGGGCCGGGCCGGGCTGGCGTTTGCGATCCAGATTTTTCTCAACATCGTAAACGTGCTTCTGGCCGTGCTCTTCGTGATCGGGCTGGGGTACGGCGTCCTTGGTGTTGGCCTGGCGGCACTGCTGGCCGAGTGGCTGGCTGCGCTCTTTGGGCTGATGCTGGCGCGAGCAGATCTCGTGCGGCGGGGTGCCAGCGCGCCGCTTAGGCAAGTGCTGGATGTCGGCCGCATGAAGCGGACGTTCCAGGTCAACACCGACATCATGATCCGCACGTTGTGCGCGTTGTCGGTGTTCGTGTTCTTCACAGCGCAGGGCGCGCGGTCGGGAGACGTAACGCTCGCCGCCAACGCCGTTCTCAATTCCATCACGATGGTGGCGGTCTATTTGCTCGACGGTTTCGCGTTTGCCGCTGAAAGCCTCGTCGGCCAATCAATCGGCGCGCGCACGCAACCCCGCTTCCGCGAGGCGGTGCTCCTTTCGACGCTTTGGGCGGGCGCAACGGGCTTGTTGCTGACCATCGGGATCTGGCTTACCGGGCCGCTTATCATCGACTTCATGACGACCAGTCCCGATGTTCGCTTGGCGGGGCGCGAGTACCTCATCTGGGCGGCGTTGATGCCCGTCGTGAGCGTCTGGTGCTTTCAGCTCGACGGCATTTTCATCGGCGCGACGCGCACCGCCGACATGCGTAACATGATGATTCTGAGCGTGTTGCTGTTTTTCGCCGTGTGGTCGGTGCTGCAGCCGCTCTACGGCAACCACGGGCTCTGGATCTCGATGTTGGTGTTCAACATCGTTCGGGCTCTGACGTTGCTCGCCCGCTTTCCCGCGCTGGAACGGGCTTCCTTCTCCCACTCGGCGGTTGTCTGACGAAACTCAATAATCGAGCGGGCGGCGTGCCCAATCCTCAGCTTTCGTGCCGACAAGATCCGATATCGAAGAGAGATTGGCGCGTTCGATCGCCGCGACGAGGCCGTCCTTGATGCGATCGATCAATCCAGGCCCTTCGTAGACGAGCCCGGTGTAGAGCTGGATCAGCGTCGCTCCAGCCTCGATCTTCGCCACTGCCGTCTCCGCGCTATCAATGCCCCCGATGCCAATGAGGGGCACGCGGCCGCCGGTCAGTCGGTACACGCGCGCCAACATCGCCGTCGAGCGGTTGAACAGAGGACGGCCCGAAAGTCCGCCACGCTCCTGGGTCAATGTCGTCATCGGCAACCCGGGCCGCGCCAAAGTGGTGTTGGAGACGGCAATGCCGTCGACGTTGTGGGCGAGCAGACGTTCTACGATTGCAGGGAGGTCATCCTCCGCGATGTCCGGTGCGAGTTTGACGACGATGGGCACGCGTCGTGCGCCGGCGGAGATGTGGCGTTCCCGGGCTTCCATGAGCCTCTTGAGAAGCTCGTCGAGCGCGGCGGGGGCCTGCAGATCGCGCAACCCCGGCGTGTTCGGAGAAGAGATGTTCACGGTCAGATAGCTCGCGACGTCGTAGAACGTCTCAAGGCCGAGGACATAATCGGCCGTCCGATCCGTGGTCTCCTTATTTGCTCCGATATTGACGCCAACGACGCCGAGCCTGGGCCGCCGCTGCAGCCGCCGCAACGCTGGGCCATGGCCGGCACTGTTGAAGCCGAGCCGATTGATGATGGCGCGATGACCGATCAAGCGGAACACACGCGGGCGCGGGTTGCCCGGCTGCGGCCGTGGCGTCACCGTGCCGATCTCGGCAAATCCGAACCCAATTCGCAGCAGGGCATCCGGCGCGCGCGCATCTTTGTCGAACCCCGCCGCAATGCCGATGGGATTGGGAAATTCCAGATCCCAGAGCTTGATCGCGAGCCGTGGATCGTCTGGCTTTTCAGCGCGCGGATAGAGGCCTGCCTCCAGCGTGCGTAGCGTGAGCTCGTGGGCCGTCTCGGGATCGAGGGCAAACAGCAGCGGGCGAGCCAGCTCGAGTGTCGTTCTCAGCATGCCTCGATCTCCGCGGGAATGATCGGTACCCCGTCCGCCGCAAGCTCTAAGGGTTGCCACCAGCGGGCTGCGCTGACCGGCAGCGGGCCATAGTAATGCGGGAAGAGCGCGCCGCCTCGCGAGAGCTCCCACTTCAGGGCCTCGCCCAGGGCCTCCGGGTCTAGCGCCACCAGGACAAGATCTCGGATGCCCCGGAAGTGCCGCGCTGCGGTTGCAGCAACCTGGTCCGCCGCGGAGAGGTGTATGAAGCCGTCACGCAGATCGTCGGGAGAGCCGGCGTAAGCTCCGACGCGGCACGCGTGCTCCCATTCCGTTCGAGGCAGGATCTTGTACACGTGACGGTTGCCAGGCCCGTCCTCACGAATGTTCACAACTGGACTCCCCTTCGCCGAGCAAGCCTTTGGGCGCCACGTCGAGCACGGACTTATATACAAGTGTCAAAAATGCTACCTCGATGCCCTATTCGGCAGCGTTGACGGGTGATAACGTTGACTTGGATCACATCGCCGGGCGAAAACTTCCCGCCCCAACAACACAAAGTAGCAGATGTTTCCAGGTCTCTTTACTGCACCATTACGTATTGTTGAGTTATTTTCCGACCCTTTTCGGTTCACGGTTCCATCTTATCAGCGCCGCTACGCATGGACCGTCAAGGAGGCGGGACAGCTCCTCGACGACATTCTGCTTGCGCTCGGCGGCGAAGGTGATCCGGTCGAGCCGGATTACTTCTTTGGAGCTATCCTCCTTACCGACTCTGGAGTCCACGCGGATTGGAGGAAGGGTCCGCCTCTTTTCCCCCGCAACCTCGAGATCGTCGACGGGCAGCAGCGACTGATAACGGTGACGATCCTGCTGGCGGTCTTGAGGGATTTGGCCGCGGCGGATGGTGCAAGCCACTATTCGAAGCTCCAGGAGCTCATCACCGTCGGCAAGTCTCCGAACGGTGACCACACGCATCGGCTGCAGCTGCAGGGCAGCGACGACGCCTTCTTCAGAACATACGTTCTCAACCCGCGCGCGTGTCTGCAGTCGCCGACGGATATCGTGCTCGAGCCGTGCATGGAGGCCATGTTGGAGGTGCGGAACCACTTCATGGCCGAGATGCAGGCGCTGACGATCGCGGATCGCCAGCGGATCCTCGACTATCTCCTGAACCGCTGCCATGCCGTGGTGATCGTCACCACCGATGTCGATCACGGCCACCGGATGTTCTCGGTCCTCAATGACCGTGGGCGGCCACTCGCGCGTAAGGACATCATCAAGGCCGAGGTTTTGGGCGGCGTTCCTCCCGAACGCGCTGCGACATTGATCGAGCAGTGGAGGGCGGCCGAGCAGCGCCTGGGCAGCGACTACGACGCGTTCCTCAGCCATCTTCGCGTCATCGAAGGCCGGGGACGGCTCCCGATCATCGCTGGCATCCGGAGTGTAATGCAGGAGGCGGGGGGAAGCGAAGCATTCGTTTCCAATGTGCTCCTCCCCAACGCGGAAGCCTACGACATCATCCGTCGTGCCCATCATGAGGGCGCGCCTGAATCCGCCGAGATCACGCGGTTGCTGCGCTACCTCAACTGGCTCGGGAGCTCCGAGTGGGTGCCGGCCACCATGAAGTGGTTCAGCCTGCACCGCTGTGACCCCGCGCAGATGCTCAAGTTTCTCCAGGTTGTGGAGCCTTTTGCCTATTCGCTGCGGTTGCTGTGCATCGGGGCTGACAAACGGGCGACGCGGTTTGCGGCGGTCCTTGCCGCGCTGGAGGACGGCAGCATCTTCGACCCCGAGCGTTCACCGTGCCTGCTCACCAGCGACGAGCAGCGGCACATCACGTACAATCTCCGCAATCTGCACGAGCGACATCCGCAAACCTGCAAGCTCGTTCTGCTTCGCCTCAACGATGAGCTGGCCGGGGAGCCGCAGAACCTCGATCCGGTGGACTGGACCGTCGAGCACATTCTGCCGCAAAGCCCGGGCCGCAATGGCCTTTGGCGTGAGTGGTTCCCGGACAATGACGAACGCGAGCTGCTTACCCAGTCCCTAGGCAACCTTGTTCTGGTGCGGCGGAACCAGAACGACCGGGCGAGCAATCAGGACTTTTTTCGGAAGAAGGCCATCTACTTCAAGCACGCGCAAGGCGATATGCCCGTCATCACGCGTGAGATCAGCACGTTCGACACTTGGACACCGGACCAGGTGCGCGCCCGCGAGGAGCGGTTCATCGAGATCATTTCTCGGATCTGGCGGCTGGACCTTTCCGCCATGAGACGCGGAGACGACCTCGAAATGGCGCGCCGGAGGCGGCGTGCAGTTTGAGCGTGCGGCCGACTCGCTAATGCAAGGAGACAACCCTTGCCTCCCTGAATCGCTGGAATGGGATATTCTGCAAAGCGCCGTTGCGGGGAGGCAGTCAGATGGTCATCGTATTGGTTCTTGTCGGCCTACTTGAGATCCTTGGCGGGCTGTTTGTTTTCGCGTCTTCCCGCAGCGCGATTCACGAAATACTTGGAGTTTTGATGATCGGCTTCGGCTTTTTGTCGGTCGGCCTCGCTGCTATTCTTCACGAGCTGAGAAAACTCCGTTCCCTCAAGACCACGGGTCAAAGCTGACTTTCACCTGCGGCTGGACGTGATCCGCTCCGCAGACAGGAAATTTCTAGATTGTCAGCGGATCGCGCACCGAAGAAAATCTAGGCCTGCGCGGCCCCTACCAGCTCGCCCGCCAGCGCTTTCCGGATCAGGCGCCGCGTCTCCTCGATCCCGTACAGCTCAATGAATGATCCGAACCGCGGACCTTGAGACTGCCCGAGAAGGACTTCGTAGATCGCGCGGAACCAGTCCCGCAGCTTGTCGGCGAATCCATTCGCCTTACCGACCTCGTAGACGATGTTCTGCAAATCCTCCGCCGTTGCACCCGGTGGCGCCTTGCCGAGCTCTTGCTCCAGCACCTCGAGCGCGCGCCGCTCGGCGTCGTCGGGTAGCCGGTATGTCTTCGTCGGCAGCACGAAATCGCGGTAGTAGGTCACCGCGTAGCCGGCAAGCTGATCGAGCACCGGATACTTCTCCGGTGTCGCATCGGGGGCGTGCCGGCGGATGAAGCCCCAAAGGACGGATTTGTCCTCGGCGTTGGACGCCGCGACGAGGTTGAGCAGCAGACCGTAGCTGATCGGCAGCTCCGCGCGCGGAGGCTCGCCGGCATGGATGTGCCATACCGGGTTGTCGAGCTTCTGCTTCTCGTCCTGCGCCGGATAGGCAGCAAGCAACTGCAAGTATTCGTCGACCGCCCGCGGGATGACGTCGAAGTAGAGCCGCTTCGCTGACTTCGGCTTCTGGTACATGAACAGCGCCAGGCTCTCTGGCGTGGCGTAGGTCAGCCACTCTTCGATCGTGAGGCCATTCCCGATCGACTTCGAAATCTTCTGCCCTTTCTCGTCGAGGAACAGCTCATAGATAAAGCCCTCGGGCGGGGTGCCGCCAAGCGCCCGGCAGATCTTCGAGGAGAGCGTCACCGAATCGATCAGGTCCTTGCCGGCCATCTCGTAGTCGACGCCCAGCGCGACCCATCTGAGTGCCCAGTCGGCCTTCCACTGACACTTCACGCGGCCGCCGGTGACCGGTGTCTCGACCCGTTCGCCGGTCTCGGGATCGAGATAGACGATGGTGCCCCTGTCCGGGTGCCGTTCCACCGTGGGGACCTGAAGGACGCGGCCTGTCCGCGGACAAATTGGCAGGAACGGCGAGTAGGTGGCGCGCCGCTCAGGCCCGAGGGTGGGGAGAATGATCTCCTTAACCTCGTCGTGGACTTCGAGCATTTTCAGGAGCGTAGCGTCGAAGCGGCCGGACTTATAGCACTCGGTTGCCGAGAAGAACTCGTAGTCGAAGCCGAACCGATCGAGAAACTCGCGCAGCATCGCGTTGTTGTGGTGCGCGAAGCTCTCGTATTTGCCGAATGGGTCGGGCACGCTTGTCAGCGGCTTGTGCAAGTGCTGCTGCAGCATCTCCCTGTTGGGGACGTTGTCCGGCACCTTGCGCATGCCGTCCATGTCGTCCGAAAAGCAGATGAGGCGCGTCTTCCACTTGCCGCCGGTCAGCACCTCAAAGGCATGCCGCACCATGCTCGTGCGTGCCACTTCGCCAAACGTGCCAATATGCGGCAGGCCCGAAGGGCCATAGCCGGTCTCGAAAATCACCACTTTGTCTGGCCCGCATCCCATGCGCTCCAGGCGAGCGACCAGTCGCCGTGCCTCCTCAAACGGCCAAGCGCGCGAGCTTTGGGCGACTTCCGTAAGCTTGGGATCGATTCTCGTCATAGGGTTATCGTGAGGCGCGATGCGCCGCGGCTTTGAATGAGGTTGCGGGCAACCTATGTGCGCCGAACTGATGCGTCAATCGCAAGGGTCGCATTCACGTCATGATGTGGTGTGCTAGACGAGAGGATGTCTAGCTCCGTTTTTTGAAAGGGAGACGCATGTCTTCTCGTCTGACGCCGCAAGAGGCGCTCGTCTACGCGATGATCACCGTTTCGGCCGTGGACCGCGCCATGACCGACGACGAGCTGTCCCGGATCGGCTCTATCGTCCAGCAGCTCCCTGCGTTCCAGGGCTACGATCAGGACTGGCTGGTGCGCAAAGCCGAGGAGTGCGGGGCGGTTCTCAGCGGCCCCGATGGGCTGGACAAGGTTCTCGACATGATCGCCGAGGTCCTTCCCCAGCGTCTCCGCGAAACGGCCTACGTGCTTGCCGCAGAGGTTGCGGCTTCGGACCTCAAAGTGAAGCTCGAGGAGGTGCGATTTCTCGAGCTTCTGGCGGACAAGTTCGGCCTCGATGCGCTCACTTGTGCTGCCCTTGAGCGGGCCGCCAAGGCTCGGCACCAAAGAGTGTAGGTTTTTCGCTAGGGCAGTGGCACGCCCGCCGCGGTGAAAGCCGTCCGCTGGCGCTCTCCGACTTCGGCAAGGTTGAAATCCTCGATCGTCTCGTTGAACAGGCGATACCAGTTCATCCGCGCGTTAAGATGGAGGAAAACGCCGCCGAGTCCGATTGCCGCTCGGTCCATGAAGACGAACTCGCGGGGAATGACCACCGGGCCTTTCTCCTTCAGGATCTTGTGGACCTGGAACGCTTCGCGGCGGCCGTACTCTCCCGGCGTCGTGCCTTCGGCGATGGTCCTCTCGCGATCGTCGAGCAGCGGGCCATAGATGAACCGTGCCCAGATGTTCATCGCCTCGATCAATTCCTGCGTGAGGCCCTTGAAGCCCCAGGTCTCGTAGGCGTGAACGATGAGCTCCTGGTTGCCCGTCAACAGACCCGTGTAAAGGTCGATGACGCCCTGGACGAATGGCGTGCGGAACGTGCGGATGCAGCCGTAATCCAGCAGGTTGATGCCGGCGGGAACGCCGTCTTCCTCAAAAATCGTGTAGTTGCCGAGATGCGGATCGCCGTGGATCACGCCGTAGTGGCTGAACGGATACCACCACGCGCGAAACAAGGCGCGCGCGATCACATTGCGGTGCTCGAGCGGCGCCTCCTTATAGGACAGCAGGGGCTTGCCCTCGAGCCAGCTCATGGTGAGCAGCCGCTTCGTCGTTAGCTCGGGCTCCACACGCGGCACACGGATGAGCGGATCGCCATCGAAGATCTGGCCATAGAGCCGCATGTGTCGCGCTTCCAGCTCGTAGTCCAGCTCCTCCCGCAGCCGCGCGGCAATCTCCGTCAGGATCTCTCGCGTGTCGATCGCCGGATCCATCCGGGCGTGGATCGAGAACACGACTTTCAGCTGCGTGAGATCGGCCTCGACGGCGGATTGCATGTCCGGGTACTGCAGCTTGCAGGCAAGCAAACGGCCGTCCTGAGACACGGCCTTATGCACCTGCCCCAGCGAGGCGGACGCCGAAGCTTCCGTCGAGAAGCTCTTGAAGCGTGAGGCCCAGTCCGGGCCAAGCTCTGCCACCATCCGGCGTCGCACGAACGCAGGCCCCATTGGCGGCGCCTGGCTCTGCAACTGAGAAAGCTCACGGGCGTACTCAGGCGGCAGTGCCTCCGGAATAGTTGACAGAAGCTGGGCAACCTTCATCAGCGGCCCTTTGAGGCCACCGAGCGCGGCCGCCAGCTCCGCCGCGTTCCGAGACCGATCACCCTCGATGCCAAAGAGTCGCTGCCCCGCGACCCGGGCCGCGACGGCGCCCACGTTCGTCCCCACCCGCACGTAGCGTGCCGCACGGGCCGCAAAGCGGTTCTCTTCCTTGTCGTTCATTCCGAATGATCTCCTTGCCGGACCATATTGGCCCTACGGCAGGCCCCGTCCAGATGGTGGCTCAGGAGGGATCGACGCAGAGCTGCCGTGCACCGGCAGTGCGTGACGGACCGCGTTTTGCAGCGCTAATCTGGCTCGGACCAACCGATGAGGAGCACGGGCCGGTTCATGTTGCGGGGCACTGAGAGCACGTTTGTCGGATCTGCCTGGGCATGGATTGTCTCGCCGATCGGAACGGCGATCCTGGCTCTCGGTGTCACGCAGATCGTGGCCTGGGGAACGACGCTCTATGCCCTTGGCGTGCTGGCGAGCCCCATAGCCGCAGATACGGGATGGAGCCGCACCCTCGTCTTCTCTGGCCTCACGATCGGCTTGTTGGCCTCGAGCTTCGTGTCCACGGCGGTGGGCAAGGCCATCGATACGAAGGGCGCCAGGCTGGTCATGAGCGTGGGCTCCGTATTGTGTGCTGCGTCCCTCCTTATCGTGGCGGCAGCCACGCATTCGGCCGTCTATCTCGCGGGCTGGGCCATCATGGGCCTCGGCATGCGCATGACGCTTTACGACGCCGCATTTGCGGCCCTCGTCCAGGTTGCGCCACATCGCGGGCGCCGGGCGATCTCCTACCTCACGCTGTTCGGCGGCTTCGCCTCGACCTTCTTCTGGCCGATCGGCCATATCCTCACCGGCGAGTTCGGCTGGCGGCTGACGTTGGTCATCTACGCGGGGTTCAATATTTTCGTCTGCCTGCCTTTGCATTGGTGGGGGCTTGCGCGCCGTGAGACGCCGCTACCGGGACGAACAATAGGAGAGACCCAGGCGTCGTCCGCGGAAGCCGATCCACCGCTCGAAGGGCAGGCGCGCACCCTCGCCATCCTCCTTTTCGCTGTCGTCACGTCGGCTAGCGCCTTCGTCTTCGGCGCTATGGCGGTGCACCTTCCCGCTGTCCTTGAAGCGAACGGTCTGTCGGCTGCAGCGGCGGTCGGCTTGGCCTCCTTGAAGGGGGTGGCACAGGTGGCGGGCCGTGTGGCTGAAATCCTGTTCGGCCGCCGGTTGCATGCCATCGACCTCGGGCGAATTTCCGTCGGCGGCATGCCGCTTGCGTTCATCGTCCTGATGGCGGGGAGCGGCAGCTATTCGGCTGCCTTGATGTTCATCATCTTCTTCGGGATCGCTAACGGGTTGGTGACGATTGTTCGCGGCGCAGTGCCCCTGGCCCTCTTCGGGCCGCAGGGGTACGGAACGGTGCTCGGCGTGCTCGCGACTCCGTACTTGCTCGTAAACGCGCTGGCACCGGCCATCCTGGCCATCGTCGTCGACTTGTGGGGTTACACCATCGCTGAGGCGGTTGTGCTGGCGGCAGGCTTGCTATCGGCAGCCTCCATGGAGTTCATGGCCATCTGGTATCGTCGACGTCCGAAGGCTGGTGCTGCTCAAATCCCAGGGTAAAAGAAGTCTTCCATAGACGGGGTAGTCCTACCGGATCTGCGAGCGCGGCGTCCCAACGTCACCAATCTACCCGGTGGCCCTTGCCCAATGTCGAACGTTTTGGCACACGCTGTCGGCGAGCACGGCACCTGCAGTGAACGAGCGAGATCATGAGCCGCAAATCCACCACAGAGACAACTCACGACGAGTCGAAGAAGAAGCAGCTGCTTCACCTCGTGTTTGGAGGCGAGTTGGTCTCGCTCGATAGCGTCGAGTTTCGAAACCTCGACGAGCTCGACATAGTTGGCATTTTCCCGAACTATGCCGAGGCCTACAAAGCCTGGAAGGCAGCAGCGCAAAGGACGGTCGATAACGCGCACATGCGCTACTTCATCGTCCACCTGCATCGCCTGCTCGATCCGGATCCCTCTCCGGTTCCGGGATCAAAGCAGCCGGATTGATTGGCACATCGCTACTCCCGGCGAAGCACGTCGTTGACAAGCCTGTTCGCCCAGCTGTTGGCCCGAAACGAGCGCCTCAGCTCGATCGGATCATAGACGTGCTCCACCCAGTCGAAGAACGGCATCGGCCGCTCAGCCGTGTCCTGCAGATAGCGCTCGAAGAAGTAGTCCAGAATGCCGGTGTCAGCGTGGCGGAAGTGGCCGAATCGCCATGACAACTCCTTCTTGGCGATCTCGATGGGCACCCCCTCGCGCAAGTGCCGGTAAAGGACGCTCATTAATCCGGCCCGATCTGCGCCCGACTTGCAGTGCATCAGCATCGGATATTCGATCCGCTCGAACAGCTCGCGAGCGCCTCTGAGCTCGTCGTGGCTTGGCGCGGCGCGGGATCGAACCTTGTAGTTGACGAGGGTGATGCCGTACCGCCGGCAGGCGTCTTCCTCTAGCCAGTAGCTGCTACAATCCGACTCACCCCGAAGATTGACGATAGTGCGAATACCCTCTCGGGCCATCGCCTTGATGTGATGTGGTGCGGGCTGTGCGGATCGCCATGCATTTTCGCCCACGCGATGCCGGTTGATGTAGAAAAGGCGGAAGATGCCGTGATCGAGGAAGAGCATGTCGAGGTAAGTCGCGACAGGACCGAAGGTGGCCTTCACCCAGTCGGGACTGTGCTCGACGAGCGCATTTCGACATCCGTTGACAAAGCGGTTGAATTGTCGCCGGGCGCGTTTTCCTAGGCCTCCCTTTGCCATTCGTGTGCTTTGCTGAACTCTTCCTGTTGGTGGCAATCGATCAGGGCCTCCGTCCGGGACGCAATCGCTCAGATTCGCAATTGCAATGGGTGCTTATCCGCTATAGAGACGCCAATCAAGGGGACGGGATGCGCTGACCGATTCCCAAGTCTGCCAAAAGGCACGCCAGAGGGTGGCTCGATTTCCAATCGACAAGGCTCGGCTCAATCGCTTCGCTGGCCGTTTCCTCGCGCGGTACGTCGACTTCGTCTACCGTACCTCGCGCGTCGTCAGTGAACCCGCCGACCTGTGTGCCTATGTGCGTGCACACAGCCCCTTCATCCTGGCGATGTGGCACGGACAATTCCTCATGCTGCCGCGGGTGGAACGCGGTGGGGTGAGGGTGCACAGCATGGTTGCCCGCCACGGCGACGCGGAGCTGATCGGGCAAGTTCTCGAGCACTTTGGGATGGACATGATACGGGGCGCTGGCGCCGGGACGCGGCGACGCAACCGCGGCGGAGCCTATGCGCTTCGAGCGGCGTTGCGCGCTCTAGCGAACGGCGACTGCGTCGCGATGACCGCAGATGTGCCTCCGGGGCCAGCTCGGGTCGCGGGGCTAGGCATCGTGACACTTGCGCGCCTGTCCGGCTGCCCGATCATACCCGCAGCGGCAGCCACCACCCGCTACAAGGCGTTCGACACCTGGAGTCGGATGACGCTCAACCTGCCTTTCGGCACGCTCGCCGTCGTGCTGGGCGAGCCGATCCATGTCGACCGGGACGATGATGAGGAAAGGCTGGAAAAGGCGCGGCTCAAGGTTCAGGACGCACTCAACACCGTGACTGCCCGAGCATATGACTTAGCCGGTGCCGATCCGACCCGCGCCACCCCGCCGCCGGTCGGAAGAGACGCTCCACCCATTCCCCCTGGTGTGTTGTACAAGTCCTACAGAGTTCTGACAGGGCTTGCGCAGCCAGCCGCTTCCCTCTGGCTCGACGCGCGGACACGACGGGGAAAAGAGGATCGGGCACGTCGCAGCGAGCGTTTCGGGCAAGCCAGCATCGCCCGCCCTGATGGCTGCCTGGTCTGGGTCCACGCGGCGAGCGTGGGCGAGACGAACGCCATCCTCCCGCTCTTGGCAGCCCTCAGGGCGAGGCGGCCGGACGTACGCTTTCTGCTGACGACTGGAACCTTGACCTCGGCGGCTATAGCGTCGACCCGCCTCGGGCCGAACGACATCCACCAGTATGTTCCGCTCGACCTCCCGAAGGCCGTGCAGGGATTCCTCGATCATTGGCGCCCACAGCTCGCCATCTACACAGAGTCGGAGATCTGGCCGAACCTGATCATGGAAACGTCAGCCCGCTCAATCCCCATGGCGCTTGTGAATGCCCGCATGTCGAGCCGGTCCTATGCACGTTGGCGGCGGTGGAGCGGGCTCGCGAAACCGATGTTCAGTCGCTTCGATATCGTGCTCGCCCAAAACGAGAAGCTGGCGCGCCAATTCGGAAACTTGGGCGCACGCAACGTTTTCGCTGCCGGCAACCTCAAGATCGATGCGCCGGCTCCGGCGGCCGACCCGGTGGAGGTCCGCCGCTTGCGCGAAGCACTCGGCGAGCGGCCCTGCCTAGTCGCCGCGAGCACGCACGAAGGGGAGGAGGAGATCATCGGTCTGGCACACAAGATGCTTTGCCAGAAAGTGGCGAGCTTGTGCACGATTTTGGTGCCTCGCCATCCCGACCGCGGCGGGCGTATTGCCGAGGTGCTGCGGGAGCAGGGCCTGGAGGTCTCACGGCGCTCGCTGGGGGCCGTACCTGAGCAACATACGGACGTCTACATCGCCGATACGTTGGGAGAGCTCGGCACGTTCTACAGCCTCGCACCTTTGGCTTTCATTGGCGGATCGTTGGTTCCCCGAGGCGGACAAAATCCCGTAGAGGCTATTCGGCACGGGGCAGTAGTGCTCACCGGGCCTTACTGGGCCAATTTTGTCGACGCCTACCGTGCTCTGTTCCGCCGCCGGGCAGCTTTACAGGTCCACTCGGCAGAGAGTTTGGCTCGCGCCGTGGGATCACTCATAAACGATGAAGTCGAGCTGGCGCGGATGCGGGCGAGCGCTCAAGCAGCATTGGAAGAACTATCGGGTGCATTGGACCGCACGGTGGAGGCGCTACTGCCGTTGCTGCCCGACAAAGAAGGCCTGAGGCGTGCGTCTTAACGAGCCCTCCTGGTGGTACCGGCCGGATGAGCCAGGCGCGATCGTGCGGCTGCTACGCCCCGTCGGTGCACTTTACGGTTGGGCAGTGGAGTGCCGCTTTCAGCGGGCGAAGCCGTACCGCTCCTCACTTCCCGTTATCTGTATCGGCAACTTGACACTCGGCGGCACGGGCAAGACGCCGATGGCGATGGCGCTCGCGCGCATGCTCCTGCAACAAGGAGAGCGCCCGGTTTTCCTGACCCGGGGTTACGGCGGACGCGCCGAAGGGCCGTGCTGGGTGGATATCCAGTCCAGCACAGCGGAGGAGGTTGGCGACGAGGCGCTTCTTCTCGCAAGGGTCGCGCCAACGATGGTCTCTCGGGATAGGGCGGCAGGCGCCCGGGCCATAGAAGCTTCTGGCACCGCGTCCGTGATCATCATGGACGACGGGCTGCAGAACCCGTCCATCCACAAGGATCTCACCCTTGCTCTCGTGGACGCCCGCCGCGGGATCGGGAACGGCGCGGTATTTCCGGCTGGGCCGTTGCGGGCGCGGCTGTCGTTTCAGCTCGAGCATGTCGATGCCATCGTGGTGAATGGGCCGCCGGAGGTTGAAGCTCCAGGGTGGCTTGCAGGCGTGTTTCGCGGGCCGGTGCTCAATGCGAGACCCGAGCCGGTGGGCGATATTGATTGGATCAAGGGCACCCGCCTCGTTGGCTACGCCGGCATTGGTCATCCGGAGCGCTTCTTCGGATTGCTGGAGGCACTAGGAGGAAAGGTCGTGGCCCGCGTTCCACTGCCGGACCATCATCGATTCACCGAGAAAGACGCGGAGCACATTCTTGCTCTGGCCGCCTCGCACGACGCCATCGCTGCTACGACAGCAAAAGACTTTGTGCGCCTTTCCTCTGGGTCTGGAGCCATCCCCGAGCTGCGTGCGAGAAGCAGGATACTCGATATCCAACTGGTCCTGGACCCAGCGAGCGTTGAGCAACTAGAGGCTCTGCTTCGCCCCATCATTGGCCGGGGACACGCAGAGCGCTAAACGGCTTGCGGCAAGGCTCGGCGCGGCGGTTCTCTCGCTTTGCCCTCGCTGCGGTCTTGGCTATAAGGCGCGCAACGTGAACTTGAGGCCGCCCGAGGGGCACCCTGTCCGTCATGGCAAGACCGCAGAAAGAGAAACGGCCCGAGGCTCAGCTGCCGAAGGGCTTCCGCGATATTGAGGCTGGCGAGATCCGCGCCATGGCGGACATGCTCGCCCGCATCCGCGGGGTCTACGAGATCTACGGTTTCGAGCCGCTGGAGACGCCCGCCATCGAGTACACCGACGCGCTCGGCAAGTTCCTGCCTGACCAGGACCGGCCGAATGAAGGCGTGTTCTCGTTCACCGACGAGGATGGCCGGTGGCTGTCGCTCCGCTACGACTTGACGGCTCCGTTGGCCCGTTATGTGGCGGCCAACTACGATCGCCTGCCGAAGCCGTTCCGCCGGTACGCCGTTGGACCTGTGTGGCGAAACGAGAAGCCGGGTCCCGGCCGCTTTCGCCAGTTCATGCAGTTCGATGCCGATACGGTGGGCACGGATAACATCGCCGCCGACGCTGAGATCTGCATGCTGGCCGCCGATACCATGGAGGCGCTCGGCTTCCAGCGCGGCGACTACGTCATCAAGGTGAACAGCCGCAAGGTGCTGGACGGCGTGCTCGAGATCATTGGCCTTGGGGGGCCAGAGCATGCAGCAACGCGGCTGACGGTCCTGCGAGCGGTCGACAAGCTGGACCGGCTCGGCATCGAGGGCGTCCGGCTCCTGCTCGGTCCAGGACGGAGGGACGAAAGCGGCGATTTCACCAAAGGCGCAGGGCTGTCTAACGATCAGATCGATACGATTGCAGAATTTCTCCGTGGGCACGTCAAGCTGGTGTCTCCTTACATTTTTGCGGACCACTCGTTTGCGGGTGTGCCAGGAGGCTATAATGAAGATGATGAAAAGAAGCTTGCATCCTGGAAAGAACTACTCTCTGGAAGCTCGACCGGCACACAAGGCGTCAGCGAAATAACTAAGCTACTGGAATTCTGTAGAGCTGCCGGTTTCGGAGCGGACAAGATCCGCATCGACGCTACTGTTGTGCGCGGTCTCGAATACTACACCGGCCCAGTTTTCGAGGCAGAGCTGACGTTCCAAGTACGGAACGAGGAGGGTCAGGTCGTCCGCTTCGGCTCTGTTGGCGGCGGCGGACGTTACGATGATCTGGTCGCCCGCTTCACGGGCCAACGCGTGCCCGCGACAGGCTTTTCCATCGGCGTTTCCCGTTTGCAGGCAGCGATTACTGCGCGCGGGCAGGTCGCAACCAAGGAGGGGCGAGGGCCAGTTGTCGTGCTCGTCATGGATCGCGACGAGCTGCCCCGTTATCAGCGATTCGTGCAGCGGCTCAGAGCCGCGAGAATTCCAGCCGAATTGTACCTGGGCACGGCGGGCATGAAGGCGCAGATGAAGTACGCCGACCGGCGCGGCAGTCCATGCGTCGTCATCCAAGGGGGTGACGAGCGCGCCAAGGGAGAGGTACAGATCAAAGACCTCATCGAGGGAGCCCGGCTGGCAGCCACGATCACCGATGCGAAGGAGTGGCGTGAGGCGCGCCCGGCGCAGTTTTCCGTGCCGGAGGCCGAGCTCGTCAGCGCCGTACAATCGGTGCTCGCCCGGCACGGGCTGAGCTGAGTACGCACGTATGGCTGCAGAAACCGCACGCAAATTCGAGGAGCTGGAGGCTCAGGCACAACGCCTGATGGCCGTCTTCACCAAGGCGGGCTACGAGGCCGTTGCTCCTGCGATCATTCAGCCTGCGGATGTTTTCCTTGACGTCATCGGCGAGAGTCTGCGTGCGCGCACGTACGTCTTCACCGATCCGGACGGCAGCGAGCTCTGTTTGCGGCCTGATCTCACGGTCCCCACATGCCGGCTGCATTTGGAGCGGCATCCGGAGGCCAATGTCCAGGCGCGCTACTGCTACAACGGGCCGGCTTTTCGCTACCAGCCAGCGGGCGCCAGCGCCGCGCATCCGCGCGAGTTCCGGCAGGCCGGCATCGAATGCTTCGGTGAGACCCGGCGCGAGGAGGCTGAGGTCGAGGTTTTGAGCCTCATTCTGCAGGCCGTCCGAGCGGCGGGACTCGAGAGCTTCGGGCTCCGCATCGGCGACTTGGGGCTCTTCCATGCGCTGCTGGATGCCATCGAGATGCCTGAGAGATGGCGCGGCAGGTTGCGGCATCAGTTTTGGCGGCCTGACGCCTTTCGCGAGGAGCTGACACGGCTGATGCGCAATCCGGCAGACGCGATCAGCGATCTGCCTGCTGGTCTCATGTCAAAGCTTGATCCCACCGATCCAGACAAGTCGGAAACTGCAGTTGCTGAGTTCCTCGAAGAGCAGGGGATTGAGCTCATTGGGGCACGGAGTGTTCGGGAAATAACCGAGGGGCTTTTGTCAGCCGCAGCAGACGCAGCTGCTGAGCCGTTGTCTCCGGATGCCGCTGCGATCATCGAAGGCTATCTGGCCATCACCGCTCCAGCTCAGTCAGCCGCTGACCAGTTGAACGCTCTTATGAAAGAGCGGCGAGTCGACATCGAGCCGGCGCTTGAGAAATTCAGAAAGCGGCTTCAGCTCCTGATCGACAGCGGCATTGATCCAGCTCTCATCGAGTTTTCTGCAGAGTTCGGACGTAATCTCGAGTACTACACGGGCTTCGTCTTCGAGATCGTCGTGCCGAAGCTCGGAAAAGGAAGCCCTATCGCGGGTGGTGGTCGCTATGACGGGCTGCTCAAGGCCGTAGGCGCCCCCGAGCAGGTGCCGGCCGTCGGCTCTGCCATACACACCGAGCGTCTGCTCTCGGTCGTCAACGGGGGCGAGGCATGACGGACAATCTCATTTTCGCCGTCCCCTCCAAGGGCCGACTGATGGAGCAGGCGGCCGAAGCGCTCGGTAACGCAGGGCTCAAGCTGCGAAAGACGAACAGCAACCGCGGATACCGCGGCGAGATCGAAGGGCTGGAGGGCGTTGAGGTAGCGTTCGTTTCCGCGTCGGAAATCGCGCATTATTTGAAGTCCGGGCATGTGCACCTCGGCATCACGGGTGAGGATTTGATCCGCGAGCACATCATCGTCGCCGATGAGCGCGTGGAGCTGCTGTTGCCGCTAGGTTTCGGCCGGGCGGACGTCGTGGTTGCGGTGCCCGCATGCTGGATCGACATCCGGAAGATGGCGCACTTGCAAGCGATGGCCGCGGTCTTCCGCAGGACTCATGAACGCCGGCTGCGCGTGGCCACCAAGTACACCAATCTGACACGGCGATTTTTTCAGGCGAAGGGGGTCACTGACTACCGCATCGTCGAGAGTCTCGGGGCCACGGAAGGCACGCCCGCATCCGGCGCGGCCGATCTGATCGTCGATATCACGACAACCGGCGCGACCCTGAAGGCCAACGGGCTCAAGGTCTTGGACGATGGGCTTATCCTGCGCTCCGAGGCGCACCTTATCGCCTCGCGCCGCGCGCGGTGGTCCCAAACGGCTATTGCTGCGCGAGATCGGATTTTGGCGGCGTTGAGGGGGTGATCGGATCGCAAATTCCCTCCCGCGGTCCCAATGCCCGCTTCGACCTTCCCTAGTCATTGAATACCGGCGTTATCCAGGCCACCGCGTGTTGCGGGCCGGGCGCAAATCCGGGGCCCTCTAACAACGCTGCCTCTCCACGGACTTGGCGGGCTCGCGCGCGTGTCGTACTGCTTGCTCGGAAGGGATCCGTCCTCACTCGGAGGATCTGCCGCGCGTTCAGGATGGGTTCATGCCGTCCGGGATAAGCGTTAGGCAAGATCTCGCCAAGCCCAGATGTTTCGGGTGGTGACGGAGAAGCTGCCCAGGCGGGTCGAAAGGCGAGGTGGGAGAATGTCGATGCTTCGGATATGTGCCGTCCTTCTAGGCGCCTTGCTGCTTACCACGCTGTGGCTCGGTCCTAAGGCAACGGCACAAGCCAATTGTGAGTGGTACGCGAAAATGGCCCTGAAGCAGCAGCAGGAGAACGAGCAGCGAAAGTGTGGGTTCACGGGGCCAGAGTGGCGGTTTGATCTTACAGCTCACATGGAATGGTGCCGCGGCGTCGCTCCCGATGTTTGGAAAAAGCAGGCCCAGTTGCGCAATCAGCAGCTTGAGGACTGCGCGAAGAGGTGAGCTGCTTGGGAGTGGAGGAGGGCGGGGCAACTCGCCCTGCAGCTCACGAAGGTCGCATCCGACTTGGGGTGCGGCCTTCCTTTTTTCTGATGCGCGAAGGATCTCCCCCGCTCCAAGCGGGAGGCCGGATATATCGGTTATCGCTCCGCCGCAGCGCGGCGGAGCCGGTCGTTGATGGCTTCGCCCAGCCCTGTCTCGGGAATCGGCATTACCGCGATGGTTTCAACGCCCGTGGCATCGAGCCGGCGCAGGGCTGCGAACAAATTGGCTGCCGCCTCGACGAGGTCTCCCGTGGGGCTCAGATTTTCCATCATGTGTTCTTCTGCGCCGGGGAGGGGCTCCCCAAACGCCAGCAGGGCTTCGCCGGGATGGAGGTCCGTCGCGTTGAGGCGCACTTTGGCGCGCGGCGCATAGTGGCTGGCGAGCTGGCCGGGCGATCGGATCCGGTCACCCTGCGCTGATGATTCGCCGGCTTTGAGGACCGGCTCACCGAGCACTTCCTCGATGGCCTCTCGCGTGACGGCGCCTGGCCGCAGCAGGACGATCTGCTCGCCGGTGACATCGACCACGGTCGACTCGAGCCCGTGCTCGGTCGGTCCTCCATCAAGGATCAGGGCGACCTTGTCGCCGAGATCGGCCTCGACATGCTGGGCCGTCGTCGGGCTGACGTGACCAGAGATGTTGGCGGAAGGGGCGGCGACCGGCACTCCGGCTGCCTTGAGCAACGCCTGGGCGATGGGATGGGAGGGCACCCTGACGGCAATCGTATCGAGGCCAGAGCTCACCAGCTCCGAAATGTTGGAATCCGAACGCCGCGGCAAAACGAGCGTCAGTGCGCCAGGCCAAAATGCATCCGCCAGTCGGGATGCCTTGTCCGTGAAACGGACGAAACGCTCCGCCTCTGCTCGGCTGCTGACGTGCACAATTAGTGGGTTAAACCGCGGGCGGCCTTTTGCTTCGAAGATCAAAGCGACGGCACGTCCGTTGGTAGCATCGGCCCCGAGGCCGTAAACGGTTTCGGTGGGGAAGGCGACGAGGTTCCCGGCCCGGAGCTCCGCAGCTGCGCGGGCGATCGCGTCTTCGCTCACCTTGACGACAGGCATTACGGTGAAGCCCTTCGATTGCGCTTTTAGGATCAGTCCCTTACCCCTAAACCTACGAGACCTCCACCGAACAAGGATGACTGGATGACGTACAGGGCTCCCGTAGATGACATCATGCTCGTACTCAAGACGGCGGCCGGCCTGCCGGATCTCATCGAGCGTGGCATCGTGGACAATCTCGACGAGGAAACGGCGCGCGCCGTTATCGAGGAGGCGGGCAAGTTTGGCAGCGAGGTGCTGGACCCGCTCAACGCTGTCGGCGATCGCGTCGGCTCGCGGCTTGTCGATGGAAGAGTCGTGACGCCGCCCGGCTGGAAGGAAGCCTACGACGCGTTCGTGGCGGGCGGCTGGAGCGCATTGCCATGCCCTCCTGAGTATGGCGGCCAGGGCCTGCCCCAGATCATCTCGACAGTGGCCTGCGAAATCTGGAACTCGGCCAATCTTTCCTTCGGGCTATGCCCGCTGCTCACGCAAGGTGCCGTGGACGCACTCAACGCGCATGGCTCCGAGGAGCTGAAGCGCATTTACCTCCCGAAGATGGTTTCGGGCGAATGGACCGGCACCATGAACCTCACGGAGCCGCATGCCGGCTCTGATCTCGGTGCGCTGACGACGCGGGCGGAGCGGCAGCCCGACGGCACCTACCGCATCACCGGCACGAAGATCTTTATTACTTACGGCGAGCACGAGCTGACCGAGAACATCATTCACATGGTGCTCGCGCGCCTGCCGGATGCGCCGCCCGGAACCAAGGGAATTTCGCTGTTTCTCGTTCCGAAACGGCTGGTGAACCCAGATGGGACGCTGGGCGAGCGCAATGACATTGTCTGCGCCAGTCTGGAGCACAAGCTCGGCATCAACGCGAGCCCGACCTGCGTGCTGAAATACGGCGAGAATGGGGGCGCTGTCGGCTACCTCGTCGGCGAGGAGAATCGCGGCCTCGCCACGATGTTCATCATGATGAACCAGGCGCGGCTGGCGGTCGGCGTCCAGGGCGTGGCTCTGGCCGAGCGCGCGACCCAGAAGGCCGCGGCATATGCCGCCGAGCGCCGCCAGGGCCGCAGGGTGCGCGATGGCCAGGGGATGGTGCCGATCATCGAGCACCCGGACATCCGCCGCACCCTGATGACAATGCGATCAATGACGCAGGCGGCGCGGGCGATCTGCCTCGCAACGGCGCGGGAGATCGACATTGCTCATCGCGCGAAGAGCGAGGAGGAGCGTCGGCAGGCTGCCGCCCGCGCTGCGCTTTTGACGCCGGTCGCCAAGGCATTCTCGACGGATGTCGCGTGTGAGGTCGCCTCCATGGGCGTGCAGATCCACGGCGGCATGGGCTTCATCGAGGAGACGGGCGCCGCGCAATACTATCGCGATGCCCGCATCCTGCCGATCTACGAAGGGACGAACGGAATTCAGGCCATCGACCTCGTCACGCGGAAGCTGCCGCTGGGAGATGGTGCCGTCGTCGAGGCATTCATTCGCGAGCTCGCGGCGACCGCCGATGAGGTGCGCACCTCCAATCAGCCGGCCTTCGGGCGTATGGGCGAGCGGCTTGGGCAGGCGGTCGCGGCGCTTGCCGACGCGACCCGCTGGCTCGGTGATGCGATGCAGCGCAACCCCGAAGCGGCGCTGGCCGGAGCGACGCCCTATCTGAGGCTTTTCGGGCTCGCGGCCGGCGGCGTTTATCTCGCGCGTGGGGCGCTCGCCACCGTCCGCAGCGGCGGCACCGCTACGAACTCATTGCCGGTGGCGCTGGCCCGGTTCTTCGCGGAAAGCCTCGCGACGACGGCATCCGGACTGGCGCGATGCGTCTCTGAGGGTTCGGAGGCGGTTCTCGAGGTGAGTCCCGACCAGCTTTCGGCGTGACGGAGCAAAGCGGATGCCAGTCGGTGTCGAAATCTCAGTCTCGGAAGGTGTGCAGACGATCCGCTTTGCGCGGCCCGAGAAGAAGAATGCGCTCACGCCGCCCATGTATGCGGCCATCACTGAGGCGCTGATGGCGGGGGATGCGTCGCCCGATGTGGTCGCGCATCTCTTTATCGGCTCAGGTGGCGTATTCACCGCTGGAAACGACATCAACGACTTCGTTGAGCGGGCGCGGACCGGTGCCACGCTGGAAGGTCCGGTGCTCGATTTCCTGCGGGCGCTCGTGCGCGTTCAGAAGCCGATGATCGCGGCCGTGGATGGACTGGGAGTCGGCATCGGCACGACGCTGCTGTTTCATTGCGATCTGGCTTACGCAACGCCGGAGTCGAAATTCATCGCGCCATTCGTGGATCTCGGGGCAGTACCCGAGGCGGGCTCCACGCTTCTCGCTCCGCAGCGCATGGGCTATGCGCGGGCGTTCGAGCTCTTGGTTCTGGGCGAGCCATTCACGGCCGAAAGGGCGAAGGAGGCCGGTCTCATCAACGCGATCGTCAGCGCGGATGAATTGGAGGCAACGGCCCGCAACGCGGCTGCACGACTGGCTGCAAAGCCGCCGGAGGCGCTTGCCCTCTCCCGGCGTTTGTTACGTGGCGACACGAGCGCTTTGGCTCAGCGTATCGAGGAGGAGGCCCGTATTTTTGGTGAGCGCCTCTCTTCTCCTGAGGCGCAGGAGGCGTTCGCCGCCTTTCTGGAGAAGAGGCCGCCTGATTTCGTGAAATTGAAGCGTACGGGGAGCTGACGTGGCGAGCTTGAAGGGCAAGACGCTGTTCATCACAGGCGCGAGCCGCGGCATCGGGCTCGCCATCGCGCTACGTGCTGCGCGGGACGGCGCCAACATCGCGATCGCTGCCAAGACAGCTGAGCCGCATCCGAAGCTGCCCGGCACCATCTACGATGCGGCGAAGGCGATCGAGGAGGCCGGCGGCCGTGCATTGCCACTCGTTTGCGATATCCGCTTCGAGGATCAGGTCGAGCAGGCGGTGGCGCGGACGGTGGCGCACTTCGGCGGCATTGATATCTGCGTGAACAACGCCAGTGCCATCTCCCTGACGCCCATCGAGAAGACCGAAATGAAGCGGTTCGATTTGATGATGGGCATCAATACGCGGGGCACGTTTCTGGTCTCGAAGTGCTGCATTCCGCACCTCAAGCGCGCCGAGAACCCGCACATCCTGATGCTCTCGCCGCCGCTGGACATGCAACCCAAGTGGTTCGCCGGCCATGTGGCCTACTCCATCGCCAAGTTCGGTATGAGCCTTTGCGTGCTGGGGCTGGCGGAGGAGCTGAAGCCGGACGGAATTGCCGTCAACGCGCTCTGGCCGCGGACGACCATCGCGACGGCGGCGATCCGCAACCTCCTTGGCGGTGAGGAGATGGTAAGAATGAGCCGGAAGCCCGATATATTGGCTGATGCCGCATATCTCGTTTTCACTCAGCCGGCCCGATCGTTCACGGGTCAGTTTCTGATCGATGACACGTTCCTGTACGAGGTCGGCGGGGTGACGGATTTCGACAAATACCGGGTCGACCCGACTGTTGATCTGGCGCCCGATTTCTTCGTGCCGGAAAGCAGCCCGCCGCCACCCGGCGTTCGGCTCGCAGCGCGCGATATCCGCGCCTGACCATCATTGCGGGCGCTCGGCGCCAATTTGGACTAGAATGTCCGTTCGACCGCTTGGCCGAGGAACCTAGGATCATGCCAGCCTTGCTCATCACGCATCCGTCATTCGTTGAACACGACACCGGTCCGGGTCATCCGGAGCGGCCGGACCGCATGAGAGCGATCGACAAGGCGCTCGCGCACGAGATGTTCAACGACCTCAAGCGTGAGGAGGCACCGCTGCGCGAGGACGTGGAGGAGCGGATCCTGCTGGCGCATCCGAAGCGCTATCTGGACGCCATCAAAGCCGCGCGGCCGGCGGAGGGCGAGCGTCCCGTGCGGCTCGATCCCGACACTGTGTTGTCTTCAAAGAGCTGGGAGCCGGCGCTGCGGGCCGTCGGCGCAGGGCTGCACGCGGTCGATCAGGTTCTCGATCCATCATCCGGCATCCGCAAGGTTTTCTGCCAGATCCGTCCCTGCGGCCATCATGCCGAGAAGGAGCGGGCGATGGGCTTTTGCATCTTCAACAATATTGCGATCGCTGCCCTTTACGCCCGCGAGAGATATGGCGTCGAGCGTGTCGCCGTCGTGGACTTCGACGTGCATCACGGCAACGGCACCCAGGACATCTTCTGGTCCGACAAGGACCTGTTCTTCGGCTCAACGCACCAGATGCCGCTCTATCCCGGAACGGGCGCCGAATCGGAGACAGGCGTCGGCAACATTTTCAATGCGCCGCTGCGGCCGAACGACGGTGGCGAGCAGTTCCGGGAGGCTATGCGCTCGCGCATTCTGCCCGCTTTGCACAACTTCTCACCGGACCTCATTCTGATTTCCGCCGGTTTTGACGCGCATGAAGCGGACCCGCTCGCCAGCCTTCGTCTCCATGAGGACGACTATGCTTGGATCACGGACGAGCTGTGCGAGGTGGCCGAAAGAACCGCCCAAGGGCGGGTGGTTTCGATGCTCGAAGGCGGTTACGATCTGACGGCTCTGGCGAAATCGGTCGCCGTCCACGTCAAGCTGCTCATGGACGCGGCGTGACGGGTGAGGACCAGACACGCGGAAGAGGGGCATGGCGAACGCAGCAGAGAAATACCCTGATCTCAAAGACATGAGCTTCGAGCGGGCGCTCAAGGAGCTCGAGGCGATCGTCGGCCGGCTCGAGCGCGGGGACGTGGAGCTCGAGGAAAGCATTGCCATCTACGAGCGAGGCGAGGCGCTACGGGACCATTGCGACCGCCTGTTGAAGCAGGCTGAGGCCAAGGTGGAGAAGCTGACGTTCGGGGCTGACGGCCAGCCGCAGGGCACCGAGCCTTTGGACTCTTCCTCCAAATGACAGGGCGTGGCGCGGATCATGCATGTTTTCCGCGTCAATGCTGTTTGATGCCGCGCATCCTGAGAAGTGATACACTGAGCAACCGCCTGTTCGTTCCTGGTGCCCACGTCGGCAGAAAGGATCACCCGTGACATCTGGTAGCAAAACCCCGCTGCTCGATACGATCCGCTCGCCGGAAGACCTGCGCCGGTTGCCGCCGGAGGATCTTCCTCAGCTTGCAGCCGAGCTGCGCCAGGAAACGATCGATGCAGTATCAGTCACGGGCGGTCACCTCGGCGCGGGGCTGGGTGTAGTCGAGCTCACGGTGGCTTTGCACTGGGTGTTCGACACGCCTCGCGACCGGCTGATCTGGGACGTCGGTCATCAGTCCTACCCGCATAAGATCCTCACGGGCCGGCGGGACCGCATTCGCACGCTGCGGCAGGGCGGTGGCCTCTCGGGCTTTACCAAGCGTTCCGAAAGCGAATATGACCCCTTCGGTGCCGGGCACTCGTCGACCTCGATCTCTGCCGGGCTTGGCATGGCAGTTGCCCGCGATCTTTCGGGCAAGAAGCACCACGTCATCTGCGTGATCGGCGACGGGGCGATGAGCGCCGGCATGGCCTACGAGGCGATCAACAACGCCGGCGCGATGGACAGCCGTCTGATCGTCATCCTTAACGATAACGATATGTCCATCGCTCCGCCGACCGGAGCGCTGTCCGCCTATCTGGCCCGGATTACCTCGAGCGGCACCTACTTCTACGTCCGCGACATCGCCAAGCAGCTTGCCAAACGCCTGCCTAAGAGCTGGGAGCGCCGCGCGGCACGCGTGGAGGAATACACGCGCCACCTCTGGCAGGGAGGCACGTGGTTCGAGGAGTTCGGGTTCTACTACGTCGGCCCGATCGACGGGCACAACTTCGACCACCTGCTGCCCGTTCTGAAGAACGTGCGCGACGCGGATCAGGGGCCGATTCTCGTCCACGTGGTGACGCGCAAGGGCAAAGGCTATCCGCCCGCTGAGAATTCAGCCGACAAGTACCACGGCGTGAGCCGCTTCAACGTCATTACGGGCGACCAGTTCAAGCCGAAGCCCAACGCGCCGAGCTACACCCGCGTGTTCGCCGAGAGCCTCATCGAAGAGGCCAGGAAGGACGACAAGATCGTTGCCATCACGGCGGCCATGCCTTCGGGCACGGGCCTGGACCTGTTCGCGAAGGAGTTCCCGGAGCGGACTTTCGATGTCGGCATTGCCGAGCAGCACGCGGTGACATTTGCCGCGGGGCTCGCGGCGGAAGGCTACAAGCCGTTCGCCGCCATCTACTCCACGTTCTTGCAGCGCGCCTATGACCAGGTCGTGCACGACGTTGCTATTCAGCGGCTGCCCGTCCGGTTTGCGATCGACCGCGCCGGGCTCGTGGGGGCCGACGGGCCAACTCATGCGGGCAGCTTCGACATTGCCTACCTTGGATGCCTGCCGGGCTTCGTGCTGATGGCAGCGGCCGACGAGGCGGAGCTCAAGCATATGGTGGCGACGGCAGTGGCGATCGACGATCGGCCCTGCGCGTTCCGCTATCCGCGCGGGGATGGAGTCGGCGTCGAGCTGCCCAAGGAAGGAGTCCCGCTGGAAATCGGAAAAGGCCGCATCATTCGCGAAGGCACGGCGGTCGCTCTGTTGTCGCTCGGTACCCGGTTGCAGGAAGCGTTGAAAGCTGCGGACCAGCTTGCCGCGATGGGTCTATCTACAACAGTTGCCGACGCACGCTTCGCCAAGCCGCTCGACACTGATCTCATTCGCAGGCTGGCGCGCGAGCACGAGGTGCTCGTGACGATCGAGGAAGGCTCGATCGGTGGTTTTGGATCGTACGTGCTGCACGATCTTGCTGGGTGCGGGCTCCTCGACGGCGGCCTCAAGGTGCGCACGATGGTCCTGCCCGACATCTTCATCGACCACGACAAGCCCGAACGGATGTATGAGCGCGCGGGCCTCAATGCGTCTGGCATTGTCCAAACCGTGCTGAATGCGCTTGGGCGATCAGCCGCCGCGATCAGCGATATTCGGGCCTGACCCGACGCTCAGAAGGGAACGTTTCGCAGCCGCCTGAGTTACCGCGTACGCACACGGCATCCTGCTTGTGTGGCGGGTGCGCGCGTCTGAGCGAGGTTGGCGATGGATTGGACCGACGCAACTTTCTTGGCCCGTGTCCAGTTCGCGTTCACTGTCAGCTTCCATTTCCTGTTCCCGGCTTTGACCATCGGCCTCGCGAGCTACCTGGCGGTGCTGCAGGGGCTTCATCTGTGGACGGGCCGCCAGATTTACCATTCCCTCTTCAATTATTGGGTGAAGGTTTTTGCCGTGGCCTTTGCCATGGGGGTCGTCTCGGGAATCGTGATGACCTACCAGTTCGGCACGAATTGGAGCGTTTTTTCCGATAAGGCAGGCCCAGTAATCGGACCGCTGATGGCTTACGAGGTGTTCACCGCCTTTTTCCTCGAGGCCGGTTTTTTGGGCATTATGCTGTTCGGTCTGAACCGGGTCGGCCGCGGGCTGCACATGTTTGCAACCGTAATGGTTGCCCTTGGTACGGCTTTTTCCGCGTTCTGGATTCTTGCGGTGAATAGCTGGATGCAAACGCCAGCCGGTCACGCAATCAATGAGGCCGGCCAGTTCATTCCGACGAACTATTGGGACGTCATTTTTAATCCGTCGTTCATTTATCGGTTTGCGCATACGCTGATTGCGGCGTACCTAACAACCGCGTTTGTTGTGGGCGGCGTCGGGGCCTATCACCTTTTGCGCGACCGTAGCAACGAGGGCGCGCGGATCATGTTTTCCATGGCGATGTGGATGGCATTGATAACCGCGCCGCTGCAAATCATTGTTGGCGATTTGCATGGTCTCAATGCGTATGAGCACCAGCCCGCGAAGATCGCCGCAGTGGAGGGCCATTTCGACACTATGGCGGGGGCCCCATTCTACATCGTCGGGTGGCCCGACATGGAAGCGGCGACGACGCGATATGCCATCTCGATACCGAAGGGGAGCTCACTACTCCTGACCCACGAGTTGAACGGGGTCGTCCAGGGCCTGAAAGAATGGCCGCGAGAGGATTGGCCGCATGCCCCAAGCCTGTTTTGGACCTTCCGCATCATGGTTTTGATCGGCTTCTTAATGGCGGCGATCGGCATTTGGGCCGCTTGGCTCCGGTGGAAGGGGCGGCTCTATGACTCAACCGCATTGTTGCGGTGGGCGGTTTTCATGGGGCCATCCGGTCTTATTGCCGTGCTGGCCGGGTGGTACGTGGCCGAGGTGGGGCGGCAGCCCTATACCGTCTACGGCTTATTGAGGACATCCGAATCCGCCTCGCCGATCGCAGCGGCGGGCGTCGGCTCATCGCTTCTTGCGTTTTTCATCATCTACCTGCTCGTTTTCGGGGCAGGTACGGTCTACATCTTCCGCCTGATCGGACACCCACCGGAAGCCGCCGAGCCCGAAGTTTCCCACGCGCCGATCCGGACAGCCGGGGTTACTCCGGCGCCGGCACTACTTGACGGACCGGAAGAAGAGCAGGACGAGTTTGCGAGAGTGCAGGGAGGCGGCCGTGGCGCTTGATCTCGCCTTCATTTTCGCTGCTGTGATCGCGTTGGCGGTTCTGATTTACGTCATCGTCGATGGGTTCGATTTGGGGATAGGCATTCTGTTTCCCTTTTTCCCTGCCGAAGAAGACCGTCGAAGGATGATGAATTCGATTGCTCCCGTATGGGATGGCAACGAAACCTGGCTCGTTGCCGGAGGGGGTGGTCTTCTCGCCGGTTTTCCGCTCGCATACGGAATTATTTTTTCGGCTCTGTATGCGCCGATCATTGCGATGGTCCTGGCATTGATTTTCCGAGGCGTCGCCTTTGAGTTTCGCTACCGGTCGCGGCGTAACAAGCACCTCTGGGATTTAGGTTTCGCTGTTGGCTCGATCGTCGCAGCGTTGGCCCAAGGGATTACGCTGGGAGCGCTTGTTCAAGGCATCAAGGTTGCCGACCGGGCGTATGCAGGCGGCTGGTGGGACTGGTTGACGCCGTTTAGCGTGTTAACTGGCGTCGCCCTGGTGGTGGGCTATGCTCTGCTGGGAGCCACGTGGCTCATCATGAAAACCGATGGGGATCTGCAAAGCCGGGCCTATGAATGGGCATATCGGGCCGGAATCGGAACACTCATTGGAATTGCTCTGGTCAGCATCGCAACGCCGTTTCTCAATCCCGTCTATATGGAGCGCTGGTTCAGCTGGCCCGCAGTTCTTTATACTTTGCCGGTGCCGCTTCTGGTCATTCTTGTTGCGTACGTTCTATTCCAATCATTGGCCCAGCGCCGAGAATATGCACCGTTCTTCGCCGCCATCGGGTTGTTTCTTCTTTCGTATATCGGCATCGGGATCAGCTTTTATCCATATCTCGTCCCAACCGAGATCACGATCTGGGATGCCGCCGCGCCGGATAGCAGCTTGGCATTCGTGCTCCTTGGTGCAGCGGCGCTGTTGCCGCTGATCCTGGTTTACACCGCCTATTCCTATTGGGTGTTCCGCGGAAAGGTCGGCGTTGAGGGAGGCTATCACTGATGAGCGAGCCCGAGCCCAGGCAGCCCCCGCCTGGAATTGCTCGTCGGCTGCTCTGGTTTGTGGGGTTATGGATCGCCGGAGTGGCCGTGGTTGCCGGCGTCGCGTACGCTCTTCGATGGGCGCTGATGCCGTAGGGCTGTTACTCCACGGCGGGGACTAGTGCTTTTGCTCAGATGCCCAGATTGCCAGATCTGGCGCGGTTGTAGCGATCGCCGACCGCCTTCCAGTTCACGACGTTCCACCAGTTCTTCAAGTATTCGTCGCGACGGTTCTGGTACTTCAGGTAATAGGCGTGCTCCCACACGTCGTTGCCGAATAGCACGCGTTGGCCGTCCATCAAGGGTGTATCCTGGTTGGGGCGTGTGGTGATCGCTAGCCGGCCATCGGGGTCAACCGTAACGAAAACCCAGCCCGAGCCAAACACGCTTAAACCGGCATTATTAAAGCGCTGCTGCAGCTGATTCAGACCGCCGAAGTCTCGCTCGATCGCGGCCTGAAGGTCTCCCTCCGGCTTGCCGCCGTCAGGCCCCATGACCTCCCAGAACATCGAATGGTTGGCGTGGCCGCCGGCATTGTTGCGAACCGTGGTGCGAATGCTCTCGGGCACGTCGTTGAGATTGGCGACGATCTCTTCAAGCGGTCGTTTGGCCAGCTTCTCATGGTCCCGCAGGGCTTCGTTGAGCTTGTTGACGTAGCTGGCGTGGTGCCGGTCGTGATGAAGCTCCATCGTGCGCGCGTCGATATTTGGCTCGAGGCTGTTCGCGGGATATGGCAGGGGAGGGAGTTTGAACGGACCTTGTGTCGTCTGTCCCCAACTCCGGTCAGCGACCACATATGTCGACAGGGCTGCGGCGCCGATGATGAATCCGCGTCGATTGAGCAAGGGCATGGGTTCGGCTCCGTGACCAAATGATCGAGCAGTTCTGGCGCGCTTGAGAGCGCGCACAGATACCTCGCAGCCGCGCTAGCGCAGGCATTCCGGTGAGAGAATGCCTATGTTCGGAGAACGTGAAAGCAGAGGGATGGTTCGCACACGACTTGATCGGGCTCTGGTCGACAGGGGCCTCGCAGCAACGCGCTCGCGGGCACGCGATCTGATTGCGCGCGGCTGCGTCCTGGTGAATGGTGCTCCACAGACCAAGGCCGGTCTGGAGATCCGGGAAACCGACGAAGTCTCCGTCGTTTCCGGCGCGAACAGTTTTGTTTCCCGCGGCGGGGTCAAGCTCTCGGCGGCCCTCGCGCAATTCGGGTTCGATGCTTCGGGTCGCGTGGCGTTGGATATCGGAGCGTCGACGGGCGGCTTCACTCAGGTATTGCTGGAGGCGGGCGCCCGCCGCGTGTACGCCGTCGATGTTGGCCGGGGTCAGCTCCACCCATCGTTGCGTCAGGATAGCCGCGTCGTCTCTCTCGAAGGCACCGACGCGCGGGTATTGTCGCGCGCAGAGGTGTCAGAGCCTGTTGGGGCTCTTGTTGCCGATGTCAGCTTCATTTCGCTGACCAAGGTCCTCCCGGTCCCCCTGTCGTTCGCCGCGCGTGGGGCCTGGCTGATCGCGTTGATCAAGCCGCAGTTCGAAGCCGGCCGCGCGGCCGTCGGCAAGTCCGGCGTTGTGCGCGACCCCGCAGACCGCCAGCGCGCGGTGGACTTGGTTTCGAGCTGGCTGTCCCAGCAACCCGGTTGGACTGTCGAGGGCGTGATCGACTCTCCTCTGCTGGGCGGCTCCGGCAACCAGGAGTATCTGATTGGAGCCCGCAAGCATGAGTGAGGCTGGTGCGGGTACAATCGTCGAGATCACTCGTCTCGGCGCGCAGGGGGACGGGGTCGCCGAAACGCCGGACGGCCCGGTTTATGTGCCATTTGCTTTGCCCGGCGAGCGTTGGCGTTTGTCCGACGGAACAGCCGAGAGATTGGCGGAAAGCCCCGACCGCCGGCAGCCGTTGTGCCGGCATTTCGGAGCATGTGGGGGCTGCGTGGCCCAGCATATGTCGCCTGAGCTTTACCGCAGTTGGAAGCTCTCGGCGTTGTTGCAGGCGTTCGCTCACCGCGGCATCGACATCACGCCCGAGCCCTTGCGGATGGTTGCTCCCCGTTCACGCCGGCGGGCGGCCTTCGGCGTTGCGCGTCGCGGTGACGAAGTCGTGCTCGGCTTTCGCCGGGAAGGCACTCACGCCCTGGTGGACCTCACCGAGTGTCCCGTGCTCGACCCCTTGATCGTCGAGGCCCTGCCCGTACTGCGCGAGCTGGCACGGCTGGCCCTGCCATCGGGCGCGGGCGGGCGGCTGATTGTGACGCGGGCTGAAGAGGGGCTCGACGTCGCCATTGAGGAGGGGAAGGCACAGCTCGCGCCGGAAACAAGCGCCATTCTAGCGCGACGCGCAGCTGAAGCCGGGCTCCAGCGGCTCGTCGTGTTCGGGCAGCTCGCTTACCTCAACCGTCCCCCCTCAGTTCGCCTCGGCGGGGTGCGGGTCGAGCTTCCGCGGGCCGCATTTCTGCAGGCTGTGCCTGAGGCCGAAGCGATTATGACGGAGATCGTCCTGCGCGAGGTTGGCAAAGCCCGGCATGTGGCGGACCTTTTTGCCGGTCTCGGAACGTTTACCTTTCCGATGGCGCGGCAAGCGCGCGTGCTCGCTGTGGATGCGGACCGGCGAGCCATCGAGGCGCTTGAGGCAGCGGCGCGCGCAGCACCTGGTCTGAAGCCTGTCAGCGCGAAGGTTCGCGACTTGATGCGCGAGCCATTATCGCGGGGCGAGCTGGAGGGTTTCGACGCCGTTGTTCTCGATCCGCCGCGGGCGGGCGCGAAGGCGCAAGCTGAGATGCTGGCCCGTTCGACCGTGCCTAAGATCGTGATGGTCTCCTGCAATCCCGCTACAGCAGCGCGCGACGCGCGCGTTCTGATCGACGGCGGCTACCAGATCGGGTCAATCACGCCGATCGATCAGTTCATCTACGCGCCTTACCTGGAAATCGTCATCACTCTGCACCGCTGACGACCTCAAGCACCGGTTTGGTGCTCGCTTTGCGGTTCTTGAAAAACTCGCTACTGTTGGCCAGGATCGAGCAGACCCGGACGGTCGCACGATAATGCAGACCCTCTGGGCCGTATTGGATTTCGGGCTTCAGGTCGGCGTCGCGCAGCACAGTCTTCAATAAGGTGTAGCCGAACCCCATTCGACGGGGTGGTTGCGCGGGCGGCCCGCCGCGCTCCTTCCATTCAAAGGTCAGAAGAGGCTCTGAATCGCCCTCTTCGATGCGCCATTCTATGGCGACGTTGCCGTCCGGGTGCGCGAGCGCGCCGTGCTTGGACGCATTGGTTGCGAGCTCGTGAATGACGAGCGACATGTTTTGTGCCGCCTGTGCCGACAGCAAGAGCTCAGGCCCTCGCACCGTATACCGGCCGGCGAAGGCACGCATTTCATTCTCGACGACACGCGACATGTCGGCACCCTGCCAGTTCGCGGCCGCCAACGTGTCGCTCGCGTTGGCCAGGGCCTGAATACGCCCGAGCAAAGTTTCTCGCGCTTCGGCCATCGTCCGGCCATCGAGGAGCGTGCGCCTCGCAATCGAGGCGATGACGGCGAGAAGATTGTTGGTGCGGTGCTGAAGCTCGCGCAAAAGCAAGTGGCGCCGCTGCTCGCCTTGCTCCCGCTCGGCAGCCGCAAGAACCAGCGCGTCATGAATTTGCTGGAACTCCCGCGTATCCAACGTGCGCTCTGGCAACGGCTCACCGCGACCGAGCTTTCTCGCCGCGCCAACGAGCACGTCGACGTTGGCGTGAAGTTTGCGGGCGACCGAGGCCGCGACGGTCAAGGCGAGAAGCAGGAGCACGGCTGATCCGAATCCGAACAAGAGCCAGGCCTCCCGAAGGGGAGCCTCAACGACAGCCGCGGGAACCGCTACGGCCACCAACCATCCGGATAGCTTGGATCGCACGTAAGCTCGCACCACACGCGTTCCGCCGCCATGCTCCAGCCTGCCCACGCCGGAGTCCCCCTCCGAGGCCCGGGCGAACCGCTCTGGCATCTTCTTGCCGATAGCCGTTCTGTCCCTGCTGGCGACGACCGTATTGGAACGGTCGATGACGTACCACCGCCAATCGGGTGGGCGTGACCTCTGCTCAAGCACATCGACCAGCGTGGCCGGTGACCTGGCAACGCCAATGAGCCCATTCGGCTCATTTTCCCGACGGATGGGGGTGCTGACGATCCAGACGGGCTGGTTGTCGATCAAGTGAGCCTTGTAGTCTGAAACATAGGGCTGACCACGTTCGACGATGGCTTTTATTCGGACCGGGTCATAGTTCACCGGCAGCGGGTCGCCCATTGGCACCGAGGTGTTGAGAATCTGCCATCCGCCGACATCGTAGACGACGACGTGCGCGCCGTGCGGAACAAGAGCGCGTCTTGCGTTCTGGTGCAGGCGCGCCAAGTCCATCTCAGGTCCGAGCACGCCGATCAGAGCCTCGAGGAGCAAAAGCTGGACTTGGATCTCTCTTTCAAGATCCCTTGCCACCTCGTGAGCCGCTGCCAGCGTCTCCTCCTCGATCGCCCGATACTGTTGAACAGTATGCTGATAAACGAGCAACCCGCACATGGCGAGCACCGGAACGGCGACTGAAAGCCCGTACAAAATCAGCCGCTGGGCGAACGTGAACGGCGAGCGTGCACACATGGGCGATCAGAGTGCGGTGGTGCCGTGGGTTGGGTTAACGTGTCCCGTCCACGGCCGAAATGCAACCTCTGACGCGTTTGCGGGCGGAGCCGCGGCCTCGGAGGATTAACGACTGTTGCTAACGGGAAGCGCTGGCCGCGATCGAGCCGGGCGGCAGATGACGGGCTGCTGCGGTGGCGGAAATGGTCGCCGGCGTGGGCCTGGTCTGCTCGAGGGTGGCGAGGTATTTGGACGCCCAGGCGTGAATATCGTTGCGCCGGAGGACCTCCATCATCCGCTGATGTCGGGCCTGCCTTGCGTCAAGCGGCATCTCCAGCGCGAAGCGGATTGCAGCGGCGACAGCTTCCGGCTCATGCGGGTTGACGATCAGCGCGCCATCAAGCTCCGCGGCTGCACCTGCAAATTGCGAAAGCACGAGCACGCCCGGGTCCAAGGGATTTTGCGCCGCCACGTACTCCTTGGCGACGAGATTCATGCCATCTCTGAGCGGGGTCACGAGGCCAACCTTCGCCAGCCGGTAGAGGCCGGCCAGTGCGGCCCGCGAATAGACCCGGTTGACATAGCGAATGGGGGTCCACGTGACGTCGCCATGGAGGCCGTTGATCTGCCCTGCAAGCGTGGAGACCTGCCGGTCGATTTCCGCATATTCCTGAATCTCAGAGCGCGTCTTGGGTGCAATCTGAAGGAATGTGACGCGCCCGCGCCATTCAGGATACATGCTGAGGAAGCGCTCAATGGCAGCCATGCGGTTTGGCAGGCCCTTGGAGTAATCGAGCCTGTCCACGCTCATCACCATAGCGCGGCCGGCAAGACTTTCAGCCGTTTCCTTGATCAGCGCGGTTGCTGCGGCCCGTCGTGCCGTTCTTTCGAAGCGCGCTGTTTCGATGCCGACGGGGAATGCACCCAACGTAACCCTGCGCCCGTTTGCCTCCAGGTGATACGCATCAGGCGCGCGCCTGGCGCCCATCCGCAGAAGGTAGCGGCTCAAGTTCTCGCAGTCGTTCTCGGTCTGAAGACCGATGAGATCGAAGGCGACCAGAGAACCGATGATTTCGCGGTGTTTCGGAAGCGCCGTCAGGATGTCAGGTGGCGGGCAGGGGACGTGCAGGAAGAAGCCAATACGATTCTGATGTCCGCGCTCGCGCAAGAGTCTGGCGAGCGGCATCAAATGATAATCGTGGACCCAGACGATATCGTCCGGCTTGAGTATTCGAGAAAGGTGGTCGGCAAAGTAGTTGTTGACTTTCTGATAGCCTGAAAGATCCGAGCGTGAGAATTCAGCAAGGTCCAATCGGTAATGCAGGATGGGCCATAAGACCCGGTTGGCAAATCCGTTGTAGTACTCGTTGAAGTCGCCAGGGGCGAGATCGAGAACAATGTATGTGGTACCACCAACTTTCCTTATCGTTGGCTCATGGTCTGGCTCCTCAGTGACTCTTCCGCTCCAGCCAAACCAGATACCATCCCGCCCACTGAGGGCTGCTTGAACAGCCACTGCAAGCCCACCGGCAGAGAATTCGCTTGCACTCTCCGGTACAGCGACACGGTTAGATATCACAATGAGGCGAGCGACCATGCTTGCTCCCAACCCTTCGAAAGCCGCTTGGCGGTGATGACAATTCCCGCCATCGAATAGGTCTGCGGCAGATTACCCCAAAGGCGTCCGGTTACTGGGTCAACATCCTCCGACATCAGGCCGTACGAATTGCGGTAGCGCAACAGATCAACGAAATGATCCCGCGCATCTCCCACGCGTCCGATCGCGGCCAGTGCGTCGGCTAGCCAGAACCGGCAGATGAGAAACGCCGACTCGGGTGTCCCGAAGTCATCATCAGCAGTATAACGCATAACATGGCCATTCCGGCTCAGTTCGCGTTCAATTACCTCGCATGTCGAGATAAATCGCGGATCGCTCGGTGCCACTAGCCCGATCTCGGCGAGCAGAAGCGAGCTGGCATCGAGCTCGTCCGAGCCGAAAGCGGCGGTGAAGGCGCCCCGCTTAGGGTTCCACGCGCGCTCGAGGATCTCCCCGCGAAGCTGGCGAGCACGCTCACGCCATGTCTCCGCCTCGCTCGGCAAGCCAAGCGTTTGCGCGATGCTGCTGAGCCGGTCACAAGCCACCCAGCACATGGCCGCCGAGTGAGTGTGAACCCGCCAGCGGCCGCGGAACTCCCACAGCCCGGCATCTGGCTGCAGTGCGACCCGCCAGGCCAGCTCGCCGTGCTGCTCGAGGCGGCGGAAGAGGGCGATGTCTCCCATCCGCTCGAGCCGCTCGTCGACGAACATCTGCTGCGCAGCGAGGATGATGCTGCCGTAGACATCGTGCTGGTGCTGGTCGGCAGCGGCATTGCCCACGCGGACCGGGCCATGGCCTTCGAAGCCTGCGAGGTCCTTCGCTGTCCACTCCTCGAGGTTCTGAGTGGGGACTATGCCGTAAACTGGCCGAAGCGGGCCGGGCTTCTGGACGGCATTCGTCAGATAGTCGAGGTAGGCCTCCATCGAATGGGTATTACCAAGATGGTTGAGGGCCTGCACGACGAAGTAGGCATCCCGCAACCAGCAGTACCGGTAATCCCACGTTCTTCCCGAGCCTGGAGACTCAGGTATCGACGTTGTGATGGCAGCGACAATGGCGCCCGTATCGTCGAAGGTGCACAGCTTGAGCGTAATAGCCGCGCGAATGACGGCGGATTGCCATTCGTAGGGAATTGCGAGCGTACGCACCCAGCTGAGCCACCATTGGCGTGTTTCGTATTCGAACCGGCGGCCCGTGGTCTCAATGCCGCTTTCAAGCGGCTCATCGGGGCCGAACACCAACGTGATCGGCCGGGTCAGAGCGAATGGTGTTTCCTCGGCGACGTACGAGAGGGGCGCGTCCGTCGTTAGGCGCAAAACGTCCGACCCTGAGAAGCCGTAGCGGATGTGGCTCGACCCGATCGTGCGTATGGTTGCCGGTACGCCGTACTCGAACGTCGGGCGTACACGAATGCGAATGCGCGGCAAGCCGGAGACGGGCTCGATGCGGCGGAAGATCTGGGTCGGATGGAACATCCGCCCGTAGTGCACAAAACGCGGTGCGAAGTCCGTTATCCGGACACAGCCGCCGTTGGCATCCGTGAGCGTCGTAACGATAATGGCCGTGTTGCGGTCGTATTCGCTTTCGGCCCGCACCTGATCCTGGAGGACGACGTCGGTATAGCCCTTGTCCTCGTCTCCGGTGAGAAGCCGCGAGAAGACGGGGTTGCTGTCGAAGCGCGGGAAGCACCACCACACGATGCGCCCGTTCTTGTCGATCAACGCCGCGACGCGGCCATTCCCTATGAGACCGTAGTCGAGACCCGGTGCGCTCACGTCGTGCACTCCTCGCGGGCAAGACCCGCCAGCCAATTACGAACGTCAGAAGCCGTGGCAAAAGCTGCGACAGCACCTGGTCGGGGCTGTCCAACCGCTATCCCCACGCCATTCCATTTGGGCAATACGGCGAATGCTGCCTCATCCGTTACGTCGTCTCCGACGAATACCGGCCGCCGGCCAGCCCAGGGTGGACGTGCCATGAACTCTTCGACAGCAGTGCCCTTGCTGAAGCGTGCGTGCTTGATCTCGAAGACGCATTTCCCGGGCACAACGGTGAGCTGATCGCCGCGATGGGCAGCGACGGCTGCTTCCACCACCTCCTTTACGCGCTCGGCGGCGTCGGGAGCTTGGCGGAAATGGACGGCGATGGCGATCGTTTTGTCCTCGACGAGGACGCCTGGAATTTCAGCCAAAGGGGCCAGCAACCATCGAACTCCGTTTGGGATGGGTGGCGCAGCTCGCGCGATTTTGTCCTGTCCCGCCTCGAACCGGATTTCGGCTCCGTGAACACCGGAAGCAGGGAGGCGTAGCGGCGCGAGCAGGGCGTCGATCGCAGCAATGGGGCGGCCCGAGATGACCGAAAGCGCTCCGCCCAGCCGCCGCTCGAGAGCGCCAAGAGAGCGGATAAGATCTGGCGGCGCGACGACATCGTCGGGATGCGGAGCAATGTCGATCAAGGTGCCGTCCAAGTCGAGGAAGAGGGCATCCTTTTCGAAATCCAGGTCCGGGAGGGTCATGTAAGCTTTTTGTAAGAGGGGTGGGCCTGGCAAACGCGCACTCCCACGTCACGGGCGCGAACGCCTCGCGAGCGGACGCGTCTGCCTGAGATTGTTTCCGGATCGCTGCCTTTCGGCAGCGCGATCCGCGCAGGAGATAGTATAGACGCCCTACAATCTCAATGCGTCGACACGCCCAGCGGGAGGCCAGGCAGGGCAAACAGCTTCCGCTGGCAGCGCAGATTAGGCGGCGCGGCTCCTATCGAGACGTTCTCGCGCAACGACGACCGGGCGATTGCGTGACCCAACCAGCAGAGGGCGCTGGGCCTAGGGCTCGGGCTTGCCGTAGCCGCCGCCGGTGGGCGTCTTGATGATGATCGCCTCACCAGGCGCCAGCACGGTCTGATCGCAGCCTTCCAGGCGCTCCATTCTGCCGTCGTTCCGGCGGACGAGGTTCTCTCCGCATTCGCCCGGCTCGCCGCCGAAAAGCCCGAACGGCCGCACGCGTCGGTAGCCGGAGAGGATGGCGCAGTCCATCTGCTCCAGGAACCGGATGCGCCGGTAGGTGCCATCGCCCGCGGACCAGCGTCCGCGCCCGCCTGAGCCGCGGCGGATGGAGAACTCCTCGAGCACGACCGGGTAGCGCAGCTCGAGAATTTCGGGGTCGGTGAGGCGCGTGTTGGTCATGTGGACGTGCACGGCGGCCGTGCCGTCGAACCCAGGTCCGGCCGGAGAGCCGGAGCAGATGGTCTCATAGTACTGATACTTGTCGTTGCCGAAGGTCAGGTTGTTCATGGTGCCCTGGCTCGATGCCATGGCGCCCATAGCGGCGAACAGGCAGTTTGTGACGATCTGGCTCGTCTCCACGTTGCCCGCCACGACGGCGGCCGGGTACTGCGGCGACAGCATTGACCGCTCCGGGATGATGAGCCGGATGGGCTTGAGGCAGCCCGCGTTCATCGGGATCGGCTCGTCGACCATCACGCGGAACACATAAAGCGTCGCCGCGCGGGTCACCGGCGCCGGAGCATTGAAGTTATTGGGCTGCTCCGGGCTCGTGCCGGTGAAGTCGACTGTGGCCTCCCGTTTTTCGCGATCCACGGTGATCTTCACCTGCACGTGCGTACCCTGGTCCATCTCGACCCGGAACTCGCCGTCCTCGAGCCGGCTCAGAAGTTTGCGGACACTTTCCTCGGCATTGTCCTGCACGTGGCGCATGTAGGCCTTCACTACGTCGAGGCCGAAGTGGGCGACCATCTTCTCGAGCTCGGCAGCGCCGCGGGCATTGGCGGCCACGTGCGCCTTGAGGTCGGCGATGTTCTTGTGCGGGCTGCGGGCCGGATATTTGGCGCTTGTCAGCAGGGCGTAGGTTTCGGCTTCAAGGAAGCGGCCTTGATCGACCAGCTTGAAGTTGTCGATGTAGACGCCTTCCTCATCGATGTGCGTGGCACGTGGCGTCATCGAGCCTGGCGTCAAGCCGCCGATGTCCTCGTGGTGGCCGCGGCTCGCGACATAGAACAGGATCTCCGAGCCATCCGGCCCAAAAACCGGCGTGATGACCGTGATGTCGGGCAGGTGCGTGCCGCCATTGTAGGGCGCGTTGAGCATATAGACGTCGCCGGGCCGCATCGTGCCCTTGCGCTCGCGCACGATGGTTTCGACTGACCGATCCATCGAGCCAAGGTGCACCGGCATGTGCGGGGCATTGGCGACGAGCTGCCCTTCCGCGTCGAAGACGGCGCAGGAGAAGTCGAGCCGCTCCTTGATGTTCACGGATTGGGCCGTGTTGCGCAGCGCCTCGCCCATCTGCTCGGCAATGGACATGAAGAGGTTGTTGAACACCTCGAGCAAGACGGGGTCCGCCTTCTCGCCTAGGATCTCGCGCTGGCGCGGCTCTGCACGCTTGAGAATGAGGTGATTGAGGGGCGAGACCTCGAGCCGCCAGCCGGGTTCCACCACGACGGTCTGGTTCGGCTCGATGATGAGCGCAGGTCCCATGATGCGATGGCCCGGCGCGATATCCTCGCGCATATAGACCGGCGCCTCGTGCCACGCGCCTCTGGAGAAGAAGCGGGTTGTTCTCGTGGGCCGTGGCTCGTCACGGGCGAGCTCGAAATGCCGCTCTTCTGCGCTGATGCCGCCTCCCACGGCCTCGACTTCGACGGCCGCGATGAACACGCGCTTTTCGGGAGAATAGAATCCAAATCGCTGGCGATGCAGGCGCTCGAACTCCACCCGCATCTCTTCCGCGCCCGACATCCGGATCGGCAAGGCCGTGTCGGTGCCTTCGTACCGAAGATGCAGGTTCACAGTCGTCGAGATTTCGTCAGCCGAAACGCCCTCAGCCTCGACCTCGGCGATCACCTCGGCACGAAGCTTTTCGGACAAAGCCTCTACGTCCTGCATCGATGCGGCTTCGAGCGGCGCCTCGACCGACTGCTCGCGGCTCGCGCGGATCTTGGCGAGACCCATGCCGTAGGCCGAGAGAAGACCCGACAGGGGATGGATCATCACCGTCTCCATGCCGAGCGTATCGGCGATGAGGCAGGCGTGCTGGCCGCCGGCGGAGCCGAAGCAGTTCAGCACGTACTCGGTCACGTCGTATCCGCGCTGCACGGAAATTTTTTTGATGGCGTTCGCCATGTTCTCGACGGCGATGCGGAGGAATCCGTCGGCGACCTCCTCGGGCGTGCGGCCGTCGCCAATCTGCTCAGCGAGCTCGGTGAACGCGGCTCGCACGGCTTCCTCGTCGAGCGGCTCATCGCGATTGGGGCCGAAGATCTTCGGAAAAAAGCTGGCCGACAGCTTGCCGACCATGAGGTTGGCGTCCGTCACGGTGAGCGGACCGCCGCGGCGGTAGCATTTCGGCCCCGGATTGGAGCCGGCGCTGTCGGGGCCAACGCGGAACCTCGACCCGTCGAAATGGAGGATGGAACCGCCGCCAGCGGCGACCGTATGGATGCGCATCATCGGCACGCGGAGACGCACACCAGCGACCTCGGTTTCGAAGGCACGCTCGTAGTCTCCAGCGAAGTGCGAAACGTCCGTGGACGTACCGCCCATGTCAAAGCCGATAACCTTATCGAATCCGGCGATACGTGCCGTCTCGGCCATCCCGACGATTCCGCCGGCCGGCCCGGAGAGAATTGCGTCGCGGCCTTGGAACAGGTCGGCGGATTTGAGGCCGCCAGAGGAGGCCATGAAGAGGATCTTGGGTGCCCGGCCATTCTCCGGGTTTCTGGCGCCGAGGGCGTCGGCAACTTTCTCGACATAGCGCCGCAGAATGGGCGACAGGTAAGCATCAGCCACCGTCGTGTCGCCACGGCCCACGATCTTGATGAGCGGCGAGATTTCGTGGCTCACCGAAACCTGGGTGAACCCGATTTCGCGCGCCAAAGCGGCGGCCTGCTGTTCATGCTCGGGATAAGCGTAGGCGTGCATGAACACGATTGCGACTGCGCCAATCCCATCCGCTTTCGCGCGTTCGAGGTCCTGTCGCAGCGCCGCCAGGTCGAGCGGTGTCTCGATGGTGCCATCCGCTCTCACACGCTCGTTGGCCTCGATGACGCGCGTGTAGAGCATTTCGGGCTTGATGATCTTTTTCGCGAAGATGTCGGGCCGCGCCTGGTAGCCGATCTCGAGCTGATCCTTCAGGCCCTTGGTGATGACGAGGACGGTCGGCTCGCCCTTGCGCTCAAGTAACGCATTCGTGGCAACGGTGGTGCCCATCTTAACGGAGGCGATCCTTTCCGACGGAATGGGATCGTTCGATTTGACGCCGAGCATCCGCCGGATTCCTTCCAGCGCAGCGTCCTCGTAGGCGCCGGGATTCTCTGAGAGGACCTTCAATGCATGCAGGCGACCTTCGGGATCGCGGCCGATGACGTCGGTGAACGTGCCTCCCCGATCGATCCAGAAATGCCACTGCCCGAGAGTGCTCGCCGTTTCGGTCATCGGTTTCCCCGTCGCCTAAATCGAATCAACGCGGTAAAAGGAGATCGCCGAGGGCCGTATGCCCACGTTCCGTCTATGGCTACATGAGGGAGGTCGAGTAAACGATGCTGAAACATATGACTCTGGGGCTGCTCGCCGCAGGTCTCTGCGTTGCGCCCGCCTTGGCCGAAACAAAATGGGACATGCCGACCCCCTACCCCGATAACAACTTCCACACGAAAAACGTCAGGCAGTTCGCCGAGGACGTGGAAAAGGCAACGAACGGCCAGCTCAAGATCGTGGTGCACTCGGCTGGCTCACTTATCAAGCATCCGGAGATCAAGAAATCCGTGCGCCAAGGAATTGCGCCGATTGGCGAGATTCTCCAATCGCTCGCTGCCAACGAGAACCCGATCTACGAGGTCGACTCCATCCCCTTTCTGACGGCGAGCTACGAGGACGCCAAGAAGCTTTACGCGGCTCAAAAGCCGTATCTCGAGAAGCAGCTGGAATCCGAGGGTCTTATGCTGCTCTACTCGGTCGCCTGGCCGGCTCAAGGTCTCTACACGAAGAAGGAGATCACGAAGATCGAGGATATGGCTGGGCTTAAGTTCCGCACCTACAGCGCTGCCACGAGCCGCATTGCCCAGCTTGTCAATGGGGTTCCGACCCAAGTGGAGGTGCCGGACATCCCAACCGCCTTTGCGACCGGACGTGTCGAGGCCATGTTCACGTCTCCATCCACGGGCGTGGACATGAAGGCTTGGGATTACCTCACCCACTTCCATGACCTGCAGGCGTGGCAACCGCGCAATATCGTCTTCGTCAACAAAGCAGCCTTCGAAAAGCTGACGCCCGAGCAGCAGAAGGCGGTGCGCGAGGCGGCGGCCGCGGCGGAGGAGCGCGGCTGGAAAATGTCGGAGGAGGAGTTCACCGCGCAAAAGAAGGTGCTCGCCGATAACGGCATCAAAGTGCTCGAGCCAACAGATGAGCTCCTGAGCGCTCTGAAGAAGGTGGGCGAGCAGATGGCCGCTGAATGGGAGCAAAAGGCTGGCCCTAACGGTAAGGCCATTCTTGAAGCCTATCGCAAGTAGAGAACAGGGAGGCCCCTCCTGGTTGCCGGGAGGGGCCACTACTGACCGACGACCCGCGAGCGTTCAAGACTCGATTTCGCATCTCATTCGCGCCGGAGGAGGGGTTTGTGCGCGCGATACTCGATGGGCTTTACCGCATTTCCGGCTGGGCGGCGGCGCTGTGCCTCGTCGCTATCGTCATCATGGTGATGATGCAGATCATCGGCCGCATCGTCGATGGTGCCCTGAGGCTTGCCGGCTATCCACCCTACGGCTTTCTGGTGGCAGGTCTTGCAGAGATAGCAGGATATTTGCTTGCTGTTTCGAGCCTGCTCGCACTCGCGGCGACGCTCAAAGCAGGGGGCCACATTCGTGTAACCGTCCTGCTCTCGAACCTCGGGGAGCGTGCCCGTCGCGTTGTCGAAATCCTCGTTCTATCCGTTGCGGCAGCGCTCTCAATCTACATGACCTGGCGCATCGGGCTTCTGGCCTACGATTCATGGCAGTTCAATGAGGTCTCCTATGGCCTCGTGCCCGTGCAGCTCGCCTGGCCGCAGGCTGGAATGGCCGTTGGTCTCGCCGTTCTCAGCGTGGCCCTCATAGACGAGCTCGTTCTGACGGTTCGTGTGGGCCGCCCAAGCTACCGCGCGATTGAGGAGGCCGCGACCCTGGGGCGGGAGGCCTGAGGCGTGGATCTCCTGACACTCTCGGCCGTTCTCGTCGGGCTCCTGTTCGCTCTCCTCGCAAGCGGACTCTGGGTGGCGTTCTCGCTCGCGGTTGTCGGTCTCGTCGCGATGACGCAGGTGATCGCGCCCACGGGGCCGGTGCTGGCGACCTCCGTCTGGCAATCCCTCACCAGCTGGGATCTCACAGCCCTGCCAATGTTCGTCCTGATGGGGGAGATCCTCTACCGCACGCGTCTGGCCGAGGACATGTTCGAGGGCCTGGCACCTTGGTTATCGCGTCTTCCGGGGCGTCTGCTGCACACGAGCGTTGTTGGCTGCGCAATCTTTGCTGCGGTGTCAGGCTCGTCGGCTGCGACGACGGCCACCGTGGGGCGTATCACCCTGCCAGAGCTGCAGAAGCGGGGCTACGACGAGCGTATGACGATCGGCACGCTCGCCGGCTCCGGCACGCTCGGACTGCTCATTCCGCCATCGATCATCCTGATCGTCTATGCGACCGCCACGGATCAGTCGATCGCGCGGCTGTTCATCGCCGGCGTGATACCAGGAATTGTTTTGGCCGGGCTGTTCATGGGCTACGTGATGGCCTGGGCGTTGATCTTCCGCCATCGGATGCCCCCACCCGAGTCAGCTACGACGTTCATTCAAAAGATCAAGGCGTCGCGCCGTCTGCTTCCGGTCATCCTGCTGATCGTGGGCATCATCGGCTCGATCTATGGCGGGCTCGCCTCACCCACGGAGGCCGCAGTCGTCGGGGTTGTGCTGTCGCTCGCACTCTCCTGGTCCACGGGCAGTCTGACGAGGGAGAATGCCACGGATGCGCTGCTGTCGGCCACGCGGACATCTTGCATGATCTGCTTTATCCTGGCTGGCGCGGCGTTTCTTACGACGGCAATGGGGTTCACTGGCATTCCGCGTGAGCTCGCGGAATGGGTGGGTAGCTTCAACCTGAGCAAATATCAGCTGCTCTTCGCGCTGACGCTGTTTTTTATCGTCCTCGGGTGCTTCCTGGATGGCATTTCGATCGTCGTGCTGACGACCTCGATCATCATCCCGATGGTCGAACGCAGCGGCTTCGACCTGATCTGGTTCGGCATCTATATTGTGATCGTCACGGAGATGGCACAGATCACACCGCCGGTCGGGTTCAACCTCTACGTTCTGCAGTCGATGACCGGGCGGAACTTGTTCACAATTGGCCTCTACGCACTGCCGCTGTTCATACTGATGGTGGTCGCAGTAGCCCTGCTGGCGGCCTTTCCGGAGTTGGCGCTCTGGCTGCCTTCGACGATGCTCGATGCGCGCTAAGGCGCGCCCTTTCCGGGCTCTCGGTCTTGATTGGAGGAGCGTATAGACTAACGACTTACCGCGCCTCTCGGATCGGACGTTAACGGCTGATCGAAACAGACGCTGTCTGAACGGGGAGCTGCGTCTTGATATCCGGGGTTGGATCCTCCGATTTGCCCGTTCCGGCAGCCACGGCGATCATGGCCGCAGCGGCAATGGCGTAGCAAAGCGTCCTCATGGGTTTCCCCCGCCCTTGCTCGTTAGTGACGGCTCCTTGGGCTTCGTGACGAAAAAGCTAGCACGCCATGCCATGAAGTCGACATCAAAATCCCCAAAGCAACTCGAAAAATGGTTAAACCGTGGCGGATTTTGGCCGATCTGTGGCATGCAGCCCACGGCCCGATGCACTGTAGGTCGCTTCATTGTCGCCCCGATCAAGGGTAAGAAGACAGGCGCATGCCTTGGCGAACCATCACACGTGTCATCGGGCTAGGGGAGGGCGGCGCCGTTCGCGCGGTGCTCGATGGCCTCTATGCGAATCTCGGGCTGGAGAGGTTCTGGCGCTCCCGGTCGCAGCGTAACAGCGTGGCGTTCACCATCGCCGTGATCTCGCTTTGTGCAAAGCTGTCGAAGGCGGATGGCGTCTCGACGCGCTTGGAGGCGGAGGCCTTCGAGGAGATCTTCCACGTGCCGCCGGAGGAGCGCGCCAATGTGGAGCGCCTCTACGACATCGCCAAGCAGGATGTCGCCGGTTATGATGCTTATGCCGATAAGATTTCGCGGCTGCTCGCCGATGAGCCAGATCTGAAGCGGAACGTTCTTGAGGCTTTGTTCCACATCGCTGCCGCGGACGGCATCTTCCACGGAGCCGAGGATGCGTATCTGGCCGACGTGGCGCGGCGTTTCGGCTTCTCGGATACGGAGTATCGCGCCATCCGCCGGCTGTTCGTTCGTGAGCCGAACGACCCCTATACTGTTCTCGGCGTTGAGCCGGACATTTCGAACAATGAATTAAAGGCCCATTACAAGCGGCTCGTGCGCGAGCACCATCCCGATACGCTGATGGCGCGTGGCGTGCCGAAGGAGTTCATCGACGTGGCCAACCGCAAGCTCGCGGCCCTCAATGCCGCCTATGACGAGATTGCAAAGGAGCGTGGTCTGTGACGTTCGAGCCCGATAGTCCGCTGGTCAGCGAGGTTTGCCCGTCACCGAACTTCGAGCCGCGCCGCGAGAACCGCCAACCGACCATGCTCCTCCTCCACTACACAGGCGTGCCGACCTGCCGTGGTGCGATCGATTGGCTCGCGCGACCCGAAAGCAAGGTGTCGGCCCACTATGTCATCGACGAAGCCGGCCGCATCGTTCAGATGGTGCGCGAGTCGATGCGGGCGTGGCATGCAGGCCTGTCGCGCTGGGGAAGCGAGGTCGATATCAATTCCGCTTCCATAGGCATCGAGATCCATAACCCTGGCCACGACGGCGGCTATCCCGATTTCACGGATGCACAAATGGAAGCGGTGGCGGCGCTGTGCCGGGACATCATCGTCCGCCACGGCATTCGCTCGGAGCGCGTGCTCGCCCATTCGGACGTAGCGCCCGTACGGAAGCGGGATCCCGGGGAGAAGTTCGACTGGGCCCGGCTCGCCAAAGCAGGCGTTGGCCATTGGGTCGAGCCAGAGCCCGTCGCCCGCTCGGATCGTGGGATCGGCCTCGGCTACGGTGGAATGCTCGTTGCCGAGGTGCAGGAGATGCTGGCGCGCTACGGCTACGACATCGAGCCGACGGGCGACTTCGAGGAGAAGACCATGTTCGTGGTGACTGCCTTCCAGCGCCACTTCCGCCCGGCGCGGGTCGACGGCCGTATTGACCAATCCACGATCACGACCTTGGAACGGTTACTTGCCGCATTGCCGGAGAACCAGGCCGCCTGAGGGAAACTCATGCAGAAGAATGTGCCCAGCTCGGCCCCGATCGACGGGCTGGCCGTATTCCTGGTGCTGGCATGCTGTGCGTCCTGGGGTATGAACCAGGTGGCGATCAAGGTCGCCAACACCGGCATTCCTCCCATGCTCCAGGCAGGGCTGAGATCGGTCGTGTCCGGCCTTCTGCTGCTGGGCTGGGCCCGAGCGCGTGGCATTCCCCTCTTTAATCGCGACGGAAGCCTCTGGGCCGGCATTGCGGCGGGCGTGGCGTTCGGGCTGGAATTCCTGTTGCTTTACCAGGGGCTCGAGTGGACGACGGCCTCGCGCGGGGTGCTGTTCCTCTATTCGATGCCGTTCTTCGTCGCCATCGGCGCGCATCTGCTGATCCCGGGAGAAAAGCTCACGGTAATCAAGGCAGTGGGCCTGGTGGGAGCCTTTTGCGGCCTCGCCATCGCACTCGGAGAAGGACTGACCGGAAAGGCCGGGGAGGGCGACATCGTCGGCGACATCTTCTGCATCATCGCGGGCTTCGCGTGGGCGGCGACGACCATATTGATCCGCACGACCACGTTACGGTTCATCTCCGCCGAAAAAGTTCTCTTCTACCAACTCGCTGTCTCGGCTCCGCTGATGATCGTCGCCTCGCTCATCGCGGGGGAGGGGGCGGCGACGTTCTCCGACCCTCGCGTGGTGCTCGCCTTCGCCTATACCGCCGTCGTGGTCGCGTTCATCAGCTATGTGGCCTGGTTCTGGCTGTTGGCGCGCTACTCGCCGTCGGCTATGTCCGTCTTCACGTTCCTGACGCCGATCTTCGGAGCATTCGCTGGCGTGCTGGTTTTAGGCGAGGCGATGACGTGGCGCCTTCTGGTGGCGCTCGCCCTCGTCGCGCTCGGCATCTATCTCGTCAACAGGCCCTCTGGTCCAAGAGTGGCGTGAAGGGTTGACCCGGACGTTGAACGCTCCCTTATTCACTATGCCAGCCGGTCGGACGGCCGCTGCCAGCGCCCTCGCTTTCTGGCGATCAAGGCGTTGGGAGAGGAAAGTCCGGGCTCCATGGAAACACGGTGGCGGCTAACGGCCGCCGGGGGCGACCCCAGGGAAAGTGCCACAGAAAGCAAACCGCCGACAGCGGCTCGCCGAGCCGCTGGGCAAGGGTGAAAGGGTGCGGTAAGAGCGCACCGCGCGACTGGCAACAGGAGCGGCATGGCAAACCCCACCGGGAGCAAGACCAAATAGAGGTGGCCAGGCGAGCGGGAGTGTCCCCGTGGCGCCAAGCCCGTTTCCAGGCTCGCCACCCGGGTTGGTTGCACGAGGCGCGCGGCAACGCGCGTCCTAGATGAATGGCCGTCGCGGAGAGGCAACTCTCCAGACAGAACCCGGCTTACAGACCGGCTGGCAAATCCCTCGGCTTAGCCTCTCAGATCTGGTCAGCGAACAAGCCCGCGCTGTGGCTGGAAGGGTGCCACGCGGCGCCAGGATCGCACGCCGGATTCGATCGCGGCAATGACAGCCTCGGCAACACGGGTGCCCGTGATCGTCTCGAACGTTCCGATGCTTGGATTGGCCGAGACCCCGAGGACCACTGGTCCGTTCGCGGTTTCGCCCACATCGATGCTCGCGAGGCGCAAATCGAGAGCCTCAGCAGCTGCTAAGGCAATGGCGCGCTCTTCGGGCAGCGGGCGTTCGCTCGCATCGAGCTCCCTGCCGAGACGGCGCTCTACCGCGGCAGCGATGTCTCCTCCCACCACCAAGAAGCGGTAGATCGAAGCAAAGTGGCTGGCTTTACTCTTCGGTGGTGCATCGGTCACGAACGTCTCGACCGGTATCGGGACCGATCTGGCTGCCAGCCGCTGGCGGGTGGCCAGTGGATTGAACAGCCGGTCGAGAGCATCGCCTGAGTTGAGCGCGAAGCTGCCTCTGATTTCGAACTGCCGCACGGCAGCGGCACCGAAGGTGGTGTCGCCAGGACTAGGCCGTGGAATTACGGCGTCGTAATGCGCAACCGGCGCGTTGCCGACCAGCAGCTGCGGCTCCAGCGCATCGACCACCAGAGACAAACGCCCAAGGTCGAGCGGTTCGAGAACATGGCCGCGCGCCTCAGCGGCTTCCATCAGTCGGCGGTTCGATTGGGTGCGAGGCCGCCGGGTGAGGAGCGCAATGCGGAGCGGCCGGTGCACCAGATTGAGCCGGGGGACATGCCGATAAAGGCGATAGCTGAGCTTGGGCTGCAGGTAGGCCGTCGCCGGGTCGACGCGAATGTCGCCGCGTATCGCCTGCCGGCCGAGCAGCATGCGGTACGTCATGGCTTCGCGGTTGGCGAGCGTGATTTCGATCGGCCAGGTGCGCTCGCCGACTGTGATACGGGTGGCGATGACGGGGCGCAGCTCGCGCTCACCGTTCGAGCTGACGACCTCCCGTCGGTCGATCTCCGGCGCAGAGCAGTAGATGACGACGTCCGTGCGGCCCGGAATGGGATGAATCCCGAAGCGGACCATCGGCGATTCCGGGGGGCCGAACCGTTCGACCTCGAAGGCATGCAGAGCCGACGTGCGCGCTCCCGTGTCGACCTTCGCTTTGATGGCCGGAAGGCCAAGCTCGGGCAGCGCCACCCATTCGACCCACCCCAGTGTGAACGGCTTCGCTCTCATCAATCCTCGTCGATTCGCCCCGCCATCGGGGACCAAGCCCCGCCAAGAGAATCCAATGGTACGGGGAACAAGCTACATATAGTGCGGCGCTGCCTCGCGGCCTTCCCGTGTGATTGACCGGGCCTGCTCGGTCGCTTATCTCACCGCCTATGACAAAACGCTCAATTGTTACGCTTCCCGACCCGATCCTGCGCCAGGTTTCTCGGCCCGTCGAGCGCGTGGACGATGACGTCCGCGAGCTCGTGGAGGACATGTTCGAGACCATGTACGCGGCGCCCGGCGTGGGGCTCGCGGCCGTGCAGGTCGGGGTGCCGTTGCGCGTTATCGTACTTGACGCGGCGGAGGAAGGCGAGGAGCGCCGGCCGCTGGCGATGATCAATCCTGAAATCCTCTCCTTCAGCGAGGAGAAGCGCGTTTACGAGGAAGGGTGCTTGTCGATCCCCGAAGTGCGTGTCGAGATCGAGCGGCCCGCGAGCGTGCACGTGCGTTTCCTTGACCTCGAAGGGCGGCAACAGGAGCTGAAGGCTGACGGGCTGCTCGCGACAGCCATTCAGCACGAGATCGATCATCTCAACGGACGCCTCATCATCGACTACCTGTCCCGGCTGAAACGGGACATCATCGTGCGGAAGTTCAAGAAGCAGGCGAAGAGCGCGGCTGCCTGAGCCCTTCCGCTGCGTTTGCCTCTAGCATCACGCTCTGAAAGGTGATCCCGTGGCTTTACGCGTCGTGTTCATGGGCACGCCAGAGTTCGCGGTGCCAACGTTGGTCGAAATTCTGGCGGCCGGGCACGATGTCGTCGCCGTCTACACGCAACCGCCGCGTCCCGCGGGGCGCGGCATGGCCGAGCGCAAGTCCCCGGTGCATCTCCAGGCCGAAAGCAGCGGCATTCCCGTATTCACGCCAAGAACTCTGAAGGACAGCGCCGCGCAGGAGGTCTTCCGCTCCCATCAGGCCGATGTTGGGGTTGTGGTTGCCTACGGCCTGATCCTCCCACGACCGATCCTCGAGGCGCCGAGATACGGCTGTCTCAATCTCCACGCCTCCGCGTTGCCGCGCTGGCGCGGCGCCGCACCCATCCAGCGGGCGATCATGGCCGGAGACACCGAGACGGCGGTCATGGTCATGCGCATGGACGAGGGCCTCGACACCGGCCCCATCTGTCTTGCTGAGCGGGTGCCGATCGGCCCGAACACCACGGCGGGCGAGCTGCACGATGAGCTGGCGCGGGTGGGGGCGAGTCTCATGGTTCGGGCGCTCGCGGCGCTCGAGCGCGGCAGCCTCGATGCGACGCCTCAGCCGGAGGAGGGTGTGACCTACGCGGCGAAGATCGACAAGGCCGAAGCGCGCATCGATTTCAGCCGGCCGGCCCGCGAGGTCCACAACTTGATCCGTGGACTTTCTCCCTATCCAGGCGCATGGTTCGAGGCTGGCCCTCAGGGCAAGCACGAGCGGATCAAGGTGTTGCGCTCGGAGCTGGCCGAGGGAAGCGGTCCCCCTGGCACTGTGCTCGACGAGCACCTCACGGTGGCCTGCGGAGAGGGCGCTGTTCGGCTGACAGTCCTCCAGCGCGCGGGCCGCAAGCCAATGTCTGCCGAAGAGTTCCTGCGTGGTTTCGATCTGCCTGTCGGCACGCGACTTGGCTGAATGACTGCGCACTTACGAGAAATGGATGGCAGAAGCGTTTTTCCTGAGTTCGTGAACCATCCCGCCCGGGCGTCCAGGGGAGCTAAGCAGCCGAGCGCACCGTGCGAGTGCATCTTGCTGGGCAGCACGTGAGCCATTACGAGTGGCCGGTATGCCTCGCTATCGCATTACTCTCGAATACGACGGCACACCATTCGTAGGCTGGCAGATCCAGGCCCACGGTGCCTCCGTCCAGGGCGAGCTTGTCCGCGCCATCAAGCAATTTTCCGGAGAGATGGTGAGCGTGCGCGGCGCCGGCCGGACGGACGCAGGCGTCCACGCCCTGGGGCAAGTGGCGCATTTCGATCTCGAAAAGGAATGGGAGCCGTTCAAAATCAGGGAAGCGCTAAATTATCATCTCCGGCCCCATCCCATTTCCGTTCTCGATTGTGAGCTGGTCACTGACGATTTCGATGCGCGCTTTTCTGCAACCGCTCGGCATTACCTTTACCGCATTCTGAACCGGCGCGCGCCGCCAGCGCTGGATCGCAATCGAGTCTGGTGGCAGCCTATTCCGCTTGATGCGGAGGCCATGCACGAGGCTGCGCAACTGCTGGTGGGACGGCACGACTTCTCGACGTTTCGGGCCGCGGGCTGCCAGGCGAAATCGCCGGTCAAGACGTTGGATCGGCTCGATGTGACGCGAGAAGGCGATGAAATCCATATTCGGACTTCTGCCCGCTCGTTCATGCACAATCAGGTGCGCTCGATGGTCGGTAGCCTGAAGCTTGTGGGGGCGGGCCGCTGGACCGCCGCCGACCTCGCCGCTGCACTTGCTGCTCGTGACAGATCCGCCTGCGGCCCAGTGGCGCCGGCACACGGGCTTTATTTGGTTGGAGTTGATTATGGAAAGATCGAGTCGCAGTTCCCAAACAAGCGTTAAATCGTAGAATTGTATGTGTTTAGCTTTTGAAGCCTATTGCCTGCAAAAATAATAAAACACAAGCGGTTACATAGAGCAACACAAAAATGGTAACTCCAAGTCGTTCGATCACATTCACTGCGCGGCACGTGTGTTCAATTAGAGCCAATTGGGCTTCGACCGAAAAGAATTCGCGACGCGATTACCTCGCCCTCCGGCGGGATAAAGAAATTTATGCCGTTGTTTGGGAAGCCGGTCAGCTCTCCTACGAGCACATGCTTATCATCTGAGTAAAGATCGACTCGAAGGAAGGGAAAGTCCGCGCTGAGCTTGCGGGCCAGATCAAGCATGAGATCAAGGGTTTGGGGCTTTGGCACATCATGTTCGTATTGCGGATTACTCACTGAGAACGGCAGACGGGCCCAGTTTGTATCGTAATAAGCCTTTCGCGGGCGCTCGAAGCGATCCAAGACGACCAAGATCATGCGCGGCTCTCCGCGCCAGCAGAAGATCTTGTAATCAGGTGGTGGGTCGAGATCGAACACGAAGGGTTCAACGATGATCTTCGGTTTGAGACCGTAATAGGAACGATCCCTGGTTCTCCGATAATGATCCGTAGCGAACCAACGTTCGATTTTCTTCATATCGATCGGCTCGCCATTTCTTCTGAAAATGACGTGACCGCAGGCATGCGTTGATTTGATGACGCAGCGGTCAGGGTAGGCGTAAGCTCTCGCCTCATCGAGCGAGCGAAGCACGGCGATAGTCGGGATGTTGAACTCGGCGCCGACTTTCTCGCGAATGTAGTCCTTGACGAACTCTTTGTCCGTTATCTGTCGTCGAAGCGAGTAGTCGGTCTCAGGACTGAACCGCAGCCGAAGCAGCATGTCATTGTAGAGCTGCTGATTTGGCCAGCGGCGAAACGCGCGCAGGAAGCGGTAGTAATGAAAAACTTTATCTCCCCAGGGAGTGTGGGGAAGAAGGGATCGCAGGCTCATAGATGCTCCTCTATGTGTGAAAACGTCTCAGCACGGCGCGAGACGAATTGATCAAAGGATACAGATAACTTTGAAACCACTTGGTCGGAGAGAGCTTGCACTGAACGGACCGGTTTGTATGCAAGGGCAATTGGCTCACGTGCCGTTATGTGCTCTCAAGTGTCGACTCGCATTGAGGGCCAGGCAGCGGAACCAATGATAAAGGCCGAGCTGGTGAATATTGTAAATCACTCGAGCGGGGTCTGGCATAGCTCGCTTCCAGAAGGGAAGCTTCCCACGTTCCTTCCCAATGGTGGATGGCAAAGCTTTGCGCTCTTGCGTAATCGGCGGGGATCGACGCCGAAGACATTCAAACCAAGGCGCCAGGGATGGGCGATCTCGACGTCCCCCGGACAGTCGAAATGACGAGGGGCCAAGAGCTTGGTGGCTCCTGACTGGCTTACGAGGTAGCCGGCGCGACCAATAAGGATCCGCGAGTATCTGACCAGCCAACGATCGTGGGGAAGCCGAGCGAGGGGCTTTACGGCGCGCTTCGAGGCGCGGCAAAGTCGCACAAGATCCCATCCGCTTGGGAGAGCTGAAAGCGTTTCGGCGAGCACGGATGCGAGGTCTGTTGCAATGATTGCATCGTCTTCCAGCACGAGCGCGGCTGGGATGGCGCGATCTTTGACGATTTGCCAAACCTTCAGATGGCTAGCGGAACATCCAACCTGTCCGTCAGTGAGATAATCAGCGAATGAGTATCTACTCGCAATTTCTGGTGGAAGGTCTCGACCATCAACGCCAGGAACACGCTCTGCGAGGAAGCCGATCTCGGTAAGCTGTTTCTCGATGAAGGCTTTGCGATCTGGATGCCGGTCAAGATTTATAAAGAACGCTGGAATCATAACGACGTCCCCTCTCGTCGTAGAGCCAACAGTCTAGTATTAAAGCAGCCAGTTTCGTCAATTGCGTCACTTGACCACAATACGACGGCGTCCGTTGGCAAGTCAGGACTGCAGGACGGTGATGTTGTCAGTCAAAACAATTGAGGAGAGCTCGCCTTTGAGGTCTTGCTTAGGTTGGCCGGCATGTCTTAACACAATTGGCCCCGCTATACGAATTTAATCACCTCCCCCAAAGTGGGCCTCCGGCGGTCCGTAGATCCGCCAGAAGTAGTAGGCAGCCACGGCCAAGCCAACCCCGATGATAATCTTGCGCACTGTGGCCCTGTCAGCGCGACCGGCAAAGGCGCCGCCGAGATAGCCGCCAATCAGACCACCGACAGCCATTGGCAAACCAATGCTCCAATTCACAGCACCTTCGAAGATGAGCACGAGGACGGCTGTCGTCCGCATGAAAGCGGTCAAGAGGTTCTTCACAGCGACCGCGCGCCGAATGTCGCCCAATCCCATGTACCCGAGCGCGCTGATGACCAGAATGCCGATTCCCGCCCCGAAATACCCTCCATAAAGCGCTACGACGAACATTCCCACCAGGGCAATGGGCCACGTCCGCCGTTCCAGATCGGGCTGAACGCCACTGCTATTGCCATGCTTGGTAAGAATGGGACGCAAGAGGATGAGCAGGGTGCCTCCTAGAATGAGCCATGGCACGAGCTCAAGCAAATCGCGATCGCCGGCCCACGAGAGGAGCAGCGCACCTGTCAAGCCGCCAAGCACGCTTGGAATGACGAGCAGCCAAAGCCACTTAGTGCGAATCGCCTCAGTGAGCTCGTGCCGCGTGCGCCACACGGCGCCCGGATAGCCCGTGATTAACGCTATAGCGCTTGTGGCATCCGCGGCGACCGGATGCATGACGAGGAGCAGTAGGGAGAACGTAATAAGGCCACCCCCACCGGCCAGCGCGTTGATTGCTGCAGCGACAACCGTGGCAAGAAAGAAAAGGGCGATTTCCATTGGCGTCTATAGTTTGGTTGAATGTGTCCTCTTATAAACTCCGATGGTTGTCCGTCGATCGAAATGGATATGATTAATTTTCCAGGACCTTTGATGCAGAAATGGATCTGCTCGAGCTTCACAACCACGGTTCAACCAATCCGATGAACACGCCGCTTTGCCCTTGAGCCAAGGGCTGTGCGAGAAGTTAGAAACTTAGGGCGATCCACAGAAACATCCCCGACAGTGCCTTGTCCTTGTGATGCAGGTGTAGCACCTGATGGTGCGAGTGAAGGTGTCCGTGATTGCTGCAATTGATTGTTTCTAATCGCGAAAGAAAAGCCGAATTTGACCGAAGCAGGTAACGTTGATATCGTCACCTACGAGCAACTGACAGTGCAGGAAACATTCTCATCGAGTGAGTACCCGATTGGCCAGTCCGTACCGGAAATAGCGGCGGAAAAGGAGCGATGAAGGAATACGCCTCGCTTGTGAAGTGTTTCACCGCCGCGCCGCTGTGCCGGCCTTGCTCGCAAAAAAAATGCTTAACACTGGGTGGGAGGAGACAGACATGCGAACTTGGGGACGAGCTCTTGTGATCGCCGCCGCTACTGCATGTGGCGCAATCACAGCTTCGGTGGCGGTTGCAGAGGAGAAATACCCATCCAGGCCTATTGAGTTTGTCGTGCCGTGGGGGCCCGGTGGTGGTGCCGATCAGCTCGCACGATTGACAGGTCAGTTGCTCGAGCCGGAGCTTGGCGTATCCATTCCGGTCATCAACGTGCCCGGCGCGACCGGCGGCACCGGTATGGCAAAGCTCCTTGCGTCGCCGGCCGATGGGTACTCGATGGCGGTCTATATCGCCGACAGCCATGCACTGTTGGCGGGCCCGGAGGCGCGCTGGTCGATGCAGGACATCACGCCCGTCGCCGTTATGCTTCAAGGGCCGTCTTTCATCTTCGTTCCCAAAGACAGCCGGTTCAAGTCGTGGTCAGACTTCGAAAAAGAGGCCAAGGAGAAACCTGGCACGCTGAAGGTGGCCACGCTTGGCTTCGGCAGTGTCGACGACTATACGCTGCGTCACCTGGAAAGCAAAGGTATCAAGGTCGTCCAGGTGCCGTTTTCCAAGCCCAGCGAGCGGTACGTATCGATCCTCGGTGGTCATGCTGATGCCCTCTATGAACAAGCTGGCGATGTTGCGCAGTACATCAAGAGCGGGCAGATGCGGCCGCTGATGATCTTCGGCGAGCGGCGCCATCCGGCTTTCCCGGACACGCCGAGCTCCTATGAACTTGGCTACGAGGTTGCCCTGCCGCAGTTCCGATCGATTGTCGTTCGCTCAGGGACGCCGGAGGACCGCGTCAAGATCTTGTCCGACGCACTGGCGAAGATCACAGCAACTGACGAGTACAAGAAGTTTCTGGCGGACCAGTTTGCCGATCCGGACAGTTTTCTGGACGCGTCAAAGGCCAGCGATTTTCTCGCTAGTCAGCTTGCCGAAATGAAGAAGCTGGCGGGCACGAACTAAAGCTGCCCGTATGCAATCCGGGGTCGGCCGCCCGATCTGTGGGTACTCGGATTGAGATTGGTTTGTGACCAGCTCGATTGTCGCTCTCAGTTTTCGCAAGGATTAAGATATGGCGCAGCGTATTCTGGCCGCGCTTCCCTATTTTCTGGGGCTGGCTCTCGCGGCTGCTCTTTGGCACCTCGCAGGGACCATCACTTATCCGGCCCGCCCAGGTCAGCTCGGGCCGGACTTCTGGCCACGGGTCGCAATTGGGATCATTGTGGTCGTTTGCCTGTACGAGATCACTCGCGTTCTGATCTTCGGATCGGCCGCGGGCAGCGTACAGGGAATTGCTGAGCACCTCGAAGAGGAGGGTGACGAAGACGCAAAAAGCGATCAGCGGGTTCGGCTCTATATGCTGCTTGGAGGCTTGGTGCTGATGCTCGCTTATGGCTTGCTCGTGCCCATCCTCGGATTTCTCCTCGCATCTTATCTGTTCCTGATCATATTCATGTATCTCGGCGGTATCCGCAATCACACTGCAATCTGGGTCTCGAGCACGGTCGGCATTCTGCTGTTCGCTCTCATTTTCCTGAAAATGGTCTACGTCTCCTTACCGAGAGGAGAGCCGCCGTTCGATCAAGTGACTCAGCTCATCATGGACCTGATGATGGTCCGCTAGGCCGTGCCGAGGACTAGGAAATGATCGACATATTGACCAACCTTGGTGCCGGCTTCTTGGCCTGTATGACGGTTAAGAATTTGACGGTGCTCGTGGTCGGCATCGTCATGGGGCTTCTCGTCGGCGTCCTGCCCGGATTGACGCTGGTCATGGGCGTCGTTCTCGCACTGCCCTTCACGTACCAGATGGACATCACAGCCGCCCTCGTGTTGCTGACGGCGATGTACGTCTCAGGTACGTACGGCGGCGCATTCACAGCGATTCTTTTCCGCATCCCCGGCGAGCCGCTGGACGTCCCCTTGCTATGGGATGGCTATACGATGGCGCAGAAGGGGCGGGCCGCCGATGCTTTGGGCTGGACGCTCATGGCCGCTCTCGGCGGCGGCTTCGTCTCTGCGATTATCATGGTGCTGCTGACTCAGCCGATCGCGGCGTTTGCATTGAAGTTTTCAACGCCGGAGTATTTCGCGATTGTGCTCTTCGGCTTGGCGAGCGTCGTTGCGCTCGGGCGCGGGTCTCTGTCGCACGCCTTTCTGTCGCTGGCTATCGGCCTGCTTATCGCGTCCGTCGGAACGGACGCGATCTACGGCAGCTATCGCTTCACATTCGGATCGCCGCTCCTCGCGGACGGCATTGAGTTTCTGGTGGTGATGGTTGGCGCTTACGGCGTAGGCGAGGTTTTATCGCGGCTCGAAAGGGGGTTTGAGACCAAGCCTGTCGAGGCGGTTGCGGAGACCTCGACGAGGCTGCCGTCCTTACGTGAAATGGTCCAGCTGCGCTGGATGTTTCTGCGCTCGAGTGTGCTTGGCAATATCATCGGCCTCGTGCCCGGAGCCGGCGCCACCATCGCCTCGTTCGTATCTTACGGTGTCGAGGGGCAGTATGGCCGGCGTCGCAACGAGATGGGCACCGGAGTTCCCGAAGGCATCGTCGCCCCGCAGGCGGCCTCGACTGCTTCCGTTGGCGGTGCGCTGGTCCCGCTACTGGCGCTCGGTATACCCGGGAGTGGGGCAACTGCAGTGATGCTCGGTGCATTCATGCTGCAAGGCGTGCAACCGGGGCCGCAGATTCTCCTGACCTCATCCGAGATGGTCTACACCATCTTCGCCTCGGTGTTCCTCGGCATCGCACTTATGTGCGTGCTCGGGTTCTATTTCATACGCGGTCTCGTGAAGGTCCTGGATTTCCCGGAGCCGATCGTTTCAGCCTTTGTCATGCTGATGTGCTTTATCGGCGCCATGTCGATCCGCAGCAATCTGACCGACCTGTGGCTGATGCTGGGCTTTGGAGTTATCGGGTATCTGCTCGAGCGGTTCCAGTTCCCAGTCGCGCCGATGGTGCTTGGCGTCATTCTGGGGCCGATCGCTGAGGAATCGTTCATGAATGCCATGATCAGCTTCAACAATGACTGGACGATCTTCTTCACGCGCCCAATCTCGGGCACGATCATGATTGTCACGGTCGTGACGCTTCTGCTGCCGTTGCTGAACCAAGCGTGGCGCAAGCTGCAACCAGCGCAGGCCTCGAGCCAACCGCGGTGAAGGTTAAGCAATTGGCGCTGGAAGGCGAGTGCTCTACTCCGCCTTGCGCGCCGGCATTCACGAGAGCGCTCTAGGATCTGTGTCCGAAACAGCCAGGCCGAAGAGGGCAGCGCGGGAAACTGTCTTCCGGCCAAATTTCAAGCCTGCCATGTAACCTGGCCGCTTGTGTTGGTCGAAGACCTCCGAACCGCACGGTTTGGATCAAGCCCTGGCCACGGAAAGGTGTGCCCGGCCGGTCTTGCTACCGATTCCTACTGACTGGAATTGTGCTAGCGCGCGCCCAACCGTTGCAGCCGCTCGAGGGCCTCAATAGCCCCGAGCTCCCTTGCCCGCTCATACCAGCGGCGGGCTTGCTCCAGGTCGGGCTCTATCCCACCGATCACGTTCCAACGACTAAGCTCGTTGGGGTCGTACGTCATGGCGAGCGCGAGGGCAGCCGGGCCCCAATCAAGCTCGGCAGCCTGCTCGTAGAAGAGGCGCGCGGCCGTCACGTTGCCGTTGGCAAGGCTCTCGTCTCCGCGCCGCATCAGAGCCAAAGCCCGCTCCCGATTTTCAGGGCTAATGTCCGGTGGCGGAGGAACCAATGGCAATCGGGCTGGTGCGGCCAACTCCGTGCTGTCCGCGGGCGTCAGGGCTGCCACGTTCGCTCCGGCTTGTGCGCTTGCGGCCTGCGTTGCTGCTGGCGTGATGGCGGAGGCGGGGGCGATGAGCAGCGTCGACTTCACCTCGCTCAGAATACGCCCGTCGATGGCGACCAGTGAGATGGTGACGTCGCTCGTTCCCGAGGCTCCCGCGGGCGTCGCAATCTTCAGCCGCGGTAGACCGGAGAGCGGGATCGCCCATGCTCCAGCGGCAATAGCGTGACCCTCTGAAAGCGTGGCGTTACTCGGCAGCCCGCGAATGCGGAGGAAAGTCTGCTTGGGGATCGCTTCGGGCGGGCCCACTTGAATCGGGAAAGGCGTCTCGACGGCTGGCTCCGCCAAGATCACCGATGCAACGTTGATGATGGGCGTGTTGGAAGGAGTCTGAGTCACCGCTGGCCCAGCAATGCTCAGCGGCAGAATTGCGAGCGCCAAAAGTGAGGCGGTGCGGATCAACCGACGACTGATCGCCAGAGCTGGTCTTGGCGTGCTCCCTCCATCTGCCATGGATCTCCCCCCATATCGACGCCGGCTATACTAGTCGCCTGGCTTGAGTTTTTGGGCAATACGATTTGGATCAGCGCCCCTGCCGTCTAGCAGCTCGTTGCCTGCTCCACTCCAAGAATTCCTGGAAAAGCCTCTCCTGCTCAGCCCGGTCGTTCGGCGCAACGCGAGCAGCTTGCGTGCGTGCATAGACCGGATCGACGCCCGCGGAAACCGGCGCAGTCCTGCTCTGGAGCTCCTGGAGCTTCTGCTCGGCTACGAAGTAGCGCGTCCAGCCAGGCACGTTAGCTGCAAGATTGATCTCTTTCCACTTCGGATGATAAGGCGGCTTCCGAAGTGTTTCAAACCGATCAAAGTAATACTGAATGAAGCGCTCAACCCGGCGATGACGATCGTGACCCTCCGGCCAGTTGTAGACCGCTAGAACAACCGGCACGCCAAACGTCTGGATCTTTTCACCCGGCTCAATCAGGTTCGGATAGTCATCATGGGTCAGCGCAGTGGGCACGTAGTAATCGGAGAACTTGTCCGAGTACTCCACCGGCAAGAAGTGGCCCACGTCTGAGCTAAGATTGAGAAAGAGACTGTTCGGTTTTCCTTCTGTGTGAAGGATGGCCGCGATCTGGCCCTCCTTCATGCGCTCGATCGCGACGGCATTGTTGATGAATACTGGCTCGACCTTGATGCCGAGGCGGTCGAAGAGGATCTGACCAGTGACAGTCGGGCCGGAGCCTCTGCTGTCGAACCCAACCTTTTGACCTTCGAGATCCTGAAGCGACTTGATGTCATGGCGCGCAAAAACGTGCAGCTCGCCGATGTACATCTGTGAGATGTAGTTGACGCGACGCTCCAGGTTCGCGGCCCGGCGGTTTTTCCGGTACTCCTCAAAGGCATCGGCCTGCACAAGCGCCATGTCGATGCCTTTGAGATAAAGCAGGTCGGCCAGGTTTTCCGTCGCGCCATAGGTCACCATGGGCAGAAGACGGAGATTGTCTCCGTCATCCAGCGCCTTCGCCATCTCCGCAGCGAAGCGAAGCGTGGTTCCCTCGGGAAGCCCACCGGCGATGGTGACCGTCCAGGCGTTCGTCCGTGCAACGATGGATGCTTCACCGGAAGTCGCCGCCGTCGGCGTCGCTGCCCGCGCTTGAGCGACGTTGAGTGGTTGCGGAGTTTGCGACCAAGCTGTTCCGGCAATGAACGGCACGAGCCCAAACGCTCCCACAACCCAAGTAAGCAAGCCACGCACGGACCCGTCTCCCGTCTGATTATTGAGGTGCAGCCACGGCATAAGAGAGGACTGAATTAGGCCATATTATAGCAGAGGCTCAAGGGGGTGAACCGAAACTAGAGCGCGAATTTGCGCCGACAAATCCGCGCATTTTTCGGCTTGTCGTCAGCTCTTCGGATGTGATGCAACCAGGGGTCTGTCTTGCGGTGAGCGAGACTACTGCTCGTCCATATATTCGCGGATTTTGCGCTCCTGCCATCGCTCAATGAACTTCGGCGCGGTGAAGAAGACGGCGAACGCGTGGGCGAGTATTCCAATTCCCCAGCCAAGGAAAACCCATTGCACCCACCAAGTGGTGCCCATCGTTGCGTCCACCGCGAACAGTAGAACGAGAACAATCGCGAAGATGAACAGGTGGGCATAGAATCCTTTGACCCGGTCCAGACGCTCGCGAGCGCGCGCCCGTCGTTCCTCCCTGGTCGGATGCTCGTTGGGGTCAGTTGTCATATTCCGTCTTTCTCTGATTGCAAGATCCTGTAACTGAGTTTTTGCAGGATCTTGCCCGCCAGGCGGGTGCCTCTACGTCAGCCGTAGTAGAGAGCGACACACGCCCTGTAGCGCCTCCACCAGTACGGCGAGCCCGTGAGGTACGCGCGCCGCCTCAGCCATTCGCATTCGGCGTAGTAGATGCCGGGAGCGATCCAGACGCCACTCCAGATGTAGCCAGGGCGCCAGACTCCGCGCCGGCGGCGCGGCTCCGCGAAGCGGCGCCGGTCTCTGCGGTCGAAATGAGGCCGACGGCGATCATCGCGGTCGAACCGGGGGAAACGGCCATCCCGGCCAGCGCGCCGGTCCCGATCGCGCATGATGGGGGCTCCTCCGAAGCCACGACCCGGTCCGCCCTCGAAGCGAGGGGCTCGATCTATCCTTGGACGTGGACCACCGCGAAGACCTCCATCGAAGCTTGGGCGACCGCCACGGATAGCCGGACCACCACTGCGCGGACCGACACCGAACCCGGGTCCGCCACCACCACCGAAACCGCCTCGACCGATACCGGGCCCACCGCCACCGAACCGGCCACCGCCTACGCTTGGTCCACCGCCGCCGAATCCGCCGCCAAAACCGTCGCGACCCCCGCGGCGTTGCACGAGCTCGACGGCACCAGCCGTGTTCATCTGGATCAAAGGTAGCTTGACGGCAGCCCTGACCTCCGCTGGAGCCGAGGCGAGCGCCAAAGCGCCAGCAACCGGCGCGATCATCAGGAGCTTCATGTCTCTTCCTTTCTTATCGTTGTTCTTGGTTCGCTGGTTAGGGCTTGCTGGCGATTGCATATCGAACGCACGCCAGGCGCGTTCGTTTCGGTACTTGGGCGAAGAAGCAGCGGCAGAAGCGCGCAGATGGCAGATGAAAGTCACCCCGCTCGGGTCCAAGCCAAGCTGCTCGGTGGGCGCCTATTCAGCCGCTGCAGGGTGCGGTGCGAGGAGAGGCGGGACGGTCTCGGCTTCTTGAGGATCTCCGCAATGAACGTCTGGCTGGACTGCGCTCGGCTCCGATGGCCCAGTAGGCTCCTCATCCGCCTTCTCGATGAACCGGCTGAACAAGCGCCATAGCCAATGCCCGATCTCATCCATCAGGACGAACACAGCCGGCACGAACACGAGCGAGAGAACGGTCGAGGAGATCAACCCACCGATTACCGCGATGGCCATGGGCGAGCGGAACTCGCCGCCAGAGTCGAGCGCCAGTGCCGAGGGCAGCATGCCGCCGCACATCGCAATGGTTGTCATGATGATTGGGCGCGCCCGTTTGCGGCCGGCGTCAATGATGGCATCGGTGCGGGGCACGCCGCGCTCCATCGACTCGAGTGCGAAGTCGACCAGCATGATGGCGTTCTTGGTGACGATGCCCATCAGCATCAGAATGCCGATGACCACGGGCAAGCTGATGGGCTTCTGCGTCAGGATCAGTGCAAAGATGGCACCGCCGATCGACAGGGGCAGCGAGAAGAGGATCGTCACTGGTTGAAGGAAACGGCCGAACAGCAGGACGAGCACGGCGTAGACCATCATGAGCCCGGCTGCCATCGCTTCGCCGAAGCTGGCGAAGACCTCGCCCATGATCTCGGCATCGCCGAACTGCTTCAGCTCGACGCCCTCAGGCAGGTTCTTGGCGGCAGGCAAATTGCGAACGGCCTTCACCGCCTCGCCGAGTGGCGCGCCATCGACGAGATCGGCGCCCAAAATGACACGACGGGCTCGGTCGTAGCGATCGATCGACGTTGGGCCTTGCGCCGTCTCGAAGGTCGCTACGGAGGAGAGCGGCACGGCACCACCCGACGCCGTCGCAACCCGCAAAGACTCGAGGACCTGCGGATCAGCGCGCGCTTCCTCCTTGAGCTGAACGCGGATTGGAATCTGCCGGTCACCGACAGTGAATTTCGCCAGGGCCGGTCCGACGTCGCCGATGGTGGCAATGCGGACCGCTTCGGCGATGGCCTCCGTCGTTACGCCCACCATGCTCGCGCGCTCGCTGTCGGGGATGACCCGCAACTCTGGACGATCGAGCTCGGCCGTGGAAACCGGCAGCGCCAGCATGGGGAGCTGCTTCATCTGGCTCGTAATCTCGGCAGCCGCCTTGTTGACGGCCTCTCCGTCGCGGCCGGTCACGACCATCTGGAAGCTGCGCTGGCCATTTTCCATCAGGAACCAGTAGCGAATGTCGGGAATGCGCTCGAGGTCGCGCGCGATGGCCTTCTTCACGGCCTCCTGGCTCAGCTCGCGCTCGCTCCGCGGCACCAGGCGGATGACGAGGGTCGCCTTGCGCACCTCGGCACCTGAGCCGAGGACCTGACCACCGTTGACGAAAACGCTCGTGACCTCTGGCCGCGCAGAAATTCGCTCCGTCAAAAGACGAGTCAGCTTCTGCGTGTCCTCGAGGCGCGAGCCGGGTGGCAGCTCCACGGCGAGCATAATGCGTCCGTTGTCTTCCTGCGGGAGAAACGCCGACGGCAGGAGCTGCATGCTCGCAATCGAGCCAGCAAAGATCAGGAGACCAAGGCCGACAGTCAGAAAGCGATGGCGCACCGACCAGGCCACAAGCCTGGTGTAGATCCTCAGCAGCCATCCCTCTCGATCGCTGTGGCTCTCATCGGCGCGCATGAAATAGGCCGAGAGCAGGGGCGTAATGAGTCGCGCGACCAGCAGCGAGAAGAACACAGCGATGGCGACGGTCAGGCCGAACTGCTTGAAGTACTGCCCCGCAATGCCGCCCATGAAGCTCACGGGCGAGAAGACGGCGATGATCGTCGTTGTAATGGCGATAACGGCCAGTCCGATCTCGTCGGCGGCCTCCAGTGCTGCGCGATAGGCCGACTTGCCCATGCGGATGTGCCGGACGATGTTCTCGATCTCGACGATAGCGTCATCGACGAGAATGCCCGTCACGATCGTGATGGCGAGCAAGCTCACCATGTTGAGCGAGAAGCCGATCGCATCCATCGCGAAGAAGGTCGGGAACACCGACAGCGGGAGGGCGATGGCGGCGATGACGGTGGCCCTCAGATCGCGGAGGAACACGAACACCACCAGGATTGCGAGCACCGCGCCTTCGAGCAGCGTTTTGATGGTCGCATGGTAGACGCCAAGCGTGTACTCGACGGTGGAGTCGATCTGTTTGATCTCGACGTCCGGATAAAGGCGCTTCAGCTCTTCGAGCTTCTTCGCGACGCCTTCGGCGACGGCAACATCGCTTGCGCCCTTGCTGCGCGTGATCGCGAAGGCGACGACCGGCTCACCATTGAGCTCGGCATAAGTGCGCGGCTCCTCGATTGAATCGGTTATCGTGCCGAGCGTATCGAGCCGCACGGCACGGCCGCCCGGCAGGGCGATCATGGTCTTCGCCAGATCCTCGATGGTTTGCTTGCCCGCAAGCGTTCGGATCGCTTGCTCGCGACCGCCGATTTCGCCACGACCGCCCGCCACATCGACTTGCGTCGCCCGGAGCTGCCGATTGACGTCACCAGCCGTGATGCCAAGAGCCAGCAGCCGGTCCGGATCGAGGGCAACACGGATTTCGCGGTCCACGCCACCCACGCGCTCGACTTTCGAAACGCCACCCACGCTTTGCAGCGCTCGCGCGACCGTGTCATCGACAAACCAGGACAGCTCCTCGGGCGTCATCGACGGCGCGCTTGCCGAGTAGGTGACGATTGGCAAGCCTTCGACGTCGAGGCGCTGCGTGATCGGCTCGTCGATCGTTCGCGGCAGCTCGCTGCGAATGCGCGCGATCGCGTCCTTCACATCGTTGACCGCGCGATCGACCGGAGATTCGAGATGGAACTCCACCAGTGTGGTCGAGCTGCCCTCGACGATGGTCGAGGTGATGTGCTTGACGCCGGGAACGCCCGCGATGGCATCCTCAACGCGCTTGGTGACCTGGGTTTCCAGCTCCGAGGGTGCTGCGCCTGCCTGCGTGATGGTGACCTGCACCACCGGGATGTCGATGTTCGGAAAGCGCATCACCGGAAGCTGCTGGAAGCTGAACACTCCCAGCGCGATGAGCACCATGAACAAGACGAGCGGGGGCACAGGGCGGCGGATCGCCCAGGCCGAGATGTTGAGTCTGGCCATGGTCAGCGCACCTCGCTCACGGTGGTCGTTGGCTCGAAGACGGGGCGCACTTCGTCCCCGTCGCGCAGGAAGGTGCCGGAGCGGGCGATGACGATCTCGCCCTCTTTGAGACCCTCGACGATTTCGACTCGTCCGCCTGCCCTGAGCCCCGTCTTCACACGACGCGTGCTCACGCGGCCATCGGTTACGACCTGAACCTTGGCGCCATCCGGCCCATAAAGAATGGCGCTTGCGGGGATCGCGAGACCGCGCCCGTTGGCCGTCACGACCGTGCCGCGGGCAAAGCCGCCGATCCGCAGCGGCTCATTGCTGGTCAGGCTGATGCGCACGCGCCCGAGCCGGGTGTTCTTGTCGATCTCAGGCGAGATGAGCCGCACCTTGCCGGTGACCTCCCCAAGGCCGGCCACGGTGACCACGGCCGGCTGGCCCGGCTTCAAGGCCGCCAGCTGCGCCTCTGGGACCTCGGCATCGAGTTCGACCTCGCCGCGTGCGATGATCCGGAACATGGCCTCGGCCGTGACCGTTGCCAGAGCACCCACGCGAACATTCCGGCGGCTGACGAGACCTTCGGCAGGGGATTTCACCTCTGTTTTGGAGCGGCGCCACTCCAGCTCCTTCCTCTGCGCCTCGAGGCTTGCCTTCTCGGCCTCGGCGACCTTCAACCCGTCTCGCGCGGCAATCAGCGCGGCTTCGGCGGTGCGGGCAGCGGCTTCGCGCTGGTCGAAAACGCTTTCGGAAACATGGCCCGATTGGCGGAGCTGCTTGGCGCGCTCGAGCGCGTTCTTCGCTTCTTTCAGCGACGCCTCCGCCTGCGCAATCGTGCTCCTGGCTTGGGCAATGGCGGCATCGGCCTTCGCGAGAAGTGCGGTGTTCTGAGCAAGCTGCGCATCGATCGTCGCGTGCACGAGAGTCGCAAGCACCTGGCCCTCTTCCACCCAGTCGCCTTCCTCCACGTGCACTTCGAGAACACGAAGGCCTTCGATCTCGGGCGCAACCAGAATTTCCTCGCGCGGCACGAGCGTGCCTGTGACGAGGACCGTCTCGACGAGCTCGGCAGGTGCAACCTTGACTACGCTGGCTGCAGGAGGCGCGGCGGCGATCGGCGGTTGCTCATCCGTTTTGGCGTTTTGCAGCCCCGATTGTTTCGGCAGGTTTGGCACCGGCAAGTGGCCGTAGGCCATCAGACCGCCTGTGACTGCCACCGCACCGATGGCGAGGGTGAATATTGCACGCTTCATGATCATCTCGTGCCAGTGTGTTTTGACGTTGCGTCAGCGCGATGCTGCGGAGTCGCTCGCGACTTGCTTCTGCGGGCTTCCGTCCGAGACAGGGTTGATCAGGGTGGAGACCAGCTGAACGAGTGCTGGCAGCATGGTCTCGGCGTCGTAATCAGGATCGACCGCGCGGCGCCAGAAGAGGCCATCGCCGATCAGCACGATGATCTGGGCCAGGAGTTGTGGGGGGAAGACCGGATTGATCCGGCCCGCCTTCTGCGCTTCGGCGAAGAGCTGCGCGAAGCTGTCGGTCACGTAGCGGTCGACGGAACGGAAGATTTCGCCGACCACCGGATTGCGCGTCGATTCAGCCGCAATCTCCATGCACAACACGCGCTTATGTCTCGGCTCCTCGATGGAATAGTGCTCCGCGATCCGCCGTAGCGCGGCGATCAGGTCGCCAGCCTTGCCAAGCTCCGCCAGCTGCTGAGCAAGATGAGTGCGGTCCCGCTCCGCGATGCCCGCGATAAGCTCCTCCTTAGAGGAGAAGTAGAGGTAGAGGGCACCGGGGCTCACCTGCGCCTCGCGGCAGATGTCCTGCATCGTTGTGCGATGGAACCCGGACCGGGCGAAGCAGCGCTCGGCGGCGTCGAGGATGTGCTCGCGACGGGCGGCTTGAGTGGAGGGCTTCAGCTTCGGCATCTCGATGGGCCAGCGGCAGCTGCACTAGGAAGAACAAATAGAACGAACACTCGTTTTAGGTTGGCTGCTTCTTCTGGCTCGTGCTCGCGGCAATTTCAAGGCAGAAGTTCCGACTTGTGCATTTTTTTCCGGTCGTGGATCTCGCGAGCCGCGATGACCGGGCTAAGCGGGGCTCCCATGCAGCGTTGGCCCCTGCCGCCATTCGCGAAATGGTTGGTGCGCCGCGCTTTCGTCACAAAAAGCGATCAATTCCAATCGGTAGGCGCGCGATGCTCATATGATCGATGACATTCATGAGGTCATCGGATTGAATCTCTCGGGATAAGGGTGAAGCAACGGCGCCGTGCAGGTCTGCAGTCCGGGAGCGCACCTCTCATTGGTGCGCGACAGTGGCCGGATTGCGGACAGCAATCGGGTGGGGGATAGATGACGGATCGGGATGCCCCAGTCGGGGCGTACAGCTCCTTGCGCAGCATCCTGCGTGCTATCGACGAGAGCGACGGCGACCTGGAGCCATTGTTCGACAGACCCGGACAGGAACCGGATGCTGGAAGCGGTTTCGGCAACTCAGGTGGCCTCAAGTACGAGCGCGTGACAGCAACCGAGCCTGGCCCTTCGCAATTGGCCGCCCCTCATCCATCCAAGGAACAATCGAGGTCTCCCTCTTCAAGAAGGGTGTCGCTCCTCGGTCGGGTCTGCATTGAATCTGCGTCATTACTCGGCTTGGTGCTCACAGGCGCTGTTCTCGTCATCCCGGCACCGACAGGGGAGTGGGCGCGTGCGGCGCTCGATGAGCTCCAAACTCCCGCGGACGGCGCGGCCAATCAGGTGCTCATAGCCGAACGTGCCGAGAGGCGCGCCGATGGTGCCGGCGAGCTGCCGCCACACGGCCTCCAAGCTTTCGCAGAGCTGGCGAAAAGGGCATTCGCTGCGACGGAATCTAAGGGGGTCGAGTCACTGCAGCCAAACACATCTGAAAACTGAGGCATGCCGGAAAGAGAGCGTCCATTCAGTGCATGCCTCAGCAATGGCGTCCTCACCAATCAGTCACAATTGGAGATTGAGGAGCGACAGCGCCACAGCTCAAATGCATTTACCCCTCAACTGCGCGACTGCGAGTTTAATAGTCATTCAGTCATTATCATCATCGCTATAACTACCGCTACTGGTGTAATTCCCGTCGATCCTTATGCTGTCAAGTCCGCGTTTCAACTCCTCTAATGTGCAACTCACACAATCTTCTAAGGCGTTACCGGCTTCGCGCGCCCTCTGGATTGCGGACCGCAAATTTCCGGAATGGCGAAAATTGCTTAACGCATTTCCAAATTTCTCTGAACAGTTCACCTGCGGTTCATCGCACGCAGCGAGCGCTGCCGTTGCCGGTGCTTGCGCGAGCACGAACGCTGCGCTAACGGCCACAAGTGCTGCTAAGGACAGTAAGGATTTTGGTTTCATTCCATACCTCCTGATCTAGAAGTTTGTGAAGGAAAAACATTTTTTCGTCGACGCGCTTTGCACGCGTGCAAGGCCTGATGAAGTTCAAACTCAAGCCTATCTAGTCTGGTCAGTAAGCGAGATCTGCAGACGCTCTCCCATTGCTCTGAATAATGCAAGCCACGATAATCTCGCAGGAGCGTTTCTTCATCATGATATAGTTTTTCAACCAATCTTCCTCAGCACAGTGACCCAAAGATAAATGTTTAATCTCGTCTCGGATCAATGTGCTTACCTCTTCAGCTTCTCTTTCAAATTGGCACTTGCGCGCGGGATTCCCCTTCCCTTACGCAGTTTTGTACGCAGCCGCGGGGGATTCTATACATTGTCCAGCATTGGTTGACGCAATCGTGCTCCCGGTCATCTGCAAATGAGGATGTGGTTTGACTTGTGATGGCGAGGATCACAATCAACACTATTACGATCGGTCTTATTGGGGCCATTGTTCCACTCGGTCAAAACGTTCAAAAGTATTTGGTATAGTGCGCGCGAATTGCCGGCCAGACACATCGCTTTCAGCTCGGTCCGTTTCTCTTGGGGGTCGAGCCCAAAGTAGGACTTAGTTAATGAATCCGCCGGAGCCCTTCATCCCCCAAATAGGGGACGTAGAGGGACATGCTCTGAGCGAAGTCACTGCCTCGACGACGTGCTGCTTGCATGTACTCTACCTGGCAGCGGAGCCGAACCCTTCTCAGCTGTGTTATAGACAGGCGGGCAAGCGCCGCGACGCGTAGAGGGGTATGGAGATGACAGAGGCCCACCGAGACTGGCCCGATCTCGCCGGCCGTATCGTCGAGGACGAAGGCGACCGCCGGCATGTGCTGCCCATCCGGGTCTACTTCGAGGACACCGACTTTTCTGGGGTCGTCTACCACGCGAGCTACCTCCGCTGGTGTGAGAGGGGCCGCTCGGACTTCCTGCGGCTGGTCGGCAACGACCATCGGGCTCTCATCGGGGGCACAACAGGGCGGGAGCCTGCAGCTTTTGTGGTCCGACGGATGAAGCTCGAGTATCTCAAACCGGCCTACATCGACGACGTTCTGGAAGTGCACACTCGCGTGCGCGAGATCGGCGCGGCGAGCCTCACTTTGGATCAGGTGATCTGCCGGGATGGCACGCGGCTGTTCGAGGCGGAGGTCATGGTCGTTCTGGTCAGCACCTCGGGCAAGCCTATGCGTATCTCGGAGGCGATCCGGTCTGCCCTCCGATCAGCGTGATCCGAGCCAAGTCTTTCGGGCCCGAACAACCTCTTGATCCGACCTGCAACTTTGTTCAATCTGCCGCGCCCGTCCGTCCTCTGGAGATCTCCAGAGGGGATGGCAATCTGTATGTGAGCGGATGAGAGAGACCGATTAAATCCGGTCGATCTTGGGTGCATAATTGAGCCAGGGAGGATGCGACGGGCGGCGGCTGGGCCGTTCGTGGGTGGCTGATGTTCGCTGCGCAGTTGCCGGCTTGGGTCGTAGTTTGGACAAATTGGCGGCGCACATGCGGACTTTGGGCCAGGGGCGGCATAAACTGAACTTTTGGCCGTCGCGAACCGGGCGGGCGCGCTTCTGTGCCGGCCCGTTTGCTGTTGGCTCCCTGGAACGGCTCATTAAGAGATGTGAGGCATAGGTAAAATGGTGGAGAGCTCGTTGGCGCCGAGTGGTGGCGGTGTCTCGTTTTTGGAGCTGTTCCTCCAGGCCCATATCGTGGTCAAGATCGTCATGGTGGGGCTCGTTCTCGCCTCGATCTGGTCCTGGGCCATCATCATCGAGAAGCTCATCGCGTTTCGCCGGGCACGGATCGAGGCCGACAGATTCGAGCAGCTGTTCTGGTCGGGTCAGTCGCTCGAGGAGCTTTACGCGGGCCTGTCCCGAGGACGCACCATTGCCATGGCGGCCCTTTTCGTCGCGGCCATGCGCGAGTGGAAGCGCTCCGTTGAAGGCAGCATCCGGGCGCTGGGAGGAATTCAGCTCCGCGTCGAGAAGGTGATGGACGTCACCATCACGCGGGAGATGGAGCGGCTGGACCGACGCCTCCTGTTTCTTGCGACGGTCGGCTCGACGGCGCCGTTCGTTGGGCTGTTCGGCACCGTTTGGGGGATCATGACGAGCTTCCAGGCCATTGCCGCGTCGAAGAACACAAGTCTTGCCGTCGTGGCACCTGGCATCGCGGAGGCGCTTTTTGCGACGGCTCTCGGCCTCCTGGCAGCAATTCCTGCCGTAGTCTTCTACAATAAGTTCTCTGCTGATTCGACGCGTCTCGGCCAGCGGCTCGAGGCCTTCGCCGACGAGTTCTCGGCCATCGTTTCGCGACAGATCGACGTGCGGAGCTGAGCGGAACAGCATGGGCGTCAGCATCAACACCGGCGGCAACGGCGGCGGACGCAGACGGCGGGTCCGCTCCCATGTGCCTATGAGCGAGATTAACGTCACTCCGTTCGTGGACGTTATGCTCGTGCTGCTGATCATCTTCATGGTGGCAGCGCCGCTCTTGACCTCGGGTGTGCCGCTTGAGCTGCCGCAGGCCAAGGGCAAGCAGCTTGAGGCTCAGGAGACGGAGCCGATGGTCGTCTCGGTAACGAGCGACGGCAAGCTTTACTTGGGTCAGGAGGACGAGACACCGATCGATCTCGACGAGCTGGGGCCCAAGCTCGTGGCCATTGCAGAGGCGCGCGGCGGGATGGATGAGCCGATCTTCGTCCGTGGGGATCGGTCTGTAGAGTACGGCGTCGTTACCCGCGTCATGGCCCGTATCAAGGAAGCCGGATTCCGCAAGCTTTCGCTGGTCACCGAGGTGGAAAGCGGAGGGTAAGCGAGCTGTGCAATTCGGGCTTACAGTCTCGATCTTGATGCATCTCGCTATTCTGGCCTGGGCGTTCCTGTCGCTACAGTCGCCAGAGCCCTTCAGGGTGCCGGAGCCAGAGCCCGTGGAGGTTGCGCTTGTCACGCCGGAGGACATCGTCCGGCTGAAGAAGGGCGACCGCAGCGCCAAGCAGCTTGAGGCTCAGCAGGCCGACAACCAGAAGAAGGCTGTCAAGGAGGATAAAGTCAAATCCAAGCACGAAGCAGCTGCACCGCCGCCTCCGCCGCCTCCGGAGGCGACACCTCCGCCCGAGCCGACCAAGGATCCGATAGCTGAGAAAATCGCCGCGCTGCCGCCCGCGCCGAAAGGGCCGAGCCCCGAGGAGCTCAAGCGGAAGGAGGAAGAGGCCGCGCTGAAGGCCGAGGAGGCTCGCAAAGCGGAGGAGGCACGTAAGGCCGAGGAGGCGCGAAAGGCGGCAGAAAAGAAAAAGGCCGAGGAAGAGAAGCGGCTAGCCGAGGAGAAAAAGAAGGCCGAGGAAGCCAAGAAGAAGGCTGCCGAGGCCAAGAAGAAGGAGGAGGAGCGGCACAAGCGACTGGCCGAGCAGCGGCGCAAGGAGCAGGAGGCAAAAGAGAAGAAGCGGTTTGATGCCGACCGCATCGCGGCGTTGCTCAACAAGGTGCCGGATCGTGCCCCTGCAGCCGGCGCACCTGAGCCTCCGACCACCGAGACGAAGGCGCGCGGGCCGGTTGCTGGCGCTCCGGAAGGAACCGACAGCCGGCTCACTGCGAGCCAGAGATCCTTGCTGGGCGTGATGATGAAGCGCGCCGTCAGCCGCTGCTGGAACATCAATAGCGGCCTCGACGGCATTGATCGCATCGTCGTTGAGGTGGAGGTGCGCCTGCGCCCGGACGGCTATCTCGAGCAGCCGCCCCGTGTCATCAATTCCGGATACGGACCGTTGTTCGCGGATGCTGCCAACAGCGCCATCCGGGCCTTGGTGCAGTGCGAGCCTTATGATCTTCCGGCGCACCTCTATGCCGGGGGGTGGGACCACATGGTGGTCACATTTGATCCGCAGCGGATGTTCTGACGAGAACGGCAGCTCCCGCGCCTATAGCGGGTAGAGACAACTTACCGGGGTCTGAGAGATGACCGACAACAAGCAGAACTGCGGTGTGACTCGCCGAGCAGCACTGCAAATGGGGATCCTCGGCGCCGGTATGACCATGGCGCCAAAGGTTTTCGGGCAAACGCGGGTGACGGTGGACGAAGCGAACCTGCGCCCGCGGCCGATCGCCATTCCGCCGTTCTTAAGCGATGATCCGCGGCTCGGCGCAGAAATCGCCGGGGTGATCATGGCGGACCTCGAGTCCTCCGGGCTGTTCCGTCCGCTCGATCAGAGAGCCTTTATCGAGCAAATCCGTGATGTGAACGTGGCGCCGCGGTTCGCAGACTGGCGGGCCGTCGGCGCCGAGGCCCTTGTCGTCGGTCGCGTCCACAGATTGCCCGACGGGCGGCTGAGGGCAGAGTTCCGGCTATGGGACGTCGTGCTCGGTAAGCCATTGGCAGGCCAGCAGTTCTCCACGATCGCTCCCAATTGGCGCCGGATCGGGCACATCATCGCCGACCAGGTCTACGAGAAGCTGACGCTGGAGAAGGGCTACTTCGACACGCGTATCGTATTCATCGACGAGACTGGGCCCAAGGACAACCGCCTCAAGCGTCTCGCCATCATGGATCAGGACGGCGCCAACGTCCGGATGCTGACCAACGGCCGGGAGCTCGTTCTCACGCCCCGCTTCAGCCCGACGAGCCAGGAAATCACCTACATGCAGTACACGAACGACCAGCCTCGGGTCGTTCTCATGCGGCTCGACACGGGTGAACGCGAGATCGTGGGCGATTTTCCCGGCATGACGTTCGCGCCGCGGTTCTCGCCCGATGGCCAGAGGATCATTATGAGCTTCCAGATCGAGGGCGCTTCGACCATCGTCGAGATGGATTTGCGTACGCGTCGCGCTCGCCAGCTCACTCGGACGACCGCCATCGACACCGCCCCTTGCTACGATCCCAGCGGCCGCCAGATCGTCTTCGAGTCCGATCGCGACGGCACGCAGCAGCTTTACGTCATGCAGAGCGACGGGTCCGGCATCCATCGCATCAGCTATGGCGAGGGGCGGTACTCCACCCCGGTTTGGTCTCCGCGCGGCGACTACATTGCATTCACGAAGCAGTACGGGGGCAACTTCCTGATCGGCGTGATGCGGCCCGACGGCTCGGGCGAGCGCATTCTCACTGAGGGCTTCCACAACGAGGGACCGACATGGGCGCCAAACGGAAGAGTACTGATGTTCTTCCGTGATATGCCAGGCCCGCGGGGTGGCCCGAAAATCTTTTCAATCGACCTCACTGGCTACAACGAAAGGTTGATTCCCACGCCATCGTTTGCGTCCGATCCGGCCTGGTCACCTTTGCTCAGTTGAAGGTCGCCATAAGACTCGCGTTTACGTTCAGGTAAGCGAATCAGTGATTTTGTAATCTTGGTGCTTCCGGGAGCTGCCTCCGGAGCTCTCAGGAAGTGCTCAGCTTGTTTTCAAGCTGTCGTTGTATCGCCCGGCTGGAGTTTGCGTTGCCAGCCAAGTCACACGGAGTGGCAGAATCGCATCAATACGGGGGGAAAAGAGTGGTTCAAATTCCTCCGTCCTTGATCTGCGTAGTGCACACCGGTAACCCCAATAGTCGGCGACTGCCGAAGCCATAGGAGATGACCAATGCAGGGTGTTAAGGGCGTGATCGTTGTTTCAGCGATCATCGCGGCTGTCGCGCTCGGCGCGTGCCGTCGTGAAGTTCCGTACGAGCCCATGAAGCTCGGTGCGGATTTGCCTGTGGCCGAGAAGGTCGCTCGCTAGAATTCGGTGGGGGACTTAACTTCATCAGGAGAATGGACATGAAGGGCGCTATCGTTCTTGCGGCTCTTGTTTCCGCGGTTGTTCTGGGGGCTTGCCGTAAAGAGGTTCCCTATGAGCCGATGAAGCTCGGCGGTCCTGCGCCAGCGGTTGAGATCGCTCGCTAATCGGGACAAACGACTGCAGGCATCTGCAGCAGCTAGAGACGAAAAGGCCGCGGCAGCAGGTCCGGCCTTTTCTCTTTTTTTGTTCATAGCTAATTTGGCAGCCGTTTGGACTCGGCGAGTTGCCGGATTCTTTGGCTCCGAATTACAAGCACTCGCATAAACCGGTAATGTGGGGCAGCTTAGCTGTCTTTTGACTTTGCCTGCGATCGCCTGAGCGAAGGGAGCGGCGATCGAAACAATTGATCGCAACACATTCGTTTCGTTATTCAGAGTTCCTGAATTGCGGCAAAATTGTTGCCGATGTGCAACCACGACGCGTAACCAACGGGAAATGTGTGGGATATGCGTAATGATGGTTGCAATCTTGGGCTCTGCTGTGATTTCAGGGGCCTGAAGCCAGCCACATTTCTGCGCGATGACGGCGATAAGCCTATGCGAAGGTGAGAGATTCGGGCTTGTTGCCGGTCAATCGGCGTTCCTGGCGCGTCATGCTGCCGGTACGTGAACGGAGGGGATCAGCCAAATGGAGACCTTGATGCGGTTGGCGAGCTGGGCGCGTGTGGGGGCCATCGCGCTGCTCGCGGTCTTGGCTACAGGATGTGCCAATACGTCCCAAGACGGCGCAGGCCTTGGCCCCGGTTACGGCCCGGCAACACCCGGCTCGCAGCGCGACTTCATCCAGAACGTCGGCGATATCGTTTATTTTTCGACGGACAGCTCTGAGCTGACTCCGGAAGCCCAGCAGACGCTGAGAGGCCAGGCGCGGTGGTTGAACCAGTATCCGCAGTACACGGTGACCATCGAAGGTCATGCCGATGAGCGGGGCACTCGTGAGTACAACATCGCCCTTGGCGCGCGCCGCGCAAACGCTGTACGCAACTTCCTGATCGCCGAGGGCGTCAGTGCTCACCGGATCCGTACGATTTCCTACGGTAAGGAGCGGCCGGTGGCTGTCTGCAATGACATATCCTGCTGGTCCCAGAACCGCAGGGCACAGACCGTCCTGAACAGCCGGGCCGGGACTTGATGCCGGCATCGAGCAGGGCCGACTTCAATAAACGAGCCTGGTCGGCCAAGATGCTGAACCAACCTAAAGCGCATAGAGGCTGTTGACCTTGTGCTATCCGCATTGCTACGCCCGAAGGAGCTGGCAGTCCACAGAGCGGAAATGCGTTCCATGAGAGTATCTTACCGGATTGTGCTGGGCTTGGCTGGCGTGCTTTGTCTGCCGAGCCTGCAGGCGTATGCGCAAGACATGACGCGATCCGCTCGTCCCGGCATGGGACAGGTGCTTGCACAGGCGAGCCCGACCCAGGTCGCGCAAGCGCGCTCCAAGGGGTCTGGCCAAGCTGCGCAGCAGGCCAGCAGTAGCGGGGAGCTCAGGCAGCGGGTCGAGCAACTCGAGGAGCAAATCCTCGACATGCAGGTCGTGGTAGGTACGCTCGAATCGCTCGCAAGGAACGCCGGAGGGGCGTCACCTTCCATGACTGGGGCTCCAATCGGATCTGGTGCGGACTCCGCCCGCATCGACGCTCTCGAAACACAGGTCCGAGCGCTGACAGCTCAGATCGAGCAGCTTTCTGATCAGATCCGAGCGCTGAGCGGCGGCACGGGCGTTGAGACGCGCTCGGTTCAGCGCGAGCGTTCGGTGGAGCGCGAGTCCCTTTCTGCTGGTTCCTCGACGGCGGTGGCTGCCAATCCGGAGGTCAATTTCGGCTTCGGGGCGACGATCATCCGCCGGGGCGAGGACAGTAGCTCCTCTGATCCGATCGGCGAGATCCTGCGCGAGGAGGTTCAGCCGGAATCCGGCTCGCAGTACGCCCTTGCGGCGCCTGGCGATCCCAAGCAGGAGTACGAGGTCGCCTACGGCTACCTCCTGCAGCAGAACTATTCAGCCGCCGAGCAAGCCTTCCAGGAATTCTTACAGCGGTATCCGAACGATCCATTGGCCGGCAATGCCCAGTATTGGTTGGGTGAGACGTTCTACGTCCGTGGGCAGTACAAGGCTGCGGCGAGTGCCTTCCTGAAAGGCTACCAGAACTACGGGAACAGCGCGAAGGCTCCGGACAGCCTGCTCAAGCTGGCCATGTCGCTGGATCGGCTCGGGCAAAAGGAGGCGGCGTGCTCATCGTTCGATGAGCTCGAGGCGCGTTTCCCCAATGCTCCGTCGCATGTGAAGACGCGCGCCCTCACCGAGCGCCAGCGCGTCGGCTGCTAGGTGCCGTGCCGGCCGCCGGTCAGCCGATCGGTGCCGCAGAACGTGATCGTCTGCTCAGCCACGTGCGCCTGCCCGTGGCTATCGCTGTTTCAGGCGGTGCGGACAGCACCGCGTTGATGCACCTCGTCGCTGGCTGGGCCAAAGAGAGGGGCAGAGCTGCTACCGTATCGCCGGGCGTTCCTCCGGTATTGGTCATTACCGTCGATCACGGACTGCGGCCAGAGTCGGCCTCTGAGGCCGAGTGGGTGGCGCAACAAGCCGAGGGCCTCGGACTTGCTCACAAGACGTTGCGTTGGACTGGTCCAAAGCCGCGCACTGGCATTCAAGAAGCCGCCCGCGCCGCACGATACAGCCTCATTCTCGAAGAGCTCGGCCGCGAGCCGCTGCCCGAGCCGCGCCAGCTCCTCATTGCGCATCACCTGGACGATCAGGCCGAAACCGTTCTCATGCGCTTGGCCCGCGGCAGCGGCGTCGACGGTCTCTCGGGTATGCGCGAGGTCGAGCGGCGGACTTGGTTGAAGCTGGGACACCCAGTAGAGGAGCGGACGATTGAAATCCTCCGACCTCTGCTGGGCGTTCCCAGAAGCCGGCTGGAAGCGACCCTCAAGGCAGCAGGAGCCGAATGGCTGGACGATCCGAGCAATGCCGACGTGCGTTACGAGCGTGTTCGCTTGCGCGCGGCCACGCGCGAACGCGAAGCCCTGGGCCTCGGCCCGGATATGCTGGCTTTGTCAGCCCGTCGGGTGGCTGCCGCGCGCGCGGCTTTGGAGACTGCTGCTTACGAGCTGGCGCGCGCTGCTGTCGATCTTCACCAGGGTGCTTGGGCGAGCATCGATCCCGCAGCCCTGAACCATGCGCCGCGCGAGGTCGCCCTGCGTCTCCTGCAATCCGTCATCGGAGCGTTCGGCGGCCAACCTGAGTTGCCAGTTCGCTCACAGATGGAGGATCTGGTCGAACGATTGTTTTCCCCGAACCCTTCCACCACGACGCTGGGAGGTGTCGTAATCGATCCCGCCCTAAGCCTCAGGAGCGCTCCGAGCCAGAAGACGACGGTCATCGCCATCTACCGGGAGCCTGGCCGACGTCCCCTGCCGAAAGTGACGCTCGAGCCCGGGCAGGGGCTCTTCTGGGACCGGCGCTTCTATCTCAGCGTCGCGCCGGAGTTCGGCCAGTCTGTTCGAGTGGAGGCCCTGGGCCAGGCTGGATTCGCTGCCCTGAAGCGGTCGCATCCATCTTTGCGGCAGCTACCGATCCCGTCGCGGGCTGCTGCAACGCTCCCCGGTTTATGGGCAGGCGATCGGCTGCTTGCCGTGCCTTGCCTGTCCGTTGTGGAGCCGAGCCTTGCTGGACCAACGGCTAACGATGGGCGGCTCCTGCTGGAAGCCCGCTTCGCGCTTCAGCATGCCAGATCAATTCTTGGAGATGGCGTGCGGGATGACAATTTGACCTGACCCGGTTAGCCTTTTCGCCATTATTCGTGCTAGAAAATCGACCTTCGAGTGAACCCTTCAACTCGTCTGCGGGATTCGGGGTTGTAGGCGTCAACTTGGCAACCATTTCGCGGGAACTTATGTCTAGTCCAGTCGCCGGTTCGACAGCTGCACGGACGGGCGGCATTTCGCGTCGGCTCTGTGAGCCTCAGAAGGGATAAAGATGAATCCTCATTTCCGGAACTTTGCGATCTGGGTCATCATCGGACTGCTTTTGGTCGCTCTGTTCAATCTGTTCCAGAACCCGGCTCAGAGCCGTCGCGGTAATGAGATCCCGTACTCCGACTTCCTGAACGCGGTCGAGTCGCGGACGGTCTCCGAGGTTCTGATCCAGGGCAATCGTATCTCTGGGAAGTTCAGCGACACCGGGCTTTCGTTCAGCACGTACGCACCGGAGGATCCTGGGCTGGTTGAGCGCCTGCGGCAGCACAACATCAAGATCGCCGCGCGCCCCTCCGATGAGGATGTGCCGTCGTTCCTGAGCGTCCTCGTCTCCTGGTTCCCGATGCTGCTCCTGATTGCGGTCTGGGTGTTCTTCATGCGCCAGATGCAGTCGGGCTCCGGGCGCGCCATGGGTTTCGGCAAGTCGAAGGCCAAGCTGCTGACCGAGCGCCACGGCCGCGTGACGTTCGATGACGTCGCCGGCGTCGACGAGGCCAAGGCCGACCTCCAGGAGATCGTCGAGTTCCTGCGCGACCCGCAAAAGTTCCAACGCCTTGGCGGCCGCATTCCGCGTGGCGCGCTGCTGGTTGGCCCTCCGGGCACCGGTAAGACGCTGCTCGCCCGCGCGATTGCTGGCGAGGCGAACGTGCCGTTCTTCACCATCTCCGGTTCGGACTTCGTCGAGATGTTCGTTGGCGTCGGTGCCAGCCGCGTCCGCGACATGTTCGAGCAGGCCAAGAAGAACGCGCCCTGCATCATCTTCATCGACGAGATCGACGCCGTCGGCCGGCACCGTGGCGCGGGCCTCGGTGGCGGCAACGATGAGCGCGAGCAGACGCTGAACCAGCTGCTCGTGGAGATGGATGGCTTCGAGGCCAATGAGGGCATCATCCTCATCGCGGCCACCAACAGGCCGGACGTCCTCGACCCCGCGCTGCTGCGTCCGGGCCGGTTCGACCGGCAGATCGTCGTGCCCAATCCGGACGTCACGGGCCGTGAGAAGATCCTGCGCGTGCATATGCGCAAGGTGCCGCTGGCGCCCGACGTCGACCCGAAGGTCATTGCACGCGGCACGCCCGGCTTCTCCGGCGCGGATCTCGCAAACCTCGTCAACGAGGCCGCGCTGCTGGCAGCCCGTCGGAACAAGCGCCTCGTGACCCAGCAGGAGTTCGAGGACGCCAAGGACAAGGTCATGATGGGCGCCGAGCGGCGGTCCATGGCCATGACCGAGGAGGAGAAGCTGGCTACGGCTTACCACGAGGCAGGCCACGCGCTGGTCAACCTCCTGATGCCGGGCGGCGATCCGCTGCACAAGGTAACGATCATCCCGCGCGGCCGCGCGCTGGGCGTCACCATGAGCCTGCCCGAGCGCGACAGGCTCAGCTACTCGAAGCAGTGGTGCGAGGCGAAGATCGCCATGTGCTTCGGCGGTCGCGTCGCCGAGCAGCTCGTCTACGGCAAGGACCACCTCAACACGGGCGCCGCGAGCGACATCATGCAGGCCACCGACCTGGCCCGCCGCATGGTGACCGAGTGGGGCATGAGCGAGGTGCTGGGACCGCTGCGGTACAACGAAAACCAGCAGGAGGTCTTCCTCGGCCACGCCATCACGCAGCGCCAGAACATGTCCGAGGAGACGGCGCGGCTCATCGATCAGGAGATCCGCCGCATCGTCACCGAGGGCGAGAAGAAGGCCTGGGAGATCCTGTCTTCTCACCGCAAGGAGCTTGAGGCCATCACGCAGGCGCTGATGGAGTTCGAGACCATCACCGGCGAGGAGTGCCTGGCCGTCATGCGGGGTGAGAAAATCGTTCGCCGCGACGACGACGAGGACAAGAAGGGGCCGGTCGGCTCCGCCGTGCCGGCAGCCGGCCGCATCCGTCCGCGCGAGGAACCGGATGCGCCGGGCGGCATGGAGCCCCAGCCCCAGGTGTAAGGCGGATCGAAGTTGTCAAAGCGAAGCGGCTGCGGAGGAATCTGCGGCCGCTTTTTTTGTCGCGTGACGACGTGAGTTGCCAAGCTGTGAAATCGTGCGATGAGGTTTCCGGCGATTGGCAGCTCAATCGATCACAGATCCCATGACCCGCGAACTCTACGTCAGACCTGTCGGCCTCACGCCCGTGCGCCCTGCGAGCGGGGAGGAAATCGAAGCTCCGGGCCTTCAGCTTGCCGGCGGTTGGCTCACCTTTATGGGGCTTGAAGTCATCGAGCGCGTCGGGCGAGACCGCCGGCGGACGCGCGTATTCGAGATCGGCGAATACTGCGAGCGCGACTGGGGCCGGCAGGGCGCCGCAGCGGCCGAGGCTCTGGAGGCGCTGCGCCAGCCGCGCCCGCGGATTGCCGGGCTCTCGCTCGACCGCCCTCGGATCATGGGGATCGTCAACATCACCCCGGACAGTTTCTCCGACGGCGGCCGGCTGACGACGGCTCAAGCCGCCATCGACCATGCCCTGCGGCTGGAGGAGGAGGGTGCGGACATCCTCGACCTTGGCGCGGAGTCGACGCGCCCCGGATCAGACCCGGTGCCAGTAGATGAGGAGTTGCGCCGCCTTATGCCGGTCCTAGAGGGGCTGGTCGGCCGGACGCGCGCTCTAATTTCCGTCGACACGAGGAACGCTGAGGTCATGCGCCGTGCCGCGGACGCCGGGGCCGACATCATCAACGACATCTCTGCGCTGTCGCACGATCCCGATGCCCTGGAGGTTGCGGCGGAAAGCGGGCTGCCGGTCGTCCTCATGCACACGCTGGGCGATCCCAAGACGATGCAGATCGATCCCCGCTACGACGACGCCCCCCTCGACATCTTCGACTATCTGGAGGAACGGGTGCACCGCGCCGAGGCCGCTGGCATTGATCGGTCGCGGCTCATTATCGATTACGGCATCGGCTTCGGCAAAACGCTGGAGCACAACCTTTCGCTGCTGGCGCATACGGCGCTTTTCCACGCCCTCGGCCTGCCTATCCTGGTCGGCGCCTCGCGCAAGCGGTTCATCGGAGCGCTGACGGGCGTGGAAGCGCCGGCCGAGCGCGTTGCCGGCTCAGTCGGCGCGGCCTTGGCCGCGGTGGGGCAGGGCGCTCAGATTATTCGCGTGCACGATGTTGCCGCAACCCGACAGGCGCTGACCGTATGGGAAGCGGCAACGTCCGGCGCGAAACCATGACGCCAAGTCGTATCTGAGTTTTAGAAAGCCGGAATATCCCCCTCCGCCTTCATCCACCGCACCGCCGTCCGGAACGCGTCGAGCGTCTGGGCCACCTCACGCTCACCGTGGGTCGCGGAGACGAGCCCGCCGGGGGCGCCCATGAGGTCCACGCCATTCGCAAGAAGCGCGACCCGGAGCCGATAGGTGAGATTGGCGTTCCGGGTGGCCTTCAGCTCGGCAAAGCCGAACTGCAGCGGATTGAAGCTCGCCGGGTCCAGCGGCAAATTCTTCGGGTTCTGGAAGATAATGAACGCTGACGCATCGCCGTAGATGCCCCAGGGCACTTGCTCCTCGACGAGGATCTGGCGCATGCCGGCGCGGATGGCTTCCGCCGCGCGTTCGGCGCGCTCGCACACGTCTTCCTGCTCCACAATCGAGAGCGTGGCGATAGCTGCCGCAGCACTCAGCGGGTTGGCGTTGAAGGTGCCCTGATGGGCGATCTTCTCGCGCGCGTTGCGCTTGGCGACATCCGCATCGAGCTGGTCCAGGACGTCGGCGCGGCCTGCTACGGCACCGCCGGGAAGACCGCCCGCAACGATCTTCGCTAGCACGCACAAATCCGGCGTGACGCCCACCCGCGCCTGCGCCCCGCCGCGCGACCAGCGGAATCCCGTTATGACCTCGTCGAAGATCAGGAGCACGCCGGCCTCGCGGGTGATCTCGCGCAGCTTCGCAAGGAAGCCGGGCGGCAGCGGAACCTGGCCCCAGGACGCACCCGAGGGCTCGAGGATCACCGCCGCAACGTCAGCCCGCTGATTAAGCGTCTCTGCTACTCGGACCGGATCGTCGGCCGGCAGCAGGATCGTGTGCTCAACGATCTGTGGCAGGACACCCGCGGGCACGCTGCCGTCGTAGTGTGAGTGGGCCCCCGCCGCCACCTGATCGTGCCAGCCGTGAAAGTGGCCGACGAACCGGATCACCTTGGGCTTGCCAGTGAAGGCGCGGGCAAGCCTCAGCGCCAAGTGCGAGGCCTCGGTGCCGGAAGCAGTGAAGCGAACCCGCTCGGCGCAGGGAACGAGCCGGTTGATCAGCTCAGCCCAGCGCACCTCGAGCTCGTGCGATGCCCCCCAGTGGGTGCCCAGAGCGATCTGCTCCGAAACGGCTTTCACGACGGCTGGATGGCTGTGACCCAGCAGCAGGGCGCCGTGACCGCCGAAATAGTCGACGTACTCGTTTCCGTCGGCATCCCATTTCCGCGGGCCCGACGCGCGGGCTGCATAGATAGGGTAGGGCAGCAGCGTGCGGGAATCGTGTGTCAAGCCGGCGGGGAGGACACGGCGAGCGCGTTCGTAGAGTTCCGCGGAGCGCTTCGTCCGGGCGCGATACTCCGCTTCGATCTTCGAATTGGTCCGCAGCTCAGCCATGTCGTCACCTGTCTAATAATGTTCTAGAGCTCTTCAGCTCGTGTAGCCAATTGCTACGGACCCTCAGGGCTCGTCGCGGAGGGACATGATGAACGCCGCCAGCACGCGGATCTCCTCATGGGTCAGATGGTGATTCGGCATCATCGGCGGGACGGACCGCAGCCAGGCCTCTATGCCTTCCGCCGTCTGTGCCGGGCGATTGGCAACGGCCTTGAAGCCCGGGATGCCACTTGGCCCGGCTTTCTCTCCCTGGCCTGGGTTCATATGGCACGTGGCGCATAGGCGCTCTGCGAGGGCACGACCGCGCTCGATGTCCTCGTCTGCAATCGCCAAGTGAGGTGCAACGGCAATGACGCTTGCGAGGGCGAGTATCGTCAGTAGTTTGCGAAGCATTCCAGTCCGGTTCCCCCTCACGGCCTCCGAGGCGAACGGTCGAACTCACTTTTGTTGCTACTGTTCTGCCTCGCACAACCTGTCCATGCTTTAGAGATGTTGCGGTGTTGCAACGCCGCGCCGCAATCGACGAGAAAGATCGTCAGACGTGGAACCAAAAACGAAGGTCTGCGTTTTGCGTGCGACCACTGGTCATGCCCCCTAAAACTCGATCGGTGGTTCCGGGTGCCTCTAGGTCTCCCCCCGATGAGGCACCCTTTTCTTTTGCCTGCGTTTACCCGCGCGCGGCCAGACGCTCGTTGGCGTGCTCGAGGCGTTCGCTTAGCTCACGAATGATGGCCATGGCGAGCTTCGGCACCTGCTGCACGATTTGCATGAAAGTCATCTTCTCGATCCGCAGGGCCTGCACGTCCGAGTAGGCGACGATGCGGGCATTGCGGCACTTGTTGCAGAGCACGCCGATCTCGCCGATCAGCTCGTTGCGGCCCAGACGTGCGAGCAGCACCTCTCCGGCGGGACCGCTTCTGAGCACATCCACCTCACCATCGAGGATGACGTAGACGGCATCGGGCGGATCGCCCTCGTCGAACAGGAGATCGCCCTTGCGGCAGGTGATCCTCTGGCCGGCAAATGCCAGCAGCTTGAGCTTGCTTGCATCCAAATCCCGAAACATGGGGATCTGCTGCAAGGTCCTGATCTCGTCCTCGATTGTCATCGCTCGCCTCGCGGGGTTGCTCCGGCGAAGGAGGAACGCTTTTCCTGCCCAAAAGCGCCGGTTACGACCCAAGCCCGCTCGGCACGCGCGCTCCGCGTCAGCGCCCGGGCGGAATTGTTGAAAAAGCAAACTGCGCGAAAAATTCGGTCGCTACAAGTCCTGCGTGAGACGGCACTCAAATTAAGGACACGCTCGCACGTCGCTCTGAAGCAAGCCTCAAGCGGGCATCAACGCTCAGCGAGCGCAAGTTTCGCCCCCAGTCCGACGAAAGCTGCCGCAAACGCCCGGCGCATCCAGGCAAGCACTGGCGGGCGTGAGATCACGTAGGTTCGCATGGCGGCTGCGCAGACGCCGTAAAGGGCGAAGATGAGGAACGTCACGCCCATGAAGACGGCGCTCAGCTCCAGCATGCGCGCGAGCCAATTTGGATTGTCCGCACTCACGAATTGAGGGAGGAAAGCAAAGAAGAAGATTGATAGCTTCGGGTTGAGAATATTGATCAGCACACCGGTAACGATAACCTGTCTCGCGGAGCGCGGCTGGGCATCCTTCTCGATCGCCAGCGCCCCGTGCTCGCGCAGCGTGCTCCAGGCCAAGTAGAGGAGATAGACGACCCCTAGGATCTTCAGCACCTGGAAGGCGACCGCGCTTGTGTGCAGCAGCGCGGCAAGGCCCGTGATCGCAGCTGCCATATGCGGAAGAATGCCCAGGGTGCAGGCAAAGGCGGCGAGGACGCCGGCTTTCGCGCCGCGCGACAGTCCTGCAGCCAACGTGTAAAGCACTCCGGTTCCAGGTGAGGCGACCACGATGAGCGTCGTCAGAAGGAATTCAGGACTCACAGACCTCTCCCGGACCTCTCGATGTCAGATCGCAGCATCGTAATCAGGAGGCCAACAACGCAGGCACAAATGAGGCGAAGCGCGCCGTGCTGCTTCCTACTCGCGGCGATCAGCGCTTGGGTGTGCTCGCTTTTCGGGTTCCGTCCTTGAGATTCCTCGCCTATAAGGCCCGCCTAGCCTTGAATTGCATCTTCTCACGCGAGCCTTCGCCGGCCAACGGCGGGCCGAATGCGCGCGCCTAAGTCTGGAACAAATCTTCCATGCCGAAACGCACCGATATCGAGTCCATCCTGATCATAGGCGCGGGTCCCATCGTCATCGGACAGGCGTGCGAGTTCGACTATTCCGGCACCCAGGCCTGTAAGGCCCTGAAAGCCGAGGGGTATCGGATCATTTTGGTCAACTCCAATCCGGCCACCATCATGACGGACCCGGAGCTGGCCGACGCCACCTACATTGAGCCGATCACGCCGGAGATCGTCGCCAAGATCATCGCCGCCGAGCGCCCGGATGCGCTGCTGCCGACCATGGGCGGACAGACAGCGCTTAACACGGCAATGGCGCTGCACAAACAGGGAGTCCTGGGAGAGTACGGCGTCGAAATGATCGGGGCGCGTGCCGAGGCCATCCACAAGGCCGAGGACCGGCAGCTTTTTCGCGAGGCCATGCAGAAGATCGGGCTGGAGACGCCGCGCTCGATGCTGGCCCACAACATGGCGGAGGCCCAGGCGGCGCTCGAGTACGTTCGTCTGCCTGCCATCATCCGCCCGTCGTTCACGCTGGGGGGGACAGGGGGCGGTGTCGCATACAACCGGGAAGAGTTCTTCGAGATCGTGGAGCGCGGGCTCGATGCTTCGCCGACGCACCAGGTGCTGGTCGAGGAGAGCGTGCTCGGCTGGAAGGAGTTCGAGATGGAGGTGGTCCGCGACAAGGCGGACAACTGCATCATCGTATGCTCCATCGAGAACGTCGACCCTATGGGAGTGCACACGGGCGACTCGATCACCGTTGCGCCCGCGCTGACGCTGACCGACAAGGAGTACCAGATGATGCGCAACGCCTCCTTTGCGGTGTTGCGCGAGATCGGCGTGGAGACGGGCGGCTCGAACGTGCAGTTCGCCGTGAATCCGGCGGACGGTCGCCTTGTCGTGATCGAGATGAACCCGCGGGTGTCGCGCTCCTCGGCGCTGGCCTCGAAGGCGACGGGCTTCCCAATTGCCAAGGTGGCGGCCAAGCTGGCGGTCGGCTACACTCTGGATGAGCTCGAGAACGACATTACGGGCGGTGCGACGCCGGCCTCCTTCGAGCCGACCATCGACTACATCGTCACCAAGATTCCGCGCTTCGCATTCGAGAAATTTCCGGGCGCAGACCCGACGCTCACCACGTCCATGAAGTCGGTGGGCGAGGTGATGGCCATCGGACGCACGTTCGCGGAAAGCCTGCAGAAGGCGCTGCGGTCCCTTGAGACAGGGCTCACCGGCCTCGATGAGGTCGAGTTCGAAGGGCTGGGACAGGGCGACGACGCCAACGTCATCCGCGCGGCGCTCGGCACCCCGGCACCCGACCGCATCCTCAAGGTGGCCCAGGCGCTGCGCCTCGGCGTCGATCACGAGCAGGTCTACGCCTGCTGCAAGATCGATCCGTGGTTCATCGAGCGGCTGCAGGAGATCGTCGATATGGAGGCGCGTGTCATCGCGCACGGGCTTCCGCCGGACGCCAAGCAGTTTCGTGCTCTCAAGGCGATGGGCTTCTCGGATGCGCGCCTCGCCAAGCTGGCGGGGCTGACCGAAGCCGAGGTGCGCCGTCGCCGGAAGGAGCTTGGGGTCGAGCCCGTCTACAAGCGCATCGACACCTGCGCGGCCGAGTTCGCCTCGCCCACGGCCTACATGTACTCGACTTATGAGCGTGGGCTGGTTGGCAAGCCCGAGTGCGAGGCACAACCTTCCGATCGCGAGAAGGTCATCATCCTGGGGGGCGGGCCGAACCGCATCGGGCAGGGCATCGAGTTCGACTACTGCTGCTGCCACGCCTGCTTTGCGCTGACCGAGGCCGGGTACGAGACCATCATGATCAATTGCAACCCGGAGACGGTCTCGACCGACTACGACACGTCCGACCGCCTCTACTTCGAGCCGCTCACGGCCGAGGACGTGCTGGAGATCATCCGCACCGAGCAGTCCAACGGCAAGCTCAAGGGGGTGATCGTTCAGTTCGGCGGGCAGACGCCGCTGAAGCTTGCGAGCGCGCTGGAGGAGGCAGGCGTGCCCATCCTTGGCACCTCGCCGGACGCCATCGACCTCGCCGAGGACCGGGATCGTTTCAAGGCGCTGATCGACAAGCTCGGCCTGAGGCAGGCCGAAAGCGGCATTGCACATTCTCCGGCAGAGGCCCGCGCCGTGGCGGAGACGATCGGATACCCCGTCATGATCCGGCCGTCCTATGTGCTCGGCGGCCGGGCTATGGAGATCGTGCGCGACGCGGGGGAGCTCGACCGGTATGTTGCGCGGCTGTCGGCGACGCTCGACCGGCCGTCTGAGCTGGTCGTCTCGGAGCGGCGGCCGCTTCTGATCGACCGCTACCTGTCTGATGCCATCGAGGTCGACGTCGACTGCATCGCCGACGGCAAGGACACGTTCATTGCCGGCATCATGGAGCACATCGAGGAGGCTGGCATCCACTCAGGCGACTCGGCCTGTGCTCTGCCGCCGCATTCGCTCGACCCAGAGATCATCGCGGAGCTCGAGCGGCAAACGCGAGAGCTTGCGTTGGCGCTCAATGTCGTCGGCCTCATGAACGTGCAGTTCGCCATCAAGGATGGCAAGGTCTACATCCTGGAGGTCAATCCGCGCGCGAGCCGCACGGTGCCTTTCGTCGCCAAGGTGATCGGGATTCCGATTGCCCGCATCGCCGCTCAGGTGATGGCGGGCCGGCCGCTTGCGTCCTTCAACCTGAAGCAGCGGAAGCTTGACCACATCGGCGTCAAGGAGGCTGTATTCCCGTTCGCCCGCTTTGTCGGGGTCGATCCGATCCTGGGGCCCGAGATGAGATCCACCGGCGAGGTCATGGGTCTTGATCGCGACTTCGCGATGGCTTTCGGGAAAAGCCAGATCGCCTCTGGCCAGGCCTTGCCGACCTCGGGGACCGTGTTCGTCTCGGTGAAGGACTCGGATAAGGATCGGATCGTGGCGCCCGTGCGGGATCTGGTCGAAATGGGCTTCCGCATCGTGGCGACGCGGGGGACCAAGCGCCACCTGGAGCAGCATGGGATCCCCTGCGATCTCGTCAACAAGGTGCTGGAGGGGCGGCCACACGTCGTCGATGCCATGAAGAACGGGGAGATCTCGATCGTGTTCAATACGACCGAGGGGGCCCGTGCCCTTGCGGATTCCAAGGATATTCGGCGTACGGCCTTGCTGAATCACATTCCATATTATACAACTCTCGCAGGTGCGATCGCAGTGACGAAAGCCATCAAGGCATTGCAGTCCGATACATTGAAGGTCGCGCCCCTGCAGAGCTATGCTGGAGGGCCCGCTTGATTGCGGGCCTACGTGCATTAGCTTGTTGCGCATCGGGGCTGACCTAACTTCCCCTGGTGAGTGAAATGACGACAGGCGATGCTCCGGCGCACTCTGCGTCGGCGAGGAGACTTTGACTATGACCGAACGCGTGCCCATGACTGCAGAAGGCTATCGGCAGCTTGAGGCCGAGCTGCATCGGCTGAAGTCTATCGAGCGCCCGCGCATCATCCAGGCGATAAGCGAAGCGCGGTCGCACGGCGACTTGAGTGAGAACGCCGAGTACCACGCAGCCAAGGAAGCGCAGGGACTGAACGAGGCGAGAGTAGCGGAGCTTGAGGACAAGCTCTCCCGCGCCGAGGTCATCGATCCCAAGACGCTGAGCGGCGACACGGTCATGTTTGGCGCCACCGTCACGCTCGTCGACGAGGATACCGGGGAAGAGGTGAAGTATCAGATTGTCGGCGACTTCGAGGCGAACGTGCGCCAGGGCCGCATCTCGATCAGCTCGCCGATCGCTCGTGCGCTTATCGGCAGATCGAAGGGCGATTCGGTCGAGGTGACGACGCCCAAGGGGACCCGCTCCTACGAAATCGTAAACGTCGAGTTCAAGTAAGCTCGCTCGTCGAGGCGATTGCCTCGGCCAACTGGTGTGGGAGAATTAAAGTAAGGGGCCCAATCGGGCCCTTTCGCTTGGGATGAGCATATCTGCCAAGGCCCCGGCGACCACTGCGGGGATAGCCCGCCTACGCAGCTCCGACCAGATTGTCGACCAAGCTCTCGAACAACCTCCGGCCGCCCGTCGGCCCGAGCAGCGGGTCTGACGCATTTTCCGGATGCGGCATCAGGCCGAGCACGCGGCGGCGCTCGTCGCAAATACCGGCGATGCTGCGCTGGGACCCGTTGGGGTTGGCCTCCGGTGTCACATTTCCTTGCGGGTCGGCATAGCGAAACACGACACGGCCTTCGCTCTCGAGGCGGTCGAGCGTGTCGGCGTCAGCGAAGTAGTTGCCCTCCGCGTGGGCGGCGATGGCCGGCATGACCTCTCCGCGTTTGAAGCGGCTCGTAAAGATCGTGTCCGGCTGCTCGATCCGAAGCCATACCTCCTTGCAGACGAACTTGAGCGAAGCGTTCCGCATCAGCACACCCGGAAGAAGCCCGGATTCGCAAAGGATCTGAAACCCATTGCAGATGCCGAGCACCGGTGTGCCGGCTTTGGCCTTGGCGATCACGTCCCGCATGATGGGCGAGCGCGCGGCCATGGCGCCACAGCGCAGGTAGTCGCCGTAGGAGAACCCGCCGGGCAGCACGATCAAATCCGTTGGCGGGACTTGCGTCTCGCTGTGCCAGACGAACTGGGGTTTGCGCCCGGAGACGGACTCCAACACGTCCGCGACGTCGTGTTCGCGATTGGTTCCAGGAAAAATGATGACGGAAGCCTTCATGCCGCCCTGCTGTGCGAGGAAATCAGGCTAGGCCCGATCGATTGTATCAGCCCTCGATCTCGTACCTATAGTTCTCGATTACCGTGTTCGCGAGAAGTTCGCGGCACATGCGCTCGACTGTCTCACGGGCTTCCGCCTGGCTGCTCGCAGCAAGCTCCACTTCGATGAATTTGCCTTGCCGGACGGATTGAACCCCGCCTATCCCCAGCGCGGCAACGGCGTTCTCGATGGCCTTGCCCTGCGGATCGAGAACGCCGTTCTTCAAGGTGATGATGATGCGAGCTTTCATTTCACAAGCGAAAGGTGAGTGTCGTGCCGGGGACGCGAGTAGCTCATGCCGTTGTCCTCGGCAATGATTCGCTGCTCTTCAGGCCGAAGTTATGCTCAGTTCGGCTTCCCGCCGGGATTGGAGGCTACCAGCACCGGCACGACCCCCTTCACCGGCCGGTTGTCGGTAAACACGCCGAGGCGGCGGGCAACCTCTTGGTAGGCCTCGAGCAATCCACCCATGTCGCGGCGGAAGCGGTCCTTGTCGAGCTTTTCGGATGTCCGGATATCCCACAGCCGGCAGCAATCCGGGCTGATCTCGTCGGCAAGGACGATCCGCATCTGATCGTTGTCCCACAGCCGCCCGAACTCGACCTTGAAGTCGACGAGCCGGATGCCAATGCCGAGGAACAGGCCCACCAGGAAGTCGTTGATCCGCAGCGCGAGCTGCATGATCTCGTCGATCTCGTGCGGCGTCGCCCACCCGAAGGCCGTGATGTGCTCCTCGGAGACGAGCGGGTCGTTGAGATTGTCCGCCTTGTAGTAGAACTCCACGATCGAGCGGGGGAGCTGCATACCCTCTTCGAGGCCCAGCCGCTGGGACAGAGAGCCGGCGGCCACGTTCCGCACCACCACCTCAAGGGGAATCATCTCCACCTCGCGAATGAGCTGCTCGCGCATGTTGAGGCGGCGAATGAAGTGTGTCGGCACGCCGATCTCGCCGAGCTTCACGAAGATGTACTCGGAAATCCGGTTATTGAGCACACCTTTGCCTTCGATCAGGGCGTGCTTCTTGTTGTTGAAGGCCGTGGCATCGTCCTTGAAGTGCTGGATAAGGGTGCCGGGCTCCGGCCCCTCATAGAGCACCTTGGCCTTGCCCTCATAGATGCGACGGCGCTTGTTCATGGGTATGCCTCTGAAGTGAGCCATTATGTTCTTTCTTTTATATAGGGGACCGGAACCTGGCCAACGGACCTATCCCGACCGGGTCCGGGCTGCTCTCTCTCTGTCGGCAGCGCGCCGCCTTTCACGCGGCGAGGCATGTGGCCAGGACCCGGAAAGAAAGATCTCGGCGGGACACTAGCCGAACACGGGGGGAGAAACAATCTTAACGAGGAGGCCAGTTGCCGCGTGGCTAATGCGACGCAGCAGGCGTTGATCTCGCCACAGCCAGCGTTTATGGCTTCGCTCTCGCGGCTATTGTGGAGGGGTGCCGGGGCTCTGGCGTTCGAGTTCCTAAAGTAAAACGAGGCAGATCTGGAGCAAACCGAATGACGGCTTTTAACGAACGCGAAAAAGCTTTCGAGAAGAAGTTCGCTCACGACCAGGAGCTCAAGTTCAAGGCCGAAGCCCGCCGCAATAAAATGCTAGGCGAATGGGCAGCAGGACTTCTCGGAATCACCGGGGAGGCGGTCGAAGACTACGTGAAGGCTGTCGTGAGGGCAGATCTGGCTCAGAAGGGCGACGAGGACGTCTTCCAGAAGATTCGGGCCGACTTCGACGCGAAAGGCGTGGCTGTGAGCGACCAAGAGCTGCGCAACAAGATGCAGGAGTTCCTCGCAATAGCTGTGGAGCAGGTTGAGGCCAGCCGGACCTGACCTCTTGGTGGCTCTGCAACTCGTGAGAAGCCGCCGGACTCAGTCCTTGTCGCCCGGCGGCAAGACTTCCAGGATCGCAGCGCCGTCGAGCTCGCTCTTTCCCTGGGCCACGAGCATCCGGAATAGCGTGAGCGCCTGAACCGCCATCGGCATGGCGAGGTGCCGGCTCCGGGCCGCCTCGTTCAGCATCTCCAGGTCCTTGAGAACCTGTCTGGCGTAACCCGTAGGGGTCCAATCGCGGGCGATCATGCGCCTCATGAGCACCGGCAGAAGGTTCGAGCCGGCGTATCCTGGCGCGAGGGCCTGGGGAATCTTCGAAGCATCAACGCCGTAGCACTCGGCCAGCCGCAGGGCCTCGGCAATGACGCAGTAGTTCGTCAGCACCAGCGTCTGGTTGACGAGCTTGGTCGCCTGGCCGGCTCCCGGGCCGCCCATGTGGGTGAACGTCCCGAGCTTGGCCATGAGCGGGGCAACCTTGGCGATCGCCTCATCCGAGCCGCCGGCCATGATAGCGAGCGTTCCCGCTTCTGCGGCGCCGGGGCCACCCGAGACCGGAGCATCCACCATACTCACACCAGCCCGCTCGGCAAGGAGGTTGGCGAGCCGCCGCGTCGTCTCAATCTCAGTGGTCGAATGGTCGACGAAGACCTTCCCGCGCACGTTCGAAGCGCTGAGCAACCCCTGAGGGCCTTCCACCACCTCCACGACGGCTGCGGTCGAGGTCACGCAAGCGAGAATCACATCAGCCGCGTCCGCGAGCTCGGCGGGTGACGCGGCGCGCTCGACGCCGAACTGTACGGCCGCATCCATTTTCGCGGCGTCGATATCGTAGCCGATGACGCGGTGCCCGGTCGCGATCAACCGGCGCGTGAAGCCGGTGCCCATTAACCCAAGCCCGATGAAACCGACGACCGGATTTGTCATGGCTCTCTTTCCTCCGTCCTCGGATCGTTAACCGCACGGTAGCCGAGATTTCGTTTTTTGACATTCATGCACGATTGCTGATCGAACTATGCTCGCCACGCGCCGGATTTTCGGCCTATATTGTCCGACGGGGGAGTATGTTCGGCAGCGGAGCCTGAGGCTCCGGGAACGGGGGATGATATGCGAATCGCAACAATCGCTCTGGCCCTCTCGGCCGTGCTGGCGGGAACGGCTGCTCATGCAAGCTGCCCAGGGAAGCCCAACGCGCTCGGAGTGTCGCGCACGGTCGAAATCGATACGACCGGCGGGCCGGGCTTCGGGTTCGAGCAGTACCGGGTTCACGATTTCCTCTTGCCCAAAGAGGTCATCCTGACGTTCGATGACGGACCATGGCCAGAGACGACGCGGGCCGTTCTGGATGCCCTCGATGCGCATTGCACAAAGGCGACCTTCTTCATCATCGGGAAGCATGCCCTCTGGCACCCTGACATTCTGAAGGATGTGGCCGCGCGGGGACACACGATCGGCAGCCATACATGGTCCCACGCCAACTTGCGGAAGATGAAGAATGTCAAGGCCAAGGAGGAAATCGAGAAGGGCCTCAGCGCGATAAGGATTGCGCTCGATAGCGCTCCCGCACCGTTCTTCCGCTTCCCCTATTTGCAGGATCCAAAGGAGCTGATCGACTACCTGGGCTCGCGGAACATCGCCATTTTCTCGCACGACATCGACAGCTTCGACTTCAAATTCCGAAAGCCGGATGCGCTGGTGAAGTCGGTGATGAGCAAGCTCGGCAAGAAGGGGAAGGGCATCGTGCTCATGCACGACTTCCAAAAGGTCACCGCCAAGGCGCTGCCGGATTTGCTCGATCAGCTGGCGGCAGAGGGCTACAAGGTCGTGCACATGACCCCGAAGGATCCGGTTTCGACATTGCAAGAGTATGATCAGCTCGCTCAGGTGGAGGTGAAAGGGCCGGTCGGGTCCGGAAGGCCGACGTCGAGCGTCGTCCGGACGATCAGCACCGGTCAATGATCGTTGGACTGTTGGCTTAACTGAGTTGGCGGAGCCTCTGCAGCTGACGTTTGGAGTCTGGCGAGCTTCTTCTTTCGTAATGTCACCCAGCGCCGGCAGCTGGCGCGGCCGAGGTTGCACGGAATCCGGAAGCTCACTGCCGACTTGGATTGCTCGAGTCCGGCGATCCGGCCATTCCCGCTGAGGTCGAGTGCCGCCTTGCGGACGAGGTCGCCGGCGGTCATCGAGGCCATAAAGGGATTGGCAGCGAGAGCTTCTGCGCTGAGCAGCGCCGAGACCGGCGTGTCGGCGTCGGCCGTCAGCACACGCATGGCGCCGGTTGGTCCGACAAGAAAGGCGAGCCGTAGGTTCACCGACGTGACGTCGAGCCCCTGACTGCCCAAGAACGACGCATTGTCGAGCGTGTAGGCGAGCGCAACCCGGCGTGCAAAATCCGGGTTGACCCTCAGCGCCAGGATCTCCTGGTCGCTCAGACCCGCGACCTCTTCAGGGAAGTGCCGGCGGACCACTTCAAGGAAGGTCGACCTGACGAATTGAAATGGACCCAGCGCCGTTGACCGCGGATTTTTCGCGTCAAGCCGGCCTCCCGATTCCGCAATCATCAGACGATCGAGGAACTCCTGAACGGAGAGGTCCGACTTTTTCGCGTCTCGTGGTGGAGCCTTTACGGGCGGCGGGACTTCCAAGCTCACTTCCAGGGCCGATGGTGCGGACCCGGGAAGCGGAAGACCAAGGACGAAAAGCACCACGAGGGCAGGAATGGTGCAACGAGTGAACAGCACGCGAAGATGCCTGCAGGCCACGGAGATCCTGTTACGATCCATGGACAGACCAACGACAATCGAACACGAAGCAATCTAGCAGGCAAACGCTAGCGCTTGCAGGGAAGTTCCGGGACGGCATGAAAAGCGAGCGACTGAGCCGACGACACATGGTGAGCCGACGGATTACAGCGGGATTCACCGCTTATCAGCGCGCAATGCTGGAACTGCCGCCCACAACGGATCGACGTTGGGTGTCCGGGTCGAGAACGAGCTCCACTCTACGGTCCAGCTGCCAGAGCGTTCGCCGACTGTATTTTGACCGGTCGACGCCCCGATAAGGTTCGGAGCTCCCTTTGGGAATGAGAATGAGCCTGCCCTGGTAACCATTCCGTCTCAGGTAGTCGGCAACTGCCTGAAGTCTCAGGCGGGACAGCTCGATGTTGAAGGCCTCGCTTCCGCGCTCATCGGCATGCCCGGTCAGGACAATGCTCTCTGGCTTCTTCAGTCTCAGGTATTCGCTTAGCAGCTCAACCGCCTTGCGGCCTTGGTCCGTGAACTTTGCTTTCCGGAATACGAATTGGATTGGGACCGGCACGGGCACGTTTTCAGCAGCCTGACCAGTGTTCAGAACCGTCGTGCGGGCGGCAGCAACCATATCCTCGAAGTTGCGCATCATCCGCGCGGGTGGATCCAGCTTCTCGGAGGCTGATTTGATTTCAGCGCTCCTTGGCTCCGCCATTCGCAGCTGTTGTTCGCCCTCCGCCAATCTGGGCTGGCCAGCCTGAATGGCCGAGAGGCCAAGCACCGGTTCCGGGTTCGTGAAATGATGCTCGGTCACCAGCGTCCACTCACCGCGCTCGTCAGCTCGTGTTGTGCCGACGAGCTTGCCATCAGCCGTGACGGTTACCGTCGCGTGCGGCGGAGCAGTGCCGGCAAAAACCGAGACCCCGCCCTCAGGGCTGATGCGCACGACATCGAAAGCGCGGGGTTCGACCTCGCTGCCTTCGCGCGGCTGAACCGCTTCAAGGTCGGAAGGGGTTAATGCGGTCTGCTGAACATTCGACTGCGGCTCGGGCGACTGAGGCGCCGAGACCATATCGAGAAATGCCGGCGTCAAAACCCACGCCGCTGCTGCAACCGGCAGCAGTGCAAGCAGAAAGGGTACAACGAGGCTGCGACGGAACATCGGGGTACGCCTCAACATAAGACTTTGTATCACCTCGAACGCAGTGCTTACAAGGTCTCGCAATGTATTTGTGGAGAGGCGACTGTCCAACCGCGAGCTGCCAGACGAACCGGACAGAATTGCGGAACGTACTATTCGCTCGATAATCCCGCGAAAGCTCGCAGGAAACTTAAGCTCAGCTATAGATGGAGCTGCAACTCGTTAAGAAATGTTAACGGAGCCATGCCCGCATTGGGCACAGCTCCGCACCCGCTGCCGAAACGCTTTGTCCGAAAGAGAGCCCGCGGCCTACTCGCGATACACGAGCACCGGGATTTTGCTGTGGGTTAGGACGCGCACGGTTTCGCTGCCGAGCAGGAGTCCGGCAATTCCCCGACGCCCATGAGAGCCCATGACGATCAGGTCGCAGCCGTGCGAATTGGCGGCTTCGATGATCGCCTCGTAGGGACTTGCGTGACGAATGTGGACCGCGTTTCGCGGAACCCCCGCCGCCTTTGCTGCATCGGTGATTTTGTTGAGGAAATTCCAGGCGTTGGTCTCGGCGCGCATCTCGTAGTCTTGCTCGGGTATGGCGACGGCCACCTCGCCGATGGCAATAGCTTGCCACGGCGCAGTTACCGTGATCGCGGTGACCCGTGCATTGAGCGCCTTCGCCAGCTGGACGCCGTAGAGAGCGGCACGCTCGGAGAATTCTGACCCGTCCGTAGGGAGAAGAATATGCTTAAACACGGCCAGCTCTCCTTGGTTGTGGTCCAGGCGATTGGTGATCAGGCGATATTACGGATGTGTGAACCGGCTTCAAGGTGTACCGTCCCTCCCGCTTGAGAAGCAGTTAGCGGCCCAAGCGCTATCTAACCTTGACCCGCATCAAGGCTCGCCGGGCAGATCAACGACTGAATGGGATGACGGTTCGCCCTGTGTGAACGCTGACGATCCGAAGGCCCGGGCGCATGCGGAACGGGAGCGCCATGTTTGTGTTGGGCGCGCAGCGGGAGAGTTCGCATGCACGAATTGGAGCATGAACATACGCCGAAGGCCATAAGGGATCGGTTGCAGCAGGAGCATCGACCGAACTATCTGAGGGATTGGGTCTACGGCGGCATCGACGGCGCGGTGACAACGTTCGCGGTTATCTCGGGTGTCGCAGGAGCTAGTCTGTCCTCGGGCATTATCCTCATCCTAGGGATCGCCAATCTCGTCGCTGACGGCTTCTCCATGGCGGCCGCGAATTACAGCGGCACCAAGACCGAGGTTGATGATCTGCATCGGCTGGCCGAAGTCGAGCGGCGACACATCGCGCTCGTCCCGGATGGAGAGCGCGAGGAGATCCGCCAGATCCTGATGAGCAAGGGACTCACTGGCGGGGCGCTCGAGGATGCTGTGGCCGCCATCACCTCCAACGAGAAGGTTTGGATCGAGACAATGCTGGCCGAGGAGTATGGCCTCTCCCGCGTGCTGCCGAGCCCGCTGATCGCTGGCCTTTACACCTTTTGGGCATTCGTGACCTGCGGAGCGGTGCCGCTCATCCCATTCCTCCTGGGAGTGCAGAATGCGTTCCAATGGGCTATCGTTGCGACAGGCGCGACGTTCTTCATCATCGGGTCCATCAAGAGCCGCTGGTCGCTCGCGCCCTGGTGGCGCTCCGGCTTTGAGACACTCGCGATTGGCATGAGCGCAGCCGGCATTGCTTATGTTGTAGGCTACGCGCTGCGCGAGCTCCTGGGGATTGATGTCTGAGGCGGATTGTCACTGCGGCGCCTGCTTGCTCGATCCCAGCAGGCGTTTGCGCAAAATCAAAACCAAAACGAGACTTGGCAATTCCATGACGGTATCAGGTCGCACGAGCGCCGAGGCAGAATCGCTGCGGCTGAAGGCCATTCTCGATTCTGCCGTAACCGGAATCATCACGATCGACAGCGAAGGACGGATCGAGACCGTCAATCAGGCAGCCGAGCGGCTGTTCGGCTGGACTGCTTCCGAATTGATCGGCCGTAACGTCTCGGTGTTGATGCCGGAGCCGTACGCAAGCCGGCATGACGATTACATCCGCCGTTATCTGGCAACCGGCGAACGGAGGGTTCTCGGCATTGGCCGGGAGGTCCAGGGATTGCGGCGGGACGGCACGGTCTTCCCGATGCATCTGTCCCTTGGCGAGTACTCGATCGGCAACGAGAAGTACTTCACCGGCATCGTCTACGACCTCACGGAGCAGCGGTCGATCGAGGCGCGCCTCGACCGGGAGCAGGCCCTGTCCCGCTCCATCTTCGAAAACCTCCCGGACGCCGTGGTCGTATCCGATCCAGAAAACGTGATCCGTCTCGTCAATCCAGCTTTCACGAGGTTGTTCGGACTGACCGAAGAGGAGGTTGAGGGCCAGCACTGCAGCGTACTGTGCGAGGAGGCCGAAGATGTGAGACGCTTCGAAACGGAAGCCGACGGCTTCGGACCACAGCAGATGCAATTCCGCCGTAGCAACGGCAGCTCGTTTCCAGCTCGCGCTGTCCACCGGCCCATATTCGGTAGCGATGGGCAACGGCTCGGCAATCTGACGCTCATTCATGACATCACCGCCGAGCGCGAGCAGGCCGCGGTGCTGCAGCAGGCTCAGCGTATGGAGGCCATTGGGCAACTCACGGGCGGCGTCGCGCACGATTTCAACAACTTGCTGACGGTCATCCTGGGGAACATTGAGCTGCTCGAGCCAAGGCTGGAGGACGAGTTCAGCCGAAGCCTTGCGTCTGAGGCCCGGGAGGCGGCTGAAATGGGCGCGCGCCTTACGGATCGTCTTCTGACGTTCGCGCGGAGGCAGCGGCTCGAGAAGCGTGTCATCGATCTCAACGAGTTCGTGCTGAGCTTGACGGAGCTCTTGCGCCGCACGATCGGGTCGGACGTCGACCTGTCGACGTCATTGGCGACGGACCTGTGGTTGACGGAGGCGGACCCGGGCCAGGTCGAGAACGCGGTGCTCAACCTCGCCATCAATGCGCGGGATGCCATGCCGAACGGCGGCCGCCTCGTCATCGAAACGCGCAACGCAGTCCTCGATGCGGACGCCGTCAAGCTCATCCCCGATCTCGAGCCCGGCGATTACGTGGTGCTGTCGGTCGCCGACACCGGCATTGGGATGACACCCGAGGTGAAGGCCCGCGCGTTCGAACCGTTCTTCACGACGAAAGGGGCAACCAAGGGGAGCGGTCTCGGCCTGTCGACCATTTATGGCTTTGCGCGACAATCCGGCGGCAATGTCACGATCTATAGCGAGCCAAACCGCGGCACGACGGTGAACATTTACCTGCCGCGAGCGAAGCAGGCGCAGAAAAAGGCCGAGGCAACCGTTGGCGAAGCCGTTCGACCCAGCCGAGGCGAGACCATTTTGGTGGTCGAGGATGACGACCGGGTGCGGAAACTCACGGCCGTTCGGCTGGAGCAGCTTGGTTACCAGGTTGAGCAGGCGGCGAACGGGCAAGCAGCCCTGGCTCTGCTTGAGCAGAATTCTGGCATTGATCTCGTCTTCTCCGACCAGGTGATGCCAGGCGGATTATCGGGGCTCGATCTCGCAGCGGCGGTGCGTCAGAGGTTCCCGAAGGTCGGAGTTGTCCTGACGTCCGGCTACTCGGCTGATCTGATTGGCCAGGAAAAGGTCGATGGCTTGGGGCTCAAGGTGCTTCGAAAGCCCTATCAGCAAACCGAGCTCGCCCGCGTCATCCGCGAGGCTCTAGACTCCCGCGCCGCGGTATGAGGCGGCCCCCGATTCGACGGCGAGGGACAAAACCCGTAGGCGCAATCTGCGGAAGCTTGCGCTGATTCCGCAGGAGGATCGCGCCCCTAAGTCGCCTGAATTTCAAAAATTGCTTATTGCTTGAGGAAGCTAGCGGCCCTGCGAGACGGCCATGATCTCGGTCATCAAATGGCGCTCGCAGCGGAGCAGAGCCTCGGGCACGGGCCGCCCGGCAGCCGAGTAGGCGCGGATACGGTCCTGCACGCGCGCATACACATCCCGGAGGTCGTCGCAGTTATCGAGTTCCGCAAAGAGCTCGACGCAATCGATTGGAAGTTTTTCGCCACGCTTGCCCATTTGGCCTCTCCCAATAGCTGCGTTTCTCTGCCCCCTTGTTGGTTGCTGCCGTGCACCACAGGTGCAGTTCCTTGATTGGCAGCGAAAATTGGCCTTTCGGCTCCGAATTTGTGTGCGGCGCAACAAATAGTGCGATTTTTCGCCGTTCACTGCAGATAGTTAAACGAACTCGGAGATCAAGGTCCAGGTCGAATTCGCCAAATAGGTGCAACTGCGTCAAAGAGCGCCTTCCGCGCTCGGATCAATACGGTCGCATGGACAAACGACTGGATTGCGCAACATTTACGGCGGCCACATACTCGGCCGTACGGCTGAGACCAGCCGAAAAACAATCTGAATGGGGCAGCCCAAGGGAGCAAATCGTATGAAGATCAAACGCCGCCAGTTTCTTGCGGGCGTAGCGACGGCCGGCGCGGCTGCTGGCACGGCAGCTTTCCCCAAACCCGCCATTGCGCAGGCGAGGACCGAGTGGCGCATGGTAACCACGTGGCCGAAGAACTTCCCTGGCCAGGGCGTGGGTGCCGAGCGCTTCGCGAAAATGGTGACGGAAGCAACTGAAGGCCGGCTGGTCATCAAGGTTTATGCAGCGGGCGAACTCGTTCCGGCTTTCGAAAGCATCGATGCCGTCATCCGCGGCGCTGCCGACCTGATGCACGCCACACCCTATTACTGGCCCAACAAGAGCAAGGCGCTGAACTTCTTCTCAACCGTTCCTTTCGGCATGACGACGCCGGAGCTCGACGCCTGGATGAACCATCTCGGCGGCCAGGAGCTGTGGGACAAGGTCTACGATCAATTCGGCCTGAAAGCCTTCCATGCCGGTTCGACCGGCGTGCAGATGGGCGGCTGGTTCAACAAGGAGATCACCGGCGTCGACTCCATCAAAGGTATGAAGATGCGCATTCCGGGCATCGGCGGCGAAGCGCTGGCCAAGCTCGGCATGACGATTATCAACCTGCCGGCCGGCGAGATTTTTGCGGCGCTGCAGTCTGGCACCATCGACGCCACCGAATGGGTCGGACCTTACAACGATCTGGCGCTCGGTCTCTACAAGGTTGCCAAGTACTATTACTGGCCCGGCATGCATGAGCCTGGCACCCAGATCGAGGTGACAGTCGACAAGAAGAAGTTCACGGCGCTGCCCAAGGATGTGCAGCGGATCTTCGAGGCCTGCTGTCGGGCCGAGAACAACATGCTGACCTCGGAGTTCAACGCCCGCAACGGTGCTGCACTGGAGACGCTCATCAGAGAGCACAAGGTGCAGCTCAAGCGCTTCCCGAATGACTTCCTGCAGGCCTATGGCACCGCGGCTGGGGAGGTCATTCAGGAGATGCGCGACAGCGGAGATCCGCTCACGAAGGAGGTTGTCGAGTCCTTCCTGAAGGCTCGGCGTGACCTGATGAACTGGGCGCGGATCGCCGACCAGGGCTTCATGAATGCCCGAATGTTGGACTACAAGTTCCCGTCGTAATCGCGCCTAGGAAGGAACAAGCGACGGGGCCCGCCAGGGCCCCGTTTTGCTATTGGCCGTCAGCTGAAGATTTGCAGGCCTTTGATGGTCAGAGAGAGTCCAGCAACAAGCAAAGCCAGATGGATAAGCATCAGGCTTTCCTTGGCGAGCGCGTTCTTGACGGGACCTGGCCGACTCTGACGATCGATGAGCTTCCACAGGGCGAGCGAGGTCGCAAGCCAAATAACAAGTAACGCGACTCCAATTTCGAGGATTGTCAGGTCGTTCATGGCAATTGCCTCGCCCTCTCATCGCTTCGAGAAGGGATCATCGACATCGACGGGAATTCCCTCGTCGTCGAGCTTGAAATCGTCGATGAACTCGCCAAAGCCGCTGCCGGTGCTCGTTCCTGCCGGGGCGGTTTGCTCGACCGCTGCTGGTCCGAAGAGCTTCTTGGGCAGCCACGTTGCTGTGCTCGGAAATGACCACAGCAGAGCGAGCGCCATGAGCTGCAGCACCACGAACGGAAAGGCTCCAGCCCAGATCTGGGCGGTGGCAACTTTCGGCGGTGCGACGCCTCGAAGGTAGAACAGCGTGAACCCAAAGGGAGGCGTCATGAAGCTCGTCTGCAGGTTCATGGCGACCATCACACCGATCCAGAGCGGATCAAGGCCGAGCAGGATCAGCGGCGGTCCGCAGATCGGCAGCATGATGAGGATGATCTCGAACGTATCGAGGAAAAAGCCGAGGATGAACATGATCGCCATTACGGCGAGCATCGCTCCGAAGGCGCCGCCAGGCAGATTGTGCAAGGCCTGCTCCACCATGTGCTCGCCGCCGAGGCCGCGGAAAACCAGCGAAAAAAGCGAAGCCGCGAGCACGATCGTGAAGATGATCGACGTCGTGATCATGGTGTTGAGCGCGGCATACCGGATGGTGGCAAAAGATAGCTTTCGATTGGCCGCCGCCAGCAGCATGGCACCGATGGCGCCCACAGAGGCCGACTCCGTCGGTGTCGCAAAGCCGAACAGTATGCTTCCCAGCACCGCTACGATCAGGATTAGCGGTGGAATGAGGACCGCCACGACGCGGAACGGCAACCCCTTGCGCTCCTCCGGGGTCATCAGGATGGCGGGCGCCGTTTCAGGCTGGAATACGGCTTTGTAGATCGTCCAGAGCAGGAAGAGCCCGACGAGTATGAACCCTGGGATCAGAGCACCCGCAAATAGATCGCCGACTGAAATTGGATCGGGCGCGAAATTGCCGAGCCTCAGCTGCGCCGTTTGATTAACTCCGGCGAGCAAATCGCCGACAAAAATCAACACCGTCGAGGGCGGAATTACTTGTGCGAGCGTCGATGAAGCGCCGATTGCTCCGGTCGCCATTTTCGGACAGTAGCCCGCCCGCAACATGGCCGGCAGGCTAATGAGGCCCATGGTGATGACAGTTGCGCCAACGACTCCGGTGGAAGCGGCAAGCAGGGCTCCAACAATGATAACCGAAAATGCGAGTCCGCCGCGTAATGGGCCGAACAGCTGGCCCATGGTCGTGAGCAAGGCTTCGGCCAGACCCGATTTCTCCAGGATGAGGCCCATGAAGATGAACAACGGCACGGCCACCAGCACGTCATTGGTCATCGTGCCGAGGTAACGCGACGGCAGCCCGTTGAGGATGGCGTAGTCGAAGGTGCCAAGCTGATTTCCGATAAAAGCAAAGATCAGCGACGTCCCTGCCAGCGTGATCGCAATGGGATAGCCAATCAGCAGCGTGCCGAGCACCGAAAGAAACAGGAGGATCGAGAGGATATCGCCAACTGTCAGAGCTGAGAGCATGGGCAGATCGGCTTGAGAATGCTTCGTTTCAGGTGCGCGGCACTCGAATAGCGTTACTCCGCGGTTCTGGGCGGTGGCAGCAGATCAGGTCTCCCGCCGATGACGAGGACGCTGCGGGCGCAGATCGCCAAACCCTGCAGCATCATAAGGACGCAAAAACCGAGGATGACCGACTTGAGCAGGTAGAGCCCCGGCATTCCACCGACCTGCGGTGAGGCTTCCCCGAGCCTCCATGATGCAGCTACGTAGGGCCAGGCGTAGTACCAGAGGACGATGATCCAGGGGAACAGGAAGACGATCGTCGACAGAAGGTCGAGCCAGGCGCGCGTGCGAGGGGAGCGGGTTTCGTACAGGATGTCGACGCGCACGTGCCGGTTGACCATCAGCGTAAAGCCCGCGCCGAGCATAAACGCGGCGGCGTGCGTCCAGATGAAGAGCTCCTGCATCCAGACGAAGCCGGTCTGCAGCACGTAGCGGATGATGACCACCGTCGCGCAGATGAGCACTGTGGCCAGCGTCAGGTAGGCGACCGTGCGGCCCACCACGTCGTTGACGGCTTCGGCAAAGCGCACAAAGCCTGCCAATGCCCTCATGTGTGCGCCTCTCCCCGAGTTCTTGTTACCCGAACTTTAACTTTAGCAGCCAAGCCGCGTAGCCGCTAATCTTCTTGCTCGCAAGAGATTATTTTGGCCTAGCCGGCGGAAAGCCGCGGCAAATCGGCAGCAGTACCGAGCAGCAGGGCTCAGAAGTTCCGCTTACGGGCAGGCTCAGTTGCCGAAAATGAGATCGAAGATGGTGCGAGGCGGCCGGCTGCGGCTCGGGCGACGTGGGCGCTGCCTGTAGCCATAATCCTGGTTCCAAGGCGCCCAGGCGGGGAAACCGAGAACGCCTTCTCGTTCGGCGACAGGCCGCCGTGCCACTTCACGCGGTGTCGTATCTCTCAAGACGAGCACGTCCGTGACGCCGTCGACGCTTTCAATGGTGACGGTGCCCTCGTTCCAGCTCCAGACCGACTCCCGATCGCCCTGCCGATGAAGTTGCAAACTGACAACCTTGCTTGCCGGAATATCTACGATAGCGATCTGCTCGATCTGCTCCGGGCCGCTCTCGGCCTGCACGGTCCCGGCGTAGTAGCGCAACAAGCCAATGCCTTTGAGAGCGCCGTCCTTCACCTCCCAAGCGAGGAGACGCGGCTCGGCATCGCCGGCCACCTCGAGCGGAACGCGTACTTTTGAGCGTCCCTTGAGATAAGCCGCATAACGGCCGTTCTCCTTGACGACACGCCATCCCTCCATCGCAGCGGCTGGAACGTCTTCCTGAAAGTCCGACGCAACTCCCATCTGCTGCAGGGCAAGGCTCGCATCGGTGTGAGAAGGCATCAGGCGAAGGGCGGTCCGGAAGCTTTCAATGGCGTCATCCGTCTGCCCGAGAGCGTGCTCCACCTCGCCCTTGGCCCAGTAGACGTCTGGATTATCCTTCGAGATCGTGAGGGCCTTCTCAACCTCTCGTAAGCCAAGCTCGGGCTGACCGGTCTGTTTGTAGAGCCAGGCGCGGTAGGCGAAAGCCTCAGCCGAACGAGGATCGATTTCGATCGCGGCTGCCAGATCGGCCTCTGCCTCCTCGAAGGAAGCGGTCTTGGCCAGCGCAAGGGCGCGACCAGCGAGTGCCCGCGCACTTTGCGGATCGATTTCGAGAGCGCGGTTGAAGTCGCGGAGAGCCGAGGGAGTGTTCTCAGCGAACCGGTATGCCTCGCCGCGATCGATGTGCAACTCTGCATTCTCAGGCTCAAGCGCAATGGCTCGGCTGAGGTTCTCGATCGCATCCTCGAAGTGGCCGACCTGCATCGCGGCACGCGCTTGTGCGCGATGAGCCGCAGCGGATCGTCCGTCCAGGGCAATCGCTCGCCGGAAGTCGGTCAGAGCCGAGTAGGGCCGGCCCTGAGCCAGCAAAGCCTGTCCTCGACCGGTGAGGGAAGCTGCGCTTTGCGGTGCGAGGCGGATGGCGCGGGTGTAGTCGAGGGCGGCCTCCTCGGGCCGGCCGAGCTTGAGGAGTGCACTCGCCCGGTTGTTGTAGGCGGCAGCATATCCGGGGGCCAGCACAATTGCTCGGTTTAGATCCTTGATTGCCTCCTCAACCAAGCCGAGCGCAAGCAGAGTATTCGCGCGATTGTTGTAAACGGGCGCATACTCTGGAAACAGCCGTACCGCCTGATTGAAATCGTCGAGAGCAGCTTTGTGCCGCCCGAGCCGGCTATTGGCCACACCGCGGTCGTTGAGGATGGCGGCGCGGCGGTCGGGCGCCAGATCCTGATCCTGAAGCGCCTCGCTGTAGGCAAGGACCGCCTGCTCCACACTGCCACGGAGAAGCGCCGCCGCTGCCTCCTGGGCCTTTGCTGCCGCCAGCTCACCGGCCGCAGTCGCCGGCTCGCTCGTTACGAGAACAAGCGCGAGTGACAGGGCAGCTGCGCGAACCGCGGTCCATGTCAACATGCCTCAAAGCTCCTTCGCCCGCCCCGCGCAACCGTCTCACTATAACGCAGCGGGCGCAGAATCCCGACAGGGTATGAACGCAGCGTTACCCCAACCTGAACGTTGCTCAGCCGCGCACTGCGTCGGCGATGGCCTTGCCCAGCTCCTGGGTGGTGGCCTTGCCGCCCATGTCAGGTGTCATCGCCTCCTGGGCACGGATGACGTCCTCGATCGCCTTCACTATGGCGTCGGCTGCTTCCTTATGGCCGAGCTGCTCCAGCATCATGGCGCCAGACCAGATTTGACCAATCGGGTTGGCAATGCCCTTGCCGGCGATGTCAGGCGCCGAGCCGTGGACCGGCTCGAACATCGAAGGGTACTCGCGCTCGGGATTGATGTTGGCGCCTGGCGCGATAGCGATGGTGCCCGTCGTCGCTGGTCCGAGGTCGGACAGGATGTCCCCGAACAGATTGGAAGCAACGATGACGTCGAACCAATCCGGGTTGCGCACCAGGTGCGCGGACAGAATGTCGATGTGGAATTGTCGAGTCTTGACCTCTGGGTACTCCTTCGCCACCGCGGCGAACCTTTCGTCCCAATACGGCATCGAGATCGAAATTCCGTTCGACTTGGTCGCCGAGGTCACTTCGCGCTTGCGGGTCATGGCGAGCTCAAAGGCATAGCGCATGACGCGCTCGCAGCCCTTCTTGGTGAACACGGACTGTTGGATCGCCATTTCCAGATCCGTGCCTTCGTAGATGCGTCCTCCGATCGAGGAGTACTCACCCTCGTTGTTCTCACGGACGATGTAATAGTCGATGTCGCCCGGCTTGCGGTCGGCGAGCGGCGACTTCAGTCCCTCGAACATCCGGACCGGCCGCAGGTTGATGTACTGCTGGAATCCGCGCCGGATGGGGATGAGGAGCCCCCACAGCGAAATGTGGTCCGGCACTCCGGGGTAGCCGACAGCACCAAGGTAGATGGCGTCATACGGCCGGAGCTGGTCGAGACCATCCGCGGGCATCATGGACCCCGTCTTCTTGAATCGCTCGCAGCTCCAATCGAAATGGTCCCACTGAAACTCGAAGCCAAAGCGGCGCCCCGCGGCTTCCAGCACCCTCAGCCCTTCTGGCACGACCTCGTTGCCGATGCCGTCGCCCGGGATGACGGCGATTTTCATCTTCTTCTTTGGCGGGTGCTTCTGTGTGTCGCTGGTCATGCCGGCTTGCTCCATCTCGCCCCAATCAAAGCCGTTCCGTGAGGATCCTTCCGCCACGGTTTAGCCGAGTTGGAGGCGCGCGCCAACGTCGGGTAGACGGAGTGACTCGATCTCAGCCGCTCGGAGACGGGTGCCGCCGGCGCGGCTTGCGAGAGGCTACACGCTCCAGAAAGCGCGCCAGCGCCGCCTCATGGGGGCCAAGTCCACGCCGGACCGGTCCGCTGCGTCGCCAGCGACGCTCGAGCTGGCCGTTCACGAAGCTCGTCAGCACAACATCGTGCACGTAGCTCTTGCGGGCGATGGCTGCGGTGTTGCCGAGCAAGTGTGCGACCTCTTTGACGACGGCGACGATCTGGCTATTGCGCTTACGGTCCGAAATCTCCGGGGCGAGCGCCGCCAGGCGATCCCCGGCAAGCGCCGTTGCATGGAAGGTGCGGAAGTCCTTCGCACTCACGCGTCGCCCGGAGATGGTCGAGAGATAAGCGTTGATGTCGCGGGCGGTGATGCAGGTGAGCTCACCGGAGGTGTTATGGTAGCAGAAGAGCCGGGTGGCCCCTAAGCGTTTGAGGCGCCGTAAAGCTCCCGCCAACCTTTTGGACTCAACCTGAGCCTGATGCTCTTTGCCTCCCTTCCCGGGAAAGCAGAGCGCGATCCGGTCGGAGGTGACTTGCACGTGCTGCTGCTTGAGCGTCACCGCTCCGCGGGCTCCCGTCCGCCTCAAGTGAGCTTGTCCTCCAATGCGGATGGCTGACACGTCGATGAGCGCGACGCATGCCGCAACCGCAAGCTCGAACGATCCCGCATGGCAGCTGAGATCGCGGCGGACCGCACGGCGTATGGCTGGCAACGCCTTGCAGAACTCCATCAGCCGTCGGACCTTGCGTTGCTCCCGCAGCTGTTCCCAAAGCTCGTGATAGATGTATTGAGTGCGTCCGGCCTCGTCGCGTCCGAAGGCCTGAATGTGTGCCATCGGGTCACGGGCAATGCGCACGTCTTGCCAGGCCGGCGGAATCGCGAGCCGCAGGATGCGAGCACGCACTTGCGGATCACGAACAAGCGTGCCGTTCTCGAAATAGGAAAAGCCCTTTCCGTGTCTCCGGCGCTCGATTGTTGCCGTCTGTGGCGGAAGATATTTGAGACCAAGGCGGCGTGCCGCCGAGCGCACGCCAGTATCCGCATTCATGCAGGATGTCCTACAACCCGGTTTACAGGAACCGCGCGGCAGGCCGGCGGTTCCTCACCGCAGCCGCAAGTCGCAGCAAATGTGGATGTCACGCGCGGCCGCGGGCAGCCGCGGAAGGCACGAGCATAGGAGCAGGTTGGCCCGTGCCATCGACGCTGGCCACGCCTCGTGACGAGCGCTGGCGCGATCCCAGCCCCTCTTTCTTGGTAAACCAAGCGATCGTTGCTGCGAGCCCTTCGTTCAGGCTCACTTTGGGCGACCATCCGAGCAGAGCGCGAGCGAGCGAAATATCCGGCTTGCGGCGGCGCGGATCATCGATGGGTAGCGGCTGAGAGGTGATGCGCGATGTCGATCCGGTCATCTGGATCACGCGCCTCGCGAGCTCCTTGACGCTGACCTCGGCGGGATTGCCCAGGTTCACGGGCCCGAGCACCTTGCCGGGCAGCCACATCAGACGCAGCAGCCCCTCCACTAGGTCGACCACATAGCAGAACGAGCGGGTCTGCTCGCCATCCCCATAAATCGTGATGTCTCGGCCGGCGAGCGCTTGGCAGATGATATTCGAGATAACGCGCCCGTCGTCCGTGCGCATGCGCGGCCCGTACGTATTGAAGATGCGGGCAACGCGCACTGATGTTCGGCGGGTGCGCGCGAAGTCATACGTTAAAGCCTCAGCGGCGCGCTTGCCTTCATCATAGCATGCCCTTGGGCCGGTTGGATTGACGTTCCCCCAATAGCGTTCCGTCTGCGGATGAACTTGTGGGTCGCCATAAACTTCGCTTGTCGAGGCAAGGAGAAAGCGGGCGTTCGTCTGCTCGGCAAGCTCCAGAAGATTGCGCGATCCCAGCACGCTTGAGAGCAGCGTATGCACGGGATCGGCTTGATAATGGGCCGGTGAGGCGGAGCACGCGAGATTGAAAATCGCCTCGATGCGCCGACGGCGGGACGTGAGCGCGGCCGGCAGGGGCTCGCAAATATCAGCCTCGACCAAAGTAAATCGTGGTTCTCGTTTCAGGTGTTGCAGGTTTTCGAGAGTTCCGGTCCGGAGGTTGTCGAGGCAGATCACTCGCGCACCGTCAGTAATCAGAGCATCGCAAAGATGCGAGCCCAGGAAACCCGCCCCTCCCGCCACGAGGACGAGCTTGCCCTTTGAGTTACTCATTGAAACTCTCTCCAGTTCTTCACGATCTGGCGGGTCCGGTCGGCGTCGTGATCCAACGCACAACTTTGGATCGGGTTTCGATGAGCGATTTCCCGTTATTTCGCTCTCACTGCGCCTGAAGGCTTCGGGTTAACGACGACGGTACTCGATTTGAGCGGCTCTGCAGCGCTTCTAGAAGATATTTTTCCAGCTCGGCCGCACGATGCGCGGCGGTGTGATTGGCAAGCACTCGGCGGCGCGCGGACTGTGCCAGCCGGCGGCGGCGCGAGTCCGGAATGCTGAGCAATGCGGCCAGCACATCCTCAGGTCGCGTCGCAATGATAACGTCCCGATCGGGCTTAAGGATCGTTTCAAGTCCAGGCCATGGATCGGAAATAATTGCGGTTCCGCTGGCGGCAGCCTCGAATAATCTGACGCTGGGGCTATAGCCCGCGCGCACCATGTTCGCGCGTGTTACGTTGAGCGTGAAGCGGCTCGCTCCATAAAAAATTGGATGCTGCTTAGGCGAAATGTGCTCGATAAGCTCCACATTGGCTGGCCAAGAAATGCTCTTCGGATACTGCGCGCCAGCAACCGCGAATTTGAGATGTGGCGCGCGTCTTGCTGGCTCGATGAGCAACCGCTGGAGCAATGGCTGCCGGTCGGGACTATAGGTGCCGAGAAAGCTCAAGTCCCATCGGTATGACGTCCGAATGGGCGCATAAAGATCGGGATCTACGGAGCAATAGAGCGCGCGGGCTGCAGGGGTCCCGTAGACCTGTTCTATTTGAGACAGAACCGGGCCGCCCGTGAACGACAGGTACAGATCGTAACGGCTAATTTGATTTGGAGAGAGATACGAGCACGTGCCGTTGTCGAGCTTATCGAGTGTAACGGGTGTATCGATATCGTAGAAGGCTCGGATGCCGCGTGCGGTTGCTTGCACAAAATGTCCAACGGCGATTCCATCGGGGACATATGAGCCGACGATGACGGCATCGGCGGAAGCAATTGCTGCGCGATGGAGCTCTAGGTCTGACAGGCTCTTGTAGAATACGAGCTTGCAGTAGTCGGTATCGATTAGGTCCCGTGTCGCTGCGTACCAGGAAACGTCGCGCTCGAGAAACAGGATGTCGTGGCCGCGTGCCGAAAGCGCCTTTAGAAGCGATCTATAGGTCGTTGCGTGTCCGTTGCCCCAGCTCGATGAGAGGCTCAGCCCAAGCACGACAATCCGCAGCCGGCGACTGCTCACATCGATCTCCCATTCCGTGATTTTTCCGACGCGATCCGGCGCAAAATTCGATCGACCTGCGCCCCTCTGAGCTCGTATGTGTGCTCTGCCAAAATGCGCTGCCGCGCAGCGCGGCCGATGTTGCGTGCGATTTTGGGCGTCAGCGCTCCGAGATGCGCCAGGACATCCTGGCCATCGCGGGCAACCAGGATTTCTTCGCCAGGTGTGAGGAACTGCTCAATTCCTTGCCAGGCATCTGTGATCAGGCAGGCGCCCGCTCCTGCCGCCTCGAACACCCGTGTCGCTGGCGAATAGCCGATGGCTGCCATGCTGTCGCGCGCGATATTCAGGACAGCGAGCGGCGTCGCGTTGAAGGCATTGTGCTCATAGCAATACACGTGACCTACGTGACGAACGTTCGCAGGGAGTTGGTGTGCCTCCCAGCCATTTCCCCCGATCAAAAATTGTTTATCCGGCACTGCGCGCGCCGGCGCTAGAAAAAACTCCTCGACGCGAGCTTCCCGGTCAGGTAGCCGATTTCCCAAAAACGCGAGGTCAGACGAGAAACGCGGATCAGGTCGCACGGGATAATGCGTCGTTGGATCGAGCGCGTTGTAGACAGTCTCCACAAAACGTGCACCGAGCTCCTGATAACCCGCTACAACGGGAGGACCGCCTCCGTAGGTAAGGACGGCATCGAGCTGGTGCAGAACGCGGCGCAAGGGATGATTCGGGTTGCTCCGCATGTGGGCGAGCGTTGCCGGAGCATCGACGTCCCAGAAAATCCGGATCGTGTCAGGCCGTGCATATTCGAAAATGCCTGCGAGAAGCTCGTCGTCAAAAACACCGACCCCGCTCGCCTTGACGACAACATCGGCCGTGCGGGCTTCCGCGAGAACGGCCGCGACACCTTGCGGCGTGGCGGGATAGACCCGTGTTGTTGCCCAGCTGGGCGGCTCGATATCGCGGTGCTGCTGCCGGTCGAAGGCATCGGGCTCGTAGAATGTGATTTCGTAGCCGCGTCGAGCGAGTGCTTCCAGAAGTCCGCGGTAATAGGTGGCGGCCCCGTTCCAATAGGCGGACAGAAGACTCGACCCATAGAAGGCGACCTTCATGCGGCCACCTCCGCCGGCTCGGGGCGTATGCCGTCGACAATCCTCAACAGCTCCTCGACACGGTGCCGGCAGGTGTGCCGGCTCCGGATCGTCGCCAATCCGTTGGCAGCGAGCGCCTGGCGCAATTCAGCGTCATGTTTCAGTGCCAAGAGATGTTTCAGCATTTTCACAGGGCTGCGGGCGAGGAGGAAGTCCTCGCCAGGGCGGAATAAACGCTCGGTGTCGTCCCAGGGGGCCGAGACAAGCGGAATTCCACACGCTAGCGCTTCAAAAACGCGGATCGTCGGGATGCCGGGCAAACGCTCCGCGTAGAGCCGCCGCGGCACGTGCACCGTCGCGAGGTGGTGCGAGAAGACATCCGGCACGTGCGCATTGGGCAGCCATCCGAAATAGCGTGCACCGTACGCTTTCAGCGTTTCAATGGCTTCATCCGGGTAGCGCACGCCGTAAATGTCGAGGGGAAATCCGGCGTTGGCAGCAGGCCGCAAAAGATAATCCGTAATTTCCTCGGATCGCTCGTCATCGCCCCAGTTGCCGATCCAGACGAGCCCGCTTCGGATCGTCTCCTGCTCAGGAGGCCGAAATAGGCGAATATCCGCTGCCTCGTGCCAAACGTGCACATTTTTCCCCCAGCCCCGTCGCCGATAGACTTCTGCCAGTGCTTCCCCAAACGCGAGGATCGCGTCGTAGCCGTCGAGGTCGAAGCCGGCGATTGCATCAGGTTCGCTCACGGTGCGATGATGCGTGTCGTGAAAAAGCAGCGTGAACCGTCCGCCACGCGCTTTGATCCGGCCAAGACCGCTCACCAGCCACGGCTCGTTCCACTCGTGGACGATGACGACATCCGCATTCGCGACGCAGGCCTCGAGATCAAGACCGGGACCGTAGGAAACGGGCTGCAGCTCAGGATAGGCCGCAGCGAAGGCCGTGAGCGCGCGCGGGCTGTGATCCGCCAGGAGATTGGCTATGCTCCAGCCATCGCGGGGCTGAAACGCCACCACGTCATGGCCGAGCTCGATAAGCTCCCGGAGTACCCCGCGAAGAAAATGAGCATTTCCGTTATTCCAGCATGAGGCTAGGGAATGCGCGAAATAGACGAGCCTCATGCCAGAACCTCATCACCGGCCCGTTGACGCCGTTTCGAAAGCAGACCTCCGTAGATGGCACGCACCTTAGCGGCCATTACTTCGGGTGTGTATCGGCGTGCACGCCGGCGTGCAGCGGAAGCGTAGAGCGTGCGCTGGCGGGCGTCGCCGGCGAGCTCCTCGATGGCATTGGCGAATGCAGCGTCATCATCGGGCGGGACGAAATAGGCGGCACCCTCCCACAGCTCGCGGAAAGTTGGGATATCCGAAAGCACCAGCGCGCAGCCGGCTTCGGCTGCCTCAAGGGCTGCCAATCCGAATGGCTCATAACGTGCCGTCGACACAAAAATCGGCTTCGCGGCGAGCCACTCGGCAATCTGGCCGTCGCTCAAATTGCCAAGCGTCCGCACATGCGAAAGCTTGATGCTTGTCCGGTTCGGGCCCTTGAGCGGCCCAGCGGCGAAAACAGGGAGTTTCAGGCGCGCGGCCGCCGCGTCCAGCGTGTGGAGATTCTTGCCTTCGTCCCACAGGCGTCCTGCGGTAAAGGCGAAAGGTGTATCGGGAATTGCGCCCTCGGGAAGCGGCTCACGCACGCATGGCCTGCGGCCATTGTAGACTACCCTCGGAGGAGTCGGGAGGTCATAAACGGTCTGGATTGTTCGAGCAAAAGCCGCACTCGGCGCAATTATGGCGTCCGCTTTCGCGAGACCTCGCGCCATAAGCTCCTTATGCCAGCGAAATTGGCGGGACATGGGGCGAGTGCGGACGGCCTGCCACCAGCTGGCCATGCATGAATGGCACACGGCGACGACTGGCACAGGAAATCGCGGACCTGCCGCCAATGTAGGACTGTTGAGATGGACGATTGCGCTTCCATCATCGCGCGCCACCTCCGCCACGGTAGCAGCGGCGTCGAGCACGTCCTCGGGGCACGTCGCGGTCCAGTCGAGGGGGAGGTCAAGGCAGATCAGCCGCAATCCAGGGATTCGACGCGCAGCAGATTTTTGCTCTGGGCTGGGCGGCGGGCCGAGCACGCATAAGGTCGTTTCGGTATCGTAGGCTCTAAGCCCCTGGGCGAGGTCCAGTGCGTACTGCCAGACGCCTCCCACCGCATCGGCAGTCATGAATACGCGAAGGGTGCCGGAATGTGCTAGTTCTGGCAGCATGTTGCCTCCAATTCGGATAAGGGGCGCGGCCTCTCGTCCTGGAGCTCACTGAGCTCGGTGAACTGAGCGAGATAATGAGCATGTGCCCGCTCCCAGGCGTGATCGTCTGGCGCGCCCCAAAGGCGGTAGTAGTCGGGGGAGCTGGGATAGGGATATAGCGGTACGGGATCGTTGGCCCAGACGCCGTGAGACTGGAGCTTTTCACGCCATTCGGCGATCTGGCGCGCATCGTCGTCGGCCATCTTGATGAGGTTTGCCTGCACAAACGGAACAGTGCGGCGGGCGTAGATGAGTCGTTCGGCAAGCTCGTCCGTTGACAGCCGGCAACGCTTTGCCAGCACGTCGCGTCCTTCGGCACTCAGGCTTTCGACACCCGCCTCGATCGAGACACACCCTGCGTTTCCGAGGGCGTCGATCAATTCAGGTTTCCAAAGATCGATACGGGTCTGAATACCGAACGCGACTTTTCGCTCCGCAAGTGCTGCAAGTAGCTCGGCGTTGGGCAGGAAAATTTCATCGATGAAATAGAAATAAGTTACGCCTTGGGCGATGAGCCCATCGATTTCTTCAAGCAGTAGGTCCAGATCGCGCCGCCGATAGCGATCGCGAAAATCCATTTTTGCGCAGAACGTGCAGGCGTAGGGACAGCCGCGCGACGCTTCGACCTCGGCTCCTGGTCCGTCGGGCTCCCGCTCAAAGCGATGATGGTGGTGATGATGTCGCACAATCCATTCGCTCGGCCAGCGCAGCGGCTTGAAATCAACGAACTGCGCGGCGTGCGGCCGGCCGTTTATTGCAACGTCGTCGCCTGATCGATAGGCGATGGATGGAATGTCGTCGAGGGGACGACCGCTCGCCAGATCGACAATAACTTCTTCACACTCGCCCAGGACAACGATGTCGACGCCGAGCTTGCGCAAGACAGCTCTTGGCGTTGCCGAGCCATGCGGGCCGACAGCAACCGTCGTGCCGCCGCGCCCCCCTAGCGCCAGCAGAAATTCGCGCGGCACCCACAGTTCCGGCTGTGCACAGCGCCAGAATAGATAGCTCGGCGCCGTTGTCACGACCGTCATATCGGGGCCAAAGGCCGCAATGTCATGAGCCAGCTCCTCGGCGCTCTGATCGCACAGATGCCCGTCGAGCATCAGGACATCGTGCCCAGCATCGGTAAGGAGCGCGCGGGTATAGCCAAGCTCGAGCGGCAAATGCGGCGCGCGGCAGCCGAAATAAATGCTGTTTTCAAAGCGCCATGGTGGATTGACGAGCGCGACTTTCATGGCAGCTCCGCTGATTCGAGCGGCAAAGAAGCAGTGGTCTGCACCGCCGGCGCATCCTCCTTCATCCAGCGATAAAGATCGCGCAGCCCGTCTCGCCAATTTCTGGGCTCAGGCCATTGCAGCATTCGCAGCGCTTTACGGATATCCGAGACGTAGTATCGCTGGTCGCTGGGACGCCAATCGGCGAATGTGACGTCGAGCGGTCGGCCCACGAGCGCGCCGATTTCCGAAACCACCTGAAGCACGCTGACCGCATTGGCGGGGCCGCCGCCAAGGTTGAAAGCGTTGCCGCGCACAATGGCTATTTGGCGCCAGGCGGAGAGATAAGCATTTACTGCGTCTTCCACGTGGAGCAGGTCGCGAACTTGGCAGCCATCGCCATAAATGGTGATCGGTTTGCCATCGATGGCAGCGCGAACGAAATGCGCAACCCAGCCCTGATCCTCTGTCCCAAGCTGCCGCGGCCCGTAAATGCAGCTCATCCGCATTACGACGGTTGGCACACCGAAGCTGCGCGCGTAATCCAGCACATATTGATCGGCCGCGCCCTTCGAGCAGCCATAAGGTGTGTGCAACGAGAGAGGCTGGTCCTCGCCGATTCCGTTCCTGCGCACATAGGCGTCTCGCGGCAAATGATTTTCGCCGACGCGTTCCAGCTCAATATCGCCGAGGTCGCCGTAGACCTTATTGGTGCTCGCGTAGATTAAGGGAATGCGGTCGTTTCGTTGGCGCAGCACTTCGAGCAGCAAAAGCGTTCCGCGCGTGTTGATTTCGAAATCGCAGTAGGGGTCGTCGAGACTCGTCGTCACCGCTACCTGCGCCGCAAAATGGAAGACCGCGCTGGCCTCTCGGGCTGCGGCCGTTATCGAGGCTTCGTCCCGCACGTCGGCGACGACGGCAGTAATACGGGCAGGATGCCGTTGCTTGAGCCAAGCAAGGTTGGCCTCGACGCCGGGCCGCACCAAGGCATCGTAGACGAGTACGTCGTATCCTTCGCGCGCCAGCCAATCGGCCAAATTGGAGCCTATGAAGCCGGCACCGCCAGTGATCAAAACCGGCCTTTGTCTCGAGCCGATTTTGGAGGTACTGCGGATGATGCCATCGGACGTCATGCGACCAGCCCCCGCGATTCCAATTCCATGCGGGCTTTCGGAACGCGGTCTTGCGCTTCCTGCCTTTCGACCCAGCGGGCGAGCTCAATCAATCCATCGGTGAAACTCGCTTGCGGAACGAAGCCGAGCTCATCGCGAATTTTGCTTATGTCGGCGAAACAGTGGCGAATGTCGCCGGCACGGGCTTGGCCTGTTATCTCCGGCTCGATTTCGCTTCGGCCCATAGCCGCGGCCAGCAGCTCTGCGACGGCGGAAATAGAGCGGTGCTCGCCGCTGCCAACGTTATAGACATTTCCAGGAGCTGCGGGGTGGTCGAGCGCCAGCAAGAAAGCGCGAACAACGTCGCTGACATGCACGAAATCGCGGCGCTGTTGGCCATCCTCGAAAATCACCGGCCTTTGGCCGTTGAGCAGGCGCGAGGCGAAAATGGCGAGCACGCCTGTGTAGGGATTGGAAAGCGCCTGACCTGAGCCGTAGACGTTGAAGAGGCGCAAGGCTACGGCATCCATGCCGTAGGCTGCCGCCATTAGCATTACCAAGCGCTCCTGCACGTATTTCGTGAGGGCGTAAACGGAGACCAGGCGCGGTTGCTTCCACTCCGGTGTGGGGAGGGGAATTAGCGGCCGGCCCAGGCGATCAACTGGGTCCCATCCCAAATTCCCGCTCACGCGGCGCGCCGGTAGCGGCAGATCTTCGACGAATTTGCCATCGGCATCGCGATAGAGGCCTTCGCCGTAGATGCTCATCGAGGAGGCGACGACGATGCGGTCGACCGGATTTTCAGTGAGTGCCTCCATGAGCACGGCCGTCCCGCAGTCATTTGCGCTGACGTAGCGCTCCACCGCATACATGCTCTGGCCGACGCCGACCTCGGCAGCCAAGTGCACGACCTTGTCAACGTTCTTAAGTGATCGTCGTACGAGACCGGCATCGCGGATATCGCCAATGATTGTTTCGACGTCAGGCCCTAGAAATTGAGCGCTTGCCATCAAGCCGTGCACCTGCTCATTCAGATTGTCGAGGACATGGACGTGGTTGCCTCGCTCCGAAAGAGCACGCACAAGATGGCGACCGATGAAGCCACCGCCCCCGGTGATCAACACTCTTTCAGACATGAGCCCTATCTCGCGACTTACGCGACAGCGCTGCGGTCGACGAACTTATTGAACCGGCTCTTGCGACCCGAAATATCCTCCTGGTAGAGGAAGGCGAGGTTTCTATCCTCGAAAATACGAAAGAACTCCTCCCAGGAAATAGGCTTCAAATCTTCATCGGGCTTCTGGAAATCGATCCGCAGAATGCCGCCTTCGCCGTCAGTCACGACAATGGAGGGGCGTCCGCCGCGCTGCTCGGCCCACTTCCGGATCTCGTCGTGGTCGGTCGTGGTTCTTGCCTGTGACACGTGCTTCTCCACACCGATGCGTCGCCTGAGCATCAAAACGCACGGCAGGTGGGTTAGTTCCCAAGTTCGGCTCACAACGTGCCTAAGGTAGCGTGCGTTCGCCTGCTAGAGAGGCCTTCAGGCAGCTCGATTTGTGCAGCCGGAACGCATTTGGCTTCTCACGCGTTTGTTGGTTCAAGCGCGAAAGCGCCGAACCACAAAGCCGCTCTCCGACCAACGCGATGACGGAGTTTCGCCTTGTGCGCCACGAAAGTTCGCGTCGGAATCGTTGGGGTCGGAAATTGCGCGTCATCCTTCGTTCAGGGATTGGCATTTTACCGCGATTGCCGGGGCAATGAGACGCCGCCCGGGCTGATGAATGTGTCTGTGGGCGAGTACGGCGTCGACGACATCGAGATTGCATCGGCGTTTGATGTAAGCGCTTCAAAAGTCGGCCGTGATGTCGCAGATGCGATCTGGGCCCCACCCAACAACACCTTTCGGTTCAGCACCGTCCCTCAGACCGGCGTAATGGTTAACCGCGGGCCGGTTTTGGATGGGCTCGGAAAATATTTGGAAGACGAGGTGGAGGTGTCATCGGACGCGGAAGTCGACGTCGTCCGCACGTTGAGGGATACCGGAACAGACGTCCTCGTATCCTATCTCCCTGTCGGCGCCGAGGCGGCCACGCAATATTACGCGGAGTGTGCAATTGAGGCTGGCTGCGCCTTCGTGAACTGCGTTCCTGTTTTCATTGCGTCCAATCGTGATTGGCGCGAGCGTTTCGAAAAAGCAAAACTCCCTGTCATTGGCGACGATATCAAAAGTCAGGTCGGCGCAACGATCGTGCACCGCGTGCTTGCAAATCTTTTCTGCGAGCGCGGGGTACGGATCGACAGGACGTACCAACTCAATTTCGGGGGAAATTCGGATTTCAAGAACATGCTCGAGCGTGAGCGACTCGAGTCGAAGCGCATATCGAAGACGCAATCTGTCACAAGCCAGTTCGACACACCACCGGAAACCGGCAGCGTTCACATTGGGCCCAGTGATTTCGTTCCCTGGCTGGCAGATCGAAAATGGGCCTATATTCGGCTCGAGGGCACCACGTTCGGAGGCGTGCCGCTCAATCTGGAGCTGAAGCTCGAGGTTTGGGACTCGCCGAATTCTGCGGGCGTGGTTATCGATGCTGTGCGGTGCGCGAAACTGGCGCTCGACCGAGGGATCGGGGGCGCTCTCATCGGTCCGTCGAGCTATTTCATGAAGTCGCCCCCACGTCAGTTTCCCGAGGCAGAGGCTCGGGTGCTGACGCAAGCGTTCATCCGCGGTGATCGTTGAGAGTAGGCGGATCAACAGAAGGGGTCACCAGCCCGAGGCGGCTCCAGATCGAGGTGTTTGGCAATCGTAGCGCCGACATCGGCAAAGGTTTTGCGACGGCCGATAGAGCCGGGTTGGCGTTTGAGGCCAAGTGCGAGAATAGGGACCTGCTCTCGCGTGTGATCGGTGCCTTTCCACGTCGGGTCGCAGCCGTGGTCCGCTGTGACGACCAGCAGGTCATCTGGCCGCAGCAGCGCGAATAGCTCCGGCAGGCGCCCGTCGAATTCTTCAAGCGCAGCAGCGTAACCTGCGATATCGCGCCGATGGCCGTAGTCCGTATCGAAATCCACGAAATTGGCGAACAGCAAACCTCCGTCTGCCAGTGTCGAAAAACCTTCGACCGTGCGGTCGAACATATCCATGTTGCCCGCGCCCTTGAGCACGCGGCCCGTGCCGGAATGGGCGAAGATGTCGGCGATTTTGCCGATGCTCACCACGTCGCGACCTGCGGCTGTTGCACGATCGAGAATAGTTGGTGAAGGAGGGGGCACCGCGAAATCCCGCCTGTTTTGCGTTCGCTGGAAACCGTGGCGGCAAGTGCCGACAAACGGCCTAGCGATAACCCGCCCAATGCGCAGAGGGTCGAGGAGGCGGCGCGCGATTGCGCAAACCTCGTAAAGCCGATCGAGGCCAAACACCTCCTCATGGGCAGCAATCTGAAAAACGCTGTCTACGGACGTGTAGCAAATGGGCTTTCGCGTTTTCAGATGCTCTTCGCCAAGGGCTTCGATAATGGCAGTCCCTGAGGCGTGGCAATCGCCAAGAATGCCTGGCAGACCCGCCTCCTCGCAAAGGGCTTTTACGATTTCAGGCGGAAAACAAGGACTGGCTTTTGGAAAGTATCCCCACGGGAATGTTACGGGTGAGCCTGCGATTTCCCAGTGGCCGGAGGGCGTGTCCTTGCCGCGGGATGTTTCGACGGCAGAACCGTAACATGCGTCGCGAATTTCGCCTTCGAGGCTGAGAGGAATGCGGCCTGTCGCCGAGCGGCAAGCTTCGCCAAGCCCCAGACCAACGAGATTGGGCAGCTTTAACGGTCCAGCACGCAATCCCTCGCGATCACCTTCGCCGCGCGCACAGCACTCGGCAATGTGGCCGACGGTATCGGCACCTGCATCGTCGTAAAGCGCTGCGTCCGGCGCGCCGCCAACGCCGACGGAATCGAGGACGAGGAGCACTGCACGAGGCATGGGGCGGCCTTCCTACTCAAACTCACGGGATTTACCAACACGATTGAACCTGGTTCGTTCAGAGCGGGGCAAATTCTCAGCCACGTTGAGCGTGATACGTGATCCCGTCCCACCAATCGAGATCGCGGGTGCCGATGCGGATGGGCTTGAGATTGGCAGCCTCGGCATGTTGATAAAACATTTCTGCAGCAGTGCGGTTATCGACGCCATAAGCGTAGTTGAAGGTGAGCAGGGGACCGCCCGGCCTGAGCACGCGGTGGGCCTCCCTCAAATGCCTTTCGGCCAAGGCGGGGCTGGACAAGGCGAGTTAGGGGAATGTGTCACCGCGCAAAACCAATAGGCCCGATCCAGCGGCGCCTTTGATCAAGCAAAGCAAAACTCTGCTGCTCGAAATAGTGCTGGCGCTGCGGATAGGGAAATAACTCGCCAGCATCAGCATTGGCAAATCTGCCAAATGCGCAGCCTTTAATGCTTCGCGAATGCCTTTTTCCGGCGCAATGCAGGCGAGCACGAGCGCGAAGAAGCGTCGTTTCGAATGACTCACGAATAATTCAATCGGCACGCCGTTTTCCACAATAAAGACCGCTTGTCCGTGGCGTTCTAGCAATCGCGCGGCCGCGTGCACGGCAATGGCGGTGCCATCGTGGTCCGGATGCCGCCCTCGTATGCGTGGATGATAAGAATGCTGAGGCGGCGGGCAGCCGCAATTTCCATCAGCCGGTGCGTGGTCTCGACCAGTCGCCACGCAACCTGCTGGTCCGGAATGTCGAGAGCTATAAGCGCTTCCCTTCGAACGCCCGCGATTTCGAGAGCGGTTTCCAGCTCCTGGCGGTGGGCATGGGCATAATTAGTAGGGGAGGCAAAACCGGCTGCTCGCGCGTCCTTGCCATTGGCCGGAGCGCCATCGGTCACCAGCACGATCGTGGCTCCTATCCAGCGTGCAAGGTGCGCGTCACATTCGATGATTTCATCGTCGGGATGGGCAACGATGACACAGACATCAGAGGCTTCCACCCGGCGCTGCCGCGGATCGAGAAGCGCAGCAAAGCGAGCGCGGGTCTCTGCTCCCGGCACGTGCAGTTCAAGCCCTTGTGCGTGGCCCATCAGGTTTCAGCCAGCAGATATTCATCTAACGGGCAACTTACGCGCCGAGCGCGGATTCGTTCGCAAGCGCTCGTGCCTCGGCGGGACAATAACGGCGGACCATGTTGGCACAGAACTCGGCGTATTCCTCCGCAACGATCGGCGGGCTTGTGTGGTGCGGCGCGATTCCGCGATGCTCCGGGGTGAAGCAGAATGTCAGCGTCACGTCGAAATCAGCAAGCGCGGCCATTTGCCGATCGAACCATTCGAGCGCATTTGGGCGAAAGCTGTCGGCCCACGACAAGCCGGTCCGCAGATGTCTGACCCCGAGCCGTTTCATCCACGCGACGGCATCCTCCAACCGGTGGTCTTCGAAATGAAACCATTGGCACAGGCCAAATGCAGGAGTGAATTTAGCGAAAGTGTTGAGCGCGAGCTTTGGCGTACCGTCCTCGCGCAGGATGCCCATGTGGAAGTGCCGGTAATAGGAGGACCCTTCCGCTTCTTTGTGCCGCGTCGTTGCCTCCCAAGTGCGCGGCAAATCATAGAGGCTATACCAGTGGATGCGGGGCGTGCGGCCAATCAGTAGCTCAGCCGTGCGCTCCAGTCCCCAGACCTGCACTTCTTCGGCGCCAAACGTTGAGACGCCGACTTCGGTGACCCAAATGGGCAATCCGGTTTCTTCGCGGATTTCGTCCAGCTTGTCTGGCCACTCGTGGATCTGCCACAGGTTCCAGTCGAGCGGGAAACCGTGCACCGCGACGATGTCCATTTCGTCGAGGACGCCGCGCTCTGCCATGTTGCGGATAAAGGCGGGATCAATGGGTGAAATGCCGCCCAGAACACGCGGCAGATTTGGATTTTCTCGCCGTATTGCTCGCCCGGCCAAAATGGCCATTTCTGCAAAGCGCGCCCAATCGGGATCGAGCTCCGGGTCCCAATGGGACTTGTTGTTGGGCTCGTTCCAGATCATCACGGCTTCGATCATTGCTTTCCCCGTAACGGATAGACCGCGCCGGCTCCTGACGGCCGGGATGTACGCCGGCAGATGAAAACTTCCTCCTCCGGGTGGGCCATAATTTCGAATCCGGCGCTGCGCAGCATGGCCTCGGAGCACGCGCGGTTTGGCGCCCACCAATTTGTCGGATCGCCGGAGTAGGAATGCTCGATGAAGTGGAGCTTCGGGTAGCCCGGCTCGTCGAAATGGCCGGTCTCCCAGAAATCATAGTCGGGCCGAACCTCGGCCACCTCTACGGATCCGCGCTGCATGGACTGATAGAGAAGCAGGTCGGAAGCAACGTGCTCGTGGATCAGATCGAGCGCGAGCAGGGGATGGCGCAGGTGGTAGAGCACGCCGAGGAAGAGGACGATATCGAACCGCTCGTCGAGAGCAGCAACGTCGTAGATGGAGAGCTGGCGATACTCAATGTCGAGATCCAACACGTCGGCTGCGAACCGTGCCTGGGCGAGGTAATCAGGGTCGGAGTCGATGCCGATAACCCGCGCTGCACCAGCTCGCTTGGCGGCTAGTGCGTAGAAGCCGGCATTGCAGCCAATATCGAGGACCGTAGAGCCGGGGAGCGCGGGCTCAACGATGTGCCAGAACTGGCGTGCTTTGACGGACGGGTAATCGCCGAGAAAGTGGTCCGGTGCGGTCTGGATGCCGGCCAGCTTGATATTGTGGAACCAGGGCCCGAGCTCTGCGATGCGCCGCGCGATGTCCTCCCGGGAAAGGGCTGGCCGCTCCAAGGCACTGCTCACGATTGTGCCTCCTTGGCGCTCGCGTAAAGCGTAGCTCCCGGCAGGAGGGCTGGTCGATTGAGGTGCTCCGCGGCGGGGGTGGCTCTCGAAGCGCCGTATTCGGCCAGCAAGGCGGTGGCGGTGCGGTATCCGTTGAGGGTGCCCACGTCGACATAGGCGCTGCCGGACGTGACCCCGACGGCCTTGCCTCCGGCAGCCAAGTAGGCGTTGACGAGCGTGCCGATGTATTCGTCGGCGCGACCGCGAGCGAGCCAGAGGTCCTTCAGGTCGGCGAACACGTGCCCCGGCATCCGGAAGGCGCCCCAGATCCAGTGGGACTGCGGCGCCTCATGCTTGACCCGGATCTCGCGCACTTCGCCCGAGGCGTCCAATACGACGGCGTCGAAGTGTTGGGGCTGGTCGACCGGGAACAGCAGAAATGCAAGCCGGTCGTTCGGTAATGTCTTGAGGGCATCCTCCGGGAACCAAACGGTATCGGGAAGGCCGACGAAAACCCCTTCATCCCGGCTGATGACCGGCTCGGCTCGAAAGATTGCGTCGCAGAGCCCCGTTGGGTGCGGCTGTAAAACATAGGCTATCGGCGCTGGACCGTACTCCGCGCCGAAGTACTGCATGATGTCCCACTTGCCCGGTGAGATCACGAAGCAGATGCGGTCGGCCCCGGCACACAACATGCGGTCGAGCAAGTACTCGGAGACGGCGCACGGCCGTTCGCCACCGGCTGTGGTGCGGCTGCCGACCGGGAGTAGCTCCTTGGAAAAGGCGAGGGGTTGAATGCGGGTTCCCCGGCCTGCCGCTGGAACGATGCCCCAGGTCATAGCGGACCTCTCCCGTTGGAGGCGTGGAGAGCCTTCTTGGCCCCCGTGCCTTCAGCGCTTTTCCGCAGAGAGAGGAGATCTTCGGATGCGGCTAACTCCTTCGCCGTCGTGGATAGAAGCTCCAGCAACTCGGCAGCGCGATGGTCGGAGGTATGCTCGGTAAGCGTACGCTCGCGTGCGGCACGCGCGATCCGGCCCAGCTCGGCGTCGGTCAGGTTCAGGGCGGCGAGCACGTCATTGGTGCTATGAGCCAGCAGGATTTCTCGACTCGGCTCGAAGAATGACTCGATTCCCGGCCATACATCCGAGACGATTGGCGTTGCACACGCGGCCGCCTCGAACAGCCGTCCCGAGGGACACCAGCCCATGTCGGCCATCGCGCGACGCGTTACGTTTAGGGTGAGGCGCGAGGATGAGAAGAAGGCCGGGTGTTCGCAGGGCGGAAGATGCTGCACAAAGTAGATGTTGTCCGACCATGGGAAGTCGGCCGGGTACTGCGCACCTCCGATCAGAAATCGCTGCGACGGGCGGAGCCGGGCAGGAACGACGAAGAGAGCTTCCAGCGTGCCCTGCCTATCATCGGCGTAGGTGCCGAAATAGGACAGGTCCGCACGGTACCGGTCAACTTGCGGCACCGGCCTGTGCACTTCGGGATCGACATGCCCGTAGAGCGGCACAGCGCGTCGCGCGCCGAGACGCTGCTGCAACTCATCAAGAGCGCGGCCGCCGGTGTAGCTCAGCACCAAATCGAAGTCCCGGAGACCGCGGGCGCCGATGTAGTCGACCCGCTCTCCATCGCCGAGCCGGCTCAGCGTCACCGGGGTGTCGAGGTCATAGAAAACGGCCAGTCCGCGGCCACCCTCGAACATCAGCTCGGCAGCTGCGAGACCATCCCGGCAGTAGGAGGTCACGATAGCGGCGTCCGCTTCGCGAATCGCAGCGTGAGCCCGTGTTCGTACGTCCTCCCACTCGTCATACAGGACGATCTCGGCGCCAGGGACTTCGGTGAGGTCCCGGTTGCCAGCGTAATAAGGCTCGTTGCGCTCGAAGAAGCTTACGCGGCAACCCCGCCGCACCAGAGCCCGCACCAGCCCTCGCCAAAGCGTTGCATGCCCGTTGCCCCAGGACGAGGTGATCGACAAGCCGAAGACGGCAAGCCGCATCAGGAGGCCTCATCGAGGGCAGCGACGCGCGCGCCCTCCTCGTCGAGGACCACCTCAACAATCTCGGCTGGCGAAATCTTCACTTCGGCGTAGGCGTCGAGCGAGCGCCCTTCACAATAAAGGATGGCCGCCCGGATGACTTCTGCGTGGGTGACGAGAGCAATGCGCGCGCCCAAGTGGTCGGTGCGCAAGCGTGTGAGGTAGGCCAGGATGCGATCCTGCACCTCGCGCATGCTTTCGCCCTCTGGCGGCCGCGCGAGGCTGCGCATCATGTTCCAGAAGTGCCACCTGGGGTCCTTCTCAAGCTCAGCGAAGGTGAGCCCCGTCCACGCGCCGAGATCGATCTCGTCGAGCGCAAAGGCGATTTGCAGCGGCACTTTGGCAGTGCGGGCGATCATGTTTGCAGTCTCGACAGCGCGCTGGCGCGGACTGGTGTGCACTCGTGTGATGCCGCGTTTGGCCAGCTTTGCAGCGACCTGGTAGGCCTCCTCAATGCCGGCGGCGCTCAGCGGAACATCTGGACCACGTCCGACGAGGACGTGGTCCAACAGATCATGGGAAGCATGCCGGACGAAGAAGAGCCGGGTCGCGGGAGCCGATTCGGCCCGGCTCGACGGTCGGGCTGGCCATCTGCGGCGGAGCCGGGCTGACGTAGGCCTGGCGTGAAGAACACCCGAACGCATCGCAAACTCCGCTTTCTCCCCACCGCGCCGCCAATCTTCTGCACGGCAGACACGGGGCCGATAGGCCGTCGTCAGCCCAGCGAACGCGAGAGTTGCGCCGTTGGTTCCGGCGGGGCACAGCGGCTGGTTAAGCGTGAATTGAGCGCTCGGATCGTTGCGTCTGGAGCACGAAAGCGCCTCGCTGCGACCTTAGGCCCAGTCGCGGACGCCGTCGGCTGTGACCAGATGCGATGCGTAACGGTTGCACACCCGCCGCACCTGCGTTACGAGCGTGCGCGGTGCCGTACATGAGCTTGGCGGCCCAGCACGCAGGACAACCGACCATGAGCCCGCTTCTCTTGGACTATCTGCCGCTCGCGGTGTTCATTGGCGTCGCGCTGCTCATCGGCGCTGCGCTGATGGCTGCTCCTTTCCTCGTTATGATCCGCAATCCGGATCCGGAGAAGGTTTCGGCCTACGAGTGCGGCTTCAACGCGTTCGATGACGCGCGGATGAAGTTCGACGTGCGGTTCTACCTCGTCGCCATTCTGTTCATCATCTTCGACCTGGAGGTGGTGTTCCTTTTTCCGTGGGCTGTGGCGTTCGGGAGCATCGGCGCGTTCGGCTTCTGGTCCATGGTGGCATTCTTGGCGGTGCTGACGGTCGGCTTCATCTACGAATGGAAGAAGGGAGCCCTGGAATGGGATTGATCCAGCCCCCGCGTCCGGTTTTCGAGAAGCCCCGTGAGGGTGGCGGGTCTGCGCTCGTGACACCCACCGATCCCTTTTTCGAGCAGGTTTCGAGCGAGCTGGCCGACAAAGGCTTCATCGTCACCTCGACCGAGGAGGTCATCAAGTGGGCCCGCACCGGCTCGCTGATGTGGATGACGTTCGGCCTCGCCTGTTGCGCGGTCGAGATGATGCAGATGTCGATGCCGCGTTGGGACGCGGAGCGATTCGGCTTTGCGCCGCGGGCATCGCCGCGACAGTCGGACCTGATGATCGTCGCCGGCACGCTGACCAACAAGATGGCCCCGGCGTTGCGCAAGGTTTACGACCAGATGCCGGAGCCGCGCTACGTCATCTCCATGGGAAGCTGCGCCAACGGTGGCGGCTACTATCACTACTCCTACGCCGTCGTCCGCGGCTGTGATCGCATCGTTCCCGTCGATGTCTATGTGCCCGGCTGCCCGCCGACAGCGGAAGCGCTGCTCTACGGCATGCTCCTGCTGCAGAGGAAAATCCGCCGCACCGGCACCATCGAGCGCTGAGGGGGCACGCGAGGGGGAGAAAGGTCGAAATGGCGGGTGAGAACGAATCGCTGCGCGAGCTCGGCGAATACCTGCAAGGGAAGCTAGGCTCCACCCTGCGGCGCTGGGATGTGAAGCTCGGCGAGCTGACTATTTGCGTCGACGCGGAGCAGATCGTGCCGGTGCTGAAGCTGCTCCGGGATGATGCCCGTTGCCGCTTCGAGATCCTGATCGATCTATGCGGCGTCGACTGGCCGGGCCGCGAGAAGCGCTTCGACGTCGTCTATCACCTGCTGTCGCCACGGCTGAACCAGCGCATCCGCGTCAAGATCGAGGCTGATGAGGTCAACCCGGTCCCGAGCGTGGTCGATGTGTTCCCGTCGGCCAACTGGTACGAGCGGGAGGCCTATGACATGTACGGCATCCTGTTCTCGGGCCACCCGGATCTCCGCCGCATTCTGACGGACTACGGCTTCCAGGGCTTTCCCTTGCGCAAGGACTTCCCGCTCAGCGGCTATGTCGAGGTGCGCTATGACGATGAGCAGAAGCGCGTCGTCTACGAGCCGGTCCGTCTGACGCAGGAATTTCGTGATTTCGATTTCGAGAGCCCCTGGGAGGGAACCGGAAGATTATTACCGGGGGACGAGAAGGCTGGAAGCTAGCGCCTCGAGAGCCAGATGCCAGAAACGGATATTCGCCCATTCACCATCAACTTCGGTCCGCAGCACCCGGCGGCGCACGGCGTGTTGCGGCTCGTGCTGGAGCTGGATGGTGAGGTCGTCACGCGGGTCGACCCGCACATCGGCCTTCTGCACCGCGGCACCGAGAAGCTGATCGAGTCGCGCACTTACTTACAGAACATCGGCTACTTCGACCGGCTCGACTACGTGGCTCCGATGAACCAGGAGCATGCGTTCTGTCTGGCGGTCGAGCGGCTGCTCGGGATCGAGGTGCCCTACCGCGCGCAGCTGATCCGGGTGCTCTATTGCGAGATCGGCCGCCTGCTTTCCCACCTTCTCAACGTCACCACGCAAGCGATGGATGTCGGCGCGCTGACGCCGCCGCTCTGGGGCTTCGAGGAGCGCGAGAAGCTCATGATCTTCTACGAGCGCGCCTCGGGTGCCCGCATGCACGCCAAGTACTTCCGCTTCGGCGGGGTCAAGGCGGACCTTCCGCCGGACCTGATCGAGGACATCGCCAAGTTCTGCGAGACGCATCCCAAGGTTCTCGATGACATCCACGACCTCGTCATGGAGAACCGCATCTTCAAGCAGCGAAACGTCGACATCGGCGTCGTCTCGCTGGAAGACTGCATGAAATGGGGCTTCACCGGCGTGATGCTGCGTGGCTCGGGCGCTGCCTGGGACCTGCGGAAGGCCCAGCCCTACGAGTGCTACGCTGACCTCGAGTTCGACATTCCCGTCGGCAAGAACGGCGACAACTACGACCGGCAGCTCATCCGCATGGAGGAGATGCGCCAGTCCGTGCGGATCATGAAACAGTGCTGCGAGAAGCTGCTCTCCGCCGAGGGGCAAGGGCCGCACATCGCCCAGGACCCGAAGGTCGTGCCGCCCAGGCGCGCGGAGATGAAGCGCTCGATGGAGGCGCTGATCCACCACTTCAAGCTGTACACTGAGGGCATCCACGTTCCGCCGGGCGAAGTCTACGCCGCGGTGGAGGCGCCGAAGGGCGAGTTCGGCGTGTATCTGGTCTCTGATGGCAGCAACAAGCCCTATCGCTGCAAGATTCGCGCGCCCGGTTTCGCCCACCTGCAGGCCATGGACTTCATGAACCGGGGCCACATGCTGGCGGACGTGTCGGCGATCCTTGGGTCGCTGGACATCGTGTTCGGCGAGATCGACCGGTGATAGGGACCAGAAGGTTCCCCGAGTCATCCCGGCGCTTGTCGCCGGGATGTATTTCGCCTCTTGCTCCGGAGCGGGCGGATAGGTGGATCCCAGGCACAAGGCCCGGGATGACGCCGTAGTTTCGCTACGTAGAGGGTGAGATGGCACAGCGCGGGCAAGGGCGGCTTACGGACGTTATCGTCTGGCTCGCCATTGCCACTGGAGTCGTTCTCAGCCTGATCGGCGCTCGGTTTCTGCTGCAACCCGAACACGCAGCGACGTTCTTCGGCATCGACCGCCACAACCCTGGGTTCGCGCCTCACGCCGCCATCGCGTTGCGCGACCTATGGCTCGGCCTGCTGATGATTGCATTCGCAGTGCTTCGGGACTGGCGCGCTGTCGCGCTGTGGTTCAGCCTGGCGACGCTGGTCTGCTTCGGGGATGCGGTGATCGCCGCCGCGTCCAGTGGACGCTGGATTTCGGTGGCTTTTCACGGCGGGTCCGGGCTCTTTTGCGGTGCTGTTGCCGCTTATGCTTGGCGTTTGGCACGTCCGTCCGCCCAGTAACCGAAATTCGACCGGTGCAACACGGCGACAAATCCGTTGCTGCAAATGGTCCTAGAACATCGAGTTGTCTTGCGATGCAGCGACGGCTGGGCCATAAGGGCAGCGCTTACGGGGTGGGACAGCGCGTCTCGGGAGAAGCCAGGCTCCGCCGGGGTGGCCTCCACTGCGGCGCGCGATCTCTGCGGTCGTGAGCGAACCTTGCCTATCTCCTTGGTTTCGAGGCTTCCATGGCCGTCAGACGTTTCGATCCAAATCAGCCTGCGAGCTTTGAGTTCACGCCCGAGAATCTCGCCTGGGCCAAGGAGACCATTGCAAAGTACCCGCCGGGCAAGCAGGCCTCGGCGGTGATCCCGTTGCTCTGGCGAGCTCAGGAGCAGCACGGTGGCTGGTTGCCCGAGCCCGCTGTCCGCTACGTCGCGGACATGCTGGGCATGGCGTACATCCGGGTCTATGAAATCGCCACCTTCTACACCATGTTCCAGCTGTCGCCGGTCGGGCGCAAGGCGCACGTTCAGGTTTGCGGCACAACGCCGTGCATGTTGCGCGGCTCGGAGGCGCTGATCGAGATCTGCAAGCGGCGCATTCACCCGGAGCCGCATCACCTCTCGGAAGATGGCGACTTCTCTTGGGAAGAGGTGGAGTGCATCGCCTGCTGCGCCAATGCGCCCGCAGTGCAGATCGGCAAAGACACGTACGAGGATTTGACGCCGGAGCTGTTCGAGAAGGTTCTCGACGGCTTCGCGAGAGGTGAGCCGCCCAAGCCCGGCTCGCAGATTGGCCGTCAGGCTTCCTGCCCCTTAGGTGGGCCGACGACGCTGAAAAGCTTCATCAAGGCGGAAGACTGACGCCGCAGACGGAAGGCACGCGATGCTCTCGGATAAGGATCGCATCTTCACCAACCTATATGGCTTCAACGACTGGCGCCTCGCCGGAGCGCGCGCCCGCGGCACTTGGGACAACACCAAGGCGCTCCTGGAGATAGGCCACGAGGGCATCATCGACGAGGTGAAGAAGTCGGGGCTCAGAGGACGGGGCGGCGCGGGCTTCCCCACCGGGCTCAAGTGGTCGTTCATGCCGAAGAACGATCCGCGCCCCAGCTATCTCGTCGTCAACGCGGACGAGTCGGAGCCGGGCTCCTGCAAGGATCGCGAAATTCTCCGCCACGAGCCGCACATGCTCATCGAGGGCTGCCTCGTGGCAAGCTTCGCGATGCGCGCCCACACGTGCTTCATCTACATGCGGGGTGAGTTCATCCGGGAGCGGGAGCGGCTGCAGGCGGCTGTCGACGAGGCTTACGAGGCGCGTCTCATCGGCAAGAACAACATCCACGGCTGGGATCTCGACATCGTCATCCACCACGGCGCCGGCGCGTACATCTGCGGCGAGGAGACGGCTCTGCTCGAAAGCCTGGAAGGCAAGAAGGGGATGCCGCGGCTCAAGCCGCCGTTCCCGGCCAACGTGGGCCTCTACGGGGCGCCGACGACGATCAACAACGTTGAATCGATCGCTGTCGTGCCCACCATCCTGCGCCGCGGTGCGACGTGGTTCGCAAGCCTTGGCAAGCCAAACAACACGGGCACTAAGCTCTTCCAGATCTCCGGTCACGTCGAGCGGCCCTGTGTGGTCGAGGAGGAAATGGGCATTCCGCTGCGCCAGCTCATTGAGGAGCACGCGGGCGGTGTCCGAGGCGGGTGGGACAATCTTCTGGCCGTGATCCCTGGCGGCTCCTCGATGCCGCTGCTGCCGGCCTCCCTGTGCGATGACCTGACGATGGACTTCGACTCGCTGCAAAAGCTGAAGTCCGGCCTCGGCACGGGCGCGGTCATCGTCATGGACAAGTCGACCGACATCGTGAAAGCGATCACCCGCATCGCGTACTTCTATAAGCACGAGAGCTGCGGCCAGTGCACGCCGTGCCGGGAGGGCACGGGCTGGATGTGGCGCGTGCTCGATCGCATGTCGCGGGGCGAGGCGCAAAAGGAGGAGATCGATCTGCTTTACGACGTCACGAAGCAGATCGAAGGGCACACCATCTGCGCGTTCGGCGATGCGGCCGCGTGGCCAGTTCAGGGCCTGATCCGTCATTTCCGGGATGAGATCGAAGCCCGTATCGACCGCTATCAGGCCGCGAACCAGCAGCGGGTTGCGGCGGAGTAATCATAGATGCCGAAACAACTCATCATCGACGGGCAGCTCATCGAGGTCGATGACGGCCTCACGCTGATCCAGGCTTGCGAGCAGGCGGGCATCCCCATCCCACGGTTCTGCTACCACGAGCGCCTGTCGATCGCGGGGAACTGCCGTATGTGCCTCGTCGAGGTCGTCGGCATGCCGAAGCCCGTCGCTTCCTGCGCCATGGGCGTCAACGATCTGCCGCCGAACAAGGATGGCAGCCCGAAGGAGATCAGGACCAACTCGCCGATGATCAAGAAGGCGCGCGAGGGCGTCCTGGAGTTCTTGCTCATCAATCACCCGCTCGACTGTCCCATTTGCGACCAGGGTGGCGAGTGCGACCTGCAGGATCAGACGCTCATCTACGGACCGGGCGGCTCGCGCTTCCACGAGAACAAGCGAGCGGTGGAGGAGAAGTACATTGGGCCGCTGATCCGCACCTTCATGAACCGGTGCATTCATTGCACGCGCTGCGTCCGGTTCATGACGGAAGTGGCGGGCGTCGAGGAGCTCGGTGCCATCGGCCGCGGCGAGGACATGGAGATCACCACGTATCTCCAGAGGGGTATCCTTTCGGAGCTGTCGGCCAACGTGAATGATCTGTGTCCCGTCGGCGCCCTGACGCACCGGCCGTGGTCGTACATGGCGCGCCCGTGGGAGCTGCGGCATACCCAGTCGATCGACGTGATGGATGCCCTGGGCTCCGCGATTCGCGTGGATTCTCGCGGCCGTGAGGTCATGCGCGTCCTCCCGCGCATCAACGACGATGTGAACGAGGAGTGGATCTCCGACAAGACACGGCACGTCGCGGATGGACTGCGCACGCAGCGCCTTGACCAGCCCTATGCCCGTAAGAACGGCAGGCTCGAGCCGGTGAGCTGGGAGGAGGCACTACGTATTGCGGCCGATCGGCTGAGATCGGCGCGGCCGGAGCGCATCGGAGCCATCGCGGGCGACCTGGCGGCTGCCGAGGAGATGTTCGCGCTCAAGGACCTCCTGCGCAGGCTGGGTGTCCCCAACCTGGATTGCCGGCAGTATGGCGAGCCTCTCGATCCTCGGCTTGGGCGCAGCAGCTACATCTTCAATTCGACCGTCGTGGGAATTGAAGAAGCCGATGTCCTCCTGATCGTCGGCTCCAATCCTCGTATCGAGGCAGCGGTTCTCAACGCACGCATCCTCAAGCGGTGGCGCCGCGGCGGTATGAAGGTTGGCCTTGTCGGTGAGAAGGTCGATCTGACCTATCCCTACGAGCACCTCGGAATGGGTCCGCAGACGTTGGCAGAGATTGCTGCGGGTCGGCATTCGTTCATGCAGGCTCTCGCCGAAGCCCGGCGGCCGATGGTGATCGTCGGCAGCGGAGCGATCGCTCGACCGGACGGCGCCGCAGTGCTGTCCCTCGCGGCGCAGATCGCCCTTACGGCAATGCGGAAATCCCTGCCGGAGTGGAACGCCTTCAACGTGCTGCACGCGGCGGCAGGGCGGGTCGGCGGGCTCGACCTGGGCTTCGTGCCGGAGGAGGGCGGCCGTGATCTCATGGGCATGCTGAGCGGTGACATGGAGGTCGTTTACCTGCTTGGCGCCGACGAGATCGACACGAGCGCCCTCGGAGACGCGTTCGTCATCTACCAGGGCACTCACGGCGATGCGGGCGCGCATCGAGCTGACCTCATCTTGCCGGCGGCAGCCTACACGGAGAAAAGCGGCACCTACGTCAATCTCGAGGGCCGCGCTCAGATGACCAACCGGGCCGTCTTCCCGCCTGGCGCGGCGAAAGAGGACTGGGCGATTATCCGGGCGCTGTCGCCGCTGGTCGGCCACCAATTGCCTTACGACGACATCTTTGCCTTGCGCGCGGCGATGTATCGGGAAGCTCCGTCGCTGGCGCGTATCGGCACGGTGAAGCCGGAAGGGTTGGAAGGGGTGGAGGCCCTTGCCCAGATGGGCGGAGGGCAACCGGGCACTGCGCCATTCCGGTCGATCGTGAAGGATTTCTATCTGACAAATCCAATCGCCCGCGCCTCTGCGATCATGGCGGAGCTGAGCCGGTTGAAGGCGCTCGCCGAGTCGGAGAACACGGTCGAGGCTGCGGAATAGGACGGCACCAACATGACGGCATCGGAGATCTGGTGGGAGTATGGCTGGCCGCTGGCGATCATGCTGGGGCAAAGCTTGTTGCTGCTGGTCTGCCTGCTGATCCTCATCGCCTACCTTCTGCTGATGGACCGGAAGGTGTGGGCCGCGGTGCAGCTGCGGCGTGGCCCAAACGTCGTCGGGCCATTCGGTCTGCTGCAGTCGTTCGCCGACCTGCTGAAATTCGTCTTCAAGGAGCCCGTGATTCCGTCCGGCGCCGAGCGGACGATCTTTCTGCTCGCGCCGCTTGCGACAGCTACTTTCGCGCTTTCAGCTTGGGCCGTCATTCCTGTTTCGGAGGATGGGCTGGGACGCTGGGTGATCTCCGACATCAACGTCGGGATTCTATACATCCTGGCGATCTCCTCCCTCGGAGTTTACGGCATCATCATGGGCGGGTGGGCGTCGAACTCGAAGTACGCCTTCATGGGCTCGCTTCGCTCTTCGGCGCAGATGATATCCTATGAGGTCTCGATCGGATTTGTGATCATCACGGTGCTGCTGCTGGTCGGCTCGCTGAATATGACCGACATCGTCAATGCGCAGCGCAGCGGCCTCGGAACTGCGGTGGGCCTGCCGAACTCGTTCCTCGATTGGAACTGGCTGGTCCTGTTCCCGATGTTCATCGTCTTCTTCATTTCGGCGCTGGCGGAGACGAACCGCCCACCATTCGACCTGCCCGAGGCCGAATCGGAGCTCGTGGCCGGTTTCATGGTCGAGTACTCCTCGACGCCGTACCTCCTCTACATGCTCGGCGAGTACGTGGCGATTACGACCATGTGCGCGCTGACGACGATCCTGTTCCTCGGTGGCTGGCTGCCTCCCATCGACGTGGCGCCGTTCACATGGATACCGGGGATCATCTGGTTCATCCTCAAGGCGGTTTTCGTGTTCTTCATGTTCGCAATGATGAAGGCGATGCTGCCGCGTTACCGCTACGACCAGCTCATGCGGCTCGGCTGGAAAGTGTTCCTGCCGTTGTCGCTGGCGATGGTCGTGCTGGTTGCCGGCGTCCTTCATTACGGCGGACTAGCGCCGTAGCGGCGGAGAGATCTCGTCATGGCATCCATTGCTCAAGCCATCCGCGCAGCGTTTCTGACCGAGTTCATTTCGGCCTTCTTCCTTTCGATGCGCTACTTCTTTGCGCCGAAGGCCACGGTCAACTACCCCTATGAGAAGGGGCCGCTCAGCCCGCGCTTCCGCGGCGAGCACGCTTTACGCCGTTATCCCAATGGCGAGGAGCGCTGCATCGCGTGCAAGCTGTGCGAAGCGATTTGTCCGGCTTACGCCATCACCATTGAAGCGGGTCCGCGCCGCAATGACGGCACGCGGCGCACGACACGCTACGACATCGACATGGTGAAGTGCATCTACTGCGGCCTGTGTCAGGAGGCCTGCCCGGTGGATGCGATCGTGGAAGGGCCGAACTTCGAGTTCGCCACGGAAACACGCGAGGAGCTGCTCTACGACAAGCAGCGCTTGCTCGATAACGGCGACCGCTGGGAGCGGGTCCTGGCCAAGAACATTGCGCTTGATGCCAAGTACCGCTGACAGGCGCTGAGGGGGCATGACGATGCAAGCCGGTTATCAAGAACAGCCTTTTCGGCCTTGGTTTGTGGCGCCGATTAGGCTAAGTGCCCCTGCGAAACCTGGCTGGGGGCGTTTTTATTGGGGCACAGAAGGAATGAGCGTCAGCGGCTCCCGGCCGAGCAGCTGAAGGGGATCGGGACGAAAGGACGATGGGCCTGTCGGCGTTTTTCTTCTACATCTTTGCGATCTTGAGCGTGCTCGCGGGCGCAATGGTGATCATTGCGCGGAACCCGGTGCACGCCGTGCTCTTCCTGATCCTCGCATTTTTCAACGCGGCGGGCCTTTTCGTCCTGCTCGGTGCCGAGTTCCTGGCGATGGTGCTGGTCATCGTCTATGTCGGCGCCGTGGCAGTGCTGTTCCTGTTCGTCGTCATGATGCTCGACGTCGATTTTGCCGAGCTGAGGGCCGGCTTCATCCGGAATGCGCCTTTGGCAGCGCTGATCGGCGGCATCGTTCTGGTCGAGCTCGTGATGGTGGTGGGCTTTGCGTACATCCAGCCGGATGTTTCGGGCGTTGCCGCCGCTCCGTTCCCGACCGCCGGTTCGGGGATCACCAACACTGAGGCGCTTGGCCGTCTCATCTACACGCGTTACGTCCTCTTCTTCCAAGGGGCAGGGCTGATTCTCCTCGTGGCGATGATCGGCGCCATTGTTCTGACGCTGCGGCACAAGCCGGGCGTTAAACGGCAGTCGATCGCGGCTCAGACGGCCCGGACGCCTGAAACGGCGATCGAGGTGGTGAAGGTGGAGCCGGGGCAGGCCATTGTGCCGTCCGGCGAGGCTCAGGGCTGACACTGGACAAAAGGCAAGCGGATCGGGAACCCAACCATGGAATTCTCAGCCGTCGGACTCGGCCACTACCTCACGGTTGCCGCGATCCTTTTCACGCTCGGCATCTTTGGCATTTTTCTCAACCGGAAGAACGTCATCATCATCCTGATGTCGATCGAGCTGATGCTGCTTGCGGTCAACATCAACCTGGTGGCGTTCTCGTATTTCCTCGCTGATCTCGTCGGGCAGGTGTTCGCGCTGTTCGTGCTGACGGTGGCCGCTGCCGAGGCAGCGATCGGTTTGGCAATCGTTGTCGTCTTCTACCGCAATCGCGGCTCGATCGCGGTGGACGACGTGAACGTGATGAAGGGGTGAGGGAGCGGAAATGGTTCGGGACGAGCGAATGGCAGCGCACTCCGTCTCACCCGAGGGGATCGGGTCGCGATGATGTACCAGGCCATCGTCTTCCTGCCGCTCATCGGCGCCATCGTCGCAGGCTTCTTCGGGCGCGCCATTGGCGCACGGCCGACGGAAATTCTCACGACCTCGCTCGTCGGCATAGCTGCGGTTCTCTCGTGGATTGCCTTCATCCAGGTCGGCTTCGGCGGCGCTGTTGCGAAGGTGCCGATCGCGCGCTGGATCACCTCCGGCGAGCTCGACGCCTCCTGGTCGCTGCGCATCGACACGCTGACCGCGGTGATGCTGGTGGTGGTCAACACCGTTTCGGCGCTCGTCCACCTCTACTCCATCGGCTACATGCACGAGGACGAGAGCCGCGAGCGGTTCTTCTCGTACCTGTCGCTGTTCACCTTCGCCATGCTGATGCTGGTGACCAGCGACAACCTCGTGCAGATGTTCTTCGGCTGGGAGGGCGTCGGCCTCGCGAGCTATCTGCTCATCGGCTTCTGGTACACGCGGCCCTCGGCAAATGCGGCAGCGATCAAAGCCTTCGTGGTCAACCGCGTCGGTGACTTCGGCTTTGCCCTCGGCATCTTCGGAACGTTCTACGTTTTCCAGACGGTCCAGCTCGATGCGATTTTTGCGGCTGCGCCCGCGTTTGCCGGGAAGACAATGGAGTTCCTGGGCACCCAGGTCGACATCCTGACGGTGCTCTGTCTGCTGCTCTTCATCGGCGCCATGGGTAAGTCGGCGCAGTTCATCCTGCACACTTGGTTGCCGGACGCGATGGAGGGTCCGACGCCCGTTTCGGCCTTGATCCATGCAGCGACGATGGTGACGGCCGGCGTGTTCATGGTGGCGCGCCTGTCGCCGATGTTCGAGTACGCGCCGACCACGTTGCAATTCGTGACGCTGATCGGAGCTGTCACCGCATTTTTCGCTGCGACCGTCGGGCTCGTGCAGAACGACATCAAGCGTGTGATCGCGTATTCGACATGCTCGCAGCTCGGCTACATGTTCGTCGCGTGCGGCGTCGGCGCGTATTCCGCCGGGATCTTCCACCTCTTCACTCACGCCTTCTTCAAGGCGCTGCTGTTTCTCGGCGCTGGCTCTGTCATCCATGCCATGCACCACGAGCAGGATATGCGCCGCATGGGCGGGCTGGCGGAGCGGCTTCCGTATACCTGGGCGATGATGCTCATCGGCACGCTGGCGCTGACAGGCGTGGGCATCCCCGGCCTCATCGGCTTCGCCGGATTCCACTCCAAGGATGCCATCGTGGAGGCGGCTTGGGCCGCACACACGCCCGGCAACTTTGCCTTCTGGCTGCTCGTCATCGCAGCGCTGATGACTGCGTTCTACTCGTGGCGTCTCTTTTTCATGACGTTCTACGGCGAGCCCCATTGGCGCCATTCCGGCCATAGTGCCGGCGCGGCAGGCAGCCATCCGGATTCGCACCACGCTCACGCTCATGATCACCACGAGCCCCACGAGAGCCCGCCTGTCATGCTGGTGCCGCTCGCGGTGCTGGCGGTGGGCTCCGTCGTGGCCGGGTTTGCCTTCGCCTCGTACTTCATCGGCGATGGGTATGCGAAGTTCTGGGGCCGCTCTCTGGCAACGGCACCGGGCAATCACATTCTGGAGGAAATGCACCACGTGCCGTTGTGGGTCGCTTGGTCACCCACGATCGCCATGCTGATTGGGTTCGGCCTTGCGTGGCTCTACTACATGTCGGCGACGTGGCTACCGGCGGCTACGGCCCAGGCGTTCCGTCCGCTCTACAACTTCCTGCTCAACGCCTGGTACTTCGACGCGCTTTATGACCGGCTGTTCGTCCGGCCCGCTTTCTGGATCGGCCGCGTCCTGTGGAAGACGGGAGATGGGCAAATCATCGACGGCCTCGGTCCAGATGGCGTTGCGGCGCGCGTGCTTGACACGACGGGTCGCGTCGTGCGGCTGCAGACCGGCTACGTGTACCACTACGCTTTCGCGATGCTGATCGGCGTCGCGATCATTCTCACAGTCTTCATGTTCACGGGCGGGCAGCCGCTATGAACATCGCCAACGCACCCCTTCTGTCGCTGATCACCTTCCTGCCGCTGGTCGGCGTGGCGTTCATCGCCTTCCTGCCGCGCGATGCGGTCCAGAACGCGCGCTACATCGCCCTTTGGACCACGCTCGTCACGTTCGCCGTGTCGCTGTTGGTGTGGATCAACTTCGATACGTCGACAGCGAATTTCCAGTTCGTCGAGGAGCGGCCCTGGCTCGGGCCCATCGCCTACCGCATGGGCGTCGACGGCATCTCCATGCTCTTCGTCATTCTGACGACGTTCCTGATGCCGCTCTGCATCCTGGCGAGCTGGGAAAGCATCGAGGCGCGCGTCAAGGAATACATGATGGCCTTCCTGGTCATGGAGACGCTGATGATCGGCGTCTTCTGCGCGCTCGATCTGGTGCTCTTCTATCTCTTCTTCGAGGGAAGCCTTATCCCGATGTTCCTCATCATCGGGGTGTGGGGAGGCCCGAGGCGGATCTACGCTACCTTCAAGTTTTTCCTCTACACGCTGCTTGGCTCGCTGCTGATGCTGCTCGCCATGATGGCGATGTACTGGCACGCCGGCACCACCAACATCATCGAGCTGCAGCGGGCCGCGTTCCCCGCCGACATGCAATGGTGGCTGTGGCTCGCGTTCTTCGCGTCCTTTGCGGTGAAATTGCCGATGTGGCCCGTGCACACGTGGCTGCCGGACGCCCACGTTGAGGCGCCGACGGCCGGGTCGGTGATCCTGGCAGCGATCCTGCTGAAAATGGGCGGCTACGGTTTCCTGCGCTTCTCCGTGCCGATGTTTCCGCTGGCGAGCCAGGAGTTGGCACCGCTGGTGTTCGCTCTTTCCGTCATCGCCATCATCTACACATCGCTCGTGGCGCTGGCGCAGGAAGACGTGAAGAAGCTGATCGCCTATTCGTCCGTGGCCCACATGGGCTTTGTGACGATGGGCATTTTCACGTTCACAGTGCAGGGCGTCGACGGCGCGATCTTCCAAATGATCTCGCACGGCATCGTGTCGGCCGCGCTGTTCCTTTGCGTTGGCGTTATCTACGACCGGATGCACACGCGCGAGATCGCGGCCTACGGTGGGCTCGTCAATCGGATGCCGATATACGCGTTCTGCTTCATGGTTTTCACCATGGCCAATGTCGGCCTGCCGGGGACCAGCGGCTTCGTGGGTGAGTTCCTCACGTTGCTTGCGGCGTTCAAAACCAACACGCGGGTGGCGTTCCTCGCGACGACGAGCGTGATCCTCTCCGCTTCCTACATGCTCTATCTCTATCGGCGCGTGATTTTCGGCGCTCTTGAGAAGGCGTCTTTGAAGGCGATCACGGACATGTCGCCACGCGAGGTCCTTGTGATGGGGCCGCTTGTGATCCTCACCATCCTGTTCGGGTTCTATCCAGCCCCAATCCTCGACGTCACCGCGGTATCGGTGAAGGCGCTCGTGCAGCATTACGAGGCCGCGGTGAATACGGCTGCCGCGGCGCTCGCAAAGTAATTCGGCGGGGAGACATCACGAGATGACCTACCTACAAACTCTCGGCCCCCTGCTTCCGGAGCTCATTCTGGCGATCGGCGCCATGGCACTCCTCGTGCTGGGCGTGTTCCGGCCTCAAACAGACGAGGAGGGCCGGGCCATCGGGTGGCTGGCCATCGTTCTCTTGGCGGTGGCGGGCACCGCGATCGTCATGCAGCCGGCGGACGTGAAGGCGATGTTCGAGGGCGCCTTCGTCGTGGACAGCTTCGCCCGGCTGATGAAGCTGCTGATCCTCGGCGCCACGGCGGCAGCACTGCTGCTTGCTTTCGACGACCTCACCGACCACCGCCAGATGCGGTTCGAGTACTCGGTGCTCATCCTGCTGTCGGTCGTCGGGATGCTGGTGATGGTCTCGGCCGGCGACCTCATCACCCTTTACCTTGGCCTCGAGATGCAGAGCCTGGCAGCCTACGTGCTGGCCTCCTATCGCCGGGACAACCTGCGTTCGAGCGAGGCGGGGCTCAAGTATTTCGTTCTGGGCGCGCTCGCCTCGGGCATGATGCTCTATGGCGTCTCTTTGGTCTACGGCTTCACCGGCTCCACGAGCTTCGCGACGATCGCGGGCATCGCGACCGGCAACGTTGCAATCGACAATATCGGCCTCGTCTTTGGCCTCGTGTTCGTGCTGGTCGGTGTCGCCTTCAAGGTTTCGGCGGTGCCGTTTCACATGTGGACGCCGGACGTCTACGAGGGCGCACCCACACCCGTCGTGGCCTTCTTCGCTTCGGCCACGAAGGTTGCCTCGATGGGGCTGCTCATCCGGCTGGTGCTGTCGGCCTTCCCGGGTATGACGCCTCAGTGGCAGCAGATCATCGTGTTTCTTTCCATCGCCTCGATGCTGCTCGGCTCGTTCGCGGCCATCGGCCAGCGCAACATCAAGCGGCTAATGGCCTACTCTTCGATCGGCCACGTCGGATTTGCATTCGTAGGGCTGGCAGCTGCCTCGCAGGAGGGCGTTCAGGGCGTCATTCTCTACATGGGGATCTACCTCGTGATGACGCTCGGCGCGTTCGCCTGCATCCTGGCCATGCGCCGCTCCGACGGCCCGACGGAGGAAATCAGCGACCTCGCTGGCCTGGCGCAGACCAATCTGCCGATGGCCTTTGCCTTCGGCGCGCTGATGTTCTCCATGGCGGGGATTCCGCCGTTGGCCGGCTTCTTCGCGAAATTCTACGTGTTCCTTGCTGCCATAAATGCGGGGCTTTACACCTTGGCCGTCATCGGCGTGCTGGTGAGCGTGATCGCCGCCTACTACTACCTCTACATTGTGAAGGTGATGTTCTTCGATGAACCGAAGGACAGCTTCCTGCCCGTGCGGAGCAAGGAGGGCTTCGTCATTGCCGTATCGGCAGCTCTCATGATCTTCGCGTTCATCGTGCCCTACCTGCCGGCGTCGCTCGTCTCTGTCGCCGATGCGGCGGCAGCAAGCTTCCGGTACTGAACGGCCGATGCCCGGGGCCGCTCCAGCGCTTCCGCCCGGCTACGGCCTCCTCACCTTTGACGAGATCGGCTCGACCAACGCCGAGGCAATGCGCCTGGGCAGGGCCGGAGAAACAGGCCCACTGTGGATCTGGGCGCGCATGCAGACACGGGGGCGCGGCCGCTCAGGCCGCACATGGGCATCGCCCCCGGGGAACCTATACACCAGCCTGTTGATCCGGCTCGACTGCTCTCCGGATGCTGTCCACCAGCTCTCCCTGCTTGCGGGGGTTGCGACTTACGAGGCCGTGCGTTCTGCCTGCTCTCGAAGTGGCGGAGCTGTCAGCGGCCTCCGATTGAAGTGGCCCAACGATGTTCTCATTGACGACGCCAAGCTGGCCGGCATTTTGCCGGAGTGCACGCGCGTCCCGGGTAGTTCCAACGCCTTCCTGGCGGTGGTAGGCATCGGCATCAATCTTGCAACTCATCCGGAGGGTTTGGGCCGCTCAGTAACGGATCTTGCCGCGCACGGGTGCCTCGTTGAGCCTGCAGACATGCTGTCCGAGCTTGCTGCTGCAATGCATCAGTGGCTGACCGAGTGGGATAACGGCGCCGGTTTCGCGCGCGTGCGGGAGGCCTGGTTGGAGCGGGCGGGGAGGCCGGGTGAGCACATCACCATCAACACAGGGCAGGAGGTTGTGGAAGGTAGCTTCCTCGGGATCGACCCGTCAGGAGCACTCGTTTTACGTGATCCCAGCGGTGCCCAGCGCCGCTTCACCTATGGAGATGTAACGCTGGGGGCGGCAGCGGGCGCGAACGAGCAATGACGGATATGTGGCGGGCAGGCTCCCGGCCGGGGTCGAGCGAGGACGAGATCGTTTTTCTGGGGCTTGGAGGTCTCGGAGAGATCGGGCTCAACGTCTACCTCTATGGCATGGGGCTCAAGGACAACCGCCGTTGGCTGATGGTCGACCTCGGCCTCACGTTTGCCGAGGAGCACGAGCCTGGCGTCGAGATAGTCCTGCCAGACCTGCGCTTCATCGAGGAGGAGCGCGGCGCCCTTGAGGGCATTGTCCTTACCCACGCTCACGAGGACCACTTTGGAGCCGTGATCGACCTGTGGGACCGGCTCCGCGCGCCCATCTACGCGACGCCGTTCACCGCGGCCATGCTGCGCTCGAAGCTCGCAGAGGAGAGCAGCGGAATTGAGCCGCCAATCACCGTTGTCCCGATGGGTGCTCGGTTCAAGGTGGGCCCGTTCGATCTCGAGTTCGTCACGATGGCCCACTCCATACCGGAGCCCTCCGGGCTGGTGATCCGTACCCCGCACGGCATCATCTTCCATACCGGAGATTGGAAGCTCGACCGCACACCGTTGGTCGGTGAACCGACGGATGAGGAAAAAATTCGCAGCCTCGGCCGGGAAGGCGTCCGCGCGCTGATCTGCGACTCCACCAATGCCTTCCGTGAGGGCCGGTCTCCCTCGGAGGCCGATGTTGCCGAGTCGCTCAAGGCGATCATCGCCAAGGCGAAGCGCCGGGTGGCCGTGACGACCTTCGCCTCCAACGTCGCGCGCATACGTGCCATTGCCGAGGCGGCCAAGGCCACGCGACGGCATCTCGTCGTGGCTGGACGGGCCATGCATCGGGTCATCCAGGTGGCCATGGAGACAGGCTACCTGCCGCAAGATTTCCGCTATCTCGACCAGGATCAGTTTGCCTACCTCGAGCCCGACGAGGTGCTGATGCTGTGTACTGGCAGCCAGGGCGAGCCGCGGGCCGCGCTCTCCCGCATCGCGGAAGGTGAGCATCCAGACCTCCGCCTCGGGCAAGGCGACCTCGTCATCTTCTCGTCGCGGACCATCCCGGGCAACGAGAAGGCGGTCACCAGGGTGCAGAACAACCTGGCGCTGCTCGGGGTGGATATCCTCACGGATGCCGACGCCTTGGTGCATGTCACGGGCCACCCGCGCCGCGAGGAGCTGAAGGAGATGTACGCCTGGCTCAAGCCGGCGGTCGCCGTGCCAATGCATGGCGAGGCGCGCCACCTGCGGGAGCATGCCTGGTTGGCCAAGGCGGCAGGCGTTCTGGATGTCCATCCTTTGCGGAATGGACAAATGATCCGTCTCGCGCCTGATCCCGTGGCCATTATCGACGAAGCGCCGGTGGGGCGCCTTTATCGAGACGGGCGGCTGATCGTTTCCGGCGAGGGCTCTGTGCGGGAGCGCCGGCGGCTTGCCTTTGCCGGAATCGTCGCGATCGGGATGGCGATGAGCCGCCGCGGCGAGCTGCTGTCCGATCCGAGCATAGCGATGGAGGGCATTCCGGCCGAGACGGCGGACGGCATGCCCATGACAGAGGTGGTTTTCGACGCCATCGATGGCACGTTGCGCAGCATCCCGGCAGGCAAGCGGCGGGATATCGAGCTCGTGCGCGACGCGGTGCGGCGTTCCGTGCGAGCGGCCATCGAGCAGGTCTGGGGCAAAAAGCCTATTGCGAAGGTTCTCATCAACGTTGTGGATACGAGGCGATAGCAGGCGGTTGGCCGCATTGCGAGAGCAGGGTTTGGTGGCCAGATCAGGGGGAGGGCACCGAGAGTCCAGCGCGGTCAGCGGCAGCCATCTAACATCGGGCAGTCGGCACCGCGGAGTGGAGCCTCGCAGCGGCTGCAAGGGAGCAACATCATGATCGGGCGCTTGAACCACGTGGCCATCGCGGTCCGCGACCTTCAAGCAGCTGCTGCGACCTATCGTGAAACGCTTGGTGCTACGGTCTCCGAGCCCTTGCCGCAGCCGGACCACGGCGTCACTGTCGTTTTCGTGACGCTGCCGAACACCAAGATCGAGCTTCTGGAGCCGCTGGGGCCAAACTCGCCCATAGCGAAGTTTCTCGAGCGCAATGCTGATGGCGGCATCCACCACGTCTGCTATGAGGTGGACGACATCATTGCCGCACGTGACCGCCTAAGAGCCGCGGGCGCGAGGGTGCTTGGCGATGGCGAGCCGAAGATTGGCGCTCATGGCAAGCCCGTTCTGTTCCTGCACCCGAAAGATTTTTTCGGCACGCTGATCGAGCTGGAGCAGGCCTGACCAAAGGGCGCCAGATGGAGCAACAAAAGTAATGAGCCTGACACTGGGGATAGCGCTGTACTTCATTATCTGGTGGACGGTGCTGTTCGCCGTGCTTCCGATCGGCGTTCGCACGCAGGGGGAGGCCGGTGAGGTCGTGCCTGGCACCCCGGAGAGCGCGCCCGTTGCGCCGCGTCTGCTTCGCATCGTGGCGATCAACACCCTCGTCGCGACGATCGTTTTTGCGGGCGTATGGCTCGTGATCCACTACCGCCTGATCACGGTGGAAGACCTGTCTCACTTGGTTGGGATTTGAGTAGGCGCGTCGCCTGGTGCGGTAATGTCCGAATGATACGTTGCCGACCGCCCACGCCGCAGACACATGCCTTGGTGCGGAAATTCGCGATTAGCGGAGAGCAAGGCTCATATCGCCTTGCTCTCTCGTGCTCATAATCCCCAGGTTTTTTATTCCGGCGATTTGAACGCTCAGAGCCAACAGGACGTGCCGGTTCCGTCACAGGCCGCAAGCCGCGCGGGCATGGCGGCTCTCTTCTTCCCACTCCCTAGACTTGGGCACCTAGCCGGTCTTAAAGCCGGCTTTGGGACCCGTCTTAAGCGGGGCAGAGCATAACCAACTCGCCACTTTCTGTCACGACCTCGTTTCCACTGGTCAAATCCCCCGAAAGTCGAAGGCTTGCCGTGCAGATCCCGCATTTCGCCCAGGGTTCTTCCGCTCCGGATTGCCTCTGCAGCCGTATCAGGCTATGAGCGCCAAAGGCTGCTGCCGTGCCCATCATCGGGCGGGCGACTGCCGCGCAAGTACTCACTGCCGCAAGCAATTCTCGTTCAACGGACCGGGCATCTCTCCATGCGCCTCTCCCGCTACTTCCTCCCCGTGCTTCGTGAGACGCCCAAAGAAGCCGAGATCATCTCGCACCAGCTCATGCTGCGCGCCGGCATGATCCGTCAGGCGAGCGCCGGCATCTACTCGTGGCTGCCGCTCGGGTTCAAAGTGCTGAAGAAGATCGAGCAGATCGTGCGCGAGGAGCAGAACCGCGCGGGGGCCATCGAGATGCTCATGCCGACCATTCAGTCGGCAGACATCTGGCGCGAGTCAGGGCGCTATGAAGCCTACGGCAAGGAGATGCTGCGCATCCTTGATCGGCATGACCGCGAGCTGCTCTACGGCCCGACCAACGAGGAGCTCATTACACAGATCTTCAGAGACAACGTTCGCAGCTACAAGGATCTGCCGCGCAACCTCTATCACATCCAGTGGAAGTTCCGGGACGAGATCCGGCCGCGGTTCGGCGTGATGCGCGGCCGCGAGTTCCTGATGAAGGACGCTTACTCCTTTGACCTCACTCCCGAGGCAGGCCGGCACGCCTACAACCGGATGTTCGCCGCTTATCTCCGCACCTTTGCGCGCATGGGCCTCAAATCCATCCCCATGGCGGCGGAGACCGGCCCCATTGGCGGCGATCTGAGCCACGAGTTCATCATCCTGGCTGAAACGGGGGAGAGCCAGGTCTACTGCCACAAGGATCTGATCGAGAACGAGATCCCGCCGGCGGATACGGACTTCGATTCCGACCTCTCCCACATCGTCGAGGCCTGGACCTCACTTTATGCGGCCACGGACGAGAAGCACGATCCGGAACGCTTCGACCGCGAAGTGCCGAAGGACAAGCAGGTGACGGCGCGCGGCATCGAGGTCGGCCACATCTTCTTCTTCGGGACGAAATATTCAGAGCCCATGAACTGCCGCGTTCAGGGGCCCGACGGAAAGATGATGACGCTGCAAATGGGCTCGTATGGCGTTGGCGTCTCGCGACTCGTCGGCGCCATCATCGAGGCCTGTCATGACGATGCCGGAATCGTCTGGCCTGTACCGGTCGCGCCTTTCGAGGTGGGGCTCGTCAATCTGAAGGTCGGAGATAGCGAAACGGACCGGGTTTGCGAGAACGTCTACCAGGAGCTCGGAAATGCCGGCATCGAGGTCCTCTACGACGATACGGACGAGCGACCCGGTGTGAAGTTCGCGACCATGGACCTGATTGGCCTCCCTTATCAGATCATCATCGGCCCCAAGGGCTTGAAGAGCGGCGAGGTGGAGCTGAAGCACCGTCGTACCGGGGAGCGTGAGAGCCTCACTCCAGAGGCTGCGGTCAGCCATGTTGTCGATCTCGTCCTGAGCCAGCGCGTATTGGTTTGAGCCGTGGAGAATTGATGCCTGGCAAGGTGCTCCGGTTCACGCATACACGCGGCTGGCAACGCCGCGCCGTAGCCTGTCTTCGGCGCGGATGACTGCAGGAGCAAGGGGATGAGCCAGTCGGTCGATACTCCTCCGTTCGCGCCGTTCGAATGGATGCTCGCGCTGCGCTATCTCCGATCCCGTCGAAAGGAAGGATTTATCTCGGTTATTGCCGGCTTCTCGTTCGTCGGCATCCTTCTTGGGGTGGCAACGCTGATCATCGTGATGGCCGTGATGAACGGCTTTCGCAATCAGCTCTTCGAGAAAATTCTTGGCGTCAACGGCCACATCGTCATTTACAAGCACGCTGGGACGGGCCCCTTCGACAATTACTTGGAAGTTGCAGAGCGCATCGAGCGCTCGCCGGGGGTCAAGCACGTCATCCCGCTCATTGAAGGCCAGGTTATGGTCTCCTCACCGATACAGGCGCTCGGCGGCTATGTCCGTGGGATCACCGAAAAAGGCCTGAGCGCCTTGCCGCTCGTATCGGACAATATCATCGCCGGTACCCTGGAGGGTTTCGACGAGCAGACGGGCATTGCGATCGGGAGCCGTCTTGCCGAGGCGCTCGGCTTGCGTGTCGGCGATGCCGTTACATTGGTCTCGCCACGAGGAAATTCGACGCCGTTTGGAACTGCACCGCGAACGAAGGCCTATCGCGTTGCGGCGATTTTCGAGATGGGCATGGCCGAATACGACCGCACCATGATGTTCATGCCCATGGAGGAGGCCAAGAGATACTTCTCGCGCGGCAATCAAGTCGACGTTCTGGAGGTGATCGTCGCCGATCCGGAAAAGGTCGATACCTATGCAGGAGGGATCACTGCGGCGTTGGGAGAAGGCTTCTCGCTCGTCGACTGGCGGCAGAGGAATCAGACCTTCTTCACCGTGCTCGAAGTCGAGCGTACGGTGATGTTCATCATCCTGTCGCTGATCGTCCTCGTCGCGGCCCTCAACATCATCTCGGGCCTGATGATGCTGGTGAAGGACAAGGGCCGCGACATCGCTATCCTGCGCACCATGGGCGCAACGAAGGGCGCGATGATGCGGGTTTTCCTGATTACAGGGGCGTCGATTGGCTTCGTCGGGACGTTCGCCGGCCTGATCATCGGCATCATTTTCTGCTGGAATATCGAGTCGATCCGCCAGTTCGTGCAGTGGCTGACAGGCACGACGCTGATGGATCCGACCGTCTATTATCTTTCGCGTCTCCCGGCCGACATCGACATCGGCGAAACAGCGTCGATCGTCGTCATGGCTTTGACGCTTTCTTTGTTGGCCACCCTCTATCCCTCGTGGCGCGCTTCCCGGCTCGACCCGGTCGAGGCGCTGAGATACGAATGACGCCGATGAACGGAATGGGTGCGCCGTGCATGAGCTGACACGACGGCCGGTGCTACAGCTCGCTGGGCTGACGCGCACCTATCGCCAAGGCAACCGCACGGTGCAGGTGCTGGCTGGCGCTTCGGCCGACCTCTATCCCGGAGAGGCCGTTGCCCTCGTGGGGCCTTCCGGTGCGGGCAAGTCCACCTTGCTGCATATCGCCGGTCTGCTCGAAACACCGGATAGTGGGCGTGTCATCGTCGACGGGCGTGATTGCTCCGCGATGAGCGACGAGGAGCGCACGCGGATTCGACGTACCACGATGGGCTTCGTCTATCAGTTTCACCAGCTCCTGCCGGAGTTTTCGGCGATCGAGAATGTCGTCATTCCGCAAATGATCCGCGGATGCTCTCGTCGGCAGGCCGAGGCTCGCGGGCGTGAGCTCCTGGCTGCGGTGGGGTTGGGTCACCGCCTCGACCATCGCCCGGCGGAGCTTTCCGGCGGCGAGCAGCAGCGGACGGCAATCTGCCGGGCGCTCGCGAACTCACCGAAAATTCTGTTGGCAGATGAACCCACGGGCAACCTCGACCCCGCGACAGCGGAGCAAGTCTTCTCCGAGCTGATCGAGCTCGTCGTCCGCACCGGGGTTGCTGCGCTCATCGCCACGCATAACATGGAGCTGGCTGCACGCATGCACCGCGTGCTGCGATTGGAAGGCGGCGTGCTGGTGGAGGTGGCACCGGGAACGGTGGGCTAGGATCAAGATTTGGCGCTCTGATCTCGACGCGTGCCGCTCACGAAACATCCTGCGATCAAGCCAGCGGCGATCAATCCGAAGGCCGCCCATGTCAATTCCGGCGAATAGACGCGAATGTTGAGCGGGTGATCGCGGGTGCACAGCGAGGCAATAGCCTGGCAAAGACCGGAGGTGTCGATGAAGCAGATCGCCGCCTCCCGCGCCGACAGCACTTCAGCCTGGAGGACGACGCCAAAAACAGCACCCCACCACAGCAAAGCGGCAATCAGTGCTGCAAGACCGAGGGCCAGGAGAACAGCTGGCGCGCGCGCGAAGGCTCGAATTGGCATAGGTCGACCTTTCAGTTCGAACCGAGCCCAAGCAGCTCCAAGGCCTGATGGCGAAGCTCCGCCAGTCGCGGATCGTTGCGATGCCGCGGGTATGGAAGGTCCACGTCAATGATCTCGACAATGGATGCCGGCCGCGCGCTCATCACGACGACGCGCTCGGCCATGAGGAGGGCCTCCTCGACGTCGTGCGTCACCATCAACGCTGTGAAGCCGGAGTTGCGCCAGAGCGAGACGATCTCGCTCTGCATGGCCATGCGCGTGAGGTGATCGAGCTTGCCCAGCGGCTCGTCGAGGATCAGGAGCCGCGGATCATTCACTAATGCCCGCGCGAGCGCCGCCCGCTGCGCCATGCCGCCCGAGAGCTGGTGGGGATAGGCGGATGCGAACTGCTCGAGCCCGACAAGCCGAAGCGCCGCGCCGATGCGGTCGCGCTTGCTCTTCAGCAGTCCGCGCGCCTCCAGCCCAAGCGCTACGTTCCGCTCCACCGTTCGCCAGGGATACAAGGTGGGGTCCTGGAACACGACGACGCGGGACGGATCAGGGCCGGTGATTGGCTCGCCATCGGACTCGATCCGGCCGGCGCGGGGCTGGTCGAGGCCGGCGATCAGCCGCAGGAGGGTCGATTTTCCGCAGCCGGAGGGACCGAGAATCGCGACGAAGCTGCCCGGCGCGATCTCGAGATCGACATTCCGCAAAACGGGAAGGAGCTCCCCCTCGAGGTCGAAGGCGTGGGAGACGCCTCGAATCGAGAGCGCCATCCCTGCACCGGTTGCCGGCCGGAGATCGAGCGCAGCGTCTACCATCTGAGCAGCCCCTTCTGCCAGGCGAGCAGGTGATCACGGACCTTGAACAGCAGGGCCACGAGGCTGGCGCAGACCAGGGCCAATACGATCAGGGCTGCGTACATGTTGGCATAAGCCCCCCAGCCCTGGGCCCACTGCAGGTACCAGCCAAGGCCGGCTTTCACACCCATCATCTCGGCGACGACGAGCACGGCGAACGAGGCAGACAGCCCCATGAACAGGCCGACGAACACATGCGGCATGGCCGCCGGAATCGCGACCCGGAGGACGAGGAAGGTGCGGCTGGCGCCCAGAGTGCGGGCGATGTCGTAGTAGGCGCTGTTGACGGATGAGACGCCCGACCAGGTCAGCACCGTGACCGGAATTCCGGTCGCGAGCGCGATGAGAAAGACGCTGGCGCTGCCGCTCGACGGGAAGGTGAAGAAAGCGAACGGCAGCCAGGCTGTCGCGGGCAACGGTCCGATCACGCGCAAAATGGGATGTCCCCAGTACGACGCCCGCGGCGACCAACCGAGCGCAACGCCGGCAACGAAGCCAATGCTTGCGCCGATGACGACTCCCTTGGCGAGGAGCAGCGCTGAATGCACGATGCATTCGAGCAGCTTGTCGCCTTCGTCCAGGTAGACCTCGAGGATCGCCTGGGGCGGCATGAAAAACGGCGCGGGCAGCCAGGCAAGCTTGGCCGTCGCGATCTCCCAGACGGTCGCGAGAACGGCCAGAAACGTAAACCAAGGCTCCCAATGCTGAAGGCGCGCTCCAATCGTCCCCAGGTGGCCATTGAGCACGGCGCAAACAGCGAGAAGGATCGCAACCGCCAGCGCAATCAGCGCCAACTCCTCAGTGTGCGGCCAATCCTGGACTTGCGGCCAGTAAATTGTCACCGCGGCAAAGACGAGCCAGGCAGCAGGGGGCACGATTGCCCCCCACCGGAACCTGGTGCGTCCCGACCGGACAACGTCCCCGCGCGCTGCTTCGCTCGAAGCCAGGTTTTCGATTGCAGTGCTCATTTCGGCAGATCAGCTGAAGACGTCGCCGTAAATGCGCTCGGCGAACTTGACGGGATCGGTTGAGGGCTTCAGCACCTGCACGAGCTTCAGCTCCTCCGCGTACAGTGCCAGCTCGCGCTTCAACGCATCACCGATCGGATGATGGTGATGTGTGTGGCTCTTGAGCATGGCGACGAGATCTTCGACGCTGCTCTTGGGCTTGTACGTCTCGTAGTAGACGCGAGCCGTTTCGGTCGGGTCGTCCGCTGTCAGCTTGGCGGCTTCGAGCAGCCCGACCACCAGCGCCTTCACCGTCGCTTTATCCTCACGGAACAGACTTCCGCGCACCGCGATCACGCAGCACGTGCGATTGGCGAATTCGCCGTCGAGATTATTGGCAATCTCAACGAAGTTGCCGCTTTTCAGGAAACGCCAGGTGTCCGGGTCCCAATGGGCGAGCGCCTGCGCTTCTCCTTTCTCGACCGCAAGGGCCAGGAGATCGCCGGGGAAGACGCGCCAATCAACCTCCTTGTTCGGATCGATGCCAGCCCGAGCCAGGAGGACCGAGAAGAAGCTCTTGCCAGGGCTGGCAAGGTCGCTGACGGCAACCGTCTTTCCTTTGAGATCTTCGAGTTTCGTCACACCTGCGGCTTTCGAGCCGAGGAGGCGAATGCAGCCGCCGTGGGTGCCAGCCACCACCTTGACGTCGAAGCCTTGCTCCAGGGGCTTCAACCAGCGCAAAGCCATGCCGACGCCGGCGTCAGCCTTGCCGGTAGCGATGGCCTCCAGGAGCTGTTCCGTCGAGCCGGCAAAGTTGACCGTTTCACCCGCAATACCGTGCTTTGCAAGAATGCCTTTATCGATGGCGTAGCCGACTGGCGCCGAGCAAACGGCGTTCGCATTCCAAGCGATCTTGATGGGCTTCGCGGAAGCCTGGGCCTGAGCAAAGCCGAACCCATTGCTCAGCAACGGGGCGGCGATGGCGACTCCCGCAGCGCCCGCGAGCAGCTGGCGACGAGAGATGGAAAACCGATCGGCAGCCATGTTCAGCTCCTTTCAAAAACGGCTTTCGCGTTCGTTCTGCTGAGTTCGATCAGAGGGTTGGCAGGGGCAGAGGCGGCAACGCATCGCTCACCTCGTCCGACGGGAACGTCACGACGCCCCCCGGATTGTCGAGGATCACGAGCGTTTCAAAGTATTCGATCTCCGGATCGGTGCCGTAGCGCGCGCGGATGCCGTCGAGCCAGGGGCCGGAGTAGAAGCGGCGTGCTGACTCGATATCGGTCCACTGGTACACGCCTCCGGCAATGCCGTGGGCACCCCAGATGAACTGCTTCCTGATAAGTCCCGGCACTGGGCCGAACCCGGGCGCAATCTTCTCGTAGTGGGCTCGGCACTCGGAGCGGCCGATCTCGGATGGCAGACGATAACGGACGATCGCGGTGATCACGGGTGATGCTCCATTGACGTGATGAATCCGCGGGTGCGGGTCGATCGCCGCAGCAGGTAGAATAGTTTTGCGCCTCTGGCTAGATACGCTCGAAAAATAACAAAAATATTGCTACGTGCGCAGTGCTCTTGCACATTGCTTGCTGCAGGAGCTCGGAGCATGCGCTGCAATGGCTAGATCCAGCCGCCGAGTAGAACGGAATTGACGACAGGTGCGTCGACCTCGGTCAAAACAAGACGCCTCAGGCGCGTACAGCGGCAGACGTGCCGGATGCCGATGTCGCGGCAGCAGGCCGGTGCAACTTAAGGGGCGAACGAAGTATCGGAGCTGGTGTCGTGTGTTGGGAGACGGTGATCAGAGTTGAGAGCGCCGGGGGAGGGTGAGGAATCTACCGAAGATCGTGCCAGCTTGATCTGCGTTACGGTACCCTCTCAGTCGGAGCGGTCAGGCGTTGCGCTATGAGCTGAATCAGGTGCCACCCGAACTCCGGGTTCTGGAAGTAAAGTTGTTTGAGCTGATCTCCGTCAATCGAGAGAAGCTTGCATTCGGATGTCGCGATCGCCGTTTGAGTGCGGCGCCCATCGCGCGTGAAAAAGGCAATTTCTCCAAACAACGTTCCGGGGTGAATCTCGACATTGATTTCATCGAAAAGGATGGAGCCGGATTCGAGATAATAAAGGCGGTCGCCCGGGTCTCCCTTACGGAAAAGAACCTGCCCTGCAGAGAGGGTGCTTTCGCGGGCATGTGGATAAAGCCAACTGGAATGCACCCCCGTAACGGGCGCGACTTTCAACTTCTCGACCTGCCTGCGCGCTTCACGAATGCGATGGATATTGAGCGGGAGCTGGATGGCATTTTGAACTGCATTCGGCCAGAAGCCGGCTGCAATGGAGGATATGATGGCAAGGACATTGCTATAGGCTGCGAGGAGCCGGAGACGGATGATCGTTCGGGAAAAAGTAGAGCATAGCGTAAGTGCCATGGCGATCCATCCGAGGTACTGTAGAATGTCATTGAAATTTTTCCACGTTGGCACTTTCAATAATCTCCGTTTAGTAAACTAAGACGTGCAGCTTTGGCCGTCTGAGCCGCGAATAAGCCCCCAGGCAAGAGAGTGGGACTGATAGGTGAGTGTGGCGCTGCCGAACCGAATGCGTGTTACCGAACTGTTTAAGTAGCGCCCTCAGCGGAACGGAAGCTGCTTTCGAAGCTGGCGCAAACCCTCGACTGGCGTTCTGATCAGGTCGTCCACCCGTCCTCTTTCGAGGGCCGAATGCGTGAGACGCCGAACTGGGTCGATCGTCAGCCGCCGACCAACAAATGGAAAGGCTCTGCTCAGCCGCACGCCCCTGAGCAACGAGCGATGCCAGTTGATCGGATCAGAAAGTATGCCGCCAAGACCGATGTGTATAATCTTGCCAACGACATTGTGCCGTTTGCAGTTGAGCAAACCGGCGCACACCTCGACGCTGCCTTCGTGAAGCAGCACGATCGATTCGCCATTATCGGCGACGAAGACGTCGAAGACGGTGCCGCGCACACCCATGGTCGCCGTCGGGGTTTTGATTTCATAGGCGGCTTTGTCGCTCGCACCCGTGATGAACCGGAAAGCGCCTTTGGCGAGCGTAAGCGAAATGGATTTCGGCGGCGCGCTTGCATCATAAACGAACTTGTCCAGCACGAGCCGCGACGAGGGACCAACGGCGAGCTTCGTCTCATCGAGCAACTTGATCTCTGCGCTCGATTTCGCGCCGGTAATCACAATCTCGTCCTGGTGAACCTTGGCGCCTTTCGACAGGCGGCGTTTCTCGTTCTCCAGCTCCGCCGTCACGACGTTCTTGACGGCGACTGTGTCGCCGATTTCAGGATGGGCCGCGCTAGCTGGCGGACTCTGCAGCGGAATGGCCAGCACAGTAAAAATGGCCGCCAGTGAAATCACTGAGGTTTCGAATTTGGCTCCTTTCATGACCCCTCCACCCACGGCTGAGTTGCCGTCCAGTTCTGATCAGTTGTGAGCAATTCCGTTGCACCGGGATACATGTCTGTAAACACGCCGGTCCATCCTTCCAAAGAAGAACGGCGTTTCAGCGTGGCAATTCGCGATGCATAAATGTCCAACAGCCGGTAAATCCTCGGATCGTCGTAATGCTGGCGAGAGGCTTCGAGCGCATTCATTGCCTCTATCCATTCGCCGCGCAGGTAATGGGCACGCATCGTTTCGAAAGCAGTGCGAAACGAGCGAAACTTGGGATCTCGCAGGAGTTCAGGTCCGCCTAGCACTGTATGAACGGTCACCGCGTGCTTTCGGCCCTTCACCCGCACATCGTCCACCGCGACGATTGCCAGAGCGTCCTGGCAGCGTGCAGCGGTTTCCGGGCAAATCAAAATGCGGAGCCCGTAGCTGTTGGCGAGATTTTGGATTCGGGAGGCGAGGTTGACGCTGTCGCCGAGCACCGAATAGTCGAACCGGATATCCGAGCCCATGTTGCCGACCATGCAGAGGCCGGTGCTGATGCCGATGCCGATTTCCATTGGTGGAATGCTTTCACCACCGTTCTGCGCCTCGAGCGCAAGCGCCTCGTTCAGCGCGTCGAGTCGTTCGGAAATGGCAAGGGCCGCCTCGCAGGCGTGTTTTGCATGGTCGGGATCGTCGAGAGGCGCGTTCCAGAACGCCATGATGGCATCGCCGATGTACTTGTCGATCGTGCCCCGGCGCTCGATGATGGCCCGCGACAACGGCGTCAGCAGACGGTTCATCAATTCCGTCAATCCCGAGGGATTTTCTCTGAAGCTTTCCGCGATGCTGGTGAAGCCGCGCACGTCGCTGAACAAAACGGACATCGTGCGCGTCTCGCCGCCCAGCTTCAGGCGGTCAGGCTCGCGGGTGAGCTGCTCGACAAGCTCTGGTGCAAGATACTGGCTGAATGCGCTGCGGATGCCGGCCCGCCGCTTCTCCTCGCGGAGGTAATTGATGGAGGCAAGCAGCAGGAAGACAACCGTGCTCGAAACGAGCGGATAGACGACATCTATCAGAATGCCGGAGCTGACGAAGAGATAGCCGGAGAGAACCCCGAGCAGTGCGATAATCGCAATTCCAAGGAGAACTGTAGCGAGGGCGCCAAGCAACGGCACGACGATGATGATACCGATCCCGATGGCAAGGGCGAGGCAGATTTCGAGCCCTAAAGCATAGTTCGGCCGGAGAAGAAGCGCATTGTCCAAAATGCTTTCGATCGCCTGAGCGTGGATTTCGACGCCGGGCATGGCGCGTTCGAGCGGCGTCGTCCTGAGATCGTATAAGCCAGCAGCCGAGGTGCCGATGAGAACGAGCTTTCCTTCTATGCGGTCATTGGGAATTCGACCCGAAAGCACGTCGGCGGCGGAAACATAACGGCGCGGGTCGTGGGGCGTGAAATGGAGCCAAAGCTGGCCATCACGCTCCGTCTCGATCTCGACGCCGGCAACGACAACACTTTTGATTCCGGCCTCATCGCTCTTGGCGAGAAGCGTGGTAGCGCCCGTTGCCACGCGGAGGAGTTCGATGGAAAGCGATGGAACAATACGGCCCTCGGTATAAAGAAGGGTCGGTATACGGCGAATGACGCCATCCGCATCAGGCTCCACCGTGAACAGGCCCCTTCCGGCAGCCGCCTTTTCGAGGACCGGCAAATTCGTCACGAGCCTCGGCACCCGCAGAACGTGCCGATGGAGGTTGTCGCCAATCGTCGCCACCGACGTCACGGGCAAGTCGGAAAGGTCCGCGGTAGCAGCCGAATAATTGGAGGCTCCAGCCTGCCCGAGGACGACCCGAGTCCGCGCGATAGCCTCGGCGAGCTGGGCATCGTTGTCCGGCAAGGCAGCGAGGCGAGACTTCAATTCGGCGTCCGATATGCTTTCAGCTATCCGGGGAGGGGACAGCCGATCAGGCTCAGCAAAAAGAATGTCGAAGCCGATTGCGACCGCTCCGCGTTCGGCAAGGCGGTCGACCAAGGAGGCCAGCGTCACCCGCGACCATGGCCATTGCCCGACGGCTTTCAGCGAGCGTTCGTCGATATCGACGATCGTGACGGGATACTCACTGGTCGCGCGCGGATAAAGCCGTTGATATGTGTCGAAAATCCGCCCGCGCAGCGTTTCGAGCAGGGGAGGGTCCCATACACGGAGCAACATCAGTACAAAGAGTGTCAACAGGGCGGCAGGACGCCCAAATCCGGGCGGCCCCCTCCACGCTGCTTTCCGCCAAACTCCTTGCGGCAGGAGTGCTGACACGCTAACGCCCCCACGACCTCCGTGAGCTGCCATTTAGCAGCCTCGAGCCTCTTCACACTAGCGAGATTTGTGTCGGAGATCGGGTAGGGCTTCTAGGGCGCCGGTGCCCCGAAAAAGTCGGAGTCAAGTTGCGCGTGGGAAATGCTTCTCAGGGTTGCAAATCAGGCGGTGCCTCGCCTAAGCGCTGCACCGCCTGAAAAGACTTCCGCCTACTTCTTGTCGGCGTTGTTGAGCCTGGCGATGAGGCTCGACGTGTCCCAACGGCCGCCGCCCATCCTCTGAATCTCGGAGTAGAACTGATCGACGAGCGCGGCCACCGGCAAGCTGGCCCCGTTCCGGCGGGCCTCGTCCAGGCTGATCATCAAATCCTTACGCATCCAATCGACGGCGAAGCCGAAATCGAACTTGCCCTCGGCCATGGTTTGCCAACGGTTCTCCATCTGCCAGGAGCCGGCCGCGCCCTTCGAAATCGTCTCCATCACGAGCCGGATGTCGAGCCCGGCCTTCTGGGCGAAGTGAATCCCCTCCGCGAGTCCTTGCACGAGCCCGGCGATGCAGATCTGGTTCACCATCTTGGTGAGCTGACCCGAGCCGGCGGGGCCGATGAGGGTCACCATGCGCGCATAGTTGGAGATCACCGGCTTCGCGCGTTCGAAAACATCCGGGTCGCCGCCGACCATGACGGTCAACACGCCATTCTGGGCGCCAGATTGGCCGCCGGAAACGGGCGCATCAAGGAAGTCGAAACCCCTCTCCTTGGCCGCAGCATAAAGTTCCCGGGCGACGTTGGCAGAGGCTGTCGTGTTGTCGATGAAGATGGAGCCCTTCTTCATCGTCTGAAAGGCGCCGTTCTCGCCGATCGTGACCGACCGCAGATCGTCATCGTTGCCAACACAGGCGAACACGAAGTCCGCATCGGCGGCCGCTTCCGCTGGCGTCTTCGCGGTCCGGCCAGCGCCGTATTCCTTCACCCACGCTTCGGCCTTTGCCGCGGTCCGGTTGTAAACCACGAGCTCGTGACCGCCCTTCTTCAGGATGTGACCGGCCATGGGATAGCCCATGACGCCGAGCCCGATCCATGCAACCTTTGCCATCTTGCCTCCTCCATGGGTTCTTGTGGTGGGATTGAGCGAGGGTTCTAGCCCATGCCGAGGATATTGTCAGGCCCGGGAGATGGGAGACGGCTAGCCAAAAAAGAAAAGGGAGCTTGAGGGCTCCCCTTTGAGGTGTACGCGACCACTTTGCTCTTCGTTTAGTCCAGCAGACCGTAGCGCTTATAGGGCGAGTCAGGAATGGCGCTGACGCGGCAGGTCACAGCCGTACCGAGGCGATTGCAGCTCGTTGACTTTGCGTTGGCACGAGACCAGCTCGCGTATTGAGAGCCATACATCAGACGCACCTTGGCGCTCCAGTTATTGATGGCTTTCCGCTGCGCCTGCGCCTTCTTCAAGAAATACGGGAGCAGAGCGCCCCGTGCGACACCGGTGGCAGACACGCGGCTCGGCTTACGGAACTTGACGTGCGCGGGCCCACCGAGGCGCGCCTCGATGATCACGCCCGAACTCTTGGCACTAGCGGCAGCCTCGGCCGGCATCGAGGCAAAGAGAGCCGTTCCACCGAGCGCGAGAGCTGCTGTTGCGATTGTCAGCGACTTCATCATGATCAATCTCCATCCTGTTGTTTGCCTCGAGCCGCGCACTGTGCGCTTGGCCCCGTTGACGAGACCGAAATTAGAGTCGAGCGCCTGAGGTGATGCTGAACGGATCGTTCAACGAGCGTTCATTGGCGCGGACTGTTTCGCGAGATGTCAGAGGGTGCTAAGCAGCGGCGCTGAAACACGCCTAAAGCGGCGACCAGAGGCCGACGCTCGAACCATCGACGCCTGGATATGTCACCAAGGAAGACGAAAGCGACGCAGGGGGATTCGGCAGAGCCCCGAGAGAGCGCTGCGGCACCAGCAGGAGCGGTGAGCCTCGCTGACATCGAGAAGGCTGCGCGGGTGCTCGAAGGCTCGATTATCGCGACCGATTGCGATCAGAGCCGTACGCTCTCGACGATGCTCGGATGCGAGATCTGGCTGAAGTTCGAAAATCTGCAGTTCACGGGCTCTTTCAAGGATCGGGGCGCGCTGAACCGTCTCAGTGCTCTCTCTCCCGAAGAGCGGGCGGTGGGCGTCATCGCCATGTCCGCCGGCAACCACGCACAAGGTGTGGCTTACCATGCGAGCCGGCTCGGCATTCCGGCGACCATCGTGATGCCGGAGGGTACGCCGTTCGTGAAAATCGAGAACACGCGCCGGCATGGAGCGCAGGTGATCGTGGGCGGGGCTACACTGGAAGAGGCGGCGGCTCGCGCCCGCGACTACTGCCAGAAGCACGGGCTGACGTTCATCCACCCCTATGACGACCCGCTGATCATCGCTGGACAGGGCACCATAGCGCTCGAAATGCTCGACGCGGTGCCGGATCTCGACGTTCTCGTCGTTCCGATTGGCGGTGGCGGGCTCGTCTCAGGTATTGCCGTCGCGGCGAAGGCCATCAAGCCCGACATCGAGATCATCGGCGTGCAAGCCGCGCTCTATCCATCGATGTACAACCGAATTCGTGGCACCGACCTGCCCATGCGCGGCGACACGCTTGCCGAAGGCATCGCAGTGAAGGCTCCGGGCGTGCTGACGGAAGCGCTGGTTCGGAAATACGTGGATGACATTGTTCTGGTCAGTGAGCGGGAGATCGAGCGCGCCGTCGCACTGCTGATCGAAATCGAGAAAACCGTCGCCGAAGGCGCGGGCGCCGCAGGGCTGGCCGCCGTGCTTAGCGACCCGCAGCGGTTCCAGGGCCGGAAAGTCGGGCTTGTCCTGACAGGCGGCAACATCGACACGCGGCTCCTCGCCAGCGTCCTAACCCGTGAGCTGGCCCGTGAAGGTCGCCTTTCAGAGCTGTGCATCGATCTGGCCGACAAGCCCGGCCAACTCGCGCGACTCGCTACTCTGGTGGGGGATGCCGGCGCAAACATCATCGAGGTTGTGCATCAACGCGTTTTCACAGATCTTCCTGCAAAGGGCACGCTTCTGCGCATGGTGATCGAGACGCGCGACCGTGCCCACCTGGAGGATACACTCAAGCGCATTCGTGCCGCCGGCTTCTCGGCGGAGATCACGTCGAGCCAATAGGAGATGGTTGCTTATGGATGGCGCCCGTCCGAACACGGTGGACCCCAAGACGCTGGCGATCCTGCGCGAGCTGGAGCGCAAGGTACTTTGGCTTTCCACCTATATGATCCACCACGCCAATCACGAGGTGGATCGCGGTGATGGGCTGAAGGTCGGCGGCCATCAAGCGTCCTCGGCGTCGCTCGCGACGCTGATGACCGCCCTCTATTTCCACATCCTGCGGCCCGAGGACCGGGTTGCGGTGAAGCCGCATGCGAGCCCGGTGTTCCATGCCATCCAGTATCTGCTCGGCAATCAGACGCTTGAGAATCTGAAAAACTTCCGCGGCTTCGGTGGCGCCCAGAGCTACCCTTCGCGCACGAAGGACAAGGACGACGTCGACTTCTCGACGGGCTCGGTCGGGCTCGGCGTGGCGATGACCGGCTTCGCGAGCCTCATTCAGGACTACGTGTACGCCAAGTGGAAGCCGTCCTGGCCCAAGGGCCGGATGGTTGCACTCATGGGCGATGCGGAGATCGACGAGGGCAACGTCCACGAGGCGCTGCTCGAGTTCTGGAAGCACGGCCTGACCAACGCCTGGTGGATTGTCGACTACAACCGGCAGAGTCTCGATTCCGTCGTGTCGGACCGCCTGTTCATGAAGGTGGCGGGACTGTTCGAGAACCTAGGCTGGAAGGTCGTGCTCCTGAAGTACGGCAAGCTGCTCCAGCAGGTGTTCGCGCGGCCGGGTGGCCAGGACATCAAGCGCTGGATCGACGACTGCCCGAACCAGCTCTACTCGGCGCTCGTGTTCCAAGGCGGGCCGGCCTGGCGCAAGCAACTCGAGTCCGACCTCGCCGGCTGCGAGGATGCGTTGGAGATCGTCCGCAACCATTCGGACACGGAGCTCGCCCGCCTGATGACCAATCTCGGCGGGCACGATCTCGAGACCATTCTCGAGACGTTCGCTGCCGCGCCGACGGATCAGCCGGTCTGCTTCATCGCCTACACGATCAAAGGCTTCGGCCTGCCGTTCCAGGGGCACAAGGACAACCACGCCGGCCTGATGACCAAGGCGCAGATGCAGGAGTTCCGCGCCAGCCAGGGCATCAACCAGGGCGAGGAGTGGGATCGCTTTGCCGGTCTCTCCCTGCCGCCGGAGGAAATTCAGGCCTTCCTCGATCGCGTCCCGTTCAATCAGCGCGGGCCGCGGCGCCTGAGTGCTCCACGTGTGCCTGTGCCGGAGCTGCCAATCCCCGAGCCCCGGGGGGTCGATTCCACGCAGGCGGGCTTCGGGCGCATCCTCGATGATATTGCCAAGAGAGGCGGTCCGCTCGCCGATCGCATCGTCACGACGTCCCCGGACGTCACGGTTTCCACGAACCTTGGTCCGTGGGTGAACCGGCGCGCGCTCTTCTCGATGCAGAGCGTCGAGGACGTGTTCAAGGAGCGCGGGCTGATGTCTCCGCAGAAGTGGGAGATGACCCCCAAGGGGCAACACATCGAGCTCGGTATTGCCGAGATGAACCTGTTCCTAACGCTGGCCGCTGCGGGATTGTCCCACTCCCTCTTCGGAGAGCGGCTGATCCCGATCGGGACGGTCTATGATCCGTTCATCTGCCGCGGGCTCGATGCGCTGAACTATGCCTGTTATCAGGATGCGCGGTTTATCCTCGTCGCAACGCCTTCGGGGATTACGCTGGCGCCGGAGGGTGGCGCGCACCAGTCCATCTCGACGCCTCTGATCGGCATGGCGCAGGACGGCCTCGCCTCCTTCGAGCCGGCCTTCGTCGACGAGCTCGCCGTCATCCTCAACTGGGCCTTCGACTACATCCAGCGCGAAGGCGACGAGGAGAAGGAGGAGCGCTGGCTGCGTGATGAGAAGGGCGGGTCCGTTTACTTGCGCCTCTCCACCCGTCCCATCGAGCAGCTCTCCCGGCCCATGACGCCGGAACTCAGACAGGACATCATCAACGGCGGCTATTGGCTGCGAAAGCCAGAGCCGGGGACCAGCCTCGCAATCGTCTACACGGGTGCGGTTGCGCCCGAAGCGATCGAGGCGGCCGGTCTGCTCTCGGAGGATCGGCGCGGTGTCGGCGTGCTAGCCGTCACCTCGGCGGACCGGCTGTCGGCCGGCTGGCACGGCGCTCAGCGGGCGCGGGAGCATGGCTACCGCGGCGCTCGCTCTCACGTGGAGAAGCTGCTCACCGCTCTGCCGCGCGATGCCGCCATCATCACGATTTGCGATGCCCATCCCGAAACACTGTCGTGGCTTGGCGGCGTGATGGGGCATCGCGTCCGGCCGCTCGGCGTCGAGCACTTTGGCCAGTCGGGTTCGATCAGCGAGCTTTACGGACATTATGGGCTCGATGTGAACGCGATCCTGGCCGCCGCAGAGGGTATCGGCGCGAAGCCAGTCCGCTACCGGTTCGTGGGCTGATCGCCTTGGCTTCCAGAATGAGCGCGGAGAAACGCGCTCATATGAAAACGGGCCTGCTCGGGTGGGTAGGCATAGGCGCGCCCGACAGGGCAGGCCCGTCGCGCCAGACACGCTGCTTCGAGGCACGCAGCTCCCTCAGCTTTGTGCAAGTGGGCGATGCACTTGGGCACGTCGTAGCCCGATTGGCTAAATGCCCCGACTGGGCATGACGTAAGGCATGGCATTTCGGCACAGCTGTCGCAGGGATTTGCGACCACGGCTCGCGCTGGCAGCGGGATCACCTCTGCGAAGGCAAGTGCTGCGCGATAGGAGTGCCACAGCCCATAGTCTGGATGGATCAGCAACCCGAGCGGTGATTGGAAAACGGGTTCTGCCCGTTTCGCCCAGCGTTGAAAGGGCAGATAAGGCGGGCCGCCGAATGGGAATAGCGCCACCGCGCCCAGATCGCTTGCCAACTCCTCCGTAACCCGCCGTGTCCATGCATCGAGCGGATCGCGCTGCTGAGTGGCTTCCGACGAGGATTGGAAAGCGGCCCAAAACGAGGCGCCTACGCCTCCCACCATCACTACTGTTTTCGCATGATGCCCATCAGGTAAGGGCGGCACGCCATCGCTCGCGTCCGGATGGAAGCCACCCCGCACCGTGAGTCCACGCGCTTGGACACGCTCTTGCAGATGATCATAATCCATGCGCAACTGATCCCCGCCCTACCTCGGCCAGGCAGTACACATTCGGAGGATCGCCCGGTGGTCAAGCCGCTCGAAGGACTTCTGGTCGTATCACTGGAGCAAGCCGTGGCAGCGCCCATGGCCAGCCGGCGGCTCGCCGATGCAGGTGCTCGAGTCATCAAGCTGGAGCGCCCCGAGGGCGATTTCGCCCGCGGGTATGATGCGGTCGTCAACGGGCTGTCCTCCTACTTCGTCTGGCTCAATCGCGGCAAGGAGTCCGTCATCGTCGATCTTTCGCGTGCAGAGGATCGGGCGCTCTTCGAGGAACTGCTCGACCGGGCTGATGTCTTCATCCAAAATCTGAAACCGGGCGCCCTGGCGCGCCTCGGCTATCCCATCGAGGAGCTGACCAAGCGTCACGAGCGGCTGATCGTTTGTTCGATTTCTGGTTACGGCGACACCGGGCCTTACGCTGAGCGCAAGGCCTACGACCTGCTGATCCAGGCCGAATCGGGCCTTGCATCGGTGACCGGTGGGCCTGAAGCGCCGGCGCGAGTCGGCGTCTCCGTCGTTGACATCGCCGCTGGTATGAATGCCTATGAGGCGATCCTTGAGGCCTTGATTACACGCGGCAAGACGGGGCGGGGCGCCGATATTCGCGTCTCCATGTTCGACTGCATGGCCGAATGGATGTCGGTGCCACTCCTGCAAGGAGAGAACGGATTTCCGCCGAAACGCGCAGGCCTCGCGCATGTCTCCATCTCGCCCTACGGCGTGTTTCAGACGGCCGACGGAGTGCCCATCCTCATCAGCATCCAAAGCGATCGCGAATGGGCAAAGCTCTGCCGCGAGGTGCTGGAGAAGCCAGAGCTGGCCACCGATCCCCGCTTCGCCACCAATGTCGCACGCGTCAAGAACCGTCCGGAAACCGACGGCACGGTCGCCGCGTGGTTCGCGGCGCGGGATCACGAGTCGGCCATTGCGCGGCTTGCTGCGGCGGATATTGCTTTCGCGCGCGTCAACGACGTTTACAGCCTCAGTACCCATCCGCAGCTGCGCCGCATTACGGTGGGCACGGAGAAGGGAGCGGTTCGCATGCCGGCACCTGGTGTGCAACTCGCAGGTACGACGCCCGAGTTCGGACCTGTGCCAGCGCTCGGCGAGCATACTGAGGCCGTGCGTCGCGAGTTTCTGGGATAAGCCTCAGCGGGCTTGCCATATCCCATTAGCATCCGGATGCTGTCGGCAATCTCACGCGACCTTCCGAAATCAGTGGATGATCATGAAAACCGACGTACCTCGCCCTATCCGCCTCGAGAACTACCGTCCGCCTGAGTTTCTGATCGATACGGTCGAGCTGAATTTCACGCTTGACCCGACGCGCACGAGGGTCATGTCGCGCCTCCAGATGCGGCCGAACCCGGACGCCGCGAAAAAGGGTCAGCCACTCAGTCTCGATGGCGAGACTTTGGAGCTCGGCGAGGTGAAGCTCGACGGCAAGAAGCTTGAGCCGGGCGAGTACCAGGTCACCGATCGCCACCTGATCCTCCCGCGCGTGCCGCAAAAGCCGTTCACGCTGGAGATCGAAACCTTCGTCAATCCGGAAGCCAATAAGGCGCTGCAAGGTCTTTATCGCTCCCGCGGCATCTACTGCACTCAGTGCGAGCCGGAAGGGTTTCGCCGCATCACGTATTTCGTGGATCGCCCCGATGTGCTCGCCGTCTATACGACACGCATCGAAGCGGATGCCGAAGAGGCGCCTGTTCTGCTGTCGAACGGTAATCCCGTGGAGCGCGGGACCATCGATGGCGGCAAGCGGCATTACGCGGTGTGGAAGGATCCCTTCCCGAAACCCTCTTATTTGTTTGCACTCGTCGGCGGAAACTTATCCGCCGTCACATCGACATTTCGGACGAAATCGGGCCGCAAAGTCGATCTCGCCATTTACGTCGAGCCCGGAAAAGAAAACCGCTGCGGCTGGGCGATGGATTCGCTCAAGCGCGCGATGCGCTGGGACGAGGAGCGGTTCGGGCTCGAGTATGATCTCGACGTGTTCAACATCGTCGCCGTGTCCGACTTCAACATGGGGGCGATGGAGAACAAGGGGCTCAATATTTTCAACGACCGCCTCATTCTCGTTTCGCCGGAAACGGCGACGGATGCGATTTACGAAGCCGTCGAATCCGTTGTCGCGCACGAGTACTTCCATAACTGGACGGGTAACCGAATTACCTGCCGCGACTGGTTTCAGCTCTGCCTAAAAGAAGGGCTGACCGTTTATCGCGATCAGGAGTTTTCAGCCGACGAGCGCTCGCGCACGGTGCAGCGCATTTCTGATGTCCGCCAGCTGAAGGCGCATCAATTCCCCGAGGATGCAGGTCCGCTGGCCCATCCGGTCCGGCCGGACAGCTATATCGAGATCAACAACTTCTATACGGCGACGGTCTACGAGAAGGGCGCCGAGGTCATTCGAATGATCGAGCAGATCGTCGGCCGCGAAGGCTTTCGCGCCGGCATGGACCTCTATATCCAGCGCCACGACGGGCAGGCCGCGACGGTCGAGCAGTTCGTGAAGTGCTTCGAGGACGCCAACGGCGTTGACCTCAGCCAATTCATGCTGTGGTACAAACAAGCCGGCACGCCCGAGCTCGTCTGCTCGTTCGACTACAACGAGACGCGTAAGGAAGCGAAACTCACGGTCGAGCAGGTGTTGAATCCGACACCCGGGCAACCCACCAAAAAGCCGATGCATATCCCGCTGCGGCTGGGGCTCCTCGGTGGCAACGGTGAGGACATTGACCTCAATCTCGCCGATTCCGGGCCCGTGCCGGACGGCGTCATTCATGTGAAGAAGCGCAAGCAGACATTCCGCTTCACCGACGTGCCCTCGAAGCCCGTGCCATCGCTTCTGCGTGGTTTCTCTGCGCCAGTGAAGCTCAAGATCGACCTTAGCGACCGCGACCTCGCATTTCTGATGGCCAATGACAGCGACCTTTTCAATCGCTGGCAGGCTGCGAACACCTACGCGATGCGCACGCTCGTGGGGCTGGTCAAATCCCGCACGACAGAGCGGCGGCCGGAACAGGTTGTCACCTATGCGAAAGCCCTTGGTGCAACCATCGCCAACGAGGCGCTGGAGCCCGCTTATCGCGCCGAGATTTTGCGTCTGCCGAGCGAAGCCGACATTGCCCGCGAGATCGCGCACAACGTTGATCCGGACGCCATCCACCGCACGCGCAAGCTGGTGCTCAAGGTTATCGGCGAGACGCTCGGGCCGGAGCTGGAGGAGATCTACGCGGCGTACGACGACCGAGGCAAATTTTCACCCGATGCGGCAAGCGCCGGTCGCCGGGCGTTGCGCAACATCGCGCTAACATTGTTGAGTGCCCGCAATTCAGCAGCAGATAGGACGCGGCTGTCCGAGCATTATCACGAGGCAACAAACATGACGGATGCCGCTCACGCGCTTTTCCTCCTGGCGGCGCGTGGCGGCAAGGATGCCAAGGCGGCGCTCGATGATTTCTATGAGCGCTGGAAGGGTGATCACCTCGTTATCGACACATGGTTTGCGGCCCAGGCCACGTCACCGCTTGCCGGAACGCTGGCGCGGGTGAAGGCTCTGACGCGGCATCCACTGTTTTCTCTCACCACGCCGAATAAGGTCCGAGCGCTGATCGGCAATTTTGCCACTCAAAACCTCGTTCAGTTCAATAGGCCGGACGGCGCTGGCTACGATTTCGTCGTCGAGCAGGTGCTCGCCATCGACAAATTCAACCCGCAAATCGCCGCCCGTATGCTTGCGGGCTTCCGGAGCTGGCGTGAGCTGGAGCCGGGCCGCCGCAAGCTGGCGAGAAAAGCGCTGCGGCAGGTGGCGAAGGCGAAGGGACTTTCCCGCGACGTGACCGAGATCGTCACCAAAATGCTGGAGGCTCCTCCGGCAGATTGAACACTCTCGTGGTCATCCCGAGCCTTGCACCCCGGAATCCACTGACCCCGAGCTCACGTGCAAGTGGATATTTGGATCCCGGCGACAAGCGCCGGGATGACGAGGGTGGAGTGCCTGCGGAATGGGCCCGAGCGGTGCTCACGCCGATTTGAAAAATGTCAAGTCTCGTCAAAAACATCGACAAAATCAGCTTTTTCAATCTCTCGGGGCGATAGAAGCAAGTTCTCCATCAACCGCTTCCCGCCAAACGCGGTTGCCAAGCCATATTCGGCCAATAGACTGGATAGTCTGATGAGTTCCGGCGCACGCGGTGAGCGCCGACGCGGCCTAGCACACCTAAAGCATGCACCCCCCAAGGGAGGACGCTGACCCATGGCGAAACTCAACGTCAATGGAAAGCAGTACGATGTCGATGTCGACCCAGAGACGCCGCTGCTCTGGGTGCTTCGTGAACAGATTGGATTAACAGGCACGAAATACGGTTGCGGCATCGCCGTGTGCGGTGCCTGCACAGTTCACATCAACGGGGAAGCGCAGCGCTCGTGCTCGATCCCAGTTTCGGCTCTGACGGAAACGGACCAGATCGTCACGATCGAAGGCTTGTCCGAGGACAGCTCACATCCGGTCCAGCGGGCGTGGCTGGAGCTCGAAGTGCCTCAGTGCGGGTACTGTCAATCCGGCCAGATCATGGCGGCGGCGGCGCTTCTCGCAAGTACGCCCAAGCCCACCGATGAAGATATCGACGCGGCGATGACCAACATCTGCCGTTGCGGCACTTATCAGCGGATCCGGGCGGCCATTCATCTGGCGGCCGACTATGCAAACAAGACTGCGGGCTGAGGAGGTGAGCCATGTCAGATCGGCATAAGATTTCCCGCCGCGGGTTCATCGTCGGCTCGGCCGCTGCTGCAGGCGGTCTGGCGCTCGGCTTCCATGTTCCCTTCTCGGCAGCGCAGGCGGCCAGCAGCTCAGCAGCGGAAGGTGCTGAGGTCAACGTCTGGGTGGTGATCCGGCCCAACGACGAGGTCGTTATTCGGATTGCCCGGTCTGAAATGGGGCAGGGGACCCTAACAGGGCTCGCGCAGCTCGTGGCTGAGGAGCTCGAGTGCGACTGGAGCAAGGTCAGGACGGAATACCCGACGCCAGGGCAAAATCTCGCTCGCAAGCGCGCTTGGGGCGACATGTCGACCGGCGGCAGCCGTGGCATCCGCCAGTCGCAGGAGTACGTGCGTAAGGGCGGCGCTGCGGCCCGCATGATGCTGATCCAGGCTGCGGCGAACGAGTGGGGCGTGCCAGCCTCCGAGTGTGTCGCTGAGAACAGCGTCATCACGCACAAGCCCACCGGCCGCACGACAACCTACGGGAAAGTCGCCGCTGCGGCTGCGAAGCTCGAGCCGCCGACCGACATTCCGCTTAAGGACCCGAAGGACTGGAAGATCATCGGCAAGCCGATGAAGCGGCTTGATACGGCAGAGAAGCTCAACGGCAGCCTCGTCTACGCCATCGACGTCAAGCTGCCCGGCATGCTCAACGCCGCGATCAAGGATTGCCCGCACTTCGGTGGCAAGCTGAAGAGCTACGACGAGGCGGCGATCAAGAACATGCCGGGGGTCCGCCACGTCCTGAGGATCGGTGAGACCGCCGTCGCCGTCGTTGCCGATACGTGGTGGCAAGCGAAGAAGGCACTCGATGCCCTGCCCATCGAGTGGGATGAGGGGCCCAACGCCAACGTATCCAGCGAAACCATCGCCGAGATGCTAAAGGAGGGCCTCGACAGCGACGAGGGTGTCTTCATCGGCAATCAGGTCGGCGATGTAAAGGCAGCGTTCGAGAAGGCGGCCAAGAAGGTCGAGGCGGTCTATGGGACTCCATTCCTTAATCACGCCTGCATGGAGCCCATGAACTGCACGGCGAGGTGGACGCCGGACCGCTGCGAGGTGTGGGTCGCTTCACAGAATGGCGAAGCCTCTCTCGCGGCCTGTGCGGAGGCAGCCGGACTCCCGCCCGAGAAGTGCGAGGTCTACAAGCATCACCTCGGCGGCGGCTTTGGCCGGCGCGGCTTCCAGGATTACGTCACCAAGGCCGTGCTCGCTGCAAAGCAGGTCCCTGGCGTGCCGATCAAGATGATCTGGTCGCGCGAGGAGGACATGCTGCACGGCAGGTTCCGGCCGATCACGCAGGCGAAGCTCGTCGGTGCCCTCGATGAGAATGGGGATCTTATCGGGCTGCATTTCCGTATCTCCGGTCAGTCGATCCTCGCGACGGTGCGGCCACACAACCTGGAGAACGGCATGGACCCGCTCCATTTCCAAGGGCTCCACGCCAATGCCGACAGCCCATTCGGTCAGTTCGGCTATACCATCCCCAATCTGCTGATCGATCACGCGATGCGAAACACGCACGTGCCGCCAGGCTTCTGGCGCGGCGTGAACCACAATCAGAATGCCATCTACCTCGAGTGCTTCATGGACGAGCTCGCCCATGCGGCGGGCAAGGATCCGCTCGAGTTCCGTCGCAAGCTGATGGCCAATCACCCGAAGCACTTGGCTGTGCTCGAAGCTGCGGCCGAGAAGGCGGGTTGGGGCACGCCGCCACCGCAAGGCGTATATCGCGGCATCTGTCAGCACATGGGCTTTGGCAGCTACTGTGCGGCGGTCGCCGAGGTTTCCCTGAGGCCCGACGGAAAGATCAAGGTCGACCGGCTCGTCATCGCCGTCGACTGCGGCACGGCCGTGAACCCGGACCAGATCGCCGCGCAGGTCGAGGGCTCCGTGGTTTACGGCCTTGGCGCTGCGTTCTTCCAGGAGAACACGGTCGAGAGAGGCCGGATGGTTCAAGAGAACTTCGATACCTTCCCGTGCCTCCTCATGGAGCACATGCCCAAGGTCGAAACCGTGCTGGTGCTATCCGGCGGCTTCTGGGGCGGCATTGGCGAGCCGACCATTGCGGTCGCCGCGCCGGCGGTGCTCAACGCGATCTTCGCGGCAACCGGCAAGCGCATCCGCACGTTGCCGCTGAGCCACCACGGGCTCGTCTGAGGAGGCGCGTGCCGAGCGTAACGCTGGGCTGGGTGCTGGCAGCCGTGTTGCTGGCTCTCGGCCTGGAGACGAGGCTGGCGGTGGCGGACGATCATCCGCCGCTGCTGCCAGAGAGCAGGTTTGTCGGGGACGCGATCCCCGAGCCGCTGACGGATACGCCAGGCGATCCCGAGCGTGGCCGAAAGATCGTACTCGACAGAGAGGTGGGCAACTGCCTCATCTGTCATAAGGTGCCGGAGCCGGGTGAGCGGTTTCAGGGCGAGCTTGGGCCGGATCTGTCAGGCGTCGGCAGCCGGCTGACGGCCGGCCAGCTGCGTTTACGCATTGTGGATCAGAGCCGGCTCAACCCGCGAACACTGATGCCGCCGTACTATCGCGTCGACCGGCTCACATTGGTGGCAAAGCAATATCGCGGGAAACCCGTTCTGACGGCGCAGCAGGTCGAGGACGTCGTGGCGTATCTGCAGACACTGCGCGAGTGAGAGGTGCCCATGAGCAGACTTATACGAGAAGGGCTCACCCGCCGCGAGGTCACTGCTGGAATTGCGGCCGTCGCTCTGGTGCCGCTCGCACCTGGGTCGCGGGCCGCGGTCGCAGGCGACCAGATTTCGACAGCGCTCGAAAAGATCACCGGTGGCGTGCCTGTCAACGATGGGCGGGTCAAGCTGGAAATTTCATCGCTCGCCGAGAATGGCTTGTCAGTACCTCTGACCGTTTCGGTGGACAGCCCGATGACGGCTGATGATCACGTGAAGACCATCCATATTTTGTCGGAAAAAAATCCCGTCACAGAGGTGGTCAAATTCAACCTGAGCCCGCGCATGGGGCGCGCCAGGGTCTCGACCAGCATCCGCATGGCGGATACGCAGCGCGTGGTGGCCCTGGCCGAGATGAGCGACGGCAGCTTCTGGTCTGACGAGGCCCATGTGATCGTCACGTTATCGGCGTGCATCGACGGAGGCTAGACCTATGAGCATGACGTCCGCACGCATCGTCGTGCCTAAGAACGCGAAGCGCGGCGAGGTGGTCGAAATCAAGACTCTGATCAAGCATCCGATGGAGACGGGGTATCGCCGGGACCATCGCGGCCAGCCCATTCCACGCCACATCATCAAGCGTTTCGTGGCGACCTATAACGGCGAGGAGGTGTTCAGCGCCGACCTCACTCAGGGCGTGGCGGCCAACCCGTATCTCGCATTTCCGCTCCTGGTCGAGGAAAGCGGCGAGATCACCTTCACCTGGATCGATGATCTCGGCAGCACTCACACGGAGAAGGCCGAAATTGCGGTCGCCTGATGCACGCCTGCCTTTCAGGTTTCCGCCTTACCGCTCTCGCTGTTTTGGCGATCGTGCTGCTGGTCGGCGCTGCCTGGGCTGTTGATCCGGAGCCGGTCGAAAACGGCCAAGTCATTCCGGAAAGTCTCAAGCCGGAGGAACGGCGGTCCGGCACGACGTTCCTTTCGGAAGCCCTCCGAGCACAGCAGGCCGACGAAGGCACCAACCCGGGCATGCTTTGGGTGGTGACGGGGGAGCAGTTGTGGTCCACGCCTGCGGGCGCTGAAGGCAAATCGTGCGCCAGCTGCCATGGCGATGCGCATGTCAGCATGAGGGGCGTGGCAGCACGTTATCCCATGGTCGATAAGGCCACGGGCGAATTGCTGAACCTCGAGCTGCGTATCAACCAGTGCCGCCGTGAGCGGCAGGGCGCGGAGCCGTTCTCGTACGAGTCGAACGATCTGCTGGGGCTCACCGCGTTTGTCGCCTATCAGTCGCGGGGAATGCCCATTTCCGTTTCGATCGATGGCCCTGCGGCTCGCCATTTCGAGTACGGCCGAAAGCTCTTCACCACACGGCAGGGCCAGCTCAACCTCGCTTGCACCCAGTGCCACGACGAGAGCTGGGGCCGGAAGCTCAGAGGAGATACCATCAGCCAAGGGCATCCGACGGGGTTTCCCATCTATCGGCTCGAGTGGCAGTCCCTCGGCTCTCTCCATCGTCGCTTGCGCGCGTGCAGCCTCGGCGTACGGGCCGAAGTGCTGGATTACGGCTCGCCGGAATATCTGGCCCTGGAGCTTTATCTCGCGTGGCGTGCTCGCGGCATGCCGATCGAGACGCCCGCCATACGGCGCTGAGCCTCAGCCTAGAAGAACCGGCGCTTTGTGCACGAACTTCCGCTCCGTCACCTCCTTCACGAGGAAGTCCGCCACGTCGGCACGGCTGATTTGATCCGCGCGCCACTGGGAGGGATCGAGGAGGGCACGGTAGCGGCCCGTCATTGGTCCGTCGGTCAGAAGGCCGGGGCGAACGATGGTCCAGTCGAGGCCGCTCTGGCGAATGATCTGCTCTTGCAAGTCCTTGTCGTCATAGACGCGTTTCAGCAGGAGAGGGAAGGCGATCCAGTCGTAGAATGGACCACCATGACCGCGGCTTTCGCCGGCGCCGATGCCCGTGATGGCGATCAGGCGGCGCACGCCTTTTTCCTTCATGGCGTCAACGAGAGCCCGCGTGGCCGTCGAGAACAACGTCGTGCCAGATAGAGCAGTGGAGAGGCTTGCTGGGACGCCGAGGGTGACGATCACGGCATCGACTCCCTCGAGCGCGTTCACCAGAGCCGTACGATCCGTGGCGTCACCCGTAATCTTTTCGAGATTCGGGTCCTCAATCGGGATCTTTGCGGCTGATCGCGCCAAGGCGCGGACACGGTGCCCCGCGGCAAGGGCCCTGCGAACGGTCTCGAGCCCTGTGCCCCGGCTGGCACCGACGACGAGTATCGTCGCCATCCTCGCCTCCTTTTGTGGGCCCGCGGCAATGGGCGCGTGTTAACGGCCAGGGCAGGCTAAATGCTAATGGCTCGGCCCCGGCCGGGCTTGCGCCAACCGCTTTGCGCCGAAACGCACCGTCTGCTGCAACGGTTCGCAGACGGTGCCATTCCCATTCGCTTTGCGCGTGTCGAGGAAGGGGGCGCCTACGAGGCAAGCGCCTGCCGGATCTTCTCCGCGTTGGCGGCAAGTACCTCACTGTCCTCCATCTTCCCCGTATGCGGCGCAAGCGGAACGCCCTCCCAGCGCGGCAGCACGTGAAAATGGAGGTGAAAAACGACCTGTCCGCCAGCTGATTCATTGAACTGTTGGATTGTCACCCCCGGCGCATCGAAGGCCTTCATCACGGCGCGAGCGACGCGCTGTACAGTGGCCATGCAAGCGGCGAGCTGCTCCGGCGTGGCGTCGAGGATGTTGCGTGCCGGCGTCTTCGGGATCACAAGCGTATGGCCCTTGGTCCGCGGCATGATGTCCATGAAGGCAAGCGTATGCTCGTCTTCGTAGACCTTGTGGGCTGGCAGCTCACCCCGGAGAATCTTGGCGAAAACGTTGTTGTTGTCGTAGGTCATCAACCAGTCCTTTCAGCTGTGGACGCCAGTAAACCTCAACACGCTTCCTCGGCCTCGGGCGCGACTTTCCGGTAGGGTCCGTAAGTCGCCAGAATATCTCTGTGCTCTGCCACCTCCCGGCGCTCCTCCTCAAGATAGCGGGCAACGGCGCGGCGGAAGTTCGGATCGGCGATCCAGTGTAGGGAATACGTCGGCACCGGCATATACCCGCGGGCGAGCTTGTGTTCGCCCTGAGCCCCGGCCTCGACGCGCGGCAGCTTGTTGGCGATCGCGTACTCGATAGCCTGGTAGTAGCAGACCTCGAAGTGAAGACACGGATGGTGCTCGATGGCGCCCCAGTAGCGGCCATAAAGGCAATCACCGCCGATCAGGTTCAGAGCTCCGGCGATGTAGCGGCCTTGCCGCTTAGCCATGACGAGCAGACATCTGTCCGCCATGACCTCGCCGAGCAGTGAAAAGAACCGCCGGTTGAGGTAGGGCCGGCCCCACTTGCGGGAGCCGGTATCCATGTAGAAGTCGAAGAAAGCGTCCCAATGCTCTTCGCGGATGTCGGCTCCCGTCACATGCTCGATTGTGATGCCGGGGGCGAGGGCCTGCGCGCGCTCTCTGCGCACGGCCTTGCGTTTCCGCGAGGCGAGGCTCGCGAGGAAATCGTCGAACGAGCTGTAGCCTTGGTTATGCCAATGGAACTGCTGATCCGTGCGCTGCAGGAAGCCTAGCTCCGGCAGGCGCTGCCATTCACCCTCAGTGAGAAAGTTGATGTGAAGTGAGGACACGCCGAGCTTCTTGGCCAACGTGATCGCGGCAGCGGCAAGCGTACGTTCAACGTTATGTTGCTCGGGGCCAGGCCGAACCAGCAGTCGTGGCCCTGGAACCGGGGTGAACGGGACCGCGCATAAGAGCTTCGGATAATAGGTGCCGCCGGCGCGCTCGTAGGCGTCTGCCCAAGCCCAGTCGAAAACATACTCGCCCCGGCTGTGGCCCTTCAGATAGCACGGCATAGCGCCGGCAATTTTTCCGTCCGGCCCCTCCAAAACAAGGTGCTGGGGTAGCCAGCCCGTCCTCCGGTTCACGGTGCCGGCCTGCTCCAGTGCATTCAGGAAGGCATGGGTAACGAACGGATTGAATCTCGCGGGATCCGGATTGGCGCACGCATCCCACTGGGCCGCGTCGATTTCGGCCATGGAGGTAGCGATGCGAACAATTGCGGTGCCAGTAGATGTCATCGTCACTCCGGATCGGCTCTAGCCGATAGCATATCAGGTTGTGCTACGAGTTCGATGCGCAGCTACTGACTTGGGGCTCAGTTCAAGTGCTGTCGAGTAGCCGTAGACCGAGCACGCCCGCGATGATCAGCCCGAGGCAGACAAGTCTGGCGGGATCGGCCGATTCATCGAAAAGCAGAATTCCCAAGATAGCCGTTCCAGTCGCGCCGATCCCGACCCATACGGCATAGGCCGTCCCAATGGGGAGTGTTCGAGCTGCGAGCGCCAGCAGATACATGCTTGCTACCATGGCCGCCAATGTGATGACAGACGGCCATAATCGTGTGAACCCTTGCGTGTACTTGAGACCTATAGCCCACGCGACTTCCAGCAAAGCGGCGACGAATAGCACCACCCAAGCCATGAAATCCTCTCAGATCGCAGGGCCGTCCCTGCATTGGCCCTCTTGCTGTGAAGTCGTCCCCACGGGCCAGTGGCACATTGACTTAGCCGGTCAGTTCAAGGGGTCAAGACGAGCACCCGCCGGTGACGCAGGAATGAGGATCGCATCCTTCGAAGATGGGGGCATCCGCCCACGCTGCAGCATGGCGGAGTTGCGCCTCCGTGCGCACCGTCCAGGCAAAGACAGGTAATCGTATGACTTCACGGGCGAAGCGCGTCACAGGCGTGGGCAGATCGTCAACATGGTAAGCGATGAAGCTTGGTTGTGCCGGTCCGGCCTCCAGACAGTGGCGGAGGCGAAAGGCTCGTTCGGAATCAATAGCCTCCGACCACCACTCCGGCCCCTCGTAGGAACCGGAGACGATGCCGCGCGGCAGCCCTGGCGCAAGATTACGCATCGCGGCCATGACTGCGGGATCGAACGACATCAGGGCAAGTGGCCCCCTGTAGCCGAGCGAGAGATCTGCCACCGCCGCGAGAAATTGCGAATCCGGCGCATCCCAGTCGCTCTTGATCTCGACGAGCAGCGGTACCTTGCCGGCGACCAGATCGAGGAGGTCCGCGAAGCGGAGCAGCGGCGTGTTCTGGTTGCGATAGCGCAATGCAGACAGCTGGGACGGGCTGTAGGCGGCGATCGGACCCGAAGCTTCCACGAGCCGGTCGAGCGTCCGATCGTGAAACACGAACGGTGTTCCGTCGCTCGCGGGGCGGAGATCGCATTCGATACCAAAGCCCGCCGCAATGGCAGCCTCAAAGGCCGGCGCGGAATTCTCAATCCGTCCCAAGGAGATGTCGTGCAGGCCGCGATGCGCTATGGGGCGCACGAACTCCGGATCAAGACGCGTGCACCCCTCGTTGAACATCGTCGCGCCCAAGAGTGTTTAGATAGCGAGAAACCACAATTTGGTAGACGTATGAGAGCTGACTTTGCAAGTCGCAGGCACCGTTCTAGGCTTTTCGGCAAAGCGCTAACTGTAGCTCACGCTCGCGAGAGGGGCTTGATGGAAATGGTATCGAGATGGGTGGTTGCCGGGCTTGCTGGGCTTTTGTGCGCCTACCTTCCATCAGCCGCAATCGCGGAAACCCGAGGCCTCGCGCCTCATCGGGCCGTATACGACATATCCCTAATAGATGCACGACCCGGAGCGGGCATTTCAGAGCTCACCGGCCGGATGGTTTACGAGCTGACGGGCTCGGCCTGTGTCGGCTACACGCAAAAAATGCGTTTCGTCACGCGGACCACGAACCAGGAGGGCGAAACCAGCGTCACGGATATGCGGACGTCGAGCTGGGAGGATGCCTTGGGCACCCGTTTCCGGTTCGAGAACAGCCAATACCGGGACCAGACGCGTGTCGAGCAGACGGTCGGCGAAGCCGTTCGTCGGCAAAATCCTGGCGAGATCAGGGTAGAGCTGACGCAGCCGAGGAAGCGTGTGATCAAGCTTCCCGTCGACACGATGTTTCCCATTCAGCATTCGAGCAAGCTGCTGCAAATGGCGCGCAGTGGCCAATCGGTCCTCGTGACCGACCTTTTCGATGCGTCGGAAAAGGGTGAAAAGACTTATGTGACGAGCGCTTACATCGGTGCTCGGCAAGAGCCCGGCTACAATTCGCAGCTTCCGCCTGTGCCGAATGGGGAGGTTCTGAACAGCTTGGCCTCCTGGCCTATTGCTTTGGGCTATTACGAGAAGGGCACGGAGCTGGAGGACGCGGTTCCGGTTTACGAAATATCGTTCATCTATTTCGAGAACGGTGTTTCTCGGCGTCTGCTTATCGATTACGGAAGCTTTTCCATACGCGGAGAGCTGCGGAAGCTCGAGATGCTCGAGCCGACTCCGTGTCCATCGAGCCGAAAGCAGCAATAGTTAATCGGTAGCTCCGAAGGATCGATCAGCTTCAACCCGACCCCACAGCCAAGCGGCGCCCCGGACCCCGCTTGCGTCGCCCCATACCGGCGGACGAATGTTCACGTTGGGAGCGTCCGAGATGATGTACGGCTTCATCAGCTCGGGGAGCACTTCATAGAGGTGCTTGAGCCGGGAAAGCGCGCCGCCCAAAACAATCACCTCGGGATCGATAATGTTGACGACATGTGCGAGCCCTCGCGCCAATCGCGAGGCGTGCCGCGCGAGGACCTTCTGAGCGGCTTCGTCGCCCGCGGCCGCGCGCTCTCCGACCTCGGTGGCCAGAATCCGCTCGCCGGTGGCTTCCGCGTAATCGGATTCCAGTGCGGGGCCACTGACCCATCTTTCGATGCAGTTCATGTGGCCACACCAGCAGCGCCTCCCGGGATACTCGTCAGGCTCGGGCCAGGGCAGGGGGTTATGTCCCCACTCGCCGCCTATGCCGCGCGGACCATTAACGATCTCGCCATTGATGACGATGCCTCCACCACAGCCTGTGCCCAGAATGACGCCGAAGACCGAGCGGGCCCCTGCGGCGGCGCCATCCGTTGCTTCCGAAAGGGCGAAACAGTTGGCGTCATTGGCCGTGCGGACGGGCCGCTCAAGGCGACGCGAGAGGTCGCGATCGAAGGGCTGGCCGTTCAGCCATACGGAGTTGGAGTTTTGCACCCGCCCGGTTGCGGGCGAGATGGAGCCTGGCATGCCGACACCGACCGTTCCACGCATGCCCGCATCGGATTCAAGCTGGAGAACGAGTTGGCGGATGGCCTCCAGCGTTGCGTCGTAATCATTGCGCGGCGTTGGAACACGAAGCTCCTCGCTCGTCCGGCCATCGGGCAATAGAGCGAGGGCTGCAATCTTGGTCCCTCCGAGATCGATGCCGATCCGCATCGATGGGTTCTCTTTGGCCATCACGACCTCTCCGCCATAGAGGATAGCGCGTCCAGCGCAGGGCCGACCTTCTCGGGCTCAATGGAGGCTTCGGCTGCGAACACCAGGAGCAAGGATTCGTCGCGTGCCAGATGATCGAGCACCGCGGAGAGCGTGCTCGCCTCGCTCGCCGTCGCCTTCAGCTCGGCAGCCGACAATCCCGTCAGGTCCAGGAACCGGCGAAGCCTCGATTCATCGGAAGCCAGAAATGTCAGGGCCTTCAAAGCGATGATCTCGGCCTCTTCCACCGTTACCTTCGGCCGCCGGGGCTGCATGTCGGTCGATCCTGATCCATGGCGGCAGCTCGTGCCTCTACACCTTAAACTGTTGGTTACCTGCTTCCGGCACACATTGTGCCCACTGCAGGTCCGCCGAATCGATGCAACAAGTAGGCTAGGTTGGGAGCAGGCTGGCCAAGACCATGAACTATCAGGAAGGAAGCGGGGGGTTCAACGGCCTGCGACCGCTTGCGCACCGTTCGTCTAAGCTCGTCCTCATCGTCGAGGACAACGAGCTCAACATGAAGCTCTTTCACGATCTGCTCGACGCCTATGGCTATGCAACACTGCAAACACGCCACGGCATGGAGGCGTTGCAGCTGGCTCGGCAGCATCGGCCCGACTTGATCGTCATGGACATCCAGCTTCCGGAAGTTTCCGGGCTGGAGGTCACGAAGTGGCTCAAGGACGATGAGGAGCTTCGGCACATCCCCGTCGTCGCCGTCACGGCATTTGCCATGAAGGGCGACGAGGAGCGGATTCGAGCGGGCGGATGCGAGGCCTACATCTCAAAGCCGATTTCCGTGACCGGATTCATCGAGACCATCCGGCAATTCATCGGAGACCCGCGCTCGCCGGCTGGTTCAACTTGAGAGTGTGATCCGGTCCACGATGAGCCTTGAGATCAAGCTTGAATGGGCCGCTGCAAGCCTAGACGGGCGGTGGTCAATGCAGGCCTAGACGGGCGGTGGTCAATGCAGGCTCTCAGGCACACAAAGAGCTTTCTGCTCGCAATCCCGCAACAGTCATTTTGAGGTACCTCGGCTTCGCCAAAGGAGGAACGAGATCAGTGTACGTTCGCGGGGAGCGACAAAAAATTCAGACGAATGAAAGGCTTGTGCACTGATCTTGACTTTATGCACGCTTTGAATTGATTCGTCGAGCTTCCCGCTTGAGTTGTAGGCCACTTTCACTCGTGGCGGCAGAGTGTTGACGAACCTCATAAAACTTGATTCGCTCCGCTTGCAAAGCAATTGGTGTTCTGTCAAGATATCACTGGGTGGAATTTAACACGGTTTTGCTCGGCGGTTCGCATCTCAATCAATTGTTGTATGAGATCACCGACGAGCCACGGTTTGTCCGCTGCGTCTCAGGTCCGCCGCATCTCCTGAACGCAGGGACATGGATCGACCTGCAGCTGGAGTTGGCCTCCTCGTATGGCTGCAAATGGTCGATCTCATCAGGCGGAGAGCCAACGCCCTCTTTGGTGCTCCGTTTGGTCATCAGGTCAGGGACTGCGACGACTCGGACTTCTACCCCGCTGCCGAGAACCGTTGCGGGCCCTGACCGAGGCCATTTCTCTTGACAACGCACAACAAGACTCTCGCGGCAAGCCGCACGGCTACCGCGTACGCCACTTCCACTTTGCGTGAGGCTGGCTAGGACTCGCGCATCAACCCTTCACACCGTGCCGGGTGCAGCGCGGCACGTCGAGCTTACTTGATCTTTGCTTCCTTGAACTCGACGTGCTTGCGGACGACAGGATCGTACTTCCTGAAGCTGAGCTTTTCCGTGCTGGTGCGCGGGTTCTTCTTGGTGACGTAGTAGTAGCCCGTGCCAGCCGTCGAAACGAGCTTGATCTTCTGTGTAACCGGCTTTGCCATGGTACCCTGTTGGGAAGCTGCGCTTCCTGCGCTCTAGACTGCGTTCGGGGGCACAATACCGTCGCAACCCCTTGTGTCAAGTTGCATAGATGCACCAGCGACCGAACCTGTTACGCTCAAGAGCTCGCGCCGGAACGTCCCGTTTGCATGATAATAATAGGGGATCGGCGCCTCCCGTTGGCCTGGGTTTCCGTCCTTCAGGAAGTCCATCAGATCGACCAGGATGCGGCGCGTGATCGTGGGCAAGTCCAGGCTACTTGCCTCTTCAATCGTGAGCCAGTGCAACCTAGACAGCTCACCTTCAGTGATTTCGACCTGGTGGCTGATCTCATCGGCCGAAATGCAAAAGAAGCGGGTGTCGTAGCGGCGTGGCCGGCCTGGAGGCGTAATCGCCCGGGCAAACATGGTCAGCGAGCTCAGCTTGGGGCGATAGCCGTGGGCGAAGAACTCGCTCCAGCCGGGAACGTCGATCGGCTCCGGAGGCGGGTCCGCTGGGGCGCCGATGATAACGCCTGCCTCTTCGAAGGTTTCGCGGATCGCTGCCATGGCCAGCGCCCGCGCGCGCACCTCGCTGGGTGTGCCCTTCATGTCGAGGAGCAGCTTTGCGAGTTCGATGGGCCGAAGCTCGTCCGCGCTTTCTACCGTGCCATCCGTGATGTCGACGCGCCCTCCGGGGAACACGAACTTGCCGGGCATGAAGACCACGTCGAGGCGCCGCTGCCCCATGAGCACGCGAGGCACGCCCTTCACTTTGTCAACGATGACGAGAGTGGCCGCGTCGCGCGGCTCCACAACTTTGGCGGGATCCCCGCTGGGGGAAGGCGTGCTCGGTTCAGTCATCAGGCTCTCGGGTGCGGTTGACTACATGGGATGGGCGTTGCGGTCATGGTGCGCGAGGATGTCTTGGCTGTCATCCGGGTCCGGATAGCTGCCGAACCCATGCATCCTGTTCGCCCACTGCAGGCCCACGATCGACCCTTTGATGCGCGGGAGTAGCACCAGCGACAGCACCACGGTCAGCGGCAGCCAGAGGGCCATGTGCAGCCACTGTGGCGGGGCAAGAGTCTGCTCCAGCAGGAGCACGCCGGCGACGATCACGTGGCCGACGATCACGATCGTCATGTAAGGCGGCGCGTCATCGGCCCGATGATGATGCAGGGCTTCGTGGCAATCAGGACAGTTATCCACAACCTTGAGGTAGGCCCGGAAGAGTTGGCCCGTGCCACAGGCCGGGCATTTCAGACGGGCACCGCGGACTAGGGCCTCCAGCAGATTCCGCTGCGGTTCGACAGAAACTGGCATGCCTTATTGATCCTCCAGCCCGAGGGCCTTTGCATTAGTCGATTGGACATAGGTGATCGCGATCACTGGCCAGTCAACCCCATCAATTGCCGCGACCGTTTAGCCCGCACGACGCTTGTTGCGCGATGAAGTCTGCCGGCTGCGCCAACCTTTTGTCAGCGAGACATGGCCGCGCTTGCCCCTGGACAGCATTTCGAAGCGCAGGGCGCCTGCTGTCGGGATCACCTCGACCAGGCGCACAAGAACCTCATCGCCCAGGCGATACGCCTCGCCAGTGCGGCCGCCGACGAGCGCATGCTGATCCTCAACGTAATGATAGAAGTCTCCGATCATGGACGACGCGGCGACGAAACCATCCGCCCCGGTGTCTTTGAGGCGCACGAACAGTCCGGAGCGGGTTACGCCAGAAATACGGGCCTGGAACTCGGCGCCGATGCGGTCGGCCAAATGCGCGGCGATCAACCGGTCGATCGTCTCGCGCTCCGCCGCCATGGCGCGGCGTTCCGCCTCTGATATCGACTTGGCCACATCGTCGAGCTGAGCGATCTCTTCATCCGTGATCCCGCCATCGCCAAGCCGCAGCGCTCGCACCAGCGCACGATGGACGATGAGGTCCGCATAACGCCGGATCGGTGAGGTGAAATGGGCGTAGCGGCGGAGATTGAGGCCGAAGTGGCCGATATTCTCGGTGCTGTACTCGGCCTGCGCCTGGGCGCGGAGGACCACCTCGCTCACGAGATCAGCGACCGGCAACGACTTCGCCTGGGCCAAAACGCGATTGAAGTGCGCCGGCTTCAGCTCGCCCGGTGGCAATCTCAAGTTCAGCGTCTGCAAGAACTCCCGTAGGGCCGAGAGCTTCTCCTTCGACGGCTGGTCGTGCACGCGATAGACGAGGGCGGTCCGGCGCTGCTCCAGCGTCTCCGCGGCGGAGACGTTCGCCTGAATCATGAATTCCTCGATGAGCCGGTGAGCCTCCAGCCGCTCGGGAATGATCACGCGAGCGACCCGCCCTTCGTCATCGAGAATGATCTTGCGCTCCGGCAAATCGAGATCGAGCGGCTCGCGTCGCGCCCGTGCGGAAGCCAGCACTTCATAGGCGGCCCACAGAGGCCGGATCACGGTGTCCATCAGCGGCCGGCATTTGTGCGATGGCTTGCCATCGAACGCAGCCTGGGCCTCCTCGTAGCTGAGCCTGGCGGCCGAGCGCATGATGCCGCGAACGAAGGTATGGCTGCGCTTCTCGCCCCGCTTGTCGAAGACCATGCGAACGGCGAGGCAGGGGCGATCCTCATTCTCCCGGAGCGAGCACAGGTCGTTCGAAATCCGCTCGGGGAGCATGGGCACGACGCGGTCGGGGAAATAGACCGAGTTTCCCCGAAGCCGTGCTTCTCGGTCGAGGCGCGTGCCGGGCCGCACATAGTGGGCCACATCCGCGATAGCGACCGTTACGATGAAGCCGCCGCGATTGTTGGGATCGGGATCTGGCTCGGCGTGAACGGCGTCGTCGTGATCGCGGGCATCCACTGGATCAATGGTGACGAGGGGGATGTGCCGCAGATCGACCCGCCCCTCCATCCGCGGCGGCTCGAGCCGATCGAGCTCGGCCAGCACACCTTCGGGAAAGTCATCAGGTATGCCGTGCGCATGCACAGCAATGAGGCTGATGCGCCGCTGATCGTGCGGATTGCCAAGTGACTCGAGAACCCGCGCCTGCGGGATGCCGAACCGGTGCGCGCGTGGGAGGTCGAAACGTACGAGGTCGCCATCCTGGGCGTCGCCCTCGTCGCCCGGTTGCACGGTCCAGCTCCGCAGATCCTTGCGGTCGACCGGCTCGATCAAGCCTCCGCCGCGCTTCCGGTCCGCCCGATACACGCCGAGCAGACGCCGCTTCTCGCGCGGCAGCTTACGGATAGGCTCACCCTCGAAGCGGAAGCCTTCGATATCCGGGCCGTCGAGCTGCCGGACACGGGCCAGCACACGATCGCCGATGCCGAGCGCTGCCTCGCCCACATCGGCGAATTGACGGCTCATGACGAGGAGAACTTTCGGGCGCGGACCTTCCGCGCGATCCCAAACCACGGGTTCGGCGACCAGATCGCCTTCCTCGTCGCGGCCAACGATCTCCAAAACGGAGACCGGAGGGGGTGCGCCTCTGGCACGCAAGGCCTTCCGTCGACCGACAAGCGCGCCTTCCTCTGTCAGCTCCGCGAGCAGGCGTTTCAGCTCAATACGAGCGCCGCCTTTGACGCCGAATGCCCGCGCAATCTCGCGCTTGCCGACCTTGTGGTTCGATTCTCTGACGAAACGCAGAATCTCATCCTTGGTCGGAAGCCGGCGAGACTTCGATTTTTCAACGGCCTGTGCTGCGTGCTTACGGGCCACGAAGGATCAATTCCTTTGTCTGCGCGTTCGTGAAGCTTGTGAGAGCGCGGCGGCTAAGCCCGATGCAACTCTTTCACACGAGCCTACTTGCAGAAATTCTTACTGAGAACACGGTTGCACGGTTTCTCTTACTCCGCAGCCCGCGCCACCTGCCGCGCCTTAGTGGAGCGGGCTCTTGTGGTCTTTTTCGAAGGTGCGGACTTTGCGGCTGACTTTTCAGAAGCGGATCTCTCTTTTTCAGAAGCGGATTTCTCTACGGTCTTCTTCGACGACGATTTCGTTTTTCCGCGCTTGGCGCCCGCTCCGTTCTGACTCTGGCGTGCCGCCAACAGGTCGAGAGCCTCCTCGCGCGTCAGCGCCAACGGGTCCTTGTCCTTCGGCAGCGTCACGTTGGTGGAGCCGTGCTTCACATACGGTCCATAGCGGCCGGACAAAACCTCGATCTTCCCGCCTTCCGGATGCTCGCCAAGGTCTTTCAGTACCTCCGCCTTCGGACGCTGCCATTTTCCTTTGCCGGCGGCCTCCTTCTCGGCCAGCAACGTGACCGCGCGGTTTATGCCGATGGTGAAAACGTCCTCGATGCTTTCAAGATTGGCGTAAGTGCCATCATGCTGCACGAACGGGCCATAGCGGCCGATGCCAGCAGTGATCGGCTTTTGGGTCTCGGGATGCAGGCCGACCTCGCGCGGCAAAGCCAGGAGCTGCAGAGCGCGTTCCAAGTCGACCGTAGCCGCATCGATGCCGCGCGGAATTGAAGCTCGCTTGGGCTTCTCACCGTTTTCAGCCTCGCCGAGCTGCACGTAGGGGCCGAACCGCCCGCTGCGCAGGGTCACCGGCAAGCCCGTATCCGGGTCGTAACCCAGGAGCTTGCCATCGGGAAGCGCCGCTTCAGCGTCGGCGCCCTGAGGCTCGACGAACTGGCGCGTGTAACGGCACTCGGGATAGTTCGAGCAGCCGATGAACGCTCCGAAGCGCCCGATCTTGAGGCTCAGCCGGCCGGAGCCGCAGACCGGGCACGCGCGCGGGTCACCGCCATCGGCTCTCGCGGGGAAGATGTGCGGCCCAAGGATCTCGTTGAGCGCCTCAAGCACCTCGCTGACCCGAAGATCCTTGATGTCGTCGACAGCCGCGGTGAAGTCGCGCCAGAAATCGCGCAGCACGTCCTTCCACTGCAGCTTGCCGTCCGAGATGAGGTCCAGCTTTTCCTCGAGGTCCGCAGTGAAGTCGTACTCGACATAGCGGCGGAAGAAGCTCTCGAGGAACGCCGTGACAAGCCGGCCCTTGTCCTCAGGGATGAGCCGCTTCTTTTCGAGACGCACGTAGCCGCGGTCGCGCAGCACGGCGAGCGTGGTCGCGTAAGTCGACGGACGCCCGATGCCCAGCTCCTCCATGCGCTTCACGAGCGTCGCCTCGGTGTAGCGGGGCGGCGGCTCGGTGAAGTGTTGGCTCGCCGTGACCGCCTTGTCCTTCAGCGTGTCGCCTCGCTTGAGCGCGGGGAGGCGGCGGCTGTCCTCTTCTTCCTCGTCGTCGCGACCCTCGGAGTAAAGCCGCATGAAGCCGTCGAAAACGACAACGGAGCCCGTCGCGCGCAGGCCATAGGTCTTGCCGTCCTTTCCTTTGACGGTGATCTCGGCCGTCGTCTGCTCAAGCTCGGCGGAGGCCATCTGGCTCGCAAGGGTGCGCAGCCAGATCAGCTCATAAAGGGCCGCCTGATCCTTTTCCAGGTAGCGTGCGACCTGGTCCGGACGGCGGGAGGGATCCGTGGGGCGGATCGCCTCGTGGGCCTCCTGAGCGTTCTTGGCCTTGCTCTTGTATTCGCGCGCGAACGGCGTGTAGCGCTTGCCGTACTCCGCCTCGATCACGCGGCGGATCTCGGAAATGGCCTCGGGCACGATCTGCACGCCGTCGGTACGCATATAGGTGATGAGGCCCACCAGCTCGCCGCCAATGTCGACGCCTTCGTAGAGGCGCTGAGCCACTTGCATGGTGTGATTGGCGGAGAAGCCGAGCTTCCGCGACGCTTCCTGCTGCAAAGTCGACGTGGTGAAGGGGGGAGCCGGATTCCGGCGCACCGCCTTTTTCTCGACCGAGGAGACGGTGAACCGCCCACCCTTTATCGCCGCCTTGATGGCATTGGCGCTTGCGGCATCCTTGATGTCGAGCTTCTTGAGCTGCTGCCCATCGATAGCCACAAGGCGAGAGCGCACCTCCTCGCCCTTATCGGTGAGGAGCAGGGCCTCGACCGTCCAGTATTCCTCGGACTTGAACGCCTCGATCTCGGCTTCACGGTCGCAGACCAAGCGCAAGGCCACGGACTGCACCCGCCCAGCCGAGCGGGCACCAGGCAGTTTCCGCCACAACACCGGCGACAGCGTAAACCCGACCAGGTAGTCGAGGGCGCGGCGGGCCAGGTAGGCTTCGACCAGCGGAGCGTCGATGGTCCGCGGATTCTTCATGGCCGCGAGCACGGCCTCCCGGGTCACGGCATTGAAGGTGACGCGCTCGACCGGTACGCCCTTCTTCAGCGCGCGCTTCTGATCGAGAAGCTGCAGGATGTGCCAGGAGATGGCCTCGCCTTCGCGGTCGGGGTCTGTCGCGAGGATGACCTTGTTGGCCTTCTTCACCGCATCGGCGATCTCGCGCATGACCTTGTTGGCCTTGGGATCGACCTCCCAGTGCATGGCGAAATCGCGGTCAGGCTCGACCGACCCATCCTTCGAGGGCAGATCGCGTACGTGCCCGTAGGACGGGATAACCTTGTATTCCGATCCGAGGTACTTGTTGATTGTCTTGGCCTTCGCGGCCGATTCCACAATGACGACGTTCATGCGCTTTCCGGGGTCCCCACCCGCCTGCGGCTGTCGCAGTTTGCCCGCAGCAGGAAGCGCGGGGCCGCTCTAGATCTGTCCCTGACGCTCAGCTGCGGGAAAATGGGTGATGGTTGGGGCGAAGTCAAATAGGCAGAGTCTGCAAGCTGTGCAGATTGGCCACATGACGCGCCGATTCTGGCCTCGATCGATCCAGCTATCGGCCAAGCCCATCCTCGTCAGGAGCTCCAGTCAGGGAAACGAGCTGGCTGCCGTGGTATTGGATACGGCCCGCCAGTGCCAGCTCCAGGAGCACTGTCTGCACGATACGGACGGGTAAATCGGTAGCGCGGGCAAGCTCGTCAATGGCCACCGGGGCGCGGCTCAGGGCGGCGGCGATGCGGGCCCGGTCGTCGCCCGCGACTTCCGGCAAAGGCTCCGGTGCGGCATCGAGCACCACGTCAGGCTCTCGGAAGCGCTGTGCCTTGGGAGCTAATCGTCGCCCGAAAGGCTGCAGCGCGCTCACAATGTCTTCGGCGCAGGTGACGAGCGTGGCCCCGTCCTTGATCAGCTGGTTGGTGCCCTCGGCGCGCGGGTCAAGCGGATGGCCGGGCACGGCGAAGACCTCGCGACCTTGGTCGGCGGCGCGACGCGCTGTGATGAGCGACCCAGATCGCCGCGCTGCCTCTACAACTACGACTCCGAGCGACAGGCCAGAGATGATGCGGTTGCGCCGCGGGAAGTCGTTGCCACGGGGCTGGAACCCGGGCGGCTGCTCACTGATGAGGCAGCCGCGCTCGCCGATGGCTCGCTGGAGGTCGGCATTTTGAGGAGGATAGGCGACGTCAAGCCCGCCGGCCACGACGGCGATGGTTCCCGTGTCCAGGGCCGCGCGATGAGCGGCGGCGTCGATGCCCAAAGCAAGCCCCGACACCACGACATAGCCAGCCTGTCCCAGGCCGGCCGCGAGCTGCCGCGTGAGCTGCTGGCCCGCTGCAGAGGCTAACCGTGACCCAACGATTGCGACAGCAGGACGGGCGAGAAGCTGCTCGTCGCCTTTGGCGTAGATGAGAGGTGGCGGTGCCTCGATTGCAGCCAGTGCTGCCGGGTAGCCAGGCTCGATTGTGAAGATGGGGCGCGCGCCGATGCGCTCGGCAGCCTCAAGCTCAGCTTCCGCCGCCTCACGAGAGCAGATCCGAATGGTCCGGCCGCCTCGCCGGGAAAGCTCTGGCAGCGCATCCAGCGCGGCCTGGGCCCCGCCAAAGTGATTGATGAGGGCACGGAACGTGATCGGCCCGACGTTCTCCGAGCGGATCAGACGCAGGCAAGCGAGACGCTGGCTATCATCCAGCCGGGCGATTGGCAGCGGTGCAGGCTTGAAGTGCGGGCCTTCCGCCCGGGTATCATGCCTGGGCACCAATCTTGCTCTCCGTGCCCGCGATCAGGCGCTGAATGTTGGAAGAGTGCTTGATGGCCAGCAGGACGGTCAGCACCCCTGCCAGCGCAGCGAGCCAGCCTTTCCCAGTCATCCAAAGGAGCAGGGGCGTTGCCACGCTGGCAACAAGCGCCGAGAGAGAGGAGTAGCGCGTCAGGATCGCCACCGTCAGCCAGACGATGCAGAAGGCCAGCGCTGCCGGCCAATGCAGCCCCAACAGCACGCCTATGTAGGTGGCCACCCCCTTGCCGCCCTTGAACCCCAGCCAGACCGGGAAGATGTGCCCAAGGAAGGCACCGAGCCCACCGGCCATGGCCACTTCTGGGCCGCCGATCAAGCTGCCGATCAGAACACTGGCAGTCCCCTTGAGCGCGTCGAGCAGAAGGGTAACCGCGGCAAGCTCCTTGCGCCCGGTTCTCAGGACGTTCGTCGCGCCGATATTGCCGGACCCGATGTTGCGGATGTCACCGAGGCCGGCAAGCCGGGTCAGGAGCAGGCCGAATGGAATGGAGCCGAGGCAATATCCAATAGCGAGTGCGACAATCAGGAGTGCCGTGGTTTCGGTCATCGGACGATCGTCCCCGAAATGCTGCGATGCCTCTCAGCCCCGCTGCGGCTCAGGGTACCGATACACCGTTTCGCCTTCAACCATCGTCAGCAGGACGCGGCCCTGCATCGTGCTTTCGTCGAACGGTGAGTTCTTGGAGCGCGCGCGGAGCATCTCGCGGTCGACAACCCAGGGCTGATTGAGATCGAACAGCACCAGATCCGCCGGTGCGCCTTTCTGGAGCCGGCCTGAGGGCAGACCCAGCAGCCGCGCCGGATTGATCGTCATAGCGCGCAATAGGACCATGAGGCTCACGCCTTCGTGGTGGTGGAGGCGTAAGGCAGCCGAGAGGAGAGTTTCCAGGCCGATGGCGCCGTCAGCCGCTTCGGCGAAGGGGCGGCGCTTCACGTCGGCATCCTGCGGGTCATGGCTTGAGACGATGACGTCTATGTCCCCCGCCGCAAGCCCTCGGACGAGCGCAGCGCGATCCTCCTCCGCGCGCAGGGGAGGCCGCAGTTTGAAGAACGTCCGATAGGGGCCGATGTCGTTCTCGTTGAGCGTGAGGTGATTGATCGAGGCCCCGCAGGTGACTGGCAGGCCCCTGGCCCTCGCGTGACGAATGATGTCGAGGCTTTCCCGGCAGGAGATTGTCGCTGCGTGATACCGGCCGCCGGTGATTTCGACGAGGCGGATGTCGCGCTCGAGCATGATGATTTCTGCGGCCTTCGGCGCGCCGAGCAGGCCGAGCCGGTCGGCGACGTGGCCGGCGTTCATGCACGTACCCTCGGTAAGGTACGGGTCCTCCGTATGATGGACTATGAGGGCACCGAAGTCCTTTGCGTAGAGCAGCGCATTGCGCATCACCCTCGTGTTGGCGACGCTGTTCTTGCCATTCGAGAAGGCAATGGCACCCGCGCGCTTGAGGAGGCCAATCTCGGTGATCTCCTGGCCTTCGAGGCCCTTCGTCAGCGCCGCCATCGTATGGACGTTGACGACGGCATTGTCGCGTGCGCGGCGCTGAATGAAGTCGACCAGAGCCACCTGGTCGATCACTGGGTTGGTGTCTGGCATGACCACGATGGTCGTCACCCCGCCAGCAGCCGCAGCGAGGCTCGCCGTCTTCAAAGTCTCGCGGTGCTCGGCCCCCGGTTCACCCGTGAACACCTGCATATCGATGAGCCCAGGGGCCAGCACGTGGCCGTCGCAGTCGATCACCTCGGCGCCTTCCGGGGCGTTACGCCGCAAATGGCTCCCGAGGTCGACGATCTTGCCGTCGGCGACGAGTACGCCGCCCGGCTCGTCCCGACCGGATGCCGGATCGATGAGCCGGGCATTGATGAAGACCGTCGGCTTGCCAGCCTGCTGTGACGTTGGAGCGCGCATCGGCCAGCTCATCGGTTCGGAAGGTTGCGGGCGAGCGCCTGGAGCACGGCCATGCGGACGGCTACGCCCATCTCGACCTGCTCCCGGATGAGGCTTCGCGAGTGATCGGCAATTGTGGAGGCAATTTCCACGCCCCGGTTCATCGGTCCCGGATGCATGATGAGGGCATCGGGCTTGGCGCGGGAGAGCTTCTCCTGGTCGAGCCCGAAGAAATGGAAGTATTCGCGGATCGAGGGCACAAGTGAGCCGAGCATACGCTCCCGCTGAAGCCGCAGCATCATGACGATGTCGGCGCCCTCCAGCCCTTTCCGCATGTCCGTGTACACCTCCGCGCCGAGGCGCTCAGGCTCGGCTGGCAGCAGCGTTGATGGCGCGACCAGGCGAACGTGGGCGCCCAAGGTGTTAAGGACGTTGATGTTCGAGCGCGCGACGCGCGAGTGCAGGATGTCGCCGCAAATGGCGACGATGAGCCCCGCGATGCGCCCCTTGGCGCGGCGGATGGTCAGCGCATCGAGCAAGGCCTGCGTCGGGTGCTGATGGGCGCCATCGCCGGCGTTGATCACCGAGCAATCGACCTTCTGCGCCAGCAGCTCGACGGCACCAGCGGCGTAGTGGCGGACGACGATGATATCCGGCCGCATGGCGTTGAGCGTCATGGCCGTATCGATCAGCGTCTCGCCCTTCTGAACGGAAGACGTCGCCACGTTCATGTTGACGACGTCGGCGCCCAACCGCTTCCCAGCCAGCTCGAATGAGCTTTGGGTGCGCGTCGAGGCTTCAAAGAAGAGGTTGATCAGCGTGCGGCCTCGGAGGTCATCGCGCTTCTTGTTGACCTGGCGATTGATCTCGGCCGCCTTGTCCGCGAGGTCGAGGAGTGCGGTGATCTCCTCTGCGGTCAAATTCTCGCAGGTCAATAAGTGCCGGTGGGGGAAGAAAACTTGGTCAGCGGCTAGTGAGGTGCTGGTCATCAAGCCCGGTTCTATAGGAGCAGATCCGGAGGCCGGCAAGCGGATTGCGCGTCTGTCGACAGGTGAACATGAGGCGGGAGCCGCGGTTCCCATCTGAGACCCAGGTCATCGATCGATCACCCTCATGTGCCGCCGCCTCGGGGGTGAGCGCTGCATGTACGGGGATACTCTGCCCTCCACACAGAAAAATGTGTTCAAGTTTCTTGAAGTGAAAAAACCTTGGCCAACACGCTTAATTCAAGCGAAGCTGACCTGGGAAAACATCTTCCAATTCTCGGGAGCGAGCCCCTGGAGATGTCATCCGTCCTGAGACCGCTCCTCGTCGTTCTTGTGCCGCTCGTCGGCCTCGCGGCGCTGCATCTGTTTCTACCTGTCGTAGCATCGTTGCTGATGGAATCGGCCGAGCTCGATCCAGCGGCGTTCGGATGGATCGCCGGGGCAGCCGGCCTCGGTTCCGTCTGGCTGTATATGGCCAATCACGGCGTTACGCCGGCCCTCGGCCCGCTAGGATCCCTTCGCGCAGGCGTTTTGATCGCCGTTGCCGGCGGATTGCTCATTATGACTGCGAGCCTACCGGCGATGATCGTCGGCGCGATCCTGCTCGGCTTCGGCTATGCGACGTCGACGCCGGCGAGCAGCCAAATTCTGGTCGACCACACGCCGAAACAAAACTGGTCGACGCTCTTCTCGGTGCGTCAAGCCGGGGTGCCGCTCGGCGGCATCATCGCAGGCGGGCTGGGAGGCTGGTCCATCACGCATCTGGGATGGCGGCCTGCATTTACGGTGATGTGCGTTCTATGTCTTTGCCTCGCCGTGCCGTTGGTTCTTGCGCCGCGGCATTACAACACGGCGCGGCCACTGCAGCCCTTCCGCATGAGCGCAATCTTCGCGCTTTCGAATTTCCTAAGGCCGTTTCGGGCCATGTCGCTCGCACCTGGCCTGACCCAGCTGGCGCTCGCCTGCACCGGCTTCGCCATGGTCCAGAGTGCCTGCTTTTCGTTCTTCGTCATCTATCTCCATGCGGGCCTCGGCTACGGGCTGGCTCTGGCTGGAACCCTGTTCGCCGTGCTGCAGGCGGCGAGCGTGGTGGGCCGGATCGTCTTCGGCTACCTGACGGACCGTATTGGCTCCCCACGGCCCGTACTCATGGTGCTGGCGGGCTGCTCAGCAGGCTCTGCTTTGCTTCTCGCTGCGCTAGGGTCAGACCATTGCCCGCTTCTGCTGTTCACCGTGGCGGGGCTCGCCGGCGCCTCGGTAGCGACTTGGAATGGACTCTATCTCGCAGAGGTTGCGAACCTTGCGCCTGCGCATTCGGTTGGGGAAGCTACGGCCGGCACGACCTTCTTCGTATTCCTTACCTACACTGTGACGCCGCCGGTGTTCAGCGCCTTGATCAATGCATTCAGCTTCGAATGCGCGTTCATCACGACGGCTGTCGGGGCCGCCACCTCCGGCCTCGTATTATTGTCGAGCAGGACCAAGAGATGAGGTCCGGCCAGCGCTGAACAGATCGCAGCATGGAGACGAGCTCGTTTTTGACGCGACCCGGCCGACCGCTCACATTGAAGAAATGACACACGAATCTTGGGTGGGCATCCAAGAGGTATTGTTCAGGACCAGTTCGCAGCGGGCCAGTCGCGTGCCGAAGGGCGTGTTCATGCACACGGTCTCGCCGAGCTGGTAGGTCCGGCCGCCATAGCGGCAGCGGCAGGGAATGGGCTTGCCCCACCCGTCGATCACCTGCCCTGGGGTGACTCGAGGATCGGAGGTGGTGGGAGGGCTCGGATCGGCTTGCGCGAAACCTGCTATCGCGGCGAGCAGCACGCCAGCCGCGATCCAGGCGGGCCACGGGCTATTCCAGGTCACCCCATGCGTGCACAATACCAGGGGATAGGCGGCATTCAAACGGACTTTCTATACCCCTCCATCGCCGGGCCGATCTGGACCAGCACGGTGGCAGCGAACATCAGCGCGGCACCGATCCAACCGATTGGTGTCAGCCAATCATTCGCGAGCAACACACCCGCAGCCGCGGCAAACAGCGTTTCCATGCTCATCAGGATTGACGCTTCGCTCGGAGGCGTCTCCTTCAACGCGATGGCCAGGAGCGTGAACGTCAAGGCGCTGGACAGGACACCGACGTAGGCGATCGCGGGCAAGGCTTGGTAGAAGCCCTCCAGCGTATTGTTCTCGGTGGCGAGCGCCAGCACTCCGCCGCCAAATGCGACGAAGGCGAATTGCATGGCCGTGTAGGCGACTGGCCGCCCGTAAGCCGAGGCGCGGCTGGTTATGATGATATGAAGCGACCAAACCAGCGCAGAGGCGGCAAGGAGGGCATCTCCTTTCGACAATCCGCCGATAGTGCCTCCGCCGAGCAGCCAGACTCCAAGAAAGGCCAATGGCACGGCCACCCAGACGTGGGCGGCTGGCCGTTCGCCGAACAAAACCCAACTGAGCAGCGGCGTAGCAACGACATACAGGCCGGTCAGGAAACCGGCATTCGTGACGGTCGAGTCGATGATTCCAGTCTGCTGCAGGGCCGCAGCGACAAGGAAGGCGAGGCCGCCTGCCATTCCAACCTGCACGAAGCCGACGGACCAGGGAATTGTTACCCTGGCCGCCTCAAAGAACGCCAGCGGCAGGAGGCAAACGGCTGCAATCACTCCGCGGGCAGCGATGAACAGAAAAGGGCCGATGTGCTCCATCGCCGTCTTCTGAAAGTAGAACGCGAGGCCCCAAATGGCCGCGGCAAGAAGAAGGAGGAGATCGGCTTTGAGGCGGCGCATGGCGCGAGGTCCCACTTTCGGCCGCCAGCGCGGCGTGACAGGCATGCTGCCGTTGTGGCGACACGGGCGCAAGGGGCACCCGGCCAGACCACTAGACAAGATGACTTCTGCACCCTAATGCCTAGTCACCTTCATCTCAGGACCTTGCTCTCCCACACAACCTCCCATGTTCGCCGCCGGCTTCCCGTCGTGGCCTTACCTTGCGCCGCTGATTCTGCTCGTCGCCTCGAATGTCTTCATGACCTTCGCCTGGTATGGTCATCTCAAGTTCAAGAATGCGCCATTGCTGGTCGTCATTCTGGGCTCCTGGTCGATCGCGTTCGTGGAGTACTGTCTTGCGGTGCCGGCAAATCGGATCGGTCATTCCGTCTATTCGGCAGCCGAGCTGAAGACCATGCAGGAGGTTATCACCCTCGCCATTTTCGCTGGCTTTTCCGTGCTTTACCTGGGTGAGCCACTGACGTGGCGGCATGCGGCGGGGTTTGCGCTGATCGCTCTCGGCGCTGCTTTCGTCTTTTCTGGGCGGGCCTGAGGGGTGCCGGAGCTCTCCACCCTGGTAATCTTGATGGGCGCGGCATTTGCTGGCGCGTTCGTGCAATCGGCGGTGGGTTTCGGCTTCGCGCTCATCGCCGCGCCGATCTTTCTCACGGCCATGCAGTCCGGTTCGGCCATGCAGGTGCTCGTGGCGATCCACGTGGTGCAGAGTGCCATGCTGGTGCCTGGCCTTTGGCGGGAGGCGCCGAAAGAGCTGCTTTCTCCTATGCTCGTGGGCAGCCTAGTGGGTTTTCCCGCGGGCCTCTTCGTTTTCCTCGCCCTGGATCTCGATACTTTGAAACTGACAGTCGGAGTCGTGATGTTGGTGTTCACGGCCCTGCTGATCGCTGGCGAGAGAAGCTGGCTCAGCCACCTCTTCGTCGTTCGCGGCCCGCCACATCCCGCCGCAGCGGCAACAGTTGGGGCGTCAGCCGGCGCGCTGACATCCGTCCTGGTGATGCCGGGTCCGCCGTTGATCCTGTACGTTGCCGCACGCCGTCTCGGAAAGCTGGAAAGCCGTACGCTGTCGCTGACGTTCTTCGCGTTCTGCTACGTCATGGTGACCCTGCTGCACGCAGTCTGGACGGGAATGTCAGCTGAAACGTGGGCCGCCGCCGGCGCACTGACGCCAGCCGTGATCGTCGCGACCGTGCTCGGAAACAAACTGGCCCACCGACTCAGCGAAGCCCGCTTCCGGGCAGCTGTGCTTGCCATCTCGTTCTTGTCGGGTGCCTGGGCGGTCTGGAGCTCGCTCTAGCTCTGGACTTGGGCGATCAGAGGCCGCGCACGAGAACGCCGACCATCAGCACCATGTAGGCGACGATCGCGAGCCAGTATTCCTGATGGGGGAGATAGCGCGGCACGTGCAAGAAGCCGAGCTTGGTCGCAATTGCGAGCGCCGCCAGCACGAGCGAGATAAAGAAAACCCCGATGGTCGGCGGGTTGAGACGCATGGCAAGCCCCCTCTCAAGGTGTCAGCACACTTCTTTACAGTGTGCGCTGCGACCGGCCAATGCCGACCGTCGGAGCTTCCTCTGTTTCGATGATGAACCTGACAAGGCGTGGGTTGCCCGTTCCCACCTCGCGTGAGGTGACGAGGAGCAGCCTTGGACCGGGAGTGGTCTCGATCTGGGTGAGACTGGCGCCGATCTCGCGGATATCGATGACCTCTAGCGTTTGCCGGCCGTTGGAGCCTGTAATTTCTATGCGGTCGCCAACCCGGACGGCTTTGGAGAGGCCAAGCGACAACTCGTCATCCAAACGGCTGAGCTGGAAATAGGGGCTGTCGGCCAAGGCTTGCTGCCGCCGAGCAGGCGCCGACCGCTGCCGGGCTTGATCAACCTGCGCCAATGCAGCCGCTACACTCCTGTCGAGAATGGCATCGGGCCGGAACACCGTCACGGCCAGGGCGCCCACCGTGGCGCACGCGCCAGCCAGCGCGAGATGCGGCATGCTTGCCAGGAACTTGCGAGCCTTCGCCATGTCTCGTCTCCAGCTTCGTCGCTCAACCGCACAATATAGGGAAGGCGAGCGACTGTACGAGCCCAGACCCCCTCGATTCGTCTATTCGAATGGCAATCTGTGAGGCCTGTGTTGGCCGACAATGTGGCCGCATTGTTGTGCTGTCGCATCGGAAGGGGCGTGTCCTTCCAGGTTGGCAAAAAGGAAAAGCCGGATCGCGGCGTATACGGCCGAATTCCAACAGGCACTTATCACGTTTGCGAAAGTCAGCTTCCTCCTAATGGCGGTGCGCGAATTTGCCGTTATCCTGGCAACACAACCAAAAGTGGCTCACCTAACAGGAGGATCGCCCATGAAGCTCACCCCCGAGCAATTGAAGCAGTTCCACGAGGAGGGCTGGTTCTTCTTCCCAGAGTGCTTCTCGGAGGAGGAGGTCGCGGTGCTGCGCCACGAGGCCGAGAAGATCTTCAAGCAGGACCGGCAGGAGATCTGGCGGGAGAAGTCCGGCGCGCCGCGCACCGCGTTCGCTTGTCACACCTACAACGAGGCGTTTTCCATACTCGCCCGGCACCCGCGGCTGATCGAGCCTGTGGAGCAGGTCTTCGGCGAGAAGCTCTACATGCACCAGTTCAAGGTGAACGCGAAGGCGAAATTCGACGGCGACGTGTGGCAGTGGCACCAGGACTACGGCACTTGGGCGCGCGACGACGGCATGCCCGAGCCGCGAGCCATGAACATCTCCGTGTTCCTCGACGAGGTGTTCACGTTCAACGGTCCTTTGATGCTCATCCCGCGCAGCCACAAGTACGGAGTGCTTGAGGCCGGACACGACAAATCGACCACAAGCTACCCGTTATGGACGCTCAATCATGAAACGGTAGAGCGGCTCTGCAACGAAGGCGGCCTCGTAGTGCCGACTGGGAAGCCCGGCAGCGTCCTGATGTTCCATGGCAACCTAGTGCACGGGTCCGCCGGCAACATTACTCCCTTCCCACGCAAAATCGTCTATCTGACTTTGTGCGCCGTCTCCAACTACATCCGCAAACCGACTCGGCCGGAATGGATTGCCCATCGCGACTTCACGCCGATCGAACCATGTGCGGATGACGCGCTGGAGGTCTATGCCCGCAGTTACCGGCAAGCGGCGGAATAGAGAACACTCGGTGACGGCAATCGAACGGGGAGAGGACGGGATCGAGCGCTGGTCAAAAGTCTGCGCTCGATTCCGTCTCCCCGACATTCACGGCAATAACAGGAATGCTGCTGCGGCAACCATCGTCGGTCCGAACGCCGCCAGGAAGAGATAGAGCGGATTGATTGCGCCGTCGTCGAAGCTTCCTTTGAGAATGGCGAAACCGGCGGGGTTTGGCGCATTGGCGATGACGGTGAGACCGCCGCCGGTCACAGCTCCCGCCACCAGTGCGTATTTGAACTCGTCGGAAACACCTTCCACGAGTGACCCGAGATAGGTCAGGGCCGCATTATCGGTGATGGCGGTGAGCGCCGTGGCGCCCCAGTAGAGCACGGTCGACGACATACCTGAGAGGGCCGGTTGCAACCACCATTTCTGCATGCCGCCGAGCACGACCAGGCCAGCGAGGAAGAAGGCAACCATCAGTCCTTCCCGGAGCAGCAGTCGGGACTGGTATTGCTTGTAGGCTTCCGCGAAGCCGAGGAAGAACAGGAAGAAGGCCGAGAACACAATCGGGTGGTGGTTGAAGACGACGACACCAGTGAGAAACACGAGGTGAACGGCAATGACCCAAACAGGGACGTCGAGCCGCGCCAATGCGGGGGATACTCCCGGTAGTTCTCTAAGATAGGCTCGGAACAGAACGGTCACTGCAGCGGCATTGATGAAGACGGCGACGGCGGCCTTCCAGCCGAAGGTCTTCAGCATGAAGGCGAGATCCCAACCCCATGTGCCGGCAACCATCAACACAGGTGGGGCTGCAAATGGAGTGAGCACGCCGCCAATGGATACGTTGACAAACAGCACACCGAGGGTAGCGTACTTGAAGGCGTTAGGCGCATTCTTATGAACAAAGCGCTCCCGAAGCAGGAGGGCTGTCAGCGTCATAGCCGCTGGCTCAGTGATGAACGAGCCGAGCAGTGGGCCCACGGACAGAAGCGTAACGTAGTACGCCATAGACGCCGGCAACGGCAGAATGCGCGAGACCCAAACGAGAAGCGCACCCGCGAAATCGATGATCGACCGGCTCGCGGCAACCACCATGATGACGAATACGAAAGCCGGCTCGGTGAAGTTGCGGCTCTCCAGGTAGTGCATCGACGGTTCGGTGCCGAGCTGGATGGCCATGGCCAGCAGCAGCACCATGGCCCAGAAGCCGAACACCGCTTCCACCTCGCCCAACAGGTGCCACAACCCCGCGTGGGCCGGTTGCAAGTGTGCCAGGCGCTCGAAGTAGGCCGCAGAGAACGTGTGGAGGACGGCCAGCGCGAAAATGACGGCTGCCATGATCTCGACGGAGTGAGGAAAGATTACTTCGGCCATGCGTCGTCCTGGTCTGTCGTTCTTTGCGGCTTCGCCCTGAGCTGCGGAGGCAATCGATGGTGGGATGCCAAACGTGCAATAAGGCAGTGGTGAGTTCAATGCAAATCGCGAGCTGCTGCTGCAGCTTCTAGGGCAAACGCCATTGATGCAGATGCAAAATCTGCGTCAGCCCAAGCGAACAAGCGACCCTACGTCGCAATTCGATCCCAACGGCGACATCTCAGCCCAGAACTCGCGGCGAGTTCATTCGGCCTTGTGAAACGCGTGCCAGGTCCCGTCGGCACCAATAGCGAGGCGCCACCACTGCCAGCGCTTGGCTTCGCGCATGGTCTTCACTTGGTCCGGGCTGACGAGCCTGTAGAGCGCCACCTCTTGTTGCGGGGTCAGCTTCGTCAAATCCGCTTCGGCCAGGGCCGGCCAGATGTAGACGAGATTGTTCTCGACGTCGTTGCCGATAGGCAGGGCGGCATAGCCGCATTCAAGGATCTCTCCCAACACAGCCAGAATCTCGCGGCCTTCGCCATCGCCCGATATGCGCTTCCAGTAAGCGATCGGATCGTCGACCGCCTCATCGGCGACATGGGGCCTGAGCTCGTTCCACTCGACAGCTACTCTGAGCTCCTCTATGTCGCCGCTGTGAACGGCAGCCAGAATCGCATCCCGCATCTCCTGGACGGGTGCGGGAAGGGGAGGTGGCGCAATTCCGTCAGCCGTGCAACCCGTCGTATGCGTCTGATGGATTTCCTGTTGCGCCAAGAGGACGCTAGACGGCGCTAACCATTGGACAAGACACGTCAGCGAAATTACCAATAGACATCCGCGAATTAGCGGGGTCGGGGCGCGTAACCAACTCATGAGGGAGGACTCCATTGCAGCTGCAGCGCAGGTGCATGCGCAAGCTTCTCAGCTTGAGGACGCCATCCGTCAATGCCGTGCGCCGGCAGGCGTTGCCTCACGGGTGTGGTGATTTCGCGAGGAGCACTGCCGGATTGGGCGCCCTTCCGTTTGAATGATGCACCTTTTTCCCAATCCGCTGATTATCCCTATCGGTCTCATCGTTGGAGTGCTCGTTTCCGCGCCGGTGGGTCCGGTGAACGTGCTGTGCATCCAGCGCGCGATTGAACGCGGTTTTTGGGGCGGTGTGGCGGCGGGCGCTGGAGCCGTTCTGGGCGACGGACTGATTGCCCTTTGCGCGGCCTTGGGTGTCGGGGCCATTTCCGGAGCGATCGAGGACTATCGCAACGCGATCCAGTTCATCGGCGGGCTGGCGCTCGTCGGGTTCGGAATAAAGCTCTACGTGTCGTTGCCGCGCATTATCACTGGAAGTGAAGCGGAGAAGCCGGCATCGATCATCGAGTTCCTTTGGGATACGCCGAAAACCTTCTTTCTGACGATCACCAATCCTGGAGCTGTCCTTGGCCTGTTTGCCATTTTCGGCGGCGTCTCGAGCTTCGTCGAGGTGCAGTCGACCGTAGATGCGATCACTATGGTCGCTGCTATCATCGCCGGCAGCTTCGCCTGGTGGGTCCTGCTTTCCTCGCTGATCGGCCGGATACGGCATCGCTTCGCCTTCGGCCGAATCAACCAGATCAACCGGATCGCGGGCGTCTTGCTATTCGGATTTGGCGCCATTCTCATCGGCGAGCTGGTGCTCCAGTTCGCCGGTCTGCCATGACACCGAAATCTGCCCGGAGCAGCGGCTACTGCGTCGTGCCGTAGATCGTGAACTCGCCTTGGCGCACGCGCTTATCGAGGCTGCGCGTCATGTTGGCAACGGCCTCCTCGCCAAAGGCTGAAACGAGGTCCGTCAGGGCCGTATAGAGCGCCGCGTAGGCCATCAACTCGGAGGGGATGCCCTGCTCAGCACCCTCGTCCCAAGCTTCCAGAATGAGGCTCAGCGCCTTGAAGCTGTCGCTCTGGTCTTCTGCTTCGGAGACCGCTTGCATATTGCTCGTCCTTTGCACTTGTGTGTGCATTCCCACAACGCAAGCCCTAGCACATCGCTCGGCTCGAGTGGCTGCAACAACGATTAAGAGTAAATCTCGGGAAAGCTGGGGAGTTGCCGTCAGGGCACATTACGCACCAGCTCGGTCGCAAGGTCGGTCGCTTCGGAAAGGAAGCGCTTGACTGCCGTCTCGGCTGAAGGTGTGCAGGTCCGGTACGTGCGGCTGTAACCCAAGTACCCCTTGTTGAAGCTGCGCGTCAGTTGCGCCCGCCGTAGCGCCGTCGTGCCTTCGGCCTCGATGAGCTCCCGCATGCGGTCGCGCCAGAGCTGGCCTTCGTCGGCACCGCAAAGCTCGCGAAGGTAGTGCACGGCGCCGAGGATCTCGGACAGGCGCATCAGCTTGTCGTCATATGGTTTGCTGTCCTGGGCGTGCGCAATTCCCGCTGCGGAATACAAGATCACCAGCGCAACCAGAAGGCCAGGTAGTGCCAACGCGAAGCAAGCTCTAATTGGTGGCCTTCCCATTTGGCGTATTCCTCGGTGGGACAGGGTGGTCATGATCGTGCAGATGCGCGGTGGGTAGTTAAGCGCATTATCTTTCGCTTCAACCTCAGCCAGAGCTGCCGCGAACGCGAAATCTCGAACTCCTGCAGCTCGTAGTCGAACAAAGGCATATTTCGGCTCAGTGCCCGCTCCAAGGCAGCCACGAATCTGCCGCGCAATTCCGCATCGAGCTCGATCGCGGGCAACTCGGGCAAGCCGCCGAAACGCCGCCGATACTCCTCGATGATGAGGCGCGTCGATTCCTCAAGCTGCTCCATACTGATAACAGCACCCGGCCCGCATTCGTCACTACCGACCGCCGCATCTGGTGAATGCTCAACGTCAGAATAAAGAAAAATGGAACGAAAATGCGGGCGGAGGCCCGATTGATGCGCTTCCAGACTGAGGGTCAGAGATTAAGGACTTGCATCCGTGTCCGCCTTCACGAGGCCGGAGAATGAGGTCAGTGCGCCGGGCACCAGCTCAGCGGCTAACAAACGGTCTGGATCGACCGGTCCCGGCAGGCGGATTTGACCAGGCGGGATACGGAAGAACCCGAAACGGCCATAGTAGGGGAGATCACCGACAAGGACGACGAGCCGAATGCCTTCGGCTTTCGCTGCCTCCAGGGATTCCGCAATCAGCCGCCTACCGACGCCCTTTCCAGCCAGGAATGGCTCGACTGCCAGCGGACCGAGCAGCAACGCTCCCGGCTGAGCACCGATTCGGACAGCGGTATAGCGGATCGCCGCAACAAGACGCTCTCCCTGAAGGGCCTTCCGGCAGAACGGGCTGATGAGCTGCACACCCTCGCGAATGCGATAGGCGGTCCGCGCGAAGCGCCCTGGGCCAAACACGCGCGCATGCAGGGCTGAAATTTGCGGCAGATCCTCCGGCAGGACATGCCGAACCGAGATATCCGGGATCATTGTCGATTAGCTCTGAACTCAAGTTGGCGATCAAGACGCCTGCGGCAGGCGTCGGTTAGGCGCAAATCGGTGTCAGTTGCGCCCTCGTCGCAGAGCTTCGATCGACAATGTCATCCGGTTCGACATGAGCGATGCTGTAGCAACAGATCGGGGCTTGGTCCAGAGGTCACATTGAGGAGGCGCCTCTACCACCATTCCGCCCGAGGGGCACCATCCAGGAGCTCCGCCAATCGCCTCCGCACGGGCTGGCTGACATCCTCAGGTAGCGCGCCGGGATGAAAGAAGCCCTGTTCGGCGATCTCGCGATTGGGCTTGGGCACCTCCGGCTGCGTCCATTGCCGGACGGCGAACAACGCAATGTGATCGGAGGGGAACACCCGGAAGTTGGCGTAAACGCCGATCAGCTCCGGCGTCGCGGAAAGGACGATGCCGGCTTCCTCGCGCAGCTCCCGCTTCAAGGCCTCCAGAACCGTCTCGTTCTTCTCGACGCCACCCCCCGGGAAATGCCAGCCCGGCCGATAGGTGTGGCGAATGAGGAGAACTCGGCCGTCCTCCGTCAGCACGATCCCTTGCACACCCATGGTGAGGCTGCGGGTGACGCGCCAGTACCGCTGCATTAAGGTACGGATGACCTTCTGCATGGCCACGGCGATTTGCTCCACAATGGCGGCAATTGGCAGCGGTGGTGAGTCATTGCCGAGGCCGCATACGACCAGCCATGTTAACACTTGCCCGGCCCGCGGCATTGCTGGCGGAAGACATGAAACCTGAGATCACCATCGCACACCTCTCGGACGTCCACTTGGCTCCCCTTGCAGCATTCTGGCCAAATTACTGGAATGCCAAGCGCTTTTTGGGGTTCGCCAACTGGGTCGTGCGGCGGAGGAAGTCACATCTGCGCGCGGTCGTGGATCTTCTGACGGCGGACCTCGCCCACCGGCACGTCGACCATATCGCGGTGTCGGGTGATCTCATCAACATCGGCTTACCACAGGAGTACGAGAGGGCGCTGCTGTGGCTGCACTCGCTGGGCCCGCCCAGCTTCGTTTCGGTGGTCCCCGGAAACCACGACATCTACACGCGCTTGCGCAAACACTCCGGCGTCGGGCGGTGGGCCCGCTATATGGAGTCCGACGAGTGGGGAGCCGAGCTGGCGCCCGGGCCCGGTCCGCGATTCCCGTACGTTCGCCGCATTGGAAAGTGGGTCGCACTCGTCGGCCTGAACTCTGCCGTGCCGACTCCTCCGGGCGTTGCCTCTGGAGAGCTTGGCGCGAAGCAAATCCAAGAGTGCCACCGGGTCTTGAAGGAGCTCGGACGCAGGCGGATGTTCCGCCTCGTCATGATTCACCATCCCCCGCTCATCTCGCAGGTCCTGGCAGGGCGCGACCTGAAGGATGCCGCAGCCCTCGAGCAGGTGCTGGTGGACGCGGGGGCCGAGATGGTCATTCACGGTCACAACCACCGCGACATGGTGAGCTGGCACAGAACCTCAGCTGGGTTAATGCCCGTAGTTGGCATCGCGTCGGCGTCGATCGGCCGTGTGCACCGCTATGAGCCGCTGGCGCGATACAACATCTACCGCCTGTACCGGACGGCTGATGACCATGGCTGGCGAGTCGAGTTGATTGGCCGCGGAATTCGGGAGCCGGATGGACCAGTCGTTCAGGTCGAGCGCCGCTGGTTGGAACCCACTGGCGCAACGCCGGCCTTGGGGAGCTCGGCCATATCAGCCCTCCCCGGGAATCCATAAAGCTCTCTCATCAACGTCATGTGAAATCTTCAGTCTACCTGCTGCGCCTGATGTGCCATAACTTGGCGCGCTTCGGGATTTTGAGACCGTGCCCATGACGACTGGATCCCCCGCTGCCAAGCTGCCGACTTGGGCCATCATCCTCTCCGCCGGTGTCATCGTCGCCACGGCGATGGGTCTGCGTCAGGTGATGGGCCTCTATCTCAAGCCGATGACGACGGAGCTCGACATTGGCCGCGAGCCCTTCTCGAACGCCATGGCCATTGCCAACCTCGTATGGGGCGTTGGCGCCGTGGCCGCAGGGGCCATCGCGGACAAGTATGGTGCCGGTCGGGTTATCGTCGGCTGTGCGCTCTCGACGTCGTTGGGCCTATATCTGATGTACGCGGCGATCTCGCCGATGGACCTCTACATTAGCGGCATTCTCCTCGGCATCGGCGTCTGCGGAACGGGCGTCACGGCCCTCGTTGGTGCGGTGGGGCGCCTTGTGGTGGCCGAGAAGCGGACGGCAGCCATCGCCTCCCTCGGCATGGCCGGCGGCATCGGCGGCTTCGTTGCGTTCCCCTACGCACACGTCCTCATCGAGTGGCTCGGCTGGCAGACGAGCCTCATCGTCCTGGCCGCCACTGCTGCCGCGATGATTCCGCTCGCCTGGCCCCTCAGCGGCAAGCCGAAAACCCAGGACGCGAGCCTCAAGCCGCAGTCCTTGAAGGAAGCGTTCGACGAAGCCTTCGCCTATCCGAGCTTTTGGTTGCTGACGGCCGGGTTCTTCGTCTGCGGATTCCACGTGGCTTTCTATTCGGTGCACTTGCCGGCGTTCGTCGCCGACAAAGGTTTGGATGCGAGCGTTGGCGTCTGGGCACTGACGGCCGTGGGAATAGCGAACATCATCGGCACCTACGTTGCCGGTCAGTCGGCGCGCTTCGTCGAGAAGCGGATCGGGCTGAGCGTAATTTACTTTATGCGGTGCTTCGTGTTCCTTGGGTTGCTCTTCCTGCCCATTAACGGGCTGGTGGTGATCCTGCTCAGCACAATGCTGGGCCTGTTCTGGCTCTCCACTGTGCCTCTTACGAGCGGCCTCGTCGCGACGTTCTTCGGAACGACCTGGATGTCGATGCTGTTCGGATTCGTGTTCCTGTCGCATCAGATCGGATCGTTTGCAGGGCTGTGGCTGGCCGGCCGGCTGTTTGACATGACGGGCTCGTACGACGCCATGTGGTGGATATCCGTCGCCCTTGGTCTGTTCGCGGCCATGATCCACTTGCCGATCCGTGAGCAGCCGGTCCCACGCCTGGCAGGCTCGACGGTTGGCTGATGAGTTCTCGCCTGGTCTCACCGGTTTGTGCTAATCTGGTCGCCCAAAGGTGAGCCATGTCTGAATCGCTGAGACACGCGGTCGTTGGTGGAGCCGTCGCCCTGATTCTGATGGGCGCGGGATACCTTTATGCCGTCCGCGGTGAAGCGATCCTCCTCGATCTGGCCGCAATGGGCAGCGCCTTGCTCTGCCTGTGATGAAGGCCGCGGCGGCTGATCCCCAAAAGGAGGCCGGTATGCAAGTTTTCTGCGCGCACCGCATGCTCGCTGTGGCGGTTCTGGTGCTCGCGGCAGCGCTATTCGCAATAGTCCGTCCGGCCGTCGCGCAAGAGATCCGCACCTACAGCAAAAAGGCTGACTACGACGACGTGCGCTTCGATCTGACGAACGCGATCATCAATCGCGGCCTCGTCATCGATCACAACGGCAAAATCGGTGAGATGCTGGAGCGGACGGGCCGCGATGTCGGCAGCGACAAGCCGATTTACAAGGCAGCTGAGTTCTTCACCTTCTGCTCCGCCAAGCTGTCGCGCCAGATGATGGAAGCCGATGCCAGGAACATCGCCTTCTGCCCTTACGTCATGTTCATCTACGAGAGCGTCGGCGAGCCCGGCGTGGTCGTCGTCGGCTATCGGCGGCCTTCAGCGTCCGGAAGTCCCGAAACCAAAGCCGCGCTGGCAGAGATCGATTCGTTGCTCGACGGCATTGCACGAGAAGCAACGCAGTAAGTGCGCTCGGCGCAGCGCTTGACGGACGCGGGCACCTCTGATTGTTTGAGCGGCGTGCCGGTGCCTGCCCGCTTAATGTGGGCGGGTGAAAAGGGAACACGGTAATGGGCTGCGAGAGCCCCCAAGCCGTGGCTGCCCCCGCAACTGTAGGCGGCGAGCTTCGTCCACGGATGCCACTGGCCATCAAGTCAGGCCGGGAAGGCTAGACGAAGCGTCCGAGCCGCGAGCCAGGAGACCTGCCGGCACGAGTCGCCCATCCGACACGCGGGGTGAGTGCCGGAACGGATCAGCCGTAGCGGCGACTGATGTGTGACCCTGTGGGGGCACGTCAGAATTGCGTGGTCGTCAGGACTTGGCTCTGACTAGCGTGCCGCCGCTACTGTCTGGCTGGTACGCTGGTTTTCTTTCAGAGCTGGCTCGATGCCATTTGCGCTGCGGTGCTCCCACGCTTACGCCGTGCGGAGCAAGCATGCCTACACATACAGTTCGCAGTGCGTCTCTAGCTCATCTTCTTTCCTCGGTTTCGTTTATCCCGCTTCTCGCCGCTGGCATGGCCGCGCCAGCTAAGGCGCAGACGACGCTCGAATTGCCGGGCATTGTTGTCGAAGGCGCTACGCTGGAGGTTCCACCACCGGCGCCGCGATCGCGGCCCGCTGCAAGAACGGCCGGCCCGTCTGCGACCGAAGTTGTTGAGAATTCACCCGCAACAGCTGAGACTTCGGAGGGAGACAACGCAGAAGCCGCCGCGGCCGACGTGGCAGCATCTGGCATTCCGGCCGCAAAACTCGGAACGGCTGTCACGGTCATCACTGGCGAGGAATTGCAGCGGCGTCAGATCCGCCATGCAGCGGACGCGCTTCGCGGCATGCCGGGAATAACAATTGGCCGGACAGGAGGGGGATTTTCCAGCAAGGCACAGGTCCGAATCCGCGGCGCCGAGGCCAATCATACCCTGGTTCTTATCGACGGCATCGAGGCGAATGATCCAAACGACGGAGAGTTCGATTTCGGTAATTTGCTTGCCGATGATATCGAAAGGATCGAGGTTATTCGCGGGCCATATAGCGGTATCTATGGTTCCGGCGCAGTCGGCGGCGTCGTCAACATCATCACAAAAAAGGGGAAGGGACCGCTCAGCATTAGAATGAGCAGCGAGGGTGGTTCCTTCGGCACGACGCATGCATCTGCCCGCATTTCCGGCGGAAACGAGCGTGCTTGGGCCTCTTTGTCGGCACAGCAAAGGCGGTCAACGGGGTTCAATATCTCACGCCAGGGTAACGAGGATGACAGTTCAAATCTCCTCAATTTCGGCCTAAGGGCAGGAATTGCCATTTGGGACGGCCTATCGGTCGAAGTTGTTGCGCGAAATGCACAAAACCGGTTTGATCGGGACGATTTCACTGAATTCAAAGCCGGAGATCTATGGACATCGGTCGAAAGTCTGGCGACGGTTCAAAGCGATACTTGGCACACTGGCATCACCGCACGTTGGGATATGCTTGGGGGCAATCTCACTCACATTCTGAGCGCTAACCGAAATAGCTTCGAGAGCATAGACAACGAGCCAGGATTATCCCCGTATCGAAACGACGGCGAAACCTTGAAGTATGGGTATGCGGGCACTTATCGGTTCGAAACGACCAACTTACTGCCTGTTCGACATAGCATCTCTGGTTTGATCCAACACGAGCAGGAAAGCTTTGTTCCGGGTAGCGACGACGTGGAGCGCCGGCGAAAGCGGCTTGCGTTCGCCGGTGAGTATCGTGCTGAGCTTGGAGAGCGCGTTTTCCTCAACGGCTCCGTACGTCACGACGATAATGACACCTTTAAGGACTTCACCACTTGGCGGGCAGCTGCGACGATTGCCCTTCCGGAGCTTAATATTCGGCCGCATGCCAGTGTCGGTACTGGCGTGAGATTGCCGAGCATGTTCGAATTGTTTGCGTTCGGAGCTTCTTTTGAGCCGAATCCCAATCTCTTGCCGGAACGGAGCTTCGGCTGGGACGCGGGTATCGAATTCGCAGTTTGGCCGGACCGTGCTGTTCTCGACGTTACATATTTCAGTGCTGATCTGACCGACAAAATCGGGCCGGATCCGGAGAACCCGTTTTCGGTCGCCAATCTTCCGGGCAAGAGCCGGCGCGAAGGCATTGAAGTCGCGGCGAGAGTACAAATTACCGAAGCATTAGCGGCAGGTGCGGCTTTCACATTTCTGGATGCTAAAGGCCCCACCGGAGAGCGCGAGCTGCGGCGACCATCGCACTCTGGACGCATAGATGTCGACTATAGGTTTGCCGACGGAAAGGGCAACATCACCCTATCGGCTCTATATAATGGCCGAATGGCCGATCGCGGACTTCGCACTGACTTCGTCACAGAAGATGACTTTCTGATTCCCAAGTCGGAACCCGTCACCCTCGACGATTACTGGCTCGTCACCGCAGCGGCCTCCTACGAGCTGCAGCCCGGCGTCGAGCTCTTCGGGCGTGTCGAGAACCTGTTCGATACGGATTACGAGGAGATCTTCGGCTACAACACGCCGGGTATCGCGGCCTACGCAGGCGTAAGGTTCACGCTCGGCGGGAGCGGCATAGCGGATTGATCACCAGATCTGGGAGGCGCACGGATCTCCACCTCTTGTTCCGGCAGCCTCCGAGCTGCCATCTTTCCGATGAAAGACGAACGAGGGCAGCAAGCGGGGCGGTCTGAAAGTGGGGAAGGGAAATCGGCGGCGGATCAATCTGGCGCTGCAGGGCGGAGGCGCGCACGGCGCCTTCACCTGGGGCGTGCTCGACGAGCTGCTGCGGGACGAAACCCTGGACGTTGGTTGGATCAGCGGCACGAGCGCCGGTGCCGTCAATGCCGCTGCGGTTGCATCGGGGCTCGCGAAGGGCGGTCGCAGCGAAGCGCGGATCACCTTGCGACGTGTCTGGGAAGCCGTCGAGGCAGCCGGTATCCCTGAGTTCTTGCGGTTCACTTCATTTCTGTTCGGCTTCTCGCGAGCGGCGCCGGTTTCCACGGTGGCCAACCTGTTCTCGCCCTACGAGTTCAATCCCCTAGGCTTTGATCCGCTGCGTCGGCTGTTGGCGGAGCATATCGACTTCGAGCGTATCCGATCCGCAGCGCCTGTGGAGCTTCTCATCGCGGCTACAGACGTTTCGACAGGCCGCGCCCGGCTTTTCCGGCGAGCCGAACTCACCATCGACGCCGTCCTGGCTTCGGCCTGCTTGCCGACGCTGCATCATGCGGTGGTCATCGATGGCCGAGCTTACTGGGACGGAGGTTTCTCAGCCAACCCAGATCTCGTCACGCTGGCCTCGGAAAGCCCAGTCGAGGACACACTGCTCGTTCAGCTCACGCGGCTTCAGCATTCCAACATCCCACGAACAGCAGCCGAGATTGCAGGCCGCGTCAACGCGATCACATTCAGTCAGCCGCTGCTGAGGGACATTAGGGAAATCGTGGCGGCGCAGGAGACTCCGATCGGGTGGTTTTCCGGGAGACAGACCCGCGCGGCGCGTCTCAAGCGGCACCGATTCCATCTCATCGAGGCGAGCCGCTACACCGCCAGCCTTCGGGCTGGCAGTGCCCTCAAGCCGGACAAGGCGCTGCTCTCGTATCTTTACGAAGCAGGGAAGACCGAAGCGAGGAAATGGCTGGAGGAACACAGCGCCAAGGTCGGGCGCACCTCAACTGTTGATCTGCGCTCACACTTCCTGGAGTCGGTGCCGCCGGACTTATCCGAACCCTCCGACGAAAGCCGGAGACAGGCTCCGGCATTCGGCTCCTGATAACTCGTCACGCGGCGTGCATCTCTTAGAGACCCTCGCTTCCGCAACGCGCCAGAAGCATCAACAACTGCGCTCCAGCTTTCTGGCGATGCTGCCGATGGGTCGCGGCGGCCGTTTCCAGATCTCTCTGGCGGATCGCCTCGACGACGGCAGCGTGATCGCGGTTCGAGTCGACGGGTTTTGGCCTCAGCCGGAGGGTCTGCATGCGTGCGCGGTGCGCCTGATCGCGAAACGTTGCGACGACCTGGCTCAGTCGCGAGTTCCCTGCGAGGTCGACGAGCAGCGCGTGGAAGGTCTCATCATGACGTGCCCAGCCCATGAGATCGTCGCGCGCCAGCGCCTCATCCATATCGGCGAGGACCTGTTCGAGCTGACGGAGCTCGCTTCGGGATAGGCCGCGCTCTGCCAGCTTGCGCACGGCGAAGGCCTCGAGCTCGGTCATCATCTCGTAGATCTCGCGCATGTCGTCCACGGACACGGGGAGAATTCGTGCCCCATGGCGCGGCCGGATTTCGACCAGCCGTTCATCGCTCAGACGAATGAGGGCTTCCCGAACCGGCGTCCGGCTCATGCCGAGAGCGTCCGCGAGCTCCTGCTCCAGGTATTGCGCGTTGGGTGGCATCTCGTTGTCGAGGATGCGCCGGCGCAGTTCATAGTAGGCGCGCTGCGTCTGAGGCATGCGTTGAGCCCTGCCGCCTGACTCCTCGGTTTGCGACGGCGCTCGGAGGCAAGCCTGCCTGTAGCGCTGCATGTCCTTCTCACGATCTCATTGGAATTGGGGAAGCCCGCATAGTGGCTTAGGCATGGTCACGGGTAAAGTCGACGGCTTCGCGGCTGCACATGGAGGAAGATGACGCCATGTGATGGCGCGAAGCGCGAAAGCTTTGGAGTCACCAATTCGCCTGATAGGGTGAGCCGACCAAAAGGAACAAGGAGAGCGTCCGATGCGTGAACGGATGACGGAGGAGGTAGCGTTACCCAGGGATGGCACTGCCGGCGCGTTGGCAGGGCGTGTGTGGCGCCCGGATGTTGCTGGCCCGTCCGTGGTGGCCGTTCGAAGTGACGGCGTTTATGACATCAGCCGCATCGCGCCCACCATGCGCGACCTGTGCGAGGCGGACGATCCGGCGGACATCGTTCGCTCCGGCGAGGGCGAGCGCATCGGTGCCCTGGCTGACATTCTCGCCAACACACCCCACGATAACCGCGATTCCTCCAAGCCCTGGCTGCTGGCGCCGATCGATCTGCAGGCGATCAAAGCTGCGGGCGTTACGTTTGTCCGCTCGCTGCTGGAGCGGGTGATCGAGGAGCAGGCCAAGGGCGCACCAGAGAAGGCCGAAGCCATCCGTGTGCAAGTGGAGAAGGAGCTCGGCGGAGATCTCCGGCGTCTGAAGCCTGGCTCACGCGAGGCGCTGGCGCTCAAGGACGTGCTGATCGCGCAAGGTGCGTGGTCGCAGTATCTGGAGGTCGGGATCGGGGAGGACGCAGAGATCTTCACCAAGGCGCAACCGATGTCCGCCGTGGGGCACGGCATGGACGCCGGGCTGCACCCGCGCTCCATTTGGAACAACCCCGAGCCGGAGGTGGTCCTCGTCGTTTCGTCGAGGGGCCGCATCGTAGGCGCAACTTTAGGCAACGACGTAAACCTGCGCGATTTCGAGGGGCGCTCGGCGCTTCTGCTCTCCAAGGCGAAGGACAACAACGCCAGCACAGCCATCGGACCTTTCATCCGGTTCTTCGATGGTACGTCAACCTCGACACCGTGCGCCGAATGGAGGTGCAGCTGACCGTGGATGGACCGGACGGCTTTCAGCTCAACGGCACATCAAGCATGGCCGAGATTGCGCGAGATCCGGCGGATCTCGTCGGTGAGATGATGGGAGAGATTCACCAGTACCCGGACGGCGCAGTGCTGTTTCTGGGCACGATGTTCGCGCCGACCGAGGACCGCGACGCCAAGGGCATGGGCTTCACGCACAAGGTCGGCGACATCGTCACCATCCGCGCTCCCGAGCTCGGCAGCCTGGTCAATCGCATGACGACGTCGGACAAAGCGCCGCCGTGGACCTTCGGAACAGCGGATCTCATGCGCAACCTCGCGCGGCGTGGGCTGCTTTAGTGGTGCCGCCGATATACAAGTCGGAAGCTAGTTGCGGCGCCGGGGCAGGAGGGCGCCTATGGCGATCACCAGCCAGGCGATGATCGTCGTCGAGCCGCCGATGGGGGCGGCCATAGGAAAGAGCCTTTCGCCGAAGAAGGCCCGCATAGTGAGGTCGCCTGCGAAGAGCGCCGTGCCCAGAGCGAGCAGGGCCGCGCCCAGCTGGGCAAGCCGAACCTGACGGCCAGCGAGCCCAAGCGCGAGCAAAGCGGGGGCATGGGCGAAGCAGATCGTCGAGGCCGTCCCGAGCAGGTGGGGATCCCCGCCGTGTGCCCCGGCGGCTGCCATGGCGACGCCGGCTGCCCCGATGAGGCCGGCAACTACGATGGCCCAGCGGAGGGTATGATCGGTCGTCACTACGTCTGTCATGGACTGTTCCGTCATTTGGACTGACCGGCCGCTGCGGAAGCTGGTCGCCATTTTCTCAGCTCCACTCGGCGTAGCTTGCCATTGGCTGTGCGAGGCAGCGCGTCGAGGAAAACGACTTCGCGCGGGCACTTGTAGGCAGCGAGCCGCTCTGCAGCGAAGCGCTTGATATCGTCCGCGTCGGGAGCCGCGCCGGGGCGAGGAACGACGAAAGCACCGATGACGCTCACATCAGGGCGAACCTGAACCTCGGCGCAGGCGACCTCCGCTATGGAGGGATGCTGGGCGAGGACCGCCTCGACCTCTTGTGGGGCGACACGATAGCCGAGCGCCTTCATGATGTCGTTGGCGCGCCCGCAGTGGGTGACGTAACCCTCCTCGTCCATGCGCGCGAGGTCGCCGCCGATGAACCACTCACCGCGGAACACCTCCGCCTCCTCCTCCGGGCGGTTCCAATAGCCAAGCATCAGACCCGGATCTGAGCGATGAGCGGCGAGCAGGCCTTCCTCGCCGGGAGGCAGCGGCGTCGTCCCGCCTTCGACGGGAAGGATGACAACCGAGCGGCCCGGCTGCGGCTTGCCCACGGCGCCCGGCTTCCTTGGCACGGACGGCGCGGAGGAGATGTAAGTAGAGAGCTCGCTCATACCGAGCGCTTCATAAAGCTCCAGGCCGGTCCGGCCTTGCCATTCGTCAAAAAGACCAGGAGGCGGCGTTTCACCGGCGATGAGGCCGTGGCGCAGGGGGCCAAGCCTGCCGCGGCCGACCTCGGCGTAACGCAAGATCTGGCGGAAGAGCGTTGGCACGGCGGCGAAGATCGTGGCCTCAGCGGTGCGAATGAGACGCGGCCAGACGGTCGGGTCCTTCGGGCCGGTATAAATGATCGCCGTTGCACCGTTCGCCCACGGATCGGTGAGGCCCGTTCCCAGCGTATAGGTCCAATTGAAGGCCCCGGCATGCATGACGCGATCTGAGGGCCTGATGCCGTACCAGCCTTGGTACATCGGCCGGCGCCCCCAGGCCGCGCGATGGGCATGAAGAACGCCCTTGGGGCGCGATGTCGTGCCGGAAGTGTAGATGAGATAAGCCGGGTCGTCGGCGGCGGTATCCGCATAGGTTGCGCGGATCGGATACCTCGTCATCGCCTGCACGCGCTCGCTTTCAAGCACGCGGACGCCAGCTGGAATGTCAGGGATCGGCAATCCTTCGGCGACGGCCACCGCCGAAGCCCCGCTGTCTTGGAGGAGAAAGGCAGCCTCTCCGGGCGTGAGCTGTGAAGATGTGGGGAGCGGCACGTATCCGCCCGCGATGGCACCGAAGAAGAGCAGGGCATAGGTGCTCGTGTTGTCGAGCCGGATCATGATCCGCTCACCCCGCTGCAGCCCCTCCGCCTTCAGGGCTGCTGCAACTCGAAGGATGGCGTCTTCGAGGGCGGCGAACGTCCAGACCTCAGCCGGAGGCTGGAGCGGATCGGCGATGACGATAAGGGCTGGCTCGTTGGGAAAAGCAGCTGCGGCGCGACCGATCGCGTAGGCTGCCATGTTGAATCGTGCAGGCGGTAACTCTCCCTTGTAGCCGTAGGGCGCCTGCTCGACTGTCACGGTTTGTCTCCGGCCTGCCACCACAAATCGAAGCTGGTGCCTAAAAGAGGCGTTCGTTCCGGCGCCTGCAAGTGAGACCAGTGGGCGATCCACTGTTTGGGGATGTGGAAGAGCGGAATCACGTAGTCGCCCGAAAGCAACACGCGGTCGAATGCCCGCGCGGCCGCAGTCAGCTCCTCGTAGGTGTGGACGGTGAGGAGCGCGTTGATCATGGCGTCGGCGGCCGGGCTCTTCACGCCGGCGTAGTTGAGGCTCCCTTCAGTATCAGCAGCCCGCGACGACCAACGGTTGATCTGTTCATTGCCCGGCGACAGCGAGGAGCCCCAGGTCCACTGAATCATGTCGAAGTCGAACGACTTCAAACGTGACCAATACTGAGCAGAATCCACCTGCCGGATGTTCACTGTAATGCCGAGCCGCTCCAGCATGTTGGCGTAGCTCAGCATGATGCGCTCCTGGTTCCGCGAGGACGCCAGGAATTCGAAGGTGAGCGGTGCACCTGTTTCGGCATGCACCAAGCGGTTGCCGCGCAGCTCATAGCCGGCAGCCTTCAGCAGCTCATAAGCCTCGCGCAAAGCCGCGCGATTGTTGCCCGATCCATCGCCGACGGGCAGGCGGGAGCGGCCGGCGAGCACGTCGGGGTGAACTTCGTTTATGTACGGGGCCAGCAGCTTGAGCTCCAGCTCCGAGGCGGGATGCCCGGTTGAGGCCAGATCGGACCGATCGAAATAGCTGGTGGTGCGCTGGTAAAGCCCGTGAAAAAGGCTTCGGTTGATCCACTCGGCATCGAACATCAGGATCAATGCTCGCCGCACCCGCTGATCCGCAAAGACCGGCCGGCGCGTGTTGAAGACGAGGCCCGACATGCCCGCGGGGGCTCTCGTCTCGAACTCGCGCTTGAGAACACGCCCATCCGCCACCGCTTGGAAGCTGTAGACTTCCGCCCATCGGCCGGGATCGTCCTCAGGCCGCACGTCGATGACTCCGGCCTTGAACGCCTCGAATAGGCTCGCTGAATCCCGATAGAAGTCGAACCTGATCTCATCGAAATTGTAGCGGCCGCGATTGATCGGCAGGTCCTTGCCCCAATAGTCCGGATTTCGCCGAAACACGAGGCTGCGTCCCGCATCCACACGCTCGATGACGTAAGGTCCGCTGCCGATGGGCGGCTCGAGGCTCGTACGCTGGAAGCGCTCGGGCGTCATGTAATGTTTCGGCAAGATCGGCATGAGGCCGAGGATCAGCGGGATCTCCCGGTCGCCCCCTTCTTTGAATGTGAAGCGGACTGAGTGCGGGCCGATCTGCTCGGCGCGGGCGACCTTCGAGTAGTGGGAGCGATGGTAGGGCCAGCCATGCTCCTTCAGCAGTTGATGCGAGTGGAGCACGTCCTCTGGCGTGATGGGGTGTCCATCGGAAAAGCGAGCCTCGGGCCGCAGGTGGAATGTGATCCAGCTGCGATCATCTGGCACTTCAATCCGCTCGGCGACGAGGCCGTAGAGCGTGAATGGTTCATCCTGCGAGCGTGCCATCAGGCTTTCGTAGACGTACTCGCGTATGCCCGATGGCGTCACGCCTTTGATGATGAAGGGGTTGAGGCTGTCGAATGTGCCGAGCACGCCCATGCGGAGCTGACCGCCCTTGGGCGCATCAGGATTGACGTAGGGCAGGTGCTTGAAATCGGGCGGCAACGCGGGCTCGCCGTGCATCGCGATGCCGTGCTTCCCAGTCGCCTCTCCGGCGGAAAGTGGCGCCGGAGCGAGCGCGACCATGAGCATGGACGCGAGGGTTATCAGCAGGATCACAGGCCTTCCGCTTGGCAAACGAAAACTGTCGGCTCGACGATGCCACCGCCCTTCGCGCAGCCATTACCACAATTGGGGCGTATTACGACCCCATGCTGACTGCGACGTTGCGACTTTGCCACGTCGTTAAGCGCGGGCTCACCCATGCACAGGACCCGCAGGCAGGCGGTCACGTGATTGCCGCATTCGCACCATTAGTCCGCGCAGGCACACGTCGCAATGGGGGCGTGTCAACCCGGCGCGCGGTGAGTGCCGGGGGATGGTGGGACGGGCAGGCCGTACCGCTCACAGCGAACGGGAAAACACGATGGCGAATTCAAGTTGGCTCGCGATTTGTGCCGCACGCGCCGTAGCAGGTGCGGCGGTGGCGTTTGGTCTTCATTTGGCAATTTCTGACGCTGCGTTGGCCCAACAGGGCAAGCAAGCTCAAGGCCAACAGCAGCAACAACAACAGCAGCAGCAGAGCGCGTGGGTTAAGCTCTGCGAGAAGGCCCCGCTGGCGACCCGCGACAAGGAGGGAAAGCTTGTCCGCGAGGAAAAGGAGATCTGCCTCACCCACCATGAGCGGCTCGACGGGAATACGGGGATGGTCATCGTGTCGGCAGCCATCCGCCACGTTGAAGGAATCGACAAAGAGCACCTGATGGTCATGGTGCCGCTGGGCATGGCCATCCCGCCGGGCGTCAGGGCTGCCGTCTACACCCCGGAACAGTGGGAGAAGGCCCAGAAGAACGAGAAAATCGACGAGAAGGAGCTCAAGCCGATCAGCCTCAACTACACCCTGTGCCATCCGGCGGGTTGCACAGCAGAGGTGGAGGCCACCAAGGAGCTCCTCGATTCCATGAAAACGGGCGGTGGTCTGATGGTCTTGGCGATCAATGCCAACGGCCAGCCTATCGCGTTTCCCGTTCCTCTCGACGGCTTCACAGCGGCGCACAACGGCCCGCCTGTTGACAGTGAAGCCTATGCCAAGGCCCGCAGCCAGCTGATGGAGCAGATCAGGGAGCGCAGGGCCGAGCTGATCAGGCAGGCTCAGGAGAAACAGGCTGCCGAGAAGCAGGGTTCGGAGAAGGGTGCTGCCGAAAAGAAGGCTGCCGAAAAAAAGAAATAAGCCCGGCGGCGATCTCTTCTCGAATTGACTTCAACGAAGCGCTGGGAGGTTGCAGCCACCCAGCGCATTTTATTGCCTTGAGTGTATTTGATCGCGCGAGCCGCACTTGCTCTCGTCAGCGGGCTTCGCGGCGCAAGACGTAAACGCGAAACAGTCGTTAGGCGATGCTGTCGCGGTACGAGTGGCAGCAGCCGTCAGGGTCTTCCAGCTGGTAGGTGCCGGGCTCTTCGCCAGGGAGCGCATGACACGGCCCGATGGGCACCTTCCCCGCGCCGCCCGGAATATCGATCACGTACGTTGGCTGGCATATACCTGAAACACGCCCTCGCATCTTTCGCATGAGCTGCTGGCCGTCAGCGATTCGGGTGCGGAGATGTGACGTCCCGGGAGCCAGATCGCCGTGGTGCAGGTAGTACGGCTTGATTCGGCACGCGACGAAGGCTCGCATCAGCTCGGCAAGCGTTTCCGGATCGTCGTTCACGCCTCTCAGCAGCACCGACTGGCTCACGAGAGGGATACCTGCGTCGACCAGCTTCGCACAAGCCGCCTTGGCTGGCTCCGTCAATTCGCGGGGATGGTTGGCGTGCACCGCCACCCAGACAGCCTTGTTCGTGCTGCGGAGAGCCGCCACCAGCTCATCCGTTATCCGCGCTGGATCTGCGACGGGCACGCGTGTGTGCCAGCGCAGGACGGCTACATGCGGGATCGTATCTAACGCTGCGGTGATCTCGCCGATCCGTCGCGGCGAAAGCACGAAGGGATCGCCGCCCGTCAAGATCACCTCCCAGATCTCCGGCCGTGCGCGGATGTAATCCAGTGCGGCAGCGAGTTGGTCCGCGGAAAGTGGGGCCCCTTGCTCAGGGCCGACCATCTCCCGGCGAAAGCAGAACCGGCAATAAACGGCGCAGACACCCACGACCTTGAGCAGCACGCGGTCCGGATAGCGGTGCACCACACCAGGCACGGGGGAATGGCTGTGGTCGCCGATTGGGTCGGCGGTTTCGCCCGGCGCCACCTCCAGCTCGCGGCTGTCCGGCACGAACTGGCGCGCGATCGGGTCGTTCGGATCAGCGGGATCGATCAACTCGGCCATCGCCGGGGTGATCGAGACGGCGTAGCGTGCCGCGACAGCCTCAAGTCGTCCGATCGCCTCACGCGGTATGAGACGAGCTGCCGCTAGCTCGGCGGGTGTCGTCAAAGGTTTGGCGCATTTGGTCATGAGGCCTAGGCGCCGAATTCGACGCCGCTGTCAATGTGGCCAGTCATCCGCTCGGCTTCCGAATAAAGGCTCACGCGGAAAATCCTGCCCAACTTGGAAACGTATTCAGATTAGGGCTTGAAGCTATTCCGGCAGGGGCGTCCATAGCACCTGCTCGATGCGCTGCGCTCCTGTGGCCAGCATTACGAGCCGGTCGAAGCCCAAGGCAATGCCGGAAGCCGGAGGCATGTGGCGAAGCGCAGCCAAGAAGTCCTCGTCCAACGGATAGCTCTCGCCATAAACGCGGGCTTTTTCAACCATTTCCGCTTCGAAACGCCGCCGTTGCTCGTCTGGATCGGTCAGCTCACCGAAACCGTTCGCGAGCTCGACGCCGCACAGATACAACTCGAACCGCTCTGCGACGCGCGGGTCGTCGGCCTTGGGTCGCGCCAAAGCAGCCTCGCTGATGGGATACTCCGTCAGAAATGTGGGCCGTCCGCGACCGAGGTGCGGCTCGACGCGCTCCACAAGAATGCGGCTGAAGATGTCCGCCCAGGTGTCGTCCGCGGCGACACGCACTCCTGCGGAAATCGCGGCCCGCGCCAGAGCGTCGCGATCCGTCTCCCCGTTTGGAGTGGTCGCCAGCAGGTCAATGTCCGCATAGCGCGAGAAGCACTCGGCAACCGTCAGACGCTCCGGTTCGGCGGTGCGGGATACCGAGATGTCGCGGAACGTGAAAGCGCTCGCTCCGGCAGCTGCGGCAGCCACTTGCAGAAGCGCTTCGCAGTCCGCCATCAACACCTCGTAATCCTCGCCCGCGCGATACCACTCCAGCATCGTGAACTCGGGGTGATGGAGAGCCCCACGCTCTCGATTGCGGAAGACGGGGGTCAACGAGAAGATGCGCCGCTCTCCAGCAGCCAGAAGCTTCTTGCAGGCGAACTCGGGCGAGGTGTGGAGATACAGGGTCTGGCTGCTCCCGTCCGGCCTGATCAGCTCCGTCCGGAACGCATGGAGATGTGCCTCGTTGCCGGGGGAGACTTGCAGGACGCTCGTGTCGACCTCGACGAAGCCTTGTTCCTCAAACCAGCGTCGCACCGCAGCCTTGATGCGATTGCGCGCCATGAGAAACGGGCGCCGATCTGCGTGGCGGTCGGCCTCCCACCAGGGGGATGGTTGGGTATGTGGCGGCGGCATCAGTATCTCGGCTCTCCGCCACGCCGGGTGGGGCAGGGGCACACCCGGCCTTGGCCTCGCGGCCTGATCAGGTTATGAACCGCGGCACCTTGGATATCGCCCTGCAGAGTCGCGCGCTCGCGCCGGCCGCGGGCCTCGCTGAAATTAACGGAGAGATACGTGGCGAAAGTCATTGCAAGCTCGATCCGCAAGGGCAACGTGGTGGAGATCGACGGCAAGCTCTGCGTCGTGCTCAAAGCTGAAAACATCCATCCCGGCAAGGGAACGCCGGTGACGCACCTGGAGATGCGCCGCATATCAGACGGCGTCAAGGTAACGGAGCGTTTCCGCACGACCGAAGAGGTGGAGCGCGCCTATCTCGACGAACGCGAGCTCAATTACATTTACGAGGACGACACCGGCTACACCTTCATGCATCCGGAGACGTACGAGCAGATCACCGTTCCGAAGGACATCGTCGGTGATCAGGCCGCCTTCCTCCAGGAAGGCATGACCTGCACGATCAGCCTCTACGAGGGCACCCCGGTTGCTATTGAGCTGCCGCCTCGGGTGACACTTGAGGTTGTCGAGGCCGATCCCGTCGTGAAGGGCCAGACGGCTGCTTCCTCATACAAGCCGGCTGTGCTTTCAAACGGCATGCGGATCATGGTCCCGCCGCATATCACCGCCGGCACCCGCGTCGTTGTCTCGACGGCGGATGGCAGCTACATCGAGCGGGCGAAGGATTGAACCGATTTAGCGGGCGAATAGCGAATGCCGAGCGAGAATGCTGAACACGCGCCGTGATGCATCCGATTCGCTATTCGCTGCAACTTAAATCGTAAAACTCGTCCCGCAGCCGCAGCCAGCGACAGCGTTCGGATTCTTCACCCTGAACGACGCCCCGATGAGGTCGTCGACAAAGTCGATCTCCGACCCGGCCATGTACATGAGCGAGACCGGGTCGATCAGCACGGTCGCGCCATCCCGCTCGACGACCAAGTCATCCGGCTCCCGTTCGGCCACAAGGTCGAATTTGTACTGGAAACCGGAACAGCCACCGCCTTCGACGCTCACGCGCAGCAGCTTGTTGGTCGGCTCGTCAGCAACGATCTCGTTGATGCGGCGAGCCGCTTTCTCGGTTAGCGTAATGGGCGCTTCGGTCGTAGCGCTGTCGGACATCGATCCCGGTAACCTCCACTGCGTTCACTGAGGCTGGATCGGCGCGCTGCGGTTTGCACCTGAGGCGGAATCGCGCCAATCCCGTGAACGGGACTCAAAATAAGCGCGCGGGCAGTTTTCTCCAAGTGGAAGGCCGATGGAGCAGCAACACCGGAATTGGGGATATGGGGCCGAGCTACCGCCCGGCGCCCGTGCTTTGGCTTCCTATGCGGCAAGCCAAATCCCAAGCCGTGGCCGCCTTCATCCCGAGCCGGAATGCCCGACGCGCAGCCCGTTGCAGCGCGACCGTGACCGGATCCTGCACTCCACGGCCTTTCGCCGGCTCAATTACAAGACGCAGATGTTCGTCTTCCACGAAGGCGACCATTACCGAAACCGGCTCACCCACAGCCTGGAGGTCGCTCAGATCGCGCGAACCATCGCCCGCCAGCTGTGCCTAGACGAGGATCTGGCCGAGGCGTTGGCGCTGGCGCATGACCTGGGGCATCCGCCGTTTGGGCATGCCGGCGAGCGGGCGTTGGACGAGGCGCTGCGGGAGGTCGGCGGCTTCGACCACAATGTCCAAAGCTTCCGGCTCGTAACGCGGCTCGAGCGGAAATACCCCTTGTTCGATGGCTTGAACCTGACGTGGGAGACGCTGGAGGGCCTGATCAAGCACAATGGGCCGCCGCAGGGGAGCAACAGGTCGGGGGACCGGGTCCTGCTGCACGCCCTTCGCTCGTTTCAGATGGACTTAGCCCTCGATGCCTGGCCATCAGGGGAGGCGCAGGCAGCCGCGATCTCCGATGAGATCGCCTGGATGACGCACGACATCGACGACGGCCTGCGGGCATCGCTGATCGCCCTCCATGATCTGCGCAACCTGGATCTTCTGGTGCCCATTCTCGACGAGCTCGAGCGGACACCTGCCATCGATGCGTCGCGCCGGATCTACGGCGTAACGCGGCAGCTCATTACGGTGCTCATCTCGGATGTCGTGGGGGAATCGAGACGGCAGCTTGCCGCGCTCGCTCCGGAGACCGCGGACGATATCCGGCAGGCGGGCCGCCCCGTCGTCCTGTTCTCGGAGCCTATGGCGGAGGCCGTGAAAGAGCTGAAAGCGTTCCTTTATGCGCGGCTCTACCGTCACCCGCGGGTCATGAGCATCATGGATCGGGCAGAGAGCATCGTCCGCGATCTCGTGGGGCGCTACCAACAAGACCCCAGCGCCATGCCGGGACCGTGGGAGGCGGAGGCGGACACATTGGATCCGCGCCGGCGCATCCGGCTCATCGGTGACTTTGTCGCCGGTATGACCGACCGCTATGCCATCTCCGAGCATCGGCGCCTGTTTGACGCTACCCCGGAATTGCGATAGCCCGGGCGCCTACACACGTTCGGGGCAGGCAAGCCCCTTGAGCGATCGCGCTTCTCAAGGACTGGCAGATGAACGTATTCGCGGAAGTCGAGCAGCTGATCCGCAGCGCGCTTCAGACCCTTCTAACCGAAGGCAAGCTCCCGGCTGATCTTTCCATTGCGCAGGTTGAGCTACAGGAGCCGCGCGATCCGGCGCATGGCGATATTGCGTCGAACATTGCCATGACGCTCGCCAAACCTGCGCGAATGAAGCCGCGCGATATCGCTGAGCTGATCGCCGAGAAACTGCAGGGGCACGACGCTTTCACTCGGGTCGAGGTGGCGGGGCCCGGGTTTCTCAATCTGACAATGGCACCCCGCATCTGGCAGCAGCTCGTGTCGAGCATCCTCGAGCAGGGGAAGGACTACGGGCGGACCTCGATCGGCCAGGGCCAACGCGTACATGTGGAATACGTGTCCGCCAACCCCACCGGACCCATGCACGTGGGTCACTGCCGCGGCGCCGTGTTCGGGGACACGCTTTGCAACTTGCTGGAGTTCGCCGGCTACGAGGTCACGCGCGAGTACTACGTGAACGATGCCGGCAGCCAGGTGGAGAAGCTCGCCCGCTCCACGTACTTGCGCTACCGCGAGGCGCTCGGCGAGGAGATCGGCGAGATCCCGCCAGGTCTCTATCCCGGCGAGTACCTGAAACCCATTGGAGCGAAACTTGCCGAAAAGTATGGCCGGGCGCTGCTGGATAAGCCGGAGTCGGAGTGGCTGCCCATAGTGCGCGAAACCGCGGTCACGGAGCTATTAGATCAGATCAAGGACGATCTCGCCACCTTGGGCGTGCATCATGACATCTTCTTTTCGGAGCGCTCGTTGACCGCCGGCGGCCGCGATCAAGTGAAGGAGGCCATCGAGCTGCTGCGTCGCAAGGGCTACATATTCGAGGGCCGCTTGCCCCGTCCAAAAGGGCACGACGACGAGGACTGGGAGGATCGCGAGCAAACCTTGTTCCGCTCCACGGCGTTCGGCGACGACATGGATCGGGCACTGATGAAGTCCGACGGCAGCTACACCTACTTCGCCTACGACGTCGCCTACCACTACAACAAGCTGCAGCGCGGCTACGACCATTACCTCAACGTGCTGGGGGCTGATCACATCGGGTACATCCCTCGGCTGAAGGCGGCGGTGGCTGCACTCTCCGATGGCAAAGCGAGCTTTGCGACGCCTGTTTGCCAGCTTGTGAAAGTGTTGCGGCACGGCGAGCCAGTTCGGATGTCCAAACGCGCCGGAACCTTCGTCGCTCTGCGCGATGTCGTCGACGAGGTCGGGCGCGATCCGGTCCGGTTCATGATGTTGATGCGCAAGAATGACTCGCCGCTCGATTTCGATCTCGCCAAGGTTGTCGAGCAGTCGAAGGACAATCCTGTATTTTATGTTCAGTATGCCCACGCACGCGCCGCGTCGGTATTCCGCAACGTGCAGGATATCTTCCCCGGCCTGGACCGTTCAGAGGTTGTTAAGGCCGACCTTGGAAGATTGAAGGACCCAGGAGAGATCGACATTGTCAAGCGACTGGCACGTTATCCGCGGGTCATTGAAAGTGCTGCGCGCGAGAGAGAACCCCACAGGCTTCCTTTCTACCTCTTTGATCTGGCGTCTGCATTTCACCAACACTGGGCTCGCGGCAATGAATCGCCACAATTGCGCTTCATACAACCAAACGACCGCGGGGTTACAGTCGCGAGACTTGCTCTTGTCGCCGCTTTACAGGATGTTATCGCGTCTGGACTTTCGGTCCTAGGTGTGCAGGCCCCTGAGGAAATGAGATAATCAGCATGATTCGAAGGGGCGCGTAGAGGGTGCGAAGGAAATCGGAGATGTCACGGTCGAACGGTCCGGTGACTCGGGGGGAGAGCCACCATCAGGATTGGCCATATCCTGCCGATTCTAACTTGCCCGGCCAGACCCCGTCTCATCAACCCGCTCATTGGCCTCCGATTTTTCCGCAGCACCATTCGCATCCCGCGGCTCATCCTCAGCACGCTGAGCCAGACCATCAGACGTCGGGCTATCATTACCCGCAACACCAGGGTGGTCACGGATATTATCCGTCCCACGATCAATACGGCCAGCACGGTCATTCGCCGGACTCAGGGACCGCCCATCAGGCCTTTACGGCTCCCAATCGGCACCCGCCGTTTTTCGGGGACCAGTCGTCACACTATGGCTCGGGCCACCAGCCGAGCCCCTACGGCTCCCGCTTCGAAGATCATCTTCGTAGCCAGGCGGCCGGCTATCGCAACGACCAGGAGCTGTCGCGGCTGCAGACCCCTGGCCAGGCGAGGCGCACCCATACGACTCTACGCGATCAGCTCCAATCGGTGCAAAGCCACGGGTGGCAACAGCACTACGGTCAGACCGCCTCCGCGCCGCGGAATGATCCGCGGGACTATGATCTCGGGAGCTACATGCCCTCCGCGGATAGGCAGCAGTCTGACTATGGGCAGGGCGAGCTACCCAGCCATCACACTCACTTCGAGTCCCATTGGCAAAATCCACAGGGCTACGGCTACGGTCCGGGCAATGGCTCTGCGGATTACTATGGGCAGAGCGGCAACGAGACATTGCCCGTCGAGCATCATCAAGAATTTGGAGACCCTGACTCCGAGGAGTTCGACGATTACGAATACGAGGAGCCGCGTCGCCGGCGTGGTCTGCTGATCAGCTTGGCCTTGATTGGCGCTATCGTCGCCGGTGGCGGATTGGCTTACGCCTATAAGATCATCGTTGGCCCGTCAGCCAGCGGCACACTTCCTGTCATCAAAGCGGATACACGGCCCGCAAAATCACAGCCGGAAGATCCGGGTGGCCGCCAGTTCGCGCACTCCGACAGCAAGCTGATGGGGCGGCTCGGGTCCGACAGCTCGAGCAGCAGCACGAGCGGCTCCGCGCGTGCCAGCACGCTCGATTCAAACGAGACCGGGGTGCGCCGGGTGCCGACCATTGTAGTGGGCCGGGATGGCTCGATCGCTCCGCCAACAGAGCCGAGACTGCCGCCACCGACCGTCTCGGTGCCCGGCATGACCATCGTCAATGGCTTTGGCTTGCCGCCTGTCCAGCCGCCGGAGCGCGAGGAGCGCGTCGAAGCGGCTCAAGCCCCGCCTGCGCCTCAGGTGCCGCAAATCATCGCCAGAGCTGATCCTCAGCCTTCTCCTTCTGCCGCCGAGTCGGCGAGCCGGCAGTCGGTCGACGTGCCGCCGCTTCCGGTGCGGAGCGCCACCGTGACACCGGCTTCCACCTCGAGCCGCCAGGCTGCACCGCAGCCGAAAGCGGCACAGCCCGCACCGAGGCAGACAGCTTCAGCTCCAGCGCAAAAGTCGCAGCCAGTCGGCTATGTTGCCGTGCTGGCCTCGCAGAAGAGCCGCATCGACGCGCTCAAGACGTTCGCGGACCTTCAGCAGAAGTATGCCCACGTGCTGCGGAACAAGATCCCGGACGTCCAGGAAGCCGATCTCAGTGCCCGTGGCCTTGGGACGATGTATCGGGTCGTCGTCGGCCCACCGGGGTCGCGTGAGGCGGCAGCCGATCTCTGCGGTCAGCTCAAGTCGGCAGGGTTCGAGGGCTGCTGGATAACGACGTACTGAAGCGAAGGCCTCCGCCCACCCGCCGAAGGCGCGAAGCAGAAGTGTGCCGGCGTGCGGTACGTTTGCCGTCACGCGGTAGTCGAACCGCGCCCGTTTTCGCGTCAACGTGTCCTGCCGCAATTTCTGCTACAGGTCGATATAGCCTGCGGCAATGCGTGCTTCCCTCATCACTGGTCTTTCGGGGCCACACCTGACACCCGATGAGGCGCGGTTTCTCGCGGACGTGCGGCCGTGCGGGCTCATCCTCTTCGCCCGGAACTGCGAGACGCCCGATCAGGTGCGAAGGCTGATCTCCGAGGCCAAGGAGGCCATTGGCGAGTATGATATTCTGGTCTTGATCGACCAGGAGGGTGGCCGCGTCCGGCGCCTGATGCCGCCAACTTGGCGCGACCTGCCCCCGGCTGCTGCGTACGCCCGGCTGGCGGAGACCGATTTTGAGCACGCAGAGGCGACGGCTCGCTTGGTGGCGCGCCTCATAGCCGCTGACTTGAGGGACTTGGGTATCAATACGAATTGCGTGCCGGTCCTCGACATCCCCGCGCCGGGATCGCACGAGATCATCGGCGATCGTGCCTACGGGACCACACCGGAGATCGTCGCTCGCCTCGGGCGGGCAGTGGCTGAAGGTCACCTCGCCGGGGGTGTGCTGCCGGTCATCAAGCACATACCGGGTCACGGCCGCGCGCAGGCCGACAGCCACCTCGAGCTGCCGATCGTAACGGCTTCGCGCGAGGAGCTATCGGCAACCGATTTCGTGCCATTCCGGGCGCTCAACGACGTGCCAGCCGCCATGACGGCGCACGTCGTGTTCACCTCCATCGATCCGGAGGCTCCAGCAAGCACCTCGGGAATCGTCGTACGGGAGGTTATCCGGGGCGAGATCGGCTTCGACGGCCTGCTCATGAGCGACGACCTGTCGATGAAGGCTCTCTCAGGGTCGATGCGCCAGCGGGCCGAGGCGGTCATCCGGGCCGGCAGCGACGTGGTGTTGCACTGCAACGGCGACCTCGGCGAAATGCAGGAGATCGCGGCCTGCGTACCGCCCCTTACTGGGCAACCGCTGCGCCGGTTCGAGCGTTGCCTTGCGGTTTTGGCTAGCGCCGAGCCCTTCGACGTCGCCGAAGCGGAGGCGGCGCTGAGCCGGGCATTATCGGCGATCGGTTAAGGCCACGGCTGAATCAGTGTACTCTTCAACAGCTTGTCCACTGGCGGTGCGTGAGGTGCCGCCTCGAGCGAGTGCCCAATGGAAGCCGAACCGACCACAGATCTGAACCGGACGGCCGAGCCCTGGGAGATGCCAGGGCCCGACGATCAAGCTCGGCCCGAGGAGGCCCTTGTCGTAGCCCTCGACGGCTTCGAGGGGCCGCTCGATCTTCTGCTCGCCCTGGCGCGGTTGCAGAAGGTGGACCTGTCCCGCATCTCCGTTCTGGCTCTGGCGGAGCAGTACCTGGCTTTCATCGCTGAGGCGAACCGGCTGCGGCTCGAGCTCGCCGCCGACTACCTCGTCATGGCGGCATGGCTGGCGTTCCTGAAATCCCGGCTGCTGTTGCCGCGGGAAAGCAAGGACGAGGTCGAACCGAGCGGCGAGGAGCTGGCAAAGCGATTGACCTTCCGCCTGATGCGGCTCGAGGCGATGCGCGAAGCGGCGGCGAAGCTGATGGCCCGCGTGCGATTGGGTCGGGACGTCTTCCCCCGCGGCATGCCCGAGGGTACCCGCACCGTCCGCGAAACCAAGTACACGGCGCAGATTTACGACCTTCTCAAGGCCTATGCCGACCAGCGCTTGCGGGCGATCAAGCGCGTCCACGTCGTCAAAGCGCGCACGGTGTGGTCGATCAAGGAGGCGCGGCAGCGGCTTGAGGCGCTCTTGGGCGAAAGCCCCGGCGACTGGGTCCAGCTCGATGCTTTCCTCAAGGAGTACCTGCGTATCCCGGAGGAGAGCCGCACCGTGCTCGCAAGCTCCTTTGGTGCGACCCTTGAGCTGGCGCGGGAAGGGGTCGTTGAAATCCGCCAGGATGCGCACTTCGCGCCTATCTACATGAGAAAACGGGGCCAGTCGGAATGGCAACAGATCGCGTAGCACCGGTTGACAGTAGTGCGTGAGAGTCCGCAGCAACTTGTGAGCGAAGGATCGAAAGATGGTACCGCCGAGGCTCTCAGTGGTTCAGGGTTCCGAGCACAGCAATACGCGCCCAGAGCACGCCCGTGCTGCGGAAGGCGGACCGGATGAGGTTGCCCGGCATGGCGAGGTGAGGCCCGGCTATTCCAACGTCGCGGCGCTACCTTCTGCCGACCGCGGCGAGAAGCTGCGCATGCTGGAAGCCTTGTTGTTCGCGGCCTCCGAGCCGTTGGATGAGGGTCGGCTCGGGGAGCGGCTTGGCCTTGGCGAGGAGCTTCCCGCGCTGCTCGAAGAGCTGAAGGGTTTCTATGCCAGCCGTGGCATCAATCTCGTGAGGGTTGCGGGAAAGTGGGCGTTTCGTACCGCGCCCGATCTTGCTCACCTCCTCGAGCAGCACACGAGCGAGGAAAAGAAGCTCTCGAAGGCTGCATTGGAGACGCTGGCGATCATTGCCTACCACCAGCCCGTGACTCGCGCCGAGATCGAAGAGATCCGCGGTGTCACCACCTCGAAAGGCACGATCGACGTGTTGCTGGAGACGGGATGGATCCGGCCCAGGGGGCGCCGCCGCGCACCGGGTAAACCCATTACTTACGGCACGACGGAAGCTTTCCTGATCCACTTCGGCCTCGATAGCATCAAGGACTTGCCGGGGCTGGCGGAGCTGAAGGGGGCCGGCTTGCTCGACTCCAATCTGCCTCCGGACTTCAAGGTCCCCGAGCCGCAAGATATCGCGGCCCTCATGCCCGACGAGCTGCCGCTCGACAGCTCCGAGGACGAGGATGAGCAGGACGAGCTGGATCCTTCTGACGCGGATGAGGACTCATCTGCAGACGATCAGGCAGACAAGGCTTAAAACGGCGCTCGGGCCCATTCTGAGTAGCCGCACGAGAACTCTAGGTGCTTAGCGTACTCTCCAAATTTCCCGCCTTGTTCCGCTCACTTGGCAATAGACGGCGGGAAGAAACTAGTCCTGCCCCCTCGAAGGGTCCTCGCGGGCGCGCCGCAGCAACTATTGCTGCCCGCCTGACGTTCGAGAACGTCGTGCGCTGCTTCGGGGACACTTACGCGCTGAGGGGCGTCTCGCTCGACATCGAGCCTGGCGAGATTGTTTGCCTGCTCGGACCATCCGGATGTGGCAAGACCACTCTCCTGCGCATCGCCTCCGGCATCGAGAAGCCGACGTCAGGACGCATTCTCATCAATGACTGGGAGGTTGCCGGGCCGGAGCGCTTCGTGCCCCCGGAACAGCGGAACGTCGGCTTGATGTTCCAGGATTTCGCGCTGTTCCCCCACCTGACAATCCTGCAAAACGTGGCGTTCGGGCTAAAGGCGTTGCCCGCCGAGGAAGCGGCGCGTGAGGCTCGGGCCGTGCTCGCTCGCGTCGGGCTGGAGCACTATGCGGACGCTTATCCGCACATCCTTTCCGGTGGCGAGCAACAGCGGGTCGCCCTGGCGCGTGCCATCGTGCCTCGGCCGGCAGTGATGCTCATGGATGAACCGTTCTCCGGGCTCGATGTACAACTCCGCGAAACGATGCAGGAGGAGACGCTCGCGCTCCTCCGCGAGACCCGCGCGACCTGCGTGATCGTGACCCACCATCCTGAGGAGGCGATGCGCCTTGGCGATCGTATCGCCGTCATGCGGCGCGGTAAGATCATCCAAGTCGGAAAGGCAGAGGAGCTCTACCACAATCCAGCGGAGCTTTTCGTTGCCCGGCTCTTCTCGGAAATCAACGAGGTGCCGTGCAAAGTCACCGGCGGCGCATTACATACGCCTCTAGGGACGTTTCCCGCGCCCGGGCTCAATGAAGGGGAGCAGGCGATCCTATGCCTCCGCCAGCGCGGCTTCCGCCTGCTGCCGCCGGGCCAGGGGCTTCCGGGTCGCATCCTCGATGTCAGGTTCCTCGGCGACCTTGGGCGGGTGGAAATCGCGGCCGAAGGGTTCGATGCGCCGCTCAAGGCGCGGGTGCGCGAAAGCGAGGGTTGGAAGCGCGGGGACGAGGTCTCGATAGAAATTGATCCCACGCGGGTGCTTGTGTTCCCTGCGGAAAATTTGGAAACCGACTAATGGTCAAAGCCTTAGGCTTTGATGTCGCGGTGGGGCGCACGGGTTGCTGCTGACCGCCGTTTCTGCGATAGTGCAATCCAAGTTTTTTGGGAACGCGGCCGCAGGCTGCAAAGGAGTTCCAGACACATGGGCGCAACCAGCATTTGGCACTGGATCATAGTCCTTTTGATCGTCGTGCTGCTGTTTGGCCGCGGCAAGATCTCCGAGATCATGGGCGACGTTGCCAAAGGCATCAAGAGCTTCAAGAAGGGGATGGCGGAGGACGATACCGCGGCTCAGCCCGATCAGGGTCCGAAAGTCATTGAGCAATCGTCGGTCAAGCCAGTCGAGCAGACCGGGACCGAGAGCAGCAAGGCGAGCTGAGCTGCCGACGGCCCATCAGAGGCCAAGCCCGCCGGATGGTGAGCTGGGCGGCTTGCGGTCGTCTGGCGGGTGAGGGCGTGGGCGAAGAGACATGTTCGATATCGGCTGGGGCGAGCTACTGGTCATAGGTGTCGTGGCGCTTTTGGTCGTCGGGCCGAAAGAGCTGCCGGCCCTGCTGCGCACGATCGGCCGGTACGTCGGCATGATCAAGCGGCAGGCGAACGAGTTTCGCGCTCAGTTCGACGCGGCCATGCGCGAGGCCGAGCTCGAGCAGTTGCGAAAGGAGGTCGCGGCTCTGAAGAACGAGGCCGAGTCCAGCTTGAGAGGCGCCGAGCAGTCGGTGCGAAGCGAGCTGCAGAAGGCCAAGACTGAGCTCGATAGCGCGGTGGCAGGACCGGAAGCTCCATCCTCGGCAGTGCAACCGCAGGCGGCCTCGTCCACGCCGGCGAGCGTCAATGGCTCCGGCCAGGGGAATGGGTTCAACGGGTCGGCGGTTGATCAGCCGCGCGTGGCCGAGGCGAGCCAGAGCGCGAAGAGCGAAAGCGTAAGCGGCGGATGACCACGGATACGCATCAGACACAGCGTCCCGGACACGACGAGGTCGAAGCCTCCAAGGCGCCGCTCATGGACCATCTCATGGAGCTGCGCCAGCGGCTCATTTATTGCCTAGTGGCTGTTTTCGTCGGGTTCGTCGTCTGCTTCGCCTTTGCGGAAGAGATCTACAACCTCTTGATCGTGCCCTATCGCTGGGCGGCCGGCGCCGACTCCAAGATCGACATGATCTATACGGCGCCGCATGAGTTCTTCTTCACGCAGGTGAAGCTGGCCCTCTTCGGCGCAATATTCCTCGCGTTTCCCGTCATTGCCATTCAGGTCTACAAGTTCGTAGCACCTGGGCTGTACTACAACGAGCGCGATGCCTTCCGGCCTTACCTGATCGCCACGCCGATCCTTTTCGTGATCGGAGCCTGCGTCGTCTATTTCATCGTCATGCCGCTCGCCATGACCTTCTTCCTCTCGATGGAGTGGAAGACTGGCGACGTGCAAATCCACCTGCAGGCGAAGGTCAGTGAGTATCTGTCGCTGATCATGGCGCTCATCCTCGGGTTTGGCGCCATCTTCCAGCTCCCGGTCGTCCTGACGCTGCTGGCACGGGCCGGCCTGCTCGAAGCCCAGACTTTGCGCGAGAAGCGGCGTTGGGCCATTCTCGGCGTGTTCGTGGTCGCTGCGATCCTCACGCCGCCTGATCCCATCAGCCAGATCTCCATGGCGCTACCGACAATCCTCCTCTACGAGCTTTCGATCCTCGCGGTCGATCGCGTGGCCAAGGCGCGCCGGGCGCAGGAGGAGGCCGCGCGCAGCGCGGCCTAGCTGAGCACTTAGCCGATTTGACTCGTTGGACTTGCGGCGTTGCCACGGCTGGACCAGCCTGTGGCAAGATCCTAATAGGTCGGCGTCTCCCGAATTGGTCGATTCAGCGCGAGGGCTGCGCCCGTGTTCGATATCAAATGGATCCGCGAGAACCCCGAGACCTTTGACGAAGGCCTGCGCAAGCGCGGGCTCGAGCCGCTTTCCGCGAGGCTCCTGGCGATCGACGAGGAGCGGCGGAAGGTGCTGACCAGCCTTCAGGGGGCGCAATCCCGTCGCAATGCAGCCTCGAAGGAAATCGGCAAGGCCAAGGCCGCCAAAGACGAGGAGCGTGCCCAAGCCCTCATGAAGGAGGTGGCCGACCTCAAGGAGGTCATCCAACAGGGCGAGGCCAAGGCGAAGGAGATCGAGGAGCGGCTCAACGCGGAGCTGGCGCAGATCCCGAATTTGCCGCTGCCCGATGTGCCGGTCGGCCCTGATGAGACCGGGAACGTCGAGGTGCGCCGCGTCGGAGACCCGCCGAGGTTCGATTTCGAGCCGAAGCAGCACTTCGAGATCGGCGAGGCGCTGGGGCTCATGGATTTCGAGACGGCGGCCAAGCTTTCGGGCTCACGGTTCGTGGTGCTGAAAGGCGCGTTGGCGCGGCTCGAGCGGGCGCTCGCCGCGTTCATGCTCGACCTGCACACTACGGAGTTCGGATACATCGAGGCGAGCCCCCCGCTACTCGTTCGCGACGATGCGGCGTTCGGCACCGGCAACCTGCCGAAATTTGCGGAGGATCTTTTCCAGACGACCAACGGCTATTGGCTGATCCCCACCGCCGAGGTGTCGCTCACGAACTTCGTTCGCGAGGAGATCCTGGACGAGGCGCAGCTTCCGATCCGCCTCACCGCCTGGACACCCTGCTTCCGCTCGGAGGCCGGCGCGGCGGGCAAGGACACCCGCGGCATGATCCGCCAGCACCAGTTCACCAAGGTGGAGCTGGTCTCGATCACCACCCCCGAGCAGAGCCTCGCCGAGCACGAGCGCATGACGGCCTGCGCCGAGGAGGTGCTGAAACGGTTGGGCCTCCCTTACCGAACCGTGCTGCTCTGCACGGGCGACATGGGCTTCGCCTCACAGAAGACCTATGACATCGAAGTCTGGTTGCCCGGCCAGAACACCTACCGCGAAATCTCGAGCTGCTCCGTCTGCGGCGATTTCCAGGCCCGGCGCATGAATGCTCGATATCGTCGGAAAGATGGAAAACTGGAGTTTGTGCACACGCTCAACGGCTCCGGCCTTGCCGTCGGCCGCACGCTGATCGCCGTGCTGGAAAACTACCAGCAGGCCGACGGCAGTGTCCTCGTTCCGGAGGTCTTGCGGCCCTATATGAATGGGCTGGAGCGAATTACGAAGGCGACCTGAGGAGCAATTCCCGCTGCTCCGGAGACGGAGCGGAAGGGGAAGGGAGGACGATGCGCATTCTCTTGACCAACGACGACGGCATCCACGCGCCGGGCTTGCAGACCCTGAAGGAAATCGCGATGGAGTTGTCGGACGACATTTGGACCGTTGCTCCGGAGGTCAATCAGAGTGGCGCTTCGCACTCCCTGACACTGCGCGAGCCGATCCGCTTGCGCCGGCTGGATGACCGTACCTTTGCGGTGGGCGGCACGCCGGCGGACTGCGTGATCATGGCCATCCGCTACCTGATGCGTGACCAACTGCCGACGCTGGTGCTGTCCGGCGTCAACCACGGCGCCAACATCGCCGATGACATCGCTTACTCAGGCACCATTGCCGGCGCCCATGAGGGCACGCTGCTGGGGATACGCTCCATCGCCATGAGCCTGGCCTGCAGCCGCGAAACAGCTCCGCGCTGGCATACGGCACGCGTCCATGGCCCGGAGATCATCCGGCGTTTGCTCGCTGTCGACTGGGCTCAGGATGTTCTGATGAACGTAAACTTTCCGGACTGCGAGCCGGACGAGGTGGTGGGCATCGCGGTGACGGAGCAGGGGCGGCGCGACCACGACCTCATGCGCATCGACCAGCGGTTCGATACCTGGGGCAATCCCTATTACTGGCTCGGCTACGAGCGCAAGCGCTCCAACCCGCGCGGTGGCACGGATCTCTGGGCCATCTACACACGGCGCGTCTCCATTACGCCGCTAACGATCAATCAAACGGCGCGTAATGTCGGCGAGACGCTAGCGCTACAACTCGAGCGCGGGCCGGGGAGCAGGGGGAAGGATGCGGAGTAGGGTGGTGCCGGCCGGCTGGAAGGCCGCTCACGGCTTTCTTCAGCTCGACTTCAGACGAGCCAGCTCGATCTCGAACTCGCGACGCAGCTGAGCGCTCTCCTCCTCCGGCAGCCAGATGGTCAGCTGGGGAAAGACCCCGCGGTAGAACCGGGCCGTCATCGGAGTCCAAGGGATGGTATCGGCAGAGCGGACCTCTGCGAGCAAGCGGTGCAGGAACTCACGCATCTCGTCGACCGTCTCGCGCGAGATGGGCATCGGCTCGCCGCCGAACAACTCGAGATAGTTGCCTTTGTATTGTTCCGCCATCCGGTGGTGCGCCATGGCCTCCCCACGCAGGTCTGCAGACACGGCAAACTAGATCGATTCACTCACTAGAAGCTAGGCGCTCGTGCGCTTTCCATCAAGATAGCAGCAGACACACTCGGCTGCTGCTTGAAGTCGGCCGGACGCGGGCCGTGTAGGTGATGGTACCTCAGAGGACCAGCGCTGAGATTACGGGGTGACGATGTTGAACCAGAACTCGAAGGTGTCGAGATAGGAGACCAGCTCTTTCAACTTCTCCTGGTTGCCATTCACCCTGACGTCACCTGAGCTCATTGCATCGGCTAGCGTCGTCTCGTGCAGGCGGCAGCGCTGATGCTGATGGCTTGGCGAGCGCTTTCCCGCTTCAAGCGACCCTCCAGAAATGAAATCGGCTTCGAATACGATAGGTTCCTCGGGCTGCTCAAATCCGCTCGATAGGGTTGTTGGTGCTCGAAGATCGTGTGGAACGGATGAGACATCCGATCCTGGACCTCGGTCCACACGAATGGGCGAGACTCGCTATATCCGATTGCATATAGCGGGAGCGTGCTTGTATCCTCTCGCAGGGGGCAGCTGAAGAGGACGGCATGGGTTGGTTCAAGCAATTTTGGCTCGGAAAGGCGGTTGCTTTGACCGCGGCGATGCTCCTTGCCTCCGGAGTGCTGACGTCATCGGCACGGAGCCAGGAGAAAGGCCCTCTCGTGTTCGCAGCCGCGAGCCTGAAGAATGCCCTCGATGAGATCAACGAGCAGTGGCAGAAGGAGACAGGCAAGAAAGCCGTCATCTCCTATGCCGGAAGCTCGGCGCTGGCCAAGCAAATCGAGCAGAGGGCGCCAGCGCAGATGTTCATCTCTGCCGATATCGACTGGATGGACTATCTCGCTCAAAAAAATCTCATCAAACCTGAAACCCGCTCCAATCTACTCGGCAACCGTATCGTCCTGATTGCGCCCAAGGACCAATCCAAGACGATCGAGATCAAGCCGGGGTTCGATCTCGCAGGGTTTCTAGGCGATGGGCGCCTGGCCATGGCCAATGTGACGTCGGTGCCTGCCGGCAAGTATGGCAAGGCCGCGCTCGAAAAATTGGACGTTTGGGCCAGCGTCTCCGACAAAGTCGCCCAAGCGGAAAACGTGCGCGCCGCTCTTCTGCTTGTATCGCGCGGCGAGGCCGCGGCAGGTATCGTCTATCAGACGGACGCTGCCGCCGATCCGAACGTTAAGATCGTCGGCGTATTCCCCGAGGACACGCACCCACCGATCATCTATCCTGTCGCGCTCACGGCCGAGGCTTCCCATCCCGACGCGGCGGCGTTCCTGGATTATCTAAAGTCCGCGAGGGCCAAGTCGCTGTTTGAGGCGCAGGGCTTCATAGTTTTGGGTTCCGGCCAATCCTGAAGACGATCAGGGCTGAGACTGTCTACGATGGAATGGTTCACTCTCAGTCCCGAGGAGTGGGCGGCAGTTCGACTGAGCTTGAAGGTGGCGCTTGTCGCCACCTTCGTCAGTTTACCTTTCGGCATTGCGACAGCCATGTTGCTCGTGCGTGGCCGCTTCTGGGGGCGCTCGCTGCTCGATGGGCTCGTCATGATGCCCTTGATTTTGCCCCCTGTTGTTACGGGATACCTCTTGCTCATTTTATTCGGACGGCGCGGACCGATCGGTGCGTTTCTCGAACAATATTTCGGGATCGTGTTTTCGTTTCGCTGGACGGGCGCAGCCCTGGCCTGCGGGGTCATGGCATTCCCCCTGATGGTGCGCGCGATCCGTCTTTCCATCGAAGCAGTCGATTGGAGGCTTGAGGACGCCGCCGGCACGCTCGGGGCCAATCGCGCTTGGGTTTTTCTCACAGTAACCCTCCCGCTCATTGTGCCCGGCATCATCTCCGGCATGATTTTGTCATTTGCGAAGGCAATGGGAGAGTTCGGCGCAACAATTACGTTTGTATCGAACATTCCGGGAGAGACACAGACACTGCCCTCCGCGATCTACACATTCACGCAAGTGCCAGGTGGCGACCTAGGAGCTTTCCGCCTGACAGTTATCTCCGTTTGTATTGCAATGATGGCCCTGTTCGTTTCGGAGCTGCTGGCGAGGCGGGCCAAACGGCGGCTCGCGGTGGCATGAAGCTCGCTGTCAAGATCCGCCATCGCCTGGGGAGCTTTCTTCTCGACGTCGATTTCGAGACTGGCGGCGGGCTTGTCGCCCTATTCGGGCGTTCCGGCGCCGGCAAGACCTCGATCGTCAATTGCATCGCCGGCCTTATTCGCCCCGAATATGGGCGTATCAGCATCGGCGATGTCACGCTCGTCGATACCGAGCGAAACATATTCGTCCCCTGTCATCGGCGCAGAATTGGTTACGTCTTCCAGGAAAGCCGCCTGTTCCCGCATCTGACGGTTCGGCAAAACCTGCTTTACGGCCGCTGGTTCGCGCCGAAATCCGAAAGACGCGAGGATTTCGATGCTGTCGTCGAATTGCTGGGAATCGGGGGACTGCTTGAACGCTGGCCAGCGGGACTATCGGGTGGTGAAAAGCAGCGCGTAGCCATCGGGCGGGCGCTGCTTTCCAGCCTGCGAGCGCTGCTCATGGACGAGCCGCTCGCCTCTCTTGATGAGGCGCGGAAGGCGGAAATCCTGCCCTATATCGAGCGGCTGCGTGACCACAGCCGTATGCCGATCGTCTATGTCAGCCACTCCATAGCGGAAGTGACTCGGTTGGCGTCGACGGTGGTGCTGTTGTCGGAGGGGAATGTCGTCGCGGTTGGCCCGGTTTCGGACGTCATGCAGCGCTTGGACCTTTTTCCTTTCACAGGTCGAGCGGAGGCCGGCGCGATCATCGAAGCGGTGGTGGAACGGCACGATACGGAGTTCGGACTGACGGAGCTGAGCTCACGGGCAGGACGTTGGAGGTTAGCGCGGCTCGACGTGCCCGTCGGTACACGGATCAGGCTACGCGTTCGTGCGCGCGATGTCATTCTCGCGAGATCGCTGCCGTCCGACGTAAGTGCACTCAACGTCATGGCCGGAACCGTTGCTGAGATCAGGCACGGCGATGGCCCAATCGTCGATGTGCGGGTCAACTGTAACGGAGAAAACATTGTCGCGCGGATCACGCGTTACTCGCTCGAGCGGCTTTCCCTTGCCCCGGGTATACCGGTGTTTGCGCTCATCAAGACTGTAGCCCTTGATCGGCGCAGCCTCAGCGGCCCTATTGATGAGGCAACGTTCGGAGCGGATTTGGACGACGCTTGAAGCCTCTTAGGCGTTCTCCTCCAAGACGCGAGGCGTCTCGGCCAAGCACGCCACGAGAGCGCGAACATGTGCATCGCTGGCTTCCGCAGCTGCCTGCTGGATCGCGCGATATCGACGGATGACCTCTTGACCGAATTTCGTCACTTGCGCACCGCCGCCTCCGGCTCCTCCCATCTGGGTTTCGACGAGCGGCTTACGAAAAATGTGGTTGATTTCGTCCACCAGCAGCCAGGCCCGCCGATAAGACATGCCCATTTCCTTGCCCGCAGCCGAGATCGAGCCGTGCTTTGCGATAAGCTCCAGCAACTGAATTTTGCCCGGTCCAAGAAAGCCGAACGCGCCAAAATCAATACGAATCGTAAGTGAGGCGCTGCGCGCATCCTTGCACTTCGCCGCCGCACGACGTGTACTTTTCCGAGGAGCCTGTCGCATATGTGCTGTCAGCGCTAACTGGCCCTACTCGAAAAAACAAGAACGGGCCAGCGCACGCCAGAATAGCCGGTCCGCTCCATGATTCCATTGCGGCAATATCAGGCGGTAATCCCGCGGACTGATCGCTCTCCGCGAGCTGCGATAACTGCCATCGTTTTAAGTGCCCCTGAACCTGCCCACGATCTCCGCCAGCCGCGCAAACTCCTCCACGGTCAGCTGCTCCCCACGCAGCTCCGGGGATATCCCGGCTTCGCGCAGCAACAGCTCCGGCATGGCCGTCAACGCCTTGAGGCTCGAACGCAGCATCTTGCGGCGCTGGCCAAACGCGGCTGCGGTCACCTCGCCCAGAATCTTGACCGAGCAGGGCGGTTCGGGGCGTTCGCGCGGGACGAGCTCGACGACCGCCGAGGACACCTTGGGCGGCGGCGTGAAGGCTTCCGGCTTCAAGTTCATCACGATGCGCGGTCGCGTGCGCCACTGGGAGATAACGGCGAGCCGGCCATACGGCTTCGTGCCCGGCGCGGCTATGATGCGCTCGGCCACCTCACGCTGAAACATCAGCACCATGCGCTCGTACCACGGTGGCCAGGGCTCCATTTCGAGCCAGCCGATCAGTAGCATCGTTGCGATGCTGTAAGGCAGGTTGGCTACGATCAGAGCCCGCTGGGCGAGGGGGCCGGTGCCGAGCAGGGCGCGCCAGTCGACCGTGAGGGCGTCGCCTAAGTGCACCTCCAGGCGACCCGGGTAGCGCTCGGCGATCTGCTGCAACGCCGGCAGGCAGCGCTCGTCCCGCTCGACAGCTACGACACGTTCGGCGCCTTCCAGAAGCAGCGCGCGCGTCAGCCCGCCGGGTCCTGGCCCGACCTCGACCACCGTGCGGCCGGAAAGATCGCCGGCGATGCGCGCGATCCGGCGCGTGAGGTTTAGGTCGAGGATGAAGTTCTGGCCGAGGCTCTTCTTGGCTGTGAGGCCAAGGGAGGCGATCACCTCCCGCAGCGGTGGCAGGTCGTCCGGCGTCGCGTATGCTCGCGGCGCGCGCTCCTTCCCATCATCGCGGGTCATGGGCTGCGGCTTTGGCCCGGTTCACAGCCATCCGCGCCGCGAGGTCGAGAGCGGCCGAGAGAGAGGCGGCGCTTGCTTTTCCCGTGCCGGCGATGTCGAAGGCTGTTCCGTGATCGGGCGAGGTGCGCACGAACGGCAGGCCGAGGGTGACGTTCACGGCGCGGTCGAACGCCAGCGTCTTGATGGGGATGAGGGCCTGGTCGTGGTACATGGCGATGGCCGCGTCATAACGGGCTCGGGCCTCTGCATGAAAGAGGGTGTCGGCCGGATGCGGGCCGGTGACGTCAAGCCCCTGCTGACGGAGTGTCTCTATCGCCGGCGCGATGATGGTTTGCTCCTCGGTGCCCATCGAACCGTCCTCTCCGGCGTGCGGGTTGAGGCCGGTTACAGCAATCCGCGGTCGTCGCTCCGACCCAAGCCCAAAGTCGCGCACGAGCGCATCGTTCAGAATGCGCGCGGTCTCGATGATAAGCTCGGGGCTGAGGGTTTTCGGTACCTCGGCCAAAGGAATGTGAATGGTGAGGGGCACCACCCGAAGCTCGTCGGAGGCGAGCAGCATCACCGGGCGCCAGGGGCCGTTGCCCACAAGGCGGCTCGCCAACTCTGCCAGAAACTCCGTGTGGCCCGGATGGGCGAAGCCGGCTTTGTAAAGCACGCTCTTGGCAATCGGATTCGTCACCACTGCCGCCGCTTCGCCGCGGACCACAGCTGCGACGGCTTGCTCGATGGCGCCGATCACCGCGGTTGCGTTGGCGGGATCCGGGCGGCCGGGCTCAACTGGGCGTTGGAGCGGGACGGCGATGACGGGCAGGCGCTCCGGCCACAAGCCCACGGCTTCGGCGGGCGTTGAAACGACTTGGCACGGATCAGACAAGCCTAGGCGGCTAGCGCTGGCGGCAATCGCGGCCGGATCAGCGTAGAGCACCAGCGTGTAGTCCGGAGCACGTCCCTTCGCGCGGGCCTCGTTCCAGACTTTGAGCGCCAACTCAGGCCCGACACCAGCCGGCTCACCCATGGTCAAGGCGAGCAGCGGAGGTGTGGACCGATCGGGCGTATGAAAGGGCACCGCTCAACGATACTCGATATGGGCGTCCTGGCGCAGGTCCCTCAGATGGCGTTGGGCCAGAACCTCGAACTCCTTCTGCTGCAGCTCCTGGGCCACCTGCTCGCGAACCTTGTCGTCACCTCTGGTGACCTTGCGGCCGCACACTGCATAAAGCTCGACGCCTTGGCTCGCCATGTTCGGCGGCACCATCTGGCCATCCTTGGCCTCGAGGAGGAGGCTGCGCGTCGGCTCAGGCACTGAGGACGGCTTACGCATGCCGAGATCCTCGAACTTCGCACCGTGGGATTGCGCGACGGCCGCCGTTGTATTGCAGCCTTTGAAGTTGCGCCAGATCCGCTCGGCCTGATCGAGCCGCTGGGCCATGACCTTCTGGTTCAAGTTGCCCTCGACGGGCAGCGTGATGCGATGGAGACGCAACTCGACTTGATCCTGCGCACCGCCAGAGGCGCTCGACACCATGCGATCGATTTCCGCCTGACTCACCGCCACCTGCGCACTGAACCGCCGGCGGACGACAGCGTTCCAGGCCAGTGTCGCGCGAAACCGGGCGCGCATGGACTCGATGTCGGCGCCCATCCGTTTCAGGTTCTGGGCGAACTGCTGAGGCGTCTGGTTGTTGCGCTTGGCGATGTTATTGATGATCTCGTCGACCTGGCTGTCGTCGATCGCAATCCCGAGACGCTGGGCTTCCTGAAGCTTCAGCCGCTCCTCGATCAGCTCCTCTAACGCTTGCTTGCGATAGGAGGGGATGAGGGAGGACCTGGCGCTCTCCACCGCCTGCCTTTGAAGCTGCTCGGCGAACTGCTGCTTGCGCCGCTCGAAGATGGCGAGGATCTCTTCGCGCGATTTGCCTTGGTTCTCTCGAATCGTCTCCTGGAGGATCTGCCGCAGTCTCTGGTTTGTGCTCTCCTGTTGGATCAGGCGCTTGAAGTTGGCCTGGGCGCGCTCCCCAATGTTGGCTTGAACCGCCAACAGCCGAGCACGCTGCTCGACCTGGTAGCCGGTGATGGGGTCATCATTGACGAGCGCGACGATCGACTGCACTGACCCGCGGCGCCTGCCGGAGCCGCTCGAATCGAGGGAGGCCGACTTGGGCTTCGTTTTGGCGCTGGCCTTGGATTGTGACTGCCCCTTGTCAGCCGGCGCCGATTTACCAGCTCCGGTAGCGGATTCCCCCTCGCTGGGCGGCACTCTCACAATGACCCCTGGCAGGGATTGAGAGCTTTGCGCGTACGCAATCGCTGGGAAGAGCAGGGCTGCCGCCACGGCAAGTACTGCGGGGCGGACCACTGGACGGTTCGGAGCGTAGCCTTGCCTCATTCCTCATCCGATCAGTAGAGGGCGGATCGAATCACGACAATCATAGCGGCTAGCTGATGCCACCACTCAAAGTATCCACACCGTAAGTGGCGAGGGGAAGGCAAGAGAAGCAAGGCCCACGCACCGAACAGACATCGCTGAGAACGAAAACCGCCGTACTACGGCGGTACGGTCTGGTTCTCTGCGAAGAAGAAGTCGAGCGCGTCCGTCTTGTAGTGGAATTCGCCGAGGTGCTTCAGCTCGAAGCGGAGCATCAACGTGCGATCCTCCTCGAGCTGCCGCAGAGGATCATTGATGAAAGTTTCCGTATAGGTGGCGGTCAAAACGAAGCAATCGTCGGCGTACCGCAACTGGAGAGCATCCTGCACGGTTGCGCCCGCGTCGAGGTCGTAGCGAATCGAGCCGAGCAAGCTCCAGCGATCCGTCAGCTGCAAGCCGGCAACAGCGAAAATGTCCTCTTGGTCGGTCTTCTCGCCTAAGAACGGATCGTACGTTGCGTAGCTGTAGGTGGTCTGGGCGATCAGGGGACCATACTTGACCTCGCCGAAGATATCCGCCCGTCTCAAGCTGAAATTCTTCTCGTCGAAGCGAGTCTGGGCGATCGTCCGAAACACGGACGAGGGGGCAAGATAAGCGGCAAGAACGTAATCAGACCGATCGGTTTCAAGGCCACTGTAAGGCGAGTAGATAGGCACTTTATCCGGCCCATCATTCTCTCTGCCGGGCACGTGCCCTGGATCGCGATAGATGTTGTCACCGGCGAGATGATAGCTTTGCCCGGCGAGCACTCGGGCAAACCAGCCGTCGTTTGCTTGATAAGTATACTGCAGGCCGACGTTCGCTCGCGTCCCAGTCTCAACGCGGTCGTACCCAGCCATCTTGTTTAACTCGAAGAGGTTCGTGTCATCGAAAACGATGCTGCGCGAATCTTCGTCGGGCAGATGACGCTGAGAGCCACTGCTGTTGCGTGCGATGACCTGAGCCAGAGGCTCAATCACATGCGCGCCAGTGGCCGAATGCGACACGAACGGATAGGCGTAGAGGATACCGGCCGCGGCTATGCCTCGTGTTTCAATCTCGTCGTCGATCGGGTCGAGAGTTACCGGGTCGAGCACGTTGTGCAGTGAATAGAAGTCACCCCGGAGATTGAAGAAAGGCGTGTAGGTCTGGCCGAGCGGATCGATGAAGCGACGCCGCCAGTTCACTTCGGCGACGAGGCGGTTCATCGCCGTCTCGCCCGTCCAGCCTAGTGGATCATGCGAAACTGAACGCGAGAAGCTTAGAGCGTTCGCGTTAAAGGACAGCTCGCCGCCCAATATGGGATCAGCAAAAATATAATTGTAGTCTATCACCGGATGGACGCGGCCGCGCGTCATGTCGGAATCGTCGAAGCGCAGCCCGCCGAAGTGATAGAAGTAGGCGCCGAAGTAGTTCCGATCGCTAATGCCCGTGAGATAAATCTCGTTGATACGGTCGGTCTGGAGAATGTTGTCCAGCTTATAGAAGCGGCGGAAGTAATCGTCGCTTTCGACTGTCACGTCCCAGCCGAAGCTCCACCAAGACGAGAGCGAAAACTTACCCTTCGTCTCGATGCTTCCGCGCCAGCCGTCGAAGCGCTCATTCTGTGCCGGGGTTCCCGGCAGGTCCCTAGCGTCCTGATCAATGGCTGCGACCTTGATCGTGTAGGTTCCCGTAACGTCGCCAAAGGCGACCCGATGGCGCCAGTCGGCCTGCCAGAGCACGCCCTGCTTCGCCAGGTACATCGGGTGGAACGTCAAGTCATAGTTCGGCGCCAGCGCGAAGTAGTAGGGCACCTCGATGCCGAACCCCAGATCCTCTGAGGTCAGGTAGGATGGCGAGAGGAAGCCCGACTTCTGCTTCACAGTCGGGTCGGCGTGCTGGAAGTAGGGAAGACCGAAGATAGGCACCCCAAGGACTTCGAACTGGGCGTCGTGATAGGTGATCGTCGCGGCAGCCTGGTCGTGAATCACGCGCGCCGCGCTGATGCACCAAAGAGGCGGCATATCTCCGGTGGACTTACAGGGAGTGAACCGCCCGTTCTGGAACTCCGTAATGTTGCCTTCGCGCCGGATCGCCCGCTCGGCGGCGATCCGTGTGTCGTCCCGAGCCGTCACGCTCAACGATTGCACGAAGCCATCGCGGAAGTCATCCGTCAGCGTGATGCGCTCGCCTCGGGTGATGAGGCCATTAGGCTCTTTCAGCGTGACGTTGCCGAGAGCACTTAGCGTGTTTGCGTCCTGGTCGTAGACGACCTCATCAGCCAGCAGGATGTAGTTGTTGTAGTAGATCTCGACATTGCCGCGCGCGATGATCCGATTGCCTTCGCTGTCGTAGATCAGCTCATCGCCCTGGAGGTAGAGCGGCTGAGTCTTGTCGATCGGCTGGACCGGGCCGAAGAGGGGAGGGCCACCCTTCGGGAAAGCCGAGGGGATCTTGGGCTGCTCGAGCGAATTGGGCAGTGTGGTTACGGATGGAGCAATAACGGTCGGGTCCTGCGCATGTGCGAGATACCCCGCAAACGGCAGGCAAGCTGCGAGCGCGCAAGCGGCCACGCCCACCAGAAGCTGGCGGGTCGCAACACGTCGCTCGGCGCTACGTCCTCGCGGTGTCCGCGCTCGACGCTCCACCTAACCGTCCTCCTGGTGCAGAAGCACCGTCAATGACACCAGGGCGGCTATAATCACCGGTGCCCATATCGCCACCCTCGGCGATACGAGTCCGGCAAGTCCAATCTGTCGGGATACCTCTGCGAGCAGAAAGAACCCCAGCCCCCCAATCATTCCGGTAGCAACCATAGTCTGAATGCCGCCCAACCGGAATGACCGCAACGACACAGTCGCGGCAAAAAGGACCATGCAAATCAATAGCAGAGGCCGCGACAGCAGGAGCTCGTACTGGATCTTGTAGGGCGCTGCCGACAACCCGGCACGTTCGACCACCTCGATGAGGCCCGGAAGCTCCCAGAACGAGAGGGAGATGGTGCTGCCGAGAGCGTCTTGAACTCGCTCCGGGGTCAGATAAGTGCTGATCAGGTAGCGGTCATAGCGCTGAGGCTCGCGGCCAACGCCGGCGACCTGAACGTCCTCCAGCTCCCAATAGCCTTCATGCAAAGTCGCCCTTTTCGCCTCGACGCGCTCGACGAAGCGGCCCTCCCGGTCATACTGGAACACGGTGACTGTGAAGAGCCGCAGGCCGCCATCAGCGACGCCGCCTGCGTTCATCACCGACGAGCCGTCGGCGCCGTCCTGGCGGAGCCATGAGCCGGCCCTGGTTTTCAGAAAATTCGATTCCTTTCCAAACACCTCCGCGAACAGCTCCTCCGCTTCGGCGCGAGCCTTGGCCGCAAGAGGGTTGTAGAAAGCTACCGTCAGCACGCCGAGGATGAAGGCGACGACAATCCCTGGGCTGAGGAACTGCCAAACGGACATGCCGGCCGCGCGAATGACTGCGAGCTCGCTTCGGCGGCTCAAATGGAGGAGGCTCGCGATGCTGCCGACGAGCACGGAGAAGGCAAGCAGGATCTCAGTGTAGGCCGGTAGCCGCAAGAGCGTCAGCCAGACGAGAGTCGCCGCCGGCACGCTTCCGCGCTTTCCCGACTGGCGCAGCACCTCGATGAAGTCGATCATGAAGATGAGCAGGGCGCAGACGAGAAACGTGCCCAGAATGCCGATCACGAAGTGCCGCGCGATGTAGAGCTTGAGCGTCAACGCGCGCATGCTGGATCACCTCGCCCCCTGCCGACGGGCAGCTCGAACGACCGAACGCGCCGGAGCCCAGGGGGCGCACATTGCGCGCAGGGCGGATACAACTTGGGCAAGCCGATCCGAAACCGTCGCCCCTCCGCGCGGCTGCGCATTCATCCGGATCACGACATAGGAGAGGACGATCCCGCCGAGCGGCAGCAGGTAGAGCAGGGGGACCGTCGAGGCACGGATCGCAACCAGGTTATTGACCGCCAGGCCACCCAGACGGATCATCGCCGCCACAACAAAAGCCATGATAAGGCCTTCCATCCTGCCCTGCCGCGTCGAGCGAGCCTGGCCGACGAACGCCAGGGCGATCATCACGAAGGCGAACGGATAGAGCGGGCTGGAAAGCCGCTCATGCAACTCGGCGCGAAGATGGCCCGGCCGGTGGCGAGCATAGGGGTCATCTGGATCAGGCCAGGCGAGGTCGCTGAAATAGCGCTCGCGGGGCTTCAGCACCGCTCCCTCGCTCTTCGGCTCGAAGCGATTGAGATCGATGGCATAGCTCTCGAAAGTGATGATTTGCGGGGCATCGCCGTCGGCGGTCTTCCGGACGATGTGGCCATCGAACATAACGAGGAAGGTCGACTCGTCCTGCTTCGACAGCACGCCACGATCGGCGAGATAGGCCATGGTCTGTTCCGCGTTCCGCGCGTCCTGGAGCAGGATGCCGCGCAGCTCGCCGTTGTAGGTCCGGTCCCGGATGTGGATCGTGAGGTTGCGCTCCGGGCTCGAGAATTGCCCCGGCTGCAACACTTTGGAGATGAGGTCCGTATGCACCTCGATGGCATAGGCGCGGAGCATTTGGAGGCTCCACGGCATGCCGATGTGGTTGACGAACGCGACACCTATCGCAACCAGCAGTGCGAGAAGGAGCAGAGGGCGCGCCAAGGTCCAGATGCTCGCCCCGGATGCCGTCAGCACGATCAACTCGCTGTCGCCGCTCATTCGATTGAGCGTGTGGATCGTGGCGATCAGCATAGCGATGGGCGCGATCAGCCCGAGCAGGTTAGGCAGAGCTAGGGTCGTCATGATGACGAACACCCAGGCGTTCTGCCCTTCGGTTGTGACGAGCTCGAGCTCTCGCAGGGCCAGCGCGATCCAGACGACACCGGCGAGGGACAACAGGATCAGCAGCAGCGCCCCCGCGACCTGCCGGAACAGATAGCGGCTGAAGGTGTTCATGGCCAACCAGCCTCCCCAAGCCGCTCGGACTTCTCGAAAGCTTCTGCCCCCACCGTATCGCTGCTCCGTGCTCCGCCCGTTCGCCCGCGGTCTCATAGCACAATGGCGGAAATTCGACTCCACGCCGGCGCCGGTTCTTGTCAAATCAAGCCTGTGGCCTCGTGACCTCGCTTGCACTTCTCGCAGGGGCGACTAAGTTCGCCCGGACTGCACTGCGACGCGATCCTGCCACCAATCCTCGAAAGGTCGGTTGGCCAGACCTGCAACTCGGGGCCGTCGAGTGCCGCAGCTCAGGACCAGTCCGGGACGAATCATGTCGGAGCCTCTTGATATCGAATTCGCGCCCTTGAAGGCGCCGCTGCAACCCGTGGCCGCCGTGCTATGCGCCGAAACGTTGTCACTGGGTCCGCAGACCCGCGCTCTCAACGGAAAGGCGAATGGTGCCATCCTGGGAGCTGCAGAGGCGGTCGAGTTCACCGGCAAGGCGAAGACGTCCTTCGAGCTGCTGGCCCCAGCGGGCCTCGATATCCGCCGCCTCGTAGTCATCGGCGCAGGACAACCGGATCAGGCGAAAGAGACGGACTGGGTCAATCTTGGCGGTTACACATATGCTCAGATCACGGCTCGGAAGGCGGAGGTTGCGAGCCTCCTCGCGGAAGTTCCCGATGTAAAGGCCCGATCAGCGGCCGACATCGCAGCCGATATGGCTTTCGGTGCGGTTCTGAGGAGCTATCGCTTCCGGAAGTACATCACCCGTCAGAGGGAGGATGAAAACGGGGAGCGCAAGCCCGACGGGTTAACGCGCCTCATCGTCCACACCCAGGACCCTGACGCGGCGGCAACTGCCTTTGCCCGTCGCAAGGCTGTCGCCAGCGGCATCTTTCTTGCGCGCGATCTCGTCAACGAGCCCGCGAACGTTCTGGGGCCGGTCGAGTTCGCCGAGCGGGTGCAGGAGCTGTCCAGCCTTGGTGTCGAGGTCGAGATCCTCGACGTCGATGCGCTCAAAGAGCTGAAAATGAACGCGCTTCTCGCTGTCTCCCAGGGCAGCGCCCGGCCTCCGCGCGTCGCAGTCATGCAGTGGAACGGCGCCAAGTCGCGCCGGAGCAAGCCGCTGTGCTTCGTCGGCAAAGGCGTGTGCTTCGACACCGGCGGTCTGTCCATGAAGCCTGCCCAAGGCATGGAGGACATGAAGGGCGACATGGGCGGCGCGGCGTGCGTCGTAGGCCTCATGAAAGCGCTCGCGGAGCGCCAAGCCAACGTCAACGCCGTCGGGGTGATCGGACTGACGGAGAACATGCCTTCAGGGACAGCGCAGCGGCCAGGGGACATCATCACGTCCATGTCCGGTCAGACGATCGAGGTGCTGAACACAGATGCCGAAGGGCGTCTCGTGCTGGCAGACGTCCTCTGGTATGCGCAGGAGCGCTTCAAGCCCCGCTTCGTCATCGATCTCGCCACGCTAACCGGCGCCATACTGATCGCTCTTGGAAAAGAGCACGCGGGGCTCTTCTCGAACGACGATCGTTTAGCTCAGGAGTTGATCGAAGCGGGCACAGCTACAGGCGAGCTTCTCTGGCGCATGCCCCTGTCGCGGGCCTATGACAAGCTCATCGACTCCCGCAATGCGGATATGAAGAACATCGGCGGCCGCAACGCCGGATCGATCACGGCGGCGCAGTTCCTGCAGCGGTTCGTGCGCGATACGCCGTGGGCGCACATCGACGTGGCCGGTGTCGCTATGGATTCGCCGAAGACGGATATCAACCAGAGCTGGGGATCGGGCTGGGGCGTCCGGCTGCTCGACCGGCTCATCTCGGACCGGTACGAGAAGGCAGATAAGTAGCGGAGATCAGGCTTCCTGCGATTTCGCCGGATCAGGTAACGACCTGATCCCATAGCTTCCCGATGGGTCAATTTTCCATAATATAGATTATGCGAATCAAGATGCCGCGCTCGTCACGCTGGCGGGCGACCGAATAAGCGTCTGCAACTTTTTTCGTGATCGGCACTCTCTTCAAGGAACCCGCCCACGGACGCGACGTTGTGGCGCCAACATAAATCAGCCATAGGAGAGCGCCGTGAAAATCGTCCACCTCGCGGTCTTCTGCCTCGGTACCGGTCTCGGACTTGCGACGGCCGTACAGGCACAGCAGACGCAGCAGTTTGGCACCCAACAGATGATGCGCCAGCAGCCTGGGCAGCAGCAACTTCCCGGGCAAGTGCAAGGACATCAGCAACTGACCGAGCAGAGCATTCATAACTTCTTCCAACAGGCTGAGAGCGTCTTGCAGCAGACCGCGCGAACTCAGGATCCGGAGGCTCTACGCCAATATCTCAGCCAGTACCTGGCGCCTGACGCCCAATTCACCTCTATCTCACAGCTCTACCTACGCGATCGGCACATCGCCACGACTGTCTCTGAGGCAACGGACGAGATGGTGACAGACGCTCTCGGCTATGCTGCTACTGCGCTGCAGGGCCGGAAGCTCGTTAGCGACTACACCATCTCGATCGACGTCGAAGACATCGACATATCTCCCAGTCAGGACACGGCCCGAGTCGAAACCTCCATTCAGGAGCGAGGGATGCTGATCGGGCCAGTGGCACAGCGGGTCGCCCAGGCGCGCGAGCGCATGGGCGAGCTGCGCCAGCAGCGGGGCCAGGGTCAGCAGATGGGGCAACTCGGGCAAAGGTTGCAGGAGCAGCGCTGGGGCCGCATGCAGAGTGACCAACCGCAAGGCGGCATGGGAATGGGCACAGGTCCCGGCCGCGGTGGCGCGCCCGAGCAGCAAGGGATCCAGTTCCAAACGTGGGCGGAATGCACTCACGACCTTTCACTGCAGCAGGGTCAGATCAAGCTCGGCAATACGTTCTGCCGTTCGACCACACGGATAGGTGGCTAGGCTGTCTCTAGCTTAGCAATTCGCCCCCGGTCCCTCACAGGCCGGGGGTTTCTGTTGCTCTGAGGCCAAAAGCACGAGGGCATCGGGACCGAGTTGTGCTAGTCGTGGCGGCGCTGAGCTGACCGGGAGCCGCCATGTCCACCTTGTCCCCTTCCCGCGACATTGCCGTCCTGCTCGAAATCATGCGACGGTTGCGGACGCCGAAAACGGGCTGTCCTTGGGACCTGGAGCAGACGTTTGAGACGATCGCCCCCTACACACTCGAGGAAGCCTATGAGGTGGCCGACGCCATCGCCCGGGGCGAAATGGCTGACCTGCGGGAGGAGCTTGGCGATCTGCTGCTTCAGGTCGTCTACCACGCTCAGATGGCCGAGGAGCAACGCGCCTTTGACTTCGGCGACGTCGTCCAGGGCATCACGGCCAAGATGATCCGCCGGCACCCTCACGTCTTCGGCGACGAGGCGGCCCGCTCTGCAGGAGTCGCAAAAGGCTTTTGGGAGCGTGCCAAGGCTGCCGAGAGAGCCGAGAAGGCGGGATCAGAATCGGGCAAAGATGAGCCAGGCCGAGCAAGCATCCTTGCCGAAGTGCCCGTCGCCCTCCCCGCTCTGACACGTGCCGTCAAGCTGCAGCATAAGGCGGCCGCCGTCGGCTTCGACTGGCCGTCTCTTGAACCCGTTATGGCCAAGCTGAAGGAAGAGTTGGGGGAGCTTGAGTCAGCCATCGCTGCGGACAAGAAGACGAAGGTTCAGGAGGAGTTTGGCGACCTGCTGTTCGTGCTCGCCAATGTCGCCCGCCACCTCGAGATCGATCCGGAGTCGGCGCTGCGCGCCGCCAACGAGAAGTTCGTGCGCCGCTTCCGCTACATCGAGGAGGCTCTCGCGGCTCGCGGGAAGAAGCCCACCGAGTCAAGCCTTGAGGAGATGGACGCGCTTTGGAATGAGGCCAAGGAGGCGGAATCCCGTGCTTCCTCGCAGTGACCGTATGACGTGTCACTTCGGCGGCGGCAGCTCTGGCGACTCAATATGCTCCGGCCGGATGCCGATCCCGACGACTCGCGCCGTCAGCCGGCGCAGAACCGGAAATCTCGCCGCCAGTCGCAGGAGCAGCGGCGGCCGTAATGGCCGTTCAGCCGCCAAGGTCGGCCGGATCACGCGGTTCTGGATCGCGATCTGCAGCCACTGTGTCACCCTGGCCGGCCATTCGCGGCGGCGCTGCACGGCCAAGAGATGGCGGGTTTCGAGTTGCTTATCCCTCAATGGCTGCCAGAGGATGTTGGCCGCCGCGACGGCATCTTGAATGGCGAGGTTGATGCCCACCCCGGCGATCGGCGACATGGCGTGAGCAGCATCACCGATGAACAGCAATCCCGGCTTGTACCACTGCCATAACCTGTCGACGCGGACGCTGAGCAATTTCACATCGTCCCAGGTCTTGAGGTCCTCGCTGATGCGTTGCCTTGCCCACGGCAGAACGTCCGTCACCTGGGCCCGAAAGGTATCGAGGCCGCGTTCCCGCACAGCGTGCGCAGCTCCCTTCGGAATGACCATGGCGCATTGCCAGTAGTTGCCCCGGTTGATCTGGACCACGAGGCGGCCGGGCTCGAAGTGACCAATGCTTTCCGAAGAATCTCCCGGCGCGCGCGAGAGGCGAAACCACAGGACGTCCATGGGAGCGCCGAGGTCGTCGGGCACTAGACCGGCCCGATCGCGAAGCACCGAGTGACGCCCGTCCGCGGCGACGACAAGATCGGCCCTCACCTCCAGCTGTCCAGTCGACGTGCGTGCCATCAGGCCCGCTACGCGCCCGTTTGCGTGCAGCAGGTCTTCGACGTTCGCCTCCATAAACAGGGAGAAGTTGGGATAGCGGCGCCCCCGCTCCGCCAGGAAGTTGAGGAAGTCCCATTGCGGCATCAATGCGATGAAGGGATGCCGGACCGGAAGGCGCGAAAACTCGGCGAACAGGAGCGTCTCGCCACCGAACGTCCCACCAATGCGCGGCACCTTCTGGTGCGCAGCCGGAGCACAGCCTCGTCGAGGCCGAGTTCAGCCATCAACTCCAGCGTCGAGGGGTGGATGGTGTCGCCGCGGAAGTCGCGGAGGAAATCCGCGTGTTTCTCGAGAACCACCACCGGAACGCCCGCTCGGGCGAGGAGAAAACCGAGCATCAAACCTGCCGGGCCACCGCCAGCGACGGCACAGGTGGTCGAGATGGTTTCGTTGCTCATAGCCTGACGTCGGATATGCCCTTCTGGGTGGAGAAACGCGCTCACACACTCTTCGAGCTATTCGAGCTCAGGCTTCATGCTCCGCAGCCGTTTGATTTCGCTGCGACGGGCCTTGAGTTCGAGCCGGCGTTCCTTGGCTGCCTGGCTTGGTCGCGTGGGAATGCGCCGCTTCGGCTCAACGGAAGCCCGTCGGATCAGCTCTGCCAGTCGGCGACGAACCTCTGCCCGGTTGAGCTCCTGCGTGCGGTGACGTTCGGCGCGAAGGACGAGAACGCCGTCCTTGGTCATCCGCCGGCCGGCAAGGCGCCGCAGGCGAACGCGCACGGCAGGCGGCAGGCTTTCGCTCGCTGCCACGTTGAAGCGCAGCTCCACAGCGGTCGAGACCTTGTTGACGTTTTGCCCGCCCGGCCCCGAAGCGCGAATGAAGCGCTCCTCGATCTCCGTCTCGGGGATGCTGAGCGTGTCGGAAATGCGAATCACAGTTATTCCCTCGCGGGGGTGGCCCGTCATCTACAAACGAGAAAGGAACTCATCAGCCGCTTGAACCCCACCCATCAAAATTCCGGCGCCATTGGCACCAGGATAACGGCCTGCTGACCCTTGCGTGGTGCTCTCTCAGTTGGCATCAACCTGCGTCCACAACGAAAGGCTCACGACTGGTGCCGAAGGTCTACAAGAAGAGGCGATCCAGATTCCGGCTGCCGCCGGCGTTGCGTGACCTCCAGTTCCGTGCCGAGTACCTGTTGCTCCGTCTTGTCGCCGGACTGGTCCGCGCCATGCCGCTGAGCGTTGCCGTTGCCGTGTCTGCGAAGGCGTGGCGCTGGTTGGCGCCTGTCATATCGCGCGTCCGGCACGAGCGGGCTCTGGCAAATCTCGCCATCGCCTTTCCGGAGAAGAGCGAGGCGGAGCGCCTGGAGATCGCCCTCGCCCACTGGGAGAACCTCGGGCGGGTCATGGCTGAAACAATGCAGATCGACCGCGTGATCCGCGATCCCTCGCGCATCGAGATCGAAAATCTCGCGCTGTTCAGCCGCTACAAGGACAAGCTCGGACCGGCGATCGGCGTCTCGCTGCACATGGGCAACTGGGAGCTTGCCATCTGGCCGCTGGTCGTTGCGGGCGCCAACCCGGCCGCCGTCTACCGCTCCGTCAACAACCCATACGTCGACCGGTATTTGCGGGCACAACGGAAGGACCTCTACCCCGGCGGGCTGTTCGGAAGAGGCAGAGTTGAGGGCGACCACGACGAGAGCCGGCGGACGGCAAGGATCATCACCGATTATGTACGCCGTGGCGGGCGCCTAGGTCTCGTTTGTGATCTTCACGACCGGACGGGCATCCCGGTGCCGTTCTTCGGCAAGCCGGCGAGAACACAGGCAATCGCCGCAATGATCGCTCGACGGGTGGGCGCGCGCATCTGGCTCGCGCGCTGCCTCCGCATCGGCAAGGAGAGCCGCTTCCGCATTCAAATCAAGGAGTTGAAGGTGCCGCGCACTTCCAACCCGGCCGACGACATCAGGGCCATCATGACCGAAATGCAAGCCCAGTTCGAGCTGTGGGTCCGAGAAGCGCCGGAGCAGTGGATGTGGTCGAACAGGCGCTGGAGCTGATTGGCCGGTTGCGAGACTGATGCTAGTCGTCCCGCGTTCACAAAAAGAAATCTCGAATCGAGGAGTTCAATGCCAGCTACGCGTACCCCAGCCAAGTTCTATGCACCGCTCGCCATCGGCGCACCGCAACCGCTGCGCCAGCTTCCCGTCAGGCTGGAGCGGTTGCTCCATTTCATCCCCCCGCACAACCCAAAGATCCGCGCCCGTTTGCCGGAGACGATTGCCACCGTAGACGTGCTCGTCGGCAACTTGGAGGATGCGATACCAGCCGACGAGAAAGAGGCGGCGCGCCGCGGCTTCATCGAGATGGCGCAGCAGCACGACTTCGGCAAGACGGGCCTGTGGGTACGCATCAATGCTCTAAACTCGCCGTGGGTGCTCGACGATCTTCTGGAGATCGTGCCGGCCGTCGGCTCCAAGCTCGATGTGATCATGCTTCCCAAGGTTGAAGGCCCTTGGGACATTCATTACCTCGACCAGCTCCTCGCGCAGCTCGAAGCCAAGCATCGCATCGAGAAACCGATCCTCATCCACGCCCTTTTGGAAACGGCGGAAGGTGTCTCGAACGTCGAGGAGATCGCGGCCGCAAGCCCGCGCATGCATGGCATGAGTCTCGGGCCGGCGGACCTTGCCGCATCGCGGGGCATGAAGACGACCAGAGTTGGCGGTGGTCATCCCGGTTACGGCGTTCTCGCCGATCCCACTCCAGACGGAGGACCGCGTGCGTTCTATCAGCAGGACCTCTGGCATTACACGATCGCGCGGATGGTTGATGCCTGCGTGCGCAACGGCATCAAGCCGTTCTACGGCCCCTTCGGCGACTTCTCCGATGACGCCGCATGCGAAAGTCAGTTCCGCAACGCCTTCCTGATGGGCTGCGTCGGCGCGTGGACCTTGCATCCAAGGCAAATTCCGATCGCCAAGCGTGTCTTCAGCCCCGATCCGAACGAGGTGGCCTTCGCAAAGCGCATTCTAGACGCGATGCCGGACGGCACCGGCGCAGTCATGATCGACGGCAAGATGCAAGATGACGCGACCTGGAAACAGGCGAAGGTCATCGTCGACCTCGCCCGGCTGGTGAAGGAGAAGGACCCCGACCTGGCAGCGGCCTATGCGATTTGAGACAAGTTGTGCGCTTGCTGCAACAACAGGGGAGCGCTAATCAGCTATTCTCATCGCAACCGGGTGCACGAATTGGGGGGGCTGGCACCGGTGCACACCCAAAAAGGTGCCAGTCCGGGGAGCTCTGGTACCCAACCTGTCATGAGCAAAGTTCGCGTGGCCAAATACGCGATCGGCCAAGTGGTTCGCCATCGCTTCTTTCCGTTTCGCGGCGTCATCTTCGACGTAGACCCCGTCTTCAACAACACCGAGGAGTGGTGGCTGTCGATTCCGGAGGAGATCCGCCCGAGCAAGGACCAGCCCTACTATCACTTGCTGGCGGAAAACGCCGAGACCGAATACGTCGCCTACGTCTCCGAGCAGAACCTGATGCTGGACGAGAGCGGCATTCCATTGCGGAATCCGAAGGTGCAGGAGCTGTTCGCGGAAATCGGGGAAGGGCGGTATCAGGCCACCTTCGTGCTGCCGAACTGATCGACTGCGTACCGGAATTCGCTGCGGACGGCTTGACCCACCATGATGGGCCTGAGACCGGTTTTCGTCGCTGACGCGAGCGGTCTCAGGCCGTTTCTTTCCCGTAATAAAGCATCACCACGTGCTCGGCCTCGGCGAAGAAGAGCCACCGCTCGACCAGCACGCCAATGCCTGCCGATACGACCGCAACGAGGGCCAATAACAGTCCGAGCTGCGCGCCGGTCATGAGCATCAGAAGGGACAGTAGCCCCGGGACAAGGAAGGTCAGAATTACCGCAATGCGGCGCAGCTTCTGCGCATGCTTGCGGCCAATCTGATATCCCATTTCGCGCATGACGTAGTTGGGCTGCGTATGCGGCTGCTCGAGCACGCGGACCTTGCCGAACCGGCCAAGGCCCGTCGCCTGCTCTATCGTGTACGAACGCTCCGCATTATCGACCCGGGACCACGACGCAGTCTTCAGTATCCAGGCTGCTGCGATCGCCAGAATCGCAAGCAAAGGCGCCCAGTCCGTCGCGACGCCGAAAAGCAGAAGGAGAAAATTGAGAAGAATGGCGCCCGTTGCTAGGGCGAGGACGATGTAAACGGGCACCACGAACGGCTGGTGCCATGCGCGGATCGTGGGAAGTGACGCGTAGATCATCCCCGTGCAGATGAGCGTCGCCACGGCCAGAGCCGCGGCCAGCACACCCATCAGGGCGAAAAAACCATCCGTTCGCTCCAGGAAAACCCAACCAATCCCGAACAGTCCTGCCGGAACATAGGTTGCAATGGCCGCGACGCCTTCGCGGGATAGCCAGGAGGTCCGCCACTGAGACAGCGCTCGCCAAGCTCGCTCCGGACGGCCAAGGTGCGCCGTCGACGACAGCAAGCCGCCGGTGATGAGCAGGAGTGCCAGCCCTAGCCCGACCAAGCCGAAGGCAGACGTCTGCGGCACCCACCCGAGCGGACCGAAGACTCCCAGCCAGATGAGGAGGCCGTAACCGGCTCCTGATGCTGTCGTGAAAAAGATTACCGAGTAGGCGGGATGCATTGGATCAGCCTGTTGGAATAAATCTTATCGCCCCTCCCAGCGGGATTGGCGCGTCAGGTAAGGCGTGATGGAACAGGTGGAGCGGAGCCGCAGATGACTGGGGCTCGTCAGAGCAGGCCCATCCCCAATTCCTCCCCGCGAGGGCGATGGGAACATCCTCCCGCATCGCTGGAGGTACGGAGATGCCCGAGCAGCACAAACCATCGGTCATCCCGGTGCTTGTCACCGGGATCCACGCTGCCGCTAGCTCCAGCGCCTGCGGATGGCTGGATCCCGGGCACGAGGCCCGGGATGACGTGGAGCTTGAGTAATCCGGGCACACAAGCATCACCGCGACAGCATCTTGTCGGCCCAGGCGAAAAAGCGGGCCGAGAGTGAACCATCGTCGCCAGCTTCAACCGTCGAGCTGCCCGAAACTGCTGGCGTGGTGGTCGCATCGCGGCGCGGACGGGGCGGCAGGTACTTGTTCACGGGCTTGTAGCCCGTCTCCGGAAGCAAGTCATAGCCACCGCGTTCCGCAACGAGCACAGAAACGGCGCTATTCGGATCACCGAGATCGCCGAAGTGCCGTGCGCCGGTCGGGCACGCTCGGACACAGGCAGGAATGCGGTCCTCGGGCGCGAGCATCTCGTTGTAAATGCGGTCGATGCACAGCGTGCACTTCTTCATCACGCCGTCGGCGTAGTCGTACTCGCGCGCGCCATAGGGGCAGGCCCAGGAGCACAGCTTGCACCCGATGCACGTATCGGGATTGACGAGCACAATGCCGTCTTCCGCCCGCTTATACGAGGCTCCCGTCGGGCAGACAGTGACGCAAGCCGGAGTTTCGCAGTGCAGGCAGGAGCGAGGGAAGTGCACTGTCCGGCTCGATGAGCCCTCCCCCACCTCATAGGTATGGATGCGATTGAGCCAGGCTCCGTGCGGATCGGCGCCGTAGGGGTCCCCATCGGTCAGTGGTGCCGAGTAGCCGCCGGTATTCCATTCCTTGCAGCTGGTCGCGCACGCCTGGCAGCCCACGCACGTGTCGAGGTCGATCACAAGGCCGAGCTTCTTGGCCGTCTTTTCAGGTAAAGCGGTCATTCAGCGGCCTCTCGAAATTCAGCGCCGAATGTGGAGACGGCAGGCCGATTCCCATGCGGGTTGGGCAGAGGCTCGAACCTCGGCCAGCTTTCGCCGGCCTCGTCCGGCTTGGCTTTCTCGATCCGCACCCGCAGATCGTACCAGGCGGCCTGCCCCGTGATGGGGTCGCTGTTCGAGAAGCGATAGCCCCCCTCGCGCTCCGGCAGAAGCTCCGAGATCAGATGGTTGAGCAGGAAGCCGCGCGTCGCTTCGGGCGCATCCGGCGCCAGACTCCATGCCCCTGCCCGCTTTCCGATCGCGTTCCAGGTCCAGACCGTGTCCGGATTGACGCCTTCCATCAGCTTCACCTGGCACTTCACGCGGCCGATGGCGCTCGTCACCCACACCCAATCGTCGTCCTCGATGCCGAGAGCGCGGGCGCGGTCGCGATGCATGTAGAGCCGGTTCTGCGCCGTGATCTGTCTGAGCCAGGCGTTCTGCGAGCCCCATGAATGATACATGTGCATGGGCCGCTGCGTGATCGCGTACATTGGGAACTCGGCTTCGGCGAGCAGCGCACTCTCGAACGGCGCGTACCAGAACGGGATCGGGTCGAAGAAGGTCTCGATGCGACGGCGGTGGCTTTCGGGCGGTTGCACAGGGCCATGTCCGCGGGCGGCGAGCCGGAATTTCTGCAATGGCTCCAGATAGAGCTGAAAGATGATGGGCTCGGCAGCACCGATAAAGCCGACCTCCTTCGCCCATTCCAGGTAGGCTTTGTTGGCGTGCCTGTAGAATTGTTGCTCGGGCGCAAGGTGGTGGTGATAGAAGCAGCCGTTCGCGATGTACTGCTCGAGCTGTTTTGGGTTCGGCGCGCCCTTTCCGTAGCTCTTGCCATCCTCGCCGCGGAAGCCAGCGAGTGAGCCGATGCCGGGCGCGCGTTCGTGATAGATGATGTAGTCGGGGTAGCCGCCAGGAAACTTGGGCGCGCCGTTTTCATCGACGAAGCCAGGAAGCTTCAGCCGCGCGCCGAGCTCGATCAGAACCGTCTGGAATGGACGCACATCTCGGTCCGGCTCGATCACGGGCTGGCGAATGGCGTCAGCAGGCCCGTCAGCATCCGAGATGGGCCGATCGAGCAAGGAAATGCAGTCCCAGCGCTCAAGATATGTTGTATCCGGGAGGATCAGGTCCGCGTAGGGGACCATCTCGGAGTAATAGGCGTCCGAGTAGATGATCTTCGGGATTCGATATTCGCCCGTGGCCTCGTCCTTCTCGGTCAGATAGCGCAACACGGCCGGAATGTTCATCGACGAGTTCCAGCTCATGTTGGCCATGTACATGAACAGCACGTCGATGGGATACGGATCGGCATTGGCCGCGTTGGTGATGACCATGTGCATTAGGCCGTGGGCGGCAATCGGCGCATCCCATGAATAGGCCTTGTCGATCCGCAGCGCCCTGCCCTGATCATCGACAAGCAAATCCTCCGGGCCCTGCGGAAATCCAAGCGGCGCGCCATTGAGCGGCTTCCCTGGAATGACAGTACCTAGCTTTCCGCCGGGTCTGTTGGGCGGCGGCGTCGGTTTCGGGAACGGCGGCCTGTAGCGGAACCCTCCAGGGCAATCGATGGAGCCCAGGAGAATCTGAAGCACGTGCAGCAAGCGGCAGGTCTGGAAGCCGTTCGAGTGGGCCGAGATGCCGCGCATCGCGTGCATCGAGACTGGCCGCCCGATCATCGTCTCGTGCCGGCGCCCTGCCCAATCGGTCCACGGCACGTTCAGGCTGATCGCCTGCTGGAAGGCAGCCTGGGCGAGCTCCTGGGCAAGACGGCGGATCGTGTGTGCCGGAACGCCGGTGATTGCTGCCGCCTTCTCCGGGCTATATTCAGCTGACAGGAAGCGCTCCGCGATGAGAGCGAATGACGGCACAGCCGTGCGCCCGTCCGGCAACTTGTATTCGCCAACCAGAGCCGGCGCGATCTCTGGCAGAGTTGCATCTGCTAGGGCACCAGTCTTCTTATCGAACGCCAGCGGCTTGCCGCTCTCGTTCCGCGCGAAGAGGCCATCGTCGGCTGCACCCGGATCGCGGATCACGAGCCAAGGGGCGTTCGTGTAGCGGACCAGATACTCCAGATCGATGTTCCGGGTCCGCAGCAGCTCGTGGATGAGCGCTCCAATGAGCATTCCATCCGTTCCCGGCTTGATGCCCACCCACTCGTCCGCGATGGCGTTGTAGCCCGTCCGCACCGGGTTGATGGCGACGATCTTGACGCCTCGGGCCTTCAGCTTTCCGAGGGCCGTCTTAATGGGGTTCGAGGCGTGGTCCTCGGCCACGCCGAAAAGCATGAAATACTTCGTGCGCTCCCAATCGGGCTCACCGAACTCCCAGAACGAGCCGCCGAACGTGTAGAGCCCCGCCGCAGCCATGTTGACCGAGCAAAACCCTCCGTGGGCGGCGTAGTTTGGAGTGCCGTATTGTTGAGCGAACCAGCCCGTCAATGCCTGGGACTGGTCGCGGCCCGTGAAGAAGGCGAGACGGCTGGGATCTTTCTCGCGGACCTCGGCCAACCATTTGGTGGCCAGATCCATCGCTTCGTCCCAGGTGATCTCCTCGAACTCGCCGGAACCGCGCGGACCCACGCGCTTCAAGGGTGCTCTCAGCCGTGCCGGCGAGTAGTGCTGCATGATGCCGGCAGAGCCCTTTCCGCACAGCACCCCCTTGTTCACCGGGTGATCGCGGTTGCCCTCGATGTACCGAACCTTGCCGTTCTTCAGGTAGACCCTGATGCCGCACCGGCAGGCGCACATGTAGCAGGTGGTCGTCTTGACAGTGTCGCCGACGGGCGTCGAGAGAGCGATCTTCGGTTCCCCGTGCGGCATGGACGGCGTTTCCTCATCGTTCTTTGACTGAGGATCGCTGGGCGATGCGATCCGTTTCGAGGTTTGAGACTGCTAGCACACGCTGGCAGGTCCAACAAGCATTCACAAACGCGAATATCCGCCGTTGGACCAGAGCGCCCTAACCGAAAAGTAGCTTAGAACGGACCGCTCGCAATCCTCACTGCTCGACGGGCGCGTAATCCAAGGGAAGCGCCGTCGTAAACTTGATCTGCTCCATCGCGAAGGCGGAGGAGACGTTGCTCAGCTCGATCTTGGAGATGAGCTTCTTATAGAAGCGATCATAAGCATCGATGTCGGGCACCACGACCCGCAGCAGATAGTCGATCTCGCCGCTCATGCGGTAGAACTCGACCACCTCAGGAAAATCGACGATGACAGCGTGGAAACGCTCAAGCCACTCGAGCGTGTGCTGGCTGGTGCTGATGAAGACGAAGACGGTGACCCCTGCTCCAACCTTCTTGGGGTCGAGCAGCGCCACGCGCTTCTGGATGTAACCGGCCTCCTCCAGCTTCTGAATGCGCCGCCAGCAGGGTGTGGTCGACAGCCCGACGGCCTTGCCGATCTCGGCAACGGGAAGCGTGGCGTCCTCCTGCAGAATGCGCAGGATCTTGATGTCCATGGCGTCGAGCATGTGTGTCCCCAATGTGCGATTCTGTTTCCAATAAGGCCGAAAAACTCGATACTGGTTTTTCCTGAACGGCGTTTCGATCCGCAGTTTAGTATTTTTTTCTACTAGTCGAGCCCGTTCCCATTGTCCAGCGGCCGAATGCGCGCCATAATGCTCTGCAATCAGCCGGTTCGCCGACTGGCGCCCACCTCTCAGAGTCATGAGCCCATGGAAACCATCACGTTCATAACCCCCAACTTTGCGGTGACCGGAATGCCGGCACCGCAGGACTTCGAGCGGTTCGTTGCGCTCGGCTTCAAAGCGGTGATCAGCAATCGCCCCGACCATGAGCGGGAGGGGCAGATGACCGGCCGGCAGGAGGCCGTGCTCGCCTGGCGGGCCGGGCTCAAATTCCGGCACATCCCGGCCACCAAGCTCGAGCTGTTCTCGGATGCCGTCGTCGAGCCCATGGCCGACGCGTTGAACAGCCTCGAGGGCCCCATCATCGCGCATTGCGAGTCCGGCCTCCGCTCGGCGATCCTCTGGGCTGCCGCAAGCGCCCGCAGCCACAGCCAATCCGTGGACTGCGTTCTTGCCGCTCTCAAGAAGGCCGGTTTCGACTTGGACTTCCTGCGTGACGACCTCGAAGCCCAGGCGGACCGCAAGCGTTGGCTCGGCTCCAGCCCAGCTCTCGATTGCCGCGAAGCGGAACGGCTGCCGGAGAGGAAGGCGGCGTGAGCCCGCACCTAGCCTAAGCAGCGGCGCTGTTACGAGTACCCCTTCCCCCAATTGCTGCGCGCCTTGAGCGCCTTAACCCAAGGCGCGCCGGACTTCGGCGCGCAGCACGGGTAGCAGCTCTGCCTCGAACCAGGGGTTCTTCTTGATCCACGCATTATTGCGCCAGGAGGGATGCGGCAGAGGGATGTAGCGCGGCCGTTGGGAGTAGGCCATGACGGCGCGCCAGTCTCTCACGACCTCCGTCAAGCTGCGGCGGCCCAGCGACCCCAAATGCCAGCGCACCGCATACTGGCCGACCAGAAGCACCAGCTCGAGCCGCGGGAGATGGGCAAACACCTCGTCGCGCCAACGCGGAGCGCATTCCCGCCGCGGCGGCAGATCGCCGCCTTTTTCGTTGAGGCCAGGAAAGCAGAAGCCCATCGGCACGATAGCAACCCGGCTCACGTCATAGAACTCGTCGGAGGTGACGCCCATCCAGGCCCGCAGGCGATCACCCGAGGGATCCGTGAACGGCATTCCTGAAGCGTGGACCCGGGTGCCAGGTGCCTGCCCGCAAACAGCAAGTCGGGCCGTCGTGCTCACACGCAGGACGGGCCGCGGCTCGTGAGGCAACGGCTCACCCTGCGGCGCGTCGCGACAAAGCCGGCAACGGCGGATCTGGTCGAGAAGCGCCTCCAGTCCGCCCTCCTGCGGATGAAGTCTAAAAGTCGATGACGAGACCATCCTCTGCAAGCAGCACGCCGGCTGCGCGAGCTTCCTCCTGCCGCGCCAGCATCTGGTCGTTCATATGCGTGATGAGCACGCGCTTCGCCCCGAGCCGTGCCAAGTTGGGCAAAAGCGTCACCCAGTTCGTGTGGTACGGCACTGGCTTGTCGTAGCTGTAGCACTCGGCAATGAAAAGGTCCGCGCCGCTGGCGCAGGGGACAAGACTTTCCACCCACTCAGTATCGCCAGAATAGGAGAGAACCTTCTCCCCCACCTCAAGCCGGAGCGCACAGGACGGTGCACCGGAGGGATGTGAGACCTCGTAGGCGGTCAGGAGCGCCTGCCCGATGCTCTGGGGCCTCCCGATCTCGTACTCGACGAAATGTACGTCGTACCCGCGCTCGACCGTGCTGGATTTGGGAAACAGCACCTCAGTTGTGGCTAGGTAGCGCTCCTCTATCCCTGGCGGCCCCGCAATAGTGAGCGGATCACGCCGTTTGCTCTTGTAATTGGAATGCATGAGGAACCACACGAGACCGGCAAAGTGGTCGCCGTGCAGGTGGGTGATGTAGATGTGGCTGACAGTATTCGGATCGATTCCAAACCGGTTCAGGCCAATCAGGGCCGTGGCACCGCAATCGACTAGGAAACAGCCCTCACCCGTATCGACGTGAAAGCACGTTTGCAGCCGCCCGCCGGATCCGAACGCATCTCCGCTGCCGATGATCGTCAACCTCATGGATGAGGCATCTCCTCTGCTCAGGCCTTGGCGCTCGGCCGTGAGGAGACCTCCTCGTACCAGCGCGCAAGATTCTTCAATTCACTTGGCCGCTCGATGCGCGCGGGCTTCATGAAATCCACTGCAACAAGCGCTGTAATATCCGCGATGGTGTACACATCGCCTGCGATGTATCGCCGCCCAGCCAGCTCCTCGTCCAACCACGACAGCAACGTCAGCACCCGCGAGCGGTTCACCTCGGCCCACTCCTTGATCTGCGGCTTCTCGAGCTCGGCCATGGCCGGATGCGAGTGCCGGAAGCACTGGGCAACGCGGAAGAACAGAGCCAGCTCCATCCGCCGCTGCCACATCTCCACAAGCACGCGCTCCATGGGGGTCCGGCCGAACAGGGGCGGCTCAGGTTGCTGCTCCTCGAAGTAACGGCAGATGGCGACGCTTTCGGAGATGGCAGTCCCATCGTCGAGAATGAGGATGGGCACCTGCTGCAACGGGTTCAACGCCGTGAGCTCAGGCGAACGATGCTCCAGCTTGATCAGGTTCACCTGCTCGGTGGGGACGGTGATGCCTTTCTCTGCCAGGAATATGCGCACGCGGCGCGGATTGGGCGCTTGTGCCTGATCGATCAGCTTCACGTCGTCCTCCTCGAGATGGCGTTGATTCGTCCGTTGCCGCACCGTGGCCACAATCTTTCACGGCCAAGGCGCGAGGCCAATCCCTCTCGATCGGTTCCGTTCAGCTTTCCAGGCTCTCTGCGGCGTTGCAACATCCAGTGCTGACGCAGACCAGCCAGATCGGTCGTCGAAATTTTTCTCTATTGGCAAGCTTTGTTCAACCAAAGCGTGAAATGATCGCCTGAGTTCGCAACCTCAGCAGGTTGGAAGTAAACGCGGAATTAGGAACTCCATGATTTTTTGTCCCCGGAGAACGCAGGCTGCGATGCGTACTGGGACAGCTCTTAACTTTCCCCAAGTTGCCAGTAACGAGTCCCCATGATCACTTCCTCGATAACACCTTCGGACCGCGTTCTCGGTGACGGCGCCGCCGACACCCAGCTTTCCGACACGGGCCAAGAGCTTGCACGAGCCGGGCTGCGGCCAGATTGGGAATACGACCTCCTCTCGATGTTCGTGCGCAACGAACTGTCGGGACAGGCGCCCATTCTGCTCCTTGCGGCCATTTTCTCTCTGGTTTCGATGATCTGGGCGCCGTGGACCGAAGCCGTCATCTGGCTCTTCGTGATGGTCGCGGCAAAGGTGGCGCTGCTCGAGTGCTGCTACAGGTTCATTCGCACGCCCAGCGGGGACATCGATGTTTCAGTATGGCGCCGGCGTCTGATCATCGTCGAGGCCGTGAATGGGCTTGCGTGGGCGGCCTTCGTCTTCGTCGGCTTCAACGGGATCGAGAGCCTTTCGCAAGGGCACATCATTTCATCCAACGTCTTCGTGTTCACGGCGCTCGTCATCGTATTGGCCATTCGCGTGACCTTTGCGTCGGCGGTGATACCGCTCCTCTATGTCGGCACCATCCCGATGACGCTGGCGGTGGTCGCCCGCTTCGCCCTGCTCGGAGACGTGCTTTATCTCGCGCTGGCTGCGATGGCTGTCGGTGTGCACGCCTACCTCCTCCTCCTCGCCAACGGACTGAGGCGCACCTCGCTCGCGATGTTGGCGCTACGGGCCGAAAAGGATGATCTCATCGCCCGGCTCGAGGAGGCCCGGGCCATCTCCGACGAGGCGCGCCGGCGGGCGGAAGCCGCCAGTGCCGCGAAATCGCGCTTCCTCGCCACCATGAGCCATGAGCTGCGGACACCGCTCAATGCCATCCTTGGCTTCTCGGAGGTGATGAAATCCGAGGTCATGGGGCCGATGGAGAACCCCGTCTACAAGGAGTACGCGGGAAACATCCACCAGAGCGGCACCCACCTCCTTAAGCTGATCAACGAAATCCTCGATTTGTCGCGGATTGAGGCTGGCCGCTACGACCTCGACGAGCAGCCGATTCAGTTGTCCGAAATCGTGCGCGACTGCCACCGGATGCTGAAGCTCAGAGCAGAGAGCAAAGAGCAGCAGGTGATCGAGTTTCTCGACGAGGATCTGCCACCCGTTTGGGCCGACGAGCGGGCCATTCGCCAGATTTGCCTGAACCTGCTGTCGAACGCGGTGAAGTTCGCGCCACAAGGCGGGCGCATTACGCTTGCAACGGGCACAACGGAAGACGGCGGCCAATTCCTGAGCGTGGCCGATGACGGCCCCGGTATTCCCCAGGATGAAATTCCGATGGTGCTGCAGGCTTTCGGCCAGGGCTCGCTGGCACCCAGCACGACCGAGGGCGGCACGGGCCTTGGGTTATCCATCGTGCAAAGCTTGGTGGACCTGCACGGCGGCACGCTGGAGCTCAAGTCGGAGCCCGGGAGAGGCACCGAGGCGATCGTCAAGCTGCCGCGCAGGCGCGTGATGCACCCAGCCCGTTCCGTGCAAGCTGTTGCGGACTCGGATGCAGAGCCGTCCAGCACTCCGCATCGTCCACCCAGGCCATCCCGTTTGAAGCGCCCGGTCAGCAAGGTCGCGGCTGGGGGATAACGTCGCGCAGGAGGCGCGCCGCAGGCTAATCCGCGAACGGGTCTCTTACGAGGATCGTGTCCTCACGCTCGGGGCTGGTCGAAAGCAACGTTACGGGACACTCGATCAGCTCCTCGATCGTGCGGACGTACTTGACCGCTTGCGCAGGAAGCTCAGCCCAGGACCGCGCGCCGCGGGTGGACTGAGTCCAGCCTTCGAATGTCTGGTAGATGGGCTTCACACGCGCCTGGGCATTGTGGCCTGCCGGCAGGCGATCGATGCGCTCGCCGTCGAGCATGTACCCGACGCAAACCTTCACCTCGGAGAAGCCATCGAGCACGTCGAGCTTGGTCAGAGCGATGCCGTCGATCCCCGACACCTTCGTGACCTGCCGCACCAGGCAGGCATCGAACCAGCCGCAGCGGCGCTTGCGGCCGGTGACCGTGCCGAATTCATTCCCGCGCTGCCCGATCAGCTCACCGATCTCGTCGTGCAGCTCCGTCGGAAATGGGCCGGCCCCAACGCGCGTCGTGTAGGCCTTGGCGATGCCAAGCACATAGCCGATCGCCCCCGGTCCTATGCCGGAGCCTGTCGCCGCTTGCGCTGCAACCGTATTCGAGGACGTCACGAACGGATACGTGCCATGGTCGACGTCGAGCAGCGCGCCTTGCGCTCCTTCGAACAAAATGCGGTCTCCCGCCTTCCGCCGTTCATCCAACAGCTTCCAGGTCACGTCCATGTAGGGGAGGATCCGGGGGGCCACCTCGGCCAGCTCCCTCATCAAGACATCCTTGGAGATCTCCGGCTGGCCAAGCCCGCGGCGAAGGGCGTTGTGGTGCACGAGGATGCGGTCAATCTTCGGCCCCAACGTATCGAGGTTCTTCAAGTCTTGAACCCGAATGGCACGCCGTCCAACCTTGTCCTCATAAGCAGGCCCGATGCCCCGCCCCGTCGTGCCAATCCGCGCGTCGCCGGCCGCTTGCTCGCGCATGACGTCGAGCTCGCGGTGGAGCGGCAGGATCAGCGTCGCATTCTCGGCAATGCGCAGGTTGTCCCGAGAGATCGCCACGCCTTGCTGTTTCAGCCGCTCGATCTCCTCGGCAAGCGCCCACGGATCGATGACGACGCCGTTTCCGATCACGGCCAACTTGCCGGGGCGCACGACCCCTGACGGCAGCAGTGATAGCTTGTAGGTGGTACCGTTGATGACGAGCGTGTGGCCGGCATTGTGGCCGCCTTGGAAGCGTACGACCACGTCCGCACGCTCCGACAGCCAGTCGACGATCTTGCCCTTGCCCTCGTCGCCCCATTGGGCGCCGACAACCACGACGTTCGCCATCTGTCGTCCCTTCGCAATTTGACCCCGGCAAGGGCGCCGGGGCCTCAAGGGACTCTATAGCTCAATGAACAGCGCGCGCACTAGGCTGGCGACCGGGCAATCACTGCGAAAACCTGATGTTTTTCGCCGCGGGCCACGACACTCTGTATCCAAATTCGATGACCCGCTCTTCATCGGCCTCGAGCGTGCCGTCCCAGGCCAAGATGCCGCGTTTGCCGTCGACATCTCGCCGCGTCGGCGCCGTGCCGCTCATTAGCTCGACCTTGATCTCCTCGTTGAGGGACGCTGGCACTTGATCCAGAACGGTGAACGCGATGGGCCGCTCATGCAGATTCTTGACGGTGATGCGGAAGTTGCGCTGGTCGGTCCGCGAGGTTGAGATGAGGCCGGATTCGCCACGCTTTTCGTCCGCGACCGAATAGCGGACCCGCACGGCGTCATCAGGGCCGAACCCCAGCTCATGCTCGTCACCACCGGCAAGCTGCGGCAGACGGCCGGTTCCAACGAACGTCTGATCGCGGAAGAGCGAAACCTCGCCTGGGAGAAAAACGCTCGCCTTCGGCAGCACCATCTTGGCGTATAGGAATGCGCGCTCCTGCCGCTTCGGAACCGCGCGCACCAGCAGCGTCGGCTCGAGCTCAAGCTCGTCGATGACGACACGTTTCGTCTCACCCGTGTTCTCGACCGTCGTGCGACCTGGCACCGCGAAAGTCGCCGCAAACTCGGTAATAGTCGCCTGCGCAAAAGTCTCCTCTGCCGCTTGGTCCGAGGCCGCTGCCGGCATCGGTGGAGCGGCGCCCTGCAGCGTCGGCGCGCTCCGGCCCCTTGCGGCCGGGCGCTCCATTTCCTGCGCCATGCCAACCACCGGCTTCTCGGGCTCGAAGTCCACCGCTATCGGCTTGAGATCGGGCGCTGTCACATCGCTTGCTGGGCGCGTGGTTGACAGCGTCAGCACGACGTTCTCCCAAGGCTCTCCTGTCCGCTGCCTGATGATCGCGCGCCGCGTCAATGTGAGCTTCGGGGCTTCATTCTTAGAGCCGGTCGCCAGGCGAGCATCGTAGAGAGGCGTCCAGGAGGCGCTTGGAACCTGGTAGCGCACTACGAGATCAGCCTCCACGGGCGACGGTGCGCTCAGATGCACCTTCACCTCGGTGCGCTCCTCGACCGCGGGAGCCTGGTTGGCCAGCTCCTTCTCCAGCTCTTCGATCCGGCGGTCGATGTCGCGAATGCGAATTCTCGCGTCCTGAATCGTCCGATTCACATCACTCATGCTCGAGCCGATCAGGGACAGGATCTTCTCCCAGTCCTCCCCCGGCTGAGCGTGACCGGCAGCAGGTGGCGGCAAAGGCCGTGTCGGCAGCTCTGCCAGTCGCGTGATGAAGGTCTTCTGTGTCTCGGCGGTTTCGATTTGCCCTTCGAAGCGTGCCCGTTCGTCCTTCAGCCGCTGGATCTCGTTCTCGATCCGCTCCCGCGCTGATTGCTGCGCTTCGGCATCGGAGCGCAGCACGACCACGCGACGGCTGTCGACGGCTCCGATCTGGAGCTTGCCTGTGGCTTTGCCCTCAACACGGATGGAATTCGCGATGAGCTGCTGCGGCAGGTCATTGATGATAACCGTATGGTCTCCCGGCGAGAGTTGTAGGTGCACGATCCGCCGGACCTCAGCCCCGGACGGAAAAACGGTCACCGAATCGACTGTAGAACGCGCCGGCAGCTCGGCTGCCCAAAGCGGCCACGTCCAAAGCACCGCCACGAGGCCAACGAGATAACGCATGGCCGCTATTCCTCCCGATCGATTCCGCCGAGGGCAGACATGAACGGCGTTCGTGTCGCCACTGTGACGGCCTACGTTATCCAGACCTCGTGCGTAGTTCTTAGAATGACAGCCGGTGCGCTCGCTTGACCATGGGCAGCGCCCGAACCTTCGCCAGGATCTCGTCGGAAACCGGCTCGTCGAGAGCGACAAGGCAAATGGCATCACCGCCTGGCTTGTCGCGCCCAAGATTAAGTGTGGCGATGTTCACGCCCGCTTCACCCATGAGCGTGCCGAACCTGCCGATGAACCCAGGCTTGTCCTGATTGGTGATGTAGAGCATGTGCGGGCTGAGCTCTGCCTCGAGGCCAATGCCCTTGATCTGAATGATGCGCGGCCGACCATCCGAGAAGACTGTTCCGGCCACGGAACGCTCGCCGCGCTCCGTCTCAACGATGAGGCGCACGTAGGTTTGATAGGCACCCTCCTCGCCGCGCTTCACCTCCTCGACCACGAGCCCGCGCTCACGCGCCATTGCCGGAGCCGACACCATGTTCACGTCGGTCAGCTGCGGACGCAGCAACCCAGCGAGCATCGCGGCCGTCAACGCACGCGTGTTCATCTCGGCAATTTCGCCCGTGTACTCGATCCGCACGTGCTTGAGCCGAGTTTCAGTGAGCTGGCCAGCAAACGATCCGAGCTGTTCGGCGAGCTTGATATACGGCGTCAACTTCGGTGCTTCTTCCGCCGTGATATTCGGGAAGTTGACCGCGTTCGAAATCGCGCCCTTGAGCAGGTAGTCCGACATTTGCTCCGCGATCTGCAAGGCGACCTTCTCCTGCGCCTCGGTCGTGGAGGCGCCGAGGTGCGGCGTGCAGATGACGTTATCGAGCTCAAAGAGCGGATTTTCGCGGGCCGGCTCCACCTCGAACACATCGAGCGCGGCGCCAGCGATGCGGCCGGACTTGAGGGCTTCGTACAAAGCCGTTTCGTCAATGAGGCCACCGCGGGCGCAATTGATGATGCGCGCAGTCGGCTTCATCTTCGCGAGCACTTCGGCATTGATGATGTTCCGTGTGCGCTCAGTCAGTGGTGTGTGGAGCGTGATGAAATCAGCGCGCTGGAGCAGCTGGTCAAATTCGACTTTTTCGACACCGATCTCGACTGCGCGTTCCGGCGACAGGAACGGGTCATACGCGATGACGCGCATTTTCAGCCCGATGGCCCGGTCGGCGACGATAGAGCCGATATTCCCGCAGCCAATGATGCCGAGCGTCTTTCCGAACAGCTCGACACCCATGAACTTTGACTTTTCCCACTTGCCCGCCTTCGTCGAACGATCGGCCTGGGGAATATGCCGGGCCAGCGCCAGCATCAGCGAGATGGCGTGCTCAGCCGTCGTGATGGAGTTGCCGTAAGGCGTGTTCATCACGATGATGCCGCGGGCCGTCGCGGCGCGCGTGTCGATGTTGTCGACGCCGATTCCTGCGCGGCCAACCACCTTCAGCCGCTTCGCGGCGCGTATGACCTTCTCCGTGACCTTGGTGGCCGAGCGCACGGCAAGGCCGTCGTAGTCGCCAATGACTTCGGCGAGCTCCTCCTTGCTGAGACCGACCTTCACATCGACGTCGATGCCGCGCTCCTTGAACACCTCGATAGCGGCGGGCGACAGCTCATCAGAAATGAGAACTTTCGGTGCCATGAATAGGTATTCCTGCTGTGATGGATCAGGTCTCGCCGGGACCGGTGGCCGGCGTCAGACCGATCAAATTCCAATTGCCAGGGACAAATGACCTCGGGTCAGGCGGCTTTCGACAGGCTCGCCCGCACAGTCGCAAACGCCCAATCCAGCCAAGGCATCAGCGCCTCGAGGTCGGACTTCTCGACCGTCGATCCAGTCCAGATCCTGAGGCCGGGCGGCGCCTCGCGATAAGCCGCGATGTCATAGGCAACGCCTTCCTTGTCGAGCAGCGCCGCGATTTCCTTGGCGAATGTCCACTGCTCGGCCACGGGAAGCTGCGTCACCGCCGGATCGACGATGCTGAGGCAAACGGACGTGTTGGAACGTGTGGCCGGATCGCGTGCCAGGTTGGCAATCCAGGGCGTCCGCTCGATCCAATCGAAAATGACCTGCGCGTTGGCATCCGCCCTCGCCTGCAGGGCTTTCAGCCCGCCAATGCTCTCCGCCCACGCCAGCGTGTCGAGGTAGTCCTCGACACAAAGCATCGACGGCGTGTTGATCGTCTCGCCTTCGAAGATCCCGGTGATGACTTTTCCGCCCTTGGTCAGGCGGAACACCTTCGGCAACGGCCAAGGTGGCGTGTAGGTTTCGAGTCGCTTCAGGGCGCGCGGGCTCAAAATGAGCATGCCATGGGCGGCCTCGCCGCCGAGCACTTTTTGCCAGGAGAACGTCGCGACATCGACCTTGCTCCAGTCGATCTTCTGGGCGAAGGCGGCCGAGGTGGCGTCGACCAAAGTCAGCCCTTTGCGATCTGCCGGAATCCATTTCCCGTCCGGTACGCGGACACCGGACGTTGTGCCGTTCCAGGTAAAGACAACATCGCGGTCGAAGTCGACCTTGCTGAGGTCGGGTAGAAAGCCGTAGTCGGCCTCGTGCACCCGCACATCCGTGAGCTTGAGCTGCTTCAGGATATCGGCGACCCAACCCTTGCCGAAGCTTTCCCACGCGAGCGCCTCGACACCCCGTTCGCCGAGCAGCGACCACATCGCCATCTCGAAAGCCCCGGTATCCGATCCGGGAACGATGCCGCAAACGTAGTCCTCCGGCAGCTCGAGGAGCTTGCGCGTCTTGTCGATAGCAAGCTTCAGACGCGCCTTACCTTCCTTCGCTCTATGGGAGCGGCCGAGGAATGCGTTGCTGAGGACTTCGGGAGACCAGCCGGGGCGCTTGGCGCAGGGGCCGGACGAGAAATGCGGTCGCGCCGGTTTGACAGCCGGCTTCGCATGGTTGGTCATGTGCCTACCCTTCCAGATAGATGCTCCTCGTTGGGGAGGAGTGGCCCGCAGCCCTCGTGACTGATGCGGCGCAAAAAGTCAATCTGGAATGACGTTCGCGAATGTCGCGGGTAGGCGAACGGGCGCGAGGCTGACCAGTTTCGCTGCGGAAGACGGGCGAGCTGCCGGCTTATTCAGCCGGCAGTGACGCCTCCCGGACAGCTTCAGCGATATCGCCGACGACGGCCGAAATCAGCTTCTCGTCGTCGCCCTCGGCCATAACGCGAATCACCGGCTCCGTGCCGGATGGCCTGACCACAAGCCGGCCCGACGAGCCGAGCCGCGACTTGGCTTCGGCAATGGCCTCCTGCACGCGTTCGTTCTCGAGCGGCATGCCGTTGGCGTACCGAACATTCTTCATCACCTGGGGCAGCGGTTCGAAACGCCGACACACCTCGCTCACAGGCCGGTCGGAGCTCACCACGGCGGCAAGGATTTGCAGGGCCGCGATGAGGCCATCCCCGGTCGTCGTGAAATCCGACAAAACGATGTGACCGGATTGCTCGCCGCCCACGTTGAAGCCGTAGCGGCGCATGTGCTCGACGACATAGCGGTCTCCGACAGGCGTGCGAACGAGCGTCAGGCCAAGTCCTTTCAGGTAGCGCTCGAGCCCGAGGTTGGACATCACCGTCGCCACCAGGCCGCCGCCTGTCAGCCGGCCAGCCTTGGACCAGGTCTCCGCGATCACGGCCATGATCTGATCGCCGTCGACGAGCCGGCCCTTCTCATCCACGATGACGACACGATCCGCGTCGCCGTCCAGCGCGATGCCGATGTCCGCCCGCAGCTCGCGGACTTTCTCGATCAGCGCCTCTGGAGCGGTGGAGCCGCATTTGTGGTTGATGTTGCGGCCATTGGGATCGACGCCGATCTTGATGACCTCGCCGCCAAGCTCCCAAAGAGCTTCTGGCGCCACCCTGTAGCCAGCGCCGTTGGCGCAATCGATGACAATCCGAAGGCCATCGAGGCGCAGCTCGCGAGCCAGCGTTCGCTTGGCAAACTCGATGTATCGCTCCTGCGCGCTTTCCACGCGCGTGGCGCGGCCGATTTGATCGGGCGGCGCGAGTAGCTCTTCAACATCGGAATCGATGAGCCGCTCGATCTCGGCCTCCGCTTCGTCAGAGAGCTTGTAGCCCTCCGAGTCGAACAGCTTGATACCGTTGTCGTAGTACGGATTGTGCGAAGCCGAGATCATGACGCCCAGATCGGCGCGCAACGATCTGGTGAGCATGGCCACAGCCGGAGTCGGCATCGGACCAAGCAGGAAGACGTCGCAACCCACCGACGTGAAACCCGACATCAGCGCAGATTCGATCATGTAGCCGGACAGTCTCGTGTCCTTGCCGATGACGACCCGGATGCGCTGCTTGCCGTTTGCGAAGATCTTTCCGGCCGCCATGCCAACCTTGAGCGCGATCTCGGAGGTCATCGGGCTCCGGTTGGCCAGCCCGCGGATTCCATCAGTGCCGAAATAGCGACGTGACATTTGCCCGCTCAGCTCCTGCCTGATTTGCACTGGATTGCGCCGGAATGTGGCGGAGGTGCGCCCGCGCGCACCCGTCCCTCAGGCTAAGCCTTATACCACCTGCGCGAGCGCCATGTAGGTTGAACGCCCCACACTGTGAATAGGATGCGGCCGGTTGGAAACCCGGCCAACTCGCGTGGCGGACATCGCGTGATTAGGCCGAGCGAGAACTCGCTCGGCGCGCTCTACTCCAAATAGGGAATGGGATCGACCGGACTCGAGCCCTTTCGCAGCTCGAAGTGGAGCTGGGGCGTTTCGGCCTTGCCGGTCTTGCCAGCCTTGGCGATGACCTGGCCCCGCCGTACACGATCGCCGCGCTTGACCAGCAACTGATCGTTGTGAGCGTAAGCCGTGATCCAGCCGTCGTCATGCCGGATGAGCACGAGGTTCCCATAGTCCTTCAGCTCGCTACCGGCAAAGACGACGACGCCACTTTCCGCCGCGTGAACGTCCGTGCCCACAGGCACGGCAAGCTTGATGCCATCGCTATGACTGCCGTCGGGTTGCTTGCCGAACCCGGCAATCACCCGCCCCCGGACTGGCCAACGGAACTTTCCGACGCCGTCTGCTTGCTCCTCAGCGGTTCTGTTGTCCTGAGGAGGCTGAGGCTCATCTGCCTTCGCTTCGGCGGCCGACGGAGCATCGCTCAAGGTGTCAGACCGGTTCAGGGCTGCAATACGCTTCTTCTGCTGCGCGTTGATGATGACGGGGTTGTTGGGCCCCGGCTCATACGATGTATCCGTGGCAGGAGCAGAATCGGGCTGTTTCGGCGCGCCGCCGGGTTGCTCAGCAATTGTCAGTGGAGCGGGTGGCGCATCCCCCACACTCCTGACAGCCGACTTGGAGGGCGGCAGCTTCAGGACCGTGCCGGCGCGGACCTTGCGCGGATCATCGATGTTGTTGATCCGCATGAGCTCTGCCAGGGAGACACCTTTGCTTACGGCAATGCGATAAAGGCTTTCCCCCTGCTGTATGATATACGTCTCCGTCGCCTCGTCAGTTGCCTCGCTCAACTCGCCATCGGCTTCACTGTCGTACGCAGAAACCTCTTCTCCCGCAGGCTGTTGTGCAGAAACGGGCGCGGGAGAATACGGCGCAGCTACCTCCCTAGTTGGGGTCTCATTGGAGGCGCTGGGACGGTCGCGGCCGACGACGACCCTTGCTCCTTTCGGCAGCATCAGCCTTTGACCTGGCCGCAGCACGGGGCTCGTGAGGCCATTGAGGGTCATGAGCTCGCTGATCGAAAGGTCGTAACGCTCAGCAATCCCATAAAGCGTGTCGCCAGGTTGCACTTCGATCTCCGGGGAGCTGCTATTCGACCCCGCCCCCACCGGCGCGGATCGCTCATTCACCCGCGGAGACGTGGTCTCGAAGCCCCTCTGGGGGGGCGCAAAACTTTTCGGCCCAGGAGTTGATTGCGGCGGGAGGGCAGCCATCCTGGTCCCCTCGGGCCGGTACGCGTCGCCATAAAGGGACGAGGACGGAGGCTGGTATTGATTGCCAGCTGGCTGACCGGGTGACGTTTCGTAGATGGTCCGATAAGGCGGTGTCCGATAATCCGGACGGCTCGGCGCCGGCTGGTCATTGCCGTAACGGCTACCTGCCGAAGCGTAGTCCGTCACTGGACGGCTGGGCGAATATGGAGCCGAGGAATTGTGCCCGCCTGCATATCCGTACGATGGTCCGCGGTAGGAATTGTCATAAGGTGTGGAATCGGCAAGGCGCGAGCCGCTATTGCTCCACACCCCCTCGCGCGGAATGGGTGGGCGCTGATTGGCGCTTCCAGTCAGCCCGAACATGGGCGTGCTATTGAAACGCGTAACCTCGGCGCTGCAGCCAGCAAAAAAGAAGGCGATGCTGACCGCGACGATTTTTGCAGCCACACGAAATGCTTCAGCCCGTTCGGGCCGGGACTCGGAACGCAACATAGACTCCACCTCTCTGCCCCTGACTTACCGGCCTTTGGGTTAACGGGGGCTTAACGAAAAGAGGCGGAATTCGGAGCGCGGCTCCGGCGCCGACTTCAAAGTTGCTCGTGCAGAATGGGCAGTGGCGTTTAAGGAGCCAGAAAACCTTCAGAATAAAGGCTCTTCATAGACGAGTTGGCCGTCGATTTTCAGACCTTTGATGGCGGCCTTGCCGTCGTGATCAACCGTGACAACTGCCGCGAGCTTGCGGTCGCGAGCCATCGCTTCAAGCTCCAGTCCCCTGCCCTCGGACACGAAATAGCTCTCAATTCCGTAGTGCACGAAAATATCGCCGGTGCCGAAGCGGCCGGTTGGCCGGAAATTCCGAGCCCTCCCGCGTAACACGAGCTGGTCTGGGCCAACCTCACCCGGATGATCGCGGCTCACCGCGACGGGGACATACGTTTCATCTGCCTTCCTTTCGATAGTGACGTAAAGCCGTTCACCGCGTTTCACTTCCCCCGGGATGAGATCGCCCGGAATGCGCGTTACACCGTAGGAAAGATTGACATAGTCGCCGCGAAACAGGCTGCGCGGATCGACCGGCACAATAGGTAGCACGATTTCGCGCCCGTTCTGAAGCAGCTGCACCCGCTCGAAAACCATCCAGCCGAGCGCCGCCGTTTGTACCACTGCGACAGCAGCTGCGGCCAGCCACACCATTTTCGATCGCGTGACCATCATGGCAGCGCCTCCTGCGGTTTGGCTTGCTGGGCGTGCAGCCGGTAGGCGAGCCAGGAAAGACCAATGACGATCAATCCGGTCACGAGAAAGAATAGCGAGGTCCCGAGCAGCGTACCGATGGTCACGAAATAGAGTGCCAGCAGCTCGGCTGAAAAACAAATGTAGCTCAGCCACAGAACCCCTTTGTAACCGGAGCGCCAGCCCCAAGCGATGGCGCCGAGCAGCAATGCCATCGTGATGAATGACAAGATCGTCAGCGTTCCCGCTTCCCGGTTTTCGATGAACTTGAACGCGAAAGCGCCGACATAGGCGATAACCAAGCCGTAGCCAAAGACAGCCGGCGCAACACGTTGCCAAATGCCCGGTACAAAATCCGCAGCGATAGCCAGCCCACAGATCACAAGACCGATGAGGGCAACCACCCAATGGGCGCGCCCCTCGAGCAGGATATAGCCTAGGCTGATCGTCCAAAGACTGAGGACAATAGCAGAGATGTGCAGCCCTGGCGCCCAACGCCGCACCAAGATTGCGGCCGCCACCGCGCCCCACCCGACCAGAAATGGCCAGTGCACCGCCTCCGTGAGGACCATTTCCCGGCCGCTCCAGAGGCCGACCAGAACCATCGCGAGCGCCAATGCGGGATTGGAGGACAACAGCACGCCGGCCAAGAGAGCCCCGGCTGCCCACATGAGAACCGCATCGGGCGGATTACCGTCGATGTGGTACATCTGGGCGATCAGCATGATGCTGGCGCCGAAAACGCCGACCCCGGCGAGGACGGCTGCGTGTCCAAATCCAGCATAGCCGCGGGCAAGAAGCGTAGCGGCGAGACCGTAACAGGCCCAAAGCGTTGCAAGGAGCAGCCCCAGTCGGGCGATGCGCGGCATATCCTGCCAGTTCGCTGCGACGAAGCTCATCGCAGCAAAGCCGATGAGCACCGCTCCAAGCACAGCGAGCGATGTGGAGAGCTGGATAGTGGAGCCGCTTTGCGCCAGATCCGCGCGAATGCCTTCCAAGCCGGCGTCGTCGATCCAGCCCTGCTCGCGCCAGCGCGCGAGGTCCTGCTCCAGACGACGCCGGTAGCTCCACATGATCAGCCCCTCCGCGATCAGCCGGCGAGGTCGCCGGCAACTCTGTCAACGGAGGTTTACCGCGCCTCGGGCCCTCGCGCCATGGCTGCGATGCCGGTCCGCGAAACCTCGACGAGACCCAGCTCCGTCATGATCTGGATGAATTGCTCGATCTTGCTCGTGCGGCCCGTGAGCTCGAAAACAAAGTGCTCGGTCGAAGCGTCGATCACGGCAGCGCGGAAAATCTCGGCAAGGCGCAAGGCTTCGATGCGCTTCTCGCCTTTGCCGGCGACTTTAATGAGCGCCAGCTCCCGCTCGAGCGGTGGCTCCGGCAACAGGGTGAGATCCGTGACACGATGCACCGGCACCATGCGCTCGAGCTGATGCTTGATCTGCTCGATGACCGCCGGCGTACCTTTCGTTACGATCGTAAATCGCGACAGGTGACTCTCATGCTCGGTTTCGGTCACCGTCAGCGAGTCGATGTTGTAGCCCCGCCCGGAGAACAGCCCGGCAATCCGGGCAAGAACACCCGGCTCGTTGTCGACGATGACGGAGAGCGTCCGCGAGACAATCTCTTCTTTTTTTGTCGGATCGGGATAATGCGACTGTTTTTGTGTCTGAGGCATGGATTTCGAGTCCTGTCAAAGCCTGCAGCGTTCAATTCTGCGGGCGATGAAAAACTTCGACGGGCGTTTCGCCCTCCTCGTAATGCGGAAGTGACCAGGGCTCCTGAAGCGCTGCCTCACGCCAGGCGACGAAGGCCGGATGGGAGAGAATGGCGTCCATGTAGGCCCGCGTGTCCGGCTCTACGTCGACCTGATAGGTGTCGAGGCGTGTGACCACGGGCGCGAACATCGCGTCGGCAGCCGAAAATGCGCCGTAGAGGAACGGTCCTTCGCCACCGAACGATTGTCTTGCCTTCCGCCACAACGCGGTGACGCGCGCCACATCAGCGGCCACCGCGGCCCCGCGATCCTTTCTCGCAAAACGTTTGCCGAGGTTCATCGGGCAAGCGCTGCGGAGCGCCTGAAATCCTGCGTGCATTTCGCTGGCAGCTGCCCGCGCATGGGCCCGCGCTTTCGGGTCCGTGGGCCAAATGGCTTTCTCGGGAAATTTCTCGGCCAAATATTCGATGATCGCGAGGCTCTCCCACACCCTCACGTCGCCATCGGTAAGGCATGGCACCTTCCCGCTCGGTGAAACTTGCAAAATGCGCGCCTTGCTCTCCGGCCGATAAAGCGGGATCACCGTTTCCTCGAAAGGAATATCGAACGCGCGCAGCACCATCCACGGCCGCAGGGACCAGGAGGAGTAGAGCTTATTTCCGATGGTGAGGTGCATGGGCGGCCACCAAAGTTTGGAATGCGGCTAAATCCCCATCAGCCGAACAGGGCTGCCGATTGCTTCCGATCGTTTCAACAGCTCCTTGTCAAACGTCGAGAATGCAGTAGCACCCGCTTCCCTCGCGGCAACAAGGTGCAACGCATCTGCAAAATCCATTCCCTCACGGTAGCCCGCAATTGCTTCCCTGAGCACTTCAGGCGCTTCGACGCTCACATTCGGAAGCCCTGCGACCCCGGAAAATGCAGATGCGATCTCCTCGCGCGTAGCGCCATAAGCACTGCGAAGAACCCACTCCGTTTCGAGAAACACGGTCAGCCCGATGAAGATCTGATGATCCCTTATCAGAGCGACAGCCCGGTCGAACTGTTCAGGATGATCGGCGACGATGAACCTGACGAGCACATTCGTATCGACGGCGATCATTGCTTTTGAAAAGCCCTCCAACGCCGCCGCGCTTCGGAAGTGACAGCCTCGTCCATCTCCTCGAGAGATTTCGGCTGCCGTCGACGCCGGAGGCAACCTGCAACATCCTCAATCCGCGTCGCCGTGAAAACGCGCCAAGAGCGGAGCAGCACACCATCGGGATGTTCTTCCACGATGAGCTCGGTCCCGGCTTTCCAGCCGCGCGACTCGCGTATTCCCTTTGGGATGATCACCTGACCTTTGCTCGACAGGCGAGTGGTCTCCATCCCATTTCTCCTTATGCAGGTAAAATTTATTAAGACTTAGGCGCCATCACCCGATGGATCAATGTAGCCCGGGTCCTAAACCAGCACCTTTCCTTCCTCACCGATTGCCGTGCTGATCTCCTCGTCGGACACCTCCTCGCCCAGGATCATCTCGTTGTGGGCCTTGCCGGAGGGGATCATCGGGAAGCAATTGGCGAGTGCCGCCACACGGCAGTCGAACAGCACCGGCTTCGGTGTGCGGATCATTTCCATGATCGCGTCGTCGAGATCCGCGGGCTTATCGCAGCGGATGCCGACAGCGCCAAAGGCTTCGGCCAGCTTGACGAAATCCGGCAGCGCCGCCGTGTAGCTCTCGGACAGCCGGTTCCCGTGCAGCAGCTGCTGCCACTGGCGCACCATGCCCATGTACTGGTTGTTCAGGATGAACACCTTGACGGGCAGGCGGTACTGTATGGCCGTCGACAGCTCCTGGATGTTCATCAGGATGGAAGCGTCGCCGGCAATATCGATGACGAGCGATTTCGGATGGGCGATCTGCGTGCCAATAGCCGCAGGCAGGCCGTAGCCCATCGTGCCCAGGCCGCCCGAGGTCATCCAGCGGTTCGGCTCCTCGAACTTGAAGAACTGAGCCGCCCACATCTGATGCTGGCCGACCTCGGTCGTGATGTAGACGTCGCGATCCTTCGTCAGCTCATAGAGCCGCTCGATGGCGTACTGCGGCATGATCACGTCGTTCGACTTTTTGTAGCTCAGCGACTTCCGCGCGCGCCATTGGTCGATCTGCTTCCACCAGGCCTTGAGCGCGGCCTTGTCGAGCTGCGGCGCGCGCGATTTCCACACCGCCAGCATCTCCTCGAGCACGTAGGCGACGTCGCCGATGATCGGCACGTGGGCGTGCACGTTCTTGTTGATCGACGACGGATCGATGTCGATGTGGATCTTCTTCGAGTTCGGCGAGAAGCCATCGATCCGGCCGGTGATGCGGTCGTCGAAGCGGGCGCCGATGGCGATCATCACGTCGCAATCGTGCATCGCCATGTTGGCTTCATACGTCCCGTGCATGCCGAGCATGCCGAGCCACTGCTTGTCCGAGCCCGGATAGGCGCCGAGCCCCATCAACGTAGATGTGATCGGGAAGCCCGTGAGCCGCACGAGCTCGCGCAACAACTGGCTTGCCTTCGGACCCGAATTGATGACGCCGCCGCCCGTGTAGAAGATCGGTTTCTTGGCGGCGGCCATCAGCTCGACGGCTTCGCGCACGGCCTCGATGTCGGGCTTGAGCTTCGGCTTGTAGGTCTTGTGCGCGATATTCGACGGCCCGATGTAGTTGCCGGTCGCAAATTGCACATCCTTCGGGATGTCGATCACCACCGGGCCAGGGCGCCCCGTCCGCGCCACATAGAAGGCCTCGTGCAGAACGCGCGCGAGGTCGTTGACGTCCTTCACCAGGTAATTGTGCTTGGTGCAGGAGCGCGTGATGCCAACGGTATCGCACTCCTGGAAGGCATCGGAGCCGATGAGATGCGTCGGCACCTGCCCAGTGATGCAGACGATGGGAATGGAATCCATCAACGCGTCGGTAAGGCCGGTGACCGCGTTGGTTGCGCCCGGCCCCGACGTGACCAGCACGACGCCCACGCGGCCTGTCGAGCGCGCATAGCCCTCTGCCGCGTGCACGGCGCCGCCTTCCTGGCGCACGAGAATGTGCTTGATCTTATCCTGCTGGAAAATCTCGTCGTAGATCGGAAGTACAGCGCCGCCCGGGTACCCGAAGATATACTCAACCCCTTGGTCTTGTAGCGCCGTGATGACCATTTCGGCGCCCGTCATCGGGCGTGGCATGACGATCTAATCTCCCAACTATCCTAGATTTTCGAGAAAGAGCGGGCGGACGGAAGAGACGAGGAGCCCCCCGAAGCCAGCGGCCGCAAACTAGCGACGCGCAAGTTCGCGGTCAATTCTCATTGGTTTACGAATATTGCTATTTTATCGGCCGTTTTTTTCATTTCTTGCGTCGACACCCGCGTCCAAGACTTCATATTGCGCCGGATCCAAGTGAACTGCCGTTTGGCATAGTGTCGCGTATCGGCCTTCGCGCGGGCAGCCGCTTCTTCAAGGCTGATCTCTCCGGCCAAGGCCGCCATGAGATGCGGCACGCCGTGGGCCGTCATGACCGGCAGATCCGGGTCGAGTTGCAGATCCCTGAGATGGGCGACCTCTTCGAGCGCGCCGTTCTCCAGCATCGCGTCGAAGCGGGCTTCGCAGCGCTGATAGAGCTCGGCGCGGTCCGGTAGAAGGACGAGGCGGATGGTCTCCTCTTCGCGGAGCACGCCCTGCCCTGGCAAGCTTTGCCACTCGGCGAGCGACCGGCCAGTCGCGTCCAAGACCTCAAGAGCGCGGACAATCCGCTGCGGGTCGCTTGGCCTGAGCCGCGCCGCCATTTCGGCATCGCGCTGGCGCAAGACCTCATGCAGGGCCTCTGCCCCAATCCGTTTAGCCTCTGCACGCCAGTGCGCTCGTATTTCGGTGGGAATGGGAGGTATCGGCGACAGCCCTTCAAGCAGCGCCTTGAAGTAGAGCCCCGTGCCTCCGACGAAAATCGGCAGGCGCCCCTGCTCTTCCGCCTGGGCAATGGCCCGCGCGGCATCCTCGATGTAACGGCCTGCCGAATAGCCTTCGCGAGCCGGGACAAAGCCGTAGAGCAAGTGCGGAGCGCGCGCTTCATCCTCCGGCATCGGCCGGGCTGTCAGGATCCGCAGCTCGCGGTAGACCTGCATGCTGTCGGTGTTGATCACGGCACCGCCCAGCCGTTCGGCAAGCGCCAGCGCGAATGCGGACTTGCCGCTCGCGGTCGGCCCAGCGATAAGGATGGCCCGGCAGGGCCGGCGGTTATCCATATCCATCAGCTTGCAGGTCGAACCTGCCACTCCCCTAATCGGCCTAAGTAGATGAAAACCTACGCACTCGTCCTGACCAGCTCTCCCGCCGCTCCGGCGCTAACGGCAGAAATCGTGGACCGGGCGCTCGCAGCCCTATCCGGGTCGACACGCGGCGAAACGCTCTGGCTCTCCGAGCATGAGGCCTGGCAGGTTCAGTTTTCAGTCTCGGAGCCCCCGGATGCTGACCAGGTCCGCGCAACCGTCGCTGAGGCTCTCGCCAATCTTCCCGCCGACGTCAACGTGGTGCCGGACGACGCCTCACGGCGCAAGAAGCTGCTCGTCGCCGACATGGAGTCGACCATCATCGAGCAGGAATGCCTTGATGAGCTTGCTGATCATATAGGGCTCCGAGACCGCATATCGGAGATCACGGCACGTGCCATGCGCGGCGAGATAGCGTTCGAGGAAGCCCTCAAAGAGCGTGTCGGGCTGCTGAAAGGCCTCAATGCCGACGTTCTGGAGAAGCTTTACGACCGTATCACCCTGGTCCCGGGCGCGCGCGAGCTGGTCGCCACGATGCGGGCGAATGGCGCTTATTGTGCGCTGGTTTCCGGCGGTTTCACGTTCTTCACCGAGCGCATCGCGGCGCGCCTCGGCTTCCACACGCATCAGGCCAACACGCTCGACATCGTCGACGGACGTCTGACCGGAACTGTCTCCCCACCTATTCTGGGACGCGAGGCGAAGCTCGCTGCCCTAGAGCGCCTGCGTCGCGAATTGAATCTCCAGCCGGAGGAAACGCTCGCAGTCGGCGATGGCGCCAACGACCTCGACATGATCCGCGCGGCCGGTCTCGGCGTCGCCTTCCGCGCCAAACCGATCGTCGCCGCGGAGGCAAAAGCCTCCATCCGGCATGGTGATCTTACGGCGCTCCTTTACCTTCAGGGTTATAGCAAGTCAGAGTTCGTCAGCTCGTAGCAAGCACACCGTACTGGCACCGCTAACCAACGGGCTCCGACGACGAGAGTGATTGCCCAAGCTCCGCCTCCTCCAGCGACCGCGCCAGCTCCTCGCGCGCTTTCTCTGCTCGCAGCTGCCGGTTCCACATGCTGGCGTAGAGGCCACCCTTCGCGAGGAGCTGCGCATGCGTGCCCTGCTCCACGAGGCGTCCCTTATCGAGCACCAGAATGTTGTCCGCGTGAACGATGGTCGACAGGCGGTGCGCAATGACGAGCGTCGTCCGATTGCGAGACACCCGGTCGAGCGCTTCCTGGATCTCCTTCTCCGTATGGCTGTCGAGCGCGCTGGTTGCCTCGTCAAGCAGCAGGATCGGCGGCTGCTTGAGGATGGTACGGGCGATTGCAACACGCTGCTTCTCGCCGCCCGACAGCTTCAGCCCGCGCTCGCCGACCATCGTGCGGTAGCCCTGCGGAAGCTGGCGGATGAAATCATCGATCTGCGCCAGTCGCGCCGCCTCGTAGACCTCCTCGTCGGTGGCGTCCGGTCGGCCATACTTGATGTTGTAGAAGATCGTATCGTTGAAGAGCACCGTATCTTGCGGCACCACGCCGATCGCTGCACGCAAGCTCTTCTGGGTCACATCGCGGATATCCTGCCCGTCGATCGTCACCTGGCCGGCGGAGATATCGTAGAAGCGGAACAGGATACGCCCTATCGTCGACTTCCCGGCCCCGGAAGGTCCGACGATGGCCACCATGTGCCCGGCAGGCACCTCGAACGAGACATCCTTCAAAATCGGCCGATCCGGCTCATAAGAGAAATAAACATTCTCAAATCGGATCGTCCCGCGATCCACCTTGAGGGGCTTCGCACCTGGCTTGTCAACGATCTCCGGATGCTCGTTGAGCAATGAGAACATGTTTTCCAGATCGACGAGACCCTGTTTGATCTCGCGATACACCATGCCCATGAAGTTCAGCGGCATGTAGAGCTGGATCAGAATCGTGTTGACCAGCACGAGGTCGCCGACCGTGTTCTCGCCGGCTAAGATTCCGCGTGCGGTGAGCAGCATCACCGCCGTCATGCCCAACGAGAAGATCAGCGATTGGCCTGAGTTGAGCACGCCCAGCGAGTAGTACGTCCGCACTGCGGCGTTCTCGTATCTCGCCATCGAAGCGTCGAACCGGCGCGATTCGAGCTCCTCGTTGCCGAAGTACTTGACCGTCTCGAAGTTGAGCAGGCTGTCGATGGCCTTCGTGTTGGCCTCGGTATCGCTGTCGTTCATCTCCCGCCTGATGGCGATCCGCCATTCGCTAGCCGCGAACGTGAACCACATGTACGCGGCGACGGTGACCAGGATGATCAGCACATAGATGATGTCGAAGTAGTACAGCAGCACGCCGCAGATGAGCAGCAGCTCAAGCGCGGTGGGCACGACGTTGAGAATGCCCATCCGGATGATAAGCTCTATTGCGCGCGTCGCGCGCTCGATGACACGGCTCAAGCCGCCCGTGCGCCGCTCGAGGTGAAAGCGCAGCGAGAGGCGGTGGAGATGCTGGAAGGTGCGGTTGTTGAGCTCACGCACCGCATGCTGGCCCACCCTCGTGAAGAACACGTCCCGGATCTGGTTCAAGACGAGCATCAGGACGCGCGAGGCGCCGTAGGCAACGATCAACGCCCCTGCGATGAGCCCGACTCCCTGCTCGAGGCTCAGACCCGGCGTGCTCGAGGCAAGCAGATCAGTGGCCTCCTTGAAGAAGATGGGGACTGCGATCGTCACCACCTTCGCCAGAACGAGAACGGCGAAGGCCAGCACCACCCTCAGGCGCAGGTCTGGCCGCCCCTTCGGCCATACGTAGGGCAGCAATCCCCGGAGCACTGTCCAATGGTCCGCGCGACCCTCTGACGCCCACGCATTCCCTTCCCGCTTGAGCGGCTCTTCCGCCTTGATCGACTGCTGAATTGCCATGCGTCTTCTCTTCTCGCCCTGGAGCAGCCTTCGCCGAACGGCTCAACGCCCAACGGATCGCACGCTCGGGGGTTGCCCCTAGGCCCTGCCCAGCAAGATTCCGGGCGTCAAAGCGGCGGCCGGGACGGCCGCCAGACAGATGCTGGCTCGCCCCGGCCGCCAAACCCGGGAGGTATTGTCTCACGCGTCATATACGATCGCCGAGGCCAAATGACGACCCCGATCTCCGGGGTCTTGTGGCTGTAGCTCCGGCCAAGCTGGACAGGGGCCGGTCGGGTAGACCTTCTCAGCTCCCGTCACCAGACCGGGCTAACCCGCCTGGGGCCATTGGAAGCTCTCATCCGCCTTGGAGTCTCGGTTGCGCCTGCTGGATCACGCAGGGCAAATTGGCTGATTACCACACCGTAATTCGGTCCGGCGCGACCCTTACGGTTTGGGGTCATGAGCACAATATTTACCGGGGTGACGCTTCGGCGCTACGGTGAGGAAACCAAAAACAACAACAAAGGAACTTCAATGCAGAAGACTGTCAGCCGCGGCCCAACTGGCGGAGTTCGGAATATCTGTGTCTACTGTGGATCCGGTCTCGGCAATAAGCCCGTATACGCAGAAGCGGCCCGAATTCTGGGACGCTCCATTGCCGAGCATGGTTTGGGACTGGTCTATGGCGGCGGCAGCTTGGGACTTATGGGTGAACTGGCTCGTGCAACGCTGAAAGCAGGAGGCCGAGTGACGGGAATCATCCCTGCCTTCTTGTCGGAGCGCGAGCAGATGCTGCACGACGTCGATGAGCTGGTCGTCACGGAGGACATGCACCAGCGCAAGATGCTCATGTTCCAGAAGTCCGATGCCTTCGTGGCGCTTCCTGGAGGCATTGGCACGCTGGAGGAGTTGGTTGAGCAGCTCACCTGGTCCCAGCTCGGTCAGCATGAGAAGCCTGTCATTCTCGCCAACATCGCCGGCTTCTGGACCCCATTCTTGACGCTCCTGGACCACATGCGGGCCGACGCGTTCATCCGGAAAGACCTCGAGGTGAGATACCTCATCGTCGATCGTGCGGAGGACATCGTGCCCACGGTCCTCAAAACGGCGCCCGGAGAGCCGCGGCTGACGGGAGATGCCGAGCTCATCTCCCGTATGTGAGCGAGATCTCCTCGGATCAGCACGGTGCCCTCGGGGCCCGTGCTTTTCCGTCTACCCGCCACGCGTACTTTTGCGTTAGACCGTTAACCGGACGGCAGCCCACCTGAAGGCGACGGTACAAGCCCTTGTACAGCTTACTCGATGAGAAGACCCGGCGGGCGCACAAGCTGCGCAACAGCTTGCATTCCGTGCTTCTGCTGCTCGGCCTCGGCGTCGTGCTGAGCCTTTCCGCCATGCTGGTCTGGGGGCCGTCGGGCGTGATCTGGGCCTTGCTGGCCGTGGCAATCCTCGTCTTCTTCGCGCCGCGAGTTCCCCCGGAGGCTGTGATGCGTATGTATCGCGCCACCGAGGTCCACCCCCGTGCGGCTGGCCAGGTCGGGCGGGTTCTCCAGATCCTCTCGGAGCGCGCGGGCCTCCAGAGGCTTCCGCGCCTCTTCGTGATCCCGAGCTCCACGCTGAATGCTTTCGCAACGGGAAGCCCCGATAATGCAAGCATCGCGGTCACGGCAGGGCTTCTGCGGACGCTGAACTTGCGCGAGCTTGCGGGCGTGCTGGCGCACGAGGTCAGCCACATCCGCAACAACGACCTCTGGGTGATGGGACTGGCAGATGCCATGAGCCGCTTCACGCAGGCGCTCTCTACGTTGGCCGTGATGCTGGCGAGCTTCAACATCATGGGCATGCTCGTAGGCGTCACGTTCGTGTCCTGGTGGGCGATCCTTGTTCTCTATCTGGCACCGCTCGTCTCAAGCCTGTTGCAGCTCGGGCTGTCGCGCGCTCGCGAGTACGATGCGGACCTTGAGGGCGCCATGCTGACCGGTGACCCGCAAGGGCTCATTTCGGCGCTGGCCAAGCTCGAGCGCTACACCGGCCGTTTCTGGGAGGACCTGATGTTTCCGGTTCCGGGGCGTCGAGTGCCGCAGCCCTCCTTGCTGCGCTCGCATCCCAGTACCGAGGATAGGATCGCCCGCCTGCGGGAGCTCGAGCGCAAACCGACCTTGCCCCCGATCATCATCGAGGAAGAGCCGCTTGTCGGCCCGTGGCCGACCGTGGTTGTCGGACCTCGATTTCGCTGGCCGGGGATCTGGTACTGAAGGGCTATGTCTGAAAGCCTGCACGACCGTCGAAAAGAAGGCACAATCGATACAGCGAGCCAGGCGCGGGACCTCGCGACTAGGATCCGTGCCCAGGAGCGGCGGGCTGTTGCCCGCGCTCTGACTGAGGCCGAGCGGCAATCTCCTTTGGCTGCTGAGCTCCTGAGCGAGTTGAAACAGCATGTCGGCCGGGCGCTCGTCATCGGCTTCACCGGGCCGCCTGGAGCCGGCAAGTCGACGCTGGTCGACGCTTACGTGCGGGAGGTGAGGCGCAGGGGCCTTACCGCTGGCGTCATCGCGGTCGATCCGTCCAGCCCTGTATCAGGCGGCGCCATCCTCGGTGACCGCGTGCGGATGACGGCGGGGTTGGACGACGAAGGCGTTTTCGTTCGATCTTTGGCATCACGTGGCCACTTGGGCGGCCTCTCGCCGGCGGCCGTGCGGATGATCGATATCTTGGATGCCGCCGGCTATGACCGCATCCTCATCGAGACGGTCGGCACCGGGCAGTCGGAGATCGATATCGCCCAGGTGACGGATGTCCGCATCGTCATTTCCGCCCCGGGTCTGGGCGATGAAATCCAGGCCATGAAGTCAGGGCTGCTCGAGATCGCGGACATCCTGGTCGTCAACAAGGCCGATCGGGAGGGTGCCAACATCACGTTTCAGCAGCTCAAGTCCGCCCTCGCCATGCGGTCCGGGGTGCGCACGCAAACGCCGGTCTTGAAGACGACGGCCCTCACGGGAGATGGCGTGCCCGCTCTTGTGGACGCCGTAGAGGAGATCGGTGAGAGCCGGTTACGCCTTGGAGCGCAAATACGCCGTCGAATGCGGGCAAGATACTTGATTGCCCGGGCTGCTGCTGAGCTCGTCGAAGCGGAAATCCGCCAGTCTGAAGCCCAGCACCTGGATGAGCTCGCCGACGCGCTGCTCGAAGGCAAGCTCTCAGCTGCTGAAGCTGCGGGCCGCCTGCTCTCCAGGCGCTGACGCTCCACCGTCTTACCGGAGCTCTGAATAAGCCCCAAGCCTCGTGATCATCGGCTCTGTCGGAGACCAGGCAGGGAACCAATGGTCTAGCCCTCTGTTTCCCTTGAGAGCGCCACGCAACGGAGCCTGGGCGCCCCGATCTACACATCCACGCGCGTTGGCTCCTTCGCGACGACCTTGCCCTACGAGGCGAAGCCCGCGGCGCAAAGCCATCGAATGGAGTACCGACCAATGACGAACGAACCCGGCAGACATGAGCAAGGGTCGACAGACGACGTGGGCGAGGTGAAAGAACGGCTCCAGCGCGAGGCTGAGGCGGCGCGGGGGTCACTTCAGCGCGCTGGTGAGAACGTGCAGCGTCAAGCGAGTGAAGTCACTTCCGATCTGCAGGCCCAGGCGCAGAAAATGGTCTCCGAGCAGAAGGAAATGGCGAGATCCGGCCTGATGGACATGGTCTCGGCCATCCGGACCGCTGCCGACGATCTTGAACGCCACGAACAGCCGCAGTTCGCCAATCTCGTACGCGGCTTGGCGCGCGGGATCGAGGATTTCTCGCAATCGATCGGTCGCCGAAACTTCCAGGAGATGCTGACGGACGTGCAGCGTTTCGCTCGGGATCATCCGGCTACCTTCTTCGGAGGCGCGGTGCTGGCCGGACTTGCGATCGCCCGCTTCGCCAAGAGCTCAAGCGAGCCCCGACATGAAGCCCACGTTGGGCGGACAGCAGGCACGCGGTACCCCACGCAGCACTTCGGACAAGGCAATCAGCTCGGGGACTTCGCGCGGCAAGCGCGCGAGCGCGGCAGTGGCGTCGAAACCGGCAACATCACGAGGTGAACGCCATGGCAGAAGTCAGACATACGGAAACTGCGGCCCCGGAAGTTCCGCATAGGACCGCATACACAGCTGGCGAGGCGCGCGAGACGCGCTCGCTGGCCGATCTCGTCGCCGTGCTCGGACGCGATGTCTCCAATCTCGTCAGCAAGGAGATTGAGCTTCTGCGAGCTGAGGTGAGCCAAAGCTACTCCAACATGCAAACAGCAGGCGGCAGCCTTGCTGCCGCAGCAATCTGCTTGCTGGCTGCTCTGCTCATCCTGTTACAGGCGCTCATCGTTGCTCTGACAAATTGGGGCATGGGCGCCGGATGGGCTTCTCTGCTGGTCGGCGTGGTTGTCGGGATCATCGGTCTCGTCCTGCTCCAGAACGGCCGTTCCCTCCTCAAGGAGGGCGTGGTGCCCAAACGCACGCAAACACAAATTCAGCGCGACGCTGAGATGCTGAAGGAGCAAGTGAAGTGACCGAAACCCCAAGGCATGCAGAACGAGAGGTCGAACGCGCCCGAGCCGATCTCAGTCAGACGTTAGACGCCCTGAAGGAGCGGTTGACCTTTGGCCGGCTTATCGACGAGGCGCGGACCCAGTTCTTTGGAGACGGCGCCAGCGAGTTCGTGACGAACCTGGGCCGCCAAATTCGCGAGAACCCGCTACCGGTTGCCCTCGTCGGCCTTGGTGCCCTTTGGATGATGCTAGGCGAGCGCAAAGCGCCATCCCGCACTGGTCGACACTACCCATCGGCGCCGGAGCGGATGGGGAGCTATCAGGAAGGCTTCCGCGAGCGCGCCTACCAGGCTGCAGAACAAATGGGGACAGGCCTGCGTACGACAGCTGAAACCATGCGAGATACCCGCGAGGGGATCACCGAAAAAGTTCGCGAGGTCGCGGCGGAAGCAGGCGAGACCGTGAGCTCCGCTGCTGGCGCGGTTAGCCAGAGCGTGCGCCACGCCGGCGAAACCGCAGCGGATTGGATGCACCAAGCCAGAAGTGCGGCCCGAACTGCAGGCGGTGACATGGGCGAGCTCGGCCGGCGGACAACAGAGAGCCTCCGATCGATGGTGGAGGAACAGCCTCTCGTCCTCGGAGCGATCGGCATGGCGCTCGGCGCCTTGGTCGGCGCGATGCTGCCGAGCACACGGATCGAAGATCAATACTTGGGAGAGGCTCGGGATCAACTCCGGGAAGCGATCACCGAACAAGGCGGCGAGCTTTACGAGCGAGGCAAGATAGCAGCTACCGAGGCTTATCGTGCCGCTGCGGAGGAGGCCCGGAAACAAGGGCTGCTCCCCGAAGAGGGCGAGGGTAAGACGCTTGCTGAAAAGGCCGAGCAGGTTCTGACAAAAGCCGGCGAAGCGGCAAAAGAGGCTGGTCAGCGCGAGGCGGGTGCAGCCATGCCGGAGGGCGGGAGGAAAGTTTAGAAGCGAGTTTTACGAAAATAGATGTCCAGCCTCACTTACGGACCTGATTAGCCGGATACATTTTCAGTGAAGAAAAACAAAAACTCCGGATGCAGCTGCGCTGTATGCTGGAGTTTTTCAGCGCAAATTGCAGCTTCACAGCGGTTTGGATATGGCCACCAATGCGGATTCAGAGCGTCTCTAGCGTATCGAAGTTGATCGCTGCCGCGTAAGCCGTCTTATCCTCGATCGAGGCAGAGCCGCTGATCATCACAAGGAACCGGTTGTTGACCACGAGGATGATCTGACCGTCCTTGGTCTGCAGGGCGCGCTGCTTGCCGATTTTCGTCACTTTGCCCATTGCCGCCGCGACGGCTGAATTACTGAGCATGGGCATCCAAGTCGCAAGCAATGGCGAATCCGCCATGATCTGGATCTCAACGTTGACATCACCCTTTTCGTAAGTTCGCGCCGCCCGAATCCCGCCGAACATGACAGCGGCCGCATCCTGCGTTTCGGCGTCTTCGGCCGTCCAGCCAGCGAGCGGTGCCGGCAATGCCGCGGTCAGGCCCTCGGCATTTTTCTGGGCGATCAATTGAGAAGCGTAGTCCAACGCCTGCTTGGCTGCGGAATAATCCTTGTTGCGATAGGCGCTCAGCGCTTCGCTGATGGAATCCTCGACCTCATCCGCCACTGCGGGGCCTGCGAGGGCCAACGTAGCCGCCGAAATAACGGCGATCACCGCTCGCCTCATTCCCGAGTCCTCCCCTGGAATCACTGCAATGCAGCGACGGTAGGGGCCGGCATTCGCGTTGTCCAATGGCCGGAAGGAGAGGATTGTGGAAACAGGCGTCGAAGACCTGCGGCCCTGTCTTTACTGGACGCTGTCACGCGATTTTCCTAAGTCTCAGGTATGCCACAGGATCGCGCGAGCGAGGCGCGGGAGCAGGTCGCGGCAGGCTCGAAGCAGACTCCGCGCAAGACCGGTCCCGAGGTCATCGCGTCATATCTCAAGCATCTGCCGAATTCTCCTGGCGTCTATCGCATGATCGACGCCCGAGGGGACGTGATCTATGTCGGCAAGGCGCGGAATCTCAGGGCGCGCGTCTCGAATTACACCCGCCTCGCCGGGCACAGCACCCGCATCCAGCGCATGATCTCGCAGACGGCGGCGATGGAGATCGTCACCGTCGGAACTGAGGCAGAGGCGCTGCTGCTGGAAGCCAATCTCATCAAGCGCTTCCGCCCGCGGTTCAACGTGCTGATGCGGGACGACAAGTCGTTCCCCTACATCCTCATCGCGCGCGATCACCCGGCACCGCAAATCCTAAAGCACCGCGGCGCCCGGACGCGGAAAGGGGAATATTTCGGCCCGTTTGCATCGGCTGGCGCGGTCAACCGCACTATCAACATGCTGCAGCGGGCGTTCTTGCTGCGCTCGTGCTCGGATGCGGTGTTCGAGACGAGGACGCGCCCGTGCCTCCTCTACCAGATCAAGCGGTGCTCCGCGCCCTGCACCGGCGAGATCAGCCTCGAGGACTACAATCGGCTCGTCGATGAAGCGACACGCTTTCTCCGAGGTGAGAGCCAGAGCGTCCGCCGCCATTACCAGAAGCTGATGGAGGAAGCCGCGGAACGGCTCGAATTCGAGCGCGCGGCCGAGCTGCGTAACCGGCTCTGGGCGCTGGCGCACGTGACGGCTGACCAGGCCATCAACCCTGAGGGCGTGGAGGAAGCGGACGTTTTCGCCGCCGCGCAGGAGGCCGGCCAGACCTGCATCCAGGTGTTCTTCATCCGCAGCGGCCAGAACTGGGGCAATCGTGCCTATTTCCCGAAGGCCGATCGGTCGCTGAGCACAGCCGAGGTGCTCGAAAGCTTCATCGCGCAGTTCTACGACGACAAGCCGGTACCGCGCCTTCTGCTTCTGTCAGAGCCGTTGCCGTCGCAGGACCTCCTCGAGGAGGCCTTGTCGAGCAAATCTGAGCGGCGGGTCGAAATCCGCGTTCCCCAGCGCGGCAGCAAGCTGGGTGTGGTGGAGCATGCCCTGCGCAATGCGCGCGAAGCCTTGGCGCGTCAGTTGGCGGAGAGTTCATCGCAGCGGATTTTGCTCGAGGGTGTTGCTGAACGGTTTGGTCTGCCGCGACCGCCGCGGCGCATCGAGGTCTTCGACAACAGCCACATCATGGGCACCAACGCCGTCGGCGCGATGATCGTGGCCGGGCCGGAAGGGTTCGTGAAAAGCCAGTATCGGAAGTTCAACATCAAGTCGACCGACCTCACGCCGGGCGACGACTATGCGATGATGCGGGAGGTACTGACGCGCCGGTTCCGGCGGCTGGTTGAGAAGAAGAACGGGGGCAAGAACGGTACGAAGACTGAACCCGAGACAAAGGTGGAGCGGCAGGTCGCTACCGAGGAGATTGAGGCGACAGAAGAGCTCTCCAGCCGCATCACCCCACCCGAGCCGCCTCCTCTCGATGAGCGTGGCTCCTCCGGCATCCCATTCGGCGTACTGCGCGCTGAAGCCGTATCTGAGCCCGGCATCGAGGACGATGAGACCGATCTTCCGGACGACGACTACTCACCGGCGCTGTTCGACGAAGCCACCGTGGATGGGGAGCGTCGTCAGGAGCAGGAGGAAGAGGAGTTTCCCGATCGTCCGGACTTGGTGCTCATCGACGGCGGCGCGGGCCAGCTTGCCGTCGCCTGCCAGGTGTTGTCGGAGTTGGGGATCACCGGAATTCCCGTGGTCGGCGTGGCCAAAGGCCCTGATCGGGATGCAGGCCGCGAGCACTTCTACATCCCCGGCCGTGACAAGCCCTTCATGCTGGAGCCGCGCGACCCGGTGCTCTACTTCATCCAGCGGCTGAGGGACGAGGCCCACCGCTTTGCCATCGGCACTCATCGGGCAAAGCGGGCGAAAGCCATTTCGGCCAACCCGCTCGACGAGATCCCCGGCATTGGACCGGCGCGCAAACGCGCACTGCTGCAGCACTTCGGTTCGGCCAAGGCGGTGTCACGGGCCGGCGTCGCCGACCTCAAGGAAGTGCCTGGCATCTCAGAGCAGATGGCGCAGACCATCTATGATTTCTTCCACGAACGCAGGCATTGACCGCCTGTGACTTCATTTGGCGCGCCTATCCCACTTTGCACGTGCCCTATCAGGTGAGCTTCGGAATGGCGAGCCGGTAAATGCGGATGGCGTTGTCGTGGAAGAGTTTCAGTTTGTCGGGAGTCGGAAGATCGGCGACGGCCTGCTTGTAGCCTGAATAGATCGTGTCGAAGCTTCCGCACAAACCATCGACGGGGAAGTTCGACGCGAACATGCAGCGATCGGGGCCGAAAATCTCGATCGTCTCGCGGATGATGGGGCGGTTGTCGTCGATGCTCCACGGCCTGCCCTTAAGGCCGATGCCCGAAATCTTGATCGTCACCTGCGGAGCCGAAGCCGCACGCTTGAGCGCCGCCCGCCACCCGGCTAGACCTTCCGGACTACGGTCTGCTGGCAGGAACGTGTGGTTGATGACGACCGGCGTCTCGGGATAGGCGGCGATCAAATCGAGAAGCTCATCCACGTGCCACCAGGGCGCCTGCAGCTCGAAATGAAAGCCGTGCTCCTGAAGCATGGCGTACCCTCGCCGCCACGCCGGATCACCCATGGAGCCCGGCGCCCCGGCTTCTATCAGGCCCGGTGCAGCAGCAGCCGTCGGCTTATGGCGAATGCCCCGCACGATCGGGTACGCCGCATGGCCGGCGAGCACTTCCTCGACATCGGCCCTGTGCAGGAATGCCCGCGCGACGTGGGCTGCGGGCGTGCCGTGTGATGCGGCCACTTCAGTGATCCAGCGGGTTTCCGCCACTGGGTCGTTCTCATCCCACTCGCCTTCCATCGTGACGCTCGCCACGATGCGATGCCGCGCCGACACAGCGCGGTAGTCGGCCGGCATGAAGTTGGTCTTGATCGCCGAGTAGTCGCCGTACCGGAAGGGGATCAGGACGTCGGGTGCCAACCACGGATGCCGGTTGAGCCCGAGGTCCCAGTAGTGATGGTGGGCGTCGATGATCGGCAACCCGCTGTCGTCCACGGCTCCCGTCTCGATCGCGGATTGCACTGCTCCCATCGGAGGCGCTCAGTTCTTCGCCAATCCCAGATCGGTCAGCAGCTCGGCGGTCGTGTTTGCGAACTTCGTCGCGAAGGCTCTGAACTCCTCCGGTGTCTCCCATACCGGCGTGATGCCGCGGGCCTTGAGCGCTTCTTGAACCTCAGGCCTAGCATGTGCCCTGGCGGCTGCCTCAATCAACTTCGTGCGCACGTCGTCGGGAATGCCCTTCGGCAGCACGAACGCGAACCAGTTGACGAAGGTCCAATCGAGACCTGTGGCCTCCTTGAGCGTGGGCACGTCCGGGTAGCTCGAAAGCCGCTTGGTGTCCATGACGGCGAGCACCTTCACCCGGCCCGCCTGGGCCAGCGCCAGCGCCTCGATCGGGATCCGGGCCACCGTATCGGTCCCGCCGCCTGCAGCCCACGGCACGATCATCTGCACCGGCCGGTTCGGGTAGGATTGCGCTAGCGCCGACCATGCAGCCGCGAGGGACAATGCGAGTCCCCCGATGCCAGACAAAAATGTCCGTCTTCCAATCATTGTTTCCTCCCATGTTGTTATTCTCGTCTGCAAGGCAGGGATCAGACGGTAAGCGCGACTGCCCGGCAGATATCTTCCAGCAATTCGCGAATGCGGCCGGGGCCGGCTGACGGTGTGTTCGCCATACGTGCCGCCATCAGAATAGCCTGCCGCGTAGCACCTAGCTTGGCGATGCCCTTTCCAGCGATGTCGTAGGCGGTCCCATGAGCCGGCGTGCAGATCGGAAAGGGATAGCCACCGATCAGGGTGACCCCCTCCTCGAAGCCCATCAGCTTCATCGCGATCTGGCCCTGGTCGTGGAACATCGTCTGCACTGCATCGAAGTCACCCCGCCGGGCGCGGAGAAAGACGGTGTCGGAAGGAAACGGGCCTTCACAGGCAACGCCTCGGGCCTTCGCCTCTTCGATTGCCGGCCGGATCACATCGATCTCCTCGTGGCCGAAATTGCCGCCGTCGCCGGCATGAGGGTTAAGCGCAGCGACCGCGATGCGGGGCCGCTCGAATCCGGCGCTGCGCATGCATTTGTCCGTGAGCACGAGCGCGTTGACGATGGCCTCCTTGGTGATCAGATCGGCAACGCGCCGGAGCGGCACGTGCGAGGTGACGCGCGCATTCCACAGGTTGCCCAGCACGTTGAACTCGCGCCCGTGCGCCTCGGCACCGATCGTCTCGGTGATGACGGCGATCTCGTCCTCATAGCTCGGCAGCGCCAGACGCATCGCGTACTTGTTAAACGGCGTGTACACCACAGCGCCTGCCCCGCCGGCAGCTGCCAATTTCAGGGCGGCGCGGAAGTTCGTGAGCGCAAAGCGCCCGCCGGTTGCGGTCGCCTCGCCCAACGTGATGGCGGCTGGATCGAGATGTCCGAGATCGGCGAACAGGGCTGAGCCTGCCCGATCGGGAATGGCCATTCCCGGCGTCCAGACCGGGATATCGGCGTTGACGCCCGCGATCCTTTCGCCCTCCGCCAACACCCGCCGATCGCCGAAAGCGATGAGATTCGCAGCAGCACGAATGTCCGCGTCCGCAAGGAGCTTCGCGGTCAGCTCAGGGCTGATCCCCGCGGGGTCACCCATCGCAAGCGCGATCACAGGGCGTTCGGAGGTTTCCGTCACGCGATCCTCTCGGGCTCCATTCTGACACTATGCTTAGCACGGGGCCCTGGTCCGCAAGCAATAGGCCCGCACGCTTGAGGCTTGGTCGAAACGCCGTTTCCACGACGAGCAAGGCTCCCCTTCGGGAGGGGCAACAATGATCCACCTCACCCGATGCTATTCGAGCGCCTTCTTGACCTCGTAGATCTCCATGATGCGGGCGCTACGGTGCGGGCCGTCGCAGACGAAGGTCCATTTGCCTTCCGTGTACGTGTCGCACATCTTCACGCCCTTGATGAGGATCCAGTGGCCCTGCTTCCCTTTGTGAATGGCAAGGATGTAGTGGGCCCACGCATTGCGCGGCTTCTGCATCCAGGCCCATACCGTCGGCCGCTCTTTACGCGGCAGGTGCATGAACGTAGCGACGGGGATCATCCGATAGCCGAAGGCTGCGAGCACCCCCGCGACCTCGTCGGCACTTGTGCCCTTGACCACGGACCGCCTGCTCTCCGGCAGCTCGCGGTAGCGGCGGATCTCCTCCTCGACCTTGCTGATCGAATAACCGGTAATTGCCGACAGGACGTAAGGGCCGCAGAACGCGATGCGTCCCGTGTCATTCGTGACCTCATTGAGACTCGAGGTGCTGCGCGCGGCTCCACTCCAGTCGCCGCTCATGACACGCCTCCGGGTGTTTCAGATTGAGAGCTTGGTTAACGGAAGGTTGACGGATCCGGATTTACGAAGGGTTAACGCCGGCGCGCGATCCGTATCGTTTTGATACGCCCACCTTGCAGGAAGTCTCGGATCGTGACAGGGGTGGCTGCCTTCGGTTTTCCTCATTGCATCGAGACCCATGTCCCGCATTGGCTTTTATTCCGGCTCCTTCGATCCGATCACCAACGGCCACACCGATGTCATCAAGCGTGCGCTCCCCCTATTTGACGAGCTTGTCATTGGCATCGGTGTCCACCATGGCAAGGTTCCGCTTTTCACCGCCGAAGAGCGCGTTGCGATGGTGGAGGCAGAAGCGCGCGCGCTGACGCGGAAGCATGGCGGCAGTATTCGGGTTGTCACATTCGATGGTCTCGTGGTCGATGCCGCGCGCGAGCATGGCGCGCGGTTTATCGTCCGAGGCCTGCGGGATGGGACGGACTTCGATTACGAGATGCAGATGGCCGGCATGAACGGAACGATGGCGCCGGACATCGAGACGATCTTCCTGGCCGCCAGCCCGGGTACACGTCACATTGCGGCGACCTTTGTCCGCCAGATCGCGGCCATGGGCGGCGATGTCTCCTCGTTCGTGTCACCGGCCGTGGCGCGCAAGCTGAAAGCCCGGATGAAGGCGAAGGCTCGAACAGGTTAACCGTCAAGCTAGAGGAACCGCCAAACTCCGGCCACATGGGCCCCGTCCATCTCACCAGATCGAGCATCAAGGAGGCCAACCTTTGATCCGTTTTCTCTCATTCGCCCTCGTGCTGAGCATCGTGCTTGGCCTTGGGATGGCGCGGGCGCAGACATCGCCTGACCCTGAAAACACCCTGGTTCTCGAGCTCAAGACGGGGCGCGTGACCATCGCGCTTCGGCCTGACCTTGCGCCGAAACACGTCGAGCGCGTCAAACAACTCGCGCGCGAAGGGTTCTACGATGGTCTCACATTCCACCGCGTGATCGACGGCTTCATGGCGCAAACCGGCGATCCGAGAGGTGATGGCACTGGCGGATCGAAGTACGGGAATCTGCCGGCGGAGTTCACACCTACGCCGTTCGAGCGCGGAGTGGTCGGCGCGGCGCGCACTGCGGACCCCAACAGCGCCAACAGCCAGTTCTTCATCATGTTCGACCGCGCACCGCATCTCGATGGCAAGTACACGGTGTGGGGGCAGGTGATCGATGGCATGGAGCACGTCGACAAAATCAAGCGCGGAGAGCCGGGAACAGGCCGAGTGACCAACCCGGATAGGATCGTCCGCATGTACGTGCTGGCCGATCGCAAGTAGCGTGTGCTTGGCACCGGGCGGGGCGCTCATCACAATTTTTTTCTCCGGCGACCCGGTGCAGTTTGGGTTGCGTCGGCGTCTCTGCGGTGCCACGTAAGGTCGGTTGGACAGCGATGAATGGAAGGACGCCGAATGGCCGAGATCAAAGACCCCGAGAACACATTGATCATGGAGACGACGCAGGGCCGCGTTGTTATTCAAATGCGCCCCGACCTCGCGCCCAATCATGTCGCGCGTATCAAGGAGCTGACACGCCAGGGCTTTTATGACGGCATCGCGTTCCACCGCGTGATCGACGGTTTCATGGCCCAGACGGGCTGCCCTTACGGCACCGGTACCGGAGGCTCGGGCCAGAAGCTCGCAGCGGAGTTCAACTCGGAGCCGCATGTGCGGGGCACGGTGTCGATGGCGCGTGCCGCATCACCGAACTCGGCCGATAGCCAGTTCTTCATCTGCTTCGACGATGCCCGTTTCCTCGACCGGCAGTATACGGTCTGGGGCCACGTCATCGAAGGCATGGAGAACGTCGACAAAATCAAGCGCGGCGAGCCCGTCGTGGATCCAGACAGGATTGTCTCCATGCGTGTTGCCGCGGACGTGACCAGCTGATCAAGCTCGACACCTGAGAACGAAGCGCCCCTCCCCGAAAAGGGGCGCTTTTGATTCAGGCTGCCTGACTGGCGCCTTCGGCTGCCAGCGCCTTCCGGGCGCTCCGGGACTCCAGAAACGCTGTGATTTCGCCGACAATTCCGCGGCGGAACAGAAGCACCGTCACCACGAAAATCACACCTTGGATGACCAGGACCCATTCGCCAAATCCGGCGAGATAGTTCTGCATGGTGACGATCACCGCTGCGCCGACCATCGGGCCGAAGACCGTGCCCATGCCGCCGACCAGCGTCATCAGGACCACCTCACCCGACATCTGCCACGTCACGTCGGTTAGCGAGGCGAGCTGGAAGACGATCGCCTTGGTGGCCCCGGCTAACCCCGACAAGGTCGCTGATATCACAAAGGCCATAAGCTTGTATTGATCGACCCTGTAGCCGAGGGATATGGCGCGCTGCTCGTTCTCCCGGATCGCCTTCAGCACCTGGCCGAACGGCGAATGGATGGTGCGATGAATAATGAGAAAGCCAGCCGCGAAGATGACAAGGACAACGTAGTAGAAAACGAGGTCGTTGCTGATATCGAGGAAGCCGAACATTGGCCGCCGCGGAACAGCTTGAATGCCGTCCTCACCTCCAGTGAACGGCGCCTGCAGACAGAAGAAGAAAACCATTTGCGCCAGGGCCAGCGTCACCATCGCAAAGTAGATGCCCTGACGGCGAATGGCGATGGAGCCCGCCACCACGCCCATGAGCATAGCCACCGCCGCGCCCGCGAGGATGCCAAACTCCGGCGACCAGCCCCATGATTTGACCGTATACGCTGAAATGTAGGCCGCGAAGCCGAAGAACATGGCGTGCCCAAAGGAGAGCAGGCCCACGTAGCCGATCAGCAGGTTGAAGGCGATGGCGAACAGCGCGAAGCACAACACCTTCATCAAAAAGACGGGATAGAGCAGCAGCGGCGCCACGAGGAGCACCGCGATCAGCGCCGCGAAGATGGGCATGTCGTAGCTCTTCATCCTCGCCTCCTCAGCGCGGCGTTCCGAACAGGCCGGCGGGCCTGATCATCAGCACAATGGCCATGATGATGAAGATCACCGTGCTCGAAGCTTCGGGGTAGAACACTTTTGTGAGGCCCTCGATGATCCCGAGTCCGAAGCCCGTGATGATCGAGCCCATGATCGAGCCCATCCCGCCGATCACCACGACGGCGAAGACGACGATGATGAGGTTGGCGCCCATGACCGGGTTCACCGAATAAATGGGCGCTGCCAGCACGCCTGCGAGCGCCGCGAGCGCGACACCGAAACCATAGGTGAGCGTCATCATCCGCGGCACGTTGATGCCGAAGGCACGCACGAGCGTCGGATTTTCGGTGGCTGCGCGGAGATAGCTGCCGAGCTTGGTCTTCTCGATCATAAACCAGGTCGCGAGGCATACGACCAGCGACAGCACGACTACCCAGCCGCGATACCACGGCAGGAACATGAACCCAAGATTGGTGCCCCCTGGAATCGGATTGGTGTAAGGCAACCCGGAAGAGCCATACTGCTTCCGGAACACCCCCTCAATGATCAGCGCTAGGCCGAACGTCAGCAGCAGGCCGTAGAGATGGTCGATGTGGTAGATGCGGGAGAGAAGCAGGCGCTCGATGATGATCCCGAAAATGCCCACGATGATCGGTGCGAGGATCAGCGCGCCCCAATAGCCGATTCCCAAGTAGTGCAGCAGCATGTAGGCGGCGAAGGCGCCCATCATGTACTGCGCACCGTGAGTGAAGTTGATGACGTTCAGCATGCCGAAGATGACCGCCAGCCCCAGGCTCAGCAGCGCATAAAAGGCGCCGTTGATGAGCCCCAGAAGTAGCTGACCGAAGAGAGCTTGCGGCGGGATGCCGAGCAGCTCGAACATCTGAAATGCTCCTCAGCCCTTGCTGCGTCGACGGTGAAGGGCTATCGCGGATATCAGTGGCGAGATTAAGCGAGCCAATGAGGGTCAGGGTCTCTCCCCGCCAGATGGCGGGGAGAGAAAAGTTGCATCAGCCCTTCTTGACGAGCGGGCACTCGCCTTCCTCGATCGGCCGGAAGGCCTGATCAGCCGGAATGACCGCGCGGATCTTGTAATAGTCCCACGGCCCCTTGCTCTCTTCAGGCTTCTTAACCTCGAAGAGATACATGTCGTGGATTTTGCGACCGTCGGGGCGGATGTATCCTTTGCCGAACACGCGATCCTCGGTCGGCATCGACTTCATCTTCTCGACGACCTTGGCGCCGTCGGCGTCGCTGCCAAGCTCATGCACGGCCTTGAGGTAGTGGGTCACGGCCGAATAGACGCCTGCCTGCACCATCGTAGGCTTCGCGCCATTGTTGTCGGCGGCGAACTCCTCGGCAAACGCACGCGTATTGTCGTTGAGATCCCAGTACCACGCTTCCGTGAACACCAGGCCCTGCGCCGTCTCCAAACCGAGGGCGTGGACATCACTGATGAACATCAGCAGCGCTGCGAGGCTCTGCCCGCCCTGCACGATGCCGAATTCCGCCGCCTGCTTCACCGAGTTGATAGTGTCGCCGCCAGCGTTGGCCAGGCCGATGACCTTGGCGCCCGAGGACTGTGCCTGGAGCAGGAAGGACGAGAAGTCCTGTCCCGGGAAGGGATGGCGAACCTTGCCCAACACCTTGCCGCCGGCCTTCTCGACGGCAGCTGAGGTGTCACGCTCCAGCGCATGACCGAAGGCATAGTCGGCCGTGAGGAAGAACCACGAATCGCCGCCGGTCTTCACGAGGGCGTTGCCGGTGCCGTTGGCGAGGGCCCAGGTGTCGTAGGTCCAGTGAATGGTGTTCGGTGTACATGCCTTGCCGGTCAAGTCCGACGTCCCGCCGGTGGAGTTCAGGTGGACCTTGTTCTTTTCCTTGGTGATGTTGTTCACCGCGAGCGCGACAGAGGATGTAGGCACGTCCACAATGACGTCCACTCCCTCGACGTCGTACCACTGGCGAGCGATATTGGAGCCAATATCAGGCTTGTTCTGGTGGTCGGCGAAGATCACCTCGACCTTGGCCGCACACTTGTTCTCCTTGCAGTAGTCCTCGACCGCCTTCTTGGCCGCCCAGACGGAGCCCTGGCCCGACAAATCTGCGTAGACGCCGGACTGGTCGTTGAGTACGCCGATCTTGATGACGCCCCCGGTAAACTCAGCATGCGCAGCCGTTGCGAAAACGCTGGCCGATGCCGCTAACAGAAATGGTTTAAGTTTCACGTTACCTCCTCCTTTGACGCGAGAGTCGAACTCAGACTCCGAGATAAGCTTCCAGCTTGTTCTTCTTGGCTGCAATCTTGTTATTTTCGATCATGTCGACGACCTGCCCATGCTCGACGACGTAGTGGCGATCGGCGACGGTCGCAGCGAAGTGGAAGTTCTGCTCCACGAGCAGGATGGTGAACCCCTTGCTCTTGAGCGTTCTCAGTATGCGGCCGATTTGCTGGACGATAACAGGAGCCAGCCCCTCGGTCGGTTCGTCGAGCAGTAACAGCTCTGCACCAGTGCGCAGGATTCGCGCGATGGCCAGCATCTGCTGCTCGCCGCCGGACAATTTTGTACCCTGACTTGAGCTGCGCTCCCTCAATACAGGGAAGAGTTCGTAAATTTCAGCGAGCTCCAATCCGCCAGGTTTCACGACCGGCGGCAGCAGAAGATTTTCTCGCACATTGAGGCTTGAGAAAATGCCCCGCTCCTCGGGCACGTACGCAATGCCAAGCCGCGCAATGCGCTCAGACGGCAAATTGATGGTCTCGTGACCATTGTAAACGACGGAGCCTTTGCGGGACCGCACGATGCCCATAATGGCCCGCATGGTGGTCGTCTTGCCGACGCCATTGCGGCCGAGCAGAGTGACAACTTCACCCTTCCGGACGTCGAAATTCATCCCGTGAAGGATGTGGCTTTCACCGTACCAGGCGTTCAGATCGCGCACACTGAGGAGCGGCTGATGGAGCTCAGGCATGGGCCGCTCCACTTGCAAGCGCGCCGGCTTCGTCACCCGATCCCATGTAGGCCTGGATAACGTCAGGATTGCGCGAAACTTCCGAGTAAGGGCCCTCCGCCAGGATCTCCCCGCGGGCCAGAACAGTGATCATGTCGGACAGGTCAGCCACCACGGAGAGATTGTGCTCGACCATGAGCACCGTCCGGTTCTTCGCGACGCGGCGAATGAGCTCGGAAATACGGCCGATGTCTTCCCGGCCCATGCCGGCCATGGGCTCGTCGAGCAGCAGCATTTCGGGGTCAAGCGCCAGGGTCGTCGCAATTTCCAGCGCGCGCTTCCGGCCATAGGGCAGCTCGACCGCCTTCAAATGGGCAAAGCTCCCGAGGCCGACATCCTCGAGGAGTTGCATAGCCCTATCATTCAGCACGTCGAGCGATCGCTCCGACCGCCAGAAATGGAACGAGGTGCCGAGCTTGCGCTGCAGCGCAACGCGGATGTTCTCGAGCAGGGTCAGATGCGGAAAGGTCGCCGAGATCTGGAAACTGCGCACAAGCCCCATACGCGCGATGTCCGCCGGATTGAGGCCAGTTATATCCTGACCCTTGTACCGGATGACGCCGGTTGTGGGCTTGATGAACTTCGTAATCAGATTGAAGCAGGTCGTCTTACCGGCGCCGTTCGGCCCGATAAGCGCGTGAATGGCGCCTCTACGGACCCGCAAATTGACATTCTTTACGGCCCAGAGACCCTTGAAATTGACGGACAGGTTCTCCGTCTCAATGATATGTTCCTCGGTCATGCCTGGGCTTGAGCCCTGTCCTCGGTTCGTTTCCCTCCCCTGGCCGATGGCTCAGGGTTCTTGCAGTCATTTTATAATGGCGGCTCCGATTAAACAAGAATCTGAATTCCGCCAACGTCATAGATGTCGCATGAATCCGCGTCAGGCACCGATGGCGCCATCGGCTTCGGGGTGAGGAGAAACGCCGGCGAGGCGCTGACGAATGCGCGTTGCGACAAGGGCGAGGACGAAGACCCCTGCCTGGATGACCACGATTGATGGCCCCGTAGCGGCGTCGAGGTGGAAGCTCACCAGGGTGCCAGCCACGCTGGAGCCAATCGCCACGATACCGGCAATCAGCAGCATCAGGTCGAAGCGGCGGGAAAGCAGATAGGCGATTGCTCCGGGGGCTACCAACATCGCGATGACGAGGATGATCCCGACAGCCTTTAGCGATGCGACGATGGCTAAGGACAAGAGGGCAAGAAGACCGTAGTGAAGCAACCCCACCGGCAGCCCAATGGCACGCGCGTGCTGGGGATCGAAGCAATAGACCAAGAGATCCCGCCGCCGCACGAGTACAGCGATCAGCACGACGATCGCGATGATGATGACCTCGCGGAACTCGTTGTCGGGAATGCCAAGGAGATTGCCGAATAAGATGTGCAGCAGGTGCTCATCGGACTCGATCCGGGTGAACAGCACCAGCCCGAAACCGAACATGCCCGAGAATACGATGCCTAAGACGGTGTCCTCGCGCACGCGGCTGTTCTCGGTCAGATAGCCGGTCAACATCGCGCACGTGAGGCCGGCTGCGAAGGCGCCAAGAGACAGCGGCAGGCCAAGGGCGTAGGCCAGAACCACGCCAGGAAGGACGGCGTGCGAGATGGCATCACCCATCAGCGACCAGCCCTTGAGCACGAGATAGCAGGAAAGCACAGCCGACACCGCGCCGACGAGAACCGCGACGATCAGCGCCCGCTGCATGAAGGGGAATGAGAGCGGCAGCGCGACGAAATTCCAAACGGCCTCGATCATGGGTGGAGGACCTCTCCCTGCCCTGCGGCCCGCGCCCTTCGCCGTGTGGCCAGCACGCCGTGCTTCGGTGCGAGATAGAATGCCATCAGGAAGAGCAGCGTCTGCAGCGTGACGATGACGCCGCCGGTGGCCCCGTCGAGGAAGTAGCTGATGTAAGCGCCGGCGAACCCGGTCGACGCACCGATGGCGACGCTCAGCGCGAGCAGGCGTCCAAACCGATCGGTTAGGAGGTAGGCCGTCGCACCCGGCGTGATCACCGTAGCGACAACGAGCGCCGCTCCCACCGCCTGCAAAGCCGTTACAACGGATGCGCTGAGCAGTGCAAAGAACAGCACCTTCAGAGCGTTCGGATTAATGCCAACGGCGCGCGCATGGCTCTCGTCGAAGAAGACGAGCATAAGGTCCTTCCAAACGACCAGCAGGATCGCGAACGCAACAATGGCGACGACAACCACCTGCGCCGCATCCTCGTCGGCGATGCCGAGGATATTACCGAGGACAATCGTCTGCACGCTGATCGGAATTGGATGAAGCGAGACGATGAACAGCCCGGCGGCGAAAAAGGCGGTGAATACGACCCCGATGACGGCATCCTGCTTGAGGCGAGAGACCTGGCCGATGCCCCAAATGCCGAACGCGGCGATGATGCCGGCAAAGAACGCGCCCGCTGCGTAGGGAAGCTGCAGGATGTAGGCGATCGCCACCCCAGGGACCACGGAATGGCCCAACGCGTCGCCCATCAGCGACCAGCCCTTCAACATCAGATATGCGGAAAGGAAAGCGCAGAGCCCGCAGACCAGCGCGCTGACCCACATGGCGCGCAGCATGTAGCCGTATTCGAATGGGACCAGCAGCTCACTCATGGGCGACCGCCGGATTTTCGCGCATCCGAGGAGATCTGTTCCTCTCCGCGCTCTCCGTAGAACACGACCGGGCGCTCATCGTCGGTCAGTACGGTGACGCCGCGGCGGTCATCATCCTCGTGCAGCTCTGATGGAGCCAGCTGGAAGTGCCGCAGCACGCCTCCAAAGGTCCGCTCGAGATTGGTTTTTGTGAACGCTTTCGCCGTTGGTCCAGCCGCCAGCACAGTGCGGTTGAGCAGCACGACCTGATCGCAAAAATCCGGCACGCTGCCGAGATTGTGCGTCGAGACGAGGATCAGGTGGCCTGAGCTTCTGAGCTCGCGGAGCAGGCCGACAATGGCCGTTTCCGTCTTCACGTCCACGCCGGTGAACGGCTCATCGAGCAGGATGATGCTGGCGCCTTGCGCCAATGCGCGAGCCAGAAAAACGCGCTTGCGCTGACCGCCGCTCAGCTCACCAATCTGGCGCTTGCGGAGGTGGCTCATGCCGACGCGCTCAAGGGCGATGTCGACCTGGCGATGATCCTCTGGGGACGGAATGCGCAGGATGTTCATGTGCCCGTAGCGGCCCATCATCACCACATCCTCGACGAGCACGGGGAAATTCCAGTCGACCTCCTCGTTCTGCGGGACGTAAGCGACGATCCGGCGCTTAAGCGCCTGCCGTACCGGCACGCCGCTGATGAGCACCTTCCCCCGCGTGGGGCGGACGAACCCCATGAGGGACTTGAAGAGCGTGGACTTGCCGCTGCCGTTTGGACCGGCGAGGCCGCAGATCGTGCCGGGGCCAAGTGTGAAGCTGACGTTGTCGAGAGCAGTGGTACCGTTGGGATAGACGACCGTCAGTCCACTGACTTCAATCCTGGGTTGCGTATGGACTTGTTCACGTTCGATTTGCGAGGGAGCCAGCATCGGTCCCGTTCCTTTGGATCCAAATGGAAACTCTTTGGTCGTCATCCCGTGCCTTCCGCTCGGGCCGCAGCTCGCCCGCACGATGCATCCCGGCAACAAGTACCGGAATGACTGCTCGTAAGATGTGGCCTCGCCTGACCATCACAGCCCGAAGCCTTTGGCGATGGTGTCCACTGTAACTTCGAGAAGCTTCAGATAGGTCGGCACGGGCCCGCGTTCGTCGCTCAGCGAGTCGACGTAAAGCACGCCGCCATAGCGAGCGCCCGTCTCGCGCGCGACCTGGCGCGCCGGCTTGTCGGAAACCGTGCTTTCACTGAAAACGACGGGAATTTCGTATTTGCGCACGAGATCAATGACCCGGCGGACTTGCTGCGGCGTGCCCTGCGCGTCGGCGTTAATGGGCCAGAGATAAAGCTCGCGCAGGCCGTAATCGCGCGCGAGATAGCTGAACGCGCCCTCGCTCGTCACCAACCAGCGCTTCTCCTCGGGAATGGCGGCCAGACGCTTGCGCAGCGGCTCGTCGATGGCTCTGATTTTCGCGGAATAAGCCTCAGCGTTCTTTTTGTAGATTTCCGCATTGGCGGGGTCGTGCTCGGAAAGCGCCTTGCGGATGTTCTCTACGTAGATCAGCGCGTTGCTCGGCGACATCCAGGCATGCGGATTGGGATTGCCGGTGTACGGCCCCTCCCTGATGGGTATTGGCTCGATGCCTTCCGAGATGACAACGCTCGGCACATCCTTGACGTTCTCGAAGAAGCGCGAAAACCAGCGCTCAAGATTCAGGCCGTTCCACAAAACGAGGTCCGCGGATTGAGCTTTCACCACATCGAGCGGTGTGGGTTGATAATCGTGAATTTCAGCTCCCGGCTTGGTGATGCTTTCGACGATAGCCGCATCACCCGCAACGTTTTGAGCAATGTCTTGAATGACCGTAAACGTCGTGACGACACGCAGCGGCCTGCCGCCCCGGTCCTTTGCGGCTTGAGCGTCAGCCGCTCCAATGATGCCAAGCGCTAATGCAAAAAGCCCCGCCACACCGCCGAGTATCGAGCGAGCGCGGAGTTTCAAGAGACGTGTTCGAACTCCGCTGCCCTGGCCCGCGGTCAAGCCCTCAAACGGCATCCAGCCTGCCTCCTAATTGCAAATGATTTGCAATTGCAAGAAGGAAACATGGAGTGCCTCTTGCGTCCTGTCAACGGCAAAGTCACGGAATTCATGCGATGGAAAAGCAGCCAAGCTCCCAGGAACGCGCCATCTCGGGTTTCCGTTGACCGGCATGAAGCAATCGAATTCCGCGGTGCGACTGCCCGCAAGTCGCCTACTGAAAGGCCAAGCAAACGCCGGTGGCGCAACCACCAACGTTGGCCGCCGTCAAATGGGCGAGCGGAGCGCCTCCTCGCCGGACGCTCTGCTCGCCAGCGCCTTCTATCTTCAGGCCGGTGATCTCGTCATTCACGCCGACCATGGGCTTGGCCGGTATGAGGGGCTGACGACGCTCGATGCAGACGGAAGGCGGGATTTCTTCACCATCGCGTACCGGGACGGCAAGGTGCTCGTGCCGGCCGAGAACGCCGACCTGTTGTCTCGCTACGGTACGACCGAGACGCCGATCCGCCTCGATCGTCTGGGTAGCAAGGCCTGGCAGACCCGTAAGGCGCGCCTGAAACGGCGCATCGGTGCCATCGCGCTCCGCCTGATAGGAATTGCAGCGGCCCGTGAGCTAGCCACCGCGCCAGTCCTCAAACCCGACCCCGTCGCCTACGCGCGTTTCTGTGAAGGTTTTCCACACCAAGAGACTCCTGACCAGGCCCAAGCCATCGTCGCCGTGCTGGATGATCTAGCGGCGGGCAAGCCCATGGACCGCCTGATCTGCGGTGACGTTGGCTCCGGCAAGACCGAAGTGGCCTTGCGGGCAGCGTTCGTTGCAGCAATGGCAGGCTGGCAGGTTGCCGTCGTGGCTCCCACCACGTTGCTCTCCCGCCAGCACACCGAGACGTTCCGCAAGCGCTTCGCCGGCTTTCCTCTGACCATCGCCCAGGCCTCCCGCCTCGTGCGCGGCAAGGAGCTTCGCGAGGTCTTGGCGGGCCTCGAGTCGGGCGACATCGACATCGTCGTCGGCACCCACGCCCTGCTTTCAGAGTCCGTCAAGTTCGCCAGGCTCGGGCTCATCATCGTCGACGAGGAGCAGCGGTTCGGCGTCCGACACAAGGAGCGGTTGAAGCAGCTTCGCGAGGGCGTGCACGTGCTGACCCTCACGGCGACGCCCATTCCGCGCACCCTTCAGCTTGCGCTTTCTCTGGTCCGCTCTCTGTCCCTGATTGTCACCCCGCCCGCAGGGCGGCGCCCGGTCCGCACGAAGGTCTGCGAAATGGATCCGGCTCTCATCCGGGAAGCACTGATCGCCGAGAAGGAGCGCGGCGGTCAGAGCTTCTACGTCTGCCCCCGTACTCGCGACCTCGCTGAGATCGCGCGAATGCTGGAACGGGAGGTGCCGGAAGTGAGCTTCGTCCGCGCTCATGGACGGATGTCCGCGTCCGAGCTTGACCGGATCATGGAGCGATTTCTCGCCAGGCACATCGACGTGCTGCTGTCGACGACGATCATCGAGTCCGGGCTCGACATCCCTTCCGTCAACACCATGATCGTGCACGATGCGCACCGGCTCGGCCTCGCCCAGCTCTACCAGCTTCGCGGCCGCATTGGACGCGCGGGCGTCGAGGCGCACGCCTACTTGACCATTCCACCTGGCGCAGAGCTGACGGATGCAGCACGCCGCCGCCTCGAGGCGCTGGCAAAGCTCGAGCCAGTCGGAGCTGGCTTCAGCATCGCGAGCCATGACCTGGACATCCGCGGCGCCGGCAGCCTCCTGGGCGAGGAGCAGTCCGGCCATCTTCGGGACCTTGGCTTCGATCTTTTCCAGACGATGCTGAAGCGTGCCGTCGAGGCTCTGCGCAAGGGAGAGCAGCCGGACCTGGAGATTTGGGCCCCGCACATTTCGCTCGGGCTTACGATAGGGATTCCCGAAAGCTACATCCCCGACCCGGTGGAGCGCGCGGAGGTTTATTGGGAGTGCGCGCGGCTCGAAACGGAGGACCAGATTGCGCAGTACGCTGCCGGACTCACCCAGCGCTATGGCCCCCTCCCGCGCGACGCACAGCGGTTATTTGCGCTGCTCCGCTTGAAACAACTTTGTCGGGAGGCCCACGTCATAGAGCTCAATGCTGGCCCGAAAGGCGCGGTGCTGACGTTCCGCCCTGAAATGCCCGTCTCACGTCACCTTCCGCTCCCGAGCAGAGTGGCTCCTAAAGTCGAATGGCGGAAGAACAGGCGGCTCGTCGTCTCCGCGCAATGGGAGGCTCCGCGACGCCGCATCGAGGGCGTGGCCAGCCTCCTGCTTCAGCTGAAGCGTGCGGCGTCGCAGGTCGCGGAAACTGTATCGAAGCCCGCGAGTTAGGGTGACCTGACTCAGGACACAAGCTCGGTGCACTGCGTATTGAGGCTCGCCAGCCTGCGGCTCAACGTCTCGGCCACCGACAATCGCTCACGCAGCATTTCAAGGCGCTCGGCGCTGCTCATCTCATCATGTGACCGCGCCTCGCGAGCATCGAGAAGCTGCTTGGCCTGGGCGATGTACGTCTCACTCTGGGCGCGCAGAGCATCGATCACCACCACCGCAATCGCCGTCGCGCGGTCGGCCATGTCCCGGGTCGCGCGCTGCAGCTCGTTGCTCGCCAGCCGGATGACCTCGTCGATGGCCGGCATGAACTCCTCGATCAGCATGCGCTCTAGCTCAGCCGCATGCTCCTCCTGCGTCCGCGTGCGGGACCAGCCCATGAGCGACCCTGGCCCCGCAAGGTCCATCGCGATCGAGTCCTCGATGGGCACGCGCACAGCGCTGGGCGGAAGGACCGGCATCGGCGCTTCGGGGAGTTCAAGTTCGGGCGACCGGCGGAGCATGGTTTCGCGCAAAGCCGGAAATACGTTGTATGGCGTCGCTGCCAGCCTCTCCTCGACAGCGCGACGGGCCGCAAGAAGCTCCTCCTCCACGCGCTGACGGAGAGGTTTCGTGTGGCAGCGCCAATGCCGGCGCGCCTCCCCTCCCGCGAACGCCTGCATGAGCCGCTGGCCTTCGGCCTTTGCGTACTCCTCCAGGATTTCAGCCAGCCGGTCGTAGATCCGCGTCCGATACTCGGCGGTGACCTCGTTCAATAGATTCTGGAAACCGGCCAGGTTCCGCTCCAGCTCGCCAGCCACGGACTGAATTCGGGCCAGCTCGGCCTGAACGTCCTTGAGCTCACGATCATTCTTGTTGTGAGCACCGTTCTCCGAGATGATGGCGAGCTTTACCATCTCCTCGCGGACAGCGGCTTCGTTGACCTGCGAAAGCTCTGCAAAATAAGCGGCGATCTGCCGGATCAAATGAGCGCTGTGGCTACGCAGCAAGAGCTTCGTGAGCTCCCGCCGAAGCTCCGGGAACCCTGAGCAGATGGAGAAGATGCGCGACTGCTGTCCGTTCGGCAGCTCCTCCGTGGTCCCCGACTGACCATCGCTCTTGACCTCGACCGGACGAAGCGCCCCCTTCGTTTTGGCGTAGGCTATCAGCGCGGGAGAAATGTCACCGCTCGTTTCCTCGCTGCGGGTAAGGGCCTGCGCAGCCCATTTCGAGCTTCCGGCGACGACAGGTATGTCGACCGCCGGAAACTCGCGTGCGAGCGTCTCGCGAACGCGCGACACGATATTCCGGACCTCGGCCGAGGGATCGCGCAGCTCGTCGACGTTGTCGATGAAGACGAGGATGCGATCGCGATGCAGGCCGCGAAGAATTCTGAGCGTCGCAAGCTCGACCGTCGAGAGCGGCTGGCGTGCGCTTAAGACAACCACATAAATCTCGGCCGGCTCGAGGGAATGCCGCGTGATTTCATCCCGCACCATGAACGGGTCGTTGATGCCCGGCGTCGCGATGATGGTCACGGGGAACTTGAACGGCCCGCTCGGGAGCCAGATGTCTGCCGCCTTGGTGATGTCAGCGTACTGCCCAGGCCCTTCCGAGTTCTCGGCAGCGCTGCTACCGGGTGCCAGATAGCGCGCCAGCGTTTCCTTTGAGATGGTCTCGTAATTGTGCTTCGCACCCAAAAGATCCGAGAAGTTGCTGCCCAGGCGCATCTCCGCGCGCTGGCGAAGGGCATCGATGTGGCGCTGCAAGAGCTGCGGCTCGAAGCCGGGAACGAGCTGGCTCGTCAGCTCTCGGATCCGGTTATCGCCCGTGGCGAGCTTGCTCCAATCGTCTTTGTCGAAAAGCTGGAATTCGGCAGCGGTGTTCTCGGGAGCAGCCGCTGAGCCAAAATGCAGCCGCACCACCGCCGTCGTCCAAGGGCTGACCTCTGCAGGTAGAAGGTCCGTCTGCTCGGTGAGAGCACCGATGAACGTGATCTGCCGCGACTTCACCTGCCCGATCACGGCAATGCGGCAGACTTGATGCGCGAGCACCCGCATCGCATCGCGGACGAAGGTCGCACCGGGATCGGCCAGCACGGCAGCCAGCTCCTCTCCCTGCCGCATGAGATTCGCCCGGATGTCCTCAAGCGAAGCTCCGATAGGCTCGGGATCAGGCTCGGCTACGGGAAAGGGAACCGGCTCGACGTTCGGTTCACCGACGACGGCGTCCGGCTGGGGTGTCTTCGTCTCCCCGGGAGAATTCGGCTGAGGCAGCACCCGGATGTTCGACATGTTCTCCTCCGCCTCTCTCAGCTGGTTGGCCCGGCGCCCCTCAACGCGCGGCCGGCATCGCGGCGCAAATGGCTTTGCAGCCATCGCCTTGCCGCGTCTTGTGCTGCACTTTCAGGATGTCGTGAGTGAAAATGTCTGGCGGTGCCACCCAAATCCAGGCAAGCCGGATCGGCAAGTCTCGAAAACACCGACCACGGATGCTCCGGACCATACACACGCCACCCCCCGGACGACTCTGTTATTAAGCCGGCCAACTATTCTTGCCGGCTGTCCCCCTTTGGGACCGGTTACTCTTGGAACTGTAAATGAACCGTAAATTGTGGCGTGGGCGTGGAGAATAGCAACAAGTGCAGACGTCCTATTATCGAATTGTCAGATGAAGGACGTACTTGCCGGGACACGCGATGCGACCTGAGGTGAAATCTTTCGCCCTCTATCGCGGAACGCGCGAGCACTCGGCGTATTCCATTCTTGAACCCATCGCCGACCATTTGAGTTGCATGCACGATGCGTGAGCCGGCTGCATGAGATCGGCACGCTCGAGCTGGTAACTGGTGCCTTTACCGTTCGGAATATCGAAGACCCGGCAATAGCTCGTTTGCATCGGCTTCGTGCCGCCGTCGCGTGGGTATGGAGAGGTTATGATCACTGTAACGATCGGGACGGGAGAGATCGAGCTTGACGGCTGGCGCAAGATCTACCGCGGTGCCGCCGTGCGACTGCATCCCGACGCTCTGCCGAAAATCGCGGCGAGCGCTGAGGTCGTTTCGGTCATCATTGCGCGCGGCGAACCGGTCTACGGCGTCAATACAGGCTTCGGAAAGCTCGCCACGGTCCGCATCGAAGCAGCCGATCTCGAAGCGCTGCAACGCAATCTCGTTCTGTCGCACTCGGCCGGCGTTGGGCCGCCTGTTCCACGGACCATCGCACGCCTGATGATGGCGCTGAAGCTCGCCAGCCTGGCTCAAGGCGCCTCGGGCGTGCGAAGCTCGACGGCGGCATTGCTGGAGGCGATGCTCGAGCGCGGGCTGACGCCCGTCATTCCCTCGCAGGGCTCCGTTGGTGCCTCCGGCGATCTCGCTCCCCTCGCTCATATGGCCGGCGCGATGATCGGGCTCGGCGAGATCGAGACTGCCTCCGCGCGAATGCCTGCGCTGGAAGCCTTGCGCCAGCACGGCCTGGAGCCGCTCACGCTCGGACCAAAGGAAGGACTAGCCCTTCTCAATGGCACCCAGTTTTCGACGGCCTATGCGCTGGCTAGTCTATTCGAAGTGGAAATACTGTTTCGCACTGTCCTGGTCACTGGCGCGCTTTCAACCGATGCGGCCCGCGGCTCCGATGCCCCGTTCGATCCGAGGATTCATGAGTTGCGCCGACATCGCGGACAAAACGAGACTGCCGCTGCTCTGCGAGCGTTGATGGCGGGGAGCGAAATCCGGGCCTCTCATCTCAAGGGTGACGAGCGCGTCCAGGATCCCTACTGCCTGCGCTGCCAACCCCAAGTGATGGGCGCCGTCCTCGACCTTCTGCGCTACGCGGCCGGTGTCCTCGTGACGGAAGCCAATGGCGTTACGGACAATCCCCTCATCTTTCCTGAAACCGGGGAGGCGTTATCGGGCGGCAATTTCCATGGCGAGCCCATCGCATTCGCCGCAGACATGATCGCAATCGCCATTTGCGAAATCGGCTCCTTGGCGGAGCGGCGCATTGCCATGCTGATCGATCCTGCCGTCTCCGGGCTGCCTTCCTTCCTCACTGCACACCCCGGGCTCAACTCCGGCTTCATGATTCCGCAGGTTACGGCTGCCGCACTCGTCGCGGAAAACCGGCAGCGGGCACATCCGGCAAGCATCGACACCATTCCAACCTCGGCCAATCAGGAGGATCACGTGTCGATGTCGGCTCACGGTGCGCGTCGACTGATCCCGATGGCCGATAACCTCGCCAACATCGTCGCGATCGAGCTGCTTGCTGCCGCTCAGGGCTGCGACTTCCATCGGCCGCTTGCGTCGAGTCCGCCATTGGAGCGGGTGCGTGAACGCCTGCGCGCCGAAGTGCCTTTCCTGGACGAGGATCGCTCCTTTGCCGCTGACATCGCTAAAGCTGAAGCGCTCGTTCGGAGCGGCGCGGTGATCGACGCGGCCGGACCAGAGCTGTTGCCGCTAATCGGCTGAAGCGTTGGCCGGGGAAAAGGTCCCCTCCTCCGCCGGATTTGTCCGCCGGATTTGACCACGAAGCCCTTCCCTATCGCCCGGAATGTTGCCACCCTGATGCTCTGCCTTCATCGTTAGGAGGCACCATGCGCACACAGGTGGGAATTATCGGTGCAGGGCCGGCAGGCCTGTTGCTTTCGCGGCTGCTGACGCTGCAGGGGATCGACAATGTCGTGCTGGAGCGTCGCAGCGCAGAGTATGTGTTGGGACGAGTGCGCGCCGGTGTGCTGGAGCGCGGCACCGTCGAGTTGCTCGAGGAGGCCGGTTGCGCCGACCGCCTGCACCGTGAGGGCCTCGTTCACCGGGGTCTGCAAATCAATTTCGAAGGCAGCTCCCTGCGCATCGATCTCGCGGGCCTGACGGGCAGCGGGGTCGTCATCTACGGCCAGACTGAGATAACGCGCGATCTCATGACAGCCCGCGAAGCCGATGGCAGCGTCACACTCTACGAAGCCGAGGCGATCGCGATCGAGGATGTGGATGGCGCCAGGCCGCGTATCCGCTATCGGCAAGGAGACCAAGACGGCGTTCTGGAATGCGATTTCGTTGCCGGTTGCGACGGGTTCCATGGCGTAAGCCGCACCGCGATCCCCACCACCGTGCTGACCACATACGAGCGATCCTATCCCTTCGGCTGGTTGGGAGTGCTGGCAGACGTCAGGCCGTGCTCGGACGAACTCATTTATGCGAGCCACAGCGATGGGTTCGCACTCGCCAGCATGCGCACGCCAACACGTAGCCGCTATTACATCCAATGCCCGCTCGATATTCGCCTCGACGACTGGCCGGATGACAGGTTCTGGGAAGAGCTGAAACGCAGGCTCGGTGCTGATGCCGCCGAGCGCGTGACGACGGGACCCGCCATCGAGAAAAGCATTGCACCACTACGCAGCTTCGTCGCCGAGCCCATGCAGTACGGGCGTCTGTTCCTGGCGGGTGACGCGGCCCACATCGTGCCGCCGACGGGCGCCAAGGGGCTCAACCTGGCGGCAGCCGACGTCGGTGGGCTCGCACGCGCACTGATTGGATACTACAAGCAGAACCGCACCGATCTGCTCGAAGCGTATTCGCCGCAATGCCTCTCCCGCGTATGGAAGGCGGAGCGCTTTTCCTGGTGGATGACTTCGCTTTTGCACCGTTTCCCAGACGCCGACGCATTCGCCCGGAAGTTGCAGCGGGCGGAGTTCGAGCACCTCGCGGCATCACGCGCGGCGCAGATGGCGCTGGCGGAGAACTACGTCGGGCTGTGGGCCGAACGCGACATTCCGTAGACATTTTGGACGGAGACGAAAAAACGCCCTCCAGGTCCTGAGACCGGAGGGCGCCAAGCCAATACGCGCTCTCAAGGAGAAGCTTACCAGGGTGATTTGTGAAGTAACCTCAATCGACTATTGACCGGAAGTTCCACTGTTATTACCCGCCACTGTTATTACCCTGAGACCCAGTGCCACCACCCGGAGGAGCCCCATATATAGGTGAGATGTAATAATAAGGTTGGGCGGTGACATCCGCCAACGGCTTCTGCTTGGAGAGGACAGGCCTCTCGTACGAGCGCTTCATGATTGCCTCCTTCGTTGGTTCCGAAGCGACAACCACAGATAGCTGAGTCCTTCGCTTGGTTGAATACTAATTCGCTAAACAACCACAGGTTTAACGCCTTATCTTTGTGATCAGCTCTCCCGCTGTACCTTGGTTGCAACACTTACGTTTTCTGTCGAAACCGTCAGCATACCTCGTCCATGCAATCGCCCAGCCGGCCCACGCAAAAATGCGCAACTTCTGTCTCAGTATCGATCGCCGTGAACTTGGCGGCAGTTCTACAGCTAATCAGTTCAAAGCTGTCGACGCTACGGTCGGAGCAAAATGCCAACAGCAACAGCCAAACGAAATCGCCCTCCTGCCTGAGGAAGGAGGGCGTTAAAGAGTGATCGCTCTCAAGAGCTGATTGCGAGACTTATTGATTGTTGTTCGTGTCTAATTTCACTCCTCATCTTCGGGTGGGAAACCTGGCGTTATAAGGGTCTGCGCAGTCACATCCGCCAGTGGTTTCTGCTTTATCAACACAGGACTCTCGTATTGGCGCTTCATACAGACTGCCTCCTTAGCTGGCGGCCAAACGAACACGAGTACTCGCAAGCACACTGGTGCCCACAAGCACGCGCGTTGGTTACGCCCTCAGCGTGTCATCAATTTGAAGTTGAGCCGCGACTTGTCGATAAACCGATAAGTGTATCCCTCTCGCAACACCTCGGGTCGTCACAGCACGAATGAGTTGCTCCCTCTAACCTCTTGAGAGCACAAGCGTCGATCAATTTCAGAACCAACTCAAACGCCCCGTCCGAGCTCCCTGCGAATGTTGTGCACACGGATCTGGCGCGCACCCTCGACTGATAGCAATCTTTGGTTGTGGTCGTTAGGATATCGCGTCGGAGGAACTGAAAGAAGGGGCACAACGGTGATCCAAGATTCAAGCGTGCTGTCGCTACCAGAGGGTGTATCTTGCCAGGCGCTCGGCGAGGGTGAGGGCGGCGTCCTGCTCGTCATAGAGTCGGGACAACTTTACACCTGCAACGACACCACCTCGGCATTTCTCGCCGCGCTCGACGGGAAGCGTTCCTTCGCCGAGGTCGTGCAAACACTCTTGGAAACCTTCGATGTCCCCGCCGATCGATTGCGGCAAGATTTGATCGCGCTCGCAGAGGAGTTGCAGAAGGAGGGGCTCCTCCAGGTCCACTGATGCCATGGCAACCCTCAAGAAGCTGCGCTTCAAAGTTGCCCTCTGGTTGTGGGCCCGGGCGCTCCCGGTCCTGGCATGGAAGCGCAGCCTTCCGTCACTCCTTGCGCTGACAAAGCCACGCGCGGCAGCCCCCTACCAAGGGTTGCCAGCGCACTACATCGTCCGGCGGGTGAAGAAGTCGACCCGCCGGCCTTGGGTCATGCGCGACCGGCCCTGTCTCCGAGAGGGCATTCTGGCCCTACGCTTCCTGAAGCTCGCCGGGTACGAACCGTCACTTCACTTCGGTGTCGACCGCGAAAGCGTCAGGCAAGATGTCCTCTCGGCGCACTGCTGGATCGTGCTTGACCAGGAGATCATTCTCAATCCGCCAACGCCGACCATGGTGGAAATCCTCATCCACGCGGGTGATCGACTTCTCCCGCCCTCGCATGCCCACGCCACACTGTCTCAAGGATAGATCGGAGCCGACATGGCCAATTGGTTCAATCTGAACGGTGCCTTGCTGTGCATCGATGCCGAGGACCCGGCACTCGTGAAGCCGCTGCTGGTCTACCTCGATGAGCTCAGCATCCCACCCCCCGAACGAATGCCCGATTTTCGTCTGGTTCTTGAGAGGGGCCTGCCGCAGCCGGCACCTCCGGAAGCAAAGTTTCTCTACAGTCGGCGCTGGCCCGAGGGGCTGGACTGTCAGTACAGCGCGCTTGGCACCTGGAGATATCTCCTCGTTCCGGAGACACTCTCGCTTGAATATTCGGCACAAGAGGGCGTCGCCCGAATGTGTGCCGCGCCGGGTCACGAGCGCTTCATCGGGGCGACTGCCGGCATTTACGCCATCTATGCTGCTCTTTTTTCAACGCGCCAAACGCTCATCCACGCTGCTGCGCTCCGCTTGCCGGAAGAGGACGCGGCTTTCGTCCTTTTCGCGCCGAGTGGCGCGGGCAAGACCACGACCTCGTTGGCACTGGCCCTCCAGGGCTTCGCTCTCCTCACTGACGATGCCACGGTGCTTTCGGAGCGCAACGCCGCGACCGTCGGAACCGAGGTCTGGGGATTACCGCGGCCTCCCAAAGTGCACCGCCGTACGGGGGAGCTGCTCCCCTCCATTGGCCAGCTGCTAGGCCCTGACTGGAATGCAGACGGCGAGCAAGGCGTGAGTTTGAATACCCTCAGATCCCAGATGCAGGTGCTGCCGGGGAGAGCCTACCCACTAAAGGGGCTCGTGTTGCTCGGCGATCGAACCCAAGGCGCCCATCGGATCCGCCCCATGCGGAAGTCCGACCTTTTCATTCATTTCGTCAAAGACAACCTGTCCTGCAGCCAAAACGGCCTGATGGAGGATGACCTGGCGCGCTACAATGCTTTTGTGCGCGCCGTCGCCTCCACCCCAGCTTACGAGCTCAACGTCGGCAGCGACCTTTCCAGTCTGGGCACAGTGATCGCTGCCGCGCTTGGCCGTGCCGATCAGGCGATCTTGAGCGCCTGACGAAAGAGCTTCCGCCGCCAGGAGCCACGCCCCCGGGCTTGGCTCTGACTGCGGACGACCAATCCCGGTGACAGCAACTGGCCGGGGAGTCTCGCAAACGGTGACGGCATCAGCTTTCGGGCAAGATTGATGCAGCGCGGCTCTCGGAACGTCTTGCCCGCAAGCTCGAGTGCGCCTGCGACGGCCAGGGTCACGCCGCAACGCTCGGAAACGCGCGCCAACCGGTCCTCATCGATTGGACCGGCGACGCCGCGCGCAGCCTGCATCACATCGACAAGGTGCTGCAACCGGTCGAGCTGATGACCGATGGCTCCATGCGTGGCAGCCACGAACAGCAGCGCCGTCGCATCGTTGCAATCGCCACCCCCGGCAGCACACACATCCTCATAGCGGATCGACATAGTTCCGCGCAGCTTCGGCGAGTGCACGAGATTGCTGTGCACCTCGATCATCACGTCGTGCCGGGGCGGCAGCAGCCACTTCTGCTCGTGATAGTCTTTGCCTTTCCGATCTTCGAACTCGGAGAGAATGAAGCCCAAAGACCGCATGATCTCGGCAGCTTCGAAACGATGCTCGACAGGCACCAGAATGTCGGCATCCGTGAAGGTTCTAAGCGACGGCTCCGAATACAGCCTTTGAGCGAAGGCCGCGCCTTTGACGAGAGCACCGATGACACCCTGCGCTGAGAACGCGGCCATGACTCTCCGCGTATGGTAGAGCGTCTTGATCTGAAAGCCCGTTTGATACGCGAGTTGGAGCCTCGCCGCCTCCAACTCCGAACGGGCGGCTTTCAGCGCCGGTGGCTCGGGCTCTCCAGCACGCTCGGCTTCGCGTTCGATGAGATCGCTCAGCCCACGAACAAGCGATGGCAGCACGCCGTGATTATCGGCTGCCGCAACCAGCCGTTTAATCTGTTCAGGTTCGGGAAGCGGAATGTCCGGCAGAGGTCGCCGGATCGGATCTGCGAAATGGACGAGAAGGCGCTCACAGTCACGGTTGAGCGGCGAATGAGGCGTCTTACCCTTCATGATAGAAATCCCTCCTTGCCCCCAAGGAGGACCGTACAGGAACGGCTTCCTGCACGCCAACGTTGTGCACGCTCTGCGCGATAACTCCTGTGGATTTACGCGCTCCGCGCGAGTCGAGCAGCGACGCGTGGCATCAACCCGTCCGTGTACCGGACTTCGCCCGCGCCAAGGCGATCACCGTGACGATCTCGAACAGCATCTGCGCTGCGATTTGTGCCGTGGCCGTCGTGGCATCGTAAGCAGGCGCGACCTCGACCACATCGCCGCCGACGATGTCGAGCCCGGCTGCTCCGCGGATAAGCGCCAAAACCTCGCGCGGCGCCAGGCCCCCCACCTCCGGCGTGCCCGTTCCTGGCGCGAAGCCGGGATCGAGACTGTCGATATCGAAGGAGATATATGTCGGTCCAGAGCCTACGACGTCCCGCATCCGCGCGATTGTCGCGTCGATCCCGAGGCGCATGAACTCGTCCATGTGGATCACGGTCATGCCGCTGTCGTAGGAAAACTCCCATAGGTATTCGGCACTGCCGCGAATTCCGATCTGGATTGTTCGCTGAGGATCAAGAACCCCGGCAAGCACCGCCTCCCGGAATGGCCCGGCGTGCGTGAACTTCGATCCCTCGAACGGCCCGCCGGTGTCGCAGTGGGCATCGATGTGGATCAGACCGAGCGGCTGGTCGCGGCCCAGGGCCTTCAGGATTGGTAGTGTGATCGAGTGGTCACCTCCGACCGAGGCTGGCGCCACGCCCGCCGCGCGAACCTTCTCGTAGAACGCCTCGATGTCCGCGTGGCTGTCGGCCAAACTGTAGCGGCTCCGGAACGGCACGTCGCCGACGTCTGCGATCTTGGCCAGGCTCGCCGGCACGACCCGGTGCACCTCGTGATACGGGCCAATCCGCTCGATTTGCCGAACGGCGCGAGGACCGTGGCGGGCGCCAGGGCGGTTGGTGACACCAAGATCCATGGGCACACCGATCAGCGCAATGTCGACGCCAGCGAAGTCGTCCTTCTTTGGTGCGTCCGCGATCAGAGGCGCATCGAGAAAGGTTGAGACTCCTTCATAGGGCTTGGCGCGGCGGTCAGCGCCGGAAAAGAGGATCTCGACCACCTTCTTGAATTCAGGATCGTGAACGTCGCCGGCGGACGCTCCGCCGTACTTTGCCCGCAGTCTTTCCAGGTTGTCGCGATCCATGATGGTCAAGTCCTGAAGCGGTCAGCCCGCAAGTGCCTCTGAAAAACCAGACGAAGGCGCTGCTCCGTCACGCGTAAGCAGAAACAGCCCGCCGCCCGCTTCAGTTCAACACCCGCACCAACAGTAACGCCAGCACCGGGAAAGCGGTGACCACCAGGAGGCGTACTATGTCGATGGCGATGAACGGCAAGACCCGCCGGTAGATGGCCGTAATGGGAACGCCCTTGGCAAGGGCGCCAACTACAAACACGTTGAGGCCGATGGGCGGCGTGACGAGCCCGATGCCAACCACAATCAGCACGAGGATACCGAACCAGATCGCCGCCTCCTCGGCCGGCAGCCCGAAATCGAGCGCCGAGATGACAGGAAAAAAAACCGGCAGCGTCAGCAAGATCATGGCCAGCTCGTCCATGACGGCGCCAAGGACGATGTAGAGCGCTAGAAACATGGCCAGAATGGCGAGCGGCGGAAAACCGGAGCTGGCGATCGCCTCCGCCGCATTCGCCGGCAGGCGCGACAACGCCAGGAAGCTATTGAAGACCTCGGCCCCAAGCAGGATCAGGAAGATCATGCCGGTCGTCTCGGCTGTCTGCAGCAGGCTGGTCCGGATCTCGGCCAAACCCAATGTTCTTCGGGCCACGCCGATGATCAGCATGGCCACGGCGCCGACTGCTGCGCCCTCCGTGGGAGTGAACACGCCGCCATAGATGCCGCCGACCACCACCACGGCGACGAGCACGGCGGGCCATATGGCGCGCCAATGGCCCCGTGCCGTCTCGTCAACCTCCACCGCCGGCGCAGCCACTGGATCGCGGCGAGCAACCCAGCCCAGCACGATGCAGTGGAACAGGGTCGCCAAGAGGCCTGGAATGAGCGCGGCCTGGAACAGCTTCACGATGTTCTGCTCTGTGGCAAGGGCATAAACGACAAGGATGACGGACGGTGGGATCAAGATCCCGAGCGTGCCTCCGACCGCAACAGTTGCGCCTGCAAGGGCGGGGTCATAGCCGTAGCGCCGCAGCTCGGGCAACGCGGCCCGCGAGAATGTGGCTGTGGTCGCGACGGACGATCCGCAGATTGCCCCAAAAAGTGTCGATGCTCCGATGACGGCCATTCCCAGTCCGCCCTTGCGCCGGCCGAAAAAACCGGCAGCAGCCCGAAAGAGGTCGGCCGAAAGTCCCGAGCGCTCAGCGAAAGCACCCATGAGAATGAACAGCGGAATAATCGAAAGCGTATAGTTGGCGAACAGATGATAGGGCGTGGACTTCATATAATTTAGAAACGGCGCCAGCCCTATGAATGAGATGTAGCCCACACTGCCAGTGAGCAGCATTGCCAGGCCGATCGGCATCCGGATGGCGATCAGCAGCAAGAGCACGGCAAAGCCGATAATTGCGGTCGTCGTGCCGCTCACCGCCGGCCCCTCACGAGTTGCAGCGCCGTCGCCAGGGCGGCGATGGCCAGCAGCAGCGCCATGACGGACGTGGCCGCAATCGCCCAACCGATGGGCATGCCGGACACCATGGTCGTCGTTCTATTCGCGATGGTTTCGGACGCGCCGGCCCAAAGCCGCCAGGCAAGAAAGATGGCCGTCAGGCCATAGGCCAAATCCCAAAGAGCATCGAGCAGGTCGCGTATCCGGCTCGGCAGCCGGGCCGTGAACGTGCCGACCATGATGTTGCCGCGACGAAGCTGGCATAAGGGGAGGAAGGCGAAGGCAGAAATCGCGACGGCGATCTGAACCAGCTCGAAGTCGCCAGGAATGGCGTTGCTGGTCGCCCATCGCATGGCGACGCTCGCGCATACGAGGAAGGCAGCAGCGAGCATGATGATGCCCCCGGCCAGGGCGAGCTTTTCGGCAACTGCGCTCAACAGCCGGGGCCCAGCTGATTTTGGATGCTCCTCTCCTCGCTCGATAGCCACGCGACCCTCCGGTGCCGCAGAGTTGTAATTCCATCGCCGTTCTTCGCCTGAGCAACGCGCTAATCGGCAGCCGGAGCTTAAGGCGAAGCCGCTTTTCTCGACAACCGAATTCCCTGAAGGGCGGGCGAGCGAGATTTTCGTGTGCTGAGCCGACCATAATGCCGCAGCGGCAATCTCATCTCCCCCTTACGCGTTCCATGGCCGACTCACCTTGCTTTTCGGAGGTGGGCGATGAGCCCTCCGAGCGCCGCGTGGGTCCGTTTCCTCCCCCAACTTGGCCCGTCAACCACTCTCTGGCGGGCCTTTTTTCCAGAAATCCTTAGGCGATTATCCTCTTGCGTGCGCAGCCGCGTGCGTGGACGCTTGGACGGAGCACAACACGCGAGGCGCAAAATGCCATCCACTGTCTATGACTCCCGCATCTACAAGGACGCGTTCGGCACCCCCGAAATGCGCCACATCTTTTCGGACGAAGCCGCCGTAGCGCACGCCGTCAAGATCGAGGTCGCACTCGCCCGCGTGCAGGGGCGGCTCGGGATCATTCCGGAGGAGGCAGCACGCGAGATCGAGCAGCGGGCGGATGCAGCGGCGATCGACTTCGAGGAGCTGAAACGGGAGACGGAGCTCGTCGGCTATCCCATCGTGGGGCTTGTCCATCAGCTCGCGCGCCAATGCGGAGATGCCGGGCGTTACCTCCACTGGGGCGCGACCACCCAGGACATCATGGACACTGCAACAGTCCTCCAGCTGCGGGAGGCGATGGGCATCATTGCGGCCGATCTCGCCCGCCTCGACGAGGCCATCGCTGCGTTGGCGCGCAAGCATCGGCTGACCGTCATGGCGGGGCGCACGCACCTGCAGCACGCACTGCCGATCACGTTCGGCTACAAGGCAGCCGTGTGGCTATCGATGGTCCGGCGGAACCGGGAACGCCTTCGCCAGCTTTGGCGTCGTGTTCTTGTCGTCCAGTTCTCGGGCGCGGCTGGAACCCTCGCCTCGCTTGGCGATCGCGGGCTCGAGGTACAGGAGGCCTTGGCAGCCGAGCTCGGCCTCGCAACCCCGGAGATCACGTGGCATTCCGCGCGAGACAGCTTCGCCGAGCTCGTTGCCTTCCTCGCACTTCTGACGGCATGCCTTGCGAAGATCGCAACAGACGTCGCCCTGCTCATGCAGACAGAGGTTGGGGAAGCTTTCGAACCGTTCGCCCCAGGGCGTGGTTCTTCCAGCACTATGCCGCAGAAGCGCAATCCGATCTCCTGTGAGCTGATCATCGCCGCCGCCAAGGCGGTGCGGCAGAACGCGGGGCTGATGCTGGACGCCGTCGCCGTCGACCATGAGCGTGCCACGGGCCCATGGCACGCGGAGTGGATCGCCCTCCCCCAGAGTTTCCTGGCAACCGCCGGGGCTCTGCGCCAGTCGATCGACATGATGAGCGGGTTGGTTGTTGATGCGGATCGGATGCGCCGGAATTTGAGTATGACGGGTGGCCTCATCGTCGCCGAGGCTGTGATGATGGCCCTAGCGGAGCATATTGGCCGCGGCGCCGCTCATGACATCGTTTATTCCGCGTGCCGCGCCGCCGCAGAAGCGGGAAACGATCTTTTTTCGGAGTTATCTCGCCGGCCTGAGATAACCGCTCATCTTAGTGAGCAGCGCCTGCTCGAGCTGGTAGACCCGGCGAACTATCTCGGCTGCGCCCCGGCGATGGTTGACCGCGTGTTGGGACACGGCGAAACAGGATCGCAATTGGGAACTTCGTGAATTCAGTTTCGGTCTGACATGCCGAGTGACGATCCAGACCGCCACATAAAGCGGAGATGCACCGCCAGTCTGCTGTTCGCTATAGCGCTTTTCGTGCCGATTTGGTTGCCGAGCGCTGGCAAAGCTGCGGCTGAGCCCGTTCACCTGTCGATTTCCTGCGGAGCGTTGGGCGTTGAGCTGAAGCTCTGCTCTGATGCGGTCGAGGAATGGGAGCGCAAAACAGGCCATCGAGTGACGGTCGTCTCGACGCCCAATTCATCGACGGATCGGCTGGCGCTCTATTTGCAGATGCTCGCTTCGGGCACCGATGACATCGATGTCATGCAAATCGATGTCGTCTGGGCAGGCATTCTGGCGACCCATCTCGTCGATTTGAAGCCCTATATGGGCGACAAGCCCAAGGAACACTTTCCAGCACTCATCGAGAACAACACCGTGGACGGGCGGCTCGTCGCCATGCCGTGGTGGGCCGACGTCGGCGTGCTCTATTACCGGAAAGACCTGCTCGAAAAGCACGGATTTGACCCGCCGCAGACGTGGCAGGAGATGACCGAAATTGCGCGCACCATTCAGTCTGCCGAACGCGCTATGGGCAAACGAGGCCTGTGGGGCTTCGTTTTTCAGGGCAAGGCCTACGAGGGGCTTACGTGCAATGCGCTCGAATGGATCGACTCTTTCGGTGGCGGCACGATTGTCGACGAGGCAGGCAACATAACGCTGAACAATCCGCGTGCCATCGACGCTTTGTCACTCGCGCAGAGTTGGATCGGCGAAATCGCCCCGCCCGGCGTGCTGAGCTACGATGAGGAGGCGGCGCGGGGCGTTTTCCAGACGGGCAATGCGGTTTTCATGCGGAATTGGCCGTATGCTTGGTCCCTGGCGCAAAGCGAGGACAGCCCGGTGCGCGGCAAAGTCGGCGTCGTACCGCTGCCAAGCGGTGGTTCCGACGGCAAGCGTTCGGGCACACTCGGCGGCTGGCATCTCGCAATCTCCCGCTACACAAAGCATCCGAAGGAGGCTGCGGATCTCGTCCTGTTTCTGACGAGCGCGGAGCAGCAGAAAAAGCGCGCCATCATCGGCTCGTATAACCCGACCATTCCGGCCCTCTATCACGACCCGGAGGTGCTGGCAGCCAATCCGTTTTTCGGTGACCTGCTGGAGCCCCTGCGCAATGCGACGGCTCGGCCGTCGCGTGTCGTCGGCCCCCATTACAACCGCCTGTCGAGCGACTTCTGGCGGGCCGCGCATGATATTCTCGCTGGTCGTCCGGCCGCAGAGCGCGTCGCTCAACTTGAAGAAGACCTCGATCGGCTCAAGTTCAGGGCAGGCTGGTGATGCGTGGACAGTCCATTTTCGCTGAGCGCAAGCGTGCAGCCTGGCTGTTCCTGACGCCGATGCTGGTGGTCCTGGTGATCGTCGCCGCCTGGCCACTGTTGCGCACATTCTATTTCAGCCTGACCAATGCCACGCTGGTCGACATGGAGCGCCACAGCTTTGTCGGCCTCTCCAATTACCTCGCCTACGAGAATGGTCGCTGGTACGGCGTGTTGACTGATCGGCAGTGGCTCGCATCCCTGCGGAATACGCTGATTTTCGCGATCGCCTCGGTTACGCTCGAAACCATTCTCGGCGTTCTTATCGCGCTCCTGCTCAGCGCCAGCTTTCCGGGCCGCGGCATGCTGCGGGCGGCCATGCTCGTCCCCTGGGCAATCCCCACCGTGGTTTCCGCGCAGATGTGGGGTTGGATGCTGAATGACCAGTTCGGCGTGGTGAACGATATGCTGATGAAGCTTGGCTTGATCTCCGCACCGGTCGCCTGGCTCGCCGATCCGACACTTTCGCTGATTTCGGTCATTCTGGTGGATGTCTGGAAAACGACGCCGTTCGTGGCGCTGTTGGCGCTGGCCGCTTTGCAAATGGTGCCCAAGGACGTTTATGAGGCCGCCCGCGTCGACGGCATCCATCCGGTGAGGGTATTCTTCCAGGTCACTCTGCCTCTGATCGCGCCTGCGCTCGCAATTGCCATCATCTTCCGCTTGCTCGATGCCATGCGCATGTTCGACCTCGTCTATGTCATGACGGGGACAACCGACGCCACGATGACGCTCTCCGTCTACGCCCGACAGCAGCTGGTCGATTTTCAGGAGGTGGGCTACGGCTCGGCCGCCTCGACGCTGGTGTTCTTCATCATCGCGCTGTTGACGGTGCTTTACGTGATGGCAGTCCGGCTCGATCTCGATGGGAGGCGCCGATGAAACGTGTGCTTTCCCGCATAGGACTGACGATTGCTTGCATCGCACTCGCGTTTTTCTTGCTGTTCCCGCTTTATTACGCGGTTCTGACGTCTTTCAAGTCCGGTTCGGCCCTGTTCCGGGTCGATTATTTGCCAACCGAAATCGACGTTTCGAGCTACATCCGCATCTGGCAGGAGCAGCCGTTCGCGCGAAATATTCTCAATTCGATTTTCGTAGCCACTACGGTGGTTATTCTGTCATTGGGCTTGGCGCTAACCGCAGCCTATGCGCTTGGTCGCGTTCAGTTCCGCGGGCGCAAGTTTCTGCTTTATACAATCCTCGGCGTATCCATGTTTCCCCAGGTCGCAGTGCTTTCCGGCCTGTTCGAGGTGATCCGTATTTTCGGACTTTATAACAACCTCGGCGCCCTCATTCTGTCCTACATGATTTTCACGCTGCCATTCACCGTCTGGGTGCTGACGACGTTTATGCGCGATCTGCCAGTCGAGATCGAGGAGGCCGCGATCATGGACGGCCTCAGCCCATTCGTGATCGTCACCCGCATTTTCATGCCATTGATGGGCCCTGCGATGGTCGCGACGGGATTGCTCGCTTTCATCGCTGCATGGAACGAATTCCTGTTCGCTCTGACGTTCACCCTTTCCAACGAGCAACGCACGGTGCCCGTGGCCATCGCGCTCATTACGGGAGCCAGCGAATATGAGCTGCCGTGGGGGAACATCATGGCGGCCTCCGTGATTGTGACGGTGCCGCTGATCGTGCTGGTTTTGATTTTCCAGCGGCGACTGGTGGCTGGTCTGACGGCGGGTGCGGTGAAGGGATAGGCGATGGCGGGTGTACGCCTGGATCACGTCAGCAAATGGTTCGGCAAAACGGAGGTCATTCGCGACATCACGCTCGATATCGCCGATGGCGAACTCCTGGTGTTCGTCGGCCCGTCCGGCTGCGGAAAGTCCACCATTCTGCGTCTGATCGCCGGACTGGAGGAGGTCACGTCCGGCGCGATCTGGATCGGCGATAAGGACGTGACGCATCTGCCGCCTTCGAAGCGCGGCGTCTCCATGGTCTTCCAATCCTACGCGCTCTATCCGCACATGGACGCCTACAAGAACATTGCGTTCGGCTTGCAAATGTCGGGCACGAGCGGAGAGACCGTCGACCAACGGGTCCGGCGCGTCGCCGAGATGTTGCAGATCAGCGACCTCTTGCACCGTAAGCCGCGCGAGCTTTCCGGCGGCCAGCGCCAGCGCGTGGCTCTTGCTCGGGCGATCGTCCGTGAGCCTCAAGTCTTTTTATTCGACGAGCCGCTGTCGAACCTCGATGCCGCGCTGCGCGCCCAAACCCGGCTTGAGATCGCGCGCCTGCACGACGAGCTGAAGACGACGATGATTTATGTCACGCACGACCAGCTCGAGGCCATGACGCTCGCCGACCGTATCGTGCTGCTCAATGCCGGCCGCATCGAGCAGGCAGGCAAGCCGATCGAGCTTTACCGGCGCCCTCAAACCCGCTTCGTCGCAGAGTTCATCGGCTCGCCGCGGATGAACATTCTGCCCGTCACAATTGAAGCGGGTGTAGCGATCCTTCCCTCGGGAGATCGGGTGCCTGTTTCTTCACAGTTCAGCGGCCCCGCCGATCTCGGCATTCGCCCCGAAAATATCTCGCTTGTCGCGCCCGAAGATCCAGGCGCGATCCGCGCCCGCGTGCTGCACGTCGAAGAGCTCGGCGAGTCCCGGATCATTCATGCGGCTCTTGGCGATGGGACCACCCTTTCCGTTCGCTATCCGTCAGATGCACGAGCGCCACACAAGGGCGACGCAATTGCGCTGTGCCTCCATCCCGAACATCTCCATCTCTTCGGTCGCGACGGCAAACGCCTGGAATAGTTCGAAAGGCGCGCCCATCACCGTATTGCGGCTCGACCTACTCCGTGTTGTGATCACGCACCCAACAAACAACACCGACAACAACGGAGGAAACGATGGCCAAGTCTTTCTGGGGGTACTCCGCTATCATCGGGCTCGCGGCGCTCGGCCTGCAACTGTTTCCGGGGGAGGCGAGCGCACAGGCCACCTTCGCCGGAAAGCGTATCCAGGTGATCGTGCCCTTCGCCCCGGGCGGGGCGACGGACGTAGCTGCGCGTTTCCTTGAGAAGTTCTTCGAGCGGCACCTGGACGGAAACCCCGACGTCGAAGTCGTGAATCGGGCCGGCGGGGGCTCCATCCTCGGCGCGAACTGGTTCCAAGACAACGCCAAGCCCGACGGCGAGATGGTCCTCTTTACGACCTCTTCGACGGCCAACCCGTACGTGCTTGGCCAGAAGGAGGTGAAGTACGATCTCGCGTCGATGCGCGTCGCCTATTCCCTGCCCTTCGGCAGCGTGACATACGTCTCCGCGGCAACCGGCATCAAATCGGTCAAGGATCTCAAGGAGACGAAAACCGAGCTGATCTATGGTGGCATCGCCGCGGCTGCGAGCGATCTGCCCACGCTTCTCTCCTTCGAGGTGCTCGATCTCAACGTCCGGACAGTGCTCGGCTTCACGGGACGCGGACCAGTCCGGCTGGCCTTCGATCGCGGCGAGACCAACCTCGATTTCCAGTTTACACCCGTCTACATGACGCAGGTTGCTGACCAGGTCGCCTCCGGCAAGGTCATCCCGCTGATGACCGGCGGCTACGTGGGACCGGACGGCAAGCTGATGGCGCGGGACCCAGCCGTTCCGGACATTCCGACCGTCTATGAGGTCTACAAGGAGCTCAATGATGGCAAGGAGCCGAGCGGCGTGGAGTGGGACGCGTACCAGGCCATGGGTGCGCTGACCCTCGGCTACGGGCTGACCGCCTACCTCCACAAGGACACGCCGGATGAGATTATCGACCTTTACGCAAAGGCGGTCGAGCGCATCAACGACGATCCGGAGTTCCTGAAGGAAGGAAAAGAGGTCGTGGGCGGTTATAAGCTCATCTCGCCGAAGGATGCCGAAAAGCCCCTAAAAGCCGCCCTTCAGCCTTCGGAAGAGGTGCGCCAATATTTGCGCAAGCTGTTGTCTGAGAAGTACGGCGTCACATTCTAAGGTTGCACGCAAGCGGCCGGGGAGCGCCCGGCCGCCAAGGTCCGACGGGCTAACTGATGGAACACGCGACCGAGGCCCTCTTGGCGCTGTTTGAGCCGCTGCGGCTCGCGGCTCTCTTCGCCGGCATGCTGGCCGGACTGACCTGCGGACTGCTGCCCGGGCTTGGCGGGGTTGCGACGGCCTCCCTCCTGCTGCCGTTCGTGTTCCTCCTGGACGACTATTCGGGGCTGGCGCTGCTTTTGGGCGCCATCTCCGTTGTCTATACGTCCGACACGATCACCTCCGTGCTCGTCGGCGCTCCTGGGTCACCCGCCTCGGCGCCGACCGCCATCGAGGGGCACGCGCTCGCCAGGGAAGGAAAGGCGGCGATGGCCCTCGGCGTTGGCTTCCTCGCCTCCATGGTGGGCGGGCTGCTCGGGGCTTTGACCCTCGCCTTCGCCATCCCGATCGCTGGACCGATCGTGCTCGCACTCGGCACGCCAGAGCTCTTCATGTTCGCTCTGGTCGGCCTCTACTTCGCATCCAGCATGATCGGGCGGGACCTGGCTGTCGGTGTATTGGCCGGGTGCTTTGGAATTCTCCTTGGGACGGTCGGGCCTGCGCCCGCGGCGGCGAATTACAGGTTCACATTCGGGCAGGCCTATCTGCTCGACGGGCTTTCTCTGACGATCGTTGCCCTTGGTTTGTTCGCGATCGCCGAAGTCGTCGGCATGCTGGCGTCGGGCGGAGGTATCGCCAGCGGCCGGCAGCTCCTGACGAACTGGGGCGCAGGGTTCACCGAGTTCTGGCGCAACAAGTGGCTCGTTCTCCGTTCCTCTGTCATCGGAGTGTTCGGCGGCTTTATCCCAGCGGTCGGCGCAAATGCATCCACCTGGGTGGCTTACGGCCACGCCATACGATCCACCCCGGACAAATCGCGATTTGGGAAAGGCGAGATCCGGGGCATCGCGGCGGCAGAAGGCGCGAACAACGCAACGATCATTTCCGACCTGGTGCCAACGCTGCTGTTCAGCGTTCCCGGCGGTCCGGCGGCCGCCATCTTCCTGGGCGCGCTGTTCTCATTCGGCTTCTACCCTGGCCCCCGCATGGTCAGCGAGCACCCAACGCTCATGTACCTCGTTGTGTGGAGTGCCGCCCTGGCCTCGATTGTCGGCGCCGCCATTTGTTTTGCGATTACACCCTTCATTGCCCGGGTGACGCAGATCAGGTTTGCCCTGATCGCCGCGCCGCTGACGCTCGTTATGGTAGCAGGTGCCTACCAGGCGACACAGTCGATCGGCGACATCGCCGTTCTGCTCATCCTAGGGCTCGTGGGCTGGCTTATGAAGCAGGCCGAGTGGCCGCGTGCGCCGGTCCTCGTGGGCTTCGTGCTGGCGGGACCGATGGAGCAGTATTTCTGGCTCACGACGCAAATCCACGGCTGGTCGTGGATTTGGCGGCCCGGCGTTCTAATCATCGCATTGCTGATCGTGATCCCGCTCGTGATCCAGCTCGTCAGGGGCCGGCGGCAGAGCAGAGAAGCTCGCGCGAGTGGAATCTCTGAATCGCAAGCTGCCCCTCCTCGCGACACCGATGGGACGAGGTTTACACGTGTCCTCCTGGCGTTCGCGGCGGTGCCTGTCTTCGCGTACGCCGCGTGGGAGACAACGCAATTCTCGCCAAGCTCGAGACTGCTGCCGCTGCTCGCCATCGTACCCGGGCTAGCACTGTCAATCCTAGTGTGCGCTCGCGAACTGTGGCGCCTGCTGAGGCGCGCGGGTGCGTTCCAGTTCGATGCCAAAGGTGAATACGGCATCATGCTGGGCTTCATCGCCTACGGCGTTGGCATGGGCCTCTTTGGTTTTGAGATCGCCACTATCGGCTTTCTCGCGTGGGTGCTTTTCGCCTGCGGACGGATGAAGCCGGTCACCGGCCTCGCCTACGGCATCGTGCTCTTGTTGGCGATCAACGGCATGTTCAGCTTGATGCGCATCGCGCCGCCTAAGGGCCTGCTGCTCAACGCAACCCTCTTCTAAATCAAAAAGCCCGACCGCTTGCTTATTGCGCTTTATGCGACGCGATCGCCCTTCTTCACTGTCACTGCCCGGTTATCGACCGCGGGCAGCATCTTGGCCGGATCGCGAGTGACGACGACGTCGACCACGCTCGGGCCCGGCGTGGACATCGCGGACTTCAGCGCATCGACAAGCTCGGCGGGCCGCTCGACGCGGACACCGTGGCAGCCGAAAGCCTGCGCGACCGCGGCATAGTTCGTTTCCGCAAGATCCGACGCGTGGTAAGCACCCTCGCCGTACATCAGGTGCTGCAGCGCCTTCACGTAGCCGGAGGCTGCGTTGTTCACGACGATGATTGTGAAATTGAGGTTCAGGCGACACGCCGTTTCCAGCTCGCCGATCATCATGTTGAACCCGCCGTCGCCGGTGATGCTGACCACCTTGCGACCGTCCGCAGCCATCGCTGCGCCCATCGCGCCTGGAAGCCCGTAGCCAATGGATGCGAAGCCGCGATCCGGAACGAAGCCGCGGCCGGCCTGCTTCGTGTCGTAGAGCAATCCACCCCAGTGCGCGGCGAAGCCGCCGTCCGCGACGAGAATTCCATCGGCGGGCATGACATTGTTCAGCTCATGCATCAGCCGCGCCATGGCGACCGGCGTTTCATCGGATTCGAGGCGCTCACGAACGCTCTCGCGCCACGCCTGCATCCGCCGAGAGACTTCACTGGCGTACTCGGCCTGCCGGGCACGGATTGTGGCCGCATCATCCGAAAGCGCAGCGATCAAATCCCGAATGGTTTCCCTAGCGTCGCCCCAAAGCGCCACCTCCGGCTCGCGCGTACGGCCGAATTCCTCGGCGAGGATATCGAGGTGGATGATCCGCTTGCCGGCGGGCGGAACAGTGTAGCGCTTCGTTGCGATCTCGCCGAGCTTGCAGCCGATGACGAAGATCAGATCAGATTCTTCGATTAGCTTGTTGGCGATGCGATCGTACCGGCCAAAAAGCCCGGCATTGAGCGGATCGGTGCAGGGGATGGCCCCCTTTCCGCTCATGGTGTGAGCGACGGGCAGGTTGATCGCGCGTGCAAGTTCCGTCAGTGCCTCTGCGGCCCCGGAAATGTGCACGCCGCCACCTGCGAGTACGATCGGCCGCCTCGCCTCGGCAATCATCCGCGCTGCGCGTTCGAGCGAACGGACATCAGGGCGGCAACGCAAAGCCGGAGCGGCCTGATAAATTGGATCGGCGTGGAACTCACCATCCTCGTAACCGTGAGTTCCGTGGCAGATGTCCTCAGGCACGTCGACGATCACGGGCCCCGGCCGGCCGGTCGTCGCAACCGCAAAGGCCCGGCGCATCAGCTCCGGAATGCGGTGGATGCTCTCGATCCGGATGACCTCCTTGACGGCAGGGCGCAGGATCTCGAGCTGCCGCGACTCCTGGGTCATGTTCTTCCAGGAGTGATCCCGGTGCGTATTGCCCGTCAGCACCACAAGTGGCGAGCCCGCATTCAGAGCCTCGACGAGGCCCGTAACGAGATTGGTTGCGCCTGGTCCCAACGTTGCGTCGGCGAGGCCAACACGCCCGGAGACCTTGGCGTAGGCGTCAGCCGCAAAAACGCCCGCCCTCTCATCGTTGACGAGGTAATGCGCGAGGCCAAGCCGGCGGACGGCATCGTAGAACGGCAAGAGCTGAAAACCACCCATCCCGAACATTGGGCCGCCCTCGTGCGCCTGAATCATGCGCGCCAGGGCCTCGCCGCCGGTCATCTCGTTTGCGGACATTCAAAACTCCTGAAGTTCAAACCGAATAGCCAAGGTGCATTGGGAGCCAAAGTGCAAGCTCTGGGAAGATGATGAGCAGCACCAGCACAGCGGCCATGGCCAAAACGAACCAAATCACCCAGCGCACCGTCGCCTCGATGGGCACATTCGCGACTTTGGCCGTGACGAAGAGATTGACCGCCACAGGAGGCGTGACCTGGCCGATGGCTATGTTGATCGCCATCAGCACGCCGAACCAGGTGAGATTCCAGCCGAGCTTCAGCGCCACCGGATAAAGAAGCGGCAGCGAAATGAGGTAGATGGATGGCCCATCCAGCAGCATGCCGAGAAACAGGATGAGCAGCATCACCAGGCAGAGCACGACCGTTGGATCGTTGGTGAGCGCCAGAATGGCGTTGGCCGCCTGATCGAATGCTCCCAGCGTCGAGCCCGCGAAGGCGAAAAGGCCTGCGAGCGCGATGATGATCATGATGACTGCCGTCGTCTCAGCAGACTCGGCGAGGACCTCGAGGATGCCCTTGAGATCGAAGGCCCGATAGGCAACGCCGACGATAAAGCCATAGACGGCCGCAACGGCTGCCGCTTCCGTCGGCGTGAATAAGCCGCTCCGCAGACCGCCCAGAATGATGACGGGGGCGAACAGGCCTGGCAGCGCTTCCCAAAATGAGCGCCAAAATGGCGGACGCTTCTGCCCCTCACAATCGTCGAATCCGTGCTTTCGGCTGATCAACAGCGTCGGGATCATTAAGGCGCAACCGACGAGAACGCCGGGAATGAGACCCGCAGCAAACAAGGCCCTGAGATCAACACCGGGCACGAGCACGCCATAGATGACCAGTGCCAGCGATGGCGGAATGAGGATCGCCGTCGACGCACCCGCCGCGATGACGCTTGCGGAGAAGGCATCGGGATAACCCGCACGCCGCATGCTCGGGATCATGATGGTTGCGACGGCGGCGGCATCTGCCGGGCCCGAGCCGGACATGCCACCAAGGATCATGCAGACCAGGATCGCCACCAGAGCGAGCCCGCCCCGGCGCGGTCCCACGACTGCCTGCATGAACGTCACTAGCCGTGCCGCGACGCCCGCCTTCTCGAATACGGCGCCCGTTAGCACGAACAGCGGGATGGCAATCAGCGGATATTTATTGATCGAGTTGTAGGTAATCTGAGCAACGCTCTGCAGCGCATAGACATCAAGGCCAACAGCGATGGCTGCAAAGCCCGCGAGCCCGAGCGATACAGCGATGGGCGCGCCGACGACGAGGAGCGCAGCGAAAACCGCGACGAGAACGAGATTGGCGGTGATCATTGACTCGCCCTCTCCTCTCGCCACCACGCGAAAAGGATGCGACCCATGATGAGAACCGAAAGCACAGGCATCCAGATCGTGTAGATCCACGTCGGAACGCCGAGCCCTCCGGACAGCTCCTCAAACCGGTATTGATCCCAGGTCAGCCAACTGCCGTACCAGACGATCATTCCGAACATCAAAAGCGCCGCCAGCCGCGCTATCGCGCGAGTGAGCCGACGCCAGATCCGGCCGCGATCTGCAAAAAAGGCCACACGCATATGGCTGTTGCGGGCCACTGCTGCCGATGCGCCCACGAATGTCAGCAGCACCATGAGGAACGTTGAATATTCCTCGGTGAAAGCGAAGGAGTAATTGCTGACGTAGCGCACCAGCACGTTCGCAAAGCTGATCGCACAAATGCCGGCCATGGCGAGCGCACTGATCAGGCGCTCGATCGGCAAAAGGCGGTCGCCCCCTTCCGAGGGGATTTCGGGCACGTCAGTGCCTGATTCATGTGCCATGGGAAGTGGTGCAGAAGCAGAAAGGCACACCCGCCGCTGCGGGCGGGTGTACCTCAGACATAACTACTTGCCGCGATTGGCAACGGCCTTCTCAGCAGCCTCCACGAGCTCGGCGCCGATCCGGGCCTTCCACTTTTCGTAGACCGGCTTCGTCGCGTCCTGGAACGCCTTGAGCTCCTCGGGCGTCAGCTCGGAAATGGTGACGCCCAGCTTCTTTATCTCCTCCAGCTGGGAGGGATCCTCCGGCGTCACGCCCTTGCGCGCCACCTCGATGCCGTACTTACCAGCGTCCAAAGCTGCCTGCCGAACAATCTCCTGATCTTCAGGCGTGAAGCTCTCCCACACCTGCTTGTTGACCGCGAAGATCAGCGGATCCGCCACGTAGTGCCACAGGGTCACGTACTTCTGGCCGACAGTGTGCAGCTTGGCGACCGTGAAGATGGACAGCGGGTTCTCCTGGCCGTCGACTGCGCCCGTGGAGAGCGCCGGCTGCGCGTCAGCCCAGCTCATTTGGGTCGGGTTGGCGCCGAGGGCCGTGAACGTGTCGTTGAACAGCGGCGAACCGACAACGCGGATCTTCAGACCTTTCAGGTCCTCCGGCTTGCGGACCTCGCGCTTGGAGTTCGTCAGCTCACGGAAGCCGTTCTCGCCCCAGGCGAGCGGGACGATGTCCTTGGACGCGATGATCTCGAACAGCTTCTTGCCCGGCTCGCCCTGCGTGATGGCGTCAATCGCGGCGTGGTCAGGCATCAGGAACGGCAGAGAGAACAGGTTCAGCTCCGGCACCTGTGGTGACCAGTTGATGGTGGAGCCGACCGCCATGTCGATGATGCCCTGACGCATGGCGGTGAACTCTTTCGTCTGGTCACCTGCCACGAGCTGCGCACCGGGATAGACCTTCATATTGATGCGGCCGTTCGTGCGCTCTTTCACAAGATCGGCCCACCGTTGTGCCGAAAGCCCCCAGGGAAACGGGACACCGACCACCGTCGAAATCTTGTACTCGCTTTTATAGTTTTGCGCTTCCACCGGGGTCGCTGCGAACGCTCCCACCAGCAGCGCGGGCAAAGCGAGCCCCGCAGCAATTTTTTTGAACAAATCCATGGCGTTTCTCCACCCTCCTGACTAGTACGCGACAAGCTCACGAACGGTTTTGCTGATCCCTTCCTCGGTGACGCGCACCGCGTCTTCAAGCGGCGGAGCGTAGCTGACTGGGATGCGCGGTGCCCCGAGGCGGCGAACAGGTGCCTTTAACCTGTTGTACAGATTTTCTGCAACCGTTGCAGCGATCTCGGCACCGAACCCGGCGACGGAAACCGCTTCCTGCGCAACGAGCAGCCTGCCCGTCTTCTCGACGCTTCTGAAGACGGATTTCTTATCCCACGGCCAAAGCGTGCGAAGATCGATTACCTCCGCTTCGATGCCCTCACCCGCAAGGCGCTCCGCAGCCGCTGCGGCAATGTGGACCTGTTTGGACCATGAGACGATCGTCACGTCCCGGCCTTCTCGCACGAGTCGAGCCTCGCCAAGGGGCACAAGGTATTCAGGATCAAGTGGTACATCTCCTTCGAGAGACCACATGTCCTTGTGCTCCATGTAGATGACGGGATCGTCGCAACGGATCGCGGATTTCAGCAGGCCCTTATTGTCGGCTGGCGTTGCGGGGCAGACCACCACAAGGCCGGGAATGTGGACGTACCAAGCTTCCAACGACTGAGAATGCTGGGCCGCAGATGAGCGCCACATCCCGATCGGCTGACGCACGACGAGCGGCACCTTTGTCTGGCCGCCGAACATGTAGCGCGCCTTGGCGGCTTGGTTCACGATCTCGTCCGTGGCGCACAGCGCGAAGTCGGAAAAGCGCATCTCGACAACGGGCCTGGTGCCCATCATCGCGGCGCCAACGGCGGCGCCCATGATGCAAGATTCCGAAATCGGCGCATCCGAAATGCGGTCCTTGCCGAATTCCTCCACCAGCCCCCGGTATTGGCCGAAAACACCACCACGGCCCAGGTCCTCGCCGACCGCCCAAACCGTCGGATCCCGCCGCATCTCCTCCGCAAGCGCGAGCGCAGAAGCCTCCAAGTAGGTCATGCGCTTCATCAGTAGGCCTCCACGCGCGGGTCGCCGATGTCCTGCACATCATGGAAGGCGCGCTCTGCCGGCGGGTAAGGCGTGGCGATAGCCTTCTCGTAGGCGGCCTGCATCTCGGCTCTAGCTGCATCGCGATCGGCCTCGAGCTCCGCCTCGGCAACTCCAGCCTGGCGCAGCATCTCGGCCGCGCGTGCGATCGGATCCTGCTTCCAGCGCTCCTCCACCTCCTCCTTCGGGCGGTAGGTGGCCGGATCGGCACCGGTGTGACCGGTTAGTCGATAAGTGCGAGCACGGAGGAACTGCGGTCCGCCTCCTGCGCGGATGGCCTCCCTGAGCTCCAACATCAGCTCCTCGACGGCGAGCACATCATTGCCGTCGACGTCGTACGCCGGCAGACCGATGCCTCTCGCTCGCGCCACAGGTCCCTCGCCGGCGGTCATGTCCACCGTGCGGGTCGATGCCGCGAAGCCGTTGTCCTCGCACACGAACAGAACCGGCAGGTTGAAGACCTTCGCCCAGTTGAGCCCCTCGAGGAACGGGCCGCGGTTGATGGCGCCATCTCCGAAGATGCAGCACACGATGCGATTTTCCTTCTTCAGCTTGATGGCGTGGGCTGCACCCGCCGCAATGCTGATGTTGGCAGCGACAACCCCGTTGGCCCCAAGCATGCCGACGGAAAAGTCAGCGATGTGCATGGAGCCGCCTTTGCCGCCGCAGTTACCCCCTTCCCGGCCGAACAGCTCGCGCATCATGGCGAGCGGATCAGCGCCTTTCGCCAAAGTGTGCCCATGACCGCGGTGAGTCGAAAGAAGAATGTCCTCGCGCGCCAAGTTGCTGCAGATCCCGGCGGCGATAGCCTCCTGGCCAATGGACGGATGTATGGCGCCCAGCACCACCTTCTCTTGGAGGCCGCGAAGGGCTTGCTCCTCGAATGCGCGGATGCGGTGCATCAGGCGATGATGCGCACGCAGCCGCTCAACATCGATGTTGCGACGTAAGCTCATAATGCGCGTCAGGCTCCGGCAACAGGTTGAACGTCTCGGCTTATTGGAGGCGGGTCGAGCATCTCGGCGAGCGCTTCCGCCTCTTCGCGCAGCCGATGAACGAGCTTTGGCAGGCGGTCAGCGCCCATCCGATCCCGGATGGCTGCGAGGCTCAAAGACGCGACAGGGCGTCCGCTGCGGGTCACCACCGCCACGCCTATGGCTTGCATCGCAGGCATGATACGCCCTTCATTGAGCGCGAAGCCGTCTCTTCGCGTGCGCGCAACGAGCCGCAGTAGCTCGTCAGGCGAGAATCCTGCATAGTCCTGCAACCACCGCCTGTTGCGCGCGATGATGACCTCAATCTCATCGTCGGGAAGGTGCGCGAGCAGCGCGAGGCTTCCCGCCCCTACTCCGAGCGGACGTCGGTCACCCTCATCAAGCGTCAGTGTGCGAATGGGGAAGCTGCCAACCTCGCGGGCGATGCAGACGGCGGCAAGGCCCTCGCGCACGGAGGCGAACACCGTATCCTCCGTCTCGGCGGCGAGCCGCCGCAACACAGGCCGGACGAGACTTCCGATGTGATGGATTGCAGCGTCACGCCCCAGGGCGGCAGCAGAGGCGCCGAGCCTGTAACGTTTCGTTTTCAGATCCTGGTGGACGAAGCCAACATTGACCAAAGCGCCAAGCAATCGGTGCGCCGTAGTCTTACCAAGGCCGGTCGTCTCCGCGATGTCACTCAAACGGAATCCGCCGTCACCCGCGGCAGAAAGCAGACGCAGGATCGTCGCGACCCGATCCACAGTCTTCACTGTGGGTTCCTGGTTCAAAGCCACACCTCGTCCGCAATCTCTGCCCGCAACCTCTTCCAAATTAGCGGAACTTGGATAGCATGTTTTTGGAACACAGGTCATTCGTTTTCACAACGTCCCACACGGTTGGCCAGAAAGGCCAGAGAGACACGCGCCGTGATCGAAGCGCCGACGGCAACAAAATTTCCTCCTGAAGCGCGCGGAAACGTTGTCGTCTGCGGAAGTCACGGCGGCCGCTATCCCGCCTACCTCGCCGCGCAAGCTGGTCTCCGGGCTGTCATCTTCTGCGACGCCGGCGTTGGCCGCGACGGTGCGGGAATCGAGTCCCTCTCGCTCCTCGGCCAAGGCGGCATGGCCGCGGCAACCGTCTCCCACATGACCGCCCGCATTGGGGAGCCGGCGGACATGCTCGCGCGCGGCATCATTTCTCACGTCAACGAGCCGGCGCGAGCGGTCGGCGTCGAGCCCGGCATGCCATGCCGGCTGGCAGCGGAGCGGCTAGAGGCTGCCGAGGTCCGCACCGTTCATATCCCGCCATCGGAGGAAGCCCGCACGGTTCTCACCCTTCCCGGCGCAGCCCGCCGGCTCGTGCTGATCGACTCCGCTGCCATGGTGGAGCCCAATGATTCTGGTCAGATCATCGTGACCGGCTCCCACGGGGGGCTGGTTGGCGCCAATCCGGCATATGCTCTCCGCGTCGACGGTTTTGCCGCCGTCTTCAACGACGCCGGGATCGGCATAGACGAGGCAGGGATCGCCCGTTTACCGGCCCTCCAGGAAAGAGGCATTGCGGCTTTTACAGTCGCCGCTGAGAGTGCCAGGATTGGGGATGCGAGATCGACGTACGAGGACGGCGTCATTTCTGCCGTGAACGAAAGAGCTCGTGAGCTGGGTGCCATCCCGGGTAAGCGGGCGAAGGACGTGCTGCTCGCCTGGGCGCGGGGTGTCACATGAGGTAGGATCATTGGCGGTGCGCGCCGCCGCAGCAGCGGTTGAGGCCAGAAGAATAGGAAAATGAGAAAACCTGTCTGGTGCGGAATTGTATTTTTATTTTTCGCATTGGCTGTGGCGCCGTGGGCCGCGGCGGAAACCTTAACGTTGAAACTCGTTCACAACCACGCACCAGGGACGATCTGGCAGGAGGTCGCCGAGGATTACGCGTCGCGAGTCCATCAGCGCTCCGGCGGAAAGGTAAAGATCGAGGTCGTCCACGCGGACGCTAACGGCGTAGCCCTCACAGCTGAGGATCTCCTTGCCGGCGACCATGACATCATGATGCATCCCGTGGGGGCGCTTTCTCGATACGACGCTCTCGCTGGGCTTGAAGCTTATCCTTATCTCATTCGCGATATTGCGCATTTCAGAGCCGTTTACGACGGTGCTCTCGGCAAGGAGCTTCTGACTGAAATCGGAAAAAGAACGGCTTTTCACCTTATCGGCGCGGCTTATCGCGGAACTCACCATTTGAGCTCCAATCGTCTGGTCGAGAAAATCGACGATCTCCGCGATCTCAAGGTCCGTGTACCGGAGCTGAAAATCTTCGAGCTCACCTGGGAATATTTAGGCGCCTCTCCCGTGCCAATGGATTTCTCTGAACTTTACGAGGCGTTGCGCGAGGAAGATGTGATGGCCCAGGAAAGCCCGCTGAAGACGATGCGGGATGCAAACCTTTCAGAGGTGCAGAAGTACGTCATCGAGACCGGACACATCCTCGGCGCCATGACGTTCATCCTTCCCGATGATCGCTATTGGGCTCTGCCAGAGGACGTGCGGCAGCTCCTGCAAGAGGAAGGGGAAGCCGCCATGCGCGCAGGAACGGATCGGATGATTCAAATGGAGCCGCGTTATCGGAAAGATCTCGAGACACGCGGCATGACCTTCATCCCGGTCAACCGCAATGCCTTCCAGGCCAAGCTCGCTCCGATGGCAAAGGAGTTTGAGGAGCTCACGCCCTGGATACAGCGAATAAAGGCCGCTATCCCTCCTGCTGCGAATTAGCGGCCCCCTGAGAAGCCATTGGACAAGCGTCTTTCGGCGCGGTCGGGTGATTTGATCGACCCTTGCGCACCGCAAGCGATTACCGGCACACGAGCACGGGGATAGTCGAGTGCGTCAGCACCTTCTGCGTCTCGCTGCCGAGGAGAAAAGCCGATAATCCGCGCCGGCCGTGCGAGGCCATGACAATCAAGTCACAACCCCTGTCCTTGGCGGTCTGGATGATGCCGTCATACGGCTGAGGGTTCTCGACTTGCACGCGATCGCAGGCCACGCCCTGGGCTTCGGCGGCTTTGACGACAGCGTCCAACGCCGCCTTGGCCTGTGCGTCCGTCATCGCCTGAAACTTCTCCGGATCCTCCGGATAGACGACCCCTTCGATCGTCAGGAGCTGAATGGGCGGCGTCACGGTCACAGCAGTCAGCTTGGCGCCCAGGTGTTTCGCAAGCTCGATGGCGTGACTGAAGGCCCGCTCTGCAAACTCCGACCCATCAGTGGTCACGAGAATATGCTTGAACATTTGCTGCTCCTCCCTGAGCGCCGGTGACGCTACCAACGAAAACTGGGCGCCGCCGAGATTGCCTTGATGGGCATCAATCCCGGCATTTCATCAACGCATCACCTGGCGTTCAGGGCCCAGAATAATTTCGGGCAAGGTTACGCCGCCGCCGGATGCTGGGGACGCCGGTTCCACGGCATGTAGGCCAAGATTTTTGCCATGCCGCAGAATCCGCTAACGCCGGCAAAGACCAGTCCAGCGCCAACGAAGGCCGAAAGTGCGTAGAATGGGGGCGAAACAAGTGCGCCAAGCGCAATGCCCATCAGCACAAGGCTACCGGCCGCAATCTGCACCTGACGCTGAAGCTCGATGGGCTGGCTCTTGTCCTGGACAACAGGCAACCCCGCCTTCTTCCAGGCATCGAGACCACCTTCGAGAACATAGGCCTTGACCTTTACAGCCTGCGCAAGCTTCTCGCTGGCCGCGGTGGTACGGCCACCGGTGCGGCAATGGAAAATGACCGCGGGCGCATCACCGGGGTCGATCGGCCCTAGACGGGAAAGCGGAGCGTGTCGCGCGCCAGGGATGCGCTCGCGCGCGTACTCGTCATCTTCCCGGATGTCGATGAGAACCGCGCCCTCATCCATGTATCGCTTGGCATCCTGAGGCTTGATCGGAATGAGGCTCATCGTGGCTCCTTCTCATCTCTGATCTTTGCGCCGTTGACCGAGCGCTTCGCTTGTAAGTCATCCATGTCTGCCCAGCTGTGGGCAGTAAAGCTCGTGGAGAGTTGCGAGCAGACGCTCGATGCGCGGATCGGCGATGCGATACCAGAGCGTCTGGCCCTGCCGGCGAAATGTGACAATGCCCTGTTCGCGCATGATCGCGAGGTGTTGCGACAGGGCGGACTGCGACAGGCCGACGGCCTCGCCCAAGCTCGTCACGTTCGCTTCACCCCACTCGACGAGCTTGCACAGGATCATCAACCGGCGCTCGTTCGACAGCGCACGCAAGGTCTCGGCGACTTCGGCCGCCGCCGCCTCGAATTCCGCGATATCGAAGTGGGTTTGTGTCATCAAGCGCATCCATTAGACGATGCTAAATTAGGAAGCGCTGAAGCATTGTTCAATGCTGAACGCTCGTCGCGCGCGGCAGTGCACGCGCTTTTGAACTGACGCTTCGCTGGACAGAGCGGTGGGTCAGGTTTGTGGATGCCGACGAGTAGAGATGCCGTGCTTTCGCCACGGTGAGCGACGAGCTCAGCGAGCAATGGTGCGATGACACCTAAGGGCCCACGTGCAGGCTTGCTCGGCCGCGTACCCCACGCCCGAGCTCCAATAGTTCGTGGTCGCGCCGACTAAACGACTAGAGCCGTTCGGGCCAGTCGGTCACGCTGCGCGGCTCGTCGCGGCAGTGCACTTGGGCCGGCGGCGCCGTCGCCTCGACTGCGGTGAAGGGCTCAAGAATTCTGTAGGTGTGCTTCGCGCCAGCCGGTACCAGCCAACAATCGCCAGGCTCCAGCCGGATCGTCTGCCCTTCGATCTCCAGCTCGGCTCGGCCATTGATGACATAGCCGACCGTCTCGTAATCCCGCACGCTCTCCCGCTTATGACTGTCGACGGGCTCGTTCTCCCACAGCCGCATCGAAACGCGTTTGCCAGAGACGAGATACTTCTGCCCCATCTCGCCCTTGGGCGAGTCGGCGGAGTGGACTTTTTTCACCGTCGTGTCCGTCATCGTACGAGTTCCGGTTCAGGCCCGTGCCCTGCAGCAAGCGAAACAGCAGCGCACGAGCGTCTCGCCCCGAAACAAACGGACCGGCGCTCGCGTTCCAAACGGCAGACGCGACGCCCCTTTACTTGGACTTGCCCCGGATGAACTCGATGATGCCAGAGAAGTCGACCCCCGCGTTACCGTTAGCGACGAACAGCTGGTAAAGCTGCATTGCCTCGGCCCCCAAAGGCGTCGGCACACCGGTCGCGCGCGCTGCCTCCTGAGCCAGGCTCAAATCCTTCAGCATCAACTCTGCCGCAAAGCCAGGTTTGTAACCGTTGTTCGCTGGCGAGGTGGGGACTGGGCCAGGCACTGGGCAATAGGTGGTGATCGACCAGCATTGTCCCGATGAGGTAGAGGCGACATCGAACAGTGCTTGGTGCGATAGACCTAGCTTCTCTGCGAGATTGAACGCCTCGCAGACGCCGATCATGCTGATGCCCAGGATCATGTTGTTGCAGATCTTGGCGGCCTGGCCCGCACCGGCATCACCGCAATGGACGACCCTCCGGCCCATCTTCTCGAGTGCTGGACGCGCCTTCTCGAACGCCTCGGCGCTTCCTCCCGCCATGAGCGTCAGCGTGGCAGCTTCCGCGCCGCCAACACCGCCGGAGACCGGGCAATCGAGCGACAGCTTGCCGGCCGCGGCGGCCAACTCATGAGCCCGACGCGCGGAGGCGACGTCGATCGTCGAGCAGTCGACGAACACGGCACCCTCGGCGGCGACTTTGAGCACGTTCGTGCCCTCGTAGACAGCAAGCGTGTCCTTGCCCGCCGGCAGCATGGTGATGACAATGTCCGCGCCCTCGGCTGCGGCCTCGGCACTTGGCGCAGCTTGAACCCCGCGTTCGGTCGCCCTCTGCAGGTTCGCAGGCACGATGTCGTACCCAACGACTGGGTAGCCTGCCTTGACGAGGTTCCCCGCCATCGGCGTCCCCATGTTGCCGAGCCCGATGAACGCGATCTTTGTCATCTCCTTCCTCCTCCCTGCGTCGTGCTTGTTTCGTCAGCGCCCGGACCACTGAGGCTGCCGCTTGGCGAGGAACGCCTCCAACCCCTCACGAAAGTCAGCACTTGTATAGATCCGCGCGATGATATCGGTATCATCGACTTTCGGTGACTGTTCGCGGGCACGGCGCAGAAGCTCTTTCGTCGCCCTGAGCGTCAGCGGCGCATGACCTGCGATCTCACGTGCCAGCTCCTCGGCGCGTGTCATCAATGCGGCATGGTCCTCAACCACCTCGGAGACGAGACCAGCCGTCAGGGCTTCCTCCGCACCCATCAAGCGCGCCCTGAAGATGAGGTCCTTCACCCGCCCTTCTCCGATCAGCCGGACGAGACGCTCCAGAATTGCAGAGGAAAGGCAGTTGCCCAGCGTGCGGGCAATCGGAAACCCGAATTTCATGTCCCGCGTGGCGATCCGGAGGTCGCAGCAGGCGGCGATGGCAGCGCCTCCACCCGTGCACGCTCCCGCTATGGCTGCAATGGTCGGCACAGGGCAGGACTCGACGGCTGTCATGATCTCGTTGGCATGCTTCTCGTAAGCGATGCCCTGCTCCGGCGTGCGAAAATCCCGAAAGAGGGAGATGTCAGTGCCTGCCGCAAACGCGCGATCTCCAGCACCGGTGATGACGATGGCTGCGACAGAGCCGTCTGTCGGCGCGCCGGCACAGATCTCTGCCAGCCGGTCATACATGCCGAACGTCAGGGCGTTGCGAGCCTGCGGCCTGTTGAAGATCACGAACCCGATCCGGTCGCGAACCTCATAGATGATCTCATCCGAGCCTGCTGCGGCCTGTTCCGCCCGATCCATCTCAACCTCATCATCCTTCACGCTTGCAAGAAAGCGTCGGCAAATTCGGCTCAAACAAACCGTCTTGTGCACAAGAAGGCAAATGCTTTCAGCACGGTTTGGCGCGCCTTGGCCAAGCTCGGCATTTGAACAGCCACCAGCTCTTGCCCCTAGGGCTTCGGCTTCAATCGCGATCCCGTGAACAGTCTCCCCACGTTTAGCAGTGGCTCACAGGCGGCTCCGGAGGCATAAGTTTTTTCAGAAATGCCCCTATCATGTGTTCTTCTGTCGCGCGGCATACCTGTAGCTGGCGCGGCCTGCTGATTTGGTCTTGCATGGCTCGAACCAGGATCTGACAACTCGGTTCGCAATGGTGAAAAACCGGCTGAGACATCGTTCACGTGAGGTCGCGATTGCGGTGGCTATCACCTTGGCCGCAGTGGCGGCGGTGATCGCAACATTGTCGAGCCAGGAGGAGGACGCCCAAACCGCAGAGCCAGTCGCCCTCATCACGCCCAAGAAATGAGGGCATCCTGCCGTGGGGCCGCTGCCGTCACTCGGCGGTCCATCCACCGTCGATGGAATAGTTGGCGCCGGTGATCGAGGCGGCGGCGTCGCTGGCCAGAAATGCGGCCAAAGCACCAACCTGCTCTACGGTGATGAACTGCCGAGTGGGCTGGCGTGACAGGATCTGCTCGCGCGCCTGTTCCTCGCTGATGCCTTGTGTGCGGGCAAGATCGGGAATCTGACGCTCCACCAGCGGTGTCCAGACAAAGCCCGGCGATATCGCGTTGCATGTTATACCGTGACGGGCAACCTCAAGAGCGACAGCCTTCGTGAGACCAGCCAGCCCGTGCTTGGCTGCGACATATGCGCACTTGTTGGGTGATGCAGTTAGTGAGTGCGCTGAGCAGATGTTGATGATCCGCCCCCACCGCCGCGCCTTCATGCCGGGAATCGCGGCGCGGATCGCGTGAAAGGCCGCGGACAAGTTGATTGCGATGATGGCGTCCCACTTCTCGATGGGGAACTCCTCGATCGGGGCGACATGCTGAATGCCCGCGTTGTTGACGAGGATGTCGACGCTGCCGAAGTTCTGCTCAGCTGACGCAACCATGTCAGCGATCTGATTATGGCGCAACATGTTGGCCCCGTGGAACATGACCCGCGTCCCGTGAGCCGCCACGGCCCGGATCTGCTCAGCGTTCTCGTTCTCGTCCCCGAGCCCGTTCATGACGATGTTCGCTCCCTCCTTCGCGAGAGCGTGGGCGATGCCGAGCCCGATGCCCGATGTGGAGCCGGTGACGATCGCCGTCTTTCCTTTGAGTTGCATAGCTGCCTCCCATTCCCGAGGTTGTACGTTTAACCGGGCCGCTCGACGCTGAACCAACGAATGATCCGCGTGCGCCGGTCATTCATCCGGTGAACTTGAGGGCTCCGGCATAAATCCTGAGCGGCCTACTCGCCGCTTGCGTAGCCTTCAAGCCTGTAAAAAGCGACTCTGCGGCCCGGGCCCGCCCCCGCCGGCACTTCGCGCTCAAGGAGCGGCTTCACGACGGCAAATCTGCTGGTTACCCTTTCCGCTCCCCTGCGGAAGCTGACCAAGAGCACCGGCTCCGGCGAGCCGTTCTGGTAGGCACGAGTCAGCTCGTAGTGATCCTTGGGGCGTACACCCGGCTCGCGCCAGGCAAACACCGACGTTGGCTCATCGCGCATGTAATAGAGCAGCTCGGCCGTGATCGCCCGGTCGTCCGCAATCACGGCGCCGAACGGCCGGCCGGATTGGCGCGCTTCCGCCAGCACCGTGGCAGTCTCCTCCGCAATAGCCCGCCAGCCCAGGGTCCGCGCAAAGGGGTCGCCGCCAACAGGCAGACGGAAGGAGCCGGCTGTCGCCGTCGCAATCCCAATCCCTAAGAGAATCGCTGCGTGCAGCGCGAGCGAGCCCTTGAACCAACGCCACGCTCCCTCTCGGAGCATGGTCGCCGTTACGAGCACAGTGGCAGACACGTAGCTCACAGCGGCCCAGTTCGCATGCGCTCGCGAAAGAAAGGCCTGCACGGTAACGAGTACAATCACAGGCAGCGCAAACGCCAGCAACAAACGCTCGGGCTCTGGGAGCCCGTCCCTCCAGGCGCGCCAAGTGATCACCAGCAGCGAGCCGAAAAGAATCGGCCCAAACACGCCGAACTGCGCGCCGAAAAACTCCAACGCTTTCTCGGGATGAAAGAGCGTTCCGCTCCAGTTGGCGTTGTCGGCTGTATGGGCAAACGTGGCGAAGCTGTTCGCGGCGTTCCATGCGAGGTTCGGCGCAATCAGCAGCAGGCCGATGCCGAGGGCTGCATAGGTTCGGGCATCACGAAGCAGGCGGCGCTTTTCCGGCACCACCACCATGTAGGCGGCCGCCGAAAGTAAGAAGTACACCATCGCGTACTTCGCATTGAACCCCAACCCGAGCGCCACACCCAGCAGCACCGCGGGCCACCAGCGATCGGAATCGAGGAGCCGCACGAAGGCATAAAGCCCGACGGCCCAGAAGAACAGCAGCGGCACGTCCGTCGAGATAATGCCCGCGGACAACGAAACGCCGGGCAGCGTCGCGAAGACGACGGCGGACCAGAACCCCACCCGCCGATCGTATAGCCGCGCAGCCAAAGCATAGATGGCCAATGCTGTTGCCGAGTGGATGATCGGCGACGGCAATCGGATACAGAACTCCGAGTGGCCGCAGGTCTCCGTCGCTAGGCGGATCACCCATGCGATCAGCGGCGGCTTGGAGTAGTAGCCGAAAGCCGGCTCCAGGCTCCACGACCAGTACTGAGCTTCGTCGAAGAACAGGTCGGTGGCGTTGAACGCCAAAGCGATGATGCGGACGAAAAGCAGTCCGCCGAGCACCACGACGAGTGTTGAGTACCAGGCCTCACCGGCCACCCGGTCGCTTTCAAGTCCGGGCTGCACCGTCATGGTCTGCCGCTCCCCCGTGATGTCTGCGAGCAGGCCGAGCAGCCCGCCGTTGCTCATTTACATGGTTGAGCGATGCTCGCAAACCCTGATACCTTCGGTCGAGCGCGCCTCAAAGGCACAACTTTGGTGCCATGGCCGCGACGACGGGGGCAACACATCGCTCATGCGCATCTCAGTGGTTATTCCTGCCCTCAATGAGGCCGGCAACATCGGACGCCTCATTGAGGAAACATATGCCACCGTCCCCGCTGACTATCTGGCGGAGGTTATCGTCGTCGATGACGCGAGCGAGGATGCCACGGGCGAAGAGGTCAAGGCACTGATTGCCTCCGGCCGCTGCCCAGGCTTGCGCTATCTCCGTCACGGCACCCGTGCCGGACAGAGCGCCGCGATGAGGACCGGCATTCTGGCCGCCTCGAGCCCGATCATCGCCACGATGGATGGCGACGGGCAAAACGATCCTCGCGACATTCCACGACTCCTCGCCCATCTGGCCCCGCCCGGAACCCATGGCCCCGCACTGGTTGGTGGCGTGCGCACCCAGCGCAAGGCAGACGGCGCCAAGCGTCTTGCATCCAAGGCGGCGAACTGGATCAGAGATGCGGTGTTGCGCGATTCCTGCCCTGATACGGGCTGTGGGATAAAGGTCTACTGGCGGGAGGCCTTCCTTCGCCTGCCGTTCTTCACCAGCATGCACCGCTACCTGCCGGCGCTGTTCCTGACCTACGGCCATGAGGTCGCCTATGTGCCGGTTAACGATCGCCCGCGGCAGGCAGGCAAGTCCAAGTACAACAACATAAGCCGGGCATTGATCGGCCTTTATGATCTCTTTGGGGTAAGCTGGTTGCGCCGGCGCACCCGCGTTCCGGAGATCGTCGAGGACGTGCCAGAGGGACGTCACATCTCTGACCTCGGCCGACGGTTGAAATTGCGGAGTGACGGCCTGGTGCGCAAGACCGGCGACAACAGCTGAGCGGACGTTTCAGGATCCGACGCCACGCATCGGGGGATCAATGGATTTTCTTGCATCTGCCGCCTCCAAGGCTGCGGCCTGGTGGACCTCCACTCCCACAGAGGAGAAGATTTGGCTGGCCGTTGGCTTCACGGCCCAGCTCATGTTCTCCATGCGCTTCATCGTGCAGTGGATCGCGAGCGAGCGCGCTCGCCGCTCCATCGTGCCCGAGACGTTCTGGTACTTCAGCTTAGCCGGCGGCGCCCTCCTCTTCGCGTACGCGGTCTACCGCCTCGACCCCGTGTTCATGTTGGGCCAGGGCATGGGCCTCTTCATCTATGCCCGCAACCTGCATCTCATCCTGCGGAGCAAGCGTCTCGCCGCGACACCCGATGGCGAGGTGGCGGGCAGTCAATCCTGACGCCACGGAGGCCCCTTCACATCTGCGAATCCGATGCTATATATGCGTCACGTCAAGGTCGCCCTACTGGGCGGCTTTTGAATCGGACCGCAGCCGAGCCCCCGCTTGCTCGGCTTATCAGCGACATGTCTTCGTGACGCGGGGTGGAGCAGCCCGGTAGCTCGTCAGGCTCATAACCTGAAGGTCGCAGGTTCAAATCCTGCCCCCGCAACCATCTTAATGTGCAGTGCCTTCTCCTCCAGACATTTGTTCGGTTCCCTGTCTCACATTGGGGTCTGCGTCGAAAGGAAGGACAGCGACGGACGGCCGGTCGGGGAGCGCATAGGCCAGTGGCGAAGCTTCCACCCCACCGCTTGCTGTGATTTCGCTACCTGCGGCGTCGGCAACGAACTTTTCGGCTCGTCCGATTGGGCCGCGGTCTTCGTCGACCTGGCCTACGAAGCGAAAACCCTGGCGAGGGATGGCGCGAATCCAATGCTGCTTGTCGCCGTTGTTCCCAATTGCAGCGCGGGCCGAATTGATGCGGCTGGACAAGGTCGACTCGGAAACAACGCGGCCGCCGCAAACCTCTGACAAGAGATCATCTCTGCTGACGACGCGATCCCGATGGCGGATCAGATAAACAGCACGTCGAAAATCTGCGGCTCGACCGCCACCAGCTGACCGGCGAGCCTCGGCTCGCGGCGGTCGCAATCGATCGAGCACCCGCCAAACGTGCACAGCATCGGCGTTTTTTCTCGTAAGCGTCTAGAGACGTTCTAACCGAACAATCACGACCTTCTAGAACAAAAATCACGCTGCTCTCACAGCGCATTCCACCCTCCACCTCTAGGTTCGGTCTGTGGGCCGTTTGCTAGATCAGGAGGAAACAATGCGACGCGCTGCCCATTGGAGCATTCTTTCGCTTCTTTGTTTTTTTGGCATCCAACAAGGGCAGGCGCAGCCGGCTGCGTGCCTGGCTGACGACCTTTGCCCGGTTGGAGAGGCGGCAACCGTCCCCGAAATGGTCGGTCAGTCGCCGCCACTCACGAATGTGGGCAACCTACTTAATTCGGAACGGTGTCCGGAGGCGCCTGTCGTTGTCGCGGCAGAGACTGCAGACGAGCGTCGGCTGGGGTGTTCTGCGGCCGCCGAGGCTATTCGCCGACTCGCCGTATGCGGCATAGCGCCACGCAAGCCTGTTCGGTTCCAAATCATGAGCGAGGTCCGGCATCCGTTCAGCGGCGCCATCTTCGGTCTCTTTGACACGAAGCAGGAGCGGGTGCTGGTCACTCAAGAAGCCAACGTCCCGACTCTCGTGGAGGGCACTCCGTATGCTGCGCTTCCGCAGCGCGATTTCTACAGAAGCCTCATCATCCACGAGGCGTTCATGCAGTCATGCATCAAAACTTGAGGCAGGCCGGCATTGAGCCAAGCAACCTATGAGTATCCCGCCTATGCGCTCCAGATCGAATCTCTTGCCCCAAGCGTGCGCGACCTGTTCCTACAGTCGTTCGGTCAACGAGCGATCAAGGTCAATTCGATATTCAGCGATTCCACCCTGCTTTTCGACCCGTACTTTTTTGCCGCGCGAGCCTATTTGCATTTCAAAGCTTCTGCCGACGGGTGCTGCGATTTTGGATGGCGAGGCTTCCTTCATTGCTCCGCCAATGTAGTCGCCTGGCGGGTTAAGTGGAGCATCATTGATTCCGGAGCCGATCCACAGCCGTCCTCCGTAAGAGCTGGCTTCTATTACCGACGGGGAGGTGAGCAGGCTGTGGCGTGCGAGCGATGCCTACTGCTAAACGCCATTTCGCGGCTCATATCCTATGTGCACCGCGCCGGGTGCGTCGTAGTGTGCCTCGTTATTTTGTCGGCTACTGGTAGGCACACGATCACTCGCGATTGAGTATAGAGCAGTCGATTGCCGGCTCTTGCCTCAGTTTCCGCCAAATATCATCGAGTGCGCCCTTATTCCGTAGACGATACGAGTCGGCCGGACACACCGGCGCGCTTAAGCTTGTCCACAGGACAGCACAATTTGTGCGCTACCTGAACCCGTCACCACACTCTTCGCAAGAAGAGCGGCAACAATAGTTGCCATACTAAACTCTGGCCAACCAGCGCCGACTGTTGGCCCAAGAGGATCACTACCTGAATTGTTCGCACTGACTCGAGATGAACACTCAAGCTTCCAAGGCGCCATATTCCCTGGATGGTGAACATTCCGGAGCAAGAGGGCGGAATGAATAATAGATGGCTAATCCATTGTGTGGCTCCAGCAGCAGTGCTCCTCGTTTTCTCCATTGCCGCCGAAGCGGATGATCCCTCTCCTAAGGATCCAAATGTAATCGCATCGTCCCACTCGGGGACATTGGCCACTTTCTCACAGGTCAACATCGACGCCTCAGTACCTGTCGTTCGCACCTCCGGTTACGAACGCCCCGGCGATGGCGGACAGGCGACGTATATCAGAGTCGACCGTGAACCGACCCATTACGGCAAGTTCCAGTCGGCTGACGGCTCCTGGTGGGAATTGCGGGAGGATGTCGTTCGTCTCGAAATGTTTGGAGGAGGTGTGGATAAGGACGGAGAGGCGAACAATCGCGCTTTTGAGGCGGCACAAGATTATCTATCGGTCCGTACCCTGGGCCCGGTCGACGGGGCTGGTCCAACGATAGAATTTTCCTACGGAGATTACCGCTTTGCCCGAACAATAGAAATCAAGAGAGCCCTCCATATCAAGGGAAAAGGCGCCGGACACGGGCCGGTATCAGGCCAGAACACGAGGCTGCTGTTTCCCAAGGACACGACTGGAATCGTGGTTCACCGCCCTAACACGATCGCCGATACGGTCGAGACAAAAAACTCCACAGGAAACAGAGGGGCGGATAACTCCATCATCGAAAACCTGACCCTGGTGAGCGAACGGGGAGAAACACCGTTGCCTCCAGATTACAATCGAGATGCGATGCGGGGGCACGGAATCTGGCTGCGTGCGCGCGCAGTCATTCGAAATGTCTATGTCAACAATTTTCCTCGAAATGGCATCCATATCCGAGCTTCAGCTCGCGGCGCACCCCATACGGCAGGCAATGCAAACCTGTTCCTGCTCGAGAGGGTAAGCAGCTCCAATAACGGTTGGAACGGCGTCTACGTCGACGGCCCAGACGTCAATGCGGGGTTAGGCATTGGCGTCAACGCCACACATAACGGCCTATATGGAATTTTCGACTCCTCCTTCCTTGGAAACACCTGGATCGGCTGCCATACGGCAAGCAACAACAAGCACGGTCAGGTGCATTACAATGGCAAGCGATACCGCCTCGTGGCGGATGATGTGAACGCAGGGGCACGGACCGTCCCCGGCGCGGATGATTCCATATGGCGCTTTGTTCGCACCGGACGGCCACACCCAGCCTATCCCGATTGGAGCCCGCACAAGATCTATGTCCGCGGTGGTCCTTATCGATCGGATAACAGAAATGCGCGGAGTGTCTTTCTCGGCTGCTACTCGGAGGGGGATCAAGGCGGAAGCTACGTAATCTCTCCCTCCATCATCGTTGGTGGACTGTTCGGCATCAATGACGGAAATGCCGGCGTCTATACTTCAAATTCGATTTCCGCTGGCACGCGTGTCGATATCGAAGGACTGCGCATGGTCCTCGGAGAGCCGGGCAATGGTACAGCACTGAAATTTGAGCATCCTGGAACGAAGCCGCTTCGGTTTCGATTTAACGATGGCGCTTGGGAGCTCAACAGTGCCAATGCTTCTGACCGCCGTCTGCTCCGCTTCTCGACCGAGCTGACGCCCATCGACGCTGGTCGCGGCTCTCCTATCGGTCCCGGCTTTCCCATTGCGCCCCGCGGTCTTTTTCTGGGCAGTGGACCACGGATGATTACCTACGGCACCTCTCCACCCACTTCCGGTAAGTGGGGCAAAGGGGACATCGTATTCAATCAGAATCCAAGTCCGGGTGGCTATGCCGGTTGGATCTGCACGAAAGGTGGCACAGCCGGTGTCGATGCCGTTTTCAAAGGCTTCGGGCGAATTGAAGAATAAGGCCACCCCGTCAAACCTGAAGACACCTGGCTAGCCTGACTCCCGGAAGGCACTCGTTCTGTCTTCGCCAGGCCATCGAACTCATTACCCGCACGCACTCAGGGCGGACCGGAGCTCGGTGGCCTGCCAAGCCAAGGCTTTAGCCCGCGGGTTGGGCCCGATCGCTTGGGGAGAGGTGGGGCACAGTCTCCCCAGTTGCCGCGAAGGTGCGTGTCACCTCGCCCGCGTCATAGATGAACAACATAAGGACCGGCTCATCCCCAACATTGTGAAAACAATGCACCTCGCCTGCCGAAATATAGGCGATTTCCATAGGACCAAGGGGCACGCGCTTGCCTCCAAACTCGGCCTCGGCACGGCCCTGCAGAATGACGATTTGCTCATCGCAGTTGTGGTAATGAAGCGGGACGCTTTTGCCGACAGGTAGCGTCGTCGTCCCCGTAGTCACATCTGCCCCGCAAATCGCCTTATTGCAGAACAATCGCGTGACAACGCCGCCGCCGCGGTCGAACACCTCAATCGCGTCGGCATTCCGAACCATCGCGCGCTTTTGTTGCAAAGTAACACCCTCCCATTTCAAAGCGGATCCACGCCGCATGATGCTGCAATCGCGTTCAGCTTTTCCATCAACGGCGGTGCAATGGGAATACCTTCAGACATTCGTTGCTCACGAATGGAAAGGGCCCGCTCCCCCGGAATCCGGATCTCGGCGAAACCTGGGCGTAACGCCGAGCTTTTCATCTCGCCTAGAATTCGCGCTACCTGCTGCTTGAAAGTATTCACGTCAATGAAGCTCGCGATATCGATCGCGGCAATGAACTGCCCCGTGTTGGTGACCGAATGGTCATCGGCGTTGAAGTCGATGACATCGCGGCCCATCGCGGCGCCATTGAGCGTGCCTGCCAAGAGCCCTAACACAAGGGCCAGTCCATAGCCTTTCGGGCCGCCGATGGGCAGGAGTGAGCCTGACGCTGCTTTGCTGGGATCGGTGACCGGGTTGCCGTCTTTGTCGATCATCCATCCTTCCGGTATCGGCTCGCCCCTCTGAGCGGCGAGTTTCACCTTACCATAGGCTGCGACGGTGGTCGCCATATCGAGCAGAACCGGCTTTGTTCCTTCTGCGGCCGGGATGGCAACGGCAATCGGGTTCGTGCTCAACAGAAACTCCGTGCCGCCCCACGGTGCCATATGATTGGCATTCCCCACCGCCGCATAGAGGCCGATCATGTCGTGCGCTAGAGGCATCATCGCATAAATCCCCGCGACACCGGCGTGATTGGAGTGGTGCGCCCCGACCCAACCGATGCCATACTTGCGCGCTCGCGCAATCGCCTCTTCGGCGCAGCGATTCATCACCAAGTGACCGAAACCATTATCCCCGTTCACGAGGGCGGTGGCGCCGCGCTCGCGCTCGATCCGGATGTTCGGGCGGGCATTGAACCCACCCGCGCGGAGTCTGTTGAGATATTGCGGCAGCCGAAATATCCCGTGCCCATCGCCGCCCAGCAAATCGGCCTCGACCATCAATGAAGCCACGGTGGCCGCATCATTATCAGGAAGCCCTTCGGCACGGAGCACGGCGGCGATGAACTCCCTGAGACGTTCGGGCATCACCTTACGGAAACCCCTCTCAGTCATTTCCCCACCTTCGTTCTGCTAGCGACGATCGGAAAGTAACACAGACGGATAATGTACAGCTGGCAGACACCAACTCCACACTCCGACTCCGGGTCGGAGCGTGCACTTCCCCATCGAAATAACAATGACTCCTGAAGCACATCGGCCTGCCAAGACAAGATCGGTTTGAAGCAATCGGATTGTTGCTCGCTCGTGAAGTCCGGTTATAGATATTCGGCGCCGGACGCTCCGGTCCATGCCGATTGCCATCCCTGCACAAGAGGATCGAACGTGAAACAAGTCGAAGTGGCCGTCATCGGAACTGGCTGGTGCGGTGGGATCCGCGCCGAGACCCTTTCAAAGTCAGCACTGGTCGACAAGCTCCATATTTGCGAAATCCGCCCGGATCGGCTGGAGGAAGTCCGCAAACTTACTAATCCGGCAACTGCAACTCTCGACTACCAAGATATTGTCCGTAACCCAGACATTTCCGTGGTCTACATTTGTACAACTCCAGAGGGCACGCATTACCCCATCGCGCGAGATTGCCTCAAGGCTGGCAAGCATGTGCTTCTGGAGAAGCCGATTGCGATGGAGTTCTGGGAGGCCGACGAGCTGATCAAGATAGCACGGGATAACGGCCTCAAATTCACAATCGGCTATTCCCAGCGCTTCAACCCGAAGATCGCCTACGCGAAGAAGAAGATCGCCGACGGCACCTTGGGCCGTGTGGTCAACATCATGGTCAGCCGGCACCTGTCGCGAAACCTGGGCAAGAAGATCGCGTCCCGCGTTCGCCTTTCGCCCGCCGCGATGGAATCAACTCACGATCTCGATTTCGTGTTCTGGATGTTGGAGCCGGCCAACCCGGTCCGCGTCTACTCGCAGGGCGCCTACGGATATATGAAGGACATCAATGGCTCCTACGATACCATGTGGACGACAGTGACCATGGACAATGGCGTGCTGGTCGTCATTGGCGGCGGCTGGAATCTGCCGCCGAGCTATCCGAATTTTTGCGCCACCTGGATCGAGATCACGGGAACGGAGGGCGCTCTTTTCCTCGACGACACACACAGGGACAAGTGGCTCAATACCGTCGATGAAGGCACCCGCTTCCCCATGTCGACCATGCCAGGTGAGCAGGTGGACCACGTGTTTGCCGGACAGATGGGTCCGGAGACGATACATTTCCTCGAATGTGTGCTGAGGGACCGGCCCGTGATGGTTCCGCCGGAGCACGCGCGTATGGTGATGGAATGTTATCGCGCAGCGGACCTCTCGGCCGAAATTGGCGAGCCGGTGGACTTGCCGCTGTCCAACCGGTCACTGGCGTTGCTCGCCGATATGACGGAGGCCAACAAGCGGAATGCCGAATAATCGGCATCGGTGCGGCGTTGTCGGGCTCGGCAACATGGGCCGCGGCATCGCACGCAACCTCGACCGCGCCGGTCTGCTCGCTGCGGCGTGGGACATCAACGCCGATGCGCTGACATCCTGTGGCCTATCCGAAAACGTCGCATACGGCCTGGAGGCTGTGGCAAGCTGCGAGATCATCCTGTTTGTGGTGCCCGGCAGCCCGCAGATCGCGGAGCTTTTCGGTGCCGGGCTCCTTAGCGGGCCGTCGGATCGCGTTTTTGTAGACCTCACCACCTCCCATCCGAAGGCCACCCGTGCACTTGCCTCACGCGCGGCTCAGGCGGGTGCCGCCTATCTCGACGCCGGCATGACGGGTGGCGCGGCCGGTGCAGCCGCGGGCACGCTCACGCTGATGGTGGGCGGCGACGAGATCGCGTTTCAGCGGGCGCGGCCTATCCTCGATCAGATCGCTGCGCGGATCTTCCATCTCGGCGGATCTGGCACGGGGCACACGATGAAGCTCGTGCACAACATGATCTGCCACACGATTTTCCTTGCGACGGCTGAAGGGTGCCGAGCAGCCGAGCGTGCAGGCATCCCCCTAGCCCGCGCCGTCGAGGTCCTCAATGCTGGCAATGCCCGCAGCTTCGTCAGTGAACGGCGCTTTCCGGACCATATTGTTTCCGGCATATTCGATGGCCGCTCCCACGTGGGTAATCTTCAAAAGGATTTGATGATGGCCGCCGAGCTCTTCTCCGAGCTCGGCCAGCCTTCCGCTTACGTTACCCTCACCTCTCAATTGCTCGCCATCGCCGGGCAGCTTGGCATGACCTCAGAGGATTTCACGCGCCTTTATGAGCATTATGACCGTTTGGTCGAAATGCATTCTCGAAGGTGTAGTGGAAACGGGTGATTACAGTGGGCAGGCTTAGGCCGCCCACTGCTTATCTCGAGGTCGCATTATTCTTTGAACGAAGCGACCAGCGCCTTGTACTCTTCCGATTGCCGGCGACGCAACTCGTCGTATTTCTCGCCGTCCATATAGGCCGTGTTCTCGCCCAAGCGGTCCATCAACTCCTTATATACTTTGTTTTCGTTGAGCTTGCTGAAAGCTTCGCGAAGCTTCTTGAGCCGATCCTCGGGAATTCCTGCCGGCGCCAACACGGGACGGTGCATGACGCCAATCTCCGACACCGTCGTAAAGCCAAGCTCTGTGGTGGTAGGCACTCCCTCGAGGATCTTTTCCTCCCCAACGATCAGCAGCGGACGCAGATCTTGGCCAGAAAGGACGGAGGGGAATGCGAATGTGAAGTCGACATCGCCGGCCAGCAGCGCCTGCATCACAGGCCCGCCGCCTTGGTATGGAATGAGCGTCGCTTTGACGTCTACCTCCTTCAGCAAGGCCAATCCGGGCACCATGAAGGCGCCCCAATTGCCGCTGTGGCCGAAGCGCAGCTTGCCAGGATTCTTCTTGCCGTAGTCAACCAGCTCCTCCCAGGTCTTGAACGGCGAGTCCTTGCGCACCACCAGAACCGGCTGGGCGGTGTTCACCCGGGCAACGGTCACGAAGGCCTTGTTCGGATCATATGGAAGCCGGGCCACGTGCTGCTGCAGTTGGTCGATGAAGTTGTGTGTGAACAGAAGTGTATAGCCGTCTGGCTGCGCCTGAGCCGCCGCTGCTGTCCCGGTTTGGCCGCCGGCCCCTGGCATCAGCTGCACCACGACTGGCTGGCCGAGGTATTCCGGCAGCACCGATGTAATCACGCGCGCATTAAGATCGTGCGAGCCACCAGCCCCCAGCGGAATGATCATCGAAATCGGCCGCTCTGGATAGCTCTGGGCGGCAAGCGGTGTGGCCGCGAGCCCGAGGATCGCGGCAGCGAGAGCTAACATGTTTCTTATACGTATCATAACGAGAAGTCCTCCTTGGCAATTGTGCGTTTCCTTCCTCACTCTAGGTCACCACGGCCACGCTTTTCCTCATACGCATGCGTTATGCCAACGCCCGTCCGCGTTGGCGGTATGCGATCCAAAAGATGAGGATCGGCATTAGGACTAGCACAGCCACCGTGATCGGCCGTGATCCAATGAGGTAACCGAAGACATCGTCCTGGGCGAGCAGCATCGATTGGCCGACCGCATATTCTAGCGGCGGCATCAGGATGAAGCTCATGACCAGCGGCGTGACATCAAAGCTCAGCTTGCGTGTGCAGTAGCCAAAGACGCCGAACGCGATCATGAACCAAAGGTCCATCGGATTGGACCGATAGACATACGTGCCCGCTACCGCGAACAGCAGCATGAGCGGCACAAGGTATGCCTTGTTTATCGTAACCAGTCGCGCAAATACGGGTGTCAGCACATAGCCGATCACCAGCAGCAGAACACAGGCAATCAGCATTGAGAACAAGATTGCATAGACAAGCGCCCCTTGCTCCTGAAAGAGTTGCGGTCCCGGCCGCAGCCCCTGCGCAACGAACGCTCCCAGCATAATTGCGGTGATGTTGTCCCCGGGAATGCCGAGTGTGAGGAGCGGCACCATGGTCGGCCCATTCACCGCATTGTTCGCAGCCTCCGGGGCAGCCACGCCCTCCAGCTCCCCCTTGCCAAACCGCTCGGGATGCTTGGAGGCATTCTTGGCAGCGGAATAACCCATGATCGCGGCTACGACCTGCCCGACGCCCGGAATCGCGCCGATCACTCCCCCTAATGCCGTCGAGCGGAAAATCGTCCGCAAGCAGGGCCTAAGGTCCGCCCATCGCAACCGATCCCCCTCGGGACGGGTACTCGCGCCGGCCACGATTGAGCTCTCCCTCCGCTCCATGGCAAGCAAAATTTCGGGAATGGCAAACAGCCCAATCACGAGCGGCAGCAAATCGATTCCCGCCTGGAGCGCATGGAAACCGAAGTCGAAGCGAACCATAGCGCCGATCGGATCCTGCCCGATCATAGCCAGAAGCGCACCAATCAGCAGCATCAGCATATTCTTGAAGAAATTCCCGGAGCTCGTGACCACAATGATCAGCAGGCTCAAGATGAGAATGGCCGCGATCTCGGGTGGCCCGATCATCAGGGCAATCATCGCAATGGGGCCGATAATTGCGACTGTCGCGAATGATGAAAGGAAATCACCGATGGCCGAGGCTACCAGCGCCATCTCGAGGGCAACATTCTCGGGTCTAAGCCAGATTTGATGGCAAGCACCATCGCCTCAGCTGCAACCGTATTGTGCACAAGATTTAGAATATTGCCGCAGAGCTTTACTTTCGTTCCGTTTCCAAACGGGCCGACGTAATGCACTTTCTTGCAGAACGTCAGCAATGTTTCGCGCACCCGCTCGAAGTCCTCCTGCGTGCCACTGCAAAATGCCGTCAATCCTCTACCCAAAGCCATGATGCGATTGCCGCTCACGGGGCAATCGAGGACGTGCCTCCCTCCTGCTTCGAGGATGGTCCGTGCGGCTTCCTTGTCGGCAATCGACAAGGTGCTCATCTCGACGACAATCTGGCCTTCGTTGGCTACGCTGGCGATTTCCTGGGCAACATCCAGGACGGCTGCGGCATTCGGCAGGCAGGTGAGGACGATCGAGCAATTGCGCGCTACGTCCGAATTGCTTTCGGCTAAGATCACGCCGTCGGCTGCGGCTACCTCACGCGCCGACTCTGCTCGGTCGAACCCGAGCACCGATTTAGCCCCCGCCACCATATTCTTGGCTATGGCGGAGCCGAGAACGCCTAGACCGATGATGCCGATGTCATGACCCACGGCGTCTCCTCCCCAGGAGTATTGAGTTGGAGCATGAGCGATTCGTGTCGATGCTGGAATCGCATTGCCCATGCGTTTTTTTTGCCAAACATACATGGGTTTAGGCGTAAGATGTCAAGCAGAATGCCATGCCCGAACCGAGGGGAGGACTGATGAAATCGCCCGCAATCCGAGTGCGTATTGGTGGATACCAGGGGCCGGGCTCCGTTCATTCTGCTGGTCTCGACCGCTTCGCCGAAGAGTTGCGACATGTTGCTCCCGACTCGCTCCTGATTGAGACCGTTCACGACGTGACGAAGCAAGGGATGACAGCACGCTCACTCTTCGACGGTATTGAGCGTGGCACGTTCGAAGTGGGCTATATGGCCTCGGGCTACTTGACCGCCCGCGTTCCCCAACTCGCGGTGCTTGATCTCCCCTTTTCCCAGTCCGATCGCCACCGGGCCTATGCGGCGCTTGACGGCGAGGCTGGCCGAATTCTGCGCACAGCCATCGAGGCTAGCACGGGCTATATCGTGCTTGGGTTTTGGGATAACGGATTTCGTCACCTGAGCAATCGCCATCGGCCGATTCGGACGCCGCAGGATTGCGCTGGGCTGGCCGTGCGGACGATCGACAATGCGATCTACTGTGAGACCATGTCGGCCATGGGTCTCCGCCCAGTGGTGATCGACGTGAAGGAGCTGCGCGAGGCCATTGCCAGCCGCAGGGTTGATGCTCAGGAAAACCCGCTGACAAACACGGTGGGCTTCGAGATTTATCGCCATCACCGATTTCTGAGCCTGACTTGCCATTTGTTTGGCGTTGCCTTGTTTCTCTGCAATGCGGCATGGTTCAAGTCGCTGCCGGCCGAGACCGCCGATGCTGTCCGTCAAGCCGCAGCATCCGCAACCGCACGGCAGCGGGAGCTTGCGGCATCGCAGGACGCTGAGGCGCTGCAGCTCCTGACGCGAGAAGGCGTCTCAGTTATTCGACATGATCAAATTGACCTGCCGAGCTTCCAGTCCGCCTGTCGCGCCATCGTCGAACGCGAGACCGCGAAGCTGGACCCGGCGCTGATTGCAGCCTATTTGGGGAGTTTGTGAGAGTCGCTTGCGGAGCTAATACGACGACCCGCAAACTGCCGCGCTACGATTTTTCTAGTGGTGTCGAGGGATCGAATTTGCAGGACGGGCCGATGCAGGACGACACGCCTTTGAAACCGATCGCGTTCACGCTCGATGGGAAGGCATTTGAGGTTGTGGTCCACCCGAACACGCCCCTGCTTTCGATTCTGCGCGAGGACGCCGGCCGATTGGGGGTTCGCCCAGGCTGCCTGCTCGGGCGCTGCGGCAGCTGCATGGTGCTTGTCGACGGGCGTCCGATGCAGTCCTGCTCGACGCCGGCCTGGTCCATCGAAGGTCGTCATATTGCGACTATCGAAGGGGCTCCGCCTGGCAGCTGGATGGAGCGCGTACGCCAAGTCTTTTTGGAAGAGCAAGCGGCCCAATGCGGCTACTGTGTCAACGGCATCATGACGACTGTTGCAAGCTGCCTCGATAGGCCGGAGCCGCCAGATCGCGAGCAAATCATAAAGCAACTCGACCATAACCACCTTTGCCGGTGCGGAGCGCACGTGCGGATGCTCCGCGCCATTGACAGGTTGATCGCTGAAGCGCGCCAAAAGGCTGCCGCATGACCGAGCTGCCCAAAAATCTTCTCGCCAACCCGACTCTCGATCGTTGGTTGTCAGTAGATGAGAACGGCATCTGCGTGCGTTCGGGCAAAGTCGAGCTCGGCCAAGGCATTTCCACCGCGATGGCGGTGATCGCGGCGTCCGAGCTCAGGGTTGATCCGAAAGAGATCCGAATGGGACGGGTCGATACGCTTACGGCACCGAACGAGGGATACACCGCTGGCAGCTTTTCAATCGAACAGGGTGGCCCCGCCTTGCGCGTGGCGGCTGCGATGACCCGGGAGCTTTTCGCGGAAGCGGCGGCTGCCCGGCTCGGTGCTAAGCCGGACGAAATCGTCGTTGAAAACGGGCTTTTCCGCCTGCCGAGCAAGAACGAGACCTTCAGTTATCGCGACCTTGCAGACGCTGTCGACCTGCGGGTCGACGTGAGGCAGCGCCCCTTCCCCAAGTTGTTGGGTCTTTCCGAGAGCGCGGATGGGCTATTGCGCCCGGACCTCCCCGCCAAACTCAAAGGTGCTGCTTACATCCACGACGTTCGTCTGCCTGGCATGTTGTTCGGTCGCGTTTTGAGGCCCGCTGCACCGAACCTGAGGCTGGTGAGCTTCGACAAAGCCAAAGTGCAGTCGATGCCGGGCGTTGTGGCCGTCGTCCAAATAGGTGCTTTTGCTGGCGTTGTAGCAAAACGCGACGAGCAGGCTCTCGCTGCCGTAGAGGCAGCGCGGCGCAGTGCATCGTGGAAAAAAACGCACACGTTGCCTGAGGACGACGATGCCCAAAGCTGGATGGATGCGATTGCCGTTGAGCCGCACCAAGTTGAGGTCGCCGAAGGTGCAGCGCCGCCCGGGCGACGAACAAGTGCCCGCTATTCCCGGCCCTATTTGCTTCATGCCCCCATTGGGCCGAGTTGCGCGATTGCCGAGTGGCGTGAAGGCAAGCTTACCGTCTATACCCACTCGCAAGGCATTTACCCGCTTCAGGTCCAGATGGCCCGTGTCCTCGGAATCGACTTGTCCGAGATTACGGTGATCCACGCCCACGGCGCCGGCTGCTACGGCCACAACGGCGCCGATGACGTCGCTCTCGACGCCGCCCTGCTGGCACGGGAGGTCAACGCGCCTGTGATGGTGATGTGGTCGCGAGCCGACGAAATGACTTGGTCGCCCCATGGCGCCGCGATGCGCGTTGAGCTTCAAGCCACACAGGATGAAAGCGGGCGGATTATCGATTGGTCATGTCAGGTCGAAAGCACGCCTCATCTGGCTCGGCCGGGCATGGGAACTGCGGCCAATCTGCTGGCCGCCTCGGAGATTGGCTCTCCTGCGGCGGTCGAGGAGAAGATCGACAGCCCGAGCGTGCCGGCGACCAACTTCAAGGTTGCCGATCGCGGCGGGGACCGAAATGCGAGGCCGATTTACGCTTTACCGCGGCTCACGATTTTGCACCACGAGTTGCCCCAAGGGCCGCTGCGGTCCTCAGCCATGCGCGCTCTTGGCGCGCACCTCAACGTATTCGTCATCGAGAATTTCCTGGATGAGCTCGCCGCGGGCTACGGCATCGATCCGCTCGAGTTCCGACTCCGTCATCTGGAAGACCCTCGCGCTATCCGCGTTCTTACCGCCGCCGCAGAGCTGGCCAATTGGGATCCACAAGAGGCAGGCGGAGAAGGCATCGGGCGCGGTATCGGAATGGCCCGCTACAAGAACAGCGGCGCCTACTATGCCTGCGTCGCCCGTGTCGAAATTGATGAGGACGTACGTCTGATATCGGTCCATGGCGCGGTGGATGCTGGCCACGTGATCCATCCGGATGGCCTCCGCAACCAGATCGAAGGCGGAGTTATCCAGGCCGCAAGTTGGACTTTGAAGGAGCGCGCTGGCTGGAACGAGAACGGTTTCACCGTCCAGAGCTGGGACGATTATCCAATTTTCGGCTTTGCCGACGTACCGCAAATTGAGACGGTAATCATCCGAAGTACTGAACCCTCTCTGGGCGTCGGAGAAGCTGCCGCTGGACCCGTTGCAGCGGCGATCGGCAATGCTGTTGCTCATGCGCTGGGTGTCCGGATCCGCCAGATGCCTATCACGCGCGATCGCATCATGGCAGCAATGATGGGGGGATGAGATGACACAAGAAAAAATCGGAGTTTGCGGCCTGGGGCGCATGGGCAGTGCGATCGCCGAAAGGCTCATTAGTCAAGGGCGGCAGATCGCCGTCTGGAACCGGTCCAGCGAAAAAGCCAAACCACTCGTCGAAAAAGGCGCTGCCGCCCTTGAATCACCCGCAGAGGTGGCGCGAACCTGCGATGTCGTCATCACCATGCTTTTCGATGGCGAGGCCGTGCGCCACGTTTACGAGGGGCCGGATGGACTACTTTCTGCCGGTAAGAAGGGTCGCCTTTTCATCGACATGTCCACCATCGGACCACGGACGGCCATTTCGATCGCGGAGCTTGTCGAGGCGTCAGGTTCGCAGTTTGTCGAGTGTCCGGTTGGTGGGACCGTCGGCCCAGCGCGCGAAGGCAAATTGCTTGGCCTTGCCGGCGGCTCGGCAGAGGCATTTGCCCGGGCGCGCCCGATCCTGGAGTTGCTCTGCCGTCGGATAGCGCATGCCGGTCCCGTTGGCTCTGGGGCCAAGTTGAAGCTGGCCGTCAACCTCCCCCTCCTCGTTTATTGGCAGGCCTTGAACGAGGCCCTGGCACTGGTAACCGACATTGCTCTTTCGCCCGAGGAGCTAGCCGACCTAATGGCCGACACATCCGGTGCCCCAACCGCGGTCAAAATGCGGCTGGCGCAGCTCAGCGACTTGCTCTCAGGCCGCGGCGAGCCACCTGCTAATTTCGAGGCCTCCGGTGCAGCCAAGGATCTTCGCGAAATGGTCAAGCTCGCAAGAGAGCTCGGCATTCCCGTTCCCGTGACCGAGGCAGCATCCGCTGCTTTCGAGGAAGCCATCAAGGGACCGCTCGCTGGCCGGGACATGATGGCAATGGCCGGGTTGAACTGGGTGGCAGCTCGGGCGAGAAAACGGCAGTGATTTTTCGGTTGAACCAGCGGTTTTACACCCTGGTTCACATGACTTCTTCGCGGTCGAATGTGTTGAGGCGCTATCTGCTCTGGCTGGACTTATGTGGTGCAAGGCGGACCGATCGAAGAACTCGGGTCGTAACGTTTCGTCCGACCCAATAACCACAAGCATCAATCTAAGCCTGCGATTTTAAGAGAAAGCCCTAGGGATAAGGGGATAGGGAGAGATGAATCACAGCGCCATCGACATGCGGGAACTCGGCGATAATGTTAATCGCTATGGTCCGACCGCCGCTCGCCCATTTCCGGAAACAAAAAAGCGACTCGACACCCGCACGATCGACATTCACGCGCACGTCGCCATCCCTGCAGCCGCGGAATATGCGGCCCCGCATGGCAATCCCAACGACATTCCTATGGTTCGTCACACAAATGACGAGACCAAGAAAATCAATATGATCCAGGAAAAAGACCGGTTTATCGCGATCACGGACTTCGATGACCGTCTACGCGTTCTGGATGCAATGGGCATCGATTTTCAGCTCGTCGCGCCGCCGCCTATGCAGTGCTATTACCACCTGCCCCTGGGGCACGCGATCAAAGCATCGCGCATGGTGAATGATGGGCTCGCTGAGTTCGTTGCCCGCCAGCCGGATCGATTGGCCGCGCTCGGCACGGTTCCGCTGCAGGACGGCAAAGAGGCTGCCGCTGAGCTGTCCCGCTGCGTCACTGAGCTTGGGATGAAGGGGGTGCAGGTTCTCACCAACGTGAACGGCAGCGAGCTTTCAGATGCGGAATATGAGCCTTTCTGGAAGCGCGCTGAGGAGCTGGGCGCGCTTGTCATGCTTCACCCCAACGGCTTCACCCATGGTGACCGGTTCCACGACTACAATTTCTCTAACGTGATTGGGAACCCGCTCGAGACGACAATCGCTCTGCATCACATCATCTTCTCCGGCATGCTCGAGAGAATGCCGAACCTGAAGATCCTCGCAGTTCACGGCGGTGGTTATCTTCCAGCTTATTCAGGTCGCATCGATCACGCCTGGGGCGCGCGGAAGGACAGCCGTGCAAACCTCCCCAAGCCACCGACCTATTATCTGCGGAAGATTTATTTCGACAGCGTGATCTTCACACCCCATCAGCTCGAGTACCTTGTGAAGCTTTACGGGGCGGACAAGATCATGATGGGCACAGACTATCCCTATGACATGGCTGATTATGATCCCGTCGAGCTGATCGTCTCGTCAAACCTGTCGCCCGAAGAGAAAGTCAAAGTGGCTGGTGGAACTGCAGCAAAACTTCTGGGTCTCTGATCCAGCCCGTTCCACAGCCACCGCTTTGACGGAGCAGCCACTGCTTATTGCAAGCATACGTGGTGCCGGGTCCCCAGACTCGGCACCACGTCTTTATGGTCTCAGCCGAATTACTTTGCGTGAAAAATAGTTTCGAAGTTGCGCTGTTTCTTCTTAGTGCCGTGCTCGACGCGTTCCGAAAACGTCGCCCCGTAATTTCATGAGGGCTCAGGCGGCGTTTTGACGGTAGGCTGCTCCGGCCCCAAACCTGCGAGCGGATCGGTCCCCTCGAAGCGATCCCGATAAACCGTTGCCTGGACCAGGAGCAAGAACGTCACCGGTGTGGTTATCGTCACGAAAGCGCCGATGAGAAGCTCATGCAGAACGAAACGCGCTTCGGTGATTGAGAAGTAAAGCATCGAGGCAGTCAGGATTGCGAACGTCCCAAGCGTCGAGCCGAGCGTGGGTGCGTGAATTCGCTCGTAGAACGTCTTGAAACGCACCAATCCTGTGCATCCGATCAGTGTGACGCCCGACCCCAAAAGCAGGAACAGCGACACCAAGATTTCGGCCCAAAGCGGCAGTTCCTCAATTGGGGTCATTCAATCACCTCGCCACGCATGAGAAACTTTGCCATTGCCACTGTGGCCATGAACCCCAGCAGAGCGATAATCAGCGACAACTCGAAATAAACTTGCGATCCGGAGCCTATTCCGAACACCAGAAGTAGCAGCATGGCATTGACGTAGAGTGTATCCATGCCAAGCACACGATCCTGGGCCCGTGGTCCATACAGGACACGGTACGTCGCCGCCGTCATCGCCAAAGTCAGGAAAATTTTTGCGACGAGCAACGAGGCTCCGAGAATCACTCCGCTCATTCAAAAATCTCCATCAGCAGGCGTTCATAACGGGTCTTGATAATTGCTGCCCAATCGTCCTCATCCACGAGGTCCAGAACATGGATGACCAGGATGTGCTGGTTAGGATCGTAAGAGACCCAAGTCGTTCCGGGCGTCGCCGTGATGATGCAGGCGAGCGCCGCAAGACCATATTGTGACTGCAGCTTGAGCGGAATTCGCACAAAACCGGGCGTCCGACCCGGTTTATCCCGCACGACTAGAGTCGCGACGCGGTAGTTGGAGCGGATAATATCCAAAATTACCTCGCTGAGCAGCTGCAGCATAGCTCTCGGACGCTTGAGGCTCAGCCGTGGCGTATCGAGCCGCACCAAGAACCACGGGCCGATAATCGAAAGCACGCCGCCCAGGAGGATTTGCCCTAGGGAGAGGCTCTGATTGAGCAGCAACCAGGTGACCAGCAGCAACGCAGATATAACGGGATAAGGTAGCCATCTGCTCATGGCGCTTTCCCCGTTTGTGGAGGCGTGACCGGGGATTGCGCTTTGACAGCGCCGATATAGGCCCGCCCCGCCTCCAATCCGATGGCCGTTTGCTGCATGAACTTCATCACGGGGCCAGCCTGAACCGTCAGTGCAATGCAGAGGAACAAGAGCAAACCGAGAGCACCAAGCTCAACAGCGGCGACACGGGGTAGCTCGCGGTCTGGAAATGCCCAAAAGGTCCTTATTCCGGCACGTGCCACAGCGATAATCGTCGTCAGACCAGAAACGAGAATGACGAGAAGAAGAAGCCAGCCCTGAACCGAAACGGTGCCGCCGACGGTTAGCCAATGCCGGTCGAGCAAGCTGTCGAGAATGGCAAACTTGGCAACGAAACCCGCGAGGGGCGGTAGGCCGGCCAGCATCAGGCCGCAAGCGAGAAAGGCGACTCCGAGCACACCTAAGATGGCTGGGACCGCAATGCCCGCCTCCTCCGCTGTTTCCGGATCCTCCTCATCCTCGGCACCGTAGACCTCCAAGGTCACCGCAAGAACGTCGTCTGCAGGAGTGCGGCCGCGTTCCACGATCTCGATGAGCAGGAAGAACGTTGCGATCGTTAGCGTGGAGGTGACCAAATAGAATAGCGCCGAGCTGGTCATCTCTGGACCGCCAAGGCCGATCGTGGCCAGCAATGTTCCCGACGACACCAGCACGGAGTATCCGGCGAGGTGCCCCATGTCCTGAGAGGCAAGCATCGCGATGGCGGCAAAAGAAATCGTGGCAATACCGATGACGAAGAGCCACCCTTCCGCGAAGAAGAGCCCACCGCCTCCGGCATCGGGCGTGATAGATCCGAGCCGCAGGATGATATAAACGCCAACCTTGGTCAGGACCGCGAAGACCGCGCCCACCGGAGCACTGGCCGCAGCGTAAAGAGGAGGCAGCCAGAAGCCGAGGGGCCATGCCGCAGCCTTGACCAGAAAAGCGATGCCGAGGATCGCAGCTCCAATCTCGAACAGCCCCCTCTCCGAGGCATTGAGCTCAGGAATGCGCTGGCCAAGCTCGGCCATATTCAGGGTGCCCGCGGTGCCATAAATCGCACTCACCCCAATGAGGAAAAGCGACGAGGCGGCAAGGTTGACCACGATGTAATGGAGGCTGGCCCGCACGCGCGCCCGCCCCGAGCCATGCAAGGCCAGACCATACGAAGCCGCGAGAAGCACCTCGAAGAAAACGAAAAGGTTGAAAAGATCACCTGTAAGAAAGGCGCCGTTCAGCCCCATAAGAAGGAATTGGAACAACGGGTGGAAATAGCTTCCGGCGCGGTGCCAATAGGCCAGAGAGTACAACAACGCTGCACAGGCGAGTAACGCCGTCAGCACGAGCATCAGGGCAGCGAGCTGATCAGCCACCAAAACAATGCCGAACTCGGCCGGCCAGTCGCCGAGAAGATAGACCTTGACGACTTGCGCTGGACTCTCCTGCAGACTTCCGACGAGGAGCGCGATGGCGACCGCGAGCTGTGCTAGCGTCGCCAGCACATTGATGCTGGCAATGACCTCGCGGCGCCGCCCCTCGAACATCAGCATCGATCCGCCGGCAAGGAGCGGGATGACGATCGGCGCAATGACCAGGTGATCAGCCCACGTCATGAGCCCCGCTCCACGCCATCAACGTGGTCGCTCCCAGACAGCCCTCGCGCCGCGAGCAGAACGACGAGAAACAGCGCAGTCATCGCGAAGCTGATGACGATCGCCGTCAGGACAAGTGCCTGAGGCAGCGGATCCGCATACCCCGCGAGGTAAGGGGGAACGATCGAATCGAGAATTGGAGCCTTCCCTACCCTCAGTCGTCCCATGCCGAAAATGAAAAGGTTGACTGCATACGACAGGAGCGACAGCCCGATGATCACCTGGAACGTCCGTGGGCGCAGAATGAGCCACAGCCCCGAACCGGTGAGGACGCCAATGGTTATGGAAATGACGAGTTCCATCAGGCGGCTCCTTCAGTAACTCGCTCCTCCTTGGTCATGGGGCGCGGGACACGGATCGCCTGGTGAGCAAGAGCGATCAACATCAGGACCGTGGCACCAAGGACAAGGGCGTAGACACCAAGATCGAAAAGAAGAGCAGATGCCACCGGAATAGAACCAAGAAGAGGTATATCGACGTATTGAAAAGCCGAAGTAAGGAAGGGGCGGCCGAACAACGCCGCGGCAATTCCTGTGCCTCCGGCAGCAAGCAGCCCAAAACCGATCCAGCGCACCGGCAGTACTGTAAGCCGTGCCTCCACCCAGCGGGCGCCACCGGCCATGTATTGAAGAAGGAAGGCGATGGCGAAGGTCAAGCCGGCGACGAAACCGCCTCCCGGCAGGTCGTGACCTCGCAGGAAAAGAAATACCGACACCATGGCGACGAGCGGAAAGAGGAGCCGCAAAATGAGGCCAGGAACGAACATGTAGTGAGAGGAAATCTGGTCCTTTCGCGCCTTTTTTCGCTCTTCGTCGAACACGTCTTGAAAGTATTTCTGCTCGGGTAAGGCCACGCTATCCGGCGCAGGGCGGAACCGGCGCAGAAGGGCGTAGACGGTAATGGCCACGGCCCCAAGCACCGTGATCTCTCCGAGTGTGTCGAAGGCGCGGAAATCAACCAGAATAACGTTGACGACGTTACGGCCGCCTGCCTCCGGGTACGCTAGCTCGAGGAACTTTGAGGAGACGCTGAAGGTCAAAGGCCGCGTCATGATCGCGTAGGCCAAGGCCCCTACCCCAAAGCCACCCGCGACGGCTATGATGAAGTCGCGAACCCGCCGCGCTGCGATGGCTGGACTTACCGGCCCATCTGGCTCCTTTTGCCGTTTGGGCAACCAGCGCAGCCCTAAAAGAAGAAGAACGGTCGTGACGATCTCGACGAGCAGCTGTGTCAGCGCGAGGTCAGGCGCGGCGCCCCAAGCAAACGTGATGCTGGTCGAGAGGCCCGCGCCTCCCATCATGACAACCGCGGCAAACCGGTGAAACTTCGCGGAGATCGCAGCGCCAATCGCACAGAGACAGCCGACAACCCATACGAGCAGGAAGCTGACGTCGACCTCGCTCAATTTGGGAAGCCGCAAAGTAATCGAATTTTGGAACAACGGCCAGACTCCGGCCAGCACTGCCACGGTAAGCAGCAGCGCGATCTGCGGTTGCAGCCGGTTCGAGCTTAAGGCTTGCACGAGGGGCCTTGCGCCCCGCCACGAGAGTAGGGCAACCGCGCGTTCGAAGAGCCGGCGCCCTTTCAGGTGACGCAGTATGGGCGGTCCTTCGACCTCTCCCGCCAGCTGTCTGTGCAGAACGGTATAGAGTGAAACTCCGCCGACCAACGCAACCAAGCTCATGAAAAATGCCGGCGTGAATCCGTGCCAGACCGCGAGACTATAGTTTGGCACTGGTTGGCCAACGACGGGGATGATGGCGACCTTGAGAAACCCGCCGATGATCGCCTGCGGCGCCACGCCCACAAGAATGCACATCAGCACAAGAAACGCGACCGGTAGAAGCATCCACGTGACCGGATCGTGCGGCGTACGCGGCAGATTGTTGGCAGGCGGACCGAAGAACACCTGGTGGATCAGACGAAGCGAGTAAGCCACGCTGAATATGCCGGCTATGGTCGCGAGATAAGGCAACGCGTCGTCGAGCGTCGAGACGACATGCGGCTCGATCGTCTCGGCAAAGAACATCTCCTTCGATAAGAATCCGTTCAACAGCGGAACACCCGCCATTGCCGCGGCGGCGACTATGGCCAGGGTGGCCGTGGTCGGCATGGTGCGGTAGAGGCCTCCGAGCTGGCGGATATCCCGGGTCCCCGCTTCGTGATCGATTACGCCGGCAGCCATGAACAGCGACGCTTTGAAGGTCGCGTGATTCATGATGTGGAACACGGCTGCCACCGCAGCCAATCGGCTGCCGAGCCCCAGCAACAGCGTGATTAGCCCGAGGTGGCTAATCGTCGAATAGGCAAGCAGGCCCTTGAGATCTTGCTGAAAGAGCGCCAGGAACGCGCCGATGAGCAGCGTCGTGACCCCGAGTGGTGTGAAGATCCAGAACCAGAGATCGTGCCCAGCCATGACTGGCCAGAGGCGTGCGAGCAGAAAAATGCCCGCCTTCACCATCGCCGCCGAATGCAGATAGGCGGAAACGGGCGTGGGCGCGGCCATTGCCCTCGGTAGCCAGAAGTGAAAAGGGAACTGCGCACTTTTCGTCAGTACGCCAACGGCGATCAGAAGGAGTATCGGCAAATAGAGCGAATGATTGATGATGCTCGATCCTGCTGCGAGCACGTCGTCGAGATTGTAGCTGCCCACGATTTGCCCGAGCAGCAACACTCCGGCGAGCAGGCAGAGCCCTCCGGTTGCCGTGACCGTCAGCGTGAGCCGTGCGCCATCACGGGCGCTCTGATTTTGGTACCAGTAGCCGATGAGAAGGAACGAGTAGAGGCTCGTGAGCTCCCAAAAAAAGACGAGCTGCAGCAGGTTGCCCGACAACACGATGCCGAGCATGGCGCCCTTGAAGCCCAGCAAATACGAGAAGAAGCGCGAGGCCGGATCCTCTGGCCTGATGTAATAGCGGGCATAGAGGATAACGAGCAGCCCGATCAGGCACACAAGGACAACGAAGCTCCAGGCGAAGCCGTCGAGCCGCAGGATGAAATTGAGCCCCAATTGGGGCACCCACTCGAACTCGGCCCGGATAATCGCCCCTTCCGCCATTGGCTGGGAGAAGGTGCTTGCAATGGCAAGGCCGATGAACGCTATCCCCGCTGCCCACCACGCTTCCAGGTCATGTGCATTGGTAGGCAGGAGCGCTGCGACGACGCTGCCGACAAACGGCATTACGACCAGGACAGTCAGAAGGATGGCGTCGGTCGACATGCTCGGCAAGCAACCTTTCGTTTTTGGGATGGCGGGTCGCGCCGACTTTAGGGTCTGTCTGGAAACAGCAACAAGACGGCGCCAAGCCGCGGCGCGACAAGGCTTAAGGGCAATTGCGCCCCGCGCGCCACATGCAATTCCTTATTTACGGGAAGGTTGCGGCTACCGCAAACGTCGCCGCGCAACTATCAAGAGGAGTTCTTGGCGTCTGAGTCTGCGCTCCGGCTGAGAGCCGATTTGATCTCCTGCGGAGTTGAAGCAGTCCGCAGTGCCTGTCGCACCGAAGGTTCTCGTAGGTTACGGCACAAATGCCCAAGTGCTGACAGTAGCCCACTTCTATGTTCGCTGGGCCAGACCGTGACGAAGACGAGATCCACTGGGTTATCGTCCGGCGCGTCGAATTCGATTGGGTGGGCAAGCCTGAAGAAGACAGCTGCGGGCCGCGGCAGGTTATCGAGCCCTGCGTGCGGCACTGCCACTCCGTGTTTGATCGCGGTGGAGCCGAGGGCCTCGCGGTCCGACAGGGCTTTCAGGATGACCTCGCTTGGGACGCCGGTGCTCCGCCCAAGGTGTTCCGCAGCGGCGGCGAGAACGGCGGCCTTCGAATCGATAGGCTGGTCCAGAAGCAGGTCCTCATCGCCGAGAATCGTCGTGAGCTCTACAGGTTCCACCATACGCCTCCTGGCGAGAGCGGCATCACGGCCCCAGAGCGGGCCTAGGGCAGCCGAGACTGATGGCATTCCATGTCGCAGGGCATTTGCTGGCACGTTCTATTGGCATGGCGACCAATCAGAACCCAACGCGCGTACCAGCCATCCTGAGGCTAATCGATTGACCGACAACCCTTTCCTGGTAGATCACGACGTTTCGCTCCCTCCAGGATGATCTTGGGTGGAGCACCCTTTAGTGCGGAGACGTGCCCGCCGCAAGAGGCGATCATCTCCTCAGTCTTGAGAAGTGCCCTGTCGGCATCACAATCGCGGGAGGGGATTAGCCGAATCCTGAGCAGATCGATATGCGTATTTCGTCGCAATCCGTGCGGTGAGCGTGAGACCCGTTGCACAAGCCATCTTGGCTCCGAAGTCACCGCCGTCGAAATGCGAGCCAGCAGGACCCGGCGAAGACTGCAAATCGGAATAGCTGCGCCGCCAATCTGTCGATTGTATTACCGTAACAGCATCTGTATTCTGGCCTCGTACGAGACAGCCCCCACGGCATGGTAGCCGGCCAGTGGCGCCTGGTTGCTGGCCGCGCGGGATCAGCAGGTTTGGCGCCGGTTCATTGTCAGCTTCGCCCTCTGCCCAGAGCGCAAAGTCCGGCGCACGCAATCGGGAGGACGCATTGAGCGAGACCTTTGGATTCATCGGCCTCGGCAACATGGGGCACCCTATGGCCGGGCGTTTGCTTGACGCCGGTTATTCTCTGCTAGTTCACGACGTGCGCACGAGCGTCGTCGATCAGTTCGTTGAACGAGGCGCGAAACGGGCCTCGTCACCGGCCGAAGTCGCCTCCCAAGTGGAAACCGTTTTCCTGTCGCTGCCTACGCCACCGGTCGTGGAGACGGTGGCCCTTGGGGAGAACGGCCTGACATCCGGAGATAAGGTCAAGCGGGTCATAGATCTTTCCACCACAGGCCCGCAAACCGCAGAGAAAATAGCCAGCGCCTTGAAAGAGCGCGGTATCCGCTGGCTTGATTGCCCGGTGAGCGGCGGTGTCGGTGGCGCCAAGGCCGGAACAGTCGCCGTGATGTTCTCGGGGCCGCGTGAGGACTACGACAATCTCCTCCCGGCGCTGCAGGTCATCGGCAAGCCGTTCTACATCGGTGACAAGCCGGGCCTGGCCCAGATGATGAAGCTCGTCAACAACTGCCTCTCCGCCGCGGCGATGGCGCTGACGTCGGAGGCCGTCGTCGTGGGCGCCAAGGCCGGGATTCCGGCTGACGTGATGATCGACGTGATCAACGCGGGCAGCGGTCGCAACACAGCGACGTTACAGAAGTTCCCCCAGTCCATCCTGCCGGGCACTTTCGATTATGGCTTTGCCACCGGCCTCATGCACAAGGACGTCAAGCTGTTCATAGAGGAGGCAAGACGCATGGGGCTGAAGCTCGAAGGCTGCGAAGTCGTTCTCGATCTGTGGCAGAAGGCGCTGGATAAGCTCGGTCCGGATTCCGACTTCACGAGAATCGTCACCCTCATGGAGGAACAGGCTGGCGTCGAGGTGCGTAGCAAGAAAGCCTGACCTGCGCCTCGCTGATTGCGGATGCGGCCGACTGCGGGTTTCAGTGTCCGCGCCAGCGAGAAGGCAGTCAGCACCACGCCAATCCGGCCCTGCAGCAAAAAGGAGGAAAGCCGATGGAGATTATAAGGAGCGGCTCAAGACCAACACGTCGCGCGCCGGCAAGCTCGTTCACCGGAACGGTATGGCAGGATCCCATCATCGAGGCGCCTGCGCCTGCGTTGCTGAAGTCGAATGTGGTCACGTTCGAGCCGGGTGCGCGCACCGCTTGGCACACCCACCCGATGGGCCAGACACTTTACGTCCTCCATGGCACAGGCCGCATTCAGGCCTGGGGCGGCCCAATTCAGGAAATAAAGGCGGGGGATGTCGTCTGGATTCCGCCCGGCGAAAAGCATTGGCACGGCGCCGCCCCGGATACGATGATGATCCACATCTCCATGCAGGAAGGACGCGACGGCGTCGTGGTCGAATGGCTGGAGCATGTGACCGACGAGCAGTACATGGGCGGCTGACGTCCAAGGCACCGCAGAGCTTCAAGGCTGGTCCACGATAACGAGGGGCAGGAGCGCGGGTGTTTCTCTCGAGCAAGACCGCGCCCATCTGCACCGTGGGAGGAACCAACACAGGAGGGCGGCATGGCTGAGTTTCCGGACGAAGGCTGGATGGAAGCCTTTCGGGAAACTGTGGCGCGCGATCCGGAGCTCGCCGTCATCGGCCACTGGTTCAATGTCGATATGGGCCTCGTGTTCGGTGAGCGCCGTTACGTCCTGAAAGTGCGCAAGGGAAAGATCGAGGAAATCATCCCTTCCCCGCGCTTCGATGTCCGCACGCAGTTCCAGATGCGGGCGCCGATGGCCGTGTGGCAGCGCTTCTTGAGCGAGCCCCCTCCCCCGCTCTACCACGACATCTTCGCAATGATCATGCGCGTGCCGGAGTTCGTTCTGGAGGGCGACACGCTCGTCGCCATGCAGAATGCGCGCGCGTTGCATCGCATGATGGGTCTGATGCGCAGTGTCGGGAGGGTCCATGCCTGAATTCGAGCCCATCATCGGGCGCTACCTGAAGGTTTCGATCCAAGGGGTCGATCACCGCGTCTTCGTGGAGGAAGCGGGACAAGGCATTCCCCTCATCTGTCTTCACACCGCCGGGGCCGACAGCCGCCAGTACCGCCACTTGATGAATGACACGGCGGTTACGGACCGGTTCCGCGTCATCTGCTTTGACATGCCCTGGCACGGCCGCTCCGATCCTCCCGACAAGTGGTGGCTCCAGACTTACCAGCTGACCACCGAGAGCTATCTCGCAACCATCGAGGCCGTGTGGCGCGCTCTTGAAGTCGAGCGCCCGGTGTTCCTCGGCTGCTCGATGGGCGGGGCGATCGTGCTGAGAATCGCCGGCGATTTCCAGGACGAGATCCGCGGCGTGATCGGCCTCGAAAGCGCCGCTTACGCCCCGGGACGTTACAATGAATTCCTACACCATCCCGCCATTCATGGCGGCGAGCTGGTCGCGACCTACACGTGGGGCCTCAACGCTCCTCAAAGTCCGGAGGCGGGCAAACGCGCCAACTGGTGGTACTATGCCCAGTCTGGACCCGGTGTTTATCGCGGCGACGTGATGTTCTACAGCCTCGACTTCGATGCCCGGGAGCACATCAAGAAGATCAATACCTCAAAATGCAAGGTGAGCCTCCTCACCGGCAGCTACGACTACTCGTGTACGCCCGCAATGACCGAAGCCGTCGCCAAGGCCATCCCCGGTTGCCGCTATACCGAAATGAAGGACATCGGGCACTTTCCGATGATCGAAAACTATGAGCTTTTCCGGACCTACCTTCTGCCGGAGCTCGAGTACATGGCAGCAGATTGACGATCGCCACCCTACAGCAATGGAAGAGGATGATCGGTCAAGCGTCGGACCCACCCACCACTCGGCATGGCTCCGACGACTGACTCGATCGCAACAGAACGCATTTTACGGAGGGAGCACGATGTCGCTCGAACCCTATGAGGTCTACGCCGTCCGTTACGCTCACAATCCCGCAGCGCGGTCATCCCATAATTTTCTCGGCGGCGACCCGCACGATGGGCCCATGCCGCTCGACTATTTCGTCTGGGCTATCAAGGGCAACGGGCGCACCTTCATCGTGGACACGGGGTTCGACGAGCAAATGGCAAAAAAGCGCAAGCGGGATTTCCTGCGTTCGCCGGGCGAAGGGCTAAAGACGATCGGCATCGACCCCGATGCCATCAAGGACGTGATCATCACGCATATGCATTACGACCATTGCGGCAACTACGACCTTTTCCCTAATGCCAAGTACCACCTGCAGGATATCGAAATGGCCTATTGCACGGGCCGCTGCATGTGCCACGAGGCGCTGAAAGTGCCGTTTGAGGTGGAGGACGTCGTGGCGATGGTGCGGAAGGTGTTCGCCGGCCGCGTATGCTTCCACGATGGCACCGCCGAAATCGCGCCTGGGATTACCGTTCACCACGTCGGCGGCCACAGCAAAGGCCTGCAGGTCGTGCGTGTCTGGACGCGTCGCGGTTGGCTGGTCGTTGCCTCCGATGCCAGCCATTTCTACGCCAACATGGAGCAAGGCCGTGCGTTTCCCATCCTGCACAGCCTCGCCGACACGCTCGAAGGCTATAACAAGCTCTGGGAGCTCGCGAGCGATCGCTCAAACGTTATTCCCGGCCACGATCCGATTATTCTCGAGCGCTATCCCGCGCCGGCGCCCGGATTGGAAGGGATCGTCGTGCGCCTCGATGCGGATCCGAGAACGTGACGAGGCTGCACGCCGCGCGAAATTACGAATGACTTAGAGGCCGAGATAGGCCTCGCGCACTTTCGGATTCTGAAGCAGCGCCTCGGCCGTATCGCTCAGCACGATCCGGCCGGACTCCAGCACGTAGCCGCGAGAAGCAACCGCGAGAGCGAGCGCTGTGTTCTGCTCGACGAGCAGAATGGACGTGCCGCGCTTGTGAATTTCGACCAGCGCATCGTGCACCTGATCGACGACGATGGGCGCCAGGCCGTGGCTTGGCTCGTCGAGGATCAGCATGCGCATGCCCAGCATCATGGCGCGGCTCAACGCGACCATCTGCTGCTCACCGCCGGACAATGTTCCCGCGCGCTGTCTCCGCCTCTCCTTCAGACGCGGAAAAAGCGCGTAGCAGTCCTCGAGCCGGCGACGGTACTCCGGGTCGTGCCGGACCGTATATGCGCCCATGAGGAGGTTCTCCTCCACCGTCATGTCGGGAAAGAGATGCCGGCTTTCGGGAACATGGGCGATGCCGAGCTTTGGCACCTCGTGCGGCTTGAGCTTCATCAGGTCGGTGCCATCGAAGATCATCCGGCCGCGTGCGCGTGGCACGAGGCGGGAGATCGTGCGCAGCAGCGTGCTCTTGCCGGCGGTATTTGCGCCGATGACGCACACGAACTCCCCTTCGTTGACCTCCAGCGAAATTCCGTGGAGCACGTCGCTGTCGTAGCCGGCGTAAAGATCCTGGATTGAAAGCAGCGGCTCGCGAGACACCTGCCCGGCCTCCCCGTTACGCATATTCCCGGCCCAGATAGGCTCGCACCACCTCCGGGTTTCGCGATATGTCCTCCGGCGATCCCTCCGCGATTTTCCGGCCGAAATTCAAAACGATAATCCGCTCACACAGCGACATGATCGCGTGCATGTGGTGCTCCACCACGACCACCGTCAGCCCGTCGTCCCGCAATTGGCGAATGAGCGCCATGATCTCCTGCATCTCGACGCGGTTCAGCGCGGCCATCACCTCGTCGAGCAGCAAGACTTTGGGCTGAGTGGCAAGACTCCGCGCCACCTCAACACGGGCGCGCTCCGGAAAAGAGAGATCCTTCGCCAGCTTATTCGCGATTCCGACGAGACCCACACGCTCGAGGCAGCCTTCCGCAATCTTGCGCGCCTCGGCGACATTGCTGCGCAGCAAAGCGCCGATCAGCACGTTGTCGAGAACAGACGTTTCCGCGAACAGGGCGACGTTCTGGAATGTCTTGGTCATCCCGCGCGCGGCGACCTTGTGAGGCTTCAGGCCAGTGATGTCCTCGCCTTCAAGGCGAACGGACCCGCTCGTTGGGCTGTGCAGGCCGACAAGCGTGTTGAAGAGCGTCGATTTTCCGGCACCATTCGGCCCGATAAGCCCGACGATCTCCCCGCGCGCGACATCGAACGAAACATCATCGAGTGCCTGCAACCCGCCGAAGCGCTTGCTGATGTTCCGGATTTCCAGGATCGGCGCGCTCATAGCTTGCCTCCCTTGCGAAGGCGGGCCGTCCCCTCCTTGATCAAAACGAGAATGCCTCGCGGTTCGATCAGGATGATGCCGATGAGCGCCAAGCCGAATGCGAGCTGTGACAACCCGGCCGTGCGCGAGGAAAGATAGCTGTTAGCGAGCTCCTCCACCGGAATGATGAAAAACGCGCCGATAATCGGCCCCGCGATGGTTCCCGCGCCGCCGAGAATTGTCACGATCGCCGCTCGCACCGAAATTGCGACGATGCCAAAAACGGCGTCGGGATCGAAGAAATACATAAATTGCGCGTACAGCGTGCCCAGCATAGCCGTCAGCGCGGCAGAAATGACAGCAGCGATGATCTTGACACGAGTTGTATCGACGCCGATCACCTCCGCCGCCTCGACATTCTCCTTCACGGCGCGCAACCGGTAGCCGAGGGCGCTTTCGCGAATGAGGAGAAAAACGACGGACACGAGCACCAGCGCAGCGAGAATGATGTAGTAGTACGGCAGGGTGCTCCTGAACTGCAGTTGCACAAAGCTATCCGGCGAAAACGGGACGGAAAGCCCAACCGGACCGCCCGTGACCTCCGACCAAGAGGTCGCGATGACACGCAGCACCTCGCTGAACGCCAGTGTCGCGAGCGCAAAATAGTGTCCGCTCAGCCGCATCGTCGGGAAGCTGAGGAGAAAGGCGGCCAAGGATGCCACGGCTGCACCGGCGACCATCCCGAGCCAGGGCGAAATGCCGAAGTTGATCAGGAGAAGCGTCGAGGTGTAGGCGCCGAGCCCGAAGAAAGCGGCATGGCCAAGCGAAATCTGGTTCGCCAATCCGCCAACGATATTCCACGCCTGCCCGAGCGCTGCGAACAACATCGCAAGCGTCAGTACGCGGATCGGATAACCCATGGGGTCGAGGAAGATGGGCAAGGCGGCGGCAATGCCGATCGCCGCAAGTCCAATCCAGTACCTCATCGCGCAGCTCCAATGAGGCCTGTGGGACGGAGCGCCAGCATCGTGATGAACACGATGAACAGAATGAGGTTCTGGAGCTGAATGGGGAAAAACAAGGTCGAGACGGACTGGATGACGCCGACCGTAAGCCCCCCGACCACAGCGCCCGCCACACTGCCAAGCCCGCCAAGGACGACCACAGTGAACATCAGCACAACGAACTGCTGCCCTACAGTCGGGTGCACTGTGAAATAGGGCAGGATCACCGCGCCGCCGAAAGCAGTCAGGCCGACGCCCAGCCCAAACGCAATTTGGCGCATACGGTCAGCATCGATGCCCATGAGATTGGCGGCCATCGGATCCTGCGCCGTGGCCCGCATCGCGCGTCCGTACCAGCTCTTGTTCATGAAGAGCCACAGCGCGCAGCCTGAAAGGAGCGACATCAGGAATGCGGCCAGATAGGGCACGCTGATAAAAATCGGGCCCACTCTCAGCGCAGAGGTCTGATAGGAAGTCGAGACCGATCGAAAATCCGAGCCGAACGCAATCAGCGCCGCGTTCTCGATAACGATGAGCAGCCCGACAGTCGCGAAGATTTGCGCCACAGGCGGCGCGCGGAGCACACGCTGGATGAGCGTCATTTGCACCAGGACGCCCAGGCAGAAGATGACGGCGAACGAGATGAGCGAGCCGATCAGCGGATCGAGCCCCAGGAGCTGCCAAGCGAAATAGGCAACGAACATGCCGAGCATCAGGAACTCGGCCTGGGCGAAATTGATGATGCCCATGACGCCGAAGACGAGGGTCAGGCCGCTGGAGATCACGGCGTAGACGCCGCCGATCAACAGCCCATCGATCACGGCTTGAAGGAAGGCCACCAAGAAGCTCCGAGATTGGACCAGCTTCGAAACGGCTTCAGGTGGGCACGGTGCACCCACCTTGCGGAAGGCTAATTAGGCGCCGCCCCAGACGGCCTTCGCTTTGGCAAGATCACTCGGCCACACGGTGACGAGATCCTCACCCCGCCACTGCACCATCAGCGGCTTGGCCAGCGTGTTAAGGCCGGTCTCGTCGAAATCGACGGCCTTGCCGGGCATGGCATTGCACCATCCGCCCTCGAAGCGCGTTGTCGCAAGGGCCTCACGGACGGCCTCTGGATCCGCCTTACCGGCCTTCTCGAGAGCCTGGGCCAGCACCTCGAGGCATACTGCGTGCTCTAGCGCCTCATGGACCATGAAGTAGCCGTAGCGCTCCTTGAAGGCGTTCGTGAGCTCTGGCGCGAGGTCATAATTGCCTGGCGCGACCGACAACACGCCCTCGGCAAAATCTCCGAGCCCCTTCTTGAAATCAGGTATCACGTAGCCGCCAGCGCCGCCGATCACAGGCAGTGTTATGTTCTGCTGGCGCATCGAGCGGATGATTTGCAGCCCGTCATTGAGGTACGAGCACGGGAAGACAGCCTGGGCATTGGTGGCGCGCAGCTTGTTGATGAGCGGCGTGACGTCGGTGATGCCGAGGGGATAGGCATCGTCCATCACCACCTCGATATTGTGCTTGGCCGCTGTCTCCCGCAGGCCCTTTGCTTGCGAGGTTCCGTAGGCCGTGTCCTCGTACATGATGGCGATGCTACTGAGCTTTTGCCCGGAGCCCTGTGCGATCTCCATCGTCCCTTCAAGCTGCGCAGCGCCAATAGTTGATGCCTTCGAGATCACCTGGAACACGTATTTGAACCCGCGGCCAGTGATCTGATCCGAGAACGACATCGTCAGCAGCGGAATTCCACGGCGCTCCGTCGCCTCGGAAAGGGCAAGCGTCAGCGAGGATGCGTAGGCTCCCAAGATCGCAACGACATTATTCTGCGTAATCAGCCGCTGCCCGACCGTTGCGGCCGTTGTGGGCGTGGAGGTGGAGTCCGCCACGATCAGGTTAATCTTTGCGCCGCCGAGCGACTTGACCCCACCATTGGCATTGATCTGATCCGCCGCAAGCTCAATGCCATTCCGAGAATTCACGCCAAATTGCGCGTTGGCTCCCGACAACGGCACGATCACGCCGACGTTAACCTCCGAGACTTGCCCCCTCGCGCTCCTCGAAAGATACGGCATGGCGAGCGCTGCGGCTCCGGCGACCAGAACGTGGCGCCGAGAAAGACTGCCGTTACTGTACCGGACGCGGTCGCCGGCACCCTTGGCCTTCCCTGATCTCCTGACCTTCATGGCGTTCCTCCGAAGTTTTTGTTGACGTGAATCTTCTTCGCCCGCTCGCACGCCGTCAAGGTCCAATCGTATTACAATCAGACGTGCGACATTTCACTGGCGGGTGGAGAGCTGGGCTGTCTCACTCGCCTCTGCTCATCTCCTGAACTCAGCGGACTGGTGCAGCCGGTCTGCGCGGCGCATTCGCCAGCGTCGCGAGGAGGCCCTCGTGCTGATTTCAATTTCCGGCCAGTCTAGAGCGCTCTCTTGAGACCAGTTGCGGTGGAATGCCCCTCACGAGCATTGGGCCCGATCCAGATCTTGTGCACTTGGTAACCAATTCCCGCAAAAGTAGCATGCTGCCGTACATCCGAATAGGATTTGCTAAATTGGGCGTGTAAAGATTTTCCGTGGATAGTCATTATGTCCATTGGTAATGAGGAAGTTCACGGCGAGCTTACCGATCGAGGCAGATTCGCTCGCCTGTTGCCCAATGCCGAAACGGCTGCCGGCGCAGTTGTCGAAGTTCCGCAACCGATCGTCCTCATTGAACCCAGGGCTTTCCATCGCGATTGTCTCACACGCTGTTTAAGCGGCTCTTCCGGACAGCGTGTTGTGGCATTCCCGACGATCGAGGATTGGCTTAAGGCCCGAGACACCGTTCCGGCGGACACCATCATATTCAGTTTGACTGCCACGTCGCGGGAAGGCGATTTCCAAAAGCAGCTTTCCCGGTTGCTGCAAGCGGCGAACGGCGTTCACGTCGTCGTCCTCTCGGATTTCGAGGATCCCGATCAAATCATTCGCGCGTTTCAGGCGGGAGTGAGGGGATATATTCCGACCAGTCTGCCTCTCGATGTTGCGATCGAGTCTGTAAAGCTCGTGAGAGCAGGTGGCACGTATGCCCCGGCGAGCAGCTTGCTTGCCGCCCGGCAAGCGAAGAGCCGAGGTGAAACTGGCGTTTGTGGGACGCAATTATTCACCGAGCGCCAAACAGCGGTGATAAAGGCTTTGCGGCTCGGCAAACCAAATAAGATTATTGCCTATGAGCTCAATATGAGCGAAAGCACGGTGAAAGTTCACGTTCGAAATATTATGAAGAAGCTTCGCGCAAAAAATCGGACAGAAGTGGCATTCATGACCAATGCATTGTTCAATGGGGACCCCTAGTTTTTTGTCCCATGGGGGATCAACGATTTCGACTAAGGAATGTTTCTGATCAGTGGCAGGGCAGCGCGCCGATAAGAATTATAGAAAAATAATTCTTGATTTTTCTCAACTTGTATCGACGGAGCCCGGCAGAAACGATCGATCAATTTGCAGTAATTGACAGTGCGTCCCGTAGCAGCGCGGCGACGTGACGTGCCTCGCGGCCGCTTCCGTCCCTGATCTGGTGTCGGCATGAAAAACCATCGGCGGCGATGATCGTGTCAGGCGCAGCATTGCGCACCAAGGGCAGAAGGGATAGCTCGCCCATGGCCCTCGAGACGTCATAGGTCTCGGCCGCATAGCCGAACGCGCCAGCCATGCCGCAACAGCTCGACTGAACGACGTCCACTTGCAGGCCATCAACCTGCGCCAAAACCTTGCTCACCGCCGGCATTACGCCGAAGGATTTCTGATGGCAGTGGCCGTGCAGCAGCGCACGGGCCGGCATCCGGCCGAGTGGTCCGGTAAGACGCTCAGCGTCGATCTCGCGCGCGAGAAACTCTTCGAACAGGAGCGCGTGCTCTCCCGCTTTCGCCGCTTCCGATCCAGGCAATAGCGCCGGGATTTCATCCCGGAGCGTCAGCAGGCAGGATGGCTCAAGCCCTACAATCGGAACGCCGCGCTCCGTATAGGGCTTTACCGCGGCCAGCAGCCGTTTTGCCTCCACACGAGCTTCATCGCCCAGGCCAGCTGAAAGGAAGGTGCGCCCGCAGCAAACCGGCCGGCCGCCATTCAAGGGCTCAAGGAGATGCACCTGATACCCGAGCCGCTCCAACACCTCGACAGCCGCGTGCAAGTTTTCCGGCTCAAAGTAGCGATTGAACGTATCAGCAAACAGCGCGACTTCTCCGCGCGACTGGCGCGCTGAGCCGTTGGCTGAGCGGATTGCGGAGAATGGCCGCGTCGTCCATCGCGGCAGTTTCCGTTTCGCCGTGAATCCCACAAGTCGCTCTGAAAGCCACGCCATGCCGGGTATGACGTCCCGCGCGTTCATCAGCGGCGCGAGCCGGGCGGCCAGAGGTGCGTAGCGGGGCAGATAGGCAATGAGGCGGTCACGGAGCGAAATGCCCCGCCGCTTCGCGGCTGCCGCCAGCACCTCGATCTTCATGCGGGCCATGTCGACGCCGGTCGGGCACTCGCGGCGGCAGGCCTTGCAGGAGACGCAGAGCTTCATCGTTTCCAGCATTTCGTCGCTGGTGAACGCATCCGGCCCAAGCTGGCCCGAAATGGCGAGTCTCAGCGTATTGGCGCGCCCGCGGGTGACATCGCGCTCGTTGAGCGTGACGCGATAGCTCGGACACATCACGCCGCCTTCGAGCTTCCGGCACTCGCCGTTGTTGTTGCACATCTCGACGGCGCCCTGGAAGCCCCGGCCCGCGCCCGGGTAGGCCGACCAGTCGAACACGGTCTCCATTTCCGGCACGTGGTAGCCCGGCTTGAAGCGGAACAGCGTGCGGTCGTTCATGCGCGGGGGACGCACAATCTTGCCGGGGTTCATGATCCCCTGCGGATCGAAGGTGTCCTTCACCTCCTCGAACAGCGCGACCGTCTTGCGGCCGTACATCATCTCGTGGAACTCGGAGCGCACGAGGCCATCGCCGTGCTCGCCAGAGTGCGAACCCTTGTACTCCTTCACCATCGCGAACGCCTCCTCGGCGATGGCGCGCATGGTGTTGGCGTCCTTTTCGAGCTTGAGATTGAGCACCGGCCGCACGTGCAGGCAGCCGACGGAGGCGTGGGCGTACCAAGTGCCGCGCGTGCCGTACTTCTCGAACACGGCCGTCAGCCGCTCGGTGTAGTCGGCGAGGTGCTCGAGCGGCACCGCACAGTCCTCGATGAAGGAGACGGGTTTCCCCTCGCTCTTCATCGACATCATGATGTTGAGGCCAGCCGCGCGCACTTCCCATACGGCCTTCTGGCCGGCGGCATCGGCCACCTTCACGACGCTGTTCGGATGGCCGAGATCGCCCATCAGCTCGTCGAGCCGGTCGAGACGGCGCAGGTTCTCGTCTTGGTCATCTTCCGCGAATTCGGTCAGCAGCAACGCATCCGGCTCGCCGCGGACGTAGGTGTCCATCACGGGCCGGAACATGGCGATGTCGCGCGCCAGCTCGATCAACGTGCGATCGACGACCTCGACGGCCACCGGCTCCAGCTTGACGATATGCTGGGCGGCCTCCATCGCCTGCCGGAACTTCGGGAAATGGCAGATGCCCAGCACCTTGTTCTTCGGCTGACGCGAAAGTTTCAGCTCGATGCGCCGCGACAGGGCGAGCGTGCCTTCGGATCCCACGAGGAGAGTCGCGAGGTTGAGCGGCTTGTTACCCGGCACCAGGGCGTCGATGAGATAGCCGCCGACACGCCGGGAAACCTCCGGGAAAGCTTGCATTATGTGCGCGGCTTCGCGCTGGCCTAGCGCGATGAGCTTCCGGAAAAGCGCGTCAGCGCCTTGATCACCGAGCTCGGAAGGATTGATTTCTGCGAACCGGGCCGCGGTTCCGTCTGCCAGCAGCGCATCGATCGCGAGCACGTTGTCCCGCATGATGCCGTAGCGCAGCGAGCGCGTGCCGCAAGAGTTATTGCCCGTCATGCCGCCGATGGTGGCGCGGTTCGCCGTGGACACGTCGACCGGAAACCACCAGCCCGAGGATTTGAGCTGACGGTTGAGCTCGCTGAGCACGATGCCCGGCTCGACGACACAGGTGCCCCGCTCCGAATCGAACTCGAGCACCCGATTGAGGTATTTCGAGTAATCGATGACGAGGGCACGCCCGACGGTCTGGCCGGATTGTGATGTGCCGCCGCCGCGGGGCAGCACCGGCACGCCGAACTCGCGCGCGATGTCGAGGGCGGCCCGCACGTCGTCATCCGTTTTCGGGACGACGACGCCCACCGGCTCGATCTGATAGATCGAGGCATCGGTTGAATAGCGTCCCCGGCTGAAACGATCGAACAGCACCTCCCCCGCGATCTCCTTCCGGAGTCGTTCCGCCAGCGCATGATTGAGGGGCACGTGCACGTTCATCCGTGTTCTCTCACAAGTGTCCGATCAGGTCTGTGCGGCTTGAAGTGGCCATCGTCGATCGCATACAAGCACCTGATAGAGCAAGAGTTCGAGCCTGAACGCTGGTCTTGGGAGTAAGTCCTATGTTGAACGCACCACGGCGCGCCGGCCGTCATTTTCTGCAGATCCCCGGTCCGACCCCCGTGCCGGATCGGATTTTGCGGGCGATCTCGATGCCGACGATCGACCACCGTGGGCCGGAGTTTCAGGCCCTCGGTAAGCGCGTTCTCGAAGGCCTCAAGACGATCTTCAAGACGACTGGCCCTGTGTTCATCTACCCGGCCTCCGGAACTGGCGCCTGGGAAGCAGCCCTCACGAATACGTTGTCTCCCGGCGATAAGGTGCTGATGTTCGAAACGGGGCACTTCGCGACACTCTGGAAAAACATGGCCGCGAGGTTGGGGCTCGATCCAATCTTCATCCCGTCCGACTGGCGCTCTGGTGTCGATGCGGCCGCCATCGAAGCTCACCTTCGCGAGGACAAGGGCCATGCCATCAAGGCGGTGTGCATCGTTCACAATGAAACCTCGACGGGCGTCACATCGAACGTTGCTGCAGTGCGTAAAGCGATGGACGCAGCGGGGCACCCGGCTCTGCTGATGGTCGACACGATCTCTTCGCTGGCTTCGATCGACTATCGCCACGACGAGTGGGGTGTGGACGTTACCGTGTCAGGCTCCCAGAAGGGGCTGATGCTTCCGCCGGGCCTCTCATTCACAGCTGTGTCCGAAAAGGCGCTGAAAGCGGCCGAGACCGCGCGCCTGCCGAAGCTTTACTGGTCCTGGGCGGAGATGGCTCAGCACAACAAGAACGGCTTCTTCCCCTACACTCCGGGCACCAACCTTCTCTACGGCCTGGCGGAAGCCATCGACATGCTGCACGAGGAAGGCCTGGAGAATGTGTTCGCCCGCCACAACCGGCACGCGGAAGCGACACGCCGCGCCGTGCGCGCCTGGGGTCTCGAAATTCTGTGCCGCGATCCGGCCTGCTACTCCTCCTCGCTGACAGCCGTTCTGATGCCGGAAGGTCACGACGCAGACCGGTTCCGGCAGATCGTTCTCGAGCACTTCGACATGTCGCTCGGCACGGGCCTGAGCAAGGTCGCTGGCAAAGTCTTCCGCATCGGCCACCTCGGCGATACGAACGACTTGACGATTATCGGGGCTCTGGCAGGCGTGGAGATGGGGCTCGCGCTCGCCGACGTTCCGCATCGACCGGGTGGTGTCCAGGCGGCAATGGACTACCTGCGCGAGACCAGCACTGGCACATAACGAAGCGTTGAACGGGCGCCGCGCGGCTCTGTTTTAGGTGACCTCCACCGCCAAGCCCGCTACTATGGCTGGCGGCACTAATCAAAAAGTAAGGTAGTGGAGGTAATGCCCGATGATGTTCAGGAAGTTCGTGGCTGCCCTCGCAGCCGTACTGCTGTCGAGTGCCAGTGCGCTGGCGGAGATCGAGCTGAAGCTGGGTCACGTCGGTGAGGTCGACTCCCTTTATCAAGTGGTGGCGACCGAGTTCGCCAAGCGCGTGAATGAAAGGCTCGCCGGAAAGGCGAAGGTTACGGTCTATCCATCGAGCCAACTCGGCAATGACCGCGACATGTTCCAGAAGCTCAAGCTCAACCAGCTGCAGCTCTGGATGCCGTCAACGATCATGTCGTCGATCGCAGAGGAGTTCGGCGTCTTCGAGATGCCGTACATCATCAAGAGCCGCGAGCACATGAAGCGCGTCGTTGAAAAGCTCAACGACAAATACTTCGTTCCCGCCGCCAAGGAAAAAGGCGTTCTGATCCTCGGCACATGGGAGAACGGCTTCCGGCACATCACGAACAACGTTCGTCCCATCGTAAAGCCGGAGGATCTAAAAGGCATCAAGCTTCGTGTTCCCGCCGGAGAATGGCGCGTGAAGATGTTCCAGGCTTACGGCGCGAACCCCAGCCCCATGGCCTACAGCGAAGTTTTCACCGCGCTGAAAACGGGCGTGATGGACGGTCAGGAGAACCCGTATCCGCAAATCTGGGGTGGAAAATTCCACGAGGTGCAGAAGTATCTCTCTCTATCGGGCCACGTGTTCGCGCCTTGCTGGCTGGTGGCGTCCGCCACGCATTTCCCGAAATTGCCTGAGGACGTCCAGAAGGTGGTCTCCGAAACCGCCCGCGAGATGGAGGATTATGCTCGTGAGGTCGCAGCCAAGCTCGACAGCGAGCTGCTCGACAAGATGACCAGCACCTCGAATATCCAGGTGAACGAGGTTGATAAGGATGCCTTCATAGCGCAATCCGCTGCGATCTATGAGGAATTCGGCAAATCGGTTCCCAAAGGTGCAGAGCTCATCAAGGAAATCCAGGCGCTCGCCGAATAAGCCTTGCTAGAATCGACGGTCCTGCTGCCGATGTTGATCGGCGGCAGGACTGGCGATCATGATAAGCGCCAAAGGGGCAGGCACGATAGAATTTATAGGCCGCGCAATCGCGCCGGCCTTGGCTTGCGCGAGATCCCTCCTTCAAACCAATCCGCACATCATGTGATCCCCATGACCACCATCCGACGTGCACTCGATTGGCTACTCCAGTGGACGCTCATCCTGCTGATGGTCGTGCTCACGATCATCGTCATACTCGCCGTCATTGCACGCAAGCTTGGAGCCTCATTTGTCTGGTACGATGAAGTCGCCTCCGTTCTGTTGGCGTGGATCACCTATTACGGGGCGGCATTAGCGGCGCTGAAGCGGCGGCACATCGGCTTCGACGGGCTTCTATTGCGTCTTCCGCTCAATGTTCGCATGGCGGCAGTCGTCGTTGCGGAAGCCCTCGTGATCGGGTTCTTTCTCCTGCTCGCTTGGACAGGCCTCAAAGTGCTCGAGGTGGTCGGCGGAGACACGTTGGTCAGCCTGAACTGGGTGCCGATCTCCGTAACTCAGTCGGTTATTCCGATATCGGCGGCTCTTTTCATCATCTGCGAGCTGATCAGCCTTCCGGAATACTGGCGAGCCGTAAAGTCAGGCCATTCTCTCGAACATCCCGAAATTGAGCCCGAGAGGACGTGACCCATGCTCCTCCTTATCATGTTCCTCGCAATGGTGGCGATGATCCTCATCAACGTTCCCATTGCGTTTGCGCTCGCCATCTCAGCCGTCATCGGAGTTGCTGCAGGGGGGCTCGACAACCTCATTTCTGTGGCCATCGAGATGTACCGTGGTGCCACGAGCTTCTCGCTCATTGCCATCCCGATGTTCGTTCTGGCTGGGGCCATCATGAATGCCGGCGGCATCTCGCGCCGGCTGATCGCGATGGTATCGGCGCTCATCGGATTCGTGCGAGGCGGACTCGCGATGGTGAACGTCGGCGTGTCGCTGATCTTTGCCGAGATTTCCGGAAGCGCTGTCGCCGACGTCGCCGCACTGGGATCTGTCCTGATCCCGGAAATGAAGCGCAAGGGCTATTCCAAGGAATTTGCGGCTGCAGTCACCTCCTCCTCGGCCTCCTTGGCCATCATCATCCCGCCGTCGATCCCGATGATCCTTTACGCGGTCTCGGCAGGGACATCCGTCGAGCAGCTCTTCATTGCCGGCTTCATACCAGGCTTGATCGGCGGGCTCGGATTGATGGCGGTCTGCTATGTCTTCGCCCGTCGCTACAATTTCCCAGTCGAAGAGACCCTCAACCTCGCAAACGTGAAGAAGACATTCGTCGAAGCGCTGCCTTGCCTCGCCCTTCCCGTCATCATCCTTGGCGGCATCTTCTCCGGACTTGCGACGGCGACCGAGGCGGCTGGCCTTGCTGTTCTCGCGGCATTGCTGGTGGCGCTCTGGTACGGGGAGCTCAATTGGAACCTGCTCAAAACGTCAATGCTTGACGGCGGCATGCAGACGGCCGTGGTCATGGTGCTCGTGGCCGCTTCGATCCTGATGGGCGATTATTTGACCGTCGCCCAGGTGCCTCAGAACCTCGCCCAATGGATCGCGTCGCTCTCGAGCAACCAGTACGTGATCCTGTTCTTGCTCAATATCTTCTTCCTGATCCTGGGCTTCTTCCTGCATTCTGCAGCAGCGATCATCCTGGTCGTGCCGATCATCGTACCGCTGATGAATACGGTCGGGATCGACCCTGTTCACTTCGGCCTGGTGGTCACTCTCAATCTTGCCATCGGCCAGCAGACCCCGCCTGTGGCCAGCGTGCTCATCACGGCCTGCTCGATTGCGCGGTCCGACGTTTGGGAGACCACGAAGGTCAACATCCCGTTCATCCTGGTGCTGCTCGGGGTGCTGTTCCTGTGCACCTACGTGCCGGCAATCCCGATGTTCCTGGTCGACCTCTTCTATCCGAACCGCATCTGAGGACTGCGCTCCGGTGGTGCTTTGCTGCCGGAGCGTCCACAAAAACGTCTCAAGGGCTTGGCCCCCGAAACAAAAGAACCATCTATTGCGATGGCGGTTTTTAGCCGCGGACGCCAGTTTGTTTCGATGGTCAAGGAGGCAGCATGACCATGACACGGGAGGACGTGCTCCACGTCCTTGGGCCTGTCGATGATCATCTGATCGTCGAAATTCTCGCGACGGGAGCCACCCGCGAAGAGCTGGAGGAGGCCTACGCCTGGCTCCACGCAAACGATGTCCTTGGCCCGCAGCTGCGCCGCCAACCGACCGGAAAGGTCGCCGAACTGTGCGAGATCCTCGAAGGCGAGGAGGAAGAGCCGGATCGGATGTAAGCCGCCCGGCTGAATTCTGAAAAAGGCGCTAGGTTTTGTCGCCGATCAGATGGCTCTGCACGCCCATCGGCGACAACTTGGGGCGGACACTGCTGATGCGGCCAGTGCTGACCCCTGCCCATCCGATTTCACCTGACAGGCGGCCGTACTCGATCTTTGGGCAGCGGTTCATGATCACCGTCAGGCCGGCGGCTTCCGCCTCTGCGGCCGCCTGATCGTTCCGCACGCCGAGTTGCATCCAAACGACGCGAATGCCGAGGCGATCCTTTTGCGCGATCGCCTCGCGAGTGACTTCGAGCGCCGCCTCCGAGTTGCGGAAGATATCGACGATGCCGATGGGGGGCGGCACGTCGGCAAGGCTCGCGTAGACCGTCTGGCCGAGGATCTGCTGACCCGCCAGGCCGACGTTCACGGGCACCACGCGATAGCCTTTGCCGAGCAAATACTTCATCGCGAAGTAGCTCGGACGGTTGGTGTTCGCGCTCGCCCCCACCATCGCGATCGAGGTGTTCTCGCGCAAGATCGAGGCGATCAGGTCGTCAGAATAGTTTTCGTGCGCCATCTCAGGAGGTGCTTGTCGGCGATTCCACGTCGTCCGGCAGTGATATGCGCCCTTTCCCGTCCAGTGGGAAGAGCGGGTTATAGGCCACCTCCCAAAGGTGGCCGTCCGGATCTGCAAAATAGCCGGAGTAGCCGCCCCAGAAAACCTTCTGCCCCGGCTTCACCAGCCGTCCGCCACTTGCCGCTGCTCTTGCCAGTGCAGAATCGACGTCCTTCTCGCTCGCGACATTCCAGGCGAAAGCCACGGCAGGGAACCCCTGGCCGTTATCCGTCACGCCGGCATCGGCCGCGAGCGCGGCCCGGCCGAACAGCGCAAGCACAACACTACCGAGTTGAAAGAACGTCACGTCTTTCGTGCTGGCACTCGACGCCACGAGTCCCATCGCCTCGTAGAATCGCCTCGATCGCGCAACATCGCTGACGCCCAAGGTGACCAGGCTCAAGCGAAGCTGCACGCCCTCAGCATCCTTTCCATTCGGGCTTGCGCTTTTCGATGAAGGCGCCGATGCCCTCGGCGGCGTCCCGCGCCATCATGTTGCGGACCATGACATCGGCCGCGTAGGCATAAGCCTCCGCCGTCGGCATCTCGACCTGGCGGTAGAACGCCTCTTTCCCGATGGCCACCGTGAGCGATGATTTGGATGCGATGGCGTTGGCCATCGCGAGCGCCTCATCCAATACGCGCTCCTTCGGCACAACGCGGTTCACAAGACCATATTCCGCCGCCTTCTCGGCCGGCAGCATCTCGCCAAGCAGCAGCATCTCCATGGCGCGCTTGCGGGAGACGTTGCGCGACAAAGCGACCATGGGTGTCGAGCAGAACAACCCGATGTTGACCCCTGGGGTCGCGAAGCGCGCATCCTCCGCCGCAACGGCGAGGTCACAAGTCGCGACGAGCTGGCAACCCGCGGCCGTAGCCACCCCCTGGACCGCTGCGATGAACGGCTTCGGCGACCGCAGGATGGCCTGCATCATCTCCGAGCAGGTCTCCATCGCCGTCCGATAGAAGGCGAGACCACCGTCCGGATCGGAGCGGTGGGCCGTCAACTCCTTGAGATCGTGACCTGCTGAGAAGACGGGGCCATTCGCCGCGATCACGACAGCTCGCACTTCGGTATCGGCGGAAAGCCGGGCGACGACGTCGCCGATGGCCCGCAACATCGCTAGCGACAGACTGTTGCGAGCTTCGGGCCGGTTGAGCGTCAGGATCGCCACCGGTCCCCGCCGCTCCTCCAGGAGTATGGCCTCGTCTTGACTGGAACTCGTCACCCGCTCCTGCATGCCGGCACCCGGTAAGCGCTACTGCAGCGCCTTGTCAATCTCCGCGCGATACTTCTTGATCAGCTGAACGTTTTCCGGGTGCTCGAGTTTCGGCGTCATCTTAAGCGCCTCCTCCATCTCCTCGAGCAACTCCTTCTTTTCCTTTTCCGGGATTGAATTGTCAGCCTTGATCTCTTCGATCTCCTTCGAGATGCTCTCGACGGGGTCCGAGTACTCGCCGCTGTCCGGATCGATTCCCGCCATGACCATCGAGATGTTGGCGGAGACCAGGTCCAGCTCCTCGAAGCTGGCGAACCCGTGCTTCTTGGCTATGGCCTCGAGCTCGCTTCGCGTTTTCTCATCCAGCTCCTCGGAGTCACCCTGCAGCTTGCTGGCGATCTTGTTGAGATCCTCTTGTGCAGCGATGAAGCCCTTGATCTGAGCCTCCGTCAGCTTGATCTGCTTGAACTCCGAATCCTGTGCTGCCGCAGGGCCGAGCGCGAATGCAAAGCCGAAGGCAATAATCGTCAGTAGTCTTGCTGCGCGAACCAGGGTGGACATGCCCATCCCTCCCACCATTCCCCAAACATTCGAACGAGGCTAGGAATCAGCCCCGACGCCCAATCTATTCGGACGCGTCGGCGGATTCATAGCGAAACTAAGACGAGATTGAGAATGACAAAGACGTCTGAGGGGAGCGTAGGCCGGCGCCTGACCGCCGCCGAGGTCATGGCTCTTGTCGACGAGCATTTTCCCCAGGTGCACGAAGGCAACGGCCGGGTCACGTTGGAGTATTTGGGCCCCATGACCGCGCACGTCCGCATGGCCCACGACCCTAGGGTCGTCAGGCCCGGCGGGACGATCTCCGGACCAGCCATGTTCAAGGTGGCGGACTTTTCCGTCTACGCAGCCCTGCTCGGCGAGCTAGGAGATGCTGCGCTGCAAGCGGTCACGACGAGCATGACCATCAACTTTCTCAGACGGCCCCAGCCGGCGGATCTCATCGCCAAGACCCGCATCATCAAGCTTGGGCGCCGGCTCGCCGTCGCGGAGGCCGAAATCTACGCCGACGGGATCCCGGAGATGGTCGCGCATGCGACCTCGACCTATGCCCTGCCGCCATCGAAGTCCTGAGCCTGCGGGAGATGCGGTAACATATTACCATGTCAACTAACGCGCTGATTTCGCGAGGCTTTTCTCTTGAGCAAGAGAAATGTGTTGACTAGAGTCGCTTGGCCACCTATCAAGCGCACCGAAAGCGCGGCAGCAGCAGCTGTAACGCCTGCAATTCAGGTTTCCCTGGAGCCTCGATATGAAAACCTACGTCGCCAAGCCCGGCGAGGTGGAAAAGAAGTGGGTTTTGATCGACGCCAAGGGCCTCGTCGTAGGCCGCCTCGCGTCGATCATTGCCACGCGCCTCAAGGGCAAGCACAAGCCGACCTATACGCCGCACGTCGACATGGGCGACAACGTCATCGTTGTGAACGCCGACAAGGTCGTGTTCACCGGTAAGAAGTACACGGACAAAGTTTACTACCGTCACACCGGCTATCCCGGTGGCATCAAGGCGCGGACGCCGCGCATGATCATGGAGGGCAAGCACCCGGAGCGGATCATCGAACTGGCGGTCAGCCGGATGCTGAGCCGCGGGCCATTGCAGCGCAAGCTCCTGCGCAATCTCCGCGTCTACAAAGGCCCGGACCATCCGCACGTCGCCCAGAACCCCGAGGTGCTCGACGTTGCCAAGCTCAACCGTAAGAATGTGAGGGCCTAGCTCCCATGGCCACCGATACGACCAAGTCGCTGCAGGATCTTGGCACCTTGACCGGCGCTGAGCCCGGCGCTGCGCCCGTTCACGTCCAGAAGCTTGATCCCTACGGCCGGGCCTACGCCACGGGCAAACGCAAGGAATCAGTTGCCCGCGTGTGGCTAAAGCCGGGCAGCGGCAAAATCACCGTCAATAACAAGGACTACACGCAGTACTTCGCCCGCCCTGTGCTGCAGATGCTGCTGAAGCAGCCGCTCCACGCAGCAAATCGCGTTGACCAATATGATATCATGGCAACGGTGAAGGGCGGCGGGCTCTCTGGTCAAGCTGGTGCCGTGCGCCATGGCATCTCCAAGGCCCTGACCTACTACGAGCCGGAGCTACGCAGCGTTCTCAAGAAAGGTGGCTTCCTGACCCGCGACAGCCGCACCGTCGAGCGGAAAAAGTACGGTCGTCGCAAGGCACGCCGCAGCTTCCAGTTCTCGAAGCGCTGATCGGAATTCGCTCAGAAAGCAACGGCGTCCCGGGACTTATCGCTTGGGACGCCGTTTTTGCTTCAGATTGACACCCAGGCGCCACCTGCCGCATATGTCGGGCATGTTGAGCGAACCTTTCCAGGATTTGCGCCGACGCCGCCGCACCGATTTCCCGCGGTTGCGATGACGGCATACTCTTGTCTGTTGTCGTGAGCCGCGCTGACATGCGCGGTTTTTTTGTGCCGATCCAACGCCTGCCTCATCCGGAGGTCCACCATGACGACCAGTGCCACTCCAGCGGCCACGAGCGGCAGCTCCTCCCGCAAGCCCACGGTGTTCATTGACGGGGAAGCTGGCACCACGGGCCTTGGCATCGCGGAGCGGCTCCGCGCCATTCCCGAGATCGAGTTGCGGAGCATTGCGCCCGAGCGGCGCAAGGACCTTGATGCGAAAAGGGCAATTTTGGCCGAAGTCGACCTGGCGGTGCTGTGCTTGCCGGATGATGCAGCCCGCGAGACAGCCGCCATGGCCGATTCGCTCCCTGGTGGCGGACCGCGGATCGTTGATGCCTCGACAGCGCATCGGGTTGCTCCCGGGTGGGTGTACGGGTTTCCCGAAATGGACCCCGGCCAGAAGGACGCCATCCGTACCGCGCGGCGCGTCGCAAATCCGGGCTGCTATCCAACCGGCGCCATCGCGCTGATCCGGCCCCTCGTGGCCGCGGGCCTCCTCCCTCCCGACTATCCTGTGACCATCAACGCGGTCTCAGGTTACTCCGGCGGCGGACGGTCCATGATCGAGGCCTACGAGAAGGGCACGGCCCCCTCTTTCGAACTCTACGGGCTGGGCCTGGAGCACAAGCATCTGCCCGAGATGCAGGCTTATTCCTTGCTCAGCCGCCGGCCGATCTTCGTGCCCAGCGTTGGCAACTTCCGCCAGGGAATGCTGGTCAGCGTACCGCTGCATTTGGATACGCTGCCCGGCAAACCGACTCCCGGCGAGATCGAAGCTGTCCTTGCAGCCCATTTCGCGGGGTCCGAGCTGGTGAAGGTGGTGCCCGCGACCGGCAACGGTCGGCTCGAAGCGGAGGCGCTGAACAACACGGACTTCCTGGAGCTGCGGGTCTTCGGCAACGAGGGACGCAAACAGGCGGTGCTGGTCGCCCGGCTCGACAACCTTGGCAAAGGAGCCTCAGGCGCCGCCGTTCAAAACATCAGGCTGATGCTCGGGCTGGCCTAGCAGTCGCGGCAGCGGCATTGGCCGCGGCAGTGGAAGCCCGGCTCATCATGTGCAGATGGCGCACCGCGATGATCAGCACGATCGCGGCACCTGCCTGATGCGCAAGACCGAGCCAGAGGGGCACGACCTCGAGCAGCGTCCAGATGCCGAGGGCGGCCTGCGCGAAGACGCCGATCAAGACAAGCAACGCCGAGCGCACCAGCCTCTGGTCGTCGACTGACCTCGCCACCCACAGGTACTGAATGACCGCGACCACCGCGAGCAGATAGGCGCCCATCCGGTGATTGAACTGGATCGTGGTGATGTTCTCGAAGAGGTTGATGTACCAGGGCGACATCGTGCCGAGGCCATCGGGGATGAACTGTCCATCCATCAGCGGCCACGTGTTGTAGGTAAGCCCCGCATTATGGCCCGCGACAAAGGCACCGAGGAGCGACTGCAGAAGCACGAGGAGAACGAGGCCTGCAGCAAGGTGCTTCAGCCCAGGCGATACGCTGGAACGCCGCGTTGAACTCGCAGCGGGCTTGAGGTCGAGAGCCAGCCACACCAACCAAGCCAGGATGACGAGGGCGATGATCAGGTGCAGCGCCAGCCGGTAGGGGCTGACATCGACACGATCCACCAATCCCGACATCACCATGAACCAGCCGACGCCGCCCTGGATTGCGCCGAGCGCCAACACTCCAAGAAGCTTCGGCGCCAATCCTTTCGGCAGCTGCCGGCGAGCCCAGAACCAAAGGAACGGCAGAGCAAAAGCGACCCCGATAAAGCGGCCAAGGAAACGGTGCGCCCACTCCCACCAATAGATGAACTTGAACTCGTCCAGGCTCATGCCCTTGTTGACGAGCTGGTACTGCGGGATCTGTTGGTACTTGGCAAAGGCCTCATGCCAATCGGCCTCGGTAAGCGGCGGGATGACGCCGAGGATCGGTTGCCACTCGGTGATCGACAAGCCGGAATCCGTCAGCCTTGTCGCACCGCCGACCACAATCATGGCAAGCACGAGGGCCGCCACGGCATAGAGCCACAACCTCACGGCAGTGATTTGATCTTCCCTATCCGGCGCGATCTCAGCCTTCCGCGCCGCCTCCGGCCCGGGCATGTGTCGATCTTTCCCGATAATGAGCGGATGCTTTCTGTTAAAGGAGCCGCGAAAGGCGAACAATGCGCCGAGACAGCGCGGCGCGTCACCTGGGACCTAAGCAAGGAAACCGCAACGTGAACATTCGAACTCGCAAGCTGATTGGCACCATCGTTCTGCTGATCTTCATCGCGGTTTACGCGCTGCTGGTGATGGCGGTTGCCATCGTCTTGCAGGTCAACGCCAGCAAGTGGGTGGAGCTCGCGTTCTACGTTATCGGCGGATTGGCCTGGGTGATCCCGGCAGCCATACTCGTGCGTTGGATGGTGCGCCCGGACGAGCCGCCCCAGGACATTCGACCAGCGCCTCACCAGCGTGGCTAGGCAGCCCAGCGTTCCTGCAAAGCAAAGCTGCCGCTGTTTGCGCGCGAAATGCGCTGTTCACGCTCGAGTCGAACGATGTGGATATCGACCACATCGAACCCGAGGAACCGGTCGGCGCCGGCGGTGAAGCGCCCCGTATTGCGCCCCTTCTCGCCAATAGAGACGCAGGCGTCGAAGCGGCCTTCGAGGGTGGCGAACAGCTCGATCGCCTCCTCATGCTCAGCAGCGACGACGATGTAATCGTAGACCTCGTCGAGGGTGTCCAACACCAGGCCGACCAGGTTTGGATCGAGCACGGCTTCCCTGTTCGTAACCGGGGAACCCGCAGCAATCGCATGCGCGGAGCTGCTCGGCAGCTTCGTCACGATCTCTTCGAACGTCGCGCGTCCCTCGAGGAGATCATTGATCCCTAAGAGCTGTTGGCGCGATTTCCGGCCGTTCACGTCGCCACCGCCAAGCCCCCACCGAACCAGCACCACCTTGCGCCCGCTGGAGCTCAAGGCATCTGCAAGCGCCCGGGCTTCGTCTGCGACCTCGATATCCTTGGCCTCGCCTGCGACCATGATGCGGCACCCCCGGTCCGTCCTGGGCAGCGCGAGAATGCGGTCTGCAGCGGCAGCGACCGAAATCAGGCTGCGCCCTCCTGTGGGGCTGAAGCGACGAAAGGCGGGCAAGCCAAGCTTTTCCTTGTCACCTTCGCGGCGGCCGGTCGTGTTGAGCAAAGCCTCGCGGACGGCGATGACGCCGAGGCAAAGGAGCAGCATGACGATCATGCCCAGGATCGCCATGAGCCCTTTCCGGGGCGTGCTGGCCTGGTGCGGCTCCTTGGCCCATGCGAGGACCCTTATTGAATTATCCGCCTCGTGGTTTTGCAGGTAACGCTCGACGATCCGATTGACGAACTTTGCTGCCAACTCCGGCTCCGTCGCGGAAAATCGTATAGCGATCTCACCCTTTTCCCGGTCCACGGCAGCGACCTCAAATGTGCTTTGGATCGCAGACAGCAAAACCTCATTCGGGTGAGCTTGCTCGTCATCTCCCCAGATGCGGCTGACACCAAACTCGTCGAAGAGTCTCTGCACCGGGGCACGAGTATTGAATTCCGGGTGATCCTGGAGACCCAATTCGATGGATGTGGCGATTAGGTTGGCGGGGCTATTGAGCGCTTCGATGTGCCTATCAACCGCGGCGCGGTCCGGGGAATTCACGACCAGCCGTGCCTCCGCAACGTAGGCCGGAGGCAGCCAGGATTGAGCCAGATAGGTCGCAATTCCAGCCGCTATCGTCGCGATCAACAATTGCGGCATCGCACGCCGCATCGCCTGAAGAAATGCGATGCCGAACAACCCGGCTGGCGGATGAGCGATGGCGTGCATCAGCAGATGGCAAGCGTCGGTGGTGAACGAAATCTTTGCTCATCCAATAGATGCAAGCCGGGGCGTAACCAATTTGTTAAAATCCCGCGAGGTTTAGCGCGGCGTGCTGCGACGGGGTGGGAAAGCTCACCCTTTGACCCGCTGAGGAAACTGCCCAGGTGCTTTCAGGACATTACGTCCGGACGCTTCCGGCCAACTTCGGGCACCGCAGTACCAATCATGCAGTCGCGCGTGACGATCTCGGCGAGCTGCTCCTCGGTCCAGCCTTCCGTCCCTTCCGGCCGCATCGGCAAAACGAGGTAGCGCAGATCAGCCGTTGAATCGTGCACTCGCACCTCGACATCATCAGGCAACTCCAGGCCGAACTCGCGGAGCACCCCGCGCGGATCGACCACCATCCGCGAACGGTAGGCCAGGCTCTTGTACCAGGCCGGAGGGATGCCGAGCAGCATTTTCGGATAACAGGAGCACAGCGTGCACACGACGGCGTTGTGCACCTTCGGAGTGTTCTCGACCGTGCGGAAATCGGCGAGTGTGCCAATGTCAATGCCGAGCTCCGCGAGCGCGGAGCGCGTATCCGCCAACAGGCGCGCCTTGTAATCAGGGTCGACCCAGGCCCGCGCAACGACCTTCGCGCCAAGAGCCGGCGAGCGGCTGTCCATGAGATCGACCTGAGCGCTGATCTCCTCGGCCGTCAGCACTCCCTTCTCGATCAGCAGCTCGCGGATCGCTCTCTCGAGCACCTCATATGGCGAGGCGGGATCAGCATCGTGGTCGCGCTGGAATGGGTGGCGGTGCGGTTGGCCGTCACCATGATTGTGCACGTGGCCGGCCTCGTGCTCGTGCCCATCATGCGGCATGGCTGCGCGTACTCCCCTCACCTTCGATTTTCACGAGCCAATGCTCGTAAATATCAGCCTCAACTTGGTCTTGCGGGCGCCCGCCATAATTGGGCCAAAGATCGGTTTGCCGGAAACGGACCTTATAGAGCACCTGCGCGGGCAAACCCGGTTTATGGTAGGCCAGCTTTTCGGGATCGCGAAAAACGCCCTGCACGCTGACAATCACACCCGTCTTACCCCGCAGGAAAAACGGGGTCCGGCAATGCCCGAGCGTCAACCTGTCGTCGACCCGGACGACGTCGCCCGACTGAAACCGCGCACCAGTCAAATGGGAGCCTCCGTCGTATCCCACGGCACGGTACCGCCGGCGAGCTCACGGCCCTCTGCTTTCATAGCCTGCTCGACCTCAGCGACCTTGGCCTCGATTTCATCCCGCGTCAGGATCTCCTGCTCCACGAGCAAATTGCGGATGGCGCGGATCCATTTGTCGTAATAACCGGTGTTGTCATAAACCTGCTGGCCGTAGTCCTCGATGACCCGGCGTAACGCGTCGATCTTGAACGCGCTTTTCTTGGGCCCGGTCAGCAGGACAAGCATGGCGTCGACCCGCTTTTCCCAGAGCGCCAGATCATGCTCGGTCCGGTCGATCGGGCCGAAATCAAGTCCGCCAACATCGTGCACCGCGCGGCCGCCAGCCCCCTGGCGAAACTCGGTCTTCCGCATCGGCTCGGTCATCGGCGCTCCTCCCATTCATTGGCGCCACTTCTTACGGCATGCCGGATGAAATGCTGGTGCCGGCAGAGGGACTTGAACCCCCGACCTACCGCTTACAAGGCGGTTGCTCTACCAACTGAGCTATGCCGGCAATGCCGTGGAGTGATAGCGGCTTATACCCTGGGATGGAGCATCTGGCCAGCCGCTGCGCGCTCTTGCCCTGCGCATTCATATTTCGTCAAGCATACCACTCGAAGCGCCGCGACACAGTCAGCATTCATACATACAAGCGTGTGCTAGATCTCTAGCGCGACCTCGCGATTTCACCTGGAGACCAGTCATGCGTTTGCACGTCCTATTGGCCGGTTTGGCGGCAGCAGTCGCCTTCAGCACCGTTCCTGTCGCTTCATCGCAGGCCGAAGATCGTGGCTACCGGGTCTGGGAGGATGATAGCTACACTTCCTTCCGCACCCGACCTAGAGTCGTCTCAGGCTATTTCATCGCCGATCCTTATGCCTACCGCTACGAGCCGCGCGGCTACTATCCCTATTACGACGCGGGCTACTGGCGACCCCTCTGCGGAGCCAAGGTGGACTGCGTGCCGCGAGCTTTTCAGCCCCCTTACTGGAAGGCATGGGGCTATCCCAAGCCGTGGCTGAACTACCATTTCCACCGGGTTTATCACGGCAGAATTCGGCCCTGGCACTGGTAAGCCACGTTACTGCTCCTCGATCTGCCGATAGTTACGCGAAAGACGAGGAGCCTTCAGGCCGCACTAAACCCTAGCCGTCGGAACGCAACCGGAACGGCGTGAACCTGTTGTTTGGGTTGTAGAAACGCCCAAGCAGGACCAACGCCATGGATAAGCTCAAGTCGACGGTTGCCGAGCTCAAGAGTGATATCGATCGCGGCCGAACCGGTGACAAGGTCGCGGCCGATGATCCGGCGACCGTTCCGCTCGGCACGGACGACGAAGCCGCCGGAGTCAGCCTCTCCCCAGAGTTGATTCAAGAGGTCCGCGAACGTGAGCTCGAGGCCGGAGCCCAAGTCCGCGCAGCAAGCCACAGGACATCGGACAGCGAAGGGACAGGCGTAGTTGCGTGGCTGCTGATTGCCGCCTTCTTGCTGGCGGGCCTCGCCATGGTGTGGCTGGCGATCGATTACAGCTAGGCCCTACTGTGCGAACTTGCCCGTCTAGAGAGCGGGACTTGAGAGCTGCATTTCCGGCGATTTGTCAGCCCAGCTCGATGACCATGCCATCGTAGGCCGGCTGGACGTGGCTTGGAAGCTCGCGCTTCAACTCCTCATAATCCAGCTCGGCGGTGAGGTGAGTGAGCACGGCGCGCTTCGGCTGCAGCCGCTCGATCCATGCCAGAGCCTCACCGACGCTGAAATGACTGGGGTGTGGCGTCGGTCGCAACGCATCGACGACCCAGACGTCCAGGTTCTGCAGGAGCGGAATGGAAGATTCAGGCAGGCCGCTGATGTCTGGCGAATAAGCTAGACCGCCGATGCGGAAGCCCAGAGATGTAATATCGCCGTGCTCCTGCACGATAGGGATGACCTCCATCACGCCACCCGCTCCAGGGATTCGCACGGCTTCGGGTGGATTGATGTCTTTGGCCTCGAGGATGGGCGGATAGCTGCCGCCGGGAGGCGTCTCGAAGCAATAAGCGAAGCGGGTCACGAGGCTGTCACGGGTGCGCGCGTCGAACCACACCGGCACCCGCCGTTTCATCGCGTAGGCGACCGGTCTCAAATCGTCGATGCCGTGCGTATGATCGGCGTGATCGTGCGTATAAAGCACGCCATCGAGCGTCGTGATGTTCACCAAAAGCAGCTGCTCACGAATGTCTGGCCCCGTGTCGATGAGCACTTTCGTGGTGCCCTCCGGGCCGATCTGCTCGATGAGAGCCGCGCAACGCTTACGCCGGTTCTTTGGATTGTTCGGATCGCAACGGCCCCAATCGTTTCCGAGACGCGGGACGCCACCGGACGAACCGCAGCCAAGGATCGTCAGGCGGTGCCTCATGCGGCATCAGCTGCCGACGCTGCGCGCGGCACCTTCTTGAACAGCCGGAAGAAGTTCTCGGTGGTCGCTTCGGCCAGCTCCTGCGGGGTGACGCCTTTGACGCGAGCGAGCATCTCGGCCGTGTGCACCACGTAGGCGGGCTCGTTCAGCTTGCCGCGGTACGGCTCGGGCGCGAGGAAAGGCGCATCCGTTTCCACCAGCAGGCGATCGAGCGGCACTTCCGCTGCGATGGCCCGCAGCTCCTCCGACTTTCGGAACGTAATGACGCCGGTGAAGGAAATCGTCAGGCCGAGCGCGAGAGCTCGCATCGCGAGATCGCGCCCACCGGTGAAGCAATGCAGGATGGCCGGAAAAGGACCCTTCGCGTGCTCCTCCTCGAGGATTCGCGCGGTGTCCTCATCGGCTTCGCGCGTGTGAATCTCCAGCGGAAGGCCGGTGATCCGGGCCGCCGCGATGTGGCGCCGGAAGCCCTCTGCCTGAGCCTCCGGCGGGCTTCGCTTGTAGAAGTAATCCAGCCCTGCCTCGCCAATCGCCACCACCTTGGGGTGTTCCGCCAGCCGCACGATCTCGTCCACGGAGACATCGAGCTCCTCATGGGCGTAATGCGGATGCGTGCCGACTGAACAAAAGACGTTGGGATACCGCTCGGCGAGCGCGATAAGGTCCGGCAGCTGACGGACACGGGTCGATATCGTGACGAGCACCCCGACGCCGGCCCGGGCGGCGCGGGCGACGACCCCGTCCCGATCCTTCGCGAACTGCGGAAAGTCAAGGTGGCAGTGGTGATCAACCAGCATCAGCCCTTGCCCTTTTCCGCCTCCTCGGACTCGACGTAACGCGGGAATACTGCGGTCGGCTGTGGAATGGGGGTGCCAGGCTTCAAGCGGCCGCTGGGCCCCAGAGCCGCGAAGCTCCGCACATCAGGACCTTGGCCGAGCAGATCGAGCAGCTTCGCCGCCGAGCTTGGCATCACCGCCTGTGCAAGGATCGCGACCTGCCGCACGACCTCCGCGGTCACATAGAGGATCGTTTCCATGCGCTTAAAATCGGTCTTGCGCTTGGCCCAAGGCTCCTCGCTGGCGAAGTAGCGATTGGTCTCCCCCACCACGGCCCACACCGCATCGAGATACTGCTTGATCGCCTGCCGATCCATAGCCGCGCGCGCCTGGCCGTAGAGCGCGTCCGTCGCATCGAGGATCGCCTTGTCCGCGTCGCTGAAAGCTCCCGGCTCGGGGATGGCCGCCCCGCAGTTCTTGTAGATCATCGACAACGAGCGCTGGGCCAGGTTGCCGAGGTCATTGGCCAGATCCGCATTGATGCGGTTGACGATGGCTTCCGGGCTGTAGCTGCCATCCTGTCCGAAGACGACCTCCCGCAGGAAGAAGTAGCGCAACGGATCGACGCCATAGGCCTTCACGAGATCGAAGGGATCGATCACGTTGCCGACCGACTTCGACATCTTCTCCCCGCGGTTGAACAGGAACCCGTGGGCGAAGATCCGGCGCGGCAACGGAAGGCCTGCCGACATCAGGAACGCGGGCCAGTACACGGCATGAAAGCGCAGGATATCCTTGCCGATCACGTGCACGTCGGCCGGCCAGTAGCGCCAATTTGGATGGCTCTCATCGGGGAAGCCGACACCGGTGATATAGTTGGTGAGCGCGTCCACCCACACGTACATCACGTGCTTCGGGTTCCCAGGAACGGGAATGCCCCAGTCGAGGGTCGTGCGCGAGATCGACAAGTCCTCGAGCCCGCCCTTCACGAAGCTAACGACCTCATTGCGCCGCTCCGGCGGCAGAATGAAGTCGGGATGAGCCTCGTAATAGGCAAGCAGCCGGTCCTGATAAGCCGAGAGCCGGAAGAAATAGGACTCCTCCTCCGTCCACTCCACCGGAGTGCCCTGCGGACCACGACGCACGCCATCATCGCCGACGGTCGTCTCGCTCTCGGCGTAATAGGCCTCGTCGCGCACCGAGTACCAGCCGGCATACTTGCCGAGATAGATATCGCCCGCCTGCTCCATGCGACGCCAGATCTCGGCAGACGCGCGATAATGGCGCTCCTCAGTGGTGCGAATGAAGTCGCTGTTGGAAAGCCCCAGCACCGCCGCCATCTCCCGAAAGCGCGGCGTGTTGCGGTCCGCAAGCTCGCGCGGCGTAAGCCCCTCCCTCGCGGCCGTCTGCTTCATCTTCAGACCATGCTCGTCGGTGCCGGTCAGGAAGAAGACATCCTTCCCGTCGAGCCGCTCAAAGCGAGCAATAGCGTCGGTCGCGATCGCCTCGTAGGCATGCCCGATGTGCGGCGCGCCGTTGGGATACGAGATGGCGGTTGTGATGTAGAACTTTTGTCGTCCGGTCATGCGTCAGCTTCCAAGTATTGGCATCGTTCTGGAGCGCATTCAAAAGCGGGAGGACAATTTGCGCTCCCACGCTGGATCAAAAAGCGGGCGCACGCATTCGGGCGCTGCTGAGGGCCGCTAAGCCCTGCATGTGCCGGTGGAAGCTGGTCGCAATCTCGATCATCTGCTCGAGTTCAAGTCTCAAAAGCCGTTGGCGTTAGTACCACGTACCGCAGCGCAAAGCCACCTGAAGGATTGCACCGCGTTTACGGCATCCGGGCAGCCACGGCAATCTTCTGTATGGCGTCGAGGATGAGGGCCTTGCGATCAAGGTTGAGCGCGAGGGCCTCAGCTTTATCGCGCACGATCGTTTCCCACACCTCCGCCCATGAGGCAAGCCTGTCCTCCGGGATGAGGCGGCGGGCTAACGCCAGGTCTTCGGGCTCGCCCTCGCCGGTAGCCGCAGCACGCGTCAGCCGCGCCGCGGCATCCAGCAGAAGGTCGAAGAAGGTCTCAAATCGTTGCTCGCTGGTGGCGCTGGAGAGGTCCTCAGCCAGCGCATGAGCAGCGATCCAATCCACTTTCGGCAGAGCGTTGAGAAGCGCAGAGACACGCTCGGCGAGCTCCAGACCGTCGCTCGTTGCCAAAGACAGCAGGCGGCGCACGCTACCGCCGGCCAAGTGAATGAGCCGCGGCCAATCGGCCTCCGCAGGTTTGCTTTTTTCTGCCGCACCGAGGGCCTGCTCCGCTGCGGCGCGGAGATCGCTGGGGTTCAAATGGCTGAGCGCGATGGTGCGGCAGCGGGAGCGGATCGTGGGCAAGAGGCGGCCAGGCTGGGAGCTGATCAGCAGAAAGACCGTCCGGACGGGAGGCTCCTCGAGAGACTTCAACAAGGCATTGGCCGCCTGGACGTTGAGCTCGTCCGCGGAATCCACGATGACCACGCGCTGAATAACCTCGCCCAGCCGCGACTCGCCGCCTGGGGTGTGGGCCAGGAATTCTCTTAGCCGGCGCACCTCATCGACTGGGATGACAGCCGGAAATCGTTTTTCTCGGAAGAGCCAAGGGCGGCGAATGACCAGGAGCCCCGGATGCGAGAGGGCCTTCACCATGCGCAACGCTGGGGCGTCTTCCGGTACCTCCAGCGATGCCCCCGTGGGGTCGCGCGCTTCACCATCTGCCAGCGCGTAAGCCGCGAAACGGTAAGCCAGCGTCGCCTTTCCGATGCCTTCGGGCCCGGTCAAGAGCCAGGCATGGTGAATGCGTCCGGACGCCAAGGCCGCGGCCAGCTCTCGCTCAGCGTTCGCATGCCCAAAGAGGCGACGAGTTTCGCGTGGGTGCGGAAAGCCTTCGAGACGGTCCGCCTCGGGCGGAATCTCGATCTCTTGAACGGCAGGGGCGCGAGCCATCACTCACTCGGCTGCAGCAGGCGCATCTCGATCGTACCCCAGATCTGTTCCGCGACCTCTTCCGGCCGTTGCGTCGCGTCCACCACCACGCAGCGCTCGGGCTCTGCCGTGGCGATCATCAGAAACCCGTCGCGTAAACGCTCATGGTACGAGAGGGGCCGGTCTTCGTAGCTGTCGGAAAACGCGCCACCCGAGGTCGAGTGCTCGTTTCGACCCTGGGCTCGCGCCAAACCCTCGGCCGCCGGCAGATCGAGGACGAAGGTCACGTCGGGCACCGTACCGTCGACCACGATCCGCTCCAGAGCCTCGATCACGCCCTTCGGCACGCCGCCAGCAACACCCTGGTAAACGCGGGTCGAATCCGAGAAGCGATCGCAGACAACCCAATGACCCGCCTCCAGGGCCGGCCGAATGGTGCGCTCCAGGTGATCGGCACGGGCGGCTGAGAAGAGGAGCGTTTCGGCCAAGGGGCCGTGATCGGCCGTATTTGGGCTGAGGATCAGCTCTCGCACTTGCTCAGCGAATGCGGAGCCGCCCGGCTCCCGCGTCAGCACGACCTGGATGCCTTTCGCCCGAAGGCGCTCTGCCAGAAGCCGCGCCTGAGTGGACTTGCCAGCCCCTTCCCCTCCCTCAAAGGTTATGAACTTGCCTCTCGCCATGACATGGCTCGTCTCTCGCGCCGGCTCGGCCGTACCCTCGGCGTATCAAGGGATCCAGCCGAAAGCCATATAGGCGAGTGTGTCAAGGCCGCGGCGCATCGGTCCAGCCCTCGCGACATCCTCCGCCGCGTAGAGCTGGGCCTCGCTGACAGTGTTCATGGCAGTGGTAACCCGCAGCTTGGCGACAGGATCGCCCTTACGGATAGGCGGCTTGAGCGGGCTCTTATAAACTATCTCGGCGTTCAGTCGCTGGTTCGCTGCCGAACGCGGCAACAGAACGTACACACCGCCCTCGGCACCCGTCAAAGGAAGATAAAACTGGTCGCCGCCCCACACGCGTGCGCGGCCGACGATCTCGCCCTCGTCGAACAATCGAAATTCCGTGAAGTTGCGGAAACCCCAATCGAGCAGACGTGCCGTCTCGTTCCGGCGCTGTGCGGCCGTTTGAAGGCCGTTGACCACCGCGATCAGACGGCGCTCGCCCTGCTTTGCGGAGGCGACCATTCCATAGCCGCCCTCCTTTATGTAGCCCGTCTTCAGCCCGTCGACTCCGAGATCCGAGTTCAGCAGCGGATTGCGGTTCACGAACCTGTGCCGGCGATACCGGAATTCCGGCTGCGCGAACATCGGATAGAATTCCGGGAACTCCTTGATAACGTATTGCGCCAGTCGCGCCAGATCCCGCGCGGTTGTCAGGTGCTCGGGGTGATAGAGCCCTGTGGCGTTCTTGAAGGTTGTGGACGTGAGGCCGATTTCGCGGCCGAGCTGTGTCATTTGCTCGGCGAAAGCCTCCTCAGTACCGGCCAGGTTCTCCGCAACGCAGATCGAGGCATCGTTACCCGACTGGACGATGATGCCCTGCAGCAGCTCGGACACCGTCACCTTCTCGTTCACTGGAACGAACATCGCCGAAGTGCCCGAAGGCGCGCCGCCCGTCCGCCATGCGTTCACGCTCATGACGAACTCGTCTTCCATCTTGAGCTCCCCGGACTTGAGCGCCCGGAACACCATCACGAGGGTCATGAGCTTGCTCATGCTGGCGGGATGCATGAGCTCGTCCGCATTGTGCTGAAAGAGCACGGACCCATCATTCGCGTCGATCAGGATTGCCTGCTTGGCCTGCGTTACGAAATTGCTTTGCGCCAGTGCGGGACCGATGGCGAATGTGCAGGCCGCAACAACCGCCAACGCCAAACCGAGCCAACGACCAGGCCGGCGCGACATGCCTCTCAGTGAAGCTGCAGTCATGGCTCTCCTGTGTTGCTCGCTCAATCCTGACGACCACGAAGGTATGTGGGGTATACTGTAGGCGACGGCTACCGCGTCAATGTCGGGCCCTGTTCGTGGTCCGGAATTCCAATATCAGATCGTTGCCCGCCGCAGCGAAGACTTGCGAGGTTAACTTTGTGATCTAGTTTACGTTGCGATGAGGGTTTTGCGCGCCCTTTGCGTGCAAGCTGCAGCACACAAGCGCGTGGATCAAATTGCAGGCCGACCTGGCGCCTGCTAAACGACGACGAGGCTCGGTCAGGCAACCCAGGCGAAATCGCTGCGACCTACGAGCCCGGCACGACTCGGGATGAGCCGTTCGGGTCAGCGCTCAATTCGTAATGTTGTCATTGGGAAATTCGGTACCGAGGATCAATGGGGGCGTCCGACAGCTTCGTCCGGTTCGATAATGTCGACAAGACATACGACGGCTCGACGCTCGTCGTGTCCGGGTTGAACCTTGACGTCCACCGCGGCGAGTTCCTGACACTCCTCGGCCCGTCCGGCTCCGGCAAATCGACCATCCTGATGATGCTCGCGGGTTTCGAGATGCCGACCCGCGGCTTGATCACCCTTGATGGCACCGACATCACGCGCTTGCCGCCTCATAAGCGCGGCATCGGCATGGTTTTCCAGAACTACGCCCTTTTTCCGCATATGACCGTCGCGGAGAACCTCGCCTTCCCTTTGGAGGTGCGCGGGGTAACCCGCGCCGTCATTCGCGAGAAGGTCGCCCGCGCGCTGGAGATGGTTCGCCTGCCCAACCTCGGCGATCGCATGCCGTCCCAACTCTCAGGCGGACAGCAGCAGCGCGTCGCGCTCGCGAGGGCGCTCGTGTTCGAGCCGCTCCTGGTGCTCATGGACGAGCCGTTGGGGGCCCTCGACAAGCAGCTCCGCGAGCACATGCAGTACGAGATCAAGCAGCTGCACAATCAGCTCGGCGTGACGGTGGTCTACGTCACCCACGATCAGGGCGAAGCGCTGACCATGTCAGACCGCATCGCCGTTCTGAACGAGGGGCGCATTCAGCAGATCGGCTCACCCCGTGCGATCTACGACCGGCCGGATACCGCCTTCGTCGCGCAGTTCATCGGCGAGAACAATCGTATCGAAGGCACAGTTCGCACGCTGGCAAACGGCGTCGCAGCCGTGGAGGTGGACAACGGCAGCACCGTGTTGGCCGAGGCGAGCAATGGCGTTGCCACCGGCGACCGGGTCCTTGTCTCGTTACGGCCCGAGCGCCTTCTGCTCGGTGCGGCGGCTGCGGATGCCACGAACCGGTTCGATGGCCGCATCCTCGAAGTGATCTATCACGGCGATCACCTTCGTGTGCGCCTCGAGGCGCTCGGACGCGATGACTTCATCGTCAAGACTCCTGTCCTCGGCATGGACGGCCTGACCCCTGGGGCCACCGTAGCTATCGGCTGGCGAGAGGCCGACGGGCGCGCCTTGCCGCTATGACTGGCCAGGAATACTGTTTCTGCAGCGAGATGTATGTCCCGCCGGAATAGCAGGCCGTACACGAGAGTTGGCATCAGGACGCAAAGGGAGGAGTGCATGCGACTGAGCAGTAAAGTGCTTCTGGCAGCGGTGGTGGCCGGCGCCGGACTGATGGCCTTCGATGCCCTCGCGAAACGCCCGCTGACGGTGGTGTCCTGGGGCGGCGCCTATCAGGATGCGCAGAGGAAGGTCTATTTCGAGCCCTTCAAGGCCACCGGCGTCCAGCTGATCGACGAGAGCTGGGATGGCGGCATTGGCGTGCTGCGCTCCAAAGTTCAGGGCGGCACGGATTCCGGATGGGATGTCGTCCAGGTCGAGAGCGAGGAGCTGGAGCTCGGCTGCGACGAGGGCATGTTCCTGCCGATCGAGTGGGACAAGATTGGCGGCAGGGATCGCTATCTGCCGGCCGCGCAGCATGAGTGCGGCATCGGCACGATCATGTGGAACTTCGTCCTCGCTTACGACAAGGACAGGCTGAAGGAAGAGCCTAAGGGTTGGGCTGACTTCTTCGACACCAAGAAATTCCCCGGCAAGCGTGCCCTGCGCCAGGGCCCGAAGAGCAACCTCGAGATCGCGCTGATGGCGGACGGTGTCCCGCCGGCCGAGGTCTACAAGGTCCTGAGCACCCCAGAGGGCGTCGATCGCGCATTCAAGAAGCTCGACACCATCAAGAACGACCTCATCTGGTGGAAGTCCGGAGCCCAGGCCCCGCAGCTCCTGGCATCCGGCGAGGTGGTGATGACATCGGCCTACAATGGCCGCATCGACGCAGCCATCCGCAACGACAAGCGCAATTTCGGCATCCAGTGGAACGGCACGCTGTACACGCTCGACAGCTGGGTGATCCTCAAAACATCGCCGAATATCGAGGAAGCGTACAAGTTTCTGGAGTTCGTCGGCCGGGCCGAGCACCAGGCGAAGCTTCCCGAGTACATTGCCTACGGCGTGACGAACGTGAAGGCCAACGAGCAGATAGACCCGAAGCGTCTCGTCGACCTGCCGACGCACCCGGACAACATCAAGAACGGTGTGCAGATCTCTGACCGGTTCTGGATCGAGAATATCGACCGGCTGACGGAGCGCTTCAACACTTGGGCGGCTCAGAAATAAGCCGCAATCGGCGGCCAGGCACGTCGATTGGCCGCCTCAATCGTCAGGCCGATCGCACCGACGAGTAGGAATGGCGCGCTACACCGATCTCGCACGTCACCTCAAACGGGCCGAACGCCGGCGCCGTTTGAGGGCAATCGCGTTGATCGCGCCGCTGTTCCTGTTTCTGCTGGTCTCCTTCGTGCTGCCGATCGGTGACATGCTCCGGCGGTCAATCGTCGACACGGAGCTGTCCGAGGTTTGGCCGCGTACGGCAGCGCTGACGAAAGCCTGGGTGTGGGATCGAAAGTCCGATCCCACTCCGGAGATGTTCCGCGTCCTTGGCGAGGACATCCGCGAGTCTGCCCAGACGCGGACCATCTCCATCGCCGCCCGCCGGCTGAATTATGCCCTGCGCGATGGCCGCAGCCTGGTCATGAACACCGCGCGGGAGCTGCGGCGAGATACGAGCGATCCACCCGACTGGCGCGCCCGTCTTATCGAAATCAATCCAGCCTGGGGCGAGCGCGCGACGTGGATCGCCATTGCGCAGGCGGCAGGTCCACTGACGGATTTCTATTTGCTAACCGCGCTCGACCTCGAGCGCACCCCAAACAACAAGGTCGCATGGCGCCCGCCGGAGCAGTCGCTCTATTTGCAAGTGCTCGGACGGACGCTCCTGATTTCGGCCACCGTCACAGTGCTGGCGCTCGTGCTCGGCTTTCCGGTCGCCTACCTCGTCGCCAACGCACCAAAGCGCATTGCCGGATTGCTGTTGATCCTCGTCCTGCTGCCGTTCTGGACATCGCTCCTGGTGCGCTCGGCGGCGTGGATCGTTCTCCTCCAGGATCAGGGCCTCATCAACGGTGCGCTGCAGGCGCTCGGCATCATCAATGAACCCATGCGACTGATCTTCAATCGCACCGGCGTGATCGTCGCGATGACGCACGTGCTGCTGCCGTTCATGATCCTGCCGATGTACGCCACCATGAAGGCGATCCCGCCGACGTACATGCGGGCCGCCCTGTCCCTGGGGGCCCACCCGGCCATCGCGTTCATCCGGATCTACCTGCCGCAAACCCTGCCAGGCGTCGCGGCGGGCGTGCTGCTCGTCTTCATCATGGCGCTGGGCTACTACGTCACGCCGGCTCTTGTCGGCGGGGCCGATGATCAGATGCTCGCGCACTTCATCGCCTTCTACACGACGTCGAGCGCCAATTGGGGACTGGCTGCCGCTTTGGGCGTGCTGCTGCTGACAGCCACCGCGGTCCTCTACGTGGTGTATGCACGGCTTGTCGGCCTGAATCTCGTGAAGCTGGGTTGAGCACGATGCACGGTCCAAAAACCCGCACCGAGCAGATCGCCCGCATCGTGCTGATCACGGCCGCCACGCTGGTGTTCATCTTTCTCGTCGCGCCGATCCTGGCGATCATGCCGCTGTCGGTGAACGACTCCGAGTTCCTGACTTATCCGCTCCGCGGGTTCACCACACGCTGGTACGAAGCCGTCTTCGCCAGCGACAAGTGGCGCATCGCCGTCGTGAACTCGTTCCTGATCGGGCTGCCAGCCACCCTCATCGCCACGGTACTCGGCACGCTGGCGGCGATCGGACTTTCGCTCGCGGATTTCCGGGGCAAGGCCGCCGTGTCTGCGCTGCTGCTGTCACCGCTGGTGGTGCCGATCGTGATCGTCGCCGTTGGGCTATACTTCTTCTTCGCGCCGTTCGGCCTCACTCAGTCCTACACCGGCCTGATCATCGCCCACGCCGCGCTCGGCGCGCCCTTCCCCGTGGTCACCGTCACCGCCGCCCTGGCCTCATTCGATCGCAATCTCATCCGTGCTGCCGCGAGCCTCGGCGCGCCGCCGATCACCGTGTTCCGCCGGATCATGCTGCCGCTGGTCGCTCCAGGAGTGGCCGCCGGAGCGCTCTTCGCGTTCGCCACGTCATTCGACGAGGTGGTGACGGTGCTGCTTCTCGGCGCGCCGCACCAGCGCACCATCCCGCGGGAGATGTTCTCCGGCCTGCGCGACAGCTTCAATCCGACGATTGCCGCTGTCGCCGTCATGCTGACGCTGGTCGCCGTCTTGCTCTTGCTCGTGGTGGAGCTGCTGCGCGCGCGGAGTGAACGGATGAGGCAGCAATCAGCTGGGCCGTAGCACAGCCTGACGAGCGAACGAGACGAGACCAACCGCGCCCATCGTTCGAGTTTTCTCGCAACGACCGGTAAGCCGCTCGACTTTGTCAGATGCCGAACAAGGAGAGCAAGCTGATCCGCGGCGGTGGCGCTTTGAACTCCGTCATCGCCTCAGCGACCTGGGTGTAGAGTTCAGGCAGCCACTTCGGCTGATGCGGCGCCACTGGCGGGATGCCGCGCCTCCTGAAATCCGTCGGCGCAATGATGAGCTTGATGTTGTCCAGCCCGACGTGTGCTGCGAGGACGAACAGCTCCTCCGCGGCCTCGTCGCCCACGGCCAGGCAGCCGGCTGACTTATCCTTGCCGTGGATCATGATGTCGCCGCCGAGATTGGTGCGGCCATCCTCCTTGGCCTTCTCGCGATCGAACTCGTTCGGGTAGTTGACCCGCAGGGAGACGTGGTAGCGGCTGTTGGGGTTGAGCAGCGAGATGCGGTAGACACCCTCCGGCACCTGCTTGTCACCCTGGCGCAGTTTCGGGCCGGGGCCACCGCTCGCCGCCAGCACCGGATAGCGGTGCACGAACTGCCACTCGGTGTTCTCTTCCTTGCGGGCATACAGCTCGATGACCTTCTCGTCCTTGATCGCCACCAGGGCGATCTCGGCCGGAGGCCAGGCTGCCTTCGCCGAGCTGAACTTCTTCCAGAGCCGCGCAGTCGCGCCAGGAGAGATCTCTGCCAAGCGCTTTTCCAGGGCAGGCGACCGGTATACGCCGCGCGAGCGTTGCGTCTGTGGGGTGCTGCGCACCGGCTTCTCGGCGGATTGAGCCTCGCGCTCTTCCGGCTTGACGTCCACGCGCCAGGAGTCGGTCGTCTCGAGCTCCGCTGGGGGATCGCTGGTCAGCGATTCCTCTGCTTCATCGTCAACCTCCTCCGGCACGCCTGCCACCTCGGGCGAGTCCGGCTCCTCCGGCTCTTCCGAGATTTCCTCCTGGCGAAGGTTCGGTGACGGCAGCAACTCCGCCGGGTCGAGCGACGCGTAGGTGAACCGCTCGATCGTCTTCGGGGTGGGCCGCGTCGCCGGCTGCGGCACAGGGATCGCCAATGGCGCCACAGGCTCAGGTTCAGCAACGGCCAGCGCCACCTCTTGCCGCGCAGTCTTTTCGACAGCAACCAGCTGGATGATGCCCGCCTCGTCGAGGGCGAGTATGGTCGCCGCAGTCCCAACGGAGACCATCGTGAAAAGCCCGACGAGCGCGAAGCCCCTAAATCTCATCCTTTCACCACCCCCATCACAGCCGCCGGCTCTCGTTCGGCATGTCAGCCATCGGCTCGGCTTTCGCTGCGTCTTTCAGACTTTAGCGCATGTAGTCGATTCTTTAAGGCAAAAAGGCGAGTGGAAAGACGACAGCTCTGCGGCGCCTGAACCTCGGACGACGGAATTTCTGCTGGAAAATCAGACGTCGCACCTTAGAGTTGCAGATCAACGTTTGCGGCGACGACAAGTTTTGCAACTCGGAGATGAGAGGCAGAGCGCAGATTCTATTTGCGCGAAGCGTTTGCTGCAAGTCCCTGCAGAAGCGCCGCAATCTGAGTGTAGCGTGCGACGATCACGCGTTCGATTGGAGCGAGGCCCATGGCCGACAAATCATCCCGGCAGCCCAGGAAGCCAGCGAAGAAGCCGGCACCCAATCCGTCCTCTGAGCGACCGGTCCTCCTCTCGGGCGGCAATCCTCAGATCCCGAAGGGCTACGGCGACGCTCCGGTGCAGGCCTACATCGCAGCGATGCCAGGCTGGAAACAGGATGTCGGCCGCCGTCTCGACGCGATCATCTCCCGGACCGTTCCCGGCGTGCGCAAGGCCGTCAAATGGAACTCGCCCTTCTATGGCGTTGAGGACAACGTCTGGTTCCTCAGCTTTCACTGCTTCACCAAGTACGTGAAAGTCGCCTTCTTCCGCGGCGCTTCCCTGACCCCGATCCCGCCGGGCAAGTCGAAGCAGGAGCACGTGCGGTACCTCGATATCTACGAGGATGATCCGCTAGATGAAGCGCAGTTTGCGGATTTGGTGAGGCAGGCAGCGGCGTTGCCGGGGGAGAGGATGTGAGAGATCAGTTTTCGCAGCCATGATCCACTTCCTTGCGAATGAGCCAGAGTCGTGCGATCAGATCGCCGCCGCCATCGACATCGTTCGTGATGTTCTCGGCGAGGCGGTATGCGCGGCTTATCTTTATGGGTCCGCCGTCGCGGGCGGGTTGCGTCCGAGCAGCGATCTCGACATTCTCGTCGTTAGCGACCACTCGCTGAACCGCGACGCGCAGGCCTCTATTATCCGGCGACTTTTGCCAATTTCCGGCCGACATGCCATCGGCGGCCCGGCCCGTTCGCTTGAACTTTCGATCGTCGCCCGCCCGGCACTCGCACCGTGGCGCTACCCGCCGAACATCGAACTGCAGTACGGCGATTGGATGCGCGCCGAATTCGAGAGGGGCGAGCTGCCGGAATGGCCGAAGGCCGATCCAGACGTTGCGATTCTCATTGAGGCGGCCCGCCGTGCGTCTGTGCCACTGTTCGGAGAGCCAGTTGCTTCCGTCCTGGAACCGGTGCCGCAGACCGATCTCGTCAGGGCCATGCGCGACACTGTCCCACTTCTCATGCCGGGCATCCTGGAGGGGAGTGACATACGGAACGGGTTGCTTACGCTGGCGCGTATCTGGACAACGCTAGCGACCGGCGAGATCCGTCCGAAGGATGAGGCGGCGAGCTGGGTTCTTGTTCATCTACCGGAGGAGCACAAAGCCGTTCTTGCGCACGCCCTAGCGGCTTACCGCGGTGAGTCTTTGGAGAGTTGGTACGCGCTCGGTCCGCGATTGCGGCCGCACGTTGATTACGTCGTCGCGCAAATCTATGGACTCGCGACCACGCAATTGAGGAACGATCAATCCTGAGAAAGCGGCAGCAATTATGAAATGAGGAAAGAGACTAACTCCCCGTCTCAGCTGATTGATGCAAAAATAAAGGGAATCCCTGACTGGCGCGGCGCGGTGCTCGCGCGCATCCGTCAGCTCATCAAAGAGGCTGATCCCGACGTTAACGAAGAGGTGAAATGGCGGAAGCCATCGAACCCCGCCGGCGTTCCAGTATGGTCTCACAGCGGGATCATCTGCACGGGCGAGACGTACAAGGACAAGGTGAAGCTCACCTTTGCCAAGGGCGCCTTCCTGGACGACCCTAAAGGACTGTTCAACGCCAGCCTGGACGGCAAGGAGAGGCGCGCCATCGACATCCGCGAAGGCGACGAAATCGACGAGGAAGCGCTGAAGGCGCTCATTCGCGCCGCCGTGAAGCTGAACACATCCGCTTGAGCTGCCACTTGCTCCTGAACTTCGGCTGACGCACACTTTCATCACAGCCCAAGGAGATGACCATGGCGCCCTCAGCGAAATGGGAAGGCATTTTCCCGGCCGTCACGACGAAATTCACCGAGGACGACAAGCTCGATGTCAAGGAGATGGAGCGCTGCTTCCGGCTCCAGGTCGAGGCGGGCGTTCACGGACTTGTGGTCTGCGGCTCTCTGGGCGAGGCCTCCACCCTGGACCCGGACGAAAAGCTGGAGGTGCTGAAGATCGCCATAGACGTTGCGGAGGGCCGGCCGGTGCTGCTGACCATCAGCGACGGCTCGACCCGCAATGCCCAAAGGATGGCCGAGCGCGGCGCGAAGGCGGGTGCATCCGGGCTCATGGTCCTGCCTGGGCTGCCGTACAAGTCCGACCGGCGCGAGACGATCGCCCATTACACGGCGGTAGCGCGTGCCGGCGGGCTGCCCGTGATGATCTATAACAATCCGGTGGCCTACGGCGTCGACATCACGCCGGAGATGCTGGCGGAGATGGCCGCCGAGCCGTTGTTCGCGGCGGTCAAGGAAAGCTCGGACGACGTCCGCCGCGTCACGGAGATCATCAACTTGACCGGCGATCGCTTTCAGATCTTCGCCGGCGTGGACAATCTCGCGCTTGAGAGCTTCGCGATGGGTGCTGTGGGCTGGATCGCCGGTCTCGTCGCCGCCTTCCCAGCCGAAACCGTCGCCATCTGGCGGCTCGTCCGCGCGGGACGCATGGCCGAGGCGCTCGAAATCTACCGCTGGTTCCGGCCGCTCCTCGATGTCGATGTCTCGACCAAGCTGGTGCAGAACATCAAGCTGGTGGAAGCCCTCGTCATCAACTCAAACGACCGCTGCCGTCCTCCGCGCCTGCCGCTCGTCGGCGCCGAGCGGGAGCGGATCGTGAAGATCGTCGAGAAGGCGCTCGCCAACCGCCCCAAGTTGCCAGCGTTGCCTGAAACGCCGAGTGCCGCGGCGGCAGAGTAAGTCAGGGTGCCGCTCATCCGTTTGGCAGTGTCGCGAACGCCTGCTCCAAGTCGGCAATGATGTCCGCCGGATCTTCGAGGCCGATGTGGAGGCGGACGAGCGCCCCGCCGTTCCATCCATGGATGCCGCCTTCGGGGTAGACCATCGCAAGGCTTTCGAAGCCGCCCCACGATGCGCCGAGGCCGAACAATTGGAGCTTGTCCACCATCCGGTCGACGTCGTCCTGGCGGATGTGCGGCTTGAAGGCGACCGACAGCAGGCCGTTCGCCCCGGTGAAGTCCCGCTTCCAGATCTCGTGGCCCGGGTGATAAGGCAACGGCGGATAGAGCACGCGCTCCACTTGCGGATGGCCTTCGAGCCACCGGATCACCTCCGCGGCGTGGGCGCAATGCATGGCGATACGCGCACTTGCCGTGCGCAGCCCACGGAGCGCCTGATAGGCATCGTCCGAACTGACCGTTTGCCCCAGCAGGCCGGCATCGTAGCTGAGTTGATCGGCCGCGCGGGCGTTGGCCGTCACCGACCCCATCATGAGGTCGGAATGTCCGCCGATGTACTTCGTTATCGCGATGATCGAGATGTCTGCGCCCAGAGCAATCGGCCGGTAAAGGCCCGGCGCCCCCCAGGTATTGTCGACGGCGAGTAACGTGTTCTCGCGGTCCTTCAGCAGCGCGGCGATGGCGGGCAGGTCCTGCATGTCGAAAATGATGGAACCTGGAATTTCGACGTAGACCAGTCGCGTTTCAGGCCGCAGCCGCTTCGCCACCTCCTCGTGCCCTCCGTTGTAGAACTCGCAATCGATGCCGCGCGGGCGGAGAAAGCGGACGGCAATCGCGCGCGCCGGGGCGTAAATGGACTCAGACAGCAGACAATGATCTCCCGGCTTCAGCACGGAGAGAAACACGTGGGCGATCGCCGCGAGCCCCGTCGGAAACAGCATTGTCCGCGCGCCCTGCTCGATTTCCGTCAGCGCGTCCTCGAGCGCGAACGTCGTCGGCGTGCCGCGGGCCCCGTAGGTGAAAACCCGCTCGTTTCTCTCCCGGCGATTGCGGATCGACTTGAGGGTGGCTGTGTCGCGGTAGAGAACCGTCGAGGCCCGCACGATGGACGGGTTCACCGCACGCGTTTCGGCATCTGCATGGTTGCGCCCGGTGCGGACGAGTCTCGTCTTGTCGCGTTGCTTCATCGAGTCCTCTCAAGAAATCCGCGAGAGTTCAGGGATCATACGCCGGACGAGCCTAGCCCGAACCGAGCGCATCCGCGACTAGTGCGCGCGCCTGAGCTTCCAGCCATGCCTTGACGCCAACCGCAGGGGTCGCCGACGCGGGCCGCCCGGCACGGCGAAACGGCCGCCCGGCGGCCTGCTCCAGATGCGGCGCCAGATGGCGGAAATAGCCCATGTTCTCCGGCTCCTCCTCGCACCAGACGAGCTCGGCGGTCCTGTAAGGCTTCAAAGCGGCCGCCACAGCATCGGTTGGAAATGGCCAGAGCTGCTCGAGGCGCACCAGCGCCACCTTCCGATCCAGGCCACGCTCCCCACGAGCCTGCAGAAGCTCGTAGTAAACCTTGCCCGTGCAGAGCACCACCCGCTTGGGGCGTTTGACCATGTCGTCCGGAATTACGGTGCGGAAGGCCGTGCCGCGCCCGAAGTCGGCCAACGCGGACACGCAGGCCTTGTGGCGCAGCAACGCTTTGGGCGTGAGCACAACCAGGGGCTTGCGGAATGGCCAGTGCATCTGCCGCCGGAGCAAATGGAAGAAATTGGCCGGCGTCGACACGTTCGCCACGATGAGATTGGCCCCAGCACAGGCTGCCAGTAGCCGTTCGGGCCGTCCGGTCGAATGATCCGGCCCACCGCCATCGAGGCCATGCGGAAGGAGGATGACGAGACCCGTCGACCGCAGCCAACGGTCCTCGCTGCACGCGATGCACTGGTCGAACACCGGCTGCGCAATGTTGAGGAATTCCCCGAACTGCGCCTCCCACACCACGAGCCGCCGGGGATCGGCAAGGCTCACGCCGTATTCGAAACAGAGCACCGCGTGCTCAATCAGCGGCGTGTTGTGGATCTCAACGTAGCTCGGATCTTCGGCCGCAGGCGCGAACACGAGATGCCGTGCGCCTGTGGTCTGGTCGTGCAGCTCCCAGTGGCGTTGCGTGAAGGCCCCACGGACGGAATCCTGGCCGCTGAAGCGGACTGGTGTTCCTTCCGCAAGAAGAGATGCGAGGGCGAGGGCCTCGCCCGTTGCCCAGCTTATGCCCTCCCCGGTTTCGATCGTGTGGCGCCGCTCTTCCAGGAAACGAGCCACCTTGGGATCGAGGGAGAACCCCGCGGGAACCTCCGTCAACAACCTGCCCAAGCGCCTCAGCTCATCCAGCGGCACCCCTGTTTCCGGCGAGTCCAGCATCTCGACCGTGCTGCCAGCGCGAAAGCCTTTCCATGCGCCTTCGAACCAATCGGCGCGATTGACGGAGTAGGACTTTGCTGCCGCAAGCCCCGCTGCGATCCTTTCGCTCATCGTGTCGGCCTCGGCGGCCATGAGCGATGTGTCGATCCCCTCCGCCTCGAGCCGCGCCGCGTAGATCTCGTTCACCGGCGGACGGGCATCGATCGCGCGATACATCAGCGGCTGCGTGAACCGCGGCTCGTCGAATTCATTGTGGCCAGGGCGGCGATAGCACACGAGGTCGATGACGATGTCGCTGGCAAATGTCGCGCGCCAATGTGCTGCCACGATGGCGACTTGATAGACGGCATCCGGATCATCGCCGTTCACGTGGAGAACCGGCGCCTCGACCAGCTTCGCGATGTCGGTCGGATGCCGCGCGGAACGCCCTTCCTCCGGCAGCGTCGTGAAGCCGATCTGATTGTTGATGACGACATGGATCGTGCCGCCGAGATCGTAGGGCGCCAACCGCGAAAGCTGGAACATTTCGGCCACGAGCCCCTGCCCTGCGAAGCTCGCATCCGTGTGCAACAAGAGCGGCAGCACGGCGCGCTGCCCTTCCGGTACACCGCGCGCCCGCTGCTTGGCTCGCGCCCGGCCCTGGCTGATAATAGGCACGAGTTGTAGGTGCGAGGGATGCGGAGAAACGGAAAAGCGGATGTTGCGGCCGGTAATCTCCCGCTCTCCGGAATAGCCGAGGTGGTAGGGAACGTCTGACGACACTCCAAGCCCTTCGGGCACTGGGGGCTTACCTTGAATTTCGGCCAGCAGCGCGCCGAGCGGCTTGCCGCACACGTTGGCGAGCAGATTGAACCGCCCGCGATGCATGCCGCCGATGACCACCTCCTCGAGGCCCAGCGGCACGCTCTCGGTCAGGAGCACCTCGATCAAGGCAATGAAGCTTTCTGCGCCGCCGAGACCGAAGAGTCGCGCGGTCGGGAGCCTCTGCGCCAGTACGCGCTCGAACGTATGCGCCCGCGTGAGCAGCGCCAGCATCCATTGGCGTTCCGCAGTGCCTGGCAATGCGCCCTGCTCGGCTTGCAATTCGAGCCACTGCCGCTTGGCCGTGTCGTGGATGTGCGCGAACTCCCATCCGATCGATCCGCAGTAGACGCGCTCAAGCTCCTTGACGAGTGAGCGCGCTTTGGCCGGATCGAGCCCATAACGGGCGGGATCGAGCTCCGGAACGGTCGGAATCGGCGCGAGCCCCAGCGGATCGAGGCGGCTTCTCAAGAATCCGCGGTCGCGGTAGGCCTGCACCAGCGCCGCCTCGGCAGGCGACAATGCGGAAGCGAAACCGCGCCTGGCTCCGAAAAGCGCTTCAAGCGCACCAGGATCGCCGGCTCCGGCGAACTCCTCCGTCGCCGAGGTGCGGCGTAGCTGCTCATTCATTCCGGCTGCAATCCCTGGGAAGTGTGTCTCCTCTCCAGCAGGCATAACGCCTGCTGGGTCCTTTCGTGCTAACCGTTAGCGCACAGTTCACTGCCGGGAAAAGTCTCAATGGCTGCTCCGCTTTCCCATATCCGCGTGCTTGACCTGTCGAGGGTTCTCGCCGGCCCGTTGGCCACGCAGTTCCTGGCCGACATGGGTGCCGAGGTGATCAAGATCGAACGTCCACGGAGTGGCGATGACACTCGCGCCTGGGGCCCACCCTTCGCCGTGGAGCCGACCGAAAACGACCCAGGCATCTCGGCGTACTTCGCCTGCTGCAATCGCGGCAAGCAGTCGGTGACGGTGGACATCACGCATCCCAAGGGGCAGGAGCTCATCCGCAAGCTTGCCGCCAAGTCGGACGTTGTGATCGAGAACTTCAAGGTCGGCGGGCTCGCCAAATATGGTCTCGATTACCAGAGCCTGAAGCAGATCAATCCTGGGATCATCTATTGCTCGATCACCGGCTTCGGCCAGACCGGTCCCTACGCGCCACGAGCCGGCTACGATTTCCTCGTCCAGGCCATGGGTGGGCTGATGAGCATCACGGGCGAGCCCGATGAGGTGCCTGGGGGAGGCCCGGTGAAGGTCGGCGTGGCCATTTCGGATCAAATGGCAGGGATGTTCGCCTTGTCCGCGATCCTGACCGCCCTTCTCAAACGCGAACGAACCGGCGAAGGCGAGTACATTGACGTTGCCCTGCTCGACAGCACCGTGGCATCTTTGATCAATCAGGCCTCGACGTATCTCGTCTCGGGCATCGTTCCGCAACGGATGGGCAATGCGCATCCGACGGTCGTGCCGTATCAGGCATTCCGCACGGCGGACGGGCACATAATCCTGGCCATCGGCAATGACGGCCAGTTCCAGCGGTTCTGCGCAGTGGCCGGTCTCGAAGGCCTTGCGGACGACGAACGCTACCGCACCAATTCCGCCCGCATCCTCAACCGCGACACATTGATTCCGAAGATCGCGGAGGCCATTCGGCAACGTACGACGGCGGAATGGGTGAGTCTGCTCGAGTCGCAGGCGGTGCCTTGCGGGCCCATCAACACTATTGATCAGGTGTTCGCCGATCCTCAGGTTCAGGCCCGCGGCATGCGGCGCATTCTGGAGCACGAAAAGGCGGGGCCGCTGCCTGTCACCGCTAATCCGGTCCGGATGGCCTCCCACGACACGACTGCCAGCAAAGCGCCGCCCCTGCTGGGAGAAAACACCGAAGAGGTGCTGTCGCGCCTCCTCGACCTTTCACCTGACGACATTGCCGCGCTGCGCAACGAAGGTGTCGTTTGATCTCACTGCGTTGGCGCAGCTCTTAGCGCGAACGCTATAGGCCGCTGCTTTACATACGGCTTTGCAATCGCTTGCTCGGCATGTCAGAGAATTGATGACGCTTCGAATAACGCCTGGAGCTGACCCCGACAGCTCCGCGCACACGGTAAGAACGATGCACGAACCAGAGCGATCACGAGCCGATCAGAAAAGCATCGAAGCCGCCTTCCGAAAAAGTGCGCTCGACTACCACGAGTCCGATCCTCCCGGGAAAATCACGATCCAGCCGACCAAGCCTCTCGCGAACCAGCGCGACCTGGCGCTCGCCTATTCCCCCGGCGTCGCGCACGCCTGCAGCGCGATCCTCGAAGATCCAGCCATGGCTTCGCGCCTTACCGCGCGGGGCAATCTCGTTGGCGTCATCACGAATGGCACCGCAGTCCTCGGCCTCGGCAATGTCGGGCCGCTCGCCTCGAAACCGGTGATGGAAGGCAAGGCGGTCCTGTTCAAGAAATTCGCCGGCATCGATGTTTTCGACATCGAGATCGCCGAGACGGACGTCGATGCATTCGTGGAGGCCGTTGCGCGGCTGGAGCCGACGTTCGGCGGCATAAACCTCGAGGACATCAAGGCGCCCGAGTGCTTTGAGATCGAGCGGCGGCTCAAGGAGCGCATGAAGATTCCTGTCTTCCACGACGACCAGCACGGCACGGCGATCGTGGTGGCTGCAGGCATCCTCAACGGCCTCAAGCTCGTCGGGAAAGACATCAGCGAGGTCAAGCTGGTCTGCTCCGGCGCCGGTGCAGCAGCCATCGCCTGCCTCAACCTGCTTATCTCGCTCGGGATGCGGCGCGAGAACATCTACGTGGCCGACATCGCAGGCTGCATCTACAAAGGCCGCAAAGAGCTGATGGATCCCTACAAGGAGCCTTTCGCTCAGGATACGAAGGCGTGCACTCTGGCGGAGCTTATGCCCGGCGCCGACATCTTCCTCGGGTTGTCGGCGGGCGGCATTGTCACAAAGGAGATGGTGGCCACGATGGCGCCGCGGCCGCTGGTCTTCGCGCTCGCCAACCCGGTGCCGGAGATCATGCCGGAGGACGTGAAAGAGGTCCGGCCTGACGCCATCATCGCTTCCGGCCGCACCGACTATCCCAATCAGGTCAACAACGTCCTCTGCTTCCCCTTCATCTTCCGCGGCGCGCTCGACGTCGGAGCGACGACGATCAACGAGGAGATGAAGAAGGCGGCCGTCTTGGCCCTGGCCAGAATCGTCGAGGCCGAGGCCTCCGATATCGTTCTCTCAGCCTATCGAGCGGACACGTTCGTGTTCGGGCCGGATTACATTCTTCCGAAGCCGTTCGATCCGCGGCTCATGACTGAGATTGCGCCAGCGGTGGCCAAAGCGGCGATGGAGACCGGCGTTGCCACGCGGCCGATTGAGGATTTCGAAGCGTACAAGGAGCGACTCTCGAGCTTTATTTATCAATCCGGCTTCGTCATGCGGCCGATCATGGAGGCCGCGAAGCTGGCGCATCGCGAATCGCCGCGGCGCATTGTGTTTGCCGAGGGCGAGCACCCCTACGTGCTTCAGGCCGCCCATCAAGTGATTGCGGAAGGAATAGCGCGCCCCATCCTCGTCGGCCGGCGGGACAATATTCTTCGCATGCTGCCTCATCTGGGGCTGAGGATGCGGCCGGAGGTCGATTTCGACATTTTCGATCAGGAGACTGACCCTCGGGTCGAGGCGATGACCGAGGAATATCATCGCCTCGTCGAGCGCCGGGGCATTTCTCCAAGCCATGCCCGCCGTGTCGTACGGGCGGGATCAACGGTTATTGCTGGCCTGCTGTTGAGGCGCGGCGATGCCGACGCGATGATCTGCGGCGCCGTGGGGCGCTATCAGACCCAGCTTCGGCATGTGTCACAGGTCATCGGCAAGAGAAAGGATGTGCGCGGACTAGCGGCGCTTTCTGGCATTATCCTGCCATCCGGTCCGCTGTTCATGGCCGACACCTACGTCAATTATGATCCGGATCCACAGCATTTGGCTGAAATAACGCTACTCGCAGCGGAGGAAGTGCGCCGTTTCGGCATCAATCCCAAGGTAGCGCTCCTCTCGCACTCCAATTTCGGTTCGGAGGACACCTCCTCGGCGCTGAAAATGCGAGAAGTGCTCGCAATCCTGAACGAACGGGCACCGGATCTCGAGGTGGAAGGCGAAATGCATGCCGATGCGGCGCTTTCGCCATTTATTCGCGAGGAGATTTTCCCGAATTCGCGTCTCACCGGCTCGGCGAACTTGCTGATTATGCCATGTCTCGACGCAGCCAATATCGCCTTCAACATGCTGAAGGTGGTGTCCGGAGCTGTGGTTCTCGGCCCGATACTTCTCGGAGCGGAGAAAGCCGTTCACATCGTGACGCCTTCGATTACCGTCCGTGGTCTTCTCAATATGAGTGCCATCGCCTTGGTTGATAGTTTCAGGTCAGGTGGACCTCAATCGGCGCGCTAGAGCACTGGTACACGCTGACAAACTGCAGCTCTGTCGATTCAATTTGGGTTCAATAATTCGCTACGCAGGCAACGCTTCAGGGTGCAGGCGGCGACCCGTGTTTCTGCATGTAATTAAAATTGGGCCTACGAATCACGGACTGGCAGGCGGGCTTCCAGCCGCTGCAGTGCGCCTGCGGAGGTGAAGCCCATGGTCAGCATGATTGCGGCGGCCAAAAGCACAGTCATCAGAACGCCCAGAGTCGAGAACCCTGTGCCATAGGCTACCGGCCCCGCTGCTTGCCCCAGGAAGAAGAAAAACGAGTGCAGAGCTATTGCCGAGCCTCGAGCATTTGGGGCCAGCTCCGTCGCCTGCACCTGCAGCACGTTATGGATCATGAAGAAGCCGAGCCCGACGAGGACGAACCCGGCAAACTGCAGTGGCCAGATCGGCTGCAGTGAAATGAGGCAGAATCCCGAGGCAGCAATCACGCCGCCTCCGCGCATAATGTTGAATTTGCCGCCGAGCCATTTCAGCAGGATACGAACCAGGGCAGCGTAGATGACACCGCCGATCCCGATGCCGGCGATGACGATGCCTGCCTCGCGAATGCCGCCAAGTCCCTTGGCCTCCAACAACGTCGCGACATACGGCGCCATGCCGTAGACAATGAGCCCTTCGGTGGCGACCGCGCCATAGCAAACGTACGCCCGCGGATCAGCGAAGATCGTCGCGTATGCCGATCTCAGGCCGCTCAAGGTGAATTGCGGCCGCTCCACCTTTGGCCGAGGTGAAAGGTAGAGAATGCTCGCAACGAGCGTCGCCAGCGCAACCAAGCCCGTGATCGCGAGAGCAACACGCCACCCGAAAACTGCTGCGATGAACCCAGCCCCGATGGAGCTCGTGAGCTGCCCCGTCACCGCAGCCAGAATGATCCGTGAAAGGGCGAGGTGGCGGTCGGCCAAATCGAACCGGTCACCAACAATCGCGAAGGCGACGGGGATAACACCGCCGGCCGCGATGCCCGCCACTACGCGCGCAACAAACAGCGCCTCTATGGACGGGGCAAGCGCGGAGATGAGCATTGCGACGGTAAGCACGCCGAGAAAAATCTTGATGATGCGCGCCTTGCCCATCGAGTCCGCCAGCGGCCCCAGCAGCGGCTGGCTAAAGGCGTAAGGGAATGAGAAGGCCGATGCGAGCAGCGCGACCGTCGAAGTCGTCGTGTCCAGATCGCGAGCAACCTCCGGCACCACGGGGTCGATCACGCGCATCGACAGCGCTCCAGCGAAGACCCCCAGCGCAAGGACAAGGAGAAGAGGCATCGGCAGCGTCGAGGACCTAGCGGATGGCTGCCTGCAGAGACTCCCCCAGCCGCTGCAGACAACTTAAGACAAGAACAACGGTAAGCCGGGCGGATCAAACCGTCGAGCGCGAATGCAGCATTTATAGTGATGATCAGGTATGCGGAACGTGCAGTAGCGCCTGTCGATTGAGCCACGGATTGCGTCACGGGCGTTAACTCTCTAGCATGCCCACGGATTTGGGGCGGGCTTCCCGCCCCCTGGCAAAACCAACCAATCGGGAGCGGAGGGCCCTTCAGATGAGCACGCCCTACAATGTCTTGATCCTTGGTGCTTCTTACGGATCACTGCTAGCGACCAAGCTGCTGCTGGCCGGTCATAATGCCAAGCTGGTCTGCCTTCCAGCTGAGGTACAGCTCATCAACGCAGAGGGCACGATCGTCCGCATGCCGGCTAAAGGCCGGGAAGGCCTCGTGGAGGTGAGATCTCGGGATCTCCCCGGAAAATTGTCGGCCGACGGACCCGACGCCATCGATCCGAGCGGATACGATCTCGTGGCGCTCGCCATGCAGGAGCCACAGTACCGCTCGCCGAGCGTTCGCGACCTGCTCGACCGAATCGCGAAGGCCCGGATCCCCTGCATGTCGATCATGAACATGCCGCCGCTCACTTACTTGAAGCGGCTGCCAGGGCTCGACGTCGAAGCCTGCCGGAGCGCCTACACTGATCCGTCGGTTTGGGACAATCTCGACCCTGCCTTGATGACCCTCTGCAGCCCGGACCCGCAGGCCTTCCGTCCGCCTGAGGAAAAGGTCAACGTGCTGCAAGTCCGGCTGCCGACGAACTTCAAGGCGGCCCGCTTCGAGTCGGAAGAGCATACGGACATCCTGCGGAAGCTCGAGGCGGACATCGAGGCTTCACGTTTCGAGATCGACGGCGCCAAAGTCGAACTCCCCGTCAAGCTCAAGGTGCATAATTCCGTTTACGTGCCGCTCGCCAAATGGGCGATGCTGATCGCCGGGAACTACCGCTGCGTGCTCGAGGATACCGTGCGGCCGATCAAGGAAGCCGTTCACTCGAACCTCGACGAATCGCGCGCGGTCTACAACTGGGTCGTCGAACTCTGCTTGAAGCTCGGCGCCAGTGAAAGCGACATGGTTCCGTTCGAGAAATACGCCAACGCCGCCCTGTCGCTCCTGAGCCCATCGTCGGCCGCCCGCGCGCTGGCTGCCGGCGCCCCATACATCGAGCGCGTTGATCGTCTCGTTCAGATCATCGCTGCCCAGAAGGGGATGAAGTCCGAGGCCCTGGATCGTACGGTGGCCTTGGTCGACAGCTGGCTCGAGCGAAACCGGAAGAAGGCGGCGGCCTAGAGTCGTCTCTTGGGTCGAGGTGCCCTCGGCCAGGGCGCCTCGACAGCCGCTGAGGCGCACAGGGTGATTTGCACAGTCGATCGTGCCCGAACTATTCCTGCGGGGATGCTTTCTTGGTTCGGGCGACCGTCGAACGCGCCGAAAACCGCCCTTTCCACGTTCACCTCTCGAGGCTGACAGACAGCTGGCTAGGGCTGTTCAATTCCGAGCTTGGATACGCCGCTAGCCTGATCGGTCCACCACCCGAGCGGGACAACCGGGAGCGAGTGCCATGAGCATCCGTCACGGGGAGGTCGTCACCCGCCCCAGCGAGGTCGAGTCGACCTACGCCTGGCTGCGCCTCGCTGCATCGGTGCTGATCGGTACCGTCGGTAACATCGGCATGTGGGCGGTCGTCGTTGTTCTGCCTGCCGTCGAGGCGGAATTCGGCGTCGCTCGTGCGGGCGCGTCTCTGCCCTACACCATCACCCTCTTGGCCTTTGCTGGGGGCGGAATCTTCATGGGGCGCCTCGCCGACCGATACGGCGTTATCCTTCCAGTCGTTGGCGCAGCTATCCTCCTCGGCCTCGGCTACGTTCTCACCAGCCGAGCAGACAGCATTCTGCAGTTCGCGATCATCCACGGGCTGCTCATCGGCATCGGTAGCTCGGGGACTTTTGGACCGCTCTTGGCCGACATCTCGCACTGGTTCACGCGCCATCGAGGTTTCGCGGTGGCGATTTGCGCGAGCGGCAATTATCTGGCCGGCACGGTCTGGCCGCCGCTCATTCATCACTTCGCGGCGACCTATGGCTGGCGCGAGACCTTTTTCGGCCTCGGCCTATTCTGCCTGATGACGCTCTTGCCGCTTGCTTTGATCACGCTGCGCCGTCCCTCGCCGCATCAGCAGATTTCAGAGGCGGAGCTTGTGGCTGCAGGCTCTCAAGCCAGGCTTGGGATCTCGCCCAACGTGCTGCTGGGTCTGCTGGTGGTAGCTGGCGTCTCGTGCTGCGTGGCCATGTCCATGCCACAGGTGCACATCGTCGCGTACTGCGGCGACCTCGGCTATGGCGCAGCGCGTGGCGCCGAGATGCTCTCCCTGATGCTCGGCTTCGGCATCATAAGCCGCCTCATTTCAGGTTGGATCGTGGATCGGATCGGTGGCCTTGCAACGCTTCTGCTCGGCTCGACGCTGCAGGCGATCGCGCTGTTCCTCTATCTGCCGTTCACCAGCTTGCCGTCACTTTATGTGATCTCCGCGCTGTTCGGCCTCTTCCAAGGCGGCATCGTGCCGAGCTATGCCATCGTCGTGCGCGAGTACTTTGCCCCCGAAGAGGCTGGAACGCGGGTCGGCGTCGTTCTGATGGCAACTCTTATTGGCATGGCGCTCGGGGGCTGGCTGTCTGGCGCGCTCTATGATCTCACCGGCAATTACCAAGCCGCCTTCATCAACGGCATACTCTGGAACGTGCTCAACATCGCGATCGTTGGCTGGCTGCTGCTCAGAAAGCGGGCCCAAAGCACCGTCGTGGCCTAACCCATCTGCTCACAGACAGCAGCTACGATTGCTACCCGGCTCTCCTCCGAGCTCAATCAGAGCGAGCAGCCAAAGTTGGCCTGCGGCATTAGTGGACACCCAGCTTGTGCAGCCGGTCCCTGGCCGCCTGCGAACGCGGATCGAGAGCGAGCGCCTTTTGAAAGTCCTCAATGCTCTTGGCGCGATTACCGAGCTTTTGATGCACCAAGCCGCGGTTGTAGTAAGCCAGAGCCATATCCGGCCCTCGCTCCACCGCCGCATCGTAGTCGGCAAGAGCACGCTTATAGTCGCCAAGATCGTAGTAGGCGTTGCCGCGATTGTAGTACGGGAACGGACTATCGGGAGCGAGGCGGATCGCTTCCGTGAAGTTGGCAAGCGCCCGTTTGAGGTCGCCTTGCGAAGCATAGGCAATGCCCCGGTTCGTGTAAGCCACAGCCAAGTTGGGACCAAGCGCCTTGCCAGTGCGAATGTAAGCCGTGCAGCCGCGGATCTGCCGCGCCCTGTCTTCGAACTGATTGCAGTCCGCGATGGGATTTTCGGATTGAGCCGCCGCCAAGCCCGGCAGCAGGACCAGTGGCAGAAGGGCGAGGAACACTCTCACAGGCAGTCTCCTGCTCTAGGGTCGATTAGAAAAATGGATCGGCGCTGGGTCTGCAACAAGCAGCATGTCCGATTCCCGAAGCGCTCCCCACCCCTAAGCAACCATTCAGTGGCAATGGCGCACGCGCCATTGCCAGCGGCGCTCGCCTCTTTACGCTCGGACTTAATCGGCCTACCGATAACGCGTACCACAACAAGATCGGTCCAGGAGCAAAATATATGAAGCTTGTCCGTTTTGGTCCGCCGGGTGCGGAAAAGCCGGGCCTCGTCGACGCTGACGGAACGATCCGGGATGTATCCGCTCATGTCCGGGATTACGATGGCCCGAATCTCAGCCCCGCCAGCTTGGACAAGCTCAGGCAGCTCGACTTGAAATCGCTTCCTGCTGCTCCTCCCGGCGTCCGGATCGGGCCGCCCGTGGCAAGGCCGGCCAATTTCATCGCGGTCGGCCTGAATTATGAGGACCACGCCAAGGAGACGGGTTCTCCCATCCCGACCGAGCCGGTGCTCTTCAACAAGCTCGGCAACTGCATCGTCGGGCCGTACGACGACGTGATCATGCCGAAGGGATCGCAGAAGCTCGACTGGGAGGTCGAGATCGCGTTCGTCATCGGCACGCGGGCGCGGTACGTCGAGGAGAAGGACGCGTTCAAGTACATCGCCGGCTACACCATCTGCAATGACGTGTCCGAACGCCACTTCCAACTGGAGCGTGGCGGGCAGTGGATGAAGGGCAAGTGCTTCGAGACATCCGGCCCGCTGGGCCCGTGGCTCGTCACACCGGACGAGATTGAGGACGTTCAGAACCTCGACATGTGGCTGGACGTGAACGGGAAGCGCATGCAGACCGGCAACACACGGACCATGATTTTCTCGATTCCGTACCTCCTCCACTACATCTCGCAGTTCATGGTCCTCGAGCCGGGTGACGTTGTGACGACCGGCACGCCCCCTGGGGTCGGCCTTGGCATGAAGCCGCCTGTTTTTCTGAAGCCCGGGGACGTGATGACCCTGCACATCCAGGGTCTAGGCCAACAATCGCAAAAAGTGGTGGCGTTCCGCGAATAGAAGCGACGCGTCCAGCTTTGGAGGCCAGGTCTTGGCCCTCCCTTCCGAGATCTAGGCCCCGATAAGCTCGGCGAATAGCTCTGGATCGACGTTGCCACCTGAAAGGACGCAGGCGACCGTCCGGCCAAAGGCAGGGATTTTTCCTGAGAGGACAGCTGCCAGCGCTACTGCGCCGCCCGGCTCGACAACAAGCTTGAGCTCCTCGGAAGCGAACCGGACGGCATCGCGCACCTCGTCGTCGCTGACGGCCACGCCGCCCGCGAGCGTCCTTTTGCAAATTTCGAACGGCAGCTCGCCGGGAGACGGAGCCAACAGGGCGTCGCATATCGAGCCCGACATCCTCTCGTTCCGTTCACGGCGGCCGCTGGCGAGCGACCGGGCCAAATCATCGAAGCCTTCAGGCTCAACGCTGTAGATCTCCGTGGCCGGATTGGCCTGCTTCACGGCGATGGCAATGCCAGAAATGAGACCGCCGCCGGAGCACGGAGCCAAGACAGCATCAGGGGTAGCGTTCATTTCGCTAGCCTGCTCCATCAGCTCGAGGCCGACCGTCCCCTGTCCGGCGATGACATCACGGTGGTCGAATGGCGGAATGAAAGCTGCGTTGCGTTCGGCGCAAAGGCGCTGGGCGATGGCGTCCCGATCGTCGGTCTCCCGGTTGTAGGTCACGATCTCAGCACCGTAGCGTCTGGTTCGCGCGACCTTCATCTCGGGCGCGTCCTGCGGCATGACGATAAGTGAGCTCAAGCCGCAGATCATGGCTGCCGCAGCGACACCCTGAGCGTGGTTGCCGGACGAGCAGGCCACGACACCGCCGGGAAATTTCGCCCGGTCGATCTGGGATATGGCGTTGTAAGCCCCCCGGAACTTGAAGGACCCTACCCTCTGCAGCGTCTCGAGCTTGAGAAGCACGCGGCCGCCGGTCCTGTCGTTCAGCACAGGATGCTCGATGAGCGGGGTGCGCACGGCAAGCTTTCCCAGCCGCTCGGCGGCCGCCAGGATGTCATCGTAAGTTGGAAGACCGGGCTGCATGATTTGGGGCTCCGTGGGAGGGCGACGAGGCGATCAAGCCACTTGAAAGATTAGGTCTACGATTAGCAGTTCGGGAAGCCTCCACCACCGCTTTGCGAGCTGGCACAGCGATTTCAGCGTCACTTCCTCGCGCTCTTGCGCACTCGTGTGGAGGGATGATTATGGTGGCAGAGCAGTATTGAGATTTCCGGCTGGGAGCCCCGGCGCTCACCAACAAAAACCGGCCCGGATCGGACCGGGCCGGTCTTTGATAGAGCCGAACGAAGTTCGACTCTCCCCCCGAAGCTCGCCACACCGTCCGGAGTGCCTCCGGAACTCAAAATCGGTCTCCCCCCGAGCCGATTTGTGCTTGCAAGTCTGTCATTTGACCAACGCCGGAGCAACTGGTCGGTGCACAGAATCTGGGGAACCGGTGCCGATCAGCCACACTACAGTTGCACGGAATTTCTCGCTGATCAGACCGGCGGCGGCTGACGGCGTATGGCGAAAAGGTGATCGACTGGTCCGGAGCCGTGCCCGATCCGGTGATGCGCGCCGGCTTCGAGCGCGCTCCAGACGAATGCCTTTGCACGCCGGACCGCCTGCTCTAGGGGCTCTCCCGTAGCCAGGAGCGCTGCGATCGCCGCCGAAAGCGTGCAACCGGTACCATGCGTGTTCGGTGTCTCGATGCGTGGCGCCTCGAGGCGAACGACACCGCCCGCATACGCCAGAATATCGGTTGCCGTCTTGCCGCTGCCGTGACCGCCCTTGAGCAGCACGGCGCCGCAACCGAGTGCCCTTAGGGCTTCAGCCTGCCGTGCCATCTCTTCAAGGTCGGTCGCTTCGGGACACTCCAGGAGCCGGGCCGCTTCCGGAATGTTCGGCGTGAGCAACAAGGCGCGGGGGATCAGCCGTTCCCTCAGTGCGCCAATGGCATCTGGCTCCAGCAGAACATCGCCGCTGGTCGCCACCATCACGGGATCGCAGACGACCGGAATATCGGCATGCCCGTCCAGCGCCTCGACCACCGCGAGAATCACTTCGGCATTGGCCAGCATGCCGGTTTTCGCCGCCTTGACGTCGAGGTCGGACAACACCGAGTTGATCTGAGCTTTGACGAACGCTGGGGGGATTGGGAGGACCTCGTCGACCCCGCGCGTGTTCTGTGCCGTCAAGGCCGTCAGCACCGAGCCGCCGTAGACGCCGAGTGCGGTGAACGTCTTGAGATCGGCCTGGATGCCTGCGCCTCCGGAGCTGTCAGACCCAGCAATCGTCAGGGCAATCGGCGCTGCTTGCTTTGTTTGATCAGCCATCCTGTTCCCGTGTCCTCCCCCATCCCGCCGCCTGGCGACAGCAGGCGCATTAAGGCCATGGTTGTGGGCAATTGCTTGTGCGGCGGCTTCAGTTTTCCAGGCTCTGCTTCATGATGTCCATCTGCAGGCTTTGAGGCGTGAAACGCTCCTCGATCTGAGCAAGCCCGGGGAATGTTTCAATCATCCATTGGCCGAACCAGTTCATCGTGCCGCTCAGAAACATAACGCCCGTAACGATGAGCAGCACGCCCATCACCTTCTCCACCGCGCCCAGGTGCCTGCGGAATTGCTGCATGAACGAGAGGAAGGGGCGGATGGCGACCGCAGCCAAAATGAACGGGACGCCGAGGCCGAGCGAGTAGACGAACAGCAGTTGCACGCCCTTCGAGAGACTCGCCTCATTGGCGGCAAGCGCGAGGACCGTTGCCAGAATCGGCCCGATGCACGGCGTCCAGCCGAAGGCAAACGCCAGCCCGATGACATAAGCACCGAGCAATCCGGCCCCCGGCATAGCCCCGTGATAGCGCGCCTCCTTATAGAGGAGCGGAATGCGCAGCACACCGAGGAAATGCAGGCCGAACAAGATGATCACCGCCCCCGCGATGATCGAGAGCTCGCCCTTGTAGGTCTGGATAAGCTGCCCGAACGCCGAGGCGCCCGCGCCAAGGCCAACGAACACCGTCGTGAAGCCGAGCACGAAAGCCACCGAGCCCAGCACGACGCGACGCCAGATGTCGGCATCGAGCTTCATATCCGAAGTGGTCGCCATGCTGATGGTCGTGCCGCCGAGATAGCCGAGATAAGGAGGCACAAGCGGCAGCACGCACGGGCTCAAGAAGCTGACCAGCCCGGCCAGCGCCACTCCGAAATAAATGTGAGCGTCGATGAACACGTCAGCCGTTCGCCCTCGAAGCAACGCACTACTGAAAATGCCCAGGAGGCATCTTGGCCTGTCCCGGGCACCAGGCCAACGTGGATGACCGCCGCATCAGCGGCCGAACGGCGCAGCCCTTCCCGTCAGCGACGGCCTCGACCGACGACCGGCGCGGCCTCCTCCGGCCCCTCCAGAGCCTCGGCGGCCTCGTTATCGTCGGGTTGAGCCAACATCCGATCCACGATCAGCCCGGCATTCTGGCGAATTGCCTGCTCGATCCTCGCCGCGATCTCCGGGTTCTCCTTGAGGAACGCCTTCGTGTTCTCGCGTCCTTGGCCGATGCGCTGGCCCTCGAAGGAGAACCAGGCGCCTGACTTCTCGACGATCCCCGCCTTCACGCCGAGGTCGACGATCTCACCAGTTCGGGAAATTCCCTCGCCATACATGATGTCGAACTCGACCTGCTTGAAGGGCGGCGCGACTTTATTCTTGACCACTTTCACGCGAGTTTGGTTACCGACGATCTCCTCGCGCTCCTTGATCTGACCGATGCGGCGAATATCAAGCCGCACGGAGGCGTAGAACTTGAGCGCATTTCCGCCTGGCGTCGTCTCCGGATTGCCAAACATCACGCCGATCTTCATCCGGATCTGGTTGATGAAGATCACCATGCAGCGTGATTTGGAGATGGAGGCCGTCAGCTTCCGCAAGGCCTGGCTCATGAGCCGGGCCTGCATGCCAGGCAGAGATTCGCCCATCTCGCCTTCAAGCTCGGCCTTCGGCGTGAGGGCTGCCACGGAGTCCACGACCAGCACATCGATGGCACCGGAGCGGACCAGCGTGTCGGCGATCTCGAGCGCCTGCTCCCCGGTGTCGGGCTGGGACACCAGCAGATCGTCGACGTTTACGCCGAGCTTCCGGGCATAAATCGGATCGAGCGCGTGCTCGGCATCGATGAAGCCACAGATCCCGCCACGCTTCTGAGCTTCGGCAACGACGTGAAGGGCCAGCGTCGTCTTGCCAGAGGACTCAGGCCCGAAGATCTCGATGACGCGACCACGGGGCAGGCCGCCGATTCCGAGCGCGATGTCTAGGCCCAGCGAGCCTGTGGGAATCGCTTCGACATCGATCGAACGGTCATGCGAGCCAAGCCGCATGACGGAGCCCTTGCCGAAATTTTTCTCGATCTGCGACAGCGCAGCTTCGAGGGCTTTTTGCTTGTCCATCGTGTCTCCCTCGACGACTCGGAGGTGCGGTGTTTGCATCGCGTCACCCTATGGCAGCTGTTGCAGGTCGACAATCGGTTAACGATATGTACCCGATTTGTTCTCAGCTGTCGAGGGTGAACAGATTGTGGATTTCTTATGATCGCGGGAACCGACGCAAGGGATCGTCACGGGCAACTCGCTCTCGTGTCCCGCTGCCAGGCTAGCAACACCGGCTATTTCGCCAGCTCCTCTTTCACCTTCGCCGCGAGCTGAGCCAATGTGAATGGCTTCTGCAGGAAGGCGAAGGGAACGTTGGGATCGAGGCTGTTATTGAGGGCGTCATCAGGATAGCCGGACATGAAGATGATCTTAATATCTGGATTGATCTCCTGCAGCTGCCGGCCCATGCTGGGGCCGTCCATTTCCGGCATGATCACGTCGCTGATGACGAGGTCCACCGGGCGATCGGCAGTGCGCACCATTTCGATCGCCTCGGCCCCGCTTGAGGCTTGCAGCACTTCGTAGCCCTGCCGCTTCAAGGCCTCCGCGGCGAAGTTGCGGACCGCGTCCTCATCCTCCACCAGCAGAACGCGGCCGGAGCCGGTCAGATTGCGATGGCGCTCCTTACGCCCGTTCCGGCCTGCAGCGACCTCGACCTCATCCTCCGCATCGACCACATGGCGCGGCAGGAAAATGCGGAACGTCGTACCCTTGCCCGGCGTGCTGTCGACGAAGACGTACCCGCCCGTCTGCTTGACGATGCCGTAGACCGTCGCGAGCCCCAGGCCGGTTCCCTTGCCGACGCTCTTCGTGGTGAAGAACGGCTCGAAGATCTTGGCGCGCACCTCGGGCGTCATGCCGTGGCCGGTATCCTCGACCTCGATCATGACGTATTCCCCGACCGGCAGGTTCTGTGGCTCGAGCTTCTGGCAATCGCGCTCCGCAACGTTCCTTGTTCGGATGATGAGCTGGCCGCCGTCGGGCATGGCGTCCCGCGCATTTACGGCCAGATTGATGATGACGGACTGGAGCTGCGAGTAGTCGGCCTTGACGTACCACAGGTCTCGCCCGGGCTGGATTTTCAACTCGATCTTCTCGCCCAGGAGGCGATTGAGCATCACGGAGGTGTCCGTCAGCAGCTCGCCGATCTGGAGCACCTCCGGCTGCAGGGTTTGACGGCGCGAGAAGGCGAGCAGCTGGCTCACGAGCTCGCCCGCGCGGTTTGCCGCCGTCTTGATGTTCATGATGTTGCGATAAGCGGGATCGCCGGGGCGATGGGTCTGGAGCAGCAGGTCCGAGAAACCGATGATGGCCGTCAGCACGTTGTTGAAGTCGTGCGCGACGCCGCCCGCGAGCTTGCCGATCGCCTCCATCTTCTGGCTCTGGGCGAACTGCATCTCCAGCGCCTTCAGCTCGGTGGCATCGATGACGTAGAGCACCGCCGCCTCCTCCGCCGACCCGCGGCTCAGGGCGCTGAAGAAGACGCGGCGCGTGAGCTCGCGCGACTCGCCGACTGTTATTTCGAGGGGTTGGATATTGGCTTTCCCGGCCAGGGCATCGTTGAGCGCGGCTTCCACCTCCGCCCGGCGATCGGGCTCGACGTTGCGGGTTAGAACGTCGACGGCGCGGCCCCCACGCCCGGCCTTACCATCCAGCAGCAGCCGCGCGAAGGCCGCGTTGGCACTGACGATTCGGCCATCCGCGCCGACCGTCGCGATGCCGAACGGCGCTGACTGGAAGAAGCGGGCAAACCGGACATCGGCCGTGCGGCCGCGCCCACCCGCGTTGGGCTCCGTAATGCGCTCGAGCACGGCTGCCACAAAACCCGCCTGCTGCGAACGCTGCACGACAAGCAGCGTCGCCGGCCATATGACGCCGTCCTCGCGTACCAGATCGAGATCGATCCGGCGTGCTGTATGCTCGGCATCGCGGGCTAACGCGCGCAAGAGGAGAGCGCCGTCTCCGGAAACGATATCGGTCAGCTTCAGACCGCGTGCCAGCGAGCTGGCCGAAAGGCCGAGCCACTTCGCCAACGTGTCGTTGAGGTGCTCGATCTCCGCATCGTCTCCGGCGACCAGGAGGCCGAGGGGCATCGTCTCGTAGTAGCCAAGCGTCGCTTCCAATGCGCGCATCGCCTCGGCCTCGCGCCGACGATCGTCGGTGACGTCGGTCATCCGCCACAGGACGAGGGGCTCGGACTCTCCACTCCGGCTCAACTGAAGCCGGCTTACGCTGAGGCGAAACCAGCGAGACTGCCGCTGGCCGGCCACGACAGTCCGCAGCCGGAACTCCTCTGTTCTGCTTTCTCCGCGGCCTGCCGCCCGCGCCAGCCGGAACAAGGCTTCGGCAGCTTGCGGCTCGCCGGCACAGAGCGACTCCAGGGCACTGACGTGATCGTAGTTCGTCGGCCCGACCAGCTCATCGAAGGCAGGGTTGGCATAAACTCGCCGGCCGTCGAGGGTGGTGACGCACAAGCCATCCTTGAAGCTCCGCGCCAACGCATCGGTGATGTTCGCATTCCCGGAGTGGTCAGCGATCCGAATGTGCCCTGCCACGAGCCCAAAAACGAAGAAGACGCCAAGCGTCGCCAAAAACGCCATGGCGGTCAGGAGAATGGGCTCGCTCGAATCGAACGTGAGGACGGCAAGTGTCCCCAAAGCCCCGGCGAGCACGACCGCGGCGATGGCTATGACGCCTCCGCCGGAACGCGAACTCACCAGTGGAATGTCAGCCGTGAGCGGTCCCTGCTGCGCTTCGATTTCCCGCATGGCGGGAGAGACTAGCTGATTCTGGGGAAAGGCGGGCTTGCCGGCCATCTTAGGCTACTCTTACGCACAACTTTCACGAATGTTCATAAGCCCAGGCTACGGCCGCCCTCACCGGGAGGAAGGACGTCTCGGAACCGTAACGATCTCAATATTTCAGTCATTCCGGTAAACATACCGTTGCCGAGTGTCCGTTCACCGGTCTTTTTGCGTACAGAGATGTTCTGTTCGCGCACGAGTTGTGCTGGTTCCAATCGTGTTAATCTGTTTCGCGAAGCGCGCTATACCTTCGCGCTGCGACCGTCGGGGGGTGCGAACGGGATGGCCGGACGGGGCGGGGGCGCCCTCACAGCGCCATAAGGACGTGCACGCCTCCATCAGCTGATTGAGAGGAGCGCGGGCAGCGCCCGCGTCAATTCATTATGGAAATCCTGTCCTGGCTGCTTTTTGTGGTGTTCATCGCTGCTCTTCTCGTGGTCGGGGCACTGCTGCTCCGCGGCTATCTGACCACAGGATCGCCAAGCAGCGCGCTGAAGGGTGCCCTGACCGGCAACTTGTTCGGTCCCCGTCCACCGAAGCGCCTGGAGGTGGTGGACCAGGCGAATGTGGATGGACGGCGGAAGCTCCTCCTCATCCGCCGAGACGGCGTGGAGCACCTCATCATGACAGGGGGCCCCGTCGACATCGTCATCGAGACCGGCATTCAGCCTCCGGAAGTGCCCGAGGCTGCGCCTGAACCTGCCGAGTCGATCTTCCAGCGGCGCACACGGTCGAGCACCGTGGTCGAGGCGTGAGCCGCCAAAACGGGAGCCGGGGCATGTCATCACGACTTCCAAGGATTCTCGTCCTTGCGCTGACCTGTGTCGGCTGCCTTACGACTGCCCTTGGGCTCCTGAGGGTTGCATATGCTGATGAGCCTGTAGAATCGGTTGCGCCTCCCGCGGTACAAGCGCAGCAGCCTCAGTCGCCGACCCCATCGCCTTTCTTCCCCGCAGAGCTGGCCCAACGCATCGTCCGCTTAGCCTCCGATGTCGAGAACGCCGCCAAAGGCATCCGGCGCGTCAAGGAGAGGGAGAGCGGGCTCGCAGCTCAGCGACTTGAGCTGGAACGCATCGAGGCTGAGGCGCAGGACCTTATTGATGTGCTGAGACCCCGGCTTTCGGCTGTTACGGCACAGCTTCAGAAGCTCGGTCCCCCTCCCGAAAAGGATACGGCCCCCGAAGCGCCGAACGTCGCTAGCGAACGAGAGCGGCTGACGTCGATCCAGTCGAATATCGAGGGCGCCATCAAGAGCGCAGAGCTGGCTCTGGTCCGATCGCGGCAGCTCATGAGGCTGGTGCAACGTCATCGGCAGGCCCTCTTCGCACGCGAGCTGATGCAGCAGACCGGAAGCCCGCTGTGGCTCTCGACGTGGCAGGACCTCGCAAAAGAGTTGCCGCGAACCGGCCGGCAAATCAGCAATCTTGCGCGAGAATGGTGGTCACAGGCCCGCAAGAAGGCGGCGGCGCTCGTACTCGTCTTGACGATAGCAGCCGGCGTGTACGGGGTGTTACGTCTCCTCCTCTCACTCATCCGGCGCCGAATAAGTGCCCCTGGCGGTGAAGGTTGGGCCGCCTACTTCCCGAAGACGGGTGAAGCGATTTGGAGGGCGGTCAGCCGCGCGCTGCCGCCTTTCGCTGCAGCGACCACGCTTTACGGCGGACTCGCCGGCTCCGAACTGCTGACAGCAACTGTCGATGAGCTTGCGCTCGCAGGGCTGAAGGCATTTGCTGTCTTCATTGGGATCAGGGCCGTTGCCGAAGCATCTCTGGCGCCCACCCCTTCAGGCTTTCGGCTCCTCGACTTCGCCAGCGCGCCGAAGCTGCTGCGTATGGCCAAGCTGCTGGCCGCCGTTTTCGCCATCGACACGCTGCTCCGCGATGTCGTCCGGGTTCTTTACCTGCCGCTCGAGATCGGGGTCGTCCAAACAGCTGTGACCAATCTAGCCTACGCTGCGGTTCTGGCGGCGTTAATACGCATGCCCCTCGCCAGCTACGAAGCCGCTACCGTCCAGCCGCCTTCTCGTTTCGGCCCGCTGTGGGTGAAAGCGCCGGTCACGATCGCGGCGTTGGCGATCCTCGCGACCACCCTGGCCGGTTACGTGGCGCTCGGTCGGTTCATCTCCACGCAGGTCATGCTGGTTGGGCTGACGGTCTTCGTCATGCTGCTGGCTCACGCCATCATCCGCCGGGCAGCAGGTGCGCTCGCCGATGGCGAGCGCCCGATGGGACGAATTCTGGGAAGCAAGCTTGGCCTCGACAGCGAGCGGACGAGCTATGTCACTCGTCTGATCATTGGAGTCGTGGACACCGTCCTCCTGCTGATTGCGGTGCCGTTGATCCTGCTTACTTGGGGCTATACGCGCGACGATTTCATCGACTGGCTGAAGGCTGGAATCGTCGGATTCGAGATCGGCCGTTTCCAGATCTCGCTCGTTCGCATCCTGCTTGCGCTCGGCCTCTTCCTCGTCCTGCTATTCCTCACGCGCGCCTTCCAGAGATGGCTCGACCGTTCCGTTCTGACGCCCGCGCGCGTCGACAGGTCCATCGCGCATTCGGTGCTGATGGGCGTCGGTTACACCGGCATCGGACTAGCGATTATTATCGCGCTGTCCTACGCGGGGCTTGACTTCACGCAGCTCGCCATCGTGGCCGGCGCGCTATCGCTCGGGATCGGCTTCGGCCTGCAGGCGATCTTCAACAACTTCGTCTCCGGGATCATCCTGCTCATCGAAAGGCCGGTGAAGGTCGGGGACTGGATCGTGGTCAATGGTCAGGAAGGCTTCGTGCGCCGCATCAATGTGCGCGCGACGGAGATCGAAACGTTCGATCGCTCGAGCCTGATCATTCCCAACTCCGAGCTGATTACCGGAACCGTTACGAACTGGACCCACCGCAACGCGATTGGCCGCCTCGTGGTGTACGTCCGCGTCTCCTACAAAGCGGACCCGGAGCAGGTCATCGCTATCCTCCGCCGTGTGGCAGAGGAGTCCCCGTCGATCCTCAGAGAGCCCGAGCCGTCGGTCGTTTTCGAGGATTTCGGAGAGAGCGCGATGATCTTCTCCCTTCGCGCCTTCGTGCCCGATGTGATGCGGCGACTTGCGGTGCAGACGGAATTGCGGCTGGCTATTGCCAAGGCGTTCCGCGAGGCAGGGATCGAGATCCCGTACCAGCAGCACGATATCCACTTGCGCGATCTGGATGGGGTGAAGCAGGCGTTCGCACGAGCCATGGAAGCGCGTCGCCGAGAGCAGGAGCTGGAAGCTGGAGGCACATAAACGGCCTCCTTCATCCCTGGCGAAACACGCCATCCGGCCTATCGCCGGTCAAAGACAGCGCCCCAACCGGCAACACGTCAACCGGCCTAGTCCTCGCGATACACGCGCTCGCGCCGCTCGTGCCTCTCCTGAGCCTCGATGCTCAAGGTCGCGATCGGCCGGGCATCGAGACGCCGCAACCCAATCGGCTCGCCGGTTTCCTCGCAGTATCCGTAAGTGCCGTCCTCTATGCGCTGCAGAGCTGCGTCAATCTTTGCGATGAGCTTGCGGTGCCGATCCCGCGCCCGGAGCTCCAATGCCCGGTCAGTTTCGGAGGTCGCTCTGTCCGCGAGGTCGGCATGTTGAACAGAGCCCTCGTGCAGACCCTCCAGGGTCTCCCGGGTCTGCTTGATGATTTCTTCCTTCCACGCGAGCAGCTTGCGCTTGAAATAGAGGCGCTGCCTCTCGTTCATGAAAGGCTCATCCTCGGATGGCCGGTAGTCTTCCGGCAGCTCCGGCTCCAGCAGGCTCGACAGCTTCGCTTCCTCCACCTTGGTTGACTTGCCTTGGGCTTTGGCGTGCGATTTCCGATCTTTTGTTGTGCTCATGGTTTGCCTGCGTAGGAAATAGCGCAGTCACGCGCAACTCGCGCATACTGAGCATGACCAGATGGTCCCGCTTTTATCCCTCCGACTTCACGAGTCAAGGATTTCCCCATGTTGCTGCGCGAGCTGGCAATTGTGGCGCAAGCGAGGCGATAACACGGACTGGTTGCAGGATTGTTACAACCGGAGACTGTGATTCCCTACCGGCAGTCGTCTTCATTTCCGTTGGATCACGTTGCAATTCGCGGTTCGCCAGCGCAACCAAAACAGCCGGCCTTGCTGCTCCCCCGCCAGCCATCTAATGTGTCGCGCTTCCCTGCAGGACTGGAGGTCAGAGACTTGACGATGCGATTCGAGGGAACGGACACCTACGTCGCCACTCGAGATCTGATGGTTGCCGTCAACGCTGCTATCACCTTGCAGCGCCCCTTGCTGGTCAAAGGCGAGCCTGGAACCGGCAAGACGATGCTGGCAATCGAAGTGGCGAAAGCGCTCGGCGTGCCGATCATCGAGTGGCACATCAAGTCCACGACGAAAGCCCAGCAAGGACTTTATGAGTACGACGCCGTCAGCCGTCTGCGTGACAGCCAGCTGGGCGACGAGCGGGTCAAGGATATTCGTAACTACATCAAGCGCGGCAAGCTTTGGGAAGCCTTCGATAGCGAGGTCCGCCCGGTTCTCCTGATCGACGAGATCGACAAGGCAGACATCGAGTTCCCCAACGACCTGCTTCAGGAGCTCGATCGCATGGAGTTCTACGTCTACGAGACCGGCGAGACCATCAGGGCCCGCAATCGGCCCATCGTCATCATCACCTCAAATAACGAGAAGGAGCTGCCCGACGCGTTTCTCCGCCGCTGCTTCTTCCATTACATCAAGTTCCCTGACCCGGACACGATGCGAGCGATCGTGGAGGTGCACTTCCCGGGCATCAAGAAGCGGCTTGTCTCCGAGGCTCTCAGAATCTTCTACGAGATCCGCGAGGTTCCGGGCATCAAGAAGAAGCCGTCGACGTCCGAGCTGCTGGACTGGATCAAGCTGCTTCTCAACGAGGATATCGATCCCGAAACGCTGCGGGAAAGCGACCCGCGCAAGCTGATCCCGCCGCTGCACGGGGCATTGCTCAAGAACGAGCAGGACGTGCACCTCTTCGAACGGCTGGCGTTCATGTCACGGCGGCAAGGCTAACGCTGGAAGAGGCGCCTGCCCGTGGACCTCTGCGATCACTCCGGGTTGTCTGCCTCGCAACGCGTCCCACTCTGGCTGAAGCTCGCTTACACGGCCTTTATGGCGGTCCTTGTGCCCCTCTATTGGGCCTATTACGGGCCGGCCAACTTTCTTTTCCTTTGTGACCTTGCGCTGTTCTTCCTGCTCGCGGCGATTTGGCTGGAAAGCTCGCTGCTGGCCTCCATGGCCACCGTCGGCACACTGGCGGCACACGCGCTATGGCTTGCAGACTTCGTCGCCTTGGCTCTTGGCGGCCAACTGACGGGCATGACGGCGTACATGTTCGATGCCGCCTACCCGCTCCACCTGCGTGCGCTTTCGCTCTTTCACCTGTGGCTGCCGCCCCTCCAGCTCTACCTCGTCTGGCGGCTCGGATACGACCCGCGGGCGCTCTGGGCCTGGACCGTGCTCGCCTGGGTTACCCTTCTCATTTCCTACCTCTTCTTGCCGCCTCCGAGCCCTGAGCCCGGCACGGCAGCACGCAACATCAACTACGTCTACGGCTTCAGCGAGACGCACCCGCAGACGGTGATGCCGAGCTGGGCGTGGCTGGTGATGCTGATGGTGAGCTATCCGCTACTGATTTTCGCGCCAGCCCATCTCGCGCTGCGAAAGTTCATGCCGCAGGCGCGGTAATGCGTGGGTGAGTTTCGGGCTACTCGGCTGTCCGCAGCTTCTTCAGCCGCACATCCGGGAGTACGCCGGCATCCGTTCGGATTCGAAGGTGATTGTGGACCGCAGCAACGCCCGGAATGCCTTCGACGATTTTCGTGGCAAGCTCTTTCGCGGCGTAATTGTCGACGGTGCCATTAAGCGAAACCACCCCGTTGTCGACGTAGATATCGATCTCGGAAACGTCGATCTCCTCCGCCGCATCCAATGACCTGAAAATGTCCTCGGCGATGAGGTCATCGGTACGGCTTGGATGGGCTACCGGCTCTTCCAGGGCGAAATGATCCCGGTCCGCCCGCCGGTCCGACAACGTGCCTGACCAATCCGGCCGCGACGGCTCCGAGATCTTGCGCAGCGCCTCCAGCGTGCCCGGGGCATTGCTCGTTGCCAGATCGCCCAGCGAGACGATGCCGACCAGCATTTTCTCATGATCGAGCACCGGCATTCGGCGGATCTGCTTTTCGCCCATGCGGTGCGCGACCTCCTCGACGTTTTCGTCCTCGTAGCACCACCAGACCTCGTGGGTCATGACCTCGTCGACCCGGGTCACATCGGGCGCTTTTCCAACAGACGTGGCGCGCACGGTAATATCCCGGTCGGTGATCATGCCGACCAATCTCTCCCCGTCGCACACGGGAAATACGCCGACGTTGAGCTCATCCATTTTGCGTGCGACTTCCCGCAGGCTTGCATCCGGTGGAATAACCTCCACCTCTCGGGTCATGATCTCAGAAACTTGCATCCTCCAGACCCCTTGATGCGCACCCACGGAAGTTCATCGAAACAACTCAAGGATGGTGGGCGAGTTCCGGCACAAACGCCGCAAATGCAACTCTCGGGTCGCACTCGGCGTTGATCTCGCAAGGACCTTCCAAGTCCGTGACTAGGAGCGGAATGAGAATGGCGTGGGAAACGAAGAAGAAGAGCGGCGAAGGAACTCATCGGACCTGCTCACCGACCACAAGCGAAGCCATTTGCGAGGACGTCCGGAGCCGGTTGGCGGACGACCCAGGGATTGATTCGTCTGGCATCGAGGTCCGCGTCGAGGGGTGCCGCGTGATTCTCGAGGGCACCGTGACCAGCGAGCTCGCCAAGCAAATGGCAGAGGTCGTGGCCTATGAAGCGGAGGGCGTGGTGGGGGTTGACAACGCGCTTGCGGTCCGTGCCCGCCGAAAGAGGGAAACTCCGCCCCCTCCTGGGCGCCAAGAGCGGCAGCAGGCCGCGGTTGAGCCCGGATTTGGCAGCTATGTCGAAACCTCTATCTCACCGCGGGGTGGGCCGATGAGCGGGCCGTTCGCTCCACACAATCGGCCTGGCTTGGCAACAGGTGGTTTTTCGGCCGACGCGGCTGGATCACCCTTTGAAAATGGCGCCAATCTGAGAACAACCGGCAGCAAATCGAGAAACGACTGACGCGCGGCGACAGGTCGCGATAGTCCCTGCCCGAGCGCAGCTCAGGGCGGAAAATCATATCGTTGTGAGTTCTTCCCAACCGCTTGCAAACTTAGCTTTTTCGCTTCATTTCCAATTTGCCGGATTTGAGCGGGTTCGCACGCGTTCGTAACCCGCATTCGTTTCGGGCATTTTAGCGATGAGAAGTGAGGAGCTCTCCGTCGGGTTGGCTCGCACCAGCGGCAAGAGCCCCGGAGCGCCGCGCCCAGGTCAGCTCTACGTCTGCCCCTTGAGCCGAGTTCACGACACGATTGCCGCAACCGGCGCTCGCTACCTTGTTACGTTGATCAATCTTCAAACGATGCTGGAGACGCCACCGGGCATCGATCCAGCCAATCATCTCAAGATCGCCGTCAACGATATCATCGCCCCGCAGGACGGTCTGATCCATCCTTGCGAGGACCACGTGCTGGCGCTGCTTCGATTCGCGCAGATCTGGAACAGGCAGGGGCCACTTATCGTACACTGCTGGGCCGGCATCAGCCGCTCGACCGCTGCTGCGTTCATCACGCTCTGCACGTTGAACCCTTCAGTGCCTGAAGTGCTTGTGGCGCGGCGCATACGGGAAGCCTCGGCGACAGCCTTTCCGAATCGGCGTCTCGTCGAGCTAGCTGACGGGTTGCTGGGCCGGGGTGGGCGAATGCTCAGGGCCATCGACGAAATGGGGCCGCCAAAGCTGGCCATTGAAGCCGAGCCGTTCGCGCTTCCATCGACATTTCCGTGAGCCGCGCGGCTCGGCTCAACCGCCGTTCCCGAAAGGGATAGTGGCCGCTCGCCCACAGCCGTTGAACGGAATGTGTGGCCATACGGACGGATCCGAAATTCGCCATCATCCGCCAGTACTGCCGCGGCCAAGGAGATCGTGGATGACCTTCGAAGCTCACCTGAAGCGGACCGCTCGAGCGCAGACGCGCGAGAGCAGTGTACGGGAGCGGCACGAGGTGGCGGCTGTCGAGATTGGTCTCAATGCAGCGATCCTAGCCGTGCAGAAGGACGAGCCCGTCGTCCTTGTCGTGCGTTCCCAAGACGAAACCGGTCAGGTCATCGAAGCGCTGCCGTTTGGTCCCTTCTCACCGCTCGAGCACAGGACCCTGGAAATCGGGCTGCGATCGTGGGTTAGCGAGCAAACCGGGCTCGAGCTTGGATATGTCGAGCAGCTCTACACGTTCGGCGACCGCGGCCGCCATGCCCAGCCGGGTGATATTGGCCCACACGTCGTGTCGATCGGATACCTGGCGCTCACGCGGCCGGCCAAGGTCGGCAAGTCCGAGCGGTGGGATTGGCGGAGCTGGTACGATTATTTCCCCTGGGAGGACTGGCGGCGGGGCAAGCCGGCGATACTGACCGAAGTGATCGAGCCCAAGCTCATGGCGTGGGCGGAACGTCCGCCCACGACGCCCCCTCCTCCCGGGCGACCGTTGCAGCGCTCCGACCGTCTGCGCATGTTTTTCGGACTGTTCGGCGGCACCTGGGACGAGGAGAAGGTGCTGGAGCGCTTCGAGCTGCTTTATGAAGCCGGACTCGTGGAGGAAGCGCGCCGCGACGGTCGCGAGGCGGCAGCGGCCTGGGACAGCCTGCCCCGCCTCGGCGTTCCGATGCGCTATGACCATCGCCGTATTCTGGCGACGGCGATTGGCCGCATCAGAGCGAAGATCAAATACCGTCCGGTCGTCTTCGAGCTTATGCCGGACGAGTTCACACTCTTCGAGCTGCAGAAGACCGTCGAGGCCATCCTCGGCCCGCACCTGCACAAGCAGAACTTCCGCAGACTCGTCGAAAGTGCAGGACTTGTGGAGCCGACCGGGGAGGTGCGGGCGAAAACCGGCGGGCGCCCTGCTCGCCTATACAGGTTCCGCCGCGAGGTTCTGCTCGAGCGCCCCGCACCAGGCGTGCGCGTGAAACCCGGTCGCAACTAATTCCGACAAACCGCAGGCCCTCATGGGGCCTGCGCTGAATGCAATCCAGTAATCCGGAGTCAGACGAACTCGGGTCTGGAAATGACGGACTATCTGTCATATCTTTAGGTCCTACGAGGAGTGCTCAGATCGAGCATATCGGGACCGGAATTTTCCGGAATTTTTTCATGCCACGGTAATGCTCAATCTGAGCATTCTGTGAGAAGCACGAGGGAGCGTCCCCCATGGCCACGGTTCAATCCGAAACGGGCGTGTCGGCTCTCAAGGGTCGCAACGTCCTCCCGATGCCGGACCTAAAATTCACGCCCGAGCTGGCTCGCGAGATGGAGCCCCTCTACGCGCGGGTTTCGAAGGTCGTCACGCCGCTCGAGTGGCCGCAGTTCGCGCCGATCATCAAGGCCATCAATGAGCTCAAGAAGCAGCGCAACGCGGTGATCCTGGCCCACAACTACATGACGCCGGAGATCTTCCACTGCGTGGGCGATTTCCGTGGCGACAGCCTCCAGCTGGCAAAGGAAGCGGCCCGCACCGATGCCGATGTGATCGTGCAGGCGGGCGTGCACTTCATGGCGGAGACCTCGAAGATTCTCAATCCCGACAAGACGGTCCTCATCCCAGATCTCAGGGCCGGCTGCTCATTGGCCTCCTCCATCACAGCCGAGGATGTGCGCATGCTGCGCGAGGCCTATCCCGGCGTGCCGGTCGTCACGTACGTCAATACGTCGGCGGAGGTTAAGGCGGAGAGCGATATCTGCTGCACGTCCGCCAACGCCGTGAAGGTCGTCGAGAGCCTCGGCGTGCCGCGCGTCATCATGATCCCCGACGAATATCTGGCCAAGTACGTGCAGACGAAGACCAACGTCGAGATCATCACCTGGAAGGGGCACTGCGAGGTCCATGAGCGCTTCACGGCGGAGGAGCTCGAGGCTTTCCGTGCGGCCGACCCGGCCGTGAAGATCATCGCGCATCCCGAGTGCCCCCCTGACGTCATCGCAGCCGCGGACTTCACCGGCTCGACCTCCGGCATGATCGATTGGGTGAAGAAGAACAAGCCGGCCAAGGTCGTGCTGGTGACAGAGTGCTCGATGAGCTCCAACGTAGCGGCCGAGGCACCGGAGACGGAGTTCATCAGGCCCTGCAACCTGTGCCCGCATATGAAGCGGATCACGCTGCAGAACATCCTCGAAACTCTCGTCTACATGCGCCACGAGGTGACGGTTGACCCGCTCGTGGCGGAGCGCGCCCGGCGTTCCGTCGAGCGCATGATCAACCTGACCAACTGAGCGCAACCGAGCCGCTGCACCCTCAAACGGCGCAGCGGCTCAGGATTCATTTCCATGGCATTTGGCGGGCGAGTGAAGGCACCAGCCGGGGGCGGCGATATCATTATCGTCGGCGCGGGTCTGGCCGGTCTGTTCACCGCACTGAAGCTGGCCCCGGCGCCCGTAACTCTCATCTCACCCGCGCCCCTCGGTGAAGGTGCCTCCAGCGCGTGGGCGCAGGGCGGCATCGCGGCGGCTGTTGGCGAAGGCGACACGCCGGAGCAGCACGCTGCGGACACGATCAACGCTGGCGCAGGCCTCGTCGACGAGCGGATTGCGCATCTTGTTGCATCGGAAGCGGCAGATCGGGTCCGCGATCTGCTGGCCTACGGTGTCCCGTTCGACAAGGACCTCGAAGGCCGCCTGATCCTCTCGCGCGAGGCCGCCCACTCTGCCAGCCGCATCGTTCGCGTGTCTGGCGACAAAGCCGGGTTTGCCATCATGCAAGCCATGATCGAGGCGGTCCGCCGCACGCGTTCGATCACCGTTCTCGAGAATTTCAGCGCGCTTTCGCTGATCAAGACCGGGGGCCGCGTTACCGGCGTCACCCTGACCCGCCCAGACGACGCCGCTGCTATCTATACGCTGGAAGGTGCGCGCGCCGTCGTCCTCGCGACCGGCGGCATCGGCGGACTTTATGCGGTGACCACCAATCCGCCCCACGCGAGGGGCGAGGGCATCGCCATCGCTGCGCGCGCCGGCGCCACCATCTCCAATGCGGAGTTCGTGCAATTCCACCCCACCGCGCTCGATGTCGGCCTCGATCCGGCCCCGCTTGCAACCGAGGCGCTGCGCGGCGAGGGCGCGGTGCTCATCAACAGCGCCGGCGAGCGGTTCATGCTCGGCCAGCACCCAGATGCCGAGCTTGCCCCACGCGACGTCGTCGCACGTGCCGTTTTTCGCGAGATTGCCGCTGGCCGGGGTGCGTTTCTCGATTGCCGGCAAGCCATTGGCCCCCGTTTCCCCGAGGCGTTCCCGACAGTTTATGAGCGCTGCCGCGCCGTTGGTCTCGATCCTGTCACGCAGCCGCTGCCCGTCGCCCCGGCCGAGCATTACCACATGGGCGGCATTCAAACGGATGAATGGGGGCGTACCAGCGTGCCCGGCCTTTGGGCGGTCGGCGAGGTCGCATGCACAGGGCTACATGGCGCGAACCGGCTCGCGTCCAACTCATTGCTAGAGACGGTCGTGTTCGGTGCCCGCGTGGCCACAGATATCGGCCGTCTCGAGCGGCGTCAGACAACCCGAATCAACCTGACCCGAAGCGAGGCTTCGCATCTGCCGGACTTCGGGATGCGGTCCGAAGCTCTCCGCATGATCCGGACGATCATGTCGCGCTATGTGGGCGTTGAGCGTGACGCCGCTGGGCTGACCCATGGGCTGCAGGCTTTGGACACCATTGCTGAGGCTGCGGGCGGCGATCCGGCGGTTGGAAACGCCATCATCACCGCGCGCCTGATCACCGAATGCGCGCTCCGCCGCGAGGAAAGCCGTGGCGGGCACTACCGCACCGACTACCCCGAGCCGCGACCCGGATGGCAACGGCCCAGCTCCATTACTCTCGCCAGCCTCGAGCTCAGGTCGGCACTCCAAAGAGAGGAGCTGCCAGCCATGCTCGGCTCGGCAGCAGGCAGGACCGAGTGAACAATGCCGACACGACACTTCGACATTCGCTTGCCCGAGCTACTCATCACCAGCGTGGTCGCGAACGCGCTGGCTGAGGACCTTGGCCTTGCCGGCGACATCACGACGGATGCGGTGATCCCACCCCACGCCAAGGCATCGGGCGTATTCGCCGCGCGCAAGCCGGGGGTGATCGCCGGACTCGACGTTGCCGCTGCCGCCTTCCGCCATCTGGACCCGTCGGTGATGTTCGAGCCTCTCATACCCGATGGCGAGCGTGTCGATGCGGGCGCGAAGATCGCGCGAGTGAGCGGCAATGCCCGCGCGCTGCTGACGGCGGAACGGGTCGCCCTCAACTTCCTCGGCCGCATGAGCGGCATCGCCACGCTCACCCGCCGCTACGTTGACGCCATTGCCGGGACGCGCGCCACCATCGTCGACACCCGCAAGACGACTCCAGGATTGCGCGCGCTGGAGAAATACGCCGTGCGCGCTGGCGGGGGAATGAACCACCGGATCGGCCTGTTCGATGCTGTGCTTATCAAGGACAACCATATCGCGGTCGCTGGCGGCATCGGGCCGGCGATCGCCGCGGCTCGCGCGCGGGTCGGGCATATGGTCAAGATCGAGGTGGAGGTGGACAGCCTCGACCAGCTCGAAGAAGCGCTCAATCACCCCATCGACGCGGTGCTGCTCGACAACATGACGCCTGCCCAGCTCGCGGAGGCTGTCCGCCTTGTTGGCGGGCGGGTCATCACCGAAGCCTCCGGCGGAATCGATCTCAGCACAGTCCGGGCCGTTGCCGAGTCCGGCGTCGACCTCATTTCCGTCGGTGCCCTGACGCACTCGGCACCAGTGCTGGATATCGGACTTGACATCGAGATCGGCACCACAACCTAGCTTGACCGCCCGCGACGTGGTTCCGGGTTCATCCAGCACCACCGTTTGGCCATGATCGGTAGACAGGTGATACGGTGGGTTGAGTAGTGCAGCTCTGCAAAAGCTTCGGCTAGTTTCGATTTCGTTCAGGATCAGCGCGGTTTAGTTTAGTCTAGTTTCGGGTGTGCGAGACCGGCTCCAAGCGGGAGAGACCCAAATGGTTGAGTTCGTGGTCCTCTGGGGCGTGACTGCCATCGCGGCGATGTTGATCGGCGGTCTGCTTGCGGGCCTCAAGAAGCGCGATTACTCGTTCTGGATGGCGTGGTCGTTCATTTTACCGCCGGCCGTCGCATTGCTCCTCATACTCCCCTCTCTTCCCGAGCGACCACCTCGACGGACCTTGGATGAGGAGGACGCAGCGGAATTCTAGGAGGCATCGGCGAGGGCCATCTCTAGGCCGCTCATCCTTAAGGCACATATCGGATCGCCAACTCTCTGCGATCCTCGTAGCTTGCTTCGAAGATCGGCGCCGCGAGCGTTGCCCGGATGTGAAGCAGATCGGTTTCCGACACATTGCGGAAACCGTGCTTGAGGCCGGCCGGAACGATGACCGAACTCCCCGCTCCGACCTCAGCGCGATCATCGCCCACCCAGATCTCGGCGCGACCTTCGAGCACCGTCAGAACCTCCTCCACAGCGTGGAAGTGGGTCGGCGCCCCGTGCCCAGGCTGGCAATACTGGTCGAAAATGCACAGCTGGGCCGACCCCGACACGGCTGAAACGAGCATCCGGGTTGTGACGCCCGGCCGCCAATCCTCGCAGTCCTGAGCTTGGTGCTCGATGAGCTTCACGCTCCGCCCTCGTTTGGTCAGCAGCTACTAAAGTCAGCGGCCGGAGGCCAGCCACCGAAGCGGCTGGCTCGGATCTGGCTTAGCCCTCTTTCGGCGTGATCCGCCCCGAAATGGCGGCTTGGGCCGCCGCAAGCCTCGCCACCGGCACGCGGAAAGGGGAGCACGACACGTAGTCGAGCCCGATCGCATGGCAGAATGCGACCGACGCTGGGTCGCCACCATGCTCACCGCAGATGCCGATTTTGAGATCAGGCCGGGCTTTCCGGCCGCGCTCCGTGCCGATACGCACCAGCTCGCCGACGCCTTCCTGGTCGAGCGAGACGAACGGATCGCTCTCGAAAATGCTGCGGCCAAGATAATTCTCGAGGATCGGCGCCGCGTCGTCGCGGGAGAGACCAAGGCAGGTCTGAGTGAGGTCGTTGGTGCCGAAGGAGAAGAATTCGGCGCCACCCTCCCCTGCCGCAATCTCCTCAGCGCGCAGAGCACAGCGGGGCAACTCGACCATGGTGCCGACCTGGTACTGGAGCTTGACACCCGTCTCCTTTTCCACCGCCTCCGCCGTTGCCACGATCACATCACGGAGGATGTCGAACTCCTTCCGATAGGCGACGAGCGGGATCATCACCTCGGGCACGACGGGCTTGCCGGTCCTTTTGCCAGCATTGACCGCCGCCTCGAATATCGCCCGCGCCTGCATCTCCGTGATTTCGGGATAGCGAATGGCCAACCGGCAGCCGCGGAAGCCGAGCATCGGGTTGAACTCTTGGAGCTCGGCGACCCGCGACTTCACGCGAGAAACCGGCACGCCGAGTGCTTCGGCAACGGCGACCTGCTCCTTCTCCTCGCGTGGCAGGAACTCGTGAAGTGGCGGGTCGAGGAGCCGGATGGTAACCGGCAGTCCAGCCATGATCTCAAAAAGGGCTTCAAAGTCCGCCCGCTGCATCGGCAAAATCTTGGCCAAGGCTCGCCGACGGCCCTCCTCGTCCTCGGCGCAGATCATCTCGCGCATGGCGAGAATGCGATCGGCCTCGAAGAACATATGCTCGGTACGGCAGAGCCCGATGCCTTCGGCCCCGAAATGCAGCGCCTGCTGAGCATCCCGCACCGTATCCGCGTTGGCGCGAACGCGGAGCCGACGCACCGAGTCGGCCCAGGACATCAGAGTTGCGAAGTCGCCGGACAGCTCCGGCTGGCGCATGCGCACTTTGCCTTCGAGCACCTCGCCGGTCGAGCCGTCGATGGTGATGATGTCTCCCGCCCGATAGACCTTGCCATCGGGCGCGATCATCTCGCCTGCCTTGACGTCGATCCTGAGCTGTCCTGCGCCGCACACGCAGGGCCGGCCCATGCCACGGGCGACGACGGCCGCATGGCTTGTCATACCGCCGCGGGCGGTGAGGATGCCCGCCGCAGCGTGCATGCCGTGGATGTCCTCGGGGCTCGTCTCCACGCGGACCAGGATCACGTCGCGCCCCTTCGCCTTGAGCGCTTCTGCCTCGTTGGGATCGAAGACGATCTCGCCAGAAGCGGCGCCTGGGGAGGCCGCCAGACCGCGCGTGATGACGTGCTTGTGCGCCGACGGATCGATCGTCGGATGCAGCAGCTGGTCGAGCGTCGAGGGATCGATCCGCATCACCGCCTCCTCGCGGGTGATGAGCCCCTCGTTGGCGAGATCCACCGCGATCTTGAGCGCGGCTTCGGCCGTGCGTTTGCCGGAGCGGGTCTGCAACATCCAGAGCTTGCCGTTCTGGATGGTGAACTCGACATCCTGCATATCGCGGTAGCGCGCCTCGAGCTTCGCGAAGATCTCCTTCAGCTCGGCGAAGACATCGGGCATCAGCGCTTCGAGCGACGGCGCCGTGTCACCGGCCTCAATACGCGCCTTCTCAGTGATGCTCTGGGGTGTGCGGATGCCAGCGACGACATCCTCGCCCTGAGCGTTGACGAGGAATTCGCCGTAGATCTCCTTGGCACCCGTCGAGGGATTCCGCGTGAAGGCAACGCCGGTGGCGGAGTTGTTGCCCATATTGCCGAACACCATCGCCTGGACGGTGACGGCCGTGCCCCAAGAGTCAGGGATGTTGTGGAGACGTCGATAGGTTATGGCGCGGGGGTTCTCCCAGGAGCCGAACACGGCTTTGATCGCGCCCCAGAGCTGCGTCTTCAGGTCCTGCGGGAACGGCTGGCCAATCTCGCGCTCGACAGCCTCCTTGTAGCGCGCGACGATCTCCTGCCAGTCCTCCGCGGTGAGCTCTGTATCCGACGTCAGGTTGTTGAGGTTCTTATGCGTTTCGAGAATGTCCTCGAACACGCCGATCTCGACGCCCAGCACGACGTCGCTGTACATCTGGATGAAGCGGCGATAGCTGTCGTAGGCGAACCGTGCGTCGCCTGAGCGTGCTGCCAGACCCTCCACCGTCTCGTCGTTGAGGCCCAGGTTGAGGATCGTGTCCATCATGCCGGGCATCGAGGTCCGCGCGCCCGAGCGGACCGAAACGAGCAACGGGTTTTTCGGATCGCCGAATACCGCGCCGACTGCATCGCCGACGATGCCGAGGGCGCTCTCGACTTGCGACTCGAGACCTTCAGGCAACGTTCGGTTGTTAGCGTAGTAGTACGTGCAGACCTCGGTGGTGATCGTGAACCCCGGAGGCACCGGCAGGCCCAAGCTTGCCATCTCGGCCAGGTTGGCGCCCTTGCCGCCGAGGAGCTCCCGCATTTCTGCGGAACCGTCCGAACGTCCGGCGCCGAAGAGATAGACCCACTTGCGTCTCCTGTCGGGGGCGGAAGCGGTATCGCTCATCCGGTGAACCTTTCCTTATGCTTCAACACGTGCGCGCCATGGACATAAGCTCGTCAGACGCCTGGAGCAAACGCGCAGGTGCTTGGCTCGTTTCGCTTCCCTTTGACAGGACGGCGCTGGAGCTTCAAGTCTTGAGGCAGACAGCGCACCAATTCGACGCGAGCATGACCGATATGGCCGATCATCTTCCCGCGGTACTCGATGCTTTGGATAAGTCTCAGGACGAAGCGCTTGCGCGTTTGTTCGAGCTTCTGCGTATCAAGAGCATTTCCACCGATCCCGCCTACAAGGACGAATGTGCGGCTGCGGCGGAATGGTGCGCACGCGCGCTGCGACAGATCGGCTTCGAAGTCTCCATTCGGGAGACGACCGGCCATCCCATGGTCGTGGGCCACTCCCACCGGGAGGTTCCGAAGGGCATGCCGCACGTGCTCTTCTACGGCCACTATGACGTCCAGCCGCCGGACCCGCTCGATTTGTGGACCTCGCCGCCGTTCGAGCCGCGGCTGGTCGAGGATTCGCGCAATGGCACCGTGATCGTCGCGCGCGGCGCGGAGGATAACAAAGGTCAGCTGATGACCTTTCTGGAAGCCGCGCGTGCATGGAAGCAGGTGGCTGGCACGTTGCCCGTCGCCATTACAGTGCTCCTCGAAGGTGAGGAAGAGTGCGGCTCACCGAGCCTCCCTCAATTTCTGGAGAAGCACGCTCAGGAGATCACCTGCGACGTCGCTCTGGTGTGCGATACGACCCAGTGGGACAAGGACACTCCCGGCATCACGACGATGCTGCGGGGCCTCGCCGGAACCGAGGTCATCGTAACCGGCCCCAATCGCGATCTTCATTCCGGCCTTTATGGTGGGCCGGCCATCAACCCGATCCGCGTTCTGGTCCGCATGCTCGCGGCGCTTCACGATGACGACGGGCGCGTGAGGGTGCCGGGCTTCTATGACGGTATCGCCGAGGTGCCCAGCAGTCAGGCGGAGCAGTGGCGGCGCCTGGGCTTCGATGAGAAGGCTTTCCTCGGCGAAGTTGGCCTCAGCGTGCCCGCTGGGGAAAAGGGCTACACCGCGTTGGAGCAACTATGGGCCCGCCCGACGTGCGAGTTCAACGGTATCACCGGCGGCTACCAGGGGCCCGGAACCAAGACGGTCATCCCCTCGCGCGCTTCAGCGAAGATAACGTGCCGGCTCGTGGCTGGGCAGGATCCCGACAAGATCACCGCAAGCCTCCAGCAGTTCCTGGCCGAGCGCGTGCCGCCTGATTGCAAGGTCGAGTTCGTGCCGTTTCACGGCAATGCCGCCATTTCGTTCGACCCGAATGCGCCGTACGTGCAGGCCGCCGCTCAAGCACTGGAGGAGGAATGGGGCCGGCCTGCAGCGTTGATGGGCTCCGGTGCCTCGATCCCTATCGTCACCGCGTTCAAGACACACCTTGGCATGGACAGCCTGCTCATCGGTTTCGGCACCGATGACGACTGCATTCACTCACCCAACGAGAAGTACAATCTGACGAGCTTCCGCAAGGGCGCGCGGAGCTGGGCCCGCATTCTCCAGCGACTCGCGCGCGTTTGATCAGTTCGACCACAAACGATCGAGACTAGATATGGCGATGAAACGTTCCATCCGGTCGCCGGTGCTCTTCGCGGCAATCCTCTCCGTGCTGCTCACCGTCCCGGCTGCGGCCCAGCGGAGCGCCCCGCAAAGCCAACATGAGGCCGGGGTTTTCGACTACTACACGCTCGTATTGTCTTGGAGCCCGACGTACTGCGCGAGCATGCGCTCACCAGACGATGATCCGCAGTGCCGTCGCACAGCCCGGCCTTATGCCTTTGTGCTCCATGGCTTGTGGCCGCAATACGAGCGCGGGTTTCCAGAGTACTGCCCGACACGGGAGCGTCCGTTCGTTCCCCAGCGCGTGATCGACCAGATGCTCGACATCATGCCGAGCCCGCGGCTGGTCATTCACGAGTATCGCAGGCATGGCACGTGCTCGGGGCTCGATCCAGCCGGTTATTTTGAGCTTTCGCGGCGGCTTTATGAAAAGATCAATATTCCGAGGAGATTCCGCTTGCCTCCTGCGCCGTTCTTCATCAGTCCACAGCAGGTTGTTGACGAGTTCATCGCCGCCAATCCTGGCCTGAAGGTCGAAATGATAACCGTCGACTGTCGCGGCTCCGGTAACCGGCTGCGTGAGGTGCGAATCTGCTTTTCGCGCGAAGGACAATTCCGGCCTTGTGGTAGCAACGAGCGCCGCGCCTTCTGCCGGGCCAGCCGCATGTATGTTCCTCCCGTGCGGATCGGCGGTGGCGCTGGCACCACCAAGCCGCAAGGGGAGCGTGCACTTTAGTCAATACGCACGTTGAGATTTCCGTGGAGAACTCGCGATGCTGCCAGCCTGTGCGGCTGGCGCCTGTTGCAGTGTGGTGGCCGTTCGGCATCATGGTAGCCCGGACGCAACAGATTCGCGCTCGCGGGGGGATTCCATGGCGAAGTCGCGGCACGCTCATCCGGCCTTGGATGCCACCGGACGACCGTCACACATGCGCGGTGCACGGAGCAGGGCCTTCATCTGGGCTGCTGTCGGTTTTGTTGCTGGAACGCTGTTCTGGAGCATCACGGGCTTAGACCCAAACCCGCGAGTATTGGCACGCACCTTTGCGCCGGCGGACACCTCTTCGACCCGCACTGACACCACTAAGCCTGCGGACAGAGTGCCGACGTCGCTTTCAGCTGCCGGCAATATTCGGCACGACTGCGCGACTCTCGTGCTCGATCGAGCGCTCAAGCAGACAAGGCTGCATCCCTGCACCACTGACGATCCGCCCTTGAGATTCGCGACAAGCGCTGGTCGTCAGGATCGCCTCGCCGTCGTGGAATAAGCCGCTACGCCAGCTCTCTCACCTCACTCAGCGCGTCTACAAAATTCCCCCAAGCAACAGGCTTGGCGGCTTCACCGCTGCGACCCAAGCTAAGCGGCTGCCTTGGGGTGGGTTGTCAGGCCGTCCTGCGCAGACGTTCCGGTCGCCAGGCTGCCGGCGCAAGGCAGATGTACCCCGAAGCCGTTGATGCCGGAGCCGCATCGATCCGAGTTGGATCCAGACTCCAGTATCCGGCGAGCCGCATGACGTGCTCCTCCGTCGGGTAGAGGATCAGCTCACCCCCTGCGTCGCCCGTCCGCTCACGAACGCCGCGCAGCTCGAACAGCTTGAGACCCAGCCTCTTCTCGTCGCGTGTCGGCTTGCCCCTGTTCCAGATCGTCCCTTCATCGCCAATCGCAAACGCACGAATGAGCCTTCCGTGGACGATCCGCGCCCAAGCGAAGAAGTCGATGGGCGGATAGCTGAAGAAATATTGCACCTCGATGAATTCCGCTCCCAGCCTCAGGAGCATCGGCGTGCATTTGTCGACGAAGCTCCGCCCGACCGGATAAGGCAGCGACAGTCCGACCACGAACGTCCAGCCGCTCACCGGCGGCGACACGAACACGTGCTTCTCGCCCAGCTCGTCGTCGTAGACTGAGCCAATACCTGAGTTCCAGTTGCACGGCCGCGGATTGACAAGGCCGAGCACGTCGATGACACGCGCCGTATCCCGCGTGCGGATGGCGAGCCACGCCATCTTGAGGCCAAAGGGCACTGGCCTGTCTGGCGTGGCGTCGAAGATGACGCGGTGCTGAACAAAGCGCGGTGCGAGGATATACGCGGCGATCGCGATGGTCAGCGGAAGAAGAATGGCGATGGTGAGGACCACGAGAAGCGCCCCCGGATTCAGCCATCGCCACAGTTAATGCTGTTGCAGCTCCATCGCAAGCAACGTCAACCTAGGTTTTGGGGAAAACCCGAGGTGGTCAGTAGGTGACTTTCGCGGAGAACACAAAGCGCTCGTCGCAATACTTGGTGGTGGCGCAAATACCTCCGTTCGCAGTTCCGATATCCGTGTCCCAGTAGCGGAAATCCAACGTCAGCTTCTCGGCTTCCAACGATAGGCCTGCGTTCCAGTAGAGGTAATCATCATCGCTAGAAATGCCATCGACCTCGAAGCCATCCGAAGCATCGCCGACAGCATAGCCGATCAACGCACTGATACTCGGTGTAAAAGCAAGAAATTGCGGTAGCTGATAGGCAACGGACCCTTCGAACGTCCAGACCTCGCCCGTTTCGCCTGTAAATTCAGGTGAATAGTACACGGTACCGCCAATGGTGACATTCTGGACGGGGGAGGCGCTGGCCCCGAGCTTCAGCTCGACGAAATTCAGCTCAGCGCCGCCGTCATTGGCGCCCGGGTAAGTGTAATAGATGATCCCGAGGTCGAAGCTTACGCCCTGCCACTCGGGCTTGATCCCCGCGTAAAAATCCAGCTCAACATCGGTCCCGGTCGGATCACGGAACTCGATCATCGAGCTCCAGACGCCGGCATAGAAGATACCATAGGAGATATCCACGCCGCCCTGGAGAGCAGGCTTCTCGTCCCGCTGCGAAATGCCGCGAAAAATATAGTCGCTCGTTGCGCCGATATTGAACGACCACTCGAACGAGCGGCCCGGCGGGCTCACTTCGTCTTTCAGGCTGCCATCGAAGCTGCCGTCCGCTAATGCAGGCGAGGCTGCAATCAACGCAAGGCCGGTCGCTGCAGCCCAAATCACGCGACCTGCCCTGTCCATTTCAAGCATCATGATCATGCCCCCCAACTCCCGACCCCTGCGCATCCGCAGGAAGTCGTCACCCCAAGAAAAGAAGCTTGTGCTTCTGAGGGAAGTAGAGCGAAGTGGAGAAAGCTGCGCAATGACGATTGCTAGACTGTCTTCAACGCGAATGGGAACTGTTTCACTTCAGCAACGACGATTATTTCTCGATCAACATGCACATTTCTCTGCCTAATCGATATGCGTTTCCAGGTACGGCCATTGCGAATTGCTTTGGCAGCAGATCCAAAAATTAGGCAGAGAGGGAGGATTCGACTTGCCTATACCTATGATGCGAGGCGTAATCGATCACTCCCATTCACGAACCGGCAACGAACAGGGGCGGCTGCATGACCCGGAAGGATGCTCGCATCGCTCTCGTCACTGGGGCTTCGCGTCGAATCGGAGCGGCCATCGCCCGCGATCTTGCCGCCTCCGGCTGGCAGGTCGCGATCCATTACCGGCACTCCGCCAAGGAAGCCGAGCTTCTCGCCGCTGAGCTTCGAAAGATTTCCGGAGGTGCTGCTGCCCTTCGCGCCGATCTCATGCGAATGGAGGACGTGGTCTCACTCGTGCCCCGCTGCTGCGAAGTGCTCGGGCCGCCCGCATTGCTCGTCAACAATGCCTCCGAATTCCAGTGCGACAGTCTCCCGTCTCTGACGCCGGAGAGCTGGTCCACGCACCTGGACGTCAATCTCAGGGCGCCGGTGTTCCTCGCACGGGATCTGGCGAGGCATATCCCGGACGGTGTGCAAGGCAACGTGATCAACATCGTCGACCAGCGGGCCTGGCGGCCTACCCCGGAGTTCTTCTCCTATACGCTGTCCAAGACGGCCCTCTGGACGGCCACGAAGATGATGGCGCAGGCGCTTGCTCCGCGCGTGCGGGTCAATGCCATCGCCCCGGGCCCAGTGCTGCCGAGCGTTTACCAGAAGCCCGAGGACTTCGAGGCGGAGTGGCAGGAAACCCTGCTCAAGAGGCCGACGAGCACGGACGAGATTGCCGCGGCCGTCCGCTACATCCTTGACGCTCCATCGATGACTGGCCAGATGATCGGTCTCGACAACGGCCAACACCTGACGTGGCAATAGATTTCGGGCACACGTGAAGGAGCCCTGGCGCAAGTGGACCCCTGGAGCGACGAGGCCCTGGGAGAAACAGAAGAGCTCCGGCCCCCCGCGGGCAGCCGGCGGGTTTTCGTGCGCAATCTCGAGTTAATCGGCAGCGTCGGCGTCTACGAGCACGAGCATCGTTACGAGCAGCGTGTCGTCGTATCCTTGGAGCTCGAGGTGCGGGACGATTACGACGGTACCTCGGACGACATCTCCAGCGTCTACGACTATGACCTCGCCATACGGGCCATAAAGGACTCCGTTGCCAGCGGCCACTTCAATCTCATCGAGACGCTTGCTGAGCGAATTGCTGCGGCCTGCCTTTCGGACCGGCGAGTTGTAATGGCTCGCGTGCGCGTTGAGAAACCGGACGTACTCCCCTCTTGCGAGAGCGTGGGCATCGAAATTGAGCGCCGCAGGCCGGGATTCTAGCTTTCTAGCGCCGAATTGAATGCAGCAGCCACATTTCGACCGTGGACTGCCCAAACTTGCGCCCGAAAGTTCGTCATCTTACGAAGTGTCAAATAGGATCGGGCGTCAACCGGCCCTTAAGGTTGAACGTCGTAATAGGTGTGGAGACGGCAGGTGCCCAGGTGCGGGCGCCTTTTGACGCGTTCGGAGTTGCTTGATCCCATGAAGTGCCAAGCCGCTGCCTCGTTCTTAGTATTGACGCTGACGGCCTTGCCTGCCTGGGCACAGAGCCTTCCCGCGATCAAGTCCAGTCCCACAAATCAGGTTGCCGCGTGCGTCACGCCGGGACGGCTGATGGCGTTTGTCAAGGAACGCAATCCTTCTGTGGACCCACGTTTCGACAGTGTGGCCACGGAGTATATGCGCTACGGCGAGGAACTGGGCGTTCGTTGGGACTACGCCTTTTTCCAGATGCTGCTTGAGACCGGTTATCTTTCCTTCTCCCGCGGCAACGGGCAGCCGGGGATCGTACGTCCATCGCAGAACAATTTTGCGGGTCTCGGCGCGACGGGGCGCGGCCAGCATGGCGAGCATTTCCCGGACATCGCGACCGGCGTGAAGGCGCACATGCAGCACCTGCTGCTTTATGCCGGGGATCGCATTGTCGACCCAGTGGCCGATCGCACGCGCAAGGTGCAGGAATGGGGGATCCTCAACGACTGGCACAAGACTCTCAAGCGGCCGGTGACGTTCACCGATTTGTCCCGGAAATGGGCGCCCAACGACCGCAGGTACGCAAGCAAGCTCCAGGGCATCGCAGAAGCTTTCTTTGAAACCGCGTGCAATCGGCCTGATCCGCGGCCGGAGCTTGTCGCTGAGGCGCGCCGTGGGCGTTCGACTGTCGCCTCTGCCCCGAGTTCGAAAGTGTCCGGCACCGAGCTGGCCCGCCGCGCTCTGGAGGAAGGCCGTGCCCAAGATGCGCCGCGCTCCAGCCTCGGAGCTTCGTCGATCGTGAGCCAAGCCGCTACGGTTACGGGAGCTTCTTCAGTCGGCAAGTCCCCGAGCAGGAAGACAGCCATCTCAGACGCTTGGCAAGGAGGCCCTCCGGTTGCTGATCAATCGGCAAAGGTTCAGACTGTCTCCGCGGGATCTGCCGCTGCTGCGGCGGCTGCGGCTGCGGCAGCAAAGCCTGCCGGAGAGCAGAAATGCCGCGTGTGGACCGCGAGCTATGGCGGCCAGAAAGCCATCATTATCAAGGCCGAGGACGATGGCTTCATCAATTACACGGTGCTCGACGTGAACGAAGGCTCGGAAAAGCGTGAGACCGAGGCCTTCATCGCTGCTTATGCCAAAGGGGGTGAGCCCATAGGCGAGTTCCCCAACCAGCTGAGCGCGCTCGACCGGGCGTTCGAGCTGTGTCCGGAGGGCTGATGAGCCTCATCAGCCTTCGTGAGCGCGGTCGCTGTGCCGTGCTCTTCGCTGCCTGCGTCATTGCGAGTTGGGTCTGGACTTCGAAGCCTACTCTCGCTGCAGCCCCACCTATTCGTACGAGCCCCGATAATCCTGTTCCGGCCTGTGTGACGCCGGAACGGCTAATGGCGTTCCTCAAAGCCCGGAACACCAATCTCGATCCGCGCTTCAACGACATCGCGCATTGGTATCAGCATTTCGGTGAGCAGTTGCGGGTCCGTTGGGACTACGCCTTTTTCCAAATGCTCATCGAAACCAACTATCTCACCTTTCGCCGCGGGAACGGAAAGCGGGGCGACGTCCATCCGCGCCAGAACAACTTCGCCGGCATCGGTGCCACGGGAGGCGGCGTGCCAGGGGATAGCTTCCCCGATGTGCCGACAGGTGTGCGGGCCCAGCTCGAGCACCTCGTTGTCTATTCCGGCGAACCCGTGGCCGAGCCAACGGCGCCGCGCACGCGTGTCGCTCAGGCCAACATCCTTGCCTGGACAGTGCCTTTGTCGAAAAAGCGCCCGGTCACGTTCCAGGACCTCGCGGGCAAGTGGGCTGCAGACAAAAAGTACTGGCGCTCCATAGAGTCGATCGCAGAGCGATTTCGAAGCATCTACTGCACTGATCAGCAGATCGCCGCCGTAAGCCAAGCCAAGCGCGCGAGATCACTCGAGCAGGATGTGCCAGACTGGTCGGTCACGGTCCAGGCTCGCGCCGCAGACATCGTTCCGCCACCGCCGATCCCAGCCGTGCGCACCGCTCCGCGGCCCGCACAGGAGCCCGCGCTCTGCCGCGTGCTGATGGCGAGCTACGGTGGTACGAAGACGATGTTGATCCGGTACGTTGCCGAAGATGCTGTCGAGTATACGGCGCTCCAGGTGCTGGATGGGTTCGAGCGCTCGATGACCGAGAGCTATATGAACGCCCACGCCCCAGGCGGTACCATCATCGGCGAGTTCCCCTCGAGCAACGAAGCTTTCGCGCGCGCCTACGAGCTCTGCCCCGGCGCCGATCGTGGCCGATGAGCAGTTCTCGCCGTTCCTGAACGCGCGGTATTTCGCGCCGAAGACGCGAGGTGCGGCAGAGTGCTGCCGCACCTAATTCGTTCTTGTTCCGGCCCGCCCCTGCGCTGTGAGGAAATCGAAGTCGCAGCCTTGCGGAGCCTGCAGGACGCATTCGCGGAACAGCCTGTCGTAGCCCCGCGCTGGTAGCTCTTGCGCTTGTGTCGCCTTCTCGGCGCGACGGCGGGCAAGCTCCTCTTCGGAAACGAGGAGGTCCAGGCGGCGCTCCTTCACGCTCAGTCTGATACGGTCCCCCGTGCGAACGAGTCCCAGCGGCCCGCCCGCCGCTGCCTCGGGCGCGACGTGGAGCACGATGGTGCCATAGGCCGTGCCCGACATGCGGGCGTCCGAAATGCGCACCATGTCCTTGACGCCCTGCGCCAGCAGCTTCTTGGGGATCGGCAGGAAGCCCGCCTCGGGCATGCCGTATGGCGAGCGCGGGCCTGCGTTCTGCAACACGAGGATATCGTCGGGACGCACATCGAGGTCGGGATCGTCAATGCGCTGGGCCATGTCCTCCAAGGAGCTGAAGACGACGGCCCGGCTCTCGACCTCGAACAGCTCCGGCGATGCCGCCGAACGCTTGAGGATCGCGCCATCGGGTGCCAGCGAGCCGAAGAGCGCCACGAGCCCGCCTTGCGGCTCCAGCGGATCGCTCGCAGGCCGGATCACCCGCCGGTCGACGTAAGCGCCCTCCTCTGCCGCCAGCCGCTCCCCGAGCGTCTGCCCTGTCACCGTCAGACAATCGAGATGGAGCAGCGGCTTCAACTCCCGCAGCACGGCGCCGATGCCGCCGGCAGCAAAGAAGTCCTCCATGTAGAACTCATTTCCAACCGGCTTGACGGCGACGAGCACTGGCGTCGTGTCAGAGAGCTCGTTGAACCGGCGCAGATCGAGGGAGATGCCGAGCCGCCCCGCAATGGCCGCTAGATGAATGACCCCGTTCGTCGAGCCGCCGAGGGCCAGCAGGACACGGGCGGCATTCTCGATGGACTTCGCCGTGATGATCTTGTCCGGTGTCAGCCCTGAACGGGCAAGACGCACGGCCTCCACGCCAGTGGCCTCCGCCGCCCGCAGCCGGTCGGCGTGCACCGCGGGAATGGCCGCCGTGCCGGGCAACGTCATCCCAAGAGCCTCTGCGATGGCCGCCATGGTCGACGCCGTCCCCATCACAGCGCAGGTGCCGGCGGTCGTAACGAGGCGGCTCTCGACGGCCTCGATCTCGGCCTTTCCGATTTCACCGGCGCGAAACTTGCTCCAGAACTTGCGACAGTCGGTGCAGGCTCCGACCCGGTGGTCGCCATAGCGTGATGTCATCTGCGGCCCGCCGATAAGCTGGATCGCCGGCTTGCCCGCGCTCGCCGCGCCCATGAGCTGGGCCGGGACGGTCTTATCGCAGCCGCCTATCAGCACCACCGCATCCATGGGCTGGGCACGGATCATCTCCTCCGTGTCCATGGCCATGAGATTGCGGAATTTCATCGAGTTGGGCGAGAGGGTCGACTCGTGAAGGGAGATCGTTGGAAACGTCAGCGCCAGGCCTCCGGCCGCTGTCACGCCGCGCCGCACAGCTTCGATCAGCTCCGGAAAATGGCGGTGGCACGGGTTGAATTGGCTCACCGTCGCCGCGATGCCGATAACGGGCCGCGAGAGCTCGTCCGCCGAGTAGCCCATCGACTTCATGAACGCGCGCCGCATGTAGATCGAGAAGTCGCGATCGCCGTAGTTCTGCAGGCCCTGCAGCAGCCCCTTCTCTTTTGGCGTACCGTTGTCCGGCTTCGACATGACGCTATCGGCTCCCTTCTCTGCTCACGGCTCGCGCGACCATATCAGGCCGCAGCGAACGCGCCAGTAGCTCTGTCCTTGATTTGACTACTCGTTTTCCGTTTCGAGGCGTGCCAACCTCTCGCGATGCTCGGCTGCAAACTGAGCAAAACGGCCCTCGGCGATGGCCGTGCGCATGGCCTGCATCAGCTCCTGGTAGAACCAGACATTGGCCCAGGTGAGCAACATCGAGCCGAGCAGCTCGCCCGCCTTGACGAGGTGATGGAGATAGGCACGGGAATACTCGCGCGCCGCGGGACACATACTCCTCTCATCGAGCGGCCGCGGATCCTCCGCATGGCGTGCGTTGCGCAAGTTTACGCGACCGGACCATGTGAACGCCTGCCCATGCCGGCCGGAGCGTGTCGGCATCACGCAATCGAACATGTCGATGCCGCGCCCTACGGCCTCGATGAGGTCTGCGGGGGTGCCAACACCCATGAGGTAGCGGGGCTTTTCAGCGGGGAGATACCGCACCGTATGCTCGAGTGTCTCCAGCATCACCGCCTGCCCCTCGCCCACCGCAAGGCCGCCGACCGCATAGCCAGGCAGGTCCATTGCCGCCAGCTCCTCCGCAGAGCGGCGGCGCAGATCCGGGTACACGCCGCCCTGCACGATCCCGAACAGCGCCTGCCCTGGCGCGCTCTTTTCTGCGAAGGCCCGCTGACAGCGCACCGCCCAGCGCAGCGACAGCTCCATGGCGCGGCGCGCCTCCTCGGGCGGAGCCGGGAACGCGATGCACTCGTCGAGCTGCATCTGAATATCGCTGCCGAGCAGGCATTGGATTTCGATGGCCCGCTCCGGGGTCAGCATATGGTGCGCTCCGTCCACATGGGACCGGAACGCGACCCCCTCCTCCGAGACCTTCCGCAACCCGGCGAGCGACATGATCTGAAAGCCGCCGGAATCGGTCAGAATCGGTCCCGGCCAGCGCATGAACTCGTGGAGGCCGCCAAGCCGCGCGATGCGCTCCGCGGTCGGGCGCAGCATCAGGTGATAGGTGTTAGCGAGAATGATGTCCGCGCCTGCCTGGCGCACTTGCTCAGGGTAGAGCGCCTTCACGCTCGCCGCCGTGCCGACCGGCATGAAAGCCGGCGTCCGGATCATGCCACGCGGCGTCGTGATCTCGCCCAGGCGCGCGCCCGCATCCTGCGCAATCAGGCGAAACCCGAAGCTGCGCGTCATTGCCCGTCCACTGCCGGATAGAGCAGGCACGCGTCGCCGTAGGAGTAAAAGCGATAGCCGGCAGCGATCGCGTGAGCATAGGCGCGCTTCATGCGGTCGAGGCCGGAGAAGGCCGACACCAGCATGAACAATGTCGATCGCGGGAGATGGAAGTTCGTCATCATCAGGTCTATTGCCCGGAACCGATAGCCCGGGGTGATGAATAGCGCCGTCTCGCCTGCATAAGGTTGTATCTCACCGGTTTCGCTTGTCGCCGTCTCGAGGAGGCGCGTCGCCGTGCTGCCAACTGCGACGATGCGGCCCCCCTCGCGACGTACCTCATTCAGCCGGGCTGCCGTCTCCGCGCTGATTTCGCCCCACTCACTATGCATCTTGTGGTCGTTGGTATCCTCGGTCTTCACCGGCAGAAACGTGCCTGCGCCCACGTGCAGCGTCACGAACGTATGCCCAATGCCGCGCTCCGTAAGCTGCTTCAGAAGGCGCTCGGTGAAATGCAAGCCAGCGGTCGGGGCAGCGACGGCCCCTTCCTTTCTTGCGAAAATGGTCTGATAGGCGCTGCGATCGTCCTCGGTGGCGGGGCGCCGGCCGGCGATATAGGGCGGCAGCGGCGCATCTCCGAGCATGTCGATGGCCTCGTCGAGGTAGGCGCTGTGCAGCGTGAAGGTCAGCTCCACCTCGCCACCCTCCCCTTTTGCTGTCACGGTCGCATCGAGGTTGCCAAGAAGGCAGACCCTGCCCTCGTTGCCGAAGCGGACGAGATCGCCGACCTCAAGCCGTTTGGCCGGGCGGGCGAACGCGCGCCAGCGATTCTCGTCGACACGCTTATGCAGGTTGAACTCGACCTGCGCCTCCGAGTCCCCGCGGATGCGTGTGCCTTTGAGCGCCGCCGGAATGACGCGCGTGTCATTGAAGACGAGCATATCGCCGGGGCGCAGCAGCTCGGGCAGCTCTGCGACGGTTCGATCGGCGAATTCGGGCTCCCCATTCGGCTGGACCACAAGTAGGCGCGCAGCATCCCGCTCCGGCAGCGGGTAGAGCGCTATCCGGTCCTCGGGTAGCTCGAAATCGAAGAGGTCGGTTCGCAATGGAATGTTCCTGATTCGCATTAAACCTAATGCAGGTTGGCCGCGAGCGGGAGTGGCCATTCCGGCGCGCCTTCGCGTTAGTACGAGCTGCAAGGAGGGACCTTCTCGCCTTAAGACCTGCGACAGTCCGCCGGGTGCAAGTCTTGACCAAGGTCAATATCCGTTTCGGGCCGCAGATCATAAAGTTCGGCGGCATGAAATGCGCCGAGTTCCACGCTTGGCCGAGGGCACATGAATCCCGCCATTCTTCAGCGCTATGCGGCTCCGGTGCCGCGCTACACAAGCTATCCCACGGCCCCGCATTTCACCCCCGCGGTGGACGCAGCGACGTATGCCACGTGGCTGCGCCAGCTTCCAACCGGATCTGAACTGTCGATCTACGTCCACATCCCGTTCTGCAACGAGCTGTGCTGGTACTGCGGCTGCACGACAAAGGCGACGCGTCAATACCATCCCGTTGCCGATTACCTGGAAGCTTTGTTGGAGGAGATCTCGACCGTCGCCGACTTAGTCCCGAAGAACTGCCGCACGAACCACATGCACTGGGGCGGAGGCTCGCCTAGCATTCTGTTGCCGGACGATATACGTCGCCTGGCCCACGCCATCGCGACCAGGTTTCCCATAACTGACGACGCAGAGATCGCTGTCGAGGTCGATCCGCGGCATATCGATGCCGACCAGGTCGCGGCGTTCGTTGCAGCAGGATTCAACCGGGTCAGTATCGGCGTGCAGGATTTCGACCCAGCAGTCCAAAGGGCAATCAATCGCGAACAGTCGGTCGAGACGACCCGGACTGTCGTGAACATGTTTCGCGAGGCTGGCGTCAGCAGCATCAACATCGACCTTGTCTACGGCCTTCCCTACCAGACGCGCGACAGCCTCGAGCGCACCATCGAGGAAGTGATCGCCCTCGCGCCGGACCGCATCGCCATGTTCGGCTATGCCCATCTGCCCTCGCGTCTTCGCCACCAGCGACTAATTCCGGATGAAGCACTGCCGGACGTGAAAGAGCGGTTCGCTCAAGCAAATCGCGCAGCAAATCGTTTGACGCAGGCGGGTTATGTGCGGGTCGGATTGGATCACTTCGCCCGACCGGAGGACCGGCTGGCCCGCGGCCCTGTCCACCGCAATTTTCAAGGCTACACGACGGATTCTGCTAACGCATTGCTAGGCTTGGGAGCCTCGGCTATTGGCCGGCTGCCTCAGGGCTACGTTCAAAACAGTGCTGTTACCGCGGATTACCAGCGACGCGTCCTGCCGGGTGGGCTCGCCACGGTGAAAGGGCGAGCCTTGACCGAGGAGGACCGTGCCCGCGGGCTGGTGATCGAGCGGCTGATGTGCGATCTGCGCTTTCCGGCCCAGCAGCTGCAGGAGCAGTTTCCAGACAGAGCCGCCGCATTGATCGAGGAGGCAGAAACGCTGCTCGCTTCCGATACGGATGGACTCGTCGAGCCAGATCCGGCCAACGTTTTCCGCGTCACAGAAAAAGGGCGTGTTTTCCTGCGCTCAATTTGCGCCTGCTTCGACGCCTATCTCGGTCAAAGTCAAGCAACCCATTCAATTGGAATTTGACTGCCCCCACAGCTCCCTGAACCGGGCCAAGTAACGTTGCTGCGCCTCTGCTGTCGGCCAGGGTGATAATTCAGCCAGGCGTTGCGCCAACGGACGCGGCAGCCCGGTAGGACGGCCAAAATAACGTTCGGCTTCGTCCTGCGTGAAGCCGGCAAGGCGAGTGGCCTCGTAATAGGCGGCAATACGGTCGGCGGCTTTGATGGCGTTCACCACCTCGGCAGGCGCCTCCGGTGGGAGTCCGAAGCGCATGTGGATGGCGCGCAGAAGCTTCTTCTCGAATGCCTTGTAATCGAGGCCGACAGCGGCTTTGAACGGACTGATCAAATCGCCGATCACGTACTCGGGCGCATCGTGGAGGAGCGCCATCAGGCGCTGCGTGCGCGGCCAAGCTGGATTGAGCGCGGAGGCGATCTCTTCAACGAGCACGCAATGCTGCGCAACCGAAAAGGCATGATCGCCCAATGTCTGCCCATTCCAGCGGGCGACGCGGGCAAGGCCATGCGCAATGTCCTCGATCTCGATATCCAATGGCGAAGGATCGAGGAGATCGAGCCGGCGGCCCGAAAGCATTCGCTGCCACGCGCGTGGCCTCTCGTCCGGCTGAGCCGTCGCATGAGGTTTTCGACTCGGTTTGCTCATCGCCTGGGCAAAACGAATTTGCGTTGTAGCTCGGCGCAAGCGGCGTGGCGGTGACAGCTCGTCAGGTGATCATTGACCATGCCGACCGACTGCATGAACGCATAAACGGTGGTGGGGCCCACGAAGCGAAAACCTTCCTTCTTGAGCGCCTTCGAGATGCGCACCGCGACATCGGTCGTCGCTGGCACCTGATCCAAGCTGCTGCGACGATTCACGATTGGGCCATCCGGCAGAAAGCCCCAAAGAAAGGAGGCGAACGACTGCTTTTCGGCGAGCTTCAGGAATGCGCGCGCGTTTTCGATCGTGGCTTCAATCTTCAACCGGTTGCGGACGATGCCGGGATCGGCCATCAGCCGCTTCACGTCGGCCTCCCCGTATCTTGCGATCTTCTCGGGGTTGAAACCATCGAAGGCGCGGCGAAAGCTCTCGCGCTTACGCAATATGGTGATCCAGGACAGGCCGGATTGAAATCCTTCCAGGATCAGCTTTTCGAAGAGCGCGCGGCTGTCGGCCTTCGGCACCCCCCATTCTTCATCATGATAGCGGACATAGAGCGGATCGGACCCGGCCCATGGGCACCGCACAAGGTCGGTGCTGGTTTTTTCGAGGACTGCCACGTTACACCTTCGCCGTATCCTCGCGGGGAATGCCGAAGCGGGCCCAAGAGGGCAGGTTCACCGTCACAGGCACGCCGCCCGCCGTAATGGGGTGCCCCTTGTCGAGGGCTTCGCCGACGCGATCGATCCTAAGTAGCGCAAGCCCGCGATGACCTGCCACCGAGCCCACGGATCCGATGACGGCCTCGCCCGCCTTGACCTCAGCTCCCGGCTGCAGCGGCTCCGAACCGTCGAGAGGCACCACGCGCTTTCGCGCCGTCGAGCGGTGCTGGACGCGCGAGACGACCTCCTGACCAACATAGCAGCCCTTCTGGAAGCTGACTCCGTCCATCTGGTCGAACAACGCGTCGTGTGGAAAGGTATCGCCGAACGCGTAATCCCGGCCGCCTTCCGGCACTCCATGCGCGATGCGGTGGGCGTGGTAGGTCTCCGGGGCTACGATGGAGCCGACAGTCGACCAGTCGAACGACTGAGGCGCGATCGCACGCCAGCCAAGTTCCGCCAGCCGGGGATCCTGGTAAACGATAACCGGCGGAGCGACTTCCGGAGCGGCTCCTCCCCACAGCGCCGCAACCGAATGATCTTCCGAGACGTCCGTGATGGTGACGTTGGCGCGCAGCTTATAGAACGTCAGTCGCTTGACGAGATCGGCCGCTTTCTCCCGGCACGTTTCGAGCAGATAACCTTCCTCCGCGCGAACCACGAAAAAGTCGAACAGAATTTTGCCTTGCGGCGTCAAAAGGCCACCGAAAATCGCCGACTGCTTCTCAAGTCGATCCATGTCGGCGGTGATGAGGCCCTGAAGCAGCTTCGCCGAGTCGGCACCTGCCACGCGCACCACGCCGCGATCATTCAGCGGGGCAACTTTGATGGTCGTCATGCTTCATCCCCGATCCTTGCACCCCGCCGCAAAATGAAGCACTGGCAGCCGGGGTGCGGATGCAGCTAGGTACGTAAGCGGGGCGCCGCAGCGAGGCAAGCGGACGGAGAGACAAGCTATGCCAGAGACATTCGATCTGGTGCTGAAGGGCGGCACCGTCGTCAATCACGACGGAATTGGCCAACGTGACATCGGCATCCGCAACGGTCGCATCGCTGCGCTTGGTGCGCTTCCCTCCGAGGCCGGCGGCGAGGTGATCGACTGCACCGGTCTGCACATTCTGCCGGGTGTCATCGACACGCAGGTTCATTTCCGCGAGCCGGGCCTGGAGCAGAAGGAGGATCTCGAAACGGGAAGTCGCGCTGCCGTGCTTGGCGGCGTCACAGCCGTCTTCGAGATGCCGAACACCCGGCCAACGACGACCAGCGCGGACGCGCTCGCCGACAAAGTCCGCCGCGCCCGCCACCGCATGTTCTGCGACTTCGCGTTCTACGTCGGCGCGACGCACGACAATGTGAACGACATCCCCGAGCTCGAGCGCCTGGAAGGCTCGGCGGGGATCAAGGTGTTCGTCGGGTCGTCCACCGGAGACCTGCTGGTCGAGGATGAGCCAACGCTCGACCGGATCGTCGCGACGATCCGGCGCCGCGCCGCATTCCATGCCGAGGATGAAGCGCGGCTCAGAGAGCGGGCCGGCCTGCGGCGGCCGGGTGATCCCTCGTCACACCCCGAGTGGCGCGATGAAATCGCGGCCCTGACAGCCACACAACGCATCGTGCGGCTGGCCGAGAAGCACGGCCGCCGCATTCACGTCCTGCATGTTTCGACGGCTGAGGAAGTGGCCTTTCTCGCCGAGCACAAGGAATGGGCGAGCGTCGAGGTGACACCGCATCACCTGACCCTCGTGGCGCCCGACTGCTATCAACGGCTCGGCACATATGCGCAGATGAACCCGCCCGTGCGCGATGAGCGCCATAGAAGTGCGCTTTGGGCGGCACTGTCCGCCGGGATCGTCGACGTCCTGGGCTCCGACCACGCACCACACACGCGGGATGAGAAGGAGCACCCCTACCCCCAAAGCCATTCCGGCATGACCGGCGTGCAAACGCTGGTGCCCATCATGCTCGACCACGTGAACGCGGGACGGCTGTCGCTCGAGCGCTTTGTCGACCTCACGAGCCACGGACCCCAGCGGCTCTTCGGCATCCGCAACAAGGGCCGGATCGCGATCGGCTATGATGCAGACCTGACCGTCGTCGACCTGAAACGGCAGCAGACCATCGAAAATTCCATGATCGCGAGCCGCTGCGGATGGACGCCTTATGACGGGGTCACGGTCACCGGATGGCCAATCGGCACATTCGTGCGCGGCCATCGCGTCATGTGGGAGGGTGAGGTGATCGGTACGGGCCAGGGCGAGCCGATCCGGTTTTATGAAGCCTCCTGATCGTCAGCTTGACCTCCTGATCCATCTGGACCAGACCTTTCGCCCTGAGCCGAGAAGGAGCATGCGCCAATGAGTGTCGCCGCTGGCCGAGAGTTCCTGAGCATCCCTGGGCCGACAACCGTTCCCGACGAGGTCCTGCGGGCCATGCACCGGCCGGCGGTCGACATTTACTCGGGCGGGCTGCTCGACGTGACGATGAGCCTGCTCGAAGACCTCAAACGCGTTTTCCGTACCAACGGCCACACGTATATTTACGCAGCCAACGGCCATGGGGCGTGGGAAGCCGCTCTCTGCAACGTGCTCTCGCGCGGCGACAAGATTCTGGTCCTCGAAAGCGGACGGTTCGCCCTCGGTTGGGGCGAGATGGCTCAGAAGCTGGGTGTACAGGTCGAAGTCTTGAAAGGCGACTGGCGCCGGGCCGTGCGGCCCGATCAAGTCGAGGAGCGGCTGCGCGCAGACAAGGGGCACGAGATTAAGGCCATCCTGGTGGTCCAGGTCGATACGGCGTCAGGTGTCGTGAACGACATCCCGGCGATTTCGAAGGCCATTCGGGCTGCCAGCCATCCGGCATTGTTCATGGTCGATGCCGTGGCCTCGCTTGGCACCATGCCGTTCGAGATGGACGCCTGGGGCATCGACGTCGCCGTTTCAGGCTCACAGAAAGGCCTGATGACGCCGCCAGGGCTTGGGCTGGTGGCGGCGAGCGAACGCGCCTTCGCTCTTCACAAAACCGCAGACCTCAACACTCCCTATTGGGACTGGGGCTTTCGCGAGGGTGAGGAGCACTATCAGAAGTACTGCGGGACACCGCCGGAGCATCTCATCTTCGCCCTGCGGCGGGCGCTCGACTTGCTGTTCGAGGAAGGTTTCGAGGCCGCGTTCGAGCGACACCGCTTGCTGGCCGAGGCCGTGCGGCGGGCTGTAGCCGTCTGGTCGGAGGGCGAGGCGCTCACCTTCAATATCACCGACCCCAAAGAGCGCGCCAATTCTGTTACGACGGTGCTGTGGCAGAGGGGGGATAGCCCTCAACCATTGATCGATTACGCGCGCGAGAAGTGCGGGGTGATCCTCGGGGTCGGTCTCGGCCCGTTGTCAGGCAAGGCCTTCCGCATCGCCCACATGGGCCATGTCAACGCTCCCATGGTGCTCGGCACGCTCGGCGTGGTCGAGGCGGGCCTCAAGGCCCTCGGGATTCCTCACGGCCGCGGCGGCGTGGAAGCGGCGATCGATTGGCTCGGCGCGAACGTCAGGCCGTGATCTACCGCTGCTAATTAAGGACCTCGATATCGGCGGCCATGTCGGGATGAAGGACGACGCGGTAGCTCGCGTTGCTGCACTGGAGGCGCCAGACAGTGCGGTTCGGCTGCGATGCTGCTTCGTCACGTACCGCGTTGATCGGTTTGTCGCACGGGTGTCCCTGCTCGCGTACCCGAACGGCGAGCACATCGAGCGGGGTTTCGACCTGAGCGGCCGCCTGATCCGCCAATAGGGTCGCAAGAAGTGCCGCTGCCAAGAGACGTTGCAACAGAGCGGTACCCGCTCTGATCTGATCCGCAGCCATGATGTCCTCCGCATTCGGATCAACGCGGAAAACGGTGAGGCCGCTACTCAGGTTCCAATCCGGCCGGCTTTGCTCGCTCTCCACTTAGGAAGTTCTACTGCGGAAACGCTGCGATCCGCGAAGTTAATAAGCTGCGAAGTCAATAAACCGAATCCCTCAATTCGACTTCCGCACTTTCATTAACTTCAGCTTTGGCTGGTTCGAGATATCGACCGCAATCTCGAGATCCGGCTTCATCGCATAGGTCATCGTTTGGATGTGGATGGGGATGTAAATCGTCTCTTCCTGCAAAATCCGCCAGATGTTGACCATCGTTTCATTACGCCTGACGAGGTCGGCTTCTGACGTAAGACTGTCGATCATGTTGTCGACGTCGGGATTGGAATAGCGCGTGCCATTCCAAGTTCCCTGCCGATCGGTCTTGGTGTGGTAAAGATGCGAAAGGATGTAATGGCTGTCGAAAGTCGGCACGCCCCACCCGAGCAGATAGAAATCCGACTTCAAATTCTGGATGAGCTGGAAGTGAGCGGCTTTCGGCAGCGCGACCAGCTGGGCCTTGATGCCGATTTGCGCCAGCTGTTCCACCACCGCCTTGCAAATCGCCTCATCGTTGACGTAGCGGTCGTTGGGGCAATTGAGCGTCACCGAAAACCCGTCGGGATATCCAGCCTCCGCCATTAACGCCTTGGCGGTTTCAATATCGTTCGGCGGGATGACGTCGAGCTCCTTGCTGTAGCCGTTGACCCCAGGAGGCACGATGATGCCGGTCGGGATTGATTGCCCGTGCATGACCTCGCGCTGAATTGCCTGGCGGTTTACGGCCATGTTGATGGCATGCCGCACACGCTTGTCAGCGAACGGGTTCTTGCCTTTGACGTCTGACGTCGCCAGCTCAGCATCGCCGACGTTCAGTCCGAGAAAAATTGAGCGGTTCTCCGGGCCGACGACAACACGTACGCCGTCGTCCTCCTGCAGGCGCTTGATGTCCTGCACCGGCACGTCCTGAACGAAATCGACCTCACCCGAAAGCAGCGCCTCAATACGTTTCTCGTCGGACTGGATGGGAAGATAGATCAGCTCGGAGATTTCGAGCGGGACCTGGCCTCTGCCCCAGTACGTATCATTGCGGCGCAGAACCGTTTTTTGCCCGGGCTCGCGACTGACGAGCACGAAAGGGCCGGTGCCGTTGGCGTTGAGCGCGGCAAAGCTCTGCTCACCATTTTCTACATCCTGAACCTTGGTGGCACCGTGCTCCTCCGCCCATCCCTTGCTCATGATGAACAAGTCGGTGAGGTTTGCAGGTAGAAGCGGGTTCGGCCCCTTGGTCTTGATGCGCAGCGTATGGTCGTCGACCTTGATCAGCTCGTCGACTGAGGACAGCAGCTGCTTCATGTCGGAGGCCGGCTGGAGGGCGCGTTTGAACGAGAAGATGACGTCATCCGCGGTGAACGGCCTGCCATCATGAAACTTCACACCGCTGCGCAGCTTGAACTCCCAGACCGTTGGATCGGCGGTTAGCTCCCAGGACTCGGCGAGCGCCGGAAGCGGTTTGCCCTGGCTATCGCGGATGATGAGCGGCTCGTAGATCTGGTGCGCCAGAGCGTGCGTCACACCTTCATTCAGAGCATGCGGATCGAGAGTGAGGGCATCGCCGGATCTCGCCCACGTCACTGTCCGCGCCTCGGCGGCTCCAGTCAGCACGGCGGCACATGCAAATAGAACAGCAACGCGGAGCCCGGCTCCCGTCAACATACTTTCCCTCCTCCGTGAAGCGGTTCAGCATGCCCCCGGCTCTGGTCCATCGTAGACGGCATGTCCGCGGCTGTCACCGCGGTCGAAGACAGCATCGCAAGATGCGGTTGCGCGGGCCTTAGCCTTCGAGCGGAAAATGAAAAGACAAACTGCAGGCCACCTGTTAGAGAGGACTCATTGGCTTGCGACAGCTGTTGCCCGCGCCTCCCCTCCTGTGCCCGGTGTTGACAAGGCTGTCGCTCATTCGTATCAAGCGGGGCTGTTAGCACTCGGCCTTCATGAGTGCTAATTCAATCCCAGACATCTGACCTTGAAACACCCCAATCGCGGGAGCGCTGAGACTATGAAATTTCGTCCCCTCCATGACCGCGTCGTCGTGCGGCGCGTCGAGAACGAGCAGAAATCCCCCGGCGGGATCATCATTCCCGACACCGCGGCCGAGAAGCCCCAGCAGGGCGAGGTCATCGCGGTCGGGCCTGGTGCTCGTGACGAGTCTGGCAAGATCATTCCGCTCGACGTGAAGGTCGGCGACAAGGTGCTGTTCGGCAAGTGGTCGGGCACCGAGGTCAAGATCGATGGGCAGGAAGTGCTCATCATGAAGGAGAGCGACATCATGGGCGTGCTGGACAAGTGAGCCAGCCCCGTCCGCAGGTCAAATGCTTACAGTGAAGATTACGAGGGATTGAGAAAGCCGTCGGCGTGCGAAGAGCACACCTTCACGACTGAGCGATCTCATCCTTTCCCGAACAACCCCCAACCAGGAGTAGCCACCTATGGCAGCCAAAGAGGTCAAGTTCGCTGCAGATGCGCGTGAGCGCATGATGCGCGGCGTAGACATCCTCGCGAACGCTGTGAAAGTGACGCTCGGCCCGAAGGGTCGCAACGTCGTCATCGAGAAGTCCTTCGGTGCCCCCCGGACCACGAAGGACGGTGTCACGGTCGCCAAGGAGATCGAGCTTGAGGACAAGTTCGAGAACATGGGCGCCCAGATGGTCCGCGAGGTCGCATCCAAGACGAACGACGTCGCGGGTGACGGCACCACGACTGCAACCGTTCTTGCTCAGGCGATCGTCCGCGAGGGCCTGAAGGCCGTTGCCGCCGGCATGAACCCGATGGACCTGAAGCGCGGCATCGACAAGGCGGTCGCACAGGCGGTCGAGGAGATCCAGAAGCGCGCCAAGAAGGTGAAGAGCTCGGACGAGGTCGCGCAGGTCGGCACCATCTCGGCCAACGGCGAGAGCGAGATCGGCAAGATGATCGCCGAGGCCATGCAGAAGGTCGGCAACGAGGGCGTGATCACCGTCGAGGAGGCGAAGAGCCTCGAGACCGAGCTTGAGGTCGTCGAGGGTATGCAGTTCGATCGCGGCTACCTCTCGCCGTACTTCATCACCAACGCCGACAAGATGGTGGCCGAGCTCGAGGATCCGTACATCCTGATCCACGAGAAGAAGCTGTCGGGCCTGCAGGCCATGCTGCCGGTGCTTGAGGCCGTCGTTCAGACCGGCAAGCCGCTGCTCATTATCGCTGAGGACGTTGAGGGTGAGGCTCTGGCCACGCTCGTCGTCAACAAGCTGCGCGGCGGCCTGAAGGTCTGCGCTGTGAAGGCTCCGGGCTTCGGCGATCGCCGCAAGGCCATGCTGGAGGACATCGCGATCCTCACGGGCGGCACGGTCATCTCCGAAGACCTCGGCATCAAGCTCGAGAACGTCACGCTTGACATGCTGGGCCGCGCCAAGCGGGTGACCATCGACAAGGACAACACAACCATTGTCGACGGCGCCGGCAAGAAGAAGGACATCGAGGCCCGCGTCGCCCAGATCAAGGTGCAGATCGAGGAGACCACGTCCGACTATGACCGCGAGAAGCTGCAGGAGCGCCTGGCGAAGCTCGCTGGTGGCGTTGCGGTGATCAAGGTCGGCGGTGCGACCGAGGTCGAGGTTAAGGAGCGTAAGGATCGCGTCGACGACGCGCTGAACGCCACCCGCGCCGCTGTTGAGGCTGGCGTTGTTCCGGGCGGTGGTGTTGCGCTGCTCCGGGCCGCTGCGGCCATCAACGTCAAGGGCGAGAACGAAGATCAGGATGCCGGCATCCAGATCATCAAGCGGGCTCTTCAGGCTCCGATCCGCCAGATCGCCGAGAACGCCGGCGTCGAGGGCTCGATCGTGGTCGGCAAGGTGCTCGAGTCGAAGTCGTACAACTTCGGCTACGATGCGCAGAACGACGAGTACGGCGACCTCATCGAGAAGGGCATCATCGACCCGGCCAAGGTCGTGATCACGGCCCTCCAGGATGCTGCTTCCGTCGCTGGTCTGCTCATCACCACGGAAGCTGGCGTGGCCGAGGCTCCGAAGAAGAAGGAGGCTCCCGCTGCTCCCGGCATGGGCGGCATGGACATGATGTAATTCAGGTCTCCCCAGACCTTGGACGGAGGGGCCGTACCGGGCGACCGGCGCGGCCCTTTCTCTTTCCGGCAAGGCTTCTGGAAGTCGGCACCCAGGTCGCGGCGAGCAGACCGCCGCCGTCAGTGTGCCCTAAGCCAACCCCGCAGATCGCGAATGATTTCGCGCGCTGCATTATGACCCGGGACGCCGGTGACGCCCCCGCCCGGGTGAGCCCCCGAGCCGCACAGGTACAGGCCGGGTACTGGCATCCGGTAATCGGCGTAGCCGAGCACAGGGCGCGCGAAGAAGAGCTGATCGAGCGACAACTGGCCGTGGAAGATGTCGCCGTCGACCATGCCGAAGCGGCGTTCTAGATCGAGCGGCGATAGCACCTGCCGGGCGATCACACTTGCCTTGAAGTTCGGTGCGTAGCGGTTGACGGTATCGATGACGAGATCGGCGAACTCTTCTTTCGCCTCGTCCCAGCTCCGGCCATCGGGCAGATGCGGGGCCACGTGCTGGACGAACAGGCTCGCGACGTGCCGGCCCGATGGGGCGAGAGACGGATCGAGCGTCGAGGGGATGAGCATTTCGATAATGGGCTCGCGCGACCAGCCATGCAGACGCGCATCGATGTAGGCCCGCTCCAGATAGGAAATGGTCGGCCCAATGATGATGCCGGAGCCATGGTGCGCCTGCGGCTCCTTACCTGGTAGGCAAAGAAAATCGGGTAGCTCCGACAGCGCCACGTTCATCCGAAAGCTGCCTGAGCCCGATTTCAGGCCGAGAAAACGCGCCCGCAGCTCGGGAGAAATGGCCCCATCCGGCACGAGATCGCGAAAGAGCAGCTTCGGCGGGATGTTGGCGGCAACGGCCCGCGCCTGGATCGTCTCGCCGGAGTCGAGCACCACGCCGGAGGCCCGCCCTTCGGTCACCTTAATTTGCGCAACGCGCGCGCTGGTCCGTACCACTGCTCCGCGGGCCTGGGCAGCAGCACACATCGCCTGCGTAATGGCCCCCATGCCGCCGACGGCGTGACCCCACACGCCCGGCTTCCCATTCACCTCGCCGAAGCAATGGTGCAGCAGGACATAAGCCGTTCCCGGAGTGAAGGGGGACGCGAAGGTGCCGACGATGCTGTCGAAGGCGAAGGCGCCCTGCACAATATCGCTCTCGAACCAGCTGGCGAGATAGTCGGCGGCGCTCTTGGTGAACAAATCGATGAGCAGTCGCTGATCTTCGACGCTTAGCCCAAGCAGCCGGCGGCCAAGCCCGGCAGCCTTGATCAGCTCGAGGATTCCGCCACCTGCGTTGGGCGGCGTCCGCAGAACGAGGTCACGCAGCACTGCCGCCGCGCGCTCCAACGCCGCGTCGTAAGCTGGCAATCGCTCAGCATCGCGTTTCGAAAAGGCCGCGATCGCCTTTTGGCGCCCGGCAACTCCATAGGGCATCAGCAGGCCACGCTCGGCATCGATGGGCCAAAAATTAGCGGCCGGACGCTCGATAATCCTGAGCCCGAATTTTTCGAGCTGCAGATCAGCGATCACCTTCGGGTTGAGGAGGCTGACCGTGTAGGCGGCAACGGAATTGCGAAACCCTGGATGGAATTCCTCCGTCAGTGCAGCGCCGCCGACGACCTCGTTCTTTTCGAGCACGATCACCTTGAGCCCGGCGCCAGCCAGATACGCTGCGCACGTGAGCCCGTTGTGCCCAGCGCCAATGATCGCAACGTCGTACCTCCGGTCGCTCATAACTCCCGCTTGTCACGCGCCAGGGCTGAGTTGGCAAGGCGGCACAGTCATTGAACCACTCTCGACCGAATGTTACGACGCAGGCACGAAGGAAGGATTGCCGCTGGAGAGAGAGTACGATGACCAAGCCTGCTCTGCTGATGACCGGCCGAATGATGAAGCTGATTGAGGAGCAACTCGATGAGGCCTTCACCGTGCACCGGTTGGCTCAGCCGGCGGACTTGGACGAGACGCTCGCAAAGGTAGGCGACAGCATCGAAGCGATCTGCACGGGTGGCCACACGGGCGTGAAGGTTGATGACGCGCTGATGGCAAAGCTGCCGAAGCTCAGGATCATCGGCAATTTCGGCGTCGGTTACGACAGCGTGGATGCGGCGGCGGCGGGCAAGCGCGGCATCATCGTCACCAATACGCCCGACGTGCTGACGGAGGAGGTGGCCGATACCACGCTCGGGTTGCTCCTTATGACCGTGCGCGAGCTGTCCCAGGCGGAGCGCTGGCTGAGGGAAGGCAAGTGGGCCACCGAAGGCGATTACCCGCTCACACAAGCCAGCTTGCGCGACCGGAGCGTCGGCATCCTTGGCATGGGCCGCATCGGTATGGCGATTGCCCGGCGTCTGGAAGCGTTCGCCGTGCCGGTCTCCTACTGCGCTCGGCACCGGCGGGAGAACCTGTCCTATCCCTACTATCCGACTGCTGTGGAGCTGGCGAAGGCGGTCGATACGCTCATTGTCATCACGCCCGGCGGCCCGGAGACAAGGAACATCGTCGATGCCGCCGTGCTGGAGGCGCTCGGCCCCCGCGGCATCCTCATCAACATGGCGCGCGGCACGTGTGTTGACGAGCAAGCGCTCATCAACGCACTCCGGAACCGCACGATTCATGCGGCGGGGCTCGACGTGTTCCTGAACGAGCCGAGGATCAATCCTGAGTTTCTCACGCTGCCGAATACGGTGCTGCTGCCGCACGTCGGCTCGGCCTCGGTTCACACGCGCAACAAGATGGGCCAGCTCGTCGTCGACAACCTGAAAGCTTATCTCGAGCGAAAGCCGCCCCTGACCCCGGTGCCGGAGACACCTTTCAAGGGGTGGTGACCGGCGCAGGGGTGACGAAAACTACGGCAAATCGAGGCTGCAACACAGCAACGCACTTGCCCCGGCCTCGGCCTGCGCCTAGTAGTGTCACCCCGGATTGAAGCGGGCTGGGTCGCATGTCCATCCGAATTCCGGCGGATGGAGCGGACTGGTTCCCGCCGTCGCCGAGCTTCGCGTCCTCAACCAGTTCCTTGCAGAAGGAGGATGTGCCTCGGCGATTGTTTCAATCTATATCGGAGGATGATGATTCTGCATCGCAACGCGATGCATCCTATGAACGTGAGGCAGCCATGGGCTTTTTCGCTGAGAGCCTGAACCGCATTCAACCTTCCGCAACCATCGCGGTCTCGACCAAGGCGCGTCAGCTCAAAGCCCAGGGCCGCGATATCATCTCGCTCTCGGCCGGCGAGCCGGACTTCGACACCCCCATCAACATCAAGGAAGCCGCCATTCGTGCGATGCAGGAGGGCAAGACCAAGTACACGGATGTCGACGGCATTCCTGAGTTGAAGGAGGCGATCGTCGCCAAGTTCAAGCGAGAAAACGGCCTCGAGTACAAGACCTCGCAGATATCCGTCGGCACTGGCGGCAAGCAGGTGCTCTACAATGCCTTGATGGCGACGCTCAATCCGGGAGACGAGGTTGTCATTCCGGCGCCCTGCTGGGTGTCCTATGCCGATATCGTGTTGCTCGGCGGCGGGAAGCCGGTATTTGCACCCTGCCGCATCGAGAATGGCTATAGGCTTCAGCCGGAAGACCTGGAGAAGGCGATCACGCCGCGGACCAAGTGGTTCATCTTCAACGCGCCCTGCAATCCGACCGGCGCGGCCTACTCGAGGGACCAGATCAAGGCGCTCACGGACGTTTTGATGCGGCACCCCCACGTCTGGGTGCTGTCCGACGACATGTACGAGCATCTCCTGTACGACGGCCATAAGTTCTGGACGCCCGCCCAGGTCGAGCCGGGTCTCTACGAGCGCACGCTCACCTTGAACGGGCTCTCCAAGGCCTACTGCATGACCGGCTGGCGACTGGGCTACGCAGGCGGGCCGGAGCCGCTCATCAAGGCGATGTGCAAGTTGCAGTCGCAGTCGACCTCGAACCCCTGCTCCATCACGCAATGGGCGGCTGTGGAGGCGCTGACCGGCCCGCAGGACTTCATCGAGCGCAATAACAAGGTGTTCATGCAGCGGCGGGACCTTGTGGTGTCGATGCTCAATCAGGCGCGCGGCATCAAGTGCCCGAAGCCGGAAGGCGCGTTCTACGTCTATCCGTCTTGCGAGGAGCTGATCGGCAAGAAGACCCCAAAGGGCGTCACCATCAAGAACGACGAGGACTTCGTCACGGCGCTCCTCGATGAGGAAGGTGTAGCCTGCGTCCATGGCGCCGCGTTTGCCATGTCGCCCTATTTCCGCATCTCCTATGCGACGTCGACGGACGCCTTGGAGGAGGCTTGCAAGCGCATCCAACGCTTCTGCGCCAGCCTGAGCTGAACCGCAGACCCATCCAGGAGGTGCGGGCCTCGCGCCACAGCGGACCTAGAAAATGTATGGAGCGGCCTAAACATATTGGCCGCTGACACATCAAAACGCTACAGTGCCGAGTGCCGAAGCCGAAGGCGGCTCGTTTCGGCACAATTGCTGGTGGCTCGTATAGAGCCTGAGCATGAGCAGGTGAGAATGGGCAGAGCAGTTGTGGTGGGCATCTCGATCGCCGCGGCGCTCGCAGTCGCGGGCTGCGGGGTGCGCGGTTCTCTCGAAGCCCCGCCAAACCCACAGGCGGACACCACCGCTCAGGCGGATTCAGGCCAGGGCAAGCCCGCAGGCGCAGCCCCCAAGCCTCACCGTAGCTTCGTCCTCGACGGTCTCCTCCGGTAACCGATAGCGCTCAAACCAAGAACGGGTTCGAAACGCGCTCGGCGCCGAAAGTGCTCGTCGGGCCGTGACCGCAGATGAACGCGACATCGTCCCCGAGCGGCAGCAGCTTGGTCTTGATCGCGGTGATCAGCGCGTCGTGATCGCCGTAAGGAAAGTCGGTCCGCCCGATCGATCCGCGAAAGATCACGTCGCCCACCAGCGCGAACCGCTGACTTGAGTTGTAGAGGACGACCGACCCCGGCGAATGGCCCGGGCAATGCAACACCGAGAACCGGTGGCCTGCCACCTCGACGGTATCCCCTTCTTTGAGCCAGCGGTCGGGTGCGACGGCTCGGGCCTTCATGCCATAAACGCGGCCCTGTTCTTCCAGACCATCCAGCAGAAAGCGATCAGCCTCGTGCGGTCCTTCGATCGGCACACCGAGAGCGTCCCTGAGGTCGGCGGCCCCTCCGGCATGATCAATGTGCCCATGGGTCAAAATGATCTTCTCGACCGTCATGCCGGCTTTGGCGATCGCTGCCTGAACGCGGTCGAGATCCCCGCCCGGGTCGACAACGGCTCCCCCATTCGTCGTCGGGTCCCAAATCAACGTGCAGTTTTGCTGAAATGGCGTTACCGAGACGATCGCCGCTTTGAGCCCTGCTGCCATGACTGCCGTCCTCACTGCCAAGGCGGCCTGCTTAGCTCATTCCGCCGCAAGGCTCCACCCCATCAAAGAGCAAGGGGGCCCGCGGCCCCCTGTCTCGCGAAATCCGACCTGACAGCAGACTGCTCAAGCAGCCGCATGCTCGTCGCTGGGATCGCGGAGGACGTAGCCGCGTCCCCACACCGTCTCGATGTAGTGCTTGCCGCCCGTGGCGGCCTGAAGCTTCTTGCGCAGCTTGCAGATGAAGACGTCGATGATCTTCAGCTCCGGCTCGTCCATGCCGCCGTAGAGATGGTTGAGGAACATCTCCTTCGTCAGCGTGGTCCCCTTGCGCAGGGAGAGCAGCTCGAGCATCTGGTACTCTTTGCCCGTCAAGTGCACCCGCTGCCCGTTCACTTCGACCGTCTTCGTGTCGAGGTTGACGCAGACCTCGCCCGTCCGGATCACGGACTGGGCGTGCCCCTTCGAGCGCCGCACGATGGCGTGAATGCGGGCCACCAGCTCGTCCTTGTGGAACGGCTTCGTCATATAGTCGTCTGCACCGAAGCCCAGCCCGCGAACCTTATCTTCAATACCGGCCAAGCCCGACAGGATGAGAATGGGAGTGGTGACCTTGCTGACCCGAAGTGTCTTGAGTACTTCGTAGCCGCTGATGTCTGGCAAGTTCAAATCCAATAAAATGATGTCGTAGTCGTAGAGCTTGCCGAGGTCTGCACCGTCCTCGCCGAGATCAGTCGTGTATACGTTGAAGCCCTCCGACTGGAGCATCAACTGGATGCTCTGCGCCGTGGCGCTATCGTCTTCGATCAGAAGGACTCTCATGCTATTCCTCTCTTCGAGAGCCCGGTTTGTTCCAGGCCCGCTGCCCCGTTCAGAAGAGCACGCACCATCAACTGCCATAACTACCTCGTGAAACTTTAACAGATCAGAGGTTAACAAAGCCTGATCAAATAACTCTACTGCGCATAACTTGGCTGAACAACATCAGTGCCAGGCACCTACTACGCGCCAATTTGGGTTCGACCAAATACGACTTCTCAACGAGCAACCCGTGGTGCCCGTTTGGGTCGTGCTACGATGTTGTCAGTCCCTCAAATGGCGAGAACGCGCAGGCAGACGGTGCACAATCCGAGACCGGTCCCCCCAAGACCGGCCGGCACGCGTGATCATCCACCGAATCAAAGGATTATCAGAATTCGGCGGCTTGCCCTAGAGTCACGGACGCCATTTGGAGCCATCTCGCCGCCGAAAATTTTGTCAGCAGACTGAAGTGACTTTACCGCAACTTAATTGGTGGTCTGTACGTTAATAGTGAAAACTCCCTTGCTGGCGTGGGTGGGTCAACGCGGGTCGGACCAGCAGGAAAGAAGCGGCGAGAGCCTCAGGCGTCGCCTGGCATGCATTTTGTACATCAAGTCTAAGTCAGGCATTGTTCGAATATGTTAGGGGTATCGAACATGAAATCTCGGGACACCAGCCTCCGCATCAAGCGCTTTGCTGCAGAGGAGAAGCGCCGCAAGGTGGCGGACATCGAGCAAATGATCCGCGAGTTCGAGCACATGGCCATGGAGCTCGACCGGCAGGTCCAAGCGGAGGAGGAGCGTACCGGCATCCGCGACAAGTCCCACTTCGCCTACTCCACCCTCGCCAAGGCTGCAGCTCAGCGCCGCGACAACCTGCGGGCCTCGATTGCCAATCTCCAGAAGACTCTTGAGATTGCCATTCGTGAACGCGACGATGCCTGGGCAGATCTGGACAAGCTCACGGCATCTGAAGCTCAGCGCGACTTCGACCGCATGCCACGCCGCTCGGAGCGCGAGTCAAGCCACATCGTCCGCTAAGCGATTGAATTTCCACGAGCTTGTCTGCATGCCGACCCGCGGGCCAGCATTGGTTCCGCGGGTTTGTGCCGTGATCAATCGGTTCGGTCGGTAGCAGCGTCCCCGCGAGCGGCTTGGTTCGATAAGCCAGCAGAAGTCCGGCACGCTCGATAAACAGCTGTATTCGAGCGTTGGAGTGAACGTGTTCTCAGTAGATTGAAGTAAAACCAAGCCGTTCGGCCCCGAATAGTTCTGGGCCCGCGGCGGAGAGACGTCAGGCTCACGCTGACGCCTTCGCCACCGGCACGGCCAATGGCCAGCAAATCGCGTTCCCGGCCGCGGGCCGGGCTCACGTTTGCGGGCACGGAGAAACTAGGAAGAACACTAGGAAAGGTGGATCAGTCTCGGTAATCCTGAATGCGCGTCGCACGCAGGCCGGGCAGCCCGTGCTTATCGATCGAACGCTGCCAACTCAGGAACTCGTCCACCGAGAGGGAATAGCGCTCGCAAGCCTCTTCCAGGCTCAACAGGCCCCCGCGAACGGCCGCCACGACCTCCGCCTTCCGACGGATGACCCAGCGCTTGGTATCGCGCGGAGGAAGGTCTGCAATCGTCAGCGGACTCCCATCAGGCCCAATGACGTAGCGAACTCTCGAACGGTACTGTTGCTCGGACATGACACTCTACGCAATACACACTCGCCATGTCCCCCCATCCTGCTCTGCCCATCTTAATTTCGTTCTAAGTCGTTAGGTAAACATAACATCTAAGCTTGTGTAGCAATTTGTGACCTCAGCGTTAACCTTTACAATGGATCGACGCCTCGACCGGCCGGCTGCTCGCCTCAATGCAGGCTCCGTTTCACCGCAGGGTGAAGGTCCTGATGGCGGCTTGCCTCTTGCGAGTAATGGCGCCATATGTGTCGCCATCTGGAGGAAGCGCCACCGGAGTTGTATGGCTATCCACGCGCCGTTTTGAGGCACCAGTCCAGCATTCAGAATGGTCGTAGTTCATTGAAGGCGTGTTCTGAGGTGACGACGTCAGCAGAGGCAGGCGAGATCGCGGCGCGCAGCGCAAAGCGGCGTGTCGTCGTTGCCATGTCCGGCGGCGTGGACTCCTCCGTGGTGGCAGCCCTCCTGAAGCGCGAAGGCCACGACGTCATCGGCATCACCTTGCAGCTCTATGACCATGGCGCGGCTACGGCCCGCCCGGGGAGCTGCTGTGCCGGCCAGGACATCCACGACGCCCGTCGCGTGGCTGAGAAGCTCGACATCCCGCACTACGTCCTGGATTACGAGAGCCGGTTCGAAAGCTCTGTCATTTCGGAGTTTGCCGACAGCTACCTGGCCGGCGAGACGCCCATCCCCTGTGTGACCTGCAATCAGAAGATCAAGTTTCGGGACCTTCTCGATACAGCGACCGAGCTTGGCGCCGATGTCCTGGCGACCGGGCACTATATTCAGCGGCGAGACGGGCCGTACGGACCGGAGCTGCGGCGAGCAATCGATGCCGACCGCGACCAGAGCTACTTCCTCTTCGCGACCACGCGCGAGCAGCTCGAGCGCCTCTGGTTCCCCCTCGGTCGCATGCGCAAGGCGCAGGTGCGCGAGCTTGCCCGCGAGTTCGACTTGCCGGTGGCGGCAAAGCCAGACAGCCAGGACATCTGCTTTGTTCCCTCCGGCCGTTATGCCGACCTTATTGAGCGCCTTCGCCCGGGAGCCGCCGAGCCGGGCGATATCGTCCATGTCGACGGCCGGGTGCTCGGCCGGCACGAAGGTGTGATCCGCTACACGGTGGGCCAGCGCCGGGGTCTGAAGATTGCCAGCGGCGAGCCGCTCTACGTCGTTCGGCTCGATGCCGAGCGCAGGCAGGTAGTGGTCGGGCCCCGCGAGGCTCTGCGAACCGAGGTCATCGAGTTGAGGGACGTGAACTGGCTCGGCTCTCCGGCCGAAGCCGATGCGGCGGCGAACGGCGGGCTACCCATCCGCGCCAGAATCCGGTCAACCCACGCGCCTATTGATGCCGTGCTCGTATTCGATGAACGGCCCGGCCGTGCCCGAGTTCTCGTACCCGGCGGCGAGCACGGCGTTGCGCCGGGTCAAGCCTGCGTTTTTTACGAGGACGCCGGGCCAGAGGCCCGCATTCTCGGGGGAGGGTGGATCGCGCGCACGCGCGCGACCATGGGCGAAGAAGACGCACGGCTGACCGCGGAGCCCGTTGCCGCGGGCGCCCCGGGTCAGTGACACAGGCCGGATAACTCAAAGAAAATCCAGGAGAGCACAGTGTTTGGCGGTCGAGTTCGAACTGAGAAGCATAGTCGCGGCTCGCTCGCGGGAGCGTTGGCTGCAAAGGCTGCAGAGCGTCTGGATGAATCCTCTGTGCTCAGCGCCTACCGCCGCTGGGCTCCGATCTACGACCAGACCTTCGGCAGGATCGCCGCCGAGGGGCGCAAGCATGCGGTCGAGATCATCAACGGGCGCACCGGCCGCGTGCTGGAGGTGGGCGTAGGCACCGGCCTTTCGCTCCCGCTCTATGCCAAGCACCTGGAGATCGTCGGCATCGACCTCTCGCCGGACATGCTGGAGAAGGCGCGGGCTCGCGTGGCGAACGAGGGCCTCGATAACGTCGCCGGACTCTACGAGATGGACGCCGGCCATCTCACCTTCGCCGACAACTCATTCGAGACGGTGGTCGCGATGTATGTGATCACTGTCGTGCCGGAACCGGAGCGCGTCATGCGTGAGCTGGCTCGCGTGTGCAAGCCCGGCGGCGAGGTCATCCTGGTGAACCACTTCAGCCAGGATGAAGGCTTTCGGGGATGGGTTGAGCGCCGCATGGCGCCCTTCGCGGACCGTTTGGGCTGGCGCCCTGTCTTCGACCTCAACCGCGTGCTCGTCTGCGATGACCTCGAGGTGATCGAGCGGCGCGCGCTCCGGCCCATGGGCATTTTCACAATGCTCCGGATGCGCAAGAAGCATCCGGCTTCGGAAGCGAACACCACAGCGTAGCTGGCCTCAGAACCTCGATGGAGCGGGAGTCCTTCGTGCAGTCTAGGCTTGCTTGACAGGCAACGGAACCGCTCCTTATATCGCGGCCAGATCGGCATTTGGGCCGGATGGCGGGATAGCTCAGTTGGTTAGAGCGAGGGTCTCATAATCCCTAGGTCGGCGGTTCGAATCCGCCTCCCGCTACCACCGGAAGGCATACTCCTCCTCAACGTGGGCCGTTCGAGGATCGGTTCTCGCCCTGCTCTCAAGCTCGCGACGGTTTTCGCTATAAGGCAGCTTCTCCGCTCAACGTCGTCACTTCTGCCGGTATTGAAATTCGTACAGAAACTATTTCCGGCTATTGGGAAATCGCGAAAAGCCACCCTAATCTCCGGGATATCGGGTGAATTTCAGCCGTGATTTCGGACCATTTTCTCCTATTCCGGCTCAGCCAAAGAAAGTGAGCACCGGCCCCGAAAATTCCGCCTGAACGTCAGATGAATGACGCGCTCCGGTGCCGTTCATGTCCTCCGTGCAAGGCTCACATCATCGGGACGCCCCTGTCCCGCACCAAGCTGGATGGAACAGAACGACAGGAGTTTTCATCATGAAGCTGAAGTCAGCCATTTTCGCCGCTGTGGCCGCAGCAGCGACTCTAGGCTTGGGCCCCATGGCCTCTGCGGCACCAGTCGGCGCTGCAGCAGCCCTTGGCGTTCAAAATGGCTCAGACCTGGTTCAGAACGTCTCGTGGCGACCGCATACCCGCACTGTCGTGCGCTGTGTCCATGGCCGTCGTGTTCTCATGCGGATCAATTGGCGGGGACGCGTGGTGTCCCGACGCGTGATTGGCTATTGCTGGCACCCGCATAAGCACCATCACCACCACAAGCACCACAAGCACCACAAGCACTAAGCCGTTCTTCGGCCGATGAGCCTCGGCCGATCGTCTCCCCGGACTCAAGAGCCCCGGTCGTCCGTCTCAGCGGCCGGGGTTTGTGATTTCCGATCAGAGGAGCCTTTCCGCTTCGCCCGAAGCTCGAGATAGCGCTTTAGAGAGGCCTCGGGGGAGGCATACGCTTCCTGCAGCTCGACGCTCCAATAGCGCAAATCTTGCAAGGGAATCTGCTGGCCGGTCACGGCGCAGCGGACATAGTCGCCGGGAGACAGGACTTGGAATTCGCCGTCCAGATACCGGACGCGCGCTTCACCATGTGTGCCGAACAGCTTTTCGAACCGATTCATTTTCGATGGTTTCCAGCGATTTCCCCGGCGGCGTCTTGATGAACATCGTTGAGATTGCCAATGACGACCACTCCGTCAAGGTCAGGTGACAAAGCGCCATGACGCGCAGATCAAAAAAGGCTCCCCTGCCCCTCGTCAGGACTGCTGCGCTTGCGCCTCGGTAAACGCACCTGCGATGGATCGACAATACGCGACACCGTCCCCTCGGGTGGAGCCTTGCTCGTCCTGACATCGCGAACGTCGGCGTCAATGCACCCATCCGCAAGCTCCACCTGGATTTCCGCCCCCCGGCCAACGGCGCTGACACTCCGAATCGTGCGGCCATTCATATCCCGCACCAGGGCAAAGCCGCGCTCGAGCACACCTTGATAGCTGAGTGACACGAGCAGCTTCGATAGTCCCGCTAGCCGGGCGCGCTCGTGGGCAACCCGGCTCCTGAAGGCCTGCTCCGCGCGGGTGGCGGAACTCGCAAGCCTTTCACGTCCGCGGAGGAGCCGGGCGCGGACGGACTCGATGCTGAGCCTTCCCGCCACGCGCTCGTAACGCGAGCGGCGCGCGCCTGCGAGCCGCGAGAGGGCATCGCGGCTGTGGCGGCTGAGTGCCTCGAGCCGGTCGCGGCAGCGATGCAGCCGCGCTTCCAGCAGGCGAGGATGGAGCCGGGAGGACACGCGTGCGAGGCGCATCGCGTGCGCGCGGGTGTTGGCGAGCAACGCGCGGCCCAACCGCTGCTCCACGGCATCGAACCGCTGCCGGGGCAAAGCGAGCAGATCCTCCCGGCGCGGAAGGCCGCGGGCAGCCGCTTTGAGGTGCGTCCGGGCGCCTTCGATGACCCGCCGCATGCCGCTTACAAGGCGCAGAGCCAGGGAGGTGGTGGCCTCGACAAGCTCCGAATGCTTCGGCACGGCCCATTCCGCGGCCTTGGTCGGCGTCGGTGCGCGCGCGTCGGCAGCGAAGTCGATCAGGGTCCAGTCAGTCTCGTGACCAACGGCCGAGATGAGCGGAATCTCGCTCTCCGCGGCAGCACGGACGACGGCCTCGTGATTGAAGCCCCAAAGATCCTCCAGACTGCCGCCGCCTCTCGCCACGATGAGCACGTCAGGGCGCGGCACCGGCCCATCGGGCGGGAGCGCATTGAACCCGCGAATAGCGGCCGTCACCTCCGCGGAGCAGGTTTCACCCTGCACCCGCACCGGCCAGACGATCACGTGCACGGGGAACCGCTCGTTGAACCCATGCAGCATGTCGCGGATCACGGCGCCGGTCGGGGATGTGATGATGCCGACCACACGCGGCAGGAATGGCAGCGGCCGCTTTCGCGCCTCGTCGAATAAGCCTTCGGCCGCGAGCTTGCGCTTTCGCTCTTCCAGCACGGCCATCAGCGCGCCGACGCCAGCCGGCTCGAGGGTCTCGATGACGATCTGGTACCTGGAAGAGCCGGGATAGGTCGTCACGCGGCCTTGCACGACGACCTCCATCCCCTCCTCCGGCTTGACCTTCAGGCGCTGCCACGTGGTGCGCCAGATCACCGCCTCGATTTTCGCCTTGTCGTCCTTCAAGGCAAAATAGCAGTGGCCAGAGGAATGGACGCCGCGAAAGCCTGACACCTCACCGCGCAGGCGCACATAGCCGAACCCGTCCTCCAGCGTTCTTTTGATCGCATTCGCGAGCTCGGAGACGGTATACTCGGCGACATTGGCGCCAGTGCGCTGCTGTGCGGCAGATTCAATCACGATCATCTCTGCTATATGGTGCGCGGCAGCGATGATACACCATCGTGACCGCCGTGCGGCGGCGTCCAAGTGCCGTTCCCCAAAATCCAGGACACCTTCTGATGAACGTTCTTCTACTGGGTTCCGGCGGCCGCGAGCACGCCTTGGCTTGGGCCCTATCTGCGAGCCCCCTCCTCAAGTCGCTCTATTGCGCGCCCGGCAACGCCGGGATCGCCGAAGTGGCGCAGTGCGTGCCCCTGGACATCGCCGACCATAGCGCGCTGGCAGCCTTCTGCCGGGAGAACCGCATCGACCTCGTCGTGGTCGGCCCCGAGGCTCCGCTCGTTGCCGGAGTGGTGGATGATCTCACGGCGGCGGGCATCAAGGTTTTCGGGCCCTCTCGTGCCGCGGCCAGACTCGAGGGCTCCAAGGGTTTCACGAAGGACTTGTGCCGGGAGTTCGGCATCCCCACGGCAACCTACGCCCGATTTTCGAATGCCGGCGACGCAAAGGCTTATGCAGCGCGCCATCCCCTTCCGTTGGTCGTGAAAGCCGACGGATTGGCCGCGGGAAAAGGGGTGGTGATCGCCGAAACGAAAGAAGACGCAGAGAAAGCGATCGACGCCTGTTTTGGCGGCTCCTTCGGCCCGGCGGGAGCGGAGATCGTGATCGAAGAGTTCCTGCAGGGCGAGGAGGCGAGCTTCTTCGCGCTGGTTGACGGCAAGCATGCGCTGCCTCTCGCCACGGCCCAGGATCACAAGCGCGCCTTCGACGGTGAAACGGGCCCGAATACCGGCGGTATGGGGGCCTACTCACCCGCTCCCGTGATGACGCCCGAGATGTCGGAGCGGGTCATGTCCGAGATCATCCGCCCGACGGTCGCCGCCATGGCGGCGCGTGGAACGCCCTATAAGGGCGTCCTCTACGCCGGCTTAATGATCACGGCAGAGGGTCCGAAGCTCATCGAATACAATGTCCGTTTCGGCGATCCAGAAGCCCAAGTGCTGATGATGCGCCTCAAGTCCGACCTCCTTGCCGCTTTGCTGGCAACGGTGGATGGCGTGCTGGGCAGCTTCGATCTTCGCTGGCACGATGACGCCGCGCTGACTGTGGTGCTGGCCGCGAAGGGTTATCCCGGAACACCGGTAAAGGGCACCGAGATCCGCGGCCTGGAGGAGGCCGCCATGGTCCCTGGCGTCGAGATTTTCCACGCCGGCACGCGGCGAGATGGCACCCGTCTCCTCGCCAACGGCGGCCGGGTGCTCAATGTCGCCGCGCGTGGGCGCACCGTGAGTGAAGCACGCGACCGCGTTTACGAGGCGATCAGCCGGATCGATTGGCCGGAGGGCTTCTATCGCCGGGACATCGGCTGGCGAGCCATCGCGCGAGAGCGCGGCGACCAGCCCGGCTAGCACCGTGGAGCTCTGACGTAGGTCTTGCACCGCACCTCGACATCTTCTCGCCAAAGTTTCTGAGGCAACGAAAGCGGCTCCAATGCTGTTCGAGCAGATCAACCCATTGGGCCTAGCCGGTGCGATGGCGTCCCCCGACCAAGTGCGCCCTTGACGGGCGTGCAAGGTTCAACTTGTGGTAGGACATGAGCCAACAACACCTCGACCGTAAAACTCCGCCTGGCTTTCCCAGTGTTGCGTTGGCTTTGGGCGGTGGCGGAGCGCGAGGGCTGGCGCATATCCTGATGCTCGAGGTGTTCGATGAGCTCGGCATCAAGCCGACCGTCATTGCCGGCACCTCGATTGGCGCTCTATACGGCGCCGCCTATGCCTCCGGTCTCACCGCCGCTCAAATCCGCGCCTACACGGAAGAGATCTTAGGTCGGCGCTTCGATCTACTGCGGCAGCTCTTTGCGGCGCGGTCCGAGCCCGTGCAACGTCTTCTGCGGGTGCTGCCGGTCCGCTCGGCGCTGCTCAACTCCGCCACGTTGCTGGAGCTGCTGTTTCCGGAGCAGGTGGCAAAGAACTTCTCCGAACTCCAGATTCCCCTGAAGGTCGTCGCCACCGACCTGGCATCGCAGGAGCCGATGGTGCTGGAGTCCGGTCCGCTCCGTCCGGCCGTGGCCGCCAGCATCGCTATTCCGGTGCTTTTCTCCCCGGTGGTTATTGACGGCCGGACGTTGGTGGATGGCGGCCTTGTCAATCCATTGCCCTTCGACCTCATTGACGGCGCGGCCGATATAACGGTCGCCATCGACGTCAACGCGAAGACCGCGGAAGCCGACATCGGTCCTCGACCTACGGCTGTCGAGGTCATGGTGCAGTCGATCCAGATCTTGCAGAAGGCCATCACCCGCGAGCGGCTCCGCTATCGCCGGCCTGACATCCTGATCCAGGTGGCCGTCGACCAGTTCGGAGTGCTGGAGTTCACGAAGCCGCATGAGATTCTGGAAGCGGCCCAGCCCGCAAAGGAGACTTTCCGGCGTGAGCTCCTGCGGGTGTTGGAAACCGGCAGCCCTGGCCACGCTGTTGTGTTGAAGCCAAAAACGCGTGTGCCGACTGCGCCGGAACTAAAGCCGAGAACTTTGCCGCCGGCCGTCCCGAGCGGCAGGTCACGGCGGTGATGATGCTCATTCCTGACCACGGCGGGCCTCGAAGAAGGTCTTGAGCAGCTCCGCCGCTTCTCTTTCGCCAATACCCGAGTAGATCTCTGGAACGTGATGGCATGTCGGCTGTGCGAAGATGCGCGCACCGTGCTCCACGCCGCCGCCCTTGGGGTCGCTGGCGCCGTAGTAGAGACGCCTGATGCGTGCAAACGAGATGGCTGCTGCGCACATGGCGCAAGGCTCGAGCGTGACGTAGAGACTGAATCCGATAAGGCGTTCTGATCCGATGGCCCTGCAGGCCTCGCGGATGACGAGGATTTCGGCATGCGCAGTGGGGTCCATCAGCTCCCGGGTCCGGTTGCCGGCGCGGGCGACCACGGCCCCTTCAGGCGAGACGATCACCGCCCCCACCGGCACCTCGCCGCGATCTGCCGCACGACGGGCCTCATCCAAGGCGATCAGCATGTGGCTTCCATTGGAGGTCGGTGCCATAAGTTCACCTTCAAAACCGGATCGATCTCATCATGCGTGAGCCCCGAATGGGCCGATCAAAGCAGCTTGCGAGAAACCAACGCCCCGAGCCGGCCAAGCCGCAGAAGCCTGTACCGCTGAAGCAGGGCCGCGACAGCTCTGAGCTGTCAGAACCCGAGCAACAGGCTTCCGGCCGGCCGCCACAAACGATGCGCATCGCCAAAGCGATCGCGAGAGCAGGCCTCTGTTCCCGCCGGGAAGCCGAGCGTTGGATCGCCGAGGGCCGTGTGACCGTCAATGGCGAAGTTCTGAAAAGCCCAGCGCGCGACGTTGGGCCTGACGACGTGGTGCTGGTCGACGGCAAACCCTTGCCGGCTTTCGAGCCCGTTCAGCTTTGGCGGTACTACAAGCCGCGGGGCCTCGTCACCACTCACCGTGATCCTGATGGGCGCCCGACGGTCTTCGAGAACCTGCCCGAGGGGATGCCGCGGGTCATTTCCGTTGGCCGGCTTGACTTCAATTCGGAGGGACTGCTCCTACTGACGACGGACGGCGCACTGGCACGACACCTCGAGCTGCCGTCGACCGGTTGGCTCCGGCGTTATCGCGTGCGCGCATTCGGAAAAGTTACGCAGGCCGAACTCGACAAGCTGAAGGATGGCATCGAGGTGGAGGGGACTCGGTATGGCTCGATCGAGGCCACGCTCGATCGGGTGAAGGGCAGCAACGTCTGGCTGACGGTCGCGCTCCGGGAAGGCAAGAACCGCGAGGTGCGCAAGGTGCTCAAAGCATTGGGCCTTCAGGTCAACCGGCTGATCCGGGTCTCCTACGGCCCCTTCCAGCTCCATGACTTGAAGCCAGGTGAGGTCGAGCCTGTACGCCGGCGTGTGCTCATCGAGCAGCTTGGACCCCGGACCGCGAAACTCCTGGGGCTCAACGACGCCGAGGAGGAGAAGGCACGCCGGCAGCGCCGCAAGTCGGCGGCTTCCGAAGCTGACGCCGGATCGCAAGAAATCAAGGACGACGGACGATGAGGGTCATCGGAGGCCGGTTTCGTGGCCGGCCGCTCGCCTCGCCCAGGGATCCGAGTGACCTGCGGCTGCGGCCGTCGTCGGACCGCGTGCGGGAATCCGTCTTCAACATTCTGACCCACGGAATCCCAGACTTCTCCCTCGAAGGCGCCAAGGTGCTCGATCTTTTCGCCGGCACAGGCGCGCTCGGCATCGAGGGCCTGTCGCGCGGCGCCAGCTTCTGCCTGTTCGTGGAGCAGGATGCGGAAGCGCGCGGACTCATTCGCCGCAATATCGAGGCTTTCGGACTGACTGGGGTGACGCGGATTTTCCGCCGCGACGCCACCGACCTCGGTCCCGCAGGACACCGCAATGGGTTCACGCTGGTCTTCGCCGATCCCCCATACGGCAAAGGACTCGCCGAAAAGGCGCTTGCCTCCGCAGCGGAAGGCGGTTGGCTTGCCGACGGCGCGATCGCGGTAATCGAGGAATCCGATCGAGCTGAACTTACGCTACCTCCAGGGTTTACAGAGATCGACCGACGCACGTGGGGTAGCACGCAAGTTGTATTTGCCCGCTACGAAACCCAATCCGGCGCGCGTGCGCCCTGAACGTCCAGGAAGCTATGCAGAAGCCATCACCCCAACACCCGGATCGCCGGGCAGAGCGCATCAGCGGCTGGATCGAGGCCGGGCTTTATGTGCTCACCATCGCCATCCTGAGCGTCTCGAACGCATTCGCGATATCACAAGGCGCTCATCCGATCGTTTTCATCCTCTACTCGCTTGTGATCTCCGCCGTCGGAATGTTGATCTACACGGGCCCCGGCAACGAGCCCATCCGTGTGATGTTGAATCCATTGAGCTGGTTTGTCGGGCTCGGGATCATCGGGGTCGAGGTTTCCTTCTGCCTCATCCTGCTCACGCTCTCGCCAGCCGAAGCCAACATCATCCTGCGCCTATCCATTCCGTTGGCGCTCCTTCTCGGCTGGATCATATTCCGGCGGAGCCCTGGTACGGGGGCGTGGATCGGCGCCGCCATCGTCGCCGCGGGTGTCGGATCACTGCTTTTCACAGTCGATCTTTCGACCCAGGCAATCGGCCTATTCTACGGTGTCATTGCCGCAGCATCGATCTGCTTGCGCGGATTTGCGAGCGAGTTTCATCCCTGGAACCGGGCTGCCCGAAGTGTCTTCGAGAAAATCCGGATCACCGGCCTGGTGGTTCTCGTGACCGGCCTCGCGGGCCTGTTTCTCGTCGGTTTGGCAGCCACGCTGGTCGGTCTCGGCTTTGCAGAACGAAGCAACCTTCTGCCGGCTCCTGCTGACCTTTGGCATTGGCCGACGATCGTGCTGGCCTTGTTCGTCGGCTCGCTGATCTTCGCCACCATGAGCTATCTGCAGTTCTCCTCGGTGGTGAAGATAGAGACCGAGAACTTCATCGCCACCAGCGCTTTCATGCCGCTCGCCGCAGCGCTCGTGCAGAGCCTGGCGGTGTCGATTGGGCTCATTGATGCCGTCGTTTTCGACTGGCGGCTCTTGCCTGGAAGCATTCTGATTATCGCCGGCGTGATGCTGCTGATCGCAACCCGGAGGAGTTGACCGCCTCAGCGCCGGCCGAAGAGCCGCTCGATGTCGCTGAGTTGCAGCTCCACATACGTTGGCCGGCCGTGGTTGCACTGGCCAGCGAATGGAGTCGCCTCCATCTCCCGCAATAGCGCGTTCATCTCGTCCGCCGTGAGGCGCCGCCCAGCGCGGACGCTGCCGTGGCAGGCCATCGTGGCGCACACCGCTTCGAGCCGCTCTTTCAGCGCCTGCCGCCCCTCGTCCCGCAGGATCTCGGCGGCAAGGTCGCGGACCAGCCCCTTGACATCGGTCTGGCCGAGTAGAGCGGGCGTCTCCCGCACGGCCACAGCTTTGGGACCGAACCGCTCCAGCACGAGACCGAGCTCCGCCAATTCATCCGCGCGCTCCGCCAATGCCTCCGCCTCGTCCTCGCTCAGCTCAACGATCTCAGGAATGAGGAGGCCCTGACGCACCACGCCGCCGTCGGTGAGCATCCTTTTCATGCGCTCGTATACGAGCCGTTCGTGCGCAGCATGCTGGTCGACGATAATCATGGAGCTGCGCGTTTGCGCGATGATGTAGGTCTCGTTGATCTGGCACCGGGCTGCCCCCAGCGGCCGGTCGAGCAGCTCGGGCGCTTGAGCAAACGCGTCACCGACGACAGCGGCGCTCGGTTCATCGATGCCAGCCAGCGGAGCCTGAATCGCCTCTGCGAATCCGGCTGACATGGGACCAAGACCTTGTCCGGCCGCAACTCGCCGTGAAGCCGCGAAGCGCGGTGAAGTTGCCGAAGGGGTATTGCGCTCCGTAATCTCCAGCACCGCTGCAGCACCTGCGGCGGAGGCACGGTGCCCGGCCTGCTTCAAGGCGTGACTTAAGGCCCCGATGAGCAGTGAGCGAACAGCCGCGGAATTGCGAAAGCGCACCTCTGCCTTGGTGGGATGCACGTTCACATCCACTTCTCGGGGATTGAGCTCGACGAAGATGGCGAGCACCGGCTGGCGGCCGCGCGGCACGAGATCGGAATAGGCCGCGCGGACGGCGCTCACGAGCAATCTGTCCCGTACTGGCCGTCCGTTCACGAACAGAAATTGCTGGCTCGCATCCGGACGATGCAGCGTCGGCAAACCGGCGAAGCCGAAAACGCGTATTCCCTCCTTCTCTCCGGCAATCTCGAGCGCGTCGTCCACGAAGGTGCGGCCCATCACCTGACCCAGCCGCTGCAGGAAGCCCTGCGAGTCCCTGGTCGTCGCTGGCAAGCGCAGTGGCGTGCGTTCGCCCGTCACCAGCACGAAGCCGATCTCCGGGTGCGCCATGGCGAGCCGCTTCACCACGTCGCCAATAGCCAGGTTCTCGGCGCGCTCCGATTTGAGAAATTTGAGCCGGGCCGGAGTCGCTGAAAAAAGATTGCGCACCTCGACCCGTGTGCCCGGATTGCCGGCAGCCGGCATCAGCGGCCCCTTCCAACCGCGCTCGACAGTCAAGGCATAAGCCTCGCTCGCGCCGCGCGTCCGCGAGACAATCGTCAGCTCAGCCACCGAGCCGATCGATGGCAGCGCCTCGCCGCGGAAGCCGAGGGTCCGAATGTCGAGGAGATCGTCGCCGTTGAGCTTGGAGGTCGCGTGCCGCTCGACGGAGAGCACGAGGTCGTCCGGGTCCATGCCAACGCCGTCGTCGGTGACGCGAATGAGCGATACGCCACCGCCCGAGGTCACCACCTCGATCTCGCGCGCGCCGGCGTCGATGGCATTCTCGACCAGCTCTTTGACCACGCTCGCCGGCCGCTCGATGACCTCTCCCGCGGCGATGCGGTTGATGAGCTCTGGTGAGAGCTGCCGGATAGCCACGGCTCCCCTCCCCGCGGACTGCGCCGACTCAGGTGGCCTGCTTTAGCCGCTCGCGCGACAGGACCTTGCCGAGCTCGACCGCTGGCTGGTCGAACGGATCGACGCCCAGCAGACGTCCGGCCAAAATCGTTTCCAGCATGAAGTGCATGAGGAGAGCGCCCAGCGAACGCTCATTTAGGCGGTCGACATCGATGAACCGCACGGGCCTTCCGGCGCGGGTCAACGCAGCGGGAACACCATGAGTCTGTGCGGCCACAAGATCACCCGCGTGGCGGCCTGCCATCTCATCGAGGCCTGCCAACTTTGCGAGCTCCGGATCGATCCGAGGGCCGGTCCCTGCCGTCGCCTGCCGCACCACGGTGATCACATGCTCCCGTGGGCCATCCATGAAAAGCTGAAGCTGACTGTGTTGATCCACCGGCCCGAGACACGCGATTGGCGTCGTGCCCTCGCCATTCTTGCCCAAGCTCTCAGCCCACAGCTGAACATACCAATGGGCGAAGCGGCCGAGCCGGTCGGCATAAGGCATCATGACGCTGATGCGAATGCTTTTCTCCTTGGCGAGCGCGATGTTCATCGCCGCTCCGACGGCGGGCGGGAAGTCGGCAGGTCTGACAGCAGCCCGCAGGGCGGAGACGACCTCGGCCGCGCCGGCCCTGAGCGCCCGCACATCAAGTCCGCGCGCAATGGCTGGCAGGAGTCCGACGTTCGTCAAGACGGAGTAGCGGCCGCCAATCTCTGTGTGATGGTCGAGTAAGGGAATGCCGTGGGCCTCGAACAGCTCCCGCAGGCCATTCTTGCGCCCAGGTTTGGCGGGCTCGGTCAGCCCCAGGAACATGCGGGGGATCTCGCTGCCGAGACCAGCGGCCTTCACGGCGTCCAGGGCTGCGATCGCCTGCACCAGCGTCTCTGGCGTGTTCCCTGACTTCGAAGTGACCACGAACCGGCTGGAAGGTAAGTCGAGGCTCGCCAGCGACCGCTTCAGCGTATCCGCGTCCAGGTTATCGTAGAACCGCGTCCGCGGCCGGTCTTTCTGGGCTTCGTCGGCAGCCCCCGGAATATACCAGCCGGCAAGCTGCGCGAGCGTCTGGCCACCAAGACTCGAACCTCCCGTGCCGAAGAAAACGATTGTGCTCGCGCCTTCCATGAGCCTGGCCATTGCGGCCTCAGCCGGCGGGATGTCGGATGTCTCCTCAGGAACGCGGAGGATCGCGAGTCTCCCCGTCTCCCAATCCTTCCGAAGGTCGTCGAGCGCTGGTCCAAGCCTGTCGAGCCAGCCCCGCAGCGCGCTCTCGGAGAGTCCGTGGCTTCCGATAGCTCCCTCAAGAACGCCTTCGATGTTCTGCCGATAAGGAAGGGTGGCTGCGGAAGATCCGGCGCCTGACGACTCCACCATGCCGCGAGGTCTCCTTCTCCCTGGTCAGCAATCGCGTAGTGTTAGACCTGAGTCCCTTGCAAGTGCCAAGCTCGGGACACAGCAGACAACACACGAACTCAGGACCGCACTTTGAGGTTCTTCGGCTGACCCACGACGGTCATGATGAGGTTGTCCGTCTCCAGAATGCGCTTGGCAGCCCGTTTGACGTCCTCCAGCGTGACCGCCTCGATCAGCGAATTGCGCTTCTCGATGTAGTCCTGGCCGAGCCCGTCCTGCATGATGCCCAGGAGCTGGTTGGCGATCTTGGCGTTGGTGTCGAACCTCAGCGGGTAGGAGCCGATGAGATAGCTCTTGGCATTCTCGAGCTCCTCTGGCGTCGGGCCTTCGGTCGCCATCCGCTCCAGTTCCGCACGGATCACCTCGAGCGATTGGCCAATCTCCTCATTCTTCGTCGCGACCCCTCCGGCGAAGATGGCCGTATGCTGATAGGGCTGTAGATAGCTGTAGACCGAATAGGCCAGCCCGCGCTTCTCGCGCACCTCTTCCATCAACCGCGAGGAGAAGCCGCCGCCACCCAGAATGTGGTTCATGACGAAGGCAGGAATGAAATCCGGGTCCTTGCGCGGAATACCGGCAAGCCCGAATGTGGCGACCGACTGCGGCACGGGCATCTCGATGATTTGCAAATCCCCGCCCTTTTTCGGCTCGACGAACGGAATCGGTACAAGGTCGGCCTTTTCAGGTAGCTCACCGAATACCCGGTCGAGCACCTTGCCGAGTGTTTGCGCGTCGATATCGCCTACAACGGCGATTTTCAGCGTATCCTTCGCGAACACCCGCTTGCGGTACGCTTCCAGGTCTTCACGGGTGATCGCGGCAAGGCTTTCCTCCGTTCCCGCTGCCGGCCGGCCATAAGGGTGATTCGGGAAGGCCGCAGCGAACCATTCCCGCGCAGCAACGCGGTCAGGATCCTTGGCGGCGAACGCGAGGCTGGTGAGCAGCTGCCCGCGGATACGCTCCATCGCATCGGGGTCGAACCGCGGCTTATTGATGGCGAGCCGTAGCAGCTCGACGGCTTCGTCCAGGTTCTCCGTCAACGTCTCGAAGCTGCCGTAGAAGGAGTCGCGGCTGTCTTCGAAGCCCATGCGCATGGCGATCTCTTCCATGCGCTCCTGGAACTCAATGGCTGTGAGCTCGCCGGCCCCCTCGTCCAGCATGGCCGTCAGGAAATTTGCGACCCCTTCCTTTCCGGGCGGGTCCTGCGAATTGCCGCCTTCGAACGCGAAACGCATCGCGATAAGCGGAACCGAGTGCTCTTCGACCAGCCATGCCTCGATACCGCCGGGGCTCTTCACTGTTTGTATTTTCATTGCGAACGCTGACGTGGGATTTGTTGCACCGAGCCCGACGAGGAGCGCGGTGGCAAGGGCGAAAAGGGTGCGGGGAGCTGAGACAAAGCCGGATGACCCGAGCAAGCGCGCAGCCATGGTGTGAACTCCCTCAAGAACGACCGTTCGGCGCAGAGGTTCGGGTCTGCTCCACGCCCTCCGGGGGCACCGGCAACAGCGTGCCTGTCACCGACCGGCGCGGATCGAAGTAGCGTGCCGCCACTTTCTGGATGTCTTCGCGCGTCACCTTGGAGATGCGCTCCGGCCAGGATTCGATGTCCTCGACCGTGCGGCCAACCACCAGTCCCCAGCCGTAGCGGCGCGCCAAGGTCGCCTGATTGTCGCTCTCGTAGATGTACTCGGCGAGGTAGGACTTCTTGGCCCGCTGCAGCTCGGCCTCGGTCACGCCATTCGCGACGATGTCAGCCAGAACGGCGTCGATTGCTGCCTCGACCTCGCTGAGCGAGACGCCATCAGCCGGAACGGCGTAAACGGCAATCTTGCCGAAATCCATGCTTGAGCCGCCGTACCACCCTCCCGCCGTCGAGGCGACCTTGTCCTTCGCGACGAGCTTTTGATAAAGGCGGCTGGTGGCACCGGAGCCGGTGATTTTCATCAAGAGATCGAGCGCCTCCGCCTCCCCTGGCTCGGCCGTCACATAGCTCGGGGTCACGTAGTAGCGCTGTATCGAGGGCTTACCCGCCCGCGGATCCTTGATCTCGACGCGTCGGGCGGCCCGCTGCTCCGGCTCCATCGGCCGCTTGCGCGGCTTGATCTCCGGATTGGGCGGGATCCGGCCGTAGATGTCCTCGGCAAGCCGGCGAACCTCTTCCCGTGTGACATCGCCTGTGACGACGAGGATCGCGTTATTGGGCGCGTAGTGGCGCTTGTAGAAGTTCAGCGCATCCTCCCGTGTGAGCCGCGCGATCTCGTGCTCCCAGCCGATCACGGGAATGCCGTAGGGGTGCGAGTAGTACAGCACCGCGTTCATCTGCTCGTCGAGGACGGCCTGGGGGTTGTTCTCGACGCGTGAGCGGCGCTCCTCGAGGATCACCTCCCGCTCCGTCAGCACCTCGGCCTCGGTGAGCCGCAGGTTGACCATGCGGTCGGCCTCCATCTCCATCACCTTGGCCAGCCGGTCCTTGGCGATGCGCTGGAAGTATGCCGTCGCATCCTGGCTGGTGAAGGCGTTGTCCTGGCCGCCCATGCGCGAGACGATGCGCGAGAACTCGCCGGAAGCGAGCTTCTCGGTCGACTTGAACATCAAGTGTTCCAGGAAGTGCGCGACGCCCGAAACGCCCGGCGGCTCGTCGGCCGCACCGACGCGGTACCACACCATGTGCGTCACTACGGGCGCACGGTGGTCGGGAACGACCACCACCTGCATGCCGTTGGATAGTGTGAACTCCGAGGCGCGCCGTTCACGCGTTTGCGCCTCAAGTCGATGAGCTAAAGCAAGCGTCATTGTGATCGCCAAGATGGTTGCAAGTGAGGCCCAAACGCGTGCGGCCATCGTCTGTCCTTTGCACAGATGCGGTCCCAGAAATGGGCATGTTCTCGGGCGATCCCGTGCCAGGAGCTGGCACGAGGCTGAGATGAGCGCCCCTTGCCAATGAGCTTATGTCGGGTTCGGGACCAGCGTTGTCAAACAATGTAAAGCACGAGGGTCGCCGGGCTGGTGCTTAAGTCTGGCCAAGGTGTACAACCCGGCGACATCCACACCCGCTTTAAGGACCGCGGCGGTCAGGTGCCAACACATACCAAGATTGCGGCCAATGCAAGAGCCGCAGTTCAATGCGCTATTTGCGCGTCGTTATGTCCTTGCCGGTCAAGTTCCGCAGAATTGACGGATTGCAAGATCCTTTCGGGCCCGTGATTTGCGCGTCAGGCTGCCCTCTCGCGCGAGCCTCCCACAACGCCTTCTCGCAGAATTCCCGATGCTGGCGGTCCAGCTCCTCGGCAGCTGCCACCTGGCGCTCTTCCGGATCCTCGGGCCAGGCCTCACCCGGCGGCGGCAGCGCCGCTTGGGCTTCACCAGGCTCCGGCAGCTGTTGAGTGTCTGGCGGAAGAACGAGCCCGGCTCGCGGCGGAAGCTTTGGCTCCTCACGCGGCCCGCCATTGTTCGCCAGCCCCATCGCCTCGAAGATGGCGCCGTTAAACTCGACGTCGTAACCGCACCCCGTAAGAGCCAATGATGCCAGCAGTGCGCTGGCGGCCACCGCCAACCGCTTCTCTCGACCCGTCTTCGCCATTAGCCGCCCCCGAAGCAGTCGCGTCGGAAAGAATCGTTTCTCGTCCCACCTTTATGGATCATTTGCGGCGCGATTGCGACTCGGTCGAAGCGAGTCGTATAGCAAACCTGCCACACCAGCCACGATCGCCACGTCGGCAATATTGAACACGTACCACGACCACCCATAGGCGTGGAACAAAAAGAAGTCCGCGACGCCGCCGAGATGCAGACGATCTATGGCGTTGCCGATCGCGCCGCCGATCAGCAATCCGATGCTCACCGCCGTGAGGTGGGACATCTCCCCGCGTGCCAGCCAGACGGCAAGCCCAAGCGACGCAAGTAGCGCGAAAGCCACCAAAGCTCCTTGGCCGATAAGGCCTGCTCCGAGACCGTAGCTGATGCCGAGATTCTTGACGTAGACCAGATCGAGAAAGGGCAGCACGGAAACTCTGCCCTTCTCCTCGATGCGGTAGACGTTGAGCATCCACCATTTGTGCGCCTGATCAACGATCAGTGTAATGAGCGCAACGGAAAGGCCCAGGCGCGAAAACGGCCCCCATAGCCATCCGCGTCTAGCCTCCTGAGGCATTCTGCTACTCAGCGGCCGCAGCGGCCATGTTGCGTTTCTCGAATTCGCGAACCGCGGCCGCATCGCGGGCAGACAGCGTCGGATATTCGGGATCAGATCCGACATCCGGCACAATGCGCCACGAGCGCTCGCACTTGCGGCCCTGCGCCCGGCGCGCCACCACGCCGACACCTGGCACGTCGGGCAGCGTAAAGGCGCCTGCCGGCGGTGCACTGGGCACGATTTGAGCTGCGCTCGTGATGGCCACTTCGGCCATGTCCACGCCCTCGAGAGCCTCGAGCAGCGCCTCGTCGGCGACATAAATGTCTGGCGCCGCCTCAAGGCTCGAGCCGATGTTCTTCGCGGCCCGCTCGATCTCCAGCGCTCCCGTCACAACGCGGCGCACACGGCGGACCTGCTCCCACTTCTTTGCCAGCGCATCATCCCGCCAGCCCTTCGGGATCTTGCGGAAAACCTGCAGGTGAACCGATCCGTCCTCGGACGGATATCGGGCAAGCCACGCCTCCTCCGCCGTGAAGCAGATGATCGGCGCCAGCCAGACCGTCAAACAATTGAAGATTTCATTCAACGTCATCAGGCAGGCGCGCCGCTTCTTGCTGGAGTAAGGCTCGCAATAAAGCGTGTCCTTGCGAATGTCGAAGTAGAACGCCGACAGATCGTTGATGCAGAAGTTCGACAGCGCGTGGAACACCCGCTTGAAGTCGTACGCCTCGTAGCCCTGGCGCACGAGAACGTCGAGCTCGGCGAGACGGTGCAGCATGTACCGGTCGAGCGACGGGACCTCCTTCGGCCGCACCTTCAGCTTCTCGTCGTAATGGGCGAGATTGCCCAGCATCCAGCGCAGCGTATTGCGGATCTTGCGATAGGCCTCGATGTTCGACTTCAAGATCTCCGGGCCGATCCGCATGTCCTCGGAATAATCCGCGCTCGCCACCCAGATGCGCAGGATCTCGGCGCCCGACTGGCGGATGACATCCTGCGGCGCCACCACGTTGCCGAGCGACTTCGACATCTTGCGGCCTTCCTCGTCGACGACGAAGCCATGTGTCAGCACGGCTTCGTAAGGTGCGCGGCCGCGCGTGCCGCAGCTCTCGAGCAAGGACGATTGGAACCAGCCGCGATGCTGATCGGAGCCTTCGAGGTAGAGGGAGGCGGGCCACGCCAAATCCTTCCGCTCCTCCAGCACGAAGGCGTGCGTGGAGCCGGAATCGAACCAGACATCGAGGATGTCGCGGACCTGCTCCCACTCGCTGAGATCATCCACCAGGCCGGAAAGGAACCGCTCCTTCGCGTTCTCGGCGAACCAGGCATCAGCCCCTTCTGCCTTGAACGCCTCGACGATGCGCTTGATGAGCTCACGCGAACCCTTCCATCCCTGGCTTGGGATGTACTGTTGGGTCGCCTTGTTCACAAAGACGGTGATCGGCACGCCCCAAGCCCGCTGGCGGGAGATGACCCAGTCAGGCCGTTGCTCGACCATGCCCCGCAGCCGGTTCTTGCCGGTGGCGGGAACGAAGCGGGTTTGGTCAATGGCTTTCAGGGCAAATTCACGGATCGACGCCTGTCCCTTCTTGCCTGGAACCTGGATCGGCTTGTCGATGGCGATGAACCACTGCGGCGTGTTCCGGAAAATGACCGGCGCTTTCGACCGCCAGGAGTGCGGATACGAGTGCTTCAGACGCCCGCGAGCGACGAGCGCCTTGGCCTTGATCAGCTCCTGGATCACCGCCTCGTTGGCATCGCCAAAGTTGCCTTTGTCGTCGATGACCCGCTTGGGGTTCTCACCGCCGAACAGCGGCACATGCCGGTAGTAGTAGCCGTCCTCACCGACCGTCTGCGGCACCTCCGGAATGCCCGCCTCCGCGAACGAGGCCCGGTGCTCCTCGAAAACGCTGTAGTCCTCGGCGCCGTGGCCGGGAGCCGTATGCACGAACCCGGTCCCCACATCGTCCGTGACGTGATCGCCGTGGTAGAGCCGGACCTGGAACTCGTATCCCTGGCCATGAAACGGGTGATGGCAGATGAGCGCCTCCAGCGTGGGCTCTGAGACGTCGCCCAAACGCCGCCAGCCGTCGATGCGTGCAGCAAGACGCACGCTGTCCGCGAGCTTGTCGGCGAGGATGAGCCGCTCGCCCGGCTGCACCCAGTTGTCCGCCGGCGCGTCCGTGACCTCGTAGAGCCCGTACTTGATGTTGCGGTTGTAGGAGATGGCGCGGTTGCCTGGGATCGTCCAAGGCGTCGTGGTCCAGATGACAACAGCCGCCCGGCTGACGTTGTCGAGTTCCGTCAATCCCGTGGAGAGCTGTCGTTGCGTGACCCGCACCTCGGCCACGGGGAAGCGGACCCAGATCGTCGGGCTGGTGATGTCGTGATATTCGACCTCGGCTTCCGCGAGCGCGGTGCGCTCGACAACCGACCACATGACCGGTTTGGAGCCACGGTACAGGGAGCCGTTCATCGCGAACTTCATGAGCTCGCTCGCGATCTTGGCCTCCGCCTCGTAGCTCATCGTCGAGTACGGATTGTCCCAATCGCCGACGACGCCGAGGCGCTTGAACTCCTCGCGCTGGATGTCGATCCATTTCTCGGCGAACGCGCGGCAGTCCTGCCGCAGCTCCGTGATGGGTACCGAGTCCTTCGTCTTGCCCTTGGCCCGATACTCCTCCTCCACCTTCCATTCGATCGGCAGGCCGTGGCAGTCCCAGCCCGGCACATAGTTGGCGTCGCGGCCCATCATCTGCTGGGAGCGAACGACGAAATCCTTCAGGATCTTGTTCAGGCCCGTGCCGATGTGGATGTGGCCGTTCGCGTAAGGCGGCCCGTCGTGAAGAATGAACTTCTTGCGGTTCTTCGCTGCTTCGCGCAGGCGGCGATATAGCCCGAGCCTGTTCCAGCGCTCGATCAGCTTTGGCTCGAGCTCAGGAAGCCCCGCTTTCATCGGAAAGTTGGTGCGGGGCAAGAATAGGGTGTGGCTCCAGTCGCGGCCCTGCGGGCCCGGCTTACCATTGTCCTTGGGCATGGGCTGTCTTCCGATGTCGGGGTCCACCGGCCTTCTAGCAACCTACGCTCGCGGTACACAAGTGGAAGCGCCAGCGCAACTCTCTGTGGCGCCTCATGCGCGGCTTCGATTTGCCCACGATCGAATGCAGTTCAGGCTTCTGCAAGAGGGAAGCCGGCGAGCGGCGACCGCCTGTCCACGTCTGCGATGATTTCCCGGGCGCGTGCGCAGTCGGCATGCATCTGAGCGACGAGAGCCTCGGCACCCGGAAAGCGCTGATCTTCCCTGATGAAGTCGAGAAACTCGACCTGGATCTCCTTCCCGTAGAGGTCGCCGTCGAAGTCGAAAAGAAAGATCTCCAAAACCGGCAAGCCGTGATCGAACGTTGGCCGCGTTCCAAGATACGCGGCGCCGCCGTAGCGCTCCTCGCCAACGAAGACCCTGACAGCGTAGATTCCATGGGCCAGCGCGGTGCCCCGCGGCAGCGTGATGTTGGCCGTTGGAAACCCTAGCCCGGTCCCCCGCTTGGCACCCCCGGTGACGACGCCGGAAAGGCGCCACCAATGGCCGAGGTCCCGTGCGGCGCCGCGCACATCACCGGCAGAAAGCTTGGCCCGGATAGCGCTCGACGAGAACACTTCGCCCGCCTCCGCGACCGGCGGAACCACCGTTACCCCGAAGCCGTGCTCGCGGCCGGCGGCCCGCATCGTCTCTGGATTGCCGCCGCGGCCCTTGCCGAAGAAGAAGTCGTACCCGATGACCACGTGGCTGACGCGCAGCGCCCCGACCAGTACCTGCTCGATGAACTCCGTCGCAGAGAGATTCGCCAGGTTGGCGTCGAACGTGAGCACGACGGCGAAATCGAGCCCGAGGCGCTCGAATAGCCGCATCTTCTCGTCGAGCGTCGTCAGACGGAAATGAGGCTCATCCGGGCGGAAGAACTCCCGCGGGTGGGGCTCGAACACCATGACACCCGCCGGCTTCCCGGCTGCGCGGCCCCGCTCCAGCGCTTCGAGCAGGAGCGCTTGATGGCCGCGATGGACGCCATCGAAATTGCCGATGGCGAGCACGCCGCCAAAAATTTCGGGCGGCACGTCCCGGTAGCCGTGGATAATGCGCATACGGTGCCCGTCGTCCAATCTGAAACCGCGCTCTCGTTGGCGGCATCACATAGCCGCCAGCACGGTATCTGGAAAGGGTGTTGAAGAAACAGGATTTTCAGGATGGGCGGCCTGGGACCAAGAGCATCGCTTCGCCTTCGAGGACGACCTTCCCATCGGCCGTACAGACGCACTCGAAAAGGGCACGCCGCTTGGCTGGGTAGAGCTCGACGACCTTTACCTTGGCTGTGACGGTCTGTCCGAACTTGACCGGTGCACGGAAGTTGAGCGTCTGAGAGATGTAGATGACACCGGGACCGGGAAACTTCGTCCCGAAGACCGCCGAGATGAGGCTCGCCGTAAGCATTCCGTGAGCGATCCGCTCCTTGAAGATCGTCTTGGCGGCAAAATCGGGGTCGAGGTGAACCGGATTCTTGTCGCCTGTTACTTCGGCGAAGGCTGCGACGTCGGCTTCGGTGATGACTTTCTGAAGGCTCGCCTCCATTCCCAGATCAAGGTCTTCGAAATAGTAGGATTTCCGTGGCATCACGGTCATTGAGTGCTCTCCTCGCCCCCGCAAATAAACAGGGCGCCCGCCCCCGAGCCCTAGGCGGGTGACAGTAGTCCAGCTCCTGTGTGCACTGCAATAAACTAATGAGCGGGTGCTCAACTCGTGCGAAAGAGTGTCGCCGCAGCGCCAGGTCACACGACGCCGGTTCGAGCCTCTGTCGTTGCACCAGACAAAGGCGACCTATATAAATGAGTACCTCCCCACTCAATTTTTCGCTTCATTAGGTCCTCGCGGGCGGGCGCGGGGGCAGGAGGAGAAGTCTTATGAGCAATCGCAGACCCCTGATGCCCAAATCGACCGCGGTATGGCTCGTCGAGAACACCTCGCTGACATTCGAGCAGATCGCGGAGTTCTGCGGTCTGCACTTGCTCGAGGTGAAAGCGATCGCCGATGGCGACGTCGCAGCGGGGATCAAGGGCATCGATCCCATCGCCACGGGCCAGCTCACGCGCGATGAGATCAAGAGGGGCGAAGCCGATCCCAACTACCGGCTGAAGCTCGCAGAGCCGAAAATCGACATTCCGCAGGTGAAGACGAAGCGCGGGCCGCGCTATACCCCCGTCTCTCGGCGGCAGGACCGGCCGAACGCGGTGCTATGGCTCCTGCGGAACCATCCCGAGCTGAAAGACAGCCAGATCATGCGGCTCGTCGGCACGACCAAGCCGACCATCCAGTCGATCCGTGATCGCACGCACTGGAACGCGGCCAACCTCGTGCCGCAGGACCCGGTCACCCTGGGCCTCTGCTCGCAGACCGAGCTCGATGCCGAGGTCGAAAAGGCAGCAAAGCGCCTCGAGAAGGAGCGGAAGCGCGAGCAGCCGGAGCCCGGCGGCACGCTGCTGCCGGTTTCGGAAACCGTTGAGAGTTCGGCTGACACCCGCCAGGAGCAGTCCGAGGCCGAGGAATCTCCTGAGGAGGAAGAGGCCCGCATGCTCGCCAAGCTCAAGAGCATGGGGCAGTCGGCCCGGCGCGAGGAGGACGAAGAGGATAGTGAGACCGAGCCAGCTGGGGCAGAAGATCGCGGCAAGTAAGGGAGTGTCCGGCCGACGATTATTCCCTGTCCCTCACTCCTCGGGCACTGGAACCACGTAGTTCAGCGGCATACGGCCACCGTCGGCATAGACGGTGGTGCCGGTCACATAGCTTGCCTCATCGCTCGCCAGCCAAGCGACGATCGCAGCGATTTCCTCCGGCTTACCAAGCCGCCCTAGCGGGGTACGCGACAGCACTTTGGTGCGGAACGCCTTGTCCTTGATCACCTCGTCCAGCATCGGCGTCATGATGGAGCCGGGGCCAACCGCGTTGACACGAATGCCATAGGGCGCGAGCGCGATGGCCATCGCTTTGGTGAGCTGCGAGATGCCGCCCTTGGACACCGTGTAGGCAACGTGGTCAGGCAGCCCGAACCAGGCGTTCACAGAGCTCATGTTGACGATGGCCCCTGGTGAGCCGCCATCCTTCTTCTCGGTGATCTGCTTGACGAGTTGACGGGCAACGGCCTGCGCACAAAGGAACGCGCCCTTCAAATTCGTGCGGATGACGCGATCGAACTCCGCCTCTTCCAGCTCCAAGAAGGGCTTGTCGTCCAGCACCGCCGCGTTGTTGACCAAGATGTCGACGCGCTCGTAGTTCTCCAGCGCCGCGGCCACGAGGTTGTGCACATCGAGGCGCTCCGCAACGTCGCACGCATGGAAGATTGCCTCGCCGCCGGCAGCTCTGATGGCCTCCGCTACTTGCGGCCCGAGCTCGTCGTTGATGTCGGCGACGACGACCTTGGCCCCTTCCTTCGCCAAGCGCTCAGCACACGCCCGGCCGATGCCCTGCGCGGCCCCGGTGACGATAGCAACCCTTCCCTGGAGCAACATGCCATGCCTCGTTTGCAGGTATAGTTTCGCTCGCAACGTTACTGAGCTGCGGTAGCCACGCTCAGTGGACGGACCGATTGGTGCGGACGCTCACAAGCGCCTCAGCCGCTGAACCAGCTCCGAGGTCGGATACCCGTCAGCAGGTAGGCCGAACTTGATCTGCGCCGCCTTTACGGCTGCACGGGTTCCCGCGCCCATGATCCCATCGATCTCCGCGTCATACAAACCCGCACGCCTCAGCAGACGTTGCAGCTCCCGCGTCTCCGCCAACCCGAACGGCTCGACCGGGCCGCGGCCTTTGCTCATCGGGGGCGCTCCGTCGAGGCGCGTCGCCAGGTACGCAGCCGTGGTGGCGTAGTAGAGAGATTGGTTCCACTGCAGGTAAACCTGCGTGAAGTTCGGATACACGAGGAAGGCGGGCCCGTTCCGGCCCATCGGCAGGTGCAGCGAGGCCGGCATGTTATCCCGCGGCAGCGGCTTGCCGTCGACGTAGGTGATGCCCCACTGCGCCCAGCGGGAGCGCGGATGCGTAATCGCGATGTCGGCCTCTTCCCAAGGAAGGTCTCTCGTGATCCGCACTTCCTCCAACCAGGGTTGGCCGCGCTTCCAACCGAGATGTTGGATAAACGCAGCAGTCGAACCGATGATGTCCGCAGGGCTGTTGAATAGGTCGCGCCGCCCGTCTCCGTCGTAATCGACGGCGTGCTTGTAATAATGCGATGGGAGGAACTGCGTCTGCCCTAGCTCGCCGGCCCACGATCCCACCATCTGACTCGGGCGGAGGTCTCCCCGATCGATGATGCGCAGCGCATCCATCAGCTCGCCGCGAAACAGCTCGCCGCGGCGGCAATCATAGGCGAGCGCCGCCAGCGATCGCAGGACCGGCAGCTTGCCGACGCCGGCCCCAAAGTCGCTTTCCAAGGCCCAGAATGCCGTGATGACGGATGCCGGAACGCCGAACTCCCGCTCCGCCCGTTGGAAAGTGGCTTTGTGGCGCTGCATGACGCGCGTGCCCGCCTTGATGCGATGGGGGGTGGCGAGCTTCTGTACGACGTCAAGAAACGACTGGGCGAAGAAGGTTTGGCGCCGGTCGCGCGCAATGATGCTGCGATCCAGGGTCATTCCGTCGAGCGCCGCCGAAATCGTCGCCCGCGAAATACCCGCGGCAGCCGCTTCCCGCTTGAAATCGGCAAGCCAGCGGTCGAAGCTGACCGTATTCCGACACTCCTGCGCCGCCGCTGGCGCGACCCCCGGCGCGAGAACGCCGGCCAATACACCAACCGCCGCCAGACGGCCTAGTAAACCCCTTCGCATCAAATCGCCTTCCTCACAGACTCGGTTGAAACCCGTTCACGTGTATCGGGCAAATGTGACGCGTTGCGTGCCATACCCAAATTGCGCTTGCACGCTCGGCGGGTCTACATGCTGGCGGCAGCTTCCGGGAAATTTCCTGCCGAACCCTCGCCGGCGCCCAAAACTACGGACAAACGGTCGTCGCCGGCGAAATCTGGTTCACGATGGCTTGGTAATCGGCTCAATCCGCGCAGAGCTGGCTCCCGCAGGTGGCGAGGATCTCTTGCGCGTTGGTCGCAGGCTCCAAAGCGTGCGTGGGAGGAGGACCGAGGAGCGCCATCACAATCCCCCCTACGAGCATGGCTACCGCAAAGCCAGCGCAAAACTCCAATCTATGCTTCATTCGCATGTCATGCCCTCTAGACGAACTAGCAACTCCCTCCAGGGCACGTGACGTGCCCGTCCCCGCGCCCTGAATTTAGCGGCAGGCGACCGCCGTCGACGAGAGCTATCAAAGGTGCCTGTGCACAAGGTTAACGTTGTAGGGGCGTTTCTTCAGCGGATGCATCGATTTACCGACTTGAACGCAATGCCTGCCTGGGATAGGTGCAACCGTGCCTAAGAGCACCTTCGGCCCGGGTGAGCCGGAGATGGGTTCAGTTTGAGCTGGATGTCGTGGAGGGGGAATTGATCACTGAAACTTCGGGTGGCCACCCTGCGATGGACTATGACGAGCACTACCGGACGTACAGGAACTTCCTGAAGGGCGCGAAGTACTTGGTCGCGCTCGTCGCCATTACGCTGATCTTGATGGCCATTTTCCTGCTCTAGCCACCGCCTGCTCATACGGCGGCGAATTCGTGCCCGGAAGTGGCGGCACGGGGTGGATTGTGTGTGCCAGCAGTTCCCCAAGTAGCCGAGGACGTCCCGGGTCCTCCTTATAGCGGTGCCCCATGGTAGTCATTGCCGTAACGGCCGAACCAGCAAACGAAACGCGGGTTGCGATCTCGCCCGATACAGTGAAGCGGCTGGCGAATGCCGGCTGCAACGTCAAGATCGAGAGCGGTGCGGGGCTACGCTCGCGCTTCTCTGACGACCTTTACGAGGCCCAAGGCGCACACATCGCTCGCACGAGAGAAGACGCGCTCTCCGGAGCTGACATTCTGCTCAAGGTACGCCGCCCATCGTTGGAAGAGGTGAAGGCGCTCAAGCCCGGAGCCATGGTGGTTGCCATGCTCGACCCCTATGGCGATCGCGCCGGCCTCGATGCCCTGGCGGCTACGGGTGCCACCCTCTTCTCCATGGAGTTCATGCCCCGCATTTCTCGGGCGCAGTCCATGGACGTGCTCTCAAGCCAGGCCAACCTCGCCGGCTACAAGGCGGTCGTCAATGCAGCCGCCATGTTCGAGCAGGCAATGCCGATGATGATGACCGCGGCAGGCACGGTGCCTGCCGCACGCGTTTTCGTCATGGGCGCCGGCGTTGCTGGCCTGCAGGCTATCGCCACGGCCCGGCGGCTCGGTGCAGTCGTCACCGCGACGGACGTGCGGCCGGCTACTAAGGAGCAGGTGCTTTCGCTCGGCGCGAAGTTCATCGCCGTCGAGGACGAAGAGTTTAGGCAGGCCGAAACCCAGGCCGGCTACGCCAAGCCGATGTCGGCCGAGTATCAGAAGAAGCAGGCCGAGCTGATCGCCAGCCACATCAAGACCCAGGACGTCGTCATCACGACAGCGTTGATCCCGGGCCGCCCGGCGCCGCGACTGATCACCCGCGAGATGGTCGAGAGCATGAAACCCGGCTCGGTCATCGTGGACCTTGCGGCCGAGCGCGGCGGCAACTGCGAGCTGACGAAGCCGGGAGAGACGATCGAGGTGAACGGCGTGAAGATCTCCGGGCCGCTCAATCTCCCCGGCGAGGTACCGGTGAATGCCTCGAACCTCTATGCCCGGAACCTCTACGCCTTCCTTGAGCTGATGATCGACAAGAAGGAGCGGGCGCTCAAGGTCGATTGGGACGACGAGATCATCAAGGGCACGCTCGTCGCCCGTGACGGGAAGATCGTGCACCCCAACCTGCAGCAGCAGAGCTGATGACCATGACGAAAAGAACGGCCGGTAACTCGCTTCTCCCGCGCGGTTGGTGCGCCAACGGACTGATCAAAGGCCTCGCTGCGCTCGTGACGGCATGGCTCATGCCATCGGTCGCGTTTGCTGCAACCGGCGCTGGGACGGATGTTGATCCGTTCGTCTACCAGCTCATGGTCTTCGTGATCTCGATCTTCGTCGGCTACTACGTCGTCTGGAGCGTCACGCCGGCTCTCCACACCCCGCTGATGTCGGTCACGAACGCGATTTCATCCGTCATCGTCGTCGGTGCGCTGCTGGCCGTCGGCGTAAGTCTCGTGGTCTCCGGAGCTGGGGTGGCGAAGTTCTTCGGGTTCCTGGCCCTTGTCATGGCCTCCGTGAACATCTTCGGCGGCTTCCTCGTCACCCAGCGCATGCTGGGCATGTACAAGAAGAAAGACGCCAAGCAGCGCTAGAGGACGTGCTCATGTCGGCCAACCTCGTTGCACTTCTCTATCTTCTCTCGGGCGTCCTCTTCATTCTCGCGCTGCGCGGTCTGTCGAGCCCGGAAACTTCGCGCCAGGGCAACATTTTCGGCATGGTCGGCATGGCCATCGCCGTTGTGACGACCTTGATGCAAATCTCGGCACCCGATTCGGTGCTTACCTGGGTGCTGATCATCGGCGGCATTGCGATCGGCGGCAGCATCGGCGCCTACATCGCCCGCTCCATCCCGATGACGGCAATGCCGGAGCTGGTGGCAGCCTTCCACTCGCTGGTCGGCCTAGCGGCGGTGTGCGTGGCTGCGGCCGCTCTCTACGCACCGGAAGCCTTCGGGATCGCCGATGCCTTCGGCCGCCTGCACATGGGCAGCCTGATCGAGATGTCCCTCGGCACTGCCATCGGTGCGATCACCTTCACGGGCAGCGTCATTGCGTTCGCCAAGCTGTCCGGCCGCATGTCCGGCAAACCGATCCTGTTGCCTGCGCGGCACGCCATCAATCTCGGGCTCGGCGTGCTGCTGATCGTGCTGATCATCGGGTTTGCGCAGTCCGGCGGCTCGGCTTGGCTCTTCTGGCTCATCACCATCGCTGCGCTCGTGTTCGGCGTGCTCATCATCATCCCGATCGGCGGGGCGGACATGCCCGTCGTGGTCTCCATGCTCAACTCGTACTCCGGATGGGCAGCAGCCGGCATCGGCTTCACTCTGGGCAACATCGCGCTGCTCATCACCGGCGCGCTGGTTGGCTCCTCGGGCGCGATCCTGTCCTACATCATGTGCAAGGGCATGAACCGCTCGTTCATCTCCGTCATTCTCGGAGGTTTCGGAGGTGAAGTCGCTGGGCCGGCCGGCGATGCTGAGCGACGTCCGGTCAAGCAAGGCTCCGCAGAGGATGCGGCCTTCATGCTCAAGAATGCGAGCAAGGTCATCATCGTGCCGGGATACGGCATGGCGGTCGCGCAGGCCCAGCACGCCCTGCGGGAGATGGCCGATGCGCTGAAGAAGGCGGGTGTCGAGGTAAAGTATGCCATTCACCCCGTCGCGGGGCGCATGCCGGGTCACATGAACGTGCTGCTGGCCGAGGCGAACGTTCCGTACGATGAGGTCTTCGAGCTGGAAGACATCAACCACGAGTTCTCGCAGGCCGACGTGGTCTACGTCATCGGCGCCAACGACGTGACCAATCCGGCCGCCAAGGAAGATCCGTCCTCGCCCATCTACGGCATGCCGGTGCTCGAGGTTTGGAAGGCCGGAACGGTGATCTTCAACAAGCGCTCACTCTCGTCAGGCTACGCAGGAATCGACAACACCCTGTTCTACCGTGACAACACGATGATGCTCTTCGGTGACGCGAAGAAGATGACCGAAGAGATCGTGAAGGCGCTGGAGCACTGACGCAAGCGCTCCTCCACATTTCAAGCCTCATCCCAGCCTACGCTGCCAAAATGCGGATGCTCTGGTCACGCAGGTCGCGCTAGAGTAGCCCGCATTTTGATATTCGAGGGGTGAGGGGCGAATGAACGATCAGAGCCATGCCCATCCGGCGGAGCTTCGGATGGATGCCGTAGGGCGTGTTGAAGGCCGCCAAGGTCGTCTGCTGCTCTTGCTGGTAATCCTGCTCGTCAATGCTGTCCTGCTGGCAGCCTCGTGGGCGGGTCATGACATCGCATTGAGCAAAGAGCACAGCGCCTTGGAGTTCACGCAGCTCGTGGCCCTCCTCCCCGCGTTCGTTTTGTTTTGGCTTGGCTGGCGGCACGGTCACGAGGCCGAGAAGACAGCCTCCGGTGCGCTCGCCATGCTGACGGTCGCGATGTTCGTCCGTGAGCTGGATGTGAAGACTCTTGGCGGTCCCGAGTGGTTCAGGTGGCTATCCCATCATGGACTTCAGGAAATCCTGCTCGTCGGGATGACGTTGCCAATTCTCTGGTATCTGGCGCGCCGTCGGCACCATTGGCGGGGATTGATGCGGCTCCTCTTCGCCCCGGCCGCCATACCACTGTTCATCTCCGGCATTCTCCTGCTTGTCGCCGTTCAGTTCGATCGCGAGATCGCCACGAATGCTCATCTGCGGTTCTGGGAAGAGGTGATCGAGCTCAACGGCTACCTGTTCCTGACGCTGTCGGCCTGGAACCATTGGTCGATCGTTCGACGTTGCCTCGATGGCAGCCAGATGGGCTGCCCGGCGTAGCGCGTCTTACTGCGGCGGCCCGCAATTCGCGGAAAGGACGATGCCGATATTTGTTTTCAAGATCGCAGTGGCGATCTGCGCTGTCTATGCGCTCATCGTAGCGCTTGGTTATTTCGCGCAGCGCAAGCTGATGTACTTTCCGATGCCCGAGCGAGTTGCTCCCTCGGAGGTCGGATTATCCGGCGTGGAGGAGCGGATTATCCAAACACCCGATGGTGAGCGCGTGATGGCGTGGTATGGTCGCGCCCAGCCGGGACAGCCGACCATCCTCTATTTCCACGGCAACGGCGGGAACCTCGCAGTGCGGGCGGAGCGGATCCGCCGCTACATCGACTGCGGCCAAGGCATTCTGATGATGAGCTATCGCGGGTACAGCGGCTCGACCGGCAGCCCGTCGGAAAAAGCAAATGTTGCAGATGCTCGGTTGGCTTATGATCTTCTGATCGAGGAAGGTGTGGCCCCGGCAGATATCATTGTGTATGGCGAGTCGCTCGGCACTGCCGTGGCTGCCCGTATCGCAGCAGAGCGGCCGGTCGGCGGACTCATTCTGGACTCGCCCTTTACGTCAGCCGTCGACGTCGGTGCCCAACACTATCCCCTCTTTCCGGTGAGATTATTGATGCGGGATCGCTACGAGGTTCTGCCGTACGTGGCGAAAACCCAGGCATCCCTGCTCGTCATTCATGGCGAGCGCGACGACATCGTGCCGGTTGAGATGGGAAGACAGGTTTACGCCGCAGCAAGAAGCCCAAAGAAGCTCGTGACCTTCCCGCTCGCCGGGCACAATGATCACACTTTTCACGGATCTTTCGAGGCAATCCAGGCGTGGATTGGCGAGCTTCGTGCTGGCAGAGAGTAGCAGGGCACCCGGTTAGCACCCTGCTCCCTATGTCGAGTTTTGGAGAGTATCGCGGGATTGCCGCGCTTCAGGAAACCCAAGGGTCAGCCAAGCTTGGGCAGCCCTTGGTTGATCCATACAGCCCCTGAGAGGGGACACCAGATTCGACGGAAGCTCAGCGCCGTGCAGCTTTACCCTTGCCCGGAATCAGGCCCTCACGCTGTGCCCGCTTCCGCGCCAGCTTGCGCGCGCGCCGAATGGCCTCCGCCTTCTCGCGGGCCCTTCTCTCAGAGGGCTTCTCGTAATAATTCCGGAGCTTCATCTCCCGGAAAATGCCCTCGCGCTGCATCTTCTTCTTCAGCGCCTTGAGGGCTTGGTCAATGTTGTTGTCGCGAACGAGTACCTGCACGCGATCTCCTTATCCTGCTTCGTTGAACCTGGTTTCTGAACACAACAAACCGTCCCCACGTGCCCACACGCACGGGGTGGTCATTCATTCGTCGGGTGACTCATATAGCAAACACCCTCGCCGTCGTCCACGGGAACACGCAAGCTTGAACCATCGCGAGCCCGCTCACTCACAGCCGTGACCTCGGGCGAAGCCTGGTCACATGGCCCATTTTGCGGCCTTCGCGCGGTTGCCGCTTGCCGTAGAGGTGGAGTAGCGCGCCCGGCTCGGCGGCCAGCTCTGCCCACGCCAGGACATCGGCACCGATCAGGTTCACCATCTCGGCGTCCGAGTGCCGATCCGTCGGACCAAGCGGCCAACCCGCGATGGCACGGATGTGGTTCTCGAACTGGCTGACCGAGCAAGCATCCAGCGTCCAGTGACCGCTGTTGTGCACCCGCGGCGCGATCTCGTTAACCAGCAGCGCGGGCTCGGCTCCCGGCCCCATATAGAACATCTCGACGGCAAGCACGCCGACGTACTCGAGGGCCTCCGCGATGCGGCGAGCAAGGTCGCGAGCGTGATCGGCCTCGGCTGCTCCGAGCGGTGACGGTACGATCGACCGCCGCAGGATGCCGCCCGAGTGGATGTTCTGGGGAATGTCATAGAAGGCGGTCTCGCCGGCCATGCCCCGCACGACCAGGACCGAGATTTCGCAGGAGAACGCTACCCGCTTCTCCAGGATTGCAGGGACATTTCCGATGTCGGCAAGCGCCTTTGCGGGATCGTCTCCCTTGGCGACGCCGACCTGCCCTTTTCCATCGTAGCCGAAGCGCCGCGTTTTTAGGATCGCAGGCGCATCAAACTGCTCCAGGGCGGCTACGAGATCGCCGGCATCGTCAACTCTAGCGAAGGGCGCTACCGGCACGCCCAAGCTGGAGATGAACTCTTTCTCAACGAGCCGGTCCTGCGCGACTTCCAATGCCCGCGGTCCGGGCCGCACCGGAACCATCTCAACCAGATGACGGGCGGCATCGACCGGCACGTTCTCGAACTCATAGGTGACCACGTCCACCGTTTCGGCAAATGCTCTTAGCTTGTCGAGATCCGTGTAGCTGCCGACCGTCTGCAAGGCAGACACGTCGAACGCCGGACACCTTGGCTCGTCGCAGTAGACGTGCGTCCGCAGGCCAAGCTTGGCGGCGGCTACCGCCAGCATGCGCCCAAGCTGCCCGCCACCGAGAATGCCGATCGTGCTCCCCGGCGGCAACGGCTGCCCGCCGACGGCCCCCTCACTCATCTTCCGGTGCCTCGGCCACTGCCGCTGTCTGGCGGGCGCGATGCTCCTCTACCCGGGCCGCCAAGTCAGGATCCTCGAGGGCCAGGATCTGGGCTGCCAGTAATCCAGCATTCTCGGCCCCCGCAGCGCCGATCGCCAGGGTGCCAACCGGAACACCAGCGGGCATCTGCACGATGGAGTAGAGGCTGTCCTGCCCCTTGAGCGCGCGACTCTCGATGGGCACGCCGAGCACCGGCAATGTCGTGAGGGAGGCGACCATACCGGGCAAATGCGCTGCTCCGCCCGCTCCGGCAATGATCACCTTAAGACCACGCGCCTTCGCCGACTTCGCGTAAGAGTACAAGCGTTCCGGGGTGCGGTGCGCAGAAACGATCTTTGACTCGAATGGCACCCCGAGCCGCTCTAGCGCCTCGGCAGCGCGGCGCATGGTCGGCCAGTCGGACTGGCTGCCCATGATGATTCCGACTTTCGGAGCCTCGGCGCTGCTCGCGGTCATCTTCAAATCTTCATGCCGCACAACGGCAATATTCGTGGAAAGACGCGCAATTACCTGCCCCGCAGCTCCTTGGCAAGAGATCGAGCGCGGCTTTGCACCGCAAGCGTCACTACGCGATAATATCCGGCAGGAGCTGGCTCTCGAGCGCGGCTATACGGTCCTTGAGCTGCAGCTTCTTCCTTTTGAGCCGGGTTATGTGGAGCTGGTCGACGTAGGCCTGCGCCTCGAGAGCCGCAATCTCTGCGTCCAGCGCGCGGTGCTCCGCGCGCAGCTTCATCAACAGCTCGCGAATGTCTCTCTCGTCCTGCCACTGCATCGGCGAGCTCTGACGGCCGCAAATGACTCTTTACTGTTCAGCGCACTATCTGCGCGAACGGCGGCGGTGACAAGAGTGTAAAGCGCCCTGTGGAGCACATGAGGCGCTGATGGAATATCGTTCAGCCTACGCCTGTGCTTACGTATTGTCGATACTAATCATCGAGTTGTTAGACAATTAACCCCATTTCTGGCAAGCTTGATCCGTCGAGAATCCGATCGGAGGGCAAGATGTCGGGGTCCCCACATCTGGCTGAACTCGAAGAGAAGCACCGGTTGCTTGAGCAGATGATCGAGGAAGAGCTGGCGAGACCGGCCGTGGATTCCATCAAGCTCAACAGCTTGAAGCTTCAGAAGCTCCGGGTGAAGGACCAAATCGCCCGCCTGGCTAAGAATAAGCGCTGAGGAGCCGGTTTCCGGAAAAACGGACCGGGCCTACTGCCGGAGCGGCACAGAGGCCGAGCATTTCGGCCAAGGACTTTTTCAAGGCGGAGGACCGAAGCGTCTTCCAAGGAGGTGTGTTACGCGGCTATCGCTCCGCAGCCTTGCGCACCGCAACAGCAAGAAGGCCCAGGCGCTGCCCCCGGAACAATTCGGTCTGAGTTTCTAATCTATACGGGACGTCTATCTGCCTCGGTGGCTGGCGCCTCTGATTTCGGACGGTGGGTCGCGATCGTCCCAAGCACGATCAGGCCTGCACCCGCCAGCGTCGTGAGACCTGGAAGCTCGGCGAAGAACAGGTAGCCGAAGACCACACCCCAAGCGAGAGTAATGTAATGGATCGGAGCCAACCGGGCCGCTTCTGCGCGCGAAAACGCCGAAGCCAGCAGAAGATGTCCGGCCACTCCAAGGAACCCCACGAGAATGAAAATCGCGAGATCGCGAGCGTTCATGGCCGTCCAGGCCAATGCCGCAGCGGGCGCAAGCATGAGTGCAGGTCCCACATTTTGAAACCATACGATGATGAGAAACGAATCCCGTTGAGCACGCGCCCTAAGCAGCACCAGCGTCAAAGCGTAAGTAATTGCTGAGATGACACACGCGATGGCTCCGTAGACGGCGCCATAACTGTAAGTTCCCGAGCCGACCCGGCCGCCGGCTATCAGCACGAGACCGGCGAAACCGGCCATCAGCGCCGTCACAATTCGCGCATCGATCCGCTCGCCGAGGAAAAGTGCTCCGAACAGAGCCGTGAACATCGGCGACAGGAACGCCAGCGCGACCGCGTCTGCGAGTGGAAGCTGGCTCAAGGCATAGAAGAACGAGGTTGCCGTAATGACGGCAAGCACGGAGCGGGTGGTGTTGAAGACGATCGTCTCCCGGCTTGGCAAACCGGGTCGGAAACAGACCAGCAGCAGACTCGCCCAGGCAAATCCGAACCCAAATCTCAGGAATGCGATTTGAAAAGTCGAATAACGGACGGTCATCGTTTTGACGATGGCGTCCATGAGCGCCAACAGGCCATCCGCGGCAATGGCCAGGAGCACGGCGTGCAGCATTCCTCCCTCGCGTGTGCGGGCGACTGACAATGCAGCGCTTCTCTATTGATGGTCTATGCGGCGAGCTAACGCTGAAATTGATGTCACGTGCCGACGACCAACGGCGATGTGAGCCTGCGGAGCGCCGCGATGACGCTCAACGGGGTGATCACCCCGGTTCGCGGATTCTCAACCGACGGGATGTTCTCGATCGTCATCGTGAGCTGGGACGAGTCCGACCTCACGATGATCGTGTGGGTGTTGTGTGTGACCGTTGGGTCTGCCCAAACCTCGACGTCGGTTCGGTCAGGGCCGATGCCGGCAAGAGATAGCGCCACGGAAACATTGAGGTTGGCAGGAAAGCCTTTCGCTGCTTCGCGCGCGCTTCCTGAGAAGACTTTCAGCGGTTCCTTCAGCCTTTCCACCGAAATGCCTTTTTCGACGAGCAAGGGCGCACCAGCCAGGCCGGCTGGCGGTTTGCGTGTGATGAGACGCACCGAATGGACATTCCCCTCGGCAACCGCGCGCACGGCATCGAGCCCTAGTATCGCGCCGCTCGGAACAACGATCCGCGCCCCCGTTTCCCGCGCCAGATCGACAAGATGCATATGGTTCAGCAATGCGCCGACGGAGAGCGGCATGAAAATTCGGCCGAGGCGGATCGGCCCTTCGGCAGCCGCCAGAAAATGCGCGGCAGGAACACACTCCACGACCACATCGGCTTCCTCGGCCAGCTGCTCCAACGGGAGGAGTTTCGGCGGTTTTCGTAAGCTCGCGATTGCCCGCTGCGCCTTTGCTTGATCCCGTGCTGATACTGCTGTCAGCACCATCTTCTCGATGTCTCCGGCATCGATCCGACGCGCCACCTGCAGCCCGATTGCGCCCAGGCCCGCGATAGCAACTCTGATTTCTCCCATGCCCACCGCCCTCCTCTCCAGCACCAACGGCTTGCCTTGGCGCGTCATCTAATGTGTTATTACCCAGAACACAGAAACAAACAAATCAGGGAGGAATGCCGTGAAGATAAAATGGGCTCGGTCGTTTTTTGCTCTTCTCGGCCTTACGCTTGTCACGCCGGCCCTTGCCGATTTTCCTGAGCGCCCGATCAAGATGATCGTCCCGTGGGCTGCGGGCGGCGATACGGACAACATTTTCCGACCATTTGTCCCTCATCTCCAAAAGCATATCGGCCAGACGGTCGTCATCGCAAACATCGGTGGGGCTTCTGGAACTGTGGGAGCTCGGGAAGCGCGCAACTCACCGCCAGATGGGTATACGCTCTTTGCTGTCCATGATTACATCCACCTGACCTATTACGCCGGCATGGCCGATGTGAGTTATAAAGATTTCGAGCCTATCTGCCGGATTGCGGCCACGCCATCGGTGCTGACGGCCAGCGCAAAGACGCCGTGGAAAACCTTCAAGGAATTCGTCGAGGATGCAAAGAAGCGCCCCGGAGAGATAACCGTCGGCGCGACGCTCGGATCAACCAGTCACCTGTTCCCGGCGACCATCGAAAAAGCTGCCGGGATCAAATTGAAATACGTCTCCTATGACGGCCTCGCCCCGCGGATGAATGCCATTCTGGGCGGACACGTCGACCTCACGGATTCCAATCTGACCCAGAAGGGTAAGGTCGAGGCGGGCGAACTCAAATTTCTCGCAGTTGCTACCGAGGATCGGCTGCCTGAGATCCCTGACGTCCCAACTCTGAAAGAGAACGGGATCGACATCGTTTACGAGGTCGTCCGTGGTTTGTTGGTGCCGAAGGGCACGCCCGAGGATGTGCGCGCAAAGCTCGACGAAGCCTGCGCCAAGGCGACTGCTGAGCCGGAATACGCCGAAGCGTTGAGATTGCAGGGTACACGTGTGGCGTACCTCAATGCGAAGGATTATGGCGCGTTTCTCGACAAGCTCGACGCGGACAATAAAGCCATCATGACGGAGCTCGGGTTGGCAAAACAATGAGGGTTGGCCGCGACGGCGTCATCGGACTCATTCTGGTGGCGCTCAGCCTTGGCCTGCTGGTCCAGTCGTTGAGCCTCCCGCAGCTTCCGCTGACACCGATAGGTCCGGGCTTTTACCCACGCATTGTCCTCGGCTTGCTCGCGTTGGCGGGAGCAGCACTGTTCGTGCAAAACGTCACAGCTAATCGCGCCGAAGTACCCGCCGGCGGCGAGGCGCAATCGCCGCCGGGCTTTTGGCGCGTGCCGCTGCTGTTCGGCATCGTCGGAGCGTATGTGTTCTTGTTGCCGGTGCTCGGCTACCGGCTGGCCACGATCCTCTTCGTCTTGGCTTTGATGCCCGCCATCGAGTGGCCGACATCCGTGCGGGCCTGGGCAACAGTCATTTCAATCTCCATCGCCACATCGCTCGTCAGTCATCTGGTCTTCGAGCGATATCTCCTCGTGCTGCTGCCGCGGGGCAGTCTGACGGGCTGGTAGGATGCTCGAGCTACTCGGCAACGCCCTGCTGAACATCATGCAGTGGAAGTATCTGCTTCCGCTGTTCCTGGGCACCTTGATGGGGGTAATCGGCGGCGCAATACCAGGCGTTACCATCACCCTCACAGTTATCATCCTCCTGCCCTTCACGTTCGGTCTCGACCCGCTGCAGGGCCTTGCCGCAATGACGGGCGTCTATGTCGGCGGATCGGCCGGAGGGCTCATAACCGCGTCGCTCCTGGGCATTCCCGGCACGCCGTCAGCCATTGCGACGACGTTCGATGGCTTTCCGATGGCTCGTGCCGGTGAACCAGGCCGGGCCGTCTGGCTGGGAATTTGGGCGTCCTGCTTCGGCGGATTGATCGGCGGGCTGTTTCTCGTGTTGGTGACCGGCCCGCTTGCCGCCATCGCCCTGCAGTTCGGCCCGTGGGAATACTTTTCTCTGTTCATCCTGGCTTTGGCGATGGTCGCCGGCCTTGCAGAAGGCTCAATGACCAAGGGCCTGATTTCCGCAGGGATCGGCCTCCTCATCGCGATGTTTGGGAATGATCCGGTCGGCGGAATCCCACGCTTCACCTTCGGATCAGATTTCCTGAGCGGCGGATTTCCCTTCCTGCCGGTGCTGATCGGCATTTTCGCCTTCTCTCAGATCATGACCGACGTGGAGAATCTCGGTCGGCCAAAGGCGGCGCGAACTTCGGCTCAGGTCAGGGGATCACTCCGCGTCTCCCATTTGAAGGTCATTGGAGAAATCATAAGCAGGCCATTTCTACTTTTGTGGACGACCATCGTCGGCATTGCCATCGGCGTGCTGCCGGCGATAGGCGGCAGCGCAGCGAATATGCTGGCTTACGATCAGGCGAAGAAATTTTCGCGCCACCCGGAACGGTTCGGAAAAGGAACGCCGGAAGGAATTATCGCGTCCGAGTCAGCCAATAATGCCAATGTCGGCGGCTCGTTGGTGACGATCATGGCATTCGGGATACCGGGCGACGCGGTGACCGCGGTGATGCTCGGCGCAATGACGATCCACGGTATCCAATCGGGTCCGCTGTTCGTCTCTCAGAATGCCGAACTCGCCTATGGGATCTATGCCGCCTACATCCTGGCACACCCGTTGATGGTGCTGATCATGGCCGTCGCGGCCGTGATCATGTTGCGGATCTCGCAGGTCAAGCTCTCGATTCTTGCCCCTGTCGTGCTCGTCCTGTGCGTCATCGGCGCCTATGCCGTGAACAACACGATGAATGGTGTCTATGTGCTGCTCATTTTCGGCGTTGTCGGCTACGCGCTCGTAAGGACCGGATTCCCGCTCGCGCCGCTCATCCTCGGCCTCATCCTTGGCGAGCAGATCGAGCTCAATCTCATCCGGGCCATTATGACGGATGATGACCCCTGGCTGTTCATCACCCGCCCGATTTCAGGAGGTCTGCTTCTCGTCGCGGCAGTGTCTGTCATTCTATCTGTCTGGCAGCACATGCGGCACGCGCGGCGCACCGCGACCGTAGAGCCGGATTTCTGATCCCGGCTTTCGCCTCTGGCGAACTGAGGACGTCAGAGGCTCTTCGCCTTCTCCCGAAGCAAGAACTTCTGGATCTTACCCGTCGAGGTCTTGGGGATCTCCTCGAACACGACCTGCCGCGGGACCTTGAAGCGCGCCAGGTGCTGCCGGCACCACTCGATGATCTCGTCTTCGCTTGCGGTGGCACCGGGCTTGAGCTCCACGAAGGCGCAGGGCGTTTCACCCCACTTCTCATCCGGCTTGGCGACGACTGCCGCGGACGCAACCGCAGGGTGTTTGTAGAGCACGTCCTCCACCTCGATTGAGGAGATGTTCTCGCCTCCCGAGATGATGATGTCCTTGGAGCGGTCCTTGAGCTGAATGTAGCCGTCCGGATGCAGCACCCCCAGGTCGCCCGAATGGAACCAGCCGCCCGCGAACGCCTCCTCCGTCGCCTTCGGGTTCTTGAGGTAGCCCTTCATGACGATGTTGCCGCGGAACATGACCTCGCCGAGGGTTTGGCCGTCCGCAGGCACCTCGGTCATCGTTTTCGGATCCATGACGGTCAGGCCCTCAAGCGTCGGGTAGCGCACACCCTGGCGGGCCTTTTGCGCTGCCCGTTCCGAGGGGGGCAACGCATCCCATTCATCGTGCCAGTCATTGACCACCGCTGGGCCATAGGTCTCGGTCAACCCATACACGTGGGTGACATCGAACCCGGCCTCCGCCATGGCCGCGAGAACAGATTCGGGCGGCGGCGCCGCGGCGGTGACGAACTGCACCTTGTGGGGCAGCGGCCTCTTCTCCTCCGGCGCTGCATTGAGGAGCGTCGACATGACGATCGGCGCGCCGCAGAGATGCGTAACCCTGTGCTCTGCGATGGCGTCGTACATGGCCTTGGCCCGAACCCAGCGCAGGCACACATGAGTGCCGGCCACCGCCGACAGGGTCCACGGGAAGCACCAGCCGTTGCAGTGAAACATCGGCAGGGTCCAGAGATAGACCGGATGCCGGCCCATGCCCGCCGCCACGACGTTGGCGAAGCACATCAGGTACGCGCCGCGATGGTGGTAAACCACACCCTTCGGATTGCCCGTGGTGCCCGAGGTGTAATTGAGAGCGATCGCATCCCACTCATCGTTCGGCATCCGCCACGCGAATTCGGGATCCCCGCCGGAGACGAAGGCCTCGTAGTCCGTGCCCGGTAGCGGATCGCCGGGCTGCGGAAACTCCTTGTCGTCGTATTCGATGACGAGGGGCCGCGACTTCACCAAGTCCAAAGCTGCGCGGATTGTCGGCGCGAACTCGCGGTCGGCAATCAGGACCTTGGACTCGGAGTGATCGAGTTGGAACGCGATAACCCCAGCATCCAACCGCGTGTTGATGGAATGCAGCACGGCGCCGGTCATGGGCACGCCGTAGTGCGCCTCGAGCATCGGCGGCGTGTTGGACAGCATGACCGAAACCGTATCGCCACGACCGATGCCGTGCCGATCTAGCGCCGAGGCAAGCTGGCGGCATCTGGCATAGAACTGGCGGTAGGTCATCCGCTGCTGCCCGTGGATGACAGCCACCCGATCCGGGTGCACCTTTGCAGCGCGGTCAAGCAACGTCAGCGGGGTCAGCGGCTGGTAATTCGCCGGGTTTCTGTCGAGGTGCTGGTCGTAAGGATTCATGGGCGTAAGGCACATTCAGGAGACAGCACCGGACGCTACTCCATGCGGCACCTCGGCGGCAATGCGATTGAATGTGAATCGTGCGCTCAGCCGAGACCGTCCTCGGCGAGAAGGGCTTTGTTGATGGCGAGCGCTGCGCAGGCTCCTTCGGCCACTGCGACGACGAGCAGCTGAACGTCTCGCGAAGCATCCCCGGCCACGAAGACCCCATCCACATCCGTGCGGCACGATGGCCAGGCCGCGTCGAGACCGCCGGTTTGTATTTGGCGGACACCGAGACGTTGAAACAGACTTGAACCTTGATGCTGGCCGACCGTGAAGAACAAGGCTCGACGCGGCAGCACGTCTCCGTTGGCGAACACGATCCGCTCCAGCTGGGTGCCTGTTCCATCGAGCTGACCGATCTTGTCCGCCCTGACGGCGATGCCATTCCTGGTGAGCTGGCGAAACGTCTCGTTGCTAGGCCGTTCGCGGCCATCCGTGCACAGCACGATGTCGTCGCTCCACAATTTCATCATGAGAGCGAGTTTGGCGCCTTTTTCGCCGCCGCCATACACCGCAATCGGATCATCACGGTGCTCCCAGCCATAGCAGTAGGGACAGTGATGGACGCTCTTGCCGTAGAAGCGCTCGATGCCTTCGATCTCTGGCAGCTCGTCGGCAACGCCCGTCGCCAACAGGATTTTACGTCCCGTGGCCGAGCCACCACTGGAAAGGCTCACCTCGAAATGATCCGACCGGCGCGAGATGTCGACGACCGTGTCGTTGAGAAGCTCCACGCTCGGATAGCGCCTCAGCTCCTCCCGGGCAGTGCTCAGCAGCTGAGCGGGCGACATGCCGTCCCGGCTCAGGTAGCCGTGCAGGGCGTCCGACGCCCGATTTCGCGGCTTCCCTTCATCACAGACGAGCACGTTTCGCCGCGACCGACCCAACAACAGGGCAGCGCTCAATCCCGCGGCGCCGCCACCCACCACTATGACGTCGTAGTGATTCATCCCATCCGTCCCGAACTTTGGGACGCAACGCCGTGAGATGGGTCGGGTTCCGGGCACGGAGCACCCCTTCACATCGGGTGGCCGGCAGCAAATGCCCAATCAAATCGCGCGGCCAAGTACGTCTTTCGCCTAACCACCTATTGAACTTCCTGCCTTCCGGCTTTTTGATAATCGCCGAGCAGGCAGGAGATTAGTGATGAGCCGCTATCACGAAGAATATGCCCGCTGGAGGAAAGACCCCGAGGGCTTCTGGGCAGAAGCCGCGCAGGAAATTAGCTGGTACAAGCTCTGGGATCGCGTGTTTGATCCCTACATGGGCGAGTACGGCCGCTGGTTCGCTGGAGCGGAATGCAACACCGCCTATAACTGCCTTGACCGGCACGTGGAAAGCGGCCGCGGACAGCAGCTCGCCTTAATCTATAACAGCCCCGTAACCGGAACAAAGAAGACATTCACATACGCCGAGCTGACCGACGAGGTCGCCACGTTCGCGGGCGTGCTGAAGGACCTCGGCGTCGGCAAGGGTGACCGTGTGGTCATCTACATGCCGATGGTGCCCGAGGCGGTTATCGCCATGCTCGCCTGTGCGCGGATCGGCGCCATCCATTCCGTCGTGTTCGGCGGGTTCGCCTCCAACGAGCTTGCTACCCGCATCAACGACGCCAAGCCAATTGCCGTCGTCAGCGCCTCGTGCGGCGTCGAGCCGGGCCGCGTCGTCGCTTATAAGCCCCTGCTCGACAAGGCGATCGAGCTCAGCGAGCACAAGCCTGAGCACTGCGTGATCCTGCAGCGCCCGCTTCTGGAGGCGCCTCTCGTGCCCGACCGCGATCTCGACTGGCAGACTCTCGTCCAGGATGCGAAATCGCGCGGGCGGAAGGCGGGCTGCGTCTCCGTGGCAGCCACCGACCCGCTGTACATCCTCTACACCTCGGGCACGACCGGCCAGCCGAAGGGGGTCGTGCGCGACAACGGCGGGCACATGGTGGCGCTCAAGTGGTCGATGAAAAACCACTATGGCGTCGATCCTGGAGAGGTTTACTGGGCGGCCTCAGACGTCGGCTGGGTGGTCGGACACTCCTACATCGTTTACGGGCCGTTGCTCCACGGCTGCACCACGGTGCTCTATGAGGGCAAGCCGGTAGGCACGCCCGACGCCGGTGCTTTCTGGCGCGTGATCTCCGAGCACAAGGTCGTGGCCATGTTCACCGCGCCAACGGCCTTCCGCGCCATCAAGAAGGAGGACCCGCAAGGCGAGTTCATCAAGAAGTACGACCTCAGCCACTTCCGCACCCTGTTCCTCGCTGGGGAGCGCGCCGATCCGGAGACCGTCAAGTGGGCCGAGGAGAAGCTGAAGGTTCCCGTCATCGATCACTGGTGGCAGACCGAGACGGGCTGGGCGATCTGCGGCAATCCGGTTGGGCTCGGACTGCTGCCCGTCAAGCACGGGTCGCCGACCGTTCCGATGCCGGGCTATGACCTCTACGTGCTGGACGAGAAGTGCAACCCGCTACCTCCAGGGCAGACAGGTACGCTGGCTATCAAGTTGCCGCTCCCACCATCCTGCCTCCCCACGTTGTGGAACAACAACGAGCGCTTCCGGAAGAGCTACCTTTCGGAGTTTCCGGGCTATTACACGACCTCGGATGCCGGCTATCGCGATGAGGACGGCTACGTCTACGTGATGGCGCGCACCGACGACGTCATCAACGTCGCCGGCCATCGCCTGTCCACGGGCCAGATGGAGGAGGTTGTCGCCAGCCATAAGGACGTGGCCGAGTGCGCGGTCATAGGTGTGTACGATGAGACCAAGGGCCAGATCCCTCTCGGCTTTGTCGTGCTCAATGCCGGCGTGAACCGCGATCCCAAGGAGATCGAGACCGAGATCATCCAGCTCGTGCGGGAGACCATCGGGCCGGTCGCCGCGCTCAAGAACGTAATGGTGGTCAAGCGGCTACCGAAGACGCGCTCCGGCAAAATCCTTCGGGGCACGATGCGCCTGATCGCTGATGGGGAACCCTGGAAGATGCCGGCAACCATCGATGATCCGGCGATCCTCGACGAGATCACGGAGGTGCTGAAGGAGCGCGGCGCCCTGCGGCAGAAGGGTACGGTCGCGGCATAGGTAGATAAGGCATTGCGACCCCAAGGCTCGCAGCCCTGCATCCGCCCAGGATTGCGGTGTGCTGGGCTAGCGAGCCTCGATCCGTTGCGCGCACAATCCCACCCGGCCCGTTAGACCTTTCCAACTGTCTTACGCACCCTGCACGTCGGCCGCCTCGACGGCCGGCAATTCCCGAAACGCGAGCACTGGCGAACTCCAAGCTCTTGTCCGGCGTTGCCTAGGTGTGGGCGCAGAAGAGGCGCGGCACCGCAATTCCATATCCGCCGAGAGGAGCGAGAGAGATGAAAGTCAAGGACGTCATGCACCCCGGAGTGCACTGGGTGGAGCCGGACACGCCGATAACGGAGATTGCCAGGCTCATGCGGGACGAGGACATCGGGTCGGTGCCAGTGGGCGAGAACGACCGGCTCGTCGGCATGATCACGGACCGTGACATCGTTTGCCGCGGCATCGCGGAGGGCATCGATTGCTCGACTATGACCGCACGCGATGTGATGACCAGCGGCATCATCTATTGCCATGAGAATGAGGAAATAGAGGATGCCGTTCGCATCATGGAGCAACATGAGGTGCGGCGGCTACCGGTGATCAATGAGAATAAGAGGATGGTGGGTATCCTGAGCCTCGGTGATATCTCGCATGCCGCACCGCGCCAGCTTTCTGGCGAGGTCCTGCAGTCCGTCTCGGCGCCTCACGCATGAGCTGAGTGCCGAACAGGAGGCGATGCCGTTCGCGGCATCGCCTCACTCAATTTGAAAAAATACAAGCCTGTCTACGCGGCAGGCTGCCAGGTTTCAGGATAATTCTGCGAAATTGTTCGAGCGATTAAAGGCGCGTTCACGCATGCGTGAAGGAAGCCTTGCCAACAATTCGTCGAGGGATTCCGATAGAAGGAAGCTCGCCTCGAACGCCAAGTCTCGACTTTGACGTCAACAGTTCCTCCACGCGTGGACGCGCCATCCTCCAAGGCGCCCGCCGTTGACCAGTTGAGGTTCTCTGCCGAGTGGATCGGCGAACAATTAGGCCGTGCCGAACGCCGCCGCGTCACGGTGCTCACGACTGGCATCGTCGCGCCATCGTCTGCCGAAGCATTGATCGACGGTAAGGCCCTCGCGCAGCTTCAACGCGGAATCCGCAATGCTGTCCACGAACGAGGCGGCCAAGTCGTTTGGCAATCCGGCGCGGACGTGATGGCGTGTTGGGGCGTTCCCCGGATCAGCGAGGATCACGCGCGCCTCGCCATCCGTGCCGCCCTCCGCATCGTTGAGCTCTGCAGTCCGCAACTGCCTCTTGCTTGTGCCATCGAGACGGGACTTGTCGTTGCCGGCGCAAACGCCGCCGAAGCAAACGGGGTCACCCTTGCTGCACGTGCCTATCAGAGATCCAGGCAGCTTCTTTCCGAAGCCAGGCCCGGCTGGGTCGTCGTAAGCGATACGTTCAGGCTTCTCATTGGGAGATCGTTCGAGCTGGAGCCGCTGGCCACCACGTCCGGTGAGCGACGTTGGCTCGTGCTTAAACCGCGCGGCGGTCGAGGATCAGTTTCTCGGCCAGCCTCTACTGTCGTTGGCCACCTTTTAGAACGGCAGATCTTGGACAGGGTGTGGCTGCAGATTGTCGATGGGCAGCCCCAGTGTGTCTCGATCACCGGTGAAGCGGGCATCGGTAAGTCGACGCTGCTTCAGTACCTTGGGGAGAAAGCCCGGGCAGCAAAAGCCCACTGGATCGAGTTCGAGTGCCTTCCAGAGGCCCGACGTGCCCCGCTCCACGCCGTTCGCCAGGGCCTGCGCAGCCTCCTCGTCAATGGATCGGGCGGATTGGCAGAGTTCATCTCCGCCTTGGAAGATACCGACCGTAGTCTGTTGCAGTTCCTCCTGGAGCAGCGCGAAGGGGGCCCCGATTTCCGGCTCGACATGGAGGGGTCGCGGCAGGAACGGATTTTCTCGATCCTGCTGGATTGGATAGCGGAACTGAGCAAGACCAGCCCGATCGTCCTCGCGTTTGAGGATCTGCATTGGGCCGACCAGGCCACTCTCGACCTCGTCGCCAGGATCGCCAACCGGCTCCCAAACCTGGGGCCGGTTGGACTGGTGTACACGTCACGTGCCCCGGAGTGGCACCAATTCAAAACCGAAGCGGACCGCTCTCGGCTTAGCCTCTCAAGGTTGGCACCAGAGGAAATCAGACAGCTCCTCGCCTGCAGTGAAATCGGGTCGGCGCTGTCGCCCACGATGCGGCGGCGGATTGCCATCCGTTCGGAAGGAATTCCGCTCTTCGCGTTGGAGCTGGCACGCCTGTGCGCCAACTGTCCTGAGAACGACCGGTTGGACCTGCTCCTGGAGCCGGGGCCCCTGAACACGATCTTGTCGGCGCGCCTTGATGCCCTTGGCAATCTGAAGTTGTTGGTCCAGGCGGCCGCAATTATCGGGCGCGAGTTTGACGTCGAGGTTCTCGGCCTCGTCCTGCAAATGGAGCCGTCCGATCTCATCGAGGACCTGCAGCGCCTCGAGAGATCAGGAATCCTCCAGCCCCTCCCCTGCCGGAAAGGGTCGACGCGCTTCCGGTTCAGCCATGTGCTCCTCCGCGAGGCAGCATATGCCTCGGTCCTCGAGGCGCGACGCGCCGAGCTCCACTATCGCACCGCCGAAGCCTTGGCCAAGGACGAGCGTGCGGCGGATGAGGCCCCAGAGATCATTGCCCGGCACTACGCGGCTGCGGGCGACCCAAAGAAGGCATTGACATGGTGGCTCAAAGCGGGCGCGAGGGCTTCCGAGATGGCTGCGACGAGGTCGGCCGTCCACCACCTCACTCAGGCGCTTGCCGTCATTCGGCAAAATCCAGGCGCTGCGAACCCGCAGGAGGCGGTGGCAGTCCTCCGCCTGCTTGGCGCCCAGCTCGTGTCGCTGAAGGGAAACGCCGCACCGGAGGCTGTCGAGACCTTCCGGCGCTGCCTTGATCTCTCTCGTGAAGCACCGGCTGCTGATGGCGAGTTCGACGCCTTATGGGCTCTCCACACCTGCCATCTCGTTCGCGGAGAGATCACCGAGGCGCTCGCCGTTGGGGAGCGTCTGACGGACAAGGCTAACAGGGACGGCAGCGAAGAGCGCCGTCTGCGCGCGCACCGGGTTCAGGGTCTCGCCAAGCTCCTGAACGGGCAGCTCGATGACGCTTTCCGGCACCTTAGGCTGGCGCTGGACCTCTACGATGAGGCCCGTCACGCGAGCCTCAGGTTCCAGTACGCATCGGACCAGGGTGCTTTGGCCCGAGCCCACCTTGCGTGGGGCGAGGCGATCGCGGGGGACATCGTTAGCTCCAACCGGAATGCCGAGGCGGCCCTCGCGCTGTCCTCCCGGCTGCGGCATCCTCACACCAGCGCGCACGTGTTGTGCGTCCTTGCGGCGCGGGCGCAGACGCTCGGTGAGCGAGCGACCGCATCCGCCCTCGCCTACGCTGGCAGGGTCATCGCCGAGCGGCACGAGTTCCCCTACTGGATCGCCTGGGCGGATATCATCCTCGGCTGGAGCCAAGCCTACGACCTCGGCTACGAGGCCGCCATTCACCAGATCGAGAAAGCGATCGGGGCGTATCGCCGCACAGGCGCTGGCCAGGCCCTCCCCTACGCGCTCCTACTTTTGGCCGATGTGGCGCTTAAGTATGATCGTCCGCACCGAGCCTTGTCGGCTGCCACCGAAGGGTGGCAGCTCGCCGAGCAGTATGGCATCATGCTCTATGCGGCCGAGCTGCTGCGCCTTCGCGCAGTGGCCAAAATTCGGTCGGGATCGGAACTGGGCGACGTTTCACAGATCCTGGAACAGGCAGAGCAATTGGCAGCTCGCCAGGGTGCGAAAACATTTTTCTGCCGGATTGCGGAATTTCGGCTACACTTTGATCGGCGGCAAATGGTTTCTTAACGGGAAACCCGAAACGTCTGACACCGGATATCAAGCTCCGGAATTTGCGCAATAATTCGGCATTTTTGCTTTGAAGGCGGGCGTTGGGATGTGCCGTCGGGAACCTCAGAAGCCTCGCCGCGTCCTCCACTTTAGACGTGATTGCGCAGCGTTCTGATACCCGGAATCAGTTTATGGTCGAGATGGATGAAACGATCGCATCTGCGGTCGAGACAGCAGGGTATCGGGCCTTGACGCCGGACGGGGTGCAGCGACGATACCGAGCGGCGCCAATTGGCACTTTGGCCGAACCAAAAAGTGCGAGCGTGCGTTTGATTAGCTGCGTCCGTTTCGAGTGTCCGGAGCAGACCGGAAAGCCGTTCATTAACATCGGTGGATCAGCTGTCACAGTGCGGCACGATCGTTGCAGCGACCCACTTCTGCCAGAAGTGGGCGCTAGGGTGGCCGGCCTATTGCGTGCTGGCTCGGGGAGAAATCGAATTTCATTTGGCCGCAATCGAGATGTAGCGCGACTGTGTTAGGATGACACAAGGCGGTGATGAAGAAGTGATGGCGCTTGAAGCGGGCAAGCGCATTGCCAAGTGGTTTGAAAGAGCCCACTTCAAGCTTGATAGGTGATGGCGGGAGGCCACGTCATCACGAGAGTGGTGAGATCGCGAGAGCGAGAACAAGCATGACCTCCGCAGACGAGATTTTTAGCCTCTACGCGCAGAGTTACGATCGTCAGAAGCAGCACGAGATGACGCTGCGGCAGTATCTCGAGGCCTGCCGCGACGATCCGATGCTGTATGCCAGTGCAGCCGAGCGGATGATGATCGCGATCGGCGAGCCGACGCTCGTCGACACATCGAAGGATCCGCGCCTTGGCCGCATCTTCCAAAATCGGACGATAAAAATTTATCCGACTTTCAAGGACTTCTACGGACTCGAGGAAACGATCGAGAGGATCGTCGGCTTCTTCCGCCATGCCGCGCAGGGGTTGGAGGAACGTAAGCAGATCCTCTACCTCCTGGGGCCGGTTGGGGGTGGCAAGTCGTCCTTGGCGGAGCGGCTCAAAGAGCTGATGGAGCAGTGCCCGGTTTACGTCCTTAAGGCAGGCGACGAGATAAGCCCCATCTTCGAGAGCCCGCTCGGACTGTTCGATCCTGTGACGATGGGTCCCGTGCTGGAGGACAAGTACGGCATCCCGCGGCGCAAGCTGACCGGGCGGATGTCGCCTTGGGCCGTTAAGCGGCTCGACGAGTTCGGGGGTGACATCTCAAAATTCAAAGTGGTTAAGCTATACCCTTCGCGGCTGCGGCAAATCTGCATCGCAAAAACCGAGCCGGGCGACGAGAATAACCAAGATATCTCTTCGCTTGTCGGCAAGGTCGACATCCGCAAGCTGGAGTTCCACGGTCAGAACGACGCCGACGCATACTCGTACTCGGGCGGCCTCAATCGCACAACGCAAGGGCTTCTCGAATTCGTCGAGATGTTCAAGGCGCCGATCAAGATGCTGCACCCGCTGCTGACCGCGACGCAGGACGGCACTTATGTCGGCACGGAGAACGTGGGTGCGCTACCTTATCAAGGCATCATCATCGCGCACTCCAACGAGAGCGAGTGGCAAACATTCCGTTCCAACAAGAACAATGAAGCGTTCCTGGACCGTATCTGCGTCATCCAGGTCCCTTATTGCCTCCGCGTAACCGAGGAAAAGAAAATCTACGAAAAGCTGCTGGCGCAAAGCGAGGTCGCCGGTGCTCCCTGCGCACCCGGCACGCTCGAGTTGTTGGCTCAGTTTTCGGTGCTCACTCGCCTCAAGGAGCACGAGAACTCGAGCTTATACTCGAAGATGCGGGTTTACGATGGCCAAAGCCTGAAGGATACGGACCCGCACGCCAAAACGCTGCAGGAATATCGTGACGCAGCCGGCATGAGCGAGGGCATGGACGGCATGTCCACCCGGTTCGCGTACAAAGTGCTGTCGGAAACGTTCAATTTCGACACGCACGAGGTTGCCGCGGATCCCGTCCACCTCATGTATGTCTTGGAGCAGGCGATCCGCCGCGAGCAGTTGCCCGAGGAGCTCGAGAACCGGTACATCGAGTTCATCAAAGAGGAACTTGCGCCGAGGTACGCTGACTTCATCGGAAACGAGATCCAGAAGGCGTACCTAGAGTCCTACCACGACTTCGGGCAGAACCTCTTTGACCGCTACGTTGCTTACGCCGATGCCTGGATCGAGGATCAGGACTACAAGGATCCGGACACCGGCCAGCTGATGAACCGGCAGCTTCTCGATCAGGAGCTTTCAAAGATCGAAAAGCCTGCCGGCATCGCGAACCCGAAGGACTTCCGCTATGAGGTGGTCAAGTTCGCCCTCAGGGCTCGCGCGAAGAACGGCGGAAAGAACCCGAGCTGGACGTCTTATGAAAAGATCCGCGAAGTCATCGAGAAGCGGATGTTCAGTCAGGTCGAGGATCTGCTTCCGGTGATCAGCTTCGGCGCCAAGAAGGATGGCGAAACCGAAAAGAAGCACGAAGAATTCGTGAGCCGCATGATATCCCGCGGGTATACGCACCGGCAGGTCCGGCGTCTCGTGGAATGGTACATGCGGGTCAAGAAATCGGGATGAGGAGGTCGAGAGCGGGGCATGTATATCGTCGACCGCCGTCTAAATCCCAAGTCGAAGAGCCTTGGGAACCGTCAGCGCTTCCTGCGGCGCGCCAAGGCCGAAATTCGGGAAGCCGTGCGCGAGGCCTTGAAGCGCCGCAAGGTCTCCGAGGTCGATGGCGGCGAAAATATCCGTATTCGGTCGAAAGGTCTGCGGGAGCCATCGTTCACGCTCAGCTCGAACACGGGCGAGCGCGACTTCGTCTTGCCCGGGAACCGTGAATACCAGGTTGGCGACGTTATCCGTAAGCCTGACGGCGGCGCCGGAGGTGGAGGCCACCGCGGCAGCCCCGACGGGGAGGGCGAGGATGATTTCGTCTTCAGCTTGACCCGCGAAGAATTCCTCGACCTCTTCTTCGACGATTTGAAGCTGCCCAATCTGGTCAAGGCGAAATTGAAGGATCTGCGCGCGCCGGAGCCGGTTCGCGCTGGCCTGACGACCGACGGACCGCCTGCCAAGCTCAACCGCCTGCGAACCATGCGCAACAGCCTCGCGCGGCGCATTGCGTTGCGGCGGCCTCGGCTGGTCGATATCCAACAATTGGAAGCCGAAATTGCTGCGGAGGAGGCTCGCGAGCAGCCAGACGAGCAGCGGCTTTCGGAGCTCCGGGCTAAGCTATCTCACCTGATGCACTTGCGGAAGGTCGTGGCGTACATCGACCCGATCGACCTGAAATACAATCGCCACGAACGCCGCCCGAAGCCGAAAACACAGGCTGTCATGTTTTGCCTGATGGACGTTTCGGCTTCGATGACGGAGTCCTTAAAGGACCTCGCCAAACGCTTCTTCATGCTGCTCCACCTGTTCCTGTCACGGCATTATGCCGAGGTGGACATCGTTTTCATCCGTCATACGACCACTGCACAGGAAGTCGACGAGGAAACCTTCTTCCGGGATACGGAGTCCGGCGGCACGGTCATTTCCACAGCGCTGGAGGAAATGCTTCGGGTCGTGAATGAGCGCTATCCGCCCGAAGATTGGAACATCTACGCCGCCCAAGCTTCCGATGGGCATAATTTCGACGATGATATGGAGCGCTGCGTGACCCTGCTGGAGCGGGAGATCCTCCCGATCTGCCAGTATTTCGCCTACATCGAGGTCATGCCCGAAGCGCAGATTGCGCCAATGCAAAGCGTTGCCTGGGCTGGTTACAGCGAAATTGCCGCAAATCATCCGCATTTCGCCATGCGGCGCGTCTCGTCTCCGAGCGAGATTTATCCGGTGTTTCGCGAGCTGTTCTCCGGCTCCGTTTCTGGCAGCGAGGAGAGAGTAGCGAGATGACAGCGGTGCTGACGCGCCGGCCTTTATTCGAGGGGGCCGAGTGGAATTTCGATCTTCTAAAAAAGGGCTACGACGCCATCGAGGAGATTGGCGTCGGCGAAATGGGGCTCAACATCTACACAAATCAGATCGAGGTTATAACCGCCGAGCAGATGCTCGATGCATATGCCTCGATCGGCATGCCGAACATGTACCGGCATTGGTCGTTCGGCAAACATTTTGCGCGTGAAGAAGCGCTCTATCGCAAAGGCGCCCGCGCATTGGCCTACGAGCTGGTGATCAATTCCGATCCTTGCATCAATTACGTCATGGAAGAAAACACCATGACGATGCAAATGCTCGTCATGGCCCATGCCGCGATGGGGCATAATCATTTCTTCAAAAATAATTATCTTTTCAAACAATGGACCGATGCGAGCGCAATCCTCGATTATTTGCGCTTCGCCAAGGAATACGTGGCGGAGTGCGAGGAGAAATATGGGATCGAGGCGGTCGAGGCTGTCCTCGATAGCGCGCACGCCCTGATGCCGCAGGGGATTAGCAGGCATCCAGTCCGCCGCCGGTCTCGTGCAGAGCGGGACAAGCGGGAGCTCAAGCGCCGCGAGCACGAGGAGATGACGTATAACGAGCTCTGGCGGACCGTTCCCACCAAGCAGCGTAACGAGCCGCCCATTACCCCGGAGGCGAAGGAGGCTGAGGAGGAAAGCGAGTCGCTCGGGTTACCTCAGGAGAACCTGCTCTACTTCCTCGAGAAGCACGCCCCGAAGCTCGAGGACTGGAAGCGTGAGCTTCTGCGCATCGTGCGTATGCTCGGGCAGTACTTCTACCCGCAGCGGCAGACGAAAGTGATGAACGAGGGCTGCGCCACGTTCGTGCATTACGAGATCATGAGCCGGCTCTACGACAAAGGGCTGCTGACCGAAGGCTCAATGCTCGAGTTCATGCACAGCCATTCCTCCGTGATTTATCAGCCGCGTTTCGACGAGAAGCATTTCGCCGGCATCAACCCCTATGCGCTCGGCTTCGCGATGATGCGTGATATCAAGCGTATCTGCGAAGAGCCGACACCTGAGGACCGGGACTGGTTTCCGGAAATTGCAGGGAATGGCGATGCCCTCGGAACATTGAAGGAAGCTTGGGCCAATTTCCGCGACGACAGCTTTATCCTCCAGTACCTGTCACCGAAAGTGATACGGGACTTCCGGCTGTTCCAAATTCACGACAACAGCGGATCGTCCTTCGTCGAGGTGAAGGCCATTCACGACGAGATGGGATACCGGCAGGTCCGCAAGGTCTTGGCCGAGCAGTACAATGCTGCGGCCCGCGACCCTGACATCCAGGTCGTCAATGCGGACCTTTCCGGCGGCCGCCGATTGACGCTGCAGCATCGCGTGCGCCGGGGCGTGCTGCTCGACAAGGATCAGTGCGACCGCACGCTACAGCATGTCGCGCATCTGTGGGGCTATCGCGTCAAGATGCTCGAGGTGGATGCCGAAACAGGCAAAGTCCTGAGGGAGCACGAAGCGCTACCGCTTCCGTGATCCGAGCCACTCGCGTTCCGTCAACGCCAGCAGGATCGACAGGTTGGGCCTTCCTAGCGTCGCGTTCGCTCGGAAGCTCTTGAGCCATACCGTAAGCAAGCTTTCGAAGAAGCGCAGCTACTCGCTCTAGTCGCCGACGATACCGAGGTTCGAAAGCAGCATCGATATCGGCATCGTGTTGCTCACCCACGGGTAGCTTGAGACCACCCGCACGACGGTGCCAACCTTTGCAAGCGAAGCAAGGTGTACGACATGCTCGTTCATCATCCGGAAGCACCCGGACGATGAGGCGCGGCCGATCGAGCGCGGATTGTTGGTCCCGTGGATGCGATAAAGGGTGTTGCCGAGATAGAGCGCCTTGGCCCCCAGAGGGTTATTGATGCCCCCGGTGACAACGAGCGGCAGGCCGGGCTGGCGCTGGCGCATCTCAGGCGGCGGCGTCCATGACGGCCAGGAGGCGATGCGGCTGATACGCTCCGTACCCGTCCAGTTGAAGCCTTCCCTGCCGACGGAGATGGGGTAGGCATAGGCCCGCTGACCAGGAAGAACGTAGTAGAGCATCCGCCCGCCGGTATCGACGATGATCGTGCCCGGCTTCTCCTTCTTTTCCAAATAAACGATCGGCGGCTCCTGGGGCTCGATGTGGGGCCGCTCGCCGCCATCCATGAACTTGGGATAGACGACATCGTAGGACTTGCGGCGCTCGGCGCGCTGAGCCTCCAGCTCGCGTTGCTGCCGCTCGATATCGCTTTGGAAGATGGGCCTGCTGCCGTCCCAACTCTGCGCGCTGGCCTCAGGGGGAGGCCACATCACGCCAGCCCAAGAGATCAAAACACAGAGCGATGCGGCCCGAGCAAAGTCCATGGCTTCCCCCAAATGCGCCACTCAGCCGTGTCGATGCTGTGGAAAACACCTAAGCTGATGCGGCCGATTGGGACAAGCTCTCTGATCCCATCACCGCTCAGTTGTCCGAAAATTGGGGGTCGGGAGTGCCAATTTTGCAAAATGCGGCGCAGCACCCCGAGCTTAGCGTTTAGCTCAACGCGGCCCCTTCGTTCGCCCACAGGACGCTCCGCGGTCAGACCGCCGCACCGGCACCGCAATCTTCGCAGAGCAAGAGAATCGCGCGATGTAACCGCCCTTCGAGCGGTTGTTGATCAGAGTGCAGGGATCCGATGGACAAGATCAATCAGCGTATCGCGGCGGAGCTGGGTGTCGGCGTCGGGCAGGTTGCGGCGGCCGTGGCCCTTCTCGACGAAGGCGCGACGGTGCCGTTCATCGCCCGCTACCGCAAGGAGAAGACCGGCGGGCTTGACGATACGCAGCTCAGGAAGCTCGAGGAGCGGCTCGGATACCTGCGTGAGCTGGAGGACCGCCGCGCGACCATCCTCAGGAGCATCGAGGAGCAGGGCAAGCTGACGCCCGAGCTTGCGCGCGCCATCAACGCCGCCGAGACCAAGGTCGAGCTCGAAGACTTGTATGCGCCTTACAAGCCGAAGCGGCGGACCAAGGCGCAGATTGCGCGCGAGGCCGGCCTGGAGCCTCTAGCCGATGCCCTCCTCCAGAATCCTGCCCTCGTGCCGGAAGTCGAGGCGGAGAAATTCGTTGCGCCCGACAAAGGCATCCCCGATGCCAAGGCCGCGCTGGACGGCGCCCGCCACCTCCTCATCGAGCGCATCGGCGAGGATGCCAAGCTCGTCGGCTCCTTGCGCGAGTGGCTGTGGGACGAAGGCGTGCTCAGGTCCACTGTGCGCAAGGGCAAGGAGAAAGACGGGGCCAAGTTCGCCGACTACTTCGACCATAGCGAGCGCATCAAGGACATGCCCTCGCACCGGGCCCTCGCCATCTTCCGCGGCCGGAACGAGGACATCCTCGACGTCGATCTCGATGTCCCGCATGAGCCCGACAAGCCGCATCCGGCCGAGCTCAAGATCCGGGCGGCGTTCGGCATCGCCGATCGGGGCCGCCCGGCCGACCGCTGGCTTCTCGAGACGGTTCGCCTGGCCTGGAAGGTCAAGCTGTCGATCTCGCTCAGCGTCGACTTGCTGATGCGCCTCAAGGAGCGCGCCGACCGCGAGGCGATCGCGATCTTCTCCAAGAACCTCAAGGACCTGCTCCTCGCCGCGCCCGCCGGCCCGCGCGTGACCATGGGCCTCGATCCCGGCTATCGCACCGGCGTCAAGGTCGCCGTGGTGGACCAGACGGGCAAGCTCCTCGAAACGGCGACCATCTACCCACACGAGCCGCAGCGGGACTGGCAGGGCGCGCTGGCCACGCTCGCGGCCCTCTGCATGAAGCACAAGGTCGAGCTCATCAGCATCGGCAATGGCACGGCCAGCCGCGAGACGGACCGGCTGGTCGCCGAGCTGATCACCAAGATGCCCCAGCTGAAGCTCACCAAGGTGATGGTGTCGGAGGCCGGCGCCTCGGTTTACTCCGCGTCTGAACTCGCGGCCCAAGAGTTTCCGGACCTCGATGTCAGCCTGCGCGGCGCCGTCTCCATCGCTCGCCGCCTGCAGGATCCGCTCGCGGAGCTTGTGAAAATCGAGCCCAAGTCCATCGGCGTTGGCCAGTACCAGCATGATGTGGACCAGACGGGTCTCGCCCGTTCGCTTGATGCGGTGGTGGAGGATTGTGTCAACTCGGTCGGCGTCGACGTGAACACGGCCTCCGTGCCGCTGCTCGCGCGCGTCTCCGGCCTCAACCGCGCGCTCGCCTCCAACATCGTGGCCTATCGCAACGAGAACGGCCCGTTCCCCTCGCGCACCGCCTTGAAGAAGGTGCCGCGACTTGGCCCCAAAGCGTTCGAGCAAGCCGCTGGATTCTTGCGGATCATGAACGGCGAGAACCCGCTCGACGCCTCAGCGGTGCACCCCGAGGCGTATCCTGTGGTCGAGAAGATCGCGGCGGCGACGAAGCGGCCGCTGAAATCGCTGATTGGGGATCGAGCACTGCTCAAGTCCCTCAACCCCGCCGACTTTGCCGACGAAACGTTCGGCATTCCGACGGTGACGGACATTCTGGCGGAGCTGGAGAAGCCCGGCCGGGACCCGCGCCCCGAGTTCAAGACAGCCTCCTTCCAGGAAGGCGTGGAGAAGATCGAGGATCTGAAACCGGGGATGCAGCTCGAGGGCGTCGTCACCAACGTCGCCGCATTTGGTGCGTTCGTCGACATCGGCGTGCATCAGGACGGACTCGTGCACATCTCCGAATTGTCCGACCGCTTCGTGAAAGACCCGCGCGAGGTGGTGAAGGCGGGCGACGTGGTCAAGGTGCGGGTGAAGGAGGTCGACGTCGAGCGCAAGCGCATCTCGCTCACGATGAAATCCGGCCCGATCGACCGGTCCGCGTTCCGCGACAATAACCGCGCAGCGGGAGCATCCCAACGCGCCCGTAATGGCGGATCACACAGGCCATCCGAGCCGCCCGCCGAAAGCGCGCTCGCCGCGGCTTTGCGACGGGCGCTGGAGCGGAAATAGGGCTCCTAACTGAATTCGCCGGCTCAAGCCTCGGTGTGTGCCGGCTGGGCCTGCGGGGGCTCGGCTCCGTCCGACTCCCGGTCTGCGCGGATTTCTGCACGGGCGGTGCGATCGAAAATGCGCATCACAAACACGAAGAACGCCGGCACGAAGATCACTGCAAGGACCGTGGCCGAGATCATGCCGCCCAGCACGCCGGTGCCGATCGCATTTTGGCTGGCCGCGCTGGCGCCAGTCGCGACCGCGAGCGGCACGACGCCCAGCGTGAAGGCGAGCGAGGTCATCAGGATCGGACGGAAGCGCAGGCGGGCCGCCTCGATGGTCGCGTCGTAGATCGACATGCCTTCCTTCCGCAGATCCTTCGCGAACTCGACGATCAGGATCGCATTCTTTGCCGACAAGCCGATGATCGCGATAAGGCCGACCATGAAGTAGACGTCGTTCGGCATACCCCGCAGCGTGACTGCAATCACCGAGCCGATGACGCCCAGCGGCACCACGAGCATGACGGCCAGCGGAATCGTCCAGCTCTCGTAGAGCGCGGCCAGAAGCAGAAACACGAACAGGATGCTGAGCCCAATCAGCAGCGGTGCGAGCGCTCCCGACTGGATCTCCTGCAGTGACTGGCCGGTCCACTCGTAGCCGAACCCCTGCGGGAGATTGGCCGCGAGCCGCTCCATCTCGGCAATCGCGTCACCCGACGAGTACCCCTCCGCTGCCTGTCCGCTGATACGGACCGCCGGGTAGCCGTTGTAGCCAACCACCTGCATCGGCCCCTTCACCCACTCCACGTGGGCAAACGCCGACAGCGGCACCATTCCGCCTGCAGCGTTACGCACGTTGATGTTGAGCAAATCCTCGGTCTGCATACGCGCCTGCTCGCCCGCCTGCACAACGACGCGCTGCATGCGCCCAGCATTCGGAAAGTCGTTGACGTAGCTGGAGCCGAGGTTGGCAGAGATCGTGGCGTTGATGTCCGAGAATGCCACGCCGAAGGTGTTGGCCTTTTCGCGGTCGATGATCAGGTGGACCTGGGCCGCGTCCGGCAGGCCCTCCACGCGCAGACCGGTCAGCACCGGACTTTGCGATGCGGCGGCCAGGAGCTGATCTCTCGCAGCAGCAAGCGCCGCCTGACCCAGGCCACCGCGGTCCTGGAGGCGGAAGGTGAAGCCGCTCGTCGTGCCAAGACCCTGGATGGGCGGCGGCGACAGCGCGAAGGTTACTGCGTCCCTGATTTGCCAGAGCTTGGCGTTGGCGCGCGCCGCGACCGCAGCCGCCGAATTCTCAGGGCCACGCACGCTCCAATCCTTGAGCGTGACGAAGGCAAGGCCGGCATTCTGTCCGGCGCCCGAGAAGCTGAAACCTTGGATGGCGAAGATGCGCTCGACGGCCTCGTCCGAAAGGAACGCATCCTCGACCTGCTTGATCACCTCGAGGGTACGGTTGGCGCTGGCCTCCGGCGGCGTCTGGATGTCGACGATCAGGTAGCCCTGGTCCTCGTTCGGAATGAACGCCGTCGGCAGGCGCAAATAGGCCCACCCGAGTCCGACGAGCAGGGCGAGGTAAATGACCATCAACCGGCCGGCACGCCTGACAACCCGCGCAACAACGCTGGTGTAGCCCCGCGTGGTCCTTTCGAAGTTGCGGTTGAACCATCCGGCAAACCCGCCCCTCGTGCGATGGTGCCCCGCTGGCACCGGCTTCAGCAGCGTCGCGCAAAGCGCCGGCGTCAGCGACAGGGCCAGGAACGCCGAGAACAGGATCGAGACCACCATTGTCAGGCTGAACTGGCGGTAGATGACGCCGACCGCGCCTGGGAAGAAGCCCATCGGCACGAATACCGCCGCGAGCACGAGCGTGATGCCGATGATGGCGCCGGTGATCTGCCCCATGGCCTTGCGCGTTGCCTCGCGCGGCGGCAGCCCCTCCTCCGACATGATGCGCTCGACGTTCTCGACCACGACGATGGCGTCATCGACGAGGATGCCGATGGCGAGCACCATCGCGAACATGGTGAGCACGTTGATGGAGAAACCGGTCGCCAGCATCACGGCGCAGGTGCCAAGCAGCGCCACCGGCACAACGATCGTAGGAATGACCGTGTACCGGAAGCTCTGCAGGAAGAGCAGCATCACCAGGAAGACAAGCACCACCGCCTCAACCAGCGTGTGCAGCACCTTCTCGATGGAAACCTTGACGAACGGCGACGTGTCGTAGGGGATGGAGTACTCGAGGCCCGGCGGGAAGAACTTGGCCAGCTCTTCCATCTTCGCGCGAATGGCTTGGGACGTGGCAAGCGCGTTGCCCGTCGGCGAAAGCTGCACGCCGATGCCCGCCGTGGGCTGACGGTTCAATCGCGTAGAGAAGTTGTAGCTCTCACCGCCGATCTCGATTGTCGCCACGTCACGTAGGCGGACGAGCGAGCCATCCGGATTGGCCCGGAGCACGATCGATCCAAACTCTTCAGGCGAGGTAAGCTGCCCTTTGACGAGAACGTTCGCCGTGATCTGCTGGGTAAGCGGGTTGGGCTGAGCACCGATGCGGCCGGCAGCGACCTGGGCGTTCTGGGCGCGGATGGCAGCAATGATGTCGCCGGCCGTCAGGTTGAGTCCCAGCATCTTGTCCGGATCCATCCAGATGCGCATCGACCGCTGCGTGGCGAACAGCGTGGCGCTGCCGACGCCGTCGATGCGCCGGATTTCACCGATGACGTTGCGGTTGAGGTAGTCGCCAAGGGCGACGTTGTCGTAGGAGCCATCAGGCGAACGGAGCGCGATCACCAGCAGGAAGCCCGCGCCCGCCTGCTCGATGCGCATGCCCTGGTCGACGACGGCTTGTGGCAGGCGCGGCTCGACCCGCCGGACGCGGTTCTGCACCTCGACCTGTGCTTCACCGATCGGCGTGCCGGGCGCAAACGTGGCCGTGATATTGATGCGCCCCGAGGAGTCCGAGGTGGACTCGAAGTAGATCAGCCCAGGAACGCCGTTGAGCTCTTCTTCGATCGGCCGCGTAACGCTGAGGTACATGTCCTCAGGTGACGCGCCAGGGTAGTTGGCAGTGATCGAAATCTGGGGCGGGGCCACCTTCGGGTACTGCGAAACTGGCAGGAGCGGAATGGCGATGATGCCCGCTAGCATGATGAATATGGCCACGACCCAAGCGAAGATGGGCCGATCAATGAAGAAACTCGGCATCGGAAGTACTGCCTTGCTATTCGACTATTGAGGGCTGCCCTGCCCAGGATCAGCCCTGTTGGCGGTGCGCGTCGGCTGGTTTGGGTCCTGCTTCCACGCCTGAGCGTTGACGACGGCACCCGGGCGAATCTTCTGGAAACCCTCGACCACGACACGCTCGCCCTCAGCCAGCCCCTCCTCGATGACCCAGTTGTTGCCGACAACGCGCCCGGTACGGACGGTCCGCAGCTCCACTGTGCCGTCGGGCTTCACGACATAGACTTGCGACCGGCCGGAGGCGTCCCGCTGCACCGCCTGCTGGGGCACAGCGATGACATCGTGCTGAACGCCCTGCTCGACGACCACGCGGACATACATGCCCGGCAGCAAATCGCCGTCGGGATTTGGAAACTGACCGCGCATGATGACTTGGCCGGTGGTTGCCTCGACGGTGGCCTCTGAAAACAGCAACCGCCCTGGATAGGGATACTCGGTCCCGTCATCGAAGCGCAGCTGGACCTTCATTTCGTCCTCACTGACGCTCGAGATGAGCCCTTCCCGTACGGCCCGGCGCAGCGCTCTTAGGGCATTCACCGACTGCGTGAAGTCTGCGTAGACAGGATCGAGCTGCTGGATCGTGGCGAGCTTGTCCGAGCTATCCACGAGCGCGCCTTCCGTGATGAGCGCGCGCCCGATACGACCCGAGATCGGCGCCCGCACCTCCGTGTAATGCAGATTGAGCTCCGCCGCTCTCAGCCCCGCTTGCGCAGCCGCAACGTCGGCGTCCGCCTGGGCCAGCGCCGCGAGGGCCTCCTCGAGCTGCTGTGGGCTTGAGATGTTGCGCTTGTGCAGCTCCCGCTGCCGATCAGCCTGTTGCCGTGCACGAAGCTGCGCTGCCTCCGCGCGCCGCAGGGTGGCCTTAGCGCTTTCGACCTGCACTCTGAACGGCTCCGGATCGATCCGGTAGAGCACATCGCCTTCTTTCACGAGGCTGCCCTGTGTGAACACCCGCTCGATCACGATGCCGGACACGCGCGGGCGCACCTCCGCGATCCGCATTGGCGCGATACGGCCGGGGAGCTCTTCCAGGATTGGCAGGTCCTGCTTCTCGGTCGTTATGATGCTAACGGTTACCGGAGGCGGCGTGGCTCCAGGATCCGCCGCGGATGCGGGAAGGCAGGCCGCGAGAAACGCGGCAGCAGCCACTGCATACTTGCGCAACGAAAGGGCCGGCATTGATGTCGTTCCTGGCCAATCTCTTGAGATGAGGCGAAGCTTCGTCGCTGGGCGTTAGTCCATTGGTTGACCCGATCTCAGCCTTGAGCGCTCCGCCCCCGTTCGGCCACCAGCTTTCCAGCCGCAAGACTGGAGATATCCTCCAGCAGCCGCTTACGCTCGTCCTCTGGCCACGTGTAGATGCCTAGACACTCAAGTAGCTTCAAGCCCTCGAGTGCCAGGAAGGCAAGGAGTGCGTGTCGGGGCCGCGAAGAAGTTTCCAGAATTTCGGCAATTTGTTGGCGGCATTTTTCCTGAATCGGCGCCCGGAGCTCCGGATCCTGCGCAAGTGCGGCAGTGAGACCCAGCACGACCTCACGGTCTGCGTCGGACTGTAAGCGATTTGCCACAGCCGCGATTAAGCCCTGGATTGCGCAATCCGGGGTTCCCTTCAGATCCTCGATGATCTTGCGCGTGCGTTGGCATTCGGCCGCGACGCGACGCTCGACCACCGCTTTGATGAGGGCCTGCTTCGTCTTGTAGTCATAGAGGACGCTGGCCTTGCTGATGCCGGCCTCGGCGGCAACCGCCTCAATGGTCAGCCGCGCCGCACCATCCCGCCTGACGACCCTTTCGGCCGCAGACAGCACAGCATCCCTGTCGATGACTTTAAGACGGCCCATCGGGCATCCGATTTCTAACCGAACGGTCGGATATATTTCACCGGCATAGGCGGGTGTCAAGCGGCGCTGCGCTAGCGCCTCTCGAACTCTCGCGAACGATCAGCGGGCGCCGGTGTTCTCGAAGAACAGCAGCATCGCCGCACCACCACTTCGCTTTCTGAAGCGAAGCGCCATCCGAAGCGGCCCTGGGTCTGGACAGCAGACCCGAAACAGGTCAGTTGCAATCGGCGTGGCCGCGGTGGGAGGCATGCCTTGCGTGGTCTTCCCCTACGGGCCACACCACCGGTAGCTCGCGTCCGTTTCTGCCGTGGCGATCTGATGTTCCTGCCGATCTATCTCCCCGTCGCCGGAATGGCTCTCGATGGCCTCATGCTTCTGGCCATGGGTCTCTCGGTGGGCCTGCTCTCGGGGATGTTCGGGATCGGCGGCGGTTTCGTCATCACACCACTCCTGATCTTCTTGGGCGTTCCGCCCCTTGTGGCCGTTGGCACCGGTGTGAGCCAGGTCGTAGCTGTCTCGGTTTCTGCCGCATTCACGCAATGGCAGGCGAAGAACGTCGACGTGCGTATGGGCATGCTGCTCCTCGGAGGTGGCATCGCCGGAGCTACGCTTGGCGTCGCCCTTCAGCGGCTCCTCAAGGCCCTGGGACAGATCGATGCGTTCATCTCCCTCAGCTACGTGCTGGTGCTCGGCGTCATCGGCACCCTCATGTTCATGGAAAGCCTGGCGGCATGGCGTAAGCGGAAGGTGCAACCGCATTATTCCAGGCGTCGCGGCGGACAACACACGTGGATTCAAGGGCTTCCATTCAAGATGCGCTTTCGCACGTCGAAGCTTTACGCGAGCGCCATTCCGCCCATCTTTATCGGCCTGTTCGTCGGCTTGCTGACGGCGCTTGTTGGTGTCGGCGGCGGCTTCGTCATCATACCGGCGCTCATCTACCTGATGCGTGTGCCGACGCGCGTGGCGATCGGAACGTCCGTCTTCCAAGTCGTCTTCGTGGCTGCTTACGCGACGATTTTACACACAACACAGAATTTCAGTGTCGATCTCCTTCTCGCGCTGCCGCTCATGATCGGCGGCGTGCTAGGTGCGCAGTACGGGACGAAAATCGGCCGCCAGCTCAACGCCGAGCAGCTCCGGATTCTACTCGCATTGCTGGTCCTTGCCGTTTGCTTCCGCATGGCGATCGAGCTAACAATCAAACCGGAAGAGCTGTTCGTGCTCGACACGCGGCCATGAGTTGAGCCGGCCAAAGATCCGTCACGTCAATTTCCCGCGGGCGGCCACAGGGATGACGCCGACGATCTCGCCACCGCGGATGGCGATCATCTCGTCCACCATGTTGACCACCACGCAGACGTGGTTCGGGATGATGCGCACGACATCTCCCACCTTGGGGCGCTCATTGCACGCGGAAAGATCGAGAAAGCCATGCTCCTCCGCGAACGCGCTGATGCGGGCCTGCGGATGCTCGAGGATCAGGCCGAAGCCGTCGAGACCACCGCCGGGATCGGGCGTCAATGTTTTCGAGCCGGCGTCGAGGATGCCGCGCTCCGGAGCTGCCCGGCTCACCACCGTCGCATAGACCGACAGAGCACAGTCATCGAGCGTCGCGGCCCCGCAAGCCATCATCATCCGGTCGTTGAAGATGTAGGTTCCTGCCCGGTGCTCGGTCGCGCCTTCGAGCTTGCCAAGATTAACGAGGTTCGGCGTGCCGCCCGTCGACACGATCCGCGCCTCGAGCCCGGCGTCTGCCAGGCCAGCGCGCGCCACCTCAAAGAAGCGCTCGGTCTCGGGCCAGGACGTCTCGGTCGGGTAGAACAGAAAGCCCGCGAATTCCAGTCCTGGTAGTGAAGCGATGAGCTTCGCCAGCTCCACAGCCTCTCTGGGTGTTTCGACACCGGCCCGTTTCCGGCCCGTATCGCACTCCACCAGGACCGGGAGTGTCCGCTCAGCGATGGCTGCCGCCTCCGTCAGGTTCTCGATCACGACGGGGTTATCGGCCGAAACTGTCACGCTCGCCCGGCGCAATAGGGCTCCAAGGCGGCCCATCTTCTGCGAGCCGTAAAGGTTGTAGCTGATTAGAATGTCGTCGAGACCGGCCTCGGCCATCACCTCTGCCTCGCCGAGTTTCTGGCAGGTGACCCCGCGCGCACCAGCGTCACGCTGCATGCGGGCAAGCACCGGGCTTTTGTGGGTCTTGATGTGCGGACGGTTAGCGACCCCTGCTGCATCGCAAGCGGCCTGAGCACGAGCAATGTTGCGCTCCACAACGTCGAGATCGATCACAACGGCAGGCGTTCCGAACTCACGGGCAATCTGCTCCTTCAGTCTCTCGACGCTCATTTTCAGCTCCGGTTTCAGCGGCAAACACGTTATCCGCGCGCCATGCTTCCGCCTATTTCAGCAGCTCGCTGGCCCTCACCCAACGCACGGCCGGATGGCCGACCGTTTCCGCGAACAACTCCTCCAGAAAGCTCCACGCGGCGGCATCGTGAACCAAGTGATGCGTCAGGATACCGATGGCGGACCGGTCGTTCTGCCGTGCCCAGGCGAGATGATCCGTCAGCTCAGAAATCAAGTCAGCCGGATTGCGGCCGCCACGCGAGCCGCGCCAATCAATGATGTCCAGGTGGACGTTGATTGCCTGCACATGGTCGTCCGGGCTTCGCTCGTGACCCAGAATAGAAATTGCGCGAAAACCTGATCGAGGCAGGAGAGCCGCTGCCTCAGGCGCCATCCGATTCCAGGGCGGGACGAAAAGCGGAACGGCCTTTGCGCCGAACAACGTCTCGATACGTGACCTGGCCTCGCTCAAATCGCGCAGGATTTCCGCGGAGGGCCGTTCGGCAGGAAATTCCGTTTTCGTATTGTTTGCATAGTTTTGGTGGCTCCAACCATGGGCGGCCACCTCGGCCAATTGCTGACCGGAAAGATACGCCGCCAAATCCTCATCGGCGCTGCTCGGGACGGCCGCAATCAGGTAAGGAACGCCGTGAGCGGAACACAGTGCTGCGAGCTGCTTTAGCGCAGGCGTGACAGTGACCGCATCATCATCGCGGAGCCAAAGCCGGACCACAACGCCATCACGTGCCCAGCGCGCGAGCTCGTCACGCAAGGCAGACCATCGTGAGGCCCGGGCGACAGTCATCCAACCGCTCCGCCTCGACCAACGACGGTCCCAATGGTCGCACCGAGAATAGCCGCCGCCATCTCTACGTTCCTCTGCTCACGGACGAAACGGCTTGCGGCGTCACCCATGGCATTGCGCAGATCGGCATCGAGAAGCAGGCGACGAACCGCATCTGCAAAAGCGCCCAGATCACCCGGTGGAGTGAGCCAGCCTGTTTCGTTAGGACGCACGACGGCCGAAACTCCGCCGGTGTCCTGCGCCACAACCGGCAGCCCCATGCATTGGGCTTCGAGATAAGCCAGGCCGTAGGCCTCACCTATGCCTGGCCAGACATAAAGATCGCACGCTCCTAGAGCGTCGACCACGGCCTCGGGCTCCAGCTCGCCCATCCAATCGATGCGATCCGGCGGGATTGGCGAGAACGCGGAGAGCACATCGGCCCGGGCTGGTCCGTCGCCCATGATAGCCAGCCGCCAGGGCAGATCGAGCAGCATCTGCAGCACCTGGCTGAGCACGACATAGCTTTCGAGCTTATTGCCAGGGCGCATCATCGCTGCGACCCCGATGCGCGGTGCCGCTCTCGATGGCCGCCTTTGCCTCTCCGGGATTTGCGATGGGTCTATGAAAGGAGGCAAATCTACGAGAGGGCCGGCAAGCGGCGCCAGGCTTTCCAGCCCTTCTCTGTCTCGCGCCGTAAAGCAGAAGCTCGCCGCCGCATTGCGAACGGCAGAGACGACATCGGCCTGCCAGATGGCCCACGGCTCCTCGTCGCGTTTCGCAGCATATGAGGCTTCAGCCGTGAAATAGGGCAGTCCAAGCCGAGCGCATACCTCCGGGCCCATCCAGTCGGGCGATTTGTAGTACGGATGATAGGTGAACCAGCAGTCCGGCCGCCAATCCACATCCGGAGCCGACCAGTCAGCAACCAGCCGCCAGGCCTCTGCGCCCGCCGTCGATTTGAGATCTTGGTAAACGCCTGCATCGGGCTCCTGAGAGAAGCTTCGCAGGCGGCTCACGAGACGCACATCGTAGCCCGCTGCTGTAAGCGCCCTCATCAGAAGAGTTGCCATCAGCCGCTCCCCCGACGGTGTTGGATGATCAGGCGGGGCCAGCGGAGCATAGAAAGCGACTTTCATGTTACCCCCCGACTGTTAACTCGTCTCTCTAACTCAGCCCTGTATTTCGCTGATCGCGCTCCGAAATTGACCCGCTGCTGCTTGCCCCTTGCTGGCCTTCTCACTACCTTCGGTGGTCGAGAGCGCAGGATTTCGCGTGTTGGACCCAAACCTCTTCAGGTTTATCTGGCATCACAGCCGTCGCGAGCAGATCGGCATCCTTCTGCTGATCCTGGCCTCGCTGCCGTTCTACTTTGCCTCTCTCGACGTCCCCCGCATCATTGTGAGTGAGGCCCTCCAAGGCGGCGCCTTCCCGAAGGGCAGCCTCACCGCTCGTGTCTTCGACTGGACGGTTACGTTGCCGGACTTCCTGGGCGGCGGCAAGATCGTGCTCAGCGAGGGCATCGAGCTCGACCGGATTTCCTACCTTCTGGCGCTCAGCTTCCTTTTCCTCACGCTCGTCCTCATCAACGGCGCCTTTAAGTACGTCATCAACATCCGAAAGGGCATCCTGGGCGAGCGCATTCTGCGCCGCATGCGCTACCAGCTGTTCGCCACGCTTCTGAGATTCCGGCCCGAGGACATCCGCTCGGTGAAGCCCTCCGAGGCGGCCAGCATGATCAAGGATGAGGTGGACCCAATCGGCGGCTTCGTGGGGGACGCCTTCATCCAGCCCGTGTTCCTCGGCACCCAGGCGCTGACCGCGCTGTTCTTCATCATGGTTCAGAACAGCTGGCTGGGCCTCATCGCCCTCGCCGTGGTGATGGTCCAGGCGGTCGTCATCCCCTATCTGAGACGCGAGCAGATCCGGCTAGGCCGCGAGCGACAGGTGGCCTCGCGCCATCTCGCAGGTCGTATCGGCGAGGTCGTCGAGGCGGCCCCCGCCGTGCACGTCCACGGCACTGCAGCGTTCGACAAGGCCGAAGTTGCCCGGCGCCTCAGCCAGCTTTTCGCGATCCGCGTGGCGCTGTTCAAGCGCAAGTTCGCCGTCAAGTACCTCAACAACCTGCTGGCTCAGGCGACGCCCTTCTTCTTCTACGCGATCGGCGGCTATTTCGCCTTGCGAGGCTCCCTTGATCTTGGCCAGCTCGTTGCCGTCCTTGCCGCTTACAGAGATTTGCCCCCGCCCGTGAAGGAGCTGATCGACTGGGATCAGCAGCGGATCGACGTTGCCGTGAAGTATCAGCAGGTTGTCTCGCAATTCACGGTCGACAAGCTGCTGCCGGAGCCCCGCGACGAGCGGCCGGAAGACCTTACTGGCCCGATCCGCATCGAGGGGCTCAGAGTGCTCGACCGCCGCGGATCTCCGCTCCTGTTCAATGTTTCACTAACCATCGACCGGCCTTCGCACGTCGCTCTCACAGGAGGCAACGGCAGCGGCCGCGGGACGTTCGCCAAGGTCCTCGGCCGGCAGGTCACGGAGTACGAGGGCAGCGTCCGCATTGGATCGCGGGAGCTGCGGGACATGGCCGACGAGACGGCCGGCCGCCTCATCGCCTATGCCGGGCCCGATCCGCTGCTGTTCGTGGGATCGATAAGAGACAACGTCACTTACTCATTGCGGCGCGTTCCACCGGTGCCAGCGTCGTCTTGTGAAAGCAGTGCACGCCAGCTCGATGAGCTGCTGTTGAACGGTGACGAAATCAATCTCGACGACAGTTGGATCGACTATGAAGCCGCAGGGGTCGGCTCGGCGGAAGAGCTTGATGCTGCCGTGCTGCGCGCTCTCGCGGTCGCCGGCCTTGATGAGGAGGTGTACTGGTTCGGCCTCAACGGTCGCCTCGCACCCAGGACAAACCCTGAAATCGCCGAGCGCTTCATCGAGGCGCGACGGCGCGTCCGCGAGCAGCTTGCGGCGCAGTCTTTGGACGACCTGGTCGAGCCCTTCGATCCCGATCGCTACAACACCCACGCCTCGATCGGGGAAAACTTGTTGTTCGGCGTTCCGGTTGGCCATGGCCCCACCCGGACAGAGCTTGCAGCGGACCCTTATCTCCGCGCGATCCTGGAAGCGGAAGCGCTCGACGAACCACTGGTCGAGGTCGGATTGAGGATCGCCGAGCTAACGGCGGAAATATTCGCCGACTTGCCGCCCGGGGACCCACTCTTCGAGCGCTACTCGCTCATCCGGGCAGACGAGATGGAGCACTATCGCAAGCTCCTCGATATCGTCCGGCAACCAGGAGGAAAGGCGCACCTCTCCCCCGGTGCGCGCACCCGACTGATCGCGCTTGCTCTGGGATACATCGAGCCTCGGCACCGCTTGAGCCTGCTCGATGAGGCGTTCAACGCACGCATTCTGCGCGCCCGCAAGAGCCTCATGCGTCACCTGCCACGGGAGTACGAGGGACGCATCGAGTTCTACGACCCAGCCAAGTTCATGATGGCTGCGCCCATTCGCGACAACATCCTGTTCGGCCGCATCGCCTTTGAGGGCTCGCGGGCGGAGCAGCGCGTCTGGCAGGTGGTGCGTAAGGTGGTCGCCGAGCTTGGTCTCGAGCCCGTCATCTATCGCATCGGGCTGGAGACGGATGTCGGCGTCGGGGGGCGGCTGCTCTACGAGCCGCAACGGGCCGCCGTCAACATTGCGCGCTGTCTTGTGAAGCGGCCAGAGATTCTGGTGCTCGACGGGGCCCTCGCACCTTTCGGCTCCGGCGATAGCGACGCCATTCTGACGCGCCTGCGCTCCGCGATGAGCGGCAGGACCTTGATTGCAACCGTGCCGGACGAAACAGCAGCTCGCGATTTCGACAGCCTCCTGAAATTCGACGGACCACACCTCGTCGTGGATCCGGAGCCCGCGGCAGCGGTTGCCTAACTGCAGGCTTGGACCCGAGGACAAGAGCTTGATGGCGAAATCACACGGGCAGTCTTGGACATTTCTCGCCCGCATCCCCTGGCGCGAAATCTCGTGGGAGCGGGAGCTGCGGATGTGGGCTGGGCTCGTGCTCTTCGCATTCGTCACCATGCACCTGGTGAACCACGCCCTCGGCGTCCTCGGCGTCCAAACAATGGAGGCAGCGCAGGAGTGGCGCGTCTCTTTTTGGCGATCGCGGCCCGGGACGATTTTGCTCTACGGCGCAGCCGCAGTGCACGTGGGCCTCGCCTTGAAGCGCATCGTGTTGAGGCGGGCCTGCCGCCTGCCATTCGAGGAAGGTGTCCAGATCTGCCTCGGGCTGGCCATTCCGATGCTCGTCATCGACCATGCCATCGGAACGCGCTACGGCAGCGCTTATCTCGGGACGGATGATTCCTACCAAGCCGTCCTACGAATTCTCTATCCCGAACAGGTCGCTTGGCAGACGGCGCTGGTGCTCGTTGCCTGGTTTCATGGGATCATCGGAATCCATTACGTCATCCGTCATAGGCCCTGGTTCGGGCGGGTGCGGGAGCTCGGCTTCGCGCTCGCTTTTGCGCTGCCTCTGCTCGCCATTGCCGGCTTCGTTTCCGCCGGGCGCGAGGCACTCACCCTTGATCTTCCAGGACCGGTATACACGCCGGAGCAGATGGCCGGATTGCATCAGGCCGCAGACCTCTCTCACCAGCTCCTCGCCGGGACAGCCGCCCTAGTGATAGCGACCATGCTCGGCGTCGCCCTCCTTCGGCGCATGAGAGGAACCGTGCCTATCCGGTTTGTTGGGCACGGAGAGATAGCATTGCGGCCCGGCTCGACGCTTCTGGAAGCCAGCCGGGAGAACTGCATTCCGCACCCATCGCTTTGTGGTGGCCGTGGCCGCTGTTCGACTTGCCGTGTTCTCGTGCTCTCCGGCCAGGAAGCATTGCCCGAGCCGAACCCTGTCGAGCGCAAAGTTCTGAGGCGGATTTCTGCGCCGGCCAACGTTCGCCTGGCCTGCCAAATCCGCCCGCGGCATCCGCTGTGTGTCCAGATCCTGCTACCGCCGATCACCCGCGAGACGGAGCTCAATTGGGAGGAGGAAGAGTACAAGTGGGGTGTGGATCGCAAAATTTCGGTCCTATTCGTCGACATCCGCGCATTCACGACTCTCACAAAGAAGCAGCTTCCGGCCGACACCGTTCTTTTGGTCAATCGCTTTCTTCAAGAGATCACTCAGGCGGCTGAGGCGCACGGCGGTCGGATCAGCATGTACCTGAGCGACGGCGCCATGGCCATTTTCGGCCTCGACGGACAACGGGGAATGGGCAGCCGCGATGCCATCGCCGCCGGCCGCGACATGCTTCGCGTTGCGCGCATGCTCGATGCGGAGCTTGGCTCGGCATTGCCAATGCCTTTGCGGATCGGAATCGGCATTCACTGCGGCCCAGCCGTCATCGCGCGCGTCGGCGATGCCGAACGCGGCTATACGATCACAGCCCTCGGTGAGACCGTCAGCATTGCGAGCAGACTCGAAGCCGCAACGAAGGAGTTGCTGGCCGACATGCTCGTCTCTGAAGCCGCGCTACAGGCCTCGCGCGCAACTTTACCAGGATCGACAATTCGCGAGGTGCCGATGCGCGGACACGACACTCCGATCAAGGCATATGCGTTCTCTGAGCCGGTGGAGCCCCAAGATGAGACGCGACAGGAGCTGTCGCAAACAGAGGCAGAATGAGCCGGCTGAACACCTTCATCGCACGCTTGCAGGCCCAAAAGACGCTTCTCGAGTGGGCAGCAGCAAAGCTCCGATCCGCTGGTGATCAGTTGCAGGGGCCTGTCATCGAGCTCGGGCTCGGCAATGGTCGGACATACGACCATCTCCGCGAACTGTTGCCCGACCGGCGCATTATCGCCTTCGATCGCACGCTCGATGCCAACCCGAGGAGCACGCCGCCCGCCGAAGACCTCGTCCTCGGCGACATCAGAACGACGGCCCCAGCCTTTGCTGAGCGGTTCGGAGCTATAGGCGTCTTGCTTCACGCGGACCTGGGAAACGGTGTACCGGCCAATGAAGCCGTGCTGCAACGCTGGCTTCCTGATGTTGTCGTCCGACTGACACGCTCCAGGGCCATCGTCATCTCGTCGACCCAACTCGAGCACCCAAAGTTGGCGGCGTTATCCCTGCCGCCCACCGTGCCGGAAGGGCGGTATTATGCTTACGTGCGTCGTTAGCGGGAGGCCCACCGTCGCATTTGTCCGCATCCATTAACCGCGTTAGGCTTCCTGTTCAGTCACTGACCGCTTCGAATTCATCCTTTCCCGAGGGAGGCCGCCTGCCATGCCGATCGTGAACCGAGTTGCGGCGATGCAAGACGAGCTGACCGAGCTCCGTCGCGACTTCCACGCACATCCCGAAGTTCTTTACGACGTGCATCGGACGGCTGGCATCGTGGCGGAGAAGTTGAAGGCCTGGGGCTGCGACGAGGTTGTCACCGGCATCGGCCGAACGGGCGTCGTCGGGGTGATCCGTGGTCGGAGCAACAACTCAGGCAAGGTTATCGGGCTGAGGGCCGACATGGACGCCCTACCGATTCAAGAGGAGACAGGCCTGCCTTACGCTTCGACAATCCCCGGCCGAATGCATGCCTGCGGGCATGACGGACACACCACGATGCTGCTTGGTGCCGCCCGTTACCTTGCTGAAACACGGAATTTCGACGGCACGGTTGTCTTGATCTTTCAACCCGCTGAGGAAGGCGGCGCTGGCGCAAAGGCGATGATCGACGACGGCCTCATGGATCGCTGGGGCATTCAGGAGGTCTACGGTCTCCACAACCAACCAGGGCTTCCTGTCGGCAGCTTTGCTCTCAGGCCAGGTCCGCTAATGGCCGCCTCGGACCGGATCTACATCACGATCCACGGCAAAGGGGGGCACGCCGCCAAGCCGCATTGTTGCATCGACCCGCTGCTCGCCGGTGCGCATGTCGTCACCGCATTGCAGTCCATCGTCTCCAGGAACGTCGATCCCTTGGAGTCTGGCGTCGTGTCGATCTGCATGTTCCACGCCGGCGATACGCAGAATGTTATTCCGGCGACGGCGAAGCTTACCGGCACGGCGCGCTCGCTACAGCCCCACATCCGCGACCTGCTCGAGAAGCGGATTATCGAGGTCACGAAAGCGACGGCCGCCATGTTCGGTGCCGAAGCAGACGTCGTTTACAAGCGCGATTATCCGGTGACCCGCAATCACGAACGTGAGACGCAGTTCGCTGCTTCTGTTGCGGCCGCCGTCGTGGGCCCTGACAAGGTGAATACGTCCGCGCCGCCGGTTATGGGCGGAGAGGATTTCTCGTTCATGCTGGAAGCGCGGCCTGGCGCCTTCATTTTCATGGGCAATGGCGACAGCGCCGGCCTCCACCACCCAGCGTACAACTTCAACGACGATGCGATCCCCTACGGCGTCTCCTATTGGGTGCGTCTGGTCGAGACAGCCATGCCTGCGTGAGTGACGGCGCAAGGCTAGGGAGATGCACACCACGGCAGATCTGCGCGGGTGAGCCGCCTTGGCTGACCGCCAGCTGCCGGGTACGGCAATCACTCATCAGCGGCTTTTCGAATGGATATGTGCAGATCGTCACGTCAGGTATTCTGCGCGGTTCTCGGCGCCATTTTCTTTGTTTGCAGCAGCGCGAGCATCCCGGCCGCAACGCTCGACGAAGTCCGGTCCCGCGGGCACCTGTTGTGCGGCGTCGCCGAAGGCCTGATGGGATTTTCGCATCTCGATGCGCGAGGCGTCTGGTCGGGCCTGGAGGTGGATTTCTGCGCGGCTCTCGCGGCAGCGATCTTCGGCGATCGGAACGCCGTGAAATACCGCCCGCTCACCTTGGCAGAGCGCTTTTCGGCGCTGCGTGACGGAGAGGTTGATGTTCTGGCTCGCAGTGCACCGTGGACGTTGAGCCGCGATATGGATCTCGGCGCACGGTACGTCGATACGCTCTTCTTCGATGGCCAGGCAATTATGGTGCGTCGGGCACAAGGCGTAACGAGCGTGCTCGAGCTCAGTGGTGCGAGCATTTGCGTGATGAATGCGGGCTCCGCGCAGCAAGGCCTCGAGGAGTACTTCAGCCAGCGCGGCATGCGCTTCACCGCGGTTACGTTCGATAAATGGGACGCAGCTGTCGAAGCCTATCTCAACGAGCGCTGCACTGCGCTCACTGCCGATCTGACGGCGCTGGCCCTCGTTCGTGCTGCCATCGACCAGACCGGCGAGCATCAGCTCCTGCCTGAGCTGCTGACGAAAGAACCGCTCGGTCCCGCGGTGAAACAGGGTGATCCTCAGTGGTTCGGCATCGTCCGCTGGGTGCTGTACGCGCTGATCGCCGCCGAGGAGCACGGCGTGTCACGGGCGAACGTGGAAGCGATGCGTCAATCGCCCATCGCAGCCGTGAGACGTTTGCTCGGAACGGATGGCGACTTAGGCGCGTCGCTCGGGCTCAGCCGTACGTGGGCTTACGATGTAATCCGGCAAGTCGGGAACTACGGCGAGCTGTTCGAGAGGAATGTCGGCATGCGGTCACCGCTGAAGCTGGAACGCCGCATCAACGATCTGTGGTCCAAAGGCGGCCTAATGCACGCGCCACCATTCAGGTGACGATCAGCCGACGAACGAAAAAGCGTGTAACGTTCGACCTCGTGCTCCTCAGCTACTGGGTCACAACTTCGATTTCGGTCACATCGCCCTTCTCCAGCGAGAATTCGCGGCGGTAGACCTGCCCGGCTGAACGGGCTGTGACAGTGTATTTGCCGGGCGCAAGGATATGGCTCGGCAATGCGCCGACGCTCTCATCGACGACATCCCCCGAAGCATCCAGGATGCGCCATTGCGTATCGGGCAGAGCCTCGCCTCCAGCCCGCGTCACGAGCTTGAATGTGACCCTGGCCGCAGAATGGGTGACGGTCACCTCCGTCAGCTTTCCCGCTTCCACCGTCACATCCGCGCTCACGCGCGAGTTGGCGCCTCCATAGGTGGATACGATGTGATAGATGCCCGAGTTGAGCCGAACGATGACGCCGGGCCTCGCGTCGCTGAGAATCCTGGTGCGATTGCCGAATTGGTCGCGCTCGTCGGAGAGCACATCGAACTTGACGGTGTTCGGCGGCGCGGGCTCACCGTCGTTGACCAGAGCTTTCAAACGTAGGCCGCCGGCGTTGAGCACGAACGGCTCGACCGACTCCACCCCCTCCTTCACCGTGATGCGCCGCGTAAGGTGCGCCCGCCCGAAGGCGGCATTGACGTAGTAATCGCCCGGCGGCAGGCGCAGGACGGGGCTCGCCTCGCGGCTGGTTTGCACCAGAACGTTGCGGTCCGGGTCATCGCTGCCGGCATCGCGATAAACCCGCCAGACGAGGCCGGAGTCGATCCGCTGGCCATCCTGCGTGAGCAGCGCCACGAGCGTAACGCTCGTTCCATTTCGGCCCTTACCGGATTTTGCGGGCCGCTCCGATGGGGTCCACGGCACCACCGTCGTGTTCGGCGTGTCCGGTAGCCTCAGCAGATCTGCGCTCGTTGGGTCCAGCGGCATGACGTTCTGGGGGCCCGGGTTAGCGGGCTGTTGAGCGTGAGCATCGGACATGAGGAGTGGAGTTGTGAGCGCCAGCGCGAATGCCAAAATGGCGCGCCAACCCATCAAGCCCCAAATCCCGCGCATTGCCGGTTTCCCCAGTTGCGAACTGTCCCCGCGAAAGGCTCCATCAGCGACCGATATTCTACCGCTCGATTATGTCTATTGCAGAGCCATCGCCAGCGTCCGCGCCTCGCCGGGGGATAGCTCTACCGTCTGCTCGAGGCGCTGCTCCCGCGTCTCGGCCTTGATCGTGTAGCGGCCAGCGGCCAGGAACTCCCGCGGCTCAGGCTCCATCGTGCGCCAGATGGCCTGCCCCGAGCTGTCGCGCACCTCCCAGAAGACGTCCCCGCCGCTGAGCGGCATTCCGCCGTACTCCAACCGCAGCTGCAGATGAGCCGCCTGGGGCTCAAGAACCAACTCGTGCTCGCTCGCCTCTATCAGCTCCGTCTCACCCGTGGCCACCGCGTTCAGCCGACCAAGCCGGGCCTCGACGCGATAGCGCCCCGCCGGCAGCTGCAGCAGCGGGCTCGGCTGAATCGATCGGGCCGCCTCGACCTCCGTTCCACCCTCGAGCCGAATAATGCGCCACGTTACTTTCTCGAGATCCGCGGGCGACTCGCCGGGCAGCCGCACCGAAAGCGCCAATCTCGCGAGATTGAGGTTCAGCGTCCTGCTGATGTCGTCGCCGGCGCCCAGCGCGATCAGCTCCCGCACCTCGGCTGCACCCTTCTGCGCGATCACATGGTAAGTGCCCGCCGGCAGGATGAACTTCGGCGTCTTCGCTGCAGAGCGCGCGACCTCCCGCCGGCCGCCAGGAGCGCTGGGGTCATCCTCCAGAATGCGAAAAAGGACGTTGTCGGCCCCCTCTTCCGCGCCCTCGTGATCCAGCGCTTCGAGACGAATGCGGCCCACCGCAGTTGCAAGCGGCGGTGTCCCTCTGCTTCCGCTCGGGACCACGATGTTCCGCTCCACCCGGAACTGCCCGGTCTGCAAGGTCACGCGGTAGGTGCCCGCCGGCACGTAGAGCTCCTTCTCCTCGGCCGGCCCCATCCAGACCACACGCTCGTTCTCCGGCTCCTCATCATTCAGCTCGACCAGACTGATCATAGCTGGGGACGGCAAACCTGCGACCTCCGCGGCGAACGGAGGAGGTGCAAGATGCAGGACGCCTCCGTTGAGCGCCACAGTCACCGTTGTCGGACGATTTTCCGCGACGGTTACGGACTGCCTTACCGACAAGGCATCCCGGCGCGCTTCAACCACATAATCGCCCGGTGGCAGCGACAGCCGGGGTGCGGCTTCTGTCGTCTCCTCCACCGGAGTTGCATCTTCATCGCCAGCCCGGAAGACGCGCCACGTGACCGGCACGTCCAACGGCTCGCCTCCCTCGGCTAGCGTCGCGGTAAGCCGCAAACCCGGTGGCCCGAAATCATCGCGGCTGACGGCGCGCGGCCGCGGCACACGTAGTGGCTGGGTGGTGGCGAGCGAAGCGAGATTCAGCGCCTCAGCGATCGCAGGAACCACCTCGGCAGCCTCCTGCGCAATGAAGTGCCGGCCGCCGGTGATGCGCGGCACGCAGGCCATGCGCTCCGCGTCCTCGGGCTTGGTTCCGATGCTGACCACGTGAATGGTGAGCTCAGGCCGGGCGCGGTGCAGCTCCCCTGCGATCTGGCACGGATCGCTTTGGCAGTTGTCGTAATCGTCGTGGATGAGAACGAGGCTTTCCTTCCCCTCGCCACCGGGCAGCACGTCGGCCGCAGCGACCATGGCGAGCGTCAGTGGCCCGCGTCCCCTGGGACTGAGCGATTCCAGCGAAGAGAGGATCTGCTCGGGGTTGAGCGGTTGCAGGGCGACGGCCTGCTCGACGTCAGAGCAATCGCCCCGCCGGCGATGCCCAAACAGAACCAGGCCAACTTCCGTGGTGCGATCCAGCGCCGGGAGGATCTGGCGCAATCCTTGCCTCGCCAGGGTGAACTTCGCCTCGGAGCTGCCCGGGATCTTCCCCCACATCGACCCGGAGCCGTCGAGGATGATCTGGATGCGGGCAGGCGACTGAGCCGCAAGCGGGTTCGCGGCCGAGATTGCAACCGCAACCCACAGAACCGGCAGCAGAATGGCCTTTCCCAACGGGCCCCAGATCCGATTGAGGCGAGCCAATGAATGTCGAATCGCTACGCTGCTCATGTCTCGCTGGCCTCCGGTCGCCGGATTGTACCGCAATACGAATTGCGATAGCGAGTTCCCGATCGGATTTGGCAACGAGGATTCCGAAGTGTCCTCTTTCATCGACTTCTTGCTGACACGCCGCTCGGCGAAGCCTGCCCTCCTTGGCGAGCCCGGCCCCAGCCCGGAAGAGCTGAACAAGATCCTCACGGCCGCCGCCAGGGTGCCGGACCACAAGAAGCTGGCGCCGTGGCGGTTCATCGTGTTCGAGGGCGAGGCCCGCGCGAAATTCGGCGAGATCTTGGCCGAAGCCTGCGCGGCAGAGGAGAAGCCCGAGCCCTCGCCGGCCCGCCTCGAAACGGAGCGCGCCCGGCTCACCCGTGCCCCGGTGGTCGTTGCTGTGATCTCCCGCGCGGCCGACAGGCCCGGCGTGCCGGAATGGGAGCAGATCCTTTCCACCGGCGCCTCGTGCTTCAATTTGTGCCTCGCCGCCAATGCGCTCGGCTACGGCACCTCATGGATTACGGAGTGGTATTCCTATAGCCCAAGAGTAAGAGAAGCGCTGGGGCTGGCCGACAATGAGCGCATAGCGGGTTTCATCTACATCGGCACCCAGCGCGAGAAGCAGCCCGACCGGGAGCGCCCTGCGCTCTCCGAAATCGTTTCACGGTGGCAGGGCTGATGCCAGCCTACCCTGCTCGCCTCCTCCATTCAGGGCAAGAGGCGAAGCGGTGCGATTCAGCTAAGCTACCTTTTACCCTGCGAAGGAGACCCACGTGTTCTACGAAACGGCAGACAATAAGCACGGTTTAAAGCGCGATCCCTGGAAGGCGCTCGTGGTGCCGCGGCCCATCGGCTGGATCTCCTCGATCAGCAAGGACGGCGTGTGCAACCTCGCGCCCTACAGCTTCTTCAATGCGGTGAGCAGCCGTCCGCATTACGTGGTGTTCGGCTCCGGCGGCCGGAAGGACAGTGTGCGGAATATCGAGGAGACGGGCGAGTTCGTTTGTTCTCTCGCAACCTGGGATCTGCGCTATCACATGAACACGACCTCCGCCGAGGTGCCGCAGGGCGTGGACGAGTTCCAGCTCGCCGGCCTGACGGCTGCCCCTTCGCGGCTCGTCCGTCCACCGCGCGTTAAGGAGAGCCCCGTCGCGCTCGAGTGCAAATATTGGAAGACGATCGAGCTGCCCCATGAGGACGGCAGCGGCTCCGGCCATTTCGTGGTTTTCGGCCGCGTGGTCGGCATCTACATCGACGATCGCTTCATCAAGGACGGCCTCGTCGACACCGCCGCCATGCGCCCCATCGCGCGCCTGGGCTACATGGATTACTCAGTGGTGACGCCGGAAACGCTGTTCACGATCTTCCGGCCGAAGGTGGATGAGGAGGGCAATGTCATCGACGTGCCGAGGGCGGCGGAGTGAGAGAGTAACGATTGTTCCGTTGACCAACAAGTTGCCTCTCCAGCACCAACAGGTATCCTTTCATCGATTCTGCAACTCAATCCTTTGTTGAACGAATGGGCGAACGACTGCCAGTTACACCCGCCTTAGTTAGATGGGCGCGCGAACGAGCTGGCTTCAACTTGGAAGAAGCGGCCCGCCGATTTCCCAAAATCCAGGAATGGGAAAATGGAGTTGTTGCGCCAACGTATGCTCAACTCGAAGCCTTGGCTGCAGCTTTCAAGGTTCCAGTGGCAGTTTTCTTTTTCCCCGAGCCACCAAAGGTGCCACGCATCGAGGAGACATTTCGCACGCTCCCCGAGGCGGCATTTGACCTTCTTCCCCCCCGTATAAAGCTTTTGCTCCGCAAAGCGAAAGCTTTGCAGTTGGCGCTTTTCGAACTCAATGATGGCACCAACCCGGCCGCCCGCCTTATTACGCGCGACCTGCGCTTCAGTCCAACGGTCGAGATAGAGGTGATGGCCACCGAAGTTCGTAGTTACCTCGGTGTCTCCGTAGAAGAGCAAACAAGCTGGACAACAACCGAAGTTGCATTAGAAGCTTGGCGTCAGAGATTTGCTGATGTTGGGGTATACGTGTTTAAAGATCAATTTAGAATTGCAGACTTTGCTGGATTTTGCCTTACGGATGAAGAATTCCCGATCATATATGTTAACAACACATCGGCAAAGACTCGGCAAATCTTCACTCTTTTTCACGAACTTGCTCATCTCTTATTCCACACAAGTGGCATTGATGTCGAACAAGATGATTATATTGAAAGTTTAGTCGGCAACTCTCGCCGAATTGAGGTGCTCTGTAATCGCTTTGCAGGTGAGTTTTTGGTACCTAGAGAAGCGCTTGCCGAAGCGCTACGCGGAATCCGAATAACACCTACTAGCGTTGCTGAACTTTCTCGGCAATTTAAAGTAAGTCAGCTAGTAATTTGGCGACGGCTGCGCGACACTAATAGAATCTCACGAGGGATGTACGAAGAGGCGCATCAACGCGCCTTGGCAGAAGAGAGACGGCAACCTCGTGATCGAGGTGGCGATTACTATAATAATCAGCTCGCTTATTTGGGACGACCTTATGTCAGCTTAGCGCTCAGTAAGTACCACCAGAGCAAATTACCGAAGAACAACTCGCAGATTACTTAAACATAAAGCCTAAACATATCGCGCCTTTACAAGAAAGGTTTTTCCGGGGCGCAGCATGATTTATGTTTTCGACACTTCTCCACTATCTGCGCTTTTTAGAAATGACATATTTAAATCCCTCTGGGCAGGCTTTGATGACCTCGTGGCAAACTCAACTTGCACCTCCAGCTGGAGCGCCTAAGGATTCGACCGCGAGAAACAACCACAAGACGCATATGTTTGGGATTGACTACTTTATGGAGTAATGATGCCTTTGCTGGCTGTGATCGGAAGTCTACCTAGTGACTGGAGCTAGCCGCAGCTCGTCTCAACCTGAATTGACCGCCTTCGTGGAACCGATATCGTGAGGAAATAATCGCAACACCTGGTCTTCTTGTCGGCCAGCGAGGGAAAGACAGATGGTCAATCCACCACATTTCACTGCTCCTTGCTTCTCGCCAGCTCGGCTCCCGCCCGACACGAGTGCTCTACCCACGGAAGACGCCCCCATCATTCACTTGACAAATTGACTTATCATTCTTCAGGAAGTGCGTAGCAGATTGAGACTAGTGGCTATCACTTCCTGAGCTTACACGTGTGGAGCGATGAAATGCGGAAGGCTGAGCAATTTTGACTGAGGAGCTGGGTTGGATTATCGTGCAAACTGTGGGGGTACTGGCATGAGGCTTCTCGTGACGGGTGGAGCCGGCTTCATTGGTTCTGCAGCATGCCGTTATTTTCTCAATCACCCGGATGCGCGGGTCCAGCGCCTTGTCAACGTGGACAAGCTGACTTACGCTGCCAACCTCGCGTCGCTTGATCCGGTGGCCGCCGACCCGCGGTATACCTTCATCAAGGCGGACATCTGCGATGCGTCAGCGATGAACAGCATCTTCCGTAAGGTGGAACCCGACGCGGTGCTGCACTTTGCCGCAGAGAGCCATGTCGACCGTTCCATCAATGGCTCCGATGCCTTCATACGCACCAATGTTGTCGGAACCCACGTTCTACTCCAGGCTGCCCGTGCCTATTGGATGGCCCTCCCTTCCGCGCGTCGGAATACTTTCCGATTTGTGCACGTCTCGACGGACGAGGTGTACGGCTCACTTGGGCCAACCGGTCTGTTCACTGAGACGACCCGCTACGATCCATCGTCTCCCTATTCGGCGAGCAAGGCTGCTGCCGACCACCTCGCCAACGCATGGTTCCGCACCTTTGGTCTGCCGGTCATCATAACGAATTGCTCCAATAATTTCGGACCTTATCAATTTCCCGAAAAGCTCATCCCTCTCATGATCCTCAATGGGCTCGAGGAGAAGCCGCTGCCTGTATACGGCAACGGCTCCAACGTCCGCGACTGGCTCTACGTGGAAGACCATATCAGGGCGCTGGAGCTGATCGTCGAGAAAGGGCGGCCGGGCGAGAAATATAACATTGGCGGGCGCAGCGAGCGTACGAACTTGGAGGTGGTCCAACGTATTTGCGATATGCTCGATGAGCTTGTTCCAGCAGCCACTAGCCGCCGCCGCCTCATCACCTTCGTCCCCGATCGCCCTGGTCACGATCAGCGATACGCCATTGATGCCTCCAAACTCGAGCAAGAACTCGGTTGGCAGCCCCAGGAAAGCTTTGAGAGCGGACTTGCCAAGACAGTGCGCTGGTACCTCGATAATCGGCATTGGTGGCAGCCGCTACGTCAGCGTGTCTACCGTGGTGAGCGGCTTGGGCTGATCCCGGCGGCTGCAGCCAGCTGAAGTCCATGAACGCGATGAAGATCCTCGTGGTCGGAGCCAAGGGCCAACTTGCGCGCTCGCTGGTGACCGTGGCTGCGCATGATGAGGACATCGATCTAGTGGCGCTAGGCAGACCAGAGCTGGACTTACTAAACCGGGACGCTCTCGCCCGCGCTATTGATGTGATCAATCCTGCTATCGTAATTAATTCGGCTGCCTACACTGCTGTCGATCGGGCCGAGGCCGAGCCTGAAATAGCATTTGCCGTAAATTGTGACGGTGCGGGAGCCGTAGCTGAGCTTACAGCTCAACGTAACCTTCCCCTAATTCAAATCTCGACAGACTACGTCTTCGACGGCACCAAGGATGGCGCCTATTCGGAAGACGATCCGCCAAATCCGCAGACCGTCTATGGCCGCTCGAAGTTGGCAGGCGAAGTGCGGGTGGCGGTTGCCAATCCGCAGCACATCATCCTGCGAACCTCCTGGTTGTACAGCCCGTATGGGCACAACTTCATCAAGACAATACTTCGTCTCGCCGGCGAACGTTTTGAACTTAGGGTTGTCGCAGATCAATATGGCAACCCAACGTATGCACCTGATCTCGCATCTGCGATTCTCGCAATCGTTCGTCAGCTGTTGCAGGGTGATGAGCAACTCCAACCTTGGGGCCTCTACCACGCTGCCGGGGGGGAAGCCACGAGTTGGCACAAGCTTGCCGAGTTTGCTATCCGAACAGCTGCCCAGTATGGTTGGCGATCTGTGCCAGTCCGCGCCGTTACTTCGTCGGAATATCCGACGCCGGCACGGCGACCGGCAGACTCACGGCTCGACTGCAGCAAGCTCGCAGCCGTGTTTGGCCTGAAGCTTCCTCCCTGGACTGATGGCGTTCGGCGCTGCGTCGCACAGCTTTGTGGTGCGGGCTAAAATAGTAAGCTAATTGTTGATGAAGTATTAGCTCGGGGGATTGCTTGAAGGGGATTATTCTCGCGGGGGGCAAAGGAACTCGGCTCTACCCATCCACGCTTGTTGTTTCGAAGCAGCTCCTACCGGTCTACGACAAGCCGATGATCTATTACCCGCTGACCACTTTGATGCTGGCGGGCATACGTGAAATTCTTGTGATCTCTACGCCTGAGGATCTTCCCCTATTCCGCCGTCTTCTGGGCAGCGGCGCCCAATGGGGCATGCGCTTTAGCTACGCCGAGCAGCCGCGACCAGAGGGCCTCGCCCAAGCCTACATCATCGGCCGCGAGTTCGTCGGTCAAGATCACTCGGCTCTCATCCTCGGTGATAACATTTTCTTTGGTCATGGCCTTACCGATGTGCTGCAGCGGGCTGCAAACCGCAGAGCCGGAGCTACCGTCTTTGCATACGCCGTTGACGATCCCGAACGGTACGGTGTGGTAGAGCTCGACGCCAACGGTCGCGCTCTCTCCATTGAAGAGAAGCCAAAGGCCCCACGCTCGCGGTGGGCAGTTACGGGGCTTTATTTCTACGATCATCGCGTGGTGGACATTGCGGCCAGCCTCAAACCATCGGCACGCGGGGAGCTCGAGATAACGGATGTGAATCGCATCTATCTTGAGATGGGTGCACTCCACGTCGAGAAACTTGGACGCGGATATGCTTGGCTCGACACCGGCACCCCGGATTCGCTGCTCGAGGCCGCAGATTTCGTCCGCGCCCTTGAGAAGCGGCAAGGTTTCCGGATTGCGTGTCCCGAGGAGATTGCTTTCCGCATGGGATTCATCGAAGGCGAGGACTTGCGCGCGTTGGCGAGAGCACTCAAGAATTCGGCGTATGGAAAGTATCTGGAAACGCTCTCGCTCACACCTGATAGCCCAACCTATAACGTTTAGTAATCGGTGCACAAATGGACTTCTTGTCTGAGAGCAGCTTTTGGAAACCCGAATACATGGTTGACTCTGCTTGGCACGAACACGCCCCGTTCGCATTCTGGCTGATTGAAATGCATCGGCCGCGCACGTTTGTCGAGCTTGGCACCCACCATGGTTTCTCATACTGCTGCTTCTGTCAGGCCATCGACCGTCTCGGATTAGAAACCAAGGCTTTCGCAATAGATACTTGGTCCGGAGATGAGCATGCCGGATTCTACGGTGAGGAAGTATACGAGCAGCTAGCAAGTTATCATAGTCGCTATAGGACCTTCTCGTGCCTTCTTCGAACCACTTTCGACGAAGCACTATCTCAGTTCGCCGACGCGTCCATCGACCTCCTTCATATAGACGGCCGCCACTTTTATGAGGACGTCAAGCATGACTTCACTTCGTGGACCAAAAAACTTTCCAATCGCGCAATTGTATTATTGCACGACACGAATGTTCGTGAAAGGGGTTTCGGGGTTTTTCAGTTTTGGGAAGAGATTAGCCAAAATTATAAGGCCTTCGAGTTCCTGCACGGACATGGCCTCGGCGTGTTAGCATTTGGACCGGACCAAACCGCTCAACTGAGTGCCTTTTTTGACGATGTATCCGATCCGCAACGTGCCGCTGAAGTAAGAGAAATCTATAGCTATTTGGGAGCAGCTATAGCTCAGGAGTTCGAACTTCATCGACTAAGCACTGAGTTAGTTGAGGTCCAGCAGCAAATAGCCCGAATCACTTCATCCATGTCGTGGCGCTTAACTGCCCCTTTTCGCAAGCTTAGTGCTTCCATTTCTCGACTCGGTCATCGAAATCTGGCATCTGCTCCCCCGTGAGTTCACGAAGAGCGCCAACATTATCGGATTGAACGCCGTACTCAATAGATATGGGCTGCACACTCCCACCAACTGGCTCTGAGTAGATGATCATTTCGCGAACCTAACGAGCCAGAATTCCCAGACCTTGATCTACTGCCGAGTTAGTTGTTTCGGAGGTTGCCCAAGAGAACTTGCATAAAAGTTGCAATCGCCACCACTTGACCGCCGTAGGCAAAATCAAAACTATAGACTATACGCTTAAACTTTGCTCATTGAATTTCCCGACGTGTGTCAGAGATATCCCGCATTTCTCCACCTGCGCTCCAAGAAGTCCGCCCATACTGGAGCCCTGTATGCTGGCTGGAGGAGATATTTGATACGATCTTTGATTGGAACCCGCCATATCGCCGAATCCAACTTCGGAGCGATTGCTAGAGACTTGGAGCAGCAGGTGTTATTAGCGGAGGGGGAAATCGGCACCATCAGGCCACTCCGTCATCAGATTAATAACCTACCGATTGATATGCACGCTTTTTTGCCTTCGAGTGAGCCCCACACGCGCTGGGCAGACTGCCCTTTGGATAAGCGAGAGCGGAGTTGCTGGCTCAAAACTCGGGACTCAGTCGATGGGCTGCAACTGTCTGGATCAGCTACCAAGTGTGTCGTTTAATCCTTCGTGAGCTCATATGGCTTTGTTTAATCTGAAGAAATACAAACAAAGTGGTCGCGGCCAATCAGGACACCGGGCTCCGGTTACGGAGGCACGATTGGAATGCTTCCGCTTCCTACCACCTAGTCGCGAGGCGGCGCTGTTTGTGACGCATTCTCCAGATGGACATTTAAGGCCTCATGTGCCTACCTATCTGAGTGCCTTGGCCGAGAATGGCATCGACGTCTATCTCATCGTCGCCACAGACTGCAAATTGTCAAGCAGTCACTTTAGGGGGCTTGACTTTCTGTCTGGACTCTACGTTCGCCAAAATGTGAGATTTGATTTTGCCGCATGGTCACACATTCTCCGAGTCCAGCCGCTGATGTATCATGTCGAAGTACTCTATCTACTTAATGACAGCGTGATAGGTCCAAACAACCGTCAAACATTCCACGATCTACTTGAACGTATCAGAACCGGTACTTCGGCTATCTACGGAATGACTGACAATTATGAAAAGGGATGGCATCTTCAGAGCTATTTTCTAACTGTTAAACGAACAGCGTCACTTTCGTCAACCTTTCGTAGTTTTATGAACGAGATCGTTTCGGAGACTACGAAAGAGATGGTGATTGACAGATATGAGGTAACTTTTGCGACGAAGATGCGGAATGCTGGATACCGGGCTGAAGCACTATTCCCATCGAATTTACCGCGTAATCCCACTCTGTACAGGTGGAAACATTTGATTGAGGAAGGTTTTCCATTCATCAAAGTGCAGGTTCTTAGAGACGAGCTGCCTGGGGTAGACCGCACGGGCTGGCGAGAGTTCCTAGAAAAGCACGGATTCAATGTGACCGTGGTTGATCAGTTGCTCGGTTCCAGAATCCATCCTGAACACGTGACCCCTAACCAGTTAGCTCGATCGAAACTGCGAATTTGGGAGCTACCGTTAGGTCAATTCAAATGTAAGAATTTCACTCGATCCTGCTGGGAAAAGCGACAAGGCAAACTGATCCGAAGCATAAAGAAGCGACTCGATCGGTCGATTGAGTGAATCTGTCGACGCCTATACGATTCCCCTCGTGGATGCCAGCAACTGCCTACCATACACCGAAGGCGGCACTAAGCATCAAAATCCAAGTGCTTGCCGCAGGAGTCTGATATGAAGCCGATAATTTGTTTGGGTGACCTAACAAAAATGCCAAGTAAAGAGCGCGCAACCCAGAACCAAGGGATCGATGCAAATCTTGAACCTTATACACTTGCCTATTATCATTCGTCTGTGATGTGGGCTATGCTCCTTTTTTTGGTGATGGCAAACCTGCTCGAAGTGTCTACGCAGTTTCTAAGTTGCCTAAGCTAGTTATCTATGAAGTGGGGAATTACGAATGAGTGCATCGTTCTGGCCAGCTCCTCTTAAATTGATGCGCAGGTTGCGGACCCCGTTCGGGGGTCACTGGTCTCTCGCCACTCGCTCAGGATTCTTGGCATCGCTGGCGGGCATTGAGCCAGCGCTCGAAATCGGCCCCTTTGCAAACCCCAGCTCTTCGTGGCTCGAGCGTTCGCTACTTCGATGTTCTGGACAGTAATGGTTTACGCAAACGCGCGGAAGAACACGGCCTAGATCCGGGAAATGTACCCGAAATCGACTATGTGTCACCAACGGGAGATCTCACAATAATACCTGAGAAGTTCCGGCTCGTGTTCTCAAGCCATTGTATCGAACATCAGCCGGACCTGATCGGGCATCTTAAGGCCGTCGAGCGCCTGCTAATGGACGGTGGGCAGTACGCTATGATTGTCCCCGATTGCCGATATTGCTTCGATTACTTCCTTCCTCCGTCAAACATCGCCGAAGTAATCTCTGCCCACTATGAAGGGCGGAGATTGCATACCTTGCGCAGCATAATTGAACACAGGGCATTGATTACACACAATGAGCCTGCTCGCCACTGGCGAGGTGATCATGGAAAATTGGAACTCGAACCAGTGAAGATCCACGCAGCAATTGATGAATGGCGATCTTCGAACGGCCGCTATATCGACGTACACGCTTGGCAGTTCACACCAGACACTTTCCGTGAGATCATCGTTTGCTTAAACGAACTTGGCTATATCAGATTGGCTCTGCAGCAAATCCATGATACTCTGCAGGACTCATTCGAATTCCACGTCGTTCTCACGGTTCGATGACAAGCTGCGGCCTGTCTTTACCGACCTTGAAAAGGTGGTTAGTATGCTTTATTTACTTCGGAGTCGGTCGATACTTTGATTGAACAGTGGCGACTGAACGGCGAAGAAAGCACGGAGATGATTGATCGCTCCACCCCTCGGGAGAAACTGAGAGTCTCTTGCCCCGCCGCCGGTCGGCCCTGTTACGAGTACGCGCATCCTTCCAGGATCAACCTGTAGCGTTCCTTCTGCTATTGGCTCCTTGGGAGATCAAAGGAGCGCACCTCTCCGGAAGCTAGCAGTTGTGAGGCCCGACCCCGCTAGGACGTGCACCACAACGCCGGTGTCGAAAGCACCGGCCCTCGCGGCACTTGGTTCGGCCGACCTCAGCGCTCGACAGGACCGCTCGACGTCATAAGATCAAGACTGAGAGGACAGTAGGGCCAGACGCGCATATGAGATCATGGCGCGGTACCGGATCGCGTGGGTAGCGCCTGTGAGGCAGCGGCTAGAATACGGAACTGACACCCGACAATAAGTCGGCTATTGACTTCTTTGGTCTGGTATGACACGCATCACGCGTGCACGTACGGGAGGGGTGTGATTCCAGACGGTTGACGCCGAAAACCGTCTGGTTGCACTATCATAAGCCGAACCGCGCGCGCCGGACAATACTGCTCGTCAGTATTTCACCGTACTTGACATGGATACTGGTTACAACCAGGAGGAGGTTCTTAGGCAGGTCGATTGCCAACTCGCACGCTGGGCTTCAACGAACATTTTAAAAAAAAAAAAAGAGACTCCCACATCTTTTGAGCATTGTATGATTGTGTTGATATTTGTGTCTTTGTTTAGGGCTATATTGCATGCCTCCGCGGATTGCTGTCTTTTGTCATATGTTCCACGCGGACTTGTTTTCTGAGGTCGCGAGATACCTAGCCAACATTCCAGTTCCCGCGGATCTGTATTTCTCGACCTCAACGGAGGAGAACAGATCGAAGCTGCGTGAGATGTTTCCACGCGCTGTCGTTGAGGTTGTGCCGAACCGTGGCCGTGACATTGCGCCGAAGTTCGTCACTTTCGCTCGCATTCACGACGGGTATGACTACGTCCTCCATCTGCACACGAAAGCCAGCTCGGCGGCTTGGCGTCGCCACCTTTTCGAGCATCTGATCGGCTCACCTAAGATCGTCGCAACAATCTTGAACGCCTTCGAGCACGATCTACGGCTGGGAGTGATTGCGCCGAATCACTACCCGCCAGTCGCCCCTTGGATTCAATGGGATGGCAACGAAACCATCGCCGCAACCCTGTTGGAGCGCATGGGCGTTGAACTCCCCGACAAGATCGAATTCCCAGCCGGCTCCATGTTTTGGGCCAGACCTGGCGCGATCAAACCGATCCTCGAACTTGGTTTGCGTTACGAAGATTTCCCAGTCGAGCCGCTAAGAACGGGCCAAACTATTGCTCACGCAATTGAACGGCTGGTTTTCATCTCTGCGGTTCACAGCGGTTTCGGCTGGTCTCTGGTCTCACCTACTTCCGATGGCGAGCTGCAGATTGATGGTCCACACTTCACCCCAGCGCGGCCGAATTGGGCTCCTCCACGGCCGCCGCATAAAGAAGGGAACGCTCTAACCCGGATGGCACGGCGGCTGCGGCGCTCCTATCAAAAACGGTTTGGCAGTCTGAGGCACCAGACCCACTGAGTCTGTGGCAAGCTCACCCGAGCAACGCCTTCGATAGTCAGCTGCGGTCACTAACCATTAAGCTCTACAGAATTCAACCTAAGCAAATCTCCGCAAGATATGCGCCACGAACGTTGGTCTTCCAACCCTAATCGCACCGCTCCTGCCCAGGCGCTTAGCTTTCCGCTCTCGGCACTCCTTCCTGGCACACTCGCGGAACTCCCTCTGTCTACGTCTCGCTCTCGCTCTTCTTCGTCCTAAACCTATTGACGGAGAACGAACCGCCCATGTGAATGATCGAGAACGAAGGCACTAGGGTCTGATCGCGATCAGAAAGCTGTGCGCGCCACTCTGTAGCTCGAAACCGCCAAACTGTGGCGAAGGTCCGGAAGGATGCTTTCAAAACGCCATCACATCCCGCAGTCTCGGCGCGCGGCGGTCCTTCTCGGAGAGCACCGCTGTGCCCGATTCAACCGGCCATGGCAAACCAAGATCCGGATCATCCCAAGCGATGCTGCGGTCGAGCTCCGGATCGTAGAACTCCGTCACCTTGTAAGCGACCTCCGTGTCCGGCTCCAACGTACAAAAACCATGAGCGAAACCGACCGGCACATAAAGCTGGAGGCCGTTGGCAGCACTGAGCTCTACAGCCACGTGTCGGCCAAAGGTGGGTGAGGAGCGGCGGATGTCAACCACAATGTCGAGAATCGCTCCGCGCACCACACGTACGAGTTTTGCTTGCGCGCGCGGCGGCAACTGAAAGTGTAGGCCACGGATGGTGCCCTTGGCCGCCGAATATGAGTGATTGTCCTGGACGAAATGATCAGGGATGCCGATCGCTGCAAAATCACGCGCGTTGTATGTCTCGGCGAAAAAGCCTCGCTCGTCGTCAAACCGGCGGCTGCGGACCAGTAACGGCCCATCTATGGATAGCCGGTGGGCCGAGTGGCTACCGCTTACGATAGACTCCGATTTTTCCATTCCCGGTCTATTCATCTGCAATGAGTTCTATTCGACGGGTTGGTTAGCCTACAAACCCTTGGAGAGCAATTGCCTTGGTATTGGGATCGCCAAGCCGAACCCGGCCTTGGTAGCCTCCACACCCCTTCAAACAGATCTCCATCTCAGGTAATCTCCTTTGTCGAGAAAAGGGGGGTGCCTGTGAAGCAAGAACTTGGCGTGGTTGTTGTCACGTTCAATAGCGCCGCTGTTGTCGGCGACGCCTTGCAAAGTATAGACGAGGATGTCGACTGTATTGTTGTTGACAACTGTAGCTCAGACGAATCGGTGGCCCGCGCCATAGCGCATGGTGCACAAGTTATCCGCCTTGAGACAAACGTCGGCTTTGGTAAGGCTTGCAACATCGGTGCTCGCGCCTTAACTACACCCTTCATACTCTTTCTGAACCCCGATGCGCGCCTGCGGCCAGGAGCCCTCCGCCGTCTCGTGGAGGCCGCGACAGAGCATCCCGAATGGGCGGCAGTGAATCCGAAGCTAGTCACGAGTCGAGGCGATCATTACTACCGTCGAAGGTCACTCCTCCTCCCTCCCGATGCCAATGAACGCCTGAGACAGCCGCCGCGAGGGCGCCAGGAGGTCGTAATGATTTCCGGCGCTGCACTTCTTGTAAGACGTGTGGTTTTCGAAGAACTCGGGGGGTTTGACGAGAAAATTTTCATGTATTTCGAGGACGATGATCTCGCCGTGAGATTGAGGCAAGCCGGTTGGAAACTCGGCTATGTGGGTGATGCTATAGTGGAGCACATTGGGGGATTCTCCTCTGACCCGACACCTGAGTTGCAGGAATTCAAAGCATATCATCTCATGAGGAGCACTTTATACGCCACGGCGAAGCATAGGGTCGAGTTCAATCGAACGAAGAGGTTCTTCACCTGCTGTTTCAAATGGGCAATCGCCGCTTGCCGAAACGCGACTATCCGCAAGGCAAAATACCGAGGCTTCATTCGAGCATTGCTGGAGGTTTAACCTCGCATTTTTCTTGTATTGATGCGCTGGGGGACCAAAGCGCATGGCGTTGCGCCGGCGGGGGAAGATCGCAGGCGGCTAGGGCGACGCACAAGCGGTTAATCGAAGAGTCGGATAAGCTATCACGCGATGCCTAGCGCCGCGTAGATGCCCTACCGTCGCGGCCGCCAGAACGTTAGCTCGGTTATCCGCTAAGCATGTCGGCAGCCGAGATTGTGCTCGACGTTCCGTCGGAGTCACCTGAGAGGGCGCCTTCCCTCACGCGCGGCCTCCTAGACTGTGTCAGAGACTACGAATTGGCTCTATACGCGGGCCTTGGCTGACGAGTACCGACGAAGGTCCTCCGGATGGGCGATGCGTCGTGGTGATTTGCTTGAGCGCCCCTTGCAACAGCCTCAGCACTTGGGATTGGGAAACTGCGCCAAGACGCGAGTAGATACCGATCTCCGCATCCCGACAGGTGACATGAAGTCCAGCCAATTTGTGCTGGCAGGAGGCACGGCAGTCAAGGTACTACATCGCGTGATGCCAGACGCTCCGGCAAAAGCTTTACCCGGCGATTCAGGGACAAAGCGACTCGATGAGCGCTATAGGCTAGCTACCGGCAAGTCTGCGATATCTTCGCAAAGTGGAAGGTCGACTAAGCTCTTCAGTACCCCCATAATTCACGCAAACCCTCACCCGCACAAATATCTAACCCAGTTCAGAATGGACCTTAACATCAACGGGCGAACCTATGAGCCGAATACGGATAACATTTCTCGAGCACCACAGCTCCCCTCGCAAACTGATTACGAAGCTCTCGCAATTTGGACGGCTGGTAGGACGAGAGGATACGGTCAACCTCGATCGCTCACAAGAGAAGGATATGGGCATGGCTGAACGCGCAGTAGAAAAGCCAATGAAGCAGCATGGGCCCTTTCTAGGTATTGAGGGAAACTCAGATTCAGCCCTAAAACTCAAAGCGCTAAAATTAGCCCGCCTTGGCAAGGACAAGGCGACCGTTGTCAGGCATGTCTGGTTTAAATCTTGGCTGCAATGACGGCTACTTTTGTGGCGCTGTCTAGCAGCTTGGTGCCACCCGAGTGCTAGGCATAGACAACTCTGAGCTTCACCTAGAAACAGCACGGCGGCGTTTTCCCAGTGTCGCGTTTCGCCTGGGCACGTTCTGGGCGTCATTCGCTGTAAGATGCATCGGAAAGAGCGTTCCAGACCCCTCTGATCCTGTTCCTCGTTTGTACTTCATTGCTCACCCCGCAAGCGCACCGCTCTCCTTATAGTTGGACATAGCCTCGCAGGGATGTCGATCCTCGCGAGTTCATTGGAGAAGCGTGGCTTCCCGGTATTTCGTATCGACCAGTTTTCCCATGCCGAACGGTCGGGGAACAAAACTCTAGCTGACATCAAGAAGTCAACGTGTGCCCAGTAGCTCAAGTGGCGCATCAGCCAGGGCGTCAAGACATCGACGGCACGGCACGAACTCAAGACCCTGCGCTCCGCCATCAATTACTACCACAAGGAGTACGGTCCACTACCCGCCGTGCCAGTCGTGACCGTACCGGACGCCCCGCCGCCGCGCTTGGACTACTGGCTCACGCGCAAACAGGTTGCAGATCGCATTCGTGTCGCACGCAAAGGATCCGATGCTGCAACATATTGCCCGAATACTGCTGATCGGCGTCTACACGAGGCGCGTCCAGGAGCGATCCTCAACTTACGCTGGGTACCCTCGGCAGACGGTGGCTGGTTCGATCTTGAAACACGAACGCTCCACCGGAACGGGGTCGGGCGCGTCGGGTCGAAGAAGCGCCAGCCCAAGGCCTTCATTCACGCGCGTCTGCTGCCGCACCCGCTGGCGCCGGATGGACATGGCGCAGGGCATAAACCACGTCTTCCACTTCCGCAGTCGTCCTGTCGATGATATCCGGAAGGCTCGGGCCAAGGTTGCGATTGAGGCGGGGCAGACAATCAAGGTTTGCGGCGGCCGTCGGCGCCATTGGTGTACCGGCGACGGCGTTGATCTCGCTCATCGCGGCCGTGACGGCCGCGGTGGCGGCGTTCTGGCCCGAGATGCAGCAGGCCGCGCGCATGATCGGCAATGCGTTCGGCGACATCTATCGGTCGGCCAAGAAATGGCTCGTCGACAGCCTGAGCACGGTCATCGACTGGGTTCTTTGGGCATTTGGAAAAATTCGCGATGCCATCGCCTGGGTCGCCCGACAGCTCGGGCTAGACACGCTCGTCGACCAAGCGGCGGCAGCCATCGAAGCGGGCACCGAAATCGTGGGACGCAGCCTGACCGGCATGGTCGAAAGCGTCAAGGCCGCCTGGCGCCAGGCCGGTGAGGAGCTCAAGACAGAGGCCGCCATGGTGGCGCTGCAAACCGCCGATGCGTGGAAGGCGGCGATCGACGGCGTGACGGCGGCGACGGACTCCATGGCCGCCCGGTTCCGGCCGCCGGTCGAGGGCACGGGCACGCTGGAGGCCGAGAACGCGACGCTCGAACGGCGCGCCGAGATCCAGCAGCGGCTCAATGAGCTGCAGCAGTACGCCAATCAACTGCAGTACGAAGGGCAGGCACTGACCGAAAGCCTGCGCACGCCGCAGGAGGAGCTCATGGCCCGCCTGCAGCGCATCGCCGAGCTGCAGCAGCACGTCGCCATCTCGGCCGAGACGGCGGCGCGGGCGCAGGTGCAGGCGCAGGCGATCGCAGCCAACGCCTATCTCGGGCTCGCCTCGCAGATCGCCGGCGCAGCGCAGCAGATCTTCGGCAAGTCCAAGGCGGCGGCCATCGCCGCGGCCATCGTCAACACGGCCGAGTCGATCACGAAGACGCTCGCGCATTACGGCGGCACGCCGTGGGGCTGGGCGCAGGCTGCTGCCGCGGCGGCCTCCGGTGCGGCGCAGCTCGCAACGATCCGCAGCACGAACATCGGCGGCGGGGGCAAGACACCGAGCGTGCGCGGTGGCAGCGGCGGCGGGACGGAGCCGCAGCAGCAGGCGCTGCCGAGCCAGACGATCAGCGTGCAAGGCATCAGCCCGACACAGTTGTTCAGCGGCGAGGCGATGCGCGGACTGATAGAGGAGTTGCTGCAGAGGCAGCGTGATGGCGCGCACGTGGTGCTGGCATGATCGTCATTTCCCAAAACCTTGTCCTCGCACCAGCCGGCGAGCCGCTCAACACTCCTGTCTTCGGCTGGCGATCAATGGCAACGGCCGTTGCCGCCACGACTGAGGCCGAGGGATTCCCGGCAGACAACGTGCTTAATCCAAGCACTGTTCTGCGTTGGCGGGCTGCCTCGCCGCCGCAGACCGAATATCTGACCTTCACGATCGAGGACGTCGGCGAGCAGGACTATGTCGCCATTGCGGGGCACAACCTGGGCTCCGCCGAGATAACGGTCTCGATCGAGGGTGCGACCCAGGAGGTCGGCAGCGATCTCGACTGGCAAGAGATCGTCGAGGAAGTGGTGCTGCCTGATGACGGGCCGACCATTTTCCGTTTCCCGCCAAGCTCCTATTCGCACATCAGGCTAAAGATGCAGCCGGGCAAGGAGGCGCCGACGATTGCTGTCGTGTACGTCGGGAAGCTGCTGGTGTGCGAGCGCGGCACGGGCTCGGACCATGTCCCGATCAACTTTGGCCGCGTCTCGAACATCGTCAATGGCCAGAGCGAGAGCGGCGCCTTCCTCGGCCGCATCATCCTGAGCGAGAAGCGGCAGACATCTCTCAGCCTGCAGCACATTCGCGCGAGCTGGTACCGTCAGCATATGGACAGGTTCATTGCGGCGAGCATGGAGGCGCCATTCTTCGTCGCGTGGCGGCCACAGGACTTCCAGCGCGACGTTGGCTACTGCTGGATGACCAACCAGCCTCAACCGACCGTGAGCTTCGAGACGGGCCGCATCAGCATTAACCTGCAGATGGCGGGCGTGGCGGTATGAAGGCTCTCACCTTTGTCGAGATCGACGTCCCGGCCTGGGAGATCACCTCGCCAATGGGGCCGGACAAGACGTGGCGCTTTGCCGAGGACACGGGCAACGTGCCGGCGAGCTTCGATGCGATCCCATCAATTCTCTCGGTCAACTATGAACCGGCTATCGTGAGCTTGGGGAACGATCTCGGGCAGCGAGCGCGCCTCACGGTCACGTTCCGCGATCATCGGCATATCTTCGCAGGAGAGCCATTCGAACAAGGCACGTTCTGGGGGAAATGGCGCGGCCGGTACGGCACAAAGCTCCGTGGCCGCCCGCTGCGCCTGATCCGGGGCCTTGTCGGGCAGTCGCTCGAGGAAATGGACACGCGTCATTTCGTGATCGAGAGCACGGACGGGCCGACGCCGGACGGCAAGTACACGATTGTTGCCACCGATATTCTGAAATTCGCTGACGGGGATCGGGCGCTGGCGCCGCGGGCCAGCAACGGCTTTCTGGTCAGCGCGATTGACGAAGATGACACGGAAGCGATTCTCTCGCCAGCCGGCATCGGGGATCTCGAATATCCCTCAAGCGGCTATGTCGCCATCGGCGGCAAGGAAATCTGCGCCTTCACACGCAGCGGCGACACGCTCACGCTGACGCGCTCGACAACGGTTCCGGGCACCACGTTTCAGACGGAAGTGCAGGCGCACGACGCCGGCAGCCGCGTGCAGCTCTGTCTCCGTCTATCAGGCCAAGGATCCTGCCGACATCATCGCGGACCTGCTCGAAAACTACGCCGGTGTGCCGTCAGAATATATCCCGATTGACGATTGGCGCACCGAGACCGCGACCTATCTACGGACGCTCTACACGACGCTGATCCCCGAGCCTACGGCCGTCCGCAAGCTGGTCTCAGAGATCATTCAACAGGCGGCTCTGGCGATGTGGTGGGATGAGGCCGAGCGGCTTGTCAGGCTGCAGGTGGTGCGACCGATTCCCACGACGGCGGCCGTGTTCGATGAAAGCTCGATCATCGAGGGCTCGATCAAGACGAAAGAGCAGCCAGAAAGCCGCGTGTCTGACGTGCTCACCTACTTTGCGCAACGCAATCCACTGAGGCCGGTTGACGAGTCCGACAACTACCGCTCGGCGATCCTGACGGTCGACGTCGAGGCGATACACGAGTACAACGGCCGCGCCAACAAGATCATTCATTCCCGGTGGATTCCGTTCGGCGCGCGCTCTGTTGCGGAACGTCTGAACAATCTCATACTGCAGCGGTTCCGCGATCCGCCGCGCCGGATCAACTTCGACGTCTGGCGCCACGGTTCCAGCAACGTGCGGCTCGGTGGCGGCTACCAGATCGGCTGGACCGCAAATCAGGACAGCATGGGCAACAAGGTGCTCGCGCCGGTGCAGGTGACGCGGCTTGATCCCGGTCACGAATTCTATCGCGTTGAAGCGCAAGAGATGCTGTTCAAGGCACTCGACCCGCACGACGTGCTCAACCGTGTCATTGTGGTCGATTCGACAATTCTCAACTTCAACCTGAGAGAAGTTCACGACTCGATCTTCCCGGTCCTGACCGACGACGACGTGAACGCATCACCAGCCGTGACACTGACGTGCATCGTCTTGCCGAACGTGCTGATTGGTTCGACGTCGCGCGATAAGCCGGCCTTCGTGGTGGGGAGCTTCCCGAACGGACTTGATCTCACGCTCGATATTCGCGGGCGCATTCAAGGTGCCGGCGGGCGGGGCGACGGCTACAACCCGCGGGGCACGGCCGGCGGTACGGCGCTTTTCACGCGCCAGGCGCTCAAGCTCAAAGTCTCGGAAGGTAAGATATGGGGCGGTGGCGGTGGCGGTGGCCGCGGTAAAGGTAGCAAAAACTACTACGGCGGCGGCGGTGCAGGCTCGCCACCGGGCGAGGGCGGCAAGGGCGCCTTCGGTGGCAGTGATGGCAAGCCCGGGACGCTGGACGAAGGCGGCGCGGGCAACAGCCTCAGCGGCCGCCGGCGCGGCGGTAAGGGCGGCGCTCCCGGCATGCCGGGGCAGAACGGCGGCGACACGAACGGTTTTCCGCCGGGTGCTGCAATCGACGGCATCAGCTTTGTGACCATCATCGAAGGTCCGGGGGACATCCGCGGCCTGCAGATCAACTGAGGTAATCAAATGGCATTGGCAGCGTTCAACGGGCAGGTGCAAGACCTGCAGGGCAACGCATTGGCGAACGTGTTTGTCGAGGTTCGTCGTGCCATTCCCGGGCAGCCCAAACCGCAGCTCTTCGCCGATCCCGAGGGCACTGAGCCGCTGGGCAATCCCTTTCAGCTCAACCCCGACGACAAAGGGCACTTTCGATTTCACGTTCGTGGCGGCACGTATAACATCCGTGCTTTCGACGGCAATGGCTTCGAAAAGACGTGGGAATATGTCGGGATCGGCACGGCGGCCGGCTACGATATTGGGGGTGATGAGGACGAAGATCTCGAGCCGTTCCCGTTAGAGCAACACGTCGACGCCGGCTACGCGTTGCGTTTCGAGACCGAGACGAGCCCGCCACCAGGCGCTGGCGCCATTCGGTTCAATCATGCTGATCTGAGTCAGGCAACCGAGGCCTATGTGTCCGCGGTCAATGCGGCCGGTTCCGACATCTCGGAACGGATTGCCGATCTGTTCGACGCTGGACGGACGCGCAAAGACAACATCATTCTCACGAACACTTACCAGAACAAGCAGGCGAGCTTTCAAGTCGACGGCGTGATGGCCCACGGCTCGCCGGTGACATATTTTACGCTGGCCATCAGTCGGCACGCAGGCGAGACGGAATTTCCGGCCGAGGCGATCAATCTGCAGCGCGAACGGGCGGGGGCTGACGGCCAAGACGGAGACATCGTGGGGCCGAACGGTGGTGTGCAAGATGGCCATGCGGCTGTTTTCGACGGACCCTCCGGGAAGGCTATCAAGTCCGCCGGATCGGCGCCTTTGCTCGCCAGTCAGAATCTCAGCGACGTGGCGAACGCCGTCACGGCACGCACGAACCTGAAAATCGTCACTCTGGACCAATCGACCTACGACGGTCTGACGCCGGACCCCGACACGCTCTACTTCATCACGGATGCGGAATGATGCGAACGGCGGTTATCGACCAAAGCGGCGCGGTGGTGAACGTCATCGTTGCCGATCCCGAGAAAGACAGCATCCCCGGATTCGTGCTCGTCGCAATTCCAGATGGGGAGCCGATAGACATGCGTTGGGTCTGGTCAGAGGCGGAAGGCTTCAAGCCGGGTCCAGAACTCCAAGCGGAACTTGACGCGCAAGCGGCAACGGTTGAGCAAGAGGGGCTGACGTTCGATGATTAGGATGAAGCGTGGAGCTATTGAACGGATGGCTGCTGCTGCACGTCTTGGATTTAGGCCGGGGCAGCCGGGGCTCTACTTTATCGCATTAGACGGAACTCCCGGTGCAAGCGGGGCTGATCTAAAGGCCGCGATCAACGATTCTTTCTCGTGGATGTTCATCAACACGGATGCCTATGTGCTCCGGGGCCATATCGACGCCGACAATAAGCAGTGCCTCGCTCTGGTGCCTCACGTTCCAGGCTATCGTCTTGAGCGAGGCGAAAGTCGGCATGTTTTTATGCTGACGTTAGCGCATTGGGCCAAAGCCTACGGCATCGAAAAAGCGCTCTCGGAGATGAGAGCTGCGGGCCAGTCCGAGAAGGCCGACAAGCTCGAAGCTGCGGCCAAGAAGGCGGGGGTGATAAATGGCTGATCCCGTCGTCATTTTCCTGACCTCCGGCACGAACTGGCGGGTTCCCAGGGACTGGGACAGTAGCAACAACACTATCGAATGCATCGGCGGTGGCGCGAGCGGCGGTGCCGGCGGCGACTATGCGAAGATCTCCAATCTCACGCTGACCCCGTTGTCTTCTGTCACGTACGCCATCGGCAGTGGCGGAACATCAGGCACGGCCGGTGGCGATACGTGGTTCAACGGTGCGAGTGCGGCGTCAGCGAGCGTGGTTGCCAAGGGCGGCGGCAGCGCGACGACGAGCGTTGGCGATGTTGTGCATGCTGGCGGCCCCGGAGGCGCGGGAAATTTGGGCGGCGGCGGCGGTGGGGGCGGCGCAGGTGGCCCTTCTGGTGTGGGAGCGAAGGGCGGTGACGGATCGTTAGGCGGCGGGGGCGGGGGCGGCGCAAACGGCGGCTCTGCTGGTGGCAACGCGTCGACGACCATTGGTGGGGCCGGAGGTAACGGTCCCGGCGGTACGGGCGGCGGTGCCGCAAACGGTGGCTCTGGCTCCAATGGAGGCGGCGGCGGAGGAAGAAACGCCAATGCTGGCGGTTCGGGTGGTTCTGGCGGAACCAGTGCTGTTTGGACCCAAACTTCGGATAGCGCAACGGCCGGCCCAGGCGGAGGCGGAGGCGGAGGCGGAGATGACAACTTCCAAAGTGCCGGAGGTGCTGGAGGAAACGGCGCCAATTATGGGGGCGGCGGCGGTATTGGAGGGTTGGGCAAGCAGACGATGGGTGCGCCAGGCTCTGGCGGCCAGGGCATCATCGTCATCACCTATACGCCGAAGACCGGCTTTTCCGGCATCTACCTTGGCGACACGCAGATCAACGCCATCAAGCTCGGGAGCGACGACGTAAAGGCCGTCTATCTCGGCAGCACGAAGATTTTCGAGGCGTGACTAAGCCGCTTCGCGATCTGGTTCCTTCGTCGCGTGCTCCGGAGCGGTATCGCTCGCGGCGCCGCGCGGCTCACGCAACATCGATCCCCACATGACGCAGCCCATGATCGTCGCCGCGAGTACGGCGTAGGCCTGAGCACCAACGGGCTCGCCGATCAGGGCGCCGTGCACGGCTGCGATGATGATTATGATGCTCAGCGCTGCGCAGAGTGCGAACGCGATCGCCAGAGGAATGCTCGCGCGAAGCGGGAGCGATAAAAGGCACGCGGCAGCAATCAATGCTCTGAAGAGTGTCATCGGTCATGCCCCTTTTTCGGTACGACCCGCCGACCTCCCGCAGTGCGGGCTCCCACGGGCCGGTGACCGACCGTACCAGCCGTTAGTCAGCTGCGCAAATCATCTGCCGTCGAACCATCGATCATCCACACAGTCGAGGGTGCTCCCATGCTCACTGCACTGATCTCGCTCATCAGCGGGATTGTGACCGGCGCTGTGCCGGAGATCCTGAAAGAAATTCGGGAATCGCGCGAGGCGAAGCGGGAGCGCGAATGGCTCGAGCTCAATCATCGCCTGCAGATGGAGCGCGAGAAGTCGGGCGCCGAGGAGAAGTTACGCGCGGCCGAGGCCAATCTCGCCGCCGAGGAAATCCGGGCCATGCGCGAGCACCTGACGGCCATCGTCGAGGCGCATGCGCGCCCCACGGGCATCAAGTGGATTGACGGGTTCAACGCGCTGTTGAGGCCGGCTGCCTGCACGGGCGTCATCGTGCTCCTCTTCTGGGTGAGCGTCGTCTACGTCCACGGCGTCACCTCGCAATACATGGCCGGCACGATCACGGTCGAGGAGCTGCACACGGCCATTTGGGGCTCGATGATCGGCGAGGCGATCGTCGCCGTGCTGGGGTTCCTGTTCGGCTACCGCGGCGCTGTGAAGTGCGCCAAGACTTGACGAGCCATGGCGCTGCCGAAGGAGGCCCTCGACCTCATCAAGGAATTCGAGGGCTATCTGAAGCGGCTCAACGACGGCACCGACCGCGTGAAGCCGTATCTCTGCCCAGCTGGCGTACCGACGATCGGCTGGGGCACGACGCGGTACCCGGACGGTCGGCGGGTGAAACTGAGCGATCCGCCGATCAACAAAAAGACGGCGACCACTTACCTCGAGCACGAGCTCACTGAAGACGAGCGGGCGTTCGACCGGCTGACGACCGTCAGGCTGCCACCGCTTGCCCGCGGGGCGCTGGTGAGCTTCGTCTACAATTGCGGCGCCGGGGCCTATCAGGGCTCGACGCTGCGCAAGCGCGTCAACGCCGGGCGCTGGGAGGACGTGCCCAAAGAGCTCGCCAAGTGGAAGTACGGCGGCGGCAAGGTGCTGCCCGGCCTGGTGCGGCGCCGCGCGGCCGAGGCCGAGCTGTTCCTGCGGGGCATCCGGGAACACAACATGCCGCCGCCGCCTGTTCGCAAGCCTCAGCCTGGGGCTGAGAGCTGGCTGTCACGGGCAATCGACTGGCTCAAGGGGTGGTGGCGATGACAGCAGCAGCGGCGGTGGGAGGGGCCGTCCATGGGGAACCACGGCGGGGAACCGGTTCTAAACCTTTTGATAAGCATGAGTCGCGATATCGGTTCTTTGGCCGAGGGGAACCGGTCTATGCTGGCAGCCGTGGAACGGCTGCGGATCGAGTTGCACAAGCGTTCGGACAGGATCGAGCAGCGCCTATGGCACCTGCAGCAGCCGCAGCCTTATCGTTCGACAACTGGCACATCTGGCCGGCTCGCCGGCCTCGCGGCGCTGATGGAGCAAGTCGTGCTGGCGCTCAAGCTGGCGCTGCCGCTCGCTTTCCTGGCGGCGGTGGTCGCTTACAAGGGCCTCAACCCCGATTGGATGCCGCTTCTGCGGCAGCTGCTCGCAAGCCTCTGATGCGCCGTCTGCGCCGCTGGTGGCATTGCCGGTGCCTGACGGCCCAGCTCTGGCTGGCCGTCCTGCCAGTCGCCGCCGTCATCCTGATCTTCTGACCCTCGAGATCACGGCGCGGGACCAATCAGTCCCCGGCACCGCGCCGTGATCCGGCATGTTCCGCGTCGCCGGCCCCGCTGCGGCTGTCCCCTCCAGCCGCGGCGGGGGATGTTTTGCGTTTCAGGACAGGCCATTGAAAAGCCGCCACGAATTCGGGGGCAAAACCGGACATGGCGCGTGGAGCCATCCGTCTGGCACCTTGCGTTTCTGGGGCCGTTTCTGGGGCGCACCTTGGGGCGCGTCGCGCTAAGTTATTGAGGTTATTGGTCGGAGCGGGGAGATTCGAACTCCCGACCCCTTGCTCCCGAAGCAAGTGCGCTACCAGGCTGCGCTACGCTCCGCCCGACCGGGTTACAGGTGGTTTCTGGTGTCTTTTCGCGCCAAGGTCAAGCCCCCTCGGACCGCGCGACGCCGGGGGAGCACGCGTGGGCCACAGGCGGAGGGCGCGTTGCGGCTAACGACGCCCCCTGCGAAGCAGCAGCCGCGCTGCGCCACCGGTCCGGGCCTGTGCCCCCCGGGGCTCCCCAAATAGCCAAGCTTCAGCTTCAGCTTTGCGCTACGCCCCGCGGACGGGCTCAGTAGCCGATCGCGACCGAGACGCTCGGGCCCCAGCCGTAGCTGTAGGCACTGTAGTACGCGAACGGCCTGCGGTAGCGGTAGAAGGGAGGCGGCCCATAGCCGACGATGCGCGGCCCGTAGAGGTATTCGTATGAACGGTACGAGTAGTAATAGGGCCGCGCGGGGACGTAGTAAGAGTAGCGGTAAACGCGCACCGGAGCCGAATAGTAGGCCACCGGCGGGCAGTCGCGCCACCCACCTGCAGCGGCGGGAGTTCCACCGCTCGCGACCAAGAGCGGGGCAGCGGCAGCAAGTGCAAATATGGTTCGGCTACGCATACTCAGTCCTCCACGTTAAGGGACCAAGGAAACGCGCAGCTCTCAAATCCTGTTCCGGGCTGGAACAGTCCGGCGGCTCCGGGATTTCCGAGCTGAAGCTCGAGCGGCGATAACGCGGCGGTCCTTGTCACTTATCAAAGCCTTGCAGCCCGATTCCATCTGTGACTGACGAAGGCGCGACGACGAGCATACGAGCCTGGATGACGACGGACATCAGCGAACCCCAAGAACGCCTCGAGCCTCACCGGATGGCTGCTGCCGATGTGCTCGCCGCTCTGGGCACAGATGCGCAATCGGGTCTGAGCGCACGCGATGCCGAGGAGCGGCTGCTTCGGTTCGGCAGGAATGAGCTTGCGTCGAAGAAGCCGGTGCCGGGCTGGCGCAAGTTTCTGCAGCAGTTCGCGAACGTGCTCATCATCCTGCTGCTGATCGCGGGAGCCGTATCCGCGGTCCTGTGGCTCTATCAGGATGCTTCCGCGCTTCCCTACGAGGCGCTCGCAATCTTTGCCATCGTGCTCCTCAATGCAACGATGGGCTACGTCCAGCAGGCCCGTGCCGAAGAGGCGCTGGCGGCCTTACGCCGTATGACCGCCGATGAAGCCGCGGTCATCCGCGATGGTACAACGCAGGTCATTCCAGCCGCGGAGATCGTTCCGGGCGACATCATCCTCCTCGAAGAAGGCGACCGCGTTCCTGCCGATGGACGCCTGATCGAATCCGTTTCTTTGCACGCTGCCGAAGCCGCGCTGACAGGGGAAAGCCTGCCCGTCGAAAAGGACATTGAGCCCATCGCTGCAGACTGCCCCATCGGCGACCGCCACAACATGGTGTTCGCAGGCACTGCAGTCACGCAGGGCCACGGGCGCGCCGTTGTCACCGCGACCGGCATGCAAACCCAGATGGGCCGCATTGCGGGCATGTTGGGCGAGACGCCCGACGAGGTCACGCCCCTTCAGGTGGAGCTCGACCGCGTTGGCAAGCTGCTCGGTGCCGTGGTGGTCGGCATCGCTTTCGTGATCATCGCCACCATTCTCCTCGTCGAGGATATCCGCGGATTTGCGATCTTCGACGTGCTGATCCTCGGGGTGGCCTTGGCGGTTGCGGCTGTGCCCGAGGGTTTGCCAGCCGTCGTTACCGCCGTGCTGTCCATCGGCGTGCAACGCATGGCTAGGCGTTACGCGATCGTCCGCCACCTGGCTGCCGTTGAGACGTTGGGATCGGCCAATGTCATCGCCTCCGACAAAACCGGAACGCTGACCCGCAACGAAATGACCGTGCGCGCCGTGGTGACGGCCAGCGGCCGCGCGATGCTCAGCGGCACCGGCTATGCCCCGGAAGGCGAGGTCACTCAAGACAATGGCGAGCCCATCGGCGATGCCATGAGGGCCGAACTGGAGTTGGCCCTCACCATCGCGGATCGCGCCAATAATGCGGAGCTGCGCAATAGTGACGGCCGCTGGACCGTCCAGGGCGATCCGACGGAAGGAGCGCTCATCGCGGCGGCACGAAAATTCGGCCTTGCCGCCGAGACGTTGGGAGCACGTTACCCGCGAATTGCAGAGATTCCATTTTCGTCCGAGCGCAAACTGATGAGCACGGTCCATGCCGATGCTCATGATACGGATCGCCTGCTCGTCATGACCAAGGGGGCGCCGGACGTCCTATTATCGCGCTGCACGCACGAGCTCGTAGCCGAGGATATCCGGCTGCTGACAGATGCCCGTCGCTCCGAAATCCAGGCGGCAAACGACGGGCTCGCTGAGCAAGCCCTGCGGACGCTGGCGGTCGCATTCCGACATTTGCCCAAGCGCGGAACGGAGCCGGAGCTTTTCAGCGAGTCGATTGAGAGCGACCTCGTATTCGTCGGCCTTTTTGGACTTCTCGATCCGCCGAGAGAGGAAGCGCGTGACTCAGTTCAGCGGGCCAAGAACGCTGGCATCCGCACCATCATGGTCACGGGCGACCATCCCAAAACGGCCGCCGTCATTGCAAGAGAGCTCGGCATCGCTACCGACGGCCGCGCCATATCGGGCGCCGAGCTGGATCGTATGTCGGACGAGGAGCTCGATCGGGTGGTGCGCGAGGTCTCCGTCTATGCGCGTGTCAATCCCGAGCACAAGCTGCGAATCGTCAACGCACTCCAGCGTCAGGGGCTGACGGTCGCCGTGACGGGAGACGGCGTCAACGACGCGCCGGCGCTCAAAACGGCCAACATCGGCGTGGCAATGGGAATCAGCGGAACCGATGTTTCGCGCGAAGCCGCCGACATCGTTCTCGCGGACGACAACTTCGCAACGATCGTCGCGGCAATCGAGGAAGGTCGTACGATCTTCGCCAATATCCGCAAGTTCCTCCGCTACTTGCTCTCGTCGAACATCGGCGAAGTCATGACGATGTTCTTCGGCATTTTGCTCGCCGATGTCATCGGGCTCGCGGGGACAGGTGGCGGACTCATCCTTCCCCTGGTCGCAACTCAGATCCTCTGGATCAATCTCGTAACCGACGGCGCGCCAGCCCTCGCCCTCGGTCTTGATCCGTCCAACGAGGACGTAATGAATCGCCCACCGCGCCCTCCCGGTGAAGGCGTGCTGACCGGAGAGATGTGGCGCGGCATCATTTTCGTAGGCGTCATCATGGCTGCGGGCACGCTGCTCGTGCTTGATGCGTGTCTCCCTGGCGGCTTGATCGAAGGGAACGGCACCCTCGCTTACGCGCAGACGATGGCGTTCACGACGCTAGTGATGTTCCAGCTGTTCAACGTGCTCAATGCGCGCTCCGATGAAAGAAGCGCTTTTCACGGGCTACTGACGAACCGCTGGCTGTGGGGTGCGATTGCACTCTCGGTCGTCTTGCAGGCGCTCGTCATCTATGTCCCGCCCATGCAGAACGCCTTCTCCACGACCGCTCTCACCTTCGCCGATTGGATTTATTGCGCGGCAGTGGCAAGCTCGGTGCTGTGGCTGCGGGAGCTCAGTAAAACCCTAAAACAGCTGTGAATGGTACGATCCGGCAGAGACGCAATGGCGCGCCGGTGCGATGCTGCATGATGGGGGAACGCCTTTGAATAACTTCGACGTTTCATCGATCCTTTGGCTGATCCTCGCGGTAATGGTCCTCCAGCCGCTCATCGTCGGGCGTTGGCTGGCATTTCAGCGCGCGCAAGCGATCCGCGCGATGGAGAAGGCGCACGGAACGCGCGTCATCACGATGATTCACCGCCAAGAGCGTAGGAGCATCTTCGGGTTTTCCGTCTCCCGCCACATCGACCTCGAGGACGCGCAGAGCATCATTGCAGCGATCAAGGAAACGCCGCCGGACGTTCCCATCGATCTCGTGCTTCATACACCCGGCGGGCTTGTTCTGGCGGCGATGCAGATTGCGCGCGCCGTGGAGGCGCATCCGGCAAAGGTGACCGTTTATGTTCCGGTCTACGCCATGTCCGGCGGCACGCTGATCGCGCTTGCCGCCGATGAGATCGTCATGGGCGAGTTCTCGGTCCTTGGGCCCATCGATCCGCAGATTGCCGGACTTCCGGCCGCCAGCATCGTCAAGGCGCGCGATTCGAAACCGCGCGAGACGGTCTTCGATCTCACACTGGTTCTCGCGGACGTCAGCGAGAAAGCTCTAGCTCAGGTGAAACGCGGCGCCGTCGAGCTGCTCACCCCGCGGCTCGATCAGGCAACAGCCGAGGCCCTCGCCGAGAAGCTCGCCGGGGGGCACTGGACGCACGACTACGCGCTTACCGCGACCGAGGCGAAGGAACTCGGATTGCCAGTGAGGGTCGGGATGCCACAAGAGGTCCTCGACCTCATGAAGCTGTACCCGCAGCCCATTCAGCAGTCTTCGGTCGAGTTCCTGCCCATCGATGTCCCGACCAAGCGACGGGTATAAACCTGAAACCATTTCTTAGCCTAAGCAGCCCCTTTTCCTGTTCTTTCGGCGGCCTTTGCTTCAAATTCCCCGGGCGCCGGCGGAGCCAGCCTCTTCCTCCGCCGGTCGTCGCTGGGGGGAGTAGGACGTGTCATCATCTTCGTGCTGGCTGCAGTTATCCGGCCTCGGTAACTGCAAGGGGGGCGGCATTGCTCTGGTCTTCGGAATATCGCTCGTTCCTGTCATTATGGCCGCCGGCCTTTCGGTGGAGTACGCACGAGCCGTTAAGGTTAGCCAGTCGCTCAGAACTGCAACGGAGGCTGCGGCAATCGCGGGAGCACGACTTCCCCAAAGCGAAATAAGCAGACGGGAGAGTGCAGCGAGGGCTGCATTTGCCGCCAGTCTCGAATCGCGGCTCGAACCGATTGAGCCGAAAATCGTATCGTTGGATGACGAAATTCTCGTCGAAGCGAGCTATTCGATGCCCACGGCGTTTACTAGCATTGCGGGCATCGAATCGATAAATCTCAAAGTGAGGACACGGGCGCGCTCCGCCTATAGCGACGGCCCTGTCTGCCTCCTATCTCATAAACTAACAGGAGACGATAAACTTCGGTTGGAGCGCCTCCGTGAATCGAACGACGAGATGTGCCAGTACCGGTGAAACCACTTCACGCGGCACAACTCGTGGTAAAGTGTGGCAGCTGAGTGCCTCCCTTCGCGCCTGCGACTCTGACACGCGGTTCGAAGGCACAGTTTTTCTTGCGTTCGACAACCATATATGTCAGCAGGGGCTGTGCTGAGCGCAGGGGATGTATTTATTTAGTCCCTTTTCGCACACGCTTTCTTTCCATTTGCCACATTTGGCGATCCCGAAATTCCCCCTGCGCTCGATCGGCCGCCATTCGTCGGAGAAGTGCGGCCCATATGAACGCAGATGAGGAACGAGGAATTTTTGTCAACGAAAACATTCGCTGAGCTTGGACTCAGCCCGAAAGTCCTGGCCGCCGTCGAGGCAGCCGGCTACACCACGCCAACTCCCATTCAGGCCGCAGCTATTCCCGTCGCCTTAACCGGTCGGGATGTGCTCGGGATTGCCCAGACGGGCACCGGGAAGACGGCATCGTACGTGCTTCCCATGATCACGAGGCTGGAAACCGGCCGGGCCCGGGCGAGGATGCCGCGGTCCTTGATCCTGGCGCCGACACGCGAGCTGGCCGCCCAGGTGGCCCAAAGCTTCGAGAAGTACGGTGTCAACCATAAGCTCACCGTGGCGCTGCTGATCGGCGGCGTGTCGATGGAGGATCAGACCCGGAAGCTCGACCGCGGCGTCGACGTGCTGATCGCCACTCCAGGGCGCCTCCTCGATCACTTCCAGCGCGGCCGCGTCATGCTCATGGGGGTCGAGATCCTGGTCATCGACGAAGCCGACCGGATGCTCGACATGGGGTTCATCCCGGACATCGAAAAAATCTGCAAGCTCCTGCCGCCGAAACGGCAGACGCTCTTCTTCTCCGCGACCATGCCGCCCGAGATCCAGCGGCTGGTCGACAACTTCCTCAATAACCCCGCACGCATCGAGGTGGCTCCTCCCGCCACGACGGCGAGGGCCATCACGCAGCGCTTCGTGTACTGCCGTGACGCCGATGACCGGGCCAAGCGCGAGCAGCTCCGTCAGCTCATCCGCAGCCAGGACGTGCGGAACGCCATCATCTTCTGCAACCGCAAGCGCGACGTCGCCATCCTCTACAGGTCGCTGCTGAAGCACGGCTTCAATGCCGGCGCGCTCCATGGCGACATGGACCAGAAGAACCGCATGGAGACGCTCGACAAGTTCCGGTCGGGCGAAATCAACATTCTGGCGGCGAGCGACGTTGCGGCTCGTGGCCTCGATATTCCCGAGGTGAGCCACGTCTTCAACTTCGACGTCCCATGGGCTGCCGATGACTATGTCCACCGCATCGGTCGCACAGGCCGTGCCGGCCGAGAGGGCTTCGCCGCGACGCTGGTTACGCGTGACGAGCTCAAGCTCGTGAAGCAGATAGAGAAGGTCACGGGCGAGCAGCCGATCTGGCTCGGCGAGCCTCCGCCGGAGGAAGACTTTGCGGAAGCAACCCGCAGCAAGCGGCGCAGGCGCCGTGGCGGTAAGGCCGAGGACCGGAAGGCAAGCGCGACCGCCGAGCAGAAGCCCAAGCAGGAATCTCCCCAACGCAAGAAGAAATCCGCACCGCCTGCAGAGGCTCCCTCGTCTCCCGTCGCCCAAGCTGCGGATGGGACTGCAACGGCTCCGAAAAAGGCTGAGACAAGGGCGCAGCCCGTGAAGACTCAATCCACACCGGCTGGCGACTTGCCGAAGGCGAAGGAGCCTCAGCAAGAGGCGGCAAGCGTCGGCTTCGCGGACAAAATCCCAGCGTTCCTGCGCCGCCCCGTCCGGATCGCAAAGGCGGCCAACGAGTAAGCCTTGGACGAGCGAGAATATCAGGCGGAGCGCGTGCGCTTCGCCTTCTTGCGTTGCGCCCGGCGAGCTGCTTCCAACGCGGCGCGCGCCCAGGTCAGTAGCTCATCAGGATCATCGAGCAATTCGTCCGGCGCCCGACATTAGGACGTGGCGACGGTGCGCCCATTCTTGGTCTGGTAGCAAAACGGGCCGAGCGAACGCGCCTCGAAATCCTCGCGGTTCCCTTCGTCGACCTTCAGATAGAGCGTATCGTCTGACACGAACGCGAACATCACGCCATCGCAATAGATGCCGGTGCCGCCGAACATGCGGCCGATACGGATGGTGCCCAAAGAACCGAGGTGATCTCGCACCAGCTCCAGGAATTCCGCGCTGTTGGCCACGCTCGCCTCTGTCTTCAGAACGAGCTCCCCGGCTGCTTCAGGAACTCTTCTTCCTCCGGGGTCGAGGGGCGGCCGAGGATAGCGTTCCGGTGCGGAAAGCGGCCGAAGCGGGCAATGATGTCCCGGTGGGCTATGGCGTAACGGGTGTATTCGTCGTCGCCGAGTGGCGTGAACAGCTCGACGGCGCGCTCCTGATCCCCCAGATCCTCGCTGTGCTCGAACGGGAGGTACATGAACGCGCGGCCGTCCTTGTCAAGGACCTTATCGAGCCCGCGCTCGACAGCCCCACGGGCAACCTCGAGGGCTTTGCTGTCCGTTGCGAACGCTCGCGCAGTCCCGCGGAACATGTTTCTCGGGAACTGATCGAGCAGGATGATCGTCGCCAGCGCGCGTCGTGGGCTCGTCAGCGCGGCCTCCGCAGACTCGCCCGCAATCCGTTCATGCAGCTCAAGGAAGCGGCTGCGGATAAGCTCGTCAGTTGCGTCGCTCTTCTGGAACCAGGCTTCGCGACCCAGCTCCTCGAACCAGAATTTCAGGACCTCTTCGACCCAAGGCTCCTCTTGGCCGGGTTCGGCCTGAGCGGTGCCAGAACTGCTAGTCATCGAGGCCCCTTCAGTTGATTGAGAGCGGCATCAACCCCGCTATGCCGGCTAGTGGATGCGACTTCCGGGTAGCGAGACCTCAGCCCTTGATCGCCTCGAGGCATTCCTTGGGGGCCGGCGTAAGAGTCACCGACTCACCGCAGCCGCAGGCGCTCAATTGGTTCGGATTGTTGAAGACGAACTGGGACGACAGCTTGTCGACTTTATAGTCCATCTCCGTGCCGAGCAAGAACAGAACGGCTTTCGGATCGATCAAAATACGGACGCCCTTGTCCTCGACCACTTCGTCGAGCTCATTTTGCTCGGTGGCCCAGGTCATCGTGTATTCCATGCCCGCGCAGCCGCCGTTCTTGACGCCGACGCGCAAGCCCACAACGTCCGGTCGTGAGGCCATCATCTGGCGTATGCGCTCAGCCGCGGCGTCCGTCAAAGTCATTACCTTGGGCCTGGGTCTTCCAGTCGCCATTCTTTTCCATCCAACGGTTCAAGGTCGTGGATGCACTAAATATAGCGTGCTTCGCGCCCAACGCGAGCCGCGCACCTGGATTCAGGCTAGAACATATTAAGCGCCATACGCGCCTCATCGCTCATGCGGCTCATGTCCCACGGCGGATCGAAGGTAAGGTGCACCGTGCAGCCGCTGACCCCCGGCACCGAGCTGACGGCGTTCTCAACCCAGGTCGGCATCTCAGCGGCGACCGGACAGCCAGGTGAGGTCAGCGTCATTTCGATGGTGACGTGCCGGTTGTCGTCGACGTCGATCTTGTAGATGAGGCCCAGCTCGTAGATATCGGCCGGGATTTCGGGATCGTAGACCGTCTTGAGCGCGCCAACGATATCGGCCGTCAGCTGCTCAAGCTCCTCGGCCGACAGCGCAGAGCCCTCCACCGGCGTCCCGCCTTCAGCGACGCTCGGCGGCTTCGGCCGCTCGCTGGCCGCCGCTTCCGGTTGGTCCGGCTCTTTCTCCGATGCGAACTCGAGTATGTCTCGCTCGCGCTGCTTCTCGTCCATGCCGTAACTCACTTCTCAGGCGTTCAGGCGAAGAACTCCCGGGCGCGGATCAGAGCCGCCGCGAGCGCATCGATCTCGGCCTTCGTGTTGTACAGCGCAAATGACGCGCGGCACATAGCCGGCACGCCAAAGCGATCCATCAGCGGCTGAGCGCAGTGATGCCCGGCGCGGATGGCAATCCCTGAGCGATCGACGATCGTCGAGACATCGTGCGGATGCAGTCCCTCGACGCTGAATGACACGATCGCACTCTTCTCCGGCGCGGTTCCGAAAATCCTCAGCCAATTGAACTCACTCAGCCGCTCGTGGGCATATGCGACAAGCTCACGCTCGTAGGCGGCGATCTCGTCGCGCCCGATCTGCATCATGTAATTCAACGCCGCCGCCAGGCCGATCGCCTCCACAATCGGCGGCGTTCCCGCCTCGAACCTCGTGGGCGGCGGGCCGTAAGTGATGCCATCGACGGTCACGCTCTCGATCATCGAACCACCGCCCAAGAAGGGCGGCAGCGATTCCAGCAGGCTCTTGCGACCCCAGAGCACTCCGATACCGGACGGCCCGTAAACCTTGTGGCCGGTGAACGCATAGAAGTCGCAGCCGATGTCCTGCACATCGACGGGGAGATGAACCGCCCCTTGCGAGCCGTCGACGAGCACCGGAATGCCGCGTTCGTGCGCAATCCGGCAGACCTCTTTCACTGGAACGACCGTGCCCAGCACGTTGGAAACGTGGGTCACCGCGACGATCTTGGTGCGGGGGCCCAGCAACCGCTCGAATTCATCGAGCAGGAACTCACCGGTGTCCGAAATCGGCACCCACTTCAGCACCGCCCCTTTGCGCTCGCGGAGGAAGTTCCAGGGAACGATGTTCGAGTGGTGCTCCATGATGGAGAGCACGATCTCATCGCCTTCCTGGATGTTCTCGAGGCCGAAGGAATACGCGACGAGGTTGATCGACTCCGTCGCGTTCTTCGTGAAGACGATCTCCTCGGCGGACGGTGCATTGAGGAAGCGCCGCACCGTCTCGCGCGCTTCCTCGTACTTTTGCGTCGCCGTATTCGAGAGCAGATGGATGCCGCGATGCACGTTCGCGTATTCGAACCTGAGCGCGTGATCCATTGCCTCGATCACCGACAGCGGCTTCTGCGCCGATGCTGCGCTGTCGAGGTATACGAGCGGTTTGCCGTAAACCTCGCGGAACAGGATCGGGAAGTCGGCGCGATAGCGCTCGACCTCAAACCGCCTACCGGCTTCGAATGCCGCTGCCTGTGTCACGTGCCTGCCGGCTCTTAATGAGCCGTCCTCTGGTTCAGCCACACGCGAGCCGTTTCCATCAGCGCCTCGCGCACGGGCTCATCCTCGACCTTCTCCATCACCTCGCCGACAAAGGCTTCGATGAGGAGCCTACGCGCCTCGGGTTCCGGAATGCCGCGCGCCCTGCAGTAGAAGATGTGCTCTGGGTCGATGTCGGCCGCCGTGGATCCATGGCCGCAGACGACGTCGTCGGCATAAATCTCAAGTTCCGGCTTGCTGTCGAACTCGGCATCGGGCGACAGCATCAGCGCCTGCGCCATCTGCTTGCCGTCCGTCTTCTGCGCGCCCGGCCTGACGATCACCTTGCCCTGGAAGACGCCGCGACCGTGACCATCGAGCACACCTTTGAAAAGCTCGCGGCTCTCGCAATGGGGCACCGCATGGTCGACGAGCAAAGTTGTGTCGATGTGCTCGTTGTTGGTCGCCAGGAACGAGCCCGAGCAGTCGAGCTTGCCGCCTTCGCCAGCGAACTTGACGAAGATCTGATTGCGCGCGAGCCCCGGCCCTGCCGTGAGCTGGAAGATCCGGTAGGTCGCGTTGGCACCGATTTCCGTGGTGGCACTGCCGAGGTGCACGGCCCTGCCATTCTCCACGATCGCCTTGACGTGGGTTACGGCAGCGCCCTCGCCCACCACGACCTCCGTCGCGGCGTTGTGCTGGTCCTCATCGGCCGCTCCTGCCAGAGGCACGTAAGCCTCCACAAGCGTCACCTTGGCGCCTTTGCCGATGCTGATGACGTTACGGGTCGTGATCGTCTTGCGATCAGCACCGGCGCGGGCGAATACCAGCAGCAGCGGCTTGTCGAGCTCCGTGCCGTCAGCAATGCGCACCACCGCCCCGTCCGTCGCGAAGGCGCTGTTCAGGGCCTCGATCGCATCCTGATCGCGCTTCATGCGCACGATATCAGGCGATTCTGCCAGCACCTCGCTGAGCGGCTTCACCGACAGCCCGTCCGGCAGCTGTGCGGTAGAAAGACCGGCATTGAAAGCCCCATCGACGACCACGACGCGATAGGTATCGAGGGCCCCCAGCGGCCCCAGCGCCGCATTGAGGTCTGCCTCGCTCGGCGCTGCCGCTTTGCCGATGGCCGGCGCAAAAACCTCCTTCAGCAAGCTGCGAAGGTCGGTGTATTTCCATTCCTCGATGCGCCGATGCGGCAAGCCCAGCGCCGCAAACGTGCCAATGGCTTTCCGGCGCAGCTCACGGACGGCCTCGCTCCCCGGGAGCTTCGCGGCAACCGCCTCGAAGGTCTCCGTGAAGGCCTGCTCGGCCTTCGTTTTGGTCAAGCCCACGTTCATCTCGAAATCACCCGCTTGCTTCAGGCCGCCTTCGTGAACTCGGCGTAGCCCGACCGCTCGAGCTCGACCGCCAGCTCCTTGTCCCCCGTCCGCTGGATGCGGCCGTCGGCGAGGACGTGCACCTTGTCGGGAACGATGTAGTTCAGTAGGCGCTGGTAGTGCGTGATGACCACCATCGCACGATCCGGGCTACGCAGCGCGTTGATGCCATCGGCCACGATCCGCAGCGCGTCGATGTCGAGGCCGGAGTCGGTCTCGTCCAGCACGCAGAGCGTCGGCTCGAGGAGCGCCATCTGCAGGATCTCGGACCGCTTCTTCTCACCGCCCGAGAAGCCGACGTTCACCGGACGCTTCAGCATTTCGACGTCGATGTTGAGCTTGGCCGCGCGCTCGCGCACCAGCTTCATGAACTCCGGCGTAGTGAGCTCAGGCTGCTCGCGCCGCTTACGCAGCGCGTTGAGTGCCGTGCGCAGGAAGGTGAGACCGGCCACACCGGGGATCTCGATCGGGTACTGGAAGGCGAGAAATACGCCCTTCACCGCCCGCTCGTCGGGCTCCATTTCCAGCAGGTTCTCACCATTCCAAAGGATCTCACCCTCGGTCACCTCGTAATCCTCGCGGCCGGCGAGAACGTAGGCGAGCGTGGATTTGCCCGATCCATTGGGCCCCATGATCGCGTGCACCTCCCCCTTCGGTACGACGAGGTTCACGCCCTTGAGGATCATGGTGTCCTCGTCAGCGATCTTTACGTGCAAATTCCGGATCTCAAGCATCTCCACGTCTCTCCTTGAGGCGCCTTCTGGCGCCCACTTCCAACACCTACCCGGCTCACGCGTATGCGGAGCCGGAATCCTTTCCATTCCCTTGCGCAGCCCAGTAGCGATCGAACGCAGCGCTGGCCGCCCGCTCCGCTTCCTCCTGGCGGGCCTTGAGCTGCTCCACCATCGCCACGAGCGCGCTCAAATCCGCTCCATTTGCTCCGGCGGACTGCCGCATTCGCGCCAGCTCCGCGCTTGCTTTCGCGGCTTCGAGCTTCAGGGCATCGGCTGCTGTTTCGGCTTCGAGCCAAGCCTGCTCAAGCAGGGCAATTTCCGTCGACATCCTTTCGTTTCCTCCGCTTACAACCGAGGCTTGGCTCTCGTCCTTATGGCCCCGATGCTACCCTCTTGCTCGTGCCCCACGTCTTTGTGCCGGCCCGGGGAGGGCCGGCGCCGTTCTCGTTAGCCGACCGAGCCTTCCAGGCTGATGCCGATCAGCTTCTGCGTCTCCGCCATGAACTCCATCGGCAGCTGCTGAATGACGTCGCGGACGAAGCCGTTGACGATGAGCGCCACGGCCTCCTCCTCCGACAGGCCCCGCTGCATGCAGTAGAAGAGCTGGTTGTCGGAGATCTTCGACGTCGTCGCCTCGTGCTCGAAGTGCGCCGTCGAGTTCTTGGCCTCGATGTACGGCACGGTGTGCGCGCCGCACTTGTCGCCGATCAGCAAGCTGTCGCAGTTGGTGAAGTTGCGCGCGTTCGTCGCCTTGCGGTGCGCTGAGACAAGGCCGCGGTAGGTGTTCTGCGAGTACCCCGCCGCGATGCCCTTCGAGATGATCCGGCTCGACGTGTTCTTGCCGAGGTGGATCATCTTGGTGCCGCTGTCGACCTGCTGGTAGCCGTTCGAAATCGCGATCGAGTAGAACTCGCCGCGCGAGCCGTCGCCGCGTAGGATGCAGCTCGGGTACTTCCAGGTGATGGCCGAGCCCGTCTCCACCTGCGTCCAGGAGATCTTGGAGTTGCGGCCGCGGCAATCGCCACGCTTCGTGACGAAGTTGTAGACGCCGCCCTTACCCTCCTTGTCGCCCGGGTACCAGTTCTGCACGGTCGAGTACTTGATCTCGGCATCGTCGAGCGCGATCAGCTCGACCACCGCCGCGTGCAACTGGTGCTCGTCACGCATCGGCGCCGTGCAGCCTTCGAGGTAGGAGACGTACGCGCCCTTGTCGGCGATGATCAGCGTCCGCTCGAACTGGCCCGTCTTCCTCTCATTGATGCGGAAGTAGGTCGACAGCTCCATCGGGCAGCGCACGCCCTCCGGCACGTAGACGAACGAGCCGTCCGAGAACACGGCCGAGTTGAGCGCCGCATAGAAGTTGTCCGACGGCGGAACCACGGAGCCAAGATACTTCCTCACAAGATCGGGGTGCTCGCGAATCGCCTCGGAGATCGAGCAGAAGATGACGCCCGCCTTCCTCAGCTCCTCCTTGAAGGTGGTGACCACCGACACGCTGTCGAACACGGCGTCCACGGCCACCGGCGTAGCACCCTGCACGCCAGCCAGGATCTCCTGCTCCTTGAGCGGAATGCCGAGCCGCTCGTAGGTGCGCAACAGCTCAGGATCGACCTCGTCGAGGCTCTTCGGACCATCCAGGCCCTTGGGCGCGGCGTAGTAGTAGAGCTCCTGGAAATCGATCTTCGGATACTTGACCTTCGCCCAGGTCGGCTCGGTCATGGTGAGCCAGCGCCGGTAGGCATCCAGCCGCCATTGCAGCATCCACTCAGGCTCGCCCTTCCGCTCGGAGATGAAGCGGATGACGTCCTCGTTGAGGCCCTTCGGCGCCTTGATGGTCTCGATCTTGGTCTCGAAGCCGTACTTGTACTGGTCGACGTCGATCCTGCGGACCTGCTCGATGGTTTCCTGTACTGCCATGATCTTCTTCTTTCTCTCCGTACGAACCGTACAAACTCTGCTGCTGACTTAGGCGACCGCCCGATGCTGTTGGCCGCCGGCTATGGCGCTCCATGCTGCGAGGAACGCATCGATATCCCGTTCGGTCGTCGTCCAGCCGAGGCTCACGCGAATGGCGGAGCGGGCCAGATCGTCCGGCAGTCCCATGGCCGCGAGCACTGTGCTCGCGCCAACTTTCCCTGACGAGCACGCCGCCCCGGCGCTGATGGCGATGCCCGCGAGATCGAAGCGGATCACCAAGGTCTCCGCCGCCATGCCCGGCAATGCGAGGCATGTCGTATTGGGCAACCGCGGGGCTTCCGCACCGATCACGCGCGCACCCGGCGCAAGCTCAAGGGCCTCGCGCTCCAGACGGTCTCGCAATTCTGCCAGGCGGGCCATATCCGCGAGGTCGCGCTTGGCTGCCGATGCCGCCGCGCCGAAGCCGGCAATGCCGATGACGTTTTCAGTACCGGCCCGCCGCCGTCGCTCCTGCCCGCCACCCATGACGAGCGGCGCGATGTCGAAATCGTGCTTCAGAATGAGGGCGCCGACCCCCTTCGGCCCGCCGAGCTTGTGGGCGGACAGACTCAAAGTGTCGACCCCAAGCTCATCGAACATCAGCGGGATTCGACCAACGGCCTGCACCGCGTCCGTGTGAACGACAAAACCGCCCCGCTCCCGGGCAAGCGCTGCAGCGGCCGCAACCGGCTGAATGACGCCGGTTTCGTTGTTCGCAACCTGCACGGCCAGAAGCGCCGGCGCACCATTTCGCTCTGAAGCCTTGTCCAATGCAGCTGCAATTGCGTCGACGCGGACGGCACCGCTGGCGTCAGTCGCGACCTCGATCACATCGCAGCCACTGGCCCGAGCCGGCGCCAACACGGAGTCGTGCTCGATGCCCGACACCAGGATTGCTCCCCATCGGGCGCGCAGCACGGCGCAATTGGACTCCGTGGCACCGCTCGTGAACACGACCTGGGAAGGCGCTACGCCCACGAGATCCGCCACCCGCTCACGCGCTTCCTCGACGATGGCCCGCGCCTTGCGCCCTTCCGCGTGAACCGACGACGGATTCCCGACAACGTCCAGGGCATCGAGCATCGCTGCTCGCGCCTCGGGCCGCAAAGGCGCCGTCGCGTTGTGGTCGAGGTATGTCCGCGTCAAGCTCATCAAACCGAAATGCTCATGAAACCGTGACGGTGGCGCCGGATGACGGCTGGCTCCCACGCTTTTCTGGAGGCACCCCGTCAAGCACCTCCTGAAGCGTCACATTCGAGAGGAAGATCCGGATGTGGTTCCCAAGGGCATGCCAAAGATTGTGTGCGATGCATTTTTGTTCCCCGATGCAGCCGACATCATCGTCGCCCATGCAGCGGGTCATCCGGGTCCGCTCCTCAACAGCGTTCATGATCTCGGCAACCGAGATTTCGGAGACCGGTCTTCCCAGCCTGTATCCGCCAGAGCGTCCCCGCTCGCTTTCAACCAGACCGGCGCGTCGCAGTCGCAGAAAAAGCTGTTCGAGATAGGCGATGGAGAGATGCTGACGGTCGGCGATCGCCGACAGGGGCACAGCACCTTCGCCCTGGTGCTTGGCGAGATCGGCCATCGCCATGACTGCGTACCGGCCTCGCGTATTCAGCTCCACTGACGAACTCCATCCGGACAAAAAACTTCGGCTCGATCCTCAAAGGCGCACGCAAGTCTTGCAAATTGCCGCGACAGCCGTGATAGAAGGGCCTGCCGCCTACGCCAGCTGCGCCCGCGCTCCTTCGAACCGTTCTAATCTCCGGCACACTATGGGAATTCCGAGCTTACAAGTCAAGTTTTCTATAGCCTTCGCAGTTTGCTCCCTCCGACCTAAGTAATAGGCGCTGAAGCTGAGCCTTAACGGTAATTTTTCAAGAGACGAGCAAGCCCGACTTGAACCGAGGACTATGCCTGAGCTGATCATCAATGGCCCTGCTGGCCGTCTAGAAGCCCGCTATCATCACGAGCCGGCACGCGACAGCCCGGTCGCCCTGATCCTCCATCCGCATCCGCAGTTCGGCGGGACGATGAATAATCAGGTGGTGTATCACCTGTATTACACGTTCGTCGAGCGCGGTTTCTCAGTGCTCCGCTTCAACTTCCGCGGTGTCGGGCGCAGCCAGGGCTTCTTCGACAATGGTCCTGGTGAGCTTGCCGATGCCGCGTCGGCGCTGGACTGGCTGCAAATGGCCAAGCCGGAGGCGAAGAGCTGCTGGATCGCCGGCGTCTCGTTCGGCACGTGGATTGCCATGCAGCTCCTGATGCGGCGGCCGGAGATCGACGCGTTCGTCTGTGTGGCGCCGCCGGCCAACCTGTATGACTTCTCGTTCCTGGCGCCCTGCCCGGCATCCGGCCTGCTGGTCAACGGCGAGAAGGATCGGGTCGTGCCCTCTGCGTCCGTCGCTGAGCTCGCGGCGAAAACAAAGACGCAGAAGGGCATCAAGATCGAGCACGAGATCATCCCGGGCGCCAACCACTTCTTCGAAGGCGAGGACAAGATTGCCGCTTTGAAACAGGTTGTCGGCGCCTACATCGACCGCCGCCTGCCGGAGATCCTGCGGGCCAAGGCCGAAGCAAAGTAAGACAAAATTGCGTTCGCTGGGTGCCGCCTGCGTCTGAGGACGCGGGCGGCTATCACGCTGGAGCCGCGGCAACGATGCCGCCAGTCAAAGGCTTCGGAACGCCTGTCGTGCCCGGATAGGTGATGGGCAGTCCTTTCAGCGAGCGGACGGCGAGATAGGCCCACGCTTCGGCCTCCATGCTGTCACCGTCAAGTTGCACGGCTTCGACCGGCGCAACCGGTGCCTCGAGGTGCCAGGCTAGCAGCTCCATAATATGCTTGTTCCGGCGCCCCCCGCCTGTGACGAGCCAGAGTACAGGCGGCTCCGGCAGCCAGCTCAAGCTGCGGGCAACGGCAGCAGCGGTCAGCTGGGCGAGAGTCGCTGCTCCATCGGCTGGGGAGAGTCCCTCCACTAGGTCGAGGGTGAAATCATTCCGGTCGAGCGATTTCGGCACGGGCTGCTCGAAGTGGGGATGCATCAGGTATTGTTGCAGCACGTCCTCATGCACTTTGCCGGATCGGGCCAAATTGCCGTTGGCGTCATACGGCCGGCCCGTGTGCCGCAGCACCCAATCATCGAGGAGCGCGTTGCCCGGACCGGTATCGAAGGCAATCAGCCGGCCGTCCCCTCCGATCCACGTGACGTTGGCGACGCCTCCGATGTTCAAAAACGCCAGTGGCCGCTGCGGCAGCTTGGCCGCCAAGGCGCTGTGGTAGACGGGCACCAATGGGGCGCCCTGCCCTCCGGCCTCGACATCCGCGGCGCGCAAATCATAGACAACGTCGATGCCCGTTAGCTTCGCCAGGAGCTCCCCGTCTCCAAGCTGTACAGTGATAGGGGGCAATTGCGAGTCCGTGCCATTACCAAACGATGTCGCGCGCGATGCCGGCCGATGGAGCACCGTTTGGCCGTGAAACCCAATCACATCGATCTCGGTGGAGCTGATGGCCGTGTCGGTTAGAAAGGCTGCAACAGCCTCTGCGTGGCGCTCCGTCAATTCACGCTCGACCTCACCCAAGCGGCCTGGCCGAGCCCGTCGATTGGTCAGCGCGTGGGCATCATTTGTGGCTTCGCGCAAGCGCTCCCTGAACTCAGGCGGGTACCCGTACGTGGCATGGGGTCCCCGTACGACCTCATGTTCGCCGTCCGTCTCGATGAGCGCCACGTCGATGCCGTCCATCGACGTGCCGCTCATGAGACCCAATGCCCGTAGGAGCTTGCCCATCTGCACCTTCCCGTGCATGTTCGCGCGTCATCGTAGAACGAAATTCGAGACGCCGATACCTGGCGCACCCGCACATGCCGACACCGAGATCCGATTTCATTAGAACGCTCGCCGAGCGTGGCTTCATCCACCAGTGCTCCGATCTTGAGGGCGTCGACGCCCTCGCGGCCAAGCGCGAGCTGGTTGCCTACGTGGGCTACGACTGCACCGCTCCGTCGCTCCACGTCGGGCATCTGCTGTCGATCATGATGCTGTACTGGCTTCAGCAGACGGGAGCCGGCAAGCCGATCGCTCTCATGGGTGGGGGTACGACGCGCGTGGGCGATCCCTCGGGTCGCGACGAAACACGCCGGCTGCTTTCTCTCGAAGAGATCGATGCCAACAAGGAGAGCATCAAGAAGGTCTTCAGCCGCTTTCTGAGGTTCGGCCCGGGGCGTGACGATGCGATCATGGTCGACAACGCCGAGTGGCTCGTCCCGCTCAATTACATCGACTTCCTGCGAGATGTCGGCCGCCACTTCTCGGTCAACCGCATGCTGACCATGGATTCGGTGCGGCTGCGGCTCGAGCGCGAGCAGGAGCTGTCGTTCATCGAGTTCAATTACATGATCCTGCAGGCCTACGACTTCGTCGAGTTGGCGCGGCGCTACGGCTGTAACCTGCAGATGGGCGGCTCGGACCAGTGGGGTAACATCGTCACCGGTATAGATCTTGGCCGGCGCATGGGCACGCATCAGCTCTACGCCTTAACAACCCCACTCCTTACGACCGCCTCCGGCGCGAAGATGGGCAAGACTGCCGCCGGTGCGGTTTGGCTCAACGAGGATCAGCTCAGCCCATACGAGTACTGGCAATTCTGGCGCAATACGGAGGATGGGGACGTCGCCCGATTCCTGAAACTGTTCACCACGTTGCCGATGGACGAGATCAACAGGCTCGCAGCCCTTCAGGGCGCGGAGATCAACGAGGCGAAGAAGGTACTGGCAACGGAAGCAACAGCGCTCGTCCATGGCCGGGAGAAAGCGGAAGCGGCCGCTGAGACAGCGCGGGCGACGTTTGAGGAAGGAGCCCTCGCCGTCGGCTTGCCGACGGTCGAGATTCCGCGAGCCGAGATCGCCGACGGCCTTGGCGTGCTGGCGGCGTTCGTTCGCGCCGGCCTGGTCAAGAGCAACAGTGAGGCCCGGCGCCAGATCCAGGGCGGCGGCCTGCGGGTCAACGACACGGTCGTGACGGATGAAAGGGCGCGCCTCACACCAGCGGACCTGACGGCTGACAACGTCATCAAGCTCTCCTTGGGCAAGAAAAGGCACGTGCTGTTGCGCGCGGTCTAAATGCCCTCAGGACCGCGCCCGCCGATCACTTCGTCTTGGTTGGCGGATTCGAACGCGTCTCTGAGGACCAGCCCGATAGCACTTCAGGTGAGACATTCTCCGCGCGCTGGGCCTTCGAGCCCGCCGGAGTCCGGGATGAGCGCGGTCCGGTTGATGGCTGCGGCGCGGCTCGGGGCGGTGTCACCGACTGGCTCGGTGTCATCTGGAACATCTCGCGGAAAATCCCCGGGGCGACGAGGGAGAGTGGATTGACCAGCACCTCGGGGTTCGCCATCGGCCCCCTGATCGCAAAGGTGATCCCAAGGATGCCCTCGCCCCGAGGCCCGGCGATGATCTGCCCGAGCCCTGGAATAGCGCCGAGCGCCGCGTTCAAGCCCTGCAGAGGAACGTAGGTCCCGCCGATGTTGACTTGCCGCGAGCGGAAATCGGCCTTGCCCCGCAACGTTGCGCCAACCAGCGGACCACGGATTTCCGATTCACCGATCACGAACTGCCCGTGCCCGATTGAGAATGGCATGCGCATCCAATCGAAGTCGAACGCCTGCCGGATCACGCGGCGCTCGCGTTGGCTACCGGTAGATCGGCCATCATTCTGAACCTGCAACACCTCGGTTACGATGGGGTCGCCGAGGATCCGAAACCGCTCGACTCTCAAGAGACCCGTCTTCTCGGCGGCACCTTGCCCATCGAGATTGACGTCGAGGCGCATGCGCCCGCCGACCAGGCTCGGGTAAAAATCAACCAGCCGGAACGCCTGGCCCGCGTCGTCCGTAAGCGCGACAAGTCTCCGCGACCTGTCCGGCCCATGCTGCAGCTCGAGGGTGAGGGGCTTGCCGCCGTCGAGCACACCGTTCCCTGTGAGTGCCGTCAGCTTGCCTTCACGCTCGGAGAGCCGCAGCTTGAAGTTGCGCAGGGCTACGTCGGAGAAGCCGATGACGGTCGAGATGTTGGCTTCGAGATCTACGCCGGCCGGCTTCTTGCGGCCCCGATCGGGCTCGTCGAGATCGCCCACTGAGAACAGCGAACGGAAGACTTCACGGCCATCATAGGTCGGCCCTTCCGCTTTGATCCGCCAGATATTGTTCTCACCCAGCACGCCTTTCACATCGAGGCGGGTGATGATGCTGGCGGAGAACTCGGGGAAGTGAAACTCATTGAGACGCTCCTCCTCGTCCAGCCCCACCCATCCGCTGATCGCAATGTCGTCGCCAACGATCTTGAAGTCGCGCAGCTCCAGCGGATAGCGGGTCCCCGGTCGAAGATCGAACTCCATAATGGCAGCTCGTCCCGGTCGCTTTCGCCAAATGACGCTGTCCAACACCACATCGGCGCGTGTGAGGTCCGCCCAGACATGGATGAGGTGCTCCTCCTCCGCGCTTTGAGTGATCGTGACCTCCACGGGCACTTCCCCGTCCAGCATATGGCGGGGATCTAGACCGAGCTGATCGCGATCGACCCGATCCAAGGTGGCCGAAAGGCGGAGCGGCGGCTGTCTTTCCGGTAGCGCGCCGAAAATGTGCTGCCAGGCGAGCTTCACGGGCACGCCGGCGATGAGAAGATCGCCGCTGGCGGTGATGGCCTTTTCGTTGATATCGAAGGCGATGGTAGCCGCCTGAGCGTCATGCTTGCCGATCAGCTTACGGGCGCTGCCCTCGGTCAGTTTGCCCTGGCCTTCCACCTTCAAACTCGCAAGCGTGATGCTGCGGTGAAGGGGGACCGTAATCGTCAGATCAGCCTCGAACTTGCCATCGATGCCCGCGTTCTCGATCGCAGCAAGGCGCCCGATGCCGAAGGCCTCATGCTCGATGAGCTCGATGACGGCAGGTGCAGAGCTTTCGCTGCGGAACGCAATCTGCGCGATTGGATATTCAGACAAAATGTCGACCGCAGTAAATCGGCCGGCACTGAGATCGATTTTGCGCCCGCTTGCGAGCGTGACCGCGGCTTTGGGCACCGTGACCTCAAGCGTCGGGCCCTCGAGGCGAATGAGCGCGCTTGGGACCTCGAGCTTGGGGAGACCGCGATGGTTGACAACAATATCCGTGGTCTGAAAGGCGATCGAAAGACGCTCCGCTCCGTTTCGCCCAGCCTTGTCCGGCCCCTTCACGAACCGCAAGCTTCCAGCGAGGATCTGTCCTCCTGAGATGCTCTCGCGGAGAAGCGTCCGCGCGTTGCTTCCTAGCGCACGGGGCCAGAGGCTCATGATCGTCGCGATCGGGACCGTGCCGGCTCGGCCCTCGACGCGGACACCAGAGACCCGTGGGTCAGCCTCGCCCGAAAGGTGCAGCTCGCCGCCCCCGGCTTTGAGCGTCTGCTCCGTTGTGAACGCACCGCTTGCCGGCCGATAGGTTCCTTCTGCGCGCCAGCTCTCGATCTCGATCGGCAGGCTCTTGCCATCCTCGGGCGCCAGGCGGCCTTCAACGCTTGCCAGCGCGTATGTCCAAACCTCGCCACCGTCCGGCTCGATGGAGCTCGACACCTTGCCTGCGATCGTTACCCGACTGCGTCCCCAAGCGATCGTCGAAGGTTCGATCAGCAGCGCCCGTTCATTGGGATCGTACTTCAGATCGAGATTGCCGCCCTCCATCATGAGCGGCAGATCCCCGAACCAAGGCAACACGATTTCCCCCCGGGCCAGGTCGAGGGAGAAACTACCCCCGATCAGCTCACCCTGAGACGTGAGTTGTAGCGTCACTTCCCCACTTGCAGGGAGGCTCAACGCTCGCAGGGGTGCCAGCGGCGGCAGCGCATCGGCGACCGTGCTTGGAACAACGTCGCGAACGGCCGCTCTCAACATCACCTGCCGGGTCGCTTCAGAGGCTTCGGAGGAGAATTCGAATGTCCAAGGGCCTCTGCCGGAGTCGACGGTGACGAGACCTGCCATCAAACTTCGGGTCTTCTTGTGCGAGAAGGCGAAATCAGCCTGAGGAACCCTCCAGACCCTCTGCTCACCCCCCTGCTCGAAGATCAACGTCGCGTTGCGCAGGCCGATCTTGCGCAAGAACGATGTTGCGTCGTCGCCCTGCCTGGCTCGGGCTGATGCCTCCGCGATCACCCGGGCGAGATCGAGCTGCCGCAACGCAGTGGGAAGTCCGGCGCCGGGGTCGCCGTCCCGGTCCGAGGTCGCGGAAGACTCCGCCTTCGCTTCAGCGGCGACTTGCGACTGGGCCGGATCACTGGACCCGCCCGGCCGCGTGAAGCTGAACGAAAGTCCGTGCTCGGCCGTATAAGTCAGCAGCAGCCGAGGTTCGATGAGAACCACCTCATCGGGCGCGACACGGCCGGACCGAAGCGCCCTGAAGCTGGGTGAAAGCGCCGCCAGCGGCGTAACGGCGATCGGGCTTCCATCTGCGTCGAGCAGACGCACGTTCCGCAGCCGGAATTCGAGTTCGCCCTCCTCGTTCAGCCGGACGAGAGCATCCTCCACGCTGACGCCCAACCCGGGGAGCTCTGCCGCAATGCTGCGCGCGATCGGCGACGCCAGCATCTTAAGGGAGATCGGGCCAAATAGAATGCGCACGTAGAAGATGCCGCCGGCGATGAAAAGCAACAGCAGGAGCGGCAAAAGATACTTTGCGCACACCCAGCATGGCTTCGCCAGAGCGCGCGCCACGCCAACCATGCGTTGGCCATGCGGACCGAAGCTGCGGAGCTGAGACATCAGCCGCACGGGGCCTGCTTCTGCGCCCGGCCTCCTGCTCACGCGCTCTCCTCTCGTCAGTAGACGTCGTGTCATTAGCAATGACTTTCAGGCCCGCCTTGCCTGCGGCCTAGAGGACATACGCGACCGTAGCCGGCGTGCAGCGAATCGTGCGGCGGCTGACCAGCAAGGCAACTCTGACCGAGAATCACTGGTTGCGGTACTGCAATGTTAGTACGTTGGCCTACGAACGATGTGCGAGCCTAAAGCGACGAAAGAAAGGCACCCCCCATGGTTCAAGAGAATGACTTGGCGCCCGATTTCGAGCTGCCGACGGAGGATGGCATAGTCCGACTATCCGAGCTGCGTGGCAAGCCTGTCGTCGTCTACTTCTACCCAAAGGACGACACGTCGGGGTGCACGGCCGAGGCAAAAGACTTTGACGCCCTGCGCGGAGCATTCGAGGAGGCGGGAGCAGTGGTCGTCGGAATCTCGCCTGACAGCGTCGAGAGCCACGCCAAGTTTCGCAAGAAGCATGGATTGGGGTTGCGCCTGGCATCGGACCCGGACAAGACGGCTGCGCAGGCCTACGGGGTCTGGGTGGAAAAATCCATGTACGGGCGAAAGTACATGGGCGTGGAGCGTTCAACCTTTCTCATTGATGCGAACGGGCGCATCGCCAAAGTCTGGCGCAAGGTCAAGGTGCCGGGCCATGCCCAGGCGGTGCTCCAGGCAGTCCGCGAGCTGAGCTCCTGATCCGCTTCGCCTGCCGCCACGGCCAACCATGGCCGTGACCATCGCATTGTCACGTGCTAGGTTTCGCGCGTGCTGCATTGAACAAAGTCCGCAGCTCGGGGGGAGTGGCTATCACATGCGAGGATGTGCTGGCCCGCTCGCCCGTCGAGGGGCATGACGCGAGCGAGTGGAGGTGCGTATTATGTTACCCAGTTTTTCGAACAAGAGGCCTGAGCGGGATGAGGCCGGTTTTCCAACCCCTTCTTCCTCATCGGCGCTCGGTCGAAGCAATGAGCGTGCAAGCCTCTCCATCGTTGGCCCTGACCTCGTCATCGTCGGCGATCTCGTCTCGAATGGCCAAGTCCAAGTGGACGGCGAAATTCAGGGCGACATTTACGGAACGCACGTCGTCATCGGTGATGGCGCCCGCATCGTCGGCGGCATTGTCTCCGAAGAGGTGGTGGTGCGCGGCACGGTCACCGGCTCCATCCGGTGCCGGAAGGTGATGCTGCAAGCCGAGAGCAAGGTCGAGGGGGACATCTACCACAAGTCGCTTGGCATCGAGGAAGGCGCCTATTTCGAGGGTCGGTCCCGGCGTGTCGATGATCCGCTGGCCGGGGTTCAGCGCCCGGTGCTCCCATCAGCCGACGGCTCTTCTTAAGCCGGGAGCTTACCTCTACTTTATGCTGCGAGTGCCGCATCGGGGCGCCACGGCCTCAGGGAGAGCCGTGTGCCGCCCAGCTGCTCGAATGTTCGCGATCGACACGTGAAGATGATCACCTGATGGACTTCGGCGGCGCGCCGGAGCACTTCGAAAAGCGCCTCGATCCGGCTGTCGTCGGAGTAGACTAGGGCGTCGTCGAGGATCAGCGGGGTCGGCTGCCCCGCATCTGCCAGGAGCCTTGCGAATGCCAGCCGCGCCAGCACGGCGATCTGCTCCTGCGTACCGTCGCTGAGCGATCCGAGCTGCTCGGCAACATCGCCGCGGATAACGGCTTCGACTGAGAAGTTGGGTCCAAGGCCAACCTTCGCGCCCGGGAAGACGTAATTCAGGTAAGGCTCGAGCCGCTGCAGGATCGGCTTGAAGTAAAGCTCACGCGACTGTTGCTCGACGTCTGAGATAATCTCGAGAAGCAGGTCTATGGCAGCCAGCTCTCGCTCAAAGTGGTGCACACGAGCATTCAGCGCAGCCACCCTCCCCTCGAGGTCGGCCACCTTCATTGAGAGGCCGTCCTGACGATCCCGTTCGATCTGCGCCTCGAGAACGGCAAGCTCTTTTTCGACGCGAGCAATCTCTTCGGCCGCACTCTGCTGCTGCCGTCTGGCCTCTGTCAGCTCTGCTTCCAGAGCCCGCATGGCCGCATCGTCCGGCGCCTTCTCCCGCCATGCCGTCAGCTCGCGGACCGCCTCGTTCAGGTTCTGCTGTGCTGCAGCGACCTCGGCTTCCAATTCAGCTCGCCGACGCGACCGTTCCTCGGCCGGCGGTAGGACTCTGGCAAGGTGCTCAAGCCGCTGTTGGCGTGCCTGCGCTGCCGCGTTGAGTTGTGCCAGCTGCTCCCGCAGCCCGGCCTGCTCCTGGACTAGGGTCTCGATTTTCTGTTCTACATCGCGGAGCGCGAAGCTCAAGCGTTCGATCTCTCCTTCGATCTCCGAACGCTCTGGTACAACGGTATCGCTTCCAACAGTCTCGCTGCCTGCCAGCTCCCGCAACCGCTCCACTTCCGCAGAAAGTGCCTTGAGCCCGTCGGGTGCTCGCATTGCGAGCCGATCCGCTGCCTGAGCGAGCTCTCGCTCCAAGCGGTGCCGCTCGTCGAGACGCTTACGCGCTTCCGCCAGATCCGGGACATCCATGGCGGCCAGCAAATCAGCAAGCGCAGAACGGCGGGTCTGCAAATTAGCCTTGTCAGCCTCGACGCTCTCGGAAACAGCCGGATCGATGGCGATGGCGCCGATGCCTTCGATTTCGAGGGTAAGCGGCCGGGACGGGGTGAGGACGGTGCCATCGTCAACGGCTTTGCCAGCGATGTGGATCTTGCCGGCCGCGCCCGGCAGGTAAGTCACTTGCACCTTCGGTAGTTGCGCAGCGATCCGCGCTTCGAGCGCCTCTATGGTGCGCGCTTCCCGGGCAGCCGCCTCGACGCGCTCATCGGTGACTCGGATTTCGGCCAACTGCGCCCGGATTTCATCGGCCCGCTGCGCTGCGCCTCTGACCTCGCTCAGGCGTTCCTCGGCTTCTGCCAGACGGGCTGCTGCCTCCCGTTGCCGGTCGAGCTGCTCACGGATGCGGAGCCGCTGCTGCCAGTGATCGAGCGCGTTGCGAAGCTCTTCACGTCGGGCCCGAGCCTCTTCGAGGGCCTTACTCGCTTGATCGAGCGAGGCTGCAAGCTCGCGCTTTTTCTCCTGCGCCTCCACGGCATCAGCTTCGAGTTTACTGACTTCCTCGAGCCCTTGCGTGAGCAGCCGGTGATTTTGCTCCACCTCGCCCAACCGGCTCTCGCACGCCTGCACTTTCGTCTCGGCGAGCTTCAACTGCTGGCGTGAAGCCTTTGCTGCTTCGAGTTCGGCCTCGCCTTTCTCTACGCGCTCACGCCGAGCCGCAATTTTCTCGGGATCGTTTAAGTCCGCGCACCGCGACCGCAACTCGGCCAACCGAGACAGACGTTCCGCCGCCGCCTGCGCCTGCATCCTGGCAGCTTCCAGCTCTTGCATCGCGGAATTGCGGCTCGTGATGGCCGCTGCGTACTCGCCCCTGGGCTGCCGGCGACGCTCAGTTACCAAGGCATTGCGTTCCTCAATGAGCCTGGCACGCACGATGCGAAGCTCATGTCCGCCGGCCGTCGCCGCCGTCAATTCGCGCTCGACGATCTGGCTGAGCACCTCGCGCTTGCCGCCATCGAGACCGTTCTCTCCACTTCTTCCTTCCCGCGAGGGCAGAACGCTGCCTTGCTCCAGCCACAGCAGCCCCAGGCAGTGCTCCCCGCTGCCACCGCCGATCAACTCGAGAGCGCGCTGATGAGCTTCCTCTCCTCTCGCGACAACCTTATTGGTCGTCAGGTCCGTCAACAGAGCCTGTCTTTCGCTTACGAACTGCTTTCTCAGACGCCAAAGCCGCCCGCCAGCCTCGAAGTCCGCCTCGATTAGCGGCGCGCCTCCGCCATAGGGCTTCAACCGATCAACCGCCCGCGACTGCGCCGTGTGGCGCAAAGTGAACAAGGCCTGCAAGGCCCTGAGCAGGGTCGACTTGCCGAACTCGTTCGGTCCGGCCAGCACGTCGAGGCCGCCCGACAGCCCTTCCAAAGCAACCGGCTCGGCGAAGCAGCCCAGCTCCCGCACTCGGACCGCGCGGATCCTCATGGTCTCGCCCCCTCGCGCGCCTCTCGCCAAAGGCCATACAGCTTTCGGAGGGCAAGCGATGCGACCTCGGCCCTGCCACTCACCTCATCGCGGGCTGCCGCGCTCAGAAGCTCAGCCACCCGGCGAAGGTCGCCCGTTCCGAACTCGTCCAGCTCCACAGCCTCCGGAACGACCTGCAAAGCCTGGTTGTCGAGTGACAAATGGAACAGCCGCTGTTCGAGGGTTTCCAGCCACGTCGTCACGTCCGACCAGGTCGAGAGCGAGACAGTTCCTCTGAGCGTGAGCTTGAGAAGCAATCGCTCCGGCTGCAGTACATTTGCAGCGATGTCTCGCTCGAACGACGCCAGCGCGTCGGAGCCAGTCACGGTGAGGCTACGCTTCCACCACGTGTAGCGCGCGGTCGGATGGCGCTCGACCTCCACCCTCCCGTTCTGTCCAACCCGGACTAAGAGAGCAAAACCAGGCTCATTATCCGGAAATCGATCCGGCTCCGGCGTTCCCGAATACCAGACGCGATCGGAGATTTGTGTGACGCCGTGCCAGTCTCCGAGCGCGAGGTAGTCGAGACCTGCGGCGCGGGCGCGATCCGGCGCGATCGGTACCGCCGCTTCCCCATCCTCGCCGCCGAAGCCCTGTATCGACCCGTGCGCAAGCCCGATCCTGATTTGCGCCCCAGGCGTTGCGGCCGCATCCATCCATGCCGCCGGGTCGGCTACTGTGGACCGCATGGTCAGCGGCGCGGGCAACAAAGCCACGCCGTCGGCAATCATCTCGACCCGCGGCTTGAGATGTAGATGCACATTCTCTGGCACGCCCAGACGGACGAGTCGCTCCCAAACGCCGCCGGGTTGCGCGGGGTCGTGATTGCCCGGGAGCAAATGCCAGACGAGATCCTGCTCGCGTCTCAGCCGTTCGATCGATTGCCGGAGGTCCTTATCTGGCAAGTCGGGTGAATCGTAGACATCGCCCGCGACGAGGATGTGCTGTGCGCCTGAGCTTCGTGCCAAGCTGGCGATCCGGCCAATGACCTCTAACCGCGCCTCCCGGAGCAGAGGACCCTTGTCGGCAGGAAAGCCAGAGAATGGCTTCCCAATCTGCCAATCGGCCGTGTGAACAAAAGTGAAACGCATGCGGCGATAATGTTCCTATTCTGTTCTCATCGCAAGCGCTTGTTTTGGCGACCCTGTGGATAACTGCCGGCGGTTGCGCTGACGCTGGGCATGGTCCATGAAAAGGCGGCACACAAGGGCCTCGACCCGCCGGAGAAATTATGTCCACAGATGTTGAGACCATCGTTGTCGGCGCAGGAGTGGTTGGCCTTGCCATCGCACGCAGCCTGGCCGCGGCCGGACAGGAGGTGATGATCCTCGAACAGCACGGGGTCATCGGCTCGGAGACGAGCTCGCGGAACAGCGAGGTGATCCATGCCGGGATCTATTACCCACCGGGCAGTCTCCGGGCGCGGCTCTGTGTCGAAGGCAAAGCACGTCTTTATCGCTTCTGCGAGGAGAACGGCGTGCCTCACCGCCGGTGCGGGAAGCTTCTTGTCGCGTCAGCGGAGGACCAGCTGCCGAAGCTGAAGGCCATCCACGAAACGGCATTGCGCAACGGCGTCGACGACCTCGTGGCGCTTTCAGCAGCGCAGGCAAAGGAGCTGGAGCCGGAGGTGAGCTGCGTGGCGGCGTTGCTCTCGCCTTCAACCGGCATCGTCGACACGCATGCCCTGATGCTGGCCATTCTCGGTCATGCGGAAGCGGACGGCGCGCAGCTTGTGCTGAACAGCCCGGTTCGGAGCATCACGGCGGTCAAGCCTGGACTGTTCTCTCTCGCCATCGGAGCGCCCGGCGACTCTGAAACAACGGTGACGTGCAACAAGCTTGTCATTTCTGCCGGGCTGCACGCCTCACGCCTTGCTGAGACGATGGAGTACCCTTCTGGGTACCGGCCCCCACCGACCTACTACGCAAAGGGACAATACTACGCCCTGTCCGGCCGCTCGCCCTTCAGCCGTCACATTTATCCCATGCCGCACGGCGCGTGGCTGGGCCTCCACGCAACCGTGGACTTGTCCGGCCGCTGCAAATTCGGCCCCGATATCGAGTGGATTCCGCAGATCGACTACACATTTCAGCCCGAGAAGCTGGCGCAGTTTCTCGATTTCATTCGGACCTACTATCCAGGGCTCGATCCAGAAAGGCTGCATCCTGACTACACAGGAATTCGCCCGAAACTCTATCGCGAGGGCGAGCCTGTGCCGGACTTCGCCATCCACGCCGAGGCGCAGCACGGCCACCCCGGGCTTGTCATGCTTTTTGGCATCGAAAGCCCAGGTCTGACCGCCGCGCTCGCCATTGGCGAGTACGTCGCTCGACTCATTCGAGGGGCATCGAATTAGGACAATCGAGCGGTCTCGAAAAAGGCTGCCAGCGTCGCGAAAGAGGTCAGCAAAGCCAATGGCAACCGCATGATGCTGCGGCGGGTCCAATTCCGAGCCTCAGTTTCAGTGACGCTCTGCGGATCGGCGGTCTCGAAAGCAAGCGCCTTCGGGATGAAATCGAATGCCGACCAGATTCGCATGGTTGCGTGGCTTATCACGGCGACGATCAGCCAAAACCTGACGTCTGGAGCCGACCACGCGACGATCAGCGTTACGATCAGCACGATTTCGAACGAAATATGCGCGGGAATCCAGAACTGCTTTCTCGAAATTCCGCCGCGCTGCGGTTGGATGAGATCGGGGCGCTTTGGCCAGAATGGGTCCACGACGGTGAACTCATAGAATGCACCTCCGAGTCCCACCAGCGCCAATGCACACGCCAATCCGGTCAGAAGCACAAGGTAGTCCATTCCTCTTCCTCGTCGATGAAGTGGCGTGTCCCTTTTGGGGTCAACTTTGGCGAGGAAAAGGCACCCTCATGGGGTGAGGAAAACGAAGTTCCGAATCTCTGCCTGAATTGAGCCGGAGCTCATTGAAGGTTTCCCGCAGCACCTTGATAAAGCTCAAGATGAAATTTGACGGCTGACGACCTGCGAGCGTGACGACGCCGATTCGCCTTTTCATTACGGGATCGAAAAGCGGCTTTGTCGCGACCCGCGCACCTCTGACCATTGTGAGCGTCAAAGCAGGAAGCGCGGAAATACCGAGCCCAGCTTCGACCAGCGCAACGGCGGACGGGATTTGCTCAAGCTCATAGGCGGGCTCGATGAAAATCTCGCGGTTGACGAATGCTGCATCGGTCATTCTGCGGACGGATGATCCGCGAGAGAGCCCAACAAACGGATAAGGCGCGAGATCACGCCAACTCACTTTTTCCTTTTTCATGAGCGGATGATCCGGCGGGCACACCAGATAGAGTCTGTCGGCACCGAGCTCTTCGAAACGGCACTCCTTTAGCTTCGCCGGCCGAATGGTCAGTGCAAGATCGGCCATGCCGTGCTCAACAGCCGCGATGGCCCGCTCGTGCGGCAGATCATGGACATTGATTTCAACGTCGGGGTGCTCCTGAACGAAGCGCCGGATGGCAGCGGGAAGAACCGCGCAGGCGACAGAAGGCAGGCCAGCGACGGTAATCCGGCCGCGGCGCATACCGCTCCACCGGGCAATATTCTCCAGGCCCTGGCGGAAGTTGCGGATCATCTCCCGGGCGACTGCAACGACGTAGCGCCCCTCTTCTGTCAGCGTGACCGAGCGCGTGGTCCGATCGAACAACTTCACATTGAGCTCGAGCTCTGCCCGACGGATGGTCTCGCTGAGTGATGGCTGAGATATCCCGATCCTGGCAGCCGCTTCACTGAAGGTCGGCGCATCTGCGGCTGCGACCAGGATCTCCAGCTGCCGCAAAGTGAGAAGCATAGGCTCGTCCTATATTTTCACAGGTCGCCGTTATTTAACACGATGAATAGCCTTTGCTAGATTTGGTCTGGGGAGGAGAATCTAGGACCGATGGTGAGCCGCGTTTTCATCGGTTGTGGAGCTGGTTTCGCCGGCGACCGGACGGACGCTGGCATTCCGGTCGTCCGCGCGCTCGCAGAATGCGACGGCCCGCGGTACATCATTTACGAGACGCTTGCCGAGCGGACGCTGGCGCTGGCGCAGGTGGCGCGCCGCAACTCCTCAGGGCCAGGCTACAACCCGGCGCTCGACAAATTCCTCCGTCCGATCCTGCGAGACTGCCTTGCTGCCGGGATCAAGATCGTCGGTAACTTCGGAGCGGCCAATCCGAGAGGTGCAGCCCACCGCATCGCGGAGCTGGCGCGCGAGCTCGGTTGCGGCCGGTTGAAAATCGCCTTTGTTGAAGGTGACGATATCACAGGCCGTCTGTCACCCGCCGAGTTTGCTCAGCGCGAGGTCGGCGGCCAGCTCCTTGCCGGCCATCCCGAGATCGTAGCGGCAAACGTGTATTTGGGCGCCGAGCCGATAGCCGAGGCGCTTGCGAAGGGCGCCGACGTTGTCGTGACCGGCAGGGTCGCCGATCCATCCCTTGTCCTCGGACCTCTGCTTCACAGCTTCGGGTGGTCTCTTGACGACCTCGATCGCGTCGCGGCAGGGACCCTCGCCGGTCATCTGCTGGAGTGCGGCGCGCAGCTGACCGGCGGCTACTTCGCCGATCCCGGCTATAAAGATGTGCCGGGAATGGACAACATCGGTTACCCGATCGCCGAAATCGACGGTGACGGATGCGTGGTGGTTGGAAAGCCGGCCGGAACAGGCGGTCTGGTCGATCGTCGGACAGTGACGGAACAGCTGCTCTACGAGATCCACGATCCCGCCGCTTACCTTACTCCTGACGTGGTGCTCGACATCACAGACGTCGAGATTGAAGAGATTGGCGAGAATCGCGTGCGCGTGACCGGTGCGCGCGGACACACCAAGCCGGAGAAGCTAAAGGCGACTGTCTGTATCGATGGCGGTTTTCTTGCTGAGGCTGAGATTTCCTATGCTGGCCCCAACGCGGCAGCACGCGCGAAGCTGGCCATTGATACGGTCAGGAAGCGCGTCGCCCGACAACTACCTCATTTGACACTTCGCGCAGATGCGATCGGCGTGATGAGCGTTCATGCGGATCTGGCCGGCGAAGCCGCGCGGGAGGCTTGGCTGCGTGCGCCGGATGACATCCGCGTCCGCTTCGCCGCGCAATTTCCGGACACCGAAACGGCCGAGATTTTGCTCGGCGAGGTCGAAGCCCTTTATTGCGCGGGTCCAGCTGGAGGAGCGGGCCTCCGCAGGCACATAACACCGAGGCTGCTAAGTGCGTCGTGCCTGATAGAGCGCGATCTGGTGACCCCCACGGTATCAATACTGGAGGGCGCGCCATGAGCGATTTCGTCGAGGTTCCGCTCCACAGAATCGCCTACGCCCACTCGGGCGACAAAGGCAACCGGCTGAACATCGCGCTGATCGCTGCTGCCCCGCGCTACTATCAGTCGATCGCGGAACAGATGACCGAGAGCCGCGTAGCGGCCATTTTCGCCACCCGCCGGCCGACGCGCGTCGTCCGCTACGACCTGCCGAAACTTTGCGCCTTCAATTTTGTGCTCGATGACGTGCTCGAGGGCGGGGTGAACTCCAGTCTTAATCTCGATGGTCATGGCAAGAGCTTGTCGTACCTGCTCCTTGCCGCACCGGTCCGCATTTCACGTAGTCTTCTGGAGGGCGGCGAAAACTGCATAACAAGCGATGCTTCCGTTAGCCCAGCACAAAGATAAAGGAGGAAACAAAATGTTTGGAAAAAGATTTGCGGTATTATTTGGATTGGCGCTCGCCCTTGCGACGCCGGCATACGCACAGCAGAAGCTGCTGATCGGATCAACCAGCGCATCCTCATCGCATTATGGCTATTTCGTCGCGGTTTCCCAGCTGATCAATCAGAAGATCGAGGGAGTTGATAGCTCCGTCGTGGAGACCGGTGCGACCGTAGACAATTTACGCCGCTTTGCGCGTAAGCAAATCGACATCGGTCTCGTCACAACAAACACCGGCTATCAGGCCTATGCTGGGATAGGTGATTACGAAGGCAAGCCTGTCGACACGCGATTGCTCTGGGTCTATGTTCCCGCACCCCAAAACGTGGTGGTGCGCGCTGATTCCGGTGTGACCAAATTGGAGGATTTGAACGGTAAGAAGTTCAATCCTGGACTGCGCGGCTCGGCCACCGAGAAAACCACCGAAGCGGTTTTTGAGCTCCTTGGCATCAAGATCGATCCCGTTCGCGGCTCCACGACAGACATTGTGGACGCTATCAAGGACAATCGCGCCATTGGATATGTCAAGAGCGGCGCCGGCAACCGTCTGGACGGCTCGACGCTGGACATCATGACATTCACTAAGCTGAATGTCCTCTCATTGACGCCAGAACAAGCGGCCAAGATCCGTGAAAACCTGCCGGAGCTCGGCATCGTCGAGGTTCCTGCCGGCGCGGCCGAGGGCATTCCAGCCTATACGACATGGAGCTTTGGCGTGGCGGTCCATGCTCGGCCCGATCTCGACGAGGATATCGTCTACAAGATCACGAAGGTCGCCATGGAGGACGAGACCGTTCAGGCAAATGCTCTGGCGGAATTGAAGGGCGTAAACCTCATCGAGACGACGTTGAAGTACGGCTCTGTCCCGCTGCATCCGGGTGCCGCAAAGTATTTCCGCGAGAGGGGGTACGAGATCCCTGAGCGCATCGCGCCGAAGTAATCTTTGCCGAAGCATCCAAAGATGAACGCGGACATCAATGAGACGAGCGGGACGACCAGCCGGTCGTCCCACTTCGTCAAGGTTGTCACCCGCTGGCTGTGCATCGCTCTCGGCCTGTTCGTACTCTACACGGCTGCATTTGGGCAGTTCGAGAGCCTGCTCCAGCGCTCGATTTTCACCGCGTTCACCGTGGTGGCGACGCTGCTCATCTACCCTTTGCGCCCGCGCGGCACGATGAAGATCGTCGGCATTGCGGTTGATGCCGTTCTGATCAGCGTCGCCCTAGCTGCCTGTCTTTATGTCGCCGTCTACTACGACGACATCATGGTCAACCTGCCGACGGCCGAGCTACACGATATGGTGCTTACGGCCGGCCTTGTACTCGCCGTTCTCGAGGCTTCGCGCCGAGCCGTTGGCCCGATCTTTCCCGGGCTGGTGCTGGTCGGCATCGCGTATGCATTTTTCGGCCAGTATTTGACCGGCCCGCTCGCCCACCGCGGCTTCGATGCTGCCTTCATCACAGAAACACTCCTGCTCGGTGATCTCGGCATCTGGGGCCTGCTGACGGGCGTAGCAGGCACGACGATCGCCGCCTTCGTCTTGTTCGGCAGCACACTGCTCTTCACCGGCGCGGGCCAAACTTTCATGGACTTGGCCATCCGGATCAGCGGGCGCAGCCGCGGCGGCGCTGCGAAAATCGCAACCATCGCCTCTGGCCTCTTCGGCACGATCAGCGGAAGCGCCGTCGCCAATGTCGCGACGACAGGGAACTTCACAATCCCCTTGATGCAGCGGCTCCGCTATCCGAGCAGTTTCGCTGCTGCCGTCGAGGCGGTCGCTTCCACAGGCGGCCAACTCGCGCCACCGATCATGGGAGCCGCGGCTTTCGTCATGGCTGAAATCATCGGTGTCAGCTATGCAGAGATCATGGTTGCGGCGATCCTGCCCGCCATACTTTTTTATCTTGGTGTGTTTCTGACCGTTCATATTGCCGCTGTCCGCATGGGGTTGCCGCTGGTGCCCGAGGAGGAATTGCCCAGTTGGTCTGCGGTCCTAACTGTGACCAGAGTTTTCCCGATCATTGCTGCATTTACCGGCCTGCTCACGGGAATATTTTCCGGTCGCTCTGTTCAGACTTCCGCGTTCTGGGGAATTGTCAGCCTCTTCTTGTCCCACCTCGTGTTGCGCGTTCGCTCCGCAGATGACCTGCGCCACACTGGGCGACTGATCTTTGATGCGCTGGAAGACGCAGGGCGCACTCTCGTAGTGATCGGCATTCTGCTGATTGGCGCTCAGATCCTCGTATCGCTCATCAACATGACCGGCGTCGGAGTTGCCCTGTCATCGTATCTAGCGAGCGCGGCCGGCTCCTCGACATTTCTGCTTGCAGGTCTCGTCGGCGCGATCTGCCTCATTTTGGGCATGGGGATACCGACGACGGCCGCATATGTTCTGGTCGCCTCTGTTCTTGCGCCGGCGATGACGCAGGTCGGAATTCCCGCGCTCACCGCACACATGTTCGTCTTTTATTTCGCGACCATTTCTGTCATTACGCCGCCCGTCTGCGTTGCGGTCTTCGTTGCGTCAGGCATTGCGAAGACGCCATGGCTGCCCACCGCTTTTGAAGCGTGCAAGCTTGGAGCGGTGACCTATGTCGTACCGTTCCTTTTCCTGATCTACCCTGGAATGCTCGCCGAAGGCTCCTGGGAGCAGATCCTTGATGCTGCCGCGTCGGGCGTCGTGTTCACGGGCGCGTTTGCACTGCTATTCGGCGGCGCAAAGATCACTGGCTGGCGCATCGTGGATATTCTTGCGCCGCTTGTCATAGCCATGCTTGCAATTCACCCCAATCGCCTGGGCCTCGTGGTCGCTGCGATGTTGGCGGCTCTCCTGGCGCTGTTCTGGAGCAAAAGGGTCAAGTCCGCAGAAAGCGGGAACGCATAATCTGCGTTGCCGGACAATTGAAGAGCATCGCAACGCGTCGCTCGGATGAGCTTCGTCAACCCAATCGTGATAACCCGACAGTCCCCGCGATTGGGCGAACCTAATTCCCAGCCGCGAGCCGGCGCTCCACGAACATCGAATACCGGGACATACCGAAGCAGAAGATCCAGAAGATGATCCCTGCGAACACGTAGCCCGTCATCGCAGTGTTGGGTGAGAACCAATTGGAATCGGTCAGGTTTTGCTGGACGCTGCCGAGCAAATCGAAAATGCCGATGATGAGCACCAGGCTCGTGTCCTTGAAGAGACCAATGAACGTATTCACGATCCCCGGGATCACCAGCTTGAGCGCCTGAGGCAGAATCACGAGCGCCATCTTTTGGGAATATGTGAGCCCCAAGGCATCTGCCGCCTCGTACTGGCCGCGCGGGATGGCTTGCAGGCCGCCGCGGATCACCTCTGCGAGATAGGCGGCCGAGAACAAGGCCACCATGATCAAGGCCCGAACCAGCTTGTCGATGGTCCAGCCAGCCGGCAGGAACAGCGGCAGCATCACGGAGGCCATGAAAAGAACGGTAATCAACGGCACACCGCGCACGAATTCAATGAAGCCGACACAGAACATACGCACGATGGGCATATGAGATCGCCGCCCGAGTGCGAGGAGAATGCCGATAGGAAAAGCGCCGGCGATCGCGGTGGTCGCCACCACCAGGGTCACGAGCAGGCCGCCCCACAGCTCCGTCGGCACCACCGGAAGGCCCAGCCCGCCATAAAGCAGAATGAAGGCCAATACGGGAAAAACGACGAACATGTAGATCACGAGGTAGAGCTTACCTCGGACCCACGGAATCATGAGCGGAATGAGCCCTGCAGCGGCGAGCACATAGGTAAGGTTCACCCGCCAGCGCTCTGCCTCCGGATAGCGCCCGTACATGAACTGGCTGAACTTTGCCGTTACGAACGGCCAGCACGCTCCGATCCGGTCGTGTGTGCAATCGGCTCCGCTGCTCCCGGTCCATGTCGCATTGATGAATGCCCAATTCACGACTCCGGAAATCGCGACGTAGGCGATGTAAAGGCCCAGCAACGTGAGCAGCGCATTGCTCCAGCTCGAGAACAGGTTCTCGCGCACCCATGCGATCGGGCCCACCGTGTTGCGGGGCGGTGGGCGCATTCTGGAGAGGGAAGCGTCGATTGCGTCTGACATCCGTTCCCTCCTCTACCGCTCGACGAGCGCCATGCGCCGATTGAACCAGTTCATGAACGCCGACGTGAGCAGGCTGATGGTCAAATACACGGCCATCGTCATTGCAATCACCTCGACGGCCTGCCCGGTCTGGTTCAACACGGTGCCGGCAAAGACGCTCACAAAGTCCGGGTAACCAATGGCGACCGCCAGCGAAGAGTTTTTCGTGAGATTGAGATACTGGCTTGTCAGCGGCGGTATGATGATGCGCGCGGCCTGCGGAATCACAACGAGCCGCAACATTTGCCCGTCGGTAAGACCCAGCGCCTTTGCTGCCTCTTTCTGCCCCTTTGGTACGCCGAGAATTCCGGCCCGGACGATCTCAGCGATGAAGCTTGCGGTGTAAATCGACAAGCCGAGGAGCAAAGCCAGGAACTCGGGCTGAATGACGAGGCCGCCCTGAAAATTGAAGCCGCGTAATACCGGGTACTCCCAATACATCGGGGACCCGAGCACGAAATAGACGATCAACGGCAGACCCACGATGAGCCCGAGACTGCTGAGAAAGACAGGGAACTGTTGGCCTGTTTGCATCTGGCGCCGGCGAGCCCAGACGTAGAGCCCGATCGAGGCGAGGATGCCGAAAATAAAAGCAGCAACAACGATGCCAAAACCCGGCTCTGTTATAGGCGCCGGGAGATAAAGCCCCCGAACATTGAGAAAGCCTCCGCCGGCAAGCGGAATGCTCTGCCTCGGCGGCGGCAGATTCTTTAGAACCGCGTAATACCAGAAGAAGAGTTGTAACAGTAGCGGGACATTCCGAACGATTTCGATATAGACCGTCGCAAGCCGCGCGATGAGCCAGTTCGACGACAGCCGCGCAATTCCTATGATGAATCCCAGTATAGTCGCGAAAACAATGCCGATAGCCGAGACCAGTAATGTATTGAGCAAACCGACCCAGAACGCGCGGCCGTAAGTTGAAACGTTCGAATAAGGAATGAGCGTTTGCGAGATATCGAATCCGGCGGTCCGGCTGAGGAAATCAAAGCCTGACGCGATATTGTTGCGCTGCAGGTTCTCAGCGACGTTGTTGACGACCCACCACCCAACGAAAACAAGCCCGGCCAGCAGGATAATCTGATAGATCAGCTGCCGGAACTCAGGGCGATAGAGCAGGCTCGGTTTTTCGGTGGCAGCATCCCTGGATCGGCTATGGGTGGTCACCGCCATATGACTTTTATTTCCCTTGCCGGTTCACAATTGCCTGCGGATCGATCGGCAATGGAAGCGGAGACGCCGGCCGTTCCAAGGCCGGCGCAGCATCTTCCGCTTAGCGGATCGGCGGCGCGTATTGGAGGCCACCCTCCGTCCACAACGCGTTAAGACCGCGAGCGATGTTGATGCGGGAGTTCTTGCCAACGTTGCGGTCGTAGATTTCGCCGTAGTTCCCGACGGCCTTGATGATCCTCACGGCCCAATCGTTGTCGAGGCCAATTCCCTGGCCAAAGTCACCCTCGACCCCCAGTAGGCGCCGGATGTCAGGATTGCTGGAGGATTTCATTTCCTCGACGTTGGCTTGGGTGACGCCCAGCTCCTCGGCATTAAGAAGCGCGAAGTGCACCCACTTCACAATCGTGAACCACTGGCTGTCGCCCTGCCGCACGGAGGGGCCAAGCGGCTCCTTCGAAATGATCTCGGGCAGCACGATGTGCTCATCCGGATTCCGCAGCTGCAGGCGCTGGGAATAGAGACCAGAGGCGTCAGTTGTGTAAGCGTCGCAGCGCCCTGCCTCGTAGGCTTGGAGGCATTCCTCGGCCTTCTCGAACACGACCGGCTGATACTGCATGTTGTTCCGGCGGAAGAAGTCAGCGAGGTTAAGCTCCGTCGTGGTCCCCGTCTGGACGCACACGGTCGCCCCGTCCAACTCCTTTGCCGAGGAAACGCCGAGCGATTTCTTCACCATGAAACCCTGGCCGTCATAGAAATTGACGCCCGCGAAGCTCAGGCCGAGAGCGCTATCGCGGGCCATCGACCAGGTGGTGTTACGGATGAGAACGTCCGCCTCACCGGACTGGAGAGCAGTGAACCGCTCCTTAGCGGTCGTCGGGATATACTTGACTTTGTTCGGGTCACCGAGGACTGCAGCGGCAATTGCCTTGCAGTAGTCGACGTCAAGGCCGGTCCAGTTGCCCTTGTCATCGGGATTCGAGAACCCGGCGAGTCCGATGTTGACGGCGCAGTTCAGGACACCGCGCTGCTTCACCTGGTTCAGCGTCTGTTGCGCGGAGGCAGCGCTCGCGCTGGCAAGAGCCAGCACAGAAATCATTCCAAGTTTGATGAGCCGCTTCATTTTACTTCCCTCCTCTTAGGCAGACGTTCGTGGTTTTGTCCCTCTGATAGCCCTCGCTGATGAAGCTCTCCAATCGGCGTCACCCAAATCAGTGATTGAGTATCTGTGAAAGAAAAAGCCTGGTCCGTTCGGACTTTGGATCGCTGAAGAATGTGACCGGATTGCCCTGCTCAACGATTTCACCGCGATCCATGAAGATAATCCGATCAGCGACCGAGCGGGCAAAGCCCATCTCGTGTGTAACGACCAGCATCGTCATGCCCGACTCGGCGAGCTCGATCATGACGTCGAGGACCTCCTTGATCATTTCGGGATCGAGCGCCGAAGTCGGCTCGTCGAAAAGCATGATCTTCGGATTCATGCAGAGCGCACGCGCGATCGCGACGCGCTGCTGCTGGCCGCCGGAAAGCTGGCCCGGATATTTGTGCGCCTGTTCCGGAATCTTGACGCGCTCGAGATACATCATGGCAATGCGCTCGGCCTCGGCGCGCGGCATCTTCTTGACCCACACGGGCGCGAGGCAAAGATTTTCGAGAACGGTCAGGTGCGGAAACAAATTGAAGCTTTGGAACACCATGCCGACCTCCGACCGGATCTTGTCGATGTTTCGGAGGTCGCTCGTCAGCTCGATGCCATCGACGATGATCTTGCCTTCCTGGTGTTCCTCGAGCCGGTTGATGCAGCGGATCAGCGTGGACTTACCGGAGCCAGACGGGCCACAGATGACGATCTTTTCTCCCTGAGCCACCGAAAGATTTATGTCGCGCAAGACATGGAACTCGCCGAACCATTTGTTGACGTTGATCAGTTCGACGGCGGGTACGTCCGGCTGTGCCGCGAGCGTTGTCGCAGCAGAAGGTTGATCCATGCTCCCTCCGGGCTTTGCGGTTGTCCCTGGCTACCAGCCGGGCTTGTTCAGCTCGCCCGTATCCGTAAGCGGATAGCTCAGTATGCCTGACGCTTACAAACTGCGCAACGACAGGCTATGCCCATTTGCCGGGCAAAACCGCTCGCGAGATAAGCAGGTCTCAGCCGCGCCAATCCTCGATAATCATGCTGGCACCTTTCTCGGCGATCATCATCGTTGGTGCGGCCGTGTTACCAGAGGTGATCGTCGGCATGATCGAAGCATCTATGACCCGCAAACCTTGCAGCCCATGCACCCTGAGGCGAGGATCGACAACGGCCATTTCGTCGGTGCCCATTTTGGCTGTGCCAACGGGGTGGAAAATCGTGGTGGCGATGTCGCCCGCAGCGCGCGCCAGCGCCTCGTCTCCATCGATGTGCGGTCCAGGCTTGAACTCCTCGGGCTTGTAGCGGGCTAGCGCCGGCTGTTGTGCAATGCGGCGTGTTAACCGGATCGCATCCGCAGCAACGCGGCGATCTTCCTCCGTTGACAGATAGTTCGGCCTGATCTCGGGATGCGCGTCCGGATCGGGCGATGTAATGCGGATATGCCCACGGCTTGTTGGCCGCAGGTTGCACACGCTCGCCGTGAAGGCCGGGAACGGGTCGAGAGGCTCGCCGAATTTCGGCAGCGTCAACGGTTGGATGTGGAACTGCAAGTTGGGCGTTTCCCGGCTGGGGTCGGATCGCGCGAAACACCCGAGCTGAGAGGGCGCCATCGACATCGGCCCGCTCCGCCACAGCGCATACTCGAGCGCAATGGCCGCCTTGTGCCAAAGCGTTTGCGAGCGCTCATTGAGCGTGCGCACGCCCGAGACCTTGTAAGCGCAGCGGATCTGAAGATGGTCTTGCAGGTTCTCGCCGACGCCGCGCAGCTCGTGTTGAACCTCCACACCGGCTGCTTTGAGCACCTCGCCAGGTCCTATCCCTGAGCGTTGCAGGATCATCGGCGAGCCGATCGCACCGGCCGAAAGGATGACCTCTCGCCGCGCTGTGACCGTACGCGAACCGGATCCTTTCTGGCGGAAACTGACGCCGGTTACGCGTTTTCCTTCGAGCGTCAGTTTTTCAACAGTCGCGTGGGTGAGTACCTTGAGGTTTGGCCGGTTCAGCGCGGGCTTCAAGAATCCTTTCGCCGTCGTCCACCGAATGCCCTTGCGTTGGTTGACGTGGAAATAGCATGAGCCCTCGTTATTGCCGGTATTGAAGTCGCGAATGCGAGGGATTCCGGCCTGCTCAGCGGCTTCTGCCCAGGCATCGAGAATTTCCCAGCGCACACGCGGCTGCTCAACGCGCCACTCACCGCCCCGCGCATGCACGCCATTGAATTCCTCAGGCTCGAGCGCGTGCTGGTCCTCGTGCTTGAGGAAAAACGGGAGCACATCCTCCCAACCCCACCCGGTATTGCCGAGCTGGCGCCAGTGGTCGTAATCGCGGGCCTGCCCGCGCATGTAGATCATGCCGTTGATGGCGGAGCAGCCACCGAGAACCTTGCCGCGCGGATACTGCAGCTTGCGGCCATTGAGACCGGGCTCGCTGACGGTCTCGTAGCACCAATCGACCCTCGGATTGCCGAAGCAATAAAGGTATCCAACCGGAATGTGGATCCAAATGTAGTTATCCTTGCCACCGGCCTCGAGAAGCAGAACGCGGACACTCGGGTCGGCTGAAAGTCTGTTGGCCAATATGCAGCCCGCCGAGCCGGCTCCCACGATCACGTAATCGAACTCTTCCGGGGTTTCGGCCATCGCGTTTCGCTCCTCCCTGGCATCTCATGTTGAAACGTCATTACCCCAGCGGGTCGCATCGAGGAAGATCAGGATCGCGGGAACAATCGTCACTCCGTACGAGCGCCCGGCCGAAGAACGCGATTCGGTTGCCGTTCCAAACGGCGGAGCCGAGCTGGACAAATCCGCACGCCACATAGAACCGGTTATTGCGGTGCCCTTCCGCCGTTATCACATGCAGGCCAGGAACGCCGACCTTCGCTGCACACTCTGCAAAAGTCGCGACAAGCCGCTTGCCGATCCCCTGACCGCGCCAGCGGGCCGTCAGATTGATGTGCAGGTGTGCTGGGTACTTCCGCGTCAGATGCGCGAATTCGGCGAAATAGGAGATGTCCGAAAAAAGAGGATTGCTGGCGGGATCATCGAGGCAACCGACGAGATAGCCGACAACCTCACCTCCGGGAGCGAGCGCTACGAAAACATATTCCGGGTAGTGCGTAAGGTAGCGGCCCAGCCACCGCTCAAGAAACTCAGCCCGAGAGGCCTCGTTGTCGAAGCGCCGGCCACTGGACTCGAAGAAGATCGCCTCAATTGCCTCGCTAGCGCTCCCTGAATCTGGTGCTTCCCTCAGCCGTGCGATGGTCACGGCATTTGGCGAGCCAGATAGGCCGGGTGCAGAACTCATCTATGCAGACCACGAATAGCAGGTAGACAGAATGCCACATTGTGCAACGCAATGTGGTATGCCATATACCAGTTCGATGAGCCGAGAGCCGGAACAGGCCCGGAGAGCGAACGAGGTTTGATCATGAGCACCCCAAATACGACGATCGACTCTGCCTTGGACTTTGTGTCCTCCGGCACGAGAACTGGCCGCCCGCGCGGCGTGGTACAGGCGATCCGCGACTTTTTCGCGTCGCTTCGCACCGGCATTGAGGCGGCTCACCACTACGAGCGGCTCAAGGCGCAAGGGGTACCTCCGCAGGAGGCGGTCGAGATCGTCTACCGCGATCATTTCGCGAAAAAGAACTGATCGCGAACATTCCCCAGACTAAGATCCCAAACTCCTCGCCGTGCAGCCTGCACGGCTTTTTTATTTGGGTCCGACCTCAGCGGCATTGACAGGGGCGCCCGGACTCCTTCTAGATGCAATCCGATATTCGAGACAACTTGTCCCGGATTTTAGACTATGGGCGCCATCCCGGGAATTCAGAGCGCGGTTGCCAGCAGACCAGCGAAGCCCATCCTGAGGCGCCAGCGCTCAGGCCCTTGCAAGGGTGACCGCGGCTGTGGCGACAATGTCGTCGACGCTCGCGCCGCGCGAGAGATCGGCGATAGGCTTGGCGAAACCCTGCAGAAAAGGTCCGATTGCCTGGGCGTTGGCCAGATACTGAACCAACTTGTAGGCGATGTTCCCCGCATCCAGGTTCGGGAACACGAGTACGTTGGCGCGGCCAGCCACGGCGCTCTCCCCTTTGATCTTCTTGGCAGCGACGGTCCCATTCAGCGCCGCATCGGCCTGCAGCTCCCCGTCGATTTTCAGGTCGGGCTTCCGCTCGCGCACGATGCCCACCGCCGCGCGAACCTTCTCGACAAGCGGATGGCTGGCGCTACCGTGGGTGGAGAAGGACAGCATCGCCACTCTCGCCTCTTGATGCAGCAGCGCCTCGGCACTGGCGGCGGAAGCGATCGCGATGTCAGCCAACGTGCTGGCATCGGGGTCCACGTTCACGGCGCAATCGGCAAAAACATAGGCCCGCGGAGCCCCGTCGTGAGTTGCGGGCAGCAGCATGAGGAAGAAGCTCGACGGCGTGGCGACTCCCTCTGCCAGGCCAACGGTCATAAGCCCTGCTTCGATGACGCGCCGCGTTGGATTAGCGGCGCCGGCCACCATGGCAGCTGCTTGGCCGGAGGCAACCATAGCGCCGCCGTAGTAGAGCGGCCGGCGGAGCAATCGCATGGCCATGCCTGTCGTCATGCGTTCCCGGCCGGTGGCAATCTTGGCAGCGAGGCCTTCGAGATCCGGGTCCCCATCGGGATTACGGATTTCAACGCCGTCCAGGGACAGCTCGAGCTCGTCCGCCTTGCCTTCAATCGACTCCGGCACGCCCAGCAGCACAGGCCGCGCCAAGTCCTCATCGAGGAGACGGCGCGCGGCACGCAACACACGGTCATCGTCGCTTTCAGGAAGAATCACCCTCAGCCCGCGCCCCCTAATCGAGGCCTTGCACTCGGCAATGATGTCCATGTCGGCCCTCTCGAAAGCTCCTTGGCAGGCAGTTGGCAGCCGCCCGCGTCCTCACTGGCATCGCAATTCCGGAAGGGAGGTTCAAGCTTATGAGCGCCGCAGACAACGAGCCCAAGATCTACCGTGGTTTGAAGGACGTCTACTTCGAGCGATCCCCCACGACATTTATCGACGGAAAGGCGGGTGAATTACGCTACCGCGGCTATTCTATTCATGACCTCGCCGACCATTCGACCTTCGAGGAAACAGCGTACTTGCTGCTCTATGGTGAGCTGCCGACCCGCAGTCAGCTCGCCAAGTTCGAGGAGGACCTGAAGGCGGCGCGTCAACTCCCACCGGCCGTATTGGACATCATCTCCGTCGTGAAGCACGCCCATCCCATGGATGTTCTGCGTACGGCTGTTTCGGCGCTCGCAGCATTCGATCCGGAGACGGCGGACAACAGCCGCGAGGCGACGTTGCGCAAAGGCATACGGCTGACCTCCCAAGTGCCGATGATCGTTGCCGCGCATGAGCAGATCCGAAAAGGACGCACGCCGATTGCGCCCGACCCGCAGCTCTCGCATGCCGCCAATTTCCTCTGGATGCTGAAGGGCGAGAAGCCTTCGCAAGATGCGGCGCGGTTGCTCGACACAGATTTTGTGCTGCATGCCGAGCACGGCTCGAATGCCTCCTCTTTCACAGCCCGTGTCGTGATCAGCACCGAGGCCAACATCCATGCCGCCATCACAGCGGCCATCGCTGCACTTTCCGGCCCGGCTCACGGCGGCGCTGCGGAGGACGTGATGAAGATGGCGCAGGAGATCGGCGATCCCGCCAACGTGCCGGCCTATGTGAAGGCAAAGCGCGCAGCAAAGGAGCCGATCACCGGCTTCGGCCATCGCGTTTACCGCGCCGAGGACCCGAGGGCGCGTCACATGCGCGAAGGTGTCAAGCGGCTGTCGAAGGAAATGGGCGAGCCGCGGTGGTACGAAATCCTAGAGGCGCTCGTGAAGGAAATGGAGCCCTACGCCCGCCACGGCGTCAACGTCAACGTCGACTTTTACTCAGGCGTGATCTATCACCTGCACGGCATTCCGACCGATCTGTTCGTCCCGATTTTCGCCATCGGCCGTGTGCCGGGGTGGACCGTGCAGGTCTTGGAGCAGCAGTCCAACAACATCCTCATCCGGCCACTGACGCTCTACAATGGCCCTGGGCCGCGGGACTATGTCCCTATTGATCAGCGCGGATGAAATCTGCCCAAAAGAAAACCGGGCCGAAAATTCGGCCCGGCTTGGATTCCTGCTTACCACCAATAGCGGCAGCGATAATAGCGACGCCACCAATAGCGGCTGCCGGTCAGTATTGCCCGACGACGCAGCCACCCGCACCTCGGCCCGCCGATATAAATCGCAAACCGAGGCCCATGCCAGTGGCGATGCCAATGGCGGCGGTGGCGCCAATGGTGATGGCGGCGGAAATGGCGCCTCTTGTAAGAATATCCGCGCCATTTGCGATGTCGAACCTCGACGATATCCGACGCCTCGGTCTTCAGCATCGGAACTTTAGCAGCCGCAGCGCGGACCTCCGGCCCTGGTGTAACGACGATGAGGAGGGCAGCAGCAGCCGCTAGGGAAAGCAGACGCTTCGACATTTTCAGACTCCTGAACAGTTGTGCGCCGGCTCAGGGTTCGGCCGACGACGAACCGCTGTCTCTTTGCTGAGCTTCCCCACGTGATCGCAGTACCCTAATACGGATAACCTCGAGATCCAACCCGGGTTTCAGTTGCATCCGCATTGACGCCGATCAAAATCACGAGACACTTACCGCATTGATAAGCTTACGGCGGAACGCCGGTGGCAAATCAGCGGGCAACGACGGCGGAGGCGGTGGCCCGTAGTTCGGGCTGAACGGCTCACGGGGGTCGTCTACTTCCGATTTCCGATGAAGGGGTGGCGGAAGTTGGGCAGGAAGTCCGTCATCCTCCATGGCGACGCGCTCACTGCCAGTCCAATATTCGCCGTACTCGGATGAGGTTGCACAGCCGGAAAGAAAGACCGCGAGGAGAATGCCAATGGGCATTCTGGCGCGGCGCAGCAGTTTTCTCTGCGCGATAACCGACCACAAACGCATACCCGAACTCCACTGACACGACACTGTCGGTTATCAGAGCTCAGGCAGAGTTAAAACCGGGTTAGCCCTCGTCCCAATTCAATACAGGCTCGAATTTTGCACCCCCGCGCGGCCGAGAAATGAGCAGCTTGAGCAAAGCTGGTGAGAGACACTGCGGTTACGCGGCCCCGCTCAGCCGCCGCTCGATGGCCTCTAGTGCGAGATGAGCCTTGCTGCCGTCCGGCCCGCCAGCCTGGGCCATATCCGGGCGACCGCCACCGCCCTTGCCGCCCAGGACCTCAGCACCGGCCCGGACGAGATCGACGGCGTTGTACGTGTTCGTCAGATCGTCCGTCACCCCGACGGCAATGCCGGCTTTGCCATCCTCTGTCACGCCAACTATGGCGACGATGCCGGAGCCGACTTTCTTCTTCCCGTCGTCAACAAGCCCGCGGAGATCCTTCGGCTTGAGCCCTTCGACTTTCCGCGCGAGCAGCTTGATGTTGCCGATGGTGCGGATGCCGTCCGCAGCAGCCACACCATTGCCGCCCGCGCCCAGCGCGAGCTGGCGTTTGGCATCCGCCAGCTGACGCTCCAACGTCCGCCGCTCCTCCATCAGCGCCTTGACGCGATCGACCAAGTCATCAGGCCGTACCCGAAGCACATTTGCAGCTTCGCGCACGCGATCATCCTGCTGATTGAGGTAAGCGCGCGCGCCATCGCCAGTCAGCGCCTCGATGCGGCGCACACCGGCAGCGGACGCGCCTTCGGAAATAATCCGGATAATGCGGATGTCGCCGGTGCGCTTCACGTGCGTGCCGCCGCACAGCTCCATGGACCACGGCCGGTTGGAGCCCGGAGGCGCCAGGCCCATGGACACGACGCGCACCTCATCCCCGTACTTCTCGCCGAAGAGCGCCATGGCACCCGTTTCCAACGCCTCCTCGAGCGACATCAGGTGCGTCTCGACCGGCACGTTCTGCGCGACGATGGAGTTCGCCAGATCCTCGACCTTCCTCAACTCCTCCGCCGTCATGGGCTTCGGATGCGAGAAGTCGAAGCGCAGGCGATCCGGCGCAACAAGTGAGCCCTTTTGCGCAACGTGCGATCCCAGCACCTGCCGCAACGCTTCGTGGATGAGGTGGGTCGCCGAATGGTTGGCGCGGATGGCTGAACGGCGCGCGTGATCGACCTCGAGCTCGACCGCATCGCCAACCGCGAACTGCCCCTTCTCGACGACGCCGTAGTGGACGAAGAGGTCGCCGAGCTTCTTCTGCGTGTCGGTGACGCGGAAGATCGCCCCCTTGGCGCCACGGATCTCGCCCGTATCGCCGACCTGTCCGCCCGACTCGCCATAGAACGGCGTCTGATTGAGAACGATCGCAGCCTCCTCGCCAGCTTTCAGGCGATCGACACGGCTGCCGTCCTTCACGATGCCACGAATGACGCCTTCCGCCGATTCCGTTTCATAACCAAGGAATTCGGTGGCGCCGACCTCCTCGCGCAGCTCGAACCACACAGCCTCGGTCGCGGCCTCGCCGGAGCCCTTCCAGGCTTTCCGCGCCTCCTCCTTCTGCCGCTCCATAGCCTCGTTGAAGCCATCGATGTCGACGGCAATCCCGCGCGGCTTGAGCGCGTCCTGCGTGAGGTCGAGGGGGAAGCCATACGTGTCATAGAGCTTGAAGGCCACCTCGCCCGGCAGCACGTCGCCCCGCTTCAGGCCTTCGGTCGCCTCATTGAGCAGGCTTAGCCCCTTGTCGAGCGTGCGGCGGAACCGGGTCTCCTCGAGCTTCAGCGTCTCGGTGATGAGCGGCTGCGCGCGCACCAGCTCTGGATAGGCGTCGCCCATCTGACGAACGAGGGCAGGCACGAGCTTGTACATCAGCGGTTCCCGCGCCCCGAGCAGATGCGCGTGCCGCATGGCGCGGCGCATGATCCGGCGCAGCACGTAGCCGCGGCCCTCGTTGGAGGGCAGGACGCCGTCAGCAATCAGGAAGCTCGCGGCCCTCAGGTGGTCTGCGATGACGCGATGGCTCGCCTTGAACTCGCCCTTGGCCTCGACGCCGGTGGCATCCACCGACGCCGCAATCAGCGCCTTGAAGAGATCCGTCTCGTAGTTGTCATGCGTGCCCTGCAGCACCGCAGCAATGCGCTCAAGGCCCATGCCGGTGTCGATGGACGGCTTGGGCAGGTTGATGCGCTCGCCAGAGGCAAGCTGCTCGTACTGCATGAACACGAGGTTCCAGATCTCAATGAACCGGTCGCCGTCGGCGTCTTTCGAGCCCGGAGGGCCGCCAGGAATATGTGGACCGTGGTCGAAGAAAATCTCGGAGCACGGACCGCAGGGGCCCGTGTCACCCATGGCCCAGAAATTGTCCGAGGTTGGAATGCGGATGATCTTCTCGTCCGGGAAGCCGCTGACCTTCTTCCAGATCCGAAACGCCTCCTCGTCCTCGTGGTAGACGGTCACGAGGAGCCGCTTTGGATCGAGGCCGAACTCCTTGGTGACGAGCCGCCACGCCAGCTCGATGGCGAGGTCCTTGAAGTAGTCGCCGAAGGAGAAGTTGCCCAGCATCTCGAAGAAGGTATGGTGCCGGGCCGTGTAGCCGACGTTCTCGAGGTCGTTGTGCTTGCCGCCTGCGCGCACGCACTTCTGCGCCGTCACGGCTCGCTTGTAGGGCCGCACCTCTTGGCCGGTGAAGACGTTCTTGAACTGCACCATGCCGGCGTTGGTGAACAGCAACGTCGGGTCGTTGCGCGGCACCAGCGGCGAGGATGGCACGACCTCGTGCCCCTCCTTGCGGAAGAACTCCAAGAAGGTGCTGCGGATCTCGTTGACGCCGGTCATGTCCAGGATCTCGTGAAAAGTACTTCGGTCAAAGTTGCTCTTGCGATCGGAAGCCCGTTCTACATTCGCCAGTCACGCCCGGGTTGGGAACGCCTGTCGAACCGGCGCCAGGATCCGCCCGGGCTGGCGAAAACGGTCGCATGCGATGAGGCCGACGACGCTTCTCTTCGCCAGCTTCAAGTGTCCGTGCTTTTAGCGGTGTCTCAGAATGCTGTCCAGAAAACCGCGCGTGAGCGCGCTAGGCGGGACAGCTGGCCCAAGATCTATCCCATAGATGGTGCTGCGAGCGTCCGATGTGGAGCGCCGCGAGCCATCGGCTCCCAACCTAGCCGCTGCGTACCACTTTCACGTTCTGGTTGGGCTCGACGCGCACGACGTTGTGCCTTTTGAGGTAATCCGCGACGACGTTCCAGATCGGGGGCCCCTCGGTGTTCTGGTTCACCGATGCCCAGCCGCTGACGACGTAGGTGCGGCTGGCCTCAATGGGCTCGCCCGTTCTGAGGAGCACCATGTCGGAAATGCGGTTGCCCATGCTGGCGTCCACATCGATGGTGAACCCAAGCCCCCCGACGCGAACCATGTCGCCGCCCTGCTGGTAGTATGGGTCGGGGTTGAACACGTTGTCCGCGACATCCTCCAGGATATCTTTGAGCATCTGCCCTGACATTTCCGTCCGGTAGCAGGCCGGATACGTCATCGCGGTCGCGTTGTAGATATCCTCCCACGTGATCGCCTGCCCTGGTAGCAGGCTCGCACCCCAGCGGAACCCCGGCGACAGGCTGATCTCCGCGTCGCGCTCCTCCAGCATGGCCTGGCAGATCAGGTCGTCGAGGGTGCCGTTGAAGTTGCCGCGCCGGTAGAGCAGCGTTTCGGTACGGCCGAGCTCGGTGCGGAGCATCGGCTCGTGCGGGGCCCGGATCTCGCGGACCAGCTCGGCCATCTCCGGATCGGGATCAATGGCATCGGCGAGAACGGGGATGAGGGCATAGCTGTAGTCGGCGATTTTGCCGTCGCGCACCTCGAGATCGAGGCGGGACAGGAACTTGCCGTGTGAGCCTGATGCCACCAGCAGCGTCCTGCCGACCTTCACCGGGAATGGCAACGCGTCGTGGGTATGCGCGGTCAGGATCACGTCGATCCCCGGCACGCGCGAGGCGAGCTTCCGGTCCACATCGAAGCCATTGTGCGAAAGCAGCACGACGAGGTCGGCGCCGCCGGACCGGGCCTCTTCCACGTGCCGCCGCACCGTTTCTTCGCGGATGCCGAAGGACCAATTCGGCACCATCCATCGCGGATTGGCGATGGGCGTGTATGGGAACGCCTGCCCGAGGACCGCGATCCGGAGCCCGCCCCTCTCGAACACTTTGGTGCCGTGGAAGACCGGATCCTCGAAATCCGTCTCGACGACATTCCCGGCAAGAAATTGAAACGGCGCCGTGCCTGGCGTGTCGAGCCCGCCGAAGAGCTCGGAAACCCGATCGGCGCCCAGGGTGAACTCCCAATGGCCGGTCAAGGCACCGATGCCGAGGCGGCTCAGAACGTCGACCATATCACCGCCTCGCGTCTGCAGGGCCGTATAGGACCCCTGGAGCGAATCCCCGCCGTCAAGCAGAAGGGTTCGCTCGTCCCCCCGTTCGGCGCGAATGGCTTTGATAAGCGTAGCGAGCCTGTCGACACCGCCAACACGCCCATAGTTCCGGGCCAGCGCCTCGAAGTCGCTCGAGGAGAGCATGTAGGCCATGTGTGTGCCGGGCTCGATTCCGGCCGCGCGCAGGAACTCATCGCCCGTGATGTGCGGGAACTCACCCTTCATCTCCCCGACGCCGAGGTTGATCGAGGGCTCGCGGAGGTAGACCGGCACGAGTTGTGCGTGCAGATCCGCGATGTGCAGCAACGTCACCTGTCCTTTTGCCTCGAACCGCAGCAGGTCCTGTTGCGTGAGGCGCTGTTGTGCCACGGCCTTCCAGAAGCCGGCTTCCAGGGCCGATACCCCGGCGGCCGCCAGCCCTATCTGGAGAAGCTCGCGTCGCGTCGTCATGCAGTCGCTCCCGGTACGACTGCCCTCCTCTGCTCCTTCAGGCTCTGGAGCAGTCCGAAGGCAAGTCGTGCATTCGTTGCTTTCAGCCGGCTGCAGGCGGAGCTGGGTCCCCTGCTTTTTCCGATCAGAGCCTCGGCTCGGTCGTCACTTGTTGACGGGACTCTCGGGGTCCATCAGCAGCGCGACAAGGTCTTTGATTTGATCAATGGTCAGGATCTTGTTCGCCCCGAACCTCGGCATGTTCGCGCAAGGCACATGCGCATGCGGATTGTAGATCCGCTCGTAAACCGCCTTGATCTCCTCCTGGTCGTAATCACGGAGTTTGCCATAATTGTAGAGGCTCGGCCCGAGGGTCCCGTAGCTCACCTCCTCCTTGGTGAGCTGATGGCAGGCATAGCAATTGCCACCGTTCTCCCGGCGCGGCGGATAGTCCGTAAACCGCATGCCGTACCCTGACTGAGCCAGCTTCTCACCGTTCTTCCAGTCGCCAAGGAACTTGCCATCCCGAGGATAAACGATCTTCGCCCTCTCGCGCTCCATGATTGCGTTGGCGAGCTCGTTGGACGGTTGATTGCGGGTTTCCGTGCACTCCTTCATCGTCTGGTCCTGGACGAGGCGCTCCTGCCACTCGGGCGGCGCGCTCTTCCAGCCGTCCTTGATCACTTGCTCGACGCGGACGGCATCAACTGAGGGCTTGTCCTGCGCATAAGCGGCGCCGGCGACGAGACCAATCACGGCGAGAGCCGTCAAACCTTTTTTCATGACACTCCTCCCCCTCGCTCAGCGTTTGAGACCCGGGGCGGAGATTTCTCCCCCTCTGGCCTTGTCGTTCAGGTACATGATGAGCGCCACGGTGACGTCCGATCCGAAATCGACGCGCCCCAACCGCATCTGCCAAAAGCAGTCGAAAAGGCGGTGCTGCATCGTCATGACGTGCGTGGAGGAAACTCGGTAGGCCGGCCACTCGCCAATAACTTTCTTGGCTTCCTCAGGATCGGAAAGATATGGCAGCGGCTGCAGGCGAATGCGCAAACCTTTATCATTGTGGCAGGTCGCACAAGAAAAATCCATTGGCCCCTGGCGGCGGAAGAAAATCGCCTCACCAATGGCCAGCATTTCTTTTTCCTTTGGATGCTCGACGTGCGGAGCAAATTTCATTCCGGCTGATTTTGACGCAATATACGTTGCAATTGCGCCAATATCCGTAGTAGGCCGGCCGCCTCCGGGAAACGGCTTGATCGCTTCCTTGGCTGGAATTCCTTGCAGCTGTTCCATGCACCAGACGATCCGCGTTTCGACGTCCATCACGCGGTCTGCATCGGGGAAATAGCGGGGAAGCTCGGCGAAAGCGCCCTCGACGACGCCTGGCCCTTTTCCAAGATCGCACTGTTCGAGAGAGACATTCTTCGGGCCAGCTTTCGTTTTCCAAAGCGCCTCGCCGCGGTCCACATCCAGATAAGCGGGATTGGACCAAGGATCTTCTCGCAGCATCTGGCGATACTGCTCAAGTCCCCGTTCTGTTGCATCATCTTGTGCTATGACGGGAGAGGCGCCTGCGAGAAAAACGGCTGCGCTCAGAACGGCCAGCAGACGCGTGTAGCTCATTCGCACGTTCTTTTCCCCCTCGAAAGTTCAGCGCTGGAAATCCGAAACCCGGTGCTACCGGTCTGCTCACGAAGCTGAGCAACGGGGTTTCAGAATATGTGCGGTGAAATGGAGGGGCAAGCGGTTCTATCGCTTATCGCGCAATATTCAGAAGCGGCGTTTTTTCAGAGCCTGAATTGCATCTGCGATTTCAGCCAAAGAATCGACAACGAGATCCGCGCCGAGCTCATGTGCAGGGATGCGGCTGTAGCCAAAGCTCACGGCGATGACCGGTAAGCCCGCGGCGCGTGCGGCTCCAACATCGGCACTGCTGTCGCCGATCATGACAGCGCGATCGGCAGCGACACCGAGCTCGGAGAGCGCGGCGAGCAACATTGCCGGATCAGGCTTTTTGGGCAGCTCATCAGTGCCGCCGACTACAGCATCGAAGCAGTTTCGCAAGCCGAGCTTCGAAAGAACGGATTCTGTGATTGAAGCTGGCTTGTTGGTGCAGATCGCGAGCTTCATGCCCGATCGACGGAGCTCGTCCAGCATCGTCCGGCCATGATCATAGACCTTGGTGCGTGCGACCGAAGCCGTGAGATAAATCTCGAAAAAAACCTCGTGGAGCCGCTGCGCAAGCGAGTCGTCGTCACCGCGGCCGCGAGCCTTCAGTGCCCGGTCGATCAATACCCGGGAGCCACCGCCCACCATCAGCCGCACCTCGGCCTCGGAGAACGGCTCCAGGTCCGTCTGCCGAAGTGCGAGATTCAGCGCATCTGTGATGTCGCCGGCGCTGTCGATCAGTGTTCCGTCGAGATCGAAAACGACGGCCTCGGGCCAGCGGTCAGTCACGTGCCAGTGCTGCCACACCCGGCAGCTCGCGACCTTCAAGCCACTCGAGGAAAGCTCCACCTGCCGTGGAGACATACGAGAACTGATCCGCCACGCCGGCTTGGTTGAGCGCAGCCACGGTATCGCCTCCCCCGGCAATCGACACGAGCTTACGCGCTTTTGTCAGCCTCGCAGCTTCTCGTGCCAAAGCGAACGTCCCCTCGCCAAACGGCGGCACCTCGAAGGCGCCAAGCGGGCCGTTCCAGAGCAACGTGCGGCAACGGGTCAGCACGTCGGTGAAATGCTCCACTGTCTTCGGGCCGACATCGAGGATCATGCAGTCCTGCGGCACCTCGAGGATTGCCACGGTCTTAGTTGGTATACCGGCCTTGAGCTCGGTCGCGACTACGGCGTCCGACGGCAGCACGACCTCGCAGCTTCTCGCCTTGGCGGCTTTCATCACCTCGTGCGCGGTGTCGACGTGATCCGGCTCCGCCAGCGAGCGGCCGATCTCGACCCCCTGCGCCAGATAAAACGTATTCGCCATTGCCCCGCCGATGATCAGCTTATCGACCTTCTGGACAAGGTTCATCAGCACAGGGATCTTTGTTGAGATCTTCGCACCACCGACGATGGCGGCCGTGGGGGGATCGGGCCGCTCAAGCGCGGACCGCAGCGCCTCGATCTCCTCCATCATCAACGGGCCGGCGTAGCTCGGCAGATAGTGCGTCACACCCTCGGTTGAGGCATGGGCCCGGTGAGAGCTGGAAAACGCGTCGTTGACGTAGAGGTCCCCGAGTGCCGCCAGCTCTTTCGCGAACTCGGGATCGTTCTTTTCCTCGCCCTTGTGGAACCGAAGGTTTTCCAACACCACGATCTGACCAGGCGATAAGGAGTTCACCGCCTGCTGAGCCGTCGGTCCAACGCAATCTTCCACGAAAGAAATCGGTGTGCCCATCAGTTCGGACAGCTTGTCGGCGACAGGTTTCAGCGAGAACTCCGGTGCCCAATTTCCTTTCGGCCGTCCAAAGTGCGAGATGATGACGACGCGAGCGCCGCGGCTCGACAAGTCTCGAATGCCAGGAATCAGCCGCTCGAGCCGGGTCGCATCCGTCACCTGGCCGTCCTGCACAGGAACGTTGAGATCGGCGCGCACCAGAACGCGCTTCCCATGAACGTCGAGACCTGCCGTCGTCTTGAGCTTATCGAGGTCCATGGACGATCTCCCATTCCTGTGATGTCACCTGCGTTTCGCGATAAGGGCCAGCGCCGTTTCGACAACCCGCGCAGGCGTCAGGCCGAAGTGTTGGAACAAGGCCGCGCCCGGCGCTGAAGCACCGAAATCGCTGAGCCCGATGAACACGTCATCCTTGTCGAGCCACTCATGCCAGCCCTGGACGACGGCCGCTTCGATGCCGATCCGAGGAGCATCTCCCAGCACAGCGCGGCGATAGCCTTCCGGCTGCTGGCGGAAAAGTTCGAAGCACGGCATTGAAACCACGGCCGCCGCGATCCCTTGCCCAGCCAGCGCCTCTGCCGCCTCGACCGCGAGTCCGACCTCCGACCCCGTGGCCAGCAAGGTGACGTCGCGCTTGCCCGAAGTTTCACGCAAGACATACGCGCCTTTGGCGCAAAGGTTCTCGTCGGTGTGCGTCGTGCGCAGGTTCGGCACGGGCTGCCGAGTCAGCGCGAGGATGCTGGGTGTATCGCTCGGGCGCACAGCGATCTCCCAGCACTCGACCGTCTCGACCCCATCCGCCGGGCGCAGGACGTTGAGGTTCGGCATCGCTCTGAGGCTCGCGAGATGCTCGATCGGCTGGTGCGTTGGCCCATCCTCGCCGAGACCGATTGAGTCGTGGGTCATTACGTAGATGACCCTCTGGCGCATCAAAGCTGAAAGGCGAATGGCCGGGCGGCAATAGTCAGAGAACACGAGGAAGGTGCCGCCATACGGGATCAGGCCGCCGTAAAGCGCCAGCCCGTTCATGGCCGCTGCCATGGCGTGCTCGCGAATGCCGTAATGGATGTAGGTGCCGCTGAAATCGCCTTTCCTGATGACGGTCTGCGATTTGGTCTTGGTGTTGTTCGAGCCCGTCAGATCGGCTGAGCCTCCGATCAAACCCGGCAAGACCGGCACCAGGTAATCCAGCGTGAATTCGGACCACTGACGTGTCGCCTTCTTGGCGGTTTCAGCCGCGGCCTTGCGTTTGGCCTCAAGGATTGCCTGCCGAAGAGCCTCACCATGCGCAGCCACTGGGTGCTCGAAGCTCTCGCGCAGCTTGGCATCGATCTTGGCCCAACGCTCCTGCCATCTCGCCCGCTCCTCAGCCCCGCGGCGCCCAGCGGAGCGCCAAGCTTTCAGAATTGGCTCCGGCACCTCGAAAGGCGGATGAGGCCACCCAAGCGTCTGTCTCGCCGCTGCGATTTCATCACTACCGAGCGGAGAGCCGTGCACTCCAGCCGTCCCTTGCTTTTTGGGGGCGCCAAACCCGATCGTGGTCTTGCAGGCGATGAGCCAGGGCTTGCTGCCATCAGAACGGGCGCGCGAGATGGCGGCGGCCACGGCGTCCGGATCGTGCCCATCGACTGCAGCCGTGTTCCAACCAGCGGCCTCGAAGCGCCGAATCTGATCCTCGGAGGTGGAAAGCGAAGTGGGCCCGTCGATGGAGATTCCATTGTCGTCGAACAGCACAATCAGCTTGCCCAGCCCAAGGTGCCCCGCAAGCGTGATGGCCTCCTGGCTGATGCCTTCCATCAGGCAGCCATCGCCCGCGATCACATACGTGTGGTGATCAATAACGTCGGGCCCGAGACGCGCGTTCCAGATGCGTTCTGCAATCGCCATTCCGACCGCGGTGGCAATGCCCTGGCCTAACGGCCCAGTGGTCGTCTCGATGCCTGGGGCGTGCCCATACTCGGGGTGGCCGGCGGTCTTCGAGCCGAGCTGGCGGAACTGCTTGATCTGCTCGATGTCCATGCCCGGATAGCCGGTCAGGTAGAGCAGCGCGTAAAGCAGCATGGAGCCATGGCCGGCCGAGAGCACAAAGCGGTCGCGGTTGGGCCAGGCGGGATCGGAAGCGTCGTAACGCAGAAATCTGGTGAAAAGCACAGTTGCGACGTCGGCCATGCCCATTGGCATGCCGGGATGCCCCGACTTGGCCTTCTCGACTGCGTCCATGGCGAGCGCGCGAATGGCGTTGGCCATATCCTTGTGGCTCACGTCTGCGCTCGTCGCAGCCGTGGGGTGAGCTGGGGGCATTGGCTTCCTCGTTGTTGCCCGGCCGGACGGTGCACGCCGGCCCGGATCGGTATTGCGCGACCCATTTAGCTGCAGGCGCGGGTGGCGTCTACACTATGGACAGTCGCACTGACGTGGCAGGTGAAGTTGTGCAAAGCGACCAACTCGATCGCCTCGATAAGCCGCCATTAGGGGCCCTGCCGGCTGGCTCCGAAAAGTTGCATCCTCAGTTCCGAGCCGCCAGAAAGCTCTCGACCTGCGCGCGGGTAGGCAGGCCCGCCCGGGAGCCGATTCGGGTGCACTTCATGGCCGCAACCGCGCACGCAAACCGTGCGCAGGCCTCGATCGGCTGTCCCTCCACAAGAGCAAGTGCGAATGCGCCGTGGAAGGCATCCCCGGCTCCGGTGGTGTCGACCACGTCCACCTTGAAGCCCGGCTGGTGTCCTTCCCCGGACGCTTCCATCCATCGGTAGCCATCGGCGCCCAGCGTGACGCCGGCGTGCTTCGGGCCGAATGCCAGCACACGCTTCAATTTCTCACCAATCTCGACCTCCGGAATGAAGTCTTCTAGAGCGGGCGCGGAAAATATCGCGTAATCCGTCAGCTCCAGCACCTCGGCCAGTGCCTCACGGGCGCCGAGATCGGCGTCGAACACTGTGGGCACGCCCTCCTTCCGCGCGCGGGCGAAGGACACGCGTAGTCCCTCAAGCCAGCGCACATCGCCCAGCACCGCCCCAGCGCCTTTGATGCGCTCCAGCGGTAGCCAGCTCGTGCCGGACGGCATGTTGATGTCGCGCGCGCCCACAATGAGCCGCTCGCCGGCATCATCGACGATAATCGCGGAGGTCGAGGTGCGCCCTTCCTCGAACGCCTGCACGGAACGGACGTCGACGCCAAGGCTTCTGAGCCCAGCCCGGATCTTTACGCCAGCATCGTCGTCACCGACGCGGCTCCAAAGCTCAGCCTTGCCACCGAGACGCGCGATCGTTGCTGCAGCGTTAGCCGCCATTCCGCCGCCGCTCTCGACGTGCTCCAGGGCACGAACCTTTGACGGGACTTTGGGGAAAGCTTCGATTCGGTAGATGTAATCGAGCGCGGCGTGGCCGATGCAGATGATCCGCTTCATGATTTCATTTCCAGCATCGACCGGATCGCGTTTCCCGGTCCTTCAACAGAGGTTTTTCTCGAATAAACGCATTGTCCAAGAGAATAAGGTAAGGGCAAGTAATCGAGCACGAAAACCTGTGTCTTATTGTTTTTTTACCGCGCGGTCGATCTCCATCACCTCCGAAAGGAGCGATTCGAGCTGGCGAAGTGGAACCATATTTGGTCCGTCCGAGGGCGCTTTGTCGGGGTCCTGGTGAGTTTCAATGAAAAGTCCGGCGATGCCCACGGCAACAGCCGCGCGGGCCAATACCGGCACAAAACGCCGGTCCCCGCCTGAGGACGTGCCCTGGCCACCCGGCTGCTGGACCGAGTGGGTCGCATCGAAAATGACTGGAGCGCCCGTCTCGGCCATGATCGGCAGCGATCGCATATCGACCACCAAAGTGTTGTAACCAAAGCTCACGCCGCGCTCGGTTACGAGAACCTTTGTGTTGCCGCTTCCCGTAACTTTGGCGACGACATTCTTCATGTCCCAGGGCGCGAGGAACTGGCCCTTCTTGATTTTCACCACCCGGCCAGTCTTTGCCGCGGCCACCAGCAGGTCCGTTTGGCGGCAGAGAAAGGCGGGGATTTGCAGTACATCCACAACCTCGGCCACTGGCGCGCACTGTGCCGGCTCGTGCACGTCGGTCACGCAGGGCAATCCGAGACTCTCGCGAATTTCGGCGAAAACCGGCAGCGCCGCAGCCAGTCCTATGCCGCGCTTCGCTGACAAACTCGTGCGGTTGGCCTTATCGAACGACGTTTTGTAAACGAGCCCAATTCCGAGCCGGCCACAGATTTCCTTCAGGGCCGCAGCCATTTCGAGGGCATGCGCGCGGCTTTCCATCTGGCAAGGGCCAGCGAAAAGGGCGATTGGCCGGTTGTTGGCAAACGTAACGGATCCGACCGTGACGGTGGAATCGGGTGCGATCGATTGGGTCTCAGTCATTATTGCCTTCTTAGGGCTTCAAGCCTCGATCTCAGAGCCGCCAGGCTCGGTGGTATTGGGCCGCGGCCCAACTCGCAGTGGCACCACTCCTTTGCCGCCCAGCGCCTCGTAGCGCCGCAGGTTATCGGCAATCTCGAACCATGATAGCTGCTCGCCAGCGAAAACATGAGCGCGCGGTTTCACCTGGTTGGGATCAGCGAGTGTGCCGGCGTGCAAGTGGATTTCGCCCGGATAACGGTCGGCCATATATGCCATAGGCGAGCCGCACCGCGAGCAGAAATAGCGCCGGACACCTGCGGAGGATTCGTACACGGCGGGTCCGCCTTTCACGTATCGAAACTGATCGAGCTTGACGCCGACATACGTGGTAACGGGCGCCGATGTCGCGCGCCGGCAGCTCTCACAGTGGCAGTAGACGACCCACTTGGGCTCGCCGTCGAACTCGTAGGCGATGGCCCGGCACAAGCAATGCCCTCGCGTTGGCATTCGCGCGCTCCCGAACTGAGATGCCGAACGGACAGCTTACACCAGGGGTAGAGCCGCGAAAGAGTTCGCCTGCCTGGGAACGCCTGATGCCGATTTCCTGTTGATGAACCACCCTTGAGACAGTGGTTCGCATCGAACGGAGCATGGTGGCAAGAACGACCAAACGGGATCAGAGACAGCAGAGCCGCCGCAGCCGCGCCTCCGAACGGTCGAACGCGCAGAGGTACTGGTCCCAGGAGGTGACGCGCACCAGCAACGCGCTCGATCTCGAGCCGGGTGTTTTCACCTGGGATGATCCTGCGGCCATCGCGCGGTCCCTGAAGCGTTCAGCAGAGACGAGCACCCGCCGCAAGGGCACGCCGTTCCAGTCCGCAATGTCGATGCTGAACTTCTATATCAATCGTGCCGGCCGGAACCTGCCGGCAGAACGGCGCCGAACCCTTGAACGAGCGAAGGCCGAGCTGCGCCGCGTGTTCCATCGCGCCTGACGCAGTCTCGGCCCCTCCCCCCGACTGACGGGTCGCCTCTCCCCCAACGGCCGACCCGTCGTGCCCCCCACATCTCGAAGAAGCGGCTCTGCGATGTGAAGGCTGTTTGCCTCAAGATTGCTCAGCCCTGTGGAGTCCGCGGACAATCACCGCGGACAATTTGCCGTGTCTTTTCCACAGCTTCTCCACAGGTTGCTCAGATTAAGCACTAGTCTTGGTCCGCAGACAACGGATGACATTCGCTTGAAGACCAAAAAGCTGCCTGGTGTGTGGCCGCGAAAGCACACCCGAATCGAGGGCTGCTAGACCAACCGCGACTGCTCCACCGCAGCAGCGATGAAGCTCTTGAAGAGCGGGTGCGGATCGAATGGCCGCGACTTCAGCTCGGGATGGAACTGGACACCGATGAACCACGGGTGATCCGGGTACTCGATGGTCTCGGGAAGAAGGCCGTCAGGAGACATGCCGGAGAAAAAGAGCCCCGCTTCCTCCAGTCGCTGGAGGTATTTCGGATTCACCTCGTACCGGTGGCGATGGCGCTCCGAAATGACCGTCGTGCCGTAAATGGAGGCTATTTTGCTATTCGGCTTGAGATGCGCCTCGTAAGCGCCGAGCCGCATCGTGCCGCCAAGATCGCCGCCCGCCCTGCGCTTTTCCAGCTGATCCCCGCGCATCCATTCGGTCAGTAGGCCGACAACCGGCTCCGGAGTCGGGCCAAACTCGGTAGAGCTGGCCTCCTTGATGCCAGCCAGATTGCGCGCGGCCTCGATGCACGCCATCTGCATGCCGAAGCAGATGCCGAAGTAGGGCACGCGATGCTCGCGAGCGAAGCGGGCGGCAAGAATCTTGCCCTCAGAGCCGCGCTCCCCGAACCCGCCGGGCACAAGAATACCGTCGACGTGCTCGAGGAACGGAGCCGGGTCCTCCCGCTCAAAGGTTTCGCTCTCGATCCAATCGATGTTCACCCTGACCTTGTTGGCGATGCCGCCGTGCACAAGCGCCTCGATCAGCGACTTGTAGGCGTCTTTCAGCTCCGTGTATTTGCCCACGACGGCGATAGTGACATCGCCTTCTGGGTTAGCGATGGCGTGACTGATGGCCTCCCAGCGAGAGAGATCCGGCGGCGGCGCATCGCAGATGCCGAAGGCCGCCAGCACTTCCCGATCCAGCCCTTCGCGATGGTAGGCGAGCGGCACATCGTAAATGGAGGCCACATCGAGCGCCTGAATGACGGCTTCCTCGCGCACATTGCAGAAGAGCGCGATCTTGCGCCGCTCTGAAATGGGAATCGGCCGGTCGGCGCGGCAAAGCAGAATGTCCGGCTGAATGCCGATCGAACGCAGCTCCTTCACCGAGTGCTGGGTCGGTTTTGTCTTCAGCTCACCGGCACTCGAAATGTAGGGAACCAACGTCAGGTGAATATAGATCGATGAGCCACGCGGCAGCTCGTTGCCGAGCTGGCGAATGGCCTCGAAGAACGGCAGGCCCTCGATATCGCCCACAGTGCCGCCGATCTCGACCAGCACAAAGTCGATGCCTTCGTTGTCGGCTGTGATGAACTCCTTGATGGCATCGGTGACGTGGGGGATCACCTGCACCGTTGCGCCGAGATAGTCGCCCCGCCGCTCCTTGGCCAGGATTTCCTGATAGATGCGCCCCGTGGTGATGTTGTCGCTGCGCTTGGCCGGCACGCCGGTGAAGCGCTCATAATGGCCAAGGTCGAGATCTGTCTCAGCACCGTCGTCGGTGACGAACACCTCGCCATGCTGATACGGGCTCATGGTGCCCGGATCGACATTGAGATAGGGGTCAAGCTTGCGGAGGCGCACGGTGTAGCCGCGAGCCTGGAGGAGCGCACCAAGAGCCGCGGATGCGAGGCCTTTGCCGAGGGAGGAGACCACGCCGCCGGTAATGAAGATATACCGCTGCATGGACCTGCAGGATACACGACAAGGGCCCGATTCGAAGCGGCCATCTCGTCTCATCCACTTCCAGCCACCTGAACCAGATCAACAGCGGGGATAGCCCGCGGGCTTTTTCCGACAGTGACTGAATGACAAGAACAGGCGAATGCCCTTAGCCAAGCGCTGCGGAAGCTGCTAATTGGGCTCCAGCATATCGTTGCGCAAAGGGGCGGGTTTCCTTCCACGAGATCGAGAATGGCGCTCGGAATAAAGCTGAAGCGCTGCTTCAATTACGCGATTGGCCCGACAAAGGCATGAAGATTGCGACTTGGAACATCAACGGCATCAAGGCGCGTCTCGATACGGCGCTGACTTGGATCGCCGATGCCAATCCAGACATCCTGTGTCTGCAGGAGATCAAATGTGTTGATCATGCCTTCCCGTCGGCTCCCTTCGAGAGCCTCGGCTACAACGTGGCGGTGCACGGGCAGAAGGGCTTCAACGGCGTCGCCATTCTCTCCAAGGCCCGGTTCGACGATGTGCGACCCGGACTGCCCGGCGCGCCGGAAGACGCTCAGGCGCGCTACATTGAGGCGACCCTTTCGATCCCTGGGGGAGCGCTCACCATCGCCTCGATCTACCTGCCGAACGGCAATCCCATCGGAACGGAGAAGTTCGCTTACAAGCTCGCCTGGATGGACCGCTTTTCACAGCGGGCGCGCGAGCTGTTGGCCGAGGAGCAGCCATTGGTTCTCGCGGGTGACTACAATGTCATTCCCGAGCCGCTGGATGCCAAGAACCCCGAGAACTGGGTCAACGATGCGCTCTTCCAGCCGGAGCCCCGGTCTCGCTTCCGCGCTCTGCTGAATATGGGATTTACCGACGCGGTCCGAGCCTGCCACGTCGATCCTGACCTGTTCACTTTCTGGGATTACCAGGCCGGTGCCTGGCAGAAGAACGACGGGATCAGGATCGATCACATCCTTCTGTCCCCACAGGCTGCGGATCGGCTGCAATCAGCCGGCATCGACCGCCATACCCGCGCCTGGGAGAAGCCATCGGATCATGTGCCGGTTTGGATAGAGCTGGACACGCGCTGACGAGCGAGTCGAGGCTTGCGTGTGGCCACGCTCGGAATGCCTATCGCGTTAAGCTGGTCGGCAGGAAACTGCGGCTACCTATATCCCGCAGTCGCTCGACTAAATCAGTGCTCGCTCTCGCTGACGACGGCGCCAGCCTCGTGCATCCCGAACCCGCCAGCGTCGCCTTGCGCAACCGCAGGTGCGGCTGGGGGAACAGGATTTTCCGTGGTCTTCAGGGCTGACGTCGAAACGTCAGTCGATTCACCGCTGCTCGTCTGGACTCCAAGGGTCTGCCCTGGCAAGCGAACGATCTCGCCGTTGCTGCACGTGCGGACGGGCCCGATCTGAAGCCGTGAGAAGCCATAGCGATCCATAACTGGCGCACGCCCGTATTGCTTACGCCAGAACTCGATCAGACCGCGCGCATTCTCCCGTTCGGCCGCGGGAAGACCACAGAAAATATTCTGGTGAATGTCCTCGATCCAAATGCGCTCGTGCGCGGGCGCATTTTCGACTGCCACCGTCACCAGCGCGTAAGCGCGTATTGGACTCCGGTCGACAAACTTACCGCGCCAGTAGAGATCGGCCAGGAAGGCTTGTGCACCCGCATGCCCTTTCTCGGTCAGCACGGAAAGCCAATGCAAGGCCTGCTTGGTCGATACTGGATTATCATCTTCTTTCTGCAGATAGAACTTCGCCAGCTCGAATTGCGCGTCCTGGTCATTGAAGAATGTCGCCGCGTGATGCAGGTACTCGGCCGCCCGTTCCGGGTCAGGCTTCACATTGAGCTCGGGCACTCCGCGCACGAGATAGCCTGCAAGCGCGGTGAATGATTTGGCGACGAAAGGCGCGCGCTGGTCGTCGTCCGGATCTATGTCGGCATACTGATCAGCGAGCCGCTGGTAGAGCATGTAGGCCTTCGCGTGATCCGTATAGGGGCCCCTCGTGTCCGCGAAGACCCGAGCCAAATAGAATTCGGCGAGGAACATGCCTTTGCCGGCCGCATATTCCAGCGCCGGCAAGGCGCGGTCGACGCGTCCTGCCCGGAGCGCCGCCATAGCCTGTTCGAACGCGGCCTCTGGAGATTTGAACGTTTCGCCCCGGACCGCCGCTCCGGACGCCGAGGCCAGCACTGCGACCAGTGCCAGCCCCACAAGCGATCTAGATAATCTAGATATCCGCGTAACAGACAACTTCCGCCTTTCCGCCAGGATGGGTAACAGCACCGTACCGTGCCGGCCCAACCTGATCCGCATACTTCTTTAAGACCCCGCTCTGATAAGGATTCGCAGGAGGCTTCCACTCCTTGCGACGAGATTCGAGCTCCGATTCGTCGACAAGAAGGTCGAGTGTGCCTTTTTCGGCGTCTATGGCGATAATGTCACCATCACGCACGAGCGCGATCGGACCGCCGACAGCCGCCTCCGGCCCCACATGACCGATGCAGAAGCCCCGCGTTGCACCTGAGAAACGGCCGTCCGTGATGAGAGCAACGGACTCTCCCATGCCGCGGCCATAAATGGCTGCGGTGGTGGACAGCATTTCACGCATGCCGGGCCCGCCCTTCGGACCTTCGTACCGAATGATAATGACCTCACCCGGGTTGATCTTACCCGCCTCTACCGCAGCGAACGCATCCTCCTCACAGTCGAAGCAGCGGGCGGGACCCTGGAACTGCAGCTTCTTCAAGCCGGCAACCTTAACAATGGCTCCATCCGGCGCGAGGGTGCCTCTCAAGCCAACCACACCACCAGTCGGCGAGATCGGATTGGAGACGGGGTACACCACCTTCTGGTTGGTGTTGAATTTCACGTTCTCGAGGTTCTCCTTAACGGTTTTACCAGTGACTGTCAGGCAGTCCTCGTGAAGGTAGCCGCCGTCGAGCAGCGCCCGCATGATCTGCGGCACACCGCCGATCTCGTAAACATCCTTGGCCACATACCTGCCGCCCGGCTTCAGGTCGGCGATGTAGGGAGTGCGCTTGAAGATCTCGGCGACATCGAACAGGTCGAAGTCGATGCCACACTCGTGCGCCATCGCGGGCAGATGCAGTGCGGCGTTGGTCGACCCTCCGGTCGCCGCCACCACCGTCGCCGCGTTCTCGAAAGCTTTGCGGGTAGCGATATCACGCGGGCGAATGCCGTCGGCCAAGAGCCGCATCACGGCCTTGCCGCTCTCGTAGGCATAGTAGTCCCGATTGGTGTCAGGCGCCGGTGCCCCCGCCGATCCCGGCAGCGCGAGGCCGATCGCCTCCGACACACAGGCCATCGTGTTGGCCGTGAACTGACCGCCGCAGGCGCCAGCACCAGGGCAAGCAACGCACTCGAGCTCGTGCAACTCCTCGTCCGTCATCTTGCCTGAGGCGTGCTGGCCGACAGCCTCAAAAACATCGACGACCGTAACGTCTCTTCCTTTGTAACGGCCGGGCAGAATGGAGCCGCCGTACATGAAAACCGACGGCACGTTGAGGCGGAGCATCGCCATCATGACGCCAGGCAAGGACTTGTCACAGCCGGCGAGCCCGACCATCGCGTCGTAGCAATGCCCGCGCATCGTTAGCTCGATGGAGTCGGCGATGACTTCGCGCGAGACGAGCGACGACTTCATGCCCTGGTGGCCCATGGCGATGCCGTCGGTGACCGTGATCGTGCAGAACTCGCGCGGCGTGCCGCCTGCCTCGTCGACACCCTTCTTGGCCGACTGGGCCTGCCGCATCAGAGCAATGTTACAGGGGGCTGCCTCATTCCAGCACGAGACGACACCGACGAAGGGCCGCTTGATCTGCTCCTCGGTGAGCCCCATGGCGTAGTAGTAAGAGCGGTGGGGCGCACGTGACGGCCCTTCCGTGACGTGACGGCTCGGCAGCTTCGACTTATCAAACGTTCTGGCGTCCATTCTAACCTGACCTCCCACGGAGTGTGGCAAATTCGTGTGCCTGCATATACACGCACGCCCGCACTCTGAGGAGGCCAGCCTTTCGTCTCAGCAATGTTCTACAAGAAACCCGCCACTCGGCACGCGGATGAATACTCTTGAGCGGGGGCAACCACATTCATTTCGGGTTCATATACGTGGTCGGCCTTTGTGGCTCAAAAGAGGCAATAGGGGCGGATTTCGTTGCCACGATGCCACAGTGGTGAACGGCAGGTTAGTGCTTGTGAAAAGGTGAGGTGGCGAACGGTGAGCTGGGCGATAAGCCGCCCAGCTACTCACTCCGCAATTCGCTCTTCTTCACGCTTCAAGGCGCTTCAGCGCATTGGCGAGCCGTGCTGACAGCGCTTCGAGCTCCGCCTTGCGCTCGCGTTGCTCCTCCACGACCTCCTCGGGTGCCTTCGCGAGGAATTGGGGGTTGGCGAGCTTTGCATCGATCTTGGCGAGGTCTGCTGCCGCCTTATCGATCTCCCGCCGCAGTCGGGCTTTCTCAGCGTCCATATCGATGATGCCGGCGAGCGGAAGAGCAGCAGTCGTGTCGCCGAACGCGATGACTGCCGCACCTGCCGGTGGCACATCCTCGAACTCGATGGAAGCAAGCCGTGCCAGGCGACTGATCGTCTCCTGGTGCTCGTCAGCCCACCGCCGAATGGTCTCGCTCGCGCCCACGAGGACGAGCGGCACCTTGGCGCCAGGCGGAACGTTCATCTCCGACCGGACGGAGCGGATCTCGCTGACGAGGCTGACGACCCACCCGAGCTCCTTGTCAGCTTCGGCATGGGCGAGGCCATCGAGCTGCGGCCAGGGGCTCAGCGCAAGCAGTGTGTCGCGCTTGACGCCATGCTCAACCATGTGCGCCCATAGCTCTTCCGTAATGAAGGGCATGAAGGGGTGCAGCAACTTCAGGATCTGATCGAGCGTCCAGGCGAGCATGGCGCGCGTTTCGGACTTGGCCTCGTTGTCCGTGCCGCCGAGGATTGGCTTCACGAGCTCAAGGTACCAGTCGCAAAAGACGCCCCATGTGAAATCGTAGATGGCGGTTGCGGCCTCGTTGAACTTGTAGGCCTCAAGCGCAGCCGTGACCGCCTTGGCTGTCCGTTCGGTCTCGCCGGCAATCCAGCGGTTGACGGTCAGGCGCACCGATGAAGGATCGAAGTCCTTCAGGGGCACGCACTCGTTCATCTCCGCGAACCGCGCAGCATTCCAGAGCTTGGTCGCGAAGTTCCGATAGCCCTCGACGCGGCCGCGGGAAAGCTTGATGTCGCGGCCCTGCGCTGCCATGGCCGCGAGCGTGAAGCGCAGCGCGTCGGCGCCGTATGTGTCGATGAGCTCCAAGGGGTCGATGACGTTCCCCTTGGACTTCGACATTTTCTGCCCTCTCTCGTCTCGGACAAGAGCGTGGATGTAGACGTCGCGGAACGGCACCTCTTTCATGAAGTAGAGGCCCATCATCATCATCCTGGCGACCCAGAAGAAGATGATGTCGAAGCCGGTCACGAGGACGTTTGTCGGATAGTACCGTTCGAGCTCTGGTGTCTTGTCGGGCCAGCCGAGCGTGGAGAACGGCCAGAGGGCCGATGAGAACCAGGTGTCGAGAACGTCCGGATCACGAACGAGATTGACCCGCGTGCCGTAGTGCCGCTGCGCAGCAGCCAGCGCCAGGTTCTCCGTCTCCTCGACGAAAATCTCGCCGTCCGGGCCGTACCACGCCGGGATCTGATGCCCCCACCACAGCTGCCGCGAGATGCACCAAGGCTGGATGTTCCGCATCCACTCGAAGTAGGTCTTCTCCCAGTTCTTGGGGACGAACTTCGTACGGCCATCCTCAACGGCCTTTATGGCTTCTTTCGCCAGCTCGGCGGCATTCACGTACCACTGGTCCGTGAGCCACGGCTCGATCGGCACGCCCGAACGATCGCCGTGCGGGACCATATGCGTGTAAGGCTCGACCTTTTCGAGGAGACCCTGAGCCTCCAGATCGGCGACGACACGCTTTCTCGCCTCGAAGCGATCAAGCCCGCGGTAGGCCTCCGGCGCGTTCTCGTTAATCCGCGCCTCGGCATCGAAGATGTTGATCATCGGCAGGTTGTGGCGACGGCCGACTTCGAAGTCGTTGAAGTCGTGGGCCGGGGTGATCTTGACCGCGCCGGACCCCTTCTCCGGATCGGAATACTCGTCCGCAATGATTGGAATCTCGCGCCCGACAAGCGGCAGCACGACTGTCTTGCCGACGAGCTCCTTGTATCGCTCGTCCTCCGGATGAACAGCCACGGCCGTATCGCCGAGCATCGTCTCGGGCCGGGTTGTAGCGACGACAATGTAGCGGGAGGGATCGTCCTTCAGCGGATAACGCAGGTGCCAGAGGTGGCCCTTCACCTCCACCTGCATCACCTCGAGGTCGGAAATGGCGGACTGAAACCGCGGGTCCCAATTGACGAGCCGCTTGTCCTTGTAGATGAGGCCGCGCTTGTAAAGCTCGACGAAGACCTTGAGCACCGCCCGGCTCAGCCCCTCGTCCATCGTGAACCGCTCGCGCGACCAGTCGCACGAGGCGCCCAGCCGCTTGAGCTGGTTGATGATCATTCCGCCGGAGTGCTCTTTCCACTCCCAGATCTTCTCGACGAACTTTTCACGCCCGAGGTCGCGCCGCGTAATCTGCTGCTCCATGAGCTGGCGCTCGACGACCATCTGCGTGGCAATGCCGGCGTGGTCCGTGCCCGGTTGCCAGAGCACATCCTTGCCGCGCATGCGCTCGAACCGGCAGAGGATATCCTGCAGCGTGTTGTTGAGGGCGTGCCCCATATGGAGCGAGCCCGTGACGTTGGGCGGCGGGATGACGATGCAATAGGGCTCGGCGTTTACCCGCTCCGGCCGGCCGGCGCGGAAGGCGCCTGCCTTCTCCCATTCCTCGTAGATCCGCTTCTCGATTTCGGCAGGTTGGTAGGTCTTCTGGAGCATGGGTCGCTTGGCCCGGATTCCAAACTAAACGGAAGTGCAGGGCGTCCTACGCCCCGCATTCCTCACCTGTCAACACAAGCGAGCGTGCTGAGGTCCGCGGAAGGTTTCGCGCCCCATCAACGGACCCCTCTCGGAGGGATCCCCGGCGCAGTTCAGCGCGTGTCGTCAGCAGCTGGCCGCTTCGAGATAGAGGAGAGCTCCGCACGAAGCGCCTTCTCGACGATATGCGGCATGTTGGCGTCGAGCCATTCGCGCAGCATCGGGCGAAGCAGCTCGACAACAGTTTCCTCGAGCGTGCGCCCGGATGATCGTGCTTGGGGAGCAGGCCCGCTCGTCTTCGGCGAGGCTGCCGCAGCAGGCTCGGCCACGCCAGCTTGTTGAGTCGCTCCTGATTGGATGGCAGCCGTCGCGGACGTGGTCAAAGGTTTGCTCTCTTGCTCCGTTCGCTCCGGGCGCGTTGCCGTCTGATCCAGCGCGCTGGCCTCTCGCCGCTGAATGCCTGAAACAGGTCCAGGCTGAGGTGCTGGCTCAGGAGCAGCCTTGGCTTGGATCGGCGCAGCAGATTGTGGACCGACTTGAGGCGACGGCTGAGCGGGCGTTTCCCGCTGCTCACCGGCAGGCACTCCGCTACTGGGCTCCCGCGCAGGAAAGCGCTGAGGAGCGGGTCTCGGTAGCTCCTGCGACTTGTTCGCCGGTGCGGTTGGAAAACTTGCCAAAGGCGATTGCTCGCCGTGCGGGCGAGCACCAAACAGCGATCTCGCCTCGTGCGGCTGTTGGACAGGCTTTGAAACGGGCGGCTCACCCTCTGCTTTCGCCGGTGCAGGCGCAGGTGCAGTGCCAGCGTCAAGCTGTTCGCGGGGGCCACTCGTGGGTGCACGTCCAAAGCCAGGAAGCGGACCGGTTTGAGGCGGAGCCGATGGCGTGGTGCTGGAGGCTCGACCGAAAAGCCAGCTTGTGCGCCGTCCTTCAGGCGCTGGCGCGGCGGGTGCAGGAGGCTCCTCCACCCTAGGCGGAGGCTCTTGGCCCCTTTCTGGCCCGCGCGCGACGCGCGGCTGATCGCCCATAAGGTCCGCCAAAGCGTCCTCTACGCTGTAAGGTGGCTCTTCTGGACGAGCGTTATCCTGGGCCAGCGGCCGCGCTGTCGAAGAAGGCCGGTCATTGGGTGTGGCGGATGTCGGCCCCGGGCGCGAGCCAATGGGCTCCTCGGCTATGATCTTGCGTATCGAAGCAAGGATTTCCTCCATGCTCGGTTCGGGCGCCTTGTCCGACTTGTGCATCCCCACCCTCACTGCTCGGTGGCTTTCTCGGCGCGATCATCGCGCATCTGCGGGCAACAACTCAGGTCGTGGTACAACGAATGCCCCACCACATCAATGCATTCGCCTGCACGCGATCGAGGCGGTCCTGCGTCTCGCGGATCGGCTCTGGAGATTGCCGCAGCCAGGCTGTTCCCCGGCAGACTCGCCGTATCCCAGCTCGGGAAATTTGCCACGCGCACCTTGCATCAACCCAGTGAAACGCGCGGCCTTCTCTCAGGCGAATAAGCCGCTTTCACGGCAGCTCAGACAGACAGCGCGCACACTATTTCGCTGGAGCGGGCTCGATGTGGGTTTCCCACTGACCAAAACTCTCGCGTCGCGCGTCCGTATGGGTGATGCTTATGCCTCCCCACTTCCCGCGAACCTCATGGTAGTGAGCTTCGGGATCGTAGACGGCGGCGCCCAGCCCCAAGTGTTCGGCAGTCAATCGGCCTATCGAGGAAAGCAGTGTGTAGGCGCTGACCACAAGATCTCGCCGCGTAGTGACGAGATTGACCTCCGCGTTCAGCAGCTCTTGCTCCGCATTGAGAACATCGAGCAGCGTCCGCTGGCCGACCCGTTCCTCCTCACGCACGCCAGCCAACGCAATCCGGTTGGCTTCGACCGACGTCAGGTCGGAACTCAACTGCGCGCGCGATGCCTCCAGCCGCGCCCACGAGGCGACGACATCGGCCAATGCTTCCGTGCGGAACTGCTCCACCTCCTGCAACCTGCTCACGTGGGTGTGCTTCGCCTGCCGCACGCGGGCCGAGACCTCTCCGCCCTGATAGATTGGTATGGTCACCCGGCCAGTGACCTGAGTGGTCTCTCTTTCATCGAAGTTATCGCCCAGCCCGAAACGCCGGTCGTAGCTTGCATCGAGGGTCACCTCTGGCAGCAGCTCGCCCCAGATCCGGTCAACGACATGGCGCGCCGCTTGCTCGCGGTACAAGGCGGCGACGATGTTCGGGTTCTCCTGCTCCGCAATCGCTACCGCTTCTTGTTGCGATTTGGGAAGCAGATGCTCGGGAACACTCAGCTCCGCCAGATTGCTCGGAGGGTGGCCGATGACCCGTTCGTAGGCAGCGCGGCTCGCGCGCAGGTTTGCACGCGCAAGCTCAAGGGCCGAAACGGCATCGGCTCTGCGCGCCCGTGCCTGAGCGACGTCTGTGCGCGTCACCTCACCAACGGCAAACCGGTCCTCCGTCGCACGCAGCTCCCGCGTCAGCACGTTGACATTGTTCTCACGCAGCCGAACGACGGCCTGATCTCGAACGACATCGGCATAGGCAATGACGGCCTCGAGCAGCACGGACTGCTCGATGATGCGCAGGTTGGCACGCTGCGCCCGCACGACGGCCTCGGCCTCTCGCACCGTGTTCAGCGTGCGAAATCCACGAAACAACGGCTGCGAAATGTCGATTCCATAGCCGCGCGGATTGGTTTCGGTAGTCCGCGTCTCGCCGGCGCCGCGCGCGACGCTCTTCTGATATCCCACGTCTGCCGAGCCGAAGATGAAGGGGCGATAGCCGGACAGTGCTCGAGGCACCTCCTCGTCCGTGGCGCGTAGGCGAGCACGCTCTGCATCCAGTCGCGGATTGTACTTATAGGCCGCGGTGAGCGCCTCGAGCAGCGTCTCTGCCGTGGCAGACCCCGGCAAGCCGGACAGCACAATAGCCGCCAATGCGGCGCCTAAGCTCATCCGTGCCACACGCACCCGAGACTCGCCCATGTCGCCCTCAATCTTAGCTGTCATGACGGCCCTCCCCCCGTGCTCCGACAAATCAAACCGCAGCGCGGCCGTCGAAGCCCTGCAACTCGTTCAGTTAAACTGATTCCCCCTGGGGCCGTAGCGGCGCGAATCTCTAGGTACCTCAATCTGGAGGCACAGACGAACTGAGAATCGGGTGTGGCTAGCCTTGTGCGCCGGCCAGAGTGGCCGGAATTCCACACTTATGGGTGTAACTGATAATCAGAATACGAACTCAGGCGCGCGCTCGAACCCGGGAAGAACGGGAGCGGCAGCGTCAAACAGAGTTCTGGGCGAGACGTTCGACCCGGAGCGTTGCCAGACGGTGGCCCTCCCAACACCGCCGTCCGCGATCACGGCGACAAGCCGGCCGCCGTCCTTGAGCTGGTTGAACAACGTCTCTGGCACTTCGGGAACAGCACCGCTCAGGAGAATAGCGTCGTAGGGTCCCTCGCTCGGCCAGCCCTCCTTAAGGCTGCCCACCACCACGACGGCGTTGTCGATGCCGAGGGCCGAGAGCGTCTCTGTGGCAGTCGCCGCGAGCACCGGGTCGGACTCGAGGCCCACGACGGTCTGCACAATCTTGGCCATCACGGCACTGCCGTACCCTGTCCCACACCCGACCTCGAGCACAATGGCGTCGTGCTCGAGCTCGAGGGCCTGGATCAGCCTGGCGTGCACCCTCGGGGCCATCAGACAGCGGGCGCCGTTCACCCGTGGGGACATCCGAACTTCGCGATCCATGTATGCCAGCGATCGCACGTCCTCCGGCACGAACTTCTCACGCGGGATCTCGAGCATGGCGCGAAGAATGCGCCGATCCACCACATCGCTGGGTCGGACCTGGCCCTCAACCATGTTCTTGCGCTGGACCGCGAAGCTCACCATCTCTCTCCCAATCTCGCCTTCTCCAGACAAGCCTCGGCCCGAGGCGGCGGCAACTTAGCGGAGGCCTGTCGTCTCCGCCAGATCTCTTGTCAAGAGCGAATGCCGCGGACGCTTGGACGCAACGGGCTGATTTCGTTGCAGGACTGCTGGCGTCATGTTAGAGGACGCTAGCTTGCGATATCTTCGCGGCACGACTGAGCGCGCCGAGCTGACGCGCGGTACGTGGTGGCCACGTGGCGGAGTGGTTACGCAGCGGACTGCAAATCCGCGTACGCCGGTTCGATTCCGGCCGTGGCCTCCAATACTTAGCTCGGGGCCCCCGAGCATTCTGCACCCCGTTCTGCAAACATGTTCACGATCTGGTGCTCTCCAGCTTGGTAATGGCCGCGATCGCGAGCGTTGGTGTGCGCGCTTATAGCGCTCGAGGATCGCCGTCAGGTCGCATAGACCGTGCCCGGTGACGTGGCAATCTCTGCCGGGGTGCATCCGGCCTCTGCAAGTCGCGTTGCAACCGTCCCTCGGAGATTGTGGAACGTCAGCCCACTATTGCCAACCTTCCTGCTGTAGCGCCGCCAAGCATCACGAAGCGTCTTCCTCGTTTCGAAAATCGATTGCGGGATTGGCGTCACCGTGGCGGCTACCAGACGGTCTCCAGCCAGTCGTCGATCCGGACTTGCAGCCATTCGCGGCCAGCTATCGCGTGCATGATTCCGTTCCGCCCGAGCCAATTTATCTTCTCGTCCTCGGCTCCAAGGCGGACTTCGTCAACAAGCACAGCACTTTTCTCTTCCAACCGCAGAAGCACCAGCTTGTTCGCATCTGGATGATATCCGCCAGCAAGTATGACGTGGGTGTCATTGGCGGCGATCGCGAACGCGCCATCAATGCCGTTGTCCCACAGCCGGATGCCATCGCCATCGATCCGGATAATGGGAAAGTCAGCGTACGTGCAGGCCCAAACGACCGTGCCGGTCGCGCCCAGCGCGTAGCAGTCGCAAATCGCATATTCCTGATGCGCGAAACGCCCTACGCACGCCTTATTGATGTCGAACGCAGCTAGGCCCGAACTTGCAGGGTGCTCGCGGCGGGGATCCCCGAATACGCCTTGGTCGATGTATCCGACCCAAAGCCTGCCGTCCGGCAGGCACACAATGGGCCCGACACCATCGCCGACCGCAAAGTTTTCCGCCCGGGAACCATCCGGATTGAAGATCGAAACATTGCGCTGGTTCCAGGCGCAGCGCGATGCCACGACCAGCCATCTTCCGTCCGGCAACTTGTCGACTTTCGGCCAGGGAACGGCGGCAAGCTCCAGGACATCACTCTCGGTCACACCGTCGAAGCAGGAAAGACGCAGCCGTGCCTTTGGCCAGACTCGCGCACGGTCATGCGGTGAAACCGATGCTACGTCGATGTTCACCCGCACCAAAACCAGCCTGCCGTCGTCAAGCACCTCGTAGTCATAGTCGTGCCAGCCCGGTGGCGGTGCCGGTAGACAGCTAATCGGCTTGACCTCCGCCAGCTTACTCATAGGCACCCCCGGCGTATACGCGCCAAGCCTCTCCGCAGCGCAATCCGGGCCCCTTCAGTTACCGGCTGGCCGACAGACATTGGCAGGATTGGGCTCCCGACAGGAGGCACGCGCGCTCTCGCCAATGGCAGACAGCTTCGACAGCGCTCCCGCCGCTGAATGTAAGTCAACCGAATATTCGCCATTCGCCGCAGCGGCGGCGTCCACTCCGACCGCGGCGCGGCGGAGACGGGTACTAACCGCCGCAGCCTCGCGACGGCCAGCTTGGCGCATGTCGTCCGGCATACCGGGATCGTCCTTAATGTTCATCTCAACTGCATCGAAGCGGGCGACCACCGATCCGTCCGGCCGCCGTTCGAAACGCGGACGCGCGGTAATGGTGTATTCTATGACCCAGTCTGGTTTATCGGCGGTCTCAATGGCCTTGCCGACGTTTTCGACCACCTCGACAATCGAGCGGCCACGGAGAGGCTTCTTGGCGCTCTGCCGCAAGACCAGCGTCACAGGCTGACCTGTGCAGATACGGCCGGATGGCGCCTCCCCGCCGCCACTCAGGGCAGCGATCAAGCCAGGCAAACGCCTGTTGTGATCGCGCAGCGCCTCACCCCATCCGGAAGACGGCACCAATCTGGCAGGCTGTGACGTTTGAGTCCCCTTGCAGCCGCGCATGACGCAGTCGGTTGCCGCCTGCCGCGCCTCGCGTAGAGCCTCGAGAGCATCCTCTGCGGCGTAGCGGCGGCCGTTGATGCGCCACATGTACTCCGCTGCCGGACCGATTACCGAGTCTTCAGCCGCGATGATCCGCGCAAGCTCACGCAGCTCATCCTTCACCTTCTCGATTTCCATGCCGGCCCACGCCTTGAGGGGGCGCGCGGCGATCTGCATGAGACTGCCGCGGATTTGCGCCGCCCTCCCCGTCGTCTGCCAAAGAGTGAACATCTCTTCGGGCTGGATCGCACGCGCTGCAGCACCTTCTTTCCATTTTTTTACTTCTTCCAGGATGTCCTTCAGGTTGACCAAGGTGTCCTTCGCGCCGCCAATCCCGTCTACGATCTTCGGGTCGAACCGAATTGTCCTCCCTATGCCCTTTTCGAGTGTGGCAAACATCCCTTTATGTTCGCTGTCGGACAGTCTGTTGATGACGGTGGTCAACGAGCTCTCGGTGTTCCTCACGATGTTGTAGAGAGCATCAGCCCGGTCGAACCAGCTGGCGTCCATGAATTGATCATAATCCGCCAACTTGCTTAGCGCGCTGTGGATGTCCGCGATTTCGAGAAGCGCGCTTCCAGCGTCGTACAGGAGTTGTTGCGCGGCCAGTGATTTTTCCAAGAGATCCTGACGGGCTTGGCTGTGTGCCAGCTGCTCGTGTAGCGCGTGAAAATGCCGGCGTGCGTCGTCGCGCGCAGCGCGCAGGCGTCGCACCATATCCTCCAGGGCAGCTTCGGCGTCGAACAGCGCCTGCAAGTAGCGGCGCGCACTAGTACATTCGAGCTCGGGGCATTCCATGCCGGCGCAGGCCCGGCCATGCGCTTTCCACCGCTCCGCAAGCCCCATCAGCCGCTCGATATCCGCATCGTCGGGAGGAATAATCCCGCGCTCGAACGCGTCGAGCTGCTCCTGCCTTGCCCGATAAATCTTCTCGAGGCCAGGCATCCGTGCTTGACAGTCATCGCGCTCGCGCGTGGCCTTCTCGATCTCGCCCTGCTCTTGCTGGAGCCGATCCAGCTTGCCCTTGGCCAGGGTGGCATCGTCCCGGGCACGCAGAATTAGATTAGGCGTTCCGTTGGGCGATGTGCCCTGATCCAACTTCTCGCCGCTAAGCCAAAGTTGGATTTGGCGTCTGCTCCAAGTCCGTGAGTCGGGTTCTCTGTCCTTGTTTGCGCGATAGAAATTGAGGGCAGCCTCCAGTTCCTGCAGTCGGTCGCGCGCCTCGGCGTATTTGCGTCTTGCATCTTCCAGGCCTGAAAAGTCCACGCGGCGCCGCAGCGCCTCGATCCGTGCCGTCGCTCGCTCCACACAGGCCTTGGCGCGCTCCAAGTCCCAGCCGGCGATGTCGCGCTGGCGCCGTGCTCTCTGGTAGTCACTCTGCCAATCGGCAGTGGCCGGCTGAACGCACGTCATCGCGAGGACAAGGGTAAGGCCAAGCCGGCCGCTCATTCGAAAGCGGTAAGGATGGATCGATGCGGGCCACATGGCGATCTCCTACTGCACTGGCCTGTTGCGCGCGAGCTTGCTCGCGAACACGTCAAACTGGAAGGAGCGGCGATCCTCGAACAGCGCGAGCCGGATTTCGAGAACAAGCCGGGAAAGATCGTCCACCGAAAGATCTGTGGTGAACCGGAAAAAGCCTTCAGCGTCGCGGCCTTCTTCCACGAGCGGCACCACCGTGCCATCGCGGTGAAGCGCGATGTGCTCGATCAACTTGCGCCCGCCATCCACGACATAGGCATGATGCGCCCACTGATTGCGGTCACCACCGGTAGCGATCATGTCGGCGATGCCGCCAAAGCTGTTGTACCACGCCGCCTGACGCAGCCGCACGCCAATAACGAGCTTGCCGCCTTCGGCGATCGGACGCACTTCCAGATGTCCATTGATCGCACCTGAATGCGAGTCCTTCACGACGTGGCGCAGCACATAGACACGCCGTTCAATGCCGTCATCCACATCACCGTTCACCTCGTCGTCCCCAGACTTGGTGAACGCGCGGTACATCGCCATGCGCTCGTCGCGGAAAGATGACCAACGCACGTGCTCAAGCTGCTGCCAGGCGGTGAGGCCGATATCCACCGGCGCGGCCTCCAGAGGCCCGCGATCAAACGGTCGCTTGGTCATCACCTCGCGCAAGGCGTCGACCGTCCTGAAAGCTGGAAACCAGTTCCCCGGAAATACCGTGGACGAATTCACTTTGTCCTTGTAGTAGACATCTGCTGCGACCTCGTCTGGCCGACATGGCGCGAATAGGAGACGGGCGGTACGCGCTTGGATAGCGTATGCTTCGCTCAGCGATGAGCCAGTGTTCTTGCGCACGGCATCGCGCCAATACCGCGCATTAGCATCAATCAACATTTCATAAAGCGCCGCGAGCTCGGCCTCGTCGCGCAACCGCCAGAGCGCACAAGTAGCCGGACTACTCGTGTCGATGATCTTCCTGCTAATTTCTTGTTCGGTGAACTCCTCAATGAAAGGCCGTGGGTCGATGGCGATCATTGCGAGCGGTCGGGCGAGCCATCCTTTCCAATAACCCCCCCTGTCGAAAACCTCGATGATCGTGCGCTTTTCCTCGGTTGATCCGAACACCGCTAAATAACTGAAAAAGGGCCTTGTCAATTCATCCAAGAACGGTTGGTAACGTTTGGCTTCGAAAGCAGGGATGTGCTCCAGCGCGCGCTGCAAGGCTGCACTCGCGATCTCGCCAACGCGAGGATCGTCCAGCCCGATCAGGCGTTGCGCGACTCGTTCTCTCGCCAGCGGCTGAAGAACACCCCACCGCTCTCCGTCGGCAGCGAGGGCAAACAGGCGCTCTTTCGCGCCCGCCACGCCGTAATAGTCGAGGAGCACCAGTGCATAAGCCGCAATATTGGGATCCTGCCCATCCGCATAAGCGGCGACCCGGCCATTGGCTAACAGCCCCAACCTTTGCTCCAAATAGGCGAGGTGCATGAGAGATGTGTCCGCAGCGACCGTTCCTTTGGCCCCGACAGCCTCGGCAATCAATGCAACGTCGTCAGCGGTGCCGGCCTTCGCCAGTATTTTCAAAGCCTGCACAACAGCGCCACTCCAAGCGATATAGCGATCCCATTCCGCTTGGGTGCCATTCTCCTTTGGTGGGCTCATTCTTGCGGAAACAAATCTTCGCGCAACATCAAGGGCAGCCTCGACGTCGGCATCCGTCGCTTTAGCACGGCGAGAAATTCGCGAATGAAACGCGTAGTTGAACGCCGCGGCGCTGAAAACCTCGCGCACCTTTTCCTCCGCTATGGGCCGGAAAAGCGTGACGCGGCTTTCCTCGCCTTCGAGATTGGCATCGAGCCAGAGCGCTTCCGGTATCTCGATCCGCGCGGTGGCGCTACCACCATTCACCTCAAGCTCTGTCGTTAAGAGGGCATCCTCGCGCAGCTCCACAATGTAGAAGCCGGGCGGCACAGGGACGGGCGCGCCGTTTTCAGACTCTGCGACGACCTCAAGGGTTTCGGCGTGTACCACGTTGAATGGCGCAGCGCGCACTTTCCCAGCGCCATCGATCACCTCGAGGCCTACCATCGAAATCGAAGCGCCTGTTTCGCGCGCCTTTTGGACGGCTGCCTCGAGCCGGGTGCTTGCGCCGCCTCCAAGAAAATCGGCGATGCCGGACTTCAGCTCTTCAACTAAGGCAGCATCCTCGGTTATCGCGCGCGACAAGCGCTGTGTATCGTCGTCGGGGATCACTCCAGGATCGGAGCGCTCTTGCGGAAATATCACGGAATCGATGAGGTCGATCCTGCCTGTCCCGCCTTGGGAAACAATCACGGCGGCCTGCTCTGCTGCGATGACGGATTTCTCAAGCGTCAGCCGGGCTGCATGGCGTTCTGCCGTAACGCCGTAGGCACCGCCCGACGCGAAGACCGAGTTTTTGGCCTTGACATGGACGGCGCCGATTGCGCGCAAGGCAACCCCGCGGCTGCCCACTGCCCGGACGTCATCAAGCGTAACCTGCGCTGGTGTCTCCCCGCCGAGGTGTTCGAGATAAATCCCCCACTCCGACGAGCGGGCTTCGAGCCCGCTGACCCGCATTTGAGCGCTGGGCCCGAGTTTCGCGACGAGACCAGCTCCGCCGCCGTTCATGCGGCTCCTTTCAATCTCGATCTCGCCGCCGCCCTCGAAATAGAAACCGTAAGACTGGTGTGTGGCGATCTCGCTGTCGACGATCCGCAGCTGCAAGGCGCTGCCGGATATGACTGTTGACTCATGGCCACTCAACCGAGAGCTGACGATCGCGACTTTCGTGGCTCCGACCATACGCAAAGGTGAGCCTTTTGGCGCCTCGACCTGCGTGCCCTCAAGGCTAATTGCGCTGCCCGAGGCGACAATGACATCATTTCCCGCGCCGCTGACTTTGCTGCCGGTTAGCGCCAACGTTCCGCTTTCGATATAAACCGGCTGGTTCTGCGCTGACTCCATCGTGCAGTCGGCGCAGCTTATCCCGCCGCCTTTGGCGAAAAGTGCAATGGGCGTCTCGGCGCTGGTTTCGAACTTCAAGCCGGATAATTCGACCTGCCCATCTTTCTGCGCCCCAACCAGTACGTTCGATCGGCCTGATACGATCACAGCCTGTCCGCCGGAAGGGCCTTCGATGACGAGGCGCTTGCCCTCGACGATGACCGGTCCGGAATAGCGTCCCGGTTCCAGACGGATCACGTCACCGTCCGCTGCCCGCCGGACCGCTTCCGCCAAGTCGTCGCCGCCACGTAACGTGATCGTCTCTGCCCCAGCCGCGCTGCCGAGGAGCGCCAGGATCGCGGCTGCCAACGCAGGCCGAACGGTCGCCTGCCATGAAATCGGCATTGTCCCTCCCCCCACGTCTTTTTGTTGGTTGCCCTCCGGCTTGGATTAGCCGTTTAGCCGCCCAGCAGGACCAGCACGGGACCAGGTTCGGCATTCGGCAGCATACGGTCTATGCAACAAGCGGTCCCGAAACAACTGCATTGCGTATCAATCCAAGCTGATCGGCATGGAATTCAAAAAAATAAGTGGCGTCGGAGGATACAATGCTGCCAGCGAAGGGCGGCGTCGTTAAAAAGGCGGACGCAAAACGACGAACGCCCGGCTCTGCGACGAGACGCATCCGCGCTTCGGTAACGTACACGCTGACGGCACCCCAGTGGCTCAGGCCTGTGCAACGCCGGCAACGCGTACGCAAGCTATAGGGGTGCTCGTCGCCCAAACCGATTGCGCGGTCGCATCGGCTCCCCTAGCCAAGCCATAAATTCGGACGGCATCATGCCAACCTGCTACAGCATCGTCAAAGAAAATGTTGGCATCTGAACAATCCAATTTGTTCAAATCAAGCGACCATGGGCCTCAGGCGCGGGCAAGTTCAAGTGCCCCCGAGCGCGGGCATCCTACGGCAAATGTTTGGGCCGCACCCAATTTGGGGTCAGCCGGCTCTGCCGCCCAGATAGGTGCCCTCGGCGACAGCGCTCCTTGCCCGCTGCTGTTAGTCTCATTGGGTCGGCCACTCGTCAGTGAAACTGATCGACGGTCCCAGCCGATACTGCGCCGTTAGGGTTGGACCGTTGGGATTCCGTGCCAACGGCACCCCGGAGGCATTGTCTCGCCTTTCATCAATAGTGATAAGGGGCCGAGCACAGCGCCTGGGCCGAGAACCGTATCGTAAAGAACGACGCTCATATTGCCCACTGTGCAGCCATCCTCGATCCGGAGACCGGATGATTTCATCACGCGGTCTTCAAACAGATGGTTCTGGACGACCACCCCTGCATTAAGGGCGACGTGGTCGCCGATTTCGACCAGGTCGAATTCCGAAAAGAGCGCCGTCTCAATGTAACAGTACCGACCTATTTTGCAGCCAAGTGTCCGCAGGAGTGCCGGCGCAAATGGTGTACCGAAGAAGTTTGTGATGAGGGGCGCCATCAAACACTCGTAAAGTCCGTTGATCAGCTCGTTCCACCACACATAACGGCTCCAGAGCGGCACGATGACCGGCTGGAAGCGTCCCATGATCAACCACTTGAAACCGACGACCGTCCCGATGCAAAGCACAATCGCGATCCACGCCAGCGCAGGCACGGCCGTATATGCGCCCCACACCCCGTATAGGTCGTAGACTTGAATAATGACCAGCAGCGACATCATAGCGATAGCGCCGAGGACGTATCCGGGCACCAGGACCCGCAGGGCGTCGATAAAGGCCCGCTGAAGGTAAAGGCCGAGCGGTGGCTGGTAGGTCACATTCGCATCGAAACCTGCAACCTTCTGCCTGTTCGGCAGGCGGAATGCTGGAGAGCCGAGCCAATCGCTATTGTCGGCAATTGCTGTTGTAGACTGGGGGGCTGACGATAACACTCCGAGCAGGCAGTTGCTGCCCACCGTCACGCCGGTCGACAGGATTGCACTGTTGCCTATGAAGCTGCGGTTTCCAATGACGTTCGGGGCAGTTTGAAACCTGCCTAGGTGTATCCGGTTGGTGCCCACCATGCAGCCGTCGGCGAAGAATACACCGTCGCCCGCTGACAACATGTCCGGGTCCAGTCTCCAGACCGTCGACATTTCCGTGTGCTTACCGAGCCGCGCACCAAGCAGGCGCATCCAGAGCGGTAGATACACTGTCGTAAATACGGGTCGACCGACGACCTGAATGATTTGTATGACGAGCTCGGAAAGCCAGTGCTGAAGATAGCCTAGAGAGTACACCCGATAGAGCCCAGGCCGCGGTTTTGGGCGGACCAGCTTTTTGCAAAACGCTGCCCACACGGCAAAGCTTATTGTTGTGATAGGCACGAGCGCTAAAAACGCGGGCACCGAGACCGACGCCGGGTAATGGATCGCCAGGTTCGCAAGAATCCAGGCCGCAAGCCCGATGGGGGACAGCACCAAAAGGGAAACGACAAGACCAGCCGCGAGCTGCAACACACCGAATGTGATCAGGTGCAGCCAACCGAAATGGACCGGAGGTCCAGCTGGCACGACAAATTCACCTGGTTGGGCCGGGGATCCGCGCCACTTTGCACCGCTAGGCAGGGTACTCCCGTCCGGCAGCAAAGACTGATCATCGAGGCATGAATCCGCCTCCATCTCGACCCCGAGACCCAGAAACGAATGGCAGCCTATGAAACAGCGGTCGCCAACAGTGATCGTATCGATTACGAGCTGCCCATCCTCGATCCTCAACCCGGGAAGCTGCGTATCAACGCCGATGCTGACGTCATCTCCAATGCGTACGCAATCCCAGGCAAAAACAAGGCTCGCATTGAGCACGCAGCCACGGCCAACCTTTGCTCCCATGGCGCGCCAAAGAAGGGGCGCTAGAGGCGTACCATTGAACGCCGAGATGAAACTCAGGTGCTGAAGCCTCGAAACAATCCACCAACGAATGTAAGTCGCCCCCCACAGCGGATAGCGCCCCCGCCGATAACGGCCGATAATCAGCCATTTGGCGGCGATCGCCACCACAATGAGCGCCATCCACGTGGCGAGCCCGACTGCAAGGACAACAACCGCGAGCTCAGCGACCGAGGCCCGCTTCTGCAGGACATCGATACTGAGGGGCAGAACGTAAACGAGCGGCAATGACAGCAATGGTACGATCGCCAGCAAATAAGCGACCTGCAGCAGCGTCGTCCACCACGGGCGTTTCACATGCACCGTCTCGCAGGCAGGTACGTTAGCGGGCACGTTTTCCGACTCGTTTGCTGCGCGCTCGGCAATTCGCGCAGCTAGTCGGCGGACAGTTGGATAGGCGTAAATGTCGCGAACCGGCACACTATGGCCGAGGTCCTCCCGCAGCGAAGCAACTAGCTGAGCGGCAAGCAGAGAATGGCCGCCGAGGTCAGTAAAGAAATCCTGGTCTAGCCCCACTCGCGGGGCACGTGCGATCAAAAGCCCGGAGTTGGTCACCACTGTTGTGCATTTTTCCTCGGCTCTGTGCACCAGCTCGTCTTCGATTGAGATCGTCCAGAGATCGAGCAGTTCGACTCCGGCGCCACCGGCGTACGCTGAAAGCTCGTCAATGTAGGACGGGAAGTGTCTCGCTGTCAGGGAAAGCAGCACCTTTGCCCGAGCCTTACAATCCCTCCACGATTTGCACTCCCGACCGTGTTCGATGTAGTCGCGTATGATCGGGCCGAAAAGTTTGCCCAGCGCGTGTCCGCATTCGGCGGGATTGGCAGCTTCAATCTCATGATAGTGATAGTGGGACATCTCTCTTCACCGATTTCCCAGCGGCTAGCGTGTCCGCGCGCTAGAGCCTCACACCAGATATCCCAAATTTGGCCAGTCGATTTGCTCTGTCCAGGCTGGCAACGATTAACTACTCTGTACAGTGAATCTCTGGCTACTGTTTCGATGCCTCGCCCCTGGCAAGATGGATGCTAGTTGCCACGTGCCGAAAACCCGAAGTCATTCTCCGGAGGGGCTATATGAAACCACGTCATGAGAACATCAGAACCATGTTTCGCATCTGGTGCTTTCCATCGACAAATCCGCTGAAAGGAAAATGGACCGCAACGCTATTGGCGGGCGTCTCAAGTCTTGCTCTGACCTGCACGGTGCCGGCCACCGAAGCCCCTGCGCAGAATGTTCAGACTGAAACGTCAGCCTGCACCAGCGCAGGCTACGTGTGGTGGAACGAGCTGCTGACTCCGGAAACCGAGAAGATTTCGAATTTCTATGCCAATGTCATCGGCTGGAAGATCAAGGTGACGGACGCCGAGGATCAGCAGCGGCCACCAACCAGCCCTGAGAACCGCTACACGATTTTCCTGAATGACGATCAGGAAGTCGCGGGACTGATGCAGGCCAACCATCCTGCGGCCATTCATTCCGGCGTGGGGTGGTTCACGTATTTCCAAGTCCCTGATGTCGATACCGCCGTGGCGAAGGTCAAACTGAATGGCGGCACGATCTTGCGCCACCCATTTGAGACTCCAGACGGCAATCGGATTGCTCTCGTCAGCGATCCTGCCGGCACCATCTTCGGCCTTGTTACCCCGGTTACAAAACCGGAGTGCTAAGCCTGACTGGGGTCGCGCATGAAGGCCTATGTTGCCAAGGATCGAAGCGGCGCGATCAAAATGGGCTGGCTTCTCCGAAACGGCATTTCCATACAAAGTATCAGGTTCCGGCTTCGCACAGGGCCGACCCCTAAGACAATCGAGGAGGTTTCTGTAGAGACCGCGCTAAGCGGCGCAGCAGTTAAGCGTCGGGACTGTCAGTCTGGTAACCAGCGCGCAAGCGAATGACGCAAATGAAGATGGTGTGACAGCATCCCAGCACCTACTACACTGCAGACCAGCGAAGAATCTCATCAGCATCAACGATACATTCGAGATTGCGCGTTTCTCTTTGCTTCACTTCAGCGGAGCTGGATGCCGCCTTCCAAACGCCGTCTTGAAATTGATGGTGGCGTAGGCACCTTCCTCGCCGAAGTTCCCGCTCATATCGTTGTCCGACCCATTCACGAACTGATAGCCGGCTGACAGGAGAAGTTCGCCGTAAAAGGTACCCAGCTCAGGAAAATCGAACTTCAAGAATCCACCGAGCCGCTGCGCGTCGCTCGACTCGTCCCCAAGCACCCAGCCTTCAGGGCCGAGCGCGAAATAACCAAAATCGTAGCCGACTCGGGCGAGCGCATGGTAGCTGTCGAACGCCGTCGAGTAATCGCCATACAGTGCCAAATAAATTGGCGAGTTGTCGTTACCATTCTATTCTATATCGAGAGCGACCTTGAAGCCGACCTCATCGCCTCGCAAATCCGAGGTTGAGTCGTCTGGCGATAGATCATAATCTTGATAGTCGACGCCGATATAAGCACCGATGTCGATTCCGCCGCGGATCCATTGGTAGCCAAGCATCACGTCGCCCTGCCAGTAATCGGCGTCGATTTCGATGTGATCGATGTGGTACTCGAAATCGCCAAAGCTGCCGAGCACACGGAGCACGAACCCATCACTGTCAAGATCGCCATTGAAGGCATAGAACAGCCCGGTGTAGGCCTCGTTCGCGTGCTCAGCGAGCTCGATGCCAGAAACGATGACCAGAGGATAAACGAGATCATCTGCCGGCTCGTAGCTTTTGGCATCCGCCGGCGACGAGTTCGCACCGAACATCACCGCAATCGCCAACGCGGCAGTGCGGCTGGCCCGAATGAGTTTCATGCCAATGCGCGTGATGCCGCTGATCGCGGCGCCGTGATCCGCCCCGGAACACGCGCTGTCGAAGCTTTCCGCGATGGAGCAGAGTGGGTCCTTAGAGTCGCTGACAGGACCAGTGGCGCCGTCGAAACCACTAACCAGCACGCCTGAAGAGATCGTCCGCGTGGCCGAGCAATGGCGCGTGTATTACGAGAAAGTCTTCATAGGAAACGGTCAGTATCTCATCGATCACAGCGCCTACACGTTCGTCATCGATCGAGAAGGGCAATACAGCGGCCTATTTCACCGGCCGAGCGAATGATGCAGGTCGTTGCGCCGCTGCTTCCATGACGATTCAACTTAGCGCTGTTCAGAAACTCGAACAGTTCGGAGGGTCCAGTTCCCAACTGGTGAGAATTTCATCTCGTGCAGCTCGCTACGCCAGGAGACATCCACGCTTGTCCCCACCTCGCAGCCACGTGTACGCGCGAAGAATGGCTTTAAGATTGTTTGCGATAATACTCAATGAGGATCTGTGCGACCTCAGGGCGCGAATACTCAATCGGTGGTGCGATGCCTTTGCTGAGCATTTCCCGCACCGCTGTCCCTGAGAGCAAGATAAAATCTTCTTTCGTGTGATCCGGCGCCTCGCACATCATGACAACGCGATTAAGCTTCTTTGAATAAGCGACGTGATCCGCCTTAAACACTTCGATCTTGAGAGCATCTCTCGGTATCTGATCGAATATTTCCTGAGCCTCGAACGGCCCATAATAATTTCCCACGCCAGCGTGATCGCGTCCGACGATAAAGTGCGTCGCGCCCATGTTTTGGCGGAAGATGGCATGCAACAGAGCTTCACGCGGTCCGGCGTAAAGCATATCGAAGCCGTAGCCCGAAACCAAAACCGAGTTTGGCGGGAAATAAAGCTCGACCATTTTGCGAATAGCCGCATCTCGAACAGATGCCGGAATATCGTCAGCCTTCAGCTTACCGAGAAGCATGTGAATTACGAGCCCATCCGCCTCGAGACGCTCCATCGCCATACGGCAGAGCTCCTCATGGGCCCGGTGCATTGGATTTCGTGTTTGGAAGGCGACGACCCGTTTCCAACCTCTGCGCGAAATTTCGTTTCGAATCTGGACCGCCGTACGGAACGTTTCCGGGAAGTCTGTTTCGAAATAGCTGAAATTCAGCACCTGGATAGGCCCCGAAAGCGCGACTCTGCCTTGAGACGAGAAGTTGGCAACACCGGGATGAGCCCGATCTGTCGTGCCATACACCAGGACTGTCAGCTCATCGAGTTCGTCGGGTGAGAAGATATCAATGGATTCGACCTGCTGGATGGCCAGAACTGGTGAACCCTCCACGTTCGGGTCTCTGAGCGCGATCCGTTGACCGGGTTTGATGCCGTCCGCCGAGTGTATGAGATTGAGAATAGGTATTGGCCAGAACAAACCATTTGCCATGTACATCGAACGTACAACCGCCATGGCATCGGACTTACCCATGAACCCGCTCAGAGGAGTGAAGTAGCCGCCCCCGAGCATCACCGCATTTCCCGCTGTCGCAGAGCTGATAACCACCGACTGTAGCGACTCCGCCGCTTTCTTCAGTCGTGCACGCTCTAGTTCGTCCTGGACAAAGAGCGGCTTGAGCTCAGCGGCACCATGCGGCTCGATGAGGGTCGTCATGGGTGTCGTTCCTAGATCTTCACTTTCATTACGAAGTTTGGGGTTGGCTAAACGATAGCTGAGGGCTGACAATCGAGCATTTAGGTCAGCAACTCATGATTGAAGACACCATTTCATGATAGTGCGCGAGGAGTGCGTCGTGGGGAAGGCGAGTGGAATTCTATAGAACGCTCCAGATCTGAAACTTGTTGGGGGGATGAGTGGGAGTCCGCATATCATGAACAGATCAGACGCGGTATGCGCCATGGAGTAGCGGTCAGCCACTTGCTCCTGAACCAGGCCAGGCAAAGCTGACGCAATTTGAGAATTGTGTCGTGCTTAGCAGTTTGAAGACATGCTGTGGTTTGGTTGGCTCAGGTCAAGAAGCTAGCCCGCGAACAAAAAAACCCGCGCAAGATCGCAAGCTTTTTCTGTAATATCAATACAGCGTCTGTGGAATGAAAAGCGCGATCTGCGGCAGCATGTAGATCACCCACACGCTGAACAGCATGATGAAGATATATGGAAGAACTCCCCTCACCACCGCACCAAGCTCTGATTTGGCGACGGCCTGGATGACGAAGAGATTGAGCCCTACCGGCGGAGTGATCAGGGCGATTTCGATCATTATGACGAAGTAGATGCCGAACCAAATGGGATCGATGCCCAGCGCCAGTACGGTCGGCAGCAGCACCGGCATCATGATCAGCAGCATCGACATGCTTTCCAGGAAAAGCCCGATCACCAGCAATATGCCCGTCACGATAAGGAGAAAGAGCCACTGCTCCGAAACGTGAGTGTCCACCAGGGACGAAACCATCGACGGGATCTGGTAAAGCGTAACCGCCTTCCCGAAAAGCTTCGCGCCAACAATGACGAGGAAAAGAACGACCGTCGTCCGTAAGGCAGCGGCCGTAGCGTCGATCAGCTTTTCCAGGGTGAGAGTGCGCAGGATGACGGCCGTCACGAACAGCGAGAGAAAGAAGCCCACGGCCGCCGCCTCCGTCGGCGTAAAGGCGCCAGCGTAAATGCCGATGATGATAATCGCGGCGATAAGCACCGTTGGTAAGGCTCGGATGGTGGCTGATCGGCGCTGCGCCCAATTCGCTGGAGCAAGCTTCTGGTAATTCCCCGTGACCATCGAGTAGGTCACGACGAAAATTCCAAAGAAGAGAATCAGCAACAATCCCGGCCCAATCCCGGCGAGAAACAGCTGGCCGATGCTCTCTTCGGTGATGACGCCGTAGATAATGAGCGGAATAGAAGGGGGAATGAGGATCCCGAGCGTGCCGCCCGCCGCCAGCAGACCGAGCGTAAAGCTCCGGTCATAGCCGCGAGACGTCATTTCTGGGACGGCGACAGTGGCGATCGTGGCAGCAGTGGCCACCGAGCTGCCGCTGATGGCTGAAAAGATCCCGCAGGAAATTAGCGTCGCCACTCCAAGGCCGCCCGGCCAATGCCCAACCCAGCTCTGCACCGCCTCGAACAGATCCTTGCCGACGCCACAGCGCAGCAGAATGTTCGACATCAGCAGGAACATCGGCACCGAGAGGAGCACGAAGTCGTCGACCGCGCTGACCATGTTCTGCGCGACCATGACCAGCGGTAGGCCTTTCGCGATGAGCATGGTTATGCCCATCGACATGAGCACGAAGGCAACGGGCAAGCCACTGAATAAGAGCAACAGCAGCCCACCAAGGATCAGTACAAGGGTCACTTGTGGAACTCCTCGACCCGGAAGGCCGGTGCCTCGACGTAGGGGAGCCGGAGGAGGTCGACGGTCGCCTGCAAGGCCAGCAGGATGAATCCCAGCACCACCGGCAGCTCAACGATCCAGTTCGGCAGCTCCAGCATGGTCGGCTGGCGGCGGCCGAGAGCGATCGACTCGCGGACGATGTCCGTCGCGAGCACGATCACAAGGATCGAGGTGGCAATGATGACCAGAAGCGTGAACGCCTCCACCAGCTTCCGGCCTGTCGGTCTTAGAAGGCTCACGACGGCAGTGATGCGGATCATTTCTCGGCTCCGCAGCACATAGGCCATGGCCATGTAGGTGAACCAGACCTGCATGGTGACGGCGTAGTCCTGGGCCCAGATGGTGGGGGCGGAGAAGAAGTACCGCGCCACCACCTCATAGGAAAGGATCAGCCCGGCGACGAACAGCAGCGCCGCACTCAAATAGCCGAGATAGTCGGACACGACGCCGAGCACCGCGCTGATCCGCGCCATGCTATTCTCCCCGTTCTGCAGGACTTTCAACCAAGCCGATCACTGCAGCTTGCGGATCTCCTCGACCAGCTTGGCACCGACCTCGCCGGCATCCTTGATGAAGGCCTGGACGGAAGGCTCGGCCGCCTCCTTCCACTTCGCCAACTCCTCCGGGGTGAGCTTGATCACTTTCATCTTGGTGTTCTCGGCAAGCCACTTTTCAGCTTCGAGGTTGTCTTGCTCAGTGCTCGCGCGCAGTTTCTTCTCAGCTTCCCAGGCGGCCTTCGTGAGCCATTCACGCTCCTGATCATTCAGCTGAGACCACGTCTTTTCGCTGATGATCACGAGGAACTCGGTCTGGGCATGGTTGGTGATCGTGATCGACTCCATAACCTCATAAATCTTGCGGCTGCGGGTCGCCGTCGTGCCCGTCATACCCACGTCGACCGTGCCGCGCTGGTAGGCAATGAACTGCTCCGACCCGCCGACCTTCACCGGCGTTGCACCGACAGCGTTGATGAAATCACCAGAAGGTTTGCCGAGGACGCGAACCTTCTTGCCCTTGATGTCATCGGGTGTCCGGATCTCGCCGCGGCGCGCCAGGAGTTGTATGGGACCGTAGTCGAGGTACCAGAGGACGCGCGCACCTGTTTTCAGGATCTCCCCGTCGATCAGCTTACGAACAGGGCTATCGGGAGCAACAGCCTTGCCGAGGGTTTCGTAGTCGGGAAACATGAAGGCGACGCCGAAGATCGCGGTCACCGGGATGGTCCCTGCAAACTCGTCGACGAGGACAAGGCCCATATCGATAGCGCCAGAGGATACAGCCTGCGGCACCTCGCTGCCCTTGTAGAGCTGCGCGGAGTCGTAAACCTCAATCTTGAGAGCGCCGTTGCTTTCCTTCTCGACCAACTCTTTAAAGTAGTTGATGTTTTGGCTCAGCTCGTGATTGGGCGGGAGCTGGGTCGTCATGCGCAGCGTACGCTCCGCGAGGGCTTGCCCCAAAGGTGCCAGCGCCAGCGACGCTGCCAGAATTACGAAACCCACTAAACGCTTCATTATGCTTTCCTCCTCCTAGGTGTCCCTTGTCTCCTCCGACAGCTCCGTGGGAACCAGCCGATCGAGTGCACTCCTTCCGAAAAGACCACAGGCGATGGACTCTGGTATGCCGCGGGGCAGTTGGGTCCAAGAAATTTCGCGGGAGAATGCAATGCTCGTGTAGGCTCTGCAAGCGCGTCATCCAGCGGCGACGATAGACGGGTCCCCTCCAACCGTTGCACACCCTGAAACGGAGTCATGGGTTACGCGGTGCCTTCCCACCGGCGTCCAGATCCAGGCCGCAAGCCGGTTAAGGCTGCTGAAAGCGTTTGTCAAACGCGCAAAGTAGATCTCTGCCAAAACGCCTCACGAGCGCGGCCGTACCCCTGCGTGCGTTTCCGTCAGCGAAGGTCTTGCGGGCTCTCTTAGAGGGTGCTGGCCGACGCCACTACGGGATTGGCGGGGCCCCATTAAGTCTGCCACGGCACTCCGCCGGCATAGGTCAGATAGCTCACGCCTGCGAGCCACCCTGAATCGACAGGGAGCAGAATGCCTGTAATCCTGCGCGCCTGCTCCGAGCACAGGAACGCAATGGCGTCGGCGATGTCGCTCGGCTCCGGCAAAGAGCTCAGGGCGTGAACGCTCATGATCTTGTTGAGGTCACGCTGCCCAGCCTCCACCTTCGCGCGCAGCGGCGGTGTCATGACGTAAGTCGGCGCAACACTGTTGACCCGAATGCCGTGCCGGCCAAGCTCTACAGCTAAGAGTTGTGTCAACCGCGCGACGGCGGCTTTGCCAGGATTGTAGGCCGGCAGCGGCAACGGCAGAACGCTGTTGATCGAACCGAGTGTGACGATAGAGCCGCGGCCCCTTGGGATCATGCGGCGGCCAAAGGACCGGCAGGCGTGAAGGGTGCCGTGATAGTTCACCCGCCACATACGGTCGTGGGCGGCCATGTCCATGTCCATGATGGACTCGGTGTTCGGGATCAGGCCGGCCGCCGTCACGAGGTTGATCACCGGGCCAATATCCGCCTCGACTTTCGCAGCCGCAGCCTCGACAGCGTTCGCATCTGCGACATCGCAGGTGAGGAAAGTCGCCTTGCCGCCAGCCTCCTCGATCGCCTTGACGACGGAAGCGCCGCCCTCCTCGTTCACATCCAGAATCGCGACGGCATAACCGTCTGCAGCCATTCGGCGTGCCGTTGCTTCGCCGATACCGCTAGAGCCCCCAGTAATTACTGCTACACCCTTCTCAGACATTCTGCGCCTCCTCGCGGACGGAATTTCAGGTTGCGTTTGTTGATCAGCTCATATCCGGCGAGCGGCTGCCTCATGGCAAGCCACCATGCGGTCCCCGCGCGTAACCGGCAGCGGCACTTCCTTTCTGCACCGCTCCACGGCGAACGGGCAGCGCGGATGGAAAGCACACCCCGGCGGCGGATCAATCGGATTTGGGATCTCGCCTTCGATCATTTTGCGCGGGCGCCCGCTCATTTTCAGATCGGGTACAGCATCAAGCAGCATGCGCGTGTAAGGATGCTGGGGATTAGCGAACAACTCGGCGGTAGGCGCCACTTCGACAAGCCGGCCGAGATACATAACACCAATACGTGTGGCCATGTGCCGGACGACGGCCAGGTTGTGGCTGATGAAAAGGTAGGTGAGGCCGAACTGATCCTGCAGGTCGCGCATGAGGTTCAGAATTTGGGCCTGCACGGAGACGTCGAGTGCAGATGTCGGCTCGTCGCAGACGAGAAACTGCGGTTTCGACGATAAGGCGCGCGCAATGCAAATTCGCTGCCGCTGGCCTCCGGAGAATTCATGCGGATATTTTCGCGCGTCCGCCGGATCAAGGCCCACGAGCCGCAGCAGCTCGCCGGTGCGGTGCTCGATTTCGGCTTTGTCTTTGGCAAGCCCGAAAGCCCGGATGGGTTCGGCGATGATGCGCCCCACGCGCCAACGGGGATTCAGGCTCGCATAAGGATCCTGAAAGATCATCTGGATGCGGCGGCGCAGCGCCACCAAGTCACCGGCTTTTGATCCCTTCCACATGTCGATGCCATCAATGGTGACGCTGCCCGCCGTCGGCTTCAGAAGCCCCACGACCATTTTCGCCACGGTCGACTTCCCGGAACCCGACTCTCCGACGAGCGCGAATGTCTCGCGCCGACCGATGGTGAAGGAAACATCCTGGACGGCCTTCAGCACTCTGCGCGGCTCGCGCTCGATAATGCGATTGAGCCACGGCTTCGAGACATCGAACGTGCGCGACAACCCGCGAACTTCAACGAGCGGTGGCTCGCGACGGGGCCCGCTCATCGATCTGTCTCCGCATCGGCGTGATGGGCAACCCAACAAGCGACCTCTGAGCGATCGATGACCTTCGCCTCAGGGCGCTGCTCACGGCAGCGCGCAATCGCCTCAGGGCAGCGGGGATGGAAGGCGCAGCCCTTCGGAATGGCATTGAGCCGCGGCATTGAGCCGGGAATTTGCTTCAGGCGCGGTGCATCGATATCCAACGTCGGAATCGAGCCCATCAGCCCCTTGGTGTAAGGATGATGCGGGTTGTGCACGACATCGCGGACTGGCCCAATCTCGACGAGACGGCCCGCATACATCACAGCGACGCGATCCGCCGTTTCAGCGATGACGCCCATATCGTGAGTGATGAGCATGACCGCGGTGCCACGCTCGCGGCAAAGCCGTTTCAGGAGCTGGATGATCTGGGCCTGGATCGATACATCGAGCGCCGTTGTCGGCTCGTCGGCAATGATCAGCTCCGGGTCCGCCGCCAGCGCCAGAGCGATGACCACCCGCTGACGCATCCCTCCCGAGAACTGGTGCGGATAGGCGTTGATACGCGCCTCAGCACCCTGAATGCCCACGTCAGTCAGCAGCTTGATTGCGCGTTTGCGTGCTTCTCCCTCGCTGACCGGCAAATGTGTGCGGATGGTTTCGATAAGCTGATCTCCGATCCTGTAGAGCGGGTTCAAACTCGTCAGCGGGTCCTGGAAGATCATGCCGATCCGGCGGCCGCGGATTCTGCGCATGTCCTCGTAGGGTAGATTGTCGATCCGCTGGCCCTTGAGCCACACCTCGCCTCCTGCGATCCGGCCAGGCGGCTCGATCAAGCCGATCACCGCACTGCCCGTCATCGACTTTCCTGCGCCTGACTCGCCGACCACGCCCAGGACCTCCCCTTCGGCGATGTCGAAGGAAACGTCATCGACGGCGACAAGCACGCCCTTCCGCGTCGGAAATTCAACCCGCAAGTGTCGAACAGAAAGAACGGGCGTGCTCATCGACAACAGCCGGGCTCATCGCAGCTTGGGGTTCAATGCATCACGCAGCCAGTCGCCGAGCAAGTTCACGGCCACCACCAGTGCGGCGAGCGCAATGCCAGGGAAGATGACGATCCAATACTCACCCGACATGAGGAAGTTGTTGCCAATGCGGATCAATGTGCCCAGCGACGGCTCGGTCGGGGGTAATCCAACACCGAGGAACGACAGCGTCGCCTCCGTGAGGATTGCCAGCGCCAGATTGATGGTCGCAATGACCAGCACGGGACTCATCACGTTCGGCAGCACCTGGTTGAACATGATGTTGAAGGAGCTGAGGCCGATCAATCTTGCGGCCTGAACGTACTCCTTGTTGCGCTCGACCAGCGTGATGCCGCGCACCGTGCGCGCATACTGCACCCAGAACGACAGCCCGATTGAGACGACGAGAATCCAGAACTCGCCTCCACCGCTCCCGTGAGTCCCGAATAGCACGCGCGCCACACCGTCAATGAGCAACGCGGTCAATATGGCCGGGAACGTCAGCTGCACATCTGCAATGCGCATGATGATGGTGTCGATCGGCCCGCCGAAATATCCGGCAATGAGGCCAAGCGTCACGCCGATCGCGACCGCCAGCAGGACAGATAAGATGCCAATGGCAATGGAGCTGCGCGCTCCAAACAATATCGTCGAGAGAATATCGCGGCCTTGGTCGTCCGTGCCGAGCAGAAATCTGGGATCGCCGCCCTCCTCCCAAACGGGCGGGGTATGGGAGTCGAGCAAGTTCAGCGTGCGCACGTCGTAAGGATCATGCGGCGCAATCCAGGGCGCGAGCAGAGACACCAAGACGAAGGCCAGCGTAACGATGGCCGCAACCACCACCAACCGGTTGCGCAGGAACGAATGGAGCAGATCGCTGTCGAGAATACGCGCAAGGAGACCCTGCTCTTCCCCGGGGCTTTCCGTCCTGTTCGTGCCGTCCGTTTCCACGGCCATAGCTCTAGCTCGCTCCTCCCACGATGCGAATGCGCGGATCGATTGCGACGTAAAGCATGTCCACGATGAAATTGATGAGAACGAACAGGAAAGCAACCAGCATGAGATAAGCCGACATGACAGGAATGTCGGCATTCTGCACCGACTGGATGAAAAGCAGTCCCATGCCAGGCCACTGGAATACGGTCTCAGTAATAATGGCAAAGGCGATGAGGGAGCCCACCTGCAGCCCGATAATGGTGATGACCGGCACCAGCGTATTTTTCAATGCATGGCCGAAATGGATGGCGCGGTTCGTAAGCCCACGGGCACGCGCGAACTTGATGTAGTCCGTGCGCAAGACCTCGAGCATTTCCGATCGCACCAGGCGCGTGACCAGTGTCATCTGAAAAAGGCCTAACGTGATGGCAGGCAGAATCAGGGCCTTGAGCCCGGAAACGGTAAGGAAGCCTGTTCGCCAAAATCCGATCTGCACTACCTCACCCCGACCGAATGAAGGCAGAACACCGAGCTTCACCGAGAATAAATAGATCAGCAGAATGCCGGTGAGAAACGTCGGCAAGGATATGCCGACGAGTGAAACCGTCAGAAAAATCTTCGATAGCCAGGAATCCCGGTGGATTCCCGTGTAAACTCCCATCGGAATGCCGAGCACGACAGCAAAAGCGGCAGCGGCAAACGCCAGCTCGATGGTTGCTGGGAACCGCTCGGCGATCAAATTGATCACCGGCTGCTTCACTTGATAGGAAATTCCAAAATCGAATTGGACCGCCCCCTTTAGAAAGCGGCCGAGCTGAACGATGATCGGATCGTCCAGCCCGAGCTCTTTGCGCAATCTAATGCGGTCCTCGAGCGGTGTGTCCTGCCCCACCATTTGGTTCACGGGATCGCCTACGAACCGGAACAGCACGAACGCGAGCACCGCAACCGTCAGCAAGACGAAGAGAGCTTCGATCAACCGCCGGATAGCGTAGGCAAGCATCGGGTCTGGGGCAGATTCAGGTCCTAGATAAGGGATACAAAGAAAGCGGCCGAATAGCGAATGGGTAGAGCCCGACCGAGCTCATACCCGACTCGCTACCCTCGCCCGATTGCTCAATCTTCCTTTTGGGCCCAATAGAAGAGAATCTGATTATCCGCCCTTTGGACGATCTTGATCTTCTTCGATACGCCCCAGGCCAGCGATTGCTGGTGCAGCGGAATGAGGCCAACCTCCTCGTGAATGATCCGGAACGCCTGCGCGATGAGATCGTCGCGCTTTTCGAGATCCGTCTCGACGAGGATCTGCCTGTTGAGCTCATCGACCTTCGGGTTGCAGTAACCCCCATAATTGAATTGCGAGCCGTTGCCGTCGGCATCGCGGCAGCTGGCGAGGTTGGCAATGACGTTCCAGCTGTCGAACGAGCCTGGTGTCCAGCCCAGGAGGTTGAACGAAGAGTCGTACTTCGCGGCTGGCCCCGCCTTCTCGAAATATTTGGCCTTTGGCAGGGACTGGAGGTTCACCTTGACATTGATGCGGGCGAGCATGGCGACGATAGCCTGGCAGATCGCCTCGTCATTCACGTAGCGATCGTTAGGGCAATCCATCGTCAGCTCGAAGCCATCCGGATAGCCTGCCTCGGCCATCAGCTTCTTGGCCGCCTCGACATCATAGGGGTGCCGCTTGAACTCGTGGGCGCGCGAATAGAGGAGCGGCGAAATCAGGAGCGCTGACGGCGTCGACATGCCCCGCATCACCTTGGTCCTGATCGCCTCGATGTCGATAGCTTGATAGAACGCCTTGCGCACGCGCGGATCCTTGAACGGGTTCTTGCCCTTGACGTTCGAGTAGAGCAGCTCGTCCCGGAAGGAATCCATATTGAGGAAAATCGTGCGCAGCTCCGGCCCGGTCAGGACGTCTGTGGTTGGATTATTCTTGATGCGCTCGATGTCTTGAACGGGGACCGGATCTATCAAGTCGACCTCCCCAGACAGGAGCGCCGCCACTCGAGTCGCGTCCGATTTGATTGTTTGGAAAATAACCTCGGTGAGGTTGTGCTCAGGCTTGCCCCACCAATTGGGGTTCGGCTTGAAGACGGTCTTCACCCCTGGCTCGTGGCTCACCACCATGAAGGGGCCGGTGCCGTTGGCCTTGAGAGCGAATGGGCTGAGGGACGTGGCCGTTGCCGACTGAGCCTGCGTCGCGCCGTTCTCTTCGGACCATTTTTTCGAGAAGATGTACCAAGTATCCCATTCGGCGTGCAGGATCGGGTTCGGCGTGGTCAGGATGAAGTCGACCGTGTAGTCATCTACTTTCACGGCTCTGGCGTCGGGGGGCACGCGGCTCTTCATCTGAGAGCCAGGGCTGCGCAGGCGCTCCAAGGAGAATAGAACGTCATCGGCCGTGAACGGTGAGCCATCGTGGAAGGTCACGCCTTTGCGCAGGTAAAATCGCCAACGGGTCGGCTCCAGAACCTCCCAGCGCTCGGCAAGGCCGGGGATGATCTTGAGGTCCTTGTCACGCTTGGTGAGCCCCTCCATCACGTTTCCCAAGGCTCCCAGCGTGAAGGTCTCGTTGAGCGTGTAAGGGTCGAGTGCGTTCAAGTCGCCTTGGAAGGCGTATTTGAACGTTTTTGCCTGGAGGGGGGTTACGGAAACTCCGAGCGCCAGCGCTCCAGCCAACAGCAGCTTAGCTCGTCTCATCCCTTTCAATCTCCCTAGGGTCAGCGCAGCCCATTCTCATCAGGCGCCCATTTCGAGCGTTCGTCATTCTGTCCGAAGACTGGCCGACATTCCACCACCCGAATTGCTGCCAACATCACGAAGCGGGGAGCCGTGCGGGAAGGTGCTTCTTCTTCGTCGGGTCGTTTCGGCGCCTTGCCCAAAGCCTCAAGAACAGGTACCTGCGGGCCATGCCAAACATCAGCCATGAGCACGCGTCATCCATGACCCTGCGGCGATTAGCGAATCCAAAGGAAGGCCTATGAGTGTCGCGCCGGCTGCTCCGCGTCAGAGAGCCGACCGACCGTTGATTCTGGATCGGCGAGCGCGGCTGATCGGGACGCTTGTCTTCGACGGTGAGGTCCAGCTGTCAGGCAGGATTGAAGGCGAGGTCCGCTGCCGGAAGCTCCACCTGACCGAACATGGTTCCATTAAAGGAGACATCGTCGCCGAGCACGCCGTAATCCTGGGCGAGGTGATTGGCTCCATCTACGCCACTCATCTGATGCTCGGCGCGGCTTGCACCGTCGAGGGAGACATCTATCATCGCCATCTCGTGCTCGAGAAGGGCTGTTACTTTGAGGGTCGGTCCCGTCGCCACGGTGACCCGATTGCTCTTGCGGAGCGCCACCTCGGACCGTCCTCGGAGATTTGATTTCCCCCTACTGCCTTTTGCTCACCTGAGGCGAAAGAAGGTTTGAGGTCAGACCTTTACCAACAGGCAGAAATGCTGTTCACTGTTATTGGCACGATCCGCCTCGGGATCGCGATGTGAGACAGCTGACAAAGAAGCAGCTGCTCTGAGGAAACGCCGACTAGGGGGTGCATTATGTTGTGTCGCGTTTGGCTGGACGGGCGCGCGCCTCAGCGCCTGGAATCTGACTATCAGATCACCCACCAAATCTCCGCCGGGTTGGCCCGAATGCCTTCATTCCTTGCCTTGGATGGGGGCGGCAGCGCTTAGAGGGGGCCGCCAATGCCGCCGGAGCATTGCCATCCCCGCAAGCTCAAGGGTCGGAAGCGGAGAAAGCCCCATCTTGCCTGCGGTCGTCGTGCGCTCATGAGCGTGCGGCCGGTAAGCCGCCTCTTGCCCGTTGTTATGCTGCTGCCGGTCATATCGGCCGGCACGCCTTCGTCAGCACCCGGGGTCAGTACACCCCAACCGGCACTGGACCAGTCTCTCGCATTGAGCAGTTCGAAAACGGAAAGCTATGGCGTCCTGCGCCTCGCGCAGAATGCTCCTGTGGTCCACGTTGCCCGCGTGTTCGTGATGGAGCCGGGAGCTGAGATCCCGCTTCCCATCCAAGTGGAGGCCATGCCGCGCAACAGCTTCCTCCGCCTGCGCGGCCTGCCAGCGAACGCGACCTTGTCGGAAGGCCATCAGATCGGACCGGGTGCCTGGGCGGTCCCGCTGGTATCGCTTCCGAACATTCGCGTCCGGGTTCCACGCGAGACGACGGGCCGGTTCGAAGTCACCATCAGTGCTGTAAACGTGGCGGGGGACATCCTGTCCGAAATCAAGACCAATTTGGTGGTCGCCTCCTCGTCATCTCTGCTGGCTGGAATATCCGAGCAGCCAGCAGGGGAAGCGGCTCCCAGTTCGCCGCAACCGCCCGCACCCACTTTGGCTGAGCGAGCCGGCCTCGGGCAGCCGAGCACCCCGGATGCTCCGGCGACTGGAATGGCTGGGCAGCCACCGCTCTCGATTGCGAGCGCCGCCGATATCAAACCTCCCTCAGCCAAGAACTGTGGCGCCGCCGAAATCTCAACGGCAGCTCTGCCGGCGGCCCATATGGCCATCAACATCAAAGCAACGAGTTGCCGCGCGAATGAGCCGGTGACTATCGAGTACGCAGGCGCGAGATTCGTGCGCCAGCTCGATCAAGCGGGTGAGCTGAATTTCACGCTGGATTGCTTCGCAGGGACGAGATCGAAGATCGTAATCACATTTGCCGACGGCGCTCGGGGTGCCGTCGACGTGACCACTCGTGATCTGGGCCGCGTGTCCAAAGTCGCTGTGATTTGGCAAGCCCCCGTCAACCTCGATCTTCACGCTTTCGAATACGCAGCCTCTTTCGGAGAACCGGGGCACGTCTGGGCCGCATCGCCTTCCTCGCCGAATGATGCGTGGGAGAAGACGCTGGCCACCGGCCGCGGGCACGGGTTCATCACCGCTGCCGATGGGAATGCCGAGGGCGACAAAATCGAGGTCTACACCCTCTGGCATCACGAGGAGCAGACCTCGGGTGCCATCGAGATGGCGGTCGACTTCGAGTCCCGCGGCGATACGCCAAGCGGCGACATGTGCGGAAACGGACCGCTGTCCCAAGTGGCATTCGAGGTCGTGATGCTGTCACGCCATGGGGAGGTGACACGGCAGCAGGCGATGATGCTGCCCATGGAATGCGGCGTCACCCTAACGCAGTCGGCGCGATACAACAAGTCGGTCATCCCCGTATTACGGATCCGGCGATGACCGCGCATCGGGGGGACAAAGCCCAATGAAGGCAATCAGTGTGGCGGGAGCATTTCGCACCGTTGGTTTGGCGCTGATGCTCGCAGCGATCGCGAGCGCCGGGGCCGAGGCAACCGAGGTGACGCTTCGCCTGAAAGGCGGCGGGTTTCAGCTCAGCGGCGAGCTCAAGGAGTACGATACGAACAAGTACGTGATTGAGAACAAGAGCTTCGGCACGATGACGCTCGATGCGTCGAGGTTCGATTGCATCGGGCAAGGTTGCCCCCGTGCTCCATTTGCCGCTCCTGCCTCTCTCAGTCTCCCCCGCGGGGTGTCACGAACGATCCGGATCCACGGCTCTGACGTGATCGGCGCCGAGCTGATGCCCCTTCTCGTTCAGGGCTATGCCAACAGCATTGGCGCCAAAGCCGTCAAAGCAGTGGGGGCTAATCCCCTCGAAATGCAGATCAGGCTGACCGATGCGAATGACCGCGAGATAACCCTGGTGGAACTGCACCGGTACGGCACGGATCAAGCGTTCCAAGGTTTGGCCAACGGCTCCGTGGAAATTGTCATGGCAGACCGGCCGATCACGGAGGAGGAGCTCGCCATGCTGGCAAGAGCCGGTCTGAGCGATATGCGCTCCCCCGCGCATGAGCATGTCATAGCATTGGACGGCCTCGTTGTCGTCGTTTCCGAGGACAATCCGGCAGTATCGCTTTCTATTGAGAATGTCGCCCGTATATTCGCCGGACAGCTGACCGACTGGTCCGAAATCGGACTGCCGCCGGGTCGCATAAATGTGTATGCCACAGAAAGCCGCTCCGGCACGTTCAGCGTTTTCGATGCGCTCGTCCTCAGGCCGAGAAACCTCACGCTGACCAGAGAGGCGCAGATCATCGACTCGAACAGCGGCGTTTCGGATGCCGTCGCCCGCGACCCGAACGGCATCGGGCTCACGTCATTCGCCTTTTTGCGCAACGCGAAGGCCATCAACATTGAAAGCTCGTGCGGCCTCATCACGAGACCGTCCGTTTTCACCGTGAAAACGGAGGAGTACCCGCTGACCCGCCGTATTTATCTTTACAGCGGGATTCTGACCAACCCCCACGCACGCGGGCTCATCGACTACATTTTCTCGCCCGCGGCGCAAAGCCAGATCGCAGCGGCCCAGTTTGTCGATCAAACGCCAGATCTCCTGGGCTTCGAGGACCAGGGTGGGCGTATCGCCTACGCGCTCAACGCACCCAGCGAAGACTTCGACATGGCAATGATGCGCCAGCTCATCTCCGACATGAACGGGGCGCAGCGCATGTCGATCACATTCCGCTTTCGGCTGGGATCGGTTGATCTCGATGCAAGAGCGCGCGCCGATATCGACCGGCTGATCGAGGTCATGCGGACGCCAGAGTTCTCCAACAAGTCCATTTTGTTGCTGGGGTACGCAGACTCCGTCGGGCAATTCTCATCCAACAGCGTGCTCTCGCAGAGAAGAGCCACACAAGTGCACGAAACTCTACTGGCCGCGGCTGGAAACACGATCAATCCAGCGCTCATCTCCAGCAGAGGCTACAGCGAGCTCGCACCTGTCGCCTGCAACGACTCTGAAGAAGGCCGCAACCTCAACCGAAGGGTCGAAGTGTGGGTTCGAGAATGATCGCAGATGGGAGTGGATTCCGGAAGGGGTGCCGGATCGGCGCTGCGCCTCTCACCGAAAATGGATGAGCTGGCGGACATCATAGCTCGAGGCGGAGCAAATCTCTGGATCCGATCAGCAGGGTGATCTTCAACATGCGTTCAATCTGCCGTCGAGTCGTCCACTTTGCTGTGGCGACGATCCTATGCTCGTTCCTGATTGGTCTGCCCGCTGTGGCGCAATGGCAGCCATCCAAATCGATCGATTTCGTGATCATGGCCGGCAAGGGCGGCGGAGCGGACCGTATCGTCCGCAACATAATAGAGATCATCGAGAAGAACCGGCTTTCGCCCGTTCCGATGAACCCAGTGAACATTCCGGGGAATTCGGGGGCCGATGCGTTGGTCCATCTCAAGCAAAGGACAGGCGACAATCATGTGCTGCTGTTCACCTTGAACAGTTTCTTCACGACTCCGATTGAGCGGCCGGAGCTCGGCATCGACATCAGCAAGTTCGCGCCCATTGGAAGGATGGCAGAGGACACCTTCCTCCTCTGGGTCCATGCGGACCGTACAGACATCAAGTCGCTCGATGATTTCGTCAAGGCGGCCCGCGCCAAGGGCGAGGGATGGATCATGGCCGGAACCGGCCAGGGTCAGGAGGACAGCCTGCTGACGGATTTCCTGAACTCGACTTACGGCCTCAAGATGACCTATGCGGCTTTCGGCGGCGGTGGCGCCGTCGCAAAAGAGCTCGCGGAGAAGCGCGCCGACTCGACGGTGAACAACCCGTCCGAGCAAAGTGACTTCTACCCAAAAGGGCTGACCAAGCCGATCGCCGCCTTCACGCCGCAGCGCCTGCAAATGTACTTGCGCACCCCGACCTTCCGAGAAAATGGCATGGACTTCAGCTATTTCATGCAGCGCTCAGTGGTGGGTGCTCCAGGAATGGCCCCGGAGGCGCAGGAGTACTACATCCGGCTGTTCAAGCGAGTCTACGACACACCCGAGTGGCAGGACTATATGAAGAAAAACAGCCTGTTCGGCGAATTTCTGTCTGGGCCGGAGCTGATGAAGTATTGGCTCGATCAGCGCGAGAAGCACGCCCGCTGGAAAATGGCCCTACAGGTCATGAAGCGGTAGACGGTCAGCGACCGCCGGTCGGCAGAGATTATGAGGGTTTCACTGGTCACCATCGATCCGCGGGCGAGCGTCCGCCTTCGCAGCTCGCTCTGAATACCGGCTGATGGTGACGGTAGGATATCGATCCCGAAGCTGATTTTCGTCCAGCGCGCGCTTATGGCGGCTCGGCGAGCAGCTCAGAGATTGCTAGTATTTTTGCATGTGCAATCTCTACTCCCAGACCCGCGCGGCGGAGGGCGTGCGCAGGCTTTTTCGAGTGTCTCACAACCGGTGCGCGTCATTTGAGCCGCGCGCAGCCATCTATCCCGGACACGACGCTCCCGTCGTCCGCAGGGCAGCGGATGGCGAGCGGGAGATCGCGCTCCTGTCCTGGGGCTTTGTGCTCCCCCAGCCCAACCGCGCGGCGAAACGCGTGACGAACGTTCGTGACGACAAGGTGCTGACGAGCCCCTTTTGGCGCGAGTCATTCCTGCAACGGCGCTGCCTGGTGCCAGCGTCGTCCTTCTGCGAGCCGAAGGGATCGCGACCGGCCACATGGCACTGGTTCGCGCTGTGTGGGGACGAGCCGCGACCGCTGTTCGCCTTCGCTGGGGTTTGGCGGCAGTGGTCAGGCCCGTTGAAGCCTGGAGGGCCCTCCGTCGTGCTGGATGTGTTCAGCATTCTCACGACGCGGCCGAATGCACTCGTGGCGACGATCAACCACGAACGGATGCCCGTTCTGCTGAGGAGCGAGGATGAGTTCGAGACCTGGCTCTCCGGTTCACCCCAAGAGGCATTCTCGCTCATTCGCTCCGTCGAGGCCGACGCCATGCGCATCGTGCGGTCAGGCACCGACCGGGAGGACATGGTGGCGGAGCAAGCATAAGTCGCAGGCGTTCAAATCGCTGCTCGGGGCTCGCGGTAAAGCTGTTGATAGTCGCGTTTTACACAACCAGTAGTCGTATCTCAGCCACTGCGACCGCGCCGCAACACCCGCCAAGTGCCTGTCCTTACTGATTTCTCGGCGCGCTGATCCGCTCAGACCTAACGCATGCTTAAGACTTGCCCTCTATTCTAGCAGTGGTTGCGTTGATCGCTCAGTTCGCGTCGGAGTACGAATCAGACCACGGACCGTAGGGAGTGGTCCCCAAGGGCCAATTGTCAGTAGCTCAGCAAGCTCTGCTGTATGGAGGGACTTTCAGTGTTGAGGTCAGTTGCATCGGCCGTTGTCGGCGTAGCGGCCACCGGAGCATTCCTAGCATCGCCCGCATTTGCCGACGGCGGGTACCCGATCTATGGCGACGGTGGCTTCAAGGACGAAGTGCACTTTGCACCCCCGCCCATCACATGGACCGGCTTCTACATCGGCTTTCATGCCGGCTACGGCTGGGGCGACTCTGATTGGAAGGCCCTCGATGATTTCGACCCCATATTGGCTGGCGACCGTTTCAATCTTGACCCCGAAGGCGGGGTTTTCGGCGGGTACATCGGGTACAATGCTCAGACTGGCCCAGTTGTTTGGGGCATCGAGGCTTCGCTCTCTGGAGCTGACATCAACGAGAGCGTGCGCACGACTTTTGGCGGGCTGATCGATCCGCCTCCGATACGCTTCGATACAGACATCGACACGCTGTGGAGCGTGACAGGTCGGATCGGATACGATTGGGGCCGCCTGCTGACTTATGTGAAGGCCGGTTACGCCGGAGCGGACGTGGAGCTCACCATCACGGACCCGGGCCTGTTCCGCATTTCCGACAGCAAGACGCATCACGGCTGGACCGTCGGTGGCGGCATCGAATATCTCGCCTCCGAAAATCTCGTCCTTGGCCTGGAGTACAACTATTACGACTTCGGCGAGAAGGATTACGGAAAGCGGTTCACCGAGTTGCCCCATGGGCTCATCGAGAACGACGTCCAGCTCCATACCGTCACGGCGCGCTTGAGCTACAAGTTCGGCCGCCGTGTCCTGGTGGCCGAGCCGCCCCCTCCACTCAAATGAGGTGACTCCCCCACCTGAGCCGCACGCCTCCTTCAGGCGAGCCTCGGCTCAGGGCGCCTCTGAACGCCGGCCCACCGCCAAGGGTGCGGCGAACTGAAAGGGCTCCGAAATCGGAGCCCCTCTTTCTTAGTTCCGGCTTTTGTCGACGAGCGCCTTCTCCTTGATCCAAGGCATCATGGCGCGCAGCTTGGCGCCGACCTCCTCGATCGGATGGCTGTCGTTGAGGCGGCGGATGGCCTTGAACTTGGGCTGGCCGGCCTTGCACTCGCGGATCCACTCGCTGGTGAAGGCGCCGGTCTGGATGTCACGCAGGATGCGCTTCATCTCCTCGCGCGTCTCCTTGGTGATGATCCGCGGACCGGACATGTACTCACCGAACTCGGCCGTGTTCGAGATCGAGTAGTTCATGTTGGCGATGCCGCCCTCGTAGATGAGGTCGACGATCAACTTCACCTCGTGGAGGCACTCGAAGTAGGCCATCTCCGGTGCATAGCCCGCCTCGACCAGCGTCTCGTAGCCGGCGCGGATCAGCTCGACGAGACCACCGCAGAGCACCACCTGCTCACCGAAGAGGTCGGTCTCGCACTCCTCCTTGAAGGTCGTCTCGATGATGCCGGCGCGGCCGCCGCCGATCGCCGCCGCATAGGAGAGGAACAGATCGTGCGCGTTGCCGCTCTTGTCCTGCGCCACAGCGAGCAGGCAGGGCACGCCGCCGCCACGCAGATACTCGGAACGGACCGTGTGGCCGGGACCCTTCGGCGCCACCATTCCGACGTCAAGATCCTCGCGCGGCTCGATGAGGTTGAAATGGACATTGAGACCGTGCGCAAACATGAGGGCCGCGCCCTGCTTCATGTTGGCGTGCAGGTGATCCTTGTAGATATCGGCCTGCAGCTCGTCGGGCGTCAGCATCATCACCACGTCGGCCCACTTGGCGGCGTCCGCGACCTCCATCACCGGCAGGTTCTCTTTCTGGGCCTTCGCCGCCGAGGGGGAGCCCTTCCGCAGAGCAATCGCCACCTCCTTGACGCCGGAGTCGCGCAGATTCAGCGCATGCGCGTGCCCCTGACTGCCGTAGCCGACGATGGCGACCTTCTTGGTCTTGATCAGATTGATGTCCGCATCACGATCGTAATAGACGCGCATGACTGCTCCTCTCCAAAATGCGTCTCACTTCACGTAACTGTTCGGGGGCGACTTGCTGGCCGCGAACCGAATTCTGCGCCCGGGACCCTAGCGGGGGACCATAGAAATTCCAACCAATTCCGCAATAAGGGCGCGAACTTCCTCAAGCACGTGATCCGGAACCCTGCCGGCTGGCCGAAACCCGCGCGCCTGGTGGTCAAGCGTCCGTAGCTGGTCGACCAGAATGGCGCCCTTGATACCAACGCCTTCGGGAAGGATCACCTTCGTCGGCCAAGGCTTGAGGTTGGAGGTAATGGGGCAGACGATTGCCCTTCGCGAATGCTGGTGGAAGAGGCGTGAGGTCAACACGAGCGCCGGACGCTGGCCGACCTGTTCCGTACCCCGGACCGGATCGAGATCAACCCAAACGATATCTCCGGCATCCGGAAGCTCACCTGTGCCAGCTGTAGTCGTCATCGATGATTTCCGCGCCTACCTCTGGCCCCCACTCCTCGGTTGCCGGCTCGTTTTCCGGCCCTAGCCGCTCCATCTCGGCCACCATCTCGGCGAGCGTAGGATACTTGCGCCGGGCCACAGGCCGCATCCGGACGGAGCCGTTTTCGATCTCGAGATCGACGGCCTGCCCCTCTTCAAGGCGTAGATCGTCGGCGATGGCTTTGGGTAGCCGCACCGCCAGACTATTTCCCCATCGGGATACACGTACCTGCATGGCATGACTCCTTTCCCCGGATATACACCGTATATCCAGACTTGCAAGGAGCGGCTGCCAGTTTCAGTTCAGTGGGTTGCCTTCGGGAGCTCGTTGATCGAAGCGACGTACCACTCGTCGGCCTTTACGATGGCGGGGTTCTCGCCGTTCTCGTAAATCCAGCTGTCGACCGCCCAGCGCACGCCGGTCTCTTTCTCGTAGATGGTCGCAGTCCAATGGGTCCAGCCCGCGACGCCGCGCAGGTAGTTCTCCTTCGCAAATGGCTGGCCGACGGTATGATGCTTCAGCAGGCCCTCGTTCTGCAGGACGGTGAGATAACTGGTGGTGTTAGTAGCCTCATCCACACAGTCCTGCTGGGTCGGATCGCCTGAACCGGAAAAATCCATTCCCGGGCGATCATGCTTGGTGCCGATCACCTCGCCGGTACGCCGCTCCATCCAGCCGATGGCGTAGGCGATGGCACGGCGCTCCTCATGCGGCGTGTCCGCCTTCTTCGTTTTCTCCATCAGCTTCTTGATTTCGGCGATGTCGGACTGGGTGAAGGTGAACTTGGTCTTCTCCCGGCAACCGTAAGCATGGCAAACGGTAACGGTCCGGTTGCGCGGCGGGTCGACCTTGAAAACTGTATAGTGATCGACGCCTATGGCGTGCTCGTACGAGCAGCCCCCGGCCAACAATCCAAGCAGGGCTGCCAGGCTAGCCCCCCACCCCCGTGCAACCATTTCCCTCCAACCCCACCAGCAGCAATCCGTCGCGGCCGCATATGCTCACGCTGACAATCTTTTACTATCTCACAGATTCCACCGAAGGTACCCCAGCGCGTTGAGGGGGAGAGGCTTTTTCGTTACGTTGGAGCACCATGGCCACAGCAAAGCCCATTCACGTGATCGGCGGCGGGCTTGCCGGCTCCGAGGCAGCCTGGCAGATCGCGCGCGCCGGCGTTCCCGTCGTTTTGCACGAGATGCGGCCGATCCGCGGGACCGAGGCCCATAAGACCGATGGGCTGGCGGAGCTCGTCTGCTCCAACTCGTTCCGCTCCGACGACTGGGAGACGAACGCGGTCGGGCTGCTGCATGAGGAGATGCGGCGCGCCGACTCCCTCATTATGGCCGCTGGCGATAAGCACAAGCTGCCGGCCGGCGGCGCGCTCGCCGTGGACCGCGAGGCTTTCTCCGCCGAGGTGACCGCGCGGCTTTCGGCCTTACCCAACGTGACGATCGAGCGGGGCGAAGTCGCCGGCCTGCCACCCGAGGATTGGGACAGCGTCATCATTGCGACGGGACCGTTGACGTCGCCCGCCTTGAGCCAGGCCATTCTTGAGCTGACGGGCGAGGACGCCCTCGCCTTTTTCGATGCCATCGCGCCGATCGTGCATTACGACACGATCGACATGTCCGTCGCCTGGCGGCAGTCGCGCTATGACAAGGCGGGCCCCGGCGGCACGGGGGCGGACTACATCAACTGCCCGCTCGACAAGGAGCAGTACGAGCGCTTCGTCGACGCGCTGCTTGCTGGCGAGAAGACCGAGTTCCGCGAGTGGGAGAAGAACACGCCCTACTTCGACGGCTGCTTGCCCATCGAGGTGATGGCCGAGCGCGGCCGGGATACATTGCGCTTCGGGCCGATGAAGCCGGTCGGCCTTTCCAATCCGCATAAGGGCGGCGAGCGGCCCTACGCGGTGGTGCAGCTGCGGCAGGACAATGCGCTTGGCACGCTCTGGAACATGGTTGGCTTCCAGACGAAGCTGAAGTACGGCGAGCAGGTGCGCATTTTCCGGATGATTCCGGGGCTCGAGAATGCCGAGTTCGCCCGGCTCGGCGGCCTGCATCGCAACACGTTCATCAACAGCCCCAAGCTGCTCGACGGGCTATTGCGGCTCAAGGTCCAGCCACGCCTGCGCTTTGCCGGCCAGGTGACGGGCGTCGAAGGCTACGTCGAAAGCGCGGCTATCGGACTCTTGGCGGGGCGTTTCGCTGCGGCCGAGCGGCTGGGCCGCAAGCCTGTGCCGCCTCCTCCGACAACCGCCTTCGGCGCCTTGCTCAACCACATCACCGGCGGTCACTTGTCGGAGGATCGCATCGAATCCGGGCCGCGCTCGTTCCAGCCGATGAACATCAACTTCGGCCTCTTCCCGCCGCTGGAGCCCGGTGAGGAAGGCTCCGGCCTCAAAGGCAAGGAGCGCGGCCGCGCGAAGAAGCGGGCCATCGCTCTACGGGCGCTCCGAGACCTCGACCGCTGGCTGGCGGATACGAGCCTGCGGGCAGCGGCTGAGTAGGAGCGCCTTATCCTAGAATGCTCAGGCCAAAGAGAGCAGCTTACGGATTGAACCGCGGAATGTCGGTGAAGAAGCCGTGCTGCATCTCATTGCTGCGCTCATACTTGGCGAGCACTTGGCGCGCCTTCTTGACGACCGCATCGGCGATGGCCGCCTGACCTTCCGCCGTTGGATGGAAAGCGCCGGAGTATGTCGCGGCCAGCACCAGCTGGAACCACGAGGTATGCATCTGCAGCACCTTCTGCAGCAGCGTGGCCGGCACGTGGAAGTTGCCGGTCATGAACGCGTCGTTCGGCGTCCTGAACCAGCGCTGACGGGGGGCATAGGGCCGATAATCCGCGGGGTTATATGGCTTCCAAACACCGTTGATCTTGCGCGGTAGCCTGAGGTCGTCGGCGGTCGAGAAAGCTGCGTCGCTCCACCCGGCACAGATCCCGCGACCGAGGAACTCCTTGCGGTGGCTTTCGACGAACGTCCAACCGTGCTCCCGAGCAGCACGGCGCATCAGCTCGTTGAGATGCTCCGCCAGCACACTGCCCTCAAGCGCCTTCTTCTCGTCGAGCTTGAAGTCCTTGAGTATATCCATGCCCGCTCGCCCGCTGGGACACACTGTGGTTCCGTCCTCGAGCAGCGCTAGCCCAGGATAGGCGGTCAGCAGAATCCGATCGCTCTCGTGGATGTGGAGGATGTTCTGAAGCGCGCGGTGGAGCGCCCGGTAGCGCCAATAAAGACGCGCGAGTTGCTCCTTTGCGGTGCTTGCACCCTCGATCTGACCCAGCCAGCCGCCAAGCCATTTCAACATCGACTTGTCTGTCAGCACCGCGTTTGCAACGAGCCGCGAGAAGCCAACGTCGTTGCCGCCGATCGAGACCATCAGAAGGTCGATCTTCCGCGCGAACTCGGCATCGCACTTGACAAGCGACACCCCTTTCAGCTCGGGAACCCGGCCGTTGAAGTGATACGCCTCAGGGAAGCTCACCTTGCGGGGCCGATGGTTGCCGCACTGAGCCTCGGCGACGGCTGAAATCTGGGAGAGCCGCGGCGGGTTTGGCACCCACTCGTTGCCCATGTACCGCAGGAACAAACCGTCAGTAATCTCTGCCCCCGAGCAGGCGACGCCCACGAATGTCACCGCCCGATGCGGATCCTCCAGCGAAAGCTGGAGCGCGGCGCGAAGCTGGTGGGAGTAGAGGGAGCGGTGGCAGGCCTGGTCGAGCCAGCGGGCATTCTCCTGGATGAAGCGCTCGTCACCGATCTCCCGCCAGCTGCCAACCCGAGCAGGATAGCCCGTGAGCTCCGTCATCAGGCCGGCTCCGTAGCTCACCGACCGCTCGCGCGAGAAACGGATGGGCAAATCCGGGTTACCCTCACCTGAAGCGAAGCTGTCGCCGATTCCAACGATGAACAGGTCCGTAACGGTTGCGTCCGTGGCTGCAACCTCGCGCCCGCCGATTTCGACGGTGATGCGCGCGCCATTGGGATACGGCACGTCGAGCAAAACTGGCTCATTGCAGGGCTGGGTCACCGCCTGCCCGCGCGGGGCACCTATCCCCTTTGGAGCCGTCAGCCACGTGCAGTCGACGAAGCTTGCGTCGGGAATACCCTTCAGCTCAGCGACGATCCTGTGCGACTTCGGATTGATGTAATCTCCGCCGTCAGGGCAAATGTGACGGCTCTTGTCAGCATGCCAGCAAGTTCGGCCAAGGACGATCGAGGCCCAGCCGTCCTGGTAGCGGGAGCCCAGCTTGCGCTCGGCGGAAAGCACCGGCGAGTCGTGCTCCTCGTCCGAGAGCGACAGGAATATCGTGCGATGGGCCTCGGTATCTGTTGGATCAATGAAGAAACGGAAGGGGTTCTCAACCCGCCATTTGATGTGAGGGTAGATGTCTGCAGGCTGACTTGCACCGGTATGGGGAATGGCCGTAATCGATGTCAGCAGCAGTCCCGCTATCGCAAGTGTGCGGAGCATCTTCGTCCCCCATCGACGCAATGCCGGCATTCGGACCGGCTTACGATTTTTTGCGTCACATCAGAAGCGGCCGCTCACATGCGACCACCACAAGGCCCAGACCCGGCGGATTGGCGCGAGTTGTAGCGGCTCGCGCAACGGGTCGCGGGTTGTTCTACGAAGAGCCCGCAAATAGGGCTCTACGACGGCAAGCGGGAGCAGTGCGGCATGTTGTACACGGTCGAGTTGTCCCTGACGCTGCCGCGCCTCGTCGAGGTCCCGCCGGACTTGGTCGATCAGGCCCTCGATCACAGGCTCGAGGCGCTCTCGCGGGACTCCCGCCTGCACGTCTGCCAAACTTAGTCCGGCAGCGGCCAATCGGGTCTCCGGAATGAGCACGCGGCCTTGCGCCCATAGCGCCGGCAGCTCCACCAGCAATCGCGCGATGCCGTAAGCACGCCCTGCGGGCATCGCCAGGGCATGTGCGGTCTCGCTCCGACTACCGAGGATACGGAGCGCCAGCTCGAACAGCGCGCCTTCCGTCTTTGCGAGATGCGCCGCAAGAGCTTGATCATCCATAATCGGTTCCTCGTGAAGGAGAACCGATTGGGCGTCGATGAAGCCAATGAGGAGGCCGAGCGGAAGACGATGGCGCGCGACCACGCTCCTCGCAGCATCGGCGACCGGGTGGCCACTGAGCGTCGAGGGGTCCGTGTTCTCCAGAGCTTCGCGCCACCACTGCAGCCGGATTTCCCCCATCATCGGCTCGCGGACGATCACCGGGATGCGTTCGATCTCGCCCGCAAACGCGGCGAGCGTGATGAGGTCCCATCTGACGTCTCGGGGTGATAGGAGCGCGGCGAGATAACGATCGAGCTCCCATGCTCGCGCCGATGCGCGGACCACCTCTGCATGGGTGGGTTCGAATGTCGCCGTTTCACTCACGGATCAGTAGAGGTGGGCGGCCGCCACCATGGCAAAGGTCACCGGCAAAGTCAGGACGAGATTGAGCCGGGCATAAGTCTTGACGGTTTCCCTGGCATGCTCCCTCGCCGCTGGCTCTGCCGGACTTTCGCCAAGGACGATCCGGAGGTTAGGCCAAATGACGAAATGGACGAACGCCCACATGACGATGCCCCCGATCGTGCCGACCAGCATCATCACCGCGCGCCCCGTCGGGACGAACACCGCGGTCGAAAAGACGAGCGAGCCGAAAACATAGCCGGTGGTCACCAAGAGCAGCGCTCCGCTGACCACCGTCAGATGCGAGGCATGTCGGAACGCATGGGCCACCTTCGGAACCACAGCAGACATCAGCGTTCGCCGGCCCGCATCGTCCGCCTGTTGCACCGCCGCGAGCTGGACGAAATTCACGAACCAGATCATCCCAACCCAGAGCATGGCGGCAACGATATGAACCCAGCGGAGGAGGAAGGAGAAGAAGCCCAGCGCGTCGGCGCCAACGAGCGCCAGCCATGCGATCAGGATGATGAGCGTCAGCACAGTGCCGGCGGCCAACGCTCGGCCCGCGGTTTCGGTGATGGCTTGCATCTCAGTGCCCTCGATTGGGAGCGCGAAGCGCCAGGTCCTCGCAGGAGTATACCTGCTTCGCCGGCTTCACGAGCCTACGATTTCTCCCATTCCACGACTGCCAGCCGCCGCCATCATTCGACGGCAATCAGGGCAGCGGCGACTCGACGGTGCTCCGCCAAGAGGACGTTGTAAGTCCGGCAGGCTGCGCCAGTATCCATCGGCTCAATGCCAAGCCCGGCCTCAGCGAACCCACCGCGCAGCTCAGGGGAAGGAAAAACCTGGCGCTTGCCCGTGCCGAGGAGAAAAATGTCGATCCGATCCTTCTCGGCAAACACCAGCTCGAAAGCCTCAAGCTGGAAGTCCTCCGGGCGGGAAACATGCCAGGCATAGATGCCGCTAGGCAGGCAAAGAAGCGAGCCGCGATGGCTCATGTCGGCGAAACGGAACCCGCCGTTGCCATATGCATCAATGGGCGCCTGATAGGGATATCGTGCAACGCGCTCCGACATCCGGCAGCTCCCGAGGGCATCACACCCTGCTCGCAACCGCGGATGATGCTTTGCCCTTCTCCAAACCCGACCAGTCGCGCTTGATGCCCGTGTACGCAAGCAACGGCGCCGCAATGAAGATCGACGAGTAGGTGCCGATGAGGACGCCGAGCAACATCGCCAGCGAGAAGTAGCGGATCACCTCGCCGCCAATGAGGAACAGCACCGCGAGCACGACCAGTGTGGTCAAACCCGTCAGGATCGTGCGCGAAAGCGTCTCGTTGATAGAAAGATTGAGAAGCTCGTCGAGCTCCATGCGCTTGAACTTGCGCAAATTCTCGCGAATGCGGTCAGACACGACAACCGTGTCATTGACGGAATAGCCAAGAATCGTCAGCAAAGCCGCGACGATCGACAGATCGAAATCCCATTGGAACAGCGAGAAGAGACCCGCGACGATCAGCACGTCATGCGTGAGTGACAGCACCGCCCCAATGGCGAACTGCCACTCGAAGCGGAACCAGATGTATACGCAAATCCCAACCAGCGAGACGAGAACGGCGATGATGCCGGTTGTTCGCAGCTCGCTTGAAACGGCAGGGCCAACGACTTCGACGCGGCGCTGAATGTAATCGTCGCCCAGAGCGGCGATGACCTTTTTGACAGCCTCTTGTTGCGCTTCCTCCCCGCCGGGCTGTTCCTCTACACGGATCAGAACGTCATCGGGAGATCCGAACTCCTGGATCTGTACCTCACCGAGACCAAGCGAACCCAATTTCTGGCGCAGGCTCGCCAGATCGACCGGTCCTGATTTGTGCTGGACCTCGATCATCGAGCCGCCCTTGAAATCCACGCCGAAATTGAAGCCGACAGTCGCAATCAGGATAACCGACAGCACCATGGCGATGAGCGACGCCACGAGACAGATCCCCTTGTAACGCATGAAGGGGAACCGCGTGTCGTACGGAAAAATGGTGATGCCTTTGAAGTCCGGAACCAGAAACATCCGCGTGTCCTATCTCAAACCGGCACGGTGACCGAGCGGCTCTTGTGCCGGACCGATCTCGCCCACATCGCGATCAAGAGCCGAGTTACTGTGACGGCAGTAAAGACCGACGTGAAAATGCCGATGCTCAGTGTCACCGCGAAGCCGCGCACTGGCCCCGACCCCAGCCAGAACATGATCAGCGCCGCCACCAGCGTCGTGAGCTGCGAGTCCGCGATGGTGACGATGGCGCGGCTGAAGCCGGCATCTATGGCGGCAATGGGCGACCTGCCCGCCCTCAGCTCTTCACGAATGCGCTCGTAGATGAGCACGTTCGCATCGACGGCCATGCCGAGAGTCAGCACGAGACCCGCGATGCCCGGCAGGGTCAAAGCCGCCCCTAATACCGTCATCGCCGCCACGATCAGGATGGCGTTAACGATGAGGGCTAGGCCGGCGTAGAACCCGAAGGTCCCGTAGACGACGGTGATCAGGATGAAGGTCGCAATAGCACCGACGATGAAGGCGCGCGTACCGGACTCAATCGAGTCGGCGCCGAGCGACGGACCAACCGTGCGCTCCTCGACGACAGTCAGCTTGGCGGGCAAGGCGCCCGAGCGGAGCTGAATGGCCAGATTATTTGCGCTCTCAACGGTGAAATTGCCGGAAATCTGGCCGGACCCGCCGAGGATCGGCTCGCGGATCACGGGTGCCGACAGCACCTTGTCGTCAAGCACGATGGCGAACGGTCGTCCTACGTTTTCCTGCGTGAAACGTCCGAATGCGCGGGCGCCTGACTGATTGAAGCGGAAAGTAATAATCGGCTCGTTGGTCCGCTGATCGAAGCCGGGCTGGGCGTCGACGAGCTGATCGCCACGAACGACAGGAGTTTCGCGAAGCAGGTAGACGAACCCATCCTCGTCAGCGGAGGGATAGATCCGATAACCCGGCGGTGGGCGAGAAGACTGGGCCTCGAAACCACTGATGCTCGGGTGAACCTCGTGGAAGCTTAGGCGTGCCGTCTCGCCAATGAGAGCCTTGAGCTGCGTCGTATCCTGCAAACCAGGGAACTGAACCAGGATGCGATCGGAGCCTTGCCGCACCACCGACGCCTCGGATGTTCCCAGCGTGTCGATACGGCGCCGGACTGTCTCAATTGAAGCACTGACGGCGTTGGAGATGCGCTGCTGCAAGCCCGCTTCCGTCGGCTGCAGGATGATAAGGCCAGGCTCGCTGCCACGCTGGACGGAAATATCGTCGCCCACGCTCCCTAGCAGGGCGTTGCCAATCGGCTGGATGAGGTTGCGGAGCTCCCTCATGGCCGCATCGGCCTGATCGGGCTGCGCAAGCCTCACCACGACAGCGTTGCCCTGGATGCCCAGACCTGTGAAGCCGATGCGCGCGTCACGCAAGCGCCGGCGGGCATCCTCGCGAATGCTCTCAAGCCAATCCTTGCGGACGTCGTTGACGTCCATCGCGAGTAAGAGATGCGCGCCGCCGCGGAGATCGAGACCAAGGCTGAGCTGACGCTTGGGCAACCAATCAGGCCATGCCTCGACCGTCTCTTTCGAGAAGAGATTGGGCAGCGCAAAAACCACGCCCAACAGGCAGGTCAGCACAACGCCTATGATCTTCCAGGTCTGAAAATGGAGCATTTAGCTTTGTACTCCTCGGCACGTGAGCTTCAGGGCCGTTTCGGTAACAAGGCCTCGATCGTTGGCCCTGTGAGCAGGTGCCTCAGCTGCCCCAACGATCGGTCACGTGCCTTCTTTCACCGGCTCGCCCTTGGCTCTGACGTCGGCCACGGTCGACTTGACGACCCGCACGCGGGTGTTCTCGGCGATCTCAACCTCGATCTCGTTGTCGTCCTTGACCCGGGTGACCTTGCCAATGATCCCGCCCGACGTCACCACAGTATCACCCCGGCGGATGTTGTTCACCATCTCGCGGTGCTGCTTGGCGCGCTGCTGCTGAGGCCTGAACAACAAGAAGTAGAAAATGATGAACATCAACAGAATGGGGACGAGCTGCAGCATGAAGTCGCTGCCCCCACCCGGGGCGCCTTGCGCATAGGCAGGTGTGATAAACATGACGTCAGTCCTTGGGCCGGCACAGGTCGCGACTAGGAGTCCCGCAGGCAACAGCTGCCACGGGCCTGTCCGTTAGGTTGCGGCGCGACTATAGTGGTCCCTCTCTCTTTGGCAAGATGCCTGGTCGCAGCGGGACTTTGAGCCGGTGACGAGACGGCTTGTCTCGACTATAGAGGCGACCGGCGAATCCGCCCTCCCGGCTACAGACACACCCGCACTAGGATTGATATGACGCTTTCTGCCGAAACTGCCCTTCTCGAACGTATCGCAGCCGCCCTGGAGCGACTGGCCCCACCCCCTGCCAAGCCCATCGACTTCGATGCGGCAGAAGCGTTCGTGTGGCAGGCCGACCCGCCAAGCTTCTTGCCGGTGCGGCAGGTGAACCGCGTGCCGCTCCAGCTCCTGAAAGGCATCGAGCACCACGCCAATCTGCTGCTGGAAAACACGGAACGGTTCGCCCGCGGACTTCCTGCGAACAACGCCCTGCTTTGGGGCGCCCGCGGCATGGGGAAGTCATCCCTAGTGAAGGCCGCTCATGCGGAGGTGCGCCGGCGGCTAGGGCTCGGGAAGGATGCCAAGCCGGACCTGAAGCTCGTGGAAATCCATCGCGAGGACATCAGCTCTCTCCCCATATGCCTCGCGTTGATGCGCGAGAACCACCATCGCTTCATTGTGTTCTGCGACGACCTTTCGTTCGATCGCGATGACACGAGCTACAAATCGCTGAAGGCCGTTCTGGAGGGCGGCATCGAGGGGCGGCCGGAGAATGTCATCTTCTACGCCACCTCCAACCGCCGGCATCTGATGCCGCGCGATATGATGGAGAACGAGCGCTCGACGGCCATCAATCCTTCCGAGGCGGTCGAGGAAAAAGTCTCCCTGTCCGACCGCTTCGGCCTGTGGCTCGGGTTCCATCACGGATCGCAGGATCAGTATTTGGAAATGGTCCGCGGCTACGCCTCCTATCACCGGCTCGAGATCGCCGACGACGAGCTGGTTCGCGAGGCCCTCGAATGGTCCATGACCCGCGGCGGGCGCTCCGGCCGCGTGGCGTGGCAGTTCATCCAGCATCTCGCCGGCCGGTTGGGGCAAAAGCTCAGAACGGAGTGACTAACACAAGGGCCCGCTTCAACGGCGGGTCCTACTTGGTGAGATCAAGGACCACCCGACGTACGCTCAGATCTCCTGGCTCTGGCTGGATCGAGAAGCCCAGCTCGCTGCACATCTTGAGCATCGTCGTATTCTCGGCGAGCACCGAGCCGAATAGCTCCTCAAGGCCTTCTGAGCGGGCGTAGGCGATAAGGTGCTGCATCAGCTGCCACCCAAGCCCCCGGCCTTTGAGATCGGACCTTACGAGGATCGCATATTCCCCGCGCGTGTAATCCGGATCAGCTACGAAACGTGAAACTCCGAGCAAGTGGCCCGTGTCCTTCGAGATCGCGACGAACGCCATCTCCCGCGCGTAATCGATCTGCGTCAGCCGGGCCAGGAATTTCCGGGACAGATCGACGCCGGCGCTCAAGAAGCGCAGCCGGTGATCCTCCTTCGTGACATGCTGGAAGAACTCGTCGTAGAGCGGTTCGTCCTCGGGCCGGATCGGCCTCAGCCGGACAGCGCCAATCCCCTCCAACACCAGATCCTTGATCCACTCCGAGGGATACGGCCTGAGCGCCATCGGTACCCGCGGGTTCACGGCCTCATCCTCGACCCGGACCCGCGCATCGAGCGCGATCACACCGTTTTCGTCAGCGAGCAACGGATTGATGTCGATCTCGCGGATCTCCGGGTGCCGCGCGACGAGATAGCTGAGCCGCACTAGCGCCTCCGCGATCTTGTCGATCGCGGCGGCCGGCCGGTCGCGGTAGCCCTGCAGCAAGCGCCAGATCCGCGTCCGCCGCATGAGATCCTCGGCGAGGTTCATGTCGAGTGGCGGCAGGGCCTGGGCCGTATCCGCAACGACCTCGACAGCCGTGCCGCCGGCACCGAACAGTAGAACCGGCCCGAACGTGCGATCGACCGCCATTCCGGCGATCACCTCATGGGCACGAGGGCGGCGGATCATTGGCTGAACAGTAAAGCCCTTGACCCGAGCATGCGGCAGCTGCCGGGCGACGCGGGTCAGGATGTCTTCGGCCGCGTGGCGGGCATCCTCCGCCCGTTCTAGCCCGAGCCGCACGCCGCCAACGTCCGATTTGTGCGAGATGTCGTCAGAGAGCACCTTGACGACGCACGCCGCGTGCTCCTGGAGGATCCGTGATGCGATCGCCTGCACCTCGTCCGGCGTTTTCGCGACCTCGGTCGGCACCGTCGGAATGCCGTAGGCGACGAGGAGGCTCTTCGACTCGGCTTCGGAAAGCACGGAGCGGTTTTCGGCGAGCGCCGCGCGGATCACTTTGTCAGCATACGCCGTATGCAGCCCCAGCTCCTCTGGCAGCGACGGCGGCGTGCGCATGAGCAGCTCCTGCGCCCGCGAATAGCGCACGAGCTGCATGAACCCTTCGACCGCCGAGGCCGGAAATTCAAAGCTCGCGATATTGTGGCTCGCGAAAAGTTGCCGGGCCTCTCGGCTCGCCCCTTCGCCGAGCCAGTTGGTGAGGATGGGCTTCAGCGGCTTCTTGGCTTGGCGCCGCGCCTCGATGGCGTCGATGATGCCCTGCGCCACGGACGTGCTCGACACCGTGGCTGTCGGACAGTTCATGATGAGGATGGCGTCTGTGCCAGGCTCCTCAAGAAGAATCTCCAACGCGGCGCAATATCTTTCCGCGCCGGCATCCCCGATCACATCGATTGGGTTACCGCGCGACCACGTCGGCGGCAGCACGGCATCGAGCGCCTTGATGGTTTTGTCAGACAGTTTCGCCAGCGTGCCGTGCAGATCGATCAAACGATCCACGGCCAGCACTCCGGCGCCGCCGCCGTTCGTCAGTATGGCGAGGCGCTCGCCAGCCGACGTCGGAAGGCGCGCCAGGCTCTCGGCAGCGTCGAAAAGCTCTTTCAGCTCGTAAACCCTCAACAGGCCCGCACGCCGAAATGCGGCATCATAGGCGCTGTCCGCGCCGGTCAATGCACCGGTGTGCGAGAGCGCCGCTTGAGATCCTGCCTCGTGCCGCCCTGCCTTCACGACGATCACCGGCTTGGAGCGCGCAGCGCGGCGCGCAGCTGACATGAATTTCGGCGCGTGCGTGACGGCCTCCATGTAGAGCAATATCGCCCTGCTTTTTGGATCGCCGGCGAGGTAATCGAGCAAGTCGCCGAAATCGACATCGGCCATGTCGCCGAGCGACACGACATGCGAAAAGCCGATTTGTCGCTCAGCCGCCCAGTCGATGACGGCGGTGGAAAGTGCGCCTGACTGAGACAGGAAAGCGAGATCACCGGGCAGCGGCCGGCGATGCGAAAAGCTCGCATCGAGGCCAATGCCAGGAACCATCAATCCAATGCAGTTCGGCCCTTGGATGCGCAAGAGATTGGGCTTGGCTGCATTGAGCATCGCTTGCTGCAGGTCGCCACGGACTCCAGCCGTGATGACGACAGCTGCGCGCGTCCCTTTTCGACCGAGCTCCTCGATCAAACCCGGAACCGTATGAGGAGGTGTGGCGATGACCGCCAGATCCGGCGTTCCTGGCAGCGCGTCCACTGAGGCATAGCACGGCACGCAGTCGATGTCCGTGTGGCGCGGATTGACGAGCCAAATCGGCCCCTTGAAGCCACCTGAGCGCAGATTGCGGGTGACGACCAGCCCCACACTACCGGGCTCTGGGCTGGCCCCGATCATGGCGACCGATTTCGGCGCCAGCAGGTACTCCAGATTTCGAATGGTCATCGTATGGCCTCTTTGGATCGTCCGTCGTCGCCGTAAGCACGACTTTTCATTTCACCAGCGCAGCCTCGGCGTCCTTGACCGTCCCCTCCAGATCCTGACCGGCGTCGATGGTCGTCCATGCCGGCGAAAGCGACCCGATCTCATATCCAAGCTGCAGTTTCACGACATCAACAGTCGCGTCAGAGGCATCGTTCCGGCGCTGAGCGACCCGCTTCATCAAGATTTCTGGCGGCGCCGTAAGCCATAAGCCTTTGAGCTTCACGCGGGCTTCTTCGGCGATTTTCTCCAACGCGCGGCGCTCGTTTTCTGCTGCGAAGACTGCGTCGACGATAACGCCATGTCCGGCGGCCAATATGCGCTGTGCCTTTTTCATCAGCAGGCTGTAGACGCGCGCGGTGACGTCCTTTGTGTAGGCTTCGGCTTCGAGCCGCTCGGTTTCCTTTCGACCAAAAAGGGCCTTCCGCTCCAAATCGCTCCGAAGGTGAATGGCGCCGGGACATGGCCCAGTGCGCGGTGCCAACGCAGCAGCCAGTGTCGATTTGCCCGTCCCCGACAATCCTCCGACAGCAACCAGAGCAGGCTCTGAGGGAGTGAGATAGCCCAGGGCTGATCTCAGGTAGCCCCGTGCCCGCGCCGACTGCTGAACGGCGGCTTCCTGGTTTTGGCTCGCCTGCTCCTGCTGGGCCCGCTCGGCTGTAACCAAGGCTCTGACGCCAGCGCGAAGGCCGAGGAAGAGCGGTAACGCTATTAGCCCGTCGAGGTCAGAGTCCTCCTGCGAGCGCCAGAGGTAGCGGTTGAGCACGATGTTCGCCGCGGGTCGCAGCCCTCGGTGATCGAGATCCATCAAAAGGAACGCCAGATCGTAAAGCGTATCGATCGTGGCGAGCTCCTCGTCGAACTCGATGGCGTCGAACAATGTGGGCCGCCCGTCCCACATGACGATGTTGCCAAGATGCAAATCTCCGTGGCAGCGGCGTACGAACCCTTGCGCTGCCCGCTGGTCCAACACAGAGGCCGCACGGGCGTGCTGAATTTCCGCGAGCTGGCGAAATCGTGCTGTTTCTTCTGTTCCCAGAATGTCGGAAACCCCGGCGAGGTTACGCGAGACGGAATTGACGAGGTCGCCAAAGCGTTCGGCGCCGTTTGGATTATCCGCGCGTTGGGCTGCCGCATGGCTTTCGAACGCGGCATCGGCCAGGCTGCGCGCCATTTCCCGGTCGATACCGCGCGTATCAGCGATGCTCCCCACCAAGTCCGATTGAGCAAACCGGCGCATCCGCACGGCCCACTCCACCGGCTCCCCTTTACCATCGAAGCAAAGCCGGCCGTTACTTTCCCGGGTTATGGGAACACAGCCGAGATAAATCTGTGGCGCCCATTTGCGGTTGATCTCGACTTCGCGCTCACATACAGCGCGCCGTTTCTCCAGCGTCGACAAATCCATGTAGGGAAAGCGCACGGCCCGCTTGATCTTCCAGGCCTCCTCACCGGCAAGAAATACGAGCGCGCCGTGTGTTTCGAATATTTCAACCCGATCGGGGCCTGCCGGATAAGAAGCGGGGTTGGCTAGAAACGCTTTGATTTCGGCTTGGCTGTCCGAATTCGTCATTGGCACCCCGCTGGGCTCATCGGCTCGCAATCGGTAGGCTGGCGTTACAACGCATCACGTGGGGTCGACATCAAACAATAACAATGAATTCGCCCACGGTCCTACCCAGCAGCTCTCCGCTTGCCTGAGAACCGTCGAAGTTAACGCCGACCCCGCGAACCATGTGTCATCGGGTCCAAATAGATCCGATGCGGAGCCGAAAAGCCTTCTGGCCTGTTAATAGTGAAACGGCCTTGACGTCTATCAAGGCTCTTTCAACGCTTTGGCCCGACACATTGGGTAGTGCGTTAACGGAGAAAGGCGCCGACCTATGCCGTACCGGACGATCCTCATTCATTTCAATCACGACGAGCGCGCGCGGCAGCTTCTCGATGCAGGAGTGCAGCTGGCGCAAGGGTTTGATGCGCACCTGATCGGGATGTATGTCTTTCCCGCCTATCGCTTGCGCCCGCCTATTCCGCTGCCCTTCGGTAGCGACGTTCTCGGAAACATCACTGCGCAAATCCAGGAGGAGGCGGACCGGATCAAATCGCAGTTCGAGGAAGCGACCGCCCAGCACACGTTCGTTTCGGAATGGCGCTCACTGACTGCGGAGCGGATCGACCCCGCGGCGATCGTCATGGAGCACGGCCGAGCCGCCGATCTCATCATCGCCAGCCAAACCGACCTGGATTGGGACCTTTCCTCGGTTCTCGACTTTCCGGAGCGCCTCGCCATTGAAGCAGGCAGGCCCGTCCTCGTCATCCCGAACGGATACGTCTTCCAGGCACTACCCAAGAAGGTAACGGTGGCGTGGAAGAACCGCCGCGAAGCCGCCCGTGCCACCTTCGATGCAATGCCGCTGCTTCAGCGCGCCGAGGAGGTGCAGGTGCTCACGGTTGAAGAGGAAGAGCGCCAGGAAGGAAGCCCAGGCGTGACTGAAATCGCTGCCACGCTCGACCGGCATGGGGTTAACGTCTCTGTCGACATCGTTTCGGCTCCACAGTCGTCAGCCGCAGAGGAAATCCAGCGTCGCACCGAGAAATCAGAGCTGCTGGTCATGGGCGCCTACGGGCAATCGCGCTTCCGTGAGCTCGTGTTCGGCGGCGTAACCCGCCACCTGCTTCGGAACATGACCATCCCTGTCCTGTTCTCGCACTGACCTGCGGAGGCTCTTGCGTACGTTCCTCGTTGCATCCGTTTCAAGAAATCGATTGAATAAGTTTATCTCCATTTGAACGGATGCATGTTGAGAGCTGTCCTTACGCGTTGCGCGGACACTCGGCCGCCAGCGCGGGGGCCCTTACGATGAGGTGCGGGGGTGGTCCAGCGCATGTCCAATCAGACGATCCAGGCAGGCACCATCAGCACACGGCTGGCGGCAGCCCACATCGAGCTGCGGCGCGTTCCCTTTGATGCGCCGTGGAACTGGCTGGCTGCTGGCTGGCGTGACCTTTGGAGCGCCCCGCATGTGGGGCTGACCTACGGATCCGCCTTCGCCATCCTGGCCTTCGCGTTAACCGCGGGATTGCTGCAATTCAGCATGCAGTCCCTGATCCTGGCCCTCGCTGGCGGCTTCTTGCTGATCGGTCCTCTCGTCGCCGTCGGGCTCTACGAGGCGAGCCGGCGGCTCGAAACAGGCAAGCCGGTGGTGCTCGAAGAGGTGATGTTTGCCGGCCTCAGGGCTCCCGGACAGCTTGGCTTTTTTGGCGTCGTCCTGGCCTTCGCCTATGCCGTCTGGGTGCAGCTCGCGTTTTTGATGTTCATGCTGTTCATGGGCAGTCGCGGTCTGCCGCCGGCAAGTGAGTTCGTGCCCACGCTGCTGTTCACGCCCCACGGACTCGGCCTGCTCGTTGCAGGAACTGCGGTCGGCGGCGTGCTGGCCACCATCATTTTCTCGGTGTCCGTCATTTCGGTGCCGCTCCTGCTTACCAGACCGATCGATGCGGTGACGGCGATGGCAGCGAGCATCGAGGCGGTCGTAAAGAATCCGAAGCCAATGGCCCTTTGGGCTGCGCTGATCGCTGGCTTCATGATCCTGGGCACGCTGACCCTGTTCGTTGGTCTGGCTGTCGCGTTCCCGTTAATTGGCCATGCCACGTGGCATGCGTTCCGGAGCCTCGTCGTCCAGAACGGGGCCTGACAGCTTCTTTTCGATAATTCGAGCTGCCCTCTTTCTAGCGTCTTAGCGGGGGTCCGATCCTTCTCCAGTGGGTGTCGTGAGCTCGTCGTCCTGAAGCGCCCGCCAAGCTGCCCCGTCCAAATCCTCGAACTGGTTCGTCTTCAGCGCCCAGAGAAAAGCGGCAAGCCCAAGGCCGCCGAGGAAAAGCGCTGCAGGGATGAGCCAAGCTAAAGCTGTCATGAGCTACACCTTCAGCTTCAGGCGCTTCGATCTGAGGCGAACGGCATTGGCCGTCACGGCAATGGACGAGCTCGACATGGCGATCGCGGCAATAAGCGGCGTCGCATAGCCCGCCACGGCCAACGGCACGAATATCGCGTTGTAGGCCAGCGACAAGCCGAAGTTCTGCAGGGCCATGCGGTGAGACGCCTTGGCAACGGCAAGCGCCTCGACGACGCTCCCTAGCCGCTCGCCCTGGAACACGAGATCCGCCGTCGTCTGGCTGATGTCCGCAGCGGTCGATGGAGATATGGACGCGTGGGCCGCGGCTAGAGCCGGCGCGTCGTTGAGGCCGTCGCCGACCATCAGCACCTTCCGGCCTTCGGCCTTGAGCGCCTCCAGACGCGCGATCTTCTGGGCCGGATTCTGCCGGGAGTGCCAGTGCTCGATCCCGGCATCTCTCGCGGTTGCCTCGACGGCCGCCGGCCGGTCGCCGGAAAGCAGCTCGATGCGGTAACCCGCTTTCTTAAGAGTGTTAATGACCTCCGCCGCATCCGGCCGCAGGTGATCCTCGAAGCGAAGCGCAATGGGATCACCCTCGGCAGGCTTGAACCAAAGCGTGGCCAGATCGCCGGTCTCGCTGCCGACCCCGCACCAGGCTGCGGACCCGAGCCGTTCCTCGCCGTGCTCCGTTTCGCGGGCGAGACCGGCGCCCGCGACTTCCCGCACGTTGGTTGCCGCAACCGGATCGAGACCGCGGGCGCGCGCCTCTTTGACAACGGCCCGCGCGTAAGGGTGACGGCTGGTCGCTGCGAGGGCCGCTGCGCGGCTCAAGAGCTCGTCGCTACAAGATTGCGGATCGACAAGCCGTGGCTCGCCCATGGTCAGCGTGCCTGTCTTGTCGAAAACGATTGTATCGACCTCGGACAACCGCTCGAGCCCATCAGCGGCTTTGACAAGCACGCCTTGTCCGAATAACCGGCTGCTCGCCGCCACCTGAACTGCTGGAACGGCCAAAGCCAGCGCGCACGGACAGGTAATGATGAGCACTGCGATGGCCGCCGTCAGCGCCTGCTCCCAGCCGTACCCGAGCAACATCCAGCCGATGAACGTCAACAGACCCAGCAGATGCACCGCGGGCGCATAAAGGCGCGCAGCCCGGTCCGCGAGGCGCACATACCGCCCCCGGCTTTGCTCAGCGGCCGTCATCAGCCGCCCGATCTCGGCAAGCAGCGTGCCTTCGTTGGTGGCCGTCGCCTCGATCAGCAACGGCTGGCCCATGTTGACCGTGCCGGCGAACACTTGGCGACCTGGGTCAACGGTAACCGGCGTCGCCTCGCCCGTGATGAGGCTTTCATCGACGGCCCCGGTGCCTTCGATGACTCGGCCGTCAACTCCGATCCGCTCGCCCGTTGCCACGAGGATGCGCATCCCCGGCGCAAGGAGACGCGCCGGAAGCCGCTCCGTGCGGCCGTCCGCCTCGACGACCGTCGCCATCATGGAGCGCAGGCCGAGCAGGTTGGCCGCAGCCCCTGCCGCGCGCGTGCGCATCCGCTGGTCGAGGAAGCGACCGATCAGCAGGAAGAAGAGAAGCGATACGGAAGCATCGAAATAGACGTGCTCGCTGCCCCGCATCGTTTGATAGAGGCTCATGCCCGTCGCCAGCAGGATCGCCAGCGAGATCGGCACGTCCATGTTGAGATTGCGGGCCTTCAGCGCGTCGACGGCCGAGCGGAAGAACGGCTGGCCTGCATAGGCCACTGCTGGCAACGCGATGAGCGCCGAGATCCAGTGGAAGAGCGTCTGGATCGACTGCTCCATGTCGCCGCCGGCCTGTCCCGACCAGACGGAGACCGAAAGCAGCATGATGTTTGCGGCAGCGAAGCCCGCCACACCGACGCGACGCAAGAAATGCTGGTCCGCCTGACCGATGTCACTCGAATCGTCGATGAGCGGAGCAGCCTTGTATCCAGCCTTGGCCAGCGCCTCGACGAAATCCTCAGCGCTTCGGCGGCCTTTCTCGCTCACCACGGTTACGCGGCGCGCTGAAAGGTTTGCGCGTGCGGAAACCACCCCCGGCTCGTTGCTCAGCGCCTGCTCGACCTTCCGCATGCACCCGCCGCAGTGCATGTTCTCGACGACAAGCGTAATCGTTTCGAGCGGTGCGTCTTGCTGCTTGCGATCTGTTGTGACGGGAGCGACCGCGAGATCCGTCAGGACTTGACCCATTCCCGCTTCCTCAATCTGTAAACTGGCTCCTTGTCCCCGGTGCCGATCCAGACGGCCTGGAGATCAACCAGCCAGGCGCCAGGCGAAAGCCCCTCAATCGGCGCGGCGTATCGGCCGGGCTCGACCTCAATGAGCGTCACTTTCCGATCATGCCGATTGGTCGATGGCCGACCCACGACGCCGGAGACGAACAAGCCGGAAACCGGCCGCCCATTCCGGTCGCGCAGCACGAGCGACAGCCCCTCTTCCGGAACGAGCTTCGTCTCAGCCGACCAACCGAGGCTCTCCTGGCGTTCGGCGGCAGCGATGCGCTTGTTGTAGTGCAATCCCTTGCGGTAAGGCTCGTCGGCGACGACGCCGGTATATGTCGAAAGCGCCGAATACAGAAAAATGCCGTTCGCCAAGAACACCGTTCCAAAAAAGGCGAGCACGCCGATCAGCACATGCCGCCCGGTCAGTCCTTCCGAACGTTTCGCTGACATCATCGCGCCTCCACACCTCATTTGCCGGTTGACGCGCTTTGGAAGATGGCGTCCCGGCGCATTTCGGTGCCGGTTTCGGCATCTTTGACAATGAAGTCGAAGCGGGTCGAAGGTGGCGTCAGATCGCCGACATGCTCCGGCGGAACCGTAACCAGAACTCGCACTTCACGAACATCGTCGGGCGGAACGCTGATGGCGCCATTGCCGTCATGGCCGATGATTTTCATCTGAGCCCCTGGCAAGCCGTCGACGGCGAGATCGACGTTCACAGCTTCGTGTCGTTTGTTCAGCACCTTCACCGAATACGCATTACGCACGCCGCCATCGGAGAGCGGCACGAACAGCACGCCGCGATCGCGCAGAACGTTGACCTCGAGCGTCGTGCGTGAAATCAGCCCGAGCGCCATCACGCCTGCAACGAGCACGATCAGACAGGAGTAAAGCACTGTCCGAGGACGGACCAACTTCAGGGGCTCATGGTTGACGCCGGCAGCCTTGGCCTCCTTTTTCGCGATTGTGTCGTAAGCAATCAGGCCACGCGGACGCCCGACCTTGTCCATGATCTCGTTGCAGGCATCGATGCAGAGCGCGCACTGAATGCATTCGAGTTGCAGACCGTCACGAATATCGATGCCCATCGGGCAAACCGCCACGCAGGCCTTGCAATCGATGCAGTCGCCGCGCCCCTCCCAGCCTTGGCCTTTGCGCAGTGGCCCGCGCGGCTCGCCCCTGTCGGCTCTGTAGCTGACGAGCAGCGTATGGCGATCGACCATCGCGCCCTGGATGCGCGGCCACGGGCACATGTAAATGCAGACCTGCTCGCGCGCGATGCCGCCGAGCAAATACGTAGTGAACGTGAAAATGCCGAGGAAAAGATACGCAATTGCCGGTGCCGTGCCGGTGACCAGCTCCCTCGCAAGCGTCGGTGCATCGCGGAAATAGAAGACGAGCGCACCGCCCGTGGCCAAAGCGATAAGAAGCCACGAGAGATGTGTCATGGTTTTCTTGAAAATCTTCGTTGCGGTCCAGGGCTCCTTATCGAGGCGGATGCGCGCGTTGCGGTCGCCCTGCCAAAACCGCTCGACGGCGATCATGAGGTCGGTCCAAACGGTCTGCGGGCACGCATAGCCGCACCAAACGCGGCCTGCCAACGCTGTAACGAGAAACAGGCTAAGGGCCGAAATCACCAGGATGCCTGTGATGTAGTAGAGCTCCTGGGGCCAGATTTCGAGAAAAAACAGGAACAATCGGCCATTGGCGAAATCGAGCAAAACAGCCTGGTCGGGCAAATTTGGACCGCGATCCCAACGCAGCCAGGGCAGCAGGTAATAAACGCTGAGCGTAATCGCCATGACCGCCCATTTGATGTTCCGGAATCGGCCGTGGGCGAGGCGCGGATAGACCTTCTGCCGAGCTGCATAAAGCTCCCGCCGATCCCTCCGGTTGATGGCAGCAACATCGTGCCGTTCGACCCCGGGCGCGGCTTCATTGATGAAATCGGCAGGCTTTAGATTTTGCGGCATGGAGGTCATCGGTCTCCTTACCCTCCTGCGTCGGAGAAATCAGAGGTGAGGAGCAGGCTCGTCCGCCTCGCTGCCCCTCACCTACCCTCGCCTACAGACCATGGTCGAGGGCGCTACGCTTTGCTTTCGGACAAAGTCCGGCTACCGCTCATTGTCCGCCACCAAGTGAGTGGACATAGACGGCGAGCGACTTGATCGTCACTGGATCAAGACGGCCCTCCCATGATGGCATCTGGCCGCCACGGCCCGTCCTGATGCTCTCCATGATATCTTCCTTTGAGCCGCCATAGAGCCAGATCGCATCCGCGAGGTTCGGCGCACCTAGCTCGACGTTGCCTTTACCGTCCTCGCCGTGACACGCGACGCACTGCTCCGCAAAGATTTCCCGCCCGCGCGCAACCGCCGCCTCATCCGTCGCCCGGCCGGACAGAGACAGGACGTACTCTGCCGTATCGGAGATCTGATTACGATCGAGGAGCTGATCGATGCCAAATCGCGGCATCTGGCTATCACGCCCCTCGGGGTGGCCCGAGCGAATTCCGAAGCGGATCGTGTTGTGGATGTCCTCGATGCTCCCGCCCCACAGCCATTCATCATCGTTGAGGTTAGGATAGCCGGGGAACCCTTGCGCGCCGCGGCCATGGCATGGCGCGCAGTTGTCGGCGAAAACCGCAGCGCCTCCGGCCATTGCGAACCGCAGGAGCTCCGGATCGTCCTTCACTTGCTCAAGTGGTGTCGCGGCGAGCGCATCGCGGAACTTCGCTTGTTCGGCACGCGCAGCTTCGATCTGCTCAGCCACCACCGCTCGCTGACTATAGCCAAGCACACCTTTCGTGTATCCTGTCAGCGTCGGAAAGGCTGGATAGAGCACCCAGTAGCCGATGGACCAGATGATGGTGGCCCAGAACGTCCAAACCCACCACTTGGGGAGCGGCTTGTTCAGTTCCTTGATGCCGTCCCACTCATGACCGGTGGTCTCGACACCGGTGACCTCGTCGATTTCTTTCGTGCTCATTTGCGGCCTCTGCGGAGAGCGGTGTCATCATCGAGATCGAGCGCTTGACGTTGCGCCGCTTCGAAGCGCCGGCGATTTCCGGGCCAGAAAGCGTAGGCAATGACCCCGATGAACAGCGCTATGAAAAGGAACAGCGAGGTGATCTGGCTGAATTGTGCGACAGTGTCGTAGGTCATGATGCTGGCCCTCACCTCAGGTTGGGGCCGGCGGCATCGAAGCTGGCGAAATCAACCAGCGTGCCGAGCACCTGCAGATAGGCGATGAGTGCATCGAGTTCACTGATCTCTTCGCCTGGCCGGCCATCGAACTTGGCGACCTTGGCCTTGGGGTAGCGCTGAAGCAGCTCCCGCGCGGCCCGCGAGTCGGGGTCCACCTGCGCCTTCAAATCGTCGAAGGCTTTCTCGATCATCTCGTCCGTGTACGGAACACCCAAAGCCCGCAGCGTCTTCAGGCGCTCTTGGATATTTTCCGCATCGAGCTTGCGGGTGAGCCACGGATACGCGGGCATGATGCTCTCCGGCACGACGGAGCGCGGATTGATCAAGTGCTCCACGTGCCATTGGTCGGAGTACTTGCCGCCGACCCGGGCGAGATCGGGCCCCGTCCGCTTCGAGCCCCACAGGAACGGATGGTCGTACATGCTCTCCGCCGCGAGGCTGTAATGGCCGTAACGCTCCACTTCGTCACGCAGTGTACGGACCATCTGGCTATGGCAGGTGTAGCAGCCTTCGCAGATGTAGATGTCTCGGCCGGCCAGCTCGAGCGGGCTGTATGGCCTCATGCCCTGCACCTTTTCGATCGTGCTGTCGATCCAGAACAGCGGTGCAATCTGCACGATGCCGCCTATGGACACGACGATCAGAATGCCGATCAGCAGAAGGATCGAGTTCTTTTCGAGAATTTCGTGTTTCAACATTGCGAAGCCCCCTTATTCCGCCGGAACCGGGCGCAGCTCAGGGGCCGCCGCCACGCGCGGCTGCTCCATTGCGTCCACGGGCTCATCGCCGCGAACGGTGCGCCAGATGTTGTAGGCCATCACCAGTGAGCCGATCAGGAACAGCAGCCCGCCCGTCGCGCGGATAATGTAGAAGGGCTTCATGGCCTCGACGGTCTCGACGAACGAGTACTGCAGGAAGCCGAGGCTATCGTAGGCGCGCCACATCAGGCCCTGGAGGATGCCGGAAACCCACATCGCCGTGATGTAGAGCAGGATGCCGACGGTCGAGATCCAGAAGTGCCACTCGACGAGGCGGAGCGAGTAGAGCCCACGCCGGCCCCACAGCCACGGCACAAGGCAGTAGATGGCGCCGAAGGAGACCATCGCGACCCAACCGAGCGCGCCGGAATGCACGTGGCCGATGGTCCAGTCGGTGTAATGGCTGAGCGAGTTGACCGCCTTTATCGACATCAGCGGCCCCTCGAACGTCGACATGCCGTAGAAGGCGACGGAGACCACGAGCAGCCGGACGACAGGGTCAGTGCGGAGCTTGTCCCAGGCGCCGGACAGGGTCATCAGGCCGTTGATCATGCCGCCCCAGGACGGCATCCACAACATCACCGAGAACGTCATGCCGAGGGTCTGCACCCAATCCGGAAGCGCCGTGTAGTGCAGGTGGTGCGGGCCCGCCCAGATGTAGATGAAGATCAGTGCCCAGAAGTGCACAATTGACAGCCGGTAGGAATAAACCGGCCGCTCAACGCGCTTCGGAATGAAGTAGTACATGATGCCCAGGAAGCCCGCCGTCAGGAAGAAACCAACGGCGTTATGGCCGTACCACCACTGGGTCATCGCATCCTGCACACCGGCGAAGAGGACGTAGCTCTTCGTTTCAGTCAGCGACACCGGCAGAGCCAGGTTGTTCACGATGTGCAGCATCGCGATGGTGACGATGAACGCCAGATAGAACCAGTTCGCGACGTAGATGTGCGGCTCACGACGGCGCGCGATCGTGCCGATGAAAACGAGGAAGTAGACCACCCAAACGATGGTAAGCCAAAGGTCCGCGTACCACTCAGGCTCGGCGTATTCCTTGCTTTGCGTGACGCCGAGGAGGTAGCCGGTGGCCGCAATCACGATGAAGAGCTGATATCCCCAGACGACGAAATAAGGCGCCCAACGGCCGGCAAGTCGCGCATGACACGTGCGCTGCACGACGTAGAAGGACGTGGCGATCAGTGCGTTGCCGCCGAACGCGAAAATAACCGCAGAGGTGTGGAGCGGCCGCATGCGCCCGAAGCTCGTCCACGGCAGATCGAAATTCAGTGCCGGGAAGGCCATCTGCCAAGCGATGAAATCACCGACGGCGAAGCCCGCGATCCCCCAAAAAATGGCTGCGATGGTCGCGACTTTTATTGGGCCGTCGAAATAACCTGGCGCATCCACTAGCGACTTGGATTCTTCGCCAAACGCCTCCCGCAGCACGAACAGCAGGCCAACGCCACACGCCAGCGCCAGCAGAGCTCCGTGGAAAGACATCGCCGCGTCTCGCGCGGTCGCAGCCAGAGTAAGGCCGAGCAGAAGACCAAATCCGCATCCCAAAGCCGCGACGACGTCTGCAAAAGCCCGCCGCTCCACTGTGGTGTTTGTCATGTCAGTGCCCCTCGTATCGGCTACCGGCACAGGTTTTGGTTTCGTACGTGCCGGTTATTCCGCGGCCGTTCTACGTTCTTTGACTTCAATCAAGCTGAAGGCTGTCTGGGCCAAGAAGTCGCGCCCGAGACTGGCAGTTATCTGCTGTCCTGGATGTTTCTCACTTCGTGGGTTTGCACCCCGGCCGTCGCATGACGCAGGAGGATTGCGTAAGCGACTCGCTCCTCAGCGTCCGTCTTGACCTGGACGACCGCGATGCCACCGCCGGCACGCAGATGACGGTCGAGCTGCTGCGCGTGCCGCTCAAGGGCCCAGATGTGAAAGTTCGGCATGACATCCCGCTTGGTGCGGGGCGGATGCGTAGGCTTTGGAGAAACTGGCGCCATGTCCCACGGGCAGGGCCCGCTGGCTTCAGATACAATCCAGGTCTCCACACCAAGGGGAGCTATGCGCTGGCCCCATTCGGAAACGGTCCCAGGCGGCACGGGTGGGGCAATCACCTTCACCTGGATCAGAGGCAGCTCTGCAGCCTTGATCGCGAGAATCGCCTTCTCGAGATCGTCGATGCGCGCAAAGAGGCCGAGCGCGTACCTAATCTTTTCGCTGTCCTGATTTTTCTGGTTGTCATTCATGCCGAATCCCCGCCGCGGCGCGCGCACCCGGTGGAACTGGCACCATTACCCCGATACCGGCATCGCACTTTGATCTAGATCAGTTACTTAGCCGATGGCCGCGGGGGAAAATGGCCAGTTCCATCGGGTTAGGCATCGGCCATGCAGGCAAGCCTCTCGCGATCCTTCAGGATCACCACTGTCGTTCGCGGCAGCTCGATGAGGCCCTTACGCCTGAACTTGCTGAGCGTGCGGCTGACGGTCTCGATCGTCAGGCCGAGATAGTCTGCTATATCCAGCCTCGTCATCGGGAGCCGGATTTGGTTGGGATCCTCTCCCTGCTCCTCGTTGCGCCGAGAGAGCGCGAGCAGGAATGCGGCCAGCTTCGCATCTGCCGACTTCGCGGCGAGGCAGAGCAGATGGTCGCGGGTGGCGGCGAGCTCCAATGCGGCCAGGCGGAGGAATCGCTGCGCCAGCTCCGGCCGCTGAGCCAGCGTCCGCTCGATCACGGCACGAGGAATGCGGCGGAGCCGCACGGGCGTCAGAGCCTGGGCGCTATAGGTGTAGGTTCCAAGGTTGCAGTTCCCAATCATGTCGCCCGGGAAGTAGAACGACACGATGTGGCGCTCGCCATCCGGCAGAATGCGATAGGCGCAGACGATGCCCTCGACGACCTCGAAGACGTAGCGGGCATCGTCACCGTCGAGGAAGATGTCCTCGCGTGGCGCAACGGACTGGATTGTCCCTGGCTGGAGAAAGCCGTCGAAGGCACTATCGAGAGAAGGGCTGCGGGCGGTGAACAAGTCATTATCGTGGGAATACTTTTCAGTAGAGGCTACCAAGGCAAGCATCGGCTGCTCCTTTCTCGTCCGTTCTGCCGACGTGCGCATTGGAGCAGCCGTGTGTCGCTACCAGATGAGAAATTTGTAAGAATTTGTAAGAATGTGTCGACGACAGTGCGCTAGCAGACGACCACGCTCGAACGGGATATGAACAAGGGGCCAGCGCATATCCTCATCGTCGATGACGAGCCCAAGGTGCGACTTCTGCTGCGGCGCTGCTTCGAAAGCGAAGGCTACAAGGTAACCGAAGCCGGCGGGAGCGCCGAAGCGCTGCAGCTTCTGAGCCAGTCCACCTTCGATCTCGTCACACTCGACCTCAATCTGCCGGACGGCGATGGCTTGGCCGTTGCGCGAGAGATTCGCGCGAAGCTGTCGACCCCGATCATCATGGTGACGGGCAAGGGAGACACCATCGACAGGGTGGTCGGGCTCGAAATCGGCGCCGATGATTACATTACAAAGCCCTTCCATCTCCGGGAGGTGCTGGCTCGCGTGCGCGCCGTCCTCCGCCGCTCCGCCGCGGCCGCTGCCCCGGCACAGAGCGCACCGGCCTCCTCCGCGCCGACTGTCAAGACGATCAAGTTCGACGGCTGGGTGCTCGATCCCGCCAAGCGGGAGCTGAGGCAACCCTGCGGGACACCTCGGGAGCTCACGACGAGTGAGTTCGACCTGCTCCTATTGCTGGCGAAGAACGCCAACCGGGTGATGTCCCGCGACCAGATCATGGACGGGCTGAAGGGGCATGACTGGACGCCATACGACCGCAGCATCGACAACCTCATCGTGCGGCTCAGGCGCAAGATCGAGCCCGATCCCGAGCGACCGCGGTTGATCAAGACGGTACGCGGCGTGGGCTACACGCTTACAGCCGATGTGACTGAACAATGAGAGGATCGGGTTACCGAACGCCCAGCTTCTTCTGCAGGCTCGAAGACGACGTCGTGTATTGGAACAGCAGCTTGCGATCCGGATAGACGTACTTGTAGGCCTGCTGCGCCATCAGCGCCGCCTCGTGGAAACCGCATAGGATGAGCTTCAACTTGCCCGGATAGGTGTTGATGTCGCCGATGGCGAACACACCCTTCTCGCTCGTCTCGAACTTCTCGGTATCGACAACGATCAGGTTATCCTCGAGCTTCAGACCCCAGTTGGCGATCGGCCCGAGCTTCATCGTCAATCCGAAGAACGGCAACATGCGGTTGCAGGCAAGCCGCTCCTGCCCTTCCTTGGTGCGGATGGTCACACCTTCGAGCCAGCCATCGCGGCCGTGAAGCTCCATAACCTGACCGATCTTGAGTTGCATGGCACCCTCGGCCACCAAAGCCCGCATCCGCTCCACGGAATGCGGCGCGGCGCGGAATTCATCCCGGCGGTGAAGAAGCGTCAGGCTCTTGGCTAGGGGCTGAAGATTGAGCGTCCAATCAAGAGCCGAATCGCCACCGCCGACGATCAGCAGGTCGGTGCCCGCGAAATCCTGCATGCGGCGCACAGCGTAAAAGACAGACTTACCTTCGTATTCCTCGATGCCCTCGAGCGGTGGACGCTTCGGCGTGAATGATCCGCCGCCTGCGGCGATGACGACGACTTTGGCCAGAAACGTCTTCCCGGCATCGGTCCTCAGCCGAAACCGGCCATCAGACATGCGTTCGAGCTCATCGACGCGCTCGCCGAGGTGAAATGTTGGCGCGAATGGCTTGATCTGCTCGAGCAGCCTGTCCGTCAGCTCCTGGCCAGTGACGACCGGCAGGGCGGGGATATCGTAAATCGGCTTATCGGGATAAAGCTCGGCACACTGGCCACCGGGCTTGTCGAGGATGTCTACCACGTGCGCCTTGATGTCCACGAGGCCTAGCTCGAAGACGGCGAACAACCCGACCGGGCCTGCCCCGATGATCACGCAATCCGTCTCGATCGGCTCCGACTCGGGCCGGCCCTGGAAAGTTGCATCCTGTTGCACGTCGTTGCTCCCGATCTCACGGTCCACTCTGCGGGCGGCTCGCCGCCACGAAACGCCCCCGCGACAATCGCGCAGTCACCCGGACCGGCGAGTCGAAGCCAAAGCCCTCAGAATTGCTTCTCGGGCACCCGCACAACGAGCCCGTCAAGCTCTTCGGTGACTTTGATCTGGCAGCTCAGGCGGCTTTCCTCGCGTACGTCGAACGCGAAGTCGAGCATGTCCTCCTCCATTTCGGAAGGTTCGCCCGTCTTCTCGCGCCATTCGGGGTCGACGTAAACGTGGCAGGTCGCGCATGCGCAGGCGCCCCCGCACTCGGCCTCGATGCCGGGCACCAGGTTCGCCTTGGCCGCCTCCATGACGGTCATGCCTGGCGTCGCATCTACGACCTGCTGAGACCCATCCGGCTGGACGAATGTGATCTTGACCATACGTGCTTTATGCTCCCTGGCAGCGCGTATTCACGTGCGTCGACTGAGGATCCAACGGGGTGAGGATGACGCACTCCCGCGTCTTGCCAGCCTGGGAGCCGCCTCGAGCCCTACTCGCGTCCGTCATAAGCGGGCGAATTGATAGACATATAGGGTCCCGAATTCAAGCGCACACCCGACGCAGGTATGCGAGGGTTGATGGACCGGTTTGGCCCGAAACCTTTGGTAAGCTTGCCGCGGCTCTCTCAGACACATTTCGTCCGCGAGGCCGAACAACCACTAATTGCGGGTGCTCCACGCTGATCGCTCAGAAGCGCATTGCAACTCAGTCCCCGCAGCTCATAACGTACCTTTCAAGTCTCGCGATGAATCGGAGAGCATCCTCGACCGCCTTTTCGAGAGAGTCGCCGAGGGCGTCAGCCTCGTCCAAATCCTTTGCTGCCCGTTCGACAGCCTCTGCCGAATTCGCGACGGCCCAGGCGCCGATAGCCCGTGACATGCCCTTTAGCTTGTGGGCTGCAGCTTGCTGCGACGCCTCGCTCCTCGCGGACTTGATATCGGCCACGAGTTCAGGCGCCTGCGCAAGGAAGAGATCCAGCACCTCGCGTGTAAGCCTCTCGTCGCCAAGCGTTTGGCGGCGTAAGTGATCGAGGTCGATCGGTGCGAAGGTCCTAAGTTCGCACCTGTCTCGTTGAGCTGATTCGTTTTGCCGATGGACTGCGCCTTTTTCGATTCGCTGGCCCTCTTGCACGACACCATCCTTTTGTCCGCCTTGCCATCGAAGAGTCGTCCACAACTCTCGACGCAACTTACAGAGGATGGCGATAACATCAGGTTAGCCCAAATCAATCCGTATGCATTCTTTATTGCAACGGACTGATAACTCTGGGCGAGTGGCGCTCCATCGTTTCGCCTAAAATGACGACTACTTGAGGTTTAGGGTGGGTCTGCGTTGCGGAACAACCTCCTGTTCGGTCGTGGTTCAGCAAATGCCATCTTGGGACTCGCCCGTCGTATGCACTAGTACTTAGTGCATGTGTGGGGGGCGCCGTTAAGGCGCGAGGGGACGTCGGACAACTGAATGGCTCAGGACCCGAAGACGAAGCGGGACAAGACGCCTGACTTGTCTCTGGTGGGAAAGTCGGCGGCTGCGCCCAAAGCTTCTTCTGCCGAAAACAACCCAGCTCCTGCTGCCGAGACCAAGCCGACTCCGCCTGGGCCGCCTCCTCTGCCACCTGCAGCGTCCAAGGCTGCTGACCCAGCCGCCGCCTCCTCTGCGGATTCGGGCGCCAGCAAGCCCATTCCGCTTCCGGCCCCACCTTCCGCGGAGGCCACGACAGCTCCACCTCCAACTGAGGCTCGGGCCGACTCGCCAGCTGCTTCTAACCCATCCGAAGCCGCGAAACCGTCGACTGGGGAGCCTGCAACGCCCACGCCCAAGACTCCGCCGCCGCTTCCGAAGCGTCCTCCTCCGCCACCGGAGTCCTCGAAGGTCGTGCTGCCTTTGAAGCTCTCAGAGCTCCAGAGGAGGTCTACGCCTGTCGGCGCGCAAGGGGCGGCCGCCGCGCGGCCGCAGCCCAGAGCCGAGGTGGAGGAGAAGCCGCGCCCGTTCGCAGCGGACCCAGCGGCTCAGCCTTGGCCCTCATCTCCACCCGACCCGGCCAAGACTGAAGAGCCCGGAGCTCCCGACCAGCCCCGGGCGGAGGCCGAAGAGACAACGGAACGCAGACCGGCGCGCCGCCGGCCGGCCGGGCCGTCTCGTGCGCGCATCGCTGCCAACGACGATGTGCCCTCGATTGGTGGGCTGATCTACGCGCTCAACGAGCGGCCGTCGAACAAGCCGTTCCTGTATGCAGCGGCAGCGAGCGGTGTCTGGGCAGCCGTCGGGGTGGCGTTCACGTGGGCGTTCATCAGCCGCGAGCTTGCTGATGCCGTAGGGTTTCTCGATGCGATCGGACGGCCCTCAACCTTGACCGCCTTCGCGACAGTCGTGGGTCCCATCGCTCTCTTCTGGTTCCTGGCCCTGCTGATCTGGCGCACCGAGGACCTGCGGTTGCGCTCGACGGCGATGACGGAGGTCGCTGTCAGGCTCGCTGAGCCGGACCGCAGCGCGGAGCAGTCCATCGCGTCCCTTGGCCAGGCAGTCCGCCGGCAGGTCGCGTTCATGAACGAGGCGGTCTCGCGGGCGCTCGGCCGTGCCGGGGAGCTGGAGGCTCTGGTCCACAACGAGGTGACCGCGCTCGAACGCTCCTACGAGGATAACGAGCGTCGGATCCGGAGCCTGATCCAGGAGCTGTCGGGCGAGCGCAATGCCCTGCTCAATACGACGGAGCGGGTCAACGAAGCTCTCAAGAGCATCGCGAGCGAGGTGCCTGTTCTTATTGAGAAGTTGTCGGGGCAGCAGGCCAAGCTCGCAGCCATCATTGAAGGCGCTGCGCAAAATCTGACCGCGCTCGAAACTGCGCTCGCCGAGCAGACCGGCCGCCTTGAGCATACCCTCGGCTCGCGAACGCACGAGATGCAGTCCGTCCTGCAGAACTATACGGCTGCGCTCGGCACTGCGCTCAATGCTCGCACCGAGCAGATGCAGGCGCTCTTCGAAGAGTATGCGCGAGCGCTCGACAATACCCTGGCCAATCGCGCGCAGGCGCTGGATATGCAGCTCGTCGAGCGCACCGCTGCGCTCGACAGAGCGTTTACGGAACGGTTGAAAGCTTTCGACGAGGCAATTCTAAACTCGACCAGAGCGATCGACAGCGCCATCGGCGAAAAGACCGAGGCACTGACCAACGCGCTGGAGAATCACGCCCGCGGCTTGCGCGATGCCCTCGGCCAGCAAGCGAACGAGCTGGACGAGACTCTCATGCAGGGCATCGCCGCCGTTCGCCGCACGAGCGAGAACATCACGCGGCAGTCGATCAAAGCCATCGAGGGGCTCGCGACCCAGTCGGAGCTGCTCAAGAACATCTCCGAGAACCTTCTTTCTCAGATCAACAGCGTGACGAAGCGGTTCGAAAGCCAGGGCCAGTCGATCATGCTGGCTGCCAATGCTTTGGAATCTGCGAACTACAAGATCGACGCGACGCTGCAGCGCCGGCAGGAGCAGCTCAGCGAAACACTGGAACGCCTGACCGCCAGCGCCGAGGAGATGAGCCGAATCATGTACGGCGCCTCCTCCTCGCTCGAAGGCTCACTCACACAGGCAGAGCAGCGCGCCCGTCAGCTGACGCAAGAGCTGACGAAAAATGCCGAGGCACGCTCACGTTCGGCGATTGCCGAGATCGAGCGCATGAAAATTGCCGCCAACGTGGAGGCCGATCGCGCTTTCGACGAGCTCACGGCCAGATTTTCGCGTGTATCTCGTCAGGTCACGGAGCAGCTCGCCCAGCTGCAATCGCAGTTCAACGCCACCTCGGCGGAGGTCCGCAATTACGCGCAGCGAGCTGCGGCCGAGCTGGCTGCGGAGCAGGCACGGCTCCGTAAGGAGATCGAAGCCCTCCCGCTTGCGACCCGCGAAGGCTCCGAGGCTCTCCGCAAGGCCCTGAGCGACCAAGTCCGCGCCTTGGAGGAGCTGTCCAATCTGACTGCTCGCGAGGCGGCACGGCGCGACGTCATACCACCGCCGGAGCCCATTTCCGGCGGGGCTCTGACACCCATCCCTTCCGACGAGCCTCCGCGGCACCGCTCCTTGAGCTCGCTGACATCAACGCTCGCCAATGAGCTTGGCCAGCGTCAGCGGAAGTCCGGCCAATCCTCCATCTTCACCGAAATGGCTGACCAAAACGGCTCTGGCGAGAGCCGCGAGAGCTGGTCGCTCGGCGATCTCTTGGCCCGGGCATCGCGCGACGACGACGCGTCACACCAGCACCATCAGCCGCCTCCCCCGCCGCCATCGCGTCCGACCATCGACATCGACGTGCTCGCGCGTGCTCTTGACCAGGCCACTGCATCCGCCATCTGGTCGCGGTTCCGGGCTGGTCAACGGGGCATCATGGTGCGCAGCCTTTATACGGCTGAGGGGCGCGCAGCCTTCGACGAGGTGAGCAGCCGCTATCGGTCCGATCCGTCCTTCCGGGAGATGGTCGACCGGTACCTCGACGACTTCGAGCAGTCGCTGCGTGATACCGAGCATCAGACCGGCGATGCTCGGGTGCTAGCCAACCGTCTCGTATCGGATACCGGGCGGGTTTACCTGTTCCTCGCGCACGCCAGCGGCCGCCTCTCTTGACGAACGCCCCGCGCGGCAGCAAGTGCGGGCTATGCAAAAGCTCGTCATTGATGCTCAAATTGAGCGCTGGCCGCTGGCCAACGCCTTCGTGATCTCACGCGGTGCCAAGCGGGAAGCCGAGGTCGTCGTGGCGCAAGTGTCCGACGGCGTTTATACGGGGCGCGGTGAATGCGTACCCTATCCGCGCTACGGCCAGACCCCGGAAGCAACGCTGCGTGCCATCAAAGCAGCACCCGCCGATCTCGATCGCGACCTCTTACAAGACTGGCCCGCTGACGCTGCCCGCAACGCGCTCGATTGCGCCCTGTGGGACCTGGAAGCCAAGCGCACCGGTCGGCGGGCCGCAGAAATCGCCGGCCTTGCCCCCCTCAAGCCGGTCCTCACCTGCTACACGCTAAGCCTCGATACGCCGGAAGCCATGGCCACGGCGGCGCGGGCTGTGCCGCACCTGCCGCTTCTCAAGCTGAAGCTTGGCCGCCCGGGGGACGCGGAACGTATGCGCGCCGTGCGGGACGCGCGGCCTGACGCTCGTCTGGTCGCTGACGCCAACGAGGGCTGGCAATCAAGCGACCTCGCTCATCTCCTCAGCGTCGCTGCCGAAACAGGATTCGAGCTCATCGAGCAACCGCTGCCGGCAGATGACGACGCAGAGCTTGCACGCGTTCATCGCCCCGTCCCGGTTTGCGCTGACGAATCTGCTCATACTACTGACGACCTTGCTGCCCTTCGCGGCCGCTACGATGCGGTCAATATCAAGCTCGACAAGACAGGAGGCTTGACCGAAGCCCTGCGGATGGCGCGGGAAGCGCGGCGGCTTGGTTTTCGGATCATGACGGGTTGTATGGTCGCCACTTCTTTGGCGACGGCCCCGGCCCTGCTTGTCGCGCAGCTTGCCGACTGGGTGGATCTCGATGGCCCTCTCCTGCTCGCGCGCGATCGTGAGTGGGGGCTTGAAATCCGCGACGGGATGATTTCACCGCCGGATCCACGCCTGTGGGGCTGAAGTTAGAAGCCACGAAGCGTGGCCGCTTTTTCACATATTCATAATCTCTTCAGCTGATCCTTGAGACTCTGACCTCTGGTGACAACTGTGGCAGGGTTGCCCTAATGCAGCCGTGAAAGCGCCGGTACTCGTAGGCATGCTGAACGATTGTTTGTGAGGTGGAGCCAAGCTCGACAACGTTCAGCTCAAGTCTGCATAATGCGTTGCCGGGCTGCAGGCAGAGGGCGGTGCTGCGGGGTACTCTGGTATGGAATTCAAGTCGGTCGCGGACGGCGCGCTTGCGGTCCTGGGCAGCATAAGTGCCGAGACTTGGCGTAGCCTTCTTGTTCTTCTCCTGATCCTCGCTGCACTTGTCTACGCCCTCCGGGCGAACGGCTTCGTCGCGCGCGTCTGGAAGATCATCCAGGAGGTGATGCTCACCAACTGGCAGCTTGCGCTGCTCGGCACTGCTGCCATCGTCCTCTCCCTGGCATCCGGTTGGCGCACTTGGGATGGCATGCGCAACTTCACGAATGAGCCGCTGCTGTCCCTGATGATCACATTCGGCATCCAGGCCGTGATGCTGATTGTCGCTTGGCTGATCGGCGAGAGCTTCGCCACCGGCATGAGTCAACAGGTGGACGGCAGCAAACGAGAGCGCACATCTGCCGATGCCATCATCGGAATGGTGCTGGGGCTCGCGACTTCAGGAGCGATTTTCTATTGGCTGCTGCATATCTCCGGCGCCGTAAGCTGGACGAGAACCGCCGACCTGTCATTCGATTGGAGCCGGTTTGCGACAGTCGCAATGTACTTCGCGATCGCGCTGCTGATCGCGGCGGCTATCGCTTACAGCTTCATTCGCGGGGGTGAGCTTGCGGTCCCCTACGTCAGGGGAACGCGCGTCATAGCTCGCAACGTGGTGCTCTGGGTCATGTTCCTGGCTTGTATGGGCACCTCCGTCTTCTTTTCGTTCGACTCGTTTTTCAGCGTCATTTTTCCGGAGGAGCAGCGTAAGCGGGCGGCGGACCTGCGCGCGCAAAATCAGGTCTCCGGCATTCTGTCCGATATCGGCGCGACCATCGCATCCCGGCGTGTGACCGAGGCAGCACGGCTTTTCGAAACGGCTGAGTGGCAGCACTACGATGCCCAGCTCAGCGAGCTTACACGTCGCGCACAGGCATCCTCGCGCGAGATCGAAGCCTATTTCCTCCAGCAACTCGAGCAGCGCCGGAAGGCCATTGCAGAGCAGCAGGAGCGGAAAGCCACCGCCCAAAGCGGGCAAGCCGGTCTGTTGACCAGGAAAACCGCGCTAACGGAGGAACTCGCGCGTGCCCGCGGCGAGCGCCCCCGACTCGCAGCTGAATACGCTCGGCACAAGAGCGAGCTGGATGCAAAGGCTCGCGAGGTCGATGAAAAGCGCGTCGAGGCCCTCGCGGAGGAGCGCGGCGTCGAGGGTACGGGCAAACAAGGTCGCGGCCCCGTTTACCGCCAGCGGATGGCCGAGCTCCAGCGGTTGCAAGACGAATACGGGATCAAGGAAGAGCGGACCAAGGACGCAGAAAAGCGCCTCCGCGATGTGGAAGCCCGTATTGCTCAGCTGGAGCGCGAGCTTGCGACGATCGATGGCGACCTCGCCAAGCTGGCGAGCGAGGTGGAAGCTGCCGATCAGCTCATCAGGGCTGCGCAAGAAACGGCGGGTGACGGCGAGGCGAAGCTCGATCCCAATCACATGTTGCCGCTGTTTGCGCAGGCGCGTGCCGACTTTCGGCAGGAGCCGTCAGCCGAAAAATTGGCGACGGTTGAACAGCTCTGCTCTCAAATTATGGCCGCACTGGCGAGCACTCCTGCTACGGAAGAAAGAGCGCGCGGTATCGATTGCAGCCCCAAGCAGTTTCACGAGGCGGCGGCTGTCGTATTCGGGCTCAATTCCGGTCTCAAATTGTTCGAAACCGAGTGCGCAGGAGGAAGCAAGCTCGCGCACCTTCAATCCGCGGACGACTTGTTCGGCTTCGCCCGCAAGTGTCTCGCCGACAGCGGGCTTCCGAGCGCTGATACGGAGGAGCTACGGGCTCGCATCAACACCGCCGAAATCAATCGTGACGACAAGGCACATCGGTTCGTCGTGACACTCAATGCTTTCGAGGATGGCAATTACTTGGCCTATCTGTCGCTCGCGATCGCCATCGGGCTCGACTCGCTTATTTTCCTGGCCGGGCTTTTTGGTGCCAATGCGGTCCGCTCTCCGCTGTCGGACATCCCAACTTACAAGGCCCGCAGCGCCCAGCAGCTCGAGGCGATCATCGAAACAGCCTTGATCCCGCACAGGCTGGAGACGGCGCGCGCCGTACTTGATGCCATGCGTCCGATCACGCCAACGAACGGTTTCACGGCAGAAGTCATCGTTCATGACGATGATCCGCATGCTCCTGACTTGCTGCGGGTGATGAATGCCGGCGCGACCATCGGGGCTGTGCGGCAGCCCCACCCCGGAGTGCCGCGCTACGAGATTCGGGCTGAGCTGTTCGAATACCTGTCTGCCGTCGCAAGGCGGGAATTCGAGGCCAACCAGTATTACGCTGCCATGGCCGATATGGAGCGGGTCATTTCAGTGGCCCTGCTGCCCGACATCGCGCGGAATGCCGAGACTGTGCTGAGCCATCTTCATCCCATCAGGGAGGAGAACGGCTACATGGCCGAGGTATGGATGGACCAAGTCCCCGATCATCATGCCCTTATCGTGCGCAGCGCGCTGAACGCGGGCGCGACATTCAATCGGGTCATCCGTATCGATTCAAACCAATACCGTGTCCACGGTGACTTCTACCGTGTGCTGGCGCACCTGAGAGGCCGCCTGCTGGCCTCTGCCGGAGCCATACCGCAAGTGCGCAGCCCGGTGATTGGCGGCGCTCTGTCGTCGAAACCCGCTGAACTGTACGAAAGAAGCGATTACCAGCGACAAATCACACATGACGCCAGCGCCGCGCCAAATGGGAGCTACGCGTTCTCAGACGATCTGCAAGATGAAATCCTCGCGGAGCTTCTCGACAGCGTTGGTATTCCGCTCTCGGCGTATGAGCGCCTGAAAGACGAGCACGTGGCGCAGGCCGCACTCGCCGCTGGCGAGGCTTTGCGTCGGATGGCGTACCGTAACGAAAATTTGCACCAGGAATTCTATGAGCGCGAGCGTCGCTGGACAGAACGCCTCGAACACAAGAGGGAAGAGCTTCGCGAGCGCTTTGGGAACCAGCGGACAGCATTGTCGCTGGTGGACGAGCTGGCGACGACAATCGATCGACTTCGCCCGGCACTGTTGCTCAGCCCCGAGGCCGATTTGCTCGACAAGCTTATCGAAGCACTGGAGTTTGCTGCCGGCGCCGACAACCTGCAGCAACCGAGCGAGCAGATGCTTCTGAAAGAGCTCAAAGCGCTGCAGTCGTATGATTTGGCCGACGAGGCCCCTTGGAAGCGCGCAAAAGATCTGATCGACCATTTCGAGGTCGCCAGCCCAAGGTCCCGCCTGAATTGATTTGTCAATCGGATGCAGCCTTTCTCGATTTGCGAGACGCTATGCATCCGATTGCGCTTCGATTGCCCGGCGCCCTTCTCCATTGATGGAAGAAGATCGCGTGACATCGAGCGAATGAACGAATTCTCACGCCTTCGAAAGAAGTAGGGCGCAACAAGCGGCGCCGGTTTCTGATTGGAACAGTTTCGAAAGCTGGACTCAAGCCAACGCTCCACCAGCAGAACCACATCGGTAGAGCGCCACTTTTCATTCTTCCCTGTCGATCATTCGCCCTTGTCGATCAAATCCCCTAGGTCGACCTCTTTGTCATTCGATGCTTCAACGCTTTCTTCCGAAGAGGTAGCCGGAGGTGCCAGCTGCTCCGCAAGAAGTGCCGTCATGGACGCGACTTCTTCGGAGGGCGGCAGGGGGGCCGTGTCGATCTCCGATTCGTGGGCAATCGTCTCGAGCAGGGCGCTCAGCCGCGCGCATGCAGCATCAAGTGCAATGGCAAGCTTTTGGGTGCGCTCCGACTCGAGAGCCTGGCGGACGCTCAGCGCATAGATCGCAGATGCCTGGCGCGCAATCTTCTCACAGGTTTCCGCATTGATCTCGTTCGCATGCAGCGTCCAAGCCAGCTCGTGGAGATCTTCTGCGGCCCGCAGAATGCCGTCCGGAGGTGAATCGGAGGGGGCATTCTCGTCGAGGTGGCGAGGTCTCGCCATAAGCTCGATGCGAGTTTCGCTCAAGAATTGCCTCAGCTCCTCCACCTCATGCCGGAGCTGCCCCAGAAGCGCCGGCGGCTGGCGGATCGACTTCTGCAGTTTCTCTATCGCCGCTTCGAGCATGTAGCTGTCCAGACGCCGCGCACGCCGACCATGCTCGGCCAGAAACCAGCGACCGCGAGGCGTGTTGAGCAGCGCCGCCTCAATGGTTCGGTACTCCTGCTCAAGGTCCACGGACGTCTGGGCGTACGACTGTTGTTGTTGCTGCATGGGCAGATCCGCTGAATTACAAACTCTGATTCTTGGAGACATACGCCGATTCGAGGGCGACAAGGGCGCCACCTCGGATTCGTCCAAAGGCCTTTTTGCAGCCCTGCGTCCATGAGCTTTTCCACTACGCCCGCTCGCGACTTCAGCTTGCGTCTGTCGCTGTTCTTCGCGGCGCTCTTCGTCTTGTACGGCGTACAGCTCCCGTTCTTCCCTGTCTGGCTGGACTGGCGCGGGCTGAGCCCTGCCGAAATCGGTGTTGTCACGGCTGCTCCCCTGTTTCTGCGGATCGTCATTGGGCCGGTTGCCGCATTTCTCGCGGACCGATCCGGCGACAGGCGCCAGGCCATCATCATTGCAGCTGGCTGCGGGCTGCTTGCTGTGCTCGCGTTGAGTCAATCGTACGGCTTCTTGCTCATCGCACTGTTCACCGCGGCTTTCGTCGTGGGTTCGCAAACCTGCTTGCCGATTGGTGAAGCGGTCGCTCTCTCGGGCGTTCGCGGGCTGGGCGTTGACTACGGCCGAATGCGGCTATGGGGGTCGCTCGCCTTTATTGCTGCGACCTTCGCGGGCGGCACGTTGGTCGGAACGGTAGGAGCGTCGTCGATCATCTGGATGCTGGTGATCTGCTCCGGCGGTCTGCTGGTCTCGGCATGGCTGCTGCCGGCCGGTGACGCGAATGAAGGAAGACCTATCACGCCAGGGCGACGTCTCCTTACACCGAGAGAGGTGGCGAGAGTCGCGGGCTCAGGAAAATTTCTGCTGTTCGTCGCAGCGGCAGGTCTGGTGCAGGCCAGCCATGCGGTCTTCTATGCTTTCGGCGTTCTGCACTGGCAAGCTCAGGGCCTCTCGTCCACGACCATCGGAGTGCTCTGGTCGCTCGGCGTTGTCGCGGAAATCCTGCTCTTCTACTCCGCAGGGCGTTTCATGACCCACATCGGGCCGATGGGCTTCATCATGGCGGGCGCTGCGACTGCCGTGGTCCGGTGGGGACTCATGGCTTTCGACCCACCGTTGGCGCTGCTTTTTCCGCTACAGGTGCTGCACGGGTTGACCTTTGGTGCAACGCATATCGGAGCTATGCATCATATCCACGCCATCGTCCCGCAAGAGCAGGCGGGAACAGCACAGGCCCTGTTTGCAGCGGCTACAGGTGGAATCGGCATGGGTGCTGCAACGCTTCTGGCAGGAATGCTTTATGGGCCCTTCGGCGGCTTGAGCTACCTCGCCATGATGGTCATGGGCGTCATTGGGTTGGTGGCAGCGGTTTGCACCGTTCGCTTCTACCCAACCCACAAGACCGATCGTCCCTGATCAAACGACTTTCCGCTCACGCCATGTACTGACCACCGTTGGCGTCGAGGCAGGCGCCCGTGATGAATCCGGCCTCGTCAGCAGCGAGGAAGACGACACAGCGGGCGATCTCCTCAGGAGTGCCAAGTCGACCCACTGGAATGGAAGGCAGAATTTTGGTCTCGAGTACCTCCTTCGGAACGGCAGCGACCATTTCCGTGCTGATGTATCCCGGCGCGATGACGTTGCAGGTGATGCCCTTCGAGGCGCCTTCCAGCGCGACAGCTTTGGTGAACCCGAGGAGGCCCGCTTTCGCGGCCGAATAATTCACCTGGCCCAGCTGACCCTTTCGCCCATTGATCGATGAAATGTTGATGATGCGCCCGAAATTCCGTGCACGCATGCCCTCGATCACGAGCCGGGTCATGTTGAAAACGGAGTCGAGATTGGTGCGGATGACGGCGTCCCACTGCTCTCTGGTCATCCGGTGCAGCATGGCATCGCGGGTGATGCCCGCATTGTTCACGAGAATGTCGACAGGGCCCAGATCCCGAACGATCTGTTGGACGCCTTTTTCGCAAGCCGCGAAATCGCTGACGTCGAACTTGTAGACCGGAATTCCGTGCTCGGCCTGAAACTGGCGGGCTGCAGCATCATTCCCCGCGTAGTTGGCGGCGACCCGATAACCTTTGTTCTTGAGCGCGACGGAGATTGCCGCGCCGATACCGCGCGTTCCTCCTGTGACGATCGCCACACGTGCCATGGTGAACCCTCCCAGTCGCGAAAGCGCAACAAACATCCGTGCGCGGCGTTCTCCGCCCGCATGAAAGAGGCTGGAGGAACAATCTCCGCCAGCCTCATAATAATCGCTGTTTATTTATTGTCCCTTGTGATGGTGTCCAATGCGCTGGATCAAATGCGTTCCACGCACATCGCGATGCCCATCCCGCCCCCAATGCAAAGGGTGGCGATGCCCTTCTTCGCATCCCGACGCTTCATTTCGTACAGCAGTGTGGTCAGGATCCGCGCGCCCGACGCGCCAATCGGGTGACCGATGGCGATGGCGCCCCCGTTCACGTTGACCTTCTCGGTGTCCCAGCCGAGGCCTTTGTTGACGGCGATCGCCTGGGCCGCAAAGGCTTCGTTGGCTTCGACTAAGTCGAGGTCGTCCACGGTCCAGCCGGCCTTGGCCAGCGCCTTCTTGGAGGCCGGGATCGGGCCGGTGCCCATGATGGAGGGATCGACACCCGCATGGGCCCAGGAGACGATGCGCGCGAGCGGCGTGATGCCCCGCTTTTCGGCCTCCGCCAGAGTCATCAGCACGACCGCGGCAGCGCCGTCATTGATGCCAGAGGCGTTGCCGGCCGTCACCGTGCCGTCCTTCTCGAACGCTGGGCGCAGCTTGGCGACGGCTTCGTAGGTTGTGCCTTCGCGGATGTACTCATCCTCGGAGACGACCGTCTCGCCCTTCCGAGTCACGACCGTTACAGGTGCGATCTCGTCCTTGAACTTGCCGGCCTTCTTGGCGGCTTCGGCCTTGTTCTGCGAGGCGACGGCGAAGCGATCCTGCTCCTCGCGGGTGATTTGCCACTGGCGGGCGACGTTCTCGGCCGTCGAGCCCATGTGATAGCCGTTGAAGGCGTCCCACAGGCCGTCCTTGATCATCGTGTCGATGAATTGAATGTCGCCCATCTTGGTACCTTCGCGCAGATGGGCGCAGTGGGGCGCCTGGCTCATGCTCTCCTGGCCGCCGGCGACAACTATATTCGACGAGCCAAGCTGAATTTGCTGCGCACCGAGCGCAACGGCTCTGAGGCCCGAACCGCAGAGCTGGTTCATGCCCCACGCGGGGCTGTCGACGGGAATGCCGGCGGCGATCGAGGCCTGACGCGCCGGGTTCTGGCCCGCACCGGCCGTGAGGATCTGGCCCATGATGACCTCGTCCACCTCACCGGGCTCGATGCCTGCCCTCTCGATGGCCGCCTTGATGGCCACCTTACCGAGCTCGTGCGCTGGCAGACTTGAGAGCGACCCGTTGAACGAGCCCACCGGCGTGCGAGCGGCGCTCGCGATGACGACTGTCGAATTGTCTGCGCTCATTGTGCCTCTCCTGGATGACCCGGACTGGTGACGAATATCGACCCTGGTCGAGGCCGGGCCGCCCGTCGCGATGGAAACTTCAAACTTCCAGCACGATAGCAGCCCGCCGTCCTGACCCGCAATGCAGCGTTAGGTGCAGTGCAACAGAAAAACGCCTATCTATGCAAATCAGAGGTTGCCTCGCCGGGGTACTGTGCTAGCTTGTGAAATAGAGGCAATGTCACGATTTGACCGCCATGCTCAGCAAGAATGACCCACCCGCCGAGAAGAAGGAGGCGGTGGTCATCAAGAAATACGCCAACCGGCGTCTCTACAATACAGAGACCAGCACGTACGTGACGCTGGAGGATCTTGCGGCGATGGTAAGGTCCGACCGGGACTTCGTCGTGTACGATGCCAAGACCGGCGAAGACCTGACCCACTCGGTTCTTACGCAGATCATCGTCGAGCAGGAGGGGCGTTCGGGGGGGCAGACCCTGCTTCCCATTCCATTCCTGCGCCAGCTCATCCGCTTCTACGATGACAGCATCGCCCGCATGATACCGAGCTATCTCCAGATGAGCCTGGAGACACTCGTGAAGGAGCAGGAGCGTTTCCGCGCTCAGTTCTCCCACATGCTCGGCCAGAACCCATTCGGCGCCGCTGCGCTCGACGCCATGCAGGAGCAGGCCCGCAAGAACATAGCCATGTTCGAGAAGGCTATGGCCATGTGGTCACCTTTCGGCGGTGCCCAGGGTCCTGGCGCTAAACCGGAAGAGGCACGAGCCAAACCGGAACAGGAGGGTGGCGCCGAGCCAGTCTCCAAGAAGGCGGATCAGCCGGCCGACAAATCAGAGATCGAAGATCTCAAGGCGCAGCTTGCGTCCATGCAGGAGAAGCTCGAAAAGCTGTCCCAAAAGCAGTCGTGACTTGGGCGTAGTGAACGGTCGGATAGGCCAGGAAAGGCTCCCTGGAAGCTACCAGCGAAGAGCTTGTCCCCCTTCGCTCTCCCTCATTCTCCAATCTGGAAGTCACGCCGCGCAACGCGAATGCCGATCGTATAGCCGGCCACCACGTCAATAAGTGCCGCCATGGTGATGAAGAAGAACACCGAGCTTGCCGCCTGCGGCACGAGCAGGAACTCGACCAGGCAGACCACGAACACGATCATAGACAGCCCGTGGTCCAGCAAAGAGGCGGTGGTGGTGTAGGTCGCCTTCAGCAACTCCACAAAGAGCAGCACCAGGACGACCAGTATCAACAAATCGCCCCACGTGAACACCCAGACGGTGTTGTGGTGGAGCATGGAGATCTCGAACAGCCGGGACGACAGAATCTCGTTTGGCGTGGCGTCACCGCCCAGCAGCACGACGGCATTGTAAAGGATCAATGCCACGGCAATCAGCGGAATGGCTCTCAGCGACATCACGCACCTCCGATTCTGGACCGACCAGCTGGCATGTAGCGGGTGCGCGGGCGGAAATTATGTCAGCCAGAGACCAAACGCCTCGCTGCCATAGGGTGTGAGCCGCCGCCCCCCGCAGTCGGCTCTCAAAAATAGATGATCAAACCTCGTTCTTTGGCTCGAGGATCTGCCGGCCGCGGTACTTGCCGGTCTTGAGATCGATGTGGTGCGGACGCCTCCGCTCGCCGGTTTCCTTGTCCTCCACGTGGACCGGCGGTTTCAAAGCGTCGGCAGACCTGCGGAAGCCGCGCTTCATCGGTGAAACCTTCTTACGGGGTACGGCCATGCCTGTCTCCTTCGGTCGGCCGGCGCCGAGCGGGCCGACGTCGTTCTCATGTGATCCAAACGGGTGAACGGAATCCCCTCCTGCCAGACACAATGGGTCCGGCACACCTCGCGCGCGCTTATAAACGGATTTCGTGCCAAACGCTAGCGTCCCAAGCGGACCCTCAGCGCGGAGGCAAGACACAAGACACCCGCGCGCCAGCAGTGCGCGCACGTGCATGCACGATCTGGGCAATCCGTCGCGTGTGCGGCCCCGGCCGTCCGGCAATACGCCTGTGCGGGTTGGGCAAAGAAGCGGCAAGAAGCGCTGCCTCTTGGGCAGTCAGGTGGGCAGCAGACTTCCCGAAATGATGCCGGGCGGCCGCCTCCGCGCCAAAGATGCCAGGGCCCCATTCGGCGATGTTGAGGTAGACCTCGAGGATGCGACGCTTCGGCCAGACCTGCTCCATTACGACCGCAATCCCGAGCTCCAGTCCCTTCCGCACCAGATCCTTGGATGGCCACAGAAACAGGTTCTTGGCGACCTGCATGGTGATGGTGCTCGCGCCCCGGACGTCATCGAATCCGTCTCGCCCGGCTTGGCGCAAGGCAGCCTCCATCTCCCGCAGATCAATGCCGTAGTGAGAGCAGAACTGCCCATCCTCGGAGCTGATCACCGCGCGCACGAGGTTCGGCGAGATGTCATCCAGATCGACCCAGTGCTGCTCGATGTTGCTGCCGGTGAGCGCGCGCCCGAGCATCAACGTCGACATCGGCGGGTCGATGAACCGAAACAGGAGGAGAAAGAAAGTTACGACAATGAAAAATGCCGCCAGGAATCCGGCGAGCGCAGCCGCGCCACCAATAATCGCCACCCTGGCGCAGGACGGTACGTTAGCTGCGAGGCGCGCCGCCCAATCGTCTGTCCTTATGCGCGGCTGAATCGCCAGCGCCTCTCGTACTCTGTCCTGCAAAGCCATACTTCTGGACCAGCTCTTCCCGGGGAAGTGTTATAGCGTGGCCTGCCCCCGACAGCAGCAGGCACGACTTGGGGACGTAAACCCTTCTTAAATGGCGCCGGCATGACCCTCTCACAACAGCTCCGTGCTCACGCAGATGCAGTCGAGGCTCGGCTGCGACGCATTCTGGATTCTCTGTCCTCAGACGTCCCAAGCCGGCTTGCTGACGCCATGCGTTACGCAGTGCTTGGCGGCGGAAAGAGATTCCGTCCATTTTTGGTATTGGAAAGTGCTCGCCTTTTCGGCCTGACGAGCGATGATGCGGTCGCGACCGCAGCCGCTGTCGAGCTGGTGCATTGCTACTCTCTCGTGCACGACGACCTTCCCGCCATGGACGACGACGAGCTGCGCCGAGGGCGGCCGACCGTTCACATCGCATTCGACGAAGCGACTGCCATTCTCGCCGGCGATGCGCTGCTGACGCTCGCATTCGAGGTGCTGGCGGGCGCTGAGACGCACCCCGATTCAAAGGTGCGCTGCGAGCTTGCGTTGGGGCTGGCCCGAGCGGCAGGGGCTGCTGGAATGGTCGGGGGTCAGCAGCTTGATCTCGAAGCTGAGCGCCTCCCCCGGCAGGAAGCGCACGACCTCCAGCATGTACGACGCATCCAGCGGATGAAAACGGGTGCGCTCATTGCCTTTTCGGCCGAAGCCGGCGCGATACTCGCCTCAGCTCCCTCCGAGGATCGAATTGCTCTCGCAAATTATGGGCACGCGCTAGGTGCCGCGTTCCAAATCGCCGACGATCTGCTCGACGTCGAGGGGACTGCGGAAACCGTCGGCAAGACGACCGGCAAGGATGCCGCCGCCGGAAAGGCCACATACGTCGCGGCGCTTGGCATCGAGGGCGCACGGCAACGCTTACGGGAGCTGGAAGCCGAAGCCCAGGCTCATCTCGACAGGTTCGGCGCTCGCGCTGAGATTCTGCGGCAAGCTGTCGCATACGCCGCTACCCGCACAAGGTGAGCTTGTCCAGGGGATCCGGGCCTCAATCGTTGGCGTTCCTGTCCAGTCCACGACGGATAGGAGGTGCCACCATGGCGACGTTTATTATGCTCACCCGGCTGAGCCACGAGGCCACTCAGTCGCCGGCCTCCATCAAGGAGCTCAGCCACAAGGTGATGGAGCACATCCGTAAGGATTGCCCCGAGGTCGAATGGAAGAAAAGCTTCGCCGTGCTCGGGCCGGCTGATTACCTCGACATCTTCACAGCGCCGGATACCGAGTCGGCGATGAAGGTTGCGACGGTCATCCGCACCTTCGGCCATGCGACGACTGAGGTCTGGCCAGCCACGGAGTGGGACCGGTTCGTGGATATCATCTCACCGATGGGTGGCTCGAGCGGTGCCTAGCCGAGCATGGCTCCCGGGGGCCGTCCGCTCACCGCGCCCGGCGCCCTGCCCTCGACCCAAGCCCAAGCGAGCAAACCTTGCGAGAACGCACACTCGGATGCCGCATCGAACAAGCGCTGTGGCCAGGTAGTGGCGAGCCTCCGGCACAACGAGTGGAAGCATGATTTTTGATCCGTGTTGCCCTACACTGCCCACAGCCATCGAGCTGGGGAGAAAGCGATCATGTCCGAAGCGATGATGGGCCGAGTGGCCATTGGCGTAGCCGTTCTGGCGATAATCGCAGCAATCTGGCAGTACAGCGTTGCGACGTCCGCAAACGATCGAGCCGCAGCCGCCGAGGCGGCGCGGTCGGCCTTGCAAAGCCAGCTCGAAAGTGTGATCGCGGCTCGCGAGGCGTCAGATAAGGCGCTCGAAGAGGCAAAGGCCCAGGTCACGGCTGCAGAGCAGGCCAAGAAGGACCTCGAGGCTCAGCTCGCCAGCGCGAGGGAGGCGCAGGCTGCCGCTGAGAAAACCGCAGAAGAGTTGAAGAGCCAATTAGCCGAAGCCAAGGCGGCGGAGACCAAAGCGCGCGAGACCGCGGATCAGATGAAGGCCGCGCTTGAGAAGGCCGAGGCTGCACGCACGGCCGCCGAGCAACAGGCGCAAGAGCTCCGCTCTAAGCTCGCAGAGGCCGAGAAGGCGCGTGATGCGGCCATTCAGCAGGCCAAGGAAGCCGGAGAGCAGTTAGCAAAAGAGCGTCAGGCCCGTCAGGATGCTGAACGGGCGCTCCAGAACGCGTCGCGATCTGTGGTTCAGTAGCGACCGAAGGCATTCGGAGACTTTTTCGAGGGCGTCATCGGGCGCCCTCGACGATTTTCAGGGAGTGAGTTCGCTTCCAAAATGAAACGTGATAACATTGCACTCGACGAGAAGCTGAGCGCGCTTCTTTGATGACAGATACACCTTTAGAGGCGGCTTTCCCGCGACCCGGCCATGACCACCATGCCTGCATCGCTTTGGCGATCGAGCGGGCAGAGCGGGCTTTTGCGGCGAAGGGATTGCGTCTCACCGAGCAGCGCCGCCGCGTGTTGGAGGAAATCGCTGCCTCGCATCATGCTGTGGGCGCTTACGAAATCCTCGAGAGGTTGGCTCAGAAGGGCAAAAGACTCGCTCCGATTTCGGTCTATCGCGCCATCGACGCACTGCTCGACGTCGGCGTCGTCCACCGGCTCGAGAGCAAGAACGCGTTTTTTGCCTGCCATACCAAGCACACAGCGGGTGGCGATCAGATCGTGCTCACATGCGAACGTTGCGGCCGGGTGGCGGAAGTCCCAGGCAAGCCCGTATTCGACGCGATCGCCAAAGCCGCGCGGCAGGTTTCCTTTCAACCTGGACACACGATCGCAGAAGTCAGCGGCGTCTGCGCCGAATGCAGGGCAGACTGATCAGCAGGAAAAATCACAATGAGTACGGTGCTGGCGCAGGCGGCGACTGCCCAAAATCCACTGTCAGACCGTGTGCATAGGCATGCTCACCATCATGCCCATGAGCCGGTCCGCACGTCAGCTTCCGGCGACATCCTTGTCAGTGCGCGCGGACTATGGCTTACCCGCGCCGGGCGGGTCGTTCTCGAGGGCATCGATCTCGATATCGGCCGAGGCGAAATCGTAACTCTCATCGGTCCGAACGGCGCAGGAAAGACAACCCTCGTCCGCGTTCTGCTCGGCCTCATCACACCCGACCGCGGCGAGGTTCACCGCAGCCCTGGCCTCTCGATCGGCTACGTCCCCCAGCGCTTCGATATCGACCGCGCCATTCCGATGACGGTCGCCCGCTTTCTCCGGCTTGGCCGACCCGGCGAGCCCCGGCAGATCCAAGCTGTGCTGGAAGAAGTCGGCGCTCCTCATGTGTTGGAGCAGCAGCTCTCAAACCTCTCCGGCGGCGAGTTGCAGCGCGTGCTGCTTGCACGCGCGCTGCTCCGCAACCCGCAGCTCCTCGTCCTCGATGAGCCTGTGCGCGGGGTGGACTACGCCGGGGAAGCGGAACTGTACACTTTGATTGGACGCCTCAGAACCAGCCGTGGGCTAGGCGTGCTCCTCGTGTCGCACGACTTGCACGTCGTCATGGCGCAAAGCGATCGCGTGGTCTGCGTCAACCGGCACATTTGCTGCTCTGGCGTACCGGAAACGGTCGCCCGAGATCCTTCCTACGTTCGGCTGTTCGGCGCCCACGCCGCACAGGCCTTCGCGATCTACAGCCACGATCACGATCATCACCACGATCTCGCGGGCGAGACCCACCCAGCCGCGTCTGGGGCCGAAGTAGGCGCGAAGCAGCAGAACGGAGCGTGATTGGCATGGACCCATTTCTGATCCGAGCCTTTGCCGCAGGCATTGGCGTTGCCATCCTCGCCGCTCCGCTCGGCTGCTTCGTGGTCTGGCAGCGCATGGCCTACTTCGGCGAGGCCGTCGCCCAGGCGAGCTTGATCGGGATCGCCCTTGGGCTCGCGTTCCACCTCGACCTCACGGCTTCGGCGCTCGCGCTATCGGCAGCGATGGCGCTCGTGCTCATCGTTCTGGCGCGGCACGCTCTGGTGCCGCTTGATTCATTGCTCGGCCTGCTGGCCCACGCAGCGCTGGCCTTGGGCGTGATTGCGGCTTCTTTGGTGCAGGGTCCAACGGTCGACCTTCTCGGCTATTTGTTCGGAGACATTTTTGCCGTCTCGACGAGCGATCTCTGGTGGGTTTTCGGAGGCGGAGCCATCATTTTGCTCGCACTCGCTTATCTTTGGCAGCCGCTGCTGTCTCTCGCCGTTCACGAGGAGCTCGCTGCGGCAGAGGGCGTCCGACGCAATCTCGTGAAGGGGGTTTTCGTCGTGCTGCTGGCGCTCGCGATCGCCATCATCATCAAGGTCGTGGGTATCCTGCTTGCGATCGCTTTTCTCATCATGCCGGCGGCTGCCGCGCGGCCGCTCAGCGCGACCCCGGAGCGCATGGCCGTGATTGCAGCCGCGATCGCGGCATTCGGCGCGCTGGCGGGCATTCAGCTTTCGGTGATCTACGACATTCCGGGCGGACCTGCGATCGTATTGGTGCTGGCGATCATCTCCGGCACATCCTTGATCGGTATGGCCGTCCGCAAGGGCGCCCGATAGGCCCTGTGGTGACCGGCCCCTGTTCACCGCGGCTTGCCTGCATTAGGTAAGGCTCACGAGGGAGCTTGGACCAGGAGCAGCCATGGCTGATCTGATGAGCCCGCGGCGCAAGTCCGTGCCGGTCAATGTCGGCGGCGTATTCGTCGGCGGGCACCATCCGATCGTCGTTCAGTCGATGACGAACACCGACACCGCTGACGTCGAGGCAACGACGCAGCAGGTGGCGGCGCTCGCGCGTGCCGGCTCCGAGCTGGTGCGCATCACGGTCGACCGCGACGAGTCGGCGAAGGCGGTCCCGCGTATCCGCGAGCGGCTGGACCGCATGGGCATCCGGGTGCCCCTCGTCGGAGACTTTCATTACATCGGCCACAAGCTGCTCGCCGAAAATCCGGCCTGTGCCGAGGCGCTCGACAAATACCGCATCAACCCCGGCAACGTGGGCTTCAAGGACAAGCGCGACCCGCAGTTCGCCGCGATCATCGAGCAAGCCCTGAAATGGGGGAAGCCGGTTCGCATTGGCGTCAACTGGGGCAGCCTCGATCAGGAGCTGCTCACGCACCTGATGGACGAGAACGCCAAGTCGCCCGAGCCCAAGAGCGCGCGCGCCGTGCTGCATGAAGCGATTGTTCAGTCTGCACTGCGCTCCGCCGCCCGCGCCGAGGAGCTGGGGCTCGGGGCCGACCGCATCATTATCTCGGCCAAGGTCTCGGCCGTTCAGGATCTCATTGCCGTCTACACGATGCTGGCCGAGCGCTGCTCGTATGCGCTGCACCTCGGCCTGACCGAAGCGGGCATGGGCTCCAAGGGCATCGTCGCGTCGTCGGCGGCGATGGGCATTTTGCTGCAGCGTGGCATCGGCGATACCATCCGCTACTCGCTGACGCCTGAGCCTGGCGGGGACCGCACGCTGGAGGTCCGCGCCGCGCAGGAGCTGCTGCAGACGATGGGCCTGCGCACGTTCATGCCGACCGTTGCCGCCTGCCCCGGCTGCGGCCGGACGACCTCGACGGTGTTCCAGGAGCTGGCGCGCGACGTTCAGGAGATGATCCGCCAGCGGATGCCCGAATGGCGCGAGAAGTACCCGGGCGTCGAAAACTTGAACCTCGCAGTGATGGGCTGCATCGTGAACGGCCCCGGCGAATCGAAGCACGCCGACATTGGCATCTCACTCCCCGGCACCGGCGAGCAGCCCGCGGCCCCGGTGTTCATCGACGGCAAGAAGGCCGTGACGCTCCGTGGTCCGCGGATCGCGGAGGAGTTCAAGGCGATCGTCGAGGACTATATCGAGAAGCGGTTTGGGCCAGCCGCGCGCGAGAAACGGCGCGAGGCCGTCTGAGCTTAAGTCGATAGCACTGACGTAACACGGCTATGGTGTGCCGCCCACTCAGCTGTGGCCGGACACATCCAGGCGATCGCTTCAATGATCTCGCGATGCATTTGATCCAATGGAGTTCGGTCCCAAAGAATCGGCTCGTGATGGGCGATCCGGTTTCTGAGGCGCCGAATGGCGTTAAAGCGGCCATGGACCTCTGCTCGGGTTTTGCTGCCTCGGGCTCGAAAGGCAGCATGAAGACATTTGCGCCAGAGCGTGTTGTCGTAACGGCGTCCGAGGAGGCCGACCCAGAAGCCAAACCGGAGTTGTGCAATTATTTTTCCGGGAGCCAAAGGCTGAGCTTTCTCCCGTAACTCTGATCTCGCCTCTATAATAAGCCGAAGGGAGTCTACATCTAGCGGCGACTGGTCTTCATTTAACCAATTATCGCCGTATGTGACTTTCATTACTTCGTTGATGACGTTTCGGAGGCAAATCTCAACGCATTGCAGCGGGGTATAGAATGCTTCCGATAGCCGGATGTTCTTCTCGTAAAGTCCGAGCGCAGCGTGCAAATCATTGTTGGTGTGATCAAGATATTTCTGTAGCCGCTCTGCGCTGATGGTGCGCAATAATGCATCGTTGATGGACTTTGTACGCAATCTTCTCTTGCCCCCAGCGAGACTGCAAATTATATGACTCCCTGTATACCCCGGGTCGGCCTCTGTCCTGTCAAGGACATGCTCCCGGGGTCAGTCGTTTAGGGGCGCAGTTTAGTGCGATTTTCCCTCCCTCAAAGTCCCTCGAACAACACCGTCGACAGATACCGTTCCGCGAACGACGGCACGATGGTCACGATCCGCTTGCCGGCCATCTCGGGCCGCTTGCCGATCTGCACCGCGGCCCAGATCGCGGCGCCTGACGAGATGCCAACAGCAATACCATCGAGCCGGGCGATTTTGCGCGCCATGTCGATGGCTGGCTGGTTCTCGACCGTAATGATCTCGTCGATGAGGGACGTGTCCATGATCTCCGGAATGAACCCGGCCCCAATGCCCTGGATCGGGTGCGGATTGTGCGTGCCGCCGGAGAGCACTGGGCTCAGCGCCGGCTCGACCGCGACCATCCGCAATTGAGGGCGCCGCGGCTTCAATACCTGACCGCAGCCCGTGAACGTTCCGCCGGTGCCGATGCCCGACACGATCACATCAACCTCGCCGTTCGTATCGCGCCAGATCTCCTCGGCGGTGGTCCTGCGGTGGATTTCGGGGTTGGCCGGGTTGGTGAACTGGCTCGGCATCACCGAGTTCGGGATTTCCTTCAGCAGCTCCTCGGCCCGTGCGATGGCCCCTTTCATACCCTTTTCGCGTGGCGTCAGCTCCAATTCCGCGCCGAGATAAGCCAGCATCTTGCGCCGCTCGATGGACATCGACTCGGGCATCGTGAGGATCAGCCGGTAGCCACGCGCGGCAGCCACGAAGGCCAGCGCAATGCCCGTATTGCCCGAGGTCGGCTCGATCAACGTGCTGTCCGGCCCGATTTTGCCCTGCCTCTCGAGGTCCAGGATCATGGAGACGCCGATACGGTCCTTCACGCTGCCCAGCGGATTGAAGAACTCGAGCTTCAGCACGAGGTCGGCGACGACGCCCTCCTCCTTGCTGAGCCGCGGCGCACGCACAAGCGGCGTGTTGCCGATCGTCTCGATGATGCTGTCGTAGATGCGCCCGCGTCCGGGCGCGTCGAAGTGCGGTTGCGGTTTGGACTGTTCCATGGGCCCGATCTATGCGTGGAGACGGAGGTTGCGGCTTTACGGCACGGGAATTGTGAACCGCCTACCTCCTCGCGACGGTTTTGCGTTGATAACTGAGGGAGGATGGACTCCGTTCCGAGCGCCGACCGGAGCTGCCGATGACCAGCACGAGTGAAAAATCCACTGTCAATTCAGCGCACTGGGAGCACTTTCAGCACGACGCTGATATAGGTGTGCGCGGATACGGGCCCTCGCTTGCCTCGGCCTTCGAGCAGGCGGCGCTTGCCCTCTCGGCCGTGCTTGTCGATCCCAATGCGATCGAACGAAGCGAGACGGTCGAAATCGAGGTCGAGGCGCCGAACTCCGATCTCCTCCTCTACGATTGGCTCAACGCCATCATCTATGAAATGGGAACGCGCGACATGATCTTCGGCGCGTACGACGTTTCCATTGAAGGCAACAAGCTCGTTGGCCGCGCCCATGGTGAGGCTGTCGATCGTGAACGCCACCAGCCCGCCGTGGAGATCAAGGGCGCGACCATGACCGAGCTGGCGACAGGCGAAATCCGCCCCGGAGAGTGGCGGGCCCAGTGCGTCGTGGACGTCTAGCTCCAGCGAAAGGAGCCCACTCATGGAACTTTCTCGTTTCGAGCGTCTGTCGGATACGGTCTGGCAGGTTCCTCCGACGGGCAAGATGCGCGTGCCGGCGATCATCTACGCGACGGAGGAGCTGATCCGCGACATGGACGACAAGGTCTACACGCAGGTCACCAACGTCGCGACGCTGCCCGGCATTGTTCGCGCATCCTACGCGATGCCAGATGCGCATTGGGGCTACGGATTTCCGATCGGCGGCGTGGCGGCGTTCGATCCCGACGAGGGCGGCGTTGTATCCGCCGGCGGGGTCGGCTTCGATATCTCCTGTGGCGTGCGCACTCACCTCACAGGGCTCACGCGCGCCGACATCATGAAGGTCCAGGGCGAGCTGGCCGACGCGCTTTATGCAACTGTTCCCGTCGGCGTTGGCTCGACGGGCAAAATCACCCTCGACGATGACGAGATGACGGCCATGCTGGCCGGTGGCGCTCGATGGGCGGTCGAGCGCGGCTACGGCCGGCCGGAGGATCTGGAGCGCATCGAGGAGAACGGCAGGCAAGACGACGCCAAGCCGTCAGCCGTCTCCGCCCAGGCGCGCAAGCGCCAGCGCCGCGAGATGGGCACGCTGGGATCGGGCAACCATTACCTCGAGGTGCAAGAGATCGTCGAAATTTTCGACGCCGACACCGCTGCAGCCTTCGGCCTGAAGCAGGGCGAATGCGTTGTCACCATCCACTGCGGCTCGCGCGGGCTCGGCCACCAGATCGGAACGGAGTTCCTGAGAGAAATGGCGATTGCCGCCGAGACCTACGGCATAGCTCTGCCCGACCGGGAGCTCGCCTGCGCGCCGATAAAATCGGAAGTGGGCCAGCGCTACCTCGGCGCCATGCGGTCAGCGATCAACTGTGCTCTCGCCAACCGGCAGATCATTGGCCATCTGGCCCGCCAGGTGTTCAAACGCATGTTCGGTATCGACCTGCCCCTGATGTTCGACATCTCCCACAACACCTGCAAGGTGGAGCCGCATGCGGTGGGATCTGTCGCGCGCCATCTCTACGTGCACCGCAAGGGCGCCACGCGCGCGTTCGGCCCCGATCATCCGAGCCTGCCCGAAGCGTTGCGCCCGTGGGGGCAGCCGGTGCTGATCGGCGGCAGCATGGGTACGGGGTCGTACATTCTCGTCGGCACGCGCGAAAGCGAGCAGCTTGCTTTCTCCTCGGCCTGCCACGGCGCGGGTCGCCAGATGAGCCGGCACGAGGCGGTGCGCACGTGGAGCGGGCGGCAGGTGATCGACGAGTTGAAGGCCAGGGGCATCGAGGTCCGTAGCCCATCGTTGCGCGGTGTGGCGGAGGAGGCGCCCGGCGCTTACAAGGACGTCAGCGCCGTCGTCGATGCGGCCGAGGTCGCCGGGCTTGCCCGTAAGGTGGCGCGGGTGGCGCCGTTGATCGTCATCAAGGGGTGACGAGCTTCAATCAGCACCAGCAGCCCCATGCGCCACCTACAGGGCCACTGACGAAAGTTTGACGGCCGATCACCGCCGGCTGCTCATTAAGTCTTTCCAGCCCCTCGGTTCGACGACGGTATCGCGAGCCATCCGGATTGCGCACCCGAGGACACCCGACTAGCCTTGAGCCGATGCGCAGTCATGCGGAAAGCTGATTGAACTCGCGATGAACTTGTCATTTTCGCTGCAGAGCATGGCACGGTACGTGCCCGACCGCCCCGCCGTCACGTCCGAGCGCGGAACACTCACCTATGCTGAGTTCGAGAACCAAGCCGCAGCAATCGCAGGTGCGCTCCTTGGGCGCCATGGACTGAAGCCGGGAGAACGCGTCGGCCTCATCATGGAAAATTGCGGGGAGTTCTTCCCGGTCATCTACGGCATCTGGCGGGCGGGCCTCGTTGCCGTGCCGATCAATGCCAAGCTGCACCCGAAGGAGCTGGCCTGGATCCTAGGCAACAGCGAAGCTCAACTCGTCATCGCGACGCCCGAGCTCGCTGATCGCATGACGGCGCAAACGAATGAGACCTGGCCGCCCATCATCGCCACCGGCTCACGCGACTACTCGGCGCTGCTCGAAGGAGACCCGGTTACACGTCCGACCGGAGGGCCGGAGGACGAAGCATGGCTCTTCTACACGAGCGGCACCACCGGGCGCCCCAAGGGCGCGGTGCTGACCCACCGCAACCTGCTCTTCATGATCCACACCTACCTGGCCGATATCGATTTCATCGGGCCGGGGGACACCATGGTGCATGCAGCGCCGCTGTCCCATGGTGCCGGGTTGTATGGGCTGACTCACGTTGCGCGCGGCTCCCACAATGTCGTGCTCGGCGGCTCGTTCGATCCTGAGCGAGTGCTGGCGACGTTCAGTCAGTACCAAAACGTGAGCATTTGGGCCGCGCCGACCATGATCGTGCGGCTCATCAATCACCCGAAGGCCGGCAGCGCTGACACGCGCGGTCTCAAGACCATCATCTACGGCGGCGCGCCGATGTATCTCGCCGACCTGAAACGGGCCATTGAGCTGTTCGGACCGAAGCTCTTCCAACTCTACGGCCAAGGCGAAAGCCCGATGACCATCACCGGCCTGAGCAAGGCCATGCACGCGGATGTCGATCATCCAGACTACGAGGCGCGGCTGTCCAGCACTGGCGTGGCGCGCACGGGCGTTGCCTTTCGCGTCGTCGACCCGGACGGTCGCGACCTGCCGCATGGCGAAGTTGGCGAGGTCATCACGCGGAGCGACTGCGTCATGCGCGAGTATTGGAACAACCCCGAGGCCACGGCGAACGCGCTCCGCGACGGCTGGCTCTGGACGGGCGATCTTGGTAGCGTCGATGCGGCCGGCTTCCTCACACTCAAGGACCGCTCCAAGGACCTCATCATCTCCGGCGGCACCAACATCTATCCGCGCGAGATTGAGGAGGTGCTGCTCACCCACCCCGACGTGGTCGAATGCGCCGTGGTCGGCCGCCCGCACTCCGAATGGGGCGAGGAGGTCGTCGCCTTCGTCGTCGCGCGCGAGGGGGGCAAGGCTACGCCTGAGGCGCTGGAGGCGCTGTGCCTCGACAACATCGCGCGCTTCAAACGGCCGAAGGAGTACCGCTTCGTCGATGCGCTTCCGAAGAACAACTATGGGAAAGTGCTGAAGACGGAGCTGAGGGAGTGGCTGCGGCAGAAGTGAGGAGCTTTCTCGCCCCAGACAGAACGCTTTCAATTATCCGTCGCCTTCGTCCTTACCGAAATCTACCCGGGCAAGCGTCGCCTTACCTCAAAGCACAACCATCTTGCGCTCAGCCGCGCCGTATGCGAGCGAGGGGCCGAGGGCGGCTCGCCGCGAGTTGCGCGCGCGGGCTATGTCTCGGTTTGAAATTGGTGTTCGTCTTTCCCGGGGCAATGGTAGGGTCCGGGGGGAGCAAAGGGAGGAAGCCATGGCCATCAGGAAGGCGAAAGGCGTTTCGCGCCGGGGCGTGTTGAAGGGTGCGGCAGCGGTTACGGCGCTGTCAGCAGTGCCGACCGGCTGGGCAATCGCGCAAAAGCGGCCGCTGAAGATCGGCCTCATGCTGCCCTATTCCGGCACGTACGCGAAGCTCGGCGAAAACATCACCTACGGCGTGGAGATGGTCATCGCCGAAAAGGGCGGCAAGCTGGGCGGCCGCGAGGTGGAGCTCATCAAGCTCGATGACGAGTCGAAGCCGGAGCTGGCACCTCAAAACGCAGATCGCCTTGTGAAGCGTGATGAGGTGGATGTGCTGATCGGCACCGTGCATTCGGGCGTGCAGATGGGCATCCATCGCGTCGTCCGCGAGAGCGGCACGCTCACGATCATTCCCAACGCCGGCAATGTGGCTATCACACGCGAGCTGTGCGCGCGCAACGTCTACCGCGCCTCGTTCTCCAACTGGCAGCCCGCCTATGGCATCGGTCTCGCGGCCGGCAAGAAAGGCTACAAGAGAGGCATCTGGGTCAGCTGGGATTATGCCGCCGGTGCCGAGTCCTGCGAGGGCTTCAAGCAGGGCCTTGAGGAGCAAGGGGGAACGTTCGTCGAGTTTCTCAAGCTGCCCTTCCCGCAAACGAACTTCCAGCCGCTGCTCGCGCAGATCCCTGGGCTAGAAGTGGACATCGTGGGCGCCTTCTTCGCCGGTGGCGGGGCGGTGCAGTTTGTGAAGGAGTACGCAGCTGCGGGCCTCAAGGTGCCGCTTTGCGGCAACGGCTTCCTGACTGAGGGTACGCTGCAGGCGCAGGGCGAGGCCGCCGAGGGCATCGAGACTGCGCTGCACTACGGCGACGGGCTCGACAATCCGAAGAACATCGCATTCCGCAAGGCCTTCCTGGAGAAGGCAGGCCGTGAGGCGGATGTCTACGCCGTGCAGGGCTATGACTCGGCGCAGCTGCTCGCGATCGGCCTTGAGGCGGTAAACGGCGATATCGAGGACGAGGAGAACCTACACAAGGCTCTGGAGAGCGCAAAAATCGACAGCCCGCGTGGTCCGATGTCGATGTCGCCCTCACACGAGGTCATTCACAACATGTATCTGCGGAAGGTGACAAACGGCCAGAACAAGGTGATCGGCATTGCGGCCGAGCAGCTGGCCGACCCTGGCACCGGCTGCAAGATGGCTTGAAGCGGGGGGCGAATGGTAACTGGCGGATAGCACATCTGGAAGATCGATTTGGTCCGGCACCGGAGCAAACCTCGCTCCCTGCCTTCGCTATCCGCCTCCCCTATTTCCTATTCGCAGTCTTTTCAGTGATGGATATCGCCGGCTTTCTCGCCCAGCTCCTCAACGGTGTGCAGTACGGGCTGCTGCTGTTCCTGATCGCCAGCGGCCTGACGCTGATCTTTGGCGTCATGGGCATCATCAATCTGGCCCACGGCTCATTGTTCATGGTGGGAGCCTATACGGCGTTCGTGGTGACGAGCGCTACGGGCTCGCTGTGGATCGCATTGCCGGCCGGGATCGTTGGCGGGATCGTGCTCGGACTGCTGCTGGAACGGTTCCTCTTCAGGTACTTCTACCGCCGCGAGCATTTGGATCAGGTGCTGCTGACATTCGCCCTCATACTGCTCTTCGAGGAAGGCCGCTCACTGCTCGTCGGCAACGACTTCCATTCCGTGCCAGTGCCTGCCGCGCTCGATTTCTCCATTCCTATCACTGAGGGATTTAGCTACTCGGCCTACCGGTTTGCCGTGATCGGCATCTGCCTGCTGCTCGCACTACTGATGTTTTTCTGGATCGAGCGGACGAAAATGGGAGCCATGATCCGCGCCGCGGCGGAAAAGCCGGAAATGGTCGACGTGCTCGGCATCGACGCGCGGCGAATTCATCTCACCGTATTCGCCGTCGGAACTGCGCTGGCGTTGACGGCGGGCGTGCTCGCGGCACCCCTCTATTCCGTCTACCCCAATATGGGCGACGGATTTCTCATCATCTCTTTCGTTGTCGTCGTGATCGGGGGGTTGGGCTCGGTTTCCGGAGCCTTTTGGTCGGCGCTGCTGATCGGGCTCGTCGACACGCTTGGCAAAGCCTACCTGCCGGTCGTCGCGGGTCTCTCCGTCTATGTGCTGATGGCAGCTGTGCTGCTGTGGCGGCCTTCCGGGATTTTCGGCCCGAGGTCACCTTAATCCGGGCGTCAGGAACAGCCGATGCTGCCTCCATCGAAATACGGTTGGATGGGCCTTGCAGCGGGGGCGCTAGCGCTCGCGGCTTTACCGTTTGCCGTGCCCTCCTATTACGTCGAGCTTGGCACCTATGCGCTGATCGCCGCCATGCTCGCCCTCAGCCTGCAGCTGCTTGTTGGCTGCACGGGGCTCGTCAGCCTGGGGCATGGTGCTTTTTATGGGCTCGCGGCCTACACCGTTTACCTCATAACACCCGAAAATCAGGGCCTGTCGATATTCGTGACATTGCCTGCAGCTGTGCTGGCTGCTGGTCTCGCGGCGTTCGTCGTCGGAGCGCTATCTCTCCGGACGCGTGGCTTCTTCTTCCTCATGGTGACGCTGGCGTTCGGGCAGATGGTGTTCTTTCTGTTCCATGACACGAAGATCGGCGGCGGTGCCGACGGTGCCTTCCTCGCCCGGCCAGTGTTGTCGCTGTTCGGCTTCGAGCTTCCGCTGACGCGCCGCCAGCGACCGATTGCGATCTACTACGTCGCCCTCGTGCAGATGGTGCTGATGTACATTGGCCTGGTGTTCCTGCTCCGCTCGCTTTTCGGCCGCGTTCTCGAAGGTATCCGCGTCAATGAGCATCGCGTGCAGGCGATGGGCTACGATACCTACCGCTATAAACTTGCGGCCTTCGTGATCGCCGGAATGCTGGCGGGCGTTGCGGGGCATATGTGGGCCATGCACCGCGGCTTCGTGAACCCCGAGCTCGTCGCGTGGCATCGCTCGGCAGAGGCGCTCATGATGATCCTGCTCGGCGGTCTGAACACTCTGCATGGTCCGATTTTGGGGGCCTTGGCCTACACGGGGTTGGAGGAGCTGGCTCAGATCGTCACGGAACGTAAGCTGCTCGTCCAAGGCTTGGTGATCCTGTTCGTCGTTCTCGCACTGCCCAAAGGGCTGAGCGGTCTGCGGCTACCACGCAGATGGCCAATGCTGCAGCCGGCAGCTCCGAAAAAGACACCGACCGAACCCGCAGCGGAGAGCGTGCCTCATGGCTGAGCCGCGCACGACGTCAGAGCCGCTGCTGGCCACCAAGAAGCTCTGCCGCAACTTTGGCGGCCTCGCCGCCGTACGGGACGTGTCTCTCAGCTTGCACCGGGGCGAGCTGCACGCCGTCATCGGCCCAAACGGCGCGGGCAAGTCGACATTGGTCAATTTGCTGTCTGGGCACCTGCAGCCCAGCTCAGGGACGATCCATCTCGACGGGGTTGATGTGAGCGGGCAGCCTGCATGGCGCATGACGCGCCTTGGCGTCGGCCGCTCGTTTCAACGCACAAATCTCCTGCGGTCTTTGACCGTGCTCGAGAACGTGCGTCTCGCAGCCCAGGCTGCCGCGGGACTACCCACCATCAAAATGCTGCGCTCCGCTGCCAGCGAACCCGCTCTCGTAAAGGCGGCTCGCGAAGCTCTCGAACGCGTTGGTCTCGCAGACTCCCATGATCGTCTTGCCGGGCAGCTGTCTCACGGTGAGCAGCGTCAACTGGAGATCGCCATGACGCTCGCGGCAAAGCCGCGTGTGCTCCTGCTCGATGAACCGCTGGCCGGCATGGGGCCTGAGGAGAGCGAGCGGTTCACGATTCTGCTCAAGGATCTGGCGCGCGAGCACGCGGTGCTCTTGGTCGAGCACGACATGGATTTCGTCTTCGCCGTCGCTGACTGGATGACGGTCATGGTCGACGGTGCTGTGCTTGCGGAAGGCCTGCCGAAAGATGTGCGCGCCGATCCTCAAGTGCAGCGTGCCTATTTGGGAGGGCACGCGTGATGGCGCTCCCCTCAGGTGCCGCTCCTCTGTTGGCCGGCTGCAATCTCCACACCTACTACGGCTCGAGCCACATCCTTCGCGGTGTCTCCCTTGCGATCAGCGCAGGCGAGGCCGTGGGTCTGATGGGCCGTAATGGCATGGGGAAGACGACGCTCATCCGAACACTGATGGGCCTCGTCGCGCCTCGGAGCGGGCAAGTGCTGATCGACGGCCAGGATGCGACCGGCATGCCAACCTTTCGCCGGGCGCAGGCAGGCCTTGCATATGTTCCCGAGGAGCGGGGCATCTTTGCGTCCCTCAGCGTTGCCGAAAATCTCGCCATCGCGGAACGCGCCGGCATCGACGGAAGCTCGAAGTGGACCCGCGAGCGCGTGCTCGAACTGTTTCCACGACTGTCGCAACGGCTCAGTCATCGCGGCGACCAGCTCTCCGGAGGCGAGCAGCAGATGCTGGCCATCGCACGGGCGTTGCTGGCCAATCCGCGATTGTTGATCCTTGACGAAGCAACGGAAGGGCTCGCGCCGATCATTCGGGAGGAGATCTGGAGCACCATCGCGCAGATCCGCAACGCCGGCGTCGCGACGCTCATCGTCGACAAGACAGTCGATGCAATTACCAGCCTTGCGGACCGGATCGTCATTCTCGTGAAGGGCGAGGTCGTCTTCGAAGGATCGCCGGCTTCGTTAAAGGCGGATCCAGCTTTGATGCACCGCCACCTCGGCGTGTGATGGCGGCCGCCGCGGAACGGAAGCCCGCAACTCCTACTCCGGCACGATGATCAGATGCACGCCGAGCGCTTCAGACTCGTCGATCAGCAGATGTCCCGGATTGATCGCCCCGGGCCGCAGCCCCTGACTCAAGAAGAAATATCGCGTCTTATCAAGGTCGCTCGAGGTGAGCGTGATCGCGCCCACCGCGGGCATGGGCGGCCTCGAAACTCTGCCGAAATGCTCCGCGGCCCCGCGGGCATCGAGAAAGCGCAGCCCACCGCGGTCAAGATTGATGACAAGAGAAGCCCCGTCTTGCTCGGCGGCCCGTCCCAAGAAACGGCTGTAACGCTCCGCTGCTTCCGGTGGATCAGCACTGATCAATGCAACCTCAAGCAGGCCGGTCAATCCGTTGTCACGCGAGAGGTAGCGCCGTTGCCAGATGTGCTCGGGCGTATGATGGCGCAACACTTGAGCACGCGCCTCGGGAAAGCTCTCGAAAGACGGACGAATGACGGTGAAAGCAGCTTCAGCCTGCGACCCGTCCTCTGCCTCCACCGGTCGCTTGAGGTTCACGGTTGGCTGCAGCTCGAATCCGCGGGATCGAATTTGATCTGCCGCTTCGTCTGCATCGCTCACTGAGAACGCAATGAGATGAACCCCCGTGTGATGCGCAAGCGCCGAGCGCATGTGGCGGGTCACTGGCGTATCGACCCCATCGACAGGGGTGAGGATCTCGAGATAGCCGCGTTCCAGGATTGCAACTCGGTTCGCCGTGCCGGCCGGCTTCACCTCGCCCGTTTCGGGATCGCGATCACCGTGGATGGCGTAAGGCGTCAATGAAAACCCGAGCCGCTCGAAGACCAGAGAGGCCTGCTCCATTTCTGGCACCATCCAGCCGACATGGTCGAGAAAGATTTGCCCAGGTCCTGGCAACTGAGGGCACGACGCGAGCTTCGGCACGGCTTCGGGTCCCTTCGAGCGGCGCGATCGCAACCGCGTCCTGTCGCTTGCTGGATGAGAGCAGAGAGTTCCCTCCCCGTGAGCCGATACCGCTCATCGGCCAACGGCGCAACCCTCCTCACGGTCAACGCGAGTTCATTTGATCCTGAACACACGGCGTATTGACTCCCGCGGCTGGCTACGACATCCTGCCGCAGTCGATCACATGGTCGTCATTAGAGCGACCAACTGATCTGACGGTCCAAGTCTGGGGAGAAGCGGTATCGGGAACGGCGCCAGTGTCGTTCCCGTTCTTTTTGGCTGGAGCACCACCCCGACCAGCGCGTCCGCTTGGCTGCACACACGCCTCCCGCTTACGTTGACGACGCGGGCCCCTGCCGACAACCTCCAATGATGAGGCTTCAGAGGTTCATCGCGCCATGAAGAAGATCGCCCTCGTCGCCCATGATGCGCGGAAACCCGTGATGGTGGAGTGGGTTGGGCGCAATCTGGACGTGTTCCGCAAGCTCGATCTCGTCGCGACCGGCACAACAGGCACCGTTCTTCTGGAGCATTATCCCGAGTTGCGTCTGGAGAAGTTGGCGAGCGGGCCTCGGGGGGGAGACCAGCAAGTCGGAGCGCGAATCGTCGCCGGTCAGATCGATGTCGTGTTCTTCTTCATCGACCCATTAACGCCGATGCCGCATGACGTCGACGTCAAGGCGCTGCTCCGCCTCTCCATCCTCTATGACATCCCACTGGCGTGCTCGACGCGCGCCGCAGATATTCTCCTCGACAGCATCCGCAGACGCCTCGCCGAGGAAAGCTCCACCGGGCTGAGGTCAGTCTGATTTGTTGGACCACTTGCACTCAACAATCCGGCGGCCCAGCGCCCACCTGTGAACCTCTGACGGACCATCGTAAATCCGGAAAGCCCGCACATCGCGAAAGATGCGCTCCACGACGGTATCGCGCGTCAGGCCCTTGCCGCCGAGGATCTGCATCGAGCGATCCACCACCCGCATGATGGCTTCCGAGCAGATCACCTTGGCCATTGAGCTTTCCGATGAGGCCCGGTGCCCCTGGTCCAGCAGCCAAGCGCAATGGCGGATCGCGAGCCTGCTGACATGCATATCCATGACATTGTCGGCGAGCATGAAGCTGACGCCTTCGTGGGCGCCGAGTTTCTGGCCGAATGCGCTCCGGGTCCGGGCATACTCGGAAGCGATGTCGTGGGCCCGCTGCGCCGAGCCCAGCCAGCGCATGCAGTGTGTGAGCCGCGCCGGTGCCAACCGGACCTGCGCATATCGGAAGCCCTGGCCGATTTCGCCCAGCACCGCGTCACCCGGCAGACGCAGGTCCTCGATCTCCACGACCGCGTGGCCGCCCATGAACGAGGAGTCCATCGTGTCGAGCACGCGCGTGATCCGGAAGGCCGGGTTAGGCAGATCGGCGAGAAACATGGTGGCGTCGTTGGGGTCGTCGCCCGTCCGCGCCATGATGATCGCGAAAGCCGCGCCATCGGCGCCGGTGATCAGCCATTTCCGGCCGCGGATGACGAAACCGTTGCCATCCCTCTCGGCACGCGTCGAAAGCATGCTGGGGTCCGAGCCTGCCCCCGGATGCGGCTCCGTCATGGCGAAGCATGAGCGGACTTCACCCGTGGCCAACGGGCGGAGGTAGCGTTCCTTTTGCTCGGGATTGGCCACCTTTTCGAGAAGGTGGATGTTGCCTTCGTCTGGCGCCTGACAGTGGAGCGCGACCGGGCCTAGCATCGAATAGCCGGCCGCTTCAAACACCACAGCCTTGCCAACGTGATTGAGGCCAAGGCCGCCGTACTCCTTGGGAACATGCACCGACAACAGTCCGGCCTTGCGGGCCCGCTCCGTCAGTTCTCGGCGCAACTCCTCCGTCGGGCCGTGCGCGGTCCATCTCGGGTCAGTTTCGTACGGGATGATCTCGTTCTTTACGAACGCGAGAGTTTTCTCGGCGAGGGCTTCGAGATCCGCGGGGAGGGAGAAGTCCATGACGCCTGTCCCTTTGCCAGTTTCAAGAGCAGGCTAACCGCTTCGAGCAGGCGCGCAAGTGATCGCAATCAAATGGCCTGCAGATTGGCAGAGCCGCCATCCGCCGATCGATCGTGACAAGCCGGATCGATCTGCTCTAGCTTCGAGCCGAGGCTGGCGACAGCTGGTTCAATCAAGTGGGGCGGTGCATGATCAAGGTGGCTGCGGACGATCTTCGGGAGCTTGTGCGCGACATTTTCGTGGCCGCAGGCTGCTCGCGAGAGGAGGGAGAACGGCTCGGGAAATCTCTCGTCGGCGCCAATCTTACGGGTCATGACAGTCACGGCGTCGTGCGAGTCCCCCGCTATCTGGAAGGGCTCGCTGACGGCTCTTTCGCTCGAGATCAAAAGGTCGAGATCATACGTGAGACGCCGGTCCTGGCTGTTATCGATGCGAAATACGGACTGGGTCAAACCACTGCACCCCAAGCGGTTGAAATCGGAATCGCCAAATGCCGCACGATGGGGCTTTCCGCCGTCGCAATGCGCAACTCGGGACATGTGGGACGCGTAGGCGAATGGGCGGAGATGGCTGCTGAGGCCGGGCTCGTCTCGATTCATTTCGTGAATGCCGCCGGCAGCCTCCTTGTCGCGCCTTTCGGTGGCGTCGACCGGCGCATGTCGACAGCTCCCTACGCGATCGGCGTTCCTCGGCCAGGCGAGGAGCCGCTCATTCTCGACTTCGCGACATCGCTCGTCGCTGAAGGCAAGGTTCTGGTGGCGAGCCAGGGAGGCAAGGCATTGCCACCCAATGCGCTCATTGCACCGGACGGCACGATGAGCGGCGATCCCGCGCTGCTCTATGGCCCGCTCGAGCCAAATGGACCCCGGGACTACAAGAAGGGTGAAGGCGCGATCCGCGCCTTTGGCGAGCACAAAGGCTCCGGCCTCGCCTTCATGGTGGAGCTGCTCGGTGGCTCGTTGACGGGCACCGGCGCAGCGCAGGAGGGTCGCCGCTGGGCCAACGGCATGCTGTCCATTTACATCGATCCCAAGCAGCTCGATCCGGAGGAGTTTTTCCCTGCCGACGTCAAACGATACGTCGCGTTCTTCAAGAGTTCCCGGCCGAGCGAGCCTGGCGGCGAGGTGCTGGTGCCAGGCGAGCCGGAAATTCGCACGCGCCGCCAGCGGCTCGCCGAAGGCATTCCTCTACCGGAAGATACGTGGGCGCGTCTCGTCGCCGCGGCCCGCAGCGTAGGGCTTGATGAGGCACGCATTGAGCGGATCGCCCTTCGGTGACGTGCCGCGATCGCTGTTTCAGTAATCGGTTCGGCTCTCGGAGCCGCTGGAACACAGTCAGGCCGGAGCCGTTTCCTGATATCAGGCTGGCGCGCCAACGGCTCACGAGCAGAACGGGAGGTGCCAAGATGTCCGCGGCACCTTTACGACTTGGGTTTCCCGTCAAAGTCATGGCTCGGCCGGACCTCAAGTCGAACGACACGCGGCGCTGGGCAAACCGGCCGCATCTCAAGACATCGCTGACTTTTCTCGACGCGATTTTCGACTACCTCGCCCAGCACCAGATACGCATGTACCGAATGTCGTCGGATCTGGCGCCCTATGCGACCCATCCCGACCTGCCGCAGTTCCACAACATGGTGCGGCAGAGCGCCGCTGAGTTGCAGGCCATAGGTGCAAAGGCAAAGCAGCTCGATATTCGCCTCTCGTTTCACCCTTCGCAGTTTATCATCCTCAACAGCCCCGATCCCGACCTGACGGCAAAGAGTGTGTGGGATCTGACAACGCAGGCCGAAATGCTCGACCTCATGGAGCTGGGACCGGAGGCCGTCGTCGTCGTTCACGTCGGTGGAGCGTACGGAGACCGAGCTTCAAGCAATGCACGTTGGGTCAAGACGTGGCCCACACTACCGGAACCTGTGCGTCGCCGGCTCGTCCTAGAGCACGACGATTTGCGCTTCAGTGCGTCCGATACGCTCTGGATTCATCAGCACACCGGAGTGCGTCTCGTTTTTGATCATCAGCATTTCTGGTGTCTCAATCCGGATCGCCTGGACATGCGGCAAACGCTGGTTCGCATGCTTGGCACGTGGCCGAAAGGCGTAAGGCCGAAAGTCCATTTCTCCTCTCCCCGCACGGAGCTCAGAGAATTGAAGCGTCGCGATCCGAGGACGCGCAGGGTCACCACAGTGAAACTCGCGCCCACATGGACTGGCCATGCTGACTTTTGCCATCCATTCGAGTTCATCACGTTCATGCGTCTTGCCAACGAGCTCGAGTTCGACGTGATGTTGGAAGCCAAAGCCAAGGACCTTGCCCTTATCCGTTTACGAGCTGACCTGCTCAATTATGCGCCGGACATTGCAAATCGGTTTGGACTCGATACTGCCCAAGCCTCGATAATTGAGCGGGAGGCGTCAGAAGTTCTCGAAGAAGCGAAAGCCGACGACACTTCCAGCCGTTTCTGAGCCAACGAATTATCGCCGGAAACCTTGCGTTCCGACTTCGTTTTCAGCACAAGCACCTGCGATTGTTAGTTAGCCAATCGCGTACAAACTGAGCGGTACTCGCGGCGCCATTAAGATCGAATTCTTGCATTGGCTTCGGAAGCGAAAGCGCACGGTCGATCGCTCTGGAGAGCGCATCGGTCGTAAGCTCCTGCTCAGGAACGACGACTCCCCATCCGTGCTCAGCAAGCAGAGCAGCACGGCGGCTTTGCTCAGTTTCTCCGTTCTGGGCAAATGGAACGAAAACTGCTCTGCAACCAGCCACGAGAATATCTGCAACCGTATTATAGCCGGCTTGGGAAATGGAGAGCTGGGCACCCGCCAATGCTGCCGCCAGATCGGGAACAGAGCGCTCAACAACAACGCCGTTCATAGCACCGAGCCGCTGAAGCCGCTCGAATTCATCTGCCTCGCCGTTGTCGCCGGCGAGCGCGAGCCAGCGGGCAGATGCCAACGAGCTAGTGGCTTTGGCCAGAATTGCCGCTTCCAACAGCTTGTATCCCACGGCGCCGCCGCCTGCCGAAACGACAACATCAGCCTTCGATCCGGCTTTATGGTCCGATGGTGGAGGATTAGGAACGACGATCCCGCTGTATACGAGCATCGACTTGACATGATCCGCGAGGGGAAAGGTCGCATCGAGCGTGACGAGCTGCGGATCGCCATGCACGAGAACAAGGTCAAAGTAGGTGCGTAACAGCTCCACGGTCTCCCGAGCCCGTGCCGTGCCACTGCTCTCTTGCAGAATGTCACGGATCGAAGAAGCGATGAAGGGGCGCGGTATCTTCCGATGAGCAGCTTCGAGCAATGGCAGCAACTCGAAGCGCATTTGCCGCCGGCCGAAGGGAAATGTTTCGATCAACAGCACGTCGGGACGGCTCTGTTCGAAAGCCGCAAGCAGCGCCTCTGTGCGGCGAGCCTTGATCGCGGGGGAGGCCGGTTCGCCGCTACTGGTAATCAGGTCCGTAAATCCATTCGGACCAGCCTTTAGTGGGGGAAGCTGGATCACATTCAGACCAGAGAAATCCAATTGAGAAACAGGCGGACCGCCCAGCACAAACTCAACGGAAAAGCCCAATTTACGCAACCCTTGCGCGATCCGGGCGGCGCGGAACAGATGCCCAACGCCAAGCAGGTGCTGCACGTAAAAGAAGACGCGCCATCCAGTCACTGCGCCGCTTCCGTCATGCGTCGTTCGCTCGCCCCCTCCAGCGCCTCCTCAAAAAATCTGACGAGCGTCTGAAGTCCCCGGTGCATATCGAAATGAGCCCTAACGTGCTGCTCGGCTGCCGAACCCAATCGATTTCGTAGGTCAGGATCGCGAATGAGCTTCATCAACGCTTCGGCAAGGCGCACGCTGTCATTCGGTGGCACAAGCAGTCCCGTCTCTCCGTCGCGGATTATCTCCGGCACACCGCCCACCAGAGTGGAAATGCAGGCCAGTCGTTGGCTCTGCGCTTCCATCAGAACATTAGGCAATCCATCGCGGTCGCCATTGGTCGCCTGACGGCAGGGCAACACAAATATGTCGGCGCGGCGGTAAGCCTCGAGGACAACAGATTGCGTTTGCGGGCCACACCAAGTTATCCGTGACGCGATTCCAAGCTTCCGTGCCAGCTTCTGGAGCTGTTTAGAAAGATTGCCTCCTCCAATGTGCGTAAGGTGCCAGTGCACATCTGGTGGAAGTTGCGCCAGCGCATTCAGCAGGACGTCGAAACCCTTCTTTTCGACCAGACGGCCGACCGCCAACAATCGCGCCGGATCAGATGCATTCGTTCCATCCCGGCGCGAAGGTGGGAGATCTGGGGCAGCAAAACGCTGAAAGTCTAGGCCGTGATAAACGAGCTTTACGTGGTCTCTTCGCGGCGCAAGCTTCGCGAGCCGCTCGTGCCCGGCTTTAGTGCATGTCACTACCCATCTTGCTGAGGCGAGATTATCGCGCAGCTCCCAATCCGGGGATGTCCAAATATCCTTCGCGTGTGCCGAGCAGCTCCACGGCAGCCCCCTCATGAGGCTCGCATATCGGGTCACTGCCGCGGGCGTATGAATGAAATGGGCATAGAGCCACCTCGCGCCCAACGGCATCTCCATGGCGAGAACCGCAGCCTGGCCAAATCGCCGAAAACGGTTCGCGCTGAAATCGCGCCGAAGATCAGCTAGCCACGCCGAAAAAGCCTGGCGAAATCCTGGCAAACGCCTCGCCCGGATCAGGCTACGAATGACCCGCAATGGTGCATGACAAAAATATTCGGGAAGATAGAGCACGGGAGCAGAGATTTGACGGTGCACCGGATGCGCCTCGCGATCCGTCGGCCGGCGCATCGAAACGATGTGCAGCTGAAGTCCGGCGCGCTCCAGCCCCAGTAACTCTTGTGCAATGAATGTTTCCGACAGTCTGGGATAGCCCTTCACGACCACGACGATATTTCCGTGGTGCACGGGCATTTTCCGTTACATCGCCGCATAAGCCGGAAGCGGGCAGGTCACATCATTGATGTAATCGCCCACTGCACCGCAGACTGTCTCCAGACCATCAAGATTGATGCGCCCCTGCAGCGAAGACGGCAGCGGACGCTCTGGCAATCGCCGTAAAGCCTCCGCCATGACCTTAGGGTCGGCCGCCGCTAACGGATCGAGGACATCGACAAGGCCGAGCTCCGCTGCTCGAGTCGCGCGAATGAGCTGCTCACGACGGGGACGGCAACGAGGCACCAGCAGCGCCCGCTTATCGAACGAAAGGATTTCGCAGAACGTGTTGTAGCCACCCATGCTCACAATGGCGCTCGCGCGCATCATTATGCTCTCGATCTGGCTCTCGAAATCGCGCACGATAATGTTTGAAAGCCTGCGGGCACGCTCCCGAATTTCCTCCCGCTGATCGGCAGCCATGAATGGTCCCAAAATCATGACCAAGGGAAAATTCAGCGAGGAGTCGAACTCGCGCGCCGCAAGCACCTGCTGCATCAGCGGACCGCCATCGCCTCCGCCTCCAGCGGTCACGAGGATGAACTCCTTCGGCAAATCCAACGATCCCACGTTGGAAAATCGTGGAAAGCTGCGTCTCAAATGTCCTGTGAACGTGATGCGGCTCTTTACAGAATTTGGAACGTCGAGCCCAGTCATTGGATCCCAGAACGTTGGGCAACCGTAAACCCACACGGAATCGTAAAGTGCTTCGATCTTCCGCAGGGTATCGTTGCGCTGCCACTCAGCTCGCACCTGCTCCGGCGCATCCAAGACCTCGCGCAGCCCAAGGACGAGCGTGGTTCCACGGGATTTGAGCAAGACGAGCGTCTGTTCGAGCTCGCCCCTTAGACCCAGCGGCTCCTTGTCGACGATGAACAAATTCGGAGAGTAAAGCTCCGCAGTCTGCTGGATGATCGCGCGCCGCATCGCCAGCGTTTCACCGAAATCGATGTGCTGGGCAAGCGATGTATACTCACCGCTACATAGTTTGATGACGCTGGGGATCTTGATGAAATCCACCCGCGCACGAAAATCGTAAGCGCCCGCGATAGAGGAGCCGGAGACGATCAAAACCTGGAGCCGCTTGAACCGGTCCACGAGAGCGTGCGCGATCTCACGGCAGCGGCGGAGATGGCCGAGTCCGAACGTGTCATGGCTATACATGAGCACGCGCGCGTGATCACGTCGAAGCATGTGATTGGCCGCTGGCTCCTTTCGGATCGACCACTAATTCCCGTAATTCGACCAGGCACAGCATCGTTCCCCACCGCCTGCGCCCGGTACCATTCCCTGCGAAACTTATGCAATCGTCAATTGAAAAATTTTGATAAAGGGTAACCAGAGCGTGTTGTTACTTGTAGGGGTCCGCGGCGTCCCGCAGCCCATCGCCTAGAAAATTGAAAGCGAGCACGACGAGAATGACCGGAATGGCGGGTGTCAGCAGCCACGGATAGAGGGCGACGACGTTAATATTCTGGGCTTCCGTCAGCAGGACGCCCCAGCTCGTGATCGGCGGCCGCAGGCCCAGGCCGAGGAAGCTCAGCGCTGTTTCGCCCAGAATCATACTCGGAATGGCTAGAGTTGCGCTTGCAATGAGATGACTCATAAAGCCCGGGACAAGGTGCCTTCCGATGATTCGCGCAGAACTGGCCCCCATCAGCTGCGCCGCGAGCACGTAGTCCTCCTCCCTGAGCGATAACAATTTCGAACGGACCGCGCGGGCAAGGCCGGTCCAATCTATGAGCCCGAGGATCACGGTAATCGCAAAGTAAACGACCATGGGGCTCCACGTGACCGGCATAATAGCGGCAAGTGCCAGCCACAGCGGGATCGTGGGCAAAGACTGCAGGACCTCGATGACGCGCTGTATGATGAGGTCGACGACACCCCCATAGTAGCCAGCCAGCCCGCCGAAAATGAGCCCAAGCAGAAAGCTGATCGCGACGCCCAGCAGGCCTATGGTTAAAGAAACTCGTGCTCCGTAGATGATCCGAGATAGCACATCGCGGCCAAGTCGATCGGTTCCGAGAAGGAACAAGGTGCCCTCGCGGGCAGGGCAGAACAGGTGGATATCAGACTCGAATAGACCCCAGAATTTGTAAGGATCTCCCCGGCAGAAAAAACGGATGGGCTGAACCGCCGTGGGATCTATTGTGTACTCCCTCTTAAGTGTCTCCATATTCAAGGAGTACTTCGTTCCATAGACGAACGGCCCAATGAATTGGCCTTCGTGGAACAGATGAATGGTCTGAGGCGGCGCGTAAATATGATCGATGTGCCTCGTTTGATAATGATACGGCGCCAGGAATTCACAGAAGAGAATGCTGACGTAAAGCACAGCCAGGAAAATGCCAGACGCAACGGCAACGCGGTGGCGCTTGAACTTCCACCACATGAGCCGCCATTGCGACGCGAGATAAACACGCTCCTGGGCCGCGGAAAGCCGTTCGATGGACCGCGGGTCGAACGGCTTCGTCGAGACGTAATGCTCTAGCGGGGCACCTGGCGGCGGGAGAGGCGTCGTCATCGCGTGCTCTTGCCCTGCAGCCGAATGCGCGGATCGAGAAAGGCTAGCGCGATGTCGGAAATCAAAACACCGATGACGGTGAGCAAAGCCAGCAACATCAGAAAGGACCCGGCAAGATACATGTCCTGGCTCTGTAAGGCCCTGATGAGAAGCGGTCCCGTCGTCTCGAGTGACAGAACAATCGCAACGATCTCTGCACCGGATACGACTTCTGGCAGAATGCCCCCAATACCACCGACGAAGAAATTAAGGGATGACCGCAACGGGTATTTGACCAAAGCCTTGAAGGGGTGAAGCCCCTTCGCCTTCGCAGTGATCGTGTACTGCTTCCGCAGCTCATCGAGGAGGTTGGCCCTGATCTTGCGGATCATGCTGGCCGTTCCGGCCGTCCCGATGACCAGGACCGGAATCCACATATGAGCGAGAATCGACTTGAACTTTGCCCAGCTCATCGGCTGGTCGATGAACTCGGGCGCCATCAAGTGACCGATGGATGTACCGAACCAGACGTTGGCGAGGTACATCAGGATGAGCGCCAGAAGGAAATTCGGAATTGCAATGCCAAGCATTCCCAAGAAGGTGAGGCCATAGTCGCCCCAACTGTACTGATGAGTTGCAGAGTAAATTCCGATTGGAAAAGCAATCAGCCAGGTCAGCAAAATGGTTGCGAAGGAAACCAGGACGGTCAGGAAAATGCGGCTGCCGATGAGATCCGAGACAGGCATCTGGTACTCGAACGAATAGCCGAAATCCCCTTGCAACATGCCGGTAAGCCAGATGAAATATCGCTCGACCGGATGCTTGTCGAACCCATATTCCCGCTTCAGAAACTCAATCTTGCCTTTGTCGACGCCCTCCCCCTGAGCTTGGAGCTCAGCCATGTAGCTTTCGAAATAATCGCCGGGTGGCAGCTCCATTATGGTGAACACCAGAACGCTGGTGAGGAGCAGCGTCGGAATCATCATCAAAATCCGGCGGAAGATGTAGGAAAGCATGGTGTCGCTGCTGCCCTTATGACTCGCTTTCGCGGAACCAGAACGTGTCCGGCATATAGCGGCCGAAGTATCCGCCGGGATCGAACGCCCAGACGCCCTCCTCAGGCACGTTGACCAGATTTCTCGCGAAGACGATCGGCTGGCGCGCTCCGCTCACGGTGCCAATCGTGAAAACCTGATCGGCATGAATCCGCAGCATTTCGTGCCAGATCTCAGCCCGCTCCTTGCTGGACTTCGATACGCGCCACGCTTCATACAGCTCCAGGAGCCGGCGCACCTCTGGTATATCGGGCGGCTCGCCGACCATCCCTTTTTCCTCGTAATGCTGCCCCCATTTCGGCCATTGAAGTTGCGCTTGTGACGTTGGAGCAAGCTCGTGGGGGCTCATGTCCGGCGTCGCCACAGCGTTGTCCAAGCCGCTCCACACGGACATCACGGTGCTGCCAGAGTAGATGCGCTTACGAAACAGATCCCTCTGCGTCGGCCGCACGTATATCTTAATTCCCACCTTCAGCCAGGTGTCGCGAATGAGCGCAAGGACGTCCGATTGCTCGGTGCTTTCTCCCGCCGTTTCGATGACGATTTCCGCGCGGCGCCCATCGGGCAAAAGCCGTATGCCATCCGAATCCCGCTTCGCGAGGCCAGCCTCGTCGAGCAACTCGTTCGCACGCTTCAGATCGAAACGCGCCCATGCTTCCCGGTATTCGGGCTTGTAAAGCGGACTTTGCGGGAGAACGGTGTTGGCGCTCTCGCGAGCCAACCCATAGTAAATGGCCTGGTTAATCTCGCGCCGGTCGATCGCCAACGAAAGGGCGCGGCGCACCCGAACATCGCGCAACAGCTTGCGCCAGACCGGATCCTGCGTGTTGAGGTTCGGCAGCAGTGCTATTCGGGAGCCCTCACCGCGCTCCCACAAAGCGACTTTGGGGCCGCCGCGAGCCTCAGCACGTTTCAAGAACGTGTAATCGTCGAACCGGATATAGCGGGCCTGTAGATCGGCTTCACCGCTCCCTGTCTGTGCGGCAATCAGCGATCCGGAACCGATGCTGACAATCACCTCATCGACATAAGGGAGTTGTCGTCCGTCTGCGTCCACCCTGTGAAAATAAGGATTGCGTTTGAAAATGAAGCGAGTCGTCGGCTGCGCTGAGGTGTTGCACCAGGCATCGAGGCAGGGGAGGTCAGGATTCTCCGGCCGATACATCCGCCCCATCCGCTCGTGGAGCGCGCTCCAGCTCCGCACCCGCGCCGCTCTTACCTTTTCCTCAAGTCTTTCCGGGTCGGCGTACTTGGCGTGGAACTGCTTCAGGTAGTGACTCGGTGCGTAAATATAGAGCGGCCTCGCGCCTGCAAGGGCTGGAAGGAATGCGGGATTCGGTGCATGCCACGTGTAGCGGACCGTCAATGGGTCCAAGACTTCGAAAACCGGCGGCTTGCCATCGACCAGCATCTCCATTGGCGGGCCGGTAGGGGAAAGCTTTTCGTTGTTGGCTATGTCCTCCCAGAAATAGCGGAAATCTTCCGCTGTGAAAGGATGCCCGTCGGACCAACGGTGCCCCGGCCTGAGCCGCAGGGTGAAAACGCGACCCTCCTCGATCTCCAAATCTTCCAGAATATCCGGGACGAGATTCAGCTTGTCGTCATAGCCAACAAGCCGGGCATAACCGTAAACGATAATCATTCGGATGTCCTTGGGATCTCCCATCAACATCCTGATCCGGCCGCCGTGGCGTCCCGGCTCTCGTCCCAAGCTCCGCAGATCGATCACTCGCGGTTTGAGCGGAATTCTCTCCTCTACCGGCGGAAGCTCGCCTTTTTCCACCGCCTCTTTCAAATACGGCGGCTCGATCATCCTTTTGCCTGGCAGCACCAAACCCCAGGCTGTAGCCGGGACTGCCGCAATCAGCAGAAGGGCCGCTACGCTCCTCTTGATGCGCCGCAACTCCGAACGACTTGGCTCCGTCATCTATCTCACCTCGGGAGCCTCGAGCTCGCGTGCATCGACATTCGGATTAACCAACACGCGATGGCCCCCACCAAGATCGATATAGCTCATTGATCCGGCTCCGCTCCGCCGGAACTGAGGCGGCCAATTCTCCTCATTCGACGCGCCGCCCAGAGAAATGAACCTGAGGTCAAGCGGCCTGTCGAGATCGGGATAAGGCACGGCACTCAATAGCGCCCGCGTATAAGGATGGAGTGGCCGGCGAAAAAGGATTTGACGTGGCGCAATCTCGACTATGCGCCCGCGGGCCATCACCGCAATCCGATCAGCCATATAATCGACGACCGCGAGGTTATGGGAAATGAAAATGTACGTCAGCCCCAGGCTGCTTTTCAGATCTTTTAGAAGATTGAGGATCTGCGCCTGTACCGAGACGTCGAGGGCCGAGACGGGCTCATCGAGGATTAGCATATCCGGATCGAGCGCCAATGCCCGCGCGATGCCGATGCGTTGTCTCTGCCCACCAGAAAAGCTGTGGGGATAGCGGTTCAGAAATCGCGGGTCGAGGCCCACGGCTTGCATCAGCTCCATCACGCGCTCGACCTGCTCCCGCGCTGTGCCGCGGCCATGGATCTGCAGCGGCTCGCGGATGATGTTGAGAACCGTCATACGCGGCGAAAGCGAGCTCACCGGGTCCTGGAAGACCATTTGAATTCGCGGCCGGAACGCCTTCAGAGCTGCGCCTTCAAGCTTTAGGAGATCAATCTCTTTCCCATCCGCGCCGAAATAAGTGATGCTGCCAGAATCCGGAGTGATGGCGCGCATGAGTATCTTGCTTAAAGTCGACTTTCCGCAGCCCGACTCTCCCACAAGCCCGAGGCATTCACCCCGCATCACGTCGAAGCTGACACCGTCGACCGCCGTGATCTTTTCCTGCTCGGATTGGCGGAACCAACCGTGTTTGCGCGTCGTGAATGATTTGCTGAGATCACGAGCCTTTATGAGAATGTCTGAACCCGGTGCGGGCGCCTGAAACCGCTTTTCTGGCGGGATCCGAATTTTGACCCCATTGCCCATGTCCCGCAATGAGACGAGCCGTTCGCCCGGCTCCATATCGAAATGGGGGACTGCTTTCAGGAGCGCCTTCAGATAGGGGTGGTGCGGCGTGCGAAAAATGGCCTCTGCGGTGCCCGCCTCCATGATCTCACCGTGGTAAATGACGATGACCTCGTCTGCCATATTGGCCACCACGCCGAGATCATGGGTAATCAGCAGCATCCCCATGTTGAACTTCTGCTGCAGATCCTTGAGCAGCTTCAGCACCTGGGCCTGAATGGTGACGTCGAGCGCGGTTGTCGGCTCGTCAGCAATGAGAAGCGCTGGTCGGCAAATCAGCGCCATCGCGATCATTGCCCGCTGCCGTAGGCCGCCGGAAAGCTCGAAAGGATACATATCGAAGGCGCGCATTGGGTCGGGAAAACCGACGAGGGCCAGCATCTCCTCGCTGCGGACGCGGGCTTCCTTCTTGGTGACGGGCTCGTGGGTGGTGAGGGCTTCCGAAATCTGGTCGCCAATGGTGTGAAGCGGCGACAGCGAGGTCATGGGCTCCTGAAAGATCATCGACATCGCGGAGCCGCGCAACGCCCGCATCTCCTTTCCATCAGGATCGAGCTTTGCGATGTCGACCGGCGCTGCCTTACCGTGCGGATCGAAGAGTATCCGCCCTTTGGTCACGGCCCCTGGCGGCGGAAGGAGGCCCATCACCGCCTGAGCAATCACCGATTTGCCCGAGCCGGATTCCCCCACCAGCGCAACGACACTGCCGCGCCGGACCCGGAAGCTCACGCCTTTGACCACCTCGTGCCAGATGCCGTGGAGTGAAAAAGAGATCCCCAAGTTTTCGATACGTAGCAAATCGCTCATCTGACGCAGTGATCAATCCGGCAGCCGGGATCGTCGATGTGGGACTGGGACACCGGCTCCGGCACGATCTGCGGCAGCCATCGTTGGCTACCGGCATGCTTCGTCCCGCTCGGGCTCATTGTGAATCCAACGGCGCGTCCGCGAACAGCATCGCAGAATTCACCTTAATCGAAAGCTCATGCGGACGCCTAATATTACAGCACTATGACAGAATCGCCGCCACTGGATGCAATTGGCAAGATACACGCAGCAACTTTTGTCGCAGGAGCTCAAGGCGGCCGGCGCAAGCCCTGAGCCGGCCGCAGCCGAAAAACCCTTCTGCGGGAAGGAACTTTACTGCCGGAATAGATAAATCGGGCTTGACCAAGCCCTGTGACCGTCCTCCTGAGTGGCCCGGACGTAAAGGCGCGTATCACCTGTCTGGCGAACTTTAACGATTTTCCGCAGGGTGACGCGCGTCTCCTTCATCGTTGCTGGCAGCCGGTAAAAGCGCATGCGGCGCTCCAGACCACCCGCCTCGGCTACGATATCCTCGAGGCCGATCTCCCCAACCGGTATTTCCTGCCGCACGTGACGCGTTTCGACCTTGATCCGCCCCGCCGTTGGATCGGCCAGCCAAAGATCCAGTCCCCCGAAATTGCCTGTTGTCACCGCCTTCCAGGTGATTTGGCGCTCATCCTGGCTTTGAATCCCGCGGTCGAGGTTCCAGTTGTTAATGACTGCCGCGCGAAGAATTTGGTTATCGGTGATGGTGAGGGCGCCATCCCATACGGACGTGCGGGCCCGCCCCCGATATTCGGCGCCTTCCCAAATGACCCGAATTCGGGCCCCGAGCTCGTTCAGCCCATAGGGACGGACCGTTTCGATCAGATCGAAACCATCGAAAACATCGATACGCTCGATCGGTGCGGAGCCGACGGCCTCCAATTTGAGCACCACACCGTCGTCGCGCACGGCAGCGATGTCCCCCATGATGACACGGTCGACCTCGCGCGTTTCCGGGGCCTCGAACACAGCCGGATCACGCAAGTACAGGGTGCCCGAGCTCGGCAGGTGGGCCTCGACGCTGAGCAGCATCCGGTTGCCCGTCGTGCCGTAATGGTGGCGGCGGCGCAGAGCCTCGAAGATTGCGTCGCGATCAAGCCGCGGCGCAAGGTAGCAGGTCAGGCCCCCGGTGGCCCCGAAAAAAGATGCACCGGGAAAATCTGCGCCTGGGCGGCCCTTGTGGCCATCCGAATTGCAGACCACCCCGACGCGGTAATTCTTCTCGAACGCATCCCGCAGGAGCCACTCGAATGTGCCCCACGCGGAATGCACCTCCACCGAAGTCTCAAGCCGCCCGTCGTGAGCCTGCTTGATATCGGCATAGCGTCCGCCGACGTGTGCAAGGACGACGCAGTCCTTCCCCGCCAGCTTCTCGAAAAGCTGATGGGCATTGTGCGCGTCGGCGGCTTCGTCGGCCATTTCGGCCGCATCCGTGAGTTGGGCGTGTGATGACCGATGGATGGTCTCGCCTTCGTGCCGGTAGTGGACATTACGATCGCCGCCGACGGCAGTATTCGCCGACCACTCGTAACCGGGAATGCAAACAAACCGGCCCGGCTCGTCGAACTCCGCGGTGAGCTTGTTAAGCTCGCGCCAAAACTCCTGCGTGATCTGGAAGTCGTTCCCCTGGTGGCTCATCACGTCGAGGAAGGCCTTGTCGCGCCCGAAGAGGAAATACTCGCGCGCCGAATTCGTGCCGAGCGTCTCGTTGGACTGGCCGTGCGTGTCGCCCCAGAAGTGAACCCACGGTGCTTGGCTGTCTACGATACGCAGCGGGTTGGATTGGCATAGCTCGCGGCCATTCTCATCCCGCACCGAGATCACCAGGTCGCCCGGCTCATCAATGCGTAGCTGCTCCACCAAAGCAGCGAAGGCACCCGGCTCGCAGGTGATCGTCTCCGGTAGGCCGACGACGCGACGGCTCGGAACGAGCGTTAGTCGGCCGCTGAGCTGGTTCGAGGCATTGCCCCAGGCATCGTTGGCCTTCACCGCAAGGCGGAAATTCTCCCCAGCGCGGACCATGGTGGGCAGCAGCGCGTGCCAGGTGACCGCCGGCCCGGGAACAATAGCGATCTTGGGGCTATTGGGCAGCGGCACATAGTCATAGGTCGCGATGGGATCGACGAAGACCCGAAACTCGAACTCGCTTTCGCAATAGGTCTGCAGCCGAATACCAGGCGAGCCGAACCGTCGGTCGCCAAAGCGCACCGTGATGGTGTCGCCCGGCCGCAGGAAATCTTTGATCACGCCGATGTAGAGCGAGCGGCTCCAGGGGCGAATGTTGCGCTTGAACTCCCATTTCGCCTCGAGCGTCGCACCGTTCGAGGCTTCGACCGTCGTGTAGCCCGGCCCTTTGGGATCATCGAACTGCACGGGGCCGAAATCGGTGGCAAACCGGAAGCCGATCTTGATCGATCCGGTGTCATCGATGCCGAATGTTCCAGCCGTGTACACCAGCGTGAACGATTGCATCGAGCCGGCCTCGAAACTGCCGGACGGCTCCAGCCGCGCTGATCCCATCAGGTCCGGGCGATAGTCAGAGTAAGGCATTATTCCCCCTGAATTTTGAGTGCTCTTAATTGGATGATTATGGCTGGCTTGATCCGTTCTTGCTCATCGGGCGAAGTATCCGCCCCGCAAAGCGGGGGCGATAAGATAAAATGAGACGTTTCCGTCATTCGCACACCACTTGCCTTTGCATGGATCATGACTGGTAGTACGGCATCCACGGCTGACAATCGCCCCCATCATCGCATTCGATCCAGCCTTCTAGCGGTGAAGCAATAGGCTGCCTGCCGATACCTCTCCAGCAGTTCGGCTCGGTCTCAAGTCATTGGCTTTTCTCGAAAACTATGAGCTGAAGCCAAGGCAGAATGCCCAACAGCGTATCACATCCAGTTCATCCAATAACCGCCGAAACAGAACGAGAACAAGGGGAACAGAAATTCTTAACGCCGCGTTGCAGCTCCATCCCAGACTGCCGAGGCAGGTTGGGTAGCGAAACCGACCAAGGAGATCATCCGATGCGAATGCTCGAAATCGCGGCGGCTGCCTTTTTTGGTCTTGCGCTGACCGCGCAAGCCCAGACCCAACAGATGCAGCCCCAGCAAGCGCAGCAAATGTGCGAGGACATTTGGGAGAGCGCGGATACCCAGAACCAGGGCTTTGTCACGGGTCAGCAGGCTCAGCGCTTGCAACAGGCAATGCAAACAGCGCAAGGTCGAACCGGCACCGGCGCTGGCGGTGCACCGCAGAAGCAGACGGAGCAGCGGGTGACTCGCCAAGAGTTCATGTCGGCTTGTCAACGTAGTCCGCAGTCCTTCCAGCATTTACGGAGCTAGCGGACTCATCGGCCGGCAGGGTCTTGGCTGCCCTGTCGGCTTTTCAATTCACCGCCCCAATCTGATCCAGTTGCACCTTTAGCGAGCGCCTTCCTGCTTGGAAGTTTCTTCTCAAGCCAGCGCGGTGGCGTATAGAAACGGTCTTTCGCAATCGCCAAATTAGAATTGCTCTACGGGAAACAAAGGTGCGGGAAATATTGAATGTCATTGGCCACTTAGATCAATTTCGCGTGAGGCTAAGCTCCCGTCCACGCCAGAGGTTGCCGCGGAGCCTCGAAGGAGCAGGCGCCAGCATGCTCAGCCAAGCCCGTAAAGCATAAAATCGTAAGTGTAGAGAAAAAATCAGCAGAAACCCGGAACCGGTTGGCAAACTTCGCGTTATGGGTTTGCGACCGCATCAACGAACTCCCTACGCCCCCCCCCCCGTGGCGAGAGATGTGGTCGGTGCAGGGGGCGCCCTCCCTCGGCGCCCCCTGTTTTGCGTGCATTGCAGGTCGGCCGAGCACGGTTAATCATCTCTGCTCGGGCTGGGAACCTTAGATAACCTTTTCGGTTGATCCTGCAGCCAACAGGAAACTGGGAGCCCTACGATGAGAGATCTATACGCACAAGGCGATTTATTGATCGAGCGCGTCGATGATCTGCAGCCTTCCGGCACCCTGGCTGCGGCTAATCCCGACGGGTCGATCGTGTTGGCTGAAGGCGAGTTGACCGGGCACCATCACTCGATTTACGGCCGGGTCACCATGTTCCGCGATGACAGTCTGGCGAGGGACATCCCCGGTGGACTTTACGTTGGCCACGTCAAGGTCGAAGGTCCAGCCGCACGCATTCAACACCAGGAGCATGCGCCTTTGACGTTGCCGAAAGGAACTTACCGTGTCCGTCGTCAACGTGAGCTGGAGCCTAAGGACGCCCGTGTTGTCGCCGACTAATCAGCGTACCCGTCTGGAGCGGCTTTCGCCGCTCCAAATCCAAGAAGTCGCAGAGTATCGGAGCCGCTGGGCTGCAATTGGGCTACAAACGCAGCCCGCGGAACGCGAGGCTGCCGAAGAAGGGGTGCGTAGAGCCTACCGTAGCGCCGGCTTGGCGGCTCCCAAGATCGTGTGGTGCGAGGGGCCGCTGGAGTTTGCCAACGAATGGCGCAATACGAACCGTGCCGTTATTGGCGCCAGCGTCAAACGTGAGATCTACGACCACCCCCTCGCCCGCGTCATCACGTATGCGGAATCCCGAGTCAGTCTCGGGGTGCGACACACCGTCATCAACGGTACCCGGTTGCCTGCGGCAACCAGCCTCGCCGTCAACGAGGTTGTTCACGCCGCGGTGGAGGATGCCCGCCCGCGCTTCTGGGCCCGCCTGAAGGAAGGGTGGCGGTTCCGTAGGACTCCCCGTTTCCGGGACAGCGGTTGGGGGCACCCTGACTTTGCTTGGCTGGCAGCATGCGACTACCTCGCGTCGCTGTGCGGCTGTGCCGACGCAGACGCTTTGGAAGGCGTTCTGACGATTGCCAAGAACTCCGGCTGGATCGTGCCGCATGAGCACGTCTGCTGGTTGGGTGAGCGGCCGTGCATCCTCAAGGTCGACGACAAGGCGCGCCTCCACAGCCGGGAAGGCCCTGCCCTGAAGTATCGGGATGGGCTGTCGATCTACATGTGGAAGGGCATACAGGTGCCGGACTGGATGATCGAACAGCCGAATCTGATTACGCCGTCCTTCATCGATCGACACCCGGACTTCCTGCTGCGCCGCTGCATGATCGAGATCATGACACCGGCTCAATACGTGGCCAGTGGCGGTGCTATCCCGGTCGCGCGGGATGAGACCGGCATCCTGTGGCGGAAGCAGTGGTGGAACAACGATGCGTGGGCTGCCGTGGAGGTCGTGAACGGCACACCCGAGCCCGACGGAACTTACAAGCACTTTTTCCTTCAAGTGCCGCCGAATGTCCGCACGCCGCGTGAGGCGGTGGCTTGGACCTACGGCATGACCGAAACCGAATACGCCCGGCTGCGCCTGCGGACGTAAGCTGCCGGGCCACTTCCCTTATAATTCCGATCTCGCCTCAAGCACCGGTCTGCTTGAGGTCAAGGTCGAGCACCGCACCGACAGCGGCGGCAGGCGATGGCTAAGTTTCATTCCCCTCTATGTCGAGGAACGGATCGAAGAGGCCCTGGTTTTAGCGGCAATAACGAAGTTTTTTCGAAAAATTGAACCTGCGGCGGACCTGAGAAACTCGTTTTGAGGAGGAACCGGCGTCAGAGAGGTTAGGCAGGGCCGATAAGCGGAAGGGCACGCAGGCAAGTGTCCTGCAGCCCGGTGTACTCGCATCGCTGACTTGAATTTTCTTGGCCGCCGCAGGTCCTCATTGGGTGATGCTGTGGGACCTCGGAGACTTTTTGCGGGACTGGTGGCATTTCTCGTTGCGGTCATTTTGTTGACCCTGTTGGGCTTCGGTGGCGCCACGGGAAACGCAACGGGGCTTCTGTTTTGGAGCCTCGTAGTGGTCCTGGCAGTGGTCCTGACATACGCGCGCTTGCAGAACCGTGAGCTGGAAGTGAAATCGGAACAACGACCAGAGGGTCGTGACCAAAGGTAGTAAGATGTTCCGCCGGATGATCGCCGCGTGCCCGTCCAGCGTTTTGCCGTGAACGGAACCAACCAGCCGAACGCTCGTTAGCAAGGATAGGCTTGGTAACCACACACGCGATTTGGTGAGAAGCAATGGCAGAGCCTTATATGCGAGAGCCCGTATCCCCCGCCTCGGGCACATCTGAAAGTGTTCGGGCAAGCGAGCGGATTGATGATCGTGCGGCCGATTATCAGGCTGAAATCGAACATTTGAAGGCTGACGTTGCCAAGCTTGCCCAGACCGTCAGTAACTCTGTGCGCGACAGCATGAAGCCGGTGGCGCGGGAGCTCGAGACGGTTGTTGCCCGACACCCAACAGCTTCGGTTGCCTTCGCTGCCGGTCTCGGCTTGCTTCTCGGCTTTTTGATGTCGCGCAAATAGCGTCGGGACGTACGATCTTATTTCGCCGTGCCCGACAGCTTCATGCGGGCCGGCGGTGAGGATCGTCGTACGGACCTGTGCGCCCTGGAGTGGTGGTTTCTGCGTCTTCTTGTTGCTTCTTTTTGCGCCGCTGCTCCTCTTCTTTTTTCAGATCCTTGTTGGAGCGCTTCGGCCGGTCGGCTGGCGTCTTTTCCTTGACCTTCATCGGCAACTCTTTTCCGCGAGCTTTCGGAGGCAACGCCCACCCAGCGCCGACGTTCCCTTAGCAACTTTGGGCTCAGCCTCAGTTCTCGTTCAAGATGCCAACTTCAAGCCTGGGCCGCTCTTAGGAAGGTTCCTGGCCGACCGACCCGTTGCCCAAGGTAACGCTCAAGCTGGAATAAAACGGAACCACGGATTACGGCGGCGGTTCTTCCCTTAAGCGAATTATCGCCTGGAGGCATCTTCCATGGCCGATACGAAGGAGCAATCGCAAGCCTCGGAGCGCGGCTTTGCCTCGATGGACCCTGCGCGACAGCGCGATATCGCGCGTAAGGGCGGCGAGAGCGTTCCGGCCGCCAAACGCAGCTTCGCTCAGAACCCGCAGCTGGCCGCCCTGGCCGGTCGCAAAGGCGGCGCTAGCGTTCCACCGGAGAAACGAAGCTTCTCACAAAACCCCCAATTGGCTGCGGATGCGGGGCGCAAAGGCGGCGAAAGCGTACCCCCCGAAAAGCGGAGTTTTTCCCAAAACCCGCAGCTGGCCGCGCACGCCGGTCGCAAGGGTGGCGAAAGCGTACCTCCGGAAAAGCGGAGCTTCTCACAGAACCGCGTTCTCGCAGCGGAGGCTGGACGCAAAGGCGGTGAACGCCGGTCACGCTGAAAGCGCTTGGGGTGGCAGCGCGAAAGTTGGGCCGGATAAATGCTCATGGAGATAGGCGTTGCCACAGCCAAGGCCCAATCCGCCAAAGCCAGGCGAACTACCAGACCGGGTGCCGGAACCAAGCCCAGTTCCGCCACAGATCGATCCGACGCGCCAGCCAGGTGGTCCCGAACGAGACCCCACTGGCGAGCCCGGGAAATCACCGCCGGACCAGAAAGACTAACACGACGTTGGGGCGTTGCGTCCTGTAGCCCGAAAATGGGCGGTCACTCCGGCGCACCAAACCAATTACGCCAGGAGATCGCCAAATGCCGAGACCGACTTGGAAAGGGTTCCTCAAGCTTTCGCTCGTGTCGTGCCCCGTCGCCCTTTATCCTGCCACAAGCACCCGCCAGCGGATTTCCTTCCACATCATGAACCGCAAAACGGGAGATCGGACGCGATACCTCGTCGTGGATAGCGAAACAGGTGAGCCTGTCGAGCCGGAGGACCGCGTCCGCGGATACGAGATCAGCAAGAACAGCTATGTGTTCATCGAGGACGAAGAGATCGACGCGGTTAAGATTGAAAGCACTCACACAATCGACATCGACAATTTCGTGCCCCGAGACGAGGTCGACGGAATCTATCTCGATGCGCCCTACTACTTAGCCCCTGACGGCAAGGTCGGAGAGGATGCATTTCTCGTTATCCGCGAAGCGATGCGTGAGAAGCAGATGGCAGGGATCGCGCGCATCGTCATGTCGCGACGTGAGCGCCTGCTGCTGATCGAGCCACGCGGCAAAGGTCTCCTTGCCACGACGCTGCGGAACGCCAACGAGGTGCGCAACGAGGCAGCGTATTTCGACACCATTCCCGATATGGAGCTGCCCGAGGAAATGCTGGCGATCGCCAAGGATATTATTGAGCGCAAATCAGCGCATTTCGACCCGAGCAAATTCGAGGATCGCTACGAGCTGGCGCTCAAGGAGCTTATCGAGGCAAAACGCGCTGGCCAGCCCATTCACATTCCGGAAGCCCCCAGGCCACGACCGACGGCCAACCTCATGGAAGCCTTGCGTCGCAGCCTTGAGCGGGAGCTGGCGCCGCCGCCTCGCCGGACCCGGCGCGCTGCCGCCGAAGCTACTGGAGCTGGAACTGCGCGCCGGCGTGCCTCTAGCAGGGCGGCCGCAAGGAGGGCTTCGTGAGCGCTCGCTTGCGAAACTACGCGGCCAAACGGGATTTCACCAAAACACCGGAGCCCGCGGGCGGAAAGCGCAAGAAATCAAAAGGAGGGTTACAGTTCGTCGTGCAAAAGCATGCGGCACGGCGATTGCATTATGATTTGAGGCTTGAGCTCGATGGAGTGCTGAAGAGCTGGGCCGTCACAAAAGGTCCCAGTCTTGTGCCCGGTGAAAAGCGTCTCGCAGTGCGCGTCGAGGATCATCCGTTGGAGTATGGAACGTTCGAAGGCAACATTCCCGAAGGAGAGTACGGCGCCGGCACGGTGATCGTCTGGGATCGCGGCACTTGGGAACCGGAAGGTGATCCTCATAAAGGGCTCGAAAAAGGTCACCTCGATTTCACTCTCAATGGCAAGAAGCTCCAGGGCCGCTGGCACCTTGTCCGCATGCGGCAGAAGGCTCGACAGCGGCAGGAAGGCTGGTTGCTGATCAAGTCAGCGGATGACGCGGCGCGGGGGCCTGACGATCCGGATGTGCTCGAAGAGCAGCCGGCTTCAGTTCTCAGTGGCAAGACGATCGAAGAAGTCTCCGTCGAAAGCGCAAGTGACAACCCCGATTTGCCGGCCTTCATCGAGCCCTGCTTCGCAAAGCTCGCGGACAAGCCGCCCCGAGGCGGCAGGTGGGTCCACGAAATCAAATTCGACGGCTACCGCCTTCAGGCACGCAAGAGTGGGGATCACATCCAGCTGCTAACCCGAAAGGGTCTCGACTGGACCAACCGCTTCGGCTCTCTGCCCAATGCCTTTCGCCGGATCGCCGCGCGCTCCGCCATCATTGACGGCGAGCTTGTGGTTGAGGAAGCGCAGGGTGCGCCCAATTTCGCGGCCTTGCAGGCAGCGCTCAAAGCCGGCGAGCTCGACAAGCTCAGGTATTACGCCTTCGACCTCCTTTTCCGTGATGGGAAAGATTTGCGTAACGAGCCGCTTGGCGCTCGAAAAAAACAGCTCGCTGACGTGCTTGCAGGGCTGCCTGAAGGAAGCCCGATCCGCCTCAGTGAGCACTTTGAGACTGACGGCGCCACGATGCTCAAGCATGTCTGCCGCATGGGGCTAGAAGGCATCATCTCCAAACGGATCGACGCACCTTATCGCTCCGGCCGTGTAGCCGATTGGATCAAGTCGAAATGCATTCTGCGGCAGGAGTTCGTGGTTATCGGCTACGCTCCGTCGACGACGGCGCGAAAGGCCGTGGGCTCGATCGCCATTGGAGATTACGAAGACGGTAAATTGCGCTACCGCGGCCGCGTCGGAACAGGTTTCACGCAGGAGACTGCCCAAGACCTTTACGAGCGCCTCGAGCCGCTGCGGCGCAAGGACCCACCTCTCGACAAAATGCCCGAGGAGGAGCGCCGCCGGGGAATTCGCTGGGTCGAGCCGAAGGTTGTGGTCGAGGTCGATTTTCGGGCATGGACGCGGGCTGGCCTGGTAAGGCAAGCCTCCTACGCCGGTTTGCGCGAAGATAAACCAGCCGAGGAGGTCACAGCCGAGCGCCCGGAGCCAATTAATTTTATTGATATGGTCCGCGAGTTTGACGAAAGCAAGCTCACCCACCCCGAGCGTCTCTTATGGCCGGACGTGGGGATCACAAAGCTTGGCCTTGCCGAGTATTACGCCGACATCTGGCCGTGGATCGGCCCTCACATCGTACGCCGGCCGCTTAGCCTCTTGCGGTGTCCGGAGGGCATAGGGGAATCCTGCTTTTTCCAAAAGCACGCCTGGGCTGGGATGGACCCGAGCATCCGCCGGATCCGTTCGAGCGATGATGAAGAAATTCTTTATATTGAGGACCTCGACGGATTGATCGCACTCGTCCAATCGAGCGTCCTGGAAATCCATCCGTGGGGCAGCACGATCGATGACATGGAACGCGCCGACCGGATGATTTTCGATCTCGACCCCGGGCCCGGCGCCACATGGAACGATGTGATCGACACCGCGGTTGACCTGCGGGACTTGTTACAGGAGCGTGGCCTCCTAAGTTTTATAAAGACGACAGGCGGCAAGGGGCTGCATGTCGTTGTTCCGCTCAATCCGCCGGCGGATTGGGATTCGGTGAAAAGCTTTTCGCAAGGTGTAGCGGAGGATATGGCCCGGCAGAACCCTGATCGTCTTACCGCGTCGCTCGCCATGCGAAGCCGAGACGGAAGGGTTTTCATTGACTATTTGCGAAACAGCCGCGGGGCCACAGCCGTCGCACCTTATTCGACCAGGGCGCGCGCTTCCGCTCCTGTGTCGACACCGATCGAATGGGAGGAGCTCAGTCCGGAAATCGGACCAGCTCATTATACGCTGTCGAACCTCCCTGCCAGGCTCCGCCATTTGGATAGCGATCCGTGGGCTGGGCTTGCGAAGGTCAGACAGCAGCTCCCCACGCAGATCCCGGATGGAACAACCGCCCGTGTGTCTCGCCGGCGGGCGCGAACTTCTTCCGACCACAAGGCAAGTAGAACGGGAACCTGACCAAACGTCCGTGGGTTTTCTCCGACAGCAAATGATTAGTGGTGTTCAGTAGATATGGCACAAGAGAAAAGCTTGAACCGCTCCGTCCTGCACTTGCTGTATCGGGCAATGCAGTGCGCGTCGAACATGTTCGAGAACGAAATCCAGATAATGACTCCTCGACAGTTCGCGGTCCTGGCAGCACTGGACGGCCTTGAGGGAGCATCCCAGGCCGAGCTGACCAAGCACACAGGCATTGACCGGTCCACGCTCTCGGAGGTCGTGCAGCGTATTCTGGCCAAGGGCTTTGTTGTCCGCCGTAGGAGCACGACAGACCGTCGTGCCTACTCGGTCAAGCTCACCCGCTCCGGCCGGAATAAGCTCGCTCAGGTAAGGCCTGCTGTCGACCGCGTGGACGAGCAAATCTTGAGCATGATTCCGGCGCGGCAGCGTGACGCTTTCGTGAACGCTTTGATTGCCCTGACGGAAGCCTGCGAAAAGCGGATGTCTGGCGAGGAATAGACTTCCGGCTGGCGAAGTGCTTTGGCCACTCAGGCGGCAGCATGAACCCTCGCACGGGATCGCCGCCAGCTGACCGCTCGGCAGAAGCAATTAATGGTTATTTTTTCGTCCGCCACGCTGCACACACTCGACGCCATCAAGAGTTAACCATAAGGGAGTTAACCATAAGCTTTAACTGGCGGCTTGGCAGCTCCATTCGGCCTGCGCCAGCCTGCCGGCCATCGACGCCCTAACGAGGCGCCGGGGACCGGCCAATCTGGCTGCGCGAATTTTAACCTGAACGTCATTCACCGAGACGGTCGCGGCGCATCCCGCGCTCGGCGGCCACCTCATCGGTCGAGAACGCCTGCGATAACGGCACAAGCTGATATAGGGCCGACAGGCCGACAATGACGTAGATTAGGCGCGCAAAGCTGCCGAAGATCGCCTCAACGAGGTTGTAGTCGAACAGGCCCACCAGACCCCAGTTCAACCCGCCTATGATGATCAAAATTAGCGTGATGAGGTTCAGAGCTTTCATCGATCTCTCCTCGCGCAGATCCTTCTCTCTGGGGAACGTACGCATCGACCCCTGAGTTCCCCGCGCTACTCCGTTGGCGCACGACTGGGAACCCTGAGCACGAAAGCTGCGCTCATTCTGGGGTCTTCCCCCGCCTCTGAACCTCGGAAGCAGCCCCGGAACGGGAAGCCGTGAGCATGAGTTCCACTGCAGGAATTCCGGCGCGAGGAGCCAACGACAATGCCCACTCCCCGTTACATCAGCGACCCGTTTCAGCAAATCAAGCAGGAGCTCGACGAGGTTTTCGATAGGTTCCTGGGCGAGGGCCTTTTCCCCGAGACAGCCCAATGGCTGCTAGGCTGGGACACCTCTCCGAGGACCGACATCTCGAAGGACGGCGGCGTCTTGCGGGTAGAGGTCGATCTCCCAGGGGTGGAGCCCGATGATGTCGAGTGCACGCTGTCCGGGAATGTGCTGACGATCAAGGGCGAGCGGCGGAAGCCTGAACGCGAGGCAAAAGCCAGCCAGATGCAAGAGCGCCGCTTTGGACCGTTCGAGCGCCGCATCACGCTGCCCGAGGAGGTCGAGGAGGACAGTCTGGAGGCCCGGTTTGACCGCGGTGTGCTGATCATCACTGCTCGCATGAAGTCAGCTGAAGGCGAGCCGCGCCAGATCAAGATCGTTGGCGCGGGCAATTGACCAGCCGACGACAGCTGACCAGGGCCCACACAAGCCCATCCACGCTGAAGCGCAGCACCAGGGTGAGAGAAGCGCAGCAATAACCTTGAGAGCAAGAGCGATCAAATAGGCCCCAGTGGCCTCAGCTCTATTGGATCGGGAAGAACAGCAGATAAATCCCTGCAAGGATAATAAACGCTAACCCAAGCGACAGGATGAGCACGTGCAAATTGAGGTGGCTGCGGCCACCCTGGCGCGCCTGGACAGGCGTCCGCGTTATCGGCTCTTCCTCCGCGTGCTCGTCCTGCGCATCATGTCGCCGCTTGAAGCGTATCACGCTCTATCCTCCGTGAGCGAATTTCGCTCAAGTAAATCGAAGCCCCTCGGCAGCACCAGTATTGGGCTGCCATTTCGCGTCTCCTAATAACGCTGGCGGATCGCTTCAGGCCGCGCGCCGGGACCTCTGGTCGAAAAACAGAGCCTGGCTGATCGTCACACGCAGCGTCTCCGGCTGATATGGCTTCGTGATCAGGAAGGTCGGCTCGGGCTTCTCGCCAGTCAGCAGCTTCTTCGGATAAGCGGTAATGAAAATAACCGGCACCTCGAAGCTCTGAAGCAGATCGTTAACGGCATCCAGCCCAGAGCTGCCGTCCGCGAGCTGTATGTCTGCCAGAACGAGCCCCGGCCGCTGCTTGGCCATCGCCCGCCGCGCTTCGTCCCGGGTTCGGGCTACAGCCACCACACGATGGCCGAGCTCCTCGAGGATTTGCGTCAGATCCATCACGATCAGCGGCTCATCCTCGATGATGAGAGCGTCAGTCGCGACTTGGCGTGCGATCTCCTCACCGGCCTTTTCCAGCAGGGCCTGCGTCTCGTCGACGGTGGCACCGAGAATCTCAGCCGTCTCCGGAAGCGTGAACCCCTCCACGTGCCGCAACAGAAATGCCTGCCGGGTCCGAGGAGTCATCGCCGCTACATTGCGGTCGAAACCCGTCGCCCACGGCTTGGGGGCCGTTTGCCAGCCACTGGCGGCCACCGAGGACAGGATCTGCAGGAAAGTCTTGTACAGGCTCACGCGCGGGTCTTTCGCCTTGGCGAGCAACGAGGGGTCCTCGATCAGAGCTTCGAGCAGCTGCTGCACGTATGCATCCCCGCCCGTCTGAGAGCCCGTCAGGGCCCGTGCAAAACGTCGCAGATGCGGGATGTGAGAGCCGACAACACTTGCTATCGACATGAGAGACGCCCCTATGATGCCCAGACTAGTGGCCGCCTTCGCTTTAGGCGATCCTACACCGGGAACGCGCGGGGCACCAGTTAGTTGCAAGTCTCAGCCGTTTTTTTATCATCAGGGGTGGAACTGGGAGGCGTAATATGCGTTTGGATGCAGGGGGCCGGAATGTCCCTCTCGGTACGGGGTCATTTGCATGAATAACGTAGCGAAAAAGAACGCCTTACCAACCGGTAAGGCAGCGGGGCCCCGCGAGGAGGACGACGGCTTGGTCAACCCCGCACTTAGTGAACACATCCAAGAACAGATCGGCGCAAAGCTCAAGGCCCTGTTCGACGAGTCTGTGAACCAGGCCGTTCCCGACAGGTTCGTTGAGCTCCTGCAAGCGCTCGCTGAGAAGGAAGACGATGGCTCCGAAACAAACGGAGGCGAGCTTCCGTGACGGGCTCCTGGCCGAGATACCGAGCTTGAGAGCCTTCGCGCGCTCTATTACCGGCAATCCAGACCGTGCTGACGACCTCGTCCAAGAGACGCTGGTCAAAGCGTGGGCAAATCGAAGCCGATACACCCAAGGCACGAATTTGCGAGCCTGGTTGTTCACCATCTTGCGGAACACCTTCTACTCCGAGTTCCGCAAGTTGACGCGCGAAGTTTCGGACACGGAAGGCCGCTTCGCTGCGACGTTGACGCAGCAGGCCTCGCAGCTCGCCCATCTCGATCTCGAGGAGTTCAAGCGCGCTTTCGCTCAGCTGCCGGAGGACCAGCGCGAGGCGCTGTTCCTCATCGGTGCGTCGGGCTTTTCCTACGAGGAAGCCGCCGCCATCTGCGGTTGTGCGGTCGGAACCATGAAGAGCCGGACCAATCGAGCACGCCAGAAGCTGGCGTCCCTCTTGGAAGTTCGCTCGCCGGACGATTTCGGTCCCGACGCCGTGGACACGGCGGCGCTCGCCACACCGCAAAAGCGCGTCGCGCGTGGCTGAACCGTCGCCTCAGCGGCGACGGAGCCTGCGACCGACCAAAAAGCTTGCTACGAAAACAAGGCTGACGAATTGCAGCGGGGTGAGCTGCCGCAACACCTCGCTTGAGGTTGCCACGAGCAGGCCTTCGGTGCGAAAGCCAGCGTCGGAGAGCATCCTGGCGACGTTGTCGAGATCGACGCCCATCTTGCTGGGCATGTCGCGCTTTTCGTCTTCCGGGAGGGCGGCAACCTCTGCCGGGCGAGGCGGGCTGGCCTCGGTCGTTTCGCCGCTCCCCGCAGCCCAGATCAAGACAATGGCGGCGACAATCCCATAAAACGCCGTAATGATAAGGGCGGCCGACGTCGCAGAAAGCTGCTCGCCCAACCACCAGAAAGCAGCGAGCGTTAGAAAAACCAAAGCCATCAGCGCCGCAACAGCAGCCACGCCATAGAGCACGATGTAATGGGCGGCGCTTCGTGCCGTCTCCTGGATCTCCTCACGGGCACTCGCCTTCAGCCGGCTGACCCAATTTTCCAGGAATGATTTGGCCACAAGCTTTCCTTTCCTGCGATGCCCGAAAACGACTTTCCGCCCGGAGCGAGCATATTCCGGCATACGACCGCCTGGGTGCCTCAACTGCTCCGATCCCTGAACGCCGCACGGCAGCAGACCGTTCCCTGATGAGGCGGCCAGCAGCCGAGCCGCCGTCTTGTTGATGCCAGCCAGGCGATCCTTTGGCCGGAACCCTTCTCAGTCGTCGATCGTTCACAAGCCAAAAGCAGCTTTACGAAGGAGAGTACACGTGAGGAAAGTCATCGCTCTAAGCGCGGTTGCTGGCCTATTTGCCGCCACCGCAGCAATGTCTCAGACGACAGATCAGATGCAGACGCAGCCGCAGGCTGCGCCTCCAGCAACAACCGGCCCACAAGACACGTCACCGCCGGTGGGCACGCCGCCAAGCCCGCAAGCCCAGCCGGAAACAACACCTAAGGCCCCATCTCCTGGCCAACGGGCCTTCTTAAGCCAGCAACAACAGGATCAGATGCTTGCATCAAACTTGATGCGGCAGAGCATTCTCGGCGCCAACAACGAGCGCATTGGGGATGTCAATGACCTGTTGCTGTCGAAGGACGGCCAAGTCGAGGCCGTTCTCGTCGGAGTTGGTGGGTTCTTGGGGATCGGCGAGAAAATCGTCGCCATTCCTTTCAGTGCCCTGAAACCCTCCTCCGAGTCGAACCAGTTGACCGCCCCATATTCGCGCGAAGAGCTCGAGCAGGCGCCAGAGTTCGTAACCCTTCAGCGCGAAGGCACCGGCACCTCTGGCGGTACGGGAACCACCGGCGGCGGTGGCATGGGTACGCAGCGCTAAAAATAGCTGGCGGCCAGCTTTGGATTGCGTCTAGGCCGCCAGCTTTTCCCACCACGGAACCTTTTGCCTGATCTCGCCGATATTTAGGTGCACAGTCACCGCAAGGAGAACTCAACCGTGCCAATGAAATCGATGGAAGACCTGTTCCTGCACGGGCTGCAGGACATCTACATGGCCGAAAAACGTATTCTGCAGAACCTGCCGAAAATGGCCAAGAAGGTACAGACGAGCGAGCTCAAGCAAGCGCTCGAGCGGCATCAAACCGAGACGCAGCAGCAAGTGCAGCGTCTTGAAGAAGTGTTCAAGATGATCGGCCAGAAGCCGAAAGGGATCGAGTGCAAAGCGATCGACGGCATCATCGGCGAAGCGCAGGACATGATGCAGGAGATCGAGGACGAGGATGTCCGCGACGCGGCGATTCTCGCCGATGCGCAAGCGGTCGAGCATTATGAGATTACGCGCTACGGCACCCTGACGGCTTGGGCCAAGGAACTCGGCCACGATGACGCCGCTGCGCTGCTGCATCAGACGCTTGAGGAAGAAAAGCGCACGGACGAAATGCTGAGCAAAATGGCAAAGCAAAAAGTCAACAAAGCCGCTGCGTGAAATTTCAGAAAGTTTCTCCAACGAAAAAGGCTGGCCCAAAGTGCCAGCCTTTATTCTTGAGCTTTCGATTTTCGTTTCAGTTCGCCCTCGCCAGAGGTGCGACCCCTGAGGTCACATCTGCAACGAAGAACACATCTGCCCGCATTCCGGGGAGCAATGGAGGCCGGCCGTCGAGATCGATCAGCACTTCGAGCACATCGACGTCCGTCGGTTTGCGGGGACCGCGGCTACCAAGGCGAGGCGGAGCCACATGAGAAGCGATGCTCGAAACCCGGCCCTCGAAATCGCGCCCGGGATACGCATCGACATTGACGACGACACGCTGTCCGACGCGGATTTTGCTAATGTCTCGCTCTTCCACCTCGGCCCGCACGCGCAGGGCCGTCAGGTCGCCGATCGACACCGCGAAAGCATCTGGCGAGGGCGCGAGCATCTCACCTGCCTTGACGTTCACGTCGAGCACAGTGCCCTCGATGGGAGAGCGAACCCGTGTTCGATCGAACGCGATCTCTGCAAGCCGCAATTCCGCACGCGCCTGCGCCAGCGCGGCCTCAAGTCTGGTCGGACGAGGCATTCCGTCCTGCGCCGATACTCGGCCAAGCTCCGCGCGCGCCTGTCTCACGCGGTCGGCAGCGGCCGCAAGCTCCGAGCGGGCACGGTCAATCTCCTCCTGACTTGCCCCGTTCTTCCGACGCGCAATGAAGAGGCGGTCGAGCTCGATCCGCGCTGCGTGCAGCGAACGTTCGGCATTCGCCAGCGCGTCCTCCGCCGCACGACGATCCGCGGCCAATCCTGTTACCCTCTCCTCGTCACGTTCGCGGCGGCGTGCCGCTTCCGCAGCCTCGGCAGCGGCCAGGCGGGCCCGCGCCTCGTCCTCATCGAGCAGGATGAGCACCTCCCCTGCCGCAACCCGGTCGTTGGCGCCGACAAGCACTTCGGCGACGCGCCCCGGCACCTGAGCGGTCAGGCGGAGCTCGCCACCCCTGGGCTCAACCTGCCCCGGCGCCGAGGCCGCCCAGCGCGGCTTAGCGGGCTCAGTCTGGGCGACGGCGGCCAGGGAGCTTGTCCGCTGCTCGACCTTTCGCGCCTCAGTCCATTCGTTGACGCCATAGCCGACGCCCGCGGCCAGCACCGCCGCAATCACCAGCGTGCTGAAAGTCGAGTCGATCCTAGGCATTGGCCCTTCGCTTTCTCGTAATGTCGTACTTCCTGATGTTCTTTACGGCCTCTGGCGTGCGGTCCTCGCCGACAATCAGTCCGTCCTCGATCCGGATGATGCGGTCAGCGTAGGCGTGCGTACGCGGATCGTGCGTCACCACGAGCACCGCATGGTTTCGCTCTTTTGCGATCTGTGCGAGCAGCGCCATCACCGCGTGGCCGTTCTCGCTGTCGAGAGCAGCCGTCGGCTCGTCGGCAAGGATCACCGAGGGTGCACCGGCAATCGCGCGGGCCACTGCGACACGCTGCTGCTCTCCACCGCTCATGTTTCGAGGGTAGCTGCGCAGCTTGTGCCCGAGGCCCACGGCCTTCAATGCGGCCTCCGCCTTGGCCACCGTCTCCGCATGGCTGAAACCACGTACGTCTAGGGCGAGACGCACGTTCTCGAGGGCTGTCAGCGTCGGGAACAGGTTGTAGGACTGGAAAATGAAGCCGATGTGCCGGCGACGGATATCGGCCAGTTTCTCAGGACTGAGGTCATCCAGGGTCTCGCCGTTGATCCGCACACTGCCGGACGTCGGCGTCAGGATGCAGCCCAAGATCGACAGCAGCGTGGTTTTGCCGCTGCCGGACGGCCCCATGAGCAAGGTCAACTCTCCGGCCCTAAGCGACAGGCTGACGCCCTTGAGCGCCAGGACGCGACCAGCACCCTCACCCAACTCCTTTACGATATTGACCGCCTCGAGGACGACGGGACCACTCATCTACTGAACACCATGGCTGGATCTATCTTGGTCACCTTCATGATCGCCGATATGGCCGAAACGGCGCACATGAAGAGCGTAAGCAGGAAAAGCGAGGCCGCGAGCCCCGGCGTCATGATGATCGGCAGCGGTGTGTGCGTGCTGAGCACCACCACCGTGAGCGCAATGATCATCCCGAGCACGTAGCCGATGACGGCGCTCAGCCCGGCCTGCGCCAGGATCACCCTATGAATATAGCCGGATGAAGACCCCAGCGCACGCAGCGTCGCAAACTCGTTGAGATGGTCCTTCGTGCTGGAATAGAGCGTCTGGGCGACGATGACCGTGCCCACGAGCAGGCCAAGTATGGCACCGCCAATGAGGGCCACGCCGGCGCCCGTCGAGAAGAGCCACTGATCGAGGCTGCGGTCGCGAAACTCCGCCTTGGTTAACACCTCGGTGTTCGGCCCCAGGCGTGCGATAAGGTCTTTCCGGAGCCCCTCGATGTCCGTGCCGGGCTTCACCTGGACCAAATAATACGTGGCATTCTCGCCTGGCACGCCGAGCAGCGACCGGGCACGGTTCAACGTCGTGAAGATGTAGGGAGCCATGGTGAACGAGCGAATGCCCTCTGTGAGCGCACGCACGCGCACCCTGCCCCGCTCGATTTGTGCGACATCACCGATACCGGAAATGCCAAGGTCCTCGAGATAGCTGCGATCCACCGCAACGCCGTCGGGAGCCTCGATCGTCGCAATGGAGCCTTCGACGATATTCCACGCCTTCAGTCCATTGTCCTGGGCATCTGAGCCGACGACGACCGTCGTGGTGCTGCCTCCCCCCGGCTTGCGCCACTCAGCAAAAGAGACGATGAGCGGGACAACGGCGGCTACGCCAGGAGCAGCCAATGCGGCGTGCCGCTCGCGCGGGGTCAGGACAATGCCACCCTCCTCGAAGCTTTTCGCGCCATAAGCGGTAATCCAAAGTTCTCCATTCGCGTTCTCGATCATGTCGATGATCATTTTCCGCGCGCCGAGATACAGCCCAAGCTGCACGGCAACGAGCACGATGGAGAACAGAATTCCAACGAGAGTAACGATCAAACGAACCCGATCGTGAAACAGATTTCGGATAGCCAGCGTTAAGATCATTGAACTTCCATATCCGATCTAAGCCGGGTTCAAACGGCTATCGAGTAACCAAGGTTACGATCGGCCGCATTTCGTACCATTTTCTGCGCATCCCTTTCGCGCGCGGGCACCGGCATACCCGCCGCGTTTGCCATTTTCGTGCCACTCCTTAAAGCCACAGGGAGCATCGACCTTCGCTATTCATGGTTTCTGAATTCGCCGCCCAGTTAGGTGATGAGTTTGGCGGTGCCAAGGCACCAAACTGTCCCTCCGAATAGAGCAATAGCGTTTGGAGATCGCTGATGAAGTTCCATCGCCTGAAGCATCGCGCCCACCAGATGCTGGAATTGCGATGTTCCGACCCAAAAAGCCTAGTTGTAGGCTTGGCCGCAGCGCTGCTCTCGCTGTCGGTCGCGGTGTCGGAAACGATGGCGCAGACCGGCTCGATCAAACGCCCGGATTCGGCACAATCCAGTCCGGTGGGCGTATGGTTCGACGATACAGGCCAGGGAGCGATCGAGATTGCCCCCTGCGGCGAAATGCTCTGCGGCCGCATCGTTTGGTTAAAAGAGCCGCTAACCAAAGATGGGCAGCCGCTGACGGATGCACTCAATCCCGATCCAAACCGGCGAGACCGTCCTATTTGTGGCCTGCAAATCATTGGCGACCTCAAGCGTCAGCCGAACGGATCGTGGGACAAAGGCTGGATCTACGATCCGAAAGAAGGCAAGTCCTACGACGTCGAAATCAGGCTTCGCGATCCAGATCACCTTCAAGTCAAAGGCTATCTGGGCGTTAAGTTCTTGAGCGAAACCTTTATCTGGCAGCGCGCCCCGGAGGGGCTGCCGCGCTGCAGCGCCTAAATGCGTCGCGAGGCCGCGGATCAGCGGCCTCGGCTCAATGTCCCTTATTCGGAGCCGGCAACCACGCTCTGCTTGATCTGCTCCATCTCCTGGGTGCCCAGGTGCCGTTGGGCGACCCAGTCCACGAAGGCGATGGTTTTCTCAACGACCTGCATCCGCTGCCGGTCAAGTGTGACCATGTGGTAGCTGTCGTCGAGGATCATCGCCTCGGTTAGGCCACCCAGTCGCCTTTGGAGCAGAAACGCATTGCTGATATCGCTTTGATCGTCCTCGCGGGCGTGAACGATGAGCGTCGGCTGCTTGACCTGGCCGAGAACCTCTTTGGCCTCTTTCGCGAGCCATCTGAATTCCAGAACGGTGCCGCCCCTACGGCCGAAGATGTCCTCCAGACCCCGGCCTTCACTCTGCAACGAGTCGAGCACGAACCGGCGGATACGTTCATCCTTGATGCCGTAAGGCGCGCATTCCCTGAGATGCAGCAGGTTTGCGAACCACTTGTGCCGAACCAGATTAAAGAACACGAAGTACCAGGGGATGGCCCATCCGTTCGGCCAGAAGGTCGGTGAAAAGAAGATGCACCCGTGCACCTGGCTCGCCCTGCGGGCTGCGAGCAGCAGCGCCAGGTTGACACCCGCTGACAAGCCGCCCGCCAGCACCACGTCACAGCGTTGTGTCAGCAGGTCATGAGCTTCCTCGACTGACTTGTACCAGTCCGTCCACGTCGTCGTATTAAGCAACTCCTCGGAGCCGCCATGACCAACAAGGAGCGGACAGTGGACGGTGTATCCAGCCCGGTTTAGTGCCTGCGCGACGAATCGCAGCTCCGCCGGCGTGCCGCCGAGGCCGTGAACCAGGAGCACGCCCACACGCCCCCCAGGTAGTAGCAACGACCCGTCTTTTCCTTCTAGTTTCTCTTGCATATCGATTGTTTGCCCTAGGGACTTTGCGTCGGACTGATCAATCCGCCTCGGGACGTAATGGTTCCGCCGGGCGCACGCAGCTCAGCTTCGCGTTGCGCGAACGAGCAGCGCGTCGAGCAGCTTCAGCGCCAGATCTATTTCCTCTCGAGTTATATGGAGGCTCGGCGCCAGCGTGACCACGTTCTTGTAGTAGCCGCCGATGTCGAGCACACAGCCGTAGCGGCGACCGCCGATCTCGATGTCGCCCTTCAAGCCTTCCTCGACCATTCGGTCGACGATGGCCTTGGACGGAGTATAGCTGTCGTGGGGCTCGCAAATTTCCATGCGCAGCGCCAGACCGAGCCCGTCGACATCTCCGATCGCCTTGTGCCGCCGCTGCAAATCCTTCAGGCCTTCGAGGAAATAGGCGCCCTTCTCCATCACCATCGTCTCGTAATCGGTCTCCTGGAGCATGCGCATGACCTCGAGACCGACGCCGGTTCCCATCGGATTGGCATTGAATGTCGAATGGGTGGAGCCTGGCGGAAATACCGCAGGATTGATCAATTCCTCGCGGGCCCAGATGCCGGCAAGCGGGTTAAGGCCGTTCGTGAGGGCCTTTCCGAACACGAGAATGTCAGGTTTCACATCGAAATGTTCGATAGACCAGAGCTTCCCGGTTCGATAGAAGCCCATCTGGATTTCATCGACGACCAGCAAAATGCCGTACTCATCGAGAACCTTTTTGAGCTCCTTGAAGAAATTCTTCGGCGGGATGACGTAGCCGCCGGTTCCTTGAATCGGCTCGACGTAGAAAGCCGCGAACTCGGCCTCGCCGGCCTTCGGGTCCCAAACGCCGTTGTACTCGCTTTCGAACAGCCGGGCGAATTGCGCCACGCAATAGCTGCCGTACTCCTCCTTGCTCATGCCCTTCGGGCCACGGAAGTGGTACGGGAACGGCAGGAAGTAGGCGCGCTCGCCGAAATGGCCGTAGCGGCGGCGATAGCGATAGGACGACGTAATAGCCGAAGCGCCAAGCGTGCGGCCGTGATATCCACCCTCGAAGGCGAACATCAGGCTCTTGCCCTTCTTGGCGTTGCGGACGAGCTTGAGGCTGTCCTCGATGGCCTGGCTGCCACCGACGTTGAAATGCACGCGGCCTTTCAGACCGAACTTCTTCTCGGCATCGCGCGCGATCATCGTCGCCAGCTCGATTTTCTCGCGATGAAGGTATTGGCTTGCGACTTGAGGCAGCCTGTCGAGCTGACGCTTAACGGCGTTGTTGAGGCGCGGGTTGCGATAGCCGAAGTTGACCGCGGAGTACCACATCTGAAGATCGAGGTACTCGCGCCCTTCGCTATCGTAAAGGAAAGAGCCTTCGCAGCGCTCGAAGATCTTGGGCGTCTCCACGTAGTGTACGGTATCGCCCCATGAGCAGTAGCGAGCTTCGTACTCGAGCAGCTCTGCTTCGCTTAGCTCGCTGAAATCATCGCGCGTCCGCGCACCTTCCGGCATCGGGCCATTCGGGCCGCGTGCTACTCTGTCAAGCATCGTTGAAACCCCATTTAGGCGCTGCGGGCTGCCGGAACGCCCGCCAGTGATTCAAGCCAATCAGCGAAGAGCCTCGTGGCCATGGTGAAGTCTGTGAAGGGCTGGTAAGGCAGCCCGTTCCGGCGGCAGTAGTCGGCCAATGCTCCCTTAGCCAGCACCAGATCGGCCTGCGTGGACATGCAAAAGTCAGACCGGCCATCGCCTACGACGACGCGCGGCACCGTGGAGAGCGCCTCCAGCGAGCCGCATTTGCAATGCCCAGAGAGGACACGGCAATCGCTTTTCGCGTAGGGAAACCTCAAGCGCCACCGGTTTTCGCCGACCCACTCCAGGTGATTGGCCCGGAATGGCACGGACAGCCCAGCGCGCCGGAGAACTCTTCCAACTGTCCTATCAAGGCCATCGGACACGACGGTGACGTCATGCCCTCCTTCCGCGCAAAGGCGTACGAAGTCATGGAAACCGGGGTCGATCTCGATCTCGTTGATGAAGGCGTCGAGCTCTTCCTCGCTCGCACGGATCAGATCGATCTGACGCACCATGCATTCGCGGGACCCGATGCGACCCGCCCTCCACTCCTCCTCTATGTCCCGCCAAGCCGGATCAGCGAACCGCTCGAGAATTAGATCGGTGGTATCTTGGGGGGCAATCGTCCCATCGAAGTCGACGAAGACGTGAAACTTCATACGCGTACTCAACACGATTTAACGCTACTTTGATGTCCGCCCAGTGATTAAGCCGGCAGGAAGATCAGGACAATAGATTTCTTATCTGCCAGCGAACCCAATGCCAATCGATTTCGTTTACGTGATCTATCGATTGAACCGATAGCTTGTGGTATAGCTCAAGCTAGGCACTCATTCACTACTCATGTCCCTGCCATCTCGGCTTCCTCTGACGTCTCTGAAATTGTTGTGAGCGTGCCATTTATCCGGAATTCCGGGGGCTCATTGCCAAAAACGAGCCGGCAATCAGCACAAGGCGCGGTCACCTAATGGCGAATAAAGGCACAAAAGCGGCAGCGTAGTGATTGCCGACGGGAAGATTGGAGCCGCGGCAATCGTTCGCAATTGCTATAAACCGAAAAAGCACTTTGCCAGAATTTGTGCGGCTAATGCCGCCTAATTGTATCGGGCTCGGCTCACGTAAGTGCCAATTGCTGGCTCGGTGGAAACACTGACTGTTGCAGCAAAGCAACAGTAATTTTGATGGCTTAGAACCGGGAACTCCCGGTGCCCGTATGGAGCACCGGGGATGACAATTGGACAGATCAGGTATTCGCGCCGCGCACAGCTTTTGCGGCGCTGCTCCCGGCAATGCGGCCGAACACGGCGCCATTCATCAGGCCGGTGCCACCCGGATAATTGAAGTAGAAGATGCCCCCAACCATCTCTCCGGCAGCATAGAGACCCGGGATAGGAGCGCCTTCTGTATCAATGACTTGGGCGGCCGTGTTAATCTTCACGCCACCGAACGTGAACGTGATGCCGCAGGTGACGGCATAGGCCTCAAACGGCGGCTCGTCGATCGTGTTCGCCCAGTTCGACTTGTTGATGGGCAGCCCACGCGTTCCGCGTCCGTCCTTGATGTTGGGGTTGAACGGCACATCTGTCATGACGGCGGCGTTATAGGCCTTGATGGTCTCCAAGGCCTTCTCGGCATTCACGTCGTCGAGCTTGCTGACGAGCTCCTCCAAGGTATTCGCCGTCACCTTGGTCACCTGCTTGATCCGGTACTCGTCGCGCAGCAGGTGCAGCACCTTCTTGTCGAAGATCTGCCAGGCGAACTGACCCGGTTGCTCCAGGATCACGCGGCCGTACTTGGCGTACGTGTAGTTGCGAAAGTCCGCACCCTCGTCCACGAAGCGCTCGCCCTTGGCGTTGATCATGATGCCAAACGGGTAGCTGTGCTTTTGGAAGTTATCGCCAACAGTGAGGTCGCCGAACTCCGGGGCGTTGCGATCCCACCCGACCGCATGACAGCCTGACCAGTTGCCCGTCGGCATGGCGCCGACCTCGAGCGCCATGCGGATGCCGTCGCCCGTGTTGAACCTCGTGCCCCGAACCTTGGCCAGATCCCAACCCGGTCCGAGATAGCGCGTGCGCCATTCGGCGTTGGCCTGGAAGCCGCCTGCCGCCAGCACGACGGCCTTGGTCTTGATCGTCTGCGTCTTGCCCTTGTACCGGACTCGAATGCCTTTTATGCCGTCGTCATCGTGCTCGAGTGACAGCGCACGGGCTTCGTAAGCGATCTTGACGCCGTTCTTGCGTGCCGCGTTTGTCAGAGCCTGCACCAACCCAGGACCGCCACCCCAAGCCTCGACAGTCAACCCGCCCCAGAACTTGAATTTGCCGTCCACCTTGAAGGCCTGACGGCCGTAGATCGGCTGAAACCGTACGCCCTTGTCGCGCATCCAGCGTATGGTCTCCCGGCTGCGCTTGACGAGCACTTCGGTGAGCTCCGGATCGGTCCGGTACTCGGTCACCCGGAACATGTCGTCGAAGAACTGCTCCTCCGTATAGGAGCCGAAATCGGTATTGGCGATCTCCTCCTCCGTGAGGTCAGGCATGAGGATCTTGAGGTCTTCGACGCCGTCATACACGCAACGAATCGCCCCCGCTGTGAAACGGCTGTTGCCGCCGGCCTCCGCCTCCGGCGCCCGCTCCAGCACGAGCACCGAGACTCCGTGCTCAGCTGCGGACAGGGCGGCGCAAAGGGCGGCATTGCCGCCGCCGACGACAACGACATCGCTTTCATTCGGCAGCATTCACGTTCCTCCAGTCAGTACCTGCGGGGCGTTGCCATACGCTGTACCGGGTGTGAAATCACGTCGAGCTCAGCGCGCGACACGCCGAATTCGCCAGCGCAAAACGTCAGCGCATCGTGCAGAGGTGGGCGCTACAAAAAGCAGCGTGTCGGGTATCCGAATAACGAACCAGATTCAACCTTTCGGCCCTGATGCATACGGGCGCAGCGCGCCGGCAAGCGTTGCAATAGTCTTGACTTTGGGTGCTGGCAGCTTGAGACGATCCCCCGCATGAACTACCGCCACGCCTATCACGCCGGCAACTTCGGCGATGTGCTGAAACATGCCGTTCTGGCGCTCGTCATCGAGCATTTGAAACGAAAGCCTGCGCCATTTCGGGTGATCGACACTCACGCCGGGATCGGCCTCTATGACCTGAGCAGTGACCCAGCCGAGAAGACAGGCGAATGGCGACGGGGGATCGGGCGAATCTATGGTCCTGACGCCGAGCCGCTCCCCGAAAACATCGCAGCGCTGCTTGGTCCCTATCTCGCTGCTGTGGCTTCCGAGAATACGGCTGGCCAGCTCCGCCGGTATCCAGGCAGCCCACGGATCGCGCGCAGGCTCATCAGATCCCAGGACCGGCTGGTCGCGAACGAGCTGCATCCCCAGGACGGACTCGCTCTCAAAAAGCTGTTCGCACGCGACCCGCAGACCAAAATTTTGCAACTCGACGGCTGGATTGCGCTGAAGGCCCTTCTGCCGCCGAAAGAACGGCGCGGTGTGGTGCTCATCGATCCCCCGTTCGAGAAGCCGGGAGAGCTGGAGCGCCTGTCCCGCGCCCTCCGAGATGGCACGCAGCGTTTTCCCACCGGCACCTATCTCCTCTGGTATCCGATCAAGGACCCCGAGCCGATCGCCGAGCTCCATAGGACCATCACTGCCCTTGGGCTGCCCAAGCTGCTCGCGGCAGAGTTGCTGATACGTGCCCCGCGCGATATCACTCGCCTGAACGGCGCAGGCCTTGTTGTGCTGAACCCGCCTTTCCGCCTGGATGAGACCCTAGAGGTTCTGCTCCCGTTTCTCGCCGCGCGGCTCGGCGATGATCCCAGTGCAAGTTGCAGGGTCACATGGCTGGTCCGAGAGAGACAACCAGCCCCGAATTAAGCAACTTTAGGTTGTTGCTCACGTCGATTTGCCTTGCGCGATGCGACCAGTTCGCCCATAGTTGGGGAAGTTCGGGCGGCCTATCGGACCCGGCGGATTACGCTGAGCCTGCTGATGTTATCTGCGCACCTGCGTTGCGTTCTCGATCGCACCTCACGATTCCCCGACAATCGGATCGGTCTGCCTGGCTACAAGGGCGCGTGCCTGTGCAGGCGCTCACTCACGCCACCACTACGGGGACAAGGAGACCTCGCATGCGGCAGACTGGTACTGTCAAATTCTTCAACCAAGCCAAGGGGTTCGGTTTCATAACGCCGGACCAGGGCGGGAAGGACGTGTTCGTCCACGTGACCGCCGTGGAGCGCTCGGGCATCGGCCCGCTCGATGAGGGTATGCGTGTGTCCTTCGACACCGAGCCTGATAAGCGCGGCAAGGGCCCAAAGGCCGTTAACTTGCAGTTGACCACCTAAACCCTGTCCAACTGCGGACAAGGACTGCCACCTTCCTGCAACGCATCTGAACAAAATCGATCCGGCCAGCGAGCATACCGCGTCGGAGCAATAGGAAATTAACACGGACTGAGGCAGTGTTGCCCGGTCCGTTTTTGTTTCTAGGGAGTTCATCAATGCTCAAGCTGACGAGTGCGGTGATCGCCGCTGTCGGCGCTTCGGCTCTCATCGTGGCTGCGGCTGCCCCTGCCGACGCAAGAACTTGCGTCAACAAGGCTGGTCAAGGCACGAACACCACGGAAGAGGGTGCCAAGTTCCAGGCCTACGAAGCCATCCTCCAGGCCACGGACTGGGGCATGTGGGCGAACTGGATGGTGACAAGCCAGAAGGTTGGCCAGGCCCCCGGCTACACGGTCAGCCGTCTGCGCTTCAAGTGCCAGCCCGGCGGCCTGGGATCGACCTGTGTCGGCCAAGCAACGCTTTGCAAGTAGTCACTGAGGTGCGCCGGGTGGCTCCTCTGCAGGAGGTGTTGCCCGGCAGCCAATTACCTTCAGCAATCGTACAGACTGGTCTGCCGCGGCGCGTTTTGCAGCTTAACCGCCGATCCCCTCCTTGAGCATACTTTGAGGTTGTCACCTTTGCTCGGGAGGCAGGACATGAAGAGTTTGTCCGTCGTCGCCTTGGGTGCTGCGCTCGTTGCCGCAGCAGCGTTTGCGCCCGCGGCTCAAGCGGCCAAGTGCGTTATGGCTGGCGGTAGCGCCACAGGCTTGACGCAGGATATCGCGAAGAGCCTCGCGACCATGGCTCTCAACCAGTCGATCAGCAATTATGGCGGAAAGCCTAGCGGCAAGGTCGCGGTCAGCTGCGATTCCAATGTGATCTTGGCCACCTGCACGGCCAAGCAGAGGGTCTGCAAGTAGTAGGCCTTACCTGAAAGCACGGACAGACGTTGGCCAGCACCTGACGCCGGCAAACAGTGCGCAGGCCGACTGGCGCCGCGTAGGTGGCGCCAGTGGCCATTGCCGAAGCTGATGGGGTTTAGCCACACGCATTACGTGCAGCTGCTCCGACTTATGACGAATCACGAACTTGTGATCCGTGGTCGGATAGGCTGACGATCCCTCCTGGGGAGCAAGCTTCGCCGACCACCGCAACCTTCCGGTAAGCATGTCGAGAGGACATGCACGGCTGGTTCACCGATGACCGCTAACCTGCAGAAACGTCGTAGTCGATGGGAAGGTAGGTCTAGAATGAAGTATCTCCTCGGATTGCTTCTTTGTCTTGCGGTGCCATTCGCAACTGCCGGAGAGGCGGCGGCACACAAGAAAGGTGCCTATTCCAAGCGCGCCCACGTCCACTACTACCGTGCGGTCAAGCCAAAAGTGTATGGGTGGGTACGGCACGGTGGCGGCTACTCCTATACGGTCGAGGACGTGATCAACACGTATGGCGACAGCCGCACACGCTACGGAAGCACCAACTTCTACCGGAATTGGATGGTGGACCGGCAAACACGGTTCGGTCCGTTCGACCACGGGTTCTTCTTCGACTCGGGCATCGAGCCGCGCGGCGGTGACTCGCCGTACCTGAACTGATCTGCGCACCGCCCCCAAGACGTACGGGCCTTAGTTGTTTGGCTCGGGTGGAGCACTTCTGCAACGCCCTCCTCGGAGCGATCATTCCGAGGAGGGTCCGTGCTGGCAACGGCTGAGAGCCACGGCTATACGGTGGTGGAAGGGCTAACGCTCCCGCTACCATTGAGGGCTCTCAAATGATTGCTCGTCTCGCGCTATCCGGCGCCACGGCAGTTTTCCTTCTCGCCGCGCAGGTTGCACCAGTCGAAGCTGGGTGTCAGCGGCTTGGCTTTTCGGTCAACGACTATGGCAAGGAAGGCCCCGCCAGAGACGCCCAGGAGCTCCTCGACAAGTACATCGAGAAGTGGACCGCCGAGCGCGGCATCAAGAAGTACACCGTCGGAAAGAAGACGGTTACCTGCGAGCTCTTCTTGGATTTCATTGTCTTCGACGAGCACACCTGCAACGCCGAGGCGACGGTCTGCTGGGCGGGGGACGTGCCGCCGAAGCAGTAAGAACGCGCCAGGCCGCCGCAGACTGCGTCAACGTGACGCTGAAACGATTTTCGCGGTGCCGGTCGGACAGATGGTCGCACGGCGTTCGCCTGGATCTCCGCGGCTCCAGGCGATGTGTCAGTCGCTCCTGTCGCGACCTCATGCTTCAGCCCTGACAGCAACTGAGATCAGGCCAAAGCTTGGATGAGCCTGAAAACTCGAACGTGTCTTTATTAATAGAGCGCTCGCACCGCGAGTAATCCCTTCTGCATGCGTGCCTGATTTCGTCGACGTAGGCTCGCGCGCCGAGAATTTCGGCCGCGCGAAAAGATGCCGCGCGCGGGCCTTGCCCAGCCCGCGCTTTCGCCGGATTCAGCCCCTCACACCAAGCAAAAACTGCGCGAAATTGACCACTTTGTCGGCAGATTCGCGCCATAAACTCGCCAATCTCAAGTGTTCGATGAGCAACGCGATGCAGAAACAAAGAAAAGGGGCCTCACGTGTTGAGTATCGGAACTGGGTTATATCAGTCGTCTTCTGTTTCTGGACTGAGGATTATAACGTCCGCCGTCTTCTTTTCTCTCGCAACACTTGCTCCGGCGTACGCATTTCCAAAACTCAGTGATCCAACAACTGTCCCTGCAGAGCCGAAGGAACAGAATGCGCCGGAGACAGAAGAGTCCACGCAGCCCGAGTCGAATATCGACGTGTACCTGTACAGGCTGATGATGGCCGAATCGGCCGGCAAGCCGCACGCGAAGAACCCGCGCTCATCGGCACTCGGTCCTTATCAGTTCATCAACTCGACGTTCATCGAAGTCGTCGACAAGCATTTCGCTGACGAGGTCCAAGGAAAGAGCCGCTCAGAAATTCTGGCTCTGCGGACCGACATGGAGTTTGCACGTCGCGCGGCAATTGCGTTCAACAACGACAACGCGAAGTACCTCGAAGAACGCGGCGTGAAGCCCACGTTCGCTCACCTTCGGCTGAGCCACCTGCTCGGGCCTGCCGCGGCTGTGAAGGTGCTTCGGGCGAAACCCAACACTCGCCTCACGGCCCTCCTGCCTTCGTCCGTGATCCGCGCAAATCCGTTCATGCGGCGCATGACGGTGGCTATGCTGGTCCGCTGGTCGGAGCGCGAGGTCGGCGTGGGTGTCTGGTCGACTCCGAGCGAGATCGCCAAATCCGATGAGAGCGAATCTTCCGCGACCGAGGCCAAGCTCGAAGAGGCCGTGGATGCACCCTCGGAGAAGGCCGAGCTGGAGGTTGCCGAAGACAACAACCGCGCTCTGTGAAGCGCGCCGAACGCCACTCTCCCCCAAAGGTGTTCAGGTTCCGCCCTCCTCCGCGTGGGAGGAGGGCGTTTTGATTTGAGCTTTCTGCGTCAGGTGGCAAACCGGAAATGGATCACGTCGCCGTCTTGGACGACGTAGTCCTTGCCTTCCAGCCGCATCTTGCCAGCCTCCCGCGCCCCGGCTTCACCGCCACAAGCAACGTAATCCTCATAGGCGATGGTTTCGGCGCGAATGAACCCCTTCTCGAAATCGGAATGGATGACACCAGCCGCCTTGGGCGCTTTGGTGCCGGCGGGCACGGTCCAGGCCCGCGTCTCCTTCGGCCCGGCAGTGAAAAACGTGATGAGACCGAGTAGCCGGTACCCTTCGCGGATCAGCCTGTTGAGGCCCGGTTCCTCGAGTCCGAGCTCGGCGAGATAGGCCTGCCGGTCTTCGGGCGAAAGGCCGGCGAGCTCCGCCTCGATCTTGGCGGAGATTACGACGCAACCAGCGCCTTCGGCCCTCGCACGCTCCTCGACCTTGCGTGAGTACTCGTTGCCGGTAGCTGCCGAGGCTTCGTCGACGTTGCAGACGTAAAGCACCGGCTTTGCAGTCAGCAGCTGAAGCTGCCGGAACAACGGCTCCTCCTCGGGTGTCAGCTCGGCCAGCCGCGCAGGCTTGCCCTCGCGCAAAAGCGCCAACGCCTTGTCGATGACAGCGAGCTGAAGTTTGGCTTCCTTTTCCCCTGACTTGGCTTTCTTCTCCAGCGGAATGCGGCGGCGTTCGAGGCTTTCGAGGTCGGCAAGCATCAGCTCCGTCTCGACGGCCTCGGCATCACCCAAGGGATCGACGCGGCCCTCCACGTGGGTGATGTCAGGGTCTTCGAAGCAGCGCAGCACGTGGGCAATCGCGTCGACCTCGCGGATATGTGCGAGAAACTGGTTGCCGAGCCCCTCGCCTTTCGAGGCGCCACGGACCAGGCCGGCGATATCGACGAAGGTGAGCCGCGTCGGAATGATCTGCGCGCTCTTTGCGATCGACGCCAGCTTCTCAAGGCGCGGGTCGGGCACGCCAACTTCGCCCACGTTCGGCTCGATGGTGCAGAACGGGTAGTTGGCCGCTTCCGCAGCCGCGGTTTGAGTCAGCGCATTGAAGAGGGTGGACTTGCCGACATTCGGCAGGCCCACGATGCCGCATTTGAAGCCCATGAAAACCGATCCTGTCCGGGAAAGCCCGCCCGGCGAACCCGGTCAGGCCCTGAGCATCTAAGCTTTGGGGGCGATCTTGAAAACCCCTCCCGGTGCCGCATGAGCCTGATGCAACGGCGGCGTCAAATGCGCCCGGCTCCCTATTCTCAGAGAGATGCCGACCTGATACTGCAGGACCAAGCCAGTCCATCCGCTCTCCTGATCGGAACGGTACGCCTCATGGATCTCAGCTCGCTCATCATTTTCGCGGGTGCGCTGCTCGTCGCGGCCGCATCTCCAGGGCCGGGTGTGGCCGCCATTACGGCGCGCGTCCTGGGGCGGGGAATGCAAGGGGCGTTCGCCTTCACGGCGGGTGTTGCGACCGCCGACATCGTCTGGCTCACGGTGGCCGCGTTTGGGCTTTCGGCTATCGCGCAGACGTTCACCACGGTCTTTATGGTGATCAAATACGCGGGCGCGGCCTACCTGCTCTATCTCGCGTGGAAGATGTGGACAGCGCCAGCCGTCGTCCACGATCTCTCCGCCAAGCAGCCGGATGACAAGCCGCTGCGGTTGTATCTCGCCGGGCTGGCCGTCAACATGAGCAACCCTAAAGCGGCGCTGTTCTACCTTGCGCTGCTGCCGACCATTGTCGAGACCGCCACCATCGGCTGGCTCGGCTGGCTGGAGCTGACGATCGTCACGCTCGCGGTGCTGGCCCTCGTTTTCGGCAGCTACATTATGCTCGCCGCGCACACGCGGGCTCTGTTCACCACGCCGCGGGCGATGCGGCTGGTCAACCGCGGCAGCGGAATTCTCATGGCGTCCGCCGCCGCTGCCGTCGCCAGCCGCTAAGACGTCAGTCCTTCAGGATCATCGGATAGAGATCCGCCCAGAAGTCGCAGTTGTGCGCGGCCCAGGCATCGAATGGACCGACCTTGCCCGACTCGAACCGGAGCGCCGACTTGGAGGCGTTAAACGTCTCCCACGCCGGTGAATTTGGCGCCGTCGGCTTTCCGGTCCGGGCGAAACTGGTTCAGTACGCGACCATTTGATCGGCCAAGGCCTGCGAAGCCGGTGACAGGTCCGGCGCATCCATCTTCGAGGTGTTCGAGAAGTTCGGAAAGAAGTAGTTCAAGTCCTACGAATGTACCGCGCCCATTTCGAAGCCAGGATCAGGCTCGGCCGGAATGCCGACCCCAAGCACGGGCGCCGACCTGTCGGCAAACTCGAACTCGTACACATCGACCGGGAATTCGCCGGAGCCTACCCGGCCCGGTGCCGCAACCGTTCCCTATCAGCCGACCACGCGATGATATGTTCCGCGAGTGACAGCGCTATGAGCGAGCCTCCGCGATCCCAGATCTCCCCGCGCGGCGTCAATTACCCAGCGCTTTGTGCCGCAGCCGCGGCACGGGCCTTGCCGGCGAGCTTCTTGAGCCGAGCGCGGACCCGTGCGGTGTTCCCTTGTATGCGCGTAACTTTCGGCCGGCTCATAGCGCGCTTTTTCTTTCTCTTCCGAACCAGGGTATTTCTCATCGACCGTTGGGACATGCACACTCCTCCTCAACCAGTCTAGATGGACCCGTTCGTCGGCCGACTTTCAGCCGACCTGCGAGAGACCACACTGCACCAAGCAGCGCCGCCCGTCAAAACAGGCCAGTTGAAAAGGAAGTTAACCCATATCCCGGCGCGAGAAAGGCACCAGCCCAGATCAGGCAGGAGAGGCCGCTGGACGGCAGGAACAGCGCCCAAGGCATACTCAGCATCCCCGCGACGACGGGAACGAACGGGCGTAGACCGCCTATGAACTTTCCGACAATGATGCCGAGAATACCCCACCTTTCGCAGAGCACTTGGCCTTTGGGAATGAAGTCCGGGAACTTGCGAATGGGCCAGACCTTGGCAGCGTCTTCTTTGAAATAGCGGCCAAGAGCATACGAAATGCAATCGCCGACCCATGCTCCACTAGCACCCGCCATCCATACCGGCCAGAATTCTCCGCCTGCTGCGCCGTGCACAGCGCCGATTCCGAGAAAAAGAATGGTCGAGGGCACGAACAGAGAAACGAGCGCAAGGCTCTCTGCAAGCCCGAGCGCAAAAACCAGAATTCCGACGAACCGCAGATTGTTGGTCGCGAAGGACAACAAAAAATCTGTCCAGCTATCGGCCGAGAATGCCATCAGCACAGGAGTGACACCGTTCGTTGGAAATTCGTTTGGGACTGCGGAATAAGACTTGCCCTTCTTACCAACTCTTAGGGGCGATCACCTCGCCAGAACGCATCACAGCCCCATCAGCCATTTCCCGCCGAAGGTGGTGGGTGCCAACACTCCCGTCGCCCATAGGAACGCGGAAGTAACGTTTGCGATCTGAAACGGCAACTGACGCATCGCATACATACCGGCTATCACAGGAATGACGGCGCGGATGGGACCGAAGAAGTGGCCGAGGAACACTCCGAATACACCATAACGATCGAAGAACTGCTGTCCCTTAGGTATCATTTCCGGATACCGGGTGAAGGGCCAGATCTTGTGAATGGAATCCTTGAAATAGAGCCCGACCCAGTAGGAAAGTGCATATCCCAGCGAGCCGCCGAGCCCAGCCGCCAGCCAAATGGGCCAGAAATCTACGCCGCTCGCACCGAACAGGCCGCCGATGGCTACCAGGAAGACTGTCGAGGGCAGCAGGAGCGACAGGAATGCGAGGCTCTCACCGAAGGCAAGGAAGAAAACGATCGGAATGGCCCAGACTTCATTAGCCTTAATGAACTCGACCGTCGGCTCCACATACTGCGTTAGATCCATCGTCTGGTCCTATCCCACCCCGTGATCGTCAGAGCTGAGCTAGGTTCCTTTGCTGCCTGAGACAAGCCTCTTGGGGTTGTAAAGTGATCTAAACGGCCGGCAAGCGCTCGCACCAAAAACGGTACATCGCCTCGAAAAGACGGGGGCGAGCCTGCTCGAAGGCTTTCCAGTCAGAAAGTGCGCCGGGCCACGTGCTTTGAGGAAATTCCGAAGCGAACGCCTGCAACACAAGAGGATCGAGGGTGAAGCCGCGGAAGACGAGACCGTTCTCATCAAGAAAACGAGCGATTTCGTCGAGCGTAACGTGCTGCTCGCAAGGATGGAGGACCAGATCGCGGAATTCATGCAGAGTGTAGAAATCCCGCGAGATGGCAAGGTCGGCGCCAGGTGTGCCGGCAGGACTATTCAGAAGCTGGGCTCGGTAGTTTCGAGCGGTCTGATCATCACAGTCCGGGCCAGGATAATCAGGCTGCTCGCGCAACGCGCGGATGTTCGCTCGCGCCGTCGCGCTGTAAAGCCCGATGTACATCAGCCCACCCGGCTTGAGCCGCGACAGCAATTTCCGCCAGCCTGCCCAGGGATCGGCCATGTGATGCAGAACGCCGAGGCATTCGACGATGTCGAACTGCCGATCGATGCGAGCGAGGTCGAGAATGTCCACGACCATAAACTCGACGTTCGTCACACCGTAGCGCCTCGCGGCACACTGCGCATAGCCGAGGCTGGCAGCGGAAAGATCGGTCGCGAGCACCCGTGCGTTGGGGCCGTAGGCGAGAGCTGACTGCAACGCCTGCTTGCCTGTGCCGGCACCGGCAATCAGGACATCGAACGAGCCATCCATGAATGCGAGGCGTTCCGGCGCGAAGTAGCGGGTCAGCGTCGCCTTCATCGCACCGGGCCGCGAAACGTGCAGGCTTTGCCAGCGCGGGTACGGATTCGTCTCGTACTGCCGCGCGACGCGTTGCGATACCTCATCGGTAATTGGCGCGAGCCGCGGGATCTCGCGCGCAGCGCGCCGCTCCTCATCCCGGTTTATCAGGTAACCCTGCACAGCATCGCGCAGTGGCTTCGGCCGAATTCCGTTGCACTTCGCAGCGTCGTCCGGAGCGAGCACGCTTTCGAGCGGCCGATAGAGTGCGCAGAGCAGAAGCCGGCGTGCCATCTCCAGATCACCGGCAAAGAGCAATTCCTTATCGATCGCGATCTGTTCGATCGCCTTCGTCTCCGCCTCGGTTTCCGCCCAGACATGGTCATTGTTCCAGACCTGAGCGAGAAGGCTTAGAGCGAACGCGTAAAGTGCGCGATCCTGGAACCGGTCCGGAGCCACCTCGAGCAGCAACACGCGCCGCAGCGCCGTAAACAGCCGCTCGTACCACGGGTTCATGACGATGCCGGCCTGGAGAGCCGACATGAGGAGATCGGACTTGAGCACGTCCGCAGTGCGGTTGAGGAGCAACTTGCGAGCGGCCTCGTCGGCTTGTCCGGCCGCTACCTCGTGCAGCGCCCGCTCCAGCTCTCGCTCAGCTGCCGAAAGGTGCGCGAGCGCTGTCTCCGCAACCGGCTGGGTGTCTATTCCACTTGCGCCAAGGGCCGCCTTCAGGCCGAACGGGTCGAGCCGGGCGGGCTCTCCAATCGCAAACCGGGCAAGGAGCCGCGAGAGACGGCGCGCCGCCTCCTCGTGACTGGGCTTGAAACGCAATGCCCGCGTGAAGTGAATGGCGGCATCGTCGATCTCCGCCAGAGCTGCCAAGGTAAGGGCCAGCTCGTGATGAAGCTGCCCGTTCCGCCGGTCCTGGTTCAGCGCTTCGATGTATGCGACTTTCGCGGCTCTGAGATCATTGGACTGGAATGCGCGCCTGGCGAGCGCCACCCAGTCTTGTCTGGTTGAGGATTTGCGGATCGGAGAAGACATGGGCGGCACAAGTTTAGAGTGGCGTCAACGAAGCAGTGGCGATCCTGTTCACGCTCTGCACCGGCGCTTCATCTCTGCTGCCAGCTCCCGCGAGACCTCGGCGCCGAGCATCAGACCACGGGAAACCTGGGCCGGCGTCAAGTGCGAGGCCTGGGGGCTGCGGAGCACGGCAGGCGCATTGTCGGCCTCGCGGCGGCCAATGGCGAGCTCATCGCAACTCAGCTCCGCCTTGCGTGTCTTGAATGCGAAAAGGCGCACGCCTGAAGCATAAGCCTCCGGTGTGGGTGTTTCGCGCACCCAGGAGCGGCTCTTGTCCGACATGATGGCATTGAGCGCGATACGGCGCTGCTCGATGCAGTGGGGAGAGTCGTCAACGCAGCCGAGCCCTGACCGCGAGGCTCCATTTATGCCCGTGCTGCACGCGGCAGCCATCACTGCTGCCAGGGCGCACATCAGACGAGGTTGCAAGTGCCGCAGGGCACGCATGCAGAGCATAACCTGCCTCTCGCGAAGAATTCCGCCACGCCACGTGAAGACCCGCCACACGCCCTTAGAAGGCGGGAATGGCGGCGGTGTGGCGCGATCGGTCTGCCATCGATACAGTATGGTCACTCAGACGCAAGCACTGGGGTGCGCAGGACAGCACATTTCACGAGGAAAAGAGCCATGGTGCACGCAATTCGAATTCATCAACATGGCGGCCCGGAGGTCATGAAGTGGGAGGAGATCGACGTCGGCGAGCCGGGTGAAGGGCAGGTGCGGATACAGCACCGGGCAATAGGTCTCAATTACATCGACACTTACCATCGCGAGGGGTTGTACAAGATCCCCCTGCCCGCGGTGATCGGAACGGAAGGCGCGGGTGTGGTCACGGCCGTTGGTCCTGGAGTGACCGATCTCAAGGTAGGCGACAGGGTTGCATATGCCAGCCCTATCGGCGCTTACACGGAGGAGCGGCTCATTCCCGCGGATCGCGTGGTCAAGATTCCGGACAGCATCGACGATCAGACGGCCGCCGCCATGATGCTGCAGGGAATGACCGTCCGCTATCTGCTCAAGGAGACCTATAAGGTCGGCCCCGGCACGACCATCCTGTTCCATGCAGCAGCCGGCGGCGTCGGACTGATCGCCTGTCAATGGGCGAAGCATCTTGGGGCAACCATCATCGGCACCGCGGGCTCACCTGAGAAGTGCAAGCTTGCGCAAGAGCATGGTTGCACGCACGTGATCAACTACAGGACCGAGGATTTCGTCGCCCGGACGAAGGAGATCACCAACGGCCAAGGCGTCGACGTGGTCTACGATGGCGTCGGCAAGGATACATTCCCGGGTTCGCTTGATTGCCTCAAGCCGCGCGGCCTTTGGGTGAGCTTCGGCAACGCCTCTGGTCCCGTGCCGCCGTTCGACATCCTGCTGCTGTCCACGAAAGGCTCGCTCTACGCAACTCGCCCGAGCCTGCAGACATACACGGCTAAACGCGAGGACCTCGTCGCCACAGCCAACGACCTCTTCGACGTGGTCTCGCGCGGCATCGTCAAGATCGAGGTCAATCAGACCTACCCGCTGAAGGAGGCCGCGCAGGCGCATCGGGATCTCGAAAGCCGGAAGACCACCGGCTCGACGATCCTGCTGCCCTAAACCTGTCCCATCAGCCGAAGGACCTGCACAATGCTGAAGATCTACGGCCGGGCCAACTCGATCAATGTTCGCAAGGTGCTGTGGACGGTCGGGGAGATCGGGCTTCCCTACACGCGGGAGGACTGGGGGCGTGGCTATCGCCCCACAACCGATCCCGAGTTCCTGAAGCTCAATCCGTTCGCCGTCGTGCCCGTCATCGACGACGAGGGCTTCATCCTGCGTGAGAGCCACGCCATCTCACGCTACCTCGCCGTCAAGCACGGCCGAACCGATCTTTACCCGACCGATCTGAAGGCACGCGCGCAGGTCGAGGCGTGGATGGATTGGGGCCAAACCGACCTTTACCGGGGCGTCCGCGCACCATTCCTGGGGCTGGTCGCGAAAATCCCCGCGTTCCAAGACCAGAAGCTCATCGAGGAAGGCATTGCCGATTGGACCCAGCAGATGCAGAGGCTTGACGCCCACCTAGCGGAGCACGGCCCGTATCTCATGGGTGACACGTTCACGCTGGCGGACATCCCGGTAGGGCTCATCGTCAACCGCTGGTTCTGCGTTCCATTCGATAAGCCGGAGCTCAAAGCAGTGAGCGCCTACTACGATCGACTGGCCGAACGGCCGGCCTATCGCCTGCACGGACGCAACGGGACACCCTGATCAGACCTGAGGGGGCGATCCCCAGACGCCCCACTCTCGCCCTGTTTTTCTTCTTGAAATCAAGTGCCTTACAGGTCGTCAGGGAGGCTTGCGCGACGTGAAACGGCAGGCGCTTTCTGTCCTTCTGTTGTCCCCGGCGTTGGTTTTCCCCGCTGCGGCCGGAGAGATCTGTGTGGCTTGTTCCGGTCCCCCGGAAATCTACCGATGCGTAGTCGAAGATGCGGATAGACTCGAGGGGTATCGGCACAGCAAGCGTGTCCTGCAGATTGCCTGCATCACGGAGCTGGCAAAAGCAGGCGGCCACCAACAGTGCCGCGTGCAACGGACCGGCTCCGAGTCGTGCTTCGGATTTCGGCGCACGATATCGCTCAAGGGCACCCTCGAGTCGTTCATCACCCGCGTAGAAGCCGAGCCGGGCGAGGCGCCGGCAGACGAGCAGCAGCCCCCGGCTGCAGCAAAGAAGGAGGACGCCGGTCCCCCGAGGACGGTGGAGGAGCTTGCGCGCCGCACCGCAGACTCATCTAAAGAGCAGCTCAAGAAGACAGGGAAGGCTGTCAAGCAAGGCCTGAACTGCCTCACTTCGCTATTCAAGGACTGTTAGCTGCTAGAGCTGTCGCGCCAACTGGCAGCGACATTGCGACAGCAGAGCCTTGTGCGCACCTTCGGTATATTCAGCGCCGGTTCAGGCGAATTCTGCCTATGCTTGCGTGATGGTCTCGATCCGCTAGAGTGTCGGCCGCAAAAGGCGGCACCTTTAGCGGGGTGCCCAAAAAGCCCATTCACTGTTGGGGTTGCTGGAGGGGGGTCATGGTCTGGAGGTGTGCTGCGCTTGCCGCTGCTGTTGCGCTGCTCGCGGCTGGCTGCGCGCAGGACAACGGCACGGCAGTGTTCGGCTACCAGGCCTCGCTGCCGCCCCAGGCAGCAGAGGTTACCCCCGACATGGAAGCCCAACTCCGCAGGAAGACACTGGCAACCAAAGTGCTTGCCGCTATCGCGCTCGAGCGCGTCACGGGGCGGAAGCCTGACCCATCGCGTCTTATCGAGCTCAACTGACGTGTGCCCTCAGGAGAACGGGCATCGCCGAAGCCTACCCCGGTCTTTCTGGTCGCTAATCCCTTTTTCACCTGAAAAGGCAGCAAGCCCGCTGGGGTGTGGATTTGCCCTTCATCATGGCCGATTGCGTTGAAGGGAGACAGGCAGGTCGCCAGCCCCCCAAACCGACCGGTGGAATAATTCACGGGGTGGTGTGGTACGGGTCAGGATGAGGACCGGCCAGTGTGGAGCACGGCATGCGACTGGCGACGTTCAATGTGGAGAGCCTCGATCTTCCGCCGAGGGCAAAGCTACCGATCGAAGTTCGCGCAGAAGCTTTGCGCCCCGTCCTCGCCAGGCTCGATGCCGACATTCTCTGCCTGCAGGAGGTGAACGGGCAGCATGTGCCGGATCGGCCGGAACGAGTGCTCCTGGCCTTGGACCGGGTGCTGGAGGGCACGCCTTACGCCACCTACGAACGCATCTCGACAAGCGGGCCGGACGGCTTGGGCGTCGCGGATGTGCATAACCTCGTGACGTTGTCCCGCTTTCCAATCCGGTCGCGGCGCGAGGTGTTTCACGATCTGGTGCCTCAGCCGCTCTACAGGATGGTAACCGCCGACCCGCGCCCATCCGAGCCGGAGCCGGTGACCTTTGATCGCCCCCTGCTCGCTGCCGACATCGAGCTCCCGAGCGGTGCGCTGCTGACCGTGATCAATGTCCACCTGAGGGCACCGCTTGCCGCAGCCATCCCCGGACAAAAATTGAGCGCCTTTGTTTGGCGCACGGTCGGTGGCTGGGCAGAAGGGTACTTCCTCGCCTCCATGCGGCGCGCCGGGCAGGCCCTAGAGTTGCGTCTACTGCTAGAGGAGCTGTTTGAAGCTGATCCGCACCGCCTCATCGCGGTCGCCGGCGACTTCAACGCCGAGGATTACGATACAGCCCTGCGCATCGCCATCGGAGCGGAGGAGGATACCGGCAATGGCGCGCTGAGCCCGCGCTCGCTCGTCCTGCTCGACCGCGCAATCCCAGCGGACCGGCGATGGACCATCCTACATCATGGCCGGCCGCAAATGCTGGATCACATCTTGGTCAGCCGTGCACTCTATGGACACGTCCGCGAAATCGAGGTGCACAACGAGACCTTGGGCGATGAGCTTGTCGGGTTCGGGAAAGGTTCGCCTTCTCCAGGGTCCTACCACGCCCCTGTGGTGGTCGAGCTTGCGCTTTGAAGACGTGCGCCGCCGCCGAAACGTTGAGCGATTTGCTCACGTCGCCTAGGGACGCCTCGCCGTGGCAAGCACGACGCCGCCCAGCAGCAGAAGGGTGCCGGAAATGCCGTCGAGCAAACGCGCGCGGTTGCCTGCGAGGATATTACGGACCTTCGCCATCGCCACGGTGTAGGCGATGTCGGACACGCCGATGACGGCCACGAAAGCCACGGCGAGGATCGTGAGCTGCAGCCCAACGTCGGATTGTGTGTTGACGAACTGAGGCAGGAACGCGCCCAGGAACAGTAGTACTTTCGGATTGCTGAGGCTTACCGCCAAGGCCTGGAAAAACCAATTGCGGGAGCTTGTGGGCTGCGCCGCCTGAAGCGGAACGGTTGAACCCTGCCAGGCCCGTTTCAGCCGCTCCAGCCCGAGCCATGCGAGGTAAAGCGCGCCGACCCAGCGGATCACGTCGAACCACTCGGACATGAAAACCATGACCGAGGTCATGCCCACGGCTGCCGCCGTCACGAGGAGCGACAGGCCAACAAGGCTACCAGCGATCGTCCACAATCCGGCGCGAAGCCCGTGAGCGGCAACATTGGCCAGGATGAGCGACATCATCGGCCCGGGGGTGAGCGCCAGCAGCACACACGCCCCCGAAAACGCCAACAAGACTTCAAGCGGCATCACTCACCCGTTTGGCGGGCTTGTTCACGCGCTGCCAGCCTCGGCACCGCCGCTGCCGGCCTCGCCATTCCCATTCCCGCCGTTGCCGTTACCGTTTCCGTTCCCGTTGCTCTCTTCGGGGATGCGCTCGACCGAGACGACTTTTTCATCGTCGTCGGTGCGGAAGATGCGAACGCCCTGAGTGTTGCGTCCCGCGATTCGCACTTCATCGACAGCCGTGCGGATCAGCTTGCCCGTATCGGTTACGAGCATGATCTGATCCGTGTCTTCGACCGGGAAGGAGGCAACGAGCGGGCCGTTCCGTTCGTTGACCACCATGGCGGCAATGCCCTTACCGCCACGGCCGGAGATACGGTACTCGTACGACGAGGAGCGCTTGCCGTAGCCGCGCTGCGAAACGGTGAGGATGAACTGCTCCTTGGCCGAAAGCTCCGCGTAGCGCTCGGGCGAAAGCTCGGTCGCCTCGCCATTTTCCTCAGCTTCCGTTTCCGGCTCGGCCGCAGCCACTTCCTCTTCGTCCGCCAACCCACGGCGAACCGCGGACGCCTGCTTCAGATAGGCGGCACGCTCCGCCGGCGTCGCTTCGACGTGGTTCAGGATGGCCATGGAGATGACGGCATCGCCCTCCTCCAGCCGAATGCCGCGCACGCCCGTCGAATCGCGTCCCTTGAAGAGGCGCACATCCTCCACCGGGAAGCGGATGCACTGACCGTTCGCCGTTGTCAGCAGCACGTCGTCCGTCGGCCGGCAGATGGCGACGTCGACGATGCGGTCGCCCTCGTCCAGCTTCATGGCGATCTTGCCGCTCCGATGGATGTTCTCGAAGTCGGACAGCGCGTTGCGGCGAACATTGCCGGAGCGCGTCGCAAACATGAGTTGCAGATCGCCCCACGTCTTCTCATCCTCCGGCAACGGAAGGATCGAGGTGATGACCTCGTCCTGCTCCAACGGCAGCAGGTTGATGAGCGCCTTGCCCACGGATTGCGGCGTGGCTGCAGGCAGCCGCCACACCTTCATCCGGTAGACCATGCCGCGCGAGGAGAAGAACAGCACTGGCGTGTGAGTCGACGCGATGAAGAGCTGCGTGACGAAGTCCTCATCGCGCGTCGTCATGCCGGAGCGGCCTTTGCCGCCGCGGCGCTGCGCACGGTAGGTGGAGAGCGGCACGCGCTTGATGTAGCCGCGATGGCTGACCGTGACGACTACATCCTCGCGCTGGATTAGGTCCTCGTCCTCGAGCTCGCCATCGAGCTCGACAATCTCCGTCCGCCGCGGAACGGCGAACTGTTCTTTGATCTCCGTGAGCTCCTGCTTGATGATCTCGACGATGCGCTGACGCGACGAGAGGATGTCGAGGTAATCCTTGATCTGATCAGCGAGCTTCTTGAGCTCGTTGCCGATCTCATCCCGACCAAGTGCCGTCAGGCGTTGCAAACGCAGATCGAGGATGGCCTGGGCCTGTTCGGCGCTGAGCCGGTAGGTGCCGGCCTCCGAAATCGTATGACGCGGGTCGGCGATCAGTGCGATGAACGGCGCCACGTCCTGCGCCGGCCAGTCGCGGGCCATCAGCTGCTCCTTGGCCTCGACCGGGGATGGCGCGCGGCGGATCAGGTTGATGACCTCATCGATGTTGGCAACCGCAATGGCCAAGCCAACCAACACGTGGGCGCGCTCGCGGGCCTTAGCCAGCAGGTACTTGGTCCGGCGGCTCACCACCTGCTCACGAAAGCTGGTGAAGGCCGTGATCATGTCCCGCAGGTTGAGCTGCTCGGGCCGGCCGCCGTTGAGGGCCAGCATATTGGCGCCGAACGTCGCCTGAAGGTCAGAATAGCGGTAGAGCTGATTGAGCACGACCTCGGGCACCGCATCGCGCTTCAGCTCGATGACGATGCGCATGCCGTCACGGTTCGACTCGTCCCAGATGTCGGAAATGCCCTCGATGCGCTTCTCGCGGACCAGATCGGCGATGCGCTCGATGAGCACCCGCTTGTTGACCTGGTACGGGATGGCGGTGACGATGAGCGCGTTGCGGTCCTTGCGGATCTCCTCGATGTCCACCTTGGCGCGCATGATGATGGTGCCACGGCCCTTGTGATAGGCCGCAAGCGCGCCAGCCCGGCCGAGGATGAGGCCGCCCGTCGGGAAGTCAGGGCCCTGCACGATCTGGCAGAGCGCATCGAGGCTGATCTCCGGATCATCGAGCGCCGCAAGGCAGGCGTCGATGACCTCGCCCAGGTTGTGCGGCGGGATGTTTGTCGCCATGCCGACGGCGATGCCGCCCGCGCCATTGACCAGCAGGTTCGGGAACTTCGCGGGCAGCACGCTCGGCTCGCGCTCCGAGCCGTCGTAGTTCTCCTGGAAGTCGACCGTGTCCTTGTCGAGATCGTCGAGCAGGAACTGGCTGATGCGGGCAAGACGGCACTCGGTGTACCGCATGGCCGCCGGCGGGTCGCCGTCGACGGAGCCGAAGTTCCCCTGTCCGTCGACCAGCGGCACGCTCATGGAGAAATCCTGAGCCATGCGCACCAGCGCATCGTAGACCGCTGCGTCGCCGTGCGGGTGGTACTTACCGATGACGTCGCCGACCACGCGGGCGGACTTCTTGTAGGGCTTGTTCCACTCGAGCCCCAGCTCGTGCATGCCGTAGAGGATGCGGCGGTGCACGGGCTTCAGACCGTCACGCACGTCCGGCAGCGCCCGGCTCACGATCACGCTCATGGCGTAATCGAGGTACGAGCGCTTCATTTCCTCTGTGACGGAGACGGGGCGAATATCGCTCGGCCCGCCGCCGGCAGGTGCAGTCTTGTCGTGATCTGTCAAGTTGATACCAGTCCAAACACAGCAGAACGCACGCCGTCTTAGGCGTGCGCTCAGCAGAATCCAAGGGCACGCGAACTATACTCTGGCGAGGCACTTACCCGCAACTTGGCCCGCGAGCAATGCGTCGCAGCGTGCCCTTAAGATGGGGATTCGGCGGCCGATTTTGAAGCAGTCACAGGGACTTGCACCGCCTGTCGCAATAGGACACGCGAGCGAAGCATACGAAGCACTCTGCGCCCAGGGGTGCGTTTGGAATTGCACGCAGTCCCAGCCGAGCGGCTCGCCTACTTACTTTTCTTCAGGCGAGCGTCAACGCACTTACGCTCTTTCGCGCTCCAATACATGTATGGGCCACAAGTAGCTTTGCCCTTCGGCTTTTTGCTGAACCTGGACGATCATGCTTTGGGTGCGACCGCGCTGAGCCCCGGTTTCACAGTAGCCTCCACCGTCGGCATCAGCGTGTAGCCGAGGGCCGCTATCGAAAGCGAAAGCAAAGTGAGCTGCTTTGCCAGCGTCATGGGTGTCCTCCGCGTCATGTTATCCGCGGCCAAGGCTGTTAAGCCGGACTCCCTACGCCCTGCCAACGGCTAGCATGCGGCCTAAGCGGCCGCAATCAGAACCTCAATCCGCGGCTTCCGCGGCAAATTCTCAATGCAATGCCATTGGTGCCGCGCCGGCCATGGGCTGACTCGAACAAGCCATCAAATGATGCGTTGATCGAGGGAGAAAAATCGATCCCGGCGCGGGGCGAGTGAGGGAGCCCAAGATGCTGACGCGCAACTACAGAGGCGTTGATGGGGTCCAGCTCGCCGCGCTGATATTCGTGGCCCTGGCGCTGGTGCCGGCAGGTGCGCATCTGGCCTCTCTGCCGAACAAGATTTCCCGCCCGCCAGAGGCCTACATGGTCATGCAGCAGGCCTATAACGGATGGGCGTTGTTCGGCATCGTGATCTATGGCGCCCTGCTAACGACGGCGCTCAATGCAATCGCGGTGCGGCGGCAGCGCGGTCCGTTCTGGCTGTCGATCGGCGCTTTCCTGCTGATCGCCGCGACACAGTTCATCTTCTGGACATTCACCTACCCGGCAAATGCAGCCACCAACAATTGGACCGTCATACCGGACAACTTCGAAGGCTGGCGGCAGCAGTGGGAATATTCGCACGCGATCAATGCGCTTCTGACATTCCTTGCTTTCGTGCTGCTGGCGCTCTCGATCCTGGAGACAAGGCGTGAGGCGGAGGAAATACGGCGTGCTTGAAATGTTTCAGGCCAGAACGATCAGCAGCAATCCGGTCGTAACCAGCGCAGCTGTCCAAATAAGGTCGACGTTGATCCACGCGCGGCGCAGGATGGCCAGCCCAACCCAGTCATAAATCAGAACCGCGACGAGCCCAGTCAGGCCGAGCATCGCAAGCATATGGAGACCGACGGCCGCGAGCACGACAGGGGTTGAGCCTGACGCGGTTATTTCGGCCACCGGAGAAGCCGAAAGACAGAGCGGCATCAGCGCCGGAAGCAACATCAATCCGGCCCCATGAGCCGTCGCCATTAGAAACGACCAGAGCATGAGCCCAAGCTGGCCGGTCCGCATGCCCACCCGAATGTGATGCCTGTGCCCGTGGAGCTGATGGTAGACGGCCCATCCGATTAGAAGCAGCCCCGCTCCGAGCTGCACAAGGCGGTCGTCGAACAGAATGCCGGCGATGACGAAAGCCCCAGCCACGATGGCGATGGACAACGTGTGCCCAATTGCGATGGGCACGAGCGACCACAATACGACGGCGCGGTTCTTCCGGTGCAGCCCGAGCGCAACTGCGAATAGCCAGCCCATTGCGGGATTGATGCCGTGGAAGGCACCAAGTCCGCCAACCGCCAGCCAAGGCCAGACAAGGTTCATGGACGACACAAAGGTCGATCCGGCAGCCTGTTCAAATGACTCAGGTCAACCTCGCGTGGGCTGGTCCGGTCACCGACCACCGTCTCAAACGAGCTTCATTCCCGCTCATGGATAGCAAAACGAGTCCGACGAGCAGTCGCCACCCTCGAGCCGGACCTGGTGCGGCCGGTGAGTCGCCGGCCATTCGACAAAGAACCTCTCATCGAAAGCGATCCCCCCTGCGGGATCGGCATCGAGCTTCACCATCCACCCCCGAACGCCTTCCGGATAGAACTGGTCATCGACCACCCCGTACAGCGAGTTCGTGAAATAGACCCGCCGGCCAGCTCGGCTGACCTCGACCATTTGCGGCCCGCCGTTGAGCGGCTTACCGGGCGAGCTGGGGTGCGAGGCCCGTGAGACAATGCCGCCCACCCGGTCCTGTGTCGAGGATGTGGATGCGCGAGGATCTCAAGCCTGGCACGACGAGATAGCGGCGCTCCGTGTGCGGATGAGGCGCGTTGGGGCAGAGGCACGACGAGCAGGCATTCCAGCCGAAGTGGTGCAGCTCGTCGCCGGTGTTTGGCATGTCCACCTTACCGACGACTTGAGAATAGGTCGGAGAGGTCGGGTCGACGTCGACGACTGCAAGACTGTCCGGCACTTCGACCGCGGGATCGAAGGCTGCGACGTAAGCCAAAGTCTCCGGCGGAGCTTTCATCGCCATGCGGGGCGAAGGGCAAAAGGAGGCATCGGGTTTTCAGGTCGCCATGGCGTCCTCTCCAATTTGGCACCCCCACTCCCGGTCGAGAATGTGAACCGCACTCCTCTGGTTGCAATAAGGGCGTATCTGCGCTCGCTCGGGGCAGTGCCTGGAGGAGCAGCCTGGCGAATGAGACCGCGCGAATACGCTAGCTAGGGTCTACTTCCAGAGCCCGTTGTCCGTGGTAGCAACGAAGTCGGGATCGTTCTGGTGGCGGCGCTCGAACTCGAGAAAATCGTAGTAGCCGCAGCGCCTTTCTGCCGGGAACTGGCGGCAAACAGTGGGCCGCGCTTCATAGACGGTGCAGCGACGCGTCTTCTGGTCAAGGAAGCGACAGGCTCGTCCAAAATGCGCATCGGCCCTGCGCCTCAAGACGCGTTTGCGGCCGTGGGCTGACTTCGTGAACTTGCGTTCTGCTTCTTCCGGAGAGATGCCGAAATGCTTCGCAAGCCGCACTACGTCGCGCACCGTCACCGCGATAACTGGGTAGGAACAGCAATAAGCCGGGCACTTGCTGCAGTCGTAGCACACGCGAGTCATCGGAGGCCCTCGCCGAGGCGCGCCGTCTTAACAGATAAATCGGCCATTTGGATATAGCGATTGCATATTGCTTGATTCGAAAAACTTCCAGCAGAACAGCAACTCCAGGCTTTGTCGCCGGATCGGAGCCGGTCTAGTGTCCGAAACGGGAGCCAGGCTTGAGTGTGCGATGTACGCACCCAGCTCTGAAGATATAGAAGGATCGCATTCGAGGAAGGCACCATGAGCAGTTCTTTGTTCGATCTTACCGGACGCGTCGCCATCGTGACGGGTGGCAACGGCGGCATCGGCCTGGGGATGGCAACAGGTCTCGCGGAAGCCGGTGCGGCTATCGTCATCGCTGCGCGCGATCAAAAGAAATCTGCCGAGGCTGCGGAGAAGCTTCAGAAGCTCGGCGCGCGCGTTGCGACGGTTGAGGTCGACGTCAAGGACCAGGAGTCGGTCAAGCGCATGGTGCAAGCGACACTCGATAACTTCCAGCGCGTCGACATCCTCGTCGCCAATGCCGGTGTCAACATCCGCAAGCCGCCACAGGACATGAGCGCCGAGGAGTGGCAGACGGTGCTCGACGTCAATCTCAACGGCCCGTTCTTCTGCGCGCAGGCCGTGTATCCCGCCATGAAGGCGCAAGGAGGCGGCAAGATCATCACCATCGGGTCGATGACATCGATTTTCGGCGTGCCCTTCGCACCAGCTTACAGCGCCGCGAAGGGCGGCATCGTTCAGCTGACTCGCTCACTCGCGACGGCCTGGGCCAAGGACAACATTCAGGTCAACTGCGTGCTGCCGGGCTGGATCGATACTGACCTCACGCGGCAGGCGCGCAAGCAGGTGGAAGGCTTGCACGAGCGGATCGAGGCACGCACGCCAGCCGGTCGCTGGGGCGATCCGAAGGACTTCGCTGGCATCGCCGTGTTCCTCGCAAGCCGTGCCTCAGACTTCATTACGGGTGCGGCCATTCCGGTTGATGGCGGATATTCGGTAAGCGGCGGATAACCCGAGCGCGGCAGTGCGGAATGTGAGGTCGTGAGCTGCTTACTTGAGCCCGTGGCAGCAGCTCAAGCCACACCGTCCGACCACCTCACGATTTCACCCCCTTTCGAGTGGCCCCCTTGCCACAGATTTTCCGCTATGGTCTGCACCACTCGGAGCCTGTGGTGATCAGTGGGGGGAACAATGGCGGATTCTGCGCGAGCTGCTGCGGACACCGAGACACCAGTCAACCCTTACAGTCTGCTCGAGGCCGTCAACAGCTCGAGCGACACCGCGCATACGGCCTGGCTGATCTTCATCGCCATCATGGCCTACCTCATGGTGGCCGTCGCGGGCGTGACCCACAAAGATTTGCTGCTCGAGACTCCGGTCTCCCTGCCTATCCTGCAGGTGGACATTCAGCTCACGCAGTTTTTCAGGTTTGCTCCGATCCTCCTTGTCCTTTTCCACCTCGGCCTGATCTCTCAGCTCGTGCTGCTTGCGCGTAAAGCGCTCGAATTCGATGCTGCCGTCCGGGAGCTTGAGGTTAGCAAGCGGCGCACGCATCCGCTCCGTCTGGAGCTGAACAACTTCTTTTTTGTTCAGGCTATCGCCGGTCCGCACCGGAGCGTAGTGATGAGCCTCTTCTTGCACGGCATGTCGTGGCTGACGCTCGTTGTTCTGCCCGTCGTGCTCCTGCTCTACATCCAGATCTCATTCCTCCCGTACCACGACGTGACGGTGACCTGGATCCACCGTATCGCGCTCGCTTTCGACGTTTTCATGCTCGTGCTGATCGGCATTTTCCTGACGCGAGCTGAAACCTCCTTTTTCACAGCCTTTTGGCGCACGACGCTGCAGCATCCGCTGAGCTTCATCGTCACGACAGGCGTGCTGGCGATCGTCTCCTTTTTCTCGTTTTTCGTCGCGACCGTGCCAGGCGAGCAGCTCGACCGTCTGACGCGCACTTTCCTGCCGCCGGAGATCGCGGATGGAACCGAATACGCCAAAATGGCAGGCTTCGCAGTGCCTTATTTGGAGGCCCGTGCTGACGGCTCGCTCTGGGGCCTCTTTCACCGCAACCTCGTCGTGACGGATGAGGATCTGGTCACAGGGCGCGGCCGTATTCGCGTCAACGATCCCAGCATCAGCCTGCGCGGTCGCGACCTGCGCTATGCCAGGCTGGAACGCGCCGATTTGAACCGGGTCGATTTCACCGGCGCCATGTTGGACGGCGCGAGTTTCGTTGGCACGGACTTGAGCAACGCCCGGTTTCAATGCGGGGACGTTTCCGAGCTCATCCTGAGCTCCGACAGGGAGCGCGCCCGCTGCACGAGCGCCCGCGGCGCAAACTTCACCCGGGCGAGGCTGACGGGCGCACGCATGGCCGGTGTGGATCTCAGAGGGGCTGTGCTCGAGGAGGCAGATCTCGAGGGTGCGGAGCTGGCACACGCATGGCTTGCCGGAGCCAACTTCGCCGGAGCGAACCTCGAGAAGGCGGATCTCACCGGCGGCGTCGACATGCAGGGCGCGAATTTTCTCGTCGCCTCGCTACAAGGGGCAGACTTGACCGGAGCCCACGCTCAAGGAGCGGATTTCTCCAGCGCTGGAATGCAGGCCACCATCCTGACCCATGCGCGGCTGCACGGCGCCAGCCTGCGCGATGCCGATCTCGAAGGCGCAAGCCTGCAGTACGCGCGCCTGCTCGGTGCGGATCTAACTGGGGCGAAGCTAGCTGCAGCTGACCTGCGCCGCGCAGCCGTCTGGCAGGCCAGTCCGCCGCCCCCCGAGAATCTCACCTTGGCCGATCTCGACTCCCTCGACACCACCCCTCCTTCCGATGAGGAGATCACGGCCTTGGCCGCCGTGATCGAGCGCATTCCAAATCCGGTAAAGGACCTCGTCAGCGAGGCAGTGGCGAAGGTCCTCGATGCCAACCAGAGGCGCCAGTGGGAGACATCACCCCAACGCCAGCGATGGCACCAGCTGATGCTGGCCAGCGCAAGCCGCGACCCGAATTACTCAGCACAGCTGACGGATCATCTGGTGCGGCTCATGTGCCACTCCCGCTGGTCCAACGGCTCTGTTGCGACAGGGGTCGCCAAGCGCGCCCAATCGCCGCAATTCCAAGGCGATATCACCGCAGTCCACTATCGCCTGACCTCGAAGGATTGCCCAGCCTCGCAAACCGTCGCCAAGAAGCCGGTTCGGGACCTGATGGTGGCAGTGGACAGCATCCGTTACGACCGCACGGCGCCGAGCGAACCTTTCCAGGCTAGTGCGAGCGGGTCCGACAACTGACAAACTAATGTGCTCCAGGCCGTCCCTTGCAGCGGCGGCCTCGCTCCACTATTGTGGAACGAAGTGAGAACGTCAAAAGGCGTGGACAGGTGAGTGCGTCCCCCGCTTTCCCAATTCGTTGATGCAACGCGAATCGGGCATGTCGGTGTCCGACGGGTTGAGCCCAGCGGCGGCGCACATTGAGGAGTTCAAGATGGCTGGTTCCGTGAACAAGGTGATCCTCGTCGGCAATCTCGGCAGGGATCCGGAGGTTCGCCGCACGCAGGATGGTCGGCCAGTTGTCAACCTGAGGGTGGCGACGAGCGAGAGCTGGCGTGACAAGTCCACTGGCGAGCGCCGGGAGAGGACGGAGTGGCACTCGGTCGTGATTTTCAACGAGAACCTGTGCAAGGTCGCGGAGCAGTATCTGCGCAAAGGTTCGAAGGTCTACATCGAGGGGCAACTGCAGACACGCAAATGGCAGGACCAGTCCGGCCAGGAGCGCTACACGACCGAGGTGGTCGTGCAGGGGTTCAACGGCCAACTCACGATGCTGGATAGCCGTCCTGGCGCCGGCCTGAATGACGGTGGCCAATCCGATTACGAGCCCGATCCCGGATTCGGCTACAGTGAGCCGCGCCGCGGCTCGAAGCCGGTCGGCGCCAGCACCTTCGACAACCCGCTCGACGACGAGATCCCGTTCTAGAGGGGCTTAGTCAGCGGCAAGTAGTCTCCGGCGCCCACTTGGGCATTGCTGACAAGATGCTTTGATAGCCCCTTCCCTCTTCCAGGCATGAGGGACTTCCCAGGTTGCATTTGCGCCCGGACAAGGCGCTCAGGGGCGTGGCTGGGTGCCGGAAAGGGCGTAGCTCATCATCTTGTAGGCCAGTGCTGCTGCCGTGTAGTCGGCGAAGTGGAGCCCTTGAATGGGTGCCAGCTCGACGAGATCAGCGCCGACGATCCGGCTGACCTCGGCTGCGCGTTTCAGGATGGCCAGAGCCTGCAGGTACTGCAGGCCGCCCGGCGTCGGCGTTCCGGTCGCCGGCATGACCGCGCTGTCGAGCCCGTCGATGTCGAACGTGACGTACACCGGCCGCCCGCGTAAAGGCGCCACGATCTCCTCGATGTCCCACTGGGCCTGATCCTTGGCCCAGCGAATGTGAATGCGGTGCCGATTGGCCTCCAGGTAAGCGACTTCCTCAGAAGAGATCGCGCGAATGCCGACCGAAACCAGCTTTACGTTCTCGTGGTCGAGCACACGGCGCATGGCCGAGGCGTGGGAATAGTGCTCGCCCAGATAGCCATCCCGCAGATCTGCATGGGCATCGAACTGGAGCACCACAAGATCCGGATAGGCCGCCGCGAAGGGACGAATAGCGCCCGCCGTAAGCGAATGCTCCCCGCCGAGAACAAAGGGGAATCGGTTCTGCGCCAGGACTGTCCCCACGATGCCAGCGAGCTGATCGAGGGCCGCCGCGAGTGGCTTTTCGATGACGGGCGGACGGAGCGTGGCAATCCCGTAGTCGAGATACGGCTCGCGCCACAGCTCCTCATCGAATAGCTCCAGCTGATGACTCGCCGCGAGGATGGCGGCCGGCCCTGCGGCTGTACCGGTTCCGTAGGTTACGGATGCTTCGAGCCCGAACGGGATCACGACAGCGCGCGCCTCGTGCGGCCTGTCCGCATCGGCTCGATCCGGCTCGAGGAAAGCCTCGCTGGCAGGCAAGTAGTCGAGCCCGTCCGGATGGATGTCGCTCATGTTCAGTCTGCCGTCCCGTAAAGAAAACCCCTCCTCCCGCGAGGGGAAGAGGGGCCTGAGCAATCCGTGCTGAACTCAAGCGTTCTGAGCGATCTGCTGCTTGGACTCACCGTACATTGTGTACATCGGCTCGTCCAACAGGATCACCTCGTCGTAACGGCCATAGCCATTGAAGTTGCTGGCAATGGCGCGCCCGTAAGCGCCGATATTGCCGATTTCAATGTAGTCCCCCTCGCGGATAGACTCCGGCAGGAAGAAGGGACCCTTCATGAAATCGATCGAGTCGCAGGTCGGCCCCCACATGGAGAACGGCACCATGCGCTCGCCCTTGCTCGGCTCGCGGCTGACAAGCCGGACTGGAAATACAAATCCGAGGTGTGCGGAATCGAACAGCGCGCCATAGCCGCCATCGTTGATGTAAAGCTCATTACCCTTACGCGCATCGACCTGAACGATCAGGCTCTCGGCCTCGGCAACGAGCGCCCGGCCCGGCTCACAGATGAGACGGCACGACTCGCTCACCGGCAGCTTCTCGAATCCTTTCCGGATCGCCTCGATGAACGCTGACAACGGCGCAGGCTCGCTGTCGCTGTAGCGCGAGGGAAATCCCCCGCCGACGTCGATGGCGTCGACGACCACGCCCGCCTTGACGATGAGCTTGTGCACCTCCTCGAGCGCCGTCACGAATGCGTGCGGCGTCAACGTCTGCGAGCCCACGTGAAAGGTGATGCCGAGCTCGTCGGCCACCTGGCGGGTCTTCACCAGCAGGCGAACGGCCTTCTGCCCGGACACGCCGAATTTCCGCTCCAGCGGAATCCGGCTGTTCTTCGCGGGCACGGCCACGCGCACGAAAAGCTCAAGATCTTTGGCGCCACCAGTCTCCTCGATGATCTTCGCGAGCTCTTCCTCGGAATCGAGCGCGAAGCACTTCACGCCAAACTCGAAGTAGGCGCGTCGAATCGCCGTCCGCGACTTCACCGGGTGCATGAAATGCAGCTTCACGCCGGGGATGGTGGCAGCATCCTCCAGCTCCGGCAACGAGGCGACGTCGAATTGCCGAATCCCCGCGCCGAAAAGCGCGCCGAGCAGAAACACGGAGCTGTTGGCCTTGTAGGCGTACGCCACCTCACCGGGAAAGTTCTCGAGGAACCACCGCGCGGCCCGGCCCGCAGCATGCGGACGGGCGGCAAGCACCGGACGATCGGGCTTCGAGTGGGCAATCAGCGCCGCCGCAGACGGAAATCTTTCCATTTCATGGGACCTCCACCAGTCAAAGAAACGGACCAGATGGCGCCTTGCTGAACCAGCAGAGATCGCCGCTTCCGAACTATTCAAACGAGTCGCCGAAATAAGATCGGTTGCCAGGCGTGTAAAGGGCGTTGAAGAGCTCGGCGCGCATTTTTCTGTCGCCCCGCCTCAAAAGACGCACCGAGCAGCGCGGCTCGGAAGAACAGATCAGAAGATCGGAGTGGCGCGGAAGGTAAACGACCTCAATTCGCGCCACGCAGTTTCTGCACCAAAATCAAATGTAAGCGTCTGATCGAGTGCTCAGCTTCAGGGACGCGAAATGCGCTGTCGCATTTCCTCGCACGGGTCAGGCCGCTCCGCGCGTGAGGTGATCCATACATAATCGGTCGCTGGCTGCCCGTCAGGATCGAGCGGCACATAAGGGGCAGCTTCTGTTATGCCGGGGTCCGCTTCTACGAAGGTAACCACACCAATATTTGACCCCGGAGCACGGCGGCGCAAATGCCAGGGCACGCCGCGGTCCGAACGAACGTGACCATTGCCCGCCAACAAGACCGCGGCGCCGTTTGCCGCCATCGCGCTTATCATCCTCTCCGCAAGATGCGCATCGCGATATTGCTGGGCGAGCGCCATCGGCGGGAACGCGCTTTCAGGCACCAATCCGCAATGGTTTTCCTCGATATCCTTGATGAGAGCCGCGTACAGGTGCGGCTCAAGTTGCTGGTCGAGCCCTAGGCGGGATCGCTCCTCATCCAGCAGAGACGCCAGCCCTTCACGTGCCACCTTTCGGATTGCCTCGGCCGGGGTGTTGCCAGCGAAGATGGGCAGCCGAAATTTCAGCGCCTGCTCGAACAGTGGTGAAAACATAGCCGCCGAGGGCCAGCCGCTCCGATCCCAGTCGAGCTTCTGAAGAAGCGCGCCCGCGTCTGCTCGTTCGTCGGAAGCAAGGAAGTCATCAACCAGGCTCTGCTGATCGGCGCGAATATGCTCGAACACCACAGCTGGGCCCCTCTCGCCCGACGCGCTTCGACGGGTGGCAAGCTCGCCGATTATCCATGCGCGAAGGCTGTGGTGCTCGGGATTGTCGTGAACTTCACCGAGCAGAATGAGCGGCGTGCTCGAGAGACCTTCCAGCAATTCTTCTCGCGAGACGGCACGGCCTTCCCGGGCCGACCAGATCGTACCCACGAGCGCCTGGTCCTGAGCCGACACTCGACCCTCCGTTTGGGTTGCACTGCCACTCTGCGCGCTGGCACCTTCGGCCGGGAAGATTAGCAGGCCAAGGCTCAGCACCACAGCAGCGCAGCGCCCCACGGCCATACTAACGCTCCTTGAGCGGCGGCAAGCCCTTGCGCTCGCGCATCATGTTCACGAAGCGGATGAACAGATAGTGGCTGTCCTGCGGGCCAGGCGAGGCTTCTGGGTGATACTGGACTGAGAACACCGGCCGGCCCTTGAGCCGCAAGCCGCAATTGCTCCCGTCGAACAGCGAGATGTGCGTCTCCTCAACATCGGTCGGCAGCGTATCGCGGTCTACGGCGAAGCCGTGGTTCATGGACGTGATCTCGACCTTGCCGGTCGTGAAGTCCTTTACCGGGTGGTTCGCTCCGTGGTGGCCTTGGTGCATCTTCACGGTGCGTGCTCCAACGGCAAGGCCAAGGAGCTGATGGCCGAGGCAGATGCCAAACAAGGGCAGTCCCGAGTCGATCAGCCGCTGGATCTCAGGCACAGCATACTTGCCCGTTGCCGCTGGATCTCCTGGTCCGTTCGAGAGAAACACTCCATCGGGTTTCCGCTCGAGGATCTCTTCCGCGGTCGTTGTGGCAGGAACCACCGTCACGCGACACCCGGCGCTCGCGAGCGAGCGAAGGATGTTCCGTTTCAGGCCATAGTCGACCGCGACGACGTGAAACTCGGGATTGAGCTGGCGGGGATAGCCTTTGCCCCACACCCAGCGCATCTCGTCCCACGTGTAGCTCTGGCCGGTCGTCACCTCCGGCACGAGGTCAAGCCCCACGAGACCCGGCCAGGCCCGTGCCTCCGCCTTCAGCTTCTCGATGTCAAAGACCCCAGACGGCTCATGCGAGATGACCGCATTGGGCATGCCCTGAGCGCGAATCCGTGCGGTCAACGCCCGCGTATCGACCCCGCAAATCGCGATGATGCCACGCGCCTTGAGCCAAGCATCGAGATGCTCAACCGCGCGGTAATTGGACGGAGACGTAATATCGGCCCGCAGCACGCAACCGCGCACGCCAGAGCGCATGGCGAGGTTGGAGGTCTCGGTATCCTCGGGATTGGTGCCGACATTGCCGATGTGCGGGAAGGTAAAGGTGATGATCTGCCCGGCGTAGCTGGGATCGGTGAGGATCTCCTGGTAGCCGGTCATGGCGGTATTGAAGCAGACCTCGCCGACTGCCGATCCGACTGCTCCCAGCCCACGGCCGGTGATCACGGTGCCGTCTGCAAGCACAAGGCGGGCAGTCATCAGCGGCTCGGCCCAGGGCGCGGGCGCACTGCGGCGGATGGATTGGGTTATCGCTGTCATGATCGGCTCCAGGCGGCGCGGCCGCATCGGCAAAGGGCACCGCTCGCTGCATCGCAATAAGCTGTTTGCAGACCGGCAACCTATGTGAGGCGGCGGAACGCGTCAATCAATGGGTGCCAGCCTTGCGACGATGCCACTGGGGGCGTACATCACGCCAATACTAGGAGGAGGTGTCATGCGCGATCAGATCAACCAGGCCATCAAGGAGGCCATGAAAGCGGGTGACAAGCGCCGGCTTGCTACCTTGCGGCTCATCTCCGCGGCCATCAAGGATCGCGACATTGCAGCTCAGATCGACAGCGCCGGGCAGCCCACCGGCACTGACAAGATTTCCGACGCGGAGGTTCTGCAGCTCCTCCAGAAGATGGTGAAGCAGCGGCGCGAGTCGGCTGAAACCTATCGCCAGGCTGGACGCCAGGACCTCGCTGACCAGGAGTTGGCCGAGATCGCCGTTATTGAGGAATTTCTGCCGAAACAGCTCAGCGAGGAGGAGACCCGCGCTGCGGTGGCCGAAGTGGTGCGAGAGCTCGGCAGCGCCAGCCTCAAGGACATGGGCCGGACAATGGCCGCTCTCAAAGAGCGCTATGCAGGCCGCATGGACTTCGCCAAAGCGAGCGCAATCGTGAAGGAGCTCCTAAAGTAGCCGGTGGTTTCCATCCGCGGCCTCCTGTGGATAGCGGGTCTAAGCCTACGATAACGCCTTGGCAGGGCGGTAAAATTGGCGCGAATCGGCTTAGTGAAGTGCGTCGTAACGTGGGATCAATCGGGTTCGATGCGCTTTCCGCCCGCCCTTCTCGACGAGATTCGCGCCCGGCTGCCGGTTAGTCAGGTGGTCTCGCGCAAGGTGTCCCTGAAGCGGCAGGGGCGCGAGTATGTCGGGCTCTCACCTTTCAAAGCGGAGAAGACGCCCTCCTTCTTCGTCAATGATCAGAAGGGCTTCTATCACTGCTTCTCCTCGGGCGAGCACGGCGACATCTTCACGTTCCTCATGAAGACGGAGGGGCTGTCGTTCCCTGAAGCGGTGGAGCGGCTGGCTGCCGAAGCTGGTGTGCCGATCCCGCGGATGAGCGACGCGGACGCACGCAAGGAGGATCAGCGCGTCCGGCTCTTGGCCGTATTGGAAGCAGCGGCGAGCTTCTTCGAGGCAGAGCTCCGGGGCAGCGGCGGCGCCGAGGCACGGCGTTACCTCGAGCGGCGCGGCGTTTCATGGGACGCGGTCACGCGGTTTCGCCTTGGCTACGCGCCTGCTGGGCGAGCAGCGCTCAAGGAGCATCTGGCGAGGTTAGGTTTCACCGCCGAGGAAATGACGCTCTCCGGCATGGTGGTTGCGGGAGACGACATCCCCGTCTCTTACGATCGCTTCCGGCATCGGGTAATGTTTCCGATCTGCGATCACAAAGGCCGGATCATCGCCTTCGGCGGGCGGGCGCTCGATGCCAATGCCACGGCGAAATACCTGAACTCGCCGGAGACGCCGCTTTTCCACAAGGGGAACGTCCTCTTCAACGCCCACCAGGCCAGACCGGCCGCCTACGAGCGCAACCAGATCATCGTGGTCGAAGGCTACATGGACGTCATCGCCCTGAGCGAAGCGGGATGGACGAACACGGTAGCCCCACTCGGCACGGCGCTCACCGAAAACCAGCTCCACCTTTTATGGCGAATGGCTCCGGAGCCGATCCTGTGCTTCGACGGGGATTCAGCCGGACGCCGCGCCGCCTATCGGGCAATCGATGCGGCGCTTCCGCACCTCCAGCCTGGGCGCAGCTTGGTGTTCGCATTCCTCCCCGAAGGCTCCGATCCCGATGATCTGGTGCGGCAGCAGGGGGCCGAGGCTATGCGCCGCGTCATCGAAAAGGCTACCCCGCTCGTTGAGGTGCTGTGGGAACGTGAATGGAAGTCCGGTGAATGGTCCACACCCGAGCGCCGGGCTTACTTGGAGCGGCGGATCGCAACCTTGCTCTCGCGCATCGGCGATACGACAGTTCGGCAACATTATGCCCGCGCATTGAGGAGCAAGCTTCAGGAGGCTTGGCCCGCAATACCCCCTGCCCCGCATCGGCACTACCGCGCCCAGTGGGACCGGCGGCAGCCTTACCGTTCCAGCATCCCGTCGCGTTACGATCTTCAGAGCCGGTTCGCCGGAAGGTTCGGGTCTCCGCAAAGGCCGCGGCCGAGTGAAAGCCTGAGAAGGAGTCGGCTCGTTGGGCCAGGATACGTGCCCTATCGGGAGGCGTTGCTTCTGCGCACCCTCTTGAATCACCCCTGGCTGGTCGAGGAACACGCTGAAAAGATAGCGGCTATCGAGTTCAGCCTGCCGCCGTTAGCCAAGCTGCGTGACGCCATTCTGTCACTCAAAAGTCACGATATCTCACTTGACAGCAGCCGTTTGCGCACCCAATTGGAGGCGCAGAGCTTGCATCAGGCGATCGATCTCGTCGAGCGGACGATTACGCATAGGTGCTATCGGTTTGCCGAGGCGGATGCGGAACGGGCTGATGTTGAGGCTGGCTTTTGTGATGCCCTCGCGTTGCATGAGCGCCAGATAAGCCTGAAGAAAGCCCTTGAAGCCGCGGAGCGCGATTTCCTCGAGGATGGGAGCGAGGAGTCGCTGGCTAGACTTTACGAGGTGCAGCGCCTGATTGCGAGCCTGGACGGTTGACGCATTCTTGGATTAAACAGCTGCGCTGGCCAACGAGCAGGCGGCGCCGAGGAGGCGCGGCCCTATGGTTGTTTGGGGGGCCTTAGCTTTTGGTGGACATGAGCCTCAAGAGAGTTGCCGGGTAGAGATGCTTCCAATCTTTTTTGAAGACTCGTTCCGGCTCAGCCGACCAAGGCCAACGTGCATAAAGGGCCTTCGTGCACGTCATCGTCCAAGCAGCCCGCGCCTGCCTACAGCACGTCTGATCGGTAATACGTGAGCCTGTCGCTGCCCAATGTCGAACGCATTCTCTTCCGCTGAGCCTCGCACGCAGATGACACAGAAAACTGAAGAGCAAACGCCACCTCAGGCCGAGCCGGAGCGCGACAGCCCGGTGCTCGATCTGACGGACCAGGCTGTCAAGCGGCTGATCAAGACCGCCAAGGCCCGCGGCTACGTTACGTATGACGAGATAAACGCCGTCCTGCCCTCTGAGGAGGTGTCCTCGGAGCAGATCGAGGACGTGATGGCCATGTTCTCCGACATGGGCATCAACGTCATCGACGGTGACGACCTGGATGAGACCGAAGAGGAAGAGGGGGACAGCTACGACGACGACGATGTCGGCCGGGCCCTGACGACACAGTCGCTGCCGTCGAAATCCGATTCGCGCTCAGAACCGATGGAGCGCACGGACGACCCTGTCCGCATGTACCTCCGAGAAATGGGGTCAGTGGAGCTTCTGTCCCGCGAGGGCGAGATCGCCATTGCCAAGCGGATCGAGGCGGGCCGCGAGGCGATGATTGCCGGGCTTTGTGAAAGCCCCCTCACCTTCCAGGCCATCATCATCTGGCGGGACGAGCTGAACGAAGGCAAGGTCCTGCTCCGGGACATCATCGACCTCGAGGCGACCTATGAGGGCCCGGACGCGAAGGCAGCCCCCGTCGTGGATGCAGATTCCGAAGATCGCGCCAATGGCGAGCCGCTGGGCGATCTCGATGACGAGGACGACTACGAGAACGCCATGTCGCTTGCCGCGATGGAGGCGGAGCTCAAGCCCAAGGTCCTCGAAACGTTCGACCGCATCGCGGCCAATTACAAGAAGCTGCGTAAGTTGCAGGACCGCAACCTGGAGATGCAGGTTGCGGGCGAGCAGAGCACGCGCCAGCAGCAGAAGGCCTATGCCAAGCTGCGCGAGGAGATCATCAAGGACGTCAAGAGTCTTCAGCTCAACAACAACCGCATTGAGAGCCTCGTCGAGCAGCTGTACGCGATCAACAAGCGTCTGGTGAGCCTCGAAAGCCAGCTCATGCGCCTGGCGGAGAACCACGGCGTTTCGCGCAACGAGTTCCGGGACGAGTACTACGGCAACGAGCTCGACCAGACCTGGCTCGACCGCATGGCCCAGTCCGGCAAGAAGAACTGGGCCAACTTCATCAACAATGAGCGGGCTCAGATCGAGGAGATCCGCGCCGAGATCCACAATCTTGCAACCGAGACCGGCCTGGAGATCCCCGAGTTCCGGCGCATCGTCCAGACCGTGCAGAAGGGCGAGCGCGAGGCCCGGCAGGCGAAGAAGGAGATGGTGGAGGCCAACCTGCGCCTCGTCATCTCGATCGCCAAGAAGTACACGAACCGCGGACTGCAGTTCCTGGACCTGATCCAGGAGGGCAACATCGGCCTAATGAAGGCGGTCGACAAGTTCGAGTACCGCCGGGGCTACAAGTTCTCGACTTACGCGACGTGGTGGATCCGGCAGGCGATCACCCGCTCGATTGCCGACCAGGCGCGCACCATCCGCATCCCCGTGCACATGATCGAGACGATCAACAAGATCGTGCGCACGAGCCGGCAGATGCTGCACGAGATCGGCCGCGAGCCGACGCCGGAGGAGCTGGCCGAGAAGCTTGCGATGCCGCTCGAGAAGGTGCGGAAGGTGTTGAAGATTGCCAAGGAGCCAATCAGCCTCGAAACGCCGATCGGCGACGAGGAGGACAGCCACCTCGGCGACTTCATCGAGGACAAGAACGCGATCCTGCCCATCGACGCGGCTATTCAGTCGAACCTGCGCGAGACAACGACCCGCGTTCTTGCCTCCCTCACGCCGCGTGAGGAGCGCGTGCTGCGCATGCGGTTCGGTATCGGTATGAACACGGATCACACGCTCGAAGAGGTCGGCCAGCAATTCTCGGTCACCCGCGAGCGTATCCGCCAGATCGAGGCCAAGGCGCTCCGCAAGCTGAAGCACCCGAGCCGCAGCCGGAAGCTAAGGAGCTTTTTGGATAACTGACGGCTACGATCACTCCCGATAGTGTTGCTCCGAGCCAATGTTACGCCCAACTCTCGCCAGGGTGAGAGAGTTGGGCGCTGTCCAAGTGCAAGTAGCAGTTCAATGGTTCTGGCGGAGGCCCGAGACTTCAGCTCACCGGCAGCAAGAGCGCTTGGCGCCATATCCTGCCAGCCTGGTGCTCGTGGCCCGTCTAGTGCTTGTGCCTACTTTTTCGCTGGCGGCGGCGATGCCTTCGTATTCGTTGGAGCCGCATTCGTTGGAGCTGCTGCCTTCGTAGCAGATTTCTGCTTGGCTTCGGGCCCGCCTTTCTGGTCAGCAGCGGCGGTTGGAGCGGGAGCAGGCTGCATCTGCACGCCCAAGCCAAAGAGTCGCCAGTCTCCGCCGACGTACTCGAACAACATATCGAAATTGATGCGCTCGGGCTTTGTGTCGACAAAGCCGGTAAGCCGCAGTCGACCGGCATCATCAATGGCGGGTTGGCGCACAAGTTTGGGATTGAAGAACAGGATTGGAGAGAAGTCCAATCTGCGCTGCCGCAGCTCCCTGAATATGTCCGACAATTGCGCGGCCGAGTTCACGGCCTGGAACGACGGGCTCCCCAGATCGCGGACCACTGTGTAATTCCCAGTCTTATTAGCCTGAGAAAGAGCGATCAGAGTTGTCCTGATCAGCATGTCCATTTTGTACGCATCCGGCATTCCTGGCCGTTGCGCGGCCGCCGCTCCTCCCGTCTGCCCTTCCTTTGATTGGGCCACCTGCGCCACAACTTCCTCCGTCGGCGCCCCCAACAGCACCCCGCACGCTGCGGCTCCAAGTATCAACGCGCACAGGATCGAACGAAAATTCATTGAAGCACCTCACGCGCCACAAGCTCGGGGCAAGTTTCCTATCGCAGCATGCATTTGTCAGCAGGCGAAAAGCGGGCGGACGCAAGGATGGCAGCTTCCGGAAATAAGCAGCTAACCGGAACGAAAGAAGGGACGCACCCGGCGCCTCTACCGGATGCGTCCCCGAGTGGTCACAGATACTGGTTACCAGGTGATCTGCAGACCAGCGCGGCCACCAATGCTGCTTTTGCTGCTCCGGTTTCCGAACGACTCCTCCTTGAGGGTGAAGCCGACGGCACCACTCAGGGCCCAACGCTCACCAGTACCCATAAGGTCATGCCCGAGAACACCCATGGCGGAGAAGCCCAGAGCGATGTTGCCTTCCCAATAGGCCATGTTACCGGCAATACCAAACACCTCACCGGCGACGAGATCGGGGTTCTCAAGGGCCATCGCAAGAGCAACGCCACCATTCAGCTTGCTGAGCTCTTCAAACAGCAACCCGCCGTCAGTAGCCAAGTTACCATTGCGATCCGACGTCACGACTTCGAGCGGACCGCTCTGGCGTAATTTGCTCAGGTCTGAAGTGATGCCGGGTGCGGTGTAAGTGTGATGGCTCGTGCCAAGCACGAACTGGTCTCTAAGACTGGCAACTGCGCCGTGGCCATGCGAGTCGGTACCGATAGCGACAGAACCCTTCCCATCCGCGTGGGTGTGCGCACCTATAGCCGTCGAGTGCTGTCCATGGGCCTTAGCATCGTAGCCATAGGCAGTGGAGTGCCAACCGTAAGCCTCTGAGAAGGCACCCGACGCCGTCGCACCAACGCCTATCGCTTCGGAGGCATAGCCGTTCGCCGTCACAGACCATCCAATAGCTTTTGAATGCGCACCGTTCGCCGTGGCCCCCCAGCCGACAGCCACGGCCTTGTGGCCGTCAGCCGTGGTATCGAGACCCACTGCCAACGAATGAGCGCCGGTCGCCGTCGCGCCAAAGCCGTTGGCCTCGGCGCCAAAGCCATCCGCCGTGGCAAAGGGACCCTCGGCTTCAGAGAACGCACCAGTCGCCGTCGCTCCAAAGCCGTCGGCCTCGGCGCCAAAGCCATCCGCGGTGGCAAAGGGACCCTCGGCCTTCGAAAACGCACCAGTCGCTGTCGTTCCAAAGCCGTTGGCCTCGGCGCCAAAGCCATCCGCCGTGGCAAAGAAACCCTCGGCCTCAGAGAACGCACCGGTCGCCGTCGCTCCAAAGCCATTGGCCTTGGCCTTATAGCCGTACGCCGTCGCATAATCGTCTAGGGCTTTCGACTTGGCTCCCGTCGCGGTCGCCCCGCGGCCAACGGCTAACGCGTCATATCCGTCGGCCGTCGCAAAGTCGCCTCTGGCATCCGAGAACGCACCGGTCGCCGTTGCGCCCTCGCCAATAGCCTCGGCCTTGTGGCCGAATGCTGACGCTCTTCTCCCGATGGCTTTGGCAGTGTCACCGACAGCCGTGGCACCAGGTCCGTTTGCCTCAGCCTCCGGTCCACAGGCAAAATCGCCGTTCTGCGTAGCATTGGCACCGGCGGTCACACATTTAGCTTGCGCCCAAGCTGACCCGGTCCCCGCTATCGCCAACGCCAGCACACTCGCCGTCCCAAGCAGCACCGCCCGGCCGCAAGCGCCGACAAGTCTTCTCCTGAAACTCTTCATGGCTTGATCATGCCCCCTCCAGCTCAGCCGGGCGATTCTTGATCCGCATTCTCAATTAGACTTGGCGACCTCTGCGCTAATCGCGAGACCTGATGCTCTCAAAAATAGAAAGCGGGCCCATTAGGCCCGTCAGAGAGTGCGATTCTCCCTCAGCTCCTTTTCGCTAGTTCTGGTGCGTCCTCGCTTCCCATCGCCCAACTTGCCCGACCCGGAACAACATTCCGATGGCTGCTGGTTTTTCCAAGGAAGAATGGCTGCGTAACCGCGAGTCTTACCTGATTTCTTGGCTCAGAATCTTATGCGCCTTGGCAAACCCGCGCAGCGAGAACTCAACCGTGAGTGGTTGCTGCTGTATCGTTCGAGCGGCTACGGAGAATTTTTCACTCAATCGGCCTCAGACCCCCTCACGTTCCCCCAGATCAACGGGATCGTAGCTATCCAGGATGTCGAACGCCTGGCCCACCTTGCTCTCGTCGACCCGGGCTATGACCGTCGCGCCACCCTCGCTGATGCCCTCTTCATAAACACGCTTGTCGTCCTCCGAGGCGAACACGTTGGAGATTGCATCAGACATTGTTTCCCAGATGCTGGGCTCCTCGTGCTCAGCACCGTAGGGGCCTGCGGCGGCTGCCTCACCCGGTTCCGGAAGGGCCACGATCGTGATGTTGTCTCGCGGAATGCCGATCGCCACGAGGTCGTCCACGGCCGACATCGCGGCCTCTCGCTGGTCGTAAAGCGCTGTGAGGGTCCGCTCCATGGTGAGCTCCTTCTCGGCGTTCTCGTGGCTCCACCTTGGCGTGCTCTTCGCGTTCGCCCACTCGGCCGGTAGATCTAGAAGCCGGCATAACTCGACAACGAGCTGCTCTCGTGTCCTTGACTGGTTAACTGTCGTGTACCCCGAATGTTCCCGCGCACTTTGCGCGTGGCCGTAGCAAGGTCTCCTGGTTGGCGCAGCGACGTGGCAGCCCCCTAATCGGAATGGCAGCCGCTGCAAGTGCCGCCAACGGCCGTCATCCACAGGTGCAGCCGCTCAAAGCCTCCCCTCGCCCGAGCTCCCATGCCAACCTTCGCTCCTGATTCGACAGGGGTATGGAATGGGGGGATTGGCAAAACTCGCGCTGGCCAACGGTCAGCGAGCGGCATTCCTTGGCGTCGAGCGGTCCGTCCGTGGTCTGAGATGGCGAGAGCGGATCGATCCCGCAGACCTCAACCTCGCGGCGGCTATCAGCCAGCATCACGATCTGCCGGAGCTTCTTGGCCGGGTGCTGGCCGCCCGTGGCGTCGGCCTCGACGAAGTGCCGACCGTGCTCGACCCGACCATAAAGGCTCTGATGCCGGACCCGAGCGTGCTGCAGGACATGGACAAAGCGGCCGTTCGGCTGGCCGATGCCATCGTAGCCCGCGAGCGCATCGCGCTTTTCGGCGATTACGATGTGGACGGCGCGGCGTGCGTCGCCCTGCTCCAACGGTTCCTCGCCCACCACGGGCTCGGCTGCCGCACTTATATTCCTGATCGCCTGTTCGAGGGCTACGGCCCGAACGTCCCCGCGATCGAGAGCCTCGTAGCCGAAGGCGCCCAACTGATCGTGACCCTGGATTGCGGCACCACCAGCTTCGAGCCCCTTGCCGTAGCTCGCCGGATGGGAGTCGACGTCATCGTCATCGACCATCACCAGGCCGACGAGCAGCTCCCCGAGGTCCACGCCCTCGTCAACCCGAACCGCCAAGATGACCTTTCTGGCCTGGGGTATCTTTGCGCGGCAGGCGTGGCATTTCTCGTGCTCGTAGCGGTGGCGCGTGAGCTCCGGCGGCGGGGCTACTATACGGCCGCACGCCCCCCGGCCGATCTCCTGACGCTCCTGGACCTGGTGGCACTCGCGACCGTGTGCGATGTGGTCCCGCTCACCGGCCTCAATCGCGCCTACGTTGTCAGAGGCCTCCAGGTGATGCGATCGCGCCGGAACGTCGGCCTCACTTCCCTGTTCGATGCGGCTGGCCTTGCTCAGGCGCCAACGCCTTACCATCTTGGGTTTGTATTGGGCCCACGCATCAATGCCGGCGGACGGATCGGCGATGCCGCGCTTGGGGCGCGGCTTTTGGCGACCGACGACGAGGTGGAAGCTGCTCGCATCGCCCAGCTACTCGACAAGCTCAACCGGGAGCGCAAGGCGATCGAGACGGAGATGCTCGAGCAGGCTTTGGCCGAGGCGGAGCAGCACCTCGAGGCGGACCCGAATTTGCCGATTCTGATGCTGGGCTCGGACAGCTGGCACAAGGGCGTGGTCGGGCTGGTCGCCAGCCGTGTGACCGAGCGTTTTCACCGTCCTTCCTGCGTCATCTCCTGGGAGAATGACATCGGGACGGCGTCGCTGCGGTCTGTCCCGGGCGTCGATATTGGCGCGGCGGTCCGGGCGGCGGTTGCGAAAGGCCTTCTGATCAAGGGCGGTGGCCACGCTATGGCGGCGGGGCTCACGGTCGAGAAAGCGCGATTGTCGGACTTGCGGGATTTCTTCTGTGACGTGCTCAGGTCAGCCGCAATGCTCGCGCGGTCCGCTGCCGGGCTGGACATCGATGGCGCCATGACCTCGGGCGGCGTCACGGAAGAGTTGCTGCAGCTCATCGATCGAGCGGGCCCCTACGGGCAAGGCAATCCACAGCCGCGGTTCGCCTTCCCGGCCCACCGCATCAGGTACGCTAAAGTCGTCGGCGAGCGCCACGTGCGCTGTGTCGTTGAAGCGGGAGATGGCTCGCGGGTTGACGCGGTCGCTTTTCGGGCTGCGGGCCAGCCGCTCGGCGACGCCCTCCTTTCGACCGGCGGTCTGCCGATCCACGTCGCGGGCACGCTGCGCCGCGATACGTGGGGCGGCCGCGACCGCATCGAGCTTACGATCGATGATGCCGCCGATCCGCGCCGCTCGCGCTAGCAAGCACCGTACCAAGCCGACTCTGCCTCGGCCATGTGTGGATCGGACTGCGAGGCGAACGAGGTGACGCTCGCTGCCCTTGCCAGGCCCGCCGAACCCCCCTATACAGCCTGGGCCAACGCTCCCTTCGTCTATCGGTTAGGACGCCAGATTTTCAATCTGGAAAGACGGGTTCGACTCCCGTAGGGAGCGCCAAAATTCTCTTAAGCCTGATCTCCAAAGAAGTCGCTTCGCACCAAAGATTTCCGCCGCAAGAATATCGCGGCCAAACCGGTGTTCGCGAAGTTCGACGGTGTGGCGCTAGAGCCTGACTCATTCCCTACGTCAGCCGATTACGAAACAACCACGCCGCAAAGGGCAGGGTCACGGCGGCGACGGCGACGAGGGCAAACATGTCCGGCAACAATTGTTCAAGACCCGCGCCTTCGAGATAAACCCGGCGCGTGATGCTGATGGCGTAGTGGAGCGGGTTGATCATCGTGAAGTATTGCAGGACCACCGGCATATTCTCGGCAGGCGCCATCAGGCCGGATAACAGCATGAACGGCATCAGGAGGACGAAGGTCAGGATCACCGCCTGCTGCATGGTCGCGGCGATCGACGACAGGAAAAGCCCGATGCCAATCGATGCGGCCAGGAAAAGGACGAGGCCGAGATAGAGCACTGCATAGGACCCGGCGAAAGGGATGCGGAACCAGAATAGGGCCACCAGGAAAATCAGGGTCGATTGCACGATCCCCACCAACATCGACGGGACGGCCTTGCCAACCATGATCTCTGCCGGCCGAAATGGCGCGACGAGAAGCTGATCGAATGTTCCTTCCTCGCGTTCTCGCGCCACCGACATGGCCGTCAGCATCATCGTCATCAGCATTGTGATCCTCCCGATGAGCGCCGGGATCATGTTCTAGCGGGTCTCGAGGGACGGGTTGTGCCAGGCTCGTGTCGTCACCTGGACAGTCTCTGCGGCCAGACCGTGGGCGGCCCGCCATTCCTGACTGAAGGCGGCAGCGATCGCGCTAACATAGCTTTGAGCGATGCCCGCAATATTGGAATTGCGTCCATGGCGATGGCCTGCACCGAAGCGGTTTGGCCGACAGTCAGGTTTCGCTCGAAATCGCGCGAGATCAGCACAATGAGAGCGGCACGTTTGTCCTCAAGGTAGGCGGCGGCCCACGTCGGTGAGGACGAGCAGCGAGCCCCGCAACGGCACACCGAACAGAAGCAGGCTACCGATTACCGACAGGGCGAGCCCAAGCAGCCCCAGCACGAAGTACGGAATCATTTTCCCAACGAGCGCTTCAATTAATTGAACCGGAGTCACAAAGAGCGCCTCGAACGTGCCGCGCTCCCACTCACGCGCGACCACCAGAGCTGTCAGCAAGCCCCGATCGGCGTCATGACGAGAACGATCAGGCCGGGCACCAGGAAGTAATGGCCCCTCGAGCATAGCCGAGGGAGATGCGGGCCGAGTTGGAGTCGGCACCATGCAGGATGACCTGAATTTCGGCGGAACCGAGCGCCACCCGACGCGCGAAGTCGGGATGGATGCGGACAATGACTTTGACCGTGCCGTCAAGCAGGAGCCGCTCCGCCGCCATCGTTTGACCGTTGCAGGGTGCAAGCTGGCTCGCTCGCGAGGCGGCAAGGGGGGCGCATCCTTGCGCCGACCTCGGTCAGCGTCGAGAACCGCTTGTGGTTCAACGAAGCCAACGAAAGCACTTGAAATACGGGGAAAGTTCAAATCCGGAGGTGGCGCCGCGGGCGTCGGAGGACGTCTCCTCCATGACGAGTGCCACTGAGACGTTCTTGACGTCCAGGTTTAGGCCGTAGTCGAACAGAACGAGCAGGAGCAGCGGCATTACGATGCGGCAATGCTGCTGGGGGCCCGAAAAACCTGATAGGTCTCCTTGCGGATCAAGGCTGCAATTCTGCGCAGGGCACTCCGTTCCCGGACAATAATGATGAGAGGGCTCATGCCGCGCTTCTTTCGCGCCTAGGGGCCTCAACGATGGCGATAAAGGCATCCTCCATCATCGGAGTGCCGCCATCCCGACGGTCGGCATACAAACGGATCTCGCAGGGTGTTCCTTCGGCCAGCTTGCGGCTGGCATCAAGGATGACGATCCGGTCACCGTATTCGGCTTCCTCCATGAAGTGCGAGGTGACGATGACCGTCACCCCTTGTTCGGACAGCGCGGTGATGCGGCTCCATAACTCTCGCCGCGCCAAAGGGTCCGCCCCACTCGTCGGCTCGTCGAGAAACAGGATTTCGGGCTCGTGCAACAGGGCCGTGGCCATTGCCAGCCGCTGCTTGAAGCCGCCCGGCAGCTGGCCGCTCGGCAGGGCCGAAAACCGATCCAGCTCGAATTGCTCCTTGCCCCACGCAATCCGCTCACGCTTGCGAGGGCCCCGCAGGCCATAGGCACTGGTGAAGAAATCGAGGTTTTTGTCAACGCTGAGCTGACCGTAGAGCGAAAACTTCTGGGCAACGTAGCCCAGTCGCTGTCGGGCCTCGGCCCGTGAGGTGCGCAGATTGGCGCCGGCCACCTTCAACGTGCCGCCGCTGGCTGGCAGCAGCCCGCAAAGCATGCGGAAGGTCGTGCTCTTGCCGGCTCCGTTTGGCCACAGCAGTCCGAAAGTTTCGCCCCGGCGGACCTCGAAGCTGACGTGATCGACGGCGACGGAGTTACCGAAGGTTCGCACCAGGTCCTGCACCTCCACTACCAATTCGGTGCTGCTCTTCCGTTGGCCGCCGAACGTCATAATGTTCTGCAAGCCCTCATCGGCCGCAGCACGGAAAAGCGTCATGAAGCCGTCCTCGAAGCGCGCAGGGCCGCATCAGCGGTTTTCCACCACCAGCTGTCACGGGGTTCATGACGATCGATGCGCTCCTGGCGATCATAACTGTATCCCTTGACGTCTTTAGGCACGCCCCAGATCGTGTTGGGTAGCGGAGTAGGGTTGCGCTCGACCAGTCCGCCCAGAATTTCTTTGTTGAACCCATCGTAGTCGAAGGCGTAGTTCAGTGCTCGGCGCACGTGTACATCGTTCAAGGGAGGGCGCTGGGTATTGAACTGCATCATCATCACGCGCATCGATTCGGCTTCGAGGATCTTCGCAGTGCTCGACTCCTCGATCCGCTTAATCTGATCCGTTTGCAGATAGCCTCCGATCCCGTTGAAGTCGCCCTTAATGAGGCCGAGCACGCGGGTAGTCGTATCCTTCACACCCCGAAACTCAATTTCATCGATGTACTTCGGCCCCCACCCCTTGGAGTGGTCCGGATAGCGCTCGGCGACGAATCCAATGGCGGGATCGAATTGCGTGAGCTTGTAAGCACCCGAGCCAGCTTCATTTTTTGAGAGCCACGCGGCGCCCCAATCGTCGTTCACCTCATGAGCTTTGACGAGCTTTTCGTTGACGATGTGAATCTCAGGTACGATCGACAGGAAAATAGCCGACGGCTTCGTCAGCTTGAACTCGACTGTGTAATCATCGAGCGCCCTTGTTTGACCGGGGGCTATCATGGTTTTGAAAAGGGAAGCAGCCCCTTTTCCAAGCGCCAAAATGCGCTCCATTGAATAAACGACATCGCTGGCCTTGACTTCGGTGCCGTCGTGGAATTTGACGCCCTTGCGCAACTTGAATGTATAAGTGAGCCCATCAGGGGAGATGGTGTGGCTTTCAGCCACCCAGTGCTCGAGTTGGGCCGGATTCTTTTGCCACCGCATCAATCCGTCATAAAGATTTAGGCGCACTGCGATCCGGCCCACGTCGAATGCAGCATGTGGATCGAGGGTGTCGTAGTCGCTTTCGTTTGCAAATACAAAACGCGACTTCGCTTCGGCCCCGGCAGTTAGCCCGTCGTGCCCCGCGGACAGGAGCAACGCGGCAAGCACGCCAAAAACGAATCCACGTGACGGCTTGGGTAGGCCTCTCAGAGTGTGCTTACGCATGGGGTACCCTCCACCTCAATAATTTTTTCAGTGACGGCTGAGCTCTGCTGTTATCTTGTTCAACCGCCACCATCTTGTGCGAATTGATCAAGCTCGGCAAGCGCCGGTTTATTCCCTTCTATGCTTGCAACTCTCTTCAGGCGTACCCAGTCACCGGCTAGCCGTCATTTTGATTTCAGAAGCTCCGACCATACACGTCTCTTGCTGCCTCCCGGCTGATCTTTTCGTTCAGCACATCCTCTTCGACAGCTTGCGGGTCGCGTTCCTCAGGGGGCCGTACCCACCTCCACCGGCGGTCTCGATAACGACCTTGTCACCGGGAGCCAGACGCGTGACCACCTTGGATTGAATCGTCTCCGTGGTTCCGTCTTTGCGGACAATCCACGAACGCGCCAAAGCGCCAGGTCCTCCGCCGTTCACGCCGGCCGCCGGTAAAAAAATGGCGCTCTCCGCGATGGGAAAACGATATGCTGCCCTCGACATCATCGAGCACCTCGAACTCTTTGATCTGGCCAAGCCCGCCACGCCATGTACCTGGACCGCCGGAATCGGTCTTCAGGCTCCAACGGTTGACCCGGATCGGCGCTTCGAGCTCCATCGCCTCAGCAGGGAGGTTCATGCAATTAGTGACATCCGATTCAATCGCGTCGATGCCGTCGAATCCGCGTCCTGCCCCGCTACCACCAGCCAGCAGATCACCCGTTACGAAGCTCTCACCGTTTTTTCGCTGGCCACCAAACGCCATGACCAAGAGATGTCCGCTATTGGGTGCCGGCACATGGTCGGGGGCCGCAGCTGCGAGCGCTGACAACATCGTCCCGCAGATCCTTTTAGTCGTCGCCGTATACCGCGCGGACGGCAAAGCAGGCAGCAGCCAGGCTGCCGGAGGGCACGCAGTTCACCGGGCCGGGCACCTGCGGGCTCGTCCCGGTTAGATCGAAATGGATGCTCCCGTCGCCCGGTAGCGTGACCGCGACTTCGATTCGAATGCGCTGGTCCAGATCGATGCCGTCGTTGTCCAAGTAGTCGACGTGGCGCCAAGTCCCCTTGGGCAGCTTCCGCAAAGCCTCGCGCGTCATGATTTCCGAGCGATCGAGGAGAGTCTCGAAGGCGGCAAGGATCGTGTTGTCGCCGAGCTTCGCTGCCGTGGCTGCCAGCCGGATTGCAGCAATCTTGCCGGCAGCAACCTGAGCATGGAGGTCGCCGAGAAAAATGTCGGGAATGCGCACATTCTGTCTGAGGATCTTTGTCAGTGTTTCGTCGAATGGACCGGCGCGCGCCCATTGCACGGCAGGTACGCGAAGCCCCTCCTGGTATATCTCAGTTGCGTCGGTCGGTACTGAGCCAGCTGTTTTGCCACCGACATATTGATGATGAGTCATAGTGGCAGCGAGTGCGATTGGCCGCCGCCCGGCAAACACGGGCATGACGACCGCGAAGTCGGGCAAATGTGTCCCACCGCAGTAGGGATCATTCAGGATGTAGACATCGCCCGGCTGCATCCGCTCTACCGGAAATGTGCGGATGGATTTCGCCAACCGCTGGAATAAGTGTTCCCAAATGGATGGGTATGGCGCAGGCCTGAGCCAGCGTCGTTCCGTCGAGGGTGAATATGCTGGCAGACGCATCGAGCCCCTCTTTTACAATTGGTGAGCAGGAGCTCTTGAGAAGGGTCATCTCCATCTCCTCGGCAATGCAGTCGAGGCGATGGCGCAGCACCTCCAGCGTGACGGGATCGAAGCGGTCGGCACTCGAAACGGTTGTTTGGGGCTTGCTCATGAAGTTCTCTCCATTTTTAGGGCCGCTCCGACCACCACTATCGCCTGCCAGCCGGGCGGCACGAGTGTCGTCGAGTCCTCCTGCTCGATCACCGCAGGACCGACAACCCGCTCGCCCATCGCGAGAAGACTGCGCTCATAGATTGCGGCGGCATACGGTTTGCTTTCACTCGAAAGCCAGACAAGTCGTTCGCCTTACTTGGCCTTGCCTGCAGAGAGTCCTGGCCGGCCACCAATCGCAACTTCTGGTAACCAGGCGATGTGAACCGTCCGCAATTGACGATTTTGGCAGGCGCGCCAGTCTTATGCCCATTCAGCCGCTCGTGTGCAGCTTCGAAGCTCGCATAGAGCGCTGCGAGGGGATCGTCTGCCTCGAGATTCAGCGGGACCTCTATAAAGTGGCTCTGTCCCATATAACCGACATCGGCAAACGTACGGCGCTCTCGTCTTAACCCATCAATTTGCTCGGCCTGCATCAGCTCTTCGGCACAGGCATCAAGCTCTGCGAGAAGCGCGCGGACCGCTCCAAGGTCGGTGGATTCGAGCGGTGAATGGAACGAACCAGACGCTTCGTGGGCAATCGGAGCAGCGAGCAACCCGGCCGCAGCCAGATCCCGGGGTAGCGCGGCACAAGAATTCGGCGGATTTCGAGCTCGGCAGCAAGCGCCGTTGCGTGGAGGCCTCCGGCGCCGCCAATGGGCACGAGGTAAACTCACGCGGATCGTAGCCGCGATTGACCGATACTAAACGAATGCCATCCGCCATATGCGCATTGGCAATCTGATGAATGCCGAAAGCCGCCTCTTTCACGCTCATGCCGAGGGGGCGCGCGATCGTCTCCTCGATAACCTGGTGCGCAAGCTCGGGCTTGAGGGGAATTGTACCACCGACGAAGTATGCGGGATCGAGATAGCCGAGCACAATAGAGGCATCAGTGACCGTCGCCTATCGCCCGCCCTTGCCGTAGCACGCCGGCCCTGGATCGGCGCCAGCCGACTGCGGCCCGACACGCAAGCAGCTGCCCGTGTCGATCCAGGCAATGGAGCCGCCACCGGCACCGAGCGTCGTTACGTCGAGCATTGGTACGCCACCGCGTACCCGGCGATCTTGGCTTCTGGCCGCACCTCGACTTGGCCGTTCTGAATGAGCGCGATATCGCTCGATTTTCCTCCAACGTCGATCGTGATCAGGTCTCTGTACCCAGAGCCTCGGCCCCCACAGCTGCACCGCCGAGCGCACCAGCTGCTGGCCCCGAGAGAAACAGCCGTACGACCGAAGCCGCGGCCAAACCTCCGCGCGACTGCATGACCTGCAGCGGTGCGCCAACGCGCGCTGCCGCCAAATGCTTTTCCATATCACTGAGATACCGATCTACGACGGCTTTGATATACGCATCAAACGCCGTAACCACGGTGCGCTCGTATTCTCGAAAAGCCGGGTCGACCTCGCAGGACAGGGAAACTGGAACGCCCGGCATGGCCTTTTTCAGACGCTCCGCAATCTGCAGCTCGTGCGTTGGATTAACGAATGAGAACAGAAGCGAAACTGCCACCGCCTCAACGTCCTGCTGTTTCAGAGTGGCGATTGCGCTTTCAAGCGAGGCTTCGTCGAGAGGTACCAACACTGTCCCGTCTGCAGCGATCCGTTCGCGCACCTCGACGCGGCGTGCCCTCGGAGCCAACCATGCCGGTGTCTCGGGACGAAGATGAAGGTCGTAAAGCTGTCGCCGGATTTGGCGACCTAGCTCGAGGATGTCGCGAAACCCTTCCGTCGTGATAAGGCCTACTCGGGCGCCCTTCCGTTCGATGACCGCGTTCGTTGCTCATGTTGTTCCATGTGCGAAGCGGCAGATGTCCTCGCCCCGGATATTCCATTCACGAGAGAGCTTCTCCAGTGCCGCGACTACGGCGTCGCTCGGATGTGCTCGTTGCGATGGCACCTTGAAAATGATCGCTCCGTCTTCTCCGATTGCAATGACATCGGTGAACGTGCCATCAATATCGATACCGATTTGAGTACCCCTGGACGCCACTACGCTCACCTCCCGTCTCTAGCGACGCAGAAATTTTCTGCACGTCGGCCACCGCAACGCAATAGAGAATAGCTCGACTGAGGGCTGGCTGGCGAGCCGTCGGTGAGGGTGGTGAGACGACTGACGCAGATGCTCGGACGGATCACCCCGATGAGGCGAGTTAAAAGGTAGCAAGGCGCCCAAGTTTTACGCAGTCGTATATCCACGGCAACTCAGTGGCTTTTGCGGGTATCCTAGCCATTAGGGCCTTCCGAAACGGCGCGCCGGCATTTTTTTTAAGCGCGTCGCCTTCTCAAAATTTCTGCAACCTTTAAAGGGTGTTCCAAATACGGATAAACACAGCACACAATCGATCGGCCACATTGAATAGACAGAGAAATCCGTGCTTTGCAGAATCTTGGCGAGGGGGAAACGCTATTAGCACGCCAACTACATGCCGAAGCATTTCCGAAGATTGTTTCTCTGCTGACGGGACGGTCTGATTTGATATTATTTGATTGAAAGCTTAGATTGAGCCACCTCGCCGGCTAGAAGCGCCGGTAACCATCAAAGCCCGAGGAAATCACGCACGTACGACATCGCGATTCCACGCCGCCCTTTCCGAGCACCCGCAGCGTGCACCTGCAAGAAGATTCGGGGCGATTCCGCGGGCGAAGAAATCATTGGCGTCCACAGATAGTCCCCCGCCCGCGCGCTCCCAGCAATTTCAACCAGCCCTATTGCTTCGGCGGCCGACAGAAGATTGTGCCACCTCATGCCCCGAAACCGCCGCAAAACCACCAAGTGCGAAGCGGACCATGTGATCGACAAGGGCCTGTGCATCAGCCGCGTCAGCGCCTAGTGCCGGAACACTTGTTTGATCAGGTGTCGATCAGCCACGAGAAGCGGGAAGCACGGCGCCGCGATGCTGAAAGAGACCCGTGCCACCGTGGGATGATCCGGCGGCAGGCCGAGCATTTCGGAGACGAGGCCGAGAATCAGCGATCACTCGGCAAATGCTGGCACCTTCAAGAACGCGCACCATTACAAGAACCCGAAAGTTGATGAGCTGCTCGACAAGGCACCGCTTTGGCAAGCTCAGCTTTCGCTTTCTCCAGATTGCCGATTGGACAGAATACGATGCCCTGAAGGTTCTTCGAATACGGCGCGTACCATTTTGTATTGTAAATCCAGAGGCCCGGTGCGTCTTCCACGACGATACGGGTCGCCTCCTCGTAAAGCTTGGCGTGATCGCTGGCAAGCAGAGGTGTAGCAGCGCATCCCACAGCCAATCCATGCGCCCTAGGTGGAGATCCAGTAAACCGAAATGTCGGGGGTGGTCTCCACCTTGGCGACCTTTTCAACCACTGTCGGCCAGGGTGTCCCTACGACCTTGGAGCGGATTCCAATTTCGACGTACGGCTTCTGGAGCGTGTCGAGAACGCCAGCCCGCGTGAAGCGAACCACCGTCGCCAGGGCCGGCACTGCCAGCGGGCAGGATCCAGTAGGCGACCCCGCCGAGTAGGCGCCTCAGCGTGCGATCGTCGATTGGCATGGGCTTTACTATCCTGACCGCAGCAGCGCTCGGATTTTTAGGCCTTGGAGCGCCACCGCCTGCGCCGGAGTGGGGCCGCATGATCTCCGAGTCACGGGAGTTTCTGCCCGAGGCTTGGTGGTATGCTCTGGCACCCGGTCTTGCCATCTTCATAGTCGTGATGGGTTTTAATCTCCTCGGGGACGGGCTCCGGGACGTCCTCGACCCACGTATCCGGCGCCGTTATGAGCACTGACCTTCTGCTCGAAATCCGCGACCTTAGGATCAGCTTTGGGACCGAGGCCGGCCTCGTGCGTGTGCTCGACGGCGTTAATCTCGCCATTCGGCGCGGCGCTATCATGGGGCTCGTCGGCGAGTCGGGTTGCGGTAAGACGACGCTCGCGCGCTCTGTGCTTGGCATTTTGCCGCCAAACGTCCAGTACGATGGCGGCTCCATCCATTTCGATGGCATGGATATTCTTGCTATGGACCGCACGGCGTTCGAGCGCGACATTAAAGGCCGCTGGATCACCTTTGTGCCGCAGGATCCCTACGCCTCATTCAATCCACTTTTCCGCATCGGCGACCAGATAATGGAGCTGATGAAATGAAAGTGGCCACGACACGATCCGGCCGAGCGGGGATTTGGAGCTCTCATGACTCCCTACCCACGTGCACGGAAGCGGGCCGATCGCGAGGCGGCACTTGCGATGCTTCGTGAGGTGCAGATCCCACACCCCGAGCAAGCCTTCAAGAAGTTGCCGCAAGAGTTTTCGGGCGGGCAGCGCCAGCGATTGATGATCGCCATGGCCCTTATGACCGAGCCGGACCTCATTATTGCGGACGAGCCTACGACGGCTCTCGACGTCACGATTCAAGCACAGATCTTGAAGCTGCTAAAGCGGCTCGCCAAAGAACGTGGTGTATCCGTGCTGCTGACCACGCACGACCTCGGCACGGCCTATGAGATTTGTGACGACATTACCGTCATGTACGCGGGACAGGAGGTCGAAACTGCACCGGTCGAGGTATTCTTCCGAGAGCCACGCCATCCGTACACCGCCCGGCTGCTCGAAAGCCTGCCTAACCCGAGTGGAGAAATTCGCGACATCGGCGGCGAGATTCCGAGCCTCATCAGTGCGCCGACGGGGTGCCGGTTTCATCCACGCTGCACTTCGGCACTTCCCGTTTGTGCTCAGGAGCGGCCCGGTGTGGCAGGCGACGTGCACACTGTCCGGTGCTTCAATCCGGTGGCTCAACCTGCGGGAGCCGTTTCGTGACCGTACCCGAGCCCATTTTGCGGATCGAAAGGCTGTCGCGCCACTTCACCTTGCGAAACGCATCGGGTTTGCGCGCCGGGACGATCAGAGCCCTCGACGATGTCTCATTCGAAGTCATGCCGGGCGAGACGCTGGGAATTGTCGGCGAGTCGGGCTGCGGAAAAACGACGCTCGGCAAAACGCTCGCTGGGATATATCCGCCTACAGCCGGCAACATTTTTTTCGAAGGCACCGACATTACCGCGCTGAGTCCAGCCGAGCGGCGCGCAGTCGCGCAGCGGCTGCAGTACATCCACCAAGACCCGGGGAACGCGCTCGATCCGCGTTGGAAGATCGCCAGCTCGCTCGATGAGCCCCTCGCCGTCCATACGGCGCTTCCTCGATCCGAGCGGCAAGCGCGAGTGAAAGAAATCCTAAATGCTGTGGGTTTACCCGTGACCCACCTCGACCTCTATCCGCACGAGCTTTCGGGAGGGCAGCAGCGCCGCGTCGGCCTTGCCCGTATCCTGACGCTTAAGCCGCGGCTGGTTATTCTCGACGAGCCGACATCCGGTCTGGACGTATCGGTGCAAGCGACCATCCTAAAGCTATTCCGGCAACTCCGGCAGCAATTTGATCTCACCTATCTTTTCATTTCTCACGATCTGTCGGTAATTCGCATGATGTGCGATCGCGTGGCGGTGATGTACCTGGGCCGGATCGTCGAGATCGCACCTACGCCAGAGCTATTTGCGAAACCGCAACATCCTTACACTCGGTCATTGCTGTCTGCGATCCCGGTGATCGGTGGCAGGCGTGTGACGGATACATTCTCACTGGAGGGTGAACCGCCGGATCCGAGCCAGCTGCCCGAAGGATGCCGGTTCCAGGCCCGCTGCCCGATTGCGGCGCCGCTCTGCTCCGAAAAGGAGCCAACACTCGATTCGATTTCGGACAAGCACAAGGTGGCTTGCCACTTCGCGGGAGGCGCGAATGCCTGAAATGATCTCCCGACGTATTCTGGTAACCGGCGCGGCTGCAGGCATTGGTTTCGCGATCAGCCACCGGCTCGCAGCTGCCGGCGCTACGGTCCTGATGTGTGACAAGGATGCCGATGGATTGCGAACGGCTGTTTCGAGCACTGAGTGGTTCGGCAGACAAGCCACACTTCATACTTGCCGACCTGACAGATGTCGCCTCGATAGAGCGGGTGGCCGCCGAGGCAGGGGAGCTTGACGGACTCGTGAATTGCGCCGGAATTTACCCCGTGACTTCGGCGCTGGAATTGACGGCCGAAGAATGGGACCGCGTGCTTGCTGTGAACCTGCGAGCGCCATTTCTGCTCACTGTGGCCGTGGCTAGACGGATGATCGCTGCCGGTCGCACCGGTTCAATCGTCAATATTTCCTCGACCGCAAGTGTAGTAGCAAGGCCGGGTATCGCTCACTATGGTGCCTCAAAGGCTGGATTAAACCAGCTTACCCGCATTCTCGCTGTTGAGTTCGCGCCGTTTGGAATACGCATCAACGCCGTCCTTCCAGGAGTGATCTCAACCGAAACAGTCAAACAGTCACTGGCCTCTCCCGCAGCCCGTGCAGAAATGCAGGCCAAGGAAGCCCGGATTCCGATGGGTAGGCTTGGCAAACCGGAAGAAGTGGCCGTGCTGGCAGCCTTCCTGCTTTCGGATGCGGCGTCGTATTCGACCGGCGGTTTGTTTACCGCCGACGGCGGGTTTTCTCTCGGGATCAGCCGATATTCTTGATTGAATTCAGTTGATAAACTGGCCACCGTCGACGTCGATCACCTCGCCGGTGATGAAGTTCGGAGTGACTGTTGCCAAAAATGCCACGACCTCCGCGATGTCCTCAGGAGTACCAAGCCGTTGGAGCGGGATCGAAGAAACGATCGTGTCTCGCCGCTCCCGGATAAGCCTATCCGTCAGGTCGGTGTGGATAGATCCCGGGCAGATGGCGTTGACGGTGACCGCTGGTGCCAGCTCCTTGGCAAGTCCGCGTGTTAAGCCGAGCACCCCCGCCTTTGCGGTGCAATAGGCAAAGCGGCTAACCGCCATCGGTCCGGCGCCGTTGTTGGCACTGACTGAAGAGATGTTGATGATGCGGCCAGCTCCTGCTTCAACATTTGCGGAGCTACGGCCTTGCACCAATTGAATTGGCTCTTGAGATTGACGGCGATGGTCCTGTCAAATTCGGCCTCGCTGATCTCGATGAGCGTTTTGGGCTGCGAAATGCCTGCGTTGTTGACGAGTACATCAATGCGACCGAACTGGCTAACGATCTGCGCGCCCCACCATTGGGCCTCATCGTAAAGAGAAACATCTGATACGATTGACATCGCGCGCCGGCCAATTGCCTCGACGGCAGCTTTCGTCAAGTTCGTCTTCAAGAAGATCGACCAGTGCAGTGTCGAATCCGCGGCGGGCCAGTGCCAGCGCCGAGGCACGGCCGATTCTGCGAGCCGCGCCTGTGATCACGGCCAGTCCAGTTGGGGCGTTCGTCATGAGCATCTCCTTGCTTCGCCTGCCGACATGCAGTTACTTGATTTCCAGGGAAACACGCTAGCGACTGGCTTCAACAGCATCAATCGCCAGCTCTGGAGGAGCCTCATGTCAGAAGAAGTCGTTATTTCAGAAGTCTCGGCGGAGCGAATCCGAAAAGATGTCGAGTGCATCGTGCGAGAACTTCCCTATCGGGCCGCCGGGAGCGAAAACGGGCGGCGTATGGCCGAGTATAGCCGCGACCCCTTGCAGGCCGCCGGACTGACCGAAGTGGTCGTGCATGAACTCCCGGCGATCGTATCTTTTCCAGAGCACGCCGAGTTCCGAGTCGAGGCTCCCACGGAGCTCGCTATCCAAGCCAACACACTGGGTCATTCGCTACTCACGCCGGAAGACGGCATCAGGGGCGAGCTTGTCTACGTCGGCTCCGGCGCATATTCCGATTATCAGGGGCGAGACGTGCGGGGAAAGATCATCCTGACCGAGCTTTCCTATGCTCCCGCGCGGCACAAGAAACAGCGCATAGCCGGTCAACTTGGCGCAATCGGCGCGGTCATGATGAATTGGGGGCCGCCCGACAATACGGCGGTGCCATTCGGCTCGGTCAAGCCCGTTTGGGGCAATCCGACACCGGAGAATTACAAGACCGAAATGCCGACACTGCCCTGCATCGGTATCGCGCGCACCGCTGGTCTCAAGCTCAAAGAAATGTGCGCTGCCGGCCCGGTCCACGTTTGGTTCCGCACCCACGTCGAAAACGGCTGGCGCCCCGTGCAAATCACACTCGGTCGGCTACCTGCACCGCCGCATTCGCCGGAAGCTGGAGACTTCATTCTTGTCGGCGGGCATCAGGACAGCTGGTTCGGAGAAGCCGCAACGGACAATGCCGCCGGAAATGCCTGCAAAATGGAGCTTGCCCGCGTGTTCTACCAGCATCGGGAAAAGCTGCGCCGCGGGCTGGTATTCGGCTTCTGGACGGCACACGAGACCGGCACCATGGCCGGCTCGGCCTGGTTCTGCGATCGCCACTGGGACGAGCTGCGCAAGCTGTGTCGCTTACCTCCAAATCGATCAGCCGGCCATCATCGGCACCACGGAGTGGAATACGGCATCCAATGCCGAACTGAAAGTGTTCCACACCGAAATAGAATCGCGACTGCTCGACTGTCGTATCCGCTGGCATCGCGCCGTGAAAAACGGAGATTCCAGCTTTTTCGGCATTGGCATCCCAATGTTCCAGGGCGAAGGCGACTACACCGAAGAAGAGTTAAAACAAACAGCGCTGGCCAGTTTCGGGTGGTGGCACCATTCCATTGAAAACCGGCTCGACAAGATCGACTGGGGCGCAATGCAGAAGCACATCGAGGTCTATGCTGCCTATCTCTGGAGGCTGTGCACAGAGCCGGTCCTGCCATTCCGATTTACTCCCGTTGCCGATGAGCTGATTGCGCGGTTGGAGGAGCTCCAGGAGCCAGGACGCAGCATCGGCCTCGATACGGTGCTCGGACTCGCCCGGCATTTCCGGGAACGAGCGCAGGAGCTCGATGCGGCAGCAACCAAGGAGGCGGAGCGCTTTCGTGCCGGGACCGGTTCAGAAGACGCGGCGTTGCTTCTGAACGCAGCAATGAAGCGCTTGTCGCGCATTCTCGTGCCGCTGCAATCGACGGCGATCGGGATCTACGGTCACGATCCGTATGGCTACACTCCGCAAACGACAGTAATTCCGTGCCTTTACGAGGTGCCCCGACTTGCGGGTATGCCGGATGGCCCCGAGCGTTGGATGTTGGAAACCGCGCTCGTTAGAGCCCGCAACCGGGTTGCCGACGCGCTAAGCGATGCGGCCGATGTGATCACCGTGGCACTGGCTCGTATGAGTTAGCTCTGCTCTTGTTGCCGACCGCGGGATCTCCGCTCTGGCGAGATACGTCGAAAGACTATTCTGCGGTCGTAGCAAGCACAGGCACGGCGAGCGCCTAAGAGTGCTACGCTTCTGAAAGCCTCTTGCAGCCACGCGAGGCAACGTAAGAAAGGGTGGCGCCGCTTTGCAAGCGCCACCCCCATCGAGTGTGAAACCACATTTAGCGGACGGAAAATGGTGCCTGGTAGGGCCGTCCCACCGGAACGCCGGCGATAACAGCTCCTGCCGGCTTGATGTGCACATTCCCCTGCCGCTTGTAATTGCGCGTATCCACGAACTCGATCGGCCCCTCAACCACTTCGATTAGTGAAACATCAGCCGGGGCGCCGATCTGCAAAGTGCCGGCCTTCGGGAGGCGGTTGATGACTCCGGCCGGATTAGCCGTTGCCATTTTCACCACCTCCTCAAGCGACAATCCGAGGTTCAAGAACTTGCTCATGACCCACGTGAGATAAGGCATGCCGGGGGTGTTGCCGCTGAAGACGTGAATATCCGACGAGATCACGTTTGGCCCCGCACCGGCTGCCATCGCGACCTCGGCCACAGTGTAGTCGAACGAGCCACCGCCATGGCCGACATCAAAGATGACGCCGCGCTTCTTGGCCTCGAGCGCGGCGGGGAGCAGCTTGCCGTCCTGCACGATGTTGGTGAATTTGCCCTGCAGATTGGGAGCGCCCGAGTAGCAATGGGTGAGGATGTCTCCCGGTCGCAGCGTGTCGAGGATTTGGGACATCAACTCCGGTGTCTCGACGCCACCGATGTGACACATCACCTTCCCATTGGTGCCAGATCGCTCGCAAGCGAGAATGGCCCTCTTCAGCGGCTCGAGGCCGTTTTTGGCGACGACATTCTCGCTCATGCGCACCTTGGCGCCGATGACGAAATCTTGGTTCTCGGCGATCGCCTTTGCTGCCTCGTCGACGCGCGCAAAATCGATATTGTAAAGCTCCGGCACCGGGAAGCCGGCCAGGCCGTGGTTGGCAATGTGCACAAAGGCGTACAGGCGTGCCCTGGTTTGAGGCACTATGAAGCGCCTGAAGGCGGCGATGTTGTTGGCGCCGGCATCGCCGGCCGACACAAGGGTCGTGGTGGCCTGGAAGGCGATGAGTTCGTCGGCCGGAATGCCGATCGCCGAGCCGTAGGGAAACACGTGGGCATGCAGATCGATCAGCCCGGGAACTGCCACCTTCCCGGCAGCGTTCAGGACCCGGTTTGCCTTGTCTGCCGGGATATCCTCGGCCAGCGCTTCGATCAGGCCATAGCGGATCCCAATATCGCGTCTTGCTCTTAAATTTTGGCTGGGATCGAGGACCTCGGCTCCTTTGATCACAAGGTCGAACTTGTCGTCCGGACCCAGAGCTGCCCTCACCAGTGAAGGGCAACCTGCGGCACCGGCAACGGCGCCAAAACCAGCAAGGGCAGATCGGCGCGAGATCTTGGACATGGCGTTTCCCCCAATGTGGTAGCTTTGTGTGCTGATCTCTGAAGCGGAGGAGCGACCCGAGGGCCCTCCCTGCACACTTTACCAGATCTACGAAATGTCCGACATGCCCTTATCACCTCCTTTCGATGGCTATGGATCAAAAGACGGGGCCCCGAGCGCCAAGGGCGCATCTGTTGCATCGTGTTCTCTGACCGGGCAAGCACACTTCTCGCTGCCGAGGCCCGACAACGTGGGAAGCTCCGAAAGTTCGATGGGTCTAAAGGGCTAAGGTGCAGCCAACGCGTGCCCTTTCTGGTGGCACGGCCGCGATCGCTTCGAGAATTTGAACATTCGCGATTGCCTGAGCCTCCGCGAGGCTATGCTTGCGCGTCTCAGCAACGTGAGGATCAATCTCCAGGGATTCTAATCTGTGGAGCCCGCACCAATGACTTGAGCAACCGAGCAGCGAATAACTTCCTCAGCACCGCGGATGACGGCACGACTGGCGAATAACCAGCTCGGTTGGCAGTATTATATTTCGCCCTGCCTCACGATTTCCAGGGTCGGAAATTCGATCGAGGAGCAATTGAGCACAAATTCGCCCCCACGCAGTGATATCCCAGCGAATTGCGGTTATGGCCGGTGAGGTCAACTCGGCCAGGTCGCAATCGCAGCCAGCGATGATTGCGATATCTTCACGGACCTTCATGTGCCGCAATTTAACGGCGCGCAAGACGGCCGGCAGTAGTGCCATGCCGCCAGCGATAACTGCAGTTGGGGGTGGTTCGGTGCTCAGGAGAAGCGAGGCATATTGAAACGCCTCTTCTGAGGAAAAGCTTTGTGCGCACACCAACTGCGGATTGACCGGCAAGCCGTGGCTCTCCATAGCTGCGCGGAAAGCTTCGATGCGCTCACGCGCTGGGCGCATGGCTGGTCGGCCGGTGACCAACGCGATACGTTCGTGCCCTAGGGAAACCAAGTGGTCAACAGCAGCTCGAATGCCGTGTTGATGGTCGATCACAACCGTGTCAGCAATCGGCGAAGGATCGCGGTCGATATATACGATTGGAATTTTGAGTTTCTGCAGTGCCTCGTCGAGTCGCCGATCTGCCTGCTGACTGCGAGTTAACATCAGGCCATCGACGCGACGGCGGCCGAGAACCTTGACTAGCTCAAACTCCTGGGTTGGATCGTCGTCAGTATTGGTAAGTAGTAGCGTATACCCAGCGCGCCTTATTACAGCTTCTGCGGCGCGGACAAATGGCCCGAACTCAGGAATTGAGCTATCGCGAATTGCGCAAGCGATTGTACGGGTTGTACGGGTGCGCATAGATTGGGCGCTTGCGTTCGGCTCGTAGCCCAGCTTGCGTACCGCCTCCTCGACACGACGACGGAGTTCTGGCGCGACCGAGGGGTTTTGGAGGAGAACGCGCGATACGGTCGCTATGCCAACACCCGCGGCCTTGGCCACTTGCTTGATGGTGACATCTCCCATCGTATGAATCGAATCCTCATTTCAGGAAAGATGGTCGATTGAACTACAAAGCCTTACCGCTGCTTGCAAGAGCCCCTATCTTCCAACTAAGTTAGGCAGCCATAGCGAGATTTCCGGAAACATAACGACAAACACCAGCAGTAAACCAATTAACAGTGTGAATGGCAGTGATCCTCGAATCACCTCATTGAGCGGTGCCTTTGTGATCGCCGCCAGCACGAACAGGTTAAGGCCGACCGGAGGCGTCAACAGCGCCATTTCCATATTGATCACCACAATGATTCCAAAGTGAATTGGGTCAATACCAAGTGGCCCGAGCAAGGGAAGCAGCACGGGCAGCGTGATTAGCATGACCGAAAATACTTCCAAGAACATACCGAGAAACAAAAGAAGCACGTTTACAAATAGAAGAAAATGCCACGGTCGCAACTCGTGTTTCTCGACCCAGCCAACTATAGCGTTCGTTATGCCGCTCTCCGTCACCCAGTGACCAAACACTAGCGCCACGACGATTATAATCATGATCGTCGCTGAGCTGCGAGCTGCGTCGGCGAGCAATGGCATGATTTCCGAAAAGCCGATCGAGCGATAAACGAACACGCTAATGAACGCAGCGACAAACGCGGACAGTGCCGCCGCCTCTGTCACAGTGGTGAGGCCGCCGTAAATGCCGCCCAGAACTACAACTGGCAACGAGAAAGCCGGCAGCGCGTTCAAGTTGACTCGCCAGAACTCTGCCTTGCTCACTGTCTCGGTGCGTGGATAGCTGCGTTTGTGGGCGTAATAGAGAACCCAGGCGCCGATCAGCGCCCCTTGCAGCAGACCGGGAATGACACCTGCCAGGAACAGACGCGGCACCGATTCATCAGCGAGCACGCCGTAGACCACCATAGCAAGGCTTGGTGGAATTAGAATTCCAAGCGTGCCCGAAGCTCCGACGACCCCAGCCGCGAAATGCCGATCATAGCCCTGGCGCAGCATCCCGGGTACTAAGATCGTTCCCATCGCCATAGCGGTGGCTACGCTCGACCCGGCCATTGCTGCGAAAATCATGCAACCAAGAACGCAAACGAGTCCCAAGCCACCCCGCACCCACCCCACCCAGGTGGACGTGGCATCAATCAGTGCTCGTGCAATACCGCCTCGCTCCATGAAGGTCGCGGCAGCCACAAAAAAGGGCAGCGCGACAAGCGTTTGTGAGTTCAGCTCGTCGACGATCTTCTGCGTCACACTGATCATCGGCGTGCCAGTGATCCAGAGCAGAGCGGCGGCCATAATGCCCAGGGTAAGATAAATCGGGAAGCCGAGCGCCAATAGGCCACCGAACATTCCCACGAGCACTCCAGCGCTCATGCCTCAGACCCCCTGGCCCTACCTTCTGATCGATCGGCTTTCGGTCTGGTCCGCCACAAAGTGATCGCAACTTGCAGGTGGCCAACTGCCATCAGTGCGGCGGCCACAGGCAACGCTGAGTAATAGATCCACAACGGAAACCGCAAGTTCGTCGGCGACACATCGCCGAAGTCCCAAGCCTCGTAGGCGACGAGCCCGCCATACCAAGCAAGGAATAGAGCGAAACCGGTACCCGCAAGATTCGCCGCCAGCTCACAGTAAAATTGCAGGGACGACGGTATGATATGAAGCAGGAGGTCGGTTCTGACGTGCTGACGGTTGCGCGTGACACCCGCACAACCACTCAATACAGCCCACATCACCATATAGACGGTGATTTCATCCGTGTAGAGTGGTGCGTTCCCTGGTGAGAGGTAGCGCACGAGGACGGTGTAGGTAACGAGCAGAATGGCGCCGCCGAACAACAATCCGGACATGGACGCCTCGATTTGACCCCACAAACTGCCGGCAGCAGAGAGGATGCGCGAGCGCATCCTCTGGTCAGGCGGATTTGGCGTCACCGCGGCGCTCGCGCTGTTAGCCCTTGAATGGTTAGATTGGTTACTTGAGGAGACCACGGGCACGTACCTCTGCAACGGCTTTGGCGACGAGCTCAGGTTCAATTTTCATTTCGGCGACTATCTCGTCTTACAGTTTCATCAGCTCACCACGGACGCGAGCCAAATCTTCCTGGCTGGCAGTTACTATGGTGATGCCGTTTTCCCGCAGCGTCTGCCGGGCTTTGCGCTGAGCCTCGGCAGCCATTTCGCGAGCTTGCCCAATCACTTCAGCCCAGGCCTCAGTCATCGCCTTGCGATGCTCTGGTGAAAGATTGTCCCAGAAACTCCGCGATACCAGCGGCACGTATTGCCCGAACCACTGATTGTCCTCGAAACAATAGCGCAAGCCAGAATCCCACAGCTTGGCCGAAGCGATGCTTTCATGCGTGGAGGACACTGCGTCGACAACGTCGGTCGACAGCGCAAGTGGAACGTCTGGCCAAGCGATTAGGTTGGGGATACCGCCAAGGCCTTCCACGCGCTTTGCGTTTGCTGTACCCCCTTGAACACGAATTCGCAGCCCCGCAAGATCCTCGTGCTTATTGAGAGGTTTGCGCGTGGAATAGAAATGCGAAAATCCCAGGTTCATCCACGGACCAAGCACTTTAACGCGCAGCCGCTCCTCGGCGCTGGCATTAATCGCTTGACCAAGCTCACCGTCCATCAGCTCAATAGCCGTTTCTTCCGGGAGGCCGTAAAAGACGGGGAGTGAGGTAATGGCCATGGCCGGAACGATACCGTCAAGAACCCAGGTACCAGGGATCGCCATCTCTACGCTACCCTGGCGCAGCGCGCGACCAACATCGCGATCGCGGTATAGCTAGGCACTCGGAAACACCTCCACTTCGATGGCGTCGCCAACGCGCTTTTTGAGTGCGGCGACAAACAGTTCGACGCCCTTGTTACGAACATGGGTAGGATTGGTATCCAGCGAAATCCGCAGCCGCTGTGCTGCTTCGGTAGCCCCCGCTAGGCCAACGGCTAACACACCGGCGGCAAGCATCGAAAGCTTCAAACATCTAAGGGCATTTCGAAGCATGTACGTTTTCCTCCCTAACCTTGCCTCTCTTAAACAGGTGCTTTCTGGACTATTCTCCAGTCTGCAAGCGCTGGCTCTGCTCCCGCATCCAGTGTTTTATTGACGAGCGGCAGTGAGCGAAGCGAGGCGCAGCTCTCCAGCTTACTCAGGCTTTCGAACAGTTGCTCCGTCTGCTTTTCAGGCAAACGCTCACGGCAGCAGTCACCAAACTTTTCGCGGAGTTCGGCTGCGCTCAACGGATTCTGCCAACTCCCTTTGGCATGTACGACTGGCGCGTAAGACAGAGTCTCGCCGGATACTAAACGTACGCTCACTTGATCGTCCGGAGCAAATGGAAGTCCCGGCATGGTCTCGTCAGTCGTCGTAACGTACACCTTGCGCATGGTGGCGACGACATCGTTGCGCTGCACGAACGCGTCAGTCAGTTGCTGCAGTCCGACTTGCCTCGCCACCAGCGAGCTTGCCATCGCAAATTCCATGGAGAACTTAGCCTCAAGACCCGTACGAGGCGCATGGTTGCGAAGCATCAGGCGCTGCGTGCGGCCGGTGCGCACGTGGATTTCAGCGACAGCGTCGGGGGTGAGGTTGTGCTCTTCGACGAGTGCCAACATTGCATCGATCGCACGATGCGTGGCGTAGCAAATTGGGTACCGCTTGACGTGGATGCCCTCCCGCTCAATGCGCCAATCGCGCCCGAGTTGCCAATCAGCGCGGTCGAGGTCCGGCTCGCGGCTGGGAGAATGCGCGCGCATAAACCCAGTCCGGTGCTCCAACGCGTCAAGGGCACCTGTGAAACCAGCCTTGGCGAGCCGGGCTGCGAGCACGCCGGATTGCCCCGCTCGCCCCGCATGAAGCGATTTCGTCATAGTGCCGAAATTCGCAACTAGCCCGGCTGCCATTGAAGCCGCAATAGCGAGCGCATGGGCTGTTTTTTCGGGGTCAAGCCGATGGAGGCGAGCGCAGGCCGCGGCGGCAGCGAGTGTTCCTGACACGGCTGTCGGATGGAACCCAAGCTCGTGCAGTTGGCCCGGCTCCAACTCTTTCAGCAGTGCCCACACTTCGTACCCGGCGATATAAGCGGCAATTACCTCCTGACCACTGGCTTCAAGAGCCCAACCCTCAGCCAGAATGGCAGGCACCATTGCGACGCTCGGATGTCCATCAAGGCCAACATCGTCATAGTCGAGGACGTGGCCGGCAACTCCGTTGACGAGAGCTGCTTCGCTTGTTGACAAGTTGCGACCACTCGGGATCTCAGGAGCACCATCATCGCCACGGTACTCTGGCACCAACGCAGCCACTAAACGTGGAGCGGGCTCATCCCAACCGGCAATGATGACGCCAACGCAATCAAGGATGCCTGTTATTGCTGCTTCACGTCCCCGGCGCGGTGTTTGACCGAAATCGAGGCTCGAGACAAAGGCAGCGAGATCTCGCGTCAATTGGGCCATGAGGTCCTCCTTGGTAGTGAAGGCCTCCTCAGTAGGAGCGCGGCAGGCCGAGCACGTGTTGGCCGATGTAGGCAAGGATAAGGTTGGTTGAGATCGGAGCGATCTGATAAAGGCGGGCCTCGCGCCACTTGCGCTCGATATCGTACTCCTTCGCGAATGCGAAGCCCCCGTGCGTCTGCATCGCAGCCTCAGCGGCGTGCCAGGCGGCCTCCGAGGCAAGCAGTTTGGCCATATTGGCGTCGGGCCCGCAGGCCAATCCTGCGTCGAACAATGCTGCTGCTCGCCGGCACATCATATCGGCCGCCTCGAGCTCGGCATAACAGCGTGCAAGTGGAAACTGCACGCCCTGGTTGGCTCCGATCGGACGACCGAACACTTGCCGCTCCCTTGCATACGTACTTGCTTTGCGCAACAGCCAACGACCATCGCCGATTGCCTCTGCAGCAACGAGAATGCGCTCGGCATTCATTCCATCGAGGATGTATCGGAAGCCTTTACCCTCTTCGCCGATGAGGTTCTCTGCCGGTACTTCCAAATCATCAAAAAATACTTCCGTCGTATTGTGATTTATCAGAGCGTCTATCGGCCTAATTTCGAGCCCCTTACCGAGTGAGCGCCGCATATCGAGAAGGAATACCGACAGCCCGTCGGTCTTTTTCTGCACCTCTTCGAGCGGCGTGGTACGAGCGAGCAGCAGCATCAAGTCAGAATGCAGTGCGCGCGACGTCCAAATCTTCTGCCCCTTGATGACGTATGTATCACCGCGCCTCACGGCTCGCGTTTTCAGCTTTGTGGTGTCAGAGCCCGTTGTCGGCTCGGTGACCCCGAACGCCTGCAACCGTAGCTCGCCGGAAGCAATTCGGGGAAGGTACTTCCGTTTTTGCTCCTCGCTACCATGGCGCAATAATGTTCCCATGATGTACATTTGCGCGTGAGCGGAGCTCGCCGTGCAGCCTGAGGCATTGATCTCTTCAAGGATGACAGCGGCCGCACGCAGGGGCAGACCCGAGCCGCCATACTCCTCCGGTATGAGCGCACTGAGAAAGCCGGCTTCGGTAAGATCACGTACAAAATCCGTTGGATAGCCTGAGATCTTCTCGAGATCGCGCCAATACGAGGTTGGATAGTGCTGGCAGATTCGCCGCACGGCCTCGCGCAGTTCCGGGTAGTCCTCACCGAGTGTGACCGACACTTCGTGGCCGACAGTATCAGCTTGCATTTGGGCGCTCATGATTTTTCCCCTCGACCCGCCGCTCAAACCACCATCTCGACAGGTTGACGGAAAGTCTTTGGTAGGCCAGCGCGGGAGATCGCGCCACTGAAGCGTTCCTCAGGCAGCCAACTCTCAACTTTTTGCCTAAGCCGCAGCAGGGCCTCGATATCGATTCCGGTAGTGAATCCCATTGCCTCGAGCAGGTAGGTGCAATCTTCCGTATTGATGTTGCCGGTGGCTCCAGGTGCGAAGGGGCAACCGCCGAGCCCGCCAAGCGAGGCATCAAATACCCTCACTCCGACTTCCAAAGCCGCCGTTACGTTGGCGAGCCCTAAGCCGCGTGTATCGTGGAAATGCGCAGCAACAGGCCGCGGCGCGACAGCGCGGAGTATTGCCTTGAAAATACGCCGCACTTGATTCGGATGAGCATAGCCGACCGTATCAGCGACAATGATTTCGTCAGCTCCGAGCTCTGCCAGCCGCGCTGCGATTTCGACAACACGCTTTTCCGAGACGACGCCTTGAATAGTACAGCCAAAGGCCGTAGCGATTCCGCCTGCGAGCCGCGTCCGTCCTGCAGCACTGGAATTGCGCAGCGCTACGATGTTCGCGAAATCTTTAATCGACTCGTCCGTGGTCCGGCGCACATTTGCTAAGTTATGCTCTTCGCTTGCGGACAGCACATAATTAATCTTTGGTAGACCAAGGGCGAGTGCCCGCTCGGCCCCCTTTGAATTGGGCACGAGGGCGGCTGCAGTGAAGTTTCCGCCGAGTGCCAACGCGCCTTTTGCCACCTCCTCCGCATCAGCAAACTGGGGAACGACCTTTGCCGGCACGAATGAGGTCACTTCGATCTCCGGCACACCTGCCTCTACTGCCGAGCGACACCACTCAAGCTTGCGATCCGCCGGCAGCATTCTCTTTACAAGCTGCAGCCCATCACGCAGACCCACCTCGCGGACAAAAACACGTTCGCCCATGCTGTCCCCCTTCTAGCGGCCTTTGAAGACGGGTTTGCGCTTCTCATTGAAGGCCCGCACGCCTTCGCGGCGATCCTCTGTTCCGACCAACCGGTTGTAGGCTTCGATCTCAAAGGCGAGTCCATCCGCCAAGGACATTTGCAAACCACGGGATATCGATTGCTTGGCTTGCCTCACCGCAATCGGAGCGTTGGCCGCAATTCGCTCGGCAGTTGCCATTGTCTCCTCGAGGAGACGATCCGCGGGAATAACACGGTTGACCAGTCCCCACCTCTCCGCCTCCTCTGCGGTAAACGGAGCGCCCGTGAGGATAATCTCCTTGGCGCGCCGCTCACCGACGGCGCGGGGCAGATTCTGTGTGCCGCCCGCACCCGGCATGATACCAAGAGTTACCTCCGTGAGCGCGAAACGCGCATGCGGCGCTGCATAGATAAAATCGCAAGCGGCAGCGATTTCGCAGCCGCCGCCGTAAGCCGCGCCATTTACGGCAGCAATCACAGGGATCGGACAGCCGATCAGTGCTCGAAGCATACGTTCGAAAACGAGATGCTGTGCGACCCACGCCTCATCTGTCATGCCATTTCGCTCTTTGAGGTCGCCCCCGGCGCAAAATGCTTTTTCACCGCTTCCTGTAAGAACTACACAGCGCAACCTTTCGAGATCCAGTGAAAGCGCCTCGAATAATGCCATCAACTCGCGCCCCATTTGGGTGTTCATCGCATTTGCTGCAGCGGGGCGGTTGAGCGTGACCAGCAGGATGTGCGGACCGCGGCGCTCAACTTTGAGCGTTTCAAAATCAAGGTGCATGTGATTCTCTCCCGGAAGACCGCACCATGTCGTTGTGCTCCCCCAACGCCGGCGCGGGTCTCTGATTGCGGGGGCGATCGCCGTTGAACGTAACTGGAATACCGGCAAGCGGCAGCGTATCGCCGTCGACAGGTGCGAGCATACCGACCGCTGAGGTTTGCGGATGAGCGACAACCTGATCGACGCTCAGGAGAGGAGCATTCGGGACGCCAGCCAAATCGAGTTTGCCAGCAAGCGACGCAGTGTCGTAGGTCTGCACCGTTTCTGCAATGGCTTCAACCAGTGCCTCGCGGTTTGTGACACGACCTGCGTTTGTCGCATAACGTTGATCAGCGGCGAGGTCTTCCCGAGCAATCGCTTGGCAAAGACGTTGAAACAGATTGTCGTTGCCAGCGGCAATCATTAGCCAACCGTCGCGCGTCTGGAAAGCCTGATAGGGCACGATTTCTGCCACACCCGATCCGTAGGGACGCCGAATTTCGCCTGACGCACAGTAGCCAGCCAGATGTATTGTCATCCAAGCTAGCCCAGTTTCGTAAAGTGACGTACCGATGATCGCGCCTTCCCCTCGAGACCGACGAGTAATCAGTGCCGAGAGCAGACCAATCACGGCCCACATAGCCGCGCCCATGTCCATGATGGAAACCCCGACACGGACGGGTGGACGGCCACCACCTTCCCCGGTCACGCTCATCAATCCAGAAAGCGCCTGTACCAGAGGATCATAGCCAGGATGACTTGCGAGCGGCCCACTCGAACCGAAGGCTGTGATGTCACACCATATTAGCTCGGGCTTTTCAGCTCTCAGCTGCCCCGGATCGAGTCCATGGCGCGCAAGAACGCCAGGTCGCAAGTTTTGGATGACCACATCGGCTTCCGCCAAGATGCGACTGCGAAGGGCGGAAAGCTCCACAGGATCAGAAAAGTTTACAGAAACACTCTCTTTTCCTCGGTTCAGACTGTGGAAAACGCTAGAGCTATCCCGCCAGAAGGGCGGCCCCCAGCCACGTGCGTAGTCTCCTCCCTCCGGGTTCTCGACTTTGATCACCCGCGCGCCGAGATCACTCAGAATCAACCCCGCATAGGGCGCCGCAACGCTGTGTCCGAACTCGAACACTGTGAGACCGTCGAGTGGACGTGGTTGCCCCATCAAGCACCCCCTCGCCAAACCAAGCTATCGTTGCGCAATTGATGATATTATGGAAACTTACCCGGGTCAAGAAAACGTTTTCCCAAAAGCGTTGCCATGAAAAGCAAGATCCATTGGCAGAGCGAGTATCTGACCCTCGCGCAGCGTTATGGAACGCGTGTCGCAGTTTCGGACGTTGAAAGGAGTCTCACGTACGCGGAGCTTTTTTCGGCAGCTGCCGGGATAGCGCGCTACATGCATGAATTCGGTATTTCGCCCGGCACTCCCGTCGCCACTTATCTGCCGAACAGCTGCGCCGCGGTTTACACGAGCTACGGTGTGACGCTTTCTGGAGCCGCGGAGGTTTCGCTCAACTCGCGTTTATCGTTTACGGAGGTGCAACATTGTCTCCTTACCTCCTCTGCGCAGATCTTGCTGACCGACCGCCATCGGGCGGCTGCACTTGCTCCAGTTCTTAAGGAGCTCTCGAAACTTTCCATCGTGACAATCGAGGACATCCCTTCCGCCGATTTAGCATCTCTTCAGCTACCCGCTGTAAACGATGACACGTGGGGCAAGATTATTTTTACTTCCGGCACGACTGGACGCCCGAAGGGCATCGTCTATTCCCATGCTGGGCGGTGGATTGCCAATATCCTGCTGCGTTCCCACCTGCCGATCGTACCGGGAGCGGACAGCGATCTGCTTCTACCAACCCCATTCTCACATGGCGCTTCACTGATGACCTATGCCTATCTTGATAGCGGCGCGCGTGTGACACTGCTCGATGGGGTTGACGTTGCGGACATCGAACAACGGCTGCGCAGTGGGAGAAACAACCAGCTTTTTGCTCCGCCAACGGTTCTTGCTAAGCTCATGAGTAAGCTCGAAGGCACTCGTATAGAGGGCGTTCGCACGATCTTTTGCGGCACAGCGCCATTATCGCGCGAACTTTATCGTCGTGTTCGTAGCGTCTTCGGGCCGGTTGTGCGAATAACGTATGGCAAATCGGAAACGTTCAACCCGATAACTATTTTGACGCCGGAGGAAACGGACGACTGGTATGAAAACTGTCAGCCCGAAAGAAGCGTATGCGTTGGCTGGCCCGCGAGCGGCGTTGAGCTTTGGATTGCCCGCTCTTCAGACGATGCTCTCATAGCAGACTTTCCGGATGCAGGCCCAATAATGCTGCGAGCTCGTCATCAACTTATTGGCACACTGATTGATGGCGTATTTGAGGCTCATCCAGCCGACCAGCCTCACAGGACGGGAGATATCGGCTTTTTCGACCAGCGAGGCCGGCTACACCTGATCGGTCGTGAGGCTGATATCATCAAGTCGGGAGGATACCGCATAAGTCCCGATGAGGTCGAGGGTATTCTACGCGCTGCAATGCCTTTTGCAGATTTCACGATTGTCGGGTTGCCCTCGGAGTATTGGGGAGAAGTCGTGACGGCCGTCGCCGCTGGTCTTGAGGAAGGCTGGGAAAGCCCACTTTCCAGCGTCATTGCCACTATGACACCTTACAAACGCCCGCGCCTCTTTGCTCGCTTGGACGTCCTACCCCGCAATGCAATGGGTAAGGTTGTGCGCGCGTCTGTTCGTTCGGCCGTGCTTGAACGCTATGAATTGATTGACGGTCCGTATCCGTCGCTGCAGCCCCTGTGCAAATAGTGGGCTTATGTCTCATTACATTTTGCCACGGCCACACTGAATAATGAGTACTAATAACACGAAACAGTCACCGTCAACCTGTGACGTCCGAAGAGCAGCCTGAGATTGAAACGAGCAACCGTAGAACCACGTATAATTCTCAACCCTCGTGCGACATACGCCGGATGCGCATCGAGTAGGTAAATCGGTTCATTGGATGAAGACTGATCGCAAGCTCGATGACGCGTTTCGTCATACCGAAGTAACGGCGGACGATCCGGAGTGCTGGTGAGCCTGGGACCACCTGAAGGAATTCGGCCCTATTTGGCGGTATCTCTGCGGCCGCAATATCTTGCCGTATCTCGGTGATACGCTCCCCGTATAACTTCTCCAGCAAAGCGTAGACCGGTTCGTTGGACCGACCGAGATGTTCGCGAACGCCTTGATAGGCTGGTATGATGTAAAGATCGGTCCAGCCCAAAGGAGGCGCCTTGGGTCCCATAGTCCTCAGGCAGCCAACATGAAGCCATCGCTGGCCATTCCGACACTGTAGATCGCGGACGAGCGCACCACGGGCCGAGACGATTTCGGCGTAGAGTGGCTGCAATTGTGTCTCGACTGTGTATTGAAGAATCTCGCCGATCGAGTTCGCGGAGTGGACGTAAGGAGCCGCCGTAGGACGATCTGCGACGATCGTGCCTATGCCGGGGCGGCGTTCCACTAACCCAAGCTCGCGAAGACGCTCAAGAGCAGCTCTTACAGTGTGCCGGCTGACACCGTGACCTCGCGCGAGATCGAGCTCGCCAGGTAGGCAGTCCCCGGGTTTCATGCCCCCTTCGACGATGTCTCGCAATAGCACCTTTACCAGCTGAAGGTATAGCGGCGGTCCGTCCGAACCCTTGCCGGCCATACGCTCCTCTGTCGTACGGCGCAATGTCTTCTCAACCCTCCAATCTGCGCGGATGTTCGTAGCGAAATCTCAGGAGCCCCGCTCCAATTCTACTTGATCGTTCCTCCGGCTTCGTTTTCTCCATCGAACTCGTATCCTCCGCCTTGACAGCACTTAGTCCATCCGCTGAAATATCCGTACATTTGCACCGGCCATCGCGCCTGTCAAACCTTGAGCGAACTACACCGGGTTCTGCAAGCTCGCGGAGAGGAAGGGACCTATGCCTCAGGCGACCACACCTTATCAGCTCCTTCTTTCGGAATTTCAGGTTGGGTCGCACCGGATACGCAACCGAATTGCCCATGTCGCTACCGTTACTAACTTTGGGCAGCAGAACCGCGCAACTGATCGCCTAATCAATTATCTCCGTGCACGTGCAAGAGGCGGCGCTGGGATAGTGATCACTGAGGGAATGTCCGTACATCCGACATCCATTCCCTCGCCTTCGATCATTGCCATATTCGCTGATGAAAATGTCGACGGCCTTAAGCGCATGGCTGAGGCGGTCGAAACTGAGGGCGCTCGCCTACTCGGCCAGCTTTGGCATGTTGGGCGTCAACAGCTTTGGAATCCCGTAGCCCACCCAGTGGGCGTCTCTGAGCGATTCGATGCCTACAGCTGGACCGTTCCCCACGTGATGACTCAAGACGAGATTGCCGCGATCATCGAAAGTTTCGTCAAAAGTGCGAAACGCCTCAAAGATTGCGGCTTCTCAGGTGCAGAGCTGCATGGCGCTCACGGCTATCTTATCACCCAATTCTTGTCTCCCTGGTCGAATAACCGGGAGGATGATTATGGTGGCGATCTGGAAGGCCGGCTAAGATTCCTGGCAGAAATCGTGGATGGTATTCGTGCCGTATGCGGAAACGATTTCCTGCTAGGAGTTAAGCTGCCGTCGGACGAAGGGGTTCAAGGCGGCATCGATCCAAATGAGGCGGCGCGCATAGCCGGCGCCATCGCTTCCTGGAAGAAGGTCGACTACATCGCTTTCAATCCGGGTAATTTCAGCTTGTCGCTTGAAAACCACGTCCCGAACATGAATTTCTCCCCGGGGCCTTTTCTCGACCTTCTCCCGCCTCTCAAAAAGGCCGCGGATCAGACGCCGGTTATGGCTATTGGGCGCATCGTCTCGCTCGCTCATGCGGAAGAGGTGCTCGCCAGCGGCCGAGCCGATCTGATCGGCCTCTCGCGAATGCTCGTCAGCGATGCCGCTGCCGTCAACAAGGCAGCACGTGGCCGCGAATCTGACATTCGACCTTGCATTTTTTGCAATGTCTGCTGGGGCGAGATTCATGCTGGCAAGCCGATCGCGTGCATTCATAACCCGGAGCTTGGCACATCGGGGGAGGCGCGCGAAGCACCAGTGAAGTCGACGCGCGCCCGACGGGTCGCGGTGGTCGGTACGGGCGTGGCTGGTCTCGAAGCAGCGTGGCGGGCGGCGGAACGAGGGGCGAAGGTCGTTCTCTTCGGGCGATCTACAGACCTTGGAGGCTCCGCCGCCTTGGATGCGCGGCTCCCAGGACGGGGTGATCTTGCGAAGACAATCGCTTTCCAGGTCGATAAAGTGCGTGCCAATGGCGTCGAGTTGCGTCTTGGCAGGGAAGCCAGTATCGAGGCGATCAAATCCGTTGTGCCAGATGCTGTCGTCCTTGCTACCGGCGCTACAATGCAGCCTCCACCACTTGAGGAAGGCGTAAGTGAAAGTATTGATTTGCGCAGCTTGGCACGCGTCCTGTTAGCCGATGAAAGCCGTCGCTCCGGCACGATCGTAATTTTCGATCAGGACCATGGGGCAGCTACGTATGCTGCTGTCGAGCTGGCCGCAGCACGGTACGAGCGCGTTGTGCTGCTAACGCCGCGTACTCATCTTGGCCGCGGTATTCCCTATGTCGATGTGATAGGAGTCTACCGCCGTCTCTATGGGCTTGGAGTTGACATTCGCACGGCGGCGACTCCTGTGGCTTGGCTGGGGGAAAGGCTGGTCTACAGCAATCCCTTCTCAGGAAAGCGAGAAACTATCGAAGAGGTGTCCACGTTTGCCTACGCGACTCCGCGACGGGCCGCAGATGAGCTGGCCGCCCCGCTGCGCCAAGCGGGGCTATCCGTTCGCCTCGTGGGTGATTGCCTAGCGCCACGTACCTTGCTTGCCGCAATCCACGAAGGGGCACAGGTCGTGAATCTACTCTGAATAAGCCTGAAGTGGCTCACCTCGGAGCGATCCCTGAAACCAAACGAATTGCGAGGAACGTGTTATGCCCTCAAAGATTTGGATGAGCCTTTTGGCAGTGGTTGGGCTTGCCACCTCTATCTCCGTCGCGGAGGCGGAGTTGCCCACGCCCCCAAAGGATTTTCCGCGGCGTCCCATCAATCTCGTGGTCGTCTATCCAGCCGGCGGTGGCATGGACGTGACTGCCCGGACGCTTGCAAAGGTCGCGGAGGAAGTCCTAAAGCACGAATTCCGTGTCGAAAATCGAGTAGGCGGTGCTGGCATGGTGGGCCACACCTACCTCGCGAAGAACGCTCAAGCAGACGGCTACACGATTGGTGTTGTGGCGAATCCGTTCTTGTTCACCGATATCCTGTTGCGAGACGCACCATTCGGTAAGGACGACTTTGATCCCCTCGTCTTCATAAATTTCGAGCCGGCGATCTGGATGGCCAATGCTAAGGGCGCGCTCGGTGCGAGCAGTTTCGACGATATTGTGACCAATGCCAAACAGAACCCGGGCAAACTCAGAGCTGGCGTGCTGCCGAACAACGTCTTCCAGTTTGTGACGGAATTCGTCGAGCGAACCAAAGGTGTAAAGTTCACGCATGTTCCCTTCCAAGGCGGGCAGCCGGGTGTTGTCGCGTTGTTGGCGGGCGACATCGACGTCACAATGGCGTTCTTCACCGAAGCGGAGCAGCATATTGGATCGGGCGATCTCAAAGCCATTGCGGTGGCGGACGACAAACGCTTTCCGAGACTGCCGGATACCCCGACCTTCTCAGAAGTTGGCGTTCCCGTTGCCGAAAACACCTGGGGAGCAGCGCGCTTCCTAGTGCTGCCCAAAGGAGTACCACAAGAGCGCCGCGACTACCTTGAGGCCGCTTTCCTTGAAGTTTTGAAATCAGAGGTTGCCAAGAAGGCGTTCGCGGATATCGGGCTTGAATTGTCGCCTGCCAATACCCAGAAGACTGCTGAGATTTACAGCACCGCGTATGATTCTCTTCGCACATTCCTAACCGAGACTGGACGAATTAGTGGAAAATAAGCGTTTCTGTCCCCGAGCACGACTCCGAGACGTGCTCGGGGTGCCACTCGCCAGGTTAGCCCTGTGATGCTGCGAATCTTGCCGACTGCTCTCTTGATTGGTCTCATTGTTGCCTTTGGCTGGCAGGCCGTCTTCCTCTCAGGCGAGGCCGCTACCTATCCGCGAATTTTGCTTGGCTTGATTATGGTTTCGCTGTTGGCCTTCCTCTTCCAAGAGGCTCGGGCTGGGAACCTCGGCCGAAGTTTTGTTGCTGACGTCTTGCCGGAGAGCCGTCAACGCCAAATTCGGCAAGCCGGCTTCCTCGTGACTTGGATTGTCTACCTGTTCGCTCTGCCGGAGATCGGCTTCATCCTGGCGAGTTGGCTGGCGATTACCGCAAGTTGGGTGCTTGTGAGTCCGAGAGGCTGGTTGCAAAAGGCGCTGATTACGGCCGTGTTTACATTGACCATAGCCGTCCTGCTCAAGACCACCTTCTTCGTGCCAGTGCCACAGGGATTGCTCGATGAGCGTCTCGACGAGATCATTTATTCATTGCCATAAGGGCAGAAGATGTGGGAAGGCATCCTAGGCGCGTTAACACCCGAAAGCATCGCTGTCGTCGTTTTCGGCGTTCTCCTGGGACTCATAATCGGCGCTATCCCAGGTCTTACAGCAACCTTTGGCATCGCGCTGCTAATCCCGGTTACATTTCTGATGCCTCCAGAGGCCGGGATGATCATGCTGTCGGGGATCTACGCCGGAGCCATATATGGCGGTAGCATATCGGCAATTCTGCTCAACATCCCGGGCACACCCGCTTCAATAGTTAGTGCCTGGGAAGGACATACGCTCGTGACGCAGGGGCGAGCTCCCCTAGCGCTCTCACTTTCGGCAATCAGCTCGGGGATCGGTGGCCTCTCCTCGGGTTTGGCGTTGTTTTTTCTGACGCCGCCGCTTGCGCAGATCACCCTCGCTTTTGGCGCGCCGGAGTATGTCGCTCTTGTTCTTTTTAGCCTAATTGTTGTGATCGTAATGCTGGAAAGTCCTCTCGTGGCCAATACTCTAGCCGCGCTGCTTGGACTGCTCCTGGCCTCAGTCGGGCTTGATCCCATCCAAGGCATGCCTCGCTTCACCTTTGGGTTCTACCCCCTGATGTCCGGCCTAAACGTGGTTGCGGTTCTTGTGGGATTCTTCTGCCTGCCGCAAGCTTTCGTGCTCGCCCGTGAAAGCCTTGACGGAGTGCGTTATGAAACGATCGGGAAGATCGGCGCCGCCAAGTTGCGTGATGTCCTCGGACACTTAAAGCGGCGTGTCGGCACGTTGCTGCGTGCTTCGGGGATCGGGACCGTTCTCGGCATCCTGCCAGCCATTGGGCCCGAAACAACGCCGTTTGTCTGCCATGCACTCGAAAGGCGGTTTGCCCCCAAAACGGAGGCTTTCGGCAAAGGCTCGGTCCAGGGGCTAATCGCCGCTGAGACCTCGAACAGTGCCAACGTGGGTGGCTCCCTCATTCCACTTCTTGCGCTCGGTATTCCTGGCAGCGGCGCAGCCGCAGTCTTTATTGGAGCACTCACGCTGCACGGATTACGGCCCGGACCGTTGCTCTTCGCAGAGCAGACGTCGATTGTTTATTCCTTCTTTATGGGATTTATCTTTGTCAATCTATTCATGACGGTCGTCGGCCTTTTTGGCGCTCGCTACTTCGCGGCAGTCCTCCGACTGCCCAAGGGCGCGCTTGCCGCTTTCATTACCTTCTTTTCGATTTTTGGAGCATATGCTGTCAACAACAGCCTCTTTGATGTCTGGGTTATGTTTGCAGCTGGCCTCTTGGCTCTCGTTCTCGGCGCGCTAGGAATCCCGATCTTGCCGGTTGTGCTTGGCTTCATACTTGGCGGCTTGCTGGAGCAGAATCTTGCCGTGCTTCGCGCGACAGCAGATGGTCCAGGATATCTATATCTCCTTGAGCGTCCCATTACTCTTGTCCTCCTGGCTGCCTCAGTTCTCATTCTGCTGACTGCGATCTGGCGTCGGACCATTCGACGAAAGAATGCGCCTGGGTCAGCTGTTAGCGTGCCGTAAGAAACTGACGTGTCCTGGCCGATGGATCCGGAAGCCCCTCCACAGCATCACGGGCGGTAAATAGACCGCTTGTAACCCGCAACCCTATCTGCTGTCCCATTAACTTGATCTTTTCCCACCTGTTGCCGGGTAAGAGGGTGGGCCGGCCGCCTAGGTCGGAGTTTCCTTCGAAAGGTGGGTGCATTTACAGAACAATAATAATTCGAGCAGCCCATACCTATTCGGGGCTTACCCAAAACGCTAACGTTCAACTACTCATAACGTGCTAGCCGTTGGAGTATCTACGCCTAACCGGCACCTTCACGCTTCTTCATGCTTGAATTGACAGCAATTCATTCAATTGCTCGCATGAGAAGGAGTAATTGCCTTAAGATCGTTGCACCTACTCGTGCATCCAACTTCATCGTTTTCAAAACACTTACGACCTCGATTGCTCACGCGATCGTCGCGGTCCGGATATTGGCACCGCCGAAACAGTGACAATCGTGGTGTAGCTGCAGAAGACCCTCCCCAACCCTTACCTGTTGTGGCCGAGCTGACACGCGCTTTGGACAAAGCTGGGGTAAGATACGGTGTCATTCAGGATACCTCCGGCCTCAGGAAGGGGTTGGCTGGCCTTGATGACGTCGATCTATTGGTAGAGAAAGCTGATTATGGTGCGTTCTGCACCGTTGTCAGCGGGCTCCATGGGATTCGGGGGGTTAGCCTCGCGTGTTACGACAACGTGTGTGCGGGCCGCGAGGACTGGTTCATACCGGACTTCACGCACGGAAAATATCTTCATCTCGACGTACACATTGGCCTTCGCGTCGGCTGGGAATTTCGTAAACGTTATTTATTGCGTAGCGACCTCTTCCCTTGCAGATGGGAACGCGTAGAAATTGGCAACGTGAATATCCCCGTTGCCACTCCTGGCACCGAGATCCGAAGAGCGATAACCCGTTTCGCATTCGGCTGCTGGATACCACCCTGGAAATCGTGGGTTGCTTTGCGTGGCTTGGGCGTGTTGCTCTCGCACAGTTCTTCCTTCTCGGATAAAGGCCAACATCGTTCCGACGAAATCGTGCTTAATTGTTACGGCACTTCGGACTGTCGGCTCCGAGGAGATAACGATACACTTCTCGTACACAGACGCGATCTCCGGAAGCTGCGTCGTAGAATCCGGCGTGAGTGCGGTTTTCGGGGTCCTACCGTAACAGATTTCACCGTTCACCTTGTCCGCAAGACAGCATATTTAATCCTAAGGTTAGTTCAGCGCTTGGCTCCCCACAGTATCGCCCCTAAGCGGCGACCCGCGAACGGTGGTCTCGTCGTTGCCCTTGTCGGCCCGGACGGCGTGGGTAAATCCACGCAGGTCGACCGCCTAGTGAAAACTTTTCGATGGAAGTTTGGCTGCGTGAAATCTTATGCCGGAACCGGAGATGGCAAGGGATGGTGGACGCGGAAGCTGGCGATGAAACTCATCGCTCCTCACAAGCATCATCTAAAGTCAGCTATTGAGCACAAAGGAAGCAGCGGGGCGCTCCGGAGCTGGACATCCTTTGTGTCGACAGCGGGCTTGGCGTTTTGGGGTCTCCTGATTGCGGTTGAGCGGTACGCTATGGTCCGGCGCGCGCATCGTTCGGCGACGCGTGGCCTCATCGTCATTTGTGACCGCTGGCCGCAATCTCTCCGACGAGGATACCTGGATGGTCCAATCGCCCCGACCTCGGCAGACCATCTACCTGTCATCAAGTTACTCGCCCGGCTAGAGCGCACCCTGTACCGCAGAATGCAAGAGATGCGGCCTCATCTCACGCTACACGTTGTTTCGGACTACTCCGTCTCCGAGCGACGTAAGCCAGGCGGGATCCGAAAGGAAGCCTTTGACGCCAGGCTATCCCTAATGGCGGAACTGCGCCGTATTGATCCCGAAATTAAGACTGTCGACGCTAGTGAGAGTATGGAAACAGTGTTCTGTAATCTATTCAGACATGTTTGGCTGTCCCTTTAATCCGTTTGAGGTACCGAAAGCATTCATTTGGCTACGCAGATAGGCGCACAGTTTATGCGACCAAAGATGAGGCTTTCCGAGACAGCCTTTCTGCCCGAAAGCTTTCTGACGCTTGTTGCCACTATTGGTCTTGCCCAGGGTTGGTATATACGGTCGCCATTTTTGCACCAGCTGTCCGCAATCATCAGTGTCCCGGCTGGATCAAAGCCTGTGTATTGTGACTGCTCTTGCTCGTGCGCAGGATGCTGATGCAAGCAAAAGCAAAACTTTCGCTAGACGCGCAGCCTACGAGAAAGCACGCGACATCTGTCGTAACGCCAGGGTCTGAACTGTCAGATGCACTGAGGTCGTGCAGGGGTGCGCTTGTTGGCGTCACCGTATTTAGCGGAGTCAGCAACATTCTCATGCTGACAGGCGCGATTTACATGCTCCAGATATACGACCGCGTTTTGCCGAGCCGAAGCGTGCCGACGCTCATCGCTCTATCGCTCTTGGCGAGCATTCTTTTCATTGGCCAGGCAATTATCGACCTTGTGCGAGGGCGCGTCCTGAGTCGAATCGGCGCCGAGTTGGACGAAGCCGTTGGCCAACGCGTCTTTTCTGGAATGATCGCTCCATCTTCAGGCCAACAGATCGGCGGGACTCAGCCGCAGCATGACCTCCATAGCATCAGAGCCTTCCTGTCGAGCCCAGGCCCAAACGCTCTATTCGAGTTCCCGTGGCTTCCTTTCTATCTCGTGATTATCTGGAGCTTCCACCCGATTCTCGGACTAACGGCATTATGTGGCGCGATTTTACTATCAACATTAACCATTACGACGGAGCTTCTTACGCGAAGGCCGATGAACTCAGCCGCCGCGAGCGCAATCCGCCGTACTAGCCTTGCAGAGGCAGCAAGACGCAACGCCGAGGTAATTGCTGCAATGGGCATGGCGGCAAAACTACATGCCCTCTGGCGTGAGGCAGGTCGTCTACACATCGGGCATCAACAGCACGTTAGCGACATCTCCGGCGGATTTAGCAGTTTTGCTCGATCTCTCCGGCTGATGCTCCAGTCCGCAATGCTCGGAGTGGGGGCTTGGCTCGTCATTAAAGGTGAAGCCACGGCTGGCATCATTATTGCCGGCTCTATTCTGGCAGGGCGCGCACTTGCGCCCGTGGACCTTGCAATCGCCCATTGGCGTAATTTCGTGGCCGCGCGCCAAAGCTGGAAGCGATTAAGCCAAATGTTGGCGTCTCTGCCGGCCAATAAGCAGCCAATGCCTCTTCCCGCCCCGTCATCGAGATTGGTCGTCGAAGCGGTAACTATCGCGCCACCGGGCATCCCACGAATTACGGCGCAAGGTCTCGAGTTCAGTCTCGAAGCGGGCATGGCCCTCGGGGTGATCGGACCCAGCGGTTCTGGCAAATCGACTCTTGCGCGTGCACTTGTTGGCGCGTGGCGTCCACTTACAGGCAGGATCATGCTGGACGGCGCTCCACTTGATCAATGGCCACCGGAGCACTTGGGCCTGTATTTAGGATACCTGCCACAAGATATTGAACTATTCCAGGGGAGCATTGCCGAGAACATCGCGCGCTTTGATCCCAACGCGGACCCCGAAAAAATCATCGCGGCTGCGAAAGAGGCTTGCGTACATGAGCTCATCGTCAGCTTACCCGATGGTTACCAAACACAAATCGGAGAGAACGGTACAGCACTGTCGGCCGGGCAACGGCAACGGGTCGCGCTCGCGCGCGCTCTTTACGGTAATCCCTTCATGATCGTGCTGGACGAGCCGAACTCGAATCTCGACTCCGCAGGAGAGGCTGCTCTCTTAGCCGCAATCCGGAGCGTCAAAGCCCGCGGCGGCATTATCGTCATTGTAGCTCATCGTGCGGATGTGCTTGCCACAGTCGATTACCTCCTCGTTATGCGACAGGGGCGAATGCAAATGTTTGGGCCAAGAGATCGCGTGCTTGCCTCACTTGCTACTCCCGCAAGAGGCACCGCCCCAAAATTGAAACCGGTGTATCTGGCGCGTCAAACCTGATCAACTCCTCGCTACATGCAAAGTTTATGAGCAGTGTCTTCGAATGATGCTTGCGACGACACCATACCGACGCTCCATGCATCGCAATTTGCTCGGCGGCGCCCTAGCCATCCTCATATTGGTTGGTGGTTTGGGTCTCTGGACCGCATTGGCTGAAGTTTCTGGGGCTGTAATTGCGCATGGACACGTTACGGTCGATTCCAGCGAAAAAAAGGTACAGCATCCTACGGGAGGTATCGTTGGCAGAATATTTGTCCGGAATGGAGATCGCGTCGCAGCTGGCGATTTACTAGTTCAGCTTAATGACACGATACCAAGGGCCAACCTGAACATCGTGAGAAAGGGTCTAGACGAACTCTATGCCCGCAAATCCCGGCTCTTGGCGGAACGAGACGGCGCAGGCGATTTGGTACCTGTTCCGGAACTTTCCGAGCGCCTGAGCGATCCTGACGTAGCAAAGATTTTTTCACTCGAACAACGGCTCTTTGAGCTGCGTCGGATTGCTCTGGAAGGCAACAAAGCGCGATTGCGCGAGCGCAAAGAGCAGCTTGAGAAGCAGATCCATGGCCTTTCGGCGCAAGTGGAAGCCAAGGCGCAGGAGATCGCCCTTATTGGCAAGGAGATCGATGGCATCCGCCAATTATGGAAGAACCAGCTCGTTTCCATTTCGCGGCTGACTGCATATGAACGGGAAGCAACTCGGATCGAAGGAGAACGCGCGCAACTTGTGTCAAGAATTGCAGAAGCACGCGCCGCCATTGCGGAGGTTGTGATACAGACCCTCCAGCTGGAGAAAGAATTTTCCTCCCAAACCGCCCACGAACTCCGCGAGGTGGACGCAAAAATCGCCGAGTACGAGGAGCGCAGAATTGCAGCAGAAGACCATATGTCCCGGATTAATATTCGGGCGCCAACCAATGGCACGATTCACCAGTCGAAAGTTCATACGGTCGGTGGCGTTATCGCCGCCGGCGACCCCATCATGTTGATCGTGCCAGACGATGACGACCTCGTCATCGAGGTCAAGGTGGATCCGTCGGATATCGACAAAGTTGCAGTTGGCCAAGAAGTCCTACTGCGATTCGCGGCATTCAGCCTCAACGATACCCCGGAGATAAGCGGTGTCGTCTCACTCGTCGCGGCAGGCATCACGCACGACGAACGGACGAACCAGGCTTATTACGCTGCACGCATCACACCTGATCCTTTAGATCTGAAACACCTTGGCGGGCTACAACTACTTCCCGGTATGCCGGTTGAAGCATTCATCAAGACCGGAAGCCGAACGGTGCTTTCGTACCTCATCAAACCCATAATGGATCAGATGAAACGTAGCCTCCGCGAACGGTAGAAATCAAGGTCCAGACCCCGACGGAAACAGAATGCGTTCTCATCTGGAGATCCTTGCACGTGCCCTTACCGGAAGCCCCCCGCCTCCTGCCTCACTTGTACGCGTTACGAACCTGGCAAACCTCTACTTGGTCACTCCTCAGCTCTACGTCGCCCAATCCGGATTTCCCGCGCGAACCGAGGAAGAACAGAGTATCAGAGAATACTGGGAAAGCGTTTACCAGGCAAACCTAATACGAAATGCGCGCTTGCAGCACCAGTTGTGCGAACTTCTCGATATCATGAACTCAGCCGGTGTCATACCTATCTTGCTGACAGGCGCGGCAGCCTTGGCGTCCTCCGCTGGCAAGACCAGCCGAATTGTAGCCGATCTAGATATCATGCTTCTCCCGACCGAGCTCGAAGTCGGTCTTCGCTCACTTCTCGACGCCGGCTATCTGCATTGGGAAAGGCACAGCAGGCGCCATACCGCCAGCAAGCTCTACAGGCCAGATCATCCCGGGCTCGTGCACATTCATCATCGGCCGCCCGATGCAGGAACCTCAATGTCCGCGCCGAGTATGGCACATCACTGCCGCACAATTGAGTTTCGCTCGAACTGCGCCCGCATTCCATCGCCTACGGACCGATTGTGCTATCTGATCGGTCACGACATGCTTGAGGACCGGGGACTGCTTTACGGTAAGCTCCACCTCCGCCATGCCCTAGATGCGCTCGATATCCTCAAAACCGATACTGTAGATTGGAACCTCCTGCGCGAAAGGTTCGCTACGGGGCTCAGAAAATTCGCTTACGCAACGTATATGTACAATCTGACTAAGCTCTTCGGAGTAGACGATAGACCCGAGCCACCAATCTCCCGCCTCTCCGCTGCGATGTACCGTAGGCTAATTAGAAAGGCTGAGGGGAACCTTTACGGTGCGCTTGATGATGTAGTCGTTGTGCTGCCGACGCGGATCGCCTTTCGTGTAGCCCGGGCCCTCCAATCGGTTCTGCACACTGCGAGAACTAATTAACTCGTAAGCGCCTAGTCATAATTTGGTATCCACCTGGACTTTTCTTATGCGCTAAAGATACCTGTTGCACTGATCTTTGTGTGTTCTATCATTGGCTCAACAAACTTGAGGTATCAAAGCCGCGCCCCGGTTTAACTTCGAGCTACCTGGAGAAGCTAGAATGTCAGATGCAGGAAAGCACCGCTCCCAAAACAACCACGAGCAAGACGGCCCGGAAAGAAACGAACGTAGAGATTTTCTGAAGACTGTAGGTAAAGCGGCGCTGATTACTCCCCCTGCAATGGCCATACTCTTATCCACCAGCCTCGACTCGCAGGCGATTGCAGGTTCGAGTGGCCGTCCGCATAAGCCATCCAAACCACATCACAAGCCCCACAAGAAGAAGATCAGCTTCGTATTTAAGTTCTTGAAGCACTTTTTCCGAGTGTAGTGGTGAGCTTCCCTATTAAACAATGGCAATTCTCACTACGAGTCTGGAAAGTGATGAGGCTGAGCTCCGACCGTGTAATGATGTCACCTGGTTTGTACTCGACAACAGCTTGATCATATTTCAAGAACGACAACAACGACTCATTACCCTTGATTCTCTTTCATCCATTGTGTGGCAGCTCCTTTGGGGGAACGGCACGGCGGACCAAAACCCTTATATGAACACAATTGCCGCTGCTGCGGCCGAATTGGCATCCCAGTCCGGTTATACCCTTTCCACGGCTCTGTTGTTCGTTAGGAGCTGTATTGAACAATGGTCAGATGCGAAGTTGATCTCTAGGAGCTCCCAAAAGACAGCCGCACGAATTATCCTCCCGCGGCACCCAAACCCTTCAAATGTAAACACCATAGCCCGCCTCGGCTCTCAGTTCCGATCTTATTGGGTGAGTGGGGTCACTGTATATGTCGAGCGGGACCGCACCCTCCTCGCAGCCATCGAGCCGGTCCCCGGCCATGTGCCCAGCACGCGGACAAATAAAGTCGTTGCTGAAATCAGTATTCGGCGGGAGGGCGGTAGAATTTTGGGGGACGATTGGTGGGGACGCGCTACCGTCTTATGCTCCCCAGAAGAGGTTGTGGCGTGGCTGAAACTGGCAATCCTCGAGGCAATCTTGGCTGCGCTCCCGAGTTCGATCGCCATCCATGCGGCTGCTCTTTCCCGCTGCGGCGACGCGATCCTACTCGTAGGCAGCTCCGGTTCGGGTAAAACCACCCTCGCCGCCTACCTCCACGCCCATGGCTACGCCTTGATCGGGGAGGATGCTGTGTTTGTTGATCCAGAGTTAGCAACAATTAGTGGATTACCCTTCTCATTCTGCACAAAAGAGGGTAGCTGGCCTGCTCTTCGGAAATGCTACCCGCACCTCGACATCATGCATGCTCGTACCCGCCCCGATGGGAAGCTGGTCAAGTATCTTGCGCCCCGTCGAACGCTCGATTCATCGCCAATTTCATCACTGCGTACCATCATCTTTCCCGAGCTCTCTGCGACAGGCAACACCAATCTGAGGCCCATGAGCCGCGCCGACGCCCTAGTAGACATTCTGAGAGAGGCGCTCAACGATCAGCATAGTTTGACCAGAGCTGGTTTCCGCATGCTTTGCCGAGCATTATCAGATGCGTCTGTGGCGCGGCTAAACTATTGCGACCTCGGCGCGGCCCTCGATTGCATTGAGTCGCTGCAGGCTTGTCAAACGTCAAAGCGAATCGAAACTCGACCATAGCTAAGCAGCACCATTGCTGAGCTCAGATTGACGATCGTAGATCGGTGCACGGCTTTTCCTCCAAGAGGCTAGGGGCACCAAGGACCAGGAGAGGTCACATGAAGAAGAGGTGGAAGGTTGTGATTGTAGAGCCGTGCCATCTGGTGTGCGCAGGGATCGTTCAAACCTTTGCGCGCACGGCATTTTCTCGGCATGCGCATTACTTGACCATGAAAGATTTGTGGAATGCGACACGAGAGGATGACCAAATAGATCTCTTCATCATTGATGTGGAACAAAGCCTTGCCTCTTTTCGGTCCGACATAGCGAAACTACAGCAACGCTTTCCGGATTCCTTCATTGTTCTTCTCTCAGAAACGATTGATCATAATGCGGCCATGCAGGCGCTCCAAACAGGCGTTCATGGATTCATTTCGAAAACAACACGAACTGATGCGATGATAAAGTCACTTGAGCTTATCGTCCTCGGCGAACGAATCTTCCCGGCGCACGTTCTTACGATTGGCGATACATCGGCAGAAGCCTACGCTGCAACACGTCTCAACGACGACTCGCAGATGAAACTCTTCGGCCTCTCTGCTCGGGAGCTTGAGGTCTTGCGCTCGCTTGGCGAAGGGAAATCGAACAAGGAGATCGCCAGACAGCTCGACATCTCAGACGAAACAGTGAAGGTCCATGTAAAAGCGATACTGAGAAAGCTGCGCCTCAAGAACCGAACGAAGGCGGCTCTGTGGATAAATGGGTCACGCGTCCCTGAATTGCTCCCAGATACGGACCTGAAGCTGCCCGGCTCATCTGCCGCGCCTCGCTTGGGGCCAGTTAATCATTAAGCTTAGTATCTTGCTAATCACAACTTGTGTCGTTCAGAGGGTTTTACCCCAGGTCTGAGTCGCTGGCCGACGTAAAATCAGGACCCTATTTGCAAGCAATCATAACCAGGCGTGAAGGCGGCGTGTAGCAAGCTAAAATTTCCAACGCAGCTCATTGAACTGTGCGTAACTCGCACTCCGCTAAGTACTTAAGCGGCCGCGGATGACCTAAGAAGTGGGAGATCATAATTACCATAAACGTTCGGCAAACGCTCCACATCCTCGAGCAAGCCTTCTTCAACTGCCCAAATTATTTCCTCGACACCATCCGCGACAGAATATCTCGGCTCAAAGTTCAAGCGGTTTCGCACCTTCGAAAAATCAACTCGGTAGTTGCGGAGGTCGCTCCCATTCGAGCTATAGCAAACTGTACGATCGGGAAGTCGGGATAAAATGATGTCGACGATCTCCTTTTTGGTGTGGTTATTGCGTTCGGTTCCGGCATTGAAGACCTCGAAGGAAACGTCCTCAGCTGGAGAGGCTAGCACTCGCTCGATGAGTGTGGCGAAGTCCTTGACGTGGCAGTATGGTCTCCAACTCTGCTCATCATAAACTACCAGCGTCCTACCCAGGCAGAGCTCACGGACAAACTCGTTCACTGTCAAGTCAAATCGCATCCGCGGTGACAGCCCGAAAGCCGTTGCGAACCGCAGTATGGTCGCATGATAGTCGACCTTACCTTTCAAGGACAGGATGTACTCCTCTGCAGCCACTTTGGATTTGGCATATAATGATAGCGGTAACAACGGTGATTCTTCTGTGACAAGTATGTCGTCTTCGACCAGCCCATAGTTCGAGCATGTTGAAATGAAAATGACGCGCTCCAAACCTCTTCCGTTCAACTGATCTATACAGCGCCGCAAGGCCACGTCATTTATCGCGGCAGACTCCTCAGGAAATTTCTTGGTGATGGGATCACCCACAAGACCTGCAAGCAGAACAACGTCAGTTACGCCATCAAGTGCATAATCGAGTCTCGAAGCATTACCCATGTCCCCGGCCACTATACGATATTGCGGATGCCCGAGATAAGCCAATGGAATGCTGCCATGCCCATAGACATGTAAGTCGAGATTGGTAACCCGGTAGCCACACGAAAGCAAATAGATTGTCAGCGGACTTCCGATGTAGCCCGATCCACCTACCAGCAGCACGTGGCGATGGGAAGAAGAGCCATACTTCGCGTCTAGACGCTTTCGCTCCCTAACCAGGCGCCGTGCCGTATTCTCAGGATACTCAGCAAAAGGATCCTTCTCCATCGGTGGCTCCGCTATACTACGCTGCACTTTCCATTGGCAAGCCGAACTAATATCTTGCTGTCCCGCACAGCTCTATTCGCGACACTCTTTGTGCTGCGTTATCAGCCCACGTATGGTGGTCCAGCGGATCTCCTCAAGCAGCGCGCAAAGTCGTTTCTCGGTTCGTTCGATGTTAAAATAATGTCGAAACGCGTGGTGTCGGCGCAGGCCCGCTAGGCGCGGCTGCTCAGGATCCAGCTCCCAGGGGTGAATGTAGAAGACGTAGGGCCGACCGCTTGCAAGAAGGCGATGAGCACCGGCTCGGAATAGTCGGTAAGGAAGAAGTCGGAAGTAACCACCTCCGCCCCAGGGAAGACCGTAGCCAAATATCGGAAGAGTCGACACACAGACCTCATGGAAACCTGGGCGGATTTCATACAGTTGCCTTCCAGCAGCAGTCACGCCCGCCAACTTCCCATACCGATCGTGGGCGATGACTGGAAATGCGGATGAATCGTATTGAAATCCGAGTTCGTGAAGCACGTCTACCGCCCAGTCGGTAATCGAAAAGCAGGGAGCACGATATCCGATAATCTCAGCTCCAATTATGTCTTCGAGCACATCTTTCGACCGCTTTACGTCCGCGCGGAACTGTTCGATTGAGAGCATGTCGATGCGTTCGTGAGCAAACCCATGGGACGCGACCTCGTGTCCAGCCGAGTAAATCGCCCGTACGACTGCCGGCAATTGTTCAGCGACCCAGCCCAGAACGAACCACGTGCCCCTTGCCCCGCGATCAGCCATAAGATCAAGAATGCGGTGAACGTTTCGCTCGACACGCAATTCCAGGCGATCCCAGGTCTCCCGGCTGATTACCGCTCTCAAGTTCTCGACATGAAACCAATCTTCCACGTCAACGGTAAACGCGGCATTCCCCCGCGCAATGTTCATCTCTACCGCCTCTGCCCAATTACACGCGCGGGAATGCCGCCAACGATCGCATTCTCCTCGGTTACATTTTTCGTGACCACCGCACCCGCAGCCACGATTACACCGTTCGCGATCCGAGTGCCTGCTGTCACAACACTGTTAGCGCCCAGCCAAACATCGTCACCAATCACAATGTCTGCTTCCTTCCGCTCTTGCCACATCATTGGCTGTCCTTTCGCCGTACCGTGGTTAGCAGCGAAGAGACACACACCGGGCCCCATCAAAACATCCTTACCAAGTACTATCCTTGATTTTTGGCCGGCCCAGACGCAACAATTGTGATTAATGTGTGAATTGCGCCCAATGTAGACGTTTTCCGCATATCGGATTGACGCCGTAGCGTGGATACGGATGTTCTTATCAGCGTGAATACGCCTTCGCCAAACGACTTGCTCGTGAATGTAGTAAGCGAAACTGTAAGCGAGGCTTTGCAGGAGACGAGGAGACACTACACTGCCGAGCACCTCTCGAATCGGCTCAGCCCTTTCTCGCAAGCTTCTCTTCTCATTGTTGCCCCCCTATTCCGTCTGGCTACAACGAAGATTGAAGGACCCACGATGACGCGCCCTCCGGTCAGGTGGAACAGAGCGTCGGCGACCCAATAGACAGCTAGCTTCACTCCGTCGTAGAGGATACGTCGTAGATTTGCCCATGGTGAGTAGCCGCGTATCGGCTCGATGAATGGACGAGAAATAAGAAATTGCACGTCGCCAAATCCTGCGCGGGCGAATAGGAGCCTAAGTGTGTCGGGGTGAAAAATGTGCAAGGTAGGCCCACAAAAGAATTCCTCCTTGCGCCCAAGTAGCTTCTGTACCCATAGCATGCCCTCTTCGGGAGCAAGATTAGGGGTTCTCAGTATAATGACTCCGTCCTCTGCCACAACTTTTGCCATATCAGCCAAGAACCGAGCGGGATCGGGGAGATGGTGCAGAACTTGGGCCGCGAAAACGGCGTCGAAGCGACGCCCGACTAAGTGGTTGCTGGGGAATGCATCAGTAAGAATTTCCAAACCATACTCTCGCCTTGCAACCTCTCCAGCGACGGGAGATGGATCTATGCCGGTTACCTGCCAGCCATTCTCCTGACAGATGGCTAAGAACGTTCCAATCCCGCATCCTACATCGAGAACAGATCCCGGCTTTGACTTGACGCTTTGCAGTATTCTGTACGCCTCTCGGAAAACAGGTTCGCGCTTTTTTCTCTTCCAAATCTCTTCTTCCGACCAGAACTCCTCCCCTTGCCAATAATCGTCAAGTGCTTCGGGATGCTCAGGTTCAGCCCGAGAAGCTCCCCGGCACTTGGGGCATTTCCGGTAGTAGCCCCGCTTCGAAAAACCGCTGCCGGAGTATCCACAGATTGCGCACTGATCAGCAGCATCCGTGGGATCACTAGCAAATGATGCGACTGTCATCGCTCAGCCCTCTGCAAGTACCGCCGAATAAACTGCCGTGGTCTGGGCTACGAGGCGCTCGATAGTGTAGCGTTCCTCATAAAGAGCTCTTCCAGATCTCCCCATTTGAAGTCGCAGTTCCGGGCTAGTGATGAGACGGCGAAGCCTGTCGCCGAGTTCTTCGGCATCGCCCCCGCGAACGACAAAGCCAGTCTCTCCATCGCGAACCGACTCGCGGACACCACCAACATCCGACGCGACTACCGGCAAGCCAGCTCGCATCGCCTCCAGGATCGAGCGCGGAAAGCCTTCCCATTTTGAGGCAAGCACGAACAGCTGAGCCTCTGCCAAGTGGGACGCGACTTCGGCTTTGAATCCTTGGAAGTACACCCTCTGTGCCAGTCCCAGCGACGCCGTCAGTGCCTGAACCTCAGGGCGCGTAGGGCCATCCCCAACCAGCTCGAGGGTCCACTCCAGTTCTACCAGTCCGGCCAGAGCTCGCAGAAGCGTCTGGTGGTCCTTCCACCATGAAAGGCGCGCGACCATTATTATCCGCGGCGGCGATCTCTCCGGATTGGCCCGATGGGCGTCCGAAATGTCTGGCATTGCATTCGGAATTGCTATGAGCCGGTCACGCCTGGCGACGTGAGTTCGCCTCCCGGCTTCCAGGTCAGACTCGCAAACCGTGATTATCCGGGCGGAGAAGGGGGCCGCTGCCCTCTCTGCCAACCAAAACGCTAGCCTCTGGGCCAAGGGGCGACCGTCAGTAAATCCCCAACCATGGGCCGTAAACAAAACTGGGATGCCAAGACTCCAGGCAGCGATACGCCCGATTAATCCCGCTGTCGTCGAGTGCGTAGACACCAAGTCAGGACGCAACTCTTTTAACAACCGGCGAATTTCTACAACGGCCTGCATGCCTTTGAGCGGGCCAACGCTGCGGTGTATGTTGCGGAGGCTGTAGAAGGGAATGCCCCGAGCACTAAGCTGAGCGGCAAAGGCACCTCGGCCGCCAGCCAATACGATCGTATCGTAGCCTCGTTGGCGGAGGGCACAAGCCAAATCTCGAACGTGGACGTGAGCACCGCCAATGTCATCGGCCTGCGAGATCAAAAATACGATCCGAACTGGCCCTCGATTAAGCGAGCTCACGTCGGCTCTCTCTTCTCCTGAACACTTCATCAACAATCGTTCCGACAGCTTTTTCGAGACCTTCGTGGTCCTGCCCGCACACGTGAAGAAACGACCTACCCTGCGCGATCAGTAGCTCGTCCAACTGGGAGAAAATTTCCACTTGTCGCAGAGCCACTTCAATCTTTCGCTCGAAGAGTCGCTCGATCGGGCCTTGCCGCTGCAATCGCTTGGTAAGCCGAGTAGTAAGAATATCTCGCGGTGTGCCGACGCGAACTAGAACGTCAGGCGTGGGGAGAAGGGCTATGCTTTTCCGCATTACCTCTCGGTCAACAAGGTCAGAATACAGCGCCATAGAACACAATGCGTTCATAAATCCCTGATCGAATATGACAACACTTCTCAACTTTCGCGCGGCATCCCAGGAGCGAAAGAGATTTCGCAAATAGCGTCGGACCCGGAGCTGCCCCATCCAACCTTTGGGTGGTATCATTTCCATCAATTTCCGCTCCAATGGGTCGGCGGGGCTGGTCAACGCACCCAAGGCAGCAAAAAGCTTGAAAGCTCGGCTCAGAGGAGCTGTCACGACAGCTGCCAATTGAGCCTGCGTTGGTCCGCTTTCTTGGGGACGCGAGCTTGCGACAAGACGTACTGGAACTCCCCCTGCTCCGAGTGCCGTTTCGACGGCACGCGCGAGTGTTGTCTTACCACAGGCAGCCGGCCCAAATAGCTCGACTAGGACGCTACCATGATCTGGACCCGTGATCGCAATTGGCCACGTCGGTTGGCGTCCTTGCCCCAACATATGACCTACGCTCCCTATATGGCCTATGTTCCATCTGGCTCGTCTGAATGCCAATCAGCGCGAGCTCGATTGGCACATTTTGTCAGCAATTTACGTTGTAGCTGATCTAAGGGGTCTTGCCGAGCCACTCGTTTCATATCGTCGTCCTCACGTCCCGATTCGGTGAAACCAGTTTCTAGACTCCGCTATGTCGCGCTTGCGCGGCGAGCCGGCCGCACCACCTGATGTGCATCAGCGGCCGTCGTAGCAGACCGGCTGAGCCCAAAAGCATCGATTTCAGACAAGCGGGCCAATGTTGGATGAAAACCGAACACTGCTAGGATACCACGAACGATCCAGGCCAGGTCCTTGCGTAGGGTCCTTCTTGGGTAATACTCGAGGTCTAAGGATGCCTTCAGGGGAAAGAGTACCTCCCGATAGAAGGTGATCAAGTCCCCATTAGCAGGATACAGTCTTGCTTCGTTGCGAAACGCCGCCTGGCTCGGACCAAAATATCCCGGGCTTATATTCCAAAACGGGTTGATACTGTCCCTCAAAGCAGTTAGCAAATGGGAGGCTTTCGGGTCGCGGGCCGACGAATGCCATATCTCCACGCAGGATGTTGTAGAGCTGAGGAAGCTCGTCCAGCTTTGTTCTAGCCAAAAAGCGCCCTACCTTTGAGGTTCGAGCATCATTGCTGAGTGTCAGGGGAAACCCGAAAGCGCTGCAGTTTGGGCGAAACTTACGAAACTTGTACATTCGGAAATGCCTGCCATTCCGCCCGAGTCGAACCTGTGAAAACAGGATTGGGCGGCCACTCTCCGCGACGATTGCAATTGCGATAAGCAGCATGAGTGGACTCAAAACCATCAGGCCCACCACGGCGAGCACAACGTCAAGAGCGCGGCCGGCACCTCCGCTAAAGCGCGCCTGCGGGCGGTTGTAGTGAATCATGCCAGAGTTCCTCTGTGGGTTAAGGTCTTTCATGAGCGGGCAAGTGCTACGGCCAGACTGCGGACGACCCGTTCAATATCACGGTCGTGCATAGCGGGATGCAGGGGTAGCGTCAGCTCACGACGAGCGAATTCCTCGGTTCTCCGCAAATCCAACTGGGGCATCAACGTTTTGTAGAAAGAGAACTTGTGGATGGGCGGGTAATGGATGCTCGTTTGGATGTTGTCGGCACGTAGCGAAGCGATCACCTGATCACGGTCCGTATCTGCCGGGAGCAAAATTGGCATAATGTGGTGAGCAGAGTTGGAACCGTGAAGGTCAGGAACTAGAATGGTAGGGCAATTCGCGGCCAGTGCTTCGCGGTAGTGAGCGGTCAGCACGCGTCGCCGCTCATTCCAGGCGTCAAGGCGTCCAAGCTGGATGAGTCCCAAGGCGCCCCGGAGTTCGTCCATGCGGTAATTGTAACCGAGCATCGTAACGTCGTAGCGAGGGGCGCCGCTCTGATGGCGCTCGAACGTACCACTCGTCATGCCATGGCTGCGCATTTGTCTGCAGCGCCCCAGGAATTCGGGGCAATTCGACACCACCATGCCGCCTTCTGCGGTGGTCATGTTTTTATTGCCGTAAAAACTGAAAACTGATGCATCGCCAAAGCTCGCAGCATCCTTGAGGCCGGCTGCATGTGCCGCATCCGCAATCAGGAAGAGCCCCCTTTGGGAGGCAAATTCGCGCCAAGCCCTGCGCTGCTCTACGCAGCCGGCGTAAAGCACGACGATTACAGCCTTAGTTCTCGACGAACACTTTACCGCGGCGTCCTCGAGACAGATCAGGGGGAACTCCATCGAGCTTATATCGACAAAAACTGGCGAGGCTCCAGCATATAAGACACTGTTGGCGGTCGCCACAAAAGTCAAAGAGGGAACCAAAACCTCGTCACCTGGGCCGATCCCCAACGCCGCGAGGGTGAGATGAAGACCAGCGGTACATGAGCTAACCGCCACAGCATCGGTTACGCCATGTCGCTCAGCAAAGGCGAGCTCGAAGGCGCGCACCCGCGAGCCCATCGTGACCCAGCCATCGTCGAGCACTTGAGAAAAAGCGATTTTTTCCTCGGGCCCGAAGAGTGGTTGCGCGACGTGAACGACCTGGAGTTTATCAAGGTTGTTATCAGCGCGTCCCGCTACCCCAAAACCTTCTGCGTTTGTATGAGGAACAGATGCTGACTCAGGCTGCATGGACATGTTCAAATGAGGGCGACAAAACATCCCAATTGAGCTCCTGTGCTGACTGGAAATCATCGATCCGGCCGATATCGAGCCAGATCCCCTCGTGGATGTAACTGTGAGTCGGAACGCCGCGTCGAAGCAGGCACAGGATGAGATCATCGAAGCCGAATGGTACGCCCGAGGGAATATATTGGAGCACAGCGGGCTCCATACAATAAACGCCCATGCTCACCAGTTTGGAGACGATCGGCTTTTCCTTAAATCCGGTAATCCGCCCGCCTTGTTGCTCGATAACGCCGAACTCCATTCGGGTCTCCCGACGCATTGTCGCCACTGTAAGGGCTCCGCGCGTACTGCGGTGATAGCTCGCGAGGGCACTGAGGCTAAGATCAGTGATGACGTCGCCATTGATGACGAGAAACGTGCTATCCAATTCATCGCGCAACAAGCTTAGCGGGCCGACTGTACCCAATGGAGCCTGCTCATCAGTATATCGAATGCTCAGATCCCACCGCCGACCGTCCCCACAAAAGCTTTTAATCAGATGCCCAAGATAACCCGTTGTAATGTAAATCTCAATCAGATCATTCCGGCGAAGCCACTTTAGTAAGAGCTCGAGCACTGGTTGAGACTGAACTGGCATAAGCGGCTTGGGCAGGACCATCGTGTAGGGCCGCAAACGCGTTCCCTGACCACCACACTGGATGACGGATTTCATCTTGCTCTCGCTTTCTGACAGAATTGCCTTATGCAAGCTCCGCCGAATTCCTGGTCGGCAATAACAAAATCATGACAACCAACTCTAACAGCAAGAAAGCACCCTCATATTGCAAATAAGTGTAATGCTTCCGGTGCTAAAGTACCTTGTTCTAGGCATGCGGCACCTAATTGGGGTAATATGGCGACAACTAGGACAGTTATTACAATCGACCCATCCGTTCATTTGCTCACTAGCGTGGCAGTTACAATGACCAGCATACTGCAGCCGCCCATCATCCTGTTCGGAAACTACAGGTCCGGCACCACACTCGCTCAAAACCTTATTGGGTTGCACCCATCTGTCGTAACTTGGTACGAGCCAAGAACGCTGTGGCTGTATGCCGACCCCCGAAGACCGCATGATGAGTTCGACGACCGCGATGTAACTGAGAGAGTTGCTCGGTACATTCGCGCTCGATTTAAGAGATACCAGACGGCTCACGGCGGGAGGCGAATCGTTGAGAACACCCCCTCTAATGTTCTCCGCGTTCCCTATGTTTCTGCCATTTTCCCCGAGGCTACATACCTTTACATCACTCGGAATCCATTTTCGTGCATCAGCTCTATGGAGCTCCAGTGGCAAGGGCGAAAGAAATGGCGGGGGTTCTTGAGGACGTTAAAGACTACCCCGGCAACGCAAATTCTCTACTATACTAGAGACTTCTTCAATTATTTTGTAATGCGGCGTCTCACGAAACAAGAATACATGTCCTTTTATGGCCCAAGATACAAGGGGTTTGAAATGGACTTGAAGGAATTTGACAGGCTGGTGCTGATCGCTCGACAATGGGCTATCTGCAATCGAAAGGCACGGGAGGATCTGCAAAGGCTTGGCGAAGGTCGGTTGCGGCGAATTTACGAACACTGCGGCCTGGATCTCACGGACGAAATCTTGAACAAGGCTAGAGAGATGATCGATCCAAGTCGTCAGGAAAAGTGGAAACGCCTCGATACCGAACGCCTCAAGGCAGTTATTCCGCACGTCCGAGATGAGATGGCGGTCTGCGGATATGAGGTGCCGCCAGCTCTAAAATAAGTCGTTACTCCGCATTATAGGCAGCCGCGTCCGTGAGCCGGGCCCAAAAGCCCGGAGAAACGTGCCGCGGGAATGCCTTATACTCGCGCATGCGGTTGCATCCGCTGCTGCAAGGCATATTGCAACGGAAAACCAGAAAATCGAATGTCGCACGATCAGATGGAAGTTGGAGAACACGAACAAGGAGAGGACGAGATAGGCCAGTGCGGAGTATCCTGTCCGGAGGGCAGCTATGAAGGCAACTGCGGTTATCCAGAGGAAGCTGATGCAGGCAAGGAGGCCGCCTTGCGTAAGGAGGTCGAAAATCGTGTTGTGCGCTTCTCCCTTCGAAGGAGGCGGTAGCTTCCACTGCCTGCTGCCAACGAGATGGGGCCCCGGTCCTAGCCCTAGCATGCCCGAACTAACGCCGATGTCTGTTGCCTCCCGCCACAGCTGGAAGCGCCCCGCTGCTTGATCATTTTTTTCCATCGTCTCAACAGCAGTCCTCTGCATACCTTCAAGGATCATCGGTCCGAAAGGAGCCGCGGCGGCGAGCAGTGCCGGACTTGAAATCAGCAATAGGCCGGCGAGATTTGTGGCGATGGAGGTGTCTCGTTGTGCACGAAACGCGCTCTTCAAGATCTTATTTCCAAGGAAGAGAGGTCCGGCGACAAGAACGGCCAAGATGAAGGAGTCGCTGCGGGTGATAACACCGCCAAGAAAAGCGGCCGCGAGGCAGATAACTGCCAAGAACCTCATCCGCGGCCTTGTCTCAACTTCTGTCAAACAGAGAGACAGCAGAACCAAAACAGTGCACAGTAGGCTGAACTGATTGGGATTCATCGACCAACCGATGAATCTGTTGTAGATCCAGAAGTCCAAGCCAGGCACAGGAACCAGGCCATAGCCAGCCGCGGCGAGAATCGTCACAGCGGCTGCCCCCATCCCGGCGACGAGCCAAGCAACGCGTGCCACGCGCCACCCGGGGAGAATAGCCACCAGGAACGATAGCATTGCCACAAGGGCGTAGGCCACGGCCGTACGCATCGCACCCCCATTATCTCTGTAATCCTCGATGGCAAGCCCAACGAAAAGGCCAATGCACTGGGCGATCGCGAATACTGCCCAGAATATGAGTAGACGCCAGAGAGCGGGTGTAAGGGGCAGGGAGCGTCTGAGCATGACCTCAATGCCCGCCATGCACATCCATACCGCGAGGAGCGCCTCGCCCGGTCCCAGCGGCAGCCCGGGCAGACGAAGCTGCGTTGCCGTCGACAGCAGAATTCCCAGCGCAAGCAGGCAGTCCCGTATCATGTCTGAAATGAGAGAGTAATGGGATTTGATGTCAGATACTCCATGCTCGCCCGCGAACCATCCCCTTCAGTTTCCCATAATTCCGAATGTCGGCGACTATCAAATTGGGTACTCAGGCCTATCCATTGGAAGTGGATACTCTAATGCTAACGAGATTATTTACACCGACCAATCCTCTGTTGAGCATCGGCACTTGACGGCAATGGACGAAGTTTTGGGGCGTCAGAACTGCAGCTGTGCGGCTCCGTGCAGCTCTTGAGATCTCCGTCTGGCCGCCTTGTCGCCTTTCCTTACGATATTCGAACCGGAACGAAATATCCCGACATCCAGCTCGATCCCCTGAACGGTAGAAATCACTACTGCACGATTTCCCCCTCGGGCAGGTACACCTTCTGCTATCAGGAGATGCCGGACAAGACGGACATAGCCTACATTTTCACAGCGGACGGCAAACTGGTGCAGCACTGGCCGGAGCATCACCGGCCCGGCCATGGCGATATGATGATCGATGAAGACGGCAGTGATGTCTATGTCGGAATCAGCAAGAGCGAGCCAGACAAGTACCAGCTTATCAAACGCCGCTTATCAGATGGAGCCGTAACCGTGCTGACACCGCGCGGTCCCGCGCAGCACGCTTCCGTTCGTAGCATCAGACGGCCGGGCTGGGTTTTCGTGACATTTGGTGGCTCCTATGAACGCGCTGCTCGTCGCCGAGGACTCCCACTCTACGGAGAGATTGTAGCAATCCGTACTGATGGAAGCGGTGAAATTCGGCGCATCGTCCATCACCACAGCGCCAAGCACAATTATCTGAGCGAGGCACACGGCTCTCCCTCACCCGATGGCTCACAGGTGATCTGGGCCAGCAATTGGGACGAGCCCGGCGGACCTGTCGCGGCCTACGTAGCCCAGCTTTCCTGGCCAGACATCTCGCAGACGTCTCATCGGGACGGAGCAAGCCTTGAGTGACAAGCGGCGCGGTCTGGCGAGACGCAGCCTGATGGGCATGCTCTGGACAGCCTTATCCATGGGGGCGCTCGCCCTTTCGGAGGTATTTGCTCTTGTCGTTCTTGCGCGCCTGCTTTCGCCGGATGATTTTGGCCTTTACGCCGCAGCCTTGGTTATCATCAAGTTCACAGTTATTATTGAAGGCCTGGGCATCGGGCCGGCGATTGTACAACGGCCGTCGCTCGAGGAGCGCCACCTGCGGGTGGGATTTACGCTTTCTCTTCTCCTCAGCATCTTAACAGCGGGACTCATCTGGATAATTGCTCCTGCCGTAGCGGCTTTCTTGCGCCTCGCCGAGCTTGCTCCCGTGGTGCGCGGCGCCTGTGTCGTATTCGTCTGCTATGGCTTCTCGATGGTGGCACAAGCGATGGCACAGCGCGCTTTGCGATTTCGATGGCTCGCGGGCATAGATGCTTTTGCCTTTGCAACCGGTTTCGTGCTCATTGATCCAGTGATGGCTTGGTACGGCTTTGGCGTCTGGGCACTCGTCGGGGCACTCATTACGCAGCACTTTACTCGAGCGGTTGCACTCCTTGTCGGCCAACCTCATCCCAAGTGGCCACTTCTGGAACGGCAAGCGACCGCAGACCTGCTATTTTATGGTGGTGGATTTACTCTTGCTCGCGTCTGTAACTTTCTGGCAGGGCAGGTCGATAAGCTTATTGTAGGGCGTTTCCTTGGCGCTCAGGCCCTGGGCATCTATGCTCTTGCCTCGCAGCTGATGACCGCACCCGCAGTCATTTTCGGTCAGATTCTCGATCGCGTGCTTTTTCCGACTATGGCGCTCGTCCAGCAAGAACAGGCACGGCTTGCCCGAGCATACCGCAGCGGTCTTGCAGCTTGCGCGTTGTTCACCATACCCGCCGGTTTAATTCTGGCAATCATTGCACCAGAGCTCGTCTTTGTCCTCCTCGGAACCGGATGGGAGGGAGTTGTCCTGCCGCTTCAGATCCTAGCGCTCGGCATGCTGTTCCGCACGAGCTACAAGCTCAGCGACACGATTGCGCGCGCAACCGGCGCGGTATATGCCCGTGCATGGCGGCAAGCCGCTTTTGCCATCGCCATCGCGGTGGGCTCGTTGATCGGGCAGTTCTGGGACTTACCGGGTGTCGTGATCGGCATCGTCGCCGGAATCACCATGAACTATTCTTTAATGACGCAGCTGAGTCTGATCTTAACGGATATGAGCTGGTCGGATTTCGCCAGAGCGCATGTTCCAGGCATAGCGCTCGCGGGCACAATCGGATTGATCGTGTGGGTTGTGGTGGACCATTTGCGAGAGCTCGAGGTCTCAGCAATAGTGGTGCTGATCGGCGTGGCGATGCTTTCGATCCTTTCAGGTCTTGCGCTTTGCTGGCTAATGCCGGCGCTGTTCCTTGGCAACGATGGCCGATCTGCGGTTCGCGTTCTCTCGACCTTGATGCCGCCTTGGCTCCAACAGCGTTCGAGCTAACTGACCAACCGTATTTAAGAACTTTTTGAGGAAGAGAACTGCGATATTGGCCTTATCCGCCAGTTACCACTAATGCTTTTTCGATCCATTGGGTTATCTCGTTTCCAGCGCATATCTAGGTGGGCTCGTGCTCACCGCACCGAGATCGTGACCTGTCGACAGAGGGGACCTTCTCAAAACCACCTCGATGATATCGCCTGGTTCGATCTCATCATCGTAACTCGCTTCAAATGTCACTGGGTTCGTCGCAGTTCTTCGAATCAGAGTGATGTATGGACGTGATGCATTCTCCGACTCGCGGGGAACGGAGATCCCTGCCAAATCCAACTGTGCCTGTATGCTGCGCAGGCGGGCATGCTCCTCGGCCAACTTGAGCTCAGCCGATTGCAAGCTTTCATGAATTGTGAGCCGCCGCTGGTCTTCGAGCTTTTCCAACGCGCGGCGAGCCTCATCGAGCTGCTTACGCGCTTGCATGAGGGCATGAGCCGTTTGTAATCGGCGGGTAGAGGAGTACAGCAACGCGCGCCGGGCATCCACGACGCGCATATTGGTCAGGTGACCTTTCCGCAGAAGCTCTTGCAGGCGCTCATATTCTTCCGTGTCATCGAGCTCACCTTGCTTCTCCAGTTCCAGCCGCTCGGACAAGGATTTGATCTGCTCCTCCGCTAGCGCGGCACTTCGTTCCAAGAAAGCGCGCTCGCGCCTTATGTCCTCCTTTCGCAACGCAATGATATCCTTCTCAAGGACCAGAATGCGGGAGAGCGCGTCTTCCGAAACCGGCGCCGGTGGAAGTGATGATTTATCGAACTCCACTGTTTCGCCGAGCTCATACCGCAGCCTCCAGACACGCACTGCTTGACTGGCCAGCGTAAGCCAGCTTGCGATGTAGTCGCTTTGCAGCGGAATGGGATCATAACGCCGGCCAGTATCTCCGTTCATGATGGACGACCGTATCCCCCCCCGCGGACGCAATCGCTTGACGGACCGTCATCCTCGGTTGGAAGCGTTGCTCGCCGGGTCGAACAACATCGCCCGATACCCAAATCGGAGCATATTGTGCAACGGTCGCCGAGACGTCTTCGCGCTCGACAGTACGTGTCAGCTCGCGGCCATCCGAGGCATAAACGGTTAGCAGCTTGCCCGTGAAGGCGGCCTGAATACGTTCCCGGACGTCCGACAATAATTCTCCCTCGACATCGAGCGTACCGATTGTTGGAATCGTGATGCTGCCATCGAGTTGTACTGGCGCGCGGTGACCGAATTGGGGGAGACCTGCAACCGACACTTCAATAACATCGCCTGCGCGCAGCCGGTATTCCGAAGCGGTGGCGGTCCATGATGATCCGAGCACAATAGCCGAGGCTAGGTGCAGTACAACAAGAAACGATTTCACCGAAGGGCGCACCTGCTGACGAAGAACCATCAAGTGACCCCAATTGAACGATTGCCAGAGGCAGCTCATGGTCGACACAAAGCATGAGAGTTGAAACGTGCTGTTGGAAGCAATCACTACCAATGGGTACCTGAAAATTGGGATTGGGTAATGAATTTGTGTAATTTACGCACTGCGAGAATGATAGAACTCTATCGATGCAACACCCGGAACTGATGAGAAAGATCAGTTCTGCTAGGAGTAATGTGCTTGCCAACACTGGCGGAAGGCAGCGCTTCGCAATGCATTCTGCACCATCTTAAACATGAGGGGCAATGTCCCTCGCTAATCAGACCAACAAATGACCTATGAAGAGCACCGTACACCGGATCTAAAGGATCTCATCGCGCTATTGCGAAGGCGATGGAAGCTGATTGCTACCTTCGCCATGACCGGCGCCATTTTGGCCCTAGTCATAGGCACGAGCATCCCACCCAGCTACACTTCGAAAGCGCAGCTGCTTGTGGCCCGTTCGGATGCGGGACCCGCAGATGTTCTGGATGAAGCCGTCGTCGACACGCACATAGAGCTTATCGTTTCACCCAGGCATTTGCTTGAGGTGCAGGACAGCCTCACTACTGATCCACCCCCGCGCCGCTCTGCAGAGGCCACGCATTCGCCCTTCCTGAACACCGTCATTATGACTGCCTGGGCGAAACTCCAAGGAGCATTGGCCACCATCCTTCCGCATGCGTCTGTCGAAGCCTCTCCAATGCAAACAGCGGAGGACTCAGCCGGCGAGGCTATGGCCGACGAACATCAAACGATTGATTTCGCCGAGCTTCAAGAAGGCATCAGTGTTTACAAAGAGCAGCGCTCCCGTGTCATAGCAGTAACCTTTACCGCGAATGATCCAGACCTAGCTGCCTTCATCGCAAATCGTATCGTCGAAAACTACGTAAAGAGGGGCCGTGAAGGGCAGTTGGCGCAACGTCGAAGGCTCGAAAGGGAATTGACTGAACGGATCCCTTCGGCCAAGGTTGCCCTCGAACGGGCAGAAGCGGCCGTACGCGACCATCGGATAGCTTCAGGACTGCTCGACGAAAAGAGCATTGAAGCGCTGGACCGCCAGATCGCCGAACTGAGGCGGCAGCTTGCCATCGACCTCGCCAAAGCCGGAATGGGAAACACAAGTCTCTCGCCCTTGCGGGACCACCATGAAATTGCACCGGGCGTTGCCGAATTGAACGGCGTTCAGTTATCGAGCGAACCTCCAATCAGAGCCGCTGATGGTCCTTCTCAATCAAGTCGAGACGCCCTTGAGGAACGCCTGCGTCGCACTGCCCAGCGCCTCAGGTCTCTCGAGCAATCCCGCGAAAGCCTGCGGGAGGCTGAAACAAGGCTAAAAGAGCTGGAACGGGAGGCAAGTGCTGCGGCGCAACTGTATGAAAGCCTCCTCCGAAAACAGACTGAGCTCTCTGTTCAGGGCCCGGTTCAGCAGGACGTGCATATAGTCTCGGCAGCAATGCCACCTGAGCAGCCGAGCTCACCTTCGCCGGTGCTGTTCGTCTTACCAGCTTTCGTTGCCTTTGCTATCACCGGCGGCCTACTGGTGATCGTCAAGGAGCAATTCGACCGCCGCGTTCGGTCTGAGCGAGACGTTGAAGAGTTCGTGGGAGTTCCATGCATTGGGCTCCTTCCCAAGCGGCGTCGCTTCCGCCTGCACCGAGCACGACATAACCTGATCGACAAGCCGTTCAACATCTATGGTGAGGCAATCCGGTCGGTGGTCACCACGGCGCTCTCGCGGCGCCGCATTCCTTCTCGTCAACGGCAGTTCCGGAACTGCGCCGTCTTTGCCGTCACCTCGAGTGAGCCGGGCGAGGGCAAGACCACGCTGGCCGTCAGTTTCGCCGTTAGCGTTGGCATGCTTGGGCAGAGGGTCTTGCTGATTGATCTGGACTTTCGGAGCAAACCGGTCGCCGCGGCTCTCGGGAAAATTGGAAAGGACGCCGCTGACAAATCCGAAGGAGCGGATTCTGCGCGTGTTGTGGTGAGAAACATTGCGAAGCTCGGCATCGATTGCCTCCCATTGGCAGACAGGCGAGAGGACGCTCTTTCGTTTTTGATGGCCGACCAGCTGTCTTCAATTTTAAATGATCTCAGAGGGCAATACGACTGCATTATCATCGATAGTCCGCCCCTCCTTGGCGCAACGGAGGCACGCACGATCGCTGCCATAGCAGACAACGTGATTCTTGCATTCAAATGGGGTTCCACTGAGATCGAAACTGCCAGCCGCGCCCTCCGTCAACTTCAGCACTCTGGGATCAAGGACATCCAACGACGTGTGTTCGGCGTCATAACCCAGGTGAATCCGCGGAAGCACCGCTTCAGCTAGGCCGTACAGCTCCCGCGACGACGCCCACAAGCACTGCCGAACGATTCGATATTGACCCGAAGCGAGCTTGCCAACCCAACTGACCGAGCCCGACAATAATAAAACTATTTAAATTTATTGTTCGCGCCAAGTGAGAGTCCATGCGCAAGCGCAAAAAGTGGGTGCTGATTCCAGCACCCACTCGAACCCTTCAAATCAATGACTGGTTAAATGTGCTTCATGCAATCAGCCACTGATCGAAGATGAACTCGTAAACCTTTCCGTCGTTTTCGTTCGGGTCTGAATTGTTATCAACGCCGCGATCCACAACATAAAGGCTCATTTGCGTGGGATCTATGCTGCTCGGCGCGAGAGCCAGTCCTGCCGGACTGCGCGCTCCAGCTTCGGAGATGTCAAGAAAACCCAGGAGCTCACCTGTTGGCGAGAGCATGGCGATGGAATTGCGGGAGGCTGTGACGTAGAGGATGTCGCGTCCAGGGTCGTATTCAACGCCTTCCGGATCACGTATCCCCAATGCCTCGACGTCGAAGCTGGTCACGATGTCGTCGCCGCCGGCCGAGGCTACGCCGTCGAATTTGCCATTGGCACCCGGGTCGACGGTGTAGATTCTTTTTCCCGCCCCGTCTGCGATGTACAGGACCCCCCGATTTGTATCATACGTGATCCCTTCAGGGTCCCTGCTGCCATAATCGGACGTCTTGAACGACGTTATCACGTCGTCCGACGTTCCATAACTCTTATCCGGACCAGGATCCAGCTCGTAAGCGCTTCTTGTGCCCGTGTCATCCGTGAAAAACAAATGCCAATTATTTGGATTATAAGCAACACCTGTTGGCTCATCAGAAAAATGAAAGGCCGTCAGCGAGCCGGCAAATGAGCCATTCAGGTTCATCATGAATAAATTGTCGCCTGTGAACAGGTTAGGCATTTCGTTGACTTCGCCATCCGAGATCATCAACACACCCAAGTGCGCGATATACGCGATTCCAGATGGATCGGGGCTGGGTGGCGACCAAGCGGAAGCCAGTGTTGTACGGACCAGCGAAACCGAGGTCGGTATTTGGGGTGGCGCAGAATCGACGACGCTCACTGAATAATCCTGCGTCGCGACGCTACCGTCTGTGGAAGTTGCCGTGACGGTGAGCGTAATGGAAGGCTCAAGCTCGGCATCGAGCGCGCCAGTCCCCGAGCGGGTGATGACGCCCGTAGCCGGATCGATGACGAACCGGTCATCATCGATGCTGTAGGTCACACTGTCTCCGGCATCCGGATCGACAGCACGCGCCGTAATGCCAACCGGCGTGCCGGATGCCGCTGTCGCAACAATCCGATTGGCGGCACCGTCCGCATCCGACGGATCGCTGAAGATCACCGGCTCCGGCTCGTCGAGCAGATCGATAGTGAAGCTCTGCTGGGCACCGCTTCCGTCCGAGGAGGTAGCCGTTACCGTGACCGTCACCGACGGCTCGCTTTCAAAGTCAAGCGTGCCAATTTCTGGGCGCGTGATGACGCCGTCAGCGTCGATGACGAAGCGCTCATCGTCGATGCTGTAGGTAACGGTATCACCGGCATCCGGATCGGTCGCCGAGGCGGTGATACCGACCAGCGTGCCCGAAGCAGCCAACTCGCCGATCTGGTTGGCAGCCGAATCGATATCCGGCGGATCGTTGAAAACCACTCGGTCACTGCCCGGCACCCACTCAATGTGAAGTCGCGGCGCGCTTTTCCCCTCAAAGGCTTCTGCCGTTCTCGTGCCAGTGCCGGAAATGATGAAAACCATGTCATTGAGCGCCGACCAGCCGTCACGATCGACGATCTCCTGGATGATGGGCGCCAAGTCCGCTGTACGCTGGTTGGGTCCGGCCTCGCCCCTTGTGGTCCAATCCGGCGGCGACCAAGCCACCGACGCGTTTGTAAGGGATCGCGAGGAAACATCGAAACGCACGCCAGTGAAAGGCGCCGCATCATCGCTGCTCTCGCCGTGGATCAGCAGTGAAACCGCGCCAGTGGAAGCCTCCTCCGTTTGGAATTGGATGTAGGCGTCGACGATGGTGGCGCCCTGAGGAATGTCAATGTCAGTGAAGCGAATGCCGATAAGCTGGATCTTGCTGCCGTCGGTCGTGAGTTCGAGATCGCTGCTCGTCACCTTGACCGAACCGCTTGGCCCTTCCTCAACATCATCCGCACCGGAGGCGACCTGGGTCTCGAAAATCATGATGTCATTGGGATCGATGGCCATCTTTATCTCCTCGCTTTCGAGTTACTGTCCTCGGAACAGCTCGGGTAGCCTCCGTATCGCGGACCCTTTTTGATGCATCGTTGCTTCTCGCGGTACAGACCCCGACAAGAAATCGGCAGGTGTACCAATATAGAACACCCTAAGACATCTACTTCAGCGGATGCCATTCCAAATTCGGGCTAATGGAAGAGCCAACATAACCCCTTCGAGTTAATTCCTGTATTCGTTCTATCCCATAGTTGTCCTTTGCTCGAGATTGGGATCGCAATTACGCTGTTTTACGACCTATCTGCTGGTCGCCCTGCCCGATATCATTTGTTTCCTTTGCAGTTGAAAGTGATCCAGGTGAAGTAATGACACAGAGGGAAATCGAGCTTCTGTGCACGCTTGGCCCGGCATCCTTGAACGAAAGAGTAATCCGTTGTCTGGAACGTGCTGGCACATCGCTTTTTCGTCTCAACCTTTCGCACACCAAGATTGAAGAGCTCGAGCAAACTATTGCGTTCATCAACAAACTAACGTCTGTTCCCATTTGCCTTGATACTGAAGGCAAACAGGTTCGTACGGGACGGCTGCCCAACGGCACCTTGACCGTGAGGGAGAACCAGTTCTTGACGGTTCACGGTCGCCCGATCGCAGGAGACCCGTCCAGCATCAGCTTCTACCCGCCGAACATCGTTTCCTGCCTGGAGCTCGGCGACTTCATTGCCATTGATTTCAATTCCGTATTCGCTCAGGTGGTCGAAAAGACCCCTGATAGGGCTACGCTGCGGATCTTAACGGGAGGCCGGATAGGTCAGAACAAGGCCGTCACGGTGCAACGGGCCCTGGAGATGCCCGCTTTAACAGAGAAGGATCGGGCCGCGATCGCTATTGGTCGCAGAATGGGGATTCGACATTTTGCGCTGTCGTTCGCTCACCGTGCAACCGACGTCGATCTGATCCGACACGAGGCAGGCAGCGAGGCCATCATTATCTCGAAAATCGAGTGCATCAGCGGTTTGAACAATCTCACGGAGATCGCCCATCAATCGAACGCAGTGCTGATCGACCGAGGCGATCTATCCCGCGAATTGCCGATCGAGCAGATCCCCGCACTCCAAAAAATTATTATTCGGAAGGCTCACGAGCACGGCGCCAAGGCCTACGTGGCCACGAACCTGCTCGAGTCGATGACCTCTGAGCCGAGCCCCACACGAGCTGAGGTCAATGATATCTACAATACTCTGGCGGATGGCGTCGACGGACTCGTCCTTGCCGCGGAGACGGCCATTGGGAAATACCCTGAAAGTTGTGCCAAAATGGTTACCAGTGTGGTGCAACAATTTCTTCGCAGTAAGCAGAACGGTACTCGGTCCATTCGTATCCGCACGCCTTCTCTGCTTCCAGAAGTCGAGCCCCATGGTGGGAGCCTTATTTGCCGCACAGCGGCTAATGGCCAAGCAGAAGTCGGCAACCTTCCGGCCATCACCATTCCGGATGAGGAATTAACAGATGTTGAACAGATCGCGCGCGGTACCTTCTCTCCCCTAAAAGGTTTCATGGACAAGGGGACCCTCGAAAGCGTTCTGGAGGACTACCGTCTTCCTTCGGGACTGGTGTGGACCATGCCGGTCATCCTCGCCGTCAGCAACGAGGTGGCGGGGCGTTATTCGCGAGGCGATCGGGTTCTCCTAACAAGCACAAGTGGACCGCCACATTCCATTCTCGATGTAACGGAGTCATTTATCTTCGACGCCGAGCACCTAGCCCGCAAGTGGTTCGGAACCGCTTCGCAAGATCATCCCGGTGTGGCGCGTACGCTGGCGCGTGGCAATCACTTCCTGGCGGGTGAGGTAACGTTACTGCAACCCCTTGCTTTGCCCTACCGGCGTTACGAGCTCACGCCAGCCCAATTGCGCACTGTTTTCACTCAGAAGGGTTGGACCACCGTCGTTGCTTTCCACAGTCGCAACCTGGTTCATCGTGCTCACGAGGCGATCCAGATCAAAGCGCTGGAACGCACCCACGCCGACGGCCTCCTGATCAATCCCGTAGTTGGCGTGGCCCGAAAGGGAGATTTTGTCCCCCGCATTATCCTTGACGGTTACCAAGCCATGCTGGATTACGGCATTTATCCGCCGGGAAGGGTAGTGCTCGCGAGCTTCATTACCTATCCTAGGTTCGCCGGCCCGCGCGAAGCAGTATTCACGGCTCTATGCCGCAAGAACATGGGTTGTAGCCACTTCATCGTCGGAAGGGATCATTCTGGCGTCGGGGCCTTCTACGGTAAGAACGCGAGCAGGCAGCTGTTCGAAAAGCTCGGGGATTTGGGCATAGAGCCAATTTTCTTTGAAGAGATTGGCTACGATCTGAAAACGGAACGCTATGTCGACCTGAAGAGCTGCAAGAGGGCAAGGCCTATCAGCGGCTCCGAAATCAGGCGCGCCTTGCTATCCGGCCAGGATCTGCCGAGCTGGATGATACGCCCGGAGGTGCAGGACGTCGTGCGCGTCGAGCTAATGATGACAAGGCAAGTGTTTCAGGAATAGCGAGTCGTAACTGATGACGCCTCGTCGGCGGAACGAAAGCCAATTGGCGGAGCCTTGCCTTACGCGACCGGGCACAATCCTGTGGCTCCTTGGCCCCACATCCGCTGGGAAAACAACCCTTGCCTCGCGGGTCGTGGCAGATCTTCGAGAACGCGGAATACCCGCAATTCATTTCGACGGAGACGAAGTTCGCGAGCTTTTCGGTGAAGAGCTCGGATTCTCCGACAAGAGCCGGTTCCGCGTGGTATCCGCTCTGGTGCACCTAGCCAATAAAGCACGAGATGCTGGTCTACACGTCGTAGTCTCAGCTCTGACAGCCGGAGAAGACGCGCGCGCGTACGTCCGAGCTCATGTTCGCAACTTAACAATCGGATACGTGACTTGCTCCATCGAGACTTGCGCTCGAAGGGATCCGAAGGGCCTTTATCGGAAGGCGATGAATGGGGAAATCGACACCCTTATCGGCTACAACACCGAGTACCGACCACCCGAGAACCCGGATCTCATCCTCAATACGGAAACGCGGTCGCTAGACGAACTTGCAGCGCTCATTGTGGACCGATACGTCGAAAACTCGAACTCTCGGAAAGCCTCTTTTCCCTCTGCGGCCGAATTCTACGAAGATAGTGAAAGACAGTAATGAATGATTCTGAACTCGCACGCTTCTTTCTTTCACTGGTACTGGTGCTCTCTGCAGCATTAGCCGGAGGCTACCTGTTCGAGCGATTCAAATTACCTCGAGTGATTGGGGAGATCACGGGCGGAATTTTGCTGGGCCCCTCAGTTCTCGGTCTCATCTCTCTTGACGTCTACAATTGGGTTTTTGCCGCGTTCCCGGCCCAAGGTGCTCTCCTTGCCGCCTTCTATTGGTTCGGCCTTGTGCTCTTGATGTTCACTGCCGGCTTCAGCATGACCACCGAGGCAGCGGGAGGAACAAGTCGCGTTGTATTCGCGCTGGTAATCGGCGCACTCATCCTGCCATTCGCGATAGGGTACGGCAGCGCCTCGATCTTCGATGACACGCGCGTCGGCGACGATTTGGCCTTCAAAATCGTCATGGGAATCGCCGTCGCCGTCACCTCGATCCCAGTGATCTCGCGAATTTTCCTCGACCTCAACATGATGCATACGCTATTCGCGCGTAACATCGTCGGAGCCGCTACGATTCAGGATCTCGTCCTATGGACCCTCCTGGCCGTGGCGACAGCCATTCAGCACGGAAACGCCACGGATGCGGCAGGAATCACGCGCGTTGTCCTGATCACTCTGCTTTTTGTGGCCTTGTCTTTTTCTCGCGCCCGCGCTCCTTCGCGCAATTCGCCGAAATGTTTTTGGCAAGTTCAGCGAAGCATCGTTGACCGGCTACGCCGTGCTCCTTTGCCTCGTCTTTGTTGCATCTGCCAGTCTTCTGAGCGTAAACATCGTTTTCGCCGCGCTCATTGCTGGACTGGTCATTACGCGGTTCTCCTCGCGGCAGCTTGCGGCCGTGAAGCAGCGGATTGCCGATATCTCGATATGGTTCTTTGTACCAATCTACTTCGCCCTCGTCGGCTTACGACTCGATTTGGCACACCAGCTAGATATCCAGCTTACTCTGCTCTTCATTATCGCAAGTAGCGCCATCAAGGTTACCAGCTGCACTGTGGCCGCCCGAGCGAGCGGGATCGACTGGAGCAGGTCGTTCGACTACGGGATCGCCATGAACACGCGTGGCGGGCCCGGCATTGTATTGGCTAGCGTTACTCATGCGGCCGGCATCATCGATGATCGCATGTTCACAGCGCTTGTGCTGGCCTCCATCATCACCTCGCTCGCGACTGGATGTTGGCTGCGCTTGCGGCTCGTGCGCGACCCGAGCGCCTTCGGGCTGGCCAGTGCCCGATCCCCCGCTGCCGGACCACGCCCGGCGCTCATACCCGCAGAAAATCGCCCGGAGTCGGTGACTTAAAACCGAGCTAGTGGCCACATATGTGGCCCCACGCCCTCCTTCCGACTCAGCACTGGCGCCCGCACGTGTGGTAGACATTCCTTGGGCCGGTGACGGCATCCGACATTATAACTTTCGTCCGAATCGGAAAGAGCCTTATTTCGATTATCGAACCCTCGTTGACAAACGCCTACCCGCATCCCGAACCAAGTTCAGCACACATGACAGATTGGACCCGCCCTTGCCCTAATCCGTCGGAAGAGCACACCGAAGCAGCCCGCCGCCGGCAGGCCTCGCTGACAAAGCCCCATGGCGCACTTGGGCGCCTTGAAAGCATTGCCATCGAGCTTGCCGCGCTTCAGCGGAGGGAACGGCCGGGGGCAGATCGCGTAGAAATCATTGTCTTCGCTGGAGATCACGGTGTCACGTCCCGATCGGTGTCGGCGTACCCCAGCACCGTTACTGTCGAGATGCTGCGCAACTTCACCTCTGGTGGAGCGGCGATTTCAGTGCTGGCCCGGACGCTTGGTGCTCACCTCGAGGTGGTTGATGCCGGCTCCTTCGCAACGGCGCCGATCCTCGGCGTCATGACGGACAAACCGAGGGCTGGCACTCGTGACTTTTCGCGAGAGTCCGCACTGACCCAAGAAGAGGTTGCATTTGCGATGGCCGCAGGCGCGCGGGCAATTGCGCGATCAAGTGAGCGACGCCCTGATTTGATCGTGCTCGGAGAGATGGGAATAGGAAATACCACCTCCGCGGCCGCGATGGCATCCGCAATGCTCCGGCTCCCCCCTGCAGAGGTCGTCGGACCGGGCACCGGGCTGGATGAGCTAGGCCTCGCGCGAAAAATTGCGGCAGTTGCTGAGGCGCTGGCGCTGCATCGGCTGACGCAAGCCGAAGCTTCCCCGTGGGCCGCCCTTCAATTCGTCGGCGGCCTGGAAATTGCTGCCCTGACCGGCGCAATCATCGCATCCGCCCAGCGGTCGATCCCGATCCTGGTCGATGGATTTATCGTATCAGTCGCAGCGTTGGCGGCGTGTAGGATCAACGCCAGCGTAAGGCCTTGGCTGCTCTTTGCTCATCGATCAGCGGAACGCGGCCATGCGGCGGTTCTCGCAGCACTGCAGGCAGAGCCGATCCTTGATCTCGGTCTCAGATTGGGAGAAGGCTCGGGCGCAGCCGTCGCGGTTCCGATCCTGCGAATGGCTTGCGCCCTTCACAACGAGATGGCCACCTTCGACGAAGCGAGTGTGTCAGGCCGCATGGTCTAGATGGCCAGCATGAAACTATCGGTGAAATCTTGCCCGCTCCGCGGCTTCCTTCTCGCCGTCAAATTCTTGACCCGGCTGCCGTCGCCAGAGGTGGCGGATTTTCATGCCTCAGACCTGTCCCGTTCAGCCGTTTGGTTCCCGGCAGTGGGAGCATTGATCGGACTGTTTCTGCTTCTCGTGCAGTCGATCGCCGGCATGCTCGGCCCGTCAGTCGGAGCGCTTGCGGTTCTGATCGCCTGGGTATGGGTCACCGGCGCGCTTCACATCGATGGACTGGCGGATGTCGCCGACGCCATGGGCGCGGCTCACCGCGATCCGGAACGCTTCCTCAGTGTTCTACGTGATCCCCATATCGGCACGTTCGGCGTCATTGCCGTTCTCCTAGTATTGCTGGCAAAGCTCATTCTTCTTTCGGAACTCTCCGAATCCGCAACGCTCTGGCCGCTCATACTGGTACCGGCCTGGGCACGACTGGGAGTGCTCGTCGTCAGCATCGCTGTGGCGCCTTTGGCCCCGGGCAGCGGTGAGCGTTTCCGCTGGGACATTTCGCCGACGATGGTTGCCGCCAACGGCATAGCCCTTGTGGCTGCCAGCCTTTACCTCGCCCCGGCCCTGCTTTTCGCTTTGCTGATTATAGTTGGCGTCGTTCTGTATTGGCAGCGAAAGCTAGGAGGGGTTACGGGCGACTGTCTCGGAGCCTCCATAGAGGTTATCGAAACGAGCTTGCTCCTGGTGCTGGTTTGCGCAAAGGCAGTCTTAGGTTGACGAACGAAAACGTCCGGACATGCGGCACGGCGGAAATTTGAACGAGGCGCAGAAACAGTTCGGGCGCCCGACGGCTGATTGGCTGGACCTTTCGACCGGAATCAACCCGATTCCATACCCATTCTCGACGCCGGACAGCTTTTCTTGGTCGCGACTGCCGCAAGCTGATCGCGAAGGCGCTCTCATCGAAGCCGCGCGGCGTGCTTACCGGGTTTCGCCTGTTGCCCACATCGTGTGCGCGCCAGGAACTCAGATTCTGATCCAACTCGCTGCGCGATTACGCCCCGGTGTCAGTGTCGAAATCGTCTCGCCGACATATAGCGAGCATCGCTCAGCTTGGCAGCTCGAAGGTGGCGAGGTCCGGGACGTGCCGGACCTGCCGGAGCGGACCAACGCCGACGTTGTTGTTGTTGCCAATCCGAATAACCCGGATGGTCGGCGCTGGACGCCGCTACAGCTCAGCGCTCTCCGCGAACACCTTGCCGGCCGCGAAGGGCTACTGGTCGTCGACGAAGCATTTGCCGACATCGACCCAAGCCTGTCTATGGCGCCTCACGCTGGCCCAGCCGGGCTGCTCGTGCTGCGGTCGTTCGGGAAATTCTATGGATTGGCAGGCGTCCGGCTGGGCTTCGCGATTGGCGCTGCAGAAGATATTAGCCGGCTCGCAGCGTGGTTGGGGCCTTGGGCCGTAAGCGGGCCGGCCATCGAAATCGGCATAGAAGCGTTGAGCGACGAATTATGGGCCGACGCCATGCGAGGGCGGATCGCTGAACTTTCCGGCCAGCTAACCCGACTTCTGTGCGCTAATGGGCTGTCCGTCATCGGAAATGCTGGCCTGTTCATTCTGGCTGAGCACCCTCGCGCCCGGGCTATTTACGAAGAGCTTGGGCGCGCCGGAATTCTCGTGCGCGTGTTCGACTATGCACCCACATGGCTGCGCTTTGGGCTGCCGGAGCCATCCCAGTTCGAGCGTCTCGAAACTGCTTTAGCCGAAGCGGTTCGGCGCGTCGCTTGATATGGACCAGGGGACCAATGCCTTCGACGACCCAGACGCTAGAATTTCTGCCTTGATGCCGAATACCTGCTGCAGCAAATCCGGCGTCAACGTTCGCAACGGCTCGCCGTCTGCGACCAGCCGACCACCATTCAACACGACAACGCGATCTCCGAAGCGGCTGGCAAGCGTGAGGTCATGCACCACGGCGAGGACGGCCCGGCCACCGTGTGCAAGCTGGCGCATCAGCTGCGCCATGCCAATCTGATGCTCCGGATCCAGCGCTGCGATAGGTTCGTCGGCGAGCAGAACGGGTGCCTCTACAGCCAACGCCCGCGCCAGCATCACTCGCGCCCGTTCGCCGCCTGACAGCTCAGTTACGATGCGGTCAGCCAGATGCTGCGCATCGGCGGCAATCAGCGCTCGCTCAACGGCGTCGGCATCCGCAGGCGACAGCCGGGACAGGCTCGAGGCGTGTGGAAAGCGCCCGATAGCGACAACTTCGCGGGCGGTGATCGGCCAGTGGGCAACATGGCCCTGGGGAATATAGGCCATAAGCCGAGCACGCTCGCGGACGTTCATGCGGGCGAGATCGCTCTCGTTCCAAAGCACGCGGCCGGACGCGGGCACCAGACCCGCAAGCGTCCGCAGCAGGGTCGTCTTGCCGGCACCGTTGGGCCCGAGAAGAAACACGAGTTCCCCCGTCGCGAGCTTCAAGCTCACGCCGTCGAGTATCAGGCGGCTGCCTGCGCGCACCGTGATGTTTTCCGCGACCAGAGCCATCTTAGCCCACCGCCTGGATGAGATCGCGGCTGCGATGGCGCAACACCAGCCAGATGAAGAATGGAACCCCGATCAAAGACGTCAGTACACCGACCTTGATTTCGGTGGTTGCCGGGATGACGCGCGAAGCTATGTCGGCCGCGAGCAGGAGCGCCGCGCCAGCCAGCATCGCGGGAACATGGACGCGCGCCGGATCGTGGCCGACCAGCGGCCGTACGAGGTGCGGCGTGACGAGGCCGATAAAGCCGATGACGCCGGCGACGGCGACGCTCGCTCCAACACCCGAAGCAACGCCGACCAAAGTCATGACGCGAAGCATTCCAAGCCGGACACCACTTGTGCGCGCGACGTCCTCGCCGAGCGTCAGTGCCGTCAAACCAGAGCGAGGCGCAAGCAGGAGCACCCAGGAGACGGCCATGAACGGAGCGGCCATGGCAACGTGACGGAAGCTGCGATCCTCAAGAGAGCCCAACAGCCAGAATGCGATCTCCAGCGCCGCGAACATATTGGGCGCGAGGTTGAGGGCAAGCGACACTCCCGCACTTGCCAGACTCGACAGAGCCAATCCTGCGAGAAGTAGCGTCAAGATGTTGGCGGAGGCGCCTGCGAGCGCAAAAAGCAGAGCGACGGAGACCAGTGCCGCGACGATCGCGGCAACCGGAAGAGAATACGAGAGCGTATCTGCGAGCCCCAGCGCAATCGCCGTCACCGCGCCAAAGGCGGCGGCACTCGGCGCCCCAAACACGGACGGCGCCGCGAGGGGATTGCGCAGCAGCCCTTGCAAAGCCGCGCCCGACAGCGCGAGCGTTGCGCCGATCAGAGCGGCGAGAACGGTCCTCGGCAGGCGGAGCTCGCGTACGATAATCACGTCCACCGGATCACCGTGCCCTGCGAGAGCCCCGAGCACTGTTCGAGGACCGAGCGGGACGGAGCCGATCTGCAAAGAGATGATGCACAGCAGCCCGACCAGCAGTACCAGGACTGCTGACAGCCCAGTTCCTCGTGGAAAGACTCTAGATGGCATGCGAGCCCGTCAGAAGCTCAGCCGGAGGCCTGCGTACGCCGACCGTCCTGCGGTGCCGAACCCATACACCTCCTGATAATCGGCATCGGTGAGGTTTTCGGCCCTTAGAAACAGAGTCGCATTGGGATTGATCTCGAGGTCACCGGTTAGATCGAGTCTCATGAATCCATCCACGACCTGTCGATCATCGGGGCCAGGCCTCAAATTGTAGTGCCGGCTCTGATACACCAGAGTCGCGGCAATGTGGGCGCCGGCAAAAGGCTCGACGGCTACCGCACCCTTCGCGACATGCTTCGGTCGGCGGCGGAGCTGCTGGCCCGTTTCCGCATCGACGGCTTCGAGGTAGGTGTAGCTTCCTCGCAGACGAAGCCAATCGAGGGGACGCAGCTCCGCCGCGACCTCCACGCCCTGGGTTTTGGCGGCATCGATGTTCACGAAAGTTCCCTTGGCGGTGTCGAACTCGATGAGGTCTTTGATGTCGTTGTTGAAGTACGTCACAGAGAGGTCCATCGTGCCGCCCAAGAGGCTTTGGTCGATGCCAATATCGAAGCCGCGGCTTTTCTCGACCTCGAGATCGGGGTTGCCACTGACGGGCAGAAAACCAAAGAGCGTCGTCTTGTCGAAGCGCTGCTGAATCGTGGGCGCTTTGGCCCCTGTGCCATAGCTGGCGCGGAGCTTGGTACCGGTCTCATAGAACCAATATGCCGCAGCAAACCGATACGTGCCTATAACCTCACCTGTGTCGAAATCATCCAGGCGACCTGCGGCGCTTAGTGTGAACGCACGGATGGGGTTGAACGTGTAGATGGCGAAGGCCGATTTGTTGATCTCAGTCACGTCGTAGCGTTCGTGAGTAGAAAGGTCCGTCGAGGAAGCGTCGCGGCTTTCCGCGGCCAACTGTTCTATTCGGCCGCCGATCGCAAGCCTATCATCACCCCGTATATCGAAATCCGATTGGAGCTCGACGCCGATACGCTGGCCCTTAAACTTGCTGGTCGTATTGGACGAACAAGCGGCGTTATCACAGGCAAAGAAAAGGCGGTCGGCCTGGTTGGCATAGAGCGTAAGGGTATTGCGCATCGCGCCGCCGAAGAGGTCGAGCCTGCTCGTTAGGGCGCCATCGATCAAAGTGCGCTCGGTATAGTCCGGTGTGTCTCCCCGTGTGCCATCAAGCTCTGCGTCGAGCGTATAGAGACCAAGGCGTGCGCCTACAGAGAAGTTCGGCGCCACCTGATAGTCGACCCGGCCGTTGAACGCCTGCTTCTCGGTGGCATCATTTTCACGTCCACCATCGAACCGGGAAAAGCCTGACGTACGGAAATTGAATGCCCCGAACGAATAGCTCACAGGGCCATTGGCACCGCTCACGCCCGCGCGCTGCGAGAACGTGTTGTAGCTTCCGCCTTCGATCGCTGCGAAGCCTTGCGGTGGTCCATCGCCCTTGCGCGTGATAATATTGATCACCCCTCCGATGGCGTCACCACCGTAGAGACCCGACTGCGGCCCCCGCAAGATCTCGATGCGCTCGACGTTGACGAGTGAAAAAACCGAAAAATCGAACTCGCTGCCCGTGCTTGCAGGATCGTTGATGCGCACACCGTCGATTAGGACGAGCGTCTGATCGCTGTCGGCGCCGCGAATGCGCACATTGGTTTTGCCGCCTGGCCCGCCAGACTGGGCGATATTCAAGCCCGGCAACCCCTTCAAGATATCCGCAACCGTTGCGCCGGAGCCAACAGCTCGCTCGATTTCGGCGCGATCAATGACCGTGATAGCGCTTGCGACATTCGCGGCGGACTCCTCCGCTCGGCTCGGGGTGACAACGACCTGTTCAGATGCCGCCTCAGAGTGCGCCTTCGTCGAGGAACCCGATTTGCCGGTCGAGGCCTGCTGCTTCTTGGGAGGGGCTGGCTCGGTTTCGATCACCAGCTCTGGCAGCTGCACTGATTGCTGCTGGGCGCTTGCCTCGCTCACGACGATTGGCAAGGATACAAGCACGCCCGCGCATGTGGCGCTGTACGCGAAACGCAACATAACGCAAACCTCGTCGAGATCGGTTCCGCCCAATAAGGGCGCCTGCCACGAGATGTGTCGCAGGGCTGTTGGAACGGTATCAGCTCGCGCGAGAGCGAACAAGGCACGATTGTGAGAGGACCTGTACCCCGGTGGATTAGGTGTGCCCTCGCCGCAATAGGTGCGATGGCCTGCCTTGAATTGCTTCCGGCGGAAGCCGCCGCACCGAGACGGATCGTGTCGATAAATGCGTGCGCCGATCAACTCATTCTGGCGCTGGCGGATCGGGAGCAAATCCTTGCTCTCACGCATTATGCGCGCGATCCGGACATGTCGTTTTATGCCGACCGGGCCGAGGGTCTGCCGACGATCCGCGGAGATGCGGAAGAAGTCTTGAAGCTCAAACCTGACTTGGTGCTGGCGGGAAGCTTCACGCGGAGCGCGACCCGCGCGCAGCTCGCGGCCCAAAGCATTCGTATTGTCACTTTCTCGCCGGCGCGATCGATTGAGGACGTGAAAAAACATATCAGGGAAGTGGCATCGCTGGTGGGCCAAGAAACGCGCGGGGATACCCTCGTGGCAGAGATCGACGCTGCGTTTGCGAACCTGAGGCCGTCTTCTAGACCTCTACGCGCCCTTCAACTTCAACGCCGCGCATTCGCCGCCGGTACAGACACTCTCATCCACGACATCATGCAACGGCTCGGAATCGTGAATGCGGCGACCGATCTCGGTATCAGATATGTTGGCCGTACCTCGCTCGAGGCGGTTCTCAAGGCGAAACCCGATGTTCTCATCCTCGATAGCGCCGATCCTGGTGCGGTCGACCAGGGAGTCGCGCTGCTTAGTCATCCTGCGTTGGAAGAATTGGTGCCGCGTCACCGCCGGATCGTGATCCCTTCAAGTCAGATCGTCTGCGCCAGCCCAGGCATCGCGCTTGCCGCCAGAACCCTGCGCGATGCGGCAGAGCGGATCCTCGACGAAAAATGATTCTGGAGCCATTTGCGCCCTGGCTGCTGCTTGTTGCGCTCTTCGCGGATGCCTTGATCGGGGATCCGCCCTGGCTGTGGCGGCGCATCCCTCACCCGGTGGTGGTCATGGGGCGCCTCATCGGCTTTCTCGATAACAACCTGAACCGAAAAACCTGGCCATTTGCCACGCGACGAGTGGCCGGAATAATCGCGCTGCTTGTTGTGGTGAGTGCCGGAGCTGGCCTGGGCGTGGTGTTGCAGCTCCTCCTGAGCGACAGCATTCCGGGTAAATTCGCAGAACTCTTAATCGTCACGGTTCTGCTCGCTCAGCGAAGTCTTTACGAGCATGTCGCCGGCGTGAAACAAGCTTTTGATGACGGCGGATTACCGGCGGCACGAATGGCCGTATCGAGAATCGTCGGCCGCGATCCCGAAGCCCTTGATGGGGCGGGTGTCTGCCGCGCGGCGATCGAAACCACGGCGGAGAATTTTTCCGATGGGATTGTCGCGCCGGCGTTCTGGTACCTCTTTGCAGGATTGCCGGGCATTCTCGCCTACAAGGCCGTGAATACGGCAGACAGCATGATCGGTCATCGGAGCGAGCGCTATCGCGCATTCGGCTGGGCTGCGGCGCGGTTGGATGATCTGCTCAACTATGTACCTGCGCGAATTTCAGGCTTCCTCCTCGCCGCCGCTGCACCAGCCGTTGGCGGCAGTGCAGAAAGCGCCGTCAGAGCCATGCTCCGCGATGCGAGCAAGCACAAATCCATCAATGCCGGTTGGCCGGAAGCAGCCATGGCCGGCGCACTCGGGCTAGCTTTGGCCGGGCCGCGGATTTACGCCAGCGGCCGTGTCGAAGACGCTTGGATGAATGCCTTTGGTCGACAAGGCGCGAAACCATCGGATATTGCCTCAGCGCTGCGGTTGCTTGTTGCTGGGTGTCTCGCGCACGCTCTCCTTGTCGCAGTGATCGGATTGGTTGCTCAGCTTCTGTGAATACGACTTTCAGCAATCGCCATCAGCCGATCACAATAGATATGCCGCGCGACGTGGTCGGCGAGAGCGTCGAGCGTTGCATCGATCCGCGCTTCGTAGGCCAGCAAGCGGATTTCGCCGTTCCGAAAACCGGAGAGAAAACGAGCGCGAAAAGCATCACTCGCAAACAGTCCATGAACGTACGTGCCCAGCACTCGCCCATCCGCAGAACGCGCACCATCGGCTTTACCGTCGATGATTACAAAAGGCCGTTCCGTATCTGCCCCACTGGTCACTCCTAAGTGAATTTCATATCCAGAGACAGGTAAGCCCGTAAGCGAGTCGAGACCAGAAACCGGCTGAACAGTTTTGTTCCGAGAGAGCACCGTCTCCACCGCCAGCAGGCCAAGTCCCGATGCAGAGCCTGCCGGGCCTTCGATGCCATCCGGGTCGGTGATTTGTTTTCCTAGCATCTGGAACCCGCCGCACAGACCCAGCACGACACCGCCTCGTCGCACGTGGGCGCGGATATCGATGTCCCATCCTTCCGATCTTAGAGCTTCAAGGTCTGAAATCGTGGATTTCGAGCCAGGCAAAATGATGAGATCGCAATCGAGCGGCAGCGGGCGACCTGGCCGGATCATCTCGACTTCGACATCCGGCTCAAGACGCAACGGGTCTAAGTCATCAAAATTGGCGATGCGGGGCAGCACCGGGACGATGATTCGGATCGGCCGGCGATCGGATGTGCGAACTGCGACTTTGCCATCGAGATCAGCGCCGTCCTCCGCCGGAAGGTCCATCGCCAGTGGGAAGAAGGGGACAACGCCCAAGCTCGGCCAGCCGGTGCGTTCACTAATTGCTCCTAAGGCGTCCTCAAAAAGCGAAACGTCACCACGGAATTTATTGACGATATAGCCTTCGATCCGGCTCGCATCCTCAGGCGAAAGGACGGCTTTACACCCCACGAGGCTTGCGATAACGCCTCCACGTTCGACGTCTCCGACGAGAATGACGGGAACGCTCGCCGCCTCGGCAAACCCCATGTTTGCGATATCGCCGGATCGCAGGTTGATCTCGGCCGGGCTCCCTGCGCCCTCGACAATCACTAGATCAGCACCGGAGGCCACTTCCTCGAAACTGCCCAACACAGCTCGCATCAAATCGCGCTTGCACGTCCAATACTCCCGCGCCTTCAGAGTGTCCCATCGCCGCCCTTGCACGATGATTTGCGAGCCGGTTTCGCTTTCCGGCTTCAGTAGCACCGGGTTCATGTAAACGCTCGGCGCAATTCCCGCGGCGCGCGCCTGGAGCGCCTGAGCCCGCCCGATTTCGCCGCCATCCGGCGTCACCGCAGCGTTATTGGACATGTTCTGCGGCTTGAAGGGCCGAACTTTAAGGCCACGGCGCGCGAAATACCGGCAAAGCCCGGCAACAAGCAACGATTTTCCCACGCTGGAGCCGGTGCCTTGAAGCATAATTGCTGGCGTCTTCGGAGCGCGGGCCATTGGGCTGACGTCAGAACTCGATTCCCGGTTGAGCTTTCACGCCGGAGCGGAATGGATGCTTCACCATCTCCATTTCCGTCACGAGATCGGCCGCTTCGATCAGCTCCGGTGCCGCATTCCGCCCCGTGATGATGACGTGTGTCATAGGTGGCTTTTCGTTCTGGAGGAATGTCAACACTTCCTCGAGTGGAACATAGCCGTACCGAATAGCGATATTGAGCTCATCAAGGAGCACCAGCCGAATTTCGGGATCCCTGATCAACTCTTTCGATTTTTCCCAAGCGGCGCGGGCATGCTGGATATCGCGCTCGCGATCCTGCGTTTCCCAGGTGAAGCCCTCACCCATCGCGTAGATTTGGCAAAGGTGAGAAAAATGCTCCTCGATCAATTTCCGCTCGCCCGTCGGCATGGCGCCCTTGATGAATTGGACCACGGCTGACGGCATGCCATGAGCAATGGCGCGGAATACCATGCCGAAGGCTGCGGTCGACTTCCCTTTTCCCTTGCCGGTGTGGACGATCAAAAGCCCACGCTCCTGGGTCTTGGTCGCCATGATCTGATCTCGCGCGGCCTTCTTCTTGGCCATCTTAGCTGCGTGACGCGCATTGATGTCGTCGACGGAAGCGCTGTCAGATTGCGAGGTCATTGGACGGCTCCTTGCGGCGAGCTAAGAGTTCATCGAGCCGAGCATACGCGCTGTTGCTCGCAGGTGACCAGAGGCCACGATCGATCGCCTCTTTCAGGCGCTCCGCAATATCGCGTAACGCGCCGGGGTTTTTCTCGGCAATAAAATTCCGCACCCGCTCGTCAGCGATATAAGCGTTGTAAACGGCCTCGAAGTGGTGATCGCCCACCGCGCCGGTGGTCGCGGCGAAAGCGAACAGGTAATCAACCGTCGCGGCAATCTCGAACGCGCCCTTGTAGCCGTGGCGCATCATCGCTTCGATCCATTTCGGATTCACCGCGCGGGCCCGCACGACACGCCCGATTTCTTCCTCCAAACGGCGAATGACGGGGCGCTCCGGCCGCGAGTGGTCGCCGTGATAAACAGGTACCCGCTCCCCCTTGAGCACGCGCGCGGTCACTGCGAGCCCGCCAGCGAACTGGTAATAATCGTCGGAATCCAGGATGTCGTGCTCGCGATTGTCCTGATTGTGAACGATGGCATCGACCTGGCGCAGGCGCGTTTCAAAAAGCTCCCGTTCCGGCGCACCCGGCGTATCTCCTGCATAGGCGTAATGCCCCCAGATCAGAAACGCCTCGGCGAGATCCTTTTCGTTTTTCCATAGCCGCTCATCAAACATTGCCTGGAGGCCGGCACCGTAGGCGCCAGGCTTTGCGCCGAACACGCGATGGGAGGCGCGCCGCCGCGCGATCGCTACAGGCACACCGCGCGCGGCAAGCCGTGCAGCGTCAGCCAGAACGCGGGCGCGGATCGGATTTTCCTCCTCCGGCTCGTCGCGGGCCGCGATCGCGCGGACAACGCTGTCGATCAAAGTGATTTGCGCTGGAAAAGCGTCACGGAAAAATCCCGACACGCGCAGCGTTACGTCAATCCGTGGACGCCCGAGCTGTGCGAGCGGCAATATTTCGAAGCCCGTGACACGCCGCGAGGATGGCTCCCACTGGGGCCTCGCACCCATGAGGGCCAGCGCCTGGGCAAGATCGTCACCCCCGGTGCGCATATTGGACGTTCCCCAGGCGCTGAGCGCAATGGCCTTCGGCCATGTTCCGTGCTCCTGCAGGTAACGCGTGACAAGCTGCTCGGCGGAAGCCTTTCCCAACTCCCATGCTGTCGGGGTCGGCACCGTTCGGTTGTCGATGGAGTAGAAATTTCGACCGGTGGGCAGCACGTCAGGCCGGCCCCTCGTTGGCGCGCCTGAGGGGCCTGCGGAAACAAAGCATCCGTCCAGTGCCGTCAGCAGCCCTTCGATCTCTTGGTTGCCGCATGCGTCGAGACGTGGCGCGATATCGGCTTTAAGGTGTTCAAGAACTGCCGCTGTCTGCTGCCAGGCGGCATCGGGCACGCAGCGTCCCTCGATCAATTCAATGACAAGCTTTTCCAAGCGCTCGACCGTGTCACCGCATGTTCGCCATGGATCGGACGATACTCTGGCCAGAGCTTGCGGCCTCGGCCCGCGCCACGGTTCTGCGAATGCACAATCCAACGGATCGAAATCACCGAGCCCAAGGTCGCTAGCCAATGCCCGATGGATGGAGGCGTCAGATGGAGCGGGTCCGCGTGGCACACGAACAAGAGCGGCCAGCAGATCGGTCCGCAATTGACCTTCCGGCGTGCGTCCGAAAATGTGCAAACCGCCCCGAATTTGCATCTCTTTCAGCTCGCACAGATAAGCATCGAGCTTCTGGAGCTTGCTTGCCATTAATTCAGTGTGGCTGATGCCGCAATCCTGATCGAGCCCAAGGCGTTCGGCTTCAGCAATAATCCGTGCACCGAGATGTTCCGCGCGGCGCCGGTCGAGCCGTATCGCGTCGTAGTATTCGTCCACCAATCCCTCAAGCTCTCTAAGCTCCCCATAGCTTTCGGCCCGAGTCAGTGGCGGCGTCATGTGATCAATAATGACGGCCGAGGTTCGCCGTTTGGCCTGCGCGCCTTCGCCGGGATCGTTCACAATGAACGGGTAAATGTTCGGCACCGGGCCAAGCGCCGCTTCGGGAAAGCAGTTGGCGGAAAGCGCAAGAGCCTTACCCGGCAGCCATTCCAAATTGCCATGCTTTCCCAAATGAATGACTGCGTGTGCGCCGAAGACTCCGCGGAGCCAGATATAGAATGCCAAATAGCCGTGTGGCGGCACCAATGCGGGATCGTGATAGGTCGATTTTGGATCGATGTTGTAGCCTCGCGCCGGCTGAATGCCGATGACCACGTTGCCGAACTGATGTAGCGTTAGATGGAAGCTGCCGCGAGAAAAAAACGGATCGCTTTCCGGCGGCCCCCACTGCTTCAAGACGGCATCCTGAACGGCCGGCGGCAGGTCAGCAAAAGCTTTCCTATAAGTGCCTACATGGAGTTCAATACTTGACCGGCGGCCCTCGATTCTTTCGTTCGTCGGACCTGATGCGAGCAGCGCCCTCAGCTGATCAGAGTTGCTAGGAACATTTTCGAGCTCGTAGCCTGCTGCCTTAAGCTCCTTCAAAATAACAACGGCGCTTTCTGGCGTATCGAGGCCGACTCCGTTGCCGATGCGGCTGTCGCGGTTCGGATAGTTCGCCAGTATGAGGCCGATGCGCCTTTCATTCCTCGGCGTGCGGCGCAAGCGTGCCCAGCCCAAAGCCAAGTCGGCGACAAATTCTGCACGATCCGGAGCGGATTGCATCTCGACCACATGCAGCTCTGTCAGCGGATCGCGGCCAACATCCTGCTTGAAGCCGACGGCGCGCGTGAGAATGCGGCCATCGAGCTCCGGCAAGGCGACGTGCATGGCGATGTAATGTGGCGAGAGGCCTGCGGTCGAGTTTTCCCAGGTTTCCCGGGATTGTCCGCTGAAAACAACCTGCAACCACGGTGCATCTGTCCCGAAAGGCCGGGCCCTTTCGCCTTCACCTGTGGCAAATGCGGCGGCGCTGAGGATAATGTCGGGTGGATTTTGCTCGAATGTCCGCCGCACGAAATCGGCGGCTGCGTCTTCCCGCAAGCTCGAAACATAAAGCGCATCCACATCAAAACCGCGCCGCGCAAGCGCATCCACGAGCGTATCGACGGGCGCCAGATCGCCTGCTTGCATAAGTGCGCGATAGAAAATCAGAACTGCACGAAACGCATTGGAGCTGTTGCTGGATAAATTGGCTGCGGGAAGGGAACGATAAACTCCAACTTTGGGAAGTGGCTGTGCGATCGCCCCAACTCGTTCGCCCTTCAGCAAGCCTGTCAGGCCCTCGAAGAACCGCAGCACATTGCCAAGCCCGCCTTCGCTCAGGCAGCGCCACAGCTTGAGCAGATCCTCGTGAGGCACTGTCGAAAGCTCGAAGAGGGCCGCATCGGGCTTGTCGTCGCCGGGAAGCGCAAGAAGCATCTGCCCGCGCGCTTTCGCCGTCTCGCAGATCCGCTCGACCCCATAGGCCCAATAGGATGCGCCTCCGAGCAGCCGCAGGACGACGCAGCGCGCGTGCTGAAGCGTCCGCTCGATGTATAGATCGACTGAATAGTTGTGCCTGAGATTCAAGTAATTTGCGAGCCGTAAGGACGGAACATCGCCATTTCGTTTTCTATGGAACTCAGCATACGCGCGGTTTAGTAGCGCAAGCTCGGTGTCGGCCGCTGAGAGAATGATAATTTCGGCCGGCGATTGCCCCAGGTCGACAGCGCTTTCACCGTCATCGATCGTGCCGCTCTCGATTGCGAGGATGTGCATAGATCAGCCCTTCTCGATGCGGGGTGAGTGCACACCTGCTATCAGCGAAATAGCGAATGCCGAACCGATGCTCATGATGGAGCGCCGACCAAGACGGAGGAAATACGGGCGCGGTCCAGCCCCTTGAGCCCGATCACTACGAGCTTGCCGGTGCGCGCCTCACCCGGACGCCAGGGCCGATCGAAATAGGTTTCCAGCCGCTGCCCAACCCCTTGGACCACAAGGCGCATCGGTTTGCCGGAAACGGACAGAAAGCCCTTTATTCGGAGAACGTCTCCGTTCATAAGGACCTCTCGGATGCGCGCGGAGATGCTTTCCGGCCCCTCGACACTACCGAGGTCGACAGAAAAGCTTTCGAAATCGTCGTGATCCTCCGCACCGTGATCTTCATCATCGTGATGTGAACGGCGGTTGTACGCGTCGTCCTCTGCGGAGGCACCGATACCGAGAAGGACGCTAGCCGGCAAATTGCCGTTGGCCGCGCGGACCACGGCAACCCCATTCCGCTTGTCCTGCGCAATCCTCGCCTCGACTTGCGCCAACTCTTCGGGCGTGAGCAGATCGGACTTGCTCAGAACAATGAGATCAGCGCAGGAAAGCTGATCCTCGAACAGCTCCTCGAGCGGGCTCTCGTGATCGAGGCTTTCATCCTCGGCGCGCTGCCGGGCAACGGCGTCTTCATCGGCAGCAAAGCGGCCATCGGCCACGGCACGGCCATCGACGACAGTCACCACGCCGTCAACAGTGACCCGCGTTCTCACCTCAGGCCATGAAAAAGCGCGCAGCAGAGGCTGCGGCAGTGCCAAGCCGGACGTCTCGATGACGATATGGTCCGGAGGCGCCGGACGCCGAAGCAGCGATTGCAGCGTCGGGAGAAAATCATCGGCGACGGTGCAGCAAATGCAGCCGTTCGCAAGCTCGATGATATCTTCCTCAGAGCAGCCCGGCACGCCACAGGATTTCAGCAGCTCGCCGTCCACTCCAATGTCGCCGAATTCGTTGATGATCAATGCCAACCGCCGGCCGCCTGGCCTTTCGACCAGTGAGCGGATCAGCGTTGTTTTCCCGGCTCCGAGAAAACCGGTGATGATGGTGCAGGGTATCCGCTGGGCCATCGCGAATTCCGTCTCCCACGTGTGGTCAACGTGTGATGGTCGGCTGAAAACAGCCTCATCGAGCGCGCGATTGAGCTGTCAAGAGTACGTGCTCGCGCTCCGCCGGAGCAGAGCACCCCTCTTGCATCCGCGCGTCTTCATTGGACGTTCGGGAACACCAGAGCTTCGATATGGCCAACGAACAGGGCCAGACCGATTCCTGCTACGACGGCACCGGCAAGGCGGACATTCGTTCGCGTTTTGCCGTCACTCTCAATCATCCAACGGCTGGCGAAACCGGCAGAAATCGCGATAACCAGCTGGATCAGCGTGAACCCCGCGAGATAAGCGATCAGCGGCGTGGGTTCAGCACCGAAAATCGACTCGCCATAGGCCCAGCCATGGAAAAGCCCGGCGCCAGCGAAAAGAATTCCAAGAGCAAAGGGAGAAACATCGCGGTTGCTGGCGATAATCGCGCCGAGCAGAAGCACAGAGGCCGCAATCACCAGCTCTGCCATCGGCAATGTGACGCCGCCAAGGTGGATGAGGCAGCCTGAAAAAGCGCCGATCGCGAATACAGGCGTCAAGGTCCACAGCTGGCCGGCGAGCGCTGCGGCCACACCGACAGCCACGATGAACGCGAAATGATCGATACCGATCACGGGATGGCCAAGGCCGGAGAGCAGGCCCTGCATAAACGTTTGCGGTATCTCTCCACCCATCGCATGGTGGGCTAAGGCGGGCATCGTGGTCGCGCACAAGGCGAGCAATGCCCATCCAGCGACACGTGCCACATGAGTTGAGGAAATCGCCATGGTATCCCCCATTCAAAATGGCGGGGGGAATCGAGACTGGACGCCGATCGCAGTACGATCGCACGCCAATCGCGACCGGATCACCCCGTCCGTTCACGCTCTTCTCCGACGGCAGGTCTCCTGGCTCGCGAATCGACACTGCATCCACCTTCCCAGCTGATTTGGTCAGCCAGTGGCCTACCGGATGCAAGCTCCTCGCTCACAGTCGCGGGGGCGGCCGCGGCTTCGACTCCCGATTTGGGTCAGTCGTCCCGCGTTCCCTTTTAATCTCCGGATGGAGAACCGTCGGGCGAAACGGTAATCGGAGCCAGGCGGAGCGTCAATCGCATTGAGGTCTGACGATGGCGAACGAAGGTGAATATCGGCAGGCGGTCGGACCGCGATGGGTGACCCTCGTCCTCGGCGGCGCACGATCCGGCAAGACACGCCGTGCGCTTGACTTGGCTTCGCCATTTGCACGGAAAGTCTACGTTGCAACGGCCGAGCCGCACGACGAGGAAATGCGGGCGCGGATCGCGCGGCACGTTGCGGAGCGGGGACCAACCTGGAGAACCGTCGAAGCGCCACTTGAGCTGGCAAAGGCATTTGCTGACACCCACGACGCAGAGATTTTTGTCGTCGATTGCCTCACGCTGTGGCTGTCGAACCTCATGCACGCCGGCCGCGATATCGAGGCGGAAACCCCAAAATTGTTGGCGGCTCTCGAAACTTGCCCAGCTCACGTCGTGCTGGTCTCGAACGAGGTCGGGCTGGGCATCGTACCGGACAACGCGCTGGCCCGCGTCTTCCGCGACGCCCAAGGCCGGCTCAATCAGGAGATTGCTCGCATTGCCGACGTGGTTGAATTGGTGGCAGCGGGGCTGCCGCTGCGGCTAAAGGGATAGGCGAGTAGACGAAGCTTCCCCGAGGGCTAGAGTTCGTTCGAAACCGCCTTCTGAACCCGTCAAATTGGGCAGCTCTCACAAATCTTGAACAATGGGAGAAATACATGCAGCGGCTTGCAGGCAAGGTTGCGCTCATCGTTGGTGCAGGCTCGGTAGGCCCAGGGTGGGGAAACGGGCGCGCCATCTCCGTTCTTTTCGCCCGCGAAGGCGCGAAGGTGTTCGGCGCTGACAAGAGCATCGATGCAGCTGCCGAGACGAAGCGGCTCGCGGAGGCGGAAGGCCACACCATCGCGATCGGCGAGGTCGATGTCACCAATCCAGAGTCGATCAAGGCCATGGTCGATGCCTGCTTGCAAACCTACGGCCGCATCGACGTGCTGGTGAACAATGTCGGCGGCTCCGCGCCCGGCGATGTCGTCAGCATGCCGCTGGAGGTGTGGGATCGCCAATTCGACGTCAACGTCCGCTACGTGTTTCTCACCTGCAAGCACGTCATCCCCATCATGGTCCGCCAAGGCGGCGGCTCCATCGTCAACCTCTCCTCGATCGCCGCGCTGGCGCATTTCGGCCCCGAGGTGGTCGCCTACTCGACGGCAAAGGCCGGCCTCATTCAATTCACACGCGTCACGGCCGTGCGCTACGCGCCGAACAATGTCCGCTGCAACATCATCGTGCCGGGCCTCATGGACACGCCACTCGTCGAGCATCGGCTTGCAGGCGAGCGGAGCGGCGGAGATGTGGAAGCGCTGCGACGCCGCAGGAACTCGCAACCGCCGATGGGCCGCATGGGCACGGCGTGGGACGTTGCATACGCTGCCCTCTTCCTCGCTTCGGACGAAGCGCGCTACATCACCGGCGCGGAGCTGGTCGTCGATGGCGGACTTTCTGCCACGGTGCGGCTTGCTAGTGAAAATTGAGAAAAGAAACAGACTTGCGTGAGAAAGGCAGACAAAGAATGAGCCACGAGCACATTGCGCCCGAAATGAAGATCATGCCCAAAGTCGGCAGCTCGCCCGACAATCGCATGCCGGCGATACCACCGGAGCGCATGACCGAGGCACAACGTGCCGTGGCCGAGGACTTCAAGGCAAAGCGAGGCCACGACGTCGATGGTCCGTTCCTGCCCCTCATCCGCAGCCCCGAGATCTTCAAAGCGGCGGACCATCTCGGCCGCTACATCCGCTTCGAAAGTCCCATCCCATCAAAGCTCAAAGAGATGGCGATCCTCATCACGGCACGGCGGTGGACCCAGCAGTATGAGTGGTACACGCATCGGCAAGTCGCCATGCACGCAGGCCTCTCGCCCGCAATCGCCGATGCCATTGCGGAAGGCCGTGTGCCCGACCAGCTCGCCGAAGACGAGGACGCCGTGTATCGCTTCTGCACCGAGCTGCACGCGAAGGGCACCGTCAGCGATTCGACGTATGACAAAGTGGTGAAGTTGTTTGGCGAGCAGGGCGTCATCGACCTTTGCGCCATCTGCGGCCACTACTCGACGCTTGCCATGGTTCTCAACGTCGTGCGTACGCCGCTGCCTGACGGTGTGGAACCGCCGCTGAAGCCTTTTCCGGGATAGCACCCCAGCAGAAAGAGAAGGTCGCGCCAAACCCGGCGAGGCTCAATGGGACGCGCGGGTTTCGCGCCTATCCTCTGTAGTTGGATTTATCCAAAAGCTCAGGCCACCTCGCCCTTGAGCCGCGATGCCGCGCGCTCAGGGCCGATCAGTGGAAGGAGGGACTTGAGCTCTGGCCCCTGCTCCCGGCCGGTGAGCGCCAAACGCAGGGGGTGGAAAAGCGCGCGACCCTTGCGCCCCGTCTCGGCCTGGAGCGTTTTCGTCCAAGCCGACCAGGTCTCCTCATTCCAGGGTGCCGGGGGCAGGAGCTCGGCGGCGCGGCGGCAGAGCTCCTCATCCTCGATCACCGGTGTGATCGGCTGGGAGACGACTGCCCACCACTCCGCGGCGTCCGTCAACCGCGACAGGTTTCCACGCACGGCCAGCCAGAACGCTTCCCCTCCTGTGATGCCCAGGTTTTCGAGGCGATCCCTGACCTTGTCGTACGGCATCTCGTGGAGGAGCCGGGCATTGATCGCACGCAGCTCCGCTTCGTCAAAACGCGCCGGCGCGCGTGAGACCCTCTCCACGTCGACGAGATGCGCCAGCTCATCGAGGCTCTGATGCGCCTCGACGGCCTCCGAGGTGCCGAGCAATGCAGCAAGGCTCAAAATCGCCATGGGCTCGAAGCCCGCTTCGCGCAACGCGGCTACAGAGAGATGACCCATCCGTTTGGAGAGCGCCTGCCCATCGGCGCCGACCAGCAGTGAGTGGTGACCGAAAATGGGCGGCTCGGCGCCCAGCGCCTCGAACAGCTGGATCTGCACGCCTGTATTCGTGACGTGATCCTCGCCGCGGATCACGTGGGTGACACCGAAATCGATATCGTCGATCACGCTGGTCAGCGTGTAAAGGTACGTGCCATCGGTGCGGATCACTACCGGATCAGAAAGCGATCCAACGTCAACCGTCTGATCCCGTCGCACCAGATCGACCCAGGTCACCAGCGTCGGCTGCGGCTTCAACGGATCGGATGGGTCCGTATTCGCCAGCCGAAATCGCCAGTAGGGACGCCGTCCTTCGGCTTCGAGCTTGCGGCGCTCCTCGTCGGTCAGCTTCAGAGCAGCGCGGTCGTAGATGGGCGGCAGGCCGCGGGCCAGCTGGCGCTTACGCCGCCGCTCCAGCTCCTCCGCCGTTTCATAGCAGGGATAGAGCCTTCCCGCCCGCTTCAGCTTCTCGGCGATCTCGTCATAGCGGGCCGTCCGCGCCGACTGACGCTCCTCCCGATCCCAAGTGAGGCCTAGCCACTTGAGGTCATCGCGAATGCCCTGAGCAAGCTCCTCCGTCGAGCGCTGAACGTCAGTGTCGTCGAGGCGGAGGATGAACGTACCGCCATACCGGCGCGCAAAGAGCCAGTTCAGCACGGCGGTGCGCACGTTGCCGATGTGGAGGCGGCCAGTCGGGCTTGGGGCAAAACGGACAGTTACAGTCATTCGAATTTGGTGCTCGCTGCTCGCGCGACAGGCACCCTACACCGCGCGAGCCTGCAGGCAAACGCGGCCGAGTCGCGAATCGCTCATTTCAGGAACCGGTCATATAGCCCAAGCAGAACCTCTACCAGGATCAGAATGATGATGTACCACTCGAGCCTGTGGCTCGTGCGGGTGGACAGAAGGTCGGCTACGGTGTCGGCAGTCTCGCGGATGACGTCGAGCTTCTGGCCGATGGCCCTCGCCCGCACTGCCAGGTCGTAGTCATCTGCCAACTTGACCCAGAGACGTTCAAGCTCCGGATGATCCCACAGCACATCCGGCCGATCGGCAGCCTCGATGCGGCCCGCCAATCGCTGCTGAATGTGAAGGGCCTCTCCAATCTGGCGAACCAGCGCCGCACGACTGCCTCGGAGCAGCTTGCCGCGCATGAGGCTGTTGGCGACAGGCTCGATGCGGTCGAAGGCTTCCGCGATCCGGATCTCGTCGTATCCCAGGGCCACACTGACAGCCAACGCCTCCGCGACGAGCAGCAGGCGCTCGGGCGCATCGTTCTTCAGAACGACATTCCCACTAAGCGTGACAGAATCCTCAGCGTCTGGCCGGATGGTGATGCTGACGCTCTCGCTTTCGCGCACCGTCGTGGGCTCGATTAGGCGGCTGCTGATCTCGGCGATGAACTCCTCCTGCTCACGAGGGGTCATGCGGATGAAGACCGCCGCCCCGAAGCGAAACAGCACCGCCATGCCCTTCTCGCCAACCCGCAAGGCGAGCGGATTGGTGGAAAGCTGCCCCTCGCGTTCCAGTCCCTTAATGTCGATATGCTCCGCAAGCTGGAGCGCTCGCGCCTCGAACGTCAGCTCGGCTTCCTTTGCCTCCGTGCGCTCCTGGGAGCCATCGTCGCGCATAGTTGCTTGAAAGTGGCTCAAGACACCTCGCCACCGTCAGCGCGCGGCCTGACGAGGCGTGGAGGCGCAATTGTTGATTGGGTGGAGGCCGGCGCCTCAAGGCTTTCGCGGAACTTGTTCGTGATCGGATATCGCCGGTCGCGCCCAAAGCTGCGCGTCGTGATCTTCACGCCGGGAGCCGACTGCCGGCGCTTGTACTCGGCCAGATAGAGCATCCGTTCTACACGCTTCACGGTTGCCGGGTCATGGCCCCGAGCAACGATGTCGGGCAGTGGCATCTCATGCTCGACAAGACATTCGAGGATGTCGTCGAGCACCTCGTACGGTGGCAACGTGTCTTGGTCGGTCTGGTTTGGCCGTAGCTCCGCAGAGGGCACGCGCGTCAAAATGCACTCTGGGATGACGACGCCAGTTGGCCCTTTGCCACCCTTCGGCACGTGCGCATTGCGCCAGCGCGCCAGGCGGTAAACCTGCATCTTGTAAAGGTCCTTGATCGGGTTGAAGCCCCCATTCATGTCGCCATAGAGCGTGGCGTAGCCGACAGACATCTCGGACTTGTTGCCGGTCGTCACGAGCATCCTTCCGGTTGCATTCGAGATGGCCATCAGCATCGTGCCGCGCACGCGGCTTTGGATGTTCTCCTCGGTGGTGTCCGGCTCTCGACCGGCGAAGGGCTTCTCCAATGCCGACATGAAGCCCGCGACGGGAGCCTCTATTGGCAAGATCTCGTAGTGCACACCCAGAGCTGCGGCGCAGGCCGCCGCGCTGGAGAGGCTTTCGTTCGAGGTGTACCGGTACGGCAGCATGTAGCAGCTCACGCGCTCCGGCCCGAGCGCATCGACGCACAGGGCGGCCACCAGCGCGGAGTCGATACCGCCTGACAGCCCCAGCACCACGCCAGGAAACCCGTTCTTCTCCACGTAATCGCGCAGGCCCAGCATGCATGCCTGATAGGCCGCGGCGGCATCTTCCTCGATAACGGCCTTGAGGCCAGGCTTGCACCACCAGCTTCCGTCCCGCTGCTCCCACTCGGTGACGACGACCGCTTCCTCCCAAGCTGGGAGCTGCACGGCGAGGTTGGCATCCGAGTTGAGCACGAAGGAAGCGCCATCGAAGACGAGCTCGTCCTGGCCTCCGACCTGGTTCAGGTATGCGAGCGGCAGCCCGCTCTCGGTGATCCGCGCAACAGCGACGTTGAAGCGAAGGTCCAATTTCAACCGGTCATAGGGGGAGCCGTTAGGGCTGACGATGATCTCTGCGCCGGACTCTTGCAGGCACTCGACCACTTCCTCCTGCCAGATGTCCTCGCAGATCGGCACGCCGAGGCGCACCCCGCGCACGTTGATCGGCCCAGGCAGCGGCCCGGAATGAAATACCCGCTTCTCGTCGAAGACGCCGTAGTTGGGCAGGTCAACCTTGTAGCGCACTGCCTGGATGGCGCCTTCGTCCAGCAGCGCCACGGAGTTGTAGGCACGACCCTCCTCGGCCCATACGGTGCCGACAATCAATGCCGGGCCGCCGTTCGCAACGTCCCGGGCCAGATCTTCCAGCCCCCTGCGCGCCGCCGCGGCGAACGCCGGTTTGAGCACGAGGTCCTCGGGCGGGTAGCCGGTGATGAACAGCTCAGGGAAGACGATGACATCGGCCCCGAGCTGAGCCGCTTCCGCGTGCGCGCGCTTGGCCTTCTCGACATTACCGGGGATGTCGCCGACCACCGGATTTAGCTGAGCCAGCGCAATCTTGAATGTTCTGGGCATGCAACAGTTTTAAGCGGGAATGGGCGCTGAGCGAATAGCGAATGATGGGCGCGCCAAGTTCCGCTGATCACGGCTCGGTGCGCGCCCATTCGCTTGCCTCAACCCAAGGCAGCTGCCGCCTCCTGTTGCACGCCGTTCATCCGTTCCTGCCTCAGCCGCTCAGCGACCAGGAACGCAAGCTCGAGCGCCTGGTCGGCGTTGAGGCGGGGATCGCAGTGCGTGTGGTAGCGGTCGGAGAGATCGGCCTCCGTGATCGCCGTCGCGCCACCGGTGCACTCGGTCACGTTCTGGCCCGTCATCTCCACGTGAATCCCGCCGGCGTGCGTGCCCTCGGCCCGATGGACATCGAAGAACAGCTCGACTTCCTTCAGGATGCGATCGAACGGCCGGGTCTTGTAGCCCGAAGCGGCCGTGATCGTGTTGCCGTGCATCGGGTCGCAGGACCACACGACGGTCCGGCCCTCCCTCCGAACAGCCCGGATGAGCTTCGGCAGGTGCGACTCCACCTTGTCAGCGCCGAACCTGCAGATGAGCGTCAGCCGGCCGGGCTCGTTCTTGGGGTCGAGGATGTCGATTAGGCGCAACAGCTCGTCCGGCTCGAGGGTAGGCCCGCACTTGACGCCGATCGGGTTGCGGATGCCACGGCAGAACTCCACGTGGGCATGATCCGGCTGTCGGGTGCGATCGCCGATCCACAGCATGTGGCCCGAGGTCGCGTACCATTCGCCGCTCGTGGAATCGAGCCGGGTCAACGCCTGCTCGAAGCCGAGCAGCAACGCCTCGTGGCTGGTGTAGACGTTGGTCGTCCTGAGCTGCGGGGTGTTCTCCGACGTAATCCCGCAGGCGCGCATGAAGACCAGCGTCTCGGTGATCCGGTCCGCGAGCGCGCGGTAGCGATGGCTCTGGGGGGAGTCCTTCACGAACCCGAGCGTCCACTGGTGCACCCGCTCCAGGTCCGCGTAGCCGCCCATCGCGAAGGCGCGGATTAGGTTGAGCGTCGCCGCGGCCTGACGATAAGCCTGCAGCTGCCGCTGCGGATCCGGCGTGCGCGCCTCCGGCGTGAACTCGGCTCCGTTGATGATGTCGCCGCGGTAGCTGGGCAGCTCCACGTCGCCTTTTTTCTCGACGGGCGAGGAGCGCGGCTTCGCGAACTGACCCGCAAGCCGCCCGACCTTCACCACCGGACAGCCGCCGGCGAAGGTCAGCACAACCGCCATCTGAAGAAAGACGCGAAAGAAGTCGCGGATGTTGTCGGCCCGGTGCTCGAGGAAGCTCTCGGCACAGTCACCCCCCTGCAACAGGAAGCCGTTGCCGGCAGCGACCCCAGCAAGCTCCTTCTTGAGCTGGCGCGCCTCACCTGCAAAAACGAGCGGCGGAAAGGTGGCAAGCTTGGCTTCCACCTCGGCAAGCTGAGCCTTGTCCGGATACTCGGGAACCTGAACGATCGGCTTCGACCTCCAGCTATCGGGAGACCACGGCGCCCGCATGACTTCTCTCCTAAGTGGCTCACGCCTGCAGCCGCTCCGCCGGGCTCGACCGGCAAAGCTTGCAGAACATCTCTCTCAGCACCTGAGGCTAACTAGACGTGTGGCGCTTATATGCCAATCCGGCGCAGCAAGCCAGGGGGCGCTTTGCCCTTCAGCCTGGAAATGAAATCAATAACCGCCTTGGAATCGACGATGTGACGTGGCAAGGGATTTGGCGGTGGCCGTTAGGCCGCCACAAATCCGCGTATCAAATCCGTGGCCTTAACGGGGGGATATGATCCATGCTGCGCTCGGGCTGTTTGTTCATCGCGATGGTGCTGCTCGGTGCAGCTTGGCTGCCGCAGGCAGCTGAAGCACAACGTCACTTTAGGATCTCACACCAGTGGGAAGCGGACATTGACGCTCGCGACCGGGCCGCGCGCGTGTTCGCGACCGAGGTGCAAAAGCGGGTCCCCAGCATCACCTTCAGCATCCACCCGAAGAGCGAGCTGGGCATCAAGCCCGTGGAGCAGTTCGATGCGATCGTCGAAGGGCGCCTCGACCTCGCCATCTATCCCCTTTTCTACGGCACGAAGAAGGTCCCCGAGTTTTCCATCGGCCTGCTTCCTGGAGTGCCGGCCAATACCGAGCTCGCCGGCCTGCTCAAGGGCTCGGAGTTCGAGGAGAAGCTGCAGGCCCTCGCTATGGAGAAGGGCATCCGCATCCTGACCTGGTGGTGGCTGGGCGGCGGCGTAGCGGCCCGCGCGCAGGAGTTCGGCGGCCCGGAGACGGTGAAGGACCTGCGGGTGCGCACTGGAGACAAGGCGTTCGATCTGATGATACAGGCCGCCGGTGGCGAGACGCCCTCCATGCCGTCCACGCAGATTGCTGAAAAAATGGGCGCGGGAGAGGTGGATGCAGCGCTCACTTCCTATGAGTCGCATGTGTCCTTCAAGATCTACGAGCACGCGCGCTATGCGACGTTCGGAGGTTACGGAATCTGGACCTCCTTCCAGCCGCTGATCATGTCGCGCACGGCGTGGGAGTCGCTCACCCCTGAGGAGCAGAAGGCCTTCGAGGAGGCGGCAGAAATCTCCGACATGTACTTCGTCGAAACGCAGCGCGATGCGTTGAGAGTCGCCACTGAAACGTTTCAGAAGGCCGGCGCGACCGTCCGGGAGCTGGCCTACGACGAATATGAGAACTGGCTAAAGGTCGCGAAGGTCAGCTCCTGGGAGGAGTACCAGAAGATCAGCCCTGTGGCTGCGGACCTCTTCACCTCGATGCTTCGCAGCTTCATCGACAGCGATAAGCGCTTGGCCGCGCAGAACAACCCTTCAGGGGACCAACAACCTGTTCGTGTTCCCCAACCGCAGCCGGCTGTGCAGCCCAAAGCTCAGACCAAATGAGGCTATCGGATTTGCCGGCGGGCAATAGCCGCGGTCCGGTTCCCGCACTTGGCGTAACATTGGCTGAGCCAGCCCGGCACACTCTGTCGTTGCCGGAGACTCAGCCGTTGGTCAGCCGATGCTGCTGGGTGATCTCTGCTGCACCGGGAGGGTGACGACGAACTCCAATTCCGTTGTCGCAAATCGCCAGCCGGTATTCATTCCTGTGTCGGGCAAATGAATTTTGGACAATGCCTTTCCGGTTGTTCGGAAAGGCGTACTTCAGAGCGTTCGTCAGCAGCTCGTTGATGATGAGCCCAATTGCGACCGCCTCTTGCATCTTGATCGTATGGCTCTCAGCAGACAGCTCGATCTCGACCGGCCTCAACCCGATCAAAGCCTGTTTCAGGTCCTCGCATAGCTGGGCGATGAAGCTTTCGCTCTCGGACTGCGCCTCCAGCTCCATTGAAAAACGACACATACTGCATTTGCGCCGTTCCGGCAGGTTTTCTTCTGCAGCAAGCGGAGCGAGGCTTTAGCAACGCAGCGTCCCGTGGAAATCCGCTCTTTTCAATTCGCCGAAGGCGTGCTCACCTCAAGAAAATCAGTCAGGGGAGTAGCTTGATGCGAACACTTACGATCGGGGACGTCACAATCACCAGCATCATCGAGCGGGACGGGCCGTGGCGCAGACCAGAGGATATGTTCCCTGCCTATGACCCAGAATTAGGACGGCGGCATTTGGAGACACTCGAGCCCGAAATGTTCGATTTCGCATCGGGCAAGATGGTCATGACGTACCAGACGTTCGTCGTCAGAACGCCGCGGCACGTCGTGCTGATTGATACGTGCACTGGTGAGGACAAAGGCTATCCGCCACCCTTCGATTTCCCAAAAAAGCCCTGGCTCGACAATTTCAAAGCCGCAGGATTGGATTTTGCCGACATCACCCACGTTTTCTGCACACACCTCCACATCGATCACTGCGGCTGGAATACAAGGCTCGTCGATGGACGCTGGGTGCCGACTTTCCCGAATGCGAAGTACATCTTCCATAAGGACGAATATGCGTTCTGGGAGCAGGCAACGAAGGAAGGCAAGGATCCCCCTGGAAACGTCTGGACCTACAATTGTCTGCCCGTCGTTGAGGCCGGGCAGGCGTTGCTCGTCGACGACAGCTACGAACTCGACGAAACCTTTACATTGACGCTGACGCCGGGGCATAGCCCGTATCATTGTTGCGTCAACATCAGCTCAAAAGGCCAGAAAGCGATCGTTACCGGCGATTTGATCCATCATGCTCTGCAGTGCCGGGAGCCCAGCTGGTCGACGATCTTCGATCACGACCATGAGCAGGCCGCAGCATCCCGCCGCAGCTTTCTCGAGACGGTCGCCGACACGCCGGTGCTTCTTCTGCCGATCCACTTCGTCCACCCGACTGTCGGCCGCGTCACGCCATACGGCTCCGGGTTCGATTACAAGTTCGTCCGATAGAGCGGGTCTGACCTGATCAGCGGACGTCGTCGTCGACGGAGAATCCGTGAGCGGAAAGTGCTTTACGGCAGCCCTGCGACACACGCTCTGAGTTTTCCAAAAGGCACGCCAACCCGCGGCCCATGCCTGGCTGGACGCCGGGACACAGACGCTCGAAATCGGGCCGACACAGCCGCAGCACAGCAGCGAAGGCCAAACCTCGCTCTGCGAGGGCCTGGAAGCAGGGCTGCGACAGCTTCTCCGCCTGCGCATTGAGACAGACGAGCACGCGGCCGGCGCCTGGCCGCACGCCTGGGCAAAGCCGGAAGTAATCCGCCCTGCAAGCAGCTATCGCCCCTTGCATCTGGGCGTAGCGGAGGCGCTGAGCCGAAGCTGCCTCAACGAAACTCAATACGGCCGCCAAGAACACGAGAGCGATAATAGGGCGGGAGCGCATTTGGGCCTTTGGCCTCCTCCAGCCAGCAGCGCGAATCAGCTCTCGCAATCGCCGGCAGGATTTCATTTTGTTGCCGAGCACCCACCCGTTAGCGGATCACCGGTCGCATCACAACGATGCTATTTAATTGGCGCATCGTCGAGATCCGGCGGATCAGGCTTGAAGTCGTCCGGAAGACTATAGTTTTCCGGAAGGTCGGGACTCCGGTCATGCTCGACATAAGCCTGATCGAATTGGCCGGGGAGCACTGCGCTTAGAGCGCGAGCGCATTCGGGAGACAAGCGATCGATATTGCCTTGTAGGCAGGCGGCACCACGTCCTTCACCGGGCACAACACCGGGGCAGTAGACGCGAAAATCATTGGCACATGCGTCGATCGCCGCAACAACCTTCAGCGCCTGCCCACAAGGCCTAGACAGGGCGTGATGTTGTTCAGCCAGACAGCGCAGGGCTTCCCCGGTGCCAACCGGCACGCCAGCGCAAAGCCGCACATAGTCAGGATGACAAACCCAGGCGAGCACCCGTGCTCCGGGGGGCCCCGCAACCCATGCCTCGGTTGGCGGAGCGCTCATGGCAAGAATGGAAAGGCCAAGGGAAGCGGCTGCGTTCAGCCGGCGCAGCATAGCCATGTAGTCCTCCGGTTAAGTCGGAATTTCACGATACTGGCCGCGACCAGTTGCGCCGGGGGTGAGCGCACCTGGCCGCGGCGCGCTCACCAGCGGCAATGGCGGATGCCGAGCCAGTCGACCCAGCAGCGGTGCGGCCGCGGGGCCAGCGGCACACACGCGATCGGGCGACAGAAGCGCCCGTGGCGGTGCCAGCGGCGCACCGGTCCCCACTCGCACGACCTGTGGCAGCCATGGACTTTTTGGACTGCGCTCTCGGAGCCTGCCGGCTGAACAGGACTCGCGGGCAGTGCCTGGGCCGCACTTGCCAGCACCGAAGACACGGCCACAGCCGCAAACGTCAAGACTGCTCGGTTCGTCATCGTGCTCATCCTTTTTTGGGGTTCCCCGACAGCGGGGGCGTCACAGGGGCAATTGAGCACAGCCGGCGCGATCCAATCGTGTGTGGGCCTGCCTGCGTACGCCACCGCTGTCGGGGTTCGAATCAGTCGTGCTTGTTCTTGTAGATGCGCACGTTCTGCACGTTCAGACGGTGATGCAGAATCGCGCGTTCGGCGGGGGTAACGACACCGTCGGACTTGAACTGCCGCTCGAGGCGGCGGACGCGATGCTGTCCTCTGATCAGTCTCGCGGCTTCGCCGTATGTCAGCTCGCCGCTTTTGATGCCGTTGTAGATCCGGTGCGCTTGCCGATGCTCGCGCTTATCGACATAAGGCGTTCCGGCAAGAGCTGGCCCGGAAGCAACCGCCAGAGCAAGTCCGGCCAACAGATACGCTTTCATGATCTCTCTCCTCTGAGATTGAGATTTGACCAGTCGCGGCGCCCGGAGCTCTTCGTCACCGAGACTGCCGCGGCCCAGGGATGTCCCCAAGGCCCGGCAAATGTGCCAAGCTCAGATCACGTGCTTTTGCCGGGGCGGTAACTCCTTTCAACGATTGTTGAGGGCTTGTAACGACGTGTAACAACGGCGATGGCGGACTTGTCCGCGACGCTTTCCGTTTTTAACGTCCGCCCATGATCCAGGAACCGCAGGCGCTCATCGCGATCGTAGAGGACGACGAGGAGATCCTTCGTCTCGTTTCAGGTCTGCTTTCCCAAGAAGGCTATGGAGTGGAGGCGGCGGACAGCGGCGCCGCGCTCGACGGCATCCTTTCCCGGACGAGGCCAGACCTCGTCATTCTCGATCTCATGCTGCCCGGGGAAGACGGACTTTCGATCTGCCGCCGGTTGAGGGCTAATAACGGCTCCATTCCGATCTTGATGCTTACCGCGAAGGGAGACCCCATCGATCGGGTCGTCGGCCTGGAGCTCGGCGCCGACGATTATTTGACGAAGCCGTTCAATCCGCGAGAGCTTCTGGCGCGTGTGAGGGCCATTCTGCGGCGATCCCGCGGGATGACGGAGGCGGAGGCCAACCGCCGCTACGCCTTCGCGGACTTCGTCATCGATCTCGACGCGCGAACGCTTTCCACCGCAGCCGGAGAGCCCGTTCCCCTCACCACCGCCGAGTTCGACCTCCTCGCCTGCTTCGTGCAGCGGCCGCGGCGCGTGCTGTCGCGCGAGCAGCTCCTCGATTGGACGCGTGGCCGAAATGCGGACCCATTCGACCGCGCCATCGACATGACCATCTCGCGTCTTCGCAAGAAAATCGACGCAGCGGCGCCGGGGACAAATCTCATCAGCACCGTTCGCAACAACGGCTACCTCTTCGTTGCGAGCGTGAAGCAACTGTCGTCATGATTCGACTTGGCTTCACCGCGCGTCTCATCGCGATCTTCGCTACGAGCCTCGTTGCCCTCCAGCTTCTCGCCGTCGTCGCCCACGTGTTGCAGCGGAGCCGGGCGACGGAAGGGGGCCTGCGCCTGCCGCTGCCCGATCAGGCTGCTGCACTCGTCGAGCTCCTTGAGACAATGCCCAAGGAGCAATGGCCGACCCTGCTGCGAGCGGCCAACAGCACGGATCTCAGCGTCCGCATCTCGGATACTCCGCCGGATGATCGCGAGCCGGAATGGTACGAGGCTCCGGTCGTCGAATTCATACTCAGGCGGTACCTTTCCGTGCTGGGTGATCGGGAGGTGCGCGTCCGCGTTGAGCCGTCGTCCGAGGAGCTCGTCGGCCCGCTTAAAGCGCTGGCGTGGGTGTCACCCGGAGCGGTCGAAATCGAGGTCCGTCTCAAGACAGGCGAGACGCTGATCGTTTCGGCCGGTGGCATGTTGAGCCTGAGCGTTCTTGGCCTGCCGCCGGGCTTCTGGGCCGGTGTGCTGGGCCTCGGGGTCGCGGCCTTGGCGCTGTTCCTGTTGAGGCGGGAGGCGCGGCCCCTGCGTGAGCTTGCGGCGGCCGTCGATCGGGCCCCTGTGGGCGAGGACCCGCACGTCATCCCCGACGCGCCGCGCAGCGCGCCCGAAATCCGCGCCCTGATCGGCGCCTTCAACCGGCTGACGGAGCGCATCGCCAGCCTCCTGCGCTCACGTATGGCCTTGGTCGGTGGCATCTCACACGACCTCAGAACCTACGTCACGCGCCTTCGGCTCCGCATCGACCTCATCCCTGATGGGACCGAGAAGGAGAAGGCGATCCGGGACCTCGACGACATGACCCAGCTCCTCGACGATGCGCTGACGGCCTTCAAGGCCGGCTCGGTCGCCCGGGAGGAGGAGCTGGTTGATCTTGCTGACATTCTGGTGCGAGAGGTCGAGGACCGCCGCCTGGCCGGGGCCTGCGTCACGCTGGACCTCCCCGAGCCGGTGAGGGCGGCACAAGTCCTGGGCGATGCGCTCGCACTCCGGCGGTGCGTCTCTAACCTTATCGACAACGCCATTCAATATGGGCTCGAGGCGCGCGTCTCGGCTGTCCTCCGCAACCAGCGCGTAGTGGTGATGATCGACGATCGCGGCCCCGGCATTCGCACCGAGGATCGCGATACCGTCATGGAACCGTTCGTCCGGCTTGAGACCTCTCGCAACCGGCGCACGGGCGGGGCCGGGCTGGGGCTCGCCATTGCGCGCGGCGTGGCAGAAGCCCACGGCGGGCACCTGACCCTCGGCGATGCCCCCGGCGGCGGCACGCGCGCCATCATCGAGCTGCCGGTTTTTCAGAATTGAGCTCCGCTCACGGACTGGAGCTGATCGGCGCTGCACTCAACCACGTGGGCAATGTCTAAGCCGCGGTGGAGAGCCAGAGAGCGCTAGATGCACCGCCCGCCATCGACCTCCAGCGCCACTCCCGTGATGAACTCGGAAGCCGGGTCAGCCAAGAACAGCGCGGCATTGGCCACATCGCTCGGCTTCGACATGCGGCCAAGGGGGATGGTCGCAAGAAACTTCGCCCGGTTTTCTGGCGTGTCGGGCATGCCCATGAACAGCTCCAACATGCCGGTCTCGCCAATGACGGGATTGATGGCGCAGACCCGGATTTTCTTCGGCGCCAGCTCTGCGGCCATGGATTTCGTCATGGTGATCACTGCGCCTTTGGAGGCGTTGTACCAGGTAAGTCCCGGCCGCGGGCGCACGCCGGCTGTCGATGCCGTGTTGATGATGACGCCCCCGCCGCGCTTCTCCATCTCCGGCACGCAAGCCAGTGTCGAGAGGTAGATAGCCTTTACGTTGACCGCGAAGATGCGATCGAACTCCTCCTCGGTGATGTTCAGCAGCCACTGGTTCTTGTGCGTATAGCCGGCGTTGTTGACCATGATGTCGACGCCGCCGAACACCTTCACCGTCTCGGCCACCATTGCGTCGACATCGCTTTTCTTCGAGACGTCGCAGGCGATATGCGCCGCCGAGCTGCCGATATTGCTGGCCACGTCGCGGGCACCCTGGCCGTTGATGTCGGCAACCATGACCTTCGCGCCCTCTCTTGCGTAAGTCTCAGCGATGGCCTTGCCGAACCCGGATGCGCCGCCGGTGATGATTGCGACCTTGTCCTTGAGCCTCATGTCTCCTCCTTCATTGTTTTGACCGGCTTCTTAATCTGCCCGGCTCCGGGCTTCGGCACGGGATGGCGGCGTCACTCGTGCTTCTGCCGCTCGACCAGCGCCCGATACGGACTCGCCCGGTAGGTTCCCAGCACCTTCAGCTCCGAGGAGAAGAACGACAGCTCCTCGAGCGCCAGCCGCACGGGCCGGTCCGCCGGATGGCCTTCGATATCGGCGTAGAACATCGTCGCCGTGAAGGCGCCGTTGAGCTGGTAGGATTCCAGCTTCGTCATGTTCACGCCGTTCGTCGCAAACCCGCCCAGAGCCTTGTAAAGCGCAGCCGGGACGTTCCGAACTCTGAAGATGAACGTGGTGACGAACGGCCCCTCGCCAGGGTCGGCATCGTCGGGCTCCGCCGCGAGGATGACGAAGCGCGTAGTGTTGTGGGCCTCGTCCTCGATATCGCTCTTGAGGATCTTGAGGCCGTAGATCTCGGCGGCAAGGGTGGACGCGATCGCAGCGAGGCTCAAATCCTTCCGCTCGGCTACGATTCGGGCGGAACCCGCAGTGTCCGCCTCGGGCACCGGCTTGAGACCGAGCCGCCGAAGAGTATTGCGGCACTGCCCGAGTGCCTGCGTGTGGCTCATGACGTACTTGATCGTGTCGAGACTTGCCTCCGGCAGCGCCAGGAGCTGATGCCGCACGCGCAGGAAGTGCTCGGCAACAATGAAAAGGCCGGCATTCGGCAGCAAGTGGTGGATGTCCGCGACGCGCCCCGCGACCGAGTTCTCGATCGGTATCATCGCGTAGCGCGCCTCGCCCGATTTCACCGCGGCCAACGCGTCCTCGAAAGTAGGATAAGGCGTGGGTTCGAGCTCAGGATAGACCTCGAGGCAAGCCATATGGGAGTTGGCCCCGGGCTCGCCTTGATAAGCAATGCGGTCGGCGCCCGTTTTCCGGCTATGAGCTGCACTGTGTCCGGAGCGGCTGGAGCCGGCCGGAGATTTGGTCCTCTTTTGCGGCATGATGTTCAGGTTCAGGATAGCTGGAGTCGGGCGGGTTTCGGCTCAGACTTCGGCCAGTGTCAAGCCGCTAGCATCTCGCGGGCCCTCTCCAGATCGGCCGGAGTATCGACACCCAGCGGAACGGTGTCAACGAGCGTTACGTCGATCCGCATGCCGTTCTCGAGCGCGCGAAGCTGCTCGAGCTTCTCTCGCAGTTCAAGCGGTGACGGTGGGAGGGACACGAACCGCTCCAGTGCTGCACGGCGGAATCCATAAATGCCGATATGATGATAGAGGGGACCCTCGCCGTACGGCGCCGTGGCACGGGTGAAGTAGAGCGCGCGGAGTCGCCGCGGCCCATCACACCCAATCGAGGTCCCAACGACCTTTACGACACTGGGAGCGACTTTTTCTTCGGGCTCCCTGATCTCCGCGGCGAGGGTGGCGATATCCGGGCCGGGACTCATCAGAGGCGCCAAGCATTCACGCACCAGGTGCGGCTCGAGCGTCGGCAAATCCCCCTGCAGATTGATCACGAAATCCACAGCGCCGCCTGCGTCGATTCGCTGCAAAGCTTCGTGCACCCGGTCCGAGCCGGACGCATGATCCGGACGGGTCAAGACGGCTTCGCCGCCGACGTTGCGGATGGCGGATGCGATCTCCTCCGTATCCGTCGCGACGACGACCCGGCCGACGTCGGCCGCACGCGCACGCTCCCAGACATGCACAATCATCGGCTTGCCGTGGATGTCCGCCATCGGCTTGCCGGGAAGACGCGTGGCTTGCATACGGGCCGGAATGATGACGAGCGTGCGGGTCATGGGCGTGCAGCTTCGAGCAGGACTGACGTTTTCGGCGAGTGACAATTGGTCTCGGCACGAGCGACTGGACCGAACCGCCACCCCGGTTGCATGAAGATTGGGACTTTCTATAGTCGGCCGCCGATCGGGGCACGAGTCATAAGAAGCGACTGGCGCGGGCAGAGGGCTGGGGATTCGATGGATACCAGGGAGTTCAACAAAATCGCTGGGGCCGTACTTACAGCGCTCCTCCTGATTTTCGGAACGGCGACGTTCATCGACATCCAAATGAGGCACAAGAAGCCCGCCAAGCCGGGTTACGAGCTGCCGGTCCAGACCACCACTGCAGCGGAGACGTCCCAACCTGCCGCAGCTGCTGGCGTGAACTTCCAGGAAATTGCCGGTTTGCTCCAGAACGCGAGCCCCGAGGCCGGACAGGCGGCGTTCAAGCGCTGCTCGACGTGCCACACGCCTGAGAAGGGTGGGCGCAACATGACCGGGCCCAACCTGTGGGGCATTGTCGGCAGACCCAAGGGTTCGCAGGAAGGGTTCAACTACTCGGCGGCCATGAAGGAAAAGGGCGGCGAGTGGACTTACGAGGATCTGGCCAACTTCATTCACAACCCGCGCGCTTTCATCCCTGGCAACAAGATGGCGTTCGCCGGCATCAGGGATAATGCCGAAATCGCCGACCTGCTCGCTTACCTGCGGACATTGAGCGACAATCCGCCGCCGCTTCCAAGCAACTGAGCAGTCTGCAGGAGCCCCCTATATCGAGGGTGCTCGCGGAGCCTTGTTGGCTAGATTGTGATCGAGCCACAACCGTGTGCGACCTGGCCTATAGATTGGCGAGGTCGCTTTTGCTGTTATAACGGCATCGGCAGCCGCTCCGCAGCCACGGAGGCGGCAATTGTGGCCCATGTCCCGAGGAGCCATGGACCACTATTCCACCACTCAGGCGGGAGTTTTGTGTGGTCACACACGTCAAGGGTAGCATAGGCAAGAGTTTCTTGGCGCTGGCGGCAGCTGTGCTGGCCCTCGGCGCGACAATGGAGGTCCCCCAGGCTGGCGAAGAGCAGAAGCGGCATCACGCGCTTTCGCTCGTCGGCGAGCCGGCATACGGACCGGATTTCAAGCACTTCGATTGGGTCAATCCGGACGCGCCCAAAGGCGGCACAGTGCGCCAGTGGGCTATGGGCTCGTTCGACAGTCTCAACCCCTTCTCTATCCAAGGCAGCGCGGCGGCGGGCCTCGGCCTCATCTACGACTCTCTGATGGCTTCGAGCCCGGACGAGCCCTCGACCGAGTACGGCCTGATCGCCGAATGGGTTTCCTTCCCGGATGACTTTTCCAGCGCCACCTTCGGCTTGCGCCCTGAGGCTCGGTTCCACGATGGTGAGCCGATCAAGCCGGAAGACGTCATCTTCTCGCTCGAGGCGCTCAAGAAGTCGCACCCGCACTACAACGCCTATTACCGCAACGTCGTCCGGGCCGAGAAAACCGGCGACCATGAGGTGACCTTCATCTTCGACCAGAAGGGCAATCGCGAGCTGCCGCAGATCGTCGGCCAGTTGCCCGTGTTGCCGAAGCACTTCTGGGAGGCGAAGGGCGCCAACGGCCAGCCGCGCGACCTCACCCGAAGCACACTGGAAATCCCGTTGGGCTCCGGACCGTACAAGATCAAGTCGGTCGATCCGGGCCGCAGCATCGTCTACGAGCGGGTGAAAGACTGGTGGGCGAAGGACCTGCCCGTCACAAAGGGCCAGTGGAACTTCGACGAGCTCGTCTTCACCTACTATCGGGACCGCGTGCCCGCATTCGAGGCCTTCAAGATCGGCGAGATCGATTACTGGCAAGAGACGAGCGCCAAGGCCTGGGCCACCTCCTACGACTTCGAAGCGGTCCGCCGCGGGCTTGTGAAAAAGGAAGAGATCCCGATCCGCCGCGTGACGCCGATGCAGGCATTCGTCATGAATCTGCGCCGGCCGCAGTTCCAGGACATCCGCGTGCGTAAGGCCTTCAATCTGGCTTTCGATTTCGAGTGGATGAACAAGAACCTGTTCTTCGACCAGTACAAGCGGACAGAGAGCTTCTTCGGCAATTCGGAGCTGCAGGCGACAGGGCTGCCAACAGGCCGCGAACTCGAAATCCTGAACGAGATCAAGGATGAAGTTCCGCCGGAGGTCTTCACGATCGAATGGAAGAATCCGGTGAACGCCACGCCGCAGGACCAGCGCAACCATCTGCGTCAGGCGGCGCAACTTCTCGCGGAGGCCGGCTGGAAGCCGAAGAACGGCGTGCTGACCAACGACAAAGGCGAGCAGCTGGCCGTCGAGTTCCTGCTCGTTCAGCCGGATTTCGAGCGCGTCGTCCTGCCGTTCAAGACGAACCTTGAGCGCCTCGGCGTTCGCGTGACCATCCGCATCGTCGACACCTCGCAATACCAGCGCCGTGTCGACACCTTCGATTACGACATCATCGTCGACTCATTCCCGCAATCGAACTCGCCGGGCAACGAGCAACGCAATTTCTGGGGCTCTGCCGCTGCCGACATGCACGGCAGCCAGAACTCCATCGGCATCAAGAACCCGGCCATCGACAAGCTGATCGACAAAATCATCTACGCGCCAAACCGAGAGGAGCTGGTGGCGGCCACCCGGGCGCTCGATCGGGTGCTGCTGTGGAACTACTACGTCATCCCGCAGTGGCACTCGCCCTACGACCGCATCGCCGTATGGGACATGTTCGGCCGGCCCGATAAGCTGCCAAGCCAAAGCCCGTCGTTCCTGCAGGTCTGGTGGCTTGATGCCGAGAAGCAGAAAGAGCTCAACGCGAAGCGGGGGCGGGGATGAGACACGACCGCAAGGCCCTCTTTGGTCACGGCTCTGGCCAGATCATCCGTGTCGCGACGAGTGTTCTTTTCGGCCTTCTTGCTGCTGCTTCGGGCGTCGCAGCGGATGAAGCGCGCCATGGATTATCCGCGTTCGGCGAGCTGAAGTACGGCCCGGACTTTCAGCACTTTGACTACGTCAACCCGAACGCGCCAAAGGGCGGTCGCCTGGCGCACATCGGTCCGGCCGCAACCATCACTTTCGACAGCTTCAACCCATTCATTCTGCGCGGGGACGCAGCCCAGGGCCTCGATCTTCTTTTCGACAGCCTTATGGTCCGGGCGATGGACGAGCCTGATGCCGTTTACGGCCTCGTCGCGAAAACGGCGAAGCTCGCACCTGATCGCCGTTCCGTGACGTTCCAGATGCGCCCCGAGGCCAAATTCTCGGACGGCTCGCCGCTGACGGCGGAGGACGTCGTCTTCACCTTCGAGACCCTGAAGACCAAGGGCCACCCCCATTACCGCATCCTGCTGCGTGACGTCGTCCGGGCCGAGGCCCTTGGGCCCCATGAGGTGCGCTTCGTCTTTCAGGGCGAAAACCTGCGCGACCTGCCGCTGACCGTCGCCACACTGCCGATCCTGTCGAAGGCCTACTACGCGACGCGCGAGTTCGATCAGACCACGCTCGAACCGCCGCTCGGGTCCGGCCCGTACCGAATTTCCGACTTCAAACAAGGCAGCTACACCACCTTCAAGCGCCGCGAGGATTATTGGGCCAAGGATCTGCCCGTGAACCGCGGGCGCTATAACTTCGATGAAATTCGCTACGAATATTTCCGCGACCGCACGGCAGCGCTCGAAAGCCTGAAGGCTGGCGCATACGACCTTCGCGAGGAGTTCACCGCCAAGGATTGGGCGACGAGCTACGACATCCCGCAGGTCAAGGATGGGCGCATCGTCCTGCTGACCCTACCTGACGAAAGCCCCTCCGGGGCGCAGGGCTTTTTCCTCAACAACCGGAGGGCCAAGTTCTCCGACAGGCGCGTGCGCAAGGCGCTGGACTACGCCTTCGATTTCGAGTGGACGAACGCCAACCTCTTCTACTCGCTCTACACGCGCACGGCGAGCTACTTCGAAAACTCTGAGATGAAGGCCACCGGCAGGCCTTCGCCGGAAGAGCTGGCGCTGCTCGAGCCTTATCGCGACCAGCTGCCGCCCGAGGTCTTCGATGAGCCATACGTGCCGCCTGTCTCCGACGGCTCCGGCTCGGATCGCCGCCTGCTGCGGACAGCGGCCAAGCTGCTGGAAGAGGCCGGCTGGGAGCTCAAGGGCAACCAGCGGGTCAACAAGAATGGCGAGGTGCTCTCGATCGAGTTCCTGGTTTACGAGCCAACGTTTGAGCGTGTCATCGCGCCTTACATCAAGAACCTGAAGTCCCTCGGCATCGACGCCTATATTCGCCGCGTGGACCCGGCGCAGTTCGAGCGGCGCGTGAAGGCGTTCGATTTCGACATCATCACCCAGCGGTTCTCCATGCGGCTGACGCCGGGAGCCGAGCTTCTCAACTTCTTCGGCAGCGAGGCCGCCGATACGGAGGGCAGCTTCAACCGGGCAGGGATCAAGAACCCGGTCGTCGATGCCCTGGCGCAAAAGGCGCTGGAAGCCCGCACGCGTGAGGAGCTGGTCACGGCCATCCGGGCGCTGGACCGGGTGCTCCGCGCAGGCCACTATTGGGTGCCGCAGTGGTATAAAGCGTCCCACCACATTGCGTATTGGAACAAGTTTGGGCGACCGGAAACCAAGCCGAAATACGACCGCGGCATAGTAGACACGTGGTGGTACGACGCGGAGAAAGCATCAAAACTTTAGGTTTTACTACGCTCCAGGGCGGGAAGGGAGCAATAGACGCCGAATGGGCGCTTATCTTCTCAAGAGATTACTTCTCATCTTCCCGACGTTGTTCGGGATCATGGTCATCAGCTTCGCCATCGTGCAGTTCGCCCCGGGCGGGCCGGTGGAGCGGGTGATCGCGCAAATCTCAGGCACCGATGTCTCGGCCACCTCGCGCATCGGCGGTGGCCAGGGCGACGGCCTTGCGAGCCAGGCCGCTGCGCAGGCCGGACAGGACGCCGTCACCTCCAAATATCGCGGCGCCCAGGGGCTCGACCCGGAGTTCATCAAGCAGCTCGAGAAGCAGTTCGGCTTCGATAAGCCGGCCCACGAGCGGTTCTTCATCATGATGAAGAACTACCTGATGTTCGACTTCGGCCGGAGCTACTTCCGCGATGTCAGCGTCATCGACCTCATCATCGAGAAGCTGCCGGTGTCGATCTCGCTCGGCCTCTGGATGACGCTGCTGACCTACCTCATTTCGATCCCGCTCGGCATCCGCAAGGCGGTGCATGACGGCGAGCGGTTCGACGTGTGGACCAGCGGCGTTCTGGTGGTGGGCTACGCGGTTCCCGGCTTCCTCGTTGCCGTGCTGCTGCTCGTGCTCTTCGCAGGCGGCTCGTTCTTCCAGTGGTTCCCGTCGCGCGGCCTCACTTCTGACTACTGGAATGAGCTGTCGCTGTGGGGGAAGATCATCGACTACTTTTGGCACCTGGTGTTGCCGATCACCGCGATGGCGCTTGGCGCCTTCACCACGATGACGTTCCTCACCAAGAACTGCTTCCTCGACGAGATCCGGAAGCAATACGTCATCACCGCGCGAGCCAAAGGGCTGAATGAGAGCCAGGTGCTCTACGGGCACGTGTTTCGTAACGCGATGCTGCTTATCATCGCCGGCTTTCCCGGTGCCTTCATCAGCGCCTTCTTCACTGGCTCGCTGCTGATCGAAACCATCTTCTCGCTGGACGGCCTCGGGCTGCTCGGCTTCGAGAGCATCATCAACCGCGACTATCCGGTCGTATTCGCGACCCTCTACATCTTCTCGCTCGTCGGTCTGGTGGTGAACCTGATCTCGGACTTCGTCTATACGCTGATCGATCCACGGATCGACTTCGAGAGCCGGGAGGTCTGAGCACATGGACATGCGCACAGACGACAAGTTGAAGACGCCCTCTCCCGGCGAGAATGCAGAGAGCATCGAGGTCCAGGAGAAGATCGCGACCACACCCCCCTTCCAGCGGCAGCCGACGTCCTGGATTGGCCGCAAACGCGGGACGATCGGTCGTTTCCAGCTGTCGCCGATCAACCGCCGGCGTTGGGAGAACTTCAAGGCCAACCGGCGCGGCTATTGGAGCTTCTGGATCTTTCTCGTGCTCTTCGTGCTGAGCCTTGGCGCGGAGTTCATCGCCAACGACAAACCCCTGGTCGTCTCCTACAAGGGCGAGCTGCTTTTCCCGGTGTTCGTCGACTATCCGGAGTCCAAATTCGGCGGCTTCCTGGCGACGACGGACTATAAGGACCCGTTCATCATCGACGAGATCGAGAGTAACGGCTGGATGATCTGGCCGCCGATCCGCTACTCATACACCTCGATCAACAAGGACTATCCGCGGATCAAGGGGCCTGAAGACCGTTGCCTCGGCTTCCCGGCGCCGCCGTTCTGGGCCACGAGCGCGGAACTGTGCGAGGCGCCGCCTGATCAGCTCGCGCGCTTCCAGGAACTGGGCAATCGCAACTGGCTGGGTACCGACGATCAGGGCCGCGACGTGCTGGCCCGCGTGATTTACGGCTTCCGCATCTCGGTGCTGTTCGGGCTTCTGCTGACGTTCTTCTCGTCGGTCATCGGCATCGCCGCGGGTGCAGTGCAAGGCTACTTCGGCGGCCGCGTCGACCTCTTCTTCCAGCGCGTGCTGGAGATCTGGTCGTCGATCCCGTCGCTCTACGTGCTGATCATCATCTCGTCGGTGCTGGTCCCGGGGTTCTGGACGCTGCTTGGCGTGCTGCTCCTGTTCCAGTGGGTGTCGCTGGTGGGCGTGGTGCGGGCAGAGTTCCTGCGCGCCCGAAATTTCGAGTACGTCACGGCAGCCCGCGCGCTCGGCCTTTCCGACCGCAAGATCATGTTCAAGCACCTGCTGCCGAACGCGATGGTGGCAACGCTGACGTTTCTGCCGTTCAACCTTTCCGGCAGCATCACGGCGCTCACCGCGCTCGACTTCCTCGGGCTCGGCCTGCCGCCCGGCTCGCCGTCGCTCGGTGAGCTACTGGCCCAGGGCAAGGCGAACCTGCAGGCCCCGTGGCTCGGCCTCACGGCCTTCTTCACCCTCGCCACGCTGCTGAGCCTGCTCATCTTCATTGGCGAGGCCGTGCGCGACGCGCTCGATCCGCGCAAGACATTCCGGTGAGGTTTGTATGAAGACTGGCCAACCCCTCGTCCAGGTTCGCAACCTCTCGGTGGAATTCCGATCGGGCGACACTACGAACCTCGCCGTCAAAGGCGTTTCGTTCGAGATCAACAAGGGTGAGACGGTCGCCCTCGTGGGCGAATCCGGCTCCGGCAAGACCGTTTCGGCCCTGTCGATCCTGCGCCTTCTCCCCTATCCTGCCGCCTCACACCCGACGGGCGAGATCCTCTACGACGGCAAAGACCTGCTGAAGGTCTCCGAAGCGGAGATGCGGGATATCCGTGGTGCACGGATCTCGATCATCTTCCAGGAGCCGATGACCTCGCTCAACCCGTTGCACACCATCGAGAAGCAAGTGGGCGAGGTGCTGAAGGTGCACCGCGGCCTGGACGACAAGGCCATCCGCGCGCGCGTGCTGGAGCTCTTACGCCGCGTCGGCCTCCGCGATCCCGAGAAGCGCCTTTCCGCCTTCCCTCACCAGCTCTCGGGCGGCCAGCGCCAACGCGTCATGATCGCCATGGCGCTCGCCAACGAACCAGACCTGCTGATCGCCGACGAACCGACGACCGCGCTCGACGTCACCATCCAGGCGCAAATCCTGGAGCTCTTGAAGGAGCTGCAGTCCGAGCTCGGCATGGCCATGCTTCTCATCACGCACGACCTCGGCATCGTGCGGAAGATGGCCGATCGCGTGTACGTGATGAACAACGGCAAGGTGGTGGAGGAAGGCAAGACAGCGGACGTTTTCGCCAACCCGCAGCACCCCTACACGCGCCACCTCATCAGTGCCGAGCCAAAGGGCAGCCCACCGCCGTTGGACCCCTCGGCGCCGATCGTGCTGCAGACGGAGGATCTCAAGGTCTGGTTCCCCATCCGCAAGGGCCTTCTGCGGCGCACTGTTGATTACGTGAAGGCGGTGGACGGACTGTCGCTCAAGCTGCGCGCCGGCCAAACACTGGGCGTTGTGGGCGAGTCCGGCTCGGGCAAAACGTCGCTCGGCCTCGCCATCATGCGCCTCATCTCCTCTCAGGGGCAGGTGGCCTACCTCGGCAAGCGCATCGATGGCCTCAACTCGAAGGCCATGCGGCCGCTGCGCAAGGAGATGCAGATCGTCTTCCAGGACCCGTACGGCTCGCTGTCCCCGCGCCTCTCAGTCGGCCAGATCATCGAGGAAGGGCTGCTCATCCAGCAACCGCACCTGAGCTACGAGGAGCGCCGCGCCCGCGTGGCCCAGGCGCTGAGCGAGGTCGGCCTCGATCCGCAGGCGCAAGACCGCTACCCGCACGAGTTCTCCGGCGGCCAGCGCCAGCGCATCGCCATCGCGCGGGCCATGGTGCTGCAGCCCAAGTTCGTGATGCTCGATGAGCCGACCAGCGCCCTCGACATGTCCGTGCAGGCGCAAATCGTTGATCTGCTTAGGGACTTGCAGCGCCGGCACAATCTGGCCTACCTGTTCATCAGTCACGACCTGAAGGTCGTGCGGGCGCTGTCGAGCTACATCATCGTGATGCGCAACGGCAAGGTGGTGGAGGAAGGCCCGGCCGAGGAAATCTTCCGCGCACCGAAGTCCGACTACACGAAGGCTCTGTTCGCAGCTGCATTCGACCTCAAGGTCGAGCACCGCGGAGCGCTCGCCGTCTGAGCCGATCCAAGCGGGGGAAGCCAATGGCGCTGCTCATCATAGGAAGCCAGCGGACGGAGGAGTTTGCATCCGCGATGCGGGCCCTGAACCCCGGCTTCGACATTCGAGTGTGGCCAGATGCGCTGCGCGCGGAGGACATCCGTTACGCGCTCGCCTGGGGGCCGCCTATGGGCGTGCTCAAGACCTTCCCCAATCTCGAGCTCATCATCTCCGTCGGGGCGGGTGTCGACCATCTGTTGAAGGACCCCGAGCTGCCGAACGTTCCCATCGTGCGCTTTGTCGATCCCGATCTGACAAGCCGCATGGTCGGCTATCTCGTCCTGCACGTTTTGTTCCATACCCGCCGCATGTGCGAGTTCCTGGAGCTGCAGCGGCAGCGCAAATGGGAATATCGCGGCGAGCCGGCGATGCACGAGGTGCGCGTCGGCCTCATGGGCCTCGGCGTTATGGGTGAGGCTACTGCGAAAGCCTTAAAGCCATTGGGCTTCCAACTGCGCGGCTGGAGTCGCACCCAGAAGAGCATTGAAGGTGTCGAGTGCTTCGCAGGACAGGAGGGCCTCGAGGCATTTCTCGCCGGCACCGACATCCTTGCCTGCACGCTGCCGTTAACGCCTCAGACCCGCGGCATCATCAATCGCGATCTTCTGCGCAAGCTCTCGCAGCACGGACGGCATCCAAGCTTACCTGGCCCCGTTCTCATCAACGCCGGGCGCGGCGGGCTTCAGGTCGAAGCCGATATCCTCGCCGCGCTCGATGCCGGCGAGCTTTATGCGGCCTCGCTCGATGTGTTTGAGACCGAACCGCTGCCGGAGACGAGCCCGCTTTGGACCCACCCGCGAGTCACCGTTACCCCGCACAACGCGGCGGAAACTACGCCGGAGGCCATCTCCCGCTACACGTTGCGCCAGATCAGACGCCATCAGGCCGGTGAGCCACTGGAGAATGTGGTAGATCGCGCGCGGGGCTACTAAGTCAAACACGGTGCAACTAAGTCAAAAGTTCAGCGGAATTAAACCGTTTGGGCAGATGATCTGCTCCTTATGGGCGAGGTGCGATACGCTCTCGTCAGCAACACGATCCCTGCTCCGCGGCCTGGAATGTCATCCAACGATATCCTCCGTAAACAGCTCAAGCATGTTATCGCTGCTCTTGAGACCTGGGCGAAGGAGATGGCGCCCTGGGCCAAGATCGAGCTGGGCCCTTTGAACGGAGCCTGGCGCATCAGCGCTGTTCCTCATGCCCCCACAGCTTGCCCCTTCGAGATTGTCATCCGTCCTGATCGCAAGTTCGACATCAACGTTGGCGGCGAGATCTACGAGGATCAGCCATTTGATGCGCTGACGGACATTCCCCAGATGGTCCGCTCCATCGCCAACGGTCGCGTTTTGATCCGCCGCTGGCGGGGGCAAGCAACCGGAATCCTGTACAGCACAGAAACATTGATCGATCTGCCGGGGACGGACGAAGGGCATTTCCGGCGGCCTAACCCGGATGCTCCTTCGATCGAGGGCGTTGAGGTGGAGGCTGAGGTGGAGGCCTTCGCGCCGTACCGGCGGTGACGGCACGAGCGCGTTCCGCGCTGGGTCGCTCGGTAGGCGGACCGAACTAGACGGTGCCCGGACTTACGCCTTCCGCTCGATCCGCCGCGCGGCATCGCTTCCTGGGCACGGACGCTAGCCACTGTACGCCGACAGGGCCGGCAGGCGTTTGATGGCCGCGATCTCGCAGCCCGTCTTGGAAATCCGCTGGGCCGCTTCAGCCAGAGGCTCAATGGTAACCGCCATGTGATGAGCGTTCGCGTGCACCATCATGACGGCATCGCACATGATGCCCACGTGACCGGGCCAGAAAACGAGATCGCCACGCTGGAGGCCTTCTAGGTTCGAGGGTATCGGGACAGAGCTGCCGAGCTCAGCCTGCTGCATGTCCGTATCACGCGGCGCTTTCAGACCTGCAGCCTCCATTGAGATCTGCACCAGACCGGAGCAGTCGATGCCGACCCGTGTCCGGCCACCCCAAAGATACGGCGTACCGATGAACCGCTCGGCCACGTCCACGAAATCGCGCGCGCCCTTGCCTAACTCGGTGACGTGCCGGTCGACTACGAAACCCCCACCGGCCAACTTGTAAAAGCGGTCGACCTTCTCCTCCACTGCAAGCTGAGCGTTGATGCTGAGGTGCATGATGGGAGGCGACTTGATGTCGGGCACCGGATACATGAAGGTCCCGAGCGCAGAGACCTTGTGCGTCGCCGGCCGGATTTCCGCGGAAAGCCCGTTTGCGGGCACGTAGCCCACGTAACCATCGCGATCGAGCTGGACCCAGGCCCAGCCGTTCGCCTCGTCGTAGACGGTGAGGATTTCGCCGAACAGCGCTTCCGTGTCGAGCCCGGCATTCGGAGCCGGCCGCCGCCGAAGCGCAACCGCAGTGCGGATCACCTGCTTCTTGGTGCCGGCGACGAAGCGCGGTGCATCAACCTTCCCGCGCAGGGACTCCGCTGCCAGGTCTTCACGGTACGCATTGAGCCGCGGATCGAGGCGCGGCTTCTCCACATCTGCCTTCACGACCTCTTTCCCGTTGCTCTCTTCCCTGTTGCTGGTTTGTAGGCGTGCCGGAGCACCTCAAAGACGGCGCGCGCCGTCTGCGGCTCGCCGCCTTTCGGGCCAAGCGGGCCTGCCGCAGGGCGCCAGCCGTAGATGTCGAGGTGCGCGTACGTGCCAGCGTTGCGGACGAAGCGGCGCAGGAACAGCGCCGCGGTCACGGAGCCGGCGAAGGGGCTCTCGGACACGTTGCTCATGTCCGCCACCTCGCTGTCGAGATTGCGCTCGTAGCCGCTCCAGAACGGCATGCGCCACATGGGATCGCCGATGGCCATGCCGGTAGACATCAGCTCCGAGGCGAACGCGTCGTTATCCGTATATAGGGGCGGCACGTCAGGACCGAGCGCCACGCGCGCAGCGCCCGTCAGGGTGGCGAATGAGATGAGCCGATCGGGTTTTTCCTCGTCGGCGAGTGTAAGAGCATCGGCCAACACCAGGCGGCCTTCAGCATCGGTGTTGCCGATCTCGATCGTCTTGCCCGAACGGCTGCGCAGCACATCCCCGGGACGGAAGGCGTCGCCGCTGATGCTGTTCTCAGCCGCCGCGATCAGCACACGCAGGCGCACTGGAAGCTTGAGCCCCATGATCATATGCGCGAGCGCAAACGCCACCGCGGCACCGCCCATGTCCTTCTTCATCAGCAACATGGCGTTCGCCGGCTTCACATCGAGCCCGCCGGTGTCGAAGCAGATGCCCTTGCCGACCAGCGTCACCTTGGGTGCGTCTGGCGCGCCCCAGACGATGTCGATCAACCGCGGCGGCCTGGCGCTCGCGCGGCCGACGGCATGGATCAATGGAAAGTCGGCAGCCAGCTCGCTGCCGGCAACCACATTGATGCTGGCCCCGTGCCGCTCGGCGAGATTGCGAGCCGCTGCTTCAAGCTCCACAGGCCCAAGGTCGCTCGCGGGCGTGTTGATGAGGTCGCGTCCGAGCCAGATCCCCTCGACGATCCGTTCGACCACGGGGCGGTCGGCGCCAGCTGGAAGCACCAGGCTGGGCGGTGGCTCACTGTTGTTGTTCGACTTGTATCGGCGAAACCGATATGCGCCCAACCCCCATGCGATAGCCGCAAGCTCCGGCGCATCGAGGGGTCCGGCGAAGCGATAACGCCCCTGCGGCAGACTGGAGGCGAGCTGGCCCGCAAGCAGGATCGAGGGGCCACACGGCTCGCCCTTCTCGCCATTCCCGATGCCAAGCACCACGCCCGCGATCTCACCATCGGCCCCCGGCACGGCGAGGTGCTTCTTTGGGCTCCCTTTGAAGCCCATGGAGCGGAGCCATGATCGCTGTGCGCTCGTCAGGCCCTCGATGCCGTCGAGGTCTTGCCCTTCCCGCACCAGCCAAATTGGCCGCGCCTCTGGGCCTTGATATGCGTCGAGGAAAAGGTTTTCCGGCAGGATTCTATTTTGGTTTGCGTCGCTCATTGTGGTGTTCGCTGTACCGGCTAGGGACCCCATTGAAAACGGATCGTGCCAGCAAGGCCAGCGGAGCGCCTGCGACATAGCACATCAGCCCATGCATACCTGCAACGGGGAAACCTTAAAGCCGCAGGTGCAGTCGTTCGCGTAACCTCTTGCTCTTGCCTTGCCGGGACCGCCTGCGCAGTATCCTCGGGCTGCGGCAGGCTTGAGCGTTTGATCGGCGTCACATGCCTGCCCATGCGTGGATGTGTTTCTTGGTATCCGGCAATTCCGCCGGCGCGCGTAGAACCGAGGGAAAGAGATGGCCGACCGCAAGCCCTTCATGTCGATAATCAGAGCCGTTGCGGTCGCTTTCACCGTACTGGTTGCCGGTTCGCCTCCCGCCCTGCTCGCCGAGGACGCGAGACCACCCGAGGTCTCGAACAGGTTGCCGCCCGACGTGGTGACGGAGCACGTGCTCGAGTTGCCGGATCGATCGCTTCGATTCAAGGCAACGGCTGGCTCCATTCCGATCACGAACTCGAAGGGCAAGGTGCTGGCGGAGATGGGCTACATCTCCTACACGCTCGATGGCATGCAAGCCGGCCAGCGGCCCGTGACGTTCGTCTTGAACGGCGGCCCCGGGGCCTCATCCGCATGGCTTCATCTCGGCTCCCTCGGGCCCTGGCGCATCGACATGGAGAAGGCTGCCGCCTCGCCCTCGGCCCCCGCGCTGCTGATTCCCAATGCTGAAACCTGGCTCGACTTCACCGATCTCGTTTTCATCGATCCGGTCGGAACGGGCTTCAGTCAAATTGTGACGGAAGGACCTGGCTCCAGCGAGGAGGAGCGGGACCGCCGGCGAGCGGGTCGCCCTGGGAGTCGCGAGGAAGGCGGCCCCTCCTACTTCTGGTCGCTCGAGGGGGACATCGAGTCCATTTCCGAATTCATCGAGAAATGGGTTTACCAGAACAATCGGCTCGCTTCTCCCAAGTTGTACGTCGGCGAAAGCTATGGCGGCTTTCGCGGGCCGAAAATCGCCCACAGGCTGCAGAGCGAGCACGGCATCGCGCTCAACGCATTGATCCTCGTCTCGCCGGTCCTCGATTTCGCTAGCCGGCGTAACAACAATCCGCCGCTCGCCTACGTCGGCCTGCTCCCATCCCTGGCCGCTGCGGAAATGGAGCGCCACGGCGAGGAGATCACACGTGAAGCCCTGAAAGATGTCGAGGAGTACGCCAGGGGAGATTACCTCAGAGATCTGATGCGCGGTCCGCGGGACCCAGCTGCGATGGACCGCATCGTTTCGAAGGTTGCAGAGATCACAGGTCTCCCACAGGAGACGGTGAGGCGCTACGGCGGCAGGATCAGCGGCAGCATCTACAGTGACGAGGTGAACCGGCCTAAAGGCAGGATTGCGAGCCTTTACGACGCCAGCATCACGGCCCTCAATCCGGACCCACATTCGGAGCGCCCACGATATCGCGATCCTCTTACTGCGGCGCTCAAGGCACCCCTGACGAGCGCCATGCTCCAGCTCTACAGCTCAAAGCTCGGCTATCGTACCGATCGCTCATACGAGGATCTGAGCGGGCGTGTGAACCGCAACTGGATCTGGGGCAACTCTCCCACGCCGCCTGAGTCCGTGAGCGAGCTCAAGGAGGTTTTGGCGCTTGATGAGCGGCTGCGTGTGTTGGTGGTCCACGGATTTACGGATCTGGTGACGCCTTACTTTGCCACTCAACTCATTCTCGATCAGCTTCCGGCCTATGGCGATCGCCAGCGCGTGACCAGCATCGTCTACCCGGGCGGCCACATGTTCTACAGCCGCAATGGATCGCGAAAAGCCTTCCGCGAGGACGCGTTCAATCTCGTCGAACGGATTATCGTCGAGGCGAATACCATCAAGCTGGAGGATGGTGGAGAGACGCAACGCGAAGACGCAGCCACTCCTGAGCCAGCTCCTGGAATGGATAATCCTCCAGCGGCAAGCCAGCCCAAGTAATTAAAGCACCTGCAAGGACGCAGGGCGAAGCTACTCTTTCGAATAGAGTTCGTGTTCGGAGACTGGCGCCGGGATATGCGGCTCACCCGCACGCTTTGCCCGCAGTCTTGCAGAAAACATGCTGCCTCTCGCAGGCAGATTGGGAGCGAATTTCCGGAACCCGATGTTTACAGGTATATCGACTGAAACCATCTCCATTCCGCCTTTCATGAAATAGGCTTCATGCCAAAAACCTGTGCCTTTGGAGTCCTTGAGAAATTGCCGCCACCATTCGCGGTGCGGATCGCTTCGCGCCCATGCTTCGAGACTTTCGAAATCCTGCCAATACTGGCGCATTCCGATGTGCGGCGGAAATATCGAGTAAATGATGCTTTCGTGAGCCAGCAGGCCTTTCGGCGGATTTTGCGCAATCGCGCGAAGTCTCGGCCCGAATTGCAGCAGTGTGGGCAACCCGCGCAACCGATTGACCCTCATTCCTAGATAAATGACAACGAGATCAGGGTAATCTGAAAGATCGACGGTTCGCCGTTCCATGATTTCCTCCGATCAGGAGCTGCCGGGTTGAGGATCAATTGAATGTCGCCGCAGCTCAGGATCGGTTCCGCGGCGGGAAAAGAAAAAAGGCCAGCCTGCCACGAAGTTCGAATTAGTCCTGATTGCCGTTTCGCTCAGGCCGGCTTGATCCACACGTGGTTATCATGAAAAGCAGCGCCCCCATAAGGTGCTGCCTGGATGGCACTCGTCAGCGTGTTGATGCCTTCCTCGCCTTCGAAGTCAGAATTGGGCGCGATGCTTTCGACGATGACGACACCGCGCTGCACGCCCGGGAAAGCTTCGGCGTGAATGATGATCTCGCCGCGCTCGTTGCCCATACGGATGCGCGCGCCATCGCTGATCCCCAACGCTGCTAGATCATCGGGGTGAATCTTCGCCCGCGGACGGCCTTCTCTGGCGCGGCTCGAAGGCATTTCGTTGAACGTGGAGTTGAGATAGTTGCGCGCCGGCGATGTCGCGAGCTTAAAGGGGTGCTTTTCATCCGCCTTTTCGTTCACGTCCCAATGGTCGGGCAGCGATGGCGGCAAGTGTGCCAGTCCCCAATCGTGCCTGCGCCCGACCGGCACCTCGGCCCAATTAGGCCGGAAACGGAATCTCCCGTCCGGATAACCAAATCCGTTAACGAAATGCGAGGTTTCGAAATCCGGCTGGCAATCGATCCATTTCTTCTCTTCCAGCTCCGCGAGCGTGCCCCAGCCGGACTTCCGCAGCGTCCAGTCAATAAGCTCGCGCGGCGTCATCTCGAATCCAGGATGTTTGGCGCCAACGCGCTTGGCCAGCTCGACGATGACGTCGTGATTTGAACGACACTCGCCGGGCGGCTCGAGGAGCTTCGGACCGAAAAGGATGCTTTGCTGCCCGCCTGCCTGGTAGATGTCATCGTGCTCGAGGAACATGGTGGCCGGCAGCACGATGTCGGCCATTTGCGCCGTCGGCGTCATGAACTGCTCGTGCACGCACACGAACAGGTCCTCACGCATGAAGCCCTTTTTCACGAGCCGCTGCTCGGGCGCAACCTGCACCGGGTTCATGTTCTGAATGAAAAGCACCGTAACGGGTGGGCCGTCGCCGATATCGTAAGGGTCACCCGTCAGCACCGGGCCGATGCGCGACATGTCGAGCACACGCACACTGGGATCGCGAACGTCGAGGCCCTCGATCATCGTCTTGTCCCAGTGGAAGATCGCGCCGTTGTTGTGGAACGCCCCACCACCCTCGTGCAGCCATGCGCCGGTGACGGAAGCGATGCATGCCGCCGCATGCATGTTCACGGCGCCATTGCGCTGCCGGGAGAAGCCGTAGCCAAGCCGCAGATATGTCCGCGGCGTCATGCCGATCATGCGCGCGAACGTCTCGATTTCCTCGACGGAAAGCCCGGTGATGGCACTCGCCCACTCCGGCGTCCGCGTTCTCAAATGGGCCTCGAGCTCACGCGGGCAATCCGTGTAGCGCTCCATGTACGGCCAGTTCGCGTACCCGTCGCGGAACAGCACATGCATAACCGAGCAGGCGAGCGCACCATCCGTGCCCGGACGCAGGCAAAGCGCCAGGTCGGCCTGCTCCATTGTGCCATTGCGGTAGATGTCGATGGCAACGATCTTGGCTCCGCGCTCCTTCCGAGTCCGGATGGCGTGCGTCATCACGTTGACCTGGGTGTTCACTGGGTTCGTGCCCCAGATCACGATAAGGTCGGACTTGGCCATCTCGCGCGGATCGGGCCCGGCCAGCTTGCCGGTGCCGGCGACAAATCCCGTCCAGGCCAGCGTCGTGCAGATCGACGCAAACATATCGGAGTAGCGCTTGGCGTGCCTGAGCCGGTTGATGCCGTCGCGCATCACCAAACCCATCGTGCCGGCGTAGTAATATGGCCAAACGGCTTCCGGGCCGTACTTGCGCTCCGCCGCCAGCATCGCCTCGGCGGTGATGTCGAGCGCGTCCTCCCAGGAGATTCGTTCGAACTCGCGCGATCCCTTGGGGCCCTTGCGCCGCAGCGGATAAAGCAGCCGGTCGGGATGGTGGATGCGCTCGGCGTAGCGCGCGACCTTCGAGCAAATGACGCCGGCCGTGTAGGTGTTCTCCTTCGACCCGCGCACGCGTCCAATGCGGCCGTTCCCGAGCAGCTCAACCTCGAGTGCGCAGGTCGACGGGCAGTCGTGCGGGCAGGCCGAATAGCCAATCGGAACCCGGGCGTCCATGTTTCGTTCCCATAGTGCCGAACTCGACCTGACGCTAACGGCTTTCGCAATCAAGTGAAAGCGAAACGCGATCGGGGTGCACGGAACGTGAGTTGAACGAATGGGATATCTGCCAGGACCGATGCTCCTGGCCAAAGGAGTTGGTCATGAGACTTTTTCTTGCCGCCCTGATCGCTTTTGGCGCCTTCGCTGTCGTCATTCCCGACGACGCGGACGCCCGGAAGAAGGCTCGCTCACCGTCTGCCCATCGCTACTACGCGCCGCCCCCGCCTTGGGCTTACGGACCGCCTCCGCCCCCGTACGGGTATCGCTATCGCGAATCGGAGCATTCCGATTCGATGGAGTGCATCCAAGCCCGCAACCTTGATCCTGGTGGCGACTATGCGAGCTATCCCTGCTGGGCGCAGCGGGCGCTGGCGCCGAAGAAGCACTTCTAAGGGGCCGCGCGGAGCGTTCCTCTGGACTCCCCGCGGCTCGTGATACCTGCTATCCGACGATCTCCTCGGGAGAAAACGTAAGAGCGATCTCGCGCTCAGCAGACGCGGGACTATCCGAGCCGTGGACCGAGTTCTCACCCACTGAGCGGCCATAAAGCTTGCGGATGGTGCCTTCGGCCGCCTTGGCTGGATCGGTGGCACCCATGACCTCGCGGTACTTGGCAATCGCGTTCTCGCCCTCGAGCACCTGGAGGACAATTGGGCCGGAGCTCATGTAATCGCACAGCTCGTCATAAAACGGACGTCCTTTGTGTTCTTCGTAGAACTTCTCGGCCTGCGCCCTGCTCCAGCGCACGCGCTTCTGCGCTATGATGCGAAGCCCGGCCTTCTCGATCAGTGCGTTGATTGCGCCAGTCAGGTTACGCTCGGTCGCATCCGGCTTGATGATGGATAAAGTACGCTCGATGGCCATGCTGCCCTCTATTCCGCTAGGTCCGCTGGTTGGCGCCGGGTTATAGCTGTCGGTCAGCAGGCCAGCAAGGGAGGCTTGCCATGAAACCGCCCAGGGAAAGGACGCAATAGTCTTGCCGGCGCTAGAATTGCGAGAGGATCAACGGGAGGTTGATGGTTAATGGCTTGTGGGGTCATCGCGGTAAACCAACCGCTGGTGATGCCGGCAAGACGGCCAAAGCCTGCCGTTGCTCCCGAGGGAAGAACGATCTTATGCTCGGCACCGGAGTATATGAAAAGGCTGTAGCGAGCGATGGCGGGGGCTGATCCTCAGATAGAGTGGTATATCGCCCGAGACGGCAAGCAGTACGGGCCCTTGACGGACCTGGAAATGCGAAAGTTCGTCGAGCTCGGCCACTTGCGTCCGACCGACCTCGTGTGGCGCTACGGTTTCCCGGATTGGAGGGCTGCGCCCGCCGTATTCCCGACCACCATTCCACCGCGGCCGGAGCCGCAGCGCCAAGCATACCGACCGCAGAGCCAGACCCATTACCCTCAGCACGATCACCGGCAAGCTCAGCGCGATGCCCCTCGCGAGCGCCTCCATGCTCGTGCCGAGCCCGCCCGGGCGACCACGGCTCCAGTCGCGGTCTCCGAGCCCTATGAGCACGACCTCGGGGACGACGACGATTTCGAAGACGATCTCCAGCCGGAAAGACCGCGGCGGCGCTGGAGACGGTTCGCGATCGCCACTATCCTCGTCGCAGTTCTCGGCGGGGCGCTCTGGCTCGCGATGGATCTCATTCCGAGTCCGACGCGGCTGGTGGCGCTCATCCAAAACCCCGCGGCCCTCGTAAACCTATTTGGCGGCGAGAGCTCCAGCGCCGCGGACAACAAATCGGACTCGCCCGAGGTCACGCGCACAGCCGCCATTGGCAACGATCAGATCGAAGCTGCCTTCCAGCAGGGGGAGCTTTGGCAACTCCTGAAGGAGGAATTCCCCGACTGGTACGACGAGCAGCTTCAACAAGTCGCACGGCTGAGGTCGGAAGGCGCCGATCGATCACTGATCGCGCGCCGTCTGGCTGAGGCCGTGGTGGCATTACGCAAGCAAAACGCGAAGCATGCGCTCGCTGCCTCCCCCGAGACCCTGCATGAGATCGCGGACAGCTTTCTCAACAACCTGCAGCACCTCTCGCAGCAAAGTGATCAGGCCTGCTACGGCTTCATCAGTCACGGAGAATTGAGCCCCCACGTCGTGGAGCTGATGGGCGTGCGCGAGCATGCGGAGGTTCTGCAGCGCCTGCCAATGGCGGTGTTCAAGGCCATAGTGGAAGGCCGCCGCTCGCCACAGATGCACTTGCCGCCGCGCCAGTCGGATTATCAGGAGGTCAAGCAGGCTTTGATCGAACGGGGCTGGACCGATCGGGAAATGCAACTGTTCTCAAACCCCACCGCGCTCGGTCAGGCCCCACCCCAGGTCGTCTGCAAGCTGGTGCAGGACTGGTTTGCAGCGCAGCTTTCCCTCTCTGACGAGAATGTCCAGCTGCGCTTGCTGTATGAATCTCTCAGGCCCGTTGTAGGAGGGTGAGGCATCCTCCGCCATTTGGTCGGACGTGAATTAGGCCGCCTTCGCCTCTGTCCTGGCCTTTCCGGTCCGCTCGATCCAGTCCGCGAAGCGGTCGATCCAAGTGTTCAGGAAATCTCTGGTTTCGCCCGGCACGACGTTGTTGTCCTGGTCGAACAGCTCAGGCTTGTAGGCAAAATAAACTTCCGGCTGGCCCATCAGAACCGTATCCACGACCGTCAGCAGTGCCTTTAGGGAGTTCTGGGCCGCTGCCGTTCCAATTGCGCCCGGGGATGTTCCGATCACGGCCGATGGCTTGCCCGACCAAGAGTTTTGGCCCCAAGGACGCGTGCCCCAATCGATGGCGTTCTTGATGGCCGGCGTGAAATAGCGGTTGTACTCCGGCGTCACGAACAGCACTGCATCAGCCGCCTCGACCTCTCTCTTCATCCGCAACACCGACTGGGGTGGATCGGCCCAAAGGTCCTCGTTGTAGAGCGGCAGATCACCGATCTCCACGAAGCGGAAATCCAAGCGACCGGCTGCCAGCTTTGCCAGACTCTCAGCGAACTTTCGGTTGATCGACTCCCTACGCAAAGAGCCGACGAGCACAGCGACAGTCTTCATTAGAGCCTCCGTATAAAAAGGTGACTTGCTTTACTTGTGAGACTGTGCTCCCTTGCGCAAGACGGCACTTTTTTGAGACCGAGGCACCCGGATGGAACCATGTGAAGGATATGTTCCTGGCCAGTGTCGGATCGTGAACGACGTGATCTCGCTCGTCGGGGACAAGTGGAGCGTGCTGATCATCATGCTGCTGGGCCAGGGCAGGCGGCGCTTCAGCGAGATCAAGCGCTCGGTCGATGGCATCTCGCAAAAGATGCTGACGGTTACGTTGCGCGGCCTGGAGCGCGACGGTTACGTGACCAGGACCGTTTACCCCACGATTCCACCGCGGGTCGAATACGAGCTTACGGACCTCGGGCGAGACCTGTTGGTGCCGCTGCGGGCGCTAGGCGAATGGGCTGTCGCCAATCACGCGCGTGTGGCCGCTGCGCGGGCGGCCTACGACCAGCGGCAGTCACGGGATGCCGCAGAGTAGCGCCTTGCCGCAACCTCCGTGCCATAGCCGATATTCGAGCCGCCCGGTTTCCGTCGCGCAAACGTGACAAGCCGCGGTTGAGCCGTTATCTCCGGCCGGATGCTGCACATCAACGACCTGACATTTCGGATCGAAGGCAAGCTGATCTTCGATGGCGCCACGGCAGCCATTCCGGCCGGACACAAGGTAGGCCTCGTCGGCCGTAACGGCGCGGGCAAGACGACCCTCTTGCGCATCCTCACCGGGGAGCTTTCTCCCGACGGCGGTTCGGTCAGCATCCCGAAGCATACCCGCATCGGCTATGTGGCCCAGGAGGCTCCCGGCGGGGATGAAAGCCTGATCGATTGGGTTCTTTCGGCCGATACCGAGCGTGCCAAGCTGCTGGCGGAAGCAGAAACGGCCACCGACCCGCACCGCATCGCCGATATTCACCAGCGCCTCGCCGACATCAATGCCCACTCCGCGCCGGCACGCGCGGCCCAGATCCTCGCCGGCTTAGGCTTCGACGAAGCGGCCCAGCGCCGACCCTGTCGAGAATATTCAGGCGGCTGGCGTATGCGCGTTGCTCTGGCGGCCGTTCTCTTCCTCGAGCCCGAGTTGCTGCTCCTCGACGAGCCGACGAACTACCTCGACCTCGAAGGCACGCTGTGGCTCGAAAGTTATCTCGCCACCTATCCGCACACGGTGCTGATCGTCAGCCATGATCGCGACCTGCTCAATCGCGTCGTCAATTCGATCCTCCACCTCGATCGCGGCAAGCTGACTCTGTATTCGGGCACCTACGACGACTTCGAGGAAATGCGGCGCGAACGGATCAACCAGCAGCTCGCGCTCAAGAAGCAGCAGGACGAGCAGCGCCGCCGGATCGAGGCTTTCATCGCCCGCTTCAAGGCCAAGGCAACCAAGGCGGCACAGGCGCGGAGCCGCATGAAGGTCCTCGAGCGGATGAAGCCGATCGTCGCCGAGGTCGAGCAGAGCGTGGTGCCGTTCACCTTCCCGAAAGCGGAGAAGGCGCTGGCCAGTCCGCTCATTCGGCTCGAGGATGTCACCGTCGGCTATGGCGACACGCCGGTGCTGCGCAATCTCAATCTGCGGATCGACAACGACGATCGCATTGCACTGCTCGGGCAGAACGGCAACGGCAAGAGCACGTTCGCGAAGCTCATCGCGGGCAAGCTCGCGCCGATGTTAGGCCGCGTCATCAAGGCGAGCCGGCTCGAGGTCGGCTATTTCGCCCAGCACCAACTTGACGAGCTCGATCCCGCCAAGACGCCTTACGACTACATCACGCGGCTGATGCCGGATGCGAGCGAAGCGCAAAGGCGCACGCGGCTCGGCGGCTACGGCTTTGGCGCGGACAAGGCGGACACGCGCTGCGCAAACCTGTCAGGCGGCGAGAAGGCGCGGCTGCTCTTCATGCTCACCGCGTTCCACGGCCCGCACCTGCTCATTCTCGACGAGCCGACGAACCATCTCGACGTCGACAGCCGCGAGGCGCTGACGCAGGCGCTCAACGAATTCGAAGGCGCCGTCATCCTCATCAGCCACGATCGCCACCTGGTCGAAGCATGTGCGGACCGGCTGTGGATCGTCCGCAATGGCACCGTGACACCCTTCGATGGTGACCTCGACAGCTATCGTCAGCTGCTGCTTGCCGAACGGGGAGCGCGAAGCCAGGAACGGACGAAGGAAGCCGCCAATTCGGAGCGGCGCCTCGGTCGCGCCGAAATGCGCCGCGCCGCTGCGGAAAAACGAGCCGAGCTGGCGCCGCTTAAGAAAGCCATGCAGCAGGCCGAAAAGGAGATCGAGCGGATTACGGCGGAAATCGCCAAACTGGATGCCGCGCTAGCCGACCCGGGCCTCTACAGCCGCGAGCCCGAGAAAGCCCAGCGGCTGTCGATCGAGCGTGGGCATTTGGGAAAAAAGCTCGCCGAAGCGGAAGAAGCCTGGCTCGCTGCGACCGAGGCTTACGAGGCGGCAGCGGGATCGAACGCCGACGCACTAACCTGATTGAGCGCTGTGCCCTCTCGCAGGGGGATTTTCGAAACCTGATTGGCGGTACCCGCCTCAAAGCAAGTTGTGCGACCCATCGCAGTATGGCGGGTCATCCGTCGCTTTGCAGCCGCAGAGATTGACGATGCCGGACGTCTGGGCGACGAACCGGACTGGCTCGAAGCTCGTGCCCCTGTGCGAGCCGTCGCAAAACGGTTGCTTCTGCGAGCGCCCGCATTTGCACCACGAGTAGGTGCGCCCTTCCACGAGCTCGACCTGATAGGGGCCCTTCTGGGCGACAATCGGTTCGTCGTCAGACATGCCCTGTTCTCCCTCTTGCGTGCACAGTGTAATGACGGCTCCGGCTGCGCGCCGGCATTCTGCAACAGCCAGCTCGCGCTGTAACCGGGCCGCGACTGGCTGACGCGCGTTTTTTTGGCTACGGTCCCCGGTCGAATTGCCTAGAAACTACCCACGTCGAGAGAGGAGCCGATAGGGAAGCGATCATGCGGCACGGTGGCAAAATTCTGATCAACCAGCTCGAAGCACAGGGTGTTACGACAGCCTTCACAGTTCCGGGTGAAAGCTTCCTCGCGGCGCTCGACGGTCTCTACGATTCGAACCGTATCCGCACGATCATTTGCCGCCAGGAAGGCGGCGCGGCCATGATGGCGGAGGCCTGGGGCAAGGCGACAGGCACGCCAGGAATCTGCTTCGTCACCCGCGGGCCTGGCGCCGCCAACGCCATGAGCGGCCTGCACGTCGCCCAGCAAGACTCGACGCCCATGATCCTCTTCGTCGGGCTTCCCAACAGGCGGCACGAGGATCGCGAGGCCTTTCAGGAGATCGAGACGAAGCAGCTCTTCTCATCGTTCGTGAAGTGGGCGGCCGTCATCCGGTCGATAGATCGCATTCCCGAGTACGTGAGCCGTGCCTTCCACGTCGCTTCCTCCGGCCGGCCCGGGCCGGTGGTCCTCGGATTACCCGAGGACATGCTCTCTTCCAAGGCGGAAGTGAGGGACGCCCGCGCGGCCCGCGTCACAGAGCCGGCACCGAGCGCGGCAACGATGGCCGAGCTGGCCGATCTGCTCGCCACGGCCCAGAGGCCGCTGATGATCGTCGGCGGCCCCGGATGGAGTCCCGAGGTGCAGTCGCGGATCGAGCGGTTCGCTGAACGCTTCGATCTGCCCGTTGCGGCCGCGTTTCGCTTCCAGGACTACATGGATAACCGCCACCCCTCCTACGTTGGGCATGCCGGCATCGGCATTGATGCCCAACTGGCCGCAGCTATCCGCGATGCCGACCTGCTGATCGTCGTCGGCGCCCGTCTCGGCGAGATGACCACCAGCGGCTACACGCTCGTCGATATTCCCAACCCGGCGCAGCGGCTCGTTCACGTCCATCCCGATCCCAATGAATTGGGCACGGTCTACGCCCCAGACCTCCCGATCACGGCAACGGCGGCGCAGTTCTCGGCGGCGCTCGACTCGCTGAAACCGCCTGCGCAGATTCCGTGGAAGCAGCGCCGCGCCGATCTTAGGGCTGCCTACGAAGCGACGCTGAAGCCGATCCCCACGCCGGGCGCCGTGCAGCTCGAACAGGTCGTCCGCACGGTTTCCGAAATGCTTCCGCAAGACGGCATCGTCGCCAGCGGTGCCGGCAACTACACGGCATTCGTGCACCGCTATTTCCAATACAAGGGGTACCGTACCCAGCTCGCGCCTACTTCCGGCTCTATGGGCTACGGACTACCTGCCGCCATCGCCGCCAAGCTCGCATACCCGACACGGCCGGTGGTCGCGTTCGCCGGCGACGGCTGCTTCATGATGACGAGCCAGGAGCTGGCCACAGCCGTCCAGTACGGTCTCAACATCGTGACCATCATCTGCAACAACGGCGTCTACGGCACGATCCGCATGCATCAGGAGAAGAAGTACCCAGGGCGGATCGTCGGCACGACGCTGGTCAATCCCGATTTCGCCGCGTTTGCCCGCAGCTTCGGGGCTCATGGCGAGACGGTGAGCAAGACGGAGGAGTTCCGGCCGGCGTTCGAACGCGCGCTGGCTGCTGGGAAACCCTCCGTAATCGACCTCAAGATCGATCCAGAAGCGATCACACCACGCCAGTCGCTGTCCGAGATCCGCGCGTCGAGTAGCAAGGGATGATCCGCAGTACACGTGGTTCGCGGTAAGTTCGCGTTAAACGTGTTCTGACCATTTGCTCGACCACTTATGCGCGAAACGCTACAAGACCATTGCGACCTCGCGCTGAGCCGATCGGATCTGCACCTCCCATGACCGAACCGGCAAGCGTCGAGACGCTCCTCCCAGCGCTCAGGTGGCAGCGCCAGGGCCGAGCAGAAGCGCAACGACTTCCTTGATGACTCTCCCCCCTCCAACCTCCCCCTCCTCGACAGAGGAGGGGGCCTTCTTGTTCTGCTGCCGTTGGGGTCAGGCAGCTTCAGCGAATTCGAGCCGGAAGTTGTGCTGGTCCGCGAGCAGTTTGATGGCCCGCTCGGCTTCCGCCGGTGGAAGCGGCGTGAACGGCGGCCGCACCTCTGCCCAGCCCCGGTCGTTGCGATAATGCGCAATCAGCGCCTTCAGCGTCGGGATGACCGGGAAGCTCTGGATGGTCCTCCGCAGCGCCGAGATTTCCTCCTGCAGGGCCTCCGCATTCGGCCCGCGCCAGTCGTCGTAGAGCCGCCTCATCGCGCGCGCGCTCACGTTGGCCGTGGCGGAAATCACTCCAGCCGCTCCGTTGCGCAGCCCCTCGAGCAGGAAGAGCTCCGAGCCCGGGAACAACTCGAAATCCGGGAAGGCGTCGAGGATGGCCTTCATGTTGGACCAGTCGCCTGAGGAATCCTTCAGGCCGACCACGATGCCGGGGAACTCTTTCCTCAGGCGATCGATGAGCGACAGCGAGAAACCGACCTGGGCAACCGGCGGGATGTGATAAAGATACACCCGCAAGCGATCATCGCCGACATCGTCGATCACCTCGGCGAAGAACCGGAAAAGCCCCTCCTCGCTCGGATTCTTGTAGTAGAACGGCGGCAGCATCAACACGCCGCCGCAGCCGAGATCCACCGCGTGCTGCGTAAGAATGGTCGCGTCGGTCACGGAGCATGAGCCCGTTCCGGGCATCAGCTTGGCTGGATCGATCCCGCTGTCGACCAGCTCCTCCAGCAGCTCCATCCGCTCATCGAGGCCGAGCGAGTTCGCCTCGCTCGTCGTCCCAAACGGTGCCAGCGCCGTGCAGCCATCTTCAAGCAGCCATTCTGCATGCTCGATGAAGCGGTCAGGATCCGGCGCGCCATCCTCGCCGAACGGCGTCAGAACCGGCGCGATCACGCCGGAGAAATTGCGTTGGCCCTTCATGATGCCTGTTCCTTCATGAACGTGAACTCGGGTGTTCCTGCTTGCCCCACCTCACGGAATATCATGGCATGGGAATGGATGGCTGCGGCACAGGTACGTGATATCCCTTTTGTACCGCAGGCCGGGCGGCGATGGCACGATACCAGCGCAGCACGTTGGGAAACTTGTGGAGGTCGATCTCCTGCCACTCGAACCGTGAGACCCACGGCCAAATAGCGATGTCCGCAATCGAATAATCCCCAGCCACGTACTCGACCTCCGCCAGGCGGCGATCGAGCACACCGTAGAGACGAAGGGCTTCTTTCGTAAAGCGCTCCTCCGCATAGGGCGCTTTGCCCTTATTGTATTTCACAAAGTGGTGCACCTGCCCGAACATCGGCCCGACCCCGCCCATTTGCCACATCAGCCACTCGACCGTACGCCAATGGGCCTCGCCCTCCTTCGGCCAGAGCTTACCCGTTTTCTCGGCCAGGTACATCAGAATGGCGCCGGACTCGAAAAGGGACAATCCATTGTCGCGATCGACAATGGCGGGAATCTTATTGTTGGGGCTGATCTTGAGGAAGGCCGGGTCGAACTGCTCGTCCATCCCGATGTTGATCGGATGAACCGTGTACGGGAGACCAACCTCCTCCAGCATAATGGAGACCTTACGCCCGTTCGGTGTGGACCAGGTGTAAAGATCGATCGACATCAGTCAGTCCTCCCGCGCCCTCTAACGCAGCCGCCGGAGCCTAGACGAAACCGCACGCGCGCTGCAATGCCTTGACGAGCGCGTCAAAAAAGCCGTGTGGCGAGAATCCATCCGGTTACGAAGATCGGAGAAAGTGCCGTCGAGATTACGACGGCGGTTGAGATGAACTCTGCTTCCGTTTTGTACTCGGCGGCGAAGATGGTGATCAGAACCCCCACGGGGGTCGAAGCAGCGACGACGATCACCGCCGTGATATCGTCCGGCAATCCCATTGCATGGCAGATCCACCAGCTGAGCAGAGGTGAAGCCAGGAACTTAAGCACGAGCATCAAGGTCTGAGGCCCAAGCTCGATCTTCACGGCTCGCGCTGCAGCCACCTGTGCGCCCAATGTGTAGAGCGCCAGCGGCGTGAAAATGGAGCCGAGGAACTGCAATGGCTGGCTGATGACCACGGGCATTTCGACCTCGAGACCACGCAGCGCAAGGCCGAGGATGACCGAAGGTATGAGCGGCGTCTCAAAGGCATTTCGCAGCTTGCCAAGCTTGCTGCCACCGGAGGGCGCCAACAGCCAGACGCCGACCGTACAGACGAGAATGGCCATCAACGCTGTCAGCACCGACTGATAAATCAGATAGTCCGGCCCGAACGCGAGCTGCGTCACGGGGATGCCAAAGAAGCCCACGTTGGCGTAGGCGGTTCCCAGCCCCATCATGGGCCCCAACGACCGGCGCATGCGAAACATCAGAACTAGCAACCAGCCGAGGGGGATCAGGATCAGGAACTGCACGACGCCGAAGTAGACGACGGGCCACACGACCGAGAGGGGCTGATTGCCGGTCGACAGGAAGTGAACCAGAAACGCCGGCATGACCACGTAAACCTGGAGCCGATTGAGACTGCCGACGTCGAGCTTCAGCCGCGGCTGAAGAATCCAACCCATCGCGACGAGCGAGATGATCGGAAGTGTAACCTGCGTAAGGATTTCAACAAAAAGCGACATTCCCCTCCCCGCAGCTGTCGCTCGGACCGCAAGGCATGCCCGTGATGGCTGGTTATTGGGATGAGCTGCTCGCAGAAATTTCGCGTGCGACAAACCCGCTACAGTGCCGCAGCCGTTGCGGAGGCGCGCCGCCCTCGGATGCCTTTTGTTGGCGTTTGAGAACCGGCCTGGGGAGGTGGTGTGCTTGCTAACGAGAGAAGCTCATGCTCGAGGCGTGCCATGCGATCGGTCAACGCCTGAATTGCGGACGGAATATCGCCGGCATAAGGGATCACGTCAGTCCTCGGCGCCAGAGAACGAGCCTCAAGCCGTCTAGCCAGTCGCGGCCCGACGATGCGTCGTAGGCAAGCTCGCGGCGTCAATGATGCCAAGGCGGCGTCGAGCCGGCAGGTGAGGCGAATGACACGCAGGTCCGCTCCGATCCCGCGCAGCTCGTCCACAACCTCCGAGGGTGCTGCGATGACGGCCGTGCGGCCGTCGAGGAGCAATTTGCGCAAGCTGTCGGGCAAGCCGAAACGCTGACCATCGGATTGCCAAGTTGCGACGAACCCGCCCTCGTGCTCGATCTGACGAAACAGTCTTCTCGTCACAACGAGCTCCGCGTCCGAGGAGCTGCTGCGACGGGTCGTGATCCGATTTGGAAACTCAAACTCCGTATTCGGCATTCGCCGACGCGCCGCCGTCAGGATCAGATCGAGCGTGGCCAGCTGTAACCCTGTCACAACGACAAGGCAACCGATCCCAGGCAAGCGACCACGCCTGCCGAGCGAAGAAGGACTTTTGCGCGAATGATTTGCCTCGGCGCAATCCCTTCTTCCGCGAGTCCCCTCCATTGCTTGATGGCCCCCTCCCCATCCGCCGGGCCATCACAACTGACTCGCCGGTTCTTGTCGATGTCTCTCACGAACGCAACCACGGATCGTGGACGAGGCGCGCCGTGACACAGTTTTGCCCCATTGTCGCCATTGATCAGTAGTTCGCGCTTTACGTGTATGTGCCGCGTTACTCTACCTGCAGGCGCGCTTGCTTCATCTTCGTCATCAATCACGGGGTAAGCGGTATGACAATTGCATCCGGCGCCATCATCCAATCGCTCCTTGAGAGCTTCGCCGCGGCTGAAGTGCACGAGTTCCCCTTTCGCCACTGGCTGCTAACCCGTTGCATTCCCGAGCCTGCTGTCGACGAAATTCTCGAGCTTCCTTTCCCTCCCCCGGCGCTCAACGGCGTCTCCGGAAAACGCGAGCTTCATAATGCCACGCGGAAGTATTTCGACCGCGAGAACCAGGCGAAATTCCCGATCGTGGCTTCCGTTGCCCAAGCCTTGCAGGATCCGCGTGTAACCGGCGCAGTGGAGCGCCACTTCGGCATTCGGCTGGGCGGCGCTTATTTACGGATCGAATATGCGCAGGATACGGACGGATTTTGGCTCGAGCCGCATACGGACCTAGGCGTCAAGCTGTTCACATTCTTGATCTACCTGTCGCGCGATCCGAGCCACGCCGATCTCGGAACGGATCTTTATGACAGCGAAAAGCGGCACGTCGGGCGCTCGCCCTTCGCTTCGAATTCCGCGATGATTTTCGTGCCGTCGGATAACACTTATCACGGCTTCGAACCGCGCAAGATCAACGGCGTGCGCAAGTCGCTCATCGTCAACTACGTGACCGACGAATGGCGGGCCCGCGAACAGCTCTCCTTCCCGGACCAGCCGATCGTCAGCATGGCGGAAGCAGCCTGACGCCTTGGCCGATAAGGCTAGGCAAGCGCCGCCTTCCGGCTCCTGCGCCAGTGGGCGGCAGCGGCGCCGAACAACATCAGGGCTGCGATAGTCAGCAGCCCTGCCGAGATCGGTCGCGTGAAGAATACCGACAGATCGCCCTGACTGATTTGCACGGCACGGCGAAACTGAATTTCAGCTAGCGGCCCCAAGATCAGGCCGACGATGACCGGCGCAATCGGATAATCCAGCCGCCTCAGCATGGAGCCGAGGAGGCCGAGGAGGATCAAAGCAATAACGTCGACGGTTGAACGGTTGATTCCATAAACGCCGAGCATCGCGAAAACGGAAATGCCACCATAAAGCCAAGGCTTTGGAATATAGAGCAGCCGCACCCAAAGGCCGACCAGCGGCAGGTTGAGAACCAGCAGCATCGCGTTGCCGATCAGCAAGCTCGCGATCAAACCCCATACGAGCGCGCTGTTCGACGAGAACAAGAGCGGTCCCGGCTGCAGGCCGTACTGCTGGAATGCTGCCAGCATGATTGCGGCCGTTGAAGATGTCGGTAGACCGAAAGTCAGCAGCGGAACGAGCACTCCAGCAACAGCAGCGTTATTGGCCGCTTCCGGCCCCGCCACTCCTTCAATGGCCCCCTCGCCGAACTCCTCCGGTTTTTTCGAGAGCGACTTTTCAACCTTGTAGGAAATGAAGGTCGGCAGCTCGGCGCCGCCAGCCGGAAGAGCTCCGAACGGGAACCCGATCAGCGTGCCCCTGAGCCACGGCTTCCACGAGCGTGCCCAGTCTTCGCGCGTCATGAACGCCCGGCCTTTAACAGGGACGATCTCCTCCCGCCGCAGGTCCGCTCGAGAGGCGAGGTACAGGGCTTCACCCACCGCGAATAGGGCAACGGCTACGAGCACAACGCTCAACCCGTCGAGCAGCTCGAGGATTCCGAAGGTGAAGCGCGATTGGCCAGTCTGCTGATCGATCCCGACGAGCCCGATCGCAATGCCGATAAACAGGGAAACCAGGCCTCGCAAAACCGAGCTGCCGAGCAATGCCGAGACGGCAGCGAAGGCAACGACCATCAGCGCGAAATAATCAGCCGGGCCGAACAACAGCGCGAGCTTCACCACCTCGGGCGCCAACACTGCCAACAGCAACGTGCCGATAAGGCCGGCAACAAAAGAGCCAATTGCGGACGTTGCCAACGCCGCGGCCCCGCGTCCCTTGCGGGCCATTTTGTTGCCGTCGATGGTCGTGACGAGCGAGCCCGTCTCTCCCGGCGTGTTGATCAGAATGGCCGTCGTCGAGCTGCCGTACATGGCCCCGTAATAGAGGCCGCCGAAAATAATGAATGCTGACGTTGGATCGAGCTTGTAGGTGACCGGCAGCAGCAGGGCGATGGTCAACGCCGGACCTATGCCGGGAAGAATGCCGATCGCGGTGCCCAGCGTGACGCCCACCAGCGACCACATCAGATTGAGCGGCGTGAGAGCGACCGCGAAGCCGTGGGCGAGATTGCTGAAAACGTCCATCCCCTCACCCGCGGAGCAAGCTGTCGAAAACAGACCCTAATGGCAGCATGAGCCCGAGCCCGTAGGAAAACACGGCGAGGATGATCAAACCTATGAGGATTCCGATGCCGAGGTCGAGGAGCGGGCGCCGCGATCCGAATGCGCGCGCGACGGCGGCGAAAAGCAAGGCGGTGGCGACGGCAAAGCCGAGGTAGTCCACCGTGATCAGAAATAATACCGGACCAGAAAGCGCTGTGAAAAAAGAAAACCAGTCGTTCTCGGGCGCACGATGCGCGCCATCCGTTAGAGTGTTTTCGCGTGGTGCGACCAGCGCGGTCAGAATGGTAAGAGCTCCAAGCGCAACAAGCGCGATCGCAACGATCATGGGAAAGAGCCGCGGACCGAGAAGCACCACGGCCGGTGAGACGTGAATGTCCTGCGCGTTGACGAAAAGACCAGCGCCGATGAGCACAAGCGCCAGCCCAACCAGCGCGTGGGCATTGAAGCGGCCCGTCACGGATCTCTCCAATGGTCGAAGCTGCCGCCCGCCTGCAGGCGAACGGCAGCGCGATGCAAGACCGAGCTAATTCACGAGTCCGACAGACTTAAGAACCTCGGTCACCCGCTCATTCTCTTCGGCGAGATAGCGCTCGAACTCGGGACCTGCGAGATAATTGTCGAGCCAACCACGCTCAGCGAGCTTCTTCTTCCACTGCTCCGACTTCACCATCGCATCGATGACCGCGGTGAGCTTTTCGCGGTCGGCTTGAGAAATTCCGGGAGGTGCCATAACCGCGCGCCAATTGCCGATGACAAGGTCTACGCCCTGCTCCTTGAAGGTGGGCGCATCGATGCCCGGTATACGCTGATCGCTGCTCACGCCCAGCCACCGTAGCTTCCCGGCCTTGACCTGCGGCTCCAGCTCAGATGCGCTGTTGATGCCGAGGGTGACATGGCCGCCGAGGATCGAGGCCATGGCCTCGCCGCCACCGGAATGGGCGATGTAGTTGACCTTCGCGGGATCGACGCCGACGGCCTTGGCGAAGAGCGCGGCCGCGATGTGGTCCGTGCCGCCCGCGGAGCCGCCGCCCCATGAAACGGAGCCAGGGTCGGCCTTCAGTTTGGCGATCAAGTCATCGAGCGTCTTGATATCGGAATCGACGGGTACGGCGATCGCCTCCCACTCCGAGGTGAGCCGTGCGATCGGTGTGACGTCAGCCAGGGTAACCGGCGATTTGTTCGACAGGATAGCCCCGACCATCACGAGGCCGGAGACCATCAGCGAGGTGCCGTCGCCCTTCTTCTTGACGAACTGGGCAATTCCCACGGTGCCACCAGCGCCAGCCACGTTCTCCACCGTGACGGACTTCACGATGCCCGCGGCTTGCAGCACCTCCTGCATGGCACGGGCCGTACCGTCCCAGCCGCCACCCGGTGCAGCGGGCGCCATGATCGTGAGATGGTCCATCTGCTGTGCTGAGGCCGGCAGCGCCAGCGTTGCGGAGAGCGCAACGGCCAAGAACGTGCGCCGAGTGGTCAGAATGCCCATGCCTTGTCCTCCCAGTCTCGTCCTCAGGGATCGATCATCCCTCCCGCGTCACTGGTGTAGTCTCTCGTCGCGCGGCTAGGCAACCCTGAGCCGGGCAAGACACGGCGTCGTGCATCGTGCGCAGCACACATCCACCCCGAGAAAGCCGGACTGCGGAGTCGCGCAATTACGAAGAAGAGCTGAGAGCTTCCTCAGCGATCCTGCGGAACGCTAGGCGTCCCCGGTGACTGGAGGCGGTCGAGGACGCCGCCGCCCGACGTGCTGTCCTGGCCAGGCGCGGCTGGCGCCTCGGTCGCAGGCTGGTCAAACACGGAGGGCGGAGCCGAGCGCTGAGCCATCAGCGACAGGATCGTGCTCGTCAGGAAGAACGCCGCGGCCAGCCCGGCGGTCAGGCGCGTCAGCAAATTGGCCGTGCCGCGTCCCGTCAGAAATCCACCGCCACCGCCTCCGATACCCAGCGCACCGCCTTCGGACCGCTGCAGTAGCACCACGGCAACCAACGCAGCGGCAATCATGAGGTGGATGAGGAGGACGACGGTGACCATTTCGGCTCGCTTCCGTTGAAGTTGCGGAAATCGAATGAGCGATGTGGGGATTGCGGCCTTCTACACCAACGTGTGGGCTGCCGCCACCCCCTCCCAACGCCGCAGAGGCTCAGCACCCCTGCTCAATGAGCGGCGGGCTTGCGGCGCGGCGCCGGAGCAGCACGCTTGGCGTTTGGCTTCCGGGTCGGAAGCGGAATAACCGTTGTCTTGCCCTCTGTCTTGCCCTCGGCAGTCGCAACCACAGCCTCCAGCGGCGGGCATCTAAACGTGATCTGCTCGTCGAGCTCGATCAGCCGCTTGATGTCATTGAGCCTTGCGGGGGGCAGGTTGGCGGCGGACCATAGAGGGTCTTTCGCCATGCTCTCCCGCACGCCGGCCGCTTCGAGTTGCTGCCGCTCATTCCGGAGCATTGCGCATGTCTCGTTATCAAGCGGAGCAGCAAGCGCAGCTGTGATATGCATGAGCAGCGCAGTGCCCCCCGCCAGCAGCAGGGCGTGCAGTCCTAAAGCCGCTAGATGCATGCTGCCGCTCCTTTGTGTTCCTGCGCCACGCCCTCATCACGCCGGACATGCTGCGACGATGCCGAGCAGATCGGCTGCCTTGAGGCTGGCACCACCGACCAGCGCACCGTTCACGTTCGGTACGGCAAGCAGCTCCTTCGCATTCGAGGGCTTCACGGAGCCGCCATAGAGAATGCGCATCTCCCGGCCCTGGTTGCCGAATTTCTCCTCCAAATACTTCCTGATAAAGGCGTGGACCTCCTCCACCTCGGCGGGCGTCGGTGTGAGTCCTGTGCCGATGGCCCACACGGGCTCATAGGCGATGATCGTATCGGCTGCTGTCGCCGCCTCAGGAACACTCCCCGCGAGCTGTCGCCTGACCACATCGAGCGTCAAACCGGCCCGCCGCTGGCCTGCGGTCTCGCCAATGCAGATGATCGCGGAAATCCCAGCGCGCAGCGCGGCCTCCGCCTTGGCCTTCACGATGTGGTCGAGCTCCCCGTGATCGGCGCGTCGCTCCGAGTGGCCAACGATCACCGCCGTCGCCCCCGCGTCATGCAGCATCTCCGCCGAAATATCGCCGGTGTGGGCGCCGGAAGGCAGCCAATGGCAATCCTGTGCGCCGACAGCGAGCCGCGTGCCCTCCGCCATGCGGGCCAGCTCCATTATGAGGGTAGCGGGCGGGCAGATCATCACGTCGATGCCGTGCGGCACCTCATCGCGAACGAGTGCATCGCGCACCGCCTCTGCCTCCGCCAGCTGGGCCCGGAGCCCGTTCATCTTCCAATTCCCTGCAATGAGCGGCCGAATTGGAGCGGGGTTTGGCGGCGTCGCAGTCATGAAGGCTCCTTGCGATTTTTCGTTCGCGTGTGGGGAACGCGCTGACGCGTCGCTATGATCAGGTGATCCTGCCTTGCATTCAAGGACGGGCTGGGCTTCTTATCACATCGAGATGAACATGGCCGTGGCCGCCGGGGCACGCCTTTCCTGTTGAATTCCCGGGCGGAGGACACGGCCAAGCACAAGGACAAGACCTGATCGATGCTTGACGCCCTGCGACGCGGAGCCACCGGTTGGGTGGCGAAAATATTTCTGGGCTTGTTGATTGTCAGCTTCGCCATCTGGGGCGTGGCCGATGTCTTCACAGGCTACAACGAGGGTGCGCTCGCCCGCGTCGGAAAGAAGGAGATCACGTCCGACGAGTTCCAGCGCGCGTTGCAGCTCGAAATCGACCTGCTTGCCCGGCAACTCGGACGTCGGCCAACGCTGGAGCAGGCCCGCGCCTTCGGCATCGATCAGCGCGTGCTATCGCGCCTGATCGGCTCCGCGGCCGTGGACGCGCACGCGGAGCAGCTGCGCCTCTCAATCACCGATGAAGCCGTCGCAGAGGCCATTCGCAACGATCCTTCGTTTCAGAACCCCGACGGCACGTTCAATCGCATGATGGTCGAGAACGTGGCGCGCCAGCTCGGCCTCAGCGAGTACGGCTTCCTTACACTCCGCCGCGGCGAAGAGATTCGGCAGCAGCTGACCGATGCGATAACGGCAGGCGTACGCGCGCCGGATGCACTCGTCGAGGCGCTCCACAAGTATCGCAACGAAGCCCGCACGATTGAGCACTTCACGATCGATCCCAACGTGGCCATCACTCTGCCGGAGCCGGACCCGGCCAAGCTCCGGGAGGTCTACGAGGCCAACAAAGAGCGCTTCATGACGCCGGAGTACCGCAAGCTGGCGATCATCAACCTCAACATCGACGAGGTGAAGAAGCGCATTCCGATCACTGAGGAAGAGCTGGCCGCCGCCTACGAGCACGACAAGGCGCGCTACGAAGTTCCCGAGCGCCGGCGCGTGCTGCAGCTTGCCTTTGAAAATCGTCAGGATGCGGAGCAGGCTGCCGCGGCCATCGCCCAGGGCAAGAGCTTCGAAGAGATCGCGAAGGAACGCGGGATCGCGGAGGAGGACTATACACTAGGTCTCCTGGCGCGGAGGGACATGATCGATTCGGCCGTCGCGGAGGCGGCGTTTTCGCTCGAGAATGGTGCCGTGTCCGGCGTAATCGATGGTCGCTTCTCGACGGTGATCGTCAAGGTGACCGAAATCCAGCCGGGCAAGCAGATGAGCCTCGATGAGGTAAGGGATCAGGTTCGCGATCGCCTTGCGCAGGACAAGGCGAGCACGGAGCTAAACCGCCTCTATGACGAAATCGACGGCCGCCGCTTTGCTGGCAAGCCGCTCAAGGAGATTGCCCAGGAGCTCGGTCTGCCCTTCCTGGAAATTGAAGCTACGGATCGGGCGGGGAAGGCACCTGACGGGTCAACCGCTCTGGATGTCCCGGATGCACAGCGGATCTTGAATGCCGCCTTCCAGGGCCAAGTGGGCTTCGAGGGCGACGCCGTTGAGCTCGCTGACGGTGGCTATGCCTGGGTCGACGTCATCTCCGTGACGGAGGCGCGGCAGCGTTCTTTCGAGGAAGCTGAGGCTGACGTTAAGGCGCTCTGGCGCGAGCAGGAGATGCGGCGTCGGCTGTCGGAGCTTGGCTCCAAGCTGGCGGAGCGCGCCGGTCAAGGTGAGAGCATGGAGGCACTGGCCAAAGAGGTCGGCGGCAAGCTGGAGACGGCTCGCAACGTCAAGCGGCTTGGTGGCGCTCCTGGGCTACCCGATGGTGCAGTTGGCCAGGCATTCATCCTCCCAGAGGGTGGTACTGGGTCCGCTGAGACTCGTGACGGAAAATCGCGCGTCGTCTTCAAGGTCACCGAGATCATTCCGGCACCTCCAGCGACTCCCGAGGAGCTGTCTCAGCTGAGGACCGAGCTCAACCGCCAGTTGGAGAGCGATATCCTCACCGGATATCTGACAGCGCTTCAGGATCGCCTTGGCGTGAGCATCAACGAAGCCGCTTACCGGCGGGCCGTGGGCATCGCATCAGATCAGCAATAAGGGGCCTGCTGGTGAGCACGCCGGTCAAAGCTGCGCTCGATGTGGCGCCAGGGTACGCTGCCTTCGCAGAACGCTACGAGAAGGGTGAACCGCAGGTCGTCTCGGCACGGTTGATCGCCGATCTCGAAACGCCTGTCTCCGCTTACCTCAAACTGACAAGCGCGCCTGGCCGCGACTCGGCCATGACTTTCCTTCTCGAGTCGGTGGAAGGCGGCGCCGTCCGCGGCCGTTACTCCATAATCGGTCTCAAGCCGGATCTTGTCTGGCGGGCATTCGGTGAGACGGCGGAAATCAACACCGACCCGAGCACCAACCCGCACGCGTTCGAGCGCGAGTCGCTGCCAACTCTGGAAGCCTTGCGCGCGCTGCTTGCGCGCTCCGCCATCCCGTTGCCGGAGGATCTGCCGCCAATGGCGGCCGGCGTCTTCGGGTACATGGGCTACGATACGGTACGGCTGATCGAGCACCTGCCCAATCCACCACGCGATGCTCTCGGCGTTCCTGACGCGATCCTCATCCGTCCGACCCTGATCGTCATTTTCGATTCGGTGAAGGACGAAATGGTCCTGGTGACGCCGGTGCGTCCCGTCAGGGGAGTCAGCGCCCGCGCGGCCTACGAGGCTGCCCAGGAGAGACTTGCCGGTGTCGCGGTTGCCCTCGATGTGTCACTTCCGCGAGACGCCCTCGCTGTCCAGGACGCGGCGGCTGAGCTGCCGGAGCCGGTCTCGAATACGACGCCCGCCGAGTACATGGCCATGGTGGAGCGGGCCAAGGAGTACATCGCCGCCGGAGACGTGTTCCAGGTGGTACTCTCGCAGCGGTTCTCGATCCCGTTCCCGCTCCCGCCATTCGCACTTTACCGCTCGCTACGGCGGACCAACCCCTCGCCCTTTCTGTACCACCTCGACTTCGGCGACTTCTCTCTGGTCGGCTCGAGCCCGGAGATCCTGGTCCGCGTCCGTCGCGGAGAGGTGACGATCCGGCCGATTGCCGGCACGGCGCGCCGCGGCGCAACAGCGGAGGAGGACCAAGCGCTGGCCGAGGCGCTGCTTGCCGACCCGAAAGAGCGGGCCGAGCACCTCATGCTGCTGGACCTTGGCCGCAACGACGTCGGCCGCGTGGCCGAGATCGGCTCGGTCAAGGTGACCGAGCGCTTCGTGATCGAGCGCTACAGCCACGTGATGCATATTGTCTCGAACGTCATCGGGCGGCTCGATCCGAAGAAGGACGCCATCGACGCCCTCATGGCGGGGTTTCCCGCTGGCACCGTCTCCGGCGCGCCGAAGGTGCGGGCGATGGAGATCATCGACGAGCTGGAGAAGGACAAACGCGGCCCATACGCGGGTTGCGTTGGCTACTTCTCCGCCGATGGGCAGATGGACACCTGCATCGTGCTCAGAACCGCGCTCGTCAAGGACGGCGTCATGCACATCCAGGCAGGTGCTGGGATAGTTTACGATTCGATACCAGAGAATGAGCAGCAGGAGTGCATCAACAAGGCCAAAGCCCTGGTGCGAGCGGCAGAAGACGCGGTGCGCCTCTCCAGCGGAGCAACGCGACGCCAGGATCGCGGGAACGGCGGTCCGTTCAGCTGATCGATTTCGCGGAAGAGCACGGGCGCGTTGCCCGTGGTTGCTGCCCTAAAGGCGAGTAGAACCGAGCTACCTATGGATGAAATGGATCCCGGACATATGGCCCGGGATCCGTCAGGAACTCGGTACGGAAGTTGAGATGCGAATCCGGCCCCAGCCCCTGCTGCTGAGGCCAAAAGGCTTCAGGCGCGATTGAGGCTGTCTCTCAGCGCCTTGGAGGGCTGGAACTTCGGGACGTTGGCCGCGGGGATCTTGATCTCCTGGCCCGTCGAAGGGTTGCGACCTGTGCGCGCCGCGCGCTTCGCCACCTTGAACTTGCCGAGCGGCGGAATGCTGACCTCCTGGCCTTTGCTCAGGGCGCTCTCGATGTGCTTGATCATCGCATCAACTGCAGCGCCGGCCTTCTCCTTCGATAGCTCCGCGGCACGGGCGACAGCGTCGATCAAGTCCTTCTTGCTCATCTTCCTACGTCCTCGAAGTTGAGAATGTGACCCGGAACCACTTCTTGGTTGAAGAGGCCCTGGCCGAGACGAGTTGCTTCCGGGTGACAGAGCGGTGAACGAACGACTTCCGCCCGTCAAGTGAGAAACGCGAATTCACCCGCAAACACGGGCAAAACCTGCGAAGTTCCCCACCATTTCGTGAAAAACCCCGCCGAATCTTCGGCGGGGCTTTCCAACTGTTGCGCACGCGACACTATCAGTGCGCCGTGATGTGGGACGTGTCCCGATCCGCGGCGCCGGCGACCGTAGTCGCAGGCTCCTCCCACGTGATCGGCTCGGGCATCCTGACGAGAGCCACCTTCAGCACCTCGTCCATCCGCGAGACGGGGATGATTTCGAGGGCGTTCTTGATGGTCTCCGGAATCTCCGCGAGGTCTTTCACGTTCTCCTCGGGGATCACGACCTTCTTGATGCCGGCCCGCAGCGCCGCCAGCAGCTTCTCCTTGAGGCCGCCGATCGGCAGCACGCGGCCGCGCAGGGTAATCTCGCCCGTCATCGCCACGTCCTTGCGCACCGGGATGCCGGTCAGCACCGAGATGATCGCCGTCACCATGGCGACACCAGCTGACGGACCATCCTTCGGCGTCGCGCCCTCCGGCACGTGGACGTGGATGTCCTTGCGCTCGAAGAGCGTCGGCGGGATGCCGAAGTCCACCGACCGCGACCGCACGTAAGCGTTGGCGGCCTGGATCGACTCCTTCATCACGTCGCGAAGGTTGCCGGTCACGGTCATCTTGCCCTTGCCGGGCATCATGACGCCCTCGATGGTGAGGAGCTCACCGCCAACCTCGGTCCACGCCAGACCAGTGACGACGCCGACCTGATCCTCGCGCTCGGCCTCACCGTACCGGTACTTCGGCACGCCGAGGTACTTCTCGATGTTGTCCGGCGTGATCTCAATCGACTTGACGCCGTCGGTCAGGATCTCCTTCACCGCCTTACGGGCGAGCTTGGCGATCTCGCGCTCCAGGTTACGGACGCCGGCTTCCCGCGTGTAGCGCCGGATGATGAGCTTCAGAGCGTCATCGTTGATCGAGAACTCATGGTCCTCAAGCCCGTGCGCCTGCTTCTGGCCCGGAATGAGGTGCCGCTTGGCGATCTCGATCTTCTCATCCTCGGTGTAGCCCGCGATGCGAATGATCTCCATGCGGTCCAACAGGGCCGGCGGGATGTTGAGGGTGTTCGCCGTCGTCACGAACATGACGTTCGACAGATCGTAGTCCACCTCGAGGTAGTGATCGTTGAACGTCGAGTTCTGCTCCGGATCGAGCACCTCGAGCAGCGCCGCCGCAGGATCACCGCGGAAATCCGAGCCCATCTTGTCGATCTCGTCGAGCAGGAAGAGCGGATTGGTCCGCTTGGCCTTCCGCATCGCCTGGATCACCTTGCCGGGCATGGACCCGATGTAGGTGCGCCGGTGACCGCGGATCTCAGTCTCGTCCCGCACGCCGCCGAGCGACATGCGCACGAACTCACGGCCCGTGGCATTGGCGATCGACTTGCCAAGTGACGTCTTGCCAACACCCGGAGGGCCGACGAGGCAGAGGATCGGACCCTTGAGCTTGTTGGTCCGGTTCTGGACCGCCAGGTACTCGATGATCCGCTCTTTGACCTTCTCGAGACCGTAATGCTCCTTGTCCAGGATCTCCTGGGCCTCGGCGAGGTCCTTCTTGACCTTGCCCTTAACGCCCCACGGGATCGAGAGCAGCCAGTCGAGGTAGTTGCGCACCACCGTCGCCTCGGCCGACATGGGGCTCATCTGCTTGAGCTTCTTCAGCTCGGCAAGAGCCTTGTCCTTGGCCTCCTTCGACAGCTTGGTGTTCTCGATCTTCTCCTCGAACTCGGCGATGTCATCGCGCTCGTCGGAATCTCCGAGCTCCTTCTGAATCGCCTTCATCTGCTCGTTGAGGTAGTACTCGCGCTGCGTCTTCTCCATCTGACGCTTGACGCGGCTGCGAATACGCTTCTCAACCTGCAGCACCGCGATCTCGCTCTCCATGAGCGTGTAGACCTGCTCAAGACGATCCGAGATGACGGTGGTCTCGAGGATCTTCTGCTTGTCGGCGATCTTGATGGCTAGGTGCGAGGCGATGGTGTCGGCGAGCTTCGAGTAGTCCTCGATCTGGCTCACCGTGCCCAGCACTTCCGGCGAGATCTTCTTGTTGAGCTTCACATAGCTCTCGAACTGGGACACCGCCGAGCGGGCCAGCGCCTCGACTTCCTCCGTGTTGCCGATCTCTTCCGTAACGCGCTCGACCTCAGCCTCGAAGAAGTCCGGATTGTCCGTGTAGCGCACAATGCGCGCACGCGTAGTCCCTTCGACGAGCACCTTGACCGTGCCATCCGGCAGCTTCAGGAGCTGCAGCACGGATGCCAGCGTGCCCATCTCGTAGATCGCATCCGTTGCCGGATCGTCGTCACCAGCATTCTTCTGCGCCGCGAGCAGGATCTGCTTGTCCGAGCGCATCACCTCCTCGAGCGCGTTGATCGATTTCTCGCGTCCGACGAAGAGCGGCACGATCATGTAGGGGAAGACGACGATGTCGCGAAGTGGCAGAACAGGATAGAGCTCCCGGCCCGCCCCCTTCTCTTTGGTAGCTTTCGTATCGCTCATTGTTTTCTCTACTCCCTCCGCCCGTACCGCGTCGTATACCCCGGCCGGAAAGTATGCAGAACTCGTGCCGCATCCACCTTCGTGGAGGCCGAGCCGTCCGATGACAGCATCGTCATCGACTGCGCACCCTTCTGAGTGCTGGTCGGCGCGACCTCTCGCCCAGGAGACTAGAGAGATAGGAACCCCCGGGCCGCACACAAGTCCATCAAAATGACGCTACGCTTCCGCAACCAACCGCGGGCCTCGTCAGGCGCTGGATCCCTTTTCCTCGGCCCGCTCTGAGTAGATCCGAAGCGGCCGCGCTCCGCCCTCGACCACCTCGGGCCCGATCACGATTTCTTCGACCCCTTTCATGCTCGGCAGCTCGAACATCGTGTCGAGCAAAATGGCCTCCATGATCGACCTCAAGCCGCGTGCGCCGGTCTTGCGGTCGATGGCCTTGCGCGCGATCGCCCTCAGCGCCTCCTGCGTGATGGTCAGTTTAACGTCCTCCATCTCGAAGAGCCGCTGATACTGCTTCACCAGCGCGTTTTTCGGCTCCGTGAGGATCTGGACCAACGCATCCTCGTCGAGATCGTCGAGCGTCGCAATCACCGGCAGACGACCGATGAACTCCGGGATCAGGCCGAACTTCAGCAGATCCTCAGGCTCGACATCGCGCAGCACCTCACCGGTCCGCCGTTCATCGGGCGCTATGACACGCGCGCCGAAGCCGATCGAGGTACCTTTGCCGCGCCGCGCAATGATCTTTTCCAATCCGGCAAAAGCGCCGCCGCAGATGAACAGGATGTTGGTCGTGTCAACCTGTAGGAACTCCTGCTGCGGATGCTTGCGGCCACCCTGCGGCGGGACGCTGGCGATCGTCCCCTCCATGATCTTCAGCAGCGCCTGCTGAACACCCTCGCCCGACACGTCGCGGGTGATCGACGGGTTGTCAGACTTGCGGCTGATCTTGTCGACCTCGTCGATGTAGACGATGCCGCGCTGCGCCCGCTCGACGTTGTAGTCGGCGGCCTGCAACAGCTTCAGGATGATGTTCTCGACGTCCTCACCGACGTAGCCAGCCTCCGTCAGGGTTGTGGCATCGGCCATGGTGAACGGCACGTCGAGGATGCGCGCGAGCGTCTGCGCAAGCAGCGTCTTGCCGGACCCCGTGGGGCCGATCAGCAGGATGTTCGACTTGGCGAGCTCGACGTCGTTGTTCTTGGCCGCGTGGTTCAACCGCTTGTAGTGGTTGTGCACCGCGACCGACAGCACGCGCTTCGCGTGCTCCTGCCCGATCACATAGGAATCGAGAACCGCCATGATCTCCTGCGGAGTGGGCACGCCGTCGCGGGACTTCACCAGGGTGTTCTTGTTCTCCTCCCGGATGATGTCCATGCAGAGCTCGACGCATTCATCGCAGATGAATACCGTCGGCCCGGCGATCAACTTTCGCACCTCATGCTGGCTCTTGCCGCAGAAGGAGCAGTACAGGGTGTTCTTTTCTTGCTGGGCCATTCGCTCGTCTCACCCTCGCCGGCAGGCGCTAGAATTGACGGTTCCCACGAGCACCTTAGCCGGTATCTGCATAGGTGCTGAATCCATTTAGCTGATCTGAGCACGCTAAGTGCCTCATGATCAAGAATGGATTAACGCCTTCGGAGCCACGCCGTATCCTCCGGCGTCGTGGCCGCCACACCACAGCAGCCCGACACAAGCATCGGTTCAAACGATGTTGGCACAAGGTGGCCGCAATGCGGCTTGGCGATCTCAACTGAGTCTCAGCTTAAACCTGAGGTCGTTCCCGTGTGGTCTCCTGGACCACGCCGGCAGGGCCGGCGCGGTTGACACCTTTGTGGGGCTACGTCGATCGCACTCCTGATCTTAGGAGGTCTTGCCATCGAGCGAAGCCTCAAACTCATCGCGCTTGGTCAGGACGCGATCCACGATGCCGAACTCGCAGGCCTGCTCAGCCGTCATGAAGTAGTCACGATCCAGGGTCCGTTCAATCGTCTCGTACGTTTGCCCGGTATGCTTCACGTAAATCTCGTTCAGCCGCCGCTTCATCTTGATGATGTCTTCGGCGTGCCGCTCGATATCGGAAGCCGTTCCCTGGAAGCCACCGGACGGCTGGTGGACCATGATACGGGCGTTCGCCAACACGTACCGCATCCCTTTTTCGCCCGCGCAGAGGAGAAGGGAACCCATCGAGGCAGCCTGCCCGATGCACAGCGTCGCGACCGGCGGCCGAATGAACTGCATGGTATCGTAAATGGCCATGCCGGAGGTCACCACGCCGCCGGGGGAGTTGATGTACATGGAGATCTCTTTCTTCGGGTTCTCGGCCTCCAGAAAGAGAAGCTGCATGCAGATCGAAGCGGCCGACTGGTCCTCAATGGGGCCGGTCACGAAGATGATCCGCTCCTTCAGCAGTCGTGAAGGCAAGTCATACCCGCGCTCGCCGCGCGTGGTTTGCTCGACCACCATTGGCCAGAAGGTATTGGTGTAAGTGTCGATGGGGTCGCGCATGGGCTCGTCTCTCCTATTTAGCGGCCGCCGACGGAGTCTCGGTGGCCGCCTGAAATTCTGTCGTAAGAATCCTGGACTGTATTTAGTAAAGCAGGCAAGCGTTGTCGCCCCCTCCCAGCCCAGTAGGATCAACCTCAGGTAGCTACGGCCCTGACGAAAGGCAACAAGCGGCTCGCCCGCAGCATTGCCGCATTACTCCTCGTCGGGCTCCGGCTTGAACAGCTCCTCGCGGTCGACCTTCTTATCCTCGACCTTGGCTTGCGCGAGGATGTGATCCACAACCTTCTCCTCGAAGATGGGCGCGCGTAGCTCGGCGAGGGCACCGGGATTCTTCTCGTAGAATTCGTAAACGTAGCGCTCCTGGCCGGGGAACCGGCGGACCTGCTCCACGAGGGCACGGCGCATCTCGTCCTGGGTGATCTGGATTCCGGCCTTCTCGCCCACCTCGCCGAGGATGAGGCCCAGCCGCACCCGCCGCTCGGCGATCTTGCGGTACTCCTCCTTCGCCTGCTCCTCGGTCTTGCCCTCATCCTCGAAGGTACGGCCGGCCTGCTCGAGCCCCTGCGTCACTTGGCTCCAGATGCTCTCGAACTCCCGCTCCACCAGGGTTGGCGGCAGCTCAAAGTCATGCCGCTTCTCCAGCTCATCTAGAAGCGCCCGTTTCACCTTGGCACGGGAGGCCTGGTCGTACTCGCGCTTGATCTGCTGGACCACGAGTTCGCGCAGCTTCTCCAGGTTTTCGGCGCCGAGCGTCTTCGCGAACTCGTCGTTAACCTCTGGCCGCTTGGGGACCGCGACCTCCTTCACCTTAACGTCGAACGTCGCATCCTTGCCGGCCAGCGATTTCTCCGGGTAGTCGTCCGGGAACTTGGCTGAAATCGTACGCTCCTCGCCGGCCTTGACGCCTTTGAGACCGTCCTCGAATCCCGGGATGAACCCGCCCTGCCCGAGGACGATGTTCACACCTTCGCCGGCACCGCCCTCGAACGGCTCGCCGTCTATCTTGCCGACGAAGTCAATTGTCACCCGGTCACCGTCCTCGGCGGCCCGCCCCTCCGCGACCTCGAAGGTGGTGCTGCGCTCCACGAGCTGATTGATGGCGTCCTCAATGGCCTTGTCATCGACGTCGGCGACGGGACGCTCGAGCCTCAGCTCCGAGAAATCGATCAGTTTGATCTCAGGCAGCACCTCGAACGACATGTCGAACGAGAGATCTGCCTGACCTGACAAGATTTTCTCGATCTCCTGCTGATCCTCTGGAAGCTGGATGTGCGGTTGGATGGCAGGCCGTTCCTTGCGCTCCGCTATGGCGGCACGGCTCTTTTCCTCGATGGTCTGCTGAAGCACCTCGCCCATCAGCGAGCGGCCGAAGAGCTTCTTCAGGTGCTGCACCGGCACCTTGCCCTTACGGAAACCCTTGAGTTGAACCCGGTCCTTGATCTCGTGGAGCCTGGCATCGAACCGGGCGCCGATCTCGCCCGCGTCGACCACCACCTTGAGCTGGCGCTTCAAGCCGTCTGAAAGCGTCTCCGTAACCTGCATCTACCGAAACCTGCCTGGAACAATTCGCTGCAACCCCACAGGCGCGCCGGTCTGACCATGTGGTACCCGCCGCACCAGCCCGACCCACATCGTACGGGGCGGAGAGACTTCGACATCCGTAGCCACCAGGACCAATCTGCTCCAATCCCAGTGGTGCGGGCGGAGGGACTCGAACCCCCAAGTCTTGTGAAGACAACGGGACCTAAACCCGCCGCGTCTACCAGTTCCGCCACGCCCGCGTCACGCCGGGGCGCTTGTTGCCACGGTCTGTCTCACAAATCACCCTGATGCGCAAGCACTCGCCTTTCGTGCCGGGGGCACATCCGCGAGGCCAGTATCGCCGTCTTAAGAAGGTGGCCGACCCAGCTCGGTGGATACACAGGGCGCGTACACCTGACCGTCGATCAGCAGTGTACGGATCTTTCCTGGACATCGCAGCCGGGGCGGTGCTTGACCGGCATCAACCTGCCTCAGCTTCAGTTGAGCGATATATGGCCTGCCAATGGATGGCTGACCTGCCGTACGGCTGACGAACACATATGTTGCAGCTCGCACCTTTGCAAATTTTTTCGCGGACACACATCTGGCCAACTCGCGTGTGAAAAGTGGAAAGTTGGTGATTCGGGGTGGGAACCCGGCGTCCGCGGGGGGCGCTTGAGGCTGTCTAGGTCATCAAGATGAGGGACACCTTTCATGATCCGAGCTCTCATGACCCGTGGCACCACCCGCTTTGCTGTTGCTGCCTCCCTTCTCATCACAGCAGTCGCAGCCTTGGCTGCCACCAGCCAGCCAGTCGATCCGCGCGACCGCGTAGGCAGAATTGAACGAGCGGAAGGCGTGATCCGCATCGAGCGCAACGGATTGCGCTTTGATAATCCCGAGCCCGGCCACGCCATTTCCCGACGCGACCATGTGACCACCGGGCCGGCGTCTCGCGTCCTGCTCTCATTCGACGATGGCAGCCGAGTTGCCATCGGAGAGAATGCGATCCTGGTGATTGCCGATTACCTGCGTGAGGAAGGGCGGCGCAGCGGGGCGCTGATCCTGGACCTGATACGCGGCGCCATCCGCCTTGTCTCCCCGCAGCCCAAGGAAGCCCCGAACAAGCGGATCGAGTTGCGGACAGAAGCGGCCACCATTCGCTCGCGAGGTGTCGATCTGTGGAGCGGACCTGTCGGCGGCAAGCGCGCGGTGCTTGTCATGAAGGGCAAGGTCGATGTGCGCAACGATGCCGGCTTGGTGATGCTCGACGGCAAGCGGATTGCCACGTTCGTCGCCGACCGTCTCAACCCGCCCGAGAAGCCGGTCCGTTGGCCCGCCCAGCGCGCGCACGAAAGCCTGCTGACCGTCGCGTTCAAGTGAGGAAATTCCTCGAACAGCATTGATCTGGCATTTTTCGTGCGGAAAGACGATCCGGAATAGGAAATTCCGGTTCTGATTTTCCCTTGTCTCAGCACGGTACGGTTGAAAATGAGCTCGGGGATTTTTTGCGAAACACTAAAGAATCGTTAACGCTGGACGGGTTTGACGTGCTTGCCGCCGCGCCAGGTGGCAATTAGGCTGCCATTTCGCTTAAAGATGCCTTGCTCCCGCAAACCCGGAGGTTGCCTGTGATCGTCGCTTCGAGCGTTGCAGATGCCGTTGGCCGGACTCCCCTCATCAAGTTGAGGCGCGCGTCGGAGGAGACAGGCTGCACCATTCTCGGCAAGGCGGAATTCATGAATCCTGGCCAGTCGGTGAAGGACCGCGCCGCCCTCTACATCATCAAGGATGCCGTGGAGCGCGGGCTGCTGCGGCCGGGCGGTGTCATTGTCGAAGGCACGGCCGGCAACACCGGCATTGGCTTGACGATCATCGGCGCTGCGATGGGCTTCCGTACGGTGATCGTAATCCCGGAAACGCAATCCCAAGAGAAGAAGGACGCGCTCCGTCTGCTCGGAGCCACGCTGGTCGAGGTCCCCGCGGTCCCGTACAAAGACCCGAACAACTATGTGAAGTACTCCGGACGGCTGGCTGAAGAGCTCGCCAAAACGGAGCCCAATGGCGCGATCTGGGCCAACCAGTTCGACAACGTCGCAAATCGGCAGGCACACATCGAAACGACGGCCGAAGAGATTTGGGAGCAGACGCAAGGGAAGGTCGATGGCTTCTGCTGTGCGGTTGGCTCCGGCGGCACGCTCGGTGGCGTCTCGATCGGCCTGAAGGCCAAGCGCAAGGACATCCAGATTGGCCTCGCCGATCCGCCTGGAGCTGCGCTCTACAGCTACTACACGACGGGCGAGCTGAAGGCTGAAGGCAGCTCGATCACCGAAGGCATCGGCCAGGGCCGCATCACTAAGAATTTGGAAGGTGTCCAAGTCGATTATGCCTGGCGGATCGAGGATGAGGAGGCCGTGAGAATCGTCTTCCAGCTCCTCGAAGAGGAAGGCCTCTGCCTCGGCGCCTCTTCCGGCGTCAATGTCGCTGGCGCGATCCGGCTTGCGCGCGAAATGGGCCCCGGCCACACAATCGTGACGGTGCTTTGCGACTACGGCACGCGCTATCAATCCAAGCTGTTCAATCCCGCCTTTCTGCGCAGCAAGAACCTTCCAGTTCCTGCATGGCTGGAGGCGCAGCAGCGGAGTTTACCGTCCGTGTTCGTCAAATCTGAATAGTCCTGACGGTGAGCACCATGGCCACGACCGAACCGCTTTACCGCGCCGATTCGTACCTGCGTGATTGCACGGCCACCGTGCTCGCCGTGAATGAGCGCGGCGGCATCATCCTTGATCGGACGGTATTTTATCCTACGGCCGGCGGACAGCCGGGCGATCGCGGCGTAATCGAGGCCGAAGGAGTGGGCGAGTGTCCCATCGCCACCACGGTCTATGGCGAGGACCGGACGACGATCGTCCATGTGCCCGCGGAAGGAGCGGCCGTGCCGCAAGTCGGCAGCACCGTCCGCCTCGTGCTCGACTGGGAGACACGCCACCGCCATATGCGGATGCACACGGCCCTGCACCTGCTGTGCTCGCTCGTAAAGTTTCCGGTGACTGGCGGCCAGATTGGCGCCGAGGAAGGGCGGCTGGACTTCGACATCCCGGACGCGAGCGCCGTCGACAAGGATCATCTGACGGAGGCCATCAACGCGCTGATCAAGGCCGACCATCCGGTGACCGAACGTTGGATCACGGAAGAGGAGCTCGACGCCAATCCGCAGCTCGTGCGGACGATGAGCGTCAAGCCGCCGCGCGGTTCCGGCCGTGTTCGCCTTGTCGCCATTGGCGAGAATGGCTCGGTCGATCTTCAGCCTTGCGGCGGAACGCATGTGCGCTCCACGGCAGAGATCGGTCCTATCGTTGTTTCTCGGATCGAGAAGAAGGGCAAGCAGAACCGCCGTATCAGGCTGGCGTTTGTCTAACAGATCACGAACGCACCAGGAGGCTGCTGAATGGCTCCCGCTCCCAGCTCCTACCTCGTCGAGACGGACTGGCTCGCTCAACACCTCGATGCGCCAGATCTCGTGGTGCTCGACGGCTCATGGCACTTGCCGACATCTGGCCGAAACGCGCGAGCTGAGTACGAGCAGGAGCACATTCCGGGCGCTCTCTTCTTCGACATCGACGAGATTTCAGACGAAAACTCATCTTTGCCGCACATGCTGCCGTCCACGGTGAAGTTCGCCAGCCGCATGAAGAAGATGGGCATCGGCGACGGCATGCGCATCGTGGTGTATGACAGCGTCGGCGTGTACTCGGCAGCCCGCGTCTGGTGGACTTTTCGCGCCATGGGGCATGAGGATGTCGCCGTGCTCAACGGCGGGTTGCCGAAATGGAAGGCCGAAGGCCGCCCGGTCACGTCGGAGCCACCCCCGCCACGCTCGCCACGCCATTTCACGCCGCGGCTCAATGCCAGCCTCGTGCGGGACCTCGAGGATATAAAGAGGATTATCGAGAGCGGATCCGCGCAGATTGCCGATGCTCGCAGCCCGGGACGGTTTGCAGGCACGGAACCGGAACCTCGCCCAGGCCTGCGCAGCGGCCATATCCCCGGCTCGCGGAACGTTTACTACGCGCGCCTGCTCAACCCAGATGGCACGCTCAAGTCGCCCGAAGAGCTGCATCGTATCTTCACGGAAGCCGGGATCGATCCAACGAAACCCGTCGTCACGACCTGCGGCTCGGGCGTGACTGCTGCGATTCTCAGCTTAGGGCTCGCCCTCATTGGGCAGCCGGACGCTGGCCTCTATGACGGCTCGTGGAGTGATTGGGGCCGCGAGGATGCCGGTACGCCCGTCGAGCAGGGCTAAGGTGGTCGCCCTGCGCGACGTCGCGAACCCGGCCTCACATGGTGCCCGGATACAATCCTCCATCGACGACGATATTTTGCCCGGTGATGTAGCCCGCGTGGACTGAGCAGAGGAAGGCGGCGATCGCCCCGAATTCCTCGGGTGTGCCGAAACGCTTGGCTGGAGTTTCCTTCTTGCGCTCCTCGTGAACTACCTCGAACGGCTGACCACGCGTCTCAGCGATCTTCTTCGATGTCGCGCGAAGCCTATCAGTATCGAATGGGCCGGGCAGCAGCGCATTGATTGTGACGTTCCGATGAACAGTCTTGCGCGCGAGCGCCGCCACCGCGCCGGTCAGCCCGCAACGTGCGCCGTTTGAAAGCTCCAGGGTCGGAATGGGCGCTTTCACGGCCGCGCTCGTGATATTCACGATCCGTCCGAAGCCGCGCTCCATCATCCCGTAGACGGTGGCATGGATCAGTGCGATTGGGGCCAACATGTTGCCTTCAACGGCCTTGCGCCAATCATCGAGGGAGAAATCCTTGAAATCTCCTGGCGGCGGTCCACCGGCATTGTTGATCAGAATGTCGGGGGTCGGGCAGGCTTCGAGCAGGGCGCGACGGCCTTCCTCCGTAGTAACGTCGCAGGCAATGGCGGTCACCTTGGGCGCGCCGAGCTGGCGAAGATGCTCGGCCGTGGCTTCCAGCGCCTCCTTACCGCGCGCGCAGATCGTCAGCTCAACACCTTCTCGCGCCAGCGCCTCCGCGCACCCTCTTCCTAATCCCTTCGATGCAGCACAGACGATTGCCGATTTGCCTCTGATGCCGAGATCCATGGCCTCGCTTCCTCCAGTGATAGCGGACGCAGGAGAGTATGCGCGGGATCAATCGATGTCGACCGCCGGTCGAGCAGCTACAGCCAGCCTTTATGGCGGAAATAGAGGAAAGGCAGCACCGCCGACAGCACCATCATCAGCAGCGCCAGCGGATAACCGTAAGTCCACTCGAGCTCGGGCATGAACCGGAAGTTCATGCCGTAAATGGATGCCACAAGCGTCGGGGGCAGCAGCACGACGGCAACGACCGAGAACAGCTTGATGATCTGGTTCTGCTCGATTGAGACGAGCCCCAACGACGCATCCAGCAGGAATGCGATTCGGGAGTTCAGATAACCAAGATGATCGGCGAGCGATTGGACGTCCCGGCCCGCCATTCTGATCTGCTCCCGGGTGCTCTCGGCGTCTTTGCGCTGCGCCGTGATCTGGCCGAGATAGGTCAGGAGACGCCCGAGCGAAAGCAGGCTATCCCGCAGCTTGGAGGCCACCTCCCCCGCCTGCCCGATCTGCTTGAGAATAACATCGAACCTTCGTGTCCGTGTGGCCGTGCCGCCCTTCATATAGAAGATGCTATGTGCCAGGCGATCCGTATCGGCCTGCAGCCGCTCGATGATGTCGGCCTCGCGATCGATGATGGCCTCGAGCAGCCCCAGCAAAATCGCCAGAGCGGAGCCCGCAGCGACGTCCCCCTTTTCGGCCCGGCTGAGGAATATCGGAAAAGCGCGCGGCTCGGCATAGCGCACCGTCACGAGTGTCTTCTGGGTGAGAATGAATGTGATGGCTGTCGATTCGGGACGAGCTGTTTCGGACCGGTGGAGGACAGTCGCTGTCATGAAATGCGCGCCGGATTCCTGATAAAGCCGGCTGGAGACCTCGATCTCAGCCATCTCCTCGCGAGTTGGCACGAGGATGCCGAGGTGGCGCTCGACAAGCAATTCCTCCGACCGGGAGGGACAGACCAGATCGACCCAGACGGCCTCAGATATTGCGCTCTCGCCTTCGGCCTTGACCAGACCACCGCTGCGTGCGTGATAGATTGTGAGCATTCTCTTGCCTGCGCGTTCGCTGAACCAAGACTGCAATCATATTTCCGGCGAGTCTGCAGCCCGGATTTCGAGTTATCCGTTTCATAGGTCGCAAGCCAGGGCCGAACGCCATGAAGGACGCAGCTGAGCTGGATCGCGAATTCGGAATCGAAAACGAGCTGGGCTTCGCCGAGATGGAGGGCGAGCCGATCGCTTGGATCAGGAACGCGGCCTGCTCAGCCACGATAGCCCGCAAAGGCGCGCAGGTTCTGAGCTGGTATCCGCAGGGACACGCCGAGGTTTTCTGGGTCTCTCCCATTCGGCCTAAACACTCAGAGATTACTATACGGGGCGGCGTGCCGATTTGCTGGCCCTGGTTCGGCCCCCATCCCGATGACCCGACCAAACCGATCCACGGTTTCGTGTGCGGGCGGCGCTGGACTGTCACCGGATCAAGCAAGTTGGCCCAAGCGACCGAGCTGGTGCTCAAAACCGAAACAACGCCGGCGGATGCCGTCCTATGGCCTTATCAGGCAGAGCTCACTTTGCGGATCATCGCCGGCGCCACGCTCAAGCTGGAGCTGACGACCCGCAATACCGGCACTAAAGCGTTTGATCTCACCGGGGCGTTGCACTCGTACCTTTACGTCTCCGATATCTCTCAAGTGGAGATTTGCGGATTCGAGGGGCTCGATTACCTCGACAAACTCGATGCCTACGCCCGCAAACGGCAGACAGGACCGATCATCATTAATGGCGAAGTCGATCGGATTTACCTCGGCCACTCGGACAGGGCTGTGGTACGCGACTTTGGGCTCGGGCGGGCCATTGTCATCAGCAAGTCGGGGAGCACAAGCAGCGTCGTCTGGAATCCGTGGGAAGGGCGCGCGAAAACATTCGGCGATATTCCCGAGGATGGTTACCGCCATTTCGTATGCGTCGAGACGGCCAATGCTGGAGACGACGTGATCCACCTCGAACCCGGCGCAGAGCACACCTTGATGGCCGAGTTTCAAGTGGCGACGGGCTAAGGCTGCATCGCCGAACGTCGTAGTGCAGAAGGTCTACGCGATTTCGATCACAGCATCGACAGCGTAGGCCCCCGGCAAGCGCAGTAAGCCGAAGTTGCAGCCCCGAGCGCTCTCGCATTCGTGGCACACTCGATTTTTTCCTTTCCGAAGAAAAGAGCGCAGGCCTATTACGAAATCGTGCGATCACTCGAATTTATTGGCGCCAGTCGGAAACGATCTGGATCGAAGCCGTTATAGCCCCTCGAATTACAGGGGAAGACTTTCGGACGTCCGAAAAGGCCTGCGCTCAAAGACGGCCAAATTTCACTGGGCTTTTTTCAGGCTCCTTACATAAGCAATGACTTTCAGCATGTCGTCGATGCTCATGCCTCGCCGGGCGAACGATTGCATCGCCCCGCGACCGCCGCCGTAAACAACCTCAAAGTCGCCGATGTCCGTACCGACGCGAGGATTGATGACTTCATCGTCGATCAGGCTAGGGCCGAGCCGTCCTGAGCCATCCGGCAGATGGCAGGCCTGGCAATTGCGCTGATAAATGCGCTTGCCAGCCTCGAGCGCCGCGGCGTCGCCGATGTAAGGGTTTTTGCCGGTGGCAAGGAATTGCTCAACGGCGGGCGTCACCGTTTCGCCTGGGCGAGGCTTGACTTCCAGCGGTGAGTTGTCGAGTGCGTGGCGAAATTCGACGGCGGGTTGCGTTGCTGAGCTCGGCAGCGCCGACGCCACGAGAACCACGGCGCTGACGAGAATGCTGCTGAATTGCCTCAAGTCCACCTCCAAACTAAAGGGCCGACCTGGGCCGGCCCCTTCGCATTGCTCCTAGGACTTCCTTGTTTAGTTGCGCACAACCTTTGCAACCTCGGCGCCCGGAGGAACCTTATCGGCTTCCACGACGCGCCAGAGGGCACCCGGGGGATTTGCAAGGGGACCCTGGTCCTCGAGGTAGAAGCAGTAGCAATTCACCGCTAGCACAGTGCCATCCTCGTCAACCGTTCCGGCAGTGAACTGCAGCTGGGTCTGCAGGAACTCCTGCATCTTCCACTTGCCCTCGTCCCACTGGACGCCCCATAGGCGGCCAGAGCACCAATCGCCGACGAGATAGGCTTTCTTCAGCCCAGCATAGTTTGCAACGCCGAGGCCTTGCGCAGAGCAGCCCCACCCGTCCTTCAGCTTCTCAGCACCGGGATAAGGCTCCTCATGCGGATATTCGGCGACCGGCAGGACGCCCACGATGGGGCACTTCTCGCCCGGCCCCTTGTGCGGGTGGCACTTGGAAGCCTGGTTCAACCGCCAACCGTAATTCTCTCCGCCCTTAGACGAAGCAGGCTGCCAGTTGATTTCTTCCCAATGGTTCTGGCCGACATCCGCTATGAAAAGGTCGCCAGAAATTTTGTCGAAATGGAACATGTATGGATTGCGAAGGCCATAAGCCCAAATCTCAGGCCGCGCTCCGATCTTGATCTGATCGAAACCCTGTTCGGTGATCCCGAAGAGGGACATCATTTGCGGCCTGTCGGCCTTCGCGAAGGGGTTGTCTTCAGGAATCCGGTACGGAACGTCATCCGGCGTATCGACATCAATCCGCAGCAATTTGCCGAGGAGCGTATCGAGACGCTGGCCGGCGTTGAGCGGATCGCCTTCCCAACCGCCGTCGCCCTTGCCGATGTACAGCATGCCGTCCGGACCGAAGGCGATCATTCCGCCGTAGTGGTTATAGTACGGCTGCGGAATGTTCATGATCACCTTGACCGTCTTGTTCGCCTGCTCGGTCGTGATCTGGTCAGGGCTGTTCGGGTCTACGGTATAACGTGCAATGATGGAGGCGCCGTTGAAGGGCAGGGATGAATAATGAACGTAAACGTAGCCGTTTTCCTTAAATTTCGGATGGAAGGCTATCGACCATAGCCCCTGCTCGACAAATCCGGTCTGCACCTCGCTGCCGAGCGGATTTGTCACCGTCAAATCGAGAAACGGCTCGGGAAGAACTTTACCATCCTTCACGACTTTCACGCGTCCAACGCGCTCCACCACGAAAATGCGGCCAGAGCCGTCGTTGGCGACACTGACGCCAACCGGATCGTTGAACCCGTCAGCCACCTTGACGAGCGCGAGCTCCTTCGCCCCGGTGATTTTTCCGCCGGGTCGCGCAACTTGATCTGGTGAGGTGGGAATTTCCTGGGCAATTGCAGGCGCAACGAGAAAAGCCCCCAATACGGAGAGCCAGCCCAACCTAGTCACGACTTCCTCCTCCAATTAATTTAAAGATTAAAGAGGCCTCTCCCCCAGCCCTCATTTTGTTGGCGGCAGAAACTACCGCTACAGAGAGCGGCAGAAACCACCGCTACAGACTAGAGACTGCCTCTAAAAGGGTGCGTTATCAAGCTGCTTTTCATGAAGCGAGGCAGCTCGAATTTCTGCTTCGCCTTAAGGACGCCACGTCCCAAGATTCGAAGCAGCGCTCCGTCGACGACAGAGGAAAGTTGCGTAGGCACGATTGGGTGCCGTCTCACCCGTCGGAGGCATGTATCCCAGCTCGAAGTCTGGTTGAATAGCCGTGTCGGACTAGCGCCGCACCCCCTATCCACTGACCCTGAGCGCTCGTAGCCAAGTGCCCCTCCGGCGGCTCGCCCGAGCGCCCTGCCGCGGCGGTCGAGGGGCTGCCTCGAAGGCACCCTGAAGTGTGTTGAAGCCTGCATTCAGAGGCGGTTATGGGCTTTCCCTACCTTTAGCACTCTCCCCTTGACAGTGCCAAAGGTGCGACTAATTACATCGGCGAAGCGGGCGCCGCAGGCGGGCCCGCGTTTCGGAAAGCACTAGCTGGTTAGGCAATGGAGGTTGGATTCGATGAAGTTTCGGCCCCTGCATGACCGTGTTGTGGTGCGCCGCATCGAGGCAGAGGAAAAGTCAGCCGGCGGCATCATCATCCCCGACACCGCGAAAGAAAAACCTCAGCAGGGTGAGGTGCTCGCCGTAGGACCCGGCGTCCGTGATGACAAAGGCAACATCAGACCGCTCGACGTCAAGCCCGGTGATATCGTGCTCTTCGGCAAATGGTCCGGTACCGAGGTCAAGATCGACGGCGAGGAGCTGTTGATCATGAAAGAGAGCGATATCATGGGCATTCTCGAAAAAGAGGCCAAGGCGAAAGCCGCAGCCTGATCTCTTCCCATCCTTATAAATCTGTCACGAGTAGAATTCAGCCGGCGCCATGATGGCGCTCGGCAGAGGTTAGCTGTTGCCTTCGGCGCCAATTTGAAAAAGGCCGCCGAACTCAGAAAGAGCAACAATTCTTCGAGAGGAACAAGCAAGCTATGGCCGCGAAAGAGGTGAAATTTTCGCACGACGCGCGCGAGAAAATGTTGCGCGGCGTCGACATTCTTGCTGATGCCGTAAAAGTGACGCTCGGTCCCAAAGGGCGCAACGTCGTCATCGAGAAGTCTTTCGGTGCTCCGCGCACCACGAAGGACGGTGTGACGGTCGCCAAGGAGATCGAGCTTGAGGACAAGTTCGAGAACATGGGCGCGCAGATGCTGCGCGAGGTGGCGTCCAAGACCAACGACCTCGCCGGCGACGGCACCACGACCGCCACTGTTCTCGCCCAGGCCATCGTACGCGAGGGTGCCCGCTCAGTTGCCGCTGGTGCCAACCCGATGGACCTGAAGCGCGGCATCGACATGGCCGTGAACGCCATCGTTGCCGACCTCAAAAAGAACTCCAAGACCGTCACCAATAGCAGCGAGATCGCCCAGGTGGGCACGATCTCGGCCAACGGCGACGCTGAGATCGGCAAGATGATCGCCGAGGCGATGGAGAAGGTCGGCAAAGAGGGCGTCATCACTGTCGAGGAAGCCAAGAGCCTCGAGACCGAGCTCGAGGTGGTCGAAGGCATGCAGTTCGACCGCGGCTACATCTCGCCGTACTTCATCACCAATCCCGATAAAATGACGGTCGAGCTCGAGGATCCGTATATCCTCATCCACGAGAAGAAGCTGTCGTCGCTGCAGCCGCTGCTTCCGGTGCTCGAGGCCGTTGTCCAGACCGGCAAGCCGCTCCTCGTCATCGCCGAGGACGTCGAGAACGAGGCGCTCGCGACGCTGGTCGTCAACAAGCTGCGCGGCGGCTTGAAGGTCGCTGCCGTCAAGGCGCCGGGCTTCGGTGACCGCCGGAAAGCGATGCTCGAGGATATCGCCATCCTCACCAACGGTCAGGTTGTCTCCGAGGAGCTCGGCATCAAGCTTGAGAACGTGACGATCGACATGCTTGGCCGGGCCAAGCGGGTGACCATCGACAAGGACAATACCACCATTGTTGACGGCGCCGGCAAGAAGGAGAACATCGACGCCCGTATTGCTCAAATCAAGCAGCAGATCGAGGTGACCACCTCCGACTATGACCGCGAGAAGCTGCAGGAGCGTCTGGCGAAGCTCGCTGGCGGCGTTGCGGTGATCAAGGTCGGCGGTGCGACCGAGGTCGAGGTGAAGGAGCGTAAGGATCGCGTCGATGACGCCCTGCATGCGACCCGCGCGGCCGTCGAGGAAGGCATCGTCCCGGGTGGCGGCGTTGCCCTGCTGCGGTCGCTGAAGGCGCTCGATGGTCTCAACCCGGCCAACGAGGATCAGAAGACCGGCATCAACATCGTCCGCCGTGCGATCCAGGCCCCTGCGCGCCAGATCGCTGAAAACGCGGGCGAGGACGGCTCGATCATCGTCGGCAAGATCCTCGACAACAACTCGTACAACTGGGGCTATGACGCCCAGACTGGCGAGTACGGCGACCTTGTCGCCAAGGGCATCATCGACCCCACCAAGGTGGTCCGTACGGCTCTGCAGGACGCCGCTTCTGTCGCGGGCCTGCTGATCACCACGGAGGCGATGATCGCCGAAAAACCGAAGAAGCAAGCTCCTGCCCCGTCAACGCCGGGCGGGATGGACTTCTAAGGTCCTTCCGTAGTAGGGCACGCGCAATAAGCGCGTGCCCTTTTTTCGACATGAGAGCGCCGTTTACCGGACCGCGCTATCAGGCGTAAAGCTTTGATGAATAAAGGGAGGGCCCATGCCTGCATTGATCGAAGCCGAGGCTTTGAAGAAGAGCTTCGGCAGCATCAAGGCGGTCGACGGGATCTCACTGACCGTCATGCCCGGAGAGGTGCTCGGGTTTCTTGGCCCCAACGGTGCCGGCAAGTCCACCACGATGAAAATGATCACCGGCTTTCTGGAGCCGGACTCCGGGACGGCACGTATTGCGGGCCATGATGTGCAGCAGGAGCCGCTCGCCGCGAAGGCACGCCTCGGATACCTGCCCGAAGGTGCCCCCGCCTACGCGGAAATGACACCTGCCAAGTTCCTCCGCTTCATTGCAGCGATCCGCGGCTTCCGGGGAGCCGAGGCTCAAAAGCGCATCGACGCCGCTGTAGAGAAGACCGGACTTCATTCCGTTCTCGACCAGACCATCGAAACACTCTCGAAAGGCTTCAAACGCCGGGTCGGCATTGCCCAGGCAATCCTCCACGATCCCGACGTGCTCATCATGGATGAGCCGACGGACGGACTCGATCCCAACCAGAAGCATCAGGTTCGCGAGCTGATTCGCGAGATGGCCCGTAGCAAGGCCATCATCGTGTCGACCCACATCCTCGAAGAGGTCGAAGCCGTCTGCAGCCGTGCCGTCGTCATCGACAAGGGGCGCATCGTTGCCGACGGCACTGCTGAGGACCTGCGCCAGCGCGCACCCAACCATGGCGCCATTGCGATCCGCGTCGCGTCGTCCCACGCCGATCTGGTCCGGCAGACGCTGGAGCGCTTCTCCTCGATTGCAGCCGTCGAGACGGTGAGCAAGGTCAACGGGCATCTCCAGCTTCGGGCGCTGCCGAAGGTCGGGATGTCGATCGCTGCCGAGGTCACGCAGGCCATCCGTGAGTCCGCGATCGCCGTTGAGGAGATCTACATCGAGCGCGGCAAGCTCGACGATGTCTTCCGGCAGATCACGACGTCGGATCAGGGAGACCGCCATGCTTGAGAGCCTGAAGCGCACCTGGATCATCACCAAGCGCGAGTTCGGCGCTTACTTTGCGACGCCGCTGGCGCTCGTCTTCCTCATCATCTTTGTCGCGCTCACCGGCGCGTTTGCCTTCTACGTCGGCAACTTCTTCGACCGTAATCAGGCCGACCTGACGAGCTTCTTCGTCTATCACCCCTGGCTGTTCCTGCTGCTCGTGCCGGCCGTTGCCATGCGGCTCTGGGCGGAGGAACGGAAGACGGGCACCATCGAGCTTCTGATGACCCTGCCGATCTCGCCAAGCGATGCCATCCTCGGCAAGTTCCTGGCCGCTTGGGCGGTCATTGGCGTGGCCCTGGTGCTGACCTTCCCCATGTGGATCACGGTCAACATTCTGGGGACCCCGGATAACGGCGTCATCCTCACGAGCTACGTCGGCAGCTTCCTGACCGCAGGAGCATTCCTGGCCATCGGCTCGTGCATATCAGCCCTGACCAAGAACCAGGTCATCGCCTTCATTGTCGCGGCGGCGGTCTGCTTCCTGCTGCTGATGAGCGGCCTTGATCTGGTGCTCAATGCCTTCCGTGTCTGGGCGCCTCAGTTCGTCGTCGCAGCCATCCAGAGCCTGAGCTTCCTGTCCCACTTCGAAGACTTTTCGAAGGGGATCGTCAGCCTGCCGGCTTTGATCTTCTACGCGTCGGTGATCGTGTTCGCGCTCTTCGCGAACCGGATCATCATCGATCAGAAGAAAGCGGCTTGAGCGGAGGAAGTGCCCAATGGCTACAGAGCGTACACCCCTTTCTGAGAAGGTCACCGGGTGGCTTACCCGCGTGCCGCGGCACACGCTCGCCTGGACGGGCCTCGCCCTTGCAGGGATCGTTTTCCTCTCGATCAATCTGATCAGCGCCACAGCCTTACGATCGGTAAAGGCCGACTTCACGAAGGAGGGCCTTTACACGATTTCCGAAGGAACCCGTAAGGCGCTGAGCCAGATCGAGGAGCCGATCGATATCCGCGTCTACTACTCGAACAAGCTCGGCGAGGCTGCGCCGTCCTTCGCCAAGAACTTCGAGCGGGTCAAAACGCTTCTCGAGCAGTATCGCTCGATCTCCGGCAACAAGCTCAGGGTCTCCTACATCGATCCCGAGCCGTTCTCCGATGCCGAGGACCGCGCCGTTGCTGCGGGCCTGCGGGGCATTCGCCTCAACCCCGAAGGCGACCTCGGTTACTTCGGAATGGTCGGGGCCAACTCCACCGACGACGTCGAGATCATCGGCTTCTTCGCGCCAGAACGTGAGCGGTTCATCGAATACGACGTCACCAAGCTGATCTATTCGCTGGCTAACCCGAAGAAGCCGGTCATCGGCCTCCTCTCCACGCTGCCCATCGAAGGCGGGCTCAATCCAATGATGGGCATGCGGGGGCCGCCGCTGCCGCCGCAGATGGTGATGCAGCAAATTCGCGAGGTCTTCGAGGTCAAGAGCCTGAGCAAGGAGCTGGACGAGATACCCGAGGACGTCGATGTGCTGATGATCGTCCAGCCTGATGGGCTGCCGGCCAAGACCGTTTACGCCATCGACCAATTCGCTCTGAAGGGCGGGCGAATTCTGGCTTTCGTCGATCCCGTGCCGGAGACGCTGCAACCGCCCTCGCCCATGTTCATGGGAGCCAACCCGAATTTTGATGAGTTCGGAAAGCTGCTCAAAGCCTGGGGCGTCGAGTTCGATGTCAAGCAGGTCGCCGGCGACATCGAGCACGCTCGGCGCGTGCAATTCGGTGGCGGAGTGAATAATGTCGTCACCGACTATGTCGCCTGGCTCTCATTGGACAGCAGCAATTTCGACCAAGGCGATGTCCTCTCCGCCGGCATCGAGCGGCTCAACCTTGCTTCGACAGGTTTCCTCAGCCCAGCTGAGGGAGCTACCACGAAGCTCGCGCCAGTGGTCCAGACCAGCTCGCAGGCGGCCAGTATTCCGACAGAGAAGATCTCGCCCATGCCGGATGCGGTCGCTCTGCTGCGGGAGTACAAGCCCGGCGGCAAGCCGCTGGTGATTGCGGCGCGGATCTCCGGCCAAGCCAAGACGGCTTATCCCGACGGTCCGCCCAAGGAAGAAAAGAAGGACGAAAAGGCTGAGGACAATAAGTCCGAAGATTCCGGAAAAGCGGCCGATGCTAGCGCCTCGGAATCCCAAAAGTCCTCGGCAGAGCATCGGACCGAGGGGAACATCAACGTCCTCCTGGTCGCGGATACCGACCTTCTGAGCGACCAGTTCTGGGTCGATGTTCGCGAGTTCCTCGGTCAGCAGATCGCCATCCCCAACGCGCACAATTCGGCGTTTGTGGTCGGAGCGCTGGAGAACCTCTCCGGATCTGATGCTCTGCTCACGTTGCGCGGCCGCGGCGTCGTCGACCGGCCATTCGAGCTCGTGGCCGAAATCCGCCGCGACGCGGAGCGCCGCTATCGCGAGAAGGAGCAGGCGCTGACGGCGAAGCTCAAGGAGCTGCAAGATCAGCTTGCCCAGCTCGAGCGCGTCGGCGAAGGCGAAACGATCATCCTGACAGATAAAGAGCGCGAGGCCATCGAACGGTTCCGCGCTGAGATGCTGGCTGTTCGCCGAGATCTGCGTGAGGTGAAGCGAGCGCTGCGCGAGGACATCGACCGCCTCGATGCCTGGCTGAAATTCGCCAATATCGGCGCGGTGCCGTTGCTGCTCGGCGTTGGCGCTACGTGCTGGGCGCTCCTGCGTCGCAGGCGCAAGAGCTGACGACGCCAGTCATTGCTGGGAGATCACGACCATGAAGCCCAAGACGTTCGTGATAACTGCACTGGCCGCTGTCGTATCCAGCATCGCCGCAGTCATCGTCTACACGACGCACAATCAATGGGATCAGGGTCGCATCGCGGGCGAGAAGCTGGTCCCGGCACTGGCGTCGGGTGAGGCCGACGTCCGCAGCCTCGTCATCAGCCACGAGGGTGAAACGATCACGCTCGAAAGCAATGCCGACGGCCAGTGGACGCTCAAGGAACGGGATGGCTACCCAGCCGATCCCGACAAGGTACGCTCCTTGCTCGTGAAGCTGGCCCAGGCCGAGCTGATCGAAGCGAAAACGCGGATGCCGGACCGCCACGCCCTCCTCGAGCTGGAGGACCCGTCGGCCGAAGGGGCCAAGTCCCGCTCGCTCAAGATTTTGGACGGCAACGGAAACGTCGTTGCTGATCTGATCATTGGCAAGCGGCACTGGGAGGCGTTTGGCACGGGCAAGAGCGGCACGTACGTCCGTAAGGCTGGGGATGCGCAGACTTGGCTCGCCAACGTCGAGTTCAACCTTTACGCGCGCATCCGCTCTTGGATTGAGCCGAAAATCTTCGATACGGAGAGCAGCAACATCCAGTGGCTGACCGTTCACATCCCCGGCGAAGAGACCCTGAGGATCGAGCGCGAGGCCGGCGATGATGGCAAAGCCAAGTTCGTCGGTTTTCCCGACGACGTGAAGCTCAAGGATGCCTCCGCGGCGGACGGTATTCTGCGCGCAGCAGCTTATATCGACGCGGACGACGTCCGAAAACTGGACAGCCCGCCTTCGGGCGACGTGAACGTTGTCTCATTCGCTACGAAGGACGGGCTCGAGGTGACGCTCTGGCTGCGCAAGGACGGTGACGATTACTGGCTCTCGTTGGCAGCGACCGGCGATGGTGACGCCAAGGAGACTGCTGAGAAAATCACTCGCCAGACCAAAGGCTGGGAGTACAAGATCTCCAACAGCAAGGCCGGCTCGTTGCTGAAGCGCCGCGCAGATCTGATCGAGAGCAGCTGATCTTCAGAGCGAGAGAGAAATGACCAAGCGCGCCGGACCTCCGGCGCGCTTTATTATTGAGGATTTTTTCGAAAATCGTTTTGGGGCCTCTGAAACGGCTTAGGCGACAATCCGCAACTGAACCAGAATCCGACCGACTACAGCCCATCTGCGCCGAACCGGCGCATCTGCTCAGGTGGGCCTTGACGTTTGACAAGTGCTGTCCGATAAGCCTCATCTCAAGTTCAGCGGTCTACTTCTGATGTCTCAAACATGATTTCTGCCGCGCAGCTTCGTGCGGCGCGGGCTCTGCTCGGGATCGATCAGCGCAAGCTGGCCGAGATGGCGGGCCTGTCTCTGCCGACCATCCAGCGCATGGAAGCGAGCGAAGGCGTGATCCGCGGCAACGTGGATTCGCTCACCAAGCTCGTCTCTGCACTGAATGCCGCGGGCATCGAGTTGATCGGTGAGAACGCCCCAAGCGTGGGCAAAGGTCGGGGCGTTCGCCTCATGGAATGAAAGACAAACAGGGGACGATGACCGGGCCTAACGCCCTCCTGCCCGGCCACAGCCTAAAGATGCGGAGATAAGTGCAAATGGCGATCGGTGCGGTGCTCACGTGCGTGGCGGCACTGCTTGCGCTCGCGGCGGTCGGTGTGGTCGGGCACAACAGACCCATCGCCACTCGCATCGTTTACTCCGCTTCTCTCGCTCTCTCCTCGGTCATCCTGATCGTTGCGATCGTCCGGCTGCTGACGTGGCCCGGCCCGGATCCCGCGACCACTCTGCCCATCGGGCTGCCCTGGATCGGTGCGCGATTTCGAATCGATGCTCTTTCGGCTTTCTTTCTCATCGTCGTCAATTTCGGCGCCGCTGCCGCGAGCCTTTATGCACTCGGCTACGGTGAGCACGAGCAGCAACCCGGACGAGTGCTGCCGTTCTATCCGGCGTTTCTTGCCGGAATGAATGTCGTCGTACTCGCCGATGATGCCTTCAGCTTCCTCGTCGCCTGGGAGTTCATGTCGCTCGCCTCCTGGGCGCTCGTCGTGGCGCACCATCAGGAGGCGGAGAACACGCGCGCGGGCTACATCTACCTGCTGATGGCGAGCTTCGGCACGCTGACGCTGCTCCTCACGTTCGGTCTGCTTGCCGGCCCGGCCGGCGGTTACGGGTTTACTGATATCCGCGCGGCCGAGCACGCGGCCTGGCTGCCCGGCCTTGTCCTCGCGCTGGCGCTGATCGGTACTGGATCGAAGGCGGGTCTCGTACCGCTGCATGTCTGGCTGCCCCTTGCCCACCCTGCCGCTCCGAGCCACGTGTCGGCACTGATGAGCGGCGTGATGACGAAGGTCGCCGTCTATGGCTTCGTGCGCATCGTCTTCGACCTGCTCGGAGGGCCGAGCTGGTGGGCGGGCATGATCGTGCTTGCTCTCGGAGGCATCACCGCCGTCATGGGCGTGCTTTACGCCTTGATGCAGCACGACCTGAAGCGGCTGCTCGCCTACCACACCGTCGAGAACATCGGGATCATCTTCATCGGGCTGGGGCTCGCACTTGCCTTCGGCGCCAATGGCATGCAAGCAGCGGCAGCATTGGCGCTCACCGCGGCGCTCTTCCACGTGCTCAATCACTCGCTGTTCAAGAGCCTGCTGTTCTTCGGCGCAGGCGCCGTGCTGACGGCCACGGGCGAGCGTGACATGGAGCACCTTGGCGGCCTTATTCATCGGATGCCGCTGACGAGCTTCGCGTTTCTCGCCGGTTGCGTCGCGATCTCGGCGCTGCCGCCGCTCAACGGCTTCGTCTCGGAGTGGCTGACGTTCCAGGCGATCTTGCAAAGCCCTGAGCTGCCGCAGTGGGGCCTGAAGATCCTGGTGCCCGCGGTGGGCGGGCTGCTGGCACTTTCGGCAGCGCTTGCCGCCACCTGCTTCGTCAAGGCGTTTGGCGTGACCTTCCTCGGCCGGCCACGCTCTGGGGCGGCGATGAGGGCCGAGGAGGTCGACGAGTTCTCGCTCAGCACCATGCTGGGGCTCGCCGTGCTCTGCCTCATCCTCGGCATTCTGCCCGGCCTTGTCATCGACGCGCTGGCGCCGGTTACGCTGTCCCTGACTGGCGGGCGGATGCCCGCGCAATTGGGCGTGGCATGGCTCTCAATCGTCCCGATCGCCGAAAGCCGGAGCTCCTATAATGGGCTCCTGGTGTTCCTTTTCATCGCCATCTCGGCCTGGGTAGCGGTGCTGGTCATCCACCGCTACGCCTCCCACGCGTTGCGGCGAGGGCCCGCCTGGGACTGCGGCTACCCCGATTTCAGTCCGGTCACACAGTATACGGCCAGCAGCTTCGCCCAACCCATCCGTCGCGTCTTTGGCACGCTCGTCTTCCGCGCCCGCGAGCAGGTCGAGATGCCACCGCCTGGCAGCCCTGAGCCGGCGCATCTCACCGTCAAATTGCGGGATCTCGTTTGGGACGGCGCCTACGTGCCGATTGCCGACGCCGTCAGCTTGGCTGCGGATCGCCTCAACGTTCTGCAGTTCCTGACCATCCGGCGCTACCTCAGCCTCGTCTTCCTCGCGCTCGTCGCGCTGCTCCTGGTGCTGGCCTTATGATCCTCCTCGAGCTTCTCGTCCAAGGCGTGCAGATGGCGCTGGTGCTCGCGCTGGCACCGCTGCTCACCGGCTTCGTGCGCAAGGTGAAGGCGCGCTTGCTCCGGCGTCGGGGCCCGCCGTTGCTGCAGCCCTACCGCGATCTCCTGCGTCTGCTGCGGAAAGAAGTCGTACTGGCGGAGAACGCCTCGTGGCTGTTCCGTGTGGCGCCATACATGATCTTCGCTGCGACCTGGGTCGCAGCCGCGCTCGTGCCGACCTTCGCGACGGGCCTTCTGTTCAGCTGGACAGCGGACCTGATCGCGATCATCGCGCTCCTGGCCAGCGCGCGGTTTTTCCTGGCACTGGCCGGCATGGACGTCGGCACCAGCTTCGGCGGCATCGGGTCGAGCCGCGAGATGATGATCTCGTCGCTCGCCGAGCCCGCGATGTTGCTCATCGTCTTCACCGTGGCGCTGGTGGCCGGCTCGACCCAGCTGTCGACAGTAGCCGCTTACATGACCCTGCCCGAAGTCGGCCTGCGCGTCTCGCTGGCACTCGCGCTGTTCGGCCTCATCATGGTGGCTATTGCCGAGAACGCGCGCATTCCGGTCGACAATCCGGCGACCCATCTCGAGCTGACCATGGTGCACGAGGCGATGGTGCTGGAGTACTCGGGCCGCCACCTCGCGATGATCGAGTTCGCGGCCTCTCTCAAGCTCCTGCTCTACGTCTCGCTCATTGCCTGCCTGTTCGTGCCCTGGGGAATGGCGTCACCGGGCGCTGGTCCGACCGCCTACGTCGTGGGCATCGTCACCTACGTGGCGAAGCTGGCTGCCGGCGGGTTTCTGCTCGCCCTGTTCGAGACGGCCATCGCCAAGATGCGGGTGTTCCGCGTGCCCGAGTTTCTCGGCGGTGCGCTGATGCTGGGCCTCCTGGGCACGCTTTTGCTGTTCGTCTCGCGGAGTCTCTGATGGACCGCCTCGCCTTTGACATCGCGCATCTCCTCGCCGGCGGGCTCGTGCTCGTCAGCCTGACGATGCTCTACCAGGACCGCCTCAACGCGCTCCTCAATGTCTACGCCCTACATGCCTTCGTGCTGGCGCTCTCAGTGGCCTGGCAGGCATTCATCCAGGATGCGCCCCATCTTTACGTCACCGCGGCGATCGCCCTCCTGTTCAAGGCGATCGTCATTCCCGTGGCCCTGCACCGCATCATCCAACGCCTCGGCATCCACCGCGAAATCGAGCCGGTAATCGGCATTGGGCTGACGATGCTCGCCGGCATCGGGCTCGTCGCGCTCTCGATCGTCGTGATGCTGCGAGTGACAGAGGATGCTGCGCCCTTGGCACGCCAGGACCTCGCCTTCTCCCTGTCGGTGGTGTTGCTCGGGCTCCTCGTCATGGTCACGCGGCGTAATGCGGTAAGCCAGGTGGTCGGCTTCATGTCGATGGAGAATGGCCTCGTGCTTGCCGCCACAGGTGCGAAGGGCATGCCGCTGGTCGTCGAAATCAGCGTCGCGTTCTCGATCCTGATCGCCTTCATCGTGATCGGCATCTTCCTGTTCCGCATCCGCGAGCGCTTCGACACGGTCGATATCCGCGCGCTCGATCAGTTCCGGGGTGAGCGCAGATGAGCGAGTTTCTCATGCCCGATCTCGCGCTCGAACCGGTGACGGCGCTGCTGCTGATTCCCGGTATTTCAGCAATCGTCCTTGCGCTGCTGCCGGGATATAAGCTGACGGCACGCCTTAATGTGCTCGCCGCGGGGCTGACCTTCCTCTCCTCCCTGTGGCTTCTGGTGGCGCGGCCGGAGACTGGCACTTACCTGCTGGTCGACGATCTCAACATCGTTTTCGTCGTGCTCGGCACGTTCGTTGGCTTCACGACGAGCGTGTTCAGCGCGAGCTACATCGGCCATGAGCTGGACATCGGGCGGCTCACACCGGCGAACTTGCGCTTCTATCACGCGATGTATCAGGCGCTGATGTTCGCCATGAACCTCGCGCTGCTGGCCAACAACATCGGCCTCATGTGGGTGGCCGTGGAGCTTGCGACGCTCACCACGGTGCTGATGGTCGGCATCTATCGCACGCACGAAGCGCTAGAGGCGGCGTGGAAGTATTTCATCCTCAGCAGTGTCGGCATCGCGCTCGCGCTCTTCGGCACCATCCTGGTCTACATGGCGGCGCAGCCGGTCATGGGCGCAGGCCAGGACGCGATGGTCTGGACATCGCTGATCACGAAGGCGGCCGAGTTCAGCCCGGACCTGCTGAACCTCGCCTTCATCTTCCTGATGCTCGGCTACGGCACGAAGGTCGGCCTGGCGCCGCTGCATGCGTGGTTGCCCGACGCGCATGCGGAAGGCCCGACGCCGATCTCGGCAGTCCTTTCAGGCCTGCTGCTGAACGTGGCGCTTTACGCGGTGCTGCGGTTCAAGATGCTGCTGGCGGCCAATCCCGATGCCATCTCGCCCGGGCCGCTGATGGTGGTGCTCGGCCTCGTATCGCTGATCTTCGCGGCGTTCATGCTCTATCGACGGCGCGACATCAAACGCATGTTCGCCTACTCGTCCATCGAGCACATGGGCATCATCACCTTCGCGTTCGGCATGGGAGGGCCGCTCGCCAACTTTGCCGGGCTGCTGCACATGACCATGCACAGCCTGACCAAGTCCGCGATCTTCTTCGCCGTGGGTCACGTCGCGCAGGTCAAGGGCACACAGAAGATGGCGGAGATTCGCGGGCTGACGCAGAGCCACCCCGCGCTCGGCTGGGGCCTCGTAGTCGGCGTCGTCGCCATCGCCGGACTGCCACCGCTCGGCATCTTCATGAGCGAGTTCCTGATCGTCAGCTCGACCTTCGCGCGGGAGCCATTGCTAGCGGTTCCGCTGGTGTTCGGACTGCTCGTGGCGTTCGGCGCTCTCGTGCTCAGGATGAGCGATATCGCCTTCGGTAAGCCCACCGGCAATCTGGGTCCGGTCGAAGCCTCTTACGTGCCGCTCTACGCCCATCTGGCGCTGGTGCTCATCGCCGGTATCTATTTGCCAGGACCACTCGTCACCTGGTTCCAGAACGTGGCGCGGCTGCTCGGATAGCGAAATGAGTTTGCGAGATACCATATCGGCCAACGCTACCCTCGCGCCGCAGAAACCTTGGCCACGCCTGGTCGTTGCCGAGGACGGCTGGCGCCGCTGCGCCCGGGAGCTCGGAACCGGCAACGCGACGCTCCTCGGCTATTGGAGCGATGGCGAAGCCGTGCACATGGCTCTCATCGCGCCGGAGGGAGACACCGGCGAACCTGGCGCGCCCTTCGTCGTCAGCCTGCCCTGCCCGGATGGGCGCTTTCCCTCCGTCGCCAGCGTCCACCCGCCGGCATTGCGGCTCGAACGGACGATCCGCGATATGTTCGGGCTCATGCCCCTCGGGCTTCAAGACAAGCGGCCCTGGCTCGATCACGGCCGGTGGGGCGTTCAATATCCGCACGGGTTACGATCAAGCGCGCCAGCCGAGGGCCTCGATTACCCGTTTTTGCCAGCTGAAGGCCCGCCGATGCATCAGATCCCGGTCGGCCCCGTACACGCGGGCATCATCGAGCCGGGACATTTCCGCTTCACGGCCAACGGCGAAACCATCGTCCGGCTTGAGGAGCGACTGGGCTACGTCCACAAAGGCACCGAGTCGCTCATGTTCGGCGCGCCGATCGAGCGCGCGGCCAAGCTGGCTGGGCGCGTTTCCGGCGACAGCACAGTCGCATACGCGATTGCCTTCGCACGGGCCGTGGAGGCCGCAGTCGACATCGAAGTGCCACCGCGGGCAATATGGCTCCGTGCTGTGATGGCCGAGCTGGAGCGCATCGCCAACCATCTCGGCGATATCGGCGCGATCTGTAACGACGCCGCGTTCTCGCTGATGCTCGCCCACTGCGGCGCTTTGCGCGAGCGCGTTCTGCGCACAGCAGATGCCTGCTTCGGCCATCGCCTGATGATGGACCGCGTTATTCCTGGCGGCGTTGCTTGCGACCTTGATGACAACGGGGTGGCCGCGATCCGCTCCTTAATTGCACAAATTCGTCGCCAATTTCCCGAATTGGTGGAGCTTTACGATAATACCACCTCCCTGCAAGATCGCACGGTCACAACAGGCATTCTGAACCCTGGTCTCGCGCACCAATACGGTGCAGGCGGATATATTGGCCGTGCTTCAGGCCGCGGGTTCGACGCGCGGCAATGGCCCGGTTATCCGCCGTATTCCGAGCTTTCCTTCGAGATTCCGACGCGAACCGCGGGAGATGTGGACGCTCGAGTCTGGATCCGCATCGATGAGGTCTATCAGAGCCTGACGCTGCTCGAGCATTTTCTCGAGACCCTGCCTCCGGGTCGCGTCCTCACCAGAATTGAGGCAACGAACCGCGGCTCCCAGGAAGGCATTGCCTTGGTCGAAGGCTTCCGGGGAGACATCCTGGTCTGGGTGCGGCTGGCCGAGGACGGGACCATCGCACGCTGCCATTTGCGCGATCCGTCTTGGTTCCAATGGCCGCTGCTCGAGGCCGCCATCGAAGGCAACATCGTCGCCGATTTCCCGCTGATCAACAAATCCTTCAACTGCTCCTATTCGGGGCATGACTTGTGACGGCTTAAATGCGTAAGCTCCTTTTCAAGAATTTGGTTCGTCGCACACTCACCGAGCCGCGCCCGCCCGCGGATGACGCCATGCTTGCCGAGCTGGCAGAACGGCTGGAGGCAAGCGCGCGCCGGGCGCTTGGCCGCAGCCTCGCCATCCGTGAGGTAGACGCCGGCTCCTGCAATGGCTGCGAGCTGGAAATTCACGCGCTCAACAACGTCTATTACGATCTCGAGCGTTTCGGCCTGCGCTTCGTCGCTTCGCCTCGCCACGCCGACGTGCTGCTGGTGACTGGGCCGGTGACGAAAAACATGCGTGAAGCCTTGGAGCGGACCTATAACGCGACTCCCGATCCGAAGTGGGTCGTGGCGGTTGGGGATTGCGCGGTAGACGGCGGACTATTCGCCGGCAGCTACGCGTGTGTCGGCGGCGTTTCGCAGGTCATCCCGGTCGACCTGCATATCCGCGGCTGCCCGCCAAGCCCGGTGGCGTTGCTGAAAGGGCTGATCGCTCTTGTCGAAAGCAAGCAAGTTGCCGGAACTATAGAGCTCAAGCGCTAGGTCGCTGGATATTTAGCTAAACGTTTGCACCTACTTTCGAGCGATCACCTCAGTGGTAGCTCAATCAAGCAATGCAATCCCTCTGGCTCGAAGCGAACGTTGGCCTCACCTTCCACTGCACCACCAATTGTCCGCTCAATCAGCGACATGCCGAATCCGCGTGCTTCCGGAGGGTAAACGGGCGGGCCACCCAATTCGCGCCAACTCATCTTCAGCATGGACTTCTTGTCCTCCTTTTGCACGACCCAAGATAGCTCAACGCGGCCGGTGGGAACTGAAAGCGCCCCATGCTTTTGCGCATTCGTGCCAAGCTCGTGCAGCACCAGACCCAAATTGAGCGCCACTTGCGGAGGAAGCCAGACTTCGGGCCCATCAAACGCAATCTGCCCAGCGCCACAGGCGGAAGAGAGCTGCTCTCGAATGAGATCCGTCAAATGAGCGCCCTGCCAAGTCGTCTCATTCAGCAGCTTGTATGCGTTGGCAATGGCCTGTATCCGCCCTTTGAAGTCCTGAACGAACGTCTCCGGGTCCTTTGCGCTGCGTAGCGTCTGAGTGGCGATAGCTTGAACCACTGAAAGCGTATTGCGAACGCGATGGTTCAGCTCGCCCATGAGGAGCCGCTGCTGCTCCTCCCAATTGTGCCGCTCAGTGATGTCGATCGCTGCGCCAATGGTTCTGATGGGACGCCGATCTTTCCCCTCGCCCTCAAAGAAAGTTTGAGACTTCACGCTGATCCAGCGAATTTCGCCGGTATCTTTCAGTAAGCGGAAAACCTGCTCGAACTCTCCGTTACCGGTGGGATCGTGCGCCTTGGCCATAGCCGCGCGAAACGCCTCGCGATCCGCCGGATGGACAGCCATGATCGCATCTTCAATGGTCGCCTTTTCGGGGCACACCTCTGACCACGGATCTCGCGAAAGATTGACCGTACCCGTAATTTGATCGAAATCGAAAAAGCCGACCCCAGCCAATTGAGTGGCAATGGCCAGGCGCTCCTCGCTCAATTTCAGCTGCTTCTCTGCTTCCTTGCGTCCCGTTATGTCCCGATGGGCTTCGAGGACGAGCATACGATCGTTAACCTGCGCAGGATCGATACGCACTTCGACGATCACTTGACGGCCATCGCGGGTGGTCTGAACGACCTCTCCAGTCCAAGATTCTCCGGATCGGAGCAGCGCAATAACTTCAGAGGTTGGCAACGGAAACTTTGATGCCAGCAACTTATAGGGAGCTTCACCGAGCGCCTCTTTTTTCGAATAGCCGTACAGTTGCTCGCAGCCCCGATTCCAATGGGTGACACCGTCCTCAATTTGCCAGGAGAAGATCGGTTCGAGCGATTGATCTATGATGCGCTGCTGTTCCAAGATCTCGCGCTCATGCAATCGCGCCTCTGTGACGTCGCGAGTAATTCCGAACATGCGAAGAGGTTGCCCGTCTGGTCCGTAATCGGGCTCGGCCTCCATTTCGAAGATACGCTCCTCGCCATTCTCGCGATGTATCCGATAGGACGATACGAACCTTTTCCCGGTTTCGATCGCTTCCCGCGACTCGGCACGCAGCCGTTCAAGATCATCAGGGTGAACCAGCTGTAACATCCGTTCCGTGGTAAGCTCGGCGTTTTCGTCGCCTAAGAACATCCGCCGAGCCTCAGCAGACCAGCTCAGTTGCGCAGCGGGAATGTTGTAGCTCCAATGCCCAAGACGGCCGACCCGCTGAGCCCGCTCGAGCAGGTCCAAGCTCCGGCGCAGCTCGTCCTCCACGCGCTTGCGCTCGGTAATGTCGATACCGGACAGTACGAGAAGCTTGATCCGGCCGTTCTGGTCCCGGACAGGCCGCATTATCAAATCGATGACGATGGTCTCGCCCCCGGCGGTGCGGCCTGATATGTCGAATCGCGCCGATGCCCCCTGAGCGCCCTCCCCGATGGCTTCTTGGAGCCTGCCTGCGACGGCTGAGTCGTAGGTGAAGAAAGACAGGTCCCACACCTTGCGACCGACTACGTCCCCGCGGCAGGCACCTGAGACTTCCAATGCCGTCTCATTGACCTCGATGACCGTCCCGTCCGGTTCCAAAACCCCGACGAACGCTGAAACGTGATCAATAATATCGCGAGAGAGCACCAGTGATTGGCTCGCCAAATGCATCGAACGCTTACATGACTGACCGCGGCATCAATAGAACGCGCTGGGTTCCCAAACCGTTCTTGAGACGTAGCGTCCCAAAAATCGAACCTTCGCGCTGACAGCTTCCGGTTGTGTTGCAGGTTGAGCACAAGCTCCGGTAATCAACACAGAGGATCGTCAGTCGTGGAACCAAACCAGCCCATCGAGGTTATCGATGTGCCCACTGGTCATGCCCCCTAGTCTCGATCGGTGGCACGGGGCGCCTCGCGGTCTCCCCCCGACGGGGCGCCCATCTCGTGTTTCGTCTCTACTCTTAGCACACGGCAGCCGGGAGCGCATCGGCCATTGCTGGGTAGCCGCGCGCTGCCGATTCTGCTTCCAACTAGGCTCGATCTCGGACCTGATGAACCTCGATGATGTTGCCGTCGGGATCGTAGAAGAAAATCTGCTCCCACCCGTTCATCGCCCAGGCGCCATAATCGGAGTACGGGATCCCCTTCTCCTCCAGGTGCCGCTTGAATGCTTCGAGATCGTCGGTTCGGAAGGCGATGTGGCCTCGCTCCAACGGGTTGATGGCTTGACCGGTTCGGAAGGTGACACCCAAGTCCTTCTCCGCCAGGTGGATCTGAGTATGGCCGTCAGTGACGAACCCGACGTTGCCAGCATACCCTTGGGAGACGACCCGGGTTGCCTGCAGGGAGGGCTCGTGCTCCAGGCCTAGAACTGTCCGGTAGAACTCTGTCATTCCGGACACATTGGTCGTGCAGAAGTTTACGTGGTGCAGCTTTAGCTTCATCGGCTTTCAACCTGGCAATCTCGTTGCAACTCCGAGACTGTACGCCAGTAAGCGATCCTCGCCCAACCTCCATCTGCGCTGGGGGGTTAGGACGCAGCCCACGGGACCAACGGGCAAGTCTCTCAATTCTTGACCGACGGCTCGGTACCTCCGAGAACTGCGTCTGCGTATCTCAGCCGGAAATCCCTTCGCAAGCGCGCCTGTCTGGGTGTCCATTCGTGCTCTGAGCCACAAAACGGGCAGCGTGATTTCAACCTGAGGTCGGGAAGAGCATTGAAACTGAATTCGTCCGTTTCAATTCCGACAGAGAAATCCTTTCCTGTGACATTGCATTTAATGACAACGGTACCCATAGGGCTCCCCCAGGGCAAAAAATGGCGAACTTGATCAGCCATGTCATCGCGCGGATGTGAACATAACCACAGACTGTAAAACTTCGCCACCAAGCGCTTGAGAGGCGGTTAATTCATTGCAACTGCTTACCTCTTGAGTATTATGCGCCGACCGTGAATTGAGCTGGCGTCGACTGCCGGAGCACTCGGACATAGACGTTATCATTCGCGACCAATGGATAGAGACACCCATAGGGGAGATCAGAATGGCGTTGCAAATCAATAGTATCGCACCAGATTTTGAGGCTGAGACCACAGAGGGCCGGATCCGCTTCCATGAATGGATTGGCGATTCCTGGTGCGTTCTCTTTTCACATCCGAAAGATTTCACGCCGGTTTGCACGACCGAGCTCGGCACGATGGCGAAACTCAAACCGGAATTCGATCGGCGGAATGTCAAAATAATCGGTTTGAGCGTCGACCCCGTCGACAGCCACAAGAAGTGGTCCGTCGATATCGAAGAGACGACAGGAGCCGCGCCAAACTACCCAATGATCGCGGACTCCGACCTCTCCATATCGAAGCTTTACGGCATGCTGCCTGCCGATGCTGGTGACACCTCGGAAGGCCGGACGCCGAACGACAACGCAACAGTGCGGAATGTTTTCATCATCGGACCGGACAAGAAGATCAAGCTGATCCTCGTCTACCCGATGAGCACGGGCCGGAATTTCGACGAAATCCTGCGGGTCATCGACTCGTTGCAGCTCACCGCGAAGCACAGTGTTGCGACGCCAGCCAACTGGCGGCAGGGCGATGAGGTCATCATCGCCGGCTCGCTGTCGGATGATGAGGCACGCAAGAAATTCCCGCAGGGCTGGAAAGCTCCGAAGCCCTACATCCGCATCGTGCCCCAGCCGCAATAAATTGTTAAAGCGAGTAGGCGCCATATGATGGCGCCTACTTTTTTGTCAGAATTTCCGCCGGCATCCCTCTGATTGCAAGCTCTTCAGCGCCTTTGTTGCCAGTGGCGCTGCCGTCCTCACCGCGGACCGCGAACCAGCCGGAACTCTCCTCTTCATCTAGGGCGGAGGTTCATTTCCATTTGCTGGCACGAAGGATTGGTCTAGGCGTTCACGAGTAAGTTGGGACGTAGCAGTCGCGGTCGATTTGGATGGCAGAGGCACCAGGCGACGATCAGAGGCTACAATTTGGGCCACTGCCCCGCTTCCTCATTCTTTACGGCCTCCTTTATGCTGCCTTCGGCGTAGCCTCCCCTTACCTCCCCGCTTTCATCGAGACGCGCGGAATTTCAACCGGCCAGATTGGCTTGGTTTTCGCGACAGGCACCGCGGTTCGCCTGCTTTCAGCGCCTCTTGCGGGCCGCATAGCCGACCGCTGGCGCGCGCGGCGCGAAGTCGTAGCAGCCTGCGCTGTGGGCGGCGCGACGGCAGCGTTGCTTTACCTCTTGGTCTGGGATTTTTGGGCCATCCTTCTCGTGAGCCTAGTACAAGCCGTCGCGCTCGCCCCGCTCGCGCCGCTGACCGACGCGCTTGCCGTCGTGGCTGCCCATCGCCCACGCGTGGGATTCGAGTATGGCTGGGTGCGAGGAACCGGCTCTGCGGCTTTTATCGTTGGGTCGATCGCGGTGGGGTGGGCCATAGCTTCCTTCGGATTGCCGTCGATCTTATTGTGGCAGGCAGCGCTCCTCCTTGGAGCGGCCGCGGCGACAGCGCTGGTGCCCGAAATCACTGCTGAGGTACGAGAAGGCCCCGCGATTGAGCGCGAAGGCGCGCGGGTTCTATGGCACTCAAACGTCTTTTGCAAAGTGGTGCTCGCAGCGGCCCTGATCCTCGGTAGTCATGGCATGCATGATACCTTCGCCATGATCCGCTGGAACGCAGCAGGCATTGGTCCGCAAATCGCCGGCCTGCTATGGTCAATGGCAGTCGTAGCGGAGGTCGTCGTCTTCTTTCTCATCGGGCCAGCGCTCGTTCGGCGACTGACGCCGTCAGGCTGCATTGCGCTCGCAGCACTGGCCGGAGCATTCCGCTGGGCCGTTGCCGCGGTAACTGCGGACGCAATTGTCTTGGCGGTTATCCAGCCCCTGCACGGAATTACGTTCGCGCTGCTTCACCTAGCGTGTATGCGGCTCATCGCGACTTACGTCCCAGTCGAGCTCGAGGCAACGGCCCAAGCCATTTACAACACAGTCGGAGTTGGCGCGGCGACGGCACTCGTCATGGCGATCTCAGGCTGGTTGTTCGGCTGGCTGGGTGGAGCCGCCTTCGCGGTCATGAGTGTGCTTTGCCTGCTGGCATTCCCTGTGGCGCGCAGCTTGATGCGAGAAACAGGGTCGGCGAGCTTCCGCTGATGATCAAAACTGCCAATTTCGATTAAGACGAAGGCAATTCGACAAGCCCCGCCACCTTCAACGCAAACGCATAGCTCAAGGCGATCTCTCTCAGGTGCTCGAAGCGGCCCGATGCACCACCGTGGCCGGCATCCATGTTGATCTTGAGAAGCACCAGATTATCGCCGAGCTTCCTGTCACGCAGTCTCGCGACCCATTTTGCCGGCTCCCAATAGGTGACGCGAGGATCGGTGAGTCCGGCATAAGCAAAAATGTGCGGATAGACTTTCGGCTCGATATTGTCGTAGGGGCTGTACGAACGAATAAGCTCGAAATCCTCCGCGGATTCGATCGGATTGCCCCATTCCGGCCATTCAGGCGGCGTCAACGGCAGGTCCTTATCGAGCATTGTGTTCAGCACGTCGACGAACGGCACATCCGCGATGACGGCCAGAAATAAATCGGGCGCCATATTCACGACAGCCCCGACCAGCATGCCGCCCGCCGATCCGCCATTCGCGATGATCCGTCCTCGGCGGGTATAGCCTTGAGACACAAGATACTCGGCAGCCGCGATGAAGTCCGTGAACGTATTTCGCTTCGTTTTATGCTTGCCCTGCTTGTACCAGCGATATCCTTTCTCCTTGCCGCCGCGAATGTGCGCGATGGCATAAATGAAGCCTCTGTCCACGAGCGACAATCGTGAAATCGAAAAGCTCGCCGGGATGGAAATTCCGTAGCTGCCGTAGCCGTAGAGAAACAGCGGTGCAGAACCGTCAATCGGCGTCCCCTTGCGATAAAGCAGGCTGATCGGCACCGTTTCGCCATCGGGAGCCGGCGCGAAGAGCCGTTTTGTTACGTAGTCTTCCGGATTGTGGCCGCTCGGCACCTCCTGAGTTTTCCGCAGCACGCGGTCGCGAGTCTCCATGTCGTAGTCGAAAACCTGCGCCGGCGTGGTCATCGAGGAATACGTAAATCGAAGAGTCGTCGTGTCGTACTCGTATCCCGGCGAAATGCCTAGCGAGTAGGCTTCTTCGTCGAAGGCGATGGCGTGCTCGGCCCCATCGGAAAAGCGTCGGATGACGATCCGCGGAAGCCCATCCTCACGCTCGAGGCGAACCAGGTGATTTTTGAAGGCGACCGTCTCAAGGATCAGCCGGCCAGGTTTATGGGGCACCAAGTCGCGCCAATTCTCCATGCCAGGCGCAGAGAGGGGCGCTGTGCAGATGCGGAAATCCTCCGCACCGCCCGAGTTCGTCGTGATGATGAGCTGGTCCTCGTGGTGATCGACGCCGTACTCGTGGCCGGTCTGCCGCGCTGATATGAGCCGCATCGGCTCGTCCGGCGCATCGGTATCGATTAGATAACATTCGTTCGTCTGATGATCGTGAGCATCGATGACGATGAACTTGCGTGACTGCGTGTAGCCCAAACCCACGTAAAAGCCGGCGTCGGGCTCGTGATACACGATGGTGTCCTGCTCGCTCGGAGTGCCGATGAGATGCCGGCCGACGAACCGCGGGCGCTGGTGGTCGTCGAGTCGAACGTAGAACAAGGAGCGATTATCGTTCGCCCATGCCATTCCGCCCCGCGTATTGAGAATGGCATCGGGAAGATCGGCGCCCGTTTCGAGATCTCGCACGCGAATGGTGTAGAGCTCAGATCCCCTTTCATCGACGGCGTAAGCCAAGAGCTTGTGGTCTGGGCTGTGCGCCGTTCCACCGAGCTGCCAGTAAGCTTTTCCCTCCGCTTCCTTGTTGCCGTCGAGCAGAATTTGCTCAGGCCCGCCTCCGCGCCGCCGCCGGCATATCAGCGGGTATTGCGCACCTGTCTCATAGCGCGTGTAGTACTCCCACGGCCCATCAGGAGCCGGCACAGAGCTGTCGTCTTCCTTGATGCGGCCTTTCATTTCCTGAAAGAGCTGCTCCTGGAGCTCTCGCGTATCCGCGAGCACCGCCTCCGTGTAAGCGTTCTCAGCTTCGAGGTGCGCCCGAATCTCGGCTGGAAGGCGAGAGGGATCACGCATCACCTCTTGCCAATTCTCGGCGCGTAGCCAGGCATATTCGTCGACCAGCTCGACGCCGTGCCAGACAGACTTGACGGGCTTCTTCTCGGCCTTCGGCGGAGCTACGCCTCTTGCGCTGGCTGTGGGCTGAGAGGAATTTCGGGCGGCAGCATCCATGAACAACTTCTCCGAATTTTCGCCAGGTCGACACAAGACCCTGGCAATTCCTTCGTTTCGATCAGGAATGACATTTTTCGTTCGGGAAGGCTATCGAACCTCCACCTCAGGCCTGAGCTGGAGCGCCACGCCGTTGAGGGAGTAGCGAAGTCCGGTCGGCCCCGGCCCATCGGTGTAAACGTAGCCGAGATGAGCATTGCAACGGGCGCATCGCACGTCGACTCGGCGCATGAACAGCGCGCGATCCTCCCGCTCGACGATTGCATCCCGACTTATCGGCTGAGTGAAGCTTGGCCAGCCTGTCCCTGGATCGAACTTGTCGCGCGATGAGAACAGCGGAGCACCGCAGCAGACGCAATGATACGTGCCAGGCCGCTTCTCGCTGTAATAGGGATGGGTGAAGGCGCGCTCGTTGCCGTCCTGCCGGGTGACGTAGAACTGCTCGGGCGTCAGCTGCCGTCGCCACTCGGCCTCGGACTTGACGATCTCAGGCTCACGCCGCGGCGGCGTTTCGTCCGGCATCACGGGCCCTCCTGTGCATCTTGCCGGCAAGCATGGTCCGGCGCAGAACACGCCTGCCATTCATATATGAAGTCGTGCGACCTGACGGGAGCCGCAAACCAGCGGCGCTCTTCGACCTCACGACATCCAAACGGGCGTGCCACGCAAGCGCTCGCTCACTTCCGGCTGTTTGCCATGTTTTGGCCCGAGTCAGGACCCTTGCTAGACGTACGCAACATCCCTCTCGGAACTTTCAGCACTGTCCCTGCAAGCAAGTCGTGAGTGTCGTGACTCACTTGCAACTGCAGAGACAGTAAAATGGCACATCTCTCCAAATACGTCTGTGCAACTAAGCCTATTTTTGTTCGCAAAAGCTTTTAGTTGAGCTTGAGCCAGTATTGACATCCCAATCCAGCTGTTGTCCATAAACTCAGCCTGAACTGCTCACGCAGGTTGTTTGGGCGCATAAACTATCACACTACTGAGAGCATTGCCTTCGCGGCCGGTTGTTCTGCTCTCAATAAATACGTCCGGGGGTTGTGACTGATGGAGAAGAAAATGGACGAGATGGCCAAAACCAAGCTCGTCGAGCTGACGGCCGAGATCATCTCTGCCTATGTAAGTAACAACGAGGTCGTTGCTTCGGAGCTGCCGGGTCTCATCCAGGATATTCATCAGGCTCTCAGTCGCGTAGCGAACAACTCGCCCACACCTGAGCGTGAGGAGCTGCGGCCCGCGATTCCGATCAAGCGCTCTGTGACGCCCGACTACATCATCTGTCTCGAGGACGGAAAGAAGTTCAAATCCCTCAAGCGCCACCTGCGCACGCACTACAATCTCACGCCCGAGGAGTATCGCGAGAAGTGGGGGCTGCCTGCCGACTACCCCATGGTCGCGCCGAACTATGCCGCTGCGCGCTCTGCATTGGCTAAGAAGATGGGCCTTGGCACGCGGCGCGCAACAACAAACGCCAGCTGATCAGCAGTTGCACGGAAGCGCCTCCAACATCGGAGGCGCTTTTTGGTTTGTTTCCAGTACTTTACGATTACTGAGTTAACTTCGTTTTGGTACTTTCCCGCGCCAGCCTCGCCTTGAAAGCAGCAAATTCGCATTTGTAGGCCGAAAGAAGCCGAGCGTGACGTGCAACGTCGTAGGTCCAATGCCCCTTGAGGCCTCGCTGCCTTTCCTGCCGCAGCGCTCGACGCAGCAGATCAACCAGACGCCGGTGGCCCTCAAGGCTCGTATCCTCGATCTCCCAAGGCCATAGCGCCAGCAAGCCTGGCAGATCCCGCTTCCGGTCGTAGCTCGCCGCGCCAGTGGAAGTCTCGGCCGCCGGCGCCGTTCGCATTCGACCAGGTTTGCGATGATGATGGCGGCGAGCGCCAGTTGCCACTGGCCTCGCAACCGTTCGCTCCGCTGTCTGCATTATTTTCACTCCTGCCTCAAAGGAGGACAGGATCGCGCTGCCGAAGCCAGCGGGGATAACTCTGTGCCCGTAGCCGGATAGCCGAAGAATCTCCTTGAAAATTCAATCGGTCGATGGAGGATGTTAACGCGCTCTTAACCCTACTGCGACTTATCCCCGCCATTCACCTAAAGCCCAGCATCTCCCCGGGGATAGCCTAGCTTGGCCTTATCCTCATTGCGTCCACAAGCCGGAAGGAACCGGTAATAATCAAGCTGGGGGAAAATCTTCATGCATTCTGCTGCGTCTTGGCACACCCACGAACGCTATGGAGAGGCGTCCGAGGGAAAGGACGAGCTGTGGAATCTCAAGAGCATTCTGGAGCAGATCGTCACTCGCGCTTTTGCCATCGACCTTGAGCTGATCCGCCGCCCGACGCGGGGGCGTGCAAAAGTGGCCATGGCGCGACAGGTCGCGATGTACCTCGCGCACGTGGTCTGCGGGCTCACCCTCACCGAGGCCGGTGAGCTGTTCGGCCGCGACCGCACAACGGCAGCCCATGCATGCCAAGTTGTCGAGCGAAAGCGGGAGGAAGAGCCGGACTTCGACCGCGCACTCCAGCTCCTGGAGAACGTGATCAAGGTGCTCGTCTACGCACCGCCGTCCCAGGACTACTCCGACCTGGAGTGACCCGAGCCCAACTCCCTCGGAAGACAAAAGGTTGCGCGATGGAATTTCTCGATGGCCGCCCTGCGCCAGCGTGGCTGCGCGTGCTCGCTCGCCAGGGCTCGTACCTTACGCTCACGGCCGGCGGTGCCGAGGCCTACTCTCCCCGTAATCAATTCAGCAAACCCGTGGCCAAGGTTGATCGTAAGACTCTGACCGCAGCAATCGAGGCTGGTCTCTTGCGTGACATCGGCGAAAACCGCCTTGGCCCAACCCCAAAGGCTCTCGCGGCTTTACGCGCCGAATTCAATGCAACCGCGGCTGAAGCAGCAGCGGCGAAGCAAACCCGGCCTTCATCGTCGGCCCCGGCGGTCAACGAGGCAGAGAGTCCACTCTCATGGCTCCGACGTCGGCGCGACAAGGACGGCAAACCGCTCATCACTGACGAACAGTTCGCGGCGGGCGAACGTCTGCGGGCGGACTTCTGGTTCGCCCAGATGACGCCGAAGGTCACCTCCACCTGGGACGCCACATACTCAAGCCGCAGGCAGCGTCGCGCAGCACCGGGAGCCGGCATCGAGCTTCAGGATCACGTCATCGCGGCGCGGGAGCGCGTGCGGCAGGCGCTCAAAGCCGTGGGGCCTGAGCTGTCCGGCATCCTGATCGACGTCTGCTGTCACCTGAAGGGGCTGGAGGAAGCCGAGAAGGCGGCGGGCTGGCCCCAGCGTTCCGGCAAGGTCGTGCTGCAGCTCGCGCTGACGCGGCTTGCCAGGCATTATGGAATGTTGCCGTCGGACGAATCGTCTCGCCCGCCGCGAATTCGGCACTGGGGCACCCCGGACTATCGGCCCACAATCGAGTGGTGAGCACGCGGGCGGCAAAGCTATGAGGCGCTGCTGGAGCCTTGCTTCAGCAGCGCACCCACACGATAGAGCTGCAAGGGAAGAGAGCCAGCGCTATTTTTTCACCGGCACCGCAGAGCTGGTGCGGACCAACACTCCGCCGATCGCGTGGTGAGTGGCAAGCGTCGTCGTCAACATGCCGCCGGGCGGTTCTTCGCCCATCCACCAGGCCCGAAACTGCCGCCACACGTCTGTCACGAAGACCCAACCGTTGGGCTCGTGGGAGAGCGGCACGCTGTAAGGCGCATAGCTGAATTTGTACTCGAAGAACAGCGACGCACGCCCCAGCGGGATCTCGATGCCCGCCAGAACCTGCCCGACAAAACCGGCGAACTGATACTCGTAGGTGCGCTTACCGGTTTCAGCGCGAAGGCCAACCTCAGTGTGAGGGAACGATAGGCCGCCCCCCAACCCGAAATAGGGCCGCACCGGCAGAAGTGACCACGGCAGCCGAACCAACCCGTTGAGGGTCAGCATGTTGTGGCCGTGGCTGAACTCAAGGTGTGTGAAAACATCGCCGACCTTCGCACGCGGCGGCAACGGCTCGCCGTTGAGCACCCCTGAAAAGGTCGCGACATCGTCCTTCACCGCGATCGCCTTGGCGTGCGTGAAGTCGATCATGGTGCCGGTGAGCGCCCCAGGCAGCCAGTGCTGTGTCCTCAAACCGTAGTAGATCGGGCTCTTGAATGGTCGCCCAATCCAATTGAAGCCGCTGGCGGTGAAATCCGTCAGGTCGGGATTGACGATGCGCACGGCGCTGGGATGCGTGTAGGAGACACCGCCATAGCCGCCGAACTTGTGCTCACGTCGTACGGCGCGTTCGGCCTCGGGCGCTGCACCCGGCTCTGCCGTCGCGGCGCGCTCCTCCGTCTGAGCATCGGATGAGACGATCGACGGAAACGGACTGTTCAACACCCAAACCACGAGCGCAACGAGCGCCAGCACCGCACGGAGCCCGTCGCCGCTGATGAAGCGTCTGGCACTGGCAACGCGGCCCAACTCCACGCGTGCGGCGGTCATCATGTGTCCCCCCATTTTGATTGCGCCGTGGCTGACGATGATCTCCCGGGAAGCCCGGGAGGCCGACTATTGCACACGAAATCGGCGCGCGCTTTGCTCTAGATCATCGAAGGTGAGGCCGCTAGCCGCAGCAGCATCCGGCGCACTGCGACAATCTGCGGTGCGTCCCGCGTCAAGAACTGAGGGCCGGTGTAGCCCCACCAGTCCCAGCAGGCCTGGGGGTTGGCGGGCGTGCTGCTCACTTGCGGGAAGAGCACGATCAGCCGATTGCTGTCGGCCCAATTCAGAAAACCGGTCTCGGTGATGAACGCGTCACCCACGGCAGCGGTGTTCTGGTTGCAGCCGTGAAAGGCAATGTGCACCCGGCACCCAGCGCCATCGCGGCAGCCCGGCGCGATATAGACCGTGCCTGTATCGGCCATGCCGTGGCTGCCCAAGCCGTCAAGGAACTCACCTTGATCGAAGGTGATGACCTCGCCGGCCGGCTTCTCTGTCCTCGGCTCGAGCGGACCATAGATGTGCCGGAGCAGCGCTCCCGCCATATCGTAATCGCAGTCGACGATGTAGGGCGATGCGGTTGCGTCACATGCCAAGCCGGCGTCCTCGGTGACGAAGCCATGGCCCGCCGGCAAGTCGTGCACGAACATGATTTGATCGTCGCCGATGCCGATGGCGCGATAGAAGTCGCGCGCCGCAGCGACGATGGCGGGAACGACTGTGCGGTCCTCGCGACCCGTGAAGAGGTAGACGCGGTCGCGTCTGGCGGCATCAATCGGATCGATTCGGTCCTTTGCTGCGAGCTGATTGGCGCGTTTGGCGAGCCATTGCGGGTCCGGAATGCCCCAGGCCTGTAGAGCGTTCAGCATACAGCCGTTCATCGCGCGGGAGAGATTGATGAAGGCCGTTCCCGGGCCGGGCATGACGTCAGCATAAAGGCTTTCGGCGCAGCCCCAGGGGCCTCCCGCGATGATCCCGGCGCCGATCACATCGCGCCCATGCGCGAGCTGGAACTGCCCGGCCATGTACGCGCCCGCGGAAACGCCGGAAACGGACGTCTGATCGATCCGCGCTCCAACTTCCGGCAGCCGGTCCCCGTCCTGCTCTCCGCAAGCCGCGAGAAGAGTCGAGCCCAGCAGCACGGTCAGCAGCCGAATGAGGGACGCCAAGCTCATGCGCGTGCCTTTCGATACCTTCGGTCGGAGCCTACCGCGGCCGCATGCACGTTGGCCAGACGGCAATCCTCTTAGTCTTGTGAGCGGCTTAAGGATGTTGAAGGTCAGCGGAGACGTATGCTCACGCGGTCAACCCGACCTTTGGCGTCGGTCACGGTCAGCTTCACGAAGCCGCGTCCTTCTGGCTGCCAGACGACCTCGCGGCGGTGCGAATCGGAGGGAATCGGCTGCCCATCCACCATCCAGGTCAGCGGCAGCACGCCCCCATCGGCCTTGAGCAACAGCAGACCATCCGCGTCGCCGAGGTCCAGCTCCGCTCGGTCGGGCGGAAAGGCGATCTGCACAGGCGGCTCAAGGTAGGCTCCGATGACGGAGGTACCCTCACCCGGCTCCGCGAAGCGCCGGAGCGGCGGAGGGAGGGCTCCGCCCGACACCTGGAGCACGCCGGGGGGCGGGGAAGCGAGCGGCACCCGCTGCGTTCCAATCCGCTGGAAAGCTTCAAAAAGCAGCGGCGCTGCAGCGAGCCGGCCTGTGAGCTCCGGGGTCGAGGTGCCATCGGCCCTTCCGACCCAGACCGCAACCGTGTGGGCGCCGTCGAACCCCACGGCCCACGCGTCCTTGTAGCCGTAGGAGGTCCCAGTCTTGTACGCAATTGCGCCGCCGAGACTGGCTGTGGGTGGTGGAGCAGATTTCAAGATATCGGCCACATACCAGGCCGCAACGGCCGACATCAGCCTCCTTGGCGACGCCTGCGGCTTCGGCGGCCCAACCACCCCATCGTCATAGCGATGGCGCAGCTCGATGGCCTCGCCACCGCGAGCGATCGCGACGAAAAGAGTGGCCAAATCCCGTAAGCTTAAGCCGACGCCGCCAAGGGCAACGGCAAGGCTCGGCTGCTCATGGCTTGGTAGAACCGGCTCCACACCGACACTGCGAATTCGGGCGATCAACCGTGCCGGGCCCACGGCATTCAGCACCTTCACGGCAGGAATGTTGAGCGAGTGGGCCAGGGCCTCCCGGATCGTCACCGAGCCGCGAAAATCCTCGTCGAAATTCTTCGGAGCATACTGCCCAAAGCGGGTCGGCCGATCCTCGATCAGCGTTTCGGGATGCGCGAGGCCCGCTTCGAAGGCCAAGCCATAGATGATGGGCTTCAAGGTGGAGCCCGGCGATCGGATTGCGCCGGTCATGTCGATCGCGCCGAACCGCCCCTCGTCGAGATAATCCGACGACCCAACGTGGGCGAGAATTTCCCCCGTGTGATTATCAACGACGAGCACCGCAGCCGAAATCCGCCGGCCGAGCGCCCTTGCATGCTCCCGGGCCAGCGTCTCAAGTTGCGCCTGCAGCTCGCGGGAAAGAGTCAGGCGGTGCAGGTTGCGATGCGGCCGTTCGAGCACCTCCGTTTCAGAGGCATGGGGTGCGAAACGCGGGAAATCGCGGCGAGTCCGTGGAACGGGCTCCTTACGCGCACGCTCGAACTCGGCCTCCGTGATGATGCCCTCCTCCACCATGCGGCTGAGCACGCGATCGCGGGCCCAGCGGGCGGCATCCGGGCGGCGGTCCGGCCTGCGCCATTCCGGTGACTGGGGGAGCGCAACGAGAAGCGCCGCCTCGGCAATCGACAGCCGCCGCGGCTCCTTGCCGAAATAGGCAAGCGATGCCGCCCGCACGCCCTCGAGGTTGCCGCCGAAAGGCGCGAGCAGGAGATAGAGCTCGAGGATTTCCTCTTTCGACAACTCCTGCTCCAGCTGCAGGGCACGGACGGCCTGGCGCCATTTTCCGGCCAGCGTTCGCACATGCACGCCATCGAGCAGGCGCGCCACCTGCATTGTCAGCGTGGAGGCACCGGAGACGATGTGCCCATTACGAACGAACTGGTAGACCGCCCGGGCAACGGCTAACGGATCGATGCCCCAGTGATCCCAGAACCGACGATCCTCATAGGCCAGGAGCATCGAAATGTAGCGCGGATCGACCTCTTCGACCTTGACGGGCAGCCGCCAGCGGCCCTCCGGCGTGGTGAACGCTCTGAGCAAGTTGCCGTCCCGATCGACGACGGTGGCCGACACCCGCTCCGCTGCGGCGAGCGGAGGCGGCCCCAGCATGATCATGGTTAGCCGGACTGCGCCGAAGACCGCCAGCACCACAACCAGGAGGGCTGAGCCCATCAGGATGAGCCATCGATCCCCCCTGGTCTTGGTTTGTATCGCTTCGTCCACCGCAGCTATTCCCTCGCCTATTGCCTCGTCATGACCTCCAGTCTGCCGGATGCCGTCCGCGCAAAGCGCTCAGGCCGGTACATGTCTTCAACCGTCGCTGCCGGGTGGATGTAGCTGCCCGGCGAAACCGCGCGCACCATGTAGGCAATTGTTAACGATCTTGGACGCCTCCCTCTGCTCTCGGGGCCCTCGTCCGCTCCCAGATCAAACGCTGCAACGAACCGATCGTCCCGGAATTCCGTATGCTCTGGCTGTACGGACGTCCTGAGCCACGGAAAGTTCCTGAGGTCCGCACTGTCGACGAGACGCGGATTTTCGATCTCCAATCCGGCCGGCAGACGATCGACGAGCAGGATCCGTCCACGAACATCCGCCTCGACTTTTAGAACGACGACGAACCGATCGGTTTGCCGAACCTGTCCAACACCTCCTGTTAAACTCCCGAGGTCGATCGGAGTGCCGTCGAGCGCGTAGAAGGCGCGGTCGATCTTGAAGCTGCGCGCGATCGGCGGCTCCGGCGTCATGGCGGCTCCGGTAACCGACAACACGACATCGACAGTCGACTGCCCTTCATTCCGGATGACGACGTCACCCGCCCGGATTTCGTCCGCAGCAAAGCTGCGATTGAAGGCGCCAATGTGCGCCGCGCCGTCGACCGAGAGCCGGACATCGCGGCTCTGATCCGTCAGCGCCCGGGCGGCGAGCAGGAGCCACGCCTGCTCCTGAGTGGATGTGTGGGCTCTGGCGGCATACGTCTGGCCAAGGGTAGCGACCAGAGGCTGGGCGCCATCCCACGCCGTACGCGTTTCCGAGGCGAGCGTGACGAGCGCTGCCCGGTCGCGAAGCACGGAGCCATAGTCCCGCCGGTCGGCGCGATCCCCCGCGTCAGCCGAAGCGAGAGCCTGCCGGAAAACTTCTTCCGCACGCGCCCGATCTCCCAGCATCGCCAACGCCGCAGCGAGCTGCGCCTTGGCGAGCGGCGTCGTGAAGCGATCAAGACGCGTATCCGCGTAATAGCGGACCTCGCCAATCGGCGCCCGGCCGTTCCGGGCCAGAACGTAGAGCGCATAGGCCCGGTCCTCGCCGCCGTGCTCGAAATCCTGCGCGTAGTTGACGAAGTTCTGCAGCCGGTCGAGCGCCAGCTCGAACGCTTGCGGCTTCACGGAGAAGCCCTGCTCGCGGGCGCGCGTCAGGAACTCCGTGACGTAGCTCGTCAGCCACATGTCGCCACCACTCGGCCCCCAAGTGCCGAATGCGCCCGAGGAATCTTGCATCTCGAAGACGCGTGCGATCGCATCTTCGATCCGTTGTCTGAGCTCGTTGTCAGGTGGCAGCCCAGCCGTGACCGCGAGCTGATTGGCATAGAGCAACGGCAGCGCGCGGCTGGTCACCTGCTCGGCACAACCGTACGGATAGCGATCGAGTTGCGTCAGCAGCCCAGGAACATCCAACCCAGCCGCCTGCCCAACGCTGACAGACACCCGGGTCAGGCCGGGGATGAAGTCGGATAGGAGATCAGCTCCGAGCGTGAGGCTGGCACCGGGCGCCAGCTTGCTGATGGTCACTCGACGGATGTCGCCGGCTGGCGGCTTCACATCGAGCGTCAGGCTGCGTCGTATTTCGAGCCCGCCTGGCCCGGCAATCGCGATCCTGTACGTGGTCTGACCGACGTGTTCCGGCGCGATGGTGAAAGACTCGCTCTTGCGCTCGTTTGCGGCCAGCACCAGCTCGCGCTCGGCCAGTGTCGTTAGGCTTCCATCCGCGACTTCCTGCTCAACCGTGAGCGAGAAAGGTCCGGTGACGCCTTCAACATTATGCAGATCGACCTCGAGCCGCGCCTGATCACCCAGCGTCAAGAAGCGTGGAGCTGAGGCGGTGACAGCCACCGGATCGCGCACCACAACATCTGCTGATCCGTGCCCGACCTTGTCGCGCGTCCAGGCCACAGCCATCAGGCGAACAGTGCCGTTGAAATCCGGCAGGTCGAAATGGACCTGAGCAGCACCATCGGGTCCAACACGGACGATGCCGGAGAACAGAGCGACCGTTTGCCCGTCAGGCGGGCTGCCCTGCATCCCCATACCGGCTTCCGCATCTCCGCCGGAACGCAACCGGCCACGCTCTGCGCGCATGCCGTCGATAAGCCGCCCATAGTAATCGCGGATCTCCGTACCGAGACGGCGCTGTCCTAGGAACCAGCGCTCCGGGGCCGGTGCCTCGTACCGCGTCAGGTTAAGGATGCCGACGTCCACGGCGGCGACTGTGACACGCGCCTCTTCCTCAGACGCCAGCCCTTCAAGCTTGATTGGCACCGTAAGGCCTGCGCCGGACCGCACCTGCGGCTGAGCTTCCAAGGAAACGTTCAGCGTTCGTGCGCTCTGGTCCAGCGGCAGCCATGCGACGCCGATCGCCCGGCTTGGCATCCGCTTGGCCTGCTCATCCATCGGCCTATAAAGCATGGCCGTGACATAAGCGCCGGGCCCCCAGTCACGCTCGACCGGGATCGTCAGTTCGCCGCCTCCTTTCGGCAGCTCGACCTCCTGGCTCGCCAGCAGGCGATCACCCAGGACCGCAACGAACGCGCGGCCGCCGTAGCGATCCTCGATCTTGAGCCGGGCAACGTCGCCCACCTTGTAGTTCGGCTTGTCGAGAGCGATCTCGAGAGCCTCTGGACTGTCCGTCCCGTCCTCTGAATACCACCCGGCCGTGAAAACGATGCTGGAAGCTGGACCGCCCGCGTCGGCCGACGCGACCTCCAGACGATACCGGCCCCAGTCGACCTGAGCCGCGATGCGCGCGGGTTTCTCGGCATCAATGTCGATGACGCCGCTCGCCACCTTCTGAGTGAGCGTGATCGGCTCATAGGCCCAATAGCCGTCGCGGTTGTACCACTGCCATCTCTGCTCGAGCCGCAACAGCTGCCACTTGGCACCCGCCAGCCGCGCCCGCTCGCCGTTGCTGCCGAGATGAATGACCTCGAATTCGGCTGTTGTCCCCTCGCCGACCCGGCCATCGCGGAACAGTGGCTTCAGTCCGATCCGCGGCAGCTGGACCTCGACAGGCAGCGTGACGCTTCGCTCGATCGTACGGCCACTCGGCTCTCTGAGCCTCAGGAACAGTTCAGCCTCCAGCGGCCGCGCTGTCCGCGGAACCGGCGGCAGCATGACTTGAAGCTCCGCGCGGCCTTCGGAGTCCGTGCTCGGAAGCCCGTCGATGGCATTGCGCACGGGGCTGACTGTGTCGTCCGCGAGGCCGAATTGATAGTCTGGGTAGGCCGCGAGACCACCCGCCGCCGGCCTCACGACGATGTCGCCCTCGATGGCGAGACCAGCGGCCGGCGCGCCATAGAGATAGCGCCCCGAAACTTTGACGACGCCTGACTGCCCCGGCCTGAGGGCCTCCGCGACCTGATCAATCGTCATATCGAGGCGCTCGGGAAGGAAATCCTCGACAAGGAAGGCTACGCTGGTCAGCGGGTCGTCCGAAGGATCGGCGTGCAGGCGCGCGCGCCACGTCCCCGTCATGCTGGACGGCGCCAGCCGAAGCGTCGTTGTATGACCACCGAGCTCGTCCTGCGTGAGTGCCACCCGCGTGTGCTCGACACCATCGGGCCTGGTCACGATAAGAGTGACTGGGACGCCAGACGCATTACCAGCGCGGTCCCGAACCAGCGCAGTCAGGTGCACATCCTCGCCGGGCCGGTAGACGCCGCGCTCCGTGAACAGAAATGCATCCAGCGGACCGGGTGCTTCCCGCCCCTTCACCCCACGATCGGACAAATCGAATGCCGACGTCGTGAGGTCGAGAAAGGCATAATCGCCGCCGTCACCTTCCGCGATGAGGAGCGCCGGTGCCAGACCGCCCTCCCCGCGCGTCAGGCCGCGCTCGAAGTGAACGTGGCCCGCTGTATCCGTCCGCCCCTGCCCGAGGACCTCATTGTTCCGCGCCACCAGTCGCACGGCGACGTTCGCAACGGGCGCAGTGGTTGCGAGCGACCGGACGAAAGCATGGATGCCATCGTCCCCGGTGAAGGTGGTTAGCCCCAAGTCCGAGACGATGAACCACTGCGTCGCAAACGGTCCGTACTCGTCTTTGGACTCGGCGGGTCTTGCGACCAGAGCGTAGGCGCCAGGCTCCAGCTGGGGCACCGCCTCTCCGACCGGCAGCGCAGTCGTCACCTCCTCATTGAGACGCATGGGGACGTCGAGCGTGCCCGTGAAAACCCGCACGCCCTTGGTCTCGCGCATCTCGTCGAGGTCCCAGCGCGAAAGCTGTCGTCTCAGGTCACCGTTGACGACGGCTGAGACAAGGCTGCGGTCCACAATCCGGTAGATCTCGACAGCAACCTTGTTGGTGTTGACGGAGACGACCGGGATGCCTGCTTGGCCGCGGCTCGGCAGCACATAGCTGCGCCCGGTGAAGCGCACGAACGGCGACCGGTCGCGAACGTAAATGGAAAGCTCCGCCGGCTGCTGCAGGGACTCATCAACCTCCGACGGCAACCCCGCCCGCACGAGCACCTGATATCGCTGCCCGTGGGAAAGGCCCTCCACGCAAAGCTGCGAACCTTCGACCGCAATGGCTTGCGGATCCTTCCCGTCGACTGCAATGAATTTCGTCAGATCCTGACCGCGCAGGATGTTCTCGGAGAATTGAAGGCAAACCCTCGGCTGGGCGACGTCCTGCTCGACGGTGTAGTCGACAAGGCGGAAGCCGTGCTCGGCCCTCAACCTCTCGTACTCCTGCCGCACCTCCGGATCTTCGGAGATGGAAAGGCTGATCTTCAAAGCATCCAAAGCCGGCCGCCAAAACGATCGGTACTGGAGAGCACGACCGAGCACTGCCAGCGCCTGCGCTTGCATGGCCGGGCTCGTTGCACGCTTGTAAGCAAGGTACGCCGCGGCGCTCGCATTTGCGGGCAGCTCGTAACGCTCGCTGGGATGATTGGGATCGGGAGATGTGGCCAGGAGGGCTCGCGCGAGCAGCAGCCACGGCTCTGCGTTCTCCGGGGCAAGTACAGCAGCCTGAGCGAAAGCGCTGGCCGCTGCCCTCACATCTCCCGCATTCAGCGCCCTCCTCCCGTGAGCGATCAGGTCTTGTCGCGGGCGCGATCCTGCTGCCGTCTTGGTCGCCAGCTCGTTCTCGTAGCGCTGGGCCTCTCTGGCGATCTCCGGATGTGCGAAAGTAGTAGTTTGAGCACTAACTTGTTGTGCCGGAAGCCAAAGGACGACGAGGGCAAAGAGTACGAGGCGCAGGAGTTTGGTCATGGCACATCCCTCGCGAGCAATCCGCCCAGGCCAAGCTTTCCGGCACTAGGGGCCTGATCTTACACTCGCTCAAGTTGCCCTGACCGAACAAGGGGCCTTCGTGCGAGACATCCCATGGTCCGGCCAACTTGCGCCGGTTGCCGCCCGTTGGACTGGACTCAAGCAGATGTGCGTGGACCGAGCTTGGGGCCGGATTTTGGCGAGATCAACCCGACCGGGGGAATGAGCTGAGGCCCAACCTCTTCCGCCATCGCAGGGGCCGATCGCTCGAGCACAGGCTCGGTTGCCTGCCAGAGGCGCTCGAAGAACAAGCTGGCACGCTGCGCGATCTCGGGATGGTCGGGTGCGTAGAGCTCGCACGCATCGTGGTTCAGCGGATCTCGGCGCATGCTGTCGCCGATCCAGCTCGTCGATGACCCAAGAACGAGTTGCTCGTGGGCCTCGAGCAGACGAATGTCCCGCGCCCAATGGACTTGGAGCGACCAACCCGAAGCCCGACAGGCTTCGGCGAGTTGCACGGTCTCCGCGGTGCCCAGGAACGCGAATATGGCGCGTACGGAAAAATTTCTCAGGCGGCCACTGACACCGAATGTCAAAACCGTTCTGGCAACCGGGCTATCGGCGGATCGAGCAATGAGAAGACACCTGGCTGCCGTCGGGCTCTCATGAGCGAATTCACCCATTCTATCGAGGTACTGGAGCAAGAAGCTCCTTATTCTGACGTGCTTTTCTTCACGTTTGACGAGGCCGGGTTGAGGAGCAACTTGACGGGACATGTGCAATCCTCTCTGGCACGCACCGAGGGCAGGTGCCGCCGTCGACAGGGTCATTGAGCACAATTAAAGCGGGAACGCGGTTAATGATTGATGAGCGGTCGCGCGACTGTGGATCACGATCGCTATTGCTCATACGAAAGCCGCAGAGTCGTCATCCGCTTGCCATTACACACTGGCAATTCCAAACTCGGAGAAGGGCAAAAAAGCGACGATATCGCCGCGCCTTACCTCCTTCACCTCCTCCGGGATGTCGATCAGGCCATCGGCAACCCTAAGCCCCGTAATAAGGCCTGAGCCATCGCGCGGGAACTTGTCGACCGCGAGGCCTTCCGGGGTCTGAACCAGCATCCCGCGCCAGAATTCGCGCCGGCCCACTTTGCGGTTGGGGAACTCGAAGGCCGCCTTCATCGGCCACCGCCGCGGCTCCGGCCACGGAGCGCCAGACAGCCTGCGGAGCAGCGGCCATACGTACATCAGAAAGCAGACGAACACGGCAACTGGATTGCCGGGCAGGCCAACGACAATGCTGCGCCCAATTTGGCCGAACATCATGGGGCGCCCCGGCTTGATGGCGAGCTGCCAGAAATGGCGCGAGCCGAGCGCTGCAAGCGCCGCGCTCATATGATCCTCCTCGCCGAGACTAGCGCCTCCGGACGTCAGGACGACGTCGTACGCTTCGGCTGCACGCGCGAGGCGCGTCCTCACTTCATTAGCATCATCCGGCCAGATGCCCAGGTCGTCGGCCTCGCACCCCGCAAGCGCGGCAAGCCCGGCCAGCATCGGCGCATTCGCATCATAAACTTGTCCGGGGATCAGCTCGGCAGAGCCAGGGCGGATCAGCTCGTCACCCGTCGAAACAACGGCAAGACGTAGGCGCGCGAAGCAATCGACCTCATTGAGACCAATGGAGGCAAGCGCGGCAAGGTCTTGCGGCCGTAGCACGTGGCCGGGTGAAAACAGCACGTCCCCTGCCCGCACGTCCTCGCCCGCTTGGCGAACGTTGGCACCTTGCTTCAGGCCGCCGGGGATGCGAACCTTCGCCCGTTGGCCGGCCGTGGCTTCGACCAACTCGCAATCCTCTTGCATGGCGACAGTGTCGAAACCGGGCGGCATCGCGGCGCCGGTGAAAATCCGAACGGCCGTTCCGGCCGGCGGCGGCTCCGTGACGGCATGGCCAGCCGCGGCCCGCGCCGAAATCTCCAGTACGGCGCCGTTCGACCGGTCGTAGCTTGCGTAGGCAAACGCAAAGCCGTCGACAGCCGAGTTCGTGTGAGCGGGAACAGGGCGGGGCGCAGAAACAGTCGTCGCTATGATGCGGCCGAGAGCTTTTGCCAGCGGCACCCGCTCGACCGATGCAATGGGAGACACGCGGTCGCGGAGCAGCGCGATGGCCTCGCTATGAAGCATGCGCTCTTGCGCGGGCCTGAAGCAATCGTCGATGAGTTTGCCGGACATGAGAACGACGCGTCCCGCGGTCTGGAAGGCTCATCCTTCCATGGCCCAACGACCTCATAGACTAGGACGGGACGATCTCGACGAGAAGCGTCGGGCGACAATTCGGCAGGCCGTGCTTCGCCGCATACCGTACGAAATCAAACCGCGCCGCTTTTAGAATGTCTGGATGAGGAAGAACAGACCAACGCCGATCGCAGGCCCCAGAATCGTGGCAAGCAACATCACAAGTAACGGCTTAGCCGTCATGATACTACCCCGCAACAAACCAACTCCGCTCGATGGCCCCCACGCTCGAGCGTACTGACTTGACCTGTGTCGCGCGCACCAGCCCCCACGGTGCCGGACACGCACTTAGGATACAATCAAATTTGGAATAATGCACCTGCAAATTGCAGAATCGCCGCTGGTCTTTGCGGTTCAGCAAGCATCGCTTGCGACGCCTGCAATCTGCGCGGGAGAATTCCGAGATTTAGTTTGACTTCACAAGCTTAACAAAACGTGTGCAAGTGATTCATTACAACCCGATACAACGGCCAACCAAATTCCTCCGTAGACCGAAGAGTCGAATCACGCCAGTTGTGACCGATTTGCGACAGTTCTACCCAATCCGAGCCTAAGTCCAGCCAGCCGGAGTTGGATCGCGAGCTATCTCATCTCAAAAAGTGGAAGCTGCCGCTCGTCCTGGTTCTTGGTCTCGTAGGCCAGTTGCTCGATACGGTCGAAGGGCACCTGCTCGGCGCTGATCAGGGATCGCTGCGCCTTGAGTGCGCGCACAACACCTTCCTGCACGAGATGGAACTCGCCGACGGTCTGCCCCGGCAGGACCGCAGCCGGATCGAGGCCGCTTTCGCTCTGGAACGCTGCCTTCAATTTGCGCAACGCCGTGTCCTCGCGGACGCGGCCGATGAACCAGGAGGTGATCTGGTCGCGGCTCTTGTAGTCCAGATCGCCCGGCGACTGCGTAGCGAGCATCAATCCGAGCCCTGCGGAGCGGGCACGTTTCAGCAGGCTTTGAAGCGGCTCGGCAGTCGCAGGCTTGGAATTCGCCGGGATGTAAAGGTCGGCCTCGTCGAACATCACGACGGCCTGCAGCTCGTCGTTCGGGTTGCGCTGGCAGAAGCGAAGCGCCTCCGACAGGAACTGGGCTACCCAGAACAGGATGTTCTCGTTGTCGCCCAGGAAGCCGGTGTAGATGATCGAGAGGCGCGTACGCCCCGGCCGCGCGTAGGGACCGATGCCAAGCAAAGCCTCCATGCGCAGGCTCTCGCCGCCGCCTTCGAACAGAGCCGAGTTACGGTGCCGGAGACTGTCGAGCTGGGCCACCAGATCGCGCCGGAGCTTTCCTGACGGGTCCATGCGCTGTGTCAGATCGGTCAGCTCCGGGTCCTCATCCTCGAGGAGATAGATGAGGTCATTGAGCGTGACCTCTGTACGAGAACGGCTGCCGAGGATCTTTAGTGCAACGGACAGCGTGCCCGACTGCTTCTGGTGCGTGGCCGAATTCTTCAGGTGCAGCATGTCGCCAAGCGCGGCCGCGGACAGGTTTGCCAGAAGCTGCTGCTCATGCTCCGGCAGCTCGCTGATGCCGTTCGGCAGAAGGGTAATGGAAATCGGCCTGCCAGAGGCGCGCCCGGGCGTGTAGACCGCCACATCGATCGACTCGGCGAGCTTCCTGCGCTGCTCACGGCGCTCATAAACCTCGTCCGGTGTATCGCGCCACACATCCGGATTGGCGTAGCTGCAGAGATCGCCCTTTCGGTCGAGCAGCACCGCGGGAATTCCGCTCAGCAGGAGCTGCTCGATGAGACTGAGCGCCAGGGTCGTCTTGCCCGAGCCGGAACCGCCGAGCACCGCGGCATGCCGCTTGAGCACATCGCGATTGAGAGTTACCGGCTTGCCGCTGCCGATCTCGCGCCCGGCGTAAATGCTCTTTCCGTCCCTGGGATTCTCGTCGAGGATGACCGACAACGGCAGCACGTCATCGTTGGCCGGCAGCGGCTCGCTTCTGGACGAGGAGCCCCAACCGATCCAGTCGGCCCAGCTCCACCGAGGCGGCTTCTCTGTGACAGGCGGAATAGGTGGCGCAGATGGCTTCTGGGACGCCGGCTGGCTCTTTTGAGTGCTCTCCTCATCGAGCTTCGCCAGCCTCTCGCGCAAGGAGCCATTGCTGGCGGGCTGCGGCTCGGGAAGAGGCGCGCTTGCCGGACGCACAACTGAGGTGGTCGACGGCAGCATTCCGGCGGATTGGCCGAGAAGATCGAGCCGCAAGAGCTGCACAATCGGGATCATACCCGACAGCAGCTTCGCCTGGGCAAACCAGCGCGCGAAACCGGGATCGTAGCGGTGGTGCGCGTGGAACTCGCGCACCATCAACATGCGCTCCCAATCGGGAATCGGAACAAGCAGCGAGCGACCGCCGCTCTCCCGGAATTTCCGGAACGCCTGAGCAGTCTGGTTCTTTCGATTGGGCGGAAAATCGCTGGCCCGCAGCATGAATGAGGCGCGCCCGCCCATGTTGCTCAAGACCTTGTCGAGCTGGCGCTTGAGGCCGCCGCCCTGGGTGGGCCGGTTACAGAGAAAAACGCGTGAATCGAATATCAGCCCGCTGCCATTCAGGCCACCGTGAGTCACCGAGAGATCGATGGCTGGAACGTCGTCGGCTACCTCCAGGCGCTCGATCCGGAGCTGGATCGTATCGCTCCACTCCTCGCGCGCGAGCCCCAGCGCGGCAACCAGGACATCCATCAACTCCTGATCGTTCGACGGAATCTCCGCCTCTGAGGCCTGCGTGAACCTCTGCCAGAGGTCGCGATAGTCGAGCTCCACGGCTGGCTCAGGTGGCGGCTCGTCGTTGCTCGGAGCAAAGCCGAGCGCCGCCGCGAGTGTGGAGATGAACCCGGCCTTCGGCTCGCGCACCTCGGGCTCGTCATCGGCCTCACTGGCCTGGTGAGCCCGCAGTCGGTTCTGGGCGTGCTCGAGCAGCCGCCGGGTCGAAAGCCCGCCGAATTCCTCGAAGAACTGAGGGCCAAAAAACGCAGCCGGATCAGGGAAAGTCGGTCCTCCCGCCCGACGCGAGGCTTCATACTCCAGCCGCTTGGCGATGATGAGCCGCGCCTCCTCGGGCGTCCGGGTCTCCAGCAGCGCGATCGGCCCCGCCTTCTCGATGCGGTCGATGTAGGACTGCGCGAGCACGCCCCGGACCTGGCCGTAGAAGTCCTCCAGGCACGAGATGAGGATGATCGAGGTCGGCACCCGGTTGGCGATCTGAATGAGGTCGCGCACCGCTTTCTGGAACCGCTCTTCCGCGTCGTCGAAGAAGCGCAGGTCCTCGACCTGGTCGATGCAGAACACCAACGCGGCGCGGTCGACGGTCCACATGATCTTGCCGAGCGCCTCGATGATCTCGAAAGCTCGGCCATCACCATTGTTGGGATCGAGCGCAGCCACCGCCGCCTGCGACAACTCATTCAGCTGGCGGCCTTGCAGATATTGGCGCACACGCTGGTCGATGCGCGGGTCGCACCGCTCAAGATAAAGCAGTGCCCGGATGACGTTGACGTCGAGATTCTGATCCGCAAAGGCGGGGCTAGCGATGATATCATCCGCAATTTGTAGGATCAGCTTCGCGAGCGCCTGATCATCGAGGCTCGCCTCGCGCAGCTTTTTCAAGTCCCGCTCCGAAATGACGTTCGCGGAGGAGACCAACCGGTGGGTCAACCGAGCGAGCGCGCTCTTCCCACCGTGGTCTGGATCATAAGGCTTCTCGAGCGAGGCGATCAGACGACGGAGGTAGTAATCGGCATAGCTCGCCACGTCTGGCGTCATCTGGGCATAGCCGAAATAAGCCTTGCCCTTGCGGTGCGCATAGGTCCTCAGCGCCCGCAGCAAGTGAGTCTTGCCCGCGCCCGACTGTCCGTGAAACAGCAGAATGCGCGCTTGCGTGCTGGATCCCTGCGCCGAGGTAACAGCCTCCAGAAGATCGTAGAACTTGCGGCGCGCCTTGAGGTGCACCTGCTCGACGTCCACCGGGTCGGCGCGCCAGATATCGTCCTCCCACGTGATCGAATGCTCGAACGCCGCGGCAAGGCTGTCGGCGGAAAGCGCAATTTGCGCATTCGACTGCATGATCTCCAACTTCCCCAAAGACGCGGACAGATGGACTGCGTCACTCGTTATCGACTCTGATGAAATGCCAGACGGTATTCTTGTAGGGCACGGCCGACTCCTGCAGGTCCTTCAGGCTTCTCTTGTCCTTCAGGTCGGCGTTGGCGAGCACGATGTGGCCGGTGCGATGCGCCTCCGCCAGCATAGCCTTGAACTCTATTTCTGTGAGGCCCCACTCCGGATGGTCCGCCTGGATATCCCGCCACACGTGCGAGATGTACGCCTTACGGTTGCCGGGCCACCCTTCTGCGCGCGCACTCGCTGCTTTACGCACGACCTCTGCAAAGCCGTTGAGATCCGGCCGGTTTGCCGCAGCAGGGCGCGGACGAGGACCAGTCGCGGTGGTCGCTACGTGCATGACCGGTGCTGTGCCCTGATCATTTGCGGGCTTGGGTGACAGTGCCTGGGCTGTATCAGCAGGCGAGAGCGATTGCGATACAAAGTTGCGCAAGATGGCCGTTCGCAACGCATCGGCATCGGTCTGGAACGCCCCGACCTGCTCCGCTGCGAGCGCGGCGATGAGCCGGCTGTCGGTGCCGAAATCGCGTGGCCGGTGCGACAGCTGGCCTGCGAGCAGCCGGCCAGCTTTTGCAGACAATCCAGTCCGCTGCCCGATGCTGCCCTTCAACGTATTTCCGAAGGCCCGTTCCAAGGCCACCACGGCGAGCGCCTGACGGAGACGCGCCGGGCTCGGCACACCACGGATTTTCAGCCCGTACGCACGCTGCAAGATGGCAGCCCTCAAACCATCAGGTTTCGCGAGGCGTTTGAGGCGAGAAACGGTCTCGCCGTCTAGCCCCAATGCGCGTGCAATAAGACGAATGTCCCGGATTTCGCTCCAGCCGCGTGGCAGCGGCTTGCCGCCAAGCTCTCTTTGCACGGCCTCACGGCCCGTCGAGGTGAGCTCCACGCGATTGCGGGTCACGCCTGCAAGTCCTTGCGCGGTGAAAGCGGCGATCGTGCGTGAAACCGTCTCCCGCCAGGCCGCCGGCGCCAGCTTGTGAGAGACATAGGGGGCCAGATCGCGCACGATCTCCGCCTGCGTCGCACCGTGCTCCGATGCGGCTCGCGCCAGCACCAGAAGGCCGATCGCCGACGTTGCGGTGTCGGCCTGCGGTTCTGCCAACACGGCTGTGCTCATCTTTCTCGACCTCCGGGCCGGTAAAGACCTCGCCGTTGCACCGGGCTATGGAGCGCGGGCAAACGCCACCCCCTCGCGCCCGCCAGATGCGCGAATCAGAGAAGACCTTAACGATTTTGAGGATCTGGACCCCAGTGCCAAGTGCAAATCGGCCCCGGTTGGTCTGGCGCATTATCTTCAGTGCGGCGCTCCGATCACGGAGTGTCAACAAGCTGCCGCGCCGTCGCCCCACTCACGACAAGGTCCTGAGGCCAATTCCAAGTTGCTGACGGACAAGGTGAAACGGGAGCTCGCCCCGGGCGCGCCAGCCAAAATGCAGAAGTTTCCAATCCGTTAGCGTTAACGCTGGCTTAACCGGCTTCGGGGATTCTGCAAGCTGGTCCGCTGCGGAGCGGGAGTTTGGGATGTACCGCGTCGTGTTACCACTCTTCCTCGCACTGGTGCTGCCGGGGTGCAGCCTCGGCTCGATGCCATTGTCGTTCGGCTTCGGCGGCTCAGATTCGAACACGTCCACCACCACAACTCCGTCTTTCGGGATGTTGGGTGATGGCGGGTCGGCGCAAAAGTCACGCTCCTCTGGCCCACGCGTCGCGAGTCTTCAGGATCTTGCGCCGAGCAATTCGGTTGGCAAACCGTCTCCGGGTGCTCTGTCTGGTCGAGACTATTCGGCGACTCAGCTCGACGCCGAATATGCTCGGAAGGTGATCAACGAGTATCGCAAGAAGCACGGTCTGAAGCCGCTGCAGCTAAGCCCGGAGCTGACGAAAGCCGCCAAGATGCACTCGCGGGATCTCGCCCGTTGGGATCGCATATCCCATTATGGCTCGGACGGCTCCAATCCATGGGATCGTGTGAAACGTGCTGGCTATAATGCACGTGTGGCGGCCGAGAACGTCGGCACCGGCCAGGCGAGCTTCGATGAGGTCATGCAGGGCTGGAAGGCGAGCCCCAGCCACAACAAGAATCTGCTGATGGCTGAAGCCAAGCATATGGGGATCGCGCTCGTCCACGATCCCAACACGGAGTTCAAGACCTTCTGGACGCTCGTGCTCGCCGCGCCGCAGTAGGGCGCGGACCTGATCCATATCGAAGCGATATTACCTGAGTAGCCGTCACTCTGCGTCGCACTGATAGCGCGCAGGAAGTGTGCAGGCCGGGTCCGAAGGCAGCGGCGGCTTGGCGTAGATTTCGAAGTGCTGCCACCGCCGCGACGTGAATGCATTTCGCCCAGACACGCAGCCTACGCGGATAGGCTTCTCGCTCCCGCTCGCTTCGAGAGCCTCCAAGAATCGTGCCTTGTCCCTCTGCTCTATGAACGCCAAGGCGCGCGGTGTCGCGTTGAGCTGGGCAGGCACCAAGGAACCTGCCGTGACGGTCGTCTCGAGATCCATGAGAAAGACCGCGCTCGGCTCAGCGTAGCCGGCAATGATCGGCGGGTCAGGATAGCAGGAGCGAACGGCTTCCCTTGCCTCTGCGAGTCGCATGCTCGGCCATACCGGCGAGCTGGAAGGCAAGATTATGGAGGTGACCAACCAGTAGGCAACGGCAGCGCCTGCAACCGAGAAGCTCGTCGATGCCAGGGCACTAGAATGAGGTCAGGCCACGGCAGACGCCGTGAAGAGGATCATGACCGCGGCTGCGGCGATGACGAGCTGCGGGCTCACGGGCTCGCCGACGGCGATGTGCAAACCCAGTGCCGCACTGCCCAGGAAAATACCGAGAAAAATCCAGGCGATGCGCGACCATAGCGGAGCGGGAACTGGAGCCGGCATGCCCGTGATGGGATTGTCCGTAATGCGCATCGCCACTGCGATCGCCAGCGCCGGCAGCACGTATTGGACCATGTAGAGCGGTGGCTTGTTGGAGATGATCTCCAGCACCGCGATGTAGGGTACGAACCAAGCAAAAAGGAATCGCATGACCAGCTTGTCTCGGTTCTGCCAAGCGAGCTGGCACGAGGCCCAGACGAGCAGAATGCAGGGCAGAAGACCGACCCAGGCCATAAGGATGAAGCTGCCGGGAAAGGCCCGGAAATTCATGGACTGGGAGTCGGCAACAAGAGAGAGCCAAGCCACGAGAGAGAGCGCGGGATCGGGCGTCGGATCGGCGATGGAAAGCCAGAACGAGAGCGGCCAGGGCAGAGCGATGAGAATTGCCAGCGGCACGCCGATGAAATGGCTCTTCCCGCCGAACCACTTCAGGCTTCGATCCTGAATAAACAGAGTGAGCAGCGTTGCCGCCGCAAGAATTGGAACGATGAACGAGTTGAGCAGTATGCCAACGCCGAGCGCAGTCCAAAAAATAAGGACTGCGCGATTTCGGCAGGAGCTGGAGAGCTTGTCCCGGCCGACGTAGAGGCGGGCAAGACTCGTTTGAGCGGCAACAGCAGCTGCCAGCGCTCCCGCCTGAGGAAGAGCAAGCCTCGCTTGAACGGCCAGGAACAAGGAGTGCGCCACCAGCACGGATGCGCAGAAGGCTGTCTGGTCGCCGACGATGCTGCGCACCCCCAGGAAAAGGAAGAGCACTGCAAGCGTCGCACCCAGCAGAGATGGTAAGCGGTAGGCCCAGATCGCATCGTGCGTCTGCGGCCCGAAGAGCTTGGCCGAAAGGGCCTGCAACCACACGATGCCAATCGGCCTGCCGACCTCGGCGCCCTTCTTGTCTCGCGGAACGAGCCAGTCGCCCGTTTCGAGCATGATCCGGGCCGAGATCGCATAACGCACCTCCGTGCGATCAACCGGCGGGCGCGAGAATACGCCCGGCACGAAGACCAGAAGGCAGAGCAAGATCAGAAGAATGGATGCCCGAAGGCGGCTCTTGGTTGACCAAGCCAGCGCGCGGCTTAAGTGCTGGTCGTAAGATGCAAGCAATCGGCCCGCCAGCATCTGCGCACCGGCCCCTAGCTGGCGTAAGCAGGATTGCGGGCCTTCACGCAGCCCTCCTTGACGACACTATTCGGGCGAAACGTTTGTGGGCGGAGAGCATGGACCGATCTGCTGGCTGATGGGCCGCGCGACACTAAACGATTTGAAGCCGTACGCAAGGCACAAGACGTCCACGGCCCGTCGTAAGGACGAATTGTGCAGATTTCAGGATACGACGAAGGCGCTGCACAACCCGGCGAGGAGCTTCCCCTAGTTGGCTCTGGCCCCGGGTTGCGACTGTGCCGCAGCTGTAGCGGATGTCTTCGGCTTAGCGGTCGCCTTGCGGGTGCCGCTCTTCTTGACCACGCGGGCTGGGCGCTGACCGCAGGCCCACGATGTTACGCTGTCGCGCACGCTCACGACCGGCTTTGGATTGCTCGAGAGCGGCAAGGTGTCGAGCGTTGGGGTCCCAAACAACATCTTCCAGCCATAGGTCGCGAATCCGTGGTCGAGCAGGCTCGATGCCCGCGTTGCGCGCTCCTGGCCGGAAGGCTCGCCAAATACGACCACCATGAGCTGCCGGCCATTGCGGGTCGCGCTCGCCACCATGTTGAACCCGGCATCACAGATGAAGCCCGTCTTCAGGCCATCGGCGCCCTCGTACGTCTTGAGGAGGCTGTTGTGCGTGCCGAGGCGGCGCTTACCGATCCGAAATTCGGTCTGCGCCCAAAGGTGGCGGTACTCGGGAAAATCGCGAACGATGGCCATGGACAGCTTGGCCATGTCGCGGGCTGTCGTGACTTGTCCGGCGGCTGGCAATCCATTCGGGTTGACGAAATGTGTATTGGTCATGCCAAGCCGGCGCGCGGTGGCATTCATCCGATCGACGAAAGCCTGCTCGCTCCCCCCGACCGCTTCGGCCAGCATGATTGCGACGTCATTCGCCGATTTGACGATGAGCGCCTGCAACGCCAGATCGACGCTCATCTGTCCACCAACGGGTAAGCCGACCTTGCTAGGCGGTTGAGCGTGGGCAGCCTCGCTCGTCGTGATTTTCGTTTCGGGAGTTAAGCGGCCGGCCTTGAGCTCTTCGAAGACCACATAAGCCGTCATGATCTTCGTAAGCGAAGCCGGGTACCAGAGATCATCGACATCCTCGGCATAGAGCACTTTGCCGTTGACGGGCTCGAACAGCAGCTTCGGTCCGGCCTGCGCAAGTGGAGCGGCGAGCCCCATCAAACAAAGCGCGACCAGAATGGTCCGGCTCCAGATCATCCCGTCTCCTGCTCCAAGCTTCAGCCCCTGTGTCGCGGGCCGTCTTAGTGCTGATGTCCGAGACCTCCGAGAGGCGGATGCCCCGGAGCTTCAACTGCAGCACGTTTGGTCATACCGCCAAGACGTTAACGTTCGCATCTGCCGAGGTCTACCGCCAATCGGTCACAGCCTCTGGAGTGGTGCAATCGCACAATATGCTTAAGACCGTGCTCACTTTATGAACTACGGCGAGGGGTGCGGATCGAGCGAAGCAACGTCGTTGTGGGCGGCACGCTGCGTCTTCGACGCAAGCATTCAACGTGCGCTGGTTGCCGTCGTCGCCGCATCCTTGGGATCGGGGACATGGGCGGGATCGTAGAATGGTGCCCCAGGCCCGAGTCGAACGGGCACTCCCTTGCGGGAACCAGATTTTGAGTCTGGCGCGTCTACCAGTTCCGCCACTGGGGCGTGGGGCGGCATCATAGTCGTCGCGATCCGGGCGTCAACGCGCCGATTTCGAGTGAGGCCCAGCCGCGGCACCTTTGCATTGCTGGTTTGCCCAGCGACCATATCAACCGGGCCAGGAACCAACGGCTGGCCTGCCCGTTCCGATGCCACCTGAGTTGCTGTCTCAACCAGCGACCTCTCGAGACGGAGCGGAGTCCATTTTGAACAACGCCCGGCCGCCCGATGACCTGCCAGACGCGGAGGTGATGTTCATCCGCCGCATAGTCATCCTTGCGGCGTTCCTCGCGCTCGGTGCGGCGATCTGGTTTCTCTCGGATGTTCTGCTCCTGGTCTTCGCCGGCATCCTGCTCGCCGTCCTGCTGCGCTCCATAGCCGATCCGTTGACGCGGAAGCTGAACGTGTCGGACGGCTGGGCTCTGCTGCTGGCCGGTCTGCTCATCCTCATCGTCGTCGGCATCGGCATCTTTCTGTTTGGGTCGCAGATCAGCAGTCAGCTCGGAGAGCTCATCGAGCTTCTGCCAGCGGCAGCAGACCGGGTTCTTCAGGAGCTTGGCTTCGCACGCGTGCAGGATCTCCTCACCGGCACCGTGGTCGGCAACATCCTCTCGACGGCCTACGAATGGGGAACAGCAATCATCGCGGTGTTCACCGGTCTGCTCTTCGTGATTTTCACCGGGATCTACCTATCGCTCGATCCGCAGACCTACCGAAACGGCCTCGTGATGTTGTTTCCGCCGAGAATCCAGCCGGAGATCGGAGAGACGATCGATGATGCCGGCCGCGCTCTCGGCCTATGGCTCGTCGGTCAGCTTCTCGCGATGCTGCTCGTGGGCGTTCTGACGGGACTCGGCCTTTGGCTGATCGGGCTGCCCTCCGCGTTCGCCCTCGGCTTCATCGCCGGACTCGCCGACTTCATTCCGATCGTCGGCCCGATTGCAGCCGCCATTCCCGGTCTCCTCGTCGCGTCTGGCCAGGGATGGGATATGGTGATCTGGACGCTCGCGGTCTACGTCATCGTGCAGCAGTTTGAGTCCAACCTCATCCTGCCGGTGATCGTCGGCACGACCGTGAAAATCCCTCCCGCTGTCGGGTTGTTCGCCGTGATCGCGCTAGGGGTGCTCTTCGGGCCATTGGGCGTGCTGTTTGCCTACCCCCTCGCCGTCGTTGCCGACGTCGCCATTCGGCGCCTCTACGTCCGCGAGATGCTCGGCGAGGAGGTCGAGATCAGCGGCGAGGTCAAATAGATCTCAAGCCGCGGCCGGTTGCCGGACGACCAGGCGGACAATATCGGACATGATCTCGTTGAGCTGAAAGTCCTTCGGCGTATAGACCGCAGCCACGCCCATGGCCTTCAAGGCCGCCGCGTCCTCCGGCGGGATGATGCCGCCGACGACCACGGGAATGTCGCCGATGCCTTCCCGGCGCATGCCTTCGAGCACCGCGCGGACCAACGGCACGTGAGAGCCCGAAAGAATGGAGAGTCCCACAACGTGCACGCTCTCCTCTAGAGCGGCGCGCACGATCTGGCTCGGGGTCAAGCGAATGCCCTCGTAGACCACTTCCATGCCGCAGTCTCGCGCCCTGACCGCGATCTGCTCGGCACCGTTGGAATGCCCATCGAGCCCGGGCTTTCCCACCAGCAGCTTGATCGGACGCCCCAGCTGCTCTGCCGCCGCCCGAACCTGCGCACGAACGGCTTCGAGGCCAGCTGCGCTTTCCGCCACCGCCTGGCCGACGCCCGTCGGCGCCCGGTACTCGCCGAAGATGCGCCGTAGTGTCATGCCCCATTCACCGGTTGTCACACCGGCTTTGGCGCACGCGATCGACGGCTCCATGATATTGCGGCCTTCCTTGGCGGCCTGCTCAAGCTCCTTCAGCGCTCTGGCGACCGCCGCCTGATCGCGGGATTCACGCCAAGCCTTGAGGCGGCCAATCTGCTCCGCCTCTACCTCCGGTCCGACAGTTTGAACGGCACCTTCGCCGGTGGACAGTGGCGATGGCTCCGTCTCAGTGAACCGATTTACGCCGACGACGATCTGCTCTCCGGATTCGATCCTCGCCAGGCGTGCGGCGTTGCTCTCGACGAGACGGCGCTTCATGTAGTCGATAGCCGCAACGGCGCCGCCCATGGCTTCAATGGTGGCAAGCTCCTCACGGGCGTCCCGCTTCAGCTCCTCGACCTTCCGGGCGATCTCCACCGAGCCGTCGAAAATATCGCCGTACTCGAGCAAGTCCGTCTCATACGCTAGGATCTGCTGCATTCTGAGCGACCACTGCTGATCCCACGGCCGCGGCAGACCCAACGCCTCGTTCCAGGCCGGAAGCTGGACGGCTCGTGCACGTGCATTCTTTGAAAGCGTGACCGCCAGCATCTCGAGCAAAATGCGGTAGACATTATTCTCCGGCTGCTGCTCGGTGAGACCCAGCGAATTGACCTGCACCCCGTACCGGAACCGGCGATTCTTGGGATCCCTCACGCCGTAGCGCTCGCGCGTGATCTCGTCCCAGAGATCGACAAACGCGCGCATCTTGCACATCTCGGTGATGAACCTGATGCCTGAGTTCACGAAGAACGAGATGCGGCCGACAATCGTCTCGAACGTCTCGGCATCGACCTCTCCCGAGTCCCTTACGGTGTCGAGGATCGCTATCGCAGTCGCCAATGCGAAGGCGAGCTCCTGCACCGGCGTAGCCCCGGCCTCTTGTAGGTGATAGGAGCATACATTGACCGGGTTCCACTTCGGCACCTCGCGGCAGGAGAAGACGATCGTGTCCTTGGTCAGCCGCAGGGATGGCTCCGGCGGAAAGACATAGGTGCCGCGTGAGAGATATTCCTTGATGATATCGTTCTGGATGGTGCCGGTGAGCTTGTTACGTGGCACGCCCTGCTCGTCTGCAACCGCGATGTAGAGAGCGAACAGCCAGGCGGCCGTCGCATTGATCGTCATCGATGTGTTCATGCGGTCGAGCGGGATGCCGTCGAGCAGGGTGCGCATGTCGCCCAAATGGCAGATGGGCACACCCACCTTCCCCACCTCACCCGTTGCCAGCTCGTGATCGCTGTCGTAGCCGGTCTGGGTCGGCAGATCGAAAGCAATCGACAGGCCTGTCTGTCCCTTGGCGAGGTTGCGGCGGTAGAGGGCGTTGGATTCCGCTGCCGTCGAATGGCCCGCATAGGTCCGGAACAGCCACGGCTTGTCGCGCTGCGCCTGTGGCTCACCCCCCTCAGAAGCTCTGGTAGTCGACATCGTCTGGTGTTCCTTCGCACGTGCGAGAGGAACGTTAGCGCAACGCGCGGGATCCGCAACCGTCCGGACCCGCGACGCACTGCGCAAGCGTCGCTGCGAGCGGGTTCATATCTCCCACGGCCGTCGATTGTGCTAAGGCTGCCTTCCTCGCACGAACCATTCAGCGCCCGCCTTGGAAGTGAGCCTCATGTTGCGCCGCCTGGCCGAGTACACCTTCAACAATGCCTACCTGCTGCTCAGCGCGATGGCGCTGTTCTGGGCTGGCAATCAAGTACTAGGGCGGGCCGTGGCTGGCCACATTCCGCCGGTTGCCTTCGCCTTCCTGCGCTGGTCGCTCGCAACCGTTTTCGTATTGCCCTTCGCTATGCCCTACCTGCGTCGGGACTGGCCCGTGGTGCGGGAGACGTGGCCTATGCTGGCCTTTCTCGGTGTGACGGGGGGCGGCGCATTCAATACGCTGCAGTATATCGGGTTGAACTATACGACCGCCCTGAACAGCCTCGTGCTGAACTCGACGGGGCCCGTGCTGATCGCCATCGCTTGCGTCTTTCTCTTCAACGACCGTATCACCCACAGGCAGATAATTGGAACACTGATTTCGCTGGCCGGCGTGCTGGTCGTGGTCTCCAGGGGCGACCTTGGCGCGCTGCTCACCCTCACGCTGAACCGCGGTGACCTGCTGATTCTCCTAGGTATGGTGATTACGGCCATCTACACAGCCTATCTGCGCCTGCGGCCCCGCATTGAATGGATCACCTTTCTTTTCTGGATGTTTCTGGCGTCGGCGGTGTTCAATTTGCCGCTCGTATTGATCGAAATTTTTGTATTCGAGAAAGTCGTTCAGCCGACACTATTCACTTTATTGGCCATCGGGTACGTTTCGATATTCTCCAGCATTCTGGCCTATTTGTTTTTTGCACGCGGAGTCGACCTGATTGGGGGTGTGCGCGCCGGCATATTCATGCACCTCGTGCCGCTTTTTGGCGCGCTGTTGGCGATCTGGCTTTTGGAAGAGCCGCTCGCGCTGTTCCACGTTGTGGGATTTGCGCTGATTTTGGCGGGTGTAACACTAACGAGCCGCAAACCATGAGGCTTGCGGCTCGTGAAACTGTCGATCCCTTCGACCCAGATTACTGCTGCTGACCCGAAGGGGGTGTCGTCGTCTCAGGCGGAGACGTTTTCGGTGGAGTGGTTTGCGGCGGACTCGATGATTGAGGCGCCGTGGTCTGCGGAGTCGTCGCCGTTGTTGTCGGCTCCCGTGGGAACAACAAGGCCACGAGCAGCACGACCACGACGACCGCGCCAATCAACCACCATATTCGGCTATCCATGCCGGCCTCCAAGATTTCACTTACGTCTGAACGAAAAACGTGCGCAGGGCGCGGATGTTCCGGACGGCCCCGATGTCGCACTACGGAGGATCGGCTCATATTCGCAGTGCAGCACACGCTCGCCTGTTTCAACTCCCCACCGATCGGCGAGTTCCTGGCAAGCGTTTGGCAACTGCCGCAGGCAAGGGACCCATTAACGAACAGACAAGCGCCTGCACCTTAGACCCAAATCAAAGACACTGAACCATACCCTTGCCAGGACGTTCCGCATCTGAGCGGCTACCGGTGCGGCGACTTGGGCTGGGAAATACGATGGCGCGGAAGAAGGAGCAGGCGAATACCGAGAAGAAGGTCGAGAGACCTGGTAAGCCCGCGCGCGGCTCGCGCCGGATGCATCCAGCCGGTCCTCATGCGCGCCCCGAGCTGACCGATGAAGCGGCCACCCCAGGCACCGGTGCCCTTCCCGATGCGAACCCCGACACAAGAGACGTCGATCCCGGTGTCGATTAAGTTGAAGTCGGGGACCGGCATCGACATCTTTCATGCAGTTGCAGTTAACCTCGGACGAGCCTCGATGGATACGAACATCCCGTCCTGGATGTGGTCGGAAGCCTGCGAGATGCTGGCGCGCGCCGAGCGCCTTCGTCAGCAGCTTTTCCATCCGCAATGGGCGAAGGCACGACAGCCTTGCTGGCAGCCGCCGGTCGATCTCCTCGAAACGGACGAGGAGGTGCTGGTCTTTATTGCGCTGCCGGGGGTCGACCCTGAACATGTTCAAGCCGTCATCCAGGATGGCGACCTCGTGATTGCCGGCACGCGAGTGCTTCCCGCGGCCTTCAGAACGGCAGCCATCCATCGGCTCGAGCTGCCCCAGGGGCGCTTCGAGCGCCGTATTCGCCTGCCGGCGGGCAGCTATCGTGCGGTCCGCTGGTCCGCCAGCCAAGGTTGCCTGCTCATTCGACTCGAGAAAGCTGGAGAACTTTGATGGCTGAGCCGGAGGCCCCTGAAACTCCGAAAGCGAAGGAGATTCCGACTCTTCCGGAAGACGCTCTCATCATCCTCCCGGTGCGCGATCTCGTGCTCTTCCCTAGAGTCGTGCTCCCGATCACTATCGGGCGCCAACGCTCGATTCTGGCTGCCCAGTATGCGGTGCGCGAGCAACGGCAGATTGGTATCCTGACGCAGCGCGACCCGGAGATGGCGGACCCCGCACCGGTGGATCTCTACCGCATCGGCACCGTCGCCAATATCGTCCGTTTCGTGACCACCCCTGACGGCACGCACAACATCGTCGTCCAAGGCGAGGAGCGGTTTCATGTCACCGAATTCCTGACCGGATGGCCGTTCTTCGTCGCGCGCGTGCTGCGCATACCGGATGCGGAGACACGCACGCCGGAGATCGAGGCCCGCTTCCTTCATCTTCAGCGCCAAGCCATCGAGGCTCTGGAGCTTCTGCCGCAGGCGCCCCGGGAGATGATCGCCACGATACAGAGCGTGACCTCACCGGGCACGCTTGCCGACCTCGCGGTGGCCTACATGGACATCCCGACCGCGGAGAAGCAGGAGATCCTCGAGACGGTCAATCTGGCCGTCCGCATGGAGAAGGTATCGAAGTTGCTGGCGCACCGCATCGAGGTATTGCGCCTGTCTCAGGAGATCAGCCGTCAGACAAAGGCTGCCCTCGACCAGCGCCAGCGCGAGATGCTGCTCCGCGAGCAGATGGCCGCCATCCGGCGCCAGCTCGGCGAGACTGAGGACACCAAGGCTCAGGAGATGGCCGAGCTTGAGCAGGCCATTGCGCGAGCCGGTATGCCGAAAGAGGTCGAGGAGCATGCTCGAAAGGAGCTGCGCCGCCTGTCGCGCATGCCGGAAGGGGCAGCCGAGTACAGCATGGTGCGCACCTATCTCGACTGGCTGGTCGAGCTGCCCTGGCAGCTCCCCGAGGAGCCGCCCATCGACATCGATCAGGCCCGCAAGATCCTCGACGAGGACCATTACGGACTCGAGAAGGTCAAGCGGCGCATCATCGAGTATCTCGCCGTCCGCAAGCTGGCCCCGCACGGCAAGGCGCCGATTCTCTGCTTCGTCGGACCGCCGGGTGTCGGGAAAACCTCTCTCGGTCAGTCGATCGCCCGCGCCATGGGCCGCAAGTTCCAGCGGGTCAGCCTCGGTGGCGTGCATGACGAGGCCGAAATCCGCGGCCACCGGCGCACCTACGTCGGCGCTCTGCCGGGCAACATCATTCAAGCCATCCGCAAGGCGGGGTCACGCAACTGCGTGCTGATGCTCGACGAGATCGACAAGCTCGGCGCAGGCATCCACGGCGACCCGGCTGCCGCCTTGCTCGAAGTGCTTGATCCCGAGCAGAACAGCACGTTCCGCGATAATTATCTCGGCGTGCCGTTCGATCTCAGCCGGGTGGTCTTCATCACCACCGCCAACATGCTCGATACGATCCCTGGCCCGCTGCGTGACCGTATGGAGGTCATCAGCCTTGCGGGCTACACGGCCGATGAAAAGTTGCAGATCGCACGGCGGTATCTCGTCCGGCGGCAGCTCGAGGCCAACGGCCTGAAACCAGAGCAGGTCGAGATCACGGACGAGGCTCTGAAAGAGATCATCCAGCGCTACACTCGGGAAGCTGGTGTCCGCAATCTGGAGCGCGAGATCGGAAAGGCGTTGAGATACGCGGCCGTCCGCATCGCGGAAGGCGACACGCACCCCATCCGCATTGATGCCAGCGATCTTCAAGGAATCCTTGGGCCGCCGCAGTTCGAGAGCGAGGTGGCCATGCGCACCAGCGTGCCGGGTGTGGCGACCGGCCTCGCTTGGACACCGGTTGGCGGCGACATCCTCTTCATCGAGGCGACCCGCGTGCCGGGCAGTGGCAAGCTGATCTTGACGGGTCAGCTCGGCGAGGTCATGCGGGAAAGCGCCATGGCGGCGCTCAGCATCGTCAAGAACCGCGCGGAAGCGCTCAAAATCGACCCGGCCATTTTCGAGAAGAACGACATTCACGTCCACGTGCCAGCGGGCGCCGTGCCCAAGGATGGGCCGAGCGCAGGCATTGCCATCTATGTCGCGCTCATCTCACTGCTGACCCGGCGTTGCGTGCGAAATGACACGGCCATGTCGGGAGAGATCAGCCTCCGGGGGCTCGTGTTGCCGGTCGGCGGCATTAAGGAAAAGGTGGTGGCCGCTGCCAGAGCTGGGATCAAGCGCGTTATCCTGCCTGCCCGCAACCGGAAGGATTACGAGGACATCCCAGAGGAGGCGCGAAGGGACGTGGAGATCATTTGGATCGACCACGTCGAGGAGGCAGTCGCTGCTGCTATCTGTTCCGAGGAGCAGAAAACTGCCAAGACGCCGCGTGAACCCGAGGCAGCTGAGGAAGCAGCCGCACAGCCTCGCGCAGGAGAGGCAGCGGAGTGATTTGGTCAGCGTTCTGCGCGTTTGTCGCCGACGCCCGCGGCTGATTGCGATGCTTGGAGCCCGAACTCCGCGGCGAGAAGCTCGTAGGACTTGCGGCGTGCTGCCGGGTCGTGTGACCACGTCACGATGGCAACCTCGTCGATCCCGAGCTGGTTCGCCAGGGCACGGATCCGTTCGCCAACCTTCTTAGGCGTGCCGACAAACGCGGTTCGCCGCATTTCGGCGAGGCGGGCTTCCTCTTGTGGCGTGAGCTCAAACGGCAACGGCGCATCAGGGTGATCGAGCGGTCCGTACACACCTCGATCGCGCGCCAATCGCGATCTTGCGCGCGAAGTGAAAAGCCATTGGGCCTCCTCCTCGGTCTCGGCAGCGAGCGCCCAAATGCAGACAGTCGCCAGAGGCTCGGGGTGGCGCCGGCTCGGCCGGTAGAGCTGGCGGTAAAGGGCTAACGCCTGTTCGGTGCCGACACCGTCGGTAATGAAGTGGGCGAAGGAGTAGGGAAGCCCGAAGTGAGCGGCCACCTGTGCGCCATAGTCCGAGCTGCCGAGCATCCATACAGTGGGCGCCGTATCGCCCTCGGGAAACGCCCGGACCCTGCGGAAAGGATGGGCTTCCGGCAGCGGCTCGCCAGTGACCCAGGCGATCAAATCCCGCACCTGCTCCGGAAATTGAATTGTGCGCACAGTGCCAAAGGGATTGAGCGCCTGCGCCGTGAGGCTATCCGAGCCGGGGGCGCGGCCAACACCGAGGTCGATACGTCCCGGCGCAAGAGCTTCCAAAACCCGGAATTGCTCGGCCACTTTGAATGCGGAATAGTGCGGCAGCATCACCCCGGCGCTGCCGATGCGGATCGATTTCGTGCGCGCGGCGATGGCTGCGATCAGAATTTCGGGAGCGGTGCCGACAACGGTTTCGAGGCTGTGGTGCTCTGAGACCCAGAAACGGTGATAGCCGAGCGACTCGTACAGCTGCGCCATCGCCAGCGTTTCCTGGATCGATTCGCTGTGAGGGCGACCCTTGATGGCGACAGACTGGTCAAGAACAGACAAGCGGAGCATGAGCAGCACCTCCCGCGCCGGCGGTCATTTCGGACGGAGTTATCGAAAATTGCCGGCTCTGCGAAGGCTTGAGTTCCCCGAAGGAAAAAAGGTGGGGCGACCGGGGATCAGCCCACTTGGGCCCCGTCCTTCAGCAGCTTGTAGTTGATGGAATCCACCAGCGCTTCGAAGCTCGCGTCGATGATGTTCGGAGAGACGCCGACGGTGAACCAACGATCACCTGTGGCTTTATCCAGGCTTTCGACGAGCACGCGGGTCACCGCCTCTGTGCCGCCCGTCAAAATACGGACTTTGTAGTCGACCAGCTCAACGTTCTGGATGTGCTTTTGATATCGGCCGAGATCTTTTCGCAAAGCCCGGTCGAGCGCGTGCACGGGACCATTCCCCTCGGCCACGGACCATAGCGGCTCGTCATCTCCAGTGATGTAGACGCGGACGGTCGCCTCGGAGACGGTCACCAGCCGCCCCACCGCGTTGTGGCGCTTCTCGACCATGACGCGGAAGCTGTCGACGGTGAAATACTGCGGCACTTGCCCGAGCATTCGACGGGCCAACAGCTCGAACGAGGCCTCCGCACCTTCGTAGGCGTAGCCGAGCGCTTCCCGTTCCTTGATAACCTCCAGCAATTGGGCGACGCGCTCGTCGTCCTTCGGAATGGGAATGCCGAGCCGCTCCAGCTCGGCGACGATGTTCGACTTCCCGGCCTGATCCGAAACGAGCACCCGCCGGCGATTGCCGACGCTTTCCGGATTCACGTGCTCGTAAGTCTCAGGCTCCTTCAGAATGGCCGAGGCATGAATGCCAGCCTTCGTCGTAAACGCTGCCTCTCCGACATAAGGTGCCTGCCGGTTTGGTGCGCGGTTCAAAATTTCGTCGAAGATCCGGCTGACCTGCGTGATCCGCATCAGCCGTTCCGGCGTCACCGCCGTTTCAAAGCGATCGGCGAATTCGGATTTCAAAAGCAGTGTCGGAATTATGGAGGTGAGATTTGCATTTCCGCACCGCTCCCCGATGCCATTCAGCGTGCCTTGGATCTGGCGGACCCCGGCCCGCACGGCCGCGAGCGCATTCGCGACGGCATTTTCGGTATCGTTATGCGTGTGAATTCCCAGGTGCGTGCCAGGAATGACCTCCGTCACTTCGCGGACAATGCGCTCAATTTCATGCGGCAGCGTTCCGCCATTCGTGTCGCATAGGACCACCCAACGGGCACCGGCTTCGTACGCTGTGCGAGCAACGGCAAGGGCATACTCGCGGTTACCTTTGTAGCCGTCGAAAAAATGCTCGCAATCGATCATCACCTCGGTGCCGGTCTCACGAACGGCGTGGACCGATTGCGCAACCGACTCCAAATTCTCTTCATTGCTGATGCCGAGTGCGACACGCACGTGATAGTCCCACGATTTCGCGACGAGGCAGATGGCGTCGGCACCAGATTTCAATATTGCCTGAAAGCCAGGATCGTTCGACACCGACCTCCCGGCGCGCTTCGTCATGCCGAACGCGGTGAAACGCGCATTTTGCAGCTTCGGCCGGTCAGCAAAGAATGCCGTGTCAGTGGCGTTCGCGCCCGGATACCCACCTTCGATATAGTCTATGCCAAGCCCATCCAGCAGCTCCGCAATGCGGCGCTTGTCTTCGAGAGAGAAATTCACCCCCGATGTTTGCGCGCCGTCGCGCAGCGTCGTGTCGAAAAGATAAAGGCGTTCGCGAGACAATGTTCTGTCCTCAGATGATATCGACAAGACGGAGGGCAAGGAGGACCGCCGCGATGATCACGGCGATCTTGAGAATGAGGTAGTAGATGCGGTGGCGCTCAAACGGTGGGGTCGCGTCGGGCTCGGTCATTGTTTTCTCACTCAGGATAATGGCAGACCGCCTCGACGTTGTGCCCATCGGGATCGATAACGAAGGCGCCATAGTAATTGGGGTGGTACTGCGGGCGTAACCCCGGCGCTCCGTTATCTCTTGCGCCAGCCGCGATGGCAGCTTTGTAAAACGCATCGACTTGAGCCCTGTTGGCCGCGTGGAAAGCGATGTGGAACGGGCTCGTCGGCGTTTTACCGGGGGCAATCCAGAATTCCGGCTTGCAGCGGCCAAATCCCGCCACGCCGCCCGCTTCGTTCGGGAGTTCCATCTGCAGCTTTATCCCGAGCGGCTGCAATGCGGCGGAATAGAATTCCTTGGCGCGGGCGAAATCGCTGACCTGCAGACCGATATGATCAAGTGTGGGCGCGTTGTTTGCATTGTCCATAGCGTATCTCCGGCTCTAGCGCTTGATCTCCCACGTCGTAACGATCTCGCCGGTCGCAGAGTCCTTGGAGTCCTTGAGCTGGATCCCCATGGCCGCGAGCTCGTCGCGAATGCGGTCTGCTTCAGCGAAATTTTTGGCTTTGCGTGCCGCTAATCGAGCGCTGATGCGAGGTTCGACGATGGCCGCAAGCTCCTGACGCTTTCTTTCGACCCGCTCCCGCTCGCGCTTTATCGTCTCACCAGTAAAGCCAAGCAGCGCCAAGGCGTAGCCAAGGGCACCACGTTCTTCAGCATCATGCAGCCGGTGCAGCTCTGCAATGGCTTTGGGCGTGTTCAGATCATCGCACAAAGCCTCAATGACCGGCTCTGCTTTCTGCCGATCAGCGTCGGAGTATTCGCTCGCGAAAGGGAACCAGGAGTCGAGAATGGTAAGGCTCTGCTCCAAGCCTTCAACCGTCCAGTCGATCGGCTGCCGGTAATGCGTCCGGAGCATATTGAAGCGTAGAACCTCTCCCGGCCAGGAACGCCCGCCGAATTTGTCCGTCGCCAGCAATTCGTGGATCGTCACGAAATTCCCCAGGCTCTTGGACATTTTCTCGCCCTCGACCTGGAGAAAGCCGTTGTGCATCCACACCTGCGCCATGATCGGCGTGCCGTGCGCGCAGCGGGATTGTGCGATTTCGTTCTCGTGATGGGGGAAGACGAGATCGATGCCGCCGCCGTGAATGTCGAAAACCTCGCCCAAGTGCCGCGCGGCCATGGCCGAGCACTCGATATGCCAACCCGGCCGGCCGGGCGTGGGAATGCCACAAGGACTCGGCCAAGAAGGCTCGCCGGGCTTGGACGGCTTCCAGAGAACGAAGTCCATCGGCCCCTTTTTGTATGGCGCGACCTCGACGCGCGCGCCGGCCTCCATCTCCTCGAGGCTGCGATTGGAGAGGCGGCCATAGTCGGGCATCTTGCTGACGTCGAACAGCACGTGGTCCTGGGCGACGTAAGCGCAGCCCTTTTCGACCAGGCGCTCGATCATCCGCTTCATATCCTCGATGTGATCGGTGGCGCGCGGCTCGACTGTCGGCGGCAGCACGCCAAGGGCGGCGATGTCTTCATGGAACTGCCGCGTTGTTCGCTCGGTCAGCTCGCGGATCGAGATGCCTTCCTCGGCCGCCCGCGCATTGATCTTGTCGTCGACGTCCGTGATGTTGCGGGCGTAGGTGACGTGCTCGGGCCCGTAGATGTGCCGGAGGAGCCGGAACAGCACATCGAAAACGATTACAGGCCGCGCGTTTCCAATGTGCGCATAGTCGTAGACGGTCGGGCCGCACACGTACATGCGCACGTTCTTGGGATCGAGCGGCCGGAACGGCTCCTTGCGGCGGGTGAGGGTATTATAGAGCGTGAGCGTCACTGTGTTCCCCTGACCTGCTGGCGGGGCTTGGCTCTTTTACGGGAGAATAGGGGAGCGGCCGCGCGCCAGCGATAAGCTAGCTCGGAATAATGATGCAAATAATGCCGCTGTAGATGCGCGCGGCGGACATGGTCGCGGCTCTGTCCATCATGCGGTGCTTATGCGTGAGGCCGGTGGGGGACGTCAAGCGGGGTGCTCGAGATGCCGCGTGGCCTCTCGCCCTTCCACGTTGCGCATCGCCGATTCGGTGCCGGGCGTTGGGTGTCCGATCACGCTGAGGGTTCCGTCAGCCTCCAGCACTACCGCCGCCACCTGATCCAAGCTTTCGTATCCGCTGGCCCGCACGGCGGCCATCACCTCCTCCCGTGCGACGCGCTCTTCCAGCAGGGCCTCCTCGATGAACTTGCCGTCGGACAACAGCAGGCTGGGCCGCGCCTTGATGATCCGGCGGAAGCCCGGCGAGCGGGATGAGAGCCAGGAAACCACGAACTGAAGCAGAATGAGGAGCGCGATCGCCAGCAAACCTTCCGCGAGCGGGATCGTCTTCAGCAGCACGACCATCGCCAGGGTCGAGCCGAGCGCCACGGTCACCGCGAGGTCGAAGGCGCTCATCCTCGCCACCGTGCGCTTGCCACTGATGCGCAGCAGCACCACGAGGCCGGCATAGGCGAGAGTGCCGACCACCAACACGCGCAGCACTCCTGACCAGCTGTCGAACAGCACCCGAGCACCTTTTCCGAGCCGATATGCTGCGGCTCGAGTACTTTCAACGGCCGAGCGCTCCATTCGTTCGGGGATGCGTTGCCCGGCATCTACATCGAGGGGGTGCCCCATTTACGCTGCATTGACCCCATAGCAAAATTGATTCAAGGAAACGGGAGACCAGGCTGGGCCAAGCCAAAGCGGCGTGGCTCGCCCGGAGGGGTGTGATTCGACATGCGCCTCATCAAGCGTGGGACATCGAATCGCCGCTATGGCGGCCTGGCGACCGCCGTAGCGTTGCTCCTGTTGGCAACTGGTCCCGTGCTGGCCCAGGGCTGGCCTTGGGAGTGGGGTTGGGGACGGGAGCCTCCAACTCCGCGCGAGCCCGTTTTCCGTGAGCCCCCGCAGCAGCAGCCGCTAGGATATCAAGGATACGACTCAAGCCGGTCCTCGATCTGTCTGCAGCTCGAGCAGCGGCTTGCCCAGGAGGCCAATCGCGGGGCACAGGCGCGTCAGCTTCTGCCCCGGCTGGAGCAGGAGATCCGCCAGGCAGATTACCAATTTCAATCCGGGCAAGCGCAGCTGGAGCGAAACGGCTGCTTCGAATACTTCCTGTTCGCCAAGTCCTTGCGCCGCACGCGGCAGTGCATCGATCTGAACCGCCAGGTCGAAGCCGCAAGGAACCGGCTTGCCGAGCTGGAGGCCCAGCGCCAGCACCTGCTTTCCTCTGGCAACCGCTCCTATCGCGAGGACATCATCCGCGAGCTGGCGCGCAACAACTGCGGCGCCACCTATCAACAGCAGGCACGTCAGTTCAATCCGTTCTCATCGATCTGGCAGGACGAGGACAGCGGCGGCTTCCAAGGCGGGCACTTCGGGAACCTGCCGTTCGCTACATACCGGACCGTCTGCGTCCGCCTCTGCGACGGCTACTACTTCCCCGTGAGCTTCTCCACGCTGCCCAACCATTTCGACCGCGATGCCCAGATTTGCGAGTCGAAGTGCGCGGCGCCCGCGGAGCTTTTCTACCATCAGAACCCCGGTGGCAGCATGGAGGACGCCGTCTCGTACAGCACGCGGCAGCCGTACACGTCGCTGAAGACGGCGTTCCGTTATCGGAAGGAGTATGTGCCGGGCTGCTCCTGCAAGCAGGCGGAATACAATCCCGAGGTCGATCAGCCGCAGAAGCGGGCCGAGGCGTCGGGTCAGGCTGTAGGCACGAGATGATGAGTTTGGCGCGCCTTAGCTGACGGGCTTCCTCGTGAGCCACTCGGTAAGGCAGATGCATTAGGACGGCAAAGCCGGGACGCACGCCGTGACGAACGACATCGCCAGCGCCGCCGAAATTCGCCCGATCGGTCCAGACGATCTTGCCGAGGTCCGCTCCCTCCAATCCACTTCTTTCCGCGTTCTGGCTGCCCAGACGTTCTCCGAGGAGGAGATCGCGGCCTTCACGGAGCACGTGTACAGCTACGCCTACACGGAGATGCTGTCCGAGGGGATCCGCCGCCAGCAGCTTCTTGGCGCGTGGTTCAGTGGCCAGCTCGTGGGCACGGCCGGGTGGACCGCGGGTGACGGCAATGCCTCCACGGCACGCATCCGCTGGGTCTACGTGCGGCCCCTGTTCACCGGCATTGGGCTGGGCACTAGGCTTGTCGCGGCGGCAGAGGCGGCAGCCCGGCGGGGTGGGTACAAGATCCTCACGGTCGAGGCGCCGTTCAACTCTGTCGAGTTCTTCGCCAGCCTCGGCTACGAGACCTCATCGCACGGCGTGCGCTCGTTACCTCGCGGCCAGAGCCTGGCGGTCGCCTACATGCGAAAGCCCGTGAGCGACGAGGCCCACGGGCCGCTTGAAAAGGGCGAGACGGCCAACGAGATGTAGATCAGCGGCGATTGCGCCGAACCCGATCGGCACCACAGTCATAGACGACGGACGTGATTTCCGAACGGTCGATGCCGATGTCCTTCAGCAGGCGGTCGTCCAGGCTGCGGAGGGCTACCACCGCGGACCTGCGCTCCATCGACCTCCTGTAGCTCTCGGCGATGGTCTTCAGCCATGCCTTGAGCCCTTGGCGGGCAGGCGCGTTGGACGCTGCTAATGTCGCGGAGGGGGTCAGTTGTGCTGCTGTCGTGCTCATGATCATCTCTCCGTTGCTCTTGCCGCTACGTTGTTCTGTTCTGTGTAGCGGCTCCTGGGCAGAGTGCACTGTTGAGCCTCTGATCTAGGGGATCTCTGCTGAGCCTCTGATCTAGGGGATCTCTGCGCCTGCCGCTGTTCCCTGCGGGACTCCTCGTCTGATGGCCGGCCGCTGACCGTGAGGGCGAGAAGGAGCCGCGATGCCGTGGATCGAGACGTTCGGGTCGCCGCACCGGCTTGACGCACCCCGGCGTCTCACGTAAAGGATCGCCTATTGGCGGCGGGCCGATATGGCTCGCCATTCGATTTGCGGGCGTAGCTCAGTTGGTTAGAGCGCCGGCCTGTCACGCCGGAGGCCGCGGGTTCAAGTCCCGTCGCTCGCGCCATGTTTTCCCCGACATCGCATGTGAAGGCTGAGGCTCCAGGGCGGCAGGTTTTGTTGCCCTTGTAACTCCTGCTGGTCCGCTCTCCAAATGCGGGTGCTGTTTCAATCGCGGTCAGCTCTTGATCAGCGGCGGCTAATTGCGACCTGCCTTATCCACCCTCTCTTCATGACTATCCACAGGTCATGTGCTCGCTTTGCAACATGTTCCAGCGCAAAGTGCGCTGATGGGCGGTCTCCGACTACAGATCGTTAAGAGGGTAAATAATATATAGCGCAACGCATTAAGTATCGCGAAATGGGGGAGATAATGCGTTTTGCAGTATCAGCTATCGCTTTGATTGTGAGTGCGGGTTTGGCGGGCGCGGCGGATCTTGGTGGACCGTCCTATGATGGCTCGTTGAAGGACGACTACGTTGCTCCGGTCTCTCATCGTTGGGCAGGGTTTTATATCGGCGGCAACGTTGGGTACGCTTGGGGGGACATCAAGTTTAGCGATGGTCAGGGCTCGAGGCAGATATTTCGTGGGTCCATCTTGAGGACAGCCGAGAATTTAAAGCGTACAGAAACGATCCTGAGGTAGGCTGGGCGTTGGATGCAGAAGCGCGATATTTTGGTACCGTTCGCGGTCGCATAGGATTTTTGGCTACTCCGAAACTTTTGCTCTATGGGACTGGAGGGGGCGCTTGGGGAAAAGCCAAAATACATAAAGAGACGCGACTTTACGATGACGACGGTTCATTTAACCGCGTCTCGGGGTGGGGCTCGGCCGACGAAAATCACTTGGGTTGGGCCGCTGGCCTTGGGGGCGAGTTCATGGTCACCGATAACTGGATCGTTCGAGGCGAATGGCTTCACGTCGACTTAGGGAAGGAAAGGTATCATCTAAAAGGTGTAACGAGGTCGGGAGCCCCTTTTCTCAGCGATAGCTTTCCAGCCGATCTCGAGTTCGACGTCTTCCGCGTCGGTGTGAACTATAAGTTTGCCAACTGAAGTGAAAAAATTTTCCCGGCCGGGCATATGCTCGGCTGGTTTTTTTTAGCCGACTGACTTGCGGCTTGAAGGCAACGTGAGGAGCCTCAAAAGCGAGAAGTAAGTTCACCGCTCAGTTCGCTCTTGAAGCTAACCATCGAGCCTCTGTTTCAAACGGCATCCGGATGATCTTCAGCCCACAAAGCTGCAGCCGGTGAGAGCGCGGCGGCTCTCCTCAAATATCAGCACGCAGAGGCTGTGCTAGTTCGGACACACCGTCGAAGAATGTACGTGGGGACTTTCGTTTTTTGCTACAACCATTAGTTGCGCAACGCCTATACTCAGACAACGAATCCTATTGGCAGGGGCAGGAGAGAATAGATGCGATCAGCTATTGCGGTTCTTGGATTATTGGCTTCTACGAGCCTTGCCAGCGCGGCGGATCTTGGTGGGCCATCTTATGACGGATCGCTGAAGGATGGCCCGGCTCTGATGGCTCAGCCGAGCTGGACCGGTTTCTATATCGGAGCCAACGCTGGATATGCATGGGGCTCTTCTGACTCGTTCCTGCCCGAGAATTTGGAGAAAGAAGCCTATGTTCCGCCGGGCGGGATTAGAACTGATCTAAACCCTGACGGTTGGTTCGGCGGCGGCCAGATTGGCTTTAACTTCCAGCACGGCTCGCTCGTCTTTGGTGTTGAGGCTGATTGGCAGGGCGGCGACATCGAAGACAGCGCAACGTCCCGTCACACGCACACTCTTCAGCCGGGCGAACCCGAATTTGATGTCGACAACAGCATGAGCATCGAGTCGTTCGGGACGGTGCGCGGCCGCCTTGGCGTCGTCATGGGGCGCGTTCTGCCTTATGTCACCGGCGGGTTCGCATGGGCGAAGACTGATGTCGATGCAAGGCTCACCTATCTGGTCGATACGCCCGTGGTATTTGCGGGGAGCGACTCCGCTACACATACCGGCTGGGTTGTGGGCGGCGGTGTCGAGATCGCGCTGGATGAGAACTGGAGCATCAAGGGCGAGTACCTCTACTACGATCTTGGTGAGGAGAATTACACCATCACATATGTAGGGCCGTGGGATGGTGACACGTACAGCACCGATGCCGATCTGACCATGCAGACCATCCGCGTCGGCGTGAACTACAAGTTCAACCGCTAACGCCTGATCACACCTGGTTCGATCCGGCCGGGCTCAGCTCGGCCGGTTTTGCTTTTCGGCGATGGCTACGGCTGTTGTCCTTAGCCACGCACAATCATGGTGGGCGGTGAGAGGATCGAACTCCCGACATCTTCGGTGTAAACGAAGCGCTCTACCACTGAGCTAACCGCCCACGCAGGCGCTTCTACCGCGTCAGGGCCCAATTGAAAAGCGCTCGGCCGCGCCCTGCAGTCCTAGTACCGCAGGCAGCTCTCGAAAAAGGGCATGTTGGGGCAGAACCGCGACGGATGCTCGGCTTCGGGCGCGCCCTCGATCCAGCGCCGGCAGTCGCTGATCGACCGGCACAGCAGGCACGTCGTTCTCGCCTGCACGAACGCGGTGCCGTGTTGCCGGCGCGCCGCAGCCACCGGATCGACGCCGAGCCTTTCCATCATCTCACCCATCAGTTGGGCTTGACGCTCCACGTGGCGGCATAACGACCAAGGCATGTCTCGCCTCCCGGCTTAGGCCATGTTTCCAGCGTTTCCATCCAGCTTGGCTCGGTGTTGTACAGCGTGCTTGACCTGCATCAACGGTGGCCCGCGACAAAAGAGTCACGCGCAAGACGGATTTTTCGGTCAATCGCCGCAGGTCCACTCTAGCCCGCGACGCAGGATCGACTAGGATCGCCGCCGAATTGCATTACCCTGGCCCACCACAGTAATGGAGGTACCCGCTCATGTCCGACCAGGCTGGCAACGGCACTCACGGGTTCGCCACCCTCGCGATCCACGCGGGCGCCGCTCCGGATCCCTCAACCGGCGCACGCGTGACGCCGATCTATCAAACCACCTCCTACGTCTTCAACGACGCGGACCATGCTGCCGCCCTGTTCGGGCTGGAAACGTTCGGGAACATCTACACCCGCATCATGAACCCGACGCAGGCGGTGCTGGAAGCGCGGGTCGCTGCGCTGGAAGGCGGCACCGCCGCCCTGGCCGTTGCCTCGGGGCACGCCGCGCAGTTCCTCGTCTTCCACACGCTCCTCGAGCCCGGTGACGAGTTCATAGCCGGCCGGCAGCTCTACGGCGGCTCTGTCAACCAGTTCAATCACTCATTTAAGAAGTTCAATTGGAACGTCGTATGGGCCGACTCCACCGATCCTGAGAGCTTCGCTAAGGCCGTCACTCCCAAGACCAAAGCCATTTTCGTCGAGTCGATCGCCAACCCAGGCGGCATTGTCGTCGATCTCCCCGCCATTGCCGCCGTAGCGAAGCAGGCCGGCGTGCCGTTCATTGTCGATAACACGCTTGCAACGCCCTACCTGTGCCGCCCCAAGGAGTTTGGGGCCGATATCGTCGTGCATTCGCTGACGAAGTTCATGGGCGGCCACGGTAACTCGATCGGCGGCGTTATCGTCGACTGCGGCACGTACGACTGGCTGAACGCCAAGCACCGCTACAAGACGCTCGTCGACCCGAACCCGTCTTACAACGGCATCAAACTCGCGGAGACGTTCGGCAACTTCGCCTTCGCCATTGCGGCGCGGGTGATGGGCCTGCGTGACCTCGGCCCGGCCATCTCACCGATGAACTCCTTCCTGATCCTCACGGGGATCGAGACGCTGCCCCTGCGCATGCAGCGGCACTGCGAAAATGCGCTGGCCGTCGCCGAGTACCTGTCCAAGCACCCGAAGGTGGCGTGGGTGAACTACGCCGGCCTGCCGGACAACCCGTACTACCAGCTGCATAAGAAGATCTGCCCGAAGGGTGCCGGTGCCGTCTTCACGTTTGGCCTCAAGGGAGGTTACGACGCCGGCGTGAAGCTGGTGGCGAACCTGAAGCTCTTCTCGCACCTCGCCAACATCGGCGATACGCGCAGCCTGGTGATCCACCCGGCGTCCACGACGCACCGGCAGCTCACGGATGAGCAGCGCATTGCGGCAGGTGCAGGGCCGGACGTGGTGCGTCTATCGATCGGCCTCGAGGACAAGGCCGACATCATCGCCGATCTGGAGCAAGCCTTGGCTGCGGTCTGAGCTAGCACAATAGCGAACAGGCCGGTGCGCGGGTCATCGCGCGCACCGGGACTAGTATTCGCCCTCGACGAAGGCCGTAATCAAAGAGCGTGCGATGGCCTGCTGACCGGGCACCCAGAGGCCATCGGGGTGCTTGCCCTCCAGCATCAGCCTGACGTCCTCGCGCGGGAACCAGCGCGCGTCGACGATTTCGTTGGGATCGATTGTGATCTCGGTCGTCTTGGCGATCCCAATGCAGCCGATCATTAGCGAGTGCGGGAACGGCCAGGGCTGGGTCGAGTGGAAGCGAACCTCGCCGACCTCGATGTTGGTTTCCTCCTTCGTTTCCCGCCGAACCGCACTTTCGATGTCCTCTCCGGGCTCGATGAAGCCCGCGAGCGTCGACCACATCTTCTCCGCGAAGCGTGCCTCGTGGCCCAGCAGACAGCGGTCGTTGGGCGGATCGACGATCAACATGATCACGACGGGATCAGTTCGCGGGAAGTGATCCTTTCCGCAGGCCCAGCACTTGCGCCGCCAGCCCCCGTCCTTGACCAGCGTGGTGCCCCCACAGTGGCCGCAGCAGCGCGTGTCCTCGTGCCAGCCGGCAAGGGCCTTAGCGAGTCCGAGTAGCGACAGCTCCTCTGGCGGCAGCACCCCCTGCATTGCGAGTGACCGCAAGTCGACGATCGGGCGCATCAACTCGAGCCCGCCCGGCGCATTGCGGGCGCGATGCTCGGTCACTGCGATAGCGAACCGGCCGCCGCCGGTCGTGCGATCGACACCCAGGAAGAGCGAGTCGGAGATCGGCAGGCCGACGCTCTGTATCTCCTCGCGAGTGAACCAGCGGATGTTGCCCTTGGTGCGTTCCGGATTCGAGCGGATCACCGGCTTCAGATCCGCGAGAACCAGGAAACGCGCCTCCGGGGCCGCAAGCAGGGCTTCGAGGTAAGCCGCATCTCCCCGCTTGTGGCTCTGGCGGTCGAGCAGCGTTGAGGCTCCGAGCGTCGGTTTGAACATGCTGATCTTTCCTCCCAGCGCTCCTGCACAAGAGCACAGCCTCGCAAGCGAATGCAATCCGCTCGCGGGTATGATTGTCTGGCATGACAGGATTTTGGCCCGGCCAAGCGCAGCTCAATAAACGCGGGAGCTGGGATGAAAGCTCGCTGACCGCGTAGTGCCCAGGGTTGTAACTTCCTTGTCGAAGCGTCATATTCCGGCGGGAGGCTGGCGGCGGACGGTTCCCTCGCAAACCGGGTCAGGTCCGGAAGGAAGCAGCCCTAGCGATCAGGAAACGGGTCGTTCGTCAGTCTCTCATCTCGCCGCTCCGGTTTCGACCTGAGCGGGAGTCCGCGTCGGCATTCGACTGGTACCCTGCTGCTGGCCGCTGCCACCACATCGAGCCGTCCGCGTATCTCAAGACTGAGCGATCCAGGGGCCGATGGCGAACAACTCCCAACCCACAGATCTGCTGGGCGATCAGGGCCAGGCGTCCGCGAAAACGCCTTACGTCGTGCTCGCGCGCAAGTATCGGCCTGAGACCTTCGATCAGCTGATCGGCCAGGACGCTATGGTGACGACGCTCAGGAATGCGTTCGCCACCGATCGGATCGCACAAGGATATATGCTGACCGGCGTCCGAGGCGTCGGCAAGACCACGACGGCACGCATTCTCGCGCGCGCGCTCAACTACTCCAAGCCAGGCCTGCCCGACCGGCCGACCATGGACATGGACGGCTACGGGGAGCATTGCCTTCAGATCATCCAGGGCCGCCATCCCGACGTGATTGAGATGGACGCCGCGTCAAACACCGGCGTCGACAACGTGCGGGAGATCATCGAGAACGCCCGCTACCGGCCCATCCTGGCCCGCTACAAGGTCTTCATCATCGACGAAGTCCACATGCTCTCGAAGAGCGCCTTCAACGCGCTTCTGAAGACGCTCGAGGAGCCGCCAGAGCACGTGAAGTTCATCTTTGCGACGACCGAGGTGCGCAAAGTACCGGTGACGGTGCTGTCGCGCTGCCAGCGGTTCGATTTGCGGCGTGTGGATGTGCCGCTGCTCGTCAAGCACTTCAAGTCCATCGTCGCCAAGGAAGGTGCAAAGGCCGATGACGAGGCGCTGACGCTCATCGCTCGCGCAGCCGGAGGCTCCGTGCGCGATGGCCTCTCCATCCTCGATCAAGCCATTGCCATGGGCAGCGGCAAGGTCACCGAGCCCGCCGTGCGGGCAATGCTGGGGCTCGCCGACCGCGGGCGCATTTTCGATCTACTCGAGTCGCTGTTTCGCGGTGCCGCGGGTGATGCCCTGCGGCAGCTCGATGCGCTGCACCGCGACGGCGCTGATCCCACACAGATTTTGGCCGATCTCGCCGAGGCCGTGCACGCCGCAACCCGTATCAAGGTCGTAGGCGAGGACGGCGCGAGCGAGGCTCTCTCGGCCGAGGAGCGGAGACGCGCTGCATCTCTGGCCAACCAGCTATCCATCCCGGTGCTGACCCGGGCGTGGCAGATGCTGCAAAAGGGCTATGATGAGGCCTCCCGCGCACCTGAGCCGCTTCAGGCCGCGGAGATGGTGCTGATCCGGATTGCCCATGCGGCCGAGCTGCCTTCACCGGACGAGCTGATCCGGCTGCTTGGCAACGGTGCTGGGCGGGCGCGCGGAAGCGGGATTGCCGCGGGATCGCAGCAGGATGGAGTCCGGATGCAGGCAACGCCAGCTCCGGAATCGAGCAGTGACGTGCTTGGTGGACCCACGGCGGCATCCAACACGACTGCTGATCCGGCGGAAGCCGGACCGCGTACCTTCGCCGAAGTCGTTGAATTGGCAGGCGCGCGGCGTGATGCCAAGCTCAAGGTGCACCTCGAGGAGCACGTGCGCCTGGTCCGCTTCGAGCCCGGCCGGATGGAGATCAATCTCGTGGAGGGAAGTCCGCCAGGACTGGCCAACGAGATCGCGGAGAAGCTACGTGAGTGGACCGGGCGCCGGTGGGTGGTTGCCGTCAGCCGCGAGCCAGGCGAACCGCCCATCGGGGAGGTGCGGCGCAAGCGCGAAGCTGCCGAGCTCGATGAAATCAAGGCCCACCCGGCCGTAAAGGCGATCCTGGACGTTTTCCCGGAGGCCGAGATCAAAGCTGTGCGGCCGCGACCAGCCAATGCGCAGGACGAGAGCAAGGCCAGATAGAAACAGCACCATTCAAGCCCTGAGACGGCGACGAGCGGAGAGACCATGAAAGACCTGATGGGAATGATGAAGCAGGCGCAGCAGCTTCAAGAGCGCATGCAGAAGCTGCAGGCGGAGCTCGAGGCGCTCGAGGTCGAGGGGCAGTCTGGCGCCGGCCTTGTGAAGGTCACGCTCAACGGCAAAGGCGAAATGCGCCGTTTGAAGATCGATCCGACTCTGATGAAGCCGGAGGAGACGGAGATCCTCGAGGATCTCGTCATCGCGGCTTTCCAGGACGCGAAGTCCAAGGTCGAAGGAGCTATCCAGTCGAAAATGCAGGAGATCGCTGGCGGCCTGCCGTTGCCGCCGGGGCTCAAGCTCTTCTGATCCCTCGGTCAGGGACTTAAGCGGAGAATGAGCGCAAGCAGGACCATGGCTGGCCCTGAAATCGAAAGATTGGTGCAATTGCTCGGCCGGCTGCCTGGGCTCGGCTATCGGTCAGCTCGCAAGGCAACCCTTGCCCTGCTGAAGCGGCGCGATGATCTGCTCCTGCCCCTTACGGCAGCCCTCAACGAGGCTGCAGCAAAGCTGGTCGAGTGTCCGGTTTGCGGCACGATCGATACTGTGGCCCCATGCACCATTTGCCAGGACCCACGGCGGGATCGTTCGCTCATCGTGGTGGTCGAGGATATTGCGGACCTCTGGGCCCTTGAGCGCGCCGGAGTGGTGAATGCGGTCTATCATGTACTCGGCGGCCATATCTCGCCGCTCGACGGGATCGGCCCAGAACGGCTGAATATTGGTCGTCTTATCGAGCGGGCCCGCGACCCCGCGGTCAAAGAAATTCTACTCGCGCTCAACGCGACCGTGGAAGGGCAGTCTACCGCTCACTACCTGACCGAGCAGCTCGAAGGAACGGGCGTCACGATTTCCCGGCTGGCGCAAGGTGTGCCGGTGGGTGGCGAGCTAGACTATCTCGACGAAGGCACCCTCGCCGCGGCCATCAGGTCACGGCAGCGACTCTAGCGACGACCGCTCCAAGGGAGATCGGCATGCGGTACGTAACACTTCTCAATGGCGCGCGCGTGCCGGCTCTCGGACTTGGAACCTGGGGGATGGGTGAGCGGCGCGGCAGCCGGGCGGACGAGGTGAAGGCGCTGCAGCTTGGGCTCGACCTCGGGATGACGCTCATCGATAGCGCAGAGATGTACGGTGATGGCGGCGCCGAAGAGGTGGTCGGAGAAGCCATCGCAGGGCGGCGGGAATCCGTTTTCCTTGTCAGCAAGGTCTACCCGCACAATGCCTCACGCAGCGGTGCCATTGCGGCCTGCGAGCGCAGTCTCAAACGGCTGAGGACTGATGTTCTCGACCTTTATCTCCTGCATTGGCGCGGTGCGATTCCGCTGCGGGAGACCGTAGAAGCCTTTGAGAAGCTCAAGGCCGACGGAAAAATTCGGGCGTGGGGCGTCAGCAATTTCGACCCCAAGGACATGGCCGACCTCAGCAAAGTGGCGCCGCAGGGATCGTGCATCGTCAATCAGGTGCTCTACCATCTCGGCTCGCGCGGGATCGAGTGGGACCTGCTGCCGGAAGCCCGTGAACAGGGTATTGCAATCATGGCCTATTCGCCGCTCGGCCAGGCCACCATCCTGGGCAACCGAACCTTGAGATCGATCGCCGACAAACATCGTGTGAGCCCAGCAGCCATCGCCCTGGCCTGGGTGCTGCGCCACGATCATGTCTTCACGATCCCCAAAGCCGCGCGTCCAGAGCACGTGCGGGCCAATGCGGCTGCCGCCGATCTCGTGCTGGATGCCGAAGACCTCAAGGCTCTGGACGGAGCCTTCCCTCCGCCTCGCGGCCCAACACCGCTGGCCATGTTGTGATCGCGACCGGCGGATCCACAAACCGGAGAAATTGGAAACCGCGGCGAGCGCGCAACCTGGCTGGAGAAGGGCTTACGGCTCGGCCGCGGTTTCTTTACGACCCGCCGAAGGCCCTGGATTGTGGCGGATCGTGATCTCGACGGTGGGGGAGACGTTCGTTGCGAGAGCGTCCGGCTGCCTGCATCGGGAGAGCGGAGCGAGCCGGTCACCCTCGCAACGATGGCCGCCCTCTCTGGAGCTACGGGGAACTGACCATGGTCGCCCGATGGAGCAGTTGAAGCGATCGGGCTTCAAATTGAACCGGTCAGCGAAATACCCGGCGCTGCCGGTAGGGCAAAGGTCCTTCCATCGGGCGACTCGCAATAGCTGGATGAACACCGCCTGTCGGAGAAATTCCTATGACCTGCTGTAGGGCCATTCCCCCGACGGCAACGGAGACGTTATGCAAAAAAAGAGCACTCCGCTTCCCCCAAATGGGAGATGACGTGAGCTTCGATGCCAACGTAGCGGGGTCCCTGCCGCAGTCCTGACGGTCGCGCTAGTCGACGATCTGGAAACCCTTCCAGTAAGGATCGCGATCATCGACGAAAATCGTGTTGAAGCCAGTCACGCGCGCCCACCCTTCGATGGAAGGGATGATGGCGTCGTAGTCGCCGACCTTGGCCCGTCCGACGATCCGGCCAATGAATTGCGAGCCGATGATGCTCTCGTGCACGAACTCCTGCCCCTCGCTGAGTTGGCCACGGGCAGCCCATTGCGCCATGCGGGCGCATGTGCCGGTGCCGCAGGGCGAACGGTCGATGGCCTTGTCGCCGTAAAAGACCGCATTACGCGCAGTACTGTTCGGCTTCGTGGGTTTGCCCGTCCACATGACGTGGGTCAGGCCTTTGATCTCGGGCTTCTCCGGGTGCACGAACGAGAAGGCTTCGCCGAAGGTGCGCCGCACGATGGGGCTGAGGCTTAGGATCTGGCTCGGCTTGATGTGCTCGAGGCCGCGGAACGCCTCTTGGGGCTCCACGATCGCATAGAAGTTGCCGCCGTAAGCGACATCGACCTTGAGCGGCCCGATGCCCGGCACATCAGCCTCGAGACCCGTGGCGTGCAGGTACGAAGGCACGTTGGTGATGCGCACCCATTCCACGTAAGGGCCGTTCTGGCCGTACTCTGCCACAACCACCCCTGCGGGCGTATCGAGGCGAAGCTGACCAGGAGTCCGCGGTTGCACCAGTCCGCGTTCGATCGCGATGGTCACCGTGCCGATAGTGCCGTGCCCACACATCGGCAGGCAGCCGGATGTCTCGATGAAAAGAATACCGACGTCACAGTCCTCCCGCGTCGGCGGCATAAGGATGGAGCCGGACATCATGTCGTGTCCGCGCGGCTCGAACATCAGCGCCGTCCGGATCCAATCGAACTCGGCGAGGAAGTGCGCGCGCCGCTCCAACATCGTCTTCCCGCTGAGTGCCGGAGCACCGCCGGCGACCACCCGCACCGGATTCCCGCACGTATGCCCGTCGATGCAGAAGAACGTGTGCGTCGCCATGTTGCGTGCTCCTGATCAGAAGCGCTGAGCGTTGTACGGCGTAAGATCAATAGGCGGAGCTTGCTCAGCGACAAGAGCGCCAACCAGCTCCGCAGTAATGGCCGCCTGCGTCAGACCATGATGCGCGTGACCGAACGCGTAAACGACTTTGCTGCTCCAGCGCGCCGTCGAAATCACGGGCAGCGAGTCGGGCAGCGATGGCCGGCAGCCCATCCAATCGACGCGTCCCTCATCTCTGAGGCCGGGGACAAAGGCCTGCGCTTTGGCGAGCATCGCCTCGACCCGCTGCCAGTTGGGTGATGCGGACGTGCTGGCCAGCTCCACGGCTCCACCGACGCGAAGGCCCGTTCTCAGCGGAGACAGGACGAAAGCGTGCTCCTCGAACATGACCGGGCGGCTGAGCGTCACGCCGGGCGCAGCTATGGTTGTATTGTAACCCCGCTCGGTGTCGAGAGGAATCTTGTCACCGAGGCACGCCGCGAGCCGCTTCGACCACGCCCCCGCGGCAACCACGATCCGATCCGCGGAGATCGTCCGGCCTCCTTCCAGAACGACGATGGGCTCGTCGCCACTTGCGATGGCGATTCCGCTAACGGACCCCTCCACGAGCTGCGCTCCACGATCGCTCGCTGCAGAGGTCAGCTTCACAGCCAGATCGAAGGGATCGTTCACGTGAGCGACGCCCGGGAAGAATGCCGCGCGCTGAAAGCGGTCCGACAAAGCGGGCTCGAGCGTCCGAAGCACTGTGCCATCGACGAGCTCGAGCTGAATGCCAAGCTCGACTTGCTCCCGGTACACGGGCTTCATCGCCTCGAACGCCTCGATGCTCTCGAAGACGTAGAGCATGCCGTTGCGATTGAGCTCGCGGCGCAGGCCAAGCCGCGAAAGCAGCCGCTCCCACGCCGGGAGTGCCATCAGCTGCAGCGGAATGATGCCCTGCTTCGAACGTTCTATGCGCGAAGGTGTGCTGGCGAGCAGAAAACGCGCGAGCCAGGGCGCTAATCGGGGCAGATAGGCAGGCCGCACCGAAAGCGGTCCGACAGGATCGATCAGCCAGCGTGCTGCCTGCAGGATCATCCGGGGTGAGGCCAGCGGCTGGATGTCGACATGCGCGATGATCCCCGCATTGCCGCGTGAGGCGGCGCTCAACTCGCCACGATCGATCAGGGTCACGGCATGTCCCTGATCGAGCAGCTTGTGAGCGACTGCCAATCCGATGATGCCCGCCCCGATGATGACAACGTGCATACGAGCGGTCCGACGCGGTTCCCCCAACTTCCCGGCTTTCATGCCCGACAGTGGCGGCGATGTCGAGGTCTGCACAGTTGCTCCCCGAAAAACGGCCTGGCTGTAGCGTGTTTTGTTGACGCGCGCACGCAGGCGGCGTGATATCGGTGCGGGTGGGCCTTTAGCGCGGGTCCTTCGGTGAGCGCTGGATTGGCCCCAAGCCGACTTAAGGGATGGAACATGTCCAAGACGACAGAGGCAGGCCGCAGAAAGCTGCGCTCCCAGGCCTGGTTCGATAACCCGGAAAACATCGACATGACGGCGCTCTACCTGGAGCGCATGACGAACTACGGCCTCACTATCGATGAGCTGCAATCGGGCAAGCCGATTATTGGCATCGCCCAGAGCGGTTCGGACATCACGCCTTGCAACCGGCACCACCTGGAGCTCGCAAAGCGCGTCCGCGAAGGCATCCGTGAGGCGGGTGGCATCGCCTTCGAGTTTCCCGTCCACCCCATTCAGGAGACTCTGAAGCGCCCGACAGCGGCGCTTGATCGCAACCTGCAGTATCTGAGCCTTGTCGAGGTGCTCTACGGCTACCCGATCGACGGCGTCGTTCTCACCACCGGTTGCGACAAGACGACTCCCGCCCAGATCATGGCCGCGGCGACGGTCGATATTCCGGCCATCGTCCTTTCCGGTGGGCCGATGCTCAACGGCTGGTACAACGGCGAGCGCACCGGCTCCGGCACCATCGTCTGGCTGGCGCGCGAGATGCTGGCCAGGGGCGAAATCGACAATAAGCAGTTCATCGAGATGGTGGCCTCCTCGGCGCCGTCCGCCGGGCACTGCAACACGATGGGCACGGCCACCACGATGAACTCACTCGCCGAGGCGCTCGGCATGAGCTTGCCGGGCTGCGCAGCGATCCCGGCGCCCCACCGCGACCGCGCGCAGATGGCCTATCTCACGGGCAAGCGGGCCGTCGAGATGGTGTTCGAGGACTTGCGGCCTTCGAAGATCCTGACGCGCGCCGCCTTCGAGAACGCCATCGTCGTCAACTCGGCGATCGGCGGTTCGACCAACGCGCCCATCCACCTCAACGCCATCGCGCGGCACGTCGGCGTTGAGCTCGACAACGACGACTGGGAGCGGATCGGCTATGACATCCCGCTGCTCGTCAACCTGCAGCCGGCGGGTGAGTACCTGGGTGAGGACTTCTACCGCGCTGGCGGCGTTCCTGCCGTGGTCGCCGAGCTGATCGAGCAGGGCAAGATCCGCGAGGACGCGATCACGGTGAACGGCAAGACGCTGGTCGAGAACTGCAAGGGTCGCTTCTCCACTGACCGGCGGGTGATCAAGCCGTACAACGAACCGCTGAAGAAGCAGGCCGGGTTCCTCAACCTGAAGGGCAACCTGTTCGACAGCGCCATCATGAAGACCTCGGTCATCAGCGAGGAATTCCGGCAGCGCTACCTCTCCAATCCGAACGATCCCAACGCATTCGAGGGCAGGGTCGTCGTGTTCGACGGTCCGGAGGACTATCACGCCCGCATCGACGATCCGTCGCTCGAGATCGACGAGAACACGCTGCTGTTCATCCGCGGCACGGGGCCGGTCGGCTATCCGGGCGGCGCCGAGGTGGTGAACATGCGGGCGCCGGATTATCTGCTGAAGAAGGGCATACGGTCGCTGCCGTGCATCGGCGATGGTCGGCAGTCGGGGACGTCGGGCAGCCCGTCCATCCTCAATGCGTCGCCTGAGGCGGCCAACAACGGCGGTCTGGCGCTGCTGCGGACGGGCGACCGCGTGCGCATCGACCTCAACAAGCGGACGGCCAACATCCTCATTTCGGACGAGGAGCTGGAGCAGCGCCGCAAGGAGCTGATGGCCAAGGGTGGCTACAAGTATCCCGAGAGCCAGACGCCCTGGCAGGAGATCTTCCGCAGCCTCGTCGACGAGCAGAGCCGCGGCGCGGTGCTCAAGAACGCGGTGAAGTATCAGCGGATCGCCGAGACGAAGGGCATTCCGCGCGACAATCACTGATTGGAGACGTCATGGGACCGAAGGCGACGACTGCAACCATGATCTCGGCCATGCGGTACGACGACCCAGCGGCCGCGGTGGACTGGTTGTGTCGCGTCTTCGGTTTCAAGCCGCACGCGGTCTACAAGGACGATGCGGGCAACGTCGTTCATGCCGAGCTGTTGTTCGGCAACGGCATGATCATGCTGGGTCCGAACATCGACAGTCCGTTCGGGCGCTACATGACCATGCCGAAGGACGCGGGTGGACGCTGCACGCAGACGGTCTACGTCATCGTGGATGATGTGGACGCCCATCACGCTCACGCGAGCGCAGCCGGGGCGGACGTCATCATGCCACTGAGGGATGAGTCCTACGGCGGCCGTGAGTATTCCTGCCGCGATCCCGAAGGTCACGTCTGGACCTTCGGGAATTATGATCCGTGGACGCACGCATCAAATACGGCGGCCGCATAAGATTGGCGCGGTTGCGCCCCTCTCAAGCGCTGATGAACGCAAGCAGGTCGTTGGTCAGCTGCTCGCGCGCGGTGACCGCCAATCCGTGGGCGCCGCCAGGGTAAACCTTGAGCTCAGAATTCTTCACGATCTTCGCCGAGGCTCGTCCAGCCGCATCGATCGGCACGATCTGGTCGTCATCGCCGTGGATGATCAGCGTCGGCACGTCGATTTTCTTCAGATCCTCGGTGAAATCAGTTTCCGAGAAGGCCTTGATGCAGTCGTAGGTGTTCTTGAACCCACCCATCATACCTTGATGCCAGAAGCTCTCGATCGCTCCTAGCGAGACGTTGGCTCCCGGCCGATTGAAACCGAAGAACGGCCCGGAGGCCAAATCCCGGTAAAGCTGCGATCGATCGGCGAGCGACGCCGCACGCAACCCGTCAAATACGCTCATCGGAAGGCCGCCCGGATTATCAGGTGTCTGCAGCATGAGCGGCGGGACGGCGCTCACCAGCGCAACTTTGGCCACGCGACTTGTACCATGGCGCCCGATGTAGCGGGTGACCTCGCCGCCACCGGTCGAGTGCCCGATGAGGATGACATTGCGCAGGTCAAGCGTCTCGATCAGCTGGGCGAGATCGTCAGCATACGTGTCCATGTCGTTGCCGTCCCACGGCTGGCTTGATCGGCCGTGACCGCGGCGATCGTGTCCGATGGCGCGAAAGCCAGCGGAGGCGACGGCGTACATTTGCGTTTCCCAGGCATCGGAATTGAGCGGCCAGCCGTGACTGAAGATGACCGGCTGCCCGCTTCCCCAGTCCTTGTAGTAGATCTGCGTACCGTCCCGCGTTGAAATCGTAGGCATCCATCGCTCCCACGTGATGAAGTTTGGGTCACGCGGGATAACTTCGGCTATCGAGCGAGGTTGCAGTGCACCTAAGCTCGACAGTCGAATTTGGCCCGAGAGCCTTAACCAGGATTGCTCAGCCGCTTTTGGCTGGCTGGAGCCGTTGAGCTTATTCTTCCTTGCGGGGGTACTAGCGCGAGCAAGAATAAGAAGCCCGGACAAAAAAGAGCCTGCCCTGAAAATCTTTCAGGGCAGAACTCGATCCTATCTGACGAAATATCGGCCGAGCCGCTACGACCCAGATTACTCCTTCCGTGCCCGCTGGCCGAACAGGATCTTCTGGGCCTCCTTATCAGTGGCGAGGTTCCACTTCTCCCGCTCCTCGGCACCGACGGCCACCGCTCTGGCAACCGCAGGCCGGTCATGGATCCGCTTGAACCACCTTTCCAGATGCGGGAACTCGGCGAGGTCCTGTCCCTGGTTCTTGTATGGCCGGATCCACGGATAGCAGGCCATGTCGGCAATCGAGTACTCGCCGGCGAGGTATTCGCGATCCTTCAGTCTCGTATTCATCACGCCATAAAGGCGGTTCACCTCGTTCACATACCGGTCGATGGCGTAAGGAATTTTTTCCTGCGCGTAATTGCGGAAATGGTGGCATTGCCCCGCCATGGGACCAAGGCCAGCCATCTGCCAGAAAAGCCATTGCTCGACCTCGACGCGGGCGCGTTCGTCGGACGGATAGAACTTGCCTGTCTTGCGCCCGAGGTACTGCAGGATGGCGCCAGACTCGAACACCGAGATCGGCTCGCCGCCCGGCCCATCCGGATCGACGATTGCCGGCATGCGATTGTTGGGTGAGATCTTCAGGAACTCGGGCTTGAACTGGTCGCCGCGCATGATGTTCACATACTTCACCACGTACGGCAGACCACACTCCTCAAGCATGATCGTGATCTTGTGCCCGTTGGGCGTCGGCCAGTAGTAGAGCTCGATCGGGCGCTGAGCCATGTCATCTCTCCTCTGCAGGTAGACACGGGTTCACGCGACATATGGCGAGCCGTGCCGCGTACGCGAACAATGCACGACATGGCTGGCTCGCTCCAGCCGGATGGCTGCGACCATTGCGGGAGACGCAGGCGCGCTGGGCGTCTGCTGCATAACAGGCCCCGGAGTACGGATGAGCCCGCGTAGCCGCCGTGCTCGAAATGCCGGCGCTTCTCTACTCCGCCGCCTCCTTCTGAGCCGCCTGAGGACGCCAACGGAGGCGTGGCTCGCGCGCTGCCTTGGTCTCGTCGAGACGACGCCGCGGGGCGAAGCGTGGCGCCTGCTTGAAGCGTTCGATGTCACCGCGCTTGGCAGCCTGAGCAAGGTCACGTAGCGTGGCGATGAAGAGATCGAGGCTTTCCTTCGACTCGGATTCCGTCGGCTCCACCAGCATGGCGCCGTGGACGACGAGCGGGAAGTACACCGTCATCGGGTGATAGCCCTCGTCGATCATCGCCTTGGCAAAATCGAGCGTCGTGACCCCCGTGTCCTTCAGGAATTTGTCGTCGAACAGCACCTCGTGCATGCAGGGCTTGTCGCCGAAGGGCTGGCTGAACAGGTCGCGCAGTCCAACGCGGATATAGTTCGCCGCGAGCACCGCGTCCTCGGATGCCTGCCTCATCCCGTCCGCGCCGTGGGACATCATGTATGTCACGGCACGGACGAACATGCCCATCTGGCCGTGGAATGCCGTTAGCCGGCCGAACGGAGTCTTGCCCTGGCCTTCCGCATCCGCCGCATCTTCGACGAGGCGCAGAGTGTCACCGTCGCGGACGATGAACGGCACCGGCGCGTACTTCGCCAGCGCCTCAGATAGCACCACCGGTCCGGCCCCCGGGCCGCCGCCACCGTGCGGCGTCGAGAAGGTCTTGTGCAGGTTGATGTGCATGGCATCGACGCCAAGCTCGCCGGGGCGAACCTTGCCGACGATGGCGTTGAAGTTGGCGCCGTCGCAGTAGAAGTACGCGCCGGCCTCATGCACCGCCTTCGCAATCTCGACCACCTCCGGCTCGAACAGGCCGCAAGTATTCGGATTGGTCAGCATGATGGCCGCAACATCCGGACCCAGCGCCGCGCGGACGGCTTCGACGGAGACAGTGCCATCTTCCCGCGCCGGAATGGAGCGCACCGAGTAGCCCATGAAAGCGGCCGTCGCCGGGTTGGTGCCGTGCGCCGAGTCCGGGACCAGCACGACGTCGCGCTTCGAGCCGGCTGCTTCGTGCGCCGCCTTGATGGCGAGCATCCCACAAAGCTCGCCGTGAGCGCCCGCCTTCGGTGAAAGGGCGACCGCCTTCATGCCCGTGAGCTCGAGCAGGTAGGCCGCCAGCATCTCCATGAGTTGCAGCGCCCCCTGCACCGTCTGCTGGGGCTGCAGCGGATGGATGTCGCTGAAGCCCGGCAGCCGCGCCATTTTCTCGTTGAGGCGCGGGTTGTGTTTCATCGTGCAGGAACCGAGCGGGTACAGTCCCGTGTCGATCGCGTAGTTTCGCTGGGACAGGCGCACGTAATGGCGCATGGCCTCCGGCTCGGTCAGTCCCGGCAGGCCGATCGGCCCTTGGCGTTCCAGACCGTTAAGACGTGACGCTACCGGCTTCGGCTCCGGAAGATCGACACCGCTCTTCGACAGGCTGCCGGCCTCGAAGATCAGCGGCTCCTCGTGGTCGAGGCCCCTGTGGCCCGTGAACGTACGGCCTTCGGTAGCCGGAGAAACTGCGCCCGGAGTTGTAGGGCGACCTTGAGTATTCATACCCATCAGAGCACCTCCTGCAGCGCCTTGACGTAGGCCGCGCGGTCCTCGTCGGTGTTGATCTCGGTGGATGCAACGATGATCAAATCACGGAGCTCGCTGCGCTTGGGCTCCAGCCGCGAAACCGGCACGCCGCCCATCACGCCCTTCTCGGCCAGCGCATCGATAACCTTGCGAGCATCGCCGGGAACGCGGATGGTGAACTCGTTGAAGAAGCTCGGTGAGATCACCTCGACTCCCCGCACCTTGCCGAGCTCGTCGGCCAGCGTGACGGCATTCGCGTGATTGATGCGCGCCAGCTTCCTGAGCCCCGCCTCGCCGAGCAACGTCAGGTGGATGGTGAATGCCAGCGCACACAGACCCGAGTTCGTGCAGATGTTTGAAGTCGCCTTTTCTCGGCGGATGTGCTGCTCACGTGTCGAAAGGGTGAGCACGAATCCGCGCCGGCCCTCCGCATCCACGGTTTCGCCCGCGAGGCGGCCCGGCATCTGACGGACGAATTTTTCCCGCGTTGCGAATAGCCCGACATAGGGTCCGCCGAAATTGAGACCGTTGCCGAGGGACTGGCCTTCCGCTGCCACGATATCGGCGCCCATCTCCCCTGGCGGTTTGAGCAGGCCGAGCGAGACAATCTCGGTGACGACGGCGATCAACAGGGCGCCCTTGGCGTGGGCCGCTTCGGCAATCGGCGTCAGATCGCGGATGTTGCCGTAGAAGCTGGGGTATTGGACGACGACGCAGGACGTTTCTTCATCGATCTTGGAGGTGATGTCCTCGACGCCCGTCGGGTCAGGATCGAGCGCCACGACCGTCGAGCCGCCCCAGTGCGCGAGAGTTTCGACCACCGCGCGATAGTGGGGATGCAGCCCGCCCGACAGCAGCGCCTTCTTCCGCCGTGTGAGACGATGGGCCATGAGCACCGCTTCGCCGCACGCAGTCGAGCCGTCGTACATGGAAGCGTTGGCGACTTCCATGCCGGTCAGCAGGGCCACCTGCGTCTGGAACTCGAACAGCGCCTGCAGCGTGCCCTGGCTGATCTCAGGCTGATACGGCGTGTAGGACGTGAGGAACTCGGAACGCTGGATGAGGTGATCGACCGTCGCCGGAACATGGTGGCGGTAGGCGCCCGCACCGACGAAAAACGGCACTGAACCTGCAGGCACGTTGCGCGCCGCCATCTTCGACAGCTCGCGCTCGACCTCCAGCTCACCTTTGGCTCTTGGCAGGTTCGGCAGCTCCTTCAGGAGCTTGTCGGCCGGCACGCTGGCGAAAAGCTCGTCCACTGACGAGACGCCAATTTTGGCGAGCATGGCCTCGCGATCGGCCTGCTCGAGGGGAAGATAACGCATCAGCACCGCTCCATCGGTACGTCGTTCGTTAGTGTCCCTTCCCCACCCCACAGGAGAGGACCAGGAAGGAATTCAGTACTCAGACTACATCTCACCTGCCCTTCCCCCGTTGGGTAGAAGGAAGGTTTTCAGCTCTGCTTGACGAATTCCTCGTAAGCCGCCCGATCCATCAGCCCATCGAGCTGGGATTTGTCTGTAATCCGCAATTTGAAAAACCAGGCTTTCCCTTCGGGATCCTCGTTCACCAGCGCCGGGTTTGCTGCGAGCTCGGCATTCACCTCAACGACCTCGCCGGAAACCGGAGCAAAGACATCGCTGGCCGCCTTCACGGATTCGACGACGGCAACCGCGTCCTTCTGATTCACCACGCGCCCAACTTCGGGCACCTCGACGAACACCACATCGCCAAGCTGCTCCTGCGCGTGGTTCGTGATGCCGACGATGCCGATGTCGCCTTCGACGCGGATGTATTCGTGGTCCTCGGTAAAGCGTTCGAGCGCCATTGAAAGGTTCTCCGGTTAGCTTTTGCGGAAATAACGATGCGGTACGAAAGGCAGGTCGACGATCTGCGCCGGGAGGGCTTTGCCGCGAACCATCAGCTGGAGCGGCGTACCGGGCTTGGCGAACGAAGTTTCCACGTAGCCCATCGCGATCGGACCATTCACCGTGGGCCCGAAGCCGCCCGACGTGATGATGCCGATGCGGGCGCCAGACGTATCCAGAATTTCCGTGCCGTCGCGCGCCGGGGCGCGGCCCTCAGGCTTGATGCCCACACGTAGCCGCTTGGGCCCTTCCCGCAGCTCCTGCTGGATCCGCTCGGCGCCAGGGAAACCGCCTTCCTCACGACGGCGCTTCTGAATTGACCACGTCAGGCCCGCTTCAACGGGCGTCGTCATCTCATCGAGCTCATGTCCGTAAAGGCAGAGCCCTGCCTCCAGCCGGAGCGAGTCACGCGCGCCTAAGCCAGCTGGCTGCACGGCTTCGTCGGCGAGCAGCAGGCGCGCCAAATCGACCGCCTGATCAGCCGCAACCGAAATCTCGAATCCGTCCTCGCCGGTGTAGCCTGAGCGGCTGACGTGGCACGCGAACGGGCCAACGGAAGCAGGCCGCGCGCCCATGAATCCCAGCATTACTGCCTCGGGAGAATGCTTGGCGAGAACGGCAGCCGCCTCTGGGCCTTGCAAGGCAAGCAGAGCGCGGTCGGGTTGAGGCTCGAGCCGGACTGACGCGGGCAAACGCGCCGAGATGTACTCGTAGTCCACCTCCTTCCGGGAGGCATTGACCACCAGCAGCAGCTTGCCGTCCTCGGCCGGATCAGCCGGGCGGGTCACCATGAGATCGTCGACGATCCCGCCTTCGGAATTCAGCAGCTGCGTGTAGCGCTGCATCCCCGGCTTCAGATTGAGGATGTCAGCGGGAACGAGAGCCTCGAGCGCTGCGGCCGTCGTATGGTGGTCCGGGCCGATGAGGTACGCCTGCCCCATATGAGAGACGTCGAAGAGCCCGGCGCGCGCCCGCGTATGCTGGTGCTCCTTGATGATGCCAAGCTGATACTGCACCGGCATTTCATAGCCGGCGAACGGCACCATCCTGGCGCCGAGCTCACGGTGGAGATCGTAGAGGGGTGTTCGCTTTAGTGGACCAGCGGTGTCGGCGCTCATTTCCCGTTCCAGAGGCTCGAGTCAGCTCCTTGAGACGAGTGCCACGACACCCGTCATCGAGCCCCCTCTGTCTCGGAACCTGAGAGAGTCGACCCCGCTACCCGCGGTTGTGTTGCGGGAGCCGAGTCTTAACCCCTTCGGTGGGCCGGGTGAGCATCACCACGGCCGCTTTCCAGAGCGCCATCAACTTGCGGTCCTTTTGCCTGAGAGGTTCCGGGGCGGTTGCTCCTTCGGCGCCGGCTCAATACGGCCGGACTCTCCCGCAAGTGTCGACTGGCTATGCTTCAGCTTAGACCTGCAGACTGCGAAGTCAATCTGCACCGCAACATCAAATCGCGCTGATTTTGGGGTCGCGAGCGAGCTTCGCTACCCCGCATTCGGCAGGTTGCGATCGAAGCCGACGAGAAGCTCGTATTCTGCTGGCCGTGTACCTTCCGGGATTTCGAACGACACCGTCCGTACGACCGAGAAGTACCCGATCGGCCGATCCACAGCCACGGACACGGACACGGCCATCGAGTCTTGTGCGACCTTCTCGCGCTGACCGTCTGTGACGACGACGTTAACAGGGAGGGTCACGGTGCCAGGCTGGCCACGCGGGCCGAGGAGCACGCGCCCGGAGAACCCGTACTTCACCGTCACGCGACCGTTCGCGATCTGGCACTCCCGCGCCGTCTTCGTGATCTCTCCCCGGTGCATGACCGCCAGCGCATCTCCGACGCGGCCCTGTTCGTAGATCGTCACGTAATGGTCGCGCGGCGAGACCGCGAAGCGCGGGCAGTGGTGCGCGAGATCCACCCCTGACGAGCCGGTCGTGCCGTAATCGGCCTTGGCCGCGGACAGCAGCTGGTCCTCGCTGACGGAGGCAATCTCTGTCCCCGAGCTGGAGCCGCCGAAAACGCCGCCCCCGATGCCCGAGGTCAAGCTGGACATGCCACAGCCAGCGAGCAGCGCCGCCGCAAGGCCCAATGCCGAAATCCGAAGCAATCCGTACCGCGCAGCAGTTGTTAGTCTCTTCACAGCAGTTTCGCTCGTTTCCTGATCCGGTGGCACCGCGTCGGGAACATGCCTACCTTCATGGCAGCGGATGAGCCGATCGACGTGGGAACACTTGTCGCACTATCGTCTGATTCACCCAACTCCCTCGACTCACGGCGCCCAAGCGCGTAGCTACGAACGGGACTCGACTCGTTGGACCAGGACAAAGGTATGTCCGCCTCTTCAGCCGTTGACCAGTGCCAGCGCGGCACCCGGGAAAAAATGACGTTGATATTGGCGGCGCCGCGCGGATTCTGCGCGGGCGTGGATCGCGCGATCCAGATCGTCGAGCTGGCGCTGGCCAAGTACGGCCCCCCTGTGTACGTACGGCACGAGATTGTTCACAACCGCTTTGTCGTTGATTCTCTTCGGGCCAAAGGCGCCATTTTTGTGGAAGAGCTGGACGAGATCCCCGATACCGATGCCCCTGTGATCTTCTCGGCACATGGGGTGCCAAAGTCGGTGCCGGCCGCCGCCAAGGCGCGCAATCTTTTCTACCTGGATGCCACGTGTCCGCTTGTCTCGAAGGTGCACAAGGAGGTGCACAACTATTACGCGCAGGGTTATGACCTCGTGCTCATCGGCCATGCCGGGCACCCCGAGATCATCGGCACCATGGGGCAGCTGCCTGAGGGGGCTGTGACCCTGATCGAGACGGTGGAGCAGGCGCGCACCTTCACCCCGCGCAATTCCGAAAAGCTCGCCTACGCTACGCAGACCACGCTGTCCGTCGATGATACGGCCGAGATCGTCGCTGTGCTGAAGGAGCGCTTCCCGCAGATCGTCGGACCGCACAAAGAGGACATCTGCTACGCGACCACCAATCGTCAGGCCGCGGTGAAGGCCATCGCACCGAAAGTTGAGCGCTTCTTCGTCGTTGGAGCACCCAATAGTTCCAACTCGTTGCGGCTCGTCGAGGTCGCGGAGCGGGCTGGCTGCAAGAAGGCTACGCTCGTGCAACGGGCCACCGATGTGGACTGGTCAGATCTCGCAGCGGTGCGATCCGTTGGCCTGACGGCGAGCGCCTCCGCTCCTGAGGAGCTGGTCGATGAGGTCATCGACGCATTCCGTGAGCGCTTCGACGTGACGGTCGACACTGTGACCACTGCGCAGGAGCGCATCGCTTTCAACGTGCCTCGCGAGCTTCGCGACGTGGCGCCCCCACGCAAGCAGACTGCGAGCGTCTGACGCCATGGCCGTCTACACCGAGGTCGCCGACGACGAGCTGGCGCGCTTCATCGAACCCTACGGCCTGGGCGAACTCCTGTCCTACAAGGGGATCGCCGAGGGGGTCGAGAACACGAACTATCTCGTTCAGACGTCGCAAGGCCGCTTCATCTTGACCCTCTATGAGAAGCGCGTGCGGCGCGAGGATCTGCCGTTTTTTCTCGGGCTGATGGAGCATCTTGCAAAAGCGGGAATTACCTGCCCCACGCCAGTCCGCGACCGAAACGGCGCCATGCTGAACGAGCTGGCCGGCCGCCCTGCGGCCCTGGTGACGTTCCTCGAGGGAATGTGGATCCGGCGGCCGCGGCCCGAACACTGCCAGGCTGTCGGGCAGGCGTTGGCGAAGCTCCATCTTGCCGGGCGCGATTACGAACTCACTCGCGAAAATGCTTTGGGACCGGCGGGCTGGCCGGATCTCTTTGCACGCTTCGAGGACCGCGCCGATGAGGTGTCGCCAGGATTGAGGGACGAAATTCGTCTGGAGCTCGACGCGTTGCTGCCCAACTGGCCGAAGGGCCTTCCAGCTGGCGTGATCCATGCCGATCTATTTCCGGACAACGTCTTCTTCCGCGGGGACGAGCTGTCGGGGCTGATCGACTTCTACTTCGCCTGCAACGATTACTTCGCGTACGACATCGCCATCTGCCTGAACGCCTGGTGCTTTGAGCAGGATTACTCGTTCAACATCACCAAGAGCCGCGCGCTCCTCAAAGGCTACACAAGCGTGCGTGCCCTTGAGCCTGCCGAGCGCGAAGCGCTTCCGATCCTGGCCCGGGGCGCAGCGCTTCGCTTTCTGCTGACGCGGGCGCATGACTGGCTGCACCGGTCACAAAACGCCCTGGTCAAGCCGCACAATCCGCTCGAATACCTCCGTCGGCTGCGGTTCCACCGCACGGTGTGCTCGGTCGGCGAATACGGCCTTGAGGCTGTCTAATGAGCCAGAAGCGACGCCCCGTCGTCGAAATCCACACGGATGGCGCCTGCTCCGGCAATCCTGGGCCGGGCGGCTGGGGGGCGGTCCTCACCTCAGGCCCCCACCGCAAGGAGCTGAGAGGCGGCGAACCTTTGACGACCAACAACCGTATGGAGCTGATGGCCGCCATCATGGCACTGGAGGCGCTGAAGCAGCCGTCGATCGTCGATCTGTACACGGATAGCGTTTACCTGCGGAACGGCATCACCTCGTGGATTCACACCTGGAAGCGCAATAACTGGCGGACGGCGGACAAGAAGCCGGTCAAGAATGCCGAGCTGTGGAAGCGTCTTGACGAAGCGCTCGGCGAGCATGAGATCCGCTGGCACTGGATCAAGGGGCACGCTGGTCACCCCGAAAACGAGCGCGCCGACGAGCTCGCCCGCATGGCAATCCGTGAGATGCGCGAGGCCGCATCGAAAGAATAGGGAAAATCCCGCCGCAGTCCGGCGCGCACGCCCCTTCTGTTCTCTGAATTAGCTTGCAAGCCAGAGAGCTGAGCCGAGGGGGAGCTTAACGCCAACTGCGTCGCCGATCTCGTAAAGGCTATCGCCGGCTCGGAATGGCGTGTCGACGGCGATCTCAGCAGGGCCGATCCGCACGCCGTAGCGAACAGTCGATCCGAGAAACTCGCGATAGAGCACCCTGCCGGGCACCATACCTTCGCCGCTTGGGCCGATTTGGCATTGCTGGGGACGGAATACGAGCTTTGCTCCCGGATTGACGTTGGCTTCCGAGGGAACCGGCAGAGCAATGCCTTCGCCGATGACGTAGGTGCGCTCTGCTCCCGAGCCGACGAGCTCGCCCGTTAGAACATTGGCCGTTCCGAGAAACGTCGCCACGAACAGATTGGCGGGGCGCTCGTAAAGCTCCATCGGTGTTCCCACCTGCTGCACCGTTCCGTCGTTCATCACGGCGATGCGATCGCAGATCGAGTTCGCCTCCTCCTGGTCGTGGGTCACGAAGATCGTCGTCAGGCCAAGCCGCTGCTGCAGATCGCGCAGCTCGCGCCGCACTTGCAGACGTAGCTTCGCGTCGAGGTTCGACAGCGGCTCGTCGAGCAGAAGCACCTTGGGCCGGACGGCAAGCGTCCGCGCCAGCGCGACCCGCTGCTGCTGGCCGCCGGAGAGTTGCGAGGGACGCCTGTCGGCGAGGTCGGTGAGCCCGACGAGCTCCAGGGCTTCGGCGACGCGCTTCTCGATCTCCTTGTGCGGAAGACGGCGTTCCTCTAGGCCGAAGGCGACATTGCGCCAAACGGTCATGTGTGGCCACAGGGCGTAAGATTGGAAGACCATTCCGACGTCGCGCTTCCATGGCGGCAATCGCGAGATGTCCTCACCGCCGACGAGGACCCGGCCGTTGGCGGCCTGGTTGAAGCCCGCGATAAGGCGCAACAGGGTTGTCTTTCCGCAGCCCGATGGGCCGAGAAACGCGAAGAACTCGCCGGGCGCGATATCAAGGTTCACGTTCTTCAGCACATGGTTGGAGCCATAGGAGACATCGACGTTCTCTATCCGAACGCCGACCGGCGCGATTGCGGTGTCGTGGTTCCAGGTTGCCGGGTTCATCCGCTGCATGTCCAAGTGCCAGTTTGCCGTCAGCGACCGCTCACCGCTCGTTGCCCTCGCTCGATGATGATGTGAGAGAGAATGGTGCACAGGGCCACCAGGACCACGGCAATGACGCCAAGAGCTGCACCTGGTCCGCGACCCGCCGCCGACTGCATGAAGACGTAAAGACCATAGGCGAGTGGCGCGTCCGCATCCGATTGCACCAGCATGAGCGTGGCCGATAATTCGACGGCAGCAGTCGCGAAGCTCGAAATGAACCCGGCGAGGATGCCACCCATCATCAATGGCACGACGATCCGGCGAACCGTCCGCCATTTCGTTGCGCCGAGGTTCTCTGCAGCTTCCTCCAGCGAATGGGAGATCTGCTGGAGAGCGGCATAGCAGGCTCGCAGCGCGTACGGCAGCCGTCGGATCGCCAGGGCAATGACGATCATGATCCACAGCGTTGCCAGGGGGCGGCCATCCGGGAGCTGAACGCCGTAGAACGTGCGGAGATATCCGATGCCGAGCACCACTCCGGGCACCGCCAGCGCTGCGGAGGCGGCCCAGTCGAGCCACTCGCGTCCAAATAGTCGGGTGCGCAGCACGATGTAGGCGATCGCCACACCAAGAACGACGTCGATCAATCCGGCCAACGAGGCGTAAAGGAGCGTGTTCTTCACGTAGATGAAGCTCTCGCCGAAGACGCGGCCGTAGTGAGCCAGCGTGAATCCGTCAGGCAGTGGGCTGAACGACCAGATGGTCGCGAATGAAAGGAGCAGCAGCCCGATGTGCGGGGCGAGCACGAGGAGCAGAATCAAAAGGACAACGGCGTAGGCAGCCACATTTCCCCATAGCCCCATCTTGCGCTTGGCCAGCCCACCGCCGCCGCGCTGCGCCGTCGCGTAGTCCCGGCCCCGCATGGCGGCCGCGGACGCCCACATCGCAAGAATCGATACGATGATGAGGACCACGGAGATCACATAGCCCATCGGGTCGGCAATGCCGATCGCGGTCACGCGCAGGTAGGCTTGCGGCGCCAGCATGTCCTTGACGTTGAGAAGCAGCGGCGTGGCGAGGTCGTCGAAAACCTTGACGAAGACGAGCGACGCCCCCGCGAGATAGCCCGGCAGCGCGAGCGGAAAGATGACACGGCGGAACAGCCGGAACCCGGAGCATCCGAGGTTCTGCGCCGCCTCCTCCATGGAGCGGTCGATATTGCGCAGCGCAGCTGAGACGTTGACCAGGATGAACGGGAAGTAGTGCACCGCCTGGACGAAAATGACGCCGTTGAGCCCCTCCATGAAGGGGATCTTGAAGCCGAACCAGTCATCGAGGAGCAGATTGACTGTGCCGTTGCGCCCGAAGAGAAGCTGCATCGCAACCGCGCCCACAAAGGGGGGCATGATGAGCGGGATGAAGCCAAGCGTCTGAATTATGATTGCCCCGCGAAACTCGAAGCGCGTCGTAAGCGTCGCCAGAGGCAGGGCGAAGAGCGAGGCCAGCACCACGGCCATCGCCGACACGTAGATCGAGTTCCAGAACGATCGGACGAAAAGGTCCGTGCGCACGAAGTCGACAAAGTTGACGAGCGTGAAGGCCCCCGTGCCCTTCTCGGTAAAAGCGACGTAGATGACCGTCGCGACAGGTATGACGAGGAAAAGGAGGAGGATGACGGCGATCAGCGCCGCGACAAAAAGCTGACCCGGCCAAACCGAAAGGAAGCCTTCCCGGCGAGGCAGCACCAACGCCATCGTCATTTCCCTGCGATGGAACCGAGGAGGCCCCGCCAATCGGAGCCTCCTCAATTATATCAGCGGGCGAGCTTCAAAGCCTGCTCGGCCTTCGCCTGCGCTTGGGCATAGCGCTCCCTGGCGAACGCGGCCCACTGCTGCTCGAGCTCAGCCTGGCGCGCGCCCTTCTGCTTGCCACCACTGAACGCGCCTGCGATCTCCGGCGAGGATGCTTGCTCCTCGGTGATCGGCATTGCGGCGATGAGGTCACGCGCTTCCTTCACCAGGGCGCGCGCTTCCGCGTTGTCCTTCTTGGCGAGCGCCGCCTCCGCCTCGTGCACCGCCTTGGTCGCATTCTTGAGGTTGTCGAGCTGGAACGTGATGAGTTGATCGAACAGCGCATCGACAACCGCCGTACGCTTCTCGGAGATGTTCACGTCAAACTTGACGCGTGCTCCCAGCGAGGGGTCCTTGAACGGGTTGGGGTAGTCGGCGGGTGCCTTCTCATAAACGGCCGGGTTGATCGGTAGCCGGCGGATGCTCGGCTCCAACAAGATCTCCTGGCCTTCCGGCGACAGGAGGAACTCAATAAAGGCTTCCGCGCCGGCCCTGTTCGGCGCGTTGGCGACGATGGCGACGTTGGCCGGCACAATCGTCGTCACCGTCGGGTAGACGAACTTGACTGGGAAGCCGGAGGCCTGGGCCGAGAAGGCGAAGAAGTCGATCACGATGCCGACGCCCACCTCGCCGGAGTTGACGGCTTCGGGGACGCCGAAGGAGCGCTCCGTGACTTGCCGGAAGTTGCCCGCCATTTCCTTGATGGTTCGCCACCCCTGTTCCCAGCCTTCACCCTGCAGGATGGTTTCGATGGTGAGATGCGTGGTGCCGGAACGAGAAGGTGCTGCGATTGCGACGTGGTCGAAATAGACCGGCTTGGCAAGATCGCTCCACTCCTTCGGCTCCGGCAGATTATTGGCCTTGGCGTAGCGCTCGTTCCACATGATGCCGTACCCGGAGGCCGCGAACCCGAAGTAGTAGCCGTCCGGATCGTTGATCGGGAAGGCGCCGATCTTCTCCGGAATGCCCGTCGCCTTGGGCTGGTATTTCTGCAGGAGCCCCTTGCCCTTGAGCACCTCGAACGCATCCGGCGCGGAAGCCCAGAACAGGTCCGTCTGATTGTTGGCTCTGGTCTCTTCGAGGTACTTCACGCCCGCGTTGGTATTGCGGTTCTGCACGTCGAGCGTAACGCCTGGATAGGCCTTCTCGAAGGCTCTCTTGAAGGGATCGGTCACATCCTTCGAATAGGAGGTCGAGACCGTCACCTTGCCGGTCGGAGACTGGGCCTGTGCGGGGCCGATGCCAACGGCGAAGGCGAATGCCGCGAGTACGGCAAGTGGGCGTTTCATCGTTTCCTCCCGAGCTTGATCTGCGGGCAGACATCCCTGTCGATTTTATCGTTGGTTTCCTGGCGGGACGCAATTGTTCGACAGGCCTGGTGCCCCCGAGCGCAAGAAGAGGAAGCGCCTTATGATGTCCCAATCAGAAAACTGGACGTACCCGGGCCCTCCACCCTCCGTCGGGACAACAGGTTGCCACGAGTGCTGCCGACATTTGTCGTTTCGTGGCAACCGTCACACCGAGCGATCGGCTCGACAGCGAGAGGTGTCAGCAACCCTCCGGATGGCGGGACCAAACCGGTCACGAAGGCCGATGATGCTCGTGCCAATGGCGGGCAATATCAATGCGCCGCGCGATCCAGACGCCGGAGTGGCTTTGAACGTGGTCCAGAAAGCGCAGCAGCCCGGCCGCTCGGCCCGGACGCCCCGCCAGACGGCAGTGCAGACCGACGGACATCATCTTCGGAGCATCCGCGCCTTCGGCGTAGAGCACATCAAAGCAGTCCTTCAGATATTGGAAGAAGTCCTCCCCGTGGGCGAACCCCTGCGCGTTGATGAACCGCATGTCGTTGGCATCGAGCGTGTAGGGAATGATGAGGTGCGGGCCGCGCTCGGATTTCACCCAGTAGGGTAGATCGTCGGCGTAAGAGTCCGACGAATAGAGGAACCCTCCTTCCTCAATGACGAGCTTCAAAGTGTTTGCGGAGCATCGGCCGGTGTACCAGCCGTACGGGCGCTCACCCGTGACTTCGCGGTGGATGCGAATAGCCTCCCTCATGTGCTCCCGCTCCACCGACTCCGGAATGTCGCGATATTCGATCCACTTGAGCCCGTGGCTCGCGATCTCCCATTCCGCCTCCTTCATGGCAGCGACCTGCTCCGGGCTGCGCGCGAGGGCTGTCGCCACCCCGTAAACCGTGACGGGAAGGCCGCGGCTCGTAAATATCCGCCACAAGCGCCAGAAGCCTGCGCGAGCACCGTACTCGTACATGCTCTCGACGTTCATGTGCCGGTGACCCGGCCAAGGTTGGGCGCCGAGGACATCCGATAGGAAAGCCTCCGAGGCCGTGTCTCCGTGGAGGATGCAGTTTTCACCGCCCTCCTCGTAGTTCACGACGAACTGGACGGCGATGCGGGCACCACCCGGCCAGCGAGGATCAGGTGGATTACGTCCGTAACCGAGAAGATCGCGAGGGTAGGTTTGATCAGTCATTAGGCAGATACACCCGCTAGTTCCAACACGCTGTGCAACAAGACGCTGGCGCCCGCAGCGCAATCCTGCGGTGTCGCACTTTCGGCTTCGTTGTGGCTGATCCCGTCCTTGCAGGGGATGAAGATCATCGCCGTCGGCATGACTTTGGCTACGGCCACGGCATCATGGCCGGCACCCGATGTCATGCGGATGAAGTCGTAGCCGCACCGTTCCGCCGCCCTGGCAATTGCAGCGACGACGTTTGGGTCGAATGTCACCGGCGCCTTTTGCCAAATGCAGTCGAGTTCGATGCGAACGCCGCGATCTGCTGAAATTTGCTGCGCTGCGGCTTCCGCAGCCCTGCGCATTGCCTCCAGCCGTTCGGCGTCCGAATGGCGAAATTCCAAGGTGAAACAAACGCTGCCCGGAACCGTATTTCGCGATCCTGGACGGATGTGCGCCACGCCGATCGTCCCGACGCCGGCCGGCGCCTCGGCGCGTGCGATCCGCTCGACTTCAATCGCAAAGGCGGCGAATGCGGTTAGCGCGTCGCGCCGCAGATCCATTGGCGTTGTACCCGCGTGGCTTTCGCGCCCTTGGACCAGGCCATCGAACCAGAGCTGGCCTTTCGCGGATTCGACAATACCGATCGGAATATTGCGGGCCTCGAGGATCGGCCCCTGCTCGATATGCAGCTCGATCATCGCAGCAAATCGGCGACCGCCGGCCTTTTCACCTCCGGCAAAGCCGATCGCTTTCAACGCCTCGCCGACACTGATGCCGTTATTGTCTTTACGGCTCCACGCCGTTTCTCGCGGCATATCTCCGGTGAATACCTCGGAGCCCATGAGCCCCGGGGCAAAGCGCGCGCCTTCCTCGTTCGTCCAGTTGATCAGGCAGACGGGCGCCTCCGTTTCGATGCCTTTATCGTCTAGCGTGCGGAGCACCTCGAGACCTGCGAGCACGCCCAAAACGCCGTCAAACTTACCGCCCGTAGGCTGGGTGTCGAGGTGGGAGCCGATCGCCACCGGCAAGCGGGAAGGATCGCGACCGTTTCGCTGAATATAGATGTTTCCAATATCATCGACCCCCGTCTGCCAACCTGCCTCCTTGGCGCGGGCGAGAAGCCAGTCGCGCGCCTGCCGATCTTCCTCGGAGAGTGCAAGCCGGCAAATGCCGCCATTCGGCGTCCCTCCGAACGCCGCGGTTTCCATGAGCGTCGACCAGAGGCGGTCACCATTCACGCGCAGGTCGGAGAGTGCTGACATGGCTCCCCGCAGTCCACTCTCACAGCTGCTCGAAGGTGATGTCCTGCGCACCTTCCCAAAGCGTCTTTTTGCCGAGCGCCACGAGATTTTCCTGCCCCTTCGTGATCGTCAGGAAGTGATTGCCTGCTAATTGACCCATCTTGCTCGCAAAACAGACACTTCCGTAGACCAGCAATATCTCCGTCTCGCTGTAACCGCCGGGGTAGAGAAGGAACTGACCGGGTGCCGGATAGCTCGTTGCATTCTCGAAACCGAGACCGAAATCCGTGTCGCCAAGTGGAATCCAGCACCCTTCCCCACTCCACCGCACGTGAATCAATTTCTGACGATACGGCAATAACTTCCTGAAAACCTCGCATGTTTTGGGAGCAAGCTCTGTTTCAAGAGCAGCTTCGAATTCATAGGGACCGGCGATCACACGGATTTTCGTCATTCCTGTCCTCAAGCCTTCGCGAACCTGATAGCCACTGGGCTATGCACCTTCGAATACGTTTCGGCACGGAATTTGCCTAACGGAGATCCGGCAGCTGTACGCGCTGTCGTATCAGTTTGCAGACCGTATTGTATACAGTTCTGCCGGTCAATGTTGACAATCTGGCGCGGGCGTATTTCGATGGAAAGGTCGCGTGCCCCAGGCAGAACATGACAACAATACGCGATGCTAGTGGAGGAGACACAAAGATGCGAATGCCGACGATTAGAGTGGCGCTCTGCGCTACGCTCGCAGGCTTAGCCTTTGCGGTGGTGCCATTTTCCGCACAAGCACAGGAGAAAGAGCTCAAAATTGGATTTGTCGGTGTCACGAGCGGACCAGCTGCCGCCTGGGGCATTTCGAACGTGCGCTCGATGCAAACGCGCGCAGACTGGCTCAATGAAAAAGGTGGCGTGAAGATCGGAGACACGACCTACAAGATCACAATCGTCACTTTCGACGATCAAAAGGACCCGAGGCGCGCCATTGCCGGCATGGAGAAGATGGCGCAAGAAGGGATCCGCTACGTCGTCGGTCCAAACGTCGATGACGGTGCGGCGGCTGTGAGGCCGGTCGCGGAATCCAAAGGCATTATTTATATCCCTTATGCATTTCCCAAAGAGCTTTATACGCCACCCGCATCCAATGCGATCCTTGGCATGGTGGCCAGCTATCAATCAGCGCCGGCGATCTACAAGTACTTGAAAGAAAATAGAGGCGTAAAGACCGTTGCCTTCGTTGCCGCAAATGAATCGGACCCGCTCAGCCAGAGGGACGCCGGCGTTGCTGCCGCGAAGGCTCTGGGGCTCGAGGTTGTTGCGCAGAATGACACCTATCAGAACGATACTCGCGACTTCACACCGGTCTTGACGCCGATCGTGAAGTTGAAACCAGACTTGCTTGTTCTTTCCGGTGTTTCGCCTGGAAATGCCCCGCTATTGATCCGCGCGGCCCGCGAGCTCGGCTATCAGGGAATCATCTCCACCGAAACCGCGCACGATGCGAAGGTTCTCCAGGAGGGCGCAGGCGATCTTGCGAACGGCTTCATCTCCGTTGGCGGGGCCTCGACCCCGGAAATTCGCACGCCGGAGATGGAGGAGTTCATCGAGCGCTACATAAAGAAGTACGGCGAATATAATGACGAATCGAACACGAAGGTTTACGCGCTCGAATACATCCTCGAAACCCTCAAGGCGAACCCCAAGGCGATCGATGACGTCGAGGAATTCAAGAAGACGATAGAGACGTTCTCGGCGCCGAATCCGTTCGTGAAGGGCGGCACGCTGAAATACGTCGGGATGACGTCGTTCGGCCAGAAGCGCCAGCTCTCCGTGCCGATGGTCGTCAACGAGTATTGGAATGGGGAGTTCAGGACGCTGTTTGTCGGCGAAGTAGACTGAGATTGGCGTCGTGAACGGGTCCGAGGCTTGAGACTCGGACCCGCCTTTTGACGGACGGCGGCATGGAACAGGTCATTGTCAACGGCCTCTACCTCGGAGCGCAGTACGCTCTGATTGCCCTAGGCCTGACGCTGATTTTTGCCCTCATGAACGTACTGAACTTCGCCCATGGGCAGATGTACGTTCTGGGCGGATTCGTAACGTACGTGATTTATGGGCAGCTCGGGCTTCCATTTCCGCTCGCCGTGATATGCTCCGGCCTCACGCTCGCCGCCGTAGGAGCTGTGATCGAGCGGTTTCTCTTCGCGCCCGTCATCAAGCGCAGCGCGCGCGAAGAGAGCACGATGCTGCTCGCAGCAGCCGTCGCATTCTTTTTCGACGCAATCATCTTGCTTCTCTTTGGCGAGAAACAAAGAGGCGTGCCAAAGATCATCAACGGCGTCTTTATCTCTGACTCCGTCGTGATGCCTTACGACCGCATCGTGGTCGGTGTCGTCGCGATGGCGATGATCGTGGCGTTCATGCTCTACATGCAATACAGCAAGCCAGGCCGAGCAATGCGCGCTCTCGCGCAGGATCGCGTAGCTGCCCAGCTCATGGGCGTCAACGTCGATCGATATTCGACGATTGGCTTTGCGCTGGGCGCGATGCTGGCAGGCCTTGTCGGCGGGCTCCTGGTAAGCATTACGGGTGTCAACTCAGGCATTGGTGGCGCAATTTCGATCAAAGCTTTTCTTATGGTCATGATTGGCGGTGCCGGCGTTGTCGGGGGTGCCATCGCGGGGGGCTTCATCCTCGGGATGATGGAATCGGTCGGATTGAGCCTGTTGCGCAATTTCGGAGACATCACCTACCTCGTCATATTCGCCCTCTTGATGGTTTTCCTCAGCATTCGCCCGCACGGGCTGATGGGCAAGCCGTGGGGTTGATGGAATGACCGCGCGACAGAAACTCGGCTGGGTGTTGGCTTGCGTCGCATTCCTTCTGGTCGGCGTACCGCTCTTGATCTCCGTGACAGGGCGAACCGATCTTTATTACACGCTGACCACTGTCGCTCTGCTCAGCATCATCAGCGGCGGTGTGTGGCTGACCTTCTTCATCGGTCGCATCAATATCGGTCAGGGCGCGTTTGCGCTGATTGGCGGCTACGTTTCAGCAATCCTCGTCACGCAGTACGGCGTATCGTTTTGGCTGACATTGCCATTAGCCGGCCTCTTTTGCGCGGCCGTGAGTGTCCTCATCGGCCTTCCGATTCTGCGACTGCGGGGCGTCTACTTTGCCATGGTCACCCTGACCATGACAGAAGTGGCCCGTCTCTCCGCATTTGCACTCCCGATCACTAACGGCGCCAAGGGGATTGTGAACATACCATTACCAGGAGCCGTTACTCTATTCGGGATTACGATCATCCCCGATTTTGCAACACTCCCTAATCCGCGGCTTGCCTTCTACATCACCTCCGTCTTGATGATGGTAGCGTGTTACGCATTTCTCTACCGCCTAGTTCACTCGCGGATTGGCAAGATCTGTCAGTCATTGCAGCAGAACGAAGAATTGGCCTCCTCCATCGGTGTCAACATCACCTACATGCGCATCCTTGCGTTTGCGATCTCCTCGTTCCTCGGCGGCATAGGCGGGGCCATGTTCTCCGCGATTGCACAGTCAATGTACCCCTCGAGCTTCGGCGTTCAGGACTCCGTGAACTTCATGCTCAATTGCTTCCTCGGCGGCCTGGGATACGTTCTGGGGCCCATGCTGGGCACGTTTGTTCTCTACTTCGGGTGGGACCTGCTTTTCGAAACCGGCGATTTCCAGCTACTCATTTATTCCTCGATCCTCATCGTCCTGATGCTCGTCCTGCCAAACGGCTTGTTGAGCATTCGCCTGCCCGTTCAGAAGCGAGCTAGCTGATGACGGTCATTCTCGAAGTCTCGAACCTGACGAAACGCTTTGGCGGCCTGGTTGCCAACAACAACATCTCTTTCACTGTGAAAGAGCGGGAAATCCTCTCGGTTATTGGGCCGAACGGAGCTGGGAAGTCGACGCTCTTCAAGCTGATCGCCTCTTTCCTCCACCCCACAAGCGGCGAGGTCCGCTTCCGTGGCCAGAGGATTTCGGGGTTGGCACCTCACAAGGTCGCGCGCATGGGGGTCGTGCGCACGTTCCAGGAAACGACGATTTTCAAATCGATGACCGTGCGCGAGAACATCATCATCGCGCACCACCTGCGGTCGCGCGCAAGTCTTGCCGGCTTCTTTCTTGGAACCCGAACAGCTCAGCAGGACGAAGAGGAGTTTGGGCGCTCCGCCGATGAGATCATCGATTTCCTTGGGTTAGGCGCGTATCGGCACGAGCTGGCAAGCAACTTGCCCCACGGTTACCTCCGGGCATTGGGCATTGCTATCGGTCTGGCAACGAACCCGCAGGTCCTCCTTCTCGATGAACCCTTTGCCGGCATGAACCATGAGGAAACGAAGCGAGCCATCGAGATCGTTCGAGGCGTGCGCGATCGCGGAGTCACGGTGCTGCTCGTCGAACACGACATGCCTGCTGTGATGAACATTTCGGACCGCATCGTCGTGCTCAATTTCGGGGAGAAGATTGCCGAGGGGACACCGAAGGAAATCCAGGAGGACCCGAAAGTGATCGAGGCTTATCTGGGCGTCGAGGATACGGCGATTGGAATTTAGTCATGACCGATCTGCTGGCCCTCACCGACGTCGAGCTTTATTACGACCACGTCTACGCCCTGAAGGGCGTGTCTCTCAGCGTCCGCGAGGGGGAAACTGTCGCCCTCATCGGCGCCAACGGTGCCGGCAAATCGTCGATCCTTCGCGCGATCACCGGATTACGGAAAATCAGCAGCGGCGAAATTCGTTACCTAGGACAAAGGATCGACAACCTACCCACTGACGAAATTGTAAAGCTCGGTATATCGATGGTGCCCGAGGGCCGTCGCGTATTTCAGTATATGTCGGTTCGCGACAACCTGCTGATGGGGGCCTTCACGCGCACGGACAAGGCGGAAATCAATCGTTCGCTTGAGTTGGTCCTTACCCGTTTTCCTCGCCTGAAAGAACGTTACTCGCAGGCCGCCGGAACGATGAGCGGAGGCGAGCAGCAAATGCTCGTCATCGCCCGGGCATTGATGTCCAAGCCGAAACTGCTGCTGCTGGATGAACCCTCACTCGGCATAGCGCCCAAGGTGGTGCAGGACATTGCCCGATCGATCATTTCCATCAACCGCGAGGACAAAGTTAGCGTGCTCTTGGTCGAGCAGAATTCGCGCATGGCGCTTCGCATTTCGCAGCGGGCCTATGCGCTTTCTGTTGGGAAAATCGTTCTGTCAGGTGCCTCAGCCGATCTCCTGAACGACGAACGTGTCCAAAAGGTCTATCTGGGAGCCGAAGTGTAGATCATGCGTATTCTCGTTATTAACCCCAACACGACGGCTTCCATGACCAGGAAGATCGAGGCTGCGGCGCGCGCTGTGGCAGCTGCTGGAACGGAGGTCATTGCCGTCAATCCCTCGGACGGACCACCGAGCATCGAAGGCTACTTCGATGAGGTTTTCAGCATTCCGGGCCTCATCGGCGAGATGCGAAAGGCTCCGGATATGGATGCTTACGTCATCGCCTGCTTCGACGATACCGGCCTCGACGCCGCCCGATGCTTTACAACGGCACCGGTCATTGGGATCGGAGAGGCGGCTTTTCATGTGGCCAGTTTGGTCGCCGGGAAATTCAGCGTGATCACAACGTTGGGCCGGTCCGTGCCTGCGATCGAGCACAATCTGGCAAAATACGGCCTCGCCAGCCGATGTGCGCGGGTACGCGCGAGCGAGATCCCCGTTCTCGACCTCGAGAAACCGGATTCCGAAGCGTCATCGAAGATTTCCGCCGAGATCGACCGCGCCATTGCCGATGATCGGGCAGAGGCCATCGTGCTGGGATGTGCGGGCATGGCGGATCTCGCGGACAGGCTTTCCGCGAAGCACGCCCTTCCCGTGATCGATGGCGTCGCCTGTGCCGTCAAGCTTGCCGAAAGTCTGGTCGGCCTGGGCCTCAAGACATCCAAGACCGGCGGATACGCGATCCCGCGCCCCAAGCAGTTCGATGGTCTTTTCAGCCAGTTCTCTCCTCGCTAAACGCGATCGCTACAGAGGAGGTTAACGATGACCGCTCATACGGCGCATTACTGATATGCTGGACAAGACAAACAAGAGTGAGGCTCCGAAACTGACTGCGCGCTGGCAGCCCGTCTATGATTCGTTGCACGAGGCCATCATCAGCCGACGGCTGGCACCAGGCACGAAGCTGCCGGAGGATGAGCTCGGCTCGATCTTTTCGGTGAGCCGAACGGTCGTTCGGTCGGCATTGCAGGCACTCGCTCACGATCGCGTCGTGCGGCTGGAGCCGAACCGTGGTGCATTCGTTGCGCAGCCGACGATCAAGGAGGCGCGTGAAGTTTTCGATGCGCGCAAGCTGATCGAGCCACGGCTCGTCGCACTTGCCGCCAAACTGGCCACACCGGAGGACATTCGAAGCCTGCGCCAGCACTTGGAGGATGAGCGCGATGTGATGAAATCCGATCGCAGCGGTGAAGCGATAAAGCTGTCAGCCTATTTCCATCTGAAAATCGCGAGGATCGCCGACCATTCGATTTTCACGGAGATCCTGCACGACTTGATCTCCCGCTCCTCACTCATCATTGCGCTTTACTGGCGCAGTCGCGATACGACCTGCAAGTGCGACGCCCACCGGGAAATTGTGGACGCACTTGCCGCAGGCGATGCAGCGCAAGCGTCGACGCTTATGAAGCGGCATATCGCAGACCTTTTTTCTGGTCTCGACCTGATGCAAACGGAAAAGAAGCCGCAACGGCTTGCGGACATCTTGGGAAAGCCGAAGCTACAAGCTGGTTGAGCAGTTCAGCTCACCCTCCAAGCGCTAAACCGGGTAGCTTTTGACGACAGGACACTCGGACCAATCGACTGCTTCCGCTTGCAAACACCTAAATCGAGCGTTGAGGGAAACCAAGGGCCGGGAAGAGCACTCTCGCGATGTACGCGGATACACTCAAATGACCCCCTCAGACCGCAATTTATCTATTTCCGTAGCACTGAGCCCCAGCTCAGCGAGGATTTCGTCGGTATGTGCGCCTTTGTCGGGTGCAGGCTCTTTGATTTGTGCAGGAGTGCGAGAAAGAACCAAAGGCTGGCCGACGAGCTCGACATTACCGCGCACCGGATGCGTGCTCGGCACGGCCATTTGTAAATGCTGAACCTGGGGGTCCGCGAAAACCTCATCCATTTTATAGATTGGTCCTGCGGGAACGCCTGCCTCTGCGAGCAGCTCCAGCCACTCTGCACTTGTTCGCTCCATGAACAGCGGCTCAATCAAAGATCGCACCAGCGGCCTGTTCTGGAAACGTGCCTCGACTGTCGAGAAACGCTCATCCGTTCCGAGCTCCGGTCGTCCCAGCACCTCGCAAAGCTTGCGCCACTGCCCGTCCCCGCCAACACCCAGATTGATGTAGCCGTCGCGCGTTTGAAAAACGCCCATTGGCGTGGAGTATGGGTGATCGTTACCCGCCTGCTCGGGGACAACCTTGTCGACAAGATAACGGGCCGCCTGGAAATCAAGGACAGCAATCTGTGCTTGCAGCAATGACGTGTGAATCCACTGTCCGACACCAGAACGTTCCCGCTCAGCCAAGGCGATCAAAATGCCAATCGCGGCGTAAAGCCCCGCAGCAATGTCTGCTACTGCAGCTCCGGCGCGGACGGGCCCCTGACCCGGCAGGCCCGTTACCCACATCAATCCGCCCATTCCTTGCGCAATTTGATCGAAGCCGGCGCGCTTGCTATAGGGCCCGTCCTGCCCGAATCCGGAGATCGAAGCGAGAATAATGCGCGGGTTGATTTGACGAAGCTCTTCGTAGCTGATGCCGAGCCGATATTTCACATCAGGGCGAAAGTTTTCGACGACGACATCTGCATCCTTTACCATCCGCTTGAACAGGGCTAGCCCCGCCGGCGTTTTAAGGTTCAGCGTCATCGACCTTTTGTTGCGGTGGAGATTGAGCATGTCGTAGCCATGCCGCTGGCCACTGATGCCTTCGTTCGGGTCGACACCACTCGGCGCCTCGATCTTGATGACGTCCGCCCCGAAATCGGCGAGGATCCTGCAACACGTCGGCCCTGCGCGGACCCGCGTGAGATCCAAGACGCGAAGATGCGAAAGAGCGGGTGAAGCAGAAATGGGTGGCATTTGCACGCTCCCTGTGGTCAGGCTGCTCTACCCGTGACGACTAGCTACGAAGTTGCGCAAAAATCGATCTTCGAATTTCGTTGAAGTGAACGTCCGTCAACAGATCGACATTTCGCGGGCGAGGCAACGTGATTTCTAGACGATCTCTGAGAGTGCCAGGCCGGGCACTCATTATGTAGACAACATCCGCCAGCAGAATCGCTTCATCGATGTCGTGCGTGATGAAGACGACCGTGCGCCGGTGCTGCTCCCAGACTTCGAGGAGGAGTTGCTGCATTTGGATGCGCGTCTGAGCATCGAGCGCACCGAACGGCTCGTCCATCAGCATGACACGCGGATGGGACAACAACGCGCGGGCGATGCCGACGCGTTGCTTCATTCCACCGGAAAGCTGGTCGGGAAGGTGATCCGCAAAACCATCGAGCCCGAGCGCTGAAAGGTATTGCTTAGCCTCTGTAGCATATTGGCTCTGAGAAATTCCCCGCAACTTTGGACCGAAAACGATGTTTTCCCAAACCGTCAACCAGGGAAAAAGCGCGGGCTCCTGAAATACGACAGCTCGATCGGGCCCAGGCTTGCTGACGGGCTCACCAAACACCTCCAGAATCCCTGACGTCGGCTGCTCGAAGCCAGCGATCAAGTTCAACAACGTTGACTTGCCACAGCCGCTTGGGCCCAGTATCGCGACGAACTCGCCCTCGGAAATCGTCAAGTCGATGTCCTTTAGCGCGTGTACCGGGAGCTTGCCGTCGTAAACCTTATTCACCCGCCGCACGCGGATGGCCGGAACCGTCATTGAAGGTGCCTCACGCGCGCTGATACCGCTTCCACGCAAGCAGCCAACTTTCGATGAACACAACGACCCGATCCGAGAGGAAGCCGAGCAATCCAATCGACACCATATCAGCAATCACGATATCCATGCGCCCGACGTAGTAGGCGTCCCAAAGCACGTAACCAAGACCCGACTTCACCGCGACCATTTCGGCGATAATGACAGCCGTCCAGGCCACTCCGATCCCGAGGCGAAGGCCGGTGAAGATCGACGGCAAAGCACTTGGAAGAACGACTCTTAGGAACAACTGCATGCGGCTCGCGCCGAGCATCAGGGCGGCTCGCACGAGATTCTTGTTGACGTCGCGGGCACCCTGCGCGCTGTTGACGACGATGGGATAAAAAGCTCCCAGCGCGATCAGAGAAATCGCCCCCATGTCTCTGATGCCGAAAAGCGCAATCGAGAACGGCAGCCAGGCAGTGATCGGCACCGGCCGTAATCCCTGCACTGTCGGATCGACGATGCGCGCGAAAAGCGGGCTCCAGCCAATCAGGGTACCGATCGGCACAGCAAGGCAGATGGCAAGTGCATACCCTTGGAAAACCCGCGCCGCCGAATAGTAAACATTAGAAAACCAGGTTCCCATATAGGGATTGAGGCCCATGCCGGGCTCGCCGAAAGCCCAAACGTACCATCCCTTGGCGGCAAGGGACGGCCACGGAAGAATGCCTGCCGGGAGCAACCCAACCTGTCCGCAAAGTTCCCAGATAATCAAAAGCAGAGCCGGAACCGCGAGCGTCTGCAGCACATCCGCGCCCGATCGGAACGCGCGTCGCCCACTGCGTCCATTCGCGGATCCAATTCTCGCGGCCCGTGTCGCCGATGCTACATCCATAGCGGTTGAGCTGCTTTCTGCTGAGCCGTGGTATCTTATCGAGAACTCCGAAAATTAGGCAATCGTCTCAGCTCTTTCCCGATTTGAATCGCAGGCAAGCTTTGACATGCACAGTTCGAGCTTCTCAATCTTTTCCGGGCCAAATCTCTGAGCTTCAGGGCAGCACAACTAGCCGCCACCCTTCAACCCTGCCTCGACCAGATCTGCAGGATAGTACTTGTCCAGTTCTCCGCTGACATCATTCGGAATAACACCGAATTTGTGAAACGTCGCGGCCTGACGCTTCATCTGTTCAATGGACAATGTTGGCCTCAATTCAATGTATGCTGCAATCCGAGCTGAAATCTCTGGAGAAATGCCGGTAAATTGTGAAATAGCCTCCGCGAAACGCTCCTTCGTCTTCGTGAGCTCCTGCTGCCACTTTGCATAGGCCCAAATAAAGCGGCGCATCGCCTCACGCTTATTTTCGATGGCATCTTTCGTTGCCATGATCATTCCAAGCTCGTCGCCGACGGCATGTGACTTGGAATAATCGAGCTCCGTATTGAAATCACCCAAGCCTTCCATCACAGCCTGGGACTCGAAAGGCTCCCAAATAATGGCAACATCGATGTCGCCACGGCGGAGCGCAACGAGGAAGCTGGTGCCTCCACCTTGTATATTGACCGGATTGAGCGAATTGTAAGGGACACCAACCTCCTCGAGCATGGCGGCGAACTGGAACCACACGGCCGACCCTGGTGCGATGCCCACACGCTTGCCTTGGAGGTCGCTCCACTTCTCGACGGTGACACCTTTGCGGATGACCATGTATTTCGGTTGCCGTCCCACTCCGAGGAGGGCCACCATATTCGTCTGGCCTTGGCTCAAAACGATCGGCAGATCAGCGGGACCAACAGTAGCAATATCGAGCGAGCCGCTTGCGAGCGCGGTTCTGGCATCGGCGTAACGAACGAACTCAGCAATTTCCATTTCCACGTTCATGGACTTCAATTCAGGGCCCATGAACCCGACCGGCGCCAGATGGGCCACTTTTGCGAGCCCGACTGTCAGCTTGACTGGCTGCGGCAATGGCGAAGGCTTGGGACCGAGCGCAACCTGTGCGTAGCTTGATCCCCAGGGCAACGCCGCGATAGCAGCAGTGCCAGCAATCAACTGCCTCCGAGAGATCTCAAGCATGGTCCACTCCTTCGCTCCCAGACCTTGCCTCGCACAACATTCTTTGCGGACCAGCAATTTGGCCCCCGTTCACTCGCTCTGTCTCCTTCGGAGACCAAGCGCGCTTTCTTATAATGTCCTGACATTATGAATTGCATCCCGACGACGTCAAGAACGATTACGCTGCACCGCGCCGCACAATTTTTGTGCGATATGTAAAGCGCTCTGCGGGCCGGATGCTGCTGCTGATCAGGAACGGCGAGCTCTGGCTACCGTAGTACCAACGCTGGAACTGGAGGGCGGGCGATTTGGGTGCAACACGTAATTGCCGGGCGATAGATGGATCGACAAGAACGGCACTGATTTCCTGTTGTATTTCCCTTACCTGTTCTCCGTAATGCTCGCGAACGAGCTCAGCCACGAGCCCCACGTGATTCGAGAGACGATCCCGAACGCCAGCGAATGCAGCCGCAATGTAGATTTCGAGCCAGTAGTAGGGCGCATTACATTCGACCTCGGCGGCTACCACTGTTCCGCGCACGCGCAAAAAGCCTTGCCCTGCCTTGCATTTCAAGTGCTTTGCGAGTTCTCCATGCGCGACGATGTCATCCATCTCGCGCGGAATGACTCGGATTTTCGCGCCATCGCTTATCAGCTCTTCGATTGAGCTGCCGGACTGCACGTATTGACCAATCGGCTTCGAGGCCTCGACGCGCGTACCAACGCCGGCGCGACGCGAAACAAGCCCGTCCACCTGAAGCTGCCGTATAGCTTCGCGCACCGTGGCGCGACTTACGTTGAATTGCGCGCTGATCTCAAGCTCTGTGGGCAAAAGACTGCCTGGAGGATAGCGTCCAGCCTCGATTTCTTCTCGCAACCGTCTTGCGAGCAGCTGATATCGAGGTAGGCCTCCGTCAGTCCTCATAATGCTCCCATGCTCCGCGGCAGCAATGACAGTCTGGGTGGATATGTTCGGATAATATGACATACTTGCCCCGCGAGCAATTTTGATCGAAAGTCAGAGGAGCCGTTAGCCGGCAGCCCTCAACGGCAATACGATCCGGCAGGGCGAGCAGAGCGTTGCTATGGATTAGCGGGTAAAGCGCATACGGGTGGGACTTCTAAAGATGCTGGCAAATGGTCCGAGTATAATCAGTGCCGGCTGCGATCAAGGTGTGCCAGGCTCACTGTCGAGACTGAGGCCACTCGAGCCATTTCGCGGGGCCTGAGGGTCGCATTGGGAGATTTGGTCGTGAGTGCCGATGACATCTGCTGGCTCGACGCGAGCGCCATAGTCGAGAAAGTGCGGTCGGGCGAGCTCACTGCCGAAGCGGTCGTCACTGCCGTCCTCGAACGAATCGAAGCCGTCGATCCAAGGATCAACGCCTTCACAACGGTGGCTTCCGATCAAGCACTCAAGGCGGCCCGTGCTGCCGACGCCCGGCGACCCAAAAGGCAAATCCTCGGACCTCTCGACGGTGTGCCGGTCTCGATAAAGGACTTCATTTACACACGTGGAATATTGACAACTGCAGGCTCAAGAATTCACCAGGACTTCGTGCCCGAAGAGGATGCGATCGTCGTATCTCGATTAAAGGCCGCTGGTGCTATTATTATCGGCAAAACGACCATCCCCGAATATTGCTTCAAAACCGTAACGGACAGCCCGTTGACCGGTGTTACGCGCAATCCTTGGAATTGCGACCTGACGCCTGGCGGATCCTCGGGAGGCAGCGCCGCTGCGGTTGCCGCTGGTCTCGGCCCAGTCAGCATCGGGACCGACGGCGGCGGATCCATTCGTCTGCCAGCGGCTCTCTGTGGTGTCGCAGGATTCAAACCGTCAACGGCGATGGTCCCTCAAAGCCCAGGCTTCAGTGGCTGGAACTTGCTTGGGCACACGGGTCCGCTTGCGAGATCGGTCGCAGATTTGAAACTGGTGTTCGATGTCATCGCCGGGCCGGACACCCGAGATCCAATAACTTGCACGGCCACCCGGAGATCATTTTCCGGTGAGCCGCGCGTTGCATGGACCGCGACGCTGAACGACTTGGAGCCCGAGCCGAACGTGGCCTCTCAGCTGCAGCGGGTGGTCGAGGCGGCTCGCTCAGTGACCCGCCAGCCCGTCGACCACGTCTCTGTTCGCTGGGATGACCCTGATTTGAATTTTCGAGTTCTGGTCGGCGCTGATCTCGCTGCGGCGCTCACTCCTTATCTCGCCACACATCGCGAAGTCATGGATCAAGGCCTTGTGAAGCTCGTGGAGTTCGGTCGATCACTCACCGCGGTAGACTTGGCTAGGTCGCTCGACTGGCGACGTACATTTTCATCTCGCGTCCTATCGTTCTTCGAAAATTATGACCTGCTGATCCTCCCGACCGCCCCCGTCAGCGCGTTTTCTCATGAGATAGTGGGGCCAAGGAGCATCAACGGTAAAAAGGTCTCCCCTTATGCTTGGTTTGGATGGACCTGGCCATTCAATATTACGGGACAGCCGGCACTTTCCTTGCCGCTTGTTGCCGAAGGCGAGTTGCCTGTCGGCATCCAAATCGTCGGTCGCCCCGGCGAGGACGATTTGGTGCTATCCTTCGCGCGTCAGCTCGAGGACGCGCTCGGCCGCCCTGATATAAAGCCCAGTGCCGTTGCAAACTGAAAAAAGTTTTGTTTCCGGCTGCGATGGCCACCAGTGTCATGCCCATCGGTTGAGGGAGTGAGGCGATGCCATATGTGACGACGACAGACGGCGTGAAGCTCCACGTGGAGATTACGGGCGAAGGAACCCCTCTGTTATTCGTTCACGAATTCGCTGGGGACCAGCGCAGCTGGGAGCCTCAAGTGCGCTACTTTTCGCGGCGCTATCGGTGCATCACCTTCAACGCGCGTGGCTATCCGCCATCCGACGTTCCTCGCGAAATCGAGAAGTACTCACAAGAAAGAGCAGCCGAAGATATCCGCGACGTCCTTGACGGCCTGAACATTGACCGAGCGCATCTCGTCGGCTTGTCGATGGGCGGCTTCGCTTCCCTGCATTTTGGGATCAGGCATCCACAGCGGGCTCGCTCGCTCGTGATCGCTGGCGTCGGCTACGGAGCTGAAAAGCATCTCGAAAGCCACTTCCGCGAAGCCACCAATCACGCCGCCAGTCAATTCGAGACGCTTGGCTCAGAAGCCTTCTCACACATCTACTGCGCCGCTGCTGCGCGTATTCCGTTCCTGGTCAAGGATCCCCGCGGATGGGAAGAGTTTCGGCGCATGTTCGCCGAGCACGATGCACAAGGCTCTGCGCTGACCATGCGGGGCGTCCAGGGACGCCGGCCGTCGATCTATGATCTTGAAGACTCATTGCGTCGCATGGAAGTCCCGGTCCTGATCATCTCGGGTGACGAGGATGACCATTGCCTGCAACCGGGGCTGTTCCTCAAGCGGATGATCCCGGCAAGCGGGCTCGCTGTCCTGCCCAAGACGGGGCACACGATCAATCTCGAAGAGCCGGCCATGTTCAATATGCTCGTCGCGGATTTCCTGGCGCAAGTTGAGCAGGGGCGCTGGCTGCCGCGCGATCCGCGATCCAACCCGGCCGAGATTGTGAAGACAAAATAAAGAGAAACATATGAGCGCCGGGAGAATTATCGCCACGCGCGATGGCCATATCGCGCGCCTGACGATCGATCACGTCAGGCGCCGCAATGCCATGACTTTGGAGATGTGGCGGGAGCTTGGTCGCCATTGCCGAGAAATCGCGGCGGATCGCGAAGTGCGTGTTGTCGTCCTGGCGGGCGCAGGCGAGCTAGCATTCTGTGCCGGCGCTGACATCTCGGAGTTCAAGGACAACCGATCCAGCGAAGCGGCCGTGGAAACCTATGACCAGGCTGTGGCCGACGCAAGTCGCGCGCTCGCAAGTCTGCCTAAACCCACGATTGCCTTGATCAAGGGCGTGTGCTTTGGTGGCGGAATGGGACTGGCCATGAGCTGTGACGTGCGACTGGCCTCGTCAACTGCCCGGTTCAGAATACCCACTGCAAAACTTGGCCTCGGCTACCCTTTCGAAAGCCTGGCTCTCCTGGTTCAAAAGCTTGGTCCAGGGACAGTAGCAGACATTCTTTATAGTGCGCGGGTGGTAACGGCTGAGGAAGCGCAACGATTGCATATCACGCAAATCACATGGCCAGAAGCCGAATTTGACCAATCGGCCAATAATTACGTCCAGCAGATTGCCGCGAATGCTCCTCTCACTCTTGCGGCGGTAAAAGCAGCGCTGGTTGAGCTTTCGAAAGCTCATGGGGCAGTAGGTTCGCCTGTGGTCGAGGAAATGGTCAAAGCGTGCTTTAGCAGCGCCGATTACCAGGAGGGACAAAATGCGTTCAGGGAAAAACGCGAGCCCCGATTTCGAGGCAACTGAGCAGCCTTGATTTGCTCACTTGTCGATTAATTCGCGTTGACCAAAGCGATCTGAATTTTCCCGGAGCTCTTGTGCGTGCTACCTGAATAGGAGAACCCAATGGATCTCGGTCTTGCAGGAAAACTAGCGCTCGTTACCGGAGCAAGTAAAGGAATCGGGCGCGCTGTTGCCGAGGTTCTAGCAGAGGAAGGTTGCAACGTTACTCTCGTCGCTCGCGAAAAGACGCAGCTCGAGGAGGTTGCCGCAGCGATCCAGGCGCGACACAATGTTTCTATAGCGATCGAGGTCGCGGACCTTTCCGTGTCGGAAGACCAAAGGCGCGTGGCTCAAAACTGGAGTAGCGCCGATATCTTGATCAACAACGCCGGTTCCATCCCACCCGGGGAAATTGATGAGGTTTCCGAAGAGGAGTGGCGCCGCGCGTGGGATCTCAAAGTCTTCGGCTATATCAACATGACACGGAGCTTTTACACCGCTATGAAGGCCCGCGGCTCCGGCGTTATTGTCAACGTCATCGGAAACGCCGGCGAGAAAATGCGGGCTGGCTACATCCTTGGCTCAAGCGGTAATAGCGCGTTGATGAGCATGACCAGGGCGCTCGGCGCGCGCTCGCCGGATTACGGCGTGCGCGTCGTCGGCGTAAACCCTGGTCTAACCGCAACGGATCGCGCCGTGACTATGCTGAAAGCTCGGAGCCAAAACGCTTACGGCACACCTGACCGTTGGCAAGAGTTCATCGAAAAACTGGACTTGCCGTTCGGACGCATGGCTGAGCCTCGTGAGGTGGCAAACGTCGTCGTCTTCGCCGCCTCGCCGCGTGCTTCCTATGTCTCGGGTACGGTGATTACGGTCGATGGCGGTGCTGTGAACCGGAACGCTTGAGCGGACCGGGCGCTGAGCTGGTCGGAGCGGAGGGATTCGAACCCCCGACCCCCTGCTCCCAAAGCAGGTGCGCTACCAGACTGCGCTACGCTCCGACACGAAGATGAGCTGTTGAGTTCTGGGCTGTTCCGGAACCAAGGTCAAGACCCAAGGTCGGAAATACGCAAGGCGCCACCCCTCACAACAAGAGATCAGGTGGTAGCCTCAGCACAGGCGTACCGGGCACTCGCAGCAGGCAACAGGCCGACCGCTGTACCCTCAATCCCCGAAGATCATGCTGCGCCTGCCGAGGTTGCGGAAGATTTGTTTGAACAACCCTTCCTCGTAATCCGTGGCGGTTGGCGTCGTACGGCTGATGAAGTCAAAAACCTTGCCGTCCTGGAGCCCATACTCGGCCACGCGTTCGACCGTGCCGGAACGCGTGAAGTAGATGGCTACGATCCGCCGGTCCACCTCCTCGGGAGGCAAGAAAGCGACCTGCTTCGTCGTGCTGGAGATGTAATAGAATGCGTCGCCCGTTCCAACGGAGCTCGTGGTCGTGGGCGTGCCCAGGATCATCCGCACCTGCTCCTGGGTCATCCCAGGTTGTATCTGCTGCAGGTCGGATGGCTGGAAGTGGTGACCGTGCTTGGTGACGACCGCGCCCGCGCTGCAAGCTGCAATGAGCCCTGCAAGCGCCAAAGCGCCCATGACACGCGAGGCGCGACGTGCCGCCTCATGCATCCACCCTGGTATCAGGGTAACCGTTCGGCCATGTTTACGAGTCGTCATCCCCCGACGCCGCCAGTTCGTGTTGTGGGAATCACTTTGTGATTCCGCCTGCCCCCGATTATCCGGTGGAACAGCGCGTTGCAACTTGGACCGGCGAGTTATGCAACGCGGCTATTACCGCACTCACGGACGAGACCCCTCATGCTCACTTGGTTCAGAGCACGCAAGCGGTCACAGCGCACGGCAGCAGAGCTTTATGGCTCGATCGTGACCGCCGCGCGGCGTGAGGCGTTCTATCTCGACTTCGGAGTACCCGACACGCCGGACGGCCGCTTTGCCATGGTGGTCACACATACATACCTCATTCTTGAGCGGCTAAGGCAAGAGGGGCAAGCGGGGCAGGAGCTCAGCCGCGCCGTGGTCGAGGCCTTCGTCAGCGATATGGATGACTGCATGCGCGAAATGGGCGTTGGCGACCTGACGGTGCCGCGGAAGGTGAAAAAGGCTACTGGCGCACTATATGATTGCACTATCGCATTCAGGAAGGCCGCCGCAGAGGGACATAGCGCCCTGGCCAACGCCGTGCGCAGCAACCTTCTCCCGTTCGAGGCACCTACGGTGGCAGACTGTATTGCAACGTACATGCTGAGGGCGGCGGCGGAGCTAGAGATGCATCCTGGCAGCGAGCTATTGGCGGGCCGTGTCACATTTGCCAGGATATGATATGAGTTGCTGCGCCAAAGCGAGATTGAAATGGCAGCAGAATTCGGGTGGTCCCACAAAATCAGTGAGGTTCCCGCGATCGGGCTCTCGGCGGAGCGTCATGCGACGCCTGCGCTCCGGGCTGAGATCGCGGCCATGCTCGACCTCATCGCGTGCGAGCGCCTCGACGTGCGCTACGAAATCACACCGCTTTCGCGGGGGCGCTACTTGCTGGAAGGCACGCTCGTCGCCGATGTCACCCAGAGTTGCGTTGTGACCCTCGAGCCGGTGGAGACACACCTGGTCGAGCCGTTCGAGGTCGAATTCCACCCCGGCCTGCCCGAGACGGAGGCTGTGGTTGAGTTCGACGCTCTCGAAACGCGTGAGGTCGAGCCGCTGGAGGACGACACAATTCCCGTTGGACGCATCGTGTACGAGCACTTGGCATCGGCCTTGCCGGCGTATCCTCGCAAGGAGGGAGCCGTCTTCGAGCAACCACCCGAGCCGGAAGCGACCCGGCCCGTCACTAGCCCGTTCGCCATCCTCGAGCAGCTGAAGAAGCCCAAGTCTCAAAAGTGACTTCTTAACCCCGCTTCGGGAGCGGGCGTCGAGGCGGTGTGACGCGCTTCCAGCAGCTCGGAACAATGGTTTAGAAGCTGTTAAGAATTCCATTGTCTGCGTCCGCCAAACGAGTATGTTCCCTGCGTTTCGCAGGCGAGCGCATGCAAAGCTGACGCAGGCGTCTTTCGCCTCCTCCATAAGGAATTGCTTACCCAGGCCAGTAGATGCCCGCTCAGCGGATCATAGCGCTCGACGCCATGGGCGGTGATCATGGACCAGAGGTGGTGCTTCCAGGCGCCGACCTCGCGCTGGTCCGCCATCCCCAACTCGAGGTCTTGCTCTTTGGCGATCAGGCTCAGATCGCGCCGATCCTGGCGCGATACCCCAGGCTGGCAGCAAGGTCGAAGATTATCCATACGGACATCGTTGTCCGGTCGGATGACAAGCCGAGCCAGGCGCTTCGGCGCGGCCGCGGCTCCAGCATGTGGCTCGCGCTGGAAGCGGTGCAGAAAGGCGAAGCCGACATCGCCGTGTCCGCGGGCAACACCGGCGCGCTGATGGCCATGGCCAAGGCGGTGCTGAAGCCAATCGCCGATATCGAGCGCCCCGCCATCGCTGCCCTGTGGCCTACCGTCAGCAGCGAGTGCATCGTGCTGGACGTCGGCGCCAATATCGGCGCCTCCGCGCGGCAGCTTTGCGAATACGCGCTGATGGGCGCCGCCATGTCCCGGGCCCTTTACCACATCGAGAAGCCGACCGTAGGGCTGCTCAACGTCGGCGTCGAGGAGATCAAGGGAGCCGACGAGGTTCGCCAGGCTCATGCCTGGCTCAAGGAGATCCAAGGGCTCCCGATCGAATACCGCGGCTTCGTCGAAGGCGACCAGATCGGGCAAGGCGTGGTCGACGTGGTTGTGGTGGAGGGCTTTGCCGGCAACATCGCCTTGAAAACAGCGGAAGGCACGGCGCGGCAGATTGCCCAATACATCAAGGCCGCTATGAGCCGGTCGCTCATGTCGCGGATCGGTGCCTTCCTCGCCCGAGGCGGATTCGCCACGCTCAAGGAGAAGATGGATCCGCGGCGAGCCAACGGCGGCACGTTCCTGGGACTCAATGGGATTGCGATCAAGAGCCACGGCGGCGCGGACGCCGTGGGCTTTGCCAGCGCCATCGATCTCGGCTACGACATGGCGGAAAGCGGGCTCCTACCCCGGCTGACCGCAGATTTGATCTCGTTCCACGGCAAGCTCAACGCGGTAGTCGAGAAGCAGCGCTCCAGTGACGACAAGAGCAGTATCCTCATGAAAGAAGCCGCGGCCAGGGCCAAGACGACAGGCCCACAAAGCGAAAGGTAGGGGGGCGATTTGGCTGTCATCCGATCCGTTATCCGCGGCGTCGGCGCCTATCTGCCGAAACGCGTGCTGACCAACACCGATTTGTCCAAGATCGTCGACACGAGCGACGAGTGGATTCGCGAGCGCACCGGCATCAGGGCTCGCCACATTGCGGCCGACGGCGAGCTGACATCCGACCTCGGCATCGCCGCATCGCGGCAGGCTTTGGTCCGCGCCGGCATCGATCCCGTCGACATCGACCTCGTCATCTGCGCCACCGCCACCCCCGACCGCACGTTTCCTGCGACGGCCGTCCGCATTCAGGCAGAGCTGGGCATCACGAAGGGCGCCGCCTTCGACATCCAGGCCGTCTGCTCCGGTTTCGTCTTTGCCCTGGCGACGGCCGACAACTTCTTGAAGGTCGGGCAGTTCAAGCGGGCACTCGTGGTCGGCGCCGAGACCTTCTCGCGCATCCTCGACTGGTCCGATCGCAGCACTTGCGTGCTCTTCGGTGACGGCGCGGGCGCCGTCGTTCTCGAGGCAGAGCCCCAACGCGGCACCCGCGAGGATCGGGGTATCCTGGCAAGCCTGCTCAGGTCGGACGGACGATACGAGGACCTGCTCTATGTCGACGGAGGGCCAGGCTCGACGCGCACCACAGGCTACGTCCGCATGAATGGCCGCGAGGTCTTCCGCCACGCAGTGCAGAAGATCTCCGGTGTCATCGAGGAAACGCTCCTCATGACCGGATACGCGGCCGACGAGATCGACCTGTTCATCCCCCATCAGGCCAACGTGCGCATTCTCGACGGGATCGCCAAGAAGCTTGGCGTCTCGCCGGAGAAGATCATCGTCACCCTCGCCCAGCAAGGAAACACGTCGGCCGCCTCCATCCCGCTGGCCCTCAACTACGCTTTCGAGCAGCACCGGCTCAAAGAAGGCAGTTTGATCCTCATGGAGGCTATGGGAGGCGGGTTCACGTGGGGAGCCGTCCTCGCCCGGTGGTAGGCTTCCACCGGAACCGTCACCGTGGAAAATATTCTGCACACATCCTATTCATCTGGCGCTTGCCGTGACCATTTTGCACACCGGCCCAAAATTTTCTGAGAAATCAGCTGCTTGCATAAGATCAGGATTGACCGTACCGAGGGGGAGGGCTAGCATTCGTTAAAAGGGAGTAAAATTCCTGGGGAGGATGTTATGGGCGGTAAGACGCTGACCCGCGCGGATCTCGCTGAGGCGGTGGTGCAGAAGGTTGGTCTCCCACGGAACGAGTCGCAGGAGCTGGTGGAGCTTGTGCTGAGTGAAATTGCGTCGAGCCTCGCCCGAGGGGACTCGGTGAAGCTGTCGTCTTTCGGCTCCTTCGGCATCCGTCAAAAGGGTCAGCGCATCGGGCGGAATCCCAAGACCGGGCAGGAAGTGCCGATCACGCCGCGCAAAGTGCTGGTGTTCCGGCCCAGCAACATCATGAAAGAACGTATCAACGCCGGACAGCTTCGCCGCCGCAAGGCCGCCGAGTAGCTTCGGTGCCGAACATCCGTCCTTTTGTGCGCAGCATCGAATGGCTATGACCGTAAGCAAGTCCGCCGAGGCGTTCCGGACAATCAGCGAGGTTGCGGAAGAGCTGGACGTTCCCAAGCACGTCCTTCGGTTCTGGGAGCAGAAGTTTCCGCAGATCAAGCCGATGAAGCGTGGCGGTGGCCGGCGCTACTATCGGCCGGAAGATCTGGACCTGCTGCGGGGTATCCGTCACCTGTTGCACCTCGAAGGTTACACGATCCGAGGTGTCCAAAAGATCCTGCGGACACAGGGCGTCGACGAGGTCAAGCGCTGCTGGATTCAGGCCGAGCAGGGGGGCGCCGAGACCGTAGGCATACGGTCGAAAGGCAGGGGCAAGGCCAAGGCTGGCCGCAAAGCGGGAAGCCAGGCTGCGGTGGAGCAGGTTACGCCCCCCAACAGGTTGCCCGAGGACATCGTGCGGACCCTTAAGTCGGCTTTGAGCGAGCTTGAAGCCTGCCGCCGTCTGCTATCGGCACCTCTCAGCGACCAAAGCGCGTGGGCACGAAGCGCAGAGCAATGACTGGTCCCCCACCGGGGGTCGAGCTCTGGCTGGTCGATCTGCGTCGCGTAGGGCCTGCCCTGGCTGCGTTGGAGAAAGCCACACCGCGCTTATCGGACGACGAGCGCCAGCGGGCGCGGCAGCTTTCAGCATCTGGCGAGGATTGGCGTCTGATCCGCGTCGCTCTTCGTCTGTTGCTTGAGCGGTTTGTCGGGCCGAAGCTCCGCGGCTTGCCGTTCAGCCATTCGTCTCGCGGGAAGCCGGCTCTGCCGTGGAGCGCCGGGATCGAATTCAGCCTAGCGCATAGAGGCCAATTCGCCCTTATCGCCATCGCGCCCGCCGACGTTGGCGTCGACATCGAGCAAGACCGCAACGTTCGTTTCTCACCGAACCGGCAGAAGGCCATGCTGGCTGCCGCACGTGCGCTTGTGCCTGCCAGCCCCGATCGCCACATTGAGGAAGACCCGCCTCCGATTCAGGCCTGGGTCAGGCTCGAAGCGTGGGGCAAGGCGCGCGGGTCCGGCATTGGCGCGCTTCTGCAGGATCTCGGCATCCGAGGACCGGACTGGAAATCCGCGGGAAGCAACATCGACTTCGGCAGGCGCGCAGCCGAGTTGCTGAAAGACGAGGGCTTCGTTCTGCAAGATGTTCCTTTACCGCCGCCCTTGTTTGGAGCCGTTGCCGTACGGCGCGGCACCGCCATCCTGCCCGTTCGCCACCTCCCCGCAGAGCCGGCCGCGATCATGGAGTTGCTCCCAGCTACCTGAGCCGGACCGCTGCCATTCGGGTTGACCGCCAGGCACAGGCGGGGCAAAAGGATGGTCTGTCGGAGCGTAGCGCAGCCTGGTTAGCGCACCAGTCTGGGGGACTGGGGGTCGGGAGTTCAAATCTCCCCGCTCCGACCAGCCGAAACTCCATAAGACCACGCGCTTAGACGGTGGTGTAGAACTTCAAAGCATCGCGGCTGGTCGTTACAACGCCGTCCCCCGTACCACAACCTCCGCTCGTTACCGCTCGTTTTCGAAAGACCGAATTCACTTCAGCGCATTCGGCAACCACACGGCGATCTCGGGGAAAATGAAGACGAGCGTCAGGCCGAGCAGCTGGAGCAGAACGAATGGTCCGATCGAGCGGTAGACGTCGCCCATGGTGACATCGGGCGGCAGCACGCTCTTGATCCAGAACAGGACGAACCCGAAGGGCGGCGAGAGATAGGCAATCTGAATATTGACGATGAACAACGCACCGAACCAGAGCTTGTCCACGCCCAGCGCGTCGATGATCGGGATGAAGAGCGGCGTGCAAAGCATGATGATCGCCCAGTCATCCATGAACATCCCGAGGACCAGGATGATGAGCATCATCATGACGAGGATGCCTGTCGTGCCGCCGGGCATCGACAGGACCAGCTGCGTCAGGAGATCCTGACTGCCCAGCGTGTTGAAGATGTTGAGATAGACGTTGGCGCCGATCAGAATCCAAAGGCCCATTCCGGTCAGCTTCAGCGTTGTAACCAGTGAGTCGCGCAACACGAACCACGTGAGCCGGCCGTAGATCAGGTTTATGAAGAAGGCACCCGCCGCCCCGAACGCCGCAGCCTCGGACGGTGTCGCGATGCCGCCCCAGATCACACCCAGAACGACGACGATCAGAAGTATGAAAGGCCAGATGCTTACGAGGGCCTGCGCTTTTTCGCGGGTCGTGAATTTTATTTCCGGCGGCAGAGCTGGCCCGAGATGGGGCTGGAGCCAGCATCGCACGCCGATGTAGACCGAATAGAAAAACGCCAGCATCAGCCCTGGCAAAACACCGGCGAGGAAAAGGTCTCCGATCGAGACCTTCGCGAGCAGGCCGTAGAAGATGAAAGGCACGCTCGGCGGAATAAGTGCTCCCAAAGCGCCGCCCGCAGCAATGCAGCCGATGGCGATCGAGCGGTGATATTTGTATTTCATCATCGATGGGTAGGCGATCTGGCCCATCGTGATGGTGGCGGGCGGCGTAATCCCTGTAACCGCCGCGAAGATCGTGCAAACCTGTACGGTGCCGATCGCCAACCCGCCGCGAACATGGCCGATCAGCTTATAGACCGCATCATACGCTGCCTCGGCAATTCCTGAGTAGCGAATGAGGCTGCCCATGAATATGAACAGCGGAACCGTTACGAGAACGGAGTTCCACGGCGTGTAGTAAAAGGCGCTTGCAACCGCCAGGAGAGCCCGCGGCTCGAAAATCAACGCGAAGAGAACCGCCGTCCCACCGAGGCCGAACGCAACCGGCAGGCCCATGAACAAGGCAGCGAAGAGTACGAGAAAATAGAGCGCGGTGATTAGTTCGAGACTCATTCGGCCTTCCGTTATCCGCATTTGGGCCTGGGCCACTGCCCCGGCGCTTGGATGCTTTTAGCTGAAATTCGAACTGGAGGCTTCAAAAAGGAGCGCCTGCCTCTGACACGAGCACAGGCAGGCGCCGATAGGCATTAGATGCTTGCCAATTGTGATCCGTTACTTCGCGCTCTTCTCCTCGAGGAATTTCTTCCAGATTTCTACGCCTTTGGCGTTGCGCTCGGACTGCGCGGCGATCTTGGGCCAGACCTCCTCGATCGTCTTCTTGCGCATCCTGGCCACCTCTTCATCGGATAGCGTGATCACCTCGCCACCCGCCTTCTTCAAGGTTTCCAGCGCTTCGTCGACAGCCTCAGCATGCAGCCGACTGGTCTCGAAGTATGTCTTCTCGAAAATGCTTTCGATCTGATCGCGCTGCCATTGCGTCAAGGCATTCCACTTGTCGAGGTTGACGTAGATCTCCTGGTGCTGAGCAGGATTCCAGCCGGGGAGGATCGCGTACTTGATGACCTCGTGGAACGACATGTCGTCGATACCGCCGGTGTCCCAATAGGTGCCTTCGATGGTGCCGAGCTTGAGGGCGGTATAGATTTCGCCCGCGTTCATCGAAACTGGAGAGCCGCCCATCGTGGCGTGGAAGATCGCCTGCGGCCCGCCGGCGCGCATCTTCTTGCCCGCGAGATCCTCCAGGCGCTCCACGCGGAACTTGGTGAACATGGCGTTCGGACCCTGGTTGGTCCAACCGATCCAATGCAGATTGCGCTCGTGCGCGGCTTCCTGGACCAGCTCGCCGATCCGATACCTCGGATCACCCCACATCACCTTCCAGGCTTCCTCGGAGTTATCCGCGCCCAACGGCAGGCCATAGGCCAGCATGCCCTCTGGCATTTCGCCGCCATAGACGGTCGCCCAACCGGCGTAGCCATCCGTCTGGCCGGCTGCAGCGGCGGCAAACGCTTCGGAAGCGCTCGTCAGCGCACCCGCCGGCTCCACCCGAATTTTGACGGTGCCTTTGGTCGCCTCCTCGACGGCTTTCACCCAGGGAATAAGCCCTTTATCCCATCCCGCATCGGTCTGGTCGAACGCCGGCTGGAACACCCACTCTGTCACCTTGTCCGGCGGTCCGTCTGACTGGGCGAATGCAAGCGTCCCGGACAGTGCAAGGGCGCCGACTGACAAAATCGTCGTCTTGAGAATGCATACAGGTTTTGTCACTAGAGTTTCCTTCCCTTTGCTCGCTACCAAATGTGCTTCATGCTGCATTCTGCCCACCACTGGTCTCACCCGGCCGGCTGCTCGCCATAAATGATCGTGCGAACGTCGCGGACTAGCTGCTTGATCACCACAAGGAGAACGACTGCAGCCGCCAAGGGTATGGCCGACTTGATCGGATAAATGGGAATGGGAACAGCGGTGGGAGTGACCTGATTGAATTTGATGGACAAGCGCGCTGCATCGATCCCCTTCCAGATCAAAGCACCGAGAAACAACACGGTAAACGGCGCGGTCAGAAGGTCCAAAACGGCTTTGGTTCGCGTCGACGCACCGGCGTAGAATATGTCCAATTTCACGAATGCGTCGTGCTTCAGCGCATAAGCCCCTCCGGTGCAGGCCATCAGCACCATGGCAGCCTGGAGGGTCGTCCCTATCCACTGCGAGGGCGCGTTCATGACGTAACGCAAGAACACGTCCGTCACGCCGAAGATCATGCAATAGAGGATGAGAAGCCAACCGATCCGGCCGAAAAGCTCAGCTATGGCGTCGATCAGCCATTCCACTCCCCGCCACAGCTTCATAATTGGCCGCTCCTCCCGGTCCGTCCGCCTCTTCCGGCTGTCCGCCCAAATCTGCGAGGCCATCAAGGCTCAAGTGTAGATTCAGATTGAACAAATGATAAAGCCAGTGATGCCAGCTCGGCAATACGCGAGATTGTAGGCCATCGCCCGGATCGCCGCTCCAGCATTCGCTGTTCATGCGGCTTGCCCGAGACTGAGGAAATGTGGCTTGAGCCCGAGCATGAGCGGGATCGCTCATCTTTGATTGGATGGGCGCACCGCACCTGGGGAACTCATGGTTGTGGCGAACGATCACCCGTGTGAGCCGACTTGCGGAATTGCGGAGAACAGAATGGGACTGTTGATCAATGGTGTCTGGCACGATCAGTGGTACGACACCAAGAGCACTGGCGGCAGGTTTGTGCGCCAGGAATCGGCTTTCCGAAACTGGATCACGCCCGATGGTGCTCCCGGGCCAACTGGCGTCGGCGGCTACAAAGCCGAGCCGGGACGCTATCACCTCTACGTGTCACTTGCCTGCCCCTGGGCCCACCGGACGCTCATTTTCCGCAAGCTAAAAGGGCTGGAGGGCGTGATCAGCGTTTCGGTCGTGCATTGGTTGATGCTGGAAAACGGCTGGACTTTCGAGGAAGGCCCTGGTGTCGTCCCAGATCCGATCTTCGGCGCGCGATATCTCTACGAAATTTATGCGCGTGCTGAGCCGCGCTACACAGGCCGGATCACGGTTCCGGTGCTGTGGGACAAGGAGACCGGAACGATCGTGAATAACGAGTCGTCCGAAATCATCCGGATGTTCAACTCAGCCTTCGATGGCTGCGGCGCTCTGCCCGGCGATTATTATCCGGAAGATCTCAGATCCGAAATCGATGCGCTCAACGCCCGAATTTACGACACCGTGAACAACGGCGTCTACAAAGCGGGATTCGCAACGACCCAGGAAGCATACAATGACGCCGTCATGAAGTTGTTCGAGACCCTCGACTTGCTCGAGGAGCGCCTCGCCACGCGCCGATATCTTCTTGGAGATCGCTTGACCGAAGCGGATTGGCGATTGTTCACGACGCTGGTGCGCTTTGATCCGGTTTACGTTAGTCACTTCAAGTGCAATCTCCGCCGGATCGTCGACTACCCAAATTTGTTCGACTACCTCCGTCACCTGTATCAGATGCCGGGGATCGCGGAGACTGTGAACATGTTCCACATCAAGCATCACTATTATCAGAGCCACCGCGCGATAAATCCAACCGGGATCGTTCCTTTAGGGCCTGAAATAGACCTCAACGCCCCATCGCGGCGCGGCTGAGCGGGTCTCAACGCAATTGCTCTAATAGCGCAGCGAAAATTTTCCTACTATGGCCAATTGACGTTGCTCAGTGATTGCGTCCCAAGCGCAATGTCAGCGGTAGACATGTGTGCCCCACACGCAAGCGCTTGGCGAGCATTATTCAGCGAAAGACCAGCACCGGTATTTTGCTGTGCGTCAGCACCTTCTTGGTCTCGCTACCGAGAAGCTTTGCCGTGAGGCCCGCACGCCCATGTGAGGCCATGGCGATGAGATCGCAGCCGCGCGCCTCCGCAGTGTCGAGAAGACCCGTCCAGACATGCTCGCTCTCGACGCGGATAGCCTCGCACGGGACGCCTCTTGCGTCTGCCTCGCTGCGAACCCACGCAAGATGATCCTCGATGTCCTTGAGAATGCGCGCGCGGGTTTCCTCCGGAAGATCCGTGATATCGACGCCGAACACGACGACATGAGCCGGCTTGCCCGAAACACGGACTGCCGTAACTCTGGCCCCAAGCGCCTTGGCGAGATCGAGCGTATTCTGGACGGCCCGCTTTGATAGATCCGTTCCGTCTGTCGCAACGAGAATGTGCTTGTACATCGAAGTTTCCTGGCCTCTGGTCTGATGTTGAGTCTTAATGTCGCGTGAATTTGGTTTCCACGAGCAAGAACGCAACGTAACATCGCGGGCAAGCCATCGTGACAAAGAACAAAAATGAAAACCCGCCGATCAGCCCACCAGCATAATGTGAACCCGTCGTGAGTTAAGGAAAGTTTGGCGGCGGCACGAAGCCTTGGAACTCCTGCTCGAGCATTCGCGCCAGCCAGATGCATGTACGATCCCCGTACTGCGGCCCGATGATCTGGACCCCAACCGGCAGTCCATCCGGCGTAAAGCCCGCGGGCGCCACCGTCGAAGGAAGATAGACGACGCCGGAGTAGCCGGCCCAGAAAAGCTGGTCGGTGGTCGGCACCTGCTTTTCATTGACCGTGATAGTGCGCTCGTGCCGCTCGCCTTGCTGGTCGTGAGGAAAGGCCGCTGATGCGGCAGCAGGACAGATAAGCACGTCCCACTCGCGGAAGAATTCCGCCCAGGCGAGCCTCATCTGATGGCGCCTGTTGTTGATGGCGAGCCAATCGCGATGGAGCATCACGTTGGCCCGCGTCATCTGAGCAAAATAGCTCTGATCAGATGGATCGAGCTGTGCCGCAATCTCCTTGTTCCTCGCGACCAATTCATCGGTTTGCCGACCGGAGGTCGCGGCGCGCAAAAGTGCAATGTAGACGCGGTGCGCCTCGGCCGTGTCGAGCGCGGGGCGTGCGCTGAAGCTCACGGTCGCCCCCTGCTTTCCCAAGTATTCGGCGACGGCGGCAATGCGCTCCTGCACGGCATTGTCCACCTCCGAGCAGGGATCGTTCAGCATCACGGCAACCTTGAGGTCGGCGAGCCGGCTGCGGCGAGGCGGGGGCAGTTCGAGCCGCCACCCGGCAGCGTCGATGTCGTCAGGGCCGGCCATGATCGAAAGGCCAAGCTCCAAATCATCGGCACTCCGAGCCATTGGGCCAATTACAGAGATGTCCGTGGGAGCCACGATGCCTGGCAAGGCCTGGCCGCGTGGTGGGCAGATGCCCCACGTCGGCTTGTGGCCGAAAACACCGCAATAATGCGCGGGATTGCGGATGGAGGCACCAATATCGCTGCCGGCTTCGAGCGCGGTGAGCCCCGCGGCCAGCGCCGCTGCCGAGCCGCCAGAGGAGCCACCCGGCGAGCGCGAAAGATCCCAGGGATTATTGGTGGTGCCGTAGATGGCGTTGAAAGTTTGCCAATCCGCAAGATAGAGCGGCACGTTCGTTTTGCCGAAAAGGATCGCGCCAGCGGCCAAAAATCTGTCGACGGCAATCGCATTGCGAGTGGGATAGTTGTTCTTCAGTTCCGGCACACCCCACGTGGTCGGCATGCCAACGACATCAAAGCTTTCCTTGATTGTCATCGGCACCCCATGCAGCGGCCCCCAATCCTCGCCGCGCGCCAGCGCCTCGTCCGCCGCGCGTGCACGCGCCCGAGCTTCAGGAAGATTCATCGCGACGATCGCGTTGAGGACGGGGTTGTAAGCCTCAACACGCTTCAAGAACAGCTCGAGAAGCTCGCTTGCGCTGATGGCTTTACGCTTGATCTCAGCAGCGAGAGCAGTGGCCGAGCGAAACGGCAAGTCGAGCATCTGATCTCTCCCAGTCTTGTGTACGCGCCATCATCGGAAGCCAAGGAGGTTGGGGCAAGCCTCGGAATTCGTCCGACGACGGAAATAAGGCCGAAGGAGCATCGCACAAGGGAACGCAAATCGGCCGCACACGTTGCAGGAACACCAAAATTCACAGCACATGGAAGAGTGAACACAATGGCGAAGCAAAGCACGTCGCAAAAGAAGACGATCGGGCGCGTCATGCACGAGTACAAGCGTGGCCAGCTCAAGAGTGGTGGCGGCCGCCGCCAGGTGAAAAGCCCAAAACAGGCAATCGCGATCGCATTAAGCGAGGCTGGCGCATCGAGAACTCAAAGCCCCGCTCAAAAACGCCGCGCTCAGCAACGCACGAAGACCAGGGAAGCGCGAGGTCAAACGGCGAGAGCCCAAACACAACGCCGCGGTCGCAAGACGACAGCGCGTGGGACGACGGCGCGTCGCAAGATGCCGCGCGCGGGAGCTGCTCGGAGAACGACCAGAGGCCGCGCTGGCGAGATGACGAGGGCTCAGCTCTATCAGGAAGCGCGCCGTCGCAATATCCCTGGTCGCTCCAAGATGACGAAAGATCAGCTTGCCAAGGCTGTAGGTTTCCGCTGAAGCCCGACTTCATTTGGCTCTCGCTTTTCTGCTGACGCAGCTTTGGCGCAAGCGGCGTTGGAGGCAATATGAGGCCTTGTGCCGATGGTGCGGTCGCGCCAGTTTGACCGCGACGTTGCAACCAACGGCTGAGCTTATGCCTTGCGCCTGACCGATCTCGCCGACGGCACCATCGACGCGCTCAGGAGTGCGGGTGCCTATCTGTCAGACCTTGCCACGCCATCGATCCGGCTCGGCGTGACGGGGCTCGCGCGCGCCGGCAAGACCGTTTTCATCACCGCGCTCATTCGCAATCTGACGCACGGCGGGCGGCTGCCATTCTTCGACGCCTACGCGGAGGGCCGCATCCTGCGGGCTTACTTGCAGCCGCAGCCCGACGACGATGTCCCGCGGTTCGACTATGAAGCGCATCTCGAGGCGCTGCTCAGCGCTCCACCGCGTTGGCCCGAGAGCACCCGGCGTATCAGCGAGCTTCGGCTCACGATCGAATATCGTCCGAAGAGCCTGCTGAAGCGGGCCATGTCGACAGGCCGGCTCCATATCGACATCGTCGACTACCCCGGTGAGTGGCTGCTCGACCTCGCCCTGCTCGACCAAAGCTACGCGGAGTGGTCCCGCGAGTCGATAGCGCTTGCGTCAGCACCGGCACGGTATCGCGCCAGCGCGGAGTGGCGGCGATATCTTGCGACGCTCGATCCGGCAGCCCCGCAGGACGAGCAAGTAGCCCTCGAAGCAGCGCGGGTGTTCACGGCTTTTCTGGCCGCTGCACGGGAAGCCGAGCCGGCGCTTTCGACACTTGGCCCGGGGCGCTTTTTATTGCCGGGCGACCTCGCCGGCTCACCGCTCCTGACGTTCGTGCCTCTCGACATGCCGGAGGGTTTCAGTCCCCCGCGCGGCTCGCTGGCGGCCATGATGGAGCGGCGCTTCGAGAGCTACAAAACGCACGTGGTGAAGCCGTTCTTCCGCGATCACTTCAGCCGCCTCGACCGGCAAATCGTTCTGATCGATGTTCTGGCCGCGCTCAATGCGGGCAGAGAGGCGGTCGAAGATCTGAGCCGCGCCCTGGAAGCCTCATTGCGGGCCTTTCGTCCTGGCGCACGAACGTGGCTCGCCAGCATTCTGCCGCGGCGCATCGATCGCGTGCTGTTCGCTGCGAGCAAGGCCGATCATCTGCCGAGCGCAAGTCACGACCGCCTGGAAGCCATCCTACAGCTGATGATCCAGCGGGCGGCGGAGCGCGCGACATTTGCCGGCGCGACCGTCGGCGTCATCGCACTCGCGGCCTTGCGCGCGACACGCGAGGTGGAGGCGCAGCAAAACGGCGAGAGGCTTGCCTGCATCCGCGGCGTGCCGATGGCGGGAGAGCAGGTCGGCGACAAGCGCTTCGACGGTTCGACCGAGGTGGCATTGTTTCCCGGCGATCTGCCCGCCGACCCACGACAAGCATTGTCTCCGTCAGGTCAGGACCTTGAGGGTCAAGTCAAATTCGTCCGCTTTCGTCCTCCAAAACTGACCTCGGACGAAAGCGGTGAGACGCAGGTCTGGTCGCCGGTGTGGCCGCATGTTCGCCTCGACCGTGCGCTGCAGTTTCTAATCGGAGATTGGCTGGAATGAGCGAGCCCACCAGACCGCGCGGACCTCGAGTGTTCGATCCCGACGATCCGTCGCTGCTCCGCGTGCCTGAACCGGCAAAGGAGACGGTGCTCGGTGCCGAGGACATGCCAGAGGTGGAGGTCGGAGCCCCCGCGCCAGCGCCGCGGACTGGCATTCGTTGGGGCGCGATTCTCGGCTCCGCTTTGCTGGGCCTCGCAGCGCTCGCATTCAGTCTCTGGCTGACCCAGCTCGCGACCGAGACCCTGGCACGCAACGACATCATTGGTTGGATCGCCGTCTTCCTCGTTGCAGTCGCAGGACTTGCGGCAAGCGCCATCGTTCTCCGCGAGACGATCGGAATAATGCGCCTCAACCGCCTCGGCCGCGTGCGCAGAGGCCTGGAGGATGCCCTCGACGCTCGCGATGCCGCCCGCGAAAGAATGCTGTTGCGACAATTGCTCAGCACATTCTCCGGCCGGGATGACATGAGATGGAGCATCGCCCGGTTTCGCGAGCACGAGAGCGACGTGCGAGATCCAGGCGATCTCGCGCGATTGGCTGACCGCGAGGTTTTCGCGCCCCTCGATAGACGCGCCAAGCGCATCGTGCTCAGCTCGGCCAAGCGTGTCAGCGTGGTGACGGCGATCAGCCCTCTTCCTGTCGTCGATGTCGTCTTCGTGCTGGTCGAAAATCTCAAAATGCTGCGGTCGCTCGCGACACTTTACGGCGGGCGACCTGGCCTCATGGCGGCGCTGAAGCTCGGGCGCATGGTTGTCACCCACCTCGTCGCCACCGGGGGAATTGCCCTGACGGATGACCTCGTCGGCCAGGTGCTCGGTCACGACCTGTTGCGGCGGCTGTCGCAGCGGTTAGGGGAAGGAGCGCTCAACGGCGCGCTGACAGCGCGCATCGGCGCGGCGGCGATCCAGGTAGTCCGTCCCCTGCCTTTCCTCGATGCCTCACCGGTGCGCGTGCGCGATTTCCTGACCGAGCTCTTCCGTTCCGCGCCCGTTCAAGGTTCTGCCCGCCGCGTGAGCAGGTAAGTCGTAGACGATGGCTGGCGGCCTGATCTGCTTCGTCTTTTCGCGGAGAGCCTCAGGATCATATTCCGCCCAGGCCGCCCACCGCGTACGGGCAAGCTGGAGGATGGGCGGCGGATCGAAATCCTCGCGGATTGCCAGGCAGCGGGACAAGAACGGCCCGGACACCCGCGCCGTCCACCAGCTGAGCAGGACAGAGAGGCAAAGGCCGACGAGAACGGGCGCCATCCACGCCATGAGCTTGAATGAGACAAGGTAGGTGAGCACGGCCAGCGCCAGCCCGGCCACCATATGAGGCGCGTGATAACGGAAGGCGGTCGCAAGCGACATCCCCGCTTCATCGCGGCGCTGCGGGTTCCAGCCCGAGTCTATACCTGCAAAGATCTGCACCACGGCCGTGGTCTGCGTCACCATGAGAATGGGCGCGAGCAGCATCGACATCACGGTTTCCACGAGGACCCCTGCAATGATCCTCGGCATGGCCCAGATCTCCCTCGCCCTGGCGGCCTTGCGCAGCTCGAGGATCAGCCCAATTCCCTTGGGCATCAGCACCACCACCATGGTTGCGAGAAACAGTCGGAAGGCCGCGCCCGGATCAATGGTCGGCCAGATCGGGAAGAGCGTCTTGCTGTCGAGGAAGTAGGTCGGAATGACCTGCGTCCCCTGCAGCGCGAGCACGACACCCACGGCCAAGGACGCAGCCCAAATCGCCGATACCAGGTAGGCACACGCCCCCATCCCGAGGTGTATACGCGCCATGCGCGTCAGCCCGCGGCGGGCGACGATGGCCAGATGCTGCAAGTTGCCTTGCGCCCAGCGCCGATCCCGAGCCACGAGTTCAGGTAAAGCCGGCGGGGCACCTTCGTAGGACCCCTCAAGGGAAGGCGCCATATGCACCTCCCAGCCCGCGCGCTGCAGAAGGGCGGCTTCTACGAAGTCATGGCTCTGGATGTGTCCGCCAAATGGAGGCCGGCCTGGAAGCTCGGGCAAGCCGGCCGCCGAGGCAAATGCCACAGTTCGGATGATCGCGTTGTGTCCCCAGTAGTTGCCCTGGCAGCCGTGCCACGCCGCCAACCCGGCGGCCACCGCCGGGCCGTAAACGCCGGCTGCGAACTGCTGCAGGCGCTGAAAGATCGTCCGTCCACCTACAAGGCGCGGCACCGTCTGGATGAGGCCCGCGCAGGGATTGTTCTGCATGGCGAGAGCAAGTCGGACCAGCGTCTCGCCCGACATCACGCTGTCGGCATCGAGGACGACGAAGCTGTCGTACCCGCCACCGAACCGCTGCACCCAATCTGCAATGTTGCCGGCCTTCTTCGCGGTGTTCTGCTTCCGGCGCCGGTAATAGACGTTGATCACGCCTTTCAGGCGCTCGGCGAGTGCCGCAAAAACCTGCTCCTCCCGAAATCCGGCTTCGGCGCTACGGCTGTCGCTCAGAATGAAGACGTCGAAGTGATGCACCCGCCCCATCGCGGAGAGCTCCAGCGCCATCGCCTCTATCGTGCCAGCGATGCGTGCGCAGTCCTCGTGATAGACGGGAAACAGCAGGGCAACCCGTTGATGAAGCGGCTCCGTAGCTGAGGGAATTTCGAGAGTGTCTGTCCGTTCACCCGCAAAGAGCGGCATCAGCCCGATGGCAGCCGACAATGAGCCCAGCGCAATCCAGGCGAATGCCAGCGTCGACAGAATGAGAAAGACGATCTGGACCGGCGTAATCCGGACGAAGGACAACACCAGATACAGCTCGTAGGCGAACCCGATCGTGAGCAGCACCGTGCCCGCGGCAAGCGCTGCTCGCGCCGGCCACCGCATGCCGGCATCTCTTGGCGCTAGCCGGCAGGACGGTGGCGCGTCGAAGTCCTGCGTTGGCATGTCGAGCGGCTGCTCGGGCGGAAGCCAGCTCAGGCCCGCATCGCGACGTTCGATTTCGAGTTGAGCCGCCACTTGGGCTGCTCGGCCGGCGCTCGTGTTGCTCATGATTGATCAGCGCGTCCAGCGATAAAGCCAGCTTTCGGATATGACTCGCTCATTGGCCTTGAGAACGAGTCTGAGTTCGATGAGATCCGCCGATCCCGGATCCAGCTCGAAGCTGCACCTCACTCCATTGATCGCAGGATGGCGGTGGACAACGACGTTCGAGATGGTGCCAGCACTCGCTGACACATCTGCGACGGGAAGCTCGCTCGCGTTTTCGAGTGCTGGGCCATCGAAATCCAGAACGAACAACACACCGTCGCGCCCATTGCTGCCACGCCGCGTCTTACGGACGCGGGCACCAGCCCATGCCACCGGGATCATTTCGCCCCAGTGCAGGCGATAAGCGAAGGTCAATGGCTCACCTGCGGGAACGGTATTGGCAGGCTTCCAATAGGCAACGATGTTGTCGTGGATCTCCTCGTCGGTTGGGATTTCGATCAACTCCACGAATCCTCGGCCCCAATTTCCTTTTGGCTCAACCCATGCAGTGGGGCGGCGCTCGTATTGGGCTTCAAGATCCTCGAAGCTCGAATATGTGCGGTCGCGCTGCACGAGGCCGAAACCCTTGGGGTCTTCATCGACGAACGCGCTTACCTGCAACAATCGCGGATTGGTCAGCGGTCGCCAGATACGCTCGCCGCGGCCGTTGAGAATTGCGAGACCTTCACTGTCGTGCACAGCAGGGCGGTAATCGTCGTTGATACGGCGATGAGCCGCACCGTGCAGGAACATGCTCGTCAAAGGTGCCAGCCCGATGTGGCGGATTTCGGTCCGTGGATAGAGCGTCGCTTCCACGTCCATGACCGTGAACGGGCCGCGCCGGATTGCGAAGCGATAAGCGCCGGTCGTCGAGGGGCTGTCGAGCAGCGCGTGGACGATGATCTCCGGTGCGCCGGGCGCCGGCTTCTCGATCCAGAAGCTGCGGAAAATCGGGAACTCCTCACCCGGAGGCTTTGCCGTATTGATGGCGAGGCCGCGCGCGGAAAGGCCGTACCGCTGGCTGCGGCCAACAGCTCGAAAATATGTGGCGCCTTGGAAGACGACGTACTCGTCCATCACGTCCGACTGATTAATCGGTCCGTGAATCCGAAAGCCTGAGAAGCCGAACGGTGCGGCCTGAGGCGCGTCAGGGATCAGTGGCCCGATCGAGAACAGCGTGCCGTCGGCCTTGAGCTTCCGCATCCATCCGTCTTCGACGAGCCATATGTCGACGGGTGTGTCGTAGATGTATCCGATCGGGAAGAGTTGCAGCTCGTAATCGAGCTTCTCGCCCCGCCAGATCGCCTGCTCAGGACGGAATCGAATGTCGCGGTACTGATCGTAGGAGAGCTTCGAGAACGGGTCCGGCAGCTCGATCTCCGGCCTGGCGAACGGCCGCCGGGACAGCTCGATGGCAAGGCGCTTGACGACCTCGCCCGAAAACGTCGCCTTCTCCCCCTCGCCGTTCTCTTCCTCCCCTGCCCTTGCCCAATTTGTATGCGCCGCGAAGGCGAGGACTCCGCTCGCCAGCGCCCAGGATCCCGCATGCCGGAGAACGGTGCGACGGTTCACACCAATCGTGTCCATACGACGTTCGGCCCCAGTTCCTTCAGCATCATCGAGGCGTGCGCCCATACGGTCCCTCGCCCCCGGCCCTCACAGGCCGATCCAACACGTGCAATCGCTGCGTGTTGTGCCGCCGGGTCCGTTCAACTCCTTGAACTCACGCCGATTCCGCTGCCCCATATGGGTGCTCTGCTGCCCAATCAATGTGGCGGTTTTGCTGCCGTACCGGCCGCGGCTATCGGGGCAGACATGCCGCCAGGTCATGTCCGCGACTGATTCATCGGCTCCGGTCAGCGCCAGAGCTCGACAAGACGGCCATTTCTCCCAGCGATCGGGTCCGAATCGGGAAGTGCGACCTTGGGAATTTCTTCGAGTGCTTGTGTCCTATCTGCCTCAGTGGCGCGCTTGAGATCCCAATCCTCCTGGCCGCGAGGGTAGGCTCCCACGACGCTCAGGCCCGCCGATTCGCTTCGGCGGCAGTGGCTGACGCCCGCAGGAATGGCGACCGCATCCCCGGCCGTAAGCGTCACGACCGGCCCGCCAGGCCCGCCGAACTGCACGTCGACCGAGCCCGCGGCGATGCCGAGGATTTCATGCGAGCGCGCGTGGTAATGGTGAAAGGGATAAATTCCGTTGACCCACGTTCCACCCCACCCGTTCTGCGCGAAGAGCGTCTTGAACCGCTCCTCGGCCTCCCGCCCCGGCTCCGCGCTGATTGCGGAGCGATAGACGACCAGCGGCAAACGATCATTGTTGGGAATAGTGCCGTCGTCCTTGATCAGGTATGTCTCTGTCCGGAACGTCATGGCAGTTCAAGCCTCAACGTTGCGACATGGCAGCTGCGGCTTGAGCATGCGCGCGACGCTGCCGACCAGAATAGATAATCCGCGTTTCGTCCGCGTCACGGGGTGGGGCATGCCAATTCAGGAGCAGACGCTGATCGACGCCATCATGCAGGTGCGTGGGCAGGTGGACTTCCTTTGGCAGTTTTTCATGACCGTCCAGATCGCCATCTTCGCGCTCCTGTTCATCTATGACGAGGCGGTCGAGCAGCTGAACGCCTTTGCCCGCCTCCTGGCGGTCGCAGCAGTTGCACTGTTCGACTGGATCAACGCCGAGGCGCTCAAGGGCGCGTACACCTTGCTCGATGCGCTCCACCGTCAGTACCGCGCCGATTTTGGACATCCAGAACGCTTCCAGTCGGTCCTCTACGACAATTTCGTGCTCGCAAGCTTCGAGGGCCGCGTGACCATGATCTCCTTCACGCACAGCCTCGCGTTCGGTGTTGTCCTGATGGCTCTCTTCTGGCGCCGCTTCATCCAGCACCAGGCTCCGAAACGGAAGGCCTCCAACGAGGCTTAAAGACAACGATAATCAACAAGCTCACCTGCCAATCGGTTCCCCCGCATCGGTTGCGAAATCAGCCGTCGCACTACTTCTGAACACTGTTCAGATTAACCATTGTTAACCTATTCTCCCCTCCGCGAGTGCGTAGTGGGAGTGCGGGGGAGACCCATGACGCAAGTTGCCGTGCACGAGGCGCCGGAGCGGCTTGCCATAGAGTTCGTGGAAGCCATGGATCGCGCGAATGAGGCAGCCGTCGTCCAGCAGTCGTTTCAGGAGCTCATCGAGCGGCTGGGCTTTGCCTACGTGATCTGCACCAGGTTGCCGCCGACCCAGCTCATCGAGCCGCGCAACGCCTTGATGTGCACCTGGCCCGAGGAGTTCACGGAAGCCTACGACGCCCGCGGATACGCTGAGCACGACCCGATCCTGCGCGAGATCGTGCGCAGCCGCCACGCGGTGGAGTGGCCCAAGGCGCTCGAAAAACGCCGCCTGACAAGCGAGGAAAAGGTCGTTCTAGACCACGCCAACCGACTTGGACTGCGCTTCGGAATCGCCATTCCGATTACTGAGGCGAGCGGCAACGCGGGGTTCGTCAACATCTCGGGTCCGAACCCCTGCAGCGATGCGCGCGTGCGCAGCGCCCTGACGCTGGTCGCGATCTATGTCTATCACCGGCTGCGCGCCCTGGAGGTGAGGCGTGAGACGAAGCAGCGCCTGAGCCGCCGCGAGATCGAGGTGCTGCACTGGATCGCCGAGGGCAAATCCGACTGGCAGATCGGCCAGATCCTTTCCATCTCCGCCAAGACCGTGAACTACCACACCGAGAACCTGAAGCGGAAATTCGGGGTGGCGACCCGCATGCAGGCCGTCGTCAGCGCCATCAAGCAAGGCGCCTTCGTGCCAGGCGAGGGTCTTGTGCTCCCGCGCAGGTCGCGCGAAAACCGCAATCCGGCGCGCCAGGATTGAGCTGGCGCCCGCATTCGGTTTCGTGACAGCGCGTCGATCCCAGCGACGCGCGACAGAGCGGGTTCGCGATGTTCGTCAACTTCTTCCATGAGCTCAGAGCCGCCGGCCTGCCGGTGACGCTGAAGGAGTATCTGACGCTGATGGAAGCCCTCGAGGCCCACCTCGCCAACCGCAGCGTGGAGGACTTCTATTATCTCTCCCGCGCCGCGCTGGTGAAGGACGAGCGCCACCTCGACCGCTTCGACCAGGTGTTCGGCCACGTCTTCAAGGGCCTCGAGCTGATGAGCGACGCCATCGAGGCGCAGATCCCGGAGGAATGGCTGCGCGCCATCAGCCAGCTCTACCTCTCCGAGGAGGAGAAGCGGAAAATCGAAGAGCTCGGCGGCTGGGAAAAGATCATGGAGGAGCTGAAGAAGCGCCTCGCCGAGCAGAAGGGCCGCCACCAGGGCGGCTCGAAGTGGATCGGCACCGCCGGCACCTCCCCTTACGGCGCCTACGGCTACAACCCCGCCGGCGTGCGCATCGGCCAGAAGGAGAACCGCAACTTCCGCGCCATCAAGGTGTGGGACAAGCGCGAGTTTCGCGACCTCGACGACACGGTCGAGCTCGGCACCCGCAACATCAAGGTCGCGCTGCGCCGCCTGCGCCGCTTCGCGCGCGAGGGCGCCGCGGAGGAGCTCGACCTCGACGGCACCATCAAGGGCACCGCGCACAAGGGCTATCTCGACATCCACATGCGGCCCGAGCGGCGCAACACGGTGAAGGTGCTGATGTTCTTCGACGTCGGCGGCTCCATGGACTGGCACATCAAGGGCATCGAGGAGCTGTTCTCGGCCGCGCGCAGCGAGTTCAAGCACCTGGAGTACTACTACTTCCACAACTGCCTTTACGAGAACGTCTGGAAGAACAACGCGCGCCGCTGGACGGAGAAGACGCCCACCTGGGACGTGCTCCACACCTACCCGTCCGACTACAAAGTGATCTTCGTCGGCGACGCCTCCATGAGCCCCTACGAGATCACGCTGCCCGGCGGCTCCGTCGAGCACATGAACGAGGAGCCCGGCGCCCTATGGCTCCGCCGCGTCACGGACATCTACGAGCACTGCGTCTGGCTCAATCCTGTCCCTGAGGAACACTGGGGCTGGACGCCGTCGATCAAGATGATCCGGGACATATTCGAGGGACGGATGTTTCCGTTGACGCTGGAGGGACTGGACCGGGCGATGCGGGAGTTGATGAGGTAAATCCTACGGCCCCCTTTTCCCAATTTCTATTCGCTTCGGATGATCCAAGCGAGAGCTCCCGCTTAGATTGCGCGAATCGCTACTATCTCGTAAGTGGTGACCCATGAAGATCGGAGTGCAGACACTCAGAGACGGCTTTGCTTACTATGGAGCGGTCGCGGTGAACTCCAGGTGGGCGTGGAGTGCGCTCTCACCTGACGGTCGCACCGTGGTCCTCACACTATGGGAAGATAAAGTCTACCGTGAAGGAAACACTTTGAAAGTGAATGCCTTCGGCGACTCTGTCCACCTTTGGAAAGATACGCCCGGTAATCGCGATCGGATTAAGAAGCTCGTCCATGCCCGCGATAAATGCGGTGGACTATTTCGCGCGGTTTTCGTTGTTGCTAAGGATACTAAGGTCATCCCTAGATCGATCGCTTCTAGATATGTCGATCCGACGCTGCAGATGAAGCTCGTGGACCTTAACGAAGAAACTGGTGAGTTCTATGCTGAGAGTCTAGAAACTTCGTAGTTTGCGGACCGCCAGATTTCTGGCATGGCCCATCATTCAATGACGACGTAAACCGGAGGTGATTTAGCGACACAAACCTTATCGCGTTTGCGTATGATGAATGCTTCAACGAAGTGTAAGCCCCGGTATTCCAATGACTCCCAGCGCACGTGCGCTTCGTCAGATTGATAAAATTTCCCTCGTAGACATCCCGCCATCGCAGCTTCGTAATCCGTATTTGTAACTCGCCACACCGTCCGAAATTCGTGACCCAGGAAGCCACCCAAAGCAGTCCGCGCCTCGAACCTAACATGAAAATGTTTAGGCAGTGGCGTAAGGTCATTTATAGTACAAAGGCGTGGACCTCCGCGCGATTTATGCAGTGTCGCCACGACGCGCACCTCAAAAAGAGTCTTCGAAATCATTCGCCAAGAGGGGCGTTCAACATAAGGCAATAAAGGCAGGCCGTCCGGTATCGCCCGCGCGCCAAACCGCGCTAAGATGCCAATAATATCGTTAGCCGAAACCCATACCGACCCCATCTGTTGTTGTACTTTAAGAATTGCACGGGACGCTACAGATTGCGCCTCTGTAAGCACTACGTCCTTAGCAAAGTCATCACCAAATATTTTCCGCCATTTCGCTATGCTCGCATCTCTGTCGCTTTCCAAGAAAGCATCATCTATCCACGTCCGATAACGGTGAATCTGGGCGCGGAAATTGCCATATTGCGTCTCATCCCATTTCTCGTTAAACCCTTCTGAGAGCAAGACTGGGTTTACTACACTCGGCTTCAAGGCGTGAGATTGTAGAGTGTCATCAAGGCGCCCAATTAAGGTTCGTAGCGAGGTTGGCACATCGGTGAGTTCATCACTATCTTGATCGGCAGGAAAAACGTGGATGCCGAGTAGCGTCGTAAGGACGATCGACTCGCAAGAAAACGTCCGTTTGATGTCGCGCAAATATTTAACCAGTCTCGTTACTTTTTTTAAGCCATTGCGTCCTGTCCATGCATTTCGCTCGGTAATCCACTCAGTATAAGCTTGTGGGCGAGACGCTTCAAACGTATTCGCGTTGCGATTGCATACGTAGTTTTGGTCGTCGCCCTCAATGACAAGGCAGGGCGCAATATCCATTCGGCGCTCGCGGGCGTACTCTATAGTAACGCAGTGCGAATAACGACGGACTTTATCTTTATAGACGCCGGATGCCTTAAATACCTTATAGAGCTCGTCGATACAGTCCTTAGCTCCCCAGTTCCCGTACGGAGCGACCATAACCAGGAGATCAGCGTCGAACTCCCGATCAGGTAACGGCTTAATTATGGTCTTGTGTGCCCACGAACCCTGAGGCAAGAAGCATTTGATTCTCGGTCCCCAATCCGAACCCCGAATGAAGTTCTTAATTGCGTTGGCACTCTCATCGAGCAAGCGAAGTCGATCAGCATTCAAATTAACTGCTTGATCAAGAAATGTGTTGAAATGCTCAATCAGTTTCACAATTTCCTCAAAGCTTAGCTATTGCCATGTCAATTAAGTGATTGACGCTGCTGCCATAACTTATTGAGACGAGCCTTGTGTCTAGAGTAGATATAAGGAAGATTGAGCGGCGCCATTTCGACTACAACGTTGTAGTCAGAGAGCAGCATCAATAAGTCTGCAGCAGGATTGTTCTTGGACTTTGCAAGTTCAAGACGGAGATGAATGCGCTCTAACACCGCAGCTGTTTGATGATGCTGTACGGCTGTTGTTAGAACATCGTTAAAGACAAACGAGGTCAAAACTGCAAATGCCACTCGGACTACTTGCATTGAGTGGTGAGCGTCGACTAATGCGATAGAACCAAGCACCACTATCGCACCTAGCAGAAGCAGCACGATAGCAAGCGCCGCCATGTAATTTCGACTTAAAGCCTGTAATTCTTTGGTCCAGAAAGAAGACTCCTCAAGCATTTCTGCGAGCCGGTTAAAACCGGGGGGTGATTTGCTCGCGAAGTAGTCTGGATCGAAGTGTTGCCTTGCCACTTCGTCGGTCACTGTAAAACACTTGTGAATATCAACTAGCTCGCTGCCTGAAATTGATTCTCCAAGCCCTCCCATAATTAGGGTTGCGCGCCGAGCGCGCTCCGCTACGGAGCGACTCCTTCGATACCGTTCGACCAACCACAACCAACCGACGAACAAGAAAAGACCAAAGACAGCAAGGGTATAGAGCATCCTAGAACTTTCAACCCAAGCTGACGCAACGGCTACCACTGCGATCAGAATCTGGGCGATAAGAACATGAGCGCGCCGGCGCGAGCATTCGGAGAATTCCGCGACTTGGTACCCTATAAGCTGGTCGACAGTGAAAGGTGGCATGTGTTCTCTTGTTAGGGTCGATCCTTGTAAAGCACAGGTATCAACAGGGCCGGGGTTGCAGAGAACTTCGAACTGATTCGTCGAATCAGAATAGAGAAAGACCTCGTTCGCAATACCAACCAACTTCCGACGTTTGAACTTATCCCTAGTTGCGTTTCGCAGGAAGAAGTTTCGTTCTCTCGGGGCCGCTGCTTGCTCAATTTCCAGGCCGCTTGCAATAAAGTTTGACACCCTGACGAACGAATCAGTTCAGCACATACTTCAGCTACTGCGCGGCCCAATTTGGCTTCCCTGCTTGCAAGGTGTAGCCTGCCAGCAACCGGCCCCAAAGGACGCCCGCACATGTACACCCCACCCGCCTTCCGAGAGGATGATCCCGAGGCGCTCCGCGCGATGATCCGCGAGGCGCGGCTCTGCAATCTTGTCACGGCGACGGCCGAAGGGCTGATGTCCACGCCGCTGCCGCTCTATCTCGTCCCCGACGAAGGCGAGCACGGCACCCTCTACGGCCATCTGGCCAAGGCCAATCCGCAGTGGAAGGCCGCGCCGATCGGCGATGCGCTCGCGATCTTCATGGGGCCGGACGCCTACATCACGCCGTCCTGGTACGCCTCGAAGAAGGAGCACGGCCGGGTCGTGCCGACCTGGAACTATCTCGCCGTCGCCGCCTACGGGCCGGTGGAGTTCTTCGAGGAGGCCGATCGGCTGCGCGAGGTGGTGACGCGGCTCACGGACCTCTACGAGCAACAGCGCAGCGATCCGTGGTCGGTGTCGGACGCGCCGGAGCCCTTCGTGCAGGCCCAGCTCAAGGGCATCGTCGGGTTGCGCATGCCGATCCGCCGGATCGAGGGCAAGCGCAAGATGAGCCAGAACCGCCCGCTGGAGGACCGGCGCGGCGTCGTCGAAGGGCTGGCGGCGAGCGACAACCCGGTGGACCAGATCGTCTCCCGCCTTATTCCTGTCGCTGACAAATGAGGGCCGAAGATCTCGGCTGAGCTCGTGGCCTGACGATAAGCCGCGCGCTACGAGTTGCTATCATTCGGGCGAACAAACTCCGCGAGCCACCCATGCCCACCCGAACCAGAACCGCCTCCTGCTCTTGCGGCCAGTTGCGTATCGAGGTCCACGGCGAGCCGCTGGGCGTCGGCGTCTGCCATTGCCTCGCCTGCCAACGGCGGACGGGGAGCGTGTTCGCGGCGCTCGCCAGCTTCGCCGCGCCCTACACGGTCCATGGCACAGCGACGGAGTACGTGCGCACCGGCGACCAGGGCGCGCGGTTCCGATTCCGCTTCTGCCCTGTCTGCGGCACGACCGTGTTCCACACCGAGGAAGGCTACGAGGACAGGTCCGTGGCTATCGCCGTGGGAGCGTTCGATGATCCCAACTTTCCGCCTCCGGAGGTTTCGGTCTACGACTGCCGCAGGCATCCCTGGGTGCAGCTCCCGCCGGGGGTCCAAGTCCATGAGAAGGACCCGGACTGACCGCGGGACGCCCATCTGACGCAATCAAGAGCGTCGGACACCTGAGGCCTGATTCGGGCGGCGCGGCCCAGGAATCGCCACCGTCGAGGCCTCTATAACCAGCGCCCAGGTTCCCTCTCAGAACGCATTTCGAAGGTGACTGCTGCGCCTTTTCCGTTGGCGTGGCTGACGAACCACATAAATGCTCAACTCTGAACGAAGCAAAATGCTTATAACCCATTGAGAAACAATATTTTTCAATTCAGAGCACTGAACGCTGGGGAAAATGGCGTCACAGGCCGGTTCCGCACCTGTGCCACAAACGCTGCCTAGGTCCTGTTCATGTCGCGGGACGCCGCGTGGCCTGAGGGGGAGGCTGGCGTCCCTAATAAGGAGGACGATAAATGAATGTGATGCGGTGGGGAGTAACTTCGACGGCGGTCATCGCCGCATGCATGAGTTTGGTAGCAACCCCGGCTACGGCGGCGGACTTCGGAGGGCCACCTCCACGCTATGAGGAGCCGCCGGCATACGAAGCTCCAGTCGTGCCGATCTGGCAAGGCCTCTACGGCGGCGTGCATCTCGGTTACATCGAGGACTGGGATGACGAGGGCGTCGTCGGTGGTGCCCAGCTCGGCTACAACTGGCAAGCCGACCGCTTCGTCGTCGGTGTGGAGGGCGATCTGTCAGCGGCAGACACATCCGTCGACTGGCTCGCCTCTATCCGGGGTCGCGCCGGATTCCTGCTCGACGATCGCCTGTTGGCGTACGGCACGGCCGGCGTCGGGTTCGTAGACGCGTTCGACGATGCTGAGACGGACTTCGTGTGGGGCGTAGGCCTTGAAGGCAAGCTCTCCGACACGATGTCGGCACGCGTCGAATATCTGTCTTATGACGATTTCGACATCGACGTCATCAGGGGCGGCTTGAACTTCAAGCTCGGCTACTGACGCTCCGACAAGACTGCACGGGCACGGCCGGCGAAATCGTCTGTCGTGCCCTTTTTTCGTGCGCGCGATGCATTTAGCCGGTCGCGACCAACCGGGGCATTTACCGCCTCAGTCTTCCGATGAGGCCATCACCAGCCGAATAGGCTCGCCCTCGGGTACATGCTTCAAGGCGACCGAGTTCATGCAGTAGCGCAGGCCGGTGGGCGGCGGGCCGTCGGGGAAGACATGGCCCAAGTGCCCATCGCAGCGGGCACAGCGCACCTCCGTGCGGATCATGCCGTAGGAGCGGTCCTCGTGCTCAGTCACCGCATCCTCTGAAATCGGCTTGGTGAACGACGGCCAGCCGGTGCCCGACTCGAACTTCTCGCCCGACTTGAACAGCGGATTGCCGCAGCCGGCGCAAACGTAGGTTCCCGGCTCGGTCGTCCCAAGGAAGCAGCCCTGCCACGGCGGCTCCGTCCCGTGCTGCCGGAGGACGCGATACTGCTCGGGCGTAAGGCGCCGTCGCCATTCCTCGTCGCTGAGGTGCAGCTTATCGACCACGGTGTCCTCCTATCCCGGCGTCAGGCATAGAGACCGTCCTCACCGCGCTTCGCGGACCTCGGGCTTCAGCTCGCCGGCAAACGACTCCTTCAGCTTCTTCACCTTGGGATCGGAAACCGCGCGAATGTAGGGCTGGTCCGGGTGCCGTTGCGCGTACTTGCAGTGCATCGCCTCGGCCGGGAAGTACTGATCGAGCGGCTCGAGCGTGGTCGCGATCGGCGCATCGAAAACGCCGGCCTCGTTGAGCTGCTTGATATAAGCCTCCGCGACGCGGCGCTCGTCCTCTGTGGAATAAAAGATCGCCGACCGGTACTGCGGGCCCACGTCGGCGCCCTGACGGTTCACCTGTGTCGGGTCGTGCGCCACAGAGAAGAAGATCTTCAGCAGTTGACCATAGCTGATCACATGCGGGTCGTAGTGGATCTCGATGGCTTCCGCATGTCCGGTCGTGCCAGTGCATACGGCCGCATAGTTGGCAGTTTCCGCCGTTCCGCCGGCGTAGACGGGACGGACGGAGTGCACGCCCTCAAGAAGCTCGAACACGGCCTCCGTACACCAGAAGCAGCCGCCTGCCAGCACGACGATGTCCGGTGAAGAATCCGGCGGTAGGTCCTCTACCGGATCGGGAAACTCGTGCGGCTCGACCTTCAGGCCCATCTCTCTATCCCCACGGAGTAACAGCTCTACCATGAGAGTACATATACTCGACGCGAACCGGATTGAATGCTGGTGGGTTCCGGTGCTGAACCGCGCGCTCGTGCAATCAAGCCGCAGGGCATGTTCATCAATTGCGCCCAAGACGTCGCCCCTCTTGAGCCTGCCAGCACCTGCCCCTATGTAAGGCGCCACCAGGCCGGGCCCCTCTGGCAGCTCACTCGGGCTGTGATGTCGGACTGGACATCATCGGAAGCGGCCTGACGTGACCTCCAGCCAGCTCCAAATCGCTGATCTGTTCCCGGGGAAGTTTGGCCGCTCCTTCGTGTCGGACAAGACAAAGGGCGAGCCAAATGGATTTCCTTGCCGAATATCTGACCACCGGTGCGCTGACAGCCTTCGGTCAGGTCGTTCTCATCGACCTCGTGCTGGCTGGCGACAATGCCATCGTCATCGGCCTCGCGGCAGCCGGGCTTCCAGCCGATCAACGTAACAAGGCTATCCTGGTCGGCATCGCGGCAGCGACCGTGATGCGGATCGGATTTGCCACCATTACCGTGCAGCTTCTGGCCATCGTCGGGCTGCTGCTCGCGGGTGGCCTGCTGCTCCTGTGGGTCTGCTGGAAGATGTGGCGTGAGTTGCGGGTCCCAGCGGACGTGGTGCACGCCGGTCAGGAGGCGCTGGCCTGCGAGGACTTGGACAACAGCGGCGGCGTTGCCGAACTTGCGCCACGAAAGACCTTCGGCCAGGCCGCGCTTCAGATCCTTATCGCTGACGTCACCATGTCGCTCGACAACGTGCTGGCCGTCGCCGGCGCATCCCGCGAGCATCCCTGGGTTCTCGTCTTCGGTCTCGCCCTTTCCATCGCGCTGATGGGTGTCGCCGCATCCTTCATCGCGCGATTGCTGCACCGGCATCGGTGGATTGCTTTCGTCGGCCTCGGCATCATCCTGTACGTCGCGCTCGACATGATCTGGCGCGGTGCCAACGACGTTTGGCCTTACGTCGAGGCGGCATTGGCTGGGCTTTTGCGTTAGCGGCCGATCAATGAAGAGCGCGATCATTCGAGTCGCGCTCTTCATTGCGACGCTCGTCTTATGAGGAGACAGCCTGCAACATGGCGTCGATCACGTGATCGACCTGCTCTTCGCTCAGTCCGCCGTGAAGCGGCAGGCTTAAGACCTCATCCGCTGCCTGCTCTGAAACCGGCAACTCCTCCTCGCCGGTCAGCCAGCCCGCGAAGGCAGGATGGCGATGGAGAGGCACGCGATAATAAAGGCCTGTTTCAACACCTGCCGCAGCAAGCCGCCCCCGCACGTTATCTCGATCCCGTGTTCGGATCGTGTAGAGCGCCCAGGCAGAGCAAAGAAGCGCCGACTGCGGAGGGGTTCCGACCACACCGCTGAAGGCCCGTTGGTATCGGGCTGCGATCTCCCGGCGCGAGGCGAGCCGTTCCTCGAAGACCTCTAGTCCCACCAACAGCACCGCGGCTTGAAGGGTATCGAGGCGGCCGGTAAGGCCGAGCCGCATTGCGACGTCGCCTGAGCCGCGGGTGCCGTGGCTTCTGATCTCGCGCACCGCCTGGGCGAGTTGGTCGTCATCGGTGAAGATGGCACCGCCGTCGCCGAAGGCTCCGAGCGGCTTCGTCGGGTAGAAGCTGGTCGCGGTAATCTCGGCCAGAGTGCCGACCCGGCGTGAGCCTACCCGGGCGCCGAAGCTCTGTGCCGCGTCCGCGATAATCGATAAGCCATACCTCGTCGCAACAGCTTCGATGGCCGCGTAGTCAGCTGGAAGTCCGTAGAGATCGACCGGGATAACTGCCCTTGGTCGCAGCGCCGTATTGCGGAGCGTCCGCTTGATTGCGCGCTCCAGCTGTTCGGCGTCCATCGTCAAGGTTGCCGGATCGACATCTGTGAAGACCGGCACGGCGCCCGCCGCAACGACCGCGCCGGCTGTGGCAGAGAACGTGAACGCCGGAACGAAAACAGCATCACCGGCGCCAACGCCCAACGCCATCAGTGAAATGATTAAGGCGTCGCGACCACTCGAAACACCGATGACGTGGCGCGCACCCGTAAACCTGGCGAGTGCAGCTTCGAGCTCCTCCACTTCCGGGCCGAGAATGAACCGGCCATGCTGAAGCACTTCAGCAATGCGTTGGTTGAGCTTGGGACCGAAACGCTCAGCCTGACGCGACAAATCGAACAATGGCACCTTGACCCGGGCCGGAGCGGGATTCGTATCGCGCAGTGCAAAGGCGTGCTTCATGCGGATGCACCGTAGGGCGCCGAGCCCTCGTCCCATTGAGCGTCGTTTCGAAGAGCTCCGTTCGCCATCAACCGGTGCCCATCGATGCTGTCGCTGATCAACTCCGCGAGGCGCATCGCCTCACAAGCCTCGCGGCCCGTGACCGTCGGTCTGCGCCCAGTGCTGATGCATTCGAGGAACTCGGCGATCTCGTTGGCGAGACTGTCCTCTTTCGGAACCTCGACGGAATCGAATTTGATTGCGGCGAGCCCTATCCGTGCCGGATTTCCGCAAACCGAATACCGCTCGATCCGATGATTTGCGAAATCGCCAATGATGTACCGATTGGGCTGAAAAACGCGAATTCGCCGCTCGGTCTTATGACTAATTCGGCTTGCCGTAATGGTGGCGACGCAAGCGGAGCCAAATACGATTCTGGCATTCGCCAAATCTGTGGTGGCATTGATCACCGGCATGCCTACCGCGTGCACCATTGTTGCCGGCAGCCCCACCAGCCCCTGAATGAGATCGATGTCATGAATCATGAGGTCGAGAACGACGTCGACCTCACCACTCCTCTGCTTCCACGGTGAGACGCGGTAGCTTTCAATGTAAAGCGGGCGCGTGACCTCGCGCGCGAGTGCGCGGTATGTGCTGGAAAACCGCTCGATATGACCGACCTGGAGCACCCGCCGCCGTTCCTCCGCAAGAGACGCGAGTGCCAGCGCAGTCTCCAGCCTGTCGGTAATCGGCTTCTCGACCAAAACGTGAATGCCGTTGTCGATCAGAGCGCTGGCGACCTCGAAATGCAGCGCCGTCGGCACGGCCACGCTCGCGCCTATCACACGGCCGATCACGGAGCGGTAGTCGCAAAACGCCTCGGCCCCGAACTCCTCCGCCACGGCCCTGGCCTTTGCGGGATCGATGTCGACCACAGCGACCAGCTTGGCTGCCGGATTGGCCGCGTAGTGTTTCGCATGGAGGCGTCCGAAGTATCCCGCCCCGACGACAGCGACCGGTATTAGCTCTGTCATGTTCCCCACCCGAACCAAAAGTGGCAGGAATGTTACGCACACCACCTATGGATGAGAAGTGGCGCGGGGGCCAACCAGCGCGGGAAATGAGCGGTTATCCACTTTTGTCTGTGGACACCGATGGCAAGGTGGCGGAACACGCCACAGCACATGCCGACGTCGATCTCCTTCAACGACGCAGCTCCGCTTGAATAGCACACGGATCGCAATTACCTGGGACGACCGCCGAACCTCACACCAACGACAGCACCACCAGAGGCTCGCCCATGGACACCATTCTTCCCCTCCTGACCGACCCAGCCGCGTGGGTTGCCCTCGTGACACTTGTCGCGATGGAGGTGGTGCTTGGAATCGACAATCTCATATTCATCGCCGTGCTGACCAACAAACTTCCGGAGAATCAGCGGGTCAGCGCGCGCCGCATCGGAATTTCCGCTGCCCTCCTGCTGCGGATTGCTCTTCTGTTCACAATTGCAACAATCGTAACCTTGACGACGCCCGTCTTCTCGATCTTCGGCCTCGATTTCTCCTGGCGTGACCTCATCCTCATCGCAGGCGGGCTGTTCCTCGTTTGGAAGGCGACCAAAGAGATCCATCATCGGGTCGACCCCGATCCGGCGCCCGACATTTTCGACCGCAAAACGGCTGTGCTCGGGTTTGGATCGGCCATTGGGCAGATTCTTCTGCTAGACCTCGTTTTCTCGGTCGACAGCATCATCACCGCGGTCGGCATGACGACGCACGTGCCCATTATGGTCGTGGCTGTCATCGTCGCCGTGCTTGCCATGTTGCTCGCGGCAAATCCGCTCTCTGATTTCATTAACGCTCACCCGACGATCGTGATGCTTGCGCTCGCCTTCCTATTAATGATCGGCATGGTGCTGATCGCGGATGGGTTCGGGGTGCACGTACCGAGAGGCTACATCTATGCTGCAATGGCCTTTTCGGCTCTGGTCGAGGGTCTCAACATGCTTGCGCGCCGAGCACGGCGGCAACGCCGCGGCGGCGGCTCTCATTAGACGGCGTGCCGCCCGGCACATTTGGGGCGAATTGTGAGGATATGACTACGTTCCGCCGCAAAGCGTGACCGTTCTGTGCTTGACGTGTACGTCCACGAAGCGCACTGTGCACGAAATGTTCCAAGATTCCCAATTTCTTGGGAGAAACACGGATGAGGGGGGCGACCGTGCTCGTTTGCAGGCCGCAGATCATCTTAGCCGCGTCCGCGCTTGTGCTCGCCGGATGCAGCTCGGGGGGCCTTACGACCGCATCACTGACGGGCGGCGGTAATGCAACGGAAGTAGCGGCCGGAGAGGCGGCATCGGCCGGCCCGCCGCCAAGCGATCCGACTTCCCGCACGCTTCAAGTCGCCGCCACTTCCGCTCGCGCTAGCCGCTGCGGCTTCTATTTCGACCCCGAAAAGCTCAAGTCGAGCTTCCTGGCTGCCGAGATGGCGCGGGGCGCCGGCCCGGAGGAGCTTCAGAAGATCGAGCGCGAATACAATTACGTCCGCTCGTCCGTCGCTGAAAAAATCGCCGAGGACAGCCGATACTGCGACGAGGCCAGAACCAAGGAGATCAAGCGCGACCTCAACCGCCATCTCGCTGGCGACTTCACGCCGGCACCCAAAAAGCAGGAGGCGCAGCAGGGCCTGCTGGCCGGGCTGCTCGACAGTGATCGCAGCGAGAGCAAGCCTTTCAACGCCGACACCTTCTTCGAGGATCTCAGTCGGAGGAATCCGCGCTGAAGTGGGATGATTAGCCACAAGCGGCCGAGACCATGGCCGATCAACTTCTCTGGTTCGAGACGCTGATTAGGCTGTCGGCCGGCCTAGTTTTGCTGATCATGCCACTGACGGCGGCAAGGGTGCTTGGATTGCCTTTGCCACAGGCGGTTCTTTGGCCGCGGTTGCTTGGCGCTCTGCTCGTCGGCATGGCCGCAGCGACGCTCCTAGAGGGCAGCGTTGCGGACGCGCGCGGCCTCGGGCTTGGCGGGCTTGTGCTCATCAATCTGATCACGGCAGCGGTCATCATCACCTTGCTCGTGCTCGAGCGCGGCAGTCAGACGAAACGTGGCAAGCTATTTCTGTGGGCCTTGGCCATCACGCTCATCGGCCTTGGTCTGATTGAGATTGCCGTCGCCTGATTTTTCAGGCGATCTGAGCTTGCCGATCGCCTGCTTCCCCGGCACGATGCACCCTGCACGTTTGGTCCACCCTCAGCACCCCGGTTCCAGGCCATGATGAAGCTCCTGTTCTCTCCCGCCTCGCCTTACGCCCGGAAGGTCACGATTACTGCAGCCGTGAAGGGCGTCGCCGATCAAATCGAGACCGTGCCGACCGACACTTTCCCATTGGTCAACGAGGATTTGCGCCGGGAAAATCCTCTTTCCAAAATTCCAGTTCTGATCACTGAGGATGGCGCGCGGATCTTCGACAGCCACGTGATCTGCGAGTACCTCGACACGCTCGCGCCTGAGCCGCGCCTGTTCCCCGCCTCTGTCCCAGAACGCTTCCGAACGCTGACCCTTGGCGCGCTCGCAGACGGCATGCTCGATGCGGCATTGCTGCTCGTCTACGAGAAGCGCTATCGGCCGGAGGACAAGTGGGTCGAGAGCTGGATGCAGCGTCAGCAGGCCAAGATCGACACCTCCCTCGACTGGCTCGAAAAGGCGCCGCCGACGTGGTCTGACCATCCGGATTACGGCCACATCACTCTTGCCTGCGCGCTCGGCTACCTCGACTTTCGTCATGGCGGGCAGTGGCGCAACGGGCATCCAGGGCTGGTCGCTTGGCTCGATAAGTTTGCAGCGGCCGTCCCAGCCTTCGAGGAGACGCGGCCAAGCTGAGGAAGGGGCAGCGCATGGTCTCGTTCGATCCGAAGTCGGCTGCTGCGTACGTGGCCGACGCACACCGTACGCGAGCGCCTTACAGGAATTTGCCGCCTGAAATCGCGCCCCCGACCGTCGCTGACGCCTACGCCGCACAGGAAGCGCTGCGGGAACTGTGGACGCCGATTTACGGCCCTGTCCGCGGGCTCAAGATCGCGACGACCACCAAGGTCATGCAGGAGCTGATGGGCATCGATCACCCATGCGGCGGCATGATCTACGAACGGCGCATCCATCAGTCGCCGGCGCAGGTGCGGCGGGAGGAGTTCGTCAATCTCATGGTCGAGTTCGAGCTGGCTGTGAGATTGGGGACCAGCCTCCCGCCAAAGGCTACACCCTACACTGCTGCCGAAGTCCGGGCTGCTGTGGCCGAGGTCATGCCGGCCTTTGAGCTGATCGAGGACCGAGGTGCCGATTACAAAAGCACCAACGCGCTTTCGCTGATCGCGGACAATGCCTGGAATGGCGGCGTGGTTCTCGGGGCGCCGCAACAGGTGCCGGCGGACTTTGAGCTCAACGGACTTCAAGGCCGCCTCGTGGTCAACGAGCAGGATCGAGGCTCAGGCCTGACCGATAATCCCATGGGCGCTCTGGCCTGGCTTGCCAATTTGGCTGTCGAACGCGGCCGCCCGCTCGAAGCCGGCATGATCGTGATCACCGGCAGCGTTCTGCCCACGATCTCCGTCGCGCCGGGAGATAAGCTCGTTTTCTCTCTGGAAGGCCTTGGATCCGCAGAGCTGTCCATTTCATGATGGCTGGCTTTGCACTCCGCCACGCCGATGGATTGACTGAAAACGCGGGCGCGACAACCAGCGCCCGCTTTCGATAATCGGCCTGCCGTGCACTGGCGCCCTGTAGATGTAGACCCAGGCCGTCAGCTCCCGGCCATCCTCGAGCCTCACCGTACGCTCTACGCGGGCATACTCGCTGTGCGCCTCGCGGCCGGGTACGATGCCTTCGTAGGCATCCAGCCAGCGAAGCGAGCGGGAAGGATCGATCAGTTCAAATACTTCACCGTGGACATCCCCATCGGCTGGGCCGGTTTCCACGAGCGCCGGGTAGGCACCAAGGTCGTAAAGCCGCCCCTTGATGCGAGCCAGTCCCACGAGCCGCGCCTCGCGCTGGAGCCGCGCGCCCATGCGGTGGCCCGCGCCCGACATCAACGTGCCGTAGACGAACAAATGCTGCGCCATCCTGCGCCCCGGCCAATCACCCGGCGATCTTGGAGAAATCCGCAACTCTCATTGTAGCCGCGCGGATTTGCGAGAGAAGCCGCAACCGGTTCTGGCGCACTTTCTGGTCCTCGACGTTGACCGTCACCTTCTCGAAAAAGGCGTCGACAGGGCGGCGCAGCTCTGCAAGAGCGCGCATCGCGCCCTTGAAGTTTTCCACCGCGATGGCAGCCGAGGTATCCTGCTTGGTGCTCTCGATGGCTGCTGCGAGCGCCAGCTCCTCCGGTGCCTGGAGCAGCTTGATGTCGTAATCGCCATCGTAGCTTGTCTTGTCCTTCTTTTCCTCGATCGCGAGGATACTGGCGGCACGCCTCAAGCCGGCGAGCAGATTGGCCCCGTCGTCGGTTTCCAAGAACTCGCCCAGCGCTTCGACACGCTTCACTATCAGTGCGAGATCGTCCTGGCCGGGCAAGGCGAAGACGGCATCGATAAGATCGTGCCGCACGCCCTCTTCTCGCAAGTGAACTTTGAGACGATCGGCGAAGAAGGAAAGAAGGTCTTCAACCAGTCCGGCCGGTGGCTTCACCGTGCTCGGTTGGAGAGCCAAGCTCTTCTGGATGAATTTTGCGAGCGGCAACCGCAAATCGTTCTCGAGCACGATCCGGATGATGCCCAGAGCCGCGCGTCTGAGCTGATACGGGTCACCCGAGCCGGTAGGCTTCTCATTAATCGCCCAGAAGCCAACCAGCGTATCGATCTTGTCCGCCAGCGCGACGGCAACGGCGACGGCGTCGCCTTCCTCTACCAAGGGCACGGTGTCGTTCGGCCCCTTGGGCTTGTAGTGCAGCTCGATCGCCCTGGCGATCTCAGGTTTGGTGCCGGCGGCCTCGGCGTAATAGCGGCCCATGAGCCCCTGCAGCTCAGGGAACTCGCCAACCATTCCAGAAACGAGATCCGCTTTCGCGAGCTGCGCCGCCCTGCGCGCATCCTCGGGCACTGCATCGACGGCGCCCGCGATCTGATAGCTGAGCTCCGCGATACGCTCGACGCGTTGCCATTGCGTGCCGAGCTTCTCGTGAAAAGTGACGCCGCGCAGCGCCAGCGCCATTTCGTCGAGCGGCTTCTTGAGATCCTGCTCCCAGAAGAAGCGGGCATCGGACAGACGTGCGCGGATCACCTTCTCGTTGCCGGCAACGATCGCCGCGCCGCCGTCCTTTGCTTCGAGATTGGCAACAAGCAGAAAGCGGTTCGCCAATTTCTGCGTCTTGGGATCGCGCAGCGCGAAGCATTTCTGATGGGCTCGGAGCGACGTGATGATCACCTCCGGCGGCACCTCGAGAAAGCTTTCGTCGAAGTGCCCCATGAGCACGATCGGCCACTCCGTCAGGCCAGCGTTCTCCGCCAGGAGCCCCTCGTCCTCGACGAGCTGCAGCTTATGCTTTGCAGCAAGCTCTCTCGCCTGCTCGGCGATGCGCTGGGCCCGTTCCGCCGCGTCCAGGATGACGCGGTGTTCACGGAGCTTCTTGACGTAATCCTCGAAGCTGTGAACCCGGAACGGCGCGTTGCCGTGAAAGCGGTGGCCGCGAGTTGTATTGCCGCTCGCCACGCCCGCGACTTCAAATTGGACAACCTCGCCATCGAGAAGGCAGACGATTCCATGCAATGGCCGCACCCACGTGAACGTCTGCCAGCCCCAACGCATGGATTTCGGCCATGAGAAGCGGCGCAGAACCTGAGGTATGACCTCGGCGATCACCTCGTAAGCGCTCCGGCCGGGACGTTCGATGCGCGCGACGTAGTAGTCACCCTTCTTGGGGTCTGACACGACGCTCGCCTCACCGATCGAGGCGAGCCCCGCAGCTTTGAGGAAACCTTGAATCGCCTGCTCCGGCGCGTTCACCCGCGGACCTTTACGCTCCTCGACCTGGTCGGGCGAGCGCGGCGGGATATCGCGAACCACGAGGGCGAGCCGGCGCGGCGTGGCAAAGGCCCGAGCCTCGCCAGTCGCAAGGCCATGGGCCTGCAGCTCGCTGGTCACAAGCCGCTTCAGCTCCTCTGTCGCGCGCTGCTGCATGCGCGCTGGGATTTCCTCGGAGAACAGCTCGAGCAGAAGTTCAGGCATGGGGCTCCTCGGCGGCGGGTGTCATGAGCCGATCCTTTTAGCGGCATCGCCTGTCGGAGCGAAGTCCAAACGGAGGCCGCCAGGCCAACGGCTGAGAAGGGCGGATCGCGCTAGTCGGACCGGCCAGCTATTTGGGCAAGCACCTGGGTGCGGCTACGCACTTGGAATTTGCGCAACCGTGCTGATGACGGCGAAACGGTCGCCGAGCGCGGCGAGTGCGGCGCGATGCAAAGCCTCGGCGGAGATAACGCCGCCCAGCGGGTCCGGCAGGTCCCGGGTCGCAGCAGCGTCGGCCGGGATCGTCACGCGGTATCCGAGATCGAGGGCCGCCCGCGCGGTGGAGCTGACGCACATGTGGGTCATGAAGCCGGCGATCACGAGCGATGTGCGCCCAATCGATTTCAGCTCGGCATCGAGGCCCGTCTGAGCGAAGGCGTTCGGCAAAGGCTTTTCGATGACTTGCTCCGCGCCCTGCGGGCTGACTTTGTCGATGATCGCCCCGCCGCGAGCGTCACGATCGAACAAGCCGCCTGGCCGGCCCTTGTGGGCGATGTGCACGACCGGCGCGCCTGCATCCCTTGCCTTGGCCAGCAGTTGCGAAAGCGCCTCTAAAGCCGGCTTTATGCCCGGCAGCGCCAACTTTCCGTCGAGATACTCGTACTGTGCATCGATGACGACGACGGTCGATTGCGACAGCCGCGCCGGCCGCAGGTCCGCCCCGGACATTTTAAGGAGCGTCTTGGGAGAGCTCACGCGCCGCCTCCTTCCGTCTTGAGCCAAGCTGCGCAGCACGCCTTCGCCAACTCGCGGACGCGGAGGATGTAGCTCTGGCGCTCAGTCACCGAGATGACGCCGCGCGCGTCGAGCAGATTGAAGATGTGCGAGGCCTTGATGCACTGATCGTAAGCCGGCAGCGCCATGAGATGGCGGCCGCCCTCGCTCTCTCCCTTCTCCAGCAGCGCCCGGCATTCCTTCTCGGCGTCGCGGAAATGCTGGAAAAGCATTTCCGTGTCGGCGTGCTCGAAGTTGTATCGCGAATACTCCTGCTCCGCCTGCAGGAAGACGTCCCCATAGGTGAGCTTCCGCTCGTCCTCGCGGCCGTTGAAGTTGAGATCGAACACGCTGTCGACGCCCTGGAGGTACATCGCCAGCCGCTCGAGGCCATAGGTGAGCTCGGCCGACACGGGATTGCAGTCGAAGCCCCCGACCTGCTGGAAATAGGTGAACTGCGTCACCTCCATGCCGTCGCACCAGACCTCCCAGCCGAGGCCCCAGGCGCCGAGCGTCGGGCTCTCCCAGTCGTCCTCGACGAAGCGGATGTCGTGGTTTTCGTGCGACAGGCCGATCCGATTGAGGCTCTCCAGATAGAGGTCCATGATGTCCGGCGGCGACGGCTTCATGATCACCTGGAACTGGTAGTAGTGCTGAAGCCGATTCGGATTTTCGCCGTAGCGGCCATCCTTCGGGCGCCGCGAGGGCTGCACGTAGGCAGCGTTCCAGGGCTTCGGGCCCAGCGCCCGCAGCGTCGTTGCCGGGTGGAACGTACCCGCGCCGACCTCCATGTCGTAGGGCTGAAGAATGGCGCAGCCCTGCTCGCTCCAATAGAGCTGGAGCGCCAAGATCAGGTCCTGAAAGGAGCGGTCGGGCCTGAGCTCGCTGGCAATGACGCCTCGCGGCTCTTCGGCCGGCTTGGTTGCAGTTCGGATCGCCATGGTATTCGTGGCCTGGGCTTGTCGTATCGGCGGCGGACTATAGGGGAGCAGAGGCCGGATTGCGAGACTGTTGGCGGCCGCGCACGCGAGTTCCAGAGGTCAAGCAATCGTCACCCGCGGTAGCAGTCACTGAACAGGCTTTGATGGCCTGTAGACGCCGGCAGCCTCATCCCACTCCAGGTTTCCCAAGTCCTTGGGCATACGGCGACCGTTAAGGGCTTGATTGCGCAGCTCTTCTTGCTCCTCTCTGGCGTCGGCGAGCGCCCGAGCGATCTCGCGAGAGATCCAACGGTACCCCGCATAGAGGCCTACCCCGGCGAGAACCAGCGCAATTAGCTGTGGCATTCATCCCCCTCCGTAACCCGGCGACCGCGTTGGTCCGCGCCGGTGTGCATGTTTGTCAAAGCCCATAGCGCGACCAAAGCGCCCGGGCCTCAATCGCAGATAGCAGATCTTCCGCGAGCGTATAAGGCAATCGTTCCACGTGCTCGGTCTCGCTCGCTGAGGTCAGACGCGGAAAGCGGAAAAAGCGCGACAGCCACCCGCTGGGGCCAAACGGGACCAGCTTGAGCTGAACGTCATCTCCGTGCAGCTCCCGCATCTTGGTGCGCACATCCGAAACACCGTCGATCAACCCCAGCTCAAGCGCCTTGGCCGCCGACCAGAAAGCGCCGGAAAACAATTCCGAATCGTGCCCTTTGAGGCGCTCTGCGCGCCGATCCTTCACGACGCCTATGAAGACGTCGTGCACGTCCTTCTGAATTGCCTGGAGCCGCGCCACGTCCTCCGGCTTCTCTGGCTGGAACGGATCGAGCAGCACTTTGGCGTCCCCAGAGGTATAAACGCGCCGGTCGATGCCGATCTTGGCCATTGCTTTGTCGAAACCGAAGGTAGCCGAAACCACACCGATCGAGCCGATGATCGACGACGGATCGGCATAAATCTCATCGCCGGCGACCGCGAGGTAATAGCCGCCCGATGCCGCGACATCCTCGCAGAAAACGTAGACCTTCTTTTTCTTCTCCTCGGCGAGCTGGCGGATGCGCTTGAAAATCAAATTCGATTGCACGGGCGAGCCACCCGGCGAATTCACGACGACGGCAACGCTCGGCAGTTTCGACAGGCTGAACGCCTTCTCGAGCCCGGGTGCAACGGTGCTTATCGAAAGCCCTGGCCTGAGCGGCGTGGCAAATCCAATCGGTCCGGAAAACCGCACGACAGGAACAACGGGGCGGCGCTTGAAAAACCACATCTGTTCGTTGCTTCTTTCAGACGAAAAACAGCAAGACGTCCCCTTGCAGCACCATGGGCCGACTGCAAGGGTTTTCGCTTCAACTCTTAGTCGACTGATACACCCCCGGCTACCCCTTCAGGCGAGCGGAAGGGCCGCACCTTCCCGGAGGACACGCGCAATATCGGGCCGGAAACCGTTGCCGACCTCTTCGTGCAGAACCAGGCCGGACTTTAGGACAAGAGGCGCGCGGCTCCCTTTCTTTCCGCGAAGAATGATGCGCACCGCCGGCTCTCCTTGCCTCGGGTGAAGCGGCAAGATTTCGAGTGCGCCAAACCGGCCCTCGAGCAGTCTGAGAAGCTCTGGCAAGGCCTCCGGCCGGTGAACCATCGTGAGCGTGCCGTGAGGAGCCGCGACGCGGGTCAGGAATTGCACCCAACGGGCAAGGCTACCCTCCGGCATGGCGTGGGCATTCGCCTTGATCGCATGCTGCGGACGGCGCCCGCGACCTTCGACATGATAGGGCGGATTGGCGACAACGTGTTCGAACGAGTCAGGCGTCAAACCCGCTGCGGCAAGATCAGCGGCCGGTCCGGTCACGTCTGCGGCAACGACGGTGACACGCTCCCCGAAGTTATTGCGAGCCACGTTGGCACGGGCGAGGTCAACGAGAAACGGGGCGTTCTCAACCAGTGTGACCTGGGCTGTTGATACCCGGCGCGCGATACAGAGGCCCACCACACCGGCTCCTGCACCTGCGTCGAGCACGCGCTCCACGCGATTTTCTACGACCGGTACAGCCGCTGCTAGCAGCACCGCATCAATTCCGGCGCGATATCCCTTACGCGGCTGGAGGATGTTCAGAGCTCCGCCGAGGAACGCATCCTCAGTGACGTCTTGCAGGCCGACCTCCCCATCAGGTCGGGTCGTCATCATTGATCCAGTGCCCTAGCCCTGCTTCTACGAGCACTTGGCGCGCCCTCACGACATCGTCAGATCGAACAAGAATCCGCCGCGGAAGCACGCCGACAGAGCCTTCCATGACGCTCATATTTCCGTCTGCCACGAGCGGATCAATGCCTGCGTCCCGCAGAAGCACCTCCACGAAGCTCAGCAACACCGGGTTGTTCGTGCGCAGAATCTCCATCATGATGGATGCCCTTTCTGCACCACGTGTCCGGAAATCGACTATGCGGCAATCTGCCGTGAAAACGGTTCCGGAACCCGTAGTTTAAGATCACCAAGGTCAGTAACCGCCGAAAGAGGAACCCGTGGTGGGGGTCGTTGTCCCGATCGACGATACGCGTGATCCGTCCGAATGCCTGACCCCCATCCTCGAGCTGGTGGCCGAGGACATGGGCGCAGTGAATCGCCTTATTCTGGACAAGGCGGTCTCAGACGTCGAGCTTATTCCGAAGCTCGCACTCCATCTTATTGATTCCGGCGGTAAACGCATGCGGCCGATGCTGACCATCGCCGCAGCGAAGCTGTGCGGATACACCGGCGATGGCCATGTGCCGCTGGCTGCAGCAGTCGAATTCATGCACACGGCGACGCTGCTGCACGACGATGTCGTCGACGAGAGCAATTATCGCCGTGGCAAGAAGGCCGCCCGATTGCTCTGGGGCAACCAGGCCAGCGTGCTCGTCGGCGATTTCCTCCTGGGTCAGGCCTTCCGCATGATGGTGGATGTCGGCTCGCTGCCGGCACTCAAGATCCTGTCCCACGCGGCCGCGGTCATCGCAGAAGGTGAGGTCATGCAGCTCGCCGCTGCCAAGAACACTGCGACCACCGAGGACGAGTATTTGGCGATCATCAACGCCAAGACGGCTGCACTGTTCTCCGCAGCGACAGAAGTTGGTGCCGCCCTTGCCGGCAGACCTGCCGATGAGCAGGCGGCTCTCAGATCTTATGGGAGGACGCTCGGAATAGCGTTCCAACTCGTCGACGATGCGCTCGACTACTCGGGAGAAAGCGCACGCCTCGGCAAGTCCGTCGGCGACGATTTCCGCGAGGGCAAAATTACGCTCCCAGTTATCCTGGCTTATCGCCGCGGAAACGAGGAGGAGCGAGCGTTCTGGAGGCGGACTCTGACGGAGGGGGATATCCGCGAGAACGATTTCGAGCACGCCATGGCGCTCTTGCGCCGCCATAAAGCTATCGAAGCCACCCTCGAACGTGCACGGTACTATGGCTCGATGGCCGAGGACGCGCTGGCGATCTTCAAGGATTCCCCAGCGAAACGCGCCTTGCAGGGCGCTGTCGCGTTCTGCGTGAGCCGGACTCACTGACCACGCTCTATATCGGGTCGAGCCAAGCGCATTTGCTAACTGCAATGCGCGTGTGAGCGGCTGGAGATCAGCGTATCGAAATTTACCCCCCTAGGCCGCCCCGCTCACCTCCAGTTGATTGTCGCGATGCGAGCTCCAAATTGACTGCACTTCGATGTAACTGTATCTGTTACATTTAAGAGGTGCGGGATGAGCGCCAATAGCCGGTTGACCATCGCAATTCACATATTGGCCTGGATGGCCCTTGTTGGGAGGAAGCGCTCCGACCCGGTGACTTCCGACCGGATCGCGCTGAGCGTCAGTACCAACCCGGTTGTGATCAGGCGCATTCTCGGGCGATTGTCCAATGCAGGCCTTGTCAGGAGCTATCGCGGTGCAAACGCCGGTTGGGTTTTGGCGAAAAGCCCACAAGCCATCACACTACTCGACGTCTACCGCGCGCTCGACGAAGGACCGCAATTCGCCCTCCACGCATCTCCGCCAAACCAGGCCTGTCCCGTAGGTCGCGGCATCCAGGCAGCGCTGAGCCGGGTCTACGGCGCACTCGACAAACAAGTCCGAGCGCAGTTGGCGCTCACGACCATTGAGGATGTGCTCGACGACACACTGAAGCAGCAGGAGGCGAAGCGGACATAACCTCCGACTGAGCCCCTCAACCCATAACGCAAGCAGCGATGTAACAAAGTTAGTTACAACAATGTGGAGAAGCACGATGGACCTCCGCCTCCTCACGCTCGCGCTCGGCACCTTCGCCATTGGAACCGACAGCTTCGTGGTAGCAGGTCTGCTGCCTCAGGTTTCACGCAGCCTGAATGTGAGCATTGAAGCTGCTGGGCAAATGATCACGGTCTACGCCATTGCCTATGCGGTCATGACACCGGTGATGGCGACTTTTACGGCTCACTGGCCACGGCGCCGCGTTTTGGGAAGTGCTCTTGCCGTCTTCACCCTTGGAAATGTGCTGACGGCTGTTGTCTCCTCTTTCGATCTGGTTCTGCTCAGCCGAGCTTTGGCGGGAGTGGGCGGTGCGATGTTCACGCCCGCGGCCAGCGCGACCGCGGCCGCCCTCGTGCCGCCTGAAGCACGGGGACGGGCGCTCGCTGTCGTCATGGCGGGGTTGAGTGGGGCCACGGCCTTGGGAGCCCCGATCGGAACGCTGGTGGGAAGCGCCGGTGACTGGCGAGCAACGATGTGGCTCGTCGCGCTTTTGGGTTTGGCCGCTGGCGCCGGGATTGCGGCGGCTCTCCCGCAATTGCCGGGCTCAACAAAGCTCAGCCTCGGCGAGCGTCTCGCTCCACTCGGTGACAAGCGCGTCGCTATGATATTGATGACCACGCTGCTCGTGCTCGGCGGTCTCTATACCGTATACAGCTATGTGAGCGTGGTCTTCGACCGTGCGACCGCTGGAAACGGTAGCGTTTTGGCGCTCCTGATCGGCATCTGGGGCATGGCAGCGACCATCGGCAACCTCGTGGCCGGAAGCCTTACGGATCGGTTCGGTAGCCGTGCTGTAATCAATCTCGCGATTGCTGTGGTCGCAATTGATTTTGCTCTGATACCCCTGTCGAGCGCGACTTTCACCGGCAGCGTCGTTGCTCTCATCGTCTGGGGTCTGTGCGGATGGGGTATGCTGGTCCCACAGCAGCACCGGCTCGTCAGCATTTCACCGGCGCTTGCACCAATCCTGCTCGCGCTGAACGCCGCCACCATCTACATCGCGGTCTCCCTTTCCGGCTTATTGGGAGCCGCTGCGCTTCAGGTAATGCAACCCTACAATTTGGCGCTAGTCGGAGCAGTTCTGATCATTTTCGGCCTAGGCTCAGCCGAGCTCGCGTACATGCTGATGGCACAGCAGCAAGGTGTGTCCCGGCAGTCAAAAGTCAAAAAGTTCTGACGGCTTGAACGTCACCGAAGTTGCGCCTTCAGCGCCCAACAGCGGCGTCAACTCGCGGCGCGGGCCGTTATCGACAGGCCATACTTGTGCAGTCGGCTGAAGAGACGCCCCCTCTTTTCGCGGGCGATGCGGACATGGCAGATGATCTCGCCGGAATCTAGCGTCTCCTGCGATAGGACCTGCGCGTTCTCGTGCAGCCACGCCAGCATGCCGCCCGCGGTCGCGGGTACGGTCAGCGTCAGCTCCTCATCCGCTCTGCCAAGCTCCCGATCAATCGCCTGCAGAAGCTCGTCCAGGCCGATTGCCTCTGTGGCGGAAACCAATAGGGGTGCGTGTGGGGCCCGCCGGGACGCATGCTGAAGCTCTTCTAGCCGTTCCGGCGGGACGAGATCGATCTTGTTCCATACCTCCAGAATCCTTCCGTCCGGCTGGTTCGCGTCGATCCCAAGCTCGGCAAGGACACTCTCGACGTCCTCGCGCTGGGCCTGCGCTTCCGGATGGCTGATATCGCGGACGTGCAGGATGAGGTTCGCCTCTACCACCTCCTCGAGCGTGGCACGGAACGCAGCGACGAGCGTGGTCGGCAAATCCGAGATGAACCCGACGGTGTCAGACAAAATGATCCGCCGACCGCTCGGCAGGCGCAGCTCGCGCATTGTTGGATCGAGCGTCGCGAACACCTGGTCCATGGCAACGACGCCCGCTCCCGTTAGCTTGTTGAAGAGCGTGGACTTGCCGGCGTTCGTGTAGCCGACGATGGCGACGAGCGGATAAGGCACGCGGCGGCGCCCGGAACGATGCAGCTCGCGCGTGCGCACCACCGTATCCAGCTCCTTGCGGATGGCGTCGATACGCTCCTGGATGAGGCGGCGGTCCGTCTCGATCTGCGTTTCGCCCGGGCCGCCAAGGAAGCCGTAACCGCCGCGCTGACGTTCAAGGTGGGTCCACGTCCGAACCAGCCGGCTCTTTTGATAAGTGAGGTGAGCCAGCTCGACTTGGAGCCGACCTTCCCGCGTCCGGGCCCGGCGCCCGAAGATCTCCAGGATAAGGCCGGTGCGATCGAGCACCTTCGTGTTCCAGGCTCGCTCCAGGTTGCGCTGCTGGATGGGCGTGACGGCGTGATCGACTACGACGAGGTCCGCTTCATGCCGGGCGACAAGCTCTTTCAGCTCCTCGACCTTGCCGGAGCCGAACAGGGTCGCCGGCTGCGGCCGCGCAATGGACACAACCAGCTTGGCGCAGACCTCAAGATCGATGGCCTCGGCAAGGCCCACCGCCTCTGTCAGCCGATCCTCAGGTGAATGCAGTGTGGCGCCGCGCGGGCCTTTTCCCCGCCGCACGGCGAGCGTCCCATTCTTGCCATTGAGATGCAGGACCGGGACGACAACGATGGCACACGTTAGGTCCTTCTTGCCGAAGCCATCGTCGCCCCGGCTCTCATAGCGCCGTCTGGTCTTCTCTGCGCGCGTAATCGAGAACCTACCCCTGCTGTGCCTCAGCCGGATCCTGTTCCATTAGATGGATAGGTTGACCCGGCATGATTGTCGATATGGCGTGCTTGTAGACCAGTTGCGAGTGTCCATCACGCCGCAGCAGGACACAGAAGTTGTCGAACCACGTGACGATGCCCTGGAGCTTCACGCCGTTTACCAGGAAGATCGTGAGCGGCGTCTTGTTCTTCCGAACATGATTCAGAAACGTGTCCTGCAGGCTTTGTGCTCGTTCAGCCATTTCTTCTTATCCGTTTTCTTGTTCGGTGTTATGTGAGGGCGGCGGTCCCGACCACCCCAAAGCAACTTACTCGACAGTCTCGCCGGAATCAGCACTCGGATGAACCGGCGGATTGACGTTCATGTGCTTTACGGCGCGCGAAGCATGCACTGAGAGTGCGTTTTAGCAGTTGCGGCACGGAGTGCAACGGCTTCTCCTAGCGTGGATCTTCAAAAATACTCGGGACTCACCCGAAAGAGTTGCTCCACCTGGCGGATATGATCGGAGCGCACAAAAAGGATCGCCCTGTCCTTGGGCTCCAGCTCAGTGCTGCCGGTCGGAGCGAAAACCTGGTTGTTTCGCACGATGGCACCGAACCGCACGCCTTCTGAGATATCGAGGTCTCTGATGGCCTTGCCGATGACCGGTGCCGTCTCGATTGCCTCGGCCTCGATGAGCTCGCCTGCGCCGTTCTGAATTGAATGCACACTGCGGATGCGCCCGCGTCGCACGAATTGCAGGATCTGCGACATGGTGATCGCGCGCGGATTGAGCTGCGCGTCGATGCCCAAGGAGCGGACCATCGTCGCGTAGCCGGCAGAGTTGATGAGGCAAAGGGTGCGCTTGCAGCCGAGATGCTTTGCCAAGACAGACGTCAGGATGTTGACCTGCTCGTCGTTGGTGACCGCCACCATCATGTCGGCTGATTGCACCTCAGCTTCGCGCAGCAGCTCCTCGGATAGCGCGCTGCCGTGCAGGACGACCGTGCGGCTCAGCTCTTCGGAAATTTCGATCGCGCGGGCCCTGTCGGCCTCGATCACCTTGGCGCGCACCACTGGCTCACGCGCCTCCATGGCGCGGGCCACGTAAAGGCCGATGTTGCCGCCACCGGCGATGATCACACGCCGTGGGACCGGCTCCTCGTGACCAAAAATCTTGAGGGTGCGCGCAATCTGGTCGGCCGGTGCTACCACGTAAACGTCATCGCCGGCCTCGAGCTGCTGGTCGTGGTGAGGGACGAACAGCTCCCCCTTCCGTACGACAGCCACGATAATCGCCGAAAGATCAGGGAACAGTTCGGTAAGCTGGCGAATAGGGGTCGAGACAACCGGACACTCATCTCCGCAGGAGATGCCGACGGCCAACACCTTGCCGTCTGCAAAACTCAGCGTCTCGAAGGCGCCAGGAAGCTGAAGCCGGCGCAGAACCGTGTTGCCCACCTCGATCTCTGGCGAGATTGCCAGATCGACAGCCAGGCAGTTCCGCGAGAACAGGACCGAGTAGTTCTTCGAGAGATAGCTCTGGGCCCGTACGCGGGCGATTTTTGTCGGTATGTCGAACAGAGTGTGCGCCACTTGGCAGGCGACCATGTTCACCTCGTCCGCCTGCGTGACGGCGATCAGCATATCGGCTTCGCTGGCTCCGGCGCGCTCCAGCACGTCGGGATGAGCACCGTTACCCAGGGTGGCGCGGACCTCGAGAACATCGTTCGCGCGCTGCACGAGAGCAGGATTGATGTCCACTACGGAGACGTCGTTGCCCTCTGCCGCGAGCTGCTCCGCGATGCCGAAACCAACCTGCCCTGCGCCGCAGATGATGACCTTCATGCCGATCGCACCTCGTCAAATGCGGGCCAAAACACATGCGGGCGAGCAATACGCTCGCCCAGCCTTGATTGCATCAAAAACGCGCGCAGGCGCTTCAGGTTTTGGCTCTAGGACTGCCCAACCGCCATACCTGAACGATGGTCGGAAGTCACGCCGAGCGCCCTCAGCTTACGATGCAACGCAGAGCGCTCCATGCCGACGAACTCGGCTGTTCGTGAAATATTGCCGCCGAACCGGTTGATCTGGGCGAGCAGGTACTCGCGCTCGAAGATCTCGCGCGCCTCGCGCAGCGGCAGCGACATCAGATGCTCCGCGCCTCCGTTCACGGGCAGCGGCACGTTGGAGCCGATCTCCTCCGGCAGCATGTCGGCCGTGATCACCGCGTCCGGATCGCCGCCGGCGAGAATCATCAGGCGCTCGATATTGTTTCTCAATTCGCGCACATTGCCCGGCCAATCGTGGGTCTGAAGGACGGCCATGGCATCGTCTCCGATCTTGCGCGGCGGAAGGCCCGAGCTCTGCGCGATTTGCTGGACAAAATAGTTGACGAGCTCGGGGATGTCGTCGCGGCGCTCCACGAGACTCGGCACTCGCAGCGGGACCACATTGAGGCGGTGATAGAGGTCCTCGCGGAAGCGGCCCTCGGCCATCTCGCGCTCGAGATCGCGGCCAGTGGAGGAGATGATACGGACATCGACGGCGACCTTCTGGGTGCCGCCGAGGCGCAGGAACTTTTGCTCGACCAGAACGCGCAGGACCTTGCCCTGCGTCTCCAGCGGCATGTCCGCGACCTCGTCGATGTAGAGCGTGCCGCCGTGGGCTTCCTCCAATGCACCCACCTTGCGAGGCCCGCCAGTCCGGTCCTCGATGCCGAACAGCTCCTCCTCGACACGGTCGGGGACCATCGCCGCAGCGTTGAGCACGACGAATGGCCCGTCTGCGCGGTTCGACTTGGAATGCAGAACGCGGGCGGCAAGCTCCTTACCGGAGCCGGACGGGCCTCGGATCAGAACGCGGCTGTTGGTCGGCGCTACGCGCTCGATTTGATTGCGTAGCTGATTCATCACCGACGAGCGGCCGATCATCTCGGTGCTGAGGACGGACCGCTCCCTCAAGTGCTTGACCTCGCGGCGCAGGTTGTAGGCCTCGAGGGCCCGCATGGTGACCAGGATCAGCCGGTCAGCCTTGAAGGGTTTCTCGATGTAGTCGTAGGCGCCCCGCTTGATGGCAGTCACCGCCGTCTCGATGTTGCCGTGGCCGGAAATGATGATCACCGGCAAATCGGGATGCGCCCTCTTGATGATCGATAGCACCTCCAGCCCATCGAGCCGGCTGCCCTGCAGCCAAATGTCGAGGATGACGAGGTGGGGCCGCCGCTCCTCGATCGCCCGCAGCGCCTCGTCGCTGTCGCGTGCCAACCGGCAGCGATGCCCTTCATCCTCGAGGATCCCTGAGATGAGCTCGCGGATGTCGGCTTCATCGTCGACAACCAGGATGTCAGACGCCATCGGTCACTCCCTTCCCTTGGCGAACTGGATGTCTCGCCGATGCGGGCCTATTCGGCTGCCTCGGGCTTGACATCGGTCTTGGTGGTGGACTCGTTGTGAACAGGAAGCGTGATACGGACGAGCGCACCGCGGCTGCGGTTCGGCCCTGGTGGCGCGTCCTCCAGGGTCAGCATGCCGTTGTGCTGCTCGACGATCTTCTGCACGATCGCCAGACCGAGCCCAGTGCCCTTGGTCCCCTTGGTGGTCACGTAGGGCTCGAGCAGGCGTGAACGGTTCTGCTTCGGCAGGCCTACGCCGTTGTCGATAAGCTCGATCATGACCTGACCGTCGGCGACCCGCAGGATCGCCTCGATGTGTCCTGACCAGCCGGATTCGGCTTCTTCAGCGGCCTGCTCGACGGCTTCGGTGGCGTTTTTTACAAGATTCGTCACGGCTTGTGTGATCAGCCTACGGTCGAACAGACCCACCACTGGCTCTTCTGGGAGAATGAGATCGTACGTGATGGCGGGGTGGCTTTCGCGGAAGAGAATGACCGGCTCCTGAACGACGTCGCGCAAGTCGATTGGCTCCATGACGGGCTTCGGCACGCGCGCGAATGCGGCGAACTCATCCACCATGCTCTTGATGTCGCCCGCCTGCCGCTCGATGGTGGCTGTGAGCCTGTCGAAGGTTTCCCGATCCTCCGTGATCACTTTGCCGTACTTGCGGCGAATGCGCTCCGCCGAAAGAATGATCGGGGTGAGCGGATTTTTGATCTCGTGTGCGATACGCCGGGCAACATCGGCCCACGCTGACGTTCGCTGAGCTGAAACAAGCTCGGTGATGTCGTCGAAAGTCACAACCGTGCCTTGCTCCTCGCCGCTCTCGGCCTCGCGCGTGAAGCGCACGGCAAAGATCCGCTCGTCACCGTTCTTGTTGATCAGCTTCACCTGATGCTGAAGACGATAGGCCATCCGCTCGGACTCTGGCTTGGTAAGAAGAGCCCCGATTTCAGGCACTGCTTCCTCCAGCTGGCGGCCGATAAGCTCATCAGCGCTCGCACCGAGCAAGTTTTCCGCTGAGCGGTTGGCCAGCCGTATGCGCCGTTCACGGTCGAGCCCCAAAACTCCTGCCGACACCCCCGTCAGCACCGCCTCGATAAACCGGCGCCGTTCGAGGAGCTGCTGATTGGCCGAGACGAGCGCGTCGCGCTGTGTCTTCAGCTCCGCCGTCATCGTATTGAAGGTTTCCGAAAGGCGCCGGAGATCGCCCTCGCCACGCCGGATCGGCAGCCTCACACCGAGATTGCCGCGCGACACCTCTTGCGCTGCCGCAATCAGTCGCCGGATCGGTGCCACGATGCGGCCGGCGAACCACAGGCCTACCCAGATCGCCGCCAGCAGCGCCGTCATCGAGATCATGAAGTACATGAGGGCGTGCGCGACCTTGAGCCCGCCGCGCCGCTTGCGCAGCTCCTCGTACTCGGCCACGCCGGCCTGCGTTTGCCGCAAGTGCCCCATCACCTTGGGGCTGACACCCCGCAAAACGTAAAGGTAGGAGCCCGGATAGGCGTTGAGTTTGGTGACCGCCGCCACGCGGTAGCTATTGGACGGCATAAGCAGCGGCACCTGCCCCGCCTCCGCCTGAGCAATCACATGAGCCGGCGGGGGAACGTAAGGGAGACGCGGGTCCTCGATGGCGCTGATGATGGGCCGTCCCTGCGCATCGATGACATAAGCCGCTGGCAGATCGCGTAAGCCCGCCTGGGCAATCAGCTGGGTGCGGAACTGCTCAGGATCATTTCGGAGTGTGTCGCCCGCATCGTCCAAATCTTTCGCCATGTTGACGATGTCGGTGCGGATGACCTGGCCATGCTCCTCGAGGTAGGCATTGGCCACGTCGAGAGAGTTGGCGATGATCTGGCGCGTGCGCGTCGAGAACCAGTTGTCCAGAGAGCGCGAGAACGTCGTCGTCGCGCCGATCGCAAGCAGAATAGCTGGCAGGGCTGCGATGATGCTGAAGAGCCCGACGATGCGGACATGAAGCCTGGCCCCGGCCTCCTTGTCCCGCCACGCCTTGGCCAGCCCGATGGCTTGCCAGCCGATGACGGCAAACATCGCCACGATCAGGACGACGTTGATGAACAGCACCGTCAGGACGACCTCGTCCCGAGGCACGATCGGCGTCAGCCCGGTCAGGATGAGATAGGTCGCGAACCCCGAAACGAGCGACAGGATGACGACGACGAGGCCGATCCAAAAGGCGAGGGGGTTCGCCTCGGGAAAAGGCAGCCGCTCCCCGTCCACAATGGCGGTGTTCGCCCTATCCGGACCAGCGGACGTCATTCACAGCGCCTCTTGTCGGCCTGTCGCGCATTTGCATCAGTCCGCCCCGCGATGGCCGGTCGTTCAGACCTCGGCAGCACTGGTACGTAGCTATTCGGTCACGCTAATGGCACAGCGAAGGCTGTGCGACCACAGATCAGCGCTATAACTGTGACATTTTCGCGACAACACCGATACTCCCCAGCCGAGACGCGAGTCAAGCCAACGGCCTGCTACGTGTTCGGCTTGTGAATCACGCGGCGCCGGGCGTTTTGAAGATCTGGATGTTGAGATCCCTGATCCGGCTGCGCAGCGTATTGCGGTTGAGCCCGAGGAGCTCTGCCGCCCTGATCTGGTTGCCACGCGTTGCGGCCAGCGCTGCGGTGATCAGCGGCTGCTCCACCTCACGGATGATTCGGTCGTAAAGCCCCGGCGGAGGGAGCTCGTTTCCATAACGGGCGAAATAACGGCCGAGGTAGCGCTCGACGAGCTCTGACAGCGAAACATCGTCCGTCGACTGAGGCTCATCGATGCGCGAGGTCAGTGCCTGGCCCAGCTCCGCCTCGATGATCTCCTCGGTGATGGTATCCTGGGGATAGAGCGCGACGATGCGGCGGACCAGATTCTCCAGCTCACGGACGTTTCCTGGCCAGGTATGCCGCTTCAAGCGCTCCAGAGCCGCCTGCTCGATAGCTTTCTGGCCATAGCCGGCGCGAGCCGCCTGCCGCAGGAAATGACGTACGAGGTCGTCGATGTCGTCCAGCCGCTCACGCAACGGAGGCAACCGCAGCGGTACGACGTTCAAGCGATAGTACAAGTCCTCCCGGAACAGGCCCTGCTGGATCTGGCTTTTCAGATCCCGGTGCGTGGCAGCAATGATGCGAACGTCGGTGCGCAGGGGGACTCGTCCGCCCACGGTGGTGTACTCGCCCTCCTGCAGCACACGGAGCAGTCGGGTTTGGGCCTCCATCGGCATATCGCCGATCTCATCGAGGAACAGCGTTCCGCCCTGCGCCTGCTCGAACCGGCCTGGCATGCGGGTGTGCGCGCCCGTGAAGGCTCCTTTCTCGTGCCCGAACAGCTCGCTTTCGATCAGCTCGCGCGGGATCGCGGCCATGTTGATCGCCACGAACGGCCCGCTGCGCCGCCGGCCATAATCGTGCAGAACGCGCGCGACCAGCTCTTTGCCCGTGCCGGACTCGCCCGTGATCATCACCGTCAGGTCGGTCTGGGTCAGGCGCGCGATGATGCGGTAGATCTCCTGCATCGCGGGCGAGCGGCCGATCAGCGGCAGCTCTTCGGATTCTGAATCGGGGAGGCTGCGGATGGCCTTACGGCTCGGTTCGGCCAGCGCACGCCCGACAGCGCTCACCAGCTCGTTCAGGTCGAACGGCTTCGGCAAATACTCGAAGGCGCCCTTCTCGGCTGCCGCAAGAGCCGTCATCAGCGTATTCTGGGCGCTCATGACGATGATCGGCAGGTCCGGCCGCACCCTTTTGATGCGCGGAATAAGGTCGAAGGCGTTCTCGTCGGGCATGATGACGTCGGTGATGACGACGTCACCTTCGCCTTGGGAGACCCATCGCCAGAGCGTTGCCGCATTGCTCGTTGCGCGTGGGATGTAGCCGGCGCGAGCGAGCGCCTGGTTGAGCACCGTCCGAATGGCGCTGTCGTCGTCGGCGATCAGGATCGTGCCGCGTGCCATGGGTTAGCCCATCTCTCTAGGTCTTGGGTCGGTCGTCCTGCATGGGGAGCAGGACACGGAAGATCGTCCGCCGCGGCTCCGACTCGCACTCGATGATGCCACCGTGGTCGCCAATGATCTTGGCGACCAGAGCAAGCCCGAGCCCGGTGCCGCTGCGCTTGGTCGTGACGAACGGATCGAACAGATGAGGCTTGACGTGCTCGGATACGCCCGGCCCGTTGTCCTCCACCTCGATCATCAAGGGCAGGCTCACCCGCGAGCCACTGCCCGGAACGGACAGGCGCATGCCGGGGCGGAATGCCGTCGTCAGGATGATGCGACCGCTCTCGCCGCCCTCCTCGATCGCCTCGACCGCATTCTTCACCAGGTTGAGGAAGGCCTGGACCAGCTTGTCGCGATTGCCCGGCACGGGTGGCAGCGACGGATCGAATCGAAGAACGAATTCGACACCGCGTCCGAATCCAGCAGATGCGAGACGCCAGACGTGATCCAGCACGTCATGGATGTTCACCGGCTCCTTCGCCAGCGGGCGCTCGTCCCCGAACACCTCCATCCGATCGACGAGGCTGCGAATGCGATCCGTCTCGGCACAGATGAGTTGTGCCAGCGCCCGATCGGAAGGACTAAGGTTCGGCTCCAGCAGCTGCGCCGCTCCCCGAATGCCGGACAATGGGTTCTTGATCTCGTGGGCGAGCATGGCCGCTAAGCCAGAGACCGACCTCGCGGCCGCGCGATGCGTGAGTTGCCGCTCGATCATCTGCGCCATCGTGCGCTGCTGCATCATCAGCACGATGAGCGACGGCTGCTCCGGTAACGGGGTGCCGTGGGCATCCACCAACCGCGTTCCTTCGACCCGCGGGATGACAACCTCAATCCCGTACTCGTTGACCGAAGCGCCGGTCCGGCGGACCTTTTCGATCAGATTGACCAGCGGGCATCCGAAGGCGACCAGATCGGCGAACCGGTGCCGCTTCAAGGTCGCCTGACCCGCCGAGAAAAACTGCTCTGCCGCCGGATTGGCGTAGACGATCCGCTCGCCGTCGGCGAGCGCCAAAACTGGATGAGGGAGCGCCGCCAACAGCAGGTCATGTTGAATATGCCGCGGCCCACCAGCAGTCAGTGATCGCTCCGGAGTTGCTTCTGCACTCATGCAGTAGGTTCCTCTGCGCGGTCGTAAAACTCGGCCATGCCGCGAAGCACGCGCCGGGGGTCGTCGTCGCCGCACAACCGGCTGCGCCAGAACTTGAGGCGATCAAACGAAAGTCCGCTCTGCTCCAGATACCAGCCGATGTGCTTCCGGGCCCGACGCAGCCCATGCGAACGGCCGTGGTGGAAGAGCATGTCGATGATGTGCGAGACGGCTATGCGGCCCTGCTCGGCCAAGCTGGGCGGGCCGGGATCGGCGTCCGTCCGAAGAGCCGTCGCGATGCGTCCCGGCAGCCACGGTGCGCCATAAGCACCGCGTCCGACCATGACCCCATCGGCCCCCGAAAGCCTCAACGCCTCTCGGGCGTCCTCGACGGTCCGAATATCGCCGTTGACGATAACCGGGATGGAAACCGCTTCCTTCACGCGCCGGACGAACGCCCAGTCGGCACGCCCCTCGAAGAACTGGCAACGTGTGCGGCCATGGACCGTGACGAGTTGCACACCGACCTGCTCGGCCAATCGAGCCAGCTCCGGCGCGTTGAGGTGGTTATGATCCCAGCCCATCCGCATCTTGAGCGTAACCGGCCGGCGCGTATTCCTGACGACAGCCTCGATGAGGGACAGCGCGTGCTTGAGGTCGCGCATCAGCGCCGAACCTGAAAGCTTCCCCGTCACTCTCCGGGCCGGGCAGCCCATGTTGATGTCGATGATGTCGGCGCCGAGGTCCTCCGCGATGCGGGCACCCTCTGCCATCCACCGGGCCTCGCGCCCCGCAAGCTGAATGACGAATGGCGAGGTGCCTATTCCCACGGCCCTGCGCAATGCCTCCGGGCGTTGCTGTACTAGCTCCTCGCTGGCTACCATCTCGGAAACAACGAGTCCGGCACCAAGCCGAAGGGCCAGGCTGCGGAACGGCAGATCGGTCACTCCGGACATCGGAGCGAGCACGACTGGGTTCTTAAGCTGAAGAGACCCAATGCTGAGCTCGTTTGGGCAACGCTGGATGGGTCTCATGCCTAGATATTGGTCACTTCAATCCTGTGCTGAATGTTTGGGCAGACTAGGGCAGGAGAGCGTGTTTCGCAAGTGCGAATTGCAACGTCGCACGCCACCGTTGCATCGAGTGCATACGGCGATTAGAGCTTCACGCCAGCATTCGTGATGCGGTTGAAGGCACGGGAGGATCGAAGTGCGCGTGGCCGCGCTAATCGTCGCTGCAGGACGCGGCACACGCGCCGCAGCGGCATCCATCCCGAAACAATATCGGATGCTTGGCGGCCAACCGGTTCTGGCGCGGACCATCAGGGCGCTCGCGGCGGATGCCCGAATCGAGACGATTCAGGTTGTCATTCATCCCGATGACCGCGCCCTCTACGATGCCTGCTGCTCGACGCTGGATGCGCCGCTTCGCAAGCCAGTTCACGGCGGCGCCACGCGCCAGGAGTCGGTCCGGGCTGGACTCAATGCACTGGCTGATGTCAATCCGGACACCGTGCTGATTCATGATGCAGCCCGTCCGTTCGTCGATTTGGGGACCATCGCACGGGTCATCGAGGCTCTTACGTCGTTCGACGCAGCCATTGCCGCCGTCTCCGAAAGCGACACGCTCAAACGGCTAGGGGCTGACGGCTGCATCGAGGAGACGGTCCCCCGCCAGAACCTCTGGCGAGCCCAGACCCCGCAGGGCTTTCGATTCTCCAAGATCCTGGAGGCCCATAACGCCGCTTTTGAGGCCGGCCGAACGGACTTCACGGACGATGCGGCAATTGCGGAGTGGGCTGGACTGCGGGTTGCCATCATCGAAGGGAGCGCCCGCAACCTCAAGCTCACGACCGAGGAGGACTTTGCTTTGGCAGAGCAGCTCATCGCCCCGCCAACCGGCATGGGCGAGTACCGGACAGGCACCGGTTTCGACGTACACCGATTTTGCGAAGGCGATCATGTCTGGTTGTGCGGTGTGCGGATCGATCACGAGCGGGGTCTCGAGGGGCATTCCGATGCAGACGTCGGACTGCATGCCCTGACGGATGCTCTTCTCGGAGCGATCGCCGATGGGGATATCGGCCAGCATTTTCCGCCGTCGGATCAGAGATGGGCGGGTACCGCCTCCCACGTTTTTCTGCGCGAAGCCGCCCGCCGTGTTGCCGAGCGGGGCGGCCAAGTCATGAACGTCGATGTCACGCTGCTGTGTGAGGCGCCTAAAATTTCGCCTCATCGCGAAGCCATGCGCACCACCATCGCCGACATCCTCGGAATAGGGATCGATCGCGTCAGCGTCAAAGCGACGACGACGGAGGGACTTGGCTTTACAGGGCGGCGGGAGGGCATTGCGGCGCTGGCCAGTGCCACCGTGCTGCTGCCTCCGTGCAACCCCTGCTCCTGAATCGGCAGTCGAGAGAGCACCTTGCCTTGCATCGGTGGTGAGAATCGCCGATCAACAATAAAGCGTTGTATCTCCACTGGCGAAGCCAGGAGCCTCCGATGAACATTATGACCCAGGAGCCGGACTCCGCGGCAGCAGAGCTTGCAACCATCGCAGAGACGACCTCCGCAAGTTGCATCGCCACGCGGGTTCGCCAGCTTAGCCGGATCATCACCCGCGTCTATGACGACGCTATGCGCCCGCTCGGGATCACGGCGAGCCAGTTCACCTTGCTCACTCAGCTGGCGCAGCAGGATGGGATCACGGCGGTCGAGATTGGCTTCACGCTCGACATCGAAAAATCGACCCTTTCACGTAATCTGAAGCGGCTGCTCGCGCTCAACCTGATCACGATGGATCCGCCGGCAGGGCGGCGGGGACGGGGGTTGCATCTCACAGAGAAAGGCCGCCGCATAATCAAGGAAGCTTACCCCGTATGGTTGGCGGCCCAGGAGCGCGCCGTTGGCGTCATGGGCCCGGAAAGCAGGGAGACGCTGGACAAGCTGCTGCAGCAAGCCGAGAAGCTGGCTGTCGCCTGATACAGCTCCTGCGTACTCGGCTGCATTTTGCTTTGAAGGTTTCGAATCGGGCGCCGGTAGCCGCAGGCGCCCGATGTTAGTTTCAGAGACGCGCTGAGGACGTGCGGCCGGCTACCGTTTCATGCCATGATTGGCCACTCGCTCCCCGGCGTTCCTTAGCAGTGTGGAGTTTCGGATGTTTCCGCCAGATCTGGTCGATGAAGCCCGCAACCTGATCGAGCTTCTGCGCCAGCACAAGCTCATGCTCGTCACTGCGGAAAGTTGTACCGGCGGGCTCATCGCAGGGCTGTTGACCGAAATTCCAGGCTCATCGGATGTCCTTGAGCGCGGATACGTCACTTACTCGAACGCTGCGAAAAGCTCCTGCCTTGGCGTCGATCCGCAGCTCATCGCAGACCATGGCGCCGTGAGCGAGGAAGTCGCCCGGGCTATGGCCGAAGGTGCGCTGGCTCATTCGGAAGCTGATCTGGCGATCTCTGTCACGGGCATCGCAGGCCCATCCGGCGGCTCACCCGAAAAGCCGGTCGGTCTCGTTCATTTCGCGGCAGCCCGTAAGGGCCAACCGACGGTTCATCTCGAGCAGCGCTTTGGAGATCTCGGCCGGACGGCCATCCGATTGAGCAGCGTGCGAACCGCGCTGGATCTGGCGAAGGCTGCCGTCAGGCTCGAGTAAGCGCCGTCCCTTCCGCCCCGTATAGAGCGTCGGCGCGGGCCTCGAAGGCTTCCGCAAACCTCCGAAATGTCCGGTCGAACAGTGCGCCCATCACCATGCCTAGCGCCATCGACCGGAACTCATAGGCAATGGCGAAGTCCACGCGGCATCCCTCCGGATGGGAATGGAATGCCCACGTGTTCTCAAGGTGCCGGAATGGACCATCGACGTAGTTCACCAGGATCCTGTGGCGCTCCCGATCGAGGCGCACCCGCGTCGTGAACGACTCACAGATCCGGCCATAGCCGACGGTCATCGACGCGACGATCTCTTCCAGCCCACCCTCCTTTTGTGCGCGTGAATGCACCACCAGCTTCTCGCAAAGCGGAAGAAACTCCGGGTAGCGCTCGACGTCCGAGACGAGCTCGAACATCGCCCGGGGCGGGTGCTTCACAATTCGCTGTGTGCGGAATGACGGCATCTGGATCTCAAATATTGTTTCTTATGAATATCTTGAACACGCGCCGTCAGTGCATTGCGACCAAACACCACGCGCGCAAGTGCTCGTCTGGCTGATGCTCATCCGCCACGCCCCATCGCGGCCAACCGGGCGGCGCGGAGGCGAGCAAAGTCCTCAGCGGCATGGTAGGACGAGCGCGTGAGCGGGCTCGACGACACCAGCAGGAAGCCCTTCGCATAGGCGATGCGCTCGTAAGACTTGAACTCCTCGGGCGTCACGAACCGCTTCACCTCGGCGTGCTTCCGCGTGGGCTGCAAGTACTGGCCGATGGTGAGAAAGTCGACGTTGGCGCTGCGCAGGTCATCCATGACCTGCAGCACCTCCTCCCGGCGCTCGCCGAGCCCGACCATGATGCCCGACTTGGTGAACATCGTCGGATCGAGCTCCTTCACCCGCTGAAGGAGTCGCAGCGAGTGGAAGTAGCGCGCACCGGGCCGAATCTGCAGGTAAAGACCGGGGACGGTCTCCAGGTTGTGATTGAACACATCCGGCCGCGCCTCGACGACCACCTCCAGCGCACCATCCTTGCGGAGGAAGTCAGGGGTGAGGACCTCTATCGTGGTCCCCGGCGTTCGGGCACGAATTGCGCGGATGACCGCCGCGAAGTGCGCCGCCCCGCCGTCCGGCAGGTCGTCACGATCGACCGAGGTAATGACCACGTGCTCCAGCCCGAGCTTGGCCACCGCCTCCGCCACGTTTTCCGGCTCTTTCGGATCGAGCGGCTTCGGCAGGCCTGTGCGCACATTGCAGAAGGCGCAGGCGCGCGTGCACGTGTCGCCCATGATCATCATGGTGGCGTGCTTCTTGCCCCAGCACTCGCCGATGTTGGGGCAGCCCGCCTCCTCGCAGACGGTGTGCAGGCTGTGCTCGCGCACGATCCGCTTCGTCTCCGCGTACCCAGGCGAGCCCGGCGCTTTCACGCGGATCCAATCCGGTTTGCGCAGCACCGGAGTGTCTGGCCGGTGAGCCTTCTCGGGATGCCGGGGGCGCAGATCGAGAATCGTGACCATGAGCTCGGACGCCGTGTTGTGCGTGACGAATTACAGGTGGCCCCAAGCGGCGCATTGATCAACCGCCATGTCGCCGCGGCAAGGCTCCTACTTCAGGCTGATGAACCGTGAGTTAGCGGGCAATAGCACGTGCCAGCAGCATAACCGCGACGGCCCCGATTGTGGCAACCGCGACTTGATCCAGGAAGGCGCTGCCCAGCCCAAAGCTAACGTTCAGAAGCTCATGGAAGACATACCCGCCGAGCAGCGCACCGAGAATGCCGACGACCAGATACCTGATAAGGCCGCGCTGGCCGAAGAGCATGCCGCTGATCCAGCCGGCGATCAACCCGACGACCACCAGTGTCACAAGCGGCGAATAGGCACCGAGATCCACGCTTCTCCTCTGATTGGCGCGGCTCCATCAAGCGATGAGGCGCGCAAGGACGATGACCACGACGGCGCCTATGGTTGCCGTTACGATGCGCGACGCAATCTCGTTCTTGATGCCGAGATTGACGTCGAGAGCGCTGAGGAGGAGGCCACCGACGAAGGCGCCTATTAATCCGACGAACAGATACCAGATCAGCCCCCCACCACCGCCGACGATGAGCGAGGCGAGGAACCCGGCGACGATGCCGATGACCGCCATGATCAGCAGGGATTGCGCATCCGTTTTCATTGCAGGTCTCCTCTTGCGAAATGGGACCCATGCAACAAACGAACACTATGCCTACTGATCTTGGCCGACTCGCAGCACTCCGTCGAGTGTATTCGGCATCGGCTACAGCACTCGCTGCGCGTCCAGGGCAACTCAAGCGCGGGCCTTCGCCTCGACGTAGCGAGCGAAGTTGTCGAGAATGGCTTGCCAGCCGGCGCGCTGCTGCTCGATGGAATACGTCAGCTCGCTGTCGAAGGTCACTCGCACACCGACACCGTCGGCACCCGGAGTAAACTCCACGCGAGCTTCACGATCGCCGAACGTGTACTCGATCAGCCGGTGCTCGATGATCTTCGTGTAGGTTCCGGCGAAATCGAAGCCCATGCTGCCGTCCTTGGCCTCCATGCGGGAGCAGAAGGTGCCGCCTTCGCGCAAGTCCACGGTGGCAGCGGGCGTGTGCCAGTCATCAGACGCTGCGTTCCACTGCATGATGTCTTCAGGCGTCGTGTAAGCCTGCCAGACCTGCTCGACAGGAGCAGCGATCGTCGTCTCCACAGTGATTTTCATGATTGGCTCTCCTTGATCGCGCCCCGAGTCGCGGAGTTGCTACAGCCGGTTCTTACGTGTGAATCACCCGGCCAAAGGCATCGAGAACGCTTTCGTGCATGGTTTCGGAAAGCGTTGGATGCGGGAAGACCGTGTGTATCAACTCCTCTTCGGTCGTTTCGAGTTGCATGGCGATGACGAAGCCTTGGATCAGCTCCGTCACCTCCGCGCCAACCATGTGCGCGCCAAGAAGCTGGCCGGTCTTGGCATCGAAGATCGTCTTCGTTAGGCCTTCCGGCTCGCCGAGCGCGATAGCCTTGCCGTTGGCGCGGAACGGGAAGCGGCCGACCTTCACCTCATAGCCGGCTTCCTTCGCCTTGGCCTCTGTCAGACCGACAGACGCGATCTGCGGATGGCAATAGGTGCAAGCCGGAATTTTAAGCTTGTCGAGGGGATGCGTTGGCAAACCCTTGATCGTCTCGACGCAGATCACACCCTCGTGCTCGGCCTTGTGAGCCAACATCGGCGCCCCGGCGACGTCGCCGATGGCGTAGATGCCCGGCACGTTCGTGCGCCCGTAACCGTCAGTGACAATAACCCCGCGCTCCACCTTCACGCCGAGCTTCTCGAGCCCGAGATTCTCGACGTTCCCCACCACACCGACCGCTGAGATGATCCGCTCGACGGTAACGCTCTCCGTCTTTCCGTTGCCGAGGTCGATGGTGGCCGTGACGCTGTTGTCAGCCTTCTCAACGCGCGTAACCTTGGCACCGGTCAGAATGCGCATGCCTTGCCGCTCAAACTGCTTGCGGGCCAGTGCTGCGATCTCAGCATCCTCCGCCGGCAGAATCTGCGGCAGCAGCTCGACGACCGTCACCTCCACGCCGAAAGCGCGATAGAACGAGGCGAACTCGATGCCGATCGCGCCGGACCCAATCACGAGGAGCGACTTCGGCATGGCCGGCGGGATCATGGCCTCGAAATAGGTCCAGATCAGCTTGCCGTCGGGCTCGATGCCGGGCAGCACGCGGGGCCGAGCGCCAGTGGCAATGATGATGTGTTTCGCAGTGTAAGTGTCAGGCGCCAGCACCTCTTTCGGAGGCGGAATGGCGGGCTCCATCGGCTTCTTCTTCGGCTCAGCGACCACAATTTCGCCGGGCTTGGTGATCGTCGCTTCGCCCCAGATCACGTCGATCTTGTTCTTGCGCATAAGGAAGCCGACGCCGCTGTTGAGCTGCTTGGCGACGCCGCGGGACCGTTCTGCGATAGCCTTAGCGTCGTATTGCAGCCTCCCTTCAATGCTGAGACCGTAGCTCTTGGCGTGCGCTGCGTTGCGATAGACGTCCGCCGAACGCAGGAGCGCTTTCGTCGGGATGCACCCCCAGTTGAGGCAGATGCCGCCCAGATGCTCCCGCTCCACCACTGCCGTCTTGAAGCCGAGCTGCGCAGCGCGGATAGCCGCCACGTACCCCCCGGGCCCGGCACCAATCACAATGACGTCGTACGATTTGCTCGGCATGGTGTCCCTATCGAGTCATCCAAAATGAAAGCTCCGCGCTCGGGCCCGGAGCTTTCCAATCAAAGCGGAATGAATGGTCTAGTTCCAGGGCGATCAGGAGACCGCGTCAGACGTGGCACCGAGCGCCGAGGTAGACATTCAGCAGATAATTGTAGCGATCGACCTCGGCCTGTGCTTGCGGCGACAACTTCTTGCCACTGCTCGCAGCTTCAACCTTCGACCGAATTCCTTTTGCATCCAACCGGGTCATCTCAGCACGGATGGACTGACAGCTATAACCGGGCGGGAGCGGCCGTGCCCCAGGATCGCCGTAAGGGTCGGCACTGGTGGCGCATCCTGCCAATAGAGCGACGGCAGTCAGCAGAACCGCCGTTCTCAGAATGCCATTCATACCCAAAGTTGCCTCCCGCCCGTTCGATGAAGCATTTCGGGTTGTGTTCATCACAGACGCAACGGTTTCGCAAGTCCTCATCGACAACGGAGATATCAGAGGAGCTTGCCCCGTAGCTGGCGGGTAACTCTGGGCTCTTTCACGCGAATACACTCCGTCGGCGACAGTTGTTTGCCCGGTTTCGCGGCCGCTTACTTTCGATCGAACCGGCGCGCAAACTCTGTCTGCTTGCCGGAAGCCAGAATCCGCGCCTGCTCGATCCAATTCTCCTGCTCGATCCGTCCAGGGATGTCGAGCTCGCGGCTGATCCGCTCCACGTCGGCGGCCGTCCAATTCGCGATCTGCTCGTAGGTCCGATAGCCCATGCTGTTGAGGCGCTTCTCGAGCAGCACCCCAATGCCGCGGATCCGCTTCAGATCGTCGGCTCTCACAGCGCCTTGCGTTCCGGGACCGATCGATTTCTCCGCCTCGCGCTCGTCGGTCCGGAAAAGCTCTGACCGAACGGACCGCAGCTTATTCAAATCAAAGCTCTTCGAAGGTTCGCGCTCCGGTGCCGGCGCGGGAGGTGGCCCGCCAGCCTTCTCGGCCTGCGCAGCGCGGATAGCTTCGGCGAGCTGTGTCGGCCGCGGCGGATGAATGTTTGCGCGCTGGCGGTCGAATTCGCGCGAGTAGGCCGTCTCTCCGCCCCGCGCCAAGATTTGCGCCTGCTCAATCCAGTTCTCGCGTGATATGCGCCCGTCGCCTCCGAGCAGCTGGTCGAAACGCGCCACGTCCGCCGTCGTCCAATGCGCAATCTGATCGTAGCGGCTCACCCCTTGCGCGTTCAGCAGGCGCTCGATGTCCGCGGTGATGCGACTGATACGCTGGAGGTTGTCGCGGCCAAGCCCAAGGATGGGCATCCGCGATCCAGTGCCAGAGGGAGCGGCGCTGGCGACCGCCGTGGGTGGTGCCTTCGTCGTCGTCCTTGCGGCGCTGGCGATTGGCCGTTGCTCGCCTTCGTCGGGGCTCGGCTTCGCAAGCTTCTGACGGCTGCGCGAGTATGCCGTCTCGCCGCCGGTCATCAGGATCTGGGCCTGCTCGATCCAGTTCTCCTGCTGGATCCGCCCACGGAAGCCGAGAGCCTGGCTGATGCGACGCACGTCGTCCTTTTTCCACGCCGCGATCTCAGCGTAGCGGCGGACGCCAAGCTCGTTGAGCCGCTGCTGTAGCTCAGAATCGATGCCGCGGATGCGAGTGAGATCGTCAGTCTCCGGAGCAGCAGCCTTCGGCTCAGCCGTGCTTGTGGCCGGTGCAGCAGGGGGAGCGGGGATATGCACGCGGGGAGCCGACGTGCTCGACTGCCCAGAGCTGCTCGCTGCAGCCGGCAGAGGTGATTGCTCTTGCCGTTCGCCTCGCGCAGCTGCTTCTCGCGCGGCCGCCTGCTGCCGGGCGGTTGCCGCCGCAAGCGCTGCAGCGGCGGCGGCCGATGTCCCGATGGACCGGACCCGGCGTTCTGGTGCCGGAGCTTCGCTTACACCAGAAGAAGGAGCACGTTCGACGGGGGGCTCAGCAGGCCTGGGTGTAGGCGCCCCAGGCGCAGGCGAAACGCGCTCATCGGCAACCAGGCGGGTCTGACTACGCGCATCCGCACCAGCTTCGCTTCTTAGTGCGCGATCGAGATACGCTGAAGCTGGCGCCGCCGCTGCCTCGCCGCGAGCACTCAGCGGGCCTGCAGCCGCCCCAGCCGGGACAGGATCCTCAAGCCGGCGCGGGGGCACAGCGGTGGGCTGGATGTCTGCTGGCCGTGCGGGGGCAGACGCGAAGAAAGTCCTGCGGATGAGGCAACCCGCAAACGCCCCCAGAAAATAGGCCCCGAGCAGGAGCAGGGCGGTCTGCCAGAGCAGAGTTGTCATCTGTAATCCCCCCTTCGGCGCGGCTCGCCCAACCGTTCCTTATGCCGGCCTAGCGATCCCCCACTCGGTAGCAGGATACCCAGCCTACGAACAGTCCGATGGCGAATGCCAGCAGCACGTACCAGAACAGCTTTGCCAGCAGGAAATCCATGGTCACTCGCCCCCCTCGTGCGGATTCAGTGATCCTTGATGATGATTTCGACCCGCCGGTTCAGGGCACGGCTTTCTGGCGTATCGTTGGGTGCGACTGGGCGGGTGGCGCCATAGCCCACGGCCTTGATCCTCTCAACCGGAATGCCGCGCTCGGATAAGAAATCGACGGCCGTTTTCGCTCGCCGCTCTGAGAGCCGTTGATTGCCGTCGGGCGATCCCTCTGCGTCGGCGTGACCTTCGATCTCCAGGCGAACGTGCGGGCACGCGATGACCACCTGGGCGAGCTTTTCGAGCACCGTCTTTCCTTCCTCGCGCAGCTTCGCACTGCCACGGTCGAAATTCACCGTGCCATGCAGAGTTGCCCCAGCAATGGCTCGATCGCAGCGCTCGTCCGCTTCCGTCTTCAACGCCGCGTGCTGGTGGGACGGACCAGCGATCTCAGGCCCGTGGAGCGCGACCGCAGGCTCCTGTGTTGCCGTGGTCGAGGGAGCGGAGCCTTCTCCACCTGAGGCTCTGCCCTGGAGGCGCTCCTGGGCCGCGTCCAGCGTCAGTTGCTCGGGCCCGGTGGGGCTGGCGGCCAGCTCCTTTTGCTCTGCCTCCGATTGCTGCTCCTGACGCTGAGCTTCCTCTTGTGCCCTGCGTGCTTCTTCCTCGGCCCTCAAATCCTCTTCCGAACGGACCTCAATCGTATCCGTGCCTGTATAGCCTTCCGGAAGATCACGGAGCTGCTCCTTGACGAACGCTACGACCTCAGCATCGGGCGCTTGGCCTGTGACGGTCAGGTTCTGACCCTCAAGCCGCGCCTCGCCGCTACGAAGTCGTGAAAGGATTGTGAGAGCCTTCTCACCAACCTTGGCCCATTTCTTGGAAGAGGCCGCGGCGGTCTGCGTGCCATCAATCAGCCGCGTTTCAGGGAACAGCTCACCGGCGATGCGGAACAGCTCAGCCTTCGTAGCTTCGTCGGGAACCTGCCCCTCAAGCACCAGCTGACCATCTCCCGCCACTGCACGCCAGCTCAGATTCGGCTCGGGCGGGACGTCTACAACAAGCTTGAGATCAAGCTCGCACGCGCGGTCGATGGATGCTCGGAGCTCGTTCTGAACCGCCTCGGCCTTCTCCTCGTCATCCGTAACCGCTTCCACCGTCAGTTGGGCATCCGACATCTGCAGCCGGCCGTTGCCCAACGCCGCAAGTGCGGACAGTCCGGCCCCAATGCAGGTGAGTAAGCCTTCGGGAGCACCAGCGCCGAGTTGAAGCTCGTCGGTGACTGTCAGACTTGGGAAGCGAGATCGCACCACCTCTAGCAAAGCTTTGCGTGCCTCCTCGTCGGGCACGTAGCCAGACAACCGCAGCGACGGCTCATCGATCAGTACGCCAACCGTATACGGGCTGATCTTCGGAAGCGTCGGCTCCTTGAACTCGATCTCAGCGTCAACTTTGATCGATCTCGGAATACTGTCCCTCAGGCTTTCGCGCAGCTGCCTGGCCGTCTCCTCTTGGGCGGCGAGCCCGGAAATTCGAAGCTCATTCGCTTTGATCTCGACCCGGCCTTCCTCGAGCAAAGCAAGCTTTCCAAGCGCACCAACGGCCGCTGTGACGAAGTCCCTGGGCTCACCAGAGCCGATCCGCATGCGGTCGACTATGCTTTTCTGGGGGAAAGCGCCCTGAGCCGCGGACAAGATCTGCTCGTGCGCGTCCTGATCCGGAACGTACCCGCCGAGCTGAAGCTGGTTCGACGAAAGGCGCGCGCCCCAAACGTATGGTTTGACGACGGGTGCAATGACCCGGTCCTCATTCAACGCTACGCCCTGGGGGAGGCCATTGGCCAACGAAGACTTGAGCGCGCGATAGGCGTCTTGGTCCTGTGCCTCGCCGGCGACGGTCAGCCCTTCCTTGCTCAGCTCGACGGCTGCTTCGGGCTTCAGCCGAGAAAGTTGCTTCAGTCCAAAGCTTATGCCACCGAGCCAAACCTCCGTGTTCGGAGCGCCGCGGGCCAGTTGCATCCGATCCTGGATTTCGAGGTCGGGGAACGTGGCCTTCGCCGAGCCGATGATCGCCCGCCGCGTTGCCTCGTTCGGTACATAACCGCTCAGCTTCAGCCGGCCTTCGCGGAGGTTGGCGCGCCAGACGTAATCCTTCTGCTCCTCTAGAAGACCGGCGCGGTTCCTGACCTCGCGCACGCCCCAAATAGAGCTGGTGATCTCATACGCTTTCCGCAGCTCTTGCTCGTCGGGCGCGCTGCCCGTGATCAGACCATCTCGGCCGGAGAAGGCAACCTCCGCCCAGCCGAGCCCGGCTTCATCCAGAGCCGTACGGCTCTGCTGCAGCAGCTCAGCCTCGATGCGGGCGAGGACGCCCTGAAGATTCATGATTCCGAGCAGGCCGATGATCAGAACGCCCCCCAGAAGCCAGCGCAAGGGATTGCATCTCATGCCGCTCTTGTCTCCCTCGTCCCCCGTGACAGGCGCGCGATTTTCCTCGATTGTTCACCTGCTTATTGTGCTCATGCCAGTCACGATCACGTGGCCGCGCTGTCGTCGCCACCGTTCGCCCGGCGGAACTATAGTCAACAGATTTATTCAATGGAAGTTGGCTGCTGGACGGAGCGACACTGTAGAGTGCCGCGTAAGAATAGTGCGGTTGCGAATACTAGAGCGGCTCGATCACAGTCGATGTACATTTTGAAATATTCTTCACGACCAAGCTGCCCCGCACAGTAGAGCGATGCCAATTAGAAATTGCCCAGCAAAGAAGGTTGCAGTGACGGGCACGACAGGTAGGTAAGCTCACCCTGCGCCGCGCAAGGCGCGTCGTATTGACAATGATTCTCGCCCTCCTATCGTGAGTTGTGATGTGCCACTGCGCACCAGCTCGAACCGATCTCTCAAGAGCACAGGCGCGCCATTCTTGGAGCCAATCCCGTGCAAGACGTACCGACCAAGCTGAAGAAGTACCAAGTCTATATCGACGGTAAGTGGTGCGATGCCGCATCGGGCAAGACGTTCGAAACGATCGATCCGTACACCGGTGAGCCTTGGGCGCTGATCCCCGAGTGCGATGCCGTCGATGTCGACCGGGCTTGCGAGGCCGCGAGCCGCGCATTCGAAAGCGGGCCATGGCCCAGGATGACGCAAACAGAGCGAGGCCGCCTGCTGCGCAAGATCGCCGGGCTAATCGAGAAGCACGGCGAGTACCTCGCGCAGATCGAGGTGAAGGACAACGGCAAGCTCATCTCCGAGATGGCGGCGCAGCTCAAGTACTTGCCGGAGTGGTATTATTACTACGGCGGCTTGGCCGATAAGATCACCGGCATGGTGGTGCCGGTCGATAAGCCCGACCACTTCACCTACACGCTGCGAGAGCCGGTCGGCGTCTGCGCGTTGATCATTCCCTGGAACTCGCCGCTTCTTCTCGTCGGCTTCAAGCTGGCGCCGGCACTGGCGGCGGGCTGCACCGTGGTCATCAAGCCGTCGGAGTACACGTCCGCCTCTCTCCTCGAGTTCATGAAGCTGGTGATCGAGGAAGCCGGCGTGCCCCCGGGCGTGGTGAACGTCGTGACGGGCTTTGGCGCAACCACGGGCGAGGCGCTCGTCACCCATCCCAAAGTGGCGAAGGTCGCCTTTACGGGCGGCAGCGCGACCGGCTCACGCGTGGCTTCGCTGGCCTCGGCGAGCTTCAAGAAGGTGTCGCTGGAGCTTGGCGGCAAGTCGCCGAACATCGTCTTCGACGACTGCATCATCGACGAGGCCGTCAACGGCGCCATCTCGGGCATCTTCGCAGCGACGGGGCAGACCTGCGTCGCTGGCTCCCGCCTGCTCGTCCAGGAGAGCATCCACGATGAGTTCGTGGAGAGGCTCGTATCGGTTGCCAAGACCGCAAAGCTCGGCAATCCCATGAGCTACGAGACCCAGGTCGGACCGGTTACGACGCCGCCGCAATACCAAAAGGTGCTCAACTACATCGAGATCGCCAAGAACGAGGGCGCCAAGTGCGTGCTAGGCGGCGGCCCAGCCGGACCCGAAATGGGCGGCGGCAAGTACTTCGTTCAGCCGACGATCTTTACCGACGTCGACAACAAGATGCGGATTGCCCAGGAGGAGGTGTTCGGCCCTGTCCTCTCCGTCATCAAGTTCAAGGATGAAGAGGATGCCATCCGCATCGCAAATGATGTGATCTACGGCCTCGCCGCCGGTGTCTGGACGCAATCCGTCAAACGGGCGACGATCATGCCGCGGCGAATCCGTGCCGGCACGATTTGGGTCAACACCTATCGTGCGATGAGCTTCACGATGCCGTTTGGCGGGTTCAAGAGCTCAGGCGTTGGGCGCGAGAACGGAATAACCGGCATCGACGAGTATCTGGAAACAAAGAGCGTCTGGATCTCGACGGCGCCCAACACGGGCAATCCGTTTGTTATGAAGACGGCGGTGCAGTCGTAGGCCGTTCGGAGCGTCGCCTAACGGCTAAATGGCTTTAGCTCGCTGAGATCATCAACCTCCGCCGCCTGACGAAGGTGACGGAGGCATGTGGCTACTTGTTACTCACGATGTGAAGGAGGGCGGCGTCGACACGCGCCGCAGTGTCCTCCCAGCGCGGGAGCCTCAGCCGCTGCTCCCGCGCCCCACGCATCAAGGCAGTGCGAGTTTGCGGTTCACGCAAAACACGCGCCAGCGCGGTGCCAAGGGCGTCAGGATCACCGCTGGGAACGATCAGCGCCGCGCTCGGGCTCAGCCACTCCGATACTGCGCCTGCCGCCGTCGTCACCACCGGCAGCCCCCGCGAAATGGCTTCCGCAATGGCCATCCCGAACCCTTCGTGCCGAGACGAGGCAACGTAGATGTCTGCTTGGCGCCAAACCTCCTCGAGCGCTACGTCGTCGAGCTCACCTACCAGATGCACCCGGTCCTGAAGTCCCGCTGCCGCGATGCGAGCCCGCAAGGCTGAGACGTGATCCGGTGCCCGCTTGATGTTGCCGACGATCGTCAGCCGCCACGGCTCGTCTCGAAGTGAGCTCAGAGCGTCGATCAGAACACCATGGTCCTTACGCGGAACGACCGCACCGACCGACAGAAGTGTTAGCTCGCCGTCTCGCGAGCCTTCAGACAACGGACGACTATCCGTGCCCGGAGGCGCGACGACAATGCGGTCCGCCTCAACGCCAAAATTGTCGCGAAGAAATTTCGCTGTCGTTTCAGACGTCACAATCGCCAGCCTAACGTGGCGAAGCGCTTCGCGTTCGGAGCGGCCGAATGCATCGTCGACGCCAGCGCCGTACTGCTCGAGCATCAGCGGATGGTGCACGATCATCACCAGCCGCAGCCGCTGTGCCTCTCGCTGCGCCACCTCCGGCAGCACGCCGAGGCACAGTTGATCGGTAAGGACGAGCGTTCCGTCCGCCAGCTGAGCGAAGGCCTCCGCAGATTGCGCGCGGGCTGCTTCATCCGGATACGGAAAGCCGGCGGGAAGAACGATCTCGCGCACACGCCAGCCCAGCGCGGCAAGCTCCTTGATCAATCGCGTGTCGTAAACCCATCCGCCGGTGCGCCGCTCATAGTCGGCAGATATCGCGAAGACTAGCTCGCCACGTCTGGTTCCGCTCTCCATCCCCGGAGTGGCTCCATCGTCGTTCGAAATTGGGAGGCCCATCGCGTACCGAACATCAGCGGAGCCACCCATGCGGCAGTCGTGCCGCAATCACGAGGACTGAGCGGCGCGATCCATAGCGCGCAGATCAACGCGCCGGATCTTGCCTGTAATGGTCATCGGCATCTCGTCGATGAAGCGGATGCGGCGCGGATATTCGTGCGCCGCAAGTCGCTCGCGGACGAACGCCTGAATTTCGTTGGCCAGCTCCTCGGACGGCTGCACGCCCGGCTTCGGTACGATGAAAGCGACAACGATTTCGCCACGGATCGGATCGGGCGATCCAATGACCCCGGCCAATGCCACGGCAGGATGCTTCTGCAGGCACTCCTCCACTTCACCTGGACCGATGCGGTAGCCCGAGGAACTGATGATGTCGTCATCGCGCCCGTGGAACCAGAAGTAGCCGTCCTCGTCCTTCACCGCGACGTCGCCCAGCAGGCACCAGTCGCCGCGGAATTTCTCGCGGGTTGCATCCGGCCGGCGCCAGTATTCCAGGAACATCACGGGATCGGGTCTCCGGACTGCCACGATGCCCGGTTCACCCGGCGGGAGGACAGTACCCTCGTCGTTGACGATCTCGACGATGTGGCCAGGAATGGCCCGACCCATCGAGCCCGGGCGCACCGGGAACAGCTTGCCCGAGTTCCCGACCACCAGATTGACCTCGGTCTGGCCGAAGAACTCGTTGAGCGTCAGGCCGAAGGTCTCCTGCCCCCATGCGATCATATCCTCGCCCAGCTTCTCACCGCCCGTGCCGATGGATCGCACATTGTACGCGAAACGGGACCGAGGGTCTGGCACCTGGCGCATCAAGCGCAGAGCTGTTGGGGGCATGAAGACATTGCGTACGCCGTGCTTGGCGAGGAACGCGAACGCCCATTCAGGGTCGAACTTGGCCCGCGCTGCTCCGACCACCGGCACGCCGTGATAAAGCGAAGGCAGTAGGACATCGAGAAGTCCTCCGGCCCAGGCCCAATCTGCAGGGGTCCAGAAGCGGTCCCCCGACTGAGGGAACATGTCCTGGGGCAGCGATACGCCAGGCAGGTGCCCCAGCAGCACGCGTCCCGCATGGAGCACGCCCTTGGGGTTCCCTGTGGTCCCCGAGGTGTACATCAGGATGGCAGGATGATCCGGGCCGGTATCCGCATTGGCCCGATTGGGTGAGCCGCGCTCGACCAAGTCCCAGAAGCCGAGATACTCGCCGGAGCTCTTTCCATCAGCACACACGACGTGCGACAGCGTCTCGACGCTCTTGATCGCGCTGCCAACCCGCTCCCATCCCCCTGTCGTAGTGATGATCACGAGCGCGCCGCTGTCGCGCAGCCGATACTCGATGGCGTCGGGGCCGAACAGGTTGAAGAGCGGCAACGCGATCCCGCCGAGCTTCTGCACAGCGACATGCGAAATGAGGCTCTCTGGGCACTGAGGCAGATGAATGCCAACGATAGTCCCGCGCTTCACGCCAAGATGATCGAGCGCATTCGCAAGACGGCTCGCGGTCTCCTCGACCTCGCGAAAGCTCCAGATCCGCACATTGCCGTCGGCCTGCTCATAGATCAGCGCAGGGGCGTCCGGAGTAGCCCTGGCATGCCGGCTACAGACCGCCTCGGCGATGTTGAAGCGGGAAGGAATCTCCCAGCGGAAGGTGTTGTAGACTTCCTCGTAGGTGCTACCGGCGAGGTGCATGACGACGTTCGCTCCCCTTCTTGCGCGTCTCTAGGCGGCCATGCCGCGGGTATTCTCTCCGAAGCCCGCCAGCGCGCGTTTTCGTGTAACGGTGCGCACCCGGCCACCCGCTTGCTGCGGCGCGACTGCCTGTGTCATGTCCGCTGCCTCGAGCAGCTTGGCGAAATCGACTCCGGTGGAGATGCCCATATGCTCGAAAGCGAATACCAGGTCCTCCGTGGCCGTGTTGCCCGAAGCGCCTGGTGCGAAGGGGCAGCCGCCGAGGCCAGCCGCTGCGCCATCGATGATGCGCACCCCGGCTTCGTAGGCTGCAATGGCGTTGGCGACACCGAGATTGTAGGTGTCGTGCCCGTGGAATGAGAACTGGACCTTGTCGCTCGCGTAATCGCGGATCAGCGTCGTAAAGAGCCCGCGGACATGGTTGGGTGCAGCGCGCCCCGTTGTGTCCGCAATGGAGATCTCCAGCTCCGGCACGATCTTCAGCACCCGCTCAACGCAGGCGATCACACGCGACTCCGGTGTCCGGCCTTCGAACGGGCAATCGAAGCTGGTTGCGAGCCCGAAGCGCAGCTTCATCCCCTCGCCCAGCTCTCGCCAAGCCTGCTCGAAGTCCGCGAAGCTCTCGTCGACGGACCGCCGCACGTTCGATTGATTGTGGCTTTCGCTCACGGAGACGACCCAGGCGACCTCGCGCACGCCCGCCGCCTTTGCCAGCTCCAATCCTTTTCGATTGGGAACGAGGACATGCACACGAAGGCCCTCCGGCAACCGGGCCCGTTTCAAGACCTCCGCGGTGTCGGCCATTTGCGGAACGGCTTTGGGGCTCACGAAGGAGCCGATTTCCAGTCGCGGGAGCCCCGCTGCAGCCAGCGCCTCGACGATGCGTACCTTGGTGTCCGTCGGAATCGGCTCCCGCACCGACTGAAAACCGTCGCGCGGCGCGACTTCTACGATAGTGACAGCGCTCATGAAATTTCCTTCCCGGCAACTTTGGCAGGCCGACCGTGCCTTTGATGAGATAAACGATCGACAGGCCGCTCGCCAGACAAGTGGGCAAGAGCACGCAGTTTCTGGGAGAATGCTTCGATTGCCAGCTCCTCCAGGGTTATATCGATTGGCGTTCCTGCTCGTCACGAGCGCCGGCCTCCTCGCCGGGCTACTCGGACTTCCCGAGGCTCTGCTCCGCGGAGCCGGGCTCGCCTTTGTACCGTTCGTGGCGTTGGTCGCGTGGACCGCCTTTCGCGAGCCCGCACCAACAGGCGCCCTTCTCGCGATCATCGTGGGCAATGTGATCTGGGTCGCTGCCAGCCTGCTGTTGCTGATTTCCGGCTACGTCGCGCCGACGCTGGCGGGATACGTCCGAGGAGTGTTAAATCACGGTCTGGCGACCAATGCGCTCCGACTTCGCGCTCTCAGAGGGCGAAGCGCGAAGACAGTGCTAGCGACGCGTCACATGATGAGCTGTCCGGCGCGGCGCTCTGCGCTCCCGCCGGCCTCAGATCACGCCTAAGGCGCGCATGGCTTCGGCGACACGGATGAATCCTGCGATGTTTGCGCCGGCGACGTAGTTGCCCGGCAGACCGTACTCCTCCGCCGTCTCCGCACAACGGTCGTGGATCTGCCGCATGATGGTCGCCAGGCGCTCCTCGGTTTCCTCGAAGGTCCAGGAATCTCGGGAAGCGTTCTGCTGCATCTCGAGCGCGCTGGTCGCCACGCCACCCGCATTCGTTGCCTTGCCAGGGCCGAAAAGAACGTCAGCCTCCAAAAAGAGGCGTATGGCATCGGGGGTGCAAGGCATATTCGCCCCTTCGCCAACGGCGATCACGCCGTTCTGGATCAGCTTGCGCGCATCCACGCCGTTGAGCTCATTCTGCGTCGCGCAGGGCATGGCGATGTCGCAGGGGACCTCCCAGATGCTGCCTTTCGGCACGTAATCGCACGTGTCCTTCCGCAGCTTTGCATAGGCGGCGATGCGCTCGCGCCGGACCTCCTTGATTTCCTTCAGCAGGTCGAGATCAATACCGCTCTCCTCGACGACGTAGCCGTCTGAATCCGAGCACGCGATCACGCGGCCACCGAGTTGCTGGACTTTCTCGATGGTATAAATCGCGACGTTGCCCGAGCCCGAGACGACGACCTTCTTTCCTTCGAAATCCAGCCCGCGCGTCTTCAGCATCTGCTCGACGAAGAAGACCGCGCCATAACCCGTCGCCTCCTTGCGGACTTGCGAGCCGCCCCACGTCAGGCCCTTACCGGTCAGAACGCCAGACTCGTAGCGGTTGGTGATGCGCTTGTACTGGCCGAACATGTAGCCGATTTCGCGCTGGCCAACGCCGATGTCGCCAGCCGGGACGTCCGTGTACTCACCGAGATGGCGATAAAGCTCGGTCATGAAGGACTGGCAGAACCGCATGATCTCCATCTCGGAGCGGCCCTTGGGATCGAAATCCGATCCGCCCTTGGCGCCGCCGATCGGCATGCCGGTCAGAGCATTCTTGAACGTCTGCTCGAAGGCTAGGAACTTCATTATGCTGAGGTTGACGCTGGGGTGAAAGCGCAACCCACCCTTGTAGGGGCCCAGCGCGGAATTGAAACAGACGCGGAAGCCGCGGTTGATCTGCACTTGGCCCTTATCGTCGATCCAAGGTACGCGGAAGATAATCTGACGTTCGGGCTCGCAGATGCGCTCGATCAGTGCTTGATCTGCGTAATCCGGATGCTTGGCGATGACTCGGCCTATGCTGTCGAGGACCTCTCTGACGGCCTGGTGAAATTCGACTTCGCCGGCGTTCCGCCGCAGCACTTCTGCAAATATCGGCTCAAGCTTTTCGTCCAAAGGAGACACCGTCACAAACCTCGGCAATTTCAAAGGCGACAGAGCGGTCCCCGAGATCGCGCTTTCAGCGCGTCTCAGGCTCACTGTGATCGCTGTGGGCAGACCCCCGATGAGCAATTCCGGAGCAAACACGCCCGGAAGTCTCGCCTTCCTTACAGCAATGATCAATTTATGAGCAAGGTGCTTGATAAGGCGTCAGACCAATATGTCGCGGGCCACTGCTGCACCGCAGCAGCTGATCAAAACGTAGGCTGAACGGCAGCAGCTAGATTTTGATTTTCGGGTCGAGCCAGTCGCGCAGCGAGTCGCCGAATAGGTTGAAGGCGAAAACAGCGAGACTGATGGCGAGGCCCGGGAAAACGATCATCCAGGGAGCCTCCCGGTAGAACTCTTGCGAGCTGCCGGAGAGCATCAGGCCCCAGGCCGGTATCGGCTCCGTGACGCCCAGGCCGAGGAACGACAGCGATGCCTCAAGCAGAATCGCCTGGGCAATAAACGCCGTGAACATGATGAGGAATGGAGCCACAACGTTCGGCGCAATGTGGCGGAAGATGATCCGGCTATGGCTGTATCCGGCGGCGCGCGCAGCATCGATGTAAGGCATTTCCCGTATTGCCAGGGCTGCGGAGCGCACGACCCGCGCAACCTTCGGGATCATCGGAATGGCGATGGCGATGATGAGATTGATATCGAGCCCAGCGACCGGCCACTTACCCAGGACCGCAACCACGGCCAGCGCCAGCACGATGATCGGGAAGGACAGCAGAATGTCCATGAAGCGCTGGATGGCCATGTCGATCCGGCCACCGAAATAGGCGGAAACGACACCAATAATTGCGCCGATGCCGGACCCGAGCAGCGACGACAGGAATCCGACAGCGAGAGCCGTCCGGGCGCCGTAAATGATGCGCGAAAACACGTCGCGCCCGAAGGCGTCCGTTCCCATCCAGTGATCCCAGGAGGGCGGCGCCAGCATTGCGCCGTAGTCGAGCGCCAACGGGTCGTAGGGGGCGACGTACTCGGCGAATACGCCGGCGATGAACATCGCCACGATGAAGACCAGAGCGGCAGCCCCCAACGGTTGGGTGATGACGAACCGCACGATGGGATGGCGCTTTTTCGGCACCTTGTAGGTGATGCGCGGGATCTCTTCAGCGACAGCCATATCAGCGATACCGGATGCGCGGATCGAGCGCCGCGTACAACAGATCGACGATAAAGTTGATGACGATGAAGAACGTGGCCACGAGCATCACGAGGGCCTGAACCATCGTGTAGTCCTTGCGCGTGACCGTCTCCACGAACAGTTTGCCGATGCCGTTCAGGTTGAACACCTGCTCCGTCACGACCAGTCCGCCGATGAGAAATGCGAACTCTAGGCCGATGACGGTCACCACCGGCAACATCGCGTTCTTCATCGCATGGCGAGAAATCACGAGCCGCTCGAAAACGCCCTTCGCCCGTGCGGTTCGGATGTAGTCCTCCTGCAGCACCTCAAGGATGGTCGAGCGCGTCATGCGGGTTGCAACCGCAGAATAGCGGTACCCCACCGCCAAGGCCGGCCAGATGAGCTGCGAAAGATTGTACCAAGGATCCTCGTAAATTGGCTTGAATGTCAGCGGCGGGATCCAATTGAACGCGAGCAGCAGGCTCAGGATGATGAGCATGCCGAGCCAGAAGGATGGCACGGCGAGGCCCGCAATAGCGAAGACCTGAATAAGTCGATCGACCCAAGTATCCTTGAACAGAGCGGCGAGCGTGCCGAGCGGAATGGCGATGAGGGTCGCCAGAATGGTGGCCATGACCGCCACCTGAAACGAAAGCTGGAAACGGCTCGAAATCTCTTCCCAGACCGGCCGCCCCGTCCACATCGAGACACCGAAATCGCCGACAAAAATGCCCGTCATCCAATCGACGAACTGCTCCCAGATCGGCTTATCGAGACCAAGGCGTGCGCGCTCCTGCGCCAGCACCTCCGGACTGATTTGTCCCCCATCCATGAGGTAGCGCAGCTCGACGATGTCGCCGGGCATCAAGCGCAACAACACGAACACCAGAACCGCCACGCCGAACAGCGTCGGTATCATCAAGAGCAGACGGTTGATGGTGTAACGCAGCATAGCGGGACCGCTCGGTTCCCTCTCTACAAATTCAGGATCGGGATATTTTGGGGGCGGCCACGCCGGCCGCCCCATTTCGGCTCGTTACTGGTCGAGCCACACGTCCTGAAGATCCTGGTTCAGATAATGGCTGGGCGACATGTGCCAGCCCTTGATCTGCTTCCAGTTCACGATGATCCGGTGCCACCAGACGACCGGAATGTTGTAAGCCTCCGTCAGAGCGTGGCGCTCGAACTCGCGGAGAATCTGCTTGCGCTTTTCGGCGTCCAGCTCGCCTTTCTGCGCTTCATACAGCTCGTCGAGCTTGGGGTCATTCGCCCGCGAATAGTTGATGGGCGACCGGTTCGCCGAGACGAATTTCGCGAGCTGCAGGTTGGGATCGTCGACCGCATCGCAATGGAAGTCGAGCCCAGCTTCGAAGTTGCCGCTCCGCAGGTTCGAGATGTAGGCAGAGGTCTCGGGCTGGTCGTGCTCGACTGTCACGCCAATCTGCCGCCACTGGTCGATCAGATAAACGCCGACCGGCGTGTAAGGCATTGCCACGTTCCGGTTCATCAACTTGAAGGACAGATCCTTCACACCGGCTTCCGCCAAGAGCTTCTTGGCCTCTTCGCGAGCCGCGTTGATGTCACGCCCGAAGCCCGGAAATTGCTCCAGCTCCTTGTCGGTCGCCGCAAGCTCGTAACCAGGCCTCAGGATACCGCCGACATGCCGCACGAGCGCGATCTTGGACAGCGCCTCGGCGCCCTGCCAACGGTCGATGGCGAGCGACAACGCCCGGCGCACGCGCGCGTCATCGAACGGCTTCTTCTCCGTATTGAAGGTCACGACGAGGCTGCAGATCCAGGGGCTCTCGAGCACCTCGACCTTGTCGCCCAGCGCCGCAACGAGCTTGTCACGATCAGCCGGCGAATGGCCACGGAACTCTGAGAGGACCTCGCCCGCCTGCAAGGCATTCACGCGCGCAGCCGTGTTGGTGATGAAAATCGCACGATAGCGATCGAGGTAGGGGCGCCCTTCGACGTGATAATCCTCGAACCGCTCGCCAACCCAGTGCGAGCCCGCAGCATGCTCGACGAACTTGAAGGGTCCGGTGCCGAGAATATTCCGCTCTGGAAACTTCGGGTCCTCCTTCAGCTTCGCCGCGCTATAGATGCAGTCCCACGGCGAAGCGAAGTTGGTGAGCATCGAGGCGTTGGGCTTCTTCAGCTTGAAGACGACCGTATACTCGTCAGGCGTTTCGATGGACTCGATGTCCTCATAGACCGCCTGGCGGATCGAGCGCGCGCCGCCCTGAGGATTGCGGATACGTTCATAGCTGGCCTTGACGTCCTCCGACGTCATCGGAGTACCGTCGTGAAACTTCACGTTCTGCTTCAGCTTGAACGTGTAAGTCAGGCCGTCCGCTGACTGCTCCCATGACTCCGCCAGATCACCGACCACTTTCGGGTAATTGGCCGGATCGAACTTGAGCAGCGTGTTGTAATGGGGGCGCACCGGATGGATGAACGCAAACGATGTCGCCGCGTGGCAGTCGTAGTCAGGCGGCTCGGCGCTGACAGCAAAGCGCAACTCGCCGCCCCTCTTGGGCGTTTGTGCATCCGCAATGGCGGGCAACAGCGCGATCGCCGCCGTGAGAGCCGCCGATACTGCGAACTTCGACATCAACTTCCTCCCAGCCAAACCAAACAAAAACGCGCTCCCCCATCAAATGTGGATGCAGGCCGCGTAGTGGTCCTCCCCGAACTTCCGTAACTCGGGCACGACGACCTTACATTCCTCGGTCGCCCTCGGGCAACGTGTACGGAACACACACCCTGAAGGCGGATTGAGTGGGCTCGGTACCTCGCCTGCGAGAATTGTATGGTCGCGCGCCCGCTCGGCAGCCGGGTCCGGGACAGGCACGGCCGCCAATAGCGCTTGCGTGTAGGGGTGCAGCGGATTCTCGTAGAGAGAATTCCGGTCTGCGATCTCCATAACGCGCCCGAGATACATCACCGCGATCCGGTGTGAAATGTGGCGGACCACTGCCAGATCGTGAGCAATAAACAGGTACGTGAGGCCGTACTTCTCCTGCAGGTCCTCGAGGAGATTGATGACCTGTGCCTGAATCGAGACATCGAGCGCCGAGACGGGCTCGTCGCAAACGATGAACTTCGGCTCCATCGCGAGAGCACGCGCGATGCCGACGCGCTGCCGCTGCCCGCCGGAAAGCTCATGCGGATAGCGATCCGCCATGTACGGATAGAGGCCGACCTGGGTCAGCAAATCCTCCACGCGCTCCCGCGCAGCCTTCTTGTTCGGTACCATACGGTAGACCAACAGCGGCTCAGAAATGATCTGGCCGACGGTCATGCGCGGGTTGAGCGAAGAGTACGGGTCCTGGAAAATGACCTGGATGCGCCGGCGCACGTCGCGCATCACGTCGTGGCCGGCTTTGGTCAAATCTTTTCCTTCGAAGAAAATCGAGCCGGAAGTCGGCTCCTCCAGCTTCAGCACCAGCCGGCCCACCGTGGTCTTGCCGCAGCCGGACTCACCCACAAGGCCGAGCGTCTGCCCAGGCGCGATCGAGAAGCTGACGTCGTTGACCGCGCGCACAATTGCAGACGACCTGCCAAAAAGCCTCGAGCCCGACGACACTACGAAGTGCTTCGTCAGGCGCTCCAACCTGAGCAGCGGTGGGCTTTCGGAGCGTGGCACCTCTAGCTTGGCCGGGCCGGCAGGTTTCGAAAGGCCAATAGCCTGCGGGCCCTTCTCTGCGAGCTCGGTGGCCCGAATGCAGGCCGAATAGTGCCCGCTCTCCACCTCCACGAGAGGTGGTGGAGCCACCTTGCACGCCTCGGTCGCTGCTGCACAGCGGGGCGCAAAGCGACACCCTGGCGGCGGAGAAACCAGATTCGGCGGCAGCCCTTCGATCGTTTCGAGCTTGGCTTCCCGCGGTCTGTCGAGCCGCGGCACGGAACGCAAAAGCCCGAAAGTGTAGGGATGGCGCGGACGCGCGAACACATCATCAGCCGTGCCCTGCTCTGCCATGCGCGCCGCGTACATGACGTTCACGCGATCCGCGTAACGCGCCACCACGCCCAGGTTATGCGTGATGATGACCATCGCGATGCCGAGCTCGCGGGACAGATCCTTCATGAGCTGGAGGATCTGGGCCTGGATCGTCACATCCAGCGCGGTGGTCGGCTCGTCGGCGATAATGAGCTTCGGATTGCAGGCGAGCCCGATGGCAATCATCACGCGCTGGCGCATGCCGCCCGAGAACTGGTGCGGATATTGGTCGAGCCGCCGTTCGCCGTCCGGAATGCCGACCATGCGCATCAGCTCGGCCGCGCGGGCGCGCGCCTGCTTCTCGCTCATGCCGAGGTGGATCATCAACGGCTCCATGATCTGGAAGCCGATCGTGAGCACCGGATTGAGCGAGGTCATCGGCTCTTGGAAGATCATCGAGATCTCCCGGCCGCGGATCGCGCGCATCTCCTCTTCGCTGAGCTTCAGGAGATCACGCCCTCGGAACAGGATACGGCCTGCGACGACACGGCCCGCCGGCTTGGCGAGCAACCGCATGACGGTGAGCGCCGACACGGATTTTCCGCAGCCGGACTCCCCGACGAGCGCCACCACCTCACCGGGCTTGACCTTGTAGGACAGGCCTTCGACTGCCCGCACCACGCCGGCAGTGGTCACGAAATGAACGTGGAGATTTTCGACCTCCAGCAGCCAGGGCGAAGACGCGGCAGCCTCTGCCGCATCTACGCGGGGGGCAGAATCAGCAATGACTTCTGCGGTCACGGCTGGGCCGAACCCGGCCGCTCGGTGCGGCTCTCTACTGTGTCACCGAAAGAAACAAAATCGCTGAAGGGACTGGTTTGGGTGCGAGTGTCACTACTGCTGGCCATTACGCCTCATGACGTGACGCGTACTTGCGTACCCGCCATCCTCCCAATTTTGCAAATCGAAGTTCGTCGCCGCACTCGCCTCTACCAGGCGTGGAACAAACTCCGACTCCTCGCGGAATCCCTCGCCTTCACAGGAGGTTCCGAGATCGTGGGCATGCATAGCGTCCTACGGCCGATCGGGCAACCCGTCGGCATGTAAACTTCCGGCGAAGTTGCACGGAAGCCAGCCCCCGCCCTGCGTTCCTTTCCAGGCCAGGTCCTTCCTCGGTGGAACTCGCCGATCGGTCCGGCTGTTCATCGATCCGGCTGTTCGAAGAGACGGGCAACGACGACGAGAGGGCCTGTTCCCTGGGAAACAGCAAAGACTCCGCGGACCTGCTTTTTGTCCGCCCGCGAATTGGCCCCGCCAAATCGTTTGTCTGATTATCAGCCTACAGGAAGACCCATGTCGAGAAGCTACAGCAATCGCCTGCCGCAGCTTGGCGGCGGCCTGTTCCTCACTGACGGCGGCATCGAGACGACGCTGATTTTCCACGAAGGCATCGATCTGCCCTATTTCGCCGCGTTTCATCTCATGAAGTCGCCGGAGGGTCGCGCGGCCCTCGTCCGCTATTTCGAGCAATACGTCGCCATCGCCCGCGCTGATGGCACGGGCTACATCTTCGAGAGCCCGACCTGGCGAGCGAGCTCCGATTGGGGCACGCTCCTCGGCTACTCCCGCGACGACATTGCGGCCGTGAACCGGGATGCCATCGCGCTCATGCGTGAGCTGCAGGGGAAGCACGACGCTCCGGGGTTTCCCATGGTCGTGAGCGGCTGCGTCGGGCCACGGGGCGACGGTTATGACCCTGGCCAAGTGATGTCCCCCGGCGAGGCCGAGGATTATCACGCGCACCAGATCGGCGCATTCGCCGAGGCCAAGGCGGACATGGTGACGGCCATCACCATGACGAATTCCAATGAGGCCGTCGGCATCACGCGCGCTGCGATGAAGGCGGGCATGCCGGTCGCCATCTCGTTCACGACGGAAACAGATGGCCGCCTGCCGACAGGCCAGAGCCTCGCGGATGCGATCGCCGAGGTGGACGAGGCCACCAGGGCGGGCCCCGCCTACTACATGATCAACTGCGCTCACCCCAATCACTTCTCGAGCGCTCTGCCTGCTGGGGAGAGCTGGACGACGCGCGTCCGCGGCCTCCGCTGCAACGCGTCGAAGCGGAGCCACCAGGAGCTCAACGACTCGCCGGATCTCGATGCGGGCGATCCGGTTGAGCTCGGCGATCAGTATCGCGAGCTGCTGCAGCTTCATCCGCAGATCAACGTGCTGGGCGGCTGCTGTGGAACGGATCACCGCCACATCGCGTGCATTAGCAAGGCCTGCCGGAGTGCGATGGCAGCCTGAGTGCGTTTCGCCCGGGGCCTGGTCCCCCACAGTCCCCGTCGACCCTGCCGGGCTCCGGGCGATCCCCCTGGAGACGACGAATGATCACTAGCGGTTCAGCGCCGTCCATCACGACCCGCCCTGCCCAGCGCGACGAAGCCGCGCTTCTTGCGGAACTCGTCAATTACGCCGGGGAAGGACTGCCGCTCTATCTCTGGGGCAGGCTCGCCACTCCCGGTCGCTCGGCATGGGATGTCGGCCGCGAGCGGGCTGAGCGGGATGAAGGCAGCTTCTCCTGGCGCAACGCGACCATGATCGAAGTGGACGGCAAAGCTGTCGGCTGCCTCATCGGCTACGAGATTCCCGATAATCCCGAACCAATCCCCGACTACATGCCGATCCTGTTCGTGCCGCTTCAGGAGCTGGAAAACCTGGCGCCGTCGACCTGGTACGTGAATGTTTTGGCGGTTTTGCCTGAGTATCGCGGCAGAGGTCTCGGCACGCGGTTGCTTCAACTCGCTGATGAGACCGGCCGCAAGCTCGGGAAAAAGGGCATGAGCGTCATTGTTTCCGACGCCAATGTCGGTGCCCGCCGCCTTCACGAGCGCTGCGGCTATCGCGAGACCGCACGGCGGGCGATGGTCAAGGAGGGCTGGGATAATCCAGGACGAGAGTGGGTGCTGTTGACGAAACCGCTTTGACGCGTGCTTCTGCGATTGCAGCACACCACATCTCCTGCTCGCGCGGCAGCTTGCGTTTCGCTTATCGCCGCTTGGGCATCAACTTATCAGGGCTTCCCCTCACGCATATCGCGGAGCGCAGACGATCTGGCCACTGCGCGTACGCTCGATTGAGACAGCGACCCCGTAGACCTCTTCTAGGCGTTCGCTCGTCAGTGTTTCGATTGGCGAACCCATGGCGACGATTTTGCCGTCGCGCATCAGACAGACGCGATCGGCAACGGCGAAGGCGTGATCAGGCTGATGGGTCGACAGCACCACGCCGACGCCCCGGGTCGCCAACCGCTTCACCTGGGTCAGCACGACGACCTGGTTGCCGAAGTCGAGGCTCGCCGTCGGCTCGTCCATGACGAGCAAGGGCGCCGCCTGGGCAACAGCACGCGCAATGACCACGAGCTGGCGTTGACCGCCGGAAAGCCTCGTTACATCGCGATGGGCGAGATCACCGATGCCGAGTTCGTCAAGCGCTGTCATCGCGAGCTCGCGATCGTGCTGAGTCGGTCCAGCGAAGACTCCGCGATGCGCAACGCGGCCCATCAGCACGACGTCGAGTGCGGTGTATGGAAACGGCGTGACCTGCGCCTGCGGCACATACGCGATCCTTTGCGCGACCTCAGCGCGAGAGAATTGATTGAGCGGCTTGCCGTCGAGCAGCACCTCTCCACCTTGCGCCCGCAGCAGCCCGAGCATCGTCTTGAAGAGCGTCGTCTTCCCGCAGCCGTTTGGCCCCAACAGGCACAGCACCTCGCCGGGCGAGACGGTGAGGTTCACGTCCCGGCCCACGGGGCGCTCCGGGTAGCCGAACGCCAGATCACACAGCTCGAGCCGCATCACGACCACCCATGCCGGCCGCGCCACAGCAGCCAGAGAAAGAACGGCGCTCCGACGACAGCCGTCAAAATGCCGAGGGGCACCTCGATGCGTGCCAGGGAGCGTGCCAGCGTATCCACCAGCACCAGATAGCTCGCGCCCATCAGCATCGCAGCCGGAAGCAAGCGCTCGAAATTGGGACCGACCAGCATGCGCGCGATGTGCGGAATCACGAGGCCAACCCAGCCGATCACGCCCGCAATCGCGACGACGCTCGCTGTCATGAGTGTCGCCGCAGCGATGATGATGGCCCGCAGGCGGCCCGCTTCGACGCCAAGCGCCTTCGCTTCCTCATCACCCAGCGACAGCACGTTGACCTGCCAGCGCAGCAGGATCATCGGCAAGAGGCCAAGCAGCACCGCCGGCAGCGCGTTCCAGAGATCGACGCCGCGGATGCTCGCCAGGCTGCCGAGCAGCCAGAATGTAATCGCCGGAAGCTGATCGTAGGGATCGGCAAGGATCTTCAGCAGCGAAATTGCGGCGCCTGCGAGCGCACCGACAACCACGCCGCCAAGCACGAGCACCAGCGTCGGATCGCGCCCCCGCACGGCAATGGCAATGAGATAGACAAGTGCGACAGTGCCGAGACCCACGGAAAACGCCAGCAGCTGGATCATCAGGGCGGGAAGCGACAGGAAAATGCCGATAACAGCTCCGAGCCCCGCGCCCGCGGAAACGCCGAGAACGTCGGGTGACACGAGTGGATTACGGAAAAGCCCCTGATAGACGACGCCCGCTCCGGCCAGCGCCGCGCCCACCAGCAATCCCGCCAGCACGCGCGGCCCACGAATGTCGAGCAGCACCCGCGCCTCCGGCGTTTGCACCACCTCATCTGACCACACCTGTCCCAACGCGTTGAGCGCCCCTTCGAGCGTCAGCGGATAAGCGCCCGTGCGGAGGCCGACACCGGCTGCGAGGATGGTCAGCACAATCAGGACGGGCAGAATCCAAATGGTCCGGTCCGCTGTCATCGCGGGCTCGGTGCTCCGGAAGGCTGGCCGTCCGCAGATTGAAGCAGCGCGTCCAGCTCGGGCTCGCTAAGATCGACGTGATAGAAGAGCTTATAGAACTTGCGCGTTTCCTGCCGGAAGTCGAACGGAAAACGGTCGCCGTGAAAAAGGTTGGCGAGCCATGCGAGGCCGATGAGCCGATTTACTGAAGGCGGCCGGTCGATCCAACCAAATGGGAGTGTTGGCGCGAGATAAACCCGGCCTTCTTTGACCGCCTTCACGCTAGCCCATACGGGGTCGGTCCCAGCCTGGATGAGAGCGTGAAAGTTCCGGTCCCAGGTGACGATGATGTCGGGGTTCCAGACGAGAATTTGCTCGGGCGAGACCTGGACGATGCCGCGGCGCCGCCCGCCCGCGTCGGCGACATTCCGGCCGCCGGCCCGTTCCAGAATTTCGGTGTTGATCGAGCCTGTAACGCCGGTTTCGAGCCCGTTCGGTCCGCGTGCTAGGTAAACCTGCGGGCGTTCATTCTCCGGAAGGCCTGCGAGCGTTTTGTCCAGACGGTCGAACAAGTCCTGCGTGTACCGCGCAAGCTCCTCACCGCGTTCGGGCACACCGAAGATTTTGCCCAGCGTACGGAGAGAGCTCGCTGTGGCCTCGAAGCGGCCGTCGATCAGCACGTACGGAATGCCCGTTCGGCTCTGCACCGCATCGGCCAGCGAAATGTAGGTTGGCCGGACGGAGCCGAAGTCGACGATGAGGTCCGGTTTAGTTTGAAGGACGACCTCTACGTTGGCTGTATCGCCGCGGCCGGACAGCATGCCGAGCTCGGGCAAGTCGCGCACTTGCGGCAGCAAATACGTCGCTTCCTCGGCGCGGATCGCGCGCGGCCAACCGACCATAGCGTCTGGCCGCAACACGTAGACGACCACCGCCGCCGGCGCTCCCGCAGGAAAGACGCGCCCAATGCGGTCCGGCAGGGTGACAGTACGTCCGCCCGAATCCGTGAAGACCTGCGCTGCTTGCGCGCTCTTCGGGAATGAGAGCGCGGTAGCTCCTGCGCCGAGCAGAACCTGACGGCGATCCATCCTCATAGAGCGATACTCGCCTGCGGGACGCGTTCGAGCAACCGGCGTCGGGCGCCGCCTCAGTCCACGCCCACCATCACGTCGCTGCTTTGATGATGGCGGTCGCGTCCTTGCCGACTTCCAGCTGCAGCTCTTCGGCAGATCGCTTGGTGATCGAGGCCATGATGACCACGCCGCCACCGATGTCGATCTCGACGTGAGACGTGGTCACGCCGTGCTGCACGCCGACGATCTTGCCCTTGAGCTGATTGCGCGCGCTGATCCGCATGATGCTGGCTCCTTTGCGGTTGATCCAGTTCCATACGGAAACGCGGCCCTCAGCTGGGCGTATCCCATTTCGTGCCTGACCAACAAAATGGGCGCCACTGCAGGATAAGCGCAGACTGGCGCCCTGGGTATAATCAGCTCCCGGATTTCGCGTTCGGGAAGAAGAGCTGCTGCCCCTCGATCTTGTACTCGGCGATGGCCTGCTGCCCCTCGTCGGAGATCAGCCAGTCGATGAACTGCTGGCCGTACTCCTTCTTCACGTGCGGGTGCTTCTCCGGGTTCACGAGGATGACGCCGTACTGGTTGAACAGCCGCTCGTCGCCCTCGACCAGAATCTCCAGCTGCTCCTTGTTCTTGAAGGAGATCCAGGTGCCGCGGTCCGCGAGCACGTAGGCACCCATCGCGTTGGCGGTGTTCAGCGCCGCGCCCATGCCCTGGCCAATCTCGCGATACCACGAAGGCTTGCTGCCGGCGGGATCGAGCCCGGCCTCTTTCCAGAGGCGCAGCTCGGCGGCGTGGGTGCCGGATTTGTCGCCCCGCGAGACGAACGGCGCGCCCGCATCGTGGATCGCCTTCAGCGCGGACAGAATGTCCTTGCCCTTCACTTTCGCCGGATCGGACTTGGGGCCGATCAGCACGAAATCGTTGTACATCACGGGATAGCGCTTCACGCCCCAGCCTTCGGCGACGAACTTCTCCTCCTGCGCCTTGGCGTGGACGAACACAACGTCGGCGTCACCCCGGCGGGCCGTATCGAGCGCCTGCCCTGTGCCCTGGGCGACGACCTTCACATCGATGCCGGTCTTCTCCTTGAACTTCGGCAGGATGTAGCCGAAGAGGCCGGAATCCTGCGTCGATGTCGTCGACGAAACGATAATGGATTTGTCCTGTGCGACCGCGGGCGCCGTCATCAAACTGGCGGCTGCCAATGCGGCGGCGGCAAAGGCCAAGAACCGAACGCGTATGTGATCTCCCCTTGGGTTAGAGAACGAGTTCGCCCGCCACGAAGCGGCGCGCCTCGTCCGTTGCAGGTTGCGTGAAGAAGGCTTCGGCCGGCGCCCGCTCGATCAGTCGACCTTTGGCGAGGAAAACCACCTCGGACGCCAGCCTGCGGGCCTGGCCGAGGTCGTGGGTGGTCATCACAATCTTGACGCCGGACCTCGCAACACGAGCGACGATGTCCTCGACCGCCTTGGTCGATGCCGGATCAAGGCTCGCCGTCGGCTCGTCGAGAAACAGCACCTCGGGCTCGCGGGCGAGCGCACGTGCAAGTGCGAGCCGCTGCTGCTCGCCTCCGGACAGTTTGCGCGCAGGACGGTCCTCCATGCCCGCAAGGCCGACTTCTGCGAGCAGCCGCGCGATTTCCAGCCGATCCGGCCGCCGGCCCGCCGCCTTCAGCGCATAAGCCACGTTTGCGGCCACCGACCTGCGCAGCATCATCGGCTTCTGGAAGACGAATGCGCGCGAGCCCGGCGTCGGCCTTTCACGACCGTTGTAAGTGATGGTCCCCGCCGTAGGCGCGATCAGGCCCATGACGAGCTTGAGCAACGTGGTCTTTCCCGAGCCGTTTGGGCCGAGAAGAACCGTGGGCAGACCAGCCGAAATTTCGAGGTCGATGCCGCAGAGGATGGAAACGGTCCCCGCGCGGTAATCGACGCCCGTGAGGCGAATGGGCAGGTCGCTCCCAATGACGCCGGCACCAATGGCTACGTTATGTGCCGTTCTATCCAGCATGTGCCTCCGACCAGCGTCGAACAGCCCAGGCCAGCGCATTCACGAAGATGATCAGCGTGATCAGCACCATTCCGAGACCGATGGCCAGCGGCAGGTTGCCCTTCGAGGTCTCGAGCGCGATGGTCGTCGTCATCACGCGTGTGAAGTTCTCGATGTTGCCGCCGACGATCATGACCGCGCCGACCTCGGCGGCAGCGCGGCCGAAACCCGCCAGCAGGATCGTCACGAGCGAGTAGCGGGCATCCCAGAGCAGCGTTTTCACCCGCGTAAGCGGGCCGACCTCCATGGCCATCAGCTCTTCGCGGTACTCGGTCCACAGATCCTCGATGACCTGACGGCTGAGCGCGGCGATAATGGGCGTGATGAGCACCGTCTGCGCGATCACCATCGCCGTGGGCGTGAAGAGCAGCCCCAGCGGGCCCAGTGGCCCCGATCGCGAGAGCAGAAGAAAAACGAGCAAGCCCACCACGACAGGCGGCAGGCCCATCAGCCCGTTCAACACGACGATCACGGCATGCCGGCCGGGGAAGTTTGTGAGCGCAACAATTGCACCCAGCGGCAGCCCAATGAGGGCGGCGAAAAACGTGGCCGACAGCGTGACGAGCAGAGATAGGCGGACGATGGCGAACAGCGTCGCATCGCCCGTCAGGATCAGCTCCAAAGCGCTGGAGGCCTCCAACGCAGCTCTCCCCCAATGCCGTTGACGAAGGACATTGAGTGTGCTTGGTCCCGAAATGTCAAATTTTCGAAATTGTGCAATAAAATGCAGAAGTGCGCAGGCTTAGAGCTGCTGACGACCGCGGAAGCTGCTGAGTATCTTCGACTCAAGGAGCGCAAGCTGTATGAGTTGGTGGCAGCCCGGCAGATCCCGTGCACCAAGGTGACGGGCAAATGGCTGTTCCCGCGCGCGGACCTCGATCGCTGGCTGCTTTCGGGCATGATCCGTCCTGAAGGTGTGATTCCGGCCGATCCGCCACCCATCGTCGGCGGAAGCCATGACCCGCTCTTGCAATGGGCATTGAGCGAAAGCCGCGCCGGCCTTGCCATTATGCCGGAGGGGAGCGAAACCGGTTATCGCCGCTTCTTGCGCGGGGAAGTGATCGCCGCCGCGATTCATTTCCACGATCTCGACGATCCCGAAAAAGATGCAAACATCGAGATCGTCTCCCGGGAGCCGGCACTCTACGATGCCGTTCTGATCGGCTTTGCCGCGCGGGAGCAAGGGTTATTAGTCGCATCGGGGAATCCGCTCGGCCTCAATTCGATCCGGGACGTGATCGACAAGAAGGCCCGCCTCATCGTGCGGCCTGAAGGCGCCGGTGCACAGCAGCTTCTTCTCGCTCTACTCAGGCGCGAGGGCGCGACGCTCCAGGATGTCACCGTCACCATGGAGGCGCCCACCGGGCCGGACATCGCCCAGGCGATACGGGCAGGACACGGCGATTGCGGGGTCGCGACGCGGGCCGTGGCGACCGCCGCCGGGCTCGACTTCGTCCCGATCCAGGTGGAGCGGTTCGACCTACTGATGCGTCAGCGCGATGCCTTCCGACCGGCGCTCCAGAAGCTGCTGAAGCTGCTCAGCTCGCCGCGTTTCGCACAGCGTGCGGCCGAGCTTGGGGGGCTGGACGTCTCCGAGGCCGGCAGCGTGCGTTGGGCGCCGTGAACCAGTGACTGGCCAGGTGTCTACAAACGAAAAGGCGGTGACGGAAGGCCCGCCACGGCCGAAGAGCTGGCAAAGAAGTGCTCAGCGCAGATACGGGCAGAGAACCTCGCGGCCCGACCGGGTGATGATTGTGCCGGTCTCGTAGTCGAATGACGGGAAGTCTCTCGCGCACCGGTCGAAACGATTGCGGGCCTGGGCCTCACTGATGCCCTTTGCGATGAGGGCGGTCATGATGCCGACAGCCAAGCCGGTGGCGAAAGCACCTCCACGGCTGTGACGATGGCGATGGCGATGGCGATGATGCCACCCTCTTTTCTTTACAACCTCGATCACCTTGGCGGTCTCTTTGTCAGTGGAACGCTGAACCGCTGGGGCGATCGCATTTGTCGCTGGCCGGACGGCCTCTGGTGCAGGCGTCAGCACACCTGCTGAGACGGGTTGCACGGCCATGACGCCGCACATCAGTGTTGCCACAAAAGTCTTTCTCATCGGCATACGTCCTTCAATCGCTGGGAGCGGAGGGCTCACACTGCCCCTAATGGAGTAATCCGGCACAGGAATGGCAACATCGTGAATGCCCCCGCAATTGCCCAGCTATTCAAAGTCAAACTCCCCCAGATGAACCTGGGCTATCACACCAATTGTTTCCAGTTCACTTAGGAATAGCTTCAGAATTGCAAAGGGCGGTATCATTCCGACAACAGTAAATTTGTGCGATCGTCGGTCGCACCACTGGAGCAGTTCATCCGATTGTCAGGGTTCGCCGAGATTTGACTGCGGGTGTGCAGCACATCGGCTGATCGTCGGATCAGCACATTGCTCCAGGGGTTCAGTTTCAGGAGGCAGCCCGCGATAGGGCACTCCGCACCGTTCTGCCCCAGGGCCAAGGTGTGGGGTCGGACGATCTCGGCAGCTTACCAGGAGGTTTAGGAGCCGTCGGGGGCACCGGCGCTGTAGCGTTTGTCCACGCGCGCCGCCCAGCGGAAGAAGGCGTGGCGGAGGACGTCGATATCCTCTTCCAAAGTGGCGGCAGCCTCACTGCCTTTTACCTCGCCGGACCGTAATCGCCGCCGAAGCTCCGCGTGCTGGCGCATCATGTCGTCCCACTCGCGCTGGAGCTGGTCGCTAACGAATCTTTGCTGCTCCAAGGTCTTGCGCACCTCCCCGATATGCGCTTCCAGCTCATCGAGCCGTTGGGCCAGGTCGCTTCTCAAATCGTCCATTGGATTTGCTCCCAACTGATCGCAGGTGGCACCCCGCCACGTACGAACAACGCCCAGGCCCCCTCGATGGCTTCACCGGTACGAGCAAGAGTTCATCTCATGCTGAAACCGTCCCGACCGGAGGAGCTTGCGCATCCAGCCACGATCGGATCACGTAGGCTCCGACAAAGGAGCTCTCCGATTGATCACTCTTGACGACATCCGCGCCGCCCGGGACCGGATCGCGCCCCGCGTTCGGCCCACGCCCATTCTGCGGCTTTCAGGCCTAAAGCAGCCACTGCCTTGGGAAAGAGTGACGCTGAAGCTGGAATGCCTCCAGGTCACTGGCTCATTCAAGGCGCGCGGAGCCATGAACCGGGTGCTCGGCGCAAAGGCCGAGGAGGTCCGGGCGGGCCTCGTTACTGCGTCCGGCGGCAATCACGGGCTGGCTGTCGCCCGGACAGCTCATGTCGCAGGCGTGCCTGCCACGGTATTCCTGCCGTCCAATGTGTCCCCCTCCAAAGTGGAGAAGCTGAAGGCCTGGGGCGCGCGGATCGAGATCCACGGTGAGGTGTTCGACGAGGCGAACGAGGCGGCGTTGGACTTCGCCCGCCGATCAGGTGCTCTCTACATCCATCCCTATGCCGACCCTTTCGTCGTCGCCGGACAGGGCACGGTGGGTCTCGACATTCTCGACGATCTACCGGACCTTGACGCCGTCCTCGTCGCGATCGGCGGCGGGGGACTGATCGCAGGTGTGGCAACCGCAATCAAGGCATTGCGGCCATCTGTACGCGTCATCGGCATCGAGCCCGAGGGAGCGCCGACGCTCCATGCGAGTCTTGCCGCTGGTCACGTCGTCACGCTGCCCGAGATCACGACATCGGTGGCGACGATCGCCGCCCGGCGCACCGATGAGTGCATCCTCGCAATCGCCCAGCGCGACGTCAGCGAGGTCGTCCTTGTGAGCGACGAGGAAATGCGCGAGGCCGCCCGCTGGCTTTGGTTCGAGGCCGGCATTTCGGCAGACCTTTCGGGCGCCGCCGCAATCGCAGCTCTTCGCTCTGGCCGGCTCGACTTGCCGCCCGACGCCAGCATCTGCGCCCTCATCTGTGGAGCTGGGCCGGAGGGCATAACCTGAGCCGCTGCGACCGCCGGGCTATTCGCCGCGGAAAAGACCTTTTCGGCCTTCGACCACAAGTACAGTGACGAGCGCCGACAGTCCGAGCACAGCAAAGCCGATGGCAAGCGGCCGGATGGTCCCGTCGAAGCACGCCCCGATAGCCCAGCCCAGGACCGCACCCGCACCAGTCATGTAGGATCCGATGAAGGAAGAAGCCGTCCCAGCCACCGCCCCCATCGGTTGCATCGCAATGGCGTTGAAGTTCGGCACGATGACGCCAAACGAGAAAAACAGGCTGGCAACCAGGACGGCGAAGACAACCAGCGGCGGCTTGAAAGGCGACAATGCGGTGAGCAGCAGCGCACTCGTACAGAAAGCCACCAACGCAGTGTGAGAGACACGGCGCATCCCGTGCCGCTGCACGAGCTGAGCGTTGGTGTAAGCGGCGATAGCCTGCACGCCGGCGACGGCGCCGAAGACGAGTGGAAAGCTCGCCCCCAGTCCGTACACCTCGACGAAAATCTGCTGCGCGCTGTTGATGTAGGCCATCAAGCAGCCGAACACGAAGCCGGTCGCGATCGAATAGCCGAGCGTCTGCCGGGAGGTGAAAATCCATCCCAGTGCGGTCACGAGCCCTACAGACGTCCGTTGGCTCCCCGACGGATGCGTTTCAGGCAGCCGGTATGCCGACCAGATGGAAGCCCCGATCCCGACAGCCAGGAGCAGATTGAAGATGAGGCTCCAGTCGCCGAGGAAGAGCAGCGCCTGCCCCATGCTTGGCGCCAGCACGGGGACGATGATGAAGATGATCATGACCAGGGAGGTCACCCGCGCCATCTCCCATCCGCTGAAGAGATCACGGATGACAGCTATCGAGATCACACGCGCCGACGCAGCTCCGAATCCCTGCACGGACCGCGCGAGAAACAGGTAGGCGAAATCCTCGACGGTGACGGCTGCAAGCGACCCAGCAACATAAATGGCGAGACCCGTCAGCAACATGGATTTGCGCCCGAAGCGATCCGACAACGGCCCGAAGATGAGCTGGCCCGCGGCAAGGCCGACCATGTAGCTCGTCACGACCAGCTGACGATCGTTCTCGTTCGCGAGAGCGAAGAATTCGCCGATCTGCGGCAAGGCAGGGAGCATGATGTCGATGGAAAGCGCGGTGAGCGCCATGAGCAACGCCATGAGCGCCACGAACTCGCCGAAAGGGATCTGGAGCGCGCGGCCACCACTTCTGGGATGATGCTGCGGATCTGGTCTCGAGCCGGTATCGTTCATGCCACCTCTGCTTCCCCGATCACCGGCTGCCGTGCCAGTCCGGGTTGAGCCAAGACTCGTGAGCCCTTGAAGGGGCCAGTGCCAATTTGCGATCAAAGCTACTCCAGCGCCCGACCTCGGGCCGCGTGACCCATGGTCATAGATCAAGCCAGTCAGGGCGAGCTGAAACGCTTGCAGAAAAGCAGCAGCCTGGTGGCACCTCTTATGCACTATCGTCGGATTTGACCTGATCCTGGCGACGAGCTCTGTTCAGCTCGACACCTTGCCCTTTGAACTCAGCCGTCGCAAACACAAGCTCTCATCGATGTATCTCTCGCAGCCGCGATCTGATGCCCCTTACCCAATGGCTTCTGCTCATCCTCCTCTCACTGCTGTGGGGAGGATCGTACCTGTTCCACGGCCTGTCCGTGCATGAGCTGCCGGCGCCAACACTGGTGCTGTGGCGAGCTGGACTGGCAGCCCTCGCCCTTATTCCGGTCGTTTATGCTTCCGGGCTTCGGCTTCCTTCCAGTCTGCGGGCTTGGTCACCGTTCATGGTGATGGCGCTGATAAACAATGTCCTCCCGTTCCTGATGATCGCCCGCGGCCAGCGAGAGATTGCAAGCGGCCTCGCGTCCGTTCTGGGCGCTACGGCACCGCTGTTTGCGGTCATCTTCGCGCGCCTGTTTCCGGGTGGTGAGAAGCCGACAGCGGATCGTCTCGCAGGCGTGATCGTCGGCGTGTTGGGAGTCGCTGTCCTCGTCGGGCCCGAGGCGCTCATCGGTAACACGACCAGCCTTCTCGGAATGACGCTGATGTTGGGGGCTTCGGCTTTTTACGGGATGGCGGCTCAATGGGGGCGCCGATTCAGAGGCACGCCCCCTCTGGTGACATCCGCTATGCAGCTGACCTGCTCCACGATCATCATGCTGCCTCTGGCCTTGATCATCGATCGGCCCTGGCAGCTTCCTCCTCCGAGCACTTCGGCGATCGCTGCCGTCGTAGCATTAGCGGTCCTGTCCACCGCTTTCGCCTACATTGTCTATTTCCGCCTCCTGGCTTTCTCCGGCCCGGTCAACACCACGCTTGTTGCACTGCTCATACCAGTGAGCGCCATCACATTCGGGATTGTCTTTCTCAATGAGACACTTCTGCCGCGGCACATCGCCGGCGCATTGATCATCGGCCTTGCGCTGATCATTCTCGATGGACGGGTGTTGGTGCGTCTCAAGAAACGCGCAATCCGGCAGGTCTAGCTGTTCGCAGCTTCCCGAAGATCGGTCAGGAACTGGTCTACCGTTTCCGGCTCCGTGTCCCAGGCGCACATCAGGCGGCAGCCCGTTTCTCCCAAGAAGGTGTAAAAATGCCAGCCCTTTTCTCTGAGCGCGCGCTGTAGCTCCGGCGGGATATCCGCGAAAACCGCATTGGCTTCGACGGGCGCGATCAGCGCGACGCCGGCGATATTCTTAAGGCCAGCGGCAAGGCGATCCGCCATCGCATTCGCGTGCCGCGCATTCTCAAGCCACACGTCGCCATCCAGCAGCCCCAGCCACGCCGCCGAAACCAACCGCATTTTGGAGTTGAGCTGCCCAGCTTGCTTGATGCGCCATTGGAACTCATGCGACAGCGTGCGGTCGAAAAAAACGATGCACTCGCCGACAGCCAATCCGTTCTTGACCCCGCCGAAGCAAAGCACGTCCACACCAGCCCGCCAGGAGATGTCTGCCGGCTTGCACCCGAGCCGCGCCACTGCATTGGCGAAGCGGGCGCCATCCATGTGCACCTTGAGGCCGTGCCGCTTCGCGACGTCGGTGAGCGCGCGAAGCTCCTCGGGCTTATAAACCGTCCCGAGCTCAGTTGCCTGAGTGAGCGATAAGACTGCCGGCTTGACGTGATGAGGCCCAGAATAGCGGGTTGCCAGCGCCTCCACTGCCTCCGGCGTCAGCTTCGCGAGAGGCGTATCGGCCGTCATCAGCTTGGCGCCGCCGCTGAAGAATTCCGGCGCACCGGCCTCGTCCGTCTCAATGTGTGAGAACGCGTGCGCGATAATGGCATTGAAGGGCTGGCAAAGTTGAGCCAGCGACAGCGCATTCGCGGCCGTGCCGTTGAATACGAAAAACACCTCGCAGTCCGCCTCGAACAGGGCAGCGATCCGCTCCCGCGCCTCCTGCGTCCGGGCGTCATCGCCGTATCCGGTGGCGTGGCCAGCGTTGGCCTCGAGGACACGCGCCAGTGCCTGCGGGCAGATCCCTGCGTTGTTATCTGATGCAAACTGCTGGCGCATGAGCTAACGCAACCAATTGTTGACTGATGAAGTTACGGCGCGCATCCGGCGGCGCCTTCAGCATTGATCTTGCCGTGACTGAAGGCAAGCCTCATCGGTCCGCAGACAGGGCCCAGGATATACGTGCTTGCGAATGTAGTGATACACAGTGGTGCGGCAATGCCCTTCCCCGGCAGAGAAAGGTTTGCGCCATGATGGACATGGCGATGGTCAGGACCCAGCCGCGGGTCATGCGGGCGCTGGCGTGGATGGGACTCGCGCTGGTCTCGTTCAGCACTGTCGCAATCGCCGGGCGCGAAGCTGCGCGTGGAGCCACCACGCTCGAAATGATGTTCTATCGCTGCCTCATCTCGCTGGTGATCGTACTGGCGCTTGTGTTGATGGGGCCGGGGCTGAGAGCGATGCGCACGACGCGCCTGACGCTGCATTCCGTTCGCGGCCTGGTTCACTTCATCGCGCAGTACAGCTGGTTAGGCGCCTTGACCATGATCCCGCTGGCCCAGCTTTTCGCGCTTGAGTTCACTGCGCCGATCTGGGTGGCTTTGCTGGCTCCGTTGTTGCTTGGCGAGCGGATGACCATGATCCGCCTTGCTGCAGCCGTGATCGGTTTCGTCGGGGTGATCATCGTCGCTCAGCCCGGCGCCGTCGAGTTCAACACAGGTGTCGGCTTGGGGCTTCTGTCTGCAATCGGCTTTGCCCTGTCGATGCTGGCAACGAAAGCGCTGAGCCGCAGCGAAAGTCCGATTCGCATTTTGTTTTACATGTTTCTGGTCCAGACGGTGCTGGCGCTGTTCCTGCTCTTTGGCGAGGTCCGTTTGCCCGACATCGTCACGATGGGTTGGATCAGCGTTCTAGCGGTGACAGGCCTCTCGGCCCACTATGCCCTGGTGCGGGCTTTCGCTTTGGCCGATGCGATCTTGGTCGCGCCCATGGATTTCTTGCGGCTGCCATTGATCGCAGTCGTTGGCGCGGTGATCTATGCCGAGCCGCTCGACCCCATTGTTTTGTTCGGTGGTCTCGTTGTGATCGTGGGGAATTTGCTCAATCTATGGGGTGAGCGCCGCGCCGCTCGAAGCTGAGCGCAGCTCGACCAAACGCCGGAGGACACGGGTTCTGGTCTCCACCGCTTGACAGGGCCGAGACGTACTTCACGGTTCCGACTTACGAGGGATGCCGATACGCCGGCCGGCGCGTTCAGGCGGAGGGAGATGCGCGGTCGACTGCCGGAGTGCATCGAGCTTCTGGAAGATTTCAGGCGGCCACGGCGCAGCTCGGCGCTCCTTTAGATCAACGTGCAAGAACATCCATTCGGATGTTGCTGCCAGCCAATCCTCCGTCGCATGCCGCATCTCGCAAAAGGCGTGCATGCGCTTTTCATCGAGGTCGAGCACACGCACGTTGACCCGAACAGTGTCCGTGCGGAAAACCTCGCGCAGGTAGCAGATGTGCGCCTCGACGGTCATGAAGGTGCAGCCCTTCTCCCGGACATAGCTTGGCCCAAGGCCGGTCGGCAGCAACACCTCGTCGAAAGCGCGATCGAAAATGACGTTGTAGTAGGCCATGTTGAGATGGCCGTTGTAATCGATCCATGCCGGATCGATCGCGAAGGGAGACGAGATCAGTGGCCCTGTCAGCGATGCACTCATGCTGTCCCCCTAGACTCTTCAACCGAGCGTGTCCTCCCGCGTCGTTGCGGTCGAGCGAATTCCAAAAAAGGGAAGCCGTGATGATCAAGCCCTGCGTGGGAAGTAGCGGCGATAGAGGGCGATCGTTGCCGGCAGGATAAAGAGCTGCGCGATCAGCGATGCGAAAAGGCACATCGCGGTCAGCCGCCCGAAAAGCCGCAAAGATGGCAAGTGCGAAAGGATCGTTACCCCAAGCCCTAGCGCCAGAACGATGGTCGTCAGAATGATCACAGGCCCGATGTGATGCATCGTGGCGATCAACGCCGCCGTCGCATTGCCTGGGCCTGGCGCGAGCCGGGTTTCCTCGATCCGGAAACGATTGAGGAAGTGTATCGTCGAGTCGATCGCGAGCGCGAACGCCACCGTGATCGCGATGATGGACGCGAACTGCAGCCCTTCTCCCGTGAACCAGAGCAACGCACCGGTGGCAAAGATCGGAAAAAGCGAGGGCAGAATGCTCGTCACGCTGGACAGAATCGAGCGCAGCGCGATGCCCAGGAAAATGAAAATGACGAACATGTCGCCGACGAGCCCGATGTTCAGCTCGCGGATGAGCGTGGCGGAGTTCCGCGCCGCGATGGCGGGCAAGCCCGTTACGGAAATCTCATAATCCCGGAACTCCTGGCGCACGGGCTCCAGTGCTCGGTCGATCTTCTGCACGACCGGCAGGATTTCGCTCGCGTCCACGTCTGGCAGCCGGCCTGTTACGAGCACCGCCTTCTCGTCCTTGTCGATGAACCTGCGGACGAGGTGCTCGGGCAGGACCTGGATATAAGCCTTGACGGTCTCGATGCGGTTGTCGCCGGCTTCGGCGAGCCAGCGGCGCAGGCTGTCGACCGACCAGACGTTGCCGAGCCCCGCTTCTTTCTCCAGCACGGCGTGGGCGCGAGCGATGACCTCGAACGTCCTCGGGTCGTAGAGCGATTGCCCGCTGTTCCACTCGATCATGACGTGGACCGGGTTGGCGCCCGTCAGCTTTTCATCGAGACGGCCGGTGGCCGCGAGCGCATGCTCTTTGTCCGGCACCTGATCGGCGAGCCTGTAGTGCGGCTCAAGCTGCACGTAGGCGATGCCGGTGAGCACGACGGCGATCAGCCCCGCGAGGAAAAAGGGGACGGGCCGGTGGGCCACCCGGTGGATGATCCAATCCGACAGGCGGGTGAGGAACCCGACCCCGTCCCTCTGCTGTTCTGCAGGTAAGGACACCGGCGCCTTTTCGCGGCGAATGAGCAGCGCGGCCAGCGTGGGCACGACGACCGCCACGGCAATGTAGGACGTGCAGACCGCCAGCAGCGCCGCCTTGCCGAACGTACGGATCAGCGCCGACTCCGCCCAGGCGAACGAGATCAGCGCAAGGCACGCATTCATCGCCGTGAGCAAGCACGCCGGGGCCACGTCGAGCACGGCATTCCGTGCGGCGGTTAACCGGTCGACGCCCGCCACGATATCCCGGCGGATCGAGAACACCAGGTGCATCGAGTCGGAAAAGCCCGAGACCAGGATCAGCGGCGTCAGCACGTTGATGAACAGGTTCAGGCGGAAGTCGAGCCCGCCGACGACGCCCAATGTCCACAAAATCGCAATCGTCGGCCCGAGCACCGCGATCAGCGTCAACGACAGCCGGCGGAAGAACAGGTACGCGATCAGAGTACCGACCAGGAATCCCAGCCCGTTGTAGATAAGCCGGTCGCGCTCGACTGCATTGCGAATCTCGAGCTGCATCACCGGCGCCCCGGTGAGCTTCACCGTGAGGCCCGATCCCTCGAGGGCCCGTTCTGCCGTTTCGCGTATTTCGCCGATGACGGCCTTTGCCCCCTTCTCCTCTACAACCTCCCGGTTGAGAGACATGACGATCAGCGCCAGCTGGCCGTCATCGGAAAGGAACTTGCCCGCCACAATGTCATTCGTGCGCAGTGCCTCGATGATCGCGTCGTACTCAGGGCCTTCGGGCAGCTCGTCAGGGACAATCGGGGGTGCGTAGCCAGTCGCGTCCGGCTTGCCGCGCGCCGACAGCATGGACACGAGACCTTCGACGCCATCGGTCAGCTGCAGGTCGATGACCGCATCGGCGAACGCCTGGAGCTGCGGCCTCTCCAGCAGGTTCGGTCCCTCGACGACAGCGAGGACGTCATACTCGCTGGAGGGGAAGCGCCGGTCGATCTCCTCGTACTGGCGGAACTCTGGCGTATCAGTGCGGAACAGCTCCGAGAGCGAGTCGTCCACCTTGAGCCGCATCACGCCTAGCACGGCCAGTGCGCTCAGCAGCACAATGACGACCGCTGACAAAAGGGGCGCCTTCAGCGCAACCAGCCCGAGCCGATCGATGCCGAAGCTCAGCGCGAACGAGCGTTGCGGAACGGCCTGCTCCGGCATGCGTGATCCCACCCCTTCCGCAGGGCGTGGCTCGGAGACGTGTTCGTTCATGGCGTAGCCAAAAGCCCCGACTCGAAAGAGGCTCCTGTAGGGATGCTTGCCACCCGTGCTGTTCCAGGGCAAGTCTCGCGGACGAAATCGAGGTGAAGTATCGCCGAGGTTGTAGCGAGCTTAGGGGTTAATCCCGAGCGAGGCTTGCCAGGATATCCCTACCTGTTGCCGAACTGTGACATGTTCGAGGCAACATGTGCATCGGGGACGTCGTGAAGCACCGCGGTCGCGATCCTCGCAGGATGCTGTGCGTGTCTAGCCCCGTCACACCGACTTCAACTTGGATCCGCGCCCGTCACCCTCTCGACGCGCCGGTTCCCCGTCGCGTATACGAACTTGCGAATATAGGCGTGTTGCCTGTTCTGCTCTCCCGGAGACTTGGATGGCCGACAAGACGCTCGACGTGAAAGGATTGAACTGCCCAATTCCCATCATGAAGGTGAAGAAGGCCATCAACGAGGTTCCGAAAGGCGGAACGCTCGAGGTGCTGGCCACCGATCCCGGCTCCGTCGCCGATTTCGAGGCATTCTGCAAATCCACGGGCAACGAGCTGATCGAGCATTCCGAGGAGGGCGGCGTTTATCGCTTCCTGATCCGCCGCACGTGACGCGACCTCGGGCAACCGATACGTTTGTTCCTCTCATGTGACCGGAGGAACAGAGATGGCAGACATGCGCTACCGGGTTCTCGGCCGATCCGGCGTCAGAGTTAGCGAGCTGTGCCTCGGCACCATGAATTTCGGCGGTCCAACGGATGAGGCCGAGGCAAAGCGCATTATCGACGACGCATTGGAGCACGGCGTCAACTTCATTGACACGGCGAACGTGTACACGGACGGCCGCTCCGAAGAGATTGTGGGTCGGGCGCTGGAAGGCCGCCGGCACAAGGTGATCCTTGCAACCAAGGTGGCGCAGCCCGTTGGCGACAAGGGCGTCAATGATCGCGGCCTGTCGCGCATCCACGTCATGCGCGCCGTCGAGGAAAGCCTCCGGCGGCTCAGGACGGATTATATCGACCTCTACTATACCCACCGCGTCGACCCGCTAACGCCGTGGGAAGAGGTGGTGCGCACCTTCGGCGACCTGATTCGTCAGGGTAAGATCCGGCATTGGGCGCTCTCCAACGTGCGCGGTTGGCACATTGCGCACGTCTGCCATATCTGCCGCGCGCTCGGCGAGCCCGAGCCGGTAGCCCTGCAACCCTACTACAACCTCTTGAACCGCCAGCCCGAGGTGGAGGTGCTCCCCGCCGCGCGCGCGTTTGGGCTCGGCGTCGTTCCCTACAGTCCCATCGCCCGCGGTGTCCTGACCGGCAAGTACCGGCTCAATGTGACCCCCGAGGCCGACAGCCGCGCCGGCCGTCAGGACAAGCGCATGATGGAGACGGAGTGGCGGCCCGAGTCGCTCCGCATAGCAGAGGAGCTGAAATCCTACGCAGAGAAGCGCGGCACAACGCTGATCGCTTTCGCTGTCGCCTGGGTGCTGAACAATCAGGCGGTCGCCTCCGTTATCGCCGGGCCGCGCACGCTGGAGCAATGGAAGCCTTATCTCGCTGCCCTCGACGTCTCGTGGACGGCAAAGGACGAGGCGATTGTCGATCGCTACGTCGTGACGGGACATCCCTCGACGCCTGGATACAATGATCCCGCTTACCCGATCGAGGGGCGTTTTTCGGCGGTGAAGTAAAGGCAGCGTCTTGTGAGGTTTGCTCCAGGAGCCCGAAGCGGCGCTTGCCGGAGGGGAAAACCTCTTTCGCGCGCCGCATAGTGGTCGTTCGACGCGTTCAGAATAGAACAGCTGGTTGGTTGCCTTCCGCGTCCCGGCACTGGAACTCGGCCGCGGCGAACCGCATTCGCCAGTGACTGTCATTTCGGCAGAAGGAACCGTTCTCATTTGACCAGGGAGGGCACACCCATGACGTTCTTGACCCGTGATCCGCATGGTTGTGCCGTGAAACTCCTGGCCACCATTTTGCTCCTGGCGGGGATTTCTTTGGCAGCTGTTCCAAGTCTCGCAGATCCAGCGCGGGCGCCCGGCAGCCGCCTCGTGCTCGACCTGCCCCACGGGTTTGCGGCTTCGCCGACGTTTTCCGGGTTCGTCCACCTGCCGTCCAAGGCGACCATTATTCTGCTTGAGGTGCCAGCGTCCGCGTACCCGGACATGGCGCGGGGCCTTTCCGCAGAGACGCTTTCTAGCCAGGGCATAACCAACGTTCGGACCGGCACGCTCAATCGCGAGGGAGAGCACATCTACGTCACTGCTGAACAAGCGACGCCCGCGGGTCCATTCGCGAAGAAAATTCTTCTGTTCCGGGAAGGCCCCGTTACGGCACTCCTCAGCGCCAGCCTTCCGAAAAGCGCCATTGAAAGCGGCACCATTTCAGCCGAGGAGGTGGAACGCGCCCTTGCATCAGCGCGGCTTGCGCCGGGTGCGGGCGAGAAGCCCTTTTCACTGAGCTATACCGGCCCCTTCCGGGACACGGGGGCATTCATCGGCCAATCGCACTTCTATGCCATCGTCGATCCGCCGGGAATTCAGCGGCAGCCATCCTCCACTCCCCCTAGCCTGATCGTTGCTGCCGCGCTTGATGGTCCGCAGATCGACGACCTCGAAGCCACGGGCCGCGCCGGCATCGCGGAGCTGACAGGAGGACAGGAGCCGGCAAACGTTGAGAGCCAGCGATTCGACGTTGCAGGCCTCGAGGGCGTCGAGCATGTCGCCCCGCCCAAGGGGAGCGGCGAAGCGTCCGATGCCGGCATCTACCAAGTCATCTTGAAAGGCCGCGATGGAGGCTATTACCGGATTGTCGGGAAGGCCCCAGCGCCGGAGTGGCCGACCCTTCTGCCGGAGTTCCGCAAGATCGCCCAGAGCTTCGCGCCACAGCCTTGAAAGCTTGACATCACCTGGGGCGGTCTCACATAAGGCTCCTTGAACCTTCGTTGCGGGCGGTTAGCTCAGCGGGAGAGCACACGCTTCACACGCGTGGGGTCGCTGGTTCGATCCCAGCACCGCCCACCATTCCCGAACACAGTGATCGAAGTCTTCACGTCGAAGCTACCGCCTCGGCGCATTTGGGCGAAGGCACCGATCTTCGAGCGAAGTGCTGCAGGCGGGGTTGATTCTTTGTGGTAAGTCAAAAAAATTGGGCGGCTGGGAAGGCCGCCCGTCAGTGCCAAAACGCCTAAGAAGATGTCCGAGTGGCCCCGGTGGTACAGGGCTGGCCGTACCAGCCGGGGCCTCGCATCAATGCCTGCACGGGTGGCATCAATGCAATCCAAGAGGTATCACACGATCGTGAGTTCACCGTGAATTCCAAGTGAACGCAGTCAAACTTCCCTTCCCGCCCCACCTGCCTGGCCGAGGATGAAAACCGGGATTCCAATCGCCAGAATGGCGATGCCCACCAGAGCGCCAATGCCCGTATAAACCACACTTGAATAAAGCAGATGCGCCGACATCAGGCAGAATAGCAGTGGCGTGACGGGATAAAGCGGAACACGGAAGCCGCTCGGGCGGTCGGATTCGCGCCAACGGAATAAGAAAAGCGATATTCCAATCAGCAGCATGAAGCTCCAGAATACGGGCGCAGTGTATTCCACCATCGTTTGAAAACCGCTGCGAGCCTGAGCACCAAGCGCGATGAGCGCCAGCGCGATGGCGACCTGCAGCAGCAATGCGTTCGCGGGAGCTCCCGTGCATTCGTTTCGTTGGCCAAACCGGGCAAACGGCCGAAAGTCATTCCCAAGAGCCAATGTGCTGCGGGCACCGGTGAAGATGGTCGCGTTGAGCGTGCTGAGCGCCGTGAAGCAGACGATGAGCGCCAAAACGCCAGCACCGACGTTGCCGAACACGGCCGCGATCGGCTCCACCATAACGGTTTCGGCCTTTCGCAGTCCCTCCAGTCCCAACAGCGACAGCAGCGCGAGATTGGTCCCGAGATAAATGGCCGTCACGGTGCCGGTCCCGAGCAGCAGCACGCGAGCCATGTTTCGAGGAGCATCGCGCACCTCGCCGGACAAATAGGCCGTTTCGTTCCAGCCACCATAGGTGAGCAGAATGAACACCATCGCCAGGCCAATCGCACCGGAGCCGGATACCGGTTCATTCGCAGTCGGTTTCGGCTCAGCCACGAACCCGCAAATCGCAATGAGACCCAGAGCAGCTACTGTGATTGCCGTAAGGGCAACCTGGGTGCTCCCGCTGATCGGGGTACCGCGGAGCTGAAGCAAGGTGAGGACGACGACAGCGACTGCGGCATGGATCGCCGGGCCGTGTTCACCGAGTGGCAGCAGGACCGCCGCATAATCACCGTAGACGAACGCCACGGCCGCAATAGCACCGGTTTGAATTACCGTCATGCGGCCCCAGCCGAATAGAAATCCGAGCGCGCGGCCGTAGGCGCGGGTGAGATAATGATATTCTCCGCCAGCATGCGGATAGTTCGATCCGAGCTCCGCATAACAAAGCGCGCCAATGAGCGTCAGCAGTCCGCCAGCCGCCCAAAGCGCCAGAAAAGCAATTTCGTTCGGAACATTGGCGGCTGCGATCGGCGGAGTCTTGAAGATGCCGATGCCGACAACGGTGCCGACCAGCATCGCGCTGGCCTGGAGAACGGATAGGGTCGGCAATCCTTGCGCCGATGAATGAACCGAAGCTGCATCGGCGCTGCCCCTGCCTTCCCGTTGCGCAGCACGTTGCGAACCGAATTGCGAAGCCGGAGGCATATGGCGTGAGGACACCTTCAAGTGAGAGGCTTCGCTTGCCAGCCTTCGCCTTCGATGACTTGCTCGGCAACTCGGCCTTCGTAGCGCCTGACGTCACCGTTCTCGCCCGGCAACTCGAAGGAAATCCGGTCACCTTGGATGCGGGCGTTTTGTAGAGGAACCTGTTGGCCGTCGATATCGGCTTCGCCTTCGACATCCTGATAGCGCTGCTTGAGCGTCAGCGCGAAGCTTCTGCCAGTTTCACTGTCGCTTAGTTGCCAACGGCCTTCGACTGACGCGGGCACGACCCACATGAAAATTTTCTTGTTACCCAACTTGACTTCCTGATCTGCTCGCCAGTCGCCCATGTCCCAATCATGGGAGACGACACGTGCTCCAGGCCGCAGCTCCTTCAGGATGCGCGGGCGCAGCTTAATATTGACGGAAGGCAAGAGATAAAGCGTCAGGATCGTCGCTTGGCTGATATCCGTCTGGAACAAGTCCTCCTGACGAAACTCCACTTTGTCGGTGACACCGGCCTCATCCGCGTTCTGGCGTGCCTCGACAATGCGGCGCGGGTCGATATCAACCCCAAGCCCACGCGTTCCGAAGCGTTGGGCCGCCGTGATCGGAATGCGGCCGTCCCCGCAGCCAAGGTCGATCAGATAGTCATCTGCCGTCGGGGCGGCGAGCTCCAGCATCTTGTCCACGATAAGCCGTGGCGTGGGCACGTAGGGCACATCGAGCTTCGGCCTGTCGGACTGTGCGATTGGAGGGGCGGCGGACGCGCCTCCGGTGTTGAGGACGGGCAGGACTGTCACGAGCAGGAGGGCGAAGGAAGTTAGCAAGTGTGCTCTGCGCTTCATGCCAACCTCGCTGTGGAGCTGAATGTTGGGCAAAATTCAAGCGACAGAGAACGTCACCGCTGTGGCGGGTGTTCCTGATCTCACGCCCTTGTGTTGAGTTGTGAAAGGAAAAGCCCGAAGCGCATCAGCCCCTCCGGCCAGGGGCCGTGACCAGATTCGGAGTTGATGTGGCCGGCATTCCCCGCAGGCACGAACGCTGCACCCCAGCGCTCCGCGAACTCGCGCGCCCGATCGAAGCTGCAGTGCGGGTCGTCGGACGACGCGACGAGAACGGCGGGAAAGGGGAGCTTCTCCAGCGGCACAGGGGAGAAACCGCTATCGGTCGCGGGGAAAATATTGTCGGTCACGTCGACATCCGCCGGGGCAACCAAGTAAGCTCCAGCTACGCCAAGCTCGGCCAGCTTCGGGGCTGCATGCACCACCGCGGCGACACCCCAGCTATGGGCAACAAAGACCACTGGCCGTGTCGCCTGCCGGACCGCTTCTATGATCCTGCTGACCCAGGCGTCCCTGTTGGGCCTGCTCCAATCCTCTTGCTCGATGATGCGCGCCGTCCGCAGGCTGCGCGCCCAGCGCGACTGCCAGTGGTCCGGATCAGAGCCGATCCAGCCGGGCACCAGTAGGATGTCGACATCGGACGTTCGCATGCGGGGCTCGCTCAGCTCTCTCCAAAGACCCGCTTGAAAATGGTGTCGACGTGCTTGGTGTGGTAGCCGAGGTCGAACAGGTTTTCGAGCTCCTCCCGCGACAGCTTGGCGCTGACCTCCGGGTCGGCAGCCAGCAAGCTCAGGAAATCCCCCTCCCCGCGCCACACCCGCATGGCGTTGCGCTGCACGAGGCCATAGGCGTCCTCGCGCGACACACCGGCCTGCGTCAGTGCCAGAAGAACACGCTGCGAGTGGACAAGCCCGCCGAGCCGGTCGAGGTTCCTCTTCATGTTTTCCGGGTAGACGACGAGGTTCTCGATCACCCCGGCTAGCCGGTTCAGGGCAAAGTCGAGGGTCACGGTCGCGTCAGGCCCGATCATCCGCTCGACGGACGAATGGGAGATGTCCCGCTCATGCCAGAGCGCCACGTTTTCCATTGCGGGAAGCGCATAAGCGCGGACCATCCGGGCAAGCCCGGTCAAGTTCTCTGACAATACCGGATTGCGCTTGTGCGGCATGGCAGACGAGCCTTTTTGGCCCTCCGAGAAGAACTCCTCGGCTTCCAGCACCTCGGTGCGTTGCAGGTGCCGGATTTCGGTGGCCAGCCGCTCGATGGAGGACGCGATCACAGCCAGCGTCGCGAAGTACATGGCATGGCGATCGCGCGGAATGACCTGGGTCGACACGGGCTCAGGCCTCAGGCCGAGTTGCTTCGCCACGTATTCTTCAACTCGCGGATCGACATTGGCGAAGGTGCCGACAGCGCCTGAAATGGCACATGTCGCTACCTCAGCCCGCGCATTCTCCAACCGCTGACGCGCGCGTGAGAATTCCGCGTAGGCGTAAGCCAGCTTCAAGCCGAAGGTCGTCGGCTCAGCGTGAATGCCATGGCTACGTCCGATGGTCACGGTGTTCTTGTGCTCGAAGGCCCGCCTTTTCAGCGCCGCGAGCACGCGGTCGAGGTCGGCCAGCAAAATGTCCGCAGCGCGCACGAGCTGCACGTTGAAGCACGTGTCGAGCACATCGGAGGACGTCATGCCCTGGTGGACAAAGCGCGCCTCCGGCCCCACATGTTCTGCGAGGTGAGTGAGAAACGCGATCACATCGTGCTTCGTGACTCGCTCGATTTCGTCGATGCGGGCCACGTCGAATTTGGCGGAAGAGCCTTTCTCCCAAATGGCGTCAGCCGCCTCCTTGGGGATGATCCCCAGGTCGGCCATGGCGCGTGCCGCGTGGGCCTCGATCTCGAACCAGATGCGGAAACGCGTTTCAGGATCCCAGATGCGGGCCATCTCCGGGCGGCTATAGCGGGGAATCATGCGGCTCAACCTCCTATTGACAGGCGCTGGCCTAGCAGACGACACCCTGGGCATCAATGCAGCCCAACGCGCATTGCATTTGAAAACTGCCGGTTAACTAACCCATGACCTCCGATGTTCTCGTCCTAGGCGCCGGCATGGTCGGCGTATCGGCGGCCTTGCACTTGCAAAAACGTGGTCGCTCCGTCGTTCTCGTCGACCGCCGTGGTGCAGCCGAAGAGACCTCTTACGGCAACGCCGGCCTGATCCAGCGCGAAGCGATCGTTCCGTACGGCTTCCCGCGCGAGTTCAGCAAGCTCTGGCGGTATGCGCTCAACATGCTGCCCGAGGCGCACCATCAATGGAGCTCGCTGCCCTGGAACGCCGTCTGGCTGTTCAAGTATTGGTGGCATTCGAGGCCGGAGCGACTCGCTGCTTCAGCTCGCGCTGCCTTCCCGCTCGTCGAACGCTGCATCGTCGAGCACCGCGCCCTGATGGAGGAAGCCGGCATCGCGGATATGATCCGCGAGACGGGCTATCTGAAGCTGTTCCGCACCAATGAGCGGTACGATCAATATTTGCGAGAACAGGAGGAGGTGCGGCGCGAATTCGGCGTCAACTTCGAACAACTCGATCCTGCCGCTCTGCGCAAGCGCGAACCCTACCTCACTGGCAACTTCGTCGGTGGCTTACTGATGCTCGACCCGGTCAGCGTGACCGATCCCAGCGCTGTCGGGAAGACTTATGCCAAGCTTTTCGTTCAACGCGGCGGCAAATTCATTACCGCTGATGCTCGCACGCTCGAGCCAACCACGGAAGGCTGGCAAGTGCACACGGTCGACGGGCCGGTCAAGGCGCGCGAGGCCGTGATTGCGCTCGGCCCTTGGTCGGATGACGTGTTGAAGCCGCTTGGCATCCGCGTTCCGCTCTGGGTTAAGCGGGGATACCACGTCCACTTCCGCCCGCGCGGAGATGCCGTGCTCAACGGGCCGATCTTCGACATCGAGAATGGCTTCGTGCTGGCGCCAATGACTCGGGGCATTCGCCTGACCACCGGTGCCGAGTTCGCGCATCGTGATGCGCCGAAAACGCCCGTGCAGCTCGAGAAGCTCGAGCCGATCGCCCGTGCGACTTTCCCCCTGGGCGAGCGGGTTGAGAACAAGCCTTGGATGGGCTCCCGGCCCTGCCTGCCGGATATGCTTCCGATGATCGGACCTATCCCGGGCCATCGGGGTCTGTGGGCCGACTTCGGCCATCACCATCTCGGCTTCACGCTTGGCCCCGCGACGGGACGCTTGCTGGCCGAGATGATGACAGGCGAGCCCACGTTCACCGATCCGTGGCCGTACAGGGTGGATCGCTTCCGGTAAGACCGGCACTCTAAGCCGCTTGACGAACCCATAACCAATTGGTTATGAGTCATTCATAACCGAAAAGTTATGGGTTATTCATGCACGCTGAGCCGGATCATCTTTTCGCTGCCCTCGCCGATCCCACCAGACGCAGGCTATTCGAACGGCTGAGCCGCGAGGGCGAGCGATCCGTCCGTGCTCTTACTGCCGGCACCACCATTTCGCAGCCGGCTGTTTCTAAGCATCTGAACGTGTTGAAGCAGGCTGGCCTCGTACGCGATCGACGCGTCGGCCGGGAAACGCGCTACAGCGCCCATCCGAAAGCCTTGCGGCCGATCGTGGACTGGCTCGGCGTCTACGCTGCTTTCTGGAGCCAGAAGCTCGACAAGCTCGAAGACCTGCTCGACCGCATGGATCAGTAAAGGGAGGATCCCATGAGCAAGTGCGAAGCCACGCGCTCGCTCGTCTTCGAGCGGCAGATGAAGCATCCGCCCGAAAAGGTCTGGCGCGCGCTAACGGAGAGCCATTTGATCGCGGAATGGCTGATGGAAAACGACTTTGTTCCCAAAGTCGGCCATCGCTTCACCATGCGCGCCGTGCCCCTCCCAGGGTGGTCCGGCCTCGTCAATTGCGAGGTGCTCACCGTCGAGCCGCCACATCGGCTGAGCTATCGCTGGGGCGATGGCACGGAATCCGACAGCGGCCTCGTTACAATTGTGACCTGGACGCTTACGCCGCGAGATGGCGGAACGCTTGTCCGCATGGAGCAATCCGGTTTCCGGGCACCAGACGAGCTCGCTTTCAAGCGCATGGGCAAAGGCTGGCCGCGTGTGCTCGAAATGCTCGATGACGTCGCCGGCCGCACGAATTGATCGAGTCGGAGGATTCGCATGCCGCTCGCCCGCATCGCCATCGTGTATCACAGCGGCTGGGGTCACACGGCTCGGCTGGCTCAAGCTGTCACCGACGGAGTCGAGGAGGTCGAAGGCGCGGAAGCGCTGTTGATGACCGTCGAAGAAGCTCAGACCCGATGGGATGATCTGGCTTCAGCAGACGCGATTATCTTCGGCTCGCCGACCTACATGGGCAACGTCTCTGCGGCGTTCAAAGCTTTCCAAGAAGCAACCTCGAAAGCCGTCATGGCAAAGGGATTTGCCTGGAAGAACAAGATTGCTGCCGGCTTCACAAATTCAGGCGCCCGGTCCGGAGACAAACTCGCGACGCTGGTGCAAATCGCGCTTTTCGCGGCTCAACACGGCATGCACTGGGTCAATCTCGATTTACCGCCCGCCAACAATTCCACGAAAGGATCGGAGGAAGACCTGAATCGGCTGGGCTTTTGGCTAGGTGCTGCCGCCCAGTCGAACACAGATCAAGGCCCGGATCTCGCACCGCCGGAATCCGATCTGCTCACGGCTCGGCATCTCGGACGACGCGTGGCGCAAGTCACGCTGCAGTTCGTTCGTGGACGTATGGTTGAAGAAAACGCTCCGATTGCCGCGGCGCGCTGAAGCTAAGCGCGCTGCAAATCTCTTTGCAGGATCGGCCGCGCCGGATCAGGAACACAACGAGAATTCGGCCCATCCCACATTCCGCCGGAGTCGAGGCAGCGCTGAACCTCGCGTTGGCGCATTTGCTGCCAGACCAGTAACGCAACCAAAAGCGCCGTCACGGCAATCACAACAGCCCAGCGGGCGCGTGTCACGGATAAAGATCCCTGTAAGCCGGCGGCCCAGCCCATGCCTCGCTCGGCACAGCGGCTTCGTACACGCCACGGGCGATGGCGCGGGCCAGGCAATCGGCCGCGGCTTGGCCGATTTCAGTGAGTTCGACCGTCCGATTGCTGAGAGGCTTGTCCTGCATTGAAACGGCGATCACTGTGTCGCCGTCCATTGGCGCGTGGGCCGGGCGGATAGCTCGGGCAAGTCCATCGTTGGCCATGATCGCAAGCCGCTTCGTTTCTGCCTTGGTCAGCTGAGCATCGGTCGCGACGAGGGCAACCGTTGTCGAGCGTAGAGAGGCCCCTTTTATCCTGAGTTTTTGGGCCTCCGCCGGCACGCGAGGCGGCAAGCCGTGCCCCCCAAACTCGCGGCCGATTTCGTGTGCGCCGGCCCAGAAGTGGGGCCCGTCGCCAATGGTCACCGAGCCAACGGCATTCACGACAGCGAGGGCGCCGACGATGAATCCGGAAGGCGTCACCACGCTCGCGGAGCCGAGGCCACCCTTGAAGTTGACGGTGCTTGCGCCGTATCCGCCACCCACCGTGCCCAGCGGGAAATCGTCGGCCGTAGCTTTTTCCGCCGCTTGCCAGCCGAGCTCCCAGTACGGCGGCATACGCCCCCAGTTCTTATCTCCCCCGTTGAGAAGGTCGAATATGATCGCCTGTGATGCGATGGGGACGTTTGTGGTGCCAATACGCACGCCGCGTCCCTCCTGGCGCAGGAACGAGACGACGCCGCCCGCCGCATCCAAGCCGAAAAGCGAGCCGCCCGAAAGCACGACGGCATCCAGGCTTTGGATCGTCATTTCCGGCTCGAGCAGCGTCGTATCGCGGCTTCCCGGCGCGCCTCCCGGGGTTATGCCGGACGCCACATTCGGCTTGTCGAAGATAACGGCTGTAACACCGCTCAGCACGCGCTCGTCATGCGCGTTCCCGACTCTCAAACCAGGAATGTCCGTGATCAAATTGCGGGGGCCGGGTACCACTACTCTGCATTCTCCTCGACTAACGTCGCCAGCACCGTCCCTTCGGTCACCTGCTGACCTTCGCTTGCGGTCAGCTTGGCGATTTTCCCACGAATGGGGGCGACGAGAACGTGCTCCATCTTCATCGCCTCGATAACCGCGATCCGCTGCCCTTTGTCGAGAAGCGTGCCTTCTTCCACGAAAACTTTCACCACCCGGCCGTTGATCGGTGCCCGAACATTCCCAGTGCCGTCGCTTTCGTCCGCAGCACCAACGTCGTAGACCGGCCAGGCAACCTCTGTTTGCCGTAGGTTATGGAGCACGAACACGCGCTGCCCATCCTCGATGGCCTTGGCGTTGATCGCATTGCACTGGATTGGACCAGGCTCACCCGGCAGCAGGACGCTCGGGCTGTTTCCGTTCCACAAGACCTCGACAGACGTTTTTTGGCCCTCCACCATTACGTCGAGCGAATGGCGGCGTGGCTCGCCCAGCTGGAAAGCATCGAGAGCTGCCCAAGGTGAATAAGGCTCGTTCGAAATGCGCCTACGCTTGGCCTCCATCTCTTTCTGTTGCTGCCTGATGAGCGAGACGACGCCATAAGCGACGGCCGCGGCATCGGTGCCCTTTGACGTCAGTCGGCCAAGCTCCCGGCCGATGAAGCCGGTATCGATCTCCCCCGCACGAAATGCGGAATGCGAAAGCAATCCGTGCAGGAATGCAGCGTTCGTCTTCACGCCGGCCACAACCGTCTGCTCCAGGGCGCTCATCAATCGCTCGATAGCTCCGGCCCGATCTGGAGCGAACGCAATCAGTTTGGCGATCATCGAGTCATAGAACGGCGACACGACAGAGCCTGTTTCCACTCCCGCATCGACCCGCAGCCCCTCCAATTCCGGCGTTTCGAATGCAACGATCCGCCCGATCGAAGGTAGGTAGTCACGCGCCGCATCCTCGGCGCACAGGCGAGCCTCAATGGCGTGTCCAGAATAGGCGATCTGATCCTGCTTCAATGGCAACGGCTCCCCGGCCGCAACGCGCAACTGCCATTCGACCAAATCGAGCCCGGTGATGGCTTCGGTCACCGGGTGCTCGACCTGCAGCCGCGTGTTCATCTCGATGAAGTACCAGGGGGCGTCTGGCCCAAGCTCGCCGCCCTCGACCAGAAACTCGGCTGTGCCAGCACCGCAGTAGCCGACTGCCTTGACCAGCTTGACGGCCGCTTCGGTCATCTTCGCCCTGAGTTGCTGCGACATGCCGGGGGCCGGCGCTTCCTCGATGACCTTCTGGTTACGCCGCTGGAGTGAGCAGTCGCGCTCGAACAGGTGGACGGCGTTTCCGTGGCTGTCGCCAAACACCTGCACCTCGATATGCCGTGGTGAGGTGATCACCCTTTCGATCAATACACGCGGATCGCCGAATGCGGCTTGCGCCTCCCGTTGGGCACTGGCGAGCAGCGGTGCAAAGTCTTCCTCCCGCTCGACGAGCCGCATGCCGCGGCCGCCGCCCCCTGCCACCGCTTTGATCAACACCGGATAGCCGATCCCGCGCGCCGCCTCGGCGAGAATTTCGGGCCGCTGGTCCTCGCCCTGATAGCCTGGCACCACCGGCACGCCGGCTTTCATGGCGACGGCTTTCGCCTCCGATTTGCCGCCGAGCAGGCGCATCGATTCCGCGCTCGGGCCGATGAATACTAGCCCTGCCGCAGCTACGGCTTCAGCAAAGTCTGGATTTTCGGCCAAGAAGCCGTAGCCAGGATGGATGGCATCGGCGCCCGTTTCCTTCGCCGCACCGATGATCCTGTCGAAAACCAGGTAGCTTTCGCTCGCCGGCCCTGGGCCGATGGGCACGACGATATCAGCTGCGCGCGTGTATGGCAGGCCCATATCGGGCTCGGATGCCACCGCGACCGTCTCGATCCCGAGCCGGCGCGCTGTGCGGATGATCCGCAGCGCGATCTCGCCGCGATTGGCAATGAGAACCCGTTTCAGCATGTTCCTATCAGCCCCCCGCCCCATAAAGGTCCTTGCTCGCCCACCTATTTCGGTATGCAAAACCCGTAGTACTGGGCGATGATCGGCTCACCCAGCAAGCCGAGATGACGCGAGTGCACGGCAGGGTGAGCCTTCCGCTGCGGATCAAGGTCGTACACAGTGGTTATGTTGATGAAGCCCTCGTTGACCACCTCAAGGAAGTGGTTCGCATTCACCGCCACGACCACCTTGAGCTCGCCCTTTCCTCCCTTCTCCGTTCCCAGCTCGGCTCGTTGATTTTCGAGGTCGATGGCGCTGATGGTGAAAGCAAGCGGCTTCGCCGAAGACGCTTTGTAGTCGCCCCCGGCGTACGCGATGCTGGTTCCCGTTTCGAACGTGCAAGTGAGCGCCTCGGGTAGTCCCTCGCCGGCAATGGTTGGTCGGGTGACAATGGCCAGTAGCGCCGCAATCGACAAAATCAGGCAAGTAGAAGCGTATGGGCGGGCAAAGGTGAACCAAGCTCTCATGGGCGGGCCTATTGATCGTTGAAGGGCGTCGCATTCAACCCGTCCGAGGCAGCTGGTGCAATAGGTTACAGTGAGGCAACACCCCGGTCGCACCGCTGCTGCCCGTCATCCCGGGGACGGGTACAAACCTGTCCCGACTTGAGCCGCCAAGATCAGAGGTCCATATTGCGGGGTGATGACACGCTCCCCGAAAAAAGAAGCCATGCCCCGGCCGCGCCCATCGCGCGGGCGGGCGGGCAAGCCTGTGCCGCCCCCACCGGAGACCCCGGCCGGCACGCCCGCCACAAGCGGCTTCGGCGAGGCGCCGCAGGCAGAATTTGAAGCGTCGGAATTCGCTCACGCGGGCACCGCGGTGATGAGCGCGGCCAAGCCCCGTGTTTTGCCTGCTCTCCGCTACTCCAGCGCCCGCTCCGAGAGCGGCGAGAGCATGACGGCCGTGCTGGGGGCCCTGCTCGCGCGCCCCGAGCAACGCACCAAGAAGGGCTGGGAGCTGCTCTCGCGCGAGCCGATGATGGCCAACCATCCGCTCGTGTCGGGGGCCATGCCGGTGTTCCGGCCGCACCGGCCGCCGAGGCCGGAGAAATCAGAAGGCGGCATCCCCTTCCGCCTTGTGTCGGACTTCGAGCCGAAGGGGGACCAGCCGCAGGCCATCGAGGAGCTGGTGGCCGGCATCAATCGGCACGAGCGGGACCAGGTGCTGCTCGGCGTCACCGGCTCGGGCAAAACCTTCACTATGGCCAACGTCATCGCCCGGACCCAGCGCCCGGCACTGATCCTAGCGCCGAACAAGACGTTGGCGGCTCAGCTCTACGGGGAGTTCAAGAGCTTTTTCCCGGAGAACGCGGTCGAGTACTTCGTCAGCTATTACGATTACTACCAGCCGGAGGCCTACGTCCCGCGGACGGACACGTACATAGAGAAGGAGAGTTCGATCAACGAGCAGATCGACCGGATGCGGCACGCCGCGACGCGCGCCCTGCTCGAGCGGGACGACGTCATCATCGTCGCGTCCGTGTCGTGCATCTACGGTATCGGCTCGGTCGAGACCTACACCGCTATGACGTTCACGCTGCGGGTCGGCGAGCGGTTGGATCAGCGCCAGTTCCTGGCGGACCTTGTCGCCCTCCAGTACCGGCGCAGCGACCAGAACTTCATCCGCGGCACGTTCCGCGTGCGCGGCGATACGGTCGAGCTTTTCCCAGCCCACTTGGAGGACCGTGCCTGGCGCTTCTCGTTCTTCGGCGACGAGATCGAAAGCATCACCGAGTTCGACCCGCTGACGGGGCAGAAGACGGACGAGTTCAAGCTGGTCAAGGTCTACGCCAACTCGCACTACGTCACGCCGAAGCCGACGCTGCAGCAGGCCATCAAGGCCATCAAGGAGGAGCTGAAGCAGCGGCTGGATGAGTTGTATGCGGCAGGCAGATACCTCGAAGCCCAGCGCCTCGAGCAGCGCACCCTGTTCGACATGGAGATGCTGGAGGCGACGGGGTCGTGTCCCGGCATCGAGAACTATTCACGTTATCTAACCGGCCGCAAACCCGGCGAGCCGCCGCCGACGCTGTTCGAGTATCTCCCGGATAACGCGCTGGTGTTCGTCGACGAGAGTCACGTCACCATTCCGCAGCTCGGCGGCATGTTCCGCGGCGACTACCGCCGTAAGGCGACGCTCGCGGAGTACGGCTTCCGCTTGCCCTCCTGCATGGACAACCGCCCGCTCCGCTTCGAGGAGTGGGACGCCATGCGGCCCCAGACCATCTACGTGTCGGCGACACCAGGGTCGTGGGAGCTACAGCAGACCGGGGGCGTGTTCGTCGAGCAGGTGATTCGCCCGACGGGCCTCACCGATCCGGAGGTCATCGTCCGGCCTGCGAAGAACCAGGTGGACGACCTGCTGGACGAGATCCGGCGCGTCACGCGTGCGGGCTACCGGACGCTCGTGACCGTGCTCACGAAGCGCATGGCCGAGGACCTGACCGAGTACTTGCACGAGCAAGGCGTCCGCGTGCGCTACATGCACTCGGACATCGACACCCTGGAGCGCATCGAGATCATTCGCGATCTGCGGCTTGGCGCCTTCGATGTTCTCGTAGGCATCAACCTGCTGCGCGAGGGGCTCGATATTCCTGAGTGCGCGCTGGTGGCCATTCTGGATGCGGATAAGGAAGGGTTCCTGCGATCCGAGACCTCACTGATCCAGACCATCGGCCGCGCAGCGCGGAATGTGGACGGCCGCGTGATTCTCTACGCGGACCAGATGACGGGCTCACTCGAGCGCGCCATCGCCGAGACCAACCGCCGTCGCGAGAAGCAAAAGGCGTGGAACGAAGCGAACGGCATCACGCCCGAAAGCGTGCGCAAGAACATCGCCGACGTGATGACCTCCATATACGAGCGCGATCACGTGACCGTGGATCTTGGCCTCGCCGAGGAGGCCAAGGCCTACGTCGGGCATAATCTGGAGGCCGTCATTGCGGACCTCGAGAAGCGGATGCGCGAGGCCGCGGCCAATCTCGAATTCGAGGAAGCGGCGCGGCTGCGCGACGAGATCAAGCGGCTGCGCGAGATGGAGCTCGCCATTGCCGATGATCCCTTGGCTCGCCAATCGGAGCTTGAGGAGCGCATCGGAAACTCCGAAGGCGAGCGCAAGAACGGCCGTGCGTCCAAAGACAAAGGCAGCGCTTCCGGCTCACGCATCTCGCGAGAGTACGAGCCCGTCCAGCCGACGTTCGCGCAGTCGACATCGCGGCCCCACAAGCCCTCGCTCGATGACATGGGGCCGGGCACGGACCGGCCAATTCCGGCCCGTAGCCCGAAGGTCGATCCCCGCATGCGCGCCGGCGCCTTTGGCGAGGCCATCCGGGGCCCGCACAAGCCGACCCTCGACGAGATGGGCCCCCATGCGGAGCGCGGATTGCCTCTCCCCAAGCCCAGCAAAGTTATAGACGTGCCCGACGAAGCGGAGCGCAAGCGCGGCCGCAGACGGCCGAGAAAGACTGGTCGGCCAGGGCAGTAGTCAGCTGGCAGATTGGCAGCTATGCTCGCATGGGAGGGATATACCATGCGAGTCGACTCAAGTACCCTGCTTGAGGCAGCGTATGCGTCGTGGCGGGCACGCGATTTCGAGGCGTTTCTCGCCTGCTTTGCAGACGATGTTGTGTTCGTCAATCATTTGCCGAGGGACGTCGTCCCGTTCGCAGGCCCATCCTACGGCAAGGCCGAGCTGCGCCAGCAGCTTCAGATCATTCTGGATCAGTTCGATTTCCTCGAGTACCGGTCGGTGCAGATCATCGCAAAGCGCAGATTATTTCACTCGCAAGTCCATTTCCACTATCGGCATAAAGCGACAGGACTGACTTACGAAGGCCGGCTGCGGCATGTCTCGCGAGTTAAAGGCGACAAGATCGCGCGCTTCGAGGAGTTTCACGACCCTGAGCGAACACGCGCGTTTTTCGAGCTGTTGGCCCTCCATGAACAGACCCAATTTGCTGACCGCGCAACCAGCCCGCGCGAATGAGGATCATCAATGGCCGCTCAAAGCCTGATTGTGCTCGCTTGTCTCTGGATCGCTGGCGTCGCCTACGTCGCCGGCATCAACTGGCCCGTGTTTCCACTCGACTTACCAGCATCAGATCCAGACGTCAGGGCTGTTTACGAGAGAGCGGTCTGGGCGCATGTGGCGCAGTATTCTCTCATTGCGCTGGTTCCCGCCGCTGTCCTCTTCGGCATTTCTCGAGCTGTGTCCAGGCGAAGGAGCAAAGTCTCTTGAGCCCTCGCGTATCTTGCTGACATTGCTCGCCGCATCCGCGGTTGTTGCATCAAAGCGCCTTCGGTAATTTGAGGGAGAAAATGTATTACCCGCGCGCCTGAGAGCGCGGCATTCTCTGATGAGCTTCTTGATCCTCCGTGCTGCCCCTCGATACCGGAGACGATCAAACTTTTGAGAGGAAAAGCTGGCATCCCATTCTCGTTGGTGAGCCCGGCTGGAATCGAACCAGCGACCCTCTGATCAAAAGTCGGTTGGGTATAAAGGAAAACCCTTCAATATCAGGCACTTAGACTGCACCTGTACCAAGCATCCACCAAGAAACACAACAAATCAATGGCCGCACAATTCTCAACAGCACACTTTTGGACACAGTGGCGACATGTTACGACTCAAGATTGCATCGTCAGCCCCAATCGCGGTCCGGAGGACTCGACACGTTCCTAGGATGAGACACTCCGAGCAAGTCTCTTGGGCGAGGGCTTGCCCAAAAGTGGACACAAATCTGATGGCCGCCATCACAGCGCTGAAGGAGAGCTCTCAAGGGTGTATCTGGAGTAGGGCCGATCCTATCACGGTGGCATTCCCTGGAGGATTCCACACGCGAGGCACAACAGCTGCCGGACGGCGGAAAAGGAACTGGTCAGCAAGCGCGCCGACGCGGGCCGGAACGGGAGCTTCGAATTCCGGACCCCTTGCTTCCGAGGCACGCGCGCTACCCTCAGTATTTGCAAATTGATTCCGAATGATCTCTGTTTGTTCCCTTCTGTTCACGTATTTCGTTGGCATATTGTTGGTCAAGATTGGCATGACAACAATCTGTGGCGTGTAGTGTAGGGCTGGCAACCGACCATCCAGTGGTCGAATTCATACAGACGGAGCAGTGCTTTCCAAACCCAGGACCAGGAGGGTTAGAGATCCTGCCCGGTGAATACCGTAAGATGGATCTGGGGTCGTCACCCAAGTGCGACCAACAACCAGCTGCGAGTAGTTGATCTCTGAAGCCGCTCAGTGAATGGTAGTTGCCCAAAGCCACTTCGATTCCCTTTCCACTTGCGGGCGATGCGAACGGCGGGAGCAGATTGTGCAAGTCGGCTACGGATTTGTGGTTTGATAGTCTCTGGTTGCATTACCCGGCATTGCAACGATGCACCGAGCCCACCGCCCCTCTAGACCTTCACACATGATCACACTACGGAGAATTTTAGGACTAGGGTGTGGCTTCATAGTTTGCTGGCTTGCAGTGGCTCAACCCGCAGGGAGGGTCAATGGACGTTTTTGATCTCGACCGTTTTCTGGTCAGTGACTAGCGCTTTGCTCGCTCATTCACCCATATACGCGCTCCAGACATCAAGCAGCAGCTCGCTGACATTTATGCCAGTCGCAAGTTTTGGCCAGAGCCGCTGATCAGCATCAATCCACACTTCGAGTGGGGATCCTACATCGACGAGCTGATTGCCGACGGCACGCTGTGCGCAGAGACGTGCCAAGTTTTCAGGATCGATGGCAAGCCGATTAGACTCTACCGGCACCAGGCCCAGGCGGTCGCTCGCCTTGGCGTTAGCCTACCCGACGCACCGCTGGAGCAATTCCCGAAGCAAACTGCCGGCATGTCGCGCACCACGGAAGCCGAACGCCTGGTCGTGCAGCGTGTCGGTCAAGGAATCTTCCGGGAAGCTCTGCTGGCCTACTGGGGCGGTCGATGCCCAATGACCGGAATCTCCGATCCAGCGCTCTTGCGGGCGTCTCATATCGTACCGTGGTCTCAATGCGATAACGATGCCCATCGTCTCGACGTTCACAACGGCCTTCTCCTCTCAGCGCTTTGGGATGCAGCTTTCGATGCTGGCTTGGTGAGTTTCACGGACGATGGTTCGGTCCTATTTTCGTCGAAGTTGACGCCAGATGCCCGTGGCGTATTGACGAGTTGTTCGACTGATAAGCTTTGCGGATTGACTGGAGCGCATGCCGTCAATTTGCGAAGGCATAGGCAGATGTACGGATTTTGTGATTGACCATCTACCGAAGCTAAAAGCTCTTCTGGACGAGATGATAGCGTCGCGACCCACATTGCTTGATGCAATGCAGAACGCGAGGTCGCGTGCGGTGGCTTACGGAGGAACAGGTTAGGAAACTCCCGCGGGAATTGCCGCCGCTCATCCGCCAGTAATGTTGTTCTCGCTGGCTACCGGCGTGCGGATGGGTAACGTTCTTGGGCTCAAATGGTCCGATGTCGAGGGTCACGTGGCTCGTATCGAGCGCGCACGAAGAACGATGAGCCGTTAACGGCGCCGCTTAACAACTTAGCTCGGGCAGTGCTGGTTCACGTGCAAGGGCAATGCCCGACGCACGTCTTTAGCTACCGCGGCAGGCCGCTCAAGCGTGTGAACGCGCGCGCTTGGCGTAATCTGAGGCACACCTGGGCCTCCTGGTTGCGGCAGAAGGGCGTGCCAACTTGGGCACTGCAAGGGTTAGCAGGGTGGAAATCGGAGTCAATGGCCAATCGCTATGCGCACATCAATGTCGACCATTTGCGTCCGTTCGCAAGTGTTCTGGACACACTTTTGGACACACCGGACTTTTCGGAGGAGCTGAAGAATGCGCTAAGCCATTGAAAACATTGGTGAGCCCGGCTGGAATCGAACCAGCGACCCTCTGATTAAAAGTCAGATGCTCTACCGCTGAGCTACGGGCCCTCGTGGCCGTGAATACAGGTCGATGGAGCGGATGGCAAGGGTGCGTGGCGAAGTGGAGCAAGTTCCCCAAGAAGATCGAGGCACCTGTGGAGGGTGTGGCCTATGGACCGCAGCAATCTTCAAGCAGGCCTTTGGGCAGGCGGTGGCACTAGGGCGAGCAGCCGGTCGTCGTCCGCAGCACCGGCGTGGCCACAGGGTACCAGCCCCTAATCTGGGGGCAGCCTTCGCGTTCTGAGAGGAGCGTCCGCGCGGGCGCCGTCGAGATGCTCGGCCAAGTCGCGTGACCCTCGTTTGTCTCAGATCGATGCGTCCGCTGTGCGCCGCTGCGAGTTGCATGTACGAACACTCCAGTTGCCGAGCACGCGCACGTCGAGCAGACCCAATCGGCGAGTTGAACTCTGGCTCGATTACTCGCCACACGTCATCCATGATGACCGGCGCTCTTTGACTCCCGGAGGTAAACCCATACCAACACCGCGCACGGCTGTCGCCGTGACCAGCCAAAAACAGTGCTGCTGACAAGCCTCCCGTTAAATGAGAGGGTTTTTCCTGCCCAATGCCACTCGAACTCTACTCCGCCGCCTGCCGCGGGCCGTAGCCCAGCTCGGCGTTGAGCTTCTCGATGAGGTCGGCAGCCGCCTCCGGAATATTGGTGCCGGGGCCGAAGATGGCGCGGGCGCCGGCTGCGTAGAGGGCTGGATAGTCGGACGGGGGGATGACGCCTCCCACCACGATCATGATGTCGCCGCGGCCTTCCGCCTCCAGCGCGGCCTTGAGCTCCGGCACCAGCGTCAGGTGAGCGCCCGCCAGCGAGGAGACGCCGACGATATGGACGTCATTCTCCACCGCCTGGCGCGCGACCTCCGCAGGCGTCGAGAATAGCGGGCCGATGTCGACATCGAAGCCCAGGTCCGCAAACGCGCTGGCGATCACCTTCTGGCCGCGGTCATGGCCGTCCTGGCCAATCTTGGCGATGAGGATGCGCGGGCGCCGGCCGTCGTTTCTCTCGAACTCCTCGGCCATGCGCTGCACGCGGGCGAGTTCCTTGTTCATGGCCGCAGCCTCCGCTCTGTAGATGCCGGAAACGGCCCGGATTGTTTCCTGGTGACGGCCGAAGACCTTCTCCAAGGCTTCGGAAATCTCGCCAACAGTCGCCTTGGCGCGGGCGGCCGCGACGCTGAGCTCGAGCAGGTTGGCATTACCGCGGGCGCCTTCGGTCAGCGCATCGAGCGCGGCGCGGACAGCTTCGGGATCGCGCTCGGCCCGAAGCTGCTTCAGCTTGGCAATCTGGCGCTCGCGGACGGCGTTGTTGTCGATCTTGAGCACCTCGATTTGGGCCTCGTTCGCGACGCGATACTTGTTGACGCCGACGATGGTCTGCTGGCCACTGTCGATGCGGGCCTGCGTGCGTGCAGCAGCTTCCTCGATGCGCAGCTTGGGGATGCCGGCGGCGATCGCCTTGGCCATGCCGCCCAGGCTTTCGATCTCGCGGATGTGCTCCATGGCCCGGCGGGCGAGCTCGGCTGTCAGCCGCTCGACGTAATAGCTGCCGCCCCAGGGGTCGACCGTGCGCGTAGTGCCACTCTCCTGTTGGAGCACCAGCTGCGTGTTGCGCGCGATGCGGGCCGAGAAGTCGGTCGGCAATGCGATGGCTTCATCGAGGGCGTTGGTGTGCAAGGACTGCGTGTGCCCTTGCGTGGCGGCCATCGCCTCGATGGTCGTGCGGGCCACGTTGTTGAACACGTCCTGCGCGGTGAGGCTCCAGCCGCTGGTCTGGCAGTGGGTGCGCAGCGAAAGCGAGCGCTTGTCCTTCGGGTTGAAGTTGGTCTGGATGAGGTTCGCCCACAGCAGGCGGGCGGCGCGCATCTTGGCGATCTCCATGAAGAAGTTCATGCCGATCGCCCAGAAGAACGACAGCCGCGGCGCGAAGCTGTCGATGTCGAGCCCGGCGTTCACGCCGCAGCGCGCATACTCGAGTCCATCAGCCAGGGTGTAGGCGAGCTCGAGGTCCGCCGTCGCCCCAGCCTCCTGCATGTGATAGCCGGAGATGGAGATCGAATTGAATTTCGGCATATACCGGCTGGTGTAGGCGAAGATGTCAGAGATGATCCGCATCGATGGCTCGGGCGGATAGATGTACGTGTTGCGGACCATGAACTCCTTGAGGATGTCGTTCTGGATGGTGCCGGAGAGCTTTTCCGGCGGCACCCCTTGCTCCTCGGCCGCCACGATAAAGAGCGCCAGCACGGGCAGAACTGCGCCATTCATGGTCATCGACACGCTGATTTCGGAGAGCGGAATGCCCTCGAACAGCGTGCGCATATCGTAGATGGAGTCGATGGCGACGCCCGCCATACCAACATCGCCTTTGACGCGCGGGTGGTCGGAGTCGTAGCCGCGGTGTGTCGCGAGGTCGAAGGCGATGGACAAGCCCTTCTGCCCGGCGGCAAGGTTGCGGCGGTAGAAGGCGTTCGACTCCTCGGCCGTGGAGAAGCCCGCGTACTGACGGATGGTCCACGGCTGGGTGACGTACATCGTCGGGTAGGGGCCGCGCAGGTAGGGCGGAATGCCCGGCAGGCCGTCGATGAAGTCGAGGCCGGCAATATCCTCGGCCGTGTAGGCTGGTTTGACCGCGATACCCTCAGGTGTGTTCCAGACAGGAGCCGCCGCGTCGGAGCCCGCGGCAGGAGAGGCGCTGCCTTGCGGGGCATCGAATGCGACAGTGGTGAAATCGGGGATACGGGTCATGCTCGTCAAACCAGGTTGGTGTCGGCGTAAATGTCGGTAACCGCGAATTCGGCGTCGATTGAGGCTAAGCGAACGGTTCCACCCTCTTCAACGGCCTTCGGATGTTCGGGCCAGGCGCCAGTTGCATCCTTGGTGTAGACGGCAACGTGAATGCGTTCCGAGTCCACGACCATGACTTCCTGCAGGGTGGGGATCGTGGCGCAGGCCCAGATGCTCTCCCAGGTCTCGCGCTGGTTGCTGGGCGAGAGCACTTCGACGATCAGGATGGGGTCGGGGAAAAACTTCTCGTCTTTGGATTTGGGCACACATGTCACCGCCACATCTGGTGCTCGCACATTCTCATTCGAGCGCATGCGGGGACGAATGGGTGCCTCTGTCCCGACACGACAAGGGCTCTTCCTTGCTCGCAGGTGATCTCGAAGCAACCCCGCTATCGTGGATTGGAGCAGAGCATGCGTGCCGGAAGCCGGCGAAATAGCCCGGACCATGCCGTTAACCAACTCCAGCTTGCCGGGATGGCCGTCACCACCCCAGGAGATGAACTCCTCGGCGGTCATACGGCGCTGGGCAAGAGCTTGGGCCGGCATCATGACGAACCCTTTTTCCTCGCCAGTCTTTCTCGCAACTCTATCACATATCGCGTCAGGCGGCTGACGGCGCAATCTCAAGCAGGCGATGCAACTCCTGAAGTGTCGCAATCCGATCTTGGCCGGCGAACCAGAAGGCGTCCACGCCAGCGGCTTTGAGCGCGGCTTCCTGATCGCCAGGCCGGCCGGCAAGGAAGACGTGAGTGGCGCCCGCGGACTTGAGCGCCTGTGCCGTCGCTTCCCCTAGTTCCGCGTAGACGGCGTCCGAAGAGGCTATGCAGGCGAGCCGTGCCCCGCTGTTGGCGAAGGCGGCGCCAGCGTCACCGGAGCTTGTGAAGCCTTCGCCAATCACCGCTTCGATGCCGCCCGAGGCCAGGAAGTTCCGCACCCACGTAGAACGCGTCCCATGGTCCGCCGGGGTGCCGAGCGCGGCAACGAACACGCGAGCGCGCTGGCCTTTCGCGGCCGCGTCGGCATCCGCAGCATCGCGCAGTTGCTCGAACGGTTCGGCAAGGCGAGATTGTCGAAGCGGTTTGATCTTCATGGCCGGATCAGGCGTGAGTGGCATGGCTTGCGGCCAGGGTTCCGCTGTGACGCCATCTTCCCCCAGCAGCGGGAAGGCTGAAACGCCGGTCACCTCGATGCGGCCGGTAGCGATGGCCTTGTTGCGGCGCTCGGCGACGACGGCGATCTCATCCTGAAAAGCGCCGGAATTGAGTGCAGCGGCCATACCGCCCTTCGATTCGATGCCCTGGAACAGCTCCCACGCTTTGCGGGCCAAGTCATCCGTCAGCTTTTCGACGTACCAGCTCCCGCCCGCAGGATCCGCGACCCGGCCAAGGTTGGATTCCTCCTGCAGCACGACCTGAATGTTGCGCGTCACGCGGCGGGCGAAAGAGTCGGTCTTGCCCAGTGCGTAGGTGAACGGCAGCAGGGTGATCGACTGAGCACCACCGAAGGCAGCAGCCGCGCAGGCGATGGTGGTGCGCATGATGTTCGTCCACGGATCACGCTTTGCCATCATGCGCCAGGCGCTAACGGCTGACAGGTGGACCTGCCGCGCGACGTCACCGGCGCCACACGCTTCCGCCACACGCCAGATGAGGCGCCGCGCCGCCCGGAGCTTTGCCAAAGACAGGAACTGATCGTCGTCGACCGCGAGCGACACGGCGATCTTGGGCAGCGCCTGTTCAGGGGAAATGCCGCCCACCTCGCAAGCCCGTAGATAGGCCACGAGGGTGGCGAGCATCGCCGCAAGCTCTTGCGCCTCGCTGGCGCCAGCGGAGTGATAGGGATTGCCGTCGGCTACCAGCGCGGTCACGTGGGGCCAAGACTGCGTCTTGCGGACCAGGTCGACTGCGCGGGCGAGGCTCTGATTAAGCGGCTCGCTGAGTTGTCCAATCTGGGCCAACGTTCCGAGCGGATCGGCGTTGAAGTGACCGGACCGCGCGACATCGCCGATACCGCGCTCCGTCCAGAGGGATTCCAGCGCATTTGCCGCTTCGACCACAGCTTCCCCGGCTACGAGAGCGATTGGCGTCTGCTCAAGCGCCACTCCGTCCAACGCCGCAGCCAACGACCCCTCATTGAGCGGCAACCCTGATGTTCCCGGCGATGCGATATGCAGGGCGATGGACGTAACGCCACCGCGCAAATCTTCATGGATTGCAGCGTTGGCTTCTGCCGGATCAGTCGCGGAATGGAATTGCCGGATGTCCCAGCCGGTCTTCTCGCCGGGGCGGCTGAAGCCGCGCGTGTATGGCGCCTCACCGGGTCGGGCCGTTTCGGTGCCGGGCAACGTGTCGGCGCGCGTGTAAAGCGGCGCGATGCGAATGTCGTCCAGCGTGCGGGAAACGAGCCGCGACTCGAAATCGCTTCCCTTCAGAACTTTGGCGACGAGCGCAAGCCAAGCTTCGTAGGTTGCAGGTTCGAAGTTGGCTGCAAGCTTCAATTCCGTCGTTTCGTCGCTCATCCAGCTACGACCCTCTTCCATCGCGGGCCTCCCCTCGAGCCGGCCCCGCCCGCGGGCACATTACTCGAACTCGGCCGCAATGCCACGGTCAGATAACATGCCAGGCGAAGCTGCGATATTCAGTGATTAATCTTGGATTTGAAGGCGCGGTCCTTTTCAGTCCACCGGTCGCATGTCATCACGGTAATAATCGAGGGTGCACACGAATCGGTACGGCGTGAGTTCTACTACCGGGCGGCGCAAGACACGGGGAGCCAGCGATGGAACAGGACGGCAAGATCTTCATCGGCAAGAGCAGCAAGCCGGAATACCTGGACCTAAAGCTTGCCAATCGTCATGGCCTCATCACGGGCGCAACGGGCACCGGCAAGACCGTGACGCTGCAAGTGCTGGCCGAAGGCTTTTCCGACGCCGGCGTGCCCGTGTTCGCCGCCGACATTAAGGGGGATCTTTCGGGGATAGCAGCGAAGGGGGAACCGAAAGATTTCATCCTGAAGCGGGTCGAGGAGGTTGGGCTCGAGGGCTACGAGAACAAGGCGTACCCGACGATCTTCTGGGACGTGTTCGGCGAGAAGGGCCACCCGATCCGGGCGACCGTGGAGGATATGGGTCCGCTGCTCCTCTCCCGGATGATGGAGCTCAACGAAGTCCAGGAAGGCGTGCTGAACATCACATTCCGTGTGGCTGCCGACGAAGTTGCCGCCGGGCACAAGCAGTTCTTGCTTCTCGATCTCAAAGACCTTCGCTCGGTCCTAAATTACGTCGCTGAGAACGCGAAGGAGATCTCGACGAAATACGGCAATGTCGCCGCCACGTCGGTAGGCGCCATCCAGCGGCGCATATTGGTTCTGGAAGAGCAGGGCGCCACGCAGTTCTTCGGCGAGCCGGAGCTCGAGATCGCGGATTTCTTGCGCACCACCAACGACGGCCGCGGCTACATCAATCTTCTCGCTGCCGACAAGCTGATGGAGAAGCCGCGGCTCTACGCGATCTTTCTGTTGTGGCTTCTGACCAAGCTTTGGCAGACGCTGCCGGAAATCGGCGACCCGCCAAAGCCGAGGCTGGTGTTCTTCTTCGACGAAGCGCACCTCCTGTTCAATGACGCGCCAAAGGCATTGCTCGAACGGATCGAGCAAATCGCACGTCTCGTCCGCTCCAAGGGTGTCGGCGTTTACTTCGTCACGCAAAATCCGATGGACGTGCCGGATACGGTGTCCAGCCAGCTGGGGAACCGCGTGCAGCATGCGTTGAGGGCCTTCACGCCGCAGGAGCAACGGGCGGTGAAGGCCGCGGCGAGCACGTTCCGGCCTAATCCGGAGCTGGATACGGAGCGGGTGATCCTGGAGCTCAAGGTGGGCGAAGCGCTCGTCTCCATGCTCGAAAACAAGGGCGAGCCGTCGATCGTGCAGCGCACGCTCATTCGTCCGCCGTCGAGCCGTATCGGTCCGTTGACGGATGCGGAGCGTAAGAACCTGATCGAGACGAGCCCGGTCTACGGGAAGTATGAGGACGCGCTCGACCCCGAGTCAGCGCACGAGCTGCTGGCCAAGCGTGCTGCCGAAAAGGCCGCCGAGGCAGCCAGACAGTCGGAGTCGGACGCATCAGGTTGGGCCAAGGTGATTTTCGGGCGCGGTCCGAGAGGCGGTATGTCAGTCGGCGAGCAAATCGTCCGCGATGTCTCTCGGTCGATAATGCGCTCCGTGGTCACCCAGGTGAAAAACGCGATCCTGAAATCGGTATTCGGCAGCCGGCGTCGCTGATCCAAGCACTCGATGTGGGCAAATCAGACGACAGGGTAGCTCCCGCCCCTTACAGGTATCCGCGCCAACCCTCAGCCCAGCCGAGCCGCTTCGCGCCTCAGCGCGTCGAGGATGGGCTCGTAGGCTTCCTCGTCGCGTGTCTCCGGATAGATCATATAGACCGGATAGACGAACTTGCGCACGCGTTTAGGCAACCTCAGCCGCCCGCGGGCGATGTGATGCTTCACGAGGCGCATCGGAAAATAGGCCGAAGCGGGATTGTTGAGCACGTAGGAGAGCGCGAGCGGCCCAAGCTCCATATTGAGGCCCGGGCTCGTCAGCTCAGGGTGAGCCGCCGCATGGTCCTGCTGAAAATCGGGGCCCCAGTTGACGAACACGTAGTCGCTCCCGATGCGCCGGCTCGTGGACTTGGCGCTCGTCACGAGCACGAATTCCTCATCGAAAAGGTGCTCAACGATAAGCCCCGGCGGCTGCATTGGGCGGTAGACCACGGCAAGGTCCAGCGTGCCTTCGAGGAGACGCTGCGTCAGCGCGGCGGACTGGCCGACCGTCGTCGAAACGGCAATATCCGGGATGCTGCTGCGCAGCCAGGCGATCCACTTCAGCAGAAAACCTTCCCACAAGCTCAACGGTCCGCCGACCGAAAGGTGGTCTCGATGCTGGCCGGACAGGCCGACCTCGAGCTGCGCGTGCTGCCAAATTCGAACCAGCGCCAACGCGTGTTTCTGGAACTGCTCGCCTGCGGCCGTTAGCGACGCACCATACTTGGAACGTTGGAACAGCGGCCGCCCCAAGAGGTCCTCGAGCACCTTGACCCGTGCACTAACCGTCGACTGCGTGATGTTCATCTTACGGGCGGCTTCGATGAAGCTGCCGGTCTCGGCGACGGTTAGAAAAGTTCGAGCAAGGTTGATGTCCATGGCCGAAGTGAGCGCGGCATCGACGCCACGCTTCTTTGTAGGCGTTTCTCCCTATTCCCAAGACCTATCGAAAAGTTCGATAGAAGTCACCGGAAAATTCCGTTTGTGGACTCACTTGAATCTACCCACATTGCTTCGCGACTCGATGAAAACTCGAGTCAAGCGCCCTCATGGGTGAGAAGCAGAGAGAGGAATTGAGACATGAAGGCGAAGACAGCGAAAGCCGCCGCGAAGAAGCCTGCAGCCAAGGCTCCCGCGAAAAAGGCGGCTGCGAAGAAGAAGAAGTAAGATTCGTTTCAAGCCTGCTGCCGCGGAGCCAGAGATGTCGCGAATCGCAGCGTTGATGGTGGGTGTGGCGGCAGTTGTGTTGGGTGCGGAGGCTGCCGCCGCGGTATCCCTGACGAACCGCGATGACCGCCAACATAAGGTGACGATCATCGAGGGTGAGCGCCGTCAGGACCACACCTTGGCGCCATCGGCAGTCCTCGAAGGGATCTGCCTGAAGGGTTGCGTGATACGGCTCAACGACAGCGAGGAAGACGAGTACGAGCTCGAGGGGAACGAGGTCGTCTCCATCGAGGAAGGCTTCGTCTATTACGACGGCCCCGACGTACCGGAACAGCCCGCTCAGGGCGAAGAAGGCGAAGGGGCTGGGAAGCAATAGGCAGGCTTGCGTACGAGGAGCTCAGGGCGCGAATGCGCCTTCGGGCTCCTTTCCTTTGCCGAATGGCTTCACCTTAAGTTCGGTACGCAGGCGGAGCATGGCGGCTTGATCCGCTGCCGGCGGCGCGACCGGCCGGATAGGACCAATTTTTCTTTGGAAAACCTCCGCCAGCGCGGCGTCCACTTCGCTCATAGTGACGTCACGGCCAAGGTCTTTCAGGCTTGTGACGCCATGCTCACGCACCCCACAGGGCACAATTCCGCCGAAATGACTGAGATCGGGTGAGACGTTCAGGCTCAGCCCGTGGAAGCTGATCCACCGGCGGATCCGAATGCCGATGGCTGCGATCTTGTCCTCGGCCTGCTCACCCTTGTCCGGCCGGCGCACCCACACCCCTACCCTATCCGGCCGGCACTCGCCTTGGACGCCGAACAGGGCCAGCGTATCGATGACCCAGCTTTCGAGCATCCGGATGAAGGTCCGGATGTCGCCAACCCGGCGGCGCACATCGAGCATGACGTAGACGACGCGCTGGCCAGGTCCATGGTAAGTGAGCTGCCCTCCCCGGCCGGCGCGGTAGACGGGGAACCGGCCGGGATCGATCAGGTCCTCCCATCGGGTGCTGGTGCCCGCCGTGTAGAGCGGCGGATGCTCGAGCAGCCAAATGAGCTCCGGCGCCTGGCCGGCCGCGATGGCGGCTGCGCGCTCCTCCATCACGGCGACCGCCTCGGCATAGTCGACGGGCGCAGGGCCGCTGACGGCCCACTCGATCGGCTGGTCTCCTAACGGCATGCTGGCTTGCACTTGAGTGATTCGCTGGCGCCCTCGCACTGCGCCTCGGATGTCTCCATATCATAGATATAAGTCCAGTGCCCGCGTCACCGACGCATCAGGGCAGCCTGCCCTCTTCCAGCGTGCGAGCCCTGTGACTTGAGGTGGAGGCCCGGCTTGCACCCAAGCGCAGGGTCTGGTACGTGAGGCGGCCTCGGGCGGACAGCTTGTGAGCCGCCGGGGAGTTTGCTACAGGGACGTTACACGTCATCTGGACGTGCGGTCGTGGCGGAATTGGTAGACGCACTACCTTGAGGTGGTAGCGGACGACAGTCCGTGGGAGTTCGAGTCTCCCCGACCGCACCAAAAAATCCCGGCAAAATCAATCACTTACAAAATCCCCGTGACAACTTATTTGCGAGCAGATTCTTGCTCGCAATCTTTGCGTGTCGTGAACACGTTGGGAACTTGTCGCGTACATGTCGGGTACAAACACGCTGTCGGAGACAAAATCGCGACAAAATCTTTTATGTGCAACGAACTAAATTGCAGACGAGGCTTTGATGACGTTGGATGAGGCACGCAAGGTCGCAGAGGTTATTTCCGAGGCAGACTCCGGTTGTCCGGTCTGCGTTTCACAACTTGTGGATTTAATGCAGGAGAGGTTTCCGGGCTTCGATTGGGCAGCCCTGGTCAATGAGGTCACGGACGGCTAGGGAGCGGAGAATGAAGGGTTCCGAGAGGACATGAGCAAAGCCGTCCGTTATTCGATGATCCCCGAGAGCTACTGGCAAGCCTCGCTAAAGGCGCTGGAAAAGATCAGCGAGATCGAGCGCGACTGGAAAAGCGGCGTGCTCAGCGCTGGTGAGGCGATGGTCTCGATTGCCTTAGTCATGCAGGTGGCGCGCGCCGGGGTTCCGTACATCAAGCGGGGTAAGAAGTGAGCAAGTACACAGATACGGAACGATTGGACTTTCTGGCCAATGAGTGTCGAGGCTTCGCCCTGGTCTCGGATGACTTCGGCCATTGGGCGCTAGTCATGGATGGCTTCCAAAACATCCCCGATGAGACGCCAGCCGATCTTTGCACGTCCTTCTTTATCGAGAAGCACGAGTGGCGATCATCGCCACGTGAGGCCATAGATGCAGTGATGGAGCGCTATGATGGACAACACTGAGCACCAGATTGACCTAGAGGAACTGATTGCCGCAGCCAAGGCCAAGGATGATGAGCCGCAAGAGGAAGCCCAACAGGAGGATGAGCCAGGGGGCGTGGACATCACCAGCATAACCCTCAGCAGGGAGGCGCAAGAGGCTCTTGAGCGGCTTGGTGCCGATGCTCAAGAGGTATTCGACAAGGTGAATGAGGCTGCCCGCCAATGCTGAGACCTCTTCCCGATCCGCAGCGCCAGTTTGCTATCGACATCATCTATATCACGATCAAGACGAAAACTTTCGTTGTCGCAATCGTCGGTAGAAGCGCCGTGGTAATGACGGCGGATGAGGCCGAAAAGGCGTCCGTCGATTTCTGGTCCGCCGCGACTTACGCGCGGCGCGAAACGGCCTATCACGAGCATCAGGACGCCATGAGGAGGCGCGTCATAAGGCCGCGGAAAGCTAAAAAGGGGTCCATTCCGATGGTTCCGGACTGATTTGGCTTGCCTGGAGTCAATACATATGGTAGCTATCCCGAACATAACGATTTTGTCTGGTAGATATGACACCAATTCCAGCACAGACGATACGATTCCTTCGGCCAATTGAGCCTTTTCACGAGCGCACGGTTCACAATGGCATGACGTTTGGTCTAAGCGCTGCTGGATACGATGTGCGCATACGAGAAACCGTGCATCTAGGGCCGGGAGAGTTCGCGCTGGCCTCAACAATCGAGAAATTCGATATGCCGCCGGACCTTTTGGCGGTGGTGCATGACAAATCATCGTAGGCACGCAGGGGGATTGCCGTTCAAAACACGGTTCTTGAGCCAGGATGGCGCGGGTATTTGACCTTGGAACTCACCAATCACAATCACGAAGAGCTGGTGACGATTGAGGCCGGAAGCCCAATCGCCCAAGTGATTTTTCACCGCCTGGAGGCACCAACGGAACAGCCCTATCAGGGGCGCTATCAGGATCAAGAGGCGGGGCCACAACCGGCACGCTACGCCACAAAGGATGACAAGTGAAGCGCTGAGGAAAGCTGCATGCCAATTTTTGACCCGTCTCATCCGTTCCAAGTGGGAGATCGAGTCGAGAAGATCGGGGGTGACTATTATTTCGAGGGCGTGGTTGTCTCCGTTTTCTCAAAGCTATCCGGAGAAGTGCGTTACGTCGTTGAGAATGGTCATGGCGTGCTTCACATCTACAACGGCAAGCAACTTCGCCACAAAAAATCGGAGCCGACGGGACAGGGTGAGCAGGAGGAAAAATCCAAGCCGAAAAGCCGCGTGCAGGAGCGGATCTCTCAGCTCACGGCGCAAAAATATGCTCTGTTGGCAGAGAACGAGGCTCTGAGAAGGGAGCTGGAGATGCTGCGTCAGCGGCGCTGGTAGCGGTCAAGACATTGCTTGACCGCCTTGAAAATGACCTTTGCCGTCTTGATAGCAAGCGGGACGAAATGGTTCAGACCGTCCGGACAATCAAATCGCTGGTGAAAGTGTGAAGCGCTTTTACGGAAAGACGATTGCGGATGTGGAGCTTTGGGAAAGGAAGCTCATTGTTCGCTTCGATGATGGTGACTCCTTTGAGCTTATCGACAAACCGCAGGAGTGTTGCGAAGAGCGCTTTCTGCGCACCGATGATGACCTTCTATCACTGATCGGATGCAAGATGCTGGGGGTGCATTGCAAGTCTGCTGAGATTCGCTACCGCCATGGAAGTGTGGAGGAAGTGAATTTCATCGAGCTTGAGACAGATGGGGGGTTCGCCACTATCGCTTGTTACAACATCCATAACGGCTTTTATGGCGGAATCGAGCCGCAGATAATCACAAAAACAGGGGACGCAATTCATCTCTATGTCGGTAGCTGAGGTTTTAACCGTAGCTGGCATTCTTTGCGGTGCGCTGCATTGGTTCGGAAGATGCTCGCCTTGTCTGGTGGGTGCATAAGGACATGTGAGAATGAGCTTCACAACGGATCAGCTTCTTGAGCTTTCCACCCAACAGCTCTTTGAGCTTTCCGCGAGGCATCTGTTGCGTCAGGGTCGGCAGTCACGGAACAACAAATTCAATGTTTGCGCCTACCGCCAGAATTGGTGCGAAGACGACGAGGTGCGGTGCCCAGTAGGGTATTTCATCCCCGACCACATCTATTCCGACAGATTGGAATGCAAATCCATAAGCGGACTCATTGATGAGTTCTATGGCTCTTACTTGAGGCGTCGCTTTGCCGGACATCAAAGTGCGGATGATGTGGGCAAGTTCATAACATTTTTAGTGAGGAATAGAGAGCTTCTAGCTGATCTTCAATACGTCCACGACGCCCGTGCCCACACACGTGATCCGGATGTGCTATCACCAGATAGCAGCCTGAGGTCGATAAGCAGTCAGGAATTTGATCCAGACTTGCTGAGGGCTAACCTTATCCGCTTAGGTAGGAGACACAATCTCGACACTTCATCTCTAACAAAACGACACAGAGGACGCAAATGACACCTGACGAGCTTCTGAAACTGACGCCGCAAAAGGTTTTTACCCTTGCCGCCAAACACCTGATTAAGCAAGGGCGGCAAGCCTGGAACCATACCGTTGACAATTGCGCCTATAGAGGCATGCTTGCTATACTTTGGGTAATGGTGCGGTAGAATACGGAAATGGCGCAACGGCATTCGGGATACGCGCGCAAGCAAGCTTATTGCACTCCGCATTGGGTTACGGAGGCGCTGTTACCGCATATTGCCGCACTGAGAAATGAGCTTGGTGGAGCGCGAGTTCAATCGGTTTGGGAGCCAGCTTGCGGTGCTGGCCATATGGCCGCGGTGCTTAGCCGCCAGTTCAAGGTGATCGGCACGGACATTGAGGGTGGGATCGACTTTCTCAGGCAAGACAAGCCGCTGTTTCATTTTGATGCCATCATAACCAATCCGCCCTGGGGCAAACACGGCGACCACAAAGAGATCGGCGCAAAGTTTGTGGAGCAGGCAATAAGGCTCACTGAGGGTAACCGCGGCCTTGTGGCGATGCTCTTTCCGCATGAGTACGACACGGCAAAGGGGCGTCGGCACCTGTTTGCCGATTGCCCCATATTCGCGAAAAAGATCGTTCTAACGCGGCGAATTGTGTGGTTTGAGCGCGACGACGGAGTAGCACCAGCACCGTCCTGCAATCATGCGTGGTTCATTTGGGATTGGCGGCACAAGGGCGCACCAACTCTAGCTTACGAGCCGATAGAGGATTTAGCCAATGACCAGCTACGACAAGTGGCTTGATGAAATCACTGAGCACGTCCGGAAAAAGAAGATAGCCGAGACCGCCGCCACTTTTTCTGTTGAGCGCGTTCATGAGGCCATCGAAGAGCTTGAGGCGCAATTCATGGCCAACGAGGGAGCGAGGTTTGTGCACAAGGTGGAGGTCGGAGATACGATCCATGGGGCGGTCGGAGATACGATCCTCGTTGATGAGCCAATTTACCCCGAGTTCACGGTTTTTAATACGGTGTGGTCCGCACCAGTGGGTTATGCCTGCGTCCATGATCTTCATAAACGCATCGGGTTCATCAACGATCCCGAAACAGGCCGCGTACAGCTTTGGATGGATTACCTCATGAGTTTTGTAGTCCAGCGTGATCAATTGGATGAAACGCTGGAAAGGATGCAGCAGCTAGTTGATCTGGTCAAGGAATGGCTGAGCACGCAAGAGAAGAAATGAGAGTTGTTGTTTGCGGTGGCCGCAACTTCAACGACTTCTATTCGCTCACTATGGCCCTTAACGCCATCCATTTAATAACTCCTATCACGGAGCTGATTGAAGGCGGCGCAAGGGGTGCAGACTTGTTGGCAAACGTTTGGGCCACCTTCAAGGGCATCAAGGTAACGACTGTTAGGGCTGAGTGGGAGAAATACGGCAAACGGGCTGGATTCATTCGCAACATGAAAATGGCTGAGATGAAGCCCGACTGTGTTATAGCCTTCCCAGGAGGGGCGGGGACTCAGAATATGATTCATCAAGCAAGGCTACGAGGTATCCAAGTCAGTGAAGTGGTGATCCGAGAACATGAACCGCAGCTCTAAAGCATTTATAGGCTCTTTCGCCAGCGCATTTGCTGGCGCTGTGTGCCTCAATGTTGATGCATTCTATGCGTCGTTTCTGTTTCTCTTGGCCGGTTTTTGTCTTTTGGCCGGTCTTGCACTGTCGGCATTGGAATGAGAATCAACCCCAAAGAAGTAGAGCACCGCATTCAGTACCTGCTGGACGAATGCGAAGATGCTCACAAAGAGTTCGACTTTTGGATGAAAATGAGCTGGGGCGCTGTAGCGGCAGCCGTCCTTTTTGCGGTGGCGATGGTTGCCTCAGTCTATTTCGATTGGCCGTGGCCTATTCCGGACATTCTGTCGAGCCTCGCATTCGCGTCATGCGTCCTGATGTGGCTGCTTTACATTCCGAGAACGGAGGCGCTGCAGCGGGGTCGAAAGGCGCTGGATGAGGCCGATGTTCTTCTCGATTGGCTTGGGAGACACAAGAGTGAGCATAGAACGCAAGCCGGTTCTGATTGGCGAACAAACAGCGGCGCTGATCACACTCTTTCATAAGGAGCGCGACTGCGCGGGTGATTGGGCGATAGCTGATCTTGTCGATCCATACGAGACGGCGGAGGAAGCGGCGCGGCAGTTCGTTGAGTTTCTGGATGATCACTGGACACCGGCTTTCTTAATGGCGCTGCGTAGGGCTATCACGGCCAAGCTGGCAAAACATGATCGCCAGTTTGGAACGCAATTTGCCGGAGAGTTCGACGCGCTGGGCCACATCCAACGCCAAATTGACTGGTCGCGAGAGATGTTCGGTCCCGGTAAGCGCACCAAGGGGGTGTGCGATCATATCCGCAAAGAACTCAATGAGATTGAGGCGGACCCGGACGATACCGAGGAATGGATCGACGTTGTGATTCTCGGCATTGACGGCGCTTGGCGCTCAGGCGCAAGCGCCGAACAGATTCTTGCGACCTACGTCAAAAAGATGAGCAAAAACTTCGCTCGCAAGTGGCCTGACTGGCGAACGCGCTCAGAAGATGAGGCTATCGAGCACATAAGTGGACAATTCAGTTGAACAGCTTCCAACGCTGCTCATTACGCTTGCGCCACGTCGGGGTCTTGATCTTGACCCAGTCGCGAGAGCGGCCGGAGCGGTACTTGGAGTTGGTTCTCTTCGAGACCACGCCTTCAAGGGCCAGTTTGTCCATAATCCTGAACAATGCGCCGCCATCCACGAAACCAGCCACGTAGCTCAGGCACGGCAGGTTCGTGCGTTCCACAAGCTCATTCAGCAAGGTCTCGCAATCAATGAGAGGCATCCCCCTCGAATCCTTCATAGATGAGAAGGTCGAATGCTATGATGGGCAACAGTTGCTACTTGGCAGCAGCTATCGCTCGAAGCAACCGAGACGACATCGCCAAGCCGATCGTCTTCATCGGCGAAACTCGCCGTCGACTACCCACCAATCTGGTAACACCACTAGTTTCTCACTTCTTCTTTGATTTGAAGGTCGATAGCCGTTGACGTTTTCGTGAAAGCTGAGATATCATGGGTCGACAGCTGAGATATCAGAGAGTGTGTGATTGGATATTGGAAACGTAGATGAGGCGAAACCGCGACACTTGAGTGCTAAGGTCGTAATCTGGGCGGAGACCTGCGGTTGTGCCTTCGAGCAAAAGGTTCGGCTGGTGCGCGGGGGCCTTAGTAATTCACAGAAACAGACTGCGAACGTGTTTGCTCACACGGGGAGATCGCGTGCGATGGTGACTTATGTCTGACCTGGTCCTGATCTGATTCTACTGGATTGCTTCCAGAGGGAGCATGTAGCCAGGGCACAGCGCTATCCTGGTTAGAAAGAGACTACCCTGTGAGCACCAATAATCCTGACTGCAAACTATTTGCGATCCACTTTTCGCGGTGAGCAAATGACGTCCCGAGGCTTCTTTGGAGGCGGTGATGTCTGAAAAACAATTTGATCCCCACCATTGCGTGTTCCCGTTGTCAGCCGCGCCGAGCGGTGTAATGCCTGGTAAAGGCTTCTTCCGTCGCATGATTTCTCCCGAAATTTGCGGCTCGCGTGGCTTTACTATGAGCGTTAATATTCTTACCGCTGGCGTTTCTACTGGTGACATCGTTCATGCCCGCGAACAGGGCTGGTACATACTTTCCGGGCGTGGATGGATCACCATGGAGGGAGCTCGGCATCGTATTGGTCCAGGAGACGCTATTTTTGCGCCTGCCAATGGCGGCGTACACAGTTTTGAGGTCGATCCAGAACAGGACCTCACCTATGTACTTGTCCTATCTCCTCCCCCAGTCGGAAGCTAAGGTTGTAGGAGGACATGAATGAAAATAACGGTTGCGGGCGCGGGCAACAGCGGGCAAACAACCGCGGCTGATTTGGCGCTTGCCGGGCATGAAGTCACGTTGTTCGAGCTACCCGCCTTTGCGGAGCGTATCGCATACGTGGAGAAGTCTGGAGTCATAGAAAAATACGGTTCGCTTGGCACCACCGGCCGTACAGGTCGGGCTCGGATTGCGAAGGTGACAACTCAATCGGCAGCAGCCTTTCCAGATGCAGAGATCATCATTCTGTGTGTTCCAGCTTATGCGCACACCAGCTTTTTTGAAACTTTTGTCGAGCATCTCCGGCCTGGCCAAATCGTTTTGGTCTCACCAGGCAACTGGGGCGCTTGGCGCCTGCGGCAGCTCCTGACGGTGCGTGGAAAGGGAAAGGGGGTTTACACCGCGGAGACAGATATCTGTCTGCATATATGCCGGGCGGACGAACCGTTCCTCGGTCCCGGACGTGTTCGTGTCATTCTCGAACGCAAGCGGGTGCTCTTGGCGGCGACACCAGCCCGCGACACAGAGTTAGTTCTGGCCAAGCTAAAACCGATTTACCCCTTTCTTGTCCCGGCCAAGAACGTCGTAGAGACAAGCCTGAATAACAGCAATATCGTCACCCACGGACCCCTAATGCTAATGAATGCTGGCTGGATCGAGCATACTTCCGGCAATGTCATGATCTACCGGGATGGCGTGACAACCAGCGTCGCCCGTACGATCGACGTGGTTGGTCAAGAAAGAGACGAAGTGCTAAGGGCGTTGGGTTTTGCCCCCCGCGCAGTGGAAAAAACATACGAGCGGATCAAGAACGCGAAATGGGTACTGGACCCTTGTGAAACGGCACCGCCATCGCTGAGCCATCGGTATCTATCTGAAGATGTGCCTTTTGGACTGGTGCCCTTAGCGGATATCGCGCGAGCTTTGAACGTTACTACCCCTGCGGCAGACGCAATGATTACGCTAGCGGGGATTGTCAATGGTGTTGACTACCGCAGGGAAGGGCTTTCGCTCAAGAAACTGGGGCTGACAGGCTTGTCGGCCGACGGCTTGCTCCGGTTGGTAGAGGGATAAGCGTTAGTTAGCGGGCGTCAAATTTTGCCGATGACGCGGAATAACACGAAAGGATCTGAAAAATGACCAGAATGCTCAAGCTGTTAAGGGTCAGTATTGCCAGTTTGCTCGCGTTAGCGACTGCCTTCATGACGGCTGCTGAAGCACAGGATTTCCCAATAAAGCCGATCACGCTAATCGTCCCGACGGCGCCTGGCGGCTCCCATGATCTTACGGCCCGTGCGCTGGCCGCCGTTGCTGAGAAATATCTTGGCCAACCCGTCATCGTAGAGCTCAAGCCCGGCGGCAGCGGAGCAATTGGATCAAATTTAGTTGCAGGAGCTAAGCCAGATGGTTACACCTTGCTCTTCGGCGGGCCTGCCTTTAATACCACCCCGCCTGCCTTGGACAATAAACCCGAACTAGGGCCAGATGGTTTTGCAACCGTCTGTCGTATCAATTATACCCCCATGATTCTTGCCTTCCGGACAGGAGCTCCGTTTAAGACCTTCCCAGAGATGTTGGAATGGGCAAAGCAGAATGAGGGGCAGCTGAAAGTTGCCGGTGGGCGCGGTAGTGGCGCGGACATGTTCTTGCGCTACGTTGGTCAGCGGACTGGGTTGAGATTTCGCTCTATTCCCTATGAAGGTGGCGGTTCTGTTCTGATGGCTCTTCTAGGAGGGAATGCTGACGTAGCGGCTGGGGTTCCGGCAGCTCTAGCGCCACATGAAAAGGCAGGTAAGATTGTGTTCGCCACTATCACAGCTTCAGAAAGGCACAAGAATTATCCTGATCTTCCGACCGCCAAGGAGTTCGGCTTCGATTATGAATATGTGTTTTGGCGGGGTGTTTTGGCGCCCAAAGGTACGCCGCGGCCTATTATCGACAAATTGGCGGCAGCATTCAAGAGAATGGCTGAGGATCCAGAGGTTACAACTAAATTGAACGAATGGGGTGACACGGTTAATTATCTCGGTCCTGACGAATTCTCCAAATGGTGGCGTGCCGAATACGAGTTCCAGAAACAGCTTGCCGCGTCGATGCAGAACTAAGGAAGACAAGCTGCGTCAACGGAAGCCCTAACATAATGACAACGCCGAACGGCCGCTTCGAACTGATGCTTACCTTGCTGTTCGTGCTCGCAGGAGGTCTCATTTCTGTGCGTGCGCTTTCTTTGCACATTGGATCTCTTGCTGAGCCGCGGCCGGGGTTCTTTCCGTTCATCGCTGGCACGGGATTAATAATGCTTGGTCTGATCCAGAGTTATCGGACCCTCAAGAAACGCACTTTGGGGACTGAACGGATTACGCCGGGCACGGTGTGGAAAGCAGCCGTTCTGACTTCGACGCTAACTATATACGCGCTCGTATTGGAATGGATCGGGTTTATCGTGTCGACTAGCCTACTCTGTCTGGTAGTCATGCTGATTACTCATCGGCCTAGATGGTACGTTTTAGTACCGATTGTAATTGGCGTCTCCGTAATCACCCATGGCCTTTTCAATGATCTGCTCGGCGTCTCTCTACCAAAAGGCACCATCTACTCCGATTGATCAGGAGTGATATGGATATCCTCTCCAATCTCCTTATCGGCTTCTCTGTAGCGCTCGAACCCATAAACATCTTCTATGGACTCATTGGTGCTCTGATTGGCACGGCAGTCGGTGTGCTTCCGGGGCTTGGTACAGTTGCTACCATCGCTTTGCTGTTACCAGTGACTTATCAGCTCGAACCGGTATCCGCCGTTATCATGCTCGCAGGCATATTTTACGGAGCACAATACGGTGGTTCAACGACTGCCATTCTGCTAAACATACCGGGCGAAGCGTCCTCGGTAACCACCACGCTGGACGGTTATCAAATGGCGCGCCAGGGTCGCGCCGGGCCTGCGCTGGGAATTTGCGCTATAGGCTCATTTATAGGGGGCACCATTGGAGTCATTGGGCTCTGTATCGCCGCACCACTTCTAGCTGACATGGCGTTGCAGTTCGGCCCACCAGAGTACTTTGCTCTCGTTCTACTCGGCTTGATGATGGTCATCTACCTAGCCGAGGGCTCCATAATCAAAGGGGTGTTGATGGGCTTTCTGGGCCTGTTTGCGGGGACAATAGGACTTGATCCTGTCACAGGAACCGAGCGCTTTACCTTTGGGATCACAGAACTGCGCGATGGATTAGACTTGGTTCCGGTGGCAATGGGTCTATTCGGGATTTCGGAGCTTATGCTCAATATCGAGCGACCGGAAGCAAGGGATGTGTTAAGAAGCGCGGTGCGTGATTTGCTACCGACGCGACAGGACTGGAATCGTGCTTGGAAGGCAATTGTGCGGGGCTCGCTGTTTGGCTTCTTTGCGGGAATATTGCCCGGAGGCGGCGCCACGATTAGCTCGTTCATGAGTTACGGACTAGAGAAGCGCCTGTCGAAAACACCGGAACGTTTTGGTAGGGGCGCAATTGAGGGCGTTGCGGCTCCCGAATCGGCTAATAATGCCGCTTCGACTTCGTCGTTCATTCCGTTGCTCACTCTCGGCATTCCAGGAAACCTCTCAACAGCCATGATTCTAGTGGCGTTGATGATCCATGGTATACAACCTGGCCCATTAATGATGTCGGAGCACCCCGATTTGTTCTGGGGTGTGATTGCATCCATGTACGTCGGTAACATTATTCTGCTGTGTCTCAACCTGCCGATGATCACTCTATGGGTGCGATTACTGCATACACCTTACCATTATCTGGCACTCTTGATCGTTGTTGTGTGTGTCGTCGGCGCTTACTCAGTGACCTATTCGGCATTTTCCGTCTTGGTGATGGTCGTATTTGGCGTATTCGGCTACATTACGCGCCGCTACAACTTCCCTCCAGCGCCGTTTATCTTGGCGATGATCCTCGGGCCGATGCTAGAAAAATCGCTTCAACAATCCCTAATTGCTGAAGGGGGAGATCTATCGGTGTTCATTACGCGGCCGATTTCCGCCACAATCCTCGTTATCGGCTTGGCACTGGCAATGAAACCGTTGCTCCTCTTGCTCGTCAGGAGTCGGGCGACCAATGCGTCCGCCTCTGGACAATAGGAAGTGTGCAACATTCATGAGTAGGCATAACGAGCATGTCAAACTTAACTCAATCATCTCTCTCGAGACGCCTTGAGGGCAAACGGGCTCTTGTAACTGGAGCAGGACGTGGTATCGGCCGCGCGATAGCGGAGCTGTTTGCCTTAGAAGGTGCGCTGGTTGCTGGTCTCGATTGCGACGAAGCCGCTTTGAACGAAGTTGTTGAAGGAATTAGTAAAGCAGGTGGACGCGCCGTTGGCGTTGTTGGTGACGTGACGATAAGCTCGTCCGTCGAGGCATGCGTCAATAGTTTAGCCGAGCAGCTCGGTGGTCTTGACATCGCAGTAAACAACGTCGGTCTAAGTGCGCGAGGAACAGTAGAAACCACTTCGGAAGAAGAATGGGATCGCGTTAGCCTCAATACTAAGAGCGTCTATTTGGTTTCGCGTTTTGCGATTCCGCACATGCGGCGAGCCGGAGGTGGGTCTATAATCAATATTGGTTCTGGGACTGGAATTGTCGGTTCGACTAATCGCGTAGCATACGGGACGGCGAAGGCTGGTATCGTCGCCATGACGAAGTTGATGGCGCTGGATCACGCTCCCGATCGCATACGCGTGAATTGTGTGTGTCCTGGCCTTACCGAGACAGACCTTTCGCGAGCAAACCGACAGCGTCAAGCTGATCTCGAAGCAATAACGTTGGAAGAAATCACTGAGCGACTAACCAGGAACTACCCGCTTGGTCGTCTCGGGCAACCCATAGATATCGCGCGAGGTGTCCTGTTCTTTGCATCAGACGAATCATCCTGGGTTACGGGCGCAATATTGGTTATCGATGGTGGCCGATGCGCAGGTGCTTGGCTCGAGAGGTAGATGAGACGCTGATTGAAAGTAGCCACTGGAAAATCAAGACTAGTGGACCCACGCTCGGGCTCGACGAATCAGACTTCCCGGCGTTTCTTTTCATGAGTGGCTCTTGTGACCGAAAAAACCCCGGCTGTCCTGCGATCCAAGGCCGTGGCGCTACTAGGCAGGGGAGAATTGTGCGAGTACCGAGGCCGATGAGAACATCCGATCATGAGTTTTGAGGCGCTCCCTCTGTCGATCGCTTCTACGGCAGCCCGCAGGGCAGCCTGATGCCCAACTGGAGGATCGCTTCGACCGAGACAGGAGCAGACTCTCTAAGGCAGGCTTGACAAGAGTCGAACTGCTCTCGGGAACCATCGGAGGCCCGCTCACATGATTTCCCGAGTAGTCAGTATGGGAGTCTAGTCTTAGCCGAATCCATCATCGTAAGAACACCTGATTGGCGGCCAGGACCGAGAGATGGAATTCGTGTTTGCTCGGGCTACGGCTGGGAGGCCGTAGCCCGAGACAAATAACCGCCGTCGATTGTATCTGGCGCCCTGCGAAAAAACGCAGGCATACGGGCTTTGTCTAATGGCCGGGTGAAGGGCATGCAAGCTCCATAGCTTAGCCATCTTCATCGTAGGCGAGTTCAGTAGTGAGCTGATCAACGATCTTGCTCACTAGACGGTTCGCCAGCTCTTCTTTCGTTAGGCCGATACTCTCAAGTGTAATCTCTGACATGCCTCACTCGTCCCTAGAGTCGATCAACTCGCCATAGAATGCTGCCGCCTCAGCCAAAGCTTCCTTCAGTCGCAGCGATAGGTAGTCACGGTGAACCTTGATGGCGTCCGCGATATGAGTCAGGCCAAGTCCGTGGACACACACGCCACGAAGGATCGCGAACCCGAATGATCCCGTTACGATCCGGAGCCGAGCCAACGTCTGCTTTGCATCGTAACGCGCCCCCGGAATGCCTGATGGTGGCCGCCTTACCGGCTTTGGGGCCGGTCGGCGGAACGCAAGCTCATCAACGACCTTTTCCGCATCGGGCGGGAACTGGTCAAAGCGACTCCAGTCGGTGACACCCTCACCAGAGACGTTTGCCAGTTCCCAATCGGAGCGAAAGCGAAGCCCTGCAACATAGCTCTCGCGATCAATGGCGCGGCGCTTGTAGAGCACGTCCAAGGGATGCGCACTCGTCTTGCGCGCCCTGCCCGTAGCAACGGGCGGGCGGCCGCCGTACCCAGGCCACGAATGCGGTTGGTGGCGGTCCAAAAGCGCTATGAGCTGCTGAGCTTTGTCGAAGGACATCTAGGGGTCATATACCCGATAGGAAAACACAAGTCAACACTCTACGTGTAGACTCCGGCGTACATTTAACGTGAGTTGGGGGCCGAATCATCTGGTCGAAAAATCGGCAAAAATAAAGCTCCCACGTCGGATGGATTCACCACTACCTATGCATCAACGGAGACTAATCACGACTAAAAAGGGAAAAACTCTTGCAATATCAATGGCTTAGAGATATGTCCTAAACATCCACAGCAACGTATCGCCTAGCTCTTGACAAGCCAAGTTTGATCATGCCCCTATATCTACGAGGGATTGATCGTTGAGCGCCACGCGAAAGGATCAATCCCGAGTTTGAGAAGAAACTCGTCAACTGAATCCCATCTTGTAGAGTCTCTACACATCAAAAAGAATCCCATCTAGCTCTAGCCCGGAGGCGCAGAAAAAGCGCCGTCCGGGCTGAAGAGATTCTTCTTGAGGGGATTCAGTTTTTGGGATTCACCTCTGTTAAAAAGACTCATCTTAGAAGAGACTCAGCTTTAAGATTCATCTCTAAAAAAAAAGACTCATCTTAGAAGAGATTCAGCTTTCAGGATTCATCTCTGTAAAAGAGATTCATCTAGATTGAGTCCCGGTTAAAGAGATTCATCTCATTCACGAAACCCCTTCTAGAAGAGTCTCTTATAGCCCGAAAGCGCTTTATAGCGCTTCGGGCTTAACAAGAGATTCATCTCAAAGAGCCAAGTCTCTTCCTTATGGATTCATCTCGATATTAAAGATTCATCTCTAAGAGATTCATCTACTAGAAGAGACTCTTCTAGAAGAAATAGGGCGAAAAAATAACTACATCCAACTTTCTTGGTGGCGTAAATCAACCGATAGGTTGAACTCTTCAAGCTATAAGTTGCAGACAAATTGTAGCTTGACACCGAATAAAAAAACTGTATAGATAGCGAGCGTTAGCTATTGGGGGGGATTCCAAGTTGCGGCAGTTTCTTCGTAACATCTTGCGCCTTTTGGAGCCGGATGCTCTCGACTTTATCCGCGCCAATCCCGGCGTCGAGTGCTCTACGGAGCCGCCACTGAGGATGACGACGATCCCGAGGTACGGCGGTTTCTAGTCCACTACGAGAGATTCATTACGAAGCGCTACGGCGAGCGTTGCGAGGTAGCGGAGCCTGGATGCCGCACCTGCCTCCATTGGCGGCTTTTTGATCTAGTGAAGATGAGCCTGGAATAAGGAAAATAGAATGACTCCACAGCAGATAATGGAGAGGGCACGGGAGCTTCATGAGGTAGCTCAGACGGCCATGTCTCTTTCGGTCGCCCGCCGCGCGGCTGTTACCGCGGCGGCGCTGATCTATCATCTTGCCAAGCTCCATTTGCCGGACAATGAGCGCAAAAAGACGCGCAAGAAACTCTCTATGCCAAAGTCTTTGGAGCCGAAAAAGAACGAATTTACTTTCTAATGCTGGAAATCAAAGAGGCGAAAGTCGATCCGGCTGATCCCCAAAGACTAATCCTGAAGGTGGCCAATTATCCGCGGGGAAGGGGCCACCTAGAGCTGAAGCTGAAGGTGTTGGATATTGACATTCCCGTAAACGCTGAGTCGGGCGGCAAAGCCTACGCCAACTTTCAGGTTGTGGATTGGTCGGCTAAGGAATGAGCGAAGAAAGCGACCTTCATTTCGACGTTAAGATGGAGCACGTCGAGGCCATCCTTGAAAAGCTTGACGAGCTGAATGTCAGTCCGGAACAGGAAGTTGGCATATTGATGGTGGCGCTCACTTCCATCCTCGCATCCTACGAGCCAGGAGACATTGAGGCGGTAACGGATGCGATTAGAGAGATGGCATTGAATGCGGTGATCATATGAGCGCTCACAACGCTCACAATTTCAGCGGTCACTTCATCCAGTGGGCTTACTGCATCAAGTGCGGACTTCTGGCGCTCAAGAATGAGGCCAGCCGTAAGGCCGCCAGGAAGCCATGCAAGGGGGAATGATGGCCAAGTGGTTTCAGGATAGGCAGAGCTTTTATGCCAGGCTTGGCAAAAACCTATGGCTAAGCGTGGATTATGAGTCTGTTAAGCGCCTTGAGCCGGGTGCGCCACGTTGGAATGCCTACGTCTTCGGCGCTCGCGTCGAGAGCCGCTTCCCCACCGCAAAAGACGCCATGCTCTACGCGGAAGGCTTGGCGCGCGCAAGATTGGTGCGTGCGCTGAGCATCCTAGGTTCCAAGTGTGAGATGCTGAATGAAGAATGAAAACTTTGGCCGAATTTACAAGCCCGATCCTCGCGACCACAACTATTTGATGAGCCGAGACGAGAGGGCCAATAAAATATCCCGCCGCATGTGGGGACTCGGGTCAGTCCTAGATCAAGGACAAACGCCACAGTGCGTCGGCTACAGCGGAGCGGCCTATCTAATGGCCGCTCCTGTACGAAACAGAAATGTTGACCCTTACTGGCTCTACAAGCTTGCTCAGAAGTACGACGAATTTCCAGGCGAGAATTACGATGGCAGCACGGTCCGCGGCCTTTTCAAGGGACTCCACAAGGAGGGCTACGTTACCGAATATCGCTGGGCTTTTGATGTAGGTCCGGTTCTCGATCATGTGCTCCTAGAGGGTCCGGTTGTCGTGGGGACCACGTGGTATAGCCGGATGACTCGCCCCGAGAATGGCTATTGCTGGCCCGGTGGTAGTGCCGAGGGCGGCCACGCTTACCTCATCATTGGCGCTGATAGGGTCCGGAAAAATCCGGATGGTACGACCGGCGCATTTCGCATCGTCAATTCGTGGGGGCGTAGTTGGGGCCAAAGCGGGCGCGCCTGGATCACATTTGCCACGATGGACAGGCTTTTGCGGGACCAAGGGGAATCAGCAACCGCAACTGAGGTTTGCAAGGACGGAGCATGTGATGCTGACTAGACTTGATGATGGGGAGCCGGGAGTTCCCGGCAAGTATGTAACGATCATTCCTGCAACGCCTGGATTCCAGCGCATTTCGCTGTTTCGAGACACTGAAACAGGCGAATACTTCACAGAAAAAAGGCCGGTGCTCGGATGGCTAACGGAATATCATTCCGGAGACGAGACCGAAAGGGAGTATGTCTTTAGCCCAAATCCAATAACCGACGAAGGCTATAGCCCAAATGGCTCGGCATTGAATGAGGTAGCTTTTGCCATCGTCTATCCGGATGGCCGCGTTGGCGGCGACGCAGAGCTAGGGGTTATGGAAAGCGAGGAAGTGTGGCTAAAGCGCAGAATTGAGATCGAAAAAGAGAATGAGGCGGTTGGCCTAGAAAATCCACTAGGCACGCTTTCGGCAGACTAAAGAGTTAAGCGGGGGAATGATGTACGCTTTGGGAGAAGACGTTCAGATTCCAAGCCTGGACGGGGAGGTTTGGAAGCCACTTCCGGATGCGCCTGGATACTATGTATCCAACTTCGGGCGTGTTTACAGCGCACCAAGGCGGTATGTGCGCAAGGGGCGCATTATTGAGCCGAAGCCGGATCGGTCCGGCCTTTGCAGCTTTGTTGTGAGGGTTGATGGCAAAAATCGCCGGTTTTTGGTCCATAGGGCAGTAATGCGTGCCTTCACTGGCGAGCCGCCGCCCGGATACGAAGTGCGCCATATCGACGGCAACAAGGCCAATAACACGCTTCATAATCTTGCCTACGGTCCGCGCAAAGAGAACTTCCGCTATGCCAAGTATATCGGCGTAGAGATGCGGCACCGCCGCGGTACGGATCACGCCAGAGCCAAGCTTACACCAGAAGCCGTGAAAGAGATTAGGTCTGGTGGCGGGAGGGGGCACGCCAGACGAATGGCTGAGAAGTACGGAGTGTCCTACTACGCGGCCTATAGCGCAATGATTGGCAAGACGTGGCGGCACGTGAGATGAGGCGGCGACGGCGGCAGCTATACGACAACTCTGGCTACGACGCCCAAACGCTCAAGAATGAGATTGCTCAGATTCACTTCCGATACTTGACCACATGACAGGAGGGTCGTCGTACCGGCGAGACCTGAAGCGTCTCGCGGATGAAATGGGATGGCGCCTGGAGGTTTCTCGGGGCGCCCATTTCAAGCTCACAAAGCCAGGAATCAGGGGCGCCATCTTCGCGTCGCTAACCCCAAGCGACAGGAGAACCATTCGTCACGTCAGGGCCAACTTGCGCCTCGCTGAAAGGCTTGGTCACACGAACATTAGAGGTGACAAATGCCAGGAGTAAATCCACAATCTTTGCCGACAATAACCAACCTGCTCAATAAGCGCAGGGAACTGGCGGGACCGCTCGTTGCCGGAGTAACACATATATCCATCTGTCTGAATGGCTGCTACCACTTCGCCAACAATTTGAGTGACGAGAGCATCAAATTACTCATTCAGGCCCTCAAAGAGGCTGTCACAGCCGAGATTGAGGACATAGATTGCCAGCTCGCAGAGCTGGGCATCGATACCTCCAACCTCCCAAGGCTCAAGTAGACGATGATCAAGGAAAAGATTCTTGAGCTTTCACACTTAGGCAGCGACGTGGCAATGAGCCTCGTCATTATCGACAACATTGTTACAGCGGTAATCAGAGCAGAGGTGACTCTCGGGAAAGATGCTCTAGAGGCAATCTCCGAGCGCTTCAGGCTTCTGGCTAACGATAGGAGTGCAGACAGAGTTGAGCGCGAATACTACCTCGCCACCGCCAAATTCTTTGCGGAAAAGGCAAAATAGGAGGTGAAGCGGATCGCAAATTCACCGAGATTCATCGGACCTGAGCCTCAACCTCGCATCAGGGAGACGCCACCAAGGAAGCGGAGAGCAAGGCGACGGCGGCCCTGCGACAATGTGTCAACAAAGTCTGTATTGAAGACGGTTAACACGACACGTATATCCCGCCCGAATGGAGTGGGAGCATGAAACGTGCCGTGCTGACAGTCTTGTTGATTCTAGGCGTGATAGGTGTGATCGCCTTTGAGGCTGACAGGGATAAGCCCAAAGCCCCGGCGGTTGTCGCGCAAAAGGTGGACGGCTCAGAAGTCGGCAAGATTAAGACGGTTTGGGTTGACTCGGCGCTTGCTTGCACCAGTGCCGACGACTTGCGCGAAGCCCGTAGGGCGCGAGACGACAAGAACGCCTTAATCGACTATCTCGTACAGAAGATCGTAGGCGACAGAAGCTGCGTCATCATTCAGAAGGGTGAGCGGGTCAAGATCGTGGCCCCATATCAAAATGAAGTGGCCGTGATCGAATACAAGGGGAGGCAATATCATACCTTCCTTATGTGGTTATCTTTCTGGTGGGAGTAAACAAAGATGAGATTGCTGTTAGCGGTATTGCTTGCAATCGGCGTGGCCACTTCGGCGCAAGCGGCGCGCATCGAACCTGGGATCGCCTGCACAACGCCATTCGAGTTTGTCGAGTTCGGTGACTATCAAGACGATCCGACGAAGATTCTGTCGCTTTTGGTTGAGAAGGTGCAAGACGGGCGTTGCGTGCTCATTCCCGCGGAGACCGAGGTTGAGCTGGACGCTGACGATTTATTCGGTTTCGCTGCCATCCATTACAACGGACGGCAGTATTTCACACTTGCTGAATGGGTTAAGAAGTGAAGACAGCTCTGATTGCTGTTGCGGTAGCGTGCTAATGGCGGCATATGGCGCTTTTGAGCGCAACGTGGCCTCTTTGACTGGATACAGCAAGATATGCGCTGATGGCGTGAGCTATATTGACTGCTAATCAGGGTCGCGGAATAGGGTGAGTTCCGGTTCAAAGACAACCTTGCGGTAGTCAGCGCCCTTGCCCCGGCGTCTTTTGGCTAGGATCAACTCAGCTTCGTTCTCAATTTCCTTGAGCTTCAGTTCCCACTCAAGGCGATCCTCTTCAGACTTCGGACCTTCACGAGCCAGCCAATAAGCCTCCCTGTGCACAAACATTACGGTGTCGGCGTCTTTTTCGATAGCGCCGCCGCCATAGAGGTCCGATAGCAGCGGGCGGTGATTGTTTGTGCGCTTGGATGGCTCGCGATTCAGGTGGGATACTAGGAGGATCGGAACCTCAAGCGCTTTGGCCATTGCCTTCAAGCCACGCGTTACGTCCGAAATTGCCGCTGGCCCTTCCTTGCCTTCAGGCGGCTGAATAAACTGCAGATGGTCGATAACGAGCAGGTCAAGAGCGCCATTGAGCTTTCGTCTCAGGCGCGCTTCAGCTTCGATTTCTGGCACAGTGAGGCCGGTTCGATCACAGATGTCCATTTTCAGGTGCTGCAGGGTGCCTTCCCAGGCCTGCAATATCAGGCGCTCCTCGGCATCGGTAATCTCGCCAAGCTCAAGGCGCTCAGCCGGAATCCGCGTGAGCTGAGTGATGTAGCGGTTGTTCCATTGCCGCTTTGTCATTTCTAGGCTCATGACGAGCACTTGGCGCTGGTGAGCGACAAAGAATGCGATCTGTTGGACAAGTGCCGTTTTACCGGCGCTTGTTGCGCCGCCAACGACTATCAGGTCGCCGGGCAGCATAGGCCCGACAAGCTCATCAAACGAGAGGAATCCAGAGCGAAACCCAGGCCGAATGCCAGTTTCGCGGATGCGCCTTATCTCTGCTAGCGTTTCTTTTGCCAGTTCGCCAACTGATTGAGTTGGGCTGTCGCTACCCGATGGCAGCGTGTTGAGAATGGATTCAACGACCTTTTGGTGGAGGTCATTGGTTGAGATGACGCCACGGAGTCGGGCGCTAGCTTCGATCTCCTCGGCAACTCCAATGAGTTTGCGGCGCCTTGCTAGGTCAATGATTTCGCTGGCAAGTCCGGAGACGGTGTGAGTTACACCGTTGTCCGAAGCTTCCTTGGCTGCCACGGCAAGGGCACGGAGATAGCCGTCAAGGTTGCTACCCGGCCCCATCATGGCGCTAATCGTAACCGGCGTGGCCTCGCGGCCCTCCCTTACGATCTGGCCTATGATGCGATACAGCTCTCCGCTGGTGATGTCAGCGAAGTGTTCGGGCTTTAGCTTGCCAGAAACCTCATAGTAGAGATCATTTGCGTTTAGAAGATTTCCGATGAGAAGTTGTTCGGCTTCCGGATTCGTCGGTCCCTTTATCTCTGACGTAGAGTAATATTGCGATTGCGTCTGCTTCGTCTGTGGTCTGTGGATCGAAGCCCCGGCGACGAGCCTCAACGATCCCCGGATATGGCTTTGTGGTTTTCCCATAGATTTTTCCACAGAAGAACTTTTTGACGGACGTGTTGGGTACGGAGACGTAGGGGACGTTGCGTTCTTTGCAGACGATGATCACGAGCCACGACAGGCCAACGAGAATCTTGGCTGCATGAGGGTGCTTGACAACAGGTGATTCGTAGGCAACAAGATCGGGCTTGTGTTCGTCAATAAGGCCCTCAAGCCAGAGCTTGTAATTGACGGCAAGGTCTCCAAAATCGGCTTCATTGAATCGTCTGGTTCCCGAGATGATTGTTTTCCGGTCACCTACGGCCCAGCCCGTAGAACGGGCTAGGTCTAGGGCAAGTATTCTCATTGTGCGGTGCGCTTGTTGTGTTCGTCGCAGTACCGCGCGCCGCGAGGGAGCTTCTTACCGCAGCAATGCATGCTGAGGCCGCTGCCCCAAAGTGGCCACGGACATTGGTTATCTTTCAGTTCCAGGAAAGGTACGGCCCCGTCCCTATACTCAGGGGCAAGGTCGCATATGCCATCAGGGTTGATCTTGGGCGATGTGATCTTGACGCGCCTGCCGGTTTTTATGCCGAGCCGGTTTAGCTTCCCGATGACAGCGCCTCTCGATACGCCCAATTGCTTAGCTATCTGTCTTGTAGACAGCCCTTTGGCGACAAGTTGTCTCAGTTGTAAAACTTTTGCCTTAGTCCATATTGATGTATAGTTCGATGGTAGACCTAGCCTTGTGGCGTGGCATGATACTGTGTAGTCACAGAAGCCCATGTGTTTTGCTATGGCATTGAAAGATAGTCCTTTCGCATGAAGGCGCTTTAGCTCTTCGTCGTGGTGGGGCTGCCATCTTTTTTGCTTGGAGCGCTTTTTTACAGGGGCTTTGGCAAGGCCATTACTAAGGATGATCCAGCGGACGACGGCACTGTTGATGTCGAGTTCTAGACTGATTTGATTGTACGTGTAGCCGTCAAGCCATAGCTTGATGATGCGCTCTTTGAGTGCTGGGCTGGTTGCCCTTCCGCGCCTAATATGAATGAGCTTGCCATGAACGCTGCGTTCACTTACGCCCAGCCGTTCGGCAATCTCTTTCTGATTAAGCCCAATAGCAAGGTATTCTCTGAGCGCATATTCGCGCTCCAGAGTCCACTGCATTCAGTCCCCCCATTTAGTGTTGAGCGGGAACTCTACAAGGCGTAGCGAGGAAAGTCAAACGGTAAGGTCTAAAGTGTTGACATTTGGTACAGCAGATGACAAAATATGTAGCAGCAGTCTCGATGCTGAGCTGCTGGCGGGAGGGGGAAAGGCAACGAGAATGGTAAAAGACAAGCGAAGTAGCTGGGAAGCCAAGAGAAGGAGGCTGCAGCTCGCACGCGAGCACGCGGGCTTCAAGTCAGCCCGCCAAGCGGCGCTGGCTATGGGTTGGGTATATCCGACATATGCCAGCCATGAAAATGGCTTAAGAGATATACCACAAAAAGTTGCGGAGAAGTATGCGCGGGCGTTCCGGGTATCGCCCGAATATATCATGTTTGGCATCAACCCTCCGGATTGGGCGAAAGAGGAAACCAAGCCGGATATGATCGAGGTAGCGGCCCCGACTCGCCCGCTGCCGTTTTTCGAGGATACCGACGCCGCGCCTCTTAGGGATTGGCTTAAGAAAGGGCACGCGCCCAGGCCGCAATTCTTCATTAGCGATCCAGGCAACATTTCGGCCAAGACGATTGCCGTCAAGATTACGACAGATGAGATGCGCGCTAAGCCTCCCACTGTTGGCGAGCGCGAGATTCTGCCGGGTGACACGGCGATCATAGATGCCGAGCGCAAGAATGTGCGCCCCGGTGACGTGGTGGCCGTGCTCATTGACGGCGATCCCTACATCCATATTCGCAAGGTTGTGATGAGTGGCGGAAAGCAAGTCTTTTACGCGCTCAATCGGGATCACGGCGAATATGAGAAGGCTGAGGTTGTTGGCCGCGTGATGTGGGTTATGTCAGGCTTCTAACGGGCGCGCAACCGTAAGACGCGGTTGTGGCGCCCTTGCGCTTGACAAGCGTCTTTACTCTTTGTAGTGTAGGCCCGCAATGCAAACACGATTCGTAGGCGGGACTTATCACGAACCGGGCATTTACTTTGGAATGCCCTTTGAAGAATACATCGAAGACTGGTCGCTAGGGTCATCCGATCTTGTCAATCTCCTAATCTCTCCTACCAACTACTATTGGTATAGCCGTGCCAATCCGCGGTACAAAGAGCGCAAGGAAACGCCAGCGCTGGTTTATGGGCGTGCCATCCACAAAGCGGTGCTGGAGCCACATCGTTTTGAAGACGAGTATGCGCCCAAGCCGCCACCACCTGAACCCGGAATGCTCGTCACATTGGATGACTTGAGGGCCAAGTGTGAAGAGCTTGGCATCGCAAAGACGGGAAGTAAGCAGCTTCTAATTAGCCGCATTCGCGGGGCTGGCGATAAGACGCCGATCTACGACGAAGTGGTGGCTGAATATAAGGCGCAAGCTGGTGAGCGCATCCTACTCGATAGGTCCATCTATTTTGAGATTTTGGATGCATCGAAAGTCATTCGCTACAACTACCATTTGGAAAGGGCGTTTGAGGGCGGCTATCCGGAAGTTTCAGTCTTTTGGGAGCATCCGAGCGGCGCGCCAATGCGCGCCCGCTTTGACTATCTCAAGCCGCACTGCATTGTCGATCTGAAAAGCATCCGGAACCATTTGAGGCAAGAATGGCCGGTGGCGGTGGCCAACTCCATTGCTCGTCACCAATACCACATCCAGGCCGTATCGTATCTGCAGGCGCGGGCGCAAGTTCGGCGGTTCATTCAAGAGGGCCGTATCTTTGGCGATCCCTTGGAATTGCCGAACAAGGAATGGTTGCAGGAGCTTGTTGAGCAAGACGAGTTCTATTTCTACTGGATATTTTTCCAGGCTGAAGGTGCCCCTCTCACATTGGCGGTGCGTTTTGACGAACGCGATCCGGAGTTCATTACTTCGGCGCAAAGGATTCAGCACGCCACCGAGATATACATTGAGTATCTAAATAAGTTTGGACAGGAATTGTGGGTCGAGGAGCAGGCTCCAATTCAATACAGCAACTTGTCAATGCCAATGTGGCATGGGCAGTAAATATCAGGGAGAAAGGAAAGTAAGAAATGGCAGTCAAGTGGAAGAGTATTCCAGGCTTTGATGGTCTGTATGAGGCGAGCACCGATGGCCGCATTCGCAATACCGCGACGGGCCGCGAGATTGGCTCCAAGGGCATTACCGTGAAGCTCGCAAGGCCGGATGGCACGCATGTTATTAGCACAATTCCGCGGCTCATTCTGACGACGTTCAAGGGTCCGGCCCCAAGTCCGCGCCACAAGGCTGTTCGCCTGGATCGCAGCGTCAACAACAACGCTCTCAGGAATCTCGCCTGGAAAACCCGTTCGGAGTTTCCGCCAAAGGCCTCGCTTGACGCCAAGCAAGTCAAGGAAGCTCGCAAGCTGGCACGCAGGGGTGTTCCGCAGGCTGAGCTTGCTGAGCGCTACGGTGTGAGCCGCGCCACCATTCGTCAGCTCGTCAATGGCAATACGTGGACTGACGTATGAGTAAGCAGACCATAAGGGCCAAACAGCTCGCCATTCAAAGCGAGCTTAAAGCTCCCAAAAGTCAATACAACAAGTTTGGCGATTATCGCTACCGCTCTTGCGAAGACATCCTAGAGGCGGTCAAGCCTCTATGTATTAAGTATGGCGCGGTGCTGGACATCACGGATGAGCTGGTCTACTACGGTGATCGCCATTACATCAAAGCGACGGCGCGCCTAACCTGTGTTGAGACAGGTGACACGATTCAGGCGAGCGCATATGCACGCGAGCCTGAAAACAAAAAGGGCATGGACCCGTCGCAGATCACGGGGGCAGCCAGCTCCTATGCGCGCAAGTACGCTTTGAATGGCCTGCTGTGCATTGATGACACCAAGGATGCTGATACCAACGAGGCTCAGAATGCGGCCAATAACGCCCCTGAAGAGCCTTTGTCCAAAAACAGCAAGTCGAAAAAAAGCGATCCCGCCGTGGTCGATAAGCTGGTCAAGCGTATCGAGACCTATCAAACGGTCGAAGACTTGAGCAAGTTCTCCGAGCAATTCGAGAAAGAGCTGGCCTCCCTCAGCGAGGAAGACAAGGCGCGCATCCGCAAGATGTATTACGATAAGCAACGAGAACTAAGAAAATGAAGGATAAGGTTATCAACGTAAGAGTATCAAAGGAGTTTAAGCAGGAGATTGTTGACGCAATAAAGGACCGGCAAGGCTACACCATTACCCGAGTGCTACTGGAGGGCGCGAAGATCATTGTGGACAAGCTGAATAAGGAAAAACAAGCGTGACCAGTAGTTATATTACTGAAGAACTCAAGGCGCTGGCAGAGATGTTCTTCAAGTCTCCGGTGCCCGAGCACCAGCTTGTAGGGCGTGCAACTCTTGCCTTTGGACCTATTGTGATTTGGTGGGATCGGGAGCTTAAAAGGGCGCTTGAGTCCTCAGATCCGGAGCGGGGAATTGGGGATACAATCTCCGCTTTTGCAAGTCAACTAGGTATCATTCTTTATTCCTGCCTTTCAGAATTTCCACCGGAAGTCAGCAAATTCATTCTCGGGCATGCCGTTAGATATTTAGAGATGGAAACAGGGCAGGAAGTGCTGCCTACCCGAGAAGAGGTAGACGGCATGATAGAGAAAGTGAACGTGGCGATCAATTAAAATGAGGGTGCGTGATAAGCGCCATTTAGAGGTTGTGGCCCGTTTACCTTCGATCATATCCGGTAGACGCCCCGTTGAAGTTTGCCATGTTCGCTACGGTGATCCAAGGTACAGAAAGCCGCAGACGGGCATGGGAGAGAAGCCTGACGACAGGTGGGTGCTGCCGCTTACACCAGAAGAGCATCGCTTGAACAAGGCGGCGCAGCACGCCGCTAATGAGCGAGCTTGGTGGGCTGCGCACAAGATTGATCCGCTTGCGGTGTGCGAGAAGCTTTATGCGGTATGGCAGAAAGCGGCCTCGCCAATGGAGGCGGAGCAGATGATGGAAAGCATCGTGTTGCGCGTCATGGCGTTTCGGATGTGATCTATATTTCAAGTAGAAAGATCGGTGTTGACGGATACGAGACACACTGATAAGTTGGTGATTGAATGAACAAAGTTGCCTTCTATGCGCCCGAAGATGACGATGGTGATGTGGCTTACACCACCATCGTAGACGCCTTGGAAGGCGACGAGGAACGTCAACAACTGATGGAGGCGATTGCCGCTCCGCTGGTAAAGACGATCCTTGATTGCCGGTTGGAGAGCGAGCTTGAAGACGAAGAGTTCTTTATCGCGGTTGCCTACGTCATAGCTGATGCGGTGGGCATCGTGACTGAGGTTGCGGTCTCTGACGGAAAGCAGGAGTTCGTCAGGGGTACGCTTAGAACCATAGGAGCTGTTCTAGCTCACAAGATTGGCATTGATGCGGTACCGGAGCGCGAAGAATGCCTAGACGTGATCCGGAGGCTCTACCATTGATCGAAGGAAAAGAAGAAAATCCAAAGAGCGAAGACGAGCTATTCAAGGAAGTTCTCCGCTTAGTGTCGGGCGCGCCAATTCATATTGGCATTATCGTGGCGGCAAGGGTTCAGACATTCTTGCTCATGCAAATCCCCGACGCGAAGATTAGGGAGAAACTGCAAAGGGACATTGCTTCTAAAGCGCTACGAGTGATCAAGTCAATGGCCAAGCTGCCTCATCCCCTTGCAAAGGGATTGGCGGCGCAGGTATTTGCCGAGCCGCAACCGCCAAAGAAGCCGAAGAAGAAAAAATGAGTCTCCGGACGAAAATGCAGATAGCCGCGGTGCTCGAAAGCTGTATCGAGCCTATCGGAGACGGCCACTACACCTACAAGGAAGGATGGAGCGATTCCATCGTCGCCAGGGAAATCGGCTGCACAACACAGCTTGTGGTGGCGGTCCGCAAGGAATTGCATGGGCCGAAGTTTCGTCCGAAGCGTCAATCTGGTTCCCGGTTTGATGAATTCGAGCGGCGCATCGAGCAGCTAGAGCGCGACGTGAGTTTCCTGTTGTCAAAGCTCACTCCGATGAGCAACAGCGCCGTGATTGATGTGAAGCAGGTGCCGCGGGCTGTTCCGCGCTGGGATAAACTCGATCAACTCTTAGATAGGGGCAAGGATGCAGAGTAACATCGTTAGGCTTATTGGCAGGCTTGGCAGCGATCCGGAGTTCAGTGACAGGGCCAGACTGGCCAAGTTCTCAGTCGCCACGCAAAAGAAGGTCGAGGGCGAAGATCAGCCGCGCACCACATGGCATGATGTGGTGGCGTGGGGTATCCATGCCGATAGCATCAAGGCCGCTCAGCTCAAGAAAGGCGACCGCGTTATCATCTTTGGCGAGATCGTTCAAAACAAATACGAGGATCGGGAGGGCAAGACTCGCCAGAGGACTGAGGTTCACGTTGTCGGATTTAATGGCGACATTGCCATTTCCCTCTCCAGCCTTGCTGGAAAAAACAATCAATCGCGGAAGCGGGAGGATTCGGTATCAAAAATGTATCCGCGCTATGACCTGATGGCCGAGCAGCGGGATTCGATTGATGATGAGGTTCCCTTCTAATGAAAGAGCTGATTGCCGCTTCTGCCTTCGATATGATCGTGACGGGCTATAACTTCGGTATTGGCTTGGCGGGCGCTTTTCTAACCGTTTTGGCTGTCCTTTTCGTCATTATGTTTGTGCTGGCGCTCATCTTTGCGGTCAAGTAAGGGAGGCTCGATCTAGATATGTGGCAGCTTGCGCGTGATGCGGACATTGCGTGCAGAATTGCGGTTGCACGTTCTGTCAGTGTCGCGGCTGAGGTTGTGGGGAGACCAGCCTTTGAGATTGAAGCTCTACTCAAGGCGCGCGGCCTTAGAGCGCGCCGTTGGAGCAATGCCGAGCGTGAGATGATGCGTACTCTTTTGTGCCGTTATAACATTCAGCGTTGCGCCTCTCTTCTTGGTAGGCTGCCAGAGGAGATTGCGGCTGAAGCCGAGCGGCTAGGCATCCTTGACCTTGGCGAAGACATTAGCGCCAGGGACAACTGGAAACATTGGACGGATGAAGAAAAGAAAATCCTCAGGCGTATGCGCCAAAACGGCAAGGCATACGAAGAGATCGCGCGGGTGCTCAATAGGAGTACCGCTTCCGTTAAGGCATTCGCTGAAAGGCATGGAATGGGCGCTAAAGTGCCGCGCTGGACACAGCGAGAGGACGACATTCTTCGCCAGTGGTTCGGGCGTGAGACCTTCAAGAAAACTGGTGAGCGTCTTGGTAAGAGCGAGTTCGCGATCTACAAACGGGCAAAGCGATTGGGGCTTGTTGCGGCGAAATGAACGGAGAATACCGCGTCATCAAAGAAGATGGAGTCTATTGGGTCCAATTCATTGAGTACGGAAAGCGGCTGACTGGCGGGAGCTATGGGCCACACGGACGTTCCCGCGAGGAGCTTCTGAAAAACTGGACCAACTTCAACCAAGCCCTGCACAAGCCTGTTCTCGACACCAAAGGCAAAGAGATCGAAGAGCCTCTTGTGGCGGCGAAGAAAAGAAAGGCTGCGGAGTAAGCGTTGAGCGAAGTGCCCAAACAGATCAACGACTTGGCTGACAAGGTTGTGAGCCGGTGTTCGATCATTCAGAGTCAGCTTATATGGCTCAATGCGGACCTCATCATTCGGCAGGCCGTCATTCAGTCAGCGCAAGAGATGTGGGCTGAGCTTCCGGTCAATGACGAGATGGCTGTTGCCCGCGCGCTTGCCGAGCGCGACGGGCGGCCTTGGCTCTTTGATGATGAACGTTCTGCCCTGGGCAGCTCCATAGATATTATCCGCCACAATTATCTCAGTGATGCTCGCCACTTGATTCAGAGAGTAAAGGCTTTCCGGAGATGACAGTTTGCCAGTCCGAAAGCAGCTACAGGCGTGCCGTAGGTCTGGCATGGGGAGCCGGGGGACGTGGGAGTTTTTTCGAGCGGGCCAGCCTCTTACGTCTCTCGGCGCCCATTTAACCCCGCGGTTTGAGTGCGGAGGCTCGCCGGGCCAGAGTCCAAAAGGGGTGGTCTGCACTCAAGACAACGGCGTCCGGGCCGCCGCGGTTTTTCCGTAATGGAGTGAAAATGCACGACGACACAGAAAAATATAAGAATGAAATGAATTTGGTTCGGATCACGCAGGAGGAAATCGGAGCAATCTCTTTCGTGCTCTCGTGGCTGAGGGGCAAGCCGTTAAGGGATGATCTTTTGCCGGTTGCGATTGAGAAGGCTGAGGCGTTCGCCTCTAGAGCCATCGAGGATGCGAATACACAGAACAAATAGATCGCAACAACGTTGGCATATTGGTCGCTCGGAAAATCGCGACAAAAGGGATAGATGTAGAGACTGGACGTAGATACAAAGGTGTGGTAGATTGGCCATGTAGCTATGCAAAGCTATCGCTTGATGAGATGTTTTGTTGGGAGTATGGTCGCATGGAGGAAGTTAAGCTGCTGACGATTGCGGAAGCCATGGCGAGACTTCCGATCCGTATCAGCGAGCGGGCATTCCGTAGAATCGTTCGGCAAAGCGGCCACTTCATGGAGTGGCGACGCCAAATGTTTCTTTCGGAAAGCGACTTCCAAGCGGTGCTTAAGGAGTTGCGACCGTGCTCGAATTGGTACTCAGAAAAAACGGCTATTGGTACGCGAAGGGGCAGGACGCCCAAGGCAATAAAATCTTTGAAAGCTTGGGACTTCCAAAAGGAACCCCAAGGCACGTAGCAGCCGCTGTTCTCAAACGGAGAAACGACAAGATTGCTGCCGCTCTATATCATGGCGACAAGGCAACGCTGACGTTTCGCGAGGCCGCCGATTTCTATCGCGAGAAGAAAGGTGAAGATTGGTTTAGGCAAAACCCCATCGCCGCGCGCCAAATTTCAGTGCTCGTCGAAGAATTGGGTGACAAGCCGGTTGCTGAGATCACGGGTGCTGACCTAGCCGACATTTGCTCGCGACGCTATCCCGGTTGCAAGCCACAAACTCACAAGCGCTCCGTTTACACGTGGGTCAACGCAATTGTGCGGATGAATGCGGATGCCGAACGTTGCGACTTCAAGTCGTTCAAGGCGCCGGGCGCGCCAAAGCGCCGCGATCCGGTGATGGCAGCGCCGGAAAGCTGGATTAACGACTTCGTGCACGCCGCGCTGCGTGGCACCAATCGTTGGGGCAAGCCTTTCAAGCACGGCAAGAGAATTGCGGCGCTGGTGCTGTTCATGACTTTTACCGGCGCGCGCGTGAGCGAGGCTATTCGCGTTATGCCGCACCACCTTGAAGTACGCAGCGACGATTCGGTGTGGGCATATTTCGAGCGAACAAAAAACAAGCGAGCGCGCTTCGTCAAGCTGCATCCCATTGTTGTGCAAGCTATAACCCACCTAGAGCTTGAGCGGGGCAAGCCGATCTTCGGTTATAAATCGAAAGATTCCGTATACGCTGGATTGGAGGCCGTTTGTAAGGCAACCAATCTCGATTACTTCTCCACACACAAATTTGGTCGCCACGCATTCGCAAAGCGAATGCTTGATGACGGCTTTACGCTGTTAGACGTGCAGCGTGGCGGCAATTGGGAGTCGCTGTCCGTTGTTTCCGAGAGTTACGGGCACCTAGAACAATCGCGAATACATAACGCAGTGGCGTCGGTGCGTACATCGCTATGGAGCCTTTTCGGTGACGGCGCAAAGCTGATTGAGGCCAGCAAATCAAGCACTTCCTTCGATTCATGAAGATTTATGCGAGAACAAAAACGCGACAAAGTTTACACCGCAGTGGTATAAAGAGGAGGAAAATCAAAGGGTTATGCGTATAGCACACTACCTTGAGGTGGTAGCGGGGCAACCCGTGGAGGTTCGAGTCCTCTCGACCGCACCATGTTCGACTCTAAGGTCTTTTTCGATCACCGCAGGCTAACTAACGGGTCGCGTTGGAAGCCTGTTGTGGGTGCCTCCGGTCGTGGCCCTCGGCGCTGCCCGACGTGGTTTGAGCGACCTTCTCCTTTTACAGGTGGTTCTCTTGATAAGGCCGACGGGACCCCTCTCGATGGTGCCTCCAGCAGGATACTAGTCGATCAAACCGGCTCTGGTTGCGTTGAGCCATCTTTCCCGGCCGCCAGCTCGCAACGCCACCAAATGTCACTTGATCTTCCAGCGGGTCGAAAATCCGCCTGGGAGTTCCACGAGACAAACGAGGCGGACGGAGGCTGACCCGCTCACTAGGCAATGGCCGGTGCTGCATCCGTCGAGGAGCGCAGAAACAGCATCGGCATGCCTATTCTCTGGGAGATACGTTGCGAATCGACTTGGGCGGGCGAGATCAGCCAGTCGTCCCGTGGCTCGCGCGCAACTGCAGAATTTGGACGCGTTTCGGCAATTCGATCAAAAACTCTGCGTCTCGATCAAGGTGGTGGATTTTCGTTGGCTCACCACCGGTAAAGCGACTCATCGCCTCGACGCTTTCCCAATAGGAAATCGTGACGAATTCCGTCTCGTCATCGCGATCTTCGCGCATCATTTGGACGCCAAGCGCCTTTTCGATCAGCGGCTTGATCCCAACCTCGTAGAGGTAGGTTTCATACTCGTCCGCCCGAGCACGAGGAGTGAGGCCGCGCCAGACTCTCGCAATTGTGGGCTTCTCCTGTTGTCCTGAACTCATCCGCGGCCTCCACCGGCTGTTAGAGATTACCTCTGTTTACGCAGGCCTAAAGCCGTTCCAAATAGGGCAGCGGATCGGGTTGGGACCCGCTGGCAATCACCTGAATGCGCGTCATCGCGCGGTCACGGGAGACACGCAGATGCTTTTCCAGCGCTTTTGCCGCGTCCGCCACCTTCCCAGCCAGCAGGCGCTCCAACACTTCGAGATGCTCGGGAAGGAAAGGCTCGGTTGGGAATAGCCGCGAGGTCCAGCGATAGAGAAAGCTATGCGCGATGATGAGCGATTGCGGAAAGGCGATCGCCTGCATCAGGGCCCGGTTCCGGCAATAGCTCAGCAGTGTGACGTGCAGGTCGTGCTCGAGTTGATCGAGCGTCTCACCACCGATTTCCGTGGCGCGAGAAATCGCATCGGTCAAATTCTTATGAAGTCGCGGAAGGAGACCTTCCGGCAAATTCGGTGCAGCCTTTTTCAGCGCGATCGGCTCGAGAATCCACCTCAGCTCGTACAATTCGCCGACGTGCTCGGCCGTCAGGGCTGGCGCATACCATCGCGAGCTGTCGTCCTTCTGGACGATCCCACGCTGTTGCAGACGGCTGACGACGTCGCGGGCCACAGTCCGGCTCACGCCAAAATGGCGGGCGAGCTCGGCCTCGTTTACGCGCCAGGATGCAAAGGAAATTCGGGCGATGATTTCACTCTCGACAGTGCCGTATATTCGCTCCCAGCTCGGTTGAGAAATGAGCTTTACGGCCGTGGTTTCTACGCTGCCCTTGTTTCCTTGCCGAGATTTGCCTCGGCGTCGCCCACCAACAACGATATAGCCGCGCGTATCCGACCGCGCGATCAAGCCCGTCTTCTCCAGCTCGGCCAGCGCTCGACGGGCAGGCGCGCGGCTGATGCCAAGCCGGGCGGCGATGCCTGTCTCCGTCAACGTCGCTTCGGCCGGCCACTCTCCATTTTCGATCTGTGACTCAAGGATTTCGAGCGCGCGCTGATAAAGGCGCGGTGAGGAGCCAAGCCCTCTGGCAACGGCTTGAGTGTCTCTCTCGTTCTCCTTGCGTCTTCGCACTTCCGCCCATTCCCGAAGCTCACGCCTGCCTGTCGTACGACGACAAATTCGATCTTGCCAAGATCGAAACCCAACGTCTAGTGTATACAGAGGACGCTGGTTGTCAGGAGAATGATGCAGATGGCCGGCCGGCTTGCGGGTAAGCGTGCGTTCGTCACTGGAGCAGGGCAGGGAATCGGTCGTGCAGTTGCCCTGGCTTTCGCGCGCGAAGGGGCCCATGTGATCGCTGCGAGCCGAACCTTCTCGAAAATGGAGGATCTTCCGTCGAAGGATCCAAAGATCAAACCCATTGAGCTCGATGTGACCGATGGCCCGGCGGTGCGCCGCGCAATCGAGGAAGCGGGTGAGCTCGACGTGCTCTTCAATTGCGCTGGCTGGGTGCACAACGGAACAATTCTCGATTGCACCGAGGAGGACTGGGCGAGAAGCTTCGACCAGAACGTTACCTCGATGTTTTACACCATTCGCGCCGCGCTGCCTGGCATGATTGCGCGCGGCCGCGGCTCCATCATCAACGTAGCTTCTGTGGCCTCCAGCGTCACCGGCGTGCCCAACCGTGCCGCCTACGGCGCGAGCAAGGCTGCCGTCATAGGGCTGACCAAGGCGGTTGCGAGGGACGTCATCAAAACGGGCGTGCGCTGCAACGCGCTCTGCCCAGGAACGACCCACTCACCGTCGCTCGAAGAGCGCATCCAGAGCGCGGAAGATCCGGAGGCTGCTCGGCGCATGTTCATCGAACGGCAGCCGATGGGCCGGCTCGGTACGGTGGAGGAGATGGCTGCGGCTGCCCTTTATCTGGCGTCTGATGAATCCGCGTTCACCACCGGAACCATATTTGTCGTGGATGGAGGGCAGACGCTGTGACCGAGGCAGTTGCCGCTCAGAATGCGGATGCGCCCAGCCGTGTTTCGGCGGAACTACTGGAATCATTTTGTCGGGATGCGCTCAGAGCGTGCGGCGCAGACGAAGATACGGCCGCAGCGGCCACACGTGCGATGATGCATGCATCGCGCCTCGGCATTGATAGCCATGGTGTCAGACTTCTTGAGCATTACGTAACGGTTATTTCTGGCGGCCGAGTTAATTCCAGGCCTCGGATGGGAGTTGTCCGCCAGACCGGCGCCGTTGCGACCTTCGACGCGGACGATGGCCATGGCGCGCTCGCCGCCTACCGAGCAATGGAGCACGCCGTCGGTCTCGCGAGGCAATACGGCATCGGCGCTGTTGCTATCCGCAATTCGTCGCATTTCGGCGCGGCCGGCGCATTCGCGTTGGCGGCAGCCGAGGCGGGAATGATCGGCTTTGCCTTCTGCAACGCCGATCGCTTCGTGCGCCTTCACGGCGGCGCCGCGCGGTTCCATGGCACGAACCCGATTGCCTGTGCCGTGCCAGTACCAAATCAACGACCATGGCTCTTGGATATGGCCACGAGCGCCATTCCGTACAACAAAATTCAGCTCTACAAGAGCCTTGGCAGGCCATTGCCTCAAGGTGTTGCCTCTACCGAGGATGGGGAGGACACGACCGACCCCCATCGAGCCGCCATGCTGGCGCCGCTTGGCGGTGAATTCGGCTACAAAGGAGCAGGACTAGCCGGGCTTGCGGAAATATTGAGCGCCGTCCTTTCCGGAATGAAATTGAGTTTCGAATTGGCGCCTATGGGAGGGCCGGATTTCTCGATGCCCCGGAAACTCGGCGCGTTCGTTATGGCGCTGAATCCTAATGCCTTTGTCAACGACGACGAGTTCGCCGATGGAATGAAGCGCTACCTCGCAGGGTTGCGCAATTCGCCCGCGCGTCCGGGTGAGCGTGTGCTCGCCCCTGGCGATCGCGAGTGGGCAGAAGCTGATCGCCGTGCGGTCCAAGGGATTCCGATCGATCCGGAAACCGTCGCGGCGTTCCAGAGAATCGCCAGCCGTTATGGGCTTACTCCACCGTTTGCCAAAACGACGGAGGCGATGAAAAACAATAACTGATGAAATTGACAGGAGGAAAGAATGGCCGGAGCGAAACGACTAAGGCCGATATCCGCAGGAATTCTGGCGGCGCTCCTCGCGAGCACTTCGGCGCAAGCCCAGGAGAATACCCTGCGTTTCAATCACGTGCTTGGGCCTAGCGAGCCGTATCACGCGGGTTTTCTGGAGTGGGCTGAGCGCGTGAACAAGCGCACCAACGGGAAGCTCAAGATCGAGGTTTTCCATAGCGCCCAGCTTGGCGTCGAGGAAGACATCATCGAGCAGATCCGCCAGGGTGCCAATATCGGCCAGAATACGGACTCGGCGCGCCTCGGGAACTATGTTCCGGCCATTGCCGTCATGAATGGCCCCTATTTCGCCGAGTCTCTGGAGCAGGTCTGGAAGCTCACTGACTCTCCCACCGTGAAGAAGTGGCTGGACGAGCTGGCAAACCAGCATGGGCTGAAGGTGGTCTGCTTCGATTGGGTGCAGGGCTTCCGTCACTTCTTCACGAATAAACCCATCCGCTCACCGCAGGATCTTGCCGGCTTGCGCATTCGCACGCCACCGGCACCGATCTGGCAGGAGTCGATCCGCGCTCTGGGCGCCGCGCCGACGGCCATGGCGTTCGGCGATATGTACCCCGGGCTGCAGCAGAAAGCGATCGATGGTGTTGAGCTCGTTTATGCCAACATTCCAGCCGGCCGCTTCTACGAGGTGTTGAAGTACGCCAATGAAACGGGGCACATTCTGCTCATCAATTTCCAGGTGGTCAGCTCTCAGTGGTTCAACAAGCTGCCAGCTGACCAGCAAACGGCTCTTGTAGAGGAATGCCGCGCGGTCGGCCGGGCAACGTCGGAGAAAATCGCGAAGATGAACGATGAAATCAAAGCCGACCTGCAAAAGAAGGGCATGGAGATCGTGACCGATATCGATCTCGAGGCTTTCCGCAAGGCTGGCCAGAAGGCCTATGAGGTTCTTGGCATCAGTGATGCCAAGAAAGCCATCGAGGCCGAAATGGGCAAATAAGGGACTGATGGCGACCACGGTTCGACGGCCATGCTAAGGGAATTTCACAGACGTTTGGGAAAAGTCGAAGCCGTGGTCGCTGCCGTTCTTCTGATCATCATGGTCGGGCTCATCTTCTTTGGGGGAATCGCCCGGCTGATGGCGCGACCGCAGAATTGGACCATCGACGCGGCTACATGCCTCTTCGCGTGGTCCTGTTTTCTTTGCGCCGATCTCGCCTGGCGCAGGAATAGCCTGATTTCCATTGAGCTCGTCACGGCGCGTTTGACGGAATCTGCGCGCCGCATTTTGATGCTGGCCAATTACGCCATCATCACAGCCTTTCTCATTTACATCATCTACGCGGGCACTTGGCTTTCGTGGATAAGCCGGGCCCGGAGCTTTCAGGGAATTCCTGGCGTCAGTTATTCGTGGGTCACCATGAGCTTGCCAGTCGGCGCCCTGCTTCTCCTGCTAACGACGATCATCAAAGTGCTTGACGATTTTGGCGGCGAGGGCCGCAGCTCAGCAGCTCCAGATGCAAGGGCGTGACATATGCTGCTCGTGGTTTGCGCCTTCGCGATACTGCTCCTGATGGGAATGCCGGTCGCATTCGCGATTGGGATTTCCGGCGCTCTATTCTTCATTCAGCATCCCGAGCTGCCCTTTACCATCCCGATTCAACAGACGGTTTCGCAGACGCAGAACTTCGCGCTGCTTGCCATTCCGCTCTTCATCATGGCGGGCAACTTCATGAACAAGTCCGGCATTACCGAGGAGCTTCTGAACCTTGCCTCGGTAATCGCTGGACGACTCAAGGGAGGGCTGGCGCAAGTTTCGGTCGTGCTGGCGGGTCTGATGGGCGGCGTGTCCGGCTCCGCAATCGCGGATGCCGCTATGCAGAGCCGCATGCTCGGGCCCGAAATGATCGCCCGTGGCCTGTCGCGCGGGTTTGCCGCAGGGGTGCTTTCGTTCGGCAGCGTCCTGACACCGATTATCCCGCCGGGGTTGGGTTTCATTATTTACGGCACTATTGGCCAGGTCTCGATCGGCCGCCTTTTCGCGGCCGGTTTCGTGCCGGCGTTCCTCCTCTGGCTCGCCCTCGCCGGGACGATTTCTTTTGTGGCACGAAAGCGCGGTTATCCCGCTGTCCGCGATACACGCCCCTCGCTCCGTGAGACCGCGTTGGCGCTGCGGGGCGGAATTTGGGCGTTGATGTTCCCGTTCATTCTGCTCTTTGGGTTGCGCTTTGGCATCTTCACGCCATCCGAGATCGGTGCGTTCGCTGTCATCTACGCCATGTTCATCGGAGTGGCCATCTATCGGAAGCTGAAATCCCGCCCCTTCATGGAAGCCCTTGAAGGGACGCTGGTCGATATCGGCTCAGTGATGTTCCTGATCGCGCTTTCGGCGGTCTTCAGCTATGGCATCGTCTTGGAGCGCATCCCCGAGGTCATTTCAGGCACGATGCTCGGCCTGACCGACAATCTCTACAGCGTCATGACGCTGATCGCGGTGCTGATCCTTATTGCGGGCTTTTTCATCGACGCGACCGTGTTGATCATCATGCTGACGCCGATTTTCCTGCCGCTCATCCGCCAGCTTGGCGGCGACCCTGTCCACTTCGGGGTCGTCTTCGTTCTGGCGGCTACCATCGGCAACTTCACCCCACCGGTCGGCGCTGCGATGTATGCGGTCTGCTCTATTTTGAATGTGCCAATCGGCGAATACACACGTGAATCGATCCCACTCTTCGTTGCCGTGTCCCTCGTAACGTTGGCTCTCGTGTTTATGCCGAGTCTGGTCCTCTGGGTACCGAATATGTTCTTCGGCTACTAGTGTCACCGTCAGCCAGTGGTGGCAAGCTCACGCCTTCTCGCCCGGCCTCTCTTCGGCTAGAGCGTAGACGGCGTGCTGATGATGGGGGCTACAACGAGGATGCGAATGCCGTTAAGGTTGCAGCTTGCATCATGTGGTACGCGGAATGCGCGTAGCGCCTCGGCAATTGTTTCATCATCTTTGGTGCTTCAGCCTCACTCAGCATGAAACTTCCTCCCGCATCGCGTGCGATCGTCTCTGTGGACAGACAAAAGTGGATCCAAAGCAGACTAATGCAGCTTGTGTCTTAGCCACCGTCCCCGGCTCACGAGAGCTAGCTCGACGATGATGCTTGAGGAACAACGCTTTCTGCCGCCGAAGCGCAGTGCTTGACCTTTCAGTTCACGCCACATCTTGATCGCAACATTTTGCGCCACTAGCTTCCTCCTTCAGGGGAGGTGCCGATCATGGTGCGTGATCTTCGGCAACTCGAAGGAACGCTGATCACCGATATCTACGCTGCCTTGCTTGGTCACGGGAACTGGCAAACCTTTGTCGATCGCGTCACCGAAATCCTGCCAGAAGGCAAGGCCACGATGTTCTACCATGACTACACGGCGGGTAGCGGGGCGCTCTCAATCAACTCCGGCTTCGGTGCCGAGATCATTTCAGCATACAGTCAGTATTACGCCGCGAAGAACCCGTGGATGCCAAAAGCCTTTACTCGCCCCCTTGGCCACGGGGTGCGGTCCGAGCAGATGATGCCTCGCGAAGACCTGCTTCGTACGGAGTTCTATGCTGACTATCTGCGACCGCAGGGACTGTGCTCGGGGGTCGGCGTCACCATCTTCCGCGATAAGGGTTGTAACTTTATGCTGAGCGTCTTGTCGGGGCCCGCCGAAGACGATGAAGCGAGTGCAGCCGCAGACCTGTTGACACGGCTCGCGCCCCACCTGCGCCAGGCTTTCACATACTATCGAAACGGTATTGCCGGGGTATCCCGCACCCGACAACGGCGAACGCCGCGACGGAAGCTCTGGGGATCGCCTTCCTCGCCGTCGGACTCGGCCGGCAGATCCTGTCGACCAATGCCGTGGCTCTCGAGTTGCTTTCGTCCGGCGAGCTTCTGCGCCAGGATAGTGAAGGGCGACTGACAGCTCGGAACCCGGATCTATTGGACGCTCTTGATCGCGCGCTGGAAGCTGCCGTGCGCGGCGAGGCCCATGACAAGCGAACCATCGTTATCAAAATTCGGGAGGGGGCAGGATCGTCGTTTCGCGTGACCTTGGTCGTTCCCGAGCTACAGCCTTTCGAGCGCTTCTTCTCGGGGCCCTGCGTCCTCGTCCTCGTTGAAAAGCAACAGCAGCGGCGCCTTCCAACAGAAGAGGCTCTACGCATTTCCTTTGGGCTAACACCGACCCAGGCGACGCTCGCGGTTGTCATCGCCAAAGGCAACTCACTGAAAGAAGCTGCGGATCAGCTGCGGATCACAAAAGAAACGGCGCGGACGCATCTCAAGAGCATCTTCGCGAAGATGGATGTTCACCGCCAGGCCGAGCTGGTCGCCAGAGTTTGTGAGTTGGGGGAGACGTAACAGCCGAGCTCAAACGCGCCAGGGGCCCAGTATCGAGTAGTCGTTATGCTAAGCCTTTAGGGTCGTGTCTCGGAGTTGGTGGAAATTTGAAGGCGGCGTAATCTCCGGGTGAACCAACACCCACCCAACCGGCGGCAGCAACCGCCATGGAGATCACGCCATGAACCAGATTACCGACACTTCGAGCTTTACGCTACTGGCCCCTGAGGCCGGGTTCGATCCGATCGAGGAGCGTCTGCGGATGAATGTTCGCGCAACCATCGAGGCCGTATTCGAGGAGGAACTCGCCAGCTTTCTCGGTCGCCTTCGCTACGACCGAGGCGACGGCTCCTCGAAAGGGTATCGCCACGGGCACCGCGAACGGCAACTTACGGGCACCTTCGGAACCGAGACGGTCCGCGTGCCGCGCGCCCGGATCGAGGATGAGACGGGCAAGGTCACGGAATGGCGGTCGAAGGCGCTGCCCCGTTACCAGCGGCTGACGAAGAAGGCCGAGGCCCTGATCGCCGCGATCTACCTCGCCGGCACCAACACCCGGCGCGTCAAGCGGGCGCTGTTCGGGCTCTTCGAGGGCGCCGTCAGTAAGGACGTGGTCAGTCGTGCCTGGCACAAGGTGAAGGTCGACTGGGACGCTTGGTGCGCTCGCAGCCTCGCCGATGAGGACATCATTCGCATCATTCTCGACGGCACCGTGATCAAGACCCGGCTGGACCGAAAAGCCACGAACATCTCGGTGTTGGCCGCCATCGGCGTGCGGCGCGACGGCCAGAAGGTCCTGCTTTCCATCAGGAATATGGGCGGAGAGAGCACGGCGGCCTGGCGCCAGTTCCTCGAAGATCTGGATGCCCGCGGCCTGAAGAGGCCCGATTTCGTGATTGTCGACGGCGCCCCGGGGCTGGAGGCCGCGCTGGTGGCGTTGTGGGGCGATGATCTGCCGATCCAGCGCTGCACGGTTCATAAGCACCGCAACCTCCTGGCGCACGCGCCCAGGCACATGCATGAAGAGCTGACCGAAGACTACCGAGACATGATCTACGCTGCCACCGCTGCCGAGGTGGAGCGCCGCTGCAAGGCCTTCCTGCGAAAGTGGCGGCTCAAGTGCCGGGCGGTGGCCGACAGCCTTGAAGAAGCTGGGGCGCGGCTGTTCGCCTTCACCCGCCTGGATCCGTCGCAGTGGAAATCGGCCCGGACCACCAACGCCATCGAGCGACTGAACGAGGAATTCCGCCGCCGTATCAAGACCCAGACCGTGCTGCCCTGCGCCGAGACCGTGCCTATGCTGCTCTGGGCGCTGCTAGCCTCCGGCCAGATCCAGATGCGCAAGGTCGACGGATGGGAGACCCTCTCTCAGCCCATCGAACCGATGCCCCTTGACCTCGCCGCCTGAGGAACCGAAACTTCACATGCCCGGAGCGCGCTGACAGGGAATTTCCACCACTTCCGAGACACGACCCGCGACTTTTCACCTCTAATTTGCCTTCAGTCGGCGGTAGTTGAGCTATTTCAATCCAGCTCGCCTGCGGATAATCTCCAAATCGGCGCCGACGAGACCCATCGCAGCAGCATCCCGTGGAGCAACGCGGCTAGGTAAGCTAGCTGTTGCAGCACGTTCCAAACTAACGAGCGCCGAGGCGATCGGTGCGGGGACGCCGGCGATTTCCGCGTAGACCAGGAACGGTACGAGACCGTGTCCAAAATCCTCTGCATAATAGCGATGAGCAAGAGAATCTGGCGCCTTAATCCGGCGGTTTGCCTCGCCCGCCGCAATAGCACGATAATCGGAGCTGTCGGCATCGGACGGCACGGTACCAATGGCCTTCATCTCCTCGATGATATTGGGTAGGTCATGGCCATACGCCCGGGCGACTGCCATTCTCTCTTCGTCGAGTGCTCTCATCACACTGACTACACCGGGCGTCATACCTTGAACGTAGAAGGTGAAGTCGCCACCGGTCGCTTCGACCCACGCAGCACCGAGAATCGCTCCAGGCGGATGGACAATCATATTCACATTTGAGAGATCCGAGGCGATGACATCGCCGGTGTCATAGGCCCCGGGGAACAGCTTCACGGCAAGCGCGAGTGCCTGTTCCCCACCAGGCAATGCGGCGGCCCGCAATGCCTTAGCGCGTCCAGTGATGTTCACGCAATTTGGGCTCGATTTGCGTGCAACATAGGCCAGTGTTGAAAACTCGGCGATCGGCGGCACGCGCGACGCGACGGATCGGTAAGCCGTTTCGAACTCAAATGCTCCTCCGGTATGGCCCGGGTTTAGGATGACGGGGCGCCTGGGGTCCCAGCCAGCTGTATGAAGCGCACGAGCGATTGACGCATGCGTGTATGTCGGCAGAGCAACAACAGCCACCTCTGCGTCGGTGATGGCAGCGCTGAGGTCGGATGTGACCAACGCAGGTGAAATGCGCCCTTCGCCGAGGACACCCAAGTAGCTGATGCCACTCTCAATGAACGGAGCGATCGTTGACTGCGACCGGCCATAAAGAGCGACCTCGTGCCCGGCGAGGGTCAGTTCGACGGCGGCGGCAGCGCCGCCGTTCCCGGCTCCGATAACTGCAACGCGCATATCCTCTTATCCTCGTCAGCCGCCCATGGATTCGCGGAGAGCGGCGAGTTCGGCTGCCGCAGCTTCTACGTCGCCGACAGCGAAGCCGGCGGCGAGATCCGGGCTGTGCTTGCGGAGCAATTCCTGCGCACGCTCGGAGTAGACGACGCGCCCGTTCCGTACGCTGACGCCATCCTCGACCTCGAACTGTTGGTTCCAGGCAATCGCTTCCTCGCGGGTTAGGCCCTTCGGCAGGTCGAGCGTGACACCCGTCTCATCGGCCATGACGGGATAGCCGCCCGTCAAGCCATGGGGACCGGGCACATGCACCCGCCGCTTGCCTTCGCCTGCGAGCGCGAGCAGCACCGGGACAGCGCACGCGCCAGAAATCAGATTGAGATCGCGGTAGGGAAGCTGTACGTCGCGGGTCATGCCGTCCACATCGGCAATTTCTTCATCGCCGATCCAGGCGCGCACAGGCGCTCCGGTCCGCTCGGTGCCGGGTTTACGCCATTGCACGATGTGGTGGTGATGGGCCAGAACGCGCAGTTGAGCCCGCTGCTCGAACGGCAGCCTGCCGCCGATCACGGCGGAGAAGATGCCGATGTTACCGACGCCCGTGGTCAACGGAAGGCCTGCAGCCGCGATCACCTGATTGACGCCGTCTGGATAGCAAGTGTTCACGAAATGGCTGTTGAGCCCAAGCTTCTTGATTGCCGTCGACATACGGAAGGCGAGGAGCGAGTGGAAGGCGATGGTGATACCAAAGCCAGCCGCTGAGACGAGCCGGGACCAGTCACTGGAATTGTTGTCGACCTTCCAGGGAGACTGCATCGAGGCTGACTGCACGACAACCTTCGGGCGCAGGGCGCCGAGTGGTTCCATGAGCGCATCCGCCGAACTGGAATCGAGCAGCACACTGTCAAACGTGGCCCGGGTGCCGTAGATCTGAGTGCGAGCGCGGCAGGCCTCTACAAGCCATTTCAACCGCTCGCGGTTGCGACCGCCGACCACGATGTGGAGCGGAGTGCGCGCCACGGCAGCCAGGTCGCCGAGCATGATCTCGGCATAATAGCCCGTGCCGGAGATCAGGATATCGCAGGTTCTGCCTTCACTCGAAGTCATGTCAGCCCTCCGCTGAATCCTTCGGCCTCAAGAGCCGATGCGAATGAGTTTGTCAGTGTTCGTGAAGTCGGAGAGGAGCACGGAGCCCGTCGCGGTGACGTGCAGGACGTCCTTGTTTTGCACCCCGAACCCGTAGCCGGTCCGGTAGCAGAGCGGCTCGAACCCAAGCACCATGTTCTCCTCGACGGCTGCATCTTCGCCGGGGCGACCGAGGATTGGCGTGGCGCCGAGATAGGGATCTTCGTGCAGATGCAGACCGATGCCGTGGCCGACGAACGAGATCGGCGGTAGGTTCATCGTCTTCAGCCGAGCGATGAAGTCGTTGTAGATGGCAAGGCAGCTCGCGCCCGGCTTGATTTGATCGAGGATGCGGTACTTGCATTCGACCATCAGCTTCCAGATCTCCTCCGCCATGGGCGGGGGCTCCTCGACGTAAGCCGTGCGGCAGACGCCGGCCTGGTAACCGTTGATCACCGAAAAAATTTCGACACGGCAGACATCGCGCGGCTGAAGCTTGCGGCTCGTCGGACCGACGTTTGGAAGCTGGCTGCGCTCGCCAGTGGCAATAATGAGTAGCTTGAAGTTTTCCGCGCCGAGCTCGTAGATGCGCCGTGTCAGGACGGCAGCAATGTCGAGCTCGGTATCGCCGGCGCGCACAGCGGAAAGGCTGTCGTAGATCGCTTGGTCGGCGATGCGGGAGAGCCGATGGATGAGCTCGACTTCCTCTGGCGTCTTGATTTGGCGGGCGCGAGAAAGATCCTGCTCCACGGCCTCGAAGCGGGCGTTCGGCATGAATGACTGGAGGCGCGCGAAATCGCCGGCCGGCAAGTAGTCCATCTCGAGGCCGATTGCGCTCTTGGCAAGGCCCGCCTTCTCCAGCGCATCGGCTAGGACGCGCATGGGGTCGTCGTGGAACTCACGCCAGACGGTGAGATCCACGTCCGGTGCCTTCTGGGCGATGGTCGAGGCTTCCATGTCGACCCCGAAAAGACCTTGGTGCCCGTTCGCGGTCAGTATGACCATAGCGTGACGGTGCCGGATGAGTGGCTGGGTCGGGACGACGAAGCCGGTGACGTAGGCAAAGTTTTCCGGCGAGCTGGTGACGATCGCATCCAGCGACCGCTTAGCCATGATCTGGCGCAGCTTCTCAATGATGTTCTGGCGCATTGTGCTCGTCTCAAATGTTCACGGTGTATTTTTCGATCTTCTGCTCGTCGACTGCGATGCCCATGCCGGGGGCGGTGGGCACGCGGATGCCGCCGTCCTCGAACTGCATCGGCTCTGCGAGCAGGTCGTCCGTGTAGAAAATCCCTCCAATCCGACCCTTCTGGGCTTCAGCGGGCATCGAGACGGGGATGACGTTCGACAGCGTCGCGGCGGGAGCGGCAGCAGCAAGGTGTACGTTGGCGAGGTTGCCCACGCCGGTCTCGATCGAGCCATTTACGTTGCAGACGATGCCGGCCGCTTCGCAGACGGCGGACACCTGCATGGCGCGATAGAGGCCGCCGGGCTTGGTCGTGTAGATGGAGACGATCTGCGCGGCTTTCTGCTGGATTATTTGGATCACATCATGTGCATTCCAGGCCGATTCGTCGGCCATCACGGGCGCATCAATAGCCTCCGCAACACGGGCCATCCGCTCGATCCCCATCACCGGCTGCTCGACGTAGATTAGTCGGTAGGGCTCCATGCGGCGGACAGTCTGAATCGCTTCGCCCGGCGTGCGATAGCCTTCGTTGGCATCGACACAGAGGTCAATGCCGTCGCCGACGGCTTCTCGAATTGCCTTGACGATTGCTACATCGCGATCGGGATCGACACCGACCTTAATCTTAATGGTCTTGATCCCGTCAGAGACGACCTTGCCGACTTCCTCGACCGCCTCCGGGATTTCCAGCAGACCAATCGAGTGGGTGATCGGCACGATCTCGCGGACAAGGCCGCCGAGCAGCACATGGACCGGCACGCCGAGGACCTTCCCGGTCAGGTCGTAATAGGCGAAATCGATTGCGGCCTTCGCATAGGGGTAGCCCTTGACCACGGCGTCCATGCGCCGGTGCAGAAGAGCCGGATGACCAATTTTGAGCCCCGTGACCGCGGGCGCGAGATAGCGCTTGATAACGGTATCTACGATCGCGGTGCTCTCGCCGAAATAGCGGCCGAACTCGCCGCCCCAATCCTTGAGGGCGGGTGCTTCGCCCCAACCGACAGTGCCATCGCTGCCCGTCATCTTGACGAGGAGATACTGCCCAATGGGTTCGGTCAGCCCCGTCCATTTGTGCGTGCGACGGGTCGGGAGTCTGACCACGCGCGTTTCGATTGAGCGAATTTCGACCATAACGTCCCCACCAGTTAGTGATTTCAGATTGTGATCACAGAGCGGCTTATGTCAATCCATGCCTGTCCGCAGCGTGGAAACTCAGCCCTGAGAAGGTATTCTGACCGGGTTGAGCGCTCTCGTTCCTCGCAGCATCGACAGTAGCGGATAAAGCAGGAAAGCCGCCGTGATGATCAGCATCGCGACGCAAATGGGCCGGGTGAAAAACACCGACCAGCTGTCATAGACAATTAGTGTCCGACGGAGGTTCTCTTCGAGCAGTGGTCCGAGCACCAAGCCGAACATCATGGGCGCGGGCGGAATGCCGAGCTTGATGAAGAAGTAGCCCACTGCGCCGAAGACAATCATCAGAACCACGTCGAAGTATGAGTTCTGCACGGCGAACGAGCCCGCCACACACAAGATGAGCACTGCGACGTAGAGCAGCCTCGGTTTCGCGGAAAGGAGCCTCGCGAATACACGCATCAAAGGCACGGCGAGAATGAACGTCACAACCACGGTCAAGGCCAGAGCGACGTAGATCGCCGCAATAAAGTCTTGGTGTTCGGTGAAGAGCTGCGGCCCCGGCTGCAAACCATGAATGAGAAGGGCTCCCACCAGCACAGCCGTCATGGTATCGCCCGGAATGCCGAGCGTCAGGAGCGGAATGAGGGCGCCGCCGACGGCGGAGTTATTTCCAGTCTCGGCAGCGACGATGCCACGTGGATTGCCGTCTCCGAAGGTTTCTTTTTTCTCGTAAAGCTTCTTTTCCTGCGCATAGGACATCGACACGGCGACCGCAGAGCCAGCGGCCGGAATAATGCCGACGATGACGCCGACGATGCCGGCGCGCACAGCCGTCGCCCACAAACGCAGGACGTCCCACAACTTGGGCCACATGGAAGCAATTTTGGTTGTCGCCCTTTCTGTGGAGATCGGCGTTTCGATCAGCCTGAGGATTTCGCCAAGGCCGAAGATCCCGACGGCGAAGGGGACGATGTTGATCCCAGCTTGTAAGGAAGAAATGCCAAAATCGAAGCGCGAAAGATTGGTGACGGTGTCCAGACCAACTGTTCCGAGCAAGAGACCGAAAATTCCCGAAAGCACGCCGAGAAAAGTCGATCCCGGTGAGGCATAGGCCAGCATCGAAAGCCCGAATACCATCACCACGGCATATTCAGGGCTCTGGAATGCAAATGCCGCCTTGGCCAGCGGTGGTGCTAGGAGGAAGAGACTGAGCCAACCCAGTACGCCTCCGAAGGTCGATGCCAAAAGGGCATACATAAGCGCCTTTCCAGCTTCACCCTTACGGGCAAGCGGGTAGCCGTCGAGCTGTGTCACCATCGACCCGGGAGTCCCCGGGATGTTCAGTAATATGGCAGAAATCGATCCGCCGTAGACGCTGCCGTAGAAGGCGCCAATGAGGAAGAGCATCGCCACGTGCGGCGTCATGGAAAACGAGAACGGCAGAAGGACTGCGAGCGTCATCGTGGAGCTGATGCCCGGCAGTGCGCCGAGAATGATACCGATGAGCGTCGCGAAAACTCCAACCGCCAACATGGCGGGGTCGGCTAAGAGCTCCGCAGCGACTGTCATGAACTCGTTCATGCAGGATCTCTATGGAAGCGGGACGAGAATGGCGTAGCGGAAGAGCGCATAAATGCACCCGACGATCAGAAAGGCCTCGAGGGGCATTACCAGCGCGTGGATGGGCCTAAAGGGGTCACCCGATCGCCAGTGGAGAATGGCGATCCAGGGGGCAAAGATGAGAGTGCCTGCCCATAGGAAGCCAAGTGGCTCGAGCAACGCGAGATAAACGACCAGTGTGAAAAGGAGCGCGAGCGGCAGCCATAGCCGCTCGAGCGTAAACTCCCCGGCCGAGCGCATCTGGCCGGCACGATGGGCTTGATATAGCGTAAGCGCGATTTGGGCGAGACCACCAATCCCAAGTATCCAAACCGCAATCCAAGGCACGAATGCAGCCCCCGGATCAGAGCTGCCATCGTCGAACCCAAGGTAGGGGTCCGTATAAAGGCTGTACGCGCCTATTACTGCTATAGCAACGAATACGGCTCCGGCGGCAACGCCTGTGCGTGCGGGACCGACAGCCTTTTGTGCTTCGGCGCGCCCCTCATCGGGGCGCACCGCTGCGTCACTTTTCGTTGTCACTTTTGACGGACCTTCACGAGACCAGCTTCCTGGAGAATAGGATACATGTCCTCATCCATTTTCTTCAGGAATTCCGTGGCCTCCTTGCTGCCAAGCGGCGTGATAGTGAAGCCAGCGTTGCGCGCGGTCTCCTTGAACTGTGGATCATTCAGGGTCTTGAGCAGCGCGTCCTCAAGCTTGCTGGCAACATCGTCAGGAAGCCCAGCAGGTGCCACGATAGCCCGGATCGTGCCCGTGACCAACGGATAACCAGCTTCCGCAAATGTGGGAATGTCGGGGGCGAGGAAATGCCGCTCGCTGGCTGCAACGGCAAGGATGGTGACGTCGCCTGCCTTGTGCTGAGCGATGAGGTCGGTCACCGAAGGTGTAGCGAGCTGAGTCTCACCCGAGAGGATTGCGTTCACCACAGGCGCAGATCCGGCATAAGGGACAAGCCTGAAATCGATGCCGAGTTTCGCCTTCATCAGCGACGCAGCCACGAAGGCGGTGCCACCTGGCTGGTCGTTGGCGTTGCGCAAAGTGCCGGGCTTTTCTTTCGCAGCCTTGATCAAATCATCGAGGGTTTTGAAGCCGGTCGCTTTTCCAGCTGCAAGGATCGCGGGATCCGTGCCAACGAAAGCCAGGATTTTGTACTGGTCGAGAGTTGGGGCGTTGGGGTTACCGTACTGCTCGGCGATGAATCCGGTGGCGATCATGCTGATCGTGTAGCCATCGGGCTTGCTTTCCGCGACTTCCTTGAGGCCGATCGAGCCGCCAGCGCCGGGTTTGTTGACGACCACGACGGGTTGTCCGAGCGTGCCGGATGTCTTTTCAGCGATCATGCGCATGAGAATGTCGCTGCCGCCACCCGCCGGCCACGGTACGACCAAGTTGATGGGCTTTTCGGGAAAGCTCTGGGCTTGAGCTACTGACAGACCGAGAGAAAGTGCCGTCAGCCCGGTCGCGACCGCAGTCGCAAATCTTTTCAGTTTCATTCGGATATCCCCTTTGACGTTGCGACGAGTAAATCCGTCATTGCATTTTGTGATCACATCGAAGAAGATTGCAAGTGGTTTGGTCAAAGCGTTCGGCACGAGTTAAGTGCGAATTGCACAGTGGCCAGTCACTTCGGGAGGCATGAGCATGCGCATCCGTGACATCGTCCCGGTCCGTTCGCCGAAGGTCATCGAAGGCATGAAAGAGCAGCGCCAGAAATGGGCGCGGCCGGGTGTGGAAATAGAAGTCGTGCCAGTCGAGCGAGGTCCATTTTCTATGGAGTTCGCGACGGAGGAGGTGCTGGCCGGTCCTTATGTGCTGCAGGCGGTACGTCAGGCCGAGAACGATGGATGCGATGCTGTGGTGCTGGATTGCATGGTCGACCCCGTGCTCCGCGCAGCGCGTGAGACGGTGAAGATACCCGTTTTGGCCCCTGGACAGTCGGGACTCACCGTAGCCAATCTGCTCGGTGCCCGCATCGCCATCATCGGGATGAAGAACGGCCAGCAGCTCTTAGAGGAGCACATCAGGGCTTACGGTTTTGACCACAAAATCTGCTCGATGCATACGGTTGATGCGCCGCCCGCAGACCTGATCCAGAACAAATCTTATTGCCAGGAGATTATTGAAAGAGAAATCGAGGCGGCCCTGAATAACCACCGCGCCGAAGTTATCCTGTTCGGCTGCACGGCCATGTCGGGTTACGTCGACGCGCTGTCTTCCCGCTACAATGTTCCGATCGTCGAACCGATGGCGTGTGCCATCAATATGGCGATCGCGCTCGTCAACTTGGGATTGTCTCACTCGAAGCGGTGCTACGAGAGCCTGCCGGTACGGGGGACGGCGCCCGGCAGCATAGACATTGTGTAACGGGGGGTAGAGAGATGGACGGCGGGGGGGGGGCACGTCCATCTCTCTAACTATTCAGACAGCCGCGGTGGCTTGGATTTCGACGAGCAGATCGGGCGAGGCGAGCTTGGCTTCCACGCACGCCCGGACCGGTTCTGCGCCACGGACCACCCACGCGTCGTAGACGGCGTTCATGGCGTCGAAGTCGGCCATGTCGCGAAGCCAGATCGTGACCTTCAAAACGCGATCGCGGCTCGACCCGATCTCCGCAAGAAGAGCATCGATCTGGTCGAGGCAGCTCTTCGTCTGACCGGCGATGTCCTTGAGTCCACCGCGCGCGGTCACGCCCTTGAGGTAAGCCGTTCCATTGTGAATCACGACCGAGCTCATACGTGGAGTCGCCGGAATGCGCTTGATTTTGCTCATATCTCTTCTCCTGTTTGGTGAGCGGGAATTCTGGTGACCGCGGAGCGGTCCAATTGGCCGATGGAAGTCCAGCCGCCGATCGTCATGGCATTGCGCATTTCACTTGTCAGGATGTCGATGATGGCAGCAACGCCTTTTTCGCCTGCAACCGCCAGGCCCCAGAGATGAGCCCGGCCGATCGCACAGGCAGTGGCGCCAAGGGCGAGCGCCTTCAGCACATCCGTCCCGCGGCGGACGCCGCCATCGAGCAGAATCGGAGCTCGACCCCCCACGGCATCGGCAATAGCGGGCAATGCATCAATACTGGAAAGAGTTCCGTCGAGCTGCCGACCGCCATGGTTGGAAACCTGAATAGCATCGGCCCCACGTTCCAGCGCTTCGCGGGCGTCGGCGGGATGCAGAATGCCTTTGACGACGAGCGGCCCATCCCATTGGGCTCGCAGCCACGAGAAGTCGTCCCAGGTGACGCCGGGATCGAGCACGGCTGCGATATAGGCGGCCATGTCGGTCATGTTGCCTTTCGCGCGGCCAGCGAAGTTTTGCATCGAGAATCGCGGCTGGCCGATCATGCGAAGCCACCACCTGAAATGGATCGCGGCATCCAACAGAGTGCCGAGCGAGAGCCGCTGGTCGATGGTGAAGCCGTTCCTGATGTCCTGCTCACGCCGGCCGTGAACCGGGGCATCGGTCGTCACGCAGACGGCTTGATAGCCGGCCGCTTTCGCTCGCTGCAGGAACTCGGTCGTAAGTCCTCTGTCCTTGTAAAGGAAAAGCTGAAGCCATTTCGGCCCCGGAGCGGCAGCGGCGATCTCTTCCATCGACAGGATCGACCCTGCACTGACCTGCATGATGATGCCGCGAGAGGACGCGGCTCTAGCGACTTCGGCTTCACCTCTCGGCCATAAAAGACCGGAGGCGCCAGTAGGAGCGATGAGAATGGGAGCGCCTAGCTTTGTTCCAAACAGTTCAAGCGAAAGATCGATTTCAGGTGCAGAGCGAAAGCTACGCCCGCATAGCCACCAGCTGGAGAAGCCATCGGTATTGCGTTGACGGGTTTGGCCATCGAGGGCCGCCCCATTCACGAAGTCGTAAAGTACGCGGGGCAGGATGCGCCGGCTTTCGGCTTGATAATCATCTACATTGACGAGAGGGTGTCGTGACATGACAGCTCAAGTGATGCGTTAATGAGCAGACGTCGGGAGGCGTAGCAGAGAGAGAGACATTGACTCGACATAATGATCACGAAATGTCATCACATCAATGGCAAAGGTCGGTCAAGTGGAGGAGAAATAGAGACGCATGAGTAAACCGGAGGAGGCGGCCGACACTGGTGTTCGGGGCACGATCCAAGATCGTGTCCTCTCAACTCTTCAGTATGGTTTGATGTCGGGAATCTTCGTTCCCGGCCAAGTTTTCAGCTTACGGAAATTGGCCGCCAGCCTTGGGACCAGTCCCATGCCGGTCCGCGAAAGTCTCAGTCGTCTCGTTGCGTCGAATGCGCTCGAGGAGCTGCCGAACCGCTCTGTCCGAGTCCCTCGCTTGAACGTAGATAGCATTGCTCAGCTCTTCGAGGTGCGCTGCTTCGTAGAGGGGATGGCTGCCCGGATTGCGGCGATGAACGTCACTGATGCAGCGGTGTCCGAGCTCGAAACCATCAACGAGAAAGTTCGCTCGGCAATTCGACAAGGCGATTTGGCCGAGGTGCTACGTGCCAATCAGGAGTTCCACTTTGCCATCTATCGGCTAACGCGGTCCGATGTGTTATTGCCGATTATTGAAGGGCTGTGGTTGCGCTGTGGTCCGACCATGTATTATTCGCTCGGATCACCCGGTCTTTGGGACCTGTCTTCCCACGTTGCTGTACTGAGAGCTCTCGCTCAAAGGAATCCCGCTGCAGCAGAGGTGGCTATGCGCGAGGATATCGCCAAAACGGGAGATTATCTGGTCTCACGTGCTGGATCAATCCCTACATCCGGCCCCCTCGCCGAATTAACCAATATACCTGCGCGCCAGGTCAAGTAATGGCGTGCGAACAAGCGAGTTCTCCAAGAACTCGCCGCTTAGGATTACGCGAGATCCAGCTGAAAGTTGGGCGCAAGCTCGCGCAATGGCACTATGAGGGGGTGCCACAGTGAGCGAGATCGACCGCAAGCGTATTGCTGCCGTGAAGGTGCTCGAAGGCATGAGCTATTACTTCGATGGCGTGACGTGGCACGCTCCGCGCCACCGTACCGGAGGCCGACCGGGCTCCTTGTGCTCCTGATGGACTGGGCGGAAGCGCTGGCAAGGTGCATCAAAGGCTCTCAGAAGAGGAAGAGCTGGTCGGCAAAGGCCTCATCGGCCAGATACTGAAGCGTTCGCTTTTTGTCTTGAGCGAGGACTTGGATTGCTTGCCACGTCTCCATGTCGAACGCGATCAGCCTCCTCGTTCTGTCTGAGGTCAACGGTTGCAAGTTCTCTTTCAGTCCACGAAGGACCGCAATGTCTTTACGTAACACATTTTCCGCGGCGAATTCGTCCGCAATCCACACATTCAATCGAGGTTTACCTCAGAAAGATGTAAATCCATAATTTCTTGCAGGGAGGTATCGCCATTTACAATGCGACGCAATGATAAAAAGGCGCAAGAAGGCTTCTCTATTCAAGCGGATTTCGGACATAACGATCCGTACCTTTTTTCACATCACACTCTACAGACCAAATGTCTCAAAGCGCGTTTCTTGCTACAGAGAGGTGATTCTGTAGCACACGCGATCTAGCTACGGAACTGCGCGGGATCGCGAATACGAATTTTAAGACCACTTATTAAGGCGCCGATCCGAGCCGCTCCAAGTAGGGCAGTGGATCGGGTTGGGACCCGCTGGCAATCACCTGAATGCGCGTCATCGCGCGGTCACGGGAGACACGCAGATGCTTTTCCAGCGCTTTTGCCGCGTCCGCCACCTTCCCAGCCAGCAGGCGCTCCAACACTTCGAGATGCTCGGGAAGGAAAGGCTCGGTTGGGAATAGCCGCGAGGTCCAGCGATAGAGAAAGCTATGCGCGATGATGAGCGATTGCGGAAAGGCGATCGCCTGCATCAGGGCCCGGTTCCGGCAATAGCTCAGCAGTGTGACGTGCAGGTCGTGCTCGAGTTGATCGAGCGTCTCACCACCGATTTCCGTGGCGCGAGAAATCGCATCGGTCAAATTCTTATGAAGTCGCGGAAGGAGACCTTCCGGCAAATTCGGTGCAGCCTTTTTCAGCGCGATCGGCTCGAGAATCCACCTCAGCTCGTACAATTCGCCGACGTGCTCGGCCGTCAGGGCTGGCGCATACCATCGCGAGCTGTCGTCCTTCTGGACGATCCCACGCTGTTGCAGACGGCTGACGACGTCGCGGGCCACAGTCCGGCTCACGCCAAAATGGCGGGCGAGCTCGGCCTCGTTTACGCGCCAGGATGCAAAGGAAATTCGGGCGATGATTTCACTCTCGACAGTGCCGTATATTCGCTCCCAGCTCGGTTGAGAAATGAGCTTTACGGCCGTGGTTTCTACGCTGCCCTTGTTTCCTTGCCGAGATTTGCCTCGGCGTCGCCCACCAACAACGATATAGCCGCGCGTATCCGACCGCGCGATCAAGCCCGTCTTCTCCAGCTCGGCCAGCGCTCGACGGGCAGGCGCGCGGCTGATGCCAAGCCGGGCGGCGATGCCTGTCTCCGTCAACGTCGCTTCGGCCGGCCACTCTCCATTTTCGATCTGTGACTCAAGGATTTCGAGCGCGCGCTGATAAAGGCGCGGTGAGGAGCCAAGCCCTCTGGCAACGGCTTGAGTGTCTCTCTCGTTCTCCTTGCGTCTTCGCACTTCCGCCCATTCCCGAAGCTCACGCCTGCCTGTCGTACGACGACAAATTCGATCTTGCCAAGATCGAAACCCAACGTCTAGTGTATACAGAGGACGCTGGTTGTCAGGAGAATGATGCAGATGGCCGGCCGGCTTGCGGGTAAGCGTGCGTTCGTCACTGGAGCAGGGCAGGGAATCGGTCGTGCAGTTGCCCTGGCTTTCGCGCGCGAAGGGGCCCATGTGATCGCTGCGAGCCGAACCTTCTCGAAAATGGAGGATCTTCCGTCGAAGGATCCAAAGATCAAACCCATTGAGCTCGATGTGACCGATGGCCCGGCGGTGCGCCGCGCAATCGAGGAAGCGGGTGAGCTCGACGTGCTCTTCAATTGCGCTGGCTGGGTGCACAACGGAACAATTCTCGATTGCACCGAGGAGGACTGGGCGAGAAGCTTCGACCAGAACGTTACCTCGATGTTTTACACCATTCGCGCCGCGCTGCCTGGCATGATTGCGCGCGGCCGCGGCTCCATCATCAACGTAGCTTCTGTGGCCTCCAGCGTCACCGGCGTGCCCAACCGTGCCGCCTACGGCGCGAGCAAGGCTGCCGTCATAGGGCTGACCAAGGCGGTTGCGAGGGACGTCATCAAAACGGGCGTGCGCTGCAACGCGCTCTGCCCAGGAACGACCCACTCACCGTCGCTCGAAGAGCGCATCCAGAGCGCGGAAGATCCGGAGGCTGCTCGGCGCATGTTCATCGAACGGCAGCCGATGGGCCGGCTCGGTACGGTGGAGGAGATGGCTGCGGCTGCCCTTTATCTGGCGTCTGATGAATCCGCGTTCACCACCGGAACCATATTTGTCGTGGATGGAGGGCAGACGCTGTGACCGAGGCAGTTGCCGCTCAGAATGCGGATGCGCCCAGCCGTGTTTCGGCGGAACTACTGGAATCATTTTGTCGGGATGCGCTCAGAGCGTGCGGCGCAGACGAAGATACGGCCGCAGCGGCCACACGTGCGATGATGCATGCATCGCGCCTCGGCATTGATAGCCATGGTGTCAGACTTCTTGAGCATTACGTAACGGTTATTTCTGGCGGCCGAGTTAATTCCAGGCCTCGGATGGGAGTTGTCCGCCAGACCGGCGCCGTTGCGACCTTCGACGCGGACGATGGCCATGGCGCGCTCGCCGCCTACCGAGCAATGGAGCACGCCGTCGGTCTCGCGAGGCAATACGGCATCGGCGCTGTTGCTATCCGCAATTCGTCGCATTTCGGCGCGGCCGGCGCATTCGCGTTGGCGGCAGCCGAGGCGGGAATGATCGGCTTTGCCTTCTGCAACGCCGATCGCTTCGTGCGCCTTCACGGCGGCGCCGCGCGGTTCCATGGCACGAACCCGATTGCCTGTGCCGTGCCAGTACCAAATCAACGACCATGGCTCTTGGATATGGCCACGAGCGCCATTCCGTACAACAAAATTCAGCTCTACAAGAGCCTTGGCAGGCCATTGCCTCAAGGTGTTGCCTCTACCGAGGATGGGGAGGACACGACCGACCCCCATCGAGCCGCCATGCTGGCGCCGCTTGGCGGTGAATTCGGCTACAAAGGAGCAGGACTAGCCGGGCTTGCGGAAATATTGAGCGCCGTCCTTTCCGGAATGAAATTGAGTTTCGAATTGGCGCCTATGGGAGGGCCGGATTTCTCGATGCCCCGGAAACTCGGCGCGTTCGTTATGGCGCTGAATCCTAATGCCTTTGTCAACGACGACGAGTTCGCCGATGGAATGAAGCGCTACCTCGCAGGGTTGCGCAATTCGCCCGCGCGTCCGGGTGAGCGTGTGCTCGCCCCTGGCGATCGCGAGTGGGCAGAAGCTGATCGCCGTGCGGTCCAAGGGATTCCGATCGATCCGGAAACCGTCGCGGCGTTCCAGAGAATCGCCAGCCGTTATGGGCTTACTCCACCGTTTGCCAAAACGACGGAGGCGATGAAAAACAATAACTGATGAAATTGACAGGAGGAAAGAATGGCCGGAGCGAAACGACTAAGGCCGATATCCGCAGGAATTCTGGCGGCGCTCCTCGCGAGCACTTCGGCGCAAGCCCAGGAGAATACCCTGCGTTTCAATCACGTGCTTGGGCCTAGCGAGCCGTATCACGCGGGTTTTCTGGAGTGGGCTGAGCGCGTGAACAAGCGCACCAACGGGAAGCTCAAGATCGAGGTTTTCCATAGCGCCCAGCTTGGCGTCGAGGAAGACATCATCGAGCAGATCCGCCAGGGTGCCAATATCGGCCAGAATACGGACTCGGCGCGCCTCGGGAACTATGTTCCGGCCATTGCCGTCATGAATGGCCCCTATTTCGCCGAGTCTCTGGAGCAGGTCTGGAAGCTCACTGACTCTCCCACCGTGAAGAAGTGGCTGGACGAGCTGGCAAACCAGCATGGGCTGAAGGTGGTCTGCTTCGATTGGGTGCAGGGCTTCCGTCACTTCTTCACGAATAAACCCATCCGCTCACCGCAGGATCTTGCCGGCTTGCGCATTCGCACGCCACCGGCACCGATCTGGCAGGAGTCGATCCGCGCTCTGGGCGCCGCGCCGACGGCCATGGCGTTCGGCGATATGTACCCCGGGCTGCAGCAGAAAGCGATCGATGGTGTTGAGCTCGTTTATGCCAACATTCCAGCCGGCCGCTTCTACGAGGTGTTGAAGTACGCCAATGAAACGGGGCACATTCTGCTCATCAATTTCCAGGTGGTCAGCTCTCAGTGGTTCAACAAGCTGCCAGCTGACCAGCAAACGGCTCTTGTAGAGGAATGCCGCGCGGTCGGCCGGGCAACGTCGGAGAAAATCGCGAAGATGAACGATGAAATCAAAGCCGACCTGCAAAAGAAGGGCATGGAGATCGTGACCGATATCGATCTCGAGGCTTTCCGCAAGGCTGGCCAGAAGGCCTATGAGGTTCTTGGCATCAGTGATGCCAAGAAAGCCATCGAGGCCGAAATGGGCAAATAAGGGACTGATGGCGACCACGGTTCGACGGCCATGCTAAGGGAATTTCACAGACGTTTGGGAAAAGTCGAAGCCGTGGTCGCTGCCGTTCTTCTGATCATCATGGTCGGGCTCATCTTCTTTGGGGGAATCGCCCGGCTGATGGCGCGACCGCAGAATTGGACCATCGACGCGGCTACATGCCTCTTCGCGTGGTCCTGTTTTCTTTGCGCCGATCTCGCCTGGCGCAGGAATAGCCTGATTTCCATTGAGCTCGTCACGGCGCGTTTGACGGAATCTGCGCGCCGCATTTTGATGCTGGCCAATTACGCCATCATCACAGCCTTTCTCATTTACATCATCTACGCGGGCACTTGGCTTTCGTGGATAAGCCGGGCCCGGAGCTTTCAGGGAATTCCTGGCGTCAGTTATTCGTGGGTCACCATGAGCTTGCCAGTCGGCGCCCTGCTTCTCCTGCTAACGACGATCATCAAAGTGCTTGACGATTTTGGCGGCGAGGGCCGCAGCTCAGCAGCTCCAGATGCAAGGGCGTGACATATGCTGCTCGTGGTTTGCGCCTTCGCGATACTGCTCCTGATGGGAATGCCGGTCGCATTCGCGATTGGGATTTCCGGCGCTCTATTCTTCATTCAGCATCCCGAGCTGCCCTTTACCATCCCGATTCAACAGACGGTTTCGCAGACGCAGAACTTCGCGCTGCTTGCCATTCCGCTCTTCATCATGGCGGGCAACTTCATGAACAAGTCCGGCATTACCGAGGAGCTTCTGAACCTTGCCTCGGTAATCGCTGGACGACTCAAGGGAGGGCTGGCGCAAGTTTCGGTCGTGCTGGCGGGTCTGATGGGCGGCGTGTCCGGCTCCGCAATCGCGGATGCCGCTATGCAGAGCCGCATGCTCGGGCCCGAAATGATCGCCCGTGGCCTGTCGCGCGGGTTTGCCGCAGGGGTGCTTTCGTTCGGCAGCGTCCTGACACCGATTATCCCGCCGGGGTTGGGTTTCATTATTTACGGCACTATTGGCCAGGTCTCGATCGGCCGCCTTTTCGCGGCCGGTTTCGTGCCGGCGTTCCTCCTCTGGCTCGCCCTCGCCGGGACGATTTCTTTTGTGGCACGAAAGCGCGGTTATCCCGCTGTCCGCGATACACGCCCCTCGCTCCGTGAGACCGCGTTGGCGCTGCGGGGCGGAATTTGGGCGTTGATGTTCCCGTTCATTCTGCTCTTTGGGTTGCGCTTTGGCATCTTCACGCCATCCGAGATCGGTGCGTTCGCTGTCATCTACGCCATGTTCATCGGAGTGGCCATCTATCGGAAGCTGAAATCCCGCCCCTTCATGGAAGCCCTTGAAGGGACGCTGGTCGATATCGGCTCAGTGATGTTCCTGATCGCGCTTTCGGCGGTCTTCAGCTACGGCATCGTTTTGGAGCGCATTCCCGAGGTCATTTCCGGCGCGATGCTCGGGCTGACGGATAACTTCTACGGCGTTATGACGCTGATCGTGGTGCTGATCCTAATCGCCGGCTTTTTCATCGACGCCACCGTGCTGATCATCATGCTGACGCCGATTTTCCTGCCGCTCATTCGTCAGCTCGGCGGCGATCCCGTGCACTTCGGAGTCGTGTTCGTTCTGGCGGCCACCATCGGCAACTTCACACCGCCCGTCGGCGCTGCGATGTATGCGGTTTGCTCCGTAATGAAGGTGCCGATCGGCGAATACACACGCGAATCGATTCCACTCTTTACCGCTGTGTGCCTCGTAACGTTGGCACTCGTCTTTGCGCCAGATCTGGTGCTTTGGGTTCCGAACAAGTTCTTCGGCTATTAGCCTCGCCCGGTCAGGCAGCAGTTAGAATTCAAGCCTTCTCGCTCGGCTTTTCCTCGGTGAGAGAGTAGACGGCGCGCTGGATGATTGGCGCGGCAAGGAGAACGACTGGCAGCATCGTCGCCAATGAGAGGCTCCAGGATTCAATCCAGTACAGCACGAAATGTAAGTCGGCGCTGGCAATTTGACGGGTTGCGACGGTCGTAGCGACCGCCGTGGTGATCGCGGCCTGGATCATGCCATACACAAAATGCGCGTAGCGCCTCGGCAGTCGTCTCATCGTCTTTGGTGCTTCAGCTTTGCCCAGCACGAGCCCCCTCCCGCATCGCGTTGCGATCGGTTCGGCGGGCGGACGTTTGGGGGAAAGAAGGGTCACCGGCACACTAGCGCAGCTTGCGAGTGAGCAACAGCCCCTCCGAGGAGCTAGGGACGCGCCAACTCCACTGAGGCGGACGCCTCCGCTCACTGAAGTCCAGTGCTCGACCTTTCAGTTCGCGCTACATCTTGATTGGAGCTTTTCGCAGAACTAGCCTCCTCCCCAGGGGAGGAGAGCATCATGGTGCGTGATCTACGGCAACTCGAAGGAGTGCTCATCACCGATATCTACGCCGCGTTGCTTGGTCACGGCGACTGGCAAACTTTCGTCGATCGCGTCACCCAGATCCTGCCGAACGGCAAGGCCACAATGTTCTATCATGATTACACGGCCAGGAGCGGGGCGCTCTCGATTAACTCCCGTATCGATGCCGACAGCATCGCGGCCTACAGTCAATATTACGCCGCGAAGAACCCGTGGATGCCGAAAGCCTTGACCCGACCCCTGGGTCTCGGCCTGAGGGCCGAGCAGATGTTGCCCCGCAAAGAGCTGTTTCGTACCGAATTCTATACTGATTACCTTCAGCCGCAGGGAGTATGCTCGGCGGTAGGCGTCACCATCTTCCGCGATAGAGGTTGCAACTTCATGCTGAGCGTCTTGTCCGGGCCGGCTGAAGACGAGGAAGCGGAGGCGGCTGCCAACCTGTTGACCAGGCTCGCGCCCCACCTGCGCCAGGCTTTCACATACTATCGTAGCGGTCTTGCCGGGGTATCCCCCACGCCCACAATGGCGAACGCCGCGACGGAGGCTTTGGGAGTCGCCTTCCTCGCCGTTGGGCTCGGCCGGCAGATCCTATCGGCCAATGCCGTGGCGCGCGAGTTGCTCTCCTCTGGCGAGGTTCTGCACCAGGACACGAAGGGACGCCTGACAGCTCGAAGTCCCGACCTTTTGGACGCTTTGGATCGCGCGCTGGACGCTGCGGCGCGCGGCGAGGCCCATGACAAGCGAACCTTCGCGCTCAAGAGCCGGGAGAAGGCAGGAACGCCGTTTCGCGTGACACTGGTCGTTCCCGAGCTACAGCCTTTCGAACGCTTCTTCGCGGGCCCTTGCGTCCTCCTCCTCGTTCAGAGGCAGGAGCAGCGCCGTCTCCCGACGGAGGAGGCTTTGCGCATTTCCTTTGGGCTGACGCGGACAGAGGCAGCGCTCGCTGTCGCCATCGCCAGAGGCAACTCATTGAAAGAAGCTGCGGATCAGCTGCGCATCTCGAGGGAGACCGCGCGGACCCATCTCAAGAGCATCTTCGCGAAAATGGACATCCACCGCCAAGCCGAGTTGGTCGCCAAAGTTTACGAGTTGGTGGAGGCGTAACAGCCGCAACAGCCGAAACCAGCCAGCTGCTAGACTCTAGAGCTCCTATCCCTCAAGAAAGGCCCGGACGCGAGCGACACTCAGTCAACGCAAACGGCAGGCTGGCTAGTAGTGGCCAGCTTCCTGGAGCCAAATCTGCTGAGGGATATCCTCCAGCCCGCCTCATCGCAGCTGGGCGGTTAACCTCGCCCGTCGCCTGAGCGCACTTCACGCCGCGATATGACATTGCGTCAATATTGTGGCGACACCCGCAACTCTCCCCAAACAATATTGTGAAGAAACCGATGCCATCTACTCTGGGTTGTGTGCAAGCGAGTTCGCAACCTGATGCGTGGGGAATCGGGGGAGTGCTCGCGTTCAAGCATGCAGTTCCGGGGGGACGCTGGATGAGCACGCTCTACCAGACGCTTGGGCTACCCCAAGGCGCCGACCGAGAGCAGATAAAAGCAGCATTCAGAAAATTAGCCAGATGCTTTCATCCCGACGTCAATGCGAGTGATGTAGAGGCGGAGAAGCGGTTCAAGGAGATCAGCGCAGCCTACAAGACGCTGATGGATCCGGAGGCGCGCGCCGCCTACGATCGTGCGCTGCTCCGGCGTCAGGAGATGAGGAGGCGCCGGCTTTGGCAATCCGTCCCGACCGCACTCGCAGCCGGCGCAGTGACCGCAAGCCTCACCCTTTTTGCTTTGCTTTGGGCCCTGAGCTCACCTTCGCCTGACCAAGACAGCTACGGAACGGCGCACCAAGCGGGCGCATCAAATGAGGTACCCGCCAGACGCGCCAGTTGGACCTCCTACAGTAATTCCCGTTTCTTGTTCACGCTCTCGTATCCTGCCGACGTGTTTTCTGTGACGGAGTCTGCAGACCACAACGGCGCCGTGCTGGTTTCCGCGGATGGGCGTGCTCGGTTGCGCATCTTTGCTGCGAAGAACGTAACTGGCATGACGCCCACTGAGTATCGTCGCTTTCTCCTCCAGAACCGCTACGACGGTGTGAATATCGACTACGCACCGCGTGGCAAGCTGTGGTTCGTGCTTTCCGGCACCCAGGGCGCAGAGGTCATTTACGAGCACGTTGGTTTTTCGTGCGACGGTTCATCCTTGCACGGATGGCAGATGACTTACCCGGCGCACGTTCGCACCTTCTTCGACCTGGTCGCCGACGAAGTTCACCGCAACACCTTCCTGACCGGCCTTCATTGCGGCGCCATTCCACCGCTTCCCCACTCGAAGCCGCCAAGTAAGGGAGCGCCGCCGGAGCCTCCTCAATTGAAGCCCCAACTGGCCAGCAGGTAGTGAGCTGACGCCGGCGAGCTGGTCCGCAACTGAAACCTTGTGCCCTAAGGACGCAGCCGGGCGCGGAACCCGGCCCTGTGCGCCTTGTTCCATGAACGGTCGGGAGGTTCGTGGGACGCAGCACATCGGCAGGATACATGGGCTCGGCTGCCTGCCGGTGCACCGAATCAACACCACGCGCGAACCGGACCTCCAGCATAGAGGAGGTAAGGCACATGCCTGCTCGCGTAGCAATCAATGGGCTTGGTCGAATTGGCCGGGCGACTTTGAAAATTGTTTTGGATACGCCCGAGCTCGAGCTTGCCGCCGTCAATGACATCGCACCCGCCAACGAGCTGGCCTATTTGCTCAAGTACGACTCGGTCTATGGCCGATATGAAAAGGATGTCGGATACGAGACCGGCAATCTGATCATCGACGGCAAGCGCTACCGGGTCTTGAGCGAGAAGGACCCGGCGAACTTGCCCTGGGGAGAGATGGGCATCGATCTCGTCTTCGAGTGCACGGGCGCGTTCACCCGAAAGCCTGATCTGGAGAAGCACATTCAAGCTGGAGCCAAGCGCGTCATGCTTTCTGCGCCAGCGAAGGGAGATGACGTGCCAACCGTCGTCTACGGCGTCAACCACGCTGATGGAGAGCGCATCGTTTCCACCGCGAGCTGCACCACGAACTCGATCGCGCCGGTGATCGAAGTGATCGGCCGACGCATCGGTCTGGTCAAGGCCATGATGACGACCGTGCACGCGTACACGGCATCCCAGAAGCTTGTGGACGGTCCAGCCAAGAATTGGCGCCGCGGACGGGCAGCAGCGGTCAACTTCGTGCCCACCTCGACGGGAGCTGCCGTGGCGACAACGAAGGTGCTGCCGCAGTATCAAGGCATGTTCGATGGCGTCGCGATCCGGGCCCCGGTGCCCGTAGGCTCGATTTCAGACATCACAATGGTCACCCAGCGGCCAACGAGCGTCGATGAGGTGAACCAGATCTTCGAAGAGGAAGCGGCGAGCAATCGTTACAGGGGCGTGCTCGGAGTCACCAAAGAGCCCATCGTTTCATCCGACATTATCAAGGATCCGAGAGGAGCTGTTGTCGATTTGACAATGACCAATGTCGTCGGTGGCGATCTGGTCAAAGTTATGAGCTGGTACGACAACGAATGGGGCTATGCCTCTCAGATGGTGCGCGAGGGCGTGCATATGGTCACCCATTAGTGTCGGCTGACGAACATGGGCCGCGCTAACCGACCCATTCGCAATTCGATTCCGAAAGGTTGGACGAAATGGCTCGTACAGCAGGTAAGGTTGCGGTTGTCACCGGTGGTGCCCTTGGGATTGGCGCGGCGACGTGTGCGATGCTGGCGCGGGAAGGCGCAGCGGTCGCCATTACGGACGTGCTTGAAAAGGAAGGCCAGGCACTCGCGGAGCGCATTCGCGCGGACGGCGGAAAGGCGCAATTTTGGGCGCTCGATGTTACTGATGAGGCGGCAGTCGAACGCGTTTTCAACGAAGTCGTGAACACGTTCGGAAAACTCGATGTCCTGGTCAACAACGCCGGCATCGCGGGAGCAAGCAAACCCACCCATGAATTGACCGCCGAAGAATGGGACAAGGTCATCAATGTCAATGTCCGCGGCGTTTTCTTTTGCACCAAGCACGCTGTTCCGCATATGCGCCGCGCGGGCTCCGGCAGCATCATCAATTTATCGTCGATATATGGAATCATCGGCGCGCCGGATCTTCCGCCGTACCACGCTTCGAAAGGCGCAGTTCGCTTGATGACAAAGACGGACGCGCTGCTTTATGCAAAGGACAAAATCCGCGTGAACTCCGTGCATCCGGGGTTCATCTGGACTCCTCTCGTCGAGCAGCTCGCCAAGAGCTCGCCGCAAGGCCTGGAAGCCTACCGGCGAGAGCTCGATGCCAAGCACCCGCTAGGACACGTCGGTGAGCCGGACGATATTGCTGCCGGAATCGTCTACCTTGCTTCGGATGAGGCCAAGTTCGTGACCGGTAGTGAGCTCGTAATCGATGGCGGCTATACTGCGCAATAGGTTGCAAGCTCATACGTCAGCCCGAGTTAGCGGAATTTCGCGGATGGCGCCGTTTCTGGAATAAGCTCGAGAACTACGTACCGGTGAATTTCGGCTTTCGTTTTTCCAGAAACGCCGCCTGACCTTCCTTATAATCATTGCTGGCGAAACATTTTGTAATGGCCGCTTCGCAAGCTGCGAGATCGCGCTTTTCCGGATCTTTCATGAGCTCGTTGATGGCAAGCTTTGCTGCGCGCATTGTCAATGGCGCGTTGGCTGCAATCGTGCGAGCCATTTCCGTCACGATTTGCTCCAGCTCAGCCGCTGGCACAACACGATTGACGAGCCCCATCTCCTTCGCCTCGAGAGCCGTGAACTGCCGCGCGGTGAAGAGCATTTCCTTCGCGTAAGCCGGCCCGATGAGATCGACCAGAGGCTTTGTCCGAGAGAGCCCATAGCCCAGCCCGAGTTTCGCGGCTGGTATGCCGAACCGTGCGTTGTCGGCTGCAATCCGGATGTCACAACAGGCAGCAATCGCCGTGCCACCGCCGATGCAGTAACCGTTGATCATGGCGATCGTCGGCATCGGCATCGATTGAAGTGTCTCGTAAACCTTGTCGGTCGTCGCCTGATAAGTAGCAACAGCCTCCGCCTCCTGACGCTCGTCCTTGAACTTCGAAATGTCGGCGCCGGAGACGAACGCTTTATCTCCCGTCCCCTTTAGCACCACGACCCGGATGCTCGGGTCGCTGGCGAAATCGGCCATGATTTCCAAGGCAGCCTGCCACATCTCGAGCGAAACAGCATTGTGGCGCTCTGGATTGTTGAAAATCATGTAGCCGATGCCGTCTTCCTTTTTCGCCAACATCTTCTCGGTCGGCATTCCGGGCTCCTTACGGTTCGGAGTTCGGTAACAGGTGTGGTAAACAGTCGGCGCGAAGCATCGCCCCGGACCATATGGTCGGGCATAGCCGTTTACTCTCTCAATTTACAGATGTGAATAGAAGCGGTTCGGCGATCCTGCGCGGATCCTCGCCCCTCGCGTGATTTCGGCGTAGGGCGAAGAGCCTCGAACCGTATCCTCAGAACAGGGTCGCAGCCCCAACCTTCGGCAACACAGAGCCGCATAGCACTCACGGATAGTAGGAATTGCGCCTGTAGTGCTCGGACCTACGCTGGCTCGCGCTGCGCCAACGGGGGCCCATGGCACCGAGCAGCGTAATGAACGCCAAGAACAGAATGAACGTCTGCAATCCTGACACGACCGATCCTTACCTTCGGGTCACCTCCCCGTCCCCCGAAGCGCAAAGGATGGCTTGCTCAATTGACAATCGAATGGCAGAGCGCGCCTGACCCGCTGCGAGCGGCCGCGGACGAAAAAGCTCAACGACTCCAGCCCAGTCGCCGCATTGCCTCTCGGAAGATCGTAGCTCTGCGCCAAATCAGATCGGGATCGCTTTGGCCGAACCAACGCCAAAGGGGGCTCATCGCACCCACGAGCGCAATGATGATCAAGAAAAGGATTAACTCGTGCTGGTTGTGCATGCACCAACGCCGCAAAAAACTTCGGACCATCTCCCCGGCTCGAGCAAGCCTAGGTGATTCGCTGGGTGGCAGTTAACAGTTCGTAAATGACCTGGAGCTTGTGCCTCGGCAGGGCTGTGGACAAAGCGCGACCAGTTCAACGGGTCAGGAGCGGCCTTACCGAGTCACTGGCGCGGTCCCCGAAGGAAGAAGGCCTGCAGCGTGCCTTTCCCAGCAACCTCAATGGTGCCGCGGGGCTCGAAGACGAACCTGTCCTGCAACCGCTCGTACAACGCCTGCGTGACATTGATCTCGTTGGCGATGCCATACGTCTCCATACGGCTCGCCGTGTTCACTGTGTCTCCCCATACGTCGTAGATGAACCGGTGCGTCCCGATGATGCCGGCGACGACCGGCCCTGTATGGATGCCGATGCGAAGCTGCAGCGGTAGTCCGAGGAGATCGCTCGTGCTGCGCGACACCTCCACCATGCTGAGCGCCATTCGGGCAACTGCCTCTGCGTGATCCGAACCTTCACTCGTAAGCCCGCCGGCGACCATGTAGGCATCGCCAATGGTCTTGATCTTCTCCAATCCGAAATCGATCGAAAGGCGATCGAACTCGGAAAAAAGCATGTTCAGCAGCTTGACGAGCCGCGTTGCAGAGAGCTGGGCGGACAGTCCTGTGAAGCCCACAAGATCCGCAAAGAGAATAGTTGCGTCGGGGATATGATCGGCAATGACGGTTTCCCCGAGATTGAGCCGCGATACGATGGCCGTGGGCAGAATATTGAGTAGCAGCGCCTCCGATTTTTCTTTTTCGAGCCGCAATTGCTCGACGAAGACCTTCTCGCGTTCGCGTAACCTCTTTTTCTCGATGCAGGCATTGATCCGCGCTTTCAGCAGCACGGGATTAAAGGGCTTCGGCATGTAATCCTCTGCCCCGGCCTCTATGCAGCCAGCCACGCTGTCGATCTGATCCAGCGCAGAAATCATAACGACCGGAATATCGCGGTGGCGCGGATCGCTTTTCAGCCGTACCAAAACCTCGTATCCGCTGATGCCGGGCATAATCAAGTCGAGGAGAATGAGGTCGAACGTTTGCTCCTCGACGAGACGCAGCGCCTCCTCGCCGTTGGCGGCAGTTGTCACGATGTGCGCGTCCCTTGTGAGTCGTCTGACCAGCAAATCGCGATTCGATTCTTGATCATCGACGACGAGTATCCGGCAGCCGCTGACAATTCGGCCGACATCGTTTGGCGCCTGCTGCCGAACCAGATTCAAAGCAGCAGCCCCCGGCAACAGACTTTCTGCGTCAGAGTTTGCAGGAGAGCTGTGTTGATGATGAGCTGGTGTGCCGAGCCGCTCGATTTGTGTCAGCAGGCGCTTGGTTTCTGCGAGGAGCTCCTTCAGATCACGGTCTATGGTGCCCGGCTCGGCTTCCTCCAGCAGCAGTTCCGCATAACCCTTGATGGCATTCAATGGCGTGCGCAGATCGTGGCGTAGCTTGCTGAGGGAAAACTCTCCGCACTCCCCGGTTTCGGATTGCGGACCCGTAGCATCGGGTAACTGTTTGACCAGCTGCTGAAGGGATTGCGCGGCTCGTCGCAGTTTGGCGATATCCGGTTTCAGATGCTCAATTTCAGATGGCGCCTCATCCTTCAGCAGATCGACATAGCCGATAACAGTCGCGATAGGAGCGCTCAGCTCCTGTCGAATGAGAGCGAGCGAAGCGGAATCCAGGCACTCAGGGGATCGCGCGGGTGGCGACTCGTTCATACCAATTCCCAGGGTGATCGGCGCCGCCTCACGCCTGCGTACGCGCGAGCAACGCCTGCATTTTTTCTAGAAGCCGCGGCAGCTCGATTGGCTTCGTGTCGTAATCGTCGCAGCCTGCCTCGAGCGCCTTCTCCCGATCGCCAGACATCGCGTGCGCCGTCAAAGCTATGACGGGTATGCTGCGCGTGCCCTCCCCTGCTTTCAGCCGCCGTGTTGCCTCCCAGCCGTCAATCACCGGCAGGCTCATATCCATGAGAACGATGTCCGGTTTCTCGCGGGAGGCCATCTCCACCGCCTGCGCCCCGTCCTCGGCCATGACAACCTCATAGCCCTTGCGGATCAGACGCCGGGAAAGCATGTCCCGATTCGCTTCATTGTCTTCGACCAGAAGAATTTTTGGCATTGGGTTTTATCTCCAGTCAGGAGCTCGCTGGCGCAGAAGTTTTACTCGTTTGTATTTCGCTACTCAGCCTGACTTTTTCCAAGCATTTCCGAATTGCAGCGCTGAGTTCCACGTTGGACGTGGCAGCCTTCGCCAGAATGCGCTCCGTGGACCCCGTCAAGGCCTCAATTTCATCAGCACTCAATTGCTTGGCGGTCAGGACGACCACCGGGATATTCTGCAGATCTGGCCGCTTTTGAAGTTCCTTGAGGAACTCGAAGCCATCCATCACCGGCATCATGAGGTCCAGGAGAATGAGTGCAGGAGGAGGATTCCTCTCGAGCCAGTCGAGAGCCTCGCGGCCGTTTTCGCACTCCTCAATATTCAGGCCGAGACGTGTGATGACCCGGTTTGTGGCTTCCCGGCTCGCGGGATCGTCCTCGACCAGCAGAACTGGGGCTTGTGTGTCGCACGGGACGTAGCGCCGGAGCATCGATTTCAGAGCCGCTCGATCGACCGGCTTCGTCATGAAATCCGATGCACCCAAAGAGAACGCCAGCCCGCGCTCCTTCAGCACTGTGATCATGATGACGGGGATGTCGCGCAACTCCGGGTCGGCCTTGAGGGCGGCCAATACCGACCAACCGTCCATATGCGGCATCAGAACATCGAGCGTGACTGCCGCTGGGCGGTGCGCCCGCGCCTGCTCCAACGCCTGCTTACCTGTCTGCGCCTCGATAACGTTATAGCCCTCTTTGGTCAGCGCCATATTCAGCAGCCGCAGCGCTGCAGGATCATCATCGACGGTCAGGACGGTTGGGGCACCTTCAGTTCTCTCTTGGGCTGGCTCATCGGGTACGACCGGCACTGTCTCAGCTGCGCCGTGATCCGGCAGCGTGATGGTGAACGTAGAGCCTTCGCCAAGCTTGCTTTCGACGGTCACATCGCCGCCAAGCATCACGCAGAAATGCTTCGTGATGGCCAAGCCTAGGCCGGTTCCGCCGAACTTTTTTGTAGTGGTCGTGTCCGCTTGAGTGAAGGTCTGAAAAAGCTTGCTCATCTGCTCCGGCGTCATGCCGATTCCCGTGTCGCTGACCTGGAAGCTCACCGTTGAGCCAGACGGCGTTGCAGAGCGCCAGATCTTCAGCGTGATCTTCCCGTTATTGGTGAATTTGGCGCTGTTGCTGAGCAGATTGAGCAGGCTTTGCTTCACCTTGGTGAGATCCGACCGGAATTCTCCGATGTCATCCGGGCAGATCACCTCGAGCTTATTGTTATTTTTCGCGACGAGCGGGCGGATGATCGCCTTTATTTCTCGCACGAGAGCCGTCAGGTCGAACGTCTCGAGATAAACATCCATCCGACCCGCCTCGATCTTCGACAGGTCAAGGATGTCGTTGATAATTCCAAGCAGGTGCCGGCCAGCGGCCTCGATGCGCTCGATATCCGGTAACAGATCATCGAGCCCTTGGTCCTGCGCCTCTTCCTTCAGGATCTCGCTGTAGCCGATGATGGCATTAAGCGGCGTGCGCAGCTCGTGACTCATATTGGCTAGAAACGCGCTCTTGGTTCGGCTGGCTTCATCGGCTTGGTCGCGAGCCACCTCAAGCCGCGCGACCAAATCGGCGAGCTCCAGTTCGCGATGTTTCAAGGCACTGATGTCTGCGAGCGTTGTCACCACCCCGTCGTCCCGAGTGCGACGCGAACCGATCCTGAGCCAGGTGCCATCCTCGAGTTGTAGCTCCTCATCACTTTTCCCAGAGCGGTGAAGGGCGAGCTGGCGTGCAACCCACGCCTCGGTATCGTCGTCAGGGCTTGTGTCCTTGGCCCGGCGCTTGGCCATTTCGCGCACAAAAGCTTCGAATTTCATTCCGAGCACGATCGGCGTCGCGAGCTTCAGGAACTCCCGACAGCGATCGTTGAACGTAATAAGCCGGTCCTCGCTGTCCCACAGGGCGAAGCCATCGGAAATGCTCTGAATCGCATCGCTGAGGCGATTTCGAGCGAGCTCGATCTCCTTTTGCGCCTCCACACGCCGCGTGATGTCCGTGTACATGGAGACGAAACCGCCCCCCGGGACAGGATTTTTCTGAATTTCGAGCACGCGGCCATCCGGTAATGTGCGCTGACCGAAATACGGCTCGTCCATCTGAGCCAGGCGACTTTGGAGCACCTTTTCGTAATCGCCAGGCCCGAAATCTCCGCGTTTGGTCAGAAATTCGATGATTTGGCGCTGTGTCGTGTGTTCATTGAGTAGATCGTCCGGCAGGTTGAGGAGATCGCGCATTTGCCGGTTCCAGGCCAGCAGCTTGCCGTCCCGATCGAACATGGCGACGCCTTGCGACATGTGATCGAAGGTGACCTGGAGAATACGGTTGGCTGCAGTTGCCTCGTCGCGCGCGATTTCGAGGCGCTTCATCGCTTCCTCGCGCTCCTCGGCCAATCGATTGCGCTCGATCAGGCCGTCCCGGAACATCGCGAGCGTTCGCGCCATGTGGCCGAGCTCGCCTTCCCCACCTATTGGGATATCGACGTCAGTCCGCCCGTTTGTCAGCGCGAGCATAGACTCCGTCAGGCGCCCAAGCGGAACGACAATGGAGCGCAGGATCAGAATCGTCAGTGCGAGCGCCATAACACTGGCGGCAATAACAATTGTCCAGGATACGCCGACGGCCTCGGCGGTGCGCCGCCGAGCGCTCGCGCTCGCGCGTGCAGCTTCGTTCCTCAGCTGTGCCACCAGTTGGCCGAGGCCATCGTCGATGGCTCTCATGTGAACCCGAGCCTGCGCCATCAGCGTGTTGCCAATCACACGCCTGTCCTCGGCATAGGCATTCACGGCCTCGATCGCCCTCGTCATCAGTTGCGCCATCTCGTTACGGATGGCGCTGACGGCCTCTGCATTCAGCGGCTCGAGCTTTGTCAGTTGCTCTTCGAACCGCGCCTGTGCCTCTCTCGCGCGCTGTTCCGACAAGTTAAGCAAGCTAACGGCGGCATCCGTCAGCCAGTACTTCACGTCATAAAAGGCCCTTTCCGCATCACTCGCGGTTCGAAGATTTTCCACGTATTGGGACTCGGCAAGGAGCGCATCGGCCCCAAGCTTCATCTCCCGGTTCATGTAGAGGTTGGTGCCAAAGAGAGCGATGAGAAGCGCACCGGAAAGGATGATCAGGCGCAAAGGTATCGACAGCCGCGACATGCGGAAGAAATCATCAAGCCGCAGGCGTCCTGGGTTCATTGTGCAGGCTGGAACAAAGTAATGCTGATCACACCGCCAAGATCCCCCTCGCTGGCGCCTTCTTTCGGGTAGCCAGTAATGTCAATTTCGCCTTTGGTGCCGCCGTGGCACGTCAGGCAGGATGCCGAATAATATTCGGGAACCAGAACGCGAAAGACCCGCCGCCCGTTTGCGGCATCCTTTTCGGCTTGGTGATAGATCTGGCCCCGAGTCCACGTTGGCGCGCGAAACTTGGACTCGATGATTTCAAGCTCCCACGCATCAGGCCGGGATTTCCGGTTTCTGACAAGCTCCGGCGGGGCCGTCACTTTCATGTTCAGCTCGGTCGGGACCTTTTCCCTGACCCGCTCCGTGATAAGCCGGCCGAAAATCGCCGGAATGAAGCCTTTGAAGCCGAGCCCCTTCTCATTGATAAGCTCTTGGCTTTCGTCCATGACCTCCTTGATCGCGGCCATTTGGGCGCGCATCAAACGCCCGTGGCGAGAGTTCGGGTCGAGCGCTATCGGATCACGGGAGGTCTCGCGCTTGTAATCCTCGATTGCTTCGGCGAGCACGCGGTCGCCTGTCAGCCCCTTGTCTCCACGTTCGGGATCATTGATCAGATCCTGATGGCGCGAAATCACCGAACGAGCCGATTGCAGCATTGCTGCGAGGCTCAGGGCAATTTCGATATCTTCCTGATCGTCGGCTTGGCTCCGGCCGGCAAGGAATGGCACCGCGATCAGCATGATCGACGAAGCGAGCGCAATCAGCGTGGGCCCCCAGAAAGAACGGATATACGAGAAAGACATTCGGCCCGTCATGCGCGATGCTCCGTCGATCGAAAATCATCCCATGCACTGCGGACGTCGCGTTCGCCACTTCGCCTGGAGCAACACGTTGCGCGGCGAATGAATACCACGCCAATGCCTTCGCTCTCAGCTTTTTCCGTTAGCCAATCGTGAGCACCGCCTGCATTTGGTTAACGTGGCTTCGCACCTGCCCAGTCCGCGAGGGCAGGTCCAAAAGCTCGAGCCTTCCGATTTATAACGCAGCGGCGGTCATTCCCAAAGCAGATGTTCTGAATTCGTTGGAATGCATTAGAGACCTCTAATGGAGCCTTTGGCTCGGGTGATTTCCGACGGAGTTCAAGTTAACCCTGATGCGGGGCTAGCCCGCTGCAGCGCAGCGCGAGCGTGATCGAAACGTGCTCTCCGCCACATATCTGCCGAAACGTTGACCAATGGTTTTCAAAAGCTGACAGGCGTTCGGTTGGTGCGTACTCGCTTCAGCCAGTGGGCAAAAGAGAAAGGGATGAGCTGCCTCAATGAGCCCACGCGAAGCTGACCGCACCGATGGTCGCCTATCGCCGTCGGGTGGAGCGAGGCTGAGGCAAGGCAAGGCTTGGTGCGAGAAGGCAGCCGCTTGCGTGGTCGACTTCCTGGCCAAAGGCAGAGCCTCGTGCAGTCCTGCTTTAGCTGATGTTCCACCGGCCGCCAGCGTGGCTCTCACACAACGCCCCCGAGAAAACGTTCAGTCCAGCCTGAGTCTGGCCACGGCCTAATGCTAGGCTGCCGATTGTGGCGAGTCGGAAATTCGGTCGCCGTCGAAGCGAGGCAACACCATGCGCATCATTCGGCAGATAAGAGCATTGTCGCTCGCGTTGATCGGTGCATTGACGATGCTTGGGCCCGTTCCGGAAGCAAAGGCAGGAGCGGCAGCAGCCGAGATCGATCTTGCAGTCCAAGATACTCTGGAGGAGTTCTTCTACCGAGTGCCTGGCTCGCGGAAGCTGGTAGCCAAGTCCGCAGCCGTGCTCGTGTTTCCCACCGTCTATAAAGCCGGCTTTGGCATCGGCGGTGAGTACGGTGAGGGCGCGCTCATTACGCGTGGCCGGACGATCGATTATTACAACCTCATCTCTGCATCCATCGGCTTCCAGCTCGGCGCCCAGGCAAGATCGATCGTCATCGTTTTCATGACTCCAGAGGCGCTGGAGAGCTTCCGCCGGGTCGATGGGTGGAAGGTAGGCGTCGATGGCTCGATTGCCTTGATCAACGTCGGCATCGGAGGCTCGATCGACACCACTCGCATCACGAACCCCATTGTCGGCTTTATCTTCGACAATAAGGGCTTGATGTATAACCTCACGCTCGAGGGCTCGAAGATCAGCCGCATCTATCGCTGAGGGGCATTGCGGTTTGATCCCACTGTGATGCCCTGCGCATCGGGCGTTGCTGCTGGATGCCAGGTCAGCTAAGCCTGCCAGGCAAATAGACGTTGCCCGGCAGGTTATTGGCATGTCCTACAACACCTTCGGCCATCTTTTCCGTGTCACGACTTGGGGTGAAAGCCACGGACCGGCGATCGGCTGTGTCGTCGACGGCTGCCCGCCGGGGATTCCGCTAACTGCAGAGGACATCCAGTTCTATCTTGACCGCCGTCGCCCCGGACAGTCGCGCTACACGACACAACGCCGCGAGCCGGACCAAGTCGATATTCTTTCTGGCGTGTTCGTCGACGACAACGGGCAGCAGGTGACGACCGGTACGCCGATTTCGCTCATCATCCGCAACGTCGATCAGCGCTCCAAGGACTACAGCGACATCAAAGACGCGTTTCGTCCGGGGCACGCGGATTATACCTACTACGAGAAATACGGAATTCGCGATTATCGCGGAGGAGGCCGGTCCTCAGCCCGCGAGACGGCCATGCGCGTGGCGGCCGGAGCGATCGCGCGAAAGATCCTGCCCGGCGTCACCATACGCGGTGCTCTCGTTCGTATCGGGCCGTATGAGGTCGACCGATCACGCTGGGACTGGGCTGAGGTCGACAGCAATCCATTCTTCGCGCCAGACCACGGGATCGTTCAGACTTGGGCCTCCTATCTCGACCAGATCCGCAAGGCTGGCTCGTCTGTGGGGGCCGTCGTCGAGATCGTCGCCGAGGGAGTCCCGCCGGGCCTCGGAGCACCGGTTTACGGAAAGCTCGATCAAGATCTCGCCGCGGCGCTGATGAGCATCAACGCTGTCAAAGCTGTCGAGATTGGTGCCGGCATGGCTGCCGCTCAACTCACCGGCGAGGAGAATGCGGACGAGATGCGCATCGGCCCTGATGGCCGGCCGCAGTTCTTGACGAACCATGCTGGCGGCATCCTCGGAGGGATCTCCACGGGCCAGCCTATCGTTTGCCGCTTCGCCGTGAAGCCCACCTCGTCCATACTCATTCCACGAAAGACGATCGACCGCTTCGGCAACGAAAGGGAGATCGTGACCAAGGGGCGGCACGACCCCTGTGTGGGAATCCGGGCGGTGCCAGTGGGCGAAGCCATGGTTGCCATCGTGCTGGCAGATCACGCGTTACGCCACCGCGCGCAGACGGGAAAGTGGAGTTTTCAGAATGGGTGACATCTCGCGGGTCAAAGCCGTGCTGTTCGACGTCTTCGGCACGGTCGTCGACTGGCGCACGAGCATCATTCGCGATCTCGAGGCTTTCGGAGCCTCCAGGGGCATCTCAGCGGATTGGACGGCGTTCACGGACGACTGGCGGGGCTTATACCAGCCCTCGATGGAAGAGGTGCGCTCCGGCCGGCGGCCGTGGACTATCCTCGACGTGCTGCACCGGGAGAGCCTGGAAAAGCTGCTCACGAAGTATGGGATCACGAATCTCACCGAAGCTGAGAAGCAGCACCTGAACAAGGTCTGGCACCGCCTCTCTCCCTGGCCGGACAGTGTACCGGGGCTGCAGCGCCTGAAATCGCGCTATCTGATAGGCACGCTTTCGAACGGCAACGTCGGGTTGTTGGCGTGGATGGCGAAGAACGCCGACTTGCCGTGGGATGTCATCCTCGGCGCCGAGACCTCCCGCGCCTACAAGCCTCTGCCCCAGGCCTACCGCGGTGCTATGGAGACTCTCGGCCTCGGACCGGGCGAAGTCATGCTGGTTGCCGCGCACAACTCCGATCTCGAGGCAGCAGCCGCACAGGGATACGCAACTGCGTTCGTCGCTCGACCGACGGAATACGGCCCGCACCAAACGAAAGACCTGAAGGCCGAGCGCGATTGGGATGTCGTGACCGACAGCTTCCTCGGCCTCGCCGATGCGCTCGGCTGCCCTTGATGGCACTACTTTATGACGGAAACAGCCCCGTTTGCCGCAGCGCTTCGCTCAGCACCATGGCGGCAGCGACCGCAACGTTGAGCGAGCGCAAGCCGCTACGCATGGGAACACGTACGCTTGCATCGACCACGGCCCGGACACTGTCCGGCACACCAGCGGTCTCACGGCCAAGCAATAAAGTATCATCGGGTGCGAAGCGAAACTCGGTGTAGGGATGATCGCCGCGTACGCTGAGGAGGACGAGCCGTCCGGCGCCTTCGGTGCTCGCGCGCTTCGCCAGAAACTCCTCCCAGCTTACGTGCCGGGTGAGATCGACGTACGGCAAGTAATCGAGCGCGGCGCGCTTCAATGCCCGGTCGGACAGATCGAAACCCGCGGGACCGATGACGTCGACGGGCACGTTCATGCACGCCGCCAGACGCATGATGGTCCCAGTGTTTTGTGGAATATCGGGCTGGTACAGGGCTAATCTCATCGCATCAGCTCTGCCCGCATATGCATCCGAAGCGCATGCGCAAGCGTGTGCGCCAAATTGCCTCTTTGCCGTTCGGCTTCCCCGCCTTGAGAGCATGAACAAACGGTGCCAAAAGGTCGGCGTGGCAAAAAGCGCCGTTCTGAGCGGGGGATTTGCCGACATATAGAATGCGACTGTCGGGTGCGGTCACTCCATCGATGGTGACGCTCGCGGGAGTGACGCGGGCGTGCTTGCACTTTTATGGAGTGCCCGGATTACGGGGTCGGGCATTTGTCAGGTAGAAGGGAGGCTCAATTGAGCGCACACGCCGAGGAGCCAACGCGTCGGGATTTCCTGACGGTTGCTGCGGGAGCTTTTGCGGCGGTGGGCGGCGCCATGGCGCTGTGGCCGTTCATCGCACAGATGAACCCAGACGCATCGACACAGGCTCTCGCTTCGGTCGAGGTCGATCTCACACCCGTGCAGCCCGGACAGGCGATCACTGTCATGTGGCGTGGAAAGCCTGTCTTCATCCGCAACCGCACACCAGAGGAAATCGAGCAGGCCCGCGCAACCCCGCTGAGCGATCTACCCGACCCCGAGCCAGACCGCGACCGTGTGAAGCCCGGCCATGAGAACTGGCTCGTCCTGATTGGTGTCTGCACCCACCTCGGCTGCATCCCGAAAGGCCAGAGCCTCAACGACACGAAGGGAGACTTTGGCGGCTGGTTCTGCCCCTGCCACGGCTCCCACTACGATCAGTCGGGGCGTATTCGCAAAGGCCCGGCGCCGCGCAACCTCGAGGTGCCGGAGTATGAGTTCGTATCCGATACGAAGATCAGGATCGGCTGAGGATCACCGGCACCATGACTACACATCAGTCGACCTACCAACCGAAATCGAATTTCGAGAAGTGGTTGGATGAGCGTCTGCCCATCGCTCGGCTAATGCATGGGCAGTTCGTCGATTTCCCGACGCCCCGCAATCTCAACTACCTGTGGACGTTCGGCGGCATCCTGACGTTCGTCTTGGGTGTGCAGATCCTGACCGGCGTGGTGCTCGCCATGCACTACATCCCGAGCGCCACCGAGGCTTTCGATTCCGTCGAGCGCATCCGCCGCGACGTGAACTATGGCTGGCTGATCCGCAATCTGCATGCGGTCGGCGCCTCGATGTTTTTCTTTGCCGTCTACGTGCACATCTTCCGCGGGCTTTATTACGGCTCCTACAAAGCACCGCGCGAGGTGCTCTGGATCATCGGTGTCATCATCTATCTCGTCATGATGGCCACCGCCTTCCTCGGCTACACGCTGCCGTGGGGGCAGATGAGCTTCTGGGGCGCAACGGTCATCACCAACTTCTTCTCGGCGATTCCGCTGGTCGGTGAGAGCATCGTGCAATGGTTGTGGGGCGGCTATGCCGTAACGGGCGTAACCCTCAACCGCTTCTTCAGCCTGCACTATTTGCTGCCATTCGTGCTCGTTGGGCTCGTCGCGTTGCATATCTGGGCTCTGCACGTCTCCGGCCAGAACAACCCGACTGGCATCGAGCCGCAGACGAAGTCCGATACGGTGCCGATGAGCCCCTACGCGGTCTGGAAGGACGCCGTCGGCCTGGCAGTGTTCCTGATCGTGTTTGCGTGGTTCGTGTTCTTCATGCCGGATTACCTCGGCCACGCGGACAACTACAATCAGGCCAATCCGCTGGTCACGCCGCCGCACATCGTCCCGGAATGGTACTTCCTGCCGTTCTACGCCATCCTCCGCGCGATTCCCTCCAAGCTGGGCGGCGTGCTCGCGATGTTCGGCGCCATCCTCATTCTGGCGTTCGTGCCCTGGCTCGACACGTCGCGTGTCCGCTCGACCAAGTACCGGCCGCTTTATCGCTGGTTCTTCTGGGCCTTCGTTTTCTCCTGCCTCGCGCTCGGCTATCTGGGCTCGAAGCCGGCTGAGGGTGTCTACGTGACGTGGGCGCGCGTGTTCACGTTCTACTACTTCGCGCACTTCCTGATCGTGATGCCGATCATCGGCGTGATCGAGACACCCAAGCCGCTGCCGCGCTCCATCACCGAAGCCGTCCTTGGCAAAAAGGGCGGCGGGGGTCCGGTTTCTCCTGCGACAGCAGCTGCGGCGGCTGAGAAGCGGTGACTCGGGGAGGCGAGGGTCGATACGATGATCACAATGAAGAAAACACTTGGGGCGGTGCTCGCAGCAGGTCTACTGATCGTATCCAACCAGCCCGCCCCCGCCGCCGAGGCCATCAAGATCGAACGGCAAAGCTGGCCCTTCGCGGGGTTCTTCGGCACTTTCGATCGGGCACAGCTCCAGCGCGGCTATCAGGTTTATTCTGAAGTTTGCTCAAGCTGCCACGAGCTAAGGCGCATTTCGTACCGGAACCTCGCTCAGCCCGGCGGGCCGGAATTTCCGCTAAATGCTGTCGAGGCCCTCGCCGCTTCAGCGGAGGTCGAGGACGGGCCAGACGAGCAGGGCGAGATGTTCAAGCGCCCCGGTCGCCTTTCAGATTCGTTGCCCAAGCTCTATCGCAACGAGAACGAAGCACGTGCGATTCACAACGGCGCTTATCCGCCCGACCTTTCTTTGATGGCTCGGGCGCGCAACGCAGAGAATGTAGCGCCCTGGTACATTCATCCCTTCCTGATGTTGCGGGATATTGCGGTCGGGTACCAGGAGGGCGGCGCCGACTACATCTATGCTTTGCTCACCGGCTACAAAGATCCGCCGCCCGGCTTCCAGCTGATGGAAGGCATGCACTACAACGAGGCCTTCCCTGGCCACCAGATCGCCATGGCCAATCCCTTCGCGGGTGGTGATGGACAGATCCAGTACCAAGACGGTACGCCGTCGACCGTAGAGAACTATGCTCGCGACGTCGCGGCATTCCTCTCCTGGGCGGCTGATCCACGCCTCGAGGAGCGCAAGCGGATCGGCTGGATGGTGATGCTCTATCTCGTCATCACAGCTGGATTGGTCTATGCCGCCAAGCGGAGGATCTGGTCGAAGATCGAGCACTGACCTCCTCCTCTCCAAAATTTTCAATCTGAAAAGGCCTCGCCAGCGGGGCCTTTTCTCTTTAGGAGTCCAGCTTGAAGCTCCCTCCCTCATCGGAATTCCGGTCGCAGCAAGGCGGGGTGATCAATGACACGCGCAGTCCTTGGCATCATCGGCGGCAGCGGGCTCTACAATCTGCCGAACATCAAGAATCCGCGCTGGGAGAAAGTCTCCTCGCCTTGGGGAGAGCCGTCCGACGAGATCCTGTTTGCCGAGGTGGACGGCCTTCCGATCCGGTTCCTGCCGCGCCATGGCCGCGGTCATCGGCTCTCACCGACCGGCATCAACTACCGAGCCAATATCGACGCTCTCAAGCGTACAGGGGTGACGGATCTTGTCTCGGTTTCGGCTTGTGGCTCCCTGCGCGAGGATTTGCCGCCAGGGACGTTCGTTCTGGTCGACCAGTTCATCGACCGCACATTCGCCCGCGAAAAAAGCTTCTTCGGAAACGGTCTCGTGGCGCACGTCTCGATGGCCGATCCGGTGAGCCCGGGCCTCGTCGATCTGCTCGAGCAGGCGCTGAAGGCCGAAAACATCAACTATCGTCGCGGCGGCACGTATCTCGTCATGGAGGGGCCGCAGTTCTCGACGCGGGCCGAATCGAACCTGTACCGCTCCTGGGGCTGCGACGTGATCGGCATGACCAACATGCCGGAGGCCAAGCTCGCCCGGGAAGCCGAGATCTGCTACGCCACCGTCGCCATGGTCACGGACTTCGATTGCTGGCACGACGAGCACGCCCACGTCGACGTCGCCGCCGTTCTGGAGGTGATGAAGACCAACACGGAAGCCGCCCAGCGCATGCTGGCACGGCTCACGGCCATCTTCCCGCGCGAGCATCAGCCCTGCCCGATCGGCTCCGATCGCGCTCTGGACGTGGCGCTCATTACCGCGCCGGAGGTCCGCGATCCCGAGCTCATTGCAAAGCTTGATGCCGTGGCCGGGCGGGTCCTCAAGCCCAAGTCATAAGAGCGCGGCGCGAAACGCGCGCTGCTAGGCGTTGGCCTGATCGCCCGACTGTGCGGCCGCAACTCGGTTCATCTCGTCGATGGCCAGGTTCGCGTGGGCAAAGGCGCCGCCTGCGCGCATTTCCGCCGCGACCCAAATCGCTTCCATCAGCTCCTGCTCGGTCGCGCCGTGCCGGAGGGCCGCCTTGGTGTGGCCCCTGATGCAGTACGGGCATTGCGTCACGTGGGCTACCGCGACTGCGATGATCTGCTTCATCTTGGCCGAAAGCGCGCCGTCCGCGAACACTCTCTGACTGAAAGCCCGAAATGCCGCTTCAGTCTCGGGAGCCAGATTTCGACGCTTCTGCGCTAATTGAGGCGATGAGGGTGGGTAGATAGCATCGGACATCTGCGACCTCCTTCCGGGAGATGGATCCCATGCCAATATGGCGTGCAGCTCTGCCCCCAACGCACGCTAGCAGAGCCCTCATTTGAAGGTCACAGTCTTGATCGGACAACCTGACCGATGGTAGGGCGAGGCCGCGGCGCAGCAAGCTGAAAGGCTGTGGCCCACTCGTGCTTGTCTACCCTGGCGGAAACAGAATAAGGATCTGCATCTTCACGAGTTCAGGGTACAAGGCCAGCACTGCGTGAGCGGCGCCCCAAACCATGGCGCAAAGCACAAGGAGCGCCGGCACTGCTGCGAACACCGCCTTTAGGAAGAAGACCATCAGGTGGAGGAAGGGGAGATCGAACCGAGTTACCGTGCCAGCAGGGGGAATTGGAACGTCCCCGACAAGTGGGACGAAGGGCTGGTAGCCCGCCGACATTGCTGCAGCGCGTTCTCGCGCCTGCCGCTCTCTCGCTTCGCGCTCGCGAGCTTCGCGTTCCCGGCGCAACGTGCGGGGCAGATCGTCCGGATCGCCGTCTGCCACGGGAAAAGAAAATGGAGGGTCTGAAATGGCCATATATGAAAACCTCGTACCGCTCCGCGAGCTGACATTCGGCCACCATCCCCGGCCACGTGGCACCGGACGCCTCCGCGTAACTCCCTATCGTCCGACATCCGATAATCGCACTTTGCGCCACCAATAGGGCATCAAGGAGGTGACGGTGGACGAGCTGAAGCGGCTGATCCGGACCATCCCGGATTATCCAAAGCCCGGCATCATGTTCCGGGATGTCACGACCCTCCTGCGCGATGCCGACGGGTTCAAGAAGGCGGTCATCGCGCTTGCCGAGCCCTACCAAGGACAAGGCGTGGATGCGGTGGCCGGGATCGAGGCGCGTGGTTTCATTCTGGGCGGTGCTGTTGCGGACCGGCTCGGCTGCGGATTCATTCCGATTCGTAAGAAGGGTAAGCTGCCCTGGAAGACCATCGGGCAGGAGTACACGCTCGAGTACGGCGTCGACGCCATCGAAATCCACGAGGATGCCATCCGCAACGGTGAGCGCATCCTCATCATCGACGACCTGATCGCTACCGGCGGTACTGCCGACGCGGCCGCAAAGCTCATCCGCCGTTCCGGCGGCGAGGTGGTCGGCGCCGCATTTGTCATCGACCTGCCGGACCTCGGCGGGCTCAATAAGCTGGAAGCCAGCGGCGTGAAATGTCACGCCCTGGTTGCTTTCGAGGGGCATTGAATGAGCGAAATGAACGGCAAGAGCTTGCCACCGAGCAAGCTTCGTGAGGCATTGGCTGCTGTAATGAATGGCCGGATCAATCCCGGTGCGCCAGTGACCTGTCCCGTTTGCGGCGAACGAGGATTGCATGTGGACGACCGCTCGGTCCGGCCGCATGCCGAGTGGTATGCGCTCTCATGCGCCTCTTGCGGATTGGACGACACGATCCACATTCCGATGGGATCGAGGCCGGGAAGCTTCAGTTGATCGGTTGCGGCTGCATCGGCAGCGTTGTTGATCCCGGAACATCTCCGCCGACCTGGCTGCGGGCGTGCAAAGCCAGTGTTACGCTGAGTACGGGAGATTGGTTACTCCCGCCGGTGGTGGCTGCCTGGCTAAAGGAGTAAAGCGGATATGAAAATCGGCGGGCGGCACTACCGCACGATTTGGCTGAACGCCGATGGGTGGTCGGTTGAGATCATCGACCAAACGAAGCTGCCGCACCTATTCGAGACGGTGACGCTCCGGACTTGCGAGGATGCCGCCCGCGCGATCCTCACCATGCAGGTCCGTGGCGCTCCGCTGATCGGCATCACCGCCGCCTATGGCCTTTGCCTCGCACTACGCGAGGATGCCTCGGACGAGGCGATGGACCGGGCGATCGATTACCTCGCAAGCCAGCGGCCTACAGCGATCAATCTGCGCTGGGCTTTGGACCAGGTGCGCGCTGCTGTCCGCAACTTGCCACGTGAGCAACGTGTCGAAGCGGCCTACAAGCGCACCGCAGAACTGGCTGACGAGGATGTCGAAACCTGCCGCCGCATTGGCGTTCATGGGCTCGAGCTCCTCAAGGAGATCGCTTCAAGAAAGAAGCCAGGTGAGCCGGTGAATGTGCTGACGCATTGCAATGCCGGCTGGCTCGCCTGCGTCGACTGGGGCACCGCGACCTCGCCCATCTATCACGCCCACGATGCCGGCATTCCCGTGCATGTCTGGGTGGACGAGACGCGGCCACGCAACCAGGGCGCCTCGCTGACAGCTTACGAGCTCGGCAGTCATGGCGTCCCGCACACGATCATCGTCGACAATGCCGGCGGCCACCTCATGCAGTCCGGCAAAGTCGACATCTGCATCGTTGGCACGGACCGCGTGGCGGCCAATGGCGACGTGGCCAACAAGATCGGCACCTATCTCAAGGCGCTGGCCGCCAAGGACAACAACGTGCCGTTCTACGTAGCGCTTCCTCATTCGACGATCGACTGGACGCTCGATGAGGGCCGCAACATTCCGATCGAGGAACGCTCCGCCGATGAAGTTCTGAAAATGCCGGGCCGCCTGCCGGACGGGTCGGTTGTGACCGTTGAAATCGCGGCTCCCGGCTCGCCGGCTGGCAATCCCGCCTTCGACGTGACGCCGGCACGTCTCGTCACCGGCTTCATCACCGAACGCGGCATCGCTCCTGCTTCGCGAGAAGGTCTGCTTTGCCTCTACCCCGAACGCAAGCGCGGGTAGCGGCTGCGAAGAAGCCTCGCGCCCAGTTGATTTGATCAAAGGTTTGAATTGCCTCTGATGACATCAGTCGAAGGAGACCGAGATGCTCTGGCGATTTGGAATAGCTGCTGCTTTCCTCCTTGCCGGGCTCCTGCCCGCTGCCGCACATCATGGCTGGGGCAGCTATGACGCCAGCAAGCAGGTGACCGTCGAGGGCAAGATCATCACGACCCGGTATGAGAACCCGCACGTCACGCTCACCGTCGAGGTTCAGGACAAGACCTGGACGCTGACGCTTGCCCCGGTTTCCCGCATGCGGAACCGCGGTGCGACCGAGGAGTTGGTGGCCCCCGGCAAGGTCATCAAGGCAGTGGGCTATGTCTCGAAGCACGATCCCGACGAGATGCGGGCCGAGCACATCACCGTCGACGGCAAAACAATCCAGATGCGTTGAATGGCTCTCGAAGCCCCCGCAATTCTTGTCGCGTTGGAGCAGTCGGCACTGGGGATGGCTATCAGGCAATCAGTCTGGATCTATCCCGCCGCCAACACCGCGCACATCCTTGGGCTGACAGTGCTGGCAGCCTCCGTCGCCGTCATGGATCTGCGGCTGCTCGGTGCGTTCAGAGAGACCGTTCCGGCTGCAGTAATCGTCCCGGCGCGCCGTCTCGCGATGCTCGCGCTGACCATCATGGTCCTAACGGGCCTCGTGCTGTTTACGGCCGAGGCGACCCACGTGGCCATGAACCCGGTCTTTCAGATCAAGATGGGCCTGATCGCGCTCGCGATCCTGAATGCTCTCATTGTTCAGAGGACGCTACCCGCGGCGTTGATCAAGACGCCGGCGATGACACCTTTACCGATGCGATTTCGAATTGCGGCCGCCGTTTCTCTGGTGCTGTGGTTCTGCGTGGCAGCTGCCGGTCGGCTCATTGCGTACTTCTGACCGTGCTTGCGACGCCCCTCTACTCACCCACCGCGCGGGATGCATCTGACTGCACCAGCGCCTCAAACTCACGAACGAACTGATCAAGCCCACGCCAATCGGTCAGCTCCGTATCGCCGGATGGGTGGCGCTCGACGCCTTTGGAATCGGCGATGGCGTGAAGGATCACCCGCTCTATCGGATTGAGCTCTCGGTCGTGGATGGCGCCAGCCACGTGATAGACGACATCCGGCTTCCACCCGTGCTCAGCCACGAAACGTTGCGCAATTTCGTCGATTGCGGACCGCTCGCTTTCCTCGTGAGACGCTGCCGACAGGCTCACCGGAAGAAAAGCGGAAGGGCAGCGCCGCAACGCCTCACCATGACGCATGACGAAGCTTGATAACTCCGGATCGAATTGGCCGATATGGACCGAGCCAGCGATGATCATCGCATCGCAATCGTCGGCTCCGGCCTCCGTTTCATGAGCCTTGAGGTCGATCAGCCGAACCAGCGCGCCATCATTCTCGAGCCGATGTGCGATGTGATGGGCGATCTTTTCCGTTTGCCCCTCGCGCGAGGCGTAGGCGATGAGATAACGCGGCATGAGCACCACCATTGCAGCAAGGACAGTCTGCTGCAACACTCTGGATTGTCATTGCTTCTTATCAACCTAGGCGCTTGTACGGTTCCCGCCCACGATTTCAGTGACTAGACCAAGCCGAGCATTCCCACGCGCAAACGATGGCGCGAGTCGGTGATCAGCCAGGCGCCGCCGATGGCCGCCAGCATCACGCCCAGAGCGGTGGCCGCCGCAATCACGAACATGATCATCACCTGATACTTGGCCGCCTCAACCGGATCGATGCCGGCGAGAATCTGGCCCGTCATCATTCCGGGCAGCGTGACGACGCCTGTTGCAGCCATCGCGTTTAGGATCGGCATAAGGCCCGTTTTCACGGCATGAACGATGACGCTCCCCGTCGCCTCGAAACGCGTTTCGCCCAATGCCAAACGCGCCTCGATCGCTGCGCGGTCGCGCTTGGCAGCCTGAACGATCGTGTTCATGACGAGGGCGACGCCGGTCAGCGTGTTGCCGAGTACCATTCCGAGGATCGGCAGCAAGTACCGCGGCGCGTACCACGGCTCAGGGCCCATGACGACGATCATGGTGTAGAGCGTCGCCAGCAATCCGACGAAGAACAGTGTACCGGTGCCGATGCCGTAGGCCATCCAGCCGCCGACACGCGATTCTTGCCGTGCCAGCGCTTCATGCCCCGCCATTGCGACCATCACAAGCGCCAGCGCCGCCGTCAGCAGCGGTGAGGTCTGCTCGAAAACGAACTTCAGGACGAAGCCGATCGCGCCGAGTTGCACGACCATCCGGACCGTTGCGATCGCGATGCTGCGCTCGAGCCCAAGCCGCATCGCCCAGGACAATACCCCGTTGAAGACGATGAGAACGGCGGCCGCCGCAAGGTCGAGCCACGAGAGCGGAACATAGCTCATGACGCGATGCTCCTGCGGGGCAGGAGGTGACGATGATCAACGTCGCGCTGGCTTGGAGCCCCAAGTTGCAGGCGCTGGTGCGCAAGTCTGCCAATCTCGACCGGGTCGTGGCTGACGAGAAGAACGATGCGGCCGGCGAGAAGCTGGAAGCGGATCAGCTCGTGAACGAGCGCCGCCGACTGGGCATCGAGGGCGGCCGTGGGCTCATCGAGGAGCAGAACGCGGGGCTCATCGATCAGCCCCCGCGCGAACGCCATGCGCAACCTCTCTCCAGTCGAGAGTTGGCCGATTGGGCGGTCTAAAAAGCTCCGATCGAGCCCCAGGGCGTTCAGCAGCCGCTCCAGCCTTCCGGGATCGGCGTCATCGGGAAAGTGATCCCTCGCCGTCGCCGCCCACCAGCCCGGTTCGGCCGCAAAATAGCGCACCTGCCGGCGCCATTGCGGCCCTGACATTTCGCGCCGCTCCACTCCATCCAGCGTCACATAGCCTTCGGCGTCATCGAGATCAGCGATGGCACGCAAGAGCCTGGTTTTCCCGCAGCCGGATGGGCCCTCGATGGACAGGCACTCGGCACCGGCAACCGCAAACGAGAGAGGCGGCAGCGTCCCGACCTTCAATTTATCGACCTTGAGCAAGGCGCTTTCTCATCGCTCGCGACTCCCTAGGCAGGCTTATCAAGCATCTGAGATTTTCGCCATCCGTTTGTGGAGAAACGCATTTTTCAGCACGCAGGCAGACTGGCTCGAGCCACGGCGAACCCTGCGACAGCCCGCGCGTTACTCGGCTTTGAGAGGTGAGCGCTCGTGGTTCAACTCCGGCTGCCCGCGAACTCGCGCATTACAAACGGACGCACCTGGAACCAGCGCCGCGAGGATGGGCGCTGGACCGAAATGCGCGTCTATCGCTGGATACCCGGCGAGCACCGCCAGCCGCAGCTCGATACCTATTGGATCGACATGGACCAGTGCGGTCCGATGGTCCTGGATGCGCTCATCAAGATCAAGAACGAGATCGACCCGACGCTGGTGTTCCGCCGCTCCTGCCGAGAGGGGGTCTGCGGCTCGTGCTCGATGAACATGAACGGTGATAACGGCCTGGCGTGCCTCGAACCGCTCGAGAAATTCGGTGGCAAGCTCACCGTATATCCGCTGCCCCACATGCACATTATCCGGGACCTTGTCCCGGATCTCAGCCACTTTTTCCGCCAGTACGAGGCCATGGAGCCGTGGCTGCAGACCAAGGAGCCAGAGCCGGATCAGGAATGGCTGCAGTCCCCCGAGGACCGTGAGCGGCTGAATGGCCTCTACGAGTGCATTCTTTGCGCCTGCTGCTCCGCGGCCTGTCCCAGCTACTGGTGGAATTCCGCCCGCTTCCTCGGCCCTGCTGTTCTCTTACAGGCCGCCCGCTGGGTCGAGGATAGCCGTGATCAGACCACCGACGACCGGCTCGACCGCGTCTCGGAGCCCATGGGGGCTTACGGATGTCGACAGATCCTCAACTGCGCCAAGGTGTGCCCGAAAGGCCTGAACCCCGCCAAGGCGATCGCGATGCTGCGCCAGCGCCTGATCGAACGGCAGAGCGGGTGATGGCGAAGGCCCAAGAGGAATGGCGCCGCGCCGTCATAGTCGGTGGCGGAGCTGGCGGGCTGCAGCTTGCGATCCGTTTGGCCAAGCGGCGCGAGCGAGACCGCCTTCACGTTACCCTCGTTGACAAGAACGACACCCACCTCTGGAAGCCGCTGCTGCATGAGGTGGCCGCGGGCACCATGTATCCGAGCACGGACGAAGTCGACTACCTGGCTTTGGCCCACTGGCATGGTTTCACCTTCTGCCACGGCCCCTTTGAGGGACTCGATCGCGATAAGCGCGAAGTGCTGGTGGGAGCCGTTCGGAACGCAGATGGAATAGTTATTCCGCCCCGCCGCTTACCGTATGATCTCGCCGTCGTGGCCGTTGGTAGCATCACGAACAGCTTCGGCGTGCCCGGTGTCGAGGAGTACGCCTTTCGCCTCGACGATGCTCAGGAAGCTGAACAGTTTCATCGTCGCCTTGTGCACCACTACCTGAAAGCCAACTATGCCCCGCCGGAGGAGCGGCCAGATCATCTTGATGTTGTGATCGTCGGCGGCGGGGCTACCGGCGTCGAGCTGGCAGCAGAGCTGCGCTCGGCCACCCGCGTGCTGACAGCATTCGGCCTCGACAATGTCGACGCGGACAGCTTCCTTCGGCTTACCATTCTCAGTATGGATCCCAGGCTGCTCCTGCAGCTGCCCGAGCAGATATCCGAGGCCGTCACTGAGGAGCTTCACCGGCTCGGCGTGGCGGTGATGAACTCCGAGCAGGTGGTGAAAGTCGCCCCGGACCACGTCGAAACCAAAAATGGCAGCCATTACCCTGCAGACTTGGTGGTGTGGGCAGGAGGCGTAAAAGCAGCCGACTACCTCAAGAACCTCAACGGCCTCGAAACAAACAAGCACAATCAGATCGTCGTCACCGAAACGCTGCAGACGCCCCATGACTCGCGCGTGCTTGCAATGGGCGACTGCGCTGCAGCTCCCTGGCTTGGCCGGAACAAGACGGTGCCGCCGCGCGCACAAGCGGCGGAGCAGCAGGCCCGCTATCTGGCGCGAGCGATCCCGCGTTTGCTCGATGGCCAGGAGGTGAGGCCCTTCCGTTACAACGACCTCGGCTCCTTCGTATCCCTAGGCGAGGAGAACACGATCGGCACGCTGATGGGCTATCTCAGGGGGCATCGTTTGCGCCTCGAAGGCTTCATCGCCCGCCTGATCTACCGCTGGCTGTACAAACGCCATCAGGCAGCTCTGTTCGGGTGGAGCGCCGCAATCCTCACGACTATCGGAAATTGGCTCCGCGGCACCTCCCGACCTAGGGTAAAGTTGCATTGACGCCGCCTGTGCTTCGCTGCGCGAAGACGCTGTCAATTCGCTGCGGGCGCCCGCCTATATCCGGTACCTGCGACCACAACCTCGACGGCGCCGTTCGTGATCACGGGATGCGAGATGCGCACGCCAAGCACGCCGTCGTAACCCTTCTCCCGCGCCCTTTCGGCAAGCTTCGCGAGTGCCCTGGCGATCGTCTTGTCGAGTAGATCCTCATAGCGGGTCATCTCGCCGCCGATGGTATTGGTGATAGCCTCGCGCATATCCCGCAAGACATTCGCGCCGCTGATCGCGCAGGCGTAGATCAACTCACCGTGGCGCACGGGCTCCTCGATCGTTTCGGTCGTGACGAGCCGCATGTCTCCCCCGCTAGGCTGCCACCCTCCGTCGCCGGCCGAAAAGGAGCCGCTTGATCATCAGGAGCACGACGAGGGCGAGAAATGCCAATACGCTGATGACGATCGAATGCTTTTCCCACAGCAGGGCCGGGCTCACTTGCCCTTCAAGAACAAGCTCAAAATCGGCGCTGATCGCCGCCGGATTGGGAAGCGAGTTGTCGCGCAGCATCATGGCGACAGCGGCATCCTGGTCGCGGCTCGCCAGCACAGCGTCGCGGACCCGTGCCGATGAGAGCACCTGCATCTTCGCCGGGCTTTGAGCCACCGCTCGCAGTATGCGCTCGCTCGCACTCGGCCGAAGGCCAGTCATATATCGGGCCAAAGCCTGCAGCTCCGGCTCGGCTAGGCTGCGCGCGAGCTTTTTCAGCTCCTCGTTATCCAGCTCGAACAGCACGTCGCGCGCATCGCGCTCCACGCTCATCAATCGCAGCGCCGCGAGCCGGTCATCGAGCGCGAGCAGACGAGAAATCGAGGCTGTGGTGAAGTTCTCAGCCCTGGCGCGCCGGTAGAGCTCCCACTCGACAACCCGGTCGAGACGGTCGCCAGCGAGGGTCGACCAACGCAACGCCGCTTCGACCGACCGGAGATCGCGGACAATCGTCATACCCGGATCGGTGAGCCGGTTGACCGCATCGTAGAGTGTTCCGTTCTCCAACCTTTTGAGAACACCAGCGTCGCCCTCTTCGGCGACAATGATGCTTACCAACTCATCGATACGTGGAAGCTGCTCGGGGCTGGCGGCATCCAAGAACTCCTTGAACGGCGGATTTGCCTCCGCAAGCTCCAGAACCTTCGCGTGGGCGCGGCGGAACTCCCGCCAAATCTCGACAACGCGATCGGCCGTCGAAGCTGAGATGTCGCGCACCTGCTCCTCGAGCTGCCGCGCAATCGTATTTGCAAGCTCCTCTCTTACGCGCTGTTTCGTCGCGTCCGACTTCATCTCCTCGGCGATGATGGGCAGCACGCCACTGCGAAGCTCCCAGATGTCCTTTGCGATCAGCACCACGCCGACACCGCCAGCCACGATCGACACCAGCCGCCCGAGCACAGCGCCGACGATACGATGGCCGATGCGCCGGGCCATGTTGGCGAGCTGACGGCGGACAAGCAGGATGACCGCGCCCGCGATGCCCTCGCTGCCTTCGATCAACACCGAAGTGGTGGACACATTCACACGCGCCGTTTCGGGATCGATGGCGAACTCCTTTCCGGCGTCGCTCGCCACCACCCGAGACACGGTGGTGCCAAAACGAGGGCCAAGGAACGCCTGCAGGCATTGCAGTGCCGGCTCAGCCGCATCGAGCGTGGCCAGCTCGATGTTGCGGCCCACGCTGTTGCTTACGCCGACAGCGACCTCCTCAATAGCTGCCTTCACCGGCTCGGACCGGTAGACCCGCTCGGCCACCGCGGTCGCCAGCTCCTGGGATTTCTCCTTGTAGGCGAGAGACTGCAGGAGATCGCCCCAGCTCGATTCGCCGTGAACCTCGGCAACTGCCACATCGACTTGCCTATCCAGAATCTCGTCGAGGCCTGTGCGCCGCCCCTCCTCGGCTACGACAGCCTTGAAATCGACCGTCGCAAGGCCAGCTTGCAGGGCCTGGGATGTGATGTGCTCGACGGCCGTTCGGAACACCTGCTCATCGCCTGTATGGCACGCTTCATAGTCCGCGCGCGTGAGCTTCACCACGGCGCTGGCCTGCTTGGACAGGGGCGCGACCGCGACCGCGAAGGCCGTCAACGCTGCAACGATCCGGTGCAGGAAATTGGCAGGCACGCGCACTCCTCTGTGTCTCCTCGTCCTCACGGCAGAGGAGCGATCATCATGGTTACTCGAATATTTATAGCTGATGAATTTGGAAACCGGGACACACGTGTGGCGGGAAAGAAGCGCCGGAGAGTCCCCGATGACAATTGAGCGTGGACCTCCCGGGCGCGCTGGGCAATAACGCCGAAATTGGCGGGGTGATGGAGGGGGGCGGCCGTGAGCAGTGTGCAACTTAGCATTCTCGCCTACGTCGTGCTGCAGTTTGCCATCGGGCTGTGGGTCGCCCGGCGCATCAAGACCACGACCGATTTCCTGATCGCGGGCCGGACACTTGGCCTCGGCCTCGTTTCGTTCTCTGTTTTCGCAACATTCTTCGGTGCCGAGGCCATTGTTGGCACCTCGGGGGCCGTCTACGAGGAAGGGCTGACGGGCGGCCGGATCGATCCCTTCGGCTACTCGGTGGCCATCATCATCGTTGGAGCGATATTCGCCGTTCCACTTTGGCGACGCGGAATCATCACCTTCGCCGACTTCTTCCGCCAGCGGTATTCCCCCGCAGTCGAAAAGCTCGTCGTTCTAGTGCTTCTGCCCGGTTCGATGTTTTGGGCCGCTGCCCAGGTGCGGGCGTTTGGGCAAGTCGTCAGCGCCACCTCGGGGCTCGACATATCCATGTCGATCGCCGTCTCCGTGGTACTGGTCATCACATACAGCGTTCTGGGAGGGCTTCTCGCGGATACGTGGACCGACTTGATTCAGGGTCTCGCCATCGTAGTTGGCCTTCTCGTCTTGATGGCGGCCGTCGTTGGTGAGGTTGGCGGCGTGACAGGCGCGCTGGCGGCTGTCGAGCCAGACCGGATGCAGGCACTCACTCTTGGTGAAGAGGGGTGGCTCGGACTGCTCGAAAGCTTCGCCATACCGATCTGCGGCACGGTTGTAGCCGTCGAGATCATTTCGCGCGTTCTCGGCGCCCGTTCCGCACAAGTCGCCGCCTACGGTTCCATGTTGGGCGGGCTGATGTACCTGGTCGTGGGGGTGATCCCAGTCTTCCTGGGCCTGATTGGCCCACAACTTTTGCCTCAGGTCGACGATCCGGAGCAGATCGTGCCGCGGCTTGCAGAGCTGCACTTGCCAATATTGCTTTACGTGATGTTCGCTGGCGCGGTCATCTCCGCCATTCTATCGACGGTCGACTCGGTGCTTCTGGCGAGCTCCGGCCACATCTCGCACAACATCATCGAGCGCATGCTGCCATCCCTCGACGATCGCGGGCGGCTGCTGCTCAACCGCGCAGTTCTGGCGCTGCTGGGTGTGTTTGCATTCGCGATGGCGATATCGGCAGAGCGTGTGAAGGATCTCGTTGAGACAGCATCGGCCGCCGGCAGCGCGGGCGTTTTCGTCGTCACCGTTTTCGGCCTCTTCACACGCTTCGGCGGCTCCGAGGCCGCATTCGCCACTATCCTCGTCGGTGCACTGAGTTGGCTCGTGTTCGGATTATTCGAGCTTGAAACGCCGTATATCGCCGCACTTGCGCTCGCGTTTGTGACGTATGTTTCAATCGCGGCACTCACATCGCGTCGCGAAACTTCCGAGCATTCGGAGGTCGGCTAAAGAGGCAAGAATTGCACCGGGGATCTTGAAGGCCCGTTTGTTTCAACTCCTGGTGGATTTTGGATATCGACGAAGGCAGCCTCTCTCACTTGAGCGCGAGAGAGCAATCAGGCGCGTCTTTCCCAGCGCCCATTATCCGCCTGCTGCCAGTAGGTCACCTCGCAGCCCATGGCCCGTGCCCGCTTCCACTCCGCTCGGGCAAGCTCGATGGCAGCTGCATCGTGGCCGTTGAAGATCAAAACGACACGATCGTAAGGCTTGAAGTCCGAAATTACCGCCCCTTCGACCAGGAAACGGACGTTCGCCCCGTTCGGGTTCTCCTCACCCGTCGTCAGGAAGATGGGCTGCAAAGCAGGCGGGCCGTCGCGGATCGTGCCGTGCGGTAGAAAGCTGTCCTCGCGATAGGTCCAGAGCCAGCCGTCGATCGCCTCCAGACGCTCCTCGCTCGCGCACTGGACCACTGCGCGCCAGCCACGCTCAAGCGTGCGCTCGAGAAGTGTCGGCAGAACCCGCTCAAGCGGCTGGAGCTCGAGATGGTAGAATAGCACCTCGGTCACTTGTTCCCCTTCCACCCCGTGAACGCGGCACGAATAGCATATAGCAGACGAAGCCACGCCGCAGAGGCGATGGAGAACCATTGCTAGTCGAGAACGGCTGAGCCGACCATCCCGATCAGAAGCCCAGCCGAACCGGAACGTGTGCTACTGCCGCGCTGAAGAACGTCTACGCCGACCGGTCGCGGAGGCAGCAGCACCTTCAGCACCCTTGCTGCCGTTCGCCTCAATCTTGAGCTTATCGACGATTGTGCTCAACGCCTGAACAACAATCGAGCGCTGCTGAGCCGGCAGCACAGAAAGGAGCTGCTCCTCCGTCGCCTTGGCAATAGGCTCAGCGGCTTCGAGAGCCTCCCGGCCGGAGGGCGTCAGCTTGACGGCATACATTCTGGCGTCATGAGCAGTCCGGCGCCGCTGCAGCATGCCTCTCTTGATCAGCCGCCGCACGATGTCCGCAATAGTCGAGCGATCAATCCCGGTGTACTCGACCAGCGCCGTCTGGCTTGGGTTCTCCATGCTCGCGACCGCCTTGAGCACCGCATACTGCCGTGGCGTGAGATCCTTCTCGCCCATCCTGGCCGTGAACAACTCATCTGCACGCTGACCGGCACGATGCAGAAGGTGCAGGGCAGAACTCAGCTGGGATTGGTCTTGCGTCCGAGACATCGTAGGGAAAGGCTCCAGGAAAGATATGACAAGACAAGAGCTGGGCGTCCGCAACCCATTGTCATGATTCTGATTTTTCGAGAGGATTTACGTGAAGAGGGGCATGCAGACTTGACCTCTGGTGCATGCTTCTTGACGCTAGGTGCAAAGAATCGCGGCGATTGGCGCAGTTGGGCGTTTCCATCGGGTAGACAATGATCTGCAGTTATGCCTTCCAATGATGTTGTTATTCGCTCCGCCATCCTTGCGACTTTCCGCGACCTCGCCGAGAGGCGTGGCCTCGACTGCCATGGCCTTCTCGAGGAGGCGGGGTTGCCAAGAAATGCTTTGGACAATCCTGAAACCGAGCTGCCGCTGAACTCCGTGGCGTCACTCATGGAGCTCGCCGCTGAGCGAGCCGACGACCCTAGCCTCGGGCTGACACTTGCGGAGGCACACCATCCGGGTGCTTCGGGTCTCGTCGACTACATCGCACTGCATGCAAGCACCGTAGGCGAGTCCCTTCAGGCTATCGTCGACTACTCAGGTCTCATTTGCCATCCAAGTCCGCTGCAGCTTCGCAAGAAGCGCGATTCCCTTGCGCTATCCTGGTCTTTCCCCACGGTAAAAGGCACGCGCCGCGTTCAGTTCGCGAGCTTCATCAATGCGGTTATCGTTCTGCGGCTCAGGCATTTGGCCGGTCGCCAATGGAGTCCGCTCGCCATGGAAGTGGAGCATCCGGAGCTGCCCTGCCCGGCTATGGTTCGCCGGATTTTCGGCCGCCGCATCACGTTCAATGCCCGGCAGAACCAGATTCTGATCGACCGCAAGACCGCGGGCCAAGCAATTCGAGGCGCGGACCCGAACCTCTTCCGCATCTTGCGGGAGTTCGGAGATGTCAAACTGCGAGAGATCTCGGCAAGGTCCGACTTCGTGACGCGAACCGCGCGGGCAATCACCGAGACACTCGATACGCATCCTCCCCTGCTCGAGCACGTGGCCGAACGAATGCGGATGACGCCCCGCACGCTTCAGAGTCGTTTAGCCCAGCACGGCACAACCTTCGAGAAAGTCCTGAGCGATACCCGCCGCGCCCTGGCTGAGCGCTATCTCCGCGATACGCAGCTGCAGCTGACAGAGATTGCATATCTGCTCGGCTTCTCCGAGCAGAGCGCGTTCACCCGGGCCGCACGGAGCTGGTTTGGCCGACCACCCCGTCAATTGCGCAAGGAAAGTTTCCAGCCTGCGCGGAATGGAAACGGGCATAGCGGCTGATTTACGCCCACCGCGCAGTGGAGAGTGGCGATTATTTCACCATCGGAAAAGAAACAGCTGCTCCGCTCTACATGCGGAACACTCCGAACCGGGTCTCCGGTATCGGTGCATTCAGGCAGGCCGACAGCGCGAGCGCCAAGACACGCCGTGTTTCCTGAGGCGTGATGATGCCATCGTCCCAAAGACGCGCCGTGGCGTAATACGGATGCCCCTCGCGCTCGAACTGCTCCAGAATTGGTCTCTTGAATTCCGCCTCTTCCTCAGCCGTCCACGTCTTGCCTTCGGCTTCGAGGTTGTCCCGCCGCACCGTCGCCAGCACTGACGCGGCCTGCTGACCGCCCATAACGGAGATGCGCGCATTCGGCCACATGAAGAGGAAGCGTGGCCCGTAGGCGCGTCCGCACATGGCGTAATTGCCGGCACCATAGCTGCCGCCGATGATGACGGTGATCTTGGGCACGTTCGCGCAAGCAACCGCTGTCACCATCTTCGCGCCGTGGCGCGCAATGCCGCCTGCCTCCGCGTCCCGGCCGACCATGAACCCGGTGATGTTTTGCAGGAACAGCAGCGGAATGCGCCGCTGACAGGCCAGCTCGATGAAGTGCGCGGCCTTCTGTGCGGACTCGGAATAAAGAATGCCGTTGTTCGCGAGGATGGCCACCGGCATTCCCTCGATGTGCGCGAAGCCGGTGACGATCGTTGTCCCGTAACGCTCCTTGAACTCGTCGAACTCCGATCCGTCGACGAGCCGCGCGATTACCTCGCGCGAGTCGTACTGGGTTGCGAGTGACGCCGGCACGATGCCGTCCAGCTCTTCGATCGGATAGGCGGGCGGCCGCGGCTCCGCGAGAGCGACGTCGATCTGCTTCCTCGTATTTAGGTTGGCGACGATGCTGCGCGCGATCTCGAGCGCGTGAGCATCGTTGAGCGCATAATGATCCGCCACGCCGGAAAGCCGCGTGTGCACATCCGCGCCGCCGAGGTCCTCAGCACTCACCGTTTCGCCCGTCGCCGCCTTCACCAGTGGAGGCCCGCCGAGGAAGATCGTCCCCTGGCGGCGCACGATGATGCTCTCGTCGGACATGGCCGGTACGTAGGCGCCGCCTGCGGTGCAGCTGCCCATCACCACCGCAATCTGCGGGATGCCCTCCGCCGACATTCGCGCCTGATTGTAGAAAATGCGGCCGAAGTGCTCCTTGTCCGGAAAGACCTCCGTGTGGTGCGGAAGGTTGGCCCCGCCGCTGTCGACGAGATAGATGCACGGCAGCCAGTTCTCCCGCGCAATCTCCTGGGCGCGGACGTGCTTCTTGACCGTCATCGGGAAGTAGGTGCCGCCTTTGATCGTGGCGTCGTTCGCGACAATCATGCACTCCCGACCTGCCACGCGGCCAATGCCGGTAATGATACCGGCACCGTGAATGTCGCCCGAATACATGCCGTAGGCGGCGAGCGGCGACAGCTCGAGGAACGGCGTGCCGGGGTCCAGCAGCCGCATCACGCGATCCCGAGGCAACAGCTTGCCGCGGGCAACGTGGCGCTGCCGCAGCTTCTCCGGACCGCCCTTAGCCGCCTCGGCGCGCTTCTGTTCGAGATCGGCGACGAGCGCTCGCATCGCTTCGGCATTAGCGCGAAAAGCTCGGGTCGACGTGTTGATCTGGGAAACGATCTTCGGCATGGCACCTCTCGGAGGACGCGGCGCCATATCAAGCAGCGCGAGCGGGAGTCCGCAAGTGAGATCGCCCAGGCGGCACCCGCAACCCGCAATTTCGACGTTTAACGGACCTGGTTCACGGTGTACCGGAGAACAAGCGTGACCAGCTCGGCCTGGCGATGCGTGTCGGTCTTCGCCATCAGCGACTTGAGCTGGCTTCGAATGGTCCCGATGGAAACTCGGTGCTCCTCCGCGATGGCGGCCAGATCCTTGCCCTCAGCCAGCGCCACGGCGACACGAACTTCGGCAGGCGTCAGACCGAAGGTCTCTGCGAGCGCTGTACCGGCCACCTGTCTGCGCGCCTCAGGCTCCTCCAGCACCAGGACTGCCTTCCCTGGATTGAACACATCCCTGATCCCGCCCTTGAGCGGAATGGCGTAGGCAATCAGCGGGCCCCGCTCGTGCCTTTCGATGACGACCGTCGGCCGAGTGCGCCCGCGGTTCAACCGGACTTCCGAGGAAAGCGCTGCTTGAATAATGCCTTGGAGGGCAGCGTTGCTCGCCGGATTTGCTGCCACGACCCGGCCGCCCGCGATGTCGACGCCTTTGCCCATCGTACGCTGGGCGCAAGCGTTCACTTTCAGAACCCGGCCCTTGCTGCCCAGTAAAATGCCGCCGCAGGCCATCTGGTCGAAGGCGAAGAGGGCACCTTCAGCCCGCGCCATGGCCAAGCGGACAGAGAATTGCGCGGCGCGCGCGAAGTGAGGAAAAAGCGCTTCCAAGGCTTCCAGCTCCGGGCGGCCGAAGCGCTCCTGATCCGCCCGCCGTTGCGTCGTAAAGAGTAGAGGTGCGCCGTCGATCTTGGCGATTACGCCGCCGGCCTCCCATCGATAGCCAAGCCGGCCGATCATCTCCCTGTTGAAGGGATCTCGTGCGAGCTCCTCCTCAGAGAACAGATCCGACTCGGTGACGGCCCGGCCTAGACCGACCCGAAATGCGCGTGCGGGTCGTGGATTGTGAAGGTCTTTCCCGTCTCTCAGCGACCAGTCGACGAGATCATCTATCGACGGCGACCAGAAGCCCTGGGTTTCAGAAGCTGTCGACGATGGCTTGAAGAGAAGAGCTCCCCGGGCTCCCACCGTCTCGGCAACCTCCTGAAGAACATCGCCCCACGAATTCGGATCACCGACGGCGCCGTAGATCCTCTCCACCACCTCAGCGAGGCGGTGGGCCCGCACGTTTGCCATATACCCCTCCCCATCAGCAATCCGAATATTAGCAAGAAGATGAAAACCGGGAAATCTGCTGCGACGGCTGGTGAATTTCTTGACAGGTGGATCCAAGACAAATCGCTTTGCTCAGCGGGCTGCGACGCGCGTTGAAGCGCTGACCGGGGGCCACGCGTTCCTTAGCCGCCCTTGAAGCGTCCGGAAGCGAGCGCTAGGTCCATCGCAAGACTGCAGGAGTGCAAGGCACCGAGAGAGCATGATCGATTGGCTCCCTCATTGGCGGAGTCTCATTGCACGTCGATGGAATGAGCTATGGACCGCCGTGATGAATCCGGCTGCCGGACATCGTGAGGCGGAGGCCATCGCCGGCTCGGCGCGCGAGAATGCGACGGTCGTTTGGCTCGTTGGCAAGGTTCAATCCGGCAAGACGTCCATTGTGCGCGCCCTTACCGGCTGCACGGACGCCGAGATTGGAACAGGGTATGCGCCTTGCACCCGGTCCTCCCGCGTCTTCGATTTCCCGCCGGAGGCGCCAGTTATCCGATTCCTCGATACGCGCGGGCTAGGAGAGGCACAATACGATCCAACGGAGGACCTCGCCTTTGCCGAGCAGCAGTCGCACCTGCTCGTGGCCGTAATGAAGGCATTGGATCCCCAGCAGGATGCGATCATTTCCGTGGTGCGGGACGTCAGGAGCCGGCGTCCGAACTGGCCCGTTATCGTGGCGCAAACAAGCCTCCACGAGGGTTATCCGCCCGGGGCAGACCATCCGCCCGACTATCCGTTCGATTCTGATGGCAAGCCCACCGCCCCATTGCCCGCGGAGCTGGCGCGCGGCCTTGCCTATCAGAGGAGTTTGTTTGAGGGCATACCAGGCAATGGATTGATTTCGTTCGTTCCGATCGATTTCACTCAGCCGGAGGATGGCTACCGGCCCGTAAACTACGGTTTCGAAACTTTTGTATCCGCATTAAGGGTCGCTGCGCCTGCTGGTCTCGTGGCCGTGCTCGAGGGCATGGAGGCCGCATCGAACGATGCGCGTAGCAAACGAGCCCACCCGCATGTCATCGGCTATGCCACAGCCGCAGCTGCCGCCGACGTGGTGCCGCTGGCGGGCCTCGTTGCCGTTCCGGGTGTCCAGGCGAAAATGCTTCATAGCCTCGCGGCCATCTACGGTGTCGCCTGGGACAGACGGACGTTGGGCGAATTCGCCAGCTGCTTCGGGACGGGCGCCATTCTGCGGGCGGCCAGCCAGCTGGGCATTCGCCAGCTCGTGAAGCTGATCCCCGTCTATGGCCAGACGGCCGGCGCCGTGGCCGCCAGCGCGGCAAGCTTTGCCACCACGTTCGCGCTTGGGAAAGCAGCGTGCTACTTTCTAGCCCGGCGCCGCAAGGGAGAAGTTGACGTGTCCGGAGTTGCGGCAGCTTACAGCGCTGCGCTTGCCGAGGCCTTCAAAATGTCACGCCAGCCCGAGGCTGCCGGGCAGGGCGGTGCTCAATGAGCTTTCGCGGACGTGCGAGCCTCTATATCCGCGGCGCGATGCTGGCGGTGGCGCTGCTGCTGCCGGCGCTTTCGCTGATCGCGTTCGGCAGTCTTTGGCTATGGCAATCAGGCTATCTCCTGCACTGGGCGCTGGCCGCTTGCGCCGTCACCGCGACCGTCTATCTCGTGCAGCTTGTCGGATTACGGCGCTTCGAGCGGACGGCTGCCCCGCCGCCGCCTTCCCCCGAGGAGCTTCCCGATGAAACCTGGACGCCACTGGAGAAGTCGGCGTGGGAGGAGGTTCGCGAAATAGCGAGAGGCATCGTCCCATCGGAGCTGGATAGCCCCGAGGCCGTGCTGGCGCTGGGCCAGCGCACCGTTGAAGCTGTGGCGCGCAAGATGCATCCCGGTGAAGCCGATCCGATCCTGCGGTTCACCGTGCCCGAGGCGCTGGCCTTAATCGAAAGGGTTGCCGGGGAGCTGAGACCCTTCTTCCGTGAAAACATTCCGCTCGGGGACCAGATCACGGTCGGCCAGCTCATCAAGCTCTATGGCTGGCGCGGCTTGATCGACTATGCCGAACGCGCGTACGACCTCTGGCGGATTATCCGTCTGCTCAATCCCGTAAGCGCTGCGACCCACGAGATCCGCGAGCAGTTTTCGCGGCGCATGTACGAGATCGGCCGCGAGCACATCATTCGCAAACTGGCTGAGCGTTTCGTCGAGGAGGTGGGCCGAGCCGCGATCGATCTCTATGGCGGACGGCTAAGGGTGACGGCAGATGAGCTCGAACGTTACGTCACCCCGGCGACGCAGCGTGACCAAGCCGAAATCGCTGCGCGCGCTGCTGAGCCCTTGCGACTGCTCGTGGCCGGCCAGCTCAACGCCGGCAAATCGAGTCTCGTCAATGCCCTGTCCGAGGAGGTGCGCGCCGCAGTCGACACGCTGCCTGCCACGCCAACCTTCCAGGCATATGAGTTGCGCCGGGAAGGACTTCCGGCTGCCCTTATCATCGATAGTCCGGGCCTGCAGGGCAGCGAGGCCGAGACGGCGCAGCTCATTGAGGCGGCGGCGGAAAGCGATCTGATTGTCTGGGTTGTCGATGCCAGCCGCGCGGACCGGGAAATCGACCGCGCCTCAATCGAAGCCATTCGACGCTATTTCGCCGAGCATCCGAACCGGCGCCGGCCGCCAATGATGCTGGTGTTGAGCCACATCGACCGGCTGCGGCCGTTCCAGGAGTGGTCGCCGCCCTATGACATCGACAAGGCGGAGAGACCGAAGGCCAAATCGATCCGGGCTGCTATGGAGGCAGTGGGAGCCGACCTCGGCTTCTCGCTCGACGACATCATTCCGGCCTGCCTGGACGACTCGGTCGGCATCTACAATGTCGACGCCGTTTGGAGCCGCATCGCGGCCCTGCTCCCCGAGGCGCAGCGTGCCAACCTCGTCCGCCGCCTCGGTGGCCTGAGCGGCAGGTTCGATTGGAGCCGGTTGTGGCGGCAGGCGCTCAACGCCGGACGTGTCATCTCGCGGGTGGTGGTGCGCTGAATTCAGCAACAGCCCCGGATGACCTGGGCCCCGCCCGTGAGCCAGCTGTAAACGCTACGGAAGCACCCGGCTCAGAATGGCGGCCGTGTTCGCGAACTCCAGTCCCTGGCCGTAGCTCTGCCGCGGGGGACCAGCCAGCCGCGTCGCGATGAAGGCATCGGCCACATCCGGATGGCCGTGGATACGCAGGATTGCACCGGCGGCGGTTAGCGCGAGCGTCTCGACGAGCTCTCGAGCACGAACATCGAGCAGTCTGGGCTCGTGAAGCAGACTTGCGACCCTGTCGAGTGCAGCCTCCAGCCGGCGATCGTCGGAGGTGGCCTGGGCGATTTCCTGAAGGACCAATTGCGCGATATCCGGCTCGCGCTGCAGGACGCGCAGCACGTCCAGGGCCATGACGTTGCCCGAGCCCTCCCAAATGCTGTTGACCGGGGCCTCCCGATAGATGCGCGCCATGCCATTTTCCTCGACGTATCCATTGCCGCCGAGACATTCCATGGCTTCGCCGATCATCACAGGGGCGATCTTGCACACCCAGAATTTCGTCACTGGTGTCATGAGGCGGCGCCAAGCCGCCGCCCGTTCATCCTCGACACGGTCGAAACTGCGGGCGAGCCGGAAGACGAGCGCAACTGCCGCCTCCACATCGAGTGCCATGTCAGCCAGCACATGGGCCATGAGTGGCTGATCAATGAGCAAACGGCCAAAGACGGCCCGATGGCGAGCATGGTGAACGGCCATGGCGAGCGCCAATCGCATCAGGCCCGCCGAGGCGACGGCGCAGTCCAGCCGTGTATAGGTGACCATCTCGATGATGGCCGGCACGCCCCGCCCTTCCTCGCCGATGAGCCAGCCCAGCGCGTCGTGGAATTCGACTTCCGCTGAAGCATTCGACCGGTTGCCGAGCTTGTCCTTCAGCCGCTGCAGATGCAGCGCATTCACCGTGCCGTCGGGCAGATGTCGCGGGACCAGAAAACAGGAGAGCCCGCCGGGCGCCTGCGCCAGAACCATGAAGGCGTCACACATCGGCGCCGAGAAAAACCACTTGTGGCCGGAAAGGATGTACTCCCCGCCAGGGCCGCCATTGGCGACCGGCTCGGCGAGCGTAGTGTTGGCGCGCACATCCGTTCCTCCCTGTTTCTCGGTCATGCCCATCCCGATCGTGACCGAGCTCTTCTTGGCGGCAGGCCGGAACGACGGGTCGTAGCTCCGCGACAGGATGCGCGGCACCCATTCCCTTGCCAGCTCTGGCTGAAGGCGAAGGGTTGGAACGGAGGCATTGGTCATGGTCAGCGGGCAGCAGTGGCCCGCCTCCATCTGCGCCGCCATGTAGAATGCACCTGCTCGGGCAACGTTAGCGGCTGGGAGCGGATTGCCGGTCTTGTCACGCTCCCAAGAGGAGCAGTGGAGTCCTTCCGCCATGCTCCGCGCCATGCAGGCGTGATAGGCGGGATGAAACTCGACAATGTCGAGACGGCGGCCTTTCGGATCGTGTGTCCTGAGGCGCGGCGGATACTCGTTCGCCAAACGTCCGCGCTCGAAGGCTTCGGCACTCCCGCACACCGCCCCGAACTCGGTCAGCTGCTCGAGGGCATAGTCCGCGCCTTCCCGCTCCACCGCCTCTTGCAGTGCAACGTCGGAGGTGAACAGATTGATGTCCACGAAGGGCGGTGACTGGTTGGGAATCTCGTTTGTCATGGCAATGGTCTGCCCTGGAGCTGCTTCGCGATCAGGAGGCGGTTTGAATCACTTAATGGTTACGCGACGCTGGGACAGACTCTCACTACACGTCGAGATTGCAAAGCTCATTCCTTTACAGAGGACGCTTCAAATGCCTTCAACCGATCCAGCGCCGACTGCAGGATAATGGCTGCGGCCACTTTGTCGATCAGCTCACCCCTACGCTTGCGGCTGCGATCTGCATCGATCAGCATGCGCTCGGCGGCCATGGTCGACCAGCGCTCGTCCCATAGCAGGATTGGCAACGGCGAAACGCGGTTGAAATTCCGGGCGAACGCGCGCGTGGCCTGGGCCCGCGGCCCCTCGCTTCCGTCGAGATTACGGGGAAGGCCGAGGACGAGGCCGCCTACTTCCTGCTCCGCTGCGAGCTGGATGAGGCGAGCTGCGTCGGCCTTGAACTTGGTACGGGCAATCGTCTCGGCTGGCGATGCGATGGTTCGGGTGACGTCCGACAGCGCTACTCCGATCGTTTTTGTTCCGAGGTCGAGACCCAGCAGGCGCTTACCCTTGGCGAGCCGCGCGGCAAAGTCCGCGGGCTCTGTCATTGTCTCGCCGAGAGAGTTCTCAGCCACAAGCTTTGCTCACATGTGATTGAAAGGGTTGTTGCATCCGAAGCCCGACCTATACTGCCCCCGACCGGTAACGTCGCTTGTGATAAAGGGAAATCCTCATGAAGATTACCTGGTTCGGCCACTCCTGCTTCCGAATTGAGACCGGCAACAGCGTTATCCTCATCGATCCCTTCCTCAAGGGGAACCCGACGTTCGAGAAATCGGGCGTGTCCTGGGATGAGGCGACGAAAGGAGTGACCCACGTGGCCCTCACCCACGGCCACGATGACCACGTCGGTGACGCAGCGGAAATCTGCAAATCGCGCGATGCGACCCTTTTCGCAGTTTACGAGCTGGCAATGCACATCGGCAACCAGGGGGCGCAAAAGCTCGAGCCCATGAACACCGGGGGGACCGTGCGTACCGCCGACTTCGACCTGACATTGACCCAGGCGCACCATTCTTCCTCGTCGGGCGGCGTGTACCTGGGCCATCCGTGCGGCATCGTGCTGCAAACAAGGGAGAACAAGACCGTCTACCACATGGGCGATACAGACGTGTTTTCGGGAATGGAGCACATCAACGAGCTCTATCATCCGAACATCGGCATCGTGCCGATTGGAGATCGCTTCACCATGGGTGCACGGACGGCCGCCTACGCCTGCAAGAAGTTCTTCCGCTTCAGCACCGTCTTCCCCTGCCATTACGGAACATTCCCGATCATCGATCAGACGGCAGATGCGTTCGTCGCCGAAATGGCCGGGCAAAACGTCGTGGTGCCGAAGGTGGGATCACCTGTCACGGTGTAGGCCGACCTTTTGTGATTGAGTAAGCTCGGGTGGAGCCTGATCCACTCTGCGATGGTTTCTGCCCGGATGGATGGCCCGGCCTGTCTGCGAGGATGTGAATGATCGGTAGAAGCTTGCAGCCGGCCGGGTCGGAAATCGCCGCGGCCGCGGGGATGGGCCTGGTTGCGCTCTTCACCGCGACGACCTTCCTGTCGGCGTTTCTGTTGTTCTCGATTCAGCCGCTGTTCGCGAAGATGGTGCTGCCGGTGCTCGGCGGCTCCCCTTCGGTCTGGGCAGTGGCGCTGTGCTTCTTCCAGGGGGCGCTGCTCGCGGGCTACTGCTACGCCCACCTGCTCAACCGGTTAGCCGCGACGCACCTCACCGGCTTCGTGCACATTGCGGTCTGCGGGGCGGCACTGCTCGCGCTGCCGATCAGCGTGCCTGCAGGTTGGTCCGAGCCGCCCGCCGGCGATCCGTATCTCTGGCAGCTCGGGCTGTTCTCTGTGGCAATCGGGCTGCCGTTCCTGGCCGTTGCCGCGAATGCTCCCCTGCTGCAGGCTTGGTTTGCCGCCACGGGTCACCCCGACGGACGCGACCCTTACTTCCTCTACGCCGCTAGCAACCTCGGTAGCCTGGTTGCCCTTCTCGGCTATCCTTTCCTGCTCGAGCCGCTTCTGGGCACTCGAGCCCTAGCCGAGCTATGGGCGGGCGGCTTCGTCGCGCTGATCGGAGCGATCACGATCTGCTTTTTCGCCCTACGGGGTCGCACTTCGGCTCCGCTACAGCCGACCACCCCGGCACCCATGCTGGACGAAAAACCACCCTCGTGGTCTCGCCGGCTCGGCTGGGTGGGGCTCGCGCTCGTGCCCGCGGCTCTGCTGACGGCCTTTACCACGCACATCACCACAGACGTTGCCTCAGCTCCCCTGCTGTGGGTGCTGCCGCTCGCGCTGTACCTGCTGACCTATGTGATCGTGTTTCGCGAGCGTGCGCTCATTCCGATGCGGGTTCTGCTCATTCTGCATCTGGCTGCCGTGATCGTAGCCCTGCTGCAGCTTTCTCAGACACGTCACGAGGGCTGGTTCCTTACGAGCGCTACGGGGGTTGCCGTATTCTTCACATCTGGTTTGGTGGCCCACAGAACGCTTTACGATCTGCGCCCAGCGCCCCGCTATCTGACCGAGTTCTATTTGTGGCTCTCGCTCGGCGGCGTACTCGGTGGGCTGTTCGCGGCACTGATCGCGCCGCGGCTCTTCTCCGAAGTTTTCGAGTATCCGCTGCTCCTCGCCCTCACCATGGCCTGCCGCCCCGGCGCGCTGGCGATCTCTTTGCGGGACCGTGACGAACTGCTCCGCCTCTGGATCGTGCTAGCCGTCGGAGTACTCGCCATCTTTTGGGTGCCCTGGGCCACCGACCAGCTTTCTGACCTTACCTTAGAAGGGATCCTCGGCACTGCCCTGCACGAGCTGAACCTGCTGATCATCAGATGGGGCGTCACGGCGCTGATCGTGGCAGCCTTTGCCATCCTACTGCTTCTGTCGGTCCAGCATCCTCCTCGACAGGTGGTCATCGCACTGCTGATGTTTCTGGCAGTCGTCATGCTGCCCTCGAGCGTGAAGCGAGGCGAAGCGGAGCGAAGCTACTTCGGCGTCTATCGCGTCGCCGTATCGAGCGATGGCAACTTTCACATTCTGACCCACGGCACGACGTTGCACGGCGCGCAACGTATTCGGGACAGCAGCGGCGTCTACCAGGACGATCTCACGCCGACGACCTATTATCATCCGAACAGCCCAATGGCGCGCACCATTGCCGAAACCCGGGAGCGGCTCGCCACACAGGGCCGCCTGGGCCGATATGGCGTGATTGGACTAGGCACTGGCTCGCTTGCCTGTTACGCGCAGGAGGGTGAGCGCTGGCGCTTCTTCGAGATCGATCCGCTGGTCGTGAAGATCGCCAGCACGCCAGAACGTTTCAGCTTCTTACACTACTGCCAGCCGGAGCCGGACATCGTGATCGGCGACGCGCGGCTGACAATCGCGAAGGAGCCGCCGGAGAGCTTCGACCTCATTATCGTCGATGCGTTCACCTCCGATGCGGTCCCCGTGCACTTGATGACGGCAGAGGCCCTCCGTCTCTACGCCTCCAAGCTCACGAAGGACGGCATCGTGCTGCTGCATATCTCCAATCGCTATCTCGATCTCGGCTCGGTTGTCGCCGCGACATTGCCGTTGGTGCCCGAGCTGAAGGGCCTCATCCTTTCAGACGATGAAGCAGACGGCACCTACGCCACCTCTACATCGACAGTTGCCGTCCTTTCGAAGAGCGAAGACGTTATCGAGGGCTACCGCAGCTTTCCTGATGCTTACGAGCTGGAGTCCAACGGCCTGCGCGGCTGGACGGATGACTTTTCCGACATCCTCGGGCCGTTACTTGCGAAGCTGCGACGGTGACGCGCGGTCCGCCTAGGAGCGCCTAGGAGTTGCCGCGTTTGAACACGGCCGACGCGATAAGCCCAGCGCTGACGGCGATCGCCACCGTGAACAGGCCATACAGCAACGGTTGGTTGAAGGCGAAGTTGTGCAGCAGCAGCTCTATCCCTTCGCGCTCGAGGCGAACGCGGGCTGTGTAGGTGCTGAGGATCTGGCCATCGCGGAAGAGATAGACGCGCACATCGAGGGGGCCGACGGGCACGTTGGCTGGCAGGTCCACGGATGCGCGGAACAGGCTGCGGCCGATGAAGACGACGCCGTACTCTTCCTGAACGTAAAGGCCCTCCTTCTGCTTCAGCCGGACCACTGCCTCGGCGAACTCCTGCAGCTCGGCCGTCGTCACCCCCGTCTCCCAGCCCTGCACCGGCGTCATGCGCACGTGCTCGAAGCCGATGTCGTTTTCGCGCAGGACCAGCGGGTTGGTGACCTCGTCCAGCGGCCGTGTCGACAGGATCGCGTAGTAGCTCGGTACGCTTTCGAACGTGATGGAGTGCGTGTTGATCCAAATGCCCGCCACATTGCTCTTGCGGCGCGCGACGAGGCGGGTCGGCGTGCCTTCGAGCACGATGACGATATCGTAAAGGCCCGATTCCGCGCTCGGCTGCCGGCTATGATCGACGGCGCCGAACACAACAATCTGCGTGCCTGTGAAGCTGGAGGTCACCGACACGCTGCGCGAGGAAACGTCGGCCTGGACCGTCTCTCGCGGAGCCGCCTCAGCGGGCACTGGTTGCGGAGGCTGAGCTTGCGGGGCCGGAGCCGCCGGGCGTTCCGGTTGCCGGCCTGCTTCAGGGGGACGAGCGGGTGGCGTGGGCTGCTGGCGCCGCTGGGCTTCGGCAATTTCGATGCCGACCAGCATCGCGCAGGCTGCCAGGAGGATGACAGCTCCCAGAAGGCCCCTCGCGACCCGCCAGCTGAACCTCATCAACGGCCCCCGACTACACTACTGATGGAATACAGGTCGCTCGGCATGGTGACCAGACCCCACGCGATACGCAGGCAGACGAGCAGCACGAGACCTGCCAACAGAAACCGCAGCTGCTCAGCTTTCAGCTTCTGACCGGCTGCCACGCCGAACTGAGCTCCGATGACGCCTCCGATCATCAGGATAATGGCCAACACGATATCGACGGTTTTGTTCTGCGTCGCGTGCAGAACGGTCGTGAAGGCGGTGACAAAGACGATCTGGAAAAGCGAGGTCCCCACGACGATGTTCGTCGGGACGCGGAGCAGGTAGATCATCGCGGGAACCATGATGAACCCGCCGCCGACGCCCATGATGGCGCCCAAGAGGCCGACAACCATGCCGATGGCGAATGGCGGGATGGCGCTGATGTACAGCTTCGACCGATGGAAGCGCATCTTCAGCGGCAGCTTATGCACCCAGAGGTGCTGGCCCGGCCGCTTGACGGCAGGAGCCTTGCCTTGACGCGCCTTGCGGATCGCGTTGGCGCTTTCCATCAGCATCAACACACCGATGATGCCGAGGAAGGTCACGTACGCGACTGAAACGAAGAACTCGAACTGACCGATCTGGCGGAGCAGCTTGACCAACTGGACGCCGACGAGAGATCCGAAAATACCTCCCGCCAAGAGCACGGTGCCCATCTTTATGTCGACGTTGTTGCGCCGCCATTGAGCAATTGCACCGGAAACGGAGGAGGCGACGATCTGGGCTGCCTCGGTGCCAACGGCGACCGCAGCCGGAATTCCGTTAAAGATGAGCAGCGGCGTCATCAGAAAGCCGCCACCGATGCCGAATAGACCGGAGAGAAAACCCACCGCACCGCCCATGCCAAGGAACACGAAGACGTTCACAGGCATTTCGGCGATGGGCAGGTACAGATTCATGACAGCGCCGCACCCTGCTCCGGCATCGCGACTCCCGGCCCGGCGCTAACCCGAGCGCCAGAGGAGATCTGCTCAGCCGGAAGAGGCAGAATTTGGTGAGTTACCGGTTGTGTCCTTTAAGCCAGCCTACGCGTTCTGGGTCAATCTACAATTCGCCCTGCAAGCCGGAACGTTTCAATTTTTGTAACGGAATAAGTCCGCCGCTGGCTAAAGACCTTCCTCCAGGACCTCTTTTAGCACCACAGCATTGTTGTGCTGGGTATCGCGTTTTGCGTAGAGCAGCGTGAGTGTTCCGGATCTGGCGATCTTGCGAAGTCGTTCGAGCGTCGGCTGAAGCTCCGGTTTCGACAGCTCCATTCGGTAGCGCCGTTGAAACTCGGCCCATTTGTTCTTGTCGGTGGTAGCGAGCCGGCGCAGCTCGCTACTGGGCGCCAATTCTTTGAGCCATTCCTTGATCGCGGCCTCCTCGCGTTTGACACCGCGAGGCCAGAGGCGATCGATCAGTACACGATAGCCATCCTTCGAACTTGAAGGCTCATAGATACGCTTACAAACGACCACGGCGCTCGCCTCAGGGTAAATGAGGTCGGGTTACCTAGCTAGTGATCGCGACCCTGATGGCCGCGATCAGTTCCGACCCTCGTTACGCTTCCACGCCTCTCCGGCAGCCTTGGGATCATTGATCAGGCGATCAACCGGCTCGGGCTCCCAGGAGCGGATCATACTGTCGGCAGCCTGGAGCTCCGTCGCACTGAGCATCCATCTTACACGGTCCCGTCGCCGCGCTGCCTCCTTGTCACCCGCGCGGGCGGCAAGGGCAAACCACTTGTAAGCCTCTTTCAGGTCGCGCTCGACGCCACGACCGGTCTCGTACAGGATTGCGAGATTGTACTGGCTGTCAACCAGCCCGCGCTTCGCAGCCTCATGGAACCAGTAAGCGGCCGTTTTGAAGTCCGGCGAACTCTCGCTGGCCGTCAGGACTGCGAAATTGTGCATGGCTTTCAAATGGCCCTTTTCCGCGGCGCTCTTGTACCACGCCATGGCCCGGCCGCGATCCACCGCTACCCCTAATCCGCGCTCATAGAGGGTGCCGAGACGGTATTGGGCCGGCGCGAAGCCTTTCGCAGCGGAGCGCTTGTACCATTCGGCCGCCTTCTCGAGATCCCGAGCAACGCCGCGCCCTTCGTCGTAGCGGACCGCGACTTCGAACTCAGCAGATGGATCCCCATTGGCAGCAGCCATGCGGAGTGACAACGGTCCAATGGCTGCCGGGGGCGTCGGCTTGTTTTCTGCTGCCGTTTGTTTAGGAGACTGGCCATTTACGGCATCGGTATTCGGCACCATCAGGGAGGCGGGCACCGGCACCTCCCCTGCCTGAGCGCTGGCCGTGATCACGCCTGGTGCGATGACGATACCGCCCGCTGGCCACGTAGCTGCACCAGCTTCCGCCGAAGCATCCTCTACGCCGCCAGGAGGTGAGAAGCCCCCACCGATCGAGACGCCCGGAGCAGATGGATTTTGAACCGCACCGCTCTTTATCTCCTGTGGGGTGCTTGGACTTGCGGCGCTCGCGCTGTCTTGACTGGATGAGCGTGCGCTCGCACCCAGCCTCAGGATTTCCTGGCCGAATTTCCAGGCACTGGCGAACTCGTCCTTGTAGGCGCTGTAGGTCGTGACCCCCACGCCAATGGCGAGCACCAGAGCCAGCGCCGCGACCAGCAAGCTCGAGAGGGGGTGGGGCCCTGATGCGCGACGTCCGCTCGATGCAGCGCGCTTCCGCACTGCCGAGCTCGAACCAACCGGCTCGCTGGAGGCCTTTTGGGCCGCGCGACGAGCGTCAGCGAGCAATGCTTCCCGGCTCCTAGGGAGCGGAGCTTGTTCGGCGCTCCCGGCGACGGTCAATGCAGAATTGGGCGATCCAGACTCCTGCCCCGACACCTCGCCGTTCGTGGGTAAAGCAAGTGTGTCCGGTCCGGCTCTTTCGGCTTTTGTGTCAGCACTCAGTTGGGACGGCGTGTCTCTGATCACCCGGCTGATTGTGACCAGGCTCGACGTAGGCCGATCTGCTCGCTCGAAGGGATACCTTGGCCGGGACAACCCGCCGTCGCTTCCATGCGCGGCGCTGACGTCCTCAGCCCCGTCGTCGTCGACGGTCCGGATTGAGTTGTAGGTTTCTTCGAGTGCTTCCATGCGGTCGAGCAGCTTCTGGACTGATTGCTGGATGCCTTCCAGCGCGGCAGCCGTCTGCTGCTCTTGCCTTTGTGTCGAGACAAACTGTTCGATGAGCTTATGCAGCTCGCGGAGCCGGCTCGCCCCAGCTCCAAGGTCGTCGCGGAAGCTGTCGCGATCCGCAAGGTGCTCGGCCACGGCCTCGGCAAGTCTCGAAATGTGCTCCTCAGAATGTATCTGCTGATCGAGCAGCTGGGTGAGGTGCTCATCGGAGGTTTGCTCGACGAGCTGCGCGAGATGCATCTCGATGTCGTCGAGACGGGTCAGGCGGTGATGAGCCCGTTCAACGTGCAGAGCCAGCTCCTTGATGTGATCCTCTAGCGCTCGCAGTTGCTCGACATCGGCACGCGTCGGAAGACCTTCCAACGCTGAGCCGAGCTTCGCGTCGAGGCTCGCCAATCGGGCGTCGAGCGCCTCGGCCGCACTTCGCGAACGCAACTGCGCCAGCGCCTGCTCGATCCGGAACGCGAGATCGGCGATTCGCGATTCGAGCCGATCGGTACTCTGGGGTCGGTGATTCGGGACGCGCGTGGCGGAACTCGATTCGTCTCGATCCCAACTCGGTTGCCCGGATCGCGTGCTGAAGCCGTAAGAACCTGAGTGGGCCGCGGGCGGATCGGCCGAATGCTCCGGCTCGTAGAGGCGCGTCAGCGCCTCTGCCGAGATGGGATCCCAACCGTCGTGCTGATCCTCATGCCGGGAATGGCGGTGCGGTGGGTGAGCACCAGTCCCAGCGGGACGCTCGGCCAACCTCTGACTGTGCGCTGACGCAGAGGCGCGGCGGCGCAGCTCCTCTTGCAGAGGGTCTGACCAGAATTCTCCATCCTGTGTTGCTGCTGGAGCCGCTCTACCAGGCCAATTCTCGGCCAGGCGGTCCAATCGAGTTCGAGCGTCCCCTGAAGTCGCCTGCTGGCGCTGATCGGCTGCGGCAATATGGTCGGCGATGCGTTGCAGAAGGCCCCTCAGCTCATCCGCGCTGCGTTCGCGATCAGATGGAGGCGTTGTCTTTGCCGAGTGGTAGGCCTCGTCAGCAGAGCTCCGCTTGTTGTATGTCATCCCTCCCCCCCGCCAGGTCGAGCTTCGTTGCGAATGCCCTCGGTCAAGGCTGGAGAGAGCGGGAAGTCATTTCCCGCGGATCATCTGTGCCGCTCGAGCGCATCCGCCGGTCCGATACGCGGCACGATTTGGAGCCGTGCTTCGAGCACTATGAAGTTTCAGTAAAAGTTCAGTTAACGATTGTTACCATTTTCAGTAATTCTTCAGTGTTTCCCAACACACTTGCCGCAAACTAGCCGCATAACTCTGCTCAATGCGGGACTCTCTTCGATGCCGAAGGTGCGTCTTCTTTCCAGCCAGCTTGAAACGGGCGCAACCCGAGTCGACATCAACGAGTCAGCATCGGCTTCCTCATCGGACAGCCCATCCAAATCAGTGAAAGGGAGACGCGAATGCGCACCCTACCTATTGCCGTTCTTTTGATCGCCATCGTCGCCCTCGGCGTGAGCGGGGTTGCGAGCCAGGAGAAGCAGGGGCGATTCGTCATGAGCCCGACGGAGAACGGGTTCGTGCGCCTTGATACCGAGACGGGCGCCATGTCCCTCTGCGCCCAACGGAACGGCAGGTGGGCCTGCGAATTGATGGAGGATGAGGCTCAGAAGCTGCACGACGAGATCGCGCGGCTGCGCGACGAGGTGAAGCGCCTCGAGGAGCAGTTGGCTGCCGCTGAGCCCAGAAAGCGGCTCGAGCTGCCCACCGAAGAGGAGGTCGACAGAGCCCTGGATTATTTCGAGAACATCTTCCGCAAGTTCCGCGAAAGGATTGAACGTTTCGAAGACCAGGAGCGAAAGGAGCGGCCGGAGCAGAAGGACGGCTCTCAGCTTTGACCGAACGACGCGCGTTCAAACTCCATGGCGCTGACGCAGGCGAGCACGACGATCACTGTCTCTACCCGAGGTCCGGGCTTCACGGATCTCACGCATGAAGTGCAGGGGTGGCTGCACAAGATCGGGGCACGAGACGGCTTGCTGACAGCGTACATTCGCCACACGTCAGCATCGCTGACCATTCAGGAGAACGCCGATCCAGATGTGCGCCGTGACCTTCTCGATGCGCTGGACCGGCTGGCACCTCGCTCGCGGGAGTACCGGCACCAATTGGAAGGCTCGGACGATATGCCGGCGCATATAAAGACAGCGCTGACCTCCGTGTCAGTGAGCATTCCGGTGGTGAACGGGAGAGCAGTCTTCGGCACGTGGCAAGCGCTTTATCTCATCGAGCACAGGGATGCCCCTCATCGGCGTGAGGTGGTCCTGCATTTTCTGGGAGAGACTGCTTGAATGCCAACCGCAGCCGCTCTCTACTCTTTGGAGAATTGGGCTTGCTACAACGGCCGTCGGACCTTCGCACTTTCAATGGACCAACCCGATCCATAGCCGATGCTGATTCTTCGCGTTCTTAGCGGTGTGTTCCTATTGGCAGCGACCATTGCCCTGATTTCGGAGGCAACGCGCGCGCAGCTTGGCGTCCCGGGAGCTCCGTTTACACCCTTATTGACCCAGCTCGCCGAGTCCACGCCGGTGCTGTTGAGCTCGCTGGAAAAAATGGTTCGCAATGTTCATGCGTACCTGTGGGACCCGCTGCTCTTATCCATTCTGCAGCTGCCGGCCTGGGTCAGCCTGGGTAGCATCGGTTTGGTGCTCGGGTGGCTGGGTCGCCGTCGCCCTCAGAGCATTAGAGTCTTCACCAACTAGGCGCTGATCCCAGTATTACGGCTATTGCGCTCCAGCACGTTGCACGTCCGAGGATGGGATGATCCGCTGAACGAGCTGCCGAGCTTGCTCACCGAGATCGAGCTCCGACTTCGAAATGTCGACCAGCAGCCCTCCGGCCACGATCAGGAAGAGCGCGCTGCAGATAGCCACCATGACCTTGTTATGGCGCCGGTTGAGCGCTTCGATGTCGGCCTCCGTAATAGGAGCTGCGTCGCTGTCGTTTGCTCGAATGCCGCGAAGCTTCTTGTGAACTTGCCGGCGGACCGTGCCACGGTCGATGACCTCAAGGCCGGCCCTGCGCGCAATTTCGGCGGCGATCTCCGGCACCGGCAACGCCGGGTCCGTGTTCGCCTCGTTCACGTATCCGAGCGGAACTGTCTTCCCACTTTTCGTGATGATCCGTGCGCCCCGCAGCATGACCGGGGCGATGACCCCGCCGTAAAGCTCGCGCCGCGTTTCTACAGCTTCGATGTCCGAATACGGGATGGTGTGAGTCCGGTAGAGTAGCTTTGGCATCACGATCCCGCGACCTGCCGGCAGGGTGAGCTGGACTGCGCTTTCCCCGATCACGACGCGCGCCCGGATTGCGCGGAGCAGCTCGAAAACCACGAGCAGCATGACCGCAGTGAAGGCCGCGGCGAAAATGGTGAAGCCCAGCATATCCGGCCAGAGCTGATGCATGATCCGCTGCACCATCATCGCTGGCAGGCTCGCAAAAAACGGCAGCAGAATGAGGAAGACAAACGACATCAGCGTCTTGCGCACGGCGCTGGCTTGGTAGACGCGGCGGCCGACCCCACCTGTGGGAGCGGTCTGCGGCTGTATGCTGCTCTTCGGTGTCTCGCCGGAGCCTTCGGCCTTATCCTTATCAGTTGCAGGAGGGACAGCTGCAGCTGTCTCAGTTGGCTTAGATTCGGGAGCTACCACGCTGGTGGAGGCAGCCGCGGGCGCGGTAACCGGCTCCTGTGGGGCAGCATCATTCGGTTGTATATCGGCAGTGGTGGCGGCTTCGCTTCTGGAGCTTGGAGAGGGAGCCGATACTTCTCCACCCTCTTTCCGATCGTCGACCATGACCCCCTCCCATTAGACGCCGGACACAAGCAAAGCCTGGCATAATCGGCTTGCGTGCTGAGCCGCTGCCGCCTGGAGATTACTATATCCTTCCCCGCACGCGTGCGCATTCTCGAAGGGCACACTTCTGTGCGCACGCAAGTTTGTTTCCGTTCGCGTCCTACTGCTGTGCCGACTGCCCTCTCACGGCCCGGACCGGGACTGGCACTTTCAACGGCGCTTCGGCCGAGATTTCGCTTGGAGGGCTTGCCTCCAGCACCGTACGGCACTGCTTCGGAAGCTCAGCTAATGTCAGGGGCGGTTTCGGCTTGGACGGCTCGGCCGGTTTCGGCGGTGCCGCGATCAGAGCCAGCCAGTCATTCAGCTCTTTCCCGCAGCCATCACCCGGAGGGGGCGCAGGTTGGTTCTGGCACGATGCGCTATCAGATGGGCATCGCAATCGGATGTGAAAATGATAGTGATGTCCCCAATAGGGGCGGACTTTACGCAACCAGCTCCGGTCCGAGCCAACCTTGCTGGCGCCCTCACAGAGCGCCTTTTTTATCGCTGGATGCACGAAAATACGGTCCACCTCAGGGTAGGACGCCGCCCGCTTTACCAAACGGACGTGGGCATCCGTCCAGATCTTCGGATCGACGGACAGCTTGTCCGGACCCAGCATGGAGATGGCCGACAGCTCCTCTCGCTCCTTTTCGGTCAATCGCCGGTCGGGCATGGGCAGAAACCAGATGTCTGCATCGAGCCCCACCTGATGGCTCGCGTGGCCTGTCAGCATGGGGCCGCCGCGCGGCTGTGACATGTCGCCGACCAGCAGCCCTGGCCAGCCATCGTACCGTTGTGCTTCCGTGGCCAGACGCTCGATCAGCGCGACAAGTCTTGGATGCCCCCAGTTGCGATTACGGGAGAGGCGCATCGCCTGCCACGCAGGACCGTCGATCGGCAGCGCCTGAGCGCCGGCAAGGCAACCGCGGGCATAGAAGCCGATTGCCTCGGGCTGAAGGGCGGCCGGCGTGCTGGCTTTACCGAACAGCTCCTTGGCAGGAGTCGACGCATTCTGCGCACCCGATGGTGGCGCAACAGTCATCGCCAAGATGAGGCCCAAGAGTACGGCGACGGCGCGCATTTAAGATCCCGAATTGGAGCAGATGTTTCCTGCTTCCGACGCGTTGAAGTTTGAATGAGGTGAAGATGTGTTCACCTATGTGCAAGAAGGATAGCTTTGCACCCCCACCCAAGCAATGCGAATGACTGAATTTCTTGACACAGGACCTGCGGATTCTCCGGCGCGTCTCCTTCTGGCCCATGGGGCAGGCGGACCAATGACAACCCCATTCCTGGAGACGATAGCAGATCTGCTCGCCGCCCGCGGCGTTGCCGTCACCCGCTTCGAGTTCGGCTACATGGCAGCTCGGCGCGCCGGTGGCAAGCGAAAGCCGCCGCCGAAGGCGGAAACCCTCGTTCCAGAGTATCGCGCAGCGGTCGAGCAGATCAGTGCCAAGATGAAAAACGGTCAGGTCCTCGTCATTGGCGGGAAGTCCATGGGCGGACGCGTGGCCAGCCTGTTGGCGGACGAGTTGCTGGCTGAAGGGCGCATCGCGGGCTTGGTGTGTCTCGGCTATCCCTTCCATCCGCCGCGCAAGCCCGAGCAGCTTAGAACGGAGCATCTCACCCACTTGAGAACGCCAACTCTCATTGTGCAGGGTGAGCGCGATCCGTTCGGAAGCCGCGCTGAGGTCGAGCGGCTTTCCCTATCGCCGACCATCCGGTTCCACTGGGCCGGCGACGGTGATCACGATCTCGGGCCGCGGGGCGGAAAAGGGTTCACCCGGCGCGGCAACCTCGAGGCGGCAGCGGATGCGGTGGCCGACTTCGTGAAGTCCCTCGTCGGCGGGCTCAGGCCGACGCTGGCACAGGCTCAGGGTCCGGCAGGCGCCGTGGCAAAAGCCAAACCGCGGCAAAGATAGCTCCTGCCGCGACTGCCAAGACCTGGAACAGACGGTCGAAGCCCCAGCCCTGATGAATCCACGCGATCAGCGGCAGCGCAGCGGCCAGAACCGCGAAGCTCACGATGTAACGCACGCCGTAGATCGATGCGCGCAAATCGGAGCGCGCCAACTTGCCAATCATGTAGTCGTTGATGGGAATTTGTCCGAACGCACCCAGCATGAACGCGACGGCCACGATCAGTGCAGCCCAATCCACAAGGCCCGGCATCAAGGAGAAGAAGACCATCTGGATGAGTGCGGCACCGAGGAACACTGTGCGTGGCCCCAGCTTGTCGAGCAAACGGCCGACGATGACCTGCGCAATCGATGCGACGGCAAAGACGAGAAATGCGAGCCAGCCGATCAACGTCGCCGACCCTGCTATGCCCGTGAGCCTCTCATCGAAAACCTTCGGCAAAGCGAAGGTCGTTGACTGAAACACGATGCCGGACACCGCCGTGGTGAAAAAGATAATCGCGGACAGCTTGATGAGCAGGGACTTGAGATCCGGCGGCAGAGGCGCTGAGGCTGCATTTGATTTGCCGCGCGCGGTGCCACCAGCAGGTCGCATGTCCGCACGAAAGAGCCAGATGTAGCCCAGGCCGATCAGCACTGAGACAATCCCGGGGACGAAAAAGGCGAAACGCCAGCCGCCGTGGTCGATGAAGAACCCGGTGATCAACGCAGCACTTGCGACGCCGAGATTGCCCCAGACGCCGTTGATGCCGATGGCCATGCCCGTTCCAGTCTTGGATGCCCGCTCCACCAGCAGGGCAAGACCGACTGGATGATAAATGGCAGCGAATACGCCGATGACGAACAGCCCGAGTCCCACCTCAAAAGGCGTTCGCGCCATTCCGGTTGCGATGGAGGCCAGGCCGATCCCGACGAAGAACACGGCCATCATGCCTTCCCGGCTCCATTTGTCGGCCAGCCAACCAGCCGGCAAGGCAAATACGCCGAAGGCGATGAACCCTGGCGTGGCATAAGGAATCAAGGCCGAATAGCTCAGGCCCCACTCGCGCGTCAGCGCCAGAGCGGCAACCGTAGCAAACACTAGCGTCAACAGGTGGTCGAGGAAGTGACCCACATTGAGGAACAAAAAGTGGATGCGGTCCCGAGTAGGGGCAGAGGCCATGCCGAGCTTCCTCTTCAGCCTGCTTCTGGCGCAAAGAGTGGCATCATTCGTACCCCTCGGCAATGGATGCCGCAATGCGTTCCTCCTGATCCGGGATATCTGCCAGGCCAGCTGGATTCTCCTTGCTCGGCATAAGCCGGCGAAAGTGAAGCCATCGCTCACGGGCGACGGCCTCAAGCCGTTCCAGCTCGCTGAGGGGATCAGGGTGATCATCGACCCTGAGATCGAGCAATGGGTAATCCTGCTCGTCGTGGATCAGCAAGGCGGCTGATTGTTTGCCACGCTTGTCGCCTCCGGCCGCTTCGCCAGCCTTCATGGCTGCGATCAGCCTTCGCGCAAAGGGAATCGAGGACGCGTTCTCGTAAGCTGCGATTGTCGCTTCGATGACCTGCGGCCCGGCAAGCGTGTTGCCGGCGACTGAAAAATTCGAGCGGATTTCATGCCCGCACCAATCGATGCAAGCTTGACCAGTGAAGGCAGCGAAGCGGCCCTCGCGATCCATGACATGGACCTGGCGGTGGTCGCGACCTGCGTCTGCGTTGGTCAAGAACTTGACCGTGTCCTCGGCGGAAGCCCCCGCCTGGAGCAGAGCCAGCCCTTGCGGGCCATAGAACGGGTTTATGAAGGCCTGAGTCGCGATCGCACCCACACCCGTCTTGATATAGGGCACGATGGCGCCGACAGCGAAGAACCGGCTCGCCACGATGATTCCGATCCTTCCGGTCTCCTCGTCTCGCGCGATGATCGACCAGGTCATGCCTACGCCTCCGCAAACGCTTCAAGTACGGGAGGTGCAATCAGTCGTTTGCCCCCTCAACTCCGTAGCCATGCATACGGGGCGGATCGCGGCAGCTTTACGACATGCTTAGTTCGCCGCTTTCGGGGCTGTGTTTGGCTGCCGCAAACCTCATCAATATGGCTTCGCGCACGACTCCGCGAACAGGCCTACCCTCGCCATTGCCGGATCATGAACGCGGCGCCTGAAGTGAAATTGTAGCGCAGCCGCTCACCCAGCGCGATGGAGCGCCTGGCGGCCGTCATCCACAGGCCAGCATAGTCGATTGAAATGGTAGCCGCTCTAAGACCGTGGAACGACTACGTCTGCCTGTTGATGCCGCAGTCTACGGCGCAGCATGATCAAATAGAACAGAATGAACATGTAATAGAAGGTTTCCGCAGCCTCGCTCGGCCGCGCCAGAATTTCATCCACAAGGCCGCTTTTCTGGATGGTAACGATTCCACTGAACACGATTGCTGTCACTGCTACAGGCACAATCGCAGCGGGCGGCGTCAACGCAACGATGATGGGATAACGCGCAACAAATCGCCTGGCTCGCGAAGACAACGGCAGAATGATGCCGCCGATGACAATAGCCATTCGCAGTATGTTCTGTGGCAGCTGATTGAACAAAACGAACGTGTTATGGAGGTTCGTTTCGTTCTGCCGATTGATCCTGCCCCAAAGCTCTGGCGTATCCCAATAGAAGAACCACTGACCCCAGCTATGCTCCTCGCCAGCGATGTAGAAACAGGAGATCGCGAAGACTACGATTGCCATCCGCAGCAGCGGCCATGACTTCACCGGAATGGTGGAGAAGAGGCTAAGGCAGATGAAGAACCCCGCTAGCGGGATGAAAAAGTGCGAGAGCTCAAGAATACCGTATCCCTCGGGGAGCATTCTCGCGCGGTAGAATTCCGGCGAAACGATGTAAATAGCGAATATCGCTACCGCCGTAGCGATAGGGATTCCGAGCCACCACCATGCCTCTGACCACGTCGGCTCAGAGGCAGCCTTAGGATGCAATACGTAGTGCTTCACCCTGATCCCCCTACGGCACTGGGTCCACATGGGACGAACATGCTCGGACCCTTGGCGCGCCCACCTGCGAGGTCTATGGCCAGAATAGTTTCAGCGCCTCAAGTGAGGCTCTACCCGATCACCCGTACTGATTTCGGCCCAATACAACAACCAACCTCGGGTTGCGCATGTCAGCGCAGGCAGATTGCTGACCAACGCCGACCAGTTTCTATCTCACTATGAAAAGCCGAAGCAGCACTCAAGGGCTGTCGAGCGATCTGACGAAGCAGGTGGAAACTGATCCTGCGCACCGCGCTCGCGACCTACTGGATACTGCAAAGTAAAAGGCTCTTACACGCAATCCGAGGGGTGGCGACGAATCTCCTTGGCCTGGCGTTACCGCTCCTTTGAATTGGGTAGGATCTCAAGAACGACCTCTGGCGGACGGCATAGCCTCACGCCCTTCGGCGTTACCACGATGGGGCGATTGATCAGCACGGGATGTGCCACCATGAAGTCGATGATCGCGTCGTCGCTCCATTTGGGATCATCAAGGCCAAGCTCGTCATAAGGAGTACCTCTCCGCCGCAGCAGCTCGCGAGGTTTGATACCCATTGCGCGGATCAGCTCCACCAGCCGTTCACGCGAAGGTGGCGTTTTCAGGTATTCGATGATTTCGGGCTCCTCGCCAGACTGCCGGATGATCGCCAGTGTCTTGCGAGAAGTCCCGCACGCCGGGTTGTGATAGATGGTGATCGCCATCGCGCCTTGCTCCACCAATCTCGGAGCGATGTCACTGCACTCGCTGTCTGATATTTATCCCACCACTGTAACCGGCAACCGGACCGGCGAGTTTCTGCGACTCTATTTGAGGAGCTCGATCGTCCCCTGCACCAAATAGACCAAACCGATGCCCATGACGAGAACCTTTGTCCAACGCCGGAACTGGGCGTCTGTCAGGCGTTCTAAAACCTGTCTCGCCAGTGAAGTCCCGGCAATGGCAAGGGCTGCTGCAAGCACGAATAGCCATATCGGCGGCAAATCGGATTCTGCCGCGGCGATGCCACCGAAGTAGACAAGCTTAACCACGTGACTGATCATTTGACACGCGGCTTTGGTCGCCACCACCGCCCGCCGGTCAACCCCCATGCGTACGAAGAACGTATCGAGCAGCGGTCCTGATACGCCGGCTAAGAGCTGAAAGGCACCAGCCAGCAATCCACCCAGCTCAGCACCGCCGATGCGATCTGCCCGAGGCGCAATTCTGTCGGGCACGAATACGGCGATGAACGGCAGCAGCCCTAGCAGCAACAGCACCGTTGCACGATCAGGGACAATCCGTATGGCTGAGAAAACTGCGAAAGCGATCAGCGTGCCGAAGGCAAATCGCACTACAATGGAAGGCTTAACGTATCGCCACCACAGCGCCACCCGCCACCCATTCGATGCAAGCTGCGTCACACCGTGCAGCACCATCGCGGTTGAAACTGGCATCATGAAGATGAGCACGCCCATCAGCACCATGCCACCGGCCATGCCAAACACGCCTGACAGGAAGGACGTGGCCAGCACGATCACGGAAAACAGAGCTGCGAGGGCGAGGCTCATCTGGGCGGGGACGACATTCAAACGCGGCCGCGTCGCGGCCGCGCCATGTATTCGATCGACAGCACTTGGAGAGTGCAAGCTTTCCGGCGGTTTACCGCCTAGTTTCTCCTTGGAGGTGTAGTTAGAAACTGGTGCACGACGTGCCAGAAGATATGCCGGTTCTTACTCAATGGCGCAACATGCGCCATCCCCGGCACAATCACGAACTGCTTATCCTTGACCGGAAGCTGGAGGAAGTAGTTCATCAAGTCTTCCTCCGTCGCGATCCCATCGTGCTCGCCACGGAAGATCAACACTGGACATTTGATCTTCTTGGGGTCGTTGACGGGGAGGTTCTCGCACATGTCGAGATAGGTGCCGGTTGGCACCTCATTGCAGAGCGCGAGCTCAGCATCCGCAAGCGCATCGGCGACGCCCTCTTCTGACGTTCCCGGCATGTCACGGTTGAAGATCGAGTGGTAGAATTCCCTGTCGACCGGCCGCATATTGCTCGACCGCCACTGATCGAGCTTCTCACGCCGCTTGATCAGGGTCGGCGCATCTTTTCCGGTGTAGACAAACGCATCGAGGATCAGTCGAGAGACGCGCTCCGGATAGTGCTCCGCGAACAGGGCAGCGCGAAGGGCACCTGAAGATTGACCGTAGAAGGCGTAGGAGGTTTGGCCTGTTTCCTCGGCGACCAGGTCGGTGGCAGCTTTCAAGTCATCCACCGCCATGCGAATATTCGAATTCGAGCTGGTCCTGGTCGAGCGCCCATAGCCTTCATGATCCACTGTCCACACGTCGAAGCCCAATTCGGCGAAGTGGTTCATGAAGGAGTAGTTCTCCTTGCCGGGCACTGTCAGATCGAAGCCCGAGGGACCACTGAAGGACGATCCATGTACTAGGAAGAAAACGGGCTTGCCGTCTCCTTTCTTCGGCTCCCCCTTCACCTTGCGGTAGACGTAAAGGTTCACATCGCCCTTCTTGGCCCAATATTCTTTTTTGACAATCTGGTCACTCACGCCAACCTCCTTTTCGTTTGCTGTGCACTCACGCGACGCGGTTCGTGAGCGTGCCGATGGGTTCAATGGTGATGGAAACGACATCGCCTGGTTTTAGGAAACGCGGCGGCTTGAAGCCGATTCCGACGCCAGCCGGTGTGCCAGTTGCGATCAAGTCGCCGGGACGTAGCGTCATCCCGCGCGACGCGGTCGCGATCAGAGTTGGAATGTCGAAAATCAGATCTCTTACGCTCACATTCTGACGGAGCTCCCCATTGACCCGGGTTTCGAGCCGCATCACCCTTGGATCCGGGATTTCGTCTGCTGTAACGATAGCCGGCCCCATCGGGCAAAACGTGTCGAATGACTTGCCGAGGAACCACTGCTTGTGGCGCTGCTGAGTTGCACGCGCGGTCACGTCATTGATGATGGTGTAACCAAATACGTAATCGAATGCCTTTTCGGGCGAAATTTTTCGGCCCTGCTTGCCGATGACGACGGTCAGCTCACCCTCGTAGTCAACGCTGTTGTCGCTGTCGAGAGAGCTGTCGATTTCGTCTGCCGGTCCGATCACCGAGCCTGGTGCCTTGGTAAAGAAAATCGGCACGTCTGGGATATTCTGGCCACCGCTCGAAGCATCGAATCCGCTGCCTTCAAACTCCGTCGCGTGCTCGTAATAGTTTTTTCCTACGCACATAATATTAGCACGCGGCACAGGAATGGGCGCCAGCAATCTGACCTCGCCAGCCGCGATGATCTCGGCTTTGCCCTTCGCCAGCTCATTGCGAACTGCATCGAGTATTTCGTCACCTGCGTCGATCACGCCGAGCATGTCTGGCGGTGCACTGGGCGCCAAGCTGTCCAGCGGAACAATCCCACCTTCAACTTGGACTCCGACGCGCGCGCGTCCCTGCTGGCTGAAGGTCACCAACTTCATCGCTTGCTCCTATTGCGTCTATCCTACCGTTGCTCCATCAGCCGCTACCGCACGCTTACGCCTCCGCTCGATCAGCGGTGGAACAGCCAAGGTGAGGATGAGGCATACCCACAGTACGTTGCCGATGTTCGATGAGAACATCACCATTGGATCGTTGTTGGAAATCCGCATCGCGAGCATGAAGGAGCGCTCGATGAGCGGGCCGAGGATAATGCCGATCAGAATAGCTGCAACGTGGTACCCGGTTTTCCGTGCGATATAGCCGAGAATACCGAAGGCAAATGCGATACCCATATCGAACATGAATGCACGCGGCACGAAGGCTCCGACGAGTGAGAACGCGACGATGATCGGCACGAGGTAATTCGTCGGTACCACGGTCACACGCGACATATAACGCGCCATCGGAAAAATCATGAAGAGCATCAGAATGTAGCTGACCACCATGGCCACGATCACGCCATAGGCGAGCATCGGGCTTTCGACAAACAAGCGCGGCCCGAAAGGGAATCCGTGGTACTGCAGCACGATCATCATCACAGCGGCTGTGCTGCCGCCGGGGACGCCAATGGCGAGCAGGGGCACCATTGTGCCGGTCGTAACGCCATTATTCGCAGATTCCGGAGCAACGACCCCATCCGGATGACCTTTTCCGTAAAGCTCCGGGTTCTTTGAGTACAGGCGGGACTGCTGATAGGCTACGAACGCGGCGATGCTGGCGCCGGCACCGGGCAGAATGCCGATGAGCAAGCCGAGGAGGCTGGTCCAGGTGATTTGCCACCATCTCGATATCGCGAAAGCGAAATTGCGCAAGGTTTCGCCCCAGCTCACGGTCTTGTTCGTGCTCTCGTCCGCAACCACGAACCTCTGCTCGATCATCACGATTGCTTCCGAGATGGCGAACAAGCCGACGAGTGCGGGCACGAGCGGTACGCCGTCGAAAAGCTCAAGAAAGCCGAAAGTGCCGCGAGGGGCCGCATAAATGTGATCGGCTCCCATTGAGCCCAACAATAGGCCGAACCCACCAGCAATCAGGCCCTTCAACATATCGTCGGCGGCAATTGCGGCAATCAGCGCCAAGCCGAAAAGCATTATGACGACCATCTCGACGCTGTGGATGTAGTAGCCGGCCTTGGCGAGCAAAGGTAGAGCAAACAAAGTGCCAATCGCGGAAATGAACCCGCCTAGAACGGATGCGACGAAACAGAGCATCAATGCTTTGGCGGCTTCGCCCTTTTTCGTCATTGCGTAGCCATCGAGCGTGGTCGCCGCTGCACCACCCGTGCCAGGAATATTGAGTAGAATGGCTGGAATCCCGCCACCCAAGTGGGAGGCGCAATAGAGCGCTGTCATGAAGACCAGCGCCGTTTCGACATCGAACGCCAGCGTCAAAGGGAGCAGAATAATAATAGTGTTATGAGCTGCGAAACCGGGGATAGCACCCATGACAATGCCGATAAGCACCGCTGGGATCATGATCCACCAGTAGCCGAGGGCATGTAAGAAAAGGGTGCTGAGCGTATCGATGCTGGTAAGATCCATTGCTTAAATCCAATAGCTCATGAGCAGCTCAAAGGGACCACGTGGAAAACGGGCGCCAAGGAGAACGATAAAGAACAACCAGCCGGCAATCGCCGCAGTTGCCGCTGTCACGAGCACACGAGTTAGCGGACGAACTCCCAACAGAAAGAAGCTCAAAGTGAGGAACACAAACGTCGTGAGCGTGAAGCCGCCCCAGGGTATTGCGAAAATCGAGAGCAGTATCAGGGCGATAAACACAACGCGTTTCGATCTGACCGCTGGGTCACCAATAAGATCAGCCCACCCAATGCGAATGCCTGAGCGTCGGGCCTGCCAAGTGAAGCGGATGAAAAATATTGTGCACAGCAGGCCAACGAGTGATCCCAATAATAGACCCGTGATTTGTGCCTGGAACGGAAAATCTCGGACCGACGCAACGTAGTAGATTGCGTAAGCGACTGCCGATACCGGGATAATCAAGTCCACCAGCCGCAGTCGTTCCTTGGACCCACCACCATCCATGTGATAGCCTCGTCTGACGCGGTCGTCAGGAAAACAATTGGGCGGCGAGATCGCCGCCTCGGCGTGTAGTTTCTTGCAATCTCAGCTACTTGCCCGTCAACAACGAACGGTAGCGTTCCGCAAGTTCAGCGGTTGCTTGTGCGACCGTCATGGCTCGTTCTTGGTCACCCGGATCGATGAAAATCGGGGGGAGACCGGCGTCTTCAACCGATTTCGCATAAGCTGGATCCTCGAGCGTCTGTTGCATGGTCGCCTTGAGGTGCGCGACCTCCTCGGGAAACCTTTCGATGGTAGCTCCGTGCACCGCGAAGGCTCGCGAGGATGTCATCGGCGGCAGCTTGAGCCCGAAAACCTCGTTTACGGTCGGGGCGTTATCAGCTGCCTCTCCTGCAGGGTTCTTATCGTCGAAGACGCCGAGAATACGAGCTTGATCGCCCAACTGAATCGCATTTGTGATTGGGAGAGCGCAGCAGTCGACCTCGCCTGTGATCGCCGCCATGGCTGAGGGATTCCCGCCCCCGTAGGGCACGAGATTAAACTTGGCACCCATTTGTTCGCCGAGGGCCAGCATGCCGATAGAAGCGGGATGCGGCAGGCGGCTGACGGATACTGTCACCGTGCGGGACTTCGCCTCATCCACGAGCTGCTCGAGCGATCCAATCGGCGAATTGGGCCCAACCCACACCGCCATCGGCTCCGATAGCGTCTGCTGGATATAGACGATGTCCGTGCCGACCTTGATGTGCGGCGCCTGCAAAGTCAGCATGATGACCTCGGGGCCGAGATTCGCGAACAACAAGTCGTGCGGATTCGGCTCCTTCTTCAGGTAGAACTCGTACCCGACCTGACCAGCCGCGCCCGGATAGAACTCAAACTCGAAATTCGTATTGAGCCTCTTGCGCCAGGAGCTCGTGAAAAGTCGCGCATCACGATCCGCGCCGCCACCCTCTCCGGTGGGAATAGTGATCATGATGTTGCGCGATGGAAACTTCTGCGCGAAGGCGGCGCGCGGCAGCGAAAGAGCAGCGAAGGCGGCACCACTGCCGGCCAGCGCGCTCCTCCGCGTTATGGTGCCTCTGCCCATTTGTTTCCTCCCGTACAGCTTTGCTTTGATTTTGAATTCAGTGTACCAATGTCGTATCAAAGTTCAAAATGGTTCTGAGATGGTCAAGTGGGTTTTTCAACGGTCTACCCCGTGGATCGAGAACATGTGAAGAAATCAGAGCGGGAATGGACATTGAAAGGCAACAGTATCCGTCGCCGGCTGACGTGATCATCGCGCGGATTCGTGAGCTGATCGTCAGCGGAGCGCTGCCGCCCGGCCATCGCTTGCCGCCTGAGCGGGAGCTCGCTCTAAAAATGGGCGTGCAGCGCCGGGTCGTGCGCAAAGCCTTATCGGCCCTGGCCGAAGAAGGAATCGTCAGCCGCCAGGTCGGACGGGGCACATTTGTCGGCCGCGCAGCGTTCGGACCAAAGGACACCATTTTGCCGGATCTGGTGGCGCCGATGGAGCTGATGGAAGCGCGATTGGCAATCGAGCCCGTGATCGCGGCCGAGGCAGCGCTCCGCGCCAAACAGCCGGATTTGAAACGCATGCGGCTTTGTCTGCGTCATGGCGAGAGCGCATCAAAATTCGAAAGCTTCGAAGAGTGGGATACGGCTCTGCATCGAACAATCGCCGAGGCGACGCACAATGTCGTCTTCGTAATGGTCATAGACCTTTTCACAAAGGTCCGGGCGAATGATGAGTGGGACCGCCTGAAGCGCAGGACTCTCACACCCGAGCATCGGAACCTTTACCGACAGCACCACCGCGCCATAGTGAACGCGATCGAGCAGCGCGACGCCAAACAGGCAACTTTGAGCATGCGCGCGCATCTCAAGGCGGTCCGCGATGCCATGTCTGAAGCGGTGGCCTAACCCGTAACGCCACTCGTTCACAGGCGAAACAACCAATTCGATCAGACGGGCTAGATTCCCTGCTGGTGTCCGCGCCGTGCCAGCAGGGAACGCTTTGCGTGTGCCGACAATTATGCACGTGACGTGGACGCGCTTCCGCCTAACCGTCCCTCCTAATTGCGGCCCGCTCCGCGGACCTGCTCAAGGAGCAATTCGATGAAAGCCCTCGTCTGGCATGGAAAGGAAGACATCAGGTGCGATACGGTTTCGGATCCTGAGATCCTCGAGCCGCGCGACGCGATCGTGAAAGTAACGAGCTGCGCGATCTGCGGCTCCGATTTGCACCTGTTCCACAATTTTATTCCTGGAATGATGCCCGGCGACGTCATGGGCCACGAGGCCATCGGCGAGGTCGTCGAAGTTGGCCCAGGTATGAATGGCCGGCTGCGAAAAGGAGAGCGGGTCGTCATACCGTTCACGATTATTTGCGGTGAGTGTGAGCAGTGCCTGCGCGGCAACTTCTCCGTATGCGAGCGGACCAACCGGAACAAACATCTGGCCGAAAGGGTCTTCGGCCACACGACAGCAGGCCTCTTCGGCTACACGCACCTGACCGGAGGTTATCCGGGAGTTCAGGCGGAATACGTGCGGGTGCCCTTCGCCGACACGACGCACGTCAAAGTACCGGACAGTCTGTCCGACGATCAGGCTTTATTTCTGAGCGACATTCTACCAACCGGCTGGCAAGCCGCAGTGAATTGCGACATCGAGCCGAACGATACTGTGGCAATCTGGGGCTGCGGCCCAGTAGGCCAAATGGCTATTCGCAGCGCCATTCTGCTCGGCGCCAAACAGGTGATCGCCATCGATCGCCTCTCCGACCGCCTCGGCATGGCAGAAGCTGGCGGCGCAATCCCGATTAATTTTGAGCACGAAAGCGTGGTGGGGCGCCTTCTCGATCTCACAAATGGGAAGGGCCCAGAGAAGTGCATCGATTGCGTCGGCATGGAGAGCCATGTCTCTTTCTCGCAGCCCGATACGGTGTACGACCGCGCCAAGCAAATATTCATGCTGGAGAACGACCGCCCACACGTTCTGCGAGAAATGATTTACGTCTGCCGCCCAGCCGGGATTATTTCCATCCCCGGCGTTTACAGCGGCCTTTCGGACAAGATCCCGATGGGCCTCGCCATGAATAAAGGCCTGACGTTCCGCATGGGGCAAACTCATGTGCACCGATGGACGGACGACCTGATCCGTCACATTGAAGAGGGCCTGTTGGATCCAACTTTCGTCATCACTCACATGGCGAGTCTGGAAGATGGGGCCGAGATGTACCGACTTTTCCGTGACAAGCAGGACAGCTGCATCAAAGTCGTCCTGAAGCCTTAGAGAAGCCGAGGATGCAAATGGCAATGACATCCGTTTCGAATCTCATGCGGCACGAAGGCGACCCGCGAGTCGTGAAGACGGGCCCAAGCTCGCTGAGCTCTCTGGACACAATGGCCCGCCTGCTCGGGTGGTTTAGCATCGGGCTCGGATTAATCGAGCTGATCGCGCCACAACGTGTAACGCGCGCGCTCGGTATGGAGGGCTCCGAACGTTTCGTTCAAGGCTTCGGCCTGCGCGAGATCGGCTCGGGCCTCCTCTGTCTGTCAGTCGATAAGGAGCTTGGGCTTTGGAGTCGCGTTGCAGGCGATGCCCTCGACCTGACGAGCCTGCTGCCGCCCATGAATGGGGGCAATCCGAAGCGGGACAACGTCCAGCTCGCCGCAGTGGCGGTAGCTGGCATCGCGCTCCTCGACCTTTTGACCGCAAATGCCGTACGCCAGCAACGCAAGGAAGCGGGCGGGATGCGCCGCGACTACAGCAGCCGCAGCGGATTTCCCCAGGGTGTCGCGAAAGCAAGAGGAGCAGCGAGCGTCTTGAGCAAACCTCTGCAAAGTCGCGGCTTAAGAGTACATTAATTGTGAGACCGCTTCTGCTCGACCGTGAGCAGCTCGAAAGAGGAGATTGTCACTCCCCGAGCCGAGCTGCTCATGCAGAATGCCAACCTGATAATGCGGCCCAAAACTTCGACGCTCTATGGTCCGTCGCCTAATCGCAGTACCCCCTCAACTCGAGTATCAAAGGCCAGTTTGGTTACTGCGATCCCCGATGGGACCCGCATTTATCGAAGCCCAATCGCCACTCATAATCGACCGCCGGCTTTCTGTGCGGACCGCTTCCGTTACGTCATGGAATTCATAAAGCCGCTTTTCATCCGGGGAAACGAAGATCCGGTCGCGAAGAAGAGGGAAGTTTGTGCCGAAATATGTGTTGAACAGTGCCCGAAAACTATTCACCGGCGTAATGTCCTCTCTCAGCTGGCTATAATCGCCGTTTGGAAAATAGTAGGCATTGATGATGCTCGTCTTGATCATCTGAATGTGAGGGGATGCCTCATGCCACGGCGCGTCCCATGACCCCTCGGGGAACGGGCCCTCATCGGCCTGAATGATAATGATCGGCGGGTTCCGTCCCTCCGCCTGCAATGCCGTCACAAGCTCTTCCATAATCCGGGTCGCATAAATCACTTGATCGATGTAGCCCTGGTGCTCGCCGCGCGCTTCGGCTTCCTCACGCGTCAAGCACCTCCCATCCTCAGCGAAGTTGTATGGCCCATGCGGCACAAGAATGTGGGCGAACACGAACAGCGGTTGGTCCTGTTCGCCAAGATTTTTGATTTGCTCTATTTGCGGCCCTACGCGTTGACACTGCGCGTTATCCCAATCCAGGCGCCGGGTGAAACGCGTCGCCGGCAAAACTTGGAAAATGGGGTGCAGAATAGTGTAGCGTAGATAGAGCAGATTGAATTCACTAAAACCATACGGGTGATTTTCATCTGCTACCGGATTGTGGAACGTGCCCGTCCACCATGACCCGAACTGAATGAAACGGTAGCCGCGCGCCTTCAGGAATCGCGCCACACGATGGTCGCCTAGCATCGCGTGGAGCGGACGCCAGTCGTTACCCTCCAAGCGATCGTTCTCGGCAAGAAAGTCGAGATAATCCATGTAGAAGGTCGAGGCGAGAGAATAAGCCGTTCTGTGATAATTGGAATGAGCGACCGGCACCACGTGAAAGCCACGCTGCTCGAGAAAGCTCCGTGTGCCAAAAACATCCACGCCGTAATGGCGCAAGAGAATTTCAGGCGAGGCAAATCGATCGAAAATGAAATAGTAGATATCAGGCGGACGCTGATCAGAGCTGCTCAAACCCGCCGCGATCTCCGGCATCTCGGCTGCCGCCGCGTCTGCATCGTATGCAAGGTAGGCAGCCTGGTTTCGCCACTCGAAGGCAGCCGTCTTCGCCCCCGGCACAAGAACCATGACCAAGGCGGCCCCTGTCAAAGCGAGGTGGGCAGCTCTGACGTGAGCCGCCGGCAGGCGAAGCACGAGCAGGGTGAGCGCCGTCATGACCGCTAGCGAGATGGGCAGCGACCAGACCGTCCCGTAGCTCTTGTCGAACAACTTGACGAAGCCGATCAAGCCTCCGTGGAACAGGCAGCCTCCCACCCAGATGCTGGCGATCACCGCCGAGCGCGCATCAAACCTGCGGCGGACAGCCACAACGGCCATGTAGACAACGAACGCAAAGGCAAGCGATCCGACCAACGCGGGCACCGCGTTCGAGATGAACGTCTGGCCCAGATTCTGGGCCAGCAGGGCCAGGACGGAAGCGATCGCAAACAGGAACGGGTGCAGGGGAAGACTGGTCTCCGTCAGGTCCCTTTGGCGGGCACCCTCGTTCCGATCGACCGACTGCACTTCCGATCCATTCGCCATCGAATCACCTCCTGGCCGTCAATCCTCAGCCCCTGGTTGCAAACGAGCTGTACAGTACCCAAATCTCCGTTTGCTCGCTTACATCAGGCACCTATTCATGACACATTTGTGATGATTCTGGCTGGGACGTTTCGCAGCTCGGCGCGTGTCTTCCAGAGCTGATTTCGGTTCGTCCACGTAATGACCAGAAGGATGATCTAGATGCGGATGAAGCTTCTCTCCATTGGCACACTTCTCTCGCTTTCAGCCCTGCTGGCCGCTATGTCGACGACGGAAGCCCACGCTTACCTCGACGGCGGATCTGGTAGCATGTTGCTCCAGCTGCTGCTCGGCGGCGTTGCGGGTCTGGCCGTCGCCGCAAAGCTGTATTGGTACAAGTTCCTGTCCTTGTTTGGGGTGAAGCCGAAGCACGTGGAGTCGATGGACACAGAGGCTGAACGGCCCACACGTCCGTGAGCAGGCCTCGGAAGCGTCTGCTTTGCGGTACTACTGATCAAGTTTCGGTGAGGCAATGACTGCAGTGCTCCCGAAGGCGGCTTCTGCTCCTGACCGGACGGAGCCGGGAATGCACTTCGAACCCGGCTCCTATCGCGACAGAAGTGGATCGGTCTTCTACCGTGATGGGCGGGTTTTTCGCGGATTGAGCGAGACCGCGCTTGAAAATTGGGAGCTGCTGCAGCGCGCGCCTTTTTTCGAGAAAAACCGAAAGGCGGGCCGAATCGTCGACACTTGGTCGGTCGATTTGAAAGGAGAGCCGGGACTTGGTCAGTGGGCCGGCTTTCTGGAGCACGCGCGCATTCCGTTCGTGTCGTACCCTTACGAGTGGTCCTTCGGCATGTTGAAGGATGCCGCCCTGCTCCACCTCGACCTTATGCGCGAGGCGCTGGCGTCCGACATGATCTTACGGGACTCCTCGCCGTACAATATTCAGTGGAATGGGGTGCACCCCGTTCTCATTGACATTCCCTCTTTCGCGCCGCTCAGAAAGGGCGAGCCATGGGTTGGCTACCGCCAGTTCTGTGAGCTGTTCCTCTACCCGTTGATGCTGCAGGCCTACAAAGGCATCGACTTCCGGCCGTGGCTCAGGGGGCGTATCGACGGCATACCAGCCGAGGACATGTATCGCCTGATGTCCCTGCGCGATCTCTTCCGGCCAGGCGTGCTGCTTCATGTCGCGGCGCAAAGCGCTCTTCAGCAGCGCTACTCCAGCAAGGGGGTGAACGTACGAAACCAGCTTGCGAGTGCAGGGTTCGACAAGCGTCTGATCGAGCGCAATGTCAACAAGCTCGCTGCCCTTATTTCGGGATTGAAGCTGCCACCGATCAAGACGGAATGGTCGGATTACGACCGCACCCATTCGTACGACGAACGAGAGTTCAACCGGAAGCTGGAATTCGTGCGCGCCGCGGCGTCGACCCGGCGCTGGCAGCTGGTCTGGGATCTCGGGTGCAACACCGGCACGTTCTCGCGCGTCGCGGCCGAGCACGCAGATTATGTCGTCGCCATGGACGGCGACTGGATGGCGATCGAAAACTTCTATCAGCGCGAGAAAGCGGGAGCCGCATCCCACTCGATTCTTCCGCTGGTCGTGAACCTCACGGACGCATCACCCAACCAGGGCTGGCGTGGCGCGGAACGGAAGGGCTTGGCCGAGCGTGGGCAACCTGAGCTCACGTTATGTTTAGCGCTCATTCACCACATCGTGATCTCGGGCAATGTTCCGCTCGCCGACTTCATCGACTGGCTGGCAGGCCTCGGCACCGCCGTCGTCATTGAGTTCGTCGGACGAGAGGACGAAATGGTCCAAATCCTGCTCGCCAATCGCGAGGATCAATACGACGATTATCAGCCGGAGATTTTCCGGCAATTGCTTGCGGCGCGATTCGAAATCAAGGCCGAGCAGGACTTGAAAGACGGCAAGCGCCGAATCTATTTCGCCGTGCCGAAATAGCTTCCAATCTCTGATACGCAGCAACCGCGGTCTAATTAGCCGAAATTCCAAACGCAAAGATGAGGACCAAGCCGGCAACGAGCGCAGCGCCTCGTTGCCAGATCGGATCGCCGGCACCGATGAGGGCGCGGCTCAAGAGCCAGAGGCCGAACCCGATTTTGACTAGTGCGAGCAGGGCAAGCAAAGGCGCAGCTTGCGGCATGATGAGCGCCGGGTTCGCGACGAAGGCCAGCGGCACAAGGTAGAGACCGAGCCCCAGGCGCATGGCTTGACCTGCCACCGACAGCCATGGCGCTCCCGCCATTCCGGCAGCGATGAAGACTGCACCGCAAACCGGCGGCGTGATGGTCGAGAGGAGCGCGTACCAGAACACGAACAAGTGCGCCAACAACGGTGGCAAGCCAAGCTCCTGCAATGCCGGCCCCGCGACCGAGATGCAGATGACGTAAGCCGCCGTTGTCGGCACCTCCATTCCGAGAATGAGGCAGGCAATGGCGGTGAGCAGCAAGGCGGTCCAGAGCTCGCCACCCGAAAGGCCGATGATAACCGAGGTCACCTTCACCCCGAGGCCGGTGAGGTTCAGCACGCCGATGATGATGCCGGCGCAGATGATAATCGATGCAATGCTGGCGATCTGCTTGGATGCATCGAGAACAGCCGTCTCGAAACGCCGTAGACCCTCGGCCAGCGAGACCCTACCGTGACGGTCAGCCAATAGCATCAAGGCAGCGGCACCGATGGCGATACCTGCAGCGTACTGCGGCGTGTAGCTCGTCAGGAACAGCATGCCGAGCAGAATGCCGAATGGCACCAGGAAGAAGGGCATGGTCGCCATCAGCGTTGCCCGGTCGGGCAGCTGGTCGCGCGCGAGCCCGCGCAGCCCATAGCGTTGTGCGAACCGGTCGGCGCCGCACCATGTCGCCCAGAAATACAGGAGGGCCGGCAGAATGGCGGCTGTCATGATCGCCGTGTACGGAACGCGCAGCAGCTCGACCATGACGAAGGCGCCGGCCCCCATGATCGGCGGCATGATCTGCCCACCGCTGGAGGCAACCGCTTCAACCGCTGCGGCGAAGGATGCCGGATAGCCCAGCCGCTTCATCGCAGGCAGAGTGACGGCCCCGGTCGAGGCCACGTTGGCCGATGCGGAGCCGGAGATCGAGCCAAAGAACGCCGATGACAGGACGGAGACCTTCGCGGCCCCGGCCCGGAAGCGCCCGGCAAGCCGGGTTGCCAACGCCATGAATCCAAAGCCGCCTTCGCCGGCGCTGACGAACGCGCCAAGGATCACGAACACCGCGACCACGTTGACGGAGACACCCGTAAGCTCGCCCCAGATGCCACCTTCGGCGATCGTCAATGTTCCCAAAAAAGAGTTTGCCGGGATGCCTGGATGACCGAACTCCCCCGGCAAGTATTGACCGAGAAGCCCGTAAGCCAACGCCAGCAGGGCAACGATCGGCAACGCCGCCTTTATGGCGCGGCGGGCCATTTCGAGTACGGTGGCCAGCAGAACGATCGCGAGGCCATACTGGAGCGGCCCCTTCAGGCTGCCGTACTGATGATCGAGTGGCTCAAGGTTCACAATAATGTAGAGGCAGCTTGCCAGTCCGCCGGCGCACAGCAGCCAGCCGATCCAGCGCAGAAACGCGTTCTCCTCCCGGACGGCGAGGAACACCCACGGCAAGACCAACATCAGGTGTATCGGCCGGCTCACGAGATTAGGGATCAGCCCGGCAAACACGAGCCAGAGATGAAAGCCGACCGTGACCAGCGCGAGTGCACCGAAGCCGACGCGCACAGGCACGCTGGCCTTCAACGGATCTTGCACGACACCGATCGCCACGCCGTCCTCTGGCTTACTGACCGGCGGGCAGAGTGAACCCCGCTTCCTTGTAGTACTTCAGCGCTCCGGAATGGAGTGGAGCCCCCAGCGTCTCCAGCATGTCAGGCGTCACGCCGTTCCACCAAGGGTTGGCCTTCGCCATATCGGCCTTCTTTTCCCAAAAAATCTTTGTGAGCTGATAGGCGGTGGCCTCGTCCATATCGCTGGTCGTGTAGGCGCCCACCGGAAGCGACGTCGTCACCGTGTCCGTGTCAATTCCGGGATAGGTACCCGCGGGAATGACCTGCTTGGTGCGCCCCGTGGCAGCGATCTGCTCATCGGTCATCGAGAGGAGGCGAACTTTCAGGCCCGCAGCTGCCTCCATCACATTGGGTGCCGGGAAGGAGCCAGCCGTAGCAAAGCCGTCGACCTGACCATTCTTGAGAGCAGGTACCGCCGAGCTCAGCTCGACGTCGACGAGCTTCACCTTGCCGGCCAATCCGAACGTCTCGAAGTTCTTCTCCGCCTCGCTCGCACCGAAGCTGCCCTTGCCGATGATGAACCTCTTTCCGGCGAGATCTGCAAAGGTGGTGACGCCGCTGTCCTCGCGCACGACGTAGTGCATGGTTATTCCAGGGATCGGGAACAGGCCGCGCAGCTTGTCAAACGCGGGGTCCTTCGGCGCGAACTGGTCCGTACCGGCAATCGCAGCCTTCGCCAGCCCTGGCGGCGTGGTGAAGACGTAATTCCCGCCGCGGTTTGCAGCCTCCTTCACGTTCTGAACGGAGCCCTGGCTTTCCTCGACGGTCACGATGATGTCGCCGCCGGAGCCAGCCTTTACGGCCTCCGCGATCTGCACCGCCATCTGATAATACGAGGTGCCGGACTTGGCCGCCTTGAACGTGACTCGGGTCTCGGCTTCAGCACCGTTGATAAGTGCGAAGATCGTGGCGACAACCGCCAAAGCTCTCAGGCTGGTACGAAACATGACGGGCGGCTTCCTCTGGTGAATTTGTCGGAACTCCTTGGTCGCCATTCCTTGTGGGCGACCTGGCGGGATCAATATCCACCGCTGGCGCTGTGGTAAAGCCCGGCGGGACGTCGCGGGTGTGCTCTGTATCCTTTCAGCACTGGCGACCAGGAGATTGAACAGCTACGACCAGCCGCCCCACCCGAGAACGCGAAGAAAGTGTTCCTCTGACTCACATTTTGGTCCACATTGCATTGCAGCAAGGGGTGAGAGGCACGACTGAGACTGCAATCCCTAAAGCTTTGCTGAGCCACGTCATGTGTTCGAGATTTTGTCTCGCAACGGCCGGGGCTGCCACGCTCGGCCTCGGGTTCCTGCTTTCCGCCACACCGGCTGCCACCAGCGGTAGCTCCGTGGCCATGGCTCGGCCGATCGATTGCGATGCCATCAACCGCGGTCTTCTGAACGTCGAGCTGACTGGACCTAACCGTGTGGTCCGTACGGTCGCACTTAAGGCTGGCGACTCGCTCGACTTTATTTTTGATGCAGAACCCGATGTGGTCGGATCGCTGACCCTCGTCGGCGGAGCGGGATCACCGCTCCACGTGCTTTCGGGGCCAGCTGGCTCCGCAGTGACGTTTCTTGCAGAGGTCTCCGGCACGTTCGCATTTGAGTTCGCCGCGCAGGGCGAGTCGGACTCCATTTTCATCGCGACCTGCAGGCCGACGAACGATTCTCAGGAGGCGCACGACAAGCAGAGTGCCCCCCATGGTGCCGACGAGGTGGCTTCTACTGACCCTCTTGATCTTTGGCTGCCAGCAGACCCTCAAGCACTGATCACGGAGTTGAAAGCGAGGGACTCCGCTCGCGACCACACGCTGTCCAACTCCAAAGCACAAGGGTCCGTGCTGAGACGAAGCGCCGTTCGCGCACCCGATGGCATCGACCTGTGGCTCGGAGCGAAAGGTCAGCGCTACTCCCTGAACGCGCCGACGGAGCCGCCACCAAATGCCGATCCGAGCGCACTCAGCGAGGGTGGGCTCAATCTCAAGCTGATGCCGGAGATCATGGTCGGCGCCTTGGTGCAGCTCGACGATCAGGGCGACCACACCCTCTACGGGCCCACAAGCTTCACCGAGCGCGGCTGGATGGCCGGTCCGATGACCTCTCTTCGCTTGGCACCGGGCATTTCGCTCGACGCGCGCGCAGGTTGGGGAGAGAGCGCATCTCCGGGTCCTTTTTCACATGCGCACGGGAGCGCCGAGAAGCGCGGCGTCAATGCTCGCCTCGTCAATACTCATGCATTCGGCAACTGGCGCCTTTCGTCCACAATGGCGCTTGAGTATCTGGAGCAAAGTCAAGCGTTGACGGATGAGCCGGTCTCTCAAACTGTCAGTTCGGGCAAGGTGAGCATCCGACCGGAGGTCAGCTACCGCCTCAATGTCGACGGATCGACGTTCATCGAGCCGAAGGCGGCCATCAGCAGCTTCTGGGACATTGACGGCCTCAGCGCGCTCGCCCCTGGTTCGGGCGCTGAGGATGTTCACCTCAAGGCGGAGGCTGGCGTAACTTTGGGCATGAGCTCCGGCACAACCCTGCAGGCGACCGGCGCGGTGCAGGAAGGAAGCAGCGATAGCCGCGACGTGTGGAGCGGCCGTCTTCAACTGAAGGTGCCGCTGAAGTAGCCCCCGGGTCCGCGAGTTCAGTTGATCTTAGACCTCCAACTTCTCAACTCTTCGCTTGCTGACCAAGCGCGCGAAGAAGCACCCCTCTCACTAGCTCCGCACAGCTGCCGGCGAGCAACCCCCAGAACGGATCAGCCCAGACGGTAACAGCCGCCGCCAGAGCAATCACTGGCCAACAGGACGGCTTCGCATCGAAGAGCCGTCGCGTTATCGCAAGCTCGCCCGCAGCGACCAGTAACAGCGCTCCCAGCCCCGCAGCAGGAATTGCGGCCAGTGCAGCTAATCCCATCTCCCCTGGTGCGAGAGCGAGGGCCAGCAGCATCAATCCCATAACTAGCGGGGCCGTCCCGCTACGTGCGCCGAAGCGATAGTGAGCGGCCAATCCTCCGGCGCCGTGACACATGGGAAGTGCACCGAAGGGTGCGAGCAGAAGATTGGCGAGACCGCTCGTGAGCGAAAGCCGAGCAGGGGTCACATGAGCGGCGCGATCCTTGAAGTAATCGCCCGCAAGCAAGGCCGTCAGCAGAACAGCGTTGGTCAGTGTCAAAGAGAGCTGCGGCAGTGCGAGCAAGGTAAAGGCGCGCTCCAATTCAGCGGGCGTGGGCCAGGAGGGGATTGATATCGCAGCAGGCGTCACCACCTCGACCAGGTCGGTGCCGGGTGCATTGAAAAGGTGTCCGAGAGCGATCGCCAGAACCAGCCCAATGAGGGCGGCGGGATAGTCTGTCATAAACAACAAGACAACCAGCACGCAGAGAACCGTCCCACCGAGAAGAGGGGCAGTAGCGATGAGGTCGAGACTGACCAGGGCGAGCGCCAGACCTAGCCCCAATTGCAGCCCCGCGAGCACCGACTGTGGGACGACCCGGGCGAGCCGCGTTATCCAGCCCGTCGCGCCCAGCACCAGCAAAGCCGCGCCAATCATGATCCCACTGGCCGCAAGGCTCGCCTGAGTGATTTCGGTCGTGAGCAGCACCGCCGCCACGGCTTTCATCGGCTGCACGGGAATCGGCAGCCGATAGACGAGCGCGGTCGCGATGTAAAATAGCCCAAAGCTGACCAGCACAGGTGTCGGGGCCAGTCCGGCCACGGCTATCGCGCCGAGCGTGAGAGGCAGCAGCGTACCAAGGTCGCCAAGCGCACCGCTCAGCTCCCGTACGTTGCATACGAACCTTTCGCCTCTCTGCTCCATGTCGAAGCTCATGTCATAGATACATTGCCGGGTGTTCAGCTCCGCGCCGACCGCACCTTGAAAGGACGCAAGCGACCCAGACGCGGTGAGTCGAGCGCGTACAGGGATACTAGCCGGTGTCAGGGCCCTAACAAAACACACCTGGATACAGTTTCGCCCTAGCAAATTAGCCGGGAGGAACACCGATATCGGGCAATATGTTTGCTTTTTTCGCCTTCCAATTGCTTCTCAATAGAAAAAACATCTCAATTGGGCTAACTTGCGACTGACTTCGTCCGGCCTCTCCGCGGCCAACCCTCACGCCAGGGCACTTCTCGATGCGCTACTTCCCAGCGTTCGTAAACGTCACCGGTCAACACGTCGTCGTCGTGGGCGGCGGCGAGAAGGCGGCGCAGAAATTGCGTCTGCTCCTCAAGACTGAGGCCGCCATCACGGTCGTCGCCCCAGAAATCGCCGATGAAGTTCGGGAGCTCGCTGCGGTTAGTGCCAAGGTGACGCTGGTCGAAGAGCCGTTCACTCCCGAACACCTTATCGGTGCGCGTCTCGTTTTTGTGGCGACCGATGAAGCAGCGTTTGCCGCAGAAGCCGCGAGGGCAGCGCGCGAGCGCGGCATTCCGGTGAACGTGGTCGACCGACCGGATCTGAGCAGCTTCATTGTTCCTGCCCTCGTCGACCGAGATCCGATCGTCGTCGCCATCGGCACCGAAGGTGCCTCCCCCATTTTGGCGCAGGAAATCCGCGGCAAGCTCGAAGCGTGGCTGCCCGCTCATTTCGGCCGTCTTGGTCGTGCCGCTGCGCGGTTACGGCCAAAGGTGCAGGAACTGATTGCCGACTTCGATATACGCCGCCGGCTCTGGAACGCGCTGCTCAAGGGGCCTTGGCGCAGGTCGGTGCTCGCCGGCGATGAAGTTCAGGCGGAGCTCGATTTCGAGGATACCGTTCACCGTATCAAGAATGGACGTGCGCCCCAGGGCCGGGTTTCGCTGGTCGGTGCGGGTCCCGGCGATCCGGATCTCCTGACGCTTCGCGCTCAGCAAAGGCTTCAGGAAGCAGATGTCATTGTAATCGACGGACTCGTTGCGCCGGAAATTCTGGAGCACGCCCGCCGTGATGCGAAACGCATTCGTGTCGGTAAGGCTGGGTATGGGACGGCTGTCGCGCAGTCCGAAATCAACCAGATCCTCATTCGCGAGGCGCGCCAGGGCCAACACGTCGTGCGGCTCAAAGGCGGTGACCCGTTTATTTTCGGCCGCGCTGTTGAGGAAATGACTGCGCTACGCGCGGCAGGCATTCCGGTCGAAATCGTGCCCGGTATAACAGCCGCTCACGCCTGCGCGGCGAGTGCCGAGCTGCCGCTGACGCAGCGTGAGCGAATCCGCCAGTTTTCAGTTGTGGCAGGCGCTACGGCGGACGGCCTGCCAGACCTGGATTGGAAAGCGCTGGCACGTCCCGGACAAGCATTCGCGATTTACATGGGCGTGCACAACGCGCCCGCGTTGACGAAAGAGCTCTTGGCCCACGGCGCCGATCCGGAAACCAACGTTGTTATCGTCGAAAATGGAACGCGGGCGAATGAGCGCGCTATCGAAACGCGTCTGGCCGATTTGCCAGCGGCCATTTCGGAAAGATCGATCCGTGGACCTTCGATCATTTTCGTCGGATTGAGTTGGGACGCGGCGAATCTCACGCGGCCTTCCTGGGTGGAGGTTTTCGAACGCGATGAGACCGAAAGCGAGAGCGCGAAACAGCGGAAGCCGACGCCCGAGGATATTGCCGCCTCTCTTTATTGGGTCGCCGGCTGACGAACGCTAGCCGCCATCGATCGCAGTTCTCGCGGAGATAACGATGTCGAACGTTGCCTTGGTGCCAAGCTACGCTCCGTTTTCGCGAGAAGACATTGCAGCCCTCAATAAGATCGTCAGCAAATCGAGCCGCGAGCAGCGCGCCTGGCTCGCAGGCTTCCTTGCTGGACTTGATGCAGCCGCCAATGCCGCGGCCCAGCCCGCACCCGCTGCACCGCCGCGCGCCAAGGTGCCGCTCACTATTCTCTATGCAAGCGAATCGGGAAATGCGGAGGGCCTTGCTCTCGCAGCGAAATCGGCAGCCGCCAAGCAGGGCTTCGACGTCCGTGTGCACGACATGGCCGACGTCGATCTTTCGGTGCTGACCAAAGCCAAGAACGTCCTCATTTACGCCGCGACTTGGGGTGAAGGCGACCCGCCGCAGCGTGCGCAGGCCTTCTATTCCGCGTTGATGGATGAAAGCGCTCCGCGGCTGGACGGCGTGCGCTATGCCGTGCTCGGCCTTGGTGACAGCGCCTACGTGAACTTCTGTGAAACGGCAAAACGCATAGATGCAAGGTTGGAAGAGCTCGGAGCTGTGCGCGTTGCCGAGCGCGCCGATCTCGACACCGACTTCGCCCGACACGCACCGGACTGGACCGCTCGAACCCTTGCGCAATTCAAGCCCGCAGATACTCCGCAAACGGGAACCATCGTGCACGTGGACTTCGGGCACGGTCAGCACGCGGATGCTGCCGAAGCTCCGGCGTTTACGGCCGAACGGCCTCTGGAAGCCGAGATCACAACGCTTATCAATCTCAACGGCACCGGCTCGACACGCGAGACATGGCATGTGGAGCTGGCGACGGATGTGAAGGGTTTCAGCTATCAGCCCGGTGATGCTATCGGAATCGTGCCGGAAAATGACCCTGAGCTTGTCGCTCACATACTCGATGTGACGGGGCTCACCGGCAACGCTGAGTTGGCCGAATATCTCAGGACAGAAGCCGACATCACAACGCTCTCGCGGCCATTGGTCGAAAAGTATGCCAAGCTCACCCGCCGCAGCGATGTCGCGGCGTTAGCAGCGGATATCGAGGCATTTCTCGCCTTCGCCGCTGATAGGCAGCTCATCGACCTCCTCGCAGCCTACCCAGAAAAGCTCTCCCCCGATCAGCTCAAGAGCCTGCTCCGTCCACTGCCACCTCGCCTTTATTCAGTGGCATCAAGCCCTACGGCGCATCCTGGCGAAACGCATCTGCTCATTGGCGCTGTGCGCTGGCAGTCGCACGGCACCGACCGGCGCGGCGTTGCGTCGACATTTGTGGCCGATCGGCGCAAGCCGGGGGATACGCTGAAAACTTACGTGAAGCCCAATCGTCATTTCCGCCTTCCGGAGGATGACAGTCGACCAATCATCATGATTGGCGCGGGTACTGGCATTGCACCATTCCGTAGCTTCGTGGCGGAGCGGGCGGCCTTAGGCGCTACGGGCAAGAGTTGGCTTTTCTTCGGCGAGCGGAATTTCACCTACGATTTTCTCTATCAGCTCGAATGGCGGGAGCATTTGGCCAACGGAACGTTGACGCGGATCGATGTGGCCTTCTCCCGCGATCAACCCGAAAAGATTTACGTCCAACACCGCCTTTGGGGGCGGCGCGAGGAGGTCCGCCGCTGGATCGCTGATGGTGCGCACATTTACGTGTGCGGCGACGAGAAAAAAATGGGCCGCGACGTCGATGCCATGCTGGCACGCATTCTGGCGGAGCCCAAGGGCGGCGATCTCGAAACGGGCAAAGCAGAGCTTGCCGCGCTTGCCAAGGTTGGGCGCTATCAGCGCGACGTCTACTGACGGCGACATTACGACGAGAAAGCTGCGTCATGAGCGATTTTCAAAACGACAGGCGCTCGAAGAACGAGCACATCAAGGAAAGCAGCCGATATCTGCGAGGCTCGATCGCCGAAGGCCTCGCCGAGGCTGTAACGGGTGCAATTTCCGAAGACGACGCGCAGCTCGTCAAGTTCCACGGCTCCTATCTGCAGGATAACCGCGATCTCCGTCCAGAGCGCGCGAAAAAGAAGCTAGAAAAAGCCTACATGTTCATGATCCGCGTGCGCGTGCCCGGTGGCTTGGCCACGGCCGCTCAGTGGCTCGCTATGGACGACATCGCCTCGACTTATGCCAATGGCACGCTGCGTCTGACGACGCGGCAGGCGTTCCAATTTCACGGCGTCATCAAGTCGAACCTGAAGCGTACGATGCAGGCCATCAATCAGAGTCTGCTCGACACACTCGCCGCCTGCGGTGACGTGAACCGCAACGTCATGGCGACGGCCAATCCGTATCTCTCGGATGTGCACAAGGCGGCTTACGATCTCGCGAAGGCCATCAGCAATCATCTGCTGCCGCGCACGCGCGCATATCACGAGATCTGGCTTGATGGCGAGAAAGTCGAGATCAAAGAAGGAGAAGCGGCGCCGGATGAGGAGCCGATTTACGGCCGTCATTATCTGCCGCGCAAATTCAAAGCCGTTGTCGCCGTTCCGCCAGATAATGACGTCGACGTTTTCGCACACGATCTCGGGTTCATTGCAATTGTCGAAGATGGTCGCCTTGTGGGCTGGAACGTAACCGTCGGCGGCGGAATGGGCATGACGCACGGCGAGCCCGACACTTTCCCGCGCACCGCTGATTTGCTCGGTTTCTGCTTACCGGAGCAGGCGGTGGATGTGGCCGAGAAAGTTGTCACGGTGCAGCGAGACTGGGGTAACCGCGAATCGCGCAAGCACGCGCGCCTTAAATACACGATTGAAAAGTACGGGCTCGAAGCCTTCCGCGCCGAGGTGGAGGCGCGGCTCGGCTACCGTCTTGGCGAACCGCGGCCATTCACGTTTACGCACACCGGCGACAAAATCGGCTGGCGCAGGGGTGCCGACAAGCGCTGGCATTTGACGCTCTACATCGAGAACGGCCGCGTTAAGGACGTGCCCGGCGCGACGCTGAAGAGCGCTCTGCGCGAAATCGCGGAAACGCAAAAAGTCGATTTCATTCTGACACCGAACCAGAACCTCATTTTGGCGCGCGCCACTGCTAAGGCGAAAGCGGCGATCGATGCAATCTTGGCCAAGCACGGCGTCGCGCCCGGTCAGCTCTCGGGCCTTCGACGCAACGCAATGGCCTGCGTGGCGCTTCCGACCTGCGGCCTAGCGTTGGCGGAAAGCGAGCGATATCTGCCGCGTCTCGTGAGCCAGCTGGAGGAAAGCCTGGAGCGCGCAGGTCTGCGTGATGACGATATCGTCATCCGTATGACAGGCTGCCCGAACGGCTGCGCCCGCCCCTATCTCGCCGAGATCGGCCTCGTCGGGCGCGGCCCCGACACATACAATCTTTACCTGGGCGCGGCTTTCGACGGCACGCGGCTCAACAAGCTCTATGCCCAGGACGTGCGGGAGGCGGAGATCATTGCCCTGCTGGATCCGCTATTTCAGCGCTACGCAAAGGAGCGCAATGGCGGTGAGCGCTTCGGTGACTTCCTCATCCGCGCGGGCATCATCGCGCCGACGCCAGCGGGGCGGGAGTTTCATGAAAACGTGAGGTTGGCTACGCCTGAAAAGAAGTTGCTGTAGCAAGAACTTTACCTTTTCCAGGGCTCATTCTCTGGATGCGGCTTGGGGCAATCCCGGGTGAGCCACGCATCCACGAGGACCTGGAGCAACGCCATTTTCAGCGCAAAGGCTTTTGATACGTTGCGGCGCCGATGCACATCGGTGCTGTTCGGTTCGATCGCCCACTTCCTATCTCTTCTCGTCTCCTCGGTGACCGCTCCTGATCCAATCCAACCCAATTTCTCGACTCGAGATATTCGAAATTGGCCCGCGGAGCATTCTGCTGAAATCAAGTCTAAGATTTAACTTTTGCAAACCGCGGGCTTGCAAAAACCTACCTATTTCCAGACGCGCTATCCGCAGGGCGCGCAGCCACTGGACGAACTCCTTCAGTCATTATCGTGTCCGCCCGCAGAAGTAACGAACGTCAAATTCATTTCTTGACTCTGGCATTTGATAACTTGATTGAAGGCAATTCTTGTTTTTGCACTATTCAAGTTAACCTAATAGCCATTCACGAACAATGTGTTGAAAATAGATGTTTTTTCGCAATTCACGCAGAATTTTACGGCATGACATTGACCGAAATCAGATTTTCAGCCTAACCTAAAATCACTCCCAGGCCCCTTCAGGAGGAAACAACTCATGAACATCGAGGTTTCCCGGCGGCATTTTATGAAGCTGGCCGGGGCCGGTGTGGGAGGATCAGCAATAGGCGCTTTCGGGTTCGGTGAAGCCGAAGCTCAGCTTGCTGCCCACGTTCGGCCTTTCAGACTTACTCATACGAAGGAAGCCCGCACAATCTGTCCGTATTGTGCCGTGAGTTGCGGGATGTTGGTTTTTGCCGCGCCAAATCAGGCAAATGGCGGCAAGCTTGAAGTGACTCATATTGAGGGGGACGCGGATCACCCGGTAAATCGGGGCACGCTTTGTCCAAAAGGTGCGGCCGCGATCGATTACATCCAGTCGAAGTCGCGAGTGAAATACCCGATGTATCGCAAGCCGGGTTCAGACAAGTTCGAGCGCGTGACCTGGGATTTCGCGATGGATCGCATCGCGAGGCTCATGAAGGAAGATCGCGACGCGAACTTCATTGAGAGAAACAGGGACGGCACTCCGGTCAACCGCTGGACCACAACCGCCTTCCTGTCTGGAAGCTCGCTGACCAACGAAGGTGGCTGGCTGACTTATAAGGTCGCGCGCGGCCTGGGGATGCTGCAAATCGAAAACCAGGCGAGGATTTGACACGGACCGACGGTGTCCAGTTTGGGCCCAACATTCGGTCGCGGTGCAATGACCAACAGCTGGACTGACATCAAGAATGCTGATGTCATCTGGATAATGGGTGGAAACGCTGCAGAGGCTCATCCCTGCGGCTTTAAATGGGTAACGGAGGCAAAGCACCATCGCGGTGCCAAGCTGATGGTGGTCGATCCACGCTTCAACCGATCGGCTGCTGTTGCGGATCACTACGCACCCATTCGGGCCGGAACCGATATTGCGTTCTTGTCCGGCGTGGTGAACTATCTGCTCACCAATAATAAGATCCACACCGAGTACGTACGCCACTACACGAACGCGTCGTATATCGTCAAAGAAGGGTACGCGTTCAATGAAGGTCTGTTCTCCGGCTACGACGAGGAGAAGCGGACGTACGATCGTAGCACGTGGGAATACGAGATCGGTCCGGACGGCTACGCCGTACGCGACATGACGCTCCAGCATCCTCGCTGCGTTTTCCAGCTGATGAAGCAGCATTTCGCGCCATATACGCCCGAAATGGTGTCACGAATCTGCGGAACGCCAGAGGACAAATTCCTGCGCGTTTGCGAATGGGTGGCGTCGACCGCCAATGGCGAGCGGTCAATGACCATCATGTACGCGCTCGGCTGGACGCAGCACTCGCACGGTGCACAAAACATCCGCACCGCCGCGATGATCCAGCTGCTTTGCGGCAACATCGGCATCCCGGGCGGAGGCGTGAACGCATTGCGCGGCCACTCCAACGTTCAGGGAATCACGGACGTCGGCACACTGACGGCAGCCATTCCTGGCTATCTGGCATTGCCGAGGGATGATGAGCCCACGCTTGAATCGCATTTGGCCAAGCGCAAGTTTACACCCTTTCAGCCAAACCAGACGAGCTATTGGCAGAACTATCCGAAGTTCTTCGTCAGTTTCTTGAAGTCGTTCTACGGCGACAAGGCGACCCCGGAGAACAGCTTCGGATATGACTGGCTGCCGAAACTGGATGTGGCCTACGACTGCCTGCGCATGTTCGAGACCATGTTCCAGGGCAAGGTCAATGGCCTGATCTGTCAGGGCTTCAATCCGCTGATGGCGATCGCTCATAAGAACAAGAGCATCGCTGGGCTTTCGAAGCTGAAGTTCCTCGTCAGCATTGATCCCATCGAGACGGACACGGCTCGATTCTGGGAGAATCACGGCGAGTTCAACGACGTGGACCCCTCGAAAATCCAAACCGAGGTGTTCATGCTCCCGGCGACGACCTTCGTCGAGGAAGAGGGAAGCCTCACCAATTCCAGCCGCTGCATCCAGTGGAAGTGGCGGGCCGCGGATCCATCATTCGAGGCAAGGTCGGATCTCGCTATTCTGGCCGACCTCTTCATGCGGATTCGCAAGCTTTACGAGGAGGAGGGAGGCAAAGGCGCAGAACCTCTCCTCAACGTAAGCTGGAACTATGCGAACCCGCTCGAGCCGACGCCCGACGAGCTCCTGAAGGAGATCAACGGCAAGGCTCTGGTGGACCTCAGGGACGCTGAAGGAAACATCGTCCGCAGAGCCGGCGAGCAACTCGCCAGCTTCGGTGAAATGCGGGACGATGGGTCCACGGACGGCGCCATGTGGATTTACACCGGTGTGTACGGTCCAAATGGCAATCTCTCTCAACGCCGGGATAACAGCGATCCTTCGGGGTTGGGGGTGTATCCAAACTGGGGCTTCAGCTGGCCTGCCAATCGCCGCATCCAGTACAACCGCGCTTCCGCGGATCCCCAAGGGAAACCTTGGAGCGAAGCGAAGAAGTACATGTACTGGGACGGCAATCGTTGGGTCGGCCCCGATGTTCCGGATTATGTGCCGACCATCCCACCGGAGCGGGCGACCGGTCCGTTCATCATGAACCCGGAAGGCGTCGCGCGCTTGTGGGTCCGCGGTCTGATGGCGGATGGACCATTTCCGGTACACTACGAACCCTTCGAGTCGCCGGTGGAAAATCCTCTGTTCCCGAAGATCAAGGGAAATCCGGCGGCGCGGGTGTTTGCGACAGATATGGATGTCTTCGGTGATCCGAAGGAATTCCCGATCGTCGCGACGACCTACCGGCTCGTGGAGCATTTCCACTACTGGACCAAAATGGTCCACATGAACGCGGTGATGCAGCCCGAGTTCTTCGTGGAAATGTCGGAGGAGCTTGCGAAGGAGAAAGGTATAAAGCCAGGCGACATGGTGAAAGTGTCGTCCAACCGCGGCACGGTCAAAGGCAAGGCCGTTGTGACCAAGCGGCTCAAGCCGCTCATGATCAACGGAAAGCTCGTGCATTCGGTTGGGCTGCCGCTGAACTTCGGCTTTATCGGCGAAACCAAGAAGGCAGCGCCGATAAATTCGCTGACGCCGCCGGTTGGCGATGCCAATGCGCAAACACCGGAGTTCAAGGCGTTCCTGGTTGATATCGAGCCCATTCGCGGGCCGGTGGCATAAGGGAGGCCGAAGACCATGTATCCTCCAATCGCAAACCCCACCACCGAGCCGGTTTCTCCGAAGTTCGGGGAAAACGACGTGATCCGCCGGTCGGCGTCCACAGTGACGCCGCCCGCTCAGCGCCAGACCGAGATAGCCAAGCTGATCGATGTTTCGAAATGCATCGGCTGCAAGGCTTGCCAGGTGGCGTGTCTCGAATGGAATGAGCTCGAGGAAGAGGTCGGTGTGAACACGGGGGTCTACGACAACCCCCACGATCTCACGCCGAACACCTGGACGCTGATGCGTTACACCGAGTGGGAGAACCCGGACACCGGCAATCTCGAGTGGCTGATCCGCAAGGACGGCTGCATGCATTGCGAGGACCCGGGTTGTCTCAAGGCGTGCCCGTCGCCTGGCGCCATTGTGCAGTACTCGAATGGAATCGTTGATTTCATCAAAGAGAACTGCATCGGCTGCGGCTATTGCGTGAAGGGCTGCCCGTTCAACATCCCGCGCATCTCGAAGGTCGACAACAAAGCGTACAAGTGCACGCTTTGCTCCGACCGTGTTGCAGTTGGGCAGGGCCCTGCCTGCCAAAAGGCCTGTCCGACCCAGGCCATTGTTTTCGGCCCGAAGGATGAGATGAAAAAATGGGCTGATGAGCGGATTAAGGACCTGAAATCGCGCGGGTTCGAAAATGCAGGCCTTTACGATCCGCCTGGCGTTGGCGGCACGCACGTGATGTACGTCCTGCAGCATGTGGATAAACCGGAGCTCTACGCGGGACTGCCGAGCAATCCCAGGATCAGCCCCGTGGTCGAGGCATGGAAGGGCTTGGGCAAGTATGCCGGCATGGCCATCCTTGGCCTGACGGCGGCCGCAGGATTCATTCATTACGTCCTGCAGGGCCCGAACCGCGTGACCGAAGAAGACGAAGAGAACGCCGACAGACTTACTAGAGGAAACTCGTAATGAGTCAGAGCAACACTTCGGCGCGCGTTCGCGTGCGCCGATATTCCGGAAGCGCCCGCGTCAATCATTGGATCGTAGCGATCAGCTTCGTCCTGCTGATGTTAAGTGGGCTTTCGCTTTTTCACCCCACGTTTTATCCGCTGAGCGCGCTGTTCGGCGGATTGCAGGTGGCCCGTGAGATCCATCCCTGGCTCGGCTTGTTGCTGGTGATCGGATTTCTCGGTTTGTTCATCCGCTTCTTTCCACAGAATCTGCCTGAAAGGACCGACTGGGTTTGGCTTGCCCGATTGCGGCATGTCCTGACGGCCAACGACCAATATCTGCCGGAAATCGGCAAGTACAATGCTGGGCAGAAATTCGTTTTCTGGTCCCAGTTCGTCCTGATCGCCACCCTTCTCGTCACCGGCATTGGTCTTTGGGATCAGGGCCTTGCCTATGTCGAGAGCGTGCTAGGGTTCAAGGCGACGATCGAGCAGCAACGCTGGGCTGCCTTGATCCACTCCATCGCGGCCGTTCTCGCCATCGCAATCTGGATTGTCCACGTCTATGCGGCGATCTGGGTGCGTGGCACTATCAGCGCCATGACTCGCGGCACGGTGACCGGCGGCTGGGGCTGGCGCCATCACCGCAAGTGGCTCCGCAAGGAAGTGGAAAAGGGCGGAATCGAAAAGGTCGCCTAGGTTATGCACGCAGGGGCGGTACAGCTGTAGGGGATGCTCCTGCTGAGCTTGAGATGATCATATCCTAGACTGGCTTTGCGAAGGCCCAGGCGGGAATTTTCCGGGAGGCCAAGCTGGCCATAGCTGGCCTCTCTTTTGTTTTCTCAATTTCAACTCATCGAAGCGACTTCTCGCCTCGACTCCCTGGCGCAGCCAAGGTGGCCGTTGCAGGTAACACATTAGGACGCGAGATAGAAGGGCGACAGCAAGCGCGCAGCCGTACGCGGGTATCGTGTCGCAGCTGCCAGTTCCGCGATCGTCAAGCGGACATCGCCAGTCGAGCGCCTGTTTTTCGCCATGTAGACACTAAGCACCGCCTGATCGGCTGCTGTCAGGCGACGATCCCGGGCCGCGGCCAGGCGCACCCTTTCCTTCGCGGCTGGCCAGATGCCGTCCTTGATACCCTTGAGTGCCAATGCAACGACGTCAAAGCTATCGCGACAAGGCGTTGGTGTACGCGCCACTCTCGGTCGCCCCAGGTCAGGCGCCAGTTGGATTGTTTCACGAACGAGCAGGAAACCGACTACGAACGCATTCCGCGGACAGCGCGCTCCATCGAGCAGAAGAGGCGGCCGGCAAGTAACTGAAAAAGCTGGCGCACCCAAGAGGATTTGAACCTCTGACCTCTGCCTTCGGAGGGCAGCGCTCTATCCAGCTGAGCTATGGGTGCTTGACGCTGGGACAATAACGGATCTGGCGCAATCCGGCAATCGAGGCTTGGGCCAGGTCGGGTCAGGGCCTCCCAAGCGATACCACGCGATACGACCGCGACCTCCGACGCACCGGCCGCTGCCATCATCATTGTCGCCAGCGAGACATAGGGCCCAAGGATCGATATGGCAAGCGGGTCGAACAAGTCTGCCGGGTGGCGGAGCGCGAAACACCGGGGCCGCAGAATGAAACACTGGGGCCGCGGAGTCGGGACCACCTGCTGAGAAGTCAAGCTGGTCGAACATATCCGCAGGGATGGCCAAACGCGGAACGGCTGGGGCCGCGGCTAGGCCAAAATGGCCAGCCATCATGCCTCGGGCTCGAACTCGAGCTGCAGAATGAATATGTTGTAGTGCCTCCGGAACCTAACCCAGACATACGCAGCCAAACTGCCGCCTGCGACGACGGTCCCGCGCCAGGCTGCTGACCCGGCAGATGGGACCGCGTATAGTGCCGGCCATGACGCTAGAGACCGCTCCACAGTCCGTCGAACGGGTCGCCGAGTGCACCGTTCCCGAGGGGGAGCCGGTGCCCATCGTCAAGGGTAGCCACGTCTACCTGATCGACGGGTCCGGCTACATTTTCCGTGCGTTCCACGCATTGCCGCCGCTGACGCGCCCGTCCGACGGCCTGCCCGTCGGCGCCGTCTACGGCTTCTGCAACATGCTGTGGAAGCTGCTCGGCGACAGCAAGCTTTCGGACCGGCCGACCCATATCGCCGTCATATTCGACACGGCACGCGACACGTTCCGCACGGGCATCTACGAGGCCTACAAGACGAACCGGCCGCCCCCGCCCGAGGAGCTTGTCCCGCAATTCGGGCTGATCCGCCGCGCGGTCAAAGCCTTCAACGTCGCCTGCATCGAGCAGGACGGCTACGAGGCCGATGACCTGATCGCCACGTACGCCTGTGACGCCCTTAGGAAGGGTGGCGATGTCACCATCGTATCCTCGGACAAGGACCTGATGCAGCTCATCCAGCCCGGCATCACGATGCTGGACACGATGAAGAACAAGCGCATCGGCCGCGAGGAGGTGCTGGAGCGGTTCGGCGTCGAGCCGGAGCAGGTGGTGGACGTGCAAGCCCTCTCGGGCGACGCCACTGACAATGTGCCCGGTGTACCTGGAATCGGCGTCAAAACAGCTGCCGAGCTGATCCGCGAGTTCGGCGATCTCGACACGCTGCTCGAGCGCGCACACGAGATCAAGCAACCGAAGCGGCGGGAGCGACTGATCGAGTTCGCAGAGCAGGCACGGATCTCGCGGGAGCTGGTTCGCTTGAAGTGCGATGTTCCGGTCAAGGTGCCCATCGAGCGTCTGGGGGTACAGGATCCCGACCCCAATGCCCTGCTCAGCTTCCTCCGCGAGATGGAGTTCAACACGCTGACGCGGCGCATCGCCGAGAAGCTCGGGGTCGAGCTACCGCCGATGCCGGAGAAGCCCGCGGCAACCAAGCGGCCGGCAGAAAAAGCCCAATCAGATCCACCTGCTCTGGCCAAGAAAGCGGACACTACGGCACTGCCGGCCGGGGCCGGCACGCCTGCGGCCGTAGTGGCATTCGCCGAGGAAGCCTCCGTTACGCCTGCCATCGACCGCTCGAAATACGAGACGGTGACGACGATAGAGAGGCTGCAGCAGTGGATCGCCGAAGCGCGCAACGTGGGCCGTTTCAGCATCGACACGGAATCCACGTCCCGCGACCCGATGCAGGCGGAGCTGGTTGGTTTCTCTATGGCCATTGCGCCCGGACAGGCCTGCTACGTGCCGCTGGGTCATAGACCAGCTAACGACAGCTTCGATTTCGGCGACGGGAGCGCGCCTGAGCAGATTTCACTGGACGTTGCACTGGCCGCCATGAAGCCGGTGCTCGAAGACCCGTCGATCCTCAAGATTGGCCACAACATCAAGTACGACTGGCTGCTGCTCAGCCGATACGGCATCGAGATCAAGTCGTTCGACGACACGCTATTGATGTCCTACGCCCTCGACGGCGGGCGCAACAATCACGGCCTCGATGAACTCGCAGCGCGCCACCTGAAGCACACGACGATCACGTTCGACAAGGTGATTGAACACGCACCGGGACCGAAGCGGAACGGCAAGACCTTCGCGAACGTGCCGATCGACAAGGCGACGGAGTACGCCGCCGAGGACGCGGACGTGACGCTGCGGCTCTGGATGCGCTTCAAACCACGCCTTGTGGCGGAGCGGATGACGACTGTCTACGAGACGCTGGAGCGGCCGCTGGTGCCGGTGATCGCCAGCATGGAGCGCGCGGGCATCAAGGTCGACCGCAATGTGCTCTCGCGGCTGAGCGGCAATTTCGCCCAGAGCATCGCGCGGCTCGAGGAGGAGGTCTACGAGCTCGCCGGCCACAAATTCAACCTGGGTTCACCGCGCCAGCTCGGTGAGCTGTTGTTCGAGCGGCTGAAGCTACCGGGCGGCAAGCGTACCAAGTCCGGCCAGTGGGAGACGCGCGCCAACCTGCTCGACGACCTCGTTCAGAACGAGGAGCTACCAGAGCAGGCGCGCAAACTCGTCAACACCATGCTGGAATGGCGCCAGCTGGCCAAGCTCAAGTCGACCTATACGGATGCGCTGCCGACGTATATCCATCCGGAGACGGGGCGCATCCATACCTGCTATTCGCTAGCTGCGACGACGACGGGCCGGCTCGCCTCGAGCGATCCCAACCTGCAGAACATTCCCGTCCGCACGAAGGAAGGGCGTGCCATTCGCACGGCCTTCGTCGCAGAGCCGGGCATGCTGCTTGTGTCCGCGGACTACAGCCAAATCGAGCTGCGGATATTGGCGCACATCGCCGACATTCCGGCGCTCAAGCAGGCCTTCGCGGACGGCCTCGACATTCACGCGATGACGGCCTCCGAGATGTTCGGCGTGCCGATCAAGGATATGCCTCCGGAAATCCGGCGGCGCGCGAAAGCCATTAACTTTGGAATCATCTACGGCATCTCGGCCTTCGGGCTCGCGAACCAGCTCGGCATCTCGCGCGAAGAGGCAGGCAACTACATCAAGACGTACTTCGCCCGCTTCCCCGGCATTCGCGACTACATGGAGCGCACGAAGGCCTTCGCGCATGAGAACGGATACGTGGAGACGATCTTCGGGCGCCGCGTGCACTACCCGGAGATCAACACGCGCAATCCCTCGATGCGCGGGTTCCTGGAGCGCGCGGCCATTAACGCGCCGATCCAGGGCTCCGCGGCCGACATCATCCGCCGCGCGATGATCCGCATGCCCGAGGCATTGAAGAAGGCCGGGCTTACGTCAGCACGCATGCTCCTGCAGGTTCACGACGAGCTGGTGTTCGAAGCGCGGGAGGCAGAGGTTCCGAAGCTTATCGAAACCGTAAAGCATGTAATGGAGAAAAGCCCGGAGCCGGCGGTTGCACTCTCCGTGCCGCTGAAGGTCGATGCGAAGGCTGCGGATAATTGGGAGGCTGCACACTAATCCGTGCCAATACTCTCGAATTTCGAGATTTCGGCCAACAAAAGCGCGGGGTGAAAAATCACTTGCTGCCAAACTTGCGCTCCGTTCGGGCGAGGTACGCATCCCGAATGCGCATCTGAACATGCTTAGGTTGCTCGCAGATCGCCTCCATCATAACCCGCATTTCGCGCCGTAGGCCATAAATCTGATCTAATAGGGAAAGGACGACGGGCACGGCGTCCTCGTTCACGTTCATATCTCGCCGGAGCTGGCAAAGAAGGCGAATGCGTGCAACGTCCATCTCGTCGAAAACAAGCCCGTCCTCGGCTTGCGCAGGAACGATCCAGCCTCGCCGAACCCACACCCGCAGCTGTCTGAGGCTGACCGTGCCCACCGCCTCCACAACTTCCTTTTCCGTCAGCTTCACGACGCTGCCCTCCGCAATTCTTTCCGCGGATCGTAGGAATGCTTTTCAGCCCACTGTTTCATGAAGGCCTCGAGCTCGGGATCGATCGTCTCGGGCAAAACCACCTTGATTATGACGTGTTGATCGCCGGTAGGTCCGCGCGCGGGCTTTACACCCTTGCCTCTGAGGCGCAGAACTTTGCCCGTTGTCGAGCCCTTTGGAACGGTCAGCGAAACACGGCCCGAGATCGTCGGCACCTCGACTTTCGCTCCGAGCACGGCTTCATAAAGGGTTAGGGGCAAATCGATCTCGATGTCGTTGCCCTTGCGGCGGAACACCGGGTGCGGGCGAACAGAGATTTCGATCAACGCATCGCCGGGCGGCCCGCCGTCCAAGCCAGGCGAGCCCTTACCCTGGAGCCGCAAAATGGTGCCATCCTGGACGCCAGCTGGAATGGTGACGTCGAGAGTCGTGCCGTCTGGAAGCGTCAGACGACGCTGGGCGCCGTTGACCGCATCCAGAAAGTCGATTTCCAGGTGGTAGCGGCGATCCTGTCCGCGGATTCGGATCCCTGCCCTTCCACCCGCCGCGCTACGCCGCCCGAACAGCTCCGAGAAAAGGTCCGAAATGTCCTCGAAGTCGCCGAAGCCGGCCGTAGACGTGTACCGGCCGGCTCGATCCGCATCTGCGTACTGGCGGTAGAAGCGGTACTGTGGGCGTTCCGCCCCGGTCGCATCGATCTCGCCGCGATCATACCGCGCCCGCTTCTCGGGGTCGCCGAGGATCGCATAGGCTGCCGATAGCTCCTGGAATTGCCGCTCTGCGTCCTTGTCGCCGGGATGCAGATCAGGATGCAGCTCCTTGGCGCGCTTGCGATACGCTTTCCTGATCTCCTCTTGCGTAGCATCGCGCGAGACGCCGAGGACCTGATAAAGATCCTCATTCACCGGCAGCCCCCATCAGTGTCGCGCCGGAGCCGGAATGTGCCTCGAGCGCCTGACCGTCGGGCCGGGCCTTGATCAGGTCGCGAGCGAGCGCCTTCAAGTCTGTCTCGGTCAGGGTTTCCCTGGCGAGCAACTCACGAGCACCGCGCTCAAGAATCTCGCGGTTCCTTTCGAGAATCGTCATGGTCCGGTCGAAGACCCTGTCGATAACCCGCTTCACCGCAGCATCGATCTTCTCTGCCGTTGCCTCGCTGTACTGCCGCTCGACGTTGGAGTAGCTGACCTCGCCCAGGAAGCCGGGCCGACGATCGTCATAGCTGACGAAGCCAAGCTCCTCGTCCATGCCGTATCGCACCACCATGGAGCGAGCGATATCCGTGGCCTTGGCAAGGTCATCCGCTGCGCCTGTCGAGAGATGGCCAAAGACAAGCCACTCTGCGGCCCGTCCACCCAGGAGGACAGCGATCTTGTCCTCCAGCTCTTCACGCGTCATGAGGTAGCGATCCTCGGTCGGGCGCTGAATGGTATAGCCGAGCGCACCGACCCCGCGCGGGATGATCGAGACCTTGTGCACCTCGTCCACGCCGGGGAGGGCCATTGAGACGAGCGCATGGCCCATCTCGTGATAGGCGACGATCTCCCGCTCTTTTGGGTTCATCAGCCGGTTGGTCTTCTCGAGCCCGGCAACGATGCGCTCGATGGCGCGTGTGAAATCATCCATGCTGACCGCCTCAGCTTTGCGGCGTGTGGCTATCAGCGCCGCCTCGTTGACCAACGTGGCAAGGTCGGCGCCACTGAAGCCTGTGGTGAGCGCCGCAATCTTTTCGGGGTCGACATCAGGCGCTGTCCGAATCTTTTTCAGGTGAACGTTCAGGATGGCAATCCGGCCCGTCTTGTCGGGGCGATCAACGAGGATCTGGCGATCGAAGCGGCCGGCGCGCAGTAGAGCGGGATCAAGAATCTCCGGCCGGTTTGTCGCCGCAAGTAGCACAAGCCCCGTGGTGGGATCGAAACCATCGAGCTCGGTCAGGAGCTGGTTCAGCGTCTGTTCGCGCTCATCATTGCCACTGACCGGGCCAACGGCTCCACGGGCGCGGCCCAATGCGTCTAGCTCATCGATGAAGATGATCGCTGGCGCTTTCGCGCGAGCCTGCTCGAAGAGGTCACGGACGCGCGCCGCGCCCACGCCGACGAACATCTCGACGAACTCCGAGCCCGAAATCGAGAAGAAGGGAACTCCCGCCTCGCCGGCCACCGCCCGCGCGAGCAGTGTCTTGCCGGTGCCCGGCGGGCCCACCAGGAGAATGCCTTTCGGGACGCGGGCGCCGAGCCGGCCATACTCCTTGGGATTCTTAAGGAACTCTACGACCTCCTGCAGCTCCTGCTTGGCCTCGTCGACCCCGGCCACGTCGTTGAAGGTCACCTTGGTGTCGGTTTCGACATAGATCTTGGCCTTGCTCTTGCCGATCGACATGAGGCCGCCGCCGAAGCCGTGCTTCTCGATGAGCCGGCGGACGACGAACATCCACAGCGCAAAGAAGACGAGAACCGGCACGATCCAGGAGAGGAGCGTGCTCAGCCATGTGTTTTCGATGGCACCTGTGAACTCGATGCCCTTGCCGCGAAGGCGATCAGCCAACCTGGGGTCCACGGGCGTGGTGACGAACTGCGTCTTCCCGTTCTGAGGCTGGGTGAAGTTCCCTCGGATGTAGTCCTCACCGACCACCACGTCCCGAACGAGCCCCTGATCGAGATATTGCTCGAAACGGCTGTAGGGGATCGGCTCGATGGTCTGCATCTGCACCCAAAGGTCTCGCAGCAGAACCACGCCGATGAGCGCCAAAACGACGTAAATAAGATTAATTTGGGTCTTTCGCTCCATGGCGCTCCATCCGCAGCTTCATCACATACGAAACGGACTCGAAGCCTGATTTAAGAGGCGGACGACGCCGTTCAACATCCAGCGAAACGAGTGACTCGCACTTGACCGATCGCAAAGCGAAACCAGATCGGCAGCTGATGCATTGTCGCGGGAATCTACCGAGATGAGCAGGCCCAGGAAGCTGCTGTGAAGTCAGCCTTACGATGATCAGCAGCTATGATTACCGGCCTTGAACCGGAGGATGGTTACGATGATCAGATTGCTAGGTGTCGCGCTTTTCATCGTCGCAACGGCCCTAAGCGGTCCCAGCACTGCCCAGGTGGGCGCATCCGTGGACGAACGCGGCGTTCTGACGATCGCACCGCTGCTTGAAAGGGTGACTCCAGCGGTGGTCAACATATCTGTCGTTTCCGAGCGTCCTATAGAAACCAATCCTCTTTTCCAAGACCCGTTTTTCCGGCGTTTCTTCGATCTTCCAGAGCCGCCTCGTAGCAGGCCACAATTGAGCGCCGGATCAGGCGTTATCGTAGATGCCGAAAATGGGTATGTGCTTACCAACCATCACGTTATCAGGGATGGAAAAGAGATCATCGTTACGCTGAAGGATGGCCGGAAGCTTGATGCGGAGCTGGTCGGCAGCGATGCGGCCACCGACATCGCGCTGTTGAAAATAAAAGCAGATAACCTTACCGCAATGCCGCTCGGAGATTCCGACCAACTGAAGGTCGGGGATTTCGTCGTTGCCGTCGGCAATCCATTCGGCCTCGGGCAGACGGTGACATCAGGTATTATCAGCGCGCTTGGCCGAGGCGGCCTTAATATCGAAGGCTACGAAGATTTCATTCAAACCGATGCGCCTATCAATCCCGGCAATTCGGGCGGTGCACTGCTGACTTTGGATGGAAAGCTCATCGGCATTAACACCGCCATCCTGACCCCCGTCGGAGGCAATATCGGAATTGGGTTCGCGGTGCCGATCAACATGGCGCGCGCCGTCATGGAGCAACTGATTGAGCATGGTGAGGTCCGGCGCGGCCGCCTGGGCATCATGATCCAAGATCTCACGCCCGATCTGGCCCAGGCTCTCGGATTGCCCCGGAGTGCTGGCGCGCTGGTCGCGCGTGTCGAGGAAGGCACGCCGGCCGAACGCGCAGGCATCAGGTCAGGCGACGTCGTCATTGCCGTCAACGGGCGCCCGGTTTCCAGCTCGCGCGATCTCCGCAATGCCATCGGCTTGATGCGCACAGGCACAAAAGTGGAGCTCACCATCCTGCGCGATGGCAAAGAAGAAACTGTCACAGCTGTCCTGGATGAGAGCCAGGAATCGCCGGATCGGGTGAGAGCCAGTCGTGTGCCGGCAGGCGCCGAGCTCGAGGAGCTACGGCCCGGCATGAGCGGCTATGGCCGGGTGGAAGGCGTGGCGGTGCGGCGCGTCGCTCCGGGCAGCCCAGCCGCACGAATCGGGCTCCGGTCGGGGGACGTCATCCTGGCCGTCAACCGAGAAGCAGTGAAATCCGTCGCGGAGCTTCAGCGCGCGATCGAGAAGGCGGGGCCGGTTGTTGCCCTGAGAGTGTACCGCGATGGCGCGGAGCTGTACTTGGTGGCGCGGTAGCTCTGCCCTGCTAACAAACTACTGGCTCTGATACGCTGACCTACGGCAACACCCCGATCAGCCACCACCAAAGGCCGTTCAGTGGGATGATGAGCACCCACGTCAGCAGGGCTAGCGTAACCATGAATGGGATCGCGGCCCGCTGACTGACCCGCCCCATCGCGAGGCCAACCACGATCGGCGACGCGATGTACGGGAAGAACATTGCAGACATTCCAGGCGCCAGGGCCATCACGGCCGTTTCGAGCGGCAAGCCGGTGGCGGCGCTGACCTCGGCTGCGGTAGCTGCGGCAATCGGAATGCCGCCGCCGAACGTTGCGAGTGTGGCGATTACCGACGAAAGATAGGCCATCGCGAAATAGCCATAGAACGGCGACCGCCCTTCGACCCCGGCGAGCTCCGCCAGCGCGTTGGAGACCAGCTCGCCAGCTCCCGACTCGGTCATCACCGCGGCGAGGCTCAAGACTGTGCCCACCCAAACGATGATGAGCAGGCGCTGTGGGTTCAGGAGCTCCCGCAGAGGGAGCACGCCGATGCCAGGCACGACACAAAGCGCACCGGCTGCCAGCGCCACCCACCCGGGCTTGATTCCGTGCCAGAAGTCGGTCGCCCAGAGGAGGATCGCAGCCCCAAGGATAACGCCGACGCGTTTCGCCTCAGGACCAAGCCGGTCATCTCGCACTTCACCATTGGGCCGCGGAGCAGGGGCCGGATACATCCACACGAGAAGCCGCCAGACGAGCAATCCCTTGGCGAGGCCCAGGACCGGCGCGCACAAAAGCAGGTAATGCATGTAGCTGACGTCGAGGCCGTACAGCGTTTCGCCGGCACCGATGATCATCATGTTGAGGAGGTTGCCGGGGAGCACGCCCTGGCCCACGGCAAAATTCCCCACGACCGCGATCAGCACGAGGCCGACATGGCCGTTGGAGCCCAGTCGATAGCCGGCGTCATCGGCCAGCGCGAGAACGACGGGAATTGTAATTGCCAGCCGGCCGATATTGGAGGGCACGAGAAATGTCAGCAACGTCGAGCCGGCAATGACACCGAGCACCAGGGCAGAAAATGAGCTGCGAAATCTTCCGAGAAATCTTCGGGCAATGAACCGGCCGAAGCCGGTACGCTCAGCGGCGGCCCCGATCATCAGGCCACCGAACACCAACCACAGCGAGCTCGAAAGGAAGCCTGAAATCGCGCTCGCGGGAGCTGCCGCCCCCGTCACGATGACCAAACCGATGAAAATTGCAGCTGCTAGAGGTGGTGGAATCGCAAGGGTCGCCCACAGAACGACCGTCATGGAAATCAGGCCGAGCGCCACCATCGCCTTTTGAGCAACGCCTTGCGGCGCAGGCGTTAGAGCGATTCCTGCGGCGAGCATGACCGCCAACAAGACGACCGCCGCCCGCCAGAGTGCAAGCTCGTATCCAAAGAGAACAAGCCGAGGGCGCTGTTTCGGTGTTGGTTTTTCCCGCTCGCCCGTCCTCATCTCGCGTGTGCCCCAGCTCCAAACACCGCGGTGAGGCAATCAGGGTCACGCATTTCGCGTCAAGGCCAGGAATGCCTAGCTGCTATGCGATCGATGCTTGGCTTGACGATACCGCTCGAGATCCTCGGGCGTATCGATGTCCAGGGCGGCGCCTTGGTCCTGCCAGGGCAGGTATTCGATTTCCTTATTGAGATCCGCCAGTAGCGTTCTCCCGCCCGCTGGCCCTTTGAGACGAGCCAAATCAGGGAAATAGCGGCGCGGCCACAGTACGGGATTACCTGGTCGTTCTCCGGACAGCATCGGGCGAATGATGCGGCTTGAGCCGGTGGCCTCGAACGCAGCGATCATTGCATCAATGAGATCCGTCGAGATTCCGGGCATATCTCCCGGGCAAATCAGGACACCAGTGCACTCGTCTCCCAACGCGCCGATACCGACTGCTACCGAGCCCCCCATGCCGGACAGGTGATCCGGATTGTGCACGAAACGCGCTGGCAGGCCGGCGAGTGCAGCCTCGATGGCTTCCGGCTCCGGGCCAGTCACGACGACCAGCTCCGAAGCCCGGCTAGACACGAAGGCGGCGGCGGACCAAAAAATCAGCGGTCGGCCGTCTACATCTGCCAACAGCTTATTGCCCCTGCCAAACCGCCGCGATGAGCCAGCCGCCAACAGCAGGGCTGCTACGCGGCTCTTGTCAGGCGCTGGCTGCATACTGAGCTTCGGCGCGTTGGTTCTTGCGCTCGGCTTTCGGTCCCCGCACCGCAAGGATCACCTCGGCCATGATCGCCATGGCAATCTCCGCTGGAGTTTGCGCGCCGATATCGAGCCCGATCGGGTTCTTGATGCGGCCGATCTCCTCCTCGCTCAGCCCGGCCTCGGTCAGACGCTGGCGGCGTTTGGCATGGTTACGGCTGCTTCCCAGCGCGCCGATGTAGAGACAGTTCGACTTGACCGCGATTTTGAGCGCCTCGTCGTCGATGTGGCTCACGTGTGCCACGACAACGACGGCCGTGTAAGGGTCGAGGCCTACCTGAGGGAGTGCATCCTGCGGCCATTCTGCCAGGAGCGTCACGCCTGGGAAACGCTCGGGCGATGCAAAGGCCGTTCGCGGGTCGATGACGATGATCTCGTACCCTGTAAGCCGCGCCAGCTCACACAGAACTTGAGCGATGTGCGTCGCACCGATGACAACGATGCGCGCGGGCGGCAGCATCGCGTGCAGGAAGACCTCGCCCTCGTCTGGTGTCTTGATCAGCTTGCTTTCACCGGATCGCAATCGGCTAGCGACTTCCGGCGGGATATTTGGCGTCGTTTTCTCAAAGATGGTGCGCTGTCCGTCGGACAAGCGGGTGCGCACGAGGATGCCTTCGCGCCGGCCGTCGGCAGCGAGCGCTTTCTTTAGGAACTCAAGACCGCCTCCCGAGCGATCCAGCCGCTCCACGAACACCCTCACCTGCCCGCCGCAAGGCAGCCCGACGCGCCATGCCGTCTCGTCGGCGACGCCAAACTCCAGCGTCCTCGGGCGGCCGTCGTTCAGAACTTCCTCCGCTTCCGTGATCACCTCGCCTTCGATGCAGCCGCCCGAAACCGAGCCTTCGAAGCTCCCATCCGCGGCTATGGCGAGCTGTCCTCCGACCGGCACGGGCGCCGAGCCCCAGGTGTCGATCACGGTCGCCAGTGCGACCCGCCCGTCTCGCTCTAGCCAATCACGCGCCGCGCGCAGCACGCCGACACGAGCCGCAGCGGAATGAACCTGTCCCGGATCCGACATTTTCTGCTCCCGCCGGTTGCAAACGGTTCTTGTAACCGAACATGCCCCTGTCGGGAGCTGAGTGGCAAGGTATCACTGAAGCGCTGCGCGACCTGGCTGCCGCTCACCGCGTGCGAGATTTGCCCAGTCACACTTAAGACAGCCCAATCGTTGAGCACGTTAAGTTTCTGACAAGTTTGGGCACTTCGGCGCCTCGACGCTGCCGCACGAATCAGATCAGCTTCAACTTATGGCTGAATCTGGACGCCGATACTTCGCCCGCAGCGTGGGAGCGCTTTCGCTGGCCGGTCTGCTCGCGCTCGGGCTTTCAACCATCTCTCCGGTCGATTTCTCGCGGGCAGCTGCTCCGGATCGTCACACTGAAAGCGTGGAAGGCCGGGCGCTCGTCATTGATGGCGACACCATCGTAATTGAGGGAACACGCGTACGCCTTGAAGGAATAGATGCGCCTGAGTCAGGCCAGCAGTGCCTTCGCCTTGATGGGCAATCCTGGAGATGCGGGATAGCTGCAGCGCAGGCTCTCGCCGAGTTGGTTTCCGATAAGCACGTCCGGTGCGAGGGCTCAGAGCGCGATCGATATGATCGGCTGATTGGCGTTTGCCGCGTGGGGTCTCTGGAAATCAATGCGGAAATGGTGCGGCGCGGCCTTGCCTGGGCATTCGTCCGTTATTCGAAACGGCTGTTGAATGAAGAGCGCGAGGCTCGCAGTAGACGCCTAGGAATTTGGCAGGCCGAGAATGAGCCCGCTTGGGATTACCGTGCCAGGCGCTGGGCTCAGTCTCAAGCGCAAGCACCGGGCGGTTGTGCAATAAAAGGCAATATTTCGCGTCAAGGGCGGATCTATCACATGCCCGGAAGCGCATACTACGACGCCGTCGAAATCAATCCATCACGCGGGGAGCGTTGGTTCTGCACGGAAAACGAAGCGATTGCGGCTGGCTGGCGGCCGGCGTGGACGAATTGAAAAAGAACGGTAATGCTGGAATTGTTTAATTAACTGATTAGAAAACCGCCGGACCGGCTTGTTTACGCATGCACCGCGAAGGTGGAGCGTAATCCTTCGCGTATCGTTTCCAGGCAATAGGGTTTCGCAACGAGGGGAATTGAGCGCAGCGCCGGTGGAACATCCACCTCGTTACCATATCCAGTCGCAAAAATCAGAGGAACACCAAGCCGCTGGAGTTCGAACGCAACTGGAAAAGACGTTGTGCTCCCTAAATTGACATCGAGAATAGCTATATCTGGCCGCTCCATTCTGATCGACTGCAGCGCATCCTCGACCGTCCCGCAAAGACGAACCGACGCGGCTCCATGCTCAAGGAGGAGCGTTTCCAGATCCAGCGCGATCAGGAGTTGGTCCTCGACAACAAGAACTGATCGATCTTTTAGCGGGTCGACCGATTGTCCTTTTGACCAATCCTCCAACGTGCGCCGGCTTGCGATATAGCGGGCCGGAATAATGATGCGTGCGCCACTATCCGACATTTCGCAACGGATCATCCCGGCACCAGACTGCTCCAGCTCAAGCCGCTGCTTCGAGCGGATAGCGCCAGTGCCTGACAATCCGCGTGCGCCGCAACTCGAGGGGAGGCTCAACTCCACCACGCATTGGCCCTGGTGATCACAGGACCAGACGACATCGAAGGCGATAGCCGCCTGCGGGTCAATTCTTGCCGTCGATGCAACGATATCGCCGAGTATGGACGACAGCACCGCGAGAGCGCGAGCATCAATCGACACGGTGGGACCGCCGAAGACGTGCAAGTCGCACTTACCCTGCCGGCCGATTTCGGAGCGGATGAACGTCTCCAGATCTACTGCGGCGGAAATCATGCGATCGATCGCCCTAGCTGGAGTGGTGCAGATCAGACCTCAACAAACCTGATCAAGCGGTCACACTTTCGCGACGAACACCTAGCACGGCAGACCGGCGAGCAAAAGTTAGCAGCTGCAACACCGGCCTACGGTCACACAAACAAACGTCCTACTAGGACCCCGGCCAGCAGCAGGTCCGGCCCCGCTGCCCGTCCCTGCTGCTCTCGCCCTCAGTTCGGTAGTACCCTACCGAACATTTGCCAAGCTTCTTTATGGAAGTTGGCGTGCGGACGATGCCGTGGAGCGCGCCCTGATGCAAGATGGCAACGGGGCCATGCTGTTTTTTTCTGGGCAAGTGGCAAGGGCCGCCTCACCGTTATGCTTAATGGTGAAAATTTTCGCGCCAATGCCGTATTTCTGCCCGAAAGCGTGTTTTGCAGCCGAAATCAATTCCCTGCCAAAAAGATTCAGGCTCCACACTCTGGTCACATTCAGTGAATTGCCAGCAGAAGGAACAAATTATCCACAGCCTTCCAACAGTTTTCGGCTATTGCGTAAGTTGCGTTTCCGTCACAGCACGGACTACAACTATAGCTTGAGTGCAACAGTTATCAACACAACCACAAATTACAAATCCTTGAGCTGGCCAACGTGACGGCCGACTCACGTCTCCGGCAGGAACGAAGCGCTGCTTAACCTGCTTGTTTATGCGGCGATTTGGACACCGCGGCAGCCCACGATGCCGGAACCGGTCCAAATCGCGGTTGGTTATCGCCGGGTGCATATCCCACGGCTCACGGAGATGGAACGGATGCGGATATTCCAGGTGCTGCGTTCGGGGGCGCTTATCGTAGCCTTCGCGATCGCTTGGGCGACCGCTGCTATCGCCCACAGCTGGTATCCGATTGAGTGCTGCAGTGGCCGTGACTGCATGCGGGTGGACCGCGTTGAACGGACTCCCGACGGCGGCATGATCATGATCGTCGGCCGCATCCGAGTTCAGGTGCCGAAAGGCTTCACGCAACGCCCTTCCCGCGACAATGACGCACACGTCTGTGTCCGAAAAAACGGCGACGGCAGCTACGTTCCGCGATGCGTGTTCATTCCAGCCGGCGTTTAGCTCAGAGCTGAGCTCGCTTCTGAGCCAGTAACCGAATGGATTCTCGTGTTGATTTCAGGAGCTCGTCCCACTCCTTGGCAGAGTAGAGGTCATGAAACGAGCAGGAACAGCCGCCATCGGCATGTTGGCGATCCTTGTAGGCGGGGCCGCATCCGGGCACGAAATCTCTGCCCAAAGTGATCCAAGCAAACCAGCGGCCTTTGACATAACTCGCGCGCAGGCGACCACCGACGGTCGGCTCGCCACCTTCATCATGGAAGTGACGGGCACTGCAGGCTCGCAGAAACCCACGCCCATGGGCCGGCTGCAGGGTGCGAAGGTCGACGCTTATGTTTGGCCGACGCAGCTCGATCCTGGCACCGTTGGATTCGAGCCGCGTTCGGGCATCCTGGCGCTCGCCGTCACGGCCCATCCCGACTTCGACGACACGCCGCTGTTCGATGAAAACAACGACGGAATTCTAGACAACGACGGCGCCAACTGGCACTCGCACTGGGTCGTCCTCGGCGAGGATACCGCCTGCGCTGGCGGCCTCAAGGTCCGCGACATATCACCGGGTCAGGACGCCCTGCCGGCTACAGCACTCATGCTGCCAATTGCGCTGGACAGTCCAGGCATGAGCCCCATTCTGGACGGCAGTCGCGTGCGTCTGACGGTCCCGGTAAAAGGCGCAGAGGGCGTCGCCTTTGACGCCGTCACAGCAGAGCTACAGGTCCACCCCAAGGAAGGTGGCACGCCGTTCCTCTGCGTTGTCGGCGTGTACAAGACCGCTTCCGGTGACCTGAGCTACCCGGGCAGAATCACGCGAGAGCAGCGCTAGCGAGTTCTGACCCGCGTCGCCAGCTATTCCGCCGCCACAGCGGCTTCCTTCACCGGCTCCACCCGAGCAGCACAGAACTTGAACTCCGGAATCTTGCCGAACGGATCCAGCTGCGGGTTCGTCAGCAGATTCGCGGCGGCCTCCGTGAAGCAGAAGGGGATGAACACCATTCCTTCGGCAACGTCGCGGTCGGCGCGCGCCTTGAGAACCACTTGGCCACGCCGCGTGGTGACTTTGATGAAGTCCCCTGGCCGGATGCCGAGGCGATCCATCTCTTTCGGATTGAGACCCGCAATTGCCTCCGGCTCAAGCGCATCCAGCTTGCTGGCCCGGCGCGTTATCGCGCCCGTGTGCCAGTGCTCGAGCAGCCGGCCCGTTGTCAGAACCAGCGGATACTCGTCGTCCGGCAGCTCGTCAGGAGGCAGAAGATCAGTCGGAACGATCCTGGCGCGCCCCGTCGCCGTCGGGAATGAGGTCGCGAAGATGATCTCGTTGCCCGGCTTGTCAGGCGCATCGCACGGATAGGTGACGGCATTTTCGCGCAACAGCCGCTCCCAGGTGATGTTCTTGAGCGACGGCATCACGCTCGCCATCTCGGCGAATACCTCGGACACGTCGCGGTAGTTCCAGTCAAGCCCGATACGCTTTGCAATCTCCTGGATGAGCTCCCAATCCTGCCGCGCCTCGCCCGGCGGATTGAGCACCGGGCGGCCGATCTGCACCTGACGGTTGGTGTTTGTGTAGGTGCCCCACTTCTCCGCATGCGCGGAGGCTGGAAGGACAACATCTGCGTGCCAGGCCGTCTCGGTGAGGAAGATGTCCTGCACCACGAGATGCTCGAGGTGCGCGAGCGCGGCGCGGGCATGGGAGACGTCCGGATCGGACATCGCCGGGTTCTCGCCCATGATGTACATGCCCTTGATCTGGCCGTCGTGGATTGCGTGCATGATCTCGACGACCGTCAGGCCGCGCTTCGGATCGAGCGGCCGGCCCCACAGCTCCTCGTACATGCTGCGGATTTTGGGATCCTCCACGGACTTGTAGTCCGGGTACACCATCGGGATGAGGCCGGCATCGGAGGCACCTTGCACATTGTTCTGACCGCGTAGCGGGTGAAGGCCCGTGCCCGGCCGGCCGATGTGGCCCGTAACGAGCGCCAGCGCGATGAGGCAGCGGGCATTGTCAGTGCCGTGGGTGTGCTGCGAGACACCCATGCCCCAGAAGATGATCGAGCGTTCGGAGCGCGCATAGAGCCGCGCCACCTCGCGGATCGTCTCTGCCGGAATCCCGCAGACAGGCTCCATGCGCTCGGGCGTGAAATCCGCGACCCGTGCCTTCAGATCTTCAAAGCCAGTGGTATGCGCCTGGACGTACTGAACGTCGACCAGCCCTTCCGTGATGATCACGTTGAGCATGGCGTTGAGCAGCGCCACGTCGCGACCTGGCTTGAATTGCAGGACGTAGCTGGCGTATCGCGCAAGCCCTTGGCTGTGGCCGCGCGGATCCATGACGATGAGCTTCGCCCCGCGCTTGGCTGCATTCTTGAGATAAGTTGCAGCGACAGGATGGTTCTCCGTTGGCCGCGCGCCGATGACGATGATGCAATCGGCATCCTTGGCCGCCGTGAACGGCGCGGTGACTGCGCCTGAGTTGAGGCCCTCCATCAGCGCGGCCACCGATGAGGCGTGGCACAGGCGCGTGCAGTGGTCGACGTTGTTGGTGCCGAAGCCCTGACGGATCAGCTTCTGGAACAGATAGGCTTCCTCGTTCGAGCCTTTCGCAGAGCCAAAGCCCGCAAGCGCTTGACCACCGTCGCGCTCGAGGATGCGCCGGAAGCCGGCGGCGGCCTTCTCCAGCGCCTCCTCCCAAGTTGCCTCGCGGAACACATCCCACGGATTCCGCGGATCGACGACGATGTCGCCGCGCTTGGGTGCGTCCTCGCGGCGGATCAATGGCTTCTTCAGTCGGTCAGGGTGATGGATGTAATCGAATCCGAAGCGGCCTTTGACACAGAGCCGATTTTCGTTTGCCGGACCGTTTCGACCGTCGACATAAAGAATTCGGTCGCCCTTCACGTACACCTTGGTCTGGCAGCCGACACCGCAGTACGGGCAAACCGTATCGACCGACCTCTCCTCGAACTCCACGCGCTTGCCCGAAGCATCGAGCAGGTTGGCTTCCATAAGAGCGCCGGTCGGGCAGGCCTGCACGCACTCGCCGCATGCGACGCAGGTCGAGTCACCCATGGGCTTATCGAAATCGAACACCGGCTTGGCGTCGAAACCGCGATACGCCATGCCGATGACGTCGTTCATTTGCACCTCGCGGCAGGCGCGCACGCATAGCCCGCATTTGATGCAGGCGTCGAGGTTGACCGCAATCGCCGCGTGCGAGTTGTCCGCCGCCGGCATGTCGGAGCGCGGGTAGCGGCTCGTCGTTGCGATGCCCATCGCCGCGACCCAGTTCCAGAACTTGGAAGCCGGATCGTGGCTCTCCTCTTTCGGCGGCTGATCGGCGACGAGAAGCTCGAAGACCATCTCGCGGCTCTTGCGAGCGCGCTCGCTAGCGGTCTTCACCTTCATGCCCGGCGTTGGCTTGCGGATGCAGGAAGCGGCAAGCACGCGCTCGCCTTCGATCTCTACCATGCACGCCCGGCAGTTGCCGTCAGCGCGGTAGCCCGGCGCCGGGTGCCAGCACAGGTGCGGGATGGTCGTGCCGTACCGCTGCGCGACTTGCCAGATGGTCTCGTCCTCATTGGCCTCGACGAGCCTGCCGTCGAGCTCGAACGTGATCTTCTCGGTCATATCCAACCCCTGGCCCAACCTGTGCCGCTGTTCGTGCGTTTTGCACTCGCGCCGATTTGATCTGGCGCATTCACGAGGCGCCTAATGCGATCGAGGATCTTGCCCGGGACATTCCCCAGGGAGTGATGACGATGACATTGCCATCTACCATAGCTCATGCCGTGCAGCAGACGCAGGAATGGCTGAAAGAGCTGCGCGACAATGGCGGATTGGCGAGCGAGGCCGAAGCTTACGCGGTACTTCGCGCTGTCCTTCACCAGCTGCGCGACCGCTTGACCCTCGCCGAAGCCGTCGATCTCGGCCAGCAGCTTCCGCTCATCATACGCGGAATCTACTACGAGGGCTGGCGGCCGTCGCATGCACCAGAAAAGATCCGCACCAAGCAGAAGTTCCTTGACCAGGTCACGATACGCCTGCTGCCGCACCAAATTCCGCCCGAGCCGGCGGTCCGCGACGTGTTCGCCCTGTTGGCTCACCACCTCGATCCCGGCGAGATCGCGGACGTGATCGATCAGCTTCCCGCCGAGATCAAGGAGCTGTGGCCCGAAACGGCGCGGACCTTCCGTGCGCGCGGCGGTGGCTGATATGACCGAGGAGGAGATCACTGATCTAACGCGCTCCTGGAAACGCCTGACCTCATCGACCTCAGCCCTTGAGCTCGATTTCGATGAACGCGAACTCGCCCTCGCTCGCGTTGATGACGTTGTGGTGCACGCCGGCTTTTCGAAAATAGGAGACACCCTGTTTCAGATCGGCGTATGTCTCCTCCCCTTCAGGCGAAACCAGCTTCAGCCGTCCATTGCCCGTGGGCACCACGACGTAATCCATCTCGTGCACGTGAAAGCCTGTCTCCGCCCCAGGGGCGAAGCGCCACTCGGTTACGCGCACCCGCTCATTGTCGACCTGCACCGTCGGCAGGGCGCGGGGAGCTGTCATCGAACATCCTCCGGGAAATATTTGAGCACTGATCGCAAGGGATTGGGGGCGGCCTGACCCAGGCCGCAGATGGAGGCGTCTGCCATCACCTGCGCCAGGTCTTCAAGCAGCTCCTTGTCCCAGTGCGGCTCGGACATGAGCTTCACCGCCTTCTCCGTGCCGTTCCGGCACGGGGTGCATTGGCCGCAGCTCTCGTCCCGGAAGAACTTCATGAGGTTGAGGGCCACCGCCTTCATGTCGTCCTTGTCGGACAGGATGACGACGGCGTGACTCCCCACGAAACATCCGTGTTTCTCGAGCTGACCGAAATCGAGCGGAATGTCAGCCATCGAAGCCGGCAAAATGCCCCCAGAGGCTCCGCCCGGCAGATAGCCCTTGAACGTGTGCCCGTCGGCCATCCCACCGCAAAGCTCAATAAGATCCCGAACAGTCGAGCCCGCAGGTGCAAGCACCACGCCGGGATTCTTTACACGTCCGGAAACGGAGTATGAGCGGAAGCCTTTCGCACCATTCTTGCCCTGCGACGCGAACCACTCCGCGCCTTTGGCCAGAATTTGCGGCACCCAGTAAAGCGTCTCGACATTGTTGACGAGCGTCGGCCGCCCGAATATGCCCACTTGCGCGACGTATGGCGGCCGATGCCGCGGCAGACCGCGCTTTCCTTCGATCGACTCGATCATCGCGCTTTCTTCACCGCAGATGTAGGCGCCAGCGCCGCGGCGAATATGGACTTTCGTGTGGCGTGACAGGCCCGCGGCTTCGAGCTTCGGCACCTCGCGTCGCAAAATTTCGAGCACGGCGGGATATTCATCCCGCATGTAGATGAAAACCTCGGATGCCTCGACGGCCCAGGCGCCGATCAGCATGCCCTCGAGGAACTGGTGTGGGCGGCGTTCCAGGTAATACCGGTCCTTGAACGTGCCCGGCTCGCCCTCGTCGCCGTTGACCGCCATGAACCGCGGGCCTGGCTCTGCGCGCACGAGGCTCCACTTGCGGCCCGTTGGAAATCCCGCACCGCCGAGCCCGCGCAGGCCGCCATCCGAAAGCGTCGCGATCACATCCTCAACGATGCGCTCGCCTGAAAGACAGGCTTCGAGCACCTTGTAACCGCCCTCGGCGCGATAGGCCTCGAGGTCTTGATAGGCTGGAACATTCGGATGCGTGTTTCCGGATTCCACTACAGCAAGCACACGCTCCGGCGTGGCGCGATCGACATGCCGATGCCCCACTTCGACCGCGGGCGCCATATCGCAGGAGCCCATGCACGGCGCTCGCACGACGCGCACATTCGGCAGCTGCTCCTGCTGGAGCGCCTTCAGAAGCTCCTCTGCGCCCGCGAGCATGCAGGAGAGGCTATCGCAGACGCGCACCGTGACGGCCGGCGGCCGCGGCTCTCCGTCGTTCACCACGTCGAAGTGCGCGTAGAACGTGGCCACCTCGTAAACCTCCGCCATCGGAATGCGCATCAGCTCAGCGAGGCCATGCAGATAGCCAGCCGGCAAGCAGTGCTCCGCATCCTGAATTTTATGCAGGTACTCGATGAGCAGTGCGCGCTCATATGGGCCCGGACCGATCAACTGCCGTACGGCCTCGACCTCCTCCTGGCGCAGCACGCGGCCCTTCGGGAACATCGGCGCCTTGCGCCGGCCTGAACCGGGGTGATGGGCCCGACCTCCGCCGCCGTATGATCCCGAGTTGCTCATATCGTTCATGTCAGCTCACCAATGCCTGCCGCATCGTCATGCCCACGAGATCCGGCCGCGGCGCAATGATCACGCCCGCCTCTCGCAGCGCATTGATCTTGGCCTCCGCGCTACCGGCCCGGCCAACTGCCAGCGCGCCGGCGTGGCCCATTCTTCGCTCCGGCGGTGCGTTCTTGCCCACGACAAGGGCAACGATCGGTTTTTTCGGCTTCAGCTCTTTTATAAGAGCCGCAGCCTCCTCCTCGTCGCTGCCCCCGATCTCACCAATCAGGATGATACCCTCGGTGGCGGGATCGTCGAGAAAAAGTCTCACACACTCCGCCAATCCGATGCCATGCACTGGATCGCCGCCGACGCCGATTGTGGTCGATTGGCCCAGGCCTACCGCTGTCGTCTGCGCCACGATCTCACTCGTCAACGAAGCCGACCGCGATGCGATCCCTATTGGGCCACGCCGCGCGTTGACGGTGGACATCACGCCGAGCTGCGTCTCACCCGGCACCAGAATGCCCTGAGAATTCGGCCCCACGAGGCGAGTGCGCGTTCCCGCAAGCCGTTGGCGCACGCGGATCATGTCCATCACCGGCACTCGCTCCGTCACGCAGACGATGAGCCCGATGCCCGCGTCGATGGCTTCGATCATGGCTGCCGCAGCGTTCTCCGGCGGCACGAAGACAAGGCTTGCTGTTGCGCCAGTTGCAGCGACGGCCTCGGCAACTGTGTCGAATATGGGCACATCGAGATGACGCTGCCCGCCTTTCCCCGGCGTCACACCTGCCACGAGCCGCATCCCATAGGCTACCATTCGCGCTACGTGATAGGTTGCGGCTCGACCCGTCAGGCCCTGGCAAATGACTCGTGTACTTCTCCTCGCGAGTACGGCCATCACGCTGCCTTTCGCATCGCAAGCTGCACGGCCGTGCAGGCTGCGTCCCACATGTCGGCCTTCTCAACGGCGGGAATGCCGTAGCTTCTAATGCGCCCGGCTGCGAATTCGGCATTGTTGCCAGCGAGGCGCATCACGATGGGAGCGTTGCACCCCTTCCTGCGTACCGCAATTCCGATGCCGTCGACGATGGTATCGCACCGCTGCATCCCGCCGCCATGCACATTTACGAGGACGGCACGAACCCGCGGGTTTGTAGCAATCAGCTCGAACGCATATGCGATGTCGAGGCTCGTTGCGGTCGTGCGGATATCCATGAAATTCGCCGGGCGGCCGCCCGCAACGTAAAGAAGGTCCAACGTCGCTAGAGCAAGCCCAGCGCCATTGACCACCACGCCGATATCGCCATCGAGCCGCATGTAATTGATCTGGTGGCGTTGTGCGGCGAGCTCGGTGGCGTCTGCCTCGCCGACCTCCCCGACCTCCTGCAGGGCCGCGAGATCCGGATGACGGAAGAGCGCGTTGTCGTCGACGATTACTTTCGCGTCAAGCGCAACAAAATCGCCATCGCGCGTCAGAGCCAGAGGGCTTATCTCAAGCAAGAGGGCATCGAGCGCGACAGCAGCCTCGGCGAGCTGTGCGAGCCGCGTTGCTAATAAGGATTCAAATTGCGGATCGAGGCCGAACGCGCCGGCAGCGCGCCTGTAATCGCCGCGCACGTTCCGACCGGAGAGCTCGAGCGGAATTGCTGTGCCCGTATTTGCAAGGATTGCCTCGCCGGCGTCGGACTCGTCGCGATCGCGGACAATGAGCAGCAACCCGCCGGACGTTCTGTCGACAACGACGGCGCAGTAGAAACTGCGCTCGAACGCGACCTCCTCCTCGATATAAACCCAGCGGACATTCTGGCCTGTAAGGCCCGTCTGAGAGGTCACGAGCGGCCGAGCGAGAAGCTCGGATGCCAATCGTCCGGCCTCATCGGGGTTGGCCGCGTGCCGAATGCCTCCGTTGGCGGCGCGGTCACCTGCGTGGATCTGAGCCTTCACCACACATCGCCGAAAGCCGAGGCGACGCGCGACCGCGCTGGCTTCCACTCCGCTGCCGGCAATTCGGCCACGCGGCACGGGGATGCCGAACTGTGCGAGAAGTTCCTTGGCCTGGAACTCGTGCAGGTTCATCGAGCGTTCCTCCTGCAGCCCCCCGGCCTGACTTCAGCCGACCGATGATGGCCGGTTTATTGTTCCCATTCTTTCGCTCAAAACGGCGCGGATCTTACAAATGTGTGGCGGCGGATCCTCTCGCGCCGCTTCCAAGCACATGCAGGCGTATCCGAGCCCGCATTGCTGGCATACCAAATACAATATGCCAATTGCACGTTGATGTCGAGCATGCAAGAGTGTGTCTTGCATCCACTGTTGCGACGGGGGAAAACGTTGCCAAGTCCATCAAAAACAGGGCAGGTGTCTCGCGCATTCCGCTCGACAATCGCACCGTTAGCGTGCTGAGAGAGGCTGCGCTCCCCGATCGCACGCGAAGCATCAAAGCCAGTGCGTTTCTTCAAGAACTGGCGTGAGGAGGATCGCGCCGACTAGGAGAGTGGGATGGAATTGCTAGTTGCAGCAGCCGCGCTCAGTGATCAACTCGCAAGCTACTTTGAGGGCCTATCAGGTCTCGACACCACGACCATCATCAACATCTTACGAATTATCGGCATCGACATTGTGCTCGCCGGTGACAATGCCGTTGTCATCGCACTTGCATGCCGATCCCTTCCGCCGAAGCAGCGGATGCTCGGAATCATTCTGGGCGCCGGAGTTGCCGTTCTCCTCCGCATCTTTTTCACCGTCATCATTCAGTACATGCTGGAGGTGCAATGGTTGAAGCTGGTCGGCGGCATCCTCCTTTTCTGGATCGCTATCAAGTTGCTGACCTCTGAGGAAGGTCACGAGGACGGCGTGAGGAGCGGCAGCAGTCTTTTCGAGGCCGTACGAATTGTTGCCATAGCTGATCTCGTCATGAGCCTCGATAACATGCTGGCAATTGCAGCCGCAGCGGGAGGCAATACATACCTGATCATCTTCGGTTTGGCGCTCAGCATTCCTCTGGTAGTTGCCGGATCGACGCTGATCATGACGCTGTTGACCCGCTTTCCCATTCTCGTCTGGGCCGGCGCAGCACTGCTCGGCTGGATCGCAGGAGAATTGATCGCGACCGAGCCAGTTCTCAGCCCCGTCATCAATCAAATCGCACAATCGCTGCAGGCTACGCCAAAGCTCGTTACCCGCGGCTTCGAAGTGATTGGCGCGCTTGCCGTACTGGCGACCGGCTGGTTGATTGTCCGCCGGTCGGGCCGCAGCGTTGGGCACGCTTAGTCTGATGCACGGCGGGAACGCTTTGGCATTGCGGAGCGTCCCGCCGCGTCGCCCCCAGGTCACTGCATAGGGCCAGTTTGCCGATCCTGAGCAGGTGCAGCCAATTGCCGGATCGGCCACTGACTGACTTGCCGTCAAATTCCCCCTCAAGGGTCATGCGCTAGCCGCGCGACCACCCGCTAACCTAGCTGGTTGTGGCGCCGTGTCCGATCGCGGAAGTCAGTCTTTTGGATCGAGAAAGGATGCGATTTCCGATTCTAGTCTTCCGACCCCGCTACACGGCGAGCGCTGAAGCAGGGCCAATTCCGAACGAGCCGATGAGTGCAGCGCTACTGCAAAACAAATGAGCTACTACAAGCATATGACAATGCCCTGAGTTCGACGAGAGGCGCAGCAAGTGTCGTCCAAGGCTGCGCTCATAAACCTCGCGAACTCAGGGCTAAATCAGCGCGTCAGTATCCAATGAGGGCTTCGACCGGGCCCTTCGGCAGTGGCACCAGGAACCAGACCTCGAAAAGAAAGAACAGGGCTACCGGGATGAAAGTCCCAACGATAAGCGCTCTGCCAATGGACTCGCGTCCCAGTATGAGCATAAACCCGATGATGAAGATTGCGGAGGCAACGTAGATTCCCAAAAACTGAACCACCGCCACGAAACCGAAGGAGGGGATGAGGACCGCAAGCACCCTCATGAAGGCCGGCTTCGAGACGAAAGAGTCACTGCCGTCACCCCCACGAGAGAACAAGGCTCGCAGCAAGTTCACCAGACTGGCAAATGCCAGGATGATCGCGATGTAGAACGGGAAATAGCCTGAAGCTGGCCCCTCGTTCTCCCGCCACTCGTAGCCAAGCCGCGTGCTGTCATAAATGACGATTGCGCAAACGAGCAGCAGCAGCAGGGCGACGACGATGTCCATCGTCCTATTCGATACGAGGCTTGGTTCATCGTGAGAAGAGCTGTCATCGCTATGCATTTCGCATCCCTTAAGCGCGCTTCAAAGTCTGTTCTGGGGGCCCCTTCTCCTCGGTGACCAAGGAGATGTGGGCCAACGGCTCGAGCAGAGGCGAAACGGGCGAGCTGCGCACCTGAAGAGCTCGAGCAGGAAAGGTAGACCGGAGCTACCCGGTCTACCCCCGACAGCCTATTTCCCTGCCGCGAGGAAGCCGGCTTCTTTCATCAGCTCGTAATGAGTCTTTTCGGCTTCCTCCAGCCACTTGACGAATTCATCGCCAGTCATGAACGTCTGATTGAAAGCGCCATTCTCCATGAAGGTCTTCCAATCGTCCGTTGCCCGCACCTTCTCGAACAGATCGACGTAAAACTTCACCTGCTCGTCAGTCACCCCGCTCGGCATGAAGATGCCGCGCAGCATCTGGTATACGACGGGGAGGCCTGACTCGGTGCAGGTCGGGATATCGCTCCATGCCATCGTGCTCGTCACCTTGTCTTCATAGGTGGAGCGATTGCTATCAAAGATGCAAAGCGGTTTCAGAGCGCCCGACTTCCAGTGTTGGGCAGCCTCGATCGGATTGTTGACCGTTGAATCGACATGCTTGCCGACGAGCTGCACGGCGACGGCACCGCCGCCTTGGAACGGAACATAAGTGAACTTCTTGCCGTTCGTTTCCCGCTCAATCGCAACCGTGATGATCTGATCTTCCTGCTTGGACCCGGTGCCGCCCATCTTGAATTGCCTGTCCGGAGCGGCAGCGACGGCGTCGATATACTCTTTCGCCGTATTATACGGAGCATCAGCCGGGACCCAGAGAATGAACTGGTCGAGCGCCAGCATCGCAACTGGAGTGAGATCCTTCCAGTTGAATGGAGTGCCCGTGCTCAGCGGCGTCGTGAACAGGTTCGACAGAGTGATGATGATCTTGTGTGGATCGCCTTTGCTGTTCTTGACCTCTAAAAAGCCTTCCGCGCCCGCGCCGCCAGACTTGTTGATGACGACCATGGGCTGCTTCATTAGATTATGTTTAGAGACGACGCCCTGGATGAAGCGCGCCATTTGATCGGCGCCGCCGCCGGTGCCAGCCGGAATGACGAAAGTCACCGGCTTTGTGGGCTCCCAAGCTGCTGCGGGCGGAGCTGCGACGGCAGCTATGGCCAAGCTTCCTACAAAGCTTGCGAGTACCTTTCCGAACGCACGCATTTTGTTCTCCAGCTCCTTGTTCGCTTCCGAGATCATTCTTCTATTTGGAACCTCGCGAGAAGGTTCGTAGGTACGGCCGGCCCGCCGGCCGTATTCCTCAGGCGTGCTGCGGCTTTGGCTTGCTATATGCGATGAGCCACCGCACAGCCGGCCAAAACAGTAGCACGAGCCCCAACGACATGATGCCACCGACAAGCCAATTCGAGAAGAAAATGCTCAGATCTCCCTGACTGAGCAACATGGACTGCCGGAATGAACCCTCTGCCATGTCGCCGAGCACCAGCGCCAGCACAAGCGGGGGAAGAGGGTAGCCGAGTTTGACGAAAACGTAGCCGACCACGCCAAAGACTACCATCATCCATACGTCGAAAATCGAGTTGTTGACGGTATAGGCGCCGACCGCGCAGACCACCAGAATGATGGGCGCAATGATGGAGAACGGGATCCGGAGGATCGCCGCGAACAATGGCACGCATGTCAGGATGATGATCAGTCCGACGACGTTTCCGAGGTACATCGACGCGATCAGGCCCCAGACGAAATCCGGCTGTTCCACGAACAGCATCGGTCCGGGCTGCAAGCCCCAGATCAGCAGGCCACCGAGAAGCACGGCAGCAGTCGGCGAGCCCGGGATGCCAAGCGTCAGCATGGGAAGGAGCGCGCTCGTTCCAGCGGCATGAGCCGCCGTTTCGGGAGCCACAACGCCCTCTATCTCACCCTTGCCAAAATTCTTGCCGTTCTTCGAGAATTGTTTCGCCAGGCCGTAGCTCATGAACGAAGCTGGCGTCGCGCCACCCGGCGTGATGCCCATCCAGCACCCGATGATGCAGCTCCGCAAGAAAGTGAACCAGAATTTCGGAAGCTGCTTCCAGGTTTGCAGGACAGCATTCAATCGAATTTTCGCTTGAGCGCCCGAGAAGTTGAGGCCCTCCTCCATAGAGGAAAGGATCTCTCCGATTCCGAAAAGGCCAATCACCGCCACCAGGAACACGAACCCGTTGAGCAGATATTCGAAGCCGAACGTCATGCGCAACTGACCGGTGACGTTGTCGAGCCCGACGGAAGCCAGCGCAAAACCTAGGGTCATCGAAGCCAGCGTCTTGAACGGAGAACCTCGTCCCATTCCTATGAAGCTGGCGAAAGTCAAGAATTGCACCGCGAAGAATTCGGGTGGGCCGAACTGAAGCGCGAAGCGGGCAACCAGCGGCGCAAGAAATGTGATGACAATCACGGCCACGATTGCGCCGACGAACGACGACGTGAAGGCTGCCGTCAAGGCCTCGTCCGCTTTGCCCTTCTGCGCCATCGGGTGGCCGTCGAATGTGGTCGCCACGGACCACGGCTCACCCGGAATATTGAATAGAATGGATGTGATCGCGCCCCCGAACAGTGCCCCCCAGTAAATGCAGCTCAGCATAATGATCGCCGATGTCGGCGGAAGTGTGAACGTGAGGGGAAGGAGGATCGCTACGCCATTTGCGCCACCAAGGCCGGGCAAAACGCCAATGATGACACCGAGAAGGATGCCGATGAGCATCAGGAGCAGGTTGAACGGCGTCAGAACGACGGCGAACCCCTGCAAGAGCGAGGCGATTTCTTCCAAGGGACGATTTCCTCTCTAACGTTTCCGACCAGGGTTCTTAAAGCCCTGCTTGCCCCACCCGAAAACAGATTTCGAAATGAAGCTGGTATACCATATACCGGCCATGGATAGGCGGCAATGCTGGATTTTGAGATCAGGCTTGCGCTTGTCTCATAACAGCCGCGCGCCAAACAAACGTTAGCCTGCCTGCCTGCTGGCTCACCGGACCAACTGGTATTCCACAGGTGCATAGTGCCTTGCCGCCAGCGGGCTCTCTGGTGTATGGTATACCAGATGATTGATCTCAGGTGTAGTGTGCCTCATGGAGGCCGTTCCACCCAACTCAAGCATTCGGATGGCCAATATACAATTAAAAATTACGCCGCTTGGAGAGGCGCAGAGCCTGAAGACCAGGGCTTATGAGGCGCTCAAGGCGGCAATTCTCAATATGAATATTTATGACGCCAATGCCGAGCTGCGTCTCGATGAACGCCAGCTTTCCGCCCAGTTCGGCGTAAGCCGCACACCGTTGAGAGAAGCACTGGCGCAGCTTGATCAGGAGGGTTTAGTCCGCATCGTCGCCAGACGCGGGATTTATATCGTTCGTAAGACCAAGGCCGAGATCCTCGAGATGATCACGGTCTGGGCGGCTCTCGAAAGCATGGCTGCGAGGTTGGCCACCAAGGAAGCCACCGATGCGGAAATCGCAAGCCTGCACGACCTGATCGACGCATTCTCCACCGATGAGGTCGCCCGGAAAATGGGTGAATACTCTGACGCCAACATCCGCTTCCACCAGGCCATCATCGGGCTCAGCAAATGCAAGCTGATCCAGGAGATGACCGATAAGCTGTTCTTTCATGTTCGCGCCATCCGGCAGCGAACCATTTTCGAGCAGGATCGGGCCCGGCGGTCGGTGGTCGATCACAAGGAGATCGTGGCGGCGCTTGAAGCGCGCGACACGGAGCGGGCAGAGCGGCTCGTCCGTGAGCACACGCTCAGGCTCCGTGATCACGTGGAACGGTACGTGGACATTGACTAGCGGCGCGTTTTGGCAAGAGGAGCGACATGTCCGTAGCTGCGCAGAACGTCGAGGCCCAAGAGCAGGAGCTCACGGATGGTTTCCATCTCGTGATCGATGCGCTGAAGCTGAACGGCATCAACACCATTTACTGTGTGCCCGGCATTCCGATCACCGACCTGGCTCGTTTGGCGCAGGCGTCGGGCATGCGCGTGATTTCATTTCGGCATGAGCAAAATGCCGGAAATGCCGCGGCAATCGCCGGTTTTCTCACGAAGAAGCCCGGCGTGTGCCTCACAGTGTCTGCGCCCGGCTTCCTCAACGGACTGACGGCGCTGGCGAACGCGACCACCAACTGCTTCCCGATGATCCTGATCTCGGGGTCGTCCGAACGGGAGATCGTCGACCTGCAGCAGGGCGATTACGAGGAGATGGACCAGCTCGCCATCGCCAAGCCGCTCTGCAAGGCCGCATATCGTATTCTGCGGGCGGAGGACATCGGCATAGGGGTGGCGCGCGCCATCCGTTCAGCCTTATCCGGTCGCCCGGGCGGCGTTTATCTCGATCTGCCGGCCAAGCTGCTGACCCAGGTCATGAATGCTGAGGCGGGCCGAAAGTCGCTCGTTAAAGTCATCGATCCAGCTCCGGCTCAAATTCCAGCCAAGGAGGCAATTGACCGGGCCCTCAACCTTCTAAGAGACGCCAAGCGTCCCCTCATCATTCTCGGCAAAGGCGCGGCCTACGCGCAGGCGGACGACGCAATTCGCAATCTCGTCGAGAAGAGCGGCATTCCCTTCCTGCCGATGAGCATGGCGAAGGGCATCCTGCCTGACACCCACCCGCAATGCGCCGGCGCTGCGCGCTCGCTGGTGCTGAAAGAGTCCGATGTCGTAATGCTCATCGGCGCGCGGCTCAACTGGCTGCTCTCGCACGGCAAGGGCAAGACCTGGGGCGACGCGCCGAAGAAATTCATTCAAATCGACATCGAGCCCAAGGAAATCGACAGCAACGTGGGGATCGCCGCGCCGATCGTGGGCGATATCGGCTCCTGCGTGTCCCGGCTAATTGAAGAAATGGGGAACAACTGGCCGGCTCCCCCAGCGGACTGGATCAAAACAGTCAACGCCAAGAAGGAAGAAAACATCGCCAAGATGGCGCCGCGGCTGATGAACAACTCGGTGCCGATGGATTTCCATGCGGCGCTCGGCGCCTTGCGGACCGTTATCAGGGAGCGGCCCGATACTATTCTCGTCAACGAAGGCGCAAATACGCTGGATTTGGCGCGGGGCGTGATCGACATCTACAAGCCTCGGAAGCGCCTCGACGTTGGCACCTGGGGCGTCATGGGCGTCGGAACAGGCTTTGCCATCGCAGCCGCGATCGAGACGGGCCATCCCGTGCTCGCGGTTGTCGGCGACAGCGCCTTCGGCTTCTCCGGAATGGAGGTCGAGACGATCTGCCGGTACAATCTCCCCGTCTGCATCGTCGTCTTCAACAACAACGGCATTTATCGCGGGGTTGAGGTCAATCCGTCCGGCGGTCCCGATCCGGCTATCACTGTTTTCGTAAAAGACGCCCGCTACGACAAAATGATGGAGGCCTTCGGCGGCGTTGGAGTCTACGCAACGACGCCCGATGAGCTGAAGCGTGCGGTAGATGCGGCTCTGGATTCGGGCAAGCCGACGCTCGTCAACGCAGTCATCGACCCGGCGGCAGGCAGCGAAAGCGGCCGTATTGGCAACCTCAATCCGCAAAGCGTGCTGAAAAAGAAATAGGGAGCTTGATATGAAAGCCCTGGAAGGCGTCCGTGTTCTCGATTTCACGCACGTGCAGTCCGGTCCCACCTGCACGCAGCTTCTCGCTTGGTTCGGTGCTGACGTCATCAAGGTCGAGCGGCCGGGGGTCGGTGATATCACCCGTACTCAGCTGCGGGATATTCCGGATGTGGACAGCCTCTACTTTACGATGCTGAACCACAATAAGCGGTCGATCACGCTCGATACGAAGCACCCGAAAGGCAAGGAGGTGCTGGAGCGGCTGATCAAGGCCTGCGACGTGCTGGTGGAGAACTTTGCGCCGGGAGTGCTCGACCGGATGGGTTTTTCCTGGGAGCGAATCCAGGAGCTCAATCCGCGGATGATTTATGCCTCCATCAAAGGGTTCGGTCCTGGCCCTTATGAGGATTGCAAGGTCTACGAAAACATCGCCCAGTGTACGGGTGGCGCCGCCTCCACAACCGGTTTCGATGACGGTCCTCCGCTCGTCACCGGCGCGCAAATCGGCGATAGCGGCACCGGATTGCACTTGGCCCTTGGCATTGTAACGGCTCTTTATCAACGGACGCGCACCGGCAAGGGTCAGCGCGTCACCTGCGCCATGCAGGACGGCGTGCTCAATCTCTGCCGCGTGAAGTTGCGTGATCAGCAGCGTCTCACCCGCGGTCCGCTGACTGAGTATCCGCAATACAGCGAGGGTAAGCCGTTCGGCGACACCGTTCCGCGCTCAGGCAATGCCTCCGGCGGTGGTCAGCCCGGCTGGATTTTGAAGTGCAAAGGCTGGGAGACCGATCCGAACGCGTACATCTACTTCATCGCTCAGGCGCCCGTTTGGGACAAGATTTGCGACGTGATCGGCGAGCCTGATTGGAAGACGCACCCCGATTATGCGACGCCTCAGGCACGCCTCCCGCGGCTCAAGCAGATCTTCGATCGCATTGAGCAGTGGACCATGACCAAGACGAAGTTCGAGGCCATGGAGATCCTCAACAAATACGACATCCCCTGCGGGCCCATCCTGTCGATGAAGGAGTTGGCGGAGGATCAGTCGCTGCGGGCCACGGGGACCATCGTCGAGGTGGATCATCCAACGCGCGGCAAGTATCTGACCGTCGGCAATCCCATCAAGCTTTCCGACAGCCCAGCCGAAGTGAGGCGTTCACCTCTGCTCGGCGAGCACACGGTGGAAATTCTCCGCGACGTGCTCGGCTACAGTGAAGCGGAAATCGCTGAGCTGAAGGAAGCTACGGAGCCCCAGCCAAAGCGGGCTGCTGCGGAGTAATCTCTTGGAACCCCGCCTTCCATTGACGAAGCAAGATCAGAGGGCGGGGTCCCCTCCCCAGCATCTTGAGTGATCTGGATAATCCCACCCCTAGCACTCACCACCAATGCAATGGCGCGACCCATGGCGACGTGGCAGAACTAGGGGGAAATCAGCGACCTCGAAAGGGAAAGAACGGTACGGAGTTTATGTCCAGGTTGACCGCCAAAGGCACATCGCTGAAACGGTGGCCTGAATTTCCAAAAGGCGGGAATAATGGATAAGGGGCGTCCGCATAAGCAAAGTACATAATTGGGAAGGAACCACATGCGCATCGTAGTTCACGGGCAGCAAGCTTTTGGTAAGGCGGTCCTGGAAAGGCTTCTGGAGCGCGGCGAGAATGTTGTTGCCGTGTTCTGTGCGCCGGACAAGGAAGGCAGGCCACGTGATCCGCTCGCCGCTTTTGCCGAGGAAAAAGGCCTGCCTGTCCATCAGCCCAAATCCTGGAAGACACCGGAAGCGCTCGAGTTGATGCGCTCCTACGAGCCGGACCTTTGCGTGATGGCTTACGTCACGCTGTTCGTGCCGCAGGCGGTGCTCGACGTCCCCAAGCTTGGTACAATCCAGTACCACCCTTCCCTGCTGCCCCTACACCGCGGCCCGTCCTCGATCAACTGGCCGATCGCGATGGGCGAGACGCGCACGGGCCTCACGATTTTCTGGCCCGATGAAGGGCTCGACGAGGGCCCCATCCTTCTCCAGAAAGAGGTCGAGATCGGTCCGGACGAAACACTGGGCGACGTCTATTTCAAGAAGCTTTTCCCGCTCGGTGTCGATGCCATGATGGAGGCCGTCGATCTCGTGCGGGCGGGTAAAGCACCGAAAATTCCGCAGGATCATTCGAAAGCCACGTACGAAAGCTGGTTCAAGAAAGAGCTGGCGGAGATCGATTGGTCGAAGCCCGTTTCCGAGGTCTACAACCTTATTCGCGCTACCAATCCGTCCCCCGGCGCCTGGAGCACAATTAAGGGCACCAAGCTCGATATCTTCGATTCCGCAAAGCTCGATGGCTCTGGCACGCCCGGCGAAATCGTGGCCATCACGGGCGAAGGCATTCAGGTTGCCGCGAAGGGTGGCCGCATTTTGATCAAGCGCGTTCGGCCGCCGGGCGGGCAGAAAATTCCAGCAACTGAGTATGCCGTGTCAGCCGGGCTCAAGGTTGGAGACCGGTTCGATCCGCCGTCGCCGAAATCGGCGGCCGAACCCAAGAAAGGATCGGGAGGATCTTCTGCGGCCGTGAAATCCGATATTGAAATTGCCCGCGAAGCGAAAATGAAGCCGATCCAGGAGGTCGGCGCGAAGCTGGGCATTCCACCGGAAGCACTGCTGCTTTACGGACCGACGAAGGCCAAGGTTTCCTTCGATTTCATCAACACGCTCAAGGATCGCCCGGACGGCAAGCTCATCCTGGTGACCGCCATCACCCCGACGCCGGCGGGTGAAGGCAAGACCACAACGACGGTCGGCCTTGGCGATGCCCTCAATCGCATCGGCAAGAAGGCCATGAGCTGCCTTCGCGAGCCGTCGCTCGGCCCGTGCTTCGGCATGAAGGGTGGCGCGGCCGGTGGCGGGTACGCCCAGGTCGTGCCGATGGAGGACATCAATCTCCACTTCACCGGCGATTTCCACGCGATCACGTCGGCGAACAACCTGCTCGCCGCGATGATCGACAATCACATCTACTGGGGCAACGAGCTCGGCATTGACCCGCGGCGCATCGCCTGGCGGCGCGTCATGGACATGAATGACCGTGCGCTGCGGTCCATCGTGAACTCGCTGGGTGGCGTGGCGAACGGCTTCCCGCGGCAGGACGGCTTCGACATCACCGTTGCCTCCGAGGTCATGGCCATCCTGTGCCTTGCCACGGACCATAAGGATCTGCAGCGGCGGCTCGGCAACATCGTGGTTGCCTACACGCGTGACCGGAAGCCGATCTATGCGCGCGACCTCAAGGCCGACGGCGCCATGACCGTTCTGCTCAAGGACGCGCTGATGCCGAACCTTGTGCAGACGCTGGAGAACAATCCGGTGTTCGTGCACGGCGGTCCGTTCGCGAACATCGCGCACGGTTGCAACTCGGTGCTGGCAACGCGGACGGCGCTGAAGCTCGCCGATTACGTGGTGACCGAGGCCGGCTTCGGCGCGGATCTCGGCGCCGAGAAGTTCTTCGACATCAAGTGCCGGAAGACCGGTCTCAAGCCCTCAGCGGCGGTGATCGTTGCAACGGTGCGCGCGCTCAAGATGCACGGCGGCGTTGCTAAGGACGATCTGAAGACCGAAAACGTCGAAGCCGTCCGTAAGGGTGGAGAGAACCTGAAGCGGCACATCGAGAACGTGCGTAAATTCGGCGTTCCACCCGTGGTCGCCATCAACCGCTTCATCTCGGATACGGACGCGGAATTGAAGGCTGTCATGGAGATCGCCGAAAGCGCCGGAACCCGGGCGTTCGCGTGCACGCACTGGGCGGATGGCGGCAAGGGCGCCGAGGACCTGGCAAGGCACGTCGTCGAGATCTGCGAGAGCGGCAAGGCCGAATTCAAGTTCCTTTACCCGGACGACATGCCGCTCTGGGACAAGATCAAGACGGTCGCGACCAGCCTATATGGCGCGGCGGACATCAGCGCGGATGCGAGCGTCCGCAACCAGCTCAAGGAGTTCGAGGACAACGGCTACGGGCACCTGCCCATCTGCATGGCGAAGACGCAGTACTCGTTCTCGACGAACCCGAACCTGCGTGGCGCCCCGACAGGGCACGTGGTCAACGTTCGCGAGGTGATCCTCTCGGCTGGCGCGGAGTTCGTCGTTGCGGTTTGCGGCGACATCATGCGGATGCCGGGCCTGCCGCGCGTGCCTGCGGCGGAGCAGATCCGCCTCAACGAGCAAGGGCAGATCGAAGGTCTGTTCTAAGCGGAGTCACCCCGTACGCGGTGCTGCACAAGACGCGCTGCGTATGGGTCTTTCACCGATAAGTGGGATGCTCTCGTGAAGAGTGGCTTCCCGGCCATATGGCTGGGAAGCCGGTCACGGCTCTGATGATTGCGCCTTAAGGTGTAAGGCGCGCCCTCAGCGGCAGAAGATGGCATGGAAAGCGCTGTCTTAAGCCTGCGGTGATAATCCTGCCGCGAACCGACGCCAATTCTTTCGATAAAATTCGGCTCCCCTCTGCATCCGCACGAGGTCTGCCTCTGTCACCTGCCGGACTATTTTGCCGGGCGACCCCATCACCACCGACCGAGGTGGGATTTCTTTGCCTTCAGGGATGAGAGTGTTTGCGCCGATGAGGCATTCCTCGCCGATGACCGCACCGTTGAGGATGATGGAGCCAATTCCGATCAGGCTACCGCGGCCGATCTTGCAGCCGTGCAGCATGACCATATGGCCGATGGTGCAATCCGGTCCGATGATCATTGGGAAGCCCGGATCGGTGTGGAGCACGCAACCGTCCTGGATGTTCGAGCCCATCCCGATTTCGATCGGCTCGTTATCTCCCCGGATCACCGTGTTGAACCAGATGCTCACATCTTCTCCGATGTGAACATTGCCAACGACGATGGCATTCTCGGCGACCCAGTAGCGGCCCTCACCCGGTGTCTTAACGCTCACCGCGTCGAGCTTATAAAGCCCCATTCTACCCCCTCAGGCTTCCTCGAGATCCTCCTCGAGGATCGCAATTTGCAACTGGAATGAAACCTCGCCGTCCTCCTCCTCGCGGTAGAGAGGTGCGATGTACTCGTCCCCGATGAACACCTCGGCCATGTCCTTCTTGCGTGCATGCGGCACCACCCGAAGCTCATCCGTGCGGAAGAGCTGGCGCAGGTAGCGCTGCACGCGTGGAATATCATTCTTGATTCCGCCGCCTTCCTTCGAGGCAGCCCGAGCCGAACGAGCCATCAGCTTTCACACCCGCAATCGTCTGGATTGAGCCGCTGATCCATGGTCCGGGCTGGCTCCGGACATCCTGCTGGACCGACCACTTTGGCCGGAACGCCAGCGACCGTCGTATTGGGCGGCACATCCTTCAGCACGACGCTTCCGGCGGCTATGCGTGAGCAGTCCCCGACCTTGATATTGCCTAGCACCTTGGCACCTGCACCGATCATGACGTTGGCGCCGATCTTCGGGTGACGGTCTCCCGTCTCCTTGCCGCTGCCGCCGAGCGTCACGCCATGGAGAAGCGAAGTGTTGTCGCCCACCGTCGCAGTCTCTCCTATGACGACGCCGGTGGCGTGATCAATCATGATGCCGATCCCGATCCGCGCGGCGGGGTGGATATCCACGCTGAAAATGCGCGAAGACTGACTCTGAAGGTAAAGCGCGAAATCGCGCCGCCCCTCTTTCCACAGCTCATGCGCGAACCGGTGCGTGGCGAGGGCGTGGAAGCCTTTGAAGTAAAGCAGAGGCTCCAGGTACCGGCTGCACGCGGGATCACGGTCGTAAACCGCCGCAAGGTCAGCGCGGAACGCCTGCCCCAGCTCAGGCTTCCGGGACAACACGTCCAGAAACGTTTGTCCAATCAGCCCAGCATCCACATCGGTATGATTGAGCCGCTGGGCGAGCCGATGACAGACGGCATTCTCGAGCCGATCATGGCTCAGCACGGTCGCAAAGATGAACCCGCCGAGTGCCGGTTCGGCGAGCATGGCCTCCTCGGCTTCGCGGCGCACTTCAGCCCAAATCGGATCGACCTGAGCGAGCTTGTTCTGGGCCTGGAACCGGGGGGTCGGTGCCATGATGATCTCCTGCCAGGCTGTGACGTCTTACTGGCCTCTTCACCCAGCCCTAACGAGCGCTCGTTCCCTAGTCAACGTCGCACTGCACGGCTGAAGGTCAAATCTACCACGCCGGCAGAGCGACTGGCTTGCCGACTTGTGAGCAAAACACGTGGGATGCCGTATGGCTGCGAACAAGAGCAATGCTACTCATTCAAACACAGACAGGAGCTCCCGCTCGCCGCTCCGGTGGCCGAAGCCTAGGTGAGCCGCGCCGTCAACCTGCTTGCCCCTCCTGCCTCCGTTTCCACTCGCCGTAGAGGTCCGGGCGAGACTCCAACCGGACTGGCTCATGACGGATTTTCATGGACTGCTCGGAGAAAGGTTTGGCGAGCTCCGCGTAAAGGGCTGCCCTCGAAAGCCCGTAAGGCTCTGCGTCCTCGCTCGAATGGGCGAAAACGACCTCGTCCACGCCGGCAATCCGCATCGCGGCCATGCACATCGGGCATGGCTGGCCACTCGCATAGATTGTACAGCCGCTGAGGTCCGGCGTGCCGAGCGCTTGGGCCGCGACGCGCACTGCGGTGATCTCGGCATGAGCCGTCGGATCGTTGGTCGCCATGACCTCGTTCACGCCCGTCGCGATGACTTTACCGTCCTTCACGACGACGGCTGCAAATGGTCTGCCACCCTTCTCGATATTTTCGAAAGCAAGCTCGATGGCCTGGCGGAGGTAATGCTCGCTAGTGCTCATTTTACGGGTCCTCCATTGGTGGCGGCTCTGCTGCGAGGAACTGAATACCACCACTGCCCCGAGCGACGTCCTGAAAGAACGCGCTCGCAGCCCACTCGGCCCTACTCGACCTCGAACACCACTCGCCCTCTGACGCGCCCTGCCAGAATCTCCGGCGCGAGAGCCAGAACATCGCTCAGCGGCCTTTTCTCCGTCAGGCTATCGAGCTTGTCGCGATCGAGATCGCGCGCCAGCCGCTCCCACGCGGCGGTACGACGTGGTTTCGGGCACATAACGCTGTCGATGCCGGCGAGGGTTACTCCGCGCAGGATAAAGGGTGCCACGCTAGCGGGCAGATCCATGCCTTGAGCGAGACCGCATGCGGCAACAGTGCCTCCATAGCGGGTCATGCTCAGCACGTTCGCGAGCGTATGGCTGCCTGCGACATCGATGGCGCCGGCCCATCGTTCACGGCCCAGGGGCCTGGCCGGCCCGCTCAACTCGCTGCGATCGATGATTTCGGCTGCACCGAGACTCTTGAGAAAGCCTTCCTGTTCGCGGCGGCCGGTGGAAGCGATCACGTGGTACCCAAGTTTCGAGAGGATGCACACAGCAATGCTGCCCACCCCACCTGCGGCGCCTGTCACAAGCACCGGCCCACGGTACGGCGTCACGGCATGATCCTCCAACGCCATAACGGCCAGCATCGCCGTGTAACCCGCCGTCCCGATGGCCATGGTCTGGGCAAGCGAGAACTCGGGCGGTCGCTTGACCAGCCAGTCGCCGTTGACCCGCGCATACTGGGCATAGCCGCCATAATGCGTCTCGCCGGCGCCCCAGCCGTTCAGGATGACGTCGTCCCCTGGCTTGAACTCAGGATGAGTAGAGCTTTCCACGGTGCCCGCGAAATCGATGCCCGGCACCATGGGCCACCGGCGGACAATCGGCGCCTTGCCGGTCAACGCCAACCCATCCTTGTAATTGATGGTGGTATGGGTGATCCTGACCAGCACATCGCCGGGCATCAGGTCCGAATCACTAAGCTCTTTCCATTCGGCTTGCTGCCCTTCTGGACCCTTGCTCAGCATCAGGGCCTTGAATTGCATGGGCTCCTCCTCCATCTCTCGCCGGGCCCATTCAAGCACGAATGGCACGTCGCGACAGCCCCCAAGGGGTGTGTTGTGTTGCATGTTTGCCCAACGACGGTTTGGAACGCATGGTAGCTATTCCTAACCAAATACTTCCAAGTCGATCGCCTTCATCTACCCAATATTGAAGCAGGATCTCTGGAAATTTGATCGGAACCTAAAGTTAACTTCGGCGTTATTCGTGCCGGAGCCACCGGTTCGTCGTCGTGATTGCTGCGCATCACTGTTGCAGCGGTGCCCTAAATCAGGGCGACAACCGAAAAGGAACTGATAGTCATCGGATTACTATTGCATCGCAGCACAGAATTTCGCTTGTGTCGGACAAAGCCGATCCGGTAAAGTCTGGCCAATTGCACAGGCTCGCCTGCGCTGCCGACCGCTGGCTATCCAGCAAAGGAGGCAACGATGGAATTGAAGACGAGACTGAACGTGCTAGCCGCGATCATGTCTTTCGGATTCCTCGCTGCGATCGTGTTTGGCGTAATCTGATTGCGTGACTCCGGCTCTTAGGCCGGGAACTGACAAGGGACGGCCCTCAGGTAATCCCCTCAGGAACAGTTTCAAAGAGAAAGGCGCGGTCCGACTCCGCGCCTTTTTCGATTTCGGACCGACCCAGCGAAGTCACTTCTTCAGCGCATAGCCGAGCACTGCGAGACCAAGCGGCCAGAGATTCGGGGGCACGCTGACCGGGATCATCTGGTTCAGCTTGAAGACAACGATGGCAGCACCGATCAAACCACCGATGAGCGCCGCGGCAAGGGTGCCAGCGGACGGCGTAGGCACGTCTTTCAAGATCTGTGCACCGATCACCCCAACAAGCCAGACAATGATTGCGGCGGCTACGGCATATACGAACATCTGTGCGTCACCGCCGACCGGAACATATCGCAGCACCTGGGGCGCGCCGAACCAGCCGATGGCAAGCTGAAGCAGGATCAATACCAGACGTCCAAGCATGAGACCCCCTCCCCTATGCGGTCAGTGGACAGAAGAATCGGCCGCCCGCGCCGACTCGTCAGCCAATGAAGGGGCATATCACGCCGCTTCATCCGTCGCGACATCCGGGAGGTAGTTGAGCACAGGAGAAAGCCACCGCTCGGCCTCTTCCACGGACCAGCCCTTGCGGCGGGCATAGTCCTCCACCTGGTCGCGCTCAACCTTACCGACGCCGAAGTAGTGGCTTTCAGGATGGGAGAAATAGAGCCCGCAAACTGCCGCGCCAGGCCACATGGCGTAGCTCTCAGTCAACCGAATGCCTGTGACCTCGGTGGCATTGAGCAACTTGAACAGCGTGCCCTTCTCCGTGTGATCGGGCTGAGCCGGATAGCCCGGTGCTGGGCGAATGCCGCGATATTTCTCAGCAATCAGCTCTTCATTCGTCAGCCGCTCATCCGGCGCGTAGCCCCACAGCTCACGGCGAACCCGTTCGTGCATCCGCTCGGCGAACGCTTCGGCCAAACGATCCGCGAGCGCCTTGAGCATGATGCGCGTGTAGTCGTCGTGCGGCTTGACGTACTTGGCGATCGCCTCCTCCTCGCCGATGCCAGCGGTGACAGCGAACACGCCAATGTAATCGGCAATACCGGTTTCGCGCGGGGCAATGAAATCGGCGAGCGCTGTGTGCGGCCGATTGCGCGTCGGGTCGCGCGCGATCTGCTGACGCAGGGTGTGGAGCACCGTGAGTCGCTGCGTGCGTGTTTCGTCCGTATAAAGCTCGATATCGTCGCCAATGGCGTTTGCCGGCCAAAAGCCCACGACAGCGTTCGCGGTCAGCCAGCGCTCCTCGACGATACGCTCCAATAACTGCTGGGCGTCCGCATAAAGCCGCCGTGCTTCGGGACCTACCTTGTTGTCGTCGAGAATTGCCGGAAAGCGACCGTTCAACTCCCAAGTCGCGAAGAACGGCGACCAGTCGATGTACTGAGTGAGTTCCTTCAGGTCGTAATTCTCAAATGCCCGCGTTCCAAGAAACGATGGCACGGGCGGCTTGTAGTTCGACCAATCGCACCGAAAACGGTTCGCGCGAGCATCTTCGAGCGAAACGCGCGATTTGCGGGCTTCGTTGCGAAGATGGCTTTCGCGCACTTTCGCGTATTCCGCCTGTATCTCGGCAATAAACTTGTCCCGCTCGGTGTCGGAAAGCAGAGCCGACACGACACCCACCGCTCGGCTTGCATCCGTCACGTAAATAGCCGCGCCGCGTTTGTAGTTCGGGTTGATTTTCACCGCGGTGTGCACACGGCTTGTCGTGGCGCCGCCGATGAGCAGCGGGCAATCGAAGCCTTCCCGCTCCATCTCCGCCGCGACGTGGCACATTTCGTCGAGCGATGGCGTGATAAGGCCGGACAGCCCGATAATGTCCGCCTTATGCTGCCGCGCCGCTTCGAGGATTTTATTGGCGGGCACCATCACGCCGAGGTCGATGACCTCGTAGTTGTTGCACTGAAGAACGACGCCCACGATATTCTTGCCAATGTCGTGCACGTCGCCCTTCACGGTGGCCATTACGACCTTGCCAGCCGCGGGGCGCTGATCGAGCCCAAGCCGCTTTTTCTCCTCTTCAAGAAACGGCTGCAGGTAGGCGACGGCCTGTTTCATCACGCGGGCTGATTTCACCACCTGCGGCAGGAACATTTTGCCGGCGCCAAACAGATCGCCGACCACGTTCATGCCGGCCATCAGTGGGCCTTCGATCACGTCGAGAGGCCGGGCCGCCTTCCGGCGCGCTTCCTCAACATCCGCCTCGATGAACTCGGTGATGCCGTGCACGAGCGCGTATTTGAGCCGCTCTTCAACCGGCGCGTTGCGCCAGGACAGATCTTGCTCAACCTTCTTGACGCTGCCGCCTTTGAACCGCGGTGCCGCCTCCAGCAAACGCTCGGTCGCATCGGGCCGGCGATTGAGAATGACGTCCTCGCACAGCTCGCGCAGATCCGCCGGAATGTCGTCATAGAGCGTGAGCTGGCCGGCATTAACGATGCCCATGTCCATGCCCGCCTGGATGGCGTGATACAGGAACACGGAGTGCATCGCTTGCCGAACGGGCTCGTTGCCGCGGAAAGCGAACGAAAGGTTTGAGACGCCGCCCGAAACATGCACCAATGGGAATTTCTGCTTGATCTGCCGCGTCGCCTCGATGAACGCGACGGCGTAATTGTTGTGCTCCTCGATGCCGGTGGCGACGGCGAAAATATTCGGATCGAAAATTATATCTTCGGGCGGGAAGCCCACTTTTTCCGTCAGCAGCTTGTAGGCGCGCTCGCAAATCTCGACCTTGCGCTCGACGGTTTCCGCCTGGCCCTGCTCGTCAAAGGCCATGACAACGACAGCCGCGCCGTAACGCAAAATCTTGCGCGCCTGCTCGAGAAACGGCCCCTCACCTTCCTTGAGGCTGATGGAATTGACGATGGCCTTGCCCTGCACGCATTTCAGCCCGGCCTCGATGACCGACCACTTGGAAGAGTCGATCATGATCGGCACGCGCGCGATTGCCGGCTCGGAGGCAATCAGGTTCAGGAACGTGCGCATGGCCTGCTCGGAATCGAGCAAGCCTTCGTCCATATTTACGTCGAGAATTTGCGCGCCGTTCTCGACCTGATTCAACGCAATCGCGAGCGCGGCCTGATAATCCCCGGCCTCGATCAGCTTGCGAAATTTCGCCGACCCGGTGACGTTGGTGCGCTCGCCGATGTTGATGAACGTGGCGGCTGCGTTGGTGGATGTGGTCACTGATCGCCCTTCCTACCCATGTACGAACGGCTCGAGACCAGAAAGTCTCATGCGCGGCTCGAGCTTCGGTATCTTACGTGGCGGATACTTCTCGACGTGCTCACGGATATGCTTGATGTGCTCAGGTGTCGAGCCACAGCATCCGCCGACAATGTTGACGAGACCATCCCTGGCCCAGCTCTCGATATGGCAGGCCATTTCATGCGGAGTTTCGTCGTACTCGCCCATCGCGTTCGGCAGGCCTGCGTTCGGATAAGCCGAAACCAGCGTGTCCGCGACGGCGGCAAGATCTGCAAGGAATGGCCGCATGGCTTCCGCACCGAGCGCGCAATTGAGGCCGACCGAAAACGGCTTCAAATGACGTAACGAATACCAAAATGCCTCAACCGTCTGGCCAGACAATGTGCGGCCTGAGCGATCGGTGATCGTGCCCGAAATCATGATGGGCAGCGTGAAACCGGCTTCATCGAAGACTTCGAGTGTGGCGAAACCGGCCGCCTTGGCATTCAGTGTGTCGAAAATCGTTTCAATCAATATGATATCGACGCCACCTTCGATCAAACCACGGACCTGCTCGGCATAAGCCTCCCGCAACTCGTCGAAAGTGATGTTGCGATATCCGGGATTATTCACGTCCGGTGAAATGGAGGCGGTGCGGTTCGTCGGCCCAACAGCTCCGGCGACAAAGCGCGGACGATCCGGCGTTTTCTCGGTCCATTTGTCTGCTGCTTCACGCGCAATCCGGGCTGCCGCGACGTTAAGCTCGTACGACAGCTCCTCCATGCCGTAATCGGCCTGGGAAATGCGCTGCGCGTTGAACGTGTTCGTCTCGATGATATCGGCGCCCGCGGCGAGATATTGCTCGTGAATATCGGCGATAATCTGCGGCTGCGTGAGCACCAACAGATCGTTGTTGCCCTTCACGTCCTTGTGGTGATTGGCAAACCGATTGCCGCGATAGTCCGCCTCGCCCAGCTTGTGCCTCTGGATCATGGTGCCCATCGCACCGTCGATGATGAGGATGCGCTGCGCGGCCTGCGCATGCAGCGCCGCAATTCTCTCTTGCCGATTGTTCATGCGGTGACAGCCTGCTGCATGACCGCCGGGCGCGGCCGCAGTCCCAAGAGATGACAGATGGCGAACACCAGGTCCGCGCGGTTCAACGTGTAGAAATGGAACTGGCGAATGCCCTCATCGACCAGATCCATGACCTGCTCGGCGGCGACAACGGCCGCGACCAGATGCGTCGTCGCCGGATCATCGTCCAACCCCTCGAAACGCCGTGCGAGCCAGGCCGGAATGCTCGCGCCTGTTTTCATGGCGAAGCCCGCGACCTGCTTGAAATTATGGATCGGCACAATGCCCGGCACGATGGGGCACCAGATACCACGGGCGCGCGCCTTCTCAACGAAGCGCAGGAAGCGCTCGTTGTCGAAAAAGAATTGCGTGATGACGCGCGAGGCGCCAGCATCGACCTTAGCTTTCAAGTTGTCGAGATCATCCTCGACCGTTGGGCTCTCGGGATGCTTCTCCGGATATCCCGCGACCGAAATCTCGAATGGCGCGATCTTGGCGATCCCCGCCACCAGAGCAGCGGCATTTGCATAGCCGCCGGGATGAGGCTCGTATCGTGTGCCGACGCCACCCGGCGGATCGCCTCTCAAAGCCACGATGTGGCGGACGCCGGCTTCCCAATAGCTCCGCACGATGGAGTCGATTTCTTCGCATGTGGCGCCCACGCACGTCAGGTGCGCCGCGGGCGACAGCGTCGTTTCACGGACGAGGCGGGAAACCGTCGCGTGCGTGCGCTCACGCGTGGAGCCGCCGGCCCCATAGGTCACGGAGACGAAAGCGGGATTGAGCGGCTCGAGACGCCGCACGGCCGCCCACAACGCCTCCTCCATGCGCTCGTTCTTCGGCGGAAAGAACTCGAAGGAGACGGTAATCTCCCCGTTGCCAAGGAGCCGGCTTTTCCGCTCGGAATTCATAGAGAGGACTCCATTGACTGACGGGCCACCGACCTTCTTGCCAAACTCCGTTGCCGGACGACCGGACGGGTGGCAAGCCAAAGTGACACAGTGAGTTTGCCGCTTTCCGAGCCCGCGGGCGGGGGGAGATCGCGGCTCGAAACCAACGACAGCCCCGCATCCGCCAGCCACTGGCTGACTTGGGCCGATGAGAAGCCCAGCCGTTCATGGGCAAACTCATCGCGAAGGAATTCGAGCTGGTGCGGGGCGAAGTCTACGATGAGCAGACGTCCGCCGGGCGCCAGCACACGACCTGCTTCCTTGATGGCGCGGCCAGGATCGCTCAGGAAATGCAGCACCTGATGCATCACGATGGCATCGGCGACGCCATCGGGGAATGACAAGTTGTAGATGTCGCCATGTCGGACCTGCACATGGTCCAGCCCTGTGCGCCGCAGCTTGGCCCGCGCATAGGCAAGCATCGACTGGTTGAGGTCGATGCCGATGCCGCGATCATAGATGTCCGAGAACAGTTCGAGCGTCCTGCCCGTACCCGTGCCGAGATCCAGCAGCAGCTCGACCCGCTCCGTGCCCAGCGCTTCCCGCATGGCCGCTTCGACCTCGGCCTCCGATACATGCAAGGCACGGATTCGATCCCAGTCCGCTGCGTGTGCGCGGAAATAGGCCTGCGCCGCCATTTCGCGCTCGGCTTTGACCTCCTCAGCGCGCTGGCGGTCGCGGACATAAACAGGGTCGTTTGCGTTCACCGACTGCACCAGGGCGCGGGCGAGAGCGCCTCCCGGCCCATCGGCAAGTCGACAAAACACCCAACTTCCCTCGCGCACCCGCTCGATGAGGCCAGCTTCTCCCAGGAGCTTTACATGCCGGCTAATACGCGGCTGGCTCTGACCGAGAATGTTGGTGAGGTCTTTGACGTTGAGCTCGCCTTCTGCGAGCAGCAGGAGAATGCGCAAGCGAGTTGAATCAGCGGCCGCCTTAAGACCCGCCACTGCCCTTTCGATCTCGAGCTCACCCGCAAGCGCCATCCGTGCCTCCTTGTCGGAGGAGCATATAAAGATATCTTTATGTCCGTCAAGGACATCTTAAGTAATGCCTGTTCCGGAGGTGACAGACGAAGGAACCCTTGGCCTGGTAAGGAGTTGCCGTCCCCGCCGTTCCGGCAGCCTCCCGACGAATAGTTGCGTTGATGAGATTACAAGAAATGCCCTCCAACGATTTTCCGCGATCAACAAATCCGACACCGCAAGTTGAAAGTCCAACCTCTGACAGCCGCACTGGCAGAGGATTGATCATTTCCTCGTCCTCCTGACAGCCGCTCTCCTGCTGACCCCATACGTGCTCGTCGCCGCCGCGGCAGCGGCCCAGCCGGACATGCTTCGCGTCCTCGCCGAGAAGCCGCTGATTGCGGCTCAGCTCGCAGGCGAACTCGTCATCTCTCTGATGATCTGCTTGTTGCCCTTCAGCCGAATGGTTTCGCGGCGTCCGGCACGAGGGTCAACGATCGGCCCAGAGCCACACTCGTCCGCAGGCCTCGCGGATGCTCAGTCCCCTCGACAATCAGCCGGGCAAGAACATTGACGACGGCGCGGTCCGTGCTGAGATCATCTTAGGTGGCCGCCCCTGGGCTCTCGCGCAACACCTTCTCAACCTTTTGAGAAGGGTCGGCCGCCGCGTTCATCCGGCGTCAACGTAAGCCATGTCATTCATCCGATCTGGTCAAATCGCTAACGGTTTGTACACTGTGACTGTGGAGACATGGTAGGTGCAAGGCTTCCCCGGCGTCAGCCGGCTGCAGTTGACGGGGAGAGCCACGGCTGTCAATGGATGCCGTCGGCTTGGCTGCTCGAGGCCCGGAACATGTTGTCGGTCCGTTTCTTGTTCGGGAGAATTGGAATGGCCATTCAAGTTGCCCCGCGTTTAGCGATTTCTCGCAGCCGGCACAGCTTGATAGCGCTGTTATCCGCACTCACGCTCTTCCTGGCGGCACCTTCGGTGCGTGCCTCGGAGACCGACCCCATCGAGTTCATGAAGCAGACGGCGCGTGAGCTCATCGCCGCTGCGCGGTCGGGCTCGCAGCGCGATTTCATGGAAGTGATCCAAAACCGCGGTCACATTTCTGCGATTGGGCTCTATGCGCTTGGCAACTACAAGTCCCAGCTGCGGCCTGCGGACAGGGAAACCTACTACGGCGGCATTGTCCGCTTCATAGCTCGCTATGCGGCTTCGGAGGCGCCGAAGTACCCCGTCAGCCACGCCGAGATTTTGTCTCCCGTGGTTCGGGAGGGCGATGCCATTTACGTTGACAGTCGCGTGCACCTGCGGGACGGCTCCGTGTACGACGTTCGCTGGCTGCTGGTCCCCCACGGCAAGACATTTCGTGTCCGCGATGCGCAGGTAATGGGTTTCTGGATGAGCCCGTTCCTCAAGAACCTGTTCGAGAGCTACATCGGCGAGAACGGCGGCAACCCGCAGGCGCTGGTGATCGCGCTCAGTCGTTAGGCGCGAAGTCAAGTTGCTGAGGCACCTTGTTAGACCACTCAGCCTAGTGCTGATGGCCGATGTGGTGCCCGATCGATTTCGCGTTCCCGAATTCGTGACACTCTGAGGCGCGCTCGATCTCGAGCGTCGTGTGCGTCACGCCAAAGCGCTCGCGGACAAGCGCCCTGATCCGGTCCTTCACGGCTTTGGCATCGGGCTCCATGTCATCCGGCACAACGATGTGCGCCTCAAGCGAGTTTCGGTTCTCGTCGATCGCCCAGACATGGACGTGATGGATGTCCTCGACCCCGTCGATCTTGCGAATGGCAGCTATGAGTTCCTCGACGTCGATCTCTGGCGGAACGCCGAGCATTAGAATCCGCGCAACGCTGCCGACTTCGGTGAATGCCAGCCACAAGATGTAGCCCGCGATGATCAGCGTCACGATCGGGTCGACGATGTGCCAGCCGAAGGTCAGGATCAGCGCACCACCGATGATCACAGCGATCGACCCGAGAGCATCGGCGACGTTGTGAAGGAACGCCGCGCGAATGTTCGCGCTCGTCTTGGCCAATGAATAGGTCAGCAAGGCGGTAATCGCATCGATCACCAGCGCAAGACCGGCCACGGCAACCACAAGCCAGCCCTCGACCTCCTGCGGGAAGAAGAACCGGAGGATTGCCTCGTAGGCCAGATAGACGCCGACGACGATCAACGTCGTGTAGTTGATCAGTGCCGCGACGAGCTCTGCTCGCACGTAGCCGAAGGTCATGCGCTCATCGCTTTGGCGGCGGGCAATCTTGCGGGCGAAGAATGCGATGCCGAGCGAGATGGCATCAGAGAAGTTGTGCACGGCGTCGGCGATCAGCGCGAGGCTGCCTGCGAAAAACCCGCCGACAAGCTGTCCAATGGTCAGGCCCAGGTTGACCACCACGGCGAGGAAGACGCGCCGGTCGCCGGCCGCCGCGTCCATGTGCACGTGTCTGTGGCTGTGGTCGTGCGTATGGATATGTCCTGCCATCTCGCCTCCGGCCAACTCCAGCCGGAACAGGCGCCGATAGAGCAGGTTCCGGCATTCCGCCGGGGTCAAGCCGGCGGCGACTGACCTCAGTTCTTCCGCTCGAACCGCTTGAACTTGATCCGATGCGGCTCCACGGCCGCGTCGCCCAGGCGGCGCTTCTTGTCCTCAAGATAGGCCTGGAAGTTGCCCTCGAACCACTCGACGTGGCTGTCACCCTCGAAGGCCAGGATGTGCGTGGCGATACGGTCGAGGAAGAAGCGGTCGTGGCTGATGATCACTGCGCAACCCGGAAAGTCCTCGAGCGCCGACTCGAGGGCCGACAGCGTCTCAGTGTCGAGGTCGTTGGTCGGCTCGTCGAGGAGCAGCAGATTGCTGCCTTCCTTCAGCATCTTGGCAAGATGCACGCGGTTGCGCTCACCGCCCGAGAGCATCCCGACCTTCTTCTGCTGGTCCGGCCCGCGGAAATTGAACCAGCCGACATACGCGCGCGACGGCACCTCGCGCTTGCCGAGCTGGATGACGTCCTTGCCGTCCGAAATCTCCTCCCAGACCGTCTTGTTCGGATCGAGCGTGTCGCGTGACTGATCCACGTAGCCGAGCTTCACCGTCTCGCCGAGCCGGATCGTGCCGGCATCCGGCTTTTCCTGACCCGTGATCATTCGGAACAGCGTCGTCTTACCGGCGCCGTTCGGGCCGATCACGCCGACGATGCCGCCTGGCGGAAGCTTGAACGAAAGGTTCTCGATGAGAAGCCTGTCGCCGTAACCCTTCGTGAGGTTCTCGACCTCCAGGACGACGCTGCCGAGTCGCGGACCAGGTGGGATCTGGATCTGAGCGTGGCTGATCTGCTCGCGGCCCGCCTCCTCGGCCAATTTCTCATAGGCCTGGATACGCGCCTTGGCCTTGGCCTGCCGCGCCTTCGGGCTCGACCTGATCCACTCCAGCTCGCGCTTGAGGGTGCGCTGCTTGGCCTCTTCCTGGTTCTTCTCGATCTCGAGGCGCTTGGCCTTCTGCTCGAGCCAGCTCGAGTAATTGCCCTTGTAGGGGATGCCCTGGCCGCGATCGAGCTCCAGCGTCCACTCGGTGATGTTGTCGAGGAAGTAGCGGTCGTGCGTCACGAGGATGACGCAGCCCGGATATTCCTTCAGGTACCGCTCAAGCCAGGCCACCGTTTCGGCGTCGAGATGGTTGGTCGGCTCGTCGAGCAACAGGATATCGGGCTTCGACAAAAGCAGCCGGCAGAGCGCAACACGGCGCTTCTCGCCGCCGGAAAGCTTCGTCACGTCGGCATCGCCCGGCGGGCAGCGCAAAGCATCGAGCGCCTGCTCCACCTGCTGATCGAGATCCCACAGGTTCTGCGCGTCGATCTCGTCCTGCAGGCGGGCCATCTCCTCGGCCGTCTCTTCCGAGTAGTTGGCGGCAAGCTCGTTGTAGCGGTCGAGCAGCGCCTTCTTCTCGGCGACGCCTTCCATGGCATTGCCGAGCACGTCCTTGGTGGGATCAAGCTCCGGCTCCTGCGGCAGGTAACCGACGCGCACGCCTTCAGCGGCCCACGCCTCGCCCTGGTAGTCGTCGATCACGCCGGCCATGATCTTGAGCAGCGTGGACTTGCCTGCACCGTTCACGCCCACGACGCCGATCTTGGCGCCGGGCAGGAAGGACAGCGAGATGTCCTTCAAGACCTGCTTGCCCCCCGGATAGGTCTTGGAGAGCCGGTGCATGTGAAAGACGTATTGCGGCGTTGCCATGTCCTTTGGCGCCTTCTCAAACCGAGCTGCTACGGGAAATTGGGTGCGGTTCTAGACGAAACCGCTACTGGTCTCAACTGATGGGCTACGTTGGGAGCAGCGCCCCGGAGACCTCATCCAACAGATAGGGGCTTACAACTCACCACCCAAGCCGTTCCGTGGCACCCAGTCCGGCAACACGGGCGTGGCATTTCGCAGCGATCCCGGGTTACGATGAGCTAACCAAAAGGAGCCAGCCATGACCCGCGAGCTCATCTACTTCGCCGATCCCATGTGCTCCTGGTGCTATGGTTTCGCTCCGGTCATCTCGGCCATCGAGCAGCACTTCCGGGGCCGCCTGCCTTTGCGGCTTGTCATGGGCGGGCTGCGTGCCGGCCAGACCCGGCCGATGCGCGATCAGGACAAGGAGTACATCCGCGAGGCCTGGACGAGAGTGAGTGCTGCCTCCGGTCAACCCTTCGATTTCTCATTCTTCGAGCGCGAGGGCTTCGTTTACGATACTGAGCCCGCTTGCCGCGCGGTTGTTACGATGCGCCTGCGCCAGCCGAGCCGGGCCCTCGCTTTCATGGAGCGGATCCAGACCGCATTCTATGCGGAAAATCGTGACGTGACCTCCCGCGAGGTTCTGGCCGATCTCGCTGCGGAGGAAGGTGAGGATCGGGAGACTTTTGCGGCTGCCCTCCTTTCCCCCGAGGCACGCAACGAGACGTTCCGCGATTTCCTTACCGCCCAGGAGTTCGGTATCGAGGGCTTTCCTACGCTGATCGTGGGCAGCGGCAACCAGTACGCGCTCGTCACCGCCGGCTTTCGCCCGCTCGACGGCATTCCCGAGGCGCTGGAGCAGTGGCTGGCGAGCCAGCCTGAGGGCTAAGGGAAGCGCTCACAGTCCTCTGGGCCTCGTGCCCGAGATCCCAAGATCCACACGATGGAGCCGCGGTGAGTTGGATCCCGGTGACAAGCACCGGGATGCTTGGGGTTGCTCAAATGGCAGCCTCAAATTGAGATTCCGGTGAAGAAATACCGCCCAAGTCCAACGGTGAAGACAAGGCATCCGTAGAGACTGTGCTCGAGCCAAACGGCCCACAGGGACCTCGTCACATAATACCGGTAGGCGAACAACAGACCGGCGAAGAACGTTCCGACAACAGCAATCCAGTTCTCGAAAATGATGTGCCCAAAGCCGAACAGCGCGGCGTTCGTGATGATGGCGGCCCAGCGGCGGTCGCCGAACAGGGGGCCATATCGGTGAAAGAAAAAGGTTCGGTACACGAACTCCTGCGCCAGCACCGACATAATCGGATATAGGACCATGATGGTGAGCCAAATCTTCGGGGCCCGACGCGGAAACGACAGGAAGCTGTAAGGGAAAAGAACGTACGCCGCATAAGTGATGGCGCCACCCAGCACGAGGAAGGTGCCGAGAATTGCCAAAAGGGTGCCAAGGGAGAACCCGCGCGCCAGCTCGCGCCTCAGGAGAAAGGTCGGATCCCAGAGAAGATAGATGAAGAAGCCGAGAAGAATTGGCGGCAGTGCATAGAAAAGGGGCAACCGGAGCTTATGAAGCGCATAGCTGACGAGTAGAGGTGCCCCGACGAAGAAAAGCGCAATCTCGAAAACCAGTCGCACACGCCGGGCGAACCCCGGCAATACTATGGCCTCATCGCGCGGCAGTGTTCCCGCCGCGCACAGGCCAAGCATGGCCTTCATTCACTCGCTACTCCGCCGCGACGAGTTTCTTCAGGGTTGCGGATATTGTATGCCGCACTTTGTGAATACCCTTTGAACTCTCGCTGGTCATCCAATTCATCTGAAGTGACCGGCGCGGCCCCTCGAACGGGTAGTGACCGTGCCACGACACCTCCGAACGTTTGAAGACTAGCAGAGTTCCGTTGTCCGGCGGAACCTCGGCGACAAAGTCGTCGAGATCGTTACCGCTACGAAGAATACGCAGTCGTCCCCCTGCTTCCGACCAGGACTCGTTCAGATACAACAGGACGGTGATGATCTTGTCCTTTGAGTCCGTATGGATCTGACCGTCCTTCCACCGCGTATATCCGCGGAGGGAGTACATTTTTGGTCGGCCAGTGAGATCGATACCGAACTTCTCCTCAATGATGGCCTGGAACTCTGGGCCATCAAGCTCCTCGATGACCTCCTTGATCGTCATCCCCGCTTCCAGGGACTCGATTGGATAGGAGCCGCCCCGCTCGATTTTGGGAAACGTCTCGTTTATCCGGCGCAAGCTCTCCGCTGAGAGAAAGCCGGGGACGATAACGAACTCGTAGGGATCAGTCTCGAGTTTAGCAGCGCGAAGTCGGTCCAGATTGAGATGCGCCAAGGCCTCATAACCTTTCTCTCCCCCCGATTAAGCCTACACCCCGGTGACCTGCGGATCGCCTCTCCCTCAGGTTGTGCGGCCGAAGCGAAGCAGGTACCGACGCTCCACCTCCCTTGCGATGATCGCCGCAGAGTCGATTGGAGCGTAGCTCCAGGATTCAAGCTGCTCGACTACGGGAGGCAAGGGGCGTGTAGCGCCTATCCCCTGCAATCTCTGGTGGAAGTAACGGAACTTGCTGCTGCCGCGGGACGGCTCGAATACGTAAACCGGACGCCCGGTGGCGCAAGCCTCGCCAGTCATGTTCACCGAGTCGGCCGTCACGACCAGCCAGTCGGCAGCTGCTAAGAAGTAGGGGTAGGGATTCTCGCCGGTGCCATCCCACAAGATGCGTGGCCTGTTCTGGGTCGCGTTGTCAGCTACGCGCAACAAGCGGGAGTGCGTCCGGCGGGAGGGCGTAATCATGAAGCTCGCCCCCAGGCGGCCAATGGACTCGAGCGCCGTGGCAAGCCGGTCGTCATCAGCGTCCGTAAACTTGTAGCTGCCGTTCTTCCCCCCAAGGACAACAGCGACCCGCGGATGAGGCAATGCCTCGATTTCAGGCGGCAATTCGCGGCGCAGGCGCGCCAACCGTTCTGGCGAGTAGCTATGGGGCGAAGTAACGGTCACGATGACGTTGGGCCCGCGGAGCCGGTCGTGCTCCGGAACCCAGATCAGATCCGCAACCCTTGGCCCCGTCCGCGGATCCTGCAGGATTACGGTAAACGTCGATCCCTCCGAGTAGCGCCGAATGGCCCGGATATAGGGAATGCTCGCACGTCCGCTGCCGATAGCGATGGCTGGCCATGGAGGCGAGAGCAGAGCACCAGGGCGGCCGGGTCTATCGGAAGGCTGCACTGGCCCCCACGGCGGGAGGGCCCGCCAAATGCCCCGCGTTTTCACGCACTTCATCTCGTAGTCCAGACCAAGAGCATCCGCGACGCCCTTGCACTGGACGACCATCCCGGCCTTTCCGTCAGTGATGATCCAGGCACGCGCTCCTGCGAGCACACTCTGCGGGCGATTGGTCTCGATTTGATCTTGAGGCTGCATGTCGCCTTCTCACCAATGGACCGCATTCTGTCGATGCTGCCCGCCGCCGCACGTGCCAGAGCCTTTTCGAACAGACGGCACCGTCGTCACCAGTTGCTATTCGCTGGCAAGGGTCCTATCCAGCATGAATGCGGCTCTGCCAAGCCGGGTTTTTCAAACGAGCTTGAACCCTATGCGCGCTCGCCTCGACGTCATCGACTGGCGCATCCTCAAGGAGCTACAGGCCGACGGCCGTGTCACGAACGTGGCACTCGCACGGCGCGTGGGCATCAGCGCTCCACCTTGCCTGCGCCGCGTTCGCGCCCTCGAGGAAGCTGGGTTCATAACCGGCTATCACGCTCAAGTCGACGAGCAGATGCTTGGCTTCGAGCTTACGGCCTTCGTCATGGTGGGATTGCACAGCCAGGCGGAACCCGACTTGCGCGAATTCGAGAACCGTATTCTCGGCTGGCCGCTTGTCCGGGAGGCCTACATGATGTCGGGCGAAACGGACTATGTGCTAAAATGCGTGGCTCCCGACCTCACAACGTTCCAGAACTTCATCATCCGGGAGCTGACGGCCGCCCCCAACGTGGCAAGCGTGAAGACGGCGCTCGCTATTCGGCGAGTCAAGCGTGAGCCGGGTGTGCCAATCGGCTACCCGCGATCTTAACGGGAGCTCGGAATGCGTTCCTCCCGCGTCATTACCGTCGTTGGCTGCCACGCCGAGGGTGAGGTGGGCGACGTCATCATCGGCGGGGTGCTGCCCCCTGCAGGCGCAACCATGCTCGAAAAGAAGCTCACCATGGAGCGTGAGCATGACCACATCCGCCGCATGCTTATTCAGGAGCCGCGCGGCTCGGTCGCCCGCCATGTGAACCTGATCGTCCCACCGACCCGGCCCGATGCGCACGCCGGCGCCATCATCATGGAGCCGACCGAGTATCCGCCCATGTCGGGCTCCAACACCATGTGCATCACCACAGTGCTGCTCGAGACCGGCATGGTGCCGATGCAGGAGCCGGAGACGCGGCTGCGCCTCGACATGCCGGGCGGCCCGGTGGACGTCGTCGCCGAATGCCGGGACGGTAAATGCGTCTCCGTGACGATCTCCAACGTCCCATCGTTCGCCGCGAAGCTCGACGCGCCGCTGGAGGTCCCGGGGCACGGCACCATCCACGTCGATATCGCGTACGGCGGCATGTTCTACGCGATCGTCGACGCTCATGCCCTCGGCTTCTCCGTGGAGCCGCATGAGGCGCGCGATCTCGCCATTCTCGGCGAAAAGATCCGCATTGCTGCCCGCGAGCAGCACGAGGTGGTGCATCCCGAGTTTCCCGAGATCCGCGGCGTCTCAATCGTGCAGTTCGCCTGCCCGTTCACGGAGCCGAATGCCGTCATCCGCAACACCTGCATCGTCTCGCCCGGCCGCTCGGATCGCAGTCCGACGGGCACCGGCACGTCTGCCCGCATGGCCGCTCTCTACGCGCGCGGGCTGCTGAAGGTCGGGGAAGGCATCACGCACGAATCTATTATCGGATCGCGCTTCGAAGGCCGAATCGTCGGCACGACGACCACCAACGGCGTCGAGGCCGTGCTGACCACCATCAAGGGCCGCGCCTGGATCACCGGCATTCACCAGTACTTCGTCGACCCTAGCGATCCGTGGCAGCAGGGATATTTGGTCTCCGACACCTGGGGCGTGACCAACACCGTCCTGCAAAGCTGAGGAAACGCGGCCGGCAGCGACGCCATAAAGCGGCGACAGCTGCCTCCGCCGCCGCTATAAGCCACCCTGTCTGCAATCTAGCCCTGAGCCAGCCCTGACATGGACGCCAGCGCCTCCGCCGCCTCACAGGTTCGCATCACGCCGGAGCTCGTCGCCGAGCACGGACTGAAGCCGGACGAGTACGAGCGCCTCCTCGAGATCCTGGGCCGGGAGCCAACGCTGACCGAGCTCGGCATCTTTTCGGTGATGTGGTCGGAGCACTGCTCCTATAAGTCGTCGCGCATTTGGCTGAAGCAGCTGCCGACCTCAGGGCCGCAGGTTATCCAGGGGCCGGGCGAAAACGCGGGCGTGGTCGATCTTGGTGATGGCTGGTGTGCCGTCTTCAAGATGGAGAGCCACAACCACCCGAGCTACATCGAGCCTTACCAGGGCGCGGCCACCGGCGTCGGCGGCATCATGCGCGACGTGTTCACCATGGGCGCGCGGCCGATCGCGAACCTCAACGCGCTGCGCTTCGGCGATCCCACACACCCCAAGACCCGCCATCTCGTCTCCGGCGTGGTGGCGGGCATCGGCGGCTACGGCAACTGCGTCGGCGTGCCCACGGTTGGCGGCGAGACGAACTTCGACCCCGGCTACAACAACAACATCCTCGTCAACGCCATGTGCGTTGGTTTGGCCCGCAAGGACCGTATCTTCTACTCGGCGGCAAAGGGCGTCGGGTTGCCCGTCGTCTACGTCGGCTCGAAGACGGGCCGCGACGGCATCCACGGCGCGACCATGGCCTCCGCCGAGTTCGACGAGAACTCCGAGGAGAAGCGGCCTACCGTTCAGGTCGGCGACCCGTTCACTGAAAAGTTGCTGATCGAAGCGTGCCTCGAGCTGATGGCCGAGGACGCCATCATCGCCATCCAAGACATGGGCGCCGCCGGCCTTACCTCATCGACGTCTGAGATGGCCGACAAGGGCGGCGTCGGCATCGAGCTCAACCTCGACAACGTCCCGCAGCGCGAAGAGGGCATGACGGCCTACGAGATGATGCTCTCGGAAAGCCAAGAGCGCATGCTCATGGTGCTGAAGCCGGGGGCCGAGGCCAAGGCGGAGGCCATTTTCCGCAAGTGGGGGCTCGACTTCGCGGTCATCGGTCAGACTACCGACACGGGCCGTATGGTCGTGAAGCACAGGGGCCGCGTTGAGGCGGACATCCCCGTCTCCAAGCTCGCCCACTCCGCGCCTGTCTACGAGCGGCCATGGGTGCCGACCGTCCCGCCCCCGGTCATCCGGCCCGAGGATGTCATCGCCCCCAACACCAAGCTGGGTGCGCTCAAGACCATGATGGGCCACCCGCAGCTCTGCTCCCGCCGCTGGATCTGGGAGCAGTACGATTACATGGTCCGGGGCCACACGGTGCAACGGCCAGGCGGGGACGCCGCCATCGTGCGTATCCCCGGCACTACAAAGGGCATCGCCATGGCCTGCGATGTTACCCCGCGGTACGTAGCTGCCGACCCCGACATGGGCACGCGGCAGGCGGTGGTCGAAAACTGGCGCAATTTGACGGCCGTTGGCGCCGATCCGCTCGCCATCACGGACAACATGAACTTCGGCAACCCTGAGCGACCGGAGATCATGGGCCAGTTCGTGCAGGCGGTGAAAGGCATGGCCGAGGCGTGCCGCGCACTCGACTATCCCGTCGTGTCGGGCAACGTCTCGCTTTATAATGAGACCAATGGTGTGGGCATTCCGCCGACGCCGGCGATTGGTGGCGTGGGGCTTGTGCCCGATCTCACGAAGATTGCCGACCTCGCGCTCAAGGCCGAAGACAATGTCCTCGTCCTCATTGGGCGCGAGACCGGGCATCTCGGGCAATCGCTCTATCAGCAGATCATCGCAGGCAAGCTCGAAGGCGCGCCGCCGCCGGTCGACTTCGCGGACGAGATCAAGGCCGGCAAGCTGATCCGCTCGCTTATCCGTGAGATGGGCGTGCGGACCGTTCATGATGTCAGCGATGGCGGGCTGCTCGTTGCGGTCGCCGAGATGGCGCTGGCCGGCAACCTCGGTGTCGATCTCCTCGGCTACGATGGACCGTTGCCAGCCCACGCGATCTGGTTCGGTGAGGATCAGGGCCGGTACATCGTTGAAGTGCCCTCCGATCAGGCAGAGACCGTCATCGAGCGCGCCCGCCTGCTCGCCCTCCCGGCCCGCATCATTGGACGTGTCGGCGGAGACGAGCTACGCCTGCCTGGCGAGGCGCCGCTCAAGCTGGCTGAGCTGCGCGACATTCACGAAAGCTGGCTCCCCCGCTACATGAGCGGCGCCTAAAGCCGTTAAGCCGGCGCGTTCTTGCAATGTTCGCTGGCGTGCTCTAATTGTCGGAATAGGCAAGCGGCAGGCATTGTGGCCGCCTCTTCCCGCGCATATGTTGCGGATGGGATTCACGAAGCGCACGGCTGGACGCGCTCGAACGACATTGGCCACCTGGGGAGACGTTCACATGCCGATGGACGCGAAAGAAATCGAGCGGCTGATAAAAGAGAGCATCCCGGATGCCGAGGTCACCATTCGCGACCTCGCCGGCGATGGCGATCACTATGCGGCTCACGTCGTGTCATCTGCATTCGTCGGAAAGACGCGGGTTCAGCAGCACCAAATGGTCTACGAGGCGCTTGGCGGCCGTATGGGGGACGCTCTTCATGCGCTGGCGCTGACCACTTCGCCGCGTAAGGAATGACGCTCTAAGCATTGACTCTCACTGTTCCGCGCCCCCATGTTCACTCCAGCAAGGCCAGGGCGCCTTTGAACCGCCTCATCGAGCCAAGGGGAATTCCATGACAGACCAACAGGCCGTTCACGACTGGATCGCAAAGACGATTGCGGCCAACGACGTCGTGCTCTTCATGAAGGGCACGTCGCGGTTTCCGCAGTGCGGTTTCTCCGCCCAAGTGGCGCAAATCCTCAACCACCTCGGCGTCGAGTACAAGGACGTGAACGTGCTTGAGGACATGAGCATTCGTGAGGGCATCAAGACCTTCAGCAACTGGCCGACGATTCCGCAACTCTACGTGAAGGGCGAGTTCATCGGCGGCTGCGACATCGTCCGCGAGATGTTCCAGCAAGGTGAGTTGCAGCAGCTCTTCGACGAGAAGGGCATCGCCTACGACAAGCGGTCGGCGGTGGTCTGAGCCCTCGTTTTCGCGCTCGACCGTCGGCGTCGTTGGCAGAACGATGAGTCATGATGCGCGGTGCAGAGCGATAGCTTGCACCGCGTCTTGCTATGGTCGGCGGGTGGACTCTTCGGCCGACGGGTTCTACGCCAAACACAACCTCCCGAACGTTACAAACAGGCTGTGTTCAACTCTTGGGCGAGGCTTGCTCGCGCCAGGAACGCGGGCCTAGTCTGTTCGCGTGCGGCATAACACGCGCCTCAAGCGGCGCCGCACAGCCAACCAACGGGAGGAAACCAGCATGACAAACAAACCGTGGTTTACCGCGGTAATCTTTGCTGCCCTGGTGGCAGGACAAGGCGCTCTCGCGCAAACTTCTTCGCCATCCCCCCTGCCCCTCGGCCCGACGGTATCGTCGGAGGACGACATCATCGAGGGCTTCTCGAAGGAGCGTCTGGCACGCATCGCCCCGGTCATGCGCGAGCAGATCGACAAGGGCATGTTCCCCGGCGTCGTCACGCTCGTGGCCCGCAACGGGAAGATCGTCCATTTCGAGGCGACGGGCTATCTCGACGCCGCCAAGACCAAACCCATCCAGAAAGACTCGATCTTCCGGCTCGCCTCGATGACCAAGCCGATCGTCACCGTTGCGGCGATGATGCTGGTCGAGCAGGGCCGGATGAAGCTCAACGATCCAATCACTAACTGGCTGCCCGAGCTGAAGGATCTCAAGGTCGAAACACCGGAGGGCGACGTGCCCCTTCAGCGGCCGATCCAGGTGCATGACCTGATGCGCCATACCGCCGGCTTCGTCTATGCCGACAGCACCAAGTCCGAGCGCATCCGGAAGATGTACATCGAGGGCAACATCGAGTCGCGCGAGGTCGACATCACCGGCGATGAGATGCTGAAGAACCTCGGCAAGATCCCGCTCGCTCATCAGCCGGGGACCTACTTCGAGTACTCGATCTCAGTGGACGTGCTGGGCCTGCTCCTCGAACGCCTGACGGGCAAGACGCTCGACGTCCTCTTGAAGGAGATGCTCTTCGACCCGCTCGGCATGAAGGACACTGCCTTCTGGGTGCCGCCTGAGAAGGTCGACCGGCTGGCGGATGCGTTGGATTCCGACCCGCAGAAAGAGAAGATGATGAAGTCCTACCGGATCCTCGAGAACCCGGTGGGCAAGACGTACCTCAAAGGCGGGGCTGGTCTGGTCGGTACGGCTGAGGACTACCTCCGCTTCGCCCAGATGATCCTCAACGGCGGTGAGCTCGACGGCAAACGGTACCTGTCCAAGAAGACCGTCGAGTTCATGCTTTCGCAGCACACGGTCAGAATGGGCGGCAGCACCATCGGCACCACGGGACCGGGCTATGGCTTCGGCCTGGGCTTCGGCGTTCGGCTTGATGACGGCATGGGTTGGGTTCCCGGCTCCAAGGGCGATGCCATGTGGGCCGGCGCTTGGGGGACGAGTTTCTGGATCGATCCGGAGGAGCAGCTGGTGGGTATCCTCATGGCGCAAGGGCCGTCCAACCGCATCCACACGCGTATGCTGTTCAAGAACCTCGTCTACGGGGCGCTGGTGGATTAGCGGACCACCCGCTCACATCCGCAATCCAAAAACCCCAAAATGCGAAGAGCCGCCATCACTGGCGGCTCTTCTTTGTGACTGCAGTTCTCCCAAGTATCAGCGCGAGTAGAACTCGACTACCAGGTTCGGCTCCATGATGACCGGGTAAGGCACGTCGGCCAGCACCGGCACGCGCAGGAGCTTCGCCGTCATCTTGTTGTGGTCGACCTCGATGTAGTCAGGCACATCGCGCTCAGGGCTCTTGATGGCCTCGAGCACCATCGGGATCTGCCGTGACTTCTCGCGGACCTCGATCACATCGCCAACCTTGCAGCGGTAGCTCGGGATGTTCACGCGGCGTCCGTTGACCAGCACGTGACCATGGTTCACGAACTGGCGCGCGGCGAACGGCGTCGGCACGAACTTCGCGCGATAGACGATGGCGTCGAGACGACGCTCCAAGAGGCCGATCATCGCTTCGGAGGTCGAGCCCTTGGAGCGAGCTGCCTCCTGGTAAATCCGGCGGAATTGCCGCTCGGTGATGTTGCCGTAGTAACCTTTGAGCTTCTGCTTGGCGCGCAGCTGCTGACCATAGTCGGAGAGCTTGCCCACACGCCGGTCACCGTGCTGGCCGGGGCGGCTGTCGCGCTTGTTGATGGGGCTCTTAGGACGGCCCCAGATGTTCTCACCGAGGCGGCGATCGATCTTGTACTTCGCGCTAATGCGCTTCGTCATTTTCGTGGCACTCCGATATCTAGCGCAATCGCTGTGGAGCGCCCCCTCCTCTGCCCGGCTCGCCCGGGCCGACAGGCAACGACCACTTCGGACCGCTGCCACGGGTGCGCAAATCAAATGCGGGCCACCGAGGCCCGCGGAAGCTTCCATAACCAGAATAGAGCAACCCGTCAACGACTTGGGCGCTCTGGAGGTCAGGCTTTTGGCCTCACTTCTTGACCGGCGCCGGAGCCTGAGCCGCCTTCGACTGCTCGCTCTTCGGCTCAGTGGCAATGTAAGCGGCAATCAGCTCCTTCACCTTCTTACGCTGCTCGTCGGTGCAGGTATAAGCCTCTTCCTTGTCCGGCTCTTCGATGACGACTTCCTTCCCGCCTTCCGTCTTCTCGACCAGCTTGATCTTGCCGGTCAGCAGCATCACGGTCGTGAGGTGCAGCTGGTTGATGTAGATGATCTGCTGCTCGGTCCACTTGCCCTTGGCTTCCTCGCGCCGCATCAGCGAGCGGTAGTTGGCGACCTGGTCCTCCGGGAGCTCGCAAATCTGCGCGTGCGCGGTCAGCCGACCGACCTTGATGACCTCGCGCGCGACATCCATCGGAATTTCGACCTTGCTCCGGTCCTTCTTGTCGATCAGGACCGAGGTCCCGTCCGGCTTCGTGAACTTGGCCGGCGTGAGCGCCCACGCGTAGTTCATGAACGCCCTGACGGCACGATCACTGAGCTCTTGCGCGCTTGCAGGTGCGAGATTGAGCATCAGCGCGACGAGCACGAACCCTACAGCTCGCATCCCAGCGGTCCAGATCTTGCGCATTTATCAATCCTTGAAATCTGCCCACGTCGTTGCGGCCCGCAACAATTCCGTCCTCCCACAGCATTGTGCGGTGGTTCGGCTCGAAAGTAGGCATAATCAAGGCACTTTAGGATGGTGTTTTGCGGCCCGCGCCTTTGCCATGAGCAAGCGTGGCCACGATGCCACGCAGGGTCCGGACCTCCTGCTCGGTGGCGTCCATGCGAGAGAACATCGACTTGATGTTGCGCATCACCACCTGACGCCGATGCGGCGGGTTGAAAAATCCGAGCCTGGCAAGCTCGGACTCGAGATGATCGAAGAAGCCGTAGAGCTCCTCCTTGGTGGCCGGACGGGAACCGCGCGTGTTGAGACCTGGCCTTAATTCAGACTCGTAAGGCGTTACACGGCCAAGGGTACCCCGCCTCGTCTCTTTGAGCCATTCGTAGCTCACGAGCAGGACGGCCTGGGCAAGGTTGAGCGAGGCGAAACGCGGATTGACCGGCACCATGACGATAGCGTCCGCCATGGCAACCTCGTCCGTCTCAAGGCCCGACCGCTCCGGACCGAAGATGATTCCACAGCGCTGCCCTAGCTCCGTGCGCCTGTGAATTTCCTGAGCCGCCTGCTCCGGCGTGAGCACCGGCTTTGCGAGATCGCGTTGCCGCGCCGTTGTGGCGCAGACGAAATTCAGGTCGGCAATAGCTTCAGCCAAGCTCCCAGTTGCCTTTGCCGCGTCGATGATGAAGTTCGCACCGGCAGCCGCGGCGCGAGCCTTTTCGTTTGGCCAGCCGTCGCGTGGCTCGACGAGCCGTAAGTCGTCGAGCCCAAAGTTCGCCATGGCGCGGGCGGCCATGCCGATGTTGTCCGCGAGCTGTGGTCGCACCAGGATCAGCGCCGGGCTCGGCAGCGTATCCTCGTCGATTCCGGCGAGCTGCTTCGGCCGCGGGTCCTCGAGCTTCTTCAATCGCCGAATGACCCGGCGGGCCAGAAACCAATACTCCTCCCCGGCCCACGTTTTCGCCAGCTCATCGAGAGACCGGAAGACAACCGGTGGCAATGGTCCGCCGGGCTCCAGCTTCAGGCCGCTATCGGCGAACCTGATGGACGAGAAGCGCCTGCAATACTGGTCGAAGGTCGCCAGACCCTCCTTTTCGGTCCACTTCCGGCAGCCCTGGCAGTACGCCTCTGCGGCTACGCAGGCTTCATCGGCACAGAACGTGATAGCGGCGCGGACCTCAACCTGGGAAAGCAGCGGCTCGGCGAGTTGGCACGCGGCTTCCACCCCCTCGTGATAGGCCGTGCTCACGATCTCGGCGACAGTGAGTTCGGTCGACTCCACCGTGGGCGCCTGAGTCTTTGGGTGCTTTGGGTTGACGGCGCGCATCGTCCGGGCCTGCTGTCCTCATGTAATGGTCGACCGACGGCAATACTCGCGTAACGAACGCCGAAGGGGAGGGCAACAGTTCTGGCTGATAGACTCGAAAAGGGCACGCGTCAGTAGATCAGCAGATCTGACTGAGAGCTCCGCCAGCGACAATCCGAAATCGGCTCCACCTGGCCAGCCCACGTTTCGTCCGAGAGATCCAGCACGCGTTCGTAGAAGGGAGCCAACAAGGCCTTGAACTTCCCGAGCCGCTCGTCGTCGCCATACTCAACAGTGAGCTCGACGAGAATAGGAACCCGAGCTTGCAGGAGCGACCCCATCCCCTCGAGCACGGACAGCTCGTGGCCCTCCACGTCGATTTTCACCAGCGCCACCTCCTCGGGCGCGACGTCCTGCTGCCTCAGCACTTCGTCGAGCGTAACGGCGTCTACTGTGATAGTCTGTGTGGCGTTGATGCGTGCGCTGCCCTCAACGGAGTGAGCGCCGTAGTTCTTGCGGTGACGCGCGAGCATGAGATGACCATTCGTGTTGCTCACCGCAGCCTCTATAGCATGCACACGCTGCTCGAAGCCGTTCAGAGCGACATTGCGCTTCAATATTGCAAAGTTGTGGGGATCCGGCTCTGCGGCAATGACCTTCGAGAAAACGCCTGACTTAAGGGCATAGACAGCCAGTGCACCTATGTTGGCGCCAACATCGATGAACATACCGCCGGCGCGTAAGGTCCCCGCAGATCGCAGCACCTCAAGCGCGGTTTCCAGCTCGCGGCGCTGCCAACATTTTCCGCGCATAAGCTTCAGTGCGATCTTGTCATCGCGGGGATCAACGTAGAGTGCATGGTCGCCAAACGGGACAAGACAGAGCGTTCCTGGTGCCAGGTGGCGATCAAGCAAAGCACGGAGCGCAAGGCCACGTAGTCGCGGCGTTGATGCGAGCAGCCCCGTCGCGCCCGTGATGGCACGCGCGACCAGCCGGCGACGTCTTTTGCGCCAGAACTCGCGATCCAGCACTCGACGACTGTAATGCACGAAGCTTCCGTGGTGATTATGATCGTGCAATCAACTTTCGTAGGCCGCTTTGGTTCGATTGCGCGGGCACATTAAACGGGTATTGGTAACGTGCACCGTCAGCAAACAGAGCAAATCCTCGTGCATTGTTCGGCTGCCAAATCTTGATCAATGCCAATGGAAGCGACTTCGCGGATTGGGAGCTGTCCAGGAGCACCTTTCGAACCGTTGCCTGGCACCTTGGGACGTCCCGCCCCAAGCCACTTGGATTCCCGCGCCGTTCCGTCTATGACCCCGGGCGACAGGCACCGGCCGACAGCCGGCGCCGCCAAGTCTTTAGAAGCCCGCGCGATCTGGTGAGAACGACATGAAGAAGATCAAGGTCACAGGAACCGTCGTCGAGCTCGACGGCGACGAGATGACTCGCATCATCTGGAAGCTCATCAAGGAGAAGCTCATCTACCCCTACCTTGATGTGAATCTCGAGTACTACGACCTCGGCATCGAGAACCGGGACCGCACCAACGACCAAGTCACGATTGACGCGGCGCACGCCATCAAGAAGCACGGCGTCGGCGTGAAATGCGCCACCATCACGCCGGATGAAGCGCGGGTGAAGGAATTTGGCCTCAAGCAGATGTGGAAGTCGCCGAACGGCACCATCCGTAACATCCTCGGCGGCGTCATCTTCCGCGAGCCCATCATCTGCAAGAACATCCCGCGGCTGGTGCCGGGCTGGACGCAGCCGATCATCATCGGGCGTCATGCCTTCGGCGACCAATACCGCGCCACCGACTTCAAGTTCCCAGGCAAGGGCAAGCTGACGATCAAGTTCGAAGGAGAGGATGGCACCGTCATCGAGCGCGAGGTCTTTAACGCGCCGGGCTCGGGCGTTGCCTTGGCAATGTACAACCTCGACGCCTCCATCCGGGATTTCGCGCGCGCCTCGTTCAACTACGCCCTCGCGCGGAATTATCCCCTCTACCTCTCGACCAAGAACACCATCCTCAAGGAGTACGACGGCCGCTTCAAGGACATCTTCCAGGAGATCTACGAAAACGAGTTCAAGGCGGAGTTCGAGAAGCGCGGCCTCACCTACGAGCACCGTCTGATCGACGACATGGTCGCCTCGGCGCTGAAGTGGTCGGGCGGCTACGTCTGGGCCTGTAAGAACTATGATGGCGACGTGCAGTCCGACTCGGTGGCCCAGGGCTTCGGCTCGCTCGGTCTCATGACGAGCGTCCTGATGACGCCCGATGGCAAGACCGTAGAGGCCGAGGCGGCTCACGGCACGGTGACGCGTCACTACCGCGAGTATCAGAAGGGCAGAGAGACCTCCACCAACTCGATCGCTTCGATCTTCGCCTGGACCCGCGGACTCGCCCACCGCGCCAAGCTCGATGACAACCCCGAGCTCGCGAACTTCGCGCAGACGCTGGAGCGGGTCTGCATCGAGACCGTCGAGGCCGGCTACATGACGAAGGACCTCGCACTCCTCGTCGGCGCCGACCAGAAGTGGCTCTCGACCACCGGCTTCCTCGACAAGGTCGAAGAGAACCTGCGGAAGGCTATGGGGGCCTGAGGCGTTCGCGCCTCAGAATGAACACCTTGGGCGCTTCCGAGGCGCTCAAGGGCCAATGCCCGAACCGCCGTTTCGATCAGACAGCGGATCACGCCCATGCCGCGTTGACCTCGCTGCCGCCCGGTGTTGTGATGCGTTGCAAAACTCCATCGAGCGAGGCCATCGAGCGAGGCTCCACCCATGACAACGACCGCTTCTGATCCTGTCGTCATCGTCTCAGCCGCGCGGACACCTATCGGCAGCTTTCAGGGTGCGTTCGCAAGCCTTTCTGCTCCGGAGCTTGGCGCTATTGCCGTCAAGGCTGCCGTCGAGCGGGCGGGCGTCGAGCCCGATGAGATCAGCGAGGTCCTGATGGGCTGTGTGCTACCGGCAGGCCAGGGCCAGGCTCCCGCACGGCAGGCCTCCCGCGGCGCCGGATTGCCCGACCATGTGCCCTGCACGACCGTCAACAAGATGTGCGGGTCCGGCATGAAGACAGTCATGATGGCTTACGAGAGCCTGCATGCCCGGCCAAACGACATCATCTTGGCTGGCGGCATGGAGAGCATGACGAATGCCCCGTATCTCCTCCCCAAGATGCGCTCCGGCCAACGCCTCGGCCATGGGCAGGTTTACGACCACATGTTCTTAGACGGCCTTGAGGACGCTTACGACAAAGGTCGGCTGATGGGCACGTTCGCGGAGGATACGGCACAGGCTTATCAGTTCACGCGTGAAGCGCAGGATGCCTTTGCGCTCGAGAGCCTGAAGCGGGCGCGGAAAGCCAACGAGGATGGATCGTTCGCAAAGGAAATCGTGCCCGTAACAGTGAAGGGGCGGAAAGGCTCGACCGAGGTGGCCCGCGACGAGCAGCCCTTCACTGCCGATCCCGAGAAGATCCCGCATCTCAAGCCTGCGTTCCGCGAAGGCGGCACGGTCACGCCTGCCAACTCCAGCTCCATTTCCGACGGGGCGGCTGCTCTCATCCTGATGCGCGAAAGCGAGGCGAAGCGGCGCAAGCTCCAGCCTCTTGCGCGCATCGTGGGCACGGCGACGCACGCCCAGGCCCCGGCATGGTTCACGACGGCCCCTATCGGCGCCATCGCGAAGCTGCTCGAAGCGGTCGGCTGGCGCGCGCACGACGTCGGCCTCTATGAGATCAACGAAGCCTTTGCCGTGGTGACCATGGCAGCCATGCGGGACCTCGATCTCCCACACGACAAGGTGAACGTGCATGGCGGCGCGTGCGCGCTTGGGCATCCGATTGGCGCATCCGGTGCGCGCATCATCGTCACGCTCTTGTCCGCGATGGAGAAGTACGGCGAGACGAAAGGCGTTGCCGCTCTATGTATCGGCGGCGGCGAGGCAACCGCGATCGCCGTGGAACGGGTGCATTGACCTGCAGACCGCCGAGCGGTGATGAGGTTTTCAATCGCTCGGAACATCCGCGGGTGCTGTCGCACACGGCTGCGTGGTTCCACCTTAACGCGGATGTTCAGAGAGCCTCGTCACCCCGTTTCGGCTGCCACCCGGCGATCTGCGTGGATGCGTAAACAGCTCGTCGGAAATCCTGACCCAGCGGAACGCGAGACGCGTGACGCGGCGCAATTCAAATCGTGATGCACGTTCTTTCGCGCGTTCTCTTCTTCATCGTGCAGCCATCGCATCTTGCGATGCTGCTCACTGGGGCGGGACTGCTCTTGATCCTCTTTCGGCCGAAGGCGGCGCGTCTCGGCAAAGGAATGGCTATTGCGGGCCTTGTTGCGTTGCTCGCGCTGGGTTTCTCCCCGATCGGTCATGCGCTGCTCCTGCCGCTCGAGGAGCGCTTTCCGCGAGGCCCGCTCCCGGACGATCCTGTCGCTGGGATCATCATGCTTGGCGGCTTCGAGGATCCCAGCGTCGGCCGCGCTCGTGGGGCGCTTACGCTCAATGAATCCGCCGAGCGGGTGACCGAGACCGTCTTACTGGCCCGGCGTTTCCCTGAAGCCAAAGTGGTGTTCACCGGCGGAGATGCCAGTCTCATCCTGCCCGGTGAAAGTGCGGCTCCGGCGGTCGCAGAGTTTCTCAAAGCTGCCGGAGTAGCGCCGGAGCGCATCGTGCTCGAAGGAAAGTCACGGAATACGCATGAGAACGCAGTGTTTCTCCGCGATCTGCTCAAACCTCAGCCTACCGACAAGTGGGTGCTTGTGACATCGGCCTGGCACATGCCGCGAGCCGTCGGCGCGTTCCGGCAGGCCGGTTTTCACGTGCTCCCATGGCCTGTCGATTACCGGACGCGAGGCGCTAACGATCTGATGATGCCTTTCGATAAGATGACCGAAGGATTGCGCCGGACCGACATGGCCGTTCGCGAGTGGATAGGCCTCGTCGCCTATCGCCTGATGGGGAGATCAAACGCGCTGTTCCCAGCACCGTCAGACGTGCGTTGATCGTCTGGGCTACTTGGGCTTGACCAGCACCGGCGACTCCGCGGCAGGTTTCGGCTGGAGCTCTTTGACGAGATCGAAAGTCTTGCAGCCCTTCTCCGCGAGACGCCGGTTATAGGCTTCAACGATTGCGCGATCGCGGCGGTAGTCGGCATCGGGATCGGCACCACGCTCCGTTCCGCCGAATATGGGCACGACGGCCTTCTGAATGTGCTGCGCCGCTACGGAGCCGCTGCGTGAGATTTCGTAATCGCGGATCTGCAGGATGCGCACAAGCGTACGGCCCGCGAGCTTACGGCAGCTCAGGGCCAGCTCCTCCGGACTCAGGACATACGTGCCATCCGGCTGCAGGCCGGGCTTTACTGCCGAAACGGGCGTTGCTGCTGCGCTCGCACCCGGTGGGGATAGGGCGCCAGAGTCCGCCCCGGCGCATGCTCCAAGCAGCGCGCCGAGAGCAACGACAAGAATGCGCGAAGTGCCGACGACCATCCCCCTCCCCCGACTCAGCCCTGCGTAACGAAGCCATCCACAAAGGGCGCATATGAGGCTAAGCTCACTTCCAGCAGGGATTTCAGCCCCTTATCAACAGCCAATCGATTTTGCCAGGAGATCTCGATGGCGCAGCAGATCAAGGTGAGAGCCAAGGATTTGGTGGCCGCAGCAAGGGCTCAGATCAAGGAGTACACGGCCGAGGAGGCCATACAGCTGGCCTCGCGCCCTGACGTTGTTCTGGTGGACCTCCGCGATCCGCGCGAGCTGGCGCGCGATGGCAGAATCCCGGGCGCATTTCACTGCCCACGCGGAATGCTGGAGTTTTGGATCGATCCTGAAAGCCCCTACTTCAAGCCGATCTTTGGTGAAGACCGGACTTTCATCTTTTTCTGTGCAGGAGGTATGCGCTCAGCGCTGGCGACCAAGACAGCTCAGGATATGGGGCTGAAGCCGGTCGCTCACATCATCGGCGGATTTAACGCGTGGCGCTCCGCCGGCGGACCGATCGAGAAACCGGAATCGAACCGCTAGGCCTTTGCTCTCCCGACAACATCAGTGGATGGAGTGAGAGCTCTCCTGCATCATGTCTCGCAAGAGGTCATCCAAGAGCTGTGTTGCGAGAGCATGCGCTGTCGGCGGATCAAGGTGCTCGGCGAGCAGCCTCATGCCCGCCACGATGGAGGCGCCGGCCTCCTCAATTTCGTCGGCGTCATGAATACGGTGAGACCACATCGCATCGTTCCTCGCCTGTGATGGCTTGTTGAAGTTGAAACGCGTCGTCTCAACTTTTGGATCCGGGCGAGGTTGCGAAGTCGAATACAAATTTAGTTGCGATGGGTAGGCGAAATTCACGCCGAGCGCTCGCGCGCTTTCGTGGACCTTGGATCAATCGAAATAAGTGCTGAATGCGAAAGCAATTTTCCGCCATTAACCAGTTAACGTTCGACTTCTTCTCCAGGATCGCACAGCTCTCGTTACCCGCCAACGATTGTTCCGCCATTAGGATGCAAAACTTGTCCTGTCATGTAGCTCGCATCACTGCTGGCAAGAAATACGTAACAGGGAGCAACTTCGTTAGGCTGCCCAGGCCGCCCCATCGGTGTATTCTTTCCGAAATTCGCTACACCCTCAGCGTCGTAAGATGACGCAACAAGCGGGGTCCAAATCGGCCCTGGCGCGACAGCATTGACGCGAATTCCGCGATCAACAACCGCTTGAGATAGCGATCGGGTGAATGAAACGATTGCTCCACGGGTCGCACTGTAATCCATCAAGTGCGCACTGCCTTTATAGGCAGTCACCGAGGTCGTATTAATAATGCTGGAGCCTTCGCACATGTGCGGCAAAGCTGCCTTGGTCATGTAGAAGTAGCCGAACACATTGCTGCGAAAAGTTCGCTCCAGTTGCTCCGCCGAGATATCTTCCAATCGATCCTCGAGGTGTTGCTCTGCTGCATTGTTGACGAGGATGTCGAGCTTCCCGAAGGCTTCGAGGGTTTGCCGTACCGCGTCTTGGCAAAACTTTTCCTCACCAATGTCGCCTCTGATGGATACGGCTCGCCTGTTCTCAGCCTCAATGAGCTGGACCGTGTCGTCAGCGTCTTTAGTTTCCTCCAAATAGACAAAGGCGACGTCGGCTCCCTCTCGCGCCATAGCGACAGCTACGGCCCGACCGATGCCGCTATCACCGCCAGTGATCAGCACTACCTTATCCGCTAAACGACCACTCCCCTTGAAGCGCGGAAGATATTCCGGCGCGGGATGCATCAGGTGCTCGCGTCCCGGCTGATGCTCTTGTGTGTGCGGCTTGGGTGTTGCTGGCATTGGTCTTGCGCCCGGAAATAACTCTGACGACTTGGGCGCAACCCCTGCGGTCCGCACCAGTTCCCAACCAAAACTTCTGGATTAATTTTCGAAATTTCATTCGGGCCAGCAGGGGAAGGAGCAACCCGTGATTGGGCCGAATACGGGTTCGAGAATACGCGGAGCGAAAACCAGCTTCTCGATTCTTGATGTTAGGCTTCTCGCGACCGTTAACTAAGTCGCCGGTGCTGGCGGAATCCGGCCCCTCGCGAAATGATCGCCGGGCATATCAAGCGTCCAAAGCAGCCCATCCGGAATAGCTTTGAGCACCACGTTGGCACCGAGGGCAGTTGGGACGACGTGCTCGAGGACGTCGCGCCCAAAGCCTCGATGCAACAGAGCCCCGGCAGGTTGGCGGCCGCGCTCACGCCAGACGATCATCAGCCTGGGCTTATCGCCTTTCCCGTGTTCCAGCGACCAAGTGAGATCGACGCGGCCCGAAGACACGGACAGCGCTCCGTGCCGCTCTGCATTGCTGGCAAGCTCGTGCAGCGCAAGGCCAATGTTGAGAATGGCTTCCGGCCGAAGGAAAACATCCGGACCGGAGGCGCGGATCTGTGAATGCCGCGGCCCAAAGGCGGTCCTTTGCACTGCGACCAAATCGCTCAACAAAGCGCCTTCCCAATCATTGCTGATGAGCAGCTCGTGCGAGCGGGAAAGGCTTTGCAGCCGGCCCGAAAACCGCGCTTCGAAATCAGCCAAGTTATCGCTTCGCAGCGCAGTCTGGCGGGCCATTGCTTGGATGATCGCAAGCAAGTTTTTCGATCGGTGCGTCAGCTCGCGCATGACATTCGCGAGGTGCCGATCGTGCTCCTTGCGGGCGGAAATGTCGCGAATTGTGATGGAATAGCTCGATACCGACTTGGGCGAGCAACACACCGGATTGGCGACGATCGCGACCTCCAGGACCTGTCCGATCTTTGTCCGGCAAAAGCTTTCCAGCCGGAGCGTATGCCCCTCTGCCATTGCCGACCGGATACGCTCATAGTCCGCGAGCCCCTCTTCCGCGAAAAGCTCTCGGAGGGGTAATCCGACGGCCTCCGCGGCGGAGTAGTTGAAGGTCTGCTCGGCGCCTGCGTTCCAGGTCGCGATTATTCCGTCGGGCGATACGCTCAGAATGGCCTCGCTCGAGGAAGCTACGATCGCCGCAAGCTGCGCGTTGGCGTTCTCTGCTTCCTTGCGCTCGGTGATATCGATAGCAACGCCCAAAACCGAGGCTGCTTTTCCATCGGGTCCGCGCCGCACAAACGCGCGCCGGTAAAGCCACCGCACTGTGCCGGAGGGCCAAACGACTCTGAACTCCTGCTCGAAGGTATCGCTGGGGCCGCGGATCGCATCGAGGTAAGCCTGCCGGAAACGCGGCTGGTCCTCAGGATGAACAAAGCTCAAGACTTGGTCTGGGTCGCCGGTGAATTCTTCGGGAGTACGGCCGAACAGCCGGTACATGGCCTCGGACCACGTTACGCGATTGGTCGCAAGGTCCCTCTCCCACATGCCCATTTCGGTCGCCGAGAGGGCCAGCGTCATTCGCTCATGGGCAACTCGAAGCTGGTCCTCGGCCAATCTGCGCTGAGCGGATGCCGCTTTCAGGGCGCTCAGAACCTCATCCACTTCGCGCAGGTGCAATGCCAGCGACGGCATGGCTTCGCCTTTGCCGAGAGCCGTGGCAGCAAGCGCTGTCATACGGATCGGCGCGGCAAGCCTTCGGCCGAAATAGAAGGCCAGGAGAAGCGAAAGCGCGAGTAGCGTCGCGCCGGTAGCAGCAAAAAGCTTCCAGGACAAAGCTTGCGGCAACGCCAGCGAAGGAGCGGCGCTTGCAGTGACAAACCAGTTCGCAAGACCCGATCGCGTGATTGCCTGGAGCCTATCGGGTACAGGCTGACTGATAATCTCTACACGCCCCTCGGCCTCCCTGGACCGCAATGCGGCAAGAGATGCAGCATCGAACTGGAAATCCCGCGATTGCACGATGACGCGGCCGCTACTGTCCGCGATGCCTCCGCTCCAGCCCTCCGGCAGCCGGGCTGTCTCGAGGACTTTGGTAAGGGGCGTTGGATCAAGCACGGCGGTGAGGACGCCGCTCGCATCATCGTCCTCCGGGACGGGTACCGCGACTGCGAAAAGGTTTTGCCCCGGCAGCATATCGGAAACGTACGGTCGCTTGGTTCGGATCACCTGCCTGACGGCCTCGGTGTCTGGTGCGGCCGGAAGTGTCTCGCCCCATTCAACCCGCGTATCGACCAAGGGCTCGCCTGACGCGTCAGTGAGCACAATGAATTGGCCGGAGTTCGCACGGACGAGCCGTGTTGCGTGACTGTGAAATCGCTCGTAATCGCCTGCTGCGAGGCTTGGAGAAGCGGCCAAGGTTTCCAGCGAAAGAATTAAGCCGCTGAGCTCGCGATCAACGTCCAGAGTCAGCAAACGGGCGGTCTGAAGGACCTGCCGCTCCAATTGCCGATTCTCGATCGAAATGTAGCCGTGGAGAAGGGCACCAGAAAAAAGCAATATCGGCGCGACGATCGCCAAGCCATATGCCGTGAGATATCCGCCGACTGTCCGCGGCCCGAATTGCCAACGGCAGGCCGCGAGTGCCCCGTTTTCCGACACGGGAATGTAGGCCATTTCCCCCTCTGATCGAGCTTTACCCGGTATTGAGGTAAGTCCCGCGGCGGTCCCCCCCATTTCGGAGCATACGCATAACGGATCCACGCATCCTCGATCCGCGGCGAGGCGATGACTTATAGTCAGTCGCGCACATTGCCGCAGCCTCGCCGGAAATGACGGGATTCGGCTCCCATCCGAACGGGGCCACCCACAGCCCGGCATCGCCCACAACCTGAGCTCCCTCGTCTCGGTGGCGAGGCTCGCCGGTCACGGCATGTCGCGGGAGTGTTACGCGCAATGTCACAGCATTAACCCTCACGCAGCCCGTAACGCGCGACCCCTTTATTGGTTCCATCCTTAATCATTTAAGTTCTTGTGAGCATAATTCGGTTTCACTTCTGCAACAGCACTTCTGCAACACCATAAAAACCGCGTGGAACCGTTTTCGGTTTGTACGCGTTTGGCTAATGCCCCTAGACGTGGACGCAAGCGAAGCGTCCAATGCCTTGACCGCGGTCGCACACCGGCCGCGGTCTTTTGTTGCTCAATTTTGCTGAACCCCGGATGAAGGTAGGCGACCTCTGTTCTTCAAAGTGCGAGCCTTAGAACGCGAGGGGCTACCATCGCGTTCCTTCAGCACGTAAGCCCCAGCCCGATCGCCCGGGCGCCAACATCAAGCACGAATACCTCAATGGATCTGATCCGATACAAGCAACCTGCCCCCGGGACCGCACCACCGCTTCTGCTCGCTCTGGTCATTGGGCTGATCGTCGCGGTGCTGTATTTTGGCAGGGAGCTTTTTGTGCCGCTCGCGGTAGCCGTGCTGCTGAGCTTTGTACTGACCCCGCTCGTGGCGTTTCTGCGAAAGCTCCGTGTTCCGCGAGTCCCCGCCGTCATGCTGGTGGTTGCACTTGCGTTTTCAATCATCTTCTCGATCGGCGCCATCATGGGTGCTCAGCTGGCGGAGCTCGCTGGTCAGCTGCCCCAATACGAAACGACGCTTCGTCAAAAGATCCGAGATTTGAGGCCGCAGCCCGGTGCACCGGCCGGGGTCTTCGAAAGGGCGACAGACGCGCTCGAGAAGCTAGGTGAAGAGCTGGATCGGGAGCCGCAACGGAGGAGCCCATCCGGATCCGCAACATCGGAGCCTATACCCGTCGAAATCCACCACCCGCCGCCGCGCGCATTGGAGTATTACCAACGAGTTGTCACTCCGCTGCTGGGGCCCACAGCCCAGACCGGACTGATCCTCATCCTGGTCCTCTTCATCCTTCTCCAACGGGAGGAGCTTAGGGACCGGCTGATCCGTGTGTTCGGAGGCGAGGATTTCGAGCGGACAACTGCCGCGATGAGCGATGCCGCTGGCCGTCTCAGCCGTTTATTCCTGACCCTTACCGGGATGAATATTGTCTATGGCGCTGTCATCGCGGCGGTGCTGTGGCTCATTGGAATTCCCAGCCCGATCCTTTGGGGCATCTTGGCGGGGTTGATGCGCTTCGTTCCTTACATTGGATCAATCATCGCAGCGGTTTTCCCGGTGCTCCTCGCCGCAGCTGTCGACCCCGGATGGTCCTTGGTCCTCGTGACGCTACTTGTCTACATTGTCGGCGAGTTCACAATGGGACAGGTGATGGAGCCCTGGCTGCTGGGCAGCTCCACCGGCCTTACGCCCATTGCCGTTATTGCTGCGGCCTCGTTTTGGACATGGCTCTGGGGACCGGTCGGTCTGCTGCTGGCAATTCCGTTGACGGTCTGTCTCATCGTCCTCGGTCGGCATGTGCCGCAGCTCAATTTCATCTACGTACTTTTGGGCGATCAGCCGGCGCTGACGCCGGCACAGCGCTTCTACCAGCGCATGCTGGCCGGCGACATCGACGAGATCACATTCGAGGCGGAGCAGCTTCTCAAGAAGCAATCGCTCGTCACCTACTTCGACGAGGTCGCGCTTCCCGCTCTTGTTATGGCACAGGAGGACACCCGCCGCGGGCGCTTCGACCACAATCGGCTTGCAGCCATGCGCTCATTCGTCGAGGAGCTGATCGATGACCTGAGTGACTTCGAGGTCGAGACGCCGGAAAAGGATGCGGACCCGGAGGCGCCGGAACCGCCACCTGATTTGCCAGTGCTGTCACCTGAACAACTGAGGCCAAGCTGGCAGGTGGCTACCCCGGTGCTATCGATCGGCATCCGCAATCCGCTCGACCGCGCCGCTGCGGCGATGCTGGCCGACCTCGCGACAAAGCACGGGATCGAAACGCGCGTGCTTGGTGCGGAGGACGTCACCCCATCGAAAATTGATGCGCTCGACCTCGGCGGCGCTCAGTTGGCCGTGCTCTCCAATGTCGACGCCGCGCGAGCGCCCGCATACGCGCGCCTGCTGATTCGCCGTTTGAGACGCCGCGCTCCAAATCTCGAATTCGTTTTAGGCGCATGGGGTGAAAGCACGCGTCAATCCAGCGGTGGGCTTGCAGGCGACGAACAATCGGTCCCGCGGGCGACCACGCTGCGGCAAGCGCTCGAGATCATTCTGACGGCTGCACGAGAGGAGCCGGCGGCGACCTTCGATCGAGTCGGTGTCGCGGAAGAGATGCAAAGCGCGGCCAATCCCGTCCCGATCGAAAGCTGAGGACCTTCAACGGTTGCCCGCGTACGGGTTTTCACCCTTGCGCAGGTAGAGGCGAATGGGAACGCCCGGGAGGTCAAAGGTCTCGCGAATACCGTTCGTGAGATACCGCAGGTAGGCCTTGGGCAACTCCTCCGGTCGCGAGGCGAAAGCCACAAAGGCTGGCGGACGCGTCGAGACCTGCGTGATATAGCGGATCTTGATCCGCCGCCCTTTGACCGCAGGAGGCGCGTGCCTCTCGACAGCCTCCCGCAGCCAGCGGTTGAGGTCGGATGTCGGCACGCGCCGGTTCCACGTTTGATAGATCTGCAGCACGGCAGCGAGCAGCTTGTCCAGTCCACGCTCCGCCAGAGCCGAGATCGGCACGAGTGGCACGCCGGGAACCTGAGCGAGGTTTTCAGCTGCCGCCTGCCGCAACCTGCTCAGCAATGCCTGCTTTTCAGTGATGAGATCCCACTTATTGACGGCAATGACGAGCGCGCGGCCTTCCTCGGCCACCAGATTTCCGATCGTCAGATCCTGATGCTCGAACGGGTGCTCGGCGTCGATCATAAGGATGACGACCTCGGCGAACCGGATTGCGCGCAGCGTATCCGCAGTCGCCAGCTTTTCCGCGGTTTCGATCACCCGCGCCTTGCGCCTGAGCCCAGCGGTGTCGATCAGGCTCAGCTTATGCCCACCCCATTCGAAATCGACGGCGATGGCATCCCTCGTCAGACCAGGCTCAGGCCCCGTCAGCATGCGCTCTTCACCGAGCAGCGCGTTGACCAAGGTTGATTTGCCTGTATTCGGACGACCGACAATGGCGACTCGGATTGGTCGGGCAGCTTCGCGTTCCTCCGGTTCTTCCGCGGCGCGCTGAGCCTCTTCGTCCTCGAGCCCCAGTGCGCGAACAATCTCCGCCACGAGTTCTCCGATGCCTTCCCCGTGCTCGGCGGAAATCGCGATGGGCTCGCCGAGGCCGAGCTCGAACGCCTCGTAGACGCCCTCTACGCCTTTGCGGCCCTCACACTTGTTGGCGACCAGGATTGCGGGGCGCCCAGCGCTGCGAACCAGCCGCGCAAAGGCGGTATCAGCAGGCGTCACGCCCTCGCGGGCATCGATGACGAACAGAACCAGATCGGCTTCCTTCAGCGCCTGTTCCGTCAGCCGGGTCATCCGGGCGGCGATGCTTCCGTGTGGCGCCTCCTCCATCCCAGCCGTGTCAACCAAGCGGATCTCGTGACGGCCCAGAGTCGCGGTGCCCTCGCGACGATCGCGCGTCAGCCCCGGTATCTCCGAGACGAGGGCCGCACGACGACCGATAAGCCGATTGAACAGCGTCGACTTCCCGACGTTGGGGCGGCCGATGATCACAACTCTAGGAATAGACTGCATAAGGAGCGCGCGGAAACTCGACTTCGCAGGCTATCGGCGACCATTGGCGCCTGCGGGAAGATTACGTCAGTTGAAGGCGACCAGACGCGCCTCGTCGGTCAGCACGTACATCCGCCCGCTGGCGACGACCGGCGCGATGTAGATGGGCGAGTTGAGGTTCTGTTGCACTGTCACACGCCCGGTCGCAGGCTCAACGCCGACCAGCTGACCTTTGTTCGACGTGAGCCAGAGGAGGTTGCCGGCCAGCGTGGGGCCTGACCAGGTGCTCGTACCCGGCAGCTTGACCGTCCAGATCACCTTGCCGTCGCGGCGGGTAATCGCGTGCAGTTGACCAGACGTATCGACTACGAAAAGGGTGTCGCCAGCAATCACGGGTGCCTGAGTCCCGGCCACGTTGAGCGACCACAGCCGCTCACCCGACTTGATGTCCGTGGCAACCAGTCGGCCTCCATGACCGACGGCATAGACGACTCCGCCGGCAATGGCAGGCCGCGCTGCGTCGCTCAGCGAAGCAAGCGAGGAAATCGCGCGTGTGCGCGCCAAGCTCTCAGTCCAGACGGGCGTGCCGTCGTCGGCGCGCAGGGCAACCAGCTCTCCGGAAGGATAGGGCACGACGACAACGCCACCTTCCACCGCAGGGCTGGGATTGGAGATGATGCTGGTCCGCTCCGGGATGCCGCGGTACGTCCACAGCTCGCCGCCATCGTATCCGGCCAGGGCATAGACGTGCCCCTCGGTGGTCACGACGAAAACCTTGTCATTGACGGCGGTGGGCGAGGCCCGAACAGGTACGCCGATATTCTTGGTCCAGAGCACTTTGCCGGTCGCCGCATCGAGGGCCACGACCGTGCCAAACCCCGTCGCAACGTAGAGCCGGCCATTTTCGATGGCGAGACCGCCGCCGAAGCCGCCTTCCTCGCGCTCGTTTTCCGGTACGAGTGAAACCCGCCAGATGGTCGAACCGCTGGACGCGGACAATGCAGTTACCCGAGCCGTGGCGTCGAGGGTGTAAACTCTCCCCTCGTAGACCACAGGGCTGGCGGTCAGCTTGCCCTTCGCGCTGGAGCCAGTGCCAACGTCCGCGCTCCAGGCCCGTTGTAGCGACCCGTTAAGCGCAAGATGGCCGGGGGAATTGTTGGGTTCGCCACCCGGTTGAGTCCAGTTCTCGTTTGCGCGCGGCGGTGGCAACACAATCGGCCTGTCAGCCGCTGCCAGCTCTGCGCCAAGGTTGTCCCGCGCTTGCATGACCGGGATTCGCTTGCCCGGCAGCGGCTGCTCCTTCTCGGCAAAAGGATTTAGGTCAGTGATCTTGGGCAGACTCGGGAGGCTGCCCCCACAACCGCTCAAGCCGATCGCCATGAGCATGGCGGGCGCTATGATCTGACCCAGCCGCTGCGACCGCTTCCCAACCTCGCCCATCAAATCTCCCCGTCATTGCACCTTGGGCGCTTCCGGGGGCGGCGTGCCGCTTGCCGGCTGCGCGGCTGCTGCCGTTTTCTGGACTTCCGCAGACGTGATCAAACCCATGATTAGGCCGGCGCGCTCACGAACCGACGGAGGGGTCTTCTGGTCTGCGGCCAATTCCAGAAAAATTTGTCTCGCCTCCTCCAAACGCCCGGCGCGAAAAGCCGATAAGCCCAACAGCTCGCGCGCGTTGTGCCTCCAGGCGTTGCCCTCCGCGGTCAAAGGGGTGAGCCGATTCTGCATCTCGGTAAAGTCGGCTGTGTCGACTTTCAACATCGCAATCTGCAACTGCGCGTACTGGCGGAAGAGCTCGTCGACACTGCCATCCCCCGCGATCGCTTCATAAGCAGCGATCGCTTCGTCAGTCTTGCCTGCCGAGGCCGCCTCTCCTGCGAGCTGAAGGCGGGCCAGCGTGGCATAGCCGGAAGGTGCATCTCGCACCATCGCCTCGAACGCCTGCTTCGCCTCGGCGTCCTTGCCCTGCTCCAGAAGTCGTATCGCCGCCTGATAGCGCGCGCCAGCTTCAGCGGCTGCGGCCAAGGTGTGCGCCTCCCACCACTTGTACCCGCCGACGCCGACAACGATCAGAGCTGCGACCGCGAGGACATAAATGCCATACCGGTCCCAGAGCTTCTCCAGTTGCTCCCGGCGCACCTCGCTTTCGAGCTCGCGCAGTAATGGGTCGCGGTCGTCAGCCATACTCGGTTCGGCCCTCCTGATGCCAAATCTCTGGATACGAACGCGTACCCAGGCGCCGTAGACATAGCGCAGCGCACATTCCGCGCCAACGCGACGGCTTGCCGGAAGCGGCCGCTCAAGCGAAACTTTTTAACTTCCGCCCCTTGCTGCTATTTCTTTCCGGCGGATTTGCGGCCTTGCTGGAGCAACAATGGTCAATAATCAATACCAGCCGGGGAGCAGAGGCACTCCGATCAGCCAGGCATGGCCGACGAACAGCATGAAGGCGTACAGCGCCACGCCCACCGCGACGACGATGATATCGTTCCCAATCCCACCGCTGCTTGGCCCCGGCTTCGGCGCGACCATCCTTTGCTTCACGGATATCCGGTCGTAGATCGCGTAGGCGAGGAAGCTGCCGAAAAGCAAAATCGAGGCGAGGTCGCCGTTCGCTAGCAAGTGTGCGGTGGCCCAGATTTTTATTCCGGCCAACATGGGGTGCTTGACGGCAGTGCGAATGTGAGACGGCACGAAAGCCGCGACCACCAGGATCAAGGCCGGCAGCATGAGAAGGAACGCGAGGTGGCGCGTCCAAACCGGAGGTATCCAGAGCTCCGGATTCTTGCCCGGCATGACCTGCAGCTTGCCGAAGCCCACGACAATCAGGACCAAACCGGCAAGGGAGATCACCGAGAAGATGGCCCTATAGCCGTTCTGCCCAAATCGCTCGACAAGCCCGTCCCGCAAATCAGGCCTCGTCGGCACGAGGTGGACGAGGAAAAACAGGAGAAGTCCGAGTACGAGCGGAAGCAATTTACCCCCCAATGATTGCCTATTTCGGGCCGGCGTTAACTAGTCATTCAGAATTGTGAACCAGTTTGCCTGGCCTGCCACAACTCCGACTAACCTTTATTCGATTGTGCACATCGGCGCGAGCGTGTTAGTTGGCGCTAGGGACCGGGGAAGGTGTTGGGGGTCCCACGAGTTTCGCGTAGGCTGGGCCGGCGTGGCGGCGGCCTTGGGAGTTCGGTGCGGATGCGCTCCGAGCAGCGCAGCTTTGCGAGGATCCCCAAGCATCGAAACCTGAGTGGGGGTGACGATGGAAAGCAGTCACGAAGGCTTGGTCAAGCGGCTCAATGGTCAAGTCAACGGACTGAACGGGCAAAAAAGTAGTGACGAGTTTGATAACGCCACGCCGAAGACACAACCTTCAGCCCTGGTGGATGAGATCGCGCAAGCGACGAAGATGGGGCGCGAGCACTTTGAGCGCTCCCAATCCATCCTCACAACGACGCACACTAATCCCCTGCCCGCGATGGCACCGCCTCGCAACCTCTTCGACGACGAGGAGGACGATGCGGCGATGCCGATTCCCTCGACTTGGCGGACACCCCCGGAGCCTCCCAGAACGAGCTCGCTCCGCGACCAGATCCGCGCGGCTGGATTGGGCTTCATCACGGGTCTCGCCGTCATCGTGCCTGTGGTGCTCGTGATGACGGGCCGGTTGGGCGACCTGCGCTTCGATGCCTTGTTCGGGGGCGGAGACTCTGGCGGTCGGGTGGCCCAATCAACGACGGTACCGGCCAAGGCGTCGGTGCAAGTACAGCAGCGCACGGTCTCAACGACGGTGATCACACCGGCGGTTGCGCCGACCGCGCCACGCCCGTCAGAACAGCCTCGGAAAGCCACCACCGCCGCCGCGACTCAGGCCGCTGCGCCAGCCGCCTCTAGTTCCCAGTCCGCGGCCACTGCGCCCTCTAATTCCCAAGCCGCGACCACTACGACGACGGCACCGCAACCGAAAGCGTCGTGGAGCAACGCGATTGCTGAAGGAAAGAAGCGGATTTTGGCCGGGGATATTCTCGGCGGCCGCGAGGCATTGATGCCCGCCGCCTCGGCCGAGGAGCCGGAGGCGATCATGGCGTTGGCTGAGACTTACGATCCCAACATGCTGGCCGCGTGGGGAATTCGAGACGTAGAAGCCGATGTGGAACGCGCGCGGCAGCTCTACGAGCGCGCGTTGCGTGCGGGCATTACCGCCGCGCGTTCTAGGCTCGAAGGGCTTAACTGACGGCCGGACCTGTAGCCTGTCGGTGGCCATCGGGGGCTCATCGTCCGCTCCCTTCGCCCACGACGACGAACGGCGCCCAACTCGAAGGATGGGCCTCAGCGGGGTTGCTACTTTCGATCATCGACAGCATCGACTGGCGCATCGCTTCAGCCCGACCAGATGCCCGGCGCTCGGCAAGTGCCGCGAAGGCGGCTGTCGACAGTTTGACCGCGGCGTAGGAGTTCACCTCCCAGTGAGAGACCAGCAGCGCGCGGGCCCCGGCGTGAAAGAAGGCGCGTGCCAAGCCTGAAAGCGCCTCGGCGTCTCCGCCCCGCCCCGCGGCCGTGTTGCAAGCCGAAAGAACCACCCAATCCGCGGCAAGGTCGAGCTCCGCGACCTCGGAAGCCGTTAGCAATCCGTCGTCCTCGTCGCTCGCCTCGTCAGGCGGTGTTAAAACGAGTGCCGGCTCGGCCAAGCCCGTCAGATCACCCGCGACGAGACCGTGGGTCGCGAAGTGTAAGACCCCGTATTTCGCAAGCTCGCCGGTCGCGTTGATGTGTTTCAGATTGCGCTCGGTCGCACGCTCGCCCAGCCAAACGTCTTCCTCGGGCGCGCCGAGTCGGCGGGCAATCGTGCACAGCTCGTCGGCGGTCTCGGGTAGAGGCATCTGCCGCCGGAGCTCACGCACGTCAGCCAAGCTGCCCCGGAAAAGCGACGCGAGCACCGGGACGTACTGCATCGCACTGGCGAGCCGCTGCCCAAAGCCGATCGACGGCTCGCGACGGCAGCTTTGGAACTGCCAAGCTCTACGGTCCTGCCCATTCGGCCCTGAGAGCAGCGGATTTCCGAACCCGATGAATCGACGTGTCGGTTGCTGCGCAGTGGCAGCAGACCTCAGGGCCTTCAAAGCCGCCACGGATGGCACGACAGTGACAGGCTGGCGGCGCACAAGCCACTCGATAGCGCCGTAATCGACCGCACCGGCCCGATCTGTTGTTGGCGGTTCCGCTGTCACGAGCACATACAGCGGCAGCTTGGTCAGCGGCCCCGAGGGGATCACCAGGAGATGCTTTGCCTCGATCAGATCCTCGATGCCGCCGAACAAATCTCGATAAAGCTCATGCGCCTTGGCGAGGTCGAAGGGCAGCGGCTCGCCCTTCTCGTAATCGCTCGCGCTGTAGCCGGTCTCGAGCAGCCTTTGGCACTGCGATCCGTAGTCGTACCAACCCCTGGCATCCAACCCGCATCGCAATGCGTCGACTTTTTTCGCGATGTCACGCCGGCCCGTACCAAGTTTGACCCAGCGCACATCGTCTTTCGTTACGGCCCAGACGTAGCTGCCGTAGCTGCCGATCAGGAATTGGATAAGGACCTCGTTCTCGTGCAGCAGCTGTTGAGCCTCCTCGATCGGAACGGGGTCGGGATTTGCAAGGCTCGTATATTCCGGGAACACGCTTTCGAGGAGCTGCGTGACGGATGAAATCCGCTTTTCAAGGCTGGCAAGCTCCCCACGAAGTGAACGGATGAGAGCTTCGTCCCGATCAGCGGCAGCGGCGCCAAGTGCCGACAAGAGCCGCCGATCCGCATCCTTCCAGCGCAGCGCCAGGTCCTGCCGCTCGCGAACCAGATTTGCCAATTGTCCTTGGCCGCGCGCGGCGCGAGCGGTCATTTGAGTCAGGGCGCGGGCGGCGGCGTTGTTCCCTAGGCGCTGCGCCAGCTCGAAGGATTCTTCGCGCACAACAGCCTCGTCTTCCACGCCAGTTTCGACCGACCTGTGAAGCGCCGCGATGTGGCTCTGAAAATGATGATTGAGCCTGCCTCTGCTCTGCGCCGTGTCGCCATCGTCTCGGTCGATCCCCTGAGTGAAGGACAACGCGTGCGCAATGATCGATCGGCTTGCGCGGCGGTGAAGGTGTAGCGCCTGGGCAAGGTCGCCGAAAGCCGCGTGCGTCATGGCGAGGCTACGCACAGCGAACGCCGTGTCGGGATGATCTGGCCCCAGGGCTTGCTCCGTGATCGCGACCGCCCGGGCCAGCAATGGCGCCGCTATCTCGGGTCGGCGCGTGAGACTGTAAAGCCGAGCAAGGTTCGTCAGGCTGAGAGCTGTGAGAGGATGGTCCGGACCGAGCGCTTTCTCACGAATGGCCAGTGCGCGCTTGTGCAGCGCCTCGGCCTCCCGGTAGCGCCACTGAATGAGGCTGAACTCGGCCAGATTGTTGAGGCTCGTCGCGAGATCTGGGTGCTCCGGCCCCAGCACCTTTTCCTGGATCGCGATCGCGCGACGGTAAAGGAGGCCGGCTTCCTCCTGCTTCGGGCCGGTGTAGGCCGTCTGTGCCATCATGCCGAGATTGAGCAGGGTGATCGCAAGGTCGGCTTCATGAAAAGCGGTGTTGGCTGCATCAGCTTCATGCGCACGATCACTGTTGCCGGCTGCCGAGGAATCCGCTGTGTCCGGAGGCATCACCGGGCGCGGGCGAAGGGCCGGCATCGGACCAGGCATCGCAGCGCCCACCTTGCCGACGTGCGCGATGCCTTCGTCGGGCTCACGTTCGGAACCTGAGAAGTCCGCCAGATCGAGCTGGCTCCGCGTCAGGCTCTCCCCTCGTCCTTGCGAGAGGATCGTGATGGCTCGCCGCAGCAACGGTCCAGCGTCGGCGGGGCGGCCGAGGGCGAGCTGAAGCTTGGCCAGATTATTCAGGCTTTGCGCGACTTGGGGATGGGAAGGGCCGAACGCCTTCTCGCGAATTTCCAAGGCTCTCTTATGTAGAGCCTCGGCCTCAGAATGACGGCCCAGAAGGTCAGCGGCGACGGCGAGATTGTTGAGCGATTCTGCAAGGCGAGGATCTTCAGGATGGAGGCTTTCCTCTCGCAGCTTCAACGCACGGCGATGCAGTGGCTCCGACTCCGCGTGCCTCCCAAGTCGGTCGAGCAGAACAGCCTCAAGCGAGAGTGTCTGCGCCAGTGCATCTTGTTGGTCGGCCCCCGTTTGCTCGATGATCCGGCGGGCGCGCACCGCATGCGAAAGGGACTGCTGGAGATCACCCGCCTGGTAGAAGTACACGGCGTCTTGATAGGCGCTTTCCCAGCTCTGAGGCGGTCCACCTTCGCCCAGCGCTCTTCCGGGTAACAGGCTTCCAAGGATCCAGAAAAGCACGAGCGCAATCAGCAGGCTTTTGCCACTTCGCCCGCTTTCCGGCCGCCGTCCCCCGCCGCGCATCATCCCGCCCTCCTGGAAGTTGGACACCCGAAGATTAGCAGCTGTCGGATGAATTGAGCACGGGAGAACTTGGTCCAAGCGCGTGGTCGGCTTCACGGAACAGCCACTTGGCAAGCGCCAGCCTGCTCGAAGTGGGGCCCCATTTACGCTCCGCACGCGTTACTCGCAAAAATAATGCGTCAAGTCTTCCGGAGCGGTTGACATCGAACCCGACGCACTGCATCTACCCGGCAGTGCGCGGCGAGCAGGGCTCGCCGCACCGTTTTTTTCAATCGGATCAGCGATGGACGTGCCTAGTAGTCGTCCCCTCGGGGATTTCGACCAGAACGCGACAACGCAGCTCACCAAGGCTGTCATGCGCCGCGAGGTACGGCTCGCCGTGTCGGCATTGAGGGCAATGGCCTAGCCCTCTCAGTCCGCCTTCGGCCTGCCCGTACTGAGGCGGCCATGAGGAGGCGGACATGAACCAGGAAGTTCTGCAGGACCGGGATGTTCTGGCTGCGACCGAGAGTCGTGCCGCCGAGCTCGCGCCGGTGATCCAGGCGTGTCTGCGTGAAGGCGACACAAGAACGATCCTGGAGTACTTCGAGGATCAACACCCCGCTGACGTCGCCAGCGTCCTCTCGAATTTGCCACCGGAAGACGCAAGCCGCGCGCTACGGTTGCTACCCATCGACGTGCGCGCAGACGTGTTCGGCTACCTGGAGCCCGAGGACCAGATCCAGATCGGGCGCGCGCTTGGCCGGCGGGAGTTCGCGAAGCTCGTCTCCGAGATGTCGGCCGACGAGCGGGCCGACCTGTTCAATCGCCTGCCACAGGAGCAGCAGGAGACCCTGTTGCCGGCTCTCGCTCAGGCTGAGCGCGAGGACATCCGCAAACTGGCCTCTTATCCGGAGGGCACCGCCGGCGCGGTGATGACCTCCGACTACGCGACGCTGCCCCCGAACATCACGGCGCGCGAAGCCCTGGATACGCTGCGACTAGTGGCTCCCGACAAGGAGACGATTTACAACGCCTACGTCATCGACGAGAACCGGCGGCTTACTGGCGTCGTATCTCTTCGCGACCTCATCCTCGCCGACCCCAACGCCAAAGTCTCCGACGTCATGGAGACGCACGTTATCTGCGCTCGCGCCGAGGATAGCCGGGCAGAGGTGGCGCGCCTCATTTCGAAGTACGACTTCATCGCCCTGCCGATCATCAACGGCGGAGGTGCACTCGTCGGCATCGTCACGCAGGACGACGCGATGGACGTTGCCGAAGAGGAGGCCACGAAGGACTTCCACAAGGTCGGTACCGTCGGCGAGCTTGCAACCAGCCTGAAGGAAGCGGGCATCGGCTTGCTCTACCGCAAGCGTATCGTCTGGCTGGTGCTACTGGTGTTCTTCAGCATTTTCTCCGGCGCTGGCCTCGCGCTGTTCGAGAACACGATTGTTCAGTACGTGTCGCTTGTCTTTTTCCTTCCGATGCTGATCGCAGGTGGCGGTAATGCGGGTGCGCAAGCCGCGACCCTCATGGTCCGCGCCCTCGCCACTGGCGATGTGCGCCTGTCCGACTGGGGTGAAATGCTCGGTCGAGAGCTTCTCGTGGCCGCTGCCCTGGGGCTGACGATGGCCGCCGTCGTAGCCACCATCGGCGTGGTGCGGGACGGTCCAACCGTCGCGCTCATCTTGGCTTTGACGATGGTGCTCGTCGTCATCGTCGGCAGCCTGATCGGCATGTCGCTGCCGTTCCTGTTGAGCCGCCTCAACCTCGATCCAGCGTCGGCCAGCGCTCCGCTGATTACGTCGATTGCGGACGTTGCTGGGGTGATCATCTACCTCGGCATTGCGACGTTGATACTCTCATGAGAGCCGGACGAGCGCGTCAAGCGAGCCAAGTCGTTTTCAAACGAAGCTTTCGTCCAAGCGAATCAATGCCAGGCCGCTGTGCGGATCATGAACGCGGCGGAGGAATGCTGGTGTCTCAGTGATCACCACCTCCAGCGTCGGGCGAACATGGCCGCCCATCAAATGCCCGCCGATTGTCGAGCCATCTCGGCGGCCGAGGACAGCGTGAAGGTGCAGCTTCGGCCGATCGTGCTCATCGAGCGCGATGTCTCCATTCAGTGAAAGCACCTCCACCTGCTCATTGACCGGGATTTCCTCGTAAGCCTTCGTTTCCCAGTCGAAGAATGCCAGGGCCGCATCACGGAACGCGCCAATCGCGGTGACCTGGGCTCCCGACAAGCTTTCCTCCTCCGCCAGCCGGCTCAAGCACTCGGAGACTTCATCGCCCGACTCGAGCACTGCCACATAGATCCGTTCGCCTGCTGCTGAGTGAACGAGCTTCCGCTGCATGAGACTGCCTCCCGATGCCGCTGATCTTGGCCGTGGTGTCGCTGTGAACGACAGCCTCGGCAGGCAGGTTCCGTGAAAGCTCGTGACACGAACGTCGGCCGGCAGCCGGGTTCCAAATTTCAGCTAGCACTCTTGAACGCAGGAGCTCACCAGCCCGCGGCTGGTGAGCTCCAAGTTGTATGGATTGGGGGAGAAGAACGAGTCAGAACTTGTAATTGATGCCGAGAGTCAATGAATCGAACTCCGCTTCGACCTCGCTGCGAAGTAGCGGAAAGCCACCGAGCTTCAGAGTGTGGTCCTCGGAGTCGAAGTCGATGTGAGCATACTCGAGGCGGGCCGTGACCCGATCTGTGATCGCGTGCTCATATCCAACGCCTACTGTCCATCCCAGGTGGGTCTCGCCACCACTGAGGATGTGAATGCCACCAACCCGGACGTCTGTGTTGATGTCGGCCCAGGCCACGCCGCCTTTGACATAGACGAGAGAGCGACCAAAGGCATATCCGGCGCGCCCCGTCAGTGTCGCCAACCAATCGACGTCCCGCTCGGAGACCAGGAGCCCAACACCGGACGGCCCATCACCGTTTGCGGTCGAACCGGCGAAAGAACCTTCGATCCCAACGACTGCCCCGCCCGGCCACTGGAAGTTGTAGCCGATCTGACCGCCGTAGAGGCCACCGGTCATGTCATAGTCGGTCGAAAAGAACTGTTCAGCCGCAAAGCACAAGGCATCACCGGCAAAACAACCGAACCTCGGTTTGCCTTGCGTGTCGCCGGTAAGAAGGCCGGCCTGCGCACCGATGTAGAAGCCAGTCCAACTGAAAACATAGGGTGGCGGTGCGTCTTTGATGGAGCCGCCGTGATCTGGCCCCCACAGGTCCGCAGCTTGGGCTGGCCCGACAGCGGCGGCTGCAAGCACTCCTGCAACAATTGCAACACGGATCGAAGAATTGACTTTGGGCATCGGCGATTCCTTCGGTTGTTCGTTCGCCGTCTTACTAACGCAGAAGTTGAATGCTATGGTTGCAAAACAGACACATAGACAACTGAAAGTTGCGCAACTTCGCGCGGTGGCACCTGCATCTGGTGCTGGATCGCAGCAAAAGACCCGTTCGGGGCTCATCAGCCCGTGTGAGGCAGGTGGGATGTCGGTGGGAGGTTGTGCTCTCGCAGTGACCGGTTAGCTGCTGGTCACGCTGATAAGCCGAGTATGCTCAGAGCGCGTTCAACCAGATTTTTCCGCCAGTCGGTATCTCACTGACGCCGCAGGAGGGAGCATGAGGTTCCTAGAGAACAATCACAGATCGCCGCGAGTCTGGCCGAGGCGAACGATCAACCAGGGGCATTAAGAGTTAGGGTCGATTAACGATTTGAGAGATGATTGCTCGCTCTTCAGCGCGATGGCGGCGATGTCGCCTCCATCCAGCAATTCATGACGCGCTCGTTGGTGGTTTGATAGTCATTCAGCATTTCCTGGAAAAATCGAGCCTGCTTTTCCAGGACTTGCTGTGGTGTGCGGCATTCTGCGAGATGGCTCGGAAGGTCCAAGTAGGCCCTGCTGCGTCGCCCGACCAATCCGATCATCTCGACGTTGGTCTGCGCCAAGGCGCGTGCGTAGCGATTGGCCTCACCGTCCGATCCGAAGCTCCAGAACTGCTGCATCAACTTCTCGAACTGCTCTACAGGTGCGGTCGTCGACCAACCGAGCACTTGAGGTGTCATTCGTTCTGCCGCCATTTCCGGTCGCTCCAGCTTTTCTGAATAGAACAATTTCTCATTCGCGGAGTCCCCCGTTCGCGCCTCTTCCATCGCTCCCTTCGTAAGCTTGCCGGAAGTACGGCCCCTTCTCGACAGCTGATGCCGGCCCCTTCTACTCTGCGCGTGCTTCGGATTGGCTACCACGGTCGACCTCCCATGATGGGTTGAGCACTGCTTGGACCGCCGAGCTCCGAGCAACTTGTCTACTTCCCTCAACCTGAGCTCATTGACCCGGCTCAAGCGGATCCTGCGAAAACGCGAGATCTGCCATTACGGCTTGCCCATGGATGGACATCAACGGACAGCAACCTTGCTGCCGAGTTGGCTAGTAAACCGAATGGATGCCTTTTGGTTTCCGTATGCCGCCTTATCGGAGTATTTCACCGCACGGCATCGGATGGTCAGCGTGTCACGCGCGTACTGAATGTACGTACTCGCTCGAAGTTCACTCGAAGAAGAATAGGAACCCTGGTAGTTCCTTAAAGGGTTTGTTGGGCCTCATAGGCTCTGTCTCTGTCCTACAATCTGTCGATCACGGTGATGACCAGGGAAACGGCGGGCAATCGCTCGTGTGCCTTTGCCCCACTACTCCGCCGCCTCTTTCGCGAGGAACCCGCCGGATTGGCGTGCCCAAAGAGCCGCATAAAGACCGCCCTTGGCCAACAGCTCGCCGTGTGTGCCCTGCTCGACGATGCGCCCCCGGTCCATGACCACCAAACGGTCCATGGCAGCAATCGTGGAAAGGCGATGCGCGATTGCAATGACCGTCTTACCTTCCATGAGATTGTAGAGCTGCTCCTGGATGGCTGCCTCGACCTCCGAGTCGAGCGCGCTGGTCGCCTCATCGAGGATGAGAATAGGCGCATTCTTCAGAAGGACTCGGGCAATAGCCACGCGCTGGCGTTGACCGCCGGAGAGCTTCACGCCTCGCTCGCCTACGTGAGCTGCGTAGCCTTCGCGCCCGCGCGCGTCTCTGAGTTCCATGATGAAGTCGTGGGCATGTGCCTTCTTGGCTGCCGCGATTGCTGCTGCCTCGCCGGCACTTGGGTTTCCATAAAGGATATTCTCCATCACCGAGCGGTGGAGCAGGGAGGTATCCTGCGTCACCATCCCAATGTGAGCGCGGAGACTGTCCTGAGTGACCTCGGCGATGTCCTGCCCGTCGATCAGAATGCGTCCACCTTCCAGGTCGTAAAAGCGTAGCAGCAGATTGACCAACGTCGATTTGCCAGCGCCGGAGCGACCGACCAGCCCAACCTTCTCACCGGGGCCGATCCGCAGAGAAAGACTGTCGATGACACCGCCATCCTTACCGTAATGGAAGCTCACGTTCTCGTATCGGATTTCCCCTCTAGTAACGACGAGCGGCTTGGCATTGGGCCGATCGACGACATCGATGGGCCGGCTGATCGTCTGCATGCCCTCTTCGACAGTGCCCATGGCATCGAAAACAGAGGCAACCGTAGTCAAAATCCAGCCTGACATCCCAATCAGGCGGATGACCAGGGCGGTGATGAGCGCAACAGCTCCAATCGTCACCGCGCCTGAAGTCCAAAGCCAAATCGCCAATCCCGTTGCGGAAACGATCAGCGCGCCGTTGATCGAATAGAGGACGAACTCCATTTGGGTGAGGTTGCGCTGGCTTTCTTGAAACCGGTCGAGGTGGTTCTGCAGCGCCCAACGCGCACTCTCATCTTCACGATCCGCGTGCGCAAAGAGCTTCACGGTAAGGATGTTGGTATAGCTGTCGACGACTCGCCCAGTCAGCACCGAGCGTGCTTCAGAGGCATTGAACGACAGCTTCTGAATGCGGGGAACGAATACCCGGATTGTAGCACCATATGCTGCCAGCCAGGCCAGGAGGGGGATCATCAGGCGCCAATCCGCATCGGCGAAAAGTACGAGCGCTGCTCCCCAATGGACGACGCCAAACCACAGGCCATCTATGACTTGCACGACTGACTCGCGAAGCGCGTGGCCCGTCTGGAGGACCTTGGACGCTACCCTGCCCGCAAAGTCGTTCTGAAAGAATCCCAGGCTCTGCCGCAGGACATAGCGGTGCGAAAGCCAGCGTACGCGCGTCTGCACAGGGCCAGCGATCATCTGGTTCTTTGTGAGGTCGTGCGCGGTCGAGACCAGCGGCCTCAGTATCAGGGCGACGAACGCCATGAATACCAGCATGCTGCCATTGTCGGAAATGAATGACTGCGGACTTTGTGCCGCCTTCATCCGATCGACGATCGTGCCGATGAACGCGTAGAGCGCGACCTCTATTAGAGAGCCGACGAGGCCAACGATCAGCAGCAGCAGAAAAGCGGGCCAGACAGGGCGGAGGAAATGCCAATAGAATGCCCAAAGCTTGTCGGGCGGGCGTTCCGGCATTTCCTCAGGAAAGGCGTTGATACGCGTTTCGAACCAGCGGAACATCTGTCTCTTTCGCGAATTGAGGCGGCGCGCGGACTAACGCCCCACGTCGAGATTGGGGCAGCCTGTGAATCAGCTGGTCGGGCCGACAGTCACTGACGGCGGTTTCGAGTTTTCCGGCACCGGTTGCTTGGAACTTGGTTCCGAAGTAGTCCCAATCCACGTCAGAAGCATGGCCTAAGGATACGACATGCTGCCTCAGCCGGACGTCCTCGATCAATGGCGCGAACGCGCAGCGGCCTGGTTCGAAACGCTGCGTGACGAAATTCGGACCGTATTCGAGCAGCTCGAGGATGAGCTGCCTCCGGGCGCGCCGCTTTCAGATCGTCCTCCAGGCCGTTTCGTCGCGACTCCTTGGAACCGGACGGATCATACCGGCGCCCCAGGGGGAGGTGGCGTCATGTCGATGATGAGGGGGCGGGTGTTCGAAAAGGTGGGCGTGCACATATCCACGGTGTTTGGGGAGTTCGCTCCGGAGTTCCGCTCCCAGATCCCTGGCGCGAGCAACGACCCGCGGTTCTGGGCATCCGGCATCTCACTCATCGCGCATACGCAAAATCCGCATGTGCCGGCTGCGCATATGAACACGCGGATGGTGGTGACGACGCGGTGGTGGTTCGGCGGCGGGGCGGACTTGACGCCGATGCTCGAGGCCCGACGCACGCAATCGGACCCGGATACGATCGCCTTCCATGAAGCGATGCGGGCGGCCTGCGCTCCGCACAGCGTCGCCGACTACGCGCGATTCAAGGCCTGGTGCGACGAATACTTCTATCTGCCGCACCGGAAGGAAATGCGCGGTGTCGGCGGCATCTTCTACGATTATCTCACGCCATCCGAGGAGGAGGGAGGATGGGAGGCGGCCTTTGCGTTCACGCAAGATGTCGGCCGCGCGTTCCGCGATATTTATCCGCAGCTCGTGAGGCGGAACTGGGAAAAGCCTTGGACCGAGGCTGAGCGCGAGGAGCAGCTCGTCCGCCGCGGACGATACGTGGAATTCAATCTGCTTTATGACCGCGGCACAATATTCGGCCTCAAGACCGGAGGAAATGTCGACAGCATCCTGTCGTCGATGCCGCCTGTGGTGAAGTGGCCGTGATCCAAAGACGCTAAGGTGGAAGCCGCGAATCAGGGGGCCGGTAGCTCCAGGATCGCCTTGAGTCCGCCGTAGCGTGAGTCGGCCAGGTCCAGTCTGCCGCGGTACAAATGCGCGAGGTCGCTGACAATGGAAAGGCCCAGTCCGGACCCAGGCTTTGTTTCGTCCAAGCGTAATCCGCGCTTTCCGATGCGGCGGCGTTGATCTGTCGTCAGGCCCGGCCCGTCGTCCTCAATTGTAACGATCAAACGTGATCCTCCGCCCCGCTGCGAAGGTGGTTTGATGACAGCAGAGAAACGGACATTTTTCCGGGCCCACTTGCAGGCGTTATCCAGCAAGTTCCCGAGCATCTCCTCGAGATCGTGCTGCTCGCCCTGGAACCGCGCCGACTCGGGGCAGTCGACGAGAATGGCAATTCCCTTATCGCGATAAATGCGCTCGAGCGCACGCTGAAGCGCCTCCACCACCGGGAGAACCTCCGTCACTCGGACGAGCGAGCCCGCGGTAGCCACCATCCTCGCGCGATCGAGATAGTGGTTGATCTGATCACGCATCACCTTCGCCTGCTCCGCCACCTTCTGCGCGAGCGGGCTCTTGTCGTCCCGGGCCTCATTCGTGATGACAGCGAGCGGCGTCTTGAGCGCGTGAGCCAGATTGCCGACCTGGGTTCGGGCGCGCTCGATGATTTCCTCGTTCGACTGGATCAGGGCATTGAGTTCGTTCTGCAGCGGCTCGATCTCCGCCGGAAGCTCTCCATCCAAGCGCGTCGCTTTTCCAGACCTGATGGCCGCCAAGCCATTCTCGATTGCACGGAGTGGCAGCAAGCCGAATCGCACCTGGATGAGCGTCACCGCAACAAGTGCTACGCCTGCAAGGGCGAGGGCCATCGCGAGCTGCGTACCAAAGCCTGCGACCCGCGCATCGAGCCAGTCGAGCGGACCCGCAACCGAGATCGAGTACTGCGGCGCGTCCGCGCCTTCTCCGAAAGCGTAGATCGTCTCTGCAATGCGCACCCGCTGATCGTTGGGGCCCAGCCCATCCATCCAGCGCGTGCCTTGGAGGTCAGGCTCGACCCCCGCTTCATAGGGGGACGGCAGAATGAACGTGGCGAGGGATGGGGAAACCTTGATCTCCCCGGGCGCACCCCCCAAAGGTTTGATCTGCCAGTACCAGCCAGAATGCGTGATGAAGAATAGAGGCTCGCCGACCTGTCCGGGTGTGCCGGGCTGCGATTCGGCTCCGTCGATGGCATCGGCGTGGACGATTGTGAGGAGCTGGCTCAAACGCTCGTTGAACCCCTCCTCCACCTCCTGGCGATAGACGGAATAGATCAACAGGCCCGCGACCGGCAGGATCAGCATTGTCGAGACAACTGCCGTCGCGAAGAGCCGAAAGGCGAGCGAGTTAAGCCTCATCTGGCTCCTGAGTGAGCCGGTACCCCAGACCGCGAACGGTCTTGATCATGTCGGCCGGAATTTTCTTTCGAAGTCGGCCAATGAAAACTTCGATCGTGTTGCTGTCGCGATCGAAGTCCTGATCGTAGAGGTGCTCGACGAGCTCGGTCCGCGAGACGACCCGCTCGCTGTGATGCATCAGATAGGCAAGCAGCCGGTATTCGTGCGACGTCAGCTTGATCGGCTGGCCATTGCAGGTCACACGCGCCGTCCTTGTATCGAGGCGCAGCGGCCCACACTCGATCTCACTCTTGGCGTGACCAGCAAATCGCCGCACCTGCGCCCGGACTCGCGCCAGCAGCTCCTCCATATGGAAAGGCTTGGCAAGGTAGTCATCTGCACCGGCATCGATGCCAGCAACCTTGTCGCTCCAACGGTCACGCGCGGTGAGAATGATCACCGGCATATTGCGACCTGCGCGGCGCCACTGCTCGAGGATGCTGATCCCATCCATCTTGGGCAGGCCGATGTCCAGGATCACGATGTCGTAAGGCTCTGTATCGCCGAGGAAAAAGCCTTCCTCACCGTCGTGGGCCGTATCCACGGCGAAGCCTGCATCTGACAGCGCCTGCCTGAGCTGGCGATTCAGATCAGGATCATCTTCAACAACGAGCGCGCGCAATTTCTGGATCCCCCCACGGGTCGAGCCAGACTATTCGTGGTGTATACCCCAATCATGCGAGCCATCCTAGCGCTCGGATGGTTGCCGGGCATCGAGCGAGATATGCCGCATGAGCCCGCCGGGCAAGCGGACCACCAAGCGATAGAAATAGCGCTGCCCGGCAGAACAAAGCGTAGCCTTCACAATCGAGCCGCCGAGTGTGGCCCTCGCCTGCTTGCTCAATTGCTCGACGGCGACCAGCCGCTCCTGCCTGACCACCGCAGCCGCCTCGGACCAGCTCTTGAAGCACTGATTCGTTTCGGCTGTGGCCGTCGCCAAATCCGCTAATACGATCAGGGCAATAAGCGTTGTCGCGATCCTCAGCATAGCTCCCAGCCCCTCAGGAGCGATTGTCATTAGAACTGAGGGCCTGAACCGAACGTGAACGCGATTAGAGCTGGAAAGTGACCTGCTTGCGTTCGAGCGTGGCCGTAGCGCGGGTCCGGCCATAGATTGTCATGATGATTCCGATCAGACCGCCGATTGCCTGTACCACGAGGACCACCTGGTCGCCAAGCTCATGGACGAGGTCGGGTGTGATATCGATTCCGAACAAGGGTCCGATCGTTGGAAGGATGGTTGAGGCCGCCGTGATGATCGCCCCCCAGATCGTCATGGAATGGGCCCACCACTTGCTGGTTTGTGAAGTCTGATCTGTCTGCGACACTTCTGTCTGCGACATTGGCCGTGCTCCTGCCTCAGGTTGTTGGGAAATCTTTGTTCCGGCGCTCGCTATTTGGCGGGCCGCTTCAACTGTGCGATCGACCCGCCGGAGCCATCCCCGCCCGAAACGCCAGAAGTGACCAAGGCTGCGGTAGCGCGCACGTCGGATGTCCGCGTAGCGCTCGAGGACCTCGGCTATGGGTTGTCCATGCGCGGCGGCGAGCGTCTGGGGTCCGATTACTCCGTCGACATTCACCCCCAAGGCCTGCTGCAGCATTCGTGCCGCAGCGCCGACACCATGGTTCACCGCGGCATCGAAGTGCATGACGGCAAGCGCCGGCGGGAGGTCGCCTGCCCGGGATGGTAGCCAGTATCGCTCCCGGTAGATCGGACGAACCGCGGCAGCATCCAGGCGCTTGAGCTCCTCGATCAGCTCCTGCCGGTTCCCGTCCGTCAGCGTCAGGCCTTTCCAGGCCGCGAACACCGAAAGAGTGATGCCGAGATTGGTCGGCCCACCTGGATCATGAGGATCATTCGTCCAGCCGCCCTCCATTTCGAGGACGTGCGCCAGGGCTGCCTCGAATAGATCATCGTTCTGTCCAGCCCCCTCGGCGGTGCTGGGCCAGCGCAATCCAAGGAGCTGCCCTACCGGGAAAGACTGGACCGTTACGGCGTCCTTTTGGTTGCCGCCGAGGAGGAAAAGCTGATCCTTTGCGGCTCCGACGACGAATCCGACGTGCCCCTGTCCCGGATCACTCCCTCTGCTCAAGACAGCAATGGCACCGACCTTCGCCTTCGCCAGAGGCACGCCCCAGTTGAGGTACGAGCGTGCCAGAAGCGAGCGCGTGCTGCGCAAGCCAGCCCGCTCAAGGCATGCGCCCACAAAGGCTGCACACCAAGCGACCTCGTCGCTGACCATCTCTGGATGACCGACATCTCGAAAGAACTGCAGAATTCGAGAATTGCTCGCGGGTCCTGGCAACTCGCGCACGCCGGCTTCCTGCCACGCGTGGTCGAGCCATGCGGGCTGCTCCATCACCGAATCTCCTGGAATTTTGAAGAAAAGCGCGTCGGAGGACTTAGACGACCGCCACTGTCGGTATGCCCCTGCCCCAGACGCTGCTTAACTGGCAAACGCGCACGACAATGGCGGCTGGCAGCTCGCCGAAATCGGCTATTAGATCAGCTTTCGAATAGGTAACGGTAGGCTCCGTAGCGACCAGCGTCCGCTTGACCGTTTCGCCGTCGAGGATGTCCACCTCGTAGCGTTCCGTATCCTCCCCAAGAGGGACTTCGTTGACCTCCCAGCTATCGCCACCGATCCGTGTTCTGCGAATCCAGGAAAGGACTAGATCGCCTGTATCCAATCTCCGTCCGCGGACGTGAACGGGACTGAGCGGACGCAGCCCGACGCCGCGGAACGCGTGTTGCGCCTCGATGTAGGCTGGGTGACCGATGTCCCGTTCCGCAGGACCGAAACGCCAATTGAATGCCAATCCAATATCGCTTGGCGCCATATCAACTCGCGCGAGAGCCTCAGTGATGAGCACGAATGGTGCGCCAGGCGGCACTTCCATATGCATTGCGCCCTCGGTTCCCGCTTGGCCACGCAGCAGGCCCGTCAATTCGTATGTCGCGGGCGCGATGAGCTTTGCCGATCGAAACTGCAGAACTTCCCAATCGCCGGCAGAATTGCGAACCGCCGCCACATTCGCACCGGCCAGAACCTGGATTTCCTCCGCCGACTCCAGTTCGCCATAATCGAGCCGAACGCGAATTCGCGTAGCCCAATCATAGCGGCCGACGGGACCTGGTTTCAGTGCATCGAGAATCTCGCCTGAGACCGCCGGTGCAACCGCAATGGCCTGGAGCGCAAATCCGGTCTGTGTCGGTGAGCGGAATAGCGCAATTGCACCCGGCCAAGGAAATTGGGTAGCTGCGAAATATCCTGCGTGTTCCGGCTCGTCACCGCGTAGCAATGGCAAATCGAGAAAATATCCAATTGGCTGGCCCGATGGCGCGGGCGGATTGGTCTTCTTTTCACGACTGCGGCCCTCGACCAACCCGTAAAGCTCTGGATCGATGCTCAGCGCTTCCATTTCGCGGGCGCCCCGATCGCCAATTCCGGTGACGCGAAACAATCGAGAGCGCCCCTTGTCCGAAATCAGAATAATATCTGACGGCTCAATAGCGAGCCGGCTTGGTGGCAGCAGGAACGACGCGCGCTCGCGCGCAGCCCATGCTTCAAAAAGCCAGGAATCCGCAATGGCCGCTGCTTGCTCGTCTTGCAGAACGAGCGCCAGGTCAGCCGTGCTGACGCGTGCGCTTGCACCGGAGAGACGCCGTGCTTCGACCACGGCCTGCCGGTAGTCATTGCTGGCGGAAAGGTAGGTGATTTTCGCGGAGCCAGGCAGCTCTGTCTCCTGAGCACGTGTCAGCCGCAGAAGTCCGCTTTCCCGCCGTTCTTCGACCAGGTCGTCCGCCGACACCTCAATTGCAGGCGCGGCTGCGCCCCGCGGCCGGAACACGATCTTGTCGCCACTTTCAACGGCATCGAAGAAGAATGCGAGCTCCAGCGGCTGGATCGCCTCACGCGGCGACATCACCCGATCGATTGTGTATCCGGGGAGTATCCCCTTGAGAGCGCTCGTGTCGTAGTGCGCAAATCCTGCATCGTCGAGCAGACGCGCCAGAAGGTCACTGATGGGTGCGCTGGCGACGCGCCCATTGATCCAATGCCCCCGGTGCCAGTTGACGCTATCTCCCCACGTGTGCGTATCGGAAGGAAAGGCCGGGAAGGGACGGGCATCCCAGGCGTAAACATGGATCCGGGCGGGATCGACCATTCTCCCCCCATACACTGACGAGATAGGATTGAGGTCCGGATTTGCGCCCGGATGGTCAGGATCGAATGCTTCGATCAACGCCTGCAAGTATCGGCGCTGGATGAAGTCATCGCGCTGGCCATTGGAAAAATACGGCAGCGCCGTCTCGAAGCTCTTTGGATCAACGAAAACATTCGGCTGGTTGGCGCCTTTGTCTATGGCTGGGCAGCCAATCTCCATGAACCAAACAGGCTTCGACTCTGGAACCCACTCGGTCGGCGTCGACTGTTCGACTCCGCCGGGCCTATTGTAGTGCCGATTACGCCACCAGGATTTCAGGTCCTTAAAGCGAAAAACCCACGGTTTGCCCTGGCCGTCGGTAATTGGTGTGCGAATCTGGCTCGCGCGGTCGCTAGCGGTTGCGTAGTACCAGTCGTAACCCTCACCGCCGGCGATATTCGACTTCAAATAATTGAGATCGTAAATCGAAGTCACACCGGCGGCAGCATCGGCATGGTCGTTTCCGTCGCGCCAATCGCTTAGAGGCCAATAGAGGTCAATGCCAATGGCATCGATCCCAGGTGAGGCCCATAGTGGGTCGAGATGAAAATAAATGTCGCCGGAGCCATCCTGCGGATGATGACCGAAGTATTCCGACCAATCGGCGGCGTAGGTCACCTTCGTATTCGGTCCCAGAATTGTCTTCACGTCAGCTGCGAGCTGAATGAGAGCCGCCACGAAAGGATAGGTGTCAGGTGAGCTGCGGACCTGCGTGAGGCCCCGCATTTCAGTTCCAATCACAAATGCATCGACGCCTCCTGCCGCTTTTGCCAGAAAGGCATAGTGCAATATGAAACGGCGATAGGACCATTCCGACGGACCCCGATAGATCACGTCGCTGCCGGAAATAGTGAAATCATTGATTGAAGCGGTCCCGACGAATTTCGAAATTTCGGTTGCGGCAGCAGCGGTCTTGTCTGGACTACCGGACTGACCCGGCGCTAAGCTAAGTGTAATGCGTCCTCGCCAAGGATAAGCAGGTTGGCCCGGTGCACCACCGTTGTACGGATTGGGAAGCCTATTGTTTGCCGGCACATCCATCAGAATGAACGGCGTGAGCGTCACCGAAAGCCCGCGCTCTTTCAGATCGCGAATGGCGGCAATGACGGTGTGATCTGACGGTGTGCCGCCGTAGGCAGGCCTGCCCTCGTGCCGGCTGACTAGATACGCCTGCGAGCGGGAGAGACCAGCCACGCGCCACGTCAAAGGTTTGGTTTCCTTATTGCCGATCTCCACCCCCGGACGAATCTGACAATGGCTCGCACGTAAGTCTGTTCCGAACCAGCTCGTCACGAGAGAAACGGATTTTGCATTCGGCAATGACGCCTGCAGCTGATCAATCGCGACGGTCCAGTCGGTGCCGCCTTGGCGCGTATGCACGTTTTCTGAGACTTGCATCCCGCCCGCTTCACGACGGGTGACCTCCTCGCTTGCGTAAACGAATTCGCCAGTCCCTGGGATGAGGACCACGCCCCGTACCAGTCGATGGAAATCGTCGACTGGCCGAAATACCTCGAACGAAAGCTGCGGTATTCGATTGCCGAAAGGCGCGAGAGGCATCCTTTCAAAGACGATATAGGCCAAGCCGCGATATGCTGGCGCATGTCCGGCCCCCTCTCGCGCGCTGATAAGGCTGTCCGGTAACTGATCCTCACTACCGGTATAGAGCCGCCACGTGACAGTGCTGAGGTCCAGCTCCTGCCCATCTGCCCAGACTCGACCGATCCCCGAAATTTCTCCTTCCGCCAAGCCGACAGCGAAATTTGCGTAATAACGGTATTCGATCTGCTTGGCAGACCCGCCGCTGCTCCCGCCACCCTTACCCCCGCCAGAGACTTTCGAGGTGACGACCTCTTCCTCGAACTCTGTCGCCCAAATGACTTGTCCGCCGACGCGGGCGCACCCATAGACACGTGGAATGGGCGCGCCTTCTGTCGAAGCTGTGACACGCAAATCGGAAAGGCGTGGGCCGGTGAACGTGCGATTCTGTCCGGATACGCCGAAGAGCGCCTGATCAACAAACGAGCCGGCAAGGGCGCCGATCTGAGAACCAATCGTCGCGCCCGCGATAGTGGCGCCGAAAATGCTCAATCCCGACGGCAGCAGCGCGCTTCCGGCGGCAGCGCCCGCTGCAGCAAGAGCAAGAGTGGCCATCAGTTAGTGATTCCCGGAAACGAAAACGCAGCGGCAATACGTTTTTGCCACCAATTGGAAAGTGCGACCTCGGCTACGGGCGCATTCTCCATCGCGTGAATCATCGTCGTCCGAGTTGCCAGTATACCGACATGCTTTGCCGGCAATGTCAGTCTCAATCGGAAAACCAGAATGTCTCCAGGTTGCACATCCGCCTTATTGATCTCGACGAGGTGGCGCCGCGCTGCTTCCAATAGGGTCTCGCTGCCGCTCGCTTCAGACCAGTCACGCGTGTAGGCCGGCAGCTCAACAGGCTCGCGGCCATAAAGCGCGCGCCAAATGCCTCGAATGAGACCCAGGCAATCCGTGCCAACTCCTGCGAGGCTTGCTTGATGACGATACGGCGTGCCAATCCAGGTCCTAGCCAGACGGACGATCTCTGCCCTTGTCGCGACGCGGGGCCGATCTCCCATCAACCCGCCCTCCTGCGCGCGTAAGAGGTTACGAAATCATTGCCGGGCATATGGGGAAAGCCTCGGAAATTGACGACGTTGTTGAACTTGTCCCGGCACGTCGCGAGCTGCTTGTCGCATCCGGCTTTAACCTCGATTTCCTCTCCGGGTTGAACGACCTTTGATGGCTCCTGCCAAAGCTCGATGACTGCTGCACCATTTTGGACACGATGGGATCGAATCTCGATACTCTGGCCGGAGTTCAAGCCTGATCTGAATGTCATGAGCCCGCGAGAGAACCAGCCGTCGGCATTTCCCTCCAACCCTTCTACCTCGAAGGTGCGGGGCGACCGAATTACTGTAATCGTTCCAGTGCCGTGATAAGTGCTCGACGTGAGATCGACTTTGCAGCGAGCGTCTCCCAGGTTGGCGTCACAGGTGAATTGATACAGTCGCCCGCTCGGCTGCTGGAGATAATGCGAAAGTCCTCTGATCTCAGCTCGAAACAAAGCTCCGGACCGGCTGACCTCGCCGAGACTGCCGCAGCGCATCAAGACGCGCTGCTCGGGATTACGCCAATTGACGCGGAAAATCTCGACTCGCGCATCGTCGTAAAGCCCCGCGGCCAAATCATCTTCTGTCAGGCGATCTGATGTCAGCGCCGCTTCCACCTCAAGATTGTCAACACCAAGGCCGACACTCTGCCTCATTTCAGTGGGTGTGAACCCCGCCGATGCTTCAAACGTCGTACCATCGAAAGTCAAATCGCGGTCGTGATCCGTGAACCCGATTTTCACGCCATCTCGGCGCGTCAATCGCCAGCACCAGCAGAGCGTCGTCGCACCGCTATTCAGGTGTTCCTGCAGTCCAGGAGGCAACACTTTCATAGCCGAATCTCGACAATCGGAATGTTAGGAATGGCGCCGTGCCGGAACCCTTGCAGGTTTACCTCCAGCTTATCTGTGTCGAACCGGACAGGCACATCGAAAGCGAAGCCGGCCGTGATCTGAGCGCCTTGAGGAGGAATGTGACCAGGATTGAAAGTGACTATGCCGGTCGTAGCATCGACGCTGAACGCAATTCCCTCGGTTTGAACAACGCCGTCAACGGCTACGAGGACGCTTCCGGCAACCGGTTTCTTGATCTCACGTGTCCATGGTGCATGGACACTGCCGTAGGTCTTCACTAGCTGAAACGTTGCCGTTGTGCCATCGCCCTTTCCAATCAGTTGATCAGTTGCTTTGGGCGTTTGCTCCGGCGGGCAAGATTTCCAATCCAAATGGTCGCGCCAGCGGAATCCGTAAAGCCGTCCGCGACGCTCTTCGAAGAATGCGATTACTGCGTAAAGATCATCGAGGGACCGTACTCCATAGCCCGCATTATAGGTGCGCCGAGAGTCGGCCCAGCGGCTATTACGCTCTTCATGGCCTGATCCGAGCACAACCACGTCCGTGCGCCGCTCAGGCCCTCCGACCGCGCCTCGCGAAATGGCCGTTGGAAAGCGAACTTCGTGAAAGTTCATCGAACTGAATCGTTGGAAATTTTCGTACAGGGAGCCAAAGGGTTCGCGGCCAGTACGAAAGCAGCCGCTGACGGATCGGCGATTAAAGATTTCTTTGACCCAGAGCTACAGCCCGAGCGATCATGGCGGCAATCTGCGTTTCCGAGCGCCGAAAACTTTCGGCGTCAGGCGTTGTGACATTGATGGTGACCGAAATTCCCGGAACGCCCTGCGCACGTACGCCGAGCTTTCCATCGGGGCCGCGCGCGAGCGGCATAATCGCTTCGGGGCCGCGTTCGCCCGCAAGTCCCATCCGTCCATTGGCGAGTGGAAAGGTCACCGGACTTGCAATCACTCCGCCGGATGCGAACGGAACAGGCAGGCCATTCTGGATCACGCCTCCGTTGGCGAAGCCCATCGCGCCCGACAACGCTCCAGAGACCAGAGATGCCACACTTTTTTCCAATGGGCGGAATGCTGCCTGAAAAGCCATGCGCGACAGGCTTGATGCCACTGAGCGGACGACGTCACTCAGATCGCGGCCCCGCAATGCGATGCCTTGAAAAGCATTCGTCAGTGTCGTCCCGAATTGGCGACCGATGCGCGCGGCATCTGCGAGCTCCTGCTGGAGCCTTGAAGTATCGGCATCGATTGCGACGGTCCAGGTTTCGACAGGCTCGACCATCGGAAAACCTATGGTGGTCCCAAGAGTCAAACGTCAGGATAGGCCTCCATCAAGCGAACTAAATCCTCGCGGGAGGGTCGCGAGATGGAAGTCCGATCACTGAGGAAAGAAAGCGCCGCCTCGAGCTCTTTCGGGGTCATCGCCCAGAACGCGGCCGGTGACAACCGAAGCACACCGAAGCCTAGAGCCATTATTTCATTCCAGGGAAAGGGCCTGACGCGCGCACCTCCTGGCGCGGAGCAGCATTCTCGGACCCTGTGGTATCGGCATTTCCGCCGAATGTTGCAGAAAGAAGCCGGGCCACAACATCGATATAGCCGAGCACGCCACCCTCGGCGCGCATAGCCTTGACCTGTTCATCGGTGACGTCATGTCCGGCGCCCCGTAGCCCAGCGCCGATTATCCGTACAGCGTCTTCCGCTCTCAGCCGCCCTTTTTCGAAACGTTGCGCCAGTGCCAGCATATCCTCGTCACCAAACGCCGCTTCCAGCTCGGCAAGCGCACCGAGCGTAAGGCAGAGCTTCCAAGTTTTTCCGTCCAGATAGGCTTCAATCTCACCGCGGCGGGCATTAGCCATTTCGACCTCCTACTTGTTACACCGGTGCAAACGTCAGCTCCCCCGCCGACTCGAGCGCAAGCTCGAAGGAAATTTCGCCATCATGCCTTCCGGTCAGCTCGAAAGCTGAGATTTGAAACGGCCCTTCGATGATCCCAAAGTCTGGCACGACAATCTGCCAAGACCGGATCTCCCCGTTGAAAAAGATCTCCCGAATGGCTGCGTCAGAAGCAGCGTCCTTGAAAATCCCGGAACCTGTGACGCGAGCGCTTTTTGCTCCCGCCCCGGCCAGCAACTCACGCCATTGCCCCGCCGATTCCTGGTGCGTTATGTCAACCGTCTCGGCGTTGAACGCAAGCGTCCGCGATCGCAGCCCGGCAACCGTCTCGAAGCTGCCGAGACCATCGCGATCGATCTTGAGGAGAAGGTCCTTGCCTTTTTGTGCAGCCATTTTTCTATCTCTATTAACAATTTCGTTTGATCCGTCAGCTCAGGGGCTCCGTCACGGCCCTCAGGTGCACGGTGCCAAAAAATCGCTCGCCATCTGATTCCCGGCGTATTTCGGAAAGCTCGTGCCGCAAGTTGATGAGGCGATGTCCTGCGATGGGCAAGTCGCGGTCGTGCAAGGCAGAGCGAAGCGCATCGATAATGCGATGGACCTCATTACGACCGGCTGCAAGCGACCAAACGTGGAGCGTCAGGGTGTGCTCCTCGGCAACGTCGCTTCCCGTGCTCCAATCGCGCAAGGACGTCTGTCCAAATGTAACGTACGGATAATTCGGCTTTCGCGGCACGTGGTCGTAAATGCGAGGCTCACCCCCAAGCGCCGCCAAGACCCCAGCATCAGCGCTCAAAGCTGCGTGGATCGCGGCCTGTAGTGCCTGGCTGGCCGAACGCATTTCTGGTCTCACTCGACTGCATGATACGGTTTCGACTTGTCCCGGCCGTTACGCGCACTGAGGGCCGGCGCCATGCTGCTTGCGAAAAGCGTCTTGCCGCCTGTCCAAGACGGCTTCCCAGGCCCTTTATTCGAACCGAAATCTTCATGATCCGAGCTCCTCGCACAGGCAGCTCAACCACCGCCGCCGGCCTTCGATATCGCGGACGGCCTGTATTTCCAGCACGCGCCCGTCGAAAACGAAGCGCATTTCGGGACTAATGTCGGCCCGGTACCGAATTCTGACCTCGTATTTCGCGATGGATTGGAGACCATCCGCCCGGAGCTCCTCGCCGCCCCAGAGGGGAATGACTTCGGCCCATAACGTCGCCACCGTATTCCAAGCTCCGATAGCGCCCCCCCCCTCATCCGACGTGTACGAGGGAGCTTCAAGTCGGAGCCGGCGACGCAAAGCGCCAATTCGCAGACCAATCACAGCCGCACCCTGCTATATGGCTTCAGCAAAGCCGAAACCGCTTCGGGAATACGGGTCGCCGCCCCTCCGATCTCCGCCGGGTCGCGGTGCTCGTACCAGTGCGCGACCAGCATCAATAGCGCTTGACGTATCGGCTCCGGAACATCGCTCGGTTCCGAACCAAAACCTGCGGTAAACGCGATTTCGATGCCTAGCGCCGGAATGCCGGGTTTCGGCCAGTCACCTGATTTTGAGAGGAGCCTGGGAGGAATGCGGCCCCCCTCGAGCACAAATTGATCCGGAGACACTTCATTAACGGTCCCGTCTCGTGCCGTTATCCGAACAGCTTCGATCGACCGCACGAACCCGATTGGCAGCTCGAGCACATTTCCTTTCGGCCATGAATCGAAGGTCCATGACCAGCTCTGAGTGATAAGTGCTAAATCAAGTGCCGCCTCTATTTGAAGCCTTGAGCTAGTGATGAGACTCGCAAGCAGAGAATTTTCATCGTCGTAGTCGATTCGCAAAAACCATTTGGCTTCATCCACCGTCACCGGCTCGACCGCGGGTGCGGACGTCAAGACGAGACCCATGATGGCTCCATTGCGGGCAGAAAAAGTTTCAGGCGGGGTCGCTCGGAAATCCAACCGAGCAACCCCGCCCACACTCGCGCGGTGGGAGGAGGCCACGCGAGCAAATCTCGCGAGCCTGAATTGAGGCGCACTCGCGAGGCGACCGAAGTGTCTGCTAGGCGCTGAACTTCAGCAGCTTGATGGCATCGAAGTCCTGCACGCCACCGCCGACGCGCTTCGTCGTGTAGAACAGCACGTAGGGCTTGGAGCTATAAGGATCGCGCAGCACGCGAATGCCAACGCGATCCACGATCAAGTAACCGCGGCGAAAATCGCCGAACGCGATTGCTGGGCTGTCCGGCGCGATGTCCGGCATATCTTCTGATTCAGTTACCGGGAAGCCCATCAGGCTCGCAGGCTCACCAGGTTTGGCCGACGGCTGCCAGAGATAAGTGCCGTCCCCATCCTTCAGCTTGCGAACTGCCGACTGTGTCGCGCGGTTCATCACGAAGGTGCCGTTGGCGCGATAGCCGCCCTTCACGGAATAAATCAGGTCGATCAGCTTGTCGGCAGGATTGGATTCGGGAAAGCCGCCCGACACGCCCGTGGAAATCGTGCCGATCTTACCCCAAGTCCAAGCCGCGTTATCCACCGTCGGATAGCTGAGGAAACCCATCGGCTTGTTGACGCCATCGCCGGTGACGAAAGCAGTGCCTTCCTGGGCGGCAAAAGTCAGCCGGACCTCCTCTGCGATCCACTGGTCAATATCGACTGCAGCGTCGTCAAGGAGCGATTGCGTGGCTGCGGGCATGGCGTAGAGCTCGGCTGTCGGGAACGACAGCTCGGCCAGCTTGGGGCCATCCGTCTCTGGCCGGGGGTCGGTTTCGCCAACCCAACCGGCAGCCGGGCCGGGAATTGCAAACGGCTTTTTGTAAACCGAGCCGGAAACTTGTCGAACATCGGCTATCGCACGAATTGGAGACACACTGCGCAACGCTCTGTTTATGGAGCGCTCGGTCTCTTCTGGCACGAGATAGCCGCCATCCGTATCTGAGCCGACCGACAAACCTTTGCCCTCAAAGTCGCGGAGGAGATGAGTTTCTCCCCGGCGCATGTAGCTCTCGAAGGCTGTCTTGTGGTCGAGGCCGCCGGACGAGCGTGCGACAGATGAGCCGAGCTGCGGTCGCGCCGCTTTGCGAACGAGCTCCTCGATGACTCGCTTGTTCTCGTCGAGAGCTCGGTCGATACGCGCCAGCTTGTCGACGGTGACAACGTCAGCGCTCATATAGCGCTCGATTTCCGACAAACGGCGATCGTTCGTTTCTTTGAAGGCCTCGAAGGCCCGCATAAAATCCTCGAATGCGATGCTGAGGTCGGCGGCGGATGTGGACTTCACCTCTAGCCCTTCATTGTTCAGCATGACGGCCGAAATCCTTTCGTAGATTGAGATTGATTGAGGAGCTGCGCTGCTTCGGCGATTTGCCTCAGCAAACGCTCTTCCCAGGACGAGGCCCGCTCCGCATCCCGCAGGAGCCTAAGGCCTTTGAGGCCCTCGCGCATCACAGCGCGAGCCTCTGAGCGCGTGAACCCAGCGTCCTGCGTGAGCCAGCGCTCGAATTCCCGCTCGGTCGGCGCGCGGCCGGCGAACGGATCGGATTTCACGGATGAAACCCGCGCTTCGGGTTGCATCGGGAAAGTGACAATCGAGATCTCCCAAAGGTCGATTTTTTCCAGACGCCGCACACCTGTGCGCGGGTCGCGCACTCCTTTGACCGTGCGGAAACCGATCGATAAGCCATCGATGGCGCCGGATCTCATCAACGACAGGACCTCACGCGCCTTGGCGACCTCTGTCGCCAACTTGCCGCGTACGAACAGGCCGCGGGCATCCTCGTGAATGGTGATCCAGGTGCCGATCGGCTGATTGGGATCATGCTGAAACAGCATGCGAATGCCCGCGGGGCCACGTTTCGCAAGGCTCTCGCGAAATGCTCCGGGCACTATGATATCGCGCCCCAAGTCCTCGCGATTAAACAGGCACGCGTAGCCTTCGAAAATGCCGTTGAAGCTCACATCCTTGAGTCCCAGCGAGGTGAGCTTCACCTCTCGCACAGCCTGCAACGGCCGAGCAGCAAGTGGCTCCATCCAACCCATCCAGTCTTTTCCGAATTGTTCGTCAGACGTCGTCCTCAAGCGGACGGCATCTCGTCACCGCCGGGCAGCGGCCCGTAGCCCACGGCGGCTCGCTTCTCGTTGCGAGTCAGAAAGGAAGATCGCTCGACACGGGACCAGAGCGCCTCGCGTTCCGTCGACAAAGCTTCGATGGTGTCGAGGTCGGGCTTGAGCTCGACCGCTTTGCTCCCCCATGCCGGCCCCAACCAAGCCGCAAGCGATTTGGCAGCACGATTGACGAGAGGCAGCACGGTTTGCCGCCAGAAGCTGCGGTTCGCCTCTTGATAATTGGCATAAGTATTGTCGCCAGGAATGCCGAGCAGCATGGGCGGCACCCCCAGCGCCAAAGCAATTTCGCGAGCTGCGGCGTGACGCGCTTCTATGAAATCCATATCGCGGGGTGAAAGGCTCATTGCTTTCCAATCGAGTCCGCCCTCGAGCAGCATGGGCCGGCCTGCATTGCGCGCCCCCTGAAAGCTTTCCTCTAGCTCTGCTTTGAGTCGCCTGAACTGCTCCTCCGTCAGCTGCCCACCGGCGGTGTAGACCAGCGCACCCGAGGGTCGAGCCGAATTGTCGAGCAGAGCCTTGTTCCAGCGGCTAGCCGTATTGTGGAGGTCGATCGCCGTTGCGGCTGCCTCGATTGGAGACAGGCCGTAATGGTCATTCACTGGATGGAAAAGCTTGACGTGAAGAACGCGATTCACGCCGGGCACGACCTCACCGCTGAGTATGATCCGGCGGCCATCGACGGCGTATTCGTACGCCTCGGGCCACCCGTTAGCGCCCGGAATAACGCGCACCCGGTCCGGCCGTAAGACGTGCAGCTCCCAGATGCGGTCGCCCGATCCAATCGCTTCGATATATGTGTTTCCAGCGACCAGCAAATAGCCGTACCACGCCTCCAAAAAATCTGTGGTGGTCTGGCCACCACCCGGACGGCGCAACAAGTCGAGCAGTGGATGCTCCTCGATTTCGTGCTCCCCCTCGTAGAGCAGGAGGGGCACAGAGGCGGCAGCCTCCGAAATCATCCGGATGCTTCGATACACGATGGGATTTCTCATCATCCCTTCGCGGGCGAAAGCGGAATAATCGCGCGGCATCCATGCCGGCATTCCGAGCCCTTCCACCGCAATTAGTGGTGCGTGCGAGCCCGATTTCCGCTCGCTGTTGCGCGCCCGCCGAAAGCCAAAGACGCGCGCCATCCGCGCCAGCCGCGAGGGCTGTCGTTCGATTGCCGTCATTTCTCACCCGATTATTGAGGCTGCGCCCGCTAGAGCACGCGCACAGCGGGCCGAGGTGGTGCATCTAGGATGAGATCGGTCAGCGCCCAAACGAGCGCATCGAGGCGATCTGGGCTCCGGCCGTTCGCCAGACCATCGGCACCGAAGGCGAGCATTTGCGCTTCGAGCTCCGCGTGGTGACCCACGTGTGACACACGGCCCTCCGCATAAAGCGAAGCGACAGGCTCTGCCCTTAGCCATTTCCCGCGCGTCGCCCGTACCATCCGAATGGGGACGGCAGGGTCGATCTGGCGCAGAATTGACTGAACGAGATCACCGCCTTGATTGACCTCGGCGACGATCCGGTCTGCGGAAAAATCATTGTAGGCGGCGATTGCAGCGCGCGCCCACACCTGTGGCTCACGGCCCTGCAAAGTCCTGTCGGCGAGCACATAGGCTCGCCCGTCGGGACCGAGCCCCGCAACGCAAATCCCGCACGCATCCGATGATTTCGTAGCAGTAACCGGCGGATCGACGGCAACCACGACCCGCTGCAGTGCCGGCGCGTTCGCAACACGATGCTGCTCGATCCAATCCCGCCGCCAAAGGCCACCAGGCAAATCCTCGATCAGCTCACCATCGAGCTCCTGACGGCCGAGCAACGACCCGCCATATCGTCGTTCCATTTCGGCCAGAAATGCCGGAGCGAGATTCGCTGCATTGTCGGCCGTCCGCACCCGGGTTACAACTGTACTGTCCTCGCTCATGATGCGCTTGAGGATCGGAACAGGCCGCGGCGTCGTGGTGACCACCTGGCGCGGCATCGATCCGAGCCGAAGTCCGAATTGCAGCATGTCCCACGTTTGCTCCGCGTAGCGCCACTTGGCGATTTCATCGAGCCACGCCGCTGCGAACTGCGGTCCGCGCAAGCTCTCCGGATCTTCCGCGGAAAAGAGTTGTGCGATGACGCCGCTCGGCCAAGTCAGCTGGCGTTTCGAGGACTCGAAGCGAGGCCGATCATTCGGCGGATGAACCGCCAAAAGTCCGGACACGCCTTCCACCATCACGCTGCGCACCTGATCGAGTGTTTCCCCGATGAGCGCGATGCGCCCGCAGTCAGCCCCGCCTCTCCGCGCCAATGCTGCCGCCTCGGCCCTGACCCATTCGGCGCCGGCACGAGTCTTTCCCGAGCCGCGACCGCCAAGGATCAACCAAGTGCGCCACGGACGGCCCTGCGCATCACGGGCTGGCGGCAACTGATCATCGCGCGCCCAAATTTGCCAATCCCAATAGAGAAAGCGCAGCTCCGAGATTGAAAGATCCGCGAGCGCCGCAACGATCTCATCTCGCGGCGTACCGCTCGCCAATGCGGAGAATGCGTTCCGCAATTTCAAGGCGGAGGCGGTCCGCTTCACTGTCATCGACGGAGATGGCACCGCTGGAGTGTCGGGAAGCGGACCGGGCGACATCGGCTTCAGATTGCAGCTCCGTTAATTTCTCGATTGTGCGTGTCAAAGTGCCGATCGCGCGTGTTTCACGCTCACGATCGGCTGCCGTGCCCGGCTCACTTGATTCCATTTGGATCTCCATCAACTTGAGATTCCGGTCGACGACCTTCAGCAATCGAGCAATCAATGCTTTCCGATCAGAATCCCCGCTTTCAGAGTTTCTTCGCTTTGTTATTTTATCCGACCGTTTTAACCAGCCTTCCGCCGCACGGCGTCTTTGAATTGCCGATGGCGTAATCCCGTGCTCTGCGGCGATTGCAGCGATCGTTTTTTCGCCATCCTCGTACATTCGGCGAATAGCCACCCAATCGGGCTCTCGCCGGCGCGAGGCCTTCGCTTTGTCCATGACCTGTAGGGAAGCATAATTGGGAGGAAGTGCTCAGCGCGGCGACCGTCACCGGCCCTCGCGCAATTGTCGCGTTATACCTTACCTATGCCAAAACAGCGTTACGCTGTCAAGGGGAAAATTCGAAAATCTATCGCAATTTCAGGATGTTAGCTGGGAAAGGACTCCTCCGCGCCCTCATCATATCACGCGCCAGAGCACCGGGGAAAACTTTCTCCATTAATTCGACTGCTGAGCAACCCCTTCCTGCTCCGCGAGCACATGACCGGCAAGATAAAGCGATCCGCAAATCAAAATGCGTTTGGGTTCAACATTATTGGCTTCAATAAGCCGGATAGCTTCGGACGTATTAGCCGCGCTCGCCGCATCGAAGCCGAGGTTGCGTGCAAGAGCAGCCAAGGCTTCCGGATCAAACGGGGCTTCATGCGCACCGGGAATCGGCACCGTTACTATTCCCCTCACCAAGCCGCGGAATGCTGAAAGAAAGCCGGCCGCATCCTTTTGCCCCATCATGCCGACCACAAGATGCACTGGCCGTGATGAGCGTTCTTCGAGATCCGCAAGCGTCTGGGCAATTGCCTGGGCACCAGCAGGATTGTGCCCGCCGTCGAGCCATACTTCAGTTGTGGAGTCGGCAATTTCTGTCAGCGGACCAAATTTCAACCGCTGCATACGGGCCGGCCATTCGACTTCCGTCAGTCCACGGCCGATCGTTTGCTCGTTGAGCCCAAATCTACGCAGTGCCAGCGCCGCAGCCACGGCAGTGCCCGCATTCACGATCTGATGACGTCCGATGAGACTTGGCTTAGGCAGATCGAGCAGCTCGTCTTCCTTTTGAACGACCAAGCGGCCATGCTGCTCGTAAGCGTCGAAATCGCGTCCCCAGACAAGGAGTGGCGCGCCCACGCGAGCCGCTTGGGCGACGATGACCTCCAGCGCCTCATCCTCTTGCTGTGAGATGACTGCCGGCACGCCCGGTTTCAGAATTCCTGCCTTTTCACTGGCGATTTCGGCAAGCGTGTTGCCAAGCTTATCTGAGTGATCTAGCGCGACTGGCGTAATCACCGACAAGGCCGGTTTTGCCATGACGTTCGTTGCGTCGAGCCGCCCGCCCAGGCCGACCTCGAGGATCACCGCATCTGCAGGAGTTTCGGAGAAAGCAAGAAAAGCGGCGGCGGTTGTGATCTCGAAAAACGTAATTGGCTCACCAGCATTGATCTCGGACACACGCTGGAGCAGCCGCACTAGTGCTTCTTCGCCGATAGGGCGCGATTTACCTCCTGGTCCTGCCAGTGAAATCCTCTCGTGAAAGCGGACCAGATGTGGAGATGTGTAGACGTGAACGCGTCTCCCGGCTGCCTCGATCATCGCCTTCAGAAAGGCAGCCGTGGATCCCTTGCCGTTGGTCCCTGCAATATGGATGACGGGCGGCAGCTTATCTTGCGGATTCCCGAGCTTTGCGAGCAGCCGCTCGATCCGTCCGAGCGACAGATCAATGAGCTGCGGGTGCAGCCGCTTCATTTCGGCAAGAAGTTCGTCGCTCGTGGGCATCGTGGCTCCGATCGCCGCCCTGGTTATAATCGCAAGGAATCTAGGGATCAGGAGGGCGGCCGCCGCCGGTCATAGCAGTCAGATACCGTCCTCAGCCTGGGGACGCGGAGGTTCGGACTCGCCTTCCCGCTTGGCCTTTTGGCGCTTCGCGACGCGAGATGGATCGAAGCGCTCGTCCTCCCCTACCGGCTCTGCTTCGACGACGATCTCATCCTCCGCGTTGCCCCGGGGATCTATGATCGCTCGATCGACCTGGGCGCCGTTCACGTAGGGATAGCCATTGAAGGCTCTGGGCTTTGCCTTCGCGTAAGCCTTGTTCGCCATGAGCAACCGGCAGATGCGAGACAGCGTCTCGCGCAGCTTGTGGCGATGCACCACCATGTCGATCATGCCGTGCTCAAGCAGGTATTCCGCCCGCTGGAACCCCTCCGGCAGCTGCTCACGAATGGTCTGCTGAATAACGCGCGGGCCTGCAAAGCAGATGAGGGCGCCCGGCTCAGCGATATGAATATCGCCCAACATTGCGTAAGACGCTGTGACGCCACCTGTCGTCGGGTCCGTTAGCACAACGATGTAGGGCAGGCGCGCTTCGCGCAGACGCTGCACGGCGATCGTGGTCCGCGGCATCTGCATCAGCGAAAGGATGCCCTCCTGCATGCGCGCACCGCCGGAGGCCGCGAAGAGAATGAAGGGCGTCTTCTTCTCGATAGCACGCATCATACCCGCTATTACGGCCTCGCCCGCTGCCATGCCGAGCGAGCCGCCCATGAAGCGGAAATCCTGTGCCGCAGCGACGACCTCCTGGCCGTCCAGCGTCCCTTCACCAATCAGAACAGCGTCATCGAGTTGCGTTTCCGCCCTTGCGTCCTTTAGGCGGTCGATGTAGCGGCGGCCGTCGCGGAATTTCAGAGGATCAAGCGGAACACTAGGAACCGGATACTTCGTGTACTCACCGCCGTCGAAAAGGTGCTTCAGGCGCGCATCCGCACCCATGCGGAAATGATAGTTCGAGCCCGGCACGACGAACTGGTTGGCCTCGAGGTCCTTGTAGAAGACCATCTGGCCGCTTTGCGGGCATTTCACCCAGAGGTTGTCCGGGACCTCGCGCTTCGTGGTCAGGAAGCTGCGGATCTTCGGACGCACGACGTTGTTGATCCAGTTCACGCTCGAGCGCTCCTCACACTCCGATACCCAACCAAAACGAGCTCGCCGCCCTCATCCTTGTCCTGATATAGCCCCCCACGGCTCAACTCGCCATGCTGGGATGGGTTACCCCGGCGCGCAATCCACTGGCCAAGCTTCTCACCAGGTCGAGGACCTCTGGAACCGTCCGACTGGTCGGTTTACCGTTAGCGTCGAGGCTTCGCTCGATCGTGCTGACCAGTGCCGAGCCGACGACCACGCCATCAGCACCTGCGGCAATGGCTCTGGCCTGCTCGGGAGTCTTCACACCGAACCCTACGACAACAGGGAGCGCTGTCGCGCCCCTGATTCGCTCAACGTGGGCGTGGACCTCTTCAACGTCAGGTGCTGACGTCCCCGTGATCCCGGTGATGGAGACATAATAGACGAAACCGCTGGAATTGGCGAGGACGGCGGGCAACCGCTTGGAATCGGTCGTTGGTGTTGCAAGCCGGATGAAGCTCAACCCGCGTTTCATGGCCGGCAGACAAAGCTCGTCATCCGCCTCGGGCGGCACATCCACAACAATCAGCCCGTCCACGCCCGCAGCTTTGGCGTCGTCGAGGAACTTTTCGGTCGGATAGACATAAATCGGGTTGTAGTAGCCCATCAGAACCAGGGGCGTGTCCTGATCCTGCTTCCGGAAGTCCGCCACCATGGCCAGCGTCTTCCGCATGGTCTGGCCGGCAGCGATTGCTCGTTGCGATGAGGCTTGGATCACCGGCCCGTCAGCCATCGGGTCGGAGAAAGGCATTCCAAGCTCAATGATATCCGCCCCGGCTTCAGGCAGGCCCGCCAGGATCTTCGCACTCGTGTCGTAGTCTGGATCACCGGCGGTAATGAACGTGACAAGCGCGCTCCGGCCCTCACGCTTTAGTGCAGCAAAGCGGCGGTCGATGCGAGTTTCAAAAGTCATTCCGAAGTATCCCCGCCTCTTTGCTTCACATCTTCATGCCGAGATGCTCGGCCACCGTGAAAATATCTTTGTCGCCGCGTCCACACATGTTCATGACCAGAAGATCACTTTGCGGCAGTGTTGGGGCAAGCTTGCAGACCCATGCAAGCGCGTGAGCTGGCTCCAGCGCCGGTATGATGCCTTCGAGCCGCGTGCAGAGCTGGAAGGCTTCCAACGCCTCCTTGTCGGTCACAGCCACGTACGTGACCCGCCCCGTTTCCTTGAGCCAGGAGTGCTCCGGCCCCACGCCGGGGTAGTCGAGTCCAGCCGAGATGGAGTGACCCTCAAGGATCTGCCCGTCCTCGTTCTGCAGCAGGTATGTGCGGTTGCCATGAAGCACGCCGGGCCTGCCGCCGGTCATCGACGCGCAGTGGCCATTAGGCACATCCAGTCCATGTCCTCCCGCTTCGACGCCGTAAATCTTGACCTCCTTGTCGTCGAGGAACGGATGGAACAGGCCGATCGCATTGGAGCCGCCGCCGATGCACGCCACCAGCGTATCCGGTAGCCGGCCCTCCGCCTCCATCATCTGCTCACGAACTTCATTGCCGATGATCGACTGGAAGTCGCGGACCATTGCCGGGTAGGGGTGCGGCCCCGCCGCGGTCCCTATGATGTAGTACGTATTCTTGACGTTGGTGACCCAGTCCCGCAGCGCTTCATTCATGGCGTCCTTCAGCGTGCCGGCTCCAGCGGTCACCGCATTCACCTTGGCGCCAAGCAGCTTCATGCGGAACACATTGGGCTTCTGCCGTTCCACGTCCGTGGCGCCCATGAAAATCTCGCACGGCAATCCATAGCGCGCGCAGACGGTCGCTACGGCCACACCATGTTGACCAGCGCCCGTTTCGGCGATGATGCGGGTCTTCCCCATGCGACGAGCCAGGAGGATCTGGCCGAGGCAGTTGTTGATCTTGTGGCTGCCGGTGTGATTGAGCTCGTCGCGCTTGAAGTAGATCTTCGCGCCGCCCTTGCCGCCTTTGGATGCGGCCAGCTCACGCAAATACGCCGTGAGGCGTTCCGCGTGATAAAGCGGCGAAGGTCGGCCGGCATAATGTTTGTGGAGGAACTTCAGCTCGGCCTGGAATTCCGGATCGTTCTTGGCCTCGTTGTACGCCTCCTCGAGCTCCAAGATCAGCGGCATCAACGTCTCGGCCACGAACCGGCCGCCGAACTGGCCGAAAAATCCATGCTCGTCCGGTCCCATTCGGTAGCTGTTGGGCTCCGAGCCGGCAGTCGCTCTCAGTTCGCCACTCATGCGCGTAAATCCTTCAGCTCCAGTTCGGCGTGCGCCTGTCGGAGGCGCCTTTGGCCGCGGCTATGAATTTCTCAATCAAGATCGGATCTTTCTCACCTGGCCGCACCTCGACGCCCGACGAAACGTCCACCCCTTCCGGCCTCGTCAGCCTAATTGCCTCGGCCACATTCTCGGGATTGAGGCCGCCCGACAGCATGAATCGAACCTCGCTCCTCACCCCATCGAGCGCACGCCAGTCGAATGCGATGCCATTACCTCCCGGAAGCGCGCCAGCCACATCGCGCGGCGCCTTTGCGTCGAAGAGGAACAAATCGACCATATCCCGGTAGGCGAGCGCGCGATCAGCATCCGCTTTGGTTTCAACACTGATCGCCTTCATCACGGGCCGCCCGAACGTCTTGCGGATAGCGGCCGCGCGCTCAGGTGACTCCTTCCCGTGGAGTTGTATCAGGTCTGGCTCGACCTTCCGAATCACGTCTTCCAGGAGCGAATCGTCCGGATCGACAACCAGGGCAACGACCTGGGCACGCCCGCGCACAAGTTGCGCCAGCTTGGCGGCATCTTCGGGCGAGAGATAACGCGGACTGGGCGGATAGAAGACGAGGCCCACATAGTCGGCACCCGACGCGAGCGCCGCAGCGACCGTGTCCTCAGTTCTAAGCCCGCAAATTTTGACCTTGATTGCCATTTCGTTTGCCTGCCCGGGCGCACGCCTGCGGCAGTCGCGCCTCACCCCCAATGGGGTCTTCCGCTATGTGCACCGAGCGGAGAGGAAACGCAACTTGACCCATCCCCGCAGCCCTGCGGAGATCTCCTGCGCGCCCGTTATGCCGAAGCCTCAACCTTTTCGTAGACGGCCACCGCGGCCGCCAAATCCTCGATGGACGCGCCTACGGATTTGAACATCGTGATCTCGTCGGCTGAACTCCGGCGCGGCGCAGTTCCACGAGCCAGACCGAATAGGTCCCCCTGAATGTCGCTTTCGCGAATGATGCCCGCCTTCAGAGGCATGACGACGTCACCCGCCTCGCTCAATCCACCGGCGAACGTGTCGACCCAAATTCGTGCCCTCCGGACCACCTCGTCATCCGTCTCCCGCATGTCCGGCCGATAGGCGCCCACGCAGTCGAGGTGGCAACCGGGCTTCAGCCAGGCACCACGTATCAGCGGTTCCGAGGATATAGTCGCAGTCGAGATAAGATCGGCAGCCCGCGCAGCTTCCTCGAGGTCATCGACGACCGAGAGAACCAGCCCGGAGCTCGCGAGCTCCCGTTGCAGGGCCTCTGCTTTGGAGCGTGTTCTGTTCCACAGCATGACCTCGCGGATGGGCCGCACCGAGGCATGGGCCCGAACCAGATAGGGTGCGAGCGCACCCGCGCCCACCATCAGCATCCGGGCGGCATCCGGTCGAGCCAGAAAACGCGCCGCCAGCGCTGAGGCCGCAGCCGTCCTCCACACGGTGAGCTTCGGCGCATCGATCAGGGCCAACGGCTCACCCGTTTCTGAGGAAAGGAGAAGGTAGGCCCCATAGATGGCCGGCTTGCCGAGGCGGGAATTGTCAGGAAAAACAGTAACTTGCTTGATCCCGATATATCGGCCAGCCGTCTCCGCTCCCGGCGCCGAGCTCGTCCAAGCCGGCATCAGCAGCAGCGTGGCGTCGGGGCGGCCTTCCAGCTTGATCGTATGATGGTGTCGCGGTGGGGCGATCGCACCCGTGCGAAACGCTTCCTCGAGCACATCGACGAGCTGAGGGTATGCCAGCGCCTTCTCGACCGCAGCCGCGTCTATGAAGCGCATGGGTGACGTCCAGTATCAGTGGCCCGCCAGGGCGAGGTGCCTCTTTTCGTACGACTGCGAAGCAGACTTCTGCTGAGCGACCAGCGCATCACGCTCGCGCATCAAGCGTTCCGCCTCCGCCCGCCAGCGCGCTGCATCTTGCCCGCGGTTGCGGGCCAACCGGCGCCAGCGGCTCTGGCTGAACCACGTTGCGATGCCCCCCAAAATGACCCCCACGATGAGCATCGCAAAAAGGTAAGCGTAAAAGGGCAGCTCTAAAGCCACGATCGGGTCGACAGGATTGAACGGGTCGAGCACAAGCCGGACCGTATGGCGATTGGCCACCGCCAACGTCACGAGGAAAACGGCGGCCACGAAGCCGAACAGCAGCCCCAGAATTCGACCGATCACAATGAGTTCCTTCCCGGCCAGGCGTCGCTCAATCCGAAAGCCTCAGCCCGAAGTGGGCCGGTTGATGCGCTCGCGCAACTCCTTGCCCGTTTTGAAGAACGGCACGTACTTCTCTTCGACGGCCACTGGCGCCCCCGTCCGCGGGTTGCGCCCGATCCGCGGCGCTCTGTACTTCACCGTGAATGCGCCGAAACCCCTGAGCTCAACGCGGTCTCCCCGCGCCAACGCGTTGACGATCTCATCGAAGATGACGTTGACGATCCGCTCCACGTCGCGGTGGTAGAGATGAGGGTTGGCTGCGGCAATCCTTTGGATGAGCTCAGACTTGATCACGACACGCTCCGACGGCAAAAGTGCTTGTATTATAATCAGTTTTCGGAAGGTTGCCAAACCGACACAAGCCCGTCAAGGCGGAAAGCCCCAAGCGTCCGATCGCGTGTGAGCAACGCCGTCAGCTCGGCCATGAGATCGCCGCCCAGATAGCGTGCCAAGCCGGCTATGCTGCCGAGCCCCCAGCCCGTTCCGCTGCGCTCCTTCCAGTCCACAACCTTGAGGCCCTTCTCGACGCCCCGCCCTTCAAGCCAGCGTATGGCCTCCGGCTCGCCGCCGATCTCGTCGATGAGCTTGTGTTGTAGCGCCTCGCGGCCGGAGAAGACCCGTCCCTGCTCCAGCCCCGGTATGCTGCTGGTGGTGACCTGCCGCCGGGTACGAACGAGGTCGAGAAACCACTGATGACTCTCTGCGATCATGCTCTCCGCGAGGGCACGGCCCGTCTCGTCGAGAGGTTGGAAAGGCGAAGGATTGGATTTCAGCGGGCCGCTTTTGACCTCGTTGACCTTTACGCCGATCTTGTCCAAAAAACCGGATATCTCCGGCCATTGCATGACGACACCGATCGACCCGGTGATGGTGTTGCCGCGTGCCACGATGTAATCCGTCCCAAGCCCGGCGATATAGGCCGCCGATGCGGCCACGGTTCCAAACTGCGCAACGACCGGCTTCTTTTCTGAGAGTCGGCGGAGCGCGGAATAGATTGCCTCTCCGCCCGTGGTTGTCCCGCCGGGACTGTTGACGTAGACGATGACCCCGGCGACATTCTCGGCTTCGCCGATACGGTCGAGCAGCTTCAGGAAGTCACGATCCTCTGTGATCATCCCCTCGAGCGACACACGGGCAATTTGCCGGCGATCGAGGAGTCCGCTCTCGCTTGAGACAAGGAGGGCGCCGGCTGCGAGCGTGAGAGCAATCACCGCCAGCACGCGCCAGAATGAAAGCTGGCGCCTTACGCGGCGGCGATCGAGAATGGTCTCAGTGTCGAGGCTCATGCTGCTTCCCGTGCCACCATCGGGCGGCCAATTCGATTACACGGCTGGCTAGAAACTAGGCCGCTGCGTCGCGCCATTCAATGTTCGTGTGGCCGAAACGTAAGGAGCGCGGCTACCAGCATGAGCCGCGCTCCTTCAATTGATAGACTAGAGGCTGTCTACTCTTTGGATTCCTCTTCCTTGGCCTCGTCCTCGCGCTTCTTGATGGCCGCCTTGAAGATTTCGCCGAGCGAGGCACCCGAGTCGGTTGAGCCATACTGGGCCACCGCCTGCTTCTCCTCGGCCAGCTCAAGCTGCTTGATCGAGACCGAGATCTTGCGGTTCGTCTTGTCGACGTTGACGACCGCGGCATCGACCTTATCGCCGATGTTGAACCGCTCCGGCCGCTGCTCGGCCCGGTCGCGCGACAGGTCGGAGCGCTTGATGAAGGTCGTGACGTCGGTCCCGACGAGCTTCACCTCGATGCCGTTGTCCTGAACAGCGACCACCTCGCAGGTGACCGGGTCGCCCTTCTTGTAGCGACTGATCACATCGAGCGGGTCACCCTGGAGCTGCTTGATGCCAAGCGAGATGCGCTCCTTGGACGGGTCCACGTCGAGGACCACCGCCTTGACCACGTCACCCTTCTTGTACTCCTTGATGACCTCCTCGCCCGGGCGGTTCCAGTCGAGATCCGAGAGGTGAACCATGCCATCGACGCCGCCCTCAAGGCCGATGAACAGCCCGAACTCTGTGATGTTGCGGATCGGCCCTTCGACCACCGATCCCTTCGGGTGATTGGCCAGGAAGGCCTCCCACGGGTTCTCCTGCGTCTGCTTGAGACCCAGGCTGATCCTCCGCTTTTGGGCATCGACCTCGAGGACCTGGACCTCCACCTCCTGGCTGGTCGAGACGATCTTGCCGGGGTGGACGTTCTTCTTGGTCCAGCTCATCTCGGAGACGTGGATCAGGCCCTCTACTCCAGGCTCCAACTCCACGAAGGCACCATAGTCGGCGATGTTCGTGACCACGCCCTTGAACCGCGCGCCGACTGGGTACTTGGCCTCGATGCCCTCCCACGGATCAGCCTGCAGCTGCTTCATGCCGAGGCTGATGCGCTGCGTCTCCGGATTGATGCGGATGATTTGCACTTTCACCGTGTCGCCGACATTGACGATCTCGGAGGGGTGATTGACACGACGCCAGGCCATGTCCGTGACATGGAGCAGGCCGTCGATGCCACCCAGGTCGATGAACGCACCGTAGTCGGTGATGTTCTTGACCACGCCTTCGATGACCTGGCCCTCCTCCAGCTTCGACACGATGTCGGCGCGCTGCTCGGCCCGGGTCTCCTCCAGCACCGAGCGGCGGGAGACGACGATATTGCCGCGCCGGCGATCCATCTTGAGGATCTGGAACTGCAACGGCTGGTGCATCAGCGGGCCAATGTCGCGCACAGGCCGGATGTCCACCTGGCTGCCCGGCAAGAACGCGACGGCGCCGTCGAGATCGACCGTGAAGCCGCCCTTCACCTTGTTGAAGATGACGCCGGTGACCTTCTCGCCCCGCTCGAACTGCTGCTCGAGGCGGTTCCAGCTTTCCTCGCGGCGGGCCTTCTCGCGGCTCAACACCGCCTCGCCCAGCGCGTTCTCAATGCGCTCCAGGTAGACCTCGACCTCGTCACCGACCTTCAAGTCGGCCGGCTTGCCAGGCGCAGCGAACTCCTTCAGCGGGACGCGGCCCTCCACCTTCAGGCCGACATCGATGACCGCCATGTCCTTCTCGATGGCGACGACCTTGCCGCGGACGACGTTGCCCTCGTAGCTGACATCTTCGGCAAGCGTCTCGTCCAACATGGCCGCGAATTCTTCGCGGGATGGCGTCAGCTCTTTCGAGACTTGAGGTGTGCTCATTCAGTTTCCTTCAACTTCATTGGCGGGAAGAACCCACCGGTTTGTCCAAAATCGTGCATTGCGGCGTGCGGGCCGGCGCAGCGCCATACCCGGCTGGAGGCAACCAGCGCGCAAATTCCGAAGCGTTGATTTTTCGCGAGCCACCGGCAGAGGGGTCTGCCCACCAATGGGATTAGGGGCGCGGCCACTGGCGCACCCTATTGGCCGATCTTCCTCTTGATCAGTCCGACGGCGGCATCGAACGCCGCTTCTATATCCAAGTTGGTGGTATCGAGCAATACGGCGTCTTCGGCGGGCCGCATCGGTGCGCTCGCGCGATTGGTGTCGCGCTCGTCGCGCTGACGTATCATTTCCAGCACTTCTTCGTAAGTTACATCGTCGCCTTGAGACTTGCGTTCAAGATAACGCCGCCGGGCACGGACCTCGGGCAAAGCGGTCACGAATATTTTGACATCCGCGTCGGGACATACCACGGTGCCGATATCCCGCCCGTCGAGCACGGCTCCAGGCTTGCGCCGCGCGAACTCGCGCTGAAAGTCCAGCAGCGCCTCTCGGACCCGCTGGATGCGAGCCACAATTGACGCGGCCTCACCGATGTCCGCCTGGCGGAGGGTCGGGTCCGACAAGGTCTCGGGGTCAAGCGACCGAGCGCATTCCACCGCGACCTGCTCGTCATCGAGCGCCGCACCGCGCGCCAGCACATCGCGGGCCACAGCCCGATAAAGGAGCCCTGTGTCGAGGTGAGCAAATCCGAAATGCTCGGCAATGAGCTTGCCAAGCGTGCCTTTTCCTGAAGCCGCCGGTCCGTCGATGGCGATGATCATGCCGCTCCCGTTCGCCTGGCATCGACTCGCTCGCAAACTACAGCCATGCGGGTCACCTCGCGCTGAAGTCCCTCGATTCCTTGGCCGATCTTCACCGACTTTGTCAGCTCTGGGTCACGCGAAGCGTGCGCCCAATCCCTCCATCAGCTCCCGAAACTCGGGGAAGCTCGTCGCGATCATGGACGCATCATCCACCGTGACCGGCTCCTTGCTGGCAAGTCCCATCGTGAGGAAGGCCATGGCGATGCGGTGGTCGAGGTGCGTCGCGACGGTTCCACCGCCTCTCGGCACCGCGCCTGTGCCCTCGATTATGAGGGTGTCCCCTTCTGCGATTGCATTGACACCATTTGCCGTCAGTCCAGCCGCCGTGGCCGCCAGCCGGTCGCTTTCCTTGACCTTCAGCTCGGCCAGACCAAGCATCTCCGTGCGCCCGCGCGCGAACGCGGCCACCACGGCAAGGATCGGGTATTCGTCGATCATGCTGGGCGCCCGTTCTGCTGGGACCCGCACGCCGGTAAGACTTGACGTTCGCACGCGAATGTCTGCGACAGGCTCGCCGCCCTCCTCCCGCGTGTTGAGGAATTCGACGTCGGCACCCATCTCCTGCAGCGTCAGGTAAAATCCGGTCCGGGTAGGGTTGACCAAAACGCCCTCGATCGTCACTTCGGACCCAGGGACGATAAGCGCCGCTGCTGTAATGAAGGCAGCCGAGCTCGGATCGCCCGGCACCACGACGTCTCGTCCTTCAAGCTCGGCGTGACCTTTGACGGTGATGCGTGTGCGGCCGTTCTCCGCAACCGAGCGGATTTCGGCGCCGAAGTAACGGAGCATCCGCTCCGTGTGGTCCCGCGTCGGCTCTTTCTCGATGACGGTCGTCTCGCCTCGCGCGGCGAGCCCTGCGAGAAGGATGGCGCTCTTAACCTGGGCCGAGGGCACAGGCAGCTCATACTCGATCGGCACGAGGTCGCTCGTGCCGCGGATGGTGAGCGGCAGGGTATCCTTGTTTTCCAGCACCTGCAGCCCCATCTGCTGCAGCGGTCGCAAGACCCGGCCCATGGGCCGACGGGACAAGGATGCATCGCCAACGAGCCGAACGGTGATGGGATGTCCGGCGATGACACCCATCATGAGCCGCGCGCCGGTTCCAGAGTTGCCGAAGTCGAGCGGCTCGGAAGGTTGGCTGAGGCCCCCGACACCCCGGCCCAATATCTCCCACACGTCGCCCGATTTGCGGGCCGGAGCGCCAAGGGCCGTGACAGCCTTCGCTGTATTGAGCACATCTGCGGATTCGAGCAGATTGGTTACGCGTGTGCGGCCGGTCGCCAAGGCGCCAAGGATAAGTGCCCGATGCGAAATCGACTTGTCGCCAGGCACGCGGCAAGTGCCACGGAGCGGGGCTGCCGAGGAAGCAGTAAGCGGTCGGGAAAGGGAAGCTGTCATATAAGAGATATCGGCCGTGAAGTGCTTCGATTGCGCCGGCGCGCAGTCCCCGGCGGGCTCGCTGGCAGATAGAGACTGGGCGGACCGGAGCTGTCAACCGCGGCAAGAGAACAGAGGCTGCCAATTACTTTTGACATGGTCTGCTACACATGGCAGACGCACCTGAATTTTGCGATGAGGACGTTGAGGAATCGAGATGGCAACGAAGGAAGCGCGCGGGACCAAGCGCACCTGCCAGAACCCGGAATGCGGCGCCCGCTTCTATGATCTGAACCGGGATCCGATCGTATGTCCGATCTGCCAGACGGTGTACAAGCTCGCGACTGCGCCTCAGTTGGAGGAGGTCGAGGAGGAGCAGGCAGTCCGCAAGGCCGTAAGCCCTGAGCTGGTGGGCGATGAGGAGGCCCTGATTGAGGATCTGCCGCTGCCCGAAGGCGACGAGGATCTGGCCGATCTGGAGGAAGCGGACGAAGCGCTGGTGGGAGACGAGGAAGAGCCGTTCATTGAACCCGAGGATGAGGAAGACGGCGATGTGACCGACATTCTCGGTCCGGTTGGCGAGGATGACGACGAGGAGCGCTGATCGCTCAAGGAGCAACCAGCGCCAAGCCTCATCCTCCCAGATCAACGAAGGGCTTGCAGTTTTCGATCCGGCAGCCTATTGAGGCGCTTCTAGAATGGGGCGGTGAATTCCGCCCCCCATCGAAATCCCAACGGTCGGGGCCGTAGCTCAGTTGGGAGAGCGCGTGAATGGCATTCACGAGGTCAGGGGTTCGATTCCCCTCGGCTCCACCATAATTCCAATCCTGACATCACTTCCCCTCATTCCGGTTCCAGCTAAGCTTGCGATTTGATGGCCAGGCGGTGAGCTGCGCTCCGTATGGTTTAAGCAGCAACTATTTCCGCCGCCGGCCATCGCGACGTACCCGATGGCACGACTCATCGAGGCCGTCACTGCACTGACGGAAGATTGATGTCAGGGGTGGGAGGCGGCCCTCAGGACACCACGATCAGCGCGGATCTAGGCGGTCGCCCAATGCACGACCGACTCCCCGCCTCTAGCGAAGCAAGCGCACGCCCGCAGGGCCGCGGAATAAGCGAGATCGCTTACTCGCCGTTGGAGCCGTCGCGGTCTTCCTCCTTCGGCGGATTCTCGACCTTGAGAACGGTCAAATGGCGGACCTTACCGTCGCGCGCCGTCCAAGCGATCGACTGGCCCTCCGAAAGACCAATGAGGGCAGTTCCAATGGGCGTGAGGATCGAAATCTTGCCCGCGCCAATATCCGCCTGGCCGGGGAACACCAGCTGCACTCGCCGTTCGCGATTTTCGTCATCCCGATATGTGACGATCGAGCCCATCTGCACGACGGAAGGCGGCACCTCCTCAACGACGCGCGCACGCTCCATCTCTGCGATAAGCTCCGTCGCCACGTCCGGAGCACGGTTCAGCGCATCCATGGCGAGCACAGTGAGCCGCTGCTGATCGACCTGGCTCACGACGATCTCTGGCATTTCTGGGTAGTCTCTGACTTTCATAGGCTCACCCATTGCGCTTCGAGGCCCATTGCCTCTTCCGTGAAGAACTCTGGAAATGCATCTTGTGCGCCGCGACAGCACGGCTCGGGCCATGCTGTCTGGTGAAACTGTCGTGCGTGTCGGGAGCGCCCCAGGCTCGGGCGCGCACGATTGCCGAGCTGGGGCCGCTATCCTGCGATCGGATGCAGCCGGCGCATGATGGACGCGCGATGGATCAGATTGCTCAACATACTGTTAATCTGGCCCCTGCGACATGAAAGTCAAGCTCTGTCGCGGGCGATGCAGTTGCGCACTCGCGTCCGCGGGGCGGAATATCAAATTGCCTAAACGTAAATGCTAATTCGGTCCGACGCGCCGACGCTCGGGCGGTCGTTCGAGGATTCTGCCGTCACGCTGCCCTCGGCGCGATCTTGCCGAATCGGGCGGTGATCTTCGCCGGACCTTTCCTCGGGCTGACCACCGCCCGATGACGTATAAGATGTGGTCTGCTGTGGCGTTCCTTGCGAGCCTTGCTGCGCCGATTGACCGCTTGACATGGTGCTTCGGTCAGGCTCCGCAACGTAGACCGACAGCGTCTCGACATTATACCCGGCCGACTGCAGCAGGCGCGTGAGCACGCTTTGATCCCTGCGGATGAGATCCGCCGTGCCGGCTTGATCAGCACTGATGCGCAACTCGAGCGCCTGCGACTCGAGCTTCAGCCGGATACTGACAGTGCCAAGCTCTGGGGGCTCGAGTTCAATCTGTAGCACCCGCACCACGCCGCTGGTCGTGGGGAGGGTCGGCATTGGCTCACCGGCGGACTGGGCGAGCCGCGACGTTTCCGGTGCTTCAATGCCGGTTATCAGAGCATTGGCAACTTGCGCAGTGGGAGAGAGATGCACGGCCGGCGGAGCGTGCGTCTCCTGCCGAACAACGGTGATCAGCCTATCCAACGGCTGCATATCAGCTGAGTTAAGGACCGGCTTAGCGCCATCGCTGGCCGTTGGCTGATGGGACACTGGCTGAGCGGGCTGGTGTCGCGGCGTAGCATTCGTGGCCAACTGCGTCTGGCTCAGCGTTGATGTACGATCAAGCCCAGTTTGAGCTGTTTCGAGCGTGATGCCGTTCGCAAGGGCAACATCTGTTGGCGTACTTAATCTGCCATTCGTCCACGCGGGGCGTCGCTCCGTCGCGCTGTTGTTATCTGCAGCTTTCAATGGTGACGCCCCAAAAGAAATTGGGGCCCGGTCAATGCGTAAGGGAACCGCAGGCCTGGTCTCCGATCCGTTCGCTGTCGGTCGGGTGAGGACACTTTCGTCTGCATCTGCCTCTAATGACTGCTCAGCGGCCCTGTCATTTTTCACGCCAATTTCGAACAAGTGCGAAAACCTCCGAGCTACCAGCCCCATCTCGGCTGCATCATTCACGCGTGAAGCAGACTCAACTTCGTCAGCCGCGCCTTCCTTTTCTGCGCCGAAAGCCTTTTCCGCATCACTGGGGGGCTCAGCTTCGTTCGCGAGCACAGCCGCTTTCGCTTCCAAGGCATCAAGGTGGTCAGAGAAAACCTCGGAAATCGTACTCTTCCCCTGAATTGGGCGGTCAAATTTCGGTGTACGTACCCTCGGCACCTCAGCCCGGGCCAAGGCGCTGTCGGTAAAGTCTCCCATTCGGTTCATCGCTTTCCCCCGCTTACCAGCGCATCGACGCTCGCCGCCAGAGTTCGCGCGCGCTCCATGGTGTCGGCTCCGATGCTGGACAGCGCCCTTAATCGATCATCGTCGGCGGCGCTTTGCTCCAAGTTTCTAGGATTAGGGGCAACCGCAGGCTCGCGGCGGATGTCACGAGCTAAGGAAATCGCGGCGTCGAGAAGCTCGGCATCTTCTCTATCGAGCGCTTCACGCCCGAGCTGGGTCAATGCGGCGTAGCCGCGCTCGTACTCGTCGGTCACAATGAGCACCGCTGCTTCGTAAAGCTGCGCCCGCGGTGCGGCAGCGTCGGCTGGTTTCGCCATTTGTAGCAAGAGTGAAGCAGCGAATCGCACAAGCTCAATGTTGCCCCGAGCGATCCCCTCCTGAGCTAAGAGTTCACAAACGTGCCGCCTGTCGTTCCTATCGAATGTTGCAAGAAGTACCTCTAGCGTCGCCATTCGGCCTGGATCATCCCAATACTCACCGCTGGCAATTTCGGCTGATAATTGCCGCCAGAATGCGCCGGCATAGTAGGATTTTCCGAACTGCCGGACATATCTTCTCAACAAGCGATCAATTTCATCGAGGCGGCCGACAGATATCAGGAGCAAGACTTGCCGCCGCAAAGCCGATTCTTCGATCAAGGTGCCTGGAGACAGAAGTCTGGCTTGGTCCAGATAGACTAGTGCTTTGTCAGGAGCTGATTTATCGATTAATGCCGCCTGCACGAGGGCGAGCGTGCCGGCAGTAATCGGGTCACTCTTTCGGGCGTCCATACCAAGGAGAATTTCTCGCGCCTCCTCGTTGCGACCTTCGGAGTAGGCGAGCGCCGCTCGTGCCAGTTCGGCCTCAGGCTTAGGTAGACCATTGAGACTTGATATCCGGCGCAGAATACTGGGGTCGCCGCCGCTGAACCCATATAGGGCGACAGCGCGCAGATTGCGCGGCTCCCTCCAAACTTCCGGATCGACAGCGGCCAACTGCGCCCGAAGCTTTGCCATCAATTCCTGCTGAGCCTTATGGTCGATTAAATCTCCTTGCGCGAGGGCATCCTGGAGATTTCGTAGCTCACGTATCAACTCGAACGGCGCTTTGGTGCTTCCTGCTGCATGGGGTGCCATTGCAGCTGCCAGCAGGAGCACCAGGATAAAAACTATTCCTTTGAGCCGGCTCACGATTGCTCCTCACTCCGGAGGAGAATTTCGATTCGGCGGTTTTGCGCCGCTTCCGGATCGTGGGCGACCCTGAGGCTCCGGTCAGCGTGCCCCTCGATGCGTTCGAACCGCCGCTCATCCACGCCCCCGCGCGTCAGCAGGAGATAAGCCATATGGGCGCGGGCGGTGGAGAGGCGCCAATTATCGTAAGTTTGGGTTCGGAACGGCCTCCCGTCGGTGTGGCCACGCACGATGAGCCGTCCAGGATAATCTTTCAGCACCCGGGCGATTTTCTCCATGATGACGATCAGCTCCGGCCGCGGCTCGGCGGATGCGATCGCAAACATTCCGAAGTCGAACTCATCTGTTAGGCTGATCAGGATGCCGTCAGCGGTCCGAACCACCTCGACGTGAGGAATTTTGGCCAAAGCCGCCTCGCTCAAAGCCCTGCGGATGTCCTCGGCAACACTGATGTGCGCAGGCCGTGGCTCCGGCTTCTCGGTTGGAGCCGATTCCGGGCTTTTCGGGTTCTCCGGCGAGTTTGCCTCGGCCGTTTCAGAAGGTTTCAGCTTCTCCTTTGATAGACGTGTATCCGCCGAAGTTTCAGTGGCCCTATTTCGCTCGTAAGCAGCCGGTTTTTCGGGGACGACATCCTGAGGAATTGCCTCGCGGGCGTTCGCACGCGCTATGAGAAAACTGGGCTCGGGATTGAACGGGTCCCGCCAAGCCACACCGGAGCTCGCTTGTCTGTCAGGCGCCTCCGTATTCTCAGCGGTTTTCCGCGCCAACTCCTCGAGCACGCGATGATGATCAGCGAAAAGCATTTCTTCCGCAGAGATTGGCCGAGACATGGCCTCCGACTTTGGGCTCGTGGCGGAAGCTTCATTCGTTCTGACGGCCCCACCAGGCTCATTTTCGGTATTGCGTGCATTGACCTCCAGATTGTGCACGCCCTTCGGACCACCCAGCCTGTCTGTCAGCTTTACGGGATTGAAATAGCTCGCTACGGCCGCGATCGTCTGCTTATCCGTAGCGTTCAACAGCCACATGACGAGGAAAAATGCCATCATGGCTGTCATGAAATCCGCATAAGCGATTTTCCAGATGCCTCCGTGGGTCTCATCCCGGCCCGATCCCATCCGGCGCCGAACGATCACCAGCTCTTTCATGCGATCGGTACGCAGTACTAAATCCGAACTCATGACTAATTCGCCTCACGCATCTACTGTTTGAGAGCTTTTCGCCTCCCTCATCCACTGCTTCAAAATGGCCACGGCCTGCTCCTCATCGAAATCGACCATCTGCTCAAGGCGCTTCACCGGCGTTTTGTCCAACTTACGCTTGAGATCTGCAATGAGACTCGGTTCCGATGTGGGCAAGGTCGGCTCCTCACGCATTGGTGCGCCATCGGCCGCGCCAAACGTCTTGCCGGCTATGCTCGGGCCAGCCGCAACCGGCTCCAGAACAGCTTTGAGCGCCGGGCGCAGACCGAGCCAAACGAGCAGCGCTGTTGCTGCTACGATCGCGAGCGCATTGACGATCGTGCCAGACTGGCTGAGCAGCAGCTCGCCAAAACTCATGCCAAGGGGCTCCAACGGCTCGCCGTCCTTGAAGAAATCTACTGCTGCAACGGTGATGCGGTCGCCGCGCTCGCCTGAGAGCCCGACGGCGGCGCCAACCAGTTGCTCAATGTCGCGCAAATGCGCTTCAAGTGTTGCGGCATCCGCATCTTCTCCGATGACGGAGAGAAGCCTCTTGCGGTTGATCACGACAGCGACGGTCAGAGCCTCGATCCTGTAGCCGTCGCTAATTGTGGAAATCGTTTTTGAATTCAGCTCGTAGTTGGTCAGCTCCTCGCGGCGATCATTACTGCGGGTCGAAATATCACCGGCCCGGGCAGCCAGATCCTCCTCAGGAAGATTTTGCTCGACGCTCACTGGCGTGCGGGTCGCTTGGTTTTGCGAGCTGCCGGACTCTTTCACAATGCGCACTGAGCGCTCAACCCGTGATTCCGGATCGAACGCCGTTTCGTTGATCTGGCGCTTGTCCGTGTTGAGCCGCGCTGCGACACTGACTTCGAAATTCTCAAGGCCCAGGTATGGCGCCAGCGTCATCCGCGCCTTTTCCTGCAGCTCGCGGCTAATCGTTTTCTCAAGCTCTACCAGCTTTGTGGGAACGGCGCTCGACGAGTCACCTGCAGCCGCCAGAATCGCACCATCCGTGCTCAGCACCGTAACCTGATCGACGGTGAGCTCCGGAACGGCTGCAGCGACGAGATGCCGAATTGCCTGAGCCGAGCTGAAATCGCCCGCCGTTTCCGTGCGGATCACTACAGAGGCCGAGGGCGTCTGCCGGTTGCGGCGAAACGAACCAGCGTCAGGCAGCACAAGGTGAACGCGGGCTGCCTTCACGCCTTTCACAGCTTGAATCGTACGCGCGATTTCGCCTTCGAGCGCCCTGACGCGGGTCACCTCCTGCATGAACGACGTGAGCCCGATCGAGCCCAAGTTGTCGAAAAGCTCATAGCCCGCGTTGGCACTGCTTGGCAGCCCTTTTTCGGCCAACAGCATCCGAGCCTCTGCTGTCTGGCCGCGCCGGACGAGAATCTTTGTCCCCTCGGCGTCGACGTCGAAATAGATGCCCGCCTCGCTAAGCGCTGCTCCAATACGGCTAATGTCCTGCGGACTGAGCCCACCGTAGAGCGTTTCGAGCTCAGGCCGGCTCATGTAGAAGCCAATCGCTGCGATCGCGCCCAATGCCGTCGCGCCAATAATTCCAAGCGCCACGAGGCGCCTGTTGCCCAAAGCACGAACGTTCTGCCACAATCGCTCGATGTCTTCTCGCCTGATCATTCTCATGAAATGACTCTCTCGAGCGAGATGCTTTGGCGCGAACCTTGCGCGAGAGTGGTGACGTGGGCTGCGCCCCGCACTGGAGCACAGCCCAGGCCTGCCTCTGACACGCTGGGGGGAGAGGCCAGAGGTCAAGGCAAGGGGTCAGAGAAACCACCAATTCCTTTTCCAGATTGGCTGCCCTCTGCCCCGATCGGGAACGGCCTCAGCTCGTCAGCGAAACAGCGCGAGGATATTCTGGCTGTTCGCGTTCGCGATGCTGAGCGCCTGAATGGCGAGCTGCTGCTGAACTTGCAGAGCTTGCAGCCGTGTCGATTCCGCGTTCATGTCCGCATCGACCAGCTGGCCAATGCCGCGATCGATGGCGTCCATGAGCGCTTTGACAAAGTCCTTTTGTAGACCAATTCGGCTCTTCACCGCGCCAAGATCAGATGCTGCGGTCGCGACTTTCGCAGCCATCGCATCGATCCCGGCGATGTACTCGTCCAGCAATTCATCGGTAATGTCAGTGATATCGATGTCGATCACACTGAAAAAGTTGCCGTTATCGCTCGTTGCGGCATTGGTTACCGCCAGGGTATCGTCCGTCGTGTTGTTGACGTGGGTAATGACCACTGCACCTGCATTCGCAGAGACGGTCACATCAGTGGTTGTATCGAAACCAGCGTTTCTAAGGGCCAGCTGGACGACGGTCACCATGTCTGCAGCATCGGCAACTACGCCATCGCTAGTACCAAGCGCCGCGTCGACGGTAGCCTTATCGATGATGACCCGCCTCGCTTCTCCATTGAAAACGAGGTTGAACTTGATGACGTCATCTTCATCAAGGGTAACGCCGTCTGTGTTAACGTCTGTAAACAGCGTCACACTCGCGGGATTTATACCGTCACCAGCGACGGTTGCGCTGTTCTGAAGCCCACCGTTATTCGTGAGGGCCTGACCTTGTTCCAGAATGCCGCCTCTCGTCGCGTTCGCATCGAAGAGGGCGGTTCTCCTCAGATCAACATCGATCGTGCCAATTTCGATAGAGCCACTCGAGGTGCGAGAGAACGAGGCGACGACTTTCTGGAACCCCGTCCATCCCGATGCTGAGGAATCCACTGAAAGCCAGTTCGATCCGGAGAAAACAGCGGCAGACGCAATGCCGACGAGCTGATCTTGATACTGTTTGATCTCACTTTGAATCTTCGCCCGATCCACGCTGGGCTGTTTCGCTGCCACCAGCTTGGCCTTGATTTCATCGAGGATATCCTTGGCGTTCTCCATTGCCGTGTAGGCAATGTCGACCTGGGCAGCGCCAAGCCCGAGAGCATCCTGAACCGTCGAAAGCGCCTTGTTGTCCGACCGCATCGTGGTCGCGATCGACCAATAAGCAGCGTTATCCGAAGCTGTCGCTACGCGATAGCCAGTCGAAATACGGTTCTGCGTCACCGCAAGGTTTTTGTTGGCTCGCGCAAGTGTTTGCAGAGCCGTCATCGCCGCGGTGTTGGTAAGAAGGCTGCTCATCTGGAAATGTCCCTTCTGGTTGAACTTGGATCACATTCTTTTCAGGGACATACCGGATCGGCCGGTATGGCAGGGCGGCATCATGCCTTTGAGGCGAGCTTTACAATCGCAACTCAACCTGCCATCACGTGAAAGAATGCCACGCAGATCTTGCTTCGGGCTTAACGCGCTCGCGCAGGATCTAAGAGAACGAGCGTAACAGCCCACCGATGAGCAGGTTCCAGCCGTCAATCAGGATGAAAAAAAGAATCTTGAACGGGAGAGAGATGACCGTCGGCGGCAGCATCATCATGCCCATCGACATCGTGAGCGTCGCAACGATCATGTCGATCACAAGAAACGGCAGCACAATGAGAAAGCCGATCTCGAAGGCACGCCTTAACTCTGATATCATGAATGCCGGAATGAGAATTCGCAGCTCGATCTCCTCATCGGCCCCCCCCGGCTCCTTTCCTGCAAGCTCCTCGAAAAGCCTCAGATCCTTCTCTCGCACATTCGCGCGCATAAACGCCCGGAACGGCGCAGTGATCCGTCTATAAGCCTCCTCCTCGTTGATCCGATTCTCAACGAGCGGTTTCAGACCGTCGTGCCATGCCTGATCGAACGTCGGCCCCATGACGTAGAAGGTCATGAACAGCGCCAGGCTGACCAGGATCAGGTTGGCCGGCGTTGTTTGGAGGCCGAGCCCAGTACGCAGGAAAGACAGCGCGATCACGAACCGGGTGAAGCACGTGACCATGATGAGCAGCCCCGGTGCAACCGACAGCACTGTAATAACGGCCAGGAGCTGCAGTATTCGTCCCGTGGCCGTACCCTCACCGGGCGGGACCAGCTCTTCAAGTCGGGGTATCTGGGCCGCGGCTTGCTCCGACCCGAGCAATAGAAATAAGGCGGCAGCAAGAATTCTGATCATTCGACAATAAAGCTATGGATCACGAGGTCGCGTACACGCCCATTGCTGCGCACCCGAGCTCTTTCGATTAGATCCTCTCGTAAGTGCTCGAACCCGGTAGGACCCTCAATATCCTCGGGAGAGATGGTCCGAAGAAAAGCGAGCAGATCTTCTCCGATCTTTGCGGCCAGTAGATCGTCTCCGGTCGACGGTTCCCCGGCGAGCACTATGGAGGACTCGAGCCGCACCCAAACCCGCTTCGATCCGGCAAGATCGGTGATCACTGGCGGCACGCTGCGGATTTCAGCTGTATCAAGAAAGACTGATTTTAAGCTTTCAATAGGAAATTCGGCAGTTTGGTCCGGCTGCTTAAGAGATTTTTCCACGAGCGCGTGAACCTGCAGACCGAAAATGCCACCGGCAGCCGCGGCAGCGAGCGTCAGCATAAGAAGAACAAGAGTTGTATGGAGTCGCGATAGCCCCCGCGGGTAATCACCAGATGGCCGACCAGGCTGCCGCACCGAAGTTGCCATTTCGATCGCGTCCCCCCGGCTTAGAATGGCAGGACGATATCGAGCAGCTGATGGCCCCAGCCTGGCTGCTGCACCTCCATGATCCTGCCTCGACCACCATAAGAGATGCGAGCTTCGGCGATCTTGTCATATGAAATCGTATTGTCCGGCTCGATGTCGCGAGGGCGCACGACGCCGGCCACCGTTAACACGCGCACCTCGTAATTGACCCGCACTTCCTGGCTGCCGCTGATCACGAGGTTGCCGTTTGGCAGCACCGCAGAAACCACTGCCGCCACGCGCAGCTGAATCGTTTCGGATCGCCTGATTGCTCCCTCGCCGCGAGTTTTTGTCTTTGAGCTCATTTCGGCATCGAGCTCACCCTCCCACCTGGACGGTCCACCACCTCTCCCGGCGCCAAAGCTAGCCAGCAGACCAAGGGATCGATCGGAATCGCGTGTGCGATTGGATTTGTTGTCCAGTTTTGCTTCATCTTTAATGGCAATCTTTACCGTAAGCACATCACCGATGTTTCTGGCCCGCGGGTCACGAAACAAATCTGCGCTCCTGTCCTCCCACAGTGAGTTATCGCGGCGGTAACGCGGCAGAGGTGGTGGCTCGTCGAGCACCGGAACCATATTGGGCCGCAATCCGGTCCCTACGGGGGTCAGATGCGGCTCCCGGCCGATGTCTTCGTGATCGACAGAGCAACCGGCGAGTGCCACCATTCCCAGCAAAACCAGCCGGAACAACTTCATGACCTGCCCCCGCCCGCGGCGGGCGCAGGCTCTTCCTCGGATGGAACCCTTGCCGCACCGGCGATGGTCATCGTGAGACGCGCAGCCGGACCCGGTGGCATTTCGTTAAGGATTGCGCTGGCATTACGCGGTTCGAGCTTCGTAAGAACAGCCGCTGCGGTTTCTTCATCCATAGCCGCGAGCTGAGAGGCCGCCGCGTCCGGCCGCATGCGGGAGAAAATGCGCACGAGCGATTCCTGCGCCTTTTCAACAAAGGCATCGCGGCGCGCCAGCCACTCCCGATATTCGGCCGTTCGTTTTTCCAGGATTTCGATCCGGCGCTGCAGCTCGGCGTCCAATTCTCTCAATTGGCGGAGCTGCCAAGCAAAACGCGCATCGGCCGCCGCATCGGCAATATTGGCGCAATAGCTCTCTGCCAGACTACCTTTCGGAGGCGCCTCCTTCTGTGGCGCTTCGGGTTTCGGCGGTGCGCTAATCTCCGAGCGTTGTATCTCAGACCTGGAAGACTGCCCGTCAGCCGATTCTCTGATAGTCTGCTGGCTAGCTGTTCCCGTAGTTGTGCTGCCGGTGACAACTTTCCTTGTTGGAATGGGAGGAGGCGCTCCGGTCTTTCCCGCTTTGCCCATCGGATTGATCACAACCGGAAACCAGCCCCCTTCGAGACCGGATCGAGATTGCTCGGTAGGAGCACCATCGGGCTGCGTAATCAACGGTTGCCAGCCTTGTTGCGCGCGCGCTGGTCCAATCAGAGCCCACAAAGCCAAGGCGAGTAAAAAAACGCGGTGCATGCCCATGCGCACGACTTTCATTACTGCACCACAAGCTCGGCCTGCAGGGCACCGGCAGTCTTGATGGCTTGCAAAATTGCAATGATGCCAGCCGGCTTCGCGCCAATCTTGTTCAGCCCACTTACGAGCGCCTGCAGATTGGTGCCGCCGACAATGGCCATGTGGCCGCCTTCCTGTTCGGCTGTCACCATGCTCTCAGGAGTGACGACGGTCCTGCCTTCCGAAAATGGAAGCGGCTGCGAGACTCGTTCGGTTTCGCTCACCCGCACGGTTAAATTTCCGTGGGCCACGGCGACGGTTGAAATCTGGACATCGCGTCCAATCACGATCGTGCCAGTGCGCTCGTCGATAACGACGCGGGCTGGGGCGTCAGTTTCAGTCAGCAGCTCACCGATTTCGGCAATAAATCGTGCCGCGCTGACGTTGTGCGGCTTCATGAGCTTCACTGTGCACAAATCCTCCTCGCGTGCCGTCCGCAGGCCGTATTTCTGGCGGGTATAATTGTTGATCGTATCGGCAATGCGCACCGCCGTATTGAAATCCGGGCTGTGCAGCTCCAGCACAATCAACCCCGACTCGACGAAGTGCCCGGGGGCTTCACGCTCCACCAGCGCTCCATTAGGAATGCGTCCCACCGTTGGCACGCCCTGTGTCAGTGTCTCGGCCCTGCCTGCTGCCGCGAATCCGGTGACTGCGATCGGACCTTGGGCAACAGCGTAGATTTGATCATCGGGGCCGCGCAAAGGCGTCAGAACGAGCGAGCCACCGGCAAGAGAGGTCGCGTCCCCGAGGGAGGAAACCGTAACATCGATCCGCGATCCCTTGCCGGCAAAGGGCGGCAACTCCGCAGTAACCATGACCGCCGCCACGTTCCGCGTCCGCGCGCGAGTGCTGCGAATGTTGACCCCCATGCGGTCGAGCATCGCCTGAAGTGATTGCTCGGTGAACGGTGAATTACGCAGGCTGTCGCCCGTGCCGTTCAACCCAATGACCAGGCCATAACCAACAAGCTGATTAGAGCGGACGCCCTGAACGGAAACGATATCCTTGATCCGGCTCATTGCTTCCGCTGGCGCCCAGAGGAGGCAAAATGTGATTGTCGCAAATATCAGGCGCTTCACGAGCCCCCCACCCTGATGGTGCCGTCAGATTCCACGACGCCCTTCACGATAGCGCCGCTGTCGACGTTTCGGACCCTTATCACATCGCCTTCGCTGCCAGATTCGAGCGCCACCGCGTACCCAGTAATGGTCAAAGCGCCATCGCGGTAAACGATTTGTACCGTACGTCCCTGCACAACGAGATAAGGATCTCGCAATGCATTGACTGGTATCGGCTGCCCCGGCAGCAGCGTCCGCCTCGCGACCTTGCCGACGATGTCCTCGCGGCTCTTGTAAACAGCACTATGAGAGAGCGCACGCGCATTGAAACGCTGATCCGTGAGATGATCGGAACGGATCAGCTCTCCCGGATACAAAGTTATTTTTGGCACCGGTAGCTGAAGGGTTGCTGCAGCGGCCGGGTTGATGGCGGTGACTAGGGCGAAAACCGCCAACGCCGCGATGCGAGGTCCCGATGCGATCCAGCCAGATTTCATGGGATCGCCTCCTCGTCACCGAATACCTTTCGTGATGGTCGCGAACATGTCGTCGGCGGCTTGGATAACCTTGGAATTCATTTCATAGGCGCGCTGCGCCGAAATGAGCTCCGTTATTTCTTTCACTGGATCGACATTCGAGTTTTCGAGATATCCCTGCTCTATCCGAGCGAAGCCGTCCTCACCCGGCACGCCGACGACAGGGGCTCCGGAAGCTTCGGTCTCGCGATAGAGATTCCCGCCAACTGGCTCGAGCCCCGCCTCATTGGCGAAATTAGCGAGAGTCAGCTGACCGAGAAGCTGCAGTTCGGGCTCGTTCTCAATGCGGACGAAAACTTCTCCGCTTTCGTTGACGATAATGTCGGTCGCTTCCTCTGGAATTGTAATTGCGGGCTGGACGACATAGCCGTCGATGGTGACAATCTGCCCATCGGCGCTCTTATTGAACGCACCCGCCCTGGTATAAAACAGCTCCCCATCGGCATTGGCGACTTGAAACCAGCCCCGGCCGTTAAGGGCCAGGTCCAATTTGTTCGATGTATTCGTCAGCGAGCCCTGCATATGCAGCTTGCGGATGGCGGCCGTGCGCACACCCAAGCCAATCTGAGCGCCCTCAGGAATTGGATTTTCGCCGCCCCTGTTCGGCACCCCCGCGGCGCGTTCGGCCTGGTAAAGCAAATCCGTGAATTCCGCCCGTGCTCGCTTGAAAGCGGTTGTATTGATATTCGCGATATTATTGGCAATAACCTCGAGATTGAGTTGCTGCGCTGTCATGCCCGTGGCAGCAATAGCGAGCGCCCTCATGCCCATCCGCCTCCTTAAATTGCCATGCGGCTGAGCTCGAGATACGCGGCAACGACTTTGTCTCGAATGGCGATGGCCGCTTGCAACGCTTGCTCCGCCGCGAGGACGGATTCGACGACCTCCTGAACAGACGCCTGCCCTCTAACACCCATGATGGAAGTGGCCTCGGCCGTACGCAGAACGTCAGCGGTGTCCGTGATCATTCTGCCCAAGACGGCACCGAAATCGGCCGAGGCAGGGCCGGCAGCAGGGGTCCGGGCGGCATTTCGGACTCCGTGGGAGGGTGCCATAGGGAGCACCCCGGGGCTGCTGCCGAAACCTGTCGTCGGGGAAAGCGGATCGATCATGACGGATTCCTCAGCAGATCGATTGTCATCGCGATCATCTCGCGCGCCTGTTTGATGACCTGCAGGTTGGCCTCGTAAGAGCGGTTGGCTTCGCGCATGTCCGCCATTTCTACGAGGATGTTGACGTTCGGCAGCTTGACGAAGCCATTCTCATCGGCGGCCGGATGGCCCGGAGCGTGCTCAATTCGGTAAGGCGCCCGGTCGCGCTCGATGCTCTCCACACGCACGAGATTAGCGCCAGTGACCCGGTCCACCTCTGTCTCGAAGCTGATCGTCTTTCGCGTGTAGGGATCGGCCCCAGGCGTCCGGCCGGTGGACTGCGCATTCGCCAAGTTCTCCGCCACCACGCGCATGCGCTTCGACTGCACTTCCAGTCCAGAGGCGGCGATTTTCAGCGAAACTTGCAGCGGATCGATCATCCGGCCCCTCCCGCTAGCCCTTGGCGCTCATCAGCAGCATGCGGTGGAAGGCCCTCGTAATGCCGGCGTTGAGAGCGAACGAGCGGTTCACCTCGCCGGCCTTCATCAGCTCCTGCTCGAGCACGACGGTGTTGCCGGAGTGAACGATGTCCCACGCCTCCTCGTCCCGTATGTCCGCCACTGGAATTCCGGTCTCCGGCGCCCTCATGTGGCCCGGCTGGGTCACGGCCAGCTCAAGCGGCATGCGGCTCAAGACCGTCTCGAAAGGTTCGACATCGATGGCCTTGAAGCCCGGCGTATTGGCATTGGCGATATTGCCCGCCACAGCCGTTTGGCGGACCGACAGCCACTTGTTGTGCCGTGATACGAGGTCGAAGAGATGCACGGGCTCCATCAGCGGCTCCTCCGCAGCGCGCTTTCGGTCGCCCTTCTTCCTAATGGGCTAGTCTTGTCCGAGCCTTGCCCGGCGATCTTCCCTCGCGCGGGAAGGCGCGCAGCTCGCCATCGCTCCGAGCCTCGTGCCCGGATTAACGACAAATGCTGAACTGATCAGATTAGGAGCGAACCGAATTGATCAGTTGGTCTTCGGCTTGCCCCAAAGCGCTTCCAGCCGCGCATCGCGGCCGCAGCCGATGCGATAGACCATGTAACGGAGAGGATTCCGCAGGTGGAAATCCTGATGGTAGTCCTCGGCGGGAGTGAACGTCGAAGCTGGCGCAATCTCGACAACAATTGGCTGTTTGAAGCGCCCGCTCGCCTCCAGCGCCGCCTTCGAGGCCTCAGCCAGCCGCTTCTGATCCTCGTTGTGATAGAAGATGACCGGCCTGTACTGGCTCCCGCGATCACAGAACTGGCCGCCCGAATCGAGCGGGTCCACATTCCGCCAGTAGACGTCGAGCAACTGCTCGTAGGTCACCCGTGCCGGATCGTACTTGAGTTGTAGAACCTCCGCGTGACCGGTTGTGCCGGAGGAGACTTGCTCATAAGTCGGATTTGGCGTGGTGCCGCCCATGTATCCGGAGATCGTCTCGACGACGCCCTCGACCTTGTCGAAGTCTGCCTCCGTGCACCAGAAGCAGCCGCTGCCGAACGTGGCGACCTCCAGCCGCTGCTCACCTTCCTGCTGCGGCGGAGCGGTTTGCGCCAATGCGACAACAGAAACGACGATCGCGCCGATCGCCGCGGTCAAGAGCCGAATCGAATTCCCAAAAAGTTTCACGTTCAGCTCGGGCTTTGCTCAGTCGCCGGCACAAATTTCAGAGCCACGCCATTGATGCAGTAGCGCAAGCCTGTCGGCGGCGGGCCATCCTCGAAGACGTGGCCGAGATGTCCCCCGCAGCGGCGGCAATGCACTTCGATGCGTTTCATCATGAACAGGCTGTAGTCCTCACTGGTGCCGACCGCATTGTCGAGGGGTTTCCAGAAGCTCGGCCAGCCCGTGCCGCTATCGTATTTGGTTTCCGAGGAAAACAGCGGCAGATCGCAACCGGCGCAGCGATAGGTGCCCGGCGCATAGTTCTTGTTCAGCGGGCTCGTGAAGGCGTACTCGGTACCGTGCTCGCGCAGCACGTAATACTGCTCGGGCGTCAGGATCTTCCTCCACTCCTCCTCGGTGCGCGTGATCTCGAACTGCTTGGCAGCTTTGTCGGAGTTGTCGGCCGAGAATCCGCGCGACGCGGCGAAGCCGCCGAACAGGGCGGCAGCCGCCCCGAAGATCCCGAATTGGCGACGGCTCATCATTTTTGGGCTCCTTGGGTCCCTAATGCCGATCTAACCGGTTTGAGTCATAGCACCATTTGCGCCCCTGCCGGCATGCCTTCGAAGCCCCGGCCGATCAAACTATCGTGCGCGACGGCGGGCCGGCCGAGCCCTTTCCACCTCCAGACCCTCTATTGGCACTGCGCAGTCGACCACGATCTCCTCGGGGCTGAGCCGGCAGCGATAGGCCAACATCTCGACCCCGGCAGCGCGGGCCATGTCGAACGCCTCGCCGTATATGGGGTCTATATCGCGGGCGAGGTCGAGCCGCTGCGCGTCCGCCCGCTGGATGAGGAACACCATCACCGCCCGGTGGCCCGCGCGCACCATTTCGGCCAGCTCGAGCAAGTGCTTGGCACCTCGTTGGGTCACGCTGTCCGGGAACTCGGCGACACCGGCGCGGCGCATCATGTGCACGTTCTTGACCTCGACGTAGCAGCGGCCCTTGCTGGCGCACTCCAGGAGGAGATCGATGCGGCTGTTCTGGCCGTACTTCACTTCGCGGCGAAGCTGGGGGTAGCCGCTGAGGTCATCGATGATGCCGGCGGCGATGGCCTCAGCGACCAAAGCGTTCGGCCGGGAGGTGTTGATGCCCACGAGGTACGGCCCCTGCCCGAGGTCGTCCTCGACCATCTCCCACGTGTGCCGATACTTCCGGGTCGGACTGTGGCTTTCGGACAGCCACACCACCGAGCCAGGCTCGGTGAGACCGATCATCGAACCCGTGTTCGGGCAGGTTGCGGTGACCGTCTCGCCGCTATCCAGCGTGACGTCAGCCAGGAATCTCTTGTACCGCTGGACGAGTCGCCCGCGGACCAGGGGAGCAGGAAATCGCATGGCTGCAAACTAAAGCTGCCGGATGCGGCGCTGCAAGCGGATCCGGTATAAGCTGGTGCCGAAGCGGCTCAGCACGAGGTACATGGGGATGGCACAGGTGCAGGGCAACGACATCGTCACGGCTGCGGTGCTTGTCATCGGCGACGAGATCCTCTCAGGGCGTACCAAGGATAAGAACATCGGCTACATCGCCGAGCACTGCACGAAGATCGGCATTCTGGTGCGCGAGGTACGAATCGTCCCCGACGACGAGGACGAGATCGTGGCCGCCGTGAATGCTCTACGTTCCCGGTACGATTACGTGTTCACCACAGGCGGAATCGGCCCCACCCATGACGACATCACTGCCGACGCGATCGCCAAGGCGTTCGGCGTGAAGATTGATGTCGACCCGCGGGCGCTCGCGCTGCTCCTGCCCTACTATGAAAAGCGCGGAATGGAGGTGACCCCCGCGCGCCTGCGTATGGCCCGTATCCCCGAGGGCGCCGAGTTGATTGAAAACTCGATCTCCGTCGCGCCGGGTTTCATGCTCGGCAATGTTATCACCCTCGCCGGCATCCCAAACGTCATGCAGGTGATGCTCGATGCGGTGACGCCGCGGCTCCGCACCGGCAAGAAAATGCATTCCGTCGCGATCGACCTCCAGGTGCCGGAAGGGACCGTCGCAGACATCTTCGCCGAGCACCAGAAGGCCTACCCCACGATTTCGATGGGCAGCTATCCGGTGTTTCGTGACAACAAGCCGAGCACGCAGCTCGTGCTCCGCTCCACCGATCCCGATCTCCTCGCTGAAGCCGTCGATGGGCTCAAAGCGAAACTCTCGGCGAAGGGGATGCTCTAGCCTGAAACCTCACTTGAGCCCGAACATCGCATCCTGCTCGGCGCGCAGCTTCCAGAGCAGCGAGTCGGCTGGGCGATCGACGTCGTCCGCGGTGATGAACGCACCAGCCGCCACAGGCCGCGTGAGCGTACGTCCAACAGCCATGTAATAGGGCAACGGCGCGCTTCCTTTGACAGCGGCGGCGGGCGTCAGCACGGGTTCGAGATCGGGGACGGCATGGCGCGTGCCGACGATTTCGAGCTTGTGGCCAGCCGGCAGATCGCGCATGGCGCGCGCCGTCAGGTCCACCACCGGCTTGTAGCGCTCATCCAAGATAGGCTGACCCAAGCGGGTGGCAGAAAGAATCGAAATCGGAGCCTCAACACCCAGCAAATGCGATGGGTTGTAGACGAGGCCGTACTTACCATCGGCCGTCGTCGGAATGCCTTTGCCGCGGAACAGGGCGCCGGACCGCGCATCCGCCCAGGCCACCACGACGAACACGCCACCAGCGAAGCTCGCCTCGTCGGGACGACGCAGGCAGTTGAAGACGTCGATGCGCCCCTCGCCTTCCAGCAACCCGCCATCCGCCTTCGGAATGTAGAGGTCGGGCAACTCGATTGCGCGGGTCAGCGGTGAATGGAAATCCGGTCGATCCGGTATGAGGCCGGTTGCATTGGCGACAAGCGCCATTTCGCAATAGTCAGGCACCGTGCGTTGAGGCAGCGCCGCGAGCGCCCTGGCACGGGCCGCAATCGTCGCCGCGCGATCAGGCCCCAGCGCCCACACTTTTCCGATTTCCGGCGCCGTGACACGCTCCGTGGTCCACGTCACCTCGTGGGTCGCGGGATCATAGACGTAATCGTATTCGCTCGACTTGCCGGCACAGATGATGGGCAGCCCGAGCGTGCGCGCCCAGCTTATGAGCCCGATGAGCAGCGCAGGCTGATCGCCCTCGACAAGCGTATAGGGCACACCTGCCGCCCGTGCCTTCGCCGCCAGCACCGGCCCGACGACGCACTCGGCTTCTTTCGTGACCATGGTGACGCCGCGGCCCGCCTCGATTGCCGCCAGCGCGAAACGCGCGCCTGCTTCCGCATCGCCGGTCGCTTCGACGATCATGTCGATGGGCAGCGTGAGAAGATCCGAGACGCTTTCGCACAGCGCCATCTCCCCCACGGCAACTGCCGACTGGGCCGCGGCCGCGCTATCGCAACGCCGAGCCGCGATGCCCATACCAGCCAGCGTGGAGGCGACGCGGTCGAGGTCCTTGTCCGCGACGGCCTTCACCACAAGCCCCTGCATGCGCCGCGACTGGGCGATGAGCGACATCCCAAACTCGCCCGCGCCGATTAGAGCGATCGATACGGGGTTTTCCCGGGCAGGACGGAACAGGGTCTCGAACTGCATGTCTCACTTCTCGGATGAAAATAGGGGACATCGCTGGAGCGCAGCAGCTCAACCTCAATCCCGAAAAAGCCCCATCTGCAAGACTTGGGAACGAGTCGTTGCTCTGTTCGGCTCGAATCGCGCGTCTGGCTAGACAAATGGGCCCGTTGGCGACGTGCCCTCCTCGTCTGACTTTCGGACACGCGCGTCGAGAGCCTCCTCGTCGTAAAGGTCGTAAAACAGCTCGAGCGCATCGAGGAACGCGGCCGTGAGGTCGAGCAGCGGCCCTAGTTCGATGCGCCGCGCGACCCTGAAATTCGCGGTGACGACCAGCTGATGCAATGATACGACGCCCGCGCTGTCCGGCGGAATGAGCCCGCGGCTCCTCAGGTATTCCGCGATCTCATCGCCAGTGTGAAAGTCGGTTTCCGTCCAGTCGCCCAGCTCCTCGGCAGCATCGGCCAACGCCGCCGTGCCGCCGATGAAGAGACCCGTGATGCCGTCCACCCGATAGTCGGCTCGGCGCAGCTCCTCAGCGCGCTCGCGCGCCCGCAGGCACCGCAGGGTCAGCGTCATTTCGAGCGTGCGAACCGTCTCGACCCAGCGCCGCCGCACCTCGATCAGATCGCGGATCTCCGTTGACCGACGGTCCTGCACCTCCGCGAGCACAACACGATGCGCCTTCAGCAGATCCTCCCCCGCTGCCAGCATGGCATCGAGGTGATCGGCGAGAAGGTAAGCGATCGTGTTCGTATTGTTTCCGGCCTGGTCCACGGTCTCGTGTAGTTTGCGACGACGACAACGCGTGACGCCACTGACGCAACGAACGGGACTGACGCTCGGAACTGACGAATCATTCTGAATGAATACTGATTCGGGCGAAAGTGGTAGCAACCGAGACGTGTGGCGGCTCGGAGCCCTGTGGCGGCCGCGGACCTGACGATCGAACAGCTCTTAGATCAGTTCGCTGTCCGGCATTGCTAGGTAGATCAGCACGCCAAGAATGGTCATGAGGAAGCGGAAGGCCGAAGGAACGCCGTTCCATTGCTCCGACATCCACATGCCGAACCACTCGCCGCCAATTGACATGAACCCGACCTGCCAGACCAGGAAACCTAAGGTCAGCCCGGCAATCGCAATCGACTTTGATGAGTTGAAGACCGCTGCCGGCGCTTTCATCGCCCGCAACAGCCGATAGGCGCCGATCCAGCAAAGCACCGCCGTGGCGGCCTCGGCCGCGATGATGAGCACATAGGCGGCATGGTGGAGCACAGGGCTGGTGATCGCCCGATAGCGGATCGTCGTTTCAGGAAACACCGTGTCCATGGACAGCACGTGCTGCACGAATGAGAAGTTGGTCCAGTAATCGGTGATGTTCCCGAAGGCGACGAGACTCGCCAAGAAAGCGATGGCGGCGACCATCGCGGCTTTGGAAAGACGTATGGCGATCATGGTTGGGAAAAACGTCCCGAAGGATATGTGGCAGCGGTCACCGTATCAGGCGAACACCTTTTAATGACGCTTCAGCACCTTTGCGGATTCATTGATGGACCCTTCGAAGCCGCTGACATGCTGAAAATGAGTTTGGTTATGAGGCTCCCACATCCATGGTTCTAACGGCGTAGTGCACTATGATCGAAACTCAAAAAGTCATCCCGGCATTTATTGCCGGGATCGAATTCTCGATCGATTTGCCGTCTCGCCTGCGGTAAGGTGGATCCCGGCGACGAGCGCCGGGATGGCCTTTTCTGGGTGGTTAGGCGTAAACCTCACGAACATCCGCTCGTCCCGCCGCAGGTATCGCACTTCAAACACGTGCCATTCCGTACGAGCGTGAAATTCCCGCATTCCTGGCAGGCTTCGCCTTCGTAGCCGCGGAGGCGGGCCTGGGTGGCCAGTTCGAACTCGGATTGCGGCTTGAGAGCGAGAGAGCCTGACGTTGAGTGCGTCATGCTCATTTCCAGCGAGTGATGTGTCTGCGCCATCGGCGTTTCGGCCGTCGTGCCGGCGGCAGCGCGGCCGACATCCTGCCGAAGGTCAGTCGATGTGCCGCTCGGTTCGTTACGCGGAGCAAATCCGACGACGGTGCCACGCACCAGACCGCGGCTGACGTACTTCGTCGCCGGGATCACAGCTGATTGGCCATGCTGCTCCAACTGCTGGTCCGACGAGCCCAGCGCGGTGGCACCGACGATTTCCGCCGGATCGACGTGAGCGAGGTCGTGACGGCCGAGATAGGAAACCGCCAGCTCACGGAAGATGTAGTCGAGGATCGAGGTGGCGTTCTTGATCGCCTCGTTGCCCTGCACGATGCCGGCCGGCTCGAAACGCGTGAAGGTGAAGGCCTCCACGTACTCCTCCAGCGGCACGCCGTACTGCAACCCAAGGCTCACCGCGATGGCGAAGTTGTTCATCAGCGACCGGAAGGCAGCGCCCTCCTTGTGCATGTCGATGAAGATTTCGCCGAGACGGCCATCCTCGTACTCGCCCGTGCGCAGGTAGACCTTGTGCCCGCCCACGATCGCCTTTTGCGTGTAGCCCTTGCGCCGCGCCGGCAGCTTCTCGCGCCCACGGGCACGCTCGACGACCCGCTCGACGATCCGCTCAGCCACCACCTGCGAGCGCGCTGCCATCGGCTTGTCGGAGGTGAGCTGCTCGGCGACCTCCTCCTGCTCGTCGGTATCGTCGCCGAGAAGCTGGGCATTGAGCGGTTGCGACAACTTCGAGCCGTCGCGGTAGAGCGCGTTCGCCTTGAGACCCAGCCGCCATGACAGCAGGTAGGCCTGCTTGCAGTCCTCGACCGTCGCATCGTTCGGCATGTTGATGGTCTTGGAGATCGCGCCCGAGATGAACGGCTGCGCCGCCGCCATCATGCGGATGTGGCTCTCCACCGACAGGAACCGCTTGCCGCGACGCCCGCACGGGTTGGCGCAATCGAAGACCGGCAAATGCTCCGGCTTCAGATGCGGCGCGCCTTCCAGCGTCATGGCCCCGCAGGCGTACTCATTCGCGGCCTCGATGTCCTTCTTCGAGAAGCCGAGGTGCGTGAGCAGATCGAAGTTGGGCTCGTTGAGCTTTTCAGCCGGAATCTTGAGCGTTTCCGTCAGGAACTTGTCGCCCAACGTCCAGCGGTTGAAGACGAACTTGATGTCGAATGCCGTCGCAAGTGCCTCTTCGATCTTCTGCAAGGCCTCGTCCGTGAAGCCCTTCGCTTTCAGCGTCGCGTGGTTGATGGCCGGAGCGTTGCGCAGTGATCCGTGGCCGACCGCGTAGGCTTCGATCTCCGCGATCTCAGTCTCACTGTAGCCGAGCGCGCGCAGGGCCAACGGGACCGAGCGGTTGATGATCTTGAAGTATCCGCCGCCCGCCAGCTTCTTGAACTTCACCAGGGCGAAGTCCGGCTCGATGCCCGTGGTGTCGCAATCCATCACCAGGCCGATGGTGCCCGTCGGCGCAATGACGGTCGCCTGGGCATTGCGATAGCCGTGCGCCTCACCCAGCGCCAGCGCCCGATCCCAGGCCCGTTTCGCGGCTTCGATCAACCCGGCATCCGGGCAAGAGGCATGGTCCAGCGGCACCGGCAGCGTCGAAAGCCGCTCGTAGCCATCCTTCTCGCCGTAGGCCGCGCGGCGGTGGTTGCGGATCACGCGCAGCATGTCGTCGGCGTTCTTGAAGTAGCCGGGGAAAGGCCCGAGCTCCCTCGCCATCTCCGCTGACGTCGCATAGGCGACGCCCGTCATGATCGCCGCGATCGCACCGCAGATGGCGCGCCCCTCGGGCGAGTCGTAAGGAATGCCCGACGCCATAAGGAAGCCGCCGATGTTGGCGAAGCCCAGGCCCAGCGTGCGGTAGCGGTAGGAAAGCTCCGCGATCTTCCGGCTCGGGAATTGAGCCATCAGCACGGAGATCTCGAGCACGATGGTCCAGAGGCGGCAGGCGTGCTCGAACGAGTCGGTGTCGAAGAGAACGCCGCGTTTTACGTCGGCATTCGGTGCCCGGAACATCATCAAGTTGAGCGACGCCAGGTTGCAGGCGGTGTCGTCGAGGAACATGTACTCCGAGCACGGATTGGACGCGCGGATCGGGCCGGACTGCGGGCAGGTGTGCCAATCGTTGATGGTGGTATGGAACTGGATGCCCGGGTCGGCGCAGGCCCACGCGGCGTAGCCGATCTGGTCCCACAGGTCGCGGGCTCTGACGGTTTTCACGACCTCGCCCGTTGTGCGCGCCGTAAGGGCCCACTCCTTATCCTCCAGCACGGCGCGGAGGAACTCATCGGTCACACGGACAGAGTTGTTGGAGTTTTGGCCTGAAACCGTAAGGTAGGCCTCGCTGTCCCAATCGGTGTCGTAAGTCTCGAAATCAATGTCCTTGAAGCCCTGGCGCGCGAACTGGATCACGCGGGCGATGTAGCTCGCCGGCACCTGGTCGCGCCGTGCCTCCTTGATGGCGCGCTTCAGCGCCGGGTTCTTCGCGGGATCGAAGCAGGCGTCACCCTCGGCCTCGCAGTTTACGCAGGCCTTCATAATGGCCTTGAGCCGCTTCTGGCAGATCTTGGAGCCGGTGACGAGAGCGGCGACCTTCTGCTCCTCGCGGACCTTCCAGTTGATGAACTCCTCGATGTCCGGGTGGTCGACGTCGACCACGACCATCTTGGCAGCGCGCCGCGTGGTGCCGCCCGACTTGATGGCGCCGGCCGCGCGATCGCCGATCTTGAGGAAGCTCATGAGACCGGAGGACCGTCCGCCGCCGGACAATGGCTCATTCGCCCCGCGCAGCTTGGAGAAGTTGGTGCCCGTGCCCGAGCCGTATTTGAAGAGCCGCGCCTCGCGTACCCAAAGGTCCATGATCCCGTTCTCGTTCACGAGATCGTCCTCGATGGACTGAATGAAGCACGCGTGCGGCTGCGGATGCTCGTAGGCCGAGGTCGACTGCATCAGCCGGCCGGTCTCGTGGTCGACGTAGTAGTGCCCCTGGCTCGGCCCGTCGATGCCATAGGCCCAATGCAGGCCCGTGTTGAACCACTGCGGGCTGTTCGGCGCGGCCATTTGCATGGCCAGCATGTAGCGGAGCTCGTCGAAGAAGGCGCGGGCGTCGTCCTCAGTGGTGAAGTAGCCGCCTTTCCAGCCCCAGTAGGTCCACGTGCCGGCAAGCCGATCGAAGACCTGCCGCGCGTCCGTCTCGCCACCGTAACGCTCATTCTCGGGCAGCTCAGCGAGCGCGGCCTCATCCGGCACGGACCGCCAGAGCCATGACGGGACCTGAGTTTCCTCGACGCGCTTCAGGCGCCGCGGCACACCGGCCTTGCGGAAATATTTCTGCGCCAGAATGTCGGCCGCTACCTGGCTCCAGTGCTCCGGCACCATGAAGCCTTCAAGACGGAAGACGACCGAACCGTCTGGGTTCTTGATCTCACTGTTTGCTCGACGGAATGGGATGGACTCGTAAGGTGACCGGCCGGCTTGAGTGAAGCGCCGCGTTATTTTCATAAGGCCCCCAATATCTTCTCTTGGTGCCGCTGCGGCTCGCATGAACCGCACGGCGAGTGTTTCGTTAGACGCGCCGCGCTCGCGGCAGAGTGACTCAAACCCCTCCGCCCGGTGTGGAATCCCGTGCGGGCCCGGTACGACCAGGCTCAGCTCACTCGAACGAACTCGGAAAAAGACGCGAAACTCCTGCGGCCAAGCGGGGTGCCGCAGTCACATCTGCCGTCTACCCCCCGCGGCAGACGAACTCTGTTGGTGCCGCCGGATCAAGCAGCCCGCCGGGCCAGCGTCCCTCCACCAGCGAGGCCCTGCTCTGGGGCGGCAAGGGGAAAGCTAAGTGATTCGCGATCTTGTATGGAGTAGATACAAAGAGCCCCTAGATGTAGTAGACTGGTGGGCATCTGGTGGAAATCCGGTGGATCGAGCAGGGAATAGGTGCCCCAAAATCGCCGCGATTTTGCCTGTGCGCCAAGCGTCAAGGGGGACTCCCATCACCCTGCCCCTCTAAGAGGGAGCTTCAGCAGTCACCCCCGGAGGAAAAAGTCATTTGCCGATTTCCGGCATTAAGGATGTTGCTGGTCTGCCGCGCCAATCCTCCGACTGGACATGGGTCGGGGCGTGCGGTATGCGGCGCGGCAGAAAAAGCAGGCGCGAGAACGAGCTGTCACTCGAGGGCTGGCTGCCATGGGCATGTTGAAAGAGATTTTCAGCTGGTGGAGCGGCAATACGTGGGGAACGCGCTTCACCATCTGGCGGCAAGGCCAGTTCGTTGGTGAGGACGAGTTCGGCAACCGCTACTATGTGCAGAAGAGCGGCGTCGGACCGAACGGCAAGCCCAGGCGCTGGGTCGTCTACACGACTCTTTCTGAACCGACGCTGGTGCCGCCGGACTGGTACAGCTGGCTCCATTACACGACTGACACGCCTCCAACCCAAGAGAGCTATCAGCGGCGTCCCTGGCAGAAGCCCCATCGGCCCAACCTGACTGGAACACCGCAGGCCTACCGGCCGGCAGGCTCGATCGTGGGCGCCGGCCGCCGTCCAAAGGCGACCGGCGACTACCGACCGTGGCGGCCCGAATAAGCTCTTCCAGGCAGAAAATCTTGTCGTAGAAGTCGCGGCGCTCTGCCATTCTCACGCCAACTTCGGCGGTGCACTGCTGGATGCACGTGGTGGTTCGACGAACGCGACCGGATAGAGCGCATGCGACGTGAACATCACCAGCAGCGACTCACTAGGCCGGCAGCCACGCTGATCATCGCGCCGATCGTCGCCCTGGCTGCGGCCATGCCCGCCGCTGCAGAGCGAATCGAAAACCGGGTGGCGGTCTTTGCAGCACTCGACAAAGTGACGGCGCGCATCAAGAGCCTCCCGGTGCCTCTCAACGAGACGGTTCGCTTCGGCAATCTCAAGATTACGCCGCGAGTCTGCTACTCCCGTCCGCCAACAGAGCCGCCCAAGACCACGACGTTCGTCGAGGTCGACGAGGTGAAGCTCGACGGTCAGGAGCAGCGGATTTTCACGGGCTGGATGTTTGCCGAAAGCCCGGGCCTCAACGCCGTGGAGCATCCTGTCTTCGACGTGTGGCTGACGGGCTGCCAAGACCCTATGTCCACCACCGCGCAAGGTGGCGGCGAAGGCGGCACGGCAGATTCCGGCGCTAGTGACCGGCTCGATCCTCCACGGCGCCGGGTCCGGCGTTAACAACTAGTGGGCAGTCAGTTGGCCCGCCCCACACCCGCGCTCGCCACGGCGCGGGCATCGGCGCGGATACGTTCGATCATGGCGGCAAAGCCGTTAGAGCGCTGAGGGGTGAGGTGCTCCTGCAGACCGAGCTCTGCCAAGACGCCGCGGGCATCTGTGGCAAGGATCTCTTCGGGCGTCTTGTCCTGGTAGATGGCGAAAAGAATTGCGATCAAGCCGCGCACAATGTGCGCGTCACTGTCCCCGCGGAAGCGCAGTCGCGGTGAGCCTGTGCCATCCGCGGGCGGAACCACTTCCGTCGCCAGCCACACCTGACTGGCGCATCCGCGCACCTTGTTGGCATCCGTTCGCGCGGCATCGTCGAGCGGCGGCAGCGCCCGACCGAGCTCGATGACGTACCGGTAACGATCCTCCCAGTCGTCGAGCAGCTCGAAGTCGGATCGGATGTCTGCGATGCTCGGTGTCATCATTGCTCCTCGCCGGGGCGGCCAGCTTGCCGCGATCTCTCAGCGCGGCCCGGCTCGTGTCTCACATATGCAGGCGACCATGACACTTGCAACCCCGCGATGGCGCGGCTTGCCGTCGTCGCACTGAGTGCGTTCAGCCAAAATTAACGATGTGGTCCCGATAGTGATCGCCATAGTTGCAATTTCTAGGGGTTTCCAGCACCGGGGCTGATTGATGCTACCGAGGCGGGCGAAAATTTTGCTCTGCGCCTGCGTTGCAGCGTGTGCTGGCGTGTGGTGGAACGTCATGCACCTTCAGCAGGGAACCCGCTCCGATATCCTAGCCCGCACCCAACGCCTCGGTGAGGCTGGTCTCCGCCGGCCACCCCTGCCCGCCGTCACAGCCACCAGAGAGCGGGCGGGGGCTGTTGATCCTTCCCAGCGTCGAACCTCAACTACGAAATCAGCCGCCGACCCCGCCATTGATCCCGATGTCGTTCGCGCCGTTCAGCGGGAGCTGATCGACCGCGGCTACGAAGCCGGCCCTGTCGACGGCGTCGCTCATGCCGTAACCCGCGCCGCCGTGATGGCCTACGAGCACGACCACGGCCTGCCGCTCACGGGCCAACCCTCCGAGGATTTACTGAAAAAAATCTTATTCGGCGTTCCGCCTGGGGCGGCCGACAAACGGGCCCATGAACCGTTGCCGCAGGCGCAGGAAATGATCCGCTCGGTTCAGGAGTCGCTCGCCTCGCTCGGCTATTCCATCAAGGTCGATGGCCGCATGGGAGAGGAGACGGCCCGCACCATTCGCGATTTCGAATCGAAGCACGGTCTCACGCCTTCCGGGCGTGTCTCAGGAGCTCTGCTGCTGAAGCTACGTGAAGCCACGCTTCGCCGAAAACAAAGCGCTTCGGTTCGCTGACCGTGCAAACCGGCTCAGCACCGCTTGCACTCGGCCGATTGGCCGTCTACGTGTCGGCGATGCGCCTCAAAGCTGAAGTTTGGGCGAAGGCATACCTGCGCAGCTGTGCGTCGGCTGGCGTGTCGGCGGCTGTCGTGCGCCATGGTGACGATGACGCCGGCGCCATTTTCATCAAGGTCAATCGGCTCGATGGAACCGCGCGGCTGTTCGGACCCGCACCCGCCGGCTTCGAAACCGGGCAATATGAGCGCCAGTGGGTGGCGCACATCGATGGTCCAACGACCACCGAGGCGGAGGTCGATTCCTACTTGGCCCGCCAAATCGAATTCGATCGTGACATCTGGATCCTCGAGGTGGAAGATCGCGAGGGACGTCATTTCCTCGAGCCTTGGCTCGCGCCGGACGAAGATGCCAAGGAACGCCGTTAAGCAGCCTTTAACCCGATTCGCGCCCTGATTGTCGTCGCAGGTTATTACCCGAGATAAGGGCATTCAAATTCGAGCCCACTCGCATTCACGGCGACAGGGACCATGGGGACAATCATTGCTTTGAACATTAGGCCGACGCGCCGATCGCAGCAGACATCTTCGGCGCCCAGGACGCGCAAGGCCGAGATTTTGCTCTTTACAGGCGTGCGTTACGAGCGAGCAACGACAGCGGAACCACGGGAAAGTGGTCCATCCACGGCGCGAAAGCGCGACATTCTTGTGATTCCTGATTGAGACTCAGCTAGGTCACTGCAAATTCGACGGCCGACGCGCCGGACCGCAACTTGCGCGGGCCAGGACTGCCTCCACCTCTGCGCGGTAGCTTTCGCCTCTCAACGGCGCGCGGATCACTAATAGCCCGGTTGGCTCAGGAACCTGTATGTAGGTCGGCGCCGCTCCACGCGGGCGCTGAATGACAGGAGGCAGGGCCGCCTCGTTACCCGCCGGCACAAGTAGCGCACTGATCGCGGTGCTTCTCTGGTCACGGCCCGGCAGCACGTAGAAATTGTCCCCCGCTGGGGAATAGAGCGCCAATGTCCAGCCGCCGCTCGGCAGAACAAGATTTGCCAAGACTGGCCCGTTGCTGATGTCGTAGTAGCAGATCGCAAAGCTCGTATCCGGCTCCTGGTAGGGCACGAGTTGCGTATCCGGCCCGGGCTGTCCCAACACCACCATAGAATTCGTCGGCAAGTGCTCAGCGATGCGGTCAAACGCGCTGGGTCGCACGAGCTGAGGCGTGGCGAAGGTCACCAGGATGTGCACGATGCCTGCAGCAACCAAGCCGGCGCCAAGGGTGGTGCCTAATCCGCTGCTGATCCGTCCGTAGCTCATCGGCAAGCCACCCTGCGGATCTCTGGCAAACCGGTGCCCGTCACGTCGCCGCCTTCGATGATGGTCAGCACCAACGTGAGCCTGCCGGCCCCTCCCGTGGGCAACCAATTCCCCGGGCGCGCATCGCGGGCCAGCGTGACCAGAAAGCTTCCATCCGGTCTGCGCATGATCGTGCTCGAATTGAAGGCATGCCGGCCCGCCGCGTTGGGAATGAGGTGGCCTTGGTCATCATAGACGGCGATGGACCACCAGCCTTCGTACAGCCCACGGCCGGTGACGGCATAATCGCAGCTGGAATGTAGCCGCTGGCCCTCGTTGTCCGTGCGAGCCTCCCAAACCTGCGCAACTGTGCCACTGAGCGGAAGGCTCCCGTGCCGAGCAGTGCGAGCGCGCGTGTACGGGTCAGCGTGGGGGGTCCCTGCGGCTGGCCAGGAGATCCAGGGGCCAGCCTTCACGGTCGTCAACGGCGTGCCGATCTCGATCATGTACCAGCTGGACCCGATGCCCAAGAGAAGCGCGATTCCGGCGAACAGCCCAACGTTGCCGATAAACGTGAAAATCGCGCCAATGGCTGTTCGCAGCCGTTCTGCCATTGACGGAGCCGGTGCTTGAGTGATGGTCGCCACGATCAAGGCCGTCCCAAGCCGGAGGATCTTGCCAAAGTGCCAGATGCGTCCGCGCGCCTATCTGCCGGCTGACGAGCCTCAGAACCCGCCGGTGGCTTGTCTTCGTCGCCTGCCGCGCCCGTGGCAACTCGGAGCGACTGCACGATGCGCTCAAGCGCCCTCCGAGTCTTCTCCGACATCAGCGACTGGCTTCGGGTTGGTTTTTGCTCCACCTCCGTCGCGGCGACCTGATTGCGCCGTGTCGCTGCGAGCCGCTGCTGCTCGGCAACTTGGACCGGATGCGGATCAAGGCCAGGTATCGTCGGGATGTTCATATCCGTGTGTGCGACGGACATGATTTGCTGCCAGATGGGCGCTGCCAACTGGCCGCCCGTCGTGCCGTTCACCATCGGCCGGTTGTCATCCCTGCCGATCCAAACACCACCGACGTACTTGCCGGTAAAGCCGACAAACCAGACGTCCTTGGGGCCGGTGCTCGTCCCGGTCTTCCCAGCGACATGGGTAAAGTCGAGCTGGGCGCGCTGACCCGTCCCTTGGGTCACCACTTTGTGCAACATCTGGTTCATCTGCTCGGCCACCTGCCGGGAGACGACCTGAGGAGCCGGAGGCTCGTCCCGCTCGCGGCTGTAAACCAGCTCTCCGTTGGCGGTATAGATTTCGAGAATGGCGTAGGGCCGGGCCAGCTTGCCGCCATTTGCGAACGTCGCTACGCCGCCGACGTGCTCAAGCGGCGTGATGCCTGTGTCGCCCAGAGCCATCGAGCAGGTCTTCTTGATCCCGCGGATGCCAAGCCGCTGGGTCATCTCGATGACCTTCTCGCGGCCGACAGCGAACGACAACTCCGCCGCCGTGGTATTGAGCGACCTAGCCAGCGCCAACCACAGAGGCAAGCGTGCGCCGCTGCCGTGACCGCCACTGTAGTTCCGCGGATGCCAGCGCCCACAGGAGCGAGAGGCGTCGCGAACTATGGTCGTGGGCTTGTACCCGTTCTCGAGCGCGGTCGCGTAGACGTACACCTTGAATGAAGAGCCAGGCTGTCGGCGAGCTTTCGTTGCACGGTTGAACTGGCTCTCGCCGTAATCCGGCCCGCCGACCAGCGCGCGCACGGCGCCGTCCGTTTCCATTATAACTATAGCGCCCGCGTCGGCCCTCACGGCGCGGCCTCGCTGCCGCAGAGCGGAGACCAGCGTTTTCTCGGCGGCGCGCTGGAGGTTTAGATCGACTGTCGTCCGTGCAATGAGGTTGAAGTGCCCCTTGCCTTCCATCAGGCGCTGGACCTCGTCGAAGGCATAATCGAGGAACCAGTCGGGAGCCTCCATCTGCCGGGTTTCGACAATCCGGGCAGGATTGAGCCGGGCATGAAGCACCTGTCCCGCCGTGTAGTAGCCAGCCTCGACGAGGTTATCGAGAACGACGTTGGCACGCGCTCGCGCTGCGGCGAGGTCGACATGCGGCGCGTACTTGGTCGGGGCCTTGAATAGGCCCGCGAGCATAGCCGCTTCGGCAAGGTTTACGTCGCGAATCGACTTGCCGAAATAGAACTGAGCCGCGGCTTCGACGCCGAAGGCACCACCGCCCATGTAGGAGCGGTCAAGATAGAGCTTGAGAATTTCGTCCTTCGTCAGCCTCGACTCGAGCAAGAGAGCAAGGAAAGCCTCCTTGATTTTGCGTTGTATGGACCGCTCGGATGACAGGAAAAGATTCTTCGCTACTTGCTGGGTGATCGACGAGCCGCCTTGCACCACCTCATTGGCGCGTAGGTTTTCGATGAGGGCACGGAGTGTGCCCACGACGTCCACCCCGAAATGCTCGTAGAACCGCCGGTCCTCCGTCGCGAGCGTCGCTTTGATCATATGATCGGGGATCTCTTCAAGCGGAACAGCATCGTCGAGGTTGATGCCTCGTTTACCAATCTCGTTGCCGTTCGCATCGAGGAACTTGACGCTGTACTTGCCGGTCGTCAGCCAACGCCCTTCCTCGACCTCCTGAAAAGCGGGCAACGCGAGGCCGTACATGACGATGAGCCCGCCAGCCGCCAGCGACACAGCCTCCGAGGCCGCTTCGTTCAGCAGACGCCCCCAACCGGTGAGCCGAAACCGCGCGAAGAAGCTCGAAGCTGCGTCATAGCCGTCCTTGATCCGCTCCCAGGTCTCGGCCAGAGTCGAATCGAGCCAGGCGTCTATGGCCAGCCAGTCGATTTGCCGCTTGCTGTTGCGCTGCCTGAAGAACCAGTCGTACACGCCGAATGTTCCTGCTGTTCGTCGCGACTGAGATGAACCCCGAGCGGGATCGCTGCCATCCTACCATCGGGCCACGATCGAACGCGAGAGGGGCGAGTGACTAACGCAGAAAAGCCTTTCTGGAAACAAAAGACGCTCGAGGAGATGACCGATGCCGAGTGGGAATCCCTCTGCGATGGTTGCGCTCGCTGCTGCCTGCTCAAGCTCGAGGACGAGGACACGGGTGAGATCTACACGACCCGGCTTGCTTGTCGGCTGCTCGATCTCGGCACGTGCCGCTGCACGCATTACGCGGAGCGGCAGAAGCACGTTCCTGACTGCGTTTCCATTACGCCCGAGAAAGTGCGGACGTTGAATTGGCTGCCCGAGACGTGCGCCTACAGGGTGCTCGCGGAGGGTCGCGACTTGGCCTGGTGGCATCCCCTCGTCTCTGGCGACCCGGAAACCGTTCACCAAGCCGGCATATCAGTCCGCGGCTGGGTTAAGAGCGAAGAGCGCGCCAGTCCGGAGACGGTGCACCGGTATATCATTAAGGATTGGGGCCGCCCGCGCCGTCGCGTCCGCACTACGTAATCATTTCCTTAATTGGGACCGTCGGATCATCGTATTGCGTCCGTCACCTTAATTCACCAGCGTCGCGGGCGCACAAAGCGCACTTGACTGGCGTACGAAGGCCAGAGCATAGCGAGACCGGCGGGCCGGTGGCGGCCTCAGAGGCGCGCGGATTTATGCATCATTTCAGCTATCGCGGCGGAGTTCTGCACGCCGAGGAAGTCAGCCTCGCGCGTATCGCCGAGGAAGTTGGCACTCCCTTCTACTGTTATTCGACCGCTACTCTGGAGCGGCACTACCGCGTGCTGTCCGAGGCTTTTGCGGGAACCGATCACCTGATCTGCTTTGCGGTGAAGGCCAACTCAAACCAAGCTGTCCTCCGGACGATGGCGCGGCTGGGCGCAGGGATGGATGTGGTCTCCGAGGGAGAGCTGCGCCGCGCTCGGGCCGCTGGAGTTCCTGCAGACAAGATCATCTTCGCTGGGGTTGGTAAGACGCGGCAGGAGCTCGCCTATGCCGTGGAAGAAGGCGTGCTCGGCTTCAACGTGGAAAGCGAGCCCGAGCTGGAGGCTCTGAGCGAGGTAGCAGCGCAGAAAGGCAAAACCGCTCGCATCGCCATCCGCGTCAATCCGGATGTCGACGCGCGCACGCACGCCAAGATCGCGACTGGGAAGTCAGAGAACAAATTTGGCATCCCCTATCTCGACGCGCCGCGCCTTTATGCACAAGCCGCCCGGCTGCCCGGCATCAAGATCGCCGGCATCCATATGCATATCGGCAGCCAGATCACCGATCTCATGCCGTTCCGGGACGCTTTCCGGCTGATGCGGGAGCTGGTTATCGACCTCCGCCGGGAAGGCTACGAGCTTGAGCATCTGGATATCGGAGGAGGACTTGGGGTGCCCTATCGCGGCACAAACGACTTGCCGCCCCATCCCGACGAGTATGCGGCGCTTGTTAAGGCCGCGTTAGGCGACCTGGGCTTGAAAATTATCCTCGAGCCTGGCCGCATGATCGCTGGCAACGCCGGTGTGCTCGTCTCCCGGGTCATATATTCCAAGGTCGGTGCGGCGAAAACCTTTGCCATCGTCGATGCCGCCATGAACGACCTCATCCGCCCGACGCTCTACGAGGCCTATCACGACATCTGGCCCGTGCGCGAAGCGAAGCTGAATCTGGAGCGTCAAGTGCAGGACGTCGTCGGTCCAGTTTGCGAAACGGGCGACTACCTGGCCCTCGACCGTGCTTTGCCGCCGCTCGAGCCGGGCGACCTTATTGCCGTCATGACGGCGGGCGCGTATGGTGCCGTTATGTCGTCAACTTACAATTCCAGGTTGCTGGTGCCGGAAGTCCTGGTTCGTGGCGATCAGTACGCCGTCGTACGCCCGCGTCCGACTTACGACGATTTGATTGGCCTGGACAAAATTCCGGATTGGCTCACCTAGGCTTGATCCAGGCTGCCCTTGTCGGGCCTTTTTCTACCCTGCACCATGCAACCCGGCACTGGATCCGGGTGTTAGGGCAGACGGACGCGCAACCATCCGATGCACGCAGCCAATGTCGTGCTAGGCTAGAGGCATGTTCAGCAAGCAGCGTTCCACAACCACAGAAAGCCGCGCCTTCGAGCGAAAGGTCCGGCTTAGCAAGTTGGCGCTTCTCTTCGAGAGGCTCTGGCCGCGCCTCTGGCTGGTCATTGGCGTGCTCGGCCTGTTCGTGCTGGTTTCGTTCGCCGGGTTGTGGCTGTGGCTGCCGCCCATTGCGCACGAGATCGTGCTCGGCGCCTTCGGCGTTGCCCTGCTCGCTGCGCTGATCGCAGTCGCCCGGGTGCCTTTCCCGACCCGTGATGAGGCCATTCGACGCATCGAGCGCCGGTCGGGCATCCCTCACCGGCCCGCCTCCTCCTACGAGGACACGCTGACGATTCCGAGCGGCAACTCCGCTACGGAGCGCATCTGGCAAGCACACAAGGCTCGGTTGGCAGCGCTGCTTGATAAGCTCAGGGTTGGAGCACCTCAGCCGCGAACCGATCACAAAGACCCATTCGCCCTTCGGGCTTTGCTGATTCTCACCGTCGTGTTGCTTATGGGCTTGGTCGGTGACAGCGCGAAGGACAGGCTGCTCGCCGCTTTTCGCTTTAGCCCGGAAGTGCAGCTTGCGGACGCGCGTCTCGACGCCTGGGTGACGCCGCCGGCTTACACTGGGCGGCCGCCCATTCTTCTCGCCGACGGTGGCGCCGGGATGCTGCGGCCCGCTGCTGAGGAAAGCAATCTCATCGAGGTACCGGACAAGAGCCTTCTGGTCATACGGGCGAGCGGTGCCGGCCAGTTGTCGTTGGAAATCGCAGCGGCGGAGGCGGAGGAGACGCAAACGGTCGAAGGTCAGGCTCCGAAGCAGGCGGGCGATGTCTCTGAGGTTCGCGCGGAGCTCCGGAATTCGGGCACAGTTCGCGTACTCGGCAACGGCAGCGAGCTTGTGGCCTGGAAATTCAAGGTCATTCCGGACCAGCCACCGAGAATCGTCGTCACCAAGGAGCCGGAAAGCACGATCCGGGGCGGCATCAAGCTGTTCTACAAGGTTGAGGACGACTACGGCGTGGCCTCAGCGGAGGCGCGCTTCGCGCGTCCTCGCACGGAATCCGGCGATCCACGCACGCGTTGGGCAAGAGCTGATCTTCTGAAGGGGCCGCGGCCTCCATTGGAGCGCCCGCCCGTTCTAAATCTACGACTGCCGCGGCAGAACGCTGATAAGTCAGAGACCTCGAGCTTTCATCAGCTCGGCGCCCATCCCTACGCCGGCATGAAGGTGGTCATGACCCTGGTGGCGAAGGACCATGCCGGCAACGTGGGGAAGAGTCAGCCGATCGAGATCATCCTGCCCCAGCGGCGGTTCCTTAAGCCCCTCGCCCGCGCGGTGATCGAGCAGCGCCGGAAGCTGGTCGAAGATCCGCGGTATCGGCCGCTGGTGGTCAGCGCCCTGGACGCTTTGACGTATGAGCCCGAAGGGTTCATCGAGGACAAGCACGTCTATCTCGGGCTGAGGTCGGTCTATCATCGACTTTCACGGAGCGGTTCGCGCGAATCGCTACGCAGTGCCGTTGAACAGCTCTGGCACATCGCGCTGCGAATCGAGGACGGCGGAGCATTGACCGACGCCGAACGCCGCCTTCGGGACATCCAGGATCGGCTCTCGAAAGCTCTCGAGGAAGGTGCCTCCGACGAGGAGATCGCGCGGCTCATGCAAGAGCTGCGGCAGGCCATGGCTGAGTTCCTGCAGGAGCTCGCGCGACAAGCTCAGGGCCAAGAGATGCAGCTGCCTGAGGGCTTCAATCCGAATCAGATCATGCGTCCTCAGGATCTTCAGCGGATGCTTGACCAGCTGGAGAACATGGCCCGCCAAGGCTCGCGCGAAATGGCGCAGCAGCTGCTCGATCAGCTTCGAGAGCTGATGGAGTCGCTGCAGGCCGGCCGCATGATGGGCCGGCAAGGCCAGCAAGGTCAGCAGATGATGCAGATGATGGACCAGATGGGGGACATCATCGGCAAGCAGCAGCAGCTCTACGACGACACGTTCGGAGAGCAGCAGCGCCAGCAGGGTGAGCGCGGGCAGCAGGGCCAGCGCGGTCAGCAAGGTCAACAATTCGGCCGGCGGGGACAAGGGCAGCGTGGCCAACAAGGTCAAGGCCAGCAGGGCCGCCGCTTCGATCCAGGCGAGCTTGCCGACCGCCAGGGGCAGCTCAGGGATCGCCTCGGTCAACTCCGCGAAGGACTCCAGAACTTCGGTATCCAGACACCGGGCCAGTTCGACGACGCCGAGCAGTCGATGGAGAATGCGCGCCGCGCCCTAGAGGAGGGTGATCTCGACCGCGCCACGCGCGAACAATCGCGAGCCCTCGAACAACTTCGTCAGGGTGCCCAATCCATGGCCGAGCAGATGCTCCGTCAGATACCCTCCCGTTTCGGACAGGGACCAACGGGGGATGTACCGCGCGATCCTTTAGGGCGCCCGCAACGTTCCGAAGGGCCTGATCTTGGCACTTCGGTCAAGGTGCCGGACGAGATCGACACTCAGCGGGCTCGAGAAATTCTCGAGGAGCTTCGCCGTCGTCTAGGCGAGCCCACCCGGCCAATGCTGGAGCTCGAATATCTCGAGCGCCTGCTACGCAGATTCTGAAGACATCAGCGATTTGCTCCTTCGGCGGACCTTTGAGCGGCCGGTGCCCGTGGAACACGGCCCATGTCAATACCTGTGGCTATTCGGGCTAAGCAGGGCTCCTATCGCCAGACAAGACTTGCAGGTTGAATCATTTAGCGCATAAACCTTTAACTTGCTGACAATCGCCTTAGGAGAGCTGCGCCGACCTACGCTCCCAATGGCCGCGTAGCTGAGGGTGATCATGGATATTCAAGATCTGCGGATCTTCGCGCGCGTCGCCGCAGTACAGAATTTGTCGTCGGTCGGAACTGAGCTTGGCTTAACGCCAGGTACCATCTCCAAGCGAATCCAGGCGCTGGAAAGCGAGCTTCGCGTACGGCTCTTCGACCGTACGACTCGTTCGATCCGAATCACCGAGGAAGGTGCAACCTTCCTGTCCTATGTCGAACGTATACTTGATGAGCTTGAGAGTGCGCGCGCCGCGGTTGGAGAAAACGCGACACGCCCCAAAGGTAAGCTGAAGGTCTCTGCCCCCGCCACCTTCGGGCGCTTCATCGTAGCTCCAGCGATATGCGCATTCATGCGCGCCTACCCGGAAATCGAGGTTCAGATCGACCTGACGGACCGCAACGTCAATCTTCAAGAAGAGGGCTACGACGTTGCAATCCGCACCGGCGCGCTGACGGATTCGGTTCTGATTGCCAAGCGGCTCTGTGCCGACAGTCAGGTCGTGGTGGCCTCGCCAGCTTATCTTGAAGCCCACGGCGTGCCCCGGACGCCTGCAGACCTCGCCCGCCACAACTGTCTCGTTTTGAAAAACAATTGGCAGTGGTCGTTCAGTCGGGGCAAGGAGGACTTCTCGATCAGAGTGAACGGCAGGCTGATGTCGAACAATGGCGAGATTCTTCTCCATGCCGCCCTTGACGGCCTCGGCTTGTTGCAGACGTCGGAGCTCCGCGTCCGGGAAGACTTGGCAGCCGGGAGACTCGTCCGAGTGCTCGAGGAATACGAGATTGCCAGCAACTCGGCGGTTTGGGCTGTTTACCCCAGCTCCAAGCACGTGCTTCCGAAATTGAGAGCTTTACTCGATTTTCTGGCGGGTTGGTTCCGCGAGGTCGAAGCGCAACTCCCACGGACAGCAAATCGCATCGGCAGCGGACGAAAAAGCGAAGTTTCGTTTCCGCTGCCTAAGCCAAGTACGCGTCAGTGCCAGCAGCCCAACGCCTTGTTGCCCTAACCTCCGGCTAGTGCCAATCTCGACTTGAAATACTAGAACACGTGCCTCCGGGCATCTTCGGCGGCTTTTTTGTCATAGGCAATCATTTCTCTTCAACGCTGAGCATAGCCAGCGTCAGCAAGTGACAGGCTCAGCGGCAGAAAACCTGTGTAACGAGACATTATCATAAACCCTGAAATGAGCTTCCGATGACTGCGGAAATTCAAAGGGAACCAGCTGCCATTGTCATTTCGGATCGCCGCTGGACCAGCACGCAGTCTAAAAACCGCTCTGCTATTTAAGCCGGCTCCATTTTTTCAGCCGTTCGGCGGCCTCGGCCATGTCGGCGGTGGTGCCGGCGTAAGAGAAGCGGATGAAGCGATGCCCTCGGGCCTCGTCGAAGTCGACGCCAGGCGTCGCAGCAATTCCGGTCTCGTCGAGCATTAGCTTTGCAAAGGCGAGGCTGTCGTCCGTAAACCGGCTGACGTCGACGTAAAGATAGAAGGCACCGTCGGCAGGAACGATACGGTCCAAGCCGGCTTTCGGCAGCTCGGCAAGCAGAAGCTCGCGATTGGCGGCATACACCCGCTTGTTGGCTTCGAGCTCCTCCAGTCCATCGAAGGCTCCCAGCGCAGCCACCTGAGACACCGTCGGTGGTGCAATGTAGAGGTTCTGGGCGAGCTTCTCGACAGTCCGCACCAACTGCTCGGGAACGACCATCCAGCCAACCCGCCAGCCGGTCATAGAGAAGTATTTCGAGAAGCTGTTGATAACCACGACGCCGTCCGAATGTTGAAGCGCCGTTTCGGCAGGCATGCCGTACGTCAGACCGTGATAGATCTCATCGGAGATGAACCAGATCCCCCGTTTCCGGCACACCTCAAGAATTTCTCGCAGCCGCTGCGGCTCGAGCATCGTGCCAGTCGGGTTGGCGGGGCTCGCGATCAGCACACCAGCAATACCGTCGCGGACGCTCGCCTCCTCGATCTGGGCAGCGGTCGGCATCCAACGCGAGCTGTCGTCCGCCTCGATGATCACGGGCTGCTGACCAAGGGCCGTCAGAATGTGTCTGTAGCAAGGATAGCCTGGTGACGGCAGAGCAACCCGGTCACCCGCGTCGAACAGCGCCAAGAAAGCCAGAACGAATGCCGCTGAGGACCCGTTCGTCACCACGACCCGTTCGGGAGCAAGATCGAGGCCGTACCAGTCCTTGTAGTGCTGAGCGATTCGCTCGCGCAGGCTCGGCAGCCCAAGTGCGAGAGTGTAGCCGAGCGTCTCCGACCGCATGGCGCGCTCTACGGCCTCGCGTGCGGCGAGCGGTGCCGGAGTTCCAGGCTGACCGACCTCCATATGGATGACGCGCTTGCCCTCGGCCTCTCGGGCGGCAGCCGCTCGCATCACATCCATGACGATGAAGGACGCGATTGAGCTGCGCGCGGAGGGTGGCCTCGGCATGGTGCCCGGGCGAGTCCGATCAAATTCTCTTGTCATCACCTTCTCCGTACTCGGCAGCCCTGCGGCGACGGTAGACGCGCCATGCTGCCGCCGCATTGCCACGCTGAAAACGCAATTCAGTCCGGCTCGCTTCGTAGCCGCTCTAACAGGCTTTGAGCGACAGGCTTATAGTAGCGAGCCGGGGACTGCGCCAGCTTGGGATTGATTCGCGGGGCTCAACTGTTAGCCTCTCCAGTACGCCAACCTGGAGTGAAAATCAGTCGCCATCCCTATCCGTGAGATCGAGCGAGAGTTTCATGGACAAGCTGCAGAACCGAACGATTGGCCGGGCCGCTCGCGCGGGGGCCGGTTTGGTCATGGCAGTGCTGGCTGCAACTCTGACTATCTTCGGCGCGACCACCCCGGTAGCCGCGCAGGGCTTACCGCTCATCCGCGACACCGAAATCGAAAACCTGCTTAACGATTACGCCCGACCGATCTTCAAAGCAGCGGGGCTCGGCGAGGGCCGCGTGGCAGTCCGTATCGTCCGTAGCGATATCTTCAACGCGTTCGTGCTGGATGGCCGGAATGTGTTCATCCACACCGGCGCCCTCATGCAGGCCGAGACGCCCAATCAGATCATCGGAGTGATTGCCCACGAGGCTGGCCACATCGCGGGCGGGCACCTGGCGGCGCTGCGCTCCAGAATCGCGCGGGATCAGACACGCGCCTTGCTGATCCGCATGCTGGGCCTAGGCGTTGCGATCGCAACCGGGGCCGGTGAGGCGGTCTTCGCTGGCGACGAGCTCATCATGCGCTCGCTGCTCGCCGAGCGGCGTTCGCAAGAGGCTGCTGCCGACCAAGCAGGCCTGCGGTACCTCAACGCAACGCGCCAGTCGGGCCGCGGCATGCTTGAGACATTCGAGCGTTTCGCACAGCAGGAGTACGTCTCTGACAAGTACAAGGATCCGTTCGTGCGAAGCCACCCCGTCGCAAGCGACAGGTTGGCTCGTTTGCGAGAGCTCGTCGAAAGCAGTCCTTACTACCACGCGAAGGACCCGCCGGAGCTTCAGCTCCGGCATGACATGATGCGAGCCAAGCTGGCGGGCTACTTGGAGCGGCCGCAGGTTGTGTTCAACCGCTATCCACGGTCCGACACATCGCTACCCGCGCGGTACGCGCGCGCCATAGCCACATTCATGCAGGGTGGTCAGAATGCTCTGCCGGCGGCACTTCAGCAGGTCGATGCCCTCATTCGGGAACGGCCTGACAATCCTTACTTCTATGAGTTGAAGGCCGATTTCCTCACTCGCTCCGGAAAGAGCCGCGAAGCTATCGCTCCGTTGCGTGAGGCGCTTCGGCTCTCCAAAGGAGCGAGCCTCATTCGGGTCCAGCTTGCATCCGCTCTCCTGGCCACCAACGATCCAAAGGTCGTTAACGAGGCAGCAGATCTGCTACGGAAGGCGATCGTCGAGGACGAGAACCCGCGAGCCTACCGCTCACTCGCCGACGCCTACTATCGGCTTGGCCGCCAGGCAGAAGCAGATGCGGCGATTGCGCAGGCGTATTTCCTTGAAGGGGACGTGAAGCAGGCTCAAAACTTCGCTACTCGTGCTCAACGCGCTCTGCGCCAGGGCTCGCCGACCTGGCTGAAGATGGACGATATCATCAACTACAAATCCAGTGATCTCTAGGGCGAAGCCAAAGCTGGGCGAGCTTGGAGCGCTGGAGAACAGACACAAGGAACCCGCCTCTCATGCCTGCAAAACTCGTGACCCGTTTGATGAATGCCCTCACGACAAAGAAGGGCGGATCTATTGCCGCGGCAGTTCTGATTGCGGGAGGTCTGACGGTCCTGGCCGGCGCTCCCGCGTTGTCGACTGCCTCCAATCTGCAGCTCGCTCAAGCAGGCGGGTCGCAGCAACCGCCGGCAACGCCAAACACCTCGGGATCGTTCTCGGCCGAGCAGAAGCAGGCGATTGAGCAAATCATCAAGGATTACCTGCTCCGCAACCCTGAAATTCTCGTTGAGGTCAGCCGCGAGCTTGAGAAGCGGCAGGCCGCGCAGCAGGCGGCCGAGCAAAAGCGCGTTCTCCTGGAGAACAGGGATAAGATTTTTTCGTCGTCAGCCGACTTCGTTCTCGGCAATCCGAACGGCGACATCACAGTCGTCGAGTTCTTCGATTACAACTGCCCTTATTGTAAGCGAGCTCTTCCTGAACTGATGGAGCTGGTGAAGTCCGACTCCAACATCAAAGTGGTCTTCAAGGAGTTCCCCATCCTTGGCGAAGGCTCAGTATCCGCCGCCAAAGCTGCAATGGCATCGCTACGGCAAGGAAAGTATCTGGAGTTCCATATGGCGCTGATGCAGGCGCGTCAGGTCAATGAGGACAACCTCTTCAAGATTGCCGAGCGTGTCGGGCTGGACGTCGACCGATTGAAGAAGGACATGGAGAGCCCCGAAATCGACGCCGCTATCAAGCAAACGTCAGACATTGCCCAGGAGCTCGGCATCACAGGCACGCCGGTCTTCATCGTCGACGCCACGGTGAACGTCGGCCTGCTCCGACATGAAGAATTGAGCCAGCTCGTGAACGAGGCGCGGAAGGCAGGCTGCCAAGTCTGTTGAACTGCCGTCCTCGCAAGCCAGCGCGGCTCGCGGCGTGCTTCCGCCGATACGTGAAAGCTGATAAACGGACCGCGACCTGCCGGTTTACCGGCGCGAGCGGTGGCGCGAGCAATTTCGATTGACATCACAATGGCGAAGCCCGTCTACGTCCTCAATGGACCCAACTTGAACATGCTCGGCTTGCGCGAGCCGGCCATCTATGGCGCGGAAACGCTGGCCGACGTGCAACGCCGCGTTGAGTCGCGGGCAGCACAGCTCGGGCTTACGGTCGATTTCCGGCAGTCGAACTTCGAGGGTGAGCTCGTAACCTGGGTTCAGGAAGCGCGGGAGAAGGCGAGCGGGATCATCCTGAATGCGGGGGCGTATACCCATACTTCGATCGCCCTGCTCGACGCGCTCAACGCAGCCGAGTTACCGGTTATCGAGGTGCACCTGTCGAATATCTTCCGGCGCGAGAGTTTCCGCCACCACTCCTATATTTCCTTGGCTGCGCGCGGCGTGATCTGCGGCTTTGGCTCAAAGGGTTACGAGCTGGCGCTCGATGCCATGGCGGACATTCTGAGCCGGACGTCAAACCAAGCGTAATTCAGAGCTGGCGCGGGAGCGGCGATTTGAAGGCGGTGGAATCGAAGGAAATGGCAAAAGACCAAAAAGAACGGGGCAACTCCGAGCAGCAGCTGATCCGCGAGCTTGCGGCGCTGCTCGTCGAGACGGGATTGAGCGAGATCGAAATCGAGAAGGCCGGTCTTAAGATCCGCGTTGCCCGCAATCTGACAGTGTCAGCGGCCGCGCCGCCGCAACCGGCACCGGCCCCGTCTGCGAGCCCGTCCGAGCCCGCTCAGCCGGCGGCGCCCGCCGAAGCCGCCATTGACTTCGCCAATCACCCTGGCTGCGTGAAATCGCCGATGGTCGGCACCGCTTATAGGGCGCCAGAACCAGGCGCACCGCCCTTTGTCGAGGTCGGCTCGAGGGTCACGCAGGGGCAGACGCTGATGATCATCGAGGCGATGAAAACTATGAACCATATCCCTGCGCCGCGGGCCGGGACGGTGACTCACATCCTCGTGGAAAATGGTCAGCCGGTCGAATACGGCGAACCCCTCGTCATCATCGAATAGCGACTTGGGGATGGCAAGCGCACCCAGATTCCCTCTCCGCCAAACCGCCTGGATAAGATGTTCGAAAAGGTTCTGATCGCCAATCGTGGTGAGATTGCACTGCGGATCCAGCGGGCTTGCAAGGAGCTGGGCATCGCGACCGTTGCCGTGCACTCGACGGCTGACGCTGATGCGATGCATGTGAGGCTCGCTGACGAGAGCGTGTGCATCGGTCCGCCGCCGGCATCGGAGAGCTACCTCAACATTCCGCGTCTGCTGGCTGCCTGCGAGATCACCGGCGCTGACGCCATTCATCCGGGCTACGGATTTCTGGCGGAGAACGCCCGCTTCGCCGAAATATTGGAGGAGCATGGCATCACGTTCATCGGACCGACGTCCGAGCACATCCGCATGATGGGCGACAAGATCCAGGCGAAGGAAACGGCCAAGCGCCTCGGCATTCCCGTGGTCCCTGGATCGGACTCGGCAGTGCGCAACGAGGCAGAAGCGCTCCGGATCGCCAAGGACATGGGATTTCCCGTGCTCATCAAAGCCGCCGCTGGCGGCGGCGGTCGTGGCATGAAGGTCGCCCGGTCCCCGGAGGAGCTGGAAGTCGCGCTAGCGACAGCGCGAGCCGAAGCAAAAGCCGCATTCGGCGATGACAGCGTCTATATCGAGAAGTACCTGACCAAACCACGCCACATCGAAATTCAGGTGTTTGGCGACGGAAACGGCAACGCCATCCACCTCGGCGAACGAGACTGCTCCCTACAGCGGCGCCACCAGAAGATTTGGGAGGAGGCCCCCTCCCCCGCGATCAATGCCGAGGAGCGCCAAAGGATCGGCGAGACGGTCGCCGCGGCCATGCGCAAGATCAAGTATCGCGGCGCGGGAACCGTGGAGTTTCTGTACGAGGACGGCGAGTTCTATTTCATCGAGATGAACACCCGCCTGCAGGTCGAGCACCCGGTCACCGAGATGATCACGGGGGTCGATCTCGTCATCGAGCAGATCCGCGTAGCGGCAGGCCTTCCGCTCAGCCTCAGGCAAGAGGAGGTGAGCTTCTCGGGCCACGCCATCGAGTGCCGTATCAACGCGGAAAATCCGAGAACCTTCCGGCCATCACCCGGCAAGATCACCTACTGGCACCCCCCGGGTGGGCTCGGCGTGCGCGTCGACAGCGGCGTGTACCAGGGCTACACAATTCCTCCGTACTACGACAGCCTCATCGGCAAGCTCATCGTCCACGGCAAGACGCGCAACGAATGCCTTATGCGGCTGAAGCGCTGCCTTTCAGAGTTCGTCATAGACGGGATTGAAACGACGATCCCATTGTTTGCAGATCTGGCGCGGCATCCCGATATCGTAAACGGCACCTACGACATTCATTGGCTGGAGAATTACCTTAGCCAGGGTGAGTGAACGCCGCCGTAATTCTTAAAGCTACGGATATTGCTCGGCCGAGCCAGGCTGAGCAATAATATTGCTAAAGCGATCGCGGTCGGGGAACCGGGGGAGAACCTGACCGATTTCACCTTAACGCCGGCGTTCTAGCCGAAGCCCGGGCGACAAAATCCGATGACTGCTCGCGACACCCCACTGCTCGAGATCACCCCGCAGGTCCTGCTCAAGGCCTATACCTGCGGCATCTTCCCCATGGCGGAGAGCGCGGACGACCCGCAGCTCTACTGGATAGAGCCGCAGGCGCGCGGCGTCCTCCCGCTCGATCAGGTGCGAGTGCCGAAGCGTCTACGGCGCACGATTCGGCAAGAGCGTTACCAGATACGTATCGACACCGATTTCGCGGGAGTGATTGCCGGTTGCGCAGCTCCGAAGCCGGGCCGCCGTACGACCTGGATCAACGACCGCATTCGCAAGCTCTACCGCGAGCTGCACAGGCTCGGCTACTGCCACACTGTCGAGGTTTGGGACGGCGAGCGCCTTGTTGGTGGCCTTTACGGGGTCGCTCTGGGCGGCGCCTTTTTTGGTGAGAGCATGTTCTCGGAGGTTCGCGATGCCTCCAAGATCGCGCTCATTTATCTGTGCGCCCGCCTGATCTACGGCGGCTTCGTGTTGCTCGATACGCAATTCGTGACCGACCACCTGCGCCAGTTCGGCACCATCGAGGTTGATCGGGCCGAATTCCACCGTCAGCTCGAAGCCGCCCTCAAGATCAACGGAGACTTCTTCCGCCTGGAGCCTGAACCCACGGCAGAGCGGGTGCTCGATATCGTGCTCGGCAATCAGGCGGACTAATTCAGACTGCCCCAACTTCCGCCGAACCTGTTCGTCCGCTATTCAGCGCGATTTCGTCGAGCGCTCAGTAATGAGCGAATGTAGCTGAGCGCCCGACTGGGAAGCCTAACCGTTGACCCCAAAGCGGCGCTGCCACCACCCCCGGCGCGCCGGCTGCTCGGAAGGCGTTGGTCGCTCAGGTGTGACCGCGCCTATTTCAGGACCGAGAACGATTCTTTCAATGATGGGCTCGCTCGCGACTGGCTCCGTTCGCGGGGTGCGCGATGGCCTTTGCTCCTGAGAGGCCCCTTCTGCCTGCGACTCCAAAGCCGGCACTGAGGCCTCAACTGGTGGTGCTGTAGAAGCCTGCGCAGGCTCTGCTCCTGCCTGTTCGGTCATAGCAGGACCACTCTCCGCCTCGGCATGGGCGACAGCCCCGCTCTCCGGTTCGGCAATCGCCACTTCGGCGCCCGGCACCACATCTTCTGAGCCGGGAGCCGATGTTACTGTCTGATCAGCGGTAGCATCGAGCTGCACAGGCGCCTCGGAGCTTGCCTCAAGCACGGGCCCGCTCTCAGGCTCGACCGCCTCGGCATTGGCCTCGACGACACCGGACTCACCGGCAACAGCAGGCGCGACACCATCCCGGTCCCGGCGGCCGCCCCGGCGACCGCGGCGCCGGCCTCGTCTATGGCGACGTTGCTCGTCTTTCGGCTCTTCGGAGCTTTCGGCGACCTGCACCTCTTCCTCGCCGTCCTCGACATCGTCGGCAGACGCGACCCCCTCTGCAGGCTCCTCATCAGGCGAGAAGGAAACCTCCTCGACGGCCTCGTCGACGGCCTCCTCTTCCTCGTCCTCCTCCGAGATGTCGTGCTCGTGGTCCGAAAGGTCGTGCTCGCCGTGCGCGTACATCAGCTCACCGTCGGCGCCGTTACCAGGCACCGCCGGTGTCGCCTGCACGTGCTCGCCACGTGCACCACCACGACGCCCGCGACGACGGCGCCGCCGGCGCGATCTCCGCGTTTCGACTTCCTCCGCCCGTGCCTGCTCTTCCTCGTGTCCTGTTTCCTCGGCCTCCTCCTCGACGCCCTGGAAGCCCCAGTCCAGGCTGACCGGGCTCCGCTCCGGCTGCCGTTGCCCGTTGGTGGTTGCGCGCGGCGCCTTCTCGATCAGGAAGTTGGCGCCCTGCACCTTGTCACTCGCCTCGACGGTGATCGAGACGCCGTAGCGAGACTCCATCTCATTGATGTAGGCCCGCTTGTTGTTGAGGATGTAGAGCGCCACCGGGACGGTGGTCTTCGCGACGATCGGGCTCGGCGGCCCGGACATCAGCGCGTCCTCCATCGCGCGGATGACCGCCAAGGCGACAGATTCTGTCGAGCGGATAATGCCGGTGCCCTGACAGTGCGGGCACGGCGTGGTCGAGCCTTCGAGCACGCCAGACCTCAGCCGCTGGCGTGACATCTCAAGAAGGCCGAAATGACTGATCCGGCCGACCTGGATACGGGCCCGGTCGTTCCTCAGCGCTTCCTTCAACCGCCGTTCGACCGCGCGGTTGTTGCGCTTCTCCTCCATGTCGATGAAGTCGATGACGATCAGCCCCGCGAGGTCGCGCAGCCTGAGCTGACGCGCGATTTCGTCCGCCGCCTCGAGGTTGGTCTGAAGCGCTGTCTCCTCGATGGAGAATTCGCGCGTTGCCTTGCCTGAGTTGACGTCGATCGCAACCAGCGCCTCGGTCTGGTTGATGACGAGGTAGCCGCCCGACTTCAGGTGGACGTACGGGCTGAACATGGCGGCGAGCTGCCGCTCAACCTGGTAGCGGCTGAACAGCGGCTCGGGATCCTGATACAGCACCACGTTCTTGACGTGGCTTGGCATCAGCATCCGCATGAAGTCGCGGGCTTCCTTGTAGGCCGCTTCGCCGGCGACGATGATCTCGTCGATGTCCTTGGTGTAGAGGTCGCGGATCGCACGCTTGATGAGGTTGCCTTCCTCGTAGACGAGCGTCGGAGCCGTCGAGCGCAGCGTCAGCTCGCGGACGCTCTCCCAAAGCCGCAGCAGGTACTCGAAGTCGCGCTTGATCTCCTGCTTCGTCCGTGAGGCGCCCGCCGTGCGAATGATGAGCCCCATGCCCTCAGGCACGTCGAGCTCAGCGGCGATGGCTTTGAGCCGCTTGCGATCCTGGATGTTGGTGATCTTGCGGCTGATGCCGCCACCGCGCGCCGTGTTCGGCATGAGGACCGTGTAGCGGCCGGCGAGCGAAAGATAGGTGGTGAGCGCCGCACCCTTGCTGCCACGCTCCTCCTTGACGACCTGCACCAGCACGATCTGCCGGCGCTTGATCACCTCTTGGATCTTGTAGCTACGCAGGCGACGCCGGGGACGCGACGGAACCTCCTCGAGAGCATCCTCGGCGCCGATGTTCTCGAGCTGTTCGACCTCTCCATTCCCGTTGCCGTTTTCGCCATCGCCTTCGACCTCCTCGACGCCGACGTCCTCGACGAGGCCGATTGCCTTCGGCGCATCGGGGAGATCCCCTGCCTCCTCGTCCGGAGCGGTAGTACGCTCAGCTACGGCCTCGGCTGCATGACCGTTCTCAGCCGCCCCCTCTGGAACAGTCTCCGTCAGCCGTTCATCGGGCTGGGCCGACTCGGCCACCGTCTGTGCCGCGGTGTCCTCCGCAGCACACTCTTCGGGAGGGGCAGTTTCACTCTGCTCTAACGAAGCTGGCGCTTCCGGTTCTGGCGGCAGGAACTCGGTTACGTCAATGGCCCGCTCTTCCAGCCGGTCGATCTCGTCGCCATCCTCAGCTTCTTCCCGATGATCCTCCTGCTGTTCGGCTTCCCGATCGGCCGCCGCTTCCTCCTCTGCCTCTGCGGCAGCCTCCTCCTCGAGCAGCGCCTGACGGTCAGCGACAGGGATCTGGTAGTAGTCCGGATGGATCTCGTTGAAGGCGAGAAACCCGTGGCGGTTGCCGCCGTAATCCACGAACGCCGCCTGCAGAGACGGCTCTACACGCGTGATCTTCGCGAGATAGATGTTGCCCCTGAGAAGCTTGCGGGCCGCGGACTCGTAATCGAACTCTTCTACCCTGCCTCCTTTGAGAACCACCACCCTCGTCTCTTCTGGGTGGGTGGCATCGATGAGCATCTTGTTGCTGGACATGTGTTGTGTTCCTTGTCGCGCCGGTGCGGCTGGACCCCGTTCATGGATCTCGAGCTAGCGTCAGCTCGGCCAAGCCATGAGGGTCGCCGGGACACGGCGCGAATGTCTTGTTGCTGAAGATGTTGAAGCTCGGAAAGGGGTTCAGACCACGTGAACCGCGAAGCATGTGCCACGCTCGGCCGGCAATGCAGTCCCAAACGGGATTTGCAAATCTTCTGCCTGCGCCTCGTTTGTGTGAGCGTGTGTTCCATACGGTTACTTGGCGAACCGGCTCTCACGTGAGCCATACCGAGGCTCGATGGAGAGCTAAGCCCGTCACCGGGCAAGACAAAGTGGCGTCCTTGTGCAAGCCGCCGCTGAAGTATCCCGCTAGCCGCACCCCTTTCCCGTGCGGCAAGGGCAGGACATATGTCTCTCGGGTGGCGCCGGCAAAATCGCGCTCACTCCTTTCCTGGACGCGACCACGCCGAGGAACGGACGCCGCCCGTGGAAGCCGGCTGTTCACCCATCCGCGCCAGTTAGGCCATCACGCGTGACCCGGTAGACCAGTTCGCGGTGCAGCGAAGCGCTCGCTCTCAGAGGTCCTACCTGGCTCGCTTCGAGAATCGAGCCCCGGCGCTTACCAGACTGTTTAAGTGCTCCCCCCTGCCGAAGCAAGAGTGTTGTGTGTGTCACGTCCGAGGCTCAAAGCGCCAGAAGCCTCTTGTGCTGCGGCAGTTTGCCCAATAACCCGTTAAGCTCTGATAAATCGCGACAAGAAATGTGAACAAGCGGGGGGCGTTGCGGCGTATGCAAGCTAGGGGGCGAAGGCTTGCCACCACCGTGGCGGCATTGGTTCTCGTAAGTGTGGCCCATTGCACCAAAGCCTTGGCGCAACCGGCCGGCCTTGGAGCGGCCATGCCGGGCTGGACCGTCGAGGTGAGCCCGAACAAGCCCGCCGTCACGCGCGCCCAGCTGACCACGACCGCGGATCTGACCCGGCTCATATTTGATCTGACAGAGTGGGTGACGCCAAAGGTCACCACCGTCTCCAAACCCGACCGGGTGATCGTGGACCTGCCCGAGGTCGAATTCCGCATCGATCCTGCCAGCGGTCAGAAGGGCAAGGGGTTGGTGAAGGCGTACCGATTTGGGCTGTTCCGATCCAAGCAGTCACGGATCGTCATCGACACGAATGGGCCGGTCCACGTCAAAACGGCCCGGGTAGAGGGACGCAAGCAGCCTAAGCTCATCATTGAGCTCACCCGCATCAAATCCGGGCAACCCACTGCCCCCACAGCTCAGCCTGCGCCCGCGGATCTGCGACCGACCCAGTTCGAAGATCCCCCCACTTTGGTTGCTGCGAGCAACGCGCGCCCGGTCATCGTCATCGACCCGGGTCACGGCGGATTGGATCCGGGCGCCGTTGGCTCGACCGGGTTGCTCGAGAAGGACGTCGTTCTTTCGGTCGCGCGCCGTCTCAAGACCCTCCTCGATCAGACTGGCCGCTATGTCGTCGTCCTGACGCGCGACAGGGATATCTTCGTGCCGCTGCAACAGCGCGTGGACATCTCTCGCCGGCACAAAGCCAATCTCTTCATATCATTGCACGCCGACGCCGTGCCTGAGGAAAGCCTTGCCGGCCTGGTCCGAGGGGCGAGCATCTACACCCTTTCCGAGTTTGCCTCGAATGAGCAGGCTCGCCGGCTTGCTGAAAAGGAGAACGCCGTTGATCTTCTGGCCGGCCTCGCGCCCGCCTCGCTCGATACTCAGGACGAGGTCCGTAACATCCTCATCGACTTGCTCAGGCGGGAGACGGACACCTTCTCTGCAGAGTTCAGCAATCTCCTCACCAACGAGTTGCGTAAGCACATGAAGCTTGCCCGCGATCCTCAGCGGTCAGCTGCATTCTTGGTGCTGCAACAAGCCGAATCCCCCTCTGTCCTCATCGAGCTGGGGTATATGAGCAACGAGGAGGATCAGAAGCTTCTGCAGTCGCTGGAGTGGCAAACCAACATCGCCCGAGCTATCGTTGCAGCCGTCGATGCGTTCTTCGCGAAACGAGCTATGGGCGCGGTCCACGTTCCGTGATAACCTTAGTGAATCTCTTAAAATACTCACATTCGTCCAGTTAATCCGATACCGGCCTGTGAAATTCTTTGGCCGAACTACCCATTTTTCGGAGCAAGCTGGCCGAACCATGCTAGCTATGTTCCCATGCCGTTTTGTTGCCGCCTGACTGTGTGAGGAAGCCACAACCGATCCTAGAAGCTGAAGGTCCATGCGAGCACCGATCCTGCCTCCGCCTGTCGCGCCGAAGCGAAGACGAAAGCGCCGGAGTCTCCTCCTGAGCGTGCTGGGTTGGATGTTCGCGGCAGGGGTAGTGGCTTTTCTGGCGGGATCGGCCGTTGCCGGATATGTGCTCTGGTATGTTTCGCGGGACTTGCCGAGCTATGAGAGCTTGGCGGAGTACGAGCCGCCCGTGATGACACGCATTCATGCGCACGACGGCCAGCTCATCGCCGAGTACGGGCGCGAGCGGCGCATCTTCGTGCCGATTAACGCCATACCCAAGCTCGTGATCCATGCTTTTCTATCCGCTGAAGACAAGCGCTTCTACGAGCATGGCGGGCTCGACTTCATCGGCATCGCACGCGCTGTCATCAGAAACCTGCAGAACCCCGGGCGACGTCCGGAAGGTGCATCGACCATCACCCAGCAGGTCGCCAAGAACTTCCTTCTTTCCAGCGAGCAGAACTACGAACGCAAGCTGAAGGAGGCGATCCTCGCGATCCACATCGAGCGGGCCTTCTCGAAGGATAAAATCCTCGAGCTATACCTGAACGAGATTTACCTGGGCATCGGCTCCTACGGCGTGGCCGCAGCCGCCCTCAACTACTTCAACAAGGAGCTGGACGATCTGACGCCAGAAGAGGCGGCCTACCTGGCGGCGCTGCCAAAGGCTCCCAACAATTACCATCCCTTCCGCAAGACTCGCGAAGCCACCATTCGGCGGAATTGGGTGCTCGATCAGATGGTCGAGAACGGCTACCTCAGCCGCGAGGAGGCGGAGCAGGCCAAGGCCAAGCCTTTGCAGGTCAACCTGCGTCCCTTTGGGGCGCACATCTTCGCTGCCGAGTTCTTCGCGGAGGAGGTGCGCCGGACGCTTCTTGCGCGCTATGGCGAGGAGAAGCTGTACGGTGGCGGGCTTTCGGTACGCACCACGCTCGATCCCGAGCTGCAGCGCCACGCGCGCAAAGCTTTGATCGATGGCCTCGTTGAGTTCGATCGCGAGCGCGGCTGGCGCGGTCCCGTCGACCATATCGACGTCAGCGGTGACTGGGGTGCCAAGCTGGCGGAGATGAACGTCCCCTCGGACATTGATCCGTGGCGGTTGGGCGTCGTCCTCGAAGTGGAAGCGGCCAAGATCATCGTCGGGCTCAGGCCCACGCGCGAGCCGGACGGGAAGATCTCCCCGAAACGGGAAGCCGTAGAAATCTCCTTCGAGGAAATGAAGTGGGCCGGCAAGTTCCGTGCCACCGATCGCCCGAAGGGGCCAGCACCAAAGAAGCCGTCGGATGTCGTTCAAGTGGGGGACGTGGTCTACGTGTCGCCCAAGGATCCGAACGATCCCACCGGCGCCTGGAGCTTGATGCAGATCCCGGAGGTTGGTGGCGGCCTCGTGGCGATGGACCCGCACACGGGCCGCGTGCTGGCAGTTGTTGGTGGCTTCTCCTTCTCGATCAGCCAGTTCGACCGCGCTATCCAGGCGAGGCGCCAGCCAGGGTCCTCGTTCAAGCCTCTCGTTTATGCCGCTGCCTTGGATAACGGCTACAAGCCCACGAGCATTGTGCTCGATGCGTCCATCGAGATCGACCAGGGGCCTGGGCAGGAGGTCTGGCGCCCGCGGAACTACAACAAGGAAGCTTCGTACGGCCCCTCCACCCTACGAATCGGCATCGAGAAGTCCCGTAACCAGATGACGGCACGCCTGGCGCAAGAGCTTGGGATGCCGATCATCGTCGAATACTCCAAGCGGTTCGGCGCCTATGATGATCTGCTCCCCGTGCTCGCGATGTCGTTGGGTGCGGGAGAGACGACACTGCTCCGAATGACAGCCGCGTACTGCGTGTTTGCCAATGGCGGCAAGCAAGTCAGACCGACCCTGATCGACCGAATCCAGGACCGCTGGGGCCGAACGATTTGGCGGCACGATCAGCGCGAGTGCGTCGGTTGTAACGCGGATGAATGGCGCGGTCAGGAGGAGCCCGAAATCCCGGACGACCGGAGGCAGGTCATAGACCCCTACACGGCGTTCCAGATGACCTCGATTCTTGAAGGCGTCGTGCAAAGGGGCACTGCGACGATCGTGAAGAAGATACTGCCCGGCACGCCTCTGGCGGGAAAGACAGGCACGACGAACGAGTCGAAGGACGCGTGGTTCGTCGGATACTCGCCGGACCTCGTCGTTGGCGTCTACGTCGGGTACGACACGCCCAAGCCCATGGGTAAGTCCGCGACCGGTGGACAGATTGCGGCGCCGATCTTCGCCAACTTCATGAAGCTCGCGCTCAACGGCAAGAAGGTCCCGTTCCGCGCTCCGCCAGGCATTCGCTCGATACCGGTCAACCGCTACACGGGCATCCGAGCATCGCCAGGCGACAGCAATGTCATCTGGGAGTACTTCAAACCGGACGAGGAGCCGGATGACCCGAACTCGTTCCTCGGTTATGAAACGAGCTCATACAGCGATAGCGACAGAACATACCCGCCGGCCCGCAACGTGATTTCTGGCTTTGGGAATGTTTATTGATAGGCGCGCCTATCACGGCGCGCCCTCTGGGCTCGGCTTCAGCCAAGTTTTTTCGTTGCTCGCGCTAACTCGTGAGTGAGGGTGCCAATCGCATTTACATGGCAGCGCAGCACACTTATATCGTAGACACATCAGAGACCTGTCAGACACATCCAATCCCGACCGAATCCTGACATTTGGAGGTTTGCCGATGCGGGCGGAGCCGCAGAAGCACGTTGATGCCATTCGCCGGTCACTGTCTCTCCTACGGAGGCATCTTTGACTGGGATACAGCCGAAGCACGACTAGCCGAACTCAACGCACGGGCTGAGGACCCGAACCTTTGGAACGATCCTCGCGCCGCCCGCGAAATCATGCGCGAGCGTGATTCGCTCGATCGCAAGATTTCGTCCTACAAGCAGCTGGAGCGGGAGCTCGAGGACGCAATCACACTGATCGAGCTCGGCGAGGCTGAAGGCGACGAGGAGACGATCGCCGAAGGCGAGGCGGCGCTCAAGGCGCTGAGTGAGCTTGCCCAGAAGCGCGAGATCGAGGCCTTGCTCTCGGGCGAGGCGGACAGCAACGACGCCTATCTCGAGGTTCACGCGGGTGCTGGCGGCACGGAAAGCCAGGACTGGGCCGAGATGCTCGTGCGGATGTATATCCGGTGGGCCGAGGACCATGGGTTTGAAGTGACCATGGTCGAGGCGAGCCCGGGCGAGGAAGCCGGCCTGAAGTCAGCCACCCTCGAGATCAAGGGTGAGAACGCATACGGCTGGCTGAAGACCGAATCTGGCGTGCACAGGCTGGTGCGCATCTCGCCGTTCGATGCCAACGCCCGGCGACACACCAGCTTCGCGTCCGTCTGGGTCTATCCGAAGGTCGACGACACGATCGAGATCGACATCAAGGAGAGCGACGTCCGGATCGACACCTATCGGGCGTCTGGTGCCGGTGGCCAGCACGTCAACACGACCGACTCGGCGGTGCGCATCACGCACCTGCCCACGGGGATCGTCGTGGCCTGCCAGCAGGAGCGTTCGCAGATCAAGAACCGGGCCATTGCCTGGGCCATGCTTCGGGCCAGGCTTTACGACCTCGAGCTGAAAAAGCGCGAGGAGAAGGCCAATGCAGAGGCGGCCGCCAAGACGGAAATTGGCTGGGGGCACCAGATCCGCTCATACGTGCTGCAACCGTACCAGCTCGTGAAGGACCTGCGGACGGGCGTGGAGAGCAGCAATCCCCAGGCCGTGCTCGACGGTGACTTGGATCCTTTCATCGAGGCGGCGCTTGCTCAGCGATTGAAGGACGAGCAACGGGCGCACGCCAGCCAGTAATTCAGCAGTAGGCCGCCTTTGCTAACTCCACCAACTTTCGGGCCGGGCTCCTGTACAATGGTGCCCGGCTCGAGTGTGGTATCGGCGAGTAAGAGTGCTGGCTCCGCCACTCGTGCTATCATCCCGGCGCCTGCAACGAGGATAAGCAATGACCACTGCAACGAGAGCCGCATGCGTGATCGGCTGGCCGGCGAAGCACTCCCGCTCGCCGAAGATGCATCGCTGGTGGCTGAAGCATTACGGCATCGACGGTGATTATCGTTTCGAGGAAGTGCCGTCCGAGGAGTTCCCCGCCTTCATCGCCAACCTCCGCGGCAACGGCTACATCGGCGCCAACATTACAATCCCCCACAAAGAGGCAGCATTCAAACTGACGGATCCCGATGAGCGTGCGCGCGCCGTGGGCGCGTCGAATACGCTGTGGTATGGCGATGATGGCGTGCTGCGCTCGACGAATTCGGACGTCGACGGCTTCCTCGCTGCATTGGACGTCTCAGCTCCAGGTTGGAGCGAAACAGGCAAGCATGCGGTGGTGGTTGGCGCCGGTGGCGCGGGGAGAGCCGCGGTCTGGGGCCTGCTGGAGCGGGGCATTCGGCGCATCCATGTCGTCAACCGGACCTTCGATCGTGCGGTGGCCCTAGCCGAGCGCTATGGCGATCGGGTCGTGCCCACCAGGTGGGAAGATCGGAACAAAGTCCTTGATGGTGCAGGCCTCTTGGCCAATGCCACAACGTTGGGCTTCAGAGGCAATCCCGAACTCGACATCGAGCTTTCCGGCATGGCGCCGGATGCCGTTGTCATCGACATCAATTACGTTCCGCTTGAAACGCCGCTATTGGCCCGCGCGCGGCAGCTCGGCCTCAAAACGGCCGATGGACTCGACATGCTGCTTTATCAGGCATGCACTGGATTCGAGTTGTGGTTCGGGGTGAGGCCGCAGGTAACTCGCGAGCTCCGCGAGCTCCTTGCGGCCGACATTCCGAAATCTTGATCGCGGTGCTCGATAAATTGCGCGAAGCCGGCGCGTTACGGCTCCAACGAAAGGCCAGCTCCGCTTTTCTTGAGCTGTTCAATGATCGTTTGACTGATCCCCGGCACACGCGCGACCTCCTCCCAATTTCGGAAAGGTCGCCGCAGCTTCAGCGCCTCGATACGTGCCGGCCCGACAGCAGATAGCGAGGAAACCAGCACATCCTCCGGCGCCGTGTTCAGATCAATTCGGACAGGCGTGTGATTTGCCTGCGCGTCCTTATGATCAAGTTGTGTCGGAGATGTCATGGCTTGGTCTGCCCCTACTCAACCCAAGTCGGCTCCTGAACGTATGGGCGATCGAAAGGTTCCTCGCGATAACGGCCTACAACGGCAGATTGCGGGCTCGGATAGTCACAAATTGTTTCAGCGATAAAGATCAGCTCGCGTCGGAGGAAGCGGCGGTGGACGTTTCGCCGTCTTGCTCGCCAGTGTCTGGAAAATCCGTGCACCGCCACGTGCGAACGTGAGTGAGACGGCCGCGAGATAAGCAACCCAGATGCGATACTTTTCCTCACCGACCGAACGCACTGCCTGCTCCCGCGCAGCGGTGAGGCGCTCGCACCAGAGCTGGCAGGTACGTGCGTAGTGTAACCGCCAGCCTTCGACATCGTGCACCTCGAAGCCAGCGCGCTCCATGGCCATGATCGTGTGGCCGATGTCATCGAGCTCACCGCCCGGGAAGATGTATTTTGCCAGAGCGCGCTGCTCAGGCCGCATCCGCCGGCCCCGCCAGGAGGACTTCGGCGCCCGCCGCGAGATGGCGTGATTGAGAAAGAGGCCGTTGGGGGCAAGAAGCGACTGCACCTTGGCCATGTAGCGCGGAATGTTCGCGCGGCCGATGTGCTCGTACATGCCTATGGAGGCTATTTTGTCGTATACGCCCTCTACTGAGGTGTAATCCTTGAGCTCGAGCGTCACCCGTTTTTCGAGGCCCAACCGCTTGACCTTCTCCTGAGCGTAGGCGAGCTGCTGCTCGGAAAGTGTTATTCCGTGCGCAGTCACTCCGTAGTTCTGGGCCGCATAGCAGACGAGCCCGCCCCAGCCACAACCGATGTCGAGCAAGCGCTCACCTGGCTTGAGCCGCAGCTTACGGCAGATCATCTCCAGCTTGTCGCGCTGCGCCGTGGCGAGATCATTCTGCCAGTCGGTGAAATAGGCGCAGGAGTAGACCATCTGAGGATCGAGAAAGAGCGCGTAGAACTCGTTCGATAGATCGTAGTGGAACTGCACGTACGCCTTGTTGTCCCGCCGGCGCTGCGATCGCTCCGTGATGTCGCCGCTGAAGCCATGTGTGTCGGACGGCTTGTCAGCCGGAACAAAAAAGAACGGCCACAGCGCCTTGAGAAGCTCGAGCTTGCTTATGCCCTTGAGGGTGGCCGAGCGGCCTCTACGGCTCAGTTGCGAGCCGAAATCGATCAGTGTTCCGCCTTCGAACCCGAGACGGCCCTCAGCATAATGGCTGATGATGTTGTCGAGCGTTGGCCGCCGCACCAGCGAGCCGATCACTCCCGGCCCGCTGATCGTGAATGTGAACGCGCCGCGGACGTCGCGCCCGAGCGGCAGCCGTGATCCGTCCCACAAGCGAACGGAAGCATCGACATCGAGCCGTTCCGCCAAAAGGTGAACGAGTTGGCGCGCGGCTGCCAAAAGGCGTTCGTCATTCGCTGATCCCATCCGCGGGCGCCTTTCTGCGGAATTCGATCGAATAGAAGTCACACGGATTCCGTCCGCAATGCAAAATCGGACCCGCAGTTATCCCCGCTTGGCTCGTGCAACAGCGATGGGCCAACAGCTGCAAATAGGAGTGACAGACTTTCCGCCCAAAATAACAAAGAGCGCCGAGTTGGCCTCGGCGCTCCCAATTCATCCGCAGATCTCCGACAATCAAGCCGACTTGGCGAACATGTCTGTGGTGATACTTTCGTACCAGGCAACGCTCTCCTGGTAGTTCTGCTTGCGTACCTGCGCATCCTCGCCCGGCTGGGAGACGAAGGAGCCGGAAGCCGCAAGCTTGCCGCCCTCTGGCGCGTAATTGGCACCAATCTTCACGCAATCATCAGGCGCCACCAGCGACCAGCACGTGTTGCGGAACCGCGGCGGGAACTTATCCTGGCCGGCAAGCTGCGCCAGGATGTCGGCCGCCACCACCTTCGCCTGACTGTTGGCGGAGAAGGCCGATTTTGGCATCTCCGTCGCAATCGAGGCATCGCCCAACACGTAGACGTCTGCGACCTTGGCGGATGAGAAGTTCTCAGGATTGATGGGGCACCAGTCGCCCTCGGCGCAGCCAGCTTTGATGGCAATTTCGCCAGCGCTCTGCTGCGGGATGACGTTGATGACGTCGCCCTTCCATTTCGTGCCGTCCTTCGTCTCGACCTCCTTCGTCTTCGGGTCGACGCGGACAACGGAGAAGTCGTCGATCTCATTCGACAGATGCATCTCCACGATGTCCTTGTAGTACCGCTCGATCGCCTCCATGAAGACGGCCTGCTTGGAGAAATTCTTCTTGGGATCGAGCACGATCAGCTTCGATTTCGGCTTATTGGCCTTCAGGTAATGCGCGATCATGCACACGCGCTCATAGGGTCCTGGCGGGCAGCGGTAGGGATTGTTCGGTGGCAAGATGAGCACCGTCCCGCCATCCTCCATGGCCTCGAGCTGGTCCTTGAGCAGCTTCTTCTGCGCCCCGTCCGTGTTGTAGGCGTGCGGCATCACCTGCGCTGCCTCGGGCGAATAGCCTTCGATCGAGCCGTACTTGATGGCGATCCCTGGTGAGAGGACGAGGCGATCGTAGCTGTAGCTGTTGCCGCCACGGGTGCGAACGACTTTCCCGGACGTGTCGACGTCGGTGGCGTAATCCTGGACGACATTTACGCCGAGTTTCTTCAAGCTCTCGTAATCGTGATTGAGGGACTCCAGCGTGCGAAATCCGCCGAGATAAAGATTCGAGAAGAATGACGGGCTGTAGATGGGATTGGCCTCGATCAACGTGACATCGAGATTGGGCGCGCCTTTTTTCACGTAATGCGCAACGGTTGCGCCACCCGGCCCACCGCCGACGATGACAACCTTCGCCGCCCCCTGGGCAATCGCAAAGCGGCCGAATACCGACGTGCTCAGCCCGATTAAGCCAGCACCTCCGGCAGCCTTTCCGAAATCACGGCGAGTCAATCTTCTCATCTGTCCACTCCGTCTCCTCAGCGTTTTGGCTGTTTCTTGTCATTTCGAGGCGCGGCTTCGCCTTACGACGCCCCCGAATTCGGCGCGAAACCGGCTTGTTCCAATAATTTCCCTAACAAACCCCAAAAGAAGTCCGGTCCAGGGTAACCAACGATACGCCCGACCTCTACACCATCTCGCACGAGAATGAACGTGGGTGAATAGATAATATTGCCGAATTTTTTCACTTCGGGGTCGTCACGCTCGCGGCGCTCCAGCGGCGCAAATCGGCCTTCCTCGCTGGCCGCGTAGGCTTTCCCAACCTCCTCCTCCCAGCGTGCGCAATAGGGGCAGCCCGGATCGGCTACCAAGATAAGTTTGACGTTTGGGCGTTTCGAATCAGAAACAGTTGCCGCAACAGGCGCCGAAATCAGCAACAGATTGCACAAGATCAGCACCACGCCGAGCAAGGATTTTCCGAACTTTGACCATTTGCGATCGAGCCGCCCATCCTGTGCAAGTATTTGCATGTGGCAATATCCCGGATTTGCTGGCGAACATTCTCGTATGTTAATATTGTGCGAACAAGCCAGTGAGCACAGATGCAGCGCGCTGCGGCCTCGCCATGATTGCGCGATGAGAGGCCGAGATAAGATATTCTCGCGAATTCACGGAGGTTTCTGGAATGGCGGTGCGGAAAGAGAGAGAAATGAAGGAAAGGTTTTTTTCTGAGGCCATCAGCCGGCGCGAAGCGCTGGCGGGGATTGTGGCTGTCGGCACGGCAACCGCTCTCATGCTTTCCCACCAACCTGCCCTGGCGGCCACCGATAACGGCTGGCAAGAAGCCCTCAAGAAGATCGTCGGGGATCAGACGCCAGTCGAGAGCGGGTTGACGCTCCAACTGCCGGAGATCGCGGAGAACGGAAATACGGTGCCCTTCTCCATCTCCGTCGACAGCCCCATGACCGAGGACGATTACGTGAAGGCGGTTCACGTTCTCTCGACCGGCAATCCGCAGCCCTACATCGCAACCTTCCACTTCACGCCGGACTCCGGCAAGGCAGCCGTTTCAAGCCGCATGCGCCTCGCCGCTACGCAGGACGTCGTCAGCGTCGCAGAGCTCAGCAACGGGAAATTCTTGATCGCGAGGAAAGAGGTGAAGGTCACCATCGGCGGTTGCGGCGGCTAGTCGTCTGTCCGCAGGTCTCAAGCCAAGGGATTCGGAAAGGAAGAAGAGAGATGTCGACCAAGCCGCGCGTCAGGGTTCCCTCGACTGCCAAGGTGGGTGAAGTCATCGAGATCAAAACGCTGATCTCGCACGTCATGGAAACCGGCCAACGCAAGGATCAGGCCGGCAACACCATCCCGCGCAACATCATCAACACCTTCACCGCCACCTTCAACGGCAAGGAGGTGTTCAAGGTGGACTTGCAGCCGGGCATCTCGGCCAACCCCTATATTGCCTTCTACATGCGCGTGCCGGGCCCCGGGGAGCTCGAGCTGACCTGGCTCGACGATTCCGGAAACAAGGTCACCGAGAAGGTGCCGATCAACGTTTCGTGACCTCTCCCGGTCGCTGATTCGGATACGGCCGCCGCGACAGCGCGGCGGCTTTTCGCTGTCTGCGCCCCGGAAATCCCGGACGCGAACAGAGGGTGCGAGCGGCCGCTATCCGCGCTTCCGCACACCCTGGCAGCCGTTGCATGCCATCGACAATCCCGGCATGTTGGGCCAGAACACGGGCTCGATCCCAGCCAAGAACTTCCCGGAGGACATCGCCATGGCCGAAACCGGCGCCGACTCACCCAAGCTGCCGAAAAGCCTCGGTGAGCACACCGTCGCACAAGAGCGGCTTGACGTCATTCTTCCTTTCGTCGAGGCGCTTTCGGAAACGGCCGTGAAGGTGGGCGACACGCTGCCGCTCGACGCAGACGCCTCCGACATCATCCGTGTGCTGGAAAGCGAGGGGAAATAAGGCCATGGACCTCAAGACGATTTCCGCGATCGACCTCGCCGAGGCCATTCGCTCCAAGAAGATCTCCAGCACCGAGGCCGTCAGCTCCGCACTGGAGCGGTTGAAGGGGGTGCACGAGGCGTTCAACGCTGTCGTCTCGACCGACGCCGAGGAGGCCCTCGCCGCTGCGAAGGAAGTGGACGCCGCCGTTGCCGCCAGCCAGCAGCTGGGGCCCCTCGCTGGCGTGCCGCTCGCGCACAAGGACATGTTCGACCGCGCGGGCAAGATCCCGAGCTGGGGCGCCCGCATCCGCCGCGAAAAGCCCTGCACCGAGGATGCCACGCCGATTGCGCGCCTGAAGGCTGCCGGCAGCATTCAGATCGCGGCGTTGCATATGACCGAGTTCGCGTTCGGCCCCACGGGACACAATTACGTCATCGGCCATGCCCGCAACCCGTATGATCCGACGCGCATCCCGGGCGGCTCCTCCAGCGGCTCGGCGATCTGTGTGGCGACGGGCGTCGTGCCGGCCGCGCTCGGCTCCGACACGGCGGGCTCGCTACGGCTTCCGGCTGCAGCCTGCAACGTCACCTCGCTCAAGGGAACCTGGACGCGCGTGACGCGGGCCGGCGCCATGCCGCTGTCGCCGTCGCTCGACTGCATAGGGCCCATAGCGCGCGACGTGCGCGATCTCGCGCTTCTCTTCGGCCTCATCGCCGGCCATGATCCGCGCGACGGCTTCAGCTCGCGCCGGCCGGTGCCGGACTACCTCAGCCTCATCGAGCAGCCGATCGACGGCATCAGGATCGGCGTCGACGAGCGGCTGATCGGCGAGGCGCACCTGGAAGTTCAGCAGCGACTCGAGACCAGCCTGAAAATCCTGGAAAAAGCGGGCGCACGCCGCATTTCAGTGCGGTTCCAGGACTGGAAGGCGCTCGACACCCTCGGCCAGCTGCTCCAGCTCCCCGAGGTCGCCTCGGCGCACGGCCCTTATATGCGCAAGCGTGCGGCCGAGTATGGCCCGCAGGTCCGCGCGCGGATCGAGTTCGGCCATTTCATCTCGGCCGCGGATCATCAGACGGCCTTGCGCGCCCGCGGCACCATGCTGTCGCGCGTGCTGACGGAGACGTTCGCCAATTGCGACATGGTCATCCTGCCGACCTTCGCCGATCCGCTGCCCACCATCGCGGAGCTGGATGTTGGCGGCGGCCCGCAACTCATGGCCGCCCTCGGCCGCGTGATCTTCTACACCCGCCCGGTGAACTATCTCGGCCTGCCAGCGCTCACGCTGCCCTATCCGCGGGAGAGCTATTTGCCGAACGGGTTCCAGCTCGTCGGGCGGCCGTTCGATGAGGCGCGGATGCTGGCGGTCGGGCGGGCGTATCAGAAGGAGGTGCCGGGGGAAGTAGTTAACATCGGATAATTATGAACAATGCTCTTTTCGCTTAAAAATGCTTACGGAACTCTTTTCGACCCTAAAAGAATTCAGTTCAAACGATTACATTGCAATCGGCACTCTAATTATAGCCGTTTTCAATATTTTCTTAATGGGCGCTACGATCTCCCAACTGCGCTTAAGCCGCAAAATATTCGTGGCAACGCATCGTCCAAAAGTAATTGTTCATTGCCTCGAAAGTGCCACGGATGCAGACGCAAACCCGCGTATTGGTGCTCAACTGCACTACGTTAACATTGGAGATACTCCCGCCAAAATTACTGAAATTGGTTCGAAGATTATACCCTTTCAGGGTGATCCCAAACCCGGCATCAGGATACCGCCACAACAGGTTAGCAAGAAACGACTAGAAGCCGGGGAATTCGGCGAATTTCCAATCTACTCAAACGTAAAAGATGACGAGCTTTTTGTTGAACATCTGAGGAAAGAGCGAGGCTTTCCAGCAGCGCAACTCTTTTGCGTTGGGTACATCGTCTACGAAGATATGCTCGGCAGGAGAAGGAAGACCGGCTTCTGCCGTCGTTTTGACTATGACACCCGCAGTTGGTCATCAGTTGAACTATCTTTTTATGAATATGCTTATTAGTAAACATCTTGCATTGCTTACGGCCAACCTGCGTTAATTTCCCGGCACCTCAAACCTCGCCTCCGGATCAAGGAACCGGTTCAGCACATTCTGCAGCAACTTCGAGATGTTGTTCTCGAAATTGTTCACCGGCAGGCAGCCGCAGAAGGTGATCGAGCCCGTCGAAAACACCGCGCCGTTGTTGGGGGTCTCGAAGAAGGTCATGTCGGCGTGGATGAGCTGCTGAGGCGGCTCGCCCGGAATCGTCGTGAGGTGGGTGAGCTGCTCCTCGGGCACCAGCACCCAGGGCGCTTCGGGCGGGTGGTTCTCGGAGCGCGCGATGACGATGGCGTGGCGCGGCGTGCCAAGGCGCTTGTCGGTGCGGTCGAGCTCGAAGCCCGCGGCGCCGTGGCCTGAGAGGCCGAAGTCGCCGATCTTTTCGTCCGTGATGCCTTCCAGAATCCACGAAACGCGCAGATCGCGGGCCTCGGGCAGCACGCGGTAGTAGGAGCCGACGAAGTTGCCCTGCGCGGTGAAGCCCACGCCGCAAAGCTCCTGCGGCGGACGGCCGTTGCGGCGCCAAAGGCCGCCATATTCGCCGTCGAGTTGGTTGTAGTACTCGCCGACCTCGGCGGCCCAGGCGCGGATGCCGCCCTCGGCGCGGCGGATCTCGATGAGGCCCGGCTTCTCCTTCGAGAGCGCGATTTTCCAGTAGAACCCGTTGCCGCCGAGATAGCAGAAGCGCCCGCCGCTATCGCGGTAGGCTTCGAGCGCATCCAGCATCTCGCGCGTGTAATACTCCGGGTGCGAACCGGTCATCACCACGCGGTAGGGCTTCAGGAGCTCGTAGCCCTCGTGGTGCAGCTCCCAGTCTGTGATGATGTCGTAGCTGTAGCCCTTGGCCTCGAGCCACGCGATGAGGTGCGAGTCGGCCGGGTAATGCCGCAGGCCGGAGCCGCGAATCTCCGGGTACGGAAAGGTGATGTAGCCGATGCGCAGATTGAGCATCGGCCGGTGCCAGGAGGCAAAGCAGATGCCGCTGCCGTCCGTGTGATAGTTGTAGGTCGAAAGGCCGTACTCCTGGTGCTGACCCGGATTGTGCGGATAGGCGCCCCAAGCCTTGGCCTGCTCTATCCACGCCGTACGCCAGGCCGGATCGGTGAGCCACTCGGGTCGCGCGTGGTTGCCGTAGACGACGTAGGTGAACGTCGAGACGAGAACGCAGATGTCCGCCGTTTTCTGCCCCTTTGGCGGGACCACGAAGAACGGGATGTTCTCTTCCGCGTCGCCGGCCTGCAGGCGAAGGGCGTAGGTGCCGGAGCGCAGGTCCTGCGGCACGGTCCACTCGTAGGCCGTCGGCCAGCGGCAGTCGTCGATGTCGTCCTCGTGGAAATGGATAGCGGCGTATTCCTCGGGCGCGTGCCGCCAGGCCATCTCTCGGCCCGTCCATTTCGAGCCGGTGACGGCGCGGGTCGGCATGTTGACGAGTTCACCGTGCAGCCCATGCGGGCCGATGTCGATGATGCGCGTCGAGGAAATGTCCTGCGAGAAGTCCCAGCCGGCGACCAATCCCGGCACCTGCTGACCATCGGCGGCAGCGGCGATCTGATCCGCGGCGAGCACGCGGTCGAAGATCATCGGCCGCTCGATGCGCCCGTCGAACGTCAGCCCACCGTGTTCGTCGCCCGGCGCGCTGATCAGAATCTGCCGGGCGCCGATGGGCTGAGGCAGCTCCACCTCCATACCTGCCGTGGCCGCTGGCCCATTGGGGCGCCCTGTCTTCAGCGGCTGCTGGCCGACGATGGCCTGCCTGGTTCGCGCATCATAGGTGAGCCAGATGCGGTACCATCTGCGGACTGAGGCCGGTTCCGGGCATTCCAGCCGCTCGGATATTTCTCCGTGCACAAAGGTGCCGACGAAGCGGCCGGCCTCGTCCATGCCCAATCCAACGCCATGCCGGCCCTCGGCATTGAGCAGCGAAAGGATCGAGCAGTTGCGCCCCAAGTGCGTCGGCTGAACGGTTGCGATCAGGGTGAAGCTCGACAGGCCCGCCAAGGCAATCCCGCCGTCGATGCGGGCGTAGGAGCCGCGTTCAATTCCGTAGTGCTCCGGCTCGCGAACAACTCGGACAGAGTGATCGAGCGGCTCCTCGCGGATGCCGGGGCCATCTGGGTTGGGGTCGGCAGAGATCACGCGGACCAGCCGCGCCGTCACCGGAGCTCCGGTCGCATTCGAGACCTTGAACGCGATCGTCTCGCCTGGCCGTACGGACAGACGATCGGCATAGCCGGCTAGCGGCAACATTGCCCCCCTCCCTCATCGGCACTGGCCAGATACGCGGCCGCGGCCAGTTTCGCGAAACCGGCCGTGCACGGTCAAGCGGAGGGAAAGCTGCCGAAGCTGGGCACCGCCCCGTCAGGGTGCCAGCGTGTAAGGGATCGGCGGTGCCTCGGGATCACTCTGAGCAATGAGCTCGCGATAGCCGTCGCGGCCGTAGATGTCCGGCCGGAACTCGGCGCGACCGTCAGCTTCAGCCCAGGCGGTGATGTAGGCGAAGAACACTGGAACGGGCCGGGTCAGCTTGACGTCGAGCGCCTCGCCTCTGGCAATGACCTCTTGCACGCGCCCTGGACGCTCCCAGCCTGGCTCGTAGCGCGCGATCCATTCAACGAGCTCGAACACGTCCTGCACACGCACACAGCCGGCGCTGAAGGCGCGCCCTGTCTGATTAAAGAGCCACTTCATCGGCGTGTCGTGCATGTAGACGATGTGCTCGTTGGGCATATCGATGCGCACGAGGCCGAGCGCATTCTGCGGCCCAGGATCCTGACGGAACTTGATCCTGCTCACGTCAGCGTGGCGCCAGTCGATGCTGTATGGGTCGAGCTCAGGACCGTTCCAGCCATCGAAAGCGCGGATGAGCTCCTTCTGCAAATAATCCGGCTCCTGGATGAGCCGGGGGATGAGGTCGAGCTTGGCCACACTGTCCGGCACATGCCAATAGGGAAAGAAATTCAGTGCACGGATGGATGTCCTAAGGCTAGGAGTCTGGCGGTCCGGCTTGCCGACGATCACCCGGTGCCGCAGGCGCACGATGTCGTCCTCGACCGCCTCGAGCTGGTACGCGGGGACATTGACCAGCACGTACCGATTGCCGTCGACCTTCTCTTCCAGCAGGTCGCGGATGCGGCGCTGATTGAGGCGGAGCTGCTCCAGCCGCTGGTAGGCCGACACATTCATTTGGGCGATGGTCGGCTTGTCGAGGCGGCCAGTCTCCCTCAGCCCATATCGCCGCTGAAACTCTCTTAGCCCATGCTCCAGCCGGGCGTCGAAGGTATAGCTGAGGTCGTGCCGTCGATCCGTCGGCCTGAGATCGCCCTCAATGATCAACCGCCGACGAACATAGGGCACCCGCTTGTCCTCGTCGCCCGGCCTCAGCGTCGGGCCTGGCGGTATCTGATGCCACCCCCCCTGAGAGACGATGCGCTGATAACGAGCGATCGCCTCGTCCATCTGGTGCAGCATGACCTCGCTGCGCCAGGGCGTCGCGTCCGGCCTGAGGTCATTCGGCTCAACCGGAACCGGAGGCTCGCGATCTGGCGGACGCCGTCTGCGTCTCTCGCTTTGGGAATTGAAGATGCTTTCCCACCACTCGGCTTCCGTGGCCTGCGCATTAACGGCCGATGCGCTCAGGCCCAGCAGACTCGCGCTTACACCCAGCAGGAGGCCGCGACGGGTCACCGCGCGGGGGAAACGCAACCCATGTCTTTCGGATCTCGGTTTCCGCATCGGCATACTCAACTGTTTCGCTGCTCATGATCAGACCGCCGACGGGAAACAGCGGTCCTGGTGAGGCGGACTTGTTACCTTGTCGAAAGAGATTTGGCCAAACAAAGGCTGTTGATCGGATTACCTCATTAGGCGCCGACGGGAAACACCCTGACAGCCCGGACTGACGCCGGGCCTGCGGAGCAACGGAGACGTTAGCTTGTCAAAGTTCGGATGCTCACGTACCGTAACTCCGAGGTCGGGAGCCCAAGACACAAAACTCGACCAACAGGGAGGATGCTCAATGAGCCATTTCAATCGCCGCCAGATCCTGGCTGCCGGCGCTGCCACCGGTGCTGCCGCAGCGCTAGGCATCAAGCCTTCTTATGCACAAGCCGATTATCCAACGCGGCCGGTCACGATCATCTGCCCGTGGGGCGCCGGCGGGGGAACAGACGCTACGGCGCGCATCATTGCGGCAGTCCTCGAGAAAGATCTGGGCCAACCTTTCAACGTGGTGAATCGCACTGGTGGCTCCGGCGTCGTGGGCCACTCGGCGATCGCGACCGCACAGCCTGACGGATATACCCTGGGGATCATCACCGTTGAGATCGCCATGATGCATCACCAGGGCCTGACGCAGCTCACCCCGAGGGACTACACGCCTCTGGCGCTGATGAACGAGGATCCGCCCGGCATTCAGGTGAAGGCCGACAGCCCATACAAGGACGTCAAGCAACTGAGCGACGCCATCAAGTCGAACCCTCCGGGTACCTTCAAGGCCTCTGGCACCGGACAAGGCGGCATCTGGCATTTGGCCCTCGTCGGCTGGCTGATGGCCATGGGCCTCAAACCGGACCATGTGCCCTGGGTGCCCTCGAACGGCGCCGCCCCTGCTATGCAGGACCTCGCTGCCGGCGGCGTGGACATCGTGACGTGCTCGGTCCCCGAGGCGAAGGCGATGATCGATGCCGGCAAGGCGCGGTCGCTTGCTGTGATGGCATCCAAGCGGAACGAGGCGTTCCCGGATGTCCCGACCTTGCAAGAGGTGGCTGGGATTGACTACTCGGTGGGCGCCTGGCGCGGCATTGCAGGCCCCAAGGGGTTGCCGAAAGAGATCGCGACGAAGCTGACGGCTGCCCTGAAGAAGGTCTACGACTCCCAGGAGTTCAAGGATTTCATGACCTCTCGCGGCTTCGGCATGGTCTGGGGTGACGCGGAACAGTTCGCCGCCTTTATGGACGAGAGCGACGCGAAGATGGGCGCCGCCATGAAGGCGGCGGGGTTGGCGAAAGCCTGACGCTGCTCGATTGCGCGGCTCCGGCACAAATCGCGCACTTCGTTCTCATCAATGAATATTCGCTCGTGGCGAGAGGGGAAAGAGACATCGGACATCCCTCTCGCTTCCCGTTTCTCAGGATGAGAGCGAATCGCATCTGCTCCGGAGGCTGCATTTCACGCCACACCTACTCGAAGCCGGCACAGCCATGCGAGCGAACGACGCAATCTCGGGTCTCGTGCTGATCGCCGTCAGCACGTTCATGATTTACCTGACCCTCGATTTCCCCGGCTTTCCAGGCCAAAAATACGGCCCCGCCCTTTTCCCGCGGATTCTGGGCGCGGGTCTCATAATCTGCGGCCTCCTTCTCGTTGTTCGCGGGATCTCGGCGCGCCGTGCCGGCGAGGCCTGGGTCGCCTTCTCCGACTGGACCAGGGAGCCGTGGCGGGTAACCTCCTTTCTCCTGGTTCCGCTACTTGTCGTTGTCTACATCCTCGTTTCGGAGCAAGTCGGCTTCATTCCGGTCGCCTTTGCGCTGCTTCTCCTGCTGTTCCTCTGGTTTCGCGCGCGGATCGTGGTGGCACTGCCCGTTGCTGCTATCGCAACCTGGCTCATTCATTGGTTCTTCGCCACTTTGATGCGCGTACCGCTTCCACGCGGTCTGCTGACCAACATTCTTTAGGGACACGGGCGCATGTCGGACACAATCCTTCAAGCCGCCGCCCTTGTCGCCGACCCATACGTCCTGTGGGTATGCTTCGGGGCCGCAATTTTCGGCATCTTCGTTGGCGCGATGCCGGGGCTGACAGCCACGATGGCGACTGCCCTGCTCGTGCCGATCACCTTCTTCATGGAGCCTGTTCCGGCGATTGGTGCGATCGTGACGGCGACAGCCATGGCGATCTTCGCCGGCGATATTCCAGGTGCAATGCTGCGCATCCCCGGCACACCGGCTTCTGCGGCTTACACCGAAGAGGCCTATAGGTTGTCCCGCAAGGGCCTGCTCGGTCAGACCCTCGGGGTGAACCTCGTCTTCTCCGTGGCGGGCGGTCTCGTAGGTGTCGCAATCCTGATTGTTGCAGCTCCCGTCCTCGCTGAAATTGCCCTCAACTTCTCCTCGTTTGAATATTTCTGGCTCGCCGGCCTGGGGCTGACGTGCGCCATCTTCATAGCCCAATCGGACGCGTTGAAAGGCTTTACTGCCCTGCTCATCGGCCTGGCTATCGCGACCATCGGAATCGATCCTACAGCCGGCCACCCGCGCTTCACCTTCGGCTCGGTTGAGATGCTCCAGGGCATCAGCTTCATCCCAGCCATGATCGGCTTGTTTGCCCTCTCCGAGCTGCTGCGCGGCGTCGTCACCATAGACCAAGTTGGTGAAATGCTTCAGCAGCAGGTCGGCAATATCTTCCGCGGTATCGGTCAGGTGTGGCGGCGTTACTGGCGCAACTTCGTCCGTGGCTCGATGATCGGCACTGGGATCGGCGCGCTACCGGGGGCCGGTGCCGATATTGCAGCCTGGATTTCATTTGCGGTGTCGAAACGCTTCTCCAAGGAGCCCGAGAAGTTCGGCACGGGCCACATCGAAGGCATCGTGGATTCCACTTCGGCGAACAACGCGGCCGTCGGATCAGCGTGGATACCGGCGCTGGTGTTCGGCATTCCGGGCGACTCGATCACGGCCATAGTGATCGGCGTGCTCTATATGAAAAACATGAATCCGGGCCCGGCCGTATTCCTCCAGAATCCGCAGCTCATCTATGCGGTGTTCATCATCTTCATCTTAGCCAACCTGATGATGCTGCCCATTGGCTGGGCAGCCATCAAGCTCGCCCGGCAGATTCTGCGCACGCCCCGCAATATCCTGGTGCCGCTAATCCTGCTGTTCTGCATCGTCGGCTCCTATGCCATGACGAACTCCGTCTACGGCATCATCATCATGCTCGTGCTGGGTGTTTTCGGCTGGATCTTGGAGGAAAACGGCTTTCCAGTCGGTCCGATCATCTTGGGCATGGTGTTGGGTGAGCTATTCGAGCAAAGCTTCATGACCTCGATGATCAAGGCAGATGGCTCGCTCCTCGGATTTTTCTCGCGTCCGATCGCGGCTGCATTAGGCGTGATAACGCTGTCCCTTTGGGCCTTCATGCTCACGCGCAGTCTCTGGAAGCGCGAGCGTGCGTGAGGCGCCACTCTGCCAGGGATGCATTCTCACTTGGCACTCTGCGAGTCGATGGGCTAATTGGGCATCGACCAAAGAGGTTTTGCCATGCCCGATCCCGTACTCTGGAGCTTAGATCCGCGCGGCGTTGCTCGCGTCACCCTCAATCGGCCCGAGGTGAACAACGCCTATAACGGCGCGATGATCGAGGGCCTTCATCAGGCCATGGACGCGCTCGCTCACGAACCGAGTCTCCGTGCCGTCGTCATTACTGGCAACGGCCGCCATTTTCAGGCAGGCGCCGATCTCAATTGGCTCAACACAGTTCGCACCGGCTCTCCCGAGGAGAACGAGCACGCTTCACGCCGCACCGCCGAGGCTGTGGATCGGCTCAACCGCTTGCCTGTTCCCACGATCGCGCTCGTCCAGGGCTTCTGTGTCGGCGGCGGCACCGGCCTTATCGCCGCTTGCGATATCGTCATCGCGGCCGAGGACGCGAAGTTCGCCATTTCCGAGGTTCGCTGGGGCCTCACGGCCGCCATCATCATCCCGCAGTTGGCCGACGCCATTGGTACCCGCCAGCTCCGTCGCTATGCCCTGACGGCTGAACGATTTTCTGCCGAGGAAGCACGGCGTATTGGGCTTGTGCACGAAGTGGTCCCAGCGGCCGAGCTCGAGGCGGCCGGCGAGCGCATCGTCGACGCGCTTCTCGCCAACGGTCCCAAAGCGATGGCGGAAACCAAGGCCCTCGCTCTCGAGTATGCCTTCGGCAAAATCGACGCGGACGTGATGGCTGCGTTGACTATCAGTCATGCCCGCAAGCGTCAGTCAGACGAAGCTCGCGAGGGCCTAGCATCTTTCGCTGAGAAGCGAGCGGCCAATTGGTCAACCGAATCGAAGTGATGGGATGCCCGATAAGGATTCTGGACGATATTCTCACCGAAAGTCCTGTTCGGAAGCGTATTGATCCTGGCGCTCGCCACTTATGGTGAAGGTGAAGGCGCAAAGCTGGAGCCCAGGTGAGAGGTCGCGAACCTTCGCACGCACCCACCGGCGTCTAACGGTGAGTCATCGCGTGATGCAGAACGGTCCCAATATTTCCGTGCACATTGGATTATGGGCACCACCAAGCGTCAGGCCACCGTAGACAAAAATTAGTGCTGACGCAATTCCACAGCCCCAGCCAATCCAAAAGCCCACAGGGATCGCCACCTTACCTGACTTCTCTAGTTCTCGCCGACATTCTTCCAACTCCTCTCTAGTGGGCGGCGCCACCAATCCTGAGAATTTTGCGCTCAACTCAGTCAGAGTCGAGATGAAATGCGAGCCCTTGATAATTCCAGATTGCCGCTACCAGCGCGACGATGGCACAGACGAGCCCAATAAAAAAACAACACACCGGAAGTAGCTAGGCTCTCGTTTGGAATCTCCGTGCCTACGATCTGACGAATCGCGGGTATTGCTGCGAGACCACCGCCGTTTACGATAAGCAGTACGTTCAGAGCCATCTTCCTAAGCTCATCGGCAGCTTGCTGGTGCTGTAGCATCTTAGGAAGGGTGGCCTGCACAGTAGAATTGTAGCTGTCTAAGTAGTATTTCAGCCACGGCTGTCGCCAATCTTCCTCCATGATCTCCCCTCCCCTTCATGGGCTTCTTAGCACCAATTCCAGCATGGCCCACTCGGATGGGAAAGCGAAACGTTTGGTAATGGGGGACCGAAGTGGAAGCCGCTATATTACAAGAACACGAAAACGAGCATGATGATCTCATGAACGGCGCTAGAAGCGGCCTTCGCTGACCAGATCGATGATCGCGTCAACTTTGCCTAGAGCATTAGCAAGCTTGCGCTTGTCCACTTTCGCCAGCCGGCCAGGATCGACTCGCGACGAGAGGGGCGTTCCTGATTCCGCATCCGCGAGCTGCTGTTTCAGCATGGCCCCCAAAATCACGCGGTGCGCGTCGATTATTTCTTCGATCTCCTGCTCCGATCCAATGCCGCGTGCAGCAACGCCTCTGAGCCTGTCGGGCGTCGAATGAGCGCGCACGTCGTGGCGGATCGAGAGCACCCGCGCCGATGTGAAAATCGGCATCAGGCCTGCCTTCTTGAGATCGATGCGGCCCTTCTCGTCGACACGAATGTTCCCGAAAATCGTAAAAGCCGGCGAGCGTTGCCGCGCAACTTCGGTCATCAGCTTGAGGAAGTCCGGCGCCTCGTGCCCACGCGTATAGGCGTAATTCCAAATCTCTTCAGCCAGCGAAATGTCGCCGTGCACAGCAATGCAATCGAAAAAGATATCTACGTTGAGCAGATCTTCCGGACGTTGGCGGAGCACCCAACCGTCTATGGTGGCTTTCCAATCCGACAGGCTCATGCGCCAGGTCCGGTTCTTGGCCATGACGCCACCCTTGCAGAGCGGTATTCCAACCTCGTGCAGGATCTGACACATCTCGATTCCGAGCGCCTCGAACCAGCGATCCTCTGGCCCCCCTTCCGCGCCCTCTAAGTAGACGATTGCATTGTCCTGGTCGGCGGCCAGCAAGCTTTCGCCACGTCCCGCCGATCCGAGGACTAGTACGGCATAAGGACAGGGAGCCGCGCCGCGACCCTCGGCCATCAGCTTGGCCTCGGCCAGTTCCGCTGCCCGGCTCGTAATACCCCGAATTTCAGAGCTGATGACGGCCGAAATCGTCCGCGGGTCGACGTCCTCGCCTAACAGGCTTCCCGCAACGAGCGGCAGCTTTGCCCAGGCGGCACCGAGCTCGGCTGAATTCGCCGCGCTGGCAACCTCGTCGCCCAGGACAATGGCGTCGGTGGCGCGGTGGCGCAGCAGATTTCGGGTCGTCAGTGCTCCGACGATGTTTCCGTGCGCATCCTTCACCCCGAGGTGGCGAAAGCCGATCCGGTCGAGGCGGCCGATGGCGCGATAAACGAAGGCATCTTCGGGCACGGATTGCAGCGGCTGGCTCATGATCGCTGCCAGCGGTGTCGCAAAAGCAACCTCGCCGTATGTGTCTATAGCGCGCAGCAAGTCGCGCTCCGTTACGATGCCGACCTCGCCGGAGTCGCTGCGGATGTAGACGGAGCTGACCTTTTTCTCGAGCAGCAGCCGAATGCCGTCTTTGACGGTAGTCTGACAATCCGCGAACAACGGCGGGGTGCTCATCACGTCCCGGACGCGGTGGCAAAACGGAAAGCTGTCGAAACCTCCGAGAATTTTGAGAGGCTGCAGGTCTCTTTGCTCATCGGGCACAACCAGGCCGCGACGTGCGAGAGCATCGTTTTCGGCAATTGCTCGGCATGCCGCCTCGGCCTCGGCGAGCGTGCGAATTCCGCGTTCACGGAGGAGCGGGATAAGCGCCAGGAACAGTTGGGCCGTAGTCTCTGCATCTCCCAGAGCCGTGTGGCGGCCGACCATTGGAACGCCCAGCCATTGGCACAGGTGCTCGATGCTGTAATCGGCCAGCGTGGGAGCCGCCAGACGCGCGAGGTTCCGCACACACAAGCTGCGCACAGGTCTCCAAGGCCGCTTCGCGAGGGCATATTCGTGCTTGAGGACCTCGATGTCATAGGCCACCGCATGGCCGATAACGATCGTATCACCAATGAAAGTTTCGATCTCAGAGGCAACCTCGGCGAATGTCGGCGCTTCCTTGACCTCCCCGGACGTAATGCCGTGAACGGCGGAAGCTGTTGCGGGAATGGGCACGCCCGGGTTCACCAGCCGGTCGAGCTTCGCTTCCTCGGCGATCCGGCCATTGACGATGCGCACGGCCCCGATTTGCACCACCCTTGCGGAGCGCGCGTCGAGGCCCGTCGTTTCGAGATCGAGAACGACGCCCGAAAGCGCGACGAGCGGTGTCGCATGATTCGGGGTGGACATTCGGCCTCGCGGTCCGGCTGTTCTCCGGTACTTTGCGCCCAAGCCGCTCCACATTGCCAGCTCAACACACGGTTGTCAGCTGAGCGCATTGCGCCAGAGGCTACGCCTCTGCTTCTATAGCCCGCAAATCCCTAACAACGGCACTGGCTTCTGCGCCTGGTAGCTGGCGACAAGAATTGGGTGGAGATTGCATGTTTCAAAGCTTCGAAGCACCTGCCGAGCTCGAGAGCTCGACCGATCGCATCAATCGTCTCCGCTCTCTGCTTCCGGAGCTTCGCGTCGATGCCGTGCTGGTGCCGCGCGCCGACGAGCATCAGGGGGAATACGTTCCAGCCTCGGCAGAGCGATTGAGATGGCTGACGGGGTTCTCCGGATCGGCCGGGATAGCCGTGATTACGCGGCGTGCAGGCGCACTGTTCGTCGACGGCCGATATACGGTTCAGGCCCGCTCACAGGTTTCGAAGGAGCTGGAAATCCTTCAGATTCCCGAAGCACGCCTGTCCGACTGGCTCCGCGAGAAGCTGAGGCCTGGGGCAGCCGTCGGATTCGATCCGCGTCTCCACACTGTGAGCGAGATCGAGCGGCTCACCGAGGCGTTGGCAGATCGCAAAATCAAGCTCAAGCCGCTGGCGCGAAACCCCGTTGACCGGCTTTGGGGCGCCGAGCGGCCTCCGGCACCCATGGGGAAGGTTCGCCCGCACCCCTTGAAGTACGCCGGCCGCGCGGCCGAGGACAAAATTGCGGAAATTCAGAAAACCCTGAAGGCAGACGGTCAGGACGCCGTGGTGCTGACCCTGCCGGACTCGATTGCCTGGCTGTTCAACATCCGCGGCAGCGACGTGCAGCACAACCCCGTTGCCCTCGCCTTCGCGATCGTGCCTGCGCAGGGAAAGCCGGAGCTCTTCATTGCGCGGGAAAAGCTCGATGCCGACGCCAAGGCCCACCTTACCTTTGCGAAGATCAGCCAGCCGGAGGCGCTAGCCGCCAGGCTTAGCCAGCTCAAGGCGGCGGGGAAGCGTGTTCGCCTCGATCCAAATACCGCCTCGTGGTGGTTTGCGAAGCAGCTCGGCGGGCCACAGCGAATTGCGAGGGCACAGGACCCCTGCATTCTCCCCAAGGCCAAAAAGAACGACGTCGAGATCAAAGGTGCGCGGGCCGCACATCTTCGCGACGGCGCGGCTGTCGTTCGCTTTCTTGCCTGGCTCGACCGCGAGGCACCGAGCGGCCGCCTCGATGAGATCGCTGCCGCCCGCAAGCTCGAAGAATTTCGGGCCGAAACCAATGCCCTGCTGGACATCAGCTTCGACACGATCTCCGCCTCCGGACCGAACGGGGCAATTGTGCACTATCGCGTGACGGAGGCAACGAACCGCCGGCTGAGACCAGGGGAGCTTTATCTCGTCGACTCAGGAGGCCAGTATCTCGATGGCACGACGGACATCACACGCACGATTGCCATTGGCCGCCCATCGGCGGAGATGCGGGATCGTTATACGCTCGTCCTGAAAGGTCATATCGCCATCGCGACCGCCCGCTTTCCAAAGGGGACGCGGGGGATCGACCTCGACGCCTTCGCTCGCCGCGCGCTGTGGGAGAATGGGCTCGATTACGACCACGGAACGGGGCATGGCGTCGGGAGCTATCTTTCCGTGCACGAAGGGCCTCAATCGATCTCTCGACGCGGAATGGCCGTGCTGGAGCCGGGCATGATCATCTCCAACGAGCCCGGCTACTATAAGGAGGGCGCCTATGGGATCCGCCTGGAAAACCTCGTGCTGGTCACCAAGCCCGAAAAGGTGCCAGGCGGCGACCGCGAGATGATGAGCTTCGAGACGTTAACCCTTGCGCCGTTCGACCGTCGTTTGATCAACGTCGATCTGCTCACGCCGGCTGAGATCGCGTGGATCGACGATTACCACGCCCGCGTCCGACAAATGCTGGCTCCGCAGCTCAACGAGGAGGATCGGTCATGGCTGGAAGCCGCGACCGCTCCCTTGCAGTGATTGCGAAAGACTTTCGCTCGCAATGATTTCCGGCCAGCGCTCCCCGGACTAAGCGGCGGAACGCTGCTGGCCGAAATGCGCTGCACGCTGCATGATCGAGAACGTGAGCTGCTCGATCAGTCGTGCAACCTTCCCGTATTGGGCAACAAAAGAGATACGCTGGCCGGTTGGCTCGCGCCAGCTCGCGCATTCCAGCTCTCTGCAGAATGGCAGATACGGCCGCAGAACGCCGAAGCGCGGAGGCATGCGATCGAGCAAACGTTCGATCGATCCGATCTGAGCCAAATGATGCTCGGATGCGTTCTTGTGCCGAATCTTGGAGACTACAGTCCCTAAATGCAGCTCGTCGAAGCCTCGATTTGGTGAGACGCGCTCGACCTCATGGCGCAAATGCTCGATTGCTCCGATCGAAATCTCGTTCGGAAGCGTCGGCACAACGAGAAAATCCGATGCCCGGACAGCACCTTCGGAGAACAGAGTCACGCCCGGCGGGCAATCGACAATGACCAGGTCGAAATGCGCAGTCAGCTGTCGAATTGCGTCAGCAATGAAGCTCGCAGCTTGTTCGTAGGCGTTATGGAGATTGTTCTCCTTTAGGAAATGAGAAAGGATGTCCCGCTCGCTGCGGGGCATTTGCGGGCTGGCCGGGAGGCAACTCAACCGGCCCATAGCCTCCGTCACCGTGAACGGGCTCGGTACGACGTATTTGTGGAGCTCGCAGGGAGTCGAGGTCGAAAGCGCATTGACGATCGCCGCATCTAGCGTCCGCTTTTGCGAAACGAGCGAATTGAACTGCTGGCGGCCGAGGATGGAAATTGACGCGCTGCTTTGAAAATCACAGTCTATAAGAGCAATTTTCTTGTCAAATAGAAAGCAGGTCGCTTCCGATACTGCGATCGCCAGCGTCGTCTTGCCCGTGCCCCCTTTCAGGTTCATGAAGGACATGACGCATGGCGTGAGCGCCAGTTTCGTCATCGCTCCGCTCCCCCAGCGTGATTCTCGTGTGATCTTACTCGGAGCTTGCCGTGGCAAAAGGGCGTGCTCCTCCAAATCGCCCTTCTCCACATATTTTCGGCTCTGTTGCAACCACCAGGAGTGATATTAGAGTCGTTTCGCCCGATTGTGTTGGCGAAACTTTTCAACTCAGAATTTAATCAGAAACGAAGCCGTATGGGCGAGTGAATAAATCATCATACGCGAAATGCATCCCGTGATTCGAAGTACAGGAAATTCGATGACTCAGAACTGAGCCGCTAACCTAGAAACTGGCGCAGGATCACGACGGAGCCGACGCCGATCACAACGACTGGGAGTAGCGGGAGGCGCGATGCGGCCAGCAATGTGAGAAATGCCGCAATCAAATCAGCTGCTCCGCCCTTGCTCAACGATGGCGCTATCACTGCTGTGAGCACGGTAACCGGAAGGGCATCGAGCGCGGCCTGTATTCTTGGCGTCGGCTTGAAGAAGCGAAGCACCCACAGCCCGCCGACACGGGTGGCGTATGTTGCGACGGCCATGGCAAAAATGGCGGCGATATTTGAGGTATCGAGCATTATGGGTGCCGCTGCGCTTGGTGCCGCACCAAGAGGGCGGCGATGATCATCCCCGCGGCGCCGCCGGCGAGCACGTGCCACACACCGCCAAGATGTGCTTCGACAAGAACGGCAGCGATCGCGCTGGCCGCTATGACGAAGCCAGTCGCCGGCCCCCGCCAGAAACCAGCGATGAGACCAAGAAAGATCGCGATGAAGGCGAAGTCGAAGCCCCAGGCTTCAGGATTTTCGATTGCCGGCCCAACGATTGCACCCGCCACTGTGGAGCAAACGAAACTCAAGTAAAGAAATGCAGCTACCCCTGCGTAGAAAGCCGGGTGCAGCCGTCCCGATGCTGCGCGCTGCTCCGCCAGCGCCCAAATCTCGTCGGCCAAGAAGGCCATTCCAACGAGCCGCTGCCACGGCTTGAACGCGCCGAGCTTTCGCGCGAGCGAAGCAGACATCATCAAATGGCGCGCATTGATGGTCAGCGCCGTCAGCCCGAGCAGCACCCAGGGTGCAGGTTCCGTCCAGAGGTCGATGGCGACCAATTGTGCGCTCCCTGCGAACACAAGGCCGCTCATCAAACCCACTTCTAAAGGAGAGAGACCCTTTTGGGCCGCAAGCGCGCCGAGGAGAAGGCCGAATGGGATGACAGCGACAACCGCGGGTATGACAGCCCACGCCCCCTGCCGGAACTCGTCCCAAGCGCCCAACGCAGCTAATCCCGCCCTATGAGCTGCAGCCACTCATCCTCTGTCAAGACGGTAACCCCGAGCTCACGTGCCTTGGCGAGCTTCGAGCCAGCGTCGGCACCCGCCACCACAAAATCCGTCTTCTTCGAAACCGAGCCAGCCACCCTCGCCCCCATGCGCTCGGCCAACGCTTTGGCCTCGTTGCGCGTCATGCGCTCCAGAGTACCCGTGAACACGATGGTCTTGCCCGCGACCGACGACTTTGCGACCGTTACCCGGGTGTACGGCTGGACGGTCACCTCCTGCAACAGCTCGTCGAGCGCCTTCTTGTTGAGCGGCTCCGAGAAGAAGTCGATCAAGGCGTCGACGACGGTCTCACCGATGCCTTCGATGTTGTCGATCTCGCGATAAGCGTCGCTGCCGTGCCCGCCTTCAATCGCAGCTTCAACGGCCGCACGGAAAGCGTCCCAAGTATGATACGCATTGGCCAGGTCACGCGCCGTCGTTTCGCCGACGTGGCGGATGCCAAGGGCGTAGATGAACCTGTCGAGGGTGATGTTGCGCCGGGCCTCGATCGCTTTGAAAAGGTTCTCTACGGACTTTCGGCCATAGCCCTTCTTATGGATGAGCTTATCGCTCCGCTCCGCCTCGCGCCGTGCCAGCCTGAAAATATCAGATGGCTGCCTGATGCGCCCCTCATCGTAGAAGGCTTCGATCTGCTTTTCCCCGAGCCCTTCGATGTCGAAGGCATCGCGAGAGACGAAGTGCCGAAGCCGCTCCTTCGCTTGCGCCGGGCAAACGAGCCCTCCGGTGCAGCGCCGCACGGCGTCCAGTTCACCGGTGCGTGGATTCATCTCGCGGACGGCATGGCTACCGCAGACCGGGCACTTCGTCGGAAACTCAAAGGGCTTGGCGTCCTTTGGCCGCTTTTCTTTCACCACACCGACGATCTGTGGAATGACGTCCCCGGCGCGCTGCACGATGACCGTATCGCCGATGCGCACGTCCTTGCGCTTGATCTCGTCCTCGTTGTGCAGCGTCGCGTTGGCGACCACGACACCACCAACGGTGACCGGCTCGAGCTTCGCTACCGGGGTCAGCGCACCGGTTCGCCCAACTTGAATCTCGATGTCGCGCAGGATGGTCATCGCCTGCTCCGCCGGGAACTTGTGGGCAATCGCCCAGCGCGGCGACCGCGAGACGTATCCGAGCCTTTCCTGCAGATCGATGCGGTTCACCTTGTAAACGACACCGTCGATGTCGTAGCCCAACGTCGCCCGGTTTTCAGCGAGCTGCCGATAGACGGCCAGCATCTCGTCGACACTGCGGCAGAGCCGGGCTAGCGGGTTCGTCGGGAAGCCCCACCGCCGATACGCCTCGTACACCCCCCATTGCGTTCGAGCCGGAAGGGTCGACGCCTCGCCCCATGCATACGCGAAAAACTTGAGCGGCCGGCTTGCCGTGATTCGAGGATCGAGCTGGCGAAGCGAGCCCGCTGCTGCGTTCCGTGGATTGGCGAACAATCTCTGACCAGCCGCGGCCTGCGCCTCGTTGAGCTTCTGAAAGTCTGCGTGCGACAGGTAGATCTCTCCGCGAACGTCGATGATCTCGGGAAAGTCCTTCGCGGTGATCCTGTGAGGAATGTCTCGGACGGTTCGCACGTTGGCGGTGACGTTCTCGCCCTCGGTCCCGTCGCCTCGTGTTGATGCTTCGACGAGGTAACCGTGCTCGTAGCGGATCGAGATGGACAGGCCGTCAATCTTCGGCTCGGCCGTGAACTCCAGCGTTTCGCTGGCCTTCATGCCCAGAAAGCGGCGCACGCGATCGACGAAGTCGTAGATTTCCGCCTCCGACATGGCGTTGTTGAGCGACAGCATCGGCACGCGGTGCCGCACCTTGCCGAACGCCTCGAGAGGCGGCGCGCCCACCCGGCGTGAAGGACTGTCAGGACGGATAAGGTCGGGAAAGCGAGCCTCGATCTCCGCATTGCGCTGAACCAGCGCGTCATACTCGGCGTCGGAGATTTCGGGCGCCGCGAGCTGATAGTAGAGGCGGTCGTGATAGGCGATTTCGGCCGCGAGCCGGGCGAGTTCCGCCCGCGCTTCCTCCCGAGTGAGTGCCGAGACTGGTTTATGAGCGAGAGCCGAGGTTGTCATGTGGCAGCCGCAGCAGCATGAGTCAGCGCGCTAGGTGGCACGCTCCCCCAGCTGAATCAAGATTGAGGACCTATCCTGGTTCTACACCGAGTGAATATGCGCCTCTGCCGGCACCAGAGTTGCCTTAGGATCAACGGGAGCTGATGCGCACCGGACGCTCGGTCAGCAGTCCGTCAGGCGAAGGCTCCCTGTCGGCGAACACGCGCGCCAGCGGCACGGCTTCGCCGCGGAACTGCTGCGCCCACAGCAGCTGAACGACCTGCGGCTCGGGCCGTAGCCGCATGGGCGGAAGCGCATCGGCTTGGTCCAGAAGCTCAAACGTCTTGGCGACGTCCGGATGCACCATTTGCGCGAGAACCGGATCGTCCGGAGATGGCGTTTCCGTCAAATAAGGAATGATCGGGAACGGCCGGTAGAAAAGCTCTTCGGGGTGCTCATCGTCATATTCGGGCGCCACAGCCCACTCGGTAGGGGGTGGCTCGGTCTCGGTCTTCGCATCCAATCGCCCAGCCGCCCCCCATCCAAATTGTTTGAGCCGCGATTTCGGCTCCGAGTCGGCCTGTGAAGCGAGAGCAGCCAACTGCGCTTCTCCCGCATTTCGTGTAACGGGCAGCGATGTCGTGAGATCTTGCGCCGAGGACGGCGGCTGTTCGGGCCCGAAGGATGCCTGGAGGAGGCGCGGTGACTCGGCATCAAGGCTAGCGAGCGACGCGAGTTGCATCAGCTTCATACGGTCCTCATCCGAGGGCCGGCTCGCGATCGCTGGCCGGCGCGCAGGTTGAGGACCGACGAGAAGCTTCGGCGCGGGCGCTGGGTCCAATGCAGCTAGAGTGGGGTGTGGTCGGGATGGCGCGGCCGAAGCGATGCGCTGCGGACCGGATGTGGGCGGGGTCTGCGGAGAACCACTCGTCCAGGCACTGGCGATTTGTGTGCGCCGGCCGACTCCTCGTCTCAGCTCGTGATATGCAGCGATCTGTTGGGCAAGCTCGACGTGCTTCGTCTTTGCAATATGCACGTCCGCAGGTGTCAGCGGCTTGCCGTCTGCGGGAATGTGCTTCGTGCGCCCGTCGGGGAACAGCAGCGCCAGCTCGTGGCGCGGCAGGCGTGGCCAGGACCGCACGCGGTCGGTGTCGACGTACACGAACGGAATTGCCGATGTTGGGTAGTAGCCGACGCCGCCGCGTTCGCGAACCAATGCGGAGTACCGAAGACGGCGGATCGGCACATCAGGGAAATGGACATCGGCTGCCTTGCCCAGGATATGCCGGCTCTGCGAGGCCTGCCCACCGCGCGTCTTGCGCAACATTTCGTTCGTGGAGCGCGAGCGGTAGCCTGAGATGATGTGGATGGGCTCCTTGGAGCCAAGCTCCGCATGCATCTCCCAAAGCAGATCGATGAGCTCGGGGTCCATGCGGGTGACTTCGTTCTTGCGCCAATCCCGCAGGATCCAGTTGATCTGCTCCATCGCGGCCGGGACGTACTTGCCGTCCTTCTTGTACTCGACTGTTAGGGTTTCCTTGGTATGGATGTTGTAGAGCGAGATCGTCCGAGTCTGCGAGGATTCCGCCTGGAGCCGGGCGGTCCAATGAACGGCAACAAGTGCCGCCACGACGACACCGGCGAGGAGACTCAGCTTACGCGTTGACAAGACTAGCCCCACCCCTGACCGAACGCTGCCTGCCTTGAGTGCCGCGATGTGCTTTGATTTGGAGCGGACCGTAGCAGGTCTTTAGCGCTAACGCTGGATTGTTAACCTCCCGTTAAGGCTCCCCGCAAAGCGTCTCTTAGAACGTCAGTCGGGCGATAAAGAGGCAGACGGAGGGATTAGCTCCATCAGACTGCGGACTTTGTCATCGGATTCCCAAATGGCAGCAGCCCCGTGCACGAGAAACGCACGGGGCTGCCAAAGTGAAGATAACTTGAAGTCTCGGACTGCCTCAGTGGCCGAACACGCGGCGCACCCAATCCGGCTGACGTGAAGAAGACGAAGGATATGTCCAGGTCGGGGACGTCTCGGCGAGACGGCTGACAACCTCCGCTCGAATGGCGCCCAAATCCTCCTTCTTGCGGGCGATGAGATGCGCCTTGCCTTCCAGGCCCATTTGGATCAGCTCCTCGTGCCCGTAGACGTCGGCCACCGTCTTCAGCTTCCCGTCATCATCAACCCAGGCGGTAAAATAGGTGATGTGGACGGGAATCTTCTTGTCCAATTTGACATGATTGTCGCGCGGACCACGCCGGACCAGCCATTCCACTTGGCTGCGATCCCAGCCCTTGTCATAGGCGAGCAGAATTTCGGCGAACTTCAAGGGATCGCGGACGCGCATACAGCCGTGGCTGAACATGCGCTGCGGCCTCGCGAAAAGGTGCTTTGTCGGGGTATCATGCATGTACACGGCGTGCTTGTTCGGGAACAAGAACTTGACCACGCCGAGCACGTTGCCAGAGCCCGGTGGCTGGTAGACGTGGAAATTGCGAATATCCGTCCGCCGCCAGTCGACGCTCCATGGATCGATGTCGCGGCCGCGATACTGTATCCGCAGATTATTCCGCTCGAGAATGTTGGTGCCGCGGATCAACCCCGGCAGGATCTCCTTGACCTTGATGCTGTTCGGCACCGCCCAGTACGGGTGGAAGACGATCGTCTCCATCTCGTCTGAGAAAATCGGCGTTTGCGTATCCGGCTTGCCGACGATCAGACGCTCCGAATGGATCATCTTGCCATTTTGCACGACCCGAAGCGTGAACTCGGGAATGTTCGCCCAAACGTAGAACTGGCCGAGATCCTCCGGCATCCAACGCCATTGCTCCATATTGTGGAGGATCTTGCGCAGCTTCGCTTCGTTCGTGTCCCGATTCCCGCGCTTCGCCTTGCGCGCTTTGGCATCGGGAGCAACGTCCGCTTCGGCTTCCTCAACCGGTAGCCGCTGGTGCTTGATGTCCAGGTAGGCTTGGCGAAGCTTCTCGAACTGCGGATGTTTTGGATGCAAGCCCCGCAAATAGGCATCGGCCGCATCCGCCCGAGCAATTCCCGCTAGAACGTCAGAAGGGGGCAGCAGAGGCGGCTCGCGATCGATGTAATTCGAAAGCTGCCGCGGATCCATGCGCCCACCGCGTGCGTGATTGGCATACTTCAGCACAGCGAGCGACAGCTGAAGCTCGGCTTTCGCGACCTGGGCTGGATCATCTGACTGAGGCGCCGAAGGCAGCTCGAATGCAGACGCTTCGAGACCCCAATCGTCGGCGCGCTGGATTTCAGCTATCGCCGTTTCAGCGCGGGTGTTGAATTTCCCGCCCTCAATCCAGAGCAGATTATCGCCGCGACCTTGATAGAAAGCCGTCAGAGCATCACGGTCCTCGGCTTTCAAGCCTTTCGCCTCGGAGATGTGCCGCAGAATTTCAGCCTCGAACTTGCTCACCGTCGGCAGCGGCTCAGCTGCTTCCGCCGTGCTTGAGGTCGAGGCCGCCTCCGGCTCCGGGGCAGTACCAGACTGCTCAGATACGATCTTTCCCGAGTCGAGTTCAGCGGCCTCCGATTGAGCTGGCTCGTCACCGACCGGCTCGGCGGCCTCCGCTGCTTCCTGCTCAGGAGCCGTGTCAAGGCCTGGATCGGCTACGGCTTCCTCCGGCGTGGCCGGATTTTCAGACTCAGGCTCGAGTGCCAGGCCTGTTGGCTCCGACTGAGACTCGGGATCCTCGAACCCACTCGCCGTGTCGCTCGTGGCCGGGTCGTCCGTCTCCGGCTCAGGTGAATGGCCAGCAGCTTCACTTTCGCGCGGCTCGACCGCCGCTGTAGCCGGCCCTTCAGCTTTCGGCGCCTCTTCAGCCTGCTCAGCTGAAACTGCGTCAGTTGCACCGCTCACCGGCGCCGCCACAGCTGGCGCGCCGACCTCGCCTGCTTCGCTGCGCTCCGGCTCCGCCGTCGCGAATGCTGCACTTGTCAAGACGGCGGACAGCGCCAGTCCGGAGAGCAGGGTCCAAGCAGGTCGCATCAGGGTCCTCCATGCGGCTGAGCCGTACGTACCTTGCTTCGGCTCAGCCAGCAACAGTTACACGCCTGATCTTTCCTGAGAATCTTCTTTTGTCGGAACTGTGACCGGAAAGACAGACGCTCCGTTCAGTGGCCCTTCGCGATGCTAAACAAAACGTGATCTCTCACCTCAATGAGGACGGGGGTTCAGCCCGTATTCCTGCATCTTCCGGTAGAGCGTCGAACGCCCGATTCCCAGCCGGCGTGCAACTTCAGACATATGCCCGCGATAGCGGCCCAGGGCCAGCCGGATCATGTCCGCCTCGACATCGACCAGTGAGCGAACATCGCCTGTATCGGTCACCGCCGGTATGCCGATCGACTTGGCGCCGTCCGACTGCTTCAGCTCGATCGTGCGCGGCACCTGATCATCGGCGCCGATCATGGCGGGTCCAGTGTAAACCTTGGGCTCCTTGGGAGGCGGCGCAGGCGGCACTTCCGGAGCGAAGCCTTCGACGTGCATCGCGATCTGCGGGAACTCCGCGACCGTCAGCTCAGGACCGTCCGCGAGCACCACGGCACGGAAGATCGCATTCTCCAGCTGGCGGACGTTTCCAGGCCAGGAATAGCGCATGAGCAACTGCATCGCCTGCTCGCTGATGGAGGTGACGTTCTTGCCCTCCTCAGCCGCGAACCTCGCCAGGAAATGGTAGGCAAGCTCGGGCACATCATCGAGCCGCTCACGCAGCGGCGGCACCCAAATGGGGAATACGTTGAGGCGGTAGAACAGGTCCTCCCGGAATCGGCCGGATTTCACCAGCTCGATCATGTCGCGGTTGGTCGCCGAGATCAGCCGGATGTTGACCTTCACCGGCCGCTTCGCACCAACGGGATCGATCTCTCCATCCTGGAGGGCGCGCAAGAGCTTCACCTGGGCTTCGAGCGGCAGCTCGCCCACCTCGTCAAGGAACAGTGTGCCGCCATCGGCCTCCTGGAACTTGCCGATGCGTTTCTCGACCGCGCCCGTGAACGATCCCTTCTCGTGACCGAAAAGGATGCTCTCGACGAGATTCTCCGGGATTGCGCCGCAATTCACCGTGACGAACGGCTTGCCGGCACGGTCGCTTTCGCCCTGAATAGCCCGGGCGATGAGCTCCTTGCCGACACCCGATTCTCCTTCGATGAGCACCGGGATATTGGAACGGGCAGCCCGCCGGCCGAGCGAGACCACTCGCTCCATCGCCTTGCCGGCAATGAGATCGTCGAACGTGAGGGTCCCCTCGCTCTTTCGTCTCAGTCTCGTGACTTCGCCGGTCAGCGCACGCAGCTTGAGCGCAGTGTTTATCGACACTTCCAGCCGTTCGGGGCTGATCGGCTTGACGATGAAGTCCACCGCACCTGCGCGGATGGCAGCAACGGCACCATCGATAGAGCCGTGCGCCGTTTGGACGATGACCGGCGGCGCGCTTGGTCTGCCGTGAAGTTGCTGCAGCACCGCCATGCCGTCGAGGCCAGGCATTACCAGATCGAGGAGGACCAGGGCGATGTCGTCCTTCTCGGGGCCGGTCAGGATATGCAGGGCTTCATCCCCCGAGGCGGCAGTCCGAGCTTCGAAGCCAAACTTCTTGACGCACTCTTCCAGAATACGGCGTTGGGCCGGATCGTCATCGACGATCAAGACGCGCTTTGCCATGATCAACTCGAACTCAATACGCAACGCAACACATCGGCTGGCACGCGGATGCCCACATGCTCAGCCCATCTCTCCCGGCACAAGAGCACGGTATCCGTAAACAAGCGGTTGCCTTCGGAACCAACTCGGGGCTGTGGGCTTGCCTGAGCGTTGCTTGAACCCGACGCCATTGGCCCGCACATTAGGCGCCATGCCCCAGGCGTGCAGAACGCGCAGAACAGAATTGACGGGAGATCCTGAATGACCGCCGAGCAGACCAAGGTCATCAAGCAGCCGATGTGCATGGCACAGGCCGGCGCTGCATCCTCCGCGAGCCCCAGCGTCGACCTCGGCCCCATGCCGGAATGGGATCTCACCGATCTCTATCCATCTCCCGACTCCCCGGAAGTCGAGCGGGACTTCGCCGCTGCTGCCGCCCAGGCCAAGCGGTTCAAGCAGACCTACCAGGGCCAACTCGTCGCCATGGGGCGGGACGGCGCAAAGCTCGCCCAGGCCGTGAAGGAGTACGAGCAGCTCGCCGATCTCATGGGCCGGCTGGGCTCATACGCGGGCCTGCTCTACGCCGCCGATCAGTCAGACCCCGCGCGCGCCAAGTTCTATGGCGATACCAGCGAGCGGCTCACGAATATCTCAAACGACCTCATTTTCTTCGAGCTAGAGCTCAACAAGATCGAGGATGCGGACCTGGCCGAAGCCCTCAAGCATCCCGATCTGGCGCGCTACAAGCCTTGGTTCGACGATCTGCGCAAGGAAAAACCCCACCAGCTCGATGAGCAACTGGAGCAGCTATTTCACGAGAAGGCTCAGACATCACGCGGTGCCTGGAATCGCTTATTCAACGAAACAATGGCAGCGCTACGCTTTCCGGTCGAAGGCGAGCCGGAGCCACTGCCGCTCGAGCCGACGCTTAATTTGCTCTCGCACGCTGACGAGGGACGCCGCCGGGCCGCTGCCGAAGCGCTGGCGAAAGTTTTCAAGGAAAACCTTCGTCTCTTCACTCTGATTACAAACACGCTCGCCAAGGACAAGGAAATTTCCGACCGCTGGCGGAAATTCAAGGACGTTGCTGACTCCCGGCATCTGGCAAATCGGGTCGAAGGTCCAGTCGTCGATGCGATGGTTTCCGCAGTGCGCGCGAGCTACCCGAAGCTTTCCCACCGCTATTACAAACTAAAAGCGCGTTGGCTCGGGAAAGACCGGCTGGCGCACTGGGACCGGAATGCGCCGCTACCGGAAAAGCCGGAGCGCATCGTGCCGTGGCCCGAGGCGCAGGAGATCGTGCTTAAGGCTTACCGGGATTTTTCGCCGGAAATGGCCGATATCGCCCGCCGGTTCTTCGACAAGAATTGGATCGACGCGCCGGTGCGGGCCGGCAAATCACCGGGCGCCTTTTCGCATCCAACGGTGCCGTCCGTTCACCCCTACGTGCTGCTGAACTACCAGGGCAAGCCGCGCGACGTGATGACCTTGGCGCATGAGCTCGGTCACGGTGTGCATCAGGTCCTTGCGGCGCCCCTTGGGCCATTGCTCTCCCAAACTCCGCTGACACTGGCCGAAACGGCCTCGGTCTTCGGCGAAATGCTGACTTTCCGTGTGCTGCTTTCCGATGCCAAGGACCCGCGCGAGCGCAAGGCCCTGATGGCCTCGAAGGTCGAGGATATGCTGAACACGGTTGTTCGGCAGATCGCGTTCTACACGTTCGAGCGCAAGGTGCATGAAGAGCGGCGCCAGGGCGAGCTTACGCCCGATCGGATCAACGAGATTTGGATGGAGGTGCAGGCCGAAAGCCTCGGGCCGGGCATCGAGCTGAAACCAGGCTACGAGGTCTTCTGGACCTATATCCCGCACTTCATCCACTCACCGTTCTACGTTTATGCGTACGCGTTCGGCGATTGCCTCGTGAACTCGCTTTACGCCCTTTACGAGGAGGCTCATCCAAGGTTCGTTGAGAAATACCTCGACATGCTGAGAGCCGGCGGCTCCAAGCACCACTCGGAGCTACTCGCCCCGTTCGGCCTCGACGCGCGACAGCCGGAGTTTTGGCACAAGGGCTTGAATGTCATTGAGCGGATGATTGATGAGCTGGAGGGGTTGGATCGACTTGTCTAGGAGCCGCCTTGCCCCACCACGCCACTCGCCGACGCATGGCAAGAATTCCATGCCCATCCGGAAAGGACCGGCAGGCGGCCTGCGCCTTCACCGCTGTTTGCGACTTCCCACCGCCGACATTGAGGTTGGCCAAAAGTTTTCCTCATTAAATGCGGCACCGCTCTTCCTTTTCGCCCCTCCAGTCTTTCCAGTGGTCGCCTTCTTTGGACCGGCCTTCCTCTCTGGCTTTTCGGATGGTTTCGCATCTCCAGCAGCGAGAGCACACAGATGTTTGCGCTGCCAGATTGCGCTAGCATTTTTTGCTTCAGGATGATGTGGATCTATTTTCTTCGTGAGGGTCGCTACTGTCTTATCAGGCAAACTCTCTAGCACTAACCCCAGAGTGTCCAAGCCCAACACCTTCGCGACCGTGGAAAGTTTGTCCAGATCGATACTCCTAGCCTTCAGCTGTGCACTCACAATAGCCAGTGCCGCCTTCTCTATTTCAGCCTTTGCGTCCGGAAAAGCATCTGGATTACTTACAATCGCCCGGAGAACTTCGGCGCTATTTAGCGTAGTGCTCATGTCAGTGCCTCTTTCAATTCTTCCGCCAAATCTCTCAACAAACCCGCGAGAGGTGGGGGATACTTTTGTCCATAAGTTGGATATTCGCCAATTAGCTCCAACGCCCGGGGAAGGGCAGCCGTTTCCGGAACCACTGTATTGAGCACGTAGAATTCAGACCCCGGCCTTGCCGCCATCTCCCGCATCAATCGAAGATATTCGTTGTGCTGGACTGTTGGTCGCTTCTTGGTTATCAGAACACGAGGAAGTCGATGATCGTTCTGCGGACGGTTCTCGCGAATTACTCTTTTTACGAAAGCCGTTAACCCAAGATGAGAAAGGAAATCGGGAATAGTAGGAACAACGACTAGATCAGCTACCCTTATCGCCGCCGCGGTGAACGCAGAGATGCCGGGAGCACAATCTATAATAATGTATTTGTAGCAATCTCGAAGCTCATTAAGGTCCTTGCGCAGCAGCCGTTCCGTTTGGCCTTCGATTGCATTAAGACTAAACCCCCTCTCTGTGAGTTTGTGTATTATTTCCCGTTCCGTGATGCGCAGTTCGGAAGACGATGCAAGAAGAGAAAGGTTTAAGTTTTCGCCCCTGTGGGTTACGTCGCTAACCTGATTGCAGATTAGCTCAGTCATAGATTTGCGTGGCCCATACAGGAGTGCCGCTTCAAAATATGCGTCTACAGTACGGTCTTCCCTGATAAGCTTGGTCAGAACCTCATCCCCGGCGAGGCAATATGAGGCGCTCGCCTGAGCATCGACGTCAATCACAAGGACGGGTTCGCCGTCCAAAGCGGCTAATGTTTCACTAAGGCTTACGACTGTTGTTGTTTTTCCAACCCCGCCCTTCATATTCACAACTGCGATTATACTACCAGGCAAGACTAACGCTCCGTAATTGCTTTACTTAACTCGTTTTGTTGCTCAGCCGAGAGGCGCGACAAGAGAAATGCATCTATCGTCGCGGGACTGGTATTCTTCGGAGTTGGATCGACGAGCGTCTCCCACGTTTGATAATCGTTCGGATCTCGAATAATGAGCAAGCCGATCCCATGCCTCTCGCACTGGTTGACGATCTCGGGAAGCCTCGCTTCCGCTTTCGAATTGAATGGAACATGCCAAACGAGGTGTCCGAAGTTGGTGAAGCGCGTTTGTGCCAAAGCTTCGTGGACCGCCTGAACGGTGCCGCCGGCTTCAGCTTTCAGTTCGAATGAATGCACGTCAACCTGCCGTCCCGGTAGAAGCTGGAAACGCATGATGCTGATAAATATGAAGTCCGGTCGCGCCCACTGTCCATTCTTTGGCCCTCTTGAAGAGGTGTCCGCGACAATGCACGTGGATCCTGGGGGAAGGTCGAGAGACTGGCCGAAATAATTTTCGAGATAATGCTTCAGCGGCGCCATAAGACGCGCTTCGTTCCATGCCCCAGCAGGTTCTGGCGGGGAAAGCGAGACAACCTCGTCGGTTGCTCCCGCTAAGAAAATGCTCCCACCGCGCCCACGCGCTCGACCAATAATTCCCGCCTTCGTTAGTTGGTCTACTGCCTCGAAGTACAGGTTCGGATCGATACGACACTCCAGTCGGCGAGCCAGCATGGTACGAATGACACGGTGACCAACCGGCGCGCCGTCTTCTGGCAATAACGAGAGTATCTGCTCGGCGAGATCGTTAGCACTTAGTGAGTTAATCACACCGCCCCCTGAGCATTTTGCCGCTCAAGGTATCGGTGAAGGGACAAGGCTGCAAGAGCAGCGCGACTGAGGAGATGGTACCGCCTCCTGGATTCGAACCAGGGACCCCCAGATCCACAATCTGGTGCTCTAACCAACTGAGCTAAGGCGGCGCTTGCGTGGGCGCAGGCGCAAAAAGCGACACTGCGGCGCTGACGTCAAGACTTAAATAGCCCATCCGGGCAGCTGCGCCAAGGTGTCTGCCCCCGGCACGGCAGGACCGGGCTGCGGCCGGCCTCTCAGCGCTTGTTCTGGGACTTCTCGGCAAGCTCGCTGAGCATGCGGCCAAGCTCCTGCGCCTGCCGGGCGTATATCTCCATCTGCTTCTGAGAATGGCGGCTCTGAATCTCGAGGTACTCCTTCAAATCCTTGGCCCGCGCCAGCTCGCTGGCGAATTCGAAGCCTGCCTCTGCGTTCTCCTCGGCAAAGCGCAGCGCACGCGCTTGGATCTCCGCCACCGACTCCGCCATGGCCCCTGACGACTTGTTCACGAGCTCCTGAACCTGCCGGGCCATGTCCAGGAACTGATTGTAGGCAGCCCGCGCCTGCTCGACGTTCCGTTCTGCCATCTCGCGGATCTGCTCCGGAATTTCCATCTGGGGACCTGCCTGCATCGTCGCCTCCATTAGAACCGCCAGCCTAGCCTGATTACCCGCGCCAACTTTACACCTGTTCGGACGGGCACGCTTCACACACTTCGATCTTAGCCACCTCATGCTGGAGCAGCGGACCAGGTCGATCGTGACCGCGAGCAGCAGCTCCCGCTAAGCCGCAGCGGCGCCAGCAGACCTTGACCCGATACGCAAGCTGCCTGATGGTCCGGCCCGATGCAGCACCGAGCCCCCACATCACTGCGGCCGCCCACTCTTCAAGAGGTCATCCGCGGCATGGTCGGTGTGCCGCGAGCCATCGCGAGCTGGCGCGCGCGGCGCTCCGTGTCGCCCGCCTGGACCATCACGGCGGCATTGATCCTCTGCATCATGCTCTTGCCGGTGGTCACCATCGCCATCCTGGCCCTTACACCAACCGATAACATCTGGCCGCATCTCGTCAGCACGGTGCTGCCGCGGGCGCTGCGCGAGACCATTCTGCTGCTGATTGGCGTCGGAGTGCTGACACTCGTGATCGGAACGGCCACGGCATGGTTCGTCACCATGTACCGCTTTCCAGGCCGTGCGCTGATCGATCGGCTGCTGGTGATCCCCCTGGCAATGCCGACGTACATCGTCGCGTATTGCTACGGTGACCTGCTGGACTATGCGGGGCCCGTGCAAAGCTGGCTTCGGGCCGTGTTCGGCTGGACCAGCATGCGCGACTATTGGTTTCCGGAAATCCGCTCGTTGGGCGGCGGCGTGCTCGTCCTCTCGCTCGTCCTCTACCCGTACGTCTACCTCACCGCGCGTGCAAGCTTCGTCCAGCAATCCGTGTGCGTGCTGGAGGTTGCCCGCACATTGGGCCGCACGGCGCTGGGCACCTTCTGGGCTGTGGCCCTGCCCTTGGCTCGTCCGGCGCTCGCGGCTGGAGTAGCCCTCGCCCTGATGGAATGCCTCAACGACATCGGAGCCGTGCAGTATCTCGGCATCGAGACGTTGACGGTCAGCGTCTACACCACGTGGCTCCAGCGCTCGAACCTGGGCGGCGCCGCTCAGCTCGCGACGGTGATGCTGCTGTTCGTGGCGGCGCTTTTTGCGATGGAGCGGCTGGCGCGCGGCCGCGGACGCTTTCATCACACGACGGGGCGCTATCGCTCCATCCCATTCTCCGACGTCGAGGGCTGGCGCGGATACCTTGCGGCTGCGATCTGCGCTCTGCCCTTCATCTTTGGCTTCCTGGTTCCGTTCGCGGTGCTCATCGGTCCGACAATTCGGTTCGGCTTGAAAGCGGATTTGGCGAATTTCTGGAGGACAGCGGGCAACAGCGTGATACTGTCGGTGCTTGCAGCCCTGCTGGCGGTCTCATGTGCCTTGATGATGGCTTATGCGCAAAGGGTTGCCTCGAACCGGTTCACACGGCCAGCCGTTCAGATGGCGGGGCTGGGCTACGCGGTGCCCGGCACGGTGCTGGCCCTCGGCCTGCTTATTCCGCTTGCGCGGTTCGACAATGCGATTGACGCTCTTGCCCGCGAGTGGCTGGGGGTCTCGACAGGCCTTCTGCTGTCCGGATCAATCGTCGCCATCGTCTTGGCTTACACGATCCGGTTCCTTGCGGTCTCGCTAGGCTCGGTGGAGGCAGGGCTCCACCGGATCTCGCCGAACCTCGACGCAGCAGCCCGGACATTGGGGCAAACCTCGCTTCAGACGCTCTGGCGGGTCCACATGCCGCTCCTCGTCCCGGCGCTCGGCGCAGGAGGCCTGCTGGTTTTCGTTGACTCCATGAAGGAGCTGCCGGCGACGCTGCTATTGCGCCCCTTCAATTTCGACACTCTCGCTACGGCGGTTTACAACTACGCCGCCCTGGAGCAGTTCGAGATGGCAGCGCCCGGAGCCCTGACGATCGTCGCCGTTGGGCTCATTCCCGTCTTGCTCCTGCACCGGGCCGTCGCCGGCGGACGCGCCGGCGGTAGCAGTGGAGCCTGAGCTGGCAGAAGGCCAACTCAGGTCTGGAGCTCAGGAATATTCCGGAAGAGCTCCAGCGCCTCCGGATTGGCCAGCGCCTCCTTGTTCTTCACCTCACGGCCGTGGATGATGTCGCGCACGGCAAGCTCGGTGATCTTGCCAGACTTGGTACGCGGAATATCCGCCACCTGGATGATTTTCGCGGGGACGTGGCGGGGGCTTGCTCCGTTTCTGATCTGCGTCTTGATTCGATCGATGAGGGCGTTGTCAAGCGTCAGGCCCGGCTTCAACACCACGAACAGCACAACGCGAACGTCATTATCCCATTCCTGCCCGACGACGATGGACTCCTGCACCTCGGGGAGCTGCTCGACCTGGCGATAGATCTCCGCCGTGCCGATGCGCACGCCGCCGGGGTTCAGCGTCGCGTCGGAGCGACCGTGGATGATCATGCCGCCGTGCGGCGTCCATTCCGCGAAATCTCCGTGGTGCCAGACATTCGGGAAACGTGAGAAGTAGGCGTTGGTGTACTTCTGACCGTCGGGATCGTTCCAGAACTGAATTGGCATTGAGGGGAACGGGTTCTTGCAGACGAGCTCCCCCTTGCCGCTGGGCATGGGCTGACCGTTGTCGTCGAAGACATCAACCGCCAGACCGAGCGCCGGCCCCTGAATTTCGCCACGCCATACGGGCTCAGTCGGAACCCCCAGCACAAAGCATCCCACGATGTCCGTTCCACCGGAAATCGAGGCGAGGTGCACATCCGGCTTGATGTGCTGGTAGACGTAATCGAAGCTTTCCGGCGCCAATGGCGAGCCTGTCGACATGATCGCGCGCAACGCCGAGAGATCGTGCGTCGTGCGCGGTTCGAGGCCGGATTTCTTCAGAGCGTCGATGTATTTCGCCGACGTGCCGAAGTGGGTGCAGCCCTCCTCAGCCGCGTAATCCCAGAGGATGCGGTTCGAAGGATAGAATGGCGAGCCGTCATACAGCAGCAGCGTTGCGCCCGACCCGAGAGCGGTGACGAGCCAGTTCCACATCATCCAGCCGAGTGTGGTGAAGTAGAACACGCGGTCGCCCGGCTTGACGTCCGTATGCAGCACATGCTCGGAGAGGTGCTTCAACAGCGTGCCGCCAGCCGAATGCACGATGCACTTCGGCACGCCGGTCGTACCTGACGAGAAGAGAATGTAGAGCGGATGGGCAAAAGGTAGCCGCACAAAGGCGGGCGCATCTGCGTTACGTGACAGCACCGCATCGGCCCACGTCTGCGCGAGACGCCCTTGGTTGATGAGGCTCATGTTGAGCCCCTGAGCCGTCCCCTCGGCCTGACCGATGTACGAAACGATGACGACCTTCTCCACCGAGGGTAGCCGCGCCGTGATTTGAGCCAGGCGATCCGAAAGCTCGATGGTCTTCCCGTTGTAGAAGTAGCCGTCGCAGGCAATCAGCACTTTGGGCTCGATCTGCCCGAAGCGATCCAGAACGCCTTGAACACCGAAGTCGGGCGAGCAGGAGGACCAGACAGCCCCCTCCGCCGCAGTGCCCAAAACTGACGCGATGGCCTCGGGCATGTTCGGCAGGATGGCCGCGACGCGATCACCAGCCGTTACACCGGCGTCGCGTAACATGGCCTGAACCTGGGCGACCTGTTTCTTGAGCTCGGCGCTCGACATGCGGCGCTTGACTTTGTCCTCGCCCCAGAAAGCCAGAGCCTGCCCTTCGGGAAGCCGATGAAGGACATTCTCGGCGAAGTTCAGCCGCGCATTCGGGAAGAAGCGCGCGCCGGGCATCTTGTTTGCGTCGACGAGATACGGCCCAGCCCCCTTCTCGCCCACGACGCCGCAGTAATCCCAGAGGGAGCTCCAGAACCACTCCGGATCCGCGACAGAGGCTGCGTGCAGCGCGCGATAGTTCTCGAGGGGCCGACCAAGTTTGCTGCTGGCCCAGTCGATGAACTTGGCCATATTCGTTGCGGCTCTGCGCGCATCTCCAGGGACCCAGAGAGGCTGGCTCATAGTCTTCTCCTTCGAGCTGAACTCGGTGCCTCATAACCTGATTGAAGATGTATTCAAACGGGCTTCTGTAGGCGAGACCAAAATGCGTCAGCGTGGGTACACGCAAGCGCTCTCTTGCCTGCATTACCCCAACTGACTAAGAAGGCGAACGGGCCGACGAAGAAGGGATATGCTCGCTTGCGTCAGGTTTCCGCGCTCGCTGACTTGATCTGAACGAGACATCCGTCGCATTCGACGAGGGAGCCCGCAGATGCAGAACAACCGGCCCGGCAGGCTCGCAGTAGCCTTCGCTCTCGTGGCCCTGGTTGTCGCGTTCGGGCTCTCCGTTCCGTTGGTTCTCGATGGCGATCTCGGCGAGTTCAATCTCTCGAACGTCTCTGTTTTCGCTGCTCCTCGTGGTGGGCACGAGATCGGCAGTCCCGTCGATCTTTCCCCTACCCTGCGCCTGCGCCTCAACAGTGGCACCGTCGCACTTGATGCAAGTGACGGAGATGCCGCCGACACTTCAGGTGCGCTGCCGCGCGACGGCACCGCGAACCTGATCATCGAGGATGGAGTCTTTCAGATCGCCGGCGGCGAGCGAGCCGACCCCGCTCCGCTTTCGGGCCCTGCCGCGCCGTTCATCGAAGCTGTTCAGACGCTCAACTTTGGAACACTGCTGATCCGCCGTAGCACGGTCGCGGTCGCCCTGCCCGATGGGCGGGTGGAGCAGCTGACAGACGTCAACGGCGAAGTTCGCCCGAACCGCAGGAACAGCATCAGCATTCGCGGTTCCGGCAGATTGCGCGGTCGAGAGATCACTTTCGATCTGTCTACGGCTTCCATCCCGCAAAATGAAGCCGGCTCGCGTGTGCCGACGAAACTGCGGCTCGAGTCCCCGCTGTTGAACATCAGCTTTGATGGAAAGGTCGGAGCCTCGGACACGCTTCACATCCAAGGCCGAATTGAGCTCGGCATGGAGGATGTCCGAAAGACAGCGCGCTGGCTCGGCGCGGCATGGCCATCGGGCCTCGGCCTGAAAAACGCAGCTGTCAGCGGCGATCTCGACTGGCAGAAGCCTGGCCTGGCGTTCGACAAGGCCACCTTCCGGCTTGACGGCAATGAGGCAACCGGAACGCTGACGTTGAGCTTCGCTGGGGAAAGACCCGCGCTGACGGGAACCCTGGATATGCAGTCGCTTGACCTAAGCCCCTACATTCCGGACCCGATTGAAGGCCTTACCTTTTCCGAGCTGCTGGCGCGGGCACGCGCTGATCAAAGCAGCCTCTCGATGCCTCTGGCGCATTCACTCGATGCGGACGTTCGTCTATCCGCTGCGCAGCTGCTGGTCGGCGGCATGACTTTTGGAAGATTTGCGGCCTCGCTATCGCTGAAAAAGGGACAGCTCCTGGCCGATATTGCCGAGATTGGGATCGATGGAACCGGTCGTGCCAGTGGGCAGCTCACGGCGACGCTGGCCAGAGATCCGCTTCAGATCGGAATGCGGGCGAGACTGGAAGATATCGACGCGGCCCGAGCCTCGATGGCACTCATCGGCCAAAGCCATGTCCAGGGGCTTTCCACGATTGCTATGGACTTTGCGTCGGAAGGGAACTCACCGGCCGAGTTGCTCGATCAAATCCGCGGCAAGATTGTCTTGAGCCTGAACGAGGGCGGCAGGCTCGGCATCGACCTGAAAGCATTGCAAGACGACGCCGCAAAGGGCGGCGAACTCGAAGGCTGGGGCAGAGCCCTGAGTGGCCAAACCTCCGTCGATAACCTTGAGGCCAGGCTACGCGTAGGAGGAGGGGTGATCGAGAGCGAGCTCGTCGAAGCGACAGTGGGCAGCCGCTTGCTCAAGGCAATAGGAACCATCAGCCTCGAGTCCCAAAACGTGAACTTGCGCGTAATCCTGGGCGCACTGCCCGAGGCTGCGGAAGGCGCCGTATCGGCTCCCGCCGATGTTCTGGTCTTCCGCGGCCCCTGGGCAGCGCCAAGCATCACCATAGAGCGTTAAAGCTCCCTGGTCCGTGAAAAGGTCGACTTTCAGGATGAGCTTCGTCCGGATCGATCCGCTACATCCGGCGGCGAGGTCCTGTGTCGATGTGGAACAATCCGCCTCCGTAATGCTTCAATCCGCCTACGGCATTTCGGAGATAGGCATAAACGGCGCGGATGTTGCCGAACACGCGAATGTCCGCGGCGTTGCCTGTGAGATGGTATGAGCGCGGAGCACCTCCTACGCGGCGGTTATGGCTCTTGCTGCGGCACGTGGAATTGACTCGTACGCGAGCGTAATTCGCTGCGATGTGGGCGATGACGTCACGCAGCTGGGGCGCCAGGCACTGCGCGCTCGCGGACCACTGAATTCCATACCCGCCTCCTGTGGCGCTACCTGAAGGTACGCTGGGTTTTGGCTCAGGTCCCAGGCTGGCCTTGTGGACATACTTCGACCGCTTGCCGCGCAGGCGTTCACTCTTTGGGAGACGGGCACCCAGCCTATACGGCGGGCGCAACTTCTTGAAAGAAGACGATGACTTTGTAGGCTTGAAAGATGATGACTTTGCGAATGCCTGCTCCAGCCACTCACGGTTGCTATCAGCCCGGGCATCGCCTGGAGTGAGGAGGAGCGCGACCGCTCCCAACGCTACAGCAAACAGGGACTGCAGTTGCGCGGACACGCGCATACTCGTACCGGCCTCGCACGCGAGGCCGCGCAGCACACTCACACTACTCATTTCCTGATTAGTCCCCCGTGAGCCCGTCAGCCCCCCGACATCGCAGGCCGAGCCTCATCGTTCAGAGGAATGACGTCCTCTGGTGAGCGAGTCGCTAGCGGCAAACTACGAGCAGGCGTGATCTGCGGGCGTTGGCATGATCCATTTGGCTAGAGTTGCTGATAGCCGGGATCAGCGCGCGAACCGCTCCGTGCCAAGGCTCGCATCATGCGCTGACGTAGTCCGGCCCGCCGCTTGGCGAGGCGGAGCTACAGGGAAAGGATGGCTGAATTGCCTGCTGGCTTGGCGCCAGCGCTCCCCCCAGCGAGAGGCTGAATAACCGTCAGTTGTGGCCGGAATTGGGCCGACAACTGAGCTACTCTCGTCGTGTTTTCTGTGTATTAGCGGGAATGGCGGAGAGGTGGTGTGAGCATTGCGCGATCAAAGCCTTTCCTCGCCGGGAAGGAAACCCCAGGCGACTGCCATAAGAAGCAGGAAAAGAGCCAGCCACGCCGAGCGCAAGGCAAACTCCAGAAAGGCCTCGCGTCGAGCGTTGCTGATGATCGTTTGTGCAAGCGCTGGCTGCGGTCGCTCGCCCGGTTCGAGCATCAGCCACAGCTCTGTCCGCTTGTACGGCGTCGAGGTTGCCCGCCAGCTCATCGCGATCAGCACGAAGGACACCAAGAGGCATCCTAATCCTCCGGCGCGCAGGGCCAACACGAACTCGCCAGACAGGCCAACCATAAAGGTGGCAATGGCCAGCATGGCGAAACCGAAGCCCCGTCCAACCGAGGCGTGGGCGAGCTGTTCAATCTTCTGCATCGTCGCACTCTCGTCCCGGGTGGCGTCATGCCCCCAGTTGAGACGAATACGACTTTAGTCTGGTTCCAAGTGCCCCCTAATTCAAGATGGCCAGCTTCAAGCGCGAGAAATTGATCGGCTCTAGCGGCTCGCCATGCTGATCACCGACGGCAGCGCGAGCAGGGATGTGCAGGCGAGCCATATGGCGAGGGACGTCGTGTTGCTTTCCTTTAGACCACGGAAACGCTCGTAAAGCGCCGCGGGGATGCCAGCGATCAGCAGCGTCATCACTGAAGTGAAGATGGACGTCACGTAGAACAACACGAGGGGCGTGGACAGCAAAGTTCCGGCCAGAAAAGGCTTCAAGAGAATGAAGACGGGGTCGAAATATGGGGAGAAGTGCATTCCGTTGAGCAGCGACACAACCACTGTCGCGATGAGAAGAATATCGCGCTGCAGCAGGTCCTCCCTGTTCTCGAACTGCATCGCGTTTAGACTCCCACGCTCGGGGACATACCTGCAGCAACACAGGTCAGGAACCAGAACATGCGGGCAGCCATCAGCCAGGCAATCGCAAAGACCATTACGAGCCCATTCGGCACCACAGCCGGCGTAATGGCCCGGACGCCCTTCAGCACCGGATCTGTCACCGACTCGAAGACCCGCAGGATTACGGCATCAGGCTTTTTCCGGAAGAGCAGCGCGAGCAAGTAGCGCCCGATCAATGTGTAGATCAGCGCCGCGAGAATGAAATTCGGGATGTGGAAGTACCAATAGGTGAAGAAGTTCTCGGCAACCGACATCACGGGATCCGATCAGGTCTTTACAACCTTCTGGCAGAAATGAAGGGCGGGGTGCAAGACCCCGCCCTCCTTTCTCGCTCTGATGCGTCCGCTGCCATCAATGCGCCGGCAGCACCGCATCCTTGTCGCGCATGATGGGTTGGCCGCGCGGACGCCGCGTGGCGTCGACCATCTCCTGGACCTCCTTGGACGGCGGAGCCGTGAGGAGCGACACGATCCAGATGGCGAGGAACCCGACCGGCAGGCCGAACAGGGCCGCCGAGATGTTCCTGACGCCCCACCAGTTCGCGATCGTCTGCGCGTGCTTGTCGAGCGCCACCCAGGCCGCCTGCTTGGCTGCCTCGTCGGTCGCGTTCATCCAAGCCGCCTTGAGCTCGTTGAACTTCTCGATAGCCGCAGGCGAAGCGTTCGACAGCCAGCTCCAGGTCTCGTAGAAGCTAACGGCGAAGTAGCGCGTGCCGACCAGGTAGTAGAGGCAGATCCCGAACCCAAGGATCATGCCCACGATGCACCCTGGCGTGTTGGCTCGCTTCCACCAGATGCCGAGCACCAGCCCTGGGAAGATGCCTGCCGCTGCCAGCGAGAACGCCCAGGCCACCATCGACAGGATGTCGGCCGGCTTGGTGGATGCCGTGTAAGCGGCACCAACGGCCACTGACAACAACAGGATGCGGGCGATGATCAGACGGCGCGCCGTCGGGGCGTTGGGGTCGAGCATCTTGTAGTAGATGTCGTGCGACAACGCGTTGGCGATGGCGAGCAGCAGACCGTCGGCGGTCGACAGCGCTGCAGCCAAGCCACCGGCAGCGACGAGACCCGCGATCACGTAAGGCATGCCCGCGATTTCCGGTGTGGAGAGCACGATCACGTCAGTGTCGATCGAGAAGTCCTGCAACCGGATGACGCCGGGGTGTCCAGCAACCTGACTGCAAGCCTCCTTGATCGCCTCGACGCTCGTTGCGTTCACGCCGCAAATTTTCACCAGCCCGAGGTTCCCGTAGGTAAAGAGCCACGGCCGGATCGAGTCGAAATCGCGACCAATGACGGTCGAGTAGACTTCGAGCTTCGAGAAGGCCGCGTAGGCTGGCGCGGTGAAGTACAGTAGGAAGATGAAGAACAGCGACCAAGCCACCGACTTGCGCGCTTCACGCACCGATGGCGTGGTGAAGTAGCGCATCAAAATGTGCGCGGCAGCGAGGCCGTGCCCACCATCAAGCACAGGATCAGCGCAAAGTAGTTAAGTGGGTCGTAAGTCGTGAAAGGCTGCACGTGCGGTTTGAGCGTTTGAGCGGTGGCCAAACCATTGCTCAACATGCCCTGTTCCAGCGCAGCAATATCACGGAGAGCCTGCCCGTACGTGAGCTGAGGCACCGGGATGCCGTACTTTTGCGTCGACAGGATGATAACCGGAATCAGGTAGGCCACGATCAGCACGATGTATTGCGCCACCTGGGTCCAGGTCACCGCCTTCATACCGCCGAGCATCGAGCAGAGCAGGATGCCCACAAGGCCGACATAGACTGCGACAGTGAAGTCCATGCCGAGGAAGCGAGAGGCGATGATGCCCGTGGCGTAGACCTGCGCCGTAACATACGTGAACGAGCAGCAGATCAGGACGATGACAGCGAGGAAACGCGTGAAGTTTCCGCCGTACCGCTCGGCAAAGAAGTCGGGGACGGTAAAGGCACCGAACTTGCGGAGGAACGGCGCAATGAGAATGGCCACCAGCACGTATCCGCCCGTCCAGCCGAGCACGAAGGCGAGGCCGTCGTAACCCAGGAGGAAGAGCGTGCCGGCCATGCCGACGAAAGACGCGCCTGACATCCAGTCGGCGCCGGTCGCCATACCATTGTAAACAGCTGGCACCCGCCGGCCGGCCACGTAGTACTCACCGACCTCCGTCGTACGGGAGATGATCCCGATGATGGCGTAGACGGCGATCGTCAGGAACACGAAGCCGTAGCCGATGTACTGATTGGGAACGCCCAGCTGCTCTAGAATGGCGAGGAAGATGACGAACGCGAAGAAACCGCCCGTATAAAGTCCGTAAATCTTGCCGAGATTGGAGACGAAATCCCCTCTCGCGGCCTGAGCTTGCTCAGCCATGGTCGCCCCCTCCTTACTCTTCCTCGGCCACGCCTTCCTCGCGATCGATCTTGTCCTGCGCAGCAGCGAAGACGAAGAGCATCACGACGAAAGCGATGAGCGATCCCTGGGCGGCCATGTAGAAGCCCAGCGGGAAGCCTAGAAACTGGATTTCATTCAGCTGGTATACGAAGAAGTGGATGACGAAGCTGAAGAAAACCCAGATCGCAAACATGGTCCACATGAGGGTACTGGTTCGTCGCCAGTACCTGTCTTCACCCTGTTCCATTAGTCGTCTCTCCCATGAATACTTTCATCCGCATGCGGCTGTGTGTTTTGGGAAGACCCGACTGACCCCTGACCCGGGTCAGAATCGTTCCCGAGTGGGCGACGTTACGGAGAGATCTGCGGAGCCGGAACCCTGACTTTTGGCTGATTTGCTACGGGATATTATTTTGCAATGCAGCAAAAAGACCCCGTTACCGAGGCGCGTTTCGGCCGCAAATCTTGCGGGGCAATAGTGAATTAAGGCGCAACCCCAATTACCAAGTCGCGATAACGCGCGCTGCAATTTGGACCCTAACCCTTTGGTTCAAAAGATCCATTAGCACCGTCAGGCGATCCCTCTCATTCATGCTGATGATGGTGGCCACGAGGCCTTCGAACGGTCCTCCGGCAATCCGGATTTGCTGACCCGGACGATAAGGCTCCGCAGGCTTGACGATTGCTCCGTCCACCTCACGCGCCTTGATACTCTCTATGAAAGCGTTGTCGACAAAACCCAGTTGGTCACCGAAGCGCACAAGAGAGCGCACACCGAAGGTCGACTCGATCGGACGCCAGCGCTGGGATTCGGGATCGATCCTGACAAACAGATAGCAGGGGAACAGGGGGCGCAGCACATCGCTCGTCCGCCGGGCGTGGCGCACGCGGCGCCGGATCATCGGGCAATAGGACTCGAAGCCCTGCCGTACCAGGTTTTCAATAGCGATGTGCTCTCGATGAGGATGGGTGTGGACCGCTACCCATCGCGCCGGCTTGGCATGTCTGTCGATCGATTGTCTCGGTACGCCTGACACGCTTCGTCTCGCTTCCTGCACGACGATCCAAGTAACGCAGACAAGGGAAGCTGCTGGGCAGTGTGCGGGCGAAACTTAAGCCGAGCGGACATTCGCGTCCATGCAGATCACACCCTCAAGTTGTAGCCTGGGGACAAGTTTCCGCTCATGCTGGACGGAAGCCGTCCAATGGACCGGCTGGCACGGTTCAGCTTGAATTTGCCTCTTCGGAACCTCGCCGATTGTACCCGGTTCAGTTTAGTCCCAGGATGAGCTCACCAGCACGGAACGAGCGGACTTGGAGCAATGGCATCCCCATGGGGAAACCGGCCATCATCGACCTCGAGGCGTTCGATGCCGCCGTCTTCGACCTCGATGGCGTTATAACGCACACGGCGAGCCTCCACGCAGCGGCGTGGAAGGAGCTGTTCGACGATTACCTTCAGAAACGTGCCACGCGAACCGGTGAGCCTTTCGAGCCGTTCGACCTGAACAAGGACTATCTTCAGTACGTCGACGGAAAGCCGCGCTACGAAGGTATTCGCAGTTTTCTGGAATCGAGAAACATTGTTCTCGACTTCGGCAATCCGGACGACCCGCCAGACCGCGAGACGATCTGTGGGCTCGGAAACCGCAAGAATGAGCTCTTCAACGCGCGCTTGGCTCGCGAAGGCGTGGAGGTATTCGAAAGCTCCGTGCGCTTCGTCCGAGAGTTGCGCGAGAACGGCATAAGAATTGGGCTCGTTTCATCCAGCAAGAACACCAGAACTATCCTGGAGAGAGCGGGTCTGGAGGAGTTATTCGACGTCCGTGTCGACGGCCTCGATGCCGAGCGCCTGTCGCTGAAGGGCAAGCCCCATCCGGATATTTTTCTTGAAGCGGCTCGCCTCCTGGAGGTCACGCCAGCCCGCGCCTTCGGCGTGGAGGATGCGATCTCGGGAGTACAGGCGTTGAGGTCGGCCGGCTACGGCCTGGTGATCGCGGTCGATCGAGGCGACCAAGCCGAAGCGCTGCGAGCGCACGGCGCGGCCATCGTGGTCCGCGATCTGGCAGAGTTGCAGATCGAAGTCCCACGCGCCTCGGTACAGCTTCCAAATGCGCTGGAAGAATTCGAGGAACTGACACGCCAGCTCGAGAGCCGCCGGCTGGCGATCTTCCTCGACTACGACGGCACGCTGACCCCGATCGTCAGCAAGCCAGAGCTCGCGACCCTCAGCGATGACATGAGGCAAGTATTGAAGGACATCGCCGGCGTCTGCACCGTCGCCATCGTCAGCGGGCGCGATCGGACAGTCGTCGAGCGTTTCGTCGGATTAGATGAGCTTATCTACGCTGGCAGTCACGGCTTCGACATCGCGGGACCGAATGGCCTTCGCAAGGAGCATGAGCGGGCCAGGGAATATTTGCCCGCGCTCGATGAAGCTCAAAGCCGCCTGGAGGCAGCGCTGGCTCGCATTCCTGGTGTCTTGATCGAGCGCAAGCGCTTTGCAATCGCCGTACATTATCGTCTCGTTTCACCTGATCACCTGGGAACCGTAGAGCAGGCCGTCGAGGCTGCGATCAGCGAGGTGCGACCAGAGCTTCGCAAAGCCGGCGGGAAAAAGGTTTTCAGCATCAGGCCAAAGCTCGACTGGGACAAAGGCCGGGCCGTGCTATGGCTTTTGAGCAAGCTCGATCTCGATCGGCCAGATGCTTTGCCCGTTTATATCGGTGATGACGAAACCGACGAAGATGCATTCACGGCACTGCGCGACCATGGCGGCATCGGAATCTTGGTTTCCCGCGCGCCCCGGCCTACCGCCGCGCGATACGTTCTGCAAAGCCCCGCCGAAGTTGGAGAATTTCTCCGGAAGCTGACCCTGTGGCTGAAATCGGCAGAAGGATGAACGATTGGACACTGTCCTACGACCGTTTCGAGCCCGAGCAAGAGGGCCTTCGCGAAGCGCTCTGTACGTTGGGCAACGGGAAATTCGCGACGCGAGGTGCAGCGGAAGAGTCGGAGGCAGACGACATCCATTATCCCGGGACGTATATGGCCGGCGGCTATAACCGCCTCAAGACCGAAATTGCAGGCCGGACGATCGAGAATGAAGATCTCGTCAATTTCCCGAATTGGCTGCACCTCACATTCCGGCCCGCTGGCGGTGACTGGCTAAATCTCCTGGGCTCAAAAATCCTGGATTACCGGCAGGAGCTCGACCTACGCCAGGGCGTGCTCAGGCGGACGTTTCGGGTGAGTGATCGCCAGGGGCGAGAGACGAGCCTCACGTGCCGCCGCATCGTCCATATGGGCACACCACATTTCGGCGCGATCGAATGGGTGCTGCGTCCGGAAAACTGGTCAGGTGGGATTGAGATCCGCTCAGGTCTCGATGGGCGCGTCGTAAACGCCAACGTCGCACGGTATCGGCAGCTCGCCAACACGCACCTCGTTGCTCTCACGGCAGAGCAGTTCGACAGCGACAGCATCATGCTGGTCGTGGAGACCAATCAATCGCACATCCGTGTTGCGGAGGCAGCTCGCACACGCGTGTATCGCAGCGATCATCCTATTGAGATCGAGCGTAAGCTCTTGGAGGAAGATGATCGGTACATCGCTCAAGAGCTGGCCTTTCAAATCGATCAGGGCGAGGAGATCAAAGTCGAAAAAATCGTCGCCTTCTTCACCTCCCGTGACAACGCCATCTCGGAGCCAGCAATAGCAGCTGCCGAGGCGATCGCACGTGCACCCCGCTTTCGCGATCTGTTGCAAACCCATGTTCTGTCTTGGTCCCACCTGTGGAATCGCTGCGATCTCGCCCTCGAAGGCGACGTCCACACGCAGATGGTCCTGCGCCTGCACATCTTCCACCTGCTGCAGACCGTCTCGCCGCACAGCGTCGACCGCGACGTCGGCGTGCCTGCCCGTGGTCTGCATGGCGAGGCCTATCGCGGACACATTTTCTGGGATGAGCTCTTCATTTTTCCATTCTTGAATTTCCGGCTTCCTGAAATTACGCGCGCGCTTTTGCTTTATCGCTTTCGCAGACTTCCCGAAGCGAGGCACATGGCGAAGGAGGCGGGTTTCCGAGGCGCCATGTATCCCTGGCAAAGCGGCAGCAGCGGCCGGGAGGAAACGCAAGTCATGCACCTCAATCCGAAATCCGGACGCTGGATTCCTGACAACACGCATTTGCAATGGCATGTCAATTCGGCCATCGCCCATAACATTTGGCGTTACTACGAAACGACCGCGGACCGGGAGTTCATGTCAGTCTACGGCTCGATCATGCTGCTGGAGATCGCGCGCTTCTGGGCCAGCACTGCAAAATGGAATCCCGACCGCGGCCGTTACGAAATCCGCGGCACCATGGGACCGGACGAGTTCCACGATCGCTATCCGTGGTCCGACAAGCCGGGCATCGACAACAACGCCTACACCAACGTGATGGCCTCGTGGGTGTTGCGGCGAGCCCGCGATGTGCTGGACGTCGTCGGAGAGGAGCGTGCGAGCGAAATTCGTGAGCTGATTGGCTTGACCAACGAGGAGCTTCAGTCGTGGGACGACATCAGCCGCAAGCTGTTCGTGCCCTTCCATGATGGCATCATCAGCCAGTTCGAAGGATACGAGCGGTTGGAGGAGTTCGACTGGGAGGGCTACCGCAAGAAATACGGCGACATTCATCGCCTGGACCGAATCCTCGAGGCCGAGGGAGACACGGTTAACCGCTACAAAGCATCAAAGCAGGCGGACGCTTTGATGCTGTTCTATCTCTTCTCCTCCGAAGAGCTTCGCGACCTCTTCATCCATCTCGGCTACCCCTTCGAGAGTGAGAGCATCCCCCTGACGATCAACTACTACCTGCAGCGGACCTCAGACGGCTCCACGCTCAGCCGGGTAGTGCATTCGTGGGTTTTGGCGCGGACGGATCGTGCGAAAGCCTGGGCACTGCTGAAGCGTGCGCTCGAAAGTGACATCGCAGATATCCAGGGCGGCACGACGCAGGAGGGCATTCACCTTGGCGCAATGGCCGGAACGGTCGACATCGTGCAGCGCGGGCAAATAGGTCTTGAGATCCGCGGCGACCTCTTCCGCGTAAACCCGTGCCTCGCAGAAGATCTGAAGGGATTGCGCTTGAGGCTGCGATATCGCGGGGAGTGGCTGGATATGGAAATCCAGGAAGGCCGCATGACGCTGACGATACCCGAACGCTGGTCGGGCGCGGATCACATCGTAGTTCGAAATGAGCGCTTCCCCGTTAAGCCGGGAACGCGCCTCGAGCTTCGCTGTTCCCGAGAGAGTGGCGGGCTCCGGCCCATCTTCGGACGAGGAGAGCCGGGAGGCACCTCCAGCTGAAGGACCGACGCTCAGGGGGCGCGTCAACTCACCGGAATGGGGGCACGGGCCAGGGCTGATCGGCGTCAATGTGAGTGCGCCGACCGATCGTCATAGTCGTGTCGGTCAGAAAAGGCGTTCAGAGATGGCAGAGCGCAATAAGTACATCCGCTGGTTCGAAGATCTTGGATCTGATGATGTCCCCCAGGTCGGCGGTAAGAATGCCAGCCTCGGTGAAATGATCCGCAGCCTCAAGAAGGAAGGGGTACGTGTCCCCGACGGGTTCGCTACGACCGCCGTGGCCTACCGGGAATACATCGCCGCCAACGGCATCGAGGACGCCATCCGCGACAACCTCGAGGCCATGAAGACCGGCAAGGCGACGCTGTATGAGACCGGGGCCGCCATCCGCCGGCTGTTTCTCAATGGTGAATTTCCGGAGCACATCGCCGAAGCGATCCGCAACGCCTACCGAGAGCTGGCTCGTCGCAGCGGGCAGACCGATGTCTCCGTAGCCGTGCGTTCCAGTGCGACAGCCGAGGATCTGCCGGAGGCGAGTTTCGCCGGGCAGCAGGAGACGTTTCTTAACGTACGAGGCGAGCGCGATCTGCTAGACGCCTGCCGGCGTTGCTACGCTTCGCTCTTCACCAACCGCGCCATCAGCTACCGCGAGGCAAAAGGCTTCGACCACATGCAGGTCGCGCTCTCTGCCGGGGTGCAGCGGATGGTGCGGGCGGACCTCGCCGGCGCCGGTGTAATGTTCACCATAGATACCGAAACGGGTTTTCCTGGCGTCGTGGTGATCAATGCCGGCTGGGGCCTCGGAGAAAACGTCGTGCAGGGGACGATTATTCCGGACAAATATGTTGTCTTCAAACCCCCGCTTGATGACGCGCGCTATCGTCCGATCATCGAGAAAACGCTCGGCGAAAAAGCGCGTAAAATGATTTACGCGGAGGACAACAGTGGGCGAACGAAAAACGTCAACACCACGCGTCGAGAACGGCAATCGTTCGTTTTGAACGACGATGAAATTCTCCAATTCGCCCGCTGGGCAGTGGCGATTGAGCGCCATTACGGCCGGCCGATGGATATCGAATGGGCCAAGGATGGCGAAACAGGCGAACTCGCTATTCTGCAGGCGCGGCCCGAGACGGTGCAGGCCGTTTCGCGAGCGGCGCCGCTCAAGGTTTACCGGCTCAAGGAGAAAAGAAGGACACCGCTCATTTCCGGCGCCGCCATCGGACAGGCAATTTCGGCCGGCCCTGTTTGCGTCATCAAGAGTGCGCACGACATCAATCGGTTTCGCGAGGGCTCGATCCTGGTCACCGAATCCACAGACCCGGATTGGGTGCCGGTCATGCGCAAAGCGCGCGGCATCATCACCGACCAGGGCGGAACCACCAGCCATGCTGCCATCGTCAGCCGCGAGCTTGGCGTGCCCGCAATTGTCGGCACCGGCAGGGCAACCGAGGTGCTTTGCGACGGTCAGGACATCACCCTTTCCTGCGCAGAGGGCGACATCGGCTATGTCTACGACGGCATTCTCGACTTCGAAACGTCCGAGGTGGTCCCCGAAGAGCTCCCGGAAACTCGGACCGCGATGATGATCAACCTCGCCAGTCCGGCCGCTGCCTTCCAGTACTGGCGATTGCCGGCCAAGGGCGTCGGGCTGGCGCGCATGGAGTTCATCATCAACAATTACATCAAGATCCACCCGATGGCGCTGGTTCATCCCGACCGTGTCCAAGACCGCGAAGAGCGCCGGCAGATCGAGCAGCTGACGCGGGGATATAGCGATCCACGCGACTTCTTCGTGGATCAGCTCGCGCGCGGCATCGCGAAGATCGCGGCCCCTTATCATCCGCACGACGTCATCGTCCGCCTCAGCGACTTCAAGACGAACGAATACGCCCACCTGATTGGCGGCGCTTCTTTCGAGCCGCGGGAGGAGAACCCGATGCTCGGCTTCCGCGGGGCCTCCCGGTACTACAGCGATCGCTACAAGGAGGGCTTCGCACTCGAATGCCGTGCCCTGCGGAAGGTGCGCGAGGAGATCGGCCTCAAGAACGTCATCGTCATGGTCCCCTTCTGCCGAACCCCGGCGGAAGCCGACCGTGTGCTGTCGGTGATGGCCGAGCACGGTCTCGAGCGAGGCCGCGAAGGGTTGCAGGTCTACATGATGTGCGAGATTCCGTCGAACGTCATTCTGGCGGAGGAATTCGCAAAGCGCTTCGACGGCTTTTCGATTGGCAGCAATGACCTCACGCAGCTTGTGCTTGGCGTCGACCGGGATTCAGCTGAGCTGGCTCCGCTTTTCGACGAGCGCAACGAGGCGGTAAAGCGGGCCATCAGCGAAGCGATCCGCAAGGCACACGAAGCCGGCATCAAGGTCGGCATCTGCGGGCAAGCGCCGAGCAATTATCCCGACTTCGCAGCTTTTCTCGTCGAGGAAGGGATCGACTCGATCTCACTCAACCCCGACAGCTTCATCGCCACGGTTCAACATGTCGCTGAGGTGGAACGGCGCCTGGCGTCGGGATCCGGCTAAGCGGTTGCGCGTTCCGATGCGGGAGGCCACGCATGAAGCTGCAGGCTGCATTCTGGCTCGGGCTCTGGCCAGGCATTGTTGCACTTACAGCCGAGGCACAGGTTTACCGGGAAGGCGTGTGGTACGTATGGGGCTGGGGTCCGATGCTGCTCGGCGCTCTGCTGATGATCGTGTTTTGGACCGCCGTCATCACCCTCGTGGTGCTGTTGGTGCGCTGGTTGGTTGGAACCCCTCGCGAGCAGAGCCCGTCTAAACCCTCAGCGATCGAAATTCTCGAGGAGCGGTTCGCCCGTGGCGAAATCGACCGCGAGGAATTCGAGGAGAGGAGGCGCGTGCTCCTCGGCCAAGCGGACGTTCGTCCGGCGAAGAAGTGAAGCACAGCCGGTTTGTCGAGACTGGCGCCGTTATTCTCTGCCTTGGGAGTTTCTATCTTTAGAGGCGAAAGTCTCGAACACACGAGCTATCAAGGTGAACCCGTGGACCAAATGCCTGTCATTGCCACGCTGACGCTCAACCCCGCCCTCGACGTCTCTACGTCCACGGAGAGGGTTAGGTCCGAACACAAGCTGCGCTGCACTGCGGCACGCTATCACCCCGGCGGCGGGGGCGTGAACGTCGCGCGGGTGGTTTGCACCCTCGGCGGCAACGCGGTGGCCGTGTACACAGCAGGCGGACCGGTGGGGGATTCACTGCAAAAGTTGCTCAATGCCGCCGGCATTCCACAGCGCGTTGTCCCCATTGAAGGTCAAACGCGCGTCAGCTTCACCGTGGACGAGCGCGCGACACACAATCAGTTCAGGTTCGTCTTTCCCGGTCCGCACGTATCGCCACAAGAGCAGGAGCGCTTTTACGAAGCCGTCGCGACGCTCCATCCCCGCCCGCAGTTCCTAGTTGCCAGTGGCAGCCTGCCGCCCGGCGTGCCCGCCGATTTCTACGCGCGCTTCGCCCGGCTGGCGAAGGAGTGGAACGCGAAGTTCTTTCTCGACACCTCGGGTGACGCGCTGAGGGAAGTCGGCCGAGCTGGCGTTTACCTGGTGAAGCCTAATCTGCGCGAGTTGTCAGAATTTGTCGGACGTGAGCTCAAAACGAGGGAGGACCAAATCGCCGCCGGCCGCGAGATGATCCGTGACGGCAGGGCCGAGGTTGTCGTGCTCTCCCTCGGTGCAAACGGCGCCCTGTTCATCACGGCTGACGAGGCGGAGCACTTCCCGGCGCTGGAGGTTCCAATCCGCAGCACGGTCGGCGCTGGTGACAGCATGCTCGGCGGCATCGTGTTCGCGCTCGCTCGTGGTGAGACGCTACGCAATGCGGTGCGTTATGGCATGGCTTCAGGCGCTGCAGCGCTCATGGCGGAAGGCACCGAGCTCAGCAGCCGCGAGGACACCGAGCGCCTGTATCGGTTGGTGCCTAACGGCGACTAAGTCGAGCCGAGCCTAATCAAGCTCAGCCCGTTGTGGACTGGACAACCACCAGCCGGTCCACAACGTCCTTGACGCCGGGGACTTGGCGTGCCGCCGCGACGAGTCTGGCTGCCAAATCCTGGTTCGGCATGGCGCCTCGGAGCTCCACGACTCCCTGCTGCACGAGGACGTTCACACAAACCCCGGTGCCCCGCCCTTCCTCCATAAGTTTCTGCAGCACGCGGTCACGCAGCGCATAATCCTCGGCATCGGCGCTGGGCATCATCTTCGCTTCCAACGCGAGGCCGCGCAGAAGGTCGGACCTGCTGACGATGCCGACCACCTTGTTGCCCTTCACCACCGGAATACGCTTGATCCCGTTGGTTTTCATTTGCTTGACGATTTCCTGTACGGGAGTGTCCTCGGTGGCCGTGATGACTTGCCGGGTCATCAGCTCGCCAACGGACTGCGCCCGCGGAGGCTGGGGCGGGCTGGCGGAGCCGTCGTTGAGAATGAACTCGAGCCAACGTCGGCGTTGGCGGTCACCGGTGACGCCGCCAAGCAGATCCCCTTCCGTGATGATGCCGATCAGGTTGCCTTCATCGTCGACGACCGGCAAGCCGCTGATGCGGTAATCGAGCATCATGCGTGCGGCTTCTCGAATTGAAGCTTCCGGCTTTATGGTCGCCGCGCCAAAGGTCATCACCTGAGCCGCCTTCATGTTCGCCTCCTGAACGGTTCCTCGCCGATCGTCCAAGTCGAGCCGGGCCTCGCTCGCCGGGTATGCATGAGATGGTATTTGCAGCACACTCCGGCAACAACCCATGCTCCTTTCCGAAACGTTAAGGAGGCAGCATTGATCGGCATCAAGCGACTGAGCAGCGGCGATCCCCTCGAATTCGAGGTCGTCGTTCGCGAAGGGGCCGGTGAGACCAGGCACCGGGTGACGATGTCCAGGGACCTTTGCTCCCGGCTCACCGGCGGCCAATTCACCCCCGAGCAATACATCGAGGGCTCATTCCGCTTCCTCCTCGACCGCGAGCCAAAGGAGTCGATCTTGCGGAGCTTCGATGTTGCGGTGATTTCCCGCTACTTTCCTGAGTACGAGCGGGAGCTGCCCGATTATCTTTTATCCCTTTCCGGGAGTCGCTGAGTGGGCCTATGCCGAGCCGCGGTCGGCAGCATAAAAGGAGTTGTGCCCCCGATACCGCCAGAGTTTAAGCTGCGGCATCGGATTATCCGCGATAGGGGACATCACATGATTCGTGATGCAGGACCCGATGACATGGGGCAAGTCGCCGCCATCTACCGGCACCACGTACTACATGGGCTCGCTTCGTTCGAGGAGGTGCCACCGGACGAGGCGGAGATACGCGCGCGCTTCGAGGCCGTGCGCAAGGCTGGGTTGCCGTACATTGTCTACGAGGAGGAGGGGCAGATCCTGGGCTATGCCTACGCTGGGCCCTACCGCACGCGCTCCGCGTACCGCTTTACGGTGGAGAACTCGGTGTACGTACGCGAGGGCTATGGCGGCAGGGGCATCGGGCGTGCGCTGCTTACGGCTCTCATCGAGCGGTGCGCTGCGGGGCCCTGGAAGCAGATGGTGGCGGTGATCGGCGACAGCGAAAACCACGCGTCCATCGGGTTGCACCGCGCGCTCGGCTTCCGGATGGTGGGCATGCTGGAGAAGGTGGGATACAAGTTCAACCGCTGGGTGGACACGGTCCTGATGCAGCGGGCGCTGTAGGTTGCATTTCGATTGAGCGCCTCAGGAGGCTGCCATGATCGGCGCCATCGCGGGTGACATCATCGGCTCGCGCTTTGAAGGACATCCCAGCCCGCCGAGCGACTTCACGCTTTTTCACCCGAAATGCCGCTTTACGGACGACACTGTCTGCTCGCTCGCCATCGCAGATGCGCTCCTCGGCGATCGCGACTTTGCTGCGTATCTTCGCAAGCATGTTCGCCGGCATCCGAGGCGCGGCTATGGCGGCATGTTTCGCAGGTGGGCGCTGGCAGACGACGCTCCAGCCTACAACAGCTGGGGAAACGGCGCGCCGATGCGGGTGGCGGCCGTCGGCTGGCTGGCGCAGGACGAGCATGAAGCACTCGAGCTCGCCGCTGCTCAATCAGCCGTGAGCCATAATCATCCAAATGCGATCAAAGCCGCGCAGGCAGTCGCGCTCGCGATCCTTCTCCTTCGGGACGGCGTGCAGCCCGCGAACGTCCGGGAGCGCCTTATTAGGAGCTTCGGCTACGAGTTGGCGCCGCACCAAGCCTTTACCCGCGGCGGCTTCGATGTCTCCGCGTCAGGCACGGTTCCGGCCGCGCTAACCGCCGCCTTCGAAGCGAAAGATTGGGAGGATGCGGTCTGGACGGCGGTCTGTCTTGGCGGCGATACGGATACCCTCGCCTGCATCACTGGCGCTGTCGCAGAAGCAATCCATGGTGTGCCAGCGCACATTGCGGATCAGGCGAGAGCGTATCTCACGGGCGATCTGCTGAACGTCCTGGAGCGTTTCGAGCGCGCAGCTGGACTTCGCAATTCTTGATCGCTGTGGGCAAAGGTTGCTTCGAGCCCGCGGAGTCGCGACAGCCTGCCAAACCCACCTGTCTCTGAGGTCGCAGCCGCGTTGCGCACCCGGGAAATAAGAGGTATCCAGAATACAACTTTGGGCTTCGAGGGGGACCGCAATGCCGCCGCACCCGAAAGCGCCCGGTCTGGAGGTGGGCGTAACCGAGCCGATGATCCGTGAGCTCGTCCATACCTTCTACGCCCGCGTCCGGCAGGACCAGCTGCTCGGTCCCATTTTCAATGAGCACGTGCAGGACTGGCCCGAGCATCTCGACCGGCTCTGCGCATTCTGGTCATCGGTTGCCCTGATGACCGGCCGATACAAAGGCAAGCCGGTCCCCGCCCACGCGAAGTTGCCCGGCATCACAGGCCGGCATTTTGCCCAGTGGCTCGCACTCTTCGCCAAGACGGCACGCGACGTCTGCCCGCCAGCCGCTGCGGAGCTCTTCATCGATCGGTCCAAGCGGATTGCGCATTCGCTGCAGCTTGCGATCGCCCTGCACCGCGGTGAACCGGCCGAGGTGCACCATGATGCCGCCTGAAATTACGGAGTGGCGAAAGCGCGAGCGCAACCGTCTGCTCGAGATTCGGCGCGAGATGCCGCTGACCGAAAGGGCGGCGCTCATAGAGCCCCTGCTCGCAAACCTGCGCTCCTTGCTGGAAAAGCTTAGCTTCCACGTTCTCGGCATCTACTGGCCCATAAAGCGCGAAGTCGACGTGCGCCCACTTGCGGACGAGGTGTGCCGCCGTCGTGGGGCTACCCTCGCCTTGCCGGTGGTGGTGGAGAAAGGCGCGCCGCTCGAATACTGGAAATGGCACATGGGTGACCCCGTCGAGCGGGGCTTCTGGAACATACCCGTCCCCAAACATCGCGAAGTTGTCCAGCCCGACGCTGTCATCGCGCCGCTCGTCGGCTTCTGTGATCATTACCGGCTAGGTTACGGCGGCGGATATTTCGACCGGACGCTTGCAGCGGCAAAGAAGCGGCCCTTCGCCATCGGCATTGGCTTCGAGTTCAGCCGAGTGGAGGGCTACGTCCCCCAACCCCACGACATTCCAATGGATGTCATCGTGACGGAAAGGGCGATTTACGAGCGGTAATCGCGGGGAGGAACACCGATGCTGGGCATTCCCGATTTTGCCAACGTCTTTCTTTCGGAGTTGCCAGACGGTGTTCTCGTGGCCGACGATAAAGGCGTGATCCGCATGTGGAACGCTGGATGTGAGCGGATTTTCGGCTTCACCGCAGAAGAAGCAATCGGACAGTCTCTCGACATCATCATCCCGGAAAATTTGCGCGCGCGCCATTGGGAAGGGTACCAACGAACCATGCGCACCGGGGAAACCCGCTACGGCGCGGGCGACCTTCTCAATGTGCCCGCGTTACGAAAAGATGGAACGCGCATTTCCATCGAATTCTCAATATTGCCGTTCCGTAACGCAGAAGGCCGGATCGTCGGGATCGGAGCGGTGATGCGGGATGTGACGAAAAAGTTCGAGGAAACGAAAGCTCTCAAGAAGGCGCTCGCTGCAGCGGGCGCCGGCCTGATTCAACAGCCAGCGGAGCTACGCCATGTGGCCAGATCGTAGGCTAATCAAGCTGTTCGGCATCGAGCACCCCATCCTTCTGGCCCCCATGGCTGGACCCAGCACACCAGAGCTTTGCGTTGCCGTTTCGGAAGCAGGAGGTCTCGGCTCGTTTGCCTGCGCGCTCGCCACGCCCGAGCAAATTCGCACCGCGTTGAGCATCATCCGGCAAAGGACGAACAAACCAATCAACCTAAACTTTTTCACGCATAAGCCGCCCCTCCCCGATCCGGACCGGGAGGCAAAGTGGAGGGCACGCCTTGCGAGTTACTACTCGGAGCTCGGCCTCGATCCCAATGCCGAGGTGCCGAATACGAATCGCATGCCCTTCGACGAGACGACCTGCCAGATCGTCGAGGAGTTCAAGCCCGAGGTCGTCAGCTTTCATTTCGGGCTGCCGGAAGAAGGCCTTCTGCAGCGGGTGAAGGCTACGGGCGCGAAAGTCATTTCCTCAGCAACGACGGCCCAGGAAGCCAAATGGCTCGCAGACCGTGGTTGCGATGCGATCATTGCGCAAGGAGCTGAGGCCGGTGGCCATCGCGGCATGTTTCTCACCGACAACATCGCCTCGCAGGCAGGCACCTTCGCTCTCGTGCCGCAAATCGTCGACGCTGTGGATGTGCCAGTGATCGCAGCCGGGGGCATCGCGGATGGACGTGGCATCGCGGCAGCTTTTGCGCTCGGCGCCTCGGGCGTGCAGATCGGCACCGCTTATCTATTCTGTCCCGAGGCCAAAGTGTCGGAGCTGCATCGGAACGCGCTGAGGTCGGCCCGGGATGACGATACGGTGCTGACGAACGTCTTCACCGGCCGACCGGCACGTGGCGTGATCAACAGGATCGTCCGCGAGCTTGGCCCCCTGTCGCCCGATGCTCCGGCCTTTCCCCTCGCCGCCGGTGCGTTGGCGCCAATTCGGGCGGCAGCAGAAGCAAAGGGCTCGGCGGACTTCACCTCCCTCTGGTCGGGTCAATCAGCCTCGCTCGGCCGTGAGATGCCAGCGGGCGACCTGACGCGAACGCTGGCTCAGGAGGCCCTGGACCGCTTGAAGGCCCTCGCTGGCAATTAGGTCCGACGCTGCTCTCCGAAATGTGAGCCGGACAACCGTTACGGGAATGGCCGTGTTGGTTTAGGGTCCGACCAGCCGAGAACAGGCCCAACGGAGGAGCCTTGTCATGCGTCGTCTTCTGGCAGCGCTCGCAGCCGTGATCTTCTTCCATGCTCCTGCGTGGGCGGAGTATTCGGACCAGTATTTCGAGGTGCCCCAGGGTGACCGGCCCCACGACGTCGCCGTCGCTGCGGACGGAACGGTCTGGTACTCGGGACAGAGGGCCGGAGTGGCGGGAAAGCTCGATCCAGCAACCGGCAAGATCGAACGCATCCCCCTTGGCGAGAACTCAGCCCCCCATGGCGTGATCATCGGTCCTGATGGCGGAGCATGGTTCACGGACGGCGGTCAGAACGCCATCGTCCGCGTCGACCCTGAGACCCACGCAGTGAAGGTCTGGCCTCTGCCGCCGGAGCGGATGCCCTACACGAACCTGAATACGGCTGCTTTCGACGGCAAGGGTCGCATCTGGTTCACCGGCCAGAATGGCATCTACGGCCGGCTTGATCCCAACACAGGTGAGATGAAGGTCTGGGATGCGCCGCGCGGGAGGGGACCCTACGGCATCACCGCGACCCCGAGCGGCGAAATCTGGTTCGTGTCGCTGGCCGGCAGCTATCTCGCAAACGTCGATCTGGAAACCGGCGAGGCCACGGTCTACGAGCCGCCGACGCCCAACCAGGGCGCCCGGCGCGTATGGTCGGATTCGCAAGGCCGACTCTGGATCAGCGAATGGAACACCGGCAACGTCAGTGTCTACGATCCCGCTTCGGACAACTGGCGACAGTGGAAGCTGCCGGGAGAAAAACCGCGCGCGTATTCCGTCTGGGTCGATCCCGATGACAAGGTCTGGCTGACGGAGTGGTCGAGCAACGCGGTTGTGCGCTTCGACCCTGAGACCGAGACGTTTCAGAGCTTCCCGAGCAATCGGCCGAATGCCAACGTGCGCCAGATGCACGGCCGTAAGGGCGAAGCCTGGATCCCGGAATCCGGCACTGACCGGATACGGGTGGTCCGCTACGCACCAAAGAGCGACTGAGGTCGGCGGGTGCTGCGGGTGACGCTGGCCGCTCTCCTGATGATTGGCGGAGCGGCGATGATCCAAGCATTTGGAGCTAAGGCATCGGAGCCTGGCGACCCAGCACGCGGCCAAAAGGCGTTTCAGCGCTGCTATGCCTGTCACTCCGTCGAGCCAGACGAGGGCCATCTGCAGGGCCCCAATCTGTTCAGAATTCTGGGCCGTCCGGCGGCCGCGCTACCGGGCTTTGAGTACTCCGAGGCGATGAGGCGGAAGGCAGCGGAGGGTCTTGTCTGGGATCGCACGACGCTCGACGCCTATATCGCCGATCCGGAAGCGGTCGTGCCCGGTACGCTCATGAGCATCCCGCCTGTCCGCGATCCTCAGGAACGCGCGGACTTGATCGCATATCTGTCCCTCTCTGGGCGGTTCAAAGACTAATTCCCACTCGAAATCCGCCCGCTAGAGTTGCGGAACCAATCGAACGCCGCTGCCGTTGACCGCTGCAATCAGCTTCATTTGGCCAGCGGAGGACGCCTTGCAGCCCACCACTCAGGAACGGACGCGGGCTGAGCTCGAGCCCCAACGCGATGTATCGGTCAGGGTACCGCTCCGCCTCACGATCAACGGAACGCTCTACGATCTCGACGTCCCGCCTTGGACCACCCTTCTCGATCTTCTGCGGGAACGGCTTGATCTCACTGGAACTAAAAAAGGCTGCGATCACGGCCAGTGCGGGGCCTGCACGGTGCTCGTGGATGGCCGTCGCATCCTGAGTTGCATGACGCTCGCCGTGATGCAGGACGGGCGGCAGGTCACGACCATCGAAGGCCTGTCCAGCGACGGCGCCCTCCACCCGATGCAACGGGCCTTCATCGCCCACGACGCCTTCCAGTGCGGGTACTGCACCCCTGGGCAGATCTGCTCTGCCGTCGGCCTGATCAACGAAGGTCGCGCGCGCACCCGCGAAGAGGTGCGGGAGCTGATGAGCGGCAACATCTGCCGCTGCGGAGCCTACCCCAACATTGTCGATGCGGTGATGGAGGTGCTTTCCAAATCGGGAGGTGCCACGTGAGGCCGTTCAGCTATAAGCGCGCCGCCGACATTTCCGAGGCCATACGCGAAGCGTCTGTCAGCGGAGTGAAGTTCATCGCCGGCGGCACGAACCTCATCGATCTGATGAAGGAAGACGTGGAGCGGCCCACCAGGTTGGTCGACATCAACCAGCTGCCTCTCAACAAAATCGAGGAAAAGCCTGATGGTGGCCTGCGGCTTGGCGCTCTCGTCCGCAACTCGGATGCAGCGTACGACCAGCGGGTCGCAGGTCGGTACCCGCTGTTGGCGAGCGCGCTGCTGGCCGGAGCCAGCCCGCAACTGAGAAATGCGGCGACCATCGGCGGCAACATCATGCAGCGCACGCGCTGCTACTACTTCTACGACGTTGCAACGCCCTGCAACAAACGTAAGCCCGGCAGCGGCTGTGGGGCGATCGGCGGGGTCAATCGCATCCACGCCATTCTTGGTGCGAGCGACCGTTGCATAGCGACGCATCCTTCAGACATGTGCGTTGCTCTTGCCGCGCTGAATGCTGAGGTGCGCGTCGCGCAACCCAGTGGCAGCGAGCGCGTCATACCTTTCCTCGACTTTCACCGCCTGCCCGGGGATACGCCGGAGGTGGATACGAACCTTGGACCCGGCGAGCTGATCACCGCTGTCGAGCTGCCCAACGAGACCTTCAATCGTCACTACACATACCTGAAGCTGCGCGATCGTCTTTCGTACGCTTTCGCGCTGGTCTCAGTGGCCACAGCTCTGAAAATCGAAAGCGGACAAATCGCCGACACGCGCATCGCCCTTGGCGGCGTCGCACACAAGCCGTGGCGGGACAAAGACGCCGAGGCGCTGCTCGTCGGCAAGCCTCCGGAGCGCCAGCATTTCGAGGCCGTGGCGGCCTTCATCCTGCGTGACGCGAAAGGCCAGGGTGGCAACGACTTCAAGATCCCGTTGGCCCGAAAGGCCATCGTGCGTGCGCTCGAGCAAGCAGCGAACGGCACGCCGCAGTCACAGACCGACAAGCGCGTCGCCTGAAGGAGACGAGCCATGGCGACCACCGTTCACATCGGCGATCCCATGAACCGGTTCGACGGCGTCGAAAAGGTGACAGGGGCGGCACGCTACGCAGCCGAGCGCCCCGCCGACGGGCTCCTCCACGGTTTTGCGATTTCTAGCCCCATCGCCAAAGGCCGCATTTCGAGCATTGATGCCTCTGCCGCTCTCGCCGTGCCCGGAATCGTGGAGGTCATTACGCATCTCAATCGGCCGCACGTGGCATCCGACGACAGCAGCTACGACGACGATGCGGCGCCTCCGGGATCACCGCTCCGTCCGCTATATGACGAGACAATTCGCTTCAGCGGTCAGCCTGTTGCGCTGGTCGTCGCCGAGACGCCCGAACTCGCGCGCTATGGCGCAAGCCTTGTTGCCGTGAGCTATGACGCTGAGCCGCACAACACTGATTTCGAGGTTGCCGTCGCTGACCGCGCGACACCCCGCGTCGTGCGTTCGCACGCCATGAACCCGCCGGATCGGGGCGATCCGCAAGCTGCCTTCAATGCCTCGCCGTTCCGGATTTCAGGCGATTACCGGCTGAAGGCGGAGTATCACAACCCCATGGAGATGCACGCATCGACCGTCATCTGGGAGCCGGGCGGCAAGCTGACCGTTTACGACAAGGACCAGGGCTCGCAGAACGTTCAGCAATATCTGGCGAACGTATTCAATCTGTCACTTGAGGATGTGCGGGTGCTCAACCCGTATGTCGGAGGAGCGTTCGGATCGGGGCTGCGGCCCCAATATCAGGTCTACCTCGCCGTGCTCGCGGCCAAGAAGCTCGAGCGCTCGGTCCGGGTTGTGATGACCCGGCAGCAGATGTTCACGCACGTGCACCGGCCAGCGGCAGTGCAGTGCGTCTCATTGGCGGCGGACGAGCACGGCAAGCTCACGTCCATCATGATCGACGCGACCACGGCTACGTCGCGCTACGAGGACCACTCCGAGGCAGTCGTGAAGTGGGGCGGAAAGGTCTACGGGTGCGAGAATGCCTCGTTCGGCTATGCCCTCGCTCCCCTAGATATCTCGACGCCCGGGGACATGCGCGCACCTGGCGCCGCCACCGGCATGAACCTTTTCGAGATCGCGATCGACGAGCTCGCCTATGCCGCCGGCAAGGATCCGCTCGAATTCCGGATGATCAACTTCTCGGACAGAGACCCGGTGGAGGACACCCCCTACTCCAGCAAGGCCTTGATGGAGGCTTACCGGGAGGGCGCGGCAAAGTTCGGATGGGCCAATCGCAGCCACGCACCGCGATCCATGCGCGATGGGAAGGAGCTCATTGGCTGGGGCGTTGCGACGGGGATGTGGGAAGCACTGCTCATGCAGACCACAGCGCGGGCGACCCTCCAAGCAGACGGCATGTTCGAGATCGCGTCGGCAGCGTCCGACATTGGAACGGGCACCTACACGGTGATGGCGCAGGTCGCTGCCGACTCGCTCGGTGTGCCGGTGGAGTCCATCCGCGTGAAGCTCGGCGACTCGGACCTGCCGACGTCTCCGCTGGAAGGCGGCTCCTGGATGGCCGCATCGACCGGCGCCGCGGTCGATCTCGCGTGCAAGGCGCTCAAGAAAAAGATCCTCGATGCTGCAGCCCAGGTGCACCAGTCACCGCTCGCAGGCGTGTCGGCCGACGACATCGAGCTGGGCGACGGAATGATCCTTATGAAAGCCGACCCTTCCCGCGCGGTCAGCCTTAGCGACGCCCTGAAGGCATCAGGCGGCACGTCCATTTCGGCGGAGGAAACGTTCAAGCCCACCCGGGACAGGAAGAAGATGTCCCATTACGCCCACAGCGCCGTCTTCGCCGAGGTCCGCGTGGACGAGGAGCTGGGCGTCGTTCGGGTGCCGCGGATCGTCTGCGCCGCTGCTGCCGGCCGCATCATCAATCCCAAGACCGCGGGCAGCCAGATCATCGGCGGGATTGTGATGGGCCTTGGGATGGCGCTGGAGGAGGAGGCGCTAACCGATCACCGCATCGGCCGCATCATGAACCATAATCTCGCCGAGTATCATGTGCCGGTGCATGCCGATGTCGGTAACATAGATGTGATCTTCGTTGACGAGCCGGATCCCCACGTCTCGCCGCTTGGCGTAAAGGGGTTGGGCGAGCTCGGGATCGTCGGCGCCGCTGCCGCGATCGCTAACGGCATATTCCACGCCACCGGCAAGAGGATCCGCGACTTGCCGATCACGATCGATAAGCTGCTGGCCTGAGAAATAGGTCTGACACCGGTATCACCCCGCTATCCCGGTACCTCGTTCGACGGGTGCTCGGCTGCGCGCGCTCACCCGCGCCTCCAATCGGGCCAACGAAATTCCGCATCACCCCATTGGGCTAGGCTCTCGACGCCGAATTGCGGGATAAACTTTCGCCAAGAAGCAGTTGTGCTCTGTTGCGGACTTCGTCCGATGTATACTGTCGCGACGGGTTCCGAAGCGCTGATCCGTTCTGAGAGAGCTAGCGCTTCGAAAAACCGAGCCAGCAACAAGAACACGAAGACCGCTCCCAGGGGGTGAGGACGACGCGATGCGAAGGCTTTTGCCGCTCCTTTTGGCGCTCGTGGTTGCCGGCGGACTGGCGATCGCGTTGTTGCCAGATGGCCGCTTGGCGCTGCGCGCCGAAAAGAGCGGCAAGCAGACGCCCCGCCAGAGCCAGGCTGTCGCCGTGGAGGTGGCGCCCGCAATCGCAGCCAGGTACCAGGAGGACCTGCGCTCCGTCGGCAGCCTCATGTCGGATGAGTCGGTCCAGATTGCCTCGGAAATCGCTGGCCGCATCCAAAGCTTCGAGTTTGCGGAAGGACAGGCCGTCAAAGCCGGTGACGTGCTCGTCAAGCTCGATGACTCTTTGGCGCGTGCCGAACTGGCGGATGCAAAAGCGCGATTCGAGCTTGCACGTGCCAACCGAGAGCGTGCGCAGTTGCTGAGAAAGCAGGGTCACATGTCGCAGCAGGCGCACGACGAGGCTGCGGCGAACTTTCTGATCGCGGAGGCCGCACTTGAGCTGGCCTCGGTCAGACTCTCCAAGCACGTCATCAAGGCGCCCTTCGACGGCATCGTGGGACTGCGAAACGCTTCCGCCGGTGCCTACGTGAACATCGGCACACCAATCGTAAACTTGGAGAAGATCGACTTCCTGAAGATTGACTTCAAACTGCCGGAGCTTGCCCTAACGCAGATCAGCACTGGGCAGGACGTCATCGTGGAAGTCGATGCCGTGCCCGGCCGGACGTTCAAGGCACAGATCTACGCCATCAGCCCCATGGTCGACGTCAACGGCCGCGCGCTGCATGTGCGGGCCCGCATGGCCAATCCGGATCTTCTGCTGCGGCCGGGCCTTTTCGCTCGGATCACCGTGAAAGGGCGAGAAACCAGGGAAGTGGTGGCGGTGCCTGAAAGCGCGATCGTCCCCCGCGGTGGTGAATCATTTGTCTACGTCATTCAGGGCGGAAGGGCGGTCGAATCTAAGGTTAAGCTGGGCAAGCGCGAGAACGGCACCGTCCAGGTGCTTTCAGGCCTCAGCGCAGGGTCCATTGTGGTCGTCGCCGGTCAGCTCAAGCTCAAGGATGGCGCCCCCGTCGAGGTCGTCCAGACCGTGAGCGGCCCAGAGCCGGAGAAGAGCTGATGAGCCCGATCGAGGTCTGCATCCGGCGCCCTGTTTTTGCGACGGTCCTCAGCCTCGTCCTGGTGCTGCTCGGCCTCGTCTCCTACACGCGGCTGACGGTTCGCGAGTACCCGAACATCGACGAGCCGACCGTTTCGGTCACGACGATGTATCCCGGCGCCGCGCCGCATATCGTCGAGACGCAAGTTACTCAAGTCCTCGAAGGCTCGCTGGCGGGCATTCCCGGCATCGACGTCATCGAGTCTACCAGCCGCTCGGAGACGAGCCGCATCACCATTCGCTTCCGGCAAGACGTCAATCCCGACGAGGCCGCCAACGATGTGCGTGACCGGGTCAGCCGCGTTCGCGGTCGACTGCCCGACGAGATCGATGAGCCCATCATCCGCAAGGTGGAGGCGGATGCCCAGCCGGTCATGTACCTCGTCTTCACCAGCGATCAGATGTCGGCGCTGGAGATCACCGACTATGTTGACCGATATGTTGTAGACCGCCTGAAGAACGTGTTGGGCGTGGCGGACGTGACGATCTACGGCGAGCGCCGCTACGCCATGCGGATTTGGATCGACCGTGAGCGCCTGGCTGCGTACTCCCTCACGATCCAGGATATCGAGAACGCACTGCGTAGCCAGAACGTCGAAATTCCCTCTGGCCGCATCGAAAGCCAGGAACGGGAGTTCAGCGTTCTTTCCCGCACGGGCCTGAGCACGCCTGAGGAATTCCGGGAAATCGTCGTCAAGCGGGCAGATGGCTATCAGGTCAAGCTTGGCGACGTTGCGCAGGTGGAGCTCGGTGCCGAGGATGAGCGCCGTGACAGCAGGTACAACGGCCAGCCTGCGATCGTTGTCGGCATCATCAAGCAGGCGGTCGCGAACCCGCTCGACGTCTCCAAGGGCATTCGCGCGCTCCTGCCCGAGCTGAATGAGTCTCTGCCTAGCGGCCTCAAGGCAGACATCGGCAACGATGATGCCGTCTTCATCAACGAATCGATCAAAGCGGTGTTCAGCACGATTCTCGAGGCCATCGTGCTCGTGGTGATCGTTATCCTCTTCTTCCTGAGGTCCATACGGGCATCGATTATCCCCATCGTCACCATTCCAATCTCGCTGATCGCGACATTCACGCTGCTCCTGGCATTCGGCTTCAGCATCAACACGCTGACACTTCTGGCGATGGTCTTGGCGATCGGCCTCGTCGTGGATGACGCCATTGTCGTTCTCGAGAACGTTTCCCGCCACGTCGAGAACGGCATGCGGCCCTTTCAAGCGGCCATTACGGGCACGCGTGAGATCGCATTCGCAGTCGTGGCGATGACGCTGACGCTGACGGCCGTCTACGCCCCCATCGCGTTCGCGACGGGCCGCACCGGACGCCTTTTCCTGGAATTCGCACTCGCACTCGCAGGAGCGGTGCTCGTATCTGGCTTCGTTGCGCTGACTCTGACGCCGATGCTCTGCTCCAAGCTGCTGCGGCACAATGAGTCGCCTGGATGGGTTTTCACCGCGATCGAGCGTGGGCTGCGCAGCCTGGAGGAGGGCTACCGGCGCACCCTTCGAGCTGCCCTCTCTGTGCGATGGCTGATCGTCATCCTAGGGTTGGCGACGGCGGGTGTTGCTGCTGTCCTGTTCGTCAATTTGAAATCGGAGCTGGCTCCTGTTGAGGACCGCGGTGTCATAATGATCCGCGGCAACGGACCGGAAGGCTCGACACTGTCATACATGGCCCGCTACAGCGCCCAGGCCGATGCCATCCTGGCCGAATTGCCGGAGGTCCGCTCGCGCCTCGTAATCAACGGTCTTTGGCAGGTGACCAACTTCATGGCCATTGGCCGTCTCCACGATTGGTCGGAGCGTGACCGCAAGCAGCAGGAGCTCGTTGCGGAGATCAACCCGAAGATCCGAAACATTCCGGGCGTTCTGGCTTTCGCACAGAACCCACCTTCCCTCGGGCAACGTGGCAGCTCGCGGCCGATCGAGTTCGTTATCCAGACATCCGGCACCTATGAGCAGCTGCAAGAGTATGCCGACCGGATGCTCGAGCGGATCAGCGAGTATCCCGGGCTCGAAGGTGTTGACACCGACCTAAAGCTCAACTCCCCCGAGATTCGTATCGACGTCAATCGGGCCAAGATTGCCGACCTTGGCATCGACGTTGCAACGGTGGGCCGGACGCTCGAAACACTGCTAGGCGGGCGCCAGGTTACGCGGTTCGAGCAGAACGGCGAGCAGTACGACGTCATCGTTCAGCTGGCCGGTGCCGACCGCAGCACACCAGAAATGCTGTCGACTATCTTCCTACGAGCGGCCAACGGAGAGATGGTGCAGCTCTCCAACATCGTGACGCTCAGCGAAACGGTCGCTCCGAAGGAACTAAAGCGCTTCAATCAGCTTCGTTCGGTGACAATCTCGGCAAACATCGCGCCAGGTTATTCGCTGGGCGAGGCATTGGAGTTCCTCGAGCGGACAGCGCAAGAGGTGCTCCCGCCGAATGTGCAAACAGATGTCAGCGGCCAGAGCCGCGAGTTCCGTGCAGCAGGGCAGAGCTTGGCCTTCGTGTTCCTGCTGGCCCTCGGATTCATCTACCTGGTTCTGGCGGCGCAATTCGAGAGCTTCCGCTCGCCGCTGATCATCATGGTGACGGTGCCGCTTTCCATGACCGGTGCGTTAGGAGCGCTCTATCTCACCGGCGGCACGCTCAACGTTTATTCCCAGATTGGCCTTGTGACATTGATTGGGCTCATTACGAAGCACGGCATATTGATCGTCGATTTTGCCAATCAGCAACAAGAGGCTGGAAAGGACAAGTTGACGGCGCTGGTCGATGCAGCTGCGCTCCGACTACGGCCGATCTTGATGACCACTGGCGCCATGGTGCTCGGCGCGGTGCCGCTGGCGCTCGCGACCGGTGCAGGTGCCGAGAGCCGCCAGCAGATCGGCTGGGTGATTGCAGGTGGGCTGACGCTCGGAACGCTTCTGACGTTGTTCGTCGTTCCCGTCGCCTACATGTTCATCGCGCGGGATTACAAGCTCTCCAAACGCGAACCCGAAGGCGAAATAGCCGTGAAACCGGCGCCGGCCGAATAGCTAGAGTGCAGCCAATACCAATTTGCGCTCGTGCGGAAAAGGAAGCGCGAATGCCATATATCGCGCTTCTTCACATATTTCCGGGGAAACAGGCGAGGACCCCTATTTCGCCAATGGATGCGAGAAGCTCCAGGAATGGCCGAACGGATCGACCACCTGGCCGTAGCGGTCGCCCCAGAACGCATCCCACGGCGGCATGATGACCGTAGCACCAGCAGCCGCGGCACGTTCCACGGCGGCATCGCAATTCGGCACCGAAAGGTGAATTGTCACGGAGGTGCCGCCCAGGAATTTCGGCGCTTTGATTCTCCCGCCATCACCGCACGCCTGCTGCTCAGGAAAGTAATCTCGCAAGAAAACGTGCGCGTCATTGATTCGCATTTCGGCGTGAAGAAGACGCTTGCCGTCCTGAGCTGGTACGCGCGCCACCTCTTCCGCACCTAAAGCCTTCTTATAGAATTCCAGCGCCTCTGCTGCATTTTCGATAACGAGGTGAGGTACTGCGGCCGAACTCTGCAACACTTGTTTCTCTCCCTTGCGCTTATATGTCGTCGTCATCAACAGCTTCCATTCGCCGTTCTCACCCCGCATGTGAGAGGTATAGACGCGCTCGTTCTCGCTCTTTATCTCGATGACCTCCTTGGCGATCATGTTTTTCCCGTCGGGACCCGGCCCTTCGGTTTCCAGAACGAGAGCTTTGCCGCTCTCGTCCAGTGCTCCGTCGTAGACCCATAGATAATCCATCATGGAACCGAGCCACGTTCCGACGAAGCGCTTCTTCTTGGTGTCGTAGCCCAGCGTTATCATCATCTTGACGGGCTTGCGGCCGGGCATTTGGCCCAAGCTTTCACAGACGACCCAGAGATCGCCGATCGCCCGCACCGTTTCCGTTCCTTCGAACTTTTCCGGTTCATCTTCTTTATCTGGCGGAAATTCGACCGAAAAGGACCAGTCTCCGACCAGCTGTTGCAGCCACGCATGCTCTTTCTCTGGTTTTGATGGCATCATGATTATTCTCTTCCTCCTCGGTGAGCGGGCGTCAGCCGCCAGATACGGACGTCAGCACCCAGACTTTGGCACCAGGGCACAACGGCGTCTGAAGCGTGGCGCGCTCGCCCTCGACGAAAACGTTGATGTGCCGGCGGATTGCGGGCGTCGAATCGACGAGCCGATCCCGCATGCCGGGCCAGCGGCTGTCGAGAGCGCTCATCAGATCATTTACGTTGGTAGCGGGGATTTCGATTTGTCGCTCAGCTTCCGGAAACAGCCGCAGCAGAGCGGGCGCCAAAAAGACGGTGACACCCGGCTGCGCAGCTCCAATGGAGTGCTGCGTCATGACGAAATCCTTCCGAGAACCGCGGGCTAGTCGACGACCAGGGTTTCGACTGAGGTGATCGTGGGCAAATGCAGAGCGATGCAGCTCCAGCTTTCACCTTCATCGGAGCTGGCGAACACCGCCCCTGAGCTGGTGCCGAAATAGACGCCTGCTGGATCGAGACGATCAGTAGCCATGGCCTGGCGAAGAACACCGAGAAAAGCGTTCTTCTGCGGCAATCCTTCTCGCAGATCCTGCCAGGTCGCGCCGGCGTCGCGCGTACGCCAAACGGCGGCTTTTGCGTCTGGCATATAGCGGCCGGCGATGTCGCCGTTGAGCGGCAAAAGGTAGAGCGTATCAGGATCACGCGGATGCGCCGCGGCCGGGAATCCAAAGCTCGACGGCAGCCCGTCCTCAATGCTCACCCAGCTTCGGCCGCCGTCATCACTGCGATACATCCCGCAGTGGTTCTGCTGATAGAGCCGGTCTGGCTTGCCGGCCGCCATGACCACGCAATGCACGCACTGTCCGTATTCGGAGTATCTTTGATCCTCAGGCAGGTAGTCACACCTTACGCCCTTATTGCGGGGCTCCCACGTCTGGCCGCCATCTTCAGTGCAGAACGCGCCAGCCGTCGAAATGGCGACCCACATCTTCTTTTCGTCGGAGGGATGCAGAACAATGGAATGGAGGATCAGGCCGCCGCCACCAGGCTGCCAGTCCGCCCGCGAGGGGTGATTGCGGAGCCCCGCAACGTGCTCCCATGTCTCGCCGCCATCATTGCTCCGGAAGAGGCCCGCCGGCTCGACACCGGCATAAAGCACTCCGTTTTCCGCCGGAGCGAGACTCCAACCCGCCTTGATCGGCTGCTCACCTTCTGCATAAGCCAGACCTTGGCTAGAATGAGTCCAGGTCTTTCCCAGGTCAGTCGATCTCCAAACGGCGGGGCCGAACCATTCGTTTCCGCCTGTAGCATAAATCGTATTGGTCGAAGGGTCGGCAATGACATGATTGAGAGGCCATGTTTCACCAAATGGGCCGCTAAGCTCCCACGAGCGACGGCTGGCGTCGCTTTCCAAAATAAACGCGCCTTTCTTCGTGCCGAGAAGTACGAGAACCCTTTTTGCCATGCGACCCTCCGTTTGAGCCTCCCGTGCCCCCGGCTCGCGCTTTCGGTTAAGACTTTTTTGTCGCTGCGATGGCAAGGGGTCTGGACAGACACGTTGATATCAACATTATTAAGCCATGTCAAAGCGAAATGAGCTGCCTTTCGAAATCACTTTGCGGGTACGCGACACGTGCCTTTGTCTGCACGTGCAGCGGGCGGCGCGTGCGATTGCACGGCGCTACGACGAAGCGCTGCGTCCCCTCGGGCTGACGAGTGGGCAGTTCTCGCTCTTGATGTCTCTCAATCGCCCTGAGCCGCCGACGATGGGGCAGGTTTCAGCGGTCCTTGCAATGGATCGCACTACGGTGACAGCAAACCTCAAGCCTCTCGAACGCCGCGGTCTCGTGGAGATCCAGGTCGACGAAAAAGACCGCCGTAGCCGCCGCCTGAAGCTGACGTCAGCTGGCCGCCGGCTGCTGGCTGAAGCGATGCCGCTTTGGGAGAAGGCGCAGGCGATCAATGAAAAGCTCATCCCCGGCACCGACCCTGAACGACTCCGAGCTAATCTAAGGGCGCTTTCCTAAGCTCCTCGCCCGCCTTCCGTTTGCGGCTTGCCGTCCTGATCCGCCTGTGCTGCATTCTGCCCAGCACAGGACGATCGAAGGAGGTAATCGCCCGTGAACCTTTCGTTCATGCTAAGGGAGCGTGCCGCGGCCGGTAAGCCGATCCGCATCGGCCAAATCGGCGCCGGCAAGTTTGGCACGATGTTCCTGGCCCAGGCGCGGACGACCGTGGGCATGCACGTTGCGGCCGTCGCCGATCTGAACATCCCGCGCGCACAGTCACAGCTCAAAATGGCATCGTGGCCGGAGGAGCAGTACGGCGCGAGCTCCATCGACGACGCTCTGAAAACCGGAAAGACTTTCCTGACGGACGATGCCGAGTCGATCATTCGCCATCCGGCCATCGACGTCATCGTCGAGGCCACGGGAGATCCCAAAACAGGCATCCGGTTTTGCCTGTCGGCGATCGAGGACGGCAAGCACATCGTGATGGTGAACGTCGAGGCCGATGCCGTCGCCGGGCCTCTACTGGCGAAAAAGGCGAGGGAGGCAGGTGTCGTTTACAGCCTCGCCTGGGGCGATCAGCCCGCTCTCGTTTGCGAGCACGTCGACTGGGCGAGGACGTGCGGTTTCAAAGTGGTGGCCGCTGGAAAAGGCACTCGGTATCTCCCGCACTATCATAAGCTGACGCCGGATACGCTGTGGGACGAGCTCAGAAAATATCTGAAGATCGACGATCCGAAGAGCATCAACTTGAAGATGTTCAACAGCTTCCTGGACGGCACGAAATCCGGCATCGAAATGACCGCGATTTGCAATGCCACGGGCCTCGAGTCCCAGACCGATGGATTGTCGTTCCCGCCCGCAAGCCGCTTCGAGCACGCCGACATTTGCAAGCCACGAAGTGAAGGCGGCGTATTGGAAAAAGCAGGCGTCACCGAAGTGACCTCGATGGTCTACCGCGACGGGACCGACGTGCCGCATAACCTCGCCATGGGCACTTATGTCGTGTTTGAGGCGGCGGAGGATAACGAGTACAGCCGCCGGTGCTTCAAGGAGTATAATCTTTTGCCTGACAAATCGGGCCGTTATGCCGCTCTTTATAGGCCGGTCCACATGATCGGTCTTGAGCTCGGTGTTTCAATCGCCTCGGCGGTCCTGAGGAAAGAGCCCACGGGTGCTCCGTTCTGCTTCAATTCCGACGTGATTGCGACAGCGAAACGGAATTTGAAGGCGGGCGAAATTCTGGATGGTGAGGGCGGCTATTGTGTCTGGGGCAAGCAAACGCCCGCGCAGATGTCGCTCAAGGAGGGATATCTGCCGCTCGGCTTGGCCCACAATGTCAAACTCAAGCGCGATATAGCTGAAGGTGAACGCCTCAGATGGGACGACGTGGAGATCGACCCGAACGACACGGCCGTCAAGATTCGGCGTGAAATGGAGGCAGTTTTCGGTAATTCAAACAAAAGCCAATAATTTTTTCGAAGCAGCGCCGGGAGGTTCACCCGGCGCTGTTCGGCTCGAGACTCCTGACAAGGAGCTAAGCCTGCTCCACTTCCTCTATTTCTGCCAGCTTCGTCACGACGGCTGCCCCTGACTCCAGCGTTTTGTGAACAGGGCATTTGTTTGCGATTTCGAGTAGCTTTTCACGCATGGCCGGATCGAGGGGCCCCTCGATGGTGATTGTTCGCTCGAAGCGGTCGATCTTGCCGGTGCGCCCCTTAACCACCTCGCCACAATCCTCACAGTGCTCAACCGGCACCTTGCCGTGGTTAACGCTCACGCTCACCCGCCCAAGGGCGAGCTTCTTGTACTCGGCGTACATACGAAGGGTCATGCTCGTGCACGCGCCGAGAGCTATCGCAATATAGTTGTAGGGCGTCGGACCGCTGTCCAGACCACCCACCGACTCCGGCTCGTCCGCCAAGAGATGATGCCGGCCTGCAATGACGGCGTTCTGATATTTGCTCGCCCCGGTCTCGTAAACGAGAATGCCTGATTTCCAAATCTCGACCGGCTTCTCCTCGGGCAGATAGCGCGAGGCCCATGCCGCGATGACCTCCGCGATGTACTCAGCATCGCGGCGATCCGTTATGAGGTGATCGGCCGTGTCGAGCGAAACGAAGCTCTTGGGATGCTTGGCCGCAACGAACAGCTTGGTTGCGTGGTCGATCCCGACGACCCGATCAAATGGTGAATGGAGGATCAGGAGCGCCTTTCGCAAGTTAGCGACATGATCGGTCAAAGCATGCCCGCGGGCATCCTCGACAAGCTCCCGGCTGATCGGAAATTGGCGCCCAGCCAACGTGACCGTTGCGACGCCATCACGCTCGATGTCCTCAATCCGCGCTTGGAAATGCTCCAGCACATGGGCGATATCCGCCGGCGCCCCGATGGTCGCCACTGCTCTCGCCTCCGGAATGCGGTGCGCAGCGGCAAGCACTGCAGAGCCCCCAAGCGAATGACCGATTAGCACGGTCGGCGCCTCGAAGTGATCTCGCATGTAGTCCGCAGCGCGGATCAGATCCTCGACGTTCGAGGTGAAATGGGTGCTCGCGAAATTGCCTTCGGATGATCCGAGCCCCGTGAAGTCGAACCGGAGCACGCCAAAGCGGAGGGAGGCCAGCCTGCCCGCGATGCTCCGCGTAGCGATGGTGTCCTTCGAGCAGGTGAAGCAATGGGCGAACAGCGCATACCCGCGAACCGGACCTGCCGGCTGGTCGAGACGGGCGGACAGCGTATGGCCTCTGCTGCCCGGAAAGGTGATGTGTAGCGGGGTCATCGGTCATCCTCCGTTGCGAACGCAATCGCCGCGAGATCAGAAGTGTGCGTTCCATCGAGGCTTGTCCACACCCCTCCGAGAACTCTCCAACATCGTTTTGCGTTCTCGGTCGAAGGCGCGGCTCACCGCATGAGAGCGAGTTGACCCCTCACCCACCATGACCGGGATCAATGGGTTAGCCCTTGGCAGATGTTAGGTGTCCGCTGCCACGGCGGGCATGTCATAATTGAGAGCCTCTCCATCCGAGGAGCGGGAGGAAATGGCTAAGACCTCACCCATCAAGCGCAGCTTGGCATCGAACTGGGTCCTGCTGATGATCCTTGTCCCCGCCGTGGGTGGGTTGGGGTATCTCGTCTGGCAACAGCTGCAGCCGCAAGGGTTGCCGGCAGGCATTGCGGGCAGCAACGGCCGGATCGAGGCGACGGAAATCGACATCGCAGCCAAGCTGGCAGGGCGCATCGCTGATATTCTGGTTCGGGAAGGTCAATTCGTTCGCAAGGGCGAGGACCTCGTCAAAATGGACACGTCCGTGCTGGAGGCTCAGCTGCGGGAAGCCAAAGCGCAGCTCGAGCAGGCGCAGGTGACGGTCGAAACGGCCCGTAGCCAGGTTTCACAGCGGGAGTCAGAGAAGGCCACCGCAGAGGCGGTGCTCGCCCAACGGGAGGCCGAGCGCGTTGCGGCGGAGCGCCGGTATATGCGGGCCGAGGAGCTCGTCAAACAAGGATGGGCGACGCAACAAAGGCTTGATGACGACCGCGCAGCTTTCAAGAGCGCAGAAGCAGCGGTCACTGCCGCCAAAGCCCAAGTTGCATCTGCGGAGGCCACGCTGAACACGGCCAAATCCCAGGTGCTCCAAGCGGAGGCTCAAGTGGAAGCGGCACGCGCCACGATCGAGCGCATTCAGGCAGACATTAACGATAGCGTGCTTCGCGCCCCGCGGGATGGCCGCATCCAGTATCTCGTGGCCCAGCCTGGCGAGGTCGTGCAGGCTGGTGGCCGCGTCCTGAACATGATCGACATAACCGACGTCTACATGACGTTCTTTCTCCCGACGGAGCAGGCAGGACGCGTCGCGATCGGCGCCGAAGCGCGCATCGTTCTCGATGCCGCGCCGCAGTACGTCATCCCGGCCAGAATTTCATTCGTTTCTGATGTCGCGCAATTCACACCTAAAGAGGTCGAGACAGCAGAGGAACGGCAGAAGCTGATGTTCAGGCTGCGGGCCCGCATCGACAAGGAGCTGCTCGAACGATACCTCACGCAGGTGAAAACTGGTCTGCCGGGCATGGCCTACGTCAAAATTGATCCGAGAGCGGAATGGCCACCCCACCTTCAGGTCAGGCTCCCCGAACCGCCGCAATGACCTTCGATCATACGTTGCACACTTCGAGCAGAGAAGCGGTCGCTCGCCTGCGCGAGGTCAGCCTGCGTTACGGCGAGACGGTGGCGCTGGATTCCCTCAGCCTCGAAATTCCATCGGGATATATGGTCGGGCTGATAGGGCCCGACGGAGTTGGCAAGTCGAGTTTGCTCTCCCTGATTTCCGGCGCCCGCGCCATCCAAAGCGGCTCCATCGAGGTGCTCGGCGCAGACATGTCGTCCGCCTACGAGCGCGAAATCGTAGGGCCACGGATCGCGTACATGCCGCAAGGCCTCGGCAGGAATCTCTATGCGACGCTTTCCGTGTATGAAAACGTCGACTTTTTCGGCCGCTTATTCGGGCAAAACGCGGCTGAGCGCGAGCGGCGTATCAAAGACCTGCTCGAGGCCACCGGCCTCGCCCCTTTCGCTGATCGGCAGGCGGGAAAGCTCTCTGGCGGCATGAAACAGAAGCTCGGGCTGTGCTGCGCACTGATCCACGATCCCGATCTCATGATCCTTGATGAGCCGACGACAGGCGTTGACCCGCTTTCGCGCCGCCAATTCTGGGAGCTTATCGATCGTATTCGAGCCGGCCGGCCGGGAATGAGCGTCATCGTCGCCACGGCCTACATGGAAGAGGCAGCGCGCTTCGACTGGCTGATCGCAATGGATGCGGGCCGGGTCTTGAGCGCCGGAACACCTCATGACCTCCTTGAAAAGACGGGCAGCCGCACGCTCGAAGCCGCTTTCATCGCCATGTTGCCGGAGGAAAAGAGACGAGCTCATCGGCCCGTGCAAATCCGGCCCCGCGAGGCAGCTGACGATGAAGAAATTGCCATTGAAGCCCATGGGCTCACGAAACGTTTCGGAGATTTCGTTGCCGTCGATCATGTAAGCTTCCGCATCGCCCGCGGAGAAATTTTTGGCTTTCTGGGATCGAACGGCTGCGGGAAAACAACCACAATGAAAATGCTGACCGGCCTGTTGCCGGCCAGTGAGGGCAAGGCGTGGCTCTTCGGGCAAGAGGTCGACCCTGACGACATCGAGACCAGACGGCGCGTCGGCTACATGTCGCAGCATTTCTCTCTCTATAGAGAGCTGACGGTTCGGCAAAATCTCGAGTTACATGCCCGTTTGTTCAATTTGCCGGAAGAGACGATTCCCGGCCGAATTGCTGAGCTCGCCCGCCGTTTCGAGCTCGAGCAGATCATGGACGAGCTGCCCGATTCGCTTCCCCTAGGACAGCGTCAGCGGTTGCAGCTCGCAGTCGCCTTGATCCATAAGCCCGAGATGCTGATCCTCGACGAGCCGACGTCGGGCGTAGATCCGGTTGCTCACGATTCATTCTGGCAATTTCTCATCGACCTTTCGCGGGACGATAAGGTCACGATCTTCATTTCGACCCATTTCATGAACGAGGCCGAACGCTGCGATCGCATTTCGTTCATGCATGCCGGCCGCGTCCTCGTCAGTGATACACCTCAAGCCTTGGTCAAAAAGCGCGGTGTTCAAACCTTGGAGGAGGCATTCATCGCTTATCTCGAAGAGGCTGCCGCGGAGATCGAGCCCGGACTCGAGGCTCAAATGCCCGCGACGCCGCCGGTGGTCCATTCCGCAGCACCGCCGCTTCATCGCCACCGCGTTTTCGATCCACGCCGCATGTTCAGCTATTCGCGACGTGAAGCCATGGAGCTTCGTCGCGATCCCATTCGCGCAACGCTCGCCTTGCTCGGCAGCCTTATCCTGATGTTCATCATCGGGTACGGCATCAGCATGGATGTCGAGGATCTCACGTTTGCCGTTCTCGACCGTGATCAAACAACGTTGAGCCGCGACTATACCTTGTCCATCTCGGGCTCACGCTACTTCGTCGAGCGTCCACCATTGAGCAGCTATGCCGAGCTGGACCGCCGGATGCGATCCGGAGAATTGAGTCTCGCGATTGAAATCCCGCCGGGGTTTGCAAGCGACCTGCTGCGTGGCCGACCCGTCGAGATCGGAGCGTGGATCGATGGGGCGATGCCACAACGCGCCGAGACTGTGAGGGGCTATGTGCAAGGCATGCATGCGCACTGGCTAACTCAGCGGGCATCTCAAATGTCCGTCGTACCGAGCACAAGCCTCGTCACGATCGAAACACGCTTTCGCTATAACCCCAATCTGGAGAGCCTCGTGGCGATGGTGCCAGCAGTCATTCCGTTGCTGCTCCTGATGATCCCTGCGATGCTCACTGCCATCAGCGTCGCCCGGGAAAAAGAGCTCGGCTCGATTGTGAATTTCTATGTCACGCCCACGACCCGCCTTGAGTTTCTTTTGGGAAAGCAGCTTCCCTATGTTGTTCTGGCAATGTTCAACTTTCTCCTTCTCGTCATTATGGCCGCCACGGTGCTCGGTGTGCCGATCACCGGAAGCTTTTTGACCCTCACGGCCGCAACTTTGATTTACGTCCTCGCATCGACAGCAATTGGCCTTTTGATCTCGACGTTCATGCGAAGCCAGATCGCAGCCATCTTTGGCACGGCAATTTTGACGATGCTCCCGGCCACGCAATTTTCGGGCATGATCGACCCGGTCTCATCGCTCGAAGGTCTGGGCGCGCTGATCGGCCAGGTTTTTCCAACAACCCATTACCTCACCATCTCCCGCGGCACGTTTTCGAAGCAGCTTTCCTTCTCGGATCTGCACTCTTCATTCGTTCCGTTAATTATTGCCGTTCCCGTTTTGATAGCGCTCGCGGCCGCACTGCTGAAAAAGCAGGAGACGTAACATGCGCTTATCGAATGTCTACAATCTCGGCATCAAGGAGCTGCGCAGCCTCGGCCGCGATCGCTTGATGCTCGGTCTCATCGTCTTCGCCTTCACAATTTCAATTTACGCCGCAGCAACGGCACTGCCGGAGACGCTCAACCGAGCAGCGATTTCGATTGTTGACGAGGACCACTCCCCCCTTTCAGCGCGGATCGCCGCGGCCTTCTATCCGCCTTACTTTCTGCCGCCGCAAATGATCACCCAGGCCGAGATGGATGCCCGCATGGATGCGGGGCTAGACACCTTCGCCATCGATATTCCGCCGAATTTCCAGCGAGACGTGCTGGCAGGGCGTAGTCCAGCCATCCAGCTCAACGTCGATGCGACTCGCATGACTCAGGCCTTTACCGGCGCCGGATACATTCAGGCCATTATAAATCGTGAGGTGACCGCCTTTGTGGAGCGTCACCAGTCGCGCCCGACCGCGCCCGTCCAGCTCATCGATCGAATGCGGTTCAATCCGACTCTCGAAAGAAGCTGGTTCGGCGCCATCATCGAGGTCATCAACAACGTCACGATGATTTCCGTCATTCTGACCGGAGCGGCGCTGATCCGAGAACGTGAGCACGGCACGATCGAGCACCTACTCGTCATGCCGGTGAGGCCAATCGAAATCATGTTAGCCAAGATTCTGTCGATGGGCCTCGTGGTCTGGTCCGCTTGCGCCTTGTCGTTGGCGTTCGTCGTGCAAGGACTGCTTTCGGTGCCGATCGAAGGCTCCGTCATGCTGTTTCTGGCGGGGGCGGCGGCTCACCTATTCGCAACCACATCTTTGGGCATCTTTCTCGGCACGGCGGCGCGCTCCATGCCTCAGCTCGGCCTTCTGATCATCCTCGTGCTTCTACCGCTCGAAATGCTGTCCGGCGGCATGACCCCGCGCGAAAGCATGCCGGAATTCGTGCAGAATATCATGCTCGCCGCACCGACCACGCATTTCGTTTTGCTCGCGCAGGCGATACTTTACCGCGGCGCCGGATTTGACGTTGTCTATCCGCAGTTCATTTGGCTCATTGCAATTGGCGCCGCGCTTTTCGTTTTCTCGTTGGCGCGATTCCGCAAATCTCTCAGCGAAATTGGCTGAGCGCTCAGTGGATTTCCGGCTCCGGAACCGGCGGGCCGCTTTCCAGGAAGTCGAAGTCGCAGCCCTCGTCGGCCTGGCCAATATGCTGCTGGAACATCGCGCCATATCCGCGGGCGTATCGCGGTTCAGGCGGCACCCATTCCGCACGGCGGCGGGCAAGCTCCTCCTCAGAAACGTGGAGGTGCAGCAGCCGCCGTGAGACATCCACCTCGATGTGATCGCCCGTTCTGACGAGCGCCAGCGGCCCGCCAACGAAGCTTTCCGGCGCAACGTGCAAAATGCAGGCGCCATAGCTGGTACCAGACATGCGGGCATCGGAAATGCGCAGCATATCGCGAACACCGGCCTTCACGAGCTTTCGCGGAATGGGCAGCATGCCCCATTCCGGCATTCCCGGGCCACCTTTCGGGCCGGCATTTTGCAAGACGAGCACGTGGTCCGGCGTGACCTCCAGATCCTCACGCTCGACCTCGGCTGCCATGTGGTTGTAATCGCGGAAGACGAGTGCCGGACCACGGTGCTTCCTGAGCCGCGGCTCTGCCGCCGCCGGCTTCATGACGGCGCCGCGTGGAGCGAGATTACCTTTGAGAATCGCGGTCGCGCCTTCTGGATAAATCGGATTGTCGAGCGAGCGGATGACATCGCCGTTGTAGACGGCGGCATTGGCAATCGCCTCACCCAGCGTTTTTCCGGACACGGTCATTGCGCTGCCGTCGAGCATATCGCCCAGCATCTTCATCAACGCCGGCAGGCCACCCGCGTAGTAGAAATCCTCCATCAAGAAAGCTCCCGACGGACGGATGTTGGCAATGACTGGCACCTCGCGCGACAGCTGATCGAAACGGTCGAGCGACAGCGCGATACCGGCACGGCGGGCCATGGCAATGACGTGGATGATCGCGTTCGTCGAGCCGCCAAGCGCCATGTGAACCTTAATGGCGTTGTCGAACGAAGCAGGTGAGAGGATGTCTGAGGGCTTCAGATCCTCCCAGACCATTTCGACGATGCGCCGCCCCGCAGCCGCCGCCATTCGAGGATGGTTGGAATCGGCGGCTGGAATGGACGATGCTCCCGGCAGCGTCATGCCCATCGCTTCAGCGATAGACATCATCGTGGCCGCCGTGCCCATCGTCATGCAGGTGCCGAACGAGCGCGCGATGCCGCTCTCGATTTCGGCCCACTCCGCCTCCGAAATCTTGCCGGCGCGCTTTTCGTCCCAATACTTCCAGGTGTCGGAGCCGGAGCCCAGAGTCTGCCCCCGCCAGTAGCCGCGCAGCATCGGCCCGGCGGGCACGAAGATCGCCGGGATGTTCATGGAGATGGCGCCCATGAGCAGCCCGGGTGTGGTCTTGTCGCATCCGCCGAGCAGCACGGCGCCATCAATCGGATGGGAGCGCAGCAGCTCCTCCGTCTCCATCGCGAGGAAGTTGCGATAGAGCATGGTTGTCGGCTTGACGAACGGCTCCGAGAGCGAGATGGCCGGCAGCTCGAGAGGAAATCCGCCCGCTTGCAGCACGCCGCGCTTCACATCCTCGGCCCGCGCCCGCAGGTGCGCGTGGCACTGATTGATGTCGCTCCACGTGTTGATGATCGCGATGACGGGGCGGCCGCTCCAGTCCACCGTGTCGTAGCCCATCTGACGAAGGCGCGAGCGGTGGCCGAAGGACCGCAAGTCCTGCACCCCCAGCCAACGGTAGGACCTCAATTGCTCAGGCGTTTTGCGTCGGCCGTTGGCCATACTTCCCCCGTTTCGAGTGCGGACATCACCTGCTGGTCAGCGCCCTTGCCCCGCTACCGGCGAAGCGGACTCTTGCCGTCGGCTCGCGAGAAGCTGAGACACTGCGACGATACCTGCAAATGCGGCGCCAGCAATATCCGTCTCCACCCCCGGATGGACTAGGCAGAACGCCGCCGCAACCAGGAGCACGCTCTGCCATAGCGTCGATGGCCTGAGCAGATATCCATGCAGCCCCGCGGCCAACAGGATACAGCCGGTGGCGGCCGTCGCGAACGACCAAAGTATGGTTGGCCAATCGCCGACCATCAGCAAGGCAGGCTCGTAGACGAACATGAAGGGCACAATGAAGCCGGCCGCCCCGATTCTCACTGCAGCCCAGCCACTCGCCCACAGGTCGGCCTTGGCAAGACCCGCTGCAGCGAACACCGCCAATGCCACGGGCGGGGTGATCGCCGACAGGATCGCGAAGTAGAAGGCGAACATGTGAGCCGCCGGCGGAATGACGCCCAGCTTGATAATCGCCGGCACAAGCAGCGCCGTCATGATGATGTACGCGGGTGTCGTCGGCATACCCATGCCAAGCACGATGCCGGCCACCATTGTCAGGATCAATACCAGCAGGAGCGTATCCTGGGCGAGACCGACAACAACTTGCGTGAACACGATGCCGAGCCCGGTCAATGTCACGACACCGATGATGATGCCGGCCGAGGCGCAGGCAAGCGCGATGCCAAGCGCATTCCGAGCCCCATCGATCATCGCCTCGATGATGTTCATGAGCCGCACGTTGCCTCTGGTCGAGGCACGCAAGAATGCGATTGGGAAGCAGGCGAGCGTACCTGCAAGTGCAGCGAGCGGTGCACTGTAGCCGGAGTATAGCACCACCAAAATGGTGAGCACTGGAATGAAGAGATGGCCCCGTTGACTGAGAACATCGCTCATTCGGGGCAGCTCGGACCGCGGCACTCCCATAATCCCATGGCGCTTGGCCTCGAAATGAACGGCGAAGAAGCAGGCCACGTAATAGAGGAGTGCCGGAATCAGCGCCCAAATAATAACCTGACCGTAACTGACCTGCAGGAACTCAGCCATGACGAAGGCGGCAGCACCCATGATCGGCGGCATGATCTGGCCGCCCGTCGATGCGACCGCCTCCACGCCAGCCGCGAAATGCGGGCGAAAACCGCTCCGCTTCATCAGCGGAATGGCGATCGGCCCGTCGACCATCACATTCGCGACCGCCGAGCCGGAGATGGTTCCGAAAAGGCTCGACGAGAAGACGGACACTTTGCCCGGTCCGCCGGCCGTATGGCCAGTAAGGCTCATGGCGAAATCCATGAAAAGCTGCCCCGTGCCCGTCCGCTCCATGAAGGAGCCGAACATCACGAAAATCAGGACGTAAGCAGCAGACACCGAAAGTGGGATGCCGAAAATGCCTTCGGTCGTCATATAAAGCTGGTCGAGCAGCCGCATCGGCTCGACGCCGGCGATGAAAAAGCCGTAGGCGAGAAACACGAGCGCCGTTATTGGCAGCGCGGGACCAAGGACACGCCGGGTGGCTTCCAGGATCATCACAATCAGGATGGTCCCGAATACCATGTCGGCGGTCGTCAAATCATCGACGTAATAGATGCGATTGACGACGTAATCGTAATTGACAAACAGGTGAATAATCGGCGCCGTGGCGAGGACGAGAAGAACATAATCCAGGAGAGTAGGTGGCTGACCAGCCTGCGCGGTCGTTCGCCGATAAATAAGAAACGTTAGCGCCAGCGCAAATAACAGGTGGGTACCGCGAAACAGGATCGCTTCAGGAGCGCCGACCCAGATGAGCCACATGTGATAGAGTGCCATCGAAACGCCAAGCACCCCGATGACAAAGCGGACGATATTCGCGTGGGTCAGCTCGAATTTCATTCCCATTCCCTAATTGCGCGCGCAGCTCCGGGTTGAGCGCTGCGGGCCATATAAGAAAGAGTGAGAAATGGGCCGCCAGAAAAGGCGGCCCATCTGGAATTAATTCACGGTTATGCCGTGCTCCTTGTAGAACTTGGCGGCACCGGGATGGAACGGAACGCCAATGTCCTCGGCCATTTTCTGAGGCGTCAAGCCTGCCATGGCCTTGGACGTAGCCGAGAGGGAATCGACGTTCTCGTAGATCCCCTTGGTCATTTGGTAAACCGTGTCCTCCGGCAGATTGCAGGCCGCTACGATATGGGTGGCATAACCGATGACCTTCACCGGCTTATCCTGCTTCGGATAGGTCCCCGCTGGGATCTCGAGCAGTGTGTAGCCGGGATTGAGCTTTCTCATCTCCTCGAGATCCTCGGACATATCGAGCAGCTTGATGTCGACACCGGCTGCAATGTCCATGATGGACGCCGCGGGAATGCCCGTGCCCAGCGTGAACAGCTGCGCCTGCTTGTCCTTCATCTGGTTGGCCGAGTCCGTATAGGAGACGAAGCTCATCTTCACGTCGGAATAGGTGAGGCCGTGAACTTTCAACCAATGCTGGGTAATGAGTTCGCCTGTATTCCCCCTCGGCTGAGTCGTAATGGCCTTACCTTTGAGGTCTTTCACAGAATTGATTCCGGATTCCGCCAGCACGACCGCCTGGAAATACTGCGGGTAAAGCGAAGCAACATTGCACACGTTCTTGTGCGGCTCGTTGAACGGCTCATTGCCTCTTATCGCGTCAGCAGTGGTGATCGTATTGCCGAAACCGACCTCAGCCTTGCCGGTCTCAATGGCGCGCACGTTGGCGACACCCGCTCCAGGCAGTGACTGCACCTGCAGCCCGGGAATCATCTTCTCCCAGATGTCCTTCAGCTGTCCGCCGAGCGGGATCCAAATTCCGCCCTGAGGACCGGTCATGAGGCGAACCTGATCCGCTTGAGCCGTTCCGCCCGCGAGGGCAACGGCGGCACCCACGGCTAGAGACGCAAGTTTCCGCTTCACAGACATTTTGGCGTTTCCTTTCCGACGGTTGGCAACAATTCCGCCCGCCGCAGCTCCTGCAGCTGCGGGGGAATGCACATCGTGTTGTTAGGCTGATATCCGCGCGGCAGTACTGCTTGGATCGCGCCGAGTCGCGCGGTGGCTGCGCAACATTGCGCGCTTCGCTGGCCAGCGTACCATCCCGAGCTCCTCCACAAGGCCCAAAACGGGTCAATACTTATTCGCGTTATTGTCGACGCGAAGCGTTCAGGAACTCGACCACAAAGTCAAGTACGCGAACGCCAGCGCGAGATCGCGCTGGCGTGAAGTCAGACCGAAAAGAGGAAGTGCAAAACGAGGCTACTGCAGCCTTGCGTTGATGCTCGCAAGTTTCTCCGAGCCGGGGCACAGCTCCGACATCGGGACGGCGTTCAACGGCCTCTCCGACGTACGCAGAATATCGTGCAGATCGTGCTGGCTCTCGTCGATGTAGAGCAGGCCGGTTGCCACCTCCCCACGGGCCGCGTGCTTGCGGATGGTCATCAGCGCCGCATCTGCATCCCGAGGATCATGGGATTGATCCAGCTTATGCAGAATGATGCGGGACCCATCATGAAGCGTTACCGGCACCGAGGTGCCCTCGTCGTAATCCGCCGTGATCTCCTGCTCCTCCGGCACGAAGTCGAGCTTGTCGATCGCCTGGTTGTGCTGGCGCACGTAGTCGTAGCTCTTGGTGGAGGCGGGATGGTTATTAAACGTCACACACGGGCTGATGACGTCGAGGAAGGCAAAGCCGCGGTAGCTGATCGCCGCCTTGATGAGCGGAATGAGTTGGCGCTTGTCGCCCGAGAAGGAGCGGGCCACGAAGCCTGCCCCCAGCTGGATCGCCATCTGGCAAAGGTCGATCGGGTCGAACGGATTGGGCTCGCCCTTCTTCGACGGGGAGGTCTTGTCGTTGGTGGCCGAGAACTGGCCCTTGGTCAGTCCATAGCAGCCGTTGTTCATGACGATGTAGACCATGTTCAGCCGCCGCCGAACGGCGTGCGCGAACTGGCCGAGACCAATCGAGGCTGTATCCCCATCGCCAGAAACGCCGATGTAGACGAGGTCGCGATTGGCGAGGTTGGCCCCCGTCGTCACGGACGGCATTCGCCCGTGGACGCTGTTGAAGCCGTGGCTGCGGCCCAGAAAGTATGTCGGCGCTTTCGAGGAGCAGCCTATGCCGGAGACCTTGGCGATCCTGTGCGCCGGGAGGTCGAGCTCGAAACAAGCCTCGATTATGGCCGCGGTGATGGAGTCGTGGCCGCAGCCGGCGCACAGGGTCGACATCGACCCTTCGTAATCGCGCCGCGTCAGGCCGAGAGCGTTGCGTTTGAGCGCGGGGTGATAGGCGCTGGGTTTCTGAATGTAGGTCATCTCGCGTCCCTTACTCGGCAGCAATCTTGACCGGGCCAACGCTGGTCCGGATAGCGCTGCGCACGAAATCCGCTGTCAGAGGCATGCCGTCGAAGTTCACCGTTGCGAACAGCTTCTCGCCGTCGATGCCCGCTTCGAGCATCAGCAGCGAGCGCATCTGGGCATCGCGGTTCTGCTCGACGACGAAAATGCGGTCATGCGCATCGCAGAAGGCCTTCACCTCCGGTGAGAACGGGAAGGCTTTGATGCGCATGGCATTGAGGCGGACGCCCTCGGCTTCGAGCTCGTCGAGCGCTTCCAACACTGCAGGCCGCGTCGAGCCGAAATAGATGACGCCGACCCGGCTCCGCGGATCGCGCATGTCGATCTCCGGCTTCGGCACCAGGCTCGCCGCCGTCTCGAACTTGCGAGCGATGCGGTACATGTTCTCCGCGTGGATGCGGCCGTCCTCGGTGTACCGAGCGTAAGCATCGTGAGAGGTGCCGCGAGTGAAATACGCGCCCTTGCTGGGATGCGTGCCCGGCAGCGTTCGGTAGGGGATGCCGTCTCCGTCGACATCGCGGTAGCGGCCCCAATCCTTCGCGGCCTCGAGGCCCGCGGCGTCCAGCACCTTGCCACGGTCATGAACGTAGGAATCGTCCCACGTGAACGGGTCCGTCACCCACTCGTTCATGCCGATGTCGAGATCGCTCATCACGATCACGGGCGTCTGCAGCCGCTCGGCAAGATCGAAAGCCTTCGCGCCCAACGAGAAGCACTCATTGGGATCGGAGGGGAACAACAAAACGTGCTTCGTGTCGCCGTGAGAGGCGTAGGCGCACGCCAAGATGTCCGATTGCTGCGTGCGGGTCGGCATGCCCGTCGAAGGACCACCCCGCTGGACGTTGAACAGGACGACCGGAATCTCCGCGAAATACGCAAGGCCCAAGAACTCGCTCATGAGCGAGATGCCAGGCCCTGACGTGGCCGTGAAGGCGCGCGCCCCGTTCCAGCCCGCTCCAATAGCGATGCCGATGGCCGCCAGCTCGTCCTCCGCCTGCACAACGGCGCCAAGGACCTTGCCGTCTTTGTCCGTGCGGAGCTGCTTCAAGTATCTCTCGAAGGCTTCGGCCATGGAGGTCGACGGCGTGATCGGATACCACGAGCAGACCGTCGCGCCGGCGTAAATGGCACCCAACGCCGCCGCGTTATTGCCCGTCACCATGATCTTTCCGCGCGTGCCCTCAGCCTTCTCCACGCGGATCGGTAGCGGACACTGGAAGTTGGCGAGCGCGTAATCGCGACCCAGGTTTACCGCCTCCAGGTTGGAAGAGATGAGCTTCTCCTTGCCACGCAGCTGATCGGCGACGACCTTCTCCAGGACCTCCATGTCCATGTCCAGCAACGCCGTCAGCGCACCGACATAGACCATGTTCTTGAAGAGCTGCCGCTGGCGCGGGTCTGTCCACCTCTTGGCGCACATGGCGGCAATGGGGATCGGAAGAACGGTGATGTCGTCCCGCGGCCATTGCCTGGGCATGGTCGAGTCGTACAGCAGCCATCCGCCGGGAACGATTTCCGCCAGGTCGTCGCGGTAGGTCTGCGGGTTCATGGCGACCATCAGGTCAACGCCTTCGCGCCGCGCGAGGTAGCCCTTCCCGCTAACACGGACCTCGTACCAAGTCGGCAAGCCCTGAATGTTGGATGGGAAGATGTTCTTCGGGCTGACCGGCACTCCCATTCGGAAGATGGTCTTGGCGAACATCGTGTTGGCGCTCGCCGAGCCCGAGCCGTTCACGGTCGCGAACTTGCAAACGAAATCATTGACCCCGCTCATGACTTCGGTCCCCGGCTTCATCCAAGGTAGGCATTGTGATGTGTGAGGCAGGCCGGCGACGCCTGCGCCTCAACGTACGTGAATTTCTGCATGTCCCATGCTCCCGTCGGGCAGCGCTCAGCACACAGCCCACAGTGTAGGCAAAGATCCTCATCCTTGACCATGACCCGGCCGGTCTTGAGCTCGTCCGAGACATAGAGGGATTGCGACGTGTTCCGAGCCGGCACCCGCAGTCTCTCCCGCAGCTCCGCTTCCTCGGCGTTCTCGATGAAGTTGATGCAGTCGACCGGGCAGATATCCATGCAGGCATCGCACTCGATGCACAGCGAGCGCGTGAAGACGGTCTGCACGTCGCAGTTCAGGCAGCGCTCCACCTCTTTCGCGGCGAGCTTGTCGTCGTAGCCGAGCTCGACCTCGACCTTCAGATTGCGCAGCGCGATGGACTTATCCGCGTGGGGAACGGCAACGCGCCGCTCCGGAGAGTAGGCGTTGGAGTACGACCACTCGTGGATGCCCATTTTCTGGCTGACGAGCGTCCACCCAGGCGCGGGCCGTTCGGTCAGTGGCTTACCTTGGCAGTAGAGATGAATGGAAATCGCTGCCTGGTGGCCATGGGCGACGGCCCAGATGATGTTTTCCGGACCCCAGGCCGCGTCGCCGCCGAAGAACACGCCCGGCCGAGTCGACATCATGGTCACGCGGTCGACCTTGGGCATATCCCATTCGCCGAACTCGATGCCGATGTTCCGCTCGATCCAGGGGAAGGCGTTCTCCTGCCCGATAGCCATCAGCACATCATCGCAGGGAATAACGACCTCTTCGCCAGTGGGGATCAGCTTGCGGCCCCGATCGGTGTACTCGGCCCGCATGATTTGGAACCGCACGCCGACGAGCCGGCCGTTCTCGACGATGAACTCCTTCGGATTGTGATTGTCGAGGATCGGAATGCCCTCGCGCTCAGCGTCCTCGATTTCCCACTCCGACGCCTTCATATCCTTGCGCGGTGAGCGGACCGTTACCGTGACCTGCTCAGCGCCGAGGCGCAGGGCCGTGCGGCAGCAATCCATGGCGGTGTTGCCGCCACCAATCACCACAACGCGACGACCAATGCTGTTTACGTGCTCGAAGGCAACCGAGGTCAGGAACTCGATTCCGATGTGAATATTGGCGGCGCCTTCCTTGCGGCCGGGGATGTTGAGGTCCTTCCCCTTTGGGGCTCCGGTGCCGATGAAGACAGCATCAAAACCCTCATCGAGGACCGCCTTGAGGCTCTGCACCTCGTGACCGAAGCGTGTCTCGACGCCGAAGTTCAGGATGCGGTTCACTTCCTCGTCGAGGACAGTCACCGGCAAGCGGAAAGCGGGGATGTTCGTCCGCATGAGCCCGCCGGCCTGCTGGTCCTTTTCGAAGAGCACGCAGTGATAGCCCAGGGGCATCAGATCGCGGGCAACGGTCAGCGACGCCGGCCCTGCGCCAATCAAGGCGATGCGCTTGCCATTTTTCTCCTTCGGAATTTTCGGAAGAAGCGAGTCGATTTCGCCCTTGTAATCGGCGGCAACCCGCTTCAGGCGGCAGATCGCCACCGGCTTTTCCTCGACACGCCCTCGGCGGCACGCCGGTTCACACGGCCGATCGCAGACGCGGCCGAGAATTCCCGGAAAGACGTTCGATTCCCAATTCAACATATAGGCCGCTGTATAGCGGCCTTGTGCAATTAGCCTGATGTACTCTGGGACGGGGGTATGGCTGGGGCACGCCCACTGGCAATCTATGACCTTGTGGAAGTACTTAGGATTGGAGATGTCAGTCGGAGCCACTCCTCGGCTCCGCGTGCGCACAGCGGCGTCGCCTTGCGGCATAGGAAACTTACCCTCCAGTCGTTCGAGCCCCAAGCCACGTCCATAGATGCGGCCTTTCTACCTCTGTCCCAACTTAGTTATTTCGGCCCGCAAATGGCAAGCTCTGGACAGCATATCAGCCCATCAAAACTGAGATGATCCATCTCCAAATTTCAACTTGGATGCACCTGAGGCGACCGTCAGGCAATTTTCATTCGCAGGCGCATTAATGGACGGAATTTTGAAACAAAAAATTCGCAACCGCAGCATGAGTCCATTTCTCGTTAGTTGCGGTGCAGCATAATTTCAAATTCATCCCGCGTAGCACAATTACATCGGACAACTCGCCCGAAGCTGACAAAACTTGTCCTTTGCTCAGCTTATCTTTGATCTTATCAAACGAGCACATCGGAAATTTTGTAAGCTGGCGCTCTATAACCAGACGTTGTGCCGTCTGCACGAAGCCTGGTCGCGCCGATTCGGAGACCAGAGGATGAGCTCAACAGCTCGGCTAGCCGGTTGCGAGCGTCAACGCGATGGCGGCCAAGCTCAGTGCACCGACCCATAAGGCGACCCGTTCCCAGCGGGTGTGGCGGGCTTCGGCGGCGCCGATCCGCTCCACCGTTTCAGTATCGAGACGAATGCCCGATTTCGCCATCTCGGCGAAGGCAGTGACACCTTCCTCAGCTTTCGCGAGCAGTCCCGGAAGGTCGGAAAGAACCTTGCCAAGCACCTCGGCGCCCTCGCCCGCTTCGCGGAGCCGACCCGTGACGCCGTAATTCGCCTCGACCCATTCACGCGCGACCGGTTCGGCAGCCGTCCAGAGATTGAGATTGGGGTCGAGCCCGCGTGCGACACCTTCGACGATGACCATACTCTTTTGGAGCAGGATCAGCTCAGGCCGGGTCTGCATATCGAAAACCTCGGTGTAAGCGAACAGCTGCCCCAGAAGGTCGGCCATCGAAATTTCCGATGCGGTGCGCCCGTGGATCGGCTCACCGATGGCCCGGAGCGCCTGGGCGAACACGGCAGGCGGGTGATGGGGCGGCACGTAGCCCGCCCAAAAATGGACGTCCGCCGCCCGCTTGTAATCGCGCGTGATGAGGCCGTGCAGAATTTCGGCGAGGAACCGGCGCTCCTTCACGCCAAGCCGGCCCATGATGCCGAAATCGACGGCGACGATACGGCCACGCTCGTCCACGAACAGGTTGCCCTGATGCATGTCGGCGTGAAAAAAGCCGTCGCGCATGGCGTGGCGGAGAAACGTCCGCAGCACGATTTCCCCGAGCCGGCCGAGATCATGGCCAGCCGCCTGCAAGGCTGCGCGGTCCGATATTGGAATCCCGTCGATCCACTCGACGGTCAGAACGCGCCTGGCCGTGCGCCGCCAGTCGACCTGCGGCACACGGAAGTCCTCGTCGTTGGCACTGTACTCCGCCATTTCCGACATCGCGGCAGCTTCGAGCCGCAGGTCCATTTCCAGCTGTGTGGTGCGGGCCAGCGTATCGACGACCGCGACAGGTCTCAGACGGCGAGAGGGCGGATGGAAACGCTCGATGAGACGGGCGGCGAAATAAAAGCTGTCGAGATCGCGGCGGAACTGCCGCTCGATGCCGGGGCGGAGAATTTTTACCGCGACCTTCCGAGGTACGCCGTCCTCCAGGACCACGGCCTTGTGCACCTGGGCTATGGATGCGGCAGCAACGGGAGGTCCGAACTCGGCGAAATGACTTTCGAGCTTGCCACCGAGCGCCTCCTCGACCGCGCGGCGCGCTTCCTCCATGGAGAACGGCGGCAAACGGTCCTGGAGATGGCGGAGATCGGCAGCTAGCTCAGGTCCAATGATATCGGCGCGGGTGGCCAGGAATTGACCTAGCTTGATGTAGCTCGGTCCCAACGAGGCGAGCGCATCCGTAATGCGGCGTTCGCGTGGTTTGCCGGCCTGGAATGGCCATGAAATTGCGCGGATGGGCCACGTCGCGGCATGAGCCAGCCTCAGTGGCAGTGGGGCCTTGATGCCAGGTGGCACGAAGCGCACGCCGTGCTGCGCCAGTACGATGCCAGCACGGGCGAGGCGAAGCAGGTTCATCAGCGCGCTTGCCATCTCGTCCCCGGAATCAGATCCGCCAGCCGGAGTGGATGGCAGCGATGCCGCCGGTCAGGTTGCGCCAGGTCACTTGCTCGAAGCCGGCGGCACGGATCATTTCGGCGAATGCCTCCTGCGGCGGAAACTTGCGGATGCTCTCCACAAGGTAGCGGTAGGGCTCCTCACCTGTTCCGACGAGCCGCCCGAGGCGCGGGATGACGTGGAAGGAGTGCAGGTCATAAAGCGCGTCCAACACCGGCACTCGACATTCGGAAAACTCGAGGCATGCAAAGCGGCCACCCGGCTTCAGCACACGGTAGGCTTCCCGCAGCGCAGCATCGATGTGGGTGACGTTGCGGATGCCGAACGCGATCGTATAGGCGTCGAAGCTCTTGTCCGGGAATGGCAGCGCCTCCGCATTCCCCTGCACGAGCATCACCTGGTGAGAACGACCCGCCGCCTCAATTTTCTGACGGCCCACCCGCAGCATCTCGGGGCTGATGTCGCACACGACGGCGCGACAACCGGGCCCGCCAGCGCGCAGCGCCCTGAGCGCTACATCGGCCGTGCCGCCGGCAACATCGATCAGATCGAAGGGCTGATCCGAACGCGGCGGGTTTAGGATGGCCACCAGCTCGTCCTTCCAGAGCCGGTGCATCCCGCCCGACATCAGGTCATTCATCAAGTCATACCGATCGGCGACAGTCGCGAAGACCTGGTTAACGAGCCCCTGGCGCTCCTCAGGCCGGACCTCGCGGAAGCCGAACGTTGCCGCCGTGTGATGCTGTTGGTCGTGTGACATGGCGGGCACCATACCGGAGCCGTCAGGCAAGCGCCATGCGCCTGAACGGCAGGACGCGACGGACCGGAACCTCGTGCGAAACTTTAAGTTGCCTATGGAAACGTAAGGTAAATGCAGTGGTCAGGAGTGCCTCCCATGACCAAGCAACACGCACACGGGATCGAAAGCACGGCGCAGGTGGCTGGTCATCCGCTGCATCCGATGCTGGTCCCCTTTCCGATCGCCTCGATCGTACTCGCCCTCGTGGCAGACCTCATCTACCTGGGCACCCTCGCTCCCTTCTGGGCTCAGGGGTCATACTGGCTACTGGTCATCGGACTGGTGACAGGCCTCATTGCCGGGCTAGCCGGCCTCACCGACTTTCTAACGACAGAGCCGATACGCAGGCTCAACGCAGCCTGGGCTCACGCCATTGGCAACGCCGGCGTGATCGCGCTCGTCATCATCAATCTCTACCTCAGGTGGGCCGATCCGGTAGCGGGCGTCACGAGCGGCGGGCTCGTCCTCTCGATCATCACGGTGGCGCTCCTACTGGTTACCGGCTGGCTCGGTGGGACGCTCGTCTACGCGTACCACCTGGGCGCGATGGATTCACCACCTGCCGGCGAGGAGCCGCGTCGCGCAGCTCACGCGGGCGTGCATGCCAGCAATCCCGGGCATAGGCGGTGACGGTGGCGCAGGCGACCTGATCCGTACCGGATGGCTCGCGAGCGGAGTGCCCAGCGGGGCTCGCGCTTCGAACCTTGTGCCGCTACAAGCTGCTCCGGCGGCGTGAGTGCCGTCTGCAGAGAGGGAGCGGTGCGTGCCGGAATTACCCGAGGTCGAGATCGTCCGTCGCGGGCTTGAGCCATTCTTGGTCAGCAAGAAATTCGAGCACGTCGATCTGCGCCGCCCCGACCTGAGGTTCCCCTTCCCTGAGCACTTTGCCGAGCGCCTGCAAGGCCAAAAGGTCCTGAGCCTGGGCCGTCGCGCCAAGTATCTCCTGGGCCGGCTCTCGAACGGCGAGGTGCTGGTCATGCACTTAGGCATGAGCGGCCGCTTCACCGTTGCCACCCCGCAAGGCCGCGGCGGCATGATTGGCGAGTTCACCCACGACACCGGCAGAGATCCCGCGCACGACCACGTCGTGTTTCGAATGGAGAGCGGCACCACCATCACCTACAATGACCCGCGGCGGTTCGGCTTCATGCTTCTCGTTCCGGAGGCCGAGCTTGAAAGTCACCCGCTCTTTGCGGACCTCGGCGTCGAGCCGTTGGGAAATGAGCTGACGGCGGAATACCTCGCGGCCAAGGCCCGCGGGCGGCGGGCAGACCTCAAGGCCTTCCTCATGGACCAGCGGATCGTGGCTGGCCTCGGCAATATCTACGTCTGCGAGGCCTTATTTCGTGCGCGGCTTAGTCCGACACGTCCAGCTTCCACTCTCGCCAACGTGGCCGGCCGGCCGACCGAGCGTGCGGAACGCTTGGTGCGGGCAATCCGCTCCGTGCTATTGGATGCAATAGAGGCCGGCGGCTCTACGCTGCGCGACTACCGCCAGGCAAACGGAGCCATTGGCGCTTTTCAGCACACGTTCTCCGTCTACGGACGCGAGGGCAAGCCTTGCGTGACGCCGGGTTGCCGAGGCATCGTGCAGCGCATCGTGCAGGCTGGCCGCTCGACGTTCTTCTGCAAGAAGTGCCAGCGATAACGGGACATCAATCCTTCGGCGAACGAGGACGCACTCACCGATGACTTATCAGAACATTCTCGTCGAAACGCGGGGCAAAGTTTGCATCATCACGCTCAACCGTCCCCAGGCGCTCAATGCCCTCAACCAAGCGCTCATGACTGAGCTAAACCAGGCGCTCGACGCGTGCGAGGCGGATGACTCGATCGGCTGCATCGTGCTCACCGGGTCGGAGAAGGCCTTCGCCGCCGGCGCCGACATCAAGGAGATGCAGTCGAAGACTTTCATGGAGGTCTACACTCAGGACTTCATAGGCAATTGGGACCGGGTCGCTCGTTGCCGCAAACCTATCATCGCGGCGGTCGCGGGATTTGCGCTCGGAGGCGGCTGCGAGCTGGCGATGATGTGCGACTTCATCATCGCGGCGGACAATGCAAAGTTCGGCCAGCCCGAGATCAAGCTCGGCGTCATGCCCGGCGCGGGCGGAACTCAGCGGCTCGCCCGCTTCATCGGCAAGGCGAAGGCCATGGATCTTTGCCTCACCGGCCGCATGATGGATGCCGAAGAGGCGGAACGCTGTGGGCTCGTGAGCCGCGTCGTCCCCGCGTCCGACCTCCTGGAGGAGGCTGTGAAGGTGGCTTCGACGATCGCCGACATGTCCCTGCCGGCGCTCATGATGACGAAGGAAAGCGTCAACCGCGCTTTCGAGACGACGCTGGCAGAGGGGATTAGATTCGAGCGGCGCGTCTTCCACTCGATGTTCGCGACGGAAGATCAGAAGGAGGGAATGGCGGCGTTCATCGAGAAACGGAAACCGTCCTTCAAGAACCGGTAGCTCCAGAGGGCTGTTTGCGCCCTATCTTCGAGAGCCTACGCTGAGTGACGATGGCCATCGCGGAGAGCGCCACGATGGCTACGCCGCCTGCTACAAAGATCTGATTGGCCGCCCAGTCCGGCCGGAATGACATCAGCTTGCCCGTCGCAAGCAGATAGGCAACGCCGCCAGCCGCGGCGACGCCCTGCACGATGGTGAGCTGCAGGCCGCGCAACAGCAGCATTTGGCGCATCGCGGGTCGCTCGGCGCGCGCAATCGCTGCGCCAAAAAACCACGTGAACACCGCGATCAAAGCCATGCCCGACCCATACTGCCAGGCGTGCTGCCATCTGAGGCCGCCCAGCGTGTAAACTCCGGCCATGGCGGCCGCGCCCCAGGCCCACGTGAGCGCCATCAGCTTGGCATTGCATTGTGCACTGACGGGAGCAGCCTCAGGTGTGATACGATACGCATCAAGGCGCCAGAGTGGCTGGTTGAGCCCCAGCCCGATGGCAATAACCAGGGCGGCAAAGATTGCCGCTGCGGAGCCCGTGATCCAGGATTGATCGCGGCCAGCGCCAACAATCATCGCAATTACGCTGGCGAAAAGCGCCAGCACCAGCCAGGGCAGAACCCTCTGCAGCGACATCGTCCCTTCCATCAGCTTGGCGCCAGAACGCTCGCAGGTGCGGGAGCCTCTAACGCTGATCAGGCGTGCTTGTTATTCCGCAGCGCATAGGCGCTGATGACGGCTATCCCAAGTGCGCCGAAGAAGAACACGTTGTTGGCGGCCCAATCGGTAAAGCGGGGCGTGAGAAAACGCACCATTTTGCCGTCAATGATGAGGCCCGCCATCGTGATCACCATCCCGACGAGTTGCACGATCGCGAGGTATCGCGCAATTCGCAGCATGGACTCATCCTCTTTGCCCGCGAGGGCGTCGCTCTTCAAAGTACTGGCGAAATAAAGCGACAGACCGGCTGCGAGAGCAAAAGCCAGAACGAAATGCCACCACTCCCGCCACACGAGCACGCCCGTGCCGTAGATGGCTATGAGCGCCAAAGCGCCCCAGGTCCAGATGACGCCCATGTACCAGGCGTTGCTGCTGGCAATCTCCGACGCCGAGGCTGCCTTGGCGAGAAGCAATCGGCATTGGCGGATTGCGACGGCGGCCACAATCAGCGCGGTTACTGCCGAAATCGCTGCGTGGACGTAAGCCATCCGCATGTCCTCGGCGCGCGCATCGGCAGTGAAGACCAGAAGCCCAAGGCTCAATACGACGGCAACAAGCGGGATGATCGTTGGCACGTGTTCCCCCGTTTGACGTGTTCTCTTCGTGTGCCAGTGTCCTGGTCCGCCATCTCAGGCGTCGACACCGTAGTACTCGCGATACCAAGCCACAAATCGCTCGATCCCCACCTCGATCGGCGTGTTTGGGCGAAAGCCCACGTGCTTGGCGAGATGGTCGATGTTCGCAGCCGTGCGCGGAACATCGCCAGGCTGCAGTGGCAAGAAGATCTTCGTTGCCGTGCGGCCAAGCGTCCGTTCGAGGCAGGCAATCAGATCCATGAGCTCCACCGGTCGATTGTTACCGATGTTGTAGAGGCGATACGGGGCAGAGGAGGTTGCCGGGTTGGGCGACTCGCCGTTCCAGTCCGGATCGGGCGTGGCCGGGCGGTCGAGCGTGCGTACGACTCCTTCGACGATGTCGTCGATGTACGTGAAATCGCGCGCATGCTGGCCATTGTTGTAGACCTCGATCGGCTCCCCGGCGAGGATCGCCCGCGTGAATTTGAAGAGCGCCATATCGGGCCGCCCCCAAGGGCCATAAACGGTGAAGAAGCGCAAGACCGTGACGGGCAGGCGGTAAAGATAGGCATAGCTGTGTGCCATCAGCTCGCACGACTTCTTCGTCGCCGCGTATAGGCTCAGCGGATGGTCCACGTTGTCCTCGACGGAGAACGGCATTTTCGTGTTGGCGCCGTAGACCGAGCTCGTGGACGCAAGCACCAGGTGGTCGACCTGATGCGCACGGCATTCCTCCAGCACGTGCAAGGTGCCGACGACGTTCGAGTTCACGTAAGCGTGCGGGTTCTTGAAGGAGTAGCGAACGCCGGCCTGCGCGGCGAGGTGAACGACCCGCTCAGGTCGATGCTCGGCGAAGACCTGGGCTACGCCGTTGCGGTCAGCGAGATCCACGCGGGCGAACTTGAACTGCGGATGCCTCTGCAGCCTGGTCAGCCGAGCCTCCTTGAGGCGGACATCGTAATACTCGCTTAAGTTGTCGAGACCGACGACGGCATCACCGCGCGCCAGGAGCGCCTCCGCAGTGTGGTATCCAATGAAGCCAGCCGCACCAGTCACCAATATGCGCATCGCTGCTGCCTATTCGTCGATCTTGTTCCATGCACGAAGCGGCGATCCTGCCCGGCGAAGCTTGTGTGGCTGGCCGCCTTCGCAGCTACTATAGGTGGTACCGCTCGCCTTGACGAGCTGCACACGAGGATCGCGTGCGTCTCGTGTGACCCGTTGACCACCATAAGCAGCGGCATTATAGCGATCTGCAACGCGCCGCCCGGAACCCCCGGTCCCGGGCGGCTTGATGTATTCCGCTGTCAGGTCCAGCTCAAGCTACGGCGGATGACCGATTCGCTGGCCCTGACATCAGCCGAAAAGGGGAAGATACCACATGCCAAATACGAGGTCGGCCAAGAAGGCCGTGCGTAAGACGGCCCGCCGCACCGCAATCAACAAAGCGCGCCGCTCGCGCATGAGGACGGCGGTGCGCAAGGTCGAGGAAGCGATCGCTGCCGGCTTGAAAGAGGAAGCTCTGAAGGCACTCGCGGTCGCTGAGCCGATTCTCGCGCGCACGGCTCGGAAAGGCGTGATTCACAAGAACACGGCCGCTCGCAAGGTGTCGCGGCTCGTAGCGCGTATCCGCGCTATGCCCGACTAAAGCGAGCATCATTACCTTCGCAAATCAATGTGATAAATTTGCAACGTCAAGATCTGCTCAACAGCCCAGCGAGTCGCGGCGGTGCGGCCAAAAACCGCTCAGGAATCAAGAATTCCTGACAGGTTTGCCGAAAGGCATCGACAGGTTGCCCACTAAATCGGAAGGTCGGGTTTCAAGATAAAATGAGCTTTTTGGGGCGCTCGCCACGCGGGCGCCTTTTTCTTTGGCATCGGCCCTTCCCGCCTTCGAATCTTGTTGTGGACTCAAGGGAGTTCTCCACGAATCCTATCGTTTCAGACCCACTTTTCCAAAGCGGTGTGGATAGCTGGTGCCGAGCTTTCGTCAGGAGCTCGGAGCCGCCGAGCGATCTTGTCTCCCAACGAGACGTGTGGTTAATACGAAATCCATTCGGTCGACGGATGGCGGCCAGAATGTCGTTAGTTGAGTTATTCAAGTTTTGCGTACCGATTGTTCTAGCATAGAGCAATTGAAGGTGCTCCGGCGTACTTGAAAAGAGTCACGAACTCCTCAGTCTGCCTGCGTAATTCCGGGCAAAAGCTTGGTCATATGTTGCGTACTCTCCCGTTTTTTCAGTTGAACACTGAATAAACGGGGTGGTGAGTGTTGCGTTTCATCAGTGGAGGTTTTGAGGTGGGTAGTGGGCAAGCCGTCCACATTGTGGATGTCGACGTCCGTGAGGTGTGGAAACGGCTGAAGGAGGAGCCGACGGCGGTCCTCATCGACGTGCGCACCCAGGCGGAGTGGACGTACGTCGGGTTGCCGGACCTCTCCTCCATTGGCAAGCGGCCATTCCTCATCGAGTGGCAAACATTTCCGGACAACCGGGTCAATCCCGAGTTCGTGGAGCGCCTTTCGGAAATGTTGGAGGAGGCCGGGATCGATAAGCAGGCGGAGCTTTTTTTTCTTTGCCGGTCAGGCGGGCGTAGCAAGAGGGCTGCGCAAGCAATGGCCGAGGCAGGCTATACGGCCTGCCGAAACGTTGCGGACGGCTTCGAGGGGCCACTCGACGCCGAACGCCACCGTGGCCGGTTGGCTGGTTGGAAGGCCGCCGGTCTCCCTTGGACGCAGGGATAAGCGCCTTTGAATTCAAAGAAGCGTCGGCGGAATGACCGTGGCGGAGGTCACCCGCACGACGCCGTTAAAGAGGGTCAACAGAAGCAGCGGGTGTAGCCATGAATAGCGTGGAACCAATGAGACCTGCCGCGCGCAGTGCGGGCAGCGGGAGCAGCGATGCTCAGGCCAGGTCTGATGGGCCAGCGCTGACGCGCTCGGAGGGACCGGCAGGCGCCTCAGGTGCGCAGGAGCCCCGGGGCCACAAAGTACGCAAGATGCTTCGCGCCCAGTTGGGCGAGGACGTGTACACGAGTTGGTTCCACTCGATGGAGTTCGAGCACTTCGACGGAAAGACGGTCCGCGTGACCGTTCCCGTGAAGTTCCTGAAGAATTGGATCCAATCGCACTATTCGGAGGCGCTGCTCCGGTGCTGCGCTGTCGAGTTCGAGGGTGTCGAGAGAGTCGAAGTGGCCCTTCGTCAGCCCAGCCCAGTGCGAACCGTATCGCAGGAAGCGCCGGGAGCCTCCGACAGCCGCACGCCTAGCACACCGACCGACTCGACGCCGCCTGCATCGGGCTGGCAAGCGCCTCACTTGGTTGCGCCAGCGATCGTCACGCGCACGAGCGTCGGAGGCTTCGAGGGCTCGCCGCTTGACCCGCGTTACACCTTTGAAAGCTTTGCCGTCGGCCCCTCGAACCGGATGGCGCACGCGGGCGCCACTCAGGTCGCGGAGACCGTTTTGAGCGACAATCGCGGCTTCAATCCGCTGTTCATCCACTCCGCGGTGGGGCTTGGCAAGACGCACTTGCTGCACGCTATTGCATGGTCGGTGCGGCGTCGCGCACCGCAAGCCCAGGTGCTTTATCTGACGGCTGAGCGATTCCGCTATCAGTTCGTCGAGGCCCTGAAGAGCCAGGACCCGCTGTCCTTCAAGGAGAAGTTCCGGTCAATCCATATGCTGCTGATTGATGACCTGGAGTTTCTCCATGGTCAGCAGACCGAGCAGGAGTTCGAGCACATCATCAACTCTCTGCTTGATGGCGGCCGTCAGGTTGTCGTGGCCTCTGCCCGGCCACCGAGCCAAATCGAACGGCTCAATGAGCGGATGCGCTCGCGTCTGCAGCGCGGACTCGTCACCGAAATCGGGCCGCCGGATGCCGAGTTGCGTCTGCGCATTCTCGAGAAGAGGCTGGAAGAGAAGCGGCAGCTCGACCCATCTTTCGATATCCCCCGCGATATCCTCGAGATGCTCGCCGACCGGCTGCAGGAGAGCGGCCGCGAGCTGGAGGGCGCTATCACGCGGCTCCACGCAACGTGGCAGTACATGCGCACGCCGATCACGGTCGATATCGCCGAAACGGTGATCCGCGATCTGGTGCACGGGATGGAGCCCCGCCGTATCAAGATCGAGGACATCTTGAAGGTTGTCTCCCGCCACTACGGCGTCTCGAAGGGCGACATCCTCTCCCAGCGGCGGCATCGCTCGGTGGTCTGGCCGCGGCAGATCGGCATGTATCTCGCCAAGCAGCTCACCGCCCGGTCGTTGCCGGAGATCGGTCGGCGGTTCGGCAACCGCGACCACACGACCGTCTTGCACGCGATCCGCAAGATCGAGAACGAGCTGGGCGGCAATCCGCGGCTGCGTGACGAGATCGAAGAGCTCAAGCGGATGCTGAACAGCTGATCAAATGGCGCAGGGCGACATCGCCGGGTCTCGCCCTGCGATTGTGACTACTGGCTGGGCAAGAGCTCTGGCAGTGTGAGCAGAGCGGCTCTTCAGGTCGCTCTGTTTGCACCCGCGGCCCGCCGGGGCAGCAAATCGTGAAAGCCGCAGCGGCGGGGCTTGCCAAGGCCGGGGACTCTCGTCAAGTTGCTGCTACGCGCCGAATCCTCCCAGATTGGCCACTGAGTATCGCACCAGTCGGCTGCGGTTCGACGCCTTCGCCTCTAACGGGGGCGATGTTCACCGGAACTCCCGAAAGGCACGGTGCCATGCGGTTAGTGATCGAAAGAAGCGAGCTCCTTCGGGCGCTGACACACGTGACCAGCGTCGTCGAGCGGCGGACGACCATTCCGATCCTATCGAACGTGCTGCTCAGGGCATCCGGAAGCCGACTGGAGTTCAAGGCGACGGACCTGGAGCGGGAGGTAACCGAGCACGTCCCGGCAGAAATTACGGTCCCGGGCGCCGTCACCGTGCCGGCGCATATGCTCCACGACATCGTGCGCAAGCTGCCTGACGGCGCCGAGGTCGAGATGCAGCGCGATCCCGAGCGCGAGCGCCTTACCCTGCTCTCAGGCCGGGCCCAATTTGCGCTGCAGACGCTGCCCGCAGAGGACTTCCCGGACTTGGCGGCTGGCGAAATGAGCCACGAATTCACGGTAGCCGCCCAAGACCTCAAGAAGCTACTCGACAAGACCCGCTTTGCAATCTCGACAGAGGAAACGCGGTACTACCTGAACGGCGTCTACCTGCACCCGGCGTCAGGCAAGGACGGGCCGACGCTGCGTGCTGTCGCAACGGACGGCCACCGCTTAGCCCAAGTCGAGATCCCCTGCCCTGCAGGGGCAGAGGGAATGCCGGGCGTCATCATTCCGCGCAAGACGGTCCACGAGCTGCACCGGCTGCTGGAGGACAGCGATGCGGAGGTGCGCGTCGGCGTCTCGACCACTAAAGTGCGGTTCGAAATCGGTCCGGTGACCATCACGTCGAAGCTCATCGACGGCACCTTCCCGGACTATGTGCGGGTCATTCCGCGGAACAACGACAAGGTGCTGAAGGTCTCGAATAGCCAGTTCACGAGTGCTGTCGATCGCGTTTCGACCATCGCCAGCGAGCGCGGCCGCGCCGTCAAGCTCAATCTGGCGGACGATAAGATGATCCTCTCCGTGAACAACCCGGAGGGCGGCAGCGCGACGGAAGAGCTGGGCGTGAGTTATTCTGCCGCCCCACTCGAGATCGGCTTCAACGCTCGCTATCTGTTGGACATCGCAGCTCAGCTCGAGAGCGACAACGCCGTGTTCAAGCTGGCTGATCCCGGCTCACCCACCCTGGTGACCGATAACGATGATGACAGCGCACTCTACGTGCTGATGCCTATGCGTGTGTAGGCAAGAGTCGTTTGCAGGCCGAACGTTTGTTGGGTTTCGCGCAACAACGCATTTCAGCCGAGAAGCTGGCCGAGAACGCGGGCCGTAACTCTCGTCTTGAACGGGGTGAGTGCGTCGCCCGAGCTGAACTGTCTTTCGTGAGACGAGAAACAGCGCACCTACCGCGCGAATTCTACGACGCGGGCACCCTTTGTGAACAGCTGCCCGCGCGATTTGAGGAGTGCTGGCATTGAACGGCGAGCCGGTGCCGCACAGCGTCCCAGCAGGGCAGGTTTTGGAGTCCCGGCGATCGATCTGGGTCGAGCATCTGACGCTGACCAACTTCCGCAACTACGTCTACGCTCGCGTCGATGTGACACCAGCCCCTGTCGTCCTCCTGGGAGCCAACGGCTCCGGGAAAACGAACCTCCTCGAGGCCGTATCACTGCTTGCCCCTGGCCAGGGGCTGCGCCGGGCACCGTTTACGCAGCTCGCCCGGCTCGGGGGATCGGGCGACTGGGCGGTCGCTGCCACGGTGCACACTCCCAAGGGAACAATTGACATCGGCACTGGCCAGCTTCCGGCTCAGGGGTCCGCGGATGCCGGCCATCGTTCCGGCCGGTTGGTCCGCATCGATGGTGTAACCCAGTCGGGATCGGGGGCTCTTGCCGACTGGGTTGAGTTGGTCTGGTTGACCCCCGCCATGGATGGCCTGTTCACCGGCCCGGCAAGCGACCGGCGGGCCTTTCTCGACCGCCTCACCTTGTGTTTCGATCCGGGCTTTAGAACGCGAGCCAGTCAGTTCGAAAGGGCCATGCGCCAGCGCAACAGGCTGTTGCAGGACGGGGCTACCGACGACGCCTTGTTTGCCGGCCTCGAGCTGATCATGGCCGAGACCGGCGTTGCCACGGCCGCGGCTCGAATCCAGGCAGCAGCGGCACTCCAGGCCATGATCACTGAGCGGCGCGAACGTGAGCCTGACTCCCCATTCCCTTGGTCCCGTGTGGCACTCGAGGGTTGGCTCGAGGATCAGCTTGCAACGCAGCCCGCCGTGGACGTCGAGGATGCCTACCGTGCCCTCCTGCGCCGGGAGCGGGAGCGTGATCGAGCGGCCGGGCGCACGCTTGTTGGCCCCCACCGCACCGACATGCTCGTCGAGCACGGGCCAAAGGCGATGCCGGCTCAGTTCTGCTCGACAGGAGAGCAGAAGGCGCTGCTGATCGGGCTCGTTCTGGCCCATGCCGAGCTGCTGGCGGAGCGCCGGGCCGGCGCGGCCCCTATCCTCCTGCTCGATGAAATTGCCGCCCATCTGGATGTCTCGCGCCGGTCTGCCTTGTTCGAGGAGCTACTGCGGATCGGCTCCCAGGCTTGGATGACAGGCACGGATCGACAGGCCTTCTCGGCCCTCGAAGGCCGCGCTCATTTCCTCCACGTCGAGGACGGTTGCATTCGTGCGCTCAGCTGATTCGTACACGTCCTGTGCCGCGCTGACGCAGATACGCCAAATTACTGAGATTCCTTGAAAAAATTGTGCAAGACCCCATCTTAAAGAGGCACGATTCTGGCGCCATTCCGCCCCGATCCGTGCTATAAGGAACACCTCGAAATCTCTTCCCCAGGATTAGAGCCTTACATGAACGCTCAGCCGGCCAGGAAACAAAACGGCGCCGAACACTACGGCGCGGAAAACATTAAGGTTTTGCGTGGCTTGGACGCCGTCCGCAAACGCCCTGGCATGTACATCGGCGATACGGACGATGGCTCCGGCCTCCACCACATGGTCTATGAGGTGGTCGACAACTCCATCGACGAGGCGCTGGCCGGCTTTGCGACGGAAGTTCAGGTCATTCTGAATGCTGACGGCTCGTGCACTGTCATCGACAATGGCCGCGGCATTCCCGTCGATATTCATCCCGAAGAGGGCATCTCGGCCGCTGAGGTCGTGATGACCCAGCTTCACGCTGGCGGCAAGTTCGGCTCCGGCGGGGATGAGAATCCGTACAAGGTTTCAGGCGGTCTGCACGGCGTCGGTGTTTCGGTCGTCAACGCCCTGTCCTCGTGGCTCGAGCTCACCATTTGGCGAGACGGGAAAGAGCACTTTGTCCGCTTCGTGAACGGCGTGGCGGAGGCTCCGCTGCGCGTCGTCGGCGATGCGGAGGGCCGTCGCGGCACCAAGGTCACCTTCCTGCCGAGCCCCGATACCTTCAAAGGCGTAACGGAATTCAGCTATGAAACGCTGGAGCACCGGCTCCGGGAGCTTGCCTTCCTGAACTCCGGTGTACGCGTTGTCCTCATCGATGAGCGGCACGCTGATCGTAAGCAGGAGGTGATGCAGTACGAGGGCGGCCTCGGCGCATTCGTGCGTTACCTCGATCGCGCCAAGCATCCGCTCATCGAAACTCCCATCATGATCGCCGCCGAGCGCGACGGTGTGGTGGTTGAAGCGGCCCTGTGGTGGAACGACAGCTACCACGAGAACATGCTCTGCTTCACCAACAACATCCCCCAGCGGGATGGCGGCACGCACCTCGCCGGCTTCCGTGCTGCGCTGACGCGCGTCATCAACAAATACGCGGAAGAGACAGGCATCGCGAAGAAGGAGAAGGTGTCCTTGACGGGCGATGATGCCCGCGAGGGCCTCACCTGCGTGCTTTCCGTCAAGGTGCCCGATCCAAAGTTCTCGAGCCAGACGAAGGACAAGCTCGTCTCCTCCGAGGTGAAGCCGATCGTCGAGAGCGTTGTCGGCGACCAGCTTGCCGCCTGGTTCGAGGAGCACCCGAAAGAAGCCAAGGCCATCATCACCAAGGTGGTGGAGGCTGCCGCTGCCCGCGAGGCCGCGCGCAAAGCCCGCGAGCTGACCCGGCGCAAGGGCGCGCTCGACATGGCCAATCTGCCCGGCAAGCTCGCCGAATGTCAGGATCGCAATCCGGCCAACACGGAGCTGTTCATCGTCGAGGGTGACTCGGCCGGCGGCTCCGCCAAGCAGGCGCGCAACCGCGAGTTCCAGGCCGTTTTGCCGATCCGCGGCAAGATCCTGAACGTCGAGCGCGCGCGCATGGACAAGATGCTGTCCAGCCAGGAGATCGGCACGCTGATCACTGCACTTGGCACCGGCATCGGCCGTGGCGAGGACGGCGGCTTCGATATTTCGAAGCTCCGTTATCACAAAATCATCATTATGACGGACGCCGACGTCGACGGCGCGCACATCCGTACGCTGCTGTTGACGTTCTTCTACCGTCAGATGCCGGAGCTTATTGAGAAAGGGCACCTCTACATTGCCCAGCCGCCGCTGTACAAAGTCACAAAGGGCAAGTCGGAGACCTACCTCAAGGATCAGACGAGCCTTGAGGATTACCTGATCGACAGCGGTCTGACCGATGCAGTGCTCCAGCTCGGCAACGGGGAATCGCGCGCGGGGCAGGATCTTCGAGACATCGTCATGCAGGCGCGAACGGTCCAGAGACTGCTGGATGGCCTCCACTCGCGCTACGCGCGGTTCGTTGTCGAGCAGGCGGCCATTGCAGGCGCCCTCGATGCTTCGCTGCTCAATGACAGAGAGGCGGCCGAGGCCAAAGCGAAGGAGGTCGCCGAGCTGCTCGACAACATTTCCGAGGAGACGGAACGCGGCTGGACGGGCCGGTTCGCGGACAACGAAGGGCTGGTCTTTAGCCGTGAGGTCCGCGGCGTGAAGGAAGTGCACGTGCTCGATCGCGCCTTCCTGACCTCGCTCGACGCGCGCCGCCTGAACGAGCGCCACGAACACCTCGCCGAGATTTACCGGCTTCCGGCCGTGCTGAAACGCAAGGATTCGGAGACGGTGATCACTGGCCCGTCATCGTTGCTCAAAGCCGTCTACGACGCTGGCCGGAAGGGCATCACCCTGCAGCGCTACAAAGGTCTGGGCGAGATGAACGCGGATCAGCTTGCCGAGACCACTCTCGATCCAGAGACCCGCACCCTGCTGCAGGTGAAGCTGGGCGACCTTGCCGAGGCGGACGAGATCTTCTCCAAGCTGATGGGCGATGTCGTCGAGCCGCGGCGCGAGTTCATCCAAGAGCACGCGCTCCAGGCGACCATCGACGCGTAAGACGAGCGATCCGGGCCGGCCTTGGTCCGGTGGTCAGCTCGCGTTGCGCTGCCAATCACCGCTTTGGAGCTTGTTGATGGCAATCACGGCTTGCGTGCGGCTATCAACGCCAAGCTTCTGCAGGATGGCCGACACATGCGCCTTGATGGTCGCCTCGGACACGTTGAGACGGTAGGCGATCTGCTTGTTCAGCAGCCCTTCACCCAACATCATAAGAACGCGCACCTGTTGCGGGGTGAGCGTAGACAGGCGCGCAACAAGCTCCGCCTCGACGCTCTGGCCCTCGAGATCGACATCCGGCGGCACCCAGATTTCGCCTTCGAGCACCTTGCGAACCGCCATCCGGATGCCTTCGACCGGCTGGGACTTCGGAATGTAGCCGGACGCTCCAAATCCAATCGCATTTCGAATCGTGGTCGCATCCTCGCTGGCTGAAACGACAACCACCGGAATTTCCGGATACTGTGCTCGCAGGAAGAGCAGCCCCGACAGACCCCGAACTCCCGGCATCGTCAGATCAAGGAGAACGAGGTCGACCGCGCGATCGGCTGCAAGCGTTGTTGTCAGCTCATCCAGCGAGCCTGCTTCGATGATCTCCGCCGAAGGCAACGAGGTGACCAAAGCCTGGTTGAGCGCCTTTCGAAACAGCGGATGATCATCAACGATCACAATTCGGGTCGCAGTCATGGTTCGGTCCTTCCCGGGTATGCGGAGAATCGGTCCGCTCCCTACGGGCGCGCCGACCCGCGACCGGCCCTGCCGGACGCCACGAAAACGCGCCGATTGAGATTTAAGCAAGTCGCATATCTACAATGCAAGCCTATCCTGCTGAGGTACTTGACTCGCGAGACGAAATTCCGCGGGGACGATCGCTGGTAGCAATGGAAGCCCACGCTCGAACGCGCTAGCTTGGTAACGCTTCGGGGCCGCATTTCACCCGGAAAGGATAGCTTTGGTGGGGGGATCAAACATGATGGAACGCGAGGAGCGAAAGCCCTACTGGCGCCATACGAAATGGCAAATGATGGCGAGCCTGCTGCCGTTCCTGCTCGTCGTAATCGTCTTTCCGCTCTACGCTGACAAGCTCAACTCGAACAGATTCATCGGCTTCCCCCTCGGCTATTTCCTGACAGGTCACGGAATCGTGCTGATCGCGGTCGTCACGGTAGCATCCTTCGTCAACAGGCAGGACGCCATCGACCGCTGGCACGGAGGGCACGAGCATCTCTAAGCAAGTCGGCGTTCGCCGGCAACTTTCCAGCTGATGGTCGCAACGCATGCCGCTCTCCTCGCGCTCCCGTGCCGTCAATCCCCGGCTCGGAATCTATTTCGGCATCTTCACGAGCGCCTTTACGGCTTTAGTGCTCGTCTTGCTCATTTTCGAGCAGCTGGGGGCTTCGGATGCTCTGCTGCGCGGAATGATGCTCGGAGGGCCGCTTGTCTTCTACGCGGCTATCGGCCTCCTCGCAGCGACGCGTGAGCCGTTCGAGTTCTTCGCCAGCGGACGCCGCGTTCCCCCATTCTTCAATGGGCTCGTCCTTTCCGTCTCGGCCATGGGCGCCACGGGGCTCGTCGCAGGGACCGGGCTTCTTTTCCTGCATGGGTTCGACGGCTGGTTTCTCACGATCGCCCTGACGGGCGGATTCGTGGTGATGGGCATTTTGATTGCCCCTTACCTGCGAAAGTTCGGTGCATTCACGGTGCCGACGTTCCTGGGGCGGCGATGCGAAAGCCGGCTCGTGCGCTTGACCGCCGCCGCGATCGCGGCCGTGCCCATGCTGCTCTTCATTGCAGCCGAGGTGCGCACCGGCCTGTTCGTAGGCTCCTGGCTCACGGGCCAATCGGAGTCGATGATCGCTGCCATCCTGGCGGTGGGGGTCATTCTCACGGTCGTGCTTGGCGGGATGCGCTCGGCCAGCTGGGCGAACAGCGCCGAGAGCATCGCTGTGCTCCTCGCGTTGATGGTGCCGGTCGCTATGGTCGCCGCGGCGGTCACTTACCTGCCCTTCGCTCAACTCAGCCACGGCCCTGTCTTGCGCGCGCTTAGCCGGCTCGAAGCTCAACAGGGTATGCCAATTCCGGTTGCCTCACCGCTTGCCTTTGAGATCGCCGGCCTTGAGCTCACCTCGATCACGCAGCGCATGGCCAAGCCATTCGGCAGCATCGGCCCACTGAGCTTCGTTCTGGCGAGTCTGACGCTCATGGCCGGGGTTGCCGCCGCTCCCTGGCTATTGCCCCGGACGGGCACGGCGCCGAGTGTCTACGACACGCGCAAATCGCTCGGATGGGCGACGTTTCTGGTCGGCACGATCCTGGTGACAGCGTCGTCCGTCGCCGTTTTCATGCGGGACGTCGTCATGGACACGCTGGTCGGCCACAGCATCGACCAACTGCCGGAGTGGTTCCGGACACTTGAGGCAGCCGGGCTTGCGGAAGTGCACGGGCAAGTCCCGCGCCTGCCGATCAGCAGCTTCACCTTCTACCGGGATGCCGTGCTGTTTGCCTTGCCTATCGCTTACGGCTATCCGGCCGTTCTCGTCTATCTCCCACTCGCCGGCGCCTTCGCTGCGGCCGTTGCGGCCATCAGCGTGTCTACCCTGGCGCTGGGATCGACGCTCTCCGAGGACGTCATCAATGGCTTGAGATGGGAGCCTGCGCCCAACCAGCTCCGCCTCACGACGGCAAGGATCGCCATCGCCGCTGCGACTCTCGTGGGCACCTGGCTGGCACTTGTCGCACCAACGGACCCGCTGAGCCTCATGCTCTGGGCGCTGGCGCTTTCCGCCTCGGGTCTTTTCCCCGTACTGGTCCTCTCGATCTGGTGGAAACGACTGAACAGCCTCGGCGCTCTGACTGGCATGGGTACCGGGTTCGGCGTCGCAGTCATGGCGATTATTACTGGTGAAGCAACATCGCTCGGCCTGCACAGCGCGCTGGCGGGTGCCCTCGGTATGCCAGTTGGCTTTCTCGCGGCAATCGGTGCGAGCAAGCTCGGCCCGCAGCCGTCCCGGCAAACGCTGGAGCTTCTCGACGATTTCCGCATTCCCGGAGGCGAGACGGTGTACGACCGCGAGATGCGCCTGTTGCGATTGAAGGAGCGGTCCCGAGCCATATAGGCTCAGTGGAGGAGCCACTTCACGAATTGGCGGTCATCTAAGGACCAGCGACACGTTTGTACCATTCAAATGACACACTCTCACGATCCCGCAGGAGCAGGCACTGCTGGTCGCTACGGCCTTTATCCCCCGATAGAGCCTTACGCGCAGGGGCGCCTCCTCGTCACCGGCGGTCACGAAATCTACTACGAGCAGTGCGGCAATCCGCAGGGAAAGCCTGCTCTGCTCGTTCACGGCGGACCCGGCGGCGGCAGCAACGCCACGATGCGGCGCTATCATGACCCTTCGCGCTACCGCATCATCCTGTTCGACCAGCGCGGCTGTGGGCGCTCGATCCCCCATGCCTCACTGGAGCACAATACGACGTGGGATCTGGTTGAGGACATGGAGCGTCTGCGCGAGCACCTGGGTATTGACCGATGGCAGTTGCTCGGTGGCTCCTGGGGCTCCACGCTATCGCTGGCCTACGCTCAAAAGTACCCTGAGCGCGTGACGGAGCTGATCCTGCGCGGCATCTTTCTGCTCCGCAAGAGCGAGATCGACTGGTTCTACCAGGAGGGGTGTAGCTGGATCTATCCCGACGCCTTCGAGGCTTATCAGAGCGTCATTCCGCCGGAGGAGCGCTCGGATATGGTCCGCGCCTATTACAAGCGGCTGACCCATCCGGACCGGGAGGTGCAGCTCGCAGCCGCCAAGGCCTGGAGCACCTGGGAGGGCACGACGCTATCACTTTATCCCGACGAGGATCGCATCCGTCACTTCGCAAGCGACAGCTATGCCATTGCATTCGCACGTATCGAATGCCATTACTTTGTGCATGGGGGCTTTCTCGAGCGCGACGGACAGCTCCTTGAGGATGCGCATCGGCTCCGTGACATCCCCGGAGTGATTGTCCATGGCCGCTATGACGTCGTGACGCCACTCCGGAACGCGTGGGACCTGAAGAAGGCTTGGCCGCGAGCTCAACTTCGGATCGTTGCCGATGCTGGTCACGCCATGACCGAGCCGGGCATCATTCACGAGCTGGTCTCAGCCACCCGCAGCTTCGCCGATTAGCCAGGAACTGGGTCGGCGCGCTTGCGCGCGAGGCAGGGATCGCTATAGTCCGCGGCGCAACGCGGAGGGGTGGCCGAGTGGTTGAAGGCGCACGCCTGGAACGCGTGTAGGCGGGAAACCGTCTCGGGGGTTCGAATCCCCCTCCCTCCGCCAGATCATCAATAAAACCAAAGACTTAGACGTTTAGATCGGACATGTATGCCATTCGGCCTACCATTTCGGAGGTGGTTGGCTAACCTGGCATGTTAAGCTCAGCCGATGGACGACAAGAGCGAAGGGCAATGCTCGCACGTGGCCCAGCTCGGTCCTGCACGAGATGGCACAAACCGGCACCGGGTGAGATCCCGCTACGCGAGAAAGTCGCTGCTCGACAATTAGATTCCGGTCAATACAGCTGTTGACAGGCAGTGGACGTTGTAGCGTCTCCAGATCTGATGGTTGACCCCCGCTCCGGGGTGGGACCAAAGGCGGTACACCCCTGGGGCCCCGCTTACGTATCGCACTCAACTCACGGCCTATCAATCAAGGCGTCAACTAGCCAACATTGTTGTGCTACATAGCTCTCTGCTGCGGCAGAGCACGAGGAGTATGATCCGAGCATTACGTAGCGCGAAAGCCTGCCGGGACAACACCAGCTTTTAATGTCTTATGCAACACTGACTAGGAAGACTTGTCGACCTCGATCACGCAACCATAAAGGTTAGGGCATCATATTGAAGGAAGTTGAGGCAGGCAGCTTAACTCCCGGTGGTTATCGCCTTAGTCGCGTCGATCGATCAGCTAGCAATTACCTAATTATTCCTTGTCTGATCATGTCTAGGCACTCTCTATATATTTTTATTATGAGACCTCTGGGCCCATGGAGGTAGGTCTCATCACCGAGTGCAAACATAACAATTTCGCCATTGACCAGATTGCACTCAAGATGCCAATCAGCAAAAGAGTGGCTCGTCACACGTCGCCCTGGCAAAGGATGCCCCTGCTCATACTTGCAAAGCGAGGTATTATAAGCCCGCATACATTGAAAGTCAGCAAGGGCCTCGCGCGAGGGGGGCGGCGACGTTGCATTAGCGGTAGTATCGGCGGACCAGCTTGCGGCTGCGGAGGGCTCAATCAGCAAATCCTGCTGCAACGACGACGGGGTCGGTGTACCAGCCTGGGGCTGTGGGGAGGGAGAAGGTCCAATCAGCCCCATCTTGCGCTCGATCTCCGCGACTTTATCCATAAGGAAGTTATTGTGGTCTTGCACATTGCGCAACTGCGCTCGGATGTAGCCTCGGATTGCTGCCGGGGTAGACCGAAGGCCCGATACACCCATTTCCGTCATCCCCCTCAAGACGCGAGCGACGATCTGCTGCTTGTTTGAGCGCTCTCCCTGGTCCGACCCTCGGATACATCTCAGAGCATAGGCGAGATTGCGCAACTCCTTGGCCCGATCGTACCAAACTTGGGCCTTCTCATACCATCCTTTCAGGCCCTTTACGGCACCCTCAGAGGCAATTTGCCAAGCCTTATCGCCAGCCTCTCTAGCCTGCTTACCCAGCTCTTCAAACTTACGAAGACATTCCTCGAAAGTCAGCGGTTGGGTTGGCAAAATCGTCGTCTGCGCAAAGACCGGCAGCGGGGGCAACACCCACCACAAAACCAGCCCCGCACCAATCACAGTTAGAAACGATCTAACCTGAAGATTCAACGAGTAATTGCTCGCAAGGCACCCCATACGTCGCTCCAAAAGATCTTTGACTATCCTTAATGACACCGTTCCACGAAATCGTCCGCTATCGCTCTGCCAGCTTGCACAACGAGCCGAGTGTTACACTGCCACCTATTTCCAGGCAACTATTAAACCATCTCACTAAAATTCAACGACCATTGCAGATGTCTTGACGTCAGCAGCTGAAAATGTTCGGGATTACCCACCAGCTACTTTGATCTGCTTAATCAGGCTTGCTTTGCAGCGATCGCGCGACAGCTTCATCTTCTCCAGGGTTTAACGTGATGCAAATTTCTTTGTCCATTGCTCCGATCTTACGGCAGTAGTCCAGAGCGGTCAAGATAAGCAGAAACTCTGCTTCACTATCGACCTCGGCTGAATTGCTGCCCGTGTTAGCCTCAATCAAATCTTTCAGCCGGTCTAGCGCTGTCGGTTCAATGCGTAAGTGCTGCGTCATCGCGGCAATAAAGCCGGAATTGCCGCCAGTGGCAGCAATAGAGTATGCTTCATTTATGTGACGCACTGGGATGTAGTGCATCAACAAGGCAGGAAGGACTGACGTAGCATTGGCAACGGCAGCAATGACGATGGGGGAATCCTCGATCCTCTCTGAATACGCCCGCGCGCCCGCCCTCAGCAGAACTTCGACCGCGGCAACATTGTCGTTGGCTACGGCGTAGGACAATGCGGTCCAGCCTTCTTCGTCGGGCTCATCTACAATTGCGCCGTCTTTGATAAGTGACCGCATCAGCTCCGCATCGGCAAATCCCGCTGCCCGACGCAGCAAGGCAGTGGGTGTCGCCGACTTCATCTTTAGAATAGCCGGCACCGGCGCGAAGCAATCAAATAACCAGGACAAATTTCGCTGCCCTCTTGAGTCGTAGTCGCAAGCGTAACTCACACTACTTAAACCGAACGCTAGGAGAAAAAGTGGAAAGGAAAAAGCTTTGAGCATTTGCAATCCAAGCAAATGATACGGGATAGCACCGCAGAACGCTCTCATCTAAATCATTAGAACAAAGATTAGAGACACAAGCAAGTTGCTACGATGGTCCAATCCGGACAGGAGTGCACCGAGAAGAGCGCCGATAATAAGTTTCATGGCGAGTATGCTTCGAAGGACATTGTTGTCGAGGAAAATCTCTGTCTTACCCCCATGAGACCGAACGAATACGCACTGACGTTGGTGAGGCCAATGTCGTCGCCGAAGATGACTAGAATGTTCGGCCGCTGGCTCCGTGCCATTGCAGGCCGTCGCTGTGCTTGTGGCGTCTGGATCGGAGCGCTCGAGCCCATTGCGGCCGCGGCTGCCAAGGTCGAGCCACCGGCCAAAAGTGTTCGGCGATTTACCAGACCATCATCTTTATTGTTCCCGCCGCCGCTAACGGAACATTGTTCCCGCCGCCGCTAACGGAACCCGGCCGGCTCCCAGCCGTTCGACAGAATTCAAAGTCCTCCGGGACAATTCGCGGGAACGCCTGATTGCCTTCCAACCGAATTGTCACCCACACAACGCCAAAAGGGTGGCTGTCATGAAGATGCTCTCTGCGATACTGGCCACGTCCCTGCTGCTCGGCACACCATTTGCCAAGGCACAAGACGCGTCGGGGCCGCTGACCGAGGACGAGGCGCACAGCATTGGCGTTAACGCCTACATCTACCTTTATCCCCTGGTGACGATGGAGATCACCCGCCGGCAGCTCACCAACGCGCCGCCAGGCCACGGGATCGGCGGGCCGCCGAATACCTTCGATAATGTTGCCGCCTATCCGAGCGCCGATGACAAGGCTGTGGTGCGGCCGAACTTCGACACGCTTTACTCGAGCGCCTGGCTCGATCTGACCAATGAGCCGATGGTGGTCTCGGTCCCGGATACCAACGGCCGCTACTATCTGCTGCCCATTCTCGACATGTGGACGGATGTTTTCGCTTCGCCGGGCTGGCGTACGACCGGCACCAAAGCGGCGACGTTCGTCGTCACGCCACCTGGCTGGCGTCCCGACCTGCGCGAGCGGCTTGCCGAGGAGTTCCACCTTCCGAGCAACGCTCAGCGCATCGATGCGCCGACACCGTACGTCTGGATCATCGGGCGAATCCAGACGAACGGTCCGCAGGACTACGATGCCGTTCACGAAATCCAATCGGGGCTGAAAATTACACCGCTGTCGCTGTGGGGCCGAACGGCGGAGCCGGCGGCCCCGACGATTGATCCCAACATCGATATGAAAGCGCCGCCCAAAGTCCAGGTCGACCGGATGCCAGCGGCGGAGTTCTTTACGACGGCGGCCGAGATCCTGAAGCGGCAGCCGCCGGCCACCCTCGAGGCGGCCACCCACGACGTTGCCGTAGCAGCGGCTCGGCGGGCCGCTTTCGCGACCGAGCCAAGCGATCCACGCTGAGAAAAAACCAAGCGCAATCAATGGAAAAAGCATGAATCCGAGCCAGCTGCGTCGCGATCTACGCGGCGCGATTCTCTTTCCCCGTTTTGACATGGCTCGTCATTCACGCTCTTGTTGTGGATAGGACGACATCGGATTGGATGCGGGTGTCGGGGATGACGTGCTAATGGCATATCGGTGATAAGGCAAGCCACTGCCCATTGGGGGATTTGAAACATGCATTCCTTGAAGTTTGTCGTTATCGCAGTAGCGGCTTGGGCTGCCAGTTATCTGTCGCTCTGTGCGGCCGAATTCACTTATAACGAGGCGGTCAATCAAGAGATTGCGAAAAAGCTCGGTATCCCCGTCTATTTCGCTGTGCCGGAGAGCGCTCGTGCTCCGTTGCCGAGTTCGATCGACACGTCGGACCGTCTTATCGACTTCAAGCACCCCGATGCCAACGGAAACTCTGCCGGAATAGGCCTCAGATTGATCATCGCGAAGCGCTCCGGTTTTGCAAAGCGCATGGCCAAGAGTGGTCTCTTGCAGACGGGCGACATTCTACTGACCTTCAGGCCGGAATGGGGTGGTGCCGGCACCTATCCGAATCTCCAGATGGGGATCAGTCATGCCGGCCTCGCGTATGTAAAGGACGGAGCAGTTTATCATCTCGACAATCCGATGGATTCCGAGCATCTCGGCTCCCGACTCAGAGGCGATTTCACGGGTGACCATTATCGCAAGCTCAAATTCATTCATGTGATCCGGCCACGCGGGCTGACCGAGTCCGAGCGTGCCAATATTGGCGCTTGGGCAACTATGCTGGGCAGCGGTGCCAAGCGCATTTATCCGAAGCAAATTTCATTCAACACGGATTACAACGCGCCAAAATATTCGCCCGGCAAGCCACTCAATTTCGTGAAGAACATCGCAAAATCAGCGCTTGGGCAAAAGGACGTCGAGCCGGTCGACATGTTCTGCTCGGAGTTCGTATGGTCCATTCTGGCGCTGCGCAAATGCGATCCGAAGACGACGGCCGATGCCTTCAATGGCGCGGGCGTGCCATCATGTGTGGACCCACCGATGTCTCCGATGAAGGCCACCGGCAACTACATCAGCCGCCGCAGCGCATCGTCACACGCGGGACTTGCCGACGGGCCGCTTCTGGTTATCGACGCCATGAAGCTGCCGGATGAGGAGCGGAATGCACTTTTGAGCGATGTATTCGTCGAGAACCCCGTCAAACTGGCCAACATGTCCTCAGGCCACCGCGAGCTGGCTCAGAGCCTGCAGCCCAAATTTGCCCCGCTGGAACGCTACTATAAGGCCGCAGCTGAAGGCGGATTTCATCGCATCCAGGCCTTTTTCCTCGCAAACGCGTTCCGGAGAGCCATACCCGACAACTACTCGCCGACCTCCTATCTCATCAACACGCTGTTGCCTCCGAACAACAGGACGCGAACCATGGATTACGTCGCGACGATCATGTTCGAGTGACGGCTGATCTCCTAGCCGCTGCATCGCTCCTCGCTGAGCGGCATTGCTCCCTAGCTGGCCGCAGAGTGAAACGGAGGCCGCCGATCGTCGAGAGAACTTCCGGCTCTGCTTACGCGAAAGCCAGGATGCCTGCGGAACGAAGTGGGCTCACTGACGTTCAACAGCTATGGCAACTGGAGACCTAACTCATGTTTCGTGGCGCACTGCTTTGGCTTATCGGCATCCCTATCCCCGTGATCATCGTGCTCTGGCTTCTCGGCTTTCTGTCGTGATTACTGAAGCTGCGCTTTGCGTCCAGAACGGCGATCCGGTAGCCGCCGAGCACAAGACGCACCTCTCCAGCAAGCAAGGGCACAACTGACCTTCAGCACTTCTGCTCCTCGAGAACGGCATTTGGGTCTCAACTATGCGCCGAATGATTGCTGTTACTTGGCTCACCATAATCGGCGAGAGCCGATGCTCGGCCTATTCCTGATCAACGTCAGTCAAAATCATCTCCAGCAATTGCCATCATTTCCTGCTGGCCGCCCGACAACTCCCTCGCAGGCGCGCTTCGTTGAGCCAGCAAGCCCTGTTCGTACCAAACTTGGCCGCAGCAAGATCAGCATTGGGCTGAGGATCGGATTGCGGTTTTGAAAGCCATGGCAGGCTTCGAAACGAATAGTGGCGACGGCGACTCTAGGTTCCGTCGCGAACAATTCCCTGCGGACCGCCTCACACGGTCTCCCTAGTTCGCGCGGAGCAAGCGTCTGTGGCAACCACGACGACGAGATAGCCTTCCGCTCAAACGTTGGACTAATCCCCCTACAACTTGCACTTGACTACATACCAACCGGTCGGTATGCTCACCTTCAATAGCAGAAGGTCCTCGGATGAGCACAAATCCGTCAGCAAGAACAAAAATTCTGGACGCGGCGTTATCCCTCTTCAGAACGAAAGGATACGCCGCAACGAGCGTTGACGACCTCTGCCGCCAGGCCGGCGTGACGAAAGGGGCGTTCTTTCATCATTTCCGCAGCAAGGAGGACCTTGCCGTCGCCGCAGCCCAATACTGGTCAGAGACGACGAGCGCCTTTTTCGCCTCCGCGCCATATCACCAGCACAGGGACCCGCGTGATCGCATCCTGGCCTACCTTGATTTCCGGCGAGCGATCATGGACGGGGAGCTGCCGGAGCTTACATGCTTGGCCGGCACAATGGTCCAGGAATGTTACGTCACGCACCCGGCCATTCGCGAAGCGTGCGACGCGAGCATCAGCGGACACGCGGATACGCTCGCCGCAGATATCGCAGAGGCGATGAAGGCGCACGGCTCGCAGTTCGATTTCAGCGCCCAATCTCTCGCTTTGTTCACACAGGCGGTGCTGCAGGGAGCCTTTATCCTGGCGAAGGCGAAAAACAGCCCGGAAATCGCGGCTCAATGCGTGGACCATCTGCGACGGTACTTCGAGTTTTTGTTCGGCAACGGCCGAAAGAAAAGGTCTCACTCATCTGCATCGCGAGATTGAAGTTTGACGCCCTTGGAAGGAGGAAGTTGTTCGATGTCCAATGAAGCCGCGAATTCCGCAAAGCACGAGCTCGTGCTCACGCGGATTTTGAATGCGCCGCGCGAGAAAGTTTATCGTTGCTGGGTTGAACCCGAGCTAATCAAGCAATGGTTCGCTCCCAAGCCTTGGACCACACCGCACGCTGAACTCGACGTTCGCCCTGGGGGGACAAGTCTGGTCGTAATGCGCAGCCCTGAAGGTCAGGATTATCCCAACCGCGGCATCTATTTGGAGGTCATACCCAACGAAAAACTCGTGTTCACCGACGCCTACACAAGTGCGTGGCAACCCTCCGAAAAACCCTTCTTCACGGGCATCGTGACATTCGAGGACGCTGGCCCCGGAAGGACGAAGTACACCGCTCGTGCACTTCATTGGACAGCTGAGGCCCGAGATCAGCACGAGAAAATGGGCTTTTACGAGGGATGGGGGAAATGCGCCGAACAACTTGAGCAACTTGCAAGCAGCCTTTGAGGAGCGTAAGTTATGACAGCCAAAGTTCGCACTTGTCTCTGGTACGACGGAAAGGCCGAAGAGGCGGCAGAGTTCTACGTCTCGCTTCTGCCGAATTCGCGGATCGAAAACGTTTTTCGGCCTCAACCTAACGGTTCTGCACTCGTCGTCGATTTCAATCTAGCCGGCACGCCTTATCAGGCGCTCAATGGCGGCCCCCAGTTCCGGCATTCGGAAGCTGCATCGATCTCCGTTTTGACCAAGGATCAGGAGGAAACTGACCGCCTGTGGGCGGCGCTCACAGCGAATGGTGGCTCGGAGAGCATGTGCGGGTGGCTCGTCGATCGTTACGGCGTCTCTTGGCAGATCGTTCCCGAGGCCCTGCCGCGTTTTATCATGGATCCTGATCGCGAGGCCGCTGGTCGCGCAATGCGGGCCATGATGGGCATGCGCAAGATCGACATCGCGGGTCTCGAAGCTGCTTTCCGGGGAGCCTGAGAAAAGAGGGTACCATCACCTACGTCTATAACTGGAAACCTACAGAAGCATCCAGCTCGAAGCCAATCCAATAGCCTTCGACCGAAACGGTCTCATTTGCGGCGGTTTCGAGTTTCTGGTCAAAAGGTGAGATGAAGCGAAAAGGTCAATCCGAGTGGGGCCCGAATCCATCGACACAATTCGGACCGCACTCTTAAGATGTTTTTTCTTCGCCACGGACTAGTCCGCAACCGAAAGCGCCAATTCGAAGATCTTCAGGCAGCGCAATGCGAAGACAAGATTGATCAATCCACGCAAATCGGGATCGAACAGCACGTCTTGAGACCGGCAATGCGCTCGCAAAGCCATAGCGAAGATCGTACATCATCCCAGGTGGGAGAGCGGCCCCCTCGCTGACCGGCAATGCGCGGGTCGCGCCATCGCAACCAGGACTTAATACGTTCTTGACTTAGATCAAATGCAGTAACTCAACCATATCATACTCCACTAAGGTAGGTGGCGGGGCAGCTCGGAGCTCAAGGGGAACGAGGAGGCAATTCTTTGCCGCCCGTTTTGATAGCCGGAACTTTCTGAATTTCTTCAAGGCTGCACAGCGATTCGCCGACACGAAGGCGCTGACGTAGCAGGCTTCGAGTGATCTGGTCTGTGACCCGAAACCGAGGCCAACGCGTTCTTGATGTGACCACGTGGAAGCTTTGGTTGGGCCGCATCAAGGACTTGCCCAAAGAGGACAAGGCTCCGAGCTGTTGCCAACGCCTTTGAGGCCCACGAATGCTCGGCGCTAACCAACAGGCAAAGTAGACCGAAGGATAAGAGTGCGCCCCGGTTGGCTCGCAAACTCTAGAGACGGCGCCCGTCCGGCGCACCCTAGATCTCGGTGCGACGATAGACCAGATACAGCGCTTGTGTGACTGGTTTAACGGTGCGCCGATTCGACGGCCATGCCGTGACGCTGGTCTTTGGGAGAATAGAAGACGGACCGTTGATGCATCGAATTGTTCTCGGCCGCAGTAGCGTTCAGCGCGGTGCGATTGTCGCCCGGCTTCCACCGGCAGCTTTCTCGCTGTTTGGCGGGGGCTTCGACTTTCGTAGCACTTCATATCGAATTAAGAGATCCAGCCAACAATGCACCTTACCCGCGCCGCATCGCGAGCTCTTGAAGTGAGCCGCGACAAAGAGCAGAAGCGTCCTCACCGCCTGCGACAGCTTGCCCGCGATGACCTTCGGCTCCTAGGTGAACTCAAACACCTTCGCCGCAGTAATTCGCTGGCGGTCGATCTCGCCTACCCTTGCTCCGACGTGTGCTGAAATGGCTAAGAATACGGGCCTCGTTTTCCTCGAAGGTGGGGGAGAAATGGCGATTGCGATTCGCCGGTTCGATTGGGCCTCCAATCCATTGGGCCCGATCGAAAAGTGGTCCCCAAGTCTCAAAATCACCGTGAGCTTGGCGCTGAACTCAGCATTTCCGATGTGGATCGTATGGGGGCCAAAGCTGATTAGCATCTACAATGATGCTTTCCTATCGATACTTGGCGACAAGCCTACAGCCCTCGGCAAGCCCATTTTCGAGGTCTGGCCAGAGATCTGGGATGCATTAAGACCGTTGGTAGAACGCGCATACGCCGGGAGCCCGACCTTCCTTGAAGACATGCTGCTCAGGATCAATCGAAAAGGTGAGCCGGAAGAGGCTTACTTCACCTTCTGCTACAGCCCAATACGGGATGAGGCCGGTCAAGTGCGGGGTGCGCTTGCCACAGTCTACGAAACTACACGGAAGGTGATGGCGGAGCGGCAAGCGGAGCTGCTCATTCGCGAGCTTTCTCACCGCGGCAAGAACATGTTCGCGATCGTAGCAGCCATGGCGCGACAGACCTTCAAGTCAAAACCTTCTCGACATGAGGCCGAGCAAGCTCTCTTGGGCAGGATCGATGCACTAGCCAACACACAAGCGCTCTTGACCGGTCGCATGTATGATCGCGGGTCAATCCGCGCCATTATTGAAGCAGTGCTAAGACCGTATCAACTTGAGCGCGACCCCTTCATCATTGATGGTCCACATTGCGAGCTCTCGTCCCGGCAAGCACTCACACTCGCTTTGGCGATCAATGAGCTCGCGACCAATGCCATTAAGCACGGCTCGCTTCGCTCTAGCAGCGGTACAGTTCGCATTACGTGGTCAGCGGGGCGTCTGAAATCGAAAGACGAGTTCCGCTTGTGTTGGATCGAGGATGGCGGGCCGCCGATCGGCGAACCATCAGGCAAAGGTTTTGGCTCCCAGATCCTAACTGTGGCCGTTCCTCGGGAGTTCGGTGGGAAGACTCGCCTCAACTTCCGGAAAGAGGGCCTCCTGTTCGAATTGTCGACGACAATGGCTGAGTTGGAGTGTCCGCGTGAGGAGGGGCATTAGAGCAGTGTCCAGCTCTCGTGCGCGTGGAAGGGGGCATGGGAAGATCTTGTGCCGCCAAGCTTCAGTGCCTCTGTGACACCCAGAGCCCGTTAACTGGCCGGTGTACGTTGCAGCAGGATCTCAGTTTGGCTTCAAGTTGCCTATACGGCTTCGGAGGCCGTGCAGAGACGAGAATGCACCGGTCGCTAGGAGCTTGACCTGCCTCTCAGCATCGCGCCCAGAAAATAAGCGATGTGGTGAGCGAACATTCATCGCCAGAGCTCAATGGGCGAGCTATGAAGCCGAAAAATTCCGCAGCCGCCTGACGGCTAGCCCTATTTCCCTCGTGGTTTCCGACGGTTAACCCGCCTGCAGGGCTGGCCGGCCGGCCGTGGCACGCTCCTTGCCAAATCAACTGTACCTAGCGATTTAGGGAGAGTGCCTTCATGCGAGAACATTTGCTCGGTGGCTTGCTCAAGAAAGCGGTCAGCTTAGCCGCGTTGGCCTTCGCGGCAAGCCTTCCGTCACATGCTGAAGACACCATCAAAGTTGGTGTTTTGCATTCCCTTTCGGGCACGATGGCCATCAGCGAGACGACCCTGAAGGACGTCATGCTGATGCTTATTGAAGAACAAAACAAAAAAGGCGGTCTGTTAGGCAAGAAGCTAGAAGCCGTGGTCGTCGACCCCGCCTCCAACTGGCCGCTTTTCGCCGAAAAAGCCCGCGAGCTGATTACGCAGCACAAGGTCGCTGTGGTCTTCGGCTGCTGGACGAGCGTGTCGCGCAAGTCCGTCCTGCCGGTTTTCAAGGAGTTGAACAGCATTCTTTTCTATCCGGTGCAGTACGAGGGTGAAGAGAGCGAGCGCAACGTCTTCTATACGGGTGCCGCACCCAATCAGCAGGCGATCCCCGCCGTCGATTATCTGATGAGCGAGGAGGGCGGCAAAGTTGAACGCTGGGTGCTAGCGGGCACCGACTACGTCTATCCGCGCACGACGAACAAAATTCTTGAGGCCTACCTTCTCTCCAAAGGCGTCAAGAAGGAAGACATCATGATCAACTATACGCCATTCGGTCATTCCGACTGGCAGAGCATCGTGGCAGAGATAAAGAAATTCGGCTCGGCGGGTAAGAAGACCGCTGTTGTCTCGACCATCAATGGCGATGCCAACGTTCCTTTTTATAAGGAGTTGGCGAACCAGGGCATAAAGGCGACAGATATTCCTGTCGTAGCCTTCTCGGTCGGTGAAGAGGAGTTGGCCGGGATCGACACGAAGGATTTGGTCGGCCATCTCGCCGCCTGGAATTACTTCCAGTCGGTCGACAGTCCCGCCAACCGTGAATTCATCGAGAAGTGGAAGGCTTTCACGAAGGATCCGAAGCGGGTCACCAACGATCCGATGGAGGCTCACTACATCGGCTTCAACATGTGGGTGAGGGCCGTCGAAAAGGTCGGCACGACTGATCCGGATAAGGTCATCGACGCCCTGCCTGGCATCGAGGTGCCGAACCTATCGGGTGGAATGGCGAAAATGCTGCCGAACCATCACATTACCAAGCCTGTGATGATCGGCGAAATTCGCGAGGATGGTCAGTTCGACATCGTCTGGCAGACGGACGATCTCGTGCCGGGTGATGCGTGGTCCGACTATCTCGAGGGCTCGAAGGACCTGGAGGCCGATTGGGTCGAAAAGAAGTGCGGAAACTATAATAAGAAAACCGGACAGTGCGGCGGCGTCTGAACCGAGCCGAGAAAGAAAATCGACACAATGGTGCGGCGATCTCGCCGCACCGCCTCAAGCAGCACCATTAGCCCGGAACTCCCGTGAGAAGATTAAGCTGCTACGTCACGATGGCCTTGGTCGTCATGGTCCTGGCTCTAACCTCAATCCGGGGCACCAACATTGCTTACGCCGATGAAGGCGATCTCGAAACAGCATTGAGGCTTCTCGCCACCAAGAATTTCAACGACACGGTTACAGCCATCGATCACATCGTCAGCTCCGGCGCACCTCACGCGATTGAGATCATAGATGCTTTGGGCGATCGCCGCCTGTTCGTGTCCGAAACTGACAAGTCCATTCTTTACCGCGATGTCGCGGGCACATTTCGGGATGCGCGCACAAGCGAGGTTGTCGCGAATCCTCCGGCAGAATTAGCCGCTATTCGCATAAACAATCGTGTGCGCTCCGCGGTCGCGGCTGCGAGAGGAGCCCTTAGTCTCTTTGATCTTGATTCCCAACGACGCAGCGAAGCTGCACGTGCCGTATTTGCGGCGCGCGATCCGGCGCTCCTATCGGCCGTCGAAAGTGCGCTGGAGCGCGAAAAGGAACCAGACGTTGCCGAAATCCTGAAACTCGCGCGCGCCGCAATCATCGTTGCCAAGTCGGATGCGCCAGACAATGAACGCATTGAGGCAATAGAAATATTGAGGGCTTACGGAGGCCGTGACGCGCTTGCTATTCTCGGAAGCCTTCCCTCGGATACATCTGAACCAATTCGGCATGCAGCCGCTGCTGCGCTGTCCTCAATTGAAAACCGGCTAGCGCTGTGGAGAGCTCTGGAAAACACCTGGTATGGCGTGTCCCTTGGCTCTGTCTTGCTGTTGGCCGCCATCGGCCTTGCGATCACCTTCGGCGTCATGGGCGTCATCAACATGGCCCACGGCGAGATGGTGATGCTGGGGGCCTACACGACATACGTCGTTCAGGAGATCATCCGAACAAGTGCTCCGGGCCTATTCGATTATTCCTTGGCATTCGCCATTCCCCTAGCCTTCCTCGTGGCTGGGAGCGTAGGAATCGGAATTGAACGCGGCGTCATTCGGTTACTCTACGGGCGGCCGCTTGAAACACTGCTCGCAACCTGGGGCATCAGCCTCATCCTTCAGCAGGCTGTGCGCACCATCTTCGGTCCGACCAATCGCGAGGTCGGAACGCCCAGCTTCATGACGGGAACGTTCCAGGTTGGCGAGCTCGCGATCACGTGGAACCGGCTCTACATCGTCGTTTTCGCGACCATTATCTTCATTTGCCTTCTTTTGCTCCTTCGGTTCACGACCTTCGGCCTGCAAATCCGCGCTGTCACGCAGAACAGACGAATGGCAGGCTCAATGGGCATTCCAACAAATCGGATTGACGCTCTAACATTCGGGCTGGGATCTGGCGTAGCCGGCCTTGCGGGTGTGGCACTTTCGCAGATCGACAACGTCAGCCCGAATCTCGGTCAGAGCTATATCATCGACAGCTTCCTCGTAGTGGTTTTCGGCGGCGTCGGAAATTTGTGGGGAACTCTCGTAGGCGCGCTCTCCTTGGGCGTAGCCAACAAGTTCCTCGAGCCCTATGCAGGCGCCGTTCTCGGCAAGATCCTGCTGCTTGTTCTGATCATCCTGTTCATCCAGAAGCGGCCGCGCGGACTTTTCGCGCTCAAAGGAAGGGCGGTGGAAGCATGATTATGCGCGCTCTGCTGTCCGGTGATGCCTACGCCAAGTGGTTCGTCGGCATTCTGCTTGCAACGGCCGTTTTAGTGCCCGCCTTGAGCCTTCTCACTCCCCCGACGTCTCCTTTTCATATCCCTGCATCGACGCTGTCGCTTTACGGGAAATATCTCTGTTACGCGCTGCTTGCGCTGTCGCTCGATCTTGTTTGGGGGTACTGCGGTATTCTCTCTCTCGGTCACGGCGCGTTCTTCGCCCTCGGCGGCTATGCGATGGGCATGTATCTGATGCGGCAGATTGGAACGCGCGGCGTCTACGCGCACCCTGTGCTTCCGGATTTCATGGTTTTCCTGAATTGGAGCGAGTTGCCATGGTTCTGGTACGGTTTCGATCGCGCCTGGTTTGCCTTTCTCATGGTTCTGCTGGTGCCCGGTGTTCTAGCCTTCGTGTTCGGATGGTTCGCATTCCGCAGCCGCGTAACGGGCGTCTACCTGTCGATCATCACGCAGGCCATGACGTATGCGTTGATGCTCGCCTTCTTCCGGAACGAAATGGGTTTCGGCGGCAACAACGGCCTCACCGATTTCAAGGATATCCTGGGCTTTCCGGTTCAAGCAGAGGGGACAAGGGCAGCTCTCTTTTCAGCATCCGCGCTGGCGCTTCTCCTCGGCTTCCTCGTCGCAAAGGGGATCGTCGCATCAAGGCTCGGAAAGGTGCTCGTCTCGATACGAGACGCGGAAAGCCGCACGCGATTTCTCGGCTACAGGGTCGAAAATTATAAAACATTCGTGTTCACGGTTTCCGCAGTGATGGCCGGAGTCGCGGGAGCGCTCTACGTTCCGCAAGTGGGAATCATCAATCCCAGCGAGTTCGCGCCCGCAAACTCCATTGAGGTGGTCATCTGGACGGCCGTCGGTGGGCGAGGAACCCTCGTGGGTGCGGCAGTTGGTGCGGTTCTCGTCAATTACGCCAAGACGATTTTCACGACGGGGACCCTCGCGCCATATTGGCTGTTCGTCCTCGGTGGCCTCTTCATATTCGTCACGATATTCCTGCCGAGAGGCATCGTGGGGACATTGCAGGATTTTTTCGCAAGGCGGCGGGCTGTTTCGAACGCCGCGGTCCAGGCAAATGGACCTGTGCCTCAGCCAGCGGAGTGAGCCTATGAACGCTTTCACAAGCGTTGCAGCGCCGCAGATGCTGACGCCCAGCCTTCTTTATCTGGACGCCGTTACCGTCAGCTTCGACGGCTTCAAAGCCCTGAATAATCTTTCCCTGCAAATCGAGCCCGGCGAAATGCGCGCCATCATCGGTCCGAATGGTGCGGGGAAGACCACGATGATGGACGTGATCACCGGAAAGACCAGACCGGAATCAGGTGTGGTTCTATTCGATCACGGCATCGACCTGACGCGGCTCGACGAGGCGGAGATTGCCAATTTGGGAATCGGCCGGAAATTTCAGAAGCCCACAGTATTCGAGCAACACACCGTAAACGATAACATCCTCCTGGCGTTGAAGGGCGATCGGCGTGTGCGAGGCACATTGCGATGGGACGCGTCGCGTGAGGAGGCGGAACGGGTCGAGGAAATTCTCGCGTCGATCGGCCTCAGCGATCAGCGTAATCGGATTGCGGGAAGCCTGAGCCACGGGCAAAAGCAGTGGCTTGAGATCGGGATGCTGTTGGCACAAGATCCGAAGCTTCTCCTGATCGACGAGCCCGCAGCCGGCATGACGGACGCCGAAACCGAAGCGACGGCCGAGCTCTTGAAACGAATTTCAGCCGATCATTCGATCATCGTCGTGGAGCACGACATGGCCTTCGTTCGTGCGCTCGGCGTCAAGGTAACATGCCTCCACGAAGGCTCCGTTTTGGCCGAAGGCAGCATTGACGCCGTTTCCGCCAATCCGCGCGTCATAGAAGTTTATTTGGGCCGCTAGCCGAGACCGGAGGAGGCACAACGGATGCTCAAGGTCGAAGGCTTGGATGTCCACTACGGCGCCGCTCAGGCGTTGCGAGGCGTTTCGCTCGAAGTCCCGGCGGGAGAAGTCACGGCCGTGCTTGGCCGCAACGGTGTGGGCAAGACGACGCTGCTGCGGGCGATTGCCGGTCATCAACCTGTCAGCGGCGGGAGCATTGTCTGGAACGGTACAGCGCTGAACGGCCTGGCCCCTTACCAACGCGCACGGCTCGGGATGGCCCTCGTGCCACAGGGCCGAGAAATCTTTCCCCTTTTGACGGTGCGCGAGAATTTGCAGACTGGCTTCGCTCTCTTGAAACGCGCCGAGCGACGTATCGAAGAGGAGATTTTCGAGCTGTTTCCTGTGCTCAAGAGCATGCTCAATCGCCGCGGCGGCGATCTTTCCGGTGGTCAGCAGCAGCAGCTCGCCATTGCTCGGGCGCTCGTGACGCGTCCGAAGCTTCTCATTCTTGATGAGCCAACGGAGGGCATTCAGCCGTCAGTCATCAAAGATATTGGCAGAGCGATCAGCTATCTGCGCAAGAAGGGCGAGATGGCCATTTTGCTGGTTGAGCAGTATTTCGAATTTGCTCGGGACTTGGCGGACCGATATGCTGTCATGGAGCGGGGCCAAATCGTCCTGTCCGGCACCCGCGCGGAAATGGTGGAGGACGATGTCCGCAGCCGCCTTGCCGTCTGACGCGCCAAGAACACAGCTCGATGCATTGCGTGCCTCGGGGCAGATCACGCTGGAATGCGCGCGCGTCGGCGATTCAACGCGCATTGTACATCTCGCGGAAACAGGTGGTTATCGCCTGAAGTTTCCCGAAACGGAGAATAAGGGGGCGCTCCATGCGGTCATTATCAACACGGGTGGGGGCGTCGCTGGAGGTGATCGTGTCGACGTACAGGTAACTGCAGGCAGCAACACTAAACTGACGGTTTCCAGCGCTACTGCAGAGCGCATCTACCGAAGCATCGGCGCGGAAACGGAGATCAGCATCAAGCTTTCAGTTGCTCCTGGCGGGCGTCTCAATTGGCTGCCGCACCCAACGATTCTTTTCTCCGGCGCTCGCGTGACGCGCTCCATCGAGGCGGATGTGGCCGAAAATGCCAGCTTATTGATTGGGGAAGCGACGATCTTCGGTCGCACAGCGAGCGGGGAGCAAATGGGGTTCGGAGTGTTCCGAGATAAATGGCGGATTCGCCGTGATGGCCGTTTGCTGTTTGCGGAGGAAGTGCGGCTCGAAGGTCATTTCGGTGAAATGATGCAACGTCCCGCTATTGCAAAGAATGCCAATGCCAGTGCGCTATTGGTTCATATTGCGCCCGATGCTGAAGATGTGCGCGAGCTCGTGCGGAAAAGTTTTTTCGATTGTCCCGGAGTGCACGGCGTCAGCGCCTGGCGCGGGATGCTCGTTATGCGCGCGCTCGCGAATGGGCTGTCGGAAGTCCAGTGCGTGCTTCATCGAGCTGTACAAGCACTAACGCGAGCTGCCATTCCACGGCTTTGGCAATTCTGATCTGGAGGGGGACGCACAAGATGAATCTCACACCCAGGGAAAAGGACAAGCTGCTGATCGCCATGGCGGCCATGGTGGCGCGGCGCCGCCTAGAGCGAGGAGTGAAGCTCAATTATCCGGAGGCCGTCGCGTTGATCACCGACTTTGTCCTCGAGGGGGCCCGCGATGGCCGCTCGGTTTCCGAGCTGATGCGCGATGGCGCAAAGGTCATTACGCGCGATCAAGTCATGCCCGGCGTCGCCGAAATGATCCACGACGTACAGGTCGAGGCGACATTTCCCGATGGCACCAAGCTGGTCACCGTACACGAACCAATTCGCTGAATCTTAGGGATGGGGATTGGATATGAAGCCAGTCGGAAGTCGGAATTTGCTTCGCGCGGTCGCCTTCTTTGCGATGGTCGCATTGCTGACAACACCGGTATTCGCGCACACCGGAGTCAGCACACACGGAACTTTCTTTAGCGGCCTTCTCCATCCACTCAGCGGACTTGATCATCTGGCCGCGATGATCTCTGTTGGTTTGTGGGCCTCCGTAGTGGGCGGAAAGCGGGTTTGGGCGTGGCCTCTGGCGTTTGTCAGCGCCATGGTTGCGGGCGGCATTCTAGGATTTTCCGGTGTTTCCCTGCCCGCAGTGGAGCCTCTCATCGCAGCATCCGTGATTGTGCTCGGTCTGGCTGTCACAGCTGTACTGAATGCGCCGGTGTGGATTGGCGCAGCAGTCGTTGCGGCAATGGCGGTGTTCCATGGCCATGCCCACGGTACGGAGGCACCTGGTGGCGATTGGCTTTGGTATGCTCTTGGTTTCGTGGCTGCAACAGCTGCGCTCCACGTGAGCGGCATTGCGCTCGGACAATTTCTTCAGCGCGAATGGCCGGTGCGGCTTGTTGGTGGCGCGACGGCTGCTCTTGGCGTCCTTCTGCTCCTACAATAAGGGGTGAGCGATGATCCCTGGCGAGATCATCCCGGCCGACGGCGAGATTGAGCTCAATTCCGGCCGCAAGACGGTTTCCCTAACGGTCGCCAATACTGGCGACCGCCCTATCCAAGTCGGCAGCCATTATCATTTCTACGAAACGAATCCGGCTTTGTCTTTCGATCGCGCAAAAGCGCGAGGTTTCCGGCTCGATATTCCCGCTGGAACCGCGGTGCGCTTTGAGCCCGGACAGACACGGCAGGTGCAGCTCGTGGAGATTGCAGGCAATCGCGAGGTCTGCGGCTTCCGGCAGGCGGTGATGGGAAAGCTCGACTAGGGGCAGACAGATGGCAACAAGAGTTTCGCGCTCTGCCTACGCCGGCATGTATGGCCCAACAGTCGGCGACAAGGTGCGCCTAGCGGACACCGAGCTCATCATCGAGGTCGAGAAGGATTTCACCATTTACGGGGAGGAGGTGAAGTTCGGCGGCGGAAAGGTCATTCGCGATGGCATGGGACAGTCACAAATCGCCAATGCTCAGGGCGCCGTCGACACTGTCATCACCAACGCGCTGATCGTCGACCATTGGGGCATCGTGAAAGCGGACGTTGGCATTACCAATGGGCGGATTTCCGGAATTGGGAAGGCCGGTAATCCTGATATCCAATCCGGCGTCGATATTATCATCGGCCCTGGCACAGAAGTGATCGCCGGTGAGGGCAAAATCCTGACCGCAGGGGGCTTCGATACGCACATCCATTTCATCTGTCCCCAGCAGGTGGAGGAGGCGCTGATGTCCGGCATCACGTCGATGCTGGGAGGTGGTACGGGGCCTGCGCACGGCACCTTTGCGACCACCTGCACGCCGGGGCCGTGGCACATCGAAATGATGCTCAGGTCAGCCGATGCGTTTCCCATGAACATTGGCTTTGCCGGAAAGGGTAATGCGTCGAAGCCTGATGCGCTCGTCGAAATGATCAAGGCGGGTGCGTGCGCCCTGAAGCTTCACGAGGATTGGGGCACCACTCCGGCAGCCATCGATTGCTGCCTCTCGGCCGCCGACGATTACGACATTCAGGTCATGATCCACACCGACACGCTCAACGAATCGGGATTCGTCGAGAGCACGATCGAAGCTTTCAAAGGCCGGACAATTCACGCCTTCCACACGGAGGGCGCTGGTGGGGGGCACGCTCCGGATATCATTCGCGTTGCCGGGCTTCCCAACGTTCTACCGTCGTCAACCAATCCGACGCGGCCGTTCACGGTGAACACCATCGACGAGCACCTCGACATGCTGATGGTCTGCCATCATCTGTCGTCGAAAATTCCGGAGGATTTAGCCTTCGCCGAAAGCCGCATCCGTCGCGAAACCATTGCTGCCGAGGATATTCTGCACGATCTCGGCGCGCTTTCGATGATGTCCTCGGACAGCCAGGCTATGGGCCGCGTCGGCGAGGTCATCACGCGCACCTGGCAAACAGCCCATAAGATGAAAGTGCAGCGCGGACCGTTGCCGGAAGACAAAGGGAAGGGGAACGATAATTTCCGGGTGAAGCGCTACATTGCCAAATACACCATCAATCCGGCAATTGCGCACGGCGTATCCAAGCACATTGGATCGGTGGAGGTTGGCAAGCTTGCTGATCTTGTTCTTTGGTCGCCGGCGTTTTTCGGCGTGAAGCCGGATTGCGTTCTCAAAGGCGGCGTGATTGCCGCCGCGCTGATGGGCGATGCGAACGCCTCGATCCCCACGCCCCAACCGGTGCATTACAGACCGATGTTCGGCGCGTATGGTGGAGCAGTCGGCGCGACGTCGCTTCTGTTCGTCTCGCGCGCTGCCAAGGAGGCCAACGTTCGCGAGAAGCTCGGGCTTGCCAAAGAGGTGGTCGCCGTTGAAAACGTCCGTAGCGGCATTTCCAAAGCGAGCTTGGTGCACAACGACGCCACGCCCGAAATCACTGTCGATCCGGAAACCTACGAAGTGTGGGCTGACGGTGAGCTCTTGGTTTGCGAGCCGGCGGCAGAATTACCGATGGCGCAGCGCTATTTCCTGTTTTGAGGTCGTCATGCAGCGAGCAACCCGCGTCATTCGCAAAGCTGAGCTTGGCTCGCAGGCCCCCGCCCAGAGCATCACGCTCGATCGCGCGTCCCGTTTCCGTCGCAGAGTTGCGATGAAGACGGATGATGGTGTGCCATTCCTCCTCGATTTGCCGGAGGCGACATATCTTGCGGATGGGGATGCATTGGTCCTTGAGAATGGGGACCTCATCAAGGTAGTCGCGGCAGCTGAGCCGTTGCTCGAAATTTCCGCTGACAATCCCCACGCATTGGCCCGTATCGCGTGGCATATCGGCAATCGCCATACGCCAGCGGAAATCACGCCTGATGCCATCTACATTCAGCCCGATCATGTCCTGGAAGAGATGGTGATTGGTCTTGGTGCGCACGTCCGGGAGGTGATGCGTCCCTTCGAGCCGGAGGGCGGCGCGTACGGTGGTAAGGGGCCGCTCCATAACGGCCATCATCACCACCATCACCACCACGATCATTCGCATTAATTTGGTCGGTCTTGAACCCAGGTTAGGCCAACGCGAGGTGGCGCAAAAAGCGCGACAGGCAAAGGCGCAGGTTCTGCTGCAGATTTGGCTGTCTCCCGCCTTCCCTGTCGGTGCATTTGCGTATAGCCACGGTCTCGAAGCGGCCGTCGATCAGGGTTGGATCCGGGATCGTCAAACATTGAAGGCGTGGCTCGCAGATCTCGTGGAATTTGGATCTCTACAAAATGATCTGATTTTTGTCGCCTGTGCCTGGCGAGCAGCGGCCACAGAAAATGACGAAAATCTCCGAGAAATAATTGAGTTTGCGGCCGCCCTGCAGCCCTCGGCCGAACGTTTTCTTGAGGCAACCCAGCAGGGCCGTTCATTCCTTCAACAGATCGAGGCCTCCTGGCCGCCGCCGAGACCAATGCCGGCGGCTATTCAGGATTGCAGCGATGTCGTTTACGCTGTCGCCGTAGGCGTTGCCTCTGCCCTTCACCACATTCCGGTGGCGGACGTCCTGCGCGCATACGCAATTGCATTTGTCGGCAATCTGCTTTCGGCAGCAATTCGCCTATCAATCATTGGCCCCACCGAAAGTCAGCAGCTGCTCGCGCAACTCACTCCAGATCTCATCGCTGTCGCGGCTTCTGCCGAGACGGCAACGCTTGAAGACCTTGGCAGCGCTACCTGGCGCTCGGATCTTGCTTCGCTTCTTCACGAAACGCAGCACACGAGGCTATTCCGATCATGACGTCACCTCATGGCCCGCTCCGCGTTGGAATTGGCGGCCCGGTCGGCTCCGGCAAGACGACGTTGACGGAGATGTTGTGCAAGCATTTCCGCAATACTTACGATATCTGCGTCATCGCGAACGACATCTATACGAAGGAGGACGCGGAAATCCTTATGCGCGCCCAGGCGCTGCCGTTGGAGCGGATCATGGGCGTAGAGACGGGAGGCTGCCCCCATACGGCCATTCGCGAGGACTGTTCGATCAACCTTGCGGCCATCGAGACGATGAAGCGGAAGTTTCCGAACCTCGATCTCATCTTCATCGAATCCGGCGGCGACAACCTCGCCGCGACGTTCTCGCCGGAGCTGGCCGATCTCACGATCTATGTCATCGACGTCGCGCAAGGCGAGAAGATCCCGCGCAAAGGGGGGCCCGGAATTACGCGGTCCGATCTCCTCGTCATCAACAAGACCGATCTCGCCCCATACGTCGCCGCTGACCTCGAGGTGATGGAGCGCGACACTCGGCGCATGCGCGGCGACAAGCCGTACGTGTTCGCTAACCTGCGGTCGGGCGTCGGCGTTGGGGAGATTGCCAAGTTCATAGAAACTTACGGGGGACTAGCGCCAACCGGCGACAGCCTGCGCTCGTGATTTCTCTTTTCCAAACGCCACGTCACCGGGCCGTCGATATAGCGAAATTCCTTCTGCGTGAGTTCACAGAGACCTGACCAGGCGGGAAAGCTTTGCTCGCACAGCTCTCGAACATCGCGAACGCCGGCATCGATCATAGCGCCCACTCCGCCGCGCAGCTTGATGTACTCTGCCAGCCCAAGCCGGCTCCCGGCATCCGACAGATCTCTCGTAAGAAAACGTTATAACTTGCGCGTTTATTCGGCCGAACCCCAACGACCGGATCAATTGAGTCATGAACAAACCCCGACCCGATGAAAAAGGGGGCCAACAAGGCCCTGGGAACCAGCTCATGCGCATCTTGAGCGGAGCCAGGCGCGAGTGGCCCATCCTGCTCATTTTCCTTCTCGCAGCGGCATCGGTCTGGACCTTCATCGAGCTTGCGGGCAGGGTTGTCGCGAACGATACGCCGGCAATCGACCACCAGCTGCTCCAGCTTTTTCGCGATCCCGAGGACCCTACGCGCCCGATCGGCTCGCCGTGGTTCCGCGAGATGATGCGAGACTTCACAGGATTAGGCGGCACCGGCGTGCTCACGTTCATTACGTTGAGCGCAGTCGGCTTCTTTTTGCTCGACAGGAAGGATGGCGCGGCCGCGCTCCTCGCTGTGGCAGTTCTAGGCGGCGTCGTGCTGAACAACGTCCTGAAGATAGGTTTCGGGCGGCCTCGTCCTGAATTTGCCGCGTATGAACCGTTCCTCTCCTCGGCCAGCTTCCCGAGTGGCCACTCGACGATGGCCGCGGTTGTGTACTTGACCATCGGCGCGTTGATCGCCCGGCTTCACCCCGAGCCGCGGATCAAAATCTACGTCCTCACTCTGTCAGTGCTGTTAACGCTGATCGTCGGCATCACGCGGGTCTACCTCGGCGTGCACTGGCCCACGGATGTGCTGGCGGGTTGGGCCGTCGGCTCCGCCTGGGCCCTGTTCTGCTGGCTCGTGGCGCTGCTGCTGCAGCGGCGAAACGCGATTGAGCAGAGCTGATCCGGATGCCCTTCATGTTTGAAGGGGCACAGCGGGGCTCCGCGGGCCTAGCCGAGGTCGATCTCGTCCTCGACGACGTGCTTCAGATCTGTCCCCTCGGCCGTCAGCTCCATGCGAACTTTGAGCCTACCTTTGCCCGCGAGGTTCTTCTCGCGAACGATGCGTTCAATCTCACGCTGCGACGTAACGCCCACCTGTTTCAGGAATTTCCGAAGCGAGATGTTGAACCGATCAGGCTCCGACATAACCGACCTCTCGTTAGCAGCTATAGCCGCGCAAGCTTAGGATAGGTATAGGCGTTCTGAGCCCATCTGGACAGGTGGTTGAGGCCCAGGCGCCGCGCTCAAGGCACCGCGAACAGAACCGGCCCTAAATGGGTCGGAAGCACTTGATCAATCTTAGTGCTGCGATACCTTGCCTTTAGGCGTAAGATATCCCCCGACACCGGACGCTGCTCGACCCAAGAGGTAGCCGAATGGTTGTGCAAGAGACCCGTGTGGCCCCTGCCCCGATGATCGACCCATTCGGGCGGCGCGTGACTTACCTGCGGGTCTCCGTAACGGACCGCTGCGATTTTCGCTGCGTCTATTGCATGTCCGAGCACATGACCTTCCTGCCGAAGAAGGACCTCCTGACCCTGGAGGAGCTTGACCGGCTGTGCTCGGCCTTTATCGCCAAAGGCGTGAACAAGCTGAGGATCACGGGCGGTGAGCCGCTGGTGCGCAAGAACATCATGTGGCTGTTCCGCTCCCTTTCTCGGCACCTCGAGTCGGGCGCGCTCGAGGAGCTGACGCTCACCACAAACGGCAGTCAGCTTCCGAGATACGCCAGCGAGCTGGCGGCCTGCGGCGTGAAGCGTGTCAATGTCTCGCTCGACACGCTCAAACCCGACCGCTTCAGAGCAATCACCCGGTGGGGCGACATCCAGCAGGTCATGGATGGGCTGGCGGCTGCCGAGAAAGCCGGGTTGGCCATCAAGATCAACGCTGTGGCGCTCAGGGGCGTGAACGAGGACGAGATCGAAGACTTGCTGCGCTTCGCCCATGGGCGCGGATATGACCTGACGCTCATCGAGACGATGCCCCTCGGCGACATCGATGGCGACCGTACGGAACAATACTTGCCACTTTCCATCGTGCGCGCCCGCCTGATGGAGCGCTTCACGCTGGAGGACATACCCTATCGCACCGGCGGGCCCGCCCGGTATGTGCGGGTGGCGGAGACAGGCGGCCGGCTCGGCTTCATCACTCCGATGACCCACAACTTCTGCGAAAGCTGCAATCGCGTGCGGCTGACTTGTACTGGCACCCTTTACATGTGCCTTGGCCAAGAGGATGCGGCCGATCTGCGCGCGCCTCTGCGCGCCAGCGCCGATGATGAGCTGCTTTATGCGGCCATTGACGAAGCCATCAGCCGCAAGCCGAAGGGCCATGATTTCGTCATCGACCGCCGCACCCGCCGGCCGGCGGTTTCGCGGCATATGAGTGTGACGGGCGGGTAGACGCTGGATCGCAGTTTGATCGGCACTCTAGAATTTTGGGCGTTTCAGTTTTGAATTGCGGAGGCGGACCAGCGTATCCGCGATAGCGCTGTTGCCAGCGACGCTCGCTATTGAGATCTGTGACTCGCAAGCCTCGCGAGCACAGCACGTTTCAGACTAGCTCCGTCCCACTCCGGCTCGCTCTCTGCGATTTCCAGCGCGACTGCAGCGGCGCGCGCCACTGCCGATAAGCCCCGTGAAGATTGCACCGGATTTGGCTCGGTGAGGGGACGATTATCCCAATCAGGACCGTTAGCAATCTCGGTGGGGACTATCAGCACGTTCGCGACATCGTCCTCCTCACCGTCCGGCTCCTCGTCACGAGCCATGATGATCAGCAGGCGATCGAATTGAGAGGCGGTCTGGTGAATTGAGCCCCTGTGCTCAGGTCCGAAACCGTCGCTCGATATCACGACCACGCGAGCAGGAGTCTGGTCTATGAACGCAAAGGCAAGGAAAAACGTCGCCGGCCGCTCATAGTCGATGCGCAAGGGGACAAGCCTCGCGCCGGGTGCCTCAGCCAGCAATTCGCTAGCGAAAGCGGTCCCATTTCCGTCCGACCCCGCTGCTGCAAACGGGAACGCGTCGTCCTCCACGAAATCCCAGCCGATGATCTCCCCTTCGCCATCTCGGGCCAGCCTGGCGGCGATGTTTGGCTGCGTGTAATCAATCCCAGGCGAAATCACGGCCACAGCCACGCCACCGGGATCTGTTCCAGGCGGCACACGAGGATCGCTGTCGCCAGCCGCCAACTTCGTAGGTGCGATCAGGGCGAGAAGCGACATCGCCCACGCGAGAGCGAAGATCCTTTTCATTCGCTTCGCTTCTGAGCCGGAATCGAAGACGAACGGCCGGTCTCAATGTCCCGCCGCACCCCGAGCGGCCCGATCGTCTTGTCGATGAAATCCGCGATGGCCTGGATGTCATCGAGCGAGAATACGGGCAGCGCGGTGCCTTCGACCGGATGATCGGACGCGATGGCGATGACCATCGGATCCTCCACCGCCAGAGGTCGCTTCGTTGGTGATTCCAGCCGGCGCGTTTCGATCTTGGGGATCGGCGAAAACTTATAGCCCTCGACGATGATCAGATCGCACGGATCCAACCAGCTGATCACCTCATCGAAGCTGGGCTCTGGCTCCTCGCCAAGCTCGCGGATCATTGCCCAACGCCGACTGGAGACGACGGCGACCTGCTGCGCCCCCGCACGGCGATGGCGGGCGCTATCCGTTTCACCCTCGTCCACCTGAAAAGCATGGTGGGCGTGCTTCACGGTCGCCACCTTGAGACCGCGCCGCGTGAACTCCTCGACAAGACGAACCACTAGCATCGTCTTGCCGGAGTTCTTCCAGCCCGCGATGCCGATGATGGGCGTATCAGATGCGCGAGGTGCCGATCTCACGGGCTTCTGCTCTCCATCAGGGCGCGAGCTTCTTCCAGCTCCTCGGGCGTGTTCGCATTGAAGAACGGGTCGATTATGCGGCCATGGAGCTGCAGAAACGGGAACTCGACCACAACGGTGAAATGGCGATCCGTCCAGTGCAAGACCTTGCGCACGCCCGCCTTGAGCTGCTCATCCAGGTCATCGGCCAATGCCACAGGCCACAAGCCAATAACCGGGTGCACATCGCCGCCAGAAGCCGCGAGCGCGATAGTCCGCTCGTCGGGAACCGACGCCAGTAACCGCTCTGTCAGGTCGAGCGGTAGAAATGGTGCGTCTGTGGAGACTGTGACGATCCAGCAGGCCTCCGGCGCATGGGTGGCCGACCACCGCATTCCTGCCAGCACCCCTGCGAGCGGGCCGGCGAAACCCTCAATTGTATCGGGCACGACATCCAAGCCGAACTGGGCGAACCGGGCAGGATCGCCATTGGCGTTGATGACCATAGCGCCGACCTGGGGCTGAAGCCGCTCGATGATGTGCGCCAGCATCGGCTTGCCCGCGAGGTCACGCAGGCACTTATCGCCCCCGCCCATCCGCCGCGAGAGGCCGCCCGCAAGCAAGACGCCCGTCACCCGATTTTTCGCACGATCAACCATTCACGATCAGTCCTCGGCCGTGGCGAGGCTGCCTTTGCGCACGAACTTGCGATCTTCCTCCTCCACACGCGCCAAGTCGGCATCGTAGATGATGCGCTCCAGGCCGGATAGGGCAATGAATCGCTTCCCGCGCGCCCGGCCAATCAGCGTCAAGCCAGCGCGGCGCGCGAGGTCGACGCCCCAGGCGGTAAAGCCAGAGCGCGATATCAATATCGGGATACGCATCTTGACGGTCTTGATGACCATCTCCGACGTGAGCCGGCCGGTGGTATAGAAGATCTTGTCGTCCGGCTTGATGTTGTTGAGGAACATGTAGCCGGCAATCTTGTCGACCGCGTTATGCCGGCCGACGTCCTCCATGTAGATGAGCGGCCGGTCCTCCTGGCAAAGCACGCAGCCGTGAATGGCGCCGGCCTTGAGATAGAGGCTCGGCTCGGTGTTGATCTTCTTCATAAGCTGATAGAGCCAGCTCGTTCTGAAGCGGGCGTCCGGATTGAGCTTGATTTGGTCAAACTCCTCCATCAGGTCGCCGAAGACCGTGCCCTGAGCGCAACCGGAGGTCTGGATCTTCTTCTTGAGCTTTTCCTCGAAGTCGGTCTGGCGGCGGGTCCGCACCACCACCGTCTCTATGTCCTCGTGGTATTCGATCGCCGTGATCTCGTCGTCGGGACGCAGCATGTTCTGATTGAGCAGATAACCGACGGCGAGCAGGTCGGGCCGATCGCCGATGGTCATCATGGTCACGATTTCGCGAGAATTGAGGAAAAGTGTCAGCGGCCGCTCCGTGACGACGTAAGTCTCGACCGGCTTGCCCTCGTGATCGATCCCCGAGACGGTTACCGAAAGGCGCGGATCATCCGGCGTCGGCCGAACCTCGAACTCCTCCATAATCCATGCTCCTGACTTCGGGCCGCGGCGCTCGGGCCGCACCGGGGTATTTCCGGGTGATTAGGCCCCACGATACCGGTGCTGGCAATCGGGCACCGGAACACGGCAACGCGAGCGTGCGCTCTCTAGCATTTCGTGGCTCTGTAGCGCAGGTTGCAAGCCGTGACTTCGAGGCCGTCACCTGTCACAATGATTCCAAAATTTCAGCAGGCCAATTCGCTGGCCGCAAAAGACGCCTTGGAGAAAATCGATGTCAGTGACGAAGACGCAGGTCCTGGAGGAGCTGCGGCGCGTGAAGGGACCTGACCTGGAGGGCAATATCGTCGATCTCGGGCTGGTATCGGAGATCCTGATCAAGGACCAGCGCGTCTATTTTTCCATTACTGTTCCCCCAGAGCGGGCTCACGAGCTGGAGCCGCTGCGGCAGGCTGCGGAGAAGGTCGTTTCGGAGATCCCTGGTGTTGCCGGTGTCACCGCGGTGCTGACTGCCGAGAGGCCGTCCACTGCCACAAGTCGCCCCAACGTGGTCGAGCATCCGCGCGTTCAGCAGGCGCGGGCAGCACAGGCAGCTCCCGGTGGGCCAAGACCGCAACCGGGTGCTGGCCGGCAGATCGTCGGCGTGCCGGGAGTGAAGCACCTCGTTGCGATTGCCTCGGGCAAGGGCGGCGTCGGGAAGTCGACCACCGCCGTCAATTTAGCGCTTGGATTCCGCGCCATCGGCCTCAAGGTCGGCATCCTCGATGCCGACATCTACGGGCCATCTCAGCCACGCCTCCTGGGTCTCACGGGGCGGCCGCAGGTCATCGGCGGCAATAGAATGTTGCCGATGCAGGGTTACGGCCTGCAGGTGATGTCCATGGGCTTCCTCGTCGACGAGGGCACGCCGATCATCTGGCGCGGCCCCATGGTCGTCTCGGCGCTGAACCAGATGCTCCGCGAGGTCGCCTGGGGTGAGCTCGATGTGATGGTCATCGATATGCCTCCCGGCACAGGTGACGTGCAGCTCACCATGGCGCAGCAAGTGCCGCTCTCTGGCGCGATCATCGTTTCTACGCCGCAGGACCTCGCCCTCATCGATGCCCGCAAAGGGCTCAACATGTTCCGCAAGGTCGATGTGCCGGTGCTCGGCATCATCGAGAACATGAGCTACTTCATCTGCCCGAAATGCGGGGAGCGCTCCGACATTTTTGGCCATGGAGGCGCAGAGGTAGAGGCGCAGAAGCTTGGTATCCCATTCCTCGGCGCCGTGCCCCTGCACATGGAGATCCGGTCGCGGTCGGATAGCGGCCAGCCAGTGGTCGCTACCAACCCCGACAGCCCACATGCCCAGATTTATCGTGACATCGCGGCGAAGGCCTGGACCGAGCTGGAATCAGCGCGGGGCGCCCGCATCAACCCGCCAAAGCTCGAGCTCGCCCCGAACCGTGATGCTCTCAAAGTCACGTTCGAGGATGGGGAGAGCCACGAGCTGACGGCCGAGATGCTACGCGTGATGAGCCCATCGGCCGAGGTGCAGGGCCACAGCCCCGACCAGAGGGTTACGGTTGCGCGGAAGCGGCACGTGAAAATTTCCGATTTGCAGCCTGTCGGGAACTATGCCGTCCGAATCGTCTTCGACGACGGCCACGACACGGGACTCTACACCTGGGGCTATCTTCGGACTTTGGGGCGGGAGAAGGAGATCAGGTGGGCGGCCTATCTCCGCGAGCTCGAGGAGAAGGGTTTGACCCGCGGCTGATCGTTAATCGGGTCCCCTCCACCACTGAACCGAGGCACCCGCCGGTGCCTCGGGCGCTCCGACGGCATGCACCGCCTCAGTCGACCATCTCCTCATCGAATTCGGGCATGGCCTGGATGGCCGAATCGTCTGGCTCGACCGGGGCAGGAGTCACCGGCCCCTGGACGACCACGCCACCGCCCGCTCCTCCGCCGCCCATTCCGGTTCCAAAGCCGTTCCCGGTCGGGGCAACCGCCACGGGATCACCCGAAACGGACCCCGGAGGCGGAACACCGGCCGGCTCGCCCGTTTGCAGCTGGGCGTCGCTGTCCGAGTTCGTCCTCGGGATATCCGTCTGGGGATCAATGGATTGCGCACTGGCACCAGCGGCGCCAGCGAAGGCGAAAACAGTGGCCAACAAAATCGTCTTCATGTCCAACTTCATGGTCCAAGCTCCTGCACGCGCGAGGGTTACGCCCCCGCTGACTGGCCAAACCAACACAGGTGCCGCTGAGCAGGTTTCTGGGGCAAACCGCCCCACGCGAAAAAATTTCGCAGCAAAACCAACGGCTTGCCAGCTTAGTTGATCCACTGCCTAGCTAATCGCCGCTTGCCAATCGCTTGCTGATGGGCCAGACCGGCAGTCTCGCGGCAGTGCATCAGCCATCTGCCCCTCCGCTGACCAATCAAAGGACCCACGAATGAAGGACGGGATCGACTCCGCCGACCTCATCCAATTGCCTTTCGAGGAGCCCCCGGCGCCTGGCGAGGCGGTGGAGGTTGCGCCGGGAGTGCTATGGGCGAGGATGCCGCTTCCCGTACGCCTCAACCACGTGAACGTGTGGATCCTCGCCGATGACGATGGCTGGACGGTCGTGGATTGCGGCCTGGATTCACCTGAGACGCGCGCCGCCTGGGACAGGCTCATCTCGGGTCCGCTTCAAGGCAAGCCGGTGCGGCGGCTCGTGGCGACCCACGGGCACGTCGATCACGTGGGACTGGCCGGTTGGGTCACCGAGCGCTTCAATGCGTCTTTCCATGCAACGCGCGCCTGCTGGCTGTGGGCCCGGGTGACATTCGCGGGGCGAAATGAGCCGACCAGCCCTCATGTGCTCGAGCATCTGCGCAGCCACGGCTGCGATCCCGCTCACATCGAAGCCTACGCGCGCGACCGCGGACCGCTGCTGAAACTCTTCTACCAGCCACCCGCAGCCCACGTGCGGCTCAAGGAGGGAGATGCGCTTGAGATGGGCGGCCGGCGCTGGCGCGTGCTGACCAACGACGGGCATGCGGACGAGCACGCCTCATTCGTCAGCGTCGATGAGAAGGTGGTGATCGCCGGCGATCAGATCCTGCAGCGCATCTCACCGGTCGTGGGCGTGTTCGCGGGAGAGCCGAATGCCGATCCGCTGACAACCTACCTCGATTCCCTCGAACGGTTTCGCGGACTTGCGGCCGACACACTCGTGCTTCCATCGCACGGCCTGCCGTTTCGCGGCCTCGACGCACGGCTCGATCAACTGAAGCAGCATCATCGGTGCCGGCTAGAGATCGTTCACGGAGCCCTCGATCAGCCGCGCACGGCGACAGAGTGCTCGCAAGTGCTCTTCGCAAGGGCCATGGCCGAGGGTCAGTGGTACTTGGCACTTGCCGAGACGATCGCCCATTTGCACCACCTCGTCACGATTGGGGCAGCGCAACGCGAGGTCGGCAACGACGGCGTGATCCGCTTCTCCCGGACGTAGTAACTTCGCTGAGACGGGAGCCAGGTTAGTCCAAAAGCAATCTGTCGTCTGCGAATTGCTCGCCACGCAGGCGAGCGAACTCGGCAAGGAGGTCCGGTACATCAAGGCCTGCCCGCTCCTTGCCGGCGACGTCCAGAACCACTTTCCCTTCGTGCAGCATCACGGTGCGCTCACCCATATCGAGCGCCTGACGCATGGAATGGGTGACCATGAGCGTGGTCAGCCGCTGCTCCGTGACGATCCTGTTCGTGAGCTCGAGAACGAAATCAGCCGTTTTCGGATCGAGTGCAGCGGTATGCTCATCGAGCAGCAGCACCGCCATGGGTCGCAGTGTGGCCATCAGAAGACTGACGGCCTGCCGCTGGCCGCCGGACAAAAGCCCAACTTTATCGCCGAGGCGGTTTTCCAGGCCGAGGCCGAGCGACCGCAACCGAGCGCGGAACTCCTCGCGGACATGATGATCGAGGGCCAGCCGAAGGCCTCGGCGTCGCCCGCGCGCTGCAGCCAACGACAGATTTTCTTCGATCGTCAGCGACTCGCAGGTGCCGGCGAGCGGATCCTGAAAGACGCGCGCGACCAGCGCACTCCGGCGAGGCGCGGACCATCGCGTTACGTCCTCGCCGTTGATGATGACGCGCCCCGATTGCGGGCTAACCTCTCCGGCCAACGCATTCAGCAGAGTCGACTTACCCGCACCGTTGGAGCCGATGATGGTCACGAACTGGCCGCTGGGCACCTCGAGATCGAGCCCCCTCAAGGCCCGTGTCTCCATCGGCGTCCCGCTGTGAAACGTGACGGTGAGGCCTTCTACGCGGATCATGCGGACGCACGCCTCCAGCGGGCCGAGGAGAGCATAGAGCGGACGCTGCTCCGCGCTCCCGGCAAGATCAGCGCGATCGTCACGAGGACTGCCGTCACGAGGTTGAGATCCGAAGCCTGAAGCCCGAGGACGTCGCTGTTGAGCGCCAGCGCAACGGCTAAGCGATAAACAACCGAGCCGACAACGCAGGCGGCAGCCCAGATCAACACGGAGCGCGTCCCAAGCAGGGCTTCACCGACGATCACGGCGGCAAGGCCCACGACGATCGTTCCGGTCCCCAGCGTGACATCCGCAAATCCATTCATCTGCGCGAAAAGTGCGCCGGCCAGGGCAACGAGCCCATTGCTCATGGCCATGCCGACGTAAGTCGCTTGGCTGGTCTCCACGCCCTGCGCCCGCGCCATGCGCGGATTGGCACCGGTGGCCCGCATCGCAAGGCCGTATTCGGAAGCCAAGAAGCGGGAAACGAGAAGCACGCCGACAATCGCTACTGTGCCTGCGACCAAAGGCTTGAGGTACAGCATTGCGATCCCGAGGCCTTCGAAGGCCGACAGTATTGTCGGCTCGGCAATGATGGCGAGGTTGGGTCGACCCATGATGCGCAGATTGATCGAATAGAGCGCGATCATGGTGAGAATGCTCGCCAGGAGATGAAGAATTCCGAAGCGAATATTGAGAAATGCTGTCACAAGCCCGGCGAGGCAGCCGCAAGCGATAGCCGCCAAGGTTGCGGAAAAAGGGTCGATGCCACTGACAATCAACGCGGCGCAAACAGCAGCACCAAGAGGGAAACTGCCGTCGACCGTCAAGTCTGGGAAGTTGAGGACGCGAAACGACAGGAACACGCCTAGCCCGACCAGGCCGAACACCAGCCCGATTTCGATTGCGCCCAAAAACGCGACCAGGTTCATAGGAACTGTGAACTCCTGCGGCAGTCCTGCCTCGATCTCATTATTACGGAAGGAGGCACAAGAGAGCTATTCTGCGAGCCGCCGCACGGCGGCTCGGAGTGCATGCGCCACCTGACGCGGCGGTGTGAAAAGTTGGGAGATGCCTTGATCGGCGCTACTTCACGACCTGCTTAGCGCGATCCACGATGGCTTGGGGAATGGTGACTCCCATCCGCTCGGCGGAAGTCAGATTCACGTACAGCTCGGTCTTCTCAATGCCCTCGACGGGGATGTCACCGGGCTTCTCACCCTTCAGAATCCGCACCACGATTTTGCCGGTCTGCCGGCCGACATCGTAGTAGTTGAAACCGAGCGCAGCCATCGCGCCCCGTGGCACCGAATCTGTATCGGCTGCATAGACGGGGATCTTGTTATCCGCCGCGACCCGGATCACCGCTTCAAGCGCCGAAACGACCGTATTGTCGGTCGGGATGTACATCACGTCCGCCTTACCGACCAGGCTTTGCGCGGCTCCGAGCACATCTGAGGATCGCGTCGCGGGTGCCTCAATAATTTCGAGGTCCAACGGACCAGCCTCTTTCTTCAACAGGTTCAGCAGCGAGAGCGAGTTCGCCTCGCCAGGGTTGTGCGGAACCCCGATGCGCTTCGCGTTAGGCGTGATCTCTTTGATTAATTCGAGGTGCGCCCGAATGGGCGACATGTCCGTAACGCCTGTGATGTTGCCGCCCGGTTTTTTTGGGTCTTGGACCAACTTGGCTGCGACCGGATCTGTCACTGCGGTGAAGACGACGGGGATGTCCTTGGTTGCTGCGGCGACTGCCTGCGCCGAGGGGGTTGAGATTGGTACGATGACGTCTGGCCCTTCGCCCACGAACTGACGTGCGATTTGGGCCGCAGTGGTGGGATTGTTCTGGGCACTTTCGTACACAAAACGCAGATTGCGGCCAGGCTCGTAGCCATTGGCGATCAGCTCATCACGGACACCGTCGCGAGTCGCATCGAGCGCGGGATGCTCGACGATCGCCGTAACCGCTACGAATTTTTGATCCTGGGCCGAGGCAGGCCCAACCAACCCAAGCGGAGCGGCCGCAACTGCAGCACAGGCCAGCAAGGCGAAAAACTCGCGTCCCATCCCATCCTCCCGTGGCAGACAAGCAATTCGGACGAGCAATGAGACGATCAAATTGGGCAAAATGCAAAGCCGATGCCCAGCCGATCGTCGCAGGCTCTCCTTAGCATCACGAAATGTTGATCGACAGCCCAAGCACGCTGGCCAGCACGCCTGCAAACACCCCCGCCAACGGTGGCACGAACCAAGAGGAAGCGATTCTCAAACCCACGAACGCCCAGCCCATGATCGGGCCCTCATAAGAGATGACGCGGTGGAACGCGTAAACAGACCAGCCGGTGATCAGCGCAATCACCTGCGGGCCGCCAGCACCTTGATGCGCAAACAGAATTGCAATCGGGAACGAAACGATCGGACCTCCCGGCATGAGGCCCCCGAGCAGCGACGCCGCGATGATGCCGGTGAATCCCGCCTCGCTCCCCAGCACGGCTGCAATCGCCCGCTGCGGCACCAGCTCGGCAATGCATGATGCGGCGAAGAGGGCAAAGGGCAGCCGCACGAGAATGCGGGAGGTTTCCTGGCGCGCAAACATGGTCGCGCGCGGCAGCGTGTTCCTGTTCTTGCGCCAAGCGTAGATCGCAACGGGCACAGTCACGGCGATCAGAAGGAGGAGCGACCCGAGCATCACTCGCCTCCGCCTTTGACGTGGGTGCGCCCGATCGGCAGCTCCGGAATGAAGCGCATCAGAAAGCGGGCGATCAGCCCTGATACGAGCGGCAAGGGAAGGCTCGCCAGGACGCGCGCCGTCACGAAATCGAGCCCCATCAGCGGAAGCTCCCAAATGATGACGCGATGCAGGCCGAGCACTGACCAGGCCGTGAGATAAGCGACGACCGCACCAACATCGGCGCCTGCCAGCGCCAGCGCGTAGACGATGGGGAAGGCGGCGAACGGACCTCCCGGCGTGGCAGCACCTAGCGCCGTCGCCAGCGCCAGCCCCTTTATTCCCGAATTGGCGCCAAGAACGGGAGCGATTTGCTTCGGGTCCGACAGCTCCTTTACGAGGCCACCGAGCAACAGGCCCACGACGATCATCGGCGCGACGGTCAAGAGCAGCGTCGCAGATCTCAAGACGGCTGTGTAAAGCGCATCAAAGCCTCTGAGCCAGACCAGCAATAGCGCAGAGGCCGCCGCGAGCAGCACGAAAAACCACAACGCTCCGTCAAGCAGACGATGCGGAGGATCGGTTGCGCTGTCTTCTCGCGGAAGCTGGGACTGAGATTTCTCGGTCGTCATGATCGCCGCGCCTTGTTTGGCAGATACGGGCGCGGCTGTCACGATGCGCTGGCCACGTGTCGCTATTCTCATCCGGTCACTGGCAGCGACCTGACCGGGGAGCAGACGACTTCTTGCTCATGATCATCTCTATACCGGGGGAAATGGAGAAGACCGCTGCTCCTCACCGGTCAGGTCGTGCCGAACATAGGCTCACTTCTTCCTGCGCACTGTTCCGCAAGGAACATTGAGGCCAACAAAGCATCTTCTTGCTCTCGCAGAGCGCGTTGGCGTTGCGAGCCGCATGAATTAGGATGCTTGCAGACGAACGGCAGGAGCGACGCATGCCCCGGCTCGTATCGCTGTTCCTTCTGGCTGTTGTTGTGCTTTCGGCATTCCTGGCTGCGATTTTGCCCGCCCATGCCGTGGCCCCTGACCAGTGCCTTGCACTTGCCGAGACACCTTCGCGCTCCTTGGTGCAAAAGACCGCGCTGAGAATTGCGCAGCTCAAGCCTTCCGAAGTGCGTCTGACCTACATCGGGCATTCGACGTTCCTGATCGAAAGCGCGGCCGGCGTGAAAATAGCGACGGACTATAATGACTATGTGCGCCCTCGCGAGGTGCCCGACGTCATCACCATGAACCGGGCGCACGATACGCATTACACGCATTTTCCCGATCCCCGCGTTGAACATGTGCTGCGCGGCTGGAACCCCGAGGGCGGGCCTGCTCTACATGACTTCAAGCTTCACGACGTGCGGATCCGCAACGTGCCCACGAATATTCGCACGTGGGACGGCGGCACGCTGCCTTACGGCAATTCAATTTTCGTGTTCGAGATTGCCGGCCTGTGCATCGCCCATCTTGGACATCTCCATCACACGCTGACGACGCAACAGCTGGCGCAGATTGGACAGATGGATGTCGTCCTGGTGCCGGTGGACGGAAGCTTTACGCTCGACCTCGATGGCATGCTGGAGGTGCTCCGGGCACTCAAGGCTCCTTTGGTCATTCCGATGCACTATTTCTCGAGCTTCACGTTGAACCGCTTCTTGTCTCGCATTGAAGACAGTTTCGAAGTGATCAGAAGCGAGGTGCCGACCGCGGTCATCTCTCGCGCGACTTTGCCGAGGAATCCCCAGGTCCTGGTGCTACCAGGCCATTGACGCGGCGGATCACTTTAGTCGGGCTGACAAAGCTGCCTTAGCGCCAGGCGGTGAAAAGCGCACTCGCCCACCTCTGCCGCCGCCGTGTGGCACGCGCCCGCCGTCTCCGCCGACGGCGCTGGTACGACGGCTGCGGCTTCGAGCCTTGCGTCGAGATCAGAACGAAGTCTTCGGGCGTCTGGTGCTTTCGGCTGGTCGCCAGCTCGTCCGTGATGACGAGCGTGGCGCCTGTATGAAGCAGCCTGGCCATTGCCATCGCTTCAGCGCGATCCTCGAATGAAATCTGACCGAGGATCTCGTCACCGTGCCATGAGACCAGGTGCGGCTCGCGGCGATCGCGGCCAATGCCGAACGCCAGCCAGACCAGCTCGTGCCCGCCGAGCGATGTGCCCGTGAGAGAGTAGACGTGCGTGCCAATCCGGCGGTCGGGATGCGCAAATGTCACCCGCGCGATGTGCTCCCGAAGCCCATCGCGCAGCAGGATTGCGTTACCGCCCGAGCGCGACACGACGATCGCGACGTGGCCCGATACGGGGCTCCCCGTCAGCAGCTCCGGCATGGAGCGCACGGCAACGGTCCGCACCAATCTGCCCGCTTCGTAGATCGGCACCGCCGGAAAGAGGGTGCCGGAATGGACGACATCCACGGGCTCGGTGCGCTGGCGTGCGAGAATGACCAGGGTCCCTGGACCCGCGACGCTATCGAGAAGCCGAGCGAAAGCGGATGGCAACCTGATGCAGCCGAGCGAAGCCGGATAGCCTCCGACGTGGTCGGCATGCAAAGCGTAACCGGTCCAGGAGAAATCGCCGCCGTTGGTCACCTTGCGCTCCGCCAGCGCGAAAACCCCTGTCGGGGTACGGCGTCCGCGGTAGCCGACGTCAGAAGTCGAGATGCCGATAAGGATGCCTGCCTTGTAGACGTGAACCAGCCGGTCCCGCAGAGATGCAACAATGGTGACCGGCCCTTCGAGGGGTTGCGTTGGCTCCCAAACGAACTGACCGCGCCGCAACCCAGTCCGATTGACGAAACGCTTGGCCTCCGCCGCCTGCGGCAACATCGGCCACAGGACGGTCGCAAGGCTCAGGCCAAGCATTTCGCGCCGGGTAAGCGGCATTCGTTTCTCCCAGACGTGCACGCCACAGCACACGTCCCTACCCCGCGGGCAGATTACGTGATTCGCGGCGATACACCGAGAACGTGCAACTCGGAAAGGTTACCCGTAGAGCGAGAAAGGCGACAGGCTGCTCATCCAAGCAACAGCCTAGCCTGTCGACTCAATCGGGAGGATGAAGAAACGAGCTGGCGCAGGCCTTTTCAGCGCCGTTTCTGCTGTGGCCGATACCCGCCGGTTGCGGGTGGTGGTACTGCCCGCGTGTCCTTATGCCGGAAGTTAATGCGACCCTTCGTCAGGTCATACGGGGTCATCTCGACGGTCACGCGATCCCCGGCAAGGATGCGGATCCGGTTCTTCTTCATACGGCCCGAGGTATAGGCGACGACCTCATGGCCATTATCCAGTCTCACGCGACAACGCGCGTCTGGCAGAACCTCCGTAACTACTCCTTCGAATTCAAGGACCTCTTCCTTTGCCATCAACTCTCCTTTCGCGTCAGACGCTCTGACGCACCAAGCCCCCGGTGCCATCAGGGCGCCGGGGGCATTGCCTCACCTTCACCTCCGCTTAGGAGGAGACGCGAAGGTTCACAGCCGACGTTTTGCCGTTGCGGCCGCGCTCAAGCTCGTACGAGACCTTCTGCCCCTCCCTCAAGGTCGACAACCCAGCCCGCTCAACGGCCGAGACGTGAACAAATACGTCTGCTCCACCTTCGTCTGGTTGGATAAACCCGTAGCCCTTCTGGCCGTTGAACCACTTCACCGTTCCTGACGCCATATCACTTTCTCGCGCATTTCAAGCCGACCTCAGGGCCTAGTCCCCGAGACCATCAAATAACGCTTTGGGGACCTTGATTCTGCGGACCTGATGCCGCCTCCAGATGCGCAAAGCGAATTCGACGGAAGGTATATGAACCTGCGCCGCGGCAAACGCAAGAAGTAGCGCGATTGCCTGTTAGGCTAGTTCGGGCAATCATCGACGTCCTGGGGAGGACGAAAGCAGGGGAGGGACCGATGCCGATAGCCCCGCGCAACGTTGGAATGGGTTTTCTCGCTGGGGCGATAGCGGTCCTCACCGCGCATCAGCTGATAGTTTACGTGCTTACGGCGACAGGGCTCATCGCGGGTCGAGCCTGGTCGCTCCACCCGGTCGGGCCATTCCAGGTGCCGGCCCTGCTCAACAGCGCCTTCTGGGGCGGGGTCTGGGGAGCGATTTTCGCAGTCATCGCTGGCTGGCTCCCAGGCACGCGACCTTGGTCAAAAGGGCTCGTGTTCGGGCTGGTGTTCCCGCTCCTCATAGGAGCCTGGATCCTTGTACCCCTCATCAAAGGCCAGCCGTTCCTGGCGGGACTTTCACCGCCGCGGCTTCTTGCCGGTGTACTGATACACGCGACCTATGGTGTCGCTCTGGCGGCGCTCTACAGCAGGCTGGCACGATAGCGGGCGATATCGCGCCGACGGCAAGCCGAGGCTGACACCGCATCCATCATAAACCTCTCGCGCCTGCTCAACTCCACCGTCCAACCCTCCGGCCGGCAACCGGAACCTTCCCCACCCCCAAGAGTTGCAGATGCGGTCCACGATCGGTGGAGTGCTCTGACATGACTGCCAGAAGAGCCGGCAAAATGACGGTCGAAGAGGCCGGACGCAAAGGCGGGGAGGCGACGTCCACACTTCACGGTCGCAGCTTTTACGAGGAAATCGGCCAGAAGGGCGGAGCGACACGGCGTGGCCAGCTCGGCCGGGAAGGCTATTCAGCGCTCGGCCGCAAAGGCGGCGAGGCAACCAGCATCAGGCACGGCTCCGGATTCTATGCGGAGATCGGCAGGAAGGGCGGCGAAGCTGTTAGCCGCAATCGCGAGCACATGAGCCAAATCGGGCGCAAGGGAGGAGAGGCGCGCGCGGAGAAGGTCGACCAGCGTTTGCGCGAGCGGAATGGTTAAGGGTGAGCAAATGGCGAGAGGCATTCGCAACGTCTCGCCTGCGGACCTAACAGCTCTTCTGGGCAGGCGTTTCGTACCCCTCCACGAAGCTTCAGGCCGGATCGTGGAGCGATCGGTGAATTCCAAAAAATAAACTTTCGGAGGCCCCACAGGAGGTGCACTTCGCCCATGGCGACATCGTGTAGTGAAGTCCGGCACTGCAGATCGGCGTCATTCCCTGTGTAATGCGTAATGAGAGGCTGTGTGTCATGGCAAAAAGCAGGTCCGACGGCGGCGGCAAGATGACCGTAGAGGAGGCTGGCCGGAGAGGCGGCGCAGCCACAGCGCAGGCGCGCGGTCGAGAATTCTACAGGGAGATCGGCCGAAAGGGCGGAGAGGCTCGCCGTGTGAAGCTCGGTTCCGAGGGCTATCGCGAGCTTGGCCGCAAAGGCGGCGCCGCGACATCTCAGAAGCGGGCCCCCGTACGAGAATCGGAACACCTTGCCGGAATCAGCCAGACCCAGCAGGCGATCGCCCACGAGGGTCACTCGCCAGGCTTGTCCGAGACCGGCAACATGACGATGGAAGAGGAACGGCCGGCAGATCCTGGAGAGCCGGTGAGAGGCACGTAAGAAAAAGCTCGTTTTCTATATTTCGCGAAAACGGTCCAAGCAGCGCCCGGCGGGCCTATCCCGGGACGCTGCTCCTCACCGCCTTCCAGCCACAGACCAACAAGTTCGACACATCCCCAAGGAGCAACATGCCGAGCGCACATTGCTCTCATTCCCCGGCGCTCCGGCGTTAACCAAAGCCGCGCATCAGAATGCGAAGGCATTTGACGTCCCGGTCGGATCGGCTCTCGCAAGGGTTTGAGTCGATCGCAGCCTCATCCCATCTGCACATGACTGAGGCTCGATCACAAGTGGACTGGGTCTGGCCCGGCCCGACCATGAACGCCGAAGCGCCATGTGGGAAGAAATTATCTTCTATGTTTTGGTGGGGTTTTTCGCCCAGACGATCGATGGCGCGCTAGGCATGGCCTACGGCGTGACAGTGTCGTCGGTGCTGCTCAGCACCGGCGTGCCCCCTGCAGTCACCAGCGCCTCTGTACACGCGGCCGAGGTCTTCACGACCGGAACGTCGGGCCTTGCACACTGGTGGGCTGGCAACGTTGACCGCCGACTCATCCTCCGGCTGATGATCCCCGGAATGATCGGCGGCGCGATCGGCGCATACGTGCTGTCGAATGTCCCCGGCGAAATGATCCGGCCTTGGGTCAGCGGCTATTTGCTGGTCCTCGGGTTCATCATTTTGGGCAAAGCTATTCGACCTCGCCCACACGTTTCGGACCCGCCAAAAGGTATCGGGCCACTTGGATTTGTCGGCGGCATTCTGGATGCGATGGGCGGCGGAGGCTGGGGGCCCCTCGTCACCTCCACGCTGCTTGGCTATGGTGTTGCGCCTCGCACGGTTATCGGCTCGGTAAATCTGACCGAGTTTTTCGTGACCACGACAATCTCGATCACCTTCATAGCCACCATCGGCCTTTCTCTCTGGCCGATCATCGTGGGGCTCGTGATCGGAGGTGCCGCGGCAGCGCCACTCGCGGCGCTGGCCGTGCGCTATTTTCCGGCGAGGCTTCTGATGGGGATTGTTGGGTGTGTCGTGATCGGCCTCAGCAGCTGGACGATATGGGGAGTGATCACGAGCCAATTCTCGGGCTGAATTTCTGGAATCAGTTCGCCGCGAGATGATTTTCCAGTCAATCTGAATTAGGCGGGAATATTCCGACTCTAATTCTCATCCATCTTCAACGCCGCAATAAATGCTTCTTGCGGAATTTCCACCTTGCCGAATTCGCGCATTCTCTTCTTGCCGGCCTTTTGCTTCTCGAGCAGCTTGCGTTTCCGGGTGACATCGCCGCCGTAGCACTTCGCAAGCACATCCTTGCGCAAAGCACGGATGGTTTCGCGGGCGATGATCCGGCCACCGATCGCAGCCTGGATCGGAATCTGGAAGAGATGCGGCGGGATGAGCTCTTTCAGCTTCTCGCACATCGCGCGGCCGCGCTGCTCAGCGCGTGAGCGATGCACGATGGTGGACAGCGCATCGACCGGCTCGCCGTTGACCAGGATTGTCATTTTGACGAGGTCGCCCTCCTCGTAGCCGATCATCTGGTAATCGAAGGAGGCGTAGCCGCGGCTGACCGATTTCAAACGGTCATAGAAGTCGAAGACCACCTCGTTGAGCGGCAGCTCGTAAACGAGCATCGCCCGGGTGCCAGCGTAAGTGAGGTTTTTCTGCCGGCCGCGGCGATCCTGGCACAGCTTGAGGACGGCACCGAGATACTCGTCCGGGACGAGAATGGTGGCCTGAATCCACGGCTCCTCAATGTGGTCGATTCGAACCGGGTCCGGCATGTCCGCGGGGTTGTGTAGCTCCTTCACGGTGCCGTCGGTCAGATGAACCTGATAGATGACGCTCGGCGCCGTGGTGATGAGATCCATCCCGAACTCGCGCTCGAGCCGCTCGGTGATGATCTCGAGGTGCAGCAGGCCCAAGAAGCCGCAGCGGAAGCCAAATCCCAGCGCCGCGGAGCTTTCCGGCTCGTATGTAAAGCTCGCGTCATTGAGCCTGAGCTTGGCCATGGCCTCGCGCAGATCCTCGAAGTCCGCGGCGTCGACCGGGAACAGGCCGCAGAACACCACCGGCTGTACCGGCTTGAAGCCAGGCAGCGGCTCTGCCGTCGGGTTCTTGTCGTCGGTGATCGTGTCGCCGACGCGCGTATCGGCGACCTCCTTTATGCCCGCGGTGAAGAAGCCGACTTCGCCGGGGCCCAGCTCATCCAGCATCTCCTGCTTGGGCCGGAATACGCCGACACGATCGACCTGATAGCTGCTGCCGGAGGACATTAGCCTGATGCGCTGCCCCTTTTTCAGCACGCCATCCATGATGCGCACGAGGACGATGACGCCGAGGTAGGAGTCGTACCAGCTGTCGACGAGCAGCGCCTTCAGCGGCTTGTTGCGATCACCTTTGGGCGGCGGGAGCTTCTCGACGATGGCTTCGAGAACAGCCTCGACGTTGTAGCCCGTCTTGGCCGAAATCGGGATCGCTTCAGAAGCGTCGATGCCGATCACGTCCTCGATCTGCTGCTTGACGCGCTCCGGGTCGGCGGCCGGCAGGTCGACCTTGTTGAGGACCGGAAGAATCTCGAGATTGTTATCGATCGCCTGATAGACGTTGGCGAGCGTTTGCGCCTCCACGCCTTGGGAGGCGTCCACGACGAGGATCGCGCCTTCGCACGCTGCCAGGCACCGTGACACCTCGTAGGCGAAGTCCACGTGGCCTGGGGTATCCATCAAATTGAGCTGATAGGTTTTGCCATCGTTGTGCCGGTAGTCGAGGCGGACCGTCTGGGCCTTGATCGTGATTCCCCGCTCGCGCTCGATATCCATCGAGTCGAGGATCTGCTCCTTCATCTCCCGGTCAGTGACGTTGCCGCAGAGCTGGATCAGCCTGTCGGACAGCGTCGATTTCCCGTGGTCGATGTGGGCGATGATCGCAAAGTTTCGGATCAAGGATGTGTCTGTCATGCCGGGGTAGATAGCACCCGGTCTGCCGTGGCAAAAGGGGCGCGGCGCAGTGTCAGATAACGATCGCACGCATCTGGGCTGTGATCCCACAGCTGAGACCGACGTCGCAGGGGTCATGAGTAGGGTCACGGTGCCCAGCCGCCATGCGAGGACGTTCAGCCCTCGGGTGCCAGCCTCAGGCACCTGTCCCAACAAGCGCCAGCACGGTTACTCTCGAATGTTTACCTTCCAGCGGAAGAAGCAAGTAGTGACGAATGCTGGAGAAGGTGTGGCAATATCCCGTAGGTCATGACCTGGCTGGCAGCGGAGCACCCGCGACCCTCATCTGGGATCCGCTCTGCGGACTTGAGGTGAAGTCTCTGATTACCGGCGCGCTATCTCAGTTTGCCAATGCGCCCACCTCAGCCAACTGGTTAGGCGGTTTTTTTAGAAGGGTATTACAACGGAAGGTATGGGCCCGGTAGCCTCGGGAAATGCATTCTGCGATGCAATCGCGCGACCATTCGTTGCGATGAACATGCTCGATAATGATAAGTTGCGGCCATAGGGTCTCGGGGGCCTCATCCAAGAACGGACACAGCACGCGATCTTCGTGCCCCTCAATGTCGATCTTGAGGGCGTCGATCTTCTCGACACCAAGCTCTCTCACGAGGCTGAGCAGTGAGCGTATCGTAACCGGCACGCCCGACTCGGCTAAGTGATTTTCACCTTCCTTCTCGGTGAGAGCTAATCTGCCCTCACCGTCATAGTGACTGATGGCAACGGCGTGGGTCTCGATAGTCGTTCCAGGCGCAATATGCCCTGTGCGGCGAGCCTGTTGTTCATTGAACCGAAGCCGGCTCAAAAGTTCGGCGCGAGGCTCGATAGCTATAATGCGAGAGCGATCGCCAGCATGGATGGCCGCGTCGAGTGTGTAAATACCAGCGTTTGCCCCAACGTCGATAAAGACGGAACCTTCGTTCTTTATGAAATGCCTAATGGCGCGCCGTTCAGCAACGTCGAGCCGTTCCGGCCTAAACAAAGCCCGCTGTTCCGACAAATTTCTCGCGGGATAAAGACGTACCGGGCGCCCTTCCAGCATCACATCGACAGGACCTTTGTGAATGCGCAAGAAGAGATGATAGAGGCCCTTCTTGATAGGGCCGCGCGAAAGACGGCACCTTGCGGCAGAAATTAGCATTGCCGCCACGGGTCCGGGGCGGTGCTCTCCCCACGCTGCCTGCATTGTATGCCCCCCATTGACCAAGATTTCTCCCCTGCCACGGTGTATTGTGTTGTTGCCCCCGCTAGGGTCTCGCAACGCACGCACTACTACCTTGCGATGACAGACGTTGAAAGAGCGACCAGCACGCGGTCAGAGCATCACGAAGCCCGTGGCTTGGCTCGTGTCGTGGAAGTTGCGGAGCGCGGATCGTCGGGCCATGGATGCTTGGGGTAACGCCCCTTCATCTCTGCCTTCACGGCGGCCCAGGAACCCCTCCAAAAACCGGGCAGGTCACGCGTGATCTGTATCGGCCGGTGCGCAGGCGAAAGCAGGTGTAGCGTCAGCGGCAATTTTCCGCCCGCGACGGTGGGATGCTCATCGAGGCCGAAAAGCTCCTGCACACGGATGTGCAATGCCGGTGCATCGGGCCCGTCGTAGCGAATGGTGTGGCTCTGGCCTGTCGGAGCGACGAAGCGAGTCGGCGCCTCGGAGTCCAGGCGACGCTTCAGATCCCAAGGCAACAGTGTGTCCAGGGCTAAATCGAGGTCCTGGGGTGAGATCTCGTCGAGCCGCGTCTTTCCGGTAAGGAATGGTGCGAGCCAGTCACACACCGTGGCGGCGAGCGATTCGTCCGAGAGATCGGGCCAGGTCTCAGGCTCAACAGACCGGAGAAACTGTACGCGGTCACGAAGCTGCCGTTGTGCCTTGGTCCACGGCAGGCGATCGATGCCGATCTGCGCGATCCCTCGCGCCAGCTCCTCAGGAGCAACGTCAGGCGGCACTGGGCGAGGCTCGCTAGAGAGGATGATCGCACCAAGCCGCCGCACGTGTCGGGCGCGAAGCGCAGCCGATTCGCGATCGAATGTGATCTCGTTGGCATCGGTGATCCGATCGCTCGCGATCTGGAGGATCTCCGCCTCGTCCGTGGCCGCAGCAAGCAGGATGCGCGCGGCTGCGGCCGTGCCCTGCAGCTCGGCGACAATGAGGTACGGCGAGCGTGCGAGCGGATCGACGGCGTCGAGCATGGCGCCGCGGCCGTTCGCCAGCAAATACTGGCCGGGTGCGCCGCGTGCCTTGGCGATGCGATCAGGATACGCAAGTCCCAGCAAGGCAGCTGCAGACAGAGACTGACTCGCAGACGCCGGCGACGGCGAAACGACCTTTTCAGCAGCGTGCGCCCACCCCTTAGCCAAGCCTCGCATTGCTCGCGCCCGTTGCGAGCGATCGTTGCGGAAGGATGCAATGCGCTGCTCGATGTCCGTGTCCGCGCCGCCGAGCCCCCGCTCGACAAGAATCGCGGCGATCTCGGCGGCTTCATCCGCAGCACCAAGCTCCGCCGCCCTAAGAACCATCCGTGCCAGGCGGGGTGGCAGCGGCAGCAGCCGCAGACGCTTGCCCAACTCGGTAATGCGCCCCTCTGCGTCGAGCGCGCCCAAGGATTGCAGCTCGGTCCGCGCTGCTGAAAGCGGAGCCTCAGCGGGCGGATCAAGCCACGTGAGGCGGCGCGGATCGGTGACGCCCCAAGCCGCACAGTCCAGCAGAAGCCCCGAAAGGTCCGCGTTGCGGATTTCCGGCTCCGTATGCGCAGGAAGGCTCGCGGTGGCGGGCTCATCCCACAGGCGATAACAGACGCCCGGCTCGGTGCGTCCGGCGCGGCCGCGACGCTGGTCCACTGACGCCCGCGACGCGCGCACCGTCACCAGACGTGTGATGCCGACGCCGGGCTCGTAATGCGGCACGCGCGCCAAGCCGCTATCAACCACGATGCGCACACCTTCGATCGTCAGCGACGTCTCTGCGATGGATGTCGCCAGCACCACCTTGCGGTAGCCCGGCTCAGTCGGCGCAACTGCATCGTCCTGCTCGCGGATATCGAGCCCACCGTGGAGAGGAACGACCTTGATCCGAGCATCGTCAATTTGGTCGGCCAGCCGGTCGGCTACGCGGCGGATCTCCCGTTGTCCCGGCAGAAACGCCAGCACGGATCCAGGCTCGCTGCGGAGCGCGCGCACGATCGCCGCTGCCATCTGGTCCTCGATGGGCTGCGCAGGATCGCGGCCGAGGTAGCGTGTCTCCACCGGGAAGGCTCGGCCCTCACTCCGGATCACCGGCGCCTCACCCAACAGCTCCGCCACCCGGGCGCCGTCCAGAGTTGCCGACATGATCAGCAGCCGCAGGTCCTCACGAAGGGCGTGCTTGGCGTCAAGCGCCAGCGCCAACCCCAGGTCGGCATCGAGCGAGCGCTCGTGGAACTCGTCGAACAGCACAGCCCCGACGCCCGTCAGCTCAGGGTCATCGAGGATCATGCGCGTGAAGACACCCTCGGTGATCACTTCCACCCGAGTTCGAGGGCCGACCTTAGAGGTGAGACGCGCGCGGAGGCCGATCGTCTCTCCCAGCTTTTCCCCCAGCGACTCCGCCATGCGCTCCGCGGCAGCCCGGGCTGCCAGCCGCCGCGGCTCGAGGATGAGGATTTTGCGCCCCTCCAGCCAGTCGGCATCGAGAAGCGCCAGCGGTACACGGGTCGTCTTACCGGCCCCGGGAGGTGCGACGAGCACCGCCGCGCTATGGGCCTGGAGTGCGGCCCGCAGCTCATCCAGCACGGCATCAATGGGAAGCGGAACGTCGAGGCGCATAGATTGACCGCTGTTGGCCTCACGCCCGGCTGGCGTTTCTGCTAAGTGGCAGCGGCTGACAGGGTGAGCAATCCATGTTATCTAGAATCATTCTAAACTGCTACAGCCGTTGAGGATTCCCGGTGAGGACGTTTGCGGAGCTTTCCGAGAAGGAAATATTGGCGCTCGCCATCTCCCTCGAGGAGGAGCATGGACGGATTTACGCTGAATATGCCCATGCGCTCGCCGATAATTTCCCCGCTTCGGCCAAGATCTTCAAGGGCATGGCCCAGGAGGAGGAAGAGCACCGGCGGTGGCTGATCGACCTGTTCCGGCAGAAGTTCGGCGATCACATCCCGCTCATCCGTAGCCAGGATGTGAAAGGCTTCATCAAGCACAAACCAATCTGGCTGATCCGACCGCTTGGCCTGGACAAAGTGCGCGCCCAAGCCGAGGCGATCGAGTACGAAACCCGCCGCTTTTACGAGCGGGCACTGGAGCGCACCTCGGATGCCTCCATCCGGAAGCTGCTCGGCGACCTCGCGGCGGCTGAACGTGATCACATCGCCCTCGCCCGGCAGCTCGGCGAGACTCACTTGACCGCCGATGCGAAGCAGCAGGAGGCCGAAACTCAACGACGCATGTTCGTGCTCCAGGTGGTGCAACCGGGGCTGGCCGGCCTTATGGACGGCTCCGTTTCGACGCTGGCGCCATTGTTCGCTGCAGCGTTCGCGACCCACAACACGTGGGAAACCTTTCTGGTCGGCATGGCAGCGTCCGTCGGCGCTGGCATTTCCATGGGCTTTGCCGAAGCTCTCTCGGACGACGGCTCGATGACCGGCCGCGGCCGGCCCTGGATCCGCGGAACCATCACCGGCATCATGACGACCCTCGGAGGCGTGGGTCACACCCTCCCCTACCTCATCCAGGACTTCTGGTCAGCCACGATGCTGGCTATCGCCGTGGTGCTGGTCGAGCTGTGGGCCATCGCTTGGACCCGAGCACGCTACATGGACACCCCCTTCCTACAGGCGGCCTTCGAGGTCGTCGTCGGTGGGCTGATCGTCTTCCTTGCGGGGATTCTTATAGGAAGCGCCTAGTTTCTCATCCCTCCAGTGAGACTCTCGCCTAAGAATCTTCAAAAACGTATGTTTAGATCTCAAAAATGTTAATATTCGTCAACAATTTCCCGTGATTTCTGCAAACGATTCCGCAACTCTCGCATCCATGGAAGCGAAGGCGGACAACAATCGGAAGCAGACCTCGGACCGGCAAGGCTCCTCGGCTTTTGCCATGCGCCTGAAGCAGCTCAGGGTGCTCCGCGGCTTCCGAACGGCGCGGGCCTTCGCCCAGGCGTTGGGGATCGACGAGAACCGCTACACGCGCTGGGAGCGTGGCGAGGTCGAGCCGAGCGTCGCCATGCTCGCCAAGATGGCCGAGGTTTTGAACATCCCTGTGGATATCCTTGTCAGCGGCGGCGACGTCGCGGCGGGACTGCCTTCCCCGTTCGCAGTTGCGGGGACCGGCCGCATTTCGCCAGCCCCGAGTCGCCATGAGCCAACCGGTGACTTCCGTGAGGAAGCTGCTCGGTTCAGCATCGAGCGTTCCCCAGAGGAACTGAGCCAGAAGGTGCTGCTCGCCTCGCGCGCTCACCTCATGTCTCTTCTCGAGCGGCGCGTCGCCGGCATGAGCCAAGCGGAAATCGATTCCCTGATCGCAAAGTTAACTGGCGCCTCCTCTGACGCCCGGCTCAGCAACCTCGAGACCGAACTGGTCGGCGGCAAAAAGGCTGCCGGCGACTGACGTCAAACCCGCCTCCATCGATTAGCTCTCTTCGTAAGCGGCCGCTCTCGGACCGGAACTTGCCTCCTCCAAGAAACGTTCAGGTCCGACCACTCGTGGACCGCCAGCTACACGTCCTTTAGCTCGGCCCACGCCGCCAGTCGCACGACAAGGAGAGAGCCGATGAAAGGTTCTGAGATCTCGCTCAAGCACCTTCAACGAGCGATCACGATGGAGCTGACCACGGTTAATCAATACCTGCTGCAGGCGCATCAGCTGGCGAACTGGGGCATCGACCGGCTTGCTGAGCGAATGTTCGAAGAGGTGGAAGAGGAGCGTGGGCACGCGAACAAATACATCGCACGCATGCTGTTCCTCGATGGTGAGCCTAACGTCCGCGACCTCGACGAGATCGTGAAGCCGGCAAGCGTGCGACAGATCTTCGAAGTCCAACACAAAATGGAGCTAGAAGCCCGCGCCTACTATGACAAAGCAGCCCGCGAGTGCCAGCAGGCGGGAGACAGCGGCACCTTCGACCTTTTCGTCTCCATCCTCAAGGAAGAAGAAGGCCACATCGACTTCCTCGAGGACCAGTTCGATCTGCTCGAGCTCATGGGCGAGCAGTACTACATCGGTCGCCAGGTCTCGAGCCTCGCGCACAAATCGGACGACGAGGACGATTGAAGCGCCGCTGCGGCCTGTCAGTTTGGCTTGAGATCGAAAACCTCGCCGGGGAAGTACTTGGCGAGCCGGATATCCGCCGTTCGGGCGTGGGCCTCCATCCCTTCGAGGCGCGAAATCCGCGCCGACGCGGCTGCCACCGCTCGCGAGGCCTCTCGCGTCATGCGTTGGGTCGTAACGACCTCTGCGTTGCCCGAAACGCATAGCGCGAGCGCCAGCCACACACACAGTGGTGGCTGATAGATCGATCGGCCCTTCTGAGGGACATAATTGCGCGCGAAAGTTATGGCCGATTCGCGTCGATGCACTTTGAGGCTGCAGCTGACTGATGACACACCCACGCCGATCGGCCACTGACAGCTCCCGACCGCAACAGCCGAGCCGTAGCGCTGTCCAGGCTCACCCTTCGCGCGCTCCGTCGCGGCGGCATCCGGATCGCCCCGGCAGGCGCGGCCGATCAAGCCCACTCGCTGCTGCCTTGACGTGGAGTGTGGTCAGCATTGCCGCCCTTGCCGTGGCGGTGGCGACGTTCCTTTTCATCGCCACGCCGACCGATCTTCTGCGCGACAAGATCGTGCAGGAGGTGAGGGAGCAAACCGGACGCGACCTTTCGGTGGCCGGGGGCGCTTCCTTGAGGCTCTATCCGAGCGTCGGCCTCACACTACGCGACGTCGTGCTTTCGGCGCCGCCGGGCATGGCAGGAGGGCCGATGGCCCGCGTCGAAGAGCTGGAGATCGAAGCACCGCTGCGACAGCTGCTCGTCGGCGAGCTGCAGGTCGAGCGAGTCGTGCTGCGGAGGCCTGAGCTCAGTCTAAGGATCGACGCAGACGGTCGCCGGAACTGGGTTTTCGATCGACATGCACGCGGGGCCGGCGGTTCGAGAGTCGACGCGGGCGGCTCGGCGGCCCCAAGCCGATTCGCGATGCTGGCGGCCATTCCTGTCGCCAACGTGCGAATTGAGGATGGCAGGCTGCATTACACGGATGAAAGACGCGATCTCAGGGAAACGATTAGCGGTCTGAACCTTGAGGCGAGCGTCCCCAGCCTCAGTAACCAGGTGGAGGCACAGGGCAGCTTAGTGCTGCGGGATCAGAAAGTCGACTTCCGCAGCAGCCTCGACTCGCTCGCAACCTTGCTCTCCGGAGCCCCATCACAGCTCGCGATACAGCTCTCCAGCGATCCGGCCGAGGCAGCTTACGACGGAACAATTACGACCTCGCCCGCGACGAGGCTCGACGGAGAGCTGGAAGTGAAAGCCGCGTCACTCCGCACACTCGCCGACTGGTTAGACGCCTCGCTTGCAGAAGACGAAGATGGGCTAGTTACACTGCGCGCGCGGTTGGAGACGACGCCAAGATCGGTTTCCCTGTCCAGCATCAGCGGGAATATCGGCGATCGGACAATCGAGGGAGCCGCTACACTGGACACGCGATCAGGTCCCAGACCGCGGCTCGATGCCGACCTCAAAATCAGTGCACTCGACCTTACGCGTTGGTTGAGACCCGGTGGATCAAACAGCCAGAGTGGCAGTGCTGACGATGCCAACGTCCCTCCACGCGGTACCGAAGATGACTCCTTGAGAGGGACGCAAACGAACGGCACGCAGGTCCGTGGATTCATCGCCAGGCACGGATGGAGCGACGTTGCCTTCGAGTTCGATGGCTTGGGAGACTTGGATGCAGCCGTCAGGCTGGTCGTCGACCGCCTCACCTATCGCGACATACAGGCCGGAACCACGCACATCACCGCTACACTGGCCGACCGCGTCCTGAACGCCACCATCGACCGGATGCAGCTTTATGATGGCACGGCAACGGGCACCATCCGGCTCGACAGCGCCCAATCCATACCTGTTTTGCAGGCAAACCTGCAGCTCGATAGGGTTTCTGCACTCGACCTGCTGAGAGATGCCGCTGAATTCGATTGGATCGACGGCAAAGGCCGCGTAGTACTTGCTCTGGAAGGAAAAGGGCGGTCGGAGAAAGAATTCGTCGAAACGCTGAACGGCAACGCGGAATTCTCATTTCAAGACGGCGCGCTGGTCGGTTTCGATATCCCCGGTATGATCACCGCCCTCCAGCGTGGACGCCTCCCGCGACTGGAGCGCAACGCGGCGGACAAGACCAGCTTTCGCGAGCTTGCAGCCTCATTCACAATCCGCAACGGAATTGCAGAGAACCGCGATCTGCGAATTGCGAGCTCCCTCGTTCGCGTCACCGGCTCCGGAACGGCCGATCTCCCGCGCCGCACGCTCGACTACACTCTCCGCCCTAAGCTTGTAGTGCCGGCGGCGGATGGAGGTGGCAAAGCCGCTGCCGAGCTCGAGCTGCCGATCCGTATCACTGGCTCCTGGGATCGTCCGGTCTATACGGCTGATCTTCAAGCCGTTCTCAAGAATCCAAATGACGTCGTCGAGGCGGTCAAGGAAATCGGGAAACAGATCAAGGGCAAGGATCTGGAGCAAGCGTTGCAGAACTTTCTGAATGACGATGAGAGAGATGCAGGCAGCACGAAAAAGAAGGCGAGAGATCTGCTACGGCAGTTTCTCCGCCCATAATGGCTTTCGAAGACTGTGCTTTCCGTGTGTAGAGATCGCCGCGTTTGAGCTACCCGAGCAAGATTGAACGTTGCATAACAACCATAAAGCTCGCGCGACCTCATCGTAGCTTCCCACCTGTCGCACAACTGAGTAAATGCGTTCCTCCTGCTACCTCCTCTTGCCTATTCCGTGAAGATTGGAGCGGGCCGGAAGAATGATCAGCACACAACCCTGAGTGAAAGGAGGTTTACCTGATTTGACGGTCGGGCAGCCTGGTTCGGGTTTCACGGTTGACATGCTAGCTCATATGTGTGAGCCAGTTAGCAGCTTCTGCTAATACGAGAAGTCCACAACCGGGAGCACGTGATGCGAGAAACCTCTGGCGAGTTTGCCCGAGGCGGAGTTGTCGTCCGTACTCTTCTCTCTGCTATCGCCCTCTCGCTAGGGCTCCTCGTGCAGCCGAGTGCGGTAGTGGGCGCTGGGCAGCTCACGGAAGAACCCTACATCAAGCCACTGAAGCGGAAGGAACCCTACCGGCTTTACGTGTTCGGTGATTCCTTTGCAGCAGAGCTTGCCGATGGCCTCCGATGGGCTCTGCGCGATCGCAAAGATGTCACCGTGATCAAACGGACCAAAGCGGCCACTGGCTTGGTGCGCGACGACGTGTACGACTGGATGGCGGTCATCCGTGAAGTGCTCGACAGGCGTGAGCCGCAGATCGTCGTGATTGCCATGGGAGGCAACGACCGCCAGGACATGCGCGTGGCGGGCCGACGGCTCGAGCGGTTCTCGGAGCCATGGCGCGCTGAGTATCTTCGACGGGTCGACCGGCTCCTTTCCATGCTCAACGAGAGTGGCGCTGCCGTCTACTGGGTCGGCTTGCCAAGTGTGAGCTCGACCCAAATGACGCGTGATTATCGGCGGTTCAACGCCTATTTCCGCCAAGCCACGAGACGCTACGACATGGTGTTTCTCGACGTCGAAAAGCTGTTCGCAGGCGAGGACGGGGGCTATAGCGCCTATGGAATAGCTCTCGACGGCCGAATGCAGCGCCTGCGGGACGGCGACGGCATCCACTTGACAGTCGCGGGCTCTCAGAAGCTCGGCGAGTTCGTCGCTCGACGTATACGCGCTGACCTACGGGCCGCGGCCGCCGCGTCGCGCTCTGCAAATTGAAATCAGGTCCAGTCTACGTGCTGGGATTACGAGGTTTATTGTCGAAAGCCAGCTCTGAAGGGAGCTGCAAACTTAATTCATAGTCCACCCTGTTGATCTGGGTGGCTTGCGCCCTTGGGACGAGGACGCGCTAATTCGGCATTGTCCGATCTTATTACTTTTCATTGGGGGAGGTGAACAGGATCAACATCTCGAGGAAGAAAACACCCGGTCATGTTGTTCCCGACGTTTGACTTCGGCGTCTTCTTCGTGGTGGTGTTCCTGGTCAGCTGGATGCTGCGCGATCGCCTCGATCTGCACAAGGCGTTCCTCTTAGGGGTGAGCTACTTCTTCTACGGATATTGGGACTGGCGTTTTCTGGGCCTCCTGTTCGTCAGCACGACCATCAATTACGTCGCCGGTGTCCTGCTTACATCCCTCACCTTGGATCGGCACAGAAAATGGGTCGTTGGAGTTTCTGTTGCGCTCAACCTGGTTATTCTGGGTTTCTTCAAGTACTATGGATTTTTCATAATCTCCCTAGCCAATTTACTGACATCAATCGGGCTCGAGCGTGACCTGCCCCTGCTCGATGTAATCCTCCCGATCGGAATATCGTTCTTCACATTTCAGGGCATTTCATATGTCATCGACGTCTACCGGGGTGATGTCCAGCCAGTGAAGCGCCCGATCGACCTTTACCTCTACATCTCATTCTTTCCCCAGCTTGTCGCTGGTCCGATCGTACGCGCGGCACATTTTCTGCCGCAGCTCGACGTGCGGCCGGTTCTCAATCGCGCCATGCTTACCTTCGGCTTTGGCCTCATACTGCTTGGCCTTTTCAAGAAAATGATCATCGCCAGCTATCTCGCTACGGAGATCGTGGACGATGTCTTTGCTGTTCCAAGCGCCTACTCCAGCCTCGATTTGTTCGTCGCTGCGCAAGCATTCGTGGTGCAGGTGTATTGCGATTTTTCGGGCTATAGCGACATTGCCATCGGAGTGGCTGCACTTCTGGGATATCGCTTCAAGAAGAACTTCGACCGGCCATTGAGCGCGACGACCCTGCAGGAGCTCTGGCAGCGCTGGCACATTTCTCTCACGAGCTGGCTCCGCGATTACCTTTATCGCCCCTTGAAAGGCGGCAAACGCGGGCAGGGCCGGATGTACCGCAATCTCATCCTGACCATGACGATTGCTGGCTTGTGGCACGGCGCAGCATGGACGTTCGTCATCTGGGGTGCGCTGCAAGGCATCATTCTCGTTATCGAGCGCGTCTTGAAAGGCGCGATCCGAAGCTTAGAAAGGAACGGCCATGCAGTGCTGACAAGCTTCGTTCCCTCGCACCCGGCCGTTGGCTGGTTCATTACAATCAATCTGTTTGCGATCACTGGTGTCTTCTTTCGTGCCCCTGATATGGCGACGGTGCACGACTACTATGCTGGCCTTCTTCAGTTTTCTCTTGGAGCCGAAAAGTTTACGCCATTCATCGCGCTTCTCGTTGGGGGGATGATTGCAGCGCAATTCTTTCGCACGGAAACGCTCGTCCACCTGGATCGACGCGTTCAAGCTCTCCGACCCGTGACGCTGGGGTTGCTGATCGGCTCAGGGCTGCTTGCCATCGAGATGCTGGGCCCGCGCGGAGTTGCGCCCTTCATCTACTTCCAGTTCTAGAGGTTGGCGATGGCATCTCGGCACAAAATGTACAGGCGACCTGGGAGAGCCACTCGCCGGGATGAGCCAGGCCCAGATCAGCAAGCTGAGACTTCGCGCGCCGTCCGTGACGCCAGCATAATCATGGCCACTGTCATGCTGCTGCTGCTCGTGTTCAACTCGAGCGGCTTTCAGAGGTGGGCGCGGGATCTGCCCGGCAATAGCCTAAGCGATGTGCTCGTCCATTATGCCGATAGCTGGCATGGCCTGATGCAACAAATAGGAACAGCTGCTCCAAAGGAAACGGTTCAAGACGCGTTAGCCGAATTCCGTCAGTACAGCTGGTCTAAAATCGCGGGCTTCGACAGCAAGGCCAACGCGGAGACGATAGGGCATCGAGAGAGCGACTGAATAGCCGCCGACGAGCGAAGCAGAGCTATTCCGAATATCAAGGGTCGGCCCCTCCACCCCCGTACCTCATTGAAGGAGTTGTTATCCGAGTCCGGATGGTGCAGGCCGTTCTCCCGCTACACCATCATCGTCAGGCGCGCCTCTCCGGTCGCACCGAGAACCTGCATAGAAATCTGATCGCCGGTGCGCCGAATCTCGATGTCGAGCCTCACCGAGCCGCATTCGAGACCGCGAATGATAATGTAATCGAGAGAATCGGGAAGCATTGGGTGCTGAAGGTTCACCGTCCCAAGCGTTGATTGAATTCTCAGCCCAAGACACGCCTGAATGAGCGCGAGCGGCGCAGCGGCTGCCCAAGCCTGCGGTGCGCATGCGACCGGGTACAAAGTTGGTGCTTGGCTACGCCGCCTCGTGAACCCGCAGAAAAGCTCTGGTAGCCGCCGCAGATCCAGGTACATCGAAGCGTCGAAAAGAGCGTGAAGAATTCTCGCTGCCTCCGCCTTGTAGCCGTAGCGGGCGAGGCCCAGCGCAATCAGCGCATTATCATGCGGCCAGACAGAACCGTTGTGATAGGAAATCGGGCTGAAACGCGGTGCGTTTGTCGAGACGGTCCGGATGCCCCAACCCGAGAAGGACTCGCGCGACATCAGCGTCTGCACGAGTATCTCAGCGCACTCGGGCGTTGCGATTCCGGTGAGAAGAGTGTGGCCTGCATTGGACGTCTGCACCAGACACGGGCGCTTTTCTCCATCGAGCGCCAACGCGTAAGTTCCGATTTCGTCCGACCAGAACGCGCGGTGAAACCGCTCCCGCAGCTCCTCCGCCTGCCGAAGGAGCTCCGCAGCTCGCGGACTTCGATCCAGCCGCTGCGCTATTTCAGCAGCTCTCCTCTTTGCGGCATAAACATAACCTTGCACTTCGACAAGCGCGATCGGGCCCTGCGCAAGCCGCCCGTCGGCGTGAAATACCGAGTCGTAGCTGTCCTTCCAACCTTGGTTCGCGAGCCCGGCGGCGGTTCTAGTCTCGTATTCGACGAAACCATCCCCGTCGCGGTCCCCAAACTCGTCGATCCAGTTGAGGGCGGCTTCGATATTCGGCCAAAGCTCCCGGATGGTCTGAATGTCGTCCGTGCGCTCAAGATAGGCGCCAGCCAGAATGACGAAAAGCGGCGTGGCATCAACAGTGCCATAGTAGCGGCCGAAGGGGACTTCGCCGAGCTCCGCCATTTCGCCCAACCTGATCTCGTGCAGGATCTTGCCTGGCTCGGCATCAGCCTCCGGTTTGAATTCCTTTGCCTGGTGCGCAGCGAGAAACTTCAGCACGCCGCGCGCGATGCTCGGATCAACCCACAGCGTCAAGAGCGCGGTAATGAGAGAGTCGCGGCCAAAGACGGTGCTGTACCAGGGAATGCCGGCATACGGAACGAGGTAGCCCTCCTCGGTCCGCGTCATGAGCATGTAGAGGTCGGCGATCGAACGCCTTATCGCCTCATTGTAAATGTCGTTCGAGGATTCGATGGCCGCAGCGCGAGAGGCCATTCGGTGCAGCTCGTTTCGTGATGCGCGCAATGCGGATAGAAAGGCCTCGCGCGGGCGACGGCGACTGCCTTGCTCGTTGCATCTGACGGTGACGTGGATGATGGCGTGTGCTTTCGGCGCGAGCTCTAGGACGTATTGGGCGTGGCTCGTTCCGATGTGCTGAGGCATCGGATCGAAGGAAATGCGCGTGGTACGCGTGCGGTTGTCGAGGCCGGTGTACCCCAGCAGCACGGAGGAGCCAGCAATCGTGGGACGGTGAAAGCGACCCCGTTTTGCTCTGGTCAAGCCGCGAACCTCGAACAGGTCGCTGAAATCTGCCGAGAAAGCAAAGTCGAGAGTGATCTTCCTAGTGGTCTCGTCGAAATTTCTGACCGCGATCCGTTCGTACAGCACGCCTTGCCAGATAAACTGCGCGCGGCGGAGGTGTATCAGGTCCTGCTGAAGAAGGACGTCGCCATCATCTCTAATGGCCGGGTTGGTATAGTCGCACGTCAGGGCCGAGTTGTCGTCGCGCACCATTGAGCTGAGCAACAATGGGCGCATTCCGTTTATGCCGATGGCGAAATGCGAAAGGTGCCGCGTATCCCGATGATAGAGGCCCTCGACGGACGCGTCGCCGAGTTGAATGTCGCCATTCGTGCCAAGCACGGCGAACGTGTCGCCGTGCTTCAAAGTCCGGAGGCGCCGCCCCTGAAGGGAGACCGTAGATGTAACGGCAAATAGGGGCGGCTTCTCCTCGGCCTCTACGAAGACAGGACCAGCATCCGACATCTTCTCAACTTGTGCCACGAGGACTCAGTGAGATCTGCTCGCGCGAGGCCCGACGCATGAGAGTGCTGTCCTGGATGAGCACTGGCTCCTCCGAAAGGCTGATGAGGCGCCGGTAGGTTTCGACATAAGCTCGTGTCATCCGCTCCGCTGTGAACCGTTCCTCAAACCTGCGACGAACGGCCATCCGGTCCAACCGCAGCAGATCTCCAACGACAGCAACGGCCTCATCAATTGTATCGACGATATAGCCAGTTACGCCATGGTCGATAACCTCTGGAACCGATCCACAGCGGAATGCGAGAACCGGCGTGCCACAGGCCATGGCTTCGATCATGACAATGCCGAACGGCTCGGGCCAGTCAATCGGAAACAGAAGCGCCAGCGCGTTTCCCAGAAACTCGGATTTCTGCCGCTCGTTGATCTCGCCGATGTACTCGACATTGGGATTGTTCGCCACCATGGGACGGATGACCTCCTCCCAATATTCTTGATCGGCGCGATCAACCTTGGCGGCGATCTTTAGCGGCACTCCCGTGCGCGCAGCAATCTCGATTGCTCGATCCGGCCTCTTCTCCGGGGAGATGCGCCCGAGGAACGCAAAATAGCCACCCTTGGGTACAGGGGTGAAGCTGAGTGTGTCCTTACGAAGGCCATGGTAGATCGTTGCGACGAAATTGCCCTGCGGCAAGAACGAACGCTGGCTATTCGAGATAGCCACCAGCGGCGCGTCGCAAAACCTAGCGTAGAACGGCTTCAAGTCCGGAATGTCCAAACGACCGTGGAGCGTCGTAACGGTTGGTCTATTCAATGTTGGTATCAGAGGAAAATGGAGCAGGTCGTTATGGAAGTGGATGATATCGAAGTCATCTGCTTGCCGCCTGACCTCATCGAGCATCATCAGATGATGAGGGATGATGTCGCGGACGTTCGGATTGAGCCTTAAGGCTCGCTCGCAGCAGGGCACGAGCCTCGCTGCGGTAACCGAGTCGCCGCTCGCGAACAGGGTCACGTCGTGGCCCTGACGAACCAACTCATCCGCAAGAATGGAGACTATACGCTCGGTCCCGCCATAAAGAACCGGGGGGACGGACTCTATGAGAGGGGAAACAAGTGCGATCTTCATGCCGCCTCGGTCGGCGCGAGTGGGTGTCATGCCCTCCAGGGCGCGCCAAGCCTGGTGAGCAATTCTTGATTGCTGCACGAGACAACTCCCACGCTTGGAGAACGTTCAATTCGGTTGGATGAGTGCCTTGAACGGCAGACAGCCCGGGCCGTTGGCGCGACATGACGTCGAGGACACGGTTCGCGCATCTCGACGACAGCCTGGCGCCTAGCCGCGATAGCCGTGTTCTTGGCCACCGGTCGATATAGGGTGAAAGAGGCGGCCTTCAATATTCGCGGCGGCGCGCTGGAGTTGAGGGACTGCGGCTCTACTCCACCTCGATCGTGAGCCGCATCGTCGGGTGGATGCCGCAGAAGGCGTTGTAAGTGCCTGCCAAGGGCAGCCTGAGCGAGATGCTCTCGCCCGGCTCCTGCGCCCCCGAGTTGAAGTCGAACCGAGGATCGAAGATGCGCACATTGTGCGTGCGCGTGTCATCGTTGAGGATCGTCACTGGCTCCCCCGCGCGCACGACCACGTGGCCCGGGCTGAATTGCTTGTTGCGTTGGCTGATGACAGCTGCTCCTCGAACCGCCGCCGTGCTGTCAGGCTGCTCATCGCGCGCAACGGCGACCCAAGGCTCGGTGGATGGCTTTGGTGGTGTGTCGCTCGAGAGGGAGTAGAGGAAGGCGATAAGCGCAGCGCGTTCGTCATCTGTGAGGTCAAGACCAGCGGGCATGTCCGCCGAACGTGAAGGGCGATCAATCCCGCCGCTCTCGTAATGCCGCACCACGTCCTCGAGCGTGGCCAACGAGCCGTCGTGCATATAGGGCGCCGTCCAGGCGAGCTCACGCAGGCCAGGGGTCTTGAACGCATGATTCGCCTCGGGAACGCCAAGGACGGGCCCGCGGCCGAGGTCATCCGTCGGCAGGCCAATGTCGTGGAAGCTATGATCCGTGAATGCGAAGCCGCTATGGCAGCTCACGCAGCGCGCCTTCCCGATGAAGAGGCTGAACCCCGCTTTTTCCTGCGCGGTGAGGGCACCGTCGTCGCCGACGATCCACTGGTCGAAGCGGGTCGGTGGCGAAACCAACGTCCGCTCATAGACCGCAAGAGCCTTCAAGATGTTTGCCGCGCTGACCGTGGGGTCCGACGGGAAGGCCACTCGGAAGGCCTCGCGATAGGCTGGATCTCGCGCGAGCCGCGCGGCGACATCCTCCAGATTGGCACCCATCTCGTCGGGATGCTCGATCGGAACTTTGGCTTGAGCCTCAAGACTGTCCACGCGGCCGTCCCAGAATAGCGTTGGGGCCCAGGCCAAGTTCCACAACGTCGGCGTGTGGCGCTTCAGTGGGCGCTTAGATACGCCTTCTCCCAACGGCACGCCATCTGTGAACGAAAGCCGCGGATCATGGCAACTCGCGCATGACGTCGATCCATCAACCGAGAGTTGTGGATCGCTGAAAAGCCTCTCACCCAGCGCGATCTTCTCCGGCGACGGCGGATTATCAGGAGGATGCGGCACGGCCGTCGGCCTGGCGAAAACCTTCCGCACCTCCTGCATGTCTACAGGGCCAGGCCCGAAAGCACCGCTCCGGCCGGCCACCAAGGCGGCAGCTATCGTGAAACCAACGGCTGCAGCGCCGAGCAGCAAACTCGACCGGCGCAGCAGACTGACCATTTGCGGCTACCAGTAAACCGCGGACAGCTCCTCCACCTTCTGCGCGAGCTCGGAAAGCTCCTCGGGCTTGAGGACCGGCTCTGCTGGCGGCATCGGAGCGGGGAAGGCGGTCTTCATCTTCGAAATCAGCTCGCGGATTTCCTTCAACGGCTTTGGATCGATCTTCTCCAGATCCTTCGCAATCTCGGCGTACATCTCCTCGGCCGTCCACACGAAGCCGCGGGCATCCTGGTACTCCATGAGGTTGGCGAACCGGCCATCCTCGATTGACGCCTCGTACTCCATCCCCGCCACCTTCAGCACCTCGTTGGCGCTGCGCACGGTGAAGCTGGAAATCGGGGGCGTCATGAACGTCTTGAACTTCTCGAGCGCAGCCGTCAGTCGCCGCTCAACCACCTTCTTGTTCTGCTCGTAGGCATTCATGCGCTTCGCCTTGACCGCCTCTGCCTGCGCCTTCAATTCGCGGTCGAAGGGCGTGACACCGTGGAGCTTTATGTAGCGCTCCATTGCGCCATAAAGCTCTTCAGTCGGATGAAGAAAGTGAACCAGCGCATCTTCCCAGCGGCCTTCGCGGATCAGCTCATCGCCAACGCGCAAATGTCCGCGCATCAGCGCGATGTCCCGGTAGATTCGGATGCGCGTGTCTCTTGGCCCGCCGTCCGTAAGATAAGCCTCTCCGGCCTGTGGCGCCGCGAGCATGTTGGGACTGCCCGGCTGGGAGGTGTTCGCTTGCTCCTTGTGCCCCGGATGCTTGGCTTCCTGAGCAACGGCGCCGGAAGCGACTGCTCCCGCCAAGGTCGCCGTGCCGATGCCAATCCAGAGGCGGCGATTGCGAACGATCATGCTGATCCTCCCGTTGTGGTGGCATCATTATTGACATTTTTGGTAGAGAAACAAGAGCACCGGCAGTCGTAGGGAAATGCGCAGATGATGTTGTCGATCGAAGGTGTGCTGACCCCAGCGGAGGTCGCGGATGTCGTAGCGGCGCTTGGTCGCGCGCGTTTCTCACACGGACGGGCAACTGCCGGTTGGGCCGCACGATCAGTGAAGAACAATGGGCAGGCCCGGGAAAGCGATGAGATCCGGACGTTGCGCGAGCTGATCTCCGAGCGGCTTCTGAGCCATCCCGTTTTCGAAATGGCCGCCCGGCCGAAGAGGATCATCGGGCCTATGTTCTCGCGCTACCGGAATGGCGACACCTACGGCGAGCACGTTGACGAGCCCTTGATGGATGGGGCCCGCACGGACGTTTCCTTCACCCTTTTCTTGACGGCTCCGGAGAGCTATGTCGGCGGTGAGCTGATCATCTCGTCCCCGGCTGGCGAGGATGCGATCAAGCTTCCCGCCGGCGCCGTCATCGTTTACCCCGCGACGACCCTTCATCGCGTGGCACCTGTGACGAGCGGGGAGCGCCTTGCAGCGGTCGGCTGGGTGCGCAGCTACATCAGGAACGCGGAGCAGCGCGAGATCTTGTTCGAGCTCGACACCGCTCGGCGTGACGTTTTCAAACGCGAGGGAGCGTCCACCACCTTCAACCAGCTATCCAAAGCAGTCGCCAACCTGATACGAATGTGGTGCGATGACTGACAACGGGCTCAGTCATCGTCCCCGTTGTCGCCGTTAGCCTTGTCGGCAGAAGCCGCCTGAAGCTGGCCGTAATTCTGCTCGCCGATTTTGTTGAGCAGATCGAGCTGCGTCTCGAGGAAATCGATGTGCCCTTCCTCGTCCTCCAGCAGCTCCTCGAAGATCTCCATGGAGACGTAGTCCTCGGCCGCCTCGCAAACCTTGCGGCCGTGGATGTAGTGATCCCGCGCCTCGTATTCTGCAGCCAGGTCAGCCTCCAGGACCTCCCGCAAGTTCTGCCCGATCCGCAGCGGCGCGATGGTCTGCATATTGGGGTGCCCTTCGAGGAAGATGATGCGCTGCACGAGCTTGTCCGCGTGCCTCATCTCATCCATGGACTCCTCGCGCTCTTTCTTGGCAAGCAGCGTGTACCCCCAGTCCTCCGTAAGCCGATAATGGAGCCAGTACTGGTTAATGGCTGCCAGCTCCAGACGCAGCGCCTCATTCAGCACGTCGAGGACTTCCTGCTTGCCTTTCATGTCACTCCTCCTTTTCCGGGCACTGTTGGTCCAGATAGGATGAGAATCACTCTGCTGCAATCAGTTGAGACCGCCGTCGGTTCCGTGCTGCGCGCCTCTGGTCCAATCGTATCAACTTGCTCTTAGTGATTGCGCAGGCATCCGCTGCCAGCTTCCCCTCCCGCTCAAGTCGCTCCACGATTGCGTAGATCGTGGAGACAGCGAGCGGAGCGCAGCTGCAGCAGGCCATGGTCTTCGACAAGTGCCGGTAAACGACGCCCGGCGTCGGAATAGGAGCGTTCGGTTGGGAGAGGATCTCGATCAGAGCCTTTTCGATATCCCGATCCGAGATGACCGTGCAGGAGCAGATGATCACGATTTCCACTCTCGGCTGGCCTCAACAGCAGCCCGCGGGGGACATATCGGCCTCGCGTTCACCATACAAGCCAACCCTTCCTTACCATAAGTCTGGAGGCCTTGAGGCGCGTCAAAATGGGAGATGATTGACGGCTCCTAGTGAGCAGCAGGAGCATGCCTGCTATCGACTTGGCCCAACTGCAGGCCGGGCGGCAGCCATCGCCCTTCCAGATTTCGTCCCCTCTCTGGCTGGCAAATGCTCGTCTTCACGTGAAATTGCCCGCTGCGGAGCGCGCGCCATCTCCTCGAGCGTGTGCTGATCCAACACGGAAATAAAGGCCTCGAGGGCATCGTCCAGCACCTGGCTGATCGGCTGGCTTTGTCCACGGCGCCTCGGCGCATCCTCCCCTTCGATCGCAACGTGGGTGACCTCGGTTGCGCGCACAACGTCCCCAATGCGGATATCCTTCGGATCCCGCGCCAGCCGCACACCGCCGTATCGCCCGCGAACCGCGGCAAGGAAGCCTGCGCGGGTGAGCAGGTGGACGATCTTGAAGACGTTCTGCTGCGTCAGATCGAGATCCCTGGCGATCTCCGCCACCTTGATGAGCTGCCCACGCGCCCGGGCGCAATGAATAAGGATCCGGATAGCGTGGCTTGTCTGCTTGGTCAGTCGCATTTGGTTCAAACGAGCTCGTCAAGCTGCGGACGGGGGCGAGCTTACCTCAGGCCAACGGAAAGGCAAGGCTTCTTTACAAATGCTTTCAAGATTCCACTGCAAGCCATCTCAAGCCGGTTGGGCCTCCGGTGCACGTGCGACACGCGCGCGCTGGATCAAGGCGATGCCGCCGATTGCCAGGAGCCCGGCCCCGAGCGGCCAAATGTGAGACGGCCGCTCGGCCGGTTCGAGCACTGCCACAACCTCGTATCCAGGCTCTAGCCCGATGCGCTTGGCATAAGAGCCGAACTGCACGTTGGCGATGGTCACAGTATCACCGAGGGGCGTAACGCTGAGCCCGATCGCCCGCAAGCGTTGCGGCGCCGGCGCAACGGGCCCGAGCGGAATGCTTACCGTCTTGGTGATCTCATCGCCTCGGATGTTGAACCCGGTCACGACGAAGCTCAGGCGTTCGTTCGCTGGCGCCTCCGCGACGCGAGTTAGGAACTCCGAAGCCGGCCGCTCCACATATCTTGGATAGAACCGGTCGATCCACCAATCGGGCCTGAGCAGGGTGAAGCAGGCCAGTACGAGGACGGCAGTCTCCCAAAGCCGCGAGCGCGTGACGAACCAATTCATCATGACTGCCGCGAGCACCATGACCGCGATGACCGACGTCACAATCGATATCGCACCTTCCCACCAGTGATCGATGCCGATCAGCAGCATTGCCGGATTGAATATGAAGACGAACGGCAGGATGGCCGTGCGGAATGCGTAAACGGCGCCCTGCAAGCCAGTCTTGATCGGGTCCTCTCTGGAAATTGCTGCAGCGGCGAAAGATGCGAGGCCGACCGGCGGCGTGATGTCGGCCATGATGCCGAAGTAGAAGACGAACAGGTGCACCGCGATGAGCGGTATCGCAAGTCCGGCCTGCGCGCCGAGCTCGACGATCACCGGCGCCATCAGCGTCGCAACGAGGATGTAGTTTGCGGTCGTCGGGATGCCCATTCCCAGAATGAGGCTGACGACGGCAACCAGTATCAACATCAGCATCACGTTGCCGCCGGAGATGTACTCGACGAAGTCGGTCATCATCAAACCGAGGCCGGTGAGCGTCACAGTGCCAACCACGATGCCGGCCGTCGCCGTTGCAACGGCGATGCTGATCATGTTGCGTGCGCCGCGTGCCAGCCCGTCCATCAGGTCGGCGGCGCTTGCCCGCATAGCCTCGAGGATATCAGTCCGGCGGAACAGCGCGAGAAGTGGCTTGCGAGTAAGTGTGATCCCAATGATCGTCGAGCAGGCCCAGAAGGCTGACAATCCGGGCGACATCTGTTCGACCATCAAGCACCAGAGCAGCACGAACAGCGGCAGCAGGAAGTCGAGTCCGGTGCGCGTGACGTGCCAGGCGCGCGGAAGTCTGATCAGGGGCGAATTGGGATCATCAAGCTGGAGGTCCGGATGACGCGACGCGAACCAGACCGTCCCAACGTAAAGCAATGCACCCAGACCAGCGAGCGGCCAGCCGGCGTTGTCGCCAAAGGCCGCTTGTATGGCGATGACGCCGTAATAAAGCACACAGAGGGTGATGATAATGCTCGTGATGCCTATGCCGGTACGCAGCAGGCGGACCTTGGTTGGCACTTCCTCGCGGGGGAGCGGCTTGGCGCCAAGCTTTACCGCTTCCAGATGCACAATGTAGAGCAGCGCGATGTATGAGGCGACGGCAGGCACAAATGCATGCTTGACGATTTCCGAGTAGGGAATCCCGACGTATTCGACCATCAAGAAGGCAGCCGCACCCATCACGGGCGGCATGATTTGCCCATTTACGGATGAAGCAGCTTCAATCGCGCCAGCTTTTACGCCGGAAATGCCGGTCCGCTTCATGAGCGGAATTGTGAATATCCCAGTCGAAACGACATTCGAGACGGACGATCCCGAGACGACACCGTTCAGCGCCGATGACACGACGGCAACCTTGGCCGGGCCGCCACGCAGGTGACCGAGCAGAGCGACGGCGATTTGCGTCATCCAATTACCGGCGCCAACCTTGTCGAGCAGCGTTCCAAAGAGCACGAACAGGAAGACAAAGCTCGTCGAAACGCCAAGGGCCACCCCGTAAACGCCTTCGGTGACGAGCCACTGGTGGTTCAGGAATTTGCTGAGCGAGGCGCCCTTATGCTGGAGCACCTCGGGCATGTACGGTCCAATGAACGTGTACGTGATGAACAGGGTCGCAACGACGACCATGGGGAAGCCGAGGGACCGCCGCGTGGCTTCCAGCAATAAAAGTATTCCCGCGCCCGCTGTTACGAGATCGAACGTTGTTGGTTGGCCGGGGCGGAGTGCCAGCTCGCGATAGAAAAGGAACAGGTACGAGCCTGCGAACGCACCCGCCAGTGCCAAAATCCAATCGAGATATGGAATGCGCTGCCGCGGCGAAGACCTCAGCGCGGGATAGAACGTGTAGGCCAAAAAGAGTGCAAAACCGAGGTGGACCGAGCGTGCCTCGGTGTCATTAAGAATACCGACGCCGAAAATGAACGGCAGGGGAGACGCATACCAAAGCTGAAACAGCGACCAGGCAATCGCAACGCCCAGAAGCAGCTTGGCCGTCAGCCCGGCAGGCTCCCGACCGCCCGTGTCGGACTCTGCAACAAGCCTTTCGAGCTCTTCCAGCTCTGCTTGAGATTTCTGGTCGTCAGGCATTGCAGAATCCGATGCGGTCTTCATGTTCAGCCTACGCCTTTATAGCATCCGACCGGAGGCGCAAAGAGTGCGAACTCCGGTCGGACAGCTAACCTGGACTGCGTCTTATTTCACCCAGCCTTTTTCCTTGTAATATTTGAGGGCCCCGTCATGAAGCGGCGCCGAAAGGCCGTCCTTGATCATCTTCTCCGGCTCCAGATTGGCAAAGGCCGGATGCAGCCTCTTGAACTCGTCGAAGTTCTCGAACACTGCCTTCACGAGTTGATAGACGACTTCCTCCGAAGTGGACGTCGAGGTGACGAGCGTAGCGAGCACACCATACGTCTCAATATCGTCGGGGTTGCCCTTATAAAGCCCGCCAGGGATTATCGCCTTCGCGAAATAGGGGTGCTCCTCAACCAGCTTGTCGATAACCGGCCCCTTCAACGGAATGAGCTTCGCATTGCAGGTGGTCACAGGATCCTGAATATTCGCCGACGGATGGCCGACGGCATAGAAGAACCCGTCGATCTTGTTGTCGCAAAGTGCCGGGCCATGCTCGTCCGCCTTCAACTCGGAGGCGAGCGAAAAGTCGTTGATGGTCCAGCCCATCGCGGCGAGGAGCTGCTCCATCGAGGCGCGCGTGCCGGAGCCAGGATTGCCGATGTTGAAGCGCTTGCCCTTCAGATCCTCAAACGAATTGATGTTCGCTTCCCGCCTGGTGAGCACGGTGAATGGCTCGGGATGAACCGAGAATACGGCCCGCAACTCGTTGAACGCGCCGTCTTTCTCAAACGGGCCGATGCCTTTCAGGGCGTTGTAATGGACGTCTGACTGCACCATGCCGAAGTCGAGGTCTCCGGTGCGGATCGCATTGACATTGTAGGCCGAGCCGCCGGTGCTCTCGACTGAGCAACGAATGCCGTGCGATTTGCGATCCTTGTTGAGCAAGCGGCAGATGGCGCCTCCGGCGGCATAATAGACGCCCGTAACGCCTCCCGTGCCGATGGTTATGAAATTCTGCTGGGCCACAGCAGGACCGGCCAGGAGACCGATCGCAGATAGGGCGATTGCAAATAGACTCGCTCGTTTCATCCAGATCCTCCCTGGTTGATGGAAGTGAAACCTATTTCACCGGTAACGATTGCAGCGCCGCGTCCACAGCATCGCCGAAACGGTCTACGATCTCGTCGATATCACGGCTCGTAACGATGAACGGCGGCGCGAGCATATTGTGATCTCCGTACTTGCCATCGATCGTGCCTGGCATGGCGTAGCATGCCAATCCGCGGGCCATGGCCTCCTGCTTCACCCGCGCATGCACGGCGAGTGCAGGATCGAAGGGGGCCTTCGTTGAGCGATCGCGAACGTATTCAACGGCCCAGAACAGGCCGCGCCCGCGAATGTCGCCAACATGGTGATGATTGGCGAAACGCTCCCTGAGCCTTCGCTCCAGACGTTCGCCTTGTTGCCGGACGTTGTCGAGCAAATTTTCGCGCTGGATCGTCTCTTGCACGGCAAGCGCCGCGGCACAGGCAACGGGGTGCCCCATGTAGGTATGGCCGTGCTGGAAGAAGCCGCTGCCATCGCGAAACGCCGCATAAATCTCCTCCGAGAGCAGGACGGCACCGATGGGCTGATATCCCGCTCCCAACCCTTTCGCGATGGCGATGAGATCAGGCGCGATACCCTCCTGCTCGCAAGCATAAAGTGTGCCTGTGCGGCCCATGCCGCACATCACCTCGTCCAGTATCAGGAGAACGCCGTAGCGGTTGCAAATTTCCCGGACCTGCCGGAAATAGCCGGGCGGCGCCGTCGTGCAACCCTGTGTTGCCCCGCCGACGGTTTCCGCAACGAAGGCGATGACCGTCTCCGGCCCGAGCCTTTGGATCGTGTTTTCCAGCTCCGCTGCGAGGCGCTGGCCGTAGGCTTCGAGTGTCTCGCCCTCCTGCAACTCACGATAGGCATAAGGCGGGGATACATGATGGCTCTCGAAGAGCATCGGAGCGAATTGCTGCCGGCGCCACAGGTTGCCGCCGACCGCCAGCGCTCCCAGCGTATTGCCGTGGTAGCTCTGCCGGCGCGCGATGAAATGCCTGCGCTGCGGCTGTCCGCGCTCCACGAAATATTGGCGCGCCATCTTGAGCGCCGCCTCGATGGCCTCGGAGCCGCCGGAGACGAAATAGACATGCGAGAGCCCCGCGGGAGCATGCTCGATCAGGTGATCCGCAAGCCGCTCGGCCACATCCGTCGTGAAGAATGAGGTGTGCGCATAGGCCAGCCGATCAAGCTGGGCCTTGATAGCCTCCGTGACTGCCGGGTGGCCATGCCCGAGGCACGACACGGCCGCACCAGACGAAGCGTCGATATAAGCCTTGCCGTTGCTATCGAAAATTTCGATACCACGGCCACCGACCGCTATGGGTAAGTCCCCATGAATGCGCCGGTGCAGTATTCGGGTTTTCATGACCTACGTCGCCTCGCTGATTGGGAATTGGTGTAGATGCCTAGCCGGTCCAGCAGCTCCTCGGCCCGGGCTATTGCATCAATGGTGCGCTGCCCGCGTCTGGCTGCGACCAGCGCTGCCAGGCATTCGACGACAAGGAACGCCGGCGTCATCGTGTGCAGGAACGACGGCGTCTCGGTGGGTACTATGAGCGTGACGCTCGCATTCCTTGCGATGGGCGATGTTCGGCTGTCCGTCAGCGCAATGATGCGCGCCCCGCGTTCTGCTGCAAAGGCCACCGCCTCGACCGTCGTCTTGGTATAAGGAGCAATCGTCAGCGCGACGAGAGCATCGGCGGGCGTCAGGTCCACCAAGGCATCAAGGCCAATGCCGCCAGCCAGATCGAGAAGCCGCGTCTTCTCGCCGATGAGGGAAAGCAAATAGGCGCCCAGATGCATCGGCGCGAAGCCAGACCGTGCGCCGACCCAATAGGCCCTCTCGCACTGCTGCAGAATGTCGGCCGCCTGAACAATGGCAGCCTGGGTTTCAGGCTCGGCCAGCGCCCTCAAGTGTGCTGAGGTGACGGCCAGGGTGTCGGCGAGAAGTGCACTGTCCCCATCGAGATCGCGACGCGCCGTCAGCCCCTCCGCGCGCTCGCGGAACGGCACCGCGCGGGCCCGCACGGCATTGGCAAACAGCTCACGCAGGCCGCCGAAGCCATCGTACCCGAGGCGCTGGGCCAGCCGGGTCATCGTTGCGGGAGTCACGGCCGCGCGCCGCGCAACCTCGCGCATGGAAAGGAAAGCGACGTCGTCACGATGGTCGAGCAGCCAACGAGCCGCCGTCTGGAGCTGCGGCGGCAAGTCATCGAATGCCGACAACAACCGATCCTCGACCGACGTCATCCTCATGCTTGAACTTAATCATCGCGTTCACAATTTTGCAACAATTGTTTCAATGTCCGGTCAATGGATCGGAACGTTTCATCCCAGAGGAGAAGCTTCCTCCTAGTGAAGAGAGTTTATCGTGCCGGGAACTACTGTACCGGCGCGGACCCCCTGCTAATCTCGACTTCTGCGCGAAGGAGGCGCTCCTGGCGCTCAGGAGCAGACGTTCATGGATTTCATTTTCATGCTCACGCACGGGGACCGCACGATGGAGGCCCCGCTCGATGTGCTCGAGTCGATCCGGTCGCTCGGACTTCGCCATATCGGCTTCAAGGACGTCGGCCTCCCGACCTCGATGATCCGAGAGCTCGTGGCAGCCATCCGGCGTTCCGGTGCACTGGCTTACATGGAGATCGTCTCGACCGAGCCTGAGGACTGCCTTCGCGCGGCCCGGCTTGCCCGCGATGCCGGAGTAGACAGGCTCCTTGGAGGAACGCAGGTCGAGGAGATCTTGTCGATCCTGGAGGGCAGCGAGACCGCTTATTTCCCCTTTCCAGGCCGGCCGATCGGCCACCCCACCCGGCTTAGTGGAACGCCCGCCGAAGTCGAAGCGCAAAGCCGCGCGTTTTCTGCCCTGGGGTGCCCCGGCGCCGACCTCCTTGCGTACCGCGCGATCGATGCCGATCCGCTCGACCTTGTTGCCGCCGCGCGGCGTGGACTAGGCTGCGACGGATACCTGATCGTGGCTGGCTCGATCCGATCACCTGCACAGATCCGGGCTCTGGCAGAAGCTGGTGCGAATGCGTTTACCGTTGGCACGGCCATTTTCGAACGCGCATTCAAGCCGGATTCGCCATCCCTTGCAGACCAGATCGCCGCCATTCTCGATGCCCGCAGCCAAACTGAAGAGCTGAACTAGACGCGATTCCCGCAACGACAATAACACCGATGGGCCGCCAATGAAGCCACCATTAGCCAGCAGACGACGAGGTAACCGTCGGTGGCAAAAGGGCCAGCACCACAGTTGCTGCTCTTCGATGCAACACATCCGGCAACATGCGCATCTACGAGGATTTCTCAGTAGTCAATCTGGCCAGCGGGGACAGAATCGCGTTTACGGTTGAAATAGTGTTCGACCAAGCGGCGTAAGCTAGAGATGCGCTTTTGTGACGTGCTCGCGGCCTGGTCGACGATCACAGGATCGTGGATATTTTGATCGGCTCTGGCACAGAAGCGGATGTCGAGAATCGTGACATTTGATCTGCTCTTGCTGAGGGCGACAACCAGAGAATCTTGGTCCACGGCCCAAAATGGAGCTTTTGCGCTTTCCTCAATCCATGTTTGGATGAATTGACGGGCTGACTTCGTCGGCCTGACAACCATAGTGCCTGTACGGAACCAATGCTTGACTTTTCGAGACCTGCTTTTCCATTTCGTACAGAGTGGCAGGCCGATGTCGCCAGGAATAGAGGCCAGCTCACGGAGGTCATCCAACGTGCCACGGATAACGCAATCTACATCAAGGATGATGAGGGTTTTCTGAGGATGGCGGTCCATAGCTGAGAGGATGACCGATGGCTTCTGCATCGTGGTCCGCTCCCAGCTTTCGAGCTTTGGCTTTGCTACAAAATCGTGTGGTGCGCCAATCGCGTCCAGGCTGTCACGAAGCTTATCCCACCAGTGGCCGTAATCCGGCGTATACCAACCGCAAACAATAAAATCAGTAACCTGCGCTTCAGATGAGCGCGCAGTTATGTCCAACATAGCTGACCTCCAATTGGAACTCTGACAGTCTAGCATGGCCACACCGAAGTTCGTCAATCGCGCCCCGCATGCTGACGAGCACTATGGGCTCTGGGTCGTCGCTCATGCTGATGACGGCGAACTGACCGCGTGAGAGACACGGGCGGCACCCTCGAAGGCTTGATCGAGGAGCTACTGAAGAAGGCTAGAAACTGATGGCTTCGCTCGTAACCAACACAGGCTTGGCCAATATCACGGCGGCCTGCACAACTACGCATCCCGCGCCCGTTATCTGGCCTGGGGCGTCGGATCGGGACAGGATGAACAAGACAACGACCTTGCTGACACGACGGCATTGCCGAGAGCCGTGTCGAAGGCACGACTTCCCAGCAAAACCACGAACACGACGAACGACACTTGTCGGGTGACTGGGTCACGACCGCCGGCAACACGACGATTACCGAAGTCGGCGCGTTCGATGACTCCAGCTCTGGCGACATGTGCATCTACGGGGACTTTTCGGTGATCACCTGAACACCGGCGACAGCATCGCGCTCACGGTCGATGTTCTGATCGATCAGTTGTCATAAAAAGTCTCCTGGTAGCCCAAGCTGCCCGACCGATAATCTTCATGTACTTTCTTGCCTTGTTGGGCTTATGGCCTCCATAATGAAAAATAACAGGGCTTGGATGTCGATCTCCTGGTACGGCGCAGTAGCGGATATCTAATAGGGTCACTGAGAGGTTGGGGACGCAACCTAGCGCATAGCGGATGCTGTCTTGGTCTGTGCAGTACCGAGGAGCGGCCGCCGATGCCGATCGCCAATACTCAATGAATTGCCTTGCCGCAGCGGTAGGTTTGATGACCAGGGTGCCAGATCTAATGCCAATCCACGGGGAGCCATGTTGTTTCCATTTCGTGTGCAGGAAGAGGCCAACGTCCCCAGGGATTCTGGCGAGTTCTGACAAATCATCAAGCGTTCCTAACACGACGCAATCAACATCAATGAAAATGATCGTTGTGTCGGGATGACGGTCCATTGCAACAAGGGCTTGTTCGGCCTTGCGCATGGTATTGGCTTCCCAGCCTTGATCAGGTTTGAGGACCTCTATGAAGTCATGTCTGCTGTTGATGTTCTCAAGATTGGCGCGTAATCGCTCCCAATAGTTCCGATAATCAGGCGTATACCAGCCGCAGACGACGAAATCAGAGACCTGCGCTTCTTGCGAGCGCACAGGTATGTCCAGCATAACTGCCCCCCAATTGGAATTCTGACAGAGAGTCAATTGGATGCGTCCATTTGGCATTATTTCGCGGCGGGCAGCAAGAGAGTTAGCAGAGTGAGTTGCGCGGCTGGAAATAGCCTGTGTGCCGAAACTCATCGCGTCGCCGCCGGTTGACCTCGCAATGACAGAGTTTGGAGATTCACGATGACCGATGTACGCGAAGTTTTCGTCGCCGGCCTGCGCGACGCCTATGCTATGGAAAAACAGGCAAAGGATATGATGGAAAGTCAGGCCAACCGGCTTCAGGATTACCCTGAAATGCAATCCCGCGCGGCAGAACACGTTCGCGAAACCGAAATGCAGCTGGACCGGTTGCGCCAGTGCCTCGAGATGATCGGGGAATCGCCCTCCACCATCAAGGAACTGGGGACCAGGGCGATGGCCGCAATCCAATCGATGGCTAGCGCCGTATCAACCGACGAACCGATCAAGGAAACGCTGAGCGGCTACGCCTTCGAGCATTTCGAGATCGCGTCCTACCGCAGCTTGATCGAGCTGGCCAAGCAGCTTGGAGAGCTGCGGATGGTTCCTCTCCTCGAGGAGAGCTTGCGAGAAGAGCAACGAATGGCAGGCTGGGTCGACGATCACATCGAAAGCATAACGCAAGAGTTCACCGCGAAAGCCAGCGCTTCCGCATAAACACGTGCGCCGCACCTGAGCGGGTGCGGCGCCGTCTCACCTTAGCTCTGAGGCGTTCCGGGTAAGGCCCTACTCGAAACGTGGGTAGGAACGTCACTGGCCGGGAACGATTCGATCGATCCTTCCTCCACGGAGTCCCCATCCGCCCGGACTTCCTCGAGTATCGGAGCGGGCATCTTACCCGCCGGCGGCCTTTCTTCTTTTCCGCTTAGGAGCTGGCGAAGCACGAACTGCAGAATGCCGCCGTGGCGGTAGTACAGCACCTCCTGCGGGGTATCGATGCGGGCAATGGCTTGGAATGAACCTTCGCTTCCATCCTCGCGTTTGAAGCGCACCGTCACCTTGCGGCTGTCCGCGAAGTAATTGGCGACGCCCTTCGTTATGCCCTCGATGGAGAAGACCTCCCGGCCGGTCAGCCCCAGGCTCGCTACCGACTGACCAGGCATGAACTGCAAGGGCAGAATACCCATGCCAACCAAGTTCGACCGGTGAATCCGCTCGAAGCTTTCGGCAATGACGGCTTTCACGCCCTGCAAGTAAGGGCCCTTGGCGGCCCAGTCGCGGCTTGAGCCGGAGCCGTATTCCTTACCGGCAAGAACGATGAGCGGCGTGCCCTGCTCGAGGTAGCGCTGAGACGCCTCGTAGATCGTCATCACCTCGCCCGTCGGCAGATAGGTCGTAAAGCCGCCTTCGGTGCCCGGCGCCAGGCGATTTCGAATGCGCACGTTTGCGAACGTGCCGCGCACCATCACCTCATGGTTGCCCCGCCGCGAACCGTAGGAGTTGAAGTCCTTCGGCTGCACGCCGCGGCTGATCAGGTACTGCCCCGCGGGCGAATTGGCCCGAATGCTGCCGGCAGGTGATATATGATCCGTCGTCACACTATCGCCGAGCAGCGCCAGCACACGCGCGCCATGAATATCCGGCACACTCTGAGGCGCCTCGCGCGTCATGTCTAAGAAAAATGGCGGGTGCTGGATGTAGGTCGAATCGGGATTCCATTGGTAGAGCTCGCCGACCGGCGCCTGCAGGGCCCGCCAGTGCTCGTCGCCATCGAAAATGCGGGCATAGTTCTCCCGATACATCTCGGAGGTGATGGCGCTGCTGATCGTTCTTTGAATCTCATCTTGGCTTGGCCAGATGTCGCGCAGGAAAACGGGCTGGCCATTCGGATCGTATCCGAGTGGCTCCGTCTCCAAGTCGATGTCGATACGGCCCGCGATCGCGAACGCGACGACCAGCGGCGGCGACATCAGGTAGTTCGCGCGGACCTCGGAGTGAATTCGGCCCTCGAAATTGCGGTTTCCTGAAAGCACCGAGGCGACGACAAGCTTGTTCTTCTGAATCGCCTCCGACACCTCGGGAAGCAGCGGCCCAGAGTTGCCGATGCAGGTGGTGCACCCATAGCCGACGAGATTGAAACCCAGCGACTCCAGGTAAGGCGTGAGGCCCGCCTTGTCGTAGTACTCCGTCACGACCCGCGAGCCAGGCGCCAACGATGTCTTGACCCAGGGCTTGCGCTGTAGGCCGCGCTCAACCGCCTTCTTCGCCAGCAATCCTGCGGCGATCATCACGGATGGATTGGACGTGTTCGTGCAGCTCGTAATCGCTGCAATCACTACTGACCCGTGCCGCAGCTCTTTGCCAATGTCGGTGGCCGGTGGCAGCACCTGTTCCAGGTCTTTCGGGGATGACTCGCCCCAAACGCCGACCTTGCCTTGGTTAGGCACCTCAGCCGCAGCCAATTTCTGCGTCGGCGGCGGTTCGGGTGGCAGCAGCGAAGGCAACGCCTGTTCAAACGCCTTCTTTGCCATGCGCAACGGAATGCGGTCCTGCGGACGCCCCGGGCCGGCGATGCTGGGCTCCACCGTAGACAGATCAAGCTCCAATGTGTCGGTGTAGATCGGCTCGGGAGCGTTGGCGTCATGGAAGAGGCCTTGCGCCTTCATGTAAGCCTCGACGAGCGCCACCTCCTCGTCCGTACGCCCAGTGAAGCGCAGATAATCCAGCGTCAGCTTGTCGACTGGGAAAATGGAGCACGTCGAGCCGTACTCGGGCGACATGTTGCCGATCGTGGCGCGATCGGTCACTGGCACGTTGCTGACGCCGGGACCGTAGAATTCGACAAAGCGTCCGACGACCCCTTTCTCGCGCAGCATCTGCGTGACCGTCAGCACGAGGTCCGTTGCCGTTGCGCCTTCGCGCAGCTGGCCATGAAGGCGGAAGCCGATGACATCTGGAATAAGCATCGAGATCGGCTGGCCCAGCATCGCCGCCTCGGCCTCGATGCCGCCGACACCCCAGCCGAGCACGCCGAGGCCGTTGACCATGGGCGTATGGGAGTCGGTGCCAACCAGCGTATCCGGATAGGCCAGAGGTTTCTCCGTTCCCGGAGGCACGTCGCCCTCGCGCGCGCCGAAAACGACGCGCGCCAAGTATTCCATGTTCACCTGATGGCAGATGCCGCCGTTCGGCGGGCTGACCTTGAAATTGCGGAAGGCCTGCTGGCCCCACTTGAGAAAAGCGTAGCGCTCGCCGTTGCGTGCGTAATCAAGCTCCGTATTGAGCTTCATTGCATCCGGGCGGCCAAAGACATCCGCCTGGATCGAGTGGTCGATGACCAGCTCCAGCGGCTGCAACGGGTTGATCTTGGCCGGGTCGCCGCCGAGCCGCGCCATGGCGTCCCGCATGGCCGCCAAGTCGACGATGGCCGGCACGCCGGTGAAGTCCTGCATCAGCACGCGCGCCGGCGTGAAGGCGATCTCTTTCTGGCCTTTTGCCTGAGGCTTCCACGTGGCCAGCGCTTCGATATCGGCCTTTTCAACGCTCGAGCCGTTCTCGTTCCGGAGCAAGTTCTCGAGAAGAATTCGCAGCGAGTAAGGAAGCCGATCGATCTCGAAGCCTTGCTGTTTCAGCTTGGCAAGGCTGAAGTAGCGGTAAGTCTTGCCACCGACCTGAAGCTCGGATGCAGTGCCGAAACTGTCCATGACTCCCTCCATTTCGGGCCGGCTCGCAGCTCGATCCAAGTCATGCCGCGGATGATCAGTGTTTCATCCAAGCGGCAGCTTGACGAATCCGTACAGGCCCGCGGCCGAGCGTTGTTTAACTAGGATCAACCGGGCGAGGGTCCGCCGGTTCCCGCATTGCCAAGTTGGAAGCCTAGCCAAGTGCTGGCGCTCTCGGCGAACGAAGCTTGATTCCACCGGTCGAGGCTTAGGGGTCGGAAGCGTCCTGCTTTTCGACGCGCTGCCGATGGCGGGCGATCTGTGCCTCTCGCCGGGTGACGTAAACGGCGGAGGTGAAGATGATGAGGGCGCCGACCCAGGTCCATAGGTCGATGGTCTCGCCGAAAAGAAGGTAGCCCGCCAACACGGAAAACGGCATGCGCGAGAACTCGAAGGTGAAGACCAGCGATGCATCAGTCGATGCGAACCCGCGCATCAGGGCGATATGGCCGAGGACCGCACACACCCCAAGTCCGACAAGGTAGGGCCACAGGGCCAACGGCGGCCATTGCCAGACAAACAGCGCCGGAATGAGCGAAGCCGGCGTCGACCACAGATTGGTGATGAAGACGATCTTATCGGGATCGTCGTATGCTGACATCTGCTTGAGCAGCGGACCGACGATCCCCAAAGTCATCGCGGAGGTCAGCGCCAAGAGCTGGCCGAGCCCGAAGCCCGTGGTATCTGGCAGCAAGATGATGAGCGCACCGATGAACCCGATGGCCAGCGCCGTCCAGCGCCGTATGTGCACCACCTCCCCGAGCCAGAGCACGGCGAAGATCGTTGCGAACAAGGGGGCGAGGAACCCGATCGCCGTCAGCTCACCAAACGGGATGTACGCCAGCGCCGAGAACCAGGCTGACATCGACACGAAGGTGAGAGTGACGCGGACCCCGTAAAGCCGGAAGTGCGCGGACATGGCGAGGGACCGCCCGCGCCAATGCAGCAGCGGTAGCATCAGCACGAGGCAGAAAAAGTTTCGGAAGAAGATGACCTGCAGGGGGTGAATGCCGGCCTGTAACGCATACTTGCCGAATGTGCCGAGCCCCGCGAACGTCGCCATTGCGAACGTGACCCAGATGGCCCCGGCAACAGGATCGTTCCGCTTACCGGCCTTGCTGCTGGCGCGAAGCCTGGTGATCAGCCCAGCAATTTTACCGCCCTCGAAAGACGACACCCGCCACACGCTCTGAGAATTGTCCGATTTGCCTCGAATCCTCAGGATGTGCTCGCACGGGTGGCAGAGGCAAGGCCGTTGCTCGGTAAGCAGGGCATGACAGTTATGCGGCAGCGGCTGGACGCGGCGATCGCAGTGGGTCAAAGTCTCGTTAAGTTAATCGCCTCGGGAAGGGCTTGGAATGTCAGCGGATCGAGCTCCATCCAGAGCAGGTGCCATTGCGCGCGCTCGGCAGTACATCGAAAGCGGTGCCTTCGAGGCTGATCTTGCTCGCCGAGTTGCCTATCGGACGGAAAGCCAACTCCTGCCGGCAAGTCTCCCGCATCTTGAGGCCTACCTGCGCGAGGAAATGGAGCCGACCCTGATGCGCATGGGCTTCACGTGCCGCATCTATTCCAACCCCATCGAAGGCCAAGGCCCAGTTCTTCTGGCTACGCGCATCGAGGACCCAAGCTTGCCAACCGTCCTTGGCTACGGCCATGGCGACGTCATCCGCGGGTTGGACGACCAATGGACCAAAGGCAAGGGGCCGTGGGTCACGGCGCGAGAGGGCGATCGGCTCTACGGCCGCGGCACCGCAGACAACAAGGGCCAGCATACGATCAACCTGGCGGCACTTCAGGCGGTGCTCGAGGAACGCGGACGGCTTGGGTTCAACGTCAAGTTCATGATCGAGATGGGCGAGGAGGCGGGCTCGAAGGGGCTCAATGAGCTGGTCTCTGCCCATCGCGAAGATTTCGCAGCCGACGTGCTCATTGCATCCGACGGACCACGGACGCGTCCAGAACGGCCCACGCTAACTCTCGGCTGCCGCGGCGCGCTCAATTTCGATCTCGTCTGTGATTTGCGCGAGGGCGGGCATCATTCTGGAAACTGGGGCGGCCTGCTCGCCAACCCGGCGATCATCCTGGCCAACGCCATCGCTACGATGGTCGGGCCGCGCGGAGAGCTGCTGGTCGAGGAGCTGAAGGCCCCGCCGATGTCGAAGGCCGTGCGCGAGGCGCTGGCGGACGTGGAGATCGATGGCGGCGAGAAGGGTCCGCAGATCGATACCTGGTGGGGGGAGCCGGACCTTTCGCCTGCCGAGCGGGTCTACGGAGCCAATGTTTTGAACGTGCTCGCCATAGGCGCGGGCATCCCTGGCAAGCCGGTCAATGCCATCCCGCCTAGGGCTGTGGCTCATTGCCAGCTGCGTTTTGTTGCCGGCACGGACGTAGCCAACATCCGACCGGCGGTGGAGCGGCACCTTCGGGCAAAGGGATTTGATCGCGTGCAGGTTGCCGATCCGCCTGCCGCTAACGACGGCGGTTTCCCTGCGACGCGCACCGAGCCCGACAATCCGTGGGTTATTTGGGCGGTCGACTCGATCCAAAGAACCACCAACATCAAACCGGCTGTCGTGCCGCAGATGGGCGGCTCCATCTGCAATGATGTTTTCACCGACATCCTCGGCATACCGACGCTGTGGGTGCCGCACTCCTATGCCTCCTGCTCGCAGCATGCGCCGGACGAGCACATCCTCATGTCCGTCTCGCGCAACGCCCTGGAGCTGATGACTGGCCTCTACTGGGACCTTGGAGAACCCGGCGTTCCGATGCGGGCCTGATCCCCGCACCTCATCGCATCACGATCCGAAAGGCAGACCTGAATGACTGAGCCCTGCGATCTCTCCGCCGTCGAAGCCCGCCGCTTGATCGGCAACAAGAAGCTCTCTCCTGTGGAGCTGCTGGAGAGCTGCCTGAAGCGCATCGAAGCGGTGAACCCGGCCCTGAACGCCATCGTGGCGATGGACGAAAAGGGCGCGAGGGAAGCCGCAAAGAACGCCGAGCAGATGGTAATGAGCGGCGAGCCCTTGGGTCTCCTGCACGGCCTGCCCATCGGCATCAAGGACCTGCAAGCGACGGCCGGGCTCACTACGACCTGGGGCTCGCTGATCTACAAGGATCACGTACCAGAGCACGACGAGGAAACCGTCGCAAACCTGAGGGACCAGGGCGCGATAATTCTCGCGAAAACCAACACGCCTGAGTTCGGCGCCGGGGCGAACACCACCAACAGGGTCTATGGCGCGACCGGCAATCCCTTCGACCCGAAGAAGACCTGTGCCGGGTCGTCCGGCGGCTCGGCCGTCGCGCTAGCAACAGGCATGGTTCCGCTTGCGACGGGATCGGACTATGGCGGCAGCCTGCGAACGCCAGCAGCATTTTGCGGTGTCTGCGGATTTCGGCCCTCGCCGGGCGTCGTCCCTGGCCCTGAGCGCTCCACGGCGCTGTCGCCCTTCTCGGTCAATGGGCCGATGGGCCGTTCGGTGGCGGACCTGCATCTCCTGCTGAAGGCACAGATCGACCTCGACAAGCGCGACCCATTCTCCAGCGACGATGCACTAAGCATTCCCGACGTTCTGCCACAAGCAGACCTCGGCAGCATACGCGTGGCAATCTCTACGGATCTTGGCTGTGCGCCCATCGATGCGGATATCCGCCGCATCTTCCAAGAGCGCGTCCAATCGTTCCGGCACGTCTTTGCAGAGGCAGCGGACCGGGATCCGGATCTCGGTCCCGTGCACGACGTTTTCGAGATCCTTCGCGGCATCTACTTCGTGGGCGCCCATCGCGAGCGGCTGGAGAAGCATCGCGATTTGCTCGGCCCCAATGTCATCGACAACACCGAGCGGGGGCTCAAATGGACCGCCGGCGATATCGCCTGGGCCTTCGTGGAGCAGAGCAAGATTTACCGTCGCTTCCTCGCCTTCTTCGAGGACGCTGACGTGCTCATCTGCCCGGCGGCCTCCGTTTCGCCGTTCCCGCACGAGCAGCTTTACGTCTCAGAGATCAACGGCGAGCAGATGCCGACCTACATGCGCTGGCTCGCCATCACATATGGGCTGACGACAGCTATTCCCGCAGCCGCGGTCATCCCCTGCGGGGTGGATCATGTCGGCATGCCGTTCGGCATCCAGATTGTCGGCCCGAACGGATCGGACGCGCTCGTGCTCAGCGTAGCGCACGCGCTGGAGCAGGTGCTGGCGGAGAATCCGGCTACGTCGCGGCCCGTACCTGACCTCAACAAGCTGAAAGCAGCCGCGTGATTGGAGAATCGCGCGTGCTCAGCGGACGGCAGCAACCTCCCGGCTTTGCACGCGGCTGAGCCATGTCACGCCGAGCAGCACGATCGCCATCAACGGTAGGGCGGCCATGTTGACGACGGTCCAGCCGACGTTCGCCTGGAGGATGCCGGAGAGCCCTGCGGCCGTCGCCGTCGTGGCGTAGACCGCGAAGTCGTGGCTGCCCTGCACCTTGGCCCGCTCCACCGGAGTGTAAATTGTCGTGAGCAGGGTCGTGCCGCCGACAAACGTAAAGTTCCACCCCAGGCCGACGAGCAGATTGCCCACGAAGAAATTCCAGAACTCGATGCCGCTCAGGTTGACGAGGGCGCAGAGTATCTCGATCACGGCCCCCGCGGCGATGACGGACAGCACGCCAAACCGCGCGATGAGATGCCCCGTGAAGAACGAGGGCAGGAACATCGCGATGATGTGTCCCTGGATAACGGTCGCGCTGTCATTGAATGCGAATCCGCAGGCCTGCATGGCAAGCGGCGTCGCCGACATGATGAGCGTCATCACGCCGTAGCCAAACATCGAAGAGGCCAGCGCGACGATAAACGCCGGCTGCCGCACAATCTGGCTCATCGGCCGGCCGCCCTTGGCCTTCTCTGCCGCCGTGAGCATCGGAATGCGAATTCCCTGCACGAGGAGAAGCACGGCGGCCGAGTACACGGACACCATCACGTAGACGCCCGCGAACACGAGCGGATCGAGCCAGTGCACGGTCCACTTGGCTGTCTGCGGTCCGATGAACCCGGCCAGAACGCCGCCGAGCAAAACAAGGGAAATGGCCTTGGGCCGAAGCGCCGGCTCCGTCGCGTCAGCTGCGGCAAACCGGAAGTACCAAGCGAACGCGGCAGCCATGCCTTGGAACAGGGCGCCGACGCAGAGGAGCGCGAAGCTCTGCTGGTAGATGGCAAAAACCGAAATCAGGCCGGAAGCTACGCCGCACAATGCGCCGACTGAAAAGCCGCCCCGACGCCCGATCCGCGCCATCAGCAACGATGCCGGGATCGTCGTCAGCATGACGCCGCCATGGACCAGGAACAACGGGAAGGTGGCCAGCGACTTGTCCACCCCGAGCAACGCGTGACCCGCGAGCGGCGTCGTCGCGATGCCCATCGACTGCACGGACATGAAGAAGCCCTGACAGATCGCCAACAGGGCAACATTGCGCGGGTTCGGAATGCCGAGGATGGACATGGTCTTCGACGTGTAGCACAGGCGGCGCACCAGAGTTATGCCTGAACGCCAACCCTACCATGCCTTCATCAGCGAGCTTCACAAATTGAAAAGCGCACAGCTCGGGAGATTAACAACACCCATCATAGGTTATCGGGGTGCTCCTGCCGGTTCGCCGCACGGCCTAGCCGGCACCGATTCTGCATGCTCGCAGGCAGTTAAGATCGCAGCGGGGCCAACCCTATAGCACCGAAACAGTCGCTCCCACGCGCCGTTCACAAACGGTAACGATGTCCAAGGGGCCGCACCGGTGCGGCGCTCTCCGCTCCCACTCATCCCCGATTCCTATGCGCCTCGCAGCCGAGATGTGCCTGCGCCAGTTGCCATGTGTCAAACTGGGCCGCTCCTCCCTGGGTTATGCTTCCAGTGGAGCATCACGAGAGGGCAATGGACCAAGCGAATTTCAAACCCGCTCAAGCTGAAGCGCCAGCGTGGCACGCGCTGTCGACGGCAGAGGCCTTCGAGTATCTAGCCGCCGACACCAGCGGACTTTCGACCGAAGAAGCCCAGCGGCGCCTGGAGGCGCACGGTCCGAACCGGCTTCCCGTGCAGGCCCGCCGATCGGCGCTTGCGCGCTTCCTGCTGCAGTTTCACAACCTGCTCATCTACATCATGATCGCGGGGGCTGTGGTCACGGCGCTTCTCGGCCAATGGGTCGATACGGCAGTGATCCTTGGCGTCGTGTTGGCTATCGCGATCGTCGGCTTCATCCAGGAGGGCCGCGCCGAGCAGGCCATAGATGCGGTGCGAAAAGTCCTTGCACCGGAAGCGACGGTCATTCGGGATGGCTGCCGCGTCAAGCTGCCGGCAGAGCAGCTGGTGCCCGGCGACATCGTGCTACTGCGATCCGGCGACAAGGTGCCCGCTGACCTCCGGTTGGTGAGGGCACGCAACCTCCAGATCCAGGAAGCTGCGCTTACCGGCGAGTCCCTGCCGGTCTCCAAGCAGGTGGCACCGGTACCCGCTGACACGACCCTCGGCGATCGGGCCTCGATGGCCTACTCCGCTACGATCGTCACGTACGGCCAAGGGACTGGCATCGTCGTTGCGACGGGTCCCAACACCGAGATCGGAAAAATCAGCGGCAAGCTGGCCAGCATCGAAGCCCTGAAAACCCCGCTGCTGCGCCGGCTCGATCACCTTGGCCGCTGGCTCAGCGCGATCATCATCGCGGCAGCGGTAGCCACATTCGCCTTCGGCATTCTTGTCCGCGAGTTCCCATTCGGCGAGATGTTTCTGGCGGCCGTGAGCCTCGCGGTTTCTGCAATCCCCGAGGGCTTGCCTGCCGTTCTGACGATCGCACTCGCGATCGGCGTGCAGCGCATGGCGGCTCAGAACGCCATCATCCGACGCCTTCCTGCCGTCGAGACCCTAGGGTCAGCCACAGTCATTTGCTCCGACAAAACTGGCACGCTGACCCGCAACGAGCTGACGGCGAGAACCGTGCTGCTGCCTGACTGGGATATTTTCGTCGAGGGGGTCGGCTATGAGCCGGAGGGCCAGTTCCTCCAGTATGGCCAGCCGATCCTGCCGGAGGAGGACGAAGACCTTCTTACAACGTTACGCGCGGGGCTCCTGTGTAGCGACGCAACCATTCAGAAGAAGGACGACGGGTGGGCCGTCGTAGGCGATCCGATCGAAGGTGCGCTCGTGGTCGCAGCCGCCAAGGCTGGGCTCGATCAGGACGCAGAGGGGCAGGCCTATCCTCGGCTAGACACGATCCCGTTCGAGTCCGAGCACGCCTACATGGCGACGCTGCATGAAGGCAGGAATGGCGAACGCTTCATCATCGCCAAGGGTGCTCCTGAGCGCATTTTGGATATGTGCAAGGCCGAGCGGTCGCAGGGCCGGGAGCAACCGATAGACATTGTTCGTTGGCATGAACGCTTGGACCGCCTGGCTGCTCAGGGTCAGCGGTTGCTGGCCGTTGCCATGAAAGAGGCCGCGCCGGACGTGAGCGATATCGATCACCCGGATACCCAAAACGGGTTCGTTCTGCTCGGCGTCTTCGGCTTCATCGACCCACCGCGGACCGAGGCGATCCGCGCCGTCGAGGAATGCTACAACGCCGGCATCACTGTGAAAATGATTACCGGCGATCACGCCAGCACCGCCCGCGCCATCGCGAGAGAGCTTGGGATTCCGACAGCCGCCGGTGTCATGACCGGCAAGGACATCGACCAGATCAGCGACGAGGAGCTGCGCAAAGCTGCGCGAGAGGTGCATGTGTTTGCCCGGGCCAGCCCGGAGCACAAGCTGCGCCTGGTCCAGGCCATTCAAGCAGAGGGGCACGTCGTCGCCATGACAGGCGACGGCGTAAATGATGCGCCGGCGCTGAAGCGGGCCGACATCGGCATCGCGATGGGATTGAAGGGCACGGAGGCTGCGAAGGAAGCCTCCGAGATGGTGCTTGCGGACGACAACTTCGCCACCATTGCTGCTGCGGTTCGCGAAGGCCGCGTCGTCTACGACAACCTACAGAAGGCCATCATTCACATGCTGCCGACGAATGGCGGCGAGGTGCTGACAGTCATTGCCGCCATTCTCCTCGGGTACCACCTGCCAATGACGCCGGTCCAAATCCTTTGGGTCAATCTCGTGACCTCGGCGGCGTTGACACTGACGCTCGGCTTCGAGCGGGCGGAGAGAGATGTGATGGCGCGCCCGCCCAGGTCGGCCTCCGAGCCAATCATCACGGGATTTGGCTTATGGCGGATGATCCTGGTGTCACTGCTGATGGCAGGGCCGGCGTTCGGCTTATTCGTATACGACTTGTCCCGAGGGGCGGATCTGGATGAGGCACGGACGATCGTCATCAACCTGATCGTCATGGCCGAAGCCTTTTATCTCTTCAATGCTCGCTATCTCAGGGAAAGCTCGTTCAACTTTGCGGGTATATTTGGCAGCCAGCCAGTGCTCATCGGTTTCAGCGTGGCGGTGCTTCTGCAGATGGCAGTGACCTATCTACCGCCGATGCAATTCTTGTTCGGCACCACGAGCCTGGGTCTCATGGAGTGGGCGCGCATCATCGCGATCTGCTTCGCGATCTTCTGCATCGTCGAGCTGGAAAAGGCCGTGCGGAGACTTTGGTTGAATCGAAAAAGCGTGGCCCGCAACAAGCACTCAGTTGCCTAGCCAAAAATGTAACGCCCCGGAGAGATCGGTCGCTTACTCTCCGGGGCATACACCCCGCTGCCTTTCGTGCGATCAACCGACAGACGCCTACATAATTCGCAAGCGCTTGCTTGGTTCCATTGTCCGCATAAAGAGAATAAGGAGAGCGGCAGTTTTGCAACACGTGCTCACGCTGGTTGCTGCTGCATAAACTCTTCCAACGCTGCGCGAAGCGCAAACGTCGGCATAACGGACTCGCGCTTGACCACGTCAAAGAACACCGAAGTTACTTCGGATGTCGCAGCGCAAACCTCCTCACCGGCCATGAACACTGCGTGATGCAGCGTGAATGACTTGTTTCCCAGCCGGGCTATGCGCGTTCCAATCTCGACGTTTCCGGGAAAGTGCAACTCGTTGAGGTAGTCGATGACGAGGCGGGCGATGACAATCTCGAAATTCGGCCCGCCTTTGCTCTTCAGCAGCGGGTAAACGAGGCCGACTCTCGCCTGCTCGAGGTACGCGGCCATCGCAACATTGTTGATGTGCCCCAAAGGATCCTGATCGCAATAGCGGATGGAGACCGTCGTCCAGTGATTATAGCGGTCGCGCGTCCGTGGCGGCGCCGGAGTGGGTTCTTGTGCCATTTGAGACGATCGACTTAACTTGATATCGGGCGGGTACTCTTTCGGCCTATCAGTTCGACAGGCGTGGAAGGAAGCGATTGAGAACGAAGGGGTTCGGCCTCAAATCACCTCCTCCGATTTGTCGTCCGTTTCGCCATAGCGGCGCAGGATGGCCGGGCGCGTGCCGGCGTAAACCTTGTCCAGTCCCGCTGCGATCTTCGCATTTTCGCGTTCGAACAGGCTGTTGCCGTCGAGATCGCTTTCAACGAGGAATGGCCCGAAATTCTCGACCTCGAGCACCCAGATCGCTTGGGCGAGACCTAGTTCCTCGAGCCAATGCACGCCAGCAACGCGTTTGATTCCTCGGCCGAGCAATGCACCCGTGCCGTAGCCGACCGTTGTAAGGTAGATAGCGTTGTTGGGCACGAACGAGCGTTTGTAGGTCTCGCTCGTCATCCCACCCTTTCCGATGACGATGTTTATGCCGGAAAGTTTGAACCAGCCATCCAGCCACTTGGCGAACCTGAAGGACGCCGTCGCCGTCACCGCCCCGACCGTGTAGCTGCCATCGGGCTCGACTGTGGCCGCGGGCGAGCAATGGAAGTTGGCGCTGCCCAGCTCGGCGGGCGATGCGGGCAGGCCATATCCATCTTCGACGGCCCTCTTGTAGACCCCCTCACGTGCGGTGAAGATGCGGCCGGTGAGATAGGCCACCGTACCGATCTCCAGCTTCCGCAGCTCGTCCGTGGAGGCCGGCAGGTTCAGGTGAACGGTTTTGAGGCTCGAAGTCGTAGCTGTCATCAGTGCGGTTTCGCCTCCGTGAGACTGATTGCCTCCGCTCAGTCAAACACGATCACACCCCGTGCCACACTGCCGGAAGTCAGAAGCCGGAAACCTTCATTGATCTCCTCGAAGCGGTAAGTCCGGCTAATGAGATCATCGAGATTCAGGCGCCCCTCCATGCTCATGTCGGCAAGGATGCCGAAATCGATGTTTGGCCGCACTGAGCCGTAATAGGTCCCGGTGATCTTCTTCTCCATGTAGACCATGTTCATCAGCCCGATCGCCGCCGTGGCAGTGGAGGCAGGAATGCCGACCAACACCGCGTGGCCACCGGGAGCCACCGCATCGACGGCCTGCGCCGCCGTTTGCGAACCACCGATGGCATCGAAGGCGTACTCTACTCCGAAGCCGCCGGTCAGATCGCGGACGCATTTCACCACGTCCTCTTCACGTGCGTTGATCGTGTGAGTCGCACCGAAATGCTTGGCATACTGCAGCTTGTTGTCGAGCAGATCGGCGGCGATGATCATCCGCGCACCGGCCAGCTTGGCACCTTGCACCACATTGAGCCCGACCCCGCCACAGCCGATGACGAGCACAGAAGAGCCGGCGGGCACTTGTGCGTGACGAACCACAGCACCGACGCCCGTAGCGACACTGCAGCCGATGATCGCAGCATGCGTCCACGGAAGATCCTCTCGGACCGGCACGAGCTGCTCAGCCGGGCAGACGACGTACTCGGAGAAGGTGCCGATCCGGGCCATGACGTTGACCGGCTCACCATTGAGCTTCAGGCGTGAGGTGCCGTCGTGCATCCGCCAGCGAGGCGTGTCGTTATGGCCGGAGCACAGTACGGTGCGCCCCTGTGAGCAGTATGGGCAATGTCCGCAATGTGGGCGGAAGGAGAAGATGACGTGCTGCCCAACGCGCAGATTGGTCACCCCAGGGCCAAGCTCCACGACCTCCCCTGCCGCCTCATGACCCGGCACAATCGGTAATGGCAACGGCCAGTCGCCATTCATGATGTGCCAGTCGCTCATGCAGATGCCGGTGGCCTTCACCTTGACGCGGGCCTCACCGGCCTTTGGCCCCTCCTGCTCCAGATCGAGGATTTCGAGTGGTTTGTTGACCTCGGTCAGAACTGCAGCGCGCATTGGGGTCGCTCCTCCCGTATCAGAATGTCGTCACATTACGCCGCTCCGGCTACCAGCGCCAACTGCAAACCCGCCCTAAACTCCGAGAGAGCGGAAGCTAAGATGCTCAGCGCTGGGCACGTGGCGCTATTCCGCCGCCTCGGCTTTCTCCGGCCGCTCCCATTCGACCGTTGCCCGGCGAGAGTAATCGGTGAACCACATCGGATCGGTGCGGAACTCAGCGCGACCACCGGGATAAATGCGCGCTGTCGCGCGGCGTGATGAGAGGCAGAACATGTGCACGCTCATCGGCATGCCGCCCGTGTGGCAGTAGCCGACCTCGATGTGGCAGGCGACAACCATCGACGAGCCCATGAAGCCCATCGCGCCCATGCCGATCGAATTGCCAAGCTCTTTCAGCTCTTCTTCGAGCGCCGCGATTTTTGGGTCCGGATTGCGTGAGCCGACCGTTCGCAGGCAGGCCGCCTGCTTGCCGAGGACCATGCAGGTGTCTTTCGATCCGCCGAGGCCGATCCCGACGATTGCCGGCTGACAGGCGAGGCCGCGTTTGCCGAAGGCGACGAGGGTGTCGAGATAGAATCGTTTGATGCCTTCGATCCCATCGCCGGGAAACAGCATGCGGTAGTCCGAACCGAACAGGCCGCCCTTGTGCACCGTGGTAAGGTCGATCCAGTCGGCATCGGGGTGAAACGAGTATTCGATTTCCGGCGCGTTGATGCCGACGTTGTTGTTGTGGTCCGTCCGCCAGAGCGGATGCACGCGATTGGGCCGCAGGGGCACATCGTGCGTGGCTTTCGCGGTGGCACGGCGCAACGCAGCCTCGAGCGCGACCGGCCCGCCTTCGATGCGCGCCTCATTGCCGATTTTCACGTACCAGCGCGGGCAGCCCGTATCGCCGCACATCGCGCGCCGGTCCTGCTTGGCCGCCTCGTAATTCTCGAGCATGGCCTTGATGACGAAGGCCGACAGGTCGCCCTTCTCCGTATCGGCGCACTTGCGCAATCCTTCGAGGTAATCCTCCGGAATCTCAATGGCCGCTTTGGCCATGAGCTGCTCGGCAGTGGATTGGATGGACGCGAGGGGGATCATGTGCGGGTCACCCACGGTTTTTTCGGAGATTTCTGAGACATTAGCGCCGCATCGATGTCAATTCCACACCAAGCGCACTTGCGTGTTGTGAGTTGGATCCCGGCGACGAGCGCCGGGATGACTTGAATTTGCACTTCACCCGGCCAAGCGAAAGAAAGGGTTATCCCGGGCCTTGTGCCCGGGATCCAACGTGCCACAATCTCTGCCACCGGATTTGCGGCCCGAAATGCGCACCTACTACACGTATATTCTCGCCAGCAGACCTCGCGGAACGCTCTACATCGGGGTCACCAATGGCCTCATTCGCAGAGTGCATCAACACAGGACCGGAACAGCGTCCAGCTTCACGCGGAAGTATCGCGTACACAGACTCGTTTGGTTCGAGGCCTTCTCGTCTGCCAAAGAGGCGATTCAGCGTGAAAAGACCATGAAGGAGTGGCCGCGTGCGTGGAAAATAAACCTGATCGAGCGCACCAATCCGCATTGGATCGACCTGTTTCCTTCCCTACCGGGAGCAACTTTGGTCTCCCAAAGTAAGAGTTGAGCAATCTTCGGTCCTCGATCTGCGGCTTCGACCGCGAGAATGTGGATAGTTGGATCCCGGCGACAAGCGCCGGGATGACGTTGAATTGAGCTTCAACCGCCCAAACCAAACGAAGGGTCATCCCGGGCCTTGTGCCCGGGATCCAACGTGCCACAATCTCTGGAGGTCGAATACAATGCTAAATGCGCACCTACTACACCTACATTCTGGTCCGGAGCGAGCTTGTTCTCACCAGAGAAGCGTTGAGCCATCGTGGACGCGCAGATCTGCAGCCTCCCCCTTAATATCGCGGAGAGCTGGATCCCGGCGACAAGCGCCGGGATGACGTCAAATTTGAGCTTCAACCGCCAAGCCAAACGACGGGTCATCCCGGGCCTTGTGCCCGGGATCCAGCGTGCCGCAATCTCGAACGTGTCAGGATCATGCAGCAACTTTGGACCCAACTTACGGTTACCGCTAGCCCCGTCAGGCACACTGTCAAAAGCGCGCCTGTACGCCGAATGCAATGCGAGATGCGCACCTACGTTCTGGCCGGGAGCGAGCTTCTTCTCCCCAGAGAAGCGCTAAGCCATCGTGGACACGCAGATCTCAGCCCCTGAGAACGCGGAGAGCTGGATCCCGGCGACAAGCGCCGGGAAGACTAGTGTCGATTATTCGGCCGCACGCATCTCCTCGAGCAGCGTTTCGCCCGGCCGGACGATCGTGAAGGCGACCGGCTCCTCCGTGATTTCGACCTGGCCATCGCGCAGAGAGGCAACGGTATAGGTAGAGGTGGCAAGGTCACCCTCGTCCGGAAAGTCCTCGCGGTAGTGGGCGCCGCGGGAATTCTCGCGCCGCAAAGCTGCCCTGGCGATCACCTTGGAGACGGTGATCTGGCTATCGAGGTTCAACCAATCCTGCCAAGTCAAATTGAAAGCGCGGTCACCGTCCCGCAGACCTGTTGCCTGCAGCTCCTCGTCGATCTCATCGAGCGCCGCTATGGCACGCTCCAGCCCCGCGCGATTGCGGATCACGCCAACATCGTCCCACATCAAATTGAGCAAACGCTCACGCAGGCGATTGAGGTCGCCGGGGCGCTTCTCGAACGGCCTCACCGCGCGTGCCATTGCAGCTTGGATGGCATCCTCATCGGGCTCCCGCCAATGAGGATTGCGGGCGATGAACCCCGGCATCGTATCCCCCGCGATGCCGCCGAACACGGTTGAATTCGCCACGCCGTTACCACCGAGCCGGTTGGCGCCATGCACGCCGCCGGCATCCTCGCCGGCGACGAAAAGGCCCGGCAGCTCGGTCGACGTATCCGTCTCGCAAATTACGCCGCCCATCAGATAGTGCGCCGTCGGCACCACCTCGACGAGGCCGCCGGCAAGGTCGAAACCACAGTCGGCGCAGCGCTCGACCATGCCCTTGAACTGCTTGCGCACGTTTTCCGGCCCGAGGTGGCTCATCTTAATGTAGACGCCGCCATTCGGCGTCGTGCGGCCGGCGCGCATTTCGGCGTAGATCGCCTGGCTGACCTTGTCGCGCGTCGCCCGCTCGGCCTTCGGGTCGACGTGCAGCATGAAGCGCTCCATGTTGCCATTGAGCAGGTGCCCGCCGGCGCCGCGCAACCCCTCCTCGAGCACGGTGCCGGTCATGCGCGTATCTGGTCCGGCTAGGAGCCCCGTTGGATGGAACTGGACCATCTCCATGTCGCGCAGCCGGAGGCCAGCCCGCAGCGCCATGGCGAGGCCGTCCATGCTCTTGTCGCCCGACGGCGTGTGATAGCGGTACATGGTCGGCCCGCCGCCGGTCGCCAGCAGCACCGCCTTCGCCTCGACGAAGCGGAATGTGCCGGTGCGAACGTCGAGCAGGAGCACGCCGGCAATTGACTCACCCGCCTTGTCCTTGATGAGGGCGATGGCGCGGTGCTCCTCGAGCCGTTGGATCGGCCGGGCCCAGACCTGCTCCATCAGGCGGTTGATGATCTCGATGCCCGTCAGGTCACCCTTGTGCACCGTGCGGTCGAAGGTCTGGCCAGCGAAGGCCTTGCCGTGCAGCGAGCCGTCGGGGTTGCGGTCGAAGAAGCAGCCGATCTCGTTTTCGAGCTCACGCACACGCTCGACAGCCTTCGTCACCAATGTCCAGGCGAGATCCTGGTTGGGCAGCCACTTGCCGCCTTCGATGGTGTCCATGAAATGGCGCTCGACCGAGTCGCCTTTATGTAAGGCAACGTTGTAGCCGCCCTGGACCATCCGTGTGCAGCCAGACTTTCCCAGCAAGCCTTTCGTTGCAATCGTGATCGTCGCGTGGGGTGCCGCCTGGTAAGCGTGGAGCGCCGCGAACAACCCTGCTCCGCCGGAGCCGAGGATCAGGATGTCGGTTTTCATCCGTTCGAGCATGGGCGCCTCAGAAGACTCGGACCAGGAAGATGAATGCGAGGAGCACAGCAGCGGCGCCGATGGCGGCCGCAGCGATTTTCTGGACAGGCCGCCAACCGAAATTCTCGATGTAGAGAATGCGCAGACCGCCGAGCAGATGAACGGTCAGCAGGAAGACGAGCCCGGATTCGGCGAACTTCACCACAGGCTGCTCAGCCCAAGTCAGGAAGCCATCGAGACGCGCCTCACCTTCGATTGCTAAGCCCAGCGCCAGAAAGTGAAGTGGCAGAAAGCAGGCGAGAGCAATGCCGGAAAGGCGATGCACCAGGGCCGCGATCCAAAGCCCTTGGCGACGGTGCGCCGTCGTGCGCCGCGTTTCGACCGGGATGCTCATGGCATCACCACCGCAATGACCGCTCGCCACCCGAGCACGAGGAGCAGCAAGCCGAAGCCCCACATGATGCCATCGAGCGCACGTGCCCGCAGTGCCGTCCACTCCCGAAGGACTGAACGAACTCCAATCGCGCCGTGAATGGCGGCGAGAGCGACGAAGACGCCATAAAACAGCGCCCAGCCGAGGCTGCCACGCGTCCGGCCGAGGATCTCCGCTGCGGAGAGGCCGTTGGCGGTTGCGTAGAAGATGATGACTAAGTGCGCCGCGATGAGCGGCACCATGAGTGCGGCGCTCAGGCGCTGGAGGGCATAAAGCCGAAAGGTCATGATGGGAGCCTCCCAGCTGTCATCCCGGCGCTTGTCGCCGGGATCCAACGATCCGCGAACGCAACGGTAACGAGGCGGAGGCGGCGTGCCAAACTGCCGGTGAAAGAGTTTGCTGACACTTGGATCCCGGGCACAAGGCCCGGGATGACCCGTCGTTTGGCTTGACGGTTGAAGCGCAAATTTGACGTCATCCCGGCGCTTGTCGCCGGGATCCAACGATCCGCGAATGCAACGCTAGCGAGGCGAAGGCGGCGTGCCAAACTGCCGGCGAGGGCGTTTGCTGACACTTGGATCCGGGGCACAAGGCCCGGGATGACCCGTCGTTTGGTTTGGCCGTTGAAGCTCAAGTTTGACGTCATCCCGGCGCTTGTCGCCGGGATCCAACGATCCGCGAATGCAACGGTAGCGAGGCGAAGGCGGCGTGCCAAACTGCCGGCGAAAGAGTTTGCTGACACTTGGATCCCGGGCACAAGGCCCGGGATGACCCATCGTTTGGCTTGACGGTTGAAGCGCAAATTTGACGTCATCCCGGCGCTTGTCGCCGGGATCCAACGATCCGCGAATGCAACGCTAGCGAGGCGAAGGCGGCGTGCCAAACTTCGGGCGAAGGCGCTTGTTGAGGCCTGGATCCCGGGCACAAGGCCCGGGATGACCGTTGGATCGGGTGCCACCGCACCTGTCGTCCCGAACACCATTACAGCTCCCCCCGCAAATACGCCATCATGGCACGTCGCTTCAGGCCGGCAATAGAGGCCGTGGGGTTGAGCGACTTCGGGCAGAGCTCCGCGCAGGACTGGTGTGAGTGACAGCTCTGACAGCCGCCTTCGGCGACGATGGCTTTCATTCGCTCCGATTGCCCAGCATCGCGAACATCGTTGACCAGCGTCCAGGCGCGATTGAGGGCTGCCGGCCCGAGATAATCATCGTTCCAGCGCACCGTATCGCAGGCCGCAAAGCATACGGCGCAATTGATGCACTCGATCGCCTCGTCGGCGGCGACGCGCTCCGAGCTGAGGGGTGAGATCGTCTCGACCGGATCATCCCGGGTCCGTGACGGCACGAAGCGCCCCTTGGCCTCCTGCCATTTCTCGAAAAACCGGCGCATATCGGTCGCCAAGTCCTTGATGACCGGCAAGTTGGCCAGCGGAGCAATCTCCAGCCTGCCGTTCTCGACCACCCTGGAAACATGGGTCCGGCAAGTCCAGCGCGGCCGGCCGTTGACCGTCATGGCGCATGAGCCGCACATCCCCACCCGGCAGGCGAAGCGATAGGCCAGCGTCGGGTCCACATTTCGTTGAACCCAGGTAACGACGTCGAGGACAGTCTGGCTTTCGCGCAGCGGCACGGTGAAACGCTGGTAGTAGCCTTCCTCGCGGCCTCGCCAGATAAGCACCTCGATGGATTGCTCGGCAGCCTCGGCGGCAGGTGCACTCGCTGGCATTCCTTCCCCTCTACTTCTGTATTGTTCTGCTCCTGGCCGCTGCTGCTCGCCACACGGAAAGCTTGTCAGCGGACCGTCACGAGCACCCGCTGCACGGCATTATTACCAAACCCGCCGCTGTCCCAGACTGGATCGAGAGGTTGCACGTTCCCGTTCTCATCGGTCGCCCGGCAGACCAATTCATGCTCACCGGGTTGTGCATCCCACGTGAAGCGCCAACCGCGCCATGCATACCTGCCGGAGACCGGCTCGAGCGTCGCCTCCTGCCATTCGCCATCGATACCGACCTCGACCTTGGCCACCTGCACTCCGCCACCGGACCACGCCCGGCCGAATAGCTCCACAGGGCCGCGATCAACCAACCGCCGCCGGGTATACCAATCCGGAATTCCAGGCGGAACCATGAGCGACTTCACGCGGATATGCGTGACCGGCGTGCCGGGGTCGCCACTGTACTGGCGATAAACATACGTCCCCACCTGCTGGTAGCCGTCGAACGGGCGGTCCAGCACCTCGATGCGATTGAGCCACTTCACGCTCGCCATGCCGTACCAGCCCGGCACGACGAGCCGGAGGGGAAAACCGTGCTGCGGCAGAAGCGGCTCGCCGTTCATCGTGTGGGCGAGGATGACGTCGTCCGACATTGCGACGTCAACCGTGAGACTCCTGCCGTAGTCGTGCTCGATGCCAGCGTCGAAGCCTCGGTCAGCCCCGAAGAAGGCGACCTCGACGGCATCTGGCGCCAACCCGGCGCGATCAAGCAGGTAATGCAGCGGCGCGCCCGTCCATTCCGCCGTGCTGACCGCCCCATGTTCCCACGGCTGGCTTTGCCAGCGGGGGGTGAGCTTGGCACGGCCGTTCCCCGCGCATTCGAGGGTCACCCTCACTGTCTTCTGCGGCAGCTGTCTTATCTCGGCTAGGGAGACCTCAAGCGGCACCCTCACCCTGCCGCCGACCTTGACCCTCCAGTTGGCCGCGGAGGTCACGTATGGGATGTCGAAGTGGATGAGGAGGTAATGGAGTCCAGCCGGCGTCAGGTCATAGCGCAGTGCCTCGAGCGGAAGGCCCGAGTTTCTGTTCGCGAGCGCGACCTCCTCGCGCTTAAAGTCGCCTTCGATGTGGGGCCTCTTCTCGGGGCGGAAGAACGGGTGGGCGCTCGTAGTCATCCGGCAATCTCGCGTCTCGTGATCCGATCTGCGGACAACACTAACAAGCAGTCAGCAACGGTGAAAGCTCAACCGGGGTCCGGCTTAAGACTGACAGGAACATCGCTTATTGAGATGGTTGATATAGTCGTCGTCTGCTAGACGACTTCATTGGCGGGGGCGGGCACGCCTGATAGACATAATAACATCTGGTTTCGAGTCCATTGGACACAACAAACGGAACCGGGGGGACCACGGATGACAACGAACGCGGCGGCGCTGCGCAACGGACATACGTCGACGGAGCGTGGCAGGGAGACGCCGCGAGCAAGCCGTCGCAATCAGCGAACCAAGAAGGTCATAGATCTGGCGGATCGCGCTGTAGCCAGCGGCGTCCGCACCGTCGAAATCGAGGCTCAGGGCTTATCCCTGCTCGCCGAGGCCCTCAAGCGCGACTTGGCCAGCAGCTTTGTCGAGGCGGTTCGGATCATATCCGAGGCGCGCGGGCGGGTCATCGTGACCGGCATCGGCAAGAGCGGCCACGTCGGCCAGAAGCTGGCGGCGACCTTTGCCTCGACCGGGACACCGGCGTTCTTCGTTCACCCCAGCGAAGCCTCCCACGGCGACCTCGGCATGATCACCAACGACGACGTGGTCGTCGCGCTGTCCTGGTCCGGGGAGACGGTCGAACTCAAGAACATCGTCACGTACTCGCGACGGTTCCGCGTGCCATTGATCGCCATCACCTCGCGCAGAGATTCGGCGCTGGGTCGTTCGTCTGACGTTGTTCTCGAGCTACCTCGGGCGAAGGAGGCATGCCCGCACGGCCTGGCGCCTACCACGTCCACGACCATGCAGCTCGCCCTCGGGGACTGCCTCGCCATTGCACTGTTGGAGGCCAAGGGCTTCACCGCTCAGGATTTCAAGATTTTCCACCCCGGCGGATCTCTCGGAGCGCAGCTCAAGTACGTCGCCGACATCATGCACAAAGGTGATCGGCTGCCGCTCGCCTCTGAGGACGAGATCATGAGCGCGGCCCTTGTGACCATGACCCAAAAGAGCTTCGGCTGTCTTGGTGTCGTGGATCCCAAAGGGAAGCTCGTCGGCATCGTGACCGACGGGGACCTGCGCCGGCACATGGGCGAGGGCCTGCTGAACGCAAAGACCAGCGATATCATGACGCGCAACCCCAAGACCGTCACGCCGGACACGCTCGCGTCTGCAGCGCTCGAGCTGATCAATGCGGCGCGGATCACTGCTTTGTTCGTGGTGGAGAAGGGGAAGCCGGTCGGCATCGTCCACGTGCACGACCTGCTAAGGATCGGCGTGGCCTGAGCGAATGGCCTGCCGCGAATTACGGATCGCTCCGCAGCTGCCCAGCGGCTCTCTTTGATGCCATTCGACGGGTGTTCTTCCGGGTTCCCACCGGCATGTTCCTGAGCCAATGAAAAACGGCCCGGCGTTGGTATGTGCCGGACCGTTCTGACATTCTTCAAAATCGAAAGGAAACTGTTTTAGGCGGCCTTGACGGCGGGACTTGCCTCCTCGCCATCAGCTTCGGCATCGGCCGCTTCAGCCTCTGCCTCAGCTTCTGCCTGACGGCGGCCGCGAGCGCTCTTCGCGAGAACCTCCGTGATCCGCTGCACGGCGGTCTGCTCGTCCAGCTTCTCGACGGCAGCAATCTCGCGGGCCATGCGGTCGAGGGCTGCCTCATAAAGCTGCCGCTCGGAGTACGACTGCTCCGGCTGCGTCTCCGACCGGTAGAGGTCGCGCACAACCTCCGCGATAGCCACCAGATCGCCAGAGTTGATCTTCGCCTCGTACTCCTGCGCGCGGCGGCTCCACATCGTCCGCTTGATCCTCGCGCGGCCCTTGAGGGTATCCATGGCCTTCTTGATGACGTCCTCGCTCGCCAGCTTCCGCATCCCGACGCTCTGCAGCTTGCTGGTCGGCACGCGAAGCGTCATCTTGTCCTTCTCGAACGTGATGACGAACAGCTCGAGCTTCATCCCGGCAATTTCCTGCTCCTCGATGCCGACGATGCGCCCGACGCCGTGCGTCGGATAAACGACGTATTCGTTCGTCTTGAAGCCGTGACGCGAATTCACCGGCTTCTTTTCAGCCTGGCTTTCAGGCTTGTTTGCAGCCTGAGTCTCAGCCTTTGCCTCACGCGCTTTGGTAGCAACAGCCTCACGCGCAGGTGTAGCAACATCCTTGGCCGCAACCGGAGCCGATATCTTAGGCTGGGCCGGTTTTGCCATGGCCGCAGTTGCTGCCTTCTGCTGGGTCGTGGATGTTGCCTTCTGCTGCGGCGTGGAAGGTGCCACCTTCACGCTCGCCTTTTGAGCGGCCTTGGCTGTTGTTTTTTCGGTAGCCTTGGCTGTCGTAGCGGAAGTTGTAGTTTTTGGAGTCGTTTTTTCGACTGCCGCTGTTTTGCTTTTCACTGCAGTTTTGCTGGACAATTTTCTTTCACTCGTTGTTGACGTCTTTGTTGAAACAGCACCTGCGTTTAGAGCTTTTGTTGCAGCGGGCTTCTTGGACGAAGGCTTGCTAGCCATCGGCTTTTTTTCTGCAGCTTTCCGAGTGCGTTGGGTCGCTACAGACTTGACCACCGTCGTCCTGACACTCCCCCTGCCGCCTTCCGTTTTCTTGACAGCCACCTTCGTCTTCTCAGCCATACTCTGATCTCACTCTTTCGTGATCCACGCCCCGCCCAACCACAAGCTGAGCGGGCTTCCCGCCCTCGATGAGGGCATGGTGACAAGATCCAGTTGCCGACACGTTAGTCGGCGAGAGCGTGCTTGATATGCTATGGCCCCTGGGCGGGGCACAGCCTGCCTTTCAGCTTCGGTGACTTGGTTGGCGGCCCGCGCAACAAGTCTTCCAATTTAAGACACTGCAGCGCGGCTCGGGTCATCCAGGCAAATACGACGCAAGGCCGGCCGACCGGACTCTGCGTTCCCCATCCGTTTCAGCTACGCTACAACGAGACGAGGATATAACATATTTTTCACAAAAAAAGAAGGGCCCAAAGGTTAACGCCAGCGGCGCAACCTATTTCTACCCCTTTCGGAGAATCTGGACTTTAGCCCTACTTGGGTACCAGTTTCGGGTGTTGAGCGTTTACCTGCGCTATTTCGACGCTCCAATTAAGTGGATTGCCGCTCTCCAAAAACGTATCCCGCACCGCGAACAGTGCGGATCGGATCGCGCTCCTTTCCGCGGACGAGCGCTTTTCTCAATCTCCCGATGTGGACATCGACCGTACGCTCGTCGATGTAGGTATCGCGACCCCAGACACCATCGAGAAGCTGCTCCCGCGACAGCACCCTTCCCGGGCTTTGCATCATGAATTCGAGCAGCCGAAACTCGGTCGGCCCAAGCCGCACCTCCCGGTTGCCGCGGGTTACGCGATGCGCCGTGCGGTCGAGCTCGATCTCTCCGGATCGCAAGACGTCAGCAATGCGCTCCGGTGCGGTCCGGCGAAGAATAGCCTTCACCCGCGCCAAGAGCTCAGGCAGAGAGAAGGGCTTCACGACGTAATCATCCGCACCCGTCGACAACCCGCGGATGCGGTCGCTTTCCTCGCCCCGGGCCGTGAGCATCAGGATGGGGATTGCGCGCGTCTCCTGCCGGGCCCGAATTCGGCGGCATAGTTCCACCCCAGAGAACGTGGGAAGCATCCAGTCCAGCACGATGAGGTCCGGCCGGTCCTCCGCGATCATCAGCTCGGCTTCCTCACCCGCGGCGGCATGCTGGACCTGATACCCCTCCGCCTCGAAGTTGTAACGAAGTAGTTCTGCAAGTGGCGCTTCGTCTTCGACGATCAGAACCTTAGCGCCCATCTGCTACGACTCCATCTTAGCCTCGTCCCGGGAAATCGGCGTTGAGCTGGTCTGGTCGCTTTTTGGCCGATCATCCGTAATGGGTTCCCCGTGCACAAGATAGTGCACGATTTCCGCAATATTCGTCGTGTGATCGCCAATGCGCTCGATGTTTTTCGCGCCAAAAAGGAGGTGAGTGCACAGGCCAATATTGCGCGGATCTTCCATCATGTACGTCAAGAGCTCGCGGAAGACCGAATTATACATGGCATCGATCTGCTCATCCGCGCGCCAGACGGCAAGCGCCAGCTCGCTGTTTCGCTCAGCGTAGGCATCGAGCACATCCTTGAGCTGGCGCAGGGCGCGCTCGCCCATGTTGCGCAGACCCGACATCAGCTGCTTCGGATAAGGCTCCTGCGAGATGGCCAGCGCGCGCTTGGCGATATTCTTGGCGAGGTCACCAATGCGCTCCAGGTCCGAGGTGATGCGCAGAGCCGCAATGACCTGACGCAGATCGTCGGCGAGCGGTTGGCGAAGGGCAATCATTGTGACGACCTGATCGTCCACCTCCTTTTCCAGGCGGTCGATGGCCTTGTCCGACTCAATCACAGCCTCCGCCAGACGCGGATCACGCTTTTCGAGGGCCTCGAACGCTTGGCCGAGCGCGTTTTCTACAAGGCCGCCCATCTGGGCAACCCTCCGGTCCAAGAGCTCAAGCTCTTCCTGGTATGAGCGCACAATGTGCTCTCTCATTGCCTCCGATCCTCGCCTGGGTGCCTCATCCGAAGCGACCCGTAATGTAATCCCGTGTTTGCCGTTTCTTGGGATTCGTAAAGATCTCGGCCGTATCGCCCTCCTCTATCAGCTCGCCGAGGTGGAAGAACGCCGTTCGTTGCGAAACCCGCGCCGCCTGCTGCATCGAGTGGGTTACGATCACGATACAATAATTTTCGCGGAGCTCATCGATGAGCTCCTCGATTTTCGCCGTCGCGATCGGATCGAGCGCCGAGCACGGCTCGTCCATCAAGATCACCTCCGGGCTGACCGCAATGGCGCGCGCAATACAAAGCCGTTGCTGCTGGCCACCGGAGAGGCTGGTGCCTGGCTCATGGAGCCGGTCGCGGACCTCTTTCAGCAAACCGGCCTTCTCAAGGCTCGACATCACGATTTCATCGAGCTCGGCGCGAGTGCTGGCCAGGCCATGGATACGCGGACCGTAGGCGACGTTCTCGTAAATCGATTTGGGAAACGGGTTCGGCTTCTGGAAGACCATTCCGACGCGCGCCCGAAGCTGCACGACGTCGAGCTTCGGATCGAAAATATTCTGACCATCAATGGTAATGTCCCCGGTAACGCGCGCATTGGGGATCGTATCGTTCATTCGGTTGATGCAGCGCAGGAATGTCGACTTACCGCATCCTGACGGTCCGATGAGCGCCGTCACAGCGCGCGCGGGAATATCGATGCTGACGTTTTTCAGCGCCTGCTTTTCACCGTAGTAGGCATTCACATTCCTGACGCGCACTTTGATGGCTTCCGGTTTCATCGAGACCCGGGTGCCGATGTGGGGTGAGACGGCAATCGAAAGGTCGGACGTGCGGAATTGCTCGTTCATTCCCTTCTCCTCTCTGGCCGCGGGCGTCACGACCACTTCCTCTCGAACTTTTGCCGCAAATAAATTGCCACGGCGTTCATCACGATAAGAAAACCGAGGAGCACCAAGATTGCGGCCGAGGTACGCGCCACAAATCCACGCTCAGGGCTATCGGCCCAACTGTAGATCTGCGTGGGCAAAGCGGTCGCCGGCTCCAAGAATCCGATGCTTTCGACACTCGGGATAAACGCGTTCATGCCGATCAAGAGCAGTGGCGCTGTCTCACCGAGCGCCTGCGCGAGACCAATGATGGTTCCAGTGAGTATGCCCGGCATCGCTAGGGGTAGCACGTGGTGCAGGATAACTTGGTGCTGCGATGCTCCGATCCCGAGCGCGGCTTCCCGGATTGACGGGGGAACGGACTTGAGCGTCGCCCGAGTTGCAATGATGATGGTCGGCAGCGTCATCAGCGACAGCACCATTCCGCCAACGAGCGGCGAAGATCGAGGCAGACCGAAAAAGCCGAGAAATACAGCCAACCCGAGCAGACCGAACACGATCGAGGGCACGGCAGCAAGGTTATTGATGTTCACTTCGATCAGAGACGTTAGCCGATTTTTCGGAGCGAACTCTTCAAGGTAAACCGCGGCCGCAATTCCGAGCGGGAAACTCAGGAGGAAGCAGACGAGAAGCGTCAGGAAAGAGCCCGCGATGGCACCTGCCAGCCCCGCCATTTCAGGGAAACGGCTATCGGCGTTGACGAACAGCTCCCACGCAATCGTTGTGCGGATCAACCCTCGCTGCTTCAGGGTGTCGAACCAGCCGATAGCTTCGTCATCAAGCCGCCGCTGCGACTCCGGCACGTCGCGCGACAGAATTCCCTTGTTGAGCTGATCGTAGGGATCGGCCACCGGAACCATCAGCTTGATCGTCCGACCGATCACTTCGGGATGGGCGACCACATAGTCTCGGACGATCGATTCGGCGCCGGGGCTCAACAGCCGTGCCAGCTGCGTTTGCTTCCGCCGCTCTGTGACCTCAGGAAATTGCTCGAACAGTGCCTGCCGGACGATGGCGCGGAAATTACCGTTACGCACATCATCCACTTTCACTAGGGCTGGATCAATTCTGAACTCAAGCTCCACACGGGTCTGCATGAAGGCCACGTAACCCGTGTAGACGAGCGAAACGATCAAGATGCCGAGCAGGCCGATAGCGAGCCCGATAGCTCCCAGCCCGAGCAACCGAAGCCGCCGGTCGGCGGCATAGCGTCGTTTCAGCCGCTGGTGGTGAGCAGCCGAATGCCAGTGCCCCCCCGGAGCCACGGCGGCATTCGCGTCCGATGCCCTCGCCTCACTCATATTGCTCTCGATACCGCCTTACGATGCGAATGGCGATGACGTTCAGCACCAGGGTTGACAGGAACAGGGTCAGGCCCAGGGCGAACGCCGCCAGCGTCTTGGGGTTGTCGAACTCTGTGTCGCCGATCAGCAGAGTGACGATCTGGACGGTGACGGTTGTGACGGGCTGGAACGGGTTGAGCGTCAACGTGGCGATGATGCCCGCCGCCATGACAACGATCATGGTTTCTCCGATGGCACGGCTGACCGCCAGCAGAATACCACCCATGATGCCGGGCAGCGCCGCGGGCAGAAGCACGCGGAGGATGGTCTCGTTCTTCGTTGCGCCCATCGCCAGCGAGCCATCGCGCATCGAGTTGGGCACAGCTGCGAGCGCGTCGTCCGACAACGACGAAACAAAGGGAATGATCATGATGCCCATGACGCCGCCGGCGACCAATGCGCTGTTGGGTGCGATCGAAATCCCTATCGCTTCACCGAACGTGCGCAATGCCGGCGAAACGACGAGCACAGCGAAAAAGCCGTACACCACGGTGGGAATGCCGGCGAGGATCTCCAGCACCGGTTTTACGATCGCCCGGAAGCGCGAGGAGGCATACTCAGTGAGGTAAATCGCGGACAGCAGCCCAATCGGAACCGCCACTGCCATGGCAATGAGGGCGATCAGGAACGTGCCGAGGAAGACGGGGATCGCGCCGAAGGCCCCCCCTGCGCTCGCCTGATCCGGCCGCATGGCAATCTGCGGCTCCCAGCGTAAGCCGAAGAGAAACTCCGTGACCGGCACGAGCCGGAAGAACCTGATCGCCTCGAGCAAGAGCGAGATCACGATGCCGAGCGTCGTCAGGATGGCGACGACGGCGCAGGAAATCATGAGCCAGTCGAGAACGCGCTCGACAGCCTGACGAGCGCGGAATTCCGGAGAAATACGCGATTGGACGATAACGAGCGCCAGCAAAGCCAGCACCACGGCGCTCGCGAACATGGCCATTTCTCCGATCCAACGCCACGCCTCGAGACGCCTTCCGGCTTCGAGAATGGCCGGGTCCACCTGGCCGAAGGACGTGCCGTCAGCGACGGACTTGATCTGGCTCAGGATGAGGCTGAGCTCGCCAACGCCTTTGCCGGCAACCACCTCATCCGGCAACGACGCCATGATGAGCCGGTCAAGAACCGGCCCCTGGACCAGCAGCCAGACCAACAGTAGCAGGGTCGCCGGAATGCCCACCCACGCCGCGACGAAGCTGGCGTGATATGCCGGCCGCGAATGCAGTTGGTAGGTGCGGCCCTCAACACACGCGATTGCCCGTCTGTGGCCGACCAGAAATCCGATCAGCGTCAGGACGAGCAGAACTGCGAAGGCGAAGCTCAGCATGTCGAGTTCACGTGGCGAGCCTGCGGAATTGCGCGAGCCGGTTTGACTGTCCGTTCTGCGGGTGCACCACAAGCGCGGGCGGCTGCGCCACGTCAATGGCGCAGCCGGCGTTTTCAACGGCCATCAGTTGGTCGGGACTGCCATTCTTTCTGCTTCCAACGCCGCCTTGCGGGTCTTTTCCAAGGCATCCGCCTGCAGCGGCACCATCCCACGCTCCGAGAGGTAGCCGTCCTGGCCCATCGCGGCCTCGCTGACGTACTCGGCTATGAACTCTTTCAGTCCGGGAACCACCTCGCGATGGGCGTTCTTGACGTACAAGTACAGGGGACGCGAGATGCCATACTCACCCGAGGCGATTGTCTCGAATGACGGTTCAACTCCTTCGACTTTGATAGCCTGAAGCCTGTCCTCGTTCTCGTAGAGGAACGAGTAGCCGAAGATGCCCACGGCTGTGGGATCGGCCTCGAGGCGCTGCACGATAAGGTTATCGTTCTCGCCGGCCTCAATGAACGGACCGTCCTGCCGCATGCGGCTGCACTGGGATTTCACCAGATCTTCATAAGCGGCCTTGTCGAGCCTGGCCTTCTGCTCCTTCACGAAGTCGAGTTCCTGGCAGCCCTCCTGCATGGCGAGCTCCACGAACGCATCGCGCGTACCTGATGTTGGGGGTGGACCATAGACGAGAATGGGAATGTTAGGCAGCGACGAATCGATGTCGCTCCACTTCTTGTGCGGGTTTGGACTGAATTTGCCATCCACAGGAATTTCGGCTGCAAGGGCCAGATAGATCTGAGCCTTCGTCAGGTCCATCGGCTGAGCCTTGCGGGACTGCGCGATGGATATTCCGTCGTACCCAATCAGCACCTCTGTGACGTCCGTGACGCCATTCTTCTCGCACTCGGCCCACTCGGACTTCTTCATCGCTCGAGAGGCTCCGGTGATGTCCGGGTACTGCTCACCGATGCCCTGGCAGAAGATCTTCATGCCGCCGCCGGTGCCCGTCGCCTCGACAACCGGTGCCTTTTGACCGTTCTTACGCGTGAACTCTTCTGCGACGGCTTGGGTGTAAGGAAAGACCGTCGACGAGCCAACGATCTTGATGTGGTCGCGAGCCTCCGCCTCACCGGCGAAGCCAATTGTGCCTGCGACGGCTGCTGCCGCCGAGATGGCCACAAGGGTTCTGTTCACAGGTGCACTCCCTGTCTGGGTTTGCAGCGGGAAGCCTCTCACACATCGCTTCCCAGGAAACGACGCCCCATTGCGTCGCAGGCTTTCTGATAGAGCAAACACGCTATGCTTTCGTGACAGAGTAAGCCTTTGAATTGAAAAGGCTTTATCGATTCTTGGTGACTTAGGGGGCGGCTGTAGACTCAGACAGCTCGTCGAGCAGCACGGTGAATGTCGAGCCCTTCCCCAGCGTCGAAGCGATTTTGAGCTCGCCGCGGTGGCGGGTGACGATGTGCTTCACGATGGCGAGGCCGAGGCCCGTTCCGCCCTTCTGCCGGCTGGCCGAAACGCTCACGCGGTAGAACCGCTCTGTGAGGCGGGGCAGGTGCTCAGGCGCAATGCCCTCTCCATTGTCCTCGACGGCCACGGAGATCCGCTGGCCCTCGCCGCGCCGGTGGGGCTCGCGGGTCATACGGACTCTCACGAAGCCTCCTTCGCGACCGTATCTGATGGCGTTCTGAATGAGGTTCTGGAAGACCTGCACCAGCTCGTCGTAGTCCCCTCGCACGAAAGCCGAAGTCGGCAAGGTTTCAACCTCGATCGAAATACCAGACGATTGCGCAACTGGCTCGAGGGATTGCGCAACGAAGTTGACAACCTCGTTCAGCTCTACCGTCCCTCGTGGAGGGACATGCACGTGCATTTCAATGCGGCTGAGAGAAAGCAGGTCGTCTATGAGCCGGGTCATGCGCTCTGCCTGAGCGGCCATGATGCCGAGGAACCGATCGCGGGCTTCCGGGTCATCGCGCGCTGGTCCTTGCAACGTCTCGACGAAGCCGCGCAGCGAGGCCAGCGGTGTGCGCAGCTCGTGGCTCGCATGGGCAATGAAGTCGGCCCGCATCTGGGCGAGCTTCTCCTGGTCGGTGATGTCGCGGAACGTGACGAGATAAGCTGGCCCGGCATCGACACGCTGCTCGAAAGACAGGGGCGTCAGAATCGCCGAGACGCGGCGCTGCACCGGCACGCGATCCAGGAGCTCGACGGTGATGACATCCGCCGTATCGCTGGCCTTCTCGACTGCCGAAAGCAGATCGGGATTGCGGCTCACGCTGGAAAGATGCTGACCCGCACGAATGCGGGGGAAAAGGTCCGCCGCCGCGGCGTTGTGGTGGAGAATGATGCCCGCGTCGTCGAGCACCAAGGCCGGATCCGGCATAGCACTGACCATCGCACGCCAGCTCGCATCGCGGCTCGCGATGGTTACTGACGGAGACTCGGTAGGACGTTGCTCAACTTGGGGAGCGGAAGCCGGCGGCGCGGAAATCGGCTGCTGCGGTGCAAGCACGAGCCCTCCGGCTAAGGCCACCAGGGCCAACGCAGCCGCCCACGCCGCCATGCCTCCCGTGAGCCATAGGAGGACGATCATCGCAGTGCCGGCAGCGAGCGGTGCTAGCCGCGCCGCCAATCGCCGGGCGAGCTTTTCACCTAGCCAAAGCAGATGCTGGCAAGTGGAATATCCTGACTGAAGCCGCTGATGGGGGGCTATTGCTCTCACCCTCACTAAATGCGTGCCGACAGCCAGGAATTAAGGTGCTCGCGCAAGCCGGGCAAGTCAGCGCACGAGGAGGATGGGGCACTCCAATGCGGAAGCAAGCGCTTTCAGATCGCGGTCTGCTGGCACCACCCGACCGCCAAACTCGCTGATCACGAATCCGCCTCTCAGACGCCGCAGCGTCTCTGCAACCACCTCGGCAGCACCGCGTGCAGAGCCGGCCGCGACCACCTGCACATCAATGCGGTCCTTGAGGAGCAGGCGGGCTTGAGCCTCCATCCAGCGCACCCGCTCGTCGTCGTCCGCGATTGGCAAGACAACGAGCGTGCCGCCGGTGACCGCCGCCAGGCGATCGCCAGCCCGAACCATGCTCGGCAATCGTTCGATGTCCTCGACAGCAAGGATCACCGGCCCTGTCGTACGCCGCGCCTTGGGTCCCACGACCACCAAGCCCGTGGCATCCGTGACGGACTCGAAGAGGCGCTGCAGGGACTCACCGCTCATCGCGTTGAACGGCTCGGCCAAAGCAATCACGTTCCACGGCCCGCACTCGGCACACGTGGCTGCCAGCGCGGCGACGGGATCGTCGCGCACGACCCGCTGACGGATCGGCACCTCCGCGGCCCTGGCCATCGCCTCGATGCGGCGCTGAAGCGACGCAAACGCCAGCCGGAACTCCTGCTCGATCTCCTTTGGCGACAGGGCACGCCTCCTGCGCCCCGTCAGCGAGATCTCCCGGGCGAATGGAAAGTTTGCGAGCTCGAAGATCTGCAAATCCTCGACGAAAAGCGTCTCGATCCCTGACTGGAACGCTTGCGCGACGCGCAACGCGGCCTCGATCGCCACCTCATTGGGACATGCCGTGCGCAGCTGCAGTACGACGCGCCCACGCGCTTCTGCAGCCTCCGCGACATGCGCAGTCATGACGTAATCTTTCCGTTACCCTGTGAATCGCTTTTCGAGCGGCCGAACGCTCTGGCGCGCTCGGCAAAAAGCTTCAGCTTGTCCTCGACCAATCTATTGATCGTACCTGGCGGGAATTGTCCATCCTCACCCCGCTCGCCGGCCTTGACGCCCGTCAAGATCTCCATGCCCTCGTCGACATGGCTCACGGCCCAGATGGAGAACTTGCCCTCGCGCACGGCCTCGACGACGTCTTGCCGTAGCATGAGGTGCTGTACGTTGGATTTTGGGATGAGGACGCCCTGTTCCCCGGTCAGGCCACGCGCCTTGCAGATGTCGAAGAAGCCTTCGATCTTCTCGTTGACCCCGCCGATCGCCTGCACTTCACCCCTCTGGTTGACCGAGCCTGTAACGGCAATGCCCTGTTTGATCGGTACCTCGGAGAGTGCAGAAAGCAGCGCGTAAAGCTCTGTGGAGGAGGCACTGTCGCCGTCGACACCCCCATAGGACTGCTCAAAAACGAGGGTTGCCGCCAGCGCCAATGGTACATCCTCGGCATAACGGCCGGCAAGATAGCCCCACAGGATCATCACCCCTTTGGAGTGAAGCGGCCCGCCGAGCTTCACCTCGCGCTCGATATCCACCACCCGGCCCTGCCCCATACGGACCCGGGCGGTGATCCGGCTCGGGCGCCCGAACGAGAATGTGCCGAGCTGGAGAACCGAGAGGCCGTTGATCTGGCCGACCTTGGCACCTTCCGTATCGATGAAGACAATGTCGCGGTTGATGATCTCCTGGGCCCGATCGCGTAGCCGGTCGGCGCGCTGGATGCTCTCGGTCACCGCCCGCTCGACATCCTCTCGCGTGGTCACTTCGCGGCTGGCCTGGCTCGACCAGTAATCCGCCTCGCGAACCAAATCGGAGATGCGGCCGAGCTGGATCGACAGCTTCTCGCGGTCATCCGCGAGGCGCGCGCCTTCCTCGATGACACGGGCCACGCCGGACGCGTCGAACGGCTTCAACTTGTGCTGCGCGACGATCGATGCGATGACCCTCGCATAAGCGAGATTGTTTTCCGGCGACCAATCAATGGTGTCGTCGAAATCGGCTTGAACCTTGAAGAGCCCCTGGAAATCGGGGTCGAAAGCCGCGAGCAGGTAGTAAAGCTCGCGATCTCCGAACAGCACCACCTTCACGTCGAGCGGAATGGGCTCCGGATCGAGCGTCTGAGTGGAAATCATTCCGAGCCCAAGGCTCTCCCATGGCTGCTCGATACGGATCTCGCGGGCTTTGATGGTGCGCTTCAAGGCCTCCCACGCGAATGGTGAAAGAAGCAGCTTGCGCGCATCGATGAGCAAGTAGCCGCCGTTGGCCTTGTGCAGTGCGCCCGGCTTGATCAGCAGGAAGTCGGTCACCAGCGCGCCCATTTGCGCGATGTGCTCGACTCGGCCGATCAGGTTGCCAAAGGTGGGGTTGATCTCCTCGAGAACCGGAGCGCCGGACTTTCCATCCTTGTCGCCAACGATCACGTTGACCATGTACCGGCGGAAACGGGGATCGCGGGACGTGTCGATGGACTGCTTGACCAGCTCGTTCTCGTCCCCTTGCGAGAGAAACAGTCCCACGTTGCGAATGAGGTCCTTTCCGGCCTCGTCGAGGTACTCAAGCACCTGAGGTACGTCCGCGAAGGCATTTCGCACGTCGTTCAGCGCCTCGCGCACGGCGCCTTCTGCCATTTCCTGATTGAGCTCGGTGAGCCGGTTGCGGCGCTGCTTGTCCGACTTCGGCACCTGCTCGAGGATGGACTCGAGCTCCTTTTGAAGCGCCTCGATCTTCGCCTGGACGTTCTTGCGCATCTCTTCCGGGAGCGCGTTGAACACCTCGGGCTTGACCACCTTGCCCTCGTGCACGGGGGCCATGGCGAATCCCATCGGGGTTCTCAGGATGGCGATGTTCTGGGCCTGGGCCTTGCGATTGAGCGCCTCGAAGGCCTCTTCTTGGCTTGAGCGGAACTCCTCCTCGATGGCGCGCCGCCGTGCCTGGTACTCCTCGCTCTCGAAGACGGTTGGTATAGTCGTGCGCAGCTCGTCGATCGCGGCGATCATGTGGTTGGCGAGCTCGCGGCCGCGGCCGGCCGGAAGCTTCAGAGCGCGCGGACGGTTCTGCTGCTCGAAGTTGTTGACGTAAACCCAATCAGGCGGGGTCGGCGCCTCGGCGGCCTTTTTCGTCAGATAGTCACGAACAGCCGTACTTTTCCCCGACGCCGGCGGCCCCAGCACGAACATGTTGAAGTCGTGGCTCTTCATGTCCGCGCCGAACTGAATGGCCCGGAGCGCCCGATCCTGGCCGATGAGGCCAGTGATTGGCTCGAGCTCGCTGGTCAACTGGAAGCCCAGGCTCGCGGGGTCGACGGTGCGGCGTAGCTCCTCGGGCGGCAAAGGAGTATACGCATCCGCTGGAACGGTGGGGGCTTTCGCTTGTGCCGTGGTTTCAGCTTCCGTCGGGACTGACTTATTGTTCTGCGGCGCCCGTTTGAAGAACATTATGAGCTCCCCGTCTTGTTCACTTGGGCCCGAACCGTATGCCAGGGCAGGCCCGACGAAAAGAAGCAGGAAAGTGAGACACGGACCAGCGCCTCGCGAGAAAGTTGCGGAAATGTCACCAACAGATGGCCAACGCATGACGGCGGCGCTCGGTCGAAACCGAGCGCCGCTTCACGATGGACGTCAGTCACCCGCCGCGCTGCACATCGCGCGAGGCGTGGGACGCGTTTTGGCCAGCCTCGGCCTCGCCAGCATCTCCGAACTACCGCTGCCAAACGGGCGCCGTGCCGACATTGTGGCGCTGTCCGAAAAGGGCGATATCTGGATCGTCGAGATCAAGTCCAGCATCGAGGACTTCCGCGCTGACCAGAAGTGGCCCGAATACTGGGACTATTGCGACCGCCTCTTCTTCGCCGTTAGCCCGGCATTCCCGCAAGAGCTGCTGCCACACGAGACGGGGATCATCGTAGCCGATCGATACGGCGGCGAGATCGTACGTTTCGTCGAAGAATCCCGCTTACCGGCACACCGACGCCGCGCGATGGCCTTGCGTTTTGGACGCGTGGCCGCTGCACGACTCCAATCAGTCGCCGATCCCGGACTGGCGCTCGAAACGCTACTACGCGGCGACTAGCACAGATGCTCCTGCTCCTGGCGGTGAGGCCCCCGGCCGGTCAGAAACCAGCAAAGAATCGCTTACTTGGGGGCCCGCTTAGCCAGAATGCGCTGCAGCGTCCGACGATGCATGTTCAAGCGGCGCGCCGTTTCTGACACGTTTCGGTTGCACAGCTCGTAGACGCGCTGGATGTGCTCCCAACGCACCCGGTCTGCCGACATCGGGTTCTCCGGTGGCGGAGCCTTGGCGTTAGGCGGCGCCAGCAACGCATCGGTGACGTCATCCGCGTCAGCGGGTTTCGCGAGGTAGTCCACGGCGCCGAGTTTCACCGCCGAAACAGCCGTCGCGATGTTGCCATAGCCCGTAAGGATAATGCCGCGCGCGTTTGGCCTAATGCGCGTCAGCTCAGCAATGACATCGAGGCCATTGCCATCCTCGAGCCTCATGTCCACAACAGCGAAGGCTGGGGGCTTCTGGCGGATCAGCTCCATCCCCTCGGCAACCGAAGCCGCCGTGCGCACCTGGAATCCCCGCGCTTCCATGGCGCGGCCGAGCCGCTGGAGGAACGCCCGGTCATCATCCACAATGACGAGGGAGGTATCCTCCGGCAGCTCTTCTCTGCTGAATGCGAATTGCTCTGCCATAACCAACTCCTAACGCCCTACATATAGCGGTCGAAATGCCGCATCCAAGCCCCTTGCTACTACTTTTGTTCCATGGGCTTAGGTTGCAGGCGCAGCTAGACCGCCTCGACACTCCTCTGGGTGCCGGTAGAAGCCGTTTCAAACACTTCCCGTGGCCAGCTGATCCGAACAATAGCACCGTGCTCCGGCGGCTGCCGGTTGTCCAAGGTGAGGGTCGCGCCGGAGCGCTCGAGCAGCGTCTTTGCGATGAAGAAGCCCAGGCCCAACCCCGCGGCCTTCTTGCCCGGTCCACCCGTGCCAGCTGGGCGAGTCGTGACATACGGCTCGCCGAGCGTTTCGAGAAGCTCCGGGCGGAACCCCGGCCCGTCGTCCTTCACCTCAACCTCCAGTGTGCGCTCATCCCACCGGGCCGTGATCTCGACCTTGCTGTTGGCGAAGTCGACGGCGTTCTCGACAATATTGCCGACCCCGTAGATAAGGCCGGGCCTCCGCTCCCCTACCGGCTCCTTCGTTGCGGGACCGCTTACGCCGTCAAAAGGCCGGCACGTGATTTCGATGGCTTTCCCATTGCGGTAGGGCTCGGCCGCTTCGTCGAGAAGCTGGGAGACCGACAGCGTGGCATGCAGCGGATCCTGCTCGCTCGGCTGCCGTGTCAGTTTCTGCAGGATTTCGCGGCAACGCTCCGCCTGGCTGCGCAGCAAGGCCACGTCCTCGGCAAGGGGCGTATTGGGCTCGATCTCCTTTTGCAACTCGCTCGTCACCAGGATGATCGTGGCAAGCGGGGTGCCAAGCTCATGGGCCGCGGCCGCAGCCAGGCCGTCCAACGCATGCAGCTTCTGTTCGCGCGCGAGGACCAGTTCCGTGGCCGTCAGGGCGGCTGACATCTGCCGCGCTTCCTTCGAAAGGCGCCACACATAGAGCGCGAGGAACAGAATGGTCGCGATGATGGCGGCAAGCTGCCCGATCTTGTAGATCAGCGGCAGGGAAATCATCACGTTGGGATACCACGGCAGCGGCCAATGGGTGGCGGTCAGGAGCGCCGTGGAGAGGAGCGCCAAGCCGCCCAGAAAAACCGTGTTGATCGGCGGCAAGGTGGCCGCTGATACGGTGACCGGCCCCACGATCAGAACCACGAATGGGTTCTCGATGCCGCCCGTGAGGTAGAGAAGTGCCACCAGCTGCAGAATGTCGTACGCGAGCATAACGGTCGCGAAGGTGGCACCGAGGCGAAACCGCGCCGGATAGCGCACACTCAGGAACACGTTGAGCCAGGCCGACGCGGCGATCAGCAGGAGGCAAAGGCTGAAAGGAAACTCGAACTCCAGGACGAAATGAACGATGCTCACGGCCAGGAGCTGACCGAGCACGGCAAACCACCTGAGCCGCACGATGGTGTGCAGCCTCAGGCGGCTTTCCATCTGCTCGACTTCAACGCTCCGATCTTGGAGCCCCAACCAACGATTCACCGCAACCGAACCTTTGCTCTCAAACTCATGCCTGCCAAAATCACGTCTGTGCCCGAGCACCTACACGGGTTGCGCCTCGCCTTCCATTTGACCACATAGGTCGATACTCGACATCCGATCATCAATGGCGTTGCTCCCGGCGCCGGACATAGCATCATGTTGCAAGCTGGAGCTAGAACAGATGGCGCCGGTGCAGCGCCTCCTGTCGAGGTGCGCAACCTGCGCAAGGTCTACGGCGATGTCGTCGCGGTGGACGGCGTCTCATTCCGCCTCGAGGAAGGCTCCGTAACAGCACTGCTTGGCGGAAACGGCGCCGGCAAGACCACGACCATCGCGATGCTGATGGGCCTCGTCATTCCCACCTCAGGCGAGGTGCGCGTGTTCGGCGTCGACATGGTGCGCAACCGGCATGCCGCACTTCACCGCCTCAACTTCGAGAGCCCATATGTCGAAATCCCTATGCGGCTCACGGTCCGGCAGAACCTGGAGATCTTCGGTGAGCTCTATGGGGTCATCGACGTCGCGGCGAAGGTGCGCCAGATAGCCGAGGAGCTGCGGATCGACGATCTGCTCGACCGGCTTTACGGCAAGCTGTCTGCAGGCCAGAAGACCCGCGTCAGCCTTGCCAAGTCGCTCCTCAATGATCCGGAGCTGCTGTTGCTCGATGAGCCCACGGCATCGCTGGACCCGGACACCGCCGATTGGGTGCGGTCCATCATCGAGGCCTACTGCCGGAGCCGCTCGGCAACGATCGTATTGGCCTCCCACAATATGGCCGAGGTCGAGCGGCTGGCAGACCGGGTCATCATGCTCGAGCGCGGCCGCATACTCGCCGACGAAACCCCAGCCGAGCTCATCCGCCGCTTCGGGCGAGAGACCTTGGAGGAGGTTTTCCTGGACATCGCGCGGCGGCGTTCACCGGCCACGCTCGATGCGCTCAGGTCCACACAATAGGAACGCGTAGTGAAGGCCAGACTTTACCCGCAGACAGGCGTCGCCGCTTCGGCACGCCGTATCCGCAGCATGGTGCGGCGGCACTGGTATCTGATCCGCTCCTCGGGACCGCGGACGGCAGAGCTGATCTTCTGGCCGCTGGTCTCGATGCTGATGTGGGGCTTCCTCCAGACCCACCTTGCCCAGACGACCAGTCTCGCTGCCAAAGCAGCCGGATTGTTCGTAGGCGGGGTTCTCCTCTGGGATATCCTCGTGCGCAGCCAGCTCGGCTTCTCGGTTGCGTTTCTCGAGGAAATCTGGTCGCGCAACCTCGGGCATTTGATGATGAGCCCGCTCAGGCCGGTCGAGCTCATCGGCTCGCTGATGCTCGTGAGCCTTATGAAACTCACCGTCGCAATGGTGCCCGTGGCAACGCTCGCCTACATCTTCTTCGGCTTCAACCTGCTCAGCCTGGGCATCGCCTTTGCAGCGTTCTTCGCCAATCTGGTCATCATGAGTTGGGCGCTGGGCCTGATCTCGACGGGCGCGGTGCTGCGGTGGGGCCTTGGCGCGGAGAGCATCGCCTGGCTCATCGTGTTCCTGCTGCTGCCGATCTCGTGCGTCTACTACCCCGTTTCGACCCTACCCACCTGGCTGCAGCCGGTGGCGCTCATCCTGCCGTCGACGTACGTGTTCGAGGGCCTGCGCGGGCTGGTTCTCGAGCAGACGTTCCACGGCGACTTTATGCTGCGCGCGCTACTGCTCAATGTGGTCTATGTATTAGGTGCACTGTTGGTATTCCGAGCGCTGCTCGAAAGCGCACGCCGAAACGGCGCGCTGGTGCAGCTCGGCGAATGACCGGGCTTGAGGAAGCACGCACCCCGCCAACTACGGAGTGAGCCTGTCATGCGACTGCGTACGCTTGGCCTCATTGCTGCTGGGCTTGCAGGAGGCGCGCTTCTCGCCCTTGCCGTAGTGCCTGGCGCCCTCGACAAGCTGCAGGCACCAGCACAGGTGCTGTCCATCGGCAAGGCCACCGTCGGTGGGCCATTCACGCTGACTGACCATACCGGCCGCCGCGTGACGGACAAGGATTTCCGCGGCCAGCATTTGCTGGTCTTCTTCGGCTTCACGTACTGTCCAGACGTCTGCCCCTCGGGCCTGCAGGTGATGACCGCTGCACTTGAGGAGCTCGGTCCGAAAGCCGAAAAGATCACGCCGATTTTCATCAGCGTCGACCCCGAGCGCGACACGCCTGAGCAGCTCGCCCTGTACGTGTCCAGCTTTCATCCGCGCCTTGTTGGGCTTACGGGAACCCCTGAGGAGATCCAGCAGGTCGCGAAGGCCTATCGCGTCTACTACAAGAAGGTGGAGGATGAGGGCTCAACGGCCGGCTACACGATCGATCACACGTCGATCATTTACCTCATGAGCCCCACGGGTGAGTTCATCACCCACTTCACCCATGCGACGCCCGTTTCTGCGATGGTGGAACAACTCGAAAAAGTGTTGTAACTGCTTCACATCTTCCATCCGGTTTCGAATCGGTGCAAACTAAATAGATCAGGTGGCGCGCAATGCGACTTCCTGACACTTCGAGCCTGCCGTCAGAGCGGGCGAAATAAGATCAGGACGAGGGACGAAAAAACGGGGGTGTCCTGCATGCTCTACCACTGGTACGAGCTGAGCCATGCTGCTGTGCGGCCGGCTCGGATCATAGCTGATGCAGGGCGCCTGTTCTTCAACAACCCGCTCAATCCGCTGACGCATACGGGCTTCGGCCGCCACGCCGCCGCGGCCTGCGAGGTTTTCGAGCGAACGACGCGCCGCTACGGCAAGCCCGAATTCCGCATCAAAGAGACAAGGGTCGATGGCCAGTCCGTTGCCGTGACCGAGGAGGTGGTGTGGCAACGCCCTTTTTGCCGACTCCTCCATTTCGTTCGTGATCTGCCGAAGGAGCGGCGCGCCCAGGACCCGCGCCTATTGCTGGTCGCCCCGATGTCCGGCCACTTCGCGACGCTGCTCCGGGGCACGGTCCAGACCTTCCTCCCGAACCATGAGGTCTACATCACTGACTGGCAGGACGCGCGCGATGTCCCGCTGTCCGAAGGCCACTTCGACCTCGACGATTACGTCGACTACATGCGGGACATATTCCGCTACTTCGGCGGCGATGTGCATGTATTCGCGGTGTGTCAGCCGGCAGTGCCGGTGCTGATCGCCATTGCACTGATGGAGGAGGACGACGAACCCTCCATTCCGCTGAGTATGATTCTCGCCGGCGGCCCGGTCGACACGCGCGTCAACCCGACGGTCGTCAACAAGCTCGCCGAGGAGCGCGGGACGGACTGGTTCCGCCACAACGTCATCACCAGCGTTCCCTGGCCAAGGCGTGGCTACGGACGCCGGGTTTATCCGGGTTTCCTGCAGCTTACGGGGTTCATGACCATGAACCTCGACCGCCATCTCAAGGCGCACAAGGAGCTGTTCTATCATCTCGTCCGCGGGGACGGGGATTCCGCCGAGAAGCACCGCGAGTTCTATGACGAATACCTCGCCGTCATGGATCTGACGGCGGAGTTCTACCTACAGACCGTCGACACCGTCTTCGTCCGCCACATGCTTCCGAAAGGCGAGATGGTGCATCGCGGGCGCAAGGTGGACCTGCGTGCGATTCGGCGCGTCGCACTGATGACCATCGAGGGCGAGAAGGACGACATCACAGGCGTCGGGCAATGTGCGGCTGCCCATGACCTGTGCGTCAACATCCCAGCCGACGCGAGAGTGCACTTCGTATGCCCGAAGGTGGGCCACTACGGCATCTTCAACGGCTCACGGTTCCGCGCCGAGATCGCGCCGCGCATCGCCCAATTTATCCGTGCCCACGATCTTCGCAGTCGCGCCCTCGACGACCTTGCGCTCATGAGCGTCAGCCCGGCGTCCGAGAAGGCCAGTTTTTCGGCCGAGATGGTCGCTTTTACCTTTTCGCCCGCGAACGACAGCACGCCCGATCCCATGGTTCGCAAGCTGAAGGATCAGGGGCTAGGCCGCCTGGGGCAGAGCGACGATCGTGACAACAACGCATTCGACGCGCCATATCGCATGCTGAACCTCGCCAGCAGCCTTTTCTTGGAAGGACTGTTGCGTTGGCCTTTTCCGCCAAGTTTTGGTGCTTCGAAAGAACCATCCGAGCCAGGTCGGTAGCTTGTTTCGAAAATAGTGACGCGTGTTCGCCACACGGGGCATTCGCCTGTGTGTGGTCGGCGTTTCTCGTTGGCCCTGTGTCTCCTCGTCTTGATAGACGGTCAACACGGGTACTACCGAGGTCTAACAATGAAGAGGAAGGCGCGCTCGGCTGGCAAATGCGGAGCGAAGCAGCTCTATCTTCAAGGCATTCCGACGGCTGTCGAAGTCCGACACCATCCCGCAGCACGGCGGATGACGCTCAGAGTGAACCGGGCGAGACGATCCGTCGTGGTCACGTTACCGATGCAGTGCGACCTCAAGCAGGCCGGTCAGTTCGTCTCGCGTCATCTCGAGTGGGTGAAGGAAAGGCTCTGCAGCCTGCCTCCCCCGGTGCCTTTCGAGGACGGGGCCGAGATTCCGCTGCGGGGTGTGCCGCACGTCATCCGCTTTCTCGGATATCTCCGTCGCGGACCCGTCGTCTCAGTGGGGCGGGCAGCGGACGGACGGCCACAGCTCGTGGTCTCTGGTCATTCGGACCACGCCCCGAGACGCCTGCTCGACTGGCTCATTGCGCAGGCGCGCAAGGATCTCGACGAGAGAGTGGCTTGGCACGCCGCCAAACTGAAGCTGCGGCCGCGCGGCATAGTCATTCGCGATCAGGTGAGCCGCTGGGGCTCATGCTCCACGACCGGCATGCTGTCGTTCTCGTGGCGCCTCATCCTCGCCCCGCCGTTGATCCTCGACTACGTCGCGGCGCACGAGGTGGCGCATCTTGCGGAAATGAACCACGGCCCGCGGTTCTGGGCGCTCGTGCGCAAGACGATGCCACGCATGGATGAGGCCAAGGAGTGGCTCCGCGTCTACGGCATGGACTTGCACCGATTCGGTCCAGTGGCTTGAAGGGCCGAGACCTCCGTGGTCAGACCGTTTCGGTGAAGGGCGCAATGAAGATCGCCGCAAGGATGGCAAGGACCACGCGCGTTGCGATGACGAACCCCATGAAGACGATCTGACGCTCCTCGATCAAAAACCAGAGGAAGTTGTTGTACTTCGGATCGATTCCAAGGTTCGTCAGCCAGAGCTTCAACCCGCTCGCAGAGTGGAAAAAGTCCTGCATCAAGTCGGGGGAGAGGTACCACACGACGCCCATGGCCAGGGCACCCAAAATGAGCGACGTGAAAATATTGGTGGTCGCTAGAAAGACTCTGAGCATGGTTACCCCCACTTGTGCGGACTTAACTCCGTCCGAATAGACCGTGGCTTGGCCCGCTCTTAGTGCGCCCGGAACCTTCGATCCGCGATGATCTTTGAAAGATCGTGGTCGGGTGTCGTCCAAGTGGCATCACAAATAGGCGGGGCTTAGGCCTCGATCCGAGGACCTTTCGACAACACTTCTAGTCGAAGTTCGCTTTCCATTACCAACAAACGATCGAAAGCTGTGGGTTTGTCACCCGAGTAACAGTTCCTCCGTTCATTCTTTGGCAATTGTTTTCCAACGATTCGAAGACTCGGTTCGGATCCCGTGTTTGCTCGAAGTTGGAGATTACAGATGAACCCCGTTCCGCATCGAATCACGCCAGACCTGATCAGCGACTATGTCGCCGGCCGGCTCGATGCCAGGGAAGCGGACTTGATCGAGGACGCCATGGCCCGGAATCGGGAGATCGCGGCGGCCGTGGCAGCGGCCCGCAAGCTCAACTCCAGGATCGGGCGCTACTTTTCGCAACGGAGTTCTCAAGGTCGCGGATAGCAGAATCGGATGCTCCAGGTGCGCTCGAAACGGTATTTCTTTCAGATCCTGGTCATTGCGGTGGCGAGCCAATTCCTCGTTGGCGCCGCGATTGCCGTTTCGGCGGCAGTTATTCTTCCTCTTCTTGGCGGCTGAGTTGACGCCTTTTCGGCGCTCTCGCCGCGTTCCTGCTTCCGAAGCCGAGACAAGCGCGCCATTCGGGGCAGCAGCACAGAACATCACTGAAAGTCGCTGCGCCGCTGTCCCTACAGCCCGGTGTGTGCGCCACTTCTCTCAGGTGATGTCCGTCTGTTTGCCCGAGATGGGGAGCGACTCGGGGTGAGTTCTCACAAAGTGATGCAGCACGTGAAGCAACGTCTGGACGTGCTCCTTATCACCCCGCTGCTGCGCGGCCCGGATATCTTCGACAATGATTTCCCGAATGCGCTCCGGCCCGTGCTCCTGCTGCATGAGATATTCGGCGAGAGCGCACGCCGCCGTTTCCGGCAGATGCTCATGCTCGGCTATGGCCAAGACCTCGTCTCGGCTAAGACCGGAAAAGGCGATCATGTCCTCGATCGTGAGCATGGCGAAGCTCCAATCAGCTTCGAGGCATGAGCGGAACATGAGGGGCGCAGCTCGCGCAATCAACCGCGGGTGTCAGCGAGCCGCGGTTGTCAAAATCACTCAGGGAATGAGGACTGCCGCGCCCGTCAGCTTTCCGTCGCGCAATCGCGCCAAAGCCTCGTTCGCATCCTCAAGCGGGAACGTCTCGATTGTCGTCTTAACCGGAACTTGCGGCGCAAGTTCGAGAAATTCGGTGGCATCATCCCTCGTGAGGTTTGCGACAGAGCGCACGATGCGCTCGTGCCACAGCAGCTCGTATGGAAACGAGGGGATGTCGCTCATGTGGATGCCGCCGCAAACCACCGTGCCGCCCTTCGCCATTGCCTTCAGCGCCGCGGGCACCAGCTCGCCAACAGGCGCAAAGATGATGGCGACATCGAGTGGAGCCGGCGGCGTCTCATCCGAGCCGCCTGCCCATTCAGCGCCGAGAGAGCGGGCGAAATCCTGCGCCGCCGTGTCGCCGGGCCGCGTGAAGGCGAAAATGCGCCGCCTCTCGAATTGGGCCACTTGCGCCACGATGTGCGCTGCCGCGCCAAAACCGTAAATTCCGAGCGTCTGCCCCGGGCCCCCGACCTTCAACGAGCGATAGCCGATAAGCCCTGCACAAAGGAGCGGCGCCGCCGAGGCATCGTCGTAGTCCATGGGAAGGGGGAAGCAGTAATCGGCATGCGCGACGGCGTACTCAGCGTAGCCGCCGTCGATGGTATAGCCCGTGAAACCCGGCGACTCGCACAAATTCTCGCGGCCGTTGAGGCAATACCGACACTGGCCGCATGTCCTGCCGAGCCAAGGGATGCCGACACGGTCACCCTCTTTGAATCTCGAAACGCCCTCCCCTAGCTCCGTGACGTAGCCGACGATCTCGTGACCCGGGATGATCGGCAGCTTGGGATCGGGCAGATCGCCGTCGACGACATGCAAATCGGTGCGGCAGACACCGCAGGCCGCGACACGCACCAACACCTCACCTGGGCCAGGCTTCGGGACAGGCACGTCGAGAAGCTTCAGCTCCGTTCGCGGCTTCTCGAGGACCATCGCGCGCATCGGTCGGCCTTCGATCGTTCAAGGTTGCAGAACGTAGGTCCCGGGGGCATCGAGGATCGGCCTATAGCCCTTTTCGGGCGCGCCCATTGGGGGCGGAGAAGTCCACTCGCCTGAGCGCTCCGAGAGCCAAGCCGCCCACTCAGGCCACCAGGAGCCCTGCTTCACCGGAGTTTGCTCGAACCAGGTGTCCGCATCAACGTAGAGGTCATCCTCCTCCTTGGTGCTGACCCGGTAGCGGCGACGGGGATGGCCCGGCTCGGACACAACGCCGGCATTGTGGCCACCATTCGTGAGCACGAAGGTCACCTCCGTGTCGAGCAGGAGGTGTACCTTGTAGACGGACCGCCACGGCGCGACGTGGTCGGTCTCCGTTCCCACAGCAAACACTGGTACGCGGATGTCCGTCAGCGCGATCGGCCGGCCGTCCGCCACATAGCGCCCAGCCGCGAGATCATTCTCGAGGAACAGCTTCCGCAGATACTCCGAATGCATGCGATAGGGCATTCGCGTCGTATCCGCGTTCCAAGCCATGAGATCGAACATGGGCTGCCGCTCGCCCATCAGGTAGTCGCGAACGACCCGCGACCAGATGAGGTCGTTGGAACGCAAGAGCTGGAAGGCTCCGGCCATCTGATAGTTTCCGAGGAAGCCCTGCATTTTCATCATGTCCTCGAGGAACACGAGCTGGCTTTCGTTGATGAACAGCATCAGCTCGCCCGCTTCCTCGAAATCGACCTGTGCAGCGAAGAACGTCAGCGTTTTGAAGGAGTTTTGATGCGATCGTGCGAGAGCAGCAGCTGCGATGGCCAGCAGCGTTCCGCCGAGGCAATAGCCCACACCGTGAATGCCCACATCGGGAACAATCGTCTTTACGGCCTTAACTGCCTCCAGCACGCCAAGGCGACGGTAATCTTCGAAACTCAAGTCGCGGTCCTCGGCGGTCGGATTTTTCCAGGAAATCATGAAGACCGTAAAGCCCTGCTTCGTGAGATACTCGACGAGCGATTTTCCCGGCCTCAAATCCAAAATGTAATATTTCATGATCCAGGCGGGCACGATGAGCACGGGCTCCGGCCGCACCTTGTCCGTGGCCGGCTCGTATTGGATCAGCTCAATCAGACGGTTGCGGTAGACAACCTTGCCAGGGGTGAGCGCCAGCGTCTCACCAACCTTGAAATCCTCCATCCCCGGAGGAGGCTGCCCGTTAATCAGCCGCTGCCAGTCCTCGACAAAATTCCAAAAACCCCGAACCAGGTTTTGCCCGCCTTCCTCAGCGGTTTTGCGCAGCACGACAGGGTTGGTCAGGAGGAAATTTGAAGGTGAGAAGACGTCGAGAATCTGCCGTGTAGCGAATTCGACCTCGTGCTCATGCTGCTTGGTGACGCCGCGTACGTCCGTCGTCGCAATTTTCCACCATTGCTGTGTGAGCAGGAAAGCCTGATGGATGACGTTGAATGGCCAGCGGTGCCAATCCTCGCCCACGAAGCGTGGATCGTCGGGTGCCGGCTCGATACAGGGTGGCACACCTTCCGGTTTCGTCATGCACAATGCCGCATAACGGGCGAGCCGGATCATCTTCCGTACGGCCCTCTCGGTCAGCTGCAATCGCTTTCCCGGGGCCCAGGCAAGATGGATGAGCCAGTCGAAATAAGCTTCCGTCAGCGCCGCCGGTGATAGGCCGAGAGTGAAGCGAGAAGTGAGATAATTGAGCGACTGATCGAGCGCCTCGCCAAAGAGCGCCGAGGTATCGACGTCGTGTATTGTCGGCCGCGGCTCGATGATCGGCTTTTCCGGCACGCTCTCTCGCTGAGTTGCGGCCCTTGGCATGGCGCTCACGGTGCCAGCCGTTTTGTTACGAGCAGCTCCGTTACGCGCAGTTAAAGCCGATTCCGTTCCGCGTGCCATTCGTCAAATCCTCATTGTCTGATGATATGCCGGGCGCGGCCGGAGCGTCTTTGACGGAAGTCATGCCTATGTTTCGGTCTTCGACACGTCTTCCGCCCCCAATCCAGGGGAAAAACGCTCACTTGGCGGTTTGGTTCGGCAGTTTTCGGGCCGATCTCCAATGCGGCAGCGGCTCTATTCCATTGGGGTGGGCTGAGAATACGAGCACCACTAATGGCCGCGATGAACCAACGCGGCTCTCACGTCAGACACGACTGGGAATTGGCTGGAGATTTTCGACTTGAAGGCTTAGCAGCTCCGGCGCTGCCAAGGGGGAGCTAAGACCTTTGCTCCTCGTCATCCAAGTGGCGCGCCGCTTCTACGGTCATCAGCGGTACGCCCTCTTTGATTGGAAACGCAAGGCGCGCGGCGCGGCTGATCAGCTCCTGGCGGGCTTCGTCGTACTCCAACGGCGTCTTGGTGAGCGGGCACACCAGAAGCTCCAGAAGGCGGCGGTCTACGACTTCTCTTCGCTCGCTAGCGGTTGGGTGAGAAGACTCATCCGACATGATCGTTCCCAAGCGCAAAATCAGTTCACGGCACCGCCCGAGCCGCTCTCGCTCGATGCAAGCTCCATCTCAGCAAGGGCCATGAGCACCTCGGCGCGGGTCTTCAGATCCTTGGCCTCGAGGAGCGCCTGCTTCTCTTCCGCACCGTAGGGGCACACCACAGATAGGGAGTTGACCAGATACTCGCTCGGCGCACTCAGGATGGCTCGCCAGTCCGCCTTCAACTTGTGGGCCTCGAGATAGCTCCTAAGCACGCGAAGCAGGTTCGATCTGTCGACCAGCTCCTCGCCGGCGCCGACCTCGAAGTCGTGGCTGAACTCGTCGTAGCTCACCTCGAACAGTCGATATGGCTTGGTGGTCGGCACTTCCTCGGCCAGGTCGAACCGGGCCACACCCGTCACGGTCACGAGCACCCGATCGTCGTCCAGCTCCTGAAAAGCCGTCAGACGGCCGGCGCAGCCCACGGGCCTTAAGCTCACCGCCTTCCCGGGCGGGCTTTCCTCTTCACCCTCCGAGCGGTCCGGCTGCACGATGCCGAGGATCCGGTCCCCTGAAAGAATGTCCTCCAGCATCTTGAGGTACCGCGGCTCGTAGATACTGAGCGGCAGCACGGCACGTGGCAGCAAGATGACTCCGCGCAACGGAAACACCGGAATCTGCTGCGGAAGATCGCTCGGACTACGGTATCGGTCCGTAGGGGCCAATCGGGCCTCCTTCGAGTTCGGAGCCTCAGGCGAACATGAGCGAGGAAAGTCGACGCCGTCCCTCGATCGTATGCGGGTCCTTCGGTCCCCAGGCGTCAAAGAGCTGGATGAGCTGCTTACGCGCGGCCTCGTCGTTCCAGTTGCGATCGCGGCGGTAGATCTCCAGCAGATGATCCACTGCACCCGTCTTGTCGCCACGAGCCGCGAGTGCAAGGGCTAGGTTCATCCGCGACTCGTGATCGTTCGGATCGGCGGCGACCTTGGCCTCGAGCTCTGCGATGTCGCCGCTGGCGCCAGCTTTCTTGGCCAGCTCCAACGCCGCCACGACGCTCGTCACAGCGCTCGCATGCCGCTTGTCCGGCGGCACGAGAGCAATCGTCTGCTCGGCCCGCGCGATGTCCCCGCTCTGCAGATAGCACTTGGCCAAACCGGCGAGGGCGTTGACGTTCTGGCGGTCCTCTTGAAGGACCGTCGCGTAGATCTCAGCCGCCCGCTGCAGGTCACGCGCTTCTAGCGCGGCTTCCGCGGCTTCGAGCATCGCCGCAATGCCAGCTTCCCCCTCCTCGCCGAGCAGGCGATCGATAAAGGCCCGGACGGCACTCTCGGGTTGGGCACCCAAGAAGCCATCAAGCGGCCGGCCATCACGGAATGCATAGACCGTCGGCAGCGATTGCACCCGAAGCTGCCCGGCGATCGCCGGGTGCTCATCCACGTTGAGCTTCACCAGCCGCACCTTGCCGTTGTAGCTCCGCACCACCTTTTCGAGAATGGGCGTGAGCTGCCGGCACGGTCCGCACCAGGCCGCCCAGAAATCCACGAGGACGAGAGCCGAGCGCGATGCCTCGATCACGTCCTTGGCGAAATTCGCGGTCGTAGTGTCCTTGATGATGTCCGATTGGCCTGTCGCAGCAGGTTGACGTGCACCGATATCCATCTGGGTCTCCTCGGCCGGTTCCCATCTTTTCGCGGGGACAACCACAAGATTGTGGTGGTTGGCGCGTCAGACAATGGGCGCGTCAACCAAATCAACGATACGCGGCTCGTGCCCACATGCGCGAATGAACCGCAAAAGATCGTCCCGCGCAATGTTCGTCGTGGCAGTGTTCTCGAGCGGATGGCAGTTGATGGTGTCGTAGGCCATCAGCCGCTTGTCGAGAACGAACGTCACCCGGCGATCGCGGTCGTTGATGAGCGCGAAGGCGGTCACCGCCCCTGGGGGTACGCCGAGCACCTCCATGAGAAGCTCCGGCTTGCCAAAGCTCAGCCGTGCACAGCCCAGAATTTTCGGCAGCGCCTTGAGGTTGACCTGGCTGTGGCTCTCCGCCGTCACCAGGAACAACTTGCCCTTGGCGTCCTTGAGAAACAGATTCTTGGTGTGGCCGCCGGGAAGGTCGCGCTCCAGCTTTTCGCTTTCGGCCACCGTGAACACGGGCTCGTGCTCGACCGTTCTGGTCTCGATGCCAAGCTCGGCCAAACGAGCAAACAGGTCAGCGCGTGTGGCAGGCATGCTGGATGGTCCCCGGGGAAGAAATGAGCGTCATTTGGGCTGATGTGGAGCGTCTAGCCCGTTGAGACACGAGGCGCAACCAACCACATGTACCGGAGCTGTCGCCTACACGGATGGATTGCACTTGGGACATCGTGGCAAGCGCTTTTCGACCGCTTGCATTCGCGTTTGGTTTGCGCCATAAGTCTGGGCCTAGCCGCCGCTTTCTCGCGGTTACCCCATAGGACGCGGGCGTAGCTCAGGGGTAGAGCATCACGTTGCCAACGTGAGGGTCGTGAGTTCGAATCTCATCGCCCGCTCCATTCCCTCCCGGTTCTCTCAATCCACAGTTTCTGGCGGCGTTTATCTACGCACCGGCACTGCCTCGGTATCGTCGGATGCCCTGTGCGGCATCTGGCGCGGTTGCGCATTCTTGGCAGCGAGGCGCGCCAGGAACTCCTCGGCAAGGGCCCTCACCGCCTGTCCCGCCTCACCAGGATACTTGGCCTGATAGGACCGCTCGATCGTCGAGAACCGGGCGGCATTCTGCAGCGCGTGAACCCGCGGAATCACCTGGGTGAAGCACTCGTTGTCCGGGTTCTCCTGCAGCCAGCGGTGGTACTCATCATCGACGATGGAGGACTTGTCCTTCATGTTGATGAGCACGCCAAGGTTCTCGGCGAACCCCATCTCAGGGTTGAGCTCCTTGAACCGGCGGAAGACCTCCAGTCCACACGACGAGATGTAGTCCGGCTTCGTCGGCGAGATGTGGAAGTCGGCCTCGCGGAGCCATGACTCCGTCAACACTGACAGGCCCGGCGGGCAATCGATCAAGACGATCTCGAATACCGGCCGGACCTCATTGAGCAGCCTGCGTATCGTTGCCCGGAGCCGGGCGTGAAGGCTCTCGCGAGAGACCTCCCGCTCGAACAGCGTAAGTTGCATGTCGCTCGGAAAGAGGAAGACCGAGCGCGCGTCATCCACGTCCGAGACGCCGCGAACCACGAACTGCGGCCACTCGACCGGAGAGTTGTTGAGCACCGCGGCGACGAGATAGTCGACCAGGGTCAACCCGGCATTCTGCAGCTGGTGCAAGCTCGCGGGCGTCATCAGCATGGAGCTGACGCTCGCCTGAGCGTCGGAGTCGATCACCAGCACGTTCTTTCCGTGAACCGAGGCCAGAGTCTCGGCCAGTGCCAGCACGATGGTGGACTTGCCGACACCCCCCTTCGTGTTCATGACGGCAACTGTGTTTCTCATCGTACCCCCGGCGGCCTGCAGATGACGCTGGCGCAATTGGCTCCATATGACCAACCCGGATCTTCCCAATGAAGTGATGCCACGATGCGGCAGCATTAGGAAGGGCTCCTTCTGGCGGCCCTCTTCTTGTTGGAGTGATTATTCTTCTCGGCTGGCTGCTTCACGGGTTGCCGCGCCATGTAGTGATACTCCCGGTTCGGCCGCATGTCGGCGGCGGCCGCGATCCGGTTCGACATGTTGAAGAAGCCCGTGATCGCCGCGATGTCCCAAATCTCCCGGTCGCTGAACCCGGCATCGCGCAAAGCCTGCCGGTCCGCTTCCTCGATCTTGTCCGGATGCTCCGTGAGCTTGACTGCAAAATCGAGCATCGCCTTCTGCCGCCGATCGAGCCGGGCAGCGCGATAGTTCTGCGCAATCAGCTCGCCGAGCTCGGGATCGTTGGCCCGCTGGCGGACAGCAGCGCCGTGGGCGGTCAGGCAGTAGTGGCAGTGGTTCACTGAGCTGACCACCACGGCGATCATCTCCCGCTCCAGCTTGGTCAATCCGCTGTCGCCAAGCATCAAGTCGTCGACCATGTCGATGAAGGCCTTGAGCTTGGTGTTGTCGAACGCGTAGGCGCGCAACACATTAGGGACAAAGCCGAGCTTTTCCTTGCACTTGGCGAAGTACGCCGCGATCTCCGGGGTCGGGGTCGCGTCTGGTCCGAGGTCGAGCGCAGTGACAGGTTCGTCGGTGCGTTTCTGCATGGCTGATCCTCCTCGTCCCGGAACCCCGATACCGTAACCCCGCCGCGCGGCTGTGTCATTCAGGCAGGGAATGCCCGGCGTGTTATGGTCCGGGGACCGGCAGTTGGGTTACCCGTGCACCTAAAGCTCGTCAGCGGAGTTATTCGTCGAAATGGCACTGGAAGCGGCGCGAGCCGAAGGAGCTTTGCTCAAGCGGATTGAGCCACACCTCGACGCAACGGACGATCTCAAGGTCTATTGCAGCCTCCTGTTCGCGGGAGAGACCGACGGGCTCGAGCAATACAGGGCGGAGGCGCTCGCGGAGCTTGCTCAGTCGAGCTTCGCCTTCGCCAGCACCAAGCCCCACGGCAGACACAGCATCCGCTGGCAGTCGGTCGAGCTCGCAGCAGCATCGGGCCGGCGACCAGTTACCGTCGTTGAGATCATCAACGACGATATGCCGTTTCTGGTCGACAGCATCGTCAACGAGCTGCAAGCGCGCGGGCTTTCGGCGGAACTGGTTCTCCACCCAATTCTCAAGGTCCAGCGCTCCAGCAGGGGCGAGTTCGAGGCCATCCTTGGTCCTGGAGACCGGAATTGGGCCGACGGCACACAAGAGAGCTGGATTACCCTGTTGCTGGACAGGATGACCTCGGAAGCGGCTGACGATCTGATCTCGTCGCTTTCGGAGGTGCTGGAAGACGTCCGTATCGCGGTTACCGACTGGCATTCGATGACGGCGCGCTTCGAGCGAGCGGCGCAGGCTCTCGAGGCCTCTCCGCCGCCCATCGCGCCTGGCCTTGTGTCGGAGACACTCGCGTTCTGCCGTTGGCTGCTCGACGGCCAGTTCACATTCCTCGGCCTGCGCGAGTACCGGCTGGTCGGCAATGATGAGACGGGCGATCTGGTCCCGATCCCCGAGACCGGGCTCGGCGTGCTCAGGAATCCAAAGCTGCACGTGCTCAGCGGGCGCGGCGAACCGCTGGAGATGACGCCCGACATGCGCAGCCACTTCTTCGCGCCGCACCCGCTCGTCATCTCCAAGTCCAGCATCATGTCCCGTGTCCACCGCCGGGTCTTCATGGATTACGTGGGGCTCAAGACGTACAAGGAGGACGGGTCCCTCGCCGGCGAGCTGCGGTTGGTCGGTCTCTTCACCTCCCAGGCCTATACGCAGCCGCCGCAGCAAATTCCTTTCCTGCGCCACAAGGTCGAGACGGTCATGGCCCGGTCGGAGTTTGCGCCGGGCAGCCATGCCGCGAAGGCGCTCGCCAACGTGCTGGCGACCTTCCCGCGCGACGAGCTGTTCCAAATCGACGAGCAGCTCCTGTTGAATTGGTCGCGCGAGATCGTCAATCTCGATCTGCGACCACGGGTCAAAGTTTTCGCGCGATTCGAACGGTTCGAGCGGTTCGTTTCGGTCCTGGTTTACATCCCGCGCGACCGCTTCTCCACGACCGTCCGTGAACGGATCGGCGATATCCTCGCGGAGGTTTACGGCGGCCACGTCAGAGATTTCACGCCTTTCTTCCCCGAAGGACCGCTCGTGCGCGTCCACTACATCATCGAGCGGCACGAAGAGACGCGTCCGCGCATCCGGGAGCAAGAGCTGGAAGCGCAGATTACTGAGGCCACCCGCACGTGGGATGATCGGCTCACGGACGCTCTCACCAAAGCAGGCGGGAATTTTGCCGCGCTGGCGCCGAAATATCTCGGAGCATTTCCCGCCGGATACACGGAAACGTTCAGCGCCAAACGCGCCATCGAGGACATTGCGCGGATCGAGCGCCTGAGCCCTGAGCAGCCGCTCGCGATCGACTTTCATGCGGATGAGGGGGAAGCGCGACGGCTGCACGCTGCGATCTATCGCTTCGATCAGCCCATTCCGCTGTCTGAGCGGGTGCCCGTGCTCGAAAACATGGGCTTCTTCGTCATAGACGAGCGCAGCTACCGCGTTACACCACGCATCGACGGCGCGACCCGCGAGGTGGCGCTGCACGACATGGTGCTGGAGCCGGCCGACGGCATTCCGATAGACCTGCCCTTGCATGACAGGCGGGCCGAGGAGTGCTTCTTGGCCGTTTGCCGCGGCGATGCGGAGAACGACAACTTCAATCGTCTCGTCATCACAGCTGGCGCTGACTGGCGCGAAGTGGCAGCGCTGAGGGCCTACGCCACTTACTTGAGGCAAATCGGCGTGCCGTTCGGTTTCCGCTACATCGGTGAGACGCTGAACCGCCATGCCGGCGTGGCGCGAGACTTCCTCGAGCTGTTCCACACCCGATTCGATCCGGACCGGCGCTGGACAAGAGAGCAGCGCGCCGAGGCCGAGCAACGTATTCGGAAACGGATCCAAGGGGCGCTGGGACAGGTCGCCAGTCTCGACGAAGATCGGATCCTGCGCCACTACCTGAGCCTCATCTCGGCGACCGTGCGCACCAACTTCTTCCAGCGCGACGAGAAGGGGCGGCCGCCAGCCACGATCGCGTTCAAGTTCGCACCCGAGTTCATCGAGGGTTTGCCCGAGCCGAAGCCGTATCGGGAGATCTGGGTCTACAGCCCCCGGGTGGAGGGCGTGCACCTGCGCTTCGCGCCCATCGCGCGTGGCGGCATCCGCTGGTCCGACAGAGCGCAGGATTTCCGCACCGAGGTGCTGGGTCTAGCGAAGGCGCAGCAGGTCAAGAACACAGTGATCGTGCCGCAAGGTGCCAAAGGCGGCTTCGTGCCGAAGCAGCTCCCACGGTCCGGATCACGCGGTGAAATCGCGAAAGAGGGCCTTGCTGCCTACCGGGCTTTCATCTCCTCGATGCTTGACATCACGGACAACATCGTGGGTGGAGAGATCGTCCCGCCGGATCGCGTGGTCCGGCACGACGGCGATGACCCGTACCTCGTCGTAGCCGCCGACAAGGGCACGGCGACCTTCTCCGATCCCGCCAATGAAATTTCGCTTCAACACAACTACTGGCTTGGAGATGCCTTCGCCTCCGGCGGCTCGGCAGGCTACGACCACAAGCGCATGGGGATCACGGCGCGCGGTGCGTGGGAGTGCGTCAAGCGGCATTTCCGCGAGATGGACATCGACATCGAGGCGCAGCCATTCCGCGTGGTCGGCGTCGGCGACATGTCGGGCGACGTGTTCGGCAACGGGATGCTGCGATCTCGGACGATCAAGCTGATCGCCGCCTTTGACCATCGGGACATTTTTATCGATCCCGATCCAGACCCCGAAGCGAGCTTCGCCGAGCGAAAGCGCCTCTTCGAGCTGCCGCGCTCGAGCTGGCAGGACTACAACAAGGCTCTGATTTCCCGCGGCGGCGGCGTGTTCTCGCGCTCAATGAAATCCATTCCTCTGTCGCCGGAGATGCGGCGCATGCTGGGCGTTGACGCCGAAACGATGACGCCTGCGGAGCTGATAAGGGCCATTCTCACGTGCGAGACGGACCTGCTTTGGTTCGGCGGCATCGGCACGTTCATTCGGGCTTCCCACGAAACCAACGAGCAGGTCGGGGATCGCGCGAACGATGCGATCCGCGTAACTGCGCAGGAGGTGCGCGCGAAGGTGATTGGCGAGGGTGCGAATCTCGCTGTCACTCAGCTCGGGCGAATCGAGTTCGCGCGCAACGGCGGCCGCATCAACACCGATTTCATCGACAATTCCGCGGGCGTGAACTCGTCCGACCTCGAGGTGAACATTAAGATCGCCCTTGGGCCGGCCGTGGCCTCAGGCCGCCTCGATCCGCAGGCGCGGCGCGAGCTGCTGGCGTCCATGACCGAGGATGTTGCAGCCGCATGCCTCGTCAATAACTACCAGCAGTCTCTTGCCCTGAGCCTGGCGGAGCGCAGAGCCCTGCGGGATGCCGTGTACCTGTCGCGGCTCATGGAGGACCTCGAGGAGCGCGGGCTCTTGGATCGGAAGCTGCAGTTCCTCCCAAGCCCGCAGGAAATGGCGCAGAGACAATCCACCGGAATTGGGATGACGCGGCCGGAACTGGCCGTTTTGCTCAGCCTCGCCAAGCTTGCGCTGTCCAAGGATTTGATCTCCACCTCATTGCCGGACGACCCGGTTTGCGAGCCGCTGCTGACCAACTACTTCCCCGAGGCGCTGCGGGAGAATTTCTTCGAAGAGATCAAAGCCCACCGCTTGCGCCGGGAGATCATTGTCACTGGCCTGACCAACGCAATGCTCAATCGCGGCGGCCCTGCGATGGCCGTCCGGCTTGCTGATGAAAGCGGCCGCGGACCAGGGGATGTCGCAGCGGCGTTCCTCATCGTCAGCTCGGTGTTCCACCTGCCTCATCTCTGGCACGCAGTGGACGCGCTCGACGGCAAGATGCCAGGCCAGGCTCAGCTCGACCTCTATCTGCGCATACAGGATTTCCTGCTCGAACAGGTTTCGGGCTTGCTGCGAACGGTTCCACTCGGTGATCTTGCAGCTACGATCGCCAATTACCGCGCGGGCGTCGAAGAGCTGAGCCACGTCTTCGGCGAGTGCCTCACGCCGGCTCAGCTCGAACGAGTGGCCGCAAGCCGGCAGGCGATGGAACGGTCCGGAGCGACACCGGAGGTGGCAGAACGTATAGCCGCCCTCGACGTCCTTTCTCACGCCATGACCATCACGCGGCTTGCCCGCGAGACGAACCGTCCGATCATGGATGCGGCGCGCATCGCCTTCGCCGCGAGCGACTACTTCCATCTCGACGAGCTCAAGACACTCGCCGCCGGCTTGCAAATCCGCGACTACTTCGACCGGCTTGCGGTCAATGGCGCGATCTACACGCTCGAGACAGCGCGCCGTGCCCTGTCGCGCGAGGTGCTCCATGAGGCGATCGGCGCTGCCGATTTCGCGGCGTGGGAGCGCGAGCACGGCGGACGACTGGCGCGAGCCAAGATGGCCCTTGACGAGATCGCGGCGACGGGCGACTTGACGGTCTCACGGCTGACGGTTGTTGCATCGCGGGTGCGCGATCTCACATCCGTCTGATGCCGCGAGCTGCCGAAAGGGGGACCGCACGTTGATGTCATCACGGCCCGCCGAGGCCGAACCTTCGACCTCACCGCGGGCTGCCGCTCCCAAGCGCGCCTTGGTCAGCTGGGCGCTGGTCGACTGGGCTTTGCAGCCCTACTACACGCTTATCCTGACTTTTCTGTTCGCGCCCTACTTCACCTCCGCCGTCGTGGGCGATCCTGTGCGGGGACAGGCGCTGTGGGGCTACGCCGCGGCGATCGCCGGCATTCTCATCGCTGTCGGCAGCCCGGTACTCGGCGCAATGGCCGACGAAAACGGGCGGCGTAAGCCGTGGGTCGCCCTATTCGCCGTGGTCCTGGTTGCGGGGATGGCGTCGCTTTGGTGGGCCAAACCTGCGGCTTCGGATGCCGCTTTGTTTCTGATCCTCGTTGCGTTCATCGCAGCGACGATCGCGGCCGAGTTCGCCACCGTTTTCACCAACGCCATGATGCCGACGCTGGTCCCATCGGATCAGCTAGGCCGGTTGTCGGGGATTGGATGGGCGACTGGCTACGTGGGCGGACTGATCAGCCTTGCCGTAATGGCAGGGCTTTTGGTCACCAATCCTGCGACGGGACGAACGCTGCTAGGGTTCGAGCCGCTGCTGTCCCTCGACGTCGTGCAACGAGAAGGCGACCGGATGGTCGGGCCGTTCGCTGCGGCCTGGGCCGTTGTGTTCCTGCTGCCCTTCTTCCTTTTCGTGCCGGACCGGTCGACTGGGGGCCTCCGCTCTGACCACCGATCGGCCTTGGCACAGCTCTGGCAGACGTTGCGGGAGCTGCCGCGACAGCGCGACGTGCTCTATTTCCTCGTCGCGCGGGCGCTCTATTCGGATGGGCTCACAGCCATTTTCGTGTTCGGCGGCATCTATGGCACGGCCGTGTTCGGCTGGGAGGCGTTCGAGCGCGGGATCTTCGGCATCCTCCTCATCACCATCGGCATCGTCGGTGCCGTCATGGGCGGCGCGCTCGATGACAAGTTCGGCGCCAAGCGCGTCGTCATCGGCGCTCTTGTGCTGCTGATGATCGGCTGCGTCGGGATTCTCTCGGTGACGACCGGTTACGTCCTGTTCACGATTCCGATCGCGGAAAGAATGCCGGGCTCGCAGCCGTTCTCCAGCACCGGCGAAATCGTGTTCCTCATCTTCGCCGGTCTGATTGCCATTGCCGCCGCGCCAAATCAGGCCGCCAGCCGAACGCTGATGGCTCGCTTGTCCCCGCCGGATCGCATGACGCAGTATTTCGGCCTGTTCGCCTTCTCCGGGAAAGTGACGGCCTTCCTCGCACCGCTGACGATCGCAGCTGTGACGTCCCTCACGGGCAGCCAGCGTGCCGGCATGGCGATGATCCTTGCTTTCCTCCTCGCCGGGCTGCTCATTCTGCTGCCCGTACGCGAACAACGGGTATCGTCCGCGTAGCTCGCCATTTCTGCGCACCTCAACGGCTGGGCCGCTCAGCGATCATGAACCACTCGGGTCCTGAGATGGGATCGTGCCAGACGCGCCGCCAGCGAAAGCCGGCCTTCTCGTAAGCGCGCACCGCCGCCTCGTTCTCGATCGAAGCGAATATGCAGACGGCAACGGCGAGCGTCGTCGCGAAAACCTCATCTTTGAGGAGTCGAAGCGCCGTTTCACCGACGCCCTTTCCGCGATGGTTCTCGGCAGCGATGAAGATGTCCAGATCCCACGTGCCGGGAACGAGATCATCCGGCAGTGACTCGCCCCAAAGACTTGCATCGACAGCGTGCGCATAGCCAACCGGGTCGCCATCGACCTCGATAATCCGGCAAATGGCGTGCGTGCTGTCCATCGCCATCAGCACCTCGGCTTCCGTGCTCGCCTGCGGACCCCACCAGCGTTGGATGTCAGGCCGCGCGAGCCACTTGCGGATGAGCGGCCAGTCGGCGCGCGTCGCGGGCCTGAGCTGCACGCCGGGAGAGCTGGCTGCCCCGCTCATCGCCTCAGTGCCGGAAGTGACGGACGCCCGTGAACACCATGGCGAGGCCGCGCTCGTCGGCCGCTTTGATCACCTCCTCATCGCGCACGGAGCCTCCGGGCTGGATAACGGCGGTGGCTCCTGCTTCCGCCGCGGCGATGAGGCCATCAGCGAACGGGAAAAAGGCATCGGAGGCCACGACCGAGCCTTTGGCGAGCGACTCGGGCAATCCGGCCGCCCGCGCCGCTTCCTCCGCTTTCCACGCGGCGATCCGCGCCGAGTCGACCCGGCTCATCTGACCTGCACCAATGCCGACCGTAGCGCCGTTCTTGGCATAGACGATCGTGTTCGACTTGACGTGCTTGGCCACGCGGAACGCGAACTTGAGGTCGGCCAGCTCCTGCGGCGTCGGCTGACGTTTCGTGACCACCTTCAGCTCCATGTCGTCGACGCTCGCTGCATCGCGCGACTGCACCAGGAAGCCACCAGCCAGCGAGCGGAAGGTGATGCCGGGAGCCCGCGGATCAGGGAGCCCACCGGTGGTCAGCAGGCGGAGGTTCTTCTTGCCTGCGAAAATCGCCTTGGCTTCGGGCGTCGCATCCGGCGCGATGACGACCTCTGTGAAAATTCGCGTGATCTCTTCAGCTGCCTCGGCATCTATGGTGCGGTTGAGAGCGATGATGCCGCCAAAGGCGCTCACCGGATCGCACCGCAGGGCCGCGAGATAGGCCTCCTTGAGCGTCGCAGCACACGCGACGCCGCACGGATTGGCATGCTTGATGATGGCGACGGCAGCGCATTCGGCCGGATCGAACTCCGCCACCAGCTCGAAAGCAGCATCCGTATCGTTCAGATTGTTGTAGGAAAGCTCCTTGCCTTGGTGCTGCACGGCTGTAGCCACGCCAGGGCGCCGCTCGGAGGTCCGGTAGAACGCAGCCCACTGATGCGGGTTTTCGCCATAGCGGAGCCGCTGGACCAGCTGGCCACCGAACGTCCGCCAGGTCGGCGTTTCGTCGCCGATCTCGCGCGCGAACCATCCGCTGATGGCCGCGTCGTAAGCCGCCGTCCGCGCGTACGCCTTTGCCGCCAATGCTTTCCGCAGCTCGAGGCTCGTCGCGCCGCCGCGACTCTGCATCTCGGACATGAGGCGCGGATAGTCCTCCGGATCGACCACAACTGCGACGCTCGCGAAGTTCTTCGCCGCCGCGCGGATCATCGCAGGTCCGCCGATATCGATGTTCTCGACACACTCCTCCGGCGACGCACCCCGCGCGACAGTGGCCTCGAAGGGATATAGATTGACCACCAGCAGATCGATGGGCGCAATCCCGTGCTCGGCAGCCGCACGCTCGTGATCGGGCTTCCCGCGGATGGCCAGCAGGCCACCGTGGATCTTCGGGTGAAGCGTCTTCACCCGCCCGTCCATCATCTCCGGAAAGCCGGTGTGCTCTGACACATCCTTGACCGGCAACCCGGCTCGCTTCAGCGCTTGGGCCGTCCCTCCGGTCGAGATCAGCTCTACGGCGCTTTCATGAAGGAATTTCCCAAGCTCTTCCAGGCCCGTCTTGTCCGAAACTGAAAGGAGAGCGCGGCGAATAATGGGTTCGCTCATGTCGGTCGTCACTCAATGGTTCAAGTGCGGCGGGCAGAAGCCTCCGCCGACGGCCGCCTAGCATAGAACGCGGCGGCCCTCAAAAGGTCGAGCGGGCTTTTGCTCAGCCGCGGCGCGCCAGCTCCCAAGTCACCTCGCTCTCGCCATAGCAGGCGCCGCGCAGCACAATCTGCAGCGAACGCCGCGGGCCGGAAAGATCGGCGCAATGGAAGCTGTCCTCGACGGATATCTGCGCCCCCTTGGCGGTGAGGCCCCAGCGCTCGCCATTGGGGAGCTTGATCTCGGCCTCGTCCCCAAACCGTAAGAGGCTGCAACTCGCGTCGGGGTTCAGGTGGAAATGAATGCCGAAGGGCACGTCGACGGGGAAACGGAGCGCGCCCCGGATGGGGCCCAGCTGGTCGATGCCGGTGAGCCGATCCCCATGCGGAGAGAGGATCAACTGGCGTCTATGGATCAGCCCGAACTGGCGATGATAGCCGTTGTGGTGCGCCTTCAGCTGAATGCCGCCATCAGGGAGATCGCGAATTCGCACGCCGACGCGATCGGGGAAGCGGATCGGAGCCGAGCCCACCAAGGTCTCCAGAAGGTTGTGCAGGACCAATCTGGACGAGGATTTGCCCCCAAGGCACAGCGTGTTGTGCGAGGCGGTGGCCCGTGAAGCCGCACGCCAGTCCTGATCGGCGGGGCCGGGTGCTCCGCAGTTGACCAGAACGGCATACCGCCCCGAGCTCATCTCGAACGAAAGGCAACCGGCGTGCGCCTGTCCTGCCAGCTCGAGCTTGGGTGGCGAGCCGACATCTGCGATCACCACCGTGCCACCGCGGGCCAGCCGGGCATAGCCCGAAGCAGGCGCATGAGCGGGCAGGCGCGTAGGAGGCTCCCCGTACGCCAAGACGGTGGCAACGAGATCCAGATTGGGTGCGCCCATCCCGTTGAACCGGGCCAAGGACCCATCGCCCAACCGCATAAAACGGACGAAGGGAAGCATGCGATCGATCGCGGCACTGAGCCCAGGCGGCACCGGTCGGTCGCGGACGATGAAGCATTGCCGCAACGGCAGGAGGTCCAGCAGCAGCTCGACGGGAATGCCCGGATTGCGGCTGATATGTCCGCCGTCAGGCAGAATCTGCGTCTCAAGCTCCTCGCTAAAGGCGTCCAGGATTTCTTCCAAGTGCCGGTCGTGTCCGGCAACGCAGAGGTCGGCAAGGACAAGCGCTGTCAGCGCGAGCAAACGCGGATAGCCTGCCGGCGCATCGCGCCATGTTGCGGAAAGCCGGATCAGCTGGTCGCCAAGGCTATCGGCGATCCGGTCGTAAGTCGTGTGATCGACGTCCTCCAGGAGCAGGGAAGCGCTCGAAATCCAAGAAATCAGCCTGCGGGCCACGACCGGCGGCTCCCACGCCACACCGCCCCGCGAGCCATGCTTGCGTATCCAGCCGAGCACGAGATCTACGGCTTGCTCGCGCGCCTCCTCCGTCTCCGCGGCGCGCAGGTGACGCAGCCAGCCAAAGCCATGCAGCTCCCGCTCCCATTCGGGGCTCGGCGGCTTGAGGTCGAAGGGCGAACCGCTGCCGATGTAAGCGACCGCACCTGCAAAGCCAAACTGCCCGATTGCGATTTCGTCGGCAAAGCTGGGGTCGGCTGTCCTCAGCTCCTGCGGCACAATCAGCAACTCGTCCGCAACCGGAGCGCCATAACGCCAACGCAAGAACCGGGAGCTGAGCAGGCGTGCAACTGCAGCTCTACGAACCCGATCCGTGGCCAACCGGGCGAGGCGCGTCTGCTCGGCGATGGTGAGCGAAGGCACGAGCGGCTCCTGCGGCTAGGCTCTGCCGTGCAAATCCTCAGACCAAGGAGGAACACGTTAGCTGATCACGCTACGAGATATCCTTAACGCAGCCTGCTCACAAGAAACGTGAGGATGCCGGAGCATCGCTTGTGGGCGACTTGTGGAAGGAATGGCACAGCTCGCAGCTACACGGCTGCATCACCTTCGGACCGCCGCCGCAAACGGGCTGCATAGAAGCCGTCCATGCCGGAAAGGGCCTCGGGCTCGAGCGGCATGTGGAACGGGAGGGTGCGCAGGTCTCCATCGGCTGTGATCCACTCCGCCGCGATACCGGCCTCACCGGGTTGAATGGGAACCCTCCCGAATTCGTCCACCCTCGAAAGAAATCGCTCGATCTGCTGCGGCCCCTCTTCCGGCTCCAACGAGCAGGTGCAGTAGACGAGGAGCCCGCCAGGCTTCACGAGGCGAGCGGCGCTGTTCAGCAGTCGCTCTTGCAGGGTGACGAGCCGTTCGAGGTCGCCTTCACGTTTCAGGTGCAGGATGTCGGGATGGCGACGGATCGTGCCCGTCGACAAGCAGGGCGCATCCACCAACACGGCGTCGAAACGCGTATCCGGCTGCCATTCGGTCGCGTCGGCCTCGACAATTTCCGTCGCGAGCTGAAGGCGGACCAAGTTGTCCTTCAGCCGATCGATCCTTTTTGGGTCGACCTCAACTGCCGTGACATGGGCGCCGGCGGCTGCCAGTTGGGCAGTCTTGCCGCCCGGTGCGGCGCAGAGATCTGCCACGTGTTTTCCTGCGACGTTCCCAAAAAGCTTCGCTGGCAAAGCTGCCGCGGCATCCTGCACCCACCACGCGCCCTCCCAGAAGCCAGGCAGATTTTCGACGCGCCCTTCCGGCACGAGGCGGATCGAGCCGGTCGGCAGGAGCACGCCGCCCAGCTTGCGGATCCAGCCTTCAGCATCTGATTTCACGGTGATGTCGAGCGGCGCTTCCCGTAGAGACGCTTCCGCGATCTGACGCGTCGCATCCTCGCCGTACGCGGTCGACCAGCGGTTCCAAAGCCAATCAGGGATGTTCAACCGAATGGGGTCCTGAGCGGTAGCGATCTCCGCGCCCTTTTCCGCGACACGCCGCAAGACGGCATTCGTCAGGCGGTCGAAGCGCCGCGCCCGCGGATCCCGGCGCGTTTGCTCGACGGCCAGATTGATGACGGCGTGCGGTGCGCTCCCGAGGAACACGAGCTGCGCGGCTGCAGCCAGCAAGATCGACGTAAGCCGGCCCCGATCAGGCGGCAGCGGCCGCTCGATGAATGAGTTGACGATGTGGGTAAGCTGGCCATGCCGCCGCAGGACGGTCGCAGCGATGAGGCGAGCCAATCCGCGGTCGTTGGCCGCCAATGATTGGTGCTCAGGGCGCGCCAGAGAGGCTGCCAGCGCATCGTCGAAGGCGCGGCGCTTGTCGAGCACTGCTGAAATGAGCTCGACAGCCAGCTGCCGCGCCTGCAGGCCCGCGGGTTGCTTTGTCGATGCTGGTTGCCTTGTGGACTTCGTCGGCTTCCCTGGCTCGGTGTCGACGGCGCGGCGCCTCTCCATGAGGCATCAACCCCACGGACCGCGAGCGGGGCTGGCGGCGCTGCCCATGCTCGAGCGGCCCATCGCAGCCGCGAGCTTACGCAGCTCGGCGATTCTGTTCTCGGTATTCGGGTGGGTCGAGAACAGGTTGTCCATGCCCTGGCCCGAGAGCGGATTGATGATGAACATGTGCGCCGTCGCGGGCGCCGCCTCGGCCGTCGGGTTCATGATGCGGCGCGCGTAGTGCTCGATCTTCTCCAGCGCCGAGGCGAGCCACAGCGGCTCCCCGCAGATGTGCGCGCCTATGCGGTCGGCCTCATACTCGCGGGAGCGGCTGATCGCCATCTGCACCAGCATAGCCGCCAGCGGAGCGAGAATGATCGCCGCCAGCGCCCCAATGATACCGAGCGGGCTGGCTCCTTCGCCTTCGCGCCGGTCGCCGCCGAAGAGCATGCCGAACTGCATCATGTTGGCGAAGAGCGAGATGGCACCCGCGACCGTCGCGGCCACGGTCATGATGAGCGTGTCGCGGTTTCTAATGTGCGCTAGCTCGTGCGCCATGACGCCCGCGACCTCCTCGCGATCGAGCATGTTCAGCAGGCCGGTCGAGGCGCACACAGCCGCGTGAGAGGGGCTACGCCCTGTCGCAAAGGCGTTCGGCTGGTCGCTGTGCATGATGTAGACCCTGGGCATCGGCAAGCCGGCGCGCTGTGCCAGATCGCGGACAAGACCGTAGAACTCCGGCGCCGTGCGCTCGTCGACCTCTTCGGCCCCGTGCATCCTGAGCACCAGCTTGTCCGAGTTCCAGAGGCTGAACGCGTTCATGCCGAGCGCCATGATGAACGCGATGACAAGCCCGGTCTCGCCGCCGACCAGCGCTCCCAGAGATACCAGGATCGCCGTCAAGACCCCCAGCAGAACACCGGTCTTGATGTAATTGCTCGTCATCAACATCTCCCCTAAAGCGAGAATGGCTGACACCCCGGCCCGATCAGCTGCCGGTGCTCACGGCAGCGTCAGTAAATGGTATATAGGGGCTCTCTCGTTCAAGATCCGCCTCGGGGGGCCCAAAGGAGCACCCAATGTCTCAATCGGAAGAACCGAAGCCGCAACGCCGGCTTACGCCTGCCGCGGAGCGCGCCCTCAAGGAGGCCGAGGAGCGCCGCCGCCAGACCAAGGTCGAGGAGCGGCCGAAAGAGATCGGCGGCCGCGATGGCCCAGACCCCGTCCGTTACGGCGACTGGGAGAAGGATGGGATCGCCTCGGATTTCTGATGGGCCGGCTGGTTGGGAGCTTGGCTTCGGCCAGGTTTGGCTACAGGTCGCTTCAGGTTCGGTGTAGGTTACAAGGCCACCTCAGGCTCGGAGCAGCCGCGCACCAATCTTCAGATCCAACCGGCAGGCGGACGAGCTGGCCTCGGCCATTTCGGCTGTCTCCTTCCTGGGCTGAGCCGCCCCGTAACCCCGAAGCGACTGGGCGCTTATATTTTGAGGCGCGATCCGCTTGAACGGTTGGACCAGGGCCGCTATAGCAACGCGACCGGCGCGCGTACCTTCGGGAAGCGCCGGCGGGCGCGACCACCGTGGCTCTAGAGTTGCAGTGGCCAAGACGCGGCTAATGAAGCGACGTTCTTGAAGACGTTCCAGGCGGCCGTCCATAACTGCCTAGCGCTGCCCGGAGAGGTGGCTGAGTGGTTGAAAGCACCGCACTCGAAATGCGGCATACGGGCAACCGTATCGGGGGTTCGAATCCCCCCCTCTCCGCCAGATAGTCAGAAAAATCAAAGTCTTAGTTTGTTGTTTCGGCGCGTTATACCATTTCGTGTATCATTCTTGGCGTGACGGTCTTAAATTGCAGCCTCAAGAAGCTTTGCCACGAGTTTGTTCGGCTTTCTGCCGGGTCGGTCCATGGGGCCCGATGCCTAACTCCATGCCCTGGTTAAGGACCGCAACCCACTGATGAAATTGTTCTTTAGGCCCATGTGGTCGCGTATGGAACAATCACTTAACGCGTTGGCCAATCTGGCATCAGGCGCGTAGGGGTGGGACCAAAGGCGTATACCTACCCGGAGCTTGCCCACGACTCGTCTTTAGCTCAAGGCCCACAATATCAATACGTTAACTAGCATACGCGTCGACAGTACTTCCTTATCCGGTCTAAGTGCTTGGCCGCACAGCTGCGCCTCGACGACAATCAAGGAGCTTGCAGGCGGTGCATGGTCACGGGATCTTGTGCAAGTTCGAGACTTGGCCGCGCACGATACACTTCGAAATAAACGACCGAACCCGATGGCCAGCCCAGGTAATGCGATCTCCGCCTACTGACAAGGCACGCAAGCGCAACCAACCCCCGCTGCAACTGATCCAAAGATTGCGGCCCATCGCACTACACATATCCAGCCGTTCTTGACGATCCTATGGGATGTTCGGCCGGCGGCGGATATCAAGGGCGGGATACTTGTTGATTCGTTGGGGATTTGACATCCGAATGCGAGACAGGCGCGCTCTCATGTCGAGGTCCACAAGCCGCCACCGATCTTGTCCTCACCAAAGGCGATCAGGGCACTGGCAGTTTATTGTGGAATGATTTACCTGATGAAGCGGTCGCCCGGGGGAGGGCTGTTCCGTCTAGTTTGTGTTGCATCACAAGTAGGTATGCCGCTCTGGTCATGCGCGTTCAGTTCTGGCCGAACTGGATGGCCTGCCCTCCTCTGCGCGTAGAGCAATCAGAGGCCAAGCGTGCAGAACGATTGGAGAATTCCCGTATTCGTGGATGTATTCGCAGGATGCGGAGGCCTTAGCCTTGGCTTGCTGCGGGCGGGATGGAGGGGATTGTTCGCTATTGAAAAGGATCGGTTCGCGTTCGCGACGCTTAAAGCGAACCTAATCGACGATGGTACGCGCTACCGATTCGATTGGCCAGACTGGCTTGAGAAGCGGCCATGGACGATTGAGGAATTTGAAGAAGCTCACAGAAAACAGTTGAACAACCTACGCGGCAAGGTGGACTTGCTGGCAGGCGGTCCACCGTGCCAAGGCTTCTCAAGTGCTGGTCGGCGGCGACAGTCCGATCCTCGAAACCAGCTGGTCGAACGATATCTGGAGCTTGTAGACCTACTGCGTCCACGGATGGTGCTCATTGAGAATGTTCGGGGCATTACGTACGATTTTGTCAGTAGTGACGGAAGCTTACGTCGCAATTTCGCGGAAGAATTAGTTGGGCGTTTGATGAAGCGTTACCTTGTCTATGCTGAAACAATACGATGCTCGTCTTTTGGCGTCCCACAGGAACGTCCCCGCTTTTTCATTATAGGTATGTTGAAGAGCGAATTCGGCGATAGGGGCCCACTTATGACTCCTTTTGAGCGGCTGGTCTCTATCAGGGATAGCTTTCTACGTGAGCGCGGGCTCACTCCGCACGTAACTTGCAAGCAGGCGATCTCGGATCTTGAATTGGCACGCGCCGGCAAAGGGCCTTGTGCCGACTCGAAGGGGTATGAGGCTCTTTTGACGATAGCGCCGCGAACGCGCTACCAAATTGCCATGCGCGATGGGCATCAAGGGCCGATCTCAGATACTCGGCTTGCAAAACACCGTCCTCACATTGTGAAGCGATTCGAACAGATCATTGCCGAATGCAAGGCAACAGGCCGCCTCAACGTACAGCTTAATAGCGCCATGCGTGATCGTTATGGACTGAAAAAGAAAGCAATACGCGTTCTAGATCCTTCGAAACCGGCCCCTACAATCACCAGCATGCCGGATGATCTGTTGCACTATAGCGAACCGCGGACGCTGACTGTCCGCGAGAACGCGCGCCTACAGACGTTCCCCGATTGGTTCGTCTTCAAGGGCAAGTATACGACCGGTGGTCACCGTCGCGCTCAAGAAATTCCGCGTTTTACACAAGTCGCAAATGCTGTGCCACCATTGCTCGCCGAGATGTTTGGTGAATGCCTGATGTCATACCTAATGCCATTGTCCCTTGAAAAGCGGGGAGCTGCACAGGGCCTAGAATTGGCAGGTTGAACATGACGACCAAAGGGGGTGTGGGCGCTTCTGGTTCGGTGACACCCGCAATCTATCCAAAGGCCTTGCTAGATTGGGGTGGAAATCGAAGCGGAGGTGTTCGTCGCCTGTTTGACGATAGAAGTGGCCGGCCTGTGGGCGACGTAATCGAGACGCCCCTAATCAGGAGGCTAAGGAACTGGGCCCGCGCCTTCGGGACTCTCGAAGAGCGACGCCCCCGCATCGTGCTTTTGGTCGGCGGGCCGGGCAACGGAAAAACCGAGGCCATCGAGGCAACAATCCGAGAGCTTGACGACTCGCTTGGATGCGGAGGACGTCTTGTCGAACACTTAGCTATGGCCTTCAAGCCAACGGATGGCAAGGTCCCCCGTCGCATAAAGGTGGACACTAAGTCCATTGGTGCGCCAACCGAACTTACGATCGAAGTTGTTCAGGATGCCACGGTAGAGACAAATGGCGTGCCTGCCGGGCACCTACTAGTTTCGGAGCTAATATCAGCTCGCCGAGCCGGAAGCAGAACAGTCTACCTTTGCTGCGTAAACCGGGGAGTGCTCGACGATGCGCTCATCCATGCGATTGAGACAGGCAATTTGGAGGCGAGGGACCTATTGGAAACTGTTACGCAGGCCGTCAGCCTAGGACCCGATACACCGTCGTGTTGGCCTTTGAGCGGTTATGAGGATGTAGCCGTCTGGCCGATGGATGCCGAAACGTTAATTGAGAGCCCTGAGGGCGCTATCAAGTCACCTGCAGCCTTAATATTAGGATGGGCTATTGATGCCGCTCATTGGCCAGAGTTGGGCAGTTGCGCGGCCGGAACACTTTGTCCCTTCTGCACAAGCCGAAGCATCCTGGCAGGACGGCGCGAATTTGAAGCGCTGCTCCAGATGCTGCGCTGGTTTGAACTTGGGTCCGGTAAGCGATGGGCATTCCGCGATTTGTTCTCCCTCGTGTCGTTCTTGCTCGCTGGCAGTGGTGCGGGAAAGCAAGGGCTGATTGCCGATCCGTGCCTATGGGCTGCCGAGCTTGTCGAGGCAAACGAAAAAACTGAGAAAGGTGCAACGCCAAGTCGAGATCTATTGCCCGCAATATTCTATTTAACTGCAGCTCAGTACCAGCACGCTCTTTTTCATAAATGGGACAGCAGATCGGCGTCGACGCTTCGCCAGGACATCAAGGACTTAAAACTGGCCGACGATCACACAGCTACCGGATTGTTGTACTTCGTCCAGTCCCGGAAACTGGGATACCTGCCAGCGGCAATAGAAGGCTTACTGGCCAGCTTTGTCGACTTGCTTGACCCTGCTTTGGCGTCGCCTGATGCGAGGGTCGTTCTTTGGGGTGCTTCTGATGGTATTAAACTGCGTGAGTTCGATGAGCGGTTTAGTCGTTCGGTCCAGGACGGACTTGATTTGGCGATTTCGCATCGTGCGCTTTCGAGAATCGAGCGAAACTTGCTTCACAAGCTGGCTGAACTCGATGCGAAATTAGCTTCATCTAGCATCCGACGGAGGCGACCGACGTCGGCGATTCGCCTACAACGTTATATTCGAGACTTCGCTGGTCGCGTTTTCAGGCGGAGCGTCGGTGCGCGGCAAGCCATCGTCCCCGACATGGAAACGTTCAGCGCATTCCAAAAAGTCGTCGCAGACGCAAATGGTAGTGGGCACGAGCTTGGTGAGGTAGCGCGTCAGGTCGAGGAGCTCTTGAACCAAGGTGACCGGTTTGAGGTCTCGCTTACTACTACATTCGGCCAGCCACTACCGCCCGAGCGCGCGCGTGCTATGCTCGTCGTGTCACGGCGGAATGTCTTGCCGCGCGATATAGACCACAGGGGGCGGCCACCTCCTGCATTAAGATTCCTTGATGTCGGCCTCAACGAAGCCTTTCAGCCGATTGCACTAACCTTCGAGCTGTTTAAGGCTGTTAAGGATCTTTCGATGGGCCTGTCGCCAGCGTCACTGTCACGAAGCGTTCTGGCCTTGCTAGATACGACACGTGCACGAATGGCTGGTGCGATCGTAAGAGAGCGGATCGTGCAAGAACGTCCTCGAATTATACTTGGTGGTAATCTTGAGATCACTAAAGAACATGGAAAGTTTGTGTCTAGGCGACGGGGAAGATAGGTATGACCTATACTGATTTTCTCGCATCCCCGTGGTCTAATCCACATCCGAAATACAGGGATTCACCATTTTCGCTTTTCCCAGCGCCTGAATATGCCAACTCAGAGGTGCTCATAGCGGGACTCTATCGAACCATCGGGGCCTCCGGCATCGCAGAAAGACAGGTTCCCGCGCGGGGACGAGAGCTTGACCAACGAATTGCGCGAATGCGGGATCGCCGAGAAAGGCCGGAAGGAGCGGCGCTCGATGGTGACGCGTCGCATACCCTCCTGCGCACTGTGCTAGAAAGCCCAAAGCGGCCGAACCAGTCTTCCAAGCGCTACTTTCAAGTAATGCCCCTTGTAGGTGAAACAGCTTTTTTCTCTGGATCGGCCCGTCTAACCGGAAACTCTTGGCCAGCGGGCTTTCTCACTCAGCAAATGGTGCTCCTTGGCTCCAGCAACCTAAACTTAGCGGCTCAACTTTGGTCGAAGCTTTTCGCTGCCCTTAATGTGGATGAAAAAGATGATGTTTTTGCACATTTCCTAAGAGACGAGCTTGCCGCGTGGACGGGAGAAACGTGGGGCCCTCTTGTGGAACTACGAGACGAGCTGCGACGGTTACCTGAAGGGGAGCTCGATGGCTTCGCGTGTCCTGCCAAACAGTTCGTGGCTGATCTCTCCGCGATCATCGACGCCAAGACTCTCATGACAAGGCGTCAATGGATCAGCTTGTTGGAAGCGTTAGTTCGCATGGCCGCCGTGGCACACGTCGTCTGGTTATTTGAGGTGCAGACGCGAATATGGGAGCTCCTGCAAGCAACGCTAAGAGGCGAAGAGGTCGGGGGCGATCTGCGGTTCCGTATCTATCCGCGCAATTTCATCTACTTACGATTTGGAACCGGAGCGGTGTCGGAGCTTAAGGATCGGATATCTAAATATTTGCGGGCACGGCTTGGAATTAATTCAATTCTTTGGAAGTTGGCCGAGTTAGGCGGAGACCCTAGTCTGGGATCGGCCGCGGAAATTGCTTCATTATGCCGGTCAATAACGGACCGACGCGAAGAGATGACGGGAGTCACTCGAGATTTCCATGAACTTGTCGAGCGAGAATTTCGTACACTCCTTTGCCGGAAGGGCATTGGTTCGAATTTGCTTGAATTCGCGGGACACGTCCTTTATCAGCGTCTGGCAGCCGATCCCCGCCTACGAGGCTATGACCAGGGCTACGTACTCAGGAAACGCGGCCCCTCCAAGTCAAGTCCATGGATCTGTGCACCTGGACCTGTCTCGATTCTGGCAACTGTGCATTGCTCATTAGCAGGCGTTTCGGGACCGAGGTCAGTGCGTCGGCTTGCGCAACACCTTGCAGCCTACGGCATTTCGCTCAACCATAGAGACATTGCCCAGAACGAACTGGGCCAGCAGCTTCGGATGCTGGGGCTTGTTCTCGACAGTCCAGACGCGGAAAGCGGGATGCTGCTGGTTCCACCATTTACCAGGAGCAAGGCAGCTTGAGGAGGCGGCTTTGCGGAAGCTCGCTCAATGGATTGCAGCGCATATTCGGGAACATATCGCCGGCAATCGTGTGTCAGGAAATATGGCTGGTGAGATACGCTGGTTCTTTAACGGGCCGCCGTTAGATATCCTTTCGGAAGTATTCGAGCAACTTGTTGGCCAAGGCAGATCAGGGATTGAAGGATTGCCCGTGCTACTTCAAGTCCCCCAGCTTGGTAGCGGCGAATCTAACCCAGCGCTTGGTGCCTGTGGCCGCTGCGACGAATCCCATTTGCTTAATTTACGTAATTCACCGCGTTTCCCAAGTTTCCTGGCGCTTCGACCGCCAGACCTCTATGCGATTAGATCGGTTTCGTCGACGACGGAACAATTCGGAGTAGCGGCGGCGAACCACGGGGCAAATACAAGCTTTGATGATTGGTTGGCCGATCCGTTTGTACAACGATTAATCGATGCAGCAATCGATGCTACTGCGACTAGATTTCCGGGCGAAGCTAGGGAATTGCTGCTTCACTCCCTCAGAGCAATCGACGATGTCGACCAGGAAAAAGCAACGCGAAAGGGGGCATGGTATCTCTTGTCGCGAGTATTTGAGGTATCTAGCGAAGACAGAGATGTAGAATGGCAAATAAGCCTTGCTTGTGGCGTCCCTCCAATTGCTGAGAACAAGTTGTCAGCAAGGGATCAGGTCGGGATTCTGAAAGGAATAGCAGAGGCTCTGTCGACAGGCTTTTCTAGCGGCCTCGAAGAGGCACGTGCGAGAGCCACAACCGAACAACAAGTTTGGATTGATGAATTTATAACACATGTGAGAGCGAGATGCGATGTTGTCACGGCGCTCGAGCGGGCACCGCAGGCGTATTATGCCCCGTCACTCGAGGCAACACTTCCAAACCCTCCTGATTGGTGGAGGGGGCTAACTGTTGATGTTTGGTCCGAACTCCTTGCTGACGAACCGGAGTCACTTGGCGACATCGAAATAGAATGCCTAGGTGGAGTACCGGAGCTCCAGTATATGAAGGGGAGTCCCGCCGTGGTGGAAGGAGCAGTCGAGCTCCTGGTGCGCGTCAATGGTAACGACGGCCAGCCGTTGGACGTCGTCTTGGAACGATCCGCCCAGAAAAACAAGGATGGATTCCCGCGGCGATTTCGCATTGATGGCGAGGAAGTCTGCATAGATTCTGATCCGCCGGAACATAGGTCGCCTATCCGCTACAAGGTCTCCGCCGAGGGGTGTCGTCCAGCAAGTGCGAAGGTTATCTCCCTTGCCAGCTGGTCTCCAGGGATTTTCGTCGGCTGCCAATACGCACAGCAGGTAACCCCTCCCAGAGCACCCTCCAGGAAGAACAGGGGTGGCGCGAACTGGGAGACCAGCATTTCGTTGCCTGGGCCAGGTCGATTTGAGCTTCTAGTTTATTTGCGACCTGGAGTCCGCATCGGAGCTACGGTGTCCGGTTTTGCAAATAGCGAATATGCGAGCGCTGAAGAGACGGACACCCTTGCGGTACGATCCGTCCGGGCTGGGGTCTATCAGATCGAAGTTGAGGTTGATAGCTCATATCAGATTGACATTCCATTTGAGCGACCAGATAAGAATGGCAGTCTGCTGCACGAGACCTGCCGAGTTTTCTTACTTTGCGAAGATGTAGCGGAAGACGGGTGTCGGAGCGAATTTGAACGTCTAATTAGGCTGAACCGTCGCAGTATTGATCCCCGCAGAAATAAGCCAGTCATAATTCCGGACCGTAGTGGTCGAGTAAGTAACCTCCAGGCCTGGATGCTGCTCGAAAATCAGGTCGTCTGGTCCTACCTGCCGGTCGTCCTTGCCGAGGATTACGATGAGTTCTGGGTGCAACCGGATTGGAGAGAAGAAAACGGCCGAATTTTGTCTGGCGGTAAGTTCCTCGTTGATCCCAGGCCTCCGGCGAGTAGCTTTGTCCCACCCGCCGACTTTGTGGAAGCACGTAAAGAGTTGGCAACCCTGATAACTGGTGCGGATGAGCAGCTGGGCCTCGTTGAGGCGGCTCCACTAGGCGAGTGGCTTCGAACTAATCAAGCGTTCCAGGCTGCGATCGAGCGATATATCGACTCTTACATTTGCTGGCTTCGAGCAAGTCCCGAAGTAGCAACTTGGGTGGATGTGATTGCCATAACGTCATTGGAACAAGACCGACGAACGCTTTCCCGTGTTCCCGATGCGATTCTCCTTTCCCCACTTCACCCACTACGCTTAGCTTGGCACAGCCTTGCCCAACGAGTGCTTTACGATGCAGCGATTGGAGAATGCCCTTGTCCAGCCGCAGGCGTAATAGATCCCCGCTTTGTACCCGACGTGCTGCAACTGCCCGTAGTCTCACCCGAAGGCATTCAGTACATCCCCTTTGTGGCAGTTGAAAACAATTCTGATTATTGGTCTGTACTGTGGAATGGCGATCGACTACGTGATTTGGGCAGACGCGCCCTGCAGCGCCCATTTGGCGCGACTCTTGGGATATCGGTTGGCGGCATCTCCACCGGATTCAGCGCACATCAAGTTCGGCGTGCATTGGACGACGTATCAAATGTGCTATGTGCGAAGCCGTTAATTAGCGTTGTTATAGACAGTGCCGGAGGTGCCACGGATTCCTGCAATGAGGGTGTCATAACTTGGTCGGAAGCTCAGTACGTCGAGCCAGAGCGATCAGGTAAACTCCAATCGCCCGGCCCAAGGCGCCTGGATGTGTATGACTCACGTGATAAAGTCTCACAGCCGGATGACGCGACGATTGGCAACCTGTCCGAGGACACTCGGCACAATGTGCGCTGGTTTTCAAAGGTTCCGGATTCTATCGGGCTAGATCTCGGAATCATTGCGCAGTTGGACTCATCAGAAACTGAGATTTCCGACGCCGGCCTTCGCTCCCCAATCGGCCCCGGCGCACTGCTAAGGGCACGTATTCGCAAGCAACTTGCCAATTTTTTCCTGTGTGAATCTCGCCAAGCACGCTCACGTATAGCGAGTGGCGATAATCTTGCAGACAAAGTCGTGGATTGCGTATTGCTCCTTGAAAGCAGCGCCGATAGGAACCTAGGTTTGCGGTTTGCCCCGAACATCTACGCCATCTCCGAGATGCTGGAGGGCCGTAGGACCAATCTCGTTGCGATCTCTTCCTCAACCGTAGACCCCGCGTGTTTCTTGGGGGGATGGTTTGAGGATTCGTATCTCTGGGATTACGATCTGCCTTCTTATTCTCAGCGGGCTGGCGATACAAATGGCTACTATGTGCTTTCTAAGGTAAAATTGTCGGATTGCGAACGAATTCGGAAAGTATTAGCGAAATTGCCGGGTTGCGAGGGGCTAAGTGATTCAGAGATACGAAATATCTTGCTTGAGATTGCGCGCCGCGGCATTCCAACTATCCGTGGCCTCTCCGGAGATGACGCGGGTTCAACAGGTGATCTAGGCCTATTTGTTGCATCTCGCCTACTGCAAGATCGATTCCGTATCACCAACGGTCAGGAGAGTCTGTTACCTGTACTGAGCGGGAACGGTGACGCTAAGGAAATTGCACTTATCGTTCCGGTTGATCCTTTCCGCGGATACCTTGAGGATATAACCCGAGCCTTAACTCCGTCGGAGGCAGATCTAACTATGTCCCGGCCCGATCTCCTGGTAGTCGCAATTAGATTAGCCGGGGACCATGCCATTATCCGTTTGACCCCCATCGAGGTAAAAGCGCGACTTGGATCGATATTACCTACTCGCGAAGCGGGAGAAGCGTTATCGCAGGCGCAAACACTCGCCAAGTTGCTTGGACGCCTCTCTTCCGAGAAGGATCCGCTTTCACTTTGGCGCATTGCATATCAACATCTCCTGCTGACAATCATCTGTTTTGGCATGCGTGTCTACAGTCAGCATAGAGATCTAGGTGGGCGATTCGGCGAATGGGCTACATTTCACGAAAGCATCGCAGCGGCAATTCTTAATGACCCGAACGCTGTCAGCATCGACGCCCGCGGACGTCTAATAATCCTGGACAACAGCCCTGAGAGTCAGGCTGTGGACCATGATAATGATGGGTTCGAGGAAACCATTGTGATCAGCCTTGAGGATGCCGGCCGGATAGTCGCCGGGGATGCCGAAATGTTCTATGCCACTGTCAAAAAAAGGGTTAGGGATTGGCAACTGATGCCAGCGCCTGCCCAGGCTAGCGGGGAGAAGCGCCTGTCTACAGCGGAAAATGGACCAGCCGCAACGAAATCCTCTTTGGATACCGAGAACCAAACCGGCGAGCATACACACGTGCCAGCAAGCAAAGGCATATGCCTTAAGATCGGGAGCTCCGAGCGGTCCTTCGAGGCCAAGGAATACTCACTTGGTATCTCCGATACACGCCTAAACCAATTAAACATGGGTGTCGTAGGCGATCTAGGAACAGGAAAAACCCAACTCCTAAAATCGCTTGTGTATCAGATAGCGTCGTCCGCTAATGATAATAGAGGGATTCGGCCCCGAGTATTGATATTTGACTACAAGCGCGATTACAGCAGCGAAGATTTTGTCAAGGCAACTAATGCACAAGTGGTCCGGCCACACAAACTGCCTCTTAATCTTTTCGATATCACCAACTTAACAGATACAACAGTACCATGGCTAGGCCGCTTCCGATTTTTCGCCGACGTTCTGGACAAGATTTATGCAGGTATAGGACCCGTCCAGCGCGATAAGCTGAAACGTGCGGTCAAGGCTGCATACGATGCGGCCTCGGGACAGTATCCTCCGACCATCTACGATGTCCATGCAGTGTACAGGGATTTGCTTGATGGCAAGTCCGACTCACCGATGGCAATTATCGACGACCTCGTCGATATGGAAATCTTCGAACCCGATCCCTCAAAGATCATTCCCTTTGATCAATTCCTCGAGGGTGTTGTCGTCATTTCGCTGGATGCTCTCGGGCAAGACGACCGAAGCAAGAATATGCTAGTGGCAGTCATGCTGAACATGTTCTACGAGAACATGTTGCGTTTGCCTAAAAGGCCTTTTGTTGGCACCAATCCACAGCTTCGCGTCATCGACTCGTATCTACTCGTCGACGAAGCCGATAACATAATGAGATATGAGTTTGATGTTTTGCGAAAGCTCCTACTCCAGGGACGCGAGTTCGGTTGCGGTGTGATATTGGCCTCACAGTATCTGCGCCATTTCAAGGTCAACGCGACTGATTATCGTGAGCCGCTGCTCACGTGGTTCGTGCATAAAGTGCCAAACATAACACCGGCCGAGCTCGCTGCGCTTGGACTTTCTAGTAGTGCGACGGAAATGGCGGAGCGAGTAAAGACATTGCCGAACCATTATTGTCTTTTCAAGTCGTTCGATGCCCCCGGCTTAATCATCAAGGGTCTGCCGTTCTACGAGTTATTGGCGCGGGAAGCTGAGAAGTAAGCCGATGGTTGACTTCTTGACAAAAGCTGAACGCTCAGAACGTATGTCGCGCATAAGGTCGCGAGATACCAAACCTGAAATCATGTTGAGACGAGAGCTTCACGCGCGCGGCCTACGTTTTCGGCTACATAAGTCGGGGCTACCCGGCAAACCCGATTTGGTTTTTCCGCGCTATAAGGCAGTCGTGTTCGTACATGGGTGCTTCTGGCATCGCCACAAAGGTTGCCCTATTGCTACGATGCCAAAGTCGAACTCCGAATTCTGGATAAAAAAGTTTGAACAAAATACCCGTCGCGACGAACAGGTACAGCAAGCATTGCGCATGCAGGGCTGGCGCGTCTTCATTGCATGGGAATGTCAGTTGCAATCAAAGGTTCAAGCAAGGTCGACGGCGAGGGAGTTGGACAGAATGATTAGGGGAAATCTTACGGCGCTTGATTAGTGGTATTCGCGATTGAAATATTCGAAGATCACCAAAGAACGGAGACGAGATGGCCAGCTGGTAAATCGGCGACACACTTGCTGTGGGAGCGTTCGGGGGCGGGAACTATGGTAACAAGTGCACTATCTTGCTGCAGCGCTCAGTGCACCATACGCGAGCAAACAGCGTGCGACGTCCTTGAAAGCTCGGCGGATAAAGCTCCTCCAAAGGCGTGAGTTTCGACAATAGGGTATGTTCTCGGGGACGCTCCTTCAATGCTCAGTGAAGCTAGCCAGCCGTCGAAAATGACCAACCCTGTGCCGCAGGCCGCTCACGATATCAAAATATTGTCTGAGATAGCTGCAGACGCCACATCAACACCGGTGCAAGCCCGAAACGAAGCCCGCATTTCGTCGAGCGGTGGGAAGTACCACACACGTCGTCCTTTGATGCGTCTTTCGGCAATAATGCAGGGGCGCACGAGTTCACGGAGCCGACGCGCTGCGACTGGCCAAGGAGGAGCGTCAGGGCGCGCCTGCCTAAAGCGCAAATATGCGCGCTGTACATGCAGCTTCGGGATTAGTGCTGATGCCTCTCGATTGGCCTTAGCGCCTATTGGCTTGTCGTCGAGCACGACCTCGCCCAAACGGCCATGCCTCAAAACTTCAAACCACCAAAGCTCGACAGGCCGGTTCTGCAACAGGTCGAGCTGTTTCAGGCGGTGAGATCTCGCTGCTGCTTCGGCCCTTTTTCTGTCGAGCCAGCGTTTGAGGTACCAGCACACGAGTTGCTCGTTGAGATCAGTCATCGCTTCCCTTTACCGATGTAGGGCCATTTCCCGTTCAGTGCTGCCTGAGTTGCAGCAACCGTGAACAACTCGCATGGATTGAGACAGCCACGCCAAGCAGATGCTACCCGTCGGAGGATAGTAAGATCGCACAACAAGTTCATGTCGAACTTCCACTTAATTTTCGGGAACCCAGGTAGGGAGTACCAGATGCCCTCCACCAGCGCTTGCCCCCAACCGGAGGCAGCGGTGAGCCGCATCCCAATTGGATGCTTCAACTCGGCCGAAGATGCAGCAGCCAGAACATTATCGGCTGACAGGAGAGCCTGGGCCAAATCGTCGACCCTGGTCAACAAGCTCATCACCTGACGCACTGCTGCGCTGGATCGGTTCAGCTTCTCAGTGGGGCTCGACGTGACAACACCCGATAGGGCTTCCGTGACAGCGTTGAGTGAGCCTGAAAGCTCATCGAGAGCACTCGGAAGTCCGCTATTAACGAGCGCTGTGCAGCCGTAGGCTGCCTCCGGATTGATGCCTCGCTCTATGAGTAGATCGTCGAAGCCATGAATGGGCAGTGGGTCAATCGCCGCTTCCGACAAACTATCAAGCAACGTTCGCTGAGCCGCGTCGATGCTCATGTTTATTTCGACCTCGCGGGAGATTGGCTCCATTCGGTGCACCGTGCCCAACTTGATGGCCCGGTCGCGATCGCGCTTGATCGTCACCCACCCGAAGCATTGTCGCTTACAACCGGGTTGTTGCCGAAGAGCGGACGTGTCGTCGAGTTCAGCGAGATATATCCTGTTCTTTTCTCCCAGTAGCCACGCGACCTGCCGTAGTTCACCGCGCCCGCCAATATAGGCGATGAAGGGCTTATTCAGCGTCTCCTCAACCATGTGCCACGACATGATATTCCTCTGCCTTCAGGGGGTTTAGCTCCACCCTCACCCACTCGCGCATCTGAACTTCGACCATGGTCGGTTGCCGCCGCGAGCCAAATAATCCAGATGATCCAGATGAAATCGTTCTAGGGGATTTGTAGTGCTACCTCGCATACCCCTTCATGAAGCACCTCCTCTCTTCTTCTCTCTCGAAAACACTACAAGCCTGATTTTCATCTGGATTATCTGGATCACCTGGATTAACTGAATAAAATCAAGACGATAAATTATCGGAAGCCGCGGCTCCTGATCTGGATCATCTGGATTGCCCCCATGCCCCCGCGAGGGGTGCAGGGGTAATGGTGTGGGTGTTAGGCGATCTCCTTGGGGTCAAGCCCGGTGTGTCGCCTGAACGCCGAGCGCATGTCCGCAATTGGAGGAAAAACCAGCATGCGGCGACCATTGGGACGAGTCGTTGTGATGGTACCTGGGCTGACAAGTTGTCGAAGGCGGCGCATCGCGAGATTCCAGGGCTGCGCATTCCGGTATCCTCTCGCGTGCTCCTCGTAGCTGGACCGCACATCAGCGATCGGTACTGGAACACCATCCACTAAGTCGGTCTCGAAACCATTGTGCGTAAAGCACTCGCTGGTGAGCACGGTAGCCCACCAGGTGTCCACCGGGTCTCTCTGCACCGTTTGTTGGAGTTGCGCCCTCAGTGCCGCAGACTTTGGAATGTTTCGGGGGTTGAACCCGGAAATGTCGCGGTTAATGAGATAATGCAGCAGGTGCGCCGCACCTCCCCTCTCCAGCCAGGCATAGTACCAAACCCAGAAGTCATTTTGACGGTGGCACAGCCGATCCGATGCCTCAACTGCTACGCACCGTCGCTCGTCTTTGGTTGTATACCAAGCATGAGGATCGTTCGTCGTGATGACAAATGCGCAGTAGTTCCGCCCGGCAGCGACATCGAACCCTTTGCGCTCGAACGACGTGTCTTTCGCGGTAACTATCGCCTTCAACTTGTTAACGATGCGCGGATCACCGGGGAATGCCGCCTCATCAAGCACTGCAAAAAGCTTGTCTTCGAGGTGGGCATTGAAATTGCTCGTCAAGTGTTTCGGGTCGCTTAGCACAATCGCGTGCGGTTTGAAGATTTGCACCACAGGCTCATGAAGCGCATCCTTTCCTGCTCCTTTTGGACCATAAATCACCATGAGAGTGTCCGGAACGGCCCCTGGATTCTGCACTTTCCAGGCGAGCCAATCGACATGATAACGGCTCACGTCTGGATCTGGGATTACCCCTCTCTGTGCAATTAGCCATGGGGTGATATCGCCAGGCTGTGGCGTCACGCCAAATCCACGATAGGCATTCAGAATGCCTGGCGGTGTTTGCTGCCCAGGAGCAAATTTGTAGGCACTGAAAGTCCTTCGCTCCTCCCACCCCAGCCATGCGGAGCCAAGCGGTTTTCCGTTGGGTAGCTTCTGGTGGTTGTAATAGGTCTTGAATGCCTCGACTTTCAGTAAATCTCCGGTCTCTGTGTCGACGACTCTGACATCTGACCCAATCCTTACCACACCATATTTCCTGTTAAGCCTTTCAAGAGGGCTATTGGGTGCCTCCGGCCCGACCGTCGAAGTCTCACTCGTTCCCGTACTGTGGCTAGCAGCGAGCACCGACTGCCCTGTCTGCTTCCAGGCCGGTACCCAGCCATTCGCTTCCATGTATTTGAACAGCGACCCTGGGCCGTATTCACGGTGCTCTCGACGATTCTTCTGGAGATCGTAATAGCGACGCCAAAACCCTGCTTCGCCACCCTTCTCGAAGCGAGGGCTTGATCGACTCAACTTGAGAAGAATCTCACCAGCCCTCGGTGCTCCAGATCGAGCGAAAGCCGCTGCCAGCATGAGGTAGCATGGCTCACCGGGTTTCCCCATCAATGGCAAGTCCGCCAATTGTTTAGCAGCTGGATGGTTCGCTATTGACTCCAAAACCGCGTTTTTGCCTTCATCATCCAGCTCATCGAACGGCCTCATACCACCAGAAAGGTCGGCGTTAACATTAGCGTCACATGCGACTGTTCCGTCGGAAACGCCGGCACCCACTAGCGTCAACTCGTGCTCGTCGATGTAGCCGTCCAGGATTGCTTCGATGTCCTTGGGATTTGCTGCCTTGCCGCGTCGCGAAAGCCTGACCAGAGTGGGCACGCCCTTGCGATTATGCGTGCCGGGAGGGCGCAGGAGTGAGGCCTTGTCGCACGTACGTGCAGGGTCTGCTAGCAGACCTGCGTGCTCTGTTACCAACCGGAATTTGCGCGCCAATCGATCCCATTTGTTCGGGGGCACATCTTTGGTGAACGTAAGGTAAACATGAATTCCGTGCCCGGAGCGCACAATCCAAGGAGGCGGAAGCCTAAGTCTTGCGAACTGCTCTTCCACGGCCCTCTCGGCAGCCTCGGCGGTCGGATAGGGTTTCTCCTTCCCGGCATCGATGTCCAACCATAAACTCCTGACTGTGTGGACATTGTCAGCCTTTCGATTCGTTGCTGATTTATAGCTGCTGCACCCGAAGAAAACGGTCCGCCTCTCGCTATCTAATTCGCGCGCCCTTTGTGCCGCGCCTTCGTTATTTGGATAGAAGTGGTGCTGCATCGACCGATGGCGGCCTCCGGCGAACGTCGCGATGCACCTCAGCCCCTCCTTGGGAAGCACGTTCGCAAAAAACTCCTCTATCGAAAGATTAAAGCCTGCGAACCCGTGCGTAGCGGTCTCAGTTGATCGCATCAAGTCCCTGTCGTATGCTTCCATTGTAACAAGCTCCTTCGCCCCGCGCGCATTTGCTGATGCACGCGGGTTTCTTTTCCGGCCTATGTTGATGGCGCTGTTTGACCGGGCTAGGTGTCCCGGTCACTGTCGGGATGGGTGCTTGTTATCTTGGCTAGCTGCAAACTTGGCCGCGAGCCAAGCGTCTACCGCACGGGAATCCCAAGCCGAGCAGCGTTCGGAGAGTTTGACGGGTGCGGGGAATGCGCGTTTCGCAATTAGCCGCCGCAACTGGGTTCTCGAAAGCCCAGTTCTCGCCAGCACTTCGCGTTCACGGAGGGCGCGCATCTCACCCCCTGTGCTGGGCGAACGTCGAGAGTTGAAGGCTAACATGCTGAACCTCGTAATGCTCACCACAGTTGGTCCTGGCGCCGGGTAGCGCCGTTGCTCTTACGAGGTCAGAGGTACTACTTGGGTCTTCGTGGAATCACGGCGCATTTTCCCCCCGCATGATGCGGGGGGAAACCACTCCGTCATCACGTGGCCTCAAAGCGCGTCTGAGTATAGGACGCACATCCTGTGGCTGTCGCCCTTCAACCAAGATTATTGCCCTTCGCACAAGCTGAGCGAAACGATCATCGCCTTCCCATGATGTGCGTACGTCATCAGAGTTGCAGTGATCTCCCAGCGCGCGTGGCTCAATGCCATGTTGCCGCATCAATTCTGCGATCTCCCGGGCGAGGTAATCGCGGTGCTCTCTAGGTTGCTTGCCATCGGGCAGTTCATCCAGTTCGCTGTACGCGTTACTTAAGACGCTCACTATCTGGTCAAGAGTATCATCGCTATCGGATGGGAGGAGCCTTCGGACCGCTGGCGCTAACTTCTTGATAGCCTTGCGAGCCCTTTGCACCTTCGGAATGGCCCCCCTTACTCCTTGGCGAATCCGTGCAGTCTTATTCTCGTCTGCAATGTTTTTTATACCAATCGCCATGGTGCAGATTGTCTTGAACTCAGGCCATGCGTTAGGGAGAATGCTCTCGACAGCATTCTTGATTCGCATCTCTTCCTCTTCTTTTTTCCTTTTCTTCTCCCTTACCTTATTAGCTTCTTCTGAGCGCCCTTCCCTCTCGAGCCTCTGAATAAGGTCGTCCGGATAATCCGTATTGATGTCGGCCACTCCTGTGCCGGGGTGGATTAGCCTGTTCGCACGTGCCGGTCTCCGATTCAGTTTTTTGGCTTCTTCAGCCATCATGCGGTCGGCCTCTACGGCTTGAAGCCGTATCTGCGTCGGGAGGTGGCGCGTTGTCGGATCAAGTCCAAGCTTCTTATCTCTTTTTTTGGCCAAACGTTCTAACAAGCGGTCAGCCCGCTTGGCTTGCCGCCGCATTTGCTCCGGGGGGACACTGCTCATGAGCTGCCTCCTATCGTGAAGATGTTATTTCCCAGTGGTCTCGAAGCTGCCCCACAAAATCTCGCCCAAGCGTCCATAAGCTTGCGGCGCTTGTTGAACAGATCACTCCGCTGATACGCAGCCTCAACTTTGTCCGGCAGCCGGTGAGCCAACGCCTGCTCACAGACTTCCCTAGGGAAACTCGTTTGCTCAGCTGTCCAGACCCTGAACGTCGAGCGGAAGCCGTGGACGGTCAGCTCACCATATCCCATGCGTCGCAAGACAGCTGTGAGCGTCATGTCCGAAAGAGGTCTCCCACTCCGTTCGCTGGGAAACACGTGGTCGTTGCCCTCAAGCCGCGGCAATGAGTTGAGCAGGGCAATAGCCGCATTAGACAGCGGAACACGGTGCTCCTTGCCAGCCTTCATGCGTGCTGCAGGGATCGTCCACACCCGCTCTGTCAGGTCGATTTCGTCCCACGTCGCCCCGCGCACCTCGCCCGACCTCGTGGCGGTGAGGATTGCAAACTCAAGGGCTCGCGCCCCGATGCCTTCACGCGCCCTGAGTTCGGTCATGAACGCTCCAATCTCCCGGTAGTCGAGAGCCGGATGATGGACAACAGGCTTGATCTTGGCGGGTGAGGGAAGCTGCGTGTCGAGGTGGCCCCTCCACCTTGCAGGGTTTTCCCCCTGCCGATATTTGCGAACGGTGGCCCAATCGAGCACGGCCTCGATTCGCCCACGCAGGCGCGATGCCGTTTCGGTTTTCGTACGCCAGATCGGCTCCAAAACCTTGAGGACGAGCCCCTCGTCGATGTCGGCCACAGGCAAATTGCCGATTACTGGATACGCGTAAGTCTTGAGCGTCGCCTCCCACTGCTTGCGGTGCTTCGCATTGCGCCACTCGATCCCCTTGGACGCAATGAACTGCTCTGCAGCCTCCTTGAAGGTGATGCGCTTGACTTGGCTCAGTCTGGCTCTGTCTCGTTCCGCCCGACGCTCGACAAGCGGATCTGATGGCTCCGAAGGATGCTTGAGCTTGGCACGGAGTCGGCGCGCCTCCTCCCGAGCCTCGGCAAGGCTAACGCTCTCTAGACCGCCCAATCCCATGTTCCTGCGCTTGCCGTCCGAACCGACATAGCGGAACACCCATGAGCGGCTCTTCCCGCGCACGAGCAAGTAGAGATTGCCCCCGTCCGCGTACAGCCCATCCGGCAGTCGCTTTAGCCCTACGGCTGCAAGTTTTCCTGGCGAGTGATCTCTCTTGGCCACCCCCAGCCCCCTAATGTATAACATTTCGTATGCCATTTTATCGGAGATGCAGCAGGTGCTCAAGGAGGCCCATGATGGTTAGCTGCAGAGAAAACCTAGCAGAATCTGTTGGTTACGTGCACCCCATGAAGCCTCGTGGATCTTCATAGGATGCATCTATGGCGGACCCCCTCTCCGCCAAATTTCGTATTCAACGCACTGAACAAGAATGTAATTTTGCCACGTCGAGAACTTTGGCCCCAACATCGGCCCCCAACTCGGCGATCGGCATACACTGGCAAACCTGCTCAATAGCGTCGCCCTTGCTACAATAACGAACCTGACTTTGTAGGTACGGTCGCCATGACCAATCGTTTGGGTGTCAACGGAGGCGTTGGATCTCGACCGCCAACCCCCGATCGGTGATCAATGCATACGTCTCGACTCGTGGGTTGATCCGCTTTTAGGAGGGTTCGTGCTCGCACATCAGTGCAGATCGCAGCCGCTTCTTCCGCTCGCCTAAGCGCCGTTGTCGAGATTGCCGCCGTACTCCTTCGTCCCTGGCGTGATGATGATGCCAACCCGCCGACTGCCGCACTTTGCGCACCGGAGCTTCGGCACGAGGTCAGCACGTAAGGCGCCGTGGTTCGGGCCAAGGCGGTCACGGCGCATCAGCAGGTCAAGAACGGCCATGTGCCGGCAGCTCGACTCGATGCAATAGCCCCAGATGCGATCACCGCGTGCGATGGCGTCCCCGATTGTATAGGCTTGTTCCCCGCATGGAGAACGGAAAGAGAACATGGGGCTCGCTCGTCAAGCCGGAAGAGCCTCGCAGGGGCGCGAATATGTAACCTCTACAACATCTCGACGAACCGGGAACCGATCAAGGCTGACCCGCGCGCTTGACCCCGCGGGCTTAAATGAGCCGTCACGGGACGTTTACCCGGCACCGTGGCTCCGGTTGTGCGGGTCGGGGCGGATGGGTATGAGTGGCTGCTACCCCCGCAATAAATCTTGCAGCGTCATTGAACGATTCTTCGCCGCCCGCAGGCGGAATTTTTTGTTTGAGGCATCATCGAAGTACTCTGGAGCGGAGGGCACAAAGTCTATCGCGGCTGGAGAACACGCAAAGCGCGCGCTCTGTTTCCCTGCACTCTGCTCACGGCTGCCACTTTGCCCAAACGTCCACCTCATCGCGAGGTACACTGCGCATTTTGTGAAAAGTGTCTGCTTGGCGCTTGCCCTTAGCCGCATTGTTCGCGTACCGCACCTCGGTCATCACCCAACCGGTCGCGTTGAGGGATGCCGAAATAAGCTCAGCAGGATACTCGACCAAGCGATCGCCAATCGACCCGAATCGAATAACCAATGTGGCCCCTGGCCTGCAGTGTGCACCAACATTCGTCCAAACCTCTCGAAGGTCGGCTATGAACTTCTCCCGACCGGAGTGTGAGAGCTGCCCTCGGGACGAATAATCGACCGCCGCTGATCCCCCGAGAAACCAATTTCGAATCCATTGGTCGGGCAGATACGTCCTCAGTCCGTAGTAGGGTGGCGAGGTGACGATCCAGTCGAACTTCCCAATGACTTCCTGGGCTGCGTCTAAAGTCGATCGATGCCGGCTATCCCCTTCGATTGCTGCACCGACGACTTTCGGTAGCGCACTTCCGTAATAACGGTGCGCTCGTTCAGCGATCACACCAAGAACATCGACGCGAGGGGGCAGCAGCCCTCGCTCCTTCCAGAACTTAATCGCATAAGCCGGCTTGGGTCCGAAGGTTCGGGGGCATTGGTTTGAAAAATACGAATGCTTGGTGTGACCAAGAGGACCATGCAGTGCGCCCAATATTATGCCCCGGAGTGCCGAAGCGACATGCGCCGCGATTCCCCCCCTCAATAGCGCGTCTCTAAGCAAACAAAGCTCTCGCAAGACATCAGCGTGGTAGGCTAACCGCCAAAACTCCCCTTCGGGGATTTCGATGGACCTCCGCTTTCGCCGTAGGATTGCTTTGGCTGCACCTATAATTTCGCGAGGAGTGGGCGCGACAAGCTTTGCCTGAGTGGCAGCTGCCGCAACGCGCGAGGCATCGATCCCAACAGTTCGTAAGCCCAATAGGCGAGCGGCAAAGTTAGTGGTTCCGCGACCGCAAAACGGGTCGAGAACACGCGCGTTCGGCCTCGCGTGTGCCTTCAGGATGCCGAGAGGAAAATCCAAGGGAAACATCGTGAAGTATGGGCAAATGGCGTTGAGCCGCACGCCTTCTACCGTGAGCACCTGGGATGCCGTGCTCAATCCCCACCTCCAGGACCGGACTTGATGTACGTAGCTTGGTTGGGGCCAACTCTAAAGGAGTGCCACCCCTTCCCTTGAGGCCCAAGAAGCGCGTCCAAAGTCGGGACGACTAGCTGATACGCCTTCTGATCTCGGCCGTCCAGCGTCTCAGGCAGAGCTCCAGCGATGACACTCTTAACGCGTCCCCAAGCGGCGCCATCGCCTTTCAGTTTGCCCATTAGCTCGACATCCTGTTCCACAGCCTGTCTGGCCAGTTGCCGATAGTACACCTCTAAATCAGGAGGTTCGTCATCAGCCATTTCACCGAAGAGATCGTTGGATCGCTGAGCAGTCGTCTCCAAATGTGTGGTCCCTCTGCTCTGATCGATTGATGCACGAACTTGCTCGATCAGATGTGCCATCTCGCGCCGGAGTTCTGTTGCGAACGTAACTACTGCTTCACTGGAATACGTCGGATCACGAGCCTTGTAGGTGTCCTCGAATGAGAGAGCACGAAACGGTACCGGATATGGCTTGCCGCCGACAGAACTCCAAAAGACGCCTTGGCCCGGGATAGGCTCATTGAGCAAGGAACTCAGCAGGTCGTCGCTAAAGTGGGCATTGGCTCGCTTCACGCTGACGAGGTCGCCAGCTGATAAAAGATGGAATATGAACCAGTTGTCTCCCTGACTCAGGATCTCGTTCGGTATCGATCCAGGCTGTTGGGTGATAAGAAGCGCGCGGAAGCCGAAGCCGCCGCCCAAGAGGAGATGCGGCGCCGGGCCGAGGGCCGAGTCCGTGATCGCTCATGTTCGCGGTGAGACCGTGCGCAACGATGATCTGGGCCTTTCAGAAAGCAAATCGTCGAGCCGGTGATCCTCTCAAGCCGCTTCTGCTTGTCGGCCGCCCGCTTTAGTTTATCCCGCATGGCCTGAGTGAGCGGCCCACCGATCTTTCGTTTGCCGTCAGCGGGGTGTTTGGCTCGTCCAGTTGCGACGTAAGCGCTGATACCGCGATCGGCCAAGGCCTGCAGGTTCGGCTCGCTCAGATAGTCGTTGTCGGCCGATGCTTCCTTCGGCTTGGCGCCGAGATTGGCCTCGATGCCGCCCAGTCGAGCACCTGGCACGTCACCACGTCATTCGCATGGTCCAGTGCGTTCTTGAGCGGATTGCGGAGCGCGAGAACGAAAAAGTGCGATTCGACTTTGGCCCGCACGTTCTGTTCCGAGCTCTCGACTATTATCGGAATACCTCGCGCGGATGCCAAGGGAAGCAAATCCGCGACCACGGAGCTCACAAGATGGCTCATACTTTCATACGAATGGCACGGAGTGCATTGGCGTGAACAGCACCATCCGTGCTCGACAGCGCGACTTGGGCCTGGGTCTTGAATGGTCGCGCATCGCTCGCCTCGAGTGCTGCCATATCCAGCAGCTGTTTGACCAACCGGCTCGTCCGGTCAACACCGGCCGCAACGGGATGGCGAAGCAGATACAGGGGCCCGCAAGCGGCGTTTTCAATTCGTGCGCTGCAAAGGCCGTAAAACTCCGTTCCCGTTCACGAGCCGACTCCACCCGAGGAAAGGCGCATCGCCGAAGGTCGCAAGAAGAACGGCAAGAGGCCAGCGCCGCCGTCCGCCGAGCCCAACGGCAAAGCGCAACGTAACTTCACCGATGCGGACAGCCGCATTCTCCTGACCAAGGACGGTTATATCCAGGGCTACAATGCGCAAATCGCTGTCGATGCAAAGCCACCCAATCAGGCAACTCATCGCCGCGCCTGTCGCCGTAGAGCTTGTCCTCCTGCGCATCGGCGGCCTCGGCGGCTTCAAACCAACGGCCGACCTCGGCCGCAAGTTCCGCCTCCCGTTTCTTCATGCGCTCATAACTCATCGCCTTGTGCTTGGACGCGTTCGCCTTGATCTTGGTGCCGTCGAGCGCCACATGCCCGAGCTTCACCAAACCGGCTTTCTCGGCAAGCTGCAACACTTGCACGAACAGAGCGGCCAGCGCTTTGAGATGCCGCCGGCGGAACTCCGAGATCGTGCGGAAGTCCGGCGGGTCGCCCGCCACGATCATCATGAAGTCCGCACGCTCCACCGCCGCCTTCGCGATCC